>JAESGN010000002.1_pt1 | contig 1545170 bp, 1501 predicted proteins | sample 9269731 | NCBI WGS metagenome assembly JAESGN01 (sample SAMN15720683, study PRJNA650826) | algae metagenome | isolation source: Mojavia pulchra JT2-VF2 and co-occurring heterotrophs from desert soil | place: USA: Cadiz Valley, Joshua Tree National Park, CA | collected 1998-06-08
CGATAGCGTTTTGGCAGCAGGCTCAGTGAGCGAGCGCAGCTTCCTCGTGGATGCCCGACGGGATCCACCGTGGGACCGGAGAAGAGCTTACATCAGCGGTAAACACGTATGGCACGCCCATCCGCTTAAGGTCCGCGCAGATGTCGTCCGTCCAGCCATCCATGGCGTAGGCGATCACAGCGACGTCGATGACTTTGACGCTCGCGAAGCGCAACGCCATCTCGCGCGTGTTGACGACGTGAACGAGCATTCCCGCCTTCATCAAGCGCTCTCTCAACGACGGCCCCCAATCCTGGGAGCGGTCGACGATCAACACAGTGGTGGCTTTGGTAGAAGTCATGAGTGGGTACCTCGCGGCACGAATTCGGTCGTGCATCCGCTTGGAGCAAGGCCCGTGCGCGGGCCCGCAGTCCCAGACCGACAGTTTTCGCACGATGGGTCGCGAACACTGACAATTTGTGGCTTTCGCCGAGCGCACTTGAGCAGGTTAGCCGCGACTGCGCAACGACCGTGTTCTTCAAATATCTGTAACGCCTGCGATTTCATGCACCGCACAAAACCCATGCGCTTGCATTGGCGGCGTTTTTGAGTGGCCACGGTGCGTTGCGGAAGATTCTTCGGAACGTTGCTTTGCGCTCTGCGTTGTCCTTGCGCGAGCGGATTTCGGCGTCGAGAGGTCGTCAATGAACGTTTCAGGTTACACGACGGAAGAACTTCAGCTCTTCAAGAAGGTTTTGGATCAGGCTGTCGCCGAAGCCGATTTCGATGTTCCCGTCGAACTCATGGCGCGTCGACTTTTCGTCATCGCGCGAACAGGCGAGCGCGATCGGGAGCGTCTCGTTGCAGCCGTACTCGGCCGCAACTCGCCACCACCCTTGCCGCGCCCTGTCCTGGTTAGCCCGCCACCGCTGCCGATGAGCCCCTAGCGCGCTTAGTCGGCACCCCATCCGTAGTTGGTGTAGACTTCTTCGACCTGCGGATCACGTGCGATGCTGGCAGGCGTTACGAGCTTCTGATCGAGGATGAGCTGATAGCAGGCGTCGAACGTTTTCGCGCCTTCGGATTTGCACATCGGATGGCTCTTCCAGCGAGCGCGAATGAGTTTCTGCGCCGCGCCCGTGTCGATGTTGAGGTCGCGCACCTTCTCTTCCTTGCCGAGCGTCAGACCGGGGCCATCCTTGAACGCGACATGGATCAGCTCGCTGCAGTAGATCTCGTCGAGCGTCTCGTAGAAGTAGTGATCGTACGGACGGCCGAGATAGGTGCGGGCGCTGGAAATCGCTTGATTGGCCTGCTCTTCGGTCAGTCCCTTGACGCGTTTCACCGTCACGAGGCTGCTCTGGCCGTTCTTGATCCACTTCTCGAGCGGCACCTCTCGGACGGGACCCACCGCCTCAATTACCATTGGCTTGCCCGCCTTGTTCATCGAGACCAGACCAACGTGGGTGTAGCGTGTTCCTGAAGCCAGCATGATTGCGTTGCTGGCGCTGGTGGACGTCGTTTGAAAGACGATGTCGCCGGCAGCCAGAGCGGGCATTTCCTTAGCTGGAGCAAGGGAGAAGCCGACGCCCAGAACGGCGGCGGCTGCGGCAACGGCCTTGAAAAGTGTTTTCATCATCGCACCGATGTGTTGGCGGAACGCGGCGGCAACGTGGCAGCCGCGCGTAGGATCTGTCGATTTCGCGTATCATGGCCAAGCTGATTCATCGAGCCGCACGGGGCATACCATCGGCTCGAATTGAAAATCGCGTGGAGATTGAGCGGGATAAATGCAGCCGGGCGAGGTCTTCGATCTGGCGATTATCGGCGGCGGCATCAACGGGGCGGGCATCGCTGCCGATGCTGCCGGCCGCGGCCTCAAAGTTGTGCTGTTCGAGCGGTCGGATCTCGCCAGCGGCACGTCGTCCGCCAGTTCGAAGCTAATCCATGGCGGCCTTCGCTACCTCGAGCATCGAGAGTTCCGGCTGGTGCATGAGGCGCTTGCCGAGCGCGAAGTGCTGCTCGGGCGCGCTCCTCACCTGATTCGGCCGCTCCGGTTCGTCATCCCGCAAGTCAGCGGTATGCGATCACCGCTTCTCATGCGACTTGGCCTTCTTCTCTACGACCACCTCGCCGTCCGGCGAAACATTCCACGCTCGCATGCGGTCGATCTGACCCGGGACCCCGCGGGGCAGCCGCTTCGTCCATCCTTTGCGAGGGGGTTTTCTTATTACGACTGCTGGGTAGACGACGCCCGGCTGGTGGTTCTTGCGGCAATGGACGCCTCGGAACGCGGCGCTTCTATTCAAACACGAGCGCCGGTGACAGCGCTCTCGCCGCGCGGCGCCCTGTGGAAGGTGACGGCGGACGCGGGCGGCAGGCCTTTGCCGGTACGCGCTCGCGTGGTCGTCAATGCCGCCGGTCCATGGTGCAGCGACGTCGCGCATCTTGTGGGGCGTGAACGCGCTATTCCCGTGTTGAGGCTCGTGCGAGGCTCTCACATCGTCGTGCCTCGCATTCCGGGCGCGGACGACGCTTATCTGTTGCAGCATTCCGACGGCCGAGTGGTGTTCGTGCTGCCGTTCGAGCGCAATTTCACACTTATCGGAACGACTGAGACGCAAGTCATCTCTCCCGCCTCCGGCTTCATCGTGGGTGGGGACGAGGAAATGTATCTTCTCGAAGTCGCTTCGCGCTTCTTCTCGCAGAGCCTCGCGCCCAGTGACATCGTCTGGCGCTTCGCAGGCGTGCGTCCTCTGATCGAAGATGGCGCATCGAGCGCCGGCGCGGTCTCGCGAGATTACCGCCTCGACGTCGTGCATGGCGACGGCATTCCGCCGCTTCTCAATGTCGTTGGAGGCAAGATCACCACCTTCCGCAAACTTGCGGAAACAGCCGTGGATCGTCTCAAGCCGTTCCTGCCCGATATGCGGTCCGCCTGGACCGCCAAAGCTCCGTTGCCGGGCGGCGATATCGGAAGAGATGGCCCGCAAGCATTTCTGGAGGGTCTCGCGCAACGATATGAACAGCTGCCTCGATCGCTCCTGCAGAGCATCGCGGATCGTCACGGCTCGCGGGCGGATCGCGTTCTTGGTGACGCCAAGACAATGGACGATCTCGGCGAGGATCTTGGCGCCGGATTGACGGAGCGCGAAGTCATCTACTTGCGCGATTACGAATGGGCGCAAACGCCTGATGATGTCCTATGGCGCCGCACGAAAGTGGGACTTCATCTTGACCCCGACGCGCGAATTGACGCCGAACAGGCCATCTCCAACATCCTGGCCCGCTGACCCCGCGTAAAAAGGAAGGCCGCATCGCTGCGGCCTCAATCGCTAGAACTTTCCAAAGACCTTTGTTGTTTTTCTGAATTGCAGTCAGCGCTGCTGACGGTCCTTGTTTTTGTCTTCTGCCTGGCGTTGATCGCCGCTGCGGTTTTCGTTGTCCTCACCGGGCTGCGGCTTGCGTTGGCGCTGCTCGTCCTTGTTGGAGTGCTGAGGGTTGCCTTGCTGATCGCGGCGACTTTTGTCTTGCTGATCCTGCTGGTCACGCTGGGATTGTCCGCCCTGCTGACCGGGATTCCGGTTCTGGTTACTCATAGGGACGTCTCCTCTGTACTCATTTGCCGTGTCTCACTGAACGTGCGGCTACAAAGAAGGGTTCCTATGACCACAGACGGCTCAGTTCTTGAGGCCTTTTCCTCCGAGATCTTCGGGATCGGGAGCCAGGATCTTCGTTCCCGTCACGCGGTTTAGCCATACCGTAACTCCCCAGAGGAGGACGCCGATCGCGAGCAGTGCGCCCGCGATCTGATACTGGACGACATCGCGCCCGGTCCACGGCCCAGCCAGAAAGAGGCAGCTTACGGCGCCGAATATGGGCAGCACGGTCGGCGTGCGGAAGTGCTTGTGTTCCACACCGTCCCTCCGCAGCACGAGAACGGCGACGTTCACGACCGCGAACACGCAGATCAAAAGCAAGGCTGTCGTGCCGCCGAGAGCGGGTACTTCTCCGACGAACGCAATGAGCCCAAACGCAAGCAACGTCGTGAACAGGATGGCGATGTATGGCGTGCGCCGCGTCGCATGCACTTTGCCAAGGACAGGCGGAAGCACGTGCTCGCGGCTCATACCGTAGACGAGGCGGCTGGCCATCAACATGTTGATCAGCGCGCTGTTGGCGACGGCGAACATCGTGATGAAGCCGAAGAGGCCGAGCGGGAAGTTCGGTGCGCCGGCGGCCACCACCTTCAACAACGGGGTTTCTCCCTCGCCCAACTCCTTGGGAGGAACGAGCGTGATCGCTGAAATGGAGACGAGAAGATAGATGACGCCGGTGATGAAAAGCCCCAGCAGCAGGATTTTCGGGAACGTCTTGACTGGGTCCTTCGTCTCTTCCGCCATGTTGACGCTGTCCTCGAAGCCGACCATCGCGAAGAAGGCAAGCGTCGTTGCGGCAATCGCTGCCCACACGACACCGCCCGAACCTTCGCTCGCCTTGAACTCGAAAATGCGCGAGACGTCGCCCTGCCCCGCGCCGATCGCCCAGAGCCCGATGAAGATGATGATGAGGAGGCCCGTGAGCTCGACGCAGGTCAGGACCACGTTGAGCTTCACGCTTTCGCCGACACCGCGCAGGTTCACGGCGGCAACGGCTGTCATAAACAGCAGGCCGATCACCGTGATGCCGATGCCTTCCGCCAGCCCGAGGCCGAACGCATCCGACATATTGGCAGCGAAGGCGCGCGATGCCGTGGAAGCCGACGTGATGCCGGAGCACATGACGGCGAAGGCCACCAGAAACGTGATGAAATGAATGCCGAACGCGCGGTGCGTGTAGAGCGCGGCGCCGGCCGCGCGTGGGTACTTCGTGACCAGCTCGAGGTAGCTGAAGGCCGTGAGCAGAGCGACGCCGAAGGCCAGCAGGAAGGGCAGCCACACCGCACCGCCCACGAGGTTTGCGACCTTGCCGGTCAGGGCGTAGATGCCGGTGCCGAGGATGTCACCAACGATGAAAAGGAGCAGCAGCCAAGGGCCCATCACCCTGTGAAGGCTCGGCTCGGCGGCGCCCTTGTCCTTGTCGGTGCCCGTGACCTCGGTAGTCCCGTCCTTCATCGCATCATCCCCCTCTTTTCAGGCCCCTCTCGTCAGGCTTCCGAGCCTTGCAACTTCATGTTGCCGGGTCAACCGCGCGAGCCACCGTCTGCGTTAACGCTTCACATTCCAAAGTGATGCGTGCCCGGAAACTCAAGCGCTCCATCTTGCGTTGTTCCACGATCAGGACCACAACATATTGGTCCTGTCCCCTGTAGCTCGATGAGTAAAGCGTCATGCCCAAAGCGGCCCGTGCCTACTGGAAAGGCTTCCTCAGACTGTCTCTCGTCACGATCGGTGTCGAGATTTACAACGCGGTCGAGTCCAAGGCGGATATATCCTTCCGCCAGATCCACAAGCCTTCCGGCAAGCGCGTCAATTACGAAAAGGTCGTGCAGGGCCTCGGCAAGATCCAGAACAGCGACATCGTCAAAGGCTACGAGGTCGACAAGGACACCTACGTCACGCTCGATCCGGAAGAGATCGACGCGGTGAAGCTCGAGAGCAAGAAGACGATCGACCTCGTGCAGTTCGTTGACGCCAAGGACATCGACTACCGCTACTTCGAACGTCCCTACTTCGTCGCGCCGACGGACGAGCTCTCGGGCGAGGGCTACGTCGTGATCCGCGACGCGCTGCGCAAAACCGGAAAGGTGGGTCTCGCCCAGATCACGATCGCAGGCCGCGAATGGCTCGTCGCCATCGCGCCGCTCGAGGACGGGCTCGTGATGGAAATGCTGCGCTATTCGGAAGAGCTGCGGGAGCCGGCCGACTTCTTCGACGAAGTGCCCAACATCCGGCCCGACAAGGAGATGGTGGATCTCGCGATGCAGCTCATCGAGAAGAAGTCCTCCGCGTTCAAGCCTGAGAAGTTTGAAGACCACTATCAGACGGCGCTCAAGGCTCTGGTGCAGGACAAGCTCAAAGGACGGAAGATCGTCGCGCACGATCAGGAGCGCCCGAAGGGCGGCAACATCGTCGATCTCATGGAAGCTCTCAAGAAGAGCGTCGGCGCTTCGACGGAGAAGAAGTCGGGCACGACAAAATCCGCAGCGAAGCCCAAATCGACGAGAGGCGCCAAAAAGCGCGCTTGAGCCGAGGGCGCGAAACCTCACGTAGGGTTGCGGATTGACCAGAGATGGCGACACCCAAGAAAAAGCTCTCCGCCTACCACGCCAAGCGCGACTTCACGAAAACCGAAGAGCCGAGCGGGCGCGATGCCGTGAAAGCGGCCGAGTATCCGCGCTTCGTAATCCAGAAGCACGATGCGACGCGGCTTCATTATGATTTGCGCCTCGAAATGGATGGCGTGTTCAAGTCGTGGGCGGTGACGCGCGGGCCTTCCCTCGATCCCAAGGAAAAGCGACTTGCCGTGGAAGTGGAGGACCATCCGCTCGATTACGGCGACTTCGAAGGGACAATCCCCAAGGGCGAGTACGGCGGCGGCACGGTCATGATTTGGGACCGCGGCTTCTGGTTGCCGGAAGGTGACAAGCCAGCCGACAAAGCGCTCAAGGACGGAGACCTCAAAATCCTGTTCGCCGGCTCAAAGCTCAAGGGAAGCTGGGTGCTGGTTCGCATGAAGACGGACCGAACCGGCGGCAAGCGAACCAACTGGCTGCTCATCAAGCATCGCGACGAGTTTTCTAAGGACGCGGACGGTGAAGGAATTCTGAAAAAGGATCGGTCCGCCGCGTCCGGCCGCACGATGCGCATGATCGCCGCCGGCAAAGGCGAAAGCCCGCAGCCGTTCATGCTCGGCGGCCGTACAGCCTTCAAGCCTGATGCCGTCTGGCATTCGAACAAGGACGATCCGAACGCGATCCTCGGGGTCACGCTGTCCAGCCCCGACAAGGAGCTTTGGCCGAAATCAAAGACCGAGGCCGCTGTCACCAAGCTCGATCTCGCGCAATATCTCGAAGCGGTTGCGGATTGGATGCTGCCGCATATGGCGGGCCGGCCCTGCTCGGTGATCCGAGCGCCGGACGGCATCGAGAGCGAGACGTTCTTCCAGCGTCATGCCATGCGAGGCCAGTCCGACGCCATCACGCTGGTTCGCGTGGCCGGAGATCGCGAACCCTACATCCAGATCGATAGCGCCGAAGCGCTCGTTGCGATGGCGCAGATTGCAGCGCTCGAGTTTCATCCCTGGAACTGCGCGCCGGATGATCCCGCGACGCCGGGGCGGCTGGTGTTCGATCTCGATCCAGGACCGAACGTGAGCTTCGACGACGTGGTGGAAACAGCGAACGAGCTACGCGGCCGTCTCGAGAAAATCGGTCTCGTGCCGTTCTGCAAGACGACCGGCGGCAAGGGGCTTCACGTGGTCGTGCCGCTCAAGAGCGATGCCAAAAGCAAGATGACCTGGGATGACGCCAAGACTTTCGCGCATGCCGTCTGCGAAGCGATGGCGCACGACAGTCCTGATCGCTACCTGACCGTGATGGCGAAAAAGCTCCGGTCCGGAAAGATCTTTCTCGACTATCTGCGCAACGATCGCATGGCGACGGCTGTCGCTCCGCTCTCGCCACGCGCGCGTCCCGGTGCGCCGGTGTCGATGCCCGTGACGTGGGCGCAGGTGCGCAAGGGTCTCGACCCCATGCGCTTCACGTTGCGCACCGTGCCGTCTCTGCTTGGCAAGACGAAAGCGTGGGCTGACTACGATCGCGGGGCTCGACCGCTCAAGGCGGCCATCCGGAAACTCGTGGATGGCCACTCATGAGCGGGTGCTTCAGCGGCCGCGCCAGAACCAAATCGTCAACACGGCTCCGAGTATGGCCGCAACGTATAGCAGGATCGAAGGCAGCAGCCCCAGAATGACGCCGATGTGGAAACCCATGAAGGAGCCGGCGATGCCGACGAGACTGTAAGTGACGTCTCCCGCGCCTGTCGCGTCGGCGACTTGGCGGCCGAGCCAGCTTCTGCCTCTGCGATTGAACAAGATCCCGACGATTATTCCGATAGCGACAAGAATGATGAACGTCAGAATGGCTGTGGTGACGATGGGCATGATGCTTCCCCTGACCCTGAGATCGCGCGGACTCGCGCTGACAGGCAATGCGGATCGGCTGGCGTGAGTTCCGTGGAGAAACAAAAGCGCGGCGCGAAGGCATTGGCGAATCGGACGCCAGATCCGCTTCCCGAGTTCATTCCGCCGTGTCTCGCGAAGCTCGCGGACACGCCGCCCGCAGGCGACGAGTGGGTGCACGAGATCAAGTACGATGGGTATCGCCTTGAAGCGCGCATCGATCACGGCGCCGTGCAGCTTCTGACGCGGACGGGTCTCGACTGGACCGCGCGCTTTCCTTCAATCGCGAAAGCGCTGAAGACGCTCAAGGTCACGAGCGCGCTGCTCGACGGCGAGGCTGTCGTGGAGGCCGACCGCGGTGTGACGAGCTTCGCCAAGCTCGTGCAGTCCCTGGAAGAGGGCCGCTCCGACGACATGCTCTACGTCGCGTTCGACATCCTGCATCTCAACGGCGTCGACCTTACCTTGGAGCCGCTTGGCGATCGCAAAGAGCTGCTGGACATCCTCTTCAGCGGCACGCGCGCCAAGCGGCTCCGCTACGGCCAGCATCTCGACGGCAACGGCGCGGCCGTGCTGCGCGAAGCATGTACGCTCGGCCTCGAAGGCGTCGTATCCAAGCGTCTCGACCGGCCGTACCGATCCGGCCGCAATGGCGAATGGCTGAAGTCCAAGTGCATCCAGACCGACGAGTTCGTGATCGGCGGCTATCTCGTTTCATCGGTGGATGCGAAGGCCGTCGGCGCGCTGGCGCTCGGCACGTTCCAGCGCGGTAAGCTCGTCTATGCGGGGCGCGTCGGGACCGGCTTCACAAACGCAACGGCGCGCGCGCTGTGGAAGGCGCTTCAGCCTTTGAAGCAGAGCGGGTCGCCATTCGCGCAGCCGCTGACCGCCGTGCAGCGGCGCGGCGTCGTTTGGGTCGATCCGAAGCTCGTCGCGCAGATCCACTATGCGACGCGGACGGGCGACGGCCTGTTGCGGCATGCGGCCTTCAAAGGGCTGCGCGAAGACAAGCCTGCCAAGAGCGTGCACCGCCCTTGATCTCAACCGCGATCAGTGTGGTTCCAAAGCGGCACCGCAGCGTTTGCCGCAACCCCTTGTGATCGGCGTCTTACTTCCCATTTGGCTGACTTACGCAAGGCTTCCTGCGCTTTTCGCAGCGTTGGCCGGAAAGGAGTTGAGCCCATGAGAAAGATCCTCGGAGTTTCCGGTGCCGCGCACGCCCATTGGGTGGGTGATGGCTTTCCCGTTCGCTCCATGTTGTCGCCGGAGAGCGGTCTGTCGCCGTTCCTGATGCTCGACTACGCAGGCCCTGCCCGGTTCACGCCGGCAGAGAAGCCGCGCGGCGTCGGCCAGCATCCGCATCGCGGATTCGAGACCGTCACCATCGTCTATCAGGGTGAGCTCGAGCATCGTGATTCCACCGGCAACGGCGGCAAGATCGGACCTGGAGACGTGCAATGGATGACGGCTGCGTCCGGCATTCTGCACGAGGAGTTCCATTCGAAGGCGTTTACGCGAAACGGCGGAACGCTCGAGATGGTGCAGCTCTGGGTCAACCTGCCGGCGAAGGACAAGAAGGCGGCCCCCGGCTATCAGACGATCCTCAATGGCGATATTCCGTCAGTCGAACTGGCGGACGGCGCCGGACGGGTTCGGGTGATCGCAGGCGAGTACGAGGGCCAGAAGGGACCGGCGAGCACGTTTACGCCGATCGACATCTGGGATCTCAAGCTCAACCGCGACAAAAGGGTGACGCTCACTCTGCCGGAAGGGCGCACGGTTGCTCTTGCGGTTCTTGGCGGTACGGTTCTCGTCAACGGCGAGGAGATTGCGCGCAGTGCGCAACTCGTCTCGTTCGATGACGCCGGCGGCGAGATCACGCTCGAAGCCAACAACGATGTGACGGTGTTGGTGCTTTCGGGTGAGCCGATCGACGAGCCGGTTGTTGCGCACGGGCCGTTCGTGATGAACACGATCGGCGAGATCAAGCAGGCCATGCTCGACTATCAGCAGGGTCGCTTCGGTGCCATGGAAGAAGCGGTGCAGTAAGCGTCTCCTAAGACACAACTGACGGCGGCCCAGTTTCGACTGCGGCCGCCGTTCTTTACCAAACAGAGGCTCGATCCAATACTTATCCGCCGTCGGACGTTAAGCTGTCGCGATTGATCACCGTGGGGGTGGCGATTATGCGATTGTTTTTGATCACTATTCTATTTCTTACTGCCGGCAGTGCGGCCGGCTGGTTTCTCCGCGATATGAGCGACAAGCGCATTCATGCGGTGCGCCCCTTCACCCTGATCGACAAGCTAGGTGAGAAAACTCCGTCGCTTTTCGCTGAAGGCACGTGGCGCGGCGGTGGGTTTTCCAACACGCCAAACACCGCGCGCATTTTCTGCGATCCAGCCGTGAAAACGTGCGAGGCCATCCAAGCCGACGTGGTGAGGTCACTCGACCGCTCCACGATCGATCTCAACACATCGACGTTCTCGATCACGAGGATTGATCAGAGATCTCTGGTCGCGGAACGCATGCCGAGCTCGGATTGCGCGCGGACGACGATGCTTGTCGATCGCGTGGCAAAACGGATCTCGATCGTCGAGACAAAAATCAGTCGAGACGATCACTGCGCGAAAGTTCAGGACGCACCCGTGACGCTCTTTCTCGGCGACCCAACCAAATCATAGGTGCATTTGAGTGGGAGCAGGCAGAGTCTCGCCTGCTCCCTTCTTATTCTGCGGCGCCGCGCATGTCGCCCATCTGCCGCTCGAAGAGGTGCCGGTAGCGCCCGCCCGCCCGGCGCATGAGATCGCCGTGCGGTCCGTCCTCCACGATGCGTCCCTGATCGAACACGAGGATGCGATCGAGAGCGCGCACCGTTGACAGCCGGTGCGCGATGACGAGCGCCGTCCGCCCTTTCAACAGCCGCTCGATGGCGGCCTGAATGAGCTGCTCCGATTCCGAATCCAGGCTCGAGGTCGCCTCGTCGAGGATCAGGATGGGGGCATCGACCAGGAACGCGCGCGCCAGCGCGATGCGCTGACGCTCACCGCCCGAGAGCTTCACGCCGCGTTCGCCGACGAGCGTGTTGTAGCCCTTCGGTAAGCGCACAATGAAGTCGTGCGCATTGGCGAGATGTGCCGCGCGCTCGATCTCGTCCTGCGTCGATCCCGGCCGCCCGTAACCGATGTTCTCGGCCAGCGTGCGGTGAAAGAGGATCGGCTCCTGCGGAACGATCGCGATCTGCGACCGCAAAGATTGCTGCGTCACAGCCGCCACGTCCTGTCCGTCGATCACGACGCGCCCGCTCGTGACATCGTAGAGACGCTGGATGAGCTTGACGAACGTCGTCTTGCCCGATCCCGAATGCCCCACGAGGCCGACACGCTCGCCCGCTTTGATCGTGACGGCGAGGTCGCGATAAAGCGGCGTTTCGTGCGCGCCGTAATGGAAGCCGACGTTTTCGAACCGCACCTCGCCCTTGGTGATCCGGATGGGCACGGCGCCGTCGCGATCCACGACGCCGACCGGCGTTGCGTGCAGCTCGACGAGTTCGTCCATCTCGTTCACCGAGCGCTGCAGGTTATGGATGTATTGCCCCACATCCCGCAGATAGCCGTGCACGACGAAGTACGTCGTCAGCATATATGTCACGTCGCCCGGCGTCGCCTGGCCTGACGACCACAGCCAGATACCCGCACCGATCAGCGTCGTGCGCACGATCAGCAGCAGAACGTTCTGGCCCGTGCCAGAGATGGTGTGGCGATACCAGGTGCGCGCGGTACGCTTCTTCCAGCGGCTGACGGTGTTCGCGAGGCGCGCGTCCTCACGATCCTCGGCGCCGTAAGCCTTCACGACCGCGTTGCAGCCTAGCGCATCCGCCAGCACGCCGCCGATGCGCGTATCCCATGCGTTCGAGAGCCGCGCCGCGGGCGCAATGTAATGCACCGACAGCGAGACGATCGTCGCGACATAGGCAAGCGCGCCGATGCCGATGATCAGGCCCATCAGCGGCCAGTGGACGGCCAGCAGTACCGTAGTCGCCAGCAGCACGAACGCCGACGGCAAAAGCGCCAACAGCAACGTGTCGTTCAGCATGTCGACGGCCCACATGCCGCGCGTGACCTTGCGCACCACCGAGCCCGCGAAGCTGTTCGCATGCCAGTCCGTCGAGAAGCGCTGCACGCGGGCGAACGTTTCCTGCGCGATGTCCTGCATCATGCCGAGCGACAGAGGCAACACTCCCATCCAGCCGATGTGGCGCAGCGCAACCATGGCCACACCGAGCGCGATCATGATGCCGAAGGCGCCCAGCGCGCGTGACAGCGCAACATCCCGCGTCACGCTGTCGAGCAGCAACGCGTCGACGAGGCGGCCGGAAAAGTAGGGGATGAACACGTCCGCCAGCGTGGCAAGCAGCATCGCGCCGGCAATGCGTGCGACCAGCAGCTTGCGGCGTCTCCAGTGGCCAGCGATGTAAGCGAGCACGTCAGCCATGGCGGCGCGCCCGCGTGTGCGGTTTTCCGTCGTCATTTCATTTTCGGCGCGCGTGCGCCGACTCCAAGGGATGAGGGACGGGCAGACGCAGTGGTGCTGCGGTCTGCGGTCCAATTTCTAAGTTTGGAAAATGAAGCCCCGAGGGCCGGGAGGAACGCGTTCGGCGTTCCTGCTTTCGCGCCGTCTGGCGCGGGACTGCCGACTTAAGAGTGTCGGACGGTCCAAACCGGGCAAAGAAGCAAGCGTGTGACGATCATGCAGTCCTCCCCGGTTGAGTTGTCGATGCGCGGGCTATAGCAGGTGCTCGTGATTTGAGCAAGCCGGCCAGCCGACACGCCTGTTTCTTGCAGGACTGTCCGGCAATTTGATGGCGCCGCCGCAGGTGTCGGCGACGCCATGAATTCTGGCGTTGATTGGCGACGTGCCGCGATCAGACGATGCTGCGGACGAGGCCGCCCTCGGCGCGGATCGATGCGCCGTTGATGGCGGATGCGCGATCCGAGCAGACGAACGCTACCGTGTCGCCGATTTCCTTCGGGTCGATGAGGCGCCCGATCAGCGAACTCGGGCGGTTGTCTGCGATGAACCTGCGTTCCGCTTCAATGCCCTTCAGATCCGGATAAATGCCGCCGATGAATTCCTCGACGCCGGGCGTGCGCGTCGGACCGGGGAGCACCGAGTTCACGGTGACGTTCGTGTTCTTGGTCAATTCAGCGAGCGACCGCGCGATCGAAAGCTGCATCGTTTTCGTGGCGCTGTAATGCGCCATCTCGGGCGCGGGCGTGACGCCGGATTCACTCGAGATGAAGATCACGCGCCCACGGCCGCGGTCGAGCATGCCTTTGAGGTAGTGGCGCGACAGGCGCACGCCGCTCATGATGTTGATATCGAAGAGGCGCTGCCAGGCTTCATCCGTCTCATCGAAAAATCCGACTGCTTCGTAGATGCCGAGGTTGTTCACGAGGATGTCGGCAGATGGGATCGCCTTGATGACGGCTGCGCATCCGTCCGCGGTGCCCGCGTCTGCTGCCAGAGGGACCAAATCCGCCGAGGAAAGGCCCGACCGGATATCGGCGATAGCCTTGTCGACGCTGGCCTGAGTGCGGCCGTTGATGACCACCCGAGCGCCATCCGCGGCCAGGGAGCGCGCGATTTCGAGGCCGATGCCGCCCGAGGATGCGGTGACGAGCGCAGTCTTATTGGCGATATCCAGGTTCATCGGCGAGTTCCTCAAGAGAGCGGGGGACGTGCTTCCAGTCCGTTACGCGTATCAGGGGCCGTTGGATCGCAAGATGCGACTGGCCATAGCTTATGTTGCTTAGCGCGCCCGCCTAGATCAAATCGGCGCTCAGGGTTTAAAATGGCCGTCTTGCTCGTCGCGGACGCTCGGTGGTCGCGTGTGATTGGCAAAAACATGCTTTGAGGGACATGATGGTGACAGGCCGCTCGCTGGATTTCTGGTTCGATTTCGGCTCGACCTACTCCTATCCAACTTCGCAACGCATCCAAGCGCTCGCTCGCGCGGCGGATATCGAAGTCCGGTTCAGACCGTTCATGCTTGGAGCGATCTTCAAGGCGCAGGGTTGGGACACATCGCCATTCAACATCTATCCGGCCAAGGGCCGTTACATGTGGCGCGACCTACAGCGCATCTGCGACGATCTCAAAATTCCTCTCATCCGGCCTGACACGTTTCCGCAGAACAGCTTGCTCGCGGCGCGCGTCGCAATCGCCGCCGCAGAAGAGCAATGGGTTGGTGACTACTGCGTCGAGGTGTTTCGCGAGCAATTCGGCAAAGGAAATTCAATCTCGGATGACGGCGTTATTCACTCCGTCATCGGACGCTTCAACCAGGAGCCGCAACGTTTTATAGAGCGTGCTGCGGCTGTCGATGTGAAAGAGCGGCTCCGCGCGGAAACGGCCATGGCGCAAGAAATCGGGATCTTCGGTGCTCCGGCATTTGTCACTGGCGATGGAGAGTTGTTTTGGGGCAACGATCGATTGGAAACAGCGGTCGCGTGGTCTCTTCGACCAAAGACGGGCTCGCAATTATGATTGCTGGCGCTAGAGATAGCGCGGCCTGCCTAACAACCGACCAGTGCCTATTCTGCAAGCTCGCTTGCTTTCGACGGCACTAAGAATCGGTTAGGCTACCAGTCTTAGCGATGGATCGTTGCTCGCTTGAATGAGCAGGCAGCTCTTTTATACAATTCAATAACGTCGGCTCGCGGTACTTCCCGGACTGCCGAATATTTGCTTCGCTCCATTCACTCCCGCTTCCTTCTCGTCCGAGTTGTGGTCAACTTTATCACATGTTGTCGCGGATCAGTTGGAGGTAGATTGCCTTCTCGCTTTTCGCAGCTCTGCAAAGTGTCTTTCCCATGACCTCACTCGGAGACTTGACCGGAACCCAACGCACTTTGGTTGTGGCTGGCGCGACTGCTGTCGCAACCGTGCTAGTGATGCTGCTCGGCGCTTCCGATTTCGATCTCACTCCTCTTCGCACGATCCAGGAATTGAGACACGACGGCTCCGGTGCCGTCGTCGCCACGAGATACAATCCCTTCGCAATCCTTGGGATCGCCGCCATTGGGCTCGCTGTGCTGTCTGCACTTGGGCTTGTTGCGCTCGGCTTCGTGTATGCGCTCTCCAACATTTTTGGTGGCGCGTTCGGAGGCAGTAGCCGCGCAGTGAAGGAAGCGAGCCTCAAGCTCGAGCAGGAGCTGGGCAAAGTCCTCAGACATATTCGCACTCACGTCGCCACGAACGACGCGTATGCGAAATCGCTTGCCAACGCTCAGACGCGGCTTGCGTCTTTACCTGAAGCGGAACAGGTGCGGGTGATCGTGAGCCTGCTCGTGGCCGAAAACGAGCGCATGCGAAACGACAGCTCGGAACTCAAGACAAAGCTGCTCGAGTCTCAAGATCAAATCCAGTCGCTGCGCTCCAGCCTCATCGAGGCAGAGGAAGTCGTTCTCAAAGACCCTCTTACGGGGACCGGCAACAGGCGCCAGTTTGACGTGACGATGGAGAGAGCTGTTGCGGACTGCGAGCAGAACGGCACACACCTGACGCTGATCATGTCAGACATCGACCACTTCAAGCGCGTGAACGATGCGTTCGGTCACCAGGTCGGTGACGAGCTCATAAAAATGTTTGCGCGCGTTATTGAAGGCAGCATTCGGGAAACCGATACGGTCATCCGATACGGCGGCGAAGAATTTGCCATCATCCTGCCCGGTACAGATCGCAGCGCGGCTCGCTCCATCGCAGAGCGCATTCGGCGGCAGTTCGAAAGCAAGCGGCTGACCATCCGCGAAACCAATCAAAAGATTGGTCAACTGACGGCATCGTTCGGCGTCGCCCAGTATCACGCAGGAGACGACGTCTCCACTCTTGTGCAGCGCGCGGATACGAAACTTTACGAAGCGAAATCGGCTGGCCGCAACTGCGTGTCCGTACACGGGCTCGATTAGCTACCAGCGGGGCGGGGACTGTCGGCGCGCTAGTTGGCGCCCGTCACGGACGCGTAGGCCTCGATGGGCAGGGGTTTGCCGATCAGATAGCCCTGCACCTCGTTGCAGCCCTGCTGCTGCAGCTTCGCGAGCTGCTCCTCGGTTTCCACGCCTTCCGCAACGATCGGCCGCCCGAGCGCGCGTCCCAACCCCATGATGGTGTCGACAATCGCTGCGGCGTCTTTGTTCCTGACCATGTCTTCGATGAAGCTACGGTCGATCTTGATCCGATCGAAGGGGAACGAGCGCAACGTGCTCAGCGACGAGTAGCCGGTGCCGAAATCGTCCATCGCGACGCTCACGCCGAGCGCCTTGAGCTTCTTCAGCGTTTGGAGCGCGGTTTCGGGGTCGTAGATGAAGAGGCTTTCCGTGACCTCGATCTCGAGGCGCGACGCGCTGACGCCAGATCCCATCAGCGCGTTTTCCACCAGGTGGGCGAAGTCAGCGTTGACAATCTGGGCAGGAGAGACGTTCACGGCGATGCGCAAGTCGTCAGGCCATTTCGCGGCTTCCTCCAACGCGCGGAGCAACACGAATGCACCGATGTCGCCAATGGCGCCACATGCTTCGGCCGCGGGGATAAACTTCGTTGGGCAGACATAGCCGTGGATCGGGTGGTTCCACCGCAGCAGTGCTTCAAATCCCCTGACCGTACATGTGCTGGCGTCGGCCTGCGGCTGGAAAACGAGCGAGAGCTGCCCGGCCACCGCTGCGACGGAAATATCGCGCTCGAAGGCGCGGCGAGCCCGCGTCTCGGCGTCGATCTTGGCCGTATAGAAAGCGTGGCCCAATTTTTGGGAAGCTTTGACTTGGCCAACTGCCGCGTCCGCTTTTCCGAGTAAGGTATCGAGATCGGCGCCATCATCCGGAAATCTGGAGATGCCGATGGAGGTCGTGATCTTTACGACGGAATCCGTCGCGACCCGGAACGGCTTCCGTAACGCTTTTTCCAGCGTGGATGCGAACGCAGCCCGTTCGTCATCGCGGGTCTCGGTGGGGCTCACGATCATAAACTCGTCCGCGCCCAGTCGCGCGACCAGATCGGCGCCGGAACACGTCTCGCGGATGCGGGCAGCTACACCTTGCAAGAGCTCGTCACTGACCTGATGGCCACGCGTGGCATTGATGACGCGGAAGCCGTTGATATCGACGCAATAGAGCGTGACCTCTCTATGCGCAGCTGCGGCTCGCTCGAGAATTTTAGGGAATTCCTCGGCGAGCAGCGCTCTATTCGCGAGGCCAGTCAGTGCATCCCGATACGCGAGCCTGCGCATGCGACCTTGGGTGGCCCAGTGCTCGATCGCAATCGCGCACAGATGCGCGCAGTGCTCCACGATCTGGCGCTCGATTTCCGTCGCGCGACGCGCACGTCGAAAATAGAAGGCGAACGTTCCTACGACACGTTCGTCATGTGATTTGATGGGGCTCGACCAGCAAGCTCTGACGCCAAGCGGCAAGGCGAAATCCCGATATTCTGCCCAGCGCGGATCAGTTCGTATGTCCGTGACTTCGACGGCTTCTCCATAGTACGCGGCTGTGCCGCAGGAGCCGACCATCGGGCCGATGGTAAGACCATCAATTGCAGCCCAATAGTGATGCGGAAGCGAGGGCGCGGCGAGCGACCGCAAACGCCTCGTCGAATCCACACGCAGAACCGAGCAGATCGCGTTGGGAGCAATCTCTTCGGCGCGCACGCAGAGGTGATGCATGATCTTCGGCAATGGTTCGCCTGAAGCGACCATCACGAGAATCTCGTGCTGTATCTCTTTGAGCTTGTTTTCGAGAGCTCGTTTGACTGGTTTCTTCGTACTCAACCGACAGCTCCCCCACTCGCGACGCCGCATCGAGGGTTGAAGGGTGCATGCTACTCGCCGCCAAATTCCGACACGCCGTCAGATTCCGTCGCCGCGAGCATATTTATTTCACAGCAAGTATTGCCGAAGGGATAATCTGTTGGCGCAAACCGTAAGCAGATCGTCTGTATTTTGACGACTTGCCGCTCCTACCGAAGCGCGTCACTGCCTTGCCAGGATTCGTTAACGCTTCATTCATCTCGAAAATGCGAGACCGGCTCATGGCGGGCAGCAGCCGGCCTGGGCGGCCTTCACGGTGGGTAGAAGGACAAAGCGTATGACGCGTCTTTTGCGACTTGCGACTTCAAATTCCGGCCGCGGGCTTTGGGCTTTTATGCAGCCCTGGATCGGCGCTTCACGGACATCAGATAATGAAGCCGCCGATCGCGATCAGATCGCACGAGACCATCACGACCGAGCGAAGATCGATCTCGATCGGCTCGAGCTGTAGCGCTCGTACCGCGCTTGCCGGCGCGATGTCTGCCGTTGGCTTGGGCTCGGACTTGGCCCGAGCCCCGCGATCACAGGCTCAGAGACAACCGAGCCCCGGATAGCCGCAAACGTACAAATCCATCGTCTTGTTGACGCAGCATGCCTGGTCCTTGCGGCACTGCCACGTCTTGGTTTTGCCGGAGGACGTCTTGGCCTTGCACGTCTTGGTGCTTGCCTTGGCGAACGCAGCAGACTGCCCCGGCCCGCTCAGCGCATGGAATGCCAGCGTTCCGGTTACGGCCAACGCGGCCGCAAGACCAAAGGAAAGAAGTGCGCGTTTCATAATCTCACTCCCCATTAGTTGCTAGCGCACTCCTAGAATGCCCCCAAAGCGGCGCGGTGGCCAGCGGATGGGATGGTTGGCGGCGCTCCGCGGGCGGGAAGCGGACTTTACGCAACAAGGGCCACCCCGCTGTCGCGGGATGGCCCTTGTTGAATTCGCCTTGATGATCGCCGTCGACGAAGGGCTTAGTTGCGGCCCTTGTCGACCAGCTTGTTCTTGGCGATCCAAGGCATCATGGCGCGCAAGGTGGCGCCGACTTCCTCGATCTGATGCGAGTCGTTCATGCGGCGAATGCCTTTGAAGCGCGCCGCCCCGGCCCTGTACTCCTGCATCCAGTCGGACGTGAATTTGCCGGTCTGAATGTCGGCCAGCACGCGCTTCATCTCGGCCTTCGTTTCCGGCGTAATGATGCGCGGGCCGGTGACGTACTCGCCCCACTCGGCGGTGTTCGAGATCGAGTAATTCATGTTGGCGATGCCGCCTTCGTAGATCAGGTCGACGATCAGCTTCACCTCATGCAAGCACTCGAAATAGGCCATCTCAGGCGCGTAGCCTGCCTCGACCAGCGTCTCGAAGCCGGCACGGATGAGTTCCACAAGGCCGCCGCAGAGAACAGCCTGCTCACCGAAGAGATCCGTCTCGCACTCTTCCTTGAAGGTCGTCTCGATCACGCCCGAGCGGCCGCCGCCAACGCCCGACGCATATGAGAGCGCGATGTCATGCGCGTTGCCGGACGCATCCTGATGGATGGCGATCAGGCACGGCACGCCGCCGCCCTTCTGATACTCGCCACGCACGGTGTGGCCGGGACCCTTCGGCGCGATCATGATGATGTCGATCGTCGACTTCGGTTCGATAAGGTTGAAGTGGATGTTGAGGCCATGCGCGAACGCGACGGCTGCGCCATCACGAATGTTCGGCGCGATCTCGTTGCGGTAAATGTCGGCCTGGAGCTCATCAGGCGTCGCCATCATCATGAGGTCCGCCCACGAGGCAGCTTCGCCGACCGACAGAACATGCAGGCCGTCCGCCTCGACTTTCTTGGCCGTAGCCGAGCCCGGCTTCAGCGCGATGCGGATGTCCTTGACGCCGGACTCCTTGAGGTTCAGCGCGTGCGCACGTCCCTGGCTGCCATAGCCGACAATGGCGACCTTCTTCGATTTGATCAGATTGATATCGGCATCACGATCGTAATAGACGCGCATCGGTCTCTCTTGCTTTTGCGATTAAAGGTCAGTGGTCGGGAAGGAACCGGCGGACCGGCTTTGGAGAGGAACACCAGTCCCTCTAAAGTTGCCGGACGTTATACCGGCGCTCGGGCCCGATTCAACGGGCAAAACGGCCAGATTCCGGGCAGGGTCGCGTGCGGTAAGGGTATTTTCCGTGCCGTAGGTCGCGGAGTGGCTATTCAAAAGGATTAACAGATCCGAAAGGCGTCGTGCGCGAGAATGGCCCGTTTTCGCCATTCCAGACGTGGTCCGCGCATGCGCAACGCACTTCGTTTCATGGGCCTCATCGGCCTTTTCGCCTTCGGCTCTCTGCTCGCCGGCTGCGGCAAGAGCAGCAGCAATCAGAAGGCCTCGAACCCCTCCGACACGCGCGGAGTAATTGTGAGCGCTTCCGATTGCACGGCTTTCGGCGACGATGCCGTCAAAGCCTGCTCTGGAGCGATCGAGCGCGCGGTGGCAATCCACGAAACCACCTCCGCCCAGTACAACAACATCGAAGCCTGCGAAAAGGCCGTCGGTACCAACGGATGTGAGCGCTCGGCCGCAGGCACGTATCGCGCGCGCCTTTCCGCTTTCATGGTCACGATCGGCAAGGGCGCGGCGAACGCGGAACCGCTCTACCCCGTAAAGGGTGGCGGCGTCGGCTTCCAGACCGCGAGCGCCAGCAAGCTGATGGCCAACGACCAGAGCGTCGTCTTCTCGCGCCTCGCAATGTCCGTCGCGGAGTCGCAAGCCAGCGCTTCCGGCAAGAAGGGGAAGAAAGTCTTCTAGCTCGTCTGGTCGCGAGGCCGTCATCGTCACATGGCCACCGAGCCGCGACCGATCGCGGCGATACCCGTACGCGAGACCTCGACTAGTCCAAGCTCCGTCATGAGCTGGATGAAGGTATCGATCTTGCTCTGCTTGCCCGTCACTTCGAAAACGAAATGCTCGGTTGAGGTATCGACGACCTGAGCGCGGAAGATCTCGGCGATGCGCAGCGCTTCGATACGCTTCTCACCTTTGCCGGCGACCTTGATGAGTGCGAGCTCGCGCTCCAGCGATACGCCCTCGGACGTCAGATCGCGAACGCGATGGATCGGCACCAGCCGCTCCAGCTGATGCTTGATCTGCTCGAGCACGGCAGGCGTACCACGCGTGATGATGGTGATGCGCGAGAGATGCTTCTCGTGCTCGGTTTCCGTAACAGTCAAGCTGTCGATGTTGTAGCCGCGGCCCGAGAACAGCCCGATGACGCGTGCGAGCACACCCGGCTCGTTGTCGACCAGAACGGAGAGCGTGCGCGTTTCAACGTCTTGCTTGAGCGCCGGGCCTGCATAATGCGTTTGCGGGTTGGTGTTGATCATTGGGACTTCTCTGAGTTCTTCTTTTGCTCGATCGCACGCACGGCTTCGGGGAAGACGAGCGACAGGAAGACGGGCAAACCATGCTCGTCCGTCAGCTTCCTCACGTTGTCAGCGTAAGCCTGCGATTTGTTGTATTGACCGAAAGCTTGGGAGACACGCTGCCCCATGCTTTCAGCCAGCATATGCGGTGTCGGGACACCTGCCTTTTGCAGCGCCTCGGGCGGCATTCGCGAATAGACCTGAATGAGCGTGCGTGTCTCGAGATAATCCTGGACAATGCACGTCTCGAAGCCTTCGCCGTAAGTCGAGGACAGCGCGTGGGTCTTGTAGCAATTCTCGACCAGCTCATAAGCGGCCTTGGCTCCGCGCGCGCGATGCAGCCGGCCTAAGCGCTCGGCCGCGCCCTTGATGCTCGCGACCTGATCCCAGGTCGCTGCATCCGGGGCTGCAGCCTCGGTCTCGCCTCGTGCAGGCGCTGCCGCGATCGTGGCAGCACACATGAGTGCGGCCAGAATTCCCGTTGAGCGCTTAGAGCCAAACCCTGTCACACAAGCACCTTGCCTTCCTTGCCGATCGCTCTCTGCACCTCCTCATCGGAGATGTTCTCGCCGAGCAGCATCTCGTTGTGAGCCTTGCCGGACGGGATCATGGGGAAGCAATTGGCCAACTTGGCGACGCGGCAATCGAAAATGACCGGGCCCTTATGATTGATCATCTCACGGATGGCGTCATCGAGATCGGCGGGGTGATCGCAGCGCATGCCTCGCCAGCCGTAAGCCTCGGCGAGCTTCACGAAGTCGGGCAGCGCTTCGGTGTAGCTTTCGGACAGGCGGTTGCCATGCAGCAGCTGCTGCCATTGGCGCACCATGCCCATGTACTCGTTATTCAGGATGAACACCTTGACTGGCAGGTGATACTGCACGGCCGTCGAGCACTCCTGAATGTTCATCAGGATCGAGGCGTCGCCTGCCACATCGATGACAAGCGATTTCGGATGTGCGAGCTGCACACCGATGGCGGCGGGCAGACCGTAACCCATCGTGCCGAGACCGCCGGATGTCATCCAGCGGTTCGGTTCCTCGAAGTTGATGAACTGAGCGGCCCACATCTGATGCTGGCCGACCTCTGTCGTGATGAAGGTGTCGCGATCCTTCGTCAGCTCATAGAGCCGCTGGCAGGCGTATTGCGGCATGATGACGTCGCTCGAGTTCTTGTACGAGAGCGACTTCTTCGCGCGCCAGCTATCGATCTCCTTCCACCAGGATTTGAGAGCGGCCTTGTCGATCTGCGGCGCCTTTGTCTTCCAGATGCGCAGCATCTCTTCGAGCACGTAGGCGCAATCGCCGATGATCGGAATATCGGCGTGGATGTTCTTGTTGATCGACGAGGGATCGATGTCGACGTGGATCTTCTTCGAGTTCGGCGAGAAGGCATCGATACGGCCGGTGATGCGGTCGTCGAAACGAGCGCCGATGTTGATCATCACATCGCAATCATGCATCGCAAGGTTGGCTTCGTATGTGCCATGCATGCCGAGCATGCCGAGCCACTGCTTGTCGGATGCCGGATAGGCGCCGAGGCCCATGAGCGTCGACGTGATGGGATAGCCTGTCAGACGTACCAGTTCGCGCAGAAGCTGGCTTGCCTTCGGTCCGGAGTTGATGACGCCGCCGCCCGTATAGAACACGGGGCGCTTGGCAGACGCGATAAGCTCCACGGCGTCGCGCACGGGTGTGGGCTCCGGCTTCACGCGCGGCTTGTACGTCTTGTGCGCGATGTTCGACGGACCGACGTAGTTGCCGGTCGCGAACTGCACGTCCTTCGGAATGTCGACAACGACGGGACCGGGACGGCCTGCCTTGGCGATGTAGAACGCCTCGTGAATTATGCGAGCGAGATCGTTGACGTTCTTCACGAGCCAGTTGTGCTTGGTGCAGGGACGCGTGATGCCGACGGTATCGCATTCCTGGAACGCATCGTTGCCAATCAAGTGCGTCGGCACCTGGCCGGTGATGCAGACCAGCGGAATGGAATCCATGAGTGCGTCGGTGAGGCCCGTCACGGCGTTGGTGGCGCCGGGGCCAGAGGTTACCAACGAAACGCCGACCTTGCCGGTCGAGCGGGCGTAGCCTTCAGCGGCGTGAAGAGCGCCACCCTCCTGGCGTACCAGGATGTGCTTCACCTTATCCTGCTGGAAGATCTCATCGTAGATCGGGAGGACGGCGCCGCCCGGATAGCCGAAAATATGCTCGACGCCCTGATCCTGGAGCGCCTTGATTACAATTTCGGCGCCCGTCATCGTCCGTGCCATGACACTCTCCGCTTGCCGTACAGCGAGCCCTGGCCCCGGTCTGGCTACCGGAGAGGGCTTGGCTTTGCTGATCCTGGAGGCGGCAACCTAAGTAGCCAGGGCAATACGGTCAAGGGCTAACTTTAATAATCGCTCGAATATTGGATGGCAAACTTTCCATTTCTTGCTGATGAATGCTTTTCCATGCAATCATATTGCGTTTTATCCAAGTCTCCTGCCTTTTGACGTATTGGCGGGTCTCGGCCTGGACCGCTTCTGCGGCCCCCTCCTCGGTCAGGCGCCCGTCGATCAGGGCAATCAGCGGGACGACGCCGATGGCCCGCATGGCGGGCAAATCGGAGGACAAGCCGAGGTCACGGAGGTTCCGGACCTCGTCCAGGGCGCCCTCGCGCATCATGGCGCCGAAGCGCGCATCGCAGCGGCTCCGGAGGTCCGCCCGATCCCGCGTGACGACGAAGGCGCGATCGGGATCAATGGAAAGGACAGGCTCGCCGGGTTGCTCCTGCCAGCGAGCGAGCGAAACGCCGGTCGCCTCGAGGACTTCGAGTGCGCGCACGACGCGCTGCGGGTCCGTCTCCTGCAGTCGCGCGGCCATTTCAGGATCGCGCTGCTTCAGCACAGCATGAAGGGCAGCGGCGCCTTCCTCGGCGGCGCGTGCGCGCCAGTAGAAACGAACATCGTCTGGGATTGCCGGGATCGGGGAAAGCCCCTCCGTAAGCGCTTTGAAATAGAGCCCCGTACCGCCAACAATGATCGGCGTGCGACCACCCCCTTGAGCATTCTCGATGGCAGCACGCGCTTCGGTTGCGTAGCGCGCAGCCGAATAGGCTTCGGCCGCAGGGACATGACCGTAGAGCGCGTGCGGGACCTTCCGCTCGTCCTCCTCGGTCGGGCGCGCGGTCAAGATCCTGAGTTCGCGATAGACCTGCATCGCGTCGGCATTGATGACCGTGCCGCCGATCTCTTCCGCGATCGCGAGCGCTAGCGCGGACTTGCCGGAGGCCGTCGGCCCTGCAATCAGTATGGGAGTAGGCTTTGTCATTCCCGATCTTCTACCTGAGCCGCTGTGGCTCCGCATCGCCAACTATACCGAGGTTTAGAGATGTCTGACCGCTCAGCTCTCGTTCTGACGGCAGCGCCAGAATCCGGACACCTGACCGAGACGCTTATACAGAGCGCGCTCGCGGTTCTCGATGCCATCTCGCCAGAAGCGCGGTGGCTCTCTCAGGGCGATGCCTGGGAAGCGACGTTCGAGGCTCCTCAAGATCGCCCCGTCTCGCACATCCGCAATGCCGTGATAGCGGCTCTCAGCGCGGCGCCCATCGACGTCAATGTCGTGAGCGGGGCCACTGGTCCCCGGCGCAAGCGGCTTCTCTGCGCGGACATGGAAAGCACCATCATCGAACAGGAGCTGATTGACGAGATGGCATCGCTCGCAGGCTGCCGCACCGAGATCTCCGAGATCACCGCAGCGGCGATGCGGGGCGAACTTGACTTCCAGGACTCGCTTCGCCAGCGCGTTGCGCTCTTCTCCGGCTTCGAAGCCTATCGGCTCGAAGAGCTTCTTGAACGCGCGACGTTTATGCCCGGCGCCAAGACCCTCGTTGCGACGATGCGTGCGAACGGCGCGTGGACGGCGTTGATCACTGGCGGCTTCACGCTTTTTGCCGAGCGCATTGCTGCGGATCTCGGCTGCCATGCGGTGATCGCGAATGCACTCGAGATCGACAACGGTCAACTGCTCGGCCTCGTGCGCGAACCGATCGTGGGGCCGCAAGAGAAGGCCGACGCGTTGAGGCGTCTCGTTCTCGAAGGCGGTCTCATGGCAGCGGAGACCATGGCTGTCGGCGACGGCGCCAACGACACGGCCATGCTTGCGGGCGCGGGGCTCGGCGTTGCATTTCGCGCCAAGCCCATCCTGGCTGCTCAAGCGCAGGCGGCGGAGAACGGCGCCGTCATCCAACATGGCGATCTTACTGCGCTGCTGTATCTGCAGGGCTATTCACGCACCGAGTTCGTGATCGGCTAGGCTATCACCCAATCTTCTATTTTCCGCATGTTTGAAACCGAGGCTGTAACGCGCCGTAGATCCTGCGTGCGCAATTCGCGCCACAACCAAAGGAGTTCAACATGCGCAAGCACATGCTATCTGCCATTCTCATCGCGTTTTCGGCGACCGCCGCTCTGGCCGCCCAACCAACAAAACCCTCGGAAGACAGCCTTTCGGGCAAGGCCATGCACGATCTTCCCGGCAACAACGGCGGCGGAGCAACGAGCAAGCCCAACGCGCAGCCCGACGAGCAGAGTCTTTCCGGAAAGGTCATGCACGAGCATCCCGGCGCCACCGGCACTGGCTCGACAACGACCCCAACGAGCAAGCCCAACGAACAGAGCCTGTCGGGCAAAGCAATGCGCGACCAGCCCGGAAACAACTAGAGCATCAGTGTCATCTGCGAGGGCCCCGCAGATGCCTTGTTTCCAACACACCTCACCAAAGACTTGCGCCGGATCAGCATGTGGCGGCGGATGGATTGTGTCACTCCGGCCATTTGGTTGCCGTCATCGCGTGCTCCTTGCCTGCACGCCGGGAACAACTTCGTACATGCGCGATTTGCATGTTGCCTCCCATTCCAAAGCAAGGACCTTTGCATGCTGAGAAAAGCATTCCTGTCAGCCTTACTTCTCACGTCAGGGCTGACACATGCCGCTGCGCAACCCGCTCCCGAAGACGGCGAACCGCCTGCGGTGAGCGCGCCCGAGGCGCAGCCCCCTCCGGAAGCTGCAGAACCCCCACCGAAGAAGCAACGCGGAGAGCGGCCGGCGCGCGAAGAACGCGCTCGAGAGCAGAGCGAGCCGGAAGCCGCCCCTGCACCGCGCAGCAGAGGTGCCGAACGAGGAAATCAGGACGACAGCGAGAGACCTCGCCGGCGTGACAGAGATGCGCCGCGTGACGACGCCGAAAGCCCGCCGGAACGGAAAGCCGCGCCGGCACCCGCCCCTCGGGCGGAAGAGCCTGCTCCGCCCGCTCGATCCGAACCGGAAGCTGTTGAAACACCACCTCCGCCTGCTGAGCCGGAACGTGCCCCGCGCGCGCGCGCAAAAGACCCCGAGCCCGCACCGGCCGAACAAGCACAGCCCGCCCCTGAGGCTCCCGCGAAGAAAGCGCAGCCTAAGGGTGAGCCCGAGCCGAAAGGCGCGGAACAAGCCGCTCCAAGCGAAGCACCCCCAGCCGCCGAAAAAGGCGAGCGGCCGCCTAGGGAGAAATCCGCTCGGGACAAATCGGAGAGAGAAAAGCAGGCGCCACCTGCTGAAGAAGCCGTGTCACCTGCACCGCCACGCGCTGAACCGGCAGCTCCGATCGCCGCTGAGCCGGCCGCTCCTGTCGAGAAAAAGCAGACCATGATGCCGACCGACGAGCGAAAGGCCAAAGAGGTCATTCGCGAGGAACGCGCCAAGGCCGACGCGGAATTCGAGCGGGCAAAGAAAGCTGCAGGTGCAGCCGGCGGCAAGGATGCTCCACGCGTCGATCCGGCAGCGGCATCGCGCTTCGAGAAAGTGCGCGGGCAGCGCAAGGAGCGTGTCGAAAAAGGCGGCGTGGCGTTGATCGAGGAACCGGATAACCGTGTGATCGTGCGCAGCAAGGATCGCGCGTTCATCCAGCACGACGAGAGCCAGCGACTTGGCCGTTCGGCGCGCGAATTGCGCCGCGAGCGGAAGTCCGATGGCACCACGCTCGTCGTGAACCTCGGCGGCGGCGGCATCGAGATCACGTCGATCTTCAACGATCGCGGACAATTGCTGCGCCGCAGCCGCTTCGATAGAGGTCGCGAAGTCGTCCTTATCGACAACCGCGATTATTACAGCCGGCATCAGGATCGCTACTACGATCCCTACGTCGATCTTCCGCCACCGGCCATCCGCATTCCGCGAGACCGCTATATCGTGGAGTACGACGGGGCCTCGGAAAGCGACGTTTATGATGCGCTGATGGCGCCGCCGGTGGAGCGTTTGCAGCGGGGATACTCTCTTGAAGAAGTGCGTCGCAGCTATCCTCTGCGTCAGCGCATGTCGCGAGTCGATCTCGATACGATCAACTTCGCGTTTGCTTCGTGGGATGTTGATCCGGCGCAGTATCCGAAGCTCGAACGTGTTGCGGACGCGATGAAGCGCATCATCGATCGCAACCCCGATGAGATCTTCATGATCGAAGGGCATACGGACGCGGTTGGGTCGGACATCGACAACCTGTCGCTTTCCGACCGGCGCGCAGAAACCGTCGCGATCATTCTTTCCGATACGTTCCGCGTACCGCCGGAGAACCTCGTCACGCAGGGATACGGCGAGGAATTTCTCAAGGTGAACACGCAGGCGCCTTCACGAGAGAACCGTCGCGTCGCGGTGCGGCGTATCACGCCTCTCCTCTCCCGCCGGTAAGTTGCCGACGATCGACTAGGCATTTGGGCGCGACGTGAGTCGCGCCCAAATCATGCGTGCCTTGGTTCGAAGCTGCTCGGTATATACGAGCAAACCTGGCTTCATACGATACCACGCCTGCTTCACCTCAAGGCGCACGCGGGTCTTCATCATGCGGCCATAACGCCAAGCCCACGACGCGCGGATGCGGGCGAACAGCGCCTCTTTCCATGGCATGACGAAGTTGTAGATCGCCGCAAACCATCCGATCCGCATGAGCGCCGGCTGCGTGAGCAGAAAAATCCGCGCGATGAGTGCGGTCGAAGCGATCTTCGCGCCGACGAACAAGAGGCCTGCGGCAAGCACTTGTCCATTTGCGACGAGATAGACGGCGAGCAGCTTCAACGGAAACAGAACTGCTGTCGGAATCGCAAGTGCCACGAGTGCGCTGTAAGGCGGCAGGCTCGCGATGGAGCGCTCGATGCGCGCGAAGAGGCGAAAGCGGGAAAGCCAAGCCAGCGCTTCAGCAAGTGGCCGCCAGCCCCACTCTTCAAACAGAAGAATGAGAGCGGCGAAAATCTGGAGCGCAACGCCCAGCGCTTGCAATAAGCCGCGCCCGACAGCTCTCAGCGCCGCGAAACCGCGAACTACAATGCGACGCAGCAAACTTGTCATCTAGTGACCGATCCAAAATACGCGCGACCGCGACACTTGGTCATTCCTTCCGATTTTAGTCATGTTTGACATCACCCCGTCATTTCCATACTTTCAACGTCAAGTTTTAAACTCAAAGGGGGAAACATGACCAAGTGCTCTGGATACGTCGCCGCTGTCGCTCTTGTCGCTGCTGCATTCTTTTCGGGATCCGCCTCGGCCGAAGAGCATGTCGTCAAGATGATGAATGCGAACGGCAAGGGCAAATTTATGCTGTTCGAGCCGGAGTTCATCAAGGCGAACATTGGCGACACGGTGAAGTTTGTGCCGACGAACAAGGGTCACAACGCCGAAATGATCCCCAACCTCTGGCCGGAAGGCGCGGCGGAATTCGTCGGCGCCCTCAACGAAGAGGTCGTGCTCACGATCGAGAAACCGGGTGTCTATGGCATCAAATGCAAGCCGCACTATCCCATGGGAATGCTGGCGATGATCGTGGCGGGTGAGCCGACGAACAAGGCGCAGCTCGACAGCTATAGTCCGCCGGGGACGGCCGAGAAGCGCTACAATTCGCTCAAGGAGCAGGTTGGGAAGTAAGCCGATAGCGCTGGCGTTCAATCAAAAAGCCGGCGGCTCTTCGGTTGAAGCGGGTGCCCGGGACGCAACCTCGGGCATCCGCTGTTGGCCTGCGAGGGGCGACACGCCGGAGCCGGCTTCCAACGCGGCTGCAAGCTCTTCGCGGGCCTTCTCGGCCTGACGCTGGCGATCCCATAGGCTCGCATAGAGCCCGCCTTTCGCGATCAGCTCGGCGTGCGTCCCCTGCTCGACGAGGCGGCCCTTGTCGAGAACGATGATGCTGTCGGCATGCACGATGGTCGACAGGCGGTGAGCGATGACCAGCGTCGTGCGGTCCACGGCGACGCGATCCAGTGCATCCTGGATCTCTTTCTCGGTATGACTGTCGAGCGCGCTCGTCGCTTCGTCCAGCATCAGGATCGGCGGGCCCTTGAGAAGCGTGCGCGCAATCGCAACACGCTGCTTCTCGCCGCCTGAAAGTTTGAGACCCCGCTCGCCGACCATGGTCTGGTAGCCCTGCGGCAGGGTGGCGATGAAGCGATCGATCTGGGCCAGACGCGCGGCCTCGTGCACCTCCTCGTCAGTGGCATCCGGGCGGCCATAGCGAATGTTGTAGAGGATCGTGTCGTTGAAGAGCACCGTATCCTGCGGCACGACGCCGATGGCATGGCGAAGCGACTTCTGCGTCACATCGCGAATATCCTGACCATCGATCGTCACGGCGCCGCCGTCGATATCGTAGAAGCGAAAGAGAATACGGGAGATCGTGCTCTTGCCCGCGCCCGACGGCCCGACGATGGCGACCATTTTTCCGGCCGGCACCTCGAACGTGATGTTGTGCAGGATCTCGCGGTCCTTGTCGTAGCCGAACGAGACGTTGTCGAACCGCACTGTGCCGTCCTGCACTTCGAGCGGCTTGGCTCCAGGGCGATCCTCGACCTCGGGCTTCTCCGAAAGAAGCGAGAACATGGTCTCGAGGTCGACGAGACCTTGCTTGATCTCGCGATAGACCATGCCCATGAAGTTGAGGGGCTGGTAAAGCTGGATCATCAGAGCGTTGATGAGGACGAAGTCGCCAACGGTGTGCGTGCCCGCCATCACGCCGCGCGCCGCAAGCCACATCACGAGCGTCATGCCGACGGTAAAGATCGCCGCCTGTCCCGAGTTCAACACGCCGAGTGAGTAATAGGTCTTTACGGCCGCCTTCTCGTAGCGCGCCATGGAGACGTCATAGCGGCGCGCTTCCGCCTCTTCGTTGCCAAAGTATTTGACGGTTTCGAAGTTCAACAGGCTGTCGATGGCTTTGGTGTTGGCTTCGGTGTCGCTCTCGTTCATCTCGCGGCGAATGGCAATGCGCCGTTCGGAAGCCGAGAACGTGAACCACATGTAGACCGCGATGGTCGCGAGCAGGATGAGGACGTAGGTCCAATCGAAATAGTAGACCAAGAGGGCTGACACGAGCACCATCTCGACCACTGTCGGCGCGAGCTGCATTACGCCCATGCGGACGATGAGATCGATGCCGCGTGTGCCGCGTTCGATGACACGCGACAGACCGCCCGTGCGTCGTTCGAGGTGGAATCTCAACGATAGCCGGTGCAGATGGCGGAAGGTGCGGTTGTTGAGCTCGCGGATGGCATGCTGGCCCACCCGCGTGAACAGCACATCACGGACCTGGTTCAGAACCATCATCAGGACGCGGCCGACGCCGTAGGCAACGATGACCATCGCCACACCCAGCGCGAGCGCCTTGCTGGCTGCAACTCCAGGATTGGCGAGATCGGCCGCGAGCCAATCGGTCGCCCATTTGAACGCAACGGGTACCGCGACAGTAACGAGCTTCGCGATGATCAGCACGACGAACGCGCCCGCGACCTCGGCTCTCAGATCGGGACGTCCCGCCGGCCAAATGAAGGGCAGCAGGCTTTTCATCACCGACCAGTGGGTGACGTCCGATTTGAGGCCGAGCAGATCGGGCCGCTCGCTGCGGCTCGCCGAAGACGTTGCGATGTTTCTCGGTCTCATGTCGCGGTCAGGAAGCCCCGTAGCAGGTTGTCTCATCCCTGATACGCAAGGCGTGGCAGGTTGGAGCAGGCGGGAGGTTTAGCGCGCCCTCCGCCCGATCACAACGATGCCGTCCAAATCGGCCCGTGACCTTATGAGAGACGCAGCTTCTGCCCCGGATAAATCAAGTCCGGGTTGGCGATGCGTCCGCGATTGGCGCGGACGAGGGCCGGATAGCGCTTTCCGCTGCCGAGATAGCGACGTGAGATCGCCCAAAGCGTGTCGCCGCGCTTGACGACGTACACGTGCTTGCGGCCGCGCTTTACATAGGTGGGCTTCTGGCGTTTCGCCACCCTCACCGCCTCACGACGCGCCTTCTGCGTTTTGACTTTGGCTTTGGTTTTCTTCTTGAAGGATCGCGCTTCGGCTTTGCGCGGCGCAGCTTCACGCGGAGCGCCCGCCTCAGACGGCGAGTTCGCCGCAGCGGCCGTCTTCTTTTCTTCCGCGGCTTCGGAAACCTGCTGGCTCACCTGTCCGGATTTTGTCGTCTCTGCAGTGCGCGCCGCCTTCTCCGCCTCTACGGGTTCGGTCTTCTTCACGTCTACTGCCGCGTGCTCGGCTTTGGCGGCACTGCCTTTGTCCGCTCCGTTTGCCTCGGCCTCAGCGACCTTGCGCGCATACTCCGCCTTGGCGGCCTCGACGCGCCGCTCCTGCGCCTGACGAATTTCGGCCTGACGCTCATCATCGTTCGGCTGGACTGCCGCAACTGCAGTACCTGCCTGAGCAGCATCAATCGAGCGGCTATACGCGGCGCGCGCGTCCGCCATCTGGCGCTGCGCTTCCTCGCGCGCCTTCGCGGCGGCTTCTCTTTTTGCGGCAGCTTCAGCCGCGGATTTCTCAGCGGCTTCTGCAGCCTTCTTGGCTTGCGCCGCTTTGCGCTCCGCGTCTTCCTTGGCGATGCGTTCGGCTTCCGATTTGCGGCGGGCTTCCGCGGCCTTGATTTCGGCCTGCCGTGCTTTTTCGGCTTCGGCCGCCTTGCGGGCGTCCTCTTCCTTCTTGAGGCGTTCCGCTTCGGCGACGCGAAGATCCTCCGCAGCCTTGGCTTCCGCGACGCGCGTCTCTTCCTTGGCCTTGCGATCCGCTTCGGCGCGGGTCTTGCGATCCTGAAGCGCCTTCAGCACGGATGGGCCAACGTTGGCAGCATCTGCGGCGATCGCCTTGCGCGTGGCCTCGGTCTTTTTCGTCGTGTCGAGCTTCTCGAGATCCTCGAGCTTCTTCAGCCCTTCCTCGATGCGGCGATCCAGATCTTCCTTGATCTTGCGCAGTTCTTCTTTGCGAGCTTCCGCGCGCCTTTTCTCCGCTTCGGCGGCTGCTTCACCCGCCGCGTTCTTCCGATCGCTTTCTTTCTGCGCCGCATCTGCCGCCGCAGCATCCGCCTTGGCGACGGCGTCATGCCAGTCAAGCTCCGCCTTTTTACGCTGCTCGACGAACGAGCGCGCGTCGCGGGCCGTCTGGTCAACCAGCGTCACGATGGAGGCGCCCGCCAGCTGAGTTGGAGCAATGCCAGTGACTTCGAAGGCCTGACCGATCCAGAATTCGATGTAGTCCATGCTGGCATCGGCCGCCTTGCGCAGGACATCAATCAAGCTGGTCGTGGCGTTGCTCATGGAAACGTCGGCCACAGCGGTGGTTTGACGCGGAACCGCAAGCTTGCCGGCGACATCCGATTGATAGGTCGTCGCCGCGTACTCGAGCCAACCGGACAGAGAGCCGGTGCCTGTCGGCGAAGCCTCGTGTTGGGCGGGCTCGGCGCTGCTGGTCGGATCGGCGTAAGCCAGGCCCGGCGCAAGCAGTCCAAATCCTATTACGGCGGCGGACACACCGAACGCGGTCCTCATTCTTGCAAGATCCCACCGCATCGACGCCGTTACTCCTTCACTTCCCGGCCACCGGGGAAACAAACCTGGACAATAAAGTATGCCAAGCGCCAGGGCAGCGGGCAAACGACTTTCCGATGTTTCGTTGCCAAACCATAGAGTTGCATCAACCAGCTCATCCGGTTTCCGGCCCAATACTTGGTTGGGGGCCAGCTCCACCCCATCTCTAACAGCACGCCAATGTCATAGTTTTCTCTTTGATCCCAATTAAGGAATGAATTTGAAACGCACACCACCCGTCTCGCATACGAAATCCGGAACCATGTCAGACATTCGTATTCGCTCTACCGCACCGCAACATATCAACGGGCATTCCGCCCACCCGTCTCCCTCCAGCTCGGTGCGCAGCATTTGCGTCTATTGCGGGTCCGGTCCCGGCAACAATCCCGCCTACATCGAGGCCGCGCGCACGCTCGGACGCTCGCTCGCCGAGAACGGGATCCGCCTGGTCTACGGCGGCGGCGGTCTTGGCCTCATGGGCGAGGTGGCGCGCGCCACGCTTGCTGCCGGCGGAAAGGTCACCGGTATCATTCCGGAGTTCCTCGTCGCTCGCGAGCACATGCTCGAAGAGGTCACCGATTTACTCGTGACCGAAGACATGCACCAGCGCAAGAAGCTCATGTTCGAACGCTCGGATGCCTTCGTCGCTCTGCCGGGAGGCATCGGTACGCTCGAGGAGCTCGTCGAGCAGCTCACGTGGTCTCAGCTCGGCCAACACAACAAGCCTATCGTTGTCGCGAACATCGCCGACTTCTGGACCCCGTTCCTCGGCCTCCTCGAACATATGCGGAAAGAGGCCTTCATCCGGGCCGGGCTCGAGGTGCGCCTCAACGCCGTTACGGAAGCCGACCAGATCGTGCCGCGCGTCATGGCGCTTTACAAAGAGCGGGACGTGGCGGTGGCGCCGGGCGCATTGTCCAAGTTCTAGCGCCTTGATCCGGCGTCGGGATCTCAACTGGCGTGTTCGGCAAAGTTTACAAAACAGCCGTGCGCGCTTCAGGCATCTTCCGGCGGCCCCAATTCTCCATCATTCTGGATGGGTTCGGGGGGCAGTCAGGAGGTCCTTATGCCAATGCCCGCACTTGTTGCACTGATGCTGATGCTTAGCGGCGTCTTCGCCTCTCACGCGATGGCGGCCTGCTCGTCCAATGCCGGAGTGCCGCTGGCTTCGTCCGTCGCCGCTCTCGTACTTGCGCATGACGATGAGGCCTCAAGCAATCGTTATGACGAAGATGACGAGAGCGCCGCCCCTGAAGATCGCAACTTCAATTACTACGGGCGCGACGAAGAGGATGACGGAGGCAATTCCGCGCATGCTCCCGATGACGATGATGACGGCTGGGATATCGATCCCTTGAACCGAAGCGAGTGGGCGTAAGGCTCATCCTGCGGGCGCGCGCTGCTCCCTAGGGAACAGAAGCAGCGGCTGAACTGTTTTATTCACGACCTTTGAAAAGCGGTTCGCTCGACAACGGGCGATGTCCGCACGAGAAAGACTGACATGCGCCATCTTGTTATTCTGGCATCTCTCGCAGCGGTGATGATGTCCGCGAGCGCTTCTTCAGCGCTTTCCGGCACGCGTAGCCAAGACAGCGTGCAAGCACGAGAGCAAGAGCGCGCCAGTATTCTGGTCAAGCCGCGCCAGTATTCGAAACGCGATAGTGCGCGGAAGTTTCGCTCGGCGAAACGGCGGTATTACTACCCGTACCGTTCCGCCTGGGGTCCGTTCGCCGGACCGCCGGGCCTCTAATCAAGGATCTTCTAATTACAGGTGAAGGCGCTATTCGCGTGAAAGCGTGCGCGCTCAGTCCTTGGCGCGCTCGACGTACGAGCCGTCTGCCGTCATCACGACAACGCGCGTGCCGGTGCCGATGTGCGGCGGCACCATGATGCGTGCGCCGTTCTCGAGCTTGGCGGGCTTATAGGACGACGACGCCGTCTGTCCCTTCACCACCGGATCGGCTTCGACGATCTCGAACACGACGCGAGCCGGCAGCTCGACCGAAATCGGATTGCCTTCGAAGATCGCGATATTGCAGGTCATGCCTTCCTGCAGCCAGACAGCCTGATCGCCGACAACATCCTTGGAAACCAGAATTTGGTCGTAGGTCTCGGGCTGCATGAAGTTGAAGCCCATGTCGTCCTCGTAGAGATAGTTGTAGTCCTTCTCTTCGAGGTAGGCGCGCTCGACCTGATCGGTCGTGCGGTACCGCTCGGTGACCTTCACGCCGTCGGCGATGCGGCGCATTTCGAGATGCGTCACGGGCGTGCCCTTTCCGGGATGGATGTTCTCGGCTGTGAGAACCACGGCAAGCTTGCCGTCGAGGTCCAGAACGTTACCTTTGCGGATCGAGCTAGCGATCACCTTGACCACGGTCTTCTCCTATCAATATTCGTTGCGTGCCCGGCGGCAGCCCTTAGGGCCGCCTTCGCAACGGGTGGGCCAATGATCCACGCCTCGGACGGTTCGGTCCGAAGCGATCATGGTCCGTACGTTCGTTACGGGCAGGAAATCTCGGCGCTCTCATACTCTGGATCGCGCGCAAGGCCAAGCCCCACCTCGGGCGCGGCCAAAACGGCCGCATGGGGGCGAATTCCGGCATTAGCTGCCTATTTCAGATGGTTAGCGCTGTTGGCTGTTTTGATGTTCCGGGCGACAATGCTGCCGGAATAGGCTTGAGCGGTCCTGCAGGCTCAGTATGGTGCGGGCCGATCAGCCGAATATACGCCCTTTTGGGAACCTCAAGCGCCATGCCTTCGTCGTCACCATGGTGGGACCGCGACCGCCACCGGGATCGCCGGCCGTGGCTGCTTCTCCGCAACCGCATCAAAGCGGCGATCCGCACCTGGTTCGACAAACAGGGCTTCGTCGAGGTCGACCCCGGCGCGCTTCAGGTGTCGCCCGGCAATGAAACGCACCTGCATGCGTTCGCGACGGAGCGGATCGGGACCGATCTTGAGCGGCAGCCGCTCTATCTCCACACGTCGCCCGAGTTCGCGATGAAGAAGCTGCTCGCGGCCGGAGAGGAGAAGCTCTACGCGTTCGCTCCTGTCTATCGGAACCGCGAGCGCGGCGCTCTGCACGCGCCCGAGTTCACGATGCTCGAATGGTATCGCGCGGGCGCGGATTACACGCAGCTTTGGGACGATTGCGCGGCGGTACTCGCTATCGCGGCTTCCGTGGCGGATCGGACGGTTTGGTCGTTCCGAGGCCGGAATGCCGAGATCGGGCAATTCGACAAACTCGCGCTCGACGATGCATTCCGGACCTATGCCGGTTTCGCGCTTCTCGGCACGTGCCCGGCTGGGCGGCAGGACCGGGACATGCTTGCTGCGCGCGCGAGTGCCGCCGGTATCAAGATTGCGCCTGACGACACCTGGTCCGACATTTTCTCGCGCGTGCTCGTCGAAAAGATCGAGCCCAAGCTTGGCGCGCCTCGGCCGACGATCCTCTACGAGTATCCAGCGCCGGAGGCGGCGTTGGCGCGGCAGGTGCCGGGGCGTCCGGATGTGGCCGAACGCTTCGAGCTTTACGTGTCCGGCGTCGAACTCGCCAACGGCTTCGGTGAGCTCGTCGATGCGGATGAGCAGCGCCGGCGCCTCATGCACGAGATGGACGAGAAGAAGCGGCTCTACGGAGAGCGCTATCCGATCGACGAAGACTTTCTTGCCGCCCTTCGCCAGATGCCGGCGGCGTCCGGCTGCGCGCTCGGCTTCGACCGGCTCGTCATGCTTGCGGCCGGAGCGCCGAGCGTCGATCACGTGATCTGGACACCGCTGGTCGATGAGAGCAAGTAGTCCGAATGCGGCGTGGACGAACGGAGTTGATATGAGCGAAACACATTCGGGGGGATGTCAGTGCGGTGCGGTACGCTTTCGGGTCGAAGGCGCGCTCGGCGATGCGTCCGTCTGCCATTGCCGCATGTGTCAGAAGGCGTTCGGCGGCTTCTATGCGCCGCTGGTTTCAGTGCGTGACGCGAAGCTCGTCTGGACGCGTGGGGCGCCGAAGACATTCCAATCGTCGAACGCTGCCAAGCGCGGCTTCTGTGCCGACTGCGGAACGCCGCTGACATACGAGGCGCCGGATGGCGTCGCGCTTGCCATCGGCGCGTTCGACAATCCGGAAGCGATCGCGCCGAAGATCCAATGGGGGATCGAAGGAAAGTTGCCTTACGTCGATCACGTGCATGAGCTGCAGCAGGAGCACACGCTTTCCGACCCCGACGCGGCGCCGTTTCTCGTCGATCTCGTCTCCTATCAGCATCCCGATCACGACACGGAAACCTGGCCGCCCAAATGACGCGATTGCGCCAAACGCTGCGGAGTGCTTCCGATCTCGTAGACGCGGGGCTCGCGCCGCCGTCTTTAGAGGCGGATCTCGCGCGCGTCGGCGCTCGCTATGCCATCGCCGTCACGCCCGCGATGGCAGAGTTGATCGACACGAAAGATGCAGCCGACCCGATCGCGCGGCAGTTTGTGCCGGACATGCGCGAGTTGCATCACGCGCCCAATGAGCTGACCGATCCGATCGGAGACCACATCAAAAGCCCCGAGAAGGGCATCGTGCATCGTTACCCGGATCGCGTGCTGCTCAAGATCGTCGGCGTGTGCCCGGTCTATTGCCGCTTCTGCTTCCGGCGCGAGATGGTGGGTCCGTCTGCGGAAGCGAACCTGACAGCTGACGAGATCGAAACCGCCCTCGCCTACATCCGCGCGCATCGCGAGATCTGGGAAGTCATCCTTACCGGTGGCGATCCGTTCGTCATGAGCCCGCGGCGCATCGCGGAGATCACGCGCGCGCTCGAAGACATCGAGCATGTGAAGATCATCCGCTGGCACACGCGCGTGCCGGTTGTCGCGCCGGAACGCGTGACGCCTGAGCTCGCAGCCGCGCTGTTGCCGGCTCGCAAGACCGTCTACGTGGCGCTGCATACCAACCATGCGCGCGAGCTGACGACTGCTGCGCGCACTGCGATCGCGCGTCTTGTCGATGCCGGTGTTCCGATGATCAGCCAGAGCGTTCTGCTACGCGGCGTCAATGATAGCGTGGACGCGCTCGAAGCCTTGATGCGTGCCCTCGTCGAAGCGCGCGTGAAGCCCTACTATCTGCACCACGGCGATCTCGCGCCTGGAACAGCGCACTTCCGCACGTCGATCGCGGAAGGTCAGGCGTTGATGAGCGAATTGCGCCAGCGCGTTTCCGGCCTCGCGATGCCGACATACGTGCTCGACATTCCTGGTGGACACGGCAAGGTGCCGGTGGGACCGGTTTATCTCGACGGCGCCCTCGTTTCCGATCCGCGCGGCGGATCGCATCGCGCCGATGGGTCGTGCGCGCCTTAGTCTCCTGCCCCTTTGAGACGCCACTCTCTCGTTGTGTATGCCGCCGGCGGGTTCTCTTCGTCGATGCCTTTAGCTTCGGCCTCGTCGAACCAGCGGTCGCGCTGACTTTCCGGCAGGCGCGTTCCGCACCACGGACAATGCTGGATCAGCACGTATGACTGGCCGCCGTCGTGCACGATGAGCCCGTATTCGTCGAAGACCTCATTGTAGATCACGAGGCCGTCGCCGCACTCGAACGGATCGGCGTGCTGATCGCAGACAAACGCGAGTGCGTCCGTCATTCCCGCGCAACAGAACGCGGCGTCTGCAGAGGGCGGCGCCCAAGCCGTGCTCAACGGCATCCACATCACGCGCATGCTGCCTTGACCTCGCACCACATCGCTATGTCCATTTGTTTATTGCGCATAACAGTTTGCCTGTTTCGCTCTGATATCGCTCCGTTTTTCTCCGCCTGCAAATTGTAAACAATGTGGTTGATGATTAATCCGCTCGGTGTCAGAGTGTCGCATCGGAAGAACAGAGGCTGCGGCTCTTCGGGACGAAGGCGCCAAAGCGGCCCGCCATACTCTCGAGGGAGGAAGCAACTCATGAATGAGCAGATCAAATCCGACGTTTTCCATGGCGCGTGCCCGCACGATTGCCCGGACACGTGCGGAATGGACTATCACGTGCGCGACGGCCAACTCGTTGAAGTTCGGGGCAAGAAGGAGCATCCGTTCACGCGCGGCGGCCTCTGCGTCAAGCTCAAGGATTTTGCCGACCACCATCACAATCCCGACCGCCTGATGTATCCGCTGCGCCGCGTCGGCCCGAAAGGCAGCGGCCCCAACGGCGGCAACAATTTCGAGCGCATCACGTGGGACGAAGCCATCTCCGAGATAGGCCGCCGCTGGCGCGAGATCATCGACACGTACGGCAGCCAGGCCATCATGCCGCAAAGCTACCTCGGCAACATGGGCCTCGTGCAGGGCATCAACTCGGGCGATCCTTTCTTCAATCGGCTCGGCTCGACCGTGAACGAGAAGACCTATTGCACGTCGGGCTCATCGACGGCGTGGCTACTCACACACGGACCGACCGGCGGCGTCGATCCCGAGAGCTTCGTGCACTGCAAGTACATCGTCATCTGGGCGTGCAACACGATCTCGACGAACTTGCATCACTGGCCGTTCGTTCTCGAGGCACAGAAGCGCGGCGCGAAAGTCGTCGTCGTTGACGCATTCCGCTCGCGCACGGCGAAGGCTGCCGACTGGCACATCTGCCCGAAGCCCGGCACCGATGGAGCGCTGGCGCTTGCGATCATCAACTCGATGGCCGAGCAAGGTTTGGTCGATCAGGATTACGTCGATAATTATGCGCTCGGCTGGCGGGAGCTCAAAGAGCGGGCCGCTGAGTTCCCGCTCGACTACGCCGAGCAGATCACGGGCGTGAAGGCCGAGGACATTGCCACGTTCGCGCGTGAGTTCGCGACATCGCAGCCGTCCGCCATCCGCATCGGCGTTGCGATCGAGCGCTCGGCCGGCGGCGCACAAGCCGCACGCGCTGTTTACGCCATTCCCGCCGTTTGCGGCTCCTGGCGCCACGTCGGCGGCGGCATGCTGCAGCTTCCGCTGTGGGATTTTCCCGTCGACTGGGTAAAGGCTGCACGTCCTGACTTCATCAAGCCGGGCACGCGCGTGGTGAACAATCTCCGTCTCGGGCAAGCACTCACAGGCGAGATGCAGCTCGATCCGCCGATCATGAGCATGTTCGTCTTCTGCACCAATCCGGTCAGCCAATCGCCGGAGACGAACAAGATCGTCGAAGGCTTGAAGCGCGAGGATCTGTTTACGGTCGTGGCCGAGCACTTCATCACCGATACGGCGAAGTATGCCGACATCATTCTTCCGTCCGCGATGGCCGCCGAGGCCGAGGACATGATGTGGTCGTGGGGCACGCTCTACTTCACGTATAATCAGAAGGCCGTCGATCCGCCCGGCGAGTGCAAGCCGACGAGCGAGATGTGGCGTCTGCTCGCGAAGGAGATGGGCTTCGACGATCCGGTCTTCAAAATGACGGACAGCGAACTCTGCGCCGAATACATCCAGTGGGCCGATCCCAAGATGGGCGGCATCGACATGGAGTATTTCAAGGAGCACGGGTTCTTCCGGATCGACGTCGGCTCCAAAGACACGCGCGCGCCTCACGCGGAAGGCAAGTTCCCGACGCCTTCGGGTAAGGTCGAGTTCCTGCTGCCCGATCACAAGAACTTCGTCGCCGGGCCGTTCCGCGCCATGTACGAAGGCGAGCAGGACGGCACGCCGATCGATCCTCTGCCGGGCTATGTGCCGGTTCGCGAGGGACCGGAGACGAACCCCGAACTCGCAAAGTTTTATCCGCTCAACATCATCTCGCCGAAGAGCCACGGGTTCCTCAACTCGTGCTACGCCAACGAGCCGCACAAGATCCGCGGCCAGGGCGAACAGTTCGTGATGATGAACAAGGCGGACGCCGACACGCGCAACATTCGCGAGGGTGATCCCGTGCGGGTGCAGAACGCACGTGGATCGTTCGAAGGCGTTGCGCGCGTTACCGATGACGTCAATCCCGGCATCGTGGTTGCGACGCTCGGTTACTGGCGTTCGCTCAACCGCTCGGACGGATCGGTCAATTCGATCTCATCCGACGCCTGGTCGGGGCTCGGTCGCGCGCCGACGTATTCGGATAACCTTGTCCAGGTTACGCGCGTCAACTGACCACAGACGGCAACTACTTGCTTCCCTCTATCTAGAGGCTCAAGCACCACTCTCCGACGTAAGATAACCGCAGCGCACAAGCGCTGCGGAGAGGAAGGTTATTTCTTTTTGAAGAGGCCGCCATGGCGCCGTTCACCACTGAATCCATCATCGCCGTCAAGCATTGGACGGATACCGTCTTCAGCTTCACGGCGACGCGCAGTCCGAGCCTTCGCTTTGCGAGCGGTCAGTTCGTGATGATCGGGCTCGAGGTGGACGGGCGGCCGCTCACGCGCGCCTACAGCATCGCGAGCGCGCATTACGACGACTATCTCGAATTCCTCAGCATCAAAGTGCCGGACGGTCCGCTGACATCGCGCCTGCAGCACATTCGCGAGGGTGACAAGATCCTGGTTGGGCGCAAGCCGACGGGAACCCTGCTGATCGACAATCTGAAGCCCGGCCGCAATCTCTATCTGCTCGGCACCGGCACCGGGCTTGCGCCCTTCATGAGCCTGATCCGCGATCCTGACCTCTACGACCGTTTCGACAAGGTCGTGCTCGTACACGGATGCCGGCTTGTCTCGGAACTCGCGTATGGCGATCGCATCATGCACGAGCTGCCGAAGGATGAATATCTTGGCGAAGTGATCCGCGAGAAACTCGTCTATAGCCCGACAGTGACGCGCGAACCGTTCAAGGTGACGGGACGCATCACCGATCTCGTCATCTCGGACGCGTTCTACGGCAGCTTGGCGTTGCCACCGCTCTCCGCCGAGCACGACCGCGTCATGATCTGCGGCGGGCCAGACATGCTGAGGGATCTCAAGACCTTTTATCTCGCTCACGGATTTTCGGAAGGCAGCCTCGGCGAGCCGGGCGAGTTCGTGATCGAGAAAGCGTTCGTCGAGAAGTAGCTCTGGAACTCATAAGCGCAACTGCCGGCAGCAAACCGTCAGGTATGTGACAGTTTCGGCACTGACGTAAGCAATTTCCCGCACTTGCATTTGTATATTTGCGAGTCGTGTTAGATGCGCCTCCGTGACGACAAACGCTCATCACGGAGCAAAACATGAGCCTCACGCGCAGTGCTTTCGGTCTCGCGACCGCTGCTTTCCTCTTCTCTTTTGCGCCCGCCTTCGCTGACAGCGGGAGCTGGAAGTTCGACGTCATAAACAAAGGCAACACACCGGTTATCGAATTCCGCACGCAGGAAGACGGCGAGTGGAGCGAGAACTGGATAGAGAACCGCATCGAGCCGGGCGATAACTTCGAGCTCGATTTCGAGACGTCCGAGGGCAAGTGCACCGTGCGGACGCAGATCCGATTTATCGACGGCAGCTACTTCGACGCCGACGTCGACTACTGCAAAGCCAACGTGCTCGAGATCCATCCCGACACACTGCTCTGGAAGGCCGCGGAGTAAGCCGGCGATCCGCGATCGCGTGCGAAAGCGAGATCCGAGAGCCCCGGCCGCCGCGCCGGGGCTTTTTTGTCTGCCGTTTCCAGGGCATCCGGCTCTTCGTGGCCGCCGCGATACACCAACACGAATTCTATCGGCTCACATTGCGGGCCCACCTTCAGCCCGCGTAACATCCAGCCCATGTCGTGCTTTCGGCTGGGCGGCCGAGGTATTGCGTCTGCGGGGGGTCTCATGTTTCGTCGTGCGTTGCCGGCTATGGTCGGCATGGTTCTGTGTTTTGCATCAGGTACTGGCGTGCGCGCCGATGCCATCGCGGATAATCTCAACGTCTTCCGAATGAGCCCGCCGCTCGCGTCTTACACGCCGGGCACCATCGTCCGCGGCCATCTCGACAAACGAACCTACCAGCGGACCGGCGAAAAGCTGCTCAAGGTGAATGTCGTGCGCTGCCGCGCAGCTTTCGACAAAGACGGAATCGAAGAAAACCTCGACAACGCGGCGTTCGCCGTTCGAGATCAGAAGTCGTTCGGGCTGTCGGCCGGATGGGCAAGCCTGCTCAACGCCAACTTCAAGGGCAACTATGTGGAGGCCGTCACCCTCACATTCACAGGCACCATCTACGAGTATACCGAAGACAAGCTCAAAGCGCTGCGCAGGCGCTGCCTCGGCTCAGCGAACCCGGCAGGCGACCAGGGCCGCTTCCAATTCCAGATCGTGCGTCAGGCCGTGGGCCGCTTCGAGTACGAGATCAAGTACACGAGCGCGGCGAGCGCCGGCCTCAAGGTCGACATCGTCAACAAGCTTTCGGCCGAACTCGGCGCGAGCGGCGAGATCGACCGCGAGGGCAAGATCACCATTCCGCGCGGCGCGATGGCCTATCCACTCTGGCGGGAAGATTGGTGAGCCGCTGCTTCGCGTCTGAATTCCGGCTGCGAAGCTAGAAATCCAGTATGGACTTGAAGCCGCCGTAGATCATCCGTTTGGTATCGAACGGCATGTTGTCCATGAAGCCCCGGAGGCGCGGATCTGCCATCACCTTCTTCAGGGTGGCATCGCGGTGAGCGCGGGACTTGTACGTAATCCACGAGAAGACCACCACCTCACCTTCCTTCAGCTTCACGGCGCGCGGGAAGGAGGTCGTCTTGCCTTCCGGCACATCATCGGCGACGCACTCCACATAGGACAGCGCGCCGTGCTCCATCCAAACTTTGCCAGCCTTGCTCGAAAGCTTCTTGTATTCAGGGATGCCCGCCTCGGGAACCGCGAGCACAAATCCGTCAACGTAAGGCATCGTTTCCTCGCTGCTGCTTGTTATTTAGCCTCGAGTTTTGCCTTACAGATTATTGCGCCGGTTGTGCGGCGTTCGCGGGTTTTGCGGGCTTGTCAGGAAAATACTGACGGTAAAGCATTACGCTCGCCGGAAGAATGACGAGCTGTCCGACGAGTGACGCAAACAGGCAAATCGATGCCAGCTCACCGAACAGGCGCAGCGACGGCAGATCCGACAGCATCGTCACGCCGAGGCCCAGCGCAAGCACGATCGTCGTCAGGATGACCGCCGGGCCGATGTGATGGGCCGTGCGCATCAAAGCCGCAAGTGCGGGATCGCGCGGTGTGGTATCCTCTTCGAGGCCGCGAATACTGTAGCGCCCTTCGTCCTGATCGTACTCGGCTCCGATCTCTTCTTCGCGCTGCTCTTCGAGCCGGTAGCGGTTCAGGAAGTGGATCGTCGAATCGATGGCGAGCGAGAACGCGACCGTGATCGCCACGATAGACGCAAACTGCAATCCCTGCCCCGTGTAGTAGAGCAGCGCTCCGGTCGCGAAAATCGGGAAGAGAGATGGCAGGATGCTCGACACGCCGACCAGCAGGGAGCGAAGCGCGATGCCTAGGAAGATGAAGACGAGGAAGATGTCGCCGACGAGCCCCCAGGTCAGCTCATGGATGAGCGTTGCCGAGTTGCGGGCGGCGATCGCGGGCAGACCGGTGACGGAAATCTCATAGCCGGGGTGGCGTTGCCTCACTTCGTCGAGCGCGCGATCGATTTTCTCCACGACGGGGAGGATCTCGCTCGCGTCGACATCCGGCAGGCGCGCGGTAACGAGCACGGCCGTCTGATCGGACGTAATGAAGCGATGCACGAGATGGTTCGGCAGGATCTTCACGTAGCGTTCGATGTTGGGGATGCTTGCATCACCCGCCGCCGCCAGCCATCGCCTGAGGCTATCTAAGGACCACACGTTGCCGAGACCCGCGGTCTTTTCGAGAATCTGATGCGCTTCGGCGATCACGGAGAGCGTCTGCTCGTCGTAAAGCTTGATCGGCGGGCTGCCATCCGGCTGCGGCGCACGGCCGTTCCATTCGATCATCACGTGGACCGGGTTCGCGCCCGTCAACTTCTGATCCAGGCTTCCCGTCGCGGAGAGCGCCTGCTCCTTGTCGGGAACCTGATCGGCTAGCCGGTACATCGGCTTCAGGCTGAAGAACGCGTGGCCTGCGCCGATCACCACGGCGAGGCCGAGCAACACGAAGACCAGCGGTCGAGCGGCTACGAACGAAACCACGGTATCAGTGAAGCGCTGCAGCAAGCCCACGCCGCCCTCTTCCTGATCGAGCGGTTTTGCTGCTTCTTCGTCCTGACCGAAAGGCTTGGCGTCTTCTTCGGTTTCAGGCGGTGTGTCGCGGCGGATCAGGAGCGCGGCCAGCGTCGGCACGACCACGGCCACGGCCGTGTAAGAAATGAAGACCGCCATCAGGGCTGCGAAGCCGAACGTGCGGATCAGCGCGGATTCGGCAAACGCAAACGAGACGAGCGCGATGGCCTGGTTCATGGCCGTCAGCAGGCATGCCGGCGCAACGTCCCGCACGGCGTTGCGTGCGGCCTCCACGCGATCCACGCCCGCGAGAATGTCGCGCCGGATCGCGAACACGAGGTGCATCGAATCCGAGAAGCCCGACACGAGAATGAGCGGTGTGATGACGTTGATGAAAAGGTTCAAACGGAAATCGAGCCCGCCCAACACACCCAGCGTCCAAAGGATGGCAACGGTGGGCCCCAGGACGGCAATGAGCGTGAGCGACAGGCGGCGGAAGAACAGATAGGCGACAGCGAAACCGACGACGAAGCCGAGGCCGTTATAGACGAGCCGGTCGCGCTCGACGGCGTTGCGGATCTCGAGTTGCATCACCGGCGCTCCGGTGAGCTTGGCCTTGAGTCCGGTGCCTTCGAGCTCGTGGTCCACGACATCCTTGATGCCATTGATCACGGTGCGCGCGGTTTTCTCCTCGACGACGGCGCGGTCTAGCGCGATGACGATTAGAGCAAGGCTGCCGTCATCCGAGAGAAACTTACCTTTGACGACGTCGTTGTTGACGAGCGCGTCGATGACATTTGCGTATTCAGTGTTGTCCACCGGAAGTTCGTCCGGAACGACAGGCGCTGCATAGCCGCTCGCATCCGGAAGGTTGCGCGCGGAGAGCATCGAGACCAGGCCACCGACGCCGTCTGTCAGTTGCAGCTCGATGACAACATTGCGGAAGGCCTCCAGTCGCTCGCGCGATAAAAGCGCCTCGCCTTCCACGACGACGAGTACGTCGTACTCGCTCGACGGAAAGCGGCGATCGATCTCCTCGTACTGGCGGAATTCCTTGGTGTTCGTCCGAAACAGTTCGGAGAGGCTGTCGTCGACGCGCAGGTGATAGATGCCGAAGATGGCGAGTGCCGTCAGAAACGCGATGATGGCGGCCGAGATCTGGGGGGCACGCAGCGCGACCAATCCCAGGCGCTCGAGCCCCATCGAAAAACGGAATGTGCGGCTTAGCGGCGGCGTGGTGTCAGTCTTGGTCTCGGCCATGCGTTTTCCGGCGGGCAGCCGGATTCCCAGTTTCTGGACGCAGCACTTCCTACTTGCGCTTCGCGTGTAAAATCGTGGCCTCGGGCACGGAAGCGAGCCAGTGTTCACGCGCCGCTGGGAATCGTCCGCCGAGCGACAGCGTGGCATCGGGCCACAGCCCACGCAAGATGCGCCTGCCGCGCTTTCCCGTTATTCGCTTGGCCGTTGCGGGCTGGTATCTTGCTTGTCAGGGTTGCCAGAGCGAGGAAACGGGCAGCAGAGCTTTATGACAACGGAAAGAGTAGACATTTCCCTTGATGTCATTGGCCTTAGCTGCCCTCTGCCAGTGCTCAAGGCGCGCAAGGCCCTGGGATCTTTGGCACCCGGCGCCGTTCTCGAGGTTCTGGCCAGCGATCCCGGCTCGGCCGAGGATTTCAAGGCTTTCTGTGGTCTCGCGGGACACAGTTTGATCGCTCAGAGTTCCGCTTCCGGCGTCTTGAGGTTCCTGATCAAAAAGGGCGCGCCAAACACCCCCTGAATGCTAGCCCTGTCCAGGAGCAACGCCGAACTTGACAGGACGTGGGGCGGCCTCGATAAGGGGCCTCTTCAGCGGCGGCCTCAGCTTCGCCGCTTCGATCCCGGCAGGTTCTCAATTTAGAGAACCCGGACTGGCCAGGGCGGTTAGCTCAGCGGTAGAGCACACGCTTCACACGCGTGGGGTCATAGGTTCAATCCCTATACCGCCCACCATCGACCTCCGAACAGCAACTTCCGCTTCGCCGAGATTTCGCAATGGCGGCCACGCCGGCGGATTTGGGCTGCTGGATCCAGCGCGGTCGCCAGCCGATGCACTATTGATAATTTGCATCACGCAGTCCGACGGAAGAGAAGCGAAAGGTTGTTGGCCGGCATCTGCGCGATAGCAGGCGGACCAAAGCCAGACTGGCTCGCGAGATCGGCCACGCCTTCGAGGTCGCGCACCCCCCACTCAGGGTTGCGCCGACGCAAATCCCGATCGAACTCCTCGTTGCTCGGCGCCATGTGCTGCCCCTCGCGCCGGTAAGGACCATAAAGAAAAAGCAGGCCGCCCGCAGGCAGCATGCGCCCCGCGCCGCGCATCAGACCGACAGTGGATGACCACGGCGATATGTGGATCATATTGATGCAGATCACGACATCGGCGCGCTCGATCGGCCAGACGTCAGCGGCAGCGTCGAGCGCGATGGACGGCCGGATATTCGCCAGCCCTGAAGCTTCTGCCCAAGCATCTATGCTGGCGCGCGCCAGCGGATTGGGGTCGCTGGGCTGGTAAATGAGTTCGGAGTTGCTTGCCCGCGCGAAATGCACTGTGTGCTCGCCCGAGCCGCTCGCTACCTCCAGCACAAGCCCGCGCGATGGCAGATGAGGTTTCAGGACCTCCCATATCGGATCGCGATTACGTGCCGCCGATGGCGCGTATTGGCGTGCATCATTGTCCATCTGCAAACATCTCCGCGCGATAAAGTTCGTTATATACTCAAGGGTGAGCAAGGCGACGATCATTCGCGCAACTCAATGAGGAAGCTCTCAATTGCCGAAGGCCGGTGCGCGCGCTTCTACTTGCGATTGGCGCTCGGGCGGGATAGCTGATCAAGGCGTCGCGAGCCGGTCTTCAACATTGGCGTGACGGAGTACACGATCTACCGCGACACTCGCTGCTTCCAGGGCTCCAGCCAGAAAGCCCGCTTCTATATGGCTCGTCTCACTTCCGGAGAGGAACAGATAATCCTGCCAAGCGCTCGGCACCCATGGAGCATTGGGGCTTCCGAAATAATGGCTCGGGGTTCGGTCTCTCTCGGTGGCCGTAAATGGGTCCGACGCCCAATCCTTCAGCAGAGTTTTGAGCGGCAGACCGGCTTTTGGTCCGAAGATTCGTGCGAGCTGACCGACGCACGCTGAGGCGATCGCGTCTTGCCCAAATTTGGCGCGTTGATTTGCTGGCACGCCTACGAATCCGAACAGCGCCGCGCCTCCACTCGCGGTCGTGGCGTCATGTATCTCTGCCATGGGGCCAACCATGCTCTGAGCCGTACCGGACAGCCCTGACTCTCGCCAGAATGGCCGATCGTAAAGTGCAAAGAACTTTGCTTGCCCCGCCATCCACGTCGGCGTGTTTCTCCATCGATTTGCAACTGCTTCGTCGATGGCAGGCGTGAACGAAACGGTTGCTTCAAGAAGTCTCGGGGGAAGCGCGGCTATCACATGCCGGGTAGAAATCGTCTTCGTGTTGCCCTGTACGTCGCTGACAGTCAGGTCCACGCCTTGCTCGCAAAGAGACATTTTCGTTAGACGTGAATTCAGTGAGATACTTTCTCGCGGCATCGCTTCGGTGAGACGGCGGATCAGTGCTCCGGTGCCGCCCTGGATCCTCATCGAACGCGGCCCATCGCTGATACGCCGATATCGTTGCGACGGCTCCCGAGACATTCGTTCGACGATGACGTCGCCATCGGTGTTCTGTTCGAAAGCCGCAAGCTCAAGCTCGCGCAACAATGTCGCGAAAGGCGGATACACTTCCGGCCAGAACCATGATGGCCCGAGATCAAACGCGTCATGCGTCGAGCTACCAGTTTCGACTTCCGTCAAAATCCTGCCGCCGGGCCTGTTCCTCGCTTCGATAACAGAAAAACTCACTCCGGCAGCTTGCAGCCCACGGCACGTGTAGAGACCTGAAAGCCCGGCCCCAACGACAACGACGTCCAACCTGCTCATAAAAAACGTCCTACTAGATGGTTTTTTATGAGCGCAAGAATATCGCGAAGTTGAATATTTCCAAGCTCAACATTGAGTTGGGGAACCGAGCGCGGTTGCTTTCATGGGGGTCGGGGCAACTTTTGAAGCTGCTTCGAGCGGCAACGAGGAAAACGAGAGCTTCAATTGCTACCGCGCAAACTCTCCAACGTGGTCGTCAACGTGCTCGGCGCGCTCGAGCGCGTTGAGTGTGGCGCGCGCGGCCGCGAGTTCGATATTGGAGACGTCAAAAAATGCGTTGCTACGGCGGCGCCGTTTTTCAATCTCGCTGAACCGGATGGCGAGCAGATCCGTCGGCTCCTGGATTTCTGCGTATCGGGTTGAGCGGCCGATCACCTCGAACCCGCACATCGCCTGATAGAACCGGGACACCATGCGGTGGACGCCGACGACGGCAATGTCTGCATCCGCAGCCGTCGACAGAATGACGCTGGCACGAACCAAAGTTGCGTAGAGCGTCGTGCGAAACGATCGATTGGTCAGCGCCGGCTCGATCGCCATCCGCGAAAACTCGACAAGCTTCTTGAGCCGGTCCGGATTGAGATGGCGCAGTTCATTCGGAAACTGACTTTCGCACGGCATGGTACAAGGAGGAAAACCCGCGCCGCCGAACGCGAGCCTGACGGAGCCGATGCAATCGCCGTTATGGAACGCTCCAATGGAAAACGTCGACGGCAATGCGTCGTACTCATCAACGAACTCTTCGGCCGCATTGGGCGGTATCCACCCGGCAGCCTGAAAGGCCCTGTAACGCTGTCGAGCGATTTCGATCTTATCGGTCGATGCCGCGTAGACGCGGAGCGCGAGGGGAAAATTCTTGGCGGCATCGCCCGCGTTTGAATCGAGAACCAGCGACGGTCTGAAGACCATGTCCATGGCCACTGCCTTTTTACTCGACGCTTAATCCGCAAGCGGGACGCGAAGTCGCCTCAAATGGGAGCGCGCCTCCAGCTAACCGACCAGCTCATTCATTCGATAATCGAGCGCAGCCCCGACGGTTCCCTTCGTAGGGGCCTATGCTCGGATGCGTGCTAAGCTGCGGCAGTGATTCTTAATGTCCGCGAGGACCCGGCGATGAACGAACGCACGAGGTCGATCTTTCACACTGCACTCAAGCTTTCGCCGGACGAGCGCGAGAAGCTGGCAAAAGTGCTTCTCGATACGCTCGATACAGATCCGGCCGAAGCAGAGCAGATGTACAACGGATCGTCCGGGCCCGGCGACGACGCGACCGTGCATCCGCCCTCCGACATTCTTCAACTTTACCTTGATGTCTGAAGTCTCGGTATCGCTCGGCTTAGGCGGCGCGGCTCGCTAGCGGCTGCGCGAACTGGGCGGGGGCTTCTTTCGGCGGACGCGCATCCACGACAGCGACGGGCACCGAGGCGGGTGGCAATGCTGATGCGGGCGCGTCGAGCGCATGCTCTGCTATCAGCGTTCGAAGCTGCTCAAGCTCGTATTCCAGAGCGTCGAGCGTTTCCTGCGCCTGGCTCTGATCGCTCATCGCCTTGCCGACGCCGGCTGTGAACTCTTCGAGAGACCGCTGAATCAACGCGAACGCGGCATCGGCTTCAAGGCCCATGGAGTTATCTCCCCGGGACATCGCGCGCGATGTCCCGGCTTTTTTGCTTGGCGTGCTTCTTTTCAGACACGTCGATTTGCACGGCTGCGCCGTGACCGCTTCACACTTTTCCGGAAGCACTAATCCACAAGCAAGGTAGCCGATTCCCTGCGGCGCCCGGAGGCACCGCAGGAGTTATGCGCATTTTGTCGGGTTGCAGCAGCTAGCCCAGCAATGCTTCCGGAGCATCCATATCGCCGTAGAGCGACATCATCGGCTCGTCGTCGAGGATCGCTTCCTCGTACTTGCCGTAGCCGTTGAAGTCACCGGCGATGGCGCGGCCGTAAGCGCCGACGTTGCCGATCTCGAGGTAATCGCCCTCGCGAACGCAATCCGGCAACTGGAACGGTCCCTTCATGTGATCGATGGAATCACAGGTCGGTCCCCACAGCTCGTAGGGGACGAGCGCTTCGTTCACGGGCTCGCGGCCGACGAGGCGGACGGGATAGACCCAGCCGAGGTGGGCCGCGTCGAAGAGAACGCCGTAGCCGCCGTCGTTGATGAAGAGGTCGTTGCCGCGACGCGCCTCGACGCGCACGATCAGGCTTTCGGCCTCGGCGACGAGGGCCCGGCCGGGTTCGCACATGATGCGCACGTTTTCGCGCACGGGCAGCTTGTTCACACCTTCCTCGATCGCTGTGAGGAAGCGCTTCAGCGGCGCCGGCTGCATGCCCGGATAGATCGACGGGAAGCCGCCGCCGACATCAATGCGGTCCACGACGACGCCAGCCTTGCCGATCAGCGCCTGCACTTCAGCCAGCGCGTTGACGTAGGCGTCGGGCGTCATCGTCTGCGAGCCGACGTGGAAGGTGATGCCGAGCTCGGCTGCGACCTGGCGCGCCTTCATCAGCACGGTCGCGGCCTTCTGGCCGCTGGTGCCGAACTTACGCTCCAGCGGAATGCGGCTGTTAATTGCCGGCACGGCGATGCGCACGAACAGCGCGAGATCGCGCGCCGGCCCATCGGGACCGGACGTCTCGGCAACGATCTTCTGCAACTCGTCCTCGGTATCGAGCGAGAAGCTGCGGATGCCATGCTCGCGGTACGCGCGGCGGATGGCCTCGCGCGACTTCACGGGATGCATGAAGTGCAGCTCGGCGCCCGGAATGGTCGCTGCATCCTCGATCTCGGGGATGGAGGCGACGTCGAAATGGCGGATGCCGGCGCCGTAAAGCGCGCCGATCAGAAAGACCGAGCTGTTCGCCTTATAGGCGTAAGCCACATCGCCATTGAAGTTTTCGATGAACCAGCGCGCAGCGCGAGCTGCGGCGTGCGGCCTGGCACACACCACTGGACGCTCCGGCTTGCGGGCTGCAACGAGCTCTGCCGCTGAGGCATATCGCTCCATGTTAACGGACCTCCACCAACTCGGGTTGGACCAGAAGCGCCGTGCGAAGCGAGATCGCCGCCGTGCGTGCGCTGCATTTAGGACCTATGGGCCATGATGTAAAGACCTTATAGGACCTAGCAAATTCGATGACAGTTTGACGACGGATGCGCCGCATTTCCAAGTCTAAAACGGCGTCTATAAAGACGCCGTTCAGCACCCGTCCTTTTTGCGGTCCTTATTTGCGCTCCTGGGCGCGGCGGAGGGCGGCCGCGAGGGCGCTTTCGCCCGCGGACTCGGCGGCCTTTTTGGGCGGCGGCGCGAAATTGCGCGATTGGTTCGACGCGCCGGATTGCGGACGCGCGGCGGAGAGTGGAGAGGCGTCGCGATCGATAGCGCCCGAGCGCATGGTGAGGCCGATGCGCTTTCTCTCCGCGTCTACTTCCTTGACGCGCACGTTCACTACGTCGCCGACCTTCACGACCTCGCGCGGGTCTTTCACGAAGCGGTCTGCTAGCTCGGAAATGTGCACGAGACCGTCCTGATGCACGCCGATGTCGACGAAGGCACCGAAGGCGGCAACGTTTGTCACCGTGCCTTCGAGTTGCATGCCGGGCTTAAGGTCGGAGATCTTCTCGACGCCTTCGGCAAATGTCGCGGTCTTGAATTCGGGACGCGGATCGCGGCCCGGCTTTTCGAGCTCGGCGATGATGTCGGTGACGGTCGGGATACCAAACGTGCCGTCCGCGAACTCAGCAGGGCGAAGCGCCTTGAGGAAGGCCCGATCGCCAATCATCGTTTTCAGCGGGCGCTTCATCTTCTCGGAAATACGTTCGACGACCTCATAGGCTTCGGGATGAACAGCCGAGCCATCGAGCGGGTTCGTGCCGTCCATGATGCGCAAGAAGCCCGCGGCCTGCTCGAACGCTTTCGGCCCGAGGCGGGGCACCTTCTTCAACGCGGCGCGGGTTTTGAAGGCGCCGTTCTCGTTGCGGAAGGCGACGATGTTCGAGGCAAGTGTCTGGTTGAGGCCCGACACGCGCGTCAGCAGCGGCACGGACGCAGTGTTTACGTCGACGCCGACGGAGTTCACGCAATCTTCGACGACGGCATCCAGCGAGCGGGCGAGGCCCGACTGATCGACGTCGTGCTGGTATTGGCCGACGCCGATGGCCTTAGGCTCGATCTTCACGAGTTCGGCGAGCGGGTCCTGCAGGCGGCGTGCGATGGACACGGCGCCGCGCAGCGACACATCGAGATCCGGGAACTCCTTGGCTGCGAGCTCGGAGGCCGAATAAACGGACGCACCCGCTTCTGAGACCATCACCTTCGTCAGCTTGAGCTGAGGCATCTTCGTCATCAACTCGGCGACGAGCTTGTCCGTCTCGCGGCTGCCGGTGCCGTTGCCGACGCTGACGAGATCGACCTTATGCTTCGCGGCGAACGTCGCCAGCGTTGCAAGCGATCCCGCCCAGTCACGCTTCGGTTCGTGCGGATAGATCGTGGTTGTGTCGACCAGCTTGCCTGTGCTGTCGACGACGGCGACCTTGACGCCGGTGCGCAGCCCCGGATCGAGGCCCATGGTTACGCGGCGTCCGGCGGGAGCCGCGAGCAGGAGATCCTTGAGATTCGACGAGAAGACGCCGATGGCTTCGGTGTCGGCGCGCTCCTTCAAGCGTGTCAGAAGATCGGACGTGATGGTCGTGCCGAGGCGCGCCTTCCACGCGAGACGCACCGTCTCCCCAAGCCACGCGTCGGCCGGGCGGCCCTTATCGGCCACGCCAAACGCAGCACGGATCTTGCCTTCGGCAGGATGAGATTTCTTCTCGTCGTGCTCCACGTCGAGATCGATGTCGAGCACGCCCTCATTCACGCCGCGCAACAACGCGAGTGCGCGGTGGCTCGGCATATCCTTGATCGATTGGCCGAAGTCGAAATAGTCGGAGAACTTCGCGCCTTCGGTTTCCTTGCCCTTCTTCACCTTCGAGGCGAGACGGCCTTCGCTCCATTCCCATTCGCGCAGGTTCTGCACGATGTCGGCGCGCTCGGCGATACGCTCGATCAGGATGTGACGCGCGCCATCGAGGGCGGCCTTCTGATCGGCAACGCCTTTGTCGGCTGCGATGAACTTCGCGGCTTCGGCTGCAGGATCGAGAGACGGGTTGCCGAGCAGCGCATCCGCGAGCGGTTCGAGGCCTGCTTCGCGCGCAATCTGCGCCTTCGTGCGGCGCTTGGGTTTGTAGGGCGCGTAAATGTCTTCCAGCTCGACTTTCGTCGCCGCGCCATTTACGGCGCGCGCCAGCTCGGGCGTCAGCTTGCCTTGCTCATCGATGCTCTTCAGCACGGTCGCACGGCGGTCCTCCAACTCGCGCAGATAGCCGAGGCGCTCGAAGAGCGTGCGCAACTGCGTGTCGTCGAGGCCGCCCGTCTTTTCCTTGCGGTAGCGCGCGATGAACGGAACGGTGGCGCCTTCGTCCAGCAATGCCACGGCTGCGCTCACCTGCTCGGCGCGCACGTTCAGTTCGTCGGCGATACGCTGATTGATCTTTTCCATGGATGTGCCTTCAGAGATTTAGGAGGCGCGCTGCGTGAGTTGCGGGCCGTTAGATGCGCTCTCAGGCGCTGTTTCGTCCTCGAGGTCGAGGGATGTCAAGCGCTCGCCTCGTCCGCCAATGCGGGCCGCCGACGCGGAGACCTTCTCAAGTGCCTTTGTGGACAAGCCAAAATGGCGTTCGAGCTCCGCCACGCGATCGACGAGCCGGGTGACGTCTCCCAGTAGCGCGCCGACCTCGCGCTGAATACGGCCGGCCTGATCGCGCATCTTGGCATCCTTGATCACGGCCTGAACGGTCTGCACGGCGAGCATCAGAATGTTGGGCGCGACGATGACCACGCGCGAGCGATGCGCGCGCTGCACAAGATCAGCGAAGTGCTCGTGGAGGTCGCCGTAAACCGATTCCGAAGGGACGAACATCAGCGCCATATCCTGGGTTTCACCCGGGATCAGATACTTCTCCGCGATCTCGTCGATATGGTGGCCAACGGCCTTTTGGACGGCATCCCGCGCCGCCTTGATCTGCTCCGGCGCGCGCGCAATGCGCAAGGCCTCGAAACCTTCTAGCGGGAACTTGGAATCAATGACGAGCACGGAAGGCGTGTTCGGCAGGCGAATGAGGCAGTCAGGCCGCTTGCCGTTCGAAAGCGTCGCCTGGAATTCATAGGCTCCGACGGGAAGCGCGTCGCGGATGATGGTCTCCATGCGAACCTGACCGAAGGCTCCCCGCGCCTGCTTGTTCGTCAGTACGCCGGAGAGCGAACCGACCTCCGAAGACAGATCCGCGAGGCTCTGCTTAGCTTCGGCGATGACGGCCAGACGTTCGTTGAGGTTGGAGAGGCTTTCGTTCGTGCGGCGTCCGGCTTCGGCCAGATTGTCGCCCATGTGGCGGGCGAGCGTGTCAACGCGCTCCGAAAGGCGAGAGACCGTATCGGCGTTCTGGCGCTGCGTTTCCGTGAGGCTGTCGGACAGGCGGCGGCTTACGCCATCGAGCGCCACGTTGAGGCGTGACGCCACCTGTTCGACACGCTCATCGAGAAGGTGCGCTTCCTCCGTCTGACGGCGCACCGTCATCTCGCTCATGGCAGTCAGGCGGCCTTTGATTTCGGCAAACTCGGCGGCGGCCGCGGCTCCCTGCGGAGCGCGGCGCATCACCACGACCAGAAGCAGAAGAAGGATCGCGAATGCCGCCGCACCGGCCAGCAGAACGGGATCGACAGCATCAAGAGCCTCTCGCAGGCGCGCGAGCGGTTCGGTCCAGCGATCAGGTGCGGTTTCAATCATGCCTTTTGCGATACCCGATTCGGCCGCCTAAAATTCGTCCGGAAGAGGATGATCTCTCGTTGTGTCCGGAACATCTTCAGGGGTTCAACGTGCGCGCCATTTATCTGACCGTGCTTTTGCTCGGCTGTACGGCCGCAACCGCGCAGGAGCCGCCCGCAAGAAACCACGAGGACGCCGTACGCGCAGTGATCGCGCGCTGGTACGAGGAGCTTGCCAAGAAGGACGCTGGCCGGGTGTATGGCCTCGTCTCGCCGGGCTTCATCGATGCGTCTCCGCACGTCCGCCATCTGGACACTGGCGCCGCCAGTCTCGGACCGCGCATCTACTCTTCTCTCGCGGCGGAAGCGTTGAAGTTCACGTTCGACATCGATCGGCTGCGTATCGATCCCAATTTTGCAAAGGTCGATGTGTGGGAGCGCGGCTACTTCTATGCCTTCGCGGCGCAAAAGACTTACGAACGCGCGGCAGACACCGTATTCGTGCTCGAGCGGCAGGACAGCGACGGAGAATGGCGCATCCTGGCGCATCAGTCGTCGTCGCAGGGCATTCCGCCGAACAAGATCACGAACCCGATGCCGGATCTGCGTGCGCATTTCTACGCGACTGTCGGCAAGGACCGCGATCCCGAAGCCGACGCGAAAAAAGCCGATAACTTCTGAGCTGCGGCACGTCGAGGCTCAGCCGCCCCTGTCGATCGTAATCGTTATGGCCGCGCGCCCGTCCATCGCAACCGGATCTTCAGCGCCGATCGGCGGCGGCTCCTTTTCAGGGGCGCGCCCTCTGCGCCTTCTCCCCGATTCACGGCTGCCGCGCGCGTTGCTCTCCTTGGCGAGTTCTGGCGCCTTGCCGAGGAACGTGCGCCAGTCACCGAGCGAGTCAAAACGCTGCCGTTCGTAGTCGTACGTGATGCCATCAGGGCGGGCTTGCTTGCGCTGACAGACGGCGACGAACTGCTCCGCGCCGCTTCTGTCGAAGCGAAACTGATACCCCGCGTCAGGTCCAGGAACCCTGATCGTCACGCCGGGCGCGACGAGATTGTCCTGCTCGAGTTCGTTCGGAAACAGCACGATGGCTTTTCCGTCTTGGTCGACATTGATGATCGTGAGGTGGCACGCCTTTCCGACAACAGCCTGAAGCGTGACGAGATCGCGCGGCCGATAGGACGGATGGTCCGGCCAGAGCATGAGATCGATTTCATCGGTGGCCGGCAGCGGCTCGTTAACGGCCGAGCCCGGTTTTGCATCGCTGTCGAGCGCGCGCGACAGGCTCATCCAGGCGTCGCGCGTCACGGAGCCATATGCAAGCCGGCGCGCAGGCAGAAGGAACTCTCCGCCGACATTCGCGAGAAGCGTCGAAAGCACGCGAGGGCTGGTGTTGCGTTCGCCTGCCGCTCGCACGAGATCCACATTTCTCTCCCACGAGCGGGCGAGCGCTTTCACAGCGCGAAGGCTCGCGCCATCGAACGCGACGTCGAACGCAGGCTCGGGCTTGCCGGACGCATCCGTCGGGCGGGACAACACCCTCGCCGCAAGCCAATCTGCCGGGATGCCACCCGCGCCGAACGTGAAGGGTGCGTTTTCCGTCAGACGTGACCACTCGGCGGGAAGCACGGCGATCTTGCTCAGCCGCACCGCGATCAGCGCGTTCTCCTCGCCGATTGTTTGGATTTCCGCGGGTTCGGTTCGCCGCGCGATGCCCGCCAACAGTGTCGCAACCGCATCCCGCGCATCCTTGAGATCCTGAGGCGTTGCGCAGGCGTTCCAAAGATGCAGCAACGACAGCACGTGCGTGTCGCTGGCTTCGACGGGGCCTACACTCTCCATCCAATGGCCGATGCGCGTCGCGACCTCCTTCGGCGTGACGAGCGTGCGTCCCTGGCAACTGTCTTCGCGCAACGGGAGGCGCTCGATCCAATCTCGGATGGCTTCCACATCGGCGGAGGGTGGGGTCGTATCCGCCGGAGCGGCGCTAGACTGAGCCGCGAGGAGGCGTTGATACACGCGAGAGGCGTCGGGACGGCCCGGAACCACCCAGAGCGGATCGGCCGCAAGCTGGTCGAGATCGACGGCGCCGTCGTTGCCATACGTCTCGCGGCATTCCTGGCAGCGGCTTTCGATGATGGTGCGCACACGCTCCGGCAACGGGGGCGCAGTCGTCGCCTCCGTCGGCGCGGGCACGGCCGCGATGACGCCCGCAAGCCATGCCATTGCCGCGCACGCCAGAATGCGCCCCGCCCTCATTCTTTCATTCCCGCCTGCCCTCGCTGCTCCGAGGAGATTAGCGGGCCAGGACATGCTCCGGCTAGCTGCGCTTTCGCAACAGCCACAGGCTCATGGGCTTTCTCATGTTGCCTCTCCCACTACAGTGACGTGCGCTCATCCGGCAGAAATTGCGGTGAAAGGTAGCCGCGGCGGGAGGTGTGTCCTATGTGTCAAGCAGCACGGCTCGCTTGTCGCACTTCATCCCTGCTGATCGGACTTCGGTTTTATGGCTCACGGCGGAAAGCTTCTGATCGACCAACTCGCGGCGCTCGGCGTGCGGCGTATTTTCGAGGTGCCCGGCGAAAGCTTTCTTGCCGCCCTCGACGGGCTCTACGATACGCCCCAGATCCGCACGGTGGTATGCCGGCACGAGGGCGGGGCCGCGATGATGGCGGAGGCGACCGGCAAGCTCACTGGGCAGCCGGGCATCGCCTTCGCAACGCGCGGGCCCGGCGTCGTCAATGCGGTTGCGGGCTTTTACGTCGCGCAGCAGGACGCAACACCGATGATCCTGTTTGTCGGCCTGCCAACGACACCGCTCGAAGAGCGTGCGCCATTCCAGGAAATCGATCTCGAGGCGCTGTTCTCGAAGATTGCGAAGTGGACGGCGGTGATCCGCTCGGCGGACCGCATCCCCGAATACGTCGCGCGTGCTTACAGCGTCGCCATTTCCGGCCGCCCGGGTCCGGTTGTCATCGGACTTCCCGAAAACGTTCTCTCGGCGGCGACCACCGCGACCATCCACTCCCCTGCCGCTCTTGCAGGTGCTGCGCCTTCGCCACGCGACATGAGCGATCTCGCGCAGCGGCTCAGCGCGGCCGAGCGTCCGCTTCTCATCGTCGGCGGGCCGGGCTGGAGCAGCCGCGTGCAGCATGCCGTCGAAGAGTTCGCGTCGGCGTTCGATCTACCCATCGCCGCCTCCTTCCGCTGCCAGGATTACATCGACAATCGCCACCCCAGCTATGTGGGTCATCTCGGCTTTACGACGGATCGCACGCTCAAGGCCGCTCTCAAGGCGTCCGACCTCGTTATCGCCATCGGGGCTGAGCTCGGCGACATCGCGACCGGCGGTTATTCCCTTCTCGGAGCGCCGGGCCAGACGTTCGTGCAAGTTCATCCCGAACCCAGCGCGCTGCTCGGCTATCGCGATGCGTCGCTCGCGATTACGGCTACGGCCGAAGCCTTCGCGGATGCGCTCCCAGCGTTCGCGCCCAATCTTCGCGGAGCTGGTGATCGTGCATGGGGCCGGTTTCGACTTGATCTCCGGGCGGCGTACGAAGCGACGCTCGAACCGCGCGCGACGCCCGGCTCCATTCGCATGGAGGATGTGGTCACGATGGTTTCATCCGTGCTGCCTGAGGACGCTTTCGTTACCAACGGCGCCGGCAACTATTCGCAGTGGGTGCACCGGTACTTCCAATTCAAGGGCTACCGCAGCGGGCTCGCGCCGACCTCGGGCTCGATGGGCTACGGTCTTCCTGCCGCAATCGCCGCCAAGCTCGCGCATCCCGAACGCAGCGTCGTCTGCTTCGCGGGCGACGGATGCTTCGCCATGACTTTCAATGAGCTTGGGACAGCGGTGCAATACGGGCTCGGCATGGTGATCCTGATCGCGAACAACGGCATGTTTGCCACGATCCGCATGCATCAAGAGCGCAACTATCCGGGACGGCCAAACGGCACCAGCCTCGTCAATCCGGATTTCGCAGCGCTCGCGCGTGCGCACGGCGCGAAGGGCGCGACCGTGACGCGAAGCGAGGATTTCGAAGGCGTTTTCCGCGAGGCACTGGCGGCAAACGTGCCCTTCGTCATCGATCTCAGGATTGATCCGGAAGCGCTCAATCCGATGGAGACGCTGTCAGGCGTGCGCGACGCGCGCGCCTGACAGCCGCACACCTAGCAGCTAGTGAGCGGCGCTTTGCGCCAATACGTCTTTGACGTCGACGTCCTCTTGCATCGCGCGCATGAAGCGCGCAACGTTGGGATAGTCCTTCCAACTCTTCGGCATCTTCTCCGACCAGCGCGCCATGACGAATGCTTGCGCGTCCAGCACGGTGCGGCGGTTGCGATAGACGTGGTCGCCGTCCTTGAGCAGGCCGTCCAGATGCGTCATCACTCGATCGATGCGTTCGAAGGATGCTTCACGGGCGTGTTCGAGGGAGTCCTTATCCTTCGCCGTGGTGTAGCGTTGGGGGAAGAAATAGGGCCAGAAGGCAGGATGGAAATCGCCCGACAGGAACAGCTCTGTCTCATTGAATTCGAACCTGCCGAGCGCATCGTCGTCAGCACCGAGATGCGCGGCCGGGTACAGCTCCGCGACGTACGCGAGAATGGCGCCAGCCTGGGTCATGGCGCGCTTACCGCCGATGTCGAGAGCCGGAACAGCACCCAGAGGATTGATGCGGCGGTAATCCGCGGATGAGAAGTCCGCCTTCTCGACCTCGAAATCCGCCTTTGCCCATTTGAGAGCGATCCAGCATGCGAGGGCACAGGTTCCGGGTGCGTAGTAGAGCTTCATACTTTTGCTTCTCCATTTGAATTTGTCGACGCGGCGAACCAGAACGCCGCGATGCTCGGGCGATCGGCCAGCCTATGATCTCGGGGCGATCACGCTCGTCTGGCTTTTATTGTCCTGACGGGCGTTACGCGTTCTTGCCGCGATTGTCCTTCTTCGCCTGTGCGTTCTTCGTCTGCTGGGAGACACTGCCGATCTGGCTTCCGGGGATGACCTTGCGGCGCTTCGTGCTCGGTGCCGGCTGCATTCCCTTGCTCGCTGTCTTGTCCGAAGGGGGCGCTTCATGGAATTTCCCGGCGCGACGCAGAGCGAGCGCCCGTCTCGCCGCGTCAACATGGTCGGCCCTTGCTTCGAGTTTGCGCTGCCTTTCGAGTTCCTTGTTCACGCGCTTCAAAGCATTGGACAGCGCCTGCTTGCGGATAGTCGGCTGTTCGGTGTTGCCGGGGAACTTCTTTCCGCGCGGCTCGCCTTTGCCGCGGCCTTCGCTGACTTTCTGCCTCACCTGCGTCCTGATCTTGCTACGCTCATTGCGAAGCTGGGTCTGAAGTTCGCGTAACCCCTTGCTGTCCAGATCATAGATTGCGGGGTGATGGGTCCGGCCGACCATTTCAAGCTGGTCGTGGCTCAGAACGCTCCGTTCCGTGGCGCGCGAAAGCGACATGCAGGCGTCTCCTTCTTGTTCTAGCTATTTGGCGCCGGTTTGCTGGATGAACGGCGGCGCTTCACCACCTCGATAGATAGGTGCCGAGGGGCTTGGAATGGAGTGGCCCTACGGGTTTTCGCTCGCGCGAGCTTGTCTTTTCAGGCTTTTGCGGCTAGGAAGCGCCCATCTCACACGTCGCCCCATGCGCCTTGCGGATTAAAAGCCCCGCACGGTCGCTCCGGTGGAACTGCTAAGCATCTAGAAGTGCTAGCTTTTCTTCTCAAGGGCGGCGGAGGATCAACCGGAAAAGGACCAAGTCGCACATGACCGTGCCGCAATTCAACATGCGTCAGCTTCTGGAAGCTGGCGTTCACTTCGGCCACCAGTCTCACCGCTGGAACCCCAAGATGGCGCCCTTTATCTATGGCGCCCGCAACAACATTCACATTCTCGACCTGACCCAGACCGTGCCGATGCTGCATCAGGCACTGAACAAGGTTGCGGATACCGTCGCCGGCGGCGGCCGCGTGCTGTTCGTCGCCACCAAGCGCCAGGCTTCGGATTCGATCGCTGAAGCCGCCCGCCGTTCGGCCCAGTACTACATCAACCATCGCTGGCTCGGCGGTACGCTGACCAACTGGAAGACGATCTCGACCTCGATCCGCCGTCTGCGTCAGCTCGACGACATCCTGGCCGATCCGCAGGGCCGCACGAAGAAAGAAATCCTGAACATCACGCGCGAGCGCGACAAGCTCAACCAGGCCCTCGGCGGCATCAAGGACATGGGCGGCGTGCCGGATCTCCTTTTCGTGATCGACACGAACAAGGAAGGCATCGCGATCAAGGAAGCCCGCAAGCTTGGCATTCCGATCGTCGCCATCGTCGACACGAACTGCGATCCGGATGGCATCGACTTCCCGGTCCCGGGCAATGACGACGCAGGCCGCGCCATCACGCTCTATTGCGATCTCATCGCACGCGCTGCTCTCGATGGCCTCGAGCGCGGCCAGGGTGCTTCTGGCGTCGACGTCGGCGCATCGGCAGAGCCGCCGGTCGAGAACCTGCCGGACGGCACGGCCAAGGTCTGGAAGGGCATCGATGCTCCGCGCGGCGAAGCCGACGATCTCAAGCGGATCAAGGGCATCACCGAGAAGGTCGAGCAGAAGCTCAACGACGCCGGCGTATTCCACTTCTGGCAGATCGCAGACCTCGACGCCGAGAACCAGGGGCTTCTCGATCGCAGGCTCAAGCTCAAGGGCCAGATCGAGCAGGAAACCTGGATCGCGCAGGCCAAGAAGCTGGTTGAAGCTTCGGCTGCCTAAGATCCTCGTGCGGCCTCCGGCCCGCGAACCGCAAACACCTCCGTACGGGCCTTCGCGCCCGTACGTCCATTTCATAAGCCACCTCACCCCGGCATAGGGCCGGGTGCGAAAGGAGCAATCATGAGCACGATTTCCGCCGCGGCCGTCAAAGAGCTGCGCGACAAGACTGGCGCCGGCATGATGGATTGCAAGCAGGCGCTGACCGAGACCAACGGCGACATGGAAGCCGCCATCGACCTCCTGCGTAAGAAGGGTCTTTCGAAGGCCGCCAAGAAGTCGGACCGCGTTGCGGCCCAGGGCCTCATCGGCGTCATTTCGAAGGTCAAGTCCGGCGCTGTCGTCGAGGTCAACTCCGAGACCGACTTCGTGGCGCGCAACGCCGACTTCCAGCAGATGGTGCAGACCATCGCCTCGCTCGCCCCGGCTGCCGTCGGCGATGTCGCGAAGCTGCTCGCTACCGCTTATCCGGGCGGCGCAGGCACCGTCGACGACAAGGTCAAGGAAGCGATCGCAACGATCGGCGAGAACATGGCCCTCCGCCGTACGGCCGCTCTCTCCGTCAAGGAAGGCGTCGTCGCCGACTACGTGCACAACAAGGCTGCTGACGGCCTCGGCAAGATCGGCGTGCTGGTTGCGCTCGAAAGCGCGGGGGACTCGGATTCGCTGATGGCGCTCGGCCGTCAGATCGCCATGCACATCGCCGCTACCAACCCGCAGGTCGTCAACGTCGAGGACCTCTCGAAGGAAGCCATCGATCGTGAGCGCGCGATCTACGTCGAGCAGGCCAAGGCCGAGCCGCGCAACGCGGGCAAGTCGGACGAGATCCTTGCCAAGGCGAGCGAAGGCCGCCTGCAGAAGGAGTTCGTCAGCCAGGCCGTGCTTCTGAAGCAGGTGTTCGTCATCGACGGCAAGGCGACGGTGGCCGAAATCCTGAAGTCTGCCGAGAAGGATGTCGGTGCCCCGGTCAAGATCACCGGCTTCGTGCGCTATGCGCTCGGCGAAGGCATCGAGAAGAAAGAAGAGGACTTTGCCGCTGAGGTCGCCAAGACCGTGGGTGCTGCGGCGAAGGGCTAAGACGAGACGGGAAAAGCCGGCGAACCCGCCGGCTTTTTTTTGCCATCGCGCCCAGGCGGCAGCAAACTGCGGCCAATCACGAACGAACTATGCGGAGACTGGCATGACTGCGGATCAATCGCTCAAATACCCGCGCCTGCTCGTCAAGCTTTCGGGCGAGGCGTTGATGGGCCGCAACGGCTACGGGCTCGACAACACCGTCGTCGATCGCCTGGCGGCGGATCTCGCGGAAGCGCGTGAGGCGGGTTGCGCTCTTTCGGTCGTCGTCGGCGGCGGCAACATCTTCCGCGGCCTGCAGGGCGCCGCCAAGGGCATGGATCGGGCAACAGCCGATTACATGGGCATGCTCGCGACGGTGATGAACGCGCTCGCCTTGCAGAGCGCGCTCGAAGCCGCGAAGGCGCCGGCGCGTGTGCTTTCGGCCATTCCGATGCCGACGGTGTGCGAGCCCTACGTGCGCCACCGCGCGCTCTATCACATCGAGCGCGAACGGATCGTCATTTTCGCCGCAGGAACGGGCAATCCGTTCTTCACGACGGATACGGCTGCGACACTGCGCGCCGTCGAGATGGGCTGCGACGCTGTCGCCAAGGCGACTCAGGTCGATGGCGTCTACTCGGCGGATCCCAAGAAGGACCCCAACGCCAAGCGCTTCGATAAGCTCAGCTATGCTGAAGTTCTTGCCAATGATCTCAAGGTGATGGACGGCGCGGCGATCGCCCTTGCCCGAGACAATCATCTTCCGGTAATTGTCTTTTCCATCGACGAACCGGGCAATGTGACCAAGCTGCTCAAGGGCACGGCCCGGGCCACTGTCATTCAGGGCTAGTCCATCGGACAGCCGAACGGCGCACAGCCAAGCGGCCCATCCATCCGGCGCCCACAAAAAAAGGAGAATATCCCGGTGTCCCTCACGACGTTCGATCTCAACGAAATCGAAACGCGGATGCGCTCCTCGCTCGACGCCCTGAAGCGCGAACTCGCCGGCCTGCGTACGGGCCGCGCCAGCGCTCACCTTCTCGATCCGGTGCAGGTCATGGTCTACGGCTCGCGCATGCCGCTCAATCAGGTTGCGACGGTCGCCGTCCCGGAGGCCCGCATGATCTCGGTGCAGGTCTGGGACCGAAGCAACGTCCAAGCCGTCGACAAGGCGATCCGGGAAGCCAACCTCGGTGTAAACCCTATCGTAGACGGAACAATGCTGCGTCTGCCGATCCCAGCGCCCACGGCCGAGCGTCGCCAGGAGCTTGCCAAGCAGGCCCACAAGTACGCCGAACAGCATCGCATTGCAGTTCGCAACGTACGTCGTGACGGCATGGACCTTCTCAAGAAGCTCGAGAAGGACGGCAAGATGAGCGAGGACGAGCACAAGAAAAACTCGACGAAGGTTCAGGAACTGACCGACAAGCTGGTCAAGGAGATCGACCAGACGCTCGCGACAAAGGAAGCCGAAATTCACAAGGTCTGACGCGGGAGCAAATTTCCGCTTCAAGCATCGAATAGGCTGTATTCGTCACGCTCGACGTGAGAGATATGACGGGGTCGACGACAATGGTTGATCGGAGCAGGCTGGCAGCGTTTCTGCTGGCGGCCTCGGCTAGAGACACGGCAACGACGCGTTATCCTGTTCAGACAGCTACATAAAGCTCCGAACCTTGGCAGACAGATCGATATCCCCCGAGCGGAACCAGACCCCGGCGATCATGCCGAGACATGTCGCCATCATCATGGATGGGAACGGACGGTGGGCGGCTGAGCGCGGTCTGCCCCGCGCACTCGGGCACCGCTCCGGCGTAGAGGCCGTGCGCCGCACCGTGCAGGCAGCCATCGAACTCTCGATCCCCTACCTCACGCTCTACAGCTTCTCGTCTGAGAACTGGTCACGTCCGCAGGCCGAGATCGACGACTTGATGGGGCTAATGAAGCGCTTCATCCGCCGCGATCTCGTCGACCTGCATCAGAACAACGTGCGCGTCATGGTGATCGGCGAGCGCGAGAACGTCGATCCCGAGATGATGGCGCTCATCGACGAAGCTTGTGAGTTGACGCGCGAGAATACGCGGCTCACGCTCGTCATCGCGTTCAACTATGGCGCGCGCGGCGAGATCACGCGGGCTGCGCGGCGGCTCGCCGAGGACGTTGCCGCAGGACGGCTCTCACCCGACGACATCACGCCCGAAGCGCTGTCGCAAGCGCTCGACACGAGCGGCATCCCCGACCCAGACGTGCTGGTCCGCACCAGCGGCGAATGCCGGCTTTCCAATTTCCTTCTCTGGCAGTGCGCGTACACGGAGTTCGTTTTTCTCGACGCCTACTGGCCTGACTTCGGCCGCGAGCTTTTGGCCGAGGCCATTTCGCAATACACCGCGCGCGAGCGCCGCTTCGGCGGACTGCCGTGCCGGTCCACGGCGTGAGGCAAGCCGTCATGGAGGAAGACGGCACACTCGTTCACGAGGTCGATACGGCGCAACCGCAGTCCCAGGCGGCTCAGCTCTGGCTCAGGATTGTTTCGGGCGTCGCGCTTGCCACCATCGCCTTTTCCGCCGTGTGGGCCGGCGTTTTGCCGTTCGCGCTTTTCGTTCTCGCTATCGCACTGGCGTTGAGCTGGGAGTGGTCGGGCGTCGTGCGCGGCCCGGGTCTCGATATCTCGCTCATCGTGCAAGGGCTCGCCGTGACGGTGGGCATCGTGCTTGCGGGCTTCGGGTTCGTGGCGCTCGGCGTCGCGGTCGCGATCATCGGTACGATCATCGTGCTTGCGCTCGAGTTCGGCGCGCGCCCGCTCTTATCAGCGGTGGGCGTCCTATACGCGGGCCTGCCTGCGATTGCGCTGATCTGGCTGCGTAGCGACGCGCCGCTTGGCTTCACCGCCGTTCTCTTCATTGTCCTGGTGGTTGCCGCGACCGACACTCTGGCGTTTCTCGCGGGACGCATGATCGGAGGGCCGAGGCTCGCGCCTCAGATTTCGCCGAACAAGACGTGGAGCGGCCTCATCGGAGGCGTGCTCGGCGCGTCCGCCACAGCGGCAATTTTCGCGGCCATTTCCGGCATACCGATCTTACCGCTCGCAATCACCGGCCTCCTGATGGGGCTCGTCGCGCAGATGGGCGATCTTGCTGAATCGGCGATCAAGCGCGCCTTCAACGTCAAGGATGCGAGCCAGCTCTTGCCCGGACACGGCGGCTTCATGGATCGCGTTGACGGTTTGGTGCCTGTCGCGGTGCTTGTCGCTCTTGGTGCCCTATTTCTCAATCCGCATGCACCGGCTGCGGCTCTGTTCGCAGGGCTCGGCGGCGGTGCGCCGTAATTGAATTCGAAGGAGACCGTTCGAGGATGGCGCCTGTCGTGAAGAGCGCATCGACGAGCACCTCGCTGCATCCGGGCTTGTCCGAGCCTGCGGGTCATTCGTCGGCACGCGACCGCTCTGCTGCGCCGTTTCGCCTGTCAATTCTTGGCGCGACCGGCTCTATCGGCACCAGCACGCTCGATCTCGTGGCGCATCATCCTGACCGGTTCGATGTCGTTGCGCTCACGGCCCAGTGCAATGCCGAGCGTCTTGCGGAACTCGCAAAGAAACATCGGGCCAAGCTCGCCGTGATCGGCGAGGAGGCTCGTTACGGCGAACTCAAGCAGCTGCTCGCCGGAACGGACATTCGCGTGGCGGCGGGACCGGACGCCGTGGCCGAAGCCGCTCGCGAGCCCGTCGACTGCGTGATGGCCGCGATCGTCGGGGCTGCTGGATTGAAACCAACGTTTGCGGCCGCCGAGCAAGGCGCGCGCGTCGCACTTGCGAACAAGGAATGCCTCGTCTCCGCAGGCGAAATCTTCCTCAAGCAAATCAGCAAGAGCGGCGCGGAGTTGCTCCCCGTCGACAGCGAGCACTCGGCCGCGTTCCAAGCCATCGGGCGGACGCCGGTGCGCTCGATCGAGAAAATCATTCTCACCGCATCCGGCGGGCCCTTCCGGACGCTTCCGGCAGAACAGCTTCAGCGCGTGACGCCCGAGCAGGCACTGCGTCATCCCAATTGGTCGATGGGGGCGAAGGTCACCATCGATTCCGCGACGCTGATGAACAAAGGCCTCGAACTGATCGAGGCTTTCCATCTATTCCCGGTCGGCGCGGACCGGCTCGATGCGATCGTGCATCCGCAATCGATCGTGCATTGCCTCGTGATGCTGGAGGACGGCTCGGTGATGGCGCAAATGTCGCATCCGGACATGCGCACGCCGATCGCGCTCGCGCTCTCCTGGCCGGAACGCATCGAAACGCCCGTCAAGCGGCTTGACCTCGTGACGCTCAAAAGCCTGTCGTTCGAGGCGCCGGATCACGACCGCTTCCCGGCACTCAAAATCGCCATTTCGGCGCTCCACAAAGGCGGCGCAGCGCCCGCTGTGCTCAACGCCGCCAACGAGATTGCGGTGCAAGCCTTCCTGGAACGGCGGATCGGCTTTCTCGATATCGCCTCCGTCGTGCAGACGTGTCTTGAAAAGGCCGACCGGCAGGGGCTCATTAGCGGTGTCGAGACCCTGGATGACGTCCTGGCCGTGGACCGGGACGTGCGAAGCATGGCGCAAATGTCGCTCCCGCAGTAAGAGATTGCTCGATTTCGGCGCTCGCCCCCCGCAAACCGAGGGCGTAATCTTCGCCGTAACGCTCTGAGTTGCATCATCGAAGGGTTATTCAATCCGATGCTCACTTTCGCGCTTCAGGTCCTGGGCTTTCTGTTCGTGCTCGGCGTCGTGGTGTTTTTCCACGAGCTCGGGCATTTCCTCGTGGCCCGTTGGTGCGGCGTTACCGTCACCACGTTCTCGATCGGCTTCGGGCGCGAGCTTTGGGGACGGGTGGACAGGCACGGCACGCGGTGGCGCGTCGCTGCGATCCCGCTCGGCGGGTATGTGAAGTTCCTCGATGACGCTAACGCTGCGAGCCAGCCTTCCTCTGCGGCCGCGGCATCGCCTGAGTCCCTTCCGGCAGGATCATTTCACGGCAAGCCCGTGTGGCAGCGCGCACTCGTCGTGGCCGCCGGTCCGCTCGCCAACTTCATCGTGGCAGCGCTGATTTATACATGTGTCAACGCGACTTACGGCGTTTCGATCGTTTCGGCGCGCGTCGATCAGGTGGTCGCCGGAATGCCCGCGGAGAAGGCCGGCATCAAGGCCGGCGACGTCATCACCTCGGTCGACGGCTGGTCGATCGAGAGCTTCGACGACGTGATGCGCATGGTCACTGCTGCAAGCGGGCGCACGCTCAACATTACGGTTGATCGCGACGGCAAGCCGCTCGATTTCAAGGTGATGCCGGACGTCAAGGAGGTCCCGAGCGACCTCGGCGTCACCCTCAAGCTTGGCGACATCGGCATCATGCGCGTGCTTCCGGCCCGCGTGGGAACGGTCGTCCCCGGCTCTCCTGCCGAGCAGGCCGGCGTTCAGCACGGAGACACGATCACCGCGATCGACGGCAACAAGATCACATCGTTTGAAGATCTTGTTCACGCTGTCACGCCCGCAGGCGGACGCACGCTTGCTGTCACCGTGGAGCGGGGTGGCTCTTCACAGACACTCAACGTCACGCCGTCGGTCGTCGAGGGTAAAAAACCTGACGGCACCACCGTTCAGCAGGGCCGGATCGGCGTCTCGCCCGACCGACCCGAACCCGTCAGTGTTTCTCTTTTCGAATCTGCACGCCTTGGCGTGCGCGAAACTTACGCGAACATCGTCCAGACCATTACGGGCATCGTCGACATCTTCGCGGGGCGGCAGCCCGCCGATCAGGTTGGCGGTCCAATCCTGATGGCTGAGGTCACTTCGCGGGTCGTGGAATTGGGCTGGGAACCCCTGCTTCGCTGGACGGCGCTCATCTCGGCGAACATCGGCCTGTTGAATTTGCTGCCGATTCCGCTGTTGGACGGCGGTCACCTCGTCTTCTACGCGATGGAAGCCATCCGCAGAAAGCCGCTCAGCCAGCGGGTGCAGGAGATCGGATTTCGGATCGGAATCGCGGTTATCCTGATGATGGTCGTTTTTGTGAACCTGAACGACATCCTCCGCGTCGGAAAAAGGCTATTTGGTGGCGGCTGAGACCCCGCCAAAATCTCTGTTGGGTGGCGTAAACTTGCCACTTCCCAGCATCTTACCCAGTTGTTAAGAATGCCCGAGTGAAAGATTTCAGGTGCACGATTCGAGGCAGGGGGCCTCGGATGGTTGATCCCTGTGTTTCTGCCAGTCTTTCGCCGGGGGTCCAAACCTCACTGAAAACACTATCGAAACGGCTCGGAACCATTTTGCCGACGGGGTTCCATGAGTTGAGGGGGATCGGCACAAAAAAGGCGAGGCAGATCCGCACATGGTGCAGTTACGGATCATGTCGTTGGGGGGCATACGCCTGCTCTTGTGGCTGGCGGTCGCTATTCCTGCAGGTTTTGCTGTCGAGCTCATCCCGATGTCAGGGGTGGCGCACGCGCAAGGTACCGTTCGCGATATCCGCGTGACGGGCAATCGGCGTGTGGAACCTGAGACCGTAAGGTCTTATCTCCAATTCTCCGTTGGCCAGCCCTACGATGCTGGTCGCGTGAACGCGTCTCTGCAGGCCCTCTTCGGAACGGGCTTGTTCGCAGACGTCTCGATCAACCAGGAGGGCGACACCGTCGTCGTCTACGTGGTCGAGAACCCGGTCATCAACCAGGTCGCATTCGAGGGCAACAGCGAGGTCGACACCGACACGCTGAGGGCCGAAGTTCAGCTCAAGCCGCGCTCCGTCTACACCCGCGCTCGTGTGCAGGGTGACGTGCAGCGCATTCTCGATGTGTATCGCCGCCAAGGCCGCTACGCAGCGACTGTCGAGCCGAAGATCATCGAACTCGAGCAGAGCCGCGTGAACCTCGTCTTCGAGATCAACGAAGGCGGCGCGACCAAGGTTCAGGGCGTCAACTTCGTCGGCAACCATGCCTTCTCGGACGCGCAGCTTCGCGACATCATCTCCACGACGCAGAGCGGCTGGTTCGACTTCCTCAAGGGCACGGCCTATTACGATCCGGACCGCATGAACCTCGATCGCGAGCTTCTGCGCCAGTTCTACCTCAAGAACGGCTATGCCGACGTTCGTGTCGTTGCCGCTAACGCCGAGCTCGATCGCGATGGCTCCGGCTTCACGATCAACTTCGCCATCGACGAAGGCGAGCAGTACTCGTTCGGTCCGGTGACGATCGAAAATTCTCTCCCCGGCCTCGATCCGAACTCGCTCACGGGCGATATCCTCACCCATCAGGGCGAGACCTATAACGGTTCGGATGTCGAGAAGTCGGTTGAGGCGCTTACGCTCAAGACCGCAGAGCAGGGCTTCGCGTTCGCTCGCGTACGTCCTCGCGCGGTTCCCGATCCGGCTGCGCGCATCATTTCGCTCAGCTATCTCGTGGATGAAGGTCCGCGCATCTACATCGAACGCATCAACGTCAACGGCAACGTGCGTACGAAGGACTACGTCATTCGTCGCGAGTTCCGTCTGGCTGAAGGCGATGCCTACAACCCGCTCCTCGTGGACCGCGCCAAGAAGCGTCTCAACTCGCTTGGCTTCTTCAAGGCTGTCGACATCAAGCGCCGTCCGGGCACGACATCCGACCGCGTGATCCTGGATGTGGATCTTGTCGAACAGTCGACCGGCGAGCTTTCGTTCGGTGCCGGTTACTCGACATCGGAAGGCGTCATCGGCGACGTCAGCATCAGCGAGCGCAACCTGCTCGGCAACGGCCAGTTCTTGCGCCTGCGCCTCGCGGGCTCTCTGGAGCGCATGCAGGTTGACCTTTCGTTCACCGAGCCGCGCTTCCTCGACCAGAACCTCTCCGCTGGCTTCGATCTCTTCCACAAGGAGATCGATCAGTCGCAGGAGGCCGGTTACAGCTCGACACGTACGGGCGGCACCGTTCGCCTCGGCTTCCCGCTCTCCGAAGACCTCTGGATGCAGACGGGCTACACGCTCGAATACACCACGATGGATGTGGAGAATAAGTACAGAGATCACGTCTCCGACGTTGTCCTTCGTGAGATCGATACCCGCGGTGACGATGCCCTTGCTTCGTCGATCGGCACCTCGCTCACTTATGACAAGCGCAACCATCCGAAGAATCCGACCAGCGGTTATTACATGCAGGTTGCGACGGACTTCGCTGGTCTCGGTGGCGACGTGCAGTATGTCCGCGTCAACGCGGAAGGCCGTGCCTACTATCCGATCAGCGAGAAGGTCACCTTCGTCGGCCGCGTTGTCGGCGGCCATATCGAAGGCTGGGGTGACGAGGACGTTCGCTTGACCGACCTCTACTATCGCGGCGGTGAGACGATCCGCGGCTTCGATCGCGGCGGCTTCGGCCCGCGTGACGTGACGGCAGGCGGCCGCAAGGACGCTCTCGGTGGTAAGACGTACTGGGCTGGTACAGCTGAAGTTCGCTTCCCGCTTCCGTTCGTTCCGGATGACCTCGGCCTCTCGGGTGCCGTGTTCGCGGACGCCGGCTCGCTCTGGGGCGCCAACGATCTTGCCAAGGAAATGGCTGCGGCTGGCGATATCGCCCTCTCCGACGAAAACACGATCCGTACCTCCGTCGGTGCTTCGATCATGTGGAACTCGCCGGTTGGTCCGATCCGCATGGACTTTGCGAAGGCTCTCACCAAGGCCAAGTACGACGAAGAGCAGTTCTTCCGCTTCGGCGCTTCGACCAAGTTCTAAGCGTGCAGCCTGAAATCGAAGGCCCGGCGATTACTCGCCGGGCCTTTTTCGTTTCAGGCCAGCGACTTCGCCTCCCCTTATCGAGCTGAGGATCGCGGCGATCACGCTCTAGACCCCGGGCTTCTAACGTCTTAAGAGAGGCGGAACGGCCCCGGCCCGCTCGACGGGCGTCCGGCCAGCTCGAACCAACCCAGCCTCAGGATCTCAGCCGATCATGAACCATCCCGGTTTTTTCGATATCTCCGGGCCCTTCACACTCGCTGAGATCGCGGCCGCGACCCAATCCGAGGTCCGTGGAGGGGAAGCTGAAGCTCAGATCAAAGTGAGCGGGATTCAGCCGCTTTCGGAAGCTTCGCCTGCCCACCTCACGTTCTTCGAGAACCGCAAGTATCTGCCGCAGCTTTTGGCGACCAAAGCCGGGGCGTGCCTCGTCTCGCCCCAGTTTGCCGATCGCGTGCCTTCAGGCACCGTCCCCCTCGTCGTAAAAGCACCGTACCGGGCCTTCGCGCAGGCACTCGCCCTCTTTTACCCCGACGCCATGCGCAGCAAGGCGGGGGCGGCCGGGGCTGACGAGCGCGTATCACCCTCCGCCGTGCTCGAGGATGGCGTTGAGATCGAACCCGGTGCCATCATCGGGCCGGAAGCGCGGATCGGACGGGGAACGCGCATCGCCGCAGGGGCCGTGGTCGGCTATCGCGTGACCATCGGCCGGGACTGTTATATCGGCCCCCTGGTTTCGGTCGTGCACGCCCTGATCGGTGACCGCGTCATCCTGCACCCCGGCGTGCGCATCGGACAGGACGGGTTCGGCTTCGCGATGAGTGGCCAAGGGCACCTTAAAGTGCCGCAAATCGGGCGGGTCATCATCCAGGACGACGTCGAAATCGGGGCGAATTCAACCGTCGATCGAGGGGCGCTTAAGGATACGATCATCGGCGAAGGCTCGAAAATTGATAATCTCGTGCAGATCGGGCACAACGTCGTGATGGGCCGGCATTGCGTCATCGTCGGTCAGGTCGGTATCGCGGGCTCGGCCGAGCTTGGCGATTTTGTCGTCATGGGCGGCCAGTCCGGCCTCGTGGGTCATATCAAGGTCGGCAATGGCGCTCAGATCGCCGGTGGCTCGCACGCCAAGGACGATGTTCCTCCGGGAGCTGTGCTAGCTGGCACGCCTGCGAAACCTTTCAAGCAGTGGGCGCGTGAAGTGGCCGCGGTAACACGGCTAGGACGTCGCCCAAGCGAGCGCGGCAACGAATAGACGTCGCATTAATTTTGGATTTCATGCCTGGCCGATGGACCCCAGGCTTTGGCGGAATGGAGTAGGACGGGGATGGACGACAAAACGAAGAAGCCGGTGCAGACAACGGCTGACATCACAAAGATTTTGAAGCTCCTGCCGCATCGCTATCCCTTTCTGCTGCTCGACCGGATGTTCGACATCAATGGCGACGAGTCATGCGTCGGCGTGAAGAACGTCACCTTTAACGAACCGTTCTTCCAGGGCCACTTCCCGCAGTTTCCGGTCATGCCGGGCGTGCTCATCATCGAGGGTCTGGCGCAGACGGCAGGCGCGCTTTGCGTGCACAGCCTCGGCGAAGATTACAAAACCGAGCTCGTCTATTTCATGGGCATCGACAGGGCCAAGTTCCGCAAGCCTGTCGTTCCGGGCGATCAGCTCGAATATCACGTGCGCAAGATCCGGAACCGCGGACGCGTGTGGCGCTTCTACGGGGAAGCAAAGGTGAACGGGCAGATCGTGGCGGAAGCCGAGATCAGCGCCATGCTTGCCGATACCGTAGAGGCTCGTGCATTCGCGTCGAAGAATGGCTGAAAGCAAAATTCATCCCTCTGCCATCATCGAGGATGGCGCGACGATCGGCGATGGCGTCGTCATCGGCCCGTATTCGATCGTCGGCTCGAACGTGTCGCTCGGCGACGGCGTGGAGCTTTCGAGCCATGTGGCGGTCGCGGGCCATACCACTATCGGAGCGCGCACGAAGATCTTCCCGTTCGCGTCCATCGGTCATCAGCCGCAGGATCTCAAGTATAACGGTGAGCCTTCGACGTTGGAGGTCGGCACCGACTGCCTGATCCGCGAGGGCGTGACGCTGAACCCTGGCACGGCCGGCGGCGGTATGAAGACGGTGATCGGGAACTCATGCGCGTTCCTCGCCAATTCACACGTGGGGCACGACTGCCGCGTCGGCAACAACGTCGTGTTCTCCAATAACGTCATGCTGGCTGGCCATTGCGACGTCGGTGATTTCGTCATCATCGGCGGCGGCGCTGCGGTGATCCAGTTCGCGCGCGTCGGTCATCACGCCTTTATCGGAGGGATGAGCGGCCTCGAGCACGATCTCATTCCTTACGGCATGGCGCTCGGAAACCGAGCCTATCTGTCGGGGCTCAACATCATCGGGCTGCAGCGGCGCAATTTCTCACGCAATGAAATCCACGACCTGCGGCGCGCCTATCGCCTGCTGTTCGCGCAGGAAGGCACGCTGCTCGAGCGTGTCGCGGACGTGGCAGAAGAGTTCAAGGACCACGCGACAGTGATGGAGATCGTGGCCTTCATCCGTGCCGGCGGCAAGCGTTCCATGTGCATGCCGAAAAACGGCGCCGACGCTTAGCGCCGAGAGCCAACGCAGATATTCGAAAGGCGCCGGATGCTATCCGGCGCCTTTTGTTTTTTACTGTTGGCCGTCCGCAGTGTTCCCGTTGCTGCCCTCGGAGAACTTCGTCTTAGTCGAAGCATGCTTCGAGATGGTTTCGAAGTAGTCCTTGTCGTCGCCGATCGTCATCGTCGGCGAGCAGTTCGGCGTGCAGCTATAGGACTGGCGCAGGCCGCCTTTGGTCAAGTTCACCGTGCGGACCTCGTCACGCGTGACGACGATGCGCTGGTCCTGGATGATGTTGCGCTGATCGTCGAGGGCGATGATGTTCGTCACGCCGAATGTCTTGCCGGTGACGACCAGCAGATTGCCGCCTTGCACCGTGACGTCGGCGATCGACGGATTGCCGATGATGACGCTCGAGACCGCACGAGGAAGGCGCAGAAGCTGCGATTGATCGTAGGCTACGACGAGGTCGGCAGCCTTCGCCTGTGTCGCCGCCAAAAGCACCATCACCAGAGCGATGGAACTGGAGACGATCGCGTGGATTGCTCCGAGATCAGCACGGCGCGCGACAACGGCGGTAGGCACGGCAGGCCACTCCTATTGATTGGGCTCCTGCCATTTGGCTCCGATTAAGTAAATGAAGCGCTAACGCACGCTCCAAAGCGGTCGCTCCGTTGCGGAACCGGGCATCGATGTTGCGCGTTCTGATGGCACTCCAATAGGAAAAGGATTGTCATGTCGCGCACAACACTGCTCGTTATAGCCCTCATCATGCTGCTCGGCGGCGCTGTTGTTGTTTCGCAAAGCGGAGCTTTCGGGCCCTCGACCTCTACGGCCGTTTCCACCGAAGAAGGAACGCGCATCGACGCACCTGGTACTCGTGTCGAAACGAATAGCGAGGGCACGCGCGTGCAGGCGCCCGGCGTGGACATTACGGTTCCGAAGGACAAAGAACCGGCGAGCCCTTAATCCGTACTCATCCGGATCCATCTTCCTCCGAAACCGCACTTCAATTATCGTATGATGAATTACGATAATACGGAGGGATGTCCGCGTGTCGTCTCTTGAACTTCTGTTTCCTGCGGGGCTTCTCGCGTACGGCGAAATCGCGTTGCGGCTCGTGCTTGCAGCGCTTCTCGCTGGCGTCTTAGGCTGGGATCGAGAGGAAAAAGACAGGCCTGCGGGGCTGCGCACCTACATGCTGGTCGCGCTCGCGTCAGCTGTGTTCACCGTGTTGACCTTCGAAATTTACGAGACGGTCAATGCGGCGCATCCAGATAGCAAATCTGATCCGATCCGCATCATTGAAGCGGTGACAGCTGGCGTTGCGTTCCTCGCGGCTGGCACGATCATCCAGGGTCGCAACACCGTTCGCGGCCTCACAACAGGAGCGGGGATGTGGATGGCCGGTGCGCTCGGCGTTGCCGTCGGAGCCGGTCATTATCTGCTGGCAATTCTGGCTGCGTTTCTCGCTTTCGTCATCCTGCGGTTCGTACAGAACATGACGAATAGTGATAAACCCGAAAAACCTCAGCCGCGTACGCTCATCGACGAGGCGGAAGAAGTTGAAGGCAACGGCTAGCCGCGTCGAATTCGCGGCGGCGGTTTGCAGCGTGAGCCTCCGCTTCCTCGTCCCGGCCCCACAGCTCGCGCTGCCAACTCTCGTCTATGGTCGCCGCGTTCCAGGCTTCATCTGCTGACAGTTCGCCACGCGCATGCGCCAACGCGAGGAGCGCTGAACCGCTGATCGTCGTCAGAATGTGGAGTGCGGCGAGGCTCAACGCATCGAGACCTTCGAGACTGCGGCGAACGGCTTCCAACGATTGAGGCGGCTGCTCGATCGGCATCAGGCCGGCGCGCAATGCGAACTCCGCGCCCAACTCGCGCTTCGCCCAGGCCAGCACCGGATTCCACGCCTCCGCCTGTCGACGCACGAGCGCATCCGGGGCTTCGGCGCGATAGCAAAGGAGATCGCTGCCCGCAAAGGCCACGATATCCTCGGCGACTTCCTTCTTGCGCTCCTCGACAGCGTCGATCGCCGTGTTGACGAGACGCGTGATCGGCATGGTCGCAGGATCGATGTGCACACCCTGCGCGGCCCATTCGGCTGCGAGCGCGTCAGCCAGATCGCGTGTCGGTGCCGCGAACTCGCGCTTGCCGGGCGTGCGGATCGGGCGGCCATCGAGCAGCACGGCGTGGCTTTCGCCGCGCGGCTCGACCGACACGTCTTTGTAGAAGCGCTTCGGCAGCGGCGGACGCAGCGTGTCCTTGGGGATCGCGGGTGCCTTTTTCTCCGGCTCGTCTGATTTTTCGTCGTCGGTCATGCGGGCAGCCGCTGGAAAATGATGCGGTCCAGAGCGCGTTCGAGTGCTGCGCAATCGGGCGTCACCTCATGGGCGCCGGCGCTCAGGAGCGCCGCTTCGGCGTGATAGCCCCAGCTCACGCCGATCGACGACGTGCCTGCGGCGAGAGCCATCTCGATGTCATAGGTTGTATCACCGATCATCACAGTATCGGCGGCGGACGCCCCGGTCTCGACCATGGCGGCCATGATCATCGAGGGGTGTGGTTTCGACGGGTGGTTGTCGGCCGTCTGGATGCTGGAAAAGAAATCCCGCAGCCCTTCGCGCTCGAGCACCACATCGACGCCGCGGCGAGATTTTCCGGTGGCGATGGCGAGCAGCACGTCGTCGCGTGCAGCCAGCATCTCCAGGGTTTCACGCACACCATCATAAAGCGGCTCGATGTGCTCGGCGCGGCGGCGGCGATCGGCGAACGACTGCTTGTACGCGTCAGCCAAGCGCTCCACGCGATCCAGATCGCTGCCCTCGGGCACGAGATGCGCGACCGCGATGTCGAGAGACAAGCCGACCACGCCGACGACACGATCGCGCGTGGGTACGCTCAAACCTTCGGCGGCGAATGCATCCGTCATGGCCGCCACGATCATGTGCTGGCTGTCGATCAGCGTACCGTCGCAGTCGAAGATTACGAGCTTGGGGCCGGCGCCTGTCATCCGTCGTCCTTTTCGAAGCGGCGCGGATCTAGTCCCAAGAGATCCCAGCTTCCGAGCATGTGCGGCGGCAGCGGCGCGGAGACGTCGATCTTCTTCGGCTTTGTCGGGTGCGGGATGATGAGGCGGCGTGCATGCAGATGCAGCTTCGGCTCAATGTTCTCGGCCGGCATCTCCATGCCGCCGTCGTACTTGTTGTCGCCAACGATCGGGTGGCCGATCATCTCCATGTGCGCGCGAAGCTGGTGCTGGCGGCCCGTCACCGGCTTCAGCGACACCCAGGATGCTTTGTGCGCGACGCGGTCGACCACCGAATAGTGCGTGGTGGCGTGCATCGCTTCTTTCTGCTCGCCGGGGCGCGCTTTGCGAATGCGGTCGCCGTCCGGGCCGCTTGCCTTCACGAGCGCCGCCTCGATCTTTCCTTGCGGCGGTCTCGGCACGCCTCTGACGAGCGCCCAATACGTCTTCGCGGCGGAGCGCGTCTGGAAGATGCGTCCGAGCTTGGCGGCGGCGGAGCGATGCTTCGCTACAAGCAGCACGCCCGTCGTGTCGCGGTCGAGCCGGTGCACGAGGCGCGGGCGATCACCGAAGCGGTCCGCCATTCCAGCCAGAATTCCGTCGATGTGGCGGCGCGTGCCCGTGCCGCCCTGCACCGCGAGGCCGAAAGGCTTGTTGAGGACGAGCACATCGTCATCTTCATAGAGGATCATGCCTTCGATGAGCTCACGGTCCGCTTTCGAAGCCGACGGCGTTGCGGCGGCTTTAGCGGCGGGGCTGCCTTCGCGAGGCGTGCGTGCCGCTTTCGGCACGCGCACCTGGGCGCCCGCTTCGAGGCGCTCGTTCGCTTCGACGCGCTTGGCGTCGACGCGAACCTGGCCCGAGCGCAGCAGCTTCTGCAGATAGCCGTGCGTGATCTCCGGAAAATGCACGCGGAACCAGCGGTCGAGGCGCATTCCCGCCTCGCGCTCGGCCACCTTGATCGTCTCGACGCGTTCGTTCACGCGCTCTGTCATTGCATTGCTCTAAAGCCAGTTGTTGGTCGGCTGTACTTGCGGCCGCGCGTCCCCCGGGTCAAGCCCTGGCAGGAACCCGCACGGGCCCGAGGCCAATTCCTGGCGCTGAGCGCCCCGAAATCACTGGGGACGCTCGCCACCTCTCAGCGGGCCGCCGATGATCCAGCCGATGGTCCAGCCCACGAGGAGCCCGGCCAGATTGACCAGCATGAACGCGACCTGATTGACGTTCTCGGCTTCGTCCGAGCTTTCGTACTTGAACTGCAACGCTGCCCAATCGGCGACGGGGCCGCTCAGAAAATGCATGGCGAGCGCGGCACCGACAATCGCGAAAATGATGGCAACGAGATAGCGCATTCGATCCTCCGGCTCTTCTGCCCGGTTCCGCAATCGCGTGAGCACTCCCAGCGCCCGGCGTGTCGCGAACCTTTGTTATTTCACTTCCCAGAACCAGATCTCACCGGCGCCAGCGTAGTTCGAGTAGTACCCGAGCCAGGAGAACCACTCCATGAGCCATTTCGCGGACGAGCGATAGCCGTTCCAGACGTCGATGTGGTCGCCGGTGGGACGATCTCCGTCGCTCGAGCGGCGCCAATAGTCCTGGATGTAGATGATGCCAGTACGGCCGAAGATCTTCGGATAGAACTGGGCCGCGTCGGCACCGGTGAACTTCTCCGTCGGCCCGATGCCGGCGATGTTGGCGCGCGCGATGGCGTTGGCGAGCTGTGTCGCGTTGATGAAGTGCATTTCTTCGCGGCCGTGCACCGAGCAGTGGGTGATGCCTGAGAGCTGCGAAGGCGCGACGCCAGCCCTGCGCAGGGCAACGCCCATGCGGATCGCGCACTGGTTGGAGAACACCGGGAAGCCCTTCAGGATGTTCCGGCCTTCCAGGCTGGTGAGATTATGGGGGGCGATACAGGGCGTCGACACGCTTTCATTGATCGGATGGCCGAGCCATAGATCATTGAATTCAATCATGAAACGCTTCCCTACTTGGTTCCACCCCGTTGCCGGCCGCTGGCTCCCTAGGTCCCGTGGGACCGGCGCCCCGGACTATATGCGGCGCACGTGACATTGGCCAGACGGCAGTGGGCGAAAGGCAGTAGGCAGTAGGCAGTAGGCAGTAGCGTGTGCCGGGACAGTTTGCGGCGCGCAAGCCTCGGTCGTCGCGCCGGGCGTCGCTCTCACGTTCGCGGGGGCTGATGGTTATTGAACCCGTGGGACGCCGAAGTTAAAGTCCGAGGTGGAAGGACGACCTTCCCTCCAGAAAAACATCCGGGACGGCCCGGCCCTCAATCAAAGGGCTGCGCATGACCTGGATTTATTTTTTTGTCGCTGAGCTGCCAGTAGCTGGCCGGGCCTGGTTCAAAAAATCGGCAGGGATCTGCGCTCTGCTGCTAGCCGTGGCTACCATCCTTCCGCTTGTCCTCTTCACCTTTCTTGCCGCGTCAGCAGTGCATTTCCCTTTGGACATGCATTGGAGCGGCTATGGCCCTTCCGGCCAAGAGTGAGGTTCAGAGATGGCCGACATCTTCCAGGAAAAATCACGCACCGGCGCTTGCAGTTCATTCGAGGTCTTTTTCTCGCTGCGCGGTTCATTGCCGAGAGACGCGTGGCGCTGCGCGATGATTTTGTCCGCGTCCGTCTTCACGCTTGGCGTCTCGCTCCTTTGCAGAACGGATGAAGGCGCTTTCGCGCCTCCATCCGGCGCGATAGGGCGCGTCGTGCTTGCGGCCTGGTATCTCGGTTACGTCACGGTGCTGGCGATACTCTGCGCCAAGCGGCTCCTCGATATTCCAAGGCCGCTGTGGCTGGCTCTGCCAATTCCGGCAACCGGCCTCCTCTGCGGGATCGCCGCAGCAATGCACTGGCATCCTTGGGCGTTGGCGATGGCGCTGTTGGCGGCCTTGGTCTCGACCGCAGCCGTTCCCGCGTTACTCGCCTGCGCCTTTTATGAGCCTGATGTCGATTGATCTGCACTTTGCCAAGCGTCGACATGCCTCGACAGCTTGCCGCCCCTCTTTGCGCGGCTTCTGCTCTCGGCTATCGTCTGTGTTGAGACTGCATGCCGCCATCGATTGGAGGACACGCGCCGTGATCAGGACTTTTTACGTCGCTCTGCTTGGGCTCGCCGCTCTTGCGTTGCCGGCGCTCGCCGAGCCACCCGCCGACATCGATGCGTGCCTCAAGCTGTCCGCTGACACCGCCAGGGCAGCCAACGCGAATACCGAAGCCAAGTACGTCAAGTTTCATAAGCGGATGTTGGATCTCGACATGGCTTGCGGCCAACAAGATTACGCCACCGCCGAAAAACTCTCCGGCGAGATCAAAGCGGAATTTCCGCCGGATAAGTAGTTAATCGCGAAAGGCGTCGAAGTTGCTTACGTTTGCGAGCGCGACAGGCTGGACGAGTGATTGCGCATTTCCGGATTTTTTTACACGCTGTTGTCGCAATCTGATATCAAGCCGCAAAGCACCTGATTTTGCGAGCAGTTGAGTTGGCCGAATTAAATAATGCGAAACGGTTGTCCGAAGTCGCTCGTAGTGGGCTCATAGGCAGCAGATCCGAGGAGCGCTTCGATCGGATCGCGCGTTTGGTCACGCAATGCCTTCGCGTTCCAGTCGCTTTGATCTCTATCGTCGATGATTGCCATCAATACTTTAAAAGTGCGGCCGGGCTTCCCGAACCTTGGGCGACGGCGCGCCAGACACCGCTAACTCATTCGTTCTGTCAGCATGTGGTTGTGACTGAAGCTCCCCTTCGCGTCGAGGATGCAAGACTGCACCCGCTTCTTCGTCACAATCAGGCTGTCGCAGATCTCAACGTCATCGCTTATCTCGGTATACCGATACGGGCACCTTCAGGCGTTGTGCTGGGTTCGCTTTGCGCGATCGACTCGGAGCCTCGCAAATGGACGAGCGATGACGAAGCGGCTCTAGTTGACCTCACTTTGATTGTTGAAGATCAACTCGGACTTGCCATTTCCCAAAAGCGGTTTCAAGAAATCCTGAACACCATGCCTCAGATGGTATGGTCCACGCTCCCTGACGGATATCACGACTTCTACAACGACCGGTGGTACGAATTCACCGGCGTACCTTACGGATCGACCGACGGCGAAGGTTGGAACGGAATGTTCCATGCCGAGGATCAGGAGCGGGCTTGGGCGTGCTGGCGTCACTCCCTCGCGACAGAGGTGAACCGTACGAGATCGAATACCGCTTGCGACACCACAGCGGCACCTATCGGTGGACCTTAGGAAGAGCTCTGCCGATCCTTGATGCTCAGGGCAGCATCGAGAGATGGTTCGGCACCTGCACCGACATCCACGATCTCAAGGAGGCCGAAACAGCGCGCGACTTGATCTCGCGCGAATTGTCTCATCGCATTCAGAACATATTCGCCGCTGTCCATGGCTTGACATCGATCGCTGCACGCAAGCACCCGGAAGCAAATAACTTTGCCCAAGATCTCATCACTCGAATCCACGCCTTGTCTCGTGCGCACCGTTACGTCAATACCGATCAAGATCTGGAAAGCCCAACACATGGCGATTCAGACAAGACCGACATCGGCCTGATCTCCACCGTGCTTGCGCCCTATCAGGAGGCTAGACGTGTCACAATCCAAGGTGCGGATGCGCCGCTCGCGCCGAGTTTGGCCACGCCTCTCGCGCTCATTCTTCACGAGCTGGCAACGAACTCGCTGAAGTACGGTTCGCTTTCCGGCGCAGATGGAGAGCTCGTCATTTCCGTCGTTCCTTCGCCGTCCAGCACACTCATCAGCTGGACAGAGAAGGGAGGGCCTCGTCTTCACAAAGAACCCGAGGCCTCAGGCTTCGGGTCGCTTCTCGTGAGTTCCATGATGGCGGCCTTGGGTGGCGTCATCGCTCGCTCTTGGTCTGAAGACGGTCTCTCGGTCGAGATCAGCCTGCCCGGTTGAGGAGCGTGCGTTGATGGTGCTGCTGGAGAAAGCCTACTCCCCACGCTTCTTCCTTAGACCGTCCCAGTAGGCGAGGCGTTTGGCGAGTTCGCGTTCGAAACCGCGCTCGGGCGGATCGTAGAACTTGGGGCGCTTTTTGAATTCATCCGGGAAATAGTTCTGGCCCGAGAACGCGTCCGGCTGATCATGGTCATAGAGATAGCCGTCGCCGTAGCCCTCGTCCTCCATCAACTTGGTCGGCGCGTTGAGAATGACCTTCGGCGGTGAAAGACTGCCGTGCTCTTTCGCTGCGCGCATCGCCGCTTTGTAGGCGACGTAATTCGCGTTCGATTTCGGAGCCGTGGCGACATAGATCACGGCCTCCGCGAGCGCGAGCTCGCCTTCGGGGCTGCCCAGAAAATCGAACGCATCTTTGGCGGCGTTGGCGACGACGAGCGCCTGGGGGTCAGCCAAGCCGATGTCTTCCACGGCCATGCGCACGATGCGGCGCGCGAGGAACAGCCTGTCCTCGCCGCCATCGAGCATGCGGCAGAAATAATAAAGGGCGGCGTCGGGGTCCGAACCGCGCACGGCCTTATGCAGCGCGGAGATGAGATTGTAATGCCCTTCGCGGCTCTTGTCGTAGAGCGGCGCGCGACGCTGCACGAGCTTCACGAGGGCGGCGCGGTCGATCGTCTTGGCGCCCGCCTTCACCGTCGCGAAGACTTCCTCGGCGAGGTTCAGGATGGAGCGGCCATCGCCGTCGGCCATCGACTTCAAGGCTTCGCGGGCGTCGTCATCGAGCGGTAGGGGACGCTTCTCTTCCGCTTCGGCGCGCTTCACAAGATCCTCGAGCGCGTCGTCATCGAGACGGTTCAACGTCAGCACGGAGGCGCGCGAGAGCACAGCGGCGTTGATCTCGAACGACGGGTTTTCCGTGGTCGCGCCGACGAGCGTGATGGTGCCGTCCTCCATGTACGGCAGGAAGCTGTCCTGCTGCGAACGGTTGAAGCGGTGGATCTCGTCGATGAAGAGCAGCGTGCCCTTTCCCTGCTCGCGACGAGCCTTGGCACGGTCGAAGGCTTTGCGCAATTCCGCAACGCCCGAGAAGATCGCGGAGAGCTGCTCGAATTCGAGCTTGGTCTCGTGGGCCAGCAGGCGCGCGATGGTGGTCTTGCCGCAGCCGGGAGGGCCCCAGAGGATCAGGCTCGGCAGGCGTCCGGCGGCGAGGAAGCGCGTCAGCGTTCCCTCCGGCCCGACGAGATGCGGTTGGCCCGCGACTTCCGACAGCTTGGTGGGACGCAGGCGGTCGGCAAGCGGGCGAGGTGCCCCTTTTTCCAGACCGGCCGCTTCAAACAGATTGCTCATGGCGCGATGTTAGAGCGCTTCCGGGGCGGATGCGCAAGCGGAGGCCCCACCGTCCTCATCAATAAGCGAGAAGCCGCGCGTCCGCCCTTCCGTTGTCCTCGTAGGCCTTGTGCCTAGGACCCAAGGCTCGGCTTGGGAAGCGGTGTGTCGCGGAAGCACCGCTCGGCGTCCGCTGAGAGTTGGGTCCTCGGGACAAGCCCGAGGATGACAGTAAGGGGTAACGCGAACTCCACATCGCTTTGTCCCCCGAGATAGCTTTGTCCCCGAGGGAATAGCTCGCAGGTTCTAGCCTGGCACCTGCAGGTTGAAGACCTTGTCGCCGCGGCGCACGGAGACAAGCCACATGCGCTGACGAGCAGCGAGTACACCTTCGAGCGCCGCGACGCTGGCCACGGGCTGGCCCGAGATTTCGGCAATCACGTCTCCGGGCAGGAAGCCGAGCCGGGCGGCCGTGGACGAGCGGCGCACCGAGACGACGACGACGCCATCGCCTTCATCGATGCCGAGCTCATCGGCGACGCCGGGGAGAATGTTCGACACGCGCGCGCCGTCGAGCGGATGCTGACCCGCGAGATTGCGAACATCATCCTTGCCCGGTTGCGGCGCGGCGACGAGCTCGATCTCGACTGTTTCGGGCGCACCCTTGCGGATCACGTCGATCCTCGCCTTCTTGCCTATGCCGCGCGTCGTCAGGCGGTATTGCACGGCACGGGCATCGGAGACCTCGAAGCCATCAACATGCACGATGACGTCGCCGGCGCGAAGTCCGGCGCTCGCTGCGGGGCCCTTATCGGACACACGCGCCACGACCGCGCCCGCCACTCGATCGAGGCTCAGGGCTTCGGCCATCTCGCGTGTGACCGTCTCGAGGCGCGCGCCAAGCCATGGACGCTCGACCTTGCGGCCCTCGGCGGCACCCTGCACGTAGAGGCGCACGAGGTTCGAGGGAATGGCGAAGCCGATGCCCTGAGAGCCGCCGGACTGCGAGAAGATCATCGTGTTGATGCCGACGAGCTTGCCCGACATATCGACGAGCGCGCCGCCCGAGTTGCCGGGGTTGATGGCGGCGTCGGTCTGAATGAAGACCTGCGAATCCGAATTGCCGATCTCGCTGCGCGCCAGAGCCGAAACGATGCCGCTGGTCACGGTCTGGCCGACGCCGAACGGATTGCCGATGGCGAGCACCATGTCACCGACTTCGAGCGTGTCGGAATCCTCGAAGTCGAGCGTGGGAAACTTCTGGTCGCCGCCATCGATTTTCAGGATCGCGATATCGGTCTTGTCATCCTGGGTGATGACCTTGGCGTCGAACTCGCGTTTGTCGGCGAGCGCGACGCGGATTTCCGTCTCGCCGCGGCCGCGGATGACGTGGGTGTTGGTGACGACGATCCCGTCCGGGCTTACGATGACGCCCGAACCCAGCGAACTCTGGATGCGCTCGGACGGCTGGCCGAACGCATCGCCGAAGAACTGGCGGAAGAAGGGATCGGCTGCGAACGGCGATGAGAAGGTCTGGACGCGGCGCTGGACGTAGACGTTGACGACGGCGGGCGCTGCCTTGCGGACGATCGGCGCGTAGGAGTATTGCGCCATCTCGCGAGACGGCGGCACCTCTCGTTGCGGCGCCGGCTCCTGCTTTGGAAACAGGTTGTCGAGCAGCTGTGCGTGGGCGTTATTGCGGCCACTCTCGGCGGCCACGAAAACGACGAGTAGCCCCGCCCCCAAAAGCGCGACGAATTTATTGATGTTACGAAACATTATCCGGTCCCTGTGCGGAGTGTCCCCGACCCTGGCTGGGTGGATATAGGACAGGCACGAGGCCGGCGAAAGGCGTCACTTCACCCGCGAGCACGCAGGATCGGGACCCTTTCCGAGATGTAATGATCAGCGCCCGTTGCTGGCCGCCCGATAGCGCTCTGGAGACCACAATCCGTCGCCGCTTGGCGGGCTTTGCGGCTCCGCATAGGCCTGCCGATAGGGGCGCTGGTCGTAGCGTTGCTCCTGGGTCGGCCGACCGTAGGGAAGGTCAGGGTCCTGGCCGTAGCCTGGCGCCGGCGCGCGCTCGACGGACGCCGTGCGCTGCTCATCCTGGGGGCGCCACGCCGTCGGGCGGGCTCGGCCGGAGTTCTGGTAGGTTTCGTACTCGTGTGCCGACACGGCGCTTTCGACGGCCGCGATATCGGCGCCCGGTCCTTGTCCCTGCCAGGAGCGGGTGGCCGCGTACTGGCGTTCCCGGTAATCGCTGCCATCGAGCGGCGCGGGTCCGGCGTAGCGGACGCGCACACGTCCCGTGCCACGGCCACGCAGGCCCAGCGCATCAGCGGAAGCACGCGACAGATCGATCATGCGATCGCCGACGTAGGGGCCGCGATCATTGACGCGCACCAGGATGGTGCGGTTGTTGGAGAGGTTCGTCACGTAAGCGTAGCTCGGCATCGGCAGCGTCGGATGCGCGGCCGTCAGCGCGTGCATGTCGAAGACTTCGCCGTTCGCGGTGTGGCGGCCATGGAAGTCGCTGCCGTACCAGGATGCGGTGCCGACGCGGTCGTAGTCGGGTTGCTCGCGCGGCTGATACCAGCGGCCGCCGACCTTGTAAGGTGCGCCGACCTTGTATACGCCGCCACCTTTCGGCACTTCGCCGCTATGGTCCACGACGCGGCGGCTCGCGGAGACGCCCCACTTCGATTCCGGAAACATGGGAGAGGACGACGACGACGACGATGAGACGACACTTTGGCTGCTGCTGGCGCATCCGCCCAGCGCTGCCGTCGCGAGCACCGTCGCTGTCAGAAAAGATGTAGTGACACCGCGATCAAGAAAGCGCGATCGGGGTTTGGCACAGGTGTGCCCAGGCGCACGAACGCCCTCGCCATCGTTACGCGACATAATATACGCCATCCCAATGGACCCCGTTTGCGGAGCCTCGTCCTGCCTAAAGCTTGCAGATGCCGCTTTTGCGCAGTCTTCTCCACAAGCCCTCGCAGGATGGCAGATAGCGATTGCCATCCCGTTAAATTGCGGTACGGCCGAGTTTATTTACCGGTTGCTAAGGGTTCTTGAGGCGCGCGCCAGGAGTGTGTAGGTTCCGCGCTTCCGCGGCTTCGGCCGCGACGGAGGGATGGTCGAGTGGTTTAAGGCACCGGTCTTGAAAACCGGCGTGGGTGCAAGCCCACCGTGGGTTCGAATCCCACTCCCTCCGCCAACGGCCGCCAACTTCTACTTGCAGCTCCATGCTTCTTGCGGCCACTGCACCTTTACCAAACGGCTTCGCATCGACGGGAAGCGCCATGCGCATTGCTGTGACGGGGACACATGGCGTCGGCAAGACGACGTTGATCGACGACTTCATCGCCGTTCGTAGCGACTACGATAGCGTGCCGGAGCCCTACTGGCTTCTGGAGCAGGGAGGGATGCCATTTGCCAATGGAGCAACCACAGCGGACCTCGAAGATCAGCTCGCCGAAAGCTGCAAGCTGATTCTGGCTCATGTCGATGACCGCGTGATCTTTGACCGTTGTCCCCTCGACTTTCTCGCTTATTTGGACGTCGTCAGCGCCAGTGAAGGCTTTGAGTGGCTGCCGAGTGGCCGTCAACTGGCCAACGTCGGCAAAGCTCTCGCAACGCTTGATCTGGTCATTTTTGTCCCGCTCACCTCGCCCGATGAAATTCCAATCAAGATCGAGCTCCCCAGGCTACGGAGCCGCGTAGACCAGCGTCTGCAGGCTGTGCTCCACGAAGATGACCTGGGGCTATTGCATGACGGGCCAAAGATTCTTGAGGTCACGGGCTCCCGAGCCAAGCGAGTGGATTTGATAACCGCGCTCATCGAGCCCGCATAAATTTTCCCCATACGCGCCACGATGCACCCGCCTAACCCGGTGGGCGATTCATTTCATGAACTAGGCGCGGCGTCCCAGTTTCGGGTATATCAGGTCTCGCGGGGGCCTTCCTACTCATAGAATGGGAAAGCTTTTGCCACACTGACGACCCAAGGAGATTGGCAATGAAATTCAAGAAGACATGGCTTATCGGCGGCGCGGCGTTTCTTGCATCTGTATCTATTTCTCATGCGCATGGGCCTGATGGTGCTCATGGCGTCAAGAGAACGGATGCGGAGCTCATGACCGTACTTCGCAAAGCCGCACCGCCGGCGATCGTGGAGCACGCTACGGTTATGAACGCCGGCCCAGATGGAAAGATGAAAGTCATCCAAGAGGGAACAAACGGCTGGACCTGCATGGACCCTGGTGTTCAAGGCGAAGGTGAGCCGATGTGTGCGGACAAGGCTGCGATGGCTTGGGCGGAAGCTTGGCAAAACAAGAAGCCGCCTACGGCGCCAATCGGGTTCATGTACATGCTCGCCGGCGATAGCGGCGTGAGCAACACCGACCCTTACGACAACCTCAAAGAAACCCCGACCAACAATTGGGTGAAGACAGGGCCCCACGTGATGATCGTGGGAACGGATGCGCTGCCGATGGCGAAGGGATATCCTAGAGACGCCAAGCCAGATCCGTCCAAGCCGTACGTGATGTGGCCGGACACTCCCTACGAGCACCTCATGATCCCAGTCAATTGATGAATACTGATCTTGAGACGGCGTTGTCAGCGCCGTCTCAAGCGTGATCGAATTGCCATCCCGACAGGAAAGATCATGTCAGCATCGGCCAACGCAATACGAGCCTATTTTGATGCTTGGAATGCCCACGACGTCAAAGCCATTCGTGCGACGCTGACATCGGATGGCACGTACAGTGACCCAGTGGGAGGTTCGAACTTGTCCGGGCCGGCGCTCGAGTCCTATGTCAACTCGTTGTATGCGGCTTTCCCGGACCTGCGTCTCGAATTGGTCGACATCGCGACCGCCAGCAATGGAATGATCGCTGCCCCATGGCTGCTGTTCGGAACCCATGAGGGGATTCTGCAAAACATTACGCCTACGCGGCGAAGCGTCGTTCTGCCCGGCTGTGATTTCATAACCGTCGAAGGCGATAAAATCAGCGAAGTGCGTGGATATTTTGATCCTGCGTACCTCATCAGCCAATTGCACCATTCTTGACCGCTACGGGCGGCGCCATCCCTGCTCAGCTGAGCCTCTAGCCCCGCGAGCGAAACAATGTGCGTCAACATGATGGTGATGACGGCGGGAATTCTTGGCAGGCCTTAGCGCTCCTTTACATCTTCTCCTTCTCGACAGTCGTTTCGCACAAGGACGTGACGCTGGACAGCTTGTTGGTGGAAAGCGCTTCCCAAGCCGCCATCTTATCGAGGCATGTTGCGATTCCTGCCCGATCGGCATCCGCTTTCTCGAACTTGAAAGTTCCGACCCACGCATCCTTCTCGGCTTGGCCGGCCGACGTCCACGCGGGCGCGAGGCTCTTGTCATCAAGCGCTGCAGCTGGGGCGCTGCCCGCCGCCAAAAAGCACATCAGCGCTGCTAACCGAGCGAGTGTCATTGACGATCTCCTATCAACCACAGCGCAACCGCGCCCTCCCGTCAGAATATCGTCAACCAACTCAATCGCCACCTCCAATGTGAGAGCGGTCTTCAGAAAAAGATCGGCAAGTTTGGCTTAGGTTTGCCTCATGAGCCCGATCATTCGCATAGCCCTCACAGGCTTGTTTTCCGTCTGCCGAAACCGATGAACTGACCACGTTGCCAAACCGTCGGGCCTTCGTGCCGTCGCGTCGCTTTTCCTTCAAACTCATTTGCCGACTGCGTGTCCGCCGCTATAGGTTGCTCGCCTGCCGGCCGCGTCAGCTGGCTGTCCGGGGTCTTGGTCACGGAGTATGCCGAGTGCAAAGCAGCACGCTTCTGAGAGTTGCAGCGACCGCTCTTCTACTGGTGGTGCTCTTCGCGACTGTCGACATTTCAAAGTCGCTAGCCCTCATCGACGCCAACTTCGTGCCCATCCTGCTCGCCGGTTGCTGCCTCGTCGCGCTGGCGCTGGTGCTCAATGCTTTGAGGTGGCTCCTGATCATCCGAGCCTGCGGAGAGCGGCTTCCCTTTTCTACCGTCACGGGCCTCGTTTTCGTCGGACATTTCTTCAGCCAGTTGCTGCCGACATCCGTCGGCGGCGACGTCGTGCGCGGCTGGGAAGCGCACAGGGCGGGCATGAGCACCGACAACGCAGCCATCAGCGTGGTTTTGGATCGCATCGTGGGCCTTTTGGGCCTGCTGCTTCTGATCGCGATCGGGCAACCGATCCTTGCTTTACGATCGGAGGATTCGATCTTCGCCGTGGTGGCGATCAGCGTCATCGGGCTCGGAATATGCGCGGTCATCGCGATGCTGATGCTCGATCGCTTACCGCTGCCCTTTGAGAGGTATCGTCTTCTGCGAGCGGTGCGGTCGCTTTCGTCAACGGGACGCCAGTTGCTCAAGACGCCCTGGGTCAGCCTTTCCGGGCTCGTCATTTCGGTCGCGGCGCAATGTGCCACCATGATGATGGCGACGATCTACGCGCGAGGTCTTGGGCTCGATGTCGGCTTCGTCGACATGGCGCTGGTCGTTCCGACGGTGATGCTGGTGGCGGCACTGCCGCTGTCGATCGGCGGATGGGGCGTTCGAGAAGCGGGGCTCGCAGCGGGCTTTGCAGTCCTCGGGCAACCAACCGAAATTGCTGTGACCGTTTCGATCCTCGCCGGACTTACAAGCCTCGCTCTCGCGATCCCGGGCGCCATTATCTGGGCGTCGCTCAAACGGCGCAGAGACGAGGCCGGCGCGCCGGTCGAATGAGGTGCGCGTTGTCGCGACCGATGACTTCTAAAATCAAGAGCGCGTCAGCGTGTACAGCACCAGGGAGCTGCCCTCGCCTTTCTTCAGGCGTTCATGCATGCCGCCGACCGCTCCGGAGAGCGCACCCGCATAGACCTTCCGCCAGTTCGGCATGAACAGCCAGCGCCCGGCAGCTTTCTTCGCGATGAGCGACGGCAATGCGAACGGAATAGCGGCATCATAGAAGGTCGAGAAATTCGGCGATGCGTAGAGTTTCTCCTCGACGACCTCCAGCCCCGCCTCGGCGAACATCGCCCGCCAATCGGCCGGGGAATGCGCATGGAAATGGCGCCAGAAGCTGTTGTGGAACTTCGCGTAGCGCTCTTCCAAGCCAGTGAGACCGAGGCTGCGCAACATGCGCGCGGGCGCGGTGTTGTGCTCGAGCCGGTCGGTCGGGATCGTGATGTAGAAGCGTCCGCCCGGTGCCAGGAGGCGATGCGCCTCCTTCAGCACGGGAAGGAGATCCGGAATATGCTCCAGCACGCTGTTCGAGAGGATCGTGCGATAGCTCTGGTCCGGCTTCGGAATGGCGTCGCCCGGACACACGATCAACTCGTGGTAGGCGTTCATCTTCTTCGCGCGCGCGACCTCCTCGGGATCGAGATCTATCCCTGTGTCAATCTTCTCCGCAAACAGGATGTGCGCGAAAATGCCGTCGCCGCATCCGATATCGAGCATCGGATGCTCGAACGGCTTCTGTGTAAGAAGCTCGCATTCGAGCGCGCGCTCGATCGCAAGCGCGGTCGGCGCGATCTCGATATAGCGCCGCAGGAAATCAGTCTTGAATTGCACGGGACAGCCTCGGCTGTTGGAGATGTCGGGAAAGGCGTGCGCAGATCCAGTCGATGTCCTCGTCGGCGAGGCCCGGAAACGTTGGGAGCGAAATGATGCTCGCGCTCGCGCGCAGGGCGTTGGGCAGCGGCGGGCAATCGTAGGGCGGCATCAAAGACAACGCGTAAAAGCCCGGCCGCGTCTCGATGCCGTCTGCGGCGAGATCGGCCATGATGCGATCGCGGAGGTCACGAATATCCTCCGCGGCATCCGTGAGCTGGACCGTCATGGCCCAGAGGACCGGCGCGACTTCGGGCGCGAATTCCTGCAGTCGAATGCCAAAGGTATCCTCGAGGGCTGAGCGATAGCGCGCGTGGATGCGCGTTCGATCGGCAATGATCTCATCGAGCTTTTCGAGCTGCGCGCAACCGAGCGCCGCCTGGAGATTGGTGAGACGAAAATTGAAGCCGACGACGTCGTGCCAGTAGCGCTTGTCCTTGCGCATGCCGTGATCGCGCAACTGGCGCATCCGATCGGCGAGCGCCGTATCGTTCGTCACGACCAATCCACCCTCGCCTGTCGTGATGGTCTTCGTCGCATGCAGGCTGAAGGTGCCGACGCTGCCAATCGTGCCTGACGCCGCGCCGCGATAGCGCGAGAACGCCGCTTCCGCAGCGTCCTCGACGACGAGCAGCCCGAGATCCGAGGCATATCCCCTGATCGCATCCATATCGGCGACGTTGCCGTAGAGATGGACGGGTACGACGGCGCGCGTGCGGGGGCCAGCGAGACGCGGGATCTCGCTCGGATCAAGGAGCCAGGTTCGCGGATCGACGTCCGCATAGACCGGAGTGGCGCCCACGGCGATGACCATGTTGGCTGCGGCAACGAATGTGAAGGCCGGGACGATCACCTCGTCGCCGGGGCCGATGCCTAGCCCTCTCAGGGCAAGCTCCAGCGCGGTCGTGCCGTTTGAGACGGCGAGCACGTTGGCAACGCCCATGCGCTCCGCCGCTTCGCGCTCCAGCCGCTCAACGTACGGCCCGCCCGAGATCCAGGCCGAGGTCAGCGCATCAGCGACCATCGCCTGCTCGTTGCCGAACAGTCTGGGTTGTGCCCAGGGGATGCGACGTCTTTGCTGCAACAGACCTTCCTCCATCTTCGCCGAAGACCACACGTCTCGATAGCCGCTCAATATCCAGCCGCCTCGCAGCCCTTGCCTTCGTAAGACACCCTTCTAGCCGACCACCTCGAACTTCGGCATCGGGAAGATCAGCTTTCCGCCGTCAGCGATGAAGTCAGCTTCGCGGGCGACGAACTCGTCGCGGAAATGCCAGGGCAGCACGAGAAAGTAATCAGCGTTTGCGCGCGCTTCTTCTTCCGGCACGATGGGAATGCCGGTACCTGGCGTGCGTCGACCATACTTGATCGGGTTTTTCTCTGCGCACCCCGTGAGCAGGTCGTTGCCGAGCCCGAGGTATTGCAGCAGCACGTTGCCCTTGGTCGAAGCGCCGTAGACGTAAACGTTCTTGCCATCCTTCTTGGCGGCTTCGACGAACTCTCTCAGCGCGCGGTTGTTGTCCTCGACGCTGTTGCGGAACGCCGCGAAAGGCGCATCCGTATCGAGGCGAAGCTGTCGCTCCTTGGCTTTCAGCTCTTCAATTGCTGGGGCATTCGCTGCATAGGGGGCGCCTTCGTGGCAAACCCAGATCTGGAAGCTGCCGCCGTTGATGCCGTTGAGCTTCACGTCAAAAATACGGAGGCCCTTTTCCCGCACGAGCCGGTCGATCTGCGCCAGCGCATAATATTCGAGATGCTCGTGGCAGATCGTATCGTACGAGCTGGCCTCCAGCATGGTCGGCAGGTAGCTCTGCTCCAACACCCAGATGCCGTCGTCGGCAAGAGACGCCGCAATATCGCCTACGAACGCGCCGGGGTCCTCAAGATCGTAGAACATCGAGATCGAGGTGATGGCGCGGGCCTTCCTGTCGGGGCTTGCGATGGCGAACGTCTTCGCATTGAAGAAATCCGTGCGGACGTCCAGCTCCTTCGGATAGAGACTGCGGAAGTTTTCCGCGATGGGGTCTATGCCTATCCGGGTCAGCCCCGCCGCCGGATAGCTCATGAGCAGCGTGCCGTCGTTGCAGCCTATGTCCAGCACGACGTCGCCCGACGAGAGGTTCGCTGCTTCGGTGAGCGCCGCGCTGATGCTTCCAAGGTGATTGCGCATGGTCGCGTTGATGCCGGAGCGATATCCGTAGGCATCACCGAACATCTCACCGACATCCACCGAATGGCGCAACTGAACGAGACCGCAATCGGTGCAGCGGATAAGCTCCAGAGGAGCCGATGCGGGATCAGGTTCGTTGGCGGCAGGGAACCTTCCGGTCAACGCCTGCATGCCCAAATCTATGACCGGAGCGAGTTCGCTCGACTTGCAGATGCGGCACGCTGCAATCGCCTGATGCGGTGCGTATGTCACCATTTTCCCGTGGCCTTCTCGACTGCGAGCGACAGTACCGCGCGCGTGTACTTCATGAAGATGCGACCGAAGTTGGTTTTACTGTCACCGCCTCTGCGTTCTCCGTAGAAGACGGGCACCTGCACGTGCTTCATACGGTGGCGCTGCGACAGCAGGAGCAGGCGAAAGAAGTAGTCGCCGTAGCCCCAGAAGATCTTGTCGAAGTCGAGCTCGAACATTTTCTCGCGGCGGATTGCGAAGAAGCCGCTGAGGTTCTCGTCCATGCGCGTACCGAGGGCGAGACGCATGAAGATGTTGTAGATGTAGCTCAGGTAGTAGCGGAGCAGGTTCGACATGCCGCCGCCGAATATGAAGCGAGACCCGATGCCGAGATCGACCAGACGCGCAACCTGATAGATGAGCACGGCGTCGCGCGGCTCATGGTTGAAGTCCGTGTCCATCACGAGAATGGTCTTCCCCGTCGAGCGCTCGATGCCTTCGCGAATGGAAACGGCCAGACCTGGATTTGCCTCGCGCACGATCAAGCGCACGCCGGCATCGTTTGCGAATGCTTCGCGAACAGCCTGGGCGGTGCCGTCCGGCGAGCGGTCATCGACGACCATGATTTCATAGCTCACGCCGATGCCGGAGAAGCGCTGCCGCAGTTCCTCGACCAGAGCGACGATGTTGGCGATTTCGTTGAACGTCGGCAGGATTACGCTGACGTCCGGGCGCTCCGAACCGCTATCGGGATTAGCCTCGGAAGCTGGCAGCGTCGGGCGCGAGGGATCGGTCATGGGCGGGCGCTCACAAGGAACTTGCGGGGAGCAACACTCGAGAAAGCCCACAGCATATCAGCGAACCCTCCGATAGATAGCGCGCTCGGGCGTTTCAAAAGCCAACTCCCAATTCGCAAGCGCGCCGGGTGCCAGAAGCGCTTTTTCGAAGGGTGACAGCATAAGGGTACGTACGCCTTGCGCTGCGATGTAACCGCTTGGGCTATCCGCATAGATTTTCAGAACGTTGCGGACAAAAGCATCGGACGAGTGCTTGGCCTTGGGCTTTCCGTCCGCGACCGCTTCCCCTGCAAATTTGGTGATGTATGGATAGTACACCAAGGCCTGTGCAATGCGGCTCGCCGCGTAGTCGTCCGCACTCAGGAAAGGCGACGCGCTTTGCTTATAGAAGCGCGGCGCCGACGCTCTTCGGCTTCGACGGACCGCTGGGTCCAGTCCTTGAGCTTGTCGGCTGTCAGCCCGAGATCCTTCCATGTTCCGACAAACGCAGCCATCGCAAGCTCCGGCCTTTGATTTCTCAAGTCGGCGTTGCTGAAGATCGCGCGGAGCTTTGGCATGTAAACGGCGATGAACTCGACGTCTTCCCAGCTCAATGCCGCAATCGTCTCGCCTTCTGCGTTCTTTTTCAGCCACTGATAGGCTTGCCATTGGCCTTCGGGAACGAACCGACGGCCGTCCGTGAGATTGTGGTTCAGCAAAGCCGAGAAGCCCGCGACCGGAAGCGCAAACAGCGCCACCGCCAGAGCCGCGCCCACGCCGGTCGCATATTTCGACAACGTGCTCCATCGTTGCTGGAGCGCGGACGTCAGTGCGGCGGCAACAACAGTCGCCATGACTATGAACCACAGGTGATCAATGCCGCGGTTCAGGAAGCGGACCGTGTAAAGTTGTGGCAGCAGCACCGCTCCGCTCATCAGGATGGCAACGCCTCCCACCACCATGACGGCTCGACGCAATTGCACGTTGTGCCACGACAAGGCCAACGCTGCCGCCAGACTGAGCGCGTACTTACTCACGAGAAGCGAGATTACGGACAACCATGACACGGTGCCGCTCGCCATCGCGTCCTCGGAACTGTAAACGGCGGATATGAACGTGTTTTCCGAGAAACCCGCTGTCAATTGCTGCGGGACGCGCGCGAGCATCAGGAAAACAAGGCACGCGACGCCAACGCCCACGATGTGGAGCAGGCCTTTCCAATCCCGCGAAAAAAAGTTCACGGCCGCGAACATCACGAGCAGAAGATAGGTAATCAACGCGTGCGGCGGATAGCTGAAGGCCATGAGGCACGCCGGAGGAATGGCCAGCACAGTCAGCCAGACCTTCCTATCCTTGTCGACGCGAAGCAGAAGGAAGAAGAAGAGAGCCAAGAGTGCCAACGACATGCACGGCAGCAGAAAGCGGAACATGTCGGAGTAGAGCGGCGCCTCGTATACGCTCCCGGCCCGGTCGAGCCGTGTAGCAAATCCTTTAGCGGTTCTGGTCCACCAATCGGAAACGCCCCCCATTGAAAGCGATTTAGGCGTGGGCGGGACGCTCATCCAGAACTGATAGTAGAACGTCGCGAGGATGCCGACGGTCACCGAGGACCACACGCGTCCCGTCAAGGCGCGGCAGATCAGGGCAGCGCCGATGAACGCGGCGACCGGCGGCAGCATATATGCCCAGAGGATGGACACGCGCGGATCGCTCCAGACCAAGCCCGGTAACGCCGCGATCAAATAGCTGAACCAACGAAAGGCTTCCGGACTTCCGCCTTCGAGCCCCGGAACTGCATTCGGAGGCGTCGGCGGAATGTGGCCGGTCAGAACCTGCTGCATCATCGGCGCGTAGTAGTACATGTCGCCGCCCATGTGGTTCGCCGAATTGAAAGGCGTCCAGACTTGGCCGGCGCGCCCCACGAGCGCGGGTATGAGTTCTGGCAGCACCGCAACCAGAGCGACCGCTATCGCGACCAATCCGATGGGGAGCCAGCCCCAGGGGCGACTGCGATGTTCCTGCGGATCAGGTGCAACGTGTTGCATGATACCGCGAATGCCTATCTCGGAAGATCTAGAGCACGCCGCTCATAGCGTAGTCGTTCAAGGTCGGCGTCGACCATCTGCCCGACCATATCGGCGAAACCGATCTGCGGCGCCCAACCGAGTTTCTTCTTTGCCTTCGTCGCGTCTCCGAGCAGGAAATCGACGTCCGTCGGACGGAAATACTCGGGATGCACGGAAACGAGAATGTCGCCGCTTTTCGCGTCGCGCCCGACTTCATCGATGCCGGTGCCTTGCCATTCGATCTCACGCCCAACGCGCTTGAAGGCGTGCTCGGCGAATTCACGAACGGTATGGCATTCGCCCGTCGCGAGCACGTAGTCGTCTGGCTCAGGCTCCTGAAGCATGCGCCACATGCCGTCGACGTAGTCTCGGGCATGGCCCCAGTCGCGCGCTGCGTCGAGGTTGCCGAGGTAGATCTGCTCCTGAATTCCCAACTGGATCGCCGCGACCGCGCGCGTGATCTTGCGCGTCACGAAGGTTTCGCCGCGGATCGGGCTTTCGTGGTTGAAGAGGATACCGTTGGAAGCATGGATACCGTACGCGGCGCGATAGTTGCGTACGATCCACAAGGCGTAGAGCTTCGCCACGGCGTAGGGGCTTCGCGGCTCGAACGGTGTCGTCTCGGACTGCGGGCGGATCGGCGTGTTTCCGAAAAGCTCGGAGGTCGAAGCCTGATAGAAGCGCACTGTCTTTTCGAGACCCAGGATACGGATCGCTTCGAGCAGACGCAGTGTTCCGAGCGCGTCCGCGTCGGCGGTGTACTCGGGGGTTTCGAAGCTCACGTGCACGTGGCTTTGCGCGGCGAGGTTATAGATCTCGGTCGGCGCGGCGTCCTTGATGATGCGGATCAGCGACGAAGCGTCCGTCATGTCTCCGAAATGGAGAAAGAAACGAACCCCATGCTCATGGCGATCGACGTAGAGATGATCGATGCGTTCGGTATTGAACGACGAGGAACGGCGCTTGATGCCGTGAACGATGTAGCCCTTATTGAGAAGGTATTCCGCTAGATAGGCGCCGTCCTGGCCGGTTATTCCTGTGATGAGCGCTATTTTCTCGGTCATCTACCGGCCCGCAAGAAATTGAAACACGGCGACCTCCCCAACGTTTTTATCGTGCTTCCGGGCGGCCCAGCACCATCGTGCTCTAAGCACAGATCCCTCGCAACACGAACAGACAACCGGCGGCGGCGGCCCACAATTCGAACCGGGTGTGGCGGGCTGACATCTTGTCACTTGTGCGTTGTGGAAACCTCGACGCGGGGCGGATGTTTCCGGGCAGTGCCGGCGTTTGGCGCCGTAAAATTCCTAATACCCGCGGCCCAACGCGCCATGGGGTTTGGATGGTTTTCAACAGGGTTTATCAAAAAACCTGGCGCGATCTTTCGCGCCCGGCGTTCGGCCAAGGCGCTCCTCGCGGCGTCATTCCCTGTCGTCTGGGGTCTGTGGGGGTGATATGACACCTCACGTTCAGTGCGCCGGAGCCGGCCGAGACAGTTCCCAGGAGCGGACATTTGCTTGACTTCGATCTGGTTCGGCGCGGGCAGCGGTACATTTCCGCCTATGTCTGGCTGCTCAAACAGCATTTCCGCTTCAGCTTCTTTCCATTCCTGGCTTACCAACTTCTGGCTGCCGGCTCACGCATCGCGACGATTGCGGGGCTCGTGTCGTGCGTGCACCTCCTCGCCCACCTGATTGCTGCGGTCCAGCATCCGGCCTCTCACACGATCGGGTTCGGGATCGAGGTCTCGGACAACACTTACCGAACGGTCGCCGTTGTCCTTCCGGTTACGCTCCTGGTAATCGCGGCGATTCTGCAACGACTCTCTACGGTGTTTTATGGCCGGGTATTGCACGGGATGGTGCAAAGCCTTGCAGAAGACTATCGCGCTCGAACTATAACATCGGGAATTTCGCGAAACTTCCAGAGCGGCTCGGGTTACTTCGCGCTGTGCCAGATGCTGGTACGCATCGAATTACGATTTCTCCTCATCGTGCAGAACCTCTTCATTATTCTGCTCGTCATTCTCGCCAGCATGGTGATCGTGGGGCCTGTTATTTCGTTCGGCATCATTTTCGCGCTCTCCGCATTCAGCGGCATGTTTCTTCTCCTGCGCCAAAATCAGGCTCATGAAGTGCAGCGCAACCTCAACGATCTGACGCGGCAGAGATCGACAGTGTTGGCGTCGCTATCACGCGATTCCAGCGCGGCCGCAGCTGGAGCCGATGTCGTTGCCCGCGATCATCTCGCTAAAATCGCGTATGAGCGCGTCTACCTGAATACGGCATTCCGTGAGAACTCGCGGGTTATCGTTCTCCTTGTGCAGGCGGCCATGGTCGCTGGATTGCTGATCTATGTTGCGTCATTGCACTCGATCGAAGCCGGACATTTCGCCAAGCTCATCTCCATGTTCGTCATCTTCCGCTTCGTGTTCGGAACGATGCAGGCGATCAACTCGCTGGCACTGGCCATGGCGCCGGATTATCCGCCGCTCGTCCGCATCATGGAAGGCCGCGATTACGCAGGCGGTCCGGCGGAGCGGGCCTTGCTGGATGAGTTGAACGAGGAAAACGAGCGAGAGGTTTGACGTCAGGATTTTTTGTCTGCTGCGAACTTAGCGCATCCGAGGGTGTAGCCGCCCGCCGCAACTTTACGCCCGCTGATCGAGGTTCAGAGCACTGTCCTGGTGCGTGTGAAGAAATTCGGGTTCGACCATCGCGATGACGTCCATCAGGCGCTGCTTGGTCAGCGCGTTTGAAACGCCACCTTCGATCGACAGGATCTTTTCGAGTTCGGCAAGCATGGCCCGCACCGGCTTTCCGGTCGCACGATAAGGCACCGCTTGCAGCGCCGCGAGCCCGACCTCCCTCACCTCCTCTCCGTTGGCCACGAACTCCTCGTAGAGCTTTTCGCCTGCGGTATCGGGAGGGGTCAGCAAGAGCGGCCAGAAGCCTTGGGCGCGGTCGCTTGCAACGCTGCGGCGGGCGGCGCTCTCGTCCTCATAGATGCGCGGGGTATACCCGTGATGCGCGATGAATTCGCTCGCGATCATCTCGAGCGGAACGAGATGATCCTCCGGGTTCAGACGAGGAATGGCGATGTTGCGGTCCTCGAGCAGGGTCGCGGCCAGCGTACAGATCTCGCCCGATTCCTCAAGGCTCACGAAATAGCGGCGGATCTCCCGGGGGCATGCGATCGGCTCATTGCGCTCGAGACGGTTGCCGAAGCTTTGCAGCAGCGAGCCGTTGGAGAATGCGACATTCGCGAAGCGGGCCGACGTGATCGGCGCTTCAAGGTCTCCCGAAACCTCGCGATCGAACATGACGTGCTCCATAGCCCGTTTCGTCGCGCCCATGAGAGAGCTGGGGTTGGCCGCCTTATCCGTCGAAACCGAGAAGTATCGTTTTGCGAGCTGCCGCTCCGCGAGCCATCCCAGGAGACGCGCCTGCTTCATGATGTTGGTGTCGACCATCTGCAGCGTCGAAAACGGGTCCTTTTCCGTTCGTACGTGCTTCAGGGCGGCGAAGTTCAGCACGAGGTCATAGGGCGCCTCGCTTTCGAGGAAGTAGCGCATGGCCGGCGAGCCATAGTCGAGCGGGAGAGCCCGCAGGTCCGCGACGCCGATCTCCTCCGGTCCCGAGCGAAAGCGGCGCATAAGCTCGGCGAGGCTGTTTTCGCTCTGATCGACGATATGGACGGCCGCAGGCGCGAAGCCAACCATCACGTCGAGCGTGCTCGAACCGATCGAGCCGGCCGCCCCGATGGCGAGGATGCGCCGTCCCGTCACCACATCCGCGACGCGGTTGCGGGCGTTATCCATATCGGGCGCGAAAAGCGAAGCTTCCCGGCCAGTCGCGATACGCGCAAGCGCGGAGGCTGTTGGCCCGAATGTTAGCGGGTCGGCCGAATTCGGCTGTGCTGGCATCGGCCTCGTTTCCAAGCAAGCGGCGGGCGTTGCTCAAGAAATTGCTCGAGAGCGTGGCTGGCCGAGAAGCTGTTGCGCTCCGTGGATATAGTGGTGTAGCGAGATAGCAGACCGTTAAAACTAGCGCTAGGTTTGATGCCAATCGGGGCCGCACGATGCGTTGCGCTGTAGTCACGACGAGCCGGGCGGACTACGGTCTGTTGCGCTGGCCAATGCACGCCATAAGCGCCAGCGGCAAGCTGGAACTGCTAACCATCGTCGGCGGCTCCCATCTGTCGTCCCGTCACGGCATGACTGTCCGCGAAATAGGGGCCGACGGGTTCGAGATTGCGGCCAAGATCGATCACCTCAGCGACGACACGAGCGATGTCGGCATCGCGGAGAGCATGGGGCTCGCGCTCTCGGGCTTCGCCAAGGCCTACGATGCTCTCGAGCCCGATCTCGTGATCGTGCTGGGCGATCGTTTCGAGGTTTATGCCGCGGTCGCCGCTGCCACCATCCTGCGGCTTCCCATTGCCCATCTCTGCGGCGGCGACGTTACCGAAGGCGCTTACGACGACGCGTTTCGTCACGGGATCAGCAAGGCGGCGGCTTTGCACTTTCCGTCCACGACCGAGGCTGCACGACGCCTGAAACAGATGGGTGAGCCTGCCGATCGTATTTTCATGGTCGGCAGTCCGGGTCTCGACGCGCTGCATCGGATCGCCTGGAAAGACCGCGCAACGACCTTCGCGGACATCGGGCTTCGTCCGCGCAAGCGCAACGTCATCGTCACGTATCATCCTGTGACGCGAGAGCCGGGCGCCGGCGAGCCGCAGATCCGCGCCCTGACCGACGCGCTCTCCGCTTACGGAGACGACATGGGTATCATTTTCACCGGCGTGAACGCGGATTCGGAAGGCGACCGGCTGGCCGCTCACATCCAAACCTACGCCGCCGGTCGCGAAAATGTGCGCCTCGTTCTATCCCTCGGACAAACCGGTTATCTCAACGCCGTGCGCTATATGGATGCTGTGGTCGGCAATTCGTCGAGCGGGCTTTATGAAGTGCCGTCCCTCGGCGTTCCTACCGTCAATATCGGCAACCGGCAGGCGGGGCGGCTCAAGGCAGCATCCGTGATCGACACGCCGGGCACGGACGCGGCCTCCATCAAGGGTGCGCTCGAAGACGCCTTCCGCCTCGACTGCTCGCAGGTGACGAACCCTTACGGCGATGGGCACAGCAGCGGCAGGATTGTCGCTGCGCTCGAGCAATTTAGCATCGACCCGAAAGCGTTGCTGCGTAAATCGTTCATCGACCTGCCCATGGCAAGTGGCCCGACATCATGACTGTCACCGTCATCGCTGAGATCGGCGTCAATCACAATGGAGACATGGATCTCGCGCGCCGCCTCATCGACGGCGCGGCGAAAGCGGGGGCGCAGTACGCCAAGTTCCAGTCGTTTAAATCAGAAGAGCTCGTCACGCGGACGGCGCCGAAGGCCGGCTATCAATTGCGCACAACGAGCACAGTCGAGAGCCAGCTCGACATGCTGCGCGGTTACGAGCTCAGCGAAGATCAGCATCACCTTTTGAAGCGCCACTGCGAGGACAGGGGCATCGCGTTTCTTTCGAGCGCGTTCGATCCCGCAAGTCTTGCGTTTCTGTTGGATGACCTTCGCCTCGACGTCATCAAGTTCGGGTCAGGCGAGCTGCTCAATGCCCTGCTTTTGTATGCGGCCGCCCGCGGCGATGCGCGGATCATCCTGTCGAGCGGGATGGCGACGGTCGCAGACGTCGAACAAGCTTTGACTGTGTGCGCGGCGGGATACTCGCCACAGGCTGCCGACATCCCGAAGAGCGAAGACTTTCATCGCGCATGGAGCAATCCTGAAGATCGCGCGCGGGTTAAGGAACGCGTTTCGCTCCTTCAATGCACGACGTCCTATCCAGCCCCGCCTGAAACGCTAAATCTCGCGGCGATGGCGACGTTGCGCGATGCCTTCGGTCTCACGATCGGCTTTTCGGACCATAGCGAAGGGACCGCGGCGTCCGTCGCTGCCGTGGCGCTCGGCGCGGAGATCATCGAAAAACACATCACCCTCGATCGCAATCTGCCGGGGCCAGACCATCGCGCGTCGCTCGAGATCTCCGACTTCGCGCGCATGGTCGCCGACATCCGCATTATCGAACAGGCCATCGGAGACGGGTCCAAAAATCCGTATCCCCAGGAGCTCGAAATTGCGGCGGTGGCGCGCAAGAGCCTCGTCGCGACGCGGCCGATTTCCGCAGGCGAAGTGTTCGGTGCGCACAATTTTTCGGTGAAGCGTCCCGGAGGCGGCGTTTCGCCCATGCGCTATTGGGATTACCTCGGGCAGACCGCCAAGCGGGATTACGACGCCGACGAATTCCTAGACTGAGATCCGAGCAGACTTTCGAACAGCGCCATCCGCCGCGCCTGCTCGCGCGCTGTGGGAAGCGTCCCCGCGCTCTGATCGCCGTCAAGGAAGCAGCGAAGCATGCCGGGCAGACCGGGTTTCAATCCAGCTTCTTCGCCGGGCACGTCGACCTGCGAGCGTACGAAACTGCCTTTCGGCTGCACGGTCACGGTTTCGAGCGGGCGCATGATGAAGCGACGCTCAGGCGTTACAATCTCAACGGCCCATCCGCCACCGCTCTTCCAATCGGCAGCGTAGGAGAACAGCGTTCCTTTGCCGACGGAGCCGCATCCCGTAAAGCGAGCCCCGCGCGGGTGCCAATCGATGTGGCCGCTGCCTAGCGCCGCCGCCACGGTGACATCGCTCAGATCCTCGGCGCTGCCCGCGAGATCGAACGCCATGTCCATGACGTGGCTTGAATTGGCAAGCGCCCAATTGGCTTTCAAAAGCGGAGCGTGACGCGTGGCCGCGATCCGCTCTTCGACCTCGGTGAATTCGAAGGAAAAGGACGTTACGCCTCCTTCCGCTTCGATGGCGCGGCGCACGTACTGGCTGGAGGTCAGAAATCTTCTGTTGTATGCGATGCGAATGCGATCTCCAGAATCGGACTTTGCCAAATCCGCCGCTTGCTCCACTGTGGGAGCTCCCGGCTTCTCGAGCAAAACGCGCTCGAAGCCTGCATCCAGCAACTGTTTCGTGACGCCCGGGAGCAGATCGACCTGCACCGCCACGATCGCGGTTTTAACGTCTCGATCGAGCTTTGCGAGTTGCTCGTCCAAAGGGCCAGTTGTCGGCGTCACGCCTGTTGCCGCCGCAAAGCGCGCAGCTGATTCCGCGCCGCGTCCCGCGACCTCGACGCTCACTCCGGGATGCGTAAACCGGAGGGCAGAAAGATAAGCCTGTGCCATCGGGCCGGCGCCAACAAGAAGGACACAGGTCATTGCGATTCCATGGGTTTAAAGCTCTACGCGGATTTCCGGCAACACACTCGTTAGTCCACCTTCTCGGCGCTTGCAATGACCCTACCGGAAGCTAACATGGACCCGCACACGCACTCGTGTGATTTCCGCAATCGAGACCGTCTCAACCCGATGACCAGCCACCTCGCGGCCGTGACTGACAGGGGTGACCTGAGCATCCGCGACGCTCTCGTGCAAATCAGCAACGGTACTGTCGGCGCCTTAGTGCTCGTCGATCCCGACGGGCGTCTCAAAGGATTGGTGACGGACGGCGACATCCGGCGCGCGCTCCTGCGCGGCGTGTATATCGAGGAGTCGCTCGCTCTCATCGTAAATACCTCGCCGACGACTCTGCTCGACACATCCTCGCCTGTTGAGCGCTTCGCCGTGCTGAGGCAAAAGCGGCTACGCCATCTCTTGATCGTCGATTCCAACAATCGTTTCGTCGATCTGCTGCTCTCGGACAACGTGGCGCGGGCGCCTTCTGCCACATGCCCGGTCGTCATCATGGCGGGCGGCGAAGGCCGGCGCCTTCGTCCTCTGACCGAAACCTGCCCGAAACCCATGCTGCGCCTCAACGGCGTGCCAATTCTTGAACTCATCCTGAACCGGTTCACCAGCTTCGGCTTCGACGAGTTCTATTTTGCGGTGAACTACCTGCGCGATCAGATCGTCGATCACTTCGGCGATGGAAAAGCATTCGGCGCCAGAATTTCGTACCTCATGGAAGATAAGCCGCTCGGCACGGCCGGCGCGCTCACGCTGCTTCCGAACCTCGACGCCGAGAATTACCTCGTTACGAACGGCGACCTGCTGACGGACATGGATTTCTCGCTGTTCTCTCGCTACCACACCGATCAGCAGGCTGAAGCAACGATGGCGGTGCGCAAGATCCGTCACAGTCTCGGCTTCGGCATGGTCAAGGTCGATGGCACCGAGCTCGTCGGTATCGAGGAAAAACCGACGCTGTCATTTTATGTCAATGCAGGCATCTACCTATTGAGCGCCGAGGCTATCCAGCGCATCCCGCAGGATGCCGCATATGACATGCCGGATCTCTTCTCGAAGTTGCGCGCAGAAGGCGCTCCCTGCTCCGTTTATGAGGTGCACGGAAACTGGATCGACATCGGCACCCCCGACAAGCTTAGCGAAGCCGGCGAGCTGATCAGGGCACGACGGGACAGCTAGTGCCGCAGCTGGATTCCCGCGGGACCGAATAGCAAAATCGAGGCGATTTTCCATATGCAGGCCAGTCAAGATCATCCGACCGTTGCGCTGATCGGTCTGGGCAACATCGGCTTTCGTCACCTGCAGGGGCTCAGCCGCGTCGGATCTCGGCTGCGATTGGTGGCTGTCGACCCGGATCAAGCCGCGCTCGATCGGGCGTCGGCCGAATGGGCGAGCACCGTCGGAACGCCGCTCGACACGACATCCGATCTTTTGGCGCTGCCTCGCGACACTCGTGTCGCGATCATCGCGACATCCGCTGCGGGACGGCTCGACCTTCTGCGACATGTTCTTGCGCACACAGCGCCCGAGGTCGTCGTTCTCGAGAAGGTTGTGTTCCAGCGGCTCCATGACTTCGATGAGGCTGCCTCGCTCGCGGAGGCGTCCGGCGCCAAGATCCTCGTCAATTGTCCGCGCAGGATGTGGCCGCTCTATCAATCGCTGGTTCGGATCTCGGACCGTGTAGGGGAGTTCGCGCTGTCGTTTCGCTGCCGCAACCTCGGTCTTGCCTGCAATAGCGTGCATTTCATCGATGCCCTGCAGTTTCTGACGCACAACGCGACGCCGCGGCTCGTCAGATCCGATCTCGGAGAGGTCTTTCCCTCCAAGCGCGCCGGCTATTTCGAGGTGTTCGGATCTCTCACGTTCGCCACCGATCGCGGGCGATTGCAGCTCGATGTTCAACCAGACGGGCCCGAAACCCTCGAAGCTGCGGTTGTGCTGGATGTCCGACCGCACGTGCTTAGCGAAGCGCAAGGGCGCGTCATAGCTGCCGACGGGGAGGTTCTCTGCGACGTCGGCCGCGGACCGTTTCAGAGCGAACTCACAGGCGCTCTCGTGGCCGACATTCTCGATGAAGTATCGCCATCTCTTGCGACACTTGTGGATAGCAGAGCGGCGCATGCCGCATTATTCTCCGCACTAGAATACCATTTTCAGCGCCAGGGCGTTGATGTTTCATCGGGGCTGCCGATCACGTAGCCTCGAAGAGCGCCTTCTTAAGCAAAGGTCCCAACGGAGCCATGCAAACAGAGACCCCGGCCGGGGCTGATATCGACCCCAAATGGCTCCAGGCATTCCGAATTTGCGAAGAGCTGGAAGCACGAGGCGTGGGGCTGGACTGGACGCTCGACGGCCTACACGTCTGGCCGATGATCAAGACACTTACCGTCGGGTCACTGCTCCGGTCGATCCTGGATCAAGTGCCGCAGTCCGCGAACGCAACCGCGACTCCGTCCTCCCAAGTCAAGAGGGCGCAAAGTGGTCTTACCAAACTCGTGAATATGATGTTTTACGAGGCGACGGGCACGCAGCGAAAGAGCAGCGATCTCGTTCAATCCATCCTTCAAGACCGTAACAGCCACAAGCCGCTCTGGTGCGTCGGAAATACGGGCACGCTGCTTCAAGGCCCGCACGGATACGCTCACGTTCACTTCGATCCCTATCGCGCTTTTGCGCAGTCCCAAGGATTGGACCACTGGACGCTCTTCTACAACGAGGAAGCCGGCAGCAAACGCGTCTCGGAAATCCTGATTGGTCCTAACAAGGGAATCCAGACGGAGCTTGCGGCGGTGGATATGACGCCGTGGCGCCGCCATATTGCCGAATGGAAGTCAGCGCATGAAGCTTTCTTTCGGGACAACTTCGAATGTCTCCGAGAGGACATTCCCGGACTGCTGACGACCTACGCCAGTGCCCTGATCCGGGCTCTTGCATACCGAGATGCGTTTCGACGTGTTTTCGAAGTGCGGCGGCCCAAGATGCTGCTCTGCTTCAACTACTATCAGCGCATCGGGTGGGCGCTGTGTGCGGCTGCGCGCGAAGCTGGGATTCCGATATACGACATCCAGCATGGAGCAGAGGGGCGCTTCCATCACGCCTACCATTGGGCGAAATTTCCGGAGCGCGGCTGGAACACGACGCCGACGGGTTATCTGCTTTATGGAGTTCCGAGTGACGCGAGTGTGACTGGTGGAAACTGCTTCCTCGGCGCGCCAAGCTGGTACCTCTGGTGCAAGCTCGCCTTTTCACCGGAGCAGAATCTCAAGCTACCCTCCGCATGGCGCAAGAATGCCGCGCATTGGTTGGTTCAGGCGCAAAAGCTTTGGAAGGACGCGGACCAACGCACTGCTCCATGGTTGATGTATGCCTCCTACGCTGACGAAGCGCCGGGTCGGCTTGACAACATCGAGGCCAAGCTCGGCAACACAATACGGGTGCTGCGGAAGCGTCATCCGACGAAGACATACGGCGACCCTTCGATCATCGAGCAGATCCCGTTACCGTGCTCGCTTGCGGCCATGGACGGACTTTTCTCGGGTTACTCGGCGACTATTCTGGAAGCGACTGCGATGGGTGTTCCGTGCTTCGCATTCAGCGGCAATGCCGACCTGTTCTACGAAGGGGTTCCTCATCAGACCCTGCCGTCCGACGATGATGCCGCGGCGGCTCTGCTGGCTTCAGTGGTAAAAAACGAAGTTTCACCGGAAGAGCGGTTCTCCGCTGCCTTGGCACGGACGAATTGGCCGAAAGGTTGGATCTGAGAAGCGCGGATTTCGTGCTGGGGCGAAAGCGTCATGCAGCAGAAAAGCGTGAGAGACGGAACAACGAGAGGTCGAAGGCCGGGGCTCGATCCATTGCCATGTCCGCAAGGATCTCGCCGATCGCGGACGAGAACTTGAACCCGTGGCCCGAGCATGGAGACGCGACCACAACTGCCGGCGCATCCGGCAGGCGGTCGATGATGAAATGCTCATCCGGCGTGTTCGTAAACATGCACGTGCGTAATGCCAGCACATCGCCGTCGGCATCCGGGAAGAAGTTTCTCAGGCCGCGGCGCAGGGCTGCTTCATCGGCGTCGTTTGGTTCGCGCGACAGGGTGTCGGCCGCGCCTCTCTCTCCCAAGTGGTGATAGAGCCCGATCTTGACTCCGGGTACGCCCCACACCGGGAACTGATAAAAGTGACCAACGTCGCTCTTCACGTTCGAGACCGGAAATGCGCCGAGCCGAAAATGCTCAGGGCGTTTTGGCCGGAACCAGCCGAGCGTCTGCCGCTCCGGCACCGAGATCGACCGGAGACCAGGGATGTGCTCGCCGATCCAGGCTCCCGTCGAGAGAACGAGCCGCCTCGCGCGGTAGACATCGCGGTTCGTCCTCACTTCGACGCCGTCGCCGTTCGGCAGCATCTCGAATCCTAGAACCGTCTCTCGCGCCCTCAGAACGGCGCCGGCATCCATCGCCAGCGTCGACGCCGCGATGATGGCCCGCTCCGACGCGACGAAACCGCCGTCCGGCTGGTACACGCCGACGAACGTATCGGGCAGCCGGTAGCCGGGGAAACGCGTGTTGATCTCGGTTGCGGTCAACTGCTCGTGCGGCAACGCGTGCTCGCGACAACTTCTCAGCGAGCCTTCGATGATCGCGGAGCCGGTCTCGCCGATGTCCAGCGAGCCCGTCACATACAGAAGCTGCTCGCCCGCGAGTTGCTCCGTCTCCCGCCAGAGCGCGTAGGCGCGGCGGAGGATCGGCACGTAGGACGGATGCTCGAAATAGGCGAGCCGGATGATGCGATGGACACCATGAGACGACCCCATGGCATTCGGAATGTCATACCGGTCTAGGCCGAGCACGCGCTGGCCGCGCCGTGCCAGATGCCAGCAGGTCTGCGAGCCCATGGCTCCCACGCCTGCGACAATGCAATCGAATTCCTGCAAGGATCGGTCCCCGGAGTTTTGAAGTGTTTTGCTTAAGCTCTTGCTTCGGCGTCGCGCGCCTTGCGCAGGCGAGCGAAGTCTTCGTCGGCATGATGGGACGAGCGAGTGAGCGGGCTCGACGACACGAGGAGGAAGCCCTTGGCTTGAGCAATGCGCTTGAGGCTTTCGAACTCTTCCGGCGGAACGTAGCGCGCGATCGGGGCGTGCTTCGGCGTCGGCTGTAGATACTGTCCGATGGTGAAGAAGTCGACGCCTGCGGACCGTAGGTCGTCCATCACCTGAAGCACTTCCTCCTGCTTTTCGCCGAGCCCCAGCATGATGCCGGACTTGGTGAAGACGCGCGGTTCGAGCTCCTTGGCTCGCTGCAGAAGCCTCAGCGAATGGAAATATCGCGCGCCCGGGCGAATGCTCAGATACAGCGACGGCGTGGTTTCGAGGTTATGATTGAACACGTCGGGCCGCGCTGCCATGACGGTTTCGATCGCGCCGTCCTTGCGAAGGAAATCCGGAGTAAGGATTTCGATTGTCGTCTCGGGCGCAGCGCTACGAATGGCCTCGATGGTGCGCACGAAGTGCTGCGCGCCTCCGTCCGGCAGATCATCGCGATCGACGGATGTTATGACGACGTGGCGAAGGCCGAGTTTCGAGACCGCGCTCGCAACGTCCTGCGGCTCGCTCTCGTTTAGCGGCTTCGGCATCCCCGTGCGGACATTGCAGAACGCGCACGCGCGCGTGCAGATGCTGCCCATGATCATCATCGTGGCGTGGCGCTTCGACCAGCACTCGCTGAGATTGGGGCAGCCCGCCTCTTCGCAGACGGTGACGAGACCGTGCTCGCGGACGATTGAGTGGGTCTGCTTCAGCTCAGGGGGCGACACGAGGCGCACGCGAAGCCACGGCGGCAGAGGCGGCCGCGGATTGTCAGGCCGATTGGCCTTTTCCGGATGCCGCGGTGCGCCAGGCTTGTCTCGCGTATCGACAATCGTGACCATTCACGCCTCGGGGTGAGGAATTCTCGCAATGCGGTTCGCAGCTTAGCACGACAAGACCGGGCTATGCGACGGCGTTTCACAGAGGCGGGCTGTCCGCGGGCTAAAAAGAAAAGATCGCGCCGGTCCCGATGATCCGGCGCGATCTCCATGTGCTTGAAGTCAACTTTCAGGCGTACCTAAGCGACCTTCTCGCCCATCGGCAGGTGCCGCACGCGCTTGCCCGTTGCGGCGAACACCGCGTTCGCGAGAGCGGGAGCGAACGGCGGCAATCCCGGCTCACCTACGCCCGCTGCGTTGCGGCCAGGCTGCGGGTCCACAATGTGCACATCGACCTTCTTCGGGAAGTTGGACATCGTCGCGATGTTGTAGTCCGAGAAGTTCGACTGCTCGACGGCACCATTCTTGAAGGTGATGCCGCTGTAGAGGCCGTGCGACATGCCCATCACAGCCGCGCCCTCGACTTGCGATCGAATGCGCTCCGAATTGACGTAGAAGCCGCAGTCCATGACCGTGACGGCATGCGGCACGGTTATCTTGCCATCCTTCATGTCGACGTGAACGACAGTTGCGACGTAGTTGTGCCACGACAAATGCGCTGCAAGGCCAAGTCCCTGCCCCTTCGGCAGCTCCTTGCCCCAACCCGCCTTTTCCGTTGCGAGATTGATGACGTGCTTCAAGCGCGCCGTCTCGATCGGGAACGACTCGTAAGGGTCGCCGTAGTGCCAGAAGTCTTCGGGGAAGCCCAAAGCCTTGGGATCGAGCGTGCGATCAGAGCCGATGAGCTCTAGCAGGAATTCCTTGTGGTCCTTGCCGAGCTGATGGGCCGCCTCACAGATCGCCGACTGAACCGCAAACGCGCGAGGTATGTTCGACACGGAGCGGTACCAGCCGATGCGCGTGTGCGCGAGCGCCTTGCCGTTCTCACAGCGGAGGTTCGGCACCTCGAACGGCGCGTTCACGAAGCCCATTCCGTACTCGATATTGAACTGGTATCCGCTATCGGGTGCGAACGTCGAGACGATGGACGGCGCAACCGTGCGATGGCGCCAACCTGACACCTTGCCCGCATCATCGAACGCCATGTCAATGCGCTCAACGGACGTGGTGTGATAGAAGCCATTGCGCATGTCGTCTTCGCGCGTCCACTGCAGAAGCACAGGCGCGCCGCCGAGCTTCTGAGAGATGAGCGCCGTCTCTATCATGAAGTCCCACTTGGACTTGCGACCGAAGCCACCGCCCAGCAACGTGACGTGGACCGTCACGTCCTCGATCGGCATGTTGAGGGCCTTGGCGATATCCTCGCGCGCGCCGTACGGGCTTTGCACGGGCGCCCAAAGCTCGGCCTTTCCGTCCTTGATCTGCGCGACACAAACAAGCGGCTCCATAGCCGCCTGTGCCAGATGCTGCATGTGATATTCGCCAGAGAACGAGCTTGATGCACTGGCGAGCGCCTTGTCGAAGTCACCCTGGTTGCGGATCACCTTGCCGGGTTCCGCCGCAGTCTTCGACATCTCCTTGAAGTACTCTGTCGTGTCGTAGCTGGCGTTGGCGCCATCGTCCCACTCGATGCTGAGCGCTTCGCGACCGAGAATTGCCGCATAAGTCGAGTTGGCGAGCACAACGATGCCACCGAGCTGCGCGAACTTGCGCGGCACGTCGTAGACGCCTTGCATCTCGAAGACGTCTTCGACGCCGGGCGTTTTCTTTGCTTCCGCGGCATCGAACGATTTCAGCTTTCCGCCCAGCACCGGCGGGCGCGCGATGACTGCGAACTTCATGCCTGGAATGCGGACGTCGGCACCATAGATCGCTTTGCCCGTGGTGATGTTGCGCAGGTCCGTGATCTTGGTCTCACCTTTGCGCATATAGGTGAACTCGTCGGGCGTCTTGAACAGCAAGGTTTCACGCGCCGGCACCGGCAGCGCTTGCGCTGCTTCGGCCAGCTCGCCGAATCCGAGCTTCGTCCCCGTTTCCTTCTTGGCCTTGTCGAGTTGTACGACGTGATGCGCCTTGGCTCGACACAGCGCAACGTCGACACCCCACTTCGTGGCCGCGGCCTGCTCGAGCATCTGGCGCATGGCGGCGCCGCACTCACGCATCGGCTGGATGTAGTGGCGCATCGAGCGCGAACCGTCGGTGTCCTGGTTGCCGTAGAGAGGCTCATCTCCGACAGCTTGCTCGATGACGACACGCGACCAGTCGGCCTCCATCTCGTCGGCGACGACCAGCGGCAAGCTCGTACGCACACCAGTGCCCATCTCGGCACGATGCGCGAGAATGTGCACGGCGCCGTCGGGCTTGATGGAAACGAAGACGTGCGGATCGTTCGACTTGCCGAAGCCATGCGCCATGCTGGCGCCGCCCGTGGGATACGGCGTCAACGGCTCACGCGCGCCGGCTTCCGGAATACGGACGGCGAGCACAAACCCCGAGACCGCGATGGCGCCACCGAGGAATTTGCGGCGGCTGACGTTCTCGATCGTGATGGCTGCCGGGACGGCGCCCTGCTCGGCCTTGCGCGCTTCTTCTTTGAGATAATGCAGCATGGCTCAGACTCCTTCCGCGGCAAGACGAACGGCGGCATGGATGCGCTGATAGCATCCACAGCGGCAGAGGTTTCCGCTCATGTCCTCGACGATCTCTTCGTCGGACGGCGCGTTGTTTTTTGCGAGAAGAGAAGCGGCTTGCATGATCTGGCCGGCCTGGCAGAACCCGCACTGAGGAACGCTGAGTTCGCGCCATGCCTTCTGGACCGCATGCTCGCCATCTGGGCTCAGGCCCTCAATCGTGGTCACGGACTTTCCTTCGGCCATTTCGACCGTCGTCATGCAGGAACGCACCGCAACGCCATCGACGTGAATGGTGCAGGCGCCGCACACACCTTGTCCGCAACCGTATTTCGTCCCAGTGAGACCGGCGATGTCGCGTAGATACCAGAGAAGCGGTGTCCCTGGATCTCCATCGAACGTACGGCTTTCGCCGTTCACGGTGAGGGTTGCCATGACTTTAGTCTCCCAATTTTACGACGGCGGTAAAGCCGTCAACTGCGTCGTCCGTAATGCTTCCTTTCCGAGAGTGCCGAGGTCCTTCCGAGATCTCGTCGGCTAGGGAGCAAGCAATGTCAGCGGCCAAACGTAAGCCTGGCCCATGACCAAAAGACCAACCATCACCGCAAGGGCGACGGAATGGAAAAACACGAAGCGTAGAATAGAGCCTTCGTGCCCGTACCATCGCGTGGCGGTGGAAGCGACGACGATCGACTGCGCGTCGATCATCTTGCCCATGACGCCACCCGAGCTGTTGGCCGAAGCCATCAGTACAGGGTTGATATTGAGCTGCTCGGCAGTGACGCGCTGCAGGCCGCCGAACAACACATTCGATGCCGTGTCGGATCCTGTCAGAGCGACGCCGAGCCAGCCGATGAGTGTACCGAAGAACGGGTACATCCAGCCCGTGTTGGCGAGGGCCAGTCCGAGAGTAGCGTCGGTGCCAGCGTAACGCGTGACGAACCCGATCGCCAGCATGCACGCGATAGTGAGCAGCGAATAGCGCACGAGCCAGATCGTGCGCAGGTACATTCTCGCAAGTCCCGAGAGGCCATAACCGAGGTATAGGCCGGACAAAATCGCGGCGAGCAGAATTCCGGTGCCCGTCGCCGACAGCAAATTGAAGTTGTAGACGGCGGCCTCGACATGCGGCGTCGCGACGACGGGCGGCACCTTTTGCACGAGTTCATGCAGGCCGGTTACCGGTACCTTCGCGACCCATATGCCATCCAACAGGGTTTTGATCTGCGGCATGCCCCACAAAAACACGAACACACTCAGCACGAGCCACGGTGTCCATGCGCGGCGGATTGCGGGATTGCTGAGCGGCTTCGCTGCGGGCGTATCGGCGAACGTCTGACTTTCGGAGGGCGCGCGCGGCATTGATGTCATCGCATTCGCGGGACGCCAGATGCGCAGGAACGCGGCAAGACAGATCATCGACGAAATGGCGGCGACGATATCGACAAGCCAGGGCCCGTGGAAATTCGAAACAAGATACTGCGGGATCGCAAACGAGACGCCCGCGACGAGAATGGGCGGCCAGACTTCCATCATCTTGCGGAAGCCGACGAAGGCCCACACCAGCCAGAACGGCACGATGACAGAGAAGAACGGCAACTGACGGCCAATCATCCCAGACAGTTCGTGCAGATCGAGACCTGTCACAGCGGCGAGCGCGATGACGGGCGTGCCCAGCGCGCCGAATGCGACAGGCGCCGTGTTGGCAATCAGCGAAAGCCCTGAAGCAGCGAGCGGTGAGAAACCGAGGCCGATCAACATCGCCGCCGTGACCGCGACCGGCGTACCGAAGCCCGCGGCACCCTCAAAAAACGCGCCGAGCGAGAAGGCGATGAACAACAGTTGCAAACGACGATCGTCACTTATTGCGCTGATGGATCGTTGTAGAGCCGCGAACTCACCTTTCTCACTCGTCAGCTGATAAAGAAAGATGACGTTGAGGATGATCCAGCCGATCGGCAGCAATCCGAACGCAGCGCCGTAAGCCGCGGCGAGCCCGGCCATCTGCGCCGGCATCCCGTACGCGAAAATTGCAACCGCGAGTGCCGCGACGAGCCCCATGAACGCGGCGATGTGGGCCCGCACTTCGAAGAGGCCGATTGCGCCGAGCAACACGGCAACAGGAATGGCAGCGACGGCAGTCGATAGGGCCATGTCGCCAAGCGGGTCATACACTTGTGACCACATGCGTCCCTACCCCGTGTTTCTGCTTGCTGGTAATATAAATATACCAGGGACATTTCCCGGTCAAAATGTGTTATCAACTCCCTCTGTGGAGTGCGCATACGGGCGTTCTCTGGCATCTGCCTGACGCTTCCAGGCGGGAGTAGAATGCAGACGATACAGACACAACGGGTGGCGGACGCGATCGCGTCACGCATCGAGAAGCTTATTCTCGAGGGCGCGCTGCGGCCGGGCGAGAAACTCGCGTCGGAGCGTGTTCTCGCTGAGCGGCTCGACGTCTCGCGGCCGTCGCTGCGCGATGCGCTGGAGATGCTCGTCAACCGCGGCCTGCTCGAGGCAACGCGCGGCGGTACTGTCGTCGCGGAGTTTCTTCTTCCTGTCATGACGCCGCTCGCGAACCTTTATCGCGATCACGAGAACGCGGCCGCGGACTATCTCGAGTTTCGGCAATGGGTCGAGGCGCAGGCCGCCCGCATGGCAGCCGAGCGGGCAACGGATGTCGATAAGAAGGCTATCCGCGATTGCCTCGCGGAGATGCGCAAGGCGCACAAGTCCAAGGATACGGCACAAGAAGCAAACGCCGACGTCGGTCTCCACATTCTCGTCTATGAGGCGAGCCACAATTTCGTGGTCCTGCACGTGATGCGCGCGCTGTCGGAACTCCTGCGCAACAATGTGTTCTTCAACCGCGAGCATCTCTATCGGCGGCGCGGGGTGCGCGAGAAGCTGCTCGCTCAACACGTCGCCATCGGAGAGGCCGTGCTCGCGGGAGACGCGGATCTGGCCGAAAAAGCGGCCTCCGATCATATCCGCTTCGTTTTTGGAACTGTCGAAGACATCAAGCGCGCGAACGCACGCCTTGAATGCTCGGTGTCGCGCGTGGGGCGCGGCGCTTTCATCTCCGGCCGTTGATTTCCGGGCTGCTCAGCGAAGCACACTTGAAAATCTTACGGTGTCAGTAGAGATTGTGCCGGATCCCGGGCAAGCGAGATTCCGTGTCGAAGCTGCTGTATATTCTCATCGGAAGTCTCGCGACTGCACTCGCAATTGCAGGCGTGCTCCTGCCGGGCCTTCCAGCAACGCCGTTTCTGCTCGTGGCGCTCTGGGCTTATGCGCGCTCGAGCCCCTGGCTGCTCTCGAAGCTCGAGACGCTGCCGCTCCTGAGACACGCCCTGATCGAGGCGAAGCGCTTCGAAGAGCGGCGCGCGATACGGCGCGGCGTCAAGCTCACCGCCGTTTCGATGGCGTGGAGTTCGGTTCTGATCACGGGCATACTGTCGGGGTTCGCCAACCCGCTGCTGATCGGCCTCGTCGCGGCAGCCGCGGTTGGCGCGACTTTCACGATGTGGTGGTTTCCAACCGAGACCTGATTGATCGGAGCAACCCGCGCGCGAGCGCCGCAGCTCGCACTATTCGGCGGCGTTGCTGAGCGCGACGGAGATGTCCTCGGCCGGGCGGCCGACGCTCACATAGCGGAAGCCGTGGCGTGCGATCACCTCGCGCCGATAGACGTTGCGCAGATCGACGAACAGCGGATCGTTCATGAGCTGCTTCAGACGCGGGAAATCCAACGCGCGGAACGCGTCCCATTCGGTCACAAGCACGAGCGCGTCCGCACCCTCCGCGATGGAATAGGGATCGTTTCCATATGTGACGTCGGCGACGCTCGTCTTGGAGGCTTCCATGCCTTCCGGATCGAAGGCTTTGATCTTGGCGCCAGCGTCCTGAAGACCCTGGATGATCGAAATAGCGGGGCTTTCGCGCATGTCATCCGTGTTGGGCTTGAAGGTCAGACCCAGGAGAGCCACCGTCTTGCCGCGGATGTCGCTGCCGATCGCGCGCGCGACTTTGCGCGCCATGGCGCGCTTGCGCTGATCGTTGACAGCAACCGTCGTTTCGATCAGCCGCAGCGGGCTGCCGTAGTCCTGGGCCGTCTTCACGAGCGCCAAGGTATCCTTCGGGAAGCACGAGCCGCCGTAACCCGGACCTGCGTGCAGGAACTTGCTGCCGATGCGCTTGTCGAGGCCGATGCCGTGCGCGACGTCCTGAACGTTGCTGCCGACGGCTTCGCACAGGTCCGCCATCTCGTTGATGAAGGTGATCTTCATGGCGAGATAGGCGTTCGACGCGTACTTGATCAGCTCGGACGTGCGGCGCGCGGTGAACATCAACGGCGCCTTGTTGAGATAGAGCGGGCGATAGACCTCGCTCATGACCTCGCGCGCGCGTTCATCCTCGATGCCGATCACGATGCGATCCGGACGCTTGAAATCCTCGATCGCGGCGCCTTCGCGGAGAAACTCAGGATTTGACACGACGGCAACGTCCGCCTGCGGGTTGGCTTCGCGGATGATGCGCTCGACCTCGTCGCCGGTGCCGACGGGCACGGTGGATTTGGTGATGACGACGGTGAACCCGCTCACGCTGGCCGCGATCTCGCGGGCGACGGCGTAGACGTAGGAGAGATCGGCGTGGCCGTCACCGCGGCGAGAGGGCGTGCCGACCGCGATGAATACCGCCTCGGCGTTCCTGACCGCGCTATCGAATTCGGTCGTGAAGAGAAGCCGCTTGGCGGCGGCGTTGGTGGCGACGATCTGGTCAAGACCGGGCTCATAGATCGGCATCACGCCAGCGTTCAGGGCGGCGATCTTAGATGCGTCGCTATCGATGCACGTGACCTCGTGGCCAAAATCCGCGAGACACGCGCCCGAAACGAGGCCGACGTATCCCGAGCCAACGACTGCGATGCGCATTATCTATTGCCCTTCCGGTCGAGACGTTGCCGACGGGGACGTGCCCGGCGGGCAGCCCGCGGATCAGCGGCTTACGTGCTTAGAGCCGAGCATTACGCAAGTAAAATGACAGCGTCCACAGCCCAGATACGTCAAAGGAGCGCAGCGCGCCCCTTGAAAGCCCAGAACCTTCAGAGCTAGTTAGAAATTATGCTTAATCGTGCCGCGAACCGTGAGGTCTTCTGCGGGAGGCTCGACAGCTTCAGGCTGCTTGCTGTCGTTGGCGCCGTAAAGAAGCTCAAGACCGAAGTCCATCTTCGGCAGCACACCGAGCTTGCCGAGACCGGGGATGCGCACTTCCGTGCCAGTGTTCTCAGCCTCGACGGTGGGCGTCGAAAACTCTACGGGCGGCGAAACGGGCTTTGCTGCTTCCGTCGAAGGCGCGGGCGCGACCGGGGCAGCGCCCCCCTGCTCTTGGAAGGCATGGGCAGACGGGCTGACAAGCGCCAGCGCTAGTCCCGTCAGAATGTATCCCAAAACCTTCATCGCGTTCCCCGCAGTTCCGTCTTCGTGACTCGGGAAGATGAGCCCTCGGACCGCACCTGACAAGAATGTTCGAGCGTAGTTAAGCCCTGATGAACGTTTCGCGGGCGAGGTGTTGTTGCGCTGCAATGTGTCTCATTCATCACATGGCCTGCAATTCAAGCCGACACCCCTACGTTCCCTGCTAACGGCCTGATGCTGCCTTATTTTCGCCAGGCCGTTTTTCTTGGCGAGCTTTCGGCTCTGAGGCCGTCCACCCCTCGTGAGACCCATGCGCATCTTTGTAATATCCGCATCGCGGCACATTGCGTGCGGCAAGAGCACGGCTTTGCGGATCTCAAAAAGCGAAGGGAGCCGCGTTGCGTGCGGCTCCCTTCTAGAGCGACCTTATCCAGGGCATGACTGGGGGTCAGAACTGGATGCGGGCACCCGTAATGACCATATCAAAATCGTCGATCGACGTGTTACCGGCGACGGTGGAGATGTCACCCTCGCTGTGGCGGTAGATGGCGTAGAGGTCCATCGAGGCAGCTTCGATATTCTGCACCACACCTGCGGCGTAGAAGTCGAAGTTCGCGCCGAGTGCCGGGTTTCCAAGGAAAGCCGTGCCGCGGAAGCCTGCGTCATCCGAACGATACTCGCCGAACACCGTCGTCTTGCCGATCGGGAGCCACTTGCGCTCGATACCAGCCTGCACGAACCACGTCGTCGATTCGTCGTCGAGGCCAGCTGCCAGACCGTCAGCCGTGGTCGAGCCGAAGCCGCCGTAAACGTAAAGGCCTGTCGGAGCATGCATGATCGTGCCGGCAGCACCCCACCACTCGCAATCGCCGTTGCCGACGGTGCACTGAGCGGCCTGCGCCTTCGGATCGGTGCTCTGGCCGTAGCCGACCTTACCGAGGAGCTTGAAGTCGCCGACTTCGCCCTTGTAGGTCAGAGCCACGTCCCAGATATCGTCTTCACCCCAAGCGGCGGTGACGACGAAGCCTGCAACCGCGGGGCTATCGTAGCGCACGACGTTGCGGCGGCCGCTCTGGCCGGGGGTGGCGTTGTTGAAGCCGCCCATGTAGGCGATCCAATCGCCCTGGGCCGCGCCGTTCACGAGGACATCGAAGCGGCCGAGAGCCACGGCTGCTGCTTCCGCATCCGAATAGTTGCGGGTGTTGGCGCCGTCAGCATCGTCGAGCAAGTGATACGTTGCGGTGCCTTCCTGGCCGACCGTGACCTTACCGAAGGTCTTGCTCTTCAAGAACCAGTTCGCCTTACGCGTGGTGACTGCGTTCGACTGGCCCGCAATGCCGGTAGCGGTATCGTCCTGCGAGAAGCGACCCGACGGCGAACCGTTGATGCCGAGTTCGATCGTGTAGCCGGCCGACCAGTCGCTCGAGATCGAGGCTTCGCCGGTGAACTTCACGCGATCCTGCTCGAGTGAGTTGGTGCCGACGTAAACGTTGCTCTCCTGGCCGTCATCCCAGAAGAAGGCCGCTTCGTTCACCCAGCCCGAGATCGTCAGGCTGACTTTACGGTTGCCCTTGCGGGCCGTCGTCGCCTCGAGTTCGGCGATCCGCTCCTCGAGATCCGCGCAGCAATCTCCCCCGAGATCCGCGGCCTGTGCCGACGAAGCCCCCCAAACCATCGCACTTGCGACCAGTGCAAGCGTCAGCCTTGCCGCCGGTTTCATACTCGCTTCCCTCATAACCAATTCCCCAATTTTCAATCCGACGCCGTCCAACCCCACTCTGCGTTGACTTGCAGGCCCTGCGGCGACGACTGGCTATGGTTGTGCTCTAGGAAGCGAACCCCTGTGTTACAGCCAGCTTACGAATGCGTCATACATCAGTTCTTAGCCTTACGTAGTTGCTGCGCAGCAACATTGGTGCCTTCCCCCATCCTGAGGGGTTAATGCGAGTCGGCTTAATTTATCGTTATAATCAGCCCACGCTCCCTCCGTATTTCTCCCTCGTTAATTTGAAACTAGCAAGCCGTAAATACCTACGTATTTTTCTCATTTCCATAATCTGAGTTTTGAGAAAGCCGCTTTTATTTGCGCTGTTACGTTCGTGCTTTTACGGACGCAATTTAGTCACCCGTCGTGCTTCTCGGGCGGTGGCGCGGCTGTGAGGAGAGCGCTCGCTAGGGCGCGTGGCTGGCGGCTGCTTGGGAAGCCCCATGCCCGCCCTGCTCGGGGCGGCGGGAGCGCCGCCGAGGATGGCCGAGCCAACAAAAAAGGAGCCGCTTTGCAGCGGCTCCTTCCAGTGTCTTCAGATCGCAGGACGCGATTAGAACTTGATGATCGCGCCCGTCATGAACAGGTCGACGTCTTCGAAGTCGACGTGCGAACCGCCGGTGCCCGTGGCTTCAGCCTGGACGTTGCGATACATGGCGTAGAAGTTCATCGCGGCCGCATCGACGCCCTGCATGATGCCGAGCGAGTAGATGTCGAGCTCCGAGTTCAGTACGCGCTCATTAACGCCCGTGACGTTGATGACGGACGAAGACGAGCTGAAGGTGCCGCCGTCGTTCTTGTAATACTGGCCGAAGATGGTGGTCTTGCCGAGCGGGATCCACTTGCGCTGGATACCAGCCTCGACTGCCCAGAACTCGTGCGTGTCGTCGGCATTGGCGACGACCTCACGGATGCGCTCGTCCTTCATGTAACCGGCGGCGAAGTTCGTATAGAGGCCGGTCGCTTCGTGCATGATGCTGATCGAGCCGCCGAGCTGGTTACACTCAGGCTGGCGTCCGCCAGGCGTCGCGCTGCCGGTGGCGCACTCAAAGCCAACCGTGTGTGCATCGCCGGTCTGCTCGGTTGCTTCGCCGTAAGCGATACCAGCGGCCATTTTGAAGCCTGCGAATTCGCCTTTGTAACGGAGACCGACTTCCCAAGCGTCGTCCGCACCCCAGTTTGCGGTGGCGGTGAAGCCAGCGATCTCGGGGGTATCGTAACGGATCATGTTGTAACGGCGGCCTTCACCCGGCTGGTTGCCGGTGCCTGCGCGGATGAGGCGACGGATGGAGATCGCGCCGCTGCCCGTGACCGATGCTCCGTTGGAATACAGACCATCAGCCATGCGCAGTGCAAGACCGCCAGCCAAGTCCTCGGCGTCCGAGTACTTTGCGACGTCGCCCGTGCCGGCTACGTTGATTTCCGTGACGCTCTCGCCGGCGCCGCCCGTCAGGCCGACCCAAACGCGGCCGTAGCTCTTGCTGTCGACGTACCAAACCGAGTGACGCAGATCGAGGCCGTTCTCGTCGGCTGGCGTCGGATTGTCCTGATCGAAGCGCTTGGAGTTGTTGGCGCGGACGCCGATTTCGAGCAAGTAGCCGGCCTTCCAGCCGTCGGAGATCTTTGCGTCGCCCTTGAAGCGGAAGCGCGTGCGCGAAGCGTCGTTCGTGTAGATGCCGGCGTTCGATTCAACGCTGTCGTCCCAGAAGATCACAGCTTCGTTCACCTGGCCGGACACTTCGAGCTTCACCTTGCGGTTGCCCTTGCGCGCGGTCGTGGCCTCGAGTTCAGCGATACGCTCTTCGAGGTCGGCGCAGCAATCGCCACCAAGATCGGCAGCCTGGGCCGACGCGCCCCCCACCAGCAGAAGACCTGCCGCCGCAACGAGCGACAGCCGTCCTGCTGACACCTTAAAACCCCCAGTCATGCCCAATTCCTCTCGATATGGCCCGGCCACGCAACGGCACAAGCCTCGATGTTTGACCCTCACCACTCAGCAGAGCTGGACAGACGCAAAACCAAAAACAAAAACCGCCTGCCCCACCACCGTGGACAAGCGGAAATAACCTCAAGCTGAGGCCTGCCGTAAACCGCAAAAACAATTGTGACAGTTTTGATACGTTTCAGCGTGATAGACCCGCAACGAAAGGCAATTTCGAAATTCGTATTTTCTCCTTCGACGGCTTTTGGCGATGTTTCGGAAACTAGTTTTTATGTCTGTTTTATAACAACATGACATTCCGCCATCTGAGTTTGTGAATTTCTTCGAATGTTTTCAGTCGAACTCGCACGCGTTGCGATGACTGGATCGATATGCGACGCTGTCATGGAAAGCGGCGGGTGCCATGAGCCACACAAAAGCATCGGTGATTGTTGTCGGCGGCGGACCCGCCGGACTCGCGGCAGCGCTCAGCGTTGGGCGGGCAGGCGCCGATGTTCTCATTGCTGCTCCTCCTCATCAGGCGCCGGGAGCCCGCCCCGACACGCGTACCGCGGCGCTCTTCGGCGGCTCGATCGAACTTTTGAAGAATGTGGGCGCGTGGGGTGCGATCGCGCCCGAGAGCGCGCCCATCACCGCCATTCGAATCGTCGATGACACGGGCGCACTGCTCCGCGCCCCGGAGCTTCTCTTCACCGCAAGCGAAGTTGGGCGTGACGCCTTCGGTTGGAACGTTCCGAACAGCGCGCTAGTCGGAGGGCTGCTTCAAGCTGCCCATGCTCCGGACAGCGGCGTCGGGCTCATCGATACCGCCGGGATCGCCGAAGTCACGGTCGATCCGTCGGCGGCTCGTCTCATCTCACGAGAGGGGGCGGCGTTCGAAGCCGGGCTCGTCATCGGAGCGGACGGTCGGAATTCGATCTCTCGCCAGGCCGCAGGTATCGACGTACGGACCTGGACCTATGAGCAAAGCGCGATCGTGACGTCCTTTCAGCACTCGCGTCCGCACGGCAGCGTCTCCACGGAGTTCCACCGGCCGGCCGGCCCTCTGACGACCGTGCCGCTGCCGGGCAGCCGGTCCAGCCTCGTCTGGGTCGAACGCCCGGCCGAAGCCCAGCGCCTCGCCGCGCTCGACGATCAGTTATTCACGGCCGAGCTTGAGCGGCGCCTGCAAGGCCTCCTCGGTACGGTGAGCGATCTCACGCCACGCGCCATGTTCCCGCTTTCGGGCCTCACAGCGACGTCGTTCGGACAGAACCGCGTCGCGCTTGTCGGCGAGGCGGGCCACGTCATTCCGCCGATCGGCGCACAGGGGCTCAATCTCGGCTTTCGCGACGCGGCGACGCTCGCCGACTGCATGGCCGATGCGCTTGCGACAGGACGCGAACCGGGGGGCGCCGAAACGCTCAAAGCCTATGGTGCGCGACGCCGGCTCGACGTTGTTTCGCGCTCTTCCACGGTCGACGTTCTCAATCGCTCGCTCATCTCGGGTGTGCTGCCTGTGCATCTCGCGCGCGGTTTCGGGCTTTTCGCGCTGCATGCGCTTGGGCCGCTGCGCCGGCTTGCCATCCGCGAAGGCCTTGGGCCAACGACGGGCGAAGTGCCTCACCTCCTCGAACCCGACGGCGCCAGACTGCTCACAGAGCGTGCTGCGTCGCGCCTCCCGGAACGTGCCGCTTGACGCCTTGCCCCGTCCTTGGCATCCGAGTTCAGATGCCTAGAGCGCAATCGGTTTTTGCTTAAATCGCGAGTGCGCTCTAGGTTTTTAGTGAGACCGATGATTCACGCTTCGGACTGATAGGGTCCGAAGCGATCATGGTCCTTTAGTGAGACCAATGATTCACCCTTCGGACTGATAGGGTCCGAAGCGATCATGGTCTGGAGCCCGCCGTCCAAAGCTAAGATGACAGATCAGAAAATCAGCTTCGCTCGCGATCTGCAGTTCCGTCTCGAGTACGCCCTGCTGCGGACGATCGTCGGGCTTGTGCGCATCTTCCCGCTCGAGACCGCAACGGCGATTTCGGCCCGCGCTTGGCGTGCGCTCGCGCCGCGCATCAATCCGAAGCGCCACAAACGCGCGCTCGCGAACATCGCCATAGCCTATCCCGATATGCCGGATGACGAGCGGCTTCGCATCTGCATGGCGCATTGGGAAAACCTCGGCCGGGTGATGGCGGAGACGATGCAGATTGATCGCCTGATCGAGGACCCGGACCGCATTCGCATCGTCTCTGATCGCCTGTTCTCGCGCTACAAAAACAAGCTCGGGCCTGCCATCGGCGTCTCGCTGCATATGGGCAATTGGGAGCTTTCGATTTGGCCGTTCGTCGTGGCGCAGGCCAATCCGGCTGCGGTCTATCGCTCGGTCAACAATCCCTACATTGACAACTATCTCAGATGGCAGCGGCGCGATCTTTATCCGGGCGGACTGTTTGGGCGCGGCAAGGTGGAAGGCGAGCACGGCGACGACCAGAAGACCGCGCGCATCCTGACAGACTTCGTGCGACGCGGCGGGCGGCTCGGCCTCGTGTGCGATCTCTACGACCGCACCGGTCTGCCGGTGCCGTTCTTCGGGCACGACGCAAAAACGCAAGCCATCGGCGCCATGATCGCGCGCCGCGTCGGCAGCCGCATCTGGATGAGTCGCTGCAAACGCATCGGCACGTCGAGCCGGTTCGAGATCGAGATCCGCGAGCTGCGCGTTCCGCGGACACAAAACATCGGCGCCGACGTGCGCTGGATCATGGCCGAGATGCAGAAGCAGTTCGAAGCCTGGGTGCGGGAAGCGCCCGAGCAGTGGATGTGGAGCAACCGGCGCTGGAGCTGAGACCCATGGTTGGACACTTGCGCGTTTTTCACCCGCATCCCGCAGTCTATGCCTTCTACGACGGACGTATTTCCGACTATCGCTTCTCTCCCGAGAAGAACTGGCTCGACGAGGGCGCGCTTGGGCTCGGGATTGCGAGCTATGCCGTCGTCTCTGGAGACCATGCGCTCGTCTACGACACGCATGTCTCAGTTGCGCACGCGTCCGAGATCCGAGACATCCTTTCGAAGGAAGCGGGCGTCACCAAGTTCACGGTGCTGCTGAGCCACTGGCATCTGGATCACGTCGCGGGAACGGCCGCCTTCAGCGACTGCGAGGTGCTCGCGACCCAGCGCACAGCCGATCATCTCGCGCGTCGGAAAGAGGCGATTGAAGCCGGTACCTACGAAGGACCGCCCGCGATCTCGCCGCTCATTTTGCCGACGCGCACGTTTTCGGGATCGCTGTCGTTCGATCTCGGTGGCATTCCCCTCGAATTCATCGAAGCAAACATTCACAGCGACGATGCCGCCGTCGTCTGGTGGGGCACGGAGCGCCTCTTGTTCGCCGGCGACACGATGGAAGACACGTGCACCTACGTCATGGAGCCCGAGAACCTTTCGGTGCACCTCACCGATCTCGAGCGTCTCGACGCGCTCGCGCCGCATCGCATTCTTCCGAACCACGGCGATCCCGACATCATCGCGACCGGCGGCTACAATCGCGGGTTCAATCGCGCGACGCAGCAGTACGTGCGCGCGCTCATCCGCTGCAAGACAGACGCTGCGCTTCGCGAACTGCCGCTCAGCGAGCTTATCCAGGGGCCGATCGGCAACGGCTGGGTGACGTACTTCGATGCCTACGAGCAGGTTCATCAGGAAAACCTCGAAACCGTGGTTTCCGCCGGCAGCAACAACATAGTCGGGCGAACTTAGTCAGGCGCACCGGGAACACTCGGCAATTCCATCTCGCCGCCATCACAAGGGCGTGTCGTGAGGCGCATTCCGATTGCCTCACCGCAACGCGGTCTCTCTAATGAACGCTCAGCAGCGGACGCAACAACGCGCGGCAGGCAACGGTGCGGCTCGGATTTTCATTGATTCTCGCGATGGCGTTGCTCGGCGCCACAGGTCCCTCCGCCGCTCTCGATAGTCCGAAGCCCAATTGTCTCGACGATGCGATGCTCGTGTTCGACGCGTCCGGGTCGATGGCGGCGACCGATTTCAAGGACGGGGCAACGTCGCGGCTCGACCGGGTGCGTGTTGCTCTGTTCAAGGTGCTGCCCGCAGCCGCCAAGGCGCGCCGCCTCGGGCTCATCGTGTACGGGCCGGGGCGCAATTACGATACGTGCAAGAACGTGGACCTCAAGCTCGCGCCGACGGCGAACGCGGGCGATCTCATCATGGAGGAGGTCGAGAAATTGCGCGCGCAGGGGCGGACGCCGCTCACGGCTTCCGTTCGGCAAGCTGCGGAGATCCTGCAAACCAACCAGCGTCCGTCCGTTATTGTCGCGATCACGGACGGTCAGGATACGTGCGGCGGTGACGCCTGCCAGCTTGCGCGGGAACTCAAAAGCCGTAGCCCTGCCGTTACGGTTCATGTCATCGGCTATCGTCTCACTCCGATGACAGCGCGGGAGCCCGCACCCTTTTCCGAGCGGTGCCTCGCCGACGAGACGGGCGGCATCTTCACGACGGCGGACACGACGGACGAACTGCAATCGGCGCTTTCAGAAATGCTTGGGTGCCCGGCCGTTACGGAGGTATCTCCCAAGATTCACGCAAGGTTGCGGGGGCATCATCCGATTTTAACGCTTCGGTAACCGTTTCCGGCAAGAGTTCCTTAACTCTTGCAGCATTGCGCCAGCCCATGTCCGAATTAGACAGCTTTTCAGCATCGATGACCTCGTCGCTCAACGACGTGCGCAATGATACCGGGCGCATGGCGTTCTGCGGTCCCTATGTGCTGTCGGCCATCACGGGCTATCCGATCAGCAAGGTGGAGGCTGCGGTCAACGCGTATCGCAACCTGCCGCCCGATCTCAGGTTTCGCGTCAAAGGCACTTATGCCGATGAAGTCGAAGGCGCGCTCGCGGTCTATGGCTTCGAGATGGTGCTCAAAGAAACTTACATGGAGCGCGAGCGCAAGAAGCGTCCGACGGTGTGGACGTGGATGCAGAAGCCGCGCAACGCCTGGGCGCACTACATCCTGGCCATCCACAAGGGCAAGGAAGGCCATTGGATCCTGATCAAGGGTGTCAAGATGTGCGACACCTTCACGGAGGGCAAATGGACCTTCGTGTGCGACGGCCCGCATCGCGGCGCGCGCATCATGGAAGTGTTCGAAGTGCGCAGGTCGCTCGAGATTTAGCCTCGCTGCAGTGCAGACTGTCTCCTGAGGAACAAGCTTTCCTGCAGATTTTTAGCTAAGCTCGGCCCCGGCGGTATGTGCTCCCGCCGTCCGTCCGGCGCGCTCATGACACCCGAACTCTCGGCCATCGTCGACGAAGCCTATCGCGTGTTCGCTCGATACGAGATCGGGAACACGCTGACGGTGTGTCATTGCAACGTCTGTATGACGGACGAGACGGAGCGGGATCTCATCAAGACGCCTCTGCGCGAGGTGCCTTCCAACATCCTCGCGGAGTACACCAACTCCGCGCATGATTGGGATGACGGCCCCGTCGCACGGGAGATGCGCTATTTTCTCCCGCGCTATTTCGAGCTCATCGCGCTCGACGATCCGCCGGACACCATGGGCCTCGATATCTGTCTGCGTCGCATCGGTCGCGGCGGCTGGCGCGGCAAGTGGCCGGACGATGAAGAAGACCTGATCGATCGCTTCTTTGATGCCATCCTGGTCGCGAGCCTTCCGAAGCTCGATCTTGCGCTGTGGCCCGTCGGCTGGCGGCTGGCGTTCGATTTGACGGATATCATGACGATGATCGTTACAGCGGGCGGCGATATCGAGCGCGGGCTCGCAGCGTGGGATTCGGTCGCTGCTCCCGCAGCCGCCATCCACATGGCGGCGTTGCGCGAGCGTACGATGTTCAAGGGCGGTGGCTGGTCGCTGCATTCCGCCTATCTCGAAGGCGACCACGACGCGGAAGCGGAAATCATTGGCGCGTTTCTCATGCGGCCCGAGGTCGACGCCCGGATCGAGGCCGCGTTTTTCGAAACATCCGATCCAAGACTGCAGAAGATCCTTTCCGACGCCACGACACACTGATCACACACACGCGGAGATCCTCGATGACACGGACATTCCTCTCGTACGTTCTGCGTAGCGCCGCAGGGCTCGCAATGGCGGCGACGGTTCTTACCGCACCGGCCGCAGCCGGTGGCAGCGATCCCAAAGTCGTGCTCGACGAGATCTTCCAGCAGGTCGACGGCATGTGCGGCGGCGACGGAAACGGCCCCGCTTACGACATAAGCGAGATCGCGAAGACCTACTTTGCGCCGAACCTTGCCAAACCGTTCGAAGCGGCGATGGACTCCGGCGATCTGGACTTCGACGTGCTGGTCGACGGGCAAGACTGCAAGACGACCGACCTCGAACTCACGATGATCGAAAGCGGCGAGACCTCCGCAAAAGGGCGCGCGACCTTCAAGAACATGGGTGAAGCGCGCGTCATCGATCTCGTGATGACGAAGTCCGGCGACGCGTGGAAGGTCTCGGACATCGTCTATCAGCATCGGCCGTTCTCACTCCGTAAAGCTCTTTGATCGCTCGGGGGGTGCGTATGCACACGAAGCCAAGGATTGCCGCCCGGCTGGCGAAGCCGCTGCTTCTGCTTTGCGCGATGACGCTCGTCGCGGCGTGGCGCATCGGCCCACCCCTTACTTTCTTCGAAGACAAAGGCGCGATCGCGAAGTCTGTTGCGGAGATCGCCGCCGCAGGACAATTTTCGCGCGTGCTCTCGATCCAAATCTCTCCGCAAGAGATTCAGATCGAGGCGCAGGATCCGGTCGAGAAGCGCCACGTCAACCGTTGGCGCCTTCTCAGGATGAACGTCAGCCAGTTCAACTGGGAGGCGCGCAAAGGCCCAGAGCCGGTTGCGCTTTCTCTCATCGATCCCAATTTCGAGGCCAATCTGTTCGACCTTGCGGAGGTTGATTTTTCGGAGGCGGACAAATTGATCAAAGACGCCCTGGCCCGCACAGCGCTAGAGGACGCAACTGCAGTCGTATCCATGGAGCTTCGGCGGCAGGTTATACTTTTGCCCAAACCGTCGAGCGGGGATGTCCGCTGGACTGTCAATGTTCGCAGCGATCGTGAAACCGCGAGCGTCATTGCAAACAGCAATGGCCGCGTCGTTGGCCTCGACCTCGGCGGTACGAACCGCGCGCGCATGTTCGATCTTCTCAGCGCGCTCGAAATGCTGCCGGAGGCGGCTCTTGCTTTCGAGCAGGGCGTCGGTGGCGGTCCGATCCTGGTCAAAGCCCGCATCAGCTCGCATGGCATCACTTTCCAAACGAACCTCACAGAAAAGTCCGCCCTTATGGCCAGCCTCAAGGAGCGGCAGACGTATACCTGGAACTTGAGCGGTCTCTCGCGCTCTTTCGGCAGCTTCGACACAAGCGAGTTCTTCGGCGCTGATCCGGCGTTCTCAATCAAGGATACGGACTGGAGCCTAGCGCCGGCCCTCGTGAGCAAAGCACGCGAAGCGCTCGGAATGGCCGCCGCGAAGCTTGCAGAGATCGAGGTTTTCAAGCCGAAGGATCAGCCCGGGACGCCGCAACTCGAGTGGGAAATCACGCTCGTCGACGGGAACGACAAAGGCATTGCGCGTTTCAATGCGAAGGGCGAAGCCATCGGCACGATGCTGCCGGAGAGCCGGAGAAAGCCATTCGACGGGCGCGCACCCGCGACTTGGCCGACCATTCTTTCCGAGCTTGCGAAATCGTTCGGAGGCGAGGGCGCGATTGCCGAGATGACGCTTTACGATAAGCACGTGAGCATCGTTGCTCTCGATCCGCAGAACCCCAAAGATCTAGGGCAGTTCCTCCTCACGGAAGACGGCGTCACGCGCTTCGGCACGGTTTCTCCGTTCGCGGTCACGAACCCGCGCTTTTCGGTTGCGGATCTCAAGGCGCTCGATGTCGAACAGATGGGCAAGCTTCAGGACGCGACGGCGAAACGGCTCGGCATTCCGGCGTCCAAGATCACGATTATCGCCATCGGCAAAGCCAGCATGGATCCTTCGCCCGACGGCAACGTGACGGTGGAGATCCATGCGGAGGAAGCACCCTTTGGGCGCGGCGGGCGCGTGAACTGGGAGATCGACGGACGCGAGATCAAGGCGTATCTGCCCTAGACGGCCACACGGCTCGTGATTGCGCCTTGCATCCTTGAAATGAAAAGTCCCCGACGCGATTGCATCGGAGCCTTTCGAAATCCGGGCTGACGCCGCCGCTTACGCGTTGGCTTCGGCTTCCTTCTCGGCCTCGTGGCGGGCCCTGTCCTCGGCGCCCTTGACCGACTCGTCGCGATCAACGAGCTCGATGACGGCGCGCGGGGCGCTGTCGCCGTAACGGAAGCCGGCCTTCAGCACGCGCGAGTAGCCGCCAGCGCGATTTTTGTAGCGCGGGGCGAGCACGTCGAAGAGCTTCTTGACCATGTCCTCGTCGCGCAGACGGGCTGCGGCGAGACGGCGGGAGTTCAGGTCACCGCGCTTTGCCAGCGTGATGTACTTATCGATGACGCGCTTCAGGTCTTTCGCCTTCGGCAACGTCGTAACGATCTGCTCGTGCTTGATGAGCGCGGCCGCCATGTTCGAGAACATGGCTTGGCGGTGCGCGCTCTGGCGGCCGAAACGGCGGCCCAACTTCTTATGGCGCATAGCTTTCTCTTTCTCTTAGGTTGTTACGGGGAGGTTCTTTGGCCTCGCCTCGTAGTCGCTAGTTCCGCTTCCTCTATTGCGAGATCGCGGTCGTAAGCTCTCTCCGCTCGAGAGCGGAGAGAGGAAGCTTTTTATTGGACCGATGATTCACGTTTCGGACTGGTAGGGTCCGAAACGATCATGGTCCTAGCATTTCTTGTCCGGGACCGATGATTCACGCTTCGGACTGATAGGGTCCGAAGCGATCATGGTCCTAGTATTGATCCTCGAAGCGCTTTGCGAGCTCTTCGATGTTGTCCGGCGGCCAGTTCGGCACTTCCATGCCGAGGTGAAGGCCCATGCCGGCCAGAACTTCCTTGATCTCGTTCAGCGACTTACGGCCGAAGTTCGGCGTGCGAAGCATCTCGGCTTCGGTCTTCTGAATGAGGTCGCCGATGTAGACGATGTTGTCGTTCTTCAGGCAGTTCGCAGAGCGCACCGAGAGCTCGAGTTCGTCCACCTTCTTGAGGAGCGCGGCGTTGAATGCCAGCTCCGGATGGCGGCTTTCCTCGACGGCCTTCTTCGGCTCTTCGAAGTTGATGAAGACGGCAAGCTGATCCTGAAGGATGCGGGCGGCGAGCGCCACGGCGTCCTCGGCCTTCACCGAGCCATCGGTCTCGAGCGTCATGGTCAGCTTGTCATAATCGAGGATCTGGCCCTCGCGGGTGTTCTCGACCTTGTAGGAGACCTTGGTCACCGGCGTGTAGAGGCTATCGACCGGGATCAGGCCAATCGGCGCATCATCGGGGCGGTTGCGCTCGGCGGCGACGTAGCCCTTGCCCATGTCGGCGGTGAACTCCATGCGGATCGCAGCACCCTGGTCGAGGTGGCAGATCACGTGCTCGGGGTTCAGGATGTCGACTTCTGAGCCGGTCTCGATGTCGCCAGCCTTGACGGGGCCGGGGCCTTCCTTCTTCAACACCATGCGCTTCACGCCATCCGAATGGATGCGGAGCGCGATTTCCTTGATGTTGAGAACGATGTTGGTCACGTCCTCGCGGACGCCGGGGATCGACGAGAACTCATGCAGCACGCCGTCGATCTGCACGGTCTTGATGGCGGCGCCCTGAAGCGACGACAGAAGAACGCGGCGCAGAGCGTTGCCGAGCGTCATGCCGAAGCCGCGCTCGAGCGGCTCAGCGACGATGGTGGCGGTGCGGGTACGATCTCGGCCCGGGGTAATTTCAAGCTTCGACGGCTTGATGAGGTCTTGCCAGTTCTTTTGCAGTACGTTCGTCACGGGGGGTCCTCGTAGCGGTTCTGGGTGCTGCCTCGCCCAAGGCGGCACGCTTCCAACAGAGGATGAGTTCGAGACCGGAGACGGGGAGCGCGGCGACGCTCAAATGTCCCGCCCAGGGAAGGCCCTGAACTCGGCTTTTATTAAACGCGGCGGCGCTTACGCGGACGGCATCCGTTGTGCGGAATGGGGGTCACGTCGCGGATCGAGGTGATCTGAAAGCCGACAGACTGAAGAGCGCGGAGTGCCGACTCACGACCGGAGCCGGGGCCGCAAACCTCGACTTCGAGCACCTTCATGCCGTGCTCCATGGCCTTCTTGCCGGCGTCTTCGGCAGCCATCTGAGCGGCGAAGGGGGTCGACTTACGCGAGCCTTTGAAGCCCATCGTGCCCGACGACGACCAAGCGAGCGTGTTGCCCTGCGCGTCGGTGATGGTGATCATGGTGTTGTTGAAAGAGGCGTTCACATGCGCGACGCCGGAGGTGATGTTCTTCTTTTCGCGGCGGCGGACCTTCGTACGCCCTTGTGCTTCTTTCGCCATGTCGTCGCAACTCCTGTTGCCCGTCTGCCGGGCCGATCTCAAAGGCTGTCCTGGACAGCGGGACGGGCCGGCGCGAGGCCAGCCCTTGATGTGTTAGGCTTTCTTCTTGCCGGCGATGGGCTTGGCCGGACCCTTGCGGGTGCGCGCGTTGGTGTGCGTGCGCTGGCCGCGAACCGGCAGACCCTTGCGGTGACGCAGGCCGCGATAGCAGCCGAGGTCCATCAAGCGCTTAATATTCATAGCAACTTCACGACGGAGGTCGCCCTCGACGACGTAGTCGCGGTCGATGGCTTCGCGGATCTGCAGAACTTCTGCGTCCGTGAGCTGGTTGACGCGGCGCTCGGCAGGGATGCCAACGCGCTTGCAGATATCCTCAGCGAACTTCGGGCCAATGCCGTGAATGTACTGCAGCGCGATCAGAACGCGCTTCTGCGTCGGGATGTTTACACCAGCTATGCGAGCCACTTCCGTCTCCTGGAGGCTTTTTCAACGACCGCAAGGCGGCCCATTTATCTGTTATTCAACGAAAAAATACGGATTGACCTTGTCCGGGCGATAATCGCCGCACGGAGCAGGCCTTCCGTTTCATCGTCCTGAAAGCGCGGTGTTTTAGCTTGGTCATAATACTTCGTCAACCGGCGCTTTGTTCTTGTGACATCTTTTCCGACCCCGTTCATGCTGCGAGCAAATCGTCGATCTGGCTCGAAACTTCCGTAATCGGCGCCATGCCGTCGATCGTGCGCAGCTTGCCCTGGGCGAAATAGTAACCAATCAGCGGCGACGTCTCCCGGTAGTAGGCCAGGAGGCGCGTCTTCAATGCCTCGGCATTGTCGTCGGCGCGCGGTGTGCCGCCCGCCGCAACCGTCTCGCGAGCCCGGTTCTCGATGCGCGAAGCGAGCGCTTCGTCGTCGACTTTGAGCTCTATGACCATGTCGAGAATTGTGCCCTTCGAGTCGAGCAGCTCATCCAGAGCGGCCGCCTGCTTCAGGGTACGCGGGAAGCCATCGAGGATGAACCCGTTGGCGCAATCCGGCTCTTCAATGCGCTCGGCGATGATGCCGATAACGATGTCGTCCGAGACGAGGCCGCCGCTCTTCATGATGGCCTCGGCTTTGCGGCCGATCTCGGTGCCGGCCTTGACGGCGGCGCGGAGCATGTCTCCCGTGGAAAGTTGTATCAGACCACGACGCTTGGCGAGCGTTTCTGCCTGGGTGCCCTTGCCTGCTCCGGGAGGTCCCAGAAGGATCAGTTTCATCTACGTCCGCCCCTCGATGTCGCTCCGCGCAGCTTGGCCTTCTTGATCAAGCCCTCGTACTGATGGGCGAGGAGGTGGCTCTGGATCTGCGCGACCGTGTCCATCGTTACGCTGACTGCGATGAGCAGCGAGGTACCACCGAAGTAAAACGGAATTGCCGCGTACGAGGTCAGGATCTCAGGCATGACGCAGACGGCGGCGAGGTAGATGGCGCCAACGACAGTGATGCGCGTCAGAACGTAATCGATGTACTCGGCTGTCTTCTCGCCAGGGCGAATGCCCGGAATGAAGCCGCCGTGCTTTCTCAGGTTATCGGCGGTGTCCTTCGGATTGAAGACGACGGCCGTGTAGAAGAACGCGAAGAAGATGATCATCGCGACATAAATAGCGATATGCAGCGGCTGGCCGTTGCCGAGGGCCGCAACGACGCTCTGCAGCCACTCGGGACCGCCACCCTGAGCTGATGAGAACTGCGCCGCAGTGATCGGCAGCAGCAGCAGCGACGAAGCGAAGATCGGCGGGATAACGCCTGCGGAGTTAAGCTTCAGCGGCAGATGCGATGCGTCGCCCTGCATGACGCGGTTGCCCACCTGGCGCTTTGGATACTGAATCAACAAACGACGTTGCGCGCGCTCGATGAAGACGATCGCGGCGACGACGGCGAGCATCAGCGTGAGAAGCGTGAGCAGGAGGAACGTCGACAGGGCACCGGTGCGTGCCATCTCGAAGAGGCCAACGAGCGCGGAGGGAAGTCCGGCCACGATGCCGGCGAAGATAATGAGCGAGATGCCGTTGCCGACGCCGCGCTGCGTGATCTGCTCGCCGAGCCACATCAGGAACATGGTGCCGCCGACGAGCGTGATGACGGTCGTGGCGCGGAAGAACCAGCCCGGATCGCCGACGACAGCGCCTGCTTCAGAGCGCGAGCCCTCGAGGCCGATCGAAATGCCGTAGGCCTGGAAGGCGGCAAGTACGAGCGTGAGGTAGCGTGTGTACTGGTTGATCTGCTTGCGGCCCGCTTCGCCTTCTTTCTTCAAGGCTTCGAGCTTCTTGTTCATCGACGTCATCAGCTGAATGATGATCGATGCGGAAATGTAGGGCATGATGTTCAGCGCGAAGATCGCCATACGCTCGACGGCGCCACCAGCGAAGACGTTGAACATGCCGAGGATGCCGGAGGACTGCGACTTGAAAGCCGCGGCGAAGGCCGCGGCGTCGACGCCCGGAATCGGAATGAAGGTGCCAAGGCGGTAGACGACCAGGGCTGCGAGGGTGAACCAGATGCGGTTCTTCAAATCCTGCGCCTTGGCAAAGGCGCCAAGGTTCAGGTTTGATGCAAGCTGCTCTGCAGCAGAAACCATCTCGTTCTCTCCCGGCTCGGTTTGAGCCTCACTATGTGGTGTCCGGCGGCTGCCGCGTCGAGCCCCCTGCCCCGCAGGCTTTTGCGCCCCCCGCGCAGCCGTTCCGGCACTTCACGCGCCGGGGCTAACTAAGCTTTAGCCCTCGGCAGCGGCAACAGGCTTCTTACCAGAGCCTGCTTTCTTGGCGGCCGACTTCTTGCGCTTGGCTTCGTCTGCTTCGAGAATTTTCTTCTCGATGACGCTGACGCTGCCGCCGGCCTTTTCGATCGCAGCCTTGGCGGTCGCGGACGCGTGGTTGACCGTCAGCGCGAGCTTCGCCTTGATCTCGCCCGTGCCGAGAAGACGGAGGCCGTCCTTCGGACGACGCAGAATGCCAGCGTCGACCAGCGCGGCGCAGTCCACCGTCTGGCCGGCCTTCAGCTTGCCCTCGTCAACGGCTTTCTGCAGCGCGCCGACGTTGATCTCGTTCCAGACCTTGCGGTTCCACTTGTTGAAGCCACGCTTCGGCAGACGACGATGGAGCGGCATCTGGCCGCCTTCGAAGCCGCCGATGGCGACGCCGGTACGAGCCGTCTGGCCCTTGCCGCCGCGTCCGCCCGTCTTGCCGACGCCGGAACCGATGCCGCGGCCGATACGCACGCGCGTCTTGCGGGCACCGGGATTGTCTTTGATGTCGTTCAGCCGCATGGGCCTCGAGCTCCTTGTTCGTCTTTCACGAAGACAGCGCTATGCGCGTCCGTCTTACGCGTTCTCGTCGACCACGCGGACGAGGTGAGGGATGCTTTTGATCATGCCGCGAACCGCCGGCGTATCCTCGAGGGTGCGGCGGCGATGCAGCTTGTTGAGACCGAGACCGATCAGGGTCTTGGTCTGTTTTTCCGGGCGGCGATTGGCGCTCGCAAACTGCTCGACCGTGACTGTCTTCTTGGCTGCCATGTTCTCGTACCTTCTCGAATGCGTTCGCGGCGCTTCGGCTTGGTAGGACCGACGTTTCACGCTTCGGACTTATGAGGTCCGAAGCGATCCCGTGATCCTTAAGCCTCGGCTGCGATCTCGGCGGCAGAGCCATCGCGGCGACGCGCGACGATCTCGGACACCTTCTTGCTACGGCGAGCCGCGACAGAGCGAGGGTTCTCCTGCTCCTTCAGGGCGTCGAACGTAGCGCGGATGACGTTGTAGGGGTTCGTGGAGCCGAGCGACTTGGCGACGACGTCGTGAACACCCAACATCTCGAACACGGCGCGCATTGCACCGCCTGCGATGATGCCCGTACCGGCCGGAGCCGAACGAAGCACGACCTTGCCCGAACCGTGGCGGCCTTCGCTGTCGTGATGCAGCGTGCGGGCGTCGCGCAGCGGAACGCGCACGAGATTGCGGCGTGCAGCCTCGGTTGCCTTGCGGATCGCTTCCGGCACTTCGCGTGCCTTGCCGTGACCGAAGCCAACGCGGCCCTTCAGGTCTCCGACAACGACGAGAGCCGCGAAGCCGAAGCGCTTGCCGCCCTTAACAACCTTCGCGACGCGATTGATATGGACGAGCTTGTCGGAAAACTCGCTGTCGCGCTCTTCCCGCTCCCGCTCGCGTCCGCGTCCTCTTTCAGGTCCACGTGCCACTGTCAAATTCCTTTCATCAGAAGCTGAGGCCGCCCTCGCGGGCCGCATCGGCAAGCGCCTTCACGCGCCCATGATAGAGATAGCCGCCGCGATCGAAGACGACCGCGGTGATGCCGGCCTTGACGGCGCGCTCGGCAACCAGCTTGCCGATGGCGGCAGCGGCGGCCTTGTCGGCACCGGTCTTCAGCGAACCCTTCAGATCCTTTTCGAGGCTCGAAGCAGACGCGAGCGTCTTGCCGTTGGCGTCGTCGATGATCTGCGCATAGATGTGCTGCGAAGAGCGGTGCACGGAAAGCCTCGGACGACCTTCGGCACGCGCCTTCAGCGTCCGGCGCACGCGTGCGCGGCGCTTCACGAACTGGTTTAATGCGGTGTTGGCCATTGCCTCGTGTCCTACTTCTTCTTGCCTTCCTTGCGGTAGACGTATTCGCCCTTGAAGCGCACGCCCTTGCCCTGATAGGGCTCCGGCTTGCGGGAAGCGCGAATGTCAGCCGCAACCTGGCCTACGAGCTGCTTGTCGATGCCGGAAACCGTCACGACTTCCTGCTTGGCACCGCCGACCTTGACTTCGACGCCGGCCGGAATGTCGTGGACGACGTCATGGCTGAAGCCGACCGCCAGCGTCAACTGATCCTTGCCCTTCATGGAGGCCTTGAAGCCGACGCCATGAATTTCAAGGGTGTGCGTGTAGCCTTCGGTGACGCCCGTGATGAGGTTCTGCACCATGGTGCGGGACATGCCCCACATGGAGCGCGCCTTCTTGGTGTCCTCGATCATCGTGACCTCGACGCCGTCGGCCGTCTTCTCGACCTTCAGCTCCTCGGGCAGCGTGAAGGAGAGCTCACCCTTAGGCCCCTTCATCTTGACGGTCTGGCCGTCGACCGTCGCCGTGACGGCGGCGGGAACGGGAACCGGCTTCTTTCCGATGCGTGACATAGCTCTTGTCCTCGCGCGCCTGGCCGAAGCCGGCGCTTTTCCTTAGAATACGTTGCAGATCACCTCGCCGCCGACGTTCTCTTCCTTGGCGCGCGCATCCGACATCACGCCCTTGGGCGTGGAGAGGATGGCGACGCCGAGACCGTTGGCGACGCTCTTAAGATCACGGACGGGCGAGTACACGCGACGGCCGGGGGTCGAAACGCGGCTGATCTCCTTGATCGCCGGCTGACCGTTGAAATACTTGAGCTCGATTTCGAACTCCGGAAGGTCGCCCTTCTGCTCGACGCGCGTATAGCCACGGATGTAGCCTTCCTCGACGAGAACATCGAGAACGCGGGCGCGCATGTTGGATGCGGGCGTCACAACCTTCGGGCGGCGACGGAGCTGCGCATTGCGGATGCGAGTCAGCATATCGCCGATAGGATCATTCACTGCCATATCAACTGCCCCTTCTTACCAGCTCGACTTGACCATGCCGGGGATCATCCCCTGGGAGGCCAGCTCGCGAAGCTGGTTGCGGCACATCTTGAGCTTGCGATAGTTGCCACGGGCGCGGCCCGTGATCTCGCAGCGGTTGCGGATACGTACCTTCGAGCCGTTGCGCGGCATCTCGGCGAGCTTGAGGCGCGCTGCAAAGCGCTCCTCTGCCGGACGCTTCAGGTCGTCAGCGATGTCCTTCAGGCGCTTGCGCTTGGCAGCATGCTGGGCGACCAGCTTCCTGCGGCGGTTGTTCTTTTCGATAGAGCTCGTCTTAGCCATTCATATCCTCCAAAGGCCTTTCGGGTCCCGTTCTGGGTTGGCCGAGGTCCTCTAGCTGCGGAAAGGGAAGTTGAAACCACGAAGCAGCTCGCGCGCCTCGTCGTCTGATTTTGCCGACGTCACGACGATCACGTCCATGCCCCAGATCTGATCGACCTTGTCGTAGTCGATTTCGGGGAACACGATGTGCTCCTTGAGACCGCAGGCATAGTTGCCACGGCCGTCGAAGCTCTTCGGGTTCAGGCCGCGGAAGTCTTTCACGCGCGGGAGCGCGATGGTGACGAGGCGATCCAGGAACTCGTACATGCGGTCGCCGCGGAGCGTGACCTTGCAGCCGAGCGTCATGCCTTCGCGCACCTTGAAGGTCGCGATCGACTTGGTTGACTTGGTCATCAGCGGCTTCTGGCCGGCGATCATGGCGAGATCGGCTGCAGCGTTGTCGACCTTCTTACGGTCGGCAGTCGCTTCACCCACGCCCATGTTGAGGACGATCTTCTCGATCTTCGGGATCTGCATCGGGTTCGCGTAGGCGAACTTTTCCTTGAGCTGGTCGCGAACGACCTTCTCGTAATGCGTCTTCATGCGCGGCTTGTAATCCGCGGGGCGCGGCTTCCACTCGCGCGGAGCGGCTTCAGCCTTGGCAGCCTTGGCTTCCTTCGCAGGCTTGCCACCGGCACCCGGCTTCTGGGCTTTCTTGTTGTCAGCCATGGCTTACTTCTTCTCCGGAATGATCTCGCCCGAGCGCTTGGCGAAGCGGACCTTCTTGCCATCCTCCAGGATGCGGAATCCGACGCGGGTCGGCTTGCCGTCCTTCGGGTCCTCGAGGGCGAGGTTGGAAATCTGGATGGCGGCCTCTTTCGAGATGATGCCACCTTCCTGCGAAGCGGTCTGGCGCTGGTGACGGCGCACGACGTTGATGCCGCGCACGAGGGCGCGGTTCTCGGTCGGGCGAACCTCGATCACTTCACCGCGCTTGCCTTTATCGCGGCCGGTCAGAACGACGACGCTGTCGCCCTTCTTAATTTTGAGCGACGCCATTACAGCACCTCCGGCGCAAGCGAGACGATCTTCATGTGGTTCTTGGCGCGGAGCTCGCGGGTCACCGGTCCGAAGATGCGGGTGCCGACCGGCTCGCCCTGTGCGTTGATCAGCACGGCGGCGTTGCGGTCGAAGCGGATCAGCGAGCCATCCGGACGGCGCACGCCCTTGGCGACGCGCACGATCACGGCCTTCATTACCTGGCCCTTCTTAACGCGGCCCTTCGGGATAGCCTCCTTCACCGACACAACGATCGTGTCGCCAATGGTGGCATACTTGCGCTTCGAGCCGCCCAGCACCTTGATGCACTGAACGCGACGCGCGCCCGAATTGTCGGCGACGTCGAGATTTGTCTCCATCTGGATCATCGCACCGTCTCTCTTCCTGCCGCCAAGACCGCGGCTTCAAATCGTGTTTCGTCCCAGTGCCGGTTCCGCCATGCGGCCTAGCACCACCCAAAAAAATCAAACCTTCTCGACCGCCACCCAGCGTTTCAGCTTCGAGATCGGAGCACTCTCCTGGATCTCGACGCGATCGCCTTCCTTGAAGGTGTTGGCCTCGTCGTGAGCGTGATACTTCTTCGTACGACGAACCGTCTTCTTCAGAAGCGGATGCGTGTAACGACGCTCCACCTCTACGACAATGGTCTTGTTGTTCTTCGAAGAAACAACCGTTCCCTGCAGGACGCGCTTCGGCATTTTTCTCTCTCCTTACGCGCCAGACTTCGACTTCGACGAGGCACCGCCCCGCTTCTGAGTCGAGAGCGTCATCACACGCGCGATGTCACGACGAACCTGGCGAACGCGCGAGGTGTTCTCGAGCTGACCCGAAGCCTTCTGGAAGCGCAGATTGAACTGCTCCTTCTTGAGCTTCACCAACTGATCGTCGAGTTGATCGAGCGTCATGCTCCGCAAATCACCCGCCTTCATCTTCTCAATCCTTATGCTGCGCGCCCTGGCTCTTAGCCGATGCGCGTCACAATCCGTGTCTTGATGCCGAGCTTCGCAGCGCCGAGCAACAGAGCCTCGCGAGCAATCTGATCCGGAACGCCGTCGAGCTCGAACATGATGCGTCCCGGCTTCACGCGCGAGACCCACAGCTCGATACCGCCCTTGCCGGAGCCCATGCGGACTTCTGCAGGCTTCTTGGTGACCGGCACGTCCGGGAAGATGCGGATCCAGACGCGGCCAGCACGCTTCATGTGACGCGTGATGGCGCGGCGGGCCGCTTCAATCTGACGTGCGGTAACGCGCTCGGGCTCAACGGCCTTGAGGCCGTGCGAGCCGAAGTTCAGTGTCGTGCCGCCCTTCGCAGCGCCGTGGATACGGCCCTTAAACTGCTTGCGGAACTTTGTCTTCTTCGGTGACAGCATGGTCCTGCTCCATCAGCCCTGATCAGGCTGTCTCCCCTTCCTTAGCGGCGTCGGCTGCACCACCGCGCGGACCGCGGTCGCCACCACGATCGCCTCTGGGACCGCGACGCTCGCGGCGCTCGCCATCCTCACGACGCGGACGCTGCGAACCGTCGCCGGCTCCCTCGGTCGCGCGGCGCTCGGACGCCATCGGGTCGTGCTCCATGAGCTCGCCCTTGAAGATCCAAACCTTGATGCCGATCACGCCATAAGCGGTCTGCGCAACGCCGTAGCCGAAATCGATGTCGGCGCGCAGCGTGTGCAGTGGCACGCGACCTTCGCGGTACCACTCGGTACGTGCGATTTCCGCGCCGCCGAGACGGCCTGCCACGTTGATACGGATGCCGACGGCGCCAGCGCGCAGAGCGGTCTGCACAGCGCGCTTCATGGCGCGGCGGAACGCAACGCGGCGCTCGAGCTGCTGAGCGATGTTCTCGGCGACAAGAGTCGCGTCGGTGTCGGGCTTACGCACCTCGAGGAGGTTCAGATGAACTTCCGAGTCCGTGAAGCGCGACAGCTCTGTGCGCAGCTTCTCGATGTCGGAGCCCTTCTTGCCGATGAGCACGCCAGGACGCGCGGTGTGAACCGTTACGCGGCACTTCTTGTGCGGACGTTCGATCACGACCTTCGAGATGCCGGCGGTGCGCTGCTGCTTCATGATGTGCGCGCGGATGGCGCGGTCTTCATGAAGAAGCTTGCCGTACTCGCCGCGACGGGCGAACCAGCGGCTGTCCCAGGTGCGGTTGATGCCGACGCGCAGGCCGACGGGATTGACTTTATGACCCATTACTCGGCCTCCTTCTGAGCCGCAGCAGCAGCCTTGGTCTTGCCGGCGGGCTTCTTGGCCTCAGCCTTCTTGCCCTTGCTTGCTTCCTTCTTCGGCTTTTCAGCCTCGGCCTCGGTCTCGCGCACGACGACCGTGATCTGCGAGAAAGGCTTCAGGATCTGGAAGCCGCGACCGCGGCCGCGGGCCGCGAAGCGCTTCATGACCATGTTCTTGCCGACGTAGGCTTCGGCGACGACGAGCGCGTTGACGTCGAGATCATGGTTGTTCTCGGCGTTCGCGACAGCGCTCATCACGCACTTGCGCACGTCCTGGGCGATCCGCTTCCTCGAGAACTCGAGGTCGGCGAGCGCCTGATCAACCTTCTTGCCGCGGATCATGCCAGCGACAAGGTTGAGCTTCTGCGGCGAAACGCGAAGGTTCTTCGCGATCGCGCGCGCCTCTTTATCGGAGAGGCTCCGTTCCCGGCTCGGCTTGCCCATTATCTCTTACCCGCTGTTTTCTTGTCGCCGCCATGGCCCGGGAAGCTCCGCGTCGGCGAGAACTCACCGAACTTGTGCCCGATCATGTCTTCGGTGACGTTCACCGGAACGTGCTTCTGGCCGTTGTAGACGCCGAAGGTCAGCCCAACGAACTGGGGCAGGATCGTCGAGCGACGGCTCCAGGTCTTGATGACCTCGTTGCGGCCGGACGCACGTACCTTCTCAGCCTTCTTGAGAATGTAGCCGTCAATGAACGGGCCTTTCCAAACTGCGCGTGTCACTCTCTAATCTCCTCGATCGTCTGCTCGGGCTTAAGCGCTTTGCTTACTTGCTCTTCGAGCGGCTTCTGACGATGAACTTGTCGGTCTGCTTGTTCTTGCGGGTCTTGAAGCCCTTGGTCGGCTTGCCCCACGGCGTCGCCCAGTGCTTACCACCGTTGGTACGGCCGCCGTTCGGATGGTCGATCGGGTTCATGGTGATCGAACGAACCGTCGGACGGGTGCCCTTCCAACGCGTGCGGCCGGCCTTACCGGTCACTTCGTTGGTGTGATCGGGGTTCGACACGGCGCCGATGGAGGCCATGCATTCGGCCCGCACCTTGCGCGTCTCGCCCGAGTTGAGCTTCAGCACGGCCCAGCCGGCGTCGCGGCCGACGAGCTGAACGAATGCGCCTGCGGAACGTGCGATCTGGCCGCCGCCGCCGGGCTTGAGCTCGACGTTGTGAACGATCGTGCCGATCGGCATGGCAGCCAGCGGCATGGCGTTGCCGGGCTTCACGTCGACCTTCTTGCCCGAGATCACCTGATCACCGACGGCCAGGCGCTGCGGCGCCAGGATGTAAGCGAGCACACCATCGGTGTACTTGATCAGAGCGATGAACGCGGTGCGGTTCGGATCGTACTCGAGACGCTCAACCGTCGCGGCGATATCGTGCTTGCGACGCTTGAAGTCGATCTTGCGATACGACTGCTTGTGGCCGCCGCCGATGTGGCGCGTGGTGATGCGACCGTCGCTGTTACGACCGCCGGTCTTGCGCTTGCCCTCGGTCAGGGTCTTGACCGGGCCGCCCTTCCAGAGGTGGCTGCGATCAACCTGGACCAACTGCCGGAGACCCGGGGATGTCGGACGGAATGTCTTCAATGCCATAGGAACGGCTCTCCCTTAAAGGCCCGTCGTGACGTCGATCGAGTTACCTTCCTCGAGCGTCACGATGGCCTTCTTTACGTCGCTCTGCTGAGCGCGAATGCCGCGGAAAACCTTCCGCTTGCCCTTGCGCACCAGAGTGTTCACAGCCTTGACCTTGACGTTGAAGAGGATCTCCACCGCGGCCTTGATGTCGGTCTTGTTGGCGCCAGACGCGACCTTGAAGATCACCTGGTTCGCCTCTGATACCTGCGTCGCCTTCTCGGTGATGACCGGAGAGAGGATGACGTCGTAGGCTTTGAGCTTGTTCATCACTTCGCCTCCGCGGCTTTGGCCTTCACGTCGGCGAAGCGCACATCGAGCGCTTCAACCGCGGCCTTGGTCAGCACGAGCTTCTCGCGGCGCAGGATGTCATAGACGTTGATGCCGGCGATCGGCAGCACGTCGATGTGCGGGATGTTGCGCGCTGCACGGGCGAACGCGTCATCAAGGGCGGCGCCGTCGATGATGAGTGCGCTCTTCCAGCCGAGGGAAGCGAACTGCTTCTTCAGCGCGCCGGTCTTGCCGTCCGACGAAGCTGCGTCGATCACGATGATCTCGCCAGCCTTTGCCTTGGCAGACAGGGCGTGACGGAGCGCGAGGGCGCGGAACTTCTTGGTCAGGTCGATGGCATGGCTGCGCGGCTTGGGGCCGAACGCCTTACCGCCGCCGCGCCACTGCGGAACCGACTTGTCGCCGTGACGAGCACCACCGGTGCCCTTCTGCTTGTACATCTTCTTGCCGGTGACCGAGACTTCCGAACGGTCCTGGGCGTGATGCGTGCCGGCCATGCGCTTGAGCTGCTGCCAGCGCACCATGCGATGCAGGATGTCCTTGCGCGGCTCGAGCCCGTAAATGGCGTCTGCGAGTTCAATCTCGCCTGCCTTCGACGCCTCAAGCGTGGTGACGTTAGCTTTCATCACGCCTTCTCCTTGCTCGCAGCCGGCTTGAATGCGCCAGGCGAAGGCACATCAGCGTGAGGCTTCTTCTTGACGGCGTCGCGAACGATCACCCAGCCGCCCTTGGAGCCGGGAACGGCACCGCGGATCATGAGGAGGCCGCGCTCGACGTCGATCTTCGCAACGATGAGGTTCTGCGTCGTGACGCGCTCGTCGCCGAGATGGCCGGCCATCTTCTTGCCCTTGAACACCTTGCCGGGGTCCTGGCGCTGACCGGTCGAGCCGTGCGAGCGATGCACGACGGACACGCCGTGCGTGGCGCGCAGACCGCCGAAGTTCCAGCGCTTCATTGCGCCCTGGAAGCCTTTGCCCTGGCTGGTGCCGGTGACATCCACGAACTGACCCGCGACGAAGTGATCAGCGGTGATTTCCGCGCCAACTTCGATCAGGTTCTCGGGACTGACACGAAACTCGGCTAGCTTACGCTTCGGCTCAACGCTGGCAACCGCGAAGCCGCCGCGCTCAGACTTGGTCAGGCGCGAAGGTTTTCTGGTGCCGGCGCCAACCTGGATCGCCGTGTAGCCATGCTTATCGGCGGTACGCTGAGACAGAACCTGGAGCTTCTCGAGCTTCAGGACCGTCACAGGCACATGCTCACCCGCATCCGTGAAGATGCGTGTCATGCCGACTTTCTGTGCAATCACTCCGGAACGCATCTCTCGCATTCCTTCCTTTATTATTCGCTGCCGATACGGAGGAGACCGTTCAGCGCGGAATCCTCTAGAGCTTGATTTCCACGTCCACGCCAGCGGCGAGGTCGAGCTTCATCAGTGCGTCGACCGTCTGCGGCGTGGGATCCACGATGTCCAACATGCGCTTGTGGGTGCGCATCTCGAACTGCTCGCGGCTCTTCTTGTCGATGTGCGGAGAGCGGTTCACCGTGAAGCGCTCGATGCGAGTCGGCAGCGGGATCGGACCCCGAACCTCCGCGCCGGTGCGCTTCGCAGTGTTCACGATCTCACGCGTCGACGCATCGAGAATACGATGGTCGAACGCCTTGAGCCGGATGCGGATGTTTTGGCCGTTCATTGTCTTGAAACCCGCTAAATGAGAGAAGCGCTCCAGTCCGGCGTTGCCGCCGCCCTCTCGAGCGCCTCTCTACTATTTGCTACTCAGTGATCTTGGTGACGACGCCGGCGCCGACGGTGCGGCCGCCTTCGCGAATTGCGAAGCGGACCTTCTCTTCCATCGCGATCGGCGAGACGAGCTCAACATCAACCGCGATGTTGTCGCCCGGCATAACCATCTCCGTACCTTCCGGCAGCGTCACGACGCCGGTGACGTCGGTCGTGCGGAAGTAGAACTGGGGACGGTAGTTGGAGAAGAACGGCGTGTGACGGCCACCCTCTTCCTTCGTGAGAATGTAGGCCTCGGCCTTGAACTTCTTGTGCGGCTTCACGGAGCCGGGCTTAGCCAGAACCTGGCCGCGCTCAACAGCTTCCTTGTCGATGCCGCGCAGGAGGCAGCCGACGTTGTCGCCAGCTTCACCCTGATCGAGGAGCTTGCGGAACATTTCGACGCCGGTGACGATCGACTTCTGCGTGTCGCGAAGACCGACGATCTCGATTTCTTCGCCGACCTTGATCAGGCCGCGCTCGATACGACCGGTGACAACCGTGCCGCGACCCGAGATCGAGAACACGTCTTCGATCGGCATCAGGAAGGGCTGATCCTTCGGACGCTCAGGGAGCGGGATGTAGGTGTCGAGGGCGTCGAAGAGGCGCATGATTGCTTCGTCAGCAAGGTCGCCCTTCTCGCCGAGCAGAGCCTTGATGGCTGCGCCGCGGATGACGGGGACGTCATCGCCCGGGAACTGGTACTTCGAGAGAAGCTCGCGAACTTCCATCTCGACGAGGTCGAGGAGTTCGGCGTCATCGACGATGTCGCACTTGTTGAGGAACACGACAACATAAGGAACGCCGACCTGACGGGCGAGCAGGATGTGCTCGCGGGTCTGCGGCATCGGGCCGTCAACGGCCGACACGACGAGGATTGCGCCGTCCATCTGAGCGGCGCCCGTGATCATGTTCTTCACGAAGTCGGCGTGGCCCGGGCAGTCGACGTGTGCGTAGTGACGGTTCTCGGTTGCGTACTCGACGTGCGAGGTCGCGATCGTGATGATCTTCGAGGCGTCGCGGCGGCCCTGGGCAGCCGAGGCCTTGGCAACGTCGTCGTACGACACGAACGAGTTCGACCAGCCCTTGTCGGTCGAAACCTTCGTCAGTGCTGCCGTCAGCGTCGTCTTGCCGTGGTCGACGTGACCAATGGTGCCGACGTTAACGTGCGGCTTGTTGCGCTCGAATTTGGCTTTGGCCATCGTAGCCTCTCCTTAACTCTTCTCATCCTGCCCGGGCGTTGCCCGGATGTTTCTTGCCTTACCCTCAACCTCGTTAGAGGTCAGCGGATCAAGCGTATTTTGCCTTAACTTCATCAGCCACGTTCCGCGGAACGTCCGCGTAGTGTGCGAACTGCATGGTGTAAGACGCACGCCCCGTCGACATCGACCGGAGCTGGCTCACATAGCCAAACATGTTCGCGAGCGGAACGTAGGCGCGAATGACCGTGGCGTTGCCGCGCATCTCCTGCGTGCGGATCTGGCCGCGGCGGGAGTTGATGTCGCCGATGATGGAGCCGACGAAATCGCCCGGCGTCACCACCTCGACGTCCATGATCGGCTCGAGGATCTTCACGCCGCCCTTGTCACAGCCTTCTTTCATTGCTGCGCGGGTGGCGATTTCGAACGCGATCGCAGAAGAGTCAACTTCGTGGAAGGCGCCGTCATACAGCGTCACCTTCATATCGACGAGCGGGAAGCCGATGAGAACGCCCGAGTCCCAAACCGACTTGACGCCCTTTTCGACGCCCGGGATGTACTCGCGCGGAACGGTGCCGCCGACGACCGTGCTCTCGAAGACGTTGCCCTTGCCGGTTTCGTTCGGCTCGATCTTGAGCTTGACGCGTGCGAACTGACCGGTGCCGCCCGTCTGCTTCTTGTGCGTGTAGTCGATGTCCGCCGGGCGAGCCAGCGTTTCGCGGTAAGCAACCTGCGGGGCGCCGACATTCGCTTCAACGCCATAGGTGCGCTTCAGGATATCGACCTTGATGTCGAGATGAAGCTCGCCCATGCCCTTGAGAATGGTCTCGCCGCTCTCCTGATCGACGGAGACGCGGAAGGAGGGATCCTCGACGGCCATGGTGTTGAGCGCGATCGCCATCTTCTCCTGGTCGGCCTTGGTCTTGGGCTCGATCTTGAGGTTGATGACGGGCTCCGGGAATTCCATCTTCTCAAGGATGACGGGCTTGGCGGGATCGCACAGAGTCTCGCCTGTGCGGATGTCCTTCATGCCCTGCAGGGCAACGATGTCGCCTGCGAATGCTTCCTTGATTTCCTCGCGGTCGGCGGCGTGCATGAGGTACATGCGGCCGGCGCGCTCTTTCTTGTCGCGCGAGGTATTGGCAAGCGCCATGCCCTGCTCGAGCTTGCCCGAGTAGATGCGGCAGAACGTGATCGAGCCGACGTGCTCGAAGCTCATGATCTTGAATGCGATCATTGCGAGCGGCTCGCTGTCCGACGGACGGCGCGGGCTCTCTTCGCCGGTCTTCGGATCGATACCCTTATAGGCTTCACGATCAAGCGGGCTCGGGAGGAAGTCGACGACGGCGTCGAGGAGCGTCTGGACGCCCTTGTTCTTGAAGGCCGAGCCGCACATCATCGGATAGAAGGTGCGCGTGACCGTTGCCTTACGGATGAGCTTCCGCAGGGTGTCTTCGTCCGGCTCCTTGCCTTCGAGGTATGCTTCCATCGCGGCGTCGTCCATCTCGACGGCAGCCTCGATCATCAGCGCGCGATATTCGCTGGCCTTGTCGACGAGATCGGCGGGGATCTCGCCCTCGATCATCTTGGCGTCCTTGCCGTCGCCTTCCCAGATGATGCTCTTCATCTTGATGAGGTCGACGACGCCCTTGAAGTCAGCTTCGGCGCCGATCGGAATCTGCAGCGGCACAGCGCGTGCGCCGAGCTTGTCCTTGATGTCGGCAAGGCACATGAAGAAGTCTGCGCCGGTCTTGTCCATCTTGTTGGAGAAGATGATGCGCGGAACGTTGTACTTGTCGCCCTGACGCCAGACCGTCTCGGTCTGCGGCTCGACGCCCTGGTTGCTATCGAGAACGCACACGGCGCCGTCGAGCACGCGGAGCGAACGCTCGACTTCGATGGTGAAGTCGACGTGGCCAGGGGTGTCGATGATGTTCAGGCGACGCTTCTTGCCGTCGCGACCGGTCCAGAAACAGGTCGTGGCAGCGGACGTGATGGTGATGCCGCGCTCAGCTTCCTGATCCATGAAGTCCATCGTCGCGGCGCCGTCATGGACTTCGCCGATCTTGTAGGACTTGCCGGTGTAATAGAGGATCCGCTCAGTGGTCGTGGTCTTGCCAGCATCAATGTGAGCCATGATGCCGAAGTTGCGGTAGTCCTCAATGGCGTATTGCCGGGCCATCAGTCTCTATCCTTTGCGCTTCGGTTGCCCGGAGACAACCGCGCCATCCTTTGCGCTTCGGTTGCGCGCTTCGCAACCAGAGCCATCTTTTTCGCTTCGGTTGCGCGCTTCGCAACCAAGCCTGCTTGCCTTGCGCATTGGCTGCCAAACTTAGCAACCGCGCCTTGTATCCCTTACCAGCGGTAGTGCGAGAACGCCCGGTTGGCGTCCGCCATCTTGTGGGTGTCTTCACGCTTCTTCACGGCCGTGCCGCGGTTCGACGACGCATCGAGCAGCTCACCCGACAGACGCTCAACCATGGTGTTCTCGTTGCGAGCGCGAGCTGCAGCGATGATCCAGCGGATGGCGAGAGCCTGGCGGCGCTCGGAGCGAACTTCGACCGGCACCTGATAGGTGGCACCGCCGACGCGACGCGAGCGAACTTCGACAGCTGGCATCACGTTCTCGAGCGCCTGATGGAACATGGCGATCGGATCCGACTTAGCCTTCTGCTCCATACGCTCAAGCGCACCGTAAACGATCCGCTCGGCGACCGACTTCTTACCGTCGGCCATGACTGCGTTCATAAACTTGGTCAGAACCAGATCCGCGAACTTCGGATCGGGATTAACCTGGCGCTTCTCTGCACTGTGACGACGGGACATAGGTCCTGGTCCTTCGCTTCAATTCTCTTCCGGCTCACACCCGGGCGAGCCACCTGAAACCTTGAGATCCCGATCTCACCGCCAGGCGGCTCGTCCGGGATACTCCGCAGCACGTCCTTACTTCGGACGCTTTGCACCGTACTTCGAACGACGCTGCTTACGGTTGGCGACACCCTGGGTGTCGAGCACGCCGCGCAGAATGTGGTAACGGACGCCGGGAAGATCCTTGACGCGGCCGCCACGGATCAGAACCACGGAGTGCTCCTGAAGATTGTGGCCTTCGCCCGGGATGTACCCGATGACTTCGTAGCCGTTGGTCAGGCGGATCTTGGCAACCTTACGAAGTGCCGAGTTCGGCTTCTTCGGCGTCGTGGTGTAGACGCGGGTGCATACGCCACGCTTCTGAGGGCAAGCCTCCATGTGGCGCGACTTCTCGCGATAGACCTTCGGATTCCGGGGTTTCCGGATCAGCTGCTGTATCGTCGGCATAAGCGCCCCATTCTCATTCGGCTCCAACCCGTTGGTTCGTTCCGGCGCCGCGCATCCAATGAGCGCATGCGACAAACGAAACCTGCCGAGCCCCGGAGCCCCGGGAGCCTGGCACGGAAAAAACCAGAGGATCCTCCGACTTGCCTTTCGGCTTGCCAGCGATCTTGGTCCGAAAATGTCCTCTGCTTTGGGACGGCAGCGTTTAGGCTCAAGCGCAAACGGGCGCGGAAACGGCCTACCACCTACCGTGAGAGTGGCGTTCCTATATACACTCACGGATTCCTGGTCAACACTTGCGGCTATAGTTTTTGCAAGAATTGACGCGACTTTTCGCGGATTGCCGATTTCAAAGCGTTTCCGGCGTGAGGATCTGCCGGAGATCGTCGCTTATCACAGGAAAGCCACCTTTCCGGCCAAGATCTCGCGCTATCGGCTGGGCGATATGAGCGTCCAGCCCGCACTTCCGACAATCTCCTGGCGCGGAGGCATGAATGCCTTCTTCAACTGGCGCGACTGCGCTTGCAAGCAAGGCTTTGGGCGCTTCAACAGCTTCCACAGAGCTTGCCGCGACTTTCGGTCCCAACCTCCGTCACACGCTCCTGCTCGTCGGGGGCTTTTTCGTGCTCCTGGCCGGTCCGCTCGTGCTTCTTTGGGGAGTTTTGGGCATCGCGGCTACTGCAGGGCTGGTGATCGGCCTTTCGATTCTCGCGCTCAGAATGCCATCGGACAGTATCGTCCGCCTCTATCAGGCGACTCACATCGCGCCGGACGACAGCCAGCTTTCGAGCCTCGTTGATGTGCTCGCGTATCGAGCCGAGTTGCCTCAGCGACCTGACTTCTACGTCATTCCCAGCGCGACGCTCAGCGCCTTCTCGACGGGAGCTGGTGGACGCTCTGCGATTGCGGTTACTGAAGGGTTGCTGCGGCGACTTTCGCTTTCGGAAACCGCCGCCGTTCTGTCTCATGAAATGGCGCATATCCGGCACAGGGATACGGCCGTGTTTGGGCTGGCGGATGTGATCACGCGGGCGGCGCAGGTCATGAGCTACGCCGGGCTAGGGGTCGCAGCCTTCAATGTCTACGCGCTTGCAACCAGCGAGGACACGGTGTCCTGGTGGGCCGTTCTCGGGCTCTATCTCGCGCCGACACTCTCAAACCTTCTGCAGAACGGGCTTTCCAGAGACCGCGAGTTCAAAGCCGATGTCGAGGCCGTAACGCTGACCGGCGATCGCGAAGCCCTCGGCTCCGCCTTGAAGCACATCAAAACCGATACAGGCCACGTTTGGGAGGATCTGATGCTTCCCGTACCCGGGCGGCATGTGCCTTATCCTTCGCTCATGAGATCGCATCCCGATGCCGACGAGCGCATCCGCAGGCTCGCATCCGCAGAGATCGCGCAGGGGCACGATCCGCTCGTCATCGTCGAGCAGCCGATGGTTTCCCTCGTCGGCTACGGCCCCGGCGACATGCGCCCCCGCCACCGCTGGCCGGGCCTCTGGTTCTAGGCTGTGGACCGGGGATGTGACGGCGGGAGGGGGTTGCCTCCGGCACCGGGCCCGCGTATCAGCGCGAGCATGACCGAAGTGACACAAACCGCCCCGACGATGCCTCGCTCGACCCTCAAACTCGAGGCGATCCCGGATCTCGTGCAGCGCCTGCGCGCGGGAGAGCGTCGCGCCATTGCGGCGGCCGTCACGGAACTCGAGAAGCTTTCGACGAGCGCGCCGCCGCTGCTCGAAGCATTGCAGCCCTATCTCGGGAAGGCGCTTGTGGTGGGCTTCACTGGGCCGCCGGGCGCGGGCAAGTCCACGCTGGTCAACGCGGTCATCGCGCACGTCCGCTCACAAGGCGGCACGGTTGGCGTGATCGCCGTCGATCCTTCGAGCCCGATCTCGGGCGGCGCCATCCTCGGCGACCGCATCCGCATGACGGCGGCGCTCGACGACGACGGCGTGTTCGTGCGCTCGCTCGCGAGCCGCGGTTATCTCGGCGGTCTTTCGCCTGCCGCCGTGCGCGTGATCGACGCGCTCGATGCGGCGGGTTTCGACCTCATCCTGCTCGAAACCGTCGGCACTGGACAAAGCGAAATGGACGTTGCGGAAGTCGCTGACGTTCGCGTCGTTATTTCCGCGCCGGGCCTTGGCGACGACATCCAGGCGATGAAGTCGGGCCTCTTGGAAATCGCCGACATTCTGGTCGTCAACAAGGGCGATCGCGAAGGCGCGGAACTCACGCTGCAGCAGCTTCTCGGCGCGCTTTCGATCCGCTCGATGCGCACTCCTGTTCCAGTGCTCAAGACGACCGCGACGACCGGCGAGGGCGTGCCGGAGCTTGTCGAAACCGTGCGCGAAGTCGGCCAGCGCGGCGCGGCTGCCGGACCGATGGCGCGGCGCCGGCGGCGTGCGCGCTACCTCATCGCACGCGCAGCAGCCGACGTGGTGGCGCGGCGCGTCAAGGAAGACATCGGCCGCGAGATCGACGCTCTCGCCGACGAAGTGCTTTCGGGCCGCACGAGCCCGGACGTTGCGGCACAAAAGCTGCTGTCGCGCTGAGCGCACTCCACCGCGTCGTGCTTACCGACACACGTCATCCCGTTGTCTCAGAGCGTCAACGATCCAGCAGCGCGCCCGAGCAGCGACGTGTTCTGGATGCCGGCCTCCGCCGGCATGACGGAAATTATTGGGCTGCCGTGCACTTCGCACCGTTCCCGGCGTCATGGCGAAGCCATGCTCCGCATGGAAGGCCGGGGTGCAGACAAGCCTCAAAGCGTGCGACGCCCCGATAGCGCACCCAAGCAGCGATGTGTTCTGGGTGCCGACCTCCGCCGGCATGACGGTGTTGTTTGCGGAGAGGCTTTGGGCGTTCGGCGCGGCCTTCCCGCGCGGACGGGTGGGTCCTAGGCACAAGGCCTAGGATGACATCAGGAACGCGCAGCTACTCATACCGTCATCCTCGGCTTCATGCCGAGGATTCAATTATCAACATGAGCAAGCGATGACGTGCTGCGCGCTCGGCGCGGCCTTCCCGCGAGGACGGGTGGATCCTAGGCACAAGGCCTAGGATGACAGTGTGAGGTGTCGGCGACCGACGTCCAAGCGTCCAACCAAGTCTAGTCTAGCCAGGCGCGCACCAACCAGCCGACAAAAAACATGAGGCCCATCGCGGCGGCGATGATCGCGCCGCTTGGGCGTCTCAGAAATTGCTTCGGCGGCTGAAGAATGCGGCGCGTGGTTGCGGCTTGCTCTTCTCGAGACAACAGAGACACGGGGCCAGGGTGAAGGATGCGCGTCGGCGTTTCGTCGGCCGTGTGTGATGCCGCGCCGTCCGCGGCGATCTTGATCGCAACGACGGTGGTGTTGTCCTGGTCGGGCGTGGCTTTCCCAAGCACGGCGGCGATCAACGCGTCAGCAACAGTCTCGGGCGACGCTTCGCGATTGCGATAAATGACGTCGCCAATCTCGTCGCCGCTGAGGGTCGCGATGCCGTCGCTGGCAATAATCAGCCAGTCGCCATCGGCAAGCGGATACGGTTTTGTCTGAAGATCCTGGAGCTCGATCGCCTTGCCGGTCACCGCCGAGCGCAGGGCATTGCGATAGATATTCTTCTCGGCTTCAGCTTTGGAGATTTTTCCGCGCCGGGCTTGCTCATCCAGAAAGGCGCCGAGCGAATGATCGGCGTTGAGGCGCAGCACATTCGGGGGCCTGAACAGAAGCAGCAGAGAATCGCCGACGCTGACCCAGCGCAATCCAGCCTGATCGATCCACGCTCCGATCAGCGTGCATCCCATTCCGTCGAGCCTCGGATCTTCTGAACCGCGCGCGGCAATCGTGGAATTGGCGGCGTCGAGCGAGGTTTCGAAGCGCTCGCCTGGCTCTACAGTCGATTGCGAGAAGTGCGAGACGAAGGTGCGGCACGCGAGATCACCTGCGATCTCGCCGCCCGCGTGCCCGCCCATCCCGTCCGCAACCACGGCAAGCAGCTCCCGCCCTTCCGTCGTGGCGGTGTCGCTTCCGGATGGCCAAGTCGCGAAGGCGTCTTCCTGATTGGCGCGCTTTCCGATTGTGGCTCTGGCCGCGCAGGCCACGCGCCACGTCATGCGCCCTCGCCCTCGTCGCTCCAGTCGAAATCAGGACCGCAGCAGGGGAAGAAGCGGAACGTCGTGTTGCCGATGCGGAACTCGTCGTTGGCTTTCAGCTCCGCCGGTTGCAGCAACGGCATGTCTTGGAGGCGGATGAGGTTCGGCTTGCCGCCGTGGTGCAGATAGAAGGTCCGCCGTTCGTCGTCGTAGGTGATGAAGGCGTGCTCCTCGCGCGAGATCGCCTCGTCGCCGAACTCGACGGAGATGCGCTGGTTCGACGCCCGGCCGATTGAGTTCATGCCCACGAATACGGGCCGAAAGCCGCCACGGCCCGGCCCCTTCACGACGACAATCCAGCCTGCAACGGGCGCGATTTCTACGTTCTCAGCGCGCACGAACTGCGTTTTCGCGAGCGGAGCTTGCATTTTCACGGTGGGCTCGCCGGGAGCAATCGGCGCCTGTCCGGTGCCGGAGATCATGCCGACGAGACGCGTGGTGCCGATGATCGAGCCGCTGCGCGGTGACGTTCTGGGCTGCGAGTTGACGCCCGGCTCCGTCACGTCGGGGCGCATGACGAGGCGCGTTTTCTTGTCGGGGTCGTTGTCATCGTTGTCCGGGTGATCGGCCATCATCGAAACTCCTCATCTCCCGGTAACGCGGATCTTTGGATCTATACCGAAAATTCCTGGTCGGCCCGGTAGCGCAGGCGCACCTCGCCAAGTTCGACCACATCGCCGTCGTTTAGTTCGCGCGACTTGTATTTGGTCTTGTTGACGACCACGCCATTGCCTGCTCCGAGATCGGTGATCACGAAGTGGCCGGTCTCGATATTGTAGTGAAGCACGGCGTGGCGGCGCGATATGGAGTCGTTCTGCAGACAGATGTCGTTATCGCGGTGCCGACCGACGCGCACGTTCGTGGTTCGAAGCGGATGGCGGGCGGGGCTGCCGTCGATCGTTTCAAGCCAACCGTAGACGGCGGGCTTGGCCTTGTGCTCCGGGGCGGGTGTCGGCGCTGTTGGCGGTGTTGGCGCGGCAATTGGCGGCTCCACTCGGGCTGGCGGCTGCGATGGTCTCGTCGGCGCCTTGGGGGGCGTGGTGTCCGGTGCTGCAATGTCTTCGGGTCTAGCGGTCGGCGGATCGACAGCTTCGACCGGCGCATCGGCATCGGTGGCGCCCGCCACTTGATGCTGGCGGAACTTGAGCGCCGCGAATGCGCCGCCGCCGAGCAGCACTGCAAGACCTGCGACAAGCGCCAACCAGCCGAAACTGCCGGATTCCGGTTCGGGTTCAGAAGAACGTTCGACGGTGGTCTCGAAGGCCGGCTGCGGCGCCGCCGGAATGACGACCGCCTGCTCCGTCCCGAGCTTCTCGCCGTTTGCAAGCGTTGCGCTGAAAACAAGGGTCTGCGTCCCAGCCGGTGCGTTCAGGTTCACACTCAGCGTGCCACCGTTCTCGAGCAATTCCGGCGTGAAGCGACTGTTCACGATCTGCTTCGTGAAATCCTTGTCTTTACCCGACCCCTGTTTCACCTCGGCCGCATAGCCTCCGGTCTCGTCGGCAAGCCGGGACAGCTTCTCGAAGTTCGACCGCTGGGCTGCCACGTCGTAGTAGCCGAGGCTATGAATGGTGACGCCGGCGTCCTTGGCGGCCTTAACAACCTGCTCGTGCGTGGCGTCGGTATCTTCCGACGTGCCGTCGCCCAGGATGACGAGCGCTTTGCGCTCACCTGGCTCCTTCGCCAAGGCGTCCACCGCATCGAGCGCGGACTTATAGAGTTGGATTTTCGAGGCGGTGGGCTTGATGGCGATGATCTGGCGCATAAACTCGGGGTTCGAGGCGCCCGAGTCCGACACGAGGCTCAGCCCTTCGGCGAAGGTGTAGGCCGTGAAGCGGCGCTTTCCCTCGCGCGCGCTCGTGAACGTCACGACCGCATCGCCCATCTGTGTCAGCGTTGCGCGGCGCGCGTTCGGCATGAGCTGGATGAGGTAGGCCGTCGTGGTCGGATGCGTTGCCGCGTCGTAGGGCTCGAATGTCGCTTCGGGGGCATCTGATTGGCCTTTAACGGCAACCTTGACGTCCTCGATGGCGGCCAGCCCGTTGACGCGCACGCTGCAGCGAACTGCTGCGTTCGATGACGCCGGCTCGTCACACGCGGTGATCAGCCTGTTTGGTTCGGCTCCTGCGGCAAACGATCCCAGCACGGAGCAAAGCAGACCGATGGCAACGCCCGTTGTTCGCTGCCTCGACGGCTGCCGCATGCTCACGTCTCCAATATCGGAATCCCCGGCGATCTTACGCTGGCGGGGTATGGCGTTCAACACAACCAGCTCGCCGCCCACAGAACGCTCACTCCCATCCCCTGGCCGACCCGACGCTCTTTGCGAAAGAGTAACTCTTTCCGGGGCAAGGCGAATGAGGCATTCTTGCGCTGCTTGGCCCGACGGGAGGAGGCTGCCGCTCCATGGATGTTCGTGACGAGACCGTGTTGCCGCCCGGCACGCGGATCGATCATTACGTCATCACCGGCCTCCTCGGGCGCGGCGGGTTCGGCATCACTTATCTCATTCGCGACGAGATGCTGAACAAGGACTTCGCGCTCAAGGAGTTCTTTCCGGAAGATCTTGTTCGGCGCGACGGCAACAGCATCAAGTTCCTGTCGCGGGCCAACGCCGAAGAGGACTATCGCTGGGGCCTCAAGAAGTTCTTCGACGAAGCGCGGTTGCTGGCGCAGTTCAACCATCCGAACATCATCGGCGTGCGGCGCGTCTTCGAGCACAACGATACCGCGTACATGGTGCTCGACCTCGTCACGGGGACCACATTCGAGAAGTGGCTGCGCGGGCTCGACAGCCGCGCGACGCAGGACGAGCTCGATCTCGTCGCGGGACCGTTGCTCAGCGCGCTTGAGCTCGTGCATCAGAACCGGACCTGGCACCTCGACATCTCGCCCGAGAACATCATGATCCGGGCCGAGGACGGCGCGCCGATCCTGCTCGACTTCGGCGCTTCGCGCTTCGAGATCAAACAGCATTCGCAGCTCGTTTCGGCGCTCGTGTTCAAGAGCGGCTATTCGGCGCCCGAACAGTACACTTCGAACGCCGACCGCTACGGACCCTGGACCGACATCTACGCTTTCGCGGCCACGCTCTATCGCGCCGTAACGGGGCAGCGGCCGGACGAGGCGACATCGCGCCAGCTTTCAGACGACCTCAAGCCCGCGACAAAAGCTGTCGCAGGCCACTATCGCGAGGGCTTTCTCGAAGCGGTTGATGAAGCTCTGCGGCTTTCGCCGGGGCAGCGGCCACAGTCGATTGCGGAGTGGCGGCCGCTACTGCTCGGCGGCAGCGAGGTCGTATCGGCGGAGCCCGCGACCACGTCATCATGGACCCAAAAGACAGTCGTCACGAAAACCGAGGCGCGTCCCGGCCCTCACGTTTACACGCGCCTCATCACGAAGAGCCTGTCGAAATTGGGCGGCGCGGCGCGGCGCTCCAAGTTTGCCTACGGCGCGATCGCGGCGTCACTGCTGATGCTGATCGCCGGCGCGGGCGCGATCTACGCCAGCGGCGCGCGCAATCCATTCGCGGAGTGCGGGGGGATGTTCTCCGGCGCAGACTGCTGGGGTGCGGTCGTCGACAAGGGCGGCAATATTTTCGGACGCGTCGAGGAAGCCAGCAAGGAAAAGGCCGAGACCACCGCGATGAAGCGGTGCTCCGACCGTCTCGGAGAGGGCTGCAAGCTCATTGCGACGCTTACGAAGCAGGAGTGCTGGGCGCTGGCAGAAACGCCAGCCGATCCGACACGCTGGAGAGCATCGACCGGCAAATCGATCGACTTCGCGCAGAAGGATGCGCTGTGGGACTGCGAACGCGCGTACGGAAAGTGCAAGCCCGCGCTTACGTTCTGCGCCGACGGCACGAAGCGGTAGGGCTACTCGCGGAAACGATTGGTGATCGGGTAGCGGCGATCACGCCCGAAGTTGCGCGACGAGATCTTGACGCCGGGCGCCGCCTGCCGCCGCTTGTACTCCGCGAGATACAAAAGCCGCTCGACCTTTTTTACGACATCCGGATCGTGGCCGCGCGCCACGACTTCGCTCACCGGCATCTCCTTCTCGACGAGGCATACGAGGATGTCGTCGAGAATTTCGTAGGGTGGCAGGCTGTCCTGGTCGGTCTGGTTTTCGCGCAGCTCCGCCGTCGGCGGGCGCGTGATGATGCTTTCGGGGATGACGATCCCCGCCGGTCCCAGCGCGCCCTTGGGCACGTTCGCGTTGCGCCAGCGTGACAGGCGATAGACCTCCAGCTTGTAGAGGTCCTTCACGGGATTGAAACCGCCGTTCATGTCGCCGTAGAGCGTCGCGTAGCCGACGCTCATCTCGCTCTTGTTGCCCGTCGTCAGAACCATGGCGCCAAACTTGTTCGAGATCGCCATGACGATGACGCCGCGCGCGCGGCTCTGAATGTTTTCTTCCGTGATGTCGGCGTGGCGGCCTTCGAACAGCGGGCCCAGCGCCTCGGTGAAACCTTTGACGGCGGGCTCGATCGGCACGGTATCGAAGCGGATGCCGAGGGCTTTTGCGCACGCCCCGGCGTCGGTCACGCTTTGGCTCGACGTATAGCGATAGGGCATCATGATCGCGTGGACGCGCTCTGGTCCCAATGCATCGACGGCCATGGCGGCGACGAGCGCGCTATCGATGCCGCCGGAGAGGCCGAGCACGACGCCGGGAAACCGGTTTTTCTCGACGTAATCCCGCAGGCCCAGCACGCAGGCCTGATACGCGGCGGCATCGCCTTCGGTCAGACGATGCACCTCGCCCTTGGCGCAGGTCCATCCCGCCTCGGAGCTTGTCCATTCGGTGATGGCGATATGCTCTTCCCACGCCGGAAACTGCACGGCGAGCGAGTGATCTCGATTCAGCACGAACGACGCGCCATCGAACACGAGTTCATCCTGGCCTCCGACCTGATTGACGTAGGCAAGCGGCAATCCGGTTTCCGTCACACGCGCGACGGCGACGTTCATGCGGACGTCGGGCTTTTTCCAGTCGAACGGCGAGCCGTTAGGCACGATCAGCATTTCGGCGCCGCATTCCGCGAGGCATTCGGCGACTTCATCCTTCCAGATGTCCTCGCAGATCGGCACGCCGATGCGCACTCCGCGAAACGAGATCGGGCTCGGCAGCGCGCCAGCCGCAAACACGCGCTTCTCATCGAACACCCCGTAGTTCGGGAGATCGACCTTGAAGCGAACGGCCGCAACCATGCCGCCGTCCAGCAGCGCCACCGCGTTGTAGATCGCGCCCTGCTCGGGCCAGACAGTGCCGACGAGAACTGCGGGGCCGTCCCCCATACTGGCCGCGAGCGCTTCGAGGCGATGGCGCGCGGCGGTGTGAAACGCGGGTTTCAGAACGAGATCCTCGGGCGGGTAGCCCGTGAGGAAGAGTTCGGGGAACACGATCAGATCGGCGCCCTCAGCGGCGGCCTTAGCGCGCGCAGCCAGCAGCTTTTCCTCGTTGCCGGCGAGGTCACCCACGATGGGGTTCAACTGGGCTAGCGCGATCTTCAGGGATGTCGGAGGAGAAGCCGGTGCGGATTTCGATGTGCTTGTCGATGTGTTCATGGCGCCAAGATTTAGGCGGCCTCTCGCCTGCGGTCCAGGGGCAAGGGCTGCCTGGCGTTAAGCGGGCCCTGCAAATCCTGCAATGCCGCATGTCCAATTCCGGCGGTGGACCTCCAAGCGTTCCGTCAGTATCACCGTGGCAGCTTGCCCTGAGGCGATCGTTTTTGCCATGCTCTCGATTCTCACCATCGTTGCCCCCGTTTTTGCGCTCATCGCCAGCGGTTTCATCGCGCGGCGGATCGGGGTGATGGGAATGGCTGCAGTATCGGAGCTCAATCGCTTCGTTGTCTACCTCGCGCTGCCCGCGCTTCTGTTCGACGTTATGGCCAACGCCAAACCGGACGATCTCGCGCAGCCTGAGTACATCGCGGCTTTCGGTCTGGCCTGCGGCGCCGTGTTCTACGCCACGGTCGGCATCAATCTTATGCTCGGGAAGCCGCTGACGACGGCGAGCATCGGTGGACTGCTCGCCTCCTACGCCAACACGGCGTACATGGGCATCCCGGTACTGCTCATGATGTTTGGACCGGCCAGCCTTGTGCCGGTGACGATCGCGTCGATTCTCACCGTCTGCGTGCTGTTCGCCTCCGGCATCGTGCTGATCGAGATCGGCGGACAGAGCGAACGCAGGCCTTTGCGGCTGGCCTACAAGGTTCTGGCATCCCTTATCCGCAATCCACTGCTGATCGCCCCGGTTCTTGGCGCGCTCTATGGCGCAACGGGGCTCGGCATGCCCGCTCCGGCGGAAGCCTTCCTCAAGCTGCTCGGTGGAGCCGCGAGCCCACTCGCGCTCGTCGTTATCGGGCTTTTTCTTGCCGAGCCGCGCGCCATTGAGAAGTCAGATGTCGGCGAGGCCTGCGCTTTGGCGGCGGTCAAACTTCTCGTGCAGCCGGCGCTGACGTGGGGGCTCGCACACGCGTTCGGCGTGCCGCAGCCGCTTGCGGTCATGGCGATCCTGCTCGCGGCGATGCCAACGGGCACGGGGCCGTTCATGGTGGCCGAGTTCTATAGGCTACCCGCGGTCGTGACCTCCGCCGCCATCCTGTTCTCAACCCTCGGCTCGCTTATCACTCTGCCGCTGCTTATGCTGCTGCTTGGGGTCGGGGGCCATCCTTAACGGGCTTACCGGCGTTCGCCGCGCTATCTTCACTTTTTGGACTAATTGACAGGGGCGGGCGACACCGCATCCCCTTGTTTATGGCGTTACCATCGGGCAGAGCAGTCCAAACACAGATGGAAGGCACTCCTTATGCGTCTCGACGCGATCCCGATCGGTAAAAATCCTCCCGAGGACATCAACGTCATCATCGAAGTCTCGGTGGGCGGGGAGCCGATCAAGTACGAAATGGACAAAGCGTCAGGAACGCTGGTCGTTGACCGCTTCCTCTACACGCCAATGCGGTATCCGGGAAATTACGGGTTCGTTCCGCATACGCTTTCCGACGATGGCGACCCGATCGACGTCCTCGTCTGCAACACGCGCATGATCGTGCCGGGCGCCGTGATCAACTGCCGCCCCGTCGGCGTGCTCGTGATGGAAGATGAGGGCGGCGGCGACGAGAAGATCATCGCTGTGCCGTCTCACAAAGTTTCGCGGCGCTACGAGAAGATCAACGACTATTCGGACATGCCGCCGATCTCGCTGCAGCAGATCGAGCACTTCTTCATGCACTACAAGGATCTCGAACCCGGCAAGTGGGCCAAGATCAGTCATTGGGGCGATAAGGCGGAAGCCGAGAAGCGCATCATTGAAGCGATTGAGCGCGCAAAGACAAAGGCCTGAAGGCTGACATGAAAAGACCCGGGTTTTGCGGGTCTTTTTTTGCGTCTGCGTCAGCCGACTTTTTCGGCCTGGGATGTGTTTGTGGGCGCGGTCGCCGTGCTGTCGTAGGCGGTCTTGACGTAGCGATCGCCGGTTCGTGTGATCTTCGTCGTCCAGCCGGTATCCCAAGTCATCACCGCTGAGATGCCGTCGACGGCCCACGTGCCGGTCATGCCCTCTCCATCGCGATTGGCGTCGGCGACTCCATCAGCGGACAGCGTGATCTCGAACAGCTCACCGTTCGAATCTTCGACTTCCCAAATCCCGACGAACTCGCTGCCCTGCAGATCGACGTTCTTCTGCGGTGCGGCATCGTCCATGCCGATCAGGGTAAATACGCCGGAAAGCATATTGGTATTCAGACTGGCCATTCGGTTTCTCCGCATGGTGGGAGCCGGCCGCACAAGCGACGCCAGCGTTCCATCTGCGAAGGAAAACTCCGTAGGGAAGGCGGGGTTCCCCGCTCCCTATCAGCCCGCCGCGACGGCAGGCAGGCTCGGCAAGCCGCGAGCCTCGCGCTCGAGCTTCATGCGCTCGGCGACAAGGAACGCCAGCTCCAGCGACTGATCGGCGTTGAGACGCGGATCGCAGACCGTGTGATAGCGATCCATGAGCTGGGTTTCCGAGATCGCCGCCGCGCCGCCCGTGCATTCGGTCACGTTCTGGCCCGTCATCTCGACGTGGATGCCGCCCGCGTGCGTACCTTCCGCGCGATGCACGTCGAAGAAGGCCTCGACCTCCTTCAGGATGCGATCGAACGGTCGCGTCTTGTAACCGTTGGCGGCGCTGATCGTGTTGCCGTGCATCGGGTCGCATGACCACACGACGGTACGGCCGGCCTTCTTCACGGCGCGGATCAGCTTCGGCAGATGCTGGCCGACCTTCTCATGGCCAAAGCGGCAGATGAGCGTCAGACGGCCCGCCTCGTCCTTCGGGTTGAGAATGTCGATCAGGCGCAGAAGTCCATCCGGCTCCAGCGACGGGCCGCACTTCAAGCCGATCGGATTCTTGACGCCGCGGCAGAACTCGATGTGCGCGTGATCGGGCTGGCGCGTGCGATCTCCGATCCAGAGCATGTGCCCGGACGTGGCGTACCAATCGCCGCTCGTGGAATCGAGACGCGTCAACGCTTGCTCGTAATTAAGGAGCAGCGCTTCGTGGCTCGTGTAGAAGCTCGTGGCGCGGAGCTGAGGCGTGTTGGCACTCGTGATGCCGCACGCGCGCATGAAGTTCAGCGTCTCGGCGATGCGATCGGCGAGCTCCTGATACCGGTGGCCCTGCGGGCTATCCTTGACGAAGCCCATGTTCCACTGGTGCACGCGCTCGAGATCGGCATAACCGCCGGTCGCGAAGGCGCGGATCAGGTTCAGCGTCGCGGCCGACTGACGGTAGGCTTCGAGCTGGCGCTGCGGATCGGGGATGCGTGCTTCGGGCGTGAACTCGGCGCCGTTGATGATGTCGCCGCGGTAGCTCGGCAGCTCGACGCCATCCTTCTTCTCGACCGGCGACGAGCGCGGCTTCGCGAACTGGCCCGCGATGCGGCCCACCTTCACGACCTGGCTTCCGCCGGCGTACGTCAGCACGACCGCCATCTGCAGGAAGACGCGGAAGAAGTCGCGGATGTTGTCGGCGCGATGCTCGAGGAAGCTTTCGGCGCAATCGCCGCCCTGGAGCATGAAGCCTTCGCCCTGAGCCACGGCGCCGAGCGCCTTCTTCAGCTCACGTGCCTCGCCTGCAAAAACGAGCGGCGGAAACGTCGCGAGGCGCTGCTCGACATCCTGCTGCACGGCGGCATCGGGATAGTCGGGCACCTGGACGATCGGAAGCGAGCGCCAGCTCTCAGGGGACCAGGTCGTGGGCATCGTACAATCTCCTCCCGCGGGCGGCGCCAATGTCGGCGCCAGCGCGGTCTCTCAGCGCAGAATACGCAAATTTATGGGCGGCTTATAGGGCAAGTCCCAGAGGATAGATAGGGTTGGATCGCGCCCTCTTCGAGACGCCGCCGATGCCGCAGCGCAAATAAGAAAGGCGGCCCGTTTCCGGGCCGCCTTGGCAATCTCAATCGCTTTGGCGCCTATTCGGCGACGCGGCGGCGGCGACGGGCCGGGCCGCCGGCGTCCAGCCCCGGTGAGGTCAGGGCCTTTTCGGCGTCGCTGCGCGCCTTCTCCTTGCTGATCATATCATCGCGCTTCTGGGCGATGCGGCGCAGACCGCGCAGCATTCCGCCCGTGCCGGCCGGGATCAGACGGCCCACGATGACGTTCTCCTTGAGGCCCTCGAGCGTATCCGACTTGCCGATAACGGCGGCGTCGGTGAGCACGCGGGTGGTCTCCTGGAACGACGCGGCCGAGATGAACGAACGCGTCTGTAGCGAGGCCTTAGTGATGCCGAGCAGAACCGGCGTCGCGGAGGCCGGACGCTTGCCCGCCTTCTCGACCACGGCGTTCTGCTCGTCGAACTCGAGACGATCGACCTGCTCGCCCTTGATGAAGTCGGTATCGCCGGTTTCGGTGATCTCGACCTTCTGGAGCATCTGACGAACGATGACCTCGATGTGCTTGTCGTTGATGGTCACGCCCTGCAGACGGTAGACGTCCTGGATCTCGTTGATGAGGTAGTTCGCGAGTTCCTCAACGCCCTTGATCGCCAGGATGTCGTGCGGTGCCGGGTGACCGTCGTAGATGTACTCGCCACGCTCGATGTGGTCGCCAGGCTGAACGGCCAGGCTCTTGCCGCGCGGGATGAGATACTCGACAGGCTCCGCATTCTCTTCATCAGGCTTGATGGTGATGCGCTGCTTGTTCTTGTAGTCCTTACCGAACTCGATCGTGCCCGACACTTCGGCGATGATCGCGTGATCCTTCGGACGACGTGCCTCGAAGAGCTCGGCAACGCGCGGCAGACCGCCCGTAATGTCGCTCTGCTTGGCGGATGCCAGCGGAACACGCGCGATGACGTCGCCCGCCTTCACGTCCTGGCCCGGATCGACCGAGAGAATGGCATCGACGGTCAGCAGGTAACGGGCGTCGCCGCCGCGTGCCACCTTGATCGGCTTGCCCTTGCCATCCTTGATGACGATCGCGGGCTTGAGCTCGGCGCCGCGCGGCGTTGCACGCCAGTCGACGATGACGCGGTTGGTCGTGCCCTTCACTTCGTCCGTCTGCTCGCGAACAGAGACGCCTTCGAGGAGATCCTCGAACTCGATCTTGCCGGTCGCTTCCGTGATGATCGGACGGGTGTAGGGGTCCCACTGAGCCAGCTTGGTGCCGCGCTTGACCTCATCGCCCTCGTCGACGTGCAGACGCGCGCCGTACTGGATCTTGTGGGTCGCAAGCTCCTTGCCCGACTGATCGACGATGACCACCGACATGGTGCGCGTCATCGCAATGAGGCGGCCCTGGCCGTCCTTCACGATGGCGCGGTTCTTGATCTTCACCTTGCCGTTGAAGTTGCTCTCGATGAACGAGCTGTCGACCACGTTGGCGGTGCCGCCAATGTGGAACGTACGCATCGTGAGCTGCGTGCCCGGCTCGCCGATCGATTGAGCGGCAATGACGCCAACCGCTTCGCCGATGTTGACGGGCGTACCGCGTGCGAGGTCGCGGCCGTAGCACTTGCCGCAAACGCCGGTCACCGTTTCGCAGGTCAGCACCGAGCGGATGCGGACTTCCTGGATCTGCGCCTTCTCGATCGATTCCGAGTGCCGCTCCTCGATCAGCTCGCCTTCCTTGATGAGGACGGTGTCGACGCCGTTCTCGTCAGTCGAGACGACGTCCTCTGCCGCGGTACGGCCGAGCACGCGCGCTCCGAGCGAGACGATCACCTGACCTGCGTCGACAACCGCCTGCACCTTGATGCCGCGATCGGTTCCGCAATCCTCCTCGTTGATGATGCTGTCCTGGGCGACGTCGACGAGACGACGCGTCAGGTAGCCCGAGTTGGCGGTCTTGAGAGCGGTGTCGGCGAGGCCCTTACGAGCGCCGTGGGTCGAGTTGAAGTACTCAAGAACCGACAGGCCTTCCTTGAAGTTCGAGATGATCGGCGTCTCGATGATCTCGCCCGAGGGCTTGGTCATGAGGCCGCGCATACCGGCGAGCTGCTTCATCTGCGCCGGCGAACCGCGCGCACCCGAATGGCTCATCATGTAGACCGAGTTGATCTGCTTTTCGCGTCCGGCCGAATCCTTCTCGGTCGCGGAAATGCGGTCCATCATCTCCTTGGCGATCTGGTCGGTGCACTTCGACCAGGCGTCGACGACCTTGTTGTACTTCTCGAGCTGCGTGATCAGGCCGTCGTTGTACTGCTGCTCGAACTCGCGCACCATTTCGGTCGTGTCGTGCACGATCTTCGACTTGGTGTCGGGGATGAGCATGTCGTCCTTGCCGAACGAGATGCCGGCCTTGAACGCGTGGTGGAAGCCGAGCGCCATGATGCGATCGCAGAAGATGACCGTCTCCTTCTGACCGCAGTTGCGGTAGACGGCGTCGATCATGCCCGAGATGGCCTTCTTCGTGAGAAGCTGGTTGACGAGCGTGAACTTCACGCCGCCCGTCTTCGGCAGCACTTCGCCGAGGATCATGCGGCCCGGAGTGGTCTCGACGATCTCGACGACGTTCTCACCTTCGGCGTTCGTGGAGCGGAAGCGCGCCTTGATCTTGGCGTGCAGCGTCACCGCACCCGCTTCGAGCGCGTGACGGATCTCACCGACCGACCCGAACACCATGCCTTCGCCCGGCTCCTTGTCGCGGATGATCGACAGGTAGTAGAGGCCAAGAACGATGTCCTGCGACGGCACGATGATCGGCTGGCCGTTCGCGGGATGCAGAATGTTGTTGGTCGACATCATGAGGACGCGTGCCTCAAGCTGGGCTTCCAGCGAGAGGGGAACGTGCACGGCCATCTGGTCGCCGTCGAAGTCGGCGTTGAAGGCTGCGCAAACCAGCGGGTGAAGCTGGATTGCCTTACCTTCGATGAGTTGCGGCTCGAACGCCTGAATGCCGAGGCGATGCAGCGTAGGCGCGCGGTTCAGCATCACCGGATGCTCGCGGATGACCTCGTCGAGGACGTCCCAAACTTCCGGCTTCTCCTTTTCGACGAGCTTCTTCGCCTGCTTCACTGTGGCAGCCTGGCCGAGCGTCTGGAGGCGTGCGTAGATGAACGGCTTGAACAGCTCGAGCGCCATCTTCTTCGGCAGGCCGCACTGATGCAGCTTGAGCTCGGGGCCGACGACGATGACCGAGCGGCCCGAGTAATCGACGCGCTTGCCGAGTAGGTTCTGACGGAAGCGGCCCTGCTTGCCCTTCAGCATGTCGGCGAGCGACTTCAGCGGACGCTTGTTGGCGCCGGTGATGACGCGGCCACGGCGGCCGTTGTCGAACAGGGCGTCAACCGACTCCTGCAGCATACGCTTTTCGTTGCGGATGATGATGTCGGGAGCGCGCAGCTCCATCAGCCGCTTCAGACGGTTGTTGCGGTTGATGACGCGGCGATAGAGATCGTTCAGGTCTGAGGTTGCGAAGCGGCCGCCGTCGAGCGGCACGAGGGGACGCAGCTCGGGCGGGATGACCGGAACGACGGTCAGGATCATCCACTCGGGCTTGTTGCCGCTCTCGATGAAGCTTTCGATGACCTTGAGGCGCTTGCCGAGCTTCTTGGGCTTGAGGTCGGTCGTGCTCTCGGCGATTTCCTGGCGCAGGTCCTCGCGGATCTTCGGAAGATCCATGCTGACCATGAGCTCGCGGATCGCCTCGGCGCCGATACCGGCGGTGAAGCTGTCCGGACCGTGCTCCTCGAGCGCCTGGTTGTACTGGTCCTCGGTCAGGAGCTGCTTCTCCTTGAACGGAGAGATGCCCGGCTCGATGACGATGTAGTTTTCGAAGTAAAGGACGCGCTCAAGATCCTTGAGTGTCATGTCGAGCAGCAGGCCGATGCGCGAGGGCAGCGACTTCAGGAACCAGATGTGGGCGACTGGCGCCGCCAGCTCGATGTGGCCCATGCGCTCGCGGCGCACCTTGGCGAGCGTCACCTCGACGCCGCACTTTTCGCAGATCAGGCCCTTGTACTTCATGCGCTTGTACTTGCCGCACAGGCACTCGTAGTCCTTGATCGGTCCGAAGATGCGCGCGCAGAACAGGCCGTCACGCTCCGGCTTGAACGTGCGGTAGTTGATCGTTTCGGGCTTTTTGATCTCACCGAACGACCAGGACAGGATGTCGTCCGGCGAAGCGATGGAGATCTTGATCTCATCGAACGTCGGCACGGGCTGCTGGGTCTTGAAGAGGTTGGTGATCTCGTTCATCGGCTCTCTCCAGGGGGACGCACGGGGGCGGGCGTCCCAAGAAATTCAGTCATCACCCTCTCCTCAAGGAGAGGAACTGGGCGGGCAGTCGCGGGTTCGACGCGCTCTGCTCCGCCCGGACCTCTACCCATCGAGAACGACGGGTAGAGGGAGGCGTCTCGTTACTCGGCCGCTGCCGGCGGAAGTGCCGGGCGGTCGGGCGCGGCTTCAGGAGCCTGCTCGACAGCGGCGGCTTCGGAGTTGAGCAGCTCCACGTTGAGGCCGAGCGCGCGCATCTCCTTGACCAGCACGTTGAAGCTCTCCGGCACGCCTGCCTCGAACGCATCGTCGCCACGGACGATGGCCTCGTAGACCTTGGTACGGCCGGCGACGTCGTCCGACTTCACCGTCAGCATTTCCTGCAGCGTGTAGGCGGCGCCGTACGCTTCGAGCGCCCAGACCTCCATTTCGCCGAAGCGCTGACCACCGAACTGCGCCTTACCGCCCAGCGGCTGCTGGGTGACGAGCGAGTACGGGCCGATCGAACGGGCGTGGATCTTGTCGTCGACGAGATGGTGGAGCTTCAGGATGTACTTGTAGCCCACGGTCACCTTGCGATCGAACGGCTCGCCGGTACGGCCGTCGTAGAGACGGACCTGACCGGAGCTGTCGAAGCCGGCAGCGTCAAGCATGTTGACGATGTCGGGCTCCTTGGCGCCGTCGAACACGGGCGTCGCGATCGGCACGCCCTTGGTGAGCTTGCCGGCGACGGAGGCGAGATCCTCGTCTCCGATGGACGGCTTGATGACGTCCTTGCCGTAGATCTTCTCCATCTCGGCGCGCAGCTCGTCGGCCTTGCCGGAAGCATGGAACTCCTTCAGCGCCTCATCGATGATGCGGCCCAAGCCTCGGCACGCCCAACCCATGTGCGTTTCGAGAATCTGGCCGACGTTCATGCGCGAGGGCACGCCGAGCGGGTTCAGCACCACGTCGACGTGGGTGCCGTCCTCGAGGAACGGCATGTCCTCGCACGGCACGATGAGCGAGACGACGCCCTTGTTGCCGTGACGGCCGGCCATCTTGTCGCCCGGCTGGATCTTGCGCTTCACGGCGACGAAGACCTTGACCATCTTCATCACGCCCGGAGGCAGCTCGTCACCGCGCTGCAGCTTGTCGACCTTGTCAACGAAGCGACGCTCGAGGCTCTTCTTGGCCTCCTCGTACTGCTTGTTGATGGCCTCGAGCTCGGCCTGAGCCTTCTCGTCCTTGAGACCGATCTCCCACCACTGGCTGCGCGGGATGTCGGCCAGGATCTCCTCGTCGAGCTCGGTGCCCTTACGAGCGCCGCGCGGGCCCTTCGAGACCTCCTTGCCAAGGAGCGAGTCCTTCAAGCGTGCGTAGACGTTGCGATCGAGGATCTGCAGCTCGTCGTCGCGGTCCTTGGCGAGACGCTCGATCTCTTCGCGCTCGATCGCCATCGCACGCTCGTCCTTGTCGACGCCGTGACGATTGAAGACGCGCACTTCGACGATCGTGCCGCTGACGCCCGGCGGCAGGCGCAGAGACGTGTCACGCACGTCGGAGGCCTTCTCGCCGAAGATGGCGCGCAGCAGCTTCTCTTCCGGAGTCATCGGGCTTTCGCCCTTCGGCGTGATCTTGCCGACGAGGATGTCGCCCGGATTGACCTCGGCGCCGATGTAGACGATGCCGGCTTCGTCGAGGTTCTTCAGCGCTTCTTCCGAAACGTTCGGGATGTCGCGCGTGATTTCCTCCGGTCCGAGCTTGGTGTCGCGCGCCATGACCTCGAACTCCTCGATGTGGATCGAGGTGAAGATGTCATCGTACACGACGCGTTCGGAGAGGAGGATGGAGTCCTCGAAGTTGTAACCCATCCACGGCATGAACGCGACGAGCACGTTCTTGCCGAGCGCCAGATCACCGAGATCCGTCGACGGGCCGTCAGCCACGATTTCACCGGCCTCAACGCGGTCGCCGACGTTGATCAGCGGACGCTGGTTGATACAGGTGTTCTGGTTCGAGCGCTGGAACTTGCGCAGGCGATAGATGTCGACGCCCGGCTTCGACGGATCCGTCTCTTCCGTGGCGCGAACAACGATACGCGTCGCGTCAACCTGATCGACGATGCCGGCGCGGCGAGCCGCGATAGCAGCGCCCGAGTCACGGGCAACGCGCTCTTCCATGCCGGTGCCGACGAGCGGCGCCTCGGCCTTCACGAGAGGAACGGCCTGACGCTGCATGTTCGAGCCCATGAGCGCGCGGTTGGCGTCGTCGTTCTCGAGGAACGGAATGAGCGCCGCCGCGACCGACACGAGCTGCTTCGGCGACACGTCGATGTAGTCGACGCGGTCGCGCGGAACCAGCATCACGTCGCCCTGGTAACGGACGGTGACGAGGTCCTCGGTCAGGTTGCCCTTGGCGTCGATGTCGGCGTTGGCCTGGGCGACGTGGTGGCGCATCTCCTCCATGGCGGAGAGATAAGCCACGGTGTCGGTCACCTTGCCGTCCTTCACCTTGCGGTAGGGGCTCTCGATGAAGCCGTACTTGTTCACGCGCGCGAACGTCGCGAGCGAGTTGATGAGGCCGATGTTCGGACCTTCCGGCGTCTCAATCGGACAGATGCGGCCGTAGTGCGTCGGATGCACGTCGCGGACTTCGAAGCCCGCGCGCTCACGCGTCAAACCGCCCGGGCCAAGCGCCGAGAGACGGCGCTTGTGGGTGATCTCGGAGAGCGGGTTGGTCTGGTCCATGAACTGCGAAAGCTGCGACGAGCCGAAGAACTCGCGCACGGCAGCCGCAGCCGGCTTGGCGTTGATGAGATCCTGCGGCATGACCGTGTCGATCTCGACCGAGCTCATGCGCTCCTTGATGGCGCGCTCCATGCGGAGCAGGCCAACGCGGTACTGGTTCTCCATTAGCTCGCCGACCGAGCGAACGCGGCGGTTGCCGAGATGGTCGATGTCGTCGATCTCGCCGCGGCCGTCGCGCAGGTCCACGAGCGTCTTGATGACGGCGAGGATGTCCTCGCGACGCAGCACGCGCATCGTGTCCGGCGCATCGAGTTCGAGGCGCATGTTCATCTTCACGCGGCCGACGGCCGAGAGATCATAGCGCTCCGCATCGAAGAACAAGCTGTGGAACAGGTTGGTCGCGGCTTCGATGGTCGGCGGCTCGCCCGGGCGCATGACCCGGTAGATGTCCATCAGCGCTTCCTCACCATTCGAGTTCTTGTCGATGTTGAGGGTGTTGCGGATGAACGGACCGATGTTGACGTGATCGATGTCGAGGACGTGGAATTCCTTGACCTTCTGATCCTTGAGTTCGGCAAGCAGCTTCGCGTCCAGCTCTGCACCGGCTTCGGCGTAGATCTGTCCGGTCTCGAGGTCGACGATGTCCTCGGCGATGTAACGGCCAGCCAGATCCTCAGACGATACGAGGACTTCCTTGAGACCGTTCTCGGCGAGCTCACGCGCCTTGCGCGCGGTGATCTTGTCGCCCGCTTTGGCCACGACGTCGCCGGACTTGGCGTCCATGAGGTCGGCGAGAGGCGTCATGCCGCGCATCTTCTCGGGCATGAACGGCATCTTCCAGCCGCGCTTACTCTCCTTGACGGAGATCATCTTGTAGAACGTCGAGAGGATCTCTTCGTCGTCGAGGCCGAGTGCATAGAGCAGCGTCGTCACCGGCAGCTTGCGGCGGCGATCGATGCGCACATAGACGTTGTCCTTGGCGTCGAACTCGAAGTCCAGCCACGAGCCGCGATAGGGAATGATGCGGGCCGCGAACAAGAGCTTGCCCGACGCATGCGTGCGGCCGCGGTCGTGATCGAAGAACACGCCCGGCGAACGGTGCATCTGGGAGACGATGACGCGCTCGGTGCCGTTGATGACGAAGGTGCCGTTGAGCGTCATGAGCGGCATGTCGCCCATGTAGACGTCCTGCTCCTTGACGTCCTTGATCGACTTCGAGCCGGTCTCTTCGTTCACATCGAACACGATGAGGCGAAGCTTAACCTTCAGCGGCGCCGAGTAGGTCATATCGCGCTGCATGCACTCGTCGACGTCGTACTTCGGCGGCTCGAATTCATAGCGCACGAACTCGAGCGTCGCGCGGCCCGAGAAGTCCGAAATCGGGAAAACAGACTTGAAGACAGCCTGCAGGCCGTGGTCGTCGGGACGGCCGCCGGGCGGCTCCTTGACCATCAAAAAGTCGTCGTATGAACTCTTCTGAACCTCGATGAGGTTCGGCATTTCCGCGACCTCGCGGATGGAACCGAATTGCTTACGAATACGCTTACGGCCGTTGAACGTCGTCTCAGCCATGTTCGCTCCTCATCTCGCCGGGGTCGCTGCCCGTGGGGCTGCAGCAACCGCTCCGTCCTTCTTGCCCAGCGCCGAGGTCGCCATCCCCAGCACTTCGTCTGTGAACCCTAAAACGGCTCACCGGAGGGCCTCGGCGGGGCATTCAGCCCCGAGAGAACCTCCGGAAAACCGTCTCTTGCCCGCGGTGCGGGCCGACATTCGGCATCGGGCAAACGGCAAGCGAGGCGTTGAGACCCCAAATGCCGATTGCCCTTTGCCTATTGCCGTTACTTCAGCTCGACGACCGCGCCCTGGTCTTCAAGCTGCTTCTTGATCTTCTGTGCCTCGTCCTTCGGCACGCCTTCCTTCACGGTCTTGCCGCCGGCCTCGACGAGGTCCTTGGCTTCCTTGAGGCCAAGGCCCGTGATGGCGCGGACTTCCTTGATGACGTTGATCTTCTTGTCGCCGCCCGACTTCAGGATGACGGTGAATTCCGTCTGCTCTTCAACTGCGGCAGCAGCAGCGCCTGCGGGGGCAGCAGCAACAGCAACAGCGGCAGCAGCCGACACGCCCCACTTCTCTTCGAGAAGTTTGGCAAGCTCAGCTGCTTCGAGAACGGTCAGGTTCGACAGGTCTTCAACGATCTTTGCGAGATCCGACATTGTATATAGTCCTTCCGGTTAAGCCTTCGAGGGGTGGCGCTTTGTCCCAGTCTGTTTTGCTGGAGCGCCGGTTTGGTGTTCCACAACTGGTCTAGGCAGCTTCGCCTTGCGATGCCTTGGCCTGGATGACGCGTGCGAGCTGTGCGCCGGGCTCCTTGACCGTGCGGGCGATCTTCGTCGCCGGCGCGTTCAAGAGACCGATCAGCTTGGCTCTCAGTTCATCAAGCGAAGGCAGGCTGGCGAGGGCTTTGACAGCGTTCGCGTCAAGGATCGAGGTGCCCATCGCACCGCCGAGGATCACGAGCTTCTCGTTCTCCTTGGCGTAGTTGACGGCGACCTTCGCCGCAGCAATCGGATCCTTCGAGTAGGCCAACACAGTCGGCCCCGTGAAGAGATCAGAAATGCCCTCGGCGTGGGTATCCTTGAGCGCGAGCTTCACCAGCTTGTTCTTGGCAACTTTGACAGAACCGCCAGCTTCTTTAACGCGCTTGCGGAACTCTGCCGATTGAGCTGCCACCATGCCGGTGTTGTGGGCGACGACGACCACGCCCGTGTCTTTCAACACGTCGTGGAGAGACGTCACGAGCGCCTGTTTTGCGGCTCTATCCACCTGCTCACTCCTGGTTGCGACTGACCCGTTGGCGGGTCCTTCGCGGTTGCACCTTGCCGCGGCTTTCGAACTCTCCCTTACCAAGGGCGTGCTCTACCGCGACGCTTGTCCTGTCCTGACCGCGCGCATCACTGCGGCACGGTGCTGACCCAGAAGGCTCAAACCGGCTCATGCCCTTAGGCAGAAATCCGGGTGGTCTCCCGTCTCATGCGGGCCCCCTCTCGAGGATTAAGCGTCACCGGCATGCCGGATCGGCGCCCATCAATCTTGGACAGGTCTCCCGCCATCGACCTCGAAAGGCTTCCGACTGGAGATCCCGCACCGGGAGCAAAGCCCCACGGCGCGAAATTCGTGTTCGGACCAATGACGGTCCGTGGTGGCTACGCTCGGCTTAAGCCGTGGGCGTCGCCGAAACGACAGTGCTGGTCTCGAGCTTGAGGCCAGGTCCCATCGACGACGAGAGCGATACCTTCTTGATGTACGTGCCCTTGGAGCCCGCAGGCTTGGCCTTGGTCACGGCATCAACGAATGCCTTGATGTTCTCGACGAGGGCCTGCTCCGTGAAGCTCGCCTTGCCGACGCCAGCGTGAACGATGCCAGCCTTCTCGACGCGGAACTCGACCGAGCCGCCCTTGGCGCCCTTGACGGCGTTGGTGACGTCCATGGTCACGGTGCCGACGCGCGGGTTCGGCATCAGGCCGCGGGGGCCGAGCACCTTACCGAGACGGCCGACGAGGCCCATCATGTCCGGCGTCGCGATGCAGCGATCGAAGTTGATCGTGCCCTTCGAGACGATGTCGACCAGATCTTCTGCGCCGACGACGTCAGCGCCGGCAGCCTTGGCTTCATCAGCCTTGGCGCCACGTGCGAACACAGCGACGCGCGCGGTGCGGCCCGAGCCGTTCGGCAGGTTGCAGACGCCGCGGACCATCTGGTCGGCGTGCTTCGGATCGACGCCGAGGTTCATGGCGATCTCGACGGTCTCGTCGAACTTCGCCTTGGCGCGCTCCTTGATCAGGCGCACGGCCTCATCGACGGCGTAAGCCTTGTTCGGGTCGACGCCCTTGCGGACGGCGGCGTTGCGCTTGCCGCCTGCGAGGCGGGTCGCGGCGATCTGCTCGGCGGGGACCGACGATGCTTTCTTTGCGGTTGCTTCTTTTGCCATCGACTTACTCCACCACCTTGAGGCCCATCGAACGGGCGGAGCCAGCAATCGTCTTGGTGGCCTGCTCGAGGTTGTCCGTGTTCATATCCTTGATCTTCAGCTTCGCGATCTCCTGAAGCTGAGCCATGGTGATGGAACCGGCGACGTCGCGGCCGGGGTTCTTCGAGCCCGAACCGGGCTTGCCCGTCGGCTTCATGCCGGCGGCCTTCTTGATGAGATACGTCGCGGGAGGCGTGCGCATCTCGAAGGTGAACGAGCGGTCCGAATAGACCGTAATCTTCACCGGAATCGGAGTACCCTGCTCAAGATCCTTCGTCTTGGCGTTAAAGGACTTGCAGAATTCCATGATGTTGACGCCGCGCTGGCCAAGCGCAGGGCCGATCGGCGGAGACGGATTGGCCGCTCCTGCCGGGACCTGAAGGTTGATGTAGCCGTCGATCTTCTTTGCCATCGTATCCCCTAAGTTTTCGGGAAGACTCACTGCTTCCCAGGGTTAGCGGTCAGCGGGTTTCTGCTTTCGCTCGAACCCTCCCGCAGATTTCGGTCAGTTTGCCGTTATTGGCTCCCTGCCCTCGACCGGTGCTGCAATCACACCGGAAGCTCTCAAATTTCTCTCGTTCAGGCCGAGACCTTCTCTACCTGCCCGAACTCCAGCTCGACCGGCGTTTTACGGCCGAAGATGGAAACGCCAACCTTGAGACGGGAGCGTTCCCCGTCCACCTCTTCCACTTCGCCCTGGAACGAGGCGAAGGGACCATCGACGACCTTCACCTGCTCGCCGACCTCGTAGATGATCGAGGGCTTCGGACGCTCAACGCCTTCCTTGACCTGATTCAGGATGCGGGCGGCTTCGTCATCGGAAATGGCGATGGGCTTGTTGTCCGCGCCGAGGAAGCCCGTCACCTTCGGCGTATTTTTGATGAGGACGAACGCAGCGTCCGTCATCTCCATGTTGACCAGCACGTAACCAGGCAGGAACTTGCGCTCCGCCTGCACCTTACGGCCGCGCTTCACCTCCACGACCTCTTCGGTCGGGACGACGACTTCGTCGAACAGATGCTCGACACCAGCCGACTTCGCACGCTCCTTGATGGCGTCCGCCACCTTGCGCTCGAAGTTTGTGTAAGCGTGAACGATGTACCAGCGCTTGGCCATTCTCAAATCGTCTCTTCTGTCGTGCCTCAGCGAGGGCGTGTCCGCCTGGCAATCATGCCCTGCGATCAAGCGCGGAGCCCAAGCACCCAGTTAACAATGTGTCCAAGCACTTGATCGGTAATGAGGAAAAACACCGAAGCCAGGGAGACCATGACGAGGACCATAAGCGTGGTAATCCACACCTCCTTCCACGTCGGCCAGGTGACTTTCGAGACCTCCTGCCGTACCTCTTGGACAAATTCGAACGGATTGAACTTCGACATCAAAACCGCTTCCTGAGCGCCATGCGACACATTGACGCAACCCCTATCCCTGGGTGCGTTTGATAGAGCCGACCAGGCGCCCTCTTCTCTGGTCAACCCCAAATTACCTCATGGCAGGGGAGGAGGGTCTCGAACCCCCAGCCTTCGGTTTTGGAGACCGACGCTCTGCCAATTGAGCTACTCCCCTATCGCACAGCTCGTACACGCCTTATCGACGCGAAAGGCGCACATGCCTAATGCGGGGGCGGCATCCTTAGCCGAACTTTTCGGGTTTGTCACTTGCTTCGGCGCATTTTTATGAGGTCGTTGCGCGTTCCGCGAGATCTCTTTGATATTCGCCCGCAAATGAAAGGTCTAAGCTGCGGCGCAGACCCGGGTTAATTCGACCGTGCATGCCGTTGTTTTCGCCGCATTTTGCGATTTAGCAGCGATCTCGCCAGCTTGACCGGATCGGGTCTATTCATCCTTATACGTCAGGCGATTTTCTCGACATACGTCAGGCGATTTTCTCGACGACCACCGCCGTTCCGTAAGCCAGCACCTCTGTCACGGCGGAGGCGATCTCGTTGGCGTCATAGCGCATCCCGAGGATGGCGTTGGCGCCGGCTTCTTCAGCGTGCTTCACGAGCAGGCCATAAGCCTCTTCGCGGGTCTGCTCCGCGAGCGTGGTGTAAACGGAGATATTGCCGCCGAATAGAATCTGAATCGCGGCCCCGATATTGCCCACCACGCTCCGCGAGCGGACCGTGAGACCGCGCACGAGGCCGATGTGCCTCACGACCCGATACCCTTCGAGTTCGTTGGTCGTGGTGACGAGCATGGAGCCCCCGAGGCGACGCGCTCTTTATATATATGCCACGCAATGGAGTGGAGCGGGTGATGGGAATCGAACCCACGTATTCAGCTTGGAAGGCTGCTGCTCTACCATTGAGCTACACCCGCGCGAGGGGCTCTGATAGACGCTTTGCGTCCGCATGTGAAGGGCCAACCGTGGGCTCTCCGCGCGAAAGATGACGCGTTTTGCAGCAGAGACCGGCAGCATTTCCCGCGTCGCCGACGCGAAACTTCTGCCTTGTTTTTGATCTCCGATTGCACAAATATTGACCGCGAGGCCACGACCTCACCCGCTTTGGGACATCACTCCGGGACGGCCCGGATCATCCCCGGGAGGCTTATCGTGGCCTGGATCTATCTTCTGCTCGCCGGAATACTCGAAGTCGTTTGGGCCTTCGCCATGAAGCAGTCCGACGGCTTTACGAAGCTTGTTCCGACCGCCATCACGGTCGTCGCTCTGCTGTCCAGCCTGGCGCTTCTCGCCATGGCGATGCGGTCGCTGCCGCTCGGAACCGCGTATGCAGTCTGGACGGGAATCGGCGCAGTCGGGGCGCTCATCGTGGGTGTCATCGCGCTTGGGGAACCGATGCACGCGCTGCGCGCGACGGCAGCGGCCATGATCCTTGGCGGGCTCGTCCTCATGAAGCTCGCCTGACGCTCGCCCGGCACACGACGTTCGTCCCAACATAAAAAGACACCCCGGCGTTGCGGCCGGGGTGCCCAGGTGACCACAGGGCTCATTCCTGTGGCAGGGGGGTTTGCTGTGTCCTACATGCGAACGCGCTTCTTCTCCGGATCGTAGAACGGGAAGGGCACGACTGTGGCCTTGAACCGCTTCTGCTTTCCATCGAGACGGCCGACCTCCAGAGCCGTGTCGAGCGCCGATTGGGTCACGTCAACGCGTGCGAGCGCGAGAGTCTTTTTCAGTAGTGGCGAACGCACGGCGCTCGTCACGATGCCGACCTGTGCGCGGCCGACGAACACCGGATCGCCGTGCGATGGCTTCTCGTTGCCTTCGATCTCGAGGCCGACCAGCTTGCGCTGCGGATTGGCGCGGCGGTTTGCCAGCGCCGCCTTGCCGATATAGTCCTCTTCCTTCTTCGCAGGCACCGTGAAAGCGATGCCAGCTTCGAAGGGGTCGGTGGTGGTGTCGAAGTCGTGGCCGCCGAACACGAGGCCGGCTTCGATGCGCACCATGTCGAGAGCTTCGAAGCCGAACGGCTGCATACCGAGTGGCTCGCCTACGGCCCAGATGGCGTCCCACACGGCCGGCGCATCCTTCGGGTGGCAGAAGACCTCGTAGCCGAGTTCGCCAGTGTAGCCCGTTCGCGAAACGAGCACGGGAATACCGGTCACGCCTCCGATGCGTCCGACGGTGAAGCGGAAGAGGCCAAGCTCCTCGATCGTCGGGCGGCCGCCAGGCGTGCCAACAATCTCCTTCAGGATCTCGCGTGACTTCGGTCCCTGGACGGCGACGTTGTGAAGTTCCGACGTCGCCGTCTTGAGGTGGACTTTAAGGCCGGATTTGTCGGCCTGCTCCTTGAGCCACATCAAGCTTGCGTCGTCACCGCCAATCCAGCGGAAGTTGTTCTCGCCCAAGCGGAACAGCGTACCGTCGTCGACCATGCCGCCGTGCTCGTAGCACATGGTGGTGTAGAACACTTGGCCGACGGACATCTTGCGCACGTCGCGCGTGACGATGCCCTGCAGGAATTCCTCGCTATCCGGACCGAGAACTTCCATCTTGCGCAAGGGCGAGAGGTCCATAATGACGGCCTTCTCGCGGCACGCCCAATATTCCTCGATTGCGCCTTTGTTGGCGAAACGATGCGGCACCCAGAAGCCGCGATACTCGCCGAAAACGCGCGTGAGCGCTGACGTGCGTGGATGGAAGCCGCTTTCGCGGGTGAACTGGAGAGGAGCGTCTGGGGACATTCTGTATCCGATCGAACGTTTGAAGGGTGTGTCCTTGGGATAAACGCGGACGTGAATCTCCGAGAGGTTCCAACCATTGGAAGGATCGATGTCGGAGGGGCATGAAGATGTGCCGCACACGAGATCCGTCAGGGCGCGCATGACGACATAATCGCCGGGCCGCGACCACGGTTCGTCGGACCAGATGTTGTTATGGCAGTCGACGTTCGTGTTGTAGAAGAAGTTGATCGCAGGCCAGCCACTCACTGCGGTGATGGGCGTGTAAGGCTTCAAAGCGTTGTTTAAGTTATCCGTGCAGTTCGGATGGCCGAAGTAGCCCATGTCCTCGTAGTAGCGTGTCGTGCACGCGAGGTTGAACGTATCGTGGCGGCCGACTGTATCTTGCACGATTTCCACGAGCGCATTGCGATCACGATCGAAGAATTTCGAATGGAGAAACCCCGGCATCGGATAGGCCGTGCCGTTCATGGTACGTGTCGTGGTCGAGTCGAGGCCCTGCTCTTTCCCCTCGTCCAGCGCCTTGCGATTGAACGCGAGGAAATCCGCGCATTGGCGGCCCTGGACGTCGATGATCTGGATGTACTCGCCCTCGAACACTTCGAAGCTCTCGGCACTGGCGATGTTGACGCGAATGTCGAGGCGTGGCTCAGCAAGCGGATCAGGAAGCCGGGCCGTGTTCAAGAGGCGCGGGTTGGCGCGCTGAATAAAAATCAGCACATCGCTCGGCGGCGACTGCTCCCACACCACCATCGGCTCGGCGGGCGCACCGAAGACTGCAAACACAGACCGCTCCGCCTCGAGCGCGATCACCTCGCTTGGGCCTGCGTCGGACGTGAGAACGTGGGCAGCCTTGGCGCGACCCAGATCGAAACCCCGACGATAAAGACCAAAGCGCACGCGTTGGACGTCTTCTGAATCGCCTTCGAGAGCGCGCTCGATTCCAGACGGCTTGTTCGTACCTTTCAGGCCCAGCGCACCGAGGTCACTCTTTCCACCTGCACCGAAGACTGCGACCTCGACAGCCTGGCCGCCTTCCAGAGATGCCAGCTCAACGCGGTCTCCTGATTCAAGTTCGAAGGCGGCCGTGCCGCCGCCTTTCAAGACGTAGCGTTCGACGCCCGGCTCGATCACCGCTTTTCCCGGCACGAAAATCCGGGGCTTTGCACGTGACGTGAGTATTGTTTCACTCATGATGTCCTCGCTGAACGTAGCGCTCCCATGCCCAATTCGCCGGCCGCGCGAACGCGCAGCCGGCTTTGTCGTCCCCGCTACCGAATGACGTCGCTCTTATTCGGCGGCAGCCTTGGTCCCAGGCTGGTTGAGGAACGTTTCCAAAGAGTCGTCGAGTGCCTTCATCCACGGCGTATGATGGATCGGCGCTAGCGTGCCGGTCAGCGTCGATTTGAACGCCTGGTCGCGGTAGGTGAGGATATTATCCATCTTGTGGTGCTCCCACTCCTTGAACATGCGCGCAACCTCATCGACGTCGAGGCGCGGGTAGTCCGTGGGCGCGATGAGGTCGCGGACGAATTCGGTCTGGAAGTCGATGGCTTCGAAGGCGTCCTTGACGCCCTCCTCCATCACGGTCCACTTCTGGATGTCGTCCATCATGGCGCCCGGGTTGGGCAGATTGATGCGACCGAGCACGACGTCACGTGCGTACCAGGCTTCCGCATCAAACATGTTGAAGGTGTAGTACTGATCCTGGATGCCGACATACATGCATTTCGGATTGCTCCACCAGAAGACGCCCTTGTAGAGGTTCGGCGGATAGAGGCGGTTGCGCGACTTGAGACGCAGAGCATCTTCCATGAATGGGAAGTGGTTCGAGTAGCCGGTGCAAAGAACGATAGCGTCGAAGTCTTTTTTCGATCCGTCCTTGAAGTAGCACGTCTTGCCGTCAACACGCGTGAGCAGCTCCCGCTCGTCGAGCGTCTCGGGCCATTTGAAGCCCATCGGCTTGGTGCGCCAGGAGAACGTTACCGACTTGGCGCCGTACTTGTAGCACTGGATGCCAATGTCTTCTGACGAGTAGCTGGAACCGACGCAAAGAACATCTTTTCCGGCGAACTCGTCGGCAGACCGGAAATCGTGCGAATGCAGCGTGCGGCCGAGGAACTTGTCGAGGCCTGGGAATTGCGCGGTGATCGGCGTCGAGTAGTGGCCACAGCAGACGAAGACGTAGTCGAATACTTCATTCGTGACGTTGTCAGTATTCAGGTCTTTGACGGCGACCGTGAACTTGTCGGTGTCGATGTCGTAGGTTACCCAGCGCACTGCATGATTGAGCTGGATGTAGTGCGTAATGCCACTCTTCTCGATGCGACCCTTGATATAGTCGTGCAGCACGGCGCGCGGCGGATAAGACGGGATGGGGCGGCCGAAATGCTCCTCGAAACCGTAGTCCGCAAACTCAAGGCACTCCTTGGGGCCGTTTGACCAAAGATAGCGGTACATGCTGCCGTGCACGGGCTCGCCATGCTCGTCGATGCCCGTGCGCCAAGTGTAATTCCACAGTCCGCCGTAATCGGACTGGCGCTCGTAACAAACCATCTCCGGAATATCGGCGCCCTTTTTGCGGGCACTTTCGAATGCTCTCAAAACGGCTAGGCCGCTCGGCCCGGCGCCAATGATGGCGATGCGTTGATTAGACATGGTGCTTCCTTCCAAAATAAAGCTCTCGTGCTGTTGGTGCTGTGATGTGCCCCAAATCTTGAAACACCTATTTCGGGTGAGTGCGCAGGCGCAGCGGATCGTAGAACGGCATACGAACAACGGTGGCAGGCCACTCGCCCTTGTCATGAACGACCAGCTCGGTGCCGAGCTTCGTATAGCCGGGCGTGATCTGCGCCATCGCGAGCGACTTCATAAGATGCTTCGAGTAGGTCGTGCTGGTCACGACGCCGACTTCCTTGCCGCCTGACGTGATCTTCGCTCCCGGCTCGATGGCGCGATCGCTATCGACCTCGAGCCCGCTGATGAACGAGCGCTCCTTGCCCTTCTTGTCCTTGAGAGCGTTCTTGCCGACAAAATCAGCCTTATTGAGATCCACGGTCCAATCGGCCTTGACCTCCCAGGGCGTCGTGTCACCGTGCGTCATATCGAAGGGGAAGAACAGCAGGCCGCCTTCCACGCGAACGATGTCGAGCGATGACCAAGAAACCGGGATCACACCCTTCTCTTTGCCGGCTTCGAGAATCTTGTCCCAGAGAAAATGCGCGTCCGCAGCCGAGCAGAACACTTCATAGCCGCGCTCCGCAGAGTAGCCGCCGCGAGCGAGGCTTACGGACTTGCCAAACAGCGTCGTCTTTTGGTGTTGGAAGTACGGCAGACCAGCGAGGTCCATCGGCGTGTGCGGAGCCAACACGTCAAGCGCGACGGGGCCTTGCAGAGAGAGAATGTGCACGTCGTTGTCGCGCTTCACCGAAACGTTGAACTTTGACGCGACGTCCGGCAGTGCTTCTTCGAGCGCACCGCCGCCATGCGAAATGCGGAACTCGTTCGGACCGTCGACGTAGACGAGCACGTCGTCGATGAGCGCGCCCTGCTCGTTGACGATGTTCGAGATATGGGAGTCGCCGGGCTTTGCCTTTGAGACGTCAGAGGTCAGCAGGTAGTTCAGAAACTTGAGCGCGTCGGGTCCGCTCACGTTCAACATCTTGAGAGCCGTAACTTCGATCAGGCCGGCCTTGGAGCGGATCGCGGTCACTTCGTCATACGGATCTGTGGCGTAGTTTTGCGGAATCGGCATGTCGTTCCACGACGCTACCGTCATGTCGGCGCCGAGGGCGGCGTGGCGATCGTTTAGAACTGATTGTCTAGGTTCTTTGCTCAGGCTCATGGAGGGCCTCCCGTTTTTGGTGGTTTGGTTTTGAGACAAAAATGATGCGGTGATGAAGGAAGCGTGCCGGATCAGTCCGGAGCGCCTCCCGGCGACGTTGGCGCGCCGTCGTCGTATTTGTTGAGCCAGTCGATCGTCATTTGGCGGTAACGGGTCGTGCCCTTGTAGTCGGCGATCTCATCCGGCAGCGTCGCGAGCACGCGCGGCAAGCGGCGACCCCATTTCGGAACCGTGACGAGTTCCTGCATCTTGATCAGGTAGCAGCGGATCGAGAACAGGATGGCGTTCGAGCGCGGCAGGCGCCAAAGGCCCTGCAGCTCCACGCGCAGGTGGACCTTGTTGCCGACGTTCTCGGGCGTGACCGTCGTGCGGTCGATGCCCCACTTGTGATAATTCTCGGGGCTCGTATCGAGACGCGAATTGATGGTCATGGTCCAGTTCAGGCGACGAACCGGGCGGCCGACCTGAAGGTTCAGCAGGAACTTGAGCGCGCGGTCGAACACGCCCTTCTCGTGGGCAAGCGGCACGGGGCCGTGCCACTCGAAGAAGTTCATGCCGATGTCGAAATCGAGCGACCAGTCTGCCTGCGTGGTGATGATGCCGGCGTCCATGTAGAGCTGGCCGTCGCGCTGATCCTGGATCGAGAAGTCGCCCTGGCACTGCCGGCCGATGTATTCCATCGGCTCATACGGCAGCGTGGTGTGATCGCCGAAGGTGAACTTCTGATCGATGCCGAGCGGACGGTTGGTCCAGTGCCAGTTGTTTCCGTCCTGCGTCAGGGTGAAGTGCTCGGGGTAGTCCCGCGCCATCGAGGTCATCAACAGCTCGAGCATGTCCCACTGCGCGGTCATCATGTGCGGGAGCGCCTGGCAACGGCCGGGATCAGCCTCAAGGACCAGCGCGCGATCGCGCATCTCGGACACGTAGTGCTCGTCGATGTCGATCGGGAACTCGTAGACCGAACCCTTGGGGCCGGCGACATGCGGCTCGATGTTCACCGAGTACATGTACTTGTCTTCGTGGAACGGGAACGGAAAGCGGGCGATCGATTGCGGGCTGTTCGAGAACGTGAAGTCGTCCCGGAACGTCTCCTGCTTAAATGCCAATACCATCGTCTTAGTCTCCCAGGATGCTGTTCTCGATGCGCTCAAAGGTCGAGCGTGATGGAGTCCCCAGAAATGCGGGACATGCAGATCATGATCTTGTTGCCGGCAGCCTTCTCGCTCTCCGACAGATAATGATCGTTGTGCTCGATGTAGCCGCTGCAGGCTGTGACGCCGGTCTCGCACTGTCCGCAGGCGCCGCCGCGGCAGAGGAACGGCGGATCGACGCCCGCCTGCTCCAGCGCTTCGAGGATGCTCTGATAGCCGGTTACGGTGATGTCGCGACCGGAGCGCGCGAGCTTGACGACAAACGGCTTGCCGCTCGGAGGCGCCGAGAACTGCTCGGAATGGACATTCTCATCCGGCCAGCCCGCAAGATTTGCGGTGCGCAACACCCAGTCGATCATCGGCTTGGGTCCGCACACGTAGACATGCGAGCCGAGCGGCTGGTTGCCCAGGATCTGCTCGAGCGGTACGAGCTGCCCCTTGTCTTGCTGATAGACGTGAACGCGCGCGCCGTACTTCGCCTGAAGCAGCTTGCAGTAGGCGCCGTCTTCCAGCGAACGCACGCCGTAATGGAGCTCGAAGTTCGCCCCGGTCGATTCAAGCTCACCCATCATCGACATGAATGGCGTGATGCCGATGCCTCCGGCGACGAGGATGTGCTTGCGTGCAAGCTTTGCCGGAGGGAAGAGATTGAGCGGCTCGGAGATCTCTAGCTCGGTGCCGACTTTCACGGCGTCGTGCATGAAATGCGAACCGCCGCGTGAGTCCTCGACCTTGAGAACGCTGATCTCGTAGCTCGAAGAATCCCTCGGGTTGCTCATCAGCGAGTAGGGATTGCGGATCAGGCGATCGGGTGCCTGCATACACACGGTGACGTGCGAACCGCCGGAAAATTCGAACAGAGGCTGGCTATCGACCGGGACGAGGCGGAAACGCTTGATGCGGCTCGCGACGGGTTCGATTTCCGCCACGCGGACGCGGCGCAGGAACGAAGCAGTCATTGAAACTCCACCTTCGGTTCGGGTTTCTCATCGGGAGCTTCCGCGTTGATGCAGACGCCTTGAAAAGCCGCGAGACGGCGGGAGTAGTGGTCACGGACCATGAGCAGCAGCCCGCATTTCGAACACGTCACCGGGTTGGTCGTGACGTTCTCGGTCATGCCCTTGCAGTGCACGCACTGGACGCGACGTGCGAGAGAGCCGCGGTGCTCCGTGCGGATGGAAAGCGGATCGACGAAATTCTCTATGCCCGTCTTCTCCACGGAGCCGATCAGCGACTCGGTGCCCGCGGCATAAAGCCGGAGACCCATGGTGGCGGAGCCGAGCTTCGCTTTCAGCAGAGCGATGGCCGCATCAAGATCAGGTGCTGTCTCAACGTTTGCGGGCGAGAGCCTCTTCTTGAGTTTCGCCGCCTCATCGGCGCCTGTTCCTTCGGCCGAAAGAACGACCGAGGTGCGTTGAGCGAATGCTTCATCCGCGCGCGCGAACAATTCGATGACCGCTTCTGCCCCGCCTGCATCACAGACGGCCAAATTCGCACGGGCATGGGTATCTGGAGTAAGACCGAGATAGATCGGTCGACTTTTTATCCCACTCATCAGTGTCGCCTGGTCCTTTGCTCTGTTCGAATGCTCAGGAATTCGTGGGCCAGGGCGGCGGAGAAACCGCCCTAGCCCGCTGCTATCGCTAGCCCGGCAACTGGAAGATCCAGTTGGAGACCAGCACAACGATCAAGCCGGCGATCAGCGTGATGTAGGGCAGCATGCCGGCTTTGCGGGTTTTGAGATCAGCCTGCGTGAGACCGAGATCGCTCAGCATGTGCTCAGGGAACACGCCCTTGTCCTGCACGTAGTGGCGGTACCAGAACACCGGCACGATCAGGAACGCCGTGGCGAGACCGGCCCAGAGAGCGATCGGGTTCCAGACCTTGGCGCCCGCGCCCATGAACACCGCGTTGACGAACGCCAGTACCGTACCCACGGCGATCACCCAGGTGGGTGCTTTCCACGGACGCGGAACGTGCGCGTTGTCGATGCGGTGCAGCCAGCCCGAGTTGAGGTTGAGGAAGTTGAAGATGATGTAGCCACAGTTGGAAACCGCGAGGATGAAGAAGAAGCTCGTGGCGTCCGCGCAGGCGATGGCGAGTAGACCGAGGTTAACGATGAGATCCGTCCACATGGCGGCCGTGGGCGCGCCGTGCGAGTTGACGTGGCTCAGGTACTTCGGAAGCCAACCGTCACGCGAGCCCTGGTAGAGCGTGCGAGACGAGCCTGCCATCGCGGTCATGAGGCAGAGCATGAGAGCCAGGATCATCATCATCACGAGAAGGCTCGTGACCCAGCCGCCATGGCCAACCATCTGACCCATGGCTTCAGCGACGCCCGAACCATCGACGATCGAAGGCGCAAGCATGCCGTCGAGGCCGAGCACACCCTGGAACGTGAACGGCACCAGAGTGAAGAGCGCGAGACAAAGAAGGCCGGAATAGAAGATGGCCTTGAAGGTGTCGCGGCCGGGATCTCGGAACTCACGCGTGTAGCAAATGGCCGTTTCGAAACCGTACGTGGACCAAGCCGCGATGAACATCGCGCCGAGGATCAGCGTCCAGCCGGGAATATCCCACTCGCCCATTTCAGGAGCGTAGGCTGCTTTCAGAGGTTGGATCGGCGTGTAGTTCGACCAATCGATCTGTCCGGTCACGATCGGGATGATGCCGACGACGAACATCGGAATGATCACGGCGAGGCCAATGAACTTCTGGACGTTGGCGGTGCCGAGAATGCCACGATGCTGGATGGCGAACGTCACCAACATCAGGATGGCGCCGATGAAAAACGCCGCGTTGAAGGAGAACGACACAGGACCCAACGCGCCATGGAAGAGCGTCCAGTTCCGGATCGAGGGCGTGAGGGCTGCGACACCGTCAGCCGAGAGGAGCGCGGCGACCGCGTCAGCGGCCGTCTTGCCTTGGTTGGCGGCGAGCCATTCGACCACGCGCGGAGAGTCCTGTGCGATCGAAGACGCGTGCGCGCTGATCCAGGCTGCCACCTGTGGCGCGTCAGCTGGCGGTATCGGAGCCAGAGAGTTCAGGATGTAAGCGGCCGCGATCGAGCAGCCGAGCGAGAGAACAGGTGTCCAGGCGAACCAGTTACACCATACGGACAAGGGCGCGATCAGCTTCGAATAACGCACCCATGCAGCCGCGCCGTAAACGGAGGCGCCACCCGACTTGTTCGGGAAGAGGCCCGCGATTTCCGCGTACGTGAAGGACTGGATCAATCCCATGATCATGGAAACGGTCCAGACGAGAAAGGCGACCTTTCCCGCTACGCCGGCGATGCCGCCGATAGAAAACAAAACAAGCGCAGGAACGCCACTGGCGACCCAAAACGCTCCTCTCCAATCAATGGCTCTAACAAGTTGGCTGGATGAAGAACCATCCAGCATCCCTTCCCCGGTCAGTGACCCCTGTCCCGTTGTCATGCACTGCTCCCTAGCTTGCCGATGGTCCCAAATCCCGTGACGTTTTTATTCCGGTGGTTCGCCGCCCAATCCCTCTTCCGCCTCGGCCGGAGGCCAGCGGAACGGTAAAGTCGGTGGGCATCGCGTGCCGGCCAAAGGTGCTCAGGTTGATCAAAACCAATTTCAACCATTTTGTACCACAATTGGTCGGCTGCGGCATATTATGCGTTACGATTTGCCTCGCAAGTCGAAAAATTTCATTGGAGGGAAAACTGTTTGATCTTTGTGCAACTGCACAAAACCTAACCGACTAAGGTTTTTCGAAATTCTCGAAAAATGCTGCGGCTGCAAACCTACTTTGGTTGTTTTTGGTCTTTATTGGTTGCAATTCCGCAATGCGAACGGCATCCTCACACGACGTCATCGACTTCAAATGCGAATGCGGGGAAATGGGCACCACTGCGCGGAACTGGGTGAAATCATCAGCCGATGGCTTTGCCGCACTGAATTCATTGCGCTTTGCGGACGCGGCTGAGCACTGGCTTATTGCCTTGCCCCTCGCCTCCGGCGACCCTTGGCATGCAGCCGCACAAACGAATGCCGGGACGGCGTTTGCCTTGTGTGGTGACGCTCACCGCGCGGAACGCGCGCTCCGCGACGCTGAACTCAGCTGGGCTGAACACGCGCAGAAACTCGAATCCGCAGAGACAGACATTCCCGGACGCAGCTCGGCGTTTCATTTCGCGTTGGCGTCGCGAAACATGGCTGCGTTTCAATCCATCCACCGGCGGCAGCTCGATCGGTGTTGCGAAGCCGGGCGCACCATCGCGCGCTTCAATCGCCATGTGGCCTGCGAAGGCAGGCTGCCATGCGCCGACGAACTCAATACGCTCTCGACGTCCCTCGGCGACACGCTAGGCCCCCGCGCGCCTGCGGTGCGTATGCTGGATGCAGTCTCGAGTATTCCTAACCACTGCGCGCCCAGAGACGACTCGGGTTATCTGGATGAAACGGCGACTATGGCTCTTGCGGAGGTTCCCGCGGACGACAGGCCAATCGATGCGCTCACCGCTCTCAAGATCGCTATCGGATTGACCGCGCTTCTCACGCCCGGATTGCTGCAAAAGGCCAGCGCCGTGCGTCGTTCCGGTTCCAATGCTCACTTCTTTTTCAATTCCGACGCTAAGCCTTCGAGCACCTGACGCCATGAACCACGCTCTCGAACTCGATACACCTCCCTGGGCCAATGACCTCACGCGGCACCCGCTCATCACGCCGCAGGCTAAGGATATCGCGACGCGCGTGTTCCAGCGCATCGCGTCCGGCCTTTATCCGTTCGGAACGCGCATTCCGGCCGAGCGCGAACTCGCGACGGAATTCAAGGATACGCGGGCGACGATCCGGCAGGCTCTCGAATTCCTTGCGACGTACGAGATCGTTGCGCGACGCGCGGGAAGCGGGACGTTCGTTTCCTATCGCAGCCACGGGGCGCCAACGACGCGTCCCGGCGCCGGACCTGCGGCCGCACAGCTCGCCATCCAGCAACTTGCGGAGACGGCTTCCCCCTTCGCCATGAGCATCGCGGAATCCATTCTCGAACCCGAAATGGTTCGCCTCGCCACGATCTATATGTCGACACGCGATCTCGGAGCGCTTGCCACGCATCTCTCGGCGCTCGAAGCCATCGTTACGGAGTCCGATACTTTTGCCGGGCTCGAAGACGATTTCATGATGATGATCGCGCGCGGCACGCACAATTCTCTGATTGCGGCGATGTACGAGATTCTGCATGAGGTCCGTCGACAGCCACAGTGGGCTGAGAGCCGCAAGCAGACGCTGACGCCGGCCAAGATCCGCAGCACTCAAATGTTGCTGAGATCGCTCTACGACGCGATCGCGCGGCGCGATGTCGAGACCGCCGTCGAGCTCATCAAGCTGCACGTGGCGAGTACGCACGAAGACATGATCTACGAATCGTGAGCGGCGGATAACGCCGTTTCAGTGATTGAGATTGATCTAGTTCGACCAGGCTGCCTGGTGCTCACGCTGATCCCACATCAGCTCGAGAGCCCGCATGTGCCGCAGAAGCGTCGGCTTGTTGGCGTTCCACCAGGCAACGATGGAGCAGAACTCCTGGATGCGGGCTCGCCCGTCGACGATGCTGACAACCGGCCAGTCGCCGACCAAGGCGTTATCGATGCCGAACAGATCCTTGCCCCACCACACGGCCTCGCCAAACGCATGCTGGCCGAAGCCTCCAACCTTCATCCAGGCGAGCACCGAGAACGGCTCGAACGTGCGCGCGCGCTGGACAGCCGTCTTCCATAGCTCGAGCGTGGAAGCGTATTCCCATGACACGGCGCTCCACGTGCCGGGGTAACGGCGGAGGAACTCTTCGTAGAAACCGTTCGGGTTCTGGAAGTTCACACGGGAGTCGTTCAATCGCGGGTCATCGAAATCCGGGAACTGGAAGACGAAGCCTTCCATGAACTCGGTGCTCGTCCGCCTGATGAGCTCCTGATAGTTGTCGCACGTGCAGGACAGGAGCTGCCCCTTGAAGCCGCGCTTGTACGCCTCGATGGTGAGGGCATGAACGAACGGCTCATAGGCCGTATCCCAGCAGAGAATGTCCGGGTTGCCCGCCATCATATCGTCGACGATTGAGCCGAAGTCCGTGGTCTCGGGCTCGAATATGCGTTCGGCGATGAGTTCGATGCCTGCGGCCTCGAAGGCTGCGCGGTACGTGGCGATCGACGGCAAACCGAACAGATCGTTCTGGGCGCACATGGCCACCGTCTTCAGGTTCGGCTTGTTGCGCTTCAGCCAGTCGACACCCGTGACGTTGTAGATCGGATGCACCTCACTCGGCGCGACGAGCGTCGGCGTGTCGGGCGACAGGTCGCTCGGCAGAAGGCCCGCAACGAGCATGCGATGCCGGCTGATCAGCTCACGCACTTCCGGCGTCAGATCGTTGCCGCCGTTCACGAGCATGAGCTTGACGCCATCCTCCATGATCAGCTTCTTGGCGCCCTGAAACGCGCGCTCCGGCTGGTACATGGTGTCGAACGGCACGAGTTCGACCTGGTACTTGCGGTTGCCCACCTTCACGCCGCCATCCGCATTGACGAGATCGACCCAAATCCGACAGCCATCAAGACCGGGCGCGGACCAAGCCTTCAGCGGGCCGGTCAGAGGCGCCAGAAAACCGATTTTCAGAACCTTCGTTGCGCCCAGCGCGAAGTCACGCAGAGGGACTCCCAGCGCTGCTGCAAGCGGACTTTTGGGGCGAGCGACCATGGACGGCCTTACCAGCTCTTTCTTGTCTTGCTTTTCATGGGCCCTGCGCCCTCACCGGCAGCGCCGCTTTTTGGCCTAGCGCTCGGCGCATCGCCGTCAATGCCGCCTGTCGTCATGATTTCTGCGTTACGTCAGTCCGTTGAGACCGCTCCGGCCGTGCCCTAGACCGACCGTTGCGCGATGCTAGAGCGTGATCGGTTGCTATAGAAGTGAAATTGCGAGGCGGCTCAATGAATATGAGACGCGGCCGGTTGGCACACCTCCGGCGCGGGCGCGACTGTGGCTGCATTTCCCCGAGCCTGCAGCGGTTGGGAAGGGCGCTAGTCCAGGATCGAACGCAGCTTTTCCGCAAGGCCGCCGTAACTGAAAGGCTTCGTGATCAGGTGCACGCCCGGGTCGAGACGACCGTCATGGACGATGGCGTTCCTCGCGTAACCCGACGTAAACAGCACCTTGAGTGTCGGCCGACGGCGCATGGCCTCATCCGCAAGTTGGCGGCCGTTCATGCCGTGGGGCAGCCCGACATCCGTGAACAGCAGGTCGATTTCGGGATGAGTGTCGAGCAGTTTCAGCGCGGCGTGGCCGTGCGATGCCTCCAGGACATTGTAGCCAAGCTCAGCCAATATTTCGTGGGAGTGAGCCCGTACATCGTCTTCATCCTCGACGAGAAGGATGGTTTCGCTGCCCCTGGCGTTTACCGAGTGCCTGCCCGTCGTCTCATGAGTATCCGAAACATCGATCGCGATCCTCGGCAGGTAGATCTTGACGGTCGTTCCTTCGTTCGCCTCCGTATAGATTTTCACGTGGCCGCCCGACTGCTTCACGAAGCCGTAAACCTGCGATAGGCCAAGCCCTGTGCCGTGGCCCACATCCTTGGTGGTGAAGAACGGCTCAAACGCGTGCTCCAACACATCCTTTGTCATTCCGATACCGGTGTCGCTCACGCAGATCACGACGTAATCGCCGGACCGCACCTCAGCTTGCGCGGCGGCGTATCTCTCGTCGAGATGGGCGTTTGCGGTTTCGATTGTGAGCTTGCCGCCCGCCGGCATGGCGTCGCGGGCGTTCACTGCGAGGTTCAGAATTGAAACCTCAAGCTGGTTAGGGTCCACGTTCACGCGCCACAGCCCACCCGCAATGACTGTCTCCAGTGCGACCTGCTCGCCGAGCGCGCGTCGCAAAAGCTCTGACATGCCGACGATGAGACGCCCTGCGTCCACCGCCTTCGGCTCCAGCGGTTGCCGACGCGAGAACGCTAGCAGGCGTTGGGTCAGAGCGGCCGCGCGGCTGGCGCCCTGCATTGCATTGCCAGCGAGACGCGAAATGCGATCCTTGTCCGCTGTTTCGGCAATCAGAGCCCTCTGCACGGCTTCGATATTGCCCATTATGATCGTCAGCAGGTTATTGAAATCGTGCGCGACGCCACCCGTCAGCTGGCCAATGCCTTCCATTTTCTGTGATTGGGCAAGCTGATCTTGCGCGCGCTGGAGTGCGATTTCGGCTTTGCGGCGCTCGGAGGCGTCACGCGTGATTTTGGCGTATCCGACGAGCTTTCCGTTGCGGTCGTTGATCGCGTTGATGACGACGTTCGCCCAGAAATGCGAGCCGTCCTTTCGCACGCGCCATCCTTCGGTCTCGAACTTTCCGGTTCTCTCCGCCGTGTCGAGCCCTATTGCCGGAACGTCCTTAGCCTTTTCCTCTTCGGTGTAGAAGCGGCTGAAATGCTGCCCGACAATCTCGTCAGCGCTGTAGCCCTTGATGCGCTCGGCACCTTCGTTCCAATTCGTCACCAGCCCGTTCGGATCGAGCATGAAGATGGCGTAGTCTCTCACGCCCTCGACGAGAAGCTGAAACCGGCCTTCGACCGTTTCGCGCTCTGCCGTCTCGGTCGTCAAGTTCGCGTGAGCTGCGCGAAGCTCTTCGGTTCTCTCCGTGACTTCACGCTCCAGGTCCGTTCGCAGACTTGCCTGAAGCTCGCGGGCTCTGACGATGTCTTCGATGTCTGTTGACGAACCGAACCATTGGATCACCCTCCCGGCCTCATCGCGTAGTGGTGTCGCGCGCGATTTGAACCATCGATAAATCCCGTCGTAGCGGCGAATTCGAAACTCGACGTTGTATTCGTGCTCGCCGCGAACCGATCCCATCCACTCGGCGAACACACGCTCGCGATCGTCCGGGTGGATCACTTTCTCGAGCCAGCCGTACTCCATCTGCTCGGCCTCGCCCTGGCCCGTGTACTCGAGCCATTGCCGGCTCAAGTGGTTGCATCTGCCGTCAGGCTGGCAAGACCAGACGAGCTGAGGGAGCGATTCAATTAGAGTCCGGTAACGGTCCTCGATCTGCCGCCGCTCGCGGAGCTCCTGTTGGGCTGCTCCGTAGAGGCGCGAATTGTCGATGGCGATCGCGGCCTGGGCGGCGATACCGGACAAGATGAGTTCCGCCCTCTCGTCGAATATCGCGACCTCAGGGTGGCCAAAAAAGAGCCCGCCCAATACGCCGCCAGTGCGGGAGACAACGGGGGCTGCCAGATAACTGCGGACAGGCAAATGCCCTTCAGGCATCCCGTGATAAGGTGTGTTTCTGCCATATCTGGCATCGGCCAGGATGTCGTCGGAGCGGACAATGCCGTGGCCTTCGAATGTCGGCGCGAACACCGCCGTATTGCGTGGCATGGGGAAACGAGAGAACGCCTCTCGCGACGCGCCGGACAGCGTGTAGAGCATATAGCTTTCGCCGTTCACGTCTTTCACATTGTAGAAGAACGCACCGAACGCGGCGTGCGTTAGCTCGACGGCCGCATCGGTGGTAGCCTGAATGAGGCGCGTTAGATCGAGCTCCGCGGCAAGCATCGCCCCTGTGCGGTTCAGGAGTTCGAGCGAGTGCCGTTCTTCGGCTAAAGTCGCTTCCTGCTTCTTGCGGAGCGTGATGTCCTCGATGAGGCCTGTCATGCCTTGCACGACATCGCCGGAAAATGAGGCTCTGCCTTTCGCCTCTATCCAAACGATCTCGCCGTCCGAGGGGCGCTGCACGCGGTAAGCTACCGCGTAGTCGGCGCGTTCGGCGACTGCCGCTTCAATCGCGGATCGCGCCCGATCGCGATCCGGCTCTACGATGTGCTTGGTCAGCTCAGCCGACTTAACAGGACCGGTGGAGACGCCAAAGATCTCTGCGGCGCGTTGGGACAGGGTGATGATGTCGGTGGAGGCATCCCACTCCCAAACGCCGAGGCGCGAAAACTCGAGCGCCTGCAAGAGGCGATCGCGCTCTCTTTCCACGGAATTCGACATGAACTGCCCTTTGCTCCCCGCAATGCGCGAAAGCCACGCCGGGCCGGATTGCCGGGGAGGATGGAGCGCATTCAAGCATTTGCCGGACTATGCGCAAGAAAACAATTTTCGCATGCCGGGGAGGCAGAGTGGGAACTAGGCAGCACTGCTGCGCGTTGCTGTGCCCCTAAATTGATCGGGGCGGTCGCCACCCCACGGCGCTGATGTACCTCAGACCAAAATCAGCTGATTTCTCAAATATGTCGCGAGCCCGTAGACATTCTCCGCTACACTTCGGAGCATGCTCACCCGGTGTCGCGAAGCCGATCGCCGGGGCCTGTTGAATCTTGGAGGTCGCGATGACGAGGACCGTTCTCGAGATCATGGACGGCGGCGGAGAGGCGGACCCAGAAGCACGCGAATGGGTTGATGCGATCAGCTCCGTCATGGCGTTCGAAGGTAGCGAACGGGCGGACCTCTTACTCGGCAAAGCGGTGGGCATGGCGCGCCGGCAAGGCGCGCGGCTGCCGTTCGCAGCCAACACGGCCTACATCAATACCATTCCCCCTCACAAGGAAGCGCAGCACCCGGGCAATCGAGAGATCGAGAACCGCATCCGGTCGGTCATCCGATGGAACGCGCTCGCAATGGTGCTGCGCGCCAATAAAGAATCGAGCGAACTCGGCGGACACATCGCGAGCTTCCAGTCCGCCGCAACGCTCTACGACACCGGCTTCATGCACTTCTGGCACGGCGCCACGGAAGACCATGGCGGCGACCTCGTCTTCATCCAGGGGCATTCATCGCCCGGTATCTACGCGCGCGCTTTCCTCGAAGGTCGCTTGACCGAGGATCAGCTCCTGCACTTCCGGCAGGAGACTGGCGGCAAAGGCCTGCCGTCCTATCCGCATCCGTGGCTGATGCCGGATTTCTGGCAATTCCCGACGGTCTCGATGGGGCTCGGGCCGATCATGGCGATCTATCAGGCCCGCTTTCTCAAGTATCTGCACGATCGCGGCCTGGCGAAGACCGACAACCGGCATGTCTGGGTTTTCTGCGGCGACGGCGAGATGGACGAGCCGGAAAGTCTCGGCGCGATTTCGCTGGCCGGCCGCGAGAAGCTCGACAACCTCATCTTCGTCATCAACTGCAACCTGCAGCGCTTAGACGGCCCCGTGCGCGGTAACGGCAAGATCATCCAGGAGCTCGAAGGCTCGTTCCGCGGCGCGGGCTGGAATGTCGTCAAGGTCATCTGGGGATCGAACTGGGACGAACTGCTCGCGCGCGACGTCACCGGGCGGCTGCGCCAGCTCATGGAAGAATGCAACGACGGCCAGTATCAAGACTTCAAATCGAAGGACGGGGCTTACATTCGCGAGAACTTCTTCGGGCGCTATCCAGAAACGGCGGCGCTCGTCGCAGACTGGCCGGACGAGAAGATCTGGACGCTCACGCGCGGCGGCCATGATCCGCGCAAGGTCTATGCCGCTTATGCCAGTGCGGTGGCGCATAACGGCCAGCCGACCGTCATCCTCGCCAAGACCGTCAAAGGTTACGGCATGGGCGCGGCCGGCGAAGGCCAGATGATCGCGCACCAGCAGAAGAAGATGGGGCTCGACGCGCTCAAGGGTTTCCGCGATCGCTTCAACGTCAAGGTCATGGACCCCGACATCGAAACGCTGCCCTTCCTCAAGTTCGAGGAAGGGAGTGAGGAACTGACCTATCTGCGCGAACGCAGGGCGGCGCTCGGCGGCCATCTGCCCAAACGGCGCGCGAAGACCACGTACAAGCTCGATCCGCCTCCGCTGTCGCTCTTCGAGGCGCAGTTGAAAGGCTCGGAAGAACGCGAGATCTCCACGACGATGGTGTTCGTGCAGCTCCTGACGAAGCTTCTGCGCGACAAGAGCCTCGGCAAGCACATCGTCCCGATCGTGCCCGACGAGAGCCGCACGTTCGGCATGGAAGGTATGTTCCGCACCTTCGGCATCTACAGTCAGGCGGGGCAGCTCTACCGGCCGGAAGATGCCGAGCAGCTCATGTATTACAAGGAGGATCGCAGCGGACAGATGCTGCAGGAGGGCATCAGCGAAGCGGGCGGCATGGCCTCATGGGTGGCGGCCGCGACGTCCTATTCGTCGTCCGACGTGCCGATGATCCCGTTCTTCATCTACTATTCGATGTTCGGGTTCCAGCGCATCGGAGACCTCGCGTGGGCCGCAGGCGACATGCGGGCGCGTGGCTTCCTGATCGGCGGCACGAGCGGGCGCACGACGCTGAACGGCGAAGGGTTGCAGCACCAGGACGGACATAGCCACATCCTCTCGTCCACGGTGCCGAACTGCATATCGTATGATCCGACGTTCGGCTACGAACTCGCCGTTATCATCCAGCACGGTCTCAAGCGCATGCTCGGCGACCAGGAGGACGTGTTCTATTACATCACGTCCCTCAACGAGAATTATACGCATCCTGCGATGCCGGAAGGCGCGGAAGACGGCATCGTGCGTGGAATGTATCTGCTCCGAAGCTCGACCGGAGCGCCGGGCCGGCCGAAAGTGCAACTGCTCGGGTGCGGCGCGATGCTCAATGAGGTCATCGCGGGGGCCGAGCTTCTCGAACACGACTTCGGCGTTGCGGCGGACATCTGGAGTGTGACGAGCTTCACGGAGCTTCGTCGCGAGGCGCTCCAAGTCGAGCGCTGGAACATGCTGCATCCGTCCGAGACGCCGCGCATCCCGTACATCACCCAGTGCCTTGCTTCGCGGGGCGATGCGCCCGCCGTCGCGTCCACGGACTACATGAAGCTCTTCGCCGACCAGGTGCGCCCGTTCGTGCGAGGCCCCTATCAGGTGCTCGGCACCGATGGTTTCGGTCGCTCCGATTATCGGCGCCGCTTGCGGCAACACTTCGAGGTCGACCGGAATTTCGTTGCAGTAGCTGCCCTCAAAGCGCTGGCGGACGACAACAAGCTCCCCTCGTCCAAGGTCGTCGAGGCGATCGCTAAGTACGGCATCAATCCCGAGAAAGCAGATCCTGCACGCGCCTAGCTCATAGGAAGTTCTGAATGTCCGTCATCGACGTCAAAATCCCCGATATCGGCGACTACAAGGACGTGCCCATTATCGAGGTGCACGTCAAGCCGGGCGATCGCGTGAAGCCCGAAGATCCACTCGTCACGCTGGAAAGCGACAAGGCGGCGATGGAGGTGCCGGCTCCGAGCGGCGGAGAAGTGGCCGAAGTGCTGGTCAAGGTGGGCGACAAGGTGAGCGAAGGCTCGGCCATTCTGCGCCTTTCGGCCGAGAGCGGCGGAAGCGGCGACGCAGCAAACAAAGATGCGGGGAAGGCGGCATCGGCACCGAAGAGCGATGGAGCACCCGCATCTCCCAAGACGGACGCTCGAGATGACGGTGAGAAAAGTGATAAGGTGACGAAGGACGGCTCGGAGCATTCCGGGCCAGCGCCACGCAGGCCCCTCCCGATCGACGTCGATTTCGGAGATGTCTACGCGAGCCCGTCCGTCCGGCGACTTGCGCGCGAACTCGATATCGATCTCTGCACGCTCAAGGGCACGGGAGACAAAAGCCGCATCACCAAAGACGACGTAAAGCGTGCGCTCCGCGGCGCGGCTGGTGGCGGCAGCGGAATTCCTGAAATCCCGCCGCAGGACTTCGCCAAATACGGACCTATCGAAGAAAAGCCGCTGACGCGCATCCAGCGTCTCGCCGGCCCTCACCTCACGCGCGCGTGGCTCAACATTCCGCATGTCACGCATCGCGACGAAGCGGACATCACGGACCTCGAGGACTACCGCAAGTCGCTCGACGAAGGCGCGAAAGAAAAGGGCTACCGCGTGACCCTGCTCTCCTTCGCGATGAAGGCCTGCGTCGTCGCGCTGAAGGAGTTTCCAGAGTTCAACGCTTCCCTCGCGCCGGATAAGCAGACGCTGATCCTGAAGCGCTACTATCATCTCGGCATCGCCGTCGATACCGAGGACGGGCTCGTGGTGCCAGTGATCCGCGACGTGGACCGCAAAGGCATCGTGGAGCTTTCTCAGGAACTCGGGACGGTGTCGCAGAAGATGCGTGATGGGAAGATCGCGCCGACCGATATCCAGGGTGGCACGTTTTCGATCTCTAGTCTCGGCGGCATCGGCGGGACGAGCTTTACGCCCATCGTCAACGCGCCGGAGGTGGCCATCCTCGGCATCGTGCGCTCGGAGATCAAGCCGAAGTGGGACGGCAAGACGTTCTTGCCTCGCCTCATGCTGCCGTTGTGCGTCAGCTACGATCATCGCGTCATCGACGGCGCGCTTGCAGCGCGCTTCACGCGGCGGCTGGCCGTGATCCTCGAAGACGTACGCCAGCTCGTGCTCTAGCTGTATGGGGGGAGGCCATGGCTGACGGCGACCAAATCGATTGCGACGTGGCCGTTCTGGGGTCCGGTCCCGGCGGCTATTCGGCAGCCTTCCGGGCGGCCGACCTCGGATTGAAGACCGTGCTCATCGAGCGCGATGCGTCGCTCGGCGGCGTGTGTCTCAACGTCGGCTGCATTCCGTCCAAGGCGCTGCTGCATGTGGCTTCGCTGATCACGGAAGCCGCTCATTTCAGCCAGCATGGCGTTGCCTTCGATCCGCCGCGTATCGATCTCGACAAGCTGCGTTCCCACAAGGACGCCGTGGTGGGCAAGCTCACTGGCGGGCTCGCCGCCATGGCGAAGATGCGCAAGGTGACGGTCGTGCAGGGCAGCGGCACCTTCCGCGATCCGAACAGCTTCGACGTCGCGCTCGCCAACGGCGGACGCATGGTCGTTCGCTTCGACAAGGCGATCGTTGCCGCCGGATCGGAAGCCACGTCGCTGCCGTTTCTTCCCGATGATCCGCGCATCGTGAGCTCGACCGGCGCACTTGCGTTGCCGTTCATCCCAAAGCGCATGCTCGTCATCGGCGGCGGGATCATCGGTCTGGAGATGGCGACCGTCTACGCCGCGCTTGGAAGCAAGATCGACGTCGTCGAGATGTTCGACGGGCTGATGCTCGGGGCAGACCGTGATCTCGTGCGGGTCTGGCAAAAGCACAACGCGGATCGTTTCAACCGCGTCATGCTCAAGACGAAGACCGTGGGCGCCAATGCAAAGCGCGACGGGATTCACGTGCGCTTCGAAGGCGACGGCTCTGCGGAGAATTCGGCGATCTACGATCTCGTGCTCGTTGCTGTCGGCCGTAAGCCCAACGGACAGCGGATCGGCGCCGAGCGCGCTGGCCTCGCTGTCGACGAGCGCGGTTTCATCCCGGTCGACCGGCAGATGCGCACCAACGTCGCTAACATCTTTGCGATCGGCGACATCGCGGGCGCTCCGATGCTTGCGCACAAGGCGGTCCACGAAGGGCATGTGGCGGCAGAGGTTGCTGCGGGCAAGGCCTCGCACTTCGACGCTCGCGTCATTCCGTCCGTTGCTTACACAGACCCCGAGATTGCCTGGGTCGGCCGCACGGAAGATGAATTGAAGGCGGAGGGCGCGGCTTACGAGAAGGCAGTGTTTCCCTGGGCGGCATCGGGACGGGCTATCGCAATGGCGCGCGACGAAGGCTTCACGAAGCTGCTGTTCGACGCCGAAAGCAAACGTATCATCGGCGGCGGCATCGTCGGCGTTCATGCGGGCGATCTCGTCAGCGAGGTCGCGCTGGCCATCGAGATGGGCGCCGACGCCGTCGACATCGGCAAGACGATCCATCCTCATCCCACTCTGTCGGAATCTATTGGGATGGCCGCTGAAGTTGCCGAAGGGACCGCAACCGATCTTCCACCGCCGAAACGCAAATAAAAAAGGGGAGCGATTTCTCGCTCCCCCACACCTGACGAGGTGTGTAACTCGCGGGACGGCGTTACTGAGCCATCTTGGAGTCGGTGTTGAACTTGTAGTCCGGAGCGCTCTCAAGGGCCTCCTTCGTGCTGTTGATCGTTACGCGCATGGTGCCATCCGCGTCACGGTTGAGCTGAAGGTCGCTGAAAGCAACGGCAACAAGCTTTTCACCGAGACCCAGGAAGCCACCCACGCCGATCACGGCGTTGGAGATCTTGCCATCCGGGCCCAAGACGAGGTCGTTAATATCGCCGACCTTCTCGTTGGCCGAGTTGTAGACAGTGAGACCAACGAGCTTGCTCGAACGCCATTCATCAGCGGCCTGCGTCGAGGCGAAGGTACCGGCGCTGGTTGCAGCGTCAGCGCTCCTGTCGGGAGCAGGCGTCGGCGTTGCGGTTGACGGCTCAGGCGACGGAGCCGGCGTCGTGGACGGCATGTTTTCAGCCGGAGCAGACGGCGAAGGCGATGCCGGCGGCGGGGGTGTCTGAGCGAAAGCGGTTGCAGCGCCCACGGCGATAAGAGCCGGCATTGCAACAGCGGAAAGCAGCTTGGATTTCATGTGATCATCTCCCTTAAAAGGTTTTTCACCTGGCGTCACACCTGCCTCGCAAAATTGTAGCAGCGCTAAATATCAAAGTGCGCCGCACTTGAGGTTCGGTGCTAGCAGCGGGCGTTGGCCTGCTTGCGGATCAAACGTGCTAGCGAGAGATTGGGTTCCTTTGCGAAATCCGATTGAGGCCACGCGTCAAGGAATAAGTTTGACGCCACCGCGCACGAGACGATGAACGAACTCGAGCTTTGCGCGAGCCGCTGTCGATATGACGAATGGATAAAAATCGCGATGGCCGAGGCTCCGGCTCAGACTGTTCAAAGCAAGCGATAGCGGCACCCATCGCTCCATGAGCGAGGTAAAGTTAACCTGCCGGTAGACGTCATATTTCTTGAACGGCCAAGCTGCGCCGAACAGAAGACCAGCCGCGCGCGGTTCCATGCCTTCGGCTTCCGCCGTTTCGACGGTATCGACCATATGAAGGTAGTGCGCCCAGGTTTCAGCCCAATCCTCCCATGGATGGGAGCTGGCGTAAGCCGATACGTAATTCTCTCCCCAGTTCGCAGGCGCGCCATCTGCATAGTGGGCCGCGAGCGCGGATTGATAGTCTTGTGATTCATCGCCGAACAGAGCGCGATACTCTTCGAGCGCACCACCGCGCTCAACCAGAAGCATCCAATAGTAGTGCCCGCTTTCGTGACGGAGATGCCCCAGAAGCGAACGATATGGCTCCGCGAACATCTGGCGACGGCGTTCGCGCTCAACGTCGTCGGCTTCGAGCACATCCAACGTGATGACACCGTTGAAGTGGCCCGTGAGCCCCTGGGCAACGAAATCAAACACCAGGGGCGGTGCTCCGGCGGGGCCGCCATCAACCGGCAGGTCGAAGCGCGACAGAGAATATGCGAGACGCTTCTTCGCGTGCTCCACGCCGCGCCATGCATCGAGGCGACCGGGCTCGGCAAGATTTGGAATCGTGCGATTGCAAGAGCAGGCTTTGCACAGTGTCGCGTGATCCTCGTTCGGTATCAGCCAATTGCAGGCGCCGTACACCGCGTTCTCGCAGTACCGAACGTCGATTGCGATATCTTTCCCGTTGCCGGCGCGGATCTTGCGGAAGAGTCCAGGGCTATCTTCGACCGGCTCCAACGCCGACATCGTCCATGAGTCGACATCAAAGCCGACGCTGTGGCCACAAGAGAGGCACACATCGTTTTCGAAATGAACACGGCTGTTGCAGGCGGTGCAGGTGAACACCTTCATGGTCGGCTCCGAGCGCAGGGCGGGCGAACCATAACGGCCATGACATCCTAAAGTTCCGGCTCTTACGGCGCGCGGGTCTGACCGTCTGCTGCAGCCGCTACGGGGACCCTGACCGCCGTGCCTTTATCGTCCGCCTGACTATCGTCCAAGACTGCGACAGGCAGCTCGTTCAACCCCGTGAGGAACGTGTCAAGCGTGCTGCCCCAGACATCCCAGCCTGCCCTATCGTCGGCGAGGTTGTGGCCATCGGTGCCGTAAGCGGGAAACACATGGAGGTCCGCATTGCCGCCGGAGTTTCGCCACGCCGACGCCAGGTGGCGGGCGAGGTCGGGTCGAAAATAGCTATCGTTGTTTGCGTAGAGCCAGAGCGTTGGAATGCGAGCGGAGCGTCCATAACTCTCGGCTGCTTCGATCAGGCGCTGCTCGCCGCAAACGGAATCGACGCGCATGCCGAACGGCCGACCGCCTCTTCCGCCTGCGATGTTGACCACGGCACGCACGCCCGCGGGGTTGCGCGAAGCGAGAGCCAGCGATGCCCAACCGCCGGAAGAAATTCCGACGACGATGGCTTCACCGGGAGCAACGAAGGGCTGCGCCGACATGAACGAGACCGTGCCTTCGATATCGTCTGCCGCAGCGAGGCCCGAGCGATAATGATCCGGATCCGAGCAGGTGCCGATCGACTCGGCCATGACGCCGGCAGTTGCGCCATGTCCGCGACGCTGCGGAAGCACCACGACGTATCCACGCTCCACGAACCAGCGCGAGAGCCAATAGTAAACAGGCATCGCAACGGCCATGCGCGTCGCATCGGATGTGCCGTGGTTGATCACCACCAACGGACGGCGAGGTTCGGCCTCGCCTTCGCCCCGCGTTGCTTCCTCGGGCCGAAACACAGTGGCTCGCAGCGGGAAATCATGGTCGGCACTCGGGATGACCCAAAACTGCTCGCGCAGGCGGGGGCCTTCCGGACCGAACGGGCCGAACTGGTTTGCATCGTGCGACGAGGATACCGTGATCTGCTGCGCAGTTGCGGACGCGCTTATACAGAGCGACGAGACCGCGAGTGCAGCGCATAACATCAGCGTTTGGCGCACTGCCCTCGCTTTGCGCGCGCTCTTAAAAGCGGCGCCCGCGCGCCGTTCCAAGCCGATCATCAATTCAAACGTCCCCCGTTCGTCTCCGGGCCGTCGCCGACGCACGTGCGTCCGGAACCCCAAATTCGGCGAAAGCGTTGACCAACGATGCCGCCACCTCTGGCGGACACTCTCCAGTCATTTGAAATGGATAAGACGAGCTTAATCAATGAAAAAGCTGTCTGACTTCGAGCATAAGCACGCAATTGGCCGATACCGCGGCACTTTTTCCTGTTCATTGACAAGTTCGAGCCCCAAACGTCGGGCTTTTTCGGGCTCGATGGTGCGGCCAATCGCACCGACTCGTTTCAGCAACACCGCTGTGGCCCTCGCGCCGGCAGAGTGATGCGCGTTCAGCTCCGATGCTTCGCCCGAGATGCGCGCGTCCACGGAGCGCTAACTAATTTCGTTTGATTTCACTTTCGAAGGGAGCGCACTCGCGTGACACTGCCTATTCAATCCTCCGAGCTTGCATCCATGACGACTGAGCGTCCTCCGTCCCAACCGCTCGACTTCGCCATCATCGGCAATGGCCGTATCGCGGCGCTGCTGGATCGCTCGGCGCGCATCGTGTGGTGGTGCTTCCCCCGCTTTGACGGCGATCCGATTTTCTCTCGTCTGCTCGCAGGTGACGAAGAAAAGGGCTTCACTGACGTGCTCGTGGAAGGCGCGCAGCGAACGCACTCGGCGTACCTCCGAAATACAGCCATTCTTGAAACCGTTATCGAGGATGGCGCCGGCAACGGCGTGCGCGTCATCGACTTCGCGCCGCGCTATCCGCGCTTCGAGCGCATGCTGCATCCGGCGCAGATCATTCGCCGCATCGAGCCGATCGGCTTTCCGCGTATCAAAATTCGCGTGCGGCCGACGTTCGGATACGGGCAGCCTCAGTCCGCTCAGGTGGTCGGCTCGAACCACATCCGCTTTACGGGCGGCGACAACACGATGCGGCTTACGACTGATGCTCCGCTTTCCTACATCGTGCACGAAACGTCATTCGCGCTGTCACGACCTGTCACGCTCGTTTTCGGGCCGGATGAATCGCTCGACCAGGCTGCCGATACCGTATCCCGCGAAGCTCTTGAGCGCACACGCGACTATTGGATGAGCTGGGTGCGCGGTCTCGCTATTCCTCTCGACTGGCAGTCGGATGTGATCCGCGCCGCGATCACGCTGCAGCTCTGCACATTCGATGAAACCGGCGCCATCGTTGCGGCACATACGACATCGCTTCCCGAAGCGCCGCACACCGAGCGCACCTGGGACTACCGCTACTGTTGGCTGCGAGACGCCTATTTCGTCATCATGGCGCTGAACCGGCTTGGCGCGACGCACACGATGGAGGCTTACCTCGAGTACATCGCGACGCTCGCTGTTGAATCGAAGGGAGCTTTAAACCCGGTTTACGGCATCGTACACGATCAGCCGCTCGACGAGAGCGTGGCAGCGCACCTTTCCGGTTTTCTTGGCATGGGCCCGGTGCGCGTTGGCAACCAGGCGGCCGAGCAGATCCAGCACGACTCCTGGGGCAGCGTGATCCTCGGCGTGTCACAGATGTTCATCGATCAGCGCCTTCCGCGCATGGGCGACGAAGCACTGTTCCGTCGCCTCGAAGCGCTCGGGCATAACGCCATGCGCGTTTACCTCGAACCTGATGCGGGGATCTGGGAGTATCGCGGGCGCCTGCGCATTCACACGCACTCGGCAACCATGTGCTGGGTGGCGCTCGACAGGCTCGCGCGGATCGCGAACATTCTCGGGCTCGCGGACGACAGCGTGAAGTGGCGCGCGAAGGCGAATACCGTGCGAAAGGATATTCTTTCACGCGCGTGGAGCGACAAGGCTGGCGCACTCGCCGGCGCGCTCGATTCCGATGAACTCGATGCGAGTGTGTTGCTGCTTCCCGAACTCGGCCTTCTGTCCGCTCAGGACCCTCGTTTTCTCAAGACGCTAGACGCCATTTCGAAAGGGCTCGGACGCAACGGCTTCATGCTTCGCTACACCAACGACGATTTCGGCGCGCCGGAGACGTCATTCCTCGCATGCCAGTTCTGGTACATCGATGCGCTGACAGCGGCTGGTCGCGTCGAGCAAGCGCGCGAATTGCTGAGTGATCTTCTCTCCCGTCGCAATGCGTTCGGGCTTCTTTCCGAGGATATCCATCCCACCACGGGCCAGCTTTGGGGCAATCTTCCGCAAACCTACTCAATGGCCGGCATCGTTAATTCCTGCATCAATCTCTCGCGCAACTGGGTCGACGCGTGGCCGCGCGAGCACGGGCCGGAACTTGGCGGCGCTTCAAGCGTTTAAGTAACACTACGAATTTCATCCTCGGGTCGCAGCGACTAGGTTCGCGGTATTCGAGGATTTTCGGCTGCGCGGAGGTGGTGAGTTTTGCGACGTATCGTCGTCGTCTCAAATCGTGTCATGGAGCTCAAGAAGGCGGCGCAAGCCGGTGGGGTTGCAGTCGCAATCGCTGACCTTTTACGTGAGCGATCTGGTCTGTGGTTCGGGTGGAATGGCCGCATCGTCGATGGAGGCGAGGCATCCACCACACCCGAAATCAAGATTACGAAGTCCTTCAACAACAGCGGGCTTGCGACACTGCCGCTGACAGAGGATGAGCACCGCGATTACTATCTCGGCTATTCGAACTCCGTTCTCTGGCCAGTATTTCACAACCGGCTCGATCTCGCACATTTCGATGCCGGCTTTTATCCGCGCTACATGAGCGTCAACGAGCGTTTCGCGCGCTCGTTGCTCGACGTTATCAAGCCCGACGACATCATCTGGATCCACGACTATCATCTCATTCCGCTTGGCGCTGAGCTGCGTCGCGCCGGCGTGACGAACCCCATCGGCTTCTATCTGCATATCCCGGTTCCGCCATCGCAGACGTTTCTCGCTATCCCAGAGCATCGCTCACTCGCGCGAGCGCTTACTGCCTACGATCTCATCGGACTGCAGACACAAGCCGACGTCGGCAATCTCATTCAATTTCTCGAAGACAGCATTTCCGGGCGGATACTCCAAGACGGCCGCATTTCGGCGATGGATCAACGCCTCGCGATCGAGAGCTTTCCCGTCGGAATTAATGCGGACAGTTTTGCGCAGGCCTCTCCCGCGACAGACCTCGTTCAGACGCGGGAACGCGCGCAACGGATCGTGGGTGTCGACAGGCTCGACTACAGCAAAGGCCTGCCGCAGAAGTTTCGCGCCTTCGGATACTTTCTCGAGAAATATCCGGAGTATCGACGCAACGTCGTGCTCTCGCAGATTGCGCCGCTCTCGCGAGAGAGCGTGGAAGCCTATACTGATATCCGCCAGCAGCTCGAAGCACTTTCCGGCAAGATCAACGGCATGTATGGCGAGCTCGACTGGGTTCCGATCCATTACATCTATAAGTCAACGCCTCGCGATCGCTTGCGTGACATCTATCGCTCGTCGCGGATCGGCTTTTTCACGCCATTGCGCGACGGCATGAATTTGGTGTCGAAGGAATATGTGGCGTCGCAAGACCCGAACGACCCGGGCGTGCCCATCCTTTCCAAGTTCGCGGGCGCGGCTGAGCAACTTACCGACGCCTTGATCGTTAATCCGTACAACACCGAACAGATGGCGGATGCGATCAAGAGGGCTCTCGTTATGGAAAAGTCCGAGCGTATCGAGCGTTACAATCGGCTCATGACTGTGATCCGCGGTTATGACTGCGCGGCGTGGTCTGCGTCGTTCCTGGCGACGCTTGAAGCCGCAGCGAAAGAGCGTTCGCACGCGGTCGCGCCGCTCACCCCCTCGATGCGGGCTTCAATGGCCAAGCTCGCGCGCACGCCGCTCGCGTCGGTTGGGCTCGCACTCAGCCATGATAAGAGCGAAGGAAAGCGAAGAGCAGGCCACTAAAATGACTGCGGTCGCAGATACGGAGCACCAGACCTCCCGCAAGGCGCGAGAAGGTTTCCGGGTGCTCACGGTCGGCGGAGCGATGATCGATACCATCGCCATCATCGACAGCGCGTCCATCGAGCACATGATTCTTCGCAATGCCGAAGCCTCGTTTTTGCTCCTCGAGGAGGGGCGCAAGACCGAAGCGCTGGAGATTTCCACGCATTGCGGCGGTGGCGCGGTCAATGCAGCCGTGTCGTTTTCCCGGCTCGGGCACAGACCTTCGACGTTGATCAAAGTTGGCGACGATCGGCGCGCGGATCAGATCATCGCGACCCTCGAAAAAGAGAACATATCCCATCGCTGGGTTTTAAGGGATGGGCGCGCACCGACCGGAGCCTCCGTGCTGGTGTCGTCCCACGACCGCAACGCGGCTGTGTTTACGTTCCGTGGCGCGAATACGCTGCTGGTTGGGGCAGATCTTGCCGACGAGGCTTTCGACGTTGATCTTGTCTACATCGCAAACCTCTCCAACGAGGCGGCGATGTGCTTTCCCGACATCGTGCGCAAAGCAAAAGCGGCGGGAGCGCGCGTCGCGGCCAATCCGGGCATCCGGCAGTTGCACGGCCACGGCGATGCTTTTCGCGCGCTGCTTTCTCAGCTCGACATCCTCGCACTCAATCGGCGGGAAGCAGACGAAGTGGTTTCGTTGCTGTCGGACGAAAGCAATGGCAAGACCGGCGGTACTGTGACCCACCGCGACGGAGATACGCCTGCGCTTCTCACGCGCGGTCTCAAGTTCGAGAGCCGGCGGATGAGCGTACGGGCGTTTTGTCGCGCGCTCCTTGCGTTGGGCGTCGGCACAGTTGTGCTGACGGACGGTGATGATGGTGCCTTCGCTGCAACAGGAGACAGGCTCGTTCACTGCGCGTCCTACGAGGCGAACGTCGCCGGAACAGCAGGCGCAGGCGACGCCTTTGCTTCGACATTCTCGGCGTTTCTGGCGACCGAGTGCTCGCTCGAAACCTCTCTTCGCGCGGCGGCACTCAACGCAAGTGCCGTTCTCGGGCACATCGATACGCAAACTGGCCTCATGCGGGATATCGAGATCAAAGCGCTCCTTGGCAGCAAGAAAGCGTTACCAATCGTGATGGAATGGCCTTTATGAGCCCATCAAGCCGCCGTATGCAGAACCCAGCTGATGGCGACGACAGCAAAGAGTGTGAGGTTTAGAGAACCGTGGTCACTGCCAATTGGACACCATCCTTTAGCCAGAGGCTGAGTGCCTGCACTTCAGGAATTCTCTCGAACCCGCGCGGTTTCGCCCTATTCCTGGATGTGGACGGCACGCTGCTCGATCTGGCTGCAACACCGAAGGGGGTTCGCGTACCGGAAGGGTTGATCGGTGTTCTGCAGCGACTCGCTCTTTCATTCGACGGGGCTATCGCCATCGTGACCGGGCGGCAGATTTCGGAAATCGATCTGCTTCTTTCGCCACTCAAGCTTACCGCGTCGGGCGTCCATGGAGCGGAAATGCGCTGCGCGCCGGATCGCGACATCGAGCGCGTCACAGCCACACTCCCGCCTGATGTCGTTCAGGCGATGCGCAAACTCTCGCTGGCGATCCCTGGCGTGATCGCCGAGCCCAAAGGACCTGGCCTCGCCATCCACTACCGGCTCGCGCCGGATGCGGGCCCTGAAATCCTGACGGCACTCGAGGCCTCTCTCGAAGCGCATCGAGGTTCGCTCGAGATTCTTCCGGGAAAGCGGCTATTCGAAGTGATCCCTGCGGGGCTTTCGAAAGGGACTGCGCTCGCTTCCATATCGAAGCTGCAATCGTTCCGAGGTCGCGTGCCGATCATGATCGGCGACGACATTGGGGACGAAGCGGCCTTCGCTGTCGCGGAAGGCCTTGATGGCTTCGGCCTTCGCGTTGCGGGCGAACGCTATGGAGACGAGGAGGCTGACTTCGCCGGACCGGGATCGGTGGTCAATTGGCTGGATCAGCTCTGTCACTTCCTGCATCGCGACCACGGGATGCGTGCGCAGCACTGACTTCAATAACAACAAAAAAAGACCCGCATCGATTTCTCGAGCGGGTCTTTCTTTTGAGTATCGCTTAGCGCCAGTGGCGATGACGATAGTGACGGTGACGATGATGGTGGCCGTAGCGCGGCCCGATGTGGATGCCCAAGCTCGGATAACCGCGGTAGCCGCGGTAGTAGCCATAGTGGCGATGGCGATGCTTCCGGTAGTGGCGGTGCTTGTACCTACGATAGTTGACCGGCTGAGCGCTCGTGTGCTCGGCGCCAGTGGCAACTTTCGCTGCTGCCCCTAAGGGAGCTGCGTTAGCAACCGCGCCCATCCCCAGCGACGCAACGGCAACACCCGCTGCAATAATCGCTGCCTTTAGTACCTTCATTTGGTGTTCTCCACATTCAAACGCGTGATCTGCAAAGTAATGTAAGTGCCCAACAAAACGTTCCAAGAGATCAGCGGTGAATAAGGCGAAAAAGCCATATATGTGGCAGGCTGACAATCGTTGACCGGCCATATTCTTCATTTTAAAAGCTGGCTTTCACCTGTCGTTCATTTGCACTTAGGTTCGTTCATCCGTCGTTCATCTGCCGGCGGACACTTGGGAGCAGGGGACTGTTGAGGGATTTTTTTCGGGCTGCGTGCTGCACGCTGGCGTTTGTGTCGCTGGCCGCGCCATCGAGCGCGGGTGACACCAACAAAAACGGCAGCGGAGAGTATCGCCTTCTGGAGCTGGGTGGCCGCAAGGTTCGCTGGGCACTTCCCGCTGGTGGCTTGCCGCCGACGCTGCGCTATTCGTTCCTCACGCAAGCTCAGCAGTTTCCGGGCGCACGGAACTGCGATTCCATGCTCCCGCCCGAAGCTGCGCTTGAGCCTTCTGGCATATCGACCGCTGATTTCCGTCGTGAGGTTCGCGCCGCCTTCTCCACTTGGGAAGCTGCCGCTCACATCAAATTCGTGGAGACGGCGTCGGCCGGAGACGCAGACATTTTAATCGGAGCTGACGCAAAAGCACGCGGACGCGCCTTCACGAATGTCGCGCTGCGCGATGCGCCCGCCGGCACACAATCCACAGGCGTTGGTTCGATCCGCCAATCGCTCATTTGCCTCAACCCCCAGCGTCCGTGGAAAATCGGCTTCGACGGTAATCTCGACGTCTATGACGTGCGGTTCACCGTCACGCATGAAATCGGACATGCAATCGGGCTCGACCATCCAAGTCCGGCGGGACAATTGATGAGCTTCCGGTATGCCGAGCACGGACGAGGTCTCCAGCCGGGAGATGTCGCCGGGGCGGTCGCACTTTATGGCGCCCAAGGAACGACACCGGCGCCTCTTCGCCAAGCGGGCACGACGACGCCGTCTCCAGATCCGGGACACGCGGGCGGGCGTGCTTTCGGTCTTGGCGATCCTGCACTTCCTGCAGAACTCCATTAATTCCACGCGCTGAACTTTGCGGCACGGCTGACCGGGAACAATCCCTTTTGCCAGCGGTTTTTCCCACGTCTTTTAATCGACGGAGTGGGAATCGTGGGTATCGGCAAACCACAAATACTTTTTCTCGCAGTGGCCGTATGTGCCGCTCAGGTGGCGCCTTCCTCGGTGCTCGCGCAAAGAGGGGCACCACAGGTCGGACCACAGCCTGAGGCTCAGGCTTCGGAACGAGCGAGATCGCCAAACGTAGGCGATGCTGCTCCGTCACGTTTTCCCGGGACGGAACTCACGAGCGAATGGGATGCAAGCCGTCTCATCGGAGCACCGGTTACTACCACCCTCGACGAGTCTATCGGCACGGTTAAGGATGTCGTTCTCGATGGTGACGGTAAGCTCGTTGCCGTGACTGTTGGTGTTGGCGGTTTCCTGGGACTTGGAGAGACACCAATTCCCATTGAGTTGCGGCATCTCGTGATTGCTCCTTCGGACACCGACCCTGACAGGATCGAGGTCAAGACGTCGCTTTCAAAGAATGCAATCGATAAGGCCGCAACGCTGGATCCCGCGGAATCGAATCCGACAGTGGATCCCTCGGACAAGGGCCAATAGGGAGTTAGGCGCGTCGTCCGCTAGGCTACTTCAACCAGCGAGCGCCGCGCTTTTTGGAAATTTGAACTCACCTGCCCTGTGTGCCGCGATGATGTCGAGCGGGACGCGCATTCTCAACTCCAATCCGTCGGCCGCAAAATCGATGACGGGGTCAGACGTCATCGAACTTGCCATGGTGCCGATCAGCGTCAGGCCGAAGCCCTTGCGCGTTGCGGGCACGACTGGCGGTCCGCCGCGCTCTTTCCACTGAAACTCGAGGTATGGCTCGTCGCGGACCTCGATGAGGCTCCAGTTGATCACGATGTTGCCTTCCGGATTGAGAAGGGCGCCATATTTGGCGGCATTGGTCGCCAACTCATGCACGACGAGCGCGAAGGTTTGCACGGCCGAAGCGGTGAGGAATAGCTCAGGGCCCGCCACTTTGATGCGCTCCGAGAAGCCCGATAGTTCCGCCCTCACGATATGCCCGAGGTCAGCGCCCTTCCAGCATGCCTCCGTCAACAGCTCATGTGCGCGTGCCAATGCGTGCAAGCGGCCAACTAGGATGCGGCGGGCATCGCCTACTTCGCGGCTATCGTTCAGGGTGCGCACGGCAATGGATTGCAACACGGCGAGCAGATTTTTCACGCGGTGCGTCAACTCGCTGACGAGAAGCGAAAGCCGCTCTTCCGCGCGCTTACGCTCGCCAACCTCAACCTTCAGAATTTCGGCCGTACGTTCGAGTTCGGCGGTGCGCTCCTCCACTCTTTTTTCGAGGAGGCTGTGCGAGCGGGTGAGTTCGCTGCGCATCCGATAAAGATCGACGAAGACTTTGACCTTCGCTCGCAGAATTTCAGGGACGACGGGTGAAAGGATGTAATCCACGGCGCCTAACGCATAGCCCTCGGCGGCCTGCACGTCATCGGCAAATGCCGTGATGAAGATGATCGGCGTGTGCCGCGACTTCTTGCGCTTTCTGATCAGCGCCGCCGTCTCATGCCCGGAGATGTCGGGCATGTTGACGTCAAGCAGGATGACCGCGAAATCGCGTTCAAGCAGCAACCGCAGCGCTTCCGCGCCGGAGGTCACCGTCACGACGTTCTGGTTCAACTCCTCGAGGCTCGCGCGATACGCGATATGCTTTTCCTCGAGATCGTCGACGATCAGGATGTCGGCACGCACTGGTTCGCTCATCGCAATTGCCTCGCATGCCCCGTCATCGGAATAGCCAGGACCGCATGACGGAGAGAAGGCTCTCGGCGTCAACAGGCTTTGCAAGGTAATCCCACGCTCCGGCTTCGATGCATCGCTCGCGATCCCCCTTCAGCGCTTTTGCCGTGACCGCAATGAACGGCAATTCGCGACAGCTCTCAAGCTCACGCGCAGCGCGGATTGTGGCGATGCCATCCATATCGGGCATCATGATGTCCATCAGAACGATGTCGACACGCGTCGGCTGATCGAGAAGCTTCAAGGCTTCGCGGCCGCTTGAGGCCGAAACGACTTCCATGCCGTGATCTTCGAGAAGCGTTGCGAGAGCGAAAATATTGCGCGCATCGTCGTCGACGATCATCACCTTCTTGCCGAACAGCGCCGTGCCGGTGTCATAGACACGATTGAGCATATCGATATGAGGTTGCGGTAGTCTTTCCACGGAAAGACCGAGTGCGCGCGTTACGGAATCGACAAGGCGTTCTCCGGACTGAACCGAACGCACGAGCAACGTCGCGAAATGCGGCGTTTCCTGCGACGACACACCCGGCGGCGTCCAGACCGTGACCGGAAGCGGACCGACAGCTTGCGGGCGCTCGTGCCCCTGCATCGCGTCCGCGATGACGAAGAGCGGCAGGCCGAGGCGGCCATCGACAATCACGCAATCAATGGCGGCGCTTTCGAGAGCGCGTTTGACTTCGGCGACGTTGGCGGCTGTCTCGATGATGATGCCGTCCGATGCGAGATCGCGGACGAGATCGAGCTGGGGCGACGCTTCCGCCGTCGCCAACAAGACGCGACGCTCCGCGCGATCGATGCGCGCGAGCAACGGTCTCAGGCCTTCCTCGAGATCCGATTTCGAGAACAGCGGCTTTGCGAGGAAGCCCTGCGCGCCGACATCGAAAGCGCGCTCGCGCGCATCCTCTGTCGACACGACCCAGATAGGGATGTGACGCGTCGCGAGATCGGATCTGAGGCCGTCGATGATGCGCCAGCCGTCCATGTCGGCGAGAACTATATCGAGCGTCACGGCGCTTGGAACGAACTCCTTGGCCAGCGCCAAAGCCTCGCGTCCGCGCGAGGCGACGATGCCCTTGCAGCCCGTCTCGCGGATGGTTTCGAGAAGCACGCGCGCGAACGTTGCGTCATTCTCGACGATCAGCACCGTCTTGTCGCCAGCAGAGATGGATCCACGATCGTCCTCGATGACGACGGCTTCCGCGGTCCGCTCGGTTGCTGCCGGAACGGACAGCGTGGCACTGCGCGCGAAGACATCCGCGGCACCGGATGCGCTCGCCGCATCCTGCAGAGCGGGCGCTTCATGCGTGCGGCGGAGCTGTCGCTGCGGCACGTAGTCGAGCGGGAGATAGAGAGAGAACGTCGAGCCTTTGCCGATCGACGAGACGAGCTTGATCTCGCCCGACAGCACGCGCGACAGCTCGCGACTGATGGCGAGGCCAAGGCCCGTTCCGCCGTACTTGCGGCTGGTCGATCCGTCTGCCTGCTGGAAAGCTTCAAAGATGATGCTTTGCTTTTCGGGTGAGATGCCGATGCCCGTATCCGTGACGCTGAACGCGACCACGCCGGCGGCGCGATTCAGAGCCTCGTTGTCGGGCCAGCCTTCCTTTACGAGCTCGATGCTGAGCGTGACCTTGCCCTCGTGAGTGAACTTGAAGGCGTTCGACAGCAAGTTCTTGAGGATCTGCTGCAAACGCTTCGAGTCCGTTCCCATCGTGGTGGGGAGACGCGGATCGACGCCCACTTCGAACGTGAGGTTCTTCTGCTCTGCGACGGGACCGAACGTGCGATTAACATAGTGGTATAGGTCGTCGAAGCGCAGGTCTCCGACATCGACTGCGACCGTGCCGGATTCGATTTTCGCGAGATCCAGGATGTCATTGATCAGTGTAAGGAGATCCTTGCCCGAGGCGTGGATCGTCTTCGAGAACTCGACCTGACGACCCGTGAGATTGCCTTCGCGGTTCTGGCACAGCTGGTCGGAGAGAATGAGCAAACTGTTGAGCGGCGTGCGCAGCTCGTGGGACATATTGGCGAGGAACTCCGACTTGTATTTCGAAGTCCGCGCGAGCTGATCGGCCTTTTCTTCGAGCGCCTGGCGCGCCTGCTCCACTTCCGAGTTCTTCCGTTCCACTTCCTGGTTCTGATACGCCAGCAAGCGCGCCTTTTCCTGTAGCTGCTCGTTCGTGCGTTGCAGCTCAAGCTGCCGGCTCTGCAGCTCCTTGGCGAGCGACTGGGACTGCTCCAGCAGATCCTCGGTGCGCATGTTGGCTTCAATCGTGTTGATGACGATACCGATCGATTCCGTGAGCTGGTCCAGGAAGTCGTGGTGGACCGGATTGAAGCGGTCGAGAGAGGAAAGCTCGAGCACACCCTTCACCAATCCTTCGAACACGATCGGCAGCACGAGGATGTTTGCTGGCTCGGCCTCCATGAGACCGCTCGAAATGCGGAAGGGCGTCGCGCGCACGTCGCCGAGGACGATGCGGCGTTTATCCTGCGCGCACTGCCCTACGAGGCCAGCGCCCAGCTCGATGAGCTTACCGTGCGTGCTCTGTCCGTCGGCGGCGTAGGTCGCGAGCAGCTTCAGACGAGGCATATCCGACGCGCTGTCCCAGACGTAGACTTCAGCGCGGTGCGCACCAACGACGGGCGCTAGCTCCGACAAAATCATCTGTCCGACGGCGACGAGATCCTTCTGGCCTTGCAGCATGCGGCTGAATTTCGCGAGGTTCGTCTTGAGCCAGTTCTGCTCGGTGTTCTTCTGCGTCGTGTCGCGCAGATTGCGGATCATCTCGTTAATGGTGTCCTTTAGGACGGCGACCTCGCCTTGCGCGTCAACCGCGACCGACCGCGTGAGGTCGCCCTTGGTCACCGCAGTCGCGACCTCGGCGATGGCGCGGACCTGGGTCGTGAGGTTGGCTGCGAGCTGGTTGACGTTTTCGGTCAGCCCCTTCCACGTACCGGCGGCACCTGGCACCTTCGCCTGACCGCCAAGCTGGCCTTCCACGCCCACTTCGCGGGCAACCGACGTCACCTGATCGGCGAACGTCGCGAGCGTTTCCGTCATGCCGTTGATGGTTTCAGCCAAGGCCGCGATCTCGCCCATCGCTTCCACGGTGAGCTTGTGTTTGAGGTCGCCGTTGGCGACGGCGGTCACGACGCGTGCGATGCCGCGCACCTGAGCCGTGAGGTTGCCCGCCATCGAGTTCACAGAGTCGGTAAGGTCCTTCCACGTGCCGGCAACGCCCGGCACGTCGGCCTGACCGCCGAGCTTGCCTTCGGTGCCGACTTCGCGCGCGACGCGCGTCACCTCGGCCGCGAACGAGCGGAGCTGATCCACCATCGTATTAATGGTGGCTTTCAGCTCGAGGATTTCGCCCTTCACGTCCACGGTGATCTTGCGCGAAAGGTCGCCTGCGGCCACGGCTTTCGTCACTTCGGCGATGTTGCGGACCTGGGACGTCAGGTTGCTCGCCATCGAGTTGACGCTCTCGGTGAGGTCTTTCCAGGTGCCGGCGACGCCTTGCACGTCAGCCTGACCGCCGAGCTCGCCTTCGGTGCCGACTTCGCGCGCGACGCGCGTCACTTCGGCGGCGAACGAGCGCAGCTGATCCACCATCGTGTTGATCGTGGCTTTCAGCTCTAGGATTTCGCCCTTCACGTCGACGGTGATTTTTTTCGAAAGGTCTCCGCGGGCCACAGCGGTCGTCACTTCGGCGATGTTACGCACCTGGTCGGTCAGATTGCCGGCCATGGAATTCACAGAGTCGGTCAGCGTTTTCCATGTTCCGGCGACGCCCGGCACGTCGGCCTGACCGCCGAGTTTTCCTTCGGTGCCGACTTCGCGCGCGACGCGCGTCACTTCGGCGGCGAAGGAGCGAAGCTGATCCACCATCGTGTTGATGGTGGCCTTCAGTTCGAGAATCTCGCCCTTCACATCGACGGTGATCTTCTTCGAGAGGTCGCCCATGGCGACAGCGGTGGTGACGTCGGCGATGTTGCGCACCTGGTCGGTCAGATTGCCGGCCATCGAGTTCACGCTGTCGGTCAGCGTCTTCCACGTGCCGGCGACACCCGGAACGTCAGCTTGACCACCGAGCTTGCCTTCCGTGCCGACCTCGCGCGCAACGCGTGTCACCTCGGCCGCGAAGGAGGAAAGCTGGTCCACCATCGTGTTGATGGTGATCTTGAGTTCGAGAATTTCGCCCTTGGCGTCGACCGCGATCTTCTTGGAGAGATCGCCGCGTGCAACGGCGGTCGTCACTTCGGCGATGTTTCGCACCTGGGCCGTCAGGTTGCCGGCCATCGAGTTCACCGAGTCGGTGAGATCCTTCCAGGTACCGGCGACGCCTTGCACGTCAGCCTGACCGCCGAGCTTGCCTTCGGTGCCGACTTCGCGCGCAACACGTGTCACTTCCGACGCGAACGACGACAGCTGATCCACCATCGTGTTGATGGTGCTCTTCAGCTCCAGAAGCTCACCCTTCACGTCGACAGTAATCTTTTTAGACAAGTCGCCACGCGCCACGGCGGTGGTGACGTCCGCGATGTTACGCACCTGAGCCGTCAGGTTGCCGGCCATCGAGTTCACGTTCTCGGTCAAGTCACGCCACGTGCCGGACACGCCCTGCACGTCGGCCTGACCGCCGAGCTTGCCTTCGGTGCCGACTTCGCGCGCGACGCGAGTCACTTCCGACGCGAACGACGAAAGCTGATCCACCATTGTGTTGATGGTGCTCTTCAGTTCGAGCAGCTCGCCCTTCACGTCGACGGTGATTTTTTTCGAAAGGTCCCCGCGCGCAACGGCGGTCGTCACCTCGGCGATGTTGCGCACCTGTGCCGTCAAATTGCCGGCCATGAAGTTCACGCTGTCGGTCAAGTCGCGCCACGTGCCCGAAGCGCCCTTCACGTCGGCCTGACCGCCGAGCTTGCCTTCGGTGCCGACTTCGCGTGCAACACGCGTCACTTCGGCTGCGAACGAGCGAAGCTGGTCCACCATGGTGTTGATCACCTTGGCGGTACGCAAGAACTCGCCTTCGAGCGGGCGGCCCTCGACTTCCAGCGCCATGCTCTTCGTGAGATCGCCCTTTGCGACCGCGCCGATGACGCGCGCAACTTCGCTCGACGGGTGGACGAGATCGTCGATCATCGAATTGACGGACTCGATCGAGCGCAGCCAGAAGCCAGTTGCGCCGACGGGGCGAACGCGCTCGCGCAGTTTGCCCTGCTTGCCTGCGACCTGGCTCAGGCGTTCGAGCTCCTGCTCGAGATGCCCGTTGAGTTCCAGAATGTCGTTGAAGGTTTCAGCGATCCTGCCGGCTATTCCTGGCCAGGCAACAGGGAGGCGTATCGTGGCGTCGCCTCTCTTCACTGCAATCAGAGCCGCGAGCAATTCCGACGCCTCATCTGATTGGATCGTTACTCCAGAACCTGGAGGTGGTCCGCCATTCACGGAGCGCAACGGACGAATGCGTGCGACGGCCGCTCCTGCTCTTTGTCCGTTAACTGATTTTTCGATAGCTTCGCTGCCGCTCTGCTCGGCAAGTGAATTGAACGCTCTCGCGACATCCCCTGTCAGGCCCGGCGCGTCTTCTGGCAGCCTGACGGAATGGTCACCGCTTTTTAAAGCTTCGAGTGCGGAAAGCAGCGATCGCAGCGTCCCATCTTCGCTTGCGGTCTTGGCAGAGAACACCGCCGCCCCCCTTCAATCTGTGCATGATACTTGATACCTGCGCCGATGAGATCAATCGACCGTGCGGAACGCTCCTGTCGTCAAAAGGTTCCAGAAAATTTTGCGCTCGGCACAGTTTATCTCTGGGCGGCGTTCAGTTTCCGAGCGGAACGTTGAACTTGAACTTGCCGCTCCAGTTGTCCTGCGAAACTCCGCCGCCTGTCTCTACGCCGCCGACCGCTTCGAGGTTCATGCTGTCCTTCACGCCCCACGCCACGCCGGCCTCCGCTTTCCAGTGCAGATCGCCCGTCGCAGACGCGAGGCCGCCTGGTGCCAGACGCGACATATCATCGAACGATAGAAAACCTCCCGCAGCTACGCGCGGCTCAACGTAGGTCTTGCTGTTCAAATCGAAACGGCGCTTCACCTCGGGCAGCACATCGAGGCGACCCGTGCCGGACGGCTCGGCTGTCGTGAACCCGAATTCTGGCCGGATCGGTGTATCTTCCACGTAGCTCATGCCGACACTCGGCGCGACCGTCCATCCGGCGATTTCGCGTTTGCCGCGCAACGTACCTTTGAGCAGCGCGCGGTTCGCGGTCGTCGTGTCCACCATGATGCCATCGGGCGCCATCTGGGCTTTTCCCCACGAAGCGCGGCCATCAAATACGATGCCTGGGCCGAAACGCACACTCATGTAGGGGCCTGCCATCCAACCGCTGGCAGACACGCCTCCGCTGTAGCGGCTCTGCTCGTCAGCTTGATCGAACTGGGCCATGTAGCCGAGCATGATATCCGGCCCGAGCATGTACTTCGTTCCGAGATACATCGCCGAGAGATTGCCGTCGTTCTGGCGCGCGTCCATGTCGATGGTATCGTATGACGCGTAGCGGCCTTCGAACCAGAAATCGAGCACTTCGGTCTGATGCGTCGGCGTCATCTTCATTGCCGCAATCAACTCGGACAGACTGACGGATGTCGTTACCTGCCGTGGCGGAGCGCCGTCGTTCCCGTTGGCAACGAATGAATCGATGGCTTTGGCTTCCGTCGCCGGACGATCGATACGAATGCGGTCGGGATCGTTCGTCGTGAGAAACGCCTTGCGGCGTTCGATGAGGCCGCGCTCCGCGTTGGTTTTCGCAAGTGTTGAGCACCTGACGTCGACGCGCGCTTCCGCAGATGCGTCGGCATCCAGACGGAACGCGTAGGACCCCGAACTCGGCGCCATGAATACGACGCCCGTTGCGCGGCCGGAATGGATGGAACGAGCATCGCCGTCGTTAGCAACCGTGACTGCCGCCGTACCCGTCGTCGCAATACTGAAGGTGAGCTGCTCGCCTTGCTCGAAGCGGCCTTCGCGCGACGCGTTGCCGCCTGCTTGAGCCGTCATATTCAACCCGCCGCGATTGGCCGCCTCGCAACCGGGGCTCGATGTTGCTGCTTCGGCACCGGTGAGAAACGTACCGTATGCCAGCGCCGACAGGACCGTTCCACGCAGAACATGGGAAGGAACGATATGCATCATCGTTCTAAGGGCCTCCTAGCCACATTTTTTCTTTGCTGATCAACGGGCTCTATGGGGGCGAAAAAGGACCAAAGCATGGCCCTTGGTGCATCACTTTTGTGCGCGCGGATGCTTCGAATTTCTGCATCTCAACTGATCGCTGTTCGTAATTTTTTCCACGACAGCAGATCTTTCACACGACCTCCCGCGTTTATGGGCTTTGCCGCCCCGTCTCCTCCCTCTCTCTTTCGTCCATTCACACATTGCTAACGAGGTTTGCGATTGGCCCTCATTACATCACATGGCGCTATGGAGCTGCCGAGTGTCGAGATCGACAGCTATAATCTCGAGATCCGCGACGAAGAGGGTTTCGTCGGAGATCGCGCAAGCCGTGGCGCGTTCAACGCCATCATGGAGGAGCTGCGCGAGGCGCTTCGCAAGCTCGGCTCCGACCCACTCGGTGACGAGCGCATCGAGGACGTGAGCAAGAAGAAACTCGACGAACTTCTGACCGAGGGTGACCATGAGGCTGCGGGCCTCGTTCACAGCGCCATCGAGAACTTCGCGCAGGAGCTCGAAGGTGTCATCCGCCGCTTTCTAAAGACTGCAAGCTGGCGCGACACTGAAGCAATCGTCGTCGGAGGAGGTTTTCGTCTAAGCCGTGTGGGCGAACTCGCGGTCGGGCGGACAGAAGTGCTGCTGAAAAGCGGCGGAAAACCCATAGAGCTAGAGCTGATCAGCCATCATCCGGACGAAGCGGGACTTGTCGGAGCCGCGCATCTCATGCCGTCGTGGACGCTCGAAGGCTTCGATGGAATTCTTGCTGTCGACATCGGCGGCACCAATATTCGCGCAGGTATCGTCGAACTCAATCTCAAGAAATCCACCCAGCTCGACAAAGCGAAGGTTTGGAAATCAGAGTTGTGGCGGCACGGAGACGAGAAAACCAAACGTGACGAGGCCGTCGACCGGCTGATCGACATGCTCAAGGATCTTATCAAAGCGGCGAGCAAGGAGAAGCTGCACTTGGCTCCGGTCATCGGCATAGGCTGCCCTGGACTGATCCTCGAGGACGGCACGATCGAAACCGGCGCGCAAAATCTGCCGGGAAACTGGGAAGCAAAGAGCTTCAATCTGCCCGACTACATTCGGAAGGGCATTCCGCAGATCGGCGATCACGACACAGCCGTGGTTATGCACAATGACGCCGTCGTGCAGGGGCTCAGCGAGCTTCCGACGATGCGAAAGTTCAAGCGTTGGGGAGCGCTGACAATCGGCACGGGCCTCGGCAACGTGCGCTTCACGACGCGCTCAAACGGAAAGAAGAAGCCTAAAAAGGCAACTTCTTAAGGATGTCTTGGGCGCGTTCGCCAAAAGGAGGGGCGCTCAAACTGTGCATAAGGAACTCTCCTTGGCTGCCTGACGTTAATGCGAGAATTCGTCATTGTGCAGTTGCGAAGGGTGATCCGCATGCAAGGTTTCGAACGCGTGTTCATGCGGACGCTGCGTCACGTCTACGACACGGAGCTTCAGCTCGCGGCGTCGGTGCGCTCCATTGCGGACCAAGCGCCAAGTCCTCAGCTTCTCCGGACGCTTCGAGAGATTGAGGCTCAGTCCGTCCAGCAGGCGCACCGGATCGAGAGCATTTTCGCGCTTCTCTATCTTGAACCGCAGCCTGAAGCGTCATGGGCAACAACCGCGCTTCTTCGCGATGCGTGGGACGCTTGCTCAGGCAATACGCGGGGCAGTGCTCAGGGATGCGCTGCTGCGTTGCTTGCCGTCAAGCGCTACGAAATCACGCTTTACGAGGCGCTTCTTCGCTGGTGTGAGCAGTACGATCTCGTCGAGCCGCTTCCCGACATCCGACGCAGCATCGCGGAAGAGCTCGTGCAGGCCAGTGCTCTCTCGGAACTCGCTTTCGAGGATGGCCAGGAACTCCGTGCGTCGCCGGTGATCTCCCGCGCCGAGCCGAGCGCGCTGCACTAGGCGGCGCGCTCAATCTTCAACTCAGCTTCCGCCAAACAAGCAAAAAGCCGGTCATGCGACCGGCTTTCCGTATTGGTCAACGTCTTGTTTCAACTTACGCGTCCACCGCGTGTTGCGGGCTAGATCATACCCAGCAAATGCAGCACGACGAGACCGGAAATCGGGACCCCAAGGGCCCACAAGAGCACATAGCGCATGACGTTCTTTTCCTTGTTAGCGATGCGGACCGAAGCTTCAGTCAATCAACCCGCAAACGCCAACGAAGTTCCCGCCAAGCGCCTGTGACCGCTACATTACTTGGGATCGGCCGGAAGGAACGCGCTGACCTTCCGAACGAGATCGGCAACGTTCTGGGCACCCATGCGCTCCATGACCCATGCGCGGTAGGTTTCGACCGTGCGCGGGCTGATCTGCAGCTTGGCCGCGATCTGCTTGTTCGACATACCCGACGCGACGAACTCCAGCACTTCGCGCTGACGCGGAGAGAGCGCCTTCAAACGCTCGGAGATATCGATACGCTCGCTGTTCTCGGTGGTCTGACGACGGCCCTTCTGAACGGCGTCGCTGACGCTGGTGGCCAAACGCTCGCCGTCGTACGGCTTCTCGAAGAAATCGAATGCGCCTTCCTTCAGTGCTTCGACAGCCATCGATACATCGGCATGGCCGCTGATCAGGATAAGCGGGGCATCGTGATTGCGATGCTTGAGCTCACGCTGCAGCTCAAGACCGGTCATGCCCGGCATACGAACATCGGCCACAACGCATGACGGCTTGGAGGACGGCAGCTCTTCAAGAAAGGCCTCTGCAGATTCATAGCAGGCAACCGGGATATCGCGGCTCTCGATCAGAAGCCGCATGGAATGCAGAACAGCGGAATCGTCATCGATCAAAGCTACGGTCACGTCGGTATCCTTCATTTTTCAACAGCACCTGTTATGGGCAGCGTAAAAGACACCGCTGCTCCGCCGCCAGTGCTCTCGATGAGCAACTGGCCACCATGGGTTTCCGCGGATGAGCGCGCGAGCGCCAGCCCCAATCCAAACCCTTCTTCCTTAGTAGTAGCGAATGGAGTGAGCGCACGCGAGAGAATATCGGGATCAAATCCCGGCCCATTATCCCTTACGGTAAGCATTACTCTGTTCGCTTCGGTCAGATCTGCCTCCACAACAATGCGGCCATCAGGTCTGCCACTAGAGGATATGGACTCTGCGGCGTTGCGTATCAAGTTGATCAAGACTTGTTGAATCTGAAGACCATCGCAAATCACGGGTGGTAAATTACGCGCGATGCGCGTTTCAACCTCAACGTGACGCGATTGTGTCTCGAATTTACAGTGAGATATCGCCTCTCGAACCAGATCTCCGGCGATGTGCGGGAGAAGCTCGTGCCGACCGAGCTGAATGAAATCGCGTAACCGACGAACGACCTCAGCAGCACGATCCACCTGAACGACGGCAAGTCCGGCCGCTGCACTTGCTGCCTGCGTATCCACCGGCTGCTTCTCAATCGCGATCTTGGCGAGCCTCGTGTAATTCGAAATTGCCGTCAGAGGCTGATTGATCTCGTGTGCGAGTGCCGCAGCAAACGCGCCCATCGTGTCCAGCCGAGCCGCGCGCTCGAGCGCTTCCTGATTTCGTCTCAACTGCGCCTGCGTGCGGAGCTGCTCATTCACCACCGCGCCGATGGTCAACCCCGTCAACGCCATCACGATCATCAGCGCCTGGTAAGCCGTGACCTCGCTCGCGTCGACGCCTGCGTAATGCATCGCTGCCATGAGGCCGACCTGCGTGAGCACGAGAGCGCCCGTCGCGCCTTCGAGCCCGAAGCGAACGGCCGTCCACATCACCGGCAAAAAGAAAAGATAGAACTGCTTCACTCGAAACGTGTCGGAGAGCCCGAAGACCGCGGCAAGCGTTGCGAGCAAGACGAGAACGAGAACCGCCAACTCGACAGACGGCACGAGTATGCGCCTCCGCGTGAAGAGAATGAGCAAGAAGGGCGTCACCACCGTCACACCGATCATGTCGCCGATCCACTGATGGGACGCCGTCAGGAAGACATCGGTACTCGGGATGAGGCCAAATGCTGCCAGCAAGCCGACGTAGGCCACCGCGACGATGCCCGTGCTGATGGCCGCAGCGCCGATCAGAATGAGTAGGGACCGCTTCCCGGTCAGTGTTCTGTCAAAACCGACGTGGGGCAGCGTGAGCAGCATCGTTGTCGTGCCGTAGACAAGCGCAACGATCAGCGCACCCAGCACATGCACGCCGAAGGGCATCGGCAAATCGAGCACGAAAGCGTTAACGATAAGGGGCGCGATGAACAACCAGGGGATGTACTCGCGCCCAAGCAGTAACACGAGCGCGAAGCTGAGCCCTGTCGCGGGATTCCATGGCGTGATGCCAACCGGCGTCACGGGATGGATAAAACTCGCCCAGTCGAGCACGACGTAGGCGACAAGATAGGCAAAACCGATAATGACGGGGGAGCGTGAAAACAGGGCGGCCACGGGCAGATTTCTCGCCGATGCTTCTTCGCTCCACTCGTACATCTGCTTTTCCCTATTTTAGTATCCGGCGAACTACTAACGATACTTCCCGGATCAACACAACCGCCCGGTCGCGTACCGAATTGCTTAGGGGTCGAACCTCCGCTCTAACATTCATGGGCACGGGACTTTTTCCCATAAATGACAGGATTACTTCCTGTTTTATATGGATTTTCTGTATTTATACGGTGGAATTTGTCCGCCGTGATGCCACCGCATGCATCCATCCTCAATTGCCCCGCCTCCCGACCTCAGGAACATGTAGCAACAATATAACAGCGTCTCCCATCCCCTGGGGGATGTCCGACCACAACTTGGGCGGACATCTGGGACGGGAGGCACGCAGGGGAAGCCCGCTTAGCGCGGGAATTGGGAGGGAGCACATGTCGTTAAAAGTGTATCTGAAGCTCACTGTCACGGCGGGAGCCATGGGGCTTGTATGCTCTCAGGCGAGCGCGCAGTCGGCAGCAGAACCCGCCGACGGATTGCCGGCGATCGAGGTTATCCAGCAGAAAACGCCGCTGGCGACTTCCGGTAAGAAACAGCGCTCCGCCCCCTCAGCAAGTGCTCCGGCTGCTCAGCAACAGGCTCCCGCCGCCGCTCAGGCCGAGGTCATCGACAATTCTCCTTATGGAGCGGCCGCCAGCGGCCCGGCAGCCGAGCGGGCCGAGACCGGCCCACTTTCGCCGATCAATGCCAAAGCCGCAGTGCCTGGCGATTTGCAGGATGCCCAGGGTGGCGCCAGCCGTATCACGACCGAACAGATCGAAGACTTCCAGCCGGCAACCGTTCACGAGGCGCTGGTCCGCGTTCCCGGTGTCACGACGATCAGCGACGACGGCGCTGGACGCCATTCCGGCATCGGTATTCGCGGCTCGATGCCTCGCCGTTCGCGCAAGATCCTCGTCATGGAAGACGGCGTTCCGATCAACTTCGCGACGTATCTCGACTCGTCGACGCATTACACTCCTCCGCTCGAGCGCGTCGAGAGCATCGAAATTTTCCGTGGCCCGGTCGTCAACTACGGTCCGCTGAACAATCACGGCGTGCTCAACTTCCGCAATCTCTCTCCGTTCGGTGATAACGAGACGGTCATCAAGGCCGGCCTCGGCTACACGGAAGGCTCGGACAAGAGCGTCAACAACATGCGCCATGTCCACACACGCCAGAATATCGGTAACGTGGGCGTCGTCGCGTCTTACTCGGGAATGGATTCCGGCGGCTCGTGGGACGTCGAAGAGCTCGGCTACAACGACTTTTACGGCGCTCTCGGCTTCCGCGGCACCAACCAGGATCTGACGATCTCGGGTGGCTACTTCCGCCAGCGCGACACCTATGACGAAGACAACATCGCGGATCAGGATGACTTCTTCACTTTCCGGCGGAACAAGCGGGCTGCTGCTGCTGCCGGCCTTCTGGACGAAAGCGCGACCTGCTGCCGCGAGCTGAGCAGCTACAATGCCGACTTTTACCGGCTGCAGCTTGCACACAACCTCTACATCGATCCCAACACGACGCTCTCGACGCGTGTTTTCATGAACGATCATGAGCGCGCCCGCTTCTTTGCCGAAGATGGCGACTCCGTTGCCAACCTGGAGATGGAAGGCCGCGACCGTCACTACCGCACGTACGGCGCCGACTCGCGGGTTGAGTTTGCGAACCTCTCCACGTTCGGCTTGAGGCATGACGTTCAGCTCGGGATCCGGTACGAGGAACAGCGGTTCAACAACCAGAACCGCGAAGGCTCCGCACCTGGGGATATCCTGACGTGGAACAACAGGGGTGATGCGGACGGTCTTCCGCAGAAGCTCGAAGCGGATTCGTTCGCGGCATTCGCCCAGACAGCGATCCATCTGACGCCAACCTTGACCGTCACGCCCGGCTTGCGTTTCGAAAGCTATGAGGTGGCCTTCAACGATCTCGAAGAAGGTGTTACAGGGGCCGCGGATTACGATCACGTGCTGCCGATGCTGTCATTCTCGTGGAAGTCTGCTCCGCGCACGACGTTCTACGGCGGCTATCATCGGGGTATGACGCCCCACATCATCCGTGACGCGCTCGACGCCACGGAAGACCGGTTCGTCGCACCACTAGAAGAGATTGGCGACAACTTCGAGCTCGGCGTGCGTTCGACCGCGATCCGCGGTGTGACGGTGGACATGGCGGTCTTCCACAACCGGATCGACAATTATCAGTTCGGCGAGTCGTTCCAGCATGTTGACAGCGGCGATCGAGTGTTCTCCGCACTCGACGAAGTCGAGCTCACCGGTTTCGAGATCTACGGACGCCTCGACAGCCAACCGTTCACAAGCGGCCCGTGGAACTTCTTCGGTGAGGTGACCTACACCTATATCGACGGAGAGATCATCAAGGGACAAACCGAAACGGAAGTGGGCGGCGTCGATACGCTCGTCAGCGTCGCCGGCAACCGCCCGCCTGAGACCTTCAAGCACTTCGCTCACCTGACGCTCGGTACGTCCTACCGCGAACTCTGGGATGCGAGCGTGAGCTGGACCTATCGCGGTGACTACCACACCGACGCACTGAACTCGTCCTTCTCGGATGAAGGGCTGGTGCCGGACGTGTGGCTGCTTTCGGCGCGTACCAACCTCAAAGTCACCGACGACCTGACGCTTTGGGCCACCGGACACAACCTCACGGATGAGTTCTACATCTCCGAGCGTTCGGATGGCGTAAAGCCGGGTGTGGGCCGGACCGTGATGGGTGGTTTCACGCTCAAGTTCGACTGACGGGTCCCGATTCAGCGCTGACGTGACGTTAGAAAAAGTTCGAGCCCGACGCTCCACTCCCGGCGTTGGGCTCGAATTGCTTATAGATCAAGAGCTTTGCAGATCCTTCCCGGGAAACTCGCACCCCAGTTTTGGGTCTCTATCCCTGATGTATCCGCAAATCTTGCAACGAGCCTTCCTATTTGGCACACTACTTTCGGGACTAAATTCCTGATTTTATTGCATTTTTACGTATTTCTACGGCGGTGTCGCTCCGTCGTCATGCCTCCGCATGTTTCTCTCCTGAATTGCCGCGTTAGCACGCCGCCGAGAACATGCTGCAACTCTGTAACAAAACTTTTCCAGCCTAACGGGGGATCGCGTGGCAATCGCCGCTGGCGCGAGTCCGGGTCAGGAAAATCCTCAGAGCCAAGAGTTGCGCCGGCATCGCCGCGTGCGTGGAGGGGGAAGCACTATGACAATCAAGGCCTATCTGAAATTATCGGTCATGGCTGGCGCCATGGGGTTTACGACGTCTTCGATCGCGCAGACGGCAGCGGAGCCTGCGAACGGCGGTTTGCCGGAAGTCCAGGTTATCCAGCAGAAGAAAGCTGCTGCCGCGAAAAAGAAAGCACAAGCCGCGAAGTCAACATCTCCTTCGCCTCAGGCACCTGCCCCCGAACCGGACTACGCTGAAGAAGCGCCGCTCGCGAACTCGCCTTATGGCGCGAGCGGAAGCCGCGGCGCTGCAGCGCGCGCCGAAAGCGGGCCACTTTCTCCCATCAACGCCCAGCAGGCGCTGCCCGACGATCTCCAGAACTACGTAGGAGCGGGCACGCGCGTCGACTCAGCTCAACTCACCGAACGCCAACCCCTCAACAACCACGACGCTCTTTCCGCCGTGCCAGGCGTGATGGTTGTGAGCGACGACGGCATGGGCCGCCATTCCGGCATCGGCTTGCGTGGTTCGCCCATGCGCCGCTCGCGCAAAGTGCTCGTCATGGAAGACGGGCTGCCGATCAACTTTTCGCCGTATCTCGACTCTTCCACACACTACACGCCTCCGACAGAGCGCCTCGAAAGTATCGAAGTGATGCGGGGGCCGATCGTGAATTACGGGCCGCTCAATAACCATGGCGTGGTGAACTTCAGGAACCTCTCGCCGTTCGGAGCCAACGAAACCGTGATCAAGGCCGGCATCGGCCACACGTGGGACGTGGATAAGGACGTCAACAACTTCCGCCACGTCCACACCCGACAGAATATCGGCAATGCTGGCGTCGTCGTTTCCTATTCCGGTGCGGAAGGTGCTGGCGCGTGGGACAACGAAGTTCTTCGCTACAACGACTTCTATGGCGCCATCGGGCTCAGGGGCACAAATCAGGATTTCACGGTGTCCGGCGGTTATTTCCGCCAGCGCGACCGCTATGACGAAATCAACTTCGTTCCAGAGGATGGTGCCGCGGACGGCTATGCCGACTTCCGGCGCAACGGACGCAACAAGCTGGGCACGGGCGGAGACGACGGCGGCTTCGACGACAGCCGCGCCTACGCAAATCTCAGCAGCTACAATGCCGATTACTGGCGCGTCGTTGGCACGCACAACCTCTACATCGACGACAGCACGACGCTTACGACGCGCGCCTACTACAGCGATCACGAGCGCAACCGCTTCTACTTCAATGAGGAGGACGGTGGTGACTTCTACATGCGCGGACGCGAGCGTCAGTATCGCTTCTATGGCGCTGAATCGCGCATCGAGTTCGCGGACCGTCCGTTCCTCTTCGGCATGAAGCAGGACATCCAGGCGGGCATTCGCTTCGAGCGGCACGAGTTCACCAACTGCAACACCGTCGGTCAGGCGAACGAGAAGCTCGATGACGACAACGGCGGCCGCTGCGATATTTTCTTGAATGCCGATCCGGACCTCCCCGGCAACGGTGATCGTTCGCGCCGCGCGGAGATGGATGCGGACTCCTTCGCAGCTTTCATCCAAACCGCAATCCACGTTACCCCGGGCCTTACGGTCACGCCGGGCGTCCGTTTCGAAAATTACGACATCAATCGGTGGACCCAACCCAACCGCGCGGAAGCCCCACAGCAACCGGGATACTCGAGCTCCAGCACGGACGAAGCACTTCCGATGCTGGCCGCCGCTTGGGAAGTCATGCCGCGCACGACCATCTACGGTGGCTATCACCGTGGCTTGACGCCTCAGATCACACGTGGGCCCGCGTTCCCGCTGCCCGATGAGATTGGCGACAACTTCCAGGTGGGCCTGCGCTCTACTGCCATCCGTGGCTTCGCCTTCGACGTCGCTTACTTCTACAGCGATATTGAGAACTATCAGGTGAAATCGCCGACTACGACCGGCGGCGGCAACAACATTTACGGTACAGCGGACGAGGTGCAGATCGACGGCTTTGAGATCGGTGCGCGCGTGGACAGCCAACCGTGGACTGGAGGAGTGTGGAACTTCTTCGGCGAAGCGACCTACACCTATGCCGACTCGATCATCGAGAAAGGTTTCGACGGCGTGGATGACGTTTCCGGCAATCGCGTGCCTGAAGTTCCACGTCACTTCGCAAACCTGACAGTGGGCGTTGCCTACAAGAAGCTGTGGGATGCCAGTGTGAGCTGGACCTATCGTGGCGGGTTCTACACCGACATCGCCAACGGCGAGTTGGAGTGGGATGACGAGGAAGTGGAAGCAGGTTTCGTCGATGACGTCTGGTTGATGTCAGCTCGCGGCAATCTCAATTTGACCGACAATCTCTCGCTTTTTGTCTCCGGCACAAACCTCCTCAACGAGTTCTATCTGTCGGACATCGACGAGGGCATGAAGCCGGGCGCTGCGCGGACCGTCATGGGCGGCTTCACCTACAAGTTCTGACAACTTCCTTCTCCCGAAGGACACTGCGGCCCCGGCTCCACACTGGAGTTCGGGGCCGCAATTTGTTCAAGCGGCCTTCGATGCCGCGAGATATTTCTCGAGCGCCAGGAGCAGGCCAGCGCAGCCCTCTTTCCGCGTTCCCGACTTGTCGATGCCGTCGAGAAAGGCGTCGTGCTCGGTCAGGATCAGACGCGTGCCCGCGCCTGCCTGCTCGAATTCGGTGGTTGCGAGCGAAGCCGACATGATCTTCCCGTCCATCGTCATCGTGTAGGCGGCCACGATGCGGCGGCCGGGCAGGATATCGAGATACGTCGTGTCATTCGTGATCAGGACTCCACCCTTGAAGCGGAAGGCGCTGTGCTCACTTCCGCCGATGCGAAAGTCCTGCTCGTAGCGCTCGACATCCCAGCCGTCTCCTTCCACGAACCAAGTGCGTTTCGCTACGGGGTCTGCCCACGCTGCGAACACGCGTGCGGGAGATGCCGCATATGTCCGCTCGATCGTGAACGTATCGTGCCGGATCGTCCGCTCGGGTGCCGTCATGTCGATGACCTCTCTACGCTCTTTGCTGATTGCCGTGGTCGTCAGCTCTTGCCCTTCGCTTTTACGTCTTCGGCGTCGAAATAGGCGCCAAGCCGGTCGAGGCGTTTATCCCAGATGCTGCGTTGACGCGTGATCCAATGCTCGGCGCGCATCAGGCCTTTCGGCTCTATGCGGCAGGTGCGGACGCGGCCGACTTTCTCCGAGCGGATCAGGCCGCAGTCTTCCAGGACCTGCAGGTGCTGGAGTACGGACGGCAGCGACATCTTCAGCGGCTTGGCGAGCTCGCTTACGGATGCGGAACCGCGCGACAGATGTTCGACGACCTGCCGTCTCGTGGGATCGGCGAGGGCCTGGAACATGCGATCGAGGGCGTCTGATTGGTTAAGCATATGACTAACTATCAGGGCACGTCAAAACGCGCAACAAATAGTTTGCCACTTGCCTAACTATTGTGAATATAAGAGATCGCGCGGCCGATTTTGACGAACGGCCGCGCTCCAAATAATCCACTCGTTTTGCAGCGACTCGGTCGCTAAGCTGCCGCGCCCAGCGCCTGCTTGAGATCGGCGAGAATATCGTCGATGTGTTCGAGACCGATCGAGAGCCGCACATAGCCGTCCGTCACGCCTGTGGCCAGCAACTCTTCGCTCGACAACTGAGAATGAGTTGTCGACGCGGGATGAATGGCGAGGCTTCTCGCGTCTCCGATGTTGGCGACGTGATAGAAGAGCTTCAGCGCATTGATGAAGCGGCGTCCCGCGTCGCGTCCGCCAGTGAGTTCGAAGCCCAAGAGCCCACCTTCGCCGCCCTTCAGATAGCGTTCGGCGCGCTTGCGTTCCTCGCCCGACTGTTGCGATGGATGGATCACGCGCTTCACGTCCGGCCGATTTGCAAGCCACTTCGAGACAGCGGCCGTGTTTTCACAGTGGCGCGGCATGCGCAGCGCGACCGTTTCGATACCCTGCAACAAGAGAAACGCATTGAAGGGCGACAATGCAGCACCGGTATCGCGCAGAAGCGTAACGCGCGCCTTTAAGATGTAGGCGATCGGACCCAGCGGCTTGACCGCCTCATTCCAAACGGCGCCGTGGTAACTCGGATCCGGCCGGCTCAATGCAGGCTGCCGATCGGGGTGCGCCGCCCAATCGAAATTGCCGCCATCGACGATCACGCCGCCGATCGAGGTGCCGTGGCCACCAAGATATTTGGTCGACGAATAGACGACGATCGCCGCACCATGGTCGAGGGGGCGGCAGATGATGGGCGCCGCGGTGTTGTCCATGATCAGCGGAATGCCAAGCGACCGGCCGATCTCGGCCACCTCCGCGATCGGAAACACTCGGAGCTTCGGGTTGGGCAGCGTCTCGGCGTAGTAAGCGCGTGTGCGCTCATCAGTGGCGCGGCGGAAGTTCTCCGGGTCAGAAGGATCTACGAAGCGGACTTCGAGGCCCTGCTCCTTCAGCGTGTTGGCGAACAGATTCCATGTGCCGCCGTAGAGATCCGTGGAACTCACGACGTTGTCACCAGCGCGGGCGAGGTTCTGGAGTGCGTATGTCGATGCAGCCTGACCTGAGGCGACGGCGAGCGCGCCAACACCACCTTCCAACGCCGCGACTCGTTTCTCGAGCACATCGGTCGTGGGGTTCATGATGCGCGTGTAGATGTTGCCGAGCTCCTTCAGCGCGAACAGGTTCTCCGCGTGCTCTGCGTCGCGGAACTGATACGACGTCGTCTGGTAGATCGGTACAGCGACCGCGCCCGTTGCCGGATCCGAGCGCCAGCCGGCGTGAAGTACGATCGTTTCCGGATGCTGCTGTTTGCCGGTGTTGTCGGTCACGGTAGTTCTCCCTCTCGCGAGCGCTTTTCATATGGCGCAATTCTAGCCCGAAGCGCGCCGCACGTCATGTCGATGACGCGGCGGTATTGGAGGGATCTCTAACACCCCGGTACGGGAGTTTTCAATTCGTTAGCCCTGAAGCGTGAAATCACGCGCGAGCGTATCGGCGTGCGCGGCCGAACGAAACTCGTCGGGCTCGGCACAGATCATCATCGGTGCAATCCCGGCAATCCACAAAAGTCTGCGCATGCGTCTCAGAAGAGCGATTATGTCAGCACCTATTTGGTCAGAATCAACCTGCCGTTGGCAGTGATACGCAAATGGTATTCGGCGCCATCGTGCTCGAGAATGGCTTCGCGGCCTCCATGCAGAAGCTCCGACACGACGTAACGGATCGGGGCGCTTGTGTGCGCCTGTGCCGTTTCCTGGACTTTTTTGATCTCGCTCAAGGAACTTCCGCGCCAAACTTTAGAAATGTTGCAAATCGCCGGTCAGCAAAATTGCTTGCGTTATTTCTTGACTATGTAATTCAACTTTAATAGGGTGTGCAAGTCCGCAGCTCATTCGAGATGCAGATTTCACTTCGGCGCACGTCGCTGGATGAAATAGCGGACCGTCGGCTCATCAGCCGCGTTTTGGTTTTATGTCTTGGGGCCCAGTAACCCTCCCGCACTGCCTGGGACCCCCAAGTTGGCGGCGGCGACTTTCCGGTTGTTCTTCCGAGGCTGGATCGAGCGCTGCCGCCCCTTTTCTTCAGAGCCGTGGCAGCATCAGCAAGACCCGGAGGCATGCATGGCAACAGCGACGCATACCATCGATCCGCGCGACGACGTCTTCCTTCCGCTGACCCAGAGACTCGCGACTAACGCAGACGGCATCCTTGAGGATATCGCTTCGACGTACTGCGTGAGCACGCTTGATGTCGTGCATGCGCTGCCGGAAGCCAATCGTAAAATTGTGGAATCAGACTGCTTTGAGATCATTCTCAACGCCGTTGCGGACTGGGGTCCGATCCTTTTCATCGTTCACACGGGCGATCTCGTTCTCGAATGCGAAGGATCGCTTCCGCGCGGCAGCTACGGCCGAGGCTACTTCAATCTGCATGGTGAGAGCCCGATCGGCGGACACATCCGCGCTTCGCGCTGCCGGGAGATCGCGTTCATTTCGCGCCCGTTCATGGGACGCGCGTCCCACTCCATTCAGTTCTTCAATTTCGACGGCGATGCGATGTTCAAAATTTTCGTGCGCCGCGATGCCGATCGCAATCTCGTTCCCGAGCAGGTCGCTCAATTCAAGGCGCTGCGAGACTCGCTCTAGCGCGCTTGGTCGCTGATCTTTCGGAACGCATCAGGAGTTCTTTGTCGATGTGCCGTGACGATGCTGGACTCACCCCTGTTGAGGCCACCAACCTTGGTGAGAAAGAGCGGGACTGGCTCTATCTCGTGCGCCTCTGCTGCATGAGCTACGAACATAATCAGGCGGAGGGCTGGGATCGTGCATTGAGCCACGCCGAGGATCGCTATGGCGCAGAAGACGGCCCTGCAATCGCTTCACGCATCGCCGTGCTCGTTCGCGCCATGCGGATAGAGCGGCGCGGCGGGTTCGGATATCTGTCCCCGTTCTGCCCCAACTGTCGCGTCAACGTCACGGATGACGAGTGGGAGCTCATGCTTTTGATGCAAGCCGGATATCGCGGGAGCATCGGCGAGATCGACGAAGCGGCAGCAGACTTTGCTCGCCGCACAGAGGCGCCCGTGCTTGCGGCCGCCGCGAGGCGATTCGGAGCAGCGCTTGGGGGCCGTCGGCAGATTCCCCGCGCCGACGCCTTGCGGCTTCACTAGCGGGTGGCAAGTCTCCACGTCTCGCTTGTATCTAGGCTTCGTCGACCGCGTAGCGATTCCTGCCCTCGCGCGCCGCCGTGCCATGTTGCCGCCACGATTTCCACCTGATCACAGTTTAGAAGCCTTCGGGACGATACCTGACGGCGCCATTATCTTTTCCCGCTTCCGGTACCGGCTGCTTTTTTGCGACTGCCTCCTGCAACGGATTGCCAATGACCACCTTTTCCCGCCTCTTCCTCGTCTCTTTCTCTCTCGCCGCCTCTGCCGTAGGCCCTAACGTTGCAGCCCGCGCGGAAGGCGTGCCGCAACTGCCGGTCGTCAAGGGGCAGAGCGGAGCGGAGCCTGCACTTCGCGTGGCGCAAAAGGCCGATGACGACGACAAAAAGTTTCGCAAGGGCGCCCGCAAGGACGACGGCGGTGGGAAAGGAAAAGGGAAGGACGGAGGGGGACCGCCTCAGCAAAAACCCGATGCGAACGCCGCTGCCGCGCGTCAGAACGCAATTCAAGCCAAGCAAGAGGCCGTCAAAGCGCGGCAGGAGGCATTGAAGGCACGCCAGGACGCGCAGAAGGCGAAGCAAGACGCTGTGCGGGCCAACGCCTTCAAGGGCAAACAGGACGCAGAAATTAAGCGCCAGCAAGCCATCAAGGAACGGCAAAACGCTGTCAAGGCTGGCCAGGACGCGCGCAAAGCCAAGCTCGACGCTGAAGCCAAGCGCCTTCAGGCCATCAAGGAACGACAAGACGCAGCCAAGGCCGGTCTCGATGCCAAGAGGGCACGAGACGATGCCGCGCGAGCCAATGCGGTAAAGGCCAAGCAGGACGCCGAGGCTCAGCGCCTCCAGGCTGTCAAAGACAAGCAAAATGCCGCGCAGGATGCGCTCAATGCAAAAAGGGCCAGGGACGATGCTGCCCGCGCCAATGCTGCTAAGGCAAAACAGGACGCGGAGAAGCGTGGGGCTGGGGGACCTTTCCAGAATCTCCGGGAACGGCAGGATGCTGCGAAAGCTGCGGCGGCCGCGCGTGGCGATAGCAGGAAGATGCCTTTTGCGGCTCGCAGAGAGGTGGACATCGAGCGTGCCAAGGCGCTCAAGGTTCGGCAGGCTCAAGAGCGCCGCGCCAAAGGCATCTCCGCCAAGTACGATCGCAGCAAAGCAGATAGAGATTTCGAACGCGCTCGCGAACGTGCGCAAGCCAAGGGCAAGGGTGGCGGCCGCGACGAGAGATGGACACCCAATGCGGCCAACCGATTCGAGAATTTGCGTCGCGAGCGCAGGACGCGCGACGTCGGCTCACGCAACATCATCATCGAGCCGGATAAGCGCATCATCGTTCGCAACGATTACGGTAGCTTCATCCGTCATGACGAAAGCGCACGCATTGCCCGCAAGAGGAAAGAGATCCGCCGCGAGCGCCGCAAGGACGGTCTGATCGCCGTCGTCACAGCGGGCTTGGCAGGCGCTCTCATCTATTCGCTGCAAGATGAAGATGGGCGTGTGATCCGCCGCAGCCGCCGCGACCAGGATGGCCGCGAGTACGTGTTCTTCGACGACACGCACGCTTACCACGACGACTACCGCTACGGCGACGACTCGTACCGCGACTCCTATATCGATCTGCCGCCGCCGGTGATCCGCATTCCGCACGACCGCTATGTCGTGGACTACGATCGTGCCTCTCCGGACGACATCTACGACGCGCTCAACGCGCCGCCAGTGGAGGAGCTCGATCGCGGCTACACGCTTGACGAGGTGCGGCAGAACTATCGCATTCTCGAACGCATGCGCCGTGTGGACCTCGATGCCATCAACTTCGAGTTCGCGTCGTGGGACGTGCCGCCGGAGCAATATTCCAAGCTCGAGCGCCTTGCGCGCGCGATGCAGCGCGTGATCGATCGTTCGCCGGGCGAGGTCTTCCTGATCGAAGGCCACACCGACGCAGTGGGCGATGATGTCGACAATCTCTCGCTCTCGGACCGCCGCGCGGAAGCCGTCGCCGTCATTCTCACGGATACGTTCGGCATCCCGCCCGAGAACCTCGTCACACAGGGCTACGGCGAGGAATACCTCAAGGAGCAGACAGACGAGCCGTCGTGGATCAATCGCCGCGTCTCGGTGCGCCGCGTCACGCCGCTCCTGGAACGCGACGGCTCGGACGAAGACGCGTATTCGTCCCGCTAAGGGGCGAGCGCGTCAGGCTCGCTTCAGTGCGATGATTTCCATCGTGCTCATCGCGTCCTCACTCACCGCATATTCCACAAACTTGAAGCCTTGCTGATCCAGCAGGGCTTCAAGCCGTTTACGGGTGAAGATGTGCTGCGCCTCGAGCTCTCCCCAGTAGGGATTGGCGCCATTGGCGTCTAGGAGGCGCCACGTCAGCGTATCGCTGTTCGGAAGCGAAAGTGCGAGCACGCCGTTGGCGCGCATCATACGATGCACGGCCGCCAGGAGCTGCTTCGGATGGTCGGCGCGTTCAAGAGCTCCGACCATGCTCACGACGCTGAACCTGTCGACGGATTCAAGGTCTTCGGCATTGCCCCAGTACGCCTTGAAGCCGAGACGAAGCATCATTTCGACATTGTCGATGCGCAAGTCGGTTCCTGTCGGATCAAAGCCCCACTCGGTTGCCGTGAAAACGCGTGAGCCATTGCCGGAGCCGACATCGAGCCATTCTCCCGAGCGGACATAGCGTGCGACACGCGAGATGAGGCGGCCCGCGATCTTGCGCTGGCCTTCAATATCGTATCCGACCTGAAGCTCTTCAGGCGTTGTAGACAGCACAATGTCGCGCGCTTCGCGCGTTAGATGGCCTTCCGCAAACACGTGACCGCAATCGGAGCATCCGCGCCATTTCACCGTCGGCGGCAGTTGCGGCTTGTAGAGCGGGTGATCCGCGACATTGGCTTCAATCTGGTAGGGAATGTCCCCGCCGTCGCAGATCGGGCAGCGCGCGTAGGCAACGCGGGCGGCGCCTTCGAGCGCGATTTCGCCGTTCGGCGCGTAAGTCTTCGGCGCTTCCTCGATCACCTTGAAGGAATGTACCGGCTCGCCGCGTCTCAGGATGTCCACCATGGTCTCATAGGCTCGTTCGAGGTTGCGGGCATAGCGTGCCGTATCGAACAACGGGCTTTTGTCGCGTTGTTCTTCGATGCGGCGGCGAATGGGGTCGAGCTGTGAACGATCTCTCGCAAACGACAGCGCGATCCGCTCGTAAGCGGCGAGATCCGGCGCGATCAGTTCCGGCAGTTCCATCGCGGCGAGAAGACTTGCCGCGACGCGACCCGAGAACGTCTCGCCAAGGCAGGTCAGAACAGGAAGCCCTGCCCACAGGGCGTCGCTTGCGGTCGTATGCGCGTTGCAAGGCACTGTATCGAGAAACAGGTCCGCCAATCTGTGGCGCGCGAGATGCAGATCGATCTCCATGCGCTCGGCGAAGACGATACGGCTCGGATCGACGCCGCGAGCCTGCGCTTCGTGCTCGAGATTGCGCCGGCAATCGCCCTCGTTGGCGAGGATCCAGAGCACGGACCCCGGCACGCTCGCGAGCAGCCGCATCCAGACGTCGTAGACTTCCGACGTGATCTTGTAGGTGTTGTTGAACGAGCAGAAGACGAACCCGTGCTCGGGCAAGCCGAATTCGGCGCGCGTCACCGGCGTATCGTTGATGCGCCGCTTGCGGTCGTTCGGCTGATAGCAGTTTGGCAGGTGGACGATGCGCTCGGAGTATGCATCCTGGTGCGTCATCGGCGCGACAATCTCGTCCGCAATGATGTAGTCGACATAGTCGGCTCCCATCGTGCCGGGGTAGCCGAGATAGTTCACCTGGATCGGCGCCGGCCGGTAGGCCAGGATTTCCGTGCGCGCATGGCGCGTGTAGCCCTTGAGATCGACGAGGATGTCGATGCCGTCATCGTGGATCGCCTGCGCGGCGGCGCGCTCGGTCATATCCTTGATATCGATGAAGCGATCGAAGGTCTTGGTGATCCGGGTGCGCATCGCGCTGCCGTCATCGGGGCTGTAGCAATAGGCGAACAGCTCGAACCGGTCGCGATCGGTGCACTCCAGCACCTCCGCCAGAAGCATGGCGGTCGCATGCGAATGGAAGTCGGCGGAGAGGTAGCCGATGCGAATGCGCCGACCAGCGGTGTCGCCCGTGTTCCAGCTTTTGAAGCGCAAATCCTCCGGCACTGTCCACGTTTTGGCAAAGCGGCGGGCGGCTTCGAGCTGATCCGAATTGTCCGCTTCCGGCATCGAGATGAGAAGGAACGGCGCGACGCCTCCGCGCTCGCTCGACCTGAATTGCTCGAGCGCCTGGCGTTCGAGCAGATCTACATCGTGCCAATCGCACACGAAGCGCGCGAGGTTCGCCACTTCGAAGCGCGGAGCGAGCTGGTCCGGCGCGGTTTCTATGGCGCGCAGGAAGCTCTCGCGCGAGTCCGCGAATCGTCCCTGGAGCTTATAGAGCGTCGCCAGGTTGTAGTGCGCATCCGCGAGACGCGGATCGAGCTTGGCTGCGTGCTCGAAGGCCTGAACGGCGGCCGTAAGCTTTTCCATCTTGCGCATCAAGCCGCCGACGCGGCGATAGGCATCCGCGTGGTCGGGGGCAATTGCGAGGCCGGACTGATAGCAGCGCAGCGCTTCGTCCCGCTTTCCTGCTCCGTCCAAGGCGGCAGCAAGGTTGAAGTGATAATCGGCAATGTCTGGCGCATAAGCCAGAGCGCGCCGCTGGATCGAGACGGCTTCGGCGAAGCGTTTCCGCGACCGCAGGAAAGCCGCAAGTTCATCGTAACGGCGGGCCTTTTCGCGAGGGTCGCCGCTCTGGGATTCGATCGCGGCGCACGCCTCGTTCATGTGGCCAGCAGCCGCGAGCACGTTGCGTTCCAGGCGCTCAGCTTCCGCATTTCCTGGGGCCGCGGCGCGCGCGCGTTTTGAAAGAGCGAGCGCGTCATCCAACCTGCCGGACTGCAGCAGGAGATCCCCCATCTTCGCCAACACAGCCGGCTGGGCCGGCTCGCACTTCAGAGATTGCTCGTAGGCGCCGAGGGCATCGGTCGTATTGCGCGCGATGCGCAGAAGATCACCTAGCGTGGCATGGCTTTTCGCGCTTGCCGGTTCGAGCGCAACGCATTGGCGGCATGCGTCGATTGCTTCGTCGAGCCGCCGAGCTTCGCTCAGCATGATCGACAAGCTGAGCCACGCCTTCGACGACTTCGGATCGGCGGCGAGGCTGCGGCGGATGAAGTCGATCGCTTCTTCGCGCGCATTCGTCTTGTAGGCGATGAGGCCCAGGTTGTGGAGGCTCGGCGCGTGGTCAGGTGCCTCGGCGAGCACACGCTGGTGTGCCTCCAACGACTGCTGGAGGCGCCCTTCCTGGAGATGGCGCACGGCCTCACGGAATTCCCGCACAACGGCCGTGTCCTGGGCTGCGCGTGCATTCGACTGCGTGTGCCGCCGCTGGTTCCGCGTCATCTTCCCTCGAGGCAAGCCAAATCCGGCAAAATCTGCTCCTGCTTATAGAAAGCAAAACCTGCGCGGAGCTTGTGCGAGGCCGACCACGGGGCGGTCCTTCCCGTCCTCGGATGATCCTGATTCGGATTTGCGGCGCGGACGGACAACGGCCAATCACAAGCCTCGCTCAAGATTGGCGTTCGATAAGGCCTCATGCTCAACCTTCATCGCCGCTGCGAGGATACTCTGGAATGAAGGTCGTGATTCTTGCCGGTGGTCTTGGATCTCGCCTTTCCGAGGAAACCGCCGTGCGGCCAAAGCCACTGGTCGAGATCGGCGAAAAGCCGATTCTGTGGCACATCATGAACATCTATGCCCACCACGGCCTCACGGACTTCATCGTGTGCGCCGGATACAAGGGCTACATGCTCAAGGAATACTTCGTAAATCTCTGCCTTCATCACACCGATATCACCGTCGATCTCGCGAGCAATCGCGTCGAATATCACGGCGCCCAGCGCCTCAACTGGCGCGTCACCGTGGTGGACACCGGCATGCACTCGATGACGGGCGGGCGCATCCGGCGCGTTCGCGATTATCTCGATCTCGACGAGCCATTCTGCCTCACCTACGGCGACGGCGTGAGCGATATCGACATCAAAGCCGAGATCGCCTTCCATCGCGCGCACGGCCTCAAAGCGACCATGTGCGCCGTCACGCCGCCGGGACGCTTCGGCGCGGCGGTGGTGGCGGACGACCGCGTCACGTCTTTCATCGAGAAGCCGAAGGGCAACGGGCAGCGCATCAACGGCGGCTTCTTCGTGCTCGATCGTTCCGTCGTCGATCTCATCGACGGCGACGACACGATCTGGGAAGCCGGACCGCTCGAATGGCTCGCAGCCAACAAACAGCTTGCCGCGTTCAAGCACGACGGCTTCTGGCAGCCCATGGATACGCTGCGCGAACGCATGCAGCTCGAAGAGCTCTGGAACTCCGGAAAGGCGCCATGGAAAGTCTGGGCCTAGGCGCGTTCTGGCGCGAGCGGCATGTGCTGCTGACGGGGCACACCGGCTTCAAAGGCGCGTGGCTTTGTCTTTGGCTCGAGAAGCTTGGCGCGTCGGCTGCGACTGTTGCGCTGGAACCCGATACCTCCCCTTCCCTCTACGCCAGCCTCGCGCCGTGGCCGAACGACCGGCACCACGTCGCGGACATCCGCGATTTCCTGACGCTCCGATCTCATGTCGTCTCGTTCCAACCTGAGATCGTGATCCACATGGCGGCGCAGGCGCTTGTACGGCGCTCCTATCAGGACCCTCTGGACACGTTTTCCAGCAACGTGATGGGAACGGCGAACGTGCTCGAAGCGGCACGCGCGTGTCCCTCCGTGACAACGGTGCTCGTCGTGACGTCCGACAAGGTCTACGCCGAATCCGTCGACGGCACGCCGTTCGTCGAGAGCGATCGCCTTGGCGGCAAAGATCCGTACAGCGCCTCGAAGGCCTGCACCGAAATCGTCTGCGACAGTTACCGCGCGAGCTTTTTCCGCGAGGCCGGCGTTCGGCTGGCGACGGCACGCGCGGGCAACGTCATCGGCGGCGGCGACTGGTCTCCCGACCGACTGGTGCCGGACTTCATTCGCGCGCTTGAAAGCGGCAAGCCGATCTCTCTGCGCTATCCGAACGCGATCCGGCCCTGGCAGCATGTGCTCGAACCGCTCGGCGCTTACCTGCTCTACGCGCAGGCGCTTTCGGAGGATCGCGGCAGCGGCGTGCCGGATGCGCTTAACTTCGGCCCTCACCCTGAAAGCTTTGCAACCGTGTCGAGCGTGGCCGCGACGCTCGCCGCCGAATACGGCGTTGCAGATGCGTGGGTGCCTGCGCCCGGGCCGCATCCGCATGAGTCGGCCACGCTGAAGCTGAATTCCGCCCTGGCCCAGCGCACGCTTGGATGGACACCGCGCCTCTCGCTCGAGCAGGCTCTCGAATGGACGGCGCGGTGGTACGAGGCCTATCGCGACGGATCGGACATGCGGGTATTTACGCTCGCGCAGATCGCCGACTACGAGCATCGGATGCAGCGCACGCCAACGAACGAGCTCAGCCATGAGCCAGCATAACTGCCGTTTCTGCCAGGCTCCGCTGACGCAGCGCTTTGCCGATCTCGGTTCGACACCTCTCGCCAACTCCTATCTCAGTGCCGAAGCTCTCGCGCTCAAGGAGCCAACTTATCCGCTTGTCGCGTTCGTGTGCTCGGACTGTCGGCTTGTGCAGGCGGACGCGTTCGTACCGCCTGAGGACATCTTCAGCCATTACGCCTACTTTTCGTCTTACAGCGAGAGCTGGGTGCAGCACGCCCGCCGCTTTGCCGCGATGGCCACAGAACGTTTCGGCCTTTCTTCATCTTCGCAAGTGATCGAGGTGGCGAGCAACGACGGCTATCTGCTGCGCCACTTCGTCGAAGCCGGTATTCCGGCGCTCGGGATCGAGCCCGCAGAGAATGTCGCCGAGGTGGCGCGCGCTTCCGGAGTTCCGACCGAAGCGCGTTTCTTCGGGACCGCGACGGCTCAGGATCTCGTCGAGCGCGGGCTCGCTGCTGATCTGGTCGTCGGCAACAACGTGCTGGCGCACGTGCCGGACATCAACGATTTCGTCGCGGGTCTGTCGTCGGTTCTCAAGCCGGACGGCGTGGTCAGCGTCGAGTTTCCGCACCTGCTGCGGCTGATCGAGGGCGTGCAGTTCGACACCATCTACCACGAGCATTTCTATTATCTCTCCCTGCTCGCGGTCGAGCGCGTGTTCGCCGCGCACGGCCTTCGCGTGTTCGACGTGCAGGAATTGCCCACGCACGGCGGCAGCTTGCGCGTGCTGGCCTGCCTCGCCTCTTCGCGCGTTCACGGCGACCGCCCGGGCGTTACCAAGGTGCGGGCAGATGAAGCCGCTGCGGGCTTTGCAGACGACTCTATCTACCGAACGTTCCAGGATCGCATTGCGCCGATCAAAAATGGCCTTCTCGCGTTCCTGCATGACGCCAAGCGCGCAGGCCATTCCGTTGCGGCCTATGGCGCTGCCGCGAAGGGCAACACGCTGCTCAACTTCTGCGGCGTCGGCACGGATCTGATCGACTATGTCGTCGATCGCAATCCGCACAAGCAGGGGCATTTTCTGCCCGGCAGCAAGCTGCCGGTTCATGCTCCCGAGAAGCTTACAGAAACGCGGCCCGACTACGTGCTGATCCTGCCTTGGAACATCAAGGATGAGGTCGTGGCGGCGAACAGCGAAGTGCGCTCCTGGGGCGGGCGGTTTGTCATCGCGGTCCCAGAGATCACGGTGATGACATGAGGTTCGTCCCGACCGCGGTGGCCGGCGCCTTTATTGTCGAAGCCGAAGAGGCAAGCGACGATCGCGGAATGTTCGCGCGCACGTTCTGCTCGGAAGCATTTGCCGCTCAGGGGCTCGCGTCGATCTTCCCTCAATGCAACGTTTCTCAAAACCACAAACGCGGGACACTGCGGGGCCTGCACTATCAGGCCGATCCCAAGCCGGAAGCAAAGCTCGTGCGCGCCACGGCTGGTCGCGTGTTCGATGTCGTGGTCGATCTCCGGCCGGCGTCTCCGAGCTATCTCGCGTGGGCCTCGGCCGAGCTTGACGCGCGCAAACGCAACGCCTTCTACATCCCGGCTGGCTGCGCGCACGGCTTCCTGACGCTCGAGGATGACTGCGAGCTTTTCTACCAGATGTCTGAACCCTACGTTGCCGAGCTTTCGCGCGGCGTGCGCTTCGACGATCCCACATTGTCGATCGACTGGCCGTTTGCGCCCCTTGTCATCAGCGCGCGCGATGCGTCGCTCGAACACCTCAAGCCGGAGGCTCGCACATGAGCGCCATCAAGCTCAGCATCTGCATTCCGACCTACAATCGCGAGGCCTATCTCCGGAACGCGCTCGCGCACTGCGCGACATACGACTTCGACTTCCCTTATGAGATCGTGATTTCCGACAACGCGTCGACCGACCATACGCAGGCGGTTGTCGAAGACTTCATCGCGAAGGGCTTGCCGATCCGGTATCACCGGCGCGCCGTCAATGGTGGATCGGGACCGAACCTCACCTGCGCGTTCCAGCACGCGGTCGGCGAATATTCGATCTATCTCGCGGACGACGATTTTCTGATTGCGAGCCGCGTCAAGGAGGCGATGGCGTTTCTCGACGGCAATCCGGATGTCGTCGCCTGCTACGCGCCATGGCATCTCTATGACGAAGTGAACGACAAGGACGTCAGCCAGTTCTATTCGGTCGACGCCGACACCAAGTTTCCGCAGGGCCACTTCGCGGAAGTGTTCCAGTTCATTTTCGAGCGGCACATCTTTCCGGAGATCGGTATCTACCGCTCGTCTGCGCTGCGCGCGGCGTGGGTGCCGCGCGATTTCTGCTTCTGGGCGTTCTCCTATCTCGCGCACTTCCTCGATCAGGGCGCCGTGGCGTTCCTCAAGCGGCCGTTCTATCGCTCCGTCACGCGGTCCAAGGTCGCGCCGACGCGTGTGCAGGCCGGCAACGAGGGCGTGATGACGAGCTGGGACAGCTATCGCGGCGGTCTTGAATACTTCCTCTACATGGGTCTCAAGCGCGGGAAGCTGCCGAACACGCGCGAAGCGCGCATCCGCTACGACGAGCAGTGCCGCATCTTCATGCTGAACCGCATGGCCGTTGCGGTTCGGTTCTGGGTGGCGCGCCGCGATTTCATCAAAGCCTACGAGCTTTACACCCGCATGCAGATCGGCGGCATGGGTGAGCATCCCGAACTCAAGAAGATTCGCGATTCGCTGCCCGCGATGGTGGCGCTGCAGACGTTGGCCTATCGCGCCAATGCGACGGCGGACATCGACCGGCTGATGCTTGGCGGCACGAGCGATCCCGGCGCCGTCGAGGACGTGCTTCGCAGCTTCGGGCTCGAACCGCATATCGAGGTGACGACCGAGCCATCCTCGCACGATCCGGCGCGAGCCGAGCGCACGCTTGTGTTCGCGGCCGATCTCGCGCTCCGCCAGAAGTATTTGTCGCTCGGTTACAAGCCCAACCTGATCTTCACGGACAGCGATCTCGCGCTTCCCATCGTCCTTTAATCGGGGACGCCAATCCCTCAGCCTCGCGCCAGCTTCGCCGACTAGGGTCTTCCGAGTGCTGCGTGCCCGAGCTTCGTGAGCTCACCGCCTCTTCACGAAGGAACAGGGGCATGGCCGAGAAAATTCCGTATACAAAACCGTCAATTACCGCCCTAGAGACCGATTATGCGAGCGACGCTGCCGCGAACGGCTGGGGCGCGAATTGCTATGACTACATCCATCGCTTCGAGCGGGGATTCGAGGCTTATCTCGGGGTCGACTTCGCCATCGCGACATCGAGTTGCACAGGCGCCATGCATATGGGTCTCGCCGCACTCGGCATCGGCGCCGGAGACGAAGTCATCCTCGCCGACACCAATTGGATCGCGACGGCGGCTCCCATCGTGCATCTCGGCGCGACGCCGGTTTTCGTCGATGTGCTGCCGGACACCTGGTGCATCGATCCCGCAGTGGCGGAACGGCACATCACGCCGCGCACACGTGCGATCATCGCCACGCATCTTTATGGCAATCTCTGCGACATGGATGCGCTGCTCGCGCTCGGGCGGCGCACGGGCGTACCGATCATCGAAGACGCGGCGGAGGGCATCGGCTCGCAATGGCATGGCCGGCGCGCCGGATCGATGGGGATCTTCTCCACCTTCTCCTTCCACGGCACGAAGACGCTGACGACCGGCGAAGGCGGATTGTTCGCTACCGGCAGCGCGGCTCTCTATGAGCGCGTTCTGACGCTCAGCAACCACGGGCGCGCGCGCGGGCAGATCAAGCAGTTCTGGCCCGACGCAATCGGCTTCAAATACAAGATGTCGAACATCGAGGCGGCGATCGGCTGCGCGCAGCTCGAACGCATCGAGGATCTCGTCGCTCGCAAGCGTGAGATCCTTTACGCTTACATGGTTCGGCTTTCCGCCCTTCCCGGCATCACCATGAACCCGGAGCCGGAAGGCACCGTGCATGGCGCCTGGATGCCGACCGCGGTCTTTCATCCGGCAACGGGAATCACGCGCGAGATGCTGCAGGAGGGATTTGCAGCGGCAGACATTGACGCGCGCGTTTTCTTCCATCCGCTTTCGAGCCTGCCGATGTTCGAAGCGAAGCCTGAAAACGTGCATGCCTGGGATCTTCCCCAGCGAGCGATCAACCTGCCGAGCTTTCACGACATGAGCGAAGCGGACATCGACCGCGTCGCCTCCACCCTCACCGCAATCGTGCGCGGAGATCGCGCGTCCAGCAGCGACCGCCATTCAGCCTAAGCGAGACCTCACAGCGCATGACACTCACCAAGCCCAAGGACGACCGCCAGGAATTCGAAGCGCACAAGCGCGATATGTCGCTTGCGCTCGGCCGCGACGACGACGCCTTCCGCCATGCGCTCGATACGCTCGTCCGGCTCGACAAATACGACTACGCCTATCTCTGGAGCTGGATGGGTGTGCCGATCATCCAGATGCCGGCCGATATCATGGCCACGCAGGAAGTCATCTGGAACACGAAGCCGGACATCATCATCGAAACCGGCGTCGCGCGCGGCGGATCGATGATCTTCATGGCGTCGCTATTGCAGGTGATCGGCAAGGGTCAGGTGATCGGCGTCGATATCGATATTCGCGCCCACAATCGCGAGACGATCGAGGCGCATCCGCTTTCATCTCGCATCACGCTGATCGAAGGACCGTCGACAGACGCCGAGACCGTGGAGCGCGTGAAGGCCGCGATTCCGGCCGGCGCATCCGTCATGCTTGTTCTCGACAGCGATCACAGCCGCGACCATGTGCTGGCTGAGCTGCGCGCCTACGGATCTCTCGTCACGGAAGGACAGTATCTCGTCGTCGCCGACACGCTACTGGGTCGCGGGGATATGGCTCAGACGCCGACCAAGCGCTCGAAGGTCTGGTATCCTGGCGACGAGCCTTACGCGGCGCTCACCGCCTATCTCGAGGAAACGGATCGGTTCGAGGCGGACGACGTGCTCAATGGAAAGCTCGTGCTTTCGAGCTCGCCCGGGGGATACTTGCGATGCACGCGCCCGTGACGCTCTCGCGGCCTCGCGTTGTTTTTCGCGATGTTCGCGATGACGATCTGCCGATGCTGTTCGAGCTGAGGCGCGATCTCGCGCTGCAAGCGCTGCTGCTCACCGTTCCCGAGGCAACCGACGACGCCTCACTCCATTCCTGGGTCGAACGCCGCCAGAAAGATCCGGGCGGCATATTTCGTATCGCCGAAGACGCGGCAAATGGACAGGCCGTCGGATACGTGCAGATCGGCAATGTGCACCGCCGCAATCGTGTCGGCTATGCGGGCGTGTGCCTCGCTGCGAGTGCGCGCGGGCGTGGTCTCGGACAGGCGACGCTCGCGCATCTGATCGACATCGCGGCAGGCGAACTCGGCCTCGTCAAACTGCTATCGGAAGTGCGCGCCGACAATTTCGCCGCGCTCCGTTACAATCTTCTGCTCGGCTTTCGGATCGTCGGCACACTCAGGAAGCACTTTGTGGACGGCAACGGCACAGCACATGACGTGCTCGTGCTCGAGCGGTTGCTGGACGGGCCATCGACATGACCGCCGTCGTCATCACGCAGCCCATGCTGTTTCCCTGGCCTGGCTTCTTTGAACAGCTCATGCTGGCGGATAGCTACATCTATCTCGACGACGCGCAGTTTTCGAAGGGCAGCTTCACGAACCGCATTCAACTGCTCAACGGCAACGATCGCATCTGGATGACAATTCCGCTTGCCGGAAAAGGAAGTTTTCAGACTATTTCCGATCTCGCGGCCGTGGGCGACGACTGGAAGGCCAGCCATCGCGCAATGCTGAAGCAATCGCTGCGTGGAACGCCCTTTCTCAAGGACGCGCTTTCGATCTTGGACGCCGTTTATACTCACACCTCCCTGCTTGATCTTCTGATCGCGAGCATCGAGGAGCCGGCGCGCTACATGGGGATCGGGCAGGACCGCATGATCGCGCGTGCGAGCACCCTCGGCGTGGACGGGACCTCCTGGCAGCGCGTGCTCGACCTCGTTCTCATCGCCGGAGGCGACCGCTATCTCACCGGGCACGGCGCTGCCAACTATCTCGACCATGCCGCATTCGAGAAATCGGGCGTCCGCGTGGCGTACATGACCTACAGCCTCACGCGCTGGCCGCAGCCTGGCGACAGCTTCACTCCTTATGTTTCGATTCTCGATCTCATTGCCCGTACCGGCGCCGATGCGCGGAACTATCTCCAGCCGGCGACGACCTCGTGGCAGGACTTTCTTAAGCCGGAGCTCGTCACGTCATGACACATCGCGAGGCACTCACAGACCTGCATCGTCATGAGTTCGATGCGAAGGGTTATACCGTCGTGCCGGGCTTCTACGATGATCAAGGCGACATCGCGCCCATCCAGGAGGGCGTGCGGCAGATCCTTGAACTCATCTGCCGGAAATACGACGTGGATGCCCCGACAGACACGCCGCTTGAAGCCATGTCCCTCGCCTATCCGAAGCTCATCGCCAAGAACCGTGCGTGGGGCGGAGAAGTGTATGACGCCGTGAAGCAGATCCCGGCGTTCATGCGGCTGGTTTCCGCTTCGCGTAACGACGACACATTCAAAGCGCTGCGCCCCGGCAGCATCCCGGGGCTTGCGGCGGGCGGCTATGGCATGCGCATCGACAATCCCGGCGAAGAGAAGTTCAGGGCGCAGTGGCACCAGGAGTTTCCGTCGCAGCTTCGGAGCGTCGACGGGATCGTGTTCTGGACACCGCTGCTGCCCGTAACGCCTGACATGGGGCCGGTGCAGATCGCCGAAGGTTCGCACGCGGAAGGGCTCGTGCCCGTTTACGAGGACGATGCGGGCGCCGGAAAGACCGGCGCGTACGCCTTGCATCTCGACCGCGCCGAGGAGCGTCTTGCGCGTTACAAGGTTGTGGCGCCGCTCTCTGTGCCCGGCGATCTCGTGCTTATGGACTTCCTGACGCTGCACCAATCCGGGCACAATGTTTCGAAGACGCCGCGCTGGAGCATCCAGTTCCGCTACTTCAATTTCGCCGAGCCGGTCGGCGTGCGCATCGGCTGGAAGGGATCGTTCGCGGCGGGCGTGAAGTTCGCCGATGTGTTGCCGGAGCTCGTCGCGCGCCGTGAGGACGCTGCATGACAGCTTGCCGTGTTTGTGGCGAGACCATTCCGGCACCCGCTTACGACGCGCCCGCGCCGGCGCTGACGTCGATCATGACGTTGCTCGACGTTCCGACGCGCGTTTTCGTGTGTGATGGGTGCGGGCACGCGCAATGCGACGACATTCCCGACATTCAGGCTTTCTACGATACGACGTACCGGATTTCGCTCTCGAGCGCGGATCACGATCAGGTCTTCTCCGTTGCGCCGGACGGAACGGTTCTCTTTCGCACCGATCATCAGACGGATATCTCACTCAGGCTGCTCGACCTTCCGCAAGGCGCACACGTGCTCGACTATGGCGCGGCAAAGGCTGACACGCTTCGCAAGATGATGGGGCGGCGGGCTGACATCGCGCCTCATGTTTTTGACGTCAGCGCCGATTACGCCGCAGCGTGGCGCGGCTGGGTTCCCGAAGAAGCACAGGCGACCTACACTGTGCCGGAAGCTTGGCGCGGCGCATTCGACGCGGTCATGAGCCACTTCGTGATCGAGCACGTTCCCGACCCTGTCGGCTTTCTTTCGGGTATTGCCGCACTGCTCAAGCCGGATGGGCGAGCTTTGTTGTCATTGCCGGACGTCGCGGCCAATCCGGGCGACATGGTCGTCGCAGATCACCTCAACCATTTCAGCGAGGCATCTCTCGACCGTGCCTTGGCGCGTGCGGGACTGCAGCTCGTCACCCTAGATCGCACGTCGTTTCCTGGCGCTTTTTTTGCGGTCGCAAAGCCTGAGTCTGAGGCCGTTCCGGTCGCTGGCTCCGCAAAAGATGAAGCCGCGCGCGCGCGGGAGATCTGCACGTCGTGGGAGCGCGCGACGGTACGTCTGGATCAGGCGGCCAAGGACCACTCCGGCAAGAGGTGCGCGATCTACGGCGCGGGCTTCTACGGAAGCTGGATCATGAGCCGTGTCGGCACGAAGCTCGACGTCTCGGCTTTTCTCGATCGCAACCCACACCTTGTGGATGGAGAGCATTTCGGCAAGCCGGTGATCGGGCCTGAAGATATTCCGGCCAATGTCGATGTGCTGTTCATCGGGCTCAATCCGCTCAAGGCTCGCGATGCAATCGCCGCTCAGCCCTGGCTGAACCGTGCCGGTCTTGCACACATCTGGCTTTGATGATCGATCGGTGAGGCTTTGGCTTACGCTTCCGAATGGATGCGCAGGCCTGTGCTGTCGCGTTCGATGAATTTGGCCGCAACGACCTGCGCGGCAGGCTCCGATCCTTCGATGTTCATCAATGCCACGGCGCGCGAGACCATCGCTTCCACGTCCTGATCGAAACTCGACAGGCGGTACGGCGGCCAGGAGGCAGCGGGAATGTTGTCGTAGCCGATGACTCGCACGTCGTTGGGCACCTCAAGGCCGAACACGTCACGTAGCGCGTCGATGGCTCCCAGCGCTGTCAGGTCGTTGGCGCAGAACAATGCGTCGGGGCGCTTGCGGCCGGAAAAGAGTTCGCGGGCTGCGGTGTAGCCTCCCTCATGGTCGTAGTTGCCGCGGGCAAATGCGCAGTCCTTGATCCCGAGTTCCTCCAGAGCATGACGGAAACCTTCGCCGCGTTGCATCTGCGCGGGGCTATCCTCCGGTCCGCCGATGTAAGCGAACCGCTTGCCGCCGCGGGCGTGCAGAACGCGCGCAGCCGCTGAGCCCGCTCCTTCGTTGTCCGAAGAGACGGTTCTGATCCATTTTCCGCTGATCTCCGAGTTCAGCGTTACGATGGGAATGCGGAAAGCCGAAAGCGCTCGCGCGACCTCGGGAGACAGGATTGAGAGCGCGCTCAACACCGCGTCAACGCGATAGCCGGAAAGCTTTCCCAGAACTTCGTCCAGCGCGCGGTCGCTTTCGACCTGGACAAGCATAATCTGCTTGCCGGCGGCGTGAAGCGCGCGCGTGAACGTTTCAAGCGTCGCGGCGTAGAATGGATTGTAAAAGCCGCCTACGATTACGGCCACGATGCCAGAGCGGTTCGTGAGCATGATGCGTGGAATGACGTTCGGCCGGTATCCAAGCTCGCTCGCTGCCGCGTGCACTTTGGCCCGCGTTTCCGGAGCGACACTGGCGCCGGGCGTGAATGTTCTCGAGACGGCCGATTGCGAAACGCCCGCCTTACGAGCGACATCGACGGAACTGGGGGGACGCCGACGGGTCGGCATACTCACTTGCTCCCGATTTTCAGAGCTGGGTTGTGTGCGCGCCAAGCGCATGGCCTGAGTGACGATTGGCACCAAGCTCGGTACACGGCTCAATACTATACGACCCGGCCGCTTGCATAGCTATGCATTCGCTTCCCTATAGCCATGCAACATCTGCACACGGAAGAGCGCGAAACTGGTTTGCATTCCGCTTGATGCCGCCGGTGGGACACATCTTCCCCGGGTAGCTCTTAAGTGGATTACGTAACTCTCCGTACCGTCGAGCCATTTTAGCCGGCGAAAGTGTTCTTAAAACGCAACACCACGTTACTCCCTCCGTATTCATACGAAGAATGGGAACACGTCCCGTATTCACCTCGGAAATGCTCTGCCAGAGTTTTGCCGTGTAATGTTATTGCATTCTGCAAGAGCTTCACGGCCTCGCAGGATCAATAAAAACGGGAACGACGTGGCGCCAGGCGGGGGATTGCCCAAGCGCACGATCAGATTTCCGGCTGGGAGGAAGTATGTATTGCGTACCGGGCAGCCTGCCCACTGCATCCCGTTGGGAAAACCATATCAAATCGCGATGCCGATATCCCTGGCCTTAAAGCCGGGCGCTAGTCGCGTGCGCTAACGCGTTCCAGCAGTTTCAAAAACTCAAAGACCAAGCTTGCAAGCACCAACATCCATCGATGGGGGAGGATATGTCTCGTTTTGCGTTCAAGCCGGCTGGCCGGCTCACCACCACCGCGATTGCAGCGTCGCTCGCGTTTGCGCTCAACTGCTCCGTTTCGCATCAAGCTATGGCGGAGTGCACCGGCGGACCGCCGTCAGGCGGGGCAGATACGATCACTTGCGATAATGCCAACGCTCCGCCGCCCGGCGCGCCGTACCAACTCGGCGATGGCAACGATACGCTGACCGTCAATCAGAACCCAACGTTCTCAAACGGAGGCTTTCTGCGCGCTGACAACATCTACTACACCACCGCAGCCGGCGCTCCGAACCTGCAGATTATCGCCGTCTCGGGCGGTGCCGGTGCCGACACATTCAATATCAATGGTGGCGTGTTTCAAGGCGCGGTGAATGGCGATGCTGGAAACAACATCTTCAACATCTTTGGCGGCACAATCCATGGCACGCTCAACGGCGGAGCCGACAACGACACCGTCACGATGACAGGCGGTACGATTTATGCCGGCATAAGAACGGGCGCCGGTAACGACACCGTTGTTATCACTGGCGGCACGGTCGTCGGCACGGGAGGTACGACGACCGCTACGAACCTCGGCGACGGCAATGACAAGATTACAATCGGCGGAACCGCCAATCTCTCTAACAATAACGTCAACGCTGGAGCCGGTAGCGACCTTATCGTTGTAAACGGCGGAAGGTTCCGCGACCTCAACGGCGGGGGCGGCGGCACGGATCGCATGTTCCTGTTTGGCGGCCTCGCAGAAGGTGCCGAACTTCAATCCGGCGCTGGCACAGATCCTTTCATTCTCTTTTTCGGCGGAGAGGTCAGAGGCATCGAGCGCGCGGCGACCAACCAGGCTCCTCGAGGCTCTATCGAGGTCAACGCCGGTTCCAACGGAGGCGTGGTCGTATTCGACGGCGGCAAGCTCACGGGATTCAGCGAATTCGAGCTGCAGGACGGCGCCAACAATGTGAGCGTCTACTTCCGGTCAGGTGAAATTGACACCGGGTCGACGCACGTGAACGCCGGCACCATGGACAACAGCAGCGGATATTTCGTCCGCGAGAGCTCGCTTGAAGGCAACAATCAAAGCAACACGTTTGTGTTCGATCCCGTCAACTCGAAGATGGCGGCGGACTTCCAATCCGTTGCTGCCGCTGCCAGCGATGGGTCCGCAACATCTCTTACCACCGCCAATCTCAAGGATATGCTCGGCATCACAACCGGAGCTACTCCCGCAGCAGCCTCAAATCCGAACGCTGTCATGTCGATCACGACCAACGAGATCGAGATGAACGGTGGCGATGATGAGGTGCGCTTTGTCGGTGCACGCAACTTCGGCACCGGTCACATCAATCTCATCCTGAGAAGCCGGAATGCCGCTAACGAGATCGTCGATGAAGCTCCCGAATTCGACGGTGGCGACGGCTACGACGTGTTCAAAGTCACAGGAACCGGCACCGTTGCCGGCGGTAGCAAACTGCTGCTCGGCGAGGTCGAAGCTTTCGAGGAACTCCAGGTTTCGAATTATTCGCATCTCGCTTTCGAGATCGAAGCAGAGAACCCCGGTGACGATCTCGAACTCGAGTTCTCGGAGAAAATCACAGTCGATGGAACGTCCGTGCTCCAGCTTCTGCCCGAGGGCGACGGGCCGCTGGAGGTGGAACTCGAGACCGCAACCCTGACGTTGCTCAGCGGAACTGGTCTTCCCGGTTTCTTCAACGGCGTGCTCAAGCAGTACAGCCCGTTCGCGACCGGCGGCATTCTCCAGATCGGCGCGTTTGGTGAAGGCGGCGACGACGACGATGACGACGGAGGAGAGGCAAGCGGACCTATCGCGCTCACCATCGAAACGGATACGTTCAATAACGGCGGCACGCTTTCGATGCTCACCGGCACCGCGGGTGACACGGTGACCGTCGAGGGTTCGTACATTTCTACGGCAAATAACGGCAAGCTCGCACTCGATACCGAACTTGGCGACAGCAGCTCCCCGACGGACAAGCTCATCCTCGAAGGATCGGTTGCCGGCCGCACGACCATCTATATCAACAATGTCGGTGGTAAAGGCGGCTTCACCGGCCAAGGCGCAGAGGATGGCATCGCCATCGTCGAGGGGGACGGTTTCTCGCCCGATGCTTTCAGGCTGGCGACGAATGCGCTTACCGGAAATGAAGAGATCGTTGCCGGCGGTTTCGCGTATCGCCTGCGCGTGAACGAGGACGAGGCGCTTCTGCAGTCGGACGTTCTCGATCAGGTGCCCGCGTACGTGTCGGCTCCTTCCGTCGGACAACGCCTCGTCTCGACGGGCCTCGACACGCTTTACAAGCGCCTCGGCGAGATCCGCACGGGACAGAACAATGGAGCGACAAGTGCAGACGGCGCCGTGTGGGTGCGTGGCTCGTTCTCGGATGTCGATGTGGATGCGAAGGAAGGATACGACTTCTCCCAGCGCACCAACGCCGTGATGGCTGGTCTCGGCGGTGTGATCGCGAGCGATGGAGGGGCGCGGTTCGCGCTCGGCGTGTTCGGCAGCTATGCGAAGGCGAATGCGGACGTCGACGCCATCATCTTCGGAGCGAGTTCGCACTCCTCCATCGATGCAGACGCATGGTCGGGCGGAGCTTACGCGACTTACTACGAAGTGGGACGCGCCGGAACGGGCTTCTACTTTGACGGCGTCGTGAAGGGAGACTTCATCAACTTCGATATGTCTTCGGCCGCGCGCGGAATTCGCAGCTCCGCGGACGGCGATGCGTTGACGGCCTCTGCCGAGGTTGGCTACGGCATCGGTCTCGGTGGCGGGTTCGTTGTGCAGCCGCAGGCACAGATTGCTTACGGCACGATCGCCATCGACAGCTTCACGGACGATCTCGGTGTCGAAGCATCCTACGGCAGCAACGAGAGCATGATCGGCCGTCTCGGCCTTCAAATGCAGGCCAACTATGTGCAGGCCAATGGCGGCCTGATCTCTCCTTATGTGCTGTTCAACGTCTACTCCGAACTCGAAGGCAACAACCGCAGCGAGATCAGCGGTGTTGAATTCGTGAGCGACGTGAGCGGCAAGTGGTACTCGGCCGGCGGCGGCGTGACGGCGAAGCTCGCCGATGCCTGGAGCGTCTACGGTTCCGGCGAATACCACTTCGGAGACGTCGAAGGCTGGCAAGGCTCCGGCGGCGTCAAACTCAACTGGTAAGGCGCACCTTCTCCCGGAGGTGATGCGGCTGGATCGCGAGAGCGCTCCAGCCGCAACTGCTTCGAGCGGCGGTTGTCGCGCCAATCATCGCAAGCTCAGTTCGGCAACTGAGGCGGCGGGACCTCGCCTCTTTTGAGCATCGCTTTTGCCCAGTCGGAGAGCACGTCTTGCGGAACGATGCGTTCGAGCGCGGCAAAATCAATGTTTTGGACGTGCGAGACGGGGATGATGACTGGCTGCTCGTTTCGTACGCTCACTACGATCTCGTCGATCGGTAGCGGCGACTTGCCTCCGCTCGCGCCAACGCGGTGCGTCACGCCCTCGATCGCCCGTCTCTCGATGACCCGCGCTTCAGGCTTGGTTCCCACACAGGCGTTCACCCGCAATTCCGTTTCCGTCAGCTGGATGATTTGGAGCTGGTTCGTTGCGTTCAGGAAAATCCACACGGTGACACCCAGAAAGAGCGGCGATACCACGGCAAAGAGAATGTCGAGAAGTCGGCGCTCATCCGGATTCTTACGCGTGAAGAACCGCAACACGGTGTAGATCGCAGCCAAGATCAACGGAACGACCAGTAGCGTCCACCAAACGTGATGCCACGCGATGGCTGCGCATGACTGGTCCGCCCAAGGCGACCTGTAGATCATTCCCAAGATTTTGCCCCTTCTCGCGTGTACTTCGGCGAACCGCATTTTGCCAAAAGCACGATGTCAACGCATGCGCTTAAACGGCAAAGGGCAAACGCCTCCCAGTGAGCACGCTATAAGGGGAAAAGCCCTGGGATGACTTGCGAGTATCGACCCGGAGGGAAGACCACGCGATCTCTGCGGATACCTATGAAACGCGGAGGCATTGGTGGAGGAGCTGGATCGATCTCATCTGCTCGCCCAAAAATTTCCTTTTGATATTACTGCGTTTTTCGCACCCAAACCGCATCTGACATTCCGTGTTACGTGCCAAGATTTTCGGCACGCGTGCCGGCAAATCCAGAGCCCCGGGTTCGCACACTCTCACCCTAGGGCTCTCTCGCGTATGTCTTTAGCGAAAAGTATCTTCCGTTGTGTTGCTGATCAAAGATGATTGCCCTGTGACGTAGCAAACACTCTCGCGTCGGAAACCTTAGCGGATCCGGTGTTCAAACGGATGATTGGCCGCTTCTTTGACCTGACGGTCCTGAGCCTCAATAATCTTCTGAGAGAGCGCAGAGTATTCTTTCGCCAGTCGGCCCAGCGTCTCGCTGTGTTCTGAATTGGCGCCGGTATGATCCTTTTCGCTCTCCCATTCGTCCAGAAGCTGATCCACCTGAGCCGTTAGAACCTTTTTCCGAGCCTCGGGCAGCGAAGCAACGGGACCGAGCACGAAATCTTTCGCGATGAGCGCTTCGATTTCCATCCGTTTGGCGATCTTGGCTTCGTGGATTGCCTTGAGAGGCTTGAGGTCAACTGCGTAATCGCTCAGCTTTTCTGTACCAGCGTGCTTAAGGGTCATCTCTTCAATCCTCTCGTTGGGAGTGCTTTGATGCGCTTCCCACCCACCGTTCCAACACCTCGTTTTGAAGTTTCGGCAGCCACTCGCGGTGAGTTTGCGAGGCAGACAGCCAATACGAGACGACGACGGTTACGCCATGATCAGCGATCCGAGATGAGATGCATTGATCTCAATCATGCCGTTAAGAGAGATTTGCGTGTGCCCCTACACGCTTCGCGGCAAATCGTGCCGCTAAAGCAGGACTTTGCTAAGCCGGAAATAAGCAGGGCCAGCCTAAGCTGGCCCAACTTTATCAAAGTTTGTCGTTGATTTTGTCGGCAAGCTTGTTGGCGCCGTCTTTCACCGCAGCCTTTGCTTTGCCCACTGCAACCTGGGCCTCACCCTTGAGCTCTTGCGCGGCACCCTCTGCCTGGAGCCGCTCGTTGCCGACCGCCTTGCCCACACCCTGCTTGATGTTGCCTACGGCTTCGTTGGTGTAGCCTTTGACTTTATCCGTCGTGCTGCCCATGGGCTGCTCCTTGCTGAAAAGCCCCGCATCTGGTTGGGGCCGCCAAGAAATGCAGACAGGGCTGCAACAGTTCCTGCGACATTAGTAGGATTTTGGAACGAAGTGCCGCGCATTTAAGTTATTCGCCCGCGCTTCCTCATGTCCCCTTTTGTTCGGACTTTGCGCGCGCGGGGATGCTCAGCGGTACTCAAATGCAATACATTCAACACGCGCCCATTAACGCTGCACCGCAAACGAGCCCTCTAGACGCTGCCGCCATTTTATTCATCGCCGTCGTGACCGTCGTCGGTCTTTACGTCGGTGGGGAAATCCTCAAACCGTTGGCTTTAGCGGGCCTCTTGAGCTTCGTGCTCGCGCCAGTCATCCGGCTTTTAGTAAAGCTTGGGGTTGGCAAAACGCTATCCGTCGTGACATCGGTCATTTCGGCAATTGGCTTGATCGTCATCTTCAGCGCGGTCATGGCACAGCAGATCGGCAACCTTGCCGGACAATTGCCGACCTACGAAACAAACCTGCGTGAGAAGATCCGCACTATCAAATCTTACACGGTGACATCGGGCGCCCTTGATCGCGTAGGCGAAACGCTCAAGGATCTGAAGACGGAACTCGACAATGCCGAGGCGCCGGGGAGGGCCACCTCTTCGCCTGTCACACCACAGGTCCCGATCCCCGTCGAGATCAAGACGCCATCGCCCGCTCTTTTTGATCAATACAGCGCACTAGTGACCCCGCTCCTTAAGCCGGTGGCGCAAACCGGCCTCGTTATTCTCTTCCTCCTTTTCATCCTTCTGCAGCGGGAGGACCTACGCGATCGTGTCCTCAAACTCGCTGGCACAAGGGACCTGCAGCGGTCTACTGTCGCGATGACTGACGCCGGCAAGAGCCTCAGCAAATTTTTCCTGCTTCAATTTATGCTCAACGCCGGATTTGGCCTTGTTATCACCGTTGGGCTGATGCTCATCGGCGTCCCGAATGCCTTGCTGTGGGGCATGCTTGCTGGTCTGATGCGGTTCGTCCCCTTTATCGGCAGCTTGATCGCCGCGGTGTTTCCTATCCTGCTTGCCGCTTCGGTTGATCCGGGGTGGTCAATGGTGATTGCGACGGCTGCTCTCTTTCTTATTACGGAGCCGTTGGCCGGGCACGTTATCGAGCCGCTTGTCTATGGAAAGCACACGGGTCTTTCACCTTTCGCCGTGGTGGTTGCGACGATCTTTTGGACCTTGATTTGGGGCCCTGTCGGGCTGTTGCTAGCCACGCCGCTGACACTTTGCCTGGTCGTCCTTGGAAACCACATTACAGGCTTGTCTATGCTGACGGTGCTGCTGGGTGATCAACCCGCATTGACGCCACCAGAACGCCTCTACCAACGACTGCTGGTTGGCGATGCCGCCGAAGCGGAAAGTCTTGCAGAAGATAAAATTGAAGCTTCCAACCTGCTGGCGTTTTACCAGGACGTTACGATGCCAGCGCTGCGCTTGGCTCAAGCCGATGCGCAGGATGCAACGGTTCCCGTAGAATACTTGGCTCGCCTGACATTGACACTGGAGGAGTTGACGGAGGACCTGGAGGATCATGCGCTCATGGCGCCGACGGAAGATCCTAAGGTCGATAGAGATCAGCCGAGCGTGGTTTGTTTGGGCGCAAAAGGTTGGGTCGACGATGCGGGTGCTATCGTTATGGCCAACGTCTTAAATAAATCCGGCGTGAACGCTTCGACTCTGGAGGGCGAGATGTCACGCGAAGGCAACCGAAACTTGATCATCGGTATAGATACAGGCCCAGTCTTCTGTATTTGCACGTTCGGTACATCGGGTGCCGGCCCGCTTATCCGTTACGCCGTCCGCCGCATCCAACGACAAAACCAACAGGCGAAGTTCATGGCTTGCATTTGGGATGCAGACCCGGAAACTTCTAAGGCTATCGCGGCACGAGCGGGGATTGAAATCGTCACCACAACGCTCAAAGATGCGATCGTCAAAGCGCGCGGGCTCTCGGTAAGCCGCCCCTCGGATGCGAGCGAAAAGTTCTCCGACGCGGCCGCTCTTCCTCAACCCGTTGAAGCTGGAGTGCTAGCGTAGCGTTGTTCCGATAGGGCTCGACGCACGTCTTCGCTGTTAGCGGTGCGTGCTCAGTAATTTCAACGGAGTACGTTGAGGAGAATTGGTGGAAGGGGCTGGATTCGAACCAGCGTAGGCGAAGCCAACGGATTTACAGTCCGTCCCCTTTAGCCACTCGGGCACCCTTCCGTGACCAATCCCAATGCCACCCATCCGGAGGCCAGCGCCAACAGCGCATGCCTCCAAGTCGCGGCATAGAAACAAAATTGCCCTGCGCTCGCCGAGCGGCAGGGCAACGCCCGTCCTTATGATAACCCGGCCGAGCGATGTCAATTGGAAAAGCGCGCGAAAACCCGTATGGGACGGGTTCGAACATGCCTTTCCCGCCCCGGAGTGCGACAGCGCCATGACAGACGGCCCAGCCGGCAAAAAAGGCCCGAAAAAACATTCGTACGGCGGCTTTAAAGGCCCGCCGCGCGGACGCTCAGGCGCGCGTGGAGGCAAGCCTGGCGCAGGGCGCGGCGCACCCTCTCGAGGTTCGGCACCCGTTGACGACGGTATCGTGCGGCTGTTCGGCAGCCATGCGGTCGAGGCTGCGCTTCGCAATCCTCAAAGGCGCGTAAAGCGATTGCTTGCGACCGAGAATGCCGAGCGGCGTCTGGCTGACGTGATCGCTGCGAAGGGTGTCGAGATTGATCGCGCGACACCGGGCGATCTCGATCATCTGCTCGGCGCCGACACGGTGCATCAAGGCCTGCTGCTCGAAGCCGAGCCCCTGCCCGAACCCACGATCGAGGATCTCGTGGAACGCGCGGTAACCTCGGGCCCGCTGGTGCTGCTCGACCACGTCACCGATCCGCACAATGCGGGCGCGGTCTTGCGCAGCGCGGCGGCGTTCGGCGCGGCCGGTCTCATCTTCACGCGGCGGCACAGCCCTCCGCTCAATGGCGTGCTGGCTAAGTCCGCTTCCGGCGCGCTCGACATCGTGCCGGTGCTACCGGTGCAGAACCTCGCCCGTACGATGCTCGATCTCAAGGCCGCGGGGTTTCGTCTGATCGGTCTCGAGGGATCGTCGGAAGCAAAGCTCGAGAGCGAGACGTTCTCGGGTCCAACCGCGCTCGTGCTCGGCGCGGAGGGCAAGGGTTTACGTGAGCTCACGCAAGAGACCTGCGATGTGCTGGTCTCAATCACCACCGGCGGCCCGCTGGCGAGCCTCAACGTCTCGAACGCCGCTGCCGTTGCACTTCACTGGGCAGCGTACAAGCGCAGCGTGAAGAGCTAGATTCAAAACAAGCAAAGGCGGCGCCGCGAACGGCACCGCCTTTTAAACTTAGATCAGAGCGACTGACTAATCGCAATAGGTCGGACGCCAGCAGGTCCAGCGGCCGCCTCGGCAGATTGTCTCGCCGTAGCGGTTCTCGAAGCAGCGGCGATTCTTCCAGCCGCACTCTTCGGGGCCCGGATAGCAGCGCTCACGGGACTCGTAATAGTAATCGCGCTCGCGGGCGTGGCCATAGGCGCCGAGCAGACCGAGGCCGATGATGCCGGCTGCAACACCTGCCGCAACGCGACCGCCGCGACCGGCTTCGGCCGGCTGAACAGACGAAGCAGCAAAGCCGGCAACGAGCACGACGGCCATCAGAGCGTGCATAAACTTCTTGATCATGGGTCTCTCCCCAGCACGGTGGAATCCGTTCGCTCGCGACAACGCACAAAGGCTGCCCCGAGTTCAGATCGAAGCAAAACATATGCTCCATGAATAGGGCATGAACGCGGAGCGAGCGTGCCCGAAAGACGCCAAAAAGCCGCTCGAACAGCGGCTTTTTGCAATTTCGTCATAAGAGCGTGTCGCGGACATTTCCGCTACTTCAGGCGACGCTCGCGATACTTGCGATAGTGCACGGGACGCTTCGTCGGGTGACCCCAGGCGCGATAGTACGGCGGCAGACCGGCGTACGGGCGATAGTGATCGAGGCGATAGCGCAGCTCGTGCGTCGGGCGCCAATAGCCCGAGTTGTAGTAGGGATAGTAGCCACGCGGCGAAGCGGAGTAGCGATAGGGATCGTAGCGCCAGTCCGAGCGATAATGGCGGTTGTAATAGGGGTAGTAGGCCTCCGCCCAACCACGATGATTGTACTCGTGGTGGTGGTGATGATGATGGCGACGATGGCCGGCCTCTGCAGTGACCGGGATCAGCACGAGGCCGAAGACGGCCGCAAGCAGGGCAATGACCCTAAGACGCATGACAAACTCCTCGCTGTAAGTCTCAGCAAATTCCCGCATCACATTAGCGCAAAACGCATAACATTGCTTTAACTTCGTTGCGGGGCGACGCTCCAAACGAAGCTTTAATGGTTGGCACCACATCGCAACACCGCGCATCGAGCCGGATGGCACGCACGGTTTGTGAACTAATCCGTGATATCTCCCTTCGCATGACCGTACTCGTAACAGGCGGCGCCGGATACATCGGCAGCCATATGGTGCTGGCACTTCTCGATGCCGGCGAAAAAGTCGTGGTCGTCGATAATCTGTCGACGGGCTTCCGCGCGGCCGTGCCGCCGCAGGTGGCGTTCGTCGAGGGAAACATCGGCGACATCGACCTCGTCAAAGGCGTGATCGGTGAGCACAGCGTGCGCGCGATCATCCACTTCGCGGGCTCGATCGTGGTGCCGGACTCGGTGTCCGATCCGCTCGGCTACTATCTCAACAACACCGTCAATTCGCGCTCGCTGATCGAAGCCGCGGTGAAGACGGGCGTGCGCTCGTTCATCTTCTCGTCGACGGCCGCCGTCTATGGCAATCCGAAATCCATTCCCGTCAACGAAGACGCCGAGCTGAAGCCGGTTTCGCCTTACGGCACCTCGAAGCTGATGACCGAGCTCATGCTCGCGGACACGGCCTTCGCGCACGATTTCAATTACGTTGCGCTGCGCTACTTCAACGTGGCGGGCGCCGACCCCCAGGGCCGCACGGGACAATCGACACCGCGGGCGACGCACCTCATCAAGGTTGCGTGCGAAACGGCGCTCGGCAAACGGCCTTCAATGGACGTGTTCGGCACGGACTACCCGGCAATCGACGGCACCTGCGTCCGCGACTATATCCATGTCACGGATCTGGTGGCCGCGCACATGGCGGCGCTCAAGCATCTCGAAAGCGGCGGCAAGTCCGACGTCTTCAATTGCGGCTATTCATCCGGCTACTCGGTGCTGCAGGTGATCGACGCCGTGAAGCGCGCTGCCGGCGGGCCTTTTCCGGTCAACATGGGGCCGCGGCGCCCAGGTGATGCGGAAGCGATCGTTGCCAACTCGGCCAAGATCCGCAGCACACTCGGCTGGGAGCCCAAACTCGCCGACCTCGACCTCATCGTCACTCATGCGCTCGGCTGGGAACGGTCGCTTAAGCGGTGAGGCATGAAGCCTCTTTTTCGGAGCGGGCAAGTCCGTTACAAGGGCGCTTCGCGGAGCGCGTTGCGCGAAAAAATGCCGCCTTAGCTCAGCTGGTAGAGCACCTGATTTGTAATCAGGGGGTCGGGAGTTCAAGTCTCTCAGGCGGCACCAATACTTAGCTCAATTCGGCGGCCCGGCTGGCAACATGGCTGGCAATCGAAATCATCTCGGCATTTCCGCTTGGCAATGGACTGGCCCGCCTTTGCGCCCTCACTTTGCGACAATGGAATTTGGTTGTAGCGTGGCGCTCAATTCCTAAGGCAGCGCACTTTGGCACTGCAGGAGTGTCATAGATGTTCGCATCACGCTTACGAAGGCACCAAGCGCTGCTAGATGGTGCCCCTGGCAAGTCTCGCGTGGCCGCCCGTTCGGGTCGTGGACGCCGCCTTATAAGCTATGTCTTTGCGGGCCTATTGTTCGGCTCGAGCGCCCCCGCCGGAGAACACGGTCGCTTTTCTGCAGATTGCTTCGAAGACGCCATGCTCGTCTTTGACGCATCAGGCTCCATGTCAGGGATGGAAGAGTGGGGCAGTTCCAGCCTCACGTCGCGAATTGATGATGCTCGTAAAGCGCTGGCTAAGTCGCTGCCCAACGTTACGCCCTACAGGCGGCTTGGGCTCATGACGTATGGGCCAGGACCTGTTGGCCACTGTAACAATATCGTTTTGAACATGAGGCCAGAGTTCAACGCTGGCCCCAAGATCATGGCTGAAGTGAACGGAATTGTTCCGGATGGCCGCACTCCGTTGACAAGCGCGGTCTCGCAGGCCGCTGACGTCCTCGACTATCGCAACAAAGCTGCGGTTGTTGTTCTCGTAACGGACGGCTCAGAGACGTGCGGCGGACAGCCATGCGAGCTGGCGAAAAACCTCAATGCCACAGCCAAAGCGATCAAGATCCATGTGATTGGCTATCGTCTGCAGGATATCATCTCGACGCGTGACCAGGGCATCGCCGACATGAAATGCCTGGCCGAGCAAACGGGCGGGCTCTTCATCGGGGTCGACTCTATCGAGGAACTCGTCACTGCCCTGAATAAAACACTGGGCTGTCCGTTGCTTACGAAGGACAAAGGACAGGTAACCCGCTTCGCGTGCGGTTGACCTCGCCAGGCGATCTTCGGGAACGACGAGTTAAATCATCTTGCGGATCATCAGCAGGAAGGCGACGACCGCGAGGCACAGTCCGATGACACAGACGATTGCCGCCGCGTTTTCAAATTTCGTCGGCCGCTTTGTTGGATCGAAATAGTCCCCGAACAGCAAGACCGGGAATGCCGCCAACATGCAGGTGGCGCCGGTCAATCCAATCAGTCCCTCGTAGCTGAAGTTCAAATACGACCACTCGAGTTGCGGGCGTTGGCAGCCCATTCGAAGTGATCGCTACATGAAAAATGGTTCGTCGTCTGCCGATTTGACGTCGCACCCCACTACAAAAGACTTGGGATGTTCTGCCGCCGAGATAAATCGAGCGGCCAGCACGAGGCTGGCCGCTCGCAGAAACACTAGTCGAGCACGCCTTCGAGCGCGTAGTGGCGGATCTTGTCGCGATTGGCGATCAGCTCCTTGACCGTCGGCTCGCCCTTCATCGCGCGGCCGATGGCGATCTTCGTCGCCTCGTAGTTCGTGCGATAGAGATCCTTCTTGTCGAGGTTCGGATCGTCGGCGCAGCGCGGATCGAGCCAGACCGTGATGATCATGCAGACTTCGTCCGCGATCTCTTCAGGAAGGATACCTTCCTTCAGGCAATCGACGATCGCATCACCGAGGGCCGCCTGCACGACGCCGCCGAAAAGATCGACGTAAGCCGCGCTCGAGATCGTGACCTTCGTCGTCATCATGGTTGCGGGACGCACCATTTGATTGAGGTCGCGAATGACGAAGAAGCGGGTGTGGCCGACGGCCTGTCCCATCATCGACGCGAAGGCCGTGCCGACGGGGCCCTTCACCGAACCAATGACAACTTCGGGCATGGCATCGGTGACCTGCCCCTCCTTTGCGAGAACCGTTGCCTCGCCTGCGCGAAACCAAATTTCCATGGGGGACGCTCCTTCTTGCCGTGCCGTTGAATGACGAAAACACCGGAATAGACGCGTTCCTACGAGCCCTCAAGCCATGACTCGCCGCAGTTGATGCAGCGGTGCCAAGTTGGCTCCAATGCGTACAAAAAGCATGTGACGCAGGCGGCTCGGCGCGTCATAAACCTGCGGCTGGCTGGAGACATCGCTTCGGCCAATTTCAACCACTCGGAGCCTCATGACTGCGACCTCGCACGTGCCGCCGATTCTCTCCAGCGCAGGACATCTTCTCGAACGCTACGACGTCTTGTTCTGTGACGTATGGGGTGTCGTGCATGATGGGGTGAACGCTTATCCGAAGGCGACGGAAGCACTCCTTCGTTTCCGCGAGCGCGGCGGCACGGTGGTGCTGCTGACCAATGCTCCGGTGCCGATCCATCGCGTCGAAGCGATGTTGCAGGGACGGCACGTTCCGCCTTCGACGTACGACACCATCGTCTCGTCGGGCGAGATCGCGCTCGCTCATGTGAAAGAGCGCGGCTACCGGCGCGCCTACTTCATCGGACCAAGAGCGCGCGACGCAGCTTTCTTCGAACGCGCATCCGCGACAGGCGTGGCGCTCGACGAAGCAGAGGCGGTGATCTGCACGGGCCTCGAAGACGACATCAACGAAACCGTCGAGACCTATCGCGACGTACTCGCGAAGGCGCGCTCGCTCGATCTGCCGTTCGTGTGCGCCAACCCGGATTTGGTCGTGGATGTCGGCGGGCGGCTTTATCTTTGCGCGGGTGCGCTGGCAGATGCCTATGCCCATCTCGGCGGAGAGGTCTATTGGGCGGGGAAGCCGCATGCGTCTGCTTACGCGACGGCGCTTGCGGCCGCAGAGGCGATCCGCGGCGAACCGGTCGCCTCTCGCAAGATCATGGTGATCGGCGATTCCGTACGCACGGATCTCACGGGCGCACATCTGGCCGGTCTCGATGCGCTGTTCATCGCCGGCGGCATTCATCGCCACGAAGTCATGCCGGATGGCGCGATCGATGCCGACAAGCTTGCGGCGCTGTTTCCAGCTGGCACGCCGCCCGCTCTCGCAGCGTTGCCCGAGCTTGCCTGGTAGGCCTTCGCGCTTAAGAGCCTAGAGCTTGTGCGACATGCGGCGGCGCTTGGTCTCGAGATACGCCTCGTTGTGACTGCCGGGGCTGATCACGACCGGCACGCGGTCCACGACCTCGATGCCCGCATCCTCCAGCGCTTCGATCTTGGCCGGATTGTTGGTCATGAGGCGGATGCGCATGAAGCCAAGATCGCGCAGGATCTCCGCCGCGAGTTCATACTCGCGAGCGTCGACCGGCTCGCCGATTTCAAGGTTGGCATCGACCGTGTCGAAGCCCTGATCCTGCAAGGCGTAGGTCTTGATCTTCTTGAAGAGACCAATGCCACGGCCTTCGTGAAACGGCAGATAGATCAGCACACCGTTCGGAGTCGCTGCGACGCGTTGAAGTGCTGCCTCGAGCTGCGCCCGGCAATCGCATCTCAGCGAGTGGAAGATGTCCCCCGTGACGCAACCGGAATGCACGCGAACGAGAGGCGTCTCGCCGGCTTCGCTGCCTTCACCGCGGTTGATCAGGGCCATCGCCTGCGTGTGCTCGTCCTTGCCCTGGTAGGCACGGGCCTCCAACACGACCTCACGGCCGTCGAGCTCGATTGGAAGCATGGTGCGGGCGCAACGGTCGGTGTCGAGCTTGTTTTTTATTTGGACACCGCTGGCCGGCATCTCGTTCTCCTCAGTGTGGACCTTTCTTACGGGAACGGTCCGGGTCGTGGACATGTTGTAGCACGCGCGCATTAGCACAAGATGCGAAATGGACGCGAACCAGCCAGCTTGTATAGCATGGCGGCTTCGGCAGCGGACAGGGTCGGGATTGGATGAGACTTCACATTATCCTGTTGATGTTACTAGTCAGTTTTTCCTCCACTCCAGCTTCGGCCACCTCGGCCCATAAACCACCCCAACCGGCGGACGTCAGCTCAGAGATCGACGCCAAGGTTGCTGCGCTCATCTCCAAGATGACGATCGAGGAGAAGGTCGGGCAGCTGAACTTCCCGTCCCTCGCCTTTCCCTATGAAAGCCAGATCGAGGACGTCCGGCAGGGGCGCGTCGGTAACGTGCTTAACGTGGTCAACCCCGACCACATGCGCCTTTTCAATGAGGCGATCGGGCAGTCGCGCCTCAAGATTCCGATGATGTACGCCATCGACGCCATCCACTCGTTCCGGGTGGCATTTCCCGCTCCGATTGCGTGGGCTGCGTCGTGGCGGCCCGAGCTTGCGGAACGCGCGGCGGAAATGGTTGCGCTCGAGACCGCGCAACTCGGCCTCAACCTGACGTTCGCGCCGATGGTCGACGTCTCGCGCGATGCGCGATGGGGGCGCGTGGTCGAGGGCGCGGGCGAGGACGCGTATCTCGGGGCTGCGTTCGCGGCAGCGCGTGTGCGTGGCTACAGGAAGGGCGGGCTTTTGACCTCCGCCAAGCATTTCGTCGGCTATGGCGCGCCCGAAGGTGGCCGCGACTACAACGGCGCCCAGATCTCCACGCCTGATCTCTTCGACCGCTATATTCCCCCCTTCCAGGCCGCGATCGACGCAGGCGCGGAAACGGTGATGGCCTCCTTCAACACCGTGAACGGCGTACCTGTGACGGCGAGCCGTCACCTTCTCACCGATGTGCTGAGGGGCCGCCTTGGCTTCAAAGGCGTGGTGATGTCGGACTTTGCCGCGATCGCCGAGTTGCTGAACCACGGCGTCGTCGCGACGCGCTCGGATGCGGCCGTGAAGGCCTTCAACGCCGGCATCGACCTCGATATGGCGGGGCAGGCCTACACGCGGCATCTGGCGGACGCGGTGTCCGAAAGGCGCGTTTCGATGACGGCGATCGATGCCGCCGTTGGGCGCGTGCTTACGATGAAGTACAGGATGGGATTGTTCGCGGATACTCCGGGCGGGGCGCGGAAGATCCGGCCGCTTCCCCCGGAAGCCCAAGTGAGAGCTGCCGCGCATGATGTAGCGCGCGAAACGTTCGTGCTCCTCAAGAACCGCGACGCGACGTTGCCCCTCACGGACAAGTACAAGACCGTTGCTCTGATCGGGGCTTTCGCCACGGCGACCAGCGACCACTCGTGGTATGGCCCGGCGCGCCTCGAGCAACCCAAGGCCGAGACGCTGCGGGATGCGCTAGCCGCACGCATGGCGGCTGGGCAGACGCTCGTGTTCGCGGAAGGGTTCGCCGATCCGTGCGGGCTCAAGTTCAAGGACGGCGGCAAGGACGAGGCCGTCAAAGCCGCTGTAGACGCCGATATCGTGGTGCTCGCTTTGGCGGAAGATTGCGTAGCGTCCGGTGAAGGGATTTCTCGCACTGACCTTGGCCTCTCGGGCGTTCAGGAAGAGATGCTCGATGCACTCGCCGCCACGGGTAAGCCGATCGCGCTCGTGCTCGACACCGCGCGACCGCTCACTCTTTCTTTGGTCGCCGACAAGGTCAAAGCGTTGATGATCACGTGGCAGCCGGGGACGGAGGGACGTCCTGCTCTTGCCGAGGTTCTAACTGGAAAAGCCTCCCCCTCCGGCAAGCTGCCGATGACGTTCCCGCGCTCGGTCGGCCAGATCCCGATTGCGTACAACGAACTGCCGACGAGCCGGCCTGTCAAAGGGAACGGGCTGAAAATCGGAGATCGCTACACCACGGGTTACGTGGACGAGCCGCCAACGCCGCTCTTTCCGTTTGGCTTCGGGCTCAGCTACACAACCTTCGCTTACAACAACCTTGCGGTGAGCGAGGCGCGTATGCCGCGTGACGGAAAAGTCGAAGTCTCGGTGGATGTGACGAATACGGGCCTGCGCGCCGGAGACGAAGTGGTGCAGCTCTACACGCGCCAGATGGTGGCTTCCCGTTCCCGTCCGCTGCGTGAGCTCAAGGGGTTCCAGAAAATTTCGCTCGAGCCGGGAGAGCGCAAAACCGTGCGCTTCACGCTCGCCGCATCGGATCTCGTCTACCATGACGATGACGGGAACGCGGTGGTCGAGTCCGGGCCGTTCCGCGTTTTCGCGGGCGGCAGCTCAGCGGCGGATTTCGGATCGAGCTTTGAATTGACCAACGATTAACGGCCGATCAGGCGCGCATATTCGATCTTGGGACAGCGATCCATGATGACGGTGAGACCGGCGGCGCGCGCTTCGGTGGCGGCGTTTTCGTTCACGACGCCGAGCTGCATCCAGAGCACCTTGATCCCGAGCCGGTCCTTCTCCTGGATCGCCGCGCGAACGGCTTCGAGCACGGCGTCCGAGCGACGAAAGATGTCGACCACATCGACAGGCTTGGCGATCGAGGCGAGATCCGCCGTTGCGCGCACCCCGAGAATCTCCTGTCCTGCAAGGCCCGGATTGACGGGGATCACGTCGTAGCCCTTGGCTTTGAGGAATTCCATCACTCCGAAGCTTGGACGGGCCGGCTTGTTTGAAGCGCCAACAACCGCGAACGTGCGCGTCGATTTCAGAACGTCCGCAATCTCCACGTCGGTCGGTTCCGGCGCGCTCGCGAAGGCGTCTGGCAATGTTACGACCCCTCGACCGTCGAGCGGCATGAACGGGTTATAGGCGACTTCCCAGACGTGACCGTCCGGATCGGTGAAGTAGCCGGTCTGCCCGCCCCAGAATGCTTTCTGCGAGGGCTTCAGGACCTTTGCGCCCGCGGCTTCGGCTTCCGCCAGTACATCGGCCACCTCAGCTTCCGTGCGAACGTTGTGAGCCATTGCAATGCCCGGAAATCCGCGACCATCGCTCGTCACGCCGGCGTCCGCCGCCAGGGCGTCGCGGCCGAACAACGCCAGGACCACGCCGCCGGCATCGAAGAACGTCACGTTCTCGTTTGATGCCGAGGACGCCTTGAAGCCCAGCTTCTCGTAAAAGGCACGCGAGCGCGCGACGTCGGCAACGCCGAGTGTGACAAAGGAGAGCCGGGGTTCCATCACTCTGCTTTCCAGACCGGCGGGCGCTTCTCGATGAAAGCGCCGATGCCTTCGGCTGCGTCACGCGTCATCATGTTCTCGACCATGACGGAGGCGGCATAGGCATAAGCCTCGGCCAGCGGTTGCTCGACCTGGCGATAGAACGCTTCCTTGCCGATGGCGACTGTGACGGGCGACTTCGACGCAATAACGCGCGCCATACTCATCGCTTCGTCGCGCACCCGCTCGGGAGCCACGACGCGGTTGATGAGCCCATAGCGTTCCGCGTCGTCCGCATTCAGCATCTCGCCGAGCAAAAGCATCTCCATCGCATGCTTGCGGGAAACGTTGCGTGACAGCGCGACCATGGGTGTCGAGCAGAAGAGTCCGATGTTGACGCCGGGCGTCGCGAACTTGGCCGTGTTCGAGGCGACCGCGAGATCGCATGTCGCGACGAGTTGGCATCCGGCTGCGGTCGCGATGCCCTGTACGGCCGCGATAACGGGCTTCGGGCAGTGCACGATGCTTTGCATCAGCCGTGCACATGCCTGCATCGTATCGGTGTAGAAGACGCGCCCTCCGTCCGCGTCGGCACGATGGCGCGTGAGTTCTTTCAAATCGTGACCTGCGCAGAATGCCGGGCCTTCCGCCGCAAGGACGATCGCAGCAACGCCCGCGTCGCGGCCAAGCTCGGCAATGGCGACGTCGAGCGCCGACATCATCGGACGCGACAGGCTGTTCCTCGACGCTGACGCATTGAGCGTCACGACCGCGATGCCCTTTTCGGGGCGGGTGACAAGCAAAAGCGCCGCACCATCCGAAACGGCTGGCGCGGCGACCTCTGGTGACTTCGTGTTATTCTTCACGGTTTCAATCTTGCGGACTAGCTTTCGAGTGGATCAAGGCGCCGGAGCGGCTTCGCCATCTTCAGGGCCGCTTTCGCCGGAGTCCTCCGGAATCAGGGCCTCGATTTCGGCGATGTGCTTTTTGACGACTTCGATGTTGCCCTTGTGCTCAAGCGGCTTCGACTGAGCGATCTCCTGGGTCAGATCGTCAACCGCGAGCTTCTTGTCCTCTGCGGGGATCGAGGCATCAGCTTTGATATCCTCGAGTTCCTTTTTCATCTTCTCGATCGGATCGGTGAAGGTGCCCGTCGCGCGATCGAGACCATCGAGCACAACCGTGATGTTGGCGCCCACGTCCTCGAATTCGGCGAAGCTCGCAAAACCATGCTTCTTGGCGATATCCTCGAGTTCCTTGGTGAGCGCGGCGTCCGGTGCATCACCGCCCTCGATGAGCTTGCTTGCGAGGGGCGCGAAATCCTTCTGCGCAGCGATGAAGGAGGTGACCATCTTTTCGGTCAACTCGATCTGAGTGAACTCCTGCGCGCGAGCGCCCAGCGCCCCCGCCCACGCCAGCCCCGTGCTCAAGCCGAGAACCAACGCCATCGACTTGATGCGCGTGAATAGTGTGCTCATTGGGCGTTACCCTCCAATTCAGAATCGCGTTGCTTCCCCAGCGCGTCACAGTCCCAGAATTATGACCATAACTGAGACGGATCTAAGAACAGGCTTCGCTTTCCCTTGTTCCAGGAAGTGCGGCTGCCGGCGCAAGCGGCAGACGAGCCGCGTTGGATGGGCTACACCCGGCCCTGTGCCGCGGCAAGATAGGTTAGGACCGGGCAAGCCGGATCCTATTATTGTGGTACTATAATACCATCCATGTGGTTACATATTACCTTTATGTTTAATTATTTGATATTATTAGTATTTTTATTTCCATCTCCCGATTGACGCTTGATTCTGGCTCACGTACACACCTACGCTTCGCAACGGTGGCGTTTTCGCCGCCGCACATCCAACATTTAGGCCGGAGCCTTTTCCGCCATGAAGACATTCGTCGCCAAACCGGGCGAGGTGGACAAAAAGTGGGTGCTGATCGACGCTGAAGGTCTCGTCGTCGGCCGCCTCGCTACCATCATCGCCATGCGCCTCAAGGGCAAGCACAAGGCCGTCTACACCCCGCACGTCGATTGCGGTGACAACGTCATTGTCGTCAACGCCGACAAGGCCGTCTTCACCGGCAACAAGACGACCGACAAGGTCTACTACCGCCACACGGGCTACCCGGGCGGCATCAAGGCCACGACGCCGAAGCGCCTGTTCGAAGGCAAGTTCCCCGAGCGTGTGATCGAGCTCGCTGTCGAGCGCATGCTGGCTCGCGGTCCGCTGCAGCGCAAGCTGATGCGCAACCTCAAGATCTACAAGGGCGCTGAGCATCCGCACGCGGCTCAGTCGCCGACCACGCTCGATATCGCAAAGCTCAACCGTAAGAATTCGAGGGCCTAATAGCCATGGTGCAGGAAACCAAATCCCTGGACGATCTCGGCGCCCTCAAGGGCGCTGCCCCGGCGGACGCTCCGGTCCACGTTCAGAAGCTCGACAGCCTCGGCCGCGCTTATGCTACCGGCAAGCGTAAAGACGCCGTCGCTCGCGTCTGGATCAAGCCCGGCAAGGGCGTGATCACGGTCAACAAGAAGGACTACAAGCAGTACTTCGCTCGCCCCGTGCTGCAGATGCTGCTTCAGCAGCCGCTCGCTGCAGCCAACCGCGCGACGCAGTTCGACATCTTCGTCACCGTCGCAGGCGGTGGTCTTTCGGGTCAGGCCGGCGCAGTTCGCCACGGCATCTCGAAGGCGCTCACCTATTACGAGCCGGAGCTGCGCGGCGTGCTCAAGAAGGGCGGCTTCCTGACGCGTGACAGCCGTACCGTCGAGCGTAAGAAGTACGGCCGCATGAAAGCTCGTCGTAGCTTCCAGTTCTCGAAGCGCTAATCAGCTTCTGGGGTTGCACCTTCCCAAAGGTGTTACAAACGAACCACGGAGCTCGGCTCCCTACGGTTTTCTCGGCAACGGCCCGCCCTCGCGGGCCGTTGTCTTTTTCCCATATATGGTGTTGATCTCTCCTCCGACGGATGGGCTTCGGGTCCATTTTCCCTGAAAGGCGATGTTGATGCTGGAAGCTCTGCTGCTCGAACTCGAACACATCACCAGCCCTGCGTGGTGGGCTGCGAACGCCGTCCCTCTCTTCAATATTCTGATCATCGATCTCACGCTCGCCGGCGACAACGCTATCGTGGTCGGCATGGCAGCTTCGCGCGTCCACGCTTCGATGCGCGCAAAGGTGATCTTCTGGGGCATCGCAGGCGCGGTCGTCCTGCGCATCCTGTTTTCGGGTGTCGCGCAGCAAATGCTGCAGGTCATCGGATTGACGCTCGCGGGAGGCCTACTCCTGCTGTTCGTCTCTTGGAAGATGTACAAACAGATCATCGAAGGCGCCGCGCACTCCATCGATGAAGTCGAGAGCAAGCTTGCGTCCGACGCCACACCGCATGACGCGCAAACGTTCTGGTCGGCGCTCTGGACGATCATTCTGGCCGACGTCTCGATGTCGCTCGATAACGTGCTCGCCGTTGCGGGCGCGGCGGGCGAATCCACGCTCGTGCTCGTGATCGGCCTCGCCATCGCGATCATTCTGATGGCGGTTGCCTCGACCTACATTGCCAAGCTGCTTGCGAAGTATCCTTGGATTGCCTGGATCGGGCTCATCATCATCCTCTATGTGGCGCTCGACATGATCTATCGCGACAGCCACAAGATCTTCTGTCAGCTGTATCAAGTCGGCTGCTCCGAGACCATCTGGCAGGGCATCCTGCACAGGTTGGGGCTTAACTGATGGGCGGTCGCGTCTTCATCGATGGCGAGGCCGGCACGACCGGCCTCGAGATCCGGGAGCGGCTTGCCGCCGAGCCCGCGATCACTGTTGCCAGCATCGCTGAGGACAAGCGTAAGGATCCGGATGCGCGTCGCGCGCTCATGGCTGAGGTCGATCTCGTCGTCCTCTGCCTCCCGGACGCGGCCGCCGTCGAAGCAGTGTTGCTCGCGGCAACGCTCGGCGATCGCGCCCCCAAGATCGTCGATGCCTCGACCGCGCATCGCACGGCCGATGGATGGGTGTACGGCTTTTCGGAACTCAACGCCGCGCAGGCGGACGCCATTCGCGCGGCGCGCCACGTGGCCAATCCGGGCTGCTATCCGACGGGCGGCATTGCGCTCCTGCGGCCGCTGGTGGACGCCGGCCTGTTGCCGGCCGACTATCCTGTGACCGTCAACGCCGTCTCGGGCTACTCCGGCGGCGGCAAGTCCATGATCGAGGCTTATGACAAGAAGGCGGCTCCTGAATTCGAGCTGTACGGCCTTACGCTGACACATAAGCATGTGCCGGAGCTCACGCTTTACAGCGGACTCAAGCGCGCGCCTATTTTCGTTCCGTCGGTCGGAAACTTCCGCCAGGGCATGCTGGTGAGCGTGCCGCTGCACTTGGACACCCTGCCCGGCAAGCCGTCTCTCCTCGATCTCCAGAAGGCGCTTGAAACGCACTATCGGGGCTCGGCGCTGGTGCGAGTTGCGTCGGCGGACGAAGCCGGCAAGCTCAATGGCCGGATTGATGCGCTGGCGCTCAACGGGTCCGACAAGCTCGAGCTTTTCGTGTTCGGCAACGAGGCTCAGGGACAGGCCGTGCTCGTGGCGCGGCTCGACAACCTCGGCAAGGGCGCGGCCGGAGCTGCCGTTCAGAACATCAAGCTGATGCTCGGGCTTTAAGCGCACCGGTTCCCGGCGGAACAGCGCAGAGCCTTAAGGACGATCATAACTGCGGCAACTGCCGTAGGAGATCGTGCCATGACCTTGCTATTTCTTTCCGTTTTCATTGGCGGCGCATTCGCAATCGCCGTTTACGCGTCCGAAAAGCACTTCGGCCGGCCGCGTCGCGAGCGCCGCTAGACGTTTCGGCGCTCGCCGGGATTGCCTTCACGCTCGCGGCGATACTCAGGCTCGCCGCGATACTCAGGCTCGCCGCGATACAACGTGCAAGTGCCGCACCGCGAGGATCAGCAGAATCGCGGCACAGGATTGGTGCGCGATGCCGAGCGACAGGGGCACGGCTTCGAGGAGCGTCCAAATACCCAGCGCGGCCTGACCGAGCACGCCCGCCACGAGCCATCCGGCCGAAACGCACGCTTCCTGCGTCGCGTGCTCGGACGCGAACGTGCGCCAGGCTTCGACGAACACCAGCACAACGACGAGATACGCGATGAGGCGGTGATTGAACTGCGCCATCACCGGATTCTCGAACGGATTGTGCCACCAGGGTTCAATGGCCATGAGGTCGTGCGGAAACAGCGCTCCGCCCATCGTCGGCCATGTGTTGTAGACGAGACCGCCCTTGAGGCTGGCTACGAATGCCCCCAGCACGACCTGCAGGAAGATGGCGCCAACGATAAGAAGTGGCAGCGTCTGAAGCTTGCCCTTTCTCGCAGCGCTTTCGTGCTCCGGAACGCCAATCTCGAACGCGATCCAGACAACCAAAGCCAGGATCAGGAACGCGACGGTGAGATGCAGCGCGAGCCGATACTGGCTGACGTCAACGCGATCAACGAGGCCGGATTTCACCATGTACCAGCCGATGACGCCCTGCAAACCGCCGAGCGCAAGCACACCTGCGAGCTTCAGCGGGTAGCCGGGGCGCAATGCGCCGAGGAACCAGAACACGGCGAGCGGGAGAGCAAACGCGAGGCCGATGATGCGGCCGAGGAAACGATGCCCCCACTCCCACCAGTAGATGGCCTTGAACGCATCGAGCGACATGCCCTTGTTGACGAGATGATACTCCGGGATCTGCCGGTATTTATCGAAGGCCTCTTGCCAATGAGCGTCGGTCAGCGGCGGGATGGCGCCGAGGATCGGCTGCCATTCGGTGATCGAGAGGCCGGAATCCGTGAGGCGGGTGGCCCCGCCTACAGTGATCATCGCCAGCACCAGCCCCGCGACAAAGAAGAGCCAGAGCCGAACGGCGCGGTCCCATCCAGACGCGACGTCATGCTGCGTGTTGCCGTTGATCGTGCCGATCGCTGCCATGCGTTTTGTCCTTGGCCTTTTTCCCGGGTGTGATAGGCCCAAGCGGCGTCTCAATCAATGCGATGCGCTGAAATGACTGCCTGAGGTTTCTCGGGCACTTACTGTGTCTTTGGGGCTCATGACCATACGCACGCGCAAATTCGTCGGGGCCATCGCGCTTCTCGCGTTCGTGGCCGTTTATGCGCTGGCTGCGATGATGGTGGCGGTGGTGCTTCAGGTTAACGGAAGCAAGCTGGCCGAACTCATTTACTACCCGGTTGCCGGGCTTCTCTGGGTGCTGCCCGCAATGTGGCTCGTCAAATGGATGCAGCGCCCGGACGCGTAGCGGATGCTCCTGACGGCTGCTCTGGCGCAGGGGCGGGTTGGCCGCGAACTCCCTTCAGACGCGCGACGACAGCCTTAGCCGTGTCGAACGCGAGGAAAGGTGCGCCCGTCATCATCGCACTGACGTAAGCCGCCTTCTGGAAATCACCGTTGAGGGACACGCGCGGCAGGCCCGTCATCGGATAGCGCGCGCGCAGCACATCCTTGTGCGTCGTAACCGCCGTCTCGAGCCCGAGCGCTGCCGCGATCGCGAAGTCGCGTTCTCCAGCGCTTCCGGTGTCGCCATAGGGGAAGCTGAAGTGACGGCACGGACGGCCGAGCTCCGTCTCGATACGCGCGACGCTTTCCGCGATCTCCGCACGCGCTTCCGCTTCGGGAAGCTTCGCGATAGCGTAATGGCGGCGCGTGTGAGCGCCGATCGTGACCAGCGGGTCCTGCGCGAGCGTGCGGATCTCATCCCAGCTCATGATCAATTCGCGGCAAAGGCCTGACGCGTCGTAGCCTGCGGCTTCGGCGACTTTCGCAACCGTTGCGCGCAACTCGCTCTCAGGACGAGAGCGCAGGAACCAATAGATTTCGTCGAAGGCGCGCTGCTTTTCCGCCACCACACGCGTTTCGAAGACGCGTTCCGTACCGCCCAGCGTGATGTGGATCTCGTTCGCCTTGCGGATCGCATTCTCGAGCACGAGCCACCATAGCTCACCCTTGCCGTCCGGATAATCGGTCGGGATATAGATCGCGAACGGCACACCGTGCTTCTTTAGGACGGGATAGGCGTAGTCGCGATTGTCCTTGTAGCCGTCGTCGAACGTGAAGCTTGCAAATGGCGGCGCGTGATCATCGCTCTTGAGCCGCCGCGCGGCCTCATCGAGGGACACGATGTCGTAGCCTGCCTTACGCACGGTCTCGACCGTCGCCTCAAGGAAATCGGGCGTGACCTTCAGAATGCGGTTGGGTTCGAAGGCTTCCGGCGGCTCGGGTCGCACGCTGTGCAGCGTGAAAATCACGCCTTTGCCGCGCATCATGGGAGCAAGCAGCGCGCCGAGCCCCGTGCGGTACAGGGTATCGAGGCCGAGCTGCATCACTCTTGTGGCGTTGGAGGCCATCGCGATCCACTTCGATTTGCGCGTCACCCGAGCTAACCGGCTCTTCCTTCAGATCGTGTTAACGAGGCCGGTCAGCCCGCACGCGCGATCTTCTGGCGGCTGCGCGGACGAATCTCGCTCGGTTCCAGCGTGAACAAGGAAATCCCTTCGACATCGAAGCCGAGGAACTTGGCGCCGTCGTCGTCCAGCTTCGCCGCTTGAGCTTCGTCTGAAACAAGCGTGACGCCGCAATCGAAACGGCCCTGGATTGCTTCGAACAGACGACGCGCTGCCTCGTTGCGGGCAACGACGACGATGTGCTCGTAGACATCATCCAGCGCGTCGAGCAGGAAGTTGATGTTGTCGGCGTCGAGCGGTTCGCTCGGGTTCGGGCGCGGCTTGCCGCAGGGAATGATGTGCACGTCGCCGCTCTCCACCGCGCTCACGACATCCTCAAAGCGCGCGCGACCATCAGCAAGCTCGTTGAACCCCGGCCACGACGGCAGCCCAAGCGGCTCGGCGATGCCGCCGCCGTTCAGGCTCCAATCGACGATGATCACAGAGCGGCCCTTCTCGGCGAGGCCCTCACAAACCGCTGCCGCTTCGTTTGCAAGGGTGAATATATCGGATGATGCAGCGATCAGAGTGCGCGTTCCACTCGCGCCGCTCTTGTGCAGGCCTTCAATTTTCGCAGCCATCGCGTCCGCGCTACGAAGGTTCGTAACGACGGCATCGGGTTGGCGCGACACGGGCGGAGCGACGGCGGTTTCCGCCGGCTGTGCCTTTTGCGCGGCTTCTTTCGGTGCGACCGGCTTCTCAGGAACAGGCGCGGCTTTCTCGGCCACGACGCGGCTCGGAGGGATCACGGGCGCTTCGACAGCGGGCACCGCTTCGGACGTCACTACCGGCGGAACTGCGGGCACTTTCTTTTTCAAGACTTCATCAACACGCGCGGCCGGGCGCTGCTCCGGTTGCCGTGGCGCGGGGCCGGCATCCGGCTTGGGCTCCGGTAGCGAAAGCGAAGGCTGAGCGCGCTGGCGATTTCTCGCGCTTTCGTCCCGGCGATCGGCGCGATTTTTCGGAGCGCGCGCGACACGCGTACCGCCGAGGAGGCCGCGCGTGATCACCAGCGCGAGACCGATCATCAGCGTCGCGACGCCGACCAACAGCGAGGTTGCGCTCTTGCGCGGGAAAACCGGCGTACCGGAGGGCCGTGCGCTCGATACGATCTGGGCTTCGACAGGGATCGTGCGGCTGTCGTCGGCGCGAACGCGATTGGCTTCGTATTGCGCGCGCAGGCGGTCAAGCTCGGCGCGCTTCGACCTCGCGTCGGCTTCGAGCGATCTCAGCTTGGCTTCCTCGGGGCCCGAAGTGACGATGCGGGTCTTGATGTCGGAGACGCTTTTCTGGATCGCGTCTTCGCGCAGCGCCGCGACCTTGGCTTCCTTGCCGAGCCCGTCGACGATCTTTGCGACCTCATCTGCAATCTGGGCCTTGAGGCCCTTGAGGTCGGCCGACAGCTGGCGCATGCGCGGATGCGCAGGGAGTAGCGTCGCCGAAAGCTCCGAAATCTGGCGCTCGACGCGCACGCGGCTTTGCACGAGGTTCTGGATCAGTGGTGACTTCTGCACATCGGCCAGCGTTTCTGCGCTGCCGAGCTGCTGCATCTCCCTCGCCTGCTTCGCGCGTGCCTCGGCTTCGCTGCGCGTGGCCTTCACACGCGAAAGCTCGGCGTTCAGCTCCGAAAGCTGTTGCTCGTTCAAGCCGGTGGCCTGCTGGCCGCCTTTGAAGATGTTGGCTTCGCCGCGAAACTTCTCGACGGTGGCTTCCGATTCGGCCGCTTCGTCAGCGAGCTTCGTGATCTTCGGCTGGAGCGCCTTCTGCACCTCGTCCGTCTCAGTCAGGGACTGATGCGCCATGTTGAGGCGGTAGGTTTCCGCGATGCGGTTCGCGACCGCTGCTGCCAGATCCGGATCCATGGACGAGAAGCGGATGCCGATGAAACGGCTCTCCTTCGGCGAATAGACCTCGAGATGCTTGAAGTAAGCATCGAGCGCGCGTTCCTGATCCGTCTGCGAACCCTTAGGCACGCCGATGCCGACGATGCGAAGCAGCGCGGACCACGTGTCGGTCGCGCCTTTGGCCGCGTTGAATTCCGGCAGGTCCGCGAGCTTCATGTCGCGCACGATCATCTCGCCGAGGTTGGTCGACATGAGCGCGCGCACGTGCGTGTTGATCGCTTCCTTGTCCATGCGCACGCTGACACTGTCGGAAGCGCCCGAGCGCGACGGGTCCGTGAACGGGTTGTTGGTCGCGACCGATTCGATGGCGAGTTGTGTCTCCGACACGTATCGCGGAGCCATCAGCGAGAGCACGCCATAAGTCACGGCGGCGAGAATGACAGCGAGAACGGCAAGCTTCGGCAGGCTGCGTAAGGCTGAATACCAAAGCGCTCCGAGGTCGATGTCGTCCGGTTGATTGTATGTGCTTGGCGGCATTCCGGTTTTATCCCGCGAATCTCTCTTGTCCCGGAATACACGGCGTCGCGTTAGAATTTCCTTAAGTTTCCCGAAACGGGACGCACCCTTAGATTTTGTTAACCCGGCGCCCCTAACACTGATCGCACACGGTTCTCCTTATGCGGTCCATCCATGCGCGCCAGCGTCAAATCCTTCATCCGACTTGGCTTCGGCGCGCTTGCGTTCGGGCTCGCCGGCTGCGCGCACGACCCTGACGTCATCGTCTCGGGCGCGCTCGACAATATGGGCCGGCACGCCGAAACGGTTGTTTATGCCGATCCGCCCCCCGCAGCGGCAGGCGCTTGGGAAGCGCCGATCGTCCATGAGGCCGGATACGTTGCCGCTCCAGGTGGACCTTACCTTCTTGATACCGGCGACCGGCTGCGCGTGTTCGTCTACGGCCAGCCGAACCTTTCGCGCGCCTACACGGTCGACCAGGAAGGCAAGATCACGGTGCCGCTGATCAACGACGTGCGGGCACGCGGGCGTACGACACGCGAAGTCGAGGAGACCATCCGCCGCCGGCTCGGGTCTGAGTTCGTGCGCGATCCGCAAGTGACCGTCGACATCCTGCAGAACCGCCCCTTCTTCATTTACGGCGAGGTGCGCACGGGCGGGCAGTTTCCGTACGTGTCCGGCATGACGGTTGAGACGGCGATCGCAATCGCGGGCGGCTACACCGAGCGCGCAAGCACGCGCAGCTATCGCATCACGCGGCACGGCGGCTCAGGTCCGCAGCTCGACGTTCCGGCGGATTTCCCCGTGCAGCCGGGTGACGTCGTCTACGTCAACGAGCGCTTCTTCTGATGCAGCCGGAACGCGACTCCACATCCGAGGCCGCGCCGCTCCGCATCCTGCATGTGATGCGCGCGCCCGTCGGCGGGCTCTTCCGGCATGTCCTCGATCTTTCAAGCGAGCAAGCGAAACGGGGCCATTCCGTCGGCATCGTCGCCGACAGCACGGCGGCGGATGCACTGACTGTCAGGCGGCTCTCCGATATCGCGCCTCAGTTGCGACTCGGACTTTCGCTCATTCCGATGAGCCGTCAACCGGGCATCGGCGATGGCGCGACCGTGCGCAAGGTCGTGAAGATTGCACGCGCGCTCGATCTGGACGTGCTGCACGGACACGGTGCAAAGGGCGGCGCGTATGCGCGCCTCGCCAAGGCGTGGCTCCGGACTCGCGGCAACAAGAAAGTGCGGACGTTCTACACCCCGCACGGCGGCAGCCTGCATTACAAGCCGGGGACGGCTGCGGGCACGGTTTTCATGGCGCTCGAGCGCGTCATGGCGCGCATGACCGACGGGCTCATTTTCGAATCCGATTTCGCGCGCCGTGCTTACGCGCGTCTCGCCGGCGAAGGCGGACCGCCGCTCAGGGTCATTCCGAACGGGCTGCGGCCCGAAGATTTCGTGATACACCCGCTCGCAGACGACGCGGCCGAATTTCTGTTCATCGGCGAGCTGCGTCATCTCAAGGGCGTCGACGTGCTGCTCGAAGCGATTTCACGGCTTGCGACGGACAAACTGGTGCGCGCGGTTATTGTCGGCGGCGGGCAGGAAAGCGAAGACTATAAAGCGCAGGCGCAGGAGCTCGGCCTCGCCGACATCGTGATTTTTCCCGGTGCGATGCCGGCCCCAAGCGCTTTTCCGCTCGGGCGCTGCCTTGTCGTGCCGTCACGCGCGGAGAGCTTTCCCTATGTCGTGCTCGAAGCGGGCGCTGCGGGGAAGCCGGTGATTGCAACCGATGTGGGCGGCATTCCGGAGATCGTTGCCGGGACGCAAACGGCGTTGATCGAAGCGGGCTCGGTCGATGCGCTCGTCACCGCCATGGAGGCCGTGCTCTCGGATCCCGCAGCGGCGACCGCGCGCGCCGAGGAGCTTCGGCGCAAGGTGCAAAGCACGTACACCGTGGAAGCCATGACGGACGCGGTGCTGGCGTTCTATCGGGACGCGACTTGACCTTTGAGCGTGGCTTGAGCCTCGGGGCAGTTTTCCAGTTCATCCCGCGTCCAGCGATAGGCTGCGTTGAACAGCTCTCCGTGGCGGTGCCAATCGAGAAATCCGAAGCCAGCCGGGATCGGCGGTAGCAACGATAGGTCTTCTGGCGCGAGTTCGCGTTGGAAGTCGCGGCGATTGGCCATCAACGCGCGCATGAGAACGCTGATGAGGCCCGGCGCATCGGGCAGCCTATCGCGGCGCAGCGGGTTGAGAACGAGGCGCATCAGCGCGGACCTCGACGGAAGCGCATCATAGTCAACGCGATACGTGTGAAGTTCCGGGGGCGAGAAGCTCACGACGACGTTCGGCCCCGTCTTGAGGTCGCGCATAACGCGGATCGGCACGTTGTCGAGCAGGCAGCCATCGACCAGCATTTCGCCTTGCTCCGTGTAGACCGGCGGCAGCAGCACGGGGATCGAGGCGGAGGCGCGTATGGCGCGCCAGAGCGGTCCGCTGCGGTGGACGGTGACGGCGAAGCGCGTGAGGTTGGTCGAGACGGCGAAGAACGGCAGCCAGAGATCCTCGATCTCGATGGAGCCGAACAGGCGCTTCAGCTCGGTGTCAAACACGGTGTGATCGAGCAGCGAATAGCGCGGCAGCGTATAGCGTCGCAATGCGCGGTTGCTGACGAACATTTCGCCGAGCTTGGTGTCGATCTCGTCGGCGGGCGCGTCCAGCATGAAGGCCGCAGCCAGCGCCGCTCCGGCTGACGTTCCGCCCATAATGTCGAAACCGATCCCGGCTTCGGCAAGCGCCTTGTAAACACCGGTATGCGCAGCAGCCAGCGCGCCGCCGCCCGCTGCCACGAGGCCAGTCGCACGCCCTTGAATAAATCGCGCCAGGCGATCGATATCGCCTTGCCCGTCTAGCGCGACGTGATGGTGCATCGAAACTCCGCGCGACGCGAGCCAGCGTGCGGTGCCCGAAACTTTGCCGCGCTCGGGATGAAGCAGCACGAGCCGTGTCGCGTCGGCCGCAACGAAGCGGGCTGCCAAGCGCTCGATGCCGTTCGGCTCGTGAGGATCGGCGTACCGCGCGACGGCGAGCACCACGTCGGCGTGCCGGATGGCTTTCTCGGTCCATTGGCTTGCTTCATCGTCCGAGATCAGAAGCAGGTAGTCGTGCGCCGCTTCGAGCGCGTTGAGGCGCGCGGTGACCTCGGCATCATCACCGGTGGTGACCGCGAGTTGCTCGCGCGCGTGATCCCCCCAGACGACCACATTGCGCGTGCTGCGGAATGCCTCGCCGAGCCTTGCAACGAATGAAGCATCAATCCTGGAGCCGCCTGCGGGTATGACACAGATGGTCTTCGGGCGGGACGCAGGCCGCGATGGTGCGTTTGCAGTCCCGGCGGTGCTGCTGGATGTGGTTGCAGCGAGGCGGCGTGCGAGTGTCGTCGTGAGCGCCTCCCACACGCCGGGATGCCCCGCCACGAGCTCTCCGAATTCAGCGCGGGAGAGCGCCAGCACAAGACTATCGCGCATTGCCGTGACTGTGGCGGTGCGCGTCCCGCCGGTCAGGAACGCAATCTCGCCCACCGGCTGGCCCGCGCCGATCTCGGTCACGGGTGTCTGCGACCCATCGAGACGAACCGAAAAACGACCGGAGACCACGACGAACAGCTCGTCTGCTTCATCGCCCTGGCGCATGAGCACGTCGCCGCGGCAGACGGGGCGCAACTTCAGCCGGCCCAAAAGCGCTGCGCGCTCGGTTTCAGAAAGGCCGGAGAAAAGATCGACATCGGGGATGGCGGGCCGCGGCGACGCGTGCGTGCCCACTAAGGTCGGTCGGAGATCGGCGGGATGCATGGGGCGAACCCTGTCCTTGGCCGACTCACTATACGGCCAACGACTTCAATTCGAAGCAGGGTTCGCAACGGGTCTGTTAACGACGCGCTCTTACCGGGCTCTCGACCGGTTTTGCCACACGAGAAATGCCCACGAGGAAGATCGCGAGGGCCGGCAGGAAGAACGCGGCAAAGGAGGCTGCGAGGGTGAGCGTGTGTGCCATACCCTTTATATGGGGCAGAGGCCGCTTTGGTTCACTCAGCAAATAGTACATTACGCGGATTTAAGCCGCGGCAGCTTGTCCGGTGTAGCCTTCGGCAGCTTCGGCCAGAGCTTCGCTCATGGCGCGCGCCATCTTGACGGGGTTGAAGCCCCACTTGGCGTTGAGGCGCATATTCGCTGCGGCCTCTAGAGCCATAACCAGGGCGGCTTGGCCGTGGCGGGAAATCAGATCGTTGACGTGACGCGTCTGGCAGGCGGCCAGGAAGCTGCGGAAACGCAGGAGAACGGCGACCTTACGAACGCGCTCGCGCGGCGAGATCTGCCAGAAATCCTGCTCAACGCGGCGCAGGTCGTCGTCTGAGAGCGTCACCGTCGGCAACAGGAGGCCGTTACCGGCGGAAAGAATCTTGAGAGCGAGTGCGAGTTCGCGGGCACCGACGCGTGGCACGTCGCTGGTGTCGACCGACGTCTCGGGGTTCGCAATTGCGGCTGTCGTTGTCATCTGCGGCTTAGCTCCGCTTGGTGGCAAAGGTCGCGGGGGCGAAGACGCTCCACGGAGACCCATGCAACAGAATGATGTCTTTCGGACTACGCGATTCGACGAGAAAATCCACATCAAGACCGACAAGGCGGCCATTTGGGTTGCGGATATCCGACTTCGAAAAGCGATATCTCCGACCATCGGCGGTGCGGATCACTCCGAAGCCGATGGTGTCGTGAAACTTCGTAATCTGACCTTGCATGGCACGCTCCAACTCGTCGGTTCGACCGCCTCGGCGGAATCTGGATGAACCATGAGCGACATTGGAGAAACGCGCTGTTACGGTTGATACATTCGCAGTCTTTTCAAACGAGTCAACGCTCGTCTTCGCATCGCACAATAAAAAATGGGCCGCCATTGCAGGCGGCCCACACTTTGTCGCAGGCTAGTGGATAACGTTGTTAACAACCAAATCTCTGAACGTGTCTTTGTGGCACCTCAAGTGACCTAGTTGCTGCTGTATTCGTCTCCGAGATCAGCAACTGCGACCTTTTTGCGACCTCGTGACTGGGGAGCCGATGGCGGCCCACCTTTCACTGGTGCGAGAACGGGGGGCGCCTCAGTTGCTGCGAAAAAAGGCGTCTACCCGCATGCCTGGCTTCAACGCCGCGGCCGTCCCCTCGAGTTCGATTGTCACCTGCATCACTTCCACGTCCGTCGGACGCAGCGGACCGCGCGGACCGATCTTGGCCGAGCCAAGCGTCGGAGCGATGTTCGTCACCTTGCCCGTAAACTTCTCGTCGCCGCGGCTGATGCTCTTTACGTAAGCAGCCTGGTTGAGCTTGATCTTGTCGACATCACCTTCGTCGACTTCCGCCTTCACGCGGACGACGCTCATGTCACCGAGAACAACGAGCGGCACTTCCGGCGAGGGGGCCACGACTTCGCCTGCCTTCGTGTTGACCTCGAGGATCGTTCCGGCGGACGGCGCGCGAATACGCGTCTTGTCGAGCAAGGCTTCGGCCATGCGTACCTCGGCGCGGGCCTGGCTCACGGCAGACTCTGCGCGAGACGGCGCGGGAAGGTTCGGCTTCGACTGCGCCTTCACGTAAGCAATGCGCTCGCGCTCGAGACGATCGTTAGCGTCCTTGAGGCGGCGACGGGCATCCGAAACGGCTGCCTCGCTCCCGGTGCCGTTGCGCTTGGCCGCGATGGCGTAGTCGAGTTCGATGCGCGCGCCGGTGACGGCGCGCTCGGCGGAGTAGATCGCGTCTTCCGCCTTGCGGACGTCTTCACGGCCTGCACGGAAATCCTTCTCGCGGTCCTCGCGGAGAGCTTCTGCTTCCGTCTCTGCGGATGCCAGCTTGGCGCGAGCTTCGGCGTCATCGAGGCGAAGCAGCAGTTCGCCCTCTTCCACCTTGTCGTCGACGCTCACGAGAACTTCTTCGACACGGCCGAGATAGGTCGCACCGAGCCGGATCTCGCCCGACTTCGGCTCGACACGACCGGGCGCCGCGACGACGTAATCCTTCGCCTCGAGAACAACGTCCTCGACCGGCGCGGGTCCCTTGAACTTGTCGTAGGCAAGGTAGCCGGCGGCACCGGCGAGCCCCAGCACGAGAATGAGATTAATGGGCTTCAGCATGGCACGTGATCTTCCTTAAGCTGCAACGTTCTTTTTCCTGGCCGCGCCGCCGGGGCCGCCCTTGTTGGGGCGTTCGTCGCCGACGATGCGACCATCTTCAATGGTGATGATGCGATCTGCGTAGTGGAGCGTGCGGTGATCGTGAGTGACCGCCATGACGGCGCGGGTCGGATCGCGCGCGACTTCCTTCAGAAGTTCCATCACGGCCTTGCCGTTCTCACTGTCGAGAGCTGCCGTCGGCTCGTCCGCCAGCACAACGGAAGGACGGCCGGCCAGAGAGCGCGCGATCGCGACGCGCTGCTTCTCGCCGCCCGAGAGCTTCGACGGATAGTTATGGAGACGATGACCGAGACCGACGGCCTTCAGTGCTTCGGCAGCGGTCTCGATGGGATCGGCGGAACGCGCGTCGCGGACATCGAGCGCCACGAGCACGTTTTCAAGCGCGGTCAGCGTGGGGAAGAGGTTGTAGCTCTGGAACACGAAGCCGATGTGCAGGCGGCGAATGTCTGCGAGCTCTTCCGAACTCATTCCGATGGCCTGGTGACCGGCAAGATGCAGCTCGCCGCTGGTCGCAGTCAGAATGCAGCCGAGAATGGAGAGCAACGTCGTCTTGCCGCTGCCCGACGGGCCCATGAGGAGCGTCAACTCGCCGGGACGCAGGTTCATGCTCACACCCTTCAAGATGTGCAGCTCGCCGGCGCCCGTGTTGATCGATTTGACGATGTTGTGAGCCTCGAGTAGCGGGCGCAGCCCGTCCGATGCTCCTTCAGCCTTTGCCATTTCAGCGAAGTCTCCCGAATGCGGAACGCGGAATTCCATGCAACGTGTTTGGCACCAGTCGGTCGTCGCGTCTGTTACGCCTGACACACGAAATGCTGATTGCCCAAGTGAAAGTCGCGTAATTCTCTTATAGCGGATCGTTTCGTTCGTGACACGGAATGCGATCCGCATTCCCCTTTCAGTTACGAGATCCGGAAAGCTGGTTGCCTTCCGGATCTCGTTTTGGTCTCGCTCCCGGCTGTGTCTTTCTATCGATTGAAGACGCCTGCCGGATCGATGCGCGTGACTTTACGTATGGCCGTGATGGCGGCGAAGACGCACATGCCCACCGTCAAGGCGAAGAGATAGGCTGCAATCTGCGGCGTCATCACGATGGTGAGGGTCGGCACGCGGACCGACAGCCGGTATATCGCCAGCATCGCGAGTAACATACCAGCCGCGTATCCCAACACAGCGCTCAACAGCGCCTGGATCAGAATAACCGCGTGGATATAACTTGCGGATGCACCGAGCGCGCGCAGCGTTGCAAATTCGTTTAAGTGGTCCTTCGTGCTGGCGTAGAGCGTCTGGGCAACAATGACCACGCCGACGATCGCGCCCAGCACCATACCTGTGATGAGTGCGAGACCGGCACCCGTCGAGAACATCCAGTAGTTGATCGAGCGGCGCGTGAACTCGTCGTGCGTCAACACCTCAACGCCCTGCAGGCGGTTCTCGAGAGCCTTTCGAACGGTTTCGACATTTGCGCCCTTGTCTAGAGTTACGAGGACGTATGTCGACTGGTTGGCGGTCGCACCAATGAATTTACGAGCGGTGGAAATCGGCGTGAAGCCGTAAGGCAGCGTCGTGAAGGAGCGAATGCCCTTCGTCACGGCGGATACCTGCGCGCGCTGATTGTTGATCTCCGCGTAGTCGCCGCGCTTCTCGATGCCGAGATCCTTGAAGTAGGAGCGGTCCACGGCGAGCGACATCGGAAGGCTCAGATCCTCGATACTGCCTTCGTCGATGCTCCACGGCCGCGTGCCGCCGTTGGCGTAATCGAGGCCGACGAGAATGAACGTTTTTCTGCCGCCCTCGGGCTTCCGCCAGGAGGAGAAGGCTACGATCATATCTTCGGCCTTGCGCACGCCGGGCGTCGAGAGCGCGGCATGCTTCTCATGGCCAATCAGAAGCGAGGGATCGTCGAAGCTTTTGGTGCCGAAGGGTACGATCCAAAGATCGGCGGGCGCTTTGTCGAGCACCGTCGCGATCTTGTTCTCGCTACCCTTGTAGAGACCGACTTCGATGGCGACGAGAACGACGGAGAAGACGATACCGACGAGCGTCACGACCAAGCTCATGCGATCGTGAAAGAGGTTCCGGTACGCGATCTTGGGCGCCATCTTGATGACTTTGCCCGGCGCAGCCGATGACGCGCCGAAGATCCTCTTTATCATGTCCTGCTCCAATGAGAGTAACGAGAGAGTTGTGCGCTGAACTCGATACCACGTCCAGCGGCAGCGCTCGTCCGAATCTGCTTTTATTCCATCACAAGGCAGCGTGTCAGACTGCTTTTCCGCGACACGATTGCGCCGGACGTGTGACGCGTCCGATTGTTACGGTTCGGTAATCGCTATTTCTCGCATCCGACTTTGACGGTGACGCCGAGAGCCGGAACGAATTTCGAGCACGTGTCGTGATCAGCTGTCTCTGACAGCTTTTGTGTTGCGCCAGCATCTGCCGTTGTCGCTGGCTGATCTTCCGCCGGGATCGATCCCTGAATGAGAGCGGAGCTACCGGTGGTGCGCGGCGTTTCCTCGACGGCAGGCGTCTCGTCCGGCTTGTTCGCAACGACCGTTTGCGGTTTCGTTTCCGCTTTCTCCGTCACCGCCTTCGCGACGCGCGTCTGCTTTTCGACTTTGCGATTGGCGTATTCGGCGGGCGCTTTCTTGCGCGCTCTCGGAGCTGCATGCGAGGCGCCGCCGCCGCCATGTGCCGGCGTCGCGACGAACGTGCCGAGTGGCATGCCAAAACCAAGACGAACGCCGCCACCGGCTTCAGCAACCGACGCGATGCTCGAGCCTGCGATAAGTGCGGCTACGAAGGCGATGCGTTTCGTGTTCATGTCGATGTCTCCTGACAACATCATCGTGTGTCCGAGGCGTGTTCAACGCTAGCTTGAGAATGTCTGTCACACGCGCCGCGCGCTGTTCCTCCCGAGACAAAACCAAATTATTTGCGCGAGTTTGCACCCGGCGCTTCACAAACGAAAAAGCCGGCCCAAGGGGCCGGCTTCAGCGTTCGAACCAGTGTGTCGTGGATCTATCTAGCAGTCGACATCGACATCGACACCGAGACCCGGAACGTACTTCTTGCAAGTGTTCTTTGCAGCAGGCTCGACGACTTCATCGCTCGTTGCGTTCGGCGTACCGGCGACGACCGCTGCCGTGTCGACCGGCTTTTCTGTCGAGGCATTGACGTGATCCACATCACCGCGGGTCAGAGCGGCCGAGCTCGAGGGTGCCGGCACGTAGGTGCTCTTGGTGTTCGTGGTGGATGCCGTCGTCTGCTCAGTGGCTTCGCTGCTGTCTTCGTTGTTCGCAACAGCGTTGGCCTTCGCCTTTGCTGCGGCGGCGGCCTTTGCCTGGGCGCGAGCCTGAGCTTGTGCCTGAGCCTTAGCGCGGGCCTGGGCTTGAGCTTTGGCACGAGCCTGTGCCTGGGCCTGGGCTCTTGCGCGGGCGCGCTGCTGCGCTTCTGCCTTCTGAGCCGAGTGCGCCATGGCGCCGACGGCGAGAACGCCGAGGCCGATGCCGAGGGCGACGCCTCGTCCACCGGCTTCAGCTGCGGGCGCGATTGCCATGCTGGCTGCTACGACTGCGCAGATCAGGCGAATGTTGAGCTTCTTGGCCATGTTCGTCTCCATCCTGGTTCGATCCGGAGCGGATGGGGTGGCCATCAGCGCTCTCTTGAAGCTCACAATGCCCGAACCCAGCCACCGTGACTGTTCCGGCGGATACACGCAGTTAAATCCGCGCGTTTTTTTCGTACCTTTTCACCGAGGCGCCGACCAACGCGGGCGGCACATCGATAACATCTTGTTTTAGTGTGATATTACGCGGCAACCGGCGAGGGACTGCCAACGCCGTGGAGCTGGGAAACCGCAGGGCGCGCACGAATGCTGCCGGCAATCGACCCGGCAATGCGCGAGATGAAAGAGGTCGTGCGATCCAGAACGACATGACGCTGCCGGTCGACTGTGACCATGTGATAGCTATCTTCCAATACCACGATATCCACCGGACCTGCCAGCTTACTTTGTAAGTAGGCTGCATTATCCAGGCCGGCGTAGTCGTCCTCGCGAGCGTGGAGGATGAGAACCGGCTGAGCGATGGAGCCCAGCTCCTTCATCACTTCCTTGGCAAGGCGGCGGCGTTCCAGCACAGCGCCACCCGGCGTGGATGGAGCGGCCATCTTCGAACCCTCGGATGCGATAGCGCCCACGATAAAGTCGCGGATGCGCTTATCCTTAATGCCGACGTGGATCGGAACCGGAAAGCGGAAGAGATTGGCGATCCACTTCACGTCGATCAGCCGAAACAGCGGCAAATACCAGGGAATCTGACGTCCGGAGAGCCAGAGCGTCGGGGAATAGAGAGCGACGGCCTGCACCTTCTCGGGGTGGCGGGCGGCGAGCATCAGGCTGAGCACCGCGCCAGTCGAGAGGCCACCCACGATCACGGTCTCGCAAGTCTCGGCCAGCTCGTCTAGCGCTTGGAGAGCGCTTTCGTACCAATCCTTCCAGGTGGTGGCCATGAGGTCGGCTTCGCTGCCGCCATGACCGGCGAGGCGCGGCGTGACGACCTTGTATCCGTTGCGGGTCAGTCCGTTTGCAACGAAGCGGATCTCGCTCGGGGAGCCGCACAGGCCGTGAATGAGAAGAACGCCGACTAGGCCGCTCTTGCCTTCCGATTTCACTGCGCTCGACTGCATTTCACAAACCCCGTTCGTCCCGACTTCGATGGGAGGAAATTAACCGGGGTGATGGCCGCTCGCTGTTCCGGGTGGCACATGGCGGATGCGAAAGCCGGCCTCCGCGAGTGGCACGCGGGGGAGTTCAAAGAGCAGGAAAAAGGCCTGATCGATGTGGGGCGACGCGATTCATTATTGACGTTGCAACAGGCGCGGATTAGGAACTTAGAATTATTCTAAGAGAGGTCCTGACGCCGTTGTACTGCCGAGGTTTAGGCGGTCGACAGCTCGGGCAGAGGGAGGACCCATGAAGGGTAAACGCGAGGTCATCGACGTCCTGAACGAGGCGCTCAAGCTTGAGCTTGGTGCCGTCAACCAGTACTGGCTCCACTACAGGATGCTCGAGAATTGGGGTTTCACCAAGCTCGCGAAAAAGGAGCGAGCCGAATCCATCGAGGAGATGCAGCACGCCGACAAGCTGGTCCATCGCATCATCTTCCTCGAGGGGCTGCCGAACCTCCAGCACGTCGCTCCCCTCATGATCGGCGAGCACCTCGTAGAAGTGCTCGAATGCGATCTCAAGGGCGAGAAGATCGCTCATGAAACCTATATTCGCGGCCGCGACATCTGTCGCGTGGCCAAGGATTATGTGACCATGGACCTCTTCGAAAAGCTGATCGAAGACGAGGAAGGCCACATCGACTTCATCGAGACGCAGCTCGATCTCATCTCCAAGATTGGCGTCGAGAACTACGGCCTGCTGCAGGCCGAGCCGGCCAACGAGTCCGAGGGACACTGACGCTCGCGACCTGAGCCTGAGCGCTCTCAGCGTGGGGCGACAGGGGTCAGCTATAACCTTACGAATTAACGAGTTGCGTATGGGAGATCGGTGGAGCCGGTCTCCCATTTGCGTTTCACTACCCACTTTGTGCGGGCACGGGAACCGCACGCATCTGCGCCGCGTTGGCCAAGCAGGTGAAAACGATGACAGCAGCAACACTTAGAAATCATTTGCTCGCGCCAAAGCCCGCCACGATCCTGATCGTTGAGGACGATCCAATCCTGCGCTTCACGTTGTCGATGGAGCTTCGCCAGGGTGGATTTCAGGTCCGGGAAGCGTGCAACACCGACGAGGCCGAGACGGTTCTGGAAGCCGGATCGGCGGTCAATCTCGTCGTGACCGATATCGAGATGCCGGGCGAACGGGACGGCATTGCGCTCGCGAAATCCGTGCGCGCGTTTCATCCCGGCGTTCGTGTCATCGTCGCGTCCGGCACCACGCCTGACAGCAGCATTGTCAACGTGGCGGATGCGTTCTTCGGAAAACCGTACGACATCGACAGGCTCGTTCAGCGCATCCGCACGCTGCTTTCTTAGGCTCATACCTAGCCGAGCACGCGGCCGGCGACGGCGTCGAGCTTACGCACCAGAGAGGCGTCCCGCGCTTCGGGCGCGGTAATCAGCGCAACGTCCAGCGCCCTGTCGGAGCCGATTGGGCAAGCTGGGTGCTCGCGCGGGAAATCTTTCGCGAGACGGGCAACAAGGCGCTGCGCCTTTTCCGTGTTGTCCTTCATGATGGCGATGATAGATGCGACATCGACGGCCGCGTGGTCGTCGTGCCAGCAGTCATAGTCGGTCACCATGGCGACGGTCGCGTAGCAGATCTCAGCTTCGCGAGCGAGTTTGGCTTCCGGCATGTTCGTCATGCCAATCACGTCCATGCCCCAACTCCGGTAGAGGTTGCTTTCTGCGCGGGTCGAGAACTGCGGGCCTTCCATTACGATATAGGTCCCGCCGCGCGTGTAGGTGATGGCCTCACCCTGCGCGGCGCTTTCGATGGCATCGACGAGCAGCGGGCTCACGGGGTCTGCGACGGAGACGTGCGCGACAAGGCCCGGGCCAAAGAAGCTTTTCTCGCGCGCGAACGTGCGGTCCACGAACTGGTCGACGAGCACGAAATGGCCTGGAGGCAGGTCCTCGCGCAGTGAGCCGCATGCCGAGATCGAGACGAGGTCGGTAACGCCAGACCGCTTCAATGCATCGATGTTAGCGCGGAAGTTGATCGCGGACGGCGGAACGGGATGGCCCCGGCCGTGACGCGGCAGGAAGCGGATCGGGAGGCCTGCGATCTCGGCGAAAAGGATTTCGTCCGAGGGTGCGCCCCAGGGCGTCATCACCTTTTCCCAGCGGGGATTCTCGAGGCCCGGCAGATTGTAGAAGCCGCTGCCGCCAATGATGCCGAGCACGGATTTGGTCATTGAGCTTCCCCAGATGTCGTCGCGCGCGCCTGCCCGCGTCCTCCCGACATTGCGTAAAGCTCGCCCGTGAAAAAGAAAAGGCCCCGTTCTAGGGGCCCTTTCGTCATACTTGTGTCATCGAAAGTGTTCTGCCGCTCAGTGCGGGACCTTCGACCAGATCCTGCGCTTCCCGACATAGAGCAGCACCGTTGTGGCGAGCAGATAAAGGATCACAAGCCAACCCGTGCTCTTGCGCGTGTTGAGAGAAGGATCGGCTGCCCACGCCAGGAAGGCCGCAATATCGTGGGCGTTCTGCTCCAACGAGCCGGATCCGTCCTGATACTTGACGAAGCTGTCTTTCGATAGCGGAGGCGGCATCGCGATCTGATGGCCGGGGAAAGCCTTGTTGTACTGCATGCCCTCGGCGACGGTTACGTCCGCCGGCGGTTCCTCGTATCCCGTCAGCAGAGCGTACAGATAATCCGGGCCACCTTCCTGGTAGCCCGTCGCGATATCTCTCAACATCGAGAACGGATGCGCCCAGACGGAGCCCGTGTACTCCACCGTTCGCGCCTTAGCGATCAGTGAGAGATCCGGCGGATAGGCGCCGTTCTGAGCCGCGCGGGCTTCTTTCTCGTTCTTGTAAGGACCGAGGACCGGATCGAAGGGCTTGGGCTCGCGCTCGAACATCTTGCCTTCGTCATTCGGGCCGTCCGTGACCTTGTTCGGCCAAGCCAAGGCAAGAGCCTTGATCGCCTCCTCCGGAAACTGCGGGCCACCCGCTTCCGAAAGGTTGCGGAAACGCACGCGCTTCAGACCGTGACAGAAGGAGCAATTGTCCTTGTAGATCTGGAAGCCGCGCTGCAACTGGGCCTGGTCATACTGGCCTGTGAAGCCGCCGAAGCTCCAGGTCTGCCGCTCGATCTGAGCATGACCGCCTGCGGCGAGCGCCGAAGCCGGCGCCGCGAAAGCGATCAGAGCGGCAGCAAGAGCGCTGAGTGTTATCGTTCTTGTCATTGTTGCCTCCCGCTCAGCGCGTCTCTGGAGCCGTGGTCGCGCCTTGCGGCGCTCCCGAGCCACTCGGCAGAACCGATGCCGTGATCGATTTTGGCATCGTCGTTGGCGTCTCGATGAGGCCGAGGATCGGCAGCACGAGCAGGAAGTGCGCGAAGTAGTAGATCGTGAAGATGCGCGACCAGATCACATAAGCGCCTTCCGGCGGCTTGGCGCCGAGATAGCCGAGACCGATGGAGGAGATGACAAGCAGCCAGAAGAACCACTTGTAGATTGGGCGATACTTGGCCGAGCGCACGCGGCTGGTGTCGAGCCAGGGCACGAACACGAGGATCGCGATGGCCGAAAACATGGCGATGACGCCACCCAGCTTCGACGGGATTGCGCGCAGGATCGCGTAGAACGGCAGGAAGTACCATTCCGGCACGATGTGCGGTGGAGTCACCAGCGGGTTGGCCTCCACGTAGTTGTCGGCGTGACCCAAGTAGTCGGGCAGGAAGAAGACGAACCAGGCGAACAGAATGAGGAAGGCGAAGAGGCCCACCGCGTCTTTCGCAACTGCGTAGGGGAACATCGGCACGGCGTCGGCCTTGGTCTTGATGTCGAGGCCGGTCGGGTTGTTCTGTCCTGCAACGTGCAGCGCCCAAATGTGCAGAACCACGAGGCCCGCGAGCACAAACGGCAGCAGATAATGAAGCGAGAAGAAGCGGTTCAGCGTCGTTCCGGAAACGGAGTACCCGCCCCAGAGCCATTCCACGATGGCGGTGCCGACACCCGGTATGATTTCGTTCAGGGATGAGAAGAGGTTCGTGATGACGGTGACGCCCCAGAAGCTCATCTGGCCCCATGGCAGCGAATAGCCCATGAAGGCCGTGGCCATCATGACGAGGAAGATCAGAACGCCGAGAATCCACAAAACCTCGCGCGGCGCCTTATAGGAGCCGTAGTAGAGGCCGCGGAAAATGTGGATGTAGACGGCGATGAAGAACATCGACGCGCCGACAGCATGGAAACTCCGGAGCATCCAACCGTAGTTGACGTCACGGCGGATGGCTTCCACGGAGTTGAAAGCTTCGGCGCCGCTCGGCTGGTAGTGCATTGCGAGCACGACGCCGGTGAGGATCTGAGCAGCCAGGCAGAACGTCAGGATGCCGCCGAACGTCCAAAGATAGTTCAGGTTACGCGGCGTCGGGAAATCGACGAACTGCCCATGCATCAGACGCATGACCGGCAGGCGATCATCCCACCACTTGGCGAACGAGGACTTCGGCTCGTAGGTCGAGTTGTGTTCCATTGTGTTCCCCGTGCGCTCGTTCAGCCGATCTTGATTTTTGTGTCAGACACAAACTCGTACGGCGGAACCTCGAGGTTGCGCGGGGCCGGGCCTTTGCGGATACGGCCAGAGGTGTCGTAGTGCGAGCCGTGACACGGGCAGAACCAGCCGCCGAAATCACCTCTCGTGTCACCCATGGACTGGCCTTTCGGGATGCAGCCCAAGTGCGTGCAGATGCCGACCAGCACCAGCCAGTTGTCCTTGCCTTGCTTGACGCGATTGGTGTCAAGCGCGGGTGTGGCTTCCGGCAGGAGATCGTTGCGGGCGGACTGGTCTGGCAGATCCGCGAGTGGAACGGCTTCCGCCTTCTTGACCTCTTCCGGCATGCGATTGCGAATGAAGATCGGCTTGCCGCGCCACATGGCGGTGATGGCCTGACCTTCCTTGACGGGAGACAGATCGATCTCGACGGACGCCAAGGCCTGCGCGCCAGCGTCGGGGTTCATCTGCGCAACGAAGGGCCATAGGGTCGCCGCGGCACCGACAGCGACAAACGCGTTGCCCGCTATGACAAGAAAATCCCGGCGGCCCGGATCTTCGACTTCACTCGCCACGTGCCCCTCCCATTTGAGCTCGCTTCATTTGCGCGATGTTGATCGCGCGACAGACGTGAGGAGGTGGCGCCTTGTCCAAACCGCCGCTTTCCGCGAAACACGCGATATTGCGGCCATGGACTGGCTCAACTTCAATTCCTCCCAAAACAGATGAAAGCACTAAGCAAGGCCGATCCGCTGTCAAGGCTAGCCGTCTGCTACACCCGGCGGTTTTCCCGCTCTTGGCGAATCTGCGCGCGTCCATCTGTCCTCTTGTTCTGACATTGATTGCAGACGTCCTCAAGCTGCGTCGCCCTTCCTCTCACGGGTCAAAGTGGCGCACACAAATAAACAGCGGATTCCTCATGCGCCTTGCGCTCTATCAACCCGACATTCCGCAGAATACCGGCACCATTCTCCGCATGGCGGCGTGCCTTGGTGTCAATGTGGATCTAATCGGACCGGCCGGCTTCGATATCAGCGACCGCTCATTCCGGAGGGCGGGACTCGACTATCTTTCGCACGTCGATCTCACGCGTCACGAAAGCTTCGAAACATTCCTCGACGGTCTGCGAGCGACGGCTCCGCAACCCCGGCTTGTGCTGCTCACGACGCACGCCGAGGCAACGCACGTCGAATTTTCTTTCCGGCCTGACGATGTTCTGATGCTCGGGCGGGAGAGCGCGGGCGTGCCCGAGGTTGTGCACGCGATCGTTGATGCGCGGATCGGTATTCCACTCAAGGCCGGACTGCGCTCGCTCAACATCGCGGTCGCGGGAGCGATCGTGCTCGGCGAGGCGCTGAGGCAGACGAGCGGTTTTCCGAAAGAGTAGGCAGGCGAAGCGTGGCGCAACAGCGTAGCTGCGCTAGCCCTTGGTGAGCATCAGCGTCAGGCCGATCAACGTTTCGCTGAAGAACTGAATCTCCACCATCTGGCGCGTGTCCTTGACGATGATGTCCATGTTGGCGGACAAGCTCGAGCCTTCGGTACCCTTGACGGTGACGCGGAAACCGCGGTCGGTCACAGCCCCCTCGAGCACGCCCGAGATGTTGTACATCAGCTCGTTCCACTCGCCTTTGAGCTGGCCGTCAGCGTGACGCACGACGCTTTTCACTTCAATCTTGCCGCCGCCGGACGCGCAGCGAATGTTCTGCTTCAGCTCGTTTCCGCCGGGCTCGACGAAGTAGGTCGCGCGGCATTTCACATCTTCGGTTTTGCCGTCCTTGAAGCGCAAGCGGCCCTGCCCGCCCCACCATCCTTCAATGCTTGCGAACGGCCCGACTGCTTGAGGCGCGGCGTTGACAGCCGGTGCGTCGCTCGCCGCCAGCATGGCGATCAGCGCTGCCGCGATCGCTTTCACCGATGTCCGTTTGTAGGTCGTGCCGATCATGCTCATGGCCCCACGCCAGGGTTGGTCGAATCCCGCATGACTAGGTTGCCGACGCCCCCACGCCTTGCAACAGGCCCATGGCGGTGCCAGCGGCGATCTTGACGCGTCTGTGTCAGACACGCCTCAGCGGAATTCTGGTACATTTTTGGGGTTCCGGCCCAGACGCCACGACGACGCGGGCTGGACCGTCACCTGTCATACGGCCGGGTACTAGGTCTTGAAGAGACCAATGATTCACGTTTCGGACTGACAGGGTCCGAAACGATCATGGTCTAGAGACCGAGTTTCGTTTTCAGAATCTCGTTCACTGCTGCCGGATTGGCCTTGCCGCCCGTCGATTTCATCACTTGGCCGACGAACCATCCGAGCATGGACGGCTTCGCCTTCGCCTGCTCGACCTTGTCGGGGTTGGCGGCGATGATGTCGTCCACCGCCTTTTTGATCGCGCCCGTGTCGGTCACCTGCTTCATGCCGCGGGCTTCCACGATCTCCGCCGGATCACCGCCTTCGGTCCAAAGGATCTCGAACAGGTCTTTGGCAATCTTGCCGGAGATGGTGCCTGCCGAAATCAGATCGACGAGGCCGCCGAGTTGCGTCGCCGACACCGGTGACGTCTCGATGTCCTTCGCTTCCTTGTTCAGGCGGCCGAACAGCTCGTTGATGACCCAATTCGCCGTGGCCTTCCCATCGCGCCCCTTTGCAACAGCTTCAAAGAAATCCGCGTTGGCGCGCTCGGCGACGAGAACGGTCGCGTCATACACCGAAAGCCCATAGTCCTTCATGAAGCGAGCGCGCTTCTCGTCGGGCAGCTCCGGAAGGTGCTGCGCAAGATCGTCGACGAAGCCCTGCTCGATCTCGAGCGGCAAGAGATCGGGGTCGGGGAAGTAGCGGTAGTCGTGCGCCTCTTCCTTCGAGCGCATGGAGCGTGTCTCGCCCTTGCCGGGATCGAAGAGACGCGTCTCCTGGTCGATCGTGCCGCCGTCCTCGATGATGTCGATCTGGCGGCGCGCTTCGACTTCGATTGCCTGGCCAATGAAGCGGATGGAGTTGACGTTCTTGATCTCGCAGCGCGTGCCGAGTTTGTCGCCTGGCTTGCGGACCGAGACGTTGACGTCGGCGCGGAGGTTGCCCTTGTCCATGTCGCCGTCGCACGTGCCGAGGTAGCGCAGGATGGTGCGCAGCTTGGTGACGTAAGCCTGCGCCTCCTTAGACGAACGCAGGTCAGGCTTCGACACGATTTCCATCAGCGCGACGCCGGAACGGTTCAGATCGACGAACGAATAATCTGGGCTCTGGTCGTGAATCGACTTGCCGGCGTCCTGCTCGAGATGCAGGCGCTCGATGCCGACGCGCTTGCCTTCGCCGTCGACGTCGATCTCGATCTCACCTTCTCCAACGATCGGCTGCTTGTACTGGCTGATCTGATAGCCCTGCGGCAGATCGGGATAGAAGTAGTTCTTGCGATCAAAGACGCTCTTGAGGTTGATCGCAGCCTTGAGACCAAGCCCGGTGCGAATAGCCTGCGCGATGCATTCCTCGTTGATGACCGGCAGCATTCCGGGCATGGCGGCGTCGACAAGAGAGACGTGGCTATTCGGTTCAGCGCCGAAGCCGGTCGAAGAGCCGGAGAACAGCTTCGATTCCGAGGCGACCTGAGCATGCACTTCCATGCCGATCACGACCTCCCAATCGCCGGTCGCACCAGGAATGAGGTTCGAGGCCTTCGCCTTGCCGCCGCTGCTCTTTGCCGTGTCCATCGTCTTGTTCCTTCAGGGCAAGCTCAGCGCTTGCGTAATGCGAATGCTAGGCCGGCCCACACGAGCCCGAAGAAGAACCCGAGCGTGATGAGAAACGCCTCGCCGCCGACGGCGTGGATCGCGAACAGGCCGACCTGGCCTCCGACCCAATACAGCAGAAAGCCGGCAACGGAAGCCGCGAACGCCGCGACGGGAAGCTTCTGCCACTGATCCGCGTTGCGGCCCATCCACACGGCGACGGCAATGAGGGCCGGGTTCACGAGCGAAAGGAGAACCAGCGTCACTGGATCAAACGAATTAATCGCGATCATTCCCGTGGTCCGCCGCTGCTCGCGTCCTGCTGCCGAAGCTTTTCTTCCTCGTACTGCACGAACCAGCCGATCATGTTGCGCCACTGGGCGCCAACCATCTCGATCATCTCAGCGGGAAGTCCGCGCTGGCGCGCCTGCACCTTCACCTTGTCGATCACCTGCTGAATGCGCCACGGCACGTTGGCATCGCGCGGGTTCGTCTTCAGGTGCCAGGCGCGCTCGACGTATCCGAAACGCTCGGCGATGAGGTCGACGAGCGCGGCGTCGATGCGATCGATTTCGGCTCGCACCTCCGTCATGTCCTTGCATTCCGCGGGGCGTTTCAAATCCATATCACTTGCCTCCCGACTTGTGCTTGGAGGCGCTTTCCCACCAGCGCGTTCCGACGGTGAAGCGGCCCGCCGCATCCTCGATGGCCTGAGCTGACCGGAACAGCGTCGCCTCGTCGAAAGGCTTACCGATCAACTGCAGTCCGAGGGGCGTGCCTTCCGAGGAGAGCCCGGCGGGAACCGAGATGCCGGGGAGCCCGGCCATGTTCACTGTCACGGTGAAGATGTCCTCAAGGTACATGGCGAGCGGGTCGCCCGTCTTTTCGCCAAAGGCGAAGGCCGGCGACGGCGTGGTCGGCGTCAGCACGACATCCACCTTGTTCCAGGCGTCGTCGAAGTCGCGCTTGATGAGCGTGCGGACCTTCTGAGCCTTCAAGTAATAGGCGTCATAGTAGCCGGCGGAGAGCACGTACGTGCCGATGAGGATGCGCCGGCGCACTTCCTTGCCGAAGCCCGCAGCGCGCGTGTTCTCGTAAGTGTCGATGACATCCTTGCCGGGAACGCGAAGGCCGTAGCGCACGCCGTCGTAGCGCGCGAGGTTCGAGGACGCCTCGGCGGGTGCGACGATGTAATAGGCCGGCAGCGCGTATTTCGTGTGGGGCAGGCTGATCTCGTGGATGGTGGCGCCTGCCGCCTTCAACCATTCGATGCCCTTCGTCCAGAGATCTTCGATCTCCTTCGACATGCCGTCGACGCGATATTCCTTCGGCACACCGACGCGAAGGCCCTTGATACCCTGCGAGAGCGCGGCCTCGTAATCCGGCACAGGTGCATCGACCGAGGTCGTATCCTTGGGATCGTGACCGGCCATGTTGCCAAGCATGATGGCGGTATCGCGCACGGTCTTGGCGATGGGACCGGCCTGATCGAGCGAGGACGCGAACGCCACGATGCCCCAGCGCGAGCAGCGTCCGTACGTCGGCTTGATGCCGACCGTACCGGTCAGTGCCGCGGGCTGGCGGATCGATCCGCCCGTGTCAGTGGCGGTCGCCGCGAGGCAGAGGCCTGCTGCGACGGCTGCGGACGAGCCGCCCGATGAACCGCCGGGCACGAGCTTGTCCTCTTTGCCCGTGCGTCGCCACGGCGACACGACGGGGCCGAATGCGCTTGTCTCGTTCGACGAGCCCATGGCGAACTCGTCGTTGTTGAGCTTGCCGAGCATCACGGCGCCGGCATTCCAAAGGTTGCCGCCGACGGTCGATTCATAAGTCGGCGTGAAGCCGTCGAGGATCTTCGAGCAAGCCGTTGTGCGGATACCTTCCGTGCAGAAGAGATCCTTGTTGCCGAGAGGCAAACCTTCCAGCGGGCGCGCGTTGCCTATGGCGATACGCTCATCGCTCGCCTTCGCCTGCGCGAGCGCGTGATCGGGCGTCTCGAGCACATAGGCATTGAGAGCCGGGTTCGCCGCCTCAATCGCCTCGATGTGCGCCTTGGTCAACTCGGTCGCGGAAAAGGTCTTGGCTTTCAGCCCGTCGCGCGCCTCGGCCAGCGTCAGGCCCGTCAATTCGCTCACGTCTAGTTTTCCTTCTTGGCATCGCAACGCAGGTAGGCCGCAGAGCCCTCATCATCGGAGTCCGGCCCCGTGACCTCGAAGCGGTCTTCTTTCTCATCCTTGACGAAGTGGTAGAGCGCCGGGCGGGACGACATGCCCTCGCTGCAGAGCATGATGGCGGTCCAGGACTTGCCCGGGTCGTGTTCAAAAACCTTCGTGAACTCGCAGCCGCCTTCCCAGCCGTGGAAGCCATCTTCCGTCAAAAGCTCGGGCGCGGTGCCGACGTTCTTCGGGCCGCCCGCCTCGACGGCGCGAAGCTTCTCGCATTGCTCGGCCGTCGCGTACTGCCCGGCAGAGAGGAACGTGGCACGCTCCTTTGCTTCGGCGGCGAAGGGAACGGCCGCTACGGCCAGTGCTATCAGGAGTGTGCGCATGTGGCTTCTTGGACCTCCGTTCAGACCGAGCGGGCTCTGTCTGCCTCTGCGCGCGCTTTGTTGATTTGGTAGCTGCGGCGCGAATAGAAGAGGCTAACAAGACCGAAGGCAATCGAGAGCGGCGCGTTCACCTGCTCCGCAACATCGCGGGCACGCAGCAGATAGGCCGGCATCTCGCTCGCAGCCTGCGGCGAGAGCGACCGCGCGCCGGGACCGCCTTCCTGCACGCGCGGAACAGCGAGAACCAGGATGCCTGTCGCAATCAGCGCGACGGCCAACAACGCAAAAATCTTGGACATGGCCGAGCCTCTCAGCTTTCGTTGCGCCTAAGACTATTCCACCACCTTCGGGACCACGAAATAGTGGTCGTCGACCATGGGAGCGTTCTTGATGATATCGTCGGCGATCTCGCCGTCGGTCACGCGATCCTCGCGCTTCTTGAGCTTTTGGGCCACCACGCGGGTCATGGGCTCGACGTTGGACGTATCGATCTCGTCCAACTGCTCGACCCAGTTGAGGATTCCCGAAAGCTCGCCCTCGAGGCTCTTGGCTTCCTCGTCCGTAATCTTGATGCGCGCCAGGCGCGCAATGCGCCGCACGGTCTTCTCGTCAACCTGCATGGGTCTCGCTCAGGCTTATCAGGGGCGGCGGCCGAAATGTGCCGCGTGTTCCTCATAGCGGGCTCGCCCCAGGCGTGCAACTGCCGCTGGTTTCAATGATGTTTCCGGTATTGGGAGAGGAACGGACCCAGAATGTCCGAGAAATCGTCGGTCCAGGGCTGGACCTTCGGTTCCGGCAGATTGCGGGAGTAAGGGATCGTCCGGTAGCGGTCCACGATCTTCGAGTTCTTCCCGTAGACCACGACGGTCGACCCGGTCATGACGTAGCCGTCGTCGTTGTGGTCCTCGATCGTGATCGGGTCCAGTCCCGGCAGGGTGGCGAACGTGGCCGACAGGACCTGCTCGAGGTCGAGATAGCGGTTCGATATGTGGAGCAGCACGACGCCGTCCGGCTTTACCTTCGAGGCGTAGAGCTTGAGTGCCTCGGCCGTCAGGAGATGCACCGGGATGGCATCCGACGAGAAGGCGTCCACGACCAGGAGATCGTAAGTCGCGTCCGGTTCGTTGGCGATCGTCAACCTAGCGTCGCCCAGGATGATGTGCGCGTCGGGCTGGCAGTTTGCCATGAATGTGAACTTGCGCGAGTTCGCGATCGAGACGACGACGGGATCGATCTCGAAGAACCGCCATGTTTCGCCCGATGACGAATGGCACGCCATGGAACCGGCACCGAGGCCGATGACGCCGACCGTGGGCGGCTTTCCGGTCGCGGCCCCCATCATGCTCGCGATGCGAACCGCCGACGCCATGGGGCCACGCGCGTGATAGTAGGTTGCAGGGTTGGTGTCCGCGACAGACTTTCCGTGCCGATCGCGAATGCGCTGCGCGCCATGCAGCGTGGTGCCGTGCTGCAGAACGTTGAACTCGCCGTCACCGGACTGGATGACACGATAGACGCCGAAATAACTGCGCTGCGCATTTCCCCGGTGCACGCCCGACGGCAACAGAACCACAGCCATGTAAAGGCCCATTGCGACGATCAGGAGGTGCGGCGGGCTCCTCCACGCAACAACTGCGACAAGTGCAAGCACCGCGGCGATGGCTGCCGTCGAGCCCCAGCCGTGGAAGTCGAGCTGGTATGCGGACGCGACGCCCGGTCCCCAATGAATGAGCGCGGCGATGAAAAGCACAAGCGCCACGAGCAGAGCCATCGACTTAGATCCCTCCTGCCGCAAATCGAGCGCGCCCGGACGGCAAGCAAAGCTCAGCGCGAGAAGGAGCGGATACTCGAACACCTCGGCGAAGATCTGAGGCGCGATCAAGGCTGCGAAAATGCCGCCCAGCACGCCGCCCGCCGACATCCAGAGATAGAATTCGGTCAGGTATTCGGCACGCGGACGCGCTTCATAAAGCGTGCGGTGTGCGACGAGCGTCGCCGTAACGAAAGCCGCGATGCCGAAACCTGCCGCGTAGAACCAGGTCTCTTTCTCCGTCTGCGCAAGTTGTAGCAACGCAAGAATGACCGCGACGGCGTGCAGCGTGAGAAGGATCGGACGCGGGATGAGTGCGCGCTCGCGGAAGACCACGACGAACGTCGCAAGATAGAGCGCGAGCGGAATGACCCAGATCAACGGCGCGGATGCGACATCCGTTGCGACGTGGGTCGTGAAGGCCGTGAGAAGCGCCGAAGGCACGAGAGCCAATCCGACCCATGACGCGCGTGATTGCCAATTCGGCGCAGAGCGATCCGCCATCGCGGTTTCGGCTACGGGTGCAGCAGATGCCGGCGCATCGCTCGCGCGGCGGACGGACCAGAAACAAGCGCCGATCGCGAGCACGAGCGTCGCGAACCCAGCGGCCCATATCGTCGCCAGTGCCTTCATGCCGAATACGGGTTCGAACAGGAATGGATAGCCCAGCAGGGCAAGCAAGCTGCCAAAGTTCGAAGCCGCATAGAGAAAATAAGGATCCGCGCTCGACGGGTGCCCGCTGCGCGCAAACCAAGCCTGAAGCAGCGGCGCATTCGCCGATACTGCGACGAACGGCACACCGATAGCGATGGCGAACAAGCCGAGCTGCCAGAAATAAGGATCGCTCGTCGGCGGATTCGTCCAGCCATCGGGCACAGCGATCGGCAGGAAAAGGAAGGCCAGGAGTGAGACGGCCAGATGGACGTAGCCCATTTTCGCCAGGGGCGTGAAACGCACCAACAGATGCGCATAAGCGTAGCCCACAAGAAGCGCGGCCTGGAAAAACAAGAGTGCGACGGCCCACACCGACGGCGCTCCGCCGAGCAGCGGCAGCACCATCTTGGCGAACATCGGCTGGATCAGAAACAGCAGGAACGCGGAAAGGAACGTCGTTGCGGTGAACAACAGGAGCAGCGTTCCCCAGCCGCTCTGCCTCGTCTTGGGATCGCTGGAACGAGCATCTCCGGCAGCCGAAATCGTCTCGGTTTGAGCTGTCACGTGTCCCCTCAGATCGGTCCGGAATTCCACGCAACGCGCGAGCGCCGGTTCTTGTTGCGCCGGACCTTAACCGGGAATGTGAACGCTGTCAGGCACTTCCGTCCCGGCGTTTGTGTCACGGACGTAAGGTAGCGCCGAGGCTCGCGCGGATGGGACAGCTTCCCTATAAGAATGCGATGAGCGATTCCGATCCCCTAAGTACCTCGGCGGCCCCGGCCAGCCAACGCGGCGTCACACTGAGCGATGTCGCGGCCTTCATGGATTTGCTCGAACCCGGCCGACTGATAGGCATCGACGCCGGCACCAAAACGCTCGGACTCGCCCTTAGCGACGTGACACGCTCCATCGCATCGGCGCTCGAAACCATTCGCCGGACGAAATTCAAGGAAGACGCGAAGCGGTTGCTCGACCTGACGGCGACGCATCAGGTGCGGGGCTTCGTTCTAGGGCTTCCTGCCAACCTGGACGGCAGCGAAGGCCCACGCGCGCAAGCAACGCGCGCTTTCGCCCGTAACGTCAATGCGCTGACGCCGCTGCCGATCCTGCTCTGGGATGAACGCCTCACGACGGTGGAAGCCGAGCGAATTCTCATCGCGGCGGATGCGAGCCGCAAACGGCGTGCCGACGTCATCGACAAGCTTGCCGCGACTTTGATCCTGCAAGGATCTCTCGACAGAATGCGCGTCGGCATACGCTAACGTTACATTAAGTCTGGCAGGCGCTGCTTGATGACGCAGAGCGCGCATATCTCATGTTGGTCAAACTCGGGACGCATGTCCGTCGTATGCATCGTGTGCAGAGCGACAACGGACGCGGATCCGATCATCCACTGATTGCGTTCCGGCTGGACGGCCGAAGATGCGTAGCAGAGCGAACATCGCCGAAACCGAGCACGACGCGTTCGCGGGCGGAACGCAACGCGACGTCGAAACACTCGTCGTCAGGTTCGATGCCGCGCGCCGTGCGAGCGTTCGCCGCCTTCTCAACACGTCCCCGCGGATTTTCGACCTCGGCGTGACCTTTCCTGGCGCACTTTACGCGCTCGCGAGCCGATCCGGCGGTTATCGCCGCCGGCAGAAGGCACTCGATCTTGTTACGTCGGGAGCTCCACTTCGTGACGTGGCGGTGGTGCTCGACCTGCCGCTCTGGCTCAGACGGCTGCCACCTGAAGCGTTCGAGGGGCCGCTCATCGCCCTCCCCAAGACCGACATCTTCGCACGGCGCATCGCAAATCACTTGCCGACATCCGCCGAGAACAGCGCTTTCTGGCTGAAGTCCGTCGCGTTCGGGGCGCGGGCGTGTGACGACTATTTCGCGCTCTGGCTGGCGCAGCAGGCGATATTCACGGAAGCCGGAGATCCAGAAGCGCTGTTTGGTCTGCTTGCGGCTTACGCATGGTTCTCCAGTGCCGACCTAGCCCGCACGCGCAGTCTCATCGTGATCCCGTGGCGCCCTGAGATGGCCCTCGACACGGCTGTCTGCGCCGCCAAGAGCTGGTTCAACCGCATGCGTCTCGTCATGCAGCTCAGAGACGGAGCCATCGCCGATCCGTGGCTCGTGCCAGGCGATGTGCGGGGCTACTCCTTTGTGCCTCTCCTCGACCAAGCCTCCATCCTGACGGAAGCTCACGCCATGCAGAACTGCGCCGACCAGTATGCGGATCGGCTTATCCGGGACAAATGCCGGCTGTTCTCGATTCGGCGGCGCGGTACACGCGTCGCCACGCTCGAAATCGGCCCGCACCCGCGTGAAGCCGGCGTGCTTGCGATCTCCCAACTCAAGGCGCGTCATAACCTGCCCGCAAGCGCAGAAATCTGGCAGGCCGCGCACACATGGATGGGCACACAGACGGACCTGAAACGGACAGCCGCGAGCGCACCTCCCGACCGAACTTTTGACGCTGCGGCGTGGAGCCAGCTCATGTCGAGCTACCGAGTTCAGAAAGACAACGCGCCTTGGATTCCGGAGACTGCGAATAAAGAGACTTTTTCGGGCATGGAAAACGGGATTGCGGAACTTGCGCGGCGCGCCGGAATTACATCTTGGCTCTTCACGTGAGCGAAAAGCTCTAAAGCTTTCTGGTTCTGAGCTTACTGGTCTCGACACATCCACAAATCGAATACGTGACTACACGCCGCGCGGATAAATTGCCGCGAAGCTCGTTTGCGTGCGTTTGTCTGTCCTGACAGCTCCGCAATATGGGAGTAAGTTAACAGTGATCAATAGGTAGAATTGCCGTGCTCACCTGATCTTTCGTCCAATTCAAGACGCAGAAGAGCAAGGGCATATTCCGACTAATGAGAATCGTTGCGCGTCGAACGTGCAATGCAGATCCCGCGCCGAAAGCGCGGGTTAAATAGAAGCATCGGGGAACAGCAACGCGAACAAGAGGATACGATGACGAATGAAACATGAGGATGGAGACGACAAGATGTCGTCGGCGCTTCATCTGCTGCACAGAGCCGGACAGTGTGCAGACGAGATGTTTGCGGGAAGTATGGGTGAGGCCGGGCTTACTCCGCGCCAATTCGCGGTGATGTCTGCCATCGCGGAAAGCGAAGAGCCCAGCCAAACGACACTGGTCGAGCGAACAGGGATTGATCGTTCGACAATGGCAGATATCGTCCGCAGACTGACGTCTCGAGGCCTCGTTCAAAGACGCCGGACCCGGCGCGATGCACGCCGCTATGCTGTCCGTCTTACAGACAAGGGCGAAGGTGCGCTTCGCTTGGCCGAACCGGCCGCACGTTCTACCGATGAGAGGATTCTTGCTGCACTCGCGCCTACCCAGCGCGATGCGTTCCTCCGTTCGCTTTCACGAATTGTAACCGCCGTCGAACCAGAGGGAACCTCGCGAAACGGCCGGTCTTAGTCGCATAACTGGTCCCGCGGTGCGCAAGCGATCGGGCGCTGCACACGCGGCCAGACAGGCTTCAGTCCGGCAACCCCACCGGAAATCGAAGCGAAGTATGACGGTGATTGTTTCCGAATTCATGCGGCACCATCGCGCCGCGACCCCCATCCCAAAAAAATCTCCTGACATCTCTCCGGTTGCCGCAAACCGTGAGTGCTAATAGCTTGCTCCGCATCATTGGAGCCTGCAAAAGCATGAACAACGTCGGCGGCACCCTCGCGAAAGTGGCGACTTCATACGCCCTGCTGCTGGCAACGGCTGAGGTCTCCGTCGCTGACATCGTGCCCGCGATGTCGCCCGCGCCGCTGTCTTCGCTTGAAACACTCGGTGCCTACTTCGGACCAGCCATCGTCGGATATCTGCTAGGCTCCATTCCGTTCGGACTTCTTCTCACGCGGGTCGCCGGGCTTGGCGACGTGCGCAACATCGGCTCAGGCAACATCGGCGCCACGAACGTGCTGCGCACCGGCCACAAAGGGCTTGCTGCTCTGACGCTGTTGCTCGACGCGCTCAAAGGCACGCTGGCTGTCTTCCTGGGCTATGCGATCGGTAGCCGTTTCGGGCTAGCCATGGATGGCGCGCTGATCGCCGGGCTCGCTGCTTTCCTCGGCCACATTTTTCCGGTGTGGCTCGGTTTCAAGGGCGGCAAAGGCGTTGCCACTTACATCGGCGTGATCGGCGGCCTCTTCTGGCCGGGCGCCATGATCTTCTGCGGCGTGTGGATCGCGACGGCTTTCCTCACGCGCTATTCGTCCGCCTCGGCCCTTATTGCGAGTGTTCTGACGCCAGCTCTTTTGTTTGCGTTCGGCCGAATTCCTGAAGCGCTTCTCGCGCTCGTTATGACGCTTCTGCTGCTCTGGAAACACGAGGGCAATATCCGCAGGCTTCTCAAAGGCGAGGAGCCTCGTATCGGTGCAAAGGCGTGATCCTCCCCCTCTGTTCGCGGCGGCGCCATTGCCCGTCGCCGTGCTCGACGACGCGGAACGGCTTGCCTGTTTGAGGCTCATCCGCTCGACCCACGTCGGGCCTGTGACGTTTCGGGAGCTGATCAATCATTTCGGTAGCGCCAAGGCCGCGCTGGACGGTTTGCCGTCGCTCGCGCAGCGCGCTTCCGGGCGCATCAGGATCTGTCCCGAACGAGAAGCCGAAGCAGAACTCAGCGCGGCTGCCAAGATCGGTGCACGTGCCGTTTTCACAATCGAGCCCGGATATCCTCCGGCGCTTGCCGCAGTCGATGCGCCGCCGCCATTGCTTTACATCAAAGGCCGATGCGAATTGCTGCGAGGTCCTTGCGTTGCGATCGTTGGCTCGCGCCACGCTTCGGCAGCCGGCATCAAGCTTGCGCGCACGTTCGCACGCGAGCTCGCCGCCGCCGGTCTCGTCATCGTTTCCGGCTTGGCGCGCGGCATTGATGGAGCCGCCCACGAAGCGAGCCTCGACGCCGGAACGGTCGCCGTGCTCGCAGGCGGCTTGGACAACGTGTACCCGCCGGAGCATGACGTGCTTCAGGCACGGATCGGAGAGACAGGATGCCTCGTTTCCGAGCAGCCTCCTGGATTCACGCCTCGAGCCAAAGACTTTCCGCGAAGAAACAGGCTGGTTTCGGGTCTGTCGTTCGGCGTCGTCGTCATTGAAGCTGCGCGCCGGTCCGGCACCCTCGTCACAGCACGCTTTGCCGGTGAGCAAGGACGCGAGGTTTTCGCCGTTCCCGGCCATCCTCTCGATCCGCGCGCCGAAGGAGCCAACCAACTCCTGAAATCGGGAGCTACACTGGTCACGGAACCGCAAGACGTGCTGCAGGTCCTTGCGCCGCAAATTGCGGATCTCAGCGCTGGCTCGAGCGACACCCGCGAATCTTTGTCAGCACACCTCTCAGATCCAGCACCGACAACACGTCCATCCGTTCTGCCGAGCACAGACGACGGCACGCGCGAGCGGCTACTCGCGGCACTCGGCCCACATCCCGTGGACATCGATGAAATCGTTCGCGCTACCAGCATCGGCGTGCGCGAAGTGCGCGTTTTATTAATGGAGCTGGATCTCGCCGGTGAAATCGTTCGGCATGGTCATCAGCTTGTCTCACGCATGGTTCGATAACAACTTTTAGTATGTCTTACGGCTCTCGCGGGCTTGCAAAGTCGCTTCCGTACGCGCGATGTCGAGTATGCCTTCAAGTGTAGACAGGTTGTTTTCTCTCGCCATCTCCTTCAGCTGAAGCAGAAGATCCGCCATGTATTCCAACTGATCTCCCCTCGATCGCTTATGTTTCGCAATATTCATTCTCGCGTTACTGTCGCCGTTTTCCAATGTTTCTTCCCCTCTCATTCAGCCGTTCCGCGCGGATCAGAAGCTGGCTTGGCGTCAAAGCAAAAGCCTAACTGGAATTTTTGTAAGTTGCAATTTTGTTTCTACACATCCTAACGTTGTGGCGACGGGCGTGCGTTGTCACTTCACGACTCCCTGCCCCGCGCTTGACCGAGCCCTGGGCCACTCATAGAACCGCGAGCATGTGTGGGCAATCGCTCACCCGCCGGGCACGAAGGCCACGTTGCCTTCCGCACGCCCAAACCGGAGGTTCGCATCCATGAAATTTCGCCCCCTGTACGATCGCGTCGTCGTCCGCCGCATGGACAGCGAAAGCAAGACCTCCGGCGGCATCATCATTCCCGACACGGCGACAGAAAAGCCCCAACAGGGCGAAGTCGTTGCCGTCGGCCCCGGCTCTCGCGATGAAACGGGCAAGCTCGTGCCGCTCGATCTTAAGGCCGGCGACAAAGTGCTGTTTGGTAAGTGGAGCGGCACCGAGGTCAAGATTGATGGTGTCGACGTTCTCATCATGAAGGAGAGCGACGTCATGGGCGTGCTTGAAAAGTAGCGCCCCACAGCCCTCCTTGTCGTCGTTGCGAGCCCCGCGCTTCGAAGCGCCTGCGGCTCGCGGCTTCATCCTTCCCTTTTGCCCTCGCATCCATTCTTCGGAGCTTCTCTCATGGCCGCCAAAGACGTCCGTTTCTCAGCCGATGCCCGCGAAAAAATCCTGCGCGGCGTCGACATCCTCGCCAACGCCGTCAAAGTCACGCTTGGTCCAAAGGGCCGCAACGTCGTGATCGAGAAGAGCTTCGGCGCTCCGCGCACGACCAAGGACGGCGTGACGGTGGCCAAGGAAATCGAGCTTGAGGACAAGCTTGAAAACATGGGCGCACAGATGGTGCGCGAGGCCGCTCAGAAGACAAATGATCTCGCGGGCGATGGCACGACGACGGCCTGCGTGCTCACGCAGGCCATCGTGCGGGAAGGCCTCAAGGCCGTAACCGCCGGTATGAACCCGATGGACCTCAAGCGGGGCATCGACCAGGCGACGGCGGAAGTCGTGGCCGAAATCGCCAAGAAGGCGAAGAAGATCAAGAATTCGTCCGAGATCGCCCAAGTCGGCACCATTTCCGCGAACGGTGAAGCCGCTATCGGCAAGATGATCGCCGAAGCCATGCAGAAGGTCGGGAACGAGGGCGTTATTACCGTCGAGGAAGCCAAGGGTCTCGAATCCGAGCTTTCGGTCGTCGAGGGCATGCAGTTCGACCGCGGCTACCTTTCGCCCTACTTCATCACGAACCCCGACAAGATGATCGCCGAACTGGAAGATCCCTTCATTCTCATTCATGAGAAGAAGCTCTCGAGCCTCCAGTCGCTGTTGCCTCTCCTCGAAGCCGTCGTTCAAACCGGCAAGCCGCTGCTCATCATAGCCGAGGAAGTAGAAGGCGAAGCGCTGGCGACGCTGGTCGTCAACAAGCTGCGCGGCGGCCTCAAGATCGCGGCCGTGAAGGCGCCAGGCTTTGGCGATCGCCGCAAGGCCATGCTGGAAGACATTGCCGTGCTTACGCGCGGGCAAACCATCACCGAAGACCTTGGCCTCAAGCTCGAGAATGTCACGACCGACATGCTCGGCCGCGCAAAGCGCATCACGATCAGCAAGGAAGACACGGTGATCGTCGAGGGCGCAGGCAAGAAGAAAGAGATCGAGGCCCGCGTTGCGCAGATCAAGGCGCAGATCGAGGAAACGACATCGGACTACGATCGCGAGAAGCTGCAGGAGCGTCTCGCCAAGCTCGCAGGCGGCGTGGCTGTCATCAAGGTCGGCGGCCTTACTGAAGTCGAAGTGAAGGAGCGCAAGGATCGCGTGGACGACGCGCTCAACGCGACGCGCGCGGCTGTCGAAGAGGGCGTGGTTGCGGGTGGTGGTGTGGCCCTCCTCAAGGCCGGGAGCGCCATTTCGGCAAAGGGCGTCAACGACGATCAGACGGCGGGCATCAACATCGTCAGGCGCGCGCTGCAATCTCCGATCCGGCAGATTGCGGAGAACGCGGGGGCGGATGGCTCGATCGTGGTCGGCAAAGTGCTCGAGACGAAGGGGGCGAATTTCGGTTACGACGCCCAGACTGGCGAGTACGGCGATTTGATCGAGAAAGGCATCATCGATCCGGCGAAGGTTGTGCGCACTGCGTTACAGGATGCAGCCTCTATCGCGGGTCTCCTGATCACGACGGAGGCCGCAATTGCAGAAGCGCCAAAGAGGGACGAGGCCGGCGGTCATAGCCACGGGATGGATATGTAGTTCGCTCGTGTGTCCGGCTTAAAAGTGAAACGCCCGCGGATCCTCGTCCGCGGGCGTTCGTACGACTGACGATAGACGCGCCCTCCAAGCCGCGGATTATGCAGCATTCCCTTTGCCAGGCGCCTGCTCGCTGATGCCGAGGAACATGGACGCCGCAAACTCATCCGCCGGAACGGGGCGACCGAACAAGTAACCTTGCAGATAACGGCATCCAATGCGCCCCAGCCACAAGGCCTGCGCTTCGGTCTCCACGCCCTCCGCGAGAAGCTCGACATCAATTGCGGCGGCGATTGCGTTGACAGCGGACACGATGGCTCGCGCGCGATCGTCAGTTGCAACGTCTCGCGTCAGCGATCGATCCAGCTTGATGGCCTGAATGGGCAGCTCACGCAGGTAGCCGATACTTGAATAGCCGGTGCCGAAATCATCGAGCGCAACGCGAATGCCGCGGCGCGTGAGTTCCGTGATCTGGGTGCTTACGGCTTCCATGCTGTGCAGAAGCGCTTCCTCGGTGATCTCGAGCTGAAGCGCTTCCTGGGGGAAGCCGGTCTTTTCCAGGATCTCTTCGACGTCATCCAGCAGCGAGCCGACTTTGAACTGGGCCGGAGAAACGTTCACCGAGATGTATCTGATCAATCCGTCGCGCACCCAGCCGACGGCCGCCTCGCAGCTCTGTTGCAAAATGCTGCGGAAGAGGTCGCGCATCAGGCCGCATTCTTCCAGCACGCCGAGGAAGCTCGCCGGTCCGCGTATGCTCCCATCCGCAAGACGCCACCGCGCAAGGACCTCGACGGCGGCCGGAGCGCCCGACGCGCCGTCCAGGATCACTTGGAACCATGGCTCGATGGAGCCGTCACGGACTGCGCTCCTCAGCACATATTCCAGAGACTGCCGTTGAAAGACCTCTTCCTGCATCGAAGCGCTGAATGCCGTGAAGAGCGAACGTCCGCCTGTTTTCGAACGATAGAGCGCAATATCGGTAAAGCGCTGCAGGTCAGTGGCATTGCCGGCGTCGGTCGGAAAAATCGCATAACCAATGGAGCAGGACGCGGTGAGAATACGATTGCGGAAATGCAGCGGCTTCTCAAATTCGCTGATGATCCTTTTGGCGACGCGCTCGACATCTTCGCACTGATCGACGGAGTTGCAGATGACTGCGAACTCGTCGCCGCCCAGGCGAGCCACCAAATCGTTGCCTCGAACGGCGCGCGTGATATGCGCGGCCGCGTGCTGCAGGAACGCGTCGCCTGCATCGTGGCCTACCGTGTCGTTGATCTCCTTGAACTTGTCCAAGTCGATTAACAGCAGCGCAAATTTGCGACCGTTCTTATGACTGTCCTCGATGGCTCTAGCCAACTGCACGTGGAAACAAGCGCGATTGGCAAGGCCTGTCAGCTCATCCCGCTCGGCCTGCCGGATCGCGAGTTCCCGAGCGTGAACGAGTTCCCGCGTGCGCTCCTCGACGCGCTCCTCGAGATCCAGCGCGAAGGCTTGGAGCTTCTGATTGGCCAGATAGAGTTCGCGGGATTTCTGCTCGAGAAGCTGCTCGGCGGCGAGCCGCGCATTGCGTTCGCGCTCGACCCGGCGCATGAGCCTCCGGACGATCTCCGCGTTGGCATCTTTCGAACCGAGGCCTTCCATCACGCACGCCTTATGGAAAACCGGACGAAAGCATCCTCGCCCTCTTCATGACGTTCTTGATCGACCGTTATCGGTTCATTGAAATGATCGGATGCCCCGCGGATCAGCCCATCAGCCAGTGCGGCCAGCGGCCTGCAACTCCGATAGTCGAGGTCGAGGCTCGACTCGGAGCGGAGGTGCGTTTCGAAAGCTGGAAGTTCCGCATCCGGGTAGAGTTTGTGGACTTCGACGTGGATGTGGCCGTTGACGCTCTCGAGGAAATCGAAGAGGCATTTCTTGTTGTCGAAGAAGCCGGGATAGAGGGTTGCAAACCGGCTGCTCAAGTGGCGGCCAAAGCCTGACAGCAAATCCGGGACGGGCGTGGCGCTCCGTTTCGAAAGCGCGACGACGAGGGCAATCATTTCCTGATAAGGGTAGGTGCCGACAGCCGTGTAAGCTCCGTCGTGCTCAAACGCGCATTCGTCGATAATATCATCGACAATGTCCGGTCCAGCCGTCGCACCGACGTAGTCGAGAAATTCGGTGAAGACGACCCCCTTCATCCGTTGACCTCCCTTCAGATGCCCTAACACCATAGACAGGTTGGTGTTTTGATCCGGTTAAGAGGGCTCTTAGAGGCACTGCTTTCGATCAGTTTTTCCTATCATATCCATATGTTTTTTCGACTTGCTCTTATGGATATGGACTGCTAGCACTCTGGAACTACTCTAAACTGGGCACGCTTGGTCATATCCAGGACTCTCAAGCGGCTTACGACAAGAGCAAAGTTTCGGTCCGAGCTTTGCTGGGAGCCCTTGCAACGAGGTGGGCGAACGGCGACCTAGCAGCCCCTTCAGGCCTATGCTTTCGAAACGACATCGACCAAGATCGGAGAACAAGATGGACGCGAAGACTGACGACAGGGGCCCGGCCAAATGCCCAGTGGCGCACGGGACCGGCGGGACCCAGAACCGCGACTGGTGGCCGAACCAGTTGCGCGTCGATCTCTTGAGCCAGCACTCGTCCAAGTCCAATCCTCTATGCAAGAGCTTCAGCTATCGCGATGAGTTCCAGAAGCTCGATTACGAGGCGCTAAAGGACGATCTCCGCAAGCTGATGACAGACTCGCAGGAGTGGTGGCCGGCCGACTTCGGCCACTACGGACCGCAGTTCATTCGCATGGCCTGGCACAGCGCCGGCACCTACCGCGTCGGCGACGGACGCGGCGGCGGCGGCCGCGGGCAACAGCGCTTCGCTCCGCTGAACAGTTGGCCCGACAACGTCAACATCGACAAATCCCGCCGTCTGCTGTGGCCGATCAAGCAGAAGTACGGCCAGCAGATCTCCTGGGCGGATCTCATCATCCTGACCGGCAACGTCGCGCTGGAAACGATGGGTTTCCGCACTTTCGGTTTCGCGGGCGGGCGCACCGATACCTGGGAGCCGGACAAGGACGTATATTGGGGACGCGAGACGACCTGGCTGGGCGGTGACCTGCGCTATGCGCACGGATCGGAAGGCGTTGAAAAGCCCGCCGACGAAGCAGTCCTCGTTTCCGACGACGCTGAAACCACGGTTCACTCGCGCAAACTCGAAAACCCGCTTGCTGCCGTGCAGATGGGCCTCATCTACGTCAACCCCGAGGGACCGGACGGCAATCCCGATCCGGTCCTGGCAGCAAAGGACATTCGCGAGACGTTCAAGCGCATGGCGATGAACGACGAGGAAACCGTCGCGCTCATCGCGGGCGGCCACACATTCGGCAAGACCCATGGCGCGGGCCCTTCCGATCTCGTCGGCACAGACCCGGAGGGCTCCGACCTCGATGAACAGGGCCTCGGCTGGGCTAGCAAATTCGGAAGCGGCAAGGCCGGCGATGCCATCACCAGCGGCATCGAAGTGACCTGGACGCAGACGCCTGCGCAGTGGAGCAACTTCTTCTTCGAGAACCTCTTCAATTTCGAGTGGGAGCTCGAAAAGTCTCCGGCCGGCGCACACCAGTGGGTCGCGAAGGATGCCGGCGACGTGGTTCCTGACGCCCATGACCCGTCAAAGAAGCGCAAGCCGAAGATGCTGACGACCGATCTATCGCTGCGGTTCGACCCAGAGTACGCGAAGATTTCACAGCGCTTCCTCAAGAACCCGCAAGCGTTTGCCGAAGCGTTCGCGCGCGCCTGGTTCAAGCTCACGCATCGCGATCTCGGTCCGCGCTCGCGCTATCTCGGGCCGGAAGTGCCGAAAGAGGAGCTGATCTGGCAGGATCCGCTTCCCGCCGTCGATCATCCGCTCATCAACGACGCAGACGCCGCCAGCCTCAAGGCCAAGATTCTGGCTTCGGGCCTCAGCGTCTCCGAACTCGTCGGCGCGGCGTGGGCTTCTGCTTCCACCTTCCGTGGCGGCGATATGCGGGGCGGCGCCAACGGCGCGCGCGTGCGCCTCGCTCCGCAGAAGGATTGGGCTGTCAACCGGCCCGAGCAGCTTGGCAAGGTGATCAAGGCGCTGGAGCGCATCCAGTTCGAGTTCAACCAGGACCAGAGCGGAGGCAAGAAGGTTTCGCTTGCCGATCTGATCGTGCTCGCGGGTAACGCCGGTGTGGAATCGGCTGCGAAAGCGGCCGGCCAGACCGTGACGGTGCCGTTCACGCCAGGCCGCACGGATGCTTCCGCCACTCAGACCGATGAGGAGTCGTTCTCATACCTCGAGCCTTTGGCTGATGGCTTCCGCAACTACCAGAAGGCCCGCTATGTCGTGCCGGCCGAGCACTTCCTGATCGACAGGGCGCAGCTCCTGACGCTGACGGCGCCAGAGCTGACCGTGCTCATCGGCGGCCTGCGTGCGATCAATATCAACGCTGACGGCTCCAACCTCGGCGTTTTGACCGATCGCCCTGGCACGTTGACGAACGACTTCTTTGTCAACCTGCTCGATATGGGCACGCAGTGGAAGGCGGCTTCGTCGGGCAAGGACACGTTCGAAGGCGTTGACCGCAAGACGGGCGCCGTGAAGTGGACCGGCAGCCGTGTCGACCTCGTGTTCGGCTCGAACTCGGTGCTTCGTGCTCTCGCCGAGGTGTACGCCGGCTCCGACGCGAAGGAGAAGTTCGTCACGGACTTCGTCGCGGCTTGGGCTAAGGTCACGAACCTGGACCGCTTCGATATTGCGGCCTGATCTCTTAGATTTTCTGATCGCACTCAAGGCGGCGCTTCATTCGTTGAAGCGCCGCCTTTCTTTCATCATGGGGCTGGTTTTTTTCATGCGCGGCAGGAGATCCCAGCCCTCTCCCAATTGCCGCGTCATCTGATATGATGGGCCCGTCATAGAAAGTTGGGTGCCATGTCGCACGTTGCCGTCCCTCCGCGGGACCTCAATCCAGGTCTTCTCATCGCAGGCGCGTAAGCCCCGGCCGGGGCACGTGCGCGCTGAGGCCAGGGGCACCCTTCCCAAACCAAAATGATCAGACATGTGCGGCGGGACTTCGCGTCTCCGCCCGATCGAGGTTGCTATGACGAACCTGCAATTGACGGCCAAGGACCACGCGTTTCTCGAATACCTGCTGCATGCGGCGAAGGACGTTCCGCTCTACCACCAGCTTCTGGAGCGCAAGCTCGATATGGCGGTTATCGTGCCTGCGGAAAGCCTCGACCCAGACACGGCCACGATCGGCAGTACGATCGTGTTCAAGGTCGGTGGAGGAAGCTCGGAAGAACGCGTGCTCACGCGCCACGAGCACATGGCGGGCATCACGGCGGCTGTGCCTCTGCCTGTCACCACTGCGCGTGGACTCGCTCTTCTGGGTTTGCGGGCGGGAGATCTGTTCGCGCTTCGGACGCGAGGCGGGGTCGTCGAGCCGCTTCAGCTCGAGTCCGTCCGCTTGCCCAACGCGGGGGCATCTCGCCGGTTGCGCAGCGACGCGAGCCTGGTCGCGTTTCCATCGCCTGTCGAAGCGATCAGCCGTGGATCATGGCCGGCCGACGAGGACGATGATCCGGGTCCGCGCGCGGCGTGAGCTATTCGGCGGCGTCTTCTGTGAGGAAGCCGCCGGACTGGCGCGCCCACAGGCTGGCATACAGGCCGCCTTTGCGCAGCAGCTCCGTGTGTGTGCCCTGCTCCACGATGCGGCCCTGATCCATGATGATCAGGCGATCCATGGCAGCGATGGTGGAAAGGCGGTGGGCAATGGCAATCACCGTCTTGCCCGCCATCAGCTCCGACAGGCTTTCCTGAATGGCGGCCTCGACTTCGCTGTCGAGCGCGCTCGTCGCTTCGTCGAGTACGAGGATCGGCGCGTTCTTCAGGAGCACGCGCGCGATGGCGATGCGCTGGCGCTGTCCGCCCGAGAGCTTAACGCCGCGCTCGCCGACATGGGCCTCATAGCCGGTGCGCCCGTTGAGGTCTTCGAGGCCCTGGATGAAGTCGTGGGCGTGCGCGCGCTTGGCTGCCGCCTTGGCTTCGCTGACATTCGCATCGGGACGGCCGTAGAGGATGTTGTCCATCACAGAGCGGTGCAGCAGCGACGTGTCCTGCGTGACGAGGCCGATAGAGGCCCGGAGGCTTTCCTGTGTTACGCTCGAGATGTCCTGGCCGTCGATCAGGATGCGGCCTCCTTCCACGTCGTAGAAGCGCAGCAGCAGATTGACGAGCGTCGACTTGCCGGCGCCCGAGCGTCCGACGATGCCGACTTTCTCTCCCGGAGCGATCGTGAGCGCCACGTGATCAAGCACGCTCTTCGTCTTGCCGTAGTGGAAGCGGACGTCGTCGAAGCGGATTTCGCCTTTCGGAACCTCGATAGCGCGCGCGTCTTCGCGGTCCACGACCTCATAATCGCGGGCGATGGTCTGCATGCCCTCGTGCACGACGCCGATGTTCTCGAAGATTCCGGCAACCGTGAACAAGATCCAGCCCGACATGGCGATGATGCGGATCACGAGCGTCATCGCCACCGTGATAGCGCCCATGCTAACTGCGCCATAACTCCAGAGCGACAGCGACAGCGCGGCTACGGCGACGAGCAATGCTCCGTTCAGCGAGTAGAGCACGAACTCCATGATCGTGAGGTTGCGGTTGGCGGCCTGATGGCGTGCGAGGTGCACTTCCATCGCTTCCCTGGCATAGGCTTCCTCGCGCTCGGCATGAGCGAAGAGCTTGACCGTCAGAATGTTCGTGAAGCTGTCGACCACACGGCCGGTGAGCCAGGAGCGCGCTTCGGATGCTTCCGTCGAAAGCTTCTGGATGCGCGGCACGAAGAAGCGCAGCACGAGCGCATAGAGTGCAATCCAGACCAGCAGCGGAATGACCAGTCGCGCGTCGGCTTCCCAAAAGATCACGAGTGCGCCGACGACGTGCACGGCCATGTACCAGATGGCGTCGACGCCCTGGACGACGGAATCGCGCAGGGACGCGCCTGTCTGCATGATGCGGGTCGAGATGCGGCCCGCGAAATCATTCTGGAAGAACGCGAGAGACTGGCGCAGCACATACGTGTGCGTCTGCCAGCGGATACGCGTCGTCACCGAGGGCGTGATCATCTGGTTCTTGACCAGATCGTGCATGGTCGACACGGCAGGCCGCGCGATCAGCGCAACGCACGCCATGACGGTCAGAATGGTGGCGTTTTCTTCAAAAAATGCGCGAGGCGAGCTTGCGGCCCGCATCAGGTCGACGAGGTTGCCGACGAAGGCCATCAACATGACCTCGATCAGCGATCCCACGAGACCGATCACCAGGAGGACTGCGAAGGGGCGCCAGACCGGCTTGATGTAATGCCAGTAGAACGCGGCGATGTTCGCGGGCGGACGTTCCTTCGAGGCCGGGGCGAAGGGGTCGATCGAGTTCTCAAACCACCGAAACATCAGGCTCTTTCTTATCCTAGGCGTGCATCCGAGCCCGCGACCATTCTGCCAGCGCATCCCCTTCCGGCTTCCCATCAGGCGGGCTATGCGCTATCCGCCCTTCGTGCCCAAACGAAGGCCCAAGGCCCTCACATGGGCGAGCTAGGGAGAATTGGCAACCATGACCGAAATGGCGACCGATCTGGAAAAGAAAAAAGCAACCGCCGAGGCGTGGTTCCAATCCTTGCGCGACGATATTTGCGCGAGCTTCGAGAGGCTCGAAGCGGATTTGCCGGAAAAGGCCCAGCTCGGGAGCGAGGCGGCCGGGACGTTCGTACAGACGCCATGGGAGAGGACAGATCACACCGGCGCGCCGGGCGGTGGCGGCATGATGAGCGTGATGAAAGGCCGCGTGTTCGAGAAGGTCGGCGTGCACACATCGACGGTTTTCGGCGAGTTCGCGCCCGAGTTCCGCAAGCAGATCCCGGGCACGGACGAAGACCCGCGCTTCTGGGCTTCGGGCATCTCGCTCATCGCGCACCCGCAGAACCCCAACGTGCCGGCCGTGCACATGAACACGCGCATGGTGGTGACGACGAAGTGGTGGTTTGGCGGCGGCGCGGATCTCACGCCCGTGCTCGACCGGCGCCGCAAGGAAGAGGATGCCGACAGCCTCGCGTTCCATGCCTCGATGTATGGAGCATGCGCAGCGCATGAGGCCATCGCCGACTATCCGAAGCTGCGCAAGTGGTGCGACGACTATTTCTATCTGCCTCACCGCAAGGAGCCACGCGGCATCGGCGGTATTTTTTACGACTACATCACGCCGAGCGAAGAGCAGGGCGGTTGGGACGAAGCGTTTGCGTTCACGCAGGACGTCGGCCGCGCGTTACAGCGCGTCTATCCGATGCTCGTGCGCGGCAACTACACGCTTCCCTGGACCGACGCGGACCGCGAAGAGCAACTCGTGCGGCGCGGCCGTTACGTCGAGTACAACCTGCTCTACGACCGCGGCACGGTGTTCGGGCTCAAGACGGGCGGCAACGTCGACAGCATCCTGTCGTCGCTGCCACCGGTGGTGAAGTGGCCGTGAGGGGCTTCATGCGCGGATAAGGCTCAGCGTCTCTGATGGCCAAATCTCGCCGTGGCATCCTGTGCTTGCCTCGGAAATCTCGCGGCAAGTGTCGATGGTAAGCCGACGACTAATGAAGATCATGCAGTCATACGCCAAGCGGGTGCCCGTTATGATACCGCCATTGACCGGGCGAAAAAACAGGGCATGAACTTGCCGTCCAAAACCATGTGAGGGTGCCATGAGAGCCTGCCTTATCGCTGCAAGCCTGCTTGTTGCCGCCGCTGCTCCTGTTGCTGCCGCCGGAGAGTTAGCGCCGCCCGGCAAGGCGCAGGAAATGCTGGGCGATGTCGGCGTCATGGCGAACGAGGGCGATGATCGCTGCACGGTCGCCCTGTTCGAGGACAAGGTTGAGCAGGGCTACAAACTGACTTTTTTCGAGGATGGCGGCAAATGCGCTGCGGCGTTCGCCGTGATGGCGAAGGTGGTGGCTTGGCGCGTTTACACTGATGGCCGCATGGCCTTCGCCGATGAGGCAGGAAAAGACCTCATCATCTTCAAGACGGGCAAGGGCTTCAAACGCTATGCGGCGAACAAGGTCGATGGCATCGCGTACCTTCACTCCGCCCAGGAAGTCGCCGAGTAGCGCTGTCTAAAATTCGACGGGCGCCATGCTTGCCTGATGATTTGATGGACAAGGCTTCACGACGAAATCGCCTCCGGCGCCATCTCGACGTGACCGAGTGACACGCAAACTAACGCCGCGCGATTTCGCTCGAGGCCTGGCGGAACGCTTCGACGAACTCGACGGCGCCGGGGTTGGTCATGTTCGTATCCATGCGTTCGTCGAGTGCCTTCAGGAGTTCGGCGCTCGACTTGTCGCGCACGATCGTGTTGCGGTAGTAGGCGTCACGCGCGAAGAAGTTCGTCGTCGCCGCGTTGAGTGCAGCGGGGCGCATCATTTCGAGCCCCGTGCCGGGACCTGCGAGGTTCATCAACTCGATCTCCGCGCCTTTCAGCGCCGGAATGCCCTGCTTCTCCGCCATCTCCTTGAGACCATGCAGCTTGATGACCTGCAGCCAGGGGCCGACATCGCCATCGATGTTCAGCGCATGTAGTCCCATGCCTTTGCGCGTGCGCGCAAAGGCAACGTGCTGGTTCCACTTGTGAGGGATGGAGCGTGCTGCCTTGACCATGACAGCCACGCGGTCGTGCTTCTCGGCGAGCGCGCGGCGACGCGCCGGCGAATAGTTCCTGTCCGCCGCCATGGCCTTGAGGCGCGCTACAAACTTCGGTCCGTGCTTGGCGAGTTCGTCCGACGTGTTTGCGGTGAGGAGCTGCGCGTATCCGATCGCGGACGAGATCGGCTTTCCCGTTTTCCTGATGGGGTGAATGCCGGCCACCATGTCGGCGGTGCCGAGGCCGCTCGTCTCGAGCGCGTAGACCCGCACGACCTGCTCGCCGGTCAACCCAAGTGAAATCGCCTCGCGCGCATAGCGAAGCTTGAACTCCTGCTCAGGAATGCGCTCCGGCTGAAATCCATACTCCGCTTCGGCTGCTTCGATGAAATCGCTGAGCCCCGGAAGCGGCTTCGGCGGCGGGCGGTCCGTTTTCTTGTCGTCCTCTTCCTGGTAGGCGGCCCAGCGCTTGGCGAGAGCCGCGGAAAGCTCCGGACCGGAGTACTTCGGTGGAAAAGTCCGCACGTAATCTTTGGCAGCGACGGCTTCACCGCGGCCACGCTTGGCGCGTCTCAGCGCCTTCTTGTCCGACACCTCGCGCCAATAGGCATCGCTCTTGAAATCGTGTGTGGCCTTTGCCGACAGATAGTCTTCGAACAGCTTGCGTTCTGCCGCGGGCAAGGTTCGCGCGAAGGCTTCGGAACTGCGTGCTTCGGCGGATCCGGCTGACCAGACGAGACATGCCGCAGCGCACGCGAGCGCCATGACCGCGCTCAGCATCGTCGCCTGGGTTTTCGTCCGCACAAGCTGCATACAAAATCCTCGCTCTCGAATCGGCGTTCTTCTGCCAGCAGAATGGGGCGTTTCCGGGGGAAAGCCACTCCTTAAGGCATGACGCGTAGCGTTCCGAGCCCGCAAAGGCATTCCCAACGCGTCTCCCGTGGCTTACGACTGCCACATGCTCCCCTCGTCCCTTTCCAGACAGAACGCCTTCACGCCATCCGGTTTCCGGACGCTGGTGGAAGATGCTTTCGCGCGTCCGCAGGACGGTGGCGACGAGCCGAGCGATTTCGACCTCAATCCGGAGATGGGCGCTCTGCGTTCCCATCCCGATACACTGGCTGCTGCGCGGCCTGCCGCGGTTCTGATACCGGCCATTGCGCACTCGACGGTGACGCTTCTGTTCACCCAGCGCACCGCACATCTTACGGCGCATGCCGGGCAGATCGCCTTTCCAGGCGGAAAGGCCGAGCCCTACGACGCCGACCCTCTCGCGACCGCACTTCGGGAAGCGCACGAGGAGATCGGCCTGCTCCCCGAACTCGTCACGCCACTCGGGACACTCGATCGCTATCTTACGGGAACGGGGTATCGCATCACGCCGGTGATCGGACTCGTCGACCCGGCTTTCACGCCCATCCTCGATACGAACGAGGTTGCCGATACCTTCGAGGTGCCGTTGCCATTTCTGATGGACGGCTCCAACTATCAGCGTCACAGCCGTATCATCGATGGGCGCGACCGGCATTTCTATGCCGTGCCCTACGGCGAGCGCTTCATATGGGGCGCGACCGCGGGTATCCTGCGGAATATGCGCGAGAGGTTCTTTGCATCATGATCCGAACAGTTATTGAGAACCTCCTGCTTTTCCTGCTTCCCACTGTGCTCTACGCCGCGTGGATGATGCTGCAGCGCTATCGGAGCGAAGGGCAGGATGAGGATGGGAAGAGCAGTGCTCCGGCGCACGTGCTCGACGACGCGCCACTGCTCTGGCTGTTCGCGAGCGGCGCGCTGCTCGTGATCGTTACACTTGCAATGTTCGGGACATCGTCCGGAGGACGTCCGGGGCAGCATTACCAGCCTTCCATTCTGAAGGACGGAAAGATCCAGCCCAGCCATATCGAATAGGCCGGCTATGACACACGACGCCGGCGATCAAAGTCTACCCAGCCTCGCCGGCGCGGCTTGGCTCGTGAGTGAGCCGGTGCAAGCGGTGCTCGCCGCGATCACGAACGCGGGCTTCGAAGCGCGCGTCGTCGGCGGGGCCGTGCGCAATGCGCTGCTCGGCGTGCCGGTCAAGGACGTCGATATCGCGACCACGGCGCAGCCGCAGGACGTCATTCATCTCGCAGCGGCGGCCGGCCTAGGCGCCGTTCCGACCGGTCTCTCGCACGGAACGGTGACTGTGATCGCGCAGCGCCAACCCATCGAGGTCACGACGTTGCGCCGCGATATCGAGACGTTCGGCCGGCAGGCCCGCGTTGCGTTCACGACGGATTGGGCGGAGGACGCCGCGCGGCGCGATTTCACGCTCAATGCGCTTTATTGCGATGCGGATGGCTCGGTTCGCGATCCCGTCGGCGGCTATCCTGATCTTGTCGCGCGGCGCGTGCGCTTCATCGGGCGCGCGGAAGACCGCATCCGCGAAGACTACCTGCGCATCCTTCGTTTCTTTCGCTTCACGGCTGCTTACGGCTCGGGGGAGCCGGATGGGGCCGGGCTGTCAGCCTCGATTGCGCTTGCGGACGGCCTGGATCAGCTTTCTGCTGAGCGTGTTCGCGCGGAGCTCCTTCGTCTGCTCGTAGCTCCTCGCGCCGTCGAGATCGTGCGCGTGATGGTCGAGGCCGGGCTCATCGAGCATCTGCTCGGCGTGCGGGGACGGCCGGACTTACTACAGCGTGTCGTCGATATCGAAGCAGCCCTCGATCTCGCTCCCGATCCGCTGATGCGGCTGGCCGTTCTTTCCGGCGGAGGGCGGCATCTGACACCGCTCGGCGCGCGGCTGCGTCTCTCCAATGCCGAGAGCGAGCGGCTGGCTCGGCTCGTGCTGCCCGACCCGGCGTTTTCGCCCGAGACGGAGGAAGCCGAGGCGCGCGCGTTCCTGTATCGGTTCGGCGTCGAAACGTTCAGTGACGGCGTTGTGTTCGCCTGGGCGTTCAGTGACGCGCCACCGAACGATACCGCATGGCGCGATCGTTACGTCTTGCCATCGCGATGGACGGTTCCAGTTCTCCCGGTGCGCGGCGGCGATCTGCTCGAGAAGGGGCTTGCGGAAGGGCCAGCCATCGGCCGCATCATCCGCACGTTCGAAGAGTGGTGGATCTCGGAAGATTTTCCGAGCAACGAGGTGCGCCTTGCGCGCGCGCTTTCCGATATCGTCAAGGCCGAGCGCCGTTAAACGGCAGACACCTGCCGCCCGCTGCCGGACCACATCTTCAAACTCGTCGTTATTTTGAACGCGGACCCTGGAGGCGGATCATGGCGGATTCGATCCTGCGCCACGTAGCGGCCTGCTCGGCCGCACCCTCCTGCTCGAAACTTTGTGCTTTGCGCGCGGCTTCCGCGATGGCCTTGGGACCCTGCACTTCCATGAGTTTGCGGGCGTGCTCTTCGATCTCGATGGCGAGCATGGCTGGTCTCCCTTTGCTTGCTCGTTTCCGGTTTCGATGAACGTCAGCATTCAATGTGGGGCGTTGCGGTGGCTCAACAAGGGTGCGTCACGCATGAAAAAGGCCGGAGCTTGTGCTCCGGCCTTTCCAAATCGCTTTGAGCGAAGTGCGTGCGAACTTCGATTAGAAGTCCATGCCGCCCATACCGCCCATGCCACCGCCGCCCATCGGCATCGCGGGACCGTCCTTCTTGGGCTTGTCGGCAACCATGGCCTCGGTGGTGATCAGGAGGCCAGCGACGGACGCTGCGTCCTGAAGCGCGCACCGCACGACCTTGGCCGGGTCGATGACGCCAGCCGCCACGAGGTCGACGTACTCACCGGACTGGGCATTGAAGCCGAAGTTGTACTTCGAGTTCTCGAGGATCTTGCCAGCGACGACCGATCCATCCTCACCGGCGTTGGTGAAGATCTGGCGAGCCGGAGACTGAAGGGCGCGGCGCACGATCGTGATGCCGACCTTCTGGTCTTCGTTGCTGCTCTCGAGGCTGTCGAGCGCCTTGATCGAGCGAAGCAGAGCCACGCCACCGCCGGGAACGATGCCCTCTTCGACGGCTGCGCGCGTTGCATGAAGCGCGTCGTCGACGCGATCCTTGCGCTCCTTCACTTCGACTTCGGTTGCGCCGCCGACCTTGATGACAGCTACGCCGCCTGCGAGCTTAGCAAGACGCTCCTGCAGCTTCTCGCGGTCGTAGTCCGAGGTCGTCTCCTCGATCTGCGCCTTGATCTGCTTCACGCGAGCGTCGATGTCGGCCTTCTTGCCGGCGCCGTCGACAACGGTGGTGTTCTCCTTGTCGATGGTGACGCGCTTAGCGCGGCCGAGCATGTCGAGGGTCACGGTCTCGAGCTTGATGCCGAGATCTTCCGAGATCACCGTACCGCCCGTGAGGATCGCGATGTCCTCGAGCATGGCCTTGCGGCGATCGCCGAAGCCCGGAGCCTTGACGGCGGCGACCTTGAGGCCACCGCGCAGCTTGTTGACGACGAGCGTGGCCAGAGCCTCGCCTTCGACGTCTTCAGCGATGATGAGGAGCGGCTTGCCGGTCTGAACGACGGCTTCGAGCACCGGCAGCATGGCCTGGAGACCCGAAAGCTTCTTCTCGTGGATGAGGATGTACGGGCTGTCGAGCTCCGCAATCATCTTGTCGGCGTTGGTGATGAAGTACGGCGAGAGGTAGCCGCGATCGAACTGCATGCCCTCGACGACGTCGAGCTCGGTCTCGAGGCTCTTCGACTCTTCAACCGTGATGACGCCTTCGTTGCCTACGCGCTTCATGGCTTCAGCGATCTTGTCGCCGATTTCCTTATCGCCGTTTGCCGAGATGGTGCCGACCTGAGCGATCTCGTCGTTCGACGTGACCTTCTTCGACTTCTTCTTCAGCTCGTCGACGACGGCCTGAACAGCGAGGTCGATGCCACGCTTGAGGTCCATCGGGTTAGCGCCGGCGGCAACCGACTTGGCGCCTTCGCGGACGATGGCCTGAGCGAGAACCGTTGCGGTGGTGGTGCCGTCGCCTGCGAGGTCAGCCGTCTTGGAGGCGACTTCACGCAGCATCTGCGCGCCCATGTTCTCGAACTTGTCTTCGAGTTCGATTTCCTTCGCGACCGTCACACCGTCCTTGGTGATGCGGGGGGCGCCGAAGCTCTTCTCGATGACGACGTTGCGACCCTTCGGGCCGAGCGTGACCTTCACGGCGTTGGCGAGAATGTCGACGCCGCGCAGCATACGCTCGCGAGCGTCCTGCGAAAACTTTACGTCCTTAGCTGCCATTGTGGCACTCCGTTAGAACAACAGGGAATTAGGGGATGAGACTTAGGCGGCTTTCTTGGAGGCCGACTTGCCCTCGAGAATGCCGAGGATGTCGCTCTCCTTCATGATCAGGAGATCTTCGCCGTCGATCTTCACTTCGGTGCCGGACCACTTGCCGAACAGCACGCGATCGCCGGGCTTCACTTCAAGAGCAATAACCTTGCCCTGCTCATCGCGAGCGCCGGGGCCGACAGCGACGACTTCTCCCTGCTGGGGCTTTTCCTTGGCCGTGTCGGGGATGATGATGCCGCCAGCGGTCTTGGTGTCCTCTTCGACGCGCTTGACGACAACGCGGTCATGCAAGGGACGGAACTTCATGGGAGGTCCTCATGATGCAGATGGTTGATAATATTAGATGAAATGAGCACGGCCCGATTCAGCTGCGGGTCAGAGCCTGCCCGCGCCTTCGCTGCGGATGACATCCGAGGTGGCGCAGAGCCTATATGTGGAGAGCTGATAGCACTGTCAAGCGATGAGTGCTAAAATCTGCCTCGGCAGCGCAGATCGGAAATTCGGGCGGTTAATCTGGAGTATCAAGCCAGCATGGCGATAACGCGTTCAAGCCGGCGCGCGCTGACACTTGCATCAATCAGGTTACAAATTGATTGCGGACAACAGGACGTGGGCTGACCTATTTGGCGCCCGTTCATTCTCTGAAGGCTCGTTCGAAAAACAAAGTGCGCTGATCCGGCAGGACAGCGCACTCCACGAATGACGGAATTACGGATTAGACGGCGAAATCTGTAATTTTCGCGCCTTTGCTGAGCTTTGCGACAAGCCAATTAGGCTTTCTTCCACGCCCGGTCCAGGTTTCCGCGCGATTGTCCGGGTTCATGTACTTTACCGAAATCGATTTGCCCTTGCCGCGGCCGCCAAACAGTTCGCCAACGGAAAAGCCAGCATTCTCTGCCAGCGATGCAATCTTGTGCTTCAACTCCGAACGCTCACGATCTTTGGCCGCAGCCAATGCTTTTTGAGCACGAGCGATATGATCCGTCAGCTCCTTAACGGTCATTTTATCGTAGTTGACAACAGCCATTCTTCACTCCGCTTGTCCCGTCGTACCGTGGATAGATGCGACACGTCATCCTGGTGATAGCGCCAGCCGACATCCGAAAAACCTTGGAATAAATAATCCCCCGGCGCGGGTTACCGATATCGATAAGTCATTCTGATGCTGACGAAGAGAAAACTCTCAAACCACGCTGCGCGCCCCAACATGCAGGGTTCAATAAATTCTTTTTCGGCGTTTCGTCAAGTCCGCCGAATATTAGAATCGCTCTATTCGCTTCTCAGCGCATCAATAGGATTAAGGAGTGCTGCTCTGCGGGCGGGAAATAATCCGAAACATATTCCTGTTGCAGCAGCCGCAGCGAGCGCGCCTCCCAGCACAGCCGGAGATACGAGAACTGGCCAATTTGCTGCAAACGCAATGATCGCCGAAGCGCCTACTCCGATCACAATGCCAATGAGACCTCCAAGCACGCAAAGCGATACGGCCTCGACAAGAAACTGCATCATGATATCGCGACGCCTTCCGCCAACGGCCATCCGAAGGCCGATCTCGCGAGTGCGTTCGGTGACCGACACCAGCATGATGTTCATAATGCCGATGCCGCCGACAATAAGTGAAATCACAGACGTCGCGGCGAGAAGATAACTGAGCGTCGTCAGAACTTCGCTGCGGGCTTTCATTGTTTCGGCGAGATTGCGGACCGAAAAACTGTCATCGCCGCCAGCCCGGGTTTTTCTGCGCTGGCGCAGGAGATTTTCAATATCCTCCTGCACCGTGGCCATGTCCGCGCTTTCATCCACCTTCACGTAAATGCGCCCGATGCGGTCGTTCTGGACTTGGCTTTTGCCGGAAACGCGGAGGCGCGCGGTGGTGATTGGCAGGAGCACGATATCATCCTGATCCCGGCCCATAACGGACTGTCCCTTGGGGGCCAGAACGCCGATCACCTGAAACGGTACGTTTCTGATGCGGATCGAGGTTCCAACCGGGTCTTCGCCAGGAAAAAGCTCCTTCGCGACCGTTGCGCCGAGAATGGCGACTTTAGCACCCGTTCGGACGTCGTTCGGCTCCAGGTCGCGACCTGAAGCGACAGGCCAATCGCGCACTGAGGCATATTCGGCGTGGACGCCGCTCAGGTTCGACGTCCAGTTGGTGTTACCGCGAACCACTGGGCCGGAATCCTCGATCTGGCCCGACACTGCGACAACGCCCGAGATCTTGTCTCGAATGCCGGCAAGGTCCGTCTCGCTCAGAGGAATGTCTGTCCCCGCTCCACCGGCCCGCCCCATGACGCGCATGGAGCCGGGAAACACGACCAGCATGTTAGTGCCGAGCGCCTTGATCTGCTTGTCCACCTCGCTCGACGCGCCTGTGCCGACCGCCACGAGGATGATCACGGACGCTACGCCGATGACGATGCCGAGCGTGGTCAGCACGGAGCGCAGCAGATTCACGCGCAGGGCACGAATGGCGATGAAGATACTGTCCCAGATGCTCATGATGCGCCGCCGTGGGTCGCACTGTCCTGAGTTTCTGATGCACCGGCGTAGGGTGTCTGGCGGACGTCATCGACGATGTGGCCATCGCGAAAGGTCACGCGCCGGCCGGCCCACAACGCGATCTCCGGCTCGTGCGTCACGAGGACGATGGTGATGCCTTCGCGGTTCAGCTGCCGAAACACCTGCATGATCTCTTCCGACGTCCGGCTATCGAGCGCGCCGGTCGGCTCATCGGCGAGCAGAAGTTTCGGATTGTTGACGAGGGCGCGGGCGATGGCGACGCGCTGCTGCTGGCCGCCCGAAAGCTGGCGCGGCGTGTGGTCCATGCGATTGCCCAGCCCAACCTGTTCGAGACGGCGGCGTGCCAGCTCCTCACTGTTCTCAGGACGAGGATGGGCGTAGAGCAACGGCAGCATGACCTGCTCGAGCGCGCTTGTGCGCGGCAACAAGTTGAACTGCTGGAACACAAACCCGATGGAGCGATTGCGCAGATCAGCGAGTTCGTCGACAGAGAGCGTGCCGATATCGCGGCCGTCGAGCACGAGATTACCAGATGTCGGCACGTCTAACGCGCCAATCAGGTTCATCATGGTCGATTTTCCAGAACCGGAGGGCCCCATTATGGCAACAAAATCGCCGGTCGCGATCTCGAGTGTGACGTGGTCCAGAGCCACCAGATCCTGCTCGCCCACTCGATAGATCTTGCTCAAGTCGCGCGCCTTGATCAGCGCAGGGCCGAGCGCAAACGTGTCGCTCTCCGTGCCGGGCTCTGCGGAGCGCTCCATGAGGGTCACGACTTCACGTCCCGAGCGCGGGTGATGATCGCATCGCCCTCCGCGAGATTTCCGCTGACGACTTCGGTGAACTGATCGTCCGCAATGCCGATGCGGATGCTGCGCTGCTCCGGTAGGCCCGTCTTGCCGAGCACCCAGACAGTTGCGGGCTTCACGGACTCGCGGCCTTCCTTCCAGCGCTGGTACGAGTGCCGCTGGCTGTCCGACAACGTGGGCGACAAAGCCTGATCGATGCGCGAGATCATTTTCTGGCGGAACTCACCGCGATCGCGTCCCGGGCCGCCACCAACGAAATTCGGTTGGTCGCGGTTTGCCTGCATCTCCTGGCGAAGCTGGGCCATCACCTTCTGCACCGCTTCGACTTGCTGATCGTTGAGTTCGAGTTCTGCTTTCAGGCGTTCGATCATCTGCCCGCTGCGGTCGCTCGGACCTCTCGTCTGGCCACGCTCACCGGCGGCGGCAATCTCAGCCTTCGGTTTGAAACGCAATGCGTCGTTCGAGATGCGCAGGACGCCTTCGCGCGTATCCGATACGATGAGGACATTGGCCGTCATGCCCGGAAAAAGCTTCCGGCCTTCGTTCGCGGCTTCGACGATGACGGTATAGGTCACGACGCTATTGAGCTCCGTTGCCGCCAGCCGGACTTGCGTCACACGGCCCTCGAACTGCTTCTCCGGATAGGCGTCGACCGTGAATGTCGCTTCATTGCCTTTTGTCACCGCGCCGACATCGGCTTCGTTGACCTGCGCTTCGATGCGGATGCGCGAAAGGTTCTGTGCGATCTGAAACAGCTCGGGTGCCTGCAGGCTGGCCGCAACCGTTTGCCCGGGATCGACAGTGCGGGAGATCACCGTGCCATCAATCGTCGAACGGATTTCGGTCCGGTCGAGATCGACCTTGGACTGCTCGAGTGCTGCCTTGCGCTGCTCGATGGTTGCTTCCGCGCTTGTAACCTGCGCTTCCATGACGGCGATGTCAGCCTTGGCGACGTCACGGTCGCGGATCGCGGTCTCGAGCGTGAGCTGCGGCGAGAGGCGTTTCTCGGCCAAGCCCTGCTGACGGGCGACGTTGGTCTCGGCCGCCTGCAGCACAGCTTTGGATTTCTCCATCGCGGCCTTCTGGTTTTCGAGAGCGGCCCTAGCCGCCGACAGATCCGCCTCGGACTGAGCGACTTTGGCCGCGAACGTTTTGGCATCGATGGTGGCCAGGATATCGCCCGGCTTCACCTCGCTATTGAAATCAACCCGGACGTCATCGACCTGCCCGGAGAGCTGCGAGCCGACGCTCACGGTCACGAGCGCGCGCACGGGGCCGGACGTGGACACGATCTTGCGGATCTGCCCTTTGGAGGCCGGGGTGGTGTCGTAAACAACTCCGCGGCCGCTGCTGCCGGTTGGCCCGAAAAGCCATAAAGCCCCGAGGCCCACCGCGGCGACAGGAATAGCGAGGGTAAAGAGTGAACTCAGGCGTTTGGGCATGGAATTGGACTGGTCCGTGGGCGTTCAGGGCGCATCTACACGTACACCAAGACGGGCCCGACGCGAATTTCCGTCGCTCATGTCCCTCTATTCGGCGGCCTTTTTCGGGCTGACGCAGAATGGCCACAACAATGAACCGCAGATGAACGCAACATTCAGAAGGGGTTCAGAGGCCCGGTACTAGCGTGTTCCTACCCTGAGATCCTATCTTCCCCGGCGTGATCCACGGGGGTGCACCGCTCAGGGTCGGTGCACCCCCACCCCGCCTCCGCCGGCCCTGAATGCGCAGTGATCTGCGTTTTCCGTGCGCTTCCTTACAAAGCTTGAATGGAACCTCCCGAGCCGTTAGGCATTGGGGCCCCATTGGTTTCCGCTCAAACGGAGTGCACCCCCGTGACCTTCAAGCTGCCTGATTTGCCTTATGCTTATGATGCCCTCGCGCCGTTCATGTCGGCCGAGACCCTCCAGTTCCACCACGACAAGCATCACCAGGCTTACGTGGACAACGGCAACAAGCTGATTGTTGGCTCGGGTCTCGAAGGCAAGTCCATCGAAGAGATCTGTGTCGCGGCCTACGCCGGAAAGAACCAGCCGCTCGTGAACAACGTCGGCCAGCACTACAATCACATTCACTTCTGGAAGTGGATGAAGAAGGATGGCGGCGGCAACAAGCTGCCCGGCACCGTTCAGAAGCTCGTTGACGGATACGGCGGCTTCGACAAGGTGCGCGCCGACTTCCTCAACGCTGGCACCACGCAGTTCGGCTCGGGCTGGGCTTGGCTCGCTGTAAAGGACGGCAAGCTCGAAGTCACCAAGACGCCCAACGGCGAGAACCCGCTCATGCACGGCGCGCAGCCGATCCTCGGCGTCGACGTATGGGAGCACAGCTATTACATCGATTACCGCAATGCGCGGCCGAAGTACCTCGAGGCCTGGTTCGACAACCTCGTCAACTGGGAGCATGTCGAGGAGCTGGCCGGCTGAGACCGGACATCATCGATCGAAATGCGAAGGCGCGGACCTGGGGTTCCGCGCCTTTTCTTTTCGGGGTGTCGGGTTCGAAGGGACAATCAGCCGACGATGTAGGAGCCCAGGGTTTCGTCTTCGGGGATCTGGACGTCCACCGAGAAGCGGCGGTCAGGAATAGCCACAGGGGCTGGAACACCCCGCGCATCGCGCAGCAAAGCCGAGATCCGGATCACCAAATCCTGGTATCCGGCCGCTCCAGGCGTGACGAGCCAGACCCAGCGCCCGAAGTTTGCGGCGTCCTGGGCATTCAATGTCGGGATCGCGCTCACGAATTGCGTGCGCTCCGTCTGGCGTTCGATGTCGAAGGCGTCGCGCGAGGCAATGAGGGTGAGCGAGAGAGTATCGATGCTAGGCCCCGCCGCGTGTCCTCGCACGAGATGCGCCAGAACATCCCGATTAAGCTCGATTTCAACCAGGATTTGCGATCCGAGCCACATGGCCGGCGGGATGCGATGCAGAAGCAGGCCCTCGTCCACCGCGCGCGAGAGATCTTCCGCCGTAAGCATCTGCGGCGGTGGTGTCGTAGTCGGCCGGGGTGCCGCGACCGGTGGGGCGGTCCACTGTGGCTGGGGCGCCGCGCGCGGAGGCTCGGGGACAGTGACACTGACCCGAGGCACCTTGAGAGGCTCAACCGGCGGATCCACACGCCGCTCGACCGCCGGAGGACGGCTCGTAGCCCCATCCGGCTGCCTCGTGGACGGAGCAGCCGCGTTGGCGACCGGCGCGGTTTCCTTCGCAGCAACCTTGGATTCTTTTTGCGGTGGGGGTTGCGCTGCCGCGGCCTTCTTCTCCTCCGCCGGCTTCTCGCCTGCTTCAGACTTTCGGGCAGCGTCGCGCTCCGCCATTTCACGCAGCGACGACGCGGCCGTATTCATCCGCGCGACGACGCGCGAAACAGCTTCGAAATCCCGCGGCGCCAGCATATTGAGCTTACGGAACACGAGTGGAAGTTTTGTGATCGGCAGCTCCGCCGCCCGCAGCGAAATGAGCAGATTGTGCGGCAGGGATTCGCGAGCGATGTCGGCGAGGCCTTCGCTCTGCGCGGAGTGGTCCGTCCAAAGCACCATCACGGCTTCAAACTGACGAAGGCGCGTGAACCGGCCTAAACGCGGATTGTCGGGTTCGCCATCGAACGAGACGAAATGGCCGCGCCCCATCAGGGCGGCTCCGAGTTCTCTCGCCAGGCTCCCGTCTTTCGGCACATGACAGATGAGTATGCGTGCCATGCCGCGCTCCCCAAACAACGCAGCCCCAATGCCGCGCCGACGCCAACATACTGGTACGCAATAGGCCACCGGCATCGACCGGCGGCGCAGTTACAAAGGCGGCGCTACCTGCTGCGCCCGGTGATCGACTTCACAATGATGTTCTTGATCGTGGTCGCAATGGTGCGCGAGATCGAGCGCTGCAGATCCTTGCCGATCATCTCGCCCATGCCCTGGCTGCCACGGCCGCCCTTCTTGGCAGTTCCCGAACCGCCTCCGCCGCCGAAGATGATGTCTCCCCATCCACCGCCGCTGCCGGAGTTTGCTTCCTCGGCGGCCGCGTTGGCGCGCTTGGTCAGCATCTCGTGCGCGCTCTCGCGATCGACGGTTTCCTCGTACTTGCCGTAGACGGGGCTGTACTCGATGAGGCTCTGACGCTCGTCCTGCGAGATCGGCCCAATTCGGCCCTCCGGCGGGCGGATCAGCGTGCGCTGGACCATCGACGGCTCGCCCTTGTTCTCGAGTGTCGAGACCAAGGCTTCGCCGGTCTTGAGTTCGAGAATGACGCGCTCGGTGTCGAGATCCGGGTTCTTGCGGAACGTCTCGGCTGCTGCCCGCACTGCACGCTGCTCCTGCGGGGTAAAGGCGCGCAAGGCATGCTGGACACGGTTGCCGAGCTGGGCCGAGACGGAGTTCGGCACGTCCATCGGGTTCTGCGTGATGAAGTAGACGCCGACGCCCTTCGAGCGGATGAGGCGCGCGATCTGCTCGATGCGTTCAAGCAGCGCTTTCGGCGCTTCGTTGAACAGGAGATGCGCTTCGTCGAAGAAGAAGACGAGCTTCGGCTTCGGCAGGTCGCCAGCTTCCGGCAGCGTCTGCCAGAGCTTCGTCAGCATCCAAAGCAGGAAGGTTGTATAGAGGCGCGGCTTCTCCATCAGCTTGTCGGCGGCGAGAAGGCTGATGACGCCGCGTCCGTCCGGCGCCGTGCGCATGAAGTCGTTGATGTCGAGCGAGGGCTCGCCAAAGAAAAGATCGGCGCCCTGTTCTTCGAGCACGAGGAGGCGCCGCTGGATCGCACCCACCGACGTGGTGGCGACGTTGCCGTACTTCTGCTGCAGCTCCTTCGAGCGCTCGGCAACGTTGGCGATAATGGCGCGCAGGTCCTTCAAATCGAGGACTGGGATCTTTTCGTCGGCGGCGACGCGGAAGGCGATATTCAGCACGCCTTCCTGCACCTCGTTCAGCTCAAGCATGCGCGACAGCAGCAACGGTCCCATGTCGAGCACGGTGGTGCGGATCGGATGGCCTTCTTTGCCGAACACGTCCCAGAGGATGGTCGGGAAGGCGCGCGCCTGCCAGTCGTTGCCGAGGCCGATCTGCTCGTTGCGCTTGATGATGAAGTCTTTCGGCTCGCCGACGGCGGCGATGCCGGAAAGATCACCTTTGATGTCGGCTGCGAAGACGGGCACGCCCGCGGACGAGAACCCTTCCGCCAGAACCTGGAGCGTCACCGTCTTGCCGGTGCCGGTGGCGCCGGTGATCAGCCCGTGGCGATTGGCGAAGCGAAGCTCGAGATACTCGGGCTTGGTGCTCGCACCCAGAAAGATCTTTCCATCTTGAAGAACCGATTGGCTCATCCCGCTCTCCGAAGTTCCAATCCCGACCGGCTCGCGATCCGGATGGCTCGCGGCCCCGCTCAGCCTCCGGCCGACTCGGGTTTCCCCAATCTTAGGCCGTCATTGCATGCGGCTCGCACCATTGCAAATTCAGGTGCATGTCCATCTCCGTCAAGCTGGGGAAATGTAACCGGGACACGAATTAACGAATCGGGCGGAAGGACAAAATGGCGCCGAATGTTCGTCGTCCAACTGTCGCACAGAGCGATTTCTGCGTGCGCGGAGCGGCCAGTTTCCTTATAGAGCAGAGGATCCTGGGCCGCCCGAGCGGTCCTTCCGACAACAACAAATCCGATCAACGGGGTGTTTAGTCACAATGACGGCCGCTGGCAGCTCAAACGGTCCTTCACTGGGCGATTCTGCAACACCTCTTGCCGCTGATTTCGAGGCCGCGACCCGCGAGCAATGGCTCGCCCTCGTCGACAAAGCCATCAAGGGCGCTGATTTCGATAAGAAACTCGTCAGCCACACGGCGGACGGCATCCGGGTCGAGCCACTCTACAGGCGCGAAACCAGCGTCGCCGCGCTGCAGGCCGCGACGCCGGGCCACGCCCCCTTCACACGCGGGGCTGCCGGCCATGTCGAAGGCCTGGGCTGGGAGATCCGCCAGCGCGTGAACGCTGCTGACCCGTCCAACGCCAACCGCGAAATCCTTTCCGAGCTCGAAGGCGGCAGCAACGGCATCGCGCTCGATATCGAAGCGCCGGGACAGACCGGCTGCCAGATCCGCAGCGCGGCCGACATGGCGACTGCCATTTCGGGAATGCGCGTCGATCTCGCGCCGCTCGAGCTTCGTGCGGGATTGAAGGCCGCTGACGCTGCCGCACAGTTCGTGTCCGCCCTCCCTGGTCTTGATATCCCGGCGAACTCGGCGCAGGTGTTCTTCGGTCTCGATCCGATCGGATCGCTCGCCCGCTGGGGCACGCTGCCCTCGCCCGTGCAGCAGTCGCTCGTGGAGACGATGGCGCTGGCCGGCGAGCTTCGTGCCGAGGTTCCGAACGCGCGCACGATCAAGGTCGATGCGACTGTCTATCACGAGGCGGGCGCCACGGAGGCGTTCGAGCTTGCCGCCCTCGGGTCGACGTTGATCGCGTATCTCAGGATGTTCGAAGCGGCGGATGTTTCTCTGGAAGACGCGCTACCGCAAATCGCCTTCGGCATCTCGAGCGATACGGATCTTTTCACGACGGTTGCGAAGCTCCGCGCCGCGCGCCGCCTCATCTGGCGCATCGCGGACGCATCGGGCGCGGGCGAGGCCGCTTCATCGCTGCATCTCTCCGCCTATGCCTCGATGCGTATGATGGCGAAGCGTGACCCCTGGACGAACATGCTGCGTTCGACGCTCGCCTGCGCTGGTGGCGTGCTGGGCGGAGCGAACGCGATCACCGTTCTGCCGTTCACGGCGGCGCTCGGCGAAGCGGACGACATCTCGCGGCGCATGGCGCGCAATATTCAGATCGTACTGCAGGAGGAATCCTGGCTCGGGCGCGTGCTCGATCCGATGGGCGGCTCCTGGTACATCGAGGCCCTCACGGATGAGATGGCGAAAGCGGCCTGGACGCTGCTACAGGAGATCGAAGCCAAGGGCGGCATTCTCTCCGCGCTCGACCAGGGCTTCGTGCAGGACAAGATCGCGGCCGACGCCGCGACGCGTGCGAAGGCGATCGCCACCGGCAAGCGCGATCTCACCGGCGTTTCCGCTTTCCCGCTGCTCGGCAGCGACGGCGTGGACGTGAAGCCGCTTCGGCGTGCACCGGCAGTCAGCGGCGACGAGGTGGTCCGCCCGCTTACACCGCATCGGCTTGCCGAGCCGTTCGAGGCGCTGCGCGATGCGGCAGACGCCTACACCGCGAAGTCCGGCAAGGAAGCGTCCGTGTTCCTTGCGAGCCTCGGTCCCGTGATCGAGCACACCGCCCGCTCGACCTGGATCAAGAACTATCTCGCGGCGGGCGGCATCGGCTCGCTGACGTCTGACGGCTATCCCTCCGCGGAGGAGGCTGCCAAGGCGTTCTCGGCTTCGGGCGCCACTGCGGCCTGCATCTGCTCGTCAGACACGCTTTATGCCGAACACGCGGAAGCGACTGCCAAAGCCCTCAAGGCTGCCGGCGCGAAGCTCGTTCTCATGGCCGGGCGGCCGGGCGACAAGGAAGACGCTCTCAAAGCTGCCGGCGTCGATCAATTCCTGTTCGCGGGTGCCGATGCGGTCGCGACCCTCCAGGGGCTTCAGGGGAAGCTCGGGGTCACGGCGTGAGCGAGGGAAGCGCAAGCGTGCCATATGCGACTGGCGAGACGTCTCGCCGGGGAGCCTTTGGCACCGTTGCGGCAGCTCTCCTCTCGTCGATCTTTGCAGGCCTGACGGGGCTTGTTCTCGTGTTCGGGCGCGGTCTCATCGAGCCGCCGGCCAATGTGTTCATCGTGGCGGGGCTCCTTTACGCGATCGTTCCTGCGGTTCCGACCCTTCTCGCCATCCACCATCTTCTGGGTCGCGTGCATGCAGAAAAATCGCGCGGTCTGGCGATCCTGGTCACGCTGTGCGCCCTCGCCGCGCTGATCTGGTTCCTGCCGTTTGCCGGTCTTTTCCTTCCGACCGACAGGACGGCGGCCGCGATCGAGATCGGCGAAATGGCGTTTTACCATGCGTTATCCGGGGCCACCGGCGGCCTCGCGTTCTGGCTGCTGACATGGCGGAGCCATCGAACTTAGGTTTCATGAATCCAGGCTTTCTGGATTAGACTTCAACGATGTCGCGAGACGTTGCCCGTTTTGAGCCCGCGAGAGATAGTTACAGGCATGACAAGCATTCCGGACTTCACAAAGATCAAGCTCGAGGGCACGCGCAAGGCCAACGGCGTGGCGCATGAGGCGCCGGCTACGGCCAAGGGCGATTTGTTCACGACGCCGGAAGGCATTCCGGTGAAGCCGGTCTATACGGAGGCCGATACGGCCGGGCTCGACTTCCTCGACACGTGGCCCGGCGTCGCGCCTTACGTGCGCGGCCCGTACCCCACAATGTACGTCACGCAGCCGTGGACCGTCCGCCAGTATGCGGGCTTCTCAACGGCGGAAGATTCCAACGCTTTCTATCGCCGCAACATCGCGGCAGGCCAGAAGGGCCTCTCGGTCGCCTTCGACCTTGCGACGCACCGCGGCTATGACAGCGACCATCCGCGCGTTCGCGGCGACGTCGGCATGGCCGGTGTCGCGATCGACAGCATCTACGACATGCGCACTCTGTTCGACGGCATCCCGCTCGAGCAGATGACCGTCTCCATGACCATGAACGGGGCGGTGCTGCCGATCCTGGCGCTCTTCATCGTGGCGGGCGAGGAGCAGGGCGTTCCGGCCGCGAAGCTCGCGGGCACGATCCAGAACGACATTCTCAAAGAATTCATGGTCCGCAACACGTACATCTATCCGCCCGAGCCTTCGATGCGGATCGTGTCGGACATCTTCGCCTATACCTCGGCCAACATGCCGAAGTTCAACTCGATCTCGATTTCCGGCTATCACATGCAGGAAGCCGGCGCGACGGCCGACCTCGAGCTCGGCTACACGATCGCCGACGGCATCGAGTATGCGCGCGCGGGCGTCGCCGCGGGTCTCGGCATCGACAAGTTCGCGCCGCGTCTTTCGTTCTTCTGGGCGATCGGCATGAACTACTTCATGGAGATCGCCAAGATGCGGGCCGCGCGTCTCCTCTGGGCGACGCTCATCAAGAAGGAATTTGCGCCGAAGGATACGCGCTCGCTGTCGCTGCGCACACACTCGCAGACGTCGGGCTGGAGCCTCACGGCGCAGGACATCTTCAACAACGCGACGCGCACCTGCATCGAAGCCATGGCCGCCACACAGGGCCATACGCAGTCACTGCACACAAACGGCATCGACGAAGCCATCGCGCTGCCGACAGACTTCTCAGCGCGTATCGCGCGTAACACGCAGCTTGTGCTGCAGCAGGAAAGCGGCACGACGAAGCAGATCGATCCATGGGGCGGTAGCCACTTCATCGAGCGGCTGACTTACGAATTGGCTCTCAAGGCCATGAAGCACATCGACGAGGTCGAGAAGCTCGGCGGCATGGCGAAGGCCATCGCAGCCGGCATTCCGAAGATCCGCATCGAGGAAGCTGCAGCCCGCACGCAGGCGCGCATCGACAGCGGCCGGCAGAGCATCATCGGCATCAACAAGCTTCGGGTGAAGGACGATCTTCCGATCAACTTCCTCAAGGTCGACAACGCTTCCGTGCGCGAGCAGCAGATCGCCAAGCTCAAGCGCCTGCGCGGCGAGCGCAACGAAGCCGAAGTGCAGGCAGCGCTTGCGGCACTTACGGAAGGCGCGCGCGGCAACGCAAACCTGCTCGAGCTCGGCGTCAAGGCCGCACGGGCGATGGCGACCGTCGGCGAAATGTCCGAAGCGATGGAGAAGGTGTTCACGCGTCATCGCGCGGAAGTGCGCACCATCTCGGGCGTCTACAGATCGGAGGCGGGAGCCATGAACGACGATGTCGGGACTGTGATCCAGATGGCGGCCGCGTTCGAGAAGATGGACGGGCGGCGGCCGCGCATCCTGATCGCGAAGATGGGCCAGGATGGACACGATCGCGGACAGAAGGTCATCGCGTCGGCGTTCGCCGATCTCGGTTTCGACGTCGACATCGGGCCCTTGTTCGCCACGCCGGACGAAGCGGCTCGGCAGGCGGTCGAGAACGACGTGCATGTGATCGGTGTGTCGACGATGACGGCCGGCCATCTCACGCTCGTGCCGGATCTCAAGGCGTCGCTTGCCAAGGACGGCCGCGAGGACATCATGGTCGTCGTCGGCGGCGTGATCCCGCCGCACGACTACGAGGCGCTTTATGCGGCGGGCGCGTCGGCGATCTTCGGGCCGGGCACCAACATCCCGCAGGCCGCAGCCGACCTCATCAAGAAGCTCAACGAGAAGTACGGGTACACGAAGGCCGCCGCGGAGTAGCCTGGGCGCGCTCCCACGATCCGTCAGAGCGATCTAGTTCGCGGCGGTTTTGGTTTCCGATTCCAATACGACCTGCACGGGCTGGTAACGCCAATCGTTTTTGGTGTTGTCGCTTGCAGCATCGAAGGCGGCTACCACCGCGACGCCGATGAGACCGCCTCCGGCTGCGCCCGCATAGCGCGCGCTTCGTGTTGCGTCGAACGGTACGGCCTCGACCATTCGAGACTTGTAGCCCTGCTTTTCGCAAGACACCGACAATGTGCTCGACTGGCCGTGATAAAGCGGCACGCGCACCTTGGTCGGCGTGGTGACGTTGGCCGTGAAGTTGCTGGCCTTCACGACACAGTTCGCACCGGCCATCTCGGCTCGAGCCTGATCGGGCTTTTCCTCGTAGGAGCGAACTTCGAGGATCTGATCGCCCGCAAAAGCCGGGACCTGCTCCCCACGCGTTCGCCGCGCAGCATAGACGTCCAAACCAGTGCCCGGCTCGGAGGGCCGAATTTCAGTGATGGAAGAAACTTCCATCGGCGCTGCGCACCCAACGAGCAGCGAAAGGCTCGCCACTCTAACCCACCCGTATTTCATGGAAACCCATTCTGAACGTCGCCACCTCCCTCCGGGATACCGGCATTGGCGGCGTACGCCAGATGTCTGGTGGTGGATTCCGTGGACATCCGTTCGGTGTTGCGGATTTGCCAGGCCGTGGATCGCGACTGATCTCGCCGCCGTTGTGTCCCGCCTGCAACAATCCCTCGACATACAATCCGACGTCCTCCATTTCCGTCTTCCGAACGGTTAACAACCTGTTAACTGTATGTGGACTGCATGTGTGCGTATTGGGGGTATGTTATGCGTAAGTATATGTTTGCGTTAGCTTTTGTGTCGTCGTCCGTATTTTCCACAGTTGCATCAGCTGATGATTGGAGCGGACCTTATATCGGTGCTCACGCCGGTTACGCCTCGGGCGACGCGGCTGTCGATCTCACCGGATCATCGGGCGCCATCCATTACAACGATCCCTTTCTTCCGGGTGATCAGCATCAAAAATTCGGTGGGTATGACGGCTGGATCGGCGGCGGGCAGATCGGTTTCAATCAGCAGTTCGACACCATCGTTGCTGGCGTCGAGGCCGACGTGTCAGCGACGGACGTCGGGAGTGACCTGACAACCGGCATCTCCGTGCAGGGAGCAAGCTGGGATATTTCATCCGAACTCGAAGTCTTAGGAACGGTGCGCGGCCGCCTCGGCTTCCTTTTGAGCAATCAGTTGCTCGCCTACGGTACGGGTGGTTTCGCCTGGGGCCGCGTTGACGTCAAACAGGCTACGACTTTCCACAACCCGCCGGACGATGGCGGGCGTACATCGGGCACGATCAATCACTTCGGCTACGCCATCGGCGGCGGCCTCGAGTACATGATCGCGCCGAAGTTCAGCATCAAAGCGGAATACCTTTACGTCGATCTCGGCAAGGAGGACTACGCGCTTTCGGGCACGACCAAGCCGCCGAGCAATCCGGCTGCAGCGCCCTACGTCGAGACGTTTGCCAGCGATATCGAACTGCATACGTTCCGCGTCGGCCTGAACTACGCGTTCGACTAAGCCCCTCGGGGTTTTTGCGTCGTCCCGGCGCATCAAAGCCGCGAAGCTCAGTGCTTCGCGGCTTTTGTTTTCCGCGGTGGTCCTCTCGAAGCGGCCAATGCCGTGTTCCGCCTTTGGTCGGGTGGTAATCCGGCGCTGCGTCACCTACCTCGTGCGAAGACAAAAGCAACAGAACGGGGACGCATCATGAAGGCCATCAAGGTTCCGCGCGGAGGCGGCCTCGACAAACTGCAGCTTGCCGACATTGAAGATGCCGGCGCGCCCGGCCCTGGCGAGATCCGCGTGAGGCTCAGAGCGAATTCGCTCAACTATCATGACTACGCCGTCGCGGTCGGTGCCATTCCGGCTTCGAATGGGCGCATTCCGATGTCTGACGGCGCAGGTGTCGTGGAGGCCGTCGGCAGTGGCGTCACCGAATTCGCCGAGGGCGACGCCGTCGTGTCCTGCTTCTTTCCCTACTGGCAGGCGGGAGAAGCCCCGCACGGTAACTTCAGCCACGTTCCGGGCGACGGGATCGACGGGTATGCGCGCGAAGCGGTCGTCGTACCGCAACACTGGTTTACGCGTGCTCCCACGGGTTGGAGCCACGTCGAAGCCGCGACGCTCCCCTGCGCGGCACTGACGGCGTGGCGCGCGCTCGTCGTCGAGGGTGGGATCAAAGCGGGCGACAGCGTTCTCATTCTCGGGACGGGCGGCGTCGCGATCTTCGCGCTGCAGTTTGCGAAGGCTATGGGCGCAACGGCGATCGTCACTTCATCTTCCGACGAAAAGCTCGAGCGGGCGCGTGCTCTCGGCGCCGACTTCACCGTCAACTACAAGGCTGATCCTGATTGGGGCATAACGGTCGTCAACTGGACGGGCAAGCGCGGCGTCGATCATGTGCTGGAGATCGGCGGGCCAGGCACGCTGGCGCAGTCCATCACCGCTGCACGTCTCGGTGGGCATATCTCGCTGATCGGCATCCTGACGGGACTCAAAGGCGAAGTGCCAACCATGCTGCTGATGGCGAAGCAGATAAGACTCAAGGGTATTGTCGTAGGCTCGCGGGCGCATCAGCTCGACATGGTGCGCGGTCTCGAAGCGAGCGGCATCAAACCGGTGATCGACAAGACGTTTCCGCTCGCGGGTCTCGGTGATGCTTTCCGCTATGAGGAGAGCGCACAGCATTTCGGGAAGATCTGCATTGAGATCTAGAAGCGGCGGTTCGTTGCCTAACAGACTCTCAAGCATAAAAGTCTTGAAGATTCGTTAGGTTACGGCCTCGTTGCGCAAAAATATAAAAATCACCATCGAAGGAACTGCCCTGACTCGGCCGCATTATCGACGCACGCCGCTTGGGAACTTCATGTTCTTGCGTAGCCTCAGCGGTGAATTTTCAAAGGAAGACCGCGATGTATCCGGAAGGTTTCGATTTGCAGGCTGTGGCCGTCAAACTGCGGAGTGTGTTTTGCGTCGAGCAGGACCTACCGCTTCAGATCGAACGGATGCTCGCGCAACTGAACCACGCTACAGGCTAAGTTTCGCGTCAAGCAGACACTCCACGACCTCTAGGCTCTTCCCACGACCACGACTCACGAAAGCAAACGCCGCGAAGCTGCCCCTTCGCGGCGTTTGCCGTTTCATTCTTGAGACCCGGAAGGATCAGTCGTCCTTCTTGCGAGGAACGCTCGGAACCGCGCCGCCGGAGCGCGGACCCTTCTCCTTCTTGTCCTTCGGACCGGGAAGCGCCTTGCGCGGCGGAGTTGCCTCCACAAGCGCCGCTTCCGCGCCCTCCTCGTCGATATCGTCCTCGTCCTCTTCCTTCCGCGGCTTTTTGGAAGGATCGCCCGGGATGATCTCGAACGTGAGCGCGCTGTCCTCGCCCTTGCCCTGCACGAGCACCTTCACGGTGCCGCCATGTTCGAGCTTGCCGAAGAGCAGTTCATCCGCGAGCGGTTTCTTGATGTGCTCCTGGATGACGCGTGCCAGCGGCCGGGCGCCGAACTTCTCGTCGTAGCCCTTCTCGCCGATCCACTTCTGCGCACCTTCCGAGAGCTCGATGGTGACGCCGCGGTCTGCGAGCTGCGCCTCGAGCTGGAAGATGAACTTCTCGACGACCTTGGCGATGACGCTCGCCGGGAGACCCGAGAACGGGATCACGGCGTCGAGGCGGTTGCGGAACTCCGGCGTGAACAGGCGGTTCACGGCCTCCGTATCCTCTCCCTCGCGCTTCTCGCGGTTGAAGCCCATGGGCGGACGCGCCATGTCGCTCGCGCCGGCGTTGGTCGTCATGATGAGGATCACGTTGCGGAAGTCGACCGACTTGCCGTTGTGATCCGTCAGCTTGCCGTGGTCCATCACCTGCAGAAGGATGTTGAACAGGTCCGGATGCGCCTTCTCGATTTCGTCGAGCAGGAGCACGCAGTGCGGATGCTGGTCCACGCCGTCGGTCAGGAGACCGCCTTGATCGAAGCCGACATAGCCCGGAGGCGCACCGATGAGACGCGAGACCGTGTGCTTCTCCATGTATTCCGACATGTCGAAGCGCAGGAGCTCAACACCCATGAGGGAGGCCAACTGCTTGGCGACCTCGGTCTTGCCGACGCCGGTCGGGCCTGAGAACAGGTAGGAGCCGATCGGCTTCTCCGGTTCGCGAAGGCCCGCACGCGCGAGCTTGATCGCGGCGGAGAGCGCCTCGATGGCCTTGTTCTGACCGAACACAAGCCGCTTCAGATCCTTCTCGAGGTTGCCCAGCACCTCCGCGTCGGACTTGGTGACCGTCTTCGGCGGAATGCGGGCCATGGTCGCGACCGTCGCCTCGACCTCCTTCACGGTGATCTTCTTCTTGCGCTTGCCTTCCGGCACCAGCATCTGCGAGGCGCCCGTCTCGTCGATCACGTCGATCGCCTTGTCGGGCAGCTTGCGGTCATGGATGTACTTGGCCGAAAGCTCGACCGCAGCCTTGATGGCTTCGCCCGTGTACTTGAGCTTGTGGAACTCCTCGAAGTAAGGCTTCAGACCCTTCAGGATCGCGATGCTGTCTTCGACAGTCGGTTCCTTCACGTCGATCTTCTGGAACCGGCGCACCAGTGCGCGGTCCTTCTCGAAGTGCTGGCGATATTCCTTGTAGGTGGTCGAGCCGATACAGCGCACCGAACCGGACTGGAGCGCGGGCTTCAGCAGGTTGGATGCGTCCATCGCGCCGCCTGACGTGGCGCCAGCGCCGATCACGGTGTGGATCTCGTCGATGAAGAGGATCGCACCCGGATAGTTCTCGACCTCCTTCATCACGGCTTTGAGGCGTTCCTCGAAGTCGCCGCGATACCGCGTGCCGGCCAGCAGCGCGCCCATGTCGAGCGAGAAGATGGTGGCGTTCTTCAAGACCTCGGGCACCTCGCCGCGTAGGATCTTGCGCGCCAAGCCTTCCGCGATCGCCGTCTTGCCGACGCCCGGATCACCGACCAGAAGCGGATTGTTCTTCTGGCGGCGGCAGAGCACCTGGGTGGTGCGCAGCACTTCCTGCTCGCGGCCGATCAAAGGATCGATACGGCCGTCGCGCGCCTTCTTGTTGAGGTTCACGCAGTAGGTGTTGAGCGCATCCTGACCGGGCTTCTTCTCCTCGCCGGCCTCGCTCGCCTGCTCATCGTCCACGCCGCGTACTCCCCTGGGCTCCGACATCCCCGCTCGCTTGGCGATGCCGTGGCTGATGTACTGAACCGCATCGAAGCGCGTCATATCCTGCTCTTGCAGGAAGTACGCTGCATGGCTCTCGCGTTCCGCGAAGATCGCGACCAGCACGTTGGCGCCCGTCACTTCCTCGCGACCGGAGGACTGCACGTGCACGACAGCGCGATGGATGACGCGCTGGAACCCGGTGGTCGGCGTCGCTTCGGCGCTGCCCTTGTGGACGAGATTGGTCAGCTCGGTGTCGAGGTATTCGGTGACACGCGCGCGCAACTGGTCGAGATCCACGTTGCAGGCGCGCATGACGGCGGCCGCATCGCGGTCGTCGATGAGCGCGGCGAGCAGATGCTCGAGGGTCGCGAACTCGTGATTGCGCTCGTTCGCGAACTCGAGCGCGCGGTGCAGTGATGATTCAAGGCTCTTCGAGAAGGATGGCACGTCTGACCTACTCTTTCTCCATGGTGCATTGTAGAGGATGGCCATGCTGGCGCGAGAAGTCCATAACCTGCGTCACCTTCGTCTCGGCCACCTCGTAGGTGAACACTCCGCAGATACCGACGCCCTTGTGATGGACATGCAGCATAATCCGCGTGGCTTCCTCGCGCCCTTTGCTGAAATACTTCTCCAGCACGAGCACGACGAACTCCATCGGCGTGTAGTCGTCATTCAGAAGCAGCACTTTGTAGAGTGACGGCTTCTTAGTCTTCGGCCGGGTTTTGGTGACGAGGCCTGTTTTGCCTTCTTCGCCGCCCCGGTCGTTATCCCGGTCGTTTCCGGCACCGTTCTTCCCCGCCATTCTAAGTCCTAGTGTCATCTCGCCCGTCGTCGATCCTAACCATGCCCTTCCATCAAGGGGGCAACTCACAATGCCTTGGCATGTTCGCTCAGCTAGCTTGCGCCAGCAATGCCCTCTGTGGCCCGACCGTTGGGGCAAATCACCAGACCAATCCGGCGAATTGAAAGTGGGGAGTCTTGCGGGATAAAAAAGGCCCGGGCGCGCCGCCCAGGCCTCATTCTCGTCTGCTACCTCGTGGTGCGGAGCACCCATGCCGGACCTACCTGGCGTTTTGGAAGGCCTTCTCGACCGGCTTATAGGCGTCCTTGGCCAAAGACGTGTACATGCCGCCGATCTTGGTCATCTGCTGCATATAGTCTTCGTAGGCCTTCTTGGCGAAGCTGGACTGGATCTCGAAGGCCTGCTTGAGCGACTTTGCGGACGCGAGCTTCTCGAAGGTTGCCGTTCCATCCTCGAAAGCGCGCTTCGAATAATCGGTCATTTCGGCGGCAATCGCCTGCCAGCTCTTGTTCCAATCGCCGAAGAACTTCAACGCGGTATCGACGTTGTTCTGACCGAGCTTCTGAAAATCCTGGAAACCGTTGATCATGGGATGCCTGCCTGCTTCTATCGGGTGGAAGACCGTAGTGTCGGCGTCGGGTGCCTTGATCATAATTTAGCCGCACCGCAGCATTTTTCAAGCGTTGCATTGCAATGCAGCATTCAGCAAGCCATCAGGTGGGCCTGTTAAGAAATTCGCAGCACCGCTTCGCTAGCGTCCCATCTTACGGACTTCGCAGCCGGAAACCGGGGATCCAGTACCCCTGGCCGCAAAGTGGCCGCGAAGGTAGGCATTCAATCAGGGTTCGGATATGGTTGATGGTCCGGGGGCCGGGCCTAAGCAGCAAGCACTCAATATCGAATTCAGGCTCGAAACCGCGCCCGACATGGCGCCGGTTCATGGGACGAGGGATCTTTGACGACATTCGTCACGCGATCGATATTTCTGGCCGTGGCGCTGTGCGCCGCGCTGATGGCGCCTGCCGCAGCCGCACAGGCGGCTCCCGACAAACAGGCCTCGTTCATCATCGACGCCAACAGCGGCAAGGTGTTGCACGCGCAATCTGCGGACGAACCGCGTTTTCCCGCGTCGCTCACGAAGATGATGACGCTCTACATGCTGTTCGAGGCGATCGAAGCCGGCCGCATGACCTATGACACGCCGATCCGGTTCAGCGAGCGGGCCACCGGGATGGCGCCTTCGAAGCTCGGGCTTAAGGCCGGCGAAGAGATCACGGCGCTCGAAGCGATCAAGGTTCTGGTCGTCAAATCCGCCAACGATGTCGCGTGTGCGATTGCCGAGACCATCGGCGGATCGGAGTATGAATTCGCAAAGCTCATGACGGAGCGCGCCCGCGCCATCGGCATGAGCTCGACCACCTTCCGCAACGCGTCCGGCCTGCCCAACCCTGCGCAGAAGAGCACGGCGCGCGACATGGTCACCCTCGGCCTCAGGCTGCAGGACGACTTTCCGGAGCATTACCGTCTGTTCGCGACCACGTCGGTGACGATCCGCGGCAAGACCTACAAGACGCACAACACGCTGATGAACGGCTTTCCGGGTATGGACGGCATCAAGACCGGCTATACGCGGGCTTCCGGCTTTAACCTGGTGTCTTCGGTGCGTGCCGATGGCAAGCACGTCGTCGGCGCCGTGTTCGGCGGCAAAACGGCCGCCACGCGTAATGCGCTGATGCGCTCGCTGCTGTTCTCGTCGCTTGAAAAGGCTTCGACCAAGAGAACACGGCAAGGTTCGCCACAACTCGTCGCGCAGACGCGTCCGGCTGCCAAGCGACCCCAGTTTGCGCAGGCTGATGCGACCTGGGCGCCGAAAACGAAGAAATCCGCCGCCGAGAAGCCAGCCCCCAAGCCGGTAGCCGTCCAGGTTGCGCAGAACGTGCCTCCGCCCGCACCGGCTCCGCGCCCTGCGCAAACGGCCGAGCGGCGTGACCGTATCGCTGAGGTACTTTCGGAAGAAGGCGACGCCGGAGCGGACGCGCCGCAAGCGCCGCGCCTCGATCTACAGGCGTTGCGGCAAGCAATGACCGACACAGGGTCGGTATCGCCGGCACCGGCGCCGCAAGCTTCGCCACCGCAGGACATCGCCGGACTGATCCGCCATTCGATCGTCGAAGACAACGCCAATGCTCCGGCCCAACAGCTCGGCGATCGTCAGCCCGCCGCACGCCAGCCCGGAACGCTCGGCGCTCAGGCCAACACCTTGGCATTCGCTGCTCCCGCACAAGCCGGGGCTCCGACGCAACGGCTCAGTACCGAGCCGTCGCATCTCAAAGGGCCGACACCCGCGCCGCAATCGAACTTCGCGGCCGCGCCCGTCGGTCTCGGCTACGAGATCCAGATCGGCGCTTACAGCTCAGCTAGCGAAGCCCAGGCAAAACTCGAGAACGTTCGGAGCCGCGCTGTCGGCCTGCTCGACCGCCACGCCGGCGTGACGCTGCCCGTGCTGCGCGATAACCGCCAGATCTTCCGGGCGCGCTACGTCCATTTCGACGAGAGCACGGCCTCCCACACCTGTCTTGAACTGCGTCGCCTCGCCATTGACTGCTTTGTCATGAAAGCCGATTAAGACGCGGCCAACTCCGATTGTTGATCGGGGCTGGGTGCGTTCGGGGGACTTCATGTTGCAAAGCTGGCTTTCGGTTGCCGGGATCGCGATCGATCTCCTCGGCTTCATCCTTCTTCTCAGGGAGTGGTGGCTCGCGTTCTTCCATGAATCCGCGGCGCTCGACTTCCAGCAGCAGCGCGCTTGGCAGATGTCGCTTCGGCATCATCAGAGCTCCCACGCCTCTGATCAGCTGCGGTCGCATCTCGACACACACAATCGCATTCAAGACGAGATGGCCGAGCGCTCGGCACGAGCGCGGCACATGGCGACGCTCAAGTCTCGCAAGCGGATGTTCATGGCGGCGACAGTGCTGATCGTGATCGGCGCGCTGTTGCAGCTCGTCGGACAGATCCCGGCCGAACTCTTCACCGCTCTCACCGGGCTTGGTTGAGCAGCACGTCCTTCGCTTCATTGACCTGGGCGGCAAGATACGTCGAGCCGCCCCGATCCGGATGCAGCTTCAGCATCAGGTCGCGGTGCGCGCGCCGGATCTCGTCATCGGTCGCGCCGGGCTTCAGGCCCAGAATGTTCAACGCGTCCTCTGGCTGCATGCGTCCGTCGCCATCGCGCATGGCGCTTTCGCCGCGCGAGACGTCCTCCCGCCACGTGGGATGAATGCGATCCAGGTAGGTTTCGAGAAGCTGGGCCGATTGCGGATCGATGAAGCGGCAGTCGTGCCAGAGCAGCGCCACTTCGGCGGGCTTCAGCGTATCGAGATCTCGGCCCGCGAACATGCCCTTGAGAACATGGCCCGTCATCGCGCCCGTGTCGTGGTCGAGTTCCATGGAGAGGTGTTCGGTGGTCACGGTCGACTGTTGACCCGACGACTTTTGCGTCGGCCCGCTCGGCGCGATGCCGCTCCATCCCAGCAGCCAGGCACCGAGAATGCCGAGGAGGCTCGCCGGTCCTGCCGCGCCACGGACAAGAAAGATCGCTGCAGCGCCGAGCGCGAGCGCGCCGCCGGCCAGCCGCATCTGGCGCGCCATGGCCGCGGGATTTGCGCGGGTGAAGCCCGTCAGCAGGAACAAGGCCAGCACGAGCACGGCAAGGCCGAGTAGAAGGAACTGCATCAGTGCGTCACTCTCGGCAAAGTCTGGTCCTGGCTCTCATCCAATGGCGGACGAGCATCCGCTGCGGTTACTTTGACAATCTATGGGCTAGCTCGGCATCTGTCCAAGGAGCCTCTGCGCGCCTCTCCCGCCCGATTTCGCCAGCAGCCGCTCGAGCGCCTTTCGTCCGCCCGCAGCGTAGACCGCGACAGCAGTCAACAGCTCCCGCAGCTCGGCGGCGGAACCCGGACCAAAGCGGCAGTGTGCGCCTTTGGTAAGGCGGGCAATCTCCTTGAAGGCACGCGTGGCGTTCGGATCGTCGCCCTCCTGGAACAGGAACGCAGGGACGCCGAGCAATGCCAGCTCTCCGGCGCGGCCCGCGAGATCGTCGATCGGCTCCTCCACCGCGTCGCCGACATAGACGAGCGCGCTGATCTTCGTCTTCTCGGATTCGCGACGTGCGTGCGTCAGCACCTTGCCGATCTGGGTGAATCCGCCGTGACAGGCGACCTGCCGCATCAACCCGGCGAGAGCATCGGCGTTCGCGACCCAGCGCGAGGCGCGAGCTTCGCCTGCACCGCGAAAGTACATGAGCTGCACTTCGAGCGAGCCGATCTCCTTCACGGCGCGAAACATCTCGGCCTGGAGAGCAAGCGCCATGTCCCACGTGGGGGCGCGGCTCATGGTGGCGTCCATGGCGAAGAGCAGACGGCCACGCGGTGCGCCCGCTGCCGGCGAGAGCGCCTTCACCTTGGCGACGAAGTCCGCGACTTCAGCACTGCTCGACGCCTGGGGCGCAGGCGGGCGCGCGGCCGCTTCGGACGGCGCAGGCGTGCTTCCAGTCTTTGTGTCGGGCGTGTCGGTTTTGCGGACCATCGGGCTTCCACATCAGGCGATTGTCTCATCCTAACATGGCGAGTGATGGCCGCGGCGGCAACGTTTCCGGGATGCTCCGTCCGGCGCGCTTGGCCGACGCGGCTCAATCGGCTTCCGGCACGCCGTCGGTCAGAAGGCCGACATTGCCGCCGGTAGCGGTGATGTCCGTGGTGCGCACACGCTCGGTCGTGAAGCGCGTGAGGTAGTTCGGGCCACCCGCCTTCGGCCCCGTGCCCGACAGCCCTTCGCCGCCGAACGGCTGCACGCCCGGCACAGCGCCGATCTGGTTACGGTTGACGTAGAGATTTCCGACGCGCGCGTGTTCGGCTACGTAGTCCGCAACATATCCGATGCGGCTATGGACGCCCAAGGTCAGGCCGTAACCCGACGCGTTGATGCTTTCGACGACCTTCGGCAGGTGGCCGCCCGCGAAGCGAACGATATGCAGGATGGGACCAAAGACCTCGCGATCAAGCGCGGCCATGCCGTCGATCTCGTAGCAGGCAGGCGTGACGTAGGTTCCGGCACGGCAATCGGTTGGTAGCCTCAGATCAATGAGTTCGCGTGCGTCGCGCTGCATGCGGACTTTGTGCGCTTCGAGCGCGTCCTGTGCTGCTTCGTCGATCACCGGGCCAACGTCCGTCGCGTAGTCGAAGGGGTCTCCGACCTCGAGCGTTTCAATCGCGCCGGTCAACATGCGGATGGTGCGATTGGCGATCTCCTCCTGGAGGAAGAGTACGCGCAGAGCCGAACAGCGCTGGCCAGCACTATCGAACGCTGATCGAACTGCGTCGCGCACGACCTGCTCAGGCAACGCGCTGCTGTCGGCGATCATGGCATTAATGCCGCCCGTCTCGGCGATGAGCGGCACCATGTCGGACTTGCGGTCGGCGAGAACTTTCTGAATGGCCCAGGCGGCCTCGTTTCCGCCGGTGAAGGCGACGCCCTTGATCTTGGGCGACTTGACGAGCGCCGCGCCGACGGCGCCAGTCCCAGTGAGAAGATGCAGCACGTCCGTCGGCACGCCGGCCTGATGCAGCGTGCGGATCGCGAGCATCGCCGTGACCGGCGTCTGCTCCGCAGGCTTTGCAAGCACAGTGTTACCAGCAGCCAGCGCCGCCGCGATCTGGCCGACGAAAATCGCCAGCGGGAAATTCCACGGCGCGATGCACGCGAAGGGGCCACGACCGCGCAGATCGAGCGTATTGGCTTCGCCTGTCGGGCCTTTCAGCGCTGCCGGAGCGCCCATCAGGCGGCGCGCTTCGACAGCGTAATAGCGAAGAAGGTCTGCTGCTTCGCGCACCTCCGCCATGGCGGCTGGCAACGTCTTGCCCGCTTCGCGCACGAGCACCGCCATCAGACGTGCGCGATCGCGCTCGATCATATCGGCGGCGAGATCCAGGATCTTGGCGCGTGCCGGGCCACCGAGACGGTCCCATGCGTGAGCCGCGCGTTCCGCACTGAGGATGGCCGCGTCGACCTCGCGCGGCGTTGAGATACGGACCGTACCGAGGCGTTCGCGTCGATCGTGCGGGCACGTGAGCAGCGACGCCTGCGGACCGCCGACGGTTTCTGCGCCATCTACAATCGGGCCGGCGTCGAACTGGCGCTCCAGCGCCGTTTCCATCTGTGCGATCAACTCGCCGCGCGCCGTGCGATCGGTCAGCGCCACACCCGCTGAGTTCTTGCGCTCGGGCCAGAAGATGTCGCGCGGACGCGGCAAGGCCTTCGCAGCAGCTGAGCCGTTGCGCTCATGCTCGGCGGCTTCGACGGGATCGCGGATGATCTTCGCGACGGGTGCTTCGGCATCCGCGATGCGGTTCACGAACGAGGTGTTGGCGCCGTTCTCCAGCAGCCGGCGCACGAGATAGGACAGCAGGTCTTCATGCTCTCCGACCGGCGCATAGACGCGGCAGGGAATGCGCAGCTTGCCAGGAGCAGAGACTTCCTCGTAAAGCGCCTCGCCCATGCCGTGCAGGCGCTGGAATTCGAAGCCCGTCTGGCCGGCGGCGACGACCGCAGAAGCAACGGTGTGAGCGTTATGGGTCGCGAACTGCGGATAGAAGGCCTTCGTGTCCGACAGTAGCAGGCGCATACACGCGAGATACGACACGTCGGTGTGCAGCTTGCGCGTAAGAACGGGATAATCGGAAAGTCCGCGCTCCTGCGCCCATTTGATTTCGCTATCCCAATACGCGCCTTTGACGAGGCGAACGGGGATGCGGCGGCCGCCCTGCTCGGCGAGGCGACGCAGCCAGCGAATGGTCGGGATGGCGCGTTTGCCGTAAGCCTGGATCGCGAGGCCGAGCCCTGTCCAACGTTCGAGCGCAGGGTCCTGATACGCGTGGGCGAACATATCGAGCATAAGCTCGTGGCGATCCTGCTCCTCGGCGTCGAGGGTGACGGCGATGCCGCGAGCCTCTGCCGCGCGCAGGAGAGCGAGAAGGCGCGGGTAAAGTTCGACTGAGAGGCTTTCGTCCTTGCCGGGCTCGTAACGCGCATGGAGCGCGGAAAGCTTGATGGAGAGGCTCGGGCGCGCAATCAGCGAATCCGGATGTGACAGCGGATTTGGCCCTGCCGATTGGCCCACCGCGTCGATGGCGGTCATGTACCGCTCGAAGTAACGCTCCGCGTCTTTCGCCGTTTTGGCGGCTTCGCCCAGCATGTCGTAGGAGAAGCGGAAGCCGCGTGCTTCGTATGGCGCGGAGCGGCCGATCGCTTCGCGAATGGAGCGGCCGAGCACGAACTGATCACCCAGGAGCCGCACAGCCTGACGGACAGCCTGGCGAATGAACGGTTCGCCCGAGCGCGCGGCAAGGCGCTTCAAGGCATCCCAGGGATTGGCACCGCGCGTCTCACGCAGCTTGACGATGCGGCCCGTCAACATCAGCGCCCACGTGGACGCGTTGACGAGCGTGCTGTCGGAGTGCCCACGATGGCGCTCCCACTGGCCGCCGGCGATCTTGTCGGCGATGAAGCGGTCGGCTGTTTCGGCGTCGGGGATGCGAAGAAGTGCCTCCGCGAGGCACATCAGGATGACGCCTTCCTCGCTCGATAGGCCGTATTCGCGCATGAAGGCGTCGATGCCGCCGTGCTTGGCGCCATCCACGCGTGCCGCTTCCACAAGAGATCGCGCCAATTCAGCCGTGCGGCGGCGCTCGTCTTCCGTAAAGACGGCGCGCTCGATCAGGCCACCGACAAGGCGCATCTCGTCGGAGAGGAAATGTGCAGCGATTTCGTCGCGCGGCGGTTCCTCGCCTTCGCCGGCCGTGCGGCCAGCGAAATCGGATTTTCTCAGCGCCACCATGCAGTCCCCTCTCTATCGACGGGAGCACATCTGATTCTGCCGATGTTTGCACACTCCCATGTGGCGTTTGGCTGTGGGTTGTACAACGGCCGGACTGGATGGTGGCCGGAAGGGCGCAGAGGTGGCGCATGCCCTTGACGTCCCGCGAGAGGCAGCCTCACTTCGCGCTCAATCTTGTCCGTTCAATCGCGGACGACATTTTCAAGACTCAGCACGACAATGGGAAGGACAAGCCGCGTGGAGACTGTTCGCACAATCAATGATTTACGGCATGTCGTCGGCCAGTGGCGTGCGAACGGCGAGCGCGTTGCGCTGGTGCCGACGATGGGCGCGCTCCATGCCGGTCACATCTCGCTCGTGGCCGCGGCGCTCGGCGTGGCGGACAGAGTGGTTGTCTCGATTTTCGTCAATCCGACGCAGTTCGCCCCGAACGAAGACCTCGATCGCTATCCGCGCGACGAAGCGGGTGATGTGGCGAAGCTCGCGGGAGCAGGCGCGCACCTCGTCTGGGCGCCGACGGTTGCGGACATATATCCCGAAGGCTTCGCGACACAGATCGTGCCCGAAGGCGCGGCGCTGCCGCTCGAAGGCGCTTACCGCCCGCATCATTTCGGCGGCGTTGCGACAGTTGTATGCAAGCTCATTCTCTCGGCGCTCCCGGATGCAGCCTTCTTCGGCGAGAAGGATTTCCAGCAGCTCGCCGTGATCCGGCAGATGGTGCGCGATCTTTCCGTGCCGGTCGTGATCCAGGGCGTGCCGACGGTGCGGGAGGACGACGGGCTCGCGCTTTCCTCGCGCAACGCCTACCTCAGCGAAAACGACCGCTATATCGCGCCGATGCTGTTCAAGGCGGTCACGGAAGTGGCCCGGGGCCGCGATCCGCGCGAGGCGGCGGAAGCCCTGCTCAGGGCGGGCTTCTCGAAGGTCGACTACATCGACATCCGCGATGCCGAGACGTTTGCGCCGTACGCGATGGGCTCGGGCCGGCCGGGGCGCGTTCTCGCCGCCGCATGGCTCGGCAAGACGCGGCTCATCGACAACGTCGGGTTTTGAATTCGAGCGCTTTTCTGGAACCGGCACGTTCTCCTGACAGTTGGCGAGCACACGGTCAGGAGGACTCTCAAATGCCGAAAACACGGTACACCGACAACACGTTCGCTACGAACCCGCCCGGTGGCAAGCATCACGATGTCAGGATCGATGAGACGGATCTTCTTCCGCCAAGGCCCGCGAAGAAGGCTGCCAAGGCTCCGGCGCGCAAGGCAACCACTCGCAAAGCAGCTGCTCGCCCTGTGGCGTCCCGCAAATCGACGACCGCTCGCAAGGCTGCTGTTAAGAAAAAGCCTGCTGCAAAGAAAAAAGCGCGCCGTTGACTCTACTCGCGCGCTGCCGGCCCGGGGCGGCGGGTGGCGAGCCAGACGCCGAGCGCGATCAGGGCGATACCGGCTCCGTGATATGGGTATAGGCGCTCATCGAGTAGAATGACGGCGAGGATGATGCCGAACACCGGAACAAGGTGGACGGCGAGCCCCGCCGTGTTCGCGCCGACGAGCTGCACGATGCGGTTGAACGCGATGTAAGCTAGGACGGACGCGAATATCGCCACATAGGCAATCGCGAGCAACGAGTTCGTGCTCACCGGGATCGGCCCGACCATGATCGTTTCCGCGATCATGAACGGCAGCAAAATGACTGCGCCCAGCGCGAAGCTTGCAAAGGCAAAGCTGAAGCCGTGGACCGGCGGGCGCAGGCGTAAGAGCGTCGTATAGACCGCGTAGCTCACGACGGCCGCCAGCATCCACAGGTCCCCGCGCTTGAAATCGAGCCCGAGAAGCACCGCAGGATCTCCATGCGAGATCAGGATCAGCGTTCCCACAAACGACGCCGCGATGCCGGCCGCCTGAGCGCTCGTTACCGTCTCGCGGAAGATCAGGAATGTCGCCAGCACGACGATGATCGGCATGGCCGTTTGCAACATGACGATGTTGATGGCGGTCGTCGTGTGGGCGGCGATGTAGAGGAACGTGTTGAAGACGCTGATGCCGAGCACGGTCAGAACCAGTATGATCGGCCAGTTCCTGAGCATAAGCGGAACGTCACGACGAAGATGCGGGGCGGCCAGCGGCAGGATGATCAAGGCGGCCACCGTCCAGCGCCAAAAGGCCAGCGAAACCGCCGGGATGTCGGCAGAAACGGTGCGGGCAACGATAGCGTTTCCGGCCCAGAACAGGCCGGGCAGAAGCATCAGGAAGCGCGCATTGTCGGCCAGAGCGGCGAGACCGCCGCGCGGCGTTGGATCGCCGTCGGATTGTTCTTGCATCTTCGCAATGTCCTTAGACCGCGATCGGCTTTGTTTGAATCGCGATCGCGCTCTAGGCTTTTGAGAAGACCAATGATTCACGCTTCGGACTTGTCACGCGCTGCCGATTTACGCCGCGCCCGGATAGATGGCGCGGCGATCGGAGCGACTGGGGCCGGAAGCGATCATGGTCTAGTGTCAGGCTCTCGCCACGCTGGCTGATACCAGAGACGGGCTCTCCGATCATAGAATTCGGCGTCAGGGCGTCGTTTCGGCGCAGAAGACACCGAAACCCAAAAAACGACCGCGGCCGTGGCGCGGCGGCACACACCGGCTCAGGCGTCGCAATTTCAGGATATTTTCGGTGTTAGCAGTCGGCGGTATCAATCTGCCACACTAAGAAAAATGCTGCGGACTTGCCAATCCACAGGGCGCCGTGTCACCTCTCGGCGCAATCGACAACCTGAGATTCGGGCCCTGGCTCGCGTCTGTATTGCGTTGTGCCGCCGGGCAGGCCTTCACAAGGCGCGAGGTGACAACGCATGGCGCAATCGATCCGCGATCTCTTCTCGAGCCTTACACAAAGCATGACCGAAAAGACCAGCCGGGCTCGCAAGCCCAACGATGCATCCGAAGCCTACACTGCAGCCGATATCGAGGTCCTCGAAGGCCTCGAACCCGTGCGGCGGCGCCCAGGCATGTACATCGGCGGCACGGACGAAAAGGCGCTGCATCACCTCTTCGCGGAAGTCATCGATAACTCGATGGACGAAGCGGTCGCGGGGCATGCCGACTGGATCGACGTGCGGCTCGATGCGGATGGCTATCTTTCGGTGGCCGACAACGGGCGCGGTATTCCTGTCGACCCGCATCCCAAGTTCAAGAACAAGAGCGCGCTCGAAGTCATCATGTGCACGCTGCACGCGGGCGGCAAGTTCGACGGCAAGGCGTACAACACGTCCGGCGGTCTGCACGGCGTCGGCGTGTCGGTGGTCAACGCGCTCTCGGACATCTGCGAAGTCGAGGTAGCGCGCGGCCAGCAGCTCTATCGCATGGTGTTCGCGCGCGGCCTTCCACAGACGAAGCTCGAAAAGCTCGGCCCGGTGATGAACCGGCGCGGCACGAAGGTGCGCTTCCATCCGGACGAGACGATCTTCGGCAAGGGCGCGCACTTCAAGCCAGCGCGCCTTTTCAAGATGGCGCGCTCGAAGGCGTACCTGTTCGGCGGCGTGAAGATCCGCTGGAGCTGCGATCCGGAACTGATCAAGGACGACACTCCGGCAGAAGCGGAGTTCCACTTCCCGGGCGGCCTCAAGGATTATCTCGCGTCCGAGATCGCCGGACAGACGATGGTGACAAAGGACATCTTCGCCGGCAACGTCGAGCGCGAAGGCAAACACGGTTCCGTCGAGTGGGCCGTGGCCTGGATTTCGGACGAGGACGGCTTCTGCCGCTCCTATTGCAACACCATTCCGACAGGCGAAGGCGGCACGCACGAGAACGGCTTCCGCTCGGCTCTTTCCAAGAGCCTGCGCGAGTTCGGCGAGCGCGTGGGCAATCGCAAGGCGGCCCAGATCACGGCGGATGACGTGATGGGCACGGCGGCTGCCATGCTCTCCGTCTTCATCCGCGAGCCTGAGTTCCAGGGCCAGACCAAGGACAAGCTCGCGACGCAGGAAGCCTCACGCATCGTGGAATCCGCGGTGAAGGATGCTTTCGATCACTGGCTGACGGACAGCCCGCAGCAGGCGACGCGCCTCCTCGAGTGGTCGATCGATCAGGCTGAAGAGCGGTTAAAGCGCAAACGCGAGAAGGAAGTCGGGCGTCAGTCCGCAACGCGCAAACTGCGCCTTCCCGGCAAGCTTGCCGACTGCTCGATCCAACAGGCAGCGGGCACCGAGATCTTCATCGTCGAGGGTGACTCGGCCGGCGGTTCGGCCAAGAGCGCGCGCAATCGTGAGACCCAAGCCATCCTGCCGCTACGAGGCAAGATCCTGAACGTCGCGAACGCGTCGTCGGCGAAGCTGGCGCAGAACCAGCTTCTCGCGGACCTCATCCTGGCGCTCGGCGTCGGAACGGGCACGAAATACCGTGACGAGGATCTGCGCTACGAGCGTGTGATCGTGATGACGGACGCCGACGTGGATGGCGCGCATATCGCTTCGCTGCTCATCACGTTCTTCTATCAGGAGATGCCGGAGCTCATCGAGCACGGACATCTGTTCCTGGCTGTGCCGCCTCTCTACAAGCTCACGCACGGGGCGAAGTCGTTTTACGCCACCACCGAGCGGCAGCGCGACGAGATCATGAAGCGCGAGTTCGCAGCCAACGCGAAGGTCGACGTTAGCCGCTTCAAAGGTCTCGGCGAGATGAACGCGCAGCAGCTCAAAGAAACGACGATGGACCCGAAGAAGCGTCTTCTGCTTCGCGTCGAGATCGGCGACGGCGATCGGACCTTGATCGGCGATGCGGTGAACGCGCTTATGGGATCGAAGCCGGAAGCGCGTTTCCGCTTCATCCAGGATCGCGCCGCGTTCGCGAAGGATCTCGATATCTAATCTAAGTTACAGGGGCGGGCTCAGTGTCCGCCCGCTCACTTTGCGCTATTTGCGCTTCCAGCTTTTCGAGCCAGCCGAGCAGCGCTTCCGCAGCAATCTTCCATTCGGGGTCGAGCATCACGCTGTGCGACAGGCCGGGCAGGATGACGGGCTCCACGCCGTACCACATGCCCGTAGCCCAGAGATCCTCGCGGCGGATCAGGCGATCTTCTGAACCGCCCGCGACGAGCATCGGCGGAGCCAGCCAGGGCATCGGCGCAAAGGGGATCAGCCCCTGCAGTTCGAGCCCGACTATCGAGCTTTCGAGACCGCCGCGCTCCATGTATTTCGCGAACGTCTTCTGATCGACGCGGTTCGAGAAAAGGCCGTCGCGCAGCACGTCGACGTCCATGTCCGCCACTCCCGTGAACATACCCGAAAGCTCGCGCCAGAGCGTCGGCCGCGAGAACATCATGGCGAAGTTCGCAGCCATCAGGCCGCCGGGCGGGACGGACGCGAGCAGCGCTGCACCCGACAGAGACACGCCGTTGCGAATGGCGCCCTGCACCACGGCGCCGCCCATCGAGTGGCCGATTGCCACGACGGGCCGGTCGATCTCATCCACCGCCTCTCGCATGTCGGACGCGTAGTCTTGCAGAGTGAGACCCATGAGCCGATCGCGCCCGCAACTTTCGCCATGGCCGCTCAAGCTCAGCGCATGCACTTCATAGCCAGCATCGGCGAGGTAGGGCATGAAATGCTCTTCCCATACCCATGCGCCAACAAAGATGCCGTGAACGAGAAGCAGATCGAAGGGGCGCGATTTGCCGCGACCTTTCGTATGAAGAATTTCAAGTGACATGCCGCACCTGGCGCCGCTTCGCTCAGCGCTATTACTCGGCGTTCATTGATTATGCGCAAGGCCGTATCGCGTCGCATGTGACTGCGCGCTCACGATCAGCGGGCGGATTGCGCGCTTACACCTGCACCTGTTCCGGCGTTTCAGGCTCGGCGCCCGGCTCGTCCCGCAGCGCCTTCGAGACGAGGTTTCGCATGTTCTCGTCCACCCACTGGCGCAGGATAGGACGCAGCAGCGCCGCCGTCTGGTCGACATCCAAGTTCGCATCGGGTGCAGCGGGACGATTGACCGCAACGTGCACTCCGCTTTCATCCTCCTGCTCGGATGCGCCGCGTCCCAGCAGAAAGCTCGCGTGCTCGAACCGCGCGCGCGGGATCGACGAATGCACTTTGCGAGCGGGCTTGATAATGGGCCTAGGTTCTTCCGTGAGGCGCGGAGGAAGCATCGGCCTCAAGCAAAAGTCTTCGCCGATGCCGGATGCGGCCGGCTGGCGTGACGACGGAATGGCCAGCACAGGCGACTGGCCCATACGGGCCATCAGCGTATCTTTGAACGTGCGCAGAATACGAGGATGAATTGCCGGTTCGTGACTGTGCAACGGCGGAGGTGCAAACACCGGGGCCGGCGCAGGCTCTCGTGCAATCGGCGGATCTTTAAGTTCCTTCGACCGAAACAGGGCCGGCAACTCGAACGGCTCGTGCTCGAGCGGGATCTCGATGGGCGAAGCGAATGTCGTCTCGGATGGAGACGCGCCAGCTTGGATGACGCGACGGATCGAGGCAAGAACCTCGTCGATGCCGGGCTCAATACGCGGATGCCCTTCCATAGACCCCATTACGCCTACCTCGCATTGACTCACGACGACAAAACATTCGCGCCTGCGGCTCGACCCGCCCAAGTGCGCCGCGCTGCTCAGAGCTGCTCTCGGATTTCACACGATGTCGTACGAGGGATGATAGGCGACGATGTGGCGAGCATCAGGCGATGCGCGGTTATGCACAATCTGCCGCAGCACGCGTACTGCGAGCCTTATAATCCAACATAATCCCACGATGTTTTGGAGCGTATGTATGGGACGTTCCGCGCGCTGCGCATGCGAAAACAAAATTTCGCACCGTTTTTGATCGCTAGTGCTCACCGCGTAAAGAGAGGAGCAGCGGGATATGACTGTAAGCCAGGGTGAGCGGCTGCCGGAAGCAAGCTTTGTCGTGATGGGCGAAGCGGGGCCGGAGGTAAAATCGACCGCCGAGATTTTCGAGGGCAAGCGCGTCGCGCTTTTCGGGCTGCCGGGCGCATACACGCCGATCTGTCATAAGGAACATTTGCCGGGCATCGTGGCGCTCTACGACGCGCTACGCGGCCACGGCGTCGACACGGTTGCCTGCACCGCCGTCAACGATGTGTTCGTGCTCAATCGCTGGGCGAAGGATCACGATGCGCGCGGGAAGGTGATGATGCTGGCAGACGGCAACGGCGATTTCGCCGTCGCGTCGGGGCTTGCCGTCGATCTTTCGGAATTCGGTCTCGGCGTGCGGTCGAACCGCTATGCCATGTTCGTCTCAGACGGACGCGTGAGCCTGCTCAGTGTCGAGGACGTACTTTCCAATCACGACAAGTCCAGCGCGGCGTCGCTCTGCGATATGATGGATCACGGCTAGTCCACACGGCGCAAGGCGGAGCTGCGTCGCGTTCAGCTTCCGCCGCCACGCTGCTTCCGCGCCCAATAAATTGCGAAAACAGCAATCCAGAACAGCAGCGCTGCGACGTCTAAGAGCGTGGACAGTTCCCGTAGACTTCTGTTCCACGGCTGATCGGGCGGGCCCATCAGGGCCAGCACGCTGACGATGATGCCGATGACCAAGCATAAGCCAACACCGATCCAGGCAATTCGAATTGCGCGACGTGTCATGGCCAGCTCCTGATCGCCGCCGTTTCTCCCTGCGACGGCTGCCACGAGACTAACACGATTGTGCCGATCGCGAAATTGCTCCCACAGGCCGGAAAGATAGGCCAACTTCCGGAAAGTGCCCCTCCGCCAATTTATCGTCGGTTGGCGAGTGTGTCTCCGTGGCGTTCGCTATAGCAGATCCTCGAACCTCCGCCGGCCGGAGACGTCGGCGCTCAAACGCGTCAAGGAGTACGCATGTCCGAAATCGTAAGCTCGGCAGGACGCGTGGCGCGCAGCCCCGCCTTCAAATTCTTTCTCATCGCGTTTCTGATCCTGATGCTGCTCGTGCCGCTCCTCATCGTGGGCGGGCTCGTCTCCGAGAGAGAGGGCCGTGCGCGGTCTGTGACGGGGGACGTGGCGCGAACATGGGGCGGCATGCAGCAGCTGACGGGCCCCTATCTGGTGGTGCCGTACACAGTTCGTGTCGAGGTGCAGGAAGGCGATAAGGTCATTCAGCGCACGCTCGAGCGGCGCGCGGTGTTCCTGCCGGACGAGCTTACCTTTACTGCCGACGCGAAGTCCGGCGTTCTGCATCGCTCCATCTTCGACGTGAACGTCTACACGGCAACGGTTGCGGTGGCTGGGCGTTTTGCGGCGCCTGATCTTGCGGACGTCGCACCCGATGCGATCTCCGTGCGCTGGCAGGACGCGATTTTCGCGCTCGCTTTGAACGACGTGTCGGGCCTCAAAGATGCGGCGATGCTTTCGATCAACGGGCGGGACAAGCTTCCATTCCAGCCCAGCCTCGGCGTTCCGGCGGCGAACTTGAACGGCATCCACGCCAAGCTTGCTTCCGCACCATCCGCCGCCGCGAGCGACGGCAAGGTGGCCGCATTCGACTTTCACGCCGACCTGCATTTCACTGGCTCGTCCTCGCTCAACTTCGCGCCAGCCGCGCGTGAGACGCGCGTCGAACTCACCTCCGACTGGCCGCATCCGAGCTTCAACGGCGCGTTTCTCCCGATCGAGCGCACCGTCAAGGCGGACGGCTTCTCGGCCAAGTGGCGTGTGCCGCATCTCGCGCGCAGCGTGCCTCAGTCGTGGACCACCATGGACAGTGGGCTCGACCGCTTCCTGATCTATCAATTCGGCGTGTCGCTCAATCAGCCGGTCGACTTCTACGGCCTTGTGATGCGGGCGGTGAAGTACGGCGTGCTGTTCCTCGCCATCGCGTTCATGGCCGTGTTCGTCCTCGAGCTCCTCTCGAAGAAGCGCGTGCACGCCGTGCAGTACGTCTTCGTCGGGCTCGCGATGGTGTTCTTCTACGTGCTGCTGCTCTCGCTCTCCGAACATTTGGGCTTTGCGATCGCGTATGTCGTCGCGTCGGCGGCCACGGGCGGAATGCTCGCGATCTATGTTGCGAAATCTCTCGGCAGCGCTTCGAGCGGCGCGCTTATGGCGATCATGTTCGCGTTGCTCTACGGGTTTCTCTACCTCGTGCTTCAGCTTGAGGATTACGCGCTTCTGGCCGGCGCCCTGCTCGGCTTTGCTGCGCTCACGGCCGTGATGTTCGCGACGCTTAAAGTCGACTGGTCGGGTCTCGGAACCCATGCGGATCCAGACAGCTTGTCGGACGCCGTTCAGACCCGGTGACGATGTCTTCTGAAGCGAGCGGTACGCGCGCCAAAAGGCATTGAATTTGCGCTAGAAAAGGCGGCCGTCATTTATTCGAAGGCCGTTCTTATTTCGCAGTGCGACTTTTAAGCCGCAGAAACTCCATGATTTTTCTTGATTTTTAAAGGGCACTGTGCGATTCCGGCTGCGGCTCGGGCGCAGGGGCTACGATCTCATGCGATTCCATTTGTCCCTTTTCGAGCCCCAGATTTTGTATTTGCCCGCTTGCGGCATCTGCCATTCCCCTGCGCTCTCGTCGTCTTGAAGCTGCGCCCGGAAACCCTGTTGGGTTGCCTTTCCGGATGCATGTGCGCGCCAAGACCTTGAGATCGTTGTATGGAGACTTGGTTTTTTGGAAACGAAGACGTTCGCTGAGCTAGGGCTCAGCCCGAAGGTGCAGGCTGCCATCACCGCAGCTGGCTATTCAAACCCCACGCCCATCCAGGCTGCTGCCATTCCCGTGGCTGTTACGGGCAGAGATGTCCTTGGCATCGCACAGACTGGCACTGGCAAAACCGCTTCTTTCGTTTTGCCGATGATCACCCGCCTCGAGACCGGACGCGCCAGGGCGCGCATGCCGCGCTCGCTGATCCTGGCGCCGACGCGTGAGCTTGCCGCGCAGTGCGCACAAAGCTTCGAAAAATACGGCGTCAATCATAAGCTCGACGTCGCCTTGCTCATCGGCGGCGTTTCGATGGACGAGCAGGTCAAGAAGCTCGACCGCGGCGTGGACGTGTTGATCGCGACGCCGGGCCGTCTTTTGGATCACTTTCAGCGCGGCCGGCTCATGCTGATGGGCGTCGAGATCCTGGTGATCGACGAAGCCGACCGCATGCTCGACATGGGCTTCATCCCCGACATCGAGAAGATCTGCAATCTTCTGCCGCCACGCCGGCAGACGCTGTTCTTCTCGGCAACGATGCCGCCCGAGATCACGCGCCTGGTCAACCAGTTCCTGCGCGATCCGGAGCGTATCGAAGTCGCGCGGCCCGCCACGACGGCCAAGACGATCACGCAGAGCTTCCGCTTCTGCCCCGACAGCGAAGACTGGGTGAAGCGCGAGATGCTTCGCGACATGATCCGGTCGGAAACCGTCAAGAACGCAATCATCTTCTGCAATCGCAAGCGTGACGTGGCGATCCTTCTCAAGTCGCTTCAGAAGCACGGCTTCAACGCCGGTGCCCTGCATGGCGACATGGATCAGAAGAGCCGCATGGAAACGCTCGATCGGTTCCGCAACGGCGATATCACCGTTCTCGCAGCAAGTGACGTTGCCGCGCGAGGCCTCGATATTCCCGAAGTCTCTCACGTCTTCAATTTCGACCTGCCGTGGCAGTCGGACGACTACGTGCACCGCATCGGCCGCACCGGCCGCGCAGGACGCGAAGGCACGGCTCAGTCGATCGTCACTGTCGAAGACCTCAAGAGCTTCAAGGACATTGAAAAGATGCTCGGCGAAACGGCTGCCTGGATCGGCGAAGCGCCGACCGAGCAGGACTTCGCGGACGCCGGCAAACGTAAGCGTGGTCGGGGACGCGGTGGGCGTCCCGGCGCTGAGCGTCAAGGCGGCCGGGAGCGGAATGCTTCATCACGCGGCGAAGGTGCGCGCCCCGATGGTGGCCGTCGTTCGCAGCAGCAGCCTAAAGCCGGCCGCGAGGACGGACGCACTCGCGACGACACGCGTGCTCGCGATGAACCACGCGCTCGGGACGACATCCGCGCTCGGGAAGACGGGGGCCGCAACGCGGAAGCCAAGGCGCGTCCGCCACGCGAGGAAGGCCGCGAAGGTGGCCGTCCGCAGCAGCCAGCCAACGGTCAACGCGCTCAAGCCAAACCAGAGCAACCGCGTGGCGAACCGCGTGCCGCAAAGCCCGCGCCCCGTGCTCCGCAGCCTCGCGGTGCGGATGCCGAGCCATCGAAAGCCGCAGTCAGCGCTTTTGCAGGAAACATTCCCGCCTTCATGCGCCGGCCCGCCCGCGTGGTGAAGGCCGCAAGCGAATAACAGCAGTCACTCTGCTGCACTGCGCCCGCGCGTCCCAGCGATGCGCGGGTTTCGCTTATTCGCAATACTGGCATTGAAGTTGCCGCAACCGCGGCTCGTATCCCGCAGCCGCGAAAGCGGGCTTTTGATGTCAAGCATGTCTTGCAGCGCAACATCAATGAACTGTGGACAACACTTGCGGGTGCCCAATTTACAGGCGGTCTCCGCGTTACCGTGATCACATTGGAGGTGACAGCCATGCGTCATGGACGGGTTACCACTTCACGGTCAACCGAAGGCGGCGAGCGCCGCTTTCGCGAACTGGGCTGTGAGCCAGCAGCGGATCTTATCGAGGCCGCGCAGCTTCGGCGCCTTGCCAGCACCGTGCTCTCTAAATCGCCTGAAGATCTGGCCGCACTCACGGAGACCAACCCTCTGCTGGTGTGGGAATGGATCAGCGCGTTCCGCAACGAAAAGCTCGCGGCGGAGGCAGAGGCGCGATATTGGTCGGCAGCGGTCGCCGCACTTGCGACTGCAAAGCCGGAGGCGGCGCGGGCGGCTGCGGAATAGCAGCTTCGGGAGGCGCGCGGATCTGGCTCAACCCGCGCCACAAGCATTACGGCGAGATGACACCCAACGTAGAAATCCGCCGATGGAGCGACGTCCGTCTCGATCCCGATCAGGCGCGCGTGATTGCCGACATCAATTCCGTATTCTTTCAATCGAGCGCGCGGCAAACGTTCGAAAACGAAGAGGAGAAGGCCGCCTTTCGCGAGACATGGCTCGGCCGTTATCTCGCACTTTTTCCGGATCTCTGTTTCGTTGCGGTCGACGGCAACGGACGTATCGTCGGCTACGTGATCGGCAGCGTTGAAGATCCGGCGCGCGATCCGCTTTTCGCAGACCTTGAGTTGTTCTCGCATTTCCGCGACCTCACGCCCCATTATCCTGCGCAATTGCACGTCAATCTCGCGCCAGACTGGCGCGGCCGCGGTGTCGGCGCGGATCTCGTCAATGCCTTTTCTGATTTGGCGCGCTCACGCGGCGCACCCGGCGTGCATGTCGTCACCGCTCGCGGCATGCGCAATGTCAGGTTTTATCTCACGCAAGGATTTGTTGAGCGCCGCGCTCTCGCGTTGAACGGACGCGAACTTCTTTTCCTAGGCAGAGATCTTTGAGCCCGCAGCGATTTGCGGTGGGGCAATGGCGCGCACGTGACATCCAAGGATTGAATAGCGGTCCCTCTCCGGCATAGTGGCACGGAACCTCCGCAACATGCCGAGACTCGATGACCCCTGCGCCAAAACCTGCCAAACGATCGCATACCTCCGCAGTGGTGCTCCAAGGCGTAGAAAAATGGTTCGGCGAGTTTCATGTCCTGCGCAACATCTCGCTCGACGTGACGGAAGGCGAGAAGATCGTCATCTGCGGGCCCTCGGGCTCCGGAAAATCCACGCTGATCCGCTGCATCAACGGCCTCGAGACGCATGACGGCGGACGCATCGTCGTCGACGGAACAGAACTCACGCGCGATCTCAGAACACTGGAAACCATCCGCTCCGAGGTCGGCATGGTGTTTCAGAGCTTCAACCTCTTCCCGCACCTCTCAGTGCTCGACAATCTCACGCTCGCGCCGCAGTGGGTTCGCGGCTTGAAGCGCGGAGACGCAGAGAAAGCCGCGCTCGCGCTGCTCGACCGGGTGCGCATCGCGGACCAGGCCAAGAAGTTTCCAGGCCAGCTCTCCGGCGGTCAGCAGCAGCGCGTCGCCATCGCGCGGGCGCTCGCCATGAACCCGCGCATTATGTTGTTCGACGAGCCGACCAGCGCGCTCGATCCCGAAATGGTGAAGGAGGTGCTCGACGTCATGATCGAGCTTGCCGGCCAGGGCATGACGATGCTCGTCGTGACGCACGAGATGGGCTTCGCGCGCGCCGTCGCCGATCGCGTCGTGTTCATGGATCGCGGCGAGATCGTCGAAGCGGGTACGCCCGCACAACTCTTCGAGACGCCGCGGCACGAGCGGACGCGTGCCTTCCTCTCGCAAATCCTCGGGCACTGACATGCAGACTTGCCACTCCGCGCTCCGCCGCACGATCACCGCCCTCCTCCTGCTCGCGCTCGGCGCAGTGCAGGCGATGGCGCAATCTCCGACGCTCGGTGCCGTCAAGAAGCGTGGGCATCTTGTGTGCGGCGTCAACACGGGCCTCGCGGGGTTCAGCGCGCCGGACGACAAGGGCAACTGGGTCGGGATCGACGTCGACTTCTGCCGCGCGGTGGCGGCCGCCATCTTCCGTGACGGTACGAAGGTGCGCTTCGTGCCGCTCAATGCGAAGGAGCGCTTCACGGCGTTGCAATCCGGCGAGGTCGACGTTCTTTCGCGCAACACGACGTGGACCATGAGCCGCGATACGTCGCTCGGGCTCAACTTCTCAGGCATCCTCTATTTCGACGGGCAGGCGTTTCTGACGCGCAAGTCGCTCGGTCTCAAGTCCGTCGACGAACTCAAGGGTGCCAGTATCTGCGTGCAGAGCGGCACCACCAACGAACTCAACATCGCCGACTATTTCTCGACGCGTCATCTCGATTATCGGCCCGTCGTCTACGAGCGTCTCGTCGAGGTTCTCGGAGCTTACCAGCACGGACGATGCGATGCCTTTACCGCGGACAGTTCGCAGCTCGTCGCGGAGAGGCTTCGACTTCCCGATCCGGAAGAGCACGTGATGCTGCCGGATCTGATTTCTAAGGAGCCTCTGGGGCCGGCTGTGCGCCAGGGTGATGCCGTGTGGTCGAACATCGTGCGCTGGACCCTGTTCGCGCTGATCAATGCGGAAGAGTTCGGGATCACGCAAAGCTCGGTCGAGACTGAAGTCGCATCTTCCAATCCGGAAATCCGCCGCTTCCTCGGCACGCAAGGCGAGTTCGGCAAAGGGATCGGGCTCGATGCGGATTGGGTTGTTTCCATCCTACGCGCTGTCGGAAACTACGGAGAGATCTTCGAGCGCAACCTCGGACAAAACTCGCCGCTCAAGATTGCGCGCGGACGCAACGCACTCTGGAAGGACGGCGGGCTCATGTACGCTCCGCCCGTGCGCTGAGGTCCCGGCATGCAAAGCGAACCCAAGCGCTGGCTCGCGCGGAAAACATGGATTGATGCGGCTTACGATCCAAACGTGCGCGCGATTGTTTTCCAAGCACTGCTCGCTATCGCGCTTCTGTTTCTCGCAGTCGAGATCGTACTCAACACGGCGGCCAATCTTCAGAAGCAGAACATCGCGTCCGGTTTCGACTTCCTGTCGCGCACGGCAGGTTTCGACGTTTCGCAGTCCCTGATTCCTTACACAAACAAAAGCACCTATGGGCAAGCGTTCCTGGTCGGCCTCACCAACACACTGCTGGTGGCGGTGCTCGGCATCGTGCTGGCGACAGTCCTCGGCTTTACGCTCGGCATCGCGCGCGGTTCGCCGAACTGGCTCGCGTCGCGCCTCGCGCTCGCTTACGTCGAGGTGGTTCGCAATGTGCCGCTGCTGCTGCAATTGCTGATCTGGTATGTCGCCGTGCTGCGCGCGCTGCCGATGCCGCAGGACGCCGTTTCTCTTCCCGGCGGCACGTTTTTCGACAAGCGCGGGTTGCATCTCCCCGGCGTGATGCTGGCAGACGGCAGCGCGCCGGTCATTGCGGCCGTCGCGCTTCTGCTCGTCGTCATCGCTCTCTTCTGGAGGCGGGGCGCACGCGGCTCAGGCACGGGAGGTCCGCTCGAACTCTTCGGACACGCGGCAATATTTCTGCTGCCGATGTTCCTCATGCTGCTCGCGTTGCGCATCACGCTCACAACGCCGGTGCTCGGCCGTTTCAACTACGAAGGCGGCACCAGCATCCAGCCGGAGTTCCTCGCGCTTCTCATCGGGCTTTCGACCTACACCGCGGCGTTCATTGCCGAGATCGTGCGGGCCGGGCTCGATGGTGTCACTAAAGGTCAGCGGGAAGCGGCGGCAGCTCTCGGCCTCAGCCGCCAGCAGGCGTTGCGGTTTGTGATCCTCCCGCAAGCGATGCGCATCATCATTCCGCCGCTCACCAACCAGTATCTGAACCTGACCAAGAATTCTTCGCTGGCGGTCGCGATCGGCTATCCGGACCTCGTGTCGGTGTTCTCCGGAACGGTGCTGAACCAGACGGGACAAGCGGTCGAGGTGATCGTGATCACGATGGCCGTCTACCTCGCGATCAGCCTTGCTACTGCGCTCGCGATGGGCTGGTTCAACGCGCGCACAGCCTGGGCGGAGCGCTGATCCATGAGCGATACGCACATCGCGCGCGCGCCACACCGGAAGGCCGATCGCCTGCAACGGATCCGCGACGCGCTTTTTCCGACGCCGCTGCAATCAGCGATCAGCCTCGCCTTGATCGCTTTCGCAATGTGGATCGCCACTGCCTTCATCGATTGGGCGATCGTGCGCGCGGTCTATACCGGCGAGGATGGGTCTGCCTGCCGTGTGCCAGATGCGGGCGCGTGCTGGCCATTTCTCACGCACAAGATGCAGCTCTTTCTCTATGGCCGCTATCCCGACACCGAACTCTGGCGCGTGCATCTGACGTATGGTCTCGCCCTCGCGGGCATCCTACCGTTGTTCGTTCCGCGTTTCCCGCGCAAGCCCGCGCTGCTCGCCTACACGCTGCTCATCTTTCCTGTGCTGGCCTTCGTGCTGCTTTACGGCGGCGTTCTCGGACTGCCAGTCGTAGGCACCGATCTCTGGGGCGGGCTTCTCTTGACGCTCGTGATCGCGAGCTTCGGTATCGTAGCCTCGTTTCCTCTCGGCGTGCTGCTGGCGCTCGCGCGGCGATCCGAGCTGCCGTTCGTGCGATGGGCTGCGACGGCCTACATCGAGATCGTACGTGGCGTGCCGCTCGTCACGGTACTTTTCATGGCGTCCGTCATGTTGCCGCTGTTTCTGCCGCCGGACGTCACCATCGACAAGCTGTTGCGGGCACTGCTCGGCGTTGCCCTTTTTTCGGCGGCCTACCTTGCCGAGGTGATCCGCGGCGGGCTGCAGGCCATTCCGCGCGGGCAATACGAAGCGGCGGACGCGCTCGGCCTCGGCTATTGGCGAAAAATGGGATTGATCATTCTGCCGCAAGCGATTCGGATTGTTATCCCCGGCATCGTGAATTCGTTCATTGCCCTCTTCAAAGACACAAGTCTTGTGCTCATCATCGGGCTTTTCGATCTTATCGGAATTGTCGAACAAAGCGTTCAGGCGGACGCCAAATGGTCCTCGCCGCAGACCGCGGCTACGGGCTATTTCTTTGCTGCCGCAGTGTTTTGGGTGTTCTGCTTTGCGATGTCGCGGACGAGCGCATCGCTCGAAGCGAAGCTCTACTCTCGCTCACGTTCATGACGCGGGCGCGACAAATGCCCAGAGAATGCGGAATGACAATGGGGGTGCCCTGCGGTAAGGATTAGCCGCCATCAAAAACAAAACCGGTGGCGCGAAACTGGGGGATTACCATGTTCTTACCTGCAGAATACAACTGGCTCGAGCCTGTGATCATCGCCGCCGGCGTCGTGTTCGTCATCGGCTTGATCGGCAACATCCTGTCGTTTTCGAACCGCTTCGTGAACGCACTCGTCACGGCGATCGTGTTCGCTCTCGTGTTCGGTGGACTTTACTACGGCACGGGCGCACCGGCGCCAGCAAGCCCGGTCGAGTTCCTGCCTGATGCCTACAAGTGGCTGCAGCCAGTTCTGATCGCCGCGGCCGTCGTGTTCGTGGTCGACCTGATCGGCAACCTGCTGTCGTTCTCCAACCGCTTCGTGAACGCGCTCGTTACGGCTATCGTGTTCCTCGTCATCTTCGGCGGCCTGACCTACGCCGCGAAGGAGCAGGGCTTGCCGGTTCCGACCGTCGAAAATCCGACCGCGGTTCCGACGCCCTCGCCCACGCCTTAATTCGGGCACACCGGCTTTTGACGGAATGGAGGGTGGCTTCGGCCACCCTCTTTTTTGTTTCGTATTTGTGTCGTCTTTTTCGCTCTTTCCGGCTCGGATCACGAACCAATACGCGCGGCGACGTCGTCTGCTATCGCGAGCGAGGCCGTGAGACCGGGGCTTTCAATTCCATAAAGGGAGACGAGCCGCGGAATTCCGTGCGCACTTTCGTCGTGGATCGCGAAATCGGATACGGGTTCGCCTTCACGATAAATCTTCGGACGCACGCCGACATAGCCGGGCGAAAGAGCGTCCATTGGCAGCCCAGGCCAATAGCGGCGGATTTCATCTTCGAAACGCTTTTGCCTCTGTCCGTTCGCGGCGTCGAAAACCGTGCTTGGCTCTTCGCTCCATTCGAGATCGGGACCGAACCTCGCGCGACCGGCGACATCCAGCGTGAGGTGAATGCCGAGCCAGCCTTCGCCGGGCAACGGGTAGAGCAGGTGGCGAAACGGCGGTGCAGAGTTGAGCGTGTAGTAGTGGCCGCGCGCGGGATAAGTCTCCGGCGGGTGGTAGTGTGAGTCCTCACTCAGCATCCTGCCAAGCCGCGAAGCGCCGAGCCCGGCCGCAATGACAAGGTTGCGCGCTGTGATGCTTGCCATTTCGCCGCCACTCGAGGTCGCCAACGAGAACGCGCCGCTCGCCTCCCGCTCGATCCTCTCGACGGCTGTGTTGAGCAGGACAGAGCCCGATCGGCTGCGGACGTGGCCTTCGAGCGCCACCATGAGCGCGTGGCTGTCTATGGCGCCGGTCGACGGCGAGAGAAGCGCAGCTGCGCAGGCGATCTCCGGCTCGAGCGTCTTTGCCTCGGCCGCCGACAGAAGCGCGACGTCCGACACGCCGTTGGCCCGTGCCGTCGCCGCCAGGCTTTCGAGACGAGGCAGCTCAGCGGCCTCAATCGCCACGACGAGTTTGCCGTAGCGTTGATGGGCGACGCCGTTCTCGCGGGCGAAGTCATAAAGGAGGCGTCGCCCTTCGACACAGAGGCGCGCCTTCAGGGTTCCCGGCGGATAGTAAAGGCCGGCATGGATGACCTCGCTCGATCGGCTGCTCGTTTCGCGGCCGATGCCGGCATGCCGTTCCAGCACCGCCACCTCGTGTCCAGCAACCGTCAGAGCACGCGCAATCGCGAGCCCCACGACGCCCGCGCCGATCACGACGGTCTCGACATCCGGTGTCATCAGAGCGCCCTAACGAGTGAGTTTTCCACAATGTTCTCACAAGTAGTTCTTCTGCAGAACATTCTGTATTTTCATAATTTTACCCGTCACGTTTTGCTAGTTATCCACAGGCTTATTTCAAACTTGGAACAACTTAAACAAAAGGGGAACACGGCTCCAGCATGCCGACAAATAAAAAAGCGCGCCGATAAGGGCGCGCTTCCTTTTTTGGCTCTTCAATCCGCCTCAAGCTCAGCTGAGCGGCGGCGGCGAAGAAGGGCCTAGAGACGGAGGCGTGGCCTCCACGAGCTCAGGCGTCGTGCGTGTAAGACCGGCCAGCGGATCGTCTGTGCGGCGGGATTTGCCCTCGAAGAAGGCGCCCTGCTCGATGGCCATCGTCTGATGATGGATGTCGCCTTCCACATGGGCCGAGCCCTGGAGGATGACGCGACGGCTGCGGACAGTGCCGAGAAGATTGCCGCGGATGACGCATTCTTCCGCGATGACGCTTCCGGTGACGTGGGCCTTCTCGCCTATCACGACGTGGACGGCGTGAATGTCGCCCTGCACTTCGCCTTCGATCTGGATCTCACCCTTCGAGGTGAGGTTGCCCTGGATCACGAGGTCGACGCCGATCACGGACGTTCCTTGCGATCCGCCCGGGCGGAAAGAGGTTGCGACGGGCCTTGCGCCCAGCGACGAGGGTGACGTTGATGCAGCACTCATGTTCATCTGGGGTGACCTTACGACGCTATCGTTTTCCGTTCTCCGGAGAAGCATCCGTTTGAACCTCCGCGGTTACGCTGGACTGGCGCGAGTTTCGTTTCGCTATTCTGTCGTGTTTTTGAGATTTTTTGGTCTTCGCCGATCGCGTGCCGCGCGGGCCTGCGTTCGTATCCTTCCCCAAAGTCCGTCTACCACACTTCCCAGGAAGGGTCATCCCAGAACCCTGCTCCGGCTGCGAGCAATCCACATCAAATTCGCATAATTTTTCAGCGCACTTCAAAGGGCTAGCATTTGTTGTGCACAGGCTACGTCAGGGAAAAATGCCCAGCGCTCTGCCGCGCACGCCGTTATTCCTTCATGCCTTGCAGCGCGGACAACACTTCGCCGGCGTGACCCTTGGCGCGCACCTTGCGCCAGATGCGCTCTATTTTGCCCTTGGGCGAAATGAGGAACGTCGCGCGCTCGATACCCATGAACTTGCGCCCGTACATCGATTTCTCGACCCAGACGCCATAAGCCTCTGCGGCCTCCTTCTGCTCGTCGGAGGCAAGGCGCAAACGAAGGTCATACTTGCGCTTGAACTTGTCGTGGCTCGCCGGAGTGTCAGGCGAGATACCCAGGACTTCAGCCCCCTCCCGCTCGAAGTCAGCGCGCAAGGCGTTGAACTCCTTGGCTTCCAGCGTGCACCCTTCGGTGTCGTCCTTCGGGTAAAAATAGAGGACGACCCAACGACCGCGGAAGGCCTTCAACGCGACGCTGCCTTCTCCATCAGACGGCAGCTTGAACAGTGGTGCTGCATCCCCAACTTCCAGCATCGATCATGCCTTTCTTTCGTCGCTTTTGATCAGCCTTATCCAGCACTTGGGCATAGGGATTTCAAGCTTCCAAACATGCGGCGGAGCGGGTACTTTTACGGCTCTAGCGGAACGCTGCGAGCGGATGCAGCGGTCGCAGTCTTGTCACGCTTTGTGGCCATAGGTCATAAGCGTGACGCATAAGCCCTTGGACTTGATCCGTGGGAAGGGTTCAGCAAAACACACACGCGCTCTTTCAGAAGCGCTGCGGGACCTAGAAGTCTCGATTTCGCCGTCCCATCCATAAATCATTGAACTTCGTTGGCCGGGGAACGCTTGGGGATGACGACACACCGCTCCGGCAATACGCGATCACAACGACCAGCACCTCCGCGAACGGCCGGCGAGCTGCCTTACACGTCTTTGCGTCAAAACCAGCCGCGCAGGGATAAGCCGATCAGGCAGCGTCTCTGGCGCATCGCGCACGTGCTCACCCTCATCTTCGTGCCTGTCATGCTTCTGTCTCTGGCGGCTGCCGGTATCGTGTACGTGCGCCTGCTGCACGGGCCGGTTTCGCTCAAGGCTTTCGGCGACAGCATCGAGCACAGCATCAATGCGCAGCTCGACGGCTTCACCACCGCAATCGACGATGCCGTGCTCACGCTGGCCGAGGATTACACGGTCGAACTCAGGCTTATCAATCTGCGTGTCAGTGAACGTGACGGAGACCTCGTTGCCTCGGCTCCTACGGCGGCTGTTGAACTCAACAAGAGCGCGTTGTGGCGGCTCGAAGCCGCACCGGAGCGCGTCTATCTGATCGAACCGAGCCTCGCGATCGCCTACAGCGAAGCTCAAGGTTTTCAGCTCAGCATCGCGGATGCTCCAAGCGCCGACGAAGCCAGCGGCGAGATCGTGCCGCCCCGGCCGGTTCCGGCGCGCGCGCCTGGTTCGGCGTCGCAACCTTCGTTTCATCGTATCGACATCGCGCGCATTCTTTCCGAAAGCTCGGCGCGCGCGCGGAGCGAAGGCACGAGGTCCTCGGCGATCCGGGAGGTGGGCGTTCGCAATGCGACGGTGACCGTCACCTACAACGGCAAGACGAGCCAGATCAACGTGCCCGAAGCGTCCGTCGATCTCGAGCACATGAAACGGCGGAGCATCATTTCCGGCAACGCGACGATCGCATCGGACGAGAAGCCCTGGACGATCGCATTCCGCACTGACGAATCCACGCGCGGCAACAGCCTCAAAATCACGACCACGGTGCGCGATCTGGTGCCGAGCGCGGTCGCAAAGCTCGTGCCGGGTCTCGATCTACTTGCCATGCTCAGCACGCCGCTGAACGGGGAGATGTCGCTCGACCTCTCCAACGCCGGCGATCTCAAGACGGCCAATCTCGAAATCAACCTCGGACATGGGTTCATCGGTCTACCTTCGATGGCGTCAACGCCGATCCTGGTCGATGGCGGTCATATCGGACTCAACTACGATGCCGAGACGCGCCGCCTCAATCTCACGCCGTCGACGCTGCATTGGGGACGCAGCAACATCTCGCTCGCCGGTGCGGTCGCTGGCGACGCGGAGACTGGCAGCGCTCAGCAGTGGCAATTCCAGATTCAATCGACGTCCGGCGTTCTAGAAGCCGATGAATTCTCAGTGCCTCCTATCCCCATAGACAGCTTCAAGGCGACGGGACGCCTCATCCCGAGCGAGGGCTTCGTGCAGCTTGCGGAGTTTTCGCTCAAGGCCGGCGGCGCCGAAGTTTCGGCGAACGGCGAGATCATCGCGAGCGGCGACAAGCCGAGCACGCGCCTCGAAGCTTCCTTGTCGCCAATGCCGGTCTCGACGCTCAAGGCTCTTTGGCCGCGTGCCGCTGCGACGACCGCGCGGACGTGGGTGGGCACGCAGGTTGAACGCGCGTCGCTGACATCCGCGACGCTCAAACTTCTCTCAGGCCGTTTTCTCGAGAGCGAAGGGGAAGATGCCTCGCACGGGGAACGCCTTTCGGCGCGCATGGAGGTTGCCGATCTCAGGATGCAGCCGCTTCCCGAGAGCTTGCCCATGGAAGCGCCGCAGGCAACGATCCGGATCGAGAACAGCTCGCTCGAAGTCATCATTCCGCAAGCGGCTATCATCGCCACCGAGACGACGCGCCTGCCTCTCAGCAGCGGACGTTTTACGGTTGTCGATTTTTCTCATGATGCGCCGATCGCGGAGCTCGCGCTCAAGTCGCAGGCACCGCTTGCCTCGCTCATTGAGACGCTCAATCACAGTCAGTTGCATCTCACCGGACAGGGCCCGCTGCCGATCGACGGCATCAACGGCAAGGTGGATGGCGAGCTGACTATCGCGATGCCACTGGTCACCGGCGGCGGCATCGTCAAGGCAGAGGGCAAGGCGCGGATCTCTGACGTCAAGGGCCGCAGCAAGGAGCACAAGCTCGAGCTGCAGGGCGGCACCATCGACATTGCGGTCGCCGATGGCGGCGTGATCGCCAAGGGCGACATGATCGTCAACAGCGTGCCGGCCAAGGTCTACATGAACCGTATCTTCGATGCGCTGCCGGAAATGCAGCCTCCGATCCGCATCAGCGCCAAGCTCGACAATTCCGACCGCACTCAGCTCGGTCTCGACGTCAACTATATGGTGCAGGGCGTCGTTCCGGTCGAAGTCGCGATCACGCAACGGACCGATCAGCCCGCCGCCATTCACGTGCGCGCGGACCTTACGGATGCCGAGCTCATGCTGACGGAAGTCGCGTGGAAGAAGGCGTCGGGCCGCAGCGCAAATCTCGAGTTCGACGTCGATGCGAGCGACCCAAAGCGGGTAGCGCTGACGAACTATCGTGTCGTCGGCGATAACATCGCCGTCGACGGATCGATGATCCTCGACGAGAAGCGCGAAGTGAGCGAGTTCTCGTTCCCCAATTTTTCTCTCAACGTGGTCTCGCGGCTCGAAATCGCAGGCAAGATCGATAGCAATCGCATCTGGAAGGTGAATGTCAAAGGTTCGACCTTCGACGCCAAAAATGTGTTCCGCTCCCTCATGTCGCTCGGCAATACCTCGGACGCCGCGATCAAGCCATTAAACCCCGCGAAAGGCGTCGATATCACCGCCGAGATCGGAACGCTGATTGGTCATTCGGACGTGTCGCTGCGCGAGTACAAGGCGACGATGTCCGAGCGCGGTGGACGGATGACGGCCATCGATGCGACGGGTGTGCTCGACGGCGGCAAGATCCTCGTCGTGCAGATGAAGGGCGACGGCGCGCGCAAGCTCACCGCCGAGACAGCAGACGCGGGTCAAGCATTCAAGCTCGTCGGCTTCTATCCCAATCTTCAGGGCGGCCGTCTGACGCTCGAAGTCGACCTCCAGGGACGCGGCGCTGCGGAAACAAGCGGCAAACTGTGGGTCGATAATTTCCGCGTCCTCGGCGACCCGATCATCTCCGAAGTCTTTTCGAGCGCGGAAAGCAACTCGGAGGGCGCGCGCAAGAAGCAGGTCGAACGCGAAGTGTTCGAGTTCCAGCGCCTGACCGCACCATTCTCGGTGGGACACGGGCAGTTCGTGCTCGACGATTCCTACATCCGCGGACCGCTGCTCGGAGCTTCGATCCGCGGCAAGGTCGACTACAACAGCCGCCAACTCAATCTCGGCGGAACGTATGTGCCTCTGCAGGGCATCAACTCGGCTGTCTGCGACATCCCTCTGGTCGGGCCGATCGTTGCCGGCTTCGACTGCCAAGGCGTGTTCGGCATCACGTACGCGATTCAAGGCTCGATGGCGCAGCCGCAGGTTCTGGTCAATCCGCTGTCGATGTTCACGCCGGGCATCCTGCGCGTGATCATGGAGATGACCAACCCCAACCCGAAGGTTCAGCCGATGAGTGGCCCCACGGCACGTCCGGCCGAGAAGCGGGCGCGCGCGTCGACGGCGGATGATGGTGCATCGGCGGTCGATGGCTGGTCCTCCGAGACGAAGTCCGAAGGCGGGAAGAAAAAGTAGATCTCAGGCAGCGTTGCTTCTATCTCGTGGCCAGAAGCCAAACGACAATCACGAAGAGCACTGCGGACACGACTTTCCAGAACAGTAGCGGGTTGCGTTCCATCAGCGGCTGAGGACGCGTGAGCGCGATGTTCGGCCGCTCGAGGTCGGCCAAAAACTCCGAAAACGCCTCATAGCGCCGCTCCGGATCGATGCTCACGGCCCTGCGGATCGCGCGATCCATCCATTCGGGCACGTGGGGCGAAATCTCACGCGTCGACACATAGAAGAGCGCCGCCTGCGCCTTGCGGGTTTTCGCGTGTGCGACGCCGTCGGCATAGGGAAGCACACCCGTCAGCAGCTCATAGGCGACGAGGCCGAGAGAATAGAGATCGGATTTTTCGGTGCCCGGCTGCCCGAGAAAATATTCGGGCGCGGCGTACTGGTTCGTTCCAAGGATGTCGCCCGTGTCCGTCTCGGGCATAGCTTCGCGGATCCCTGCGACGCGGACCGAACCGAGATCGATGATTTTTACGGTGCCCGTAGCGTCGATCATGATGTTTTCAGGCCGGATATCCTGATGCAGCATCTCCATGCGATGGAAGGCACGCAGACCTTTGGCGATCTGCCCCACGATGTCGCGAACAGCCTCCAAGCTCGGCAACGGGTTTTCCTGCATCCATTCGCGCAGTGTCTGCCCTTCGATCAGCTCGGAGACCGTGTAAAGGCTGCCGCGGTGACGCTGCGTCTTGATCGCCTTTACGACGTGAGGCGAATCCAGCCGGCGCGCCACCCATTCTTCCATGGCGAACCGCCGCCGGGCCCCTGGGTTGTCGCGAAGGTCGAATGACAGAACCTTGAGAGCGACGCGCTCTCCCGTTTCCGTGTCGAGGGCGACGTAGACGTTGCTGCGGCTTGTGGAATGGATCTCGCGCTCAATGCGAAAGCCGTCGAGATCATAGGGAAGGCTCGGCACCTCGGCTGCGAGCGCCAGCTCCGCGCCCTCGATGACTTCCTGCGGCGTTTCTTCCGGAAGATCGTCGATGCGGACGATCTGGACGGTTGCATTGTCGTCGCTGCCGTTCGCGAGGGCTTGTGCCACGATCTCGCGAGCCGCTGCGTCGAGGTCAGCCGCAGAGGCGACCACCGCCGCCATTTCGCGCGGGCCGATGAACTCGTGCACGCCGTCGGTGCACAAGATGAAAACGTCGCCCGCATTCAGCTCAACGGTCAGATAGTCGATCTCGACATTGGGATCGACGCCCAGAGCGCGGTTGAGATAACTCTCGGTCTTCGAGATCGTCAGGCGATGGTCTCGTGTCAGTTGTTCGAGGCTGTCTCCGGCGAGCTGAAAGATGCGACTGTCGCCGACGTGAAAGATGTGCGCCGCCCGGCCTTTGATTATCATCGCGCTCAGCGTGCAGATGTAGCCCTGATTATCGAGGAGCCAGTTGCGGCGGCTTTCAGCGTGCAGCCATGCGTTCGCCGCGCGGATCACGCGTTCGCCCGCCGTCTTCGCTGTCCAGGTGTCAGATGTGCAATAGTAGTCGGTCAGCACGCTTTTGACGGCGATCTCGGCTGCGATCTGGCTGACCTTACTCGACGAGATGCCGTCCGATAGCGCGACTGCGATTCCCTTCAGCGTGAGCTCCGCGCCTTCCGGCACAAGGGCTCCGTGAAAGTCCTGGTTGATGGGTTTAGGGCCGGCCTCGGACCATTGACCAACGGTGATGGAGAGCGCGCTCGCGCTGGTTCTGCTCAACGCGAAGCTCCATTGGCAGCGGCTGGCTTGGCTTTGCAGTTTGACAGCGCTTGAGGCTTCGTCAACGCCAGCAACTGGCGCAGAAACGGGCGCACTTTGCCGGTTTGTTGTGCGGTGAACTCTTTTTCGAAATGAGAGCAAGGCAATCATAGGACGACGTTCCCGCGTGGCGACGCCAGCGGGAGCTCCTCGATTTCATGAGGGCGGGGCGATACGGCTCCGCAGTTAATTTTTGAATGGCGGCTCCGAACCGCCCCGCGCAGGATTTTGGCATACCTGCGAGCTTATGCCTGTCTGGCGCCGGGTGTGACTCCGGGGACCGCAGCGAGCCTCAACGTAAACGCTGCGTTGCGCTCACGCCGACCTGCTCCCGTCTGCCGCGAATAGCGACGCCTCGCGATGCGCAGCCTCATGCCAGCCGGGATCGAGAGATGATAGAGGCGCGGCCAAGAGCGGGGATAGAAGCCAATCCCGAAGGAAACCGGGAACGCTTGACGAGTCTTGGCGACCACCGTTCCCCGCTTAGCAGGCAACACTGGCAAGCGTTGCTTCGCGCGATCACTTTCAAGTCACCTCCTCTTGTCAGCCGTGGCGCGCACCCCGCAACATCTCATCCGACGCGATGACTTTCGCGTAGCCAATTGCGTCAGACCTTCTGTTGCAATCTTTTGAAGCAGTGGGACGCTCCCATGAATCTGCCAGGGCTCACATCTCTCTGCTCTCTGCTGCTCGCGGTGACATTGATCGGATGTAGCGACGATCCGCCTGCGCCGAGAGACAGCGGCGGAGACGCAAACCGCTCCAACACCACTCGCGATGCGGAACATCGTAAGAAAGCGGATTGGCTTGAAGTCGGCGATCGAACCCGGCCGGAGGCGTGGCTCGCCGCGCGCAGTGGCGGCAGCCCAGAAGAACGCGCCCAACGCGAGGCGCGGTTTCTTATTCTGATCGGCATTGCGTCTCAAACGTACCTGGAAAACCCTCGGATGGTTGCCAACCGCATCGTCCAGCTCGGCGCGATGCTTGAAGAAGCCGGGAAGCCCGAAAGCTACGAAGACCTTATCGAAGGCTTTTTGAGCATTCCGAGAGCCAGCAGCGCGGGCGGCGAACGCATCCTATCCGATCTTGCTGCGCATTACGCCAACCTGCGTCGCGGTGGACGAGATCGCGCGACATCGCTGGCGGAGCTCAGAGGTGGAATGCCTCCTATCGACGTTTCAACACTTGTTGAGAGGGCGATCGCGGCGCGAAGGGCTGCTCCGCAAGTTTCTGAGCCCGCACCCGATAACGCCTCTCAAACCGAAGCCGAGACCCCGGCAATGGTTGAACGACAATTTGTCGACCCCAAACGGGTGACGTCTGTCATGTCGCCTGACGAAGCGTCCGAATACGTGAAAATTGCAGCTGAGCTTCACAAGGGCAATTTGACGAAAGGCGCGCCTCGCATCGAGCGCGTTGCGGCCGAGGAGATTGCGCGCGTGCTTTGTCGCGGCCAACGTTGCGGGGCGGTCGCTTTCTTCGATGACCGAACGCGAACAGTCTATGTTGATGATCGGCTGGAGCTTGATAAAAACCTCAGTGCGCGAAGCTACGTCATCCACGAGATCGTGCATTTCTTTCATTTGATCGATGGACGTTTGCGTGCGGACATGCCGTGCGATGAACGGCTCGTTCTTGAGCAGGAAGCGTATGAGGCGCAAAATGCTTATTTGGCGCGTGAGGGGTCGTTTCAACGCATAGGAACAAGGCTTCTCCAGTCGATGTGTAGAGGGGCCGCGGGGGATCCATAGCGCCGCGCTCAACTCGGTCTCGATGCAACCACTTGCTGGCGAATTGCGTTACAGCGCTGCTTACCCTTCCCGCTGTTCCTCACAACTCCGAGAGTTTCCCATGCCTACTCCGAACCTCCGGGAGCCTATCCCGCCTGAGCTCTTTTCTCCGTGGCGAACGGACGAACGTGTTGCGCTCCAGGCAGACGCGCGCGCCTTCGCCCGCGATGTCGTGCTTCCCATCGCGGATGACCTCGATCCGAAGAAGGGCGAGATGCCGCGGTCGCTGATCGACGCGATGGCGGACAAGGGATGGTTTGGCATTACGATTCCCGCTGATCGTGGCGGCCTCGGGCTCGGTGTCTTCGAGTACTGCCTCGTGTCCGAAGAACTGGCGCGAGCATGGCTATCTGTCGGCAGCATCCTGGCTCGCGGGCAGGGCCTTGGCACGCAAACGCTCGATCCGGAACGCCAGACAGAGCTGCTCAAGAAATCCGCTCGCGGCGAATGGATCGGCTCGATCGCGCTCAGCGAACCGAATGCTGGCTCCGATCTCGCCGGTGTCGAGACCCGGGCAGTGCGAGACGGGGACGAATGGGTTCTGACCGGCACGAAGCGTTGGGCGGGGTTTGCGCTCAACGCCGACTTCATCGAGGTGCTGGCGCGGACGCGTGACCCGGAGGACGGCGAGCCGCGCTCGGCCGGCCTCGAGCCGTTTCTCGTCGTCAAGAAGCCCGGTACCTTCCCGAAAGGCATGACCGGACACGCGATCGACAAGGTGGGCTACCACGGCTTCATGACCTATCACCTTGAACTCGACGGCGTGCGTGTTCCGGAAAGCGATCGCCTGACGGGCCTCTATGGCGACCAAGGCGCGGACGCGGATGCGGGTGGGTTCGCTTCCGTTCAGCGCGGCCTAAACATCGCTCGCGTTCACACAGCGGCCCGCGCCGTGGGTGTTGCCCAGGGTGCTCTGGAAGACACATGGGCCTACTTGCAAGAACGCGAGCAGTTCGGGCAACCCCTTGCCGAGTTTCAGGCGCTGCGTTTCGGTCTCGCCGATATGGCGGCCGATGTTGCGCAGGCTCGTGCCTATTGGCAGCAAGTGGCTCATTTGCTCGACAATGGCGAAGCCGCCGAAAGTGAGAGCGCTCAGGTGAAGCTGTTGGCAACCGAGATGGCGGTGCGCGTTACAAATCACGCCATGCAGCTTCACGGCGGCAACGGCTACACGACCGAGCGCCGTGTCGAGCGGTATTGGCGAGACGCCCGCCTCACCACCATTTTTGAGGGCACGAGCGAAATTCAGCGCCGCATCATCAGCGACCGCATGCTTGGGAAGTGAACACCCACGCCAGGAGTGCAGGCGTGGGTGTTGGCGTTATAGTGGGTGTTGGCGTTATACGAGCCCGGTTAGTTCGGCAGCGTCGGCACTGGCGGTGGCCCTAGCGGCGAGTTGCCGAAGCGAGGACTACCGAACAGGAAGCCAAGCACCAGCAGCAGCACCACCACTGCCAAAAGCAATTTGAGCGTGCGATTGAACCCGCCTTTCGGAAGGGGATCGGGAAGGTCTGGGTCGAGCCGGGCCATGTCTATCTCCTGGTGTCAGGTGACAGAGCAATGCGGCTCGTCGGTCATCCGTTCCAGGGGCAAGTGCCGAAGGTTGGCTGCGAGGTGCAGACACTCAGTCGATGTGCGCGAGCTGATGGCAGACGGCCGGAGTTGTCCTGGACGCTGAAGCATCGAGAATGACGTAACGGCCCGGCGCGTTGTCTTCGCGCAGCGTGTCCGTCGCGATCGAGTAATAAAAATGCGGCGGGCGAGAAAGGTCGATCGACAAGAGCCGCGCCTGCTGCCACAGGAAATCGTGAAAACCCTTGTCCTCGATCTCGTCGCGGAAGACGGCGACGATGGTCGCCTTCGTCTGAAGGCGCTGCGCGAGGCGATCGGCGATGCCGCCGGGAAGGGCCGCGTGTGCGTAGCCGGGGATCAGGACGATTTTGCCGCCACCATTAGCGCGCACGTTCTGTTCGATGTACTCCGCCAGCTCGTCGTCGTGGCTGAAGCGTTCGCGCATGATGGCGGCGTCTCGCTCCGCTTTCGTGATCTTGCCGTCGAGCCCGTAGCGAACCCACGTCACGCCACTCAATTCGGCGATGCAGCGGTAAACCGGATCGTTGTATGTTGTGAATCCGCCGAGCGGGTTGTTGAAGTCGTAGAAGATCGGGTTGATGCCGAGTGTCTTCGCGAGCAGCACCTGACGGCCGAGAGCCGTCGCCACACGCTCCTGTGTCGCCTCCGCGATTTCGTCCGGGTGATCGGGGTCGACGAAATGCCAGCGCCCCGACCGGATCACGTCCTGCGCGAACGCGTCGACGTCGGCCTCGGTTTCGATCCCCATCGCCTGGCGGCCCAAAACGCGCGGCATCTCAATCGCCACATGCCGCACGTTCGCGCGCTTCATGGCTTCAAACAGCGCTTTCGATGAGAAGAACTCGATGCGTTCGCGCACACCGTGCTTGACGTCTGCGAGAACTGTCAGCTCTTGAGCCTGGAACAAAGTCTCGAGAGAACGAACGCTCTCTGCCGGTTCCGCATCGGCGTTTCCCGCGGCGAAAGCGAGCGCCAGAACCGCAACACGAAGGATCGTTCGAGAAACACGAAAAGAGTTGCGACTAAGAAGCAACGTGTCGATCAGCGGGCGAAATCGAGCGAGCATAGAGCACCGACTGCCGGAAACGACTTTTGTCGAATGCTACAGGGATTCAGAAGTTCCGCAACAGCGATCCCAGCCTGCTTATTGCGCGATTTTTGATAACGAATTCGGCAGATCACATTGCTCGCCGCCGTCGTCGAATGGACAGCGTCTGTCCGCGCTGATAAATTTTGTAACGATATAATGTCGAGTGAAACGCAGGAGAGACATCAATGCGCGCTTCGAGCCGGCCGGCCGCTTCACTCGTGCTTCTACCGGCGTTGATCGCCTTCGCGTCTGTCGGGATTGCGCAGTCGCCGCCCGCTAATTCTCATGACACGGGCGTCGTCCCCGATGACGAACTCACTCTTGTCGTTGGCACGCGTTTCGTGACGGCTTCGGAGGATCAATCTGCGGCAGCACTTTTCACAAAGGCGCGGATTCCGCTTTCCAGCTTCAACGAGACCGATCATTGCGTCGATCAGAACGCACTCAAGGTGGCTCAGGATTACTTCACGGACCTCGGCCGCGTGCTCGGCAAAGCGGGGCACTATTATTTCGTGCCGGATGACGTGATCAAAAAATCCGTGGAGTCTTGCCAGACGCAGCATCGCCGCGCGCCGCAGGCGTGGGTCGAAAACAAGACGAAGATCGTCGCTGTCGGGCGGGTCGTGCCGACGAATGAGGCGGCGGCGCTCGAAGAGCAGGTACGATAGCTTTCGCGCTTTTTAAGCGCCGGCTCTGAGGTTGGTCTGGCGGCATTCGCCGCCGAGATTGCGGTATTCGTTACTTCTCACGCCCGCTTCGATCGTCGAGATACCAGACGCGCCGAGCTTCAGGCCGTACAGCACGACGCGGGTGGCGCCGTCCGGCGATGTGATCACCTGCTTCCCGTCTTCATCGACACCATAAGTCCACGCCCGGCGTTCATCGCCTTCGAATGCCGTGCGCGTGCCGTCCGCAGCGACGATCGCCCGCTCGTGAAACTGCGGCTTCTGGTCCTTCGGAAGCGCGACATCGAAATAAAACGACACGACAACGCGACCGCGCGTGAAATCGTGAAACGCACAATCGAGCGAAGGCGACAGGTTTTCTGTCGACGGCTCCTTGCGGACGACCTGTTTGGGAGGCGTGGAAGATCCGCCCGGAAAGAACATCAGGATCGCGGCCAAGCTCGCGACGACTGCGCTCGTGATGCCAGCCAGCGTGAGGATGACGTACCGTTTGGGCGCGCTGACTTTCATGGTCGAAAGGTATTTCTCATCGATCTATGTGACCGCTATCTCGCGCGCACGTGCAAGCTAATGCTGCCATAAGCCGAGATCCGCCCACTCCTCATTTGGGATCTCCGGCCCGATCTCATACTTGAAGGAGAGACCTTTGACGTGATCGTCAGACACTTCGCAATCGAACTTGAGCCTGTACCAATGGCTCTTCGATTTGACGTTGGTCCTGACGGCGGCGTGCGCGCCGGAGACGACGTTACCCTTGATGACGGTGCGACCGGAGATGCTGGTCATGAGACGATCGGCGCCGGGGAGCTGCCGGCCTTTGCGGATTGTCTCGACACCGAGCTTCACGCATACCTGATCCGCCCGCTCCCCGAAATCGAGCTTCAGCAACTGCTGCTCGAACGTCGCCGCCGATGACTGATGGGCTGCAAACATGCACAGCACCGCGCAAATCACTCTGCGCATCTGTAATTCCCCCTGGTCGTCCGTGCGTTGCTATTTTTCGCGTTGTAACGATACCGTCACAATGGACAACGAGACGCGCGAGGTCAACGGCGGCGGAGCCTGAGCAATCTGCAATGCTGCCCGGCAATCACTCGCGCGGCAGCTGCGGATCGCGTGTCGTCGGCAGGGAGACGCGTATGCGGTCTGGAAAGTCGACGGCATCTCCGGCGAGCTGTGCTCGTTGATTTATGAGCGATTGCCGACGCATTTCATCGAAGGGCAACGTCGTCGTCAGCCGACCTGAATGATAGAGATAACTGTCGATCAGCCCATTGAGCAGATGCCGTATATCGAAGCGACCGGCGCGGCCAGCCGCGTTCGCATAGCGGATGATGTTGATCGTGCAGCTGTTGCTCAACAGATTGTAGAACTCCGGCCGCTCCGCCAGTTCGTTGATCCTCTTTACATAGATATCAAAAAGCCTCCGGGCATCGGCCGGTGAACTATTCAGGCGATAGAGATACACCATCTCGTTGCGATGGTTGGTTCGCACGCCAACGACGTCACGCTCCTCACCGACGACGTAGATCAATCCGAACTGCTTGAAGAGCGAGGCGATGGGAGCGAACCCCTGCCCCACGACGGGACGCGTTTCGATCGACACGGCCAGCGGAGGTGCGTTGTCGAAGACGAAACTGAGAAACGTGTGCCCGACGGGACCTTCGGCCCAATACGACACGTAGAAGTCGATGCCGATCAAATGCGCAAGATCGATCTCGCGTTCTTCGTAGCGGATCGTGAAGTCGTCGCGGCTGCGATAGTCGAAATTCCGGACGCCCGTAAAGCGAATGCGATCGCCGTCGACGTAAGCGCGCGGCATCACCGCAACTTCCGGGCGCCAGTCCCGATCATGCGTCGGCGTGATCGTCAGCCACCACGCGACGGTGGCTGCGAAGACACCAAAGAATGCGAGCGTGCGCTGGCGGCCGGGAGAGATCCACAGCGCCCAAACTGCAAAAGAAGCGAAGATCGCTGCGAGCACGAGCCTCAGCGACGGCCACGGCAGGTTCGAATAATAGATCGCGAGCGTCGCCCACAGAGCGATGAGCGCGAGGACAGCGGAACGGACAAAAGCTGCGAGCCAGCGGACAACTTTTTTCAACTCGCTCTCCGCTCGTATGGGTGGCTACACCGGCTTCAGCAGCACGTGCTTCTTTTTGCCGAACGAGAGCTTGATAACGCCATCCGATGTCACGTCGGCTTCGGAGAGCTGTGCCTTCTCGTCGGTTACCGTCTTGTCGTTGACCTTGAGACCACCGCCCTTGATCTGACGACGTGCTTCGCTGTTCGACGGCACCAAGCCGGCTTCTACAAAGAGACCAATGACGCCGAGGTTCGACTTGAGATCGGCAGCGCTGATCTCAATGGTCGGCAGGCCTTCGGCGGCCGCGCCGTGTTCGAATGCCTGACGCGCGGTTTCCGCTGCGGCTTCGGCTTTCTCGCGACTGTGCACGAGCGCCGTCGCCTCGGTGGCGAGCACCTTCTTGGCTTCGTTGATCTCCGCGCCACCAAGTGCGGCAAGCTTGGCGACCTCATCCATCGGCAGCGTCGTGAACAGCTTCAGGAAGCGGCCGACGTCGGCGTCCTCGGTGTTGCGCCAGAACTGCCAGTAGTCGTAGGCGGAAAGCTGGTCTTCGTTGAGCCACACGGCCCCGGCGGCGGTCTTTCCCATCTTGGCGCCGGAGGATGTGGTCAAGAGGTTGCACGTCAAAGCGTAGAGCTGATGCGGCACGCCCATGCGGCGGCCGAGATCGATTCCGGTGACGATGTTGCCCCACTGGTCGGAGCCACCCATCTGCAGGTTAGTGCCGTAGCGGCGCGCAAGCTCGGCGTAGTCGTAGGCCTGCAGCAACATGTAGTTGAATTCGATGAACGAGAGCTCCTGCTCGCGATCCAGGCGCATCTTCACGGAGTCCATCGACAGCATGCGGTTGACCGACATATGGCGGCCGACGTCGCGCAGGAAGTCGATGTAGTTGAGCTTCGCCAGCCACTCGGCGTTGTCGAGCATCAGCGCGTCGGACTTGCCGTCGCCGAAGCTCAGAAATTTCGAGAACACCGTCTTGATCTGGTTCTTGTTGTCCTCGATCGTCTCGAGGGTCAGGATCTTGCGGGTTTCATCGCGGCCCGAGGGGTCGCCGACGCGTGTTGTCCCGCCGCCCATCAGCGCAATCGGCTTGCCAGCGCCGGTCTTTTGCAGCCAGTGCAACATCATGATCGAGAGCAGATGGCCGACGTGGAGCGAGGGCGCCGTGCAGTCGTAGCCGGTGTAGGCCACGATCTTGCCGTCGCGCGCCAGGGCATCGATGCCTTGCGCGTCCGAGGCCTGATGGATAAAGCCTCGCTCGGTGAGGATGCTCAGAAAATCCGACTGGAAATTCGTCATGATGGGCTGCAAAGACCTTCGAGTTGTGGCGGCATGTCCGGGCGATGGCGCCCCTGCCGCGAAATTGCTGGGAACATGCATGAGGAGAGCCCCGTGAGCAAGCAAGAGGGCGAGATCTGGCGCGCTTTGGGGCTTATGAGCGGGACCTCGCTCGACGGGATCGACGTGGCGGTCATCGATACGGACGGCGAGCGGGTGTTTAACCGCAGTTTCGCGGCCACTTATCCCTATTCGGACGCCTTCCGCGACAAGCTGCGCGAGGGATTGCAGGAGGCTGTCGCGCTTCGCGACCGCGCCGCGCGGCCGGGGAAGCTCGCGCTGCTGGAACAGTATCTTACCGAACTCCATGCCGAGGCCGTGAGCCATTATCTCGCGGATCATGAGATCGCGCCGGACAGCATCGACGTGATCGGCTTTCACGGCCAGACAGTGCTGCATCGGCCGGAAGAGCGGCTCACGGTGCAGCTTGGCGACGGGCCTCTGCTCGCGAAACGCGTCGGGCGGCCGGTGGTTTATGATTTGCGCGCGGCGGACGTCGCGGCGGGAGGCCAGGGAGCGCCGCTCGCGTCGGCCTATCATCGGGCGCTCGCGGCCGATGTTGCGGAGCGGCCCATCGTCGTGCTGAACCTCGGGGGCGTCGCCAACGTGACTTGGATTGGGCCGGACGGAATGCTGCTGGCTTTCGATACCGGCCCTGCATCGGCCATGATCGACGACTGGGTGCAAGCGAAGACCGGAAAGCCGTTCGACGAGGACGGCGCGCTCGCGGCCGCGGGCCTTGTGCACGACGAGATCGTGGCGGGTTGGCTCGCGCATCCGTTCTTCGCTCTGCCGCCACCGAAGTCCCTCGACCGCAACGCGTTCGATCTCGCCCTCGTTGCTGGACTTTCGCCGGAGGATGGCGCGGCGACCTTGACCGCATTCTCGGCTGCTGCGGTGGCCGCGGCGTTGAAGCATTTCCCCGAGCAGCCGAAAGTCTGGATTGCGTCCGGCGGCGGGCGGCGCAACGCCACGCTCATGCGCATGATTTCAGAGCGCGTCGGCGCACCGGTGCGGCCGGCCGAAGCGTTCGAGATCGATGGCGACGCGGTGGAAGCGGAAGCCTGGGCGTTTCTCGCCGTGCGCTCGCGTCTCGGGCTGCCGATCACCTTCCCCGGCACGACCGGCGTTTCGAAGCCTTTGACGGGCGGTGTTCGCGTGGAGCACTCCTAAGCCAACAAACAGGTTCATGTCTTCAAGCTCTGCCGAATTGGATTACTGATAATGGCCCTTGGACCACGCCATCTCAAAGCGCTGCTGGTGAACGATGCCTCGCTTCTGGGGCATCACGGATCAGCAATCGTTACCGAGCAAATCGTGCGCCATGCGGCAGCGGCCGACATCGACCTTGCGCATGGCTGGACCTGGGAGGCAGCGCTCGACGCGCTCGCGAAAAACGATCATCCGTTCGACGTTGTGATCGTCAACGGAGAGGGCTCCGTGCACAGCGACTCACGCGCTGCGAAACGCGTGGCGCAGCTCGCTGGAGAGACAGCGCGACGGAGCACGGCAGCTTATCTCGTGAATGCGACTGTCGAAGGAAATAGTCTCGAGCTCACTCGAGAGCTTGCGCGTTTTCGTTTGTGTTTCGTCCGCGATACGCCCAGCCAAGCCAATCTCGCTCAGGCGGGCGTGAAGGCCAACGTCGTACATGATCTCACGCTGACCGCTTCGCATCTGGCCAACGTTGTCCACTATCCTTCAGGGCCTCTTCTCGTCACCGATGCGTCCGATCAGGACACCACACGCCGCCTGATGGATCTGGCGCAGAAGTGGAACGCGCAGCCTATAACCCTGCGCGCCCGCCCGCCTCGACCGGAACGCGGTAGTCCGGCACGATCCGTTAAGTTCGAAATCAAGCGGCAGATCTCTCGCCTGGCGCCGCATTCGGGTTGGTCGCTTCGATACAGGGATGCCCTGACGCGAGAGACGTTCCTCAGCCGTCTGTCCGCGTCCAGCGGGATCGTTTCTGGTAGGTATCACGCGGTATGCCTGGCATTGCGCACCGGCTCGCCGTTCCTCGCGATTGCGGGCAACACCGGCAAAACAGGCGCTCTCCTCTCGGATATCGGGATTGCGGATCGCGCCCTATCGCTTCGAGAACTTGAGTTTCTGCGGGACCCGCCCGCTATTCCCATTTTTAGCGATGCTGAGCGAGGCAGGATTGCTGCTTTTCTATCCACTACCGAGGGGAAGGCCAGAGACATGTTCGCAGCGATCGCTGCCGACGCTCGTGGCCATCTTGCGTAACGCCTCCGCTCTTGCGCGGGGTTCGCGGATCGGGTCAATTGCCTCAAGACAGATCGGGACGGGGGAATTCGGGGAATGAGCGGCCTTCTGGCACTCCTGGACGACGTTGTGGCGCTCACTAAGGTCGCAGCGGCCTCCATCGACGACGCTGCGGCTCAGGCCGTTAAGGTGGGCTCCAAGACGGCGGGTGTCGTTATCGACGACGCGGCCGTCACGCCCCGCTACGTCACCGGATTTGCCGCACAGCGCGAATTGCCGATCGTCGGGCGCATCGCCTACGGCTCGCTCAAGAACAAACTGCTTTTCCTGCTGCCGGCAGCATTGCTGCTTTCGGTGTACCTGCCGCAGGCCATCACACCGCTGCTGATGCTCGGGGGCCTTTACCTTTGCTATGAAGGCTTCGAGAAAGTGCTGCACTGGATCGTCGGTCCGCCGCACGAGACGCCTGAGGCAGCGGTTGCCGCCCGTGATTCCCAAGCGGCCGAGGACGAGCGTGTGTCGGGCGCGATCCGTACCGATTTCATTCTCTCGGCCGAGATCATGGCGATCTCACTCGCCGCCATCGAAACTCCCGATCTCACAAGCAAGGCGCTCATTCTTACGCTCGTCGCAATCGCGGTGACCGTCGCCGTTTACGGCGCAGTGGCTCTGATCGTGAAAGCGGACGATCTCGGCGTTGCGCTTGTGCAGCGTGGTGGCATCCTCGCTCCGCTCGGTCGCGTGCTGGTGCATGGAATGCCGCCGTTTCTCCAGCTTCTCAGCGTCATCGGCACGATTGCGATGCTCTGGGTGGGCGGTGGAATCATCGTTCACGGCCTGCAGGAGTATGGCATCACGCAACCGGAGCACATCATCCACGCGTTGACCGATGTGGTACGCGGCGCGATCCCGGTCGCAACGGAGGTGTTCGCCTGGATCGCGGGCGCGTTCGGAGCGGCAGTCGTCGGCTTGGTCGTGGGTGCAGTCACGGCACTCGTCGTGAAGATCGTGACAGCGCCGTTTGCGAGCGCCAAAAAAGCTTAAAGCCAAGGCTCTATTTGCGCGGATGGGCGACGGGCACGGCCGCCGTCGCCACCAGCGCTGACGCCATCGTCAGCGTCACAAACAGCAAGTGGCCGAGGATCTCAAGGTTCTCCTCGAACAGATCGCGGGAAAGAGTGCCGACCATGGCGCGATCCCACATGTGCCGGTCGAACGTCTTCGATATGAGGTACGTCCAAAGACCGGCTACCAGCAAGGTCACGATCGTCCTGTTGGAAAAGAAGGGTTCGAGGCGATCGCGCGCATAGGATGCCCAGCCGAGAAGAAGGGCGATCGCGATGTAGAACCCGGTGTTCGTGCCGCGGAAATGCAGCTCCCGCAGAAAGAGGCAGACTGCAAACAGCGTGAGCCATTTGAAGTAGATTTCCGAGTGCGTTGCCGCGAGCCACGCCGCGATGACCACTCCGACGGCGAGGATCAGCGGCGATATGATCTCCGCGCTCTCCTTTGTGAGGTAAGGCGCGATCTCAGGGCTCGTGTTGAGAAGGGCGATCACGAGCGCGCCGGCGGCGGGCACGGCCACGACCCAGATCGGGGTCAGACGCAACAGTTGGATGCCCGTGTGCCAATGCCAGGATGCGGTTGCGCTCAGCCAGCCCCACATGACGACCCCCGTCATAATGTCACTGGGCTGATGTAATCTGAGGTTGCGCGCTTGCGTCAACCGCGAGACGGCAAAATAAGCGCCCAAACATCCTTACAAATTTATACGGAGTTCAGCGATACAGCTGCTGCGCTATCGACGCCACCACCACGTCATCCAACGCATCCACGTCGTCCAGGGCCAGAGCGCGGATTGAGTTGCGGCCCGCGTTTCTTCGACAGGGTTTGCCGCGGGAGCCAAGCGGCGCACGAGGAACCAGCCTGCGAGGAAGCCGCCGATATGCGCCCACCACGCGATGCCGGCCCCCGATGGCATCGCCAGCGAACCAAGCCCCTGCATGATCTGGGTCGCGAACCACAATCCCGCAAACAGGAGCGCGGGCAGCATGAAGAAGACCGGCAGGAAGACGATCGGTTGCAGGATGTTGACCCACGCATATGGGAAACGGCGCGCATAAGCAGCGATGACGCCTGCGATGGCACCGGAGGCGCCGAGCGCGGGGATGGGCGACGAGAAGTTGAAGACGAAATGCAGGAGGCTCGCCGCGATGCCCGATGCGAAGTAGAGCGCGAGGAAGCGTTGGGACCCGAGCCTGTCCTCGAGGGCGGGGCCGAACACCCACAGCACCCACAAATTCGAGGCGATGTGCATGAAGCCGCCGTGGAGGAACATGTTGGTGACGAAGGGCAGCAGGTTGGCGCGGCTCGCGTCATGGGCTGCGGCCCAGGTGCCGTCCGTGTAGCGCGCCGGGACCAAGGCATACGTGTTGAAGAATTCGAGCTGCTCAGCCTGCGAGAGCGTCAGCTGATACAGAAACGCCGCGATGCAGAGACCGATGAGGGTCAACGTTGCACGCGGCGTTGCCGTGTAAGGAATGGTGTTGTTGGTCGGAATCACGGGGCGCCTCGCAAGCAGACAACACCCGCCTACCCTACGCGACAGAACGCGCCGTTCAATACGGGCGTGCTGACGCAGGCGACCCCACTCTGCCCGTCTTATTCGTCGTCGCCGTCGTCGGCTTCCGCGACGCCACTTGCTGCTTCCTGACGCTCGCGTTCGCGCTCACGCTCACGCGCCGCCTCACGCTCCTTCTCGCGCGCCTTGGCTTCTTCGCGATCCTTGATCGCTTTTTCGAGGCGCATGTCGAGATAGCCGCCAACGGCCGTCTCGAGCTCAGGCGTCTTGTCTTCGAAGAAGTGGTTGGCGCCGGGGATGATCTCGTGATCGATCTTGATGCCCTTCTGCGTCTTGAGCTTACCGGTGAGCTCCGCGACGGAGTTCGATGGCACGACGCGATCTTTGTCGCCGTTGACCATCAGGCCTGACGACGGACACGGCGCGAGGAACGAGAAGTCGTAGAGGTTCGACGGCGGGGCGACGCAGATGAAGCCGTCGATCTCGGGGCGTCGCATCAGGAGCTGCATCGCGATCCAGGTGCCGAACGAGACGCCGGCGATCCAGCAGTACTTCGCGTCCGGCTTTACCATCTGCAGCCAGTCGAGTGCCGAGGCTGCATCCGCCAGTTCGCCTGGACCGCCATCCCAGAAGCCTTGGCTGCGACCGACGCCGCGGAAATTGAATCGCAGCACAGAGAATCCGCGCTGCACGAAGGTGTAGTAAAGACTGTAAACCACTTGGTTGTTCATCGTGCCCCCGAACTGCGGGTGGGGGTGCAGGATGAGAGCGATCGGGCTATCGTTCGCGGGCTCATGATGGTAGCGGGCTTCGATACGGCCCGCAGGCCCATTGATAATCAGCTCGGGCATCTAAGTCCTGTCCGCTTCTATATTTCGTGGAGTTGACGGGCTTCTAGCGAGGCGTTTTTGGGCTCTCGAAACGCGTTATCGAAATTTCACGAGACTGTGCCCAAGAGAATGCTTGATTTCCCCGCTCGGAATTTTCATATTCCGTTACAAGTTTAGAACCTTTCGAAAGAGAGCCTCCCTTAGGGTGGCCGACTTTCGGGCTGCACCCAACGTTTGGGGCGCGCGTTGCTCGCGTCTCTTAGCACACGTGGGGTGGTTCGTTGCAAGCAGTATGCGGCCTCCGAATGGAAGCGCCGCGTGCGCAAGGCGGTGAAAAGATGGAACTGAATACACGCGGCCGTTACGCGGTCATGGCCATGGCTGATCTCGCGAAGCACGGAGCAGGCGGTTCCGTGCCGCTGTCGGCTATTGCGCAGCGGCAGCATATCTCGCTCGATTATCTCGAGCAGCTCTTTCTCAAGCTGCGCCGCGCCGGTCTCGTTGAAAGCGTGCGCGGCCGCCATGGCGGCTACAAGCTCGGGCGCGGCGCGAACGAGATCTTCGTTGCTGAGATCATGACGGCGGTCGAGGAAGGCACGCGCATGACGCGCTGCTTCGGCGAGCAGTCCGCCGGTTGTCTCGAAGGCAACCGTTGCCTCACGCACAATCTCTGGACTGCACTCGGCGACCGCATCGAAAGCTTCCTGGCGAGCGTGAGCCTCACGGACGTGCTCGACGGCGGGTTGGGTCATGGCGCTTCAAACGAAGGCGTCAAGGCTCCGAGTTTGCAGGTTACGGCGTCTCTGGAGGGCCAGCCTCAGTGAACGCGACGCGCACATATCTCGATCATAACGCCACAGCGCCGCTTTCCGATGCGGCGCGCGAGGCGATGATCGCTGCGCTCGATGTGACAGGAAATCCCTCTTCCGTGCACGCGGAAGGGCGGCGCGCGCGCGCCATCGTGGACGAAGCGCGCGAGGCTGTGGCGGCGCTCGTCAACGCCGTGCCGGGAGAAATCGTTTTCACGAGCGGCGCGACGGAAGCGAATGCCTGGGCGCTCTCGGCGCCCTGGAAGCGCATCGCGCTTGCCGGCATCGAGCATGATTCCGTCCGGGCGGCGGCGCAGCAGATCGCGGCGGTGCGTGAAGGTGACGTGATCGATCTTGCTGTTTCAGCCGACGGCATCGCGAAATATGAGACCGCAGGTCTCGACGCCGATACGCTCCTCGTTCTCCAGTTCGCCAACAACGAGATGGGTGTGCTGCAGGATGTGGCGAAAGCCGGGCTTCGCGCACTCGAGACCGGCGCGCGGCTGCACACGGACGCCGTGCAGGCGCCGGGCCGCGTCGCAATCGATTTCAAGACGCTCGGCGCCGCGACGATGAGCCTTTCCGCGCACAAGATCGGCGGACCCAAGGGCGTCGGCGCGCTCGTCATCGGGCAAGGCGTCAAGCTCGACCCGCTGTTCGTGGGCGGCGGGCAGGAACAGCGCCGGCGGGCCGGAACAGAAAACGTTGCCGCGATCGCGGGATTCGGCGCGGCGGCGGAGGCTGCGCTTCGCGATCTCGCGGATACCGCGCGCGTTGCGAAGCTTCGCGACAAGCTCGAGGCGGAGGTTCTGCGCACGACACCTGACGCGATCATCGTCGGCGCGAGTGCGCCTCGCCTTCCCAACACGTCGGCAATCGCGCTTCGCGGCGCATCGGCGGAGACGCTGGTGATCAAGTTCGATCTCGCGGGCGTCGCAATCAGTGCGGGTTCCGCCTGCTCGTCGGGCAAGGTTGGGCAGAGCCACGTGCTCACGGCCATGGGGCTTCCGGCCGAGATCGCGGGTAGCGCGATCCGCGTGAGCCTCGGGCCGCAGACGACAGATAACGACATCGCGGCATTCCTTGCTGCGTGGAAACGGATTTGCGGGAGCGCTTCGCTCGCCGCTTAGTCGGCCGATGATCGCGCTTCGGATGAAGGTCCGGGGCAGGCATTGGCCCGGGATTTCGGCACTAGAGCGCAGCCTCGGCGGGCTGCACGTTGAAGGTGAATGGAATGGCTGCTGTTCAGGAGACGATCGACCAGGTCAAGAAGATCGATGTCGATCAATACAAGTACGGGTTCGAGACCAAGATCGAGACGATCAAGGCGCCGAAGGGCCTCAACGAGGACATCGTCCGCTTCATCTCGGAGAAGAAGGGCGAGCCGCAGTGGATGCTCGACTGGCGTCTCGACGCCTATCGTCGCTGGCGTGGCATGACCGAGCCGACGTGGGCGAAAGTCAGCTATCCGAAGATCGACTTCGAGAACCTCTACTATTACGCCGCGCCGAAGGGCACGGAAGGACCGAAGAGTCTCGACGAGGTCGATCCTGAGCTCCTCGCGACCTACGCAAAGCTCGGCATTCCGCTCAAGGAGCAGGAAGTGCTCGCGGGCGTCCAGGGCGCGCGCGTGGCCGTCGATGCCGTGTTCGACAGCGTGTCGGTCGTGACGACGTTCAAGGACGAGCTTGCTAAGGCCGGCGTGATCTTCTGCTCGATGTCAGAGGCCGTCCGCAATCATCCCGAACTGATCAAGAAGTACCTCGGTTCGGTCGTGCCGCAGGGCGACAACTTCTACGCGGCGCTCAATGCTGCGGTGTTCTCCGACGGCTCGTTCGTCTACGTGCCGGAGGGCGTGCGCTGTCCGATGGAGCTGTCGACGTATTTCCGCATCAACGAGAAAAATACGGGACAGTTCGAGCGCACCCTCATCATCGCAGAGAAGGGCTCTTACGTTTCGTATCTCGAGGGCTGCACAGCGCCGATGCGCGATGAGAACCAGCTTCACGCGGCTGTGGTCGAACTCGTTGCCATGGACAACGCCGAGATCAAGTATTCGACGGTGCAGAACTGGTATCCCGGCGACAAGGACGGCCGCGGCGGCATCTATAACTTCGTGACCAAGCGCGGCGACTGCCGCGGCCATCATTCGAAGATCTCGTGGACGCAGGTCGAAACGGGCTCGGCGATCACGTGGAAGTATCCAAGTTGCATCCTGCGCGGCGATTACAGCCGCGGTGAGTTCTATTCGATCGCGATCTCGAACGGCCGCCAGCAGGTCGACAGTGGCACGAAGATGATCCACCTCGGCAAGAACTCGTCGTCGCGGATCATCTCGAAGGGCATCGCTGCGGGTCATTCGCAGAACACCTATCGCGGGCTGGTCTCGGCACATCGCAAGGCGACGGGCGCACGCAACTTCACGAACTGCGACTCGCTGCTCATCGGCGACAAGTGCGGCGCGCATACCGTGCCTTACATCGAAGCGAAGAATTCGTCGGCGCACTTCGAACACGAGGCGACGACCTCCAAGATCTCGGACGACATGCTGTTCTACTGCATGCAGCGCGGTCTCTCGGAGGAAGAAGCGGTGGCGCTGGTCGTCAACGGCTTCGTGCGCGACGTGCTGCAACAGCTTCCGATGGAGTTTATGGCGGAGACGCAGAAGCTCATCGGCGTGAGCCTTGAAGGCTCGGTCGGCTAACACATTCGAAATTCGCGGCCGACGGCAGGCCGAACTGACGTTTCAGAGGTTAAGACATGCTTGAGATCAAGAACCTGCACGTGAAGCTCGAGGACGAGGACAAGGAGATTCTCAAAGGGCTTTCGCTCACCGTGCCGAAGGGCGAAGTGCACGCCATCATGGGGCCAAACGGATCGGGCAAATCCACACTTGCTCATGTCCTGGCGGGACGCGACGGTTACGAAGTGACGTCGGGTGAAGTTCTCTGGAACGGCGACAACCTCATCGGGCTTGAGCCGGACGAGCGCGCGGCCAAGGGCGTGTTCCTTGCGTTTCAGTATCCGATGGAGATCCCGGGCGTTGCAGGGCTCACGTTCCTGCGCACGGCGGCAAACGCGGTTCGCAAAAAGCGCGGCCAAGCCGAGCTCACGACGCCTGAGTTCATGAAGCTCGTGCGGGAAAAGGCCGGCAAGCTCAACATCGACATGGACATGCTGAAGCGGCCCGTGAACGTCGGCTTCTCCGGCGGCGAGAAGAAGCGCGCTGAGATCCTGCAGATGGACGTGCTGGAGCCCACACTCTGCGTGCTCGACGAAACGGACAGCGGACTCGACATCGACGCGCTCAAGATCGTGGCCGACGGCGTCAACGCGCTGCGTGGCCCCGACCGCTCGATGCTCGTCATCACGCACTATCAGCGGCTTCTGAACTACATCGTGCCGGACCGCGTACACGTTCTTGCCAACGGCAAGATCCAGGCATCCGGCGGGAAGGAACTGGCGCTCGAACTCGAGAAGTCGGGTTATGCGGGCTACCAGGGCAAGGCAGCGTAACAATGAGCATCGCCCAGCAGGTCAAACCTGATACGCAGGGCCGCGCGGCTCCTGTACAGGTGTTGAAAACCAAGGCCGAGACGGCCTTGTCGGAGGCATTCGCGGCCGTTGAAAGGCAGCTCCCCGGCGGCGATTGGCTTCGTCAGCTCCGGCGCGCGGCCGCAGGCGCTTTCGGCGCCGAGGGCCTGCCGCATCGCCGCGTGGAGGAATGGAAGTTCACCGACCTGCGCGCGTTCATGCGCGAGGCGTTTCCGCTTGCTCAGGCGGCCGAGCCGCCGAAGCCAGCATCCATCGAGGCGTTGGTTCGCGAGGCTCTGCCGGGCGTCGACCTGCTCAAGGCATTTGCCGTCATCGTCGACGGACACGGCGCGGGCGAAGCCGGGCTCTCTGCTATATCTGAGATCGACGGCGCGTTCGTTTCCCGCTTCGTCGACCATCCGCCGGCTTGGCTCGAGACCGAGATCTCGAATGTCAGCGGTCACGTGGCAGACGGCGCGCTGGCGCTCAACACGGCGCTGTTCACGGACGGCGCGGTGATCGACATCGCGGAAGGCCGCGAGATCGAGACGCCCGTCGCGCTGGTGTTCGGCGATGCGGGCGGCGAGGCCAAGTCGGTCGTGACGCGCAACGTTGTACGCGTGGGTAAGGGCGCGAAGCTCGTGCTGATCGAGACCCATGCCGCGCCGAGCGCACCGCGCCAGGTGAATACTCTGACGCAGCTCGTCATCGAGGACGGCGCAGAGGTTGTGCACGTGAAGGTGATCGGCAGCCGTGAAGGCTCGATCCATCTCGGACGCACGATCGCGAAGCTTGGCAAGGACGCCAACTATAGGCCGTTCCAGATGATCGTCGGCGACGGGATCGTGCGCAACGATCTTTCCATCACGTTCCGTGGCCAGCATTCGACGTTCGATCTCAGTTCTGCAAAGCTCGTCAACGGGCAAGGACATGCCGACACAACGCTCGTCGTCGATCACGCGGTTCCCCATTGCACGAGCCGCGAACTCGTGAAGTGCGTCCTTTCGGACGAAACCCGCGCCATCTTCCAGGGCAAGGTCATCGTTCGGCCGGACGCGCAGAAGACGGATGGCAAGCAGATGGCGCAAGCGCTGATGCTGTCGCCGAACGCGGAGTTCGACAGCAAGCCTGAGCTTGAGATCTACGCAGACGACGTCGTCTGCGGTCACGGCTCGACCTCGGCGGAAATCGATCCGGAGCTGATCTTCTATCTGCGCTCGCGCGGCATTCCGCTCGCGGAAGCGCAGGCGATGCTGGTTGAAAGCTTCATCGGCGAAGCCATCGACAAGGCCGAACCGGAGAAGGTGCAAGAGGCTTTGCGCACATTGGCGCGTGCCTGGCTTGCCAAGGAAGCTCGTGCGTAGAGGCTAAATCCCGGCGTTCACCGGGAAAAGGACGAAGCGATGACAACGGCCACTCGCAAGACCCAGGAACGGACGCCACCCGCCGTGACGCCCTACGACGTCGAGCGCATCCGCACGGACTTCCCGATCCTTTATCGTGACGTTTACGGAAAACAGCTCGTCTATCTCGACAACGGCGCCTCGGCGCAGAAGCCGCTCTCTGTCATCGAGGCGATGGATCACGCCTATCGCTTCGAATACGCGAACGTGCATCGCGGACTGCATTACCTGTCGAACACGGCCACGCAGCGCTTCGAGGAGGCGCGCGAGGTCGTGCGCCGCTTCCTCAACGCGCCCTCTTCCGACCAGATCATCTTCACGCGCAACGCGACGGACGCGATCAACCTCGTTGCGTCGTCGTTCGGGCAGATGGAGATCGGCGAAGGCGACGAGATCGTGCTCTCGATCATGGAGCACCATTCGAACATCGTTCCCTGGCACTTCCATCGCGAGCGCAAGGGTGCGGTGCTCAAGTGGGCGCCGATCTCGGATTCGGGCGAGCTGCTGCTCGACGAATTCGAGCGTCTCCTGACACCGCGCACGAAGATCGTCGCGATCACGCACATGTCGAACGTGCTTGGCACCGTCGTGCCGATCAAGCAGGTGATCGAGCTTGCGCATCAGCGCGGCATTCCGGTCCTGGTGGACGGCAGCCAGGCGGCGGTTCATCTGCCTGTCGACGTGCAGGATCTCGACGCGGACTTCTACGTTTTCACCGGCCACAAGACGTACGGGCCTTCAGGCATCGGCGTGCTCTACGGCAAGAAGAAATATCTCGACATGATGCCGCCCTATCAGGGCGGCGGGGAAATGATCGAGTCCGTGGAGGTCGACCGTATAACCTATGGGAAGGCGCCGCACCGGTTCGAAGCCGGAACGCCGGCCATCGTCGAGGCGGTTGGACTGGGTACAGCGCTTTCCTACATGATGCAGGTGGGCCGCGACCGCATTCTGGCGCACGAGACGGAGATCGGGACTTATGCCGGCGAGCGCCTGAAAGAAGTGCCGGGCCTCACGATCCACGGCACGGCCAAGGGCAAGGGCGCGATCCATTCATTCTCGATCGAAGGGCTGCATCCGCACGATATCTCGACCATCATCGACAGGTCGGGCATCGCGGTCCGCGCTGGCCATCATTGCGCTCAGCCGTTGATGGAGCGCCTCGGCGTGACGGCGACGTGCCGCGCCTCGTTCGCGATGTACAATACCAAGGCCGAGGTCGACGCGTTGGTTGCGGCACTGATCCGCGCTAAAGATTTCTTTGCCTAACCCCGGAGTGACGCTGATCATGGCGGAGTTGGAGACACATATGCAGAGCGCGATGCCAGACGACGTTGCCGGCAAGGTGGATACCGCTGCGCCGGAACAAGAATCCGCGCTGCCTCCCGAGGAACTCGAACGGTTGAGCACGGACATCGTGGCTGCGCTCAAGACGGTGTACGATCCCGAGATCCCGTCCGACATCTACGAGCTCGGTCTGATCTACAAGATCGACATCAGCGACGATCGTGAAGTGTCCGTCGAAATGACGCTTACAGCGCCGGGGTGTCCCGTGGCCGGCGAGATGCCGAAGTGGGTCGAGGACGCGGTGAATTCGGTTCCGGGCGTGTCGGGCACGAAAGTGAAGCTGACGTTCGATCCGCCTTGGGATCAGAGCCGTATGTCTGATGAAGCGCGGCTCGCGCTCAATATGTTCTGAGGGCCAAGCCGCCCGGGAGGCGCATCTCGTAACTCCGGGCGGCGCACGCTATATTCGGGATGTAACTCGTGTCTTCCCGGCCTTTTCCGGAAGCACGGTGGAACCAGGATTGCTGCACACCATGACCGACCAGAATACGACCTCCGCTCCTGCTCGCCGCGCCCGGCCGAAGGTGATGACACTGACGCCCCGCGCCGCTGAGCGCGTGCGCGCGATCATGGCTTCGAAGGGCCCCGAGATCGCCGGCCTCAAGATCGGCGTGAAGAAGGGCGGCTGCGCGGGCATGGAATACACGATGACCTGGGCGGATAGCGTCGGCAAATTCGACGAGGTCGTGGAGCAGGACGGGGCGCGCGTGATCGTCGACCCGCAGGCTGTGTTGTACCTGCTCGGCACCGAGATGGACTACAAGACTGACAAGCTTTCCGCGCAGTTCGTGTTCAACAACCCGAACCAGACTGGCGCCTGCGGCTGCGGCGAGAGCGTGAACCTGACGCCAGCGGCAGCGGACAGCATTTCGACGGCAGATTAAGCCTTCGACGCGAAGCATCCCGGCTGTCGGCTGCGTTTCGTTTCCAATAGCTATGCGCTTTATATCGCGACCTGCGTGCCGACCTCGACGACGCGGTCCGTCGGAATCTTGAAGTAAGTCGTTGCATCCTCGGCAGTGCGCGCGAGCCAGATGAACAGGCGCTCCTGCCACCGTGGCATCTCGGAGCGCGTTGTAGTCCGCAGCGAACGGCGCGACAGGAAGAAGCTCGTCGAGCCGATGTCGACGTTGAGATCCTTGCGGCGGCAGCTTTCAAGAATCTTCGGAATGCTCGGCGTTTCCATGAAACCGTAGGACGCGATTACTCGGATGAATGTTTCGTTCGACCGATCGATCTCCACGCGTTCGTGGCGCGGCACGCGCGGGGTTTCCTCGGTCCGTATCGAGAGCACGATGTTGCGTTCATGCAGGACGCGGTTGTGCTTCAGGTTGTGCATGAGCGCCGTCGGCGCGTAATCGACATCGGCCGTGAGGAAGATCGCCGTGCCCGCGACGCGTGCCGGCGGCTTGGCCTCCAGCTTTCGCACGAGCCAATCGAGATCGGCTTCGTTGCGCCGCGTGAGCTTGGAGAGGATGCCAGTGCCTTTCACCCACGTGAGCATGATTGCGCTAAGAAGAGCCGCGATCAGCAGCGGGAACCACGCTCCCTCGAGCAACTTCATGATGTTGGCAGCGAAGAACGTCTGCTCGATCAGGAGCAGTGGAATGAGGAAGATCGACACCTTCCATAGCGGCCAGCGCCAGTAGTTCCAGATCACGAAGAACGCCATGAGGCTGTCGATGACCAGGGCTGCCGTCACCGATACGCCGTACGCTCCGGCGAGGTTCGACGAGTTCTTGAACGTGAGCACGGCGACGACCGTCGCGGCCAGGAGCAGCCAGTTCACGCGCGGGAGATAGATCTGCCCGGCCATGTTTTCAGACGTGTGCCGGATCGCGAAGCGCGGGAGCAGCCCGAGTTGCACTGCCTGGCGCGCAAGCGAGAATGCACCCGTGATCACGGCCTGGCTCGCAACGACCGTAGCCGTCGTCGCCATGACGACCATCGGCACGAGCGCCCACTCCGGATAGAGAAGATAGAATGGGTTTTCGAGCTTCGAGGCATCGCTCAGCACGAGCGCGCCCTGCCCCAGGTAGTTCAGCATCAACGCCGGAAACACGAAGCCGAGCCAACCGACCTGGATCGGCTTGCGTCCGAAGTGACCTAGGTCTGTATAAAGGGCTTCTGCGCCCGTTACGGCCAGGAAGACCAAGCCTAAAACCGTGAGCCCCAGCAGTCCATGCGTGAGCAGGAATTTCACGCCGTACCAGGGATTGAGAGCTGCGAACACCGCCGGGTTGTCGAAGATGTGCAGGAGACCGCCGACCGCGAGCGCGAGGAACCAAAGAATAGTGAACGGCCCGAAGAAGCGGGCCACTCCTTCCGTTCCATGCGACTGCACCGAAAACAGCGCGACGATGATCACGAGCGCGATGGGCACGACCCACGGCTCGAAAACGGGCGAGACGAGCTTGATGCCTTCAACGGCGGACAACACCGAAATCGCGGGCGTGATGACGGCATCGCCATAAAAGAAGGAAGCGCCCGCGATGCCGAGCACCAGCAACAGATGCGCGCTTCGCTTGGCGACTTTCTGGCCCAGCGCCATCAGCGCGAACGTGCCGCCTTCGCCCTTATTATCGGCGCGCAGCAGGACGAGCACATATTTCAATGTGACGATCAGGATCAGCGCCCAGAAGATAAGCGACAGCACGCCGAATACAGCTTCGGCATTGGCGGGGCTGCCGCCGCTCGCGGCGCGGACAGCCTCGCGGAATGCGTAAAGTGGGCTTGTTCCGATGTCGCCAAAGACGACGCCGATGGATCCTACGAGAAGCGTCCAGAATCTTGCATCGTGCGAAGTTTCGCCGGGCTCACCACCAGATTCGGTGGCTTTAGCGCGTGCCACGATTAAGGCCTCTCAGATCCACTGCCGGGGCAGCAATAATTCCGGGGCTTATACGCCTGTTCCAAATGTGGTGTAAGCGGGCAAATTCGTTAGTGAGCGGTCGGTTTCGGCTTGACACGCGCGACATTTGCGCCGACGCGGTAGGCCCGATCAGGCGCCTGCCGGCAGGTTGTCTCGGATCCAGCGGGCGAGCCCCTCCTCCGCGATCTCGCCGGCCGCGAGGCCCATGATCGCGACCGTCGACTGGGCAGGAGCAGGCGCAAACGCAAAACCGTTCTTGCGAAGAAACGTCATCATGACCATGAAGGCGGCGCGCTTGTTGCCGTCCACGAAGGGATGGTTGCGCGCGATGCCGAACGCGTAAGCAGCCGCGAGGATCGCATCGTCGGTCTCTCCGAAGGCCCATTTATTTTGCGGCCGTCCGAGAGCGGATTCCAGCATTCCCTCGTCACGCAGGCCGGCAGGGCCGCCGAACACAGCTAACTGCTCGGCGTGCATTCGGACGGCCTGCTCTTTGGTGATCCACCTCGGCTCGGTCATTTTGCGAGAGCGGAAAGCGTGGTCCTGTACTCTTTCATGACCTCGCGCGCGATGCGCATCGTTTCCTCGTCATCGTCGGCGAAGGGCGAGATGGTGAGGCTGCGGTCGGGCCCCTCGGTGACGAGGACGTGTTCGCCCTGGGAGAGGCCGAGGCGGGCGAGGAGCTCCTTCGGCAGGATGAGCCCCGTGGAGTTGCCGATCTTCTTGATTTCGAGCTTCATGGCCGCGACTCCGCTTGCGTTATACGGATTGTATAACACAGCAGGCGGACGTTGTACAGAATGTAAAACGTACTTAGAGGGCGTTTCCGCGGCCGAGACGGAGCCCGGCCGCAGAGCGTTTCGGGAAGCCTTGTTTGGCCTAAAAGAGCCACCGTCAGGCGGTGGCGCGGTCCATGGCTTCAAGCTCGTCGATCATGCCCTCGATGACCTTAAGACCCTTGGACCAGAAGGCGGGATCGGTGGCATCCAGGCCAAAGGGCGCCAGAAGCTCGGAGTGATGCTTCGAGCCGCCTGCCTTCAAGAGATCGAAGTACTTGCCGACGAAGCCCGGGTGCGCCTCCTGGTAAAGGCCATAGAGCGAGTTCACGAGGCAATCGCCGAAGGCGTACGCATAAACGTAGAACGGCGAATTGATGAAGTGCGGTACGTAGGTCCAGAAGACCTCGTAACCCGGTTTCAGCTCGATTGCCGGGCCCAGGCTCTCGCTCTGCACCTCCATCCAGAACTGATTGAGCTGGTCACTCGTCAGCTCGCCCTGGCGGCGGCCCTGATGCACCTTGCGTTCGAAATTGTAAAACGCGATCTGGCGCACAACCGTGTTCAGCATGTCCTCGACTTTGCCGGCGATCATGGCCTTCTTCTCCCGCGGGCTTTTCGTTTCGGCGAGAAGAGCGCGGAAGGTCAGCATTTCGCCGAAGACAGATGCGGTTTCGGCGAGCGTCAACGGCGTCGGCGCGAGGAGCGCGCCCTGGTCGCGCGCCAGCATCTGATGCACGCCATGGCCCAACTCATGCGCAAGCGTCATCACATCGCGCGGCTTGCCCTGATAGTTCATCAGAACATAGGGATGCACGGAAGGGACCGTTGCGGCCGAGAAGGCTCCTTGCGTCTTGCCCTCGCGTAAGGGCGCATCGATCCAGCCCTTGTCGAAGAACTCTTTCGCGATGCCCGCCATGTCAGGCGCGAAAGCACCGTATGCCTTGAGCACGATGTCCTCGGCTTCACGCCAAGTGAAGACCTGCTCCGGCTTGTCGGGAAGCGGCGCGTTGCGATCCCAATGGGACATGCGGTCCATGCCGAGCCACCTGGCCTTCATCGCGTAGTAGCGGTGCGAGAGGCGCGGATAGGATTGGCGCACGCTCTCGACCAGCGCGTCGACCACCGGAGCCTCGACGCGGTTCGCGAGATGGCGGCTGTCAGCGACATCCTTGAAGCCACGCCAGCGATCCGAAATTTCCTTATCCTTCGCCAGCGTGTTGGTGATCAGCGTGAAGAGGCGGATGTTGTCCTTGAAGACCTTGGCGAGCGCGTCAGCGGCTGCGTGACGGCGCGGCTCGGCGGGATCGGACAAGAGGTTCAGCGTTGCTTCGAGCGCAAGCGGGCCTTCTTCGCCCGCCACATCGAAACGCAGGCCGGTCATCGTTTCGCTGAAGAGACGGCTGAAAGCGCCGCGTCCCGTCTGGCTCTTCTCGGTGAAAAGCTGCTCGATCTTCTCGGTCAGCTGGTACGGCTTCTCCTTGCGCAGATCCTCGATCCACGGCTTGTAGCGCGCGAGCGCCGGCTCGTTCATCGCGCCTTCGAGCGCTGCTTCGTCGATCTGATTGAGCTCGAGCTCGAAGAAAATCAGATCCGTCGAGATGGTCGTCAGCTTCTCGGAGATATCGCCATAGAACTTGGCGCGCTTAGGGTCCGTCTGATTGGCTGCGTAGAGCAGGCCCGCATAGGAACCGAGCTTGCCAAGCGCATCCGAGAGGCGTTCGTAAGCGGCAATGGCTTCCGCGAGCGTTGCGCCGTCCGACGCGAGACCGGCGAGCTTGCCCTGATAGCTCTCTCTGATGCGGGTCGCTTCGGCCGTTGAACGCTCGATGTCGCGCGCGATCGCAGGATCATCCGTGCTGGCGTAGAGATCCGACAAATTCCACTCGGGGATCTGACCGAGGTCGCGCTCCGCTGCCGGCGCACCGCCGTGAGCGTGCGCCCGTGCCAAATCAGAAGAAGAAAGTGCGCGCAGGATCGGCGTCATCAGTGGCTCCAGTGATTAGGGAAATCGTTTGTTAATTTGCGGGCTCCGGCGCCCAAGTTCAAGCGCCGAGCGAAAGCGCTGAAACAACGAGCGAAAACGTTGCACCCGCTCTTTGTGACCAAAAAAGGATCAAGGCGGCCCGCTTCGCAACCGCTTGTTTACCGTTGTGGAGCAATCTTGGCGCTGTCGAGTTGCCGGTGGTCCTACGCGTCCCTTTTGGGCGCGATGTTCAGAGTCCGGCGATGTTCCAGTCGTGTTGTGTACGAGTGATCATGGCAAAGCGTATTCTTATCGTCGACGACGATCCCGCCCAGCGCCGCATTCTCGAAGAGACCGTCAAACGTAGCGGTTTCGAGACCCGGTCCGTCGCTTCCGGCGAGCAGGCGCTCGAGGTTCTCGAAGGACCCGACCGCGGCACAATTTCTCTCGTGCTTCTCGATCTCGTCATGCCCGGCATGGGCGGCATGGAGGTCCTCGAACAGCTCAAGGGCAAGGCCGCGCCTGCGGTCATCGTGCTGACAGCGAATGGCTCGATCGATGCGGCCATCAACGCCATCCGGCTCGGTGCCGTCGATTTCGTCGTCAAGCCGGCTTCGCCCGAGCGCCTCGACGTGTCGATGAAGAGCGCCATGAAGATCGAAGCGCTCTCCGAAGAAATTCTGCGCATCAAGAAGAAGGTCGAAGGCACGCTGACCTTCGACGATCTCATCGTGCGCGGCGAAGGCATGCAGCGCGTCGTGACGCTCGGCAAGCGCGCAGCGGCCTCCAACATTCCGGTTCTGATCGAAGGCGAGAGCGGCGTCGGCAAGGAGCTGATCGCGCGCGCCATCCAGGGTGAGAGCGAGCGGGCGGGTCGTCCGTTCGTGACCGTGAACTGCGGCGCGATCCCGGAGAACCTGGTCGAGAGCACGCTCTTCGGCCACGAGAAGGGCTCGTTCACAGGCGCCGTCGACCGGCGCATCGGCAAATTCCAGGAAGCCGACGGCGGCACGCTGTTCCTCGACGAAGTCGGCGAGCTGCCGCTCGAAGCGCAGGTGAAGCTGTTGCGCGCTTTGCAAGAAGGCGAGATCGATCCGGTCGGCTCGAAGAAGCCGGTCAAGGTCAACTTCCGCCTCGTGTCGGCCACCAACCGCGACATGATCCAGCTCGTCAAAGAGGGACGATTCCGCGAAGATCTCTATTACCGCCTCAACGTGTTTCCGATCTGGGTGCCGCCGCTGCGCGAGCGCAGTGACGATGTGCCGGAACTCGCGCGCCACTTCCTCGCGCGTTTCGGTGCCGAGGAAGGAAAGCGCATTGGCGGATTCACCGATGACGCCATGCGTCTTCTGATGGCCTACGACTGGCCCGGCAACGTGCGCCAGCTCGAGAACGCAATCTTCCGCGCCGTTGTTCTTGCCGATGGCGCCGAACTCTCCGTCGCCGAGTTTCCGCAGATCGCAAGCCACGTCGACGGCTTCGAAGCGGAGATCCCGCCCGCGCCCGTCGGGTTGCAGAAGCCCGCGGCCTACACGGGCCCGGCCCTTCTCGGTGCCGAGGACACAGTGCCGCAGACCGTCGAGGTTCGCCCCAACGCGGGTGGCTCGTCACTCGGCATCCCGGCCGTGACGGAGAACGGCGAGATCCGTGCGCTCGAAGACATCGAAGCGGACATGATCCGTCTCGCGCTCGGGCGTTATCGCGGCCACATGACCGAGGTCGCCAAGCGGCTCAAGATCGGCCGCTCGACTCTCTACCGCAAGATGCAGGAGTACGGCCTCGAGCCGCGCGTGAACTGATTTCTTCGTCGCCTCTCCCGTGACGGCGCAAGCGCCTCCGACCTGGTCGGAGGCGCTTGTGTATTTAAGGGGCTCGCTTTTCGATCACAGTCGGCCGTCATTTTCCTGTCACGGAGCGACCTTTCGGCTTCGCGGCTTCTCATCCCTTCGAGCCTCGGCTAGCGTGCGCCAACGCCGTACGGCCCTTGGGGGATTATCGATGCGTCATATGTTTAGAAGCTCACAGCGTGGCTTGCCGCTGCGGAGCGCGCTCATCGCTGCGACTTTGCTCGTGCCCGTTTCCGCAATGGCGGATCCGGCAGCCGAGCCCGCGGTCGAAGCGCCTGCTGCGCCCGTCACGGCTCCGCCGCCCGCTGCCGAACCGGTCGCCGTCGCCCCGCCTGCCGCGAGCCAGACGGTCACGCCCGAAGCTCCGGCCGCCGCTGCTCCGGTACAGCAACCAGCGGCGCCCGCTGCCGTTACACCGGCACCGGCAGAAGCAGCCGCGCCGCCACCCACAGGAGCTGCCGCTCCGGCGCCCGCCAAGCCGCAACTTGGCGCTCTCGTTCGCGCACAGCTTTCAACCGTCGCGTCAGCCGACGCGGCAGACGTGTCCGCGCTCAACGACTTTTATCTCGCGCGCGCCGATGCGCCGCTGTGGGTGACAGACAGCGCTCTCAACGACCGCGCCGTGCTGGCGATCGCCGAAATCAAGAAGGCGAACGACTGGGGGCTCGACGCTTCGGCATTCGACCTCCCGCAGGCTGGAGGCGCGCTCTCCGAAGCGCAGGCTGCGGAAGCCGAACTCAAGCTTTCGATTGCGGCGCTCACCTATGCGCGCCATGCGCGCGGCGGGCGCATCATCGATCCGGCCAAGCAGCTTTCGTCTTATCTGGACCGCAGGCCGCAGCTTCTCGAGCCGAAGCTCGTGCTGGAGAAGCTCGCCGCCAATCTGCCACCCGACGCGACGCTGCGCGGTTTCCATCCGCAGCATCCTCAGTTCGAGAAACTGCGCCAGCACTATCTGGCGTTGATCAAGTCTCAGGCCAAAGCGACCGAGGTCGTGCGCTTGCCGAAGGGTCCGGTGCTCTCGCCGGGCATGAAGCACGAGCAAGTTGCGCTTCTCCGGCAGCGACTTGGCGTGCCGACGCCCGCAGGCACCGCGGAAGCACCTGCCGATGCCAACGTCTACGACGCGGCGCTCGTTGATGCCGTCAAAGCCTTCCAGACCGAAAAGGGCCTCAACCCCGATGGCCAGGTCGGCGGTGGCACGCGCACGGCGCTCAACGACATCGACGTCCCGAGCCCGGAGCGCACACGCGCCAACATGGAGATGTGGCGCTGGATTCCCGACGACCTCGGCGCAACGCACGTGTGGGTCAATCTGCCGGAGTTCACCTTCCAGTTCGTGCATGACGGCAAGGTCGTGCACGAGGAGCGGATGATTTCCGGTCTCGTCGGCAAGCAGACGCCGACGTTCTCGGCCGACATGGACATGGTGACATTCCATCCGCGCTGGAACGTGCCGGACTCGATCAAGGTGCGTGAGCTTTATCCGAGCCTCGCGCGTGGCGGCACGTACTTCCAGAAGCAGGGCCTGCGCATGACGCGCAACGGCAAGCCAGTCGATCCCTACTACATCGACTGGGGCAGCGCCGATATTCGCCAGTACGACGTGCAGCAGCCGCCCGGCCCAGCGAACGTACTCGGCAAGTTCAAGTTCACGTTCCACAACAAGCATATCGTCTACATGCACGATACGCCGACGAAGCCGCTGTTCGAGAAGCCGTCGCGCGCCTTCAGCCATGGATGCGTGCGCGTGCGCGATCCACAACGGCTCGCGGAGCTGGTGCTTGCGGCCGATAAAGGCTGGACGGCGGCACAGGTCGACGAGATGGCCAACGGACCGGCCGTCGAGACGCCGGTGCAGTTGCAAACCAAGATCCCCGTGCACATCGTCTATTTCACGGAGCGCATCGACGACGCAGGAGAAGATCACATCTTCAAGGACGTCTACGGGCACGAGGCAAAGATGATACTGGCGCTCAAAGGGCGCTTCGACGCCATCGCTGTCGGGCCGGATCATCTGGCTCCGGTGCGCTACGAGAAGCGCGAATATGCGGGCGGCGGCGGCACACTCGATACCTTCTTCAACAACCTCTTCGGCGGATTTTGAGCATTTCGCCTTAAGGCTTTTTGTTCACCTTCATCGAGCGGCTCGATCTCCGGTCGGGCCGCTCTGCCGCATTTCAGCCGCTTACAAGCCCTCTTGATCGCTCAATCCAAGGTTACGAACCGTTAAGACACGGGGGCTAAAGGTTAACCTTGGCGGTTTCCATGGGGGATCTCTGTTGGGCGTGAAGGTGGGACACATCACCTGCCGTTTCCTGGGCCTCGGCGCGGCTGCATTTCTTGCGGTCGCCGTGCAGGTCGGGGTCGCGCGCGCCGGCGACGATCGCACCATCTCGTTCTATCACATCCACACCCAAGAGACGCTGACCATCCAATACAAGAAGGATGGCCGCTTCCTTCCCGATGCGATGAAGAAGATCAGCTGGATTCTGCGCGACTGGCGTAAGAACGAAGCGACGACGATGGATCCCAACACCGTCGATATCATCTGGGAAATGCATCGCGAGCTCGGCTCGCAGCAGCCCGTAAACATCATTTCGGGCTATCGCTCTCCGGCTACCAACGAGATGCTGCGCAAGACGCGCGGCGGGCAGGCCAAACAAAGCCAGCACATGACCGGCAAGGCGATCGATATCTCTTTCCCCGACGTGCCGCTTCGGCGCATGCGCTATTCGGCGATGATCCGCGAGCGCGGCGGCGTCGGCTATTATCCAACGTCCGGCATTCCCTTCGTGCATGTCGACACGTCGCGCGTGCGCCACTGGCCGCGCATGCTGCACGACGAGCTTGCCCTGCTTTTCCCGTCAGGACGCTCCAAGCACGTGCCGGACGATGGACGTCCGATTACTCCGGCCGATGTCGCGGCAGCGCGTTCGCGGCGCAAGGATCTCGCCGTCGAGGTGGCGCAGTTCTACGCACTGCGCGATGCGCCGAAGTCCAATATCCAGGTGGCGTCTGCCGTGCCGACGCTGCCCAGCCCGCCGAAACCCGCTCTTGCCATCCGGCCTGTCGCCGACAGCAACGACAGCAAGGAGCTGCCGTGGGCGAACGCGCCGCGCAAAGAGGCCGGGACGCAAGTCGCGGCGCTCGTCTCCGATACCGCCGTCCCCGCGCCGAAGCTCCTTGCTGCGCCGAAACCCGTGGACCGCCCGAGCACGTTCGTCTCGAAGCTTCCCGATGCGGATCGTTCGCGCCTCGACATGCTGGTCAAGCTCGCCTCTCTCGATGCCGAGCACGGGCAGCCGCAGGCCAAGCCTGCCAGCCTGATCACGGGCTCCACACCGCAGCAGCCGCTGCGCGCTTCGATGACGCCCGATTGGCCGTTAAGCAAACCCAAGCCGCTGACGGGCGCGCCGGCACCGCAGGCCACGCCGGGGCATCCCTTCGGTGAGGATGGTTCGTCTGACTGGCGCAGTGGCTGGACCGCCGCGCCTGAGTACGACGAGGATCATCCGGACGAGTTGTCCTATCGTCCGTTTGCGCTCGCGCCTCTCCTGACTGAGACGCCATCCTTCGACGATCCGGCGCTGGTGACGCTGGTGCATCCTGATGCGGCACAGGCGTTCGACATGATCGACGACGAGGGCACAGTGCTGCCGATGCGTTTCGGCGCGGGGCGTCTCGAGACGGCGATGAGCTGGTCACAGGAATTCAGTGGCGGCGCTGTGCACCTCGATGACCTGATCGCCGCTGCGCCGCCTGCTCAGCCTTCCGAGCCCGCACATCCTCAGATCGTCTCGCGCGCGGTCAAGACCCTGGCGCGATAGCGGCCTTCTTACCGGCTTTGCCGACAAACGTGGCCGCGCGCAGTGCGGACATCGGCCCTTTCGTCCAGGCCCTCTGCACGAGCCGGCCCAGCTCTTCGAAATCATCGGTTCGCGGCGACGTGGAGCGCCACACCAGACCGATCGTTCGCACCGGTTCCGGATCGACGAAGCGCACAAGCGTGATGTCGCGCCCGCGCTCCTCCACGCCCACGGCTATTTCCGGCAGCAGCGTGATGCCGTAACCGGCCGCGACCATCTCGACGATGGTTGCCAAGCTCGACGCGCCGAATGTATTGACGGTGTCGACCTGCTGCAGGCTGCAATACGTGAGCGCCTGATCGCGCAGGCAGTGGCCTTCCTCGAGCAACAGCAGGCGTTCGTTCTCGATCAGCTCCTTCGTGGCGCGTACGCGTCCCGACAGCTTTCGATCCTTTGGCAGCGCGAGCAGGAACTTGTCTTCGAAGAGCTTGCGGTTCGTGAGGTCAGGGTGCTTCACGGGGAGCGCGAGCAGGAGCACGTCGAGCTTGCCTTCGACCAGCTCATCGGTAAGGACCTGAGTCTGCGTTTCGCGCACATGCAGTTCGAGGTCGGGATAGGCTTCGCGCAACACCGGAAGCAGCGGTGGAAGAAGATACGGCGCGATCGACGGAATCACGCCGAGCCGCAAAACGCCCGCAAGAACGCTATTGGCATGCTGGGCGTAGGCAACAAGATCGCGCACGTCTCCGAGTATCCGCGCGCAACGGGCGGCGATCTCGTGGCCTTTCGTAGTGAGTTGCACGCCGGATTTCGTGCGCTCCACAAGAGCGAGCCCAAGGTTCTGCTCCATTTCGTGGATCTGCATCGACAGAGCGGGCTGCGTCACGGAGCAAGATTCCGCCGCGCGGCCGAAATGGAGTTCGCGCGCCAGCGCATCGAAATAGCGAAGCTGCTTGATGGTGACCTGAGTCATAAGGGGGCCTGATCAGGATGGAAACAAATAACGATTAGCCCTGATCTAGGCAGCGGTCTACGGTTGGCGTGTACAAACGATCGTGATCGACATCCCGACGTTTGCAAGAGCTTCCCGAATGCGGCAGGTGAGTCTTCGGGCGCATCTCGTCGTTAGCGTCTCGGGTCGTGCGCCGAAGCGACCCGAGACGTTCCTATTGCTCCCGCAAAAATTGGAAGTATTGCCGCCGTCTTTCGGGACAGTGTCGCTTCGCTATTCCGCAGCGATCATGCGATCCGCAGCCGCTTCCGCGCCGGACGATATCGGCCCGTCCAGCATGCCAAGCGCGTGCATGTAGACTTCGAGCACGCTCTCTTCTTCCTGCCGCTCGGTCTGGCTCTTCTTGCGCAGACGAACGATCTGGCGAAGGATCTTCACATCGAAACCAAGGCCTTTGGCTTCGAGGTACTTGTCGCGGATGTCGCCCGAAAGCGCCTTCTTCTCTTCCTCGAGACGCTCGATGCTCTCGATCATCTGGCGAAGCTGCTGCTGCGCCGAGGCCTGAAGCGTCGTCATGACTAGCCCACTCTTTCCTGGAAATTCGATTGTCCCTCGATCCGCGCGTGGCGGACCACTCTGACTGCGAGGCTATGGTTCCTGAGGGGCAGCGGCAAGGCGAGCCGCCGCATCATCCAGAGAGATTATTTCCTGTGGAGGAAAGCGCTTGTGGTGCTGTGTTGTTGTATGTGCGCCGCGCAGAAAACGAATCAGACACAGCCGTCAGCCGTGTTTATGCGGAGACTTCTCAGCAAACTCGGCTGCTGCTTCCGGTGAGGCTTCCGTCTGGTAGCGCTTTTGCCATTCTGCATATGGCATGCCGTAGACAAGCTCCCTTGCCTCGTCCTTTGAAATCGAGATGGCGCGCTCTTCGGCGGCCTCCTGATACCAGCGCGCGAGACAGTTCCTGCAGAAACCCGAGAGGTTCATGAGGTCGATATTTTGTACGTCAGTGCGTTCACGCAGGTGAGCAACGAGACGGCGATAAGCGGCGGCTTCGAGCTTGAGCGTGGTGTCGGGGTCGATCGGCGTCATTGGCGTGCTCCTTAATCGGTGTGCGAGCCGAAATAGCGGATTGTCTGCAAATCGGGTTCGGCGGCCGGGTTCGCAAGGATGGTGCGCAAAGCCGACGCGAGCCGCTCGGCCCATGCAGCCTGGCCTTCCGCAGATGCAATCAGATCCTGCCGGATCTCGACCAACACGTGGGGCAAGCCGCGCGAGGTTCCGTGCTGCCACATGCAGTCGCCTCGGAGAGCGCCGTGATATGGTTCGTTGTCTCCGACGACAAGAGCGGGATCGGCGCTGAGTTCAGCCAGCAAAGACTGCGCGATGCGCGGATCCTTGTCCCACAACACGGCCGCATGCCATGGACGCGCATCGCCTCGCCATACCGGCGTGAAGCTGTGCATCGAGACCAGGATCGGCACGATATTGCTCGCGAGCGCTTCGTCAATCAGCGCGTCGACCGCCGTGTGATAGGGGCGATAGAAGCGCTCGATGCGCAAGGTGCGCTCCTCGGCTGTCAGCGTGCGGTTCCCTGGCACGATGGCGCCGTCCGACACGCGCATGATCAGCGTCGGGTCGTCGGCCCCGCGATTGCAATCGATGAGGAGGCGGGAGTACCGCGACACGACGGCCGGCGCGTCAAGGGCTGCCGCGAGCCGCTCCGTCACGCCCCGCGCGCCGATGTCGTAGCCGATGTGCCGTTCGAGCTCAGCCTGAGGCAGGCCCAGGGTGCCATATCCCTCGGGCAACGCGTTCGATGCGTGATCGCAGAGAACGATGACGCGCGAGGTTAGAGAGCCCGAAAAGCGCTCATAAGCCTCAGATGCCAGATGATCCACGGTCGGGGCGGCGTCTTTGCGAACGGGTGACCTATCGGGCATCTCGTCGCTATCCATGTCGTGGGTTCCAGGTCAGGGGCGTGGTCCAGCCCCTCAGGGACAAAAAGCCGGTTGCGAAATGACCGTTGCGGGCTTTGAATAGCCCTGCGGAAGTCGGGCGTTTACCGTCCTCGGCCTGCGCGGACCTCAAAGCTGCCGCTTTCATTGCCAACGTTTCGCCCTCCCGGCAAGGCGCAGTCGCGCCAACGCTGAACGTGTCTCCTCGACACCCGAAGACGCCATGACCTTGAAACCCACGTCCCTGCGGGTCGCAGCAGCCCTGCTTTTGGCAGCTTTGCCGCACCCGGCTTTCGCAGATCTGAAAGTTTGCAACGCTACGCAGAGCCGCGTGGGGATTGCGATCGGCTATCAAAACGCTGATGGGTGGTCGACCGAGGGGTGGTGGAACATCGCGTCGCAGTCCTGTGAAACGCTCTTGAAGGGCCCCGTGCCAAGCCAGTTTATCTACGTCCACGCCGTGGATTACGATCGCGGGGGCGAGTGGGCCGGTACCAACTTCATGTGCACCGGTGACAAGTCATTCGCCATCCGAGGGGTTCAGGATTGCGAGAAACGTAGATATAAGCGCACGGGTTTCTTTGAGGTCGATACGGGCGAGGGTCAAGAGTGGACGGTCCGCCTCACCGATCCGGATGATAAAGACGAAAAGACAGAGGCAATCGGTAAATGAGACGCAATCGGCGGGTCAAGATCGTCGCGACGCTCGGACCCGCGTCATCGACGCCAGAGGTGATGGAACGCCTCTTCGTTGCAGGCGCGGACGTGTTCCGCATCAATATGAGCCATTCGAGCCCGGAAACAGCGCACGCCCTCGTACGCATGATCCGCGACGTCAGCGCGAAGCATCGCTGCTCGATCGGCGTGCTATGCGACCTGCAGGGGCCGAAGTTCCGGCTCGGCGAATTCGGCGACGGGCGTGCCCTCGTCAAGCCGGGCGAGCATTTCCGCTTCGACCAGACTGGCGTTCCCGGCTCGTCGCAGCGCGTGAGCCTGCCGCATCCCGTCATCTTCGATGCCGTGAAGCCGGGAGATGCGCTCCTTATCGATGACGGAAAGATGCGCATGCGCGTCACCGACGTGCAGAACAAGAGCATCACCGCTGAGGTGATCACGGGTGGCGTTCTTTCAAGCCGCAAAGGCATCAGCCTTCCCGACACGCTGCTCGCGGTCAGCGCGCTGACGCCAAAAGATCGCGCGGACCTCGATCTCGCGCTCAAGCTTGGCGCGGATTGGATCGCGCTCTCGTTCGTGCAGCGCGCTGAAGACATCATCGAGGCCAAGACCATCATCGACGGGCGCGCTGCCGTTCTCGCCAAAATCGAGAAGCCTTCGGCGATCGACGACATCGACGATATTATCGCCGCTGGTGACGCGTTCATGGTGGCGCGCGGCGATCTCGGCGTCGAAATGCCGGTGGAGCGCGTGCCGGGCCTGCAGAAGCAGATCACGCGCAAAGCGCGAGGTGCCGGCAAGCCCATCGTGGTTGCGACGCAGATGCTCGAGAGCATGACGTCTTCGCCGATGCCTACGCGCGCCGAGGTTTCGGACGTTGCGACGGCCGTGTTCGACGGCGCGGACGCGATCATGCTGTCGGGTGAATCCGCTGTCGGCCAGTATCCCATCGAGACGATCGAGATGATGGATCGCATCGCGCACGAGGTCGAAAACGACCCGAGTTACGATGCTTTCGTGCATGCGATCGAGTTTCCGCCGCAGCCGACGGGCGCCGACGCAATCGCGCAGGCCGCCTATGCCATCACCAGCACCGTGCCGGTGGCGGCCATTCTCTGCTACACCGCAACGGGCTCGACGGCGCTTCGCGTGGCGCGCGAGCGTCCGAACCTGCCCGTGATCGGCCTCACGCCGATCGCGCGCACGGCACAGCGGCTTGCGCTCGTCTGGGGCATCGAAACGGTGCTGACAGGCGATCCCGAGGATCTCGCGGACATGGTTCGCAAGGCCACGCGCATTGCCTACGAAGGCGGCTTCGTGAAGCCCGGCGACGGCGTGATCATCATTTGCGGCGTGCCGCTCGGCTCGCCGGGCGCCACGAACATGATCCGCCTGGCCTTCGTGAACGAGCACGGCCTACCGGACGGACACGTTCCGGATTACGTGCCGACGGGCGGCAAGGTGCCTGTCGAACGCCGCGAGCCGCCGAAGATCAATTCGTAGGCTTTCGCCGCCACAACCCGCAATTACAAAGGGCGCCGGACCATGGAGGTCGCGGCGCCCTTACTATTTCATGACGTTGCGGGGACCTAGATACCCTGCCCCTCAACCTCGACCTTGAGATCGTCGCGGGCCTTCTTGGCGTCGGTTGCGTTCGGGTTCACCTTGAGCACGGTGTTATAGGCTTCGAGCGCGGCTTTCTTCTCTCCCAAATGCTGGAGGAGATTGCCCAGACCCTCGAGCGCCTTGAAATGACGGGGCTCGAGCGCGAGCACGCGGCGAAGGTCTCCCAGCGCGCGTTTGAAATCATTGTCGAGGTAATAGAGGTAGGCGCGCCTGTTCCAGGCTTCCGCGAAATCGGGCTGCATCTCAACGGCCGCGTTGAGAAGTTTCATGGCGAGTGGCCGATTGGATTCGGCTGTTGCAACCGCCCGCGCCACCAGCAAATCCGCAGTGGGGCTTCCGGAATGTCCCCATAGCTGCTCAATTGCTGCGGATATCTCATTCGCTGTCGCTTGGTCAGGCGCAGTCGCCAGGCGCGTATAGAGTTCGTCGAGAAGCTTCGCGCGTTGTTCAGGGCCGGTCTCAGCGGGAGGAGCCGATTTCTCCTCCTGGCCTTTGCCAGCGTGCGGAGCACCGGGCGCCTTCGGCGCGGGTATCGCGCCATCCGGCACGGACTTGCCGGGCGGAGGCGCCAATTGCAGATCGACCTGGGCGGCAGCCTGCGAAACCGAAAACGCCAAGGCGAGCGCGGCGGGAACCGCGATGCGACACAAACCGCTCAGGGGGGGTGTTTTGCTCATTCCGCAAAGATAAGAGCGCAATGTGGCGACGTCAAAGCCTGCCCAACGCAAACTGAGTGTCGCGCGCACAAGCAAAACCGCCCGCTACGCCTCACGGCGCCGGGCGGTTCAAGCCAGAATTCGAACGCGAGCGATCAGCCCTGCCGCGCCTTGAACTTGCGGTGGGTCTTGTTGATCACGTAAACGCGGCCCTTACGACGGACGACGCGGTTGTCGCGGTGACGCGAGCGCAGGGACTTGAGCGAGTTTCTTACTTTCATCTTCTTTGACCAATTTGATGAAGGCAGCAGGGGCGGGGCGGATGGTGGGCACTAGAGGGATCGAACCTCTGACCCCTACCATGTCAAGGTAGTGCTCGGAACCCCGTCTGCTGTTTTTGAAGGGTTTCAACCGCCCGATGTGATCACAAAGGACCGCCAAAGGACGCATTAGCGCGCTCATACGACACGAGCGTGTCATTAGCAATAGGGAGATGCAACTTGAAGGTCATCGTCTGCGGCGGACGCAATTACGACAACAAGGCTCGGGTTTTCGATGCGCTCGACAGCTTCCATCGTGTGCACGGCATCAGCCTCCTCACGCACGGCGACGCCCTGGGAGCAGATCGGCTGGCTGACGAGTGGGCTCGAGTGCGCGGCATCGACCGAGTGGCCTTTCCGGCGAACTGGACGGGGCGTGGGAGGCCGGCGGGACACTATCGCAACCGCCTCATGCTGCTGACCATGAAGCCGGCCTGGGTGATTGCCTTTCCGGGCGGCGCCGGCACTGCCGGGATGATCGACATCGCTGTGAAAGCCGGCGCTCAGGTCATCCGCTTCAATGATGACCCGAGCTGGTGGGACCTTGTTACGTCAGTGTCAGAACACGCATGACACTCGGGCGACGCCTCTTTAGGTTGAAGACAAACGCGGGGTAACACTATGAAGAATGCAATCTTTGGGTACTCGACGCCAAATGTCGGGGATGACGTGCAGGCGTTGGCTGCTGCGCTTCTGCTTCCTTCGGTCGACGCCTACGTCAATCGAGACGCTCTTGATCAGGTGCGGCTCAGCGAGCGCCACCGGGTCGTTATGAATTCCTGGTTCGCCGTGAAGCGCTATCGCGCGGTGCCCAGCTCGAGCCTGAGCCCGATCTACCACGGTTTCTGTGTCGGCCGCCCTGAGCTGCTGAATGACACCTGGGAGGCGGAATGGCGGTCGCGGGGCTCAATCGGGTGTCGGGACCGGTACTCGGTCGACACGCTACGTCAGCGTGGCATCGCTGCTCACTTCACTGGGTGCCTGACGACGTTCATGGGCGGCTTTTTTGAGCAGCCGGCGAAGCGTGAAGGTGTCGTCTTTGTGGACGTTCCCGAGGGCGTTCAACATCATATCCCCAGAGAGCTTCAGGATCGGGCTGAATTCGTCACGGCCGAGATCGACAAGGGCTTGTCCCAGGTCGAGCGCTGGTATGCCGCCGCCAAGCTCCTCGACCGCCTGCGCACTGCCGAAATGGTCGTCACCCGCCGGCTGCACGCTGCCCTGCCCTGCGTCGGCTTCAAAACGCCGGTGACGGTCTACCTCGAGAACGACATCAAAAACCGCCGCCGCTTCGGTGGATCGGATGAAATCCTGCCGATGATCTTTCATGACGGCGAGGAGCCAATCGACAACCGCCCCGGATGGCGCACGCCTGAGGTTTGCTCAGCCTCTCCCGAGATGGAGGAGCATTTCCAGGCTCTGACCTTCGGGCTCGGGACGAACTTCGGTCGACGCTGGACCAGTGTGACCCAATTTGTGCTCTCCTTGCCGAATGCCGACGTTCACAGATCGTCGCTGTGGAGCCGCCTGCTCACCGCCTGATTGTGTCTGTTTTTAATTGACACTTTTTGCTGTCACCTATAAACAGACAGCATGAAAAAGACGTCGTCGGCCGACCTTTTCGGAGGAGCTGCTCCCCAGTCTACACCCGCTGGGGAGCAGCAGGATTTGCGCACCGGCGTCTGGCCTATGTTCGCGATCCGCAACATGCACGGTCACCTCGCGAACGTCAGTCCCTACAAGAGCTTCGTCCTAGACAATCTCAGCATCCGAGAAGATGCGTCTGCGTGCGATGTCGTAGAGGTCGACGTTGTCGTGAAGCGCGTTGTGCCCAAGGCTGTCGCGCCGAAAAAGAGAGGCAAAAAGTGAGTTTTGATCAGCAGCTCGCGGAGATCATCCGATGGTGTCAGACGAGAGCGGTTATATTGGTGGTGCCCCGGAAGGGCTCCCCATATCTGATCAGGAAGCACGCCTCGAGCGCGCTCGCGACGCCCTCCTCGAAGCAGCTAGAAGTCGCACCGCAACCGACGTCTGGCTGACACGTGAAGGCGAAGAGATTCACATCCGTGAGATGCACACCTACCACCTTCAAAACGCGTCTGTGATCCTGAAAACCTGGATCAAGAGGGAGCGTCGAGAGGGAAAGAGGCGAGAGCTGCGGGCATGGCTGAAAGCCTTCGCTCGCGAGATCAGGAGGAGAGAGAAGGAATGGCAGAAGAAGCGCGCAGCAAAGTCCGCTGGAGTGATCGCGTAGACGGCGAGGGATACTTCTACGCGATGCACGATGTTGGCCAGCTCAACATCCGCTGGGAGGAAGGCACTTATCGCGGCTACGTGAACGGCTCTCGATTGAAGGATAGCTGGGCTCGCCTCGAAAGCGCAAAGGCTGCTGTCGAAGACGCGGCTAACCGCCTTCCTCAGTTTTGAAGAACTTGGGCCGTTCGATCTTCACTCTGTGGCGAGCTTCGTCGCGCCGCTGCACAAGGTCATGGGGAAGCAGACCCTCGTCGTAGAGCTTCTTTTCCATGGCCTTGATGACTTCGTGATCCGTGTTTTGCAGCTCGTAGATGGCATCGATCATCGGCTGCATTTTGACGGCGCGCTCTTCGGCTTCGCGCGCAACCTGCTCGGCTACGGCTTCGGCCTTTGCGCGCTTCTCCGCTTCGATCTTTTTGCGCTCTTCTTCTTTGGCCCGCTTCGCCTCGGCGATCTTCCACGGGCCGAGGTGCTTCTCGATGACAGAAAAATCCGTGAACGCTTCGCTGCTGCCGTCGTCCTTGTAGATGATGCCAGTATCGGGAGGCGTCCAGCGGAGCGCGATAATTTCGGGTTTCTCCTTCACCGCGCAGCCGTGCGGAATGCCGTCGACAGAGACGCGTTGATCGCCAACAGAAACGAAAATCGTTTTATCCTGCATCGGGCTCTTTCCATTTGAAGATGACGGCGCGCACGGCGCAGTCTTTCGCCTCGAGGAGTCTGCGAAGGCCTGCGGATCGCTCCGGATTTGCCGGCAGCGTCACGACCATTGCATGAGCGAGATCATGGAACTGCTTGCTAACAGCCTGCAAGTGAGGCGGCAGGTGCTCGTAGGCGAAGAATTGCAGCAGATAGTCGTAAGCTTGATCGACCTTACTCATCGAGGTCCACCCAATCGTCGGCGAGCATGTCGGACTGCGAGGCAAGCCAGCCGATTTGCAGGTCCTCCTGAGCAGTCTTCATGATCATGTAGGGCCGGATAATGACCTCCTCACCGCGAGCGAGCTGCTGCTCGGCCCAATCGCGGGTCGCTTTGCCCCAGACGCGCGATGCGTCGGTGATCGTCGAGCCGGGACTATAGCACACCCACATGCGCTTGCCGTTCCAGCCGGTGCGGGCGATGCGATGGCCCTGCTTGGCCAGCTCGAGCGCTTCTCCAAATTTCATTGTCATCCCTTCTCGAAAATTTCGATGAGTTGGTCGATGTGTTCCTGAGCGCGCCGGGCGTCCTCAGGGGTGATCTTCGGAGCCGCATGCATGGCGCCTGGGGAGGCTTCAGCCGGCACTTCCGGAACAGACTTCTCCTGCGGAGCGATGACCTTGCTGCACTCGTCCTTGCCTTCGCAGAGCGTCTTCGGCTTGGGGTGACGCTTTGGCGGCTTCGCTTCCGCAGCCTCCTTCGCCATGCCGAAGCGCTTCAGCGGGTCGTCGATGACATAGCCGCCGTGACCACAGCCAGCGAGCAGGAGCGCCACCAGGGCGATTGAGAGGTGCTTCATGAGGTCGGCTTCTCCTCTTTCTTCGCCCACACGGGCTCGCAGGCCTTCTCGCTGACCTTCTTCTCAGCTTCAGAGCCGTGATCGCGAACGGCCTGACAGAAACACACGTGCTCGCGCTCCTGATTGCGCGCGTCGCGGCTCTTCGCCGTGGTGAAGGCGTGTGCGAGATTCTTTGCCGGCGTCGCGCCGGGAACTTTCGCAACGGTGGGGAACTTGTTGCGGCCAGAGGGATCACACTCAGGCGGGATAGGCGCCTTCAGCTCGCTTTGCGGAACCTCGATTGCAACGGCCACGGTTTTGCCGGCCTCCGCTGTTGCGCAGCCGCCGAGCGCGCCTGTAACGAGAGCGAGCACGGAGAAGCAGAGCACGCCGGTGAGAAGTCCGCCAAACATGGCAGGCACGGGGATATGCAGGCGATCCATGATTGGCCTCACTTAGCTTGAAGGAATGACGGGAGATCGGTGCTCTTGACCGGAGCGGCCGGGGCAACGGCTGCTTTCTTCGGTGTCGGTGTCGGCGCGGGAGGCGGCGCCGCCGGTGCGAGCTTGATCGGGCGATTGAGGGTGTCGATAGTCGCGTCCGGAATGACGCATTGGAGGTCGGCGGCCTGGGCATTCAGCTCGAGGTGCTGTCCCTTCGCGACGCTCTTGAGATCGAGGATGCGCTGCTCTGCGGCCTTCTGAGCTTCGCGCGCTTCGAAGAGGTCGGCGTTGAATTTCCTCTCTCGCTCTTGTCGTTTCACGTCCGCGTCGCGCAGCACTTTCGTCGTCGCTTCGTTGACGGCTGTCTCACATTGCGCCTTCCCCGCGTTGAAGTTGGTCGTCTCGAGGGCGCTGATCTGCTCAGCGTGCCACCACACGAAAAGGATGAGCGCGAAGATCACCGAAAAGACCGCCGCTGCGATCAGATATTGCTTCAGAGTGGACATCGCATCTCCCTGCGTCACGAGCCAATGTGTGCGATGTTGGCCGCGACGCGCGCCCTCGCCCCAGTCCAAAAGACGTTCGGATCGGCGCGATGCTTCTCGTAAGCGCGCCGGAGTTTCGTGTCGTAGTTGTTGAGGTGGTAGCTCGGCCCGTTGTAGCCGCGAGCGAAGCCTGCCCAGTCGCGGCGCTCAAGCTCGTCGGCGAGTCCGCGTTTCTGAATGAAAGTGATCATTGCGGCGAGCTGGTCAGCTTCGCCCTTGCACATTGCGTTGAGCATCGCGGTCGCGGTCGCGTAGCCGCACATTTTGTGATTTTGGCCGAGAACCTGCCCGATGCCGTAGGAGGCGCTCTTGAGAGCTAGCTCCTGATTGATCTTGATCGCCTCGGCGATCTGGTCCCAGCGTGCATCCGCTGACTTGCCGTAGAGAGCCTTGTTCCATTCCGGAGAGCAGATGCCGCGCCTCCGCGCCTCTTGAATGACGGGGCTATTGTCGGGGATGCCGGCGGCATTCAACTCGCGCTCGAAAATGTGCGGCTCGAAAAGGACTGTCGGCCGACCCTTGTCATCGAAGCCGCTGCCGCCCGCCTCAACATCGATCACGGCTTTGATCGTCGCCTCGTCGCAATTTACGATGCGCGCAACGGCAACGATGTCTGCTGGCGTCAGGCGTGGCTTGATCATCTCAACGTCCATGGGCTCTGTCAGTTTCCACTGGACGTATTCGGTGACAATTACAAGCTGTCGAGACCCTAGAAATCCCCGGTCTTGTAGTCTTCGGTCAGCCCTTGTGTCGCAGGGATCGCGGAAAACGGCCCGGCCTGTTGAATCACGCGACCACGCGCGCCGAGCGCGGGCTCGCGCATGTTCGTTCCCAGCTCGTCGAGATGCTGGAGAAGCGCCGCCGGGCGGCTTGTGGGCGTCCCAGCGACTTCCATCGCGCTATTGCGAATGCCGCGCGTCGCCGCGTCGCCGACGTAATCGGCCGCGCTCGACAGAAGTCCTGGGATATTCATCAGGTTGAGCACCGCGCGCACATTCTGCAGCGAGCGCTCAATTGCGCTGTGATCGTTGATGCGGCCGGTCGGCGATCCGGTTCTCATGTTGTAGGTGCGAGTCGCCGTCGCGATCTGTTGCACCTCACGCATAAACCAGTCGGCCTGTTCCTCGCCCATGTACTCGCGCATGAATTTGCGCATGCGCTCGTTGCGGAATACTGCCGCGACGTCGTGAAAGTCGCCCTTCACCTCGAGCTTCGATTTCAGGTTCGCCAGGATGCCGGAAACGAACATGTGGCGCTGCTCGGGGTTCATCCGCTCAGCGTCCTGCATCGTTTTTGCGAGTGCCTGCAGCGACTTCCCGCCGGTCGCCTGAGATTTCAAGTCCATGCCGCGTTGGAATGCGGTTCGGAGCTTTCCTGCATCGAGGCGCTGCTGGTTGATTTCGCGGAACTGATGAAAGACGTTGCCGGCCGTGCCCTCAGCAGCATTCGGATCGGCGAGGCCGAAGACCTCGTCGTCGAGATAGCGCTTCAGCTTGCTGAGGCCCGCATGCGTCGGGTCTCGCGACCCCTTCAGCTTCTCAATCTCGCGACCGAGGTTCGAACGGTTGCCGATGAAGTTGGCCATGTTCGGCGTGCCGCGCTGCACGGTCTGCGTAACCGGATCGGAGCGCGTCGTCATCGGAAGGCGCGTGCCGTCCGCAAGCTCCTGCGTCACCTGAACAGGAGCGCCCTGCACACGCTCGATGACATTGCCGTCTGCATCTTTGATCGACCTCGACGGATATGCCAGCTTTGGCAGATCAATCGAACCCATGACAACTTCCTCCTCAGGATGGAGGAATTTCGAGAGGTTGTTACTGATCGCCCGAGCGAAGTCGTCCGTCTCACCTGAGTGCTCTGCGGCGAGGCGATCACGAACGCGCTCGATTGCAGCTCGCAGATGCTGACCGACCTCAGGGTTCGTCTTTGCGGAATCCTTCAGCGGACCATAAAGCGAATTGGCGATGCGCTCGTTGTTTTCGATCTGACGCGTGAGGTTCTGCACCATCGCGACAGCGTCTTCGCCGGAGCCGCCGAGATAATAGTCGAGTAGCTCGCGCGCTCGCGCGCCCAGCTCGCCCTGACGCGACGTTGCGTGACCGTACAGCTCCGATGCGCCGGTGCCGAGGTCCTGACTGCTGACGCCCTTCTGCACGAGATCGTGGAGCGCTCGCCCAGACGCCCCGTCCGTCTCCATCTTGAGCAGCTCATGAAGCTGCATATCGATGGGCGAACGATTGCGATGCTCGCCGATGGTGTCGCGGAAGTAGGAGCGCACGCGGCTCGCGGCGTTGCCCGGCGCATAGGGTTGACCCGTGCGCGGGTTGACGCGCGTCGCGTCCCAGCTCTGTAGTACGGCTCGAGCGGCATTGTCGGCATCCGCCTGCGAAGCGCCGCTTTCGAGCGCTTGCCCGTAGGCTCGGAAAGCATCTTCAGCGACGTCGCGCGGAACGGTGTTGCCGGTCGGAAAAACCATCTCGCGAATGGCTGTGAGATCGTCGGTGCCCAGTCCGTCATGCTTTGAAGCGTCAGCCAGGATTCGTGATCCGCTGCGCGTGCCGGCGCGCTCGACAATGTCGGAGATGTTGGCTGCGCCGCCAAACAGGCGATTGAGGCCCTTCGTCAGCACACCACCAGCGCCGTAATCCATGGCGATCTTTGCGGGGTCCCAGCCTTCGCTGATGCTGCCGCCAACGCTATCGAGCGCGTTCGGAACGATGCCCTTCGTCTCGTCATACTCGTGCTCATAGTCACCAGCGCGAGACGTGATGCCATATTGTGCCGCAGCGAGACCGCCGCGCCGCGCGTTCGTGCCGGCGACGACATTCGCAGCCCGATTGAGACCAGGGATGCGCGTCGCCATGTTGACGGTCGCATCGACACCGGGGATCGCTTTCGCGGCGTTGTTTGCACCGAAAGCGCCACGGAGTGCGTTCCAGCCCTTTGCCCCGAAGCCAGCAGCACGAGCGGCCGCAGCAGGCTGCCCGCCGGGCGTGAACATCAGGCCGACAGTCGACCCAATGGCGCCCAGAGCCTTGCCGCCCATGTCGAGCCACGGATGCTCGCGCTCGAAAGCGTCAAGGCGCTCGCGATAGGCCTCTTTATCGAGACCTACTGCGCCGGCGATCTCGTCGGAGAAGTTTGCAGTCGCGCCCTGGCCGGCTGAATGCATGAAGCCGCCCAGAAGCGATCCATCATATTTCGGCGTCGGCTTCGATCCGCCGAGGAGCTGAATGAAATCGTCGGCGGTCATCGGCCCGCCGCCCTGGCCGCCGGTGCTCTTCAGATTATCGAACTGCTTGATGAAGTCGTCGGCCGTGGCCATTATTTACCCCCGAAGCCCCAGCCCTTCTTCAGGCCCTCATACGCTTTCGCCGCCTCATCCGAGATCGGGTTGAAAATGTAGTCGCGCAGAACAGCATGCGGCGCATACGGCTGCTCTTTGCCGCCGGTCAAAGAGTTGTCGCCCGTGGCCGCCGGAGCTGCGGGTGCAGCCGGTTCAGCAGGGGCGGCTTCCGGAGCCTTGCCCTCAAGGCCGGAGAAGCGCTGCTGAAAGGCTGCCTCGACCTTGGCGTACTCCTCCGGAGGCAACTGCGCGCGAGCTTGGTCGAGCACGTTTCGTGCGTTCGTGAAGTCGGTGTTTTCCTTGTCGAAGCTCGCGGACTCCTGCTCGAGCGCAGCCGGATCGACGACGCGAGGATCAGATTGGCGAGCTGCGGCGAGCTTCTGCGCAAGATCAACCTGCTCGGGCGATGCGTCGCTCGGTAGTGGCCGACCCATCTGCCAGCCAATGACCTCGCGAAGCATCTTCACGCGGTTCTGATAGTCGCCCTTATCCTTCGCGGCTCGCAGGTTGCCGATGTGATCGCGGACGATTGCGCGCTCGCCCTCGGTGATCTGACCCTGCCCCTGCATGAGGAGGCGCGTCATCTTCAGCTCGAGGCCGCGCGTTAGCATGTCGATGCGGGCGCCGACCGCATAGCTCTTCGCGCCGAGAGCGCCCTTTGCATTGGTCACGACGCCATACTGATCGAGAGGGCCGATTGCGCCGCCGAGATTCGGGTCGTTCGAAATTTCCTCCAGCTCGTCGACCATCTTGCCGACTGCGCCGGCTGCGCTGTCCATCTTCTCTTTTTCAGCGCCCGCCTTCGCGCGCTGCGTACCCAGCTCGCTCGCCTCAGCCATCTTCGCTTTGTGCGCAGGATCATTATCCAGAACGAATTTGTGCTGATCGAGGATGAACTTCGATTGATCGAGATCGTGCTTCGAGACGTCGAGGCCGAATTTGTTCGCCTCCTCGAGACGCTTCGCGAGGTCGGGGTCGAGCTGGCTGATTGCCGTGACCTGTTCCGTTGTGAAGCGCGGCCGGTAGGCGCCGCCGCGCTCAGGTCCCGCAGGGCCACCCTGAGCCGCAGGAGCGGGCTGAGCCGCAGGAGCGGGCTGAGCCGCAGGAGCGGGCTGAGCCGCAGGAGCGGGCTGAGCCGCAGGAGCGGGCTGAGCCGCAGGAGCGGGCTGAGCCGCAGGAGCGGGCTGAGCCGTTGCAGCCGGGCTTGCGGGCTGATTATCCCCACCGCGCGCCGGAGCCGGTCCGGAAGGCGTCCCCTGCATGCCGGGAGACGGGCCAGTACCTGGCTGAATGGCGGGTGCCGCAGCGCCGGGTCCGCTGATCTGCGTCGGGTCGGGCGTGCCGGGGCGAGCGCGCGATGCAGCACCCGGATTGAGAATGGCATCGATGCTGCGCTTCTTGTTTGCAGCCGCGACCGCGCCGAGGTCCTGGCTCATGCTGTTGATGTCGAACTTCGACATCTCAGCGTTGAGCGCCTGCATCTTGGCAATGGGATCATAATCGGCAACGGTCCTCATCGCGCCGGCATGATCGGCGCCGCCCACTCGAGAGAGGCCAGCAACGCCGCCGTTGATGAGCGCACCGAGGCCCGCTTGCGCAAGCGTCGGCTTCTGTCCGCCTTCGATCTTGTCCCGCCACGTATTGCGGAACTGCTCGTTGGCGACAGCCATCTTGTACTCGTTGCTGTCAGGGGTGAAGCCGTTGGCTTCCAGCAGTGTCGTCAGTGGGCTGGCCATGTGTCACCCGTACATCTGAGAGAAATCGAAAGTCTGGGAGCGGCGACGCTGTTCGTCGTCCATCACTCGTTGGATCAGCGCATAGTTGGTCGGGTCCTGCTTCGGCTGCTGTTGTTCGCCGCCCTTAGCGAGGCTCGCGAACATGCCGCTGAGAGGGTTGCTTCCGGCCTCAGGCTGCGCCGCCGGTGGCGTTGTGGGCGGCGCGCTCGAGAACGGGGCCGCCGGTGCCTGAGGCGCCTGGGCGACGCTCTGAGGGGCTTGTGGCGGGATAGGTGCCGAACGGACGGGCGCGGGGCCAGAGGGCGAGCCTGGAAGGCCCTGCTGAGGCGCGGAGGCTACCTGCACGGGCTGAGCGCCCGGCGTGCCCTTGTAGGCGCTGAAGGCGCCCTCAGGAGCCAGAAACGCATGACTTTCATTTCGGTGCGTGACGCCGCGATAAGCGCCCGTGCTCGGGTCGAAGCCGGTCCAGTTGGCACCGCGCGGACCCCAGTTTTTGTATTTCGCCGGATTGCTGCGCTCGAGCGCGAGCATCGTCCGCTCCGGCGCGAGGAAGTGAGTAGCGCCACCGGTCGGGTCTTCGATCTCACCTCGAGCGTACCGCTCGACCCATGCGACATGGTCGTTGAAGCTCGGGCTGTTCAGGATGGAATTGAGCCGGCGCTCCTGGGCGGGCTCAAAGGTCGGCTGGTAGATGCGGCCGGAAACGTGCTCGCCGTAGTCCTGGCCGGCCTTCTGCGCGCGATTGATCATCGCGGCGGCTTCGTTCTGCCCCGTGCCTTTGCCGTCCTTCTCCATCAGCGACATCACCGCCACACGCTGAAACGGCGTGAGCGCTTGCCACTGCGGATTGGATCGGGTCCAGCTCCTCGACATCAAGCCGCCTCCAGACGGTCGACCTTATTTGCGAGCGCCTGCAGAGCGTGCGTGAGGCGGCCCATGTGCTGCATGATGTCGACGCTCTTGAAGCCGCCGATGTCAGGCCCCGAAGCCTCACCCGTGGCGCTCTCGAGGTCCTGAGCCATGAAGCCGACGCGCTCGTTGCTAGGAGCCATCTCCTCGCCGAACTGATCGCGCGCCTCGTCGGTGTACTTGTATTTCACCGGCTTGAGCTTGCGGATCGCCTCGAGCGACTCGTCGGTGTCGGCGTCCTTCACGTCCTTCTTCGCGCGCTCGTCGGAAAGCATTGGGATGAGCGCCTGACCAATCGTGCCGAGCGCGGCCGATCCGACGCTGCCCCAGATCGAGCCGCCGTTGTTCTGCGATGCGGTCGACGTCGTCGACCCTGCCGGCAGGAAGCCGGACATCATCTGGGCCATCTTTGCGGCCCAGAGATAATTATCCATCAGCGAGTCATAGCCCGTGTCTTTTACGAGCTGATCCTGGTTCTGCTGCTGAGCGCCGACCTGGGCGAGCGCGTCGATGGACTTGCCGTCAAGGTCCTGACCCTGCTTCGCGAGATCGCCGAGCTGCGCACCGCCCTGCTGCAGGCGTGACATGAAGTCGTCTTCGATGCCCTTGTTCCAGGCGAGCGCGGTCTGACCCTGGTTAAAGGCCGTGTTGTATTGGTTGACCGCCGCGCCATACCCCTTGTCATAGGTGTCGGCAACGAAGCGAGCAGAGGCGTCAGCAACGCCGCGATTGGTCTGCGCCTCGACAACACCATGACGACCGCCACCGAACGCCTGCGCGGCAGCAGCGGCGTCGCCATTGCCTTTGATCATCTGTTGGCGCTGACGCTCAAGATCAGCAAGCCCCTGCGTCGTCACCATGGACGTGTAGGGGCTCATGAATGAGTTAAGTGTATCGGCGTTGAAGTCGGCGAATTTGGCGTTGCCGTTTGCGTCGGTCGACCATCCGGTGCCGAGTGTCTGCTTCTGTCCAGTCGGACCAGTCATCGACTGCTTTGTGGCGTCGATAGCTGCGTCCATCGTCGGGCGATGGGAGAACGCGCTGTCACGCGTTTCCTGAAATGCCCGGAGCTGATCGCTATTGAAGCCGGCAACTTTCTCGTTGCCGGCCGCCTGGATTTGAGCTTGCGAGAAGGTGGGCTTATCTTGGAAGGTGCCGCCCTGGTAGACGGTCCCGTCCTTACCCTTGCTGACGAGCTTGCCGCCCGGCATGTACTTCTGCATGAGCGAATTCGTCAGCGCCTGCTGCTGAGGCGACTGCTTCTGCTCAACAGTCTGCGTAGACGACCCGCCGCTCTTGCTCACGGAGCACTCCTGCTATGTTACGCGGCTTCCTTTGCGGATGCCGCTTTGCCGGGAACAAACAAGAAATTGCCGCCCGCATACTCAAGGCCGCAGCTCTCGATGAAGCGGTCGCGCTTCTCGACGTGGTCACCGAAGACCATCGAGAACAGGCACGGCAAGCCAGCGCTCTCGCATGCCAGTTTCGCAGCTCCGATCAGCGCGGCGGCAACGATCGCATCCGGCCCATCGTCGTTGATGCGAGCCTTTTCGCTGCGGTGGCTCGGCTCGACATACGTGCAGATTGCCTCGACAAACTTCGACCCCGGCGCCCAGGCCCAATCCTGAATACGGAGATACGTGAAGCCGATCACGCCATCCTCAGGATGCTCAGCAACGATCACCATTCCCTGCTTGATAGCCATCGTCGTCATGCAAATCGTGTGTGCGAGATCGAAAGGCACCGCACCCCAGGCCCCGCTCGTCACCGCCTCCTGACCGAGCGCGACAACCGGGCCGATGTCGTTAAAATTTGCCAAGCGAATTTTGTTCATCGATCTTCTCTCTCTTGCTCTTGCGTTACCCGTTAAAGATCGGGCCGCTGCGCCGCATCTGCTGCGGCATCTGTCCAGGCATCCCGCCGGGTGCGCCGCCGGGGTTACTCGATACGCTCGTGAAAGGGGACTGCGGTTGCAAAGCTGCAATCGCTGCGGGGTTTGGTTGCATCGGTTGCGGGGCCGGCGCACCGCCGGGAGCCGGAGGAGGAGCGCCTGCTGCCATTCCAGGGCCGGTCATCATGTTTTTGAAATCTTCACCACCCTGCGTCGCGAGGTGGTTCTGAAGGTTCGCACCCATGGCACCGAAGCCGCTTCCGGCACCGCCCTGAGTGAATGATTTCGCGACGTCGAAAGGCTCGATTGCGGAGCCTGATGGCAGGCCGCCGGATTCGCCGCCCTTGTTCCACGGAAGGCTAGGAGCGCCGACCTTTTGCGATTGCTGAACAAGCTCCATGAGCTTTGAGGGATCGAACATTCTACGCGCTCCTTTATCGATCTTGGTCAGGTAGTCGTATTCGTTCCGAATGTCTTCAGGCTTCGGGCCACTCGATCATCGGCAGATCGGCAATGAGCTGCTCAACGCTGGGCTGCTCACGATCACCGCGCAAAACTTTGTCGAACTCTTCATAAACAAAGAGCCAGACTGCATCTCGCCACCGGATAAAGGCTTGCGCTTCCAGTGCCCACGCACTCACGAAGCTGCTCGCGTAGCTCGCTAGGGCAAAGCCATCTCGGTAATTTTTTTCGCGAGCAACTTTGTCAACGTGCGCCTGCACAGCATCGGAATAATCTTGCTGTGTTAGCGGAGGAGCTACTTGCTCCGGTTTTCGATACGAAGCCCCATCCCAAACGTCTCCTCGCTCGCCACCTACGGGACCGAAAGAAAGTCCCTCTGGCGGATTCCATTGGGAGTCATCAGTGACCTCGATGACATTCACGACCAACCCAGTCGCATCGATGATCGGCTTGCGCGTGTTCACTAATAGAACTCCTCAACGATCATGAAGCTAAGACCGCCTGCGGCGCCGTCCCGTGAGACGCCATTACTAAGGACGCCACCGCCGCCAGCGCCGTACCCGACCGGAGAAACACCGCCGAGACCTATGCCAGTTGGGACGCCGCCACTTCCCCAAGGATTGCTGCCGCCCTGGCTTCCGCTCGCAAGCGTGCCTGATAGGCGGAATCCTCGAGAGCCAGTTGCGCCTCTGATCTGATAATCTGCACCCGTCGCCGGGTCGGCATGTCCCGCTAAATTTGAAGCCGCCACTGAAGTGCCCGGAGCTTGTGCTTGCCCTGCCTTTCCGCCTGGGAGAATCAAGTGTGATCCGAACGAGGTGTCACCCCCATCGGTGCCATTGTTTTGCCCGACGCCGCCGAGTCCGCGTGCGCCGATGGTCACATCAACAGAGGCAATCGCCGAAACATCGATTAATTTCGTCGCCCAGGTTCCAGAGCCACCAGCGCCTCCCGCAGAGATTTGACCTGACGGCGCGTTACCTCCCGCCCCTCCCCCGCCGGGGCCGACGCCCGTGACTCGGATGAAGCGGCAGCCGCTCGGCTTGGTCCACGTAGCGGACGAGCTGAAAACTTGCATCGTCGGCAACGGCGCTCCACCCAGAAGCTCCCTTACCTCATCGATTGTTAGGTCCTGAGGCTCGCCGTCGCCGCTTCCTGAGTTTCTGCCCTTGATTGTGGCCTCGATCATTGTGGCGAGCTTGGCGTTAGTCACCGCTCCGTCCGCGATCTTTGTTTCGGAGATCGCTTCGTCCGAAATTTTCTCCGCTGTTACAGCCCCGTCGTTGATGGAAATAGTTTCGCCACCGTCTGAGACGGTGACATCGCCATAGTCGCCATCGACAAGGTCACCCCCGCCCCCGCTTCCGCTTCGGTCGATACTGGCGATGTCGCGCTCGACGTCCTTGAAGGCCGCCAGGATCGCGCTGCGCGTTCGCTGCTCGTTGTCCGCGCTATATGTTGGCGGCGCCTGAGGCAGGTTATGGAGGCCACCCGCCTTCATCACGCAAATCCATCAGGCTTCACGTGCGCAACGATGTTGCCCATCGTGAATGGACCGCTGCCGGCGAACTCGAATGCCATCGTCATGCCGCGAGCGCGCGGATTGATGTCAGTGTTGAGGGAGCTGAAGTTATACGGCCCCTTGACGCGAGGTGCATCGCGAGGTCGACGCCTCGTTTCGATTGTGAGGCTATGGTCTCCAGAGATGTCGCGGTAGTCGAGAACCACCTTTCGGATCGCTGTAAACTGCTCTTTCGCGTCCGGCGTCTCCTCATTGAAGAACGTGAGGTCGCCAGTCTTCAGGCGGTATGTGAGCGGCTGGCCGTCTGCCGTATTTCCTGTCTCATGCTGATAGATCGTGCCATCCAGCGATGTCGCGATGGGTTTCGAAACGAACACGCTTTCATCGGTCCAGCATGTGCGGGACAGCGCGCCGATGGTCCAGTTTTTGCCGTCGTAAGTGACATATCGATTTGGCTCTTCGGACGACTTGTCGGGATAGAGCCAAATGACCTCGTTATACTCGTCGTTCTTGCCGCAATAGACTTTCCACGCCTGATTGCGGTTGATGTTCTCGAAGATGTAGCTCAGGACGTCACACTCGACTTCCTGCACCGTGCCGTTGTAGCGGAAAAATTTGTTGGCACCCATCCAGATCGCGGTGCCGTTCAACTCCGTGCCGGCGTTCGATCCGATGATGCCGCAGTTACCGGCAACGCGCTCTTTCGAGAACACGAAGTCACCGCCGATGAAGCGCCACGTGTACGCCGAGATGTCAGTCAGCATGAGCTGGCCGCCGAAGATCGGCAGCGTTGCCCGCAAGAGGTTGCCGTCGTCGAGAAGGAGATCGCCTGCGGTGTTCTCCGCTGTGGGCACCCAGTCAGTCAGGCCTTCGCGATTGGGCCATTTGAGCTGCACCGGGTCGATGTCAGTGCCGTAGACGACAGCATGGCGCTCGCCAGTCACGAAGACGCCAAGGCAGATTGACGGTGCATCCGGAACGACTTCCGCGATGTTCGTGATGTCGGAATCGTAAACCCAATGATAGAGCAGACCTCCGGCGCGCACTGCTAGGAGGTCCTGACCCCACTTGGCGAGCGTCCAGGTCGGCGGGATAGAGACGCCATAGGCTGCGAGTGGGTTGATGCCTCCGAAGCCTTCTTCGCCCCAGGCGCCCTCGCCCCAGGCAAGATCACCGAGAGCGGCGTCGTCGCCGGGCGCGAAGCCAACGGGCGTGATGTCAAAAAGCTCGCCGTCGCGCAAAATCCAGAGCTTGTCGGTCGTCCCGAAAGCCATCAATCGAGCGCCGTCGTTCGTTCGCCATGCGAGCGTTCCGCGACACGGCCCATCGAGTTGTTCGGTGGTGAGCTTGACCCAGCCGCCCCACCGCTTCGGCATGTCCTTGTAGAAATGCACGAATTGGCTGTCCCAATAGCGATCCTTGACCGCATAAGGAGATGAGTTGCGGACGATGCCGGGCTTCAGTGTGATCGGTACGGGGCGAAAAGCCATGCCTCGTCTCCCGTTACAGCTTGATCAGTACGTAACCGAACATCGTCGGCGGCATCTTATTGAGAGGTGTGTCGCTACCGCCGAGAGCCGTGTTCGTTACGTGACCATGGCCGCCTGCGAGCGAGGTGCGCGCTACGTTTGCTTCACTGTTCGTTGCCTTCACCTCGTAGTTTTGCGAGTTGGCGCCCGACACTGCTGCGCGCGTTCCTTGCGTAGAAGAGGTTACCGGGTTGCCGCCGCTTTCTGACGCGGTCAAGCCAACGAGGCCATGGTGACGATGATCAGCCACATCCGTCGCAGAGCCGGTCATGTTAACGGCAGGCAAATTCGCCCGAAGGATCGGAACCGTCTCAGCGCCGACGCGACCCCCGAGCACATCGGCTTGGGCTGCAGTCACGAGATTGCGCGATGTGCCGCCCATATTGTCGAGGGCTGCGAAGTTGCAGCCGTTGGCAAACGGAAGCGGCAGACGCTTGTTGAGATTGAAGTCAGTGAGCGCGTTCTCGTCAGGCGTGCCCGTTGTCGTGCGAACGGACGCCGAGCCGTTGCTTGCTTGGATCGGCAGCAGAGTATTGTCCTGGTCCTTGTAGAGATGAAGAAAAAGCTCCCAGGTGTCAGCGTTGGCTCGCGATGTCGCGCCCGAGGCTGCGTTTCCGATGGTTTTGCCGTCCATCCACAGCCAGCCGGCATCGACAACGCTCGTCATCTTGAATTTGACGTCGCCGGTCTTCGCTGCGCCCTGCACGCCTGCTGTGATGTTCGCCTGAACACCGCTTGCGAGCTTTGCGGCCTCGATGGACCCATCGGGGATCATGCTCGCATGAATGCGACCCGTGCCCATGGCCACCTGCGGGCCGATGAAGTAGACGTTCTTTGCTGCCGTCGCGCGCAGCACGGCGCCGTGACCACGAAAGACGGCCACGGGATCACCGTCTGCCGCCTGCACGTACACGCCAAATGCACCGCTCGAAGTGGCGTTGATGACCGCGTACTCTTTCGAGCGGTTCGGCACGATGATCGTCAACTCGGATGCGAGCGCGCCGGTCACGTAGATCAGCGATGAGCGCGATTCATTGGCGATTGACGCGTCGTCGTCGAGAATCTCTGTGCCGCCGGTCGAGTTGATGATCGTTGTGCCGGCAATCGCCTCCTCGAGACGGTCCAAGATCGCACGCATCGGCGGACCCCAGAGGCCGCGATACTCACCGTCATCAGGCCGCTCCGTTTTTAGCAGCGATGAAATCGTGCTCATGCGACGCCCCTATTCATGAAGAGAAGTGGCCTTGCGGACTGGGGCATCTCAATGAAATGCGAAGCGTTCTCAGGGCCGCGATCAATGGAAAGGTCGGCAACGAAAATCGCGCGGCCATCTTTCGATGCGTTGTAGATGAGCAGCTTGCGATAGCTGAACGTCGAGCCGAACGGCCATTGCGCGCGATCAAATCGCACGGCGCCGCATCCCTCGACGAGTTGCGGATAGCCTTCGGTGACGAAGACGGCAGCGCCACCCGCGTCGTATCCAGTCCCGACGATTTCGCCGTCGACTGTGTATTCGGTGGTGTCAGCGTCGAGAGGCGCGTCACCCTCGTAGAGGGCCATGCGGATTTCGTCGGTGCGAAAATCGTGGATGCCGTGAAACATCTCGAGCGAGAAGCTCTTCGTGAAGACCATCATTATGCAGCCTCCAGCTTAGGCTTCGGCGCCGCGCGTACAGGCGTGTATTCCGGACGCGCCGACCCCTTCAGCTCGCTCACAGCGGACGCGAGCTGAATTTGATACAGCTCCTTGAACGTCACGACGCGCTCGGTGCCGAGAAGATAAAGCTCTGATCCGATGAGCGTTTGGAGCAGCAAGAGATCGGCCGCGTTTTGGGTGATCCAGCTTGTCGGAGCTTCGTTGTTGAGCGTCGGCAATCGCGTCAGCACTTCCAACTCGAGCGTCGTGTTTACGCTCGGAATCGGGGCGAGCTGATAGGTCGCCTCATTGCGCTCAGCGAAGCATCTCGGCACGCCCTGGCCGTCGCCGTAGGCGCGAAGATAATCGAGCGAGCGCTTTTCTACCGGCTTCCCGCTGGCGATGATGTAACCGCCGACAAGCCGCAGCCACGATGGGTCTCGCGGGAACGTCGCGACGCCAGCGTTGACCGTGATCGTCGGGAACGTTCGCCACATCGTGAGATCGAGATCGCGCTGCACGTTGTCGTGCGCGCGAGCGATGATGCGGTCGAGGTATTGCAGGAATTCCGGGTTGTCGGAGTCGACGATGTTGATGACCTCGGCGCGCAGGCTCGAGAAGGTTGTCTGGTAGCCCATCACTCATCTCCCGTAATGAAGGACGGCGGCAGGGAGAGCGACAGGCACGGCATCGGCACATGCTTCATCGTCACCGGGTCCATGAACGGCTTCAGATATGTGTTGCTCGGAATAGAATGCTGCGGCGCCGGCCCTTGGCGGTAGCTCACTCCGTCCGGCGTCGGCGTGCGGACGTAGCTCTGCTCGTGCTTGATGTCGGGATCGGTCGTGAGATGGCCGGTCTCGCCGTCTTCACGCAGCCGATGACCTCGCACCTTGAAGCCGGTGCGCTGGTCGTATGCGACGCCATTTCGGATGCTTCTGCTCATTAGTGGCGACGCCTCCGTGACCAGCCGTGACCACGGAAGCCGACGAAGGTAGGTGAGCGGTCTTCGCTCTGCATGCGCTTGGCGAGCATCGATTGGAAAATGCCCTCAAGCTTGTCGTATTTTTCTTCGTTGAATTTGAGCGCTGTGCGCGCAGCCAGTCCGAACTGGATTGTATCGATCCAGTTGCGGCGCGCGTCGATGTCGCTCGCGAGATTGGACGGCATGCCGATGTATCGGAGCCGATTGACCGTGACCCTTGCGCCCGCTCGAGCGTTGCGCGGATAGAGGACCAGAAGACGTCGATCAGCGACGCCGCCGGGATCGGGGAGGCCATAGAGGCTCATCTCGGCCGGCAGTGATTTCGAGACGAAGTATGCAGTGGGGCGAGATGCCATCTGAGTGTCAGGCATCATCAGCCACGTGCTGCGGTTCGTGCGCGAGAGCGGCATGTTCTGCAGGACGCCACTCGCAGCATCATCGAAGGCGACTTCGGTGACGTCGACGGTGTCTTCAGGGAGGATGATGGCGCCCTGGCCGGCCTGCAGCGTGAAGGTTGTCGTGTCGACGCGATATTCGGGCTTTGCGCCCTCATTCTCGATGGCCGTGAAAACGAGAAACAAAGAGCGTGTCATGCTCGCGAGATGTCGCGCGGTGAGCGCCGAAGGATCGAGACCGGCATTTTCCGCCGCCTCATCAATCAGCTCACCTTGCGTCAACGTCTGCATGACACGCCCTTCAGTCAATTAGAAACAGACACTCAGCTTAAATGGGGGACCCATCCGAGCCGAGGATGCAGCGAGGATCAGTCCAGCCGGCGCCCCAGCGTTCCTGAGCCTTGTACATCATGTTGCCGGTACGGAAGTCCGTCTCCATGCCGCGCTTCACGCCCTTACGCTGGAAGTATTGCAGCCCCAGCTCGACGTCAGTCTGGATGAACCACGCGTCAGGATCGACGAGATAGTGGTTCACGACGTAGTCTTCGGGCAGGTACTTCCCGGCCTTGATCGCGTTGATGTCGTTCAGGTTCGTGCCGACGCGCTTGTCCGTCTTCAGGATGCGGTCTGCGCGGAACACCTGCTGGCGCGGAAGGATGAGCTTCTTTGCCTTGACGACAATCGGGCGATTGCGGTCGTTGACGTAGCCGCCGAGCTGGATGAGAGCATCCTCGAGCGCCTCTTCGGACAGGTCTGCAGAAGTCTGCAGCTTGTTCGAATAGAAGCCGCCAGCCCACAGAGGGTGATCGGGAGCGCAGAGCGCTTTGCCGTCGCCGCCGGTGTAGTTGGCGTTGAATGCCTCGTTGATGATGCGGGCGCACCGCACCTCTTTGGCGTGCTGCAGGGCCTTCGCCAGCTCCTTGCCGTAGACCTCACCGAGGTCGGCGTACAAGTTGTCGTCGATGGCCTCTTCCGTGATGGCGAACGCGAGGGCGAACGTGTGGAAGTTGACACGGTTCACCCAGCCCTCGGCACCAGCGTCGAACTGAATGACGCCGCCTTCGCCCTTCTCGGCAGCCTCACCGAGACCAACGCGAAGAACCTGCTCGATGTAAGCACGCTTGCCCTCAGTCTTCTTTTCGAAAATCTGAGACCACTCTTCATCGTGCTTCTTGTAGGCCATGCCGAAATGGGCATTGATGCCGTCCTGCAAGTCGCGGCTGAACTGCGCGCGAGTCATAACCATGGTACTGCTCTCCTTTTCTCGTGCTGTTCCGGGCTGCGATTAGACGGCCACGCCCATGGCGGCACCGCCACGTTCGTGTTTCATCGCCTTGACCTCGAGGATGGCGTAGTTGCCAGTCCCTGAGAGGCCGAAGCCGAGGGTGTTGTTGTTCGCGTCAGCGAGGCGCACCGGCTCTTGCAGGATGCGTTCGATGCGGAACTGCGAGGGCGCACCTCCCGTCTTGTCGACGGTCTGACGCGAGGCCTTCATGAAGAGGTCCGGCGTGGCGTCGGCGAGATTGACGAGCGAGCCGATGTCAGCGGCAGTGATCGCCACCGACGACTGCACCTTGAAGGTCTCGCCCGGATCATCGTGCACAAGCGCGACGACGGAGGCTCCGGCGGGATAAGTCGTTCCCGACTTCCACACCTGTCCGAAGGGGATCGTGCCATCGCTTGCGCCGGCATAGCTCGCGCCGTCCAAGCTCTGAACATCGATGTGGTAGCCCTGGAACGAGCCCAGGAATGCATCTCCTGCAGCAGCCTTGCGGATGCCGCCGTTGCCATCCGACTTAACGAGGTCGCCGATGGCGATGTCCTCGGCGAGGCCGGAGGCGATAGTGTATTTGCCCAGCGAATGCCCCAGAGCGCTCACATGGCGAGCGGGGCGAAAGCCGAACGGTGCGTTAGCGTTCATGATGTGATGCTCCGTTTAGTCGACCATTGTCGCGGACCTGCGCCCGCGCAGTGAATTCTCGCCATCGGTTACCTCGATGGGACCAACACCCGGCATCCTCTCTCTCGACCTCAGCTCCTGCAGCGACTCGGGGACGCTGGCGTACTGATGGTTTGAACGGTCGCGCACAGCGTGAAGACGCTGCATGGCGACCTGTCTCGGCATCTCGCAGAGCACGAGCCCCGCGACACGAATGATGTCCTCACCGTGAGATGATTTCTCAGTCGGATAGAGAAGGCGCTCGCTCGCAGGCACGGTCGACGGATCGCGAGGCGACCAGCCTTCACGCCGCTTCTTCATCCAGTGCGATGCGTCGCGCTGTTCGTTGTTGACCGAGCCGTCTGCGATCCACTTCTGCACGAAGCCGACACGCGGCTCAGGTGCATCGAGCGATGTGGCGTCGATCCACTTCTTCGGCTGTACGTCAAGGCGAACTTCGCCGCGATCAGCCTCAGCGTCGCGAGACTCATGGACTGACTGACGAACGACGGCGGGACGATTGCGCTCGATGACGTCGATGCCGCCGCTGTCCCGTTCGATTTTGCTATAGACACGTGCCATAGTTCACTTCCCTCTTAGGCGTTGCGGCGTGCGCTCTCGATGCGGCTGCGAGCGAACTCGCGGCGCGCAAGGGGATCGAGCGGATTGAGATTGTGACGGCGCATGGCCGCGACGTCGGCTGTGCTGAGCTTGTACTTCGAGAGCTTGTTGGGCGGCGCCTTGCGCACCGCGCCGCCGCTCGAGGATCGCCCAGGAGCAACGGGTGTCTTCACAGACGCCTTGCCGGCGGCGCGCTTGGCTGCCTGGAGCGCCTTAACCTGGAGATTTGGGAATGCTCGCGCTGTGCGGCGCGTCAGCTCGGCGTAAAAGCCGGGCGTGTTCATGTCCCACTTCTCTTTGACCAGCTCTTCGGACGCCTTCACAACGAAGTCGTTCGCGGCCTTGTTGGTCTTCATCCACGAGTTGGATGATGCCCATTTCTCGGCGAGCGGAACGTTCGCGCGAATGCCGACTCCGACATCCTTGCTAGTCGACGGGCGAGTCGAGCGCACCTTGCTGACGTGGGCATTCACCTGCTCATTCGTATGAGCGATGATCTGATCCTTCGTCGGCATCTCGGCGCGAGCCTTGCCGATGCCGTCTTTCAGCTCGTACATCTCGCGCAGCTTGCGCTCGATGGCGATTTCGGCAGTGGTGTCGCCCTCATCCTTCGCCTTGGCGAGGAGCGCGGTCGCATTCGAGATTTTGTCGTCGAGAGCATCAAGCGCCACCTTCGAGGCGTTCATCTGCTGCTCGACAAAGGCGATGGCCGCGCGGCCTTCCTGCTGGATGCTCTGCACCTCAGCGGTTAGTGCGCGCTCCTCTGCTGCCTGCAGGCGAGCATTCGCGTCCGCCGCAGCGTCATCCGCTGCAGTGTCCTCGTCGCCGGCATCAGCTTCATCGTTGTCGTCTTCGCCTTCGCCTTCCTCTTCGAGGTCGGGCGGCATGCCCTCAGCGAGCGCCTGCTCAGTCTCGACATCCTCGAGTGGAGCGTCTTGCGTGCCGGGAGCATCGTCCTCGAGCGCGCCGGGCTCAAAGCCCACATCAAAATCTTCTTCGTCTTCGCCGTGCATCGTTGCTGTCCCTCTGGAAACATCGGAGGTGGAACAACAACGACCGCAAAGGCCTAGTCCGTGGTTACTGATCCAACGCTAGAGCGATGGCTTCAGGCTTCCCGTTCGACTGAATCCGGACCTTGTAGAAGACGCGAACGTCCTTATCGACGAGGTCCGGTCGGATGCGATATTTCTTGAGCACGGACTCATGCAGGAACACGTCCGCGCTGTCGTGATCGTCAGGAATGATAAAGCCGTAGTGACGCGAGCCATCGAACCAGCGAATGGTTCCGGACTCGGTCATCTCAGAGCGAGGCACAAGCATTGCCTTGTGCGGAGGACGGCGATGCTGATGCCCGGCCGGCCCTTTCGTGTGTGAAGCAACTGCGGTCATTCTTCGATCCTCTCTCGGTGCGCTTAAAGCTCAAGCCCGTTGAACTTCAGGTGCTCGGTCATTGCCGGGTCGACGCGAGACAGGAGCTGATCGTCGTTGATGATGACGATGGTGGTGCCCCTGAATTCGTAACGACGCGGCTGCTTCGGATCGACCAGCCACAGCTCACCCACCTTCGGATAGTCATCCTCGGCGAGGTCATAGCTTTCGTAAGCCTTGCCCTTGTAGACCTGCGACCCGATGGCTGCGATCTTGAAGAGCTGATGATGCCAGAGCGCCGCCGTGGCGCTGTCATCGGTGAGGATAATGCCGCCCTTCGACATTTTGCGCAGGCGAACGGGGATGACCGCGAGCTTCCAGAGCGGAGGCATCGGGATGCCCTGAGGAAGCGGGCTGTCAATGTCCGCCAGGGCGATTTTATCGTCGAATTCTGAGTTTCCCGGCAGGTGCATTAGAGCCCCCTGCGGTGCGCGCGGAACGATGCGACGCGCTGCGAGACTTGCTCGACCGGCTGCACGTTCTCAACGGCGTTGTATTCGCGAGCCAGCTTCTGCATGGCGTCTTTCGCATCGGACAGGCCGGTGATGCGACCGCGAATGAGATCGTGCCGAGAATTTCCGTCAGCCGCGATGAGTGAAGTCATCAGCGTCTGCGTCTGCTTGTCGATGTCCTTGAGGACATCCTCGATGAAGTCTGTGAGCATCGTTCCTCTCTCTAACTGAATTGGAGGAGCTGATGCCCGGTAGTGGTGTGGGCAGGACGGTCATCACCGTATTCGCCCTGCGTGACAAGTCGTTTTCTGTCTCCTTTTAAGCTGCTTTTTTGCGCTGGCCGCGAAGCCATGTCTGGTACTCCGGCCACTCGGTATTGTCGTCTGCAAGGCTTCCGTCCTGCCACGCCTTCAGAAAATTAAGACGGTCGTAATGGTCATCCTCGTGGTCAATCGCGTAAGCGATAGCCTGAGCACCCGTTCCGAGACGGCGACGGTTTTTTCTCTGGAAAGCAGCAAGCTCTTTTTCCGAAGGGCGTTTCATCGCGGCTCCTTAAATTCGCTTGAGGTGTTCAGGGTGAAGGGTGTGCTCGCTGAGATAGTTTTTCCACTTCACCACACAGAGGCCGCCCTTGGTAACGCGACGGACGACGCCCGATAGCGGCTTGCCTCCGTTGCTTTCAATTGCAGCGGGAAACTGAGAGGCAAAGAAAGAGCTGCTCTCTACACGTGCGCCGGTCAGGTCGATGGCCATCGGCCGCTCCTTTATCAGTAATCAAAATCGAGAAGAACGCGCCGATCATTGTTCGAGATCGGCGTCACATGGTAGCCGCGCTTGAAAATGAACACGCACCATCCGTCATCGGCAGAGCGATAAACCCAAAGCACCTTGCGCCAATGGATTCGCATAGCGGCTCCTTTATCTCGAATGCTCTCTAGACCAAGAATACGTGTTGTCGTGATAGGGGCGTCCAAGTGGGTCACGACGGTTTAATTCTCGCTTGCGCTCATCGAGAACACGCCGACGCGTTTGGAGCGCGAGTAGGAAGTTCACAAGCCCCACAAGCAGAATTACGCCCGAAACTATCCATCGCATTTCGTCGGACACGTCACGGCTCCTTATCTAGGATTTGAGTCTAACTTCTTTTCTGCGCCACGAACGCACGCGATCAACGCGTCGCCAAGCGTCTCAGCGTCCTCAAGCGTCATCGTCAGACGGAAGTCCGCGAAACCTGGAATGGATAGCGACACGCCGCCCTTCCCATCGAGTGCGAAGCGGCGGTACTCGACGTCCATCTCTAGGCTCTTGAACCTGCGTCGCATGGCGGCTCCTTACTCTCTGTCTTGGAATTCTGCTAACTTCTCTAAATCTTCTACCGACATCCATCCGGTTATGATGGCCAGTAGCTCAAGCCGCGTCTTGTGCGCTAGCGCCTTTTCCAGTCGCTCGCACGCTGCGGCGCGGCGTTTCGCGATCTCTCCGATTTCGTCTCCGAACGGCACGGCATTGTGCTCCTTAGTTTGAATGATCCGACGCCCTCGAAAGATTCTGTTCTTCCGCTCGGAGGTCTGATATTGCACAATCCGGCTCTTCCCGAATTACAATGGTCCGGCTCCCTTTGGGGTAGCGAGCAGCCACTAACCGGTCACGCTTCTCAAGCGCGATTTTAAGGGCTTCATACAGGCGGTTCACTTCCGCCTGCGCTTCCCAAACTTCCTCACGAGTGACGGTCACGACGGGCTCCTTATGCTGCTTTGTAGTTCTGCAAATACTCAAGCGCCTGCTGCATCACGTCGCGTAACGCATCGGCGGGCGAGCCGCCGTCTGTGTCGCAGTGAAAGCCGCTGTCAAGCGGTTCTCCAAATTTTGCACTCTCGGCTAACTCAGCTTGGCACCCTTTTCCGTCCGGCGCGCACGACGCGTGGGCGCCAACGGAGCATTGCCCTACGGACCACCAGAAGCCCGGCAGCGCGGCTTCAAATTCGACTATCGCGTTCGCGAATTCTTGAGCGTTAGTGTTCCAACCAGCCACGGGGCGCTCCTTACTTTGAGAACGGCGCGTCCTGCGTGAGCGCCATCATGAGGGTAATCGGTCCCGTGCTTTCTGCTTTTATGAAGTGCTGAATGCAAAGCGCTTGCACCGGATCAGGCCAGCAGTGACAGCCTTTGGGTATGTGGTAGATGCCGATAGCGTCGTCACACCCGAAACGGCATTTTGGGACGCTCGCTTCAATCTCGTCTTCAAGCCAGTTTTCGGACAGCTCGGCTACACGGGTCACGTCGGCGCTCCTTATGTTTTCTTCCGCTTCCACTTGCGGATCAATTTCGGTGAAACGTTTGCATAGATCGTCGGCTGAGTGACGCCCAACGCGCCAGCGGTCCAAGCAACGGACTTGCCGTCCTTCAGGTGCTTTTCGGCTTTTGCTACCTTCCCAGGCGTCATCTTGCGGGGAGCACCAATCGGAACACCACGGCGCTTTGCAGCGGCAACGCCGAATTTGGTTCGCTCCACGATCAAGTCACGCTCGAACTGAGCCAGTGCTCCGATCATGTGGAAGGCGAGACGGCCAACGGGTGTCGTCGTATCGATGCCCTCAGTCAGCGACTTGAATTTGATTCCCCGCTTCTCAAGGTCTTCCATCTTCGTGAGCAGATCACGCATGGACCGACCTAGGCGGTCGAGCTTGTAGACGACGAAGGTGTCACCTTCGCGAGCGTCCATCAGAGCAAGATTGAGCTTTGGGCGGCTTCGCTTCACTGCTGAGCCCGTCTCATAATACAGGTTGTCTTCCATGACCCCGGCTGCCCGCAGAGCCTCTAACTGGGCATCCACGTTTTGCTCAGCCGTGGAGACGCGGGCATAACCGACAAGGCGGTTGTTGCTGACAGGGTCCTGTTTAACTCTCTTCATTCTGCAAACCTGAAAGTTAAGTTGCCTGCACAGGACTTTCCTTAGTTTAAGCTAGCGCTTCTTAGTCTCGCGCTTATCGAGAAATTCCCGAAGCGCAGCCTCGTGCACAGCCGTTTTCGATGGCCGCACGTCCTGCGACGCGATCCACTTATCCAGTCTCGCCAGCAACTCGGGATCGAGCGCAAGCGAAGTCATCTTTTTGAGTCGGGCCATTGTGGTCATGGAGTGACATAGTACAGATTTGTATGCAAGTGTCAAGACACGTATTGACACGGCGGTTCAGACTCGCTAGATTGGGTTTATCGAACAACGGAGACGGACAATGCAGACCCTTCCGCAGAACATAGCTGCCAAGATCGTCAGCAACACAGCCCCAGTGGCTGCGCGGATGGTCAAGACGGCGACCCCTAAGGGGCAGTGGAAGCCGCTACTTGTTCTCGAATTCGCTGAGGCGGCTCCAGTCGGAGTAACGGGCCGCTCAAGCGACGGCCTTCGCAAGTGGGCCGCCAAGTACGGGCTAAACGTTCAGTGAGGAATGCAATGATCGACCAGCCTACGACGAGTTACGAGAAGGAAATGGTGTCCAAAGACAAGTGTCCGCGATGCCGTGGGTCGCTTGATACGGGTTGGGAGTGCAACGACTGTGGCTATGACGCGCGGATGATTGCGCTCGAAAACTCAAAGTGAGGCCCGGGATCATGAAGAACCCGTATCGCGGATTTAAAATCGAGCGTTTCGGCATGGGGTACTATCAAGTGACCCCGGAGCGGAACAGCATCCGCATTCCGAAGTGGTACACGGCGAACCGCAAGCCTGATGGCGGATGGTACGTCACGAACCACTTCGGCCGCGTCCTAAAGGACGGGTCCGCGCTTCAGCCGAAAATAGCCGCCGCGTGCGAATTTCAGTACAGCGGCCGAGAGTAAAGGAAACCCCCGTCATGCCGATCTTCAGGTTGATTTTCTCGAAAGAGGGGCGCAAGCCCATGAGCGCGCCGTGGCGTGCTGATACTGTCGAAAAAGCGAAGCAGCACGCGCGCAACCAACTCACTGTACACGGCTACGACACCGTCGAGCTGTTCGATGACACGGGGAAGTTTGTCGAATCATTCGGCAAGCCGAAGGCGAAGTAGGGAATCATGGACTGGGAACAGAAATTCGCCGCGCTCAAAAGCCTGTCGCCGCTAAGCAGTGATTGCGCCGTCTTCATGCGCAAGCCGGGAAGCTGGTACGTCACACTTGGCTCTATCGAGATCGGCGGGGATGGTGTGCTGACGATGGTGAGCGGGGATGGGGACACTCCTCGGGCCGCAATCGAAGATGCATGGGAACGCGTGACATCGCTTGGCCCTAACCGCTACCTCGTGTTGAATGCGGGCTCGGACGCCCGTCGTCACGTTCGCTGGAATGGGTTTATGTGGGCTGAGGTGCCAAAGGCCGCTTGATGGATCAAAAATTGCCCGACCGCTTCCAGGATTCCGTGCTCGAGCGCGACTTTCAGCGCACGCTCATGAGCGAGACCGCAAAGCTCGCGCGCTCAGCCGAACGCTGGGGCGCGGGGCCGCAGGGTGCGGAGCTGGCGAACTACGCTCGAGCCATGTCAGAACTCGATTTCACCGGCGCGATGGACTACCGCGACAACATCCGCCGCGCCTTCACCGATGCACGCTGGAATCGCATCGTCGGCTGCGTCACCGCCGGTTGCTTCGCTCTGATGTTCGTCATCCCGCTCACAATCTGGCTCTCTTACTGACGCGAGAGCTGCCGCGCTGTCCGGCGAATGACCTTCACGAGGTCCTGGTCAGACATCTTCGCGAACTCAGGATTCTGCTTCAGGGCACCCAAGGCCGACTGGATGGCGCTCCGGTAGCCCGCTGACGACGTATTTCCGGCGAGCTTGCTGATCTCGAACCCTCCGCGCTGGCCCTGCTCAGCGACCGCCCGCGCAATGGACAGCTCGCTCGCCTCCCGCGCGCTCTTGCTCACTGCCGCGCCGGCCCGGCGATAATGCCGATCAAACGTCCTGAAGGGCACCTCCACGCCCAGCTCGGCCTTAATGGCTGCCTTGGCCTGCCGAGCCGTCTTGCCCTCTCCTGCGAGCGCTGAGATGCGCTGAGCGACCTTCTCATCGCTAAGCGCCTGATTGTGCGCGCCGCGCGCGACGCGACCATCCTGCAGGAGCCTGATCCGGTCAGCCTTGCTCTGCTTGTTGGGCGCCTTATTGGCCACGGCGGGCGTCGGCGCGGCCGACCCAGCGGGAGCCTTGCTCTGGAAATTCGGACCAGCGTTCTGCGTGTCGCGGACGGCCCGTGAGCGGGCGGTCTTCACCGCAGCGGCCTCACCGCCCTTGAGCTGGCTCGCAGCCGCCCAGGGCGTCGCCTGCTTCGTCAAGAGGCGACCGAGTTTCGAGCCCGCTGCAAAACCGAGCCCGGCCTGCCCAGCATCGTCATAAAGCTTCTGCTGATCCTCATCGTCGGTCGTGAGCTTCATCGCCTGCATGCCGGCGAAGTCGGCGAGACCAGCGCCGGGGAGTGCCCACTCGGCCGCGCCGAACGTCATCGGCTTCTCAAAGGTGTCGCCCATGCCCTGGCTCTTCGACGTCTCCGGCTTGAAGCGCGGCTCGGCTTTGCTGAGCATGCCCGACTTCGGCGCTTCGTCGATCTTCGAGAACGGCGCGGCCTGACCGCGCAGCGTATGCGCCTCGTCGACCAAGCCCATCAGCTCGTCACCGGCCTTCGTGCCGGCGACCATCTCGCCCTCAGGGACGGTTTTCATCGTCTCGCCGATCTTGCCAGCGACGTTCGAAAACTTTCCGGCTCGGCCACGCGACAGAATCGCAGCGAGACCCGAGAGCGTCGCACCGCCGGCAGCGCCCGCCCCGAGGCCACCGAAGCGCCACGCGTTCGTTTCTGACTGGTGATCGGCGAGCCGCTGCGCTTTCGCCTCATCCTGCTGGAATTGGCTCTTGCTTGAGATGCGAGCGCTGATCTCCTGAAGCTGTGCGTCAAGCGACCCCTCGCGCGCCTTGAGGTCATCATAGTCCGGCCCCTTGCCGGGACGCACGACCCACTTGCCGGACGTCGGGTCCTTCACGCCGTTCGTCTGCTGATCGAGCTTCTCGCGAGTGGACTGGAGGTCACCCTGAAGCTGCTGGAACATCATGACGTCGGGATCGCTCGCGGCAGCCGGATCGGCGGCAGCTTCCTCCGGCATCATCAATGCACCGGCACCTGCACCGAGCGCGCCGCCCGCCGCGACCTTCGAGAACGGGCTCGAGAGCTTGCTGATACCCTTCATCACCGGACCGGCCGCGCCGAGGCCGAGCGCGATCATCGCGGCCTTCTGAAGCTGCGAGCTGGCGCTCTCACCTCCGAACCAGCCGGGGTCTTCGGCCGGGGCCGGAGCGGGGGCGGGTGTCTGCGGAACGCTTTCGAAAGGTGACATTGACCTACCTCAAGTGACTGTTGCGATCTTGGCGTGCGCCGACTTGCTGATCGTGCTGATGCTGCTGTTCTTTGTGTTGCATATCCTGCGCACTCTCCTGCTCACGGAGCGCGCCCTCGCGCTGCATCTGCTCGCTTTCGTGAGCCATGCGCTGCTGATCCATCGCCTGCTGCGTCTGCATGTTCTGTTGGTCGACCACCATCTGCTGCTCATTCATTCGAGCTTGCTGCTCGGCTTGCTGAGCCTGCAGGGCCATGTCCTGCTGAGCCTGGGCCTGGGCGACCTGGGTCTTCATCTGACCTTCCTGAATTTTCAGCTCGGTCTTCGCCTGAAGCTCCTGCTTTTTGAATTCATGCTCCTCGGTCCTCATCGCCATTTCTTGCTGATGCTTCTCGCGGTCGTGAGCCAGCTCCTGATCTTGACCTTCCTTCTTGAGCTGCAGCTCCTCGCGCTTGATCTCGAGATCAGCCTGCTTGTCGTCGCCACCTTCGCCGCCCTCGATGGACGGGAGGCCCGGTACGGTCGCGAGGTTCGGCGCGATCTGAGCGAGCATCATTGCGATCTGCTCCGGCGGCACCTGCGGCGGCTGCATCTGACCCGACTGCGGGTCCATGTACTCGACCGGCGCGCCCATGCCGCGCGCTGCCGTCGCCCACTGGAATGCGAGATGCTGTCCGATGAGCGCGATAGCCGCCGGCCCGACCTGAGCCTGCACCTGCGGATTGCCGCCAAACTCCGGGTTTGACATGAACGCCCAAAGCACCTTGAGATGGCTCTCGTGATGCTGCTCGGGGAGCACGGCAACCGGCTTGCCGAGAAGGATGGCCTGGATTTCGCCGGCCGGATCATACGGCTGCGGCGGCGCATCCTCGGGCACCAGCTCGTCAACGTCGGGCGCCCGCATGGCCTTGAAGAGACGTTTGATGGCGACCTTGCGCGGCACGACGTCGGGGTTCGCGGCCGACACCTCATAGACGGCCTGCGCAATGGCGACGCGCTGGCTCGATGAGAAGATGTTGGGGTCTGACACCGGGATGATGTCGATACCCGGCTGGAAGTCCTCAGCGTAAACCGAGCGCTCTTCGCCAGCCACATCGTAGGGATAGCCGTCTTCAGGGGCGTAGTCGGAGCACAGCTCGAAGCGCAGCCGCAGCTCGTCGGCGACCGATCCGTGATGCAGGCGATGGATGGTCGACATGACCTTCTCGCCGCGCTCGAGGAGCTGCGTGATCGTGCCGACAGCAACGTTCTTGCCGTCAGAGCCGCCGGTCTGAATGTCGGTTGTGGCCGTGAAGCGTTGCGCGCCTTCGATGAGCAGGCCGAGAAGCTGGAACAGAGCCGGAGACGGCTCCTTCACGGGGATCGGGAAAAATGCCTTCTGCAGGTCCTCGCTCGTCGCGTCGACCGGCCGCCACTCGCCCGGCGAGACGACCATGGTCTCGCCCTTCAGATTGGCGTTCTTCGACATGAAGCCGCCGGAAAGGGACGCTGTCGCCGCGCTGTCGAGCAGCACGCGGAGCGCACCCGTCGCCGCAGCCTGCAGGCCGCCGATCAGATGCAAGAGGCCGAAGTCGTAGAAGCCGAAGCCCGGCACGAAGCTGTACTTCGTGAAATAGAGTTTGCGGCGGAAGCGAGCGTCGCCCTGCTTCCAGCCGGCATAGATCGAGAGCACCTGTCGGGAGTGACGGTCCACACTGACGATATAGGGCAGCTCGAGGCCTGTCGGATTCCCCTCCGCGTCAGTGTGCTCGTATCCCGGCAGACTGAGGTTCGTGCACGTCTCGAAAATCTCGTGCTCGACGTCCTCATCATCGCCATCGGGCTGAACGTCGACAGCCTCGTTTTTGAGGTCACGGATTTCATCCGCCTCCTCGACGGTCGGCGCGCTGATCTCGATGTCGCGATAGTACCCGACGATCTGCATGTGCCGGATGTCGTTCGGCGACTTCCGCATACGGTGCGTGAAGCGCTTTGCCGTCTTGAGGCCCGTCGCCTCGGCCGGGACGATGAGGTCCTCAGCGGGAACGAAGATGCCGATGTTGCGGTCGAGCACCGGATCGCGGAACGTCTTGCGGAACGCGCACCCGTGGAGCGGAACGGACCACAAGAGACGCGACGTCTCGTTGATGTAGTCCTCATCCTCGACCATCAGCTCATAGTTCATGTATTCGGCGACGCGCTCGCCGCGTTCGATGCGGTCCTGACGCTGATCGCCGAGCACCTTCGACTTTGCTGGACCCTCTGCGGGGAACAGCTCGCCGAGCGTGCGCGCCCAGATGTGCGTCACAGCTTCGACGAGAAGCGGATGGACGACGTCGGACGCGCCCGGAAACGCACCGTCATCGATGTCGGACTGCACGAGGCCCATCAGCTCGAGGCCGCGCTCGAAACGACGGCGCCACGGTTCGCGTTCGGTGATGTCGCGCTCGACACGCTCAACGATGTCGTCGCCGAGGGTTGCGAGGAAATCCTCGCTCATCACTTCGGCGAGGTTCTGCTGATGATTGATGTTTTCGACGCCGCCGCTCTCAAAGGGCGTGTCGTCGTTGCTCGACTCGAAGACCTCGCCGTCCTCGCCCATCTCGAATGTGGACGCGAGAGCTTGATGATCCGGATTGTCGAAGCGGACGGTGAGATCGTCCTGCGACATGCCCTCGTAGACTTCCTCGTCGCTCAACGAGTCGTCATAGTCCATGGGCACGGATTGCGAGCGGATGCGCGGCAAGGTCGTCTCTCCAGGTCTGAAACAACAACCGGGGGAACAACCTTGATGTGTTCACCTACCTATATTCGCCCGAGGGCGCTAGCTCTTGGTTTTAGTGGTCTTCATGCCAGTGTTGTGGATCACAAAACGCTCGAGACCCTGAATGAGCCTGCTCGCGTAAATGGATGCAGCCTCGATGCCAGCCTGCGCCGCCACATCCTGCAGAAACAGCTCGAGGGACTTGTCGAGCGTCATTCCCGTCAGGGCCATGTTGCCATCGAACTCGCGGCTCTCGAGCCCCACCATGGCGCCGTATAGCGCCGAAGCACCGGCATCCGTCTTATGGTCGACCCAGTCACTCGGCGGCCGATTGGCCCCGAGGAAAATGCGAGGATTGTCGCTCACTGCGGCCTCTTCTTCATGTTGGCCATTCGGTCTTTGAGGCGGTTGCGCTTCACCTCATCGAGGAGCGCTTGAATGTCCGTCTTGTCGAAGAGGACGGAATTCGTGCGCGACTTGTCGATCTGCTTGTCGATCTTCGAGATGAGATAGTCGGTAACCATCAGGCGTGACCTTCGGCTTCGAGATTGATGATGGCGGCTCGGTCGAGATGCATGTCGAGCACCTTGTGGGCGAGCTTTCGATAATCGACATTGCGGAAGTGCACGGAGCACTCCTTGCAGTCAGGATCATCGCAGCCGAGCGCATGGAGAAACACGGAGTTGGCCAGCAGGGCCGCCCCCACCGATGCATTCATGATTTCAGGCATGTGCGAAGCTGCGTCGAGCTGCTCAGAAAGGCATGCCGCATGCATTGTCGCGAGACTGAGAAGCCCGTCGTCGCGCCACATATCCTCGGGAGGACGCGGCGCGACTTTCTTGGCTTTCGAGCGTTTCGCTTTACCGCGCTGCCGCTGCACGAGCACCCCCACCCTTCGCCGGAATGCGACCGGGAGCGCGAGGAGGCGGACCAGGGACACGCGAGGCGCGCTTCGCGTGGATCGGCATCGGCGTCGGCGTCTCGGCGAGTTTCTGCTGAATGTTCGGGAGGGCCGACGTGAGGTCAGCCATGCGGCTGAGGAAGTCCATGTCGCCCTGCTGCGTCGCCTGCGTCTTGGCGCGCATCAGGAGCTGATCGAGCTTCACGAGCGGCTGGAATGCAGCCAGATCATTCGAGCCGTCGATCATGATGTGAATTTCTCCCTCATGCAGCACGAGGTAAAACTCGCTCTGGCCGAGGTAGTCGACGACCGCATCGCGCACCTGATGCGCGGCGTAACTGTGTAGCGTGGCAGACAGCTCCTGCTCGAGCGCGTTGTGCTTGTCGCGCAAGGCAGTCACGGCCTCGGTGATCGCATCCTCACTCGAACGCAACAGATCAGCCGCCAACTCCGCATGAATGCCGGCGTCGTCCCAAGTCTGGCTTGCGTCATGTCGAGCGAACTCGTCGTGACCAAGCACAGTTGACGGCTTGATACCCCCGTACATCGTCCAATCCCTCTCTTTTGTGGAAATCGAGAGCGCCGGACACTGAACAGATCGGCCTCGCGTCTGTTGTAAACAGACGCGATATTCGTTCAACCCGAAAATTCGAGGGTTTAGGCTACCGCTTTTGCAGGTGCGTTCTGGTCACAAAGTACACTTTCGCGAGCAATCTGCTCCTCGCGTAGGACCTGCTCGAAAATGTCACGAATTGCACCGATTAGGGCAGGGCTCTGAAAAATCTTCTGCCCGCAGTCAACATCAGAAACGTCAGATTTTTCAACGCCTAGCAAGCACGACAGCGTATTGAGCACTGCCACCGTAGCTACTTGCTCATCCCCTACGCAGGAAAGCAGACAAATCGTGCCGTCGTCGTGTGTCGACAGCCGAATATCTGTGAGTTGCCACAGCTCGATTTTATGCACGATCACTGCCCCCGCTAACCTTTTACAAATACTGGTCGCACGTTAACGAACGAAAATGTGGCGTCAATTAAAAACAGACAACCACATCCCCGGCGAAGGGCTGCGTCACAATCTCCCGTATAGTCTTCGGGCAACACCGTGAGCTGGCTTTGAAGCATTCGTCGCCGACCTCCCAGTTTGAGCATAACCGCCCACAGAACCGTAAAGTTTGCGGGGTGCGTTTCTGCGCTTCAGCTCTTCAGCCTCGCGCTCTGCCTCCTCTTCTTCGTCTAGCTCGTCGCGCGGGATCGCGAGCTGGAAACCATTGCGTGCGCGCAACACCGCCATCGTAACCGTATCGACCCAGTCCTTATAGGTGCTGTTCGGAAATGCTGAGCACTCCTTCAGCACGGCGAGCGTCGTCGGTCCCGGCATAAACCAGACGGACCCTTCGGCCATCACCGTCGCCGTTTGGAATGCGCGAGGTCGCTTTCCTTTTGCGCCCGGCGGTCCTGGAGGTAACCATGCTTCGACCTGAACGTTCCCATAGGTGTGTTTGAAGCGTCGGCGCCGCATCTCCTGCACAAGCTGGATTCCTGATGCGCGCTTTTCGATGCACACGATGTCGGGCTTGAACAGGTCCACGTGCTGCTTGATGACGTCGATCAGATCGACGGCGTCAATCTTCGCTCGCCACGCACCGAGCATCACGATGTTGAGCTGCTTCGCCTCCTCGCCCTTGCGCCCCTTGATGGTGCGCTCGAATGTGCCCCAGGCCGTCATCGCCGAGTAATCGCTCTCCTCGTCATCCTCGAAGGCCGTGTCGTAGCAGAGGAACACGTGCTGCAGATCGCGAGGAGGCTGCACGTCTCGATAGGCGCCGGTCTCGATGATGTCCTTCGTCGGGTCGGCGGCATCCTTGGCGATCTCCGACTTCCCGTGCGGCCAGCAACGCCAATACTTACGGAGAATGATGTTGCCGTCTGATGCGGATGGCTTCTGCTGATAGAGAGCGCCCCACGTGCGCTCGCCGAGAGCCTTCGCCTGCTCAACGTGTTTCTTGGTAAACCAGCCAGTGCCATCCTCCTGTCGAGCCCATAGAATCTCACCTTTTTCGCGTCCCAGAGGGTCGTCATCGTGGATCGACACCATGGGGAGGCAGAGCACGAGCCACAGCCTGCCATCGGTTCCGCGCCACAGTCCCGACTTCCCCTCCCAGGTCTCACCGAGGAGGCGGCCGGCGAGATCATCTTCATGCCAGCGCGTCTGAATGAGCACGACCTTGCCGTTCGGCTTCAGTCGGGTTGACAAGTCGTCTTTGTAGGCCTGCCACGTCTTCTCGCGGATGATGTCGCTGTCGGCTTCCTCGCGGCCGGCGACGGGGTCGTCGATGATGAGCACGTTCGCGCGGAAGCCCGTGACGCCGCCCATGATGCCCACGGCGCGATAGCTCGAGCTGTTCTTCAGCGACCACTGGTCGACCGCCTGATTGTCCTCATTGATGGACGTCTCGAAGGTCTGCGCGAAGCCGGGGTCCTTGCAGAGATGCCGGACACGGCGGCCGAAGCGCTTCGCCAGCTCGCTCGCATACGACGCGCCGATGATGTCGAAGTTAGAATATTTCCCGAGCAGGTAGGACGGAGCGGCGACGGAGGCGTATGTCGACTTTGCGGCGCCCGGCGGACAGAAGATCATCACGCCGTCAGCGATCTCGCCGTCCATTCCGTTCGCGAGCGGCCCCTCGATAGGGCGCTCCTCAACGGTTCCGACAATCGCCTCGAGGATCAGCTCGTGATGCTCGGCAACGTCGACCTTGTGGCCATAGAGATGCTCGTCGTCGGCATCGTCGAAGCCTTCGTCTTCACGATCATCCTTGACGGTGAGATCGAGGCGAACTTTGCGCTCGGCGAGGCGAGCCTTGTCGGCATCCGACAGAGCCGGCGGCGCACCGGGAAGCTCTATCGAGCGGACATAGCTTCCGATGCTGTCTCGACACTGGGCGCGATAGAGGGTTTCATGAGCTTGCAGCAACTCCTGCAGCTCGCCCTCACTCAGTCGACTGAGGCTCTCCTCGTCGATGTCCGTCAGTTGCACGTTGTCCCTCTGTGTCAGTTAATAATTGACACGGAAACAACAACCTGATATGCTGCGCGGCCCTTGTTAGGAGATCACGGCATGCCAGAAGCGCTCACCCTCGATGACCTCGCTACCCTGGTCGCTTTCAAGATGAGGAGCCAGAACCTGTCCGCTGCCAAATTTCATGGCATCAAGCGCGCTCTTGCGGAGGTGGTCTTCAAAGTCCGCATAGATGCTGCTCGCGAGCTTCGCGCGTGCGGCGAGGTCGACGCTGCTCACCGGCTCGAGGAGATCGCAATCGACGATCACAAACTCGAAGCCGAACGCACTCGTCTTGCGCTTCTTGGCGCGCTCGAGCTTCGCGACCCCGGCGGGCAGCACAATTTTCCGGTTGAAGGGGACGTCGTCCGCAATTGGCCACCGGCGGGAAGTAATCTGGCTTACGTACTCGCGGCTAAGGACGACATCACTAACGAGGCTTGTGAGGAGCGCCTCGTGCGCCTCGGCCGAGAGGTGGTTGAGCGCATCAACGGTCATTCTGAGCCCCTGCAGAGAACGGGAACATAGCGGCGCCCGAAGCTCCGTTCGCCGCGAAAAGGTTGTTCACGTCGAGGTCCTCGAATTTCGCATTCGGGGACCTCAGCTTATTCAGGCTGTCCGGATAGGCGATCATCACCTCGTGCGGAGTGCCCTCGAGCTTTCCGCCGGTGTGGAATACGCCGTCATGGCCGGCGCCTTGGATCGCCTCGCGCACAAAGTTTGGATTGTAGCCGGCGCCGAGGTTGCCCAGCATCAGATCAGGGTCGCGGATCACGCCCGTCTTCTGACCGGCTTCAAACGCCCGCATGGCGCTATCGAACGGCTTCGGGCCGAGGAGAGGTGAGCTGCTCGAGCGCGCGAGTGCATCCTCGAAGATGGGCGCCACGGTGGCGAATTCGACGGGGCGACGCAGATCGAGCGGGCTCTCGAGGCGATGCTGCAGGGGCATGACGCCTGATCCGTCGCCGTGCTCGAAGCGCAGGCCGCCGTAGTACCTGGCTGTCGGGTCGTTGCGGGCATAGCTCGAGGCTTGCTTGCCAGACTTCGAGGCATAGGCCCCGCCGCCGAGGAGGCTGTGATCGTCGTCGAAGCGCTTCGGATCGAACGCACCCTCATCGATGAGGCCTTTGATGTTGCGCGAGCCGTGCAAGAAGACATCGGGCGAGAAACCCTTCTCTGCAGCTCCGTTGCCAGCAACCACGAGAGAGAACGGCGCGGCGCGCTCGTTGTTGGCGTACTTCTTCGAGATGTCGATGAGGCTATCATCGAAAACCACGTAATTGCTCGAGCCACCATCGCGACGAGACTCCTGATCGAGGTATCTCACGCCGGGGACACCAGCCTCGCGCAGCGCTGTCGACACCTGAGCCGAGAGGTCGGAATCCGCCGAGATGCGCCCATCCGTGCGCAACTTCTCGACGATGCCTTGGTAGATGTTGAACGACTTCGCTTCGTCCGAAAGCCCGAAGCCCGACAGCTTATTTCGAATGTCTGGCGTTTGCTGAGCAAACGGCTTGTCCCAATCGAGAAACTGCTCCGGTTGAGCGCTTAGATTGACCTCATACATTCGACCCGGATTGTCGCTCGCCACCTCGTCGAGCAATGCGAGCTTTTCCCTCCCCATGTTGACCGCCTCTGGCGATCCGCGATCAATCATCCCCTGATAGATCGACCTGAGGCCCTCGATATTTCCTCGATGGTAATTCAGATCATCCAGAACCTGATCCTGAGGTGTTGAAATCTCTTTCGGACGCTGGAAGCGAAGCCCGTCTCTGTAGCTTTTGGCGACATTCTCGCTTTCGGCAAAATAGAGCCCATGCCCGTAAGCCTGCGCGCCCTCGCCCGTTCCAACTTTGTTGAGATCGAACTTGTCAAAGTCATGCGGGGAGCCGTGATAGTACTTCCGACCGCCAGCCTCGCTGCCTGCAGAAGCTGCACCGAATGGTGCAGCCTTCTCGTTGTTCGCGTGAAATGTCGGAGCCGCGTCAGGGGCTACATGCTCAGCACCGCGAGCTGCACTCGCGACCTTGCCCGCACCCCTCGCTGCGAGTGCGCCCGCAGGGGTGAATGCTGAGAGGACCGCAGCGGCATCACCTTGTTGCTGCTTCGGCACGTTGCCGCCCGCGAGCGTGGCCTCCTGCGTCCGAATAGAATTTTTAAGCGCGTCGACTACTCCGGCGGCTGTCTCCGGCAGGTTGCGAAGCAAAAAGGGCGCAGACACGCGGTCATACCATTCGCCCCAAGTCGCAGGGCTGTCCGTCACGTTCGGTTGCCCAGGGCCGACCTCAGCATCTCCCTCGACATAGCTGTACGGCCCGACCGGCACGCCGCCGTCATCGAGCGCATAAGCAGGGTCATCGAGCAGATACCTAACCTTGCCCATTTTGAGTCTGGCCCTAGCGTGTCTGTTTGTACTTGACACTGAAGGTCGTAACGTGTAGATTGTCCATGTAGCCGTATTCGTCGCCTGAGGGAACCATGTACTCACCCGCTGAGAAGATCGCCACCATCTATCAGTCCTTCGTTCATCGTGGCATCGCGACGGGCGTCTTCGGCTCTGCATTTGAGTTGCGTGACAGTTTTCAATTGACAGTAGGTGTTGCGGTTGTAGATGGCCCTCGCGTCACCGTCTCGCGGCTCGGAAATCTCTGGGTCGTCAAGAGCGGTGACGTCGAGGGTCTCGACTACGATCTCGAACACGCTGCGCGCCTCGCGCTCGGCCTCGCAACTTCAACCTACAGCCCGCAATCGCGCTTCAACTGACCGTGAGCAGACACACGTTCCTTGAGCTGGTGAGCAATGATGCCAGCAATACAACCGGCTGGCATATTCACCCTGACGGATCATGGGTCGAGCTTGTTGTTCGCAGGGGTTATGCCGCTGCGCTCTGGTCGCTTTACCGCCGAACCGGGCGAGACGCAGCCTTCCACGTCCTGAAGGCACCGCCCCAGCTCGACGAAGCTAAGGCGAGGCGATGAGCTAGTTGCCCTGCTTCATCATGCGCAGCTTATCGAACCATACATCTCGGATGTTGGGTTCTGAAGAATTGACCATGCCGGGCATGCCTGCAGCAACGCCGCCAGCCATCGCGCCCGGCAGGCCACCAAATGATCCGCCGCCAATTGTCCCTGGAACAACGAGGCCCATGCTGAGTAGATACTGCAGCATGCGCTCACCTTGCATCGTCGGGCTTTCGTCGACACCGCCGCCCTGCGTGCCCTCCATGGCCGGCGTGAAGGGTCCGGCGTTCGCCATGCTGCCCATTCCAGGCGCAACGCTCACGCGGGGCTGTGGAGTGCCGTTCTGAGCGCCCTCCATCCCTGCGGGGAAGTCGCTGACCGACGAGAACGGGGCGTCAGGCCCGCTCATCCGCGACGTGCGACCGTAGGCGGCTGCGGGGATATTGCGACGCTGCGCGTCCATCGTTACCTCCTTGCGAGTGCGGTTCCAGTGGGCTTCTGCTGCTGACTGATCGACTGCAGCTCGAGAATTCTCCGCATGGCCTCATGGCGCGACATGCGCGACGGCTGGTCGCTACCGTCAGCGCCACCCTGGGCCTTGTCGTCCTTCAGGATGCCGAGGTTCTTTGCGAGCGCTCGAGCCGTTGAGGCGTCGCTCTGAGCATGTCTCCATACGAGCCGACGAACGCTCGCCTTGTGGAGCTGTCGGCCGTCCTGCCATGCCTCTGAGGCTTCGGGATTGTTTGCGAGGAAGCGCTTGAACGTCGCCGGGGCAACGCCCAGCAATGCTGCGGCCTCATTCTGCGTGTGACGCATGCCGGCGAGCATTGTGACGTAGTCGAGAATCGGAATGCCGTTGATGTTGTCGCCCAGCTCGAGCTTATTCTGCCGAGGCTTGTACCGGAACATCTTCGGAAATTTGTCGTCTGACATCGCTGCCTTCCCCATGGAGAACAACAACATCAGTTGATTTCGGGTATGCGTATTCGCCGGGGTTGTCCATGCTGTAGCCAGCGAAGGGTCCGCCGTAGATGCAGCGACCCGCTTCCGGGCCGGTGACGAAGCGCTGGCAACGCTTGCAGCACATGCAAGAGCATGGCTCAGTTGCGAGCCTGTCGTCAGTCTTGGGCTTCGTCATTGGCCTGCTTCAGCTTTCCAGCGATATGGCTGAACGCGCCCCGCCAGCCATCCTTGAAGTGGAAGGCGCCGCCCTTGTGGAACTGACCGCCACAGACTGCGCACGTTGGGCGCTCGCCGGCCTGCGGCTCTGCCTGCTTCCAATCGGTGAGGGCGCTCGGGTCGAATTTTTCGGTCGGCTTCACGTCGCGAGCGAATGTGAAAATCGGATGCCCCTGCTCGCAAGTGACGATCTCACCTTTGCGGGCATAGAAGACCTCTTTCGAGGGAGGCGGGACTGTGCGCGGATGTTTGTCGAAGTCTCTCACGCTGCTATCTCCCGCTTCAGTCGCGCAGCTATCGCCGGGTGACAATACATTCGACGGCCAACGACCAGGACGTCATCCCTGGGCGTGCTCGTGATCTTGCAGCAGCCGAGGATGCCGCGCTTCAGCCATCGCCGCTTAGCTCGAGACTGCGAGCGACAGCCCGACCAGTCATATTCGGTGTTGACCATCGTGAGCGTCGGGATGATGTCGAAGCCCAAAAGATTCGTCGTCATTAGGAGGCTCACTAGACCACCCCATGCATCGCGGCGAACGCAAGAGCCAGCGCTGCGGCAGCAGCCAGAAAGAGCGTGACGAGCATCCAGTCGATCTTTCTCATGCGGCAAGGTCCCTCAGGTCACGGAAGCAGCGGAACACCGGCAGGAGAGGCGCACCTTTCGGGCCGCGACGCTGATACTTGAACGTGACCATCTGACCGAGATGAGCTTCGCGATTGAGCCAGATCGAGCGACGCTGTTCGGCATCGAAGCCGGTGCCGATCTCAAACTCCGTGCCGCCGTCCCAACGCATCACGAGCGCGCCGAGGGTGTCGGCCGGCACGAGACCAGCCTTCGCGCTCGAGCGCTTCGCATAGCCGCGCTCATCGACGGTTTTCTCATTCGTGTTCGTCATCTTCTCAATGAAGCCGATCACCTCGGCCTCGGAATCGACGAACCGCTTCATCTTGAGGAGGATGCCTTCCTTCGCGGTCGACCGGCCGAACTTGTAGGCCGATTGCGGATCGCGAAGGATCGCGCCCTCCCAGCCAGCCGTCACGAGACCGTCCTCGTAGGCCATCAGCTCGTCAAGGTCATAGATGAGCTTGCAGCCCACAACGCTGCCCTCGCTCAGCTTGGCATGGCGACGGGCATAGCTTGCCATCGGCAGCTCGAGGTGATCGAACGTGTGGAAAATGAAGGACGGCTCACCGGCCTTGCTCATCACTCTCGATTGCACGGTATTCAGCTCGTCAATTTCGCCGTCCGTGTAGGTGATGATCTCGCCGTCGTGCCAATGATACTTCTCGTGCTCGAGAATGCCCCGAATGTGGTCATTCGGGATCGGCTTCAGCGTGCGCGTCACCGGACCAAGTTCCGGCAACACTGTGCAGCGAATGCCGTCGAACTTCGGCTGAGCAACCAGCGGAAAACGGAGCTTCTCAAGATCAGCCTTCTCGGCGAGCATCGGCTTAAAATTTTTCATCACTCAGCAGCCTCAAGCGGTTGAGCCACAGCGCGAGCAACCCGAACCATCATGCGACGGCGCTCGGGAGTGGCATCGACGAAGAGACGCGTCAGAGCTGCGCCGTCCTTCGATTGCAGCAACTCGGCGGTTTCGTTTGTCTCGCCCGAGGTCTCCGGCTGATCGATGTCAGCGAAGAAATCAGCGATGCCGACGTTGAAGACCGCAGCAAGCTCGAAAAGCCGGCTCGCGCTGATGCGATTGATGCCCTTCTCGTATTTCTGGATTTGCTGGAAGGTCAGCCCGACGCGCTCGGCGAGCTTCTCCTGGCTGACATTGTTGAGCGCTCGGAAGTACCGAAGGCGCTCACCGAGCTTGCGATCAACGTCGCTCACAGCGCGCGAATTCACGTCCATAACAACACCCTCTCTATTTGAATTCGATGACCGGGAACTCACTCACTCGGTGCTTCCACACCATGTAGAATTCGCTGCCAAGGCCTGACTTGGTCACCCCGCTGTAGAAATTCGCGCTCTCCGGAGACCAGTAGACGTTGCTCGGGATCGGCTCGACGATCTCATAGCTCTTCATGAAAACGTCGTTCTTGCAGGGATAGAATTCGCCGTTGACGCCCTTGATGATCCAGTCGCCCGGATCGCCGCGCATCGTTCCCTCGAGCGTCGCAATCGACACGCCGCCGTCATAGTCGCTATAGATCGTGTCCTTGGGAGCGGAATCGAGAAACGCGATCAACTCCTCGCTCGCATCCTCATCAATGGGCGGTAGACGCATCGCCTCGACGACAACAGGTTTCTTGCGAAACTTCATTTGCAGTACGTGCTCCTGAGCTTCGGAATCGCATCGAGCACGATCTCGATGGTGGTGCGCGGCAGCTTCGTGATGTCCTGCAGGAGGATGACGATAGCCTTCCGATTGAGGCCGCTCCTGTCGAGCTTCTGCACAGCCTCGCCGAGAGCTACGATTGCCTCGGCGAGCACCGCCTTCTCGACTGGCGGATCGGACTGCGTGACCTTCACGTTCTTGCTCATGCGCTAGCGATCTCCTCGCGATGCAATTTGTCCACTTTGGAAGCCATCATGTGTGCGAGCGCAGCGCGGCCAATAAACTCGGCATAAGCGGGTGGAATAGCTTCCCTGAGCTTGTCGCGAGGCATCCACGAAATGCCCATCGCCTCTCGGGCCTTGCTGACGCCGGAGAAGTTGCCAACAACGTGAATGAATTCCCCGTCGCGGACAGGGCGACCCATTTTTGTAACTGGAGCTGCGTGCTCTGGGTGATTGGGGGGGGTTATCGGGAATGAGCATTCAAACAGGCGATGCCTGTAAGTCTTCAAGCCGAACATCGCACCGCATAGCTCAATGGGATCAACCAGCGGCGCACCTGGAACATTTTCGATGCACCAAAGCGCCCCAGACTTTTTTAGGAGGGCGCGTGTGGGGTCGACGAGATCGGGATGCTCGTTATTCTGAATGCGCTGACACAGCGTGTACGCTTGGCAGGGCGGGCTTGCCCATACAAAGTCAAACTTAGCGAAATCAATCGCCATGGCATCGGCCCTGATGAACGGAAACGGATAGTGAGGCTGCGACTCGATGTCGACGCCAATCACATCAAAGCCAGCGCGATGTAGCCCCTCAGAGGCTCCACCTGCGCAGCAAAACAAATCGAGAGCCTTCGGCCTAACTAAGCTCACAACTTCCCTTTCTCGAATTGGTCGATCAGGTCCTCGGCGAGGCGCTGCCGATAGAATTCGTCCGTGTACTGCGTCCAGTAGCGCCGTCGATGTTCGACGAGCCAAATCTCGAGCTTGATGCGCCGCCGAACATGCGCGGCGACCAACTCCCGATCCTGCTGAACGCTGTCCTGCATCAGACCCGCTCCCGTTGTGTCTGTTTATACTTGACTCGCAGAGCGTGGGCAAGTTGTCAATTATTAACAGACACGCTTTGCACAAAAAGACTGTCAACGGCCTCCTGATACCCAGCTTGAGGCGCCACGTTCGGCGGGATAGTGACGAACCGGGCTCGGCCGAGATGCACATTGACCTCTTTCTCATAATCCCGCTCACTGTCGACACGAGGGTCTTTGATCCGATGGATGATGCGCTCCGTCTTATCCGGCGTGAGCATCTCGATGATTGCAGCGAGATGCTTTTCGGCCTCCTCTTTCGACAGGTCCGAGAAGACGTGGACATTGATCGAGCGCACGCCATGCTCGCCGTGAGTGATGGTGAACTGCGCGAAAGTGTTCATGCTGCCTCCTTCGCCTTCAGCTCCTTCAGCGCATCGAACACCCAGGTGCCAACTGTTTTCTCTGCCCCGACAGCGCCCCTTGGCGGGTGCTCGCCGTGAAGCACAATGTCTTTCCGACCGCCGAATGCCTCGATGATGATCCTGGGCACCTTCTGCTCGAGCACCCAGCCCATGACCCTATGCTTCAGGAAGTCACCGATCTTGGCAGCGGCGGCGCAGTGAGCCTTGTCGCGTCCATATGTCGTGACGTGCTCACCTTCGCCGACAGCTCGGCCGATGATGATCACCTGATCGTATCCGTACTTGTGGGCGATCTCCTTCGCCGCGCTAATCGGGATGCGTTTCATTTGAAAATCACCTTCTTTCTCGTCTGATCGTAGAGCGCCCACATCTCACAGCATGGGCAGCCCTCAGCCTTTGCTGAACAGCGCTTGCCGAAATTCTCCGTGACGAACTGGCGAAACGACTTCACGAATTTGGCGGCCTCAGCGTCATAGGCGTCAGCCGGATCAGCATCCGCCTTACGCCGCCTCATCGACATCGCCCGGCGAGTCGCAGTTGCTCAGATACTCGTTGAGGAAGTCGCGGCCTGCGTCGCGGCTGTATCCCATGACCTGGATGTCGGCGAGCACGGCTGCAAAGCGATCCTGATCGCGACCGGCAACGAAGGCCTCGTCGACCGGATTGAAGAGCTTCGACAGAAATTCGTCTGTCAGGCGCTCATCCTCGAGCATGCGCTCAAGCTCGTCGCCGGTGTCTGCGTGCATCAGTGTCAGGCTGGTTTCTTCGGTCTCTTCGCTCATCTTTTCCTCTTCGTTTTCTCGGCCCATTCGAGCCATGCACGCACACGCTCATTCGGATCGGGTGACTGGGTGATGTCGGAAACCATCGCGACGCTGTCAGCGCCCGCAGAGATGGCCGCGTCGGCGCGCTCAAGCGTCATGCCGCCAATGGCGACGAGCGGAATACCGTCGAAATAGCGACGCCACTCCGCGAGCCTGTTCAGCCCCTGCGGCTCCCAGGGCATCTCCTTGAGTGTCGTCTCATAGATCGGACCAAGCGCGATGTAGTCGGGCGAGAACAGCAAGGCGTTCTCAAGCTCCTCCTCGCTATGTGTCGAGATGCCGATCTTGATACCAGCGCGGCGGATAGCCTTCACGTCGGCCTGCTCGAGGTCCTCCTGACCGAGGTGCACCCAGCGAGCATTTAGCTCGATGGCGAGCTGCCAATGGTCATTGATGACCACGGCGCAACGTCCGAACGCGCTACCGAGAACACCCCTGATCTCTCGACCGAGCCACATCTGATCGTCGCTCTTGATGCGAATCTGAATGAATGTGGCACCGCCGCAGATCATGCGATGCGCCCAAGCGGCATTCGGCACAATTGGATAGAACGGCTCGATCATGAGAACGGCCTACCGATCACCGGCGTTGACGACACGGGATGCAGATTTGGCTCGATAAGGCCGGCCTTAAATGCGGTGTGTCCGGACCAGACAGCCATCGCAAAGGCCTCAGCCATGCGTGGCGGGTCCTGAGCGGTGGCCACAGCCGTGTTGAGAAGCACGCCGTCGAAGCCCATCTCCATGACCTGAGCGGCGTGGGATGGCGCTCCCAGCCCCGCATCGACGATCAGCGTCATGTTTGGGAACGTCTCGCGCATAAGCTTCAGCGCAGTCGGGTTGACGACGCCGCGCCCCGTGCCAATCGGAGCTGCCCACGGCATGAGCACCTGACAGCCGGCGCGCACGAGGCGGTCAGCAACGCTCAGGTCTTCAGTTGTGTATGGCAACACCTTGAAGCCGCGCTTGGTCAGCTCCTCGGCAGCTTCGACAAGGCCGAACACCTCGGGCTGAAGCGTGCTCTCATCTGCGATCACTTCGAGCTTGATCCAGTCGGTGCCGAGTAGCTCGCGCGCCATCTCGGCCGTTGTGATCGCTTCCCTCGCTGTGCGGCAGCCGGCAGTGTTGGGCAGCAGATGACGATGCAGACCCGCGATGATCTCAAGAAAGCGCGAGCCCTGACTGCGAGCGGTCTCGCGGCGCAGGGAAACAGTGATGATGTCCGCGTCGGCTGCTCGAATTGATTGAGCCATCACTTCCGGCGACGGATAGCGCGACGTGCCAAGCAGGATGCGGGATTTCAATTTCGTGCCGTAGATCGTGAGCATCAACCGCCCTGCCTCATGGAGATAATCTCGACGCGGTCGCCTGCAACAAAAAACACGTGACGACCCGACTTCGGAACGTGTTCGCCGTTGAGAGCGGTCGCAACCTTAACGTGGTCATGCCCAAGCTCATCGAGAAGCTGGTCGAGCGTTTCCGCCTGCGTCTCGATCTCCTCGCCGTTAACAACGATACGCATCAGTCCTCCAGGCGAATGAGCCGGTGCGTGCCGGCAACAAGATTGACCTCTATTGCCCATCCCGGCGGGCAGAGCGTGGTCTTGCGGATTTCGGCGAGCATCGCTCCCTCTCATGTTCGCGCCGTACACATATCGCTGAGATATGCGCACATTTCTCGATTTTCTACTCACATTAGTGGGCAAGGCTTAGCCTTCACCACCGGCTTCGGCTTTCGCTTCTTCACCTTTTTCGGCTTCTTCGCCTTGGCTGGCAATGCGCTGGTCTCGATGGTGATCGCCTCCAGCTCGAGACGTGATGCCCTGAGCGCTGCGACCTCGCGCTGAAGCTCAGCAAGGGCGCCCTTTGCAGCTCGAGCATTGAACGCCTGAGCCTTGCTGTCGACGACGTATCGCTCAATCGTGTCGCTCGCTGCAGCCAGCTCCGTGTGACAGCGATCACGCTGCTGGATGACCGACGAAAGCAGGGCGCTATCGTGCTCGAGGATGACGACAGCGCCACCCAGCAGGAACGACGCGAAGAGAAAGGCGACGCCGAGCACCCAGGTCATTTGCTAGCGAACCACATCAGGACCGAGCCGAACCAGATCGGAGCGAGTGCAAGAGCGCCTGCTGTGGTCAATGGCGTGTTGATCCTGATCAGCTCCCCGGCGATGGACAGCAGCACGAGGCCGATCATGATGAACACGCCGCTCATGACGAGCGCCGAGCCGATCTTTCGAATGATTTCACCGAACGTCATTTATTCCTCCTCAATCAAGCGAGACGCCGCAACGTGCGTCAACACGGCGCCGTAAGCTGCGAGATCGTGGTTCCCGCAGCTCGACCAGCAGATGCGATAGTTGCCGCGCTCCTTGTCGACCCACAGCACCACCATGTCAGCCATCTGTCCCGACTGAGCGATGCCTAAGGCCTCGGCGATCAATGCCTCAGGACTGCCACCAGCAGACGGATGCGTGACGATCTTCGAGCGACGCTGCATGTCGTTCACATCACCACTCCCACAGCCAAGGCCAGGAAGCCGAACCGCTGCATCCCGCTCATCGAATAGAGCGTATCGAGCGGCTTGCCGCTCAGCCACCGGATGAGGTCGGCCTCATCAGGATCGCTGTCATCGCCGAACCGAAACACACCGTCGAGCCATGCGAGAATGATCGGTGAGAAGATGCAGAGGATACCGAGCGTGATGATGGTCGTCCTCATGATGGCACTCCTGCCTCAATGACTTCCCAGTCATTGGCGAACATATCGCGCTGCCCCGGATACCAGTGCGCGTGACCCCATGAACCATTGGCAACCGAATGCACACATGGCTCACCCTGAAACTCGCGCTTGGCGATGCCGAAATTCAGCGCGTGGCATGGCCAGCTTCGCCGAGCCACGACACGGCCCTTCTCCATCTGCTCGAGTGCTTCGCCGAACGTCATTAGAGGCGCTCCGGATGCAGCGGGCAGATGAACATGACGCCCTCGGACGTCGCGAGCACGGTTCGACCACATGGCGCTGTCCATGAGCCGATCACCTTGCCCAACTCCTCGGGCACGAACCTGATGAGATCGATCGAGACATTGTCGGGATCGCGCATCTCGAGGATGGCGGCACCAAGGGACAGGAAGTCGCGCTCTGTGGCTGCGCTCATCAGGCTTGCTCCCGAATAATGGTGCACGTCAGGAAATGACCTTCATGAGGCATGCTGTTGAGGTCGAACCACATGCAATGCGCCGCATCTGACGCCTCACTAAAGGTCAGTACGGTCATCATCGGGCCACCTGAGCGAAGCCGAACGATTTCGCCCGGCCTGGGCTTTGTTGCGAGGTAACGATCAGCCATTGGCAGCAGCCTCCTCGACCTTGCCCATGATCGCCCGCGTCTCGTGCGCCGGCTCTGTGACGAGATCGGCGACGGTGACGCGCTTCTTCTGACCTCCACCGACCCCGACATACACGAGGTCACCGATAGTCACCGGCGCACCGTCATTGTGATAGGTGTACGGCCGAGCGCCGGGCGTGAATTGCACGGAGATGTATTGACGAGCCATGGCTCACTTCCCCCTTTTCAGAGCTGCTGCTGGAAACTGCGCGGCCTGAGCTGTGCCCATCATGCTGAACGATGCGCAGACGAACGTCTCCTGATCCTTGACCTTTGAGCGATCAATGATCGTCATCAGCGGCCCGCCAGATTTGAGCTGCACGATGTCGCCGATCTCGAGCGACTTGGGCGGCAACAGAAGGCCGCTCTCGTGCACGACGTGAAGTTGCGGTTTCATTGCGGCATCACCTCTCTGCGTCCATCAATTTGCCTGTGGAGCGCATGAGCCAGCATCGAAAGTCGACTCCATCGCCGCTCAAAAAGGCAACGCACCTGACTAGGAGCGACCGCAATACCAAGCTCCTCGCCAACGAGGCGCGCGAGCAGCACATCGGCAGGCTCGGAAAGATTCCACTCAGTCTGATTGCCAACGCCCACTAACGAAGCCCTCCCTCGAGCGATACAGCCTCGGCCAGATACGCCTTGAACGTCGTCCCATCGCCCTCGAGCACGGGCTCCTCTTTCGTCAGCTTCTTGAGCTTGGCGATGATGGCCTCGGCCTTGCGGAGCTGATCGTCATTCAGGTTCTCGTAAACCTGGAACGTGATCGGACCTGAGACCCAACGCTGGCCGGTGCGGATGTACGGCCCAGGCTCAGCCTTGCCTTCCATCTCCTTCAGCTCTTCGTCGGTCTTGTCGGCCATATCGATGTCGAAGAGCTTGGCGACATCAACTTCGCTCATGCCCAGCTCGGCAGCGGATTCCATTTGATGCTCGAGCGCCATCATCTCGTTTGAGAGCAGCTCCCGGTTCCACTTCACGTGCTCGCCCGCCTTCTGATTGGCGATGCGATACTTGCGGGCTTCGTCCTTCGTCATCGCCGAATGGTAGATGACCGGCACGCGCTTCAGGCCGAGCTTGAGTGCAGCGAGGCGCCGACGATGGCCGGCGACGATCTCCCAGCCGGCATCAACCTCGATGGGGTCGAGGAAGCCGCTGCTGTCGATGATCGTGACCAAGCGCTCGACGTCCTCATCCGTGATCAGGCGAGGATTGTTCTCGTAGGGGATGAGCTTCTCGATTGGGCAGAGGGGGAGGAATTCCATCAGTCGTGGCTCATCTGTGCGAGTTGCGTGGCCTGTCGGCCGTAATCGATCTTGGGATAGGGTTCGGTGTTGACCTTCATGATGAAGACGTCCCCGTTCAACCGAGCCGCCTCGGTCTGAGCCATGTCGCGCAGGCTCATGAAGACATCGAGCGGCAGGAGCTTCTTCGCGGCATCGATGAAGCACTGCTCGAAGCGGCCCTGCTGCTTTTCGCGCAGCTCCTTCTTCTCCTTGCGGGAGAGACGGCCGAGGTGATCCTGCGCCCGCTGTCGAGAGAGCTTCGTCCACTTCAGCGCGCTCTTCGCCTTGGAAACCCATTGCGGGTCATCACGGTCAGAGAGGAGCTGCACCTCGATGCTGGTGATCTTCGCCTCGAGCAGCTCCAGCAGCGTGACGCAGTCCGCGCGCTGCGTGATCTTCTCCCACTCCGGCTTGTTGAGATCGACGAGCAGGCCGGATGGCAGCTCGCCGACGTTGTGCGTTTGATCACTCATGGGCTCAGCCTCGCACCGACAGAGCCGTCCTCAGCGAGAGCGTACAGACGACCGCCAATCATCGCCGTGCCGTGCGGAACGTCGGGCGGCACCTTGGCCTCGCCCATGCCGAGAATGGCGAGAGTGCCGTCAGCCTGCTTCGCTGCGACGACGCCCATCGCCTTGTCGCCCTCGAGCGCACCCGGATCGACACTCACGATGGTCTCGTGCTTCCCATCTCCGATGTGGCGGCCGACCGCATAGGTGTTCGTGACGGCCTTGTCCTTCGGCCACAGCCCGGCATCCTCGACACGCTTCGCCCATTGCTCAGCCGCTTCAGGGCTGATGATCGGCACCCCGCCTGGGAGAGGATCAACATTCGCCTTGTCCTTTGACCGATCATGCTCGATGGGCGTATTCTGATCGAACTGCCGCCAATCGGGCCACTCGCGCTGATGATTGATCTCGACCTTCTGCATGAGCGCGGTGACGAAGTCTTCGGGGGAATGCCCGGCGCGCATCGCCCCGTCGATGACGAGGATGAGGATGTCGATCCACTCGTAGGTATCGAGGCCGTGCGAGTCCTCGATCTCGGTCAACTCTTTGCGGATGTGGTTCAGCACGCCCTGCAACCGAGTGCCGGGGCCGAAGGTCTTCTCAGACCATTCCTTCTGTTTCCGGATCATGGCGACGAGGCTGAAGTCGCGGACCTTGTCGGACTGACGGCGACGCTCCTGCTCTTTCGTCATCTCGTTGGCCACACCCTCTGGATAGCCCATCTTCTTGAGTGTATCGCCGACAACGGACCGAGGCTGAATGCCCATGTTGCGATCAAGCTCTTCGACCGACTGCGGCGCAGCGAGCGCGCTGTCGATGGGGTCTGTGTCGCGCTCAGCATTCGTGAGGATCGGCTCGAAGGGGTCGTCGATGATCACCACCTCAGCCTGTCTGCCCTTGAGATCGCCGAGGCCGACTACCGCCATATTCTTCGTGATTGTCCTGTCGAGCTGGTTGATAACGTCGGCCTGCATGACCACAGCCTGAGCGACTTGCGCGATCTCAGCATCGGTCGCTTTCGGACCCAGCCCCTCAGCCAGCGTGGCGAGCGAGACGCCGGCACGTGCAGCGATGTCTTTCGCCACAGCGTCGGATTCCTCGCGCTCCTTCAGGCGCTGACTAAGGGGCTTCACCTCGACCGCAGCCAGATTTGCCGGATGGGCGTTCGGATTGGGTTCGGCAGGCGTCTCGATGTTGAGCGCGACGGCGTCACGGCGCTGAAGGTGCCCATGCGAGATCAGGATGCGCTCGACAGCGCACATGGCCTCATGCTCACGGATGTGCTCGCCCAGGCTTTCCCCGTTCGCCCAGCCGTACCACTTCGTGCCTGAATGAGCCGTAGGCTGCCCCTGGATATGACCGAGATTGCGCCCACCGACCATGAGCCGACGCTGGTTCGACCCCTCATGCAGCCACATCGCCTTCGTGCTCGTCTCAGCCATCCTGCTCGCCCTTTAAGTTGCACCCGAAAGACGGGTTTTTCGGATCACGTTCGGGTTGCTTAAGCAGCCCATTGAAACACTTAGATATTTTCGTGAGACTTTTCAGGTACTTGCTTCACCACCTGGTTCAGGCACGAAAAAAGCCTGCCGAGTCAATGACTTGGCAGGCCTAGTTCTTCGCCCACACCATACCGGGCAATTGCAACCCCAGAAGAATTCCCCAATTCGGTGTACATGGCAGCTAGCATTGTGTGTGTCCCGTGACAAGTATAAACAGACGGATTCGGCGTGAATGTCCAGTGTTGTTGTGTATATGGCACAGGTTTAACTGTTGCCTATACTTGCCGATTACATGAGCTTTGCGAGTTTGTCCGCTTTCTGCTTCAGGGCTACCTGCTGCATATCGGAGACCATCTGATTGAACTTCGTCATGAACTCTGTGCGATCCGTTGCCGTCAGCGAGAGATCAGCGATCACCCCGGCGAGTGCGAGCGTCACGTGCTGAGGGCTATGGCTCTCAACGAGCTTGCTCAGCTTATTCATGACCCGGAGCACTTCGTCCGTGCTTGCCGTGATCTTGTCGCCCTTGCTTGCCGTCACGTCGTTCGTCCTTCCTTCGTTGCCTTTCGGCCCACATCGCTACGCGGAGCCGCTCTACCATCGTGAATGGGGCCACATACTCGGCCGTGTGCCAGACCTGACCGCACTTGACGCATTGCCGGCGGCGGACCTGATTGCCGTTGAGCGGTCTGCTCTCAACGACCTTGCTTTCAGACCCGCAGCTTTCACAGAGCGTCGCCATATTCTTTCTCGGCCTTGGCGATGACCTCGTCGGCTAGAGCCATCTCGAAGGAGCCCGGCTGTCCGTTCGGTCCCCTGGGATCGAAGCCCATCTCAGCGAGGCTCCTGTTCGATTCCCTCAGGAGGACCGTCAACACTCCGATCAGGCGCGCCTTGAAAAGGCCGGGGTGGCTGCCCGTATCGAGCCTGACTAGGCCGCGCTCGATGACGATGGCATCGGTGCCTCGCGTCGCCGCCGGGGCGTGGATCATCGAATGCAGCGCATCCCGCCACTTCAACTCGGAAGCGATGTCGTTGAATTTATCCCTCGTGATCAAGATGCGTCCTCCCCTTCGGTGAAGCCCAGCTCGACGAGCTTCAGGTTTGACCGCTCGAGGAGCGTCTTCAGCGCCTCGATCAGGGGCGTGCGGTTACTGGGAGCCTCGATGGTGATGACGGTCTCACCGCACACGATCTTGAAGCGAGACGATGCAATGTCGCCCTCGTCGATTGCGTCCCGAAGCAGTCCGTTCCACTGCAGCTCGTGATTGAGCGCTTCCAGCTTCTCTCTCGTGATCATGCTGCCACCTCCTGCGTGGGCGCCTGCGGTTTGGGGGTGAGGCGCCACCTGCCGCTTTTGTCCTGCCCGACGTTCTGGGGCGGGGGCTTCAAGCCGGCGGCCTTGGCGACCTCCTTGCGATTATCGATACGTGCCTTCGCGGCGATGCGAGCCGTCTCGAGGGCGACTGCACGGCGGCGGGCCAGCTCTTCGGCGCGCTCTGCTGGCGTCTTCTGTCGCGTGCGGGGCTTGGCCATCTCCTGCGGCATATCCTGGAAGCGCGAGCGGCAATCCCTCTCGAGGCCGACCCCATGGCGATGATGCAGATAGCTCTTGATGAACTCGACGGTGAGCAGCGTGCGGGCGATGGCGTTGACCTCGATCCTGATCTCGGACGGAAGCCGACCCTGCGCGTGCAGCGTGTCGATGAGATCGTAAACCCGCGATGCGAAATAGCTGCTCATGCGACCCTGTTGTTTCTCTCGTGCGATGCCCTCCAGACTTTCCAGTCGGAGAGATAGTTGTAGATGGCAGCCTCAGGCATTTTCGGCCCTAGCTGCTTGGCGATCTGCAGGGTGTCCCTGCCCTTGATGTTCCACTCTTCGCGGACGCGCTCCCTGATCTCCGGCGTGGTCAGATAGAGCCGCCAGTCGGTCATTCAGAAGCCCCAGCACGTCTTGAGAACGATGAGCCAGAACACGGCCCACACGGCGTGGACCGTCGAGTCATCGGATACAGCGATGCAGAAGGTCGCGAGCAGGCCGAAGGCTGCGATCAGACCAATGATGCCGGCGATCATGCGACTGCTTCTCCCTCAAACATTTCCATCGTGTCGCCGCAGCGATTGCGGGTGCCGTCTTTCGGGCGCGGAGGCGGAAGCGGCGGGCCGAGCTTGTGCCGGCTGATGCGCCTGATCTTCGCCTCCCCGCGAAACTTCGGCTTGAAGTGGAACCACGCGAGCGTCATCTGCGTGGGCGACTTCGGACCCTCGTATCCCGTGCGGTGCATTTCCTTGGGGCGCTCACGAAGCACGAAGACGCGATTGAGCCCCTTGCGGTATTCGAGAATGGCGTCGCGGATCGGATCGCGCTCACCGCCCTCCATGAAGTTGAGGCGAGCGAAGAGGTAGGCCTCGAGCCCCAGGTCCATCGCGTGCTTGGCGAAGCGGGCCATCAGCGAGAATGGCGGGTTCGTGAGAATCGCTTTCGGACGCACCGTCGTCGGCATCTCAGCCTCGAGGAAATCGAGAGCCATGTGCCCATGCATGGCCGCATAGGCGTCGTTGATGTCCGTCGCGTACACCGTGCGCCCCGCGTTCCGGAGCACCGTCACGAGGTTGCCGAGGCCGGCAGCAGGCTCCCAGAGCACGTCCGGAAGCGGCTCGAAGCGCATCAGCGTCTCGAGGATTTGCGGATCGGACTGATAGTCCTCAAGCGCGCCCCGATCAGCCTTGCTCGACACCTTGTTGCCGGACAGCCGGACCATCAGAAGCTGACCTCCAGCATGGCCATCAGGATCGTGAAGGCGACCAGGAAACCGGCCACCATCAGGAGCCAGCCGGCGACCACGAATGCAGGATGCGGCGGAACGGGATAGTCGTCGCCGCGATCAATCTCGCGCAGATTGCGAATGAGAACGCCGAGCATGCCTAGACCTCTCTGACGGTGACGTCGGGGTACGCTGCACGCATGATGTCGATCTTGAGCCGATAGGTTTTGTCCTTCGCGGTGATCTCGGACTTCACGTCTTCAACGACGATCTCGCCCGTCTTCACGACGCGATAACGGAAGTCGGCTTTGTACTTGCGGACGACGCCTCGCTTATCGCGGATCGGCACGCCGTTGATGATCAGGGGGAACGTCGGCTGCAGCTCGAGGTCCGCAATTTCGCCGCGTTGCTGCAGGATGAAGAGATGGCTGTAGCGCTTCCCCTCCTTCGTGGAGTCGAAGCTGTGCGAGCCGATGAAGACCTTCTTGTTGCCGTACTTCTTGCGCTTCGTGCCGGCTGCCTGCGCGATCATCTCGCGGTAGCCCTTGGCTGGAATGCGCTGGTTCATATTGCTGTGCCCCTCACAGGAGCGCCGAGTGAGACCCCGGCTAAGCGGCCTCACCCGACGTCCTTCCGCCCGGCTTTCACCGGGGTTTTTGCATGACCGCCTCCTCGAGCCTGATGACCTTCGGAATGCTTACCCCGTCTTTGCGAGTGTCAGTTTATACATGACAGCGTATTCGTCAATTATAAACAGACACGGCGCTCGATGCTGCCCGCGAGTGTGACCCCAATGACTCACCCGGCTGCACCCAATGCGGTTGACAAAGTGGACACGAGTTTCATGTGAAACTATTCGAGTTGCATCGGCCCTGAGATCAGGCGCCCGAGCACCCAGCGGATCGGGCTCATGAGGCAAATATTGAGGTGTGGCTCAGGGCGCCCGATGATGTGTTGCATATCGGAAACACCAATAAACCCAGGCGTTTCATCGGGGTTTGATTGGGTGTCGTTGAAGGCACAACTCGCAGTCGTGTGCGACTTGACCAAGCGCGCCTGCTACGTCGAAATGTACCCTCAACTATTGAGCCCTCACCCTGACACTCGATGCCTCAGGGGAGCGTTGGGCAGGCCTACCTGATGGCCCTACGAAGTGCACCTTCAACTATGCCCGAAGCCCACCCGGCGACAGTTTGTGCTTGTCCTTTGAGGATGATTTCGACCTCGACGCCGGTCACCATGGGCGAATCAGTGACCAGGAACACCCGCAAATCACCATCGTCATATCGATCCGGGGAGACGCTCCGAACCCGCGCTCTCGTGGTCTCGCCATAGCGGGACATCGACGTCTTCATCCGAACCTCAGCAAGGGCACCCTCGGCCACTCTGAAGCGGTCCTGGGGGCGCAGCCGGGCCACAACGATGCGGTCATCGTTCGGGATGATCGTCATTAGGTGATCGCCGGCCATGACGGGCGCTCCGGTGAGTGTCGATCGGACCTCCTGAACGATGCCGGCGGCAGGCGAGACGATGGCCACGGCGGTCAATGCGAGGTCGATCTCGAGCAGCCGCTCCCTGAGCCTCAGGACGGACATACGGCGCTCATAGACGCGCCCTGGGTCTCCCTGAGCTGCTTCTATGTCGGCCTCCTCGACGCTGATCTGCGTGCGCAACAGGGAGCGCTTGGCGACAAGCTCCTCATCATCGAACCTCACGAGGAGCTGCCCAGCCTCGACAGCGTCGCCCTCACGGACGGCCATCAGGGCGATTCTCGTGGTCGCGGGCGCCTTGATGTGTGTCGACGAGATATTCGACACTCGGCCCTGCAGGACGGTCACAGACGGCGCCGGAATGAAGACAGCCAGGCCTAGGAAGGCGAGCGTGCCGGTGACACCGCCGGCCACCATGCGAGCGAAGCCGTGCGCCTCGGTCTGATGGCTCCTGTCGATGGTCCGGAGATGGCCGCCCTGCCTGAGCTGCTCGAGCGCATCGAGTGAGCGCATGAGGCTCGACCAGTTGCGGACGACCTCCTTGGCCGGCGTCACGATGGCGCTCCCGAGGAACGTCGCCGCGATGCAGGCACCCGGTGAGATCGAGCCGACGATGGCGAGCCCCACGGCGAGCGTGAGGAACAAGGGGCTGATGATCGCGCCGATGATCTTCGGAAACAGATGCAGACGCAACTTTGTGGCGATCAGGTGCGACCCGAGCACGATGAGTATGGCCACGGCGACGAGCGGGTGAATGAAGTAGCTCAAGACGAGCAGGGTCGGCGTCGGCACGAGGCTGAGAGCTGCCCATGCGAGACCGCTCGAGACGGTGTTATCGATCCGCTGCAGGAGCAGAGGCGGCCCTCGAGACGGTACGGAGATCATGCGCCATGTGTGCGTTAGGTACTCCTGCCCTGCCCAGGAGATCGCTACCTGCGCGATGATGAGCATGAGCAGCACGAGCCCGAAGACGATCAGCGTGTCGAGGCTGGCGCTCGGAAGGGCGCGCTCGAAAATCAGCATCGAGTAAAGGCTGGGCGCTGAGGACAGCAGGCCGGCGGCGATTGCGCCGAACGCGGCACATAGAACCTGACGTCTCGCCTGATCGAGCGCGGAGACCGTGTTGACCTGCATGGGTTCCCCTTCCCTGAGACCAACAACCGAAGGTCACCCGGTGCGCGTATTCGGCGGCCTTCGCAAGGTGTCAGTTTCCACTTGTCAGAAAAATGCAGCTTTCTGTCAGTTTATACTTGACACTCATGTCAACCTTGTCTACTATCAGCATCAAGAGAACGGGAGATCAGCACATGGCTAAGCCCTACGAACTCTATGAGGCGGGTGAGATAATCGAAGTCACCCTGATTGACAGCAAGAAGCTTATCAAATTGAGCGCCCCGCCTCGGCCAAGTCGAGGTGGGGGATACTGGGTAGCCCCCGGCTATCGTTGGATCAAATCGAAGAAAAAATTCTCGACCAGGGCATACGACTTCGTCTGCTCGACTATCTCGCCCCGCCCCTTCGCCGCAGACTAGGAGAGACACCCATGCTTAAGGTCGGACAGAAAGTGAAGTGCAACGGCTACGACGGCACCGTCACTCGCGTTTGCGATGGCCAGCTCGAAGGAATGGTCGAAGTGCGCGCCCCTGGCGGCATCACCTGCGTCAGCGCTTCCGAAGTCGTCCGCTTCACGCCCTGGCTGGTGAACTCTCCGGAGGGCCGGGCATACCTCAAAGCCCGCGCCGAACTCGCCGCTCGCATCATCTAGGAGGCACCCATGCGTCAGCTCATTCGCTCGCTCATCTGGATCGAAACACAGCGCGTCGGCGGCATTCGGTTCCTGCGTATTGGTCGCCTGCAGTTCATCTTCTGCGTCACCCGCGCAAATCCGTGGCTCGCTTAGGGGATCATCGTGGCCAAGACCTACGCCTTCCAAATCATCCGCACGCCCGTCGAGCGCTGGCCGACCGACGAGGCGGGCTTCACCTATAATCACGCAGCTTCCGAAGTGTGCATGACAAGCACCTTCACCGGCGCGAACGACGCGGCGCTGCGCAAGCTCTCGAACTTCGTCGCCTTCTATGCGGATCACCGTCAACGCGAGCCGCGCTGCCTGCCGTATCCGGTCACGACTGAGCGCGGATTCTCCTACTCCGTGCGCTTCGTAGGTGATCGACCGCGCGGCAAGAAATTCTGCTCGATCTATCGCAACCTCTTCGCGGAGGGTCCAATCACTCCCCGCGATCTTCTCCCAAAGTTTTGACCCGAGTGTCAGTTTATACTTGACACCTATCCGTCAAGTCTATACAGTCATCATCAGTTGACACGGTTGACATAGGAGACTGCCCACATGGCTCATAACTTCATCGAGGGCGAGGACTACACCGTATTCCGCACGCAGGGCGACGGCTCCAACTTCTGGAACCGAGCGACCCCGTGGTGGGCGAAGGAAAAGTCCAACGCTGACACCTCTTGGCGTCGTTACGGCGAGGCTATCGACGACCTTCCGCTCGACGCCTGCAGCGAAGACGTCCTGAAGCGCGCCAAGCTCGATTGGACCGTCGACAAGCAGCGCCTCTTCACCGAGAACGGCAACGAGGTTAAAACGCATCGCGGCCTCGTGCGCTCGGATAACGCTCGTGACTTCGGCGTCTGCGGCAAGGACTGGCACGTCACCCAGAACAAGACGGGCTTTGATTTCATCGTCCCGTTCATCCAGAAGGGTGAGGCCTCGCTCGACAGCGCCGGCTCGTGCCAGGGTGGTCGCATCGTCTACATATCGGCGAAACTCAACGAGACGTTCGTCACCGCAGATGGTCGCGATTCGACCGAGGGCTACCTGCTCTTCGCTCTCTCGCACAAGCCGGGAACGGCTAACCACGCCAAGCTCGTCGGCAACCGCACGATCTGCAACAACACCTACGACATCAACGTCGGCGCTCATTCGCGTCACTGGTTCCGCTGGGATCACACGAAGCCCTTCAACGCTGAGGAAGCTCAGCTCCGTCTCGGCCTTGTGCGTGAGGCGTTCCTGGCTGAGGGTGAGATCACGAAGGCTCTGGCCGGCGTGTCTCTCCGCAAGACGACCGACATCGTCGCTTTCTTCAAGGCGAGCGTCGGCATCAAGGACCCGGCGAACGATGATCCGAAGCGTGACGAGAAGGAAGCTCGCAACCAGAAGATCATCGACGGCCTGCTGACGTCCTACTTCACGCAGCCGGGTAACGAGCTGGGTCTCGGCAATGCTTGGCAGGCGCTCAATGCGGTGACCTACCACGTCGACCACGTCGCCGGCCGGAACGGTCCTCTCGGCTTCGCCAGCGCCCAGTGGGGCAACGGCTCGCTGATCAAGAACCGGGCTCGCAAGGAAGCTCACAAGCTACTCCTCGCAGCCTAAGGCGAGCACTTCACGGAGGGCGCACTGTGCCCTCCGTGTCTGTTAATACTTGACGGAGGACGACATGGTCGAAAACAAGGTTCGCAAAGGCGACGTCGTCGCTCTCGCATGCGTGCGATCCACGACTTACGGTTTCGGCAGTGGACGCGGCACTGAGCGCGAGACCTACTTCACCCTGGCCGTCGTGAACGGCGCAAATCATGCCGGAGAGGCCACCTCGCTACGTCGCAGAACGGGCTCTATCGAGCAGCTCAGGCGCAAGGACTATGAGCTGAAAAATGTGCGCGTGATCAGTGGCGCGAACCAGAAGCGAGCGAAGGCCCTCTTCGACAAGCTCACCTGGGAAACCGACCAATTCAAAACGGCTGATGAGCTGAAAAATGCCATCCTAACGGAGGCGTCATGACGGTTATCCGATTTCCAGGTCACAACTGGGCGCGCTGCACGGATCGCGAATGCGTCGGCTGCGTCTTCTGTAATGGCGGGCTGGCCTCGTGTACCGTTTGCGGTGGTGGCGAGGGCACCCTCCCGACCGACTGCCCAGGCGAACGCATGACAGCGACACAGCAAGACGCCGTCTATGCCGGCTCGCTCGACTACACTCGAAAGGAAGGATGGACGGGGCATGGCCAAAAAACGGGGTGACGCCGCTCAAATCCTGATCAAGGTCGACGGCGAGACGCATAACATTTCGGAATGGGCGCGCATTCGTGGCATCACGCGGCAAGCGATCAGCAAGCGACTAAAGGCTGGCTGGTCGCCGCGCGATGCGGTGATGCGCGGCCCTGCGGAGGTGCTCGAGTGAGATCGTGGAGCGGCATCATCGCAGGGCTCATCCTGCTCGCGCTCGTCGTCAATAGCGAGAAGGCGCTCTCGGCCATCGTGATCGCGCTCGGCTTCGCCGCCGGCATGCTCGCGCTCACGCTTCTGCAAGTCTGGTTCGCCCAAAAGAAAAGGCCCCGAGGCACTGATCGCCCCTGAGGCCTTTTCCCCTTGCATTCGCTTCGGCATGCTGATCCGAAGCTACTGGCAATCGCTTAGAACTTGACCCGCACACCCGTGAGGAACGTGTCGACGTCACCGCCGCCGATCTCATGTCGGCGAGCGAGCGCGTACAGATCGACCGCGTCGGCGACGTTCTGATTGACACCTACGCCGTAGAAGCTGAAGTCGATGTCGCTCCACTCCGCGTATTCGCCGAAGATCGTCGTCGCGCCGATGTCGAGCCACTTGCGCTCGATGCCAGCCTGGACGTGATAGGCGTCCGTCTCGATGAGATTGTCGACGTCGAGGCGTGCCCAGGTGCCCTGCACGAAGAGGCCCGTGTCGATATGGCGGATGCCGCCGTTCACGGTGATCGTGGTCGAGCTGACGTCGAGAGGGACAATGCTGTCGAGCGCTTCCACGATGTCGTTCTGCTTGTCATCGTAGTAGCCAGCAGCGCCGACCACCTTGAAGCCTGCGAACTCGCCGGCATAGGTGAGGGCCACGTCCCAAGCATCGTCGTCAGACGCCCAGGCCGCCGTCACAGCGAAGCCGCCGAAGGTCGGGGTCGCATACTTCACCGAGTTGGCCTTGCGCCCGTTGAACGGCTCGAGCGGGATACTCGCTACGTCGACACCGAGGAAGCTCAGCGAGATGCCGCCGATAGGCTGCGCGGTCAGACGCTTCGCGAATGCCGTCGTGTTGGCGACGCTCTGCTGCGAGAGATCGTCAGTCGCCATCGACTGCAGACCGACCGACACCGTGCCGAAGCCTTCCGCCGTCACGTAAGCGTAGCTCTGACGCGTGTAGACCGCGTTATCCGTGCCGACATCGATGTCAGCGCCACCCAGGTTGAAATTCGCCTCGAGGCCCGTCTGACCTTGGCCCAGCTCGACCACGAAGCCAGCGAACCAGCCTGGACGAAGCTGCGCGACACCTTCGAAGCGCAGGCGCGTCTCTTCGTTGCCGTTCTCGATGATGCGAGTGTCGCTGCCCAGGCCGAAGGCGTCAGCGTCGTAATAGTACAGCGCCTTGTTAACCTGCCCGCCGATCTCCAGTCTGACCTTGCGATTGCCCTTGCGAACCGTGGTCGCTTCCAGCTCAGCGATGCGCTCCTCGAGGTCGGCACAGCAAGAGCCGCCGAAGTCAGCAGCGCGAGCCGTGCCGTGAGCCAGCAGAAGGCAGATCACAAAGCCGAGGCCTAGCGCGAACTCCCAGGCGTATTTTTTCAAGGTGCTCATTCTCTCCGAATCCCCGTTTGTTTCTCCGCATCTGCTGACCAGATATGCTTGTCACCGTATTCGGTCAATTATAAACAGACACGCATCCCGCTGCATTTGAGCAACAGAAAGGGCTCCGATGCGCAGGAGCCCTTTCGAATCTCAGAACGGGTCGACCTTAGATGGTACTTGGAGGTCGAAGAGGATCGGCCATGACTTCCGGAGGTCCTCGCGCGTCGCCCGCGCCGAGTAGCGCCTGAAGCTGCAGCCTCGCGGCTGAGACCTTCCCTTCAAGCTGTGCACCCAAAATCTCGAGCTTGTCCGCTTCGGCTCCTGCCGTCTGTGCAGCTCTGACAGCATGGGAATAGCTGCCGTGCGGCGCGAACATGAATTCGAACACCACGCCCACACCCGACAAGATGAAGCCGATGATGATGCCTTGCGCGACTGACAGCATCACGAGGTCGGGAGGGAAAAATTTGAACAGTATATCTACGGTGTTTGTGAATTCTTGATCCATACCGGCTCTGCTCCTAAAGCACGAACATGGTCCTCGTAGTAGGCCAGCTCTGAGCTGCACCGAGACACGAGGGATTCCGCTTTGACCTTCCTGGCAAACTCCTCTGCTGCAACCCTTCGCTTCGCCTCGTAGAGCCGTCCGGCCCCGAGGTTCATGAGCACTCGCATCGCGTTGAGCACGACATAGGCGAGCACAAACGTAAAAGCCCAGGCGGCCAGAACAACCGTCGAGCCTGGACCGAATGCGCCGTCGAGAAAGCTGACTTTTGGTCGGCCGCCTTCCATGACAATCGCGCCGGACTGCTGAGCAGTCGGCTGCGTCTTTGGCGTCACGACAATGTTCGTGGTGAATGGGATGTCTGTTTCAGGCTGACCGACAGCCTGGACCGAGATAAACTGGCCCTGATCGCTTGCGTCGTCCATGGGCTCCCCTTCCAATGTTCGCTAACCTTATTCGCTTCCTCGCGCAACATCTCTCCCCGAGGCCCAATAGCTCAGCTATTTCAGTCGTAAGGGGCGCCCAGGCGACGCCTCATGTCCTGGCCGGCGCGGCGCTCGCGGCCGAGCAGCGCGACGTGAGCATCACGCTCGGCGGCCTCGACAAGCATGGGCAGTCATACCGCTTCGAATTGGTCAACGACCCGAGCGGCGTTTTCCAAGTCGTCGGCGATCAGCTTGTTGCGTCCTCATCGCAGATCGACCCCAAGGCCGACTTCAAGCTGCTCATCGGCGTGGTCGATAGTGCTGGCCGGCGCTCGAGCTTCGAGCTGACCATGCCGGGTGATCGCCTCATCGATTCCGTCGTCGACACGCCAGCCGAGATCGTCATCGAATTCGGGCTCGGCAATGATCACACTGCCGAGCCCGTCAATGTCGAAACTCACGATCACCACTAGGGCGCGGCGATCTCGATGAAGCTGATGATGGCCTTCGAGTAGACGGCCACCAGGACCTCTTCGCCCGGCAGGATGCGCGGATGCGATGCAGTCGCGGGCACGGCCACGGTCTTGCCCTTGGGGCGCACAGCAAAGCGCACCGTGTCCTCGCCAGTGTTCTCGAGAACGACGAACTCCGTGCCAGCCTGCAACGCCGCAGCATCTGCCGCGACGCCGGTGGGATTGACCGTCTTGATGGCGACGCCCGTTTCATCGGTCGCGAGAGCACCCTCGAGAATGGGCAACTCGCAACCTTTCGGGCCGCGCTTCACGGCTGCGTACTCTCGAATGATCACCGGCATCGGCGCCTCCTATTAGGCGCGGATGCGCGGCAAGATCACCTCGAGGCCGAGGATCACCGCCTCATCATCCTCGAGACCGGCGGCCGAGAATTCGACCTCAGAGGCCTCTGCGAGGATGATCGGCGCGCTCAGAGCCTTGCGCTTAAGTGCGCTTGCCGGCGTGTCGATGGGTGCATCCTCTTCGTCGAGGTCGGGCTCGAGAATTGCGCTATTCTCGTCGGACGCATTCACGATGTCGACCGTGCCGCCAGCAGGGGCGCGGCCAAATACCGGCTCAACGTAGAAGCCAAGAATTTTGGTATTCGAGGGAAGCGGCTTCGTCACGGTGGACTTGTCGGCCGTAAGCGTGACGGTGAAGAGGTGAGGCTGCGGCTGCGTCTGAAAGCCAGTATCACCGCCGCCGACTGCCATGCCGCTCGGCTGAAGCGAGGGACGGCGCAAAAACATGGTCATTGCTGTTCTCCGATTTCATTCGCGTCGTTTTGGGAGACGTGAACATCAACAACGGAGACAACACCGAGAGGGAAGATGCCGAGCGCGAGAACGCCCTGCACCCTCCCCATGGACGTATTCGCCTCAGGCCGCAACAGGCATCGGCGGCAGGACGTGCGTGCTGATGTAGTCCCAGGCGTGCTGCTTCGGCGCAGGTGCGTGCTTGATCTTCTTCAGGCCGAAGAAATTGCCGTACTCCGGATTGCGATCCTGCCAGACACGGGCAAGGTACGGGATCATGGAATTCGAGAGCTTGAATTCCTCCTCGCCAGTCGCCCCAGTGATCGCGATGTTGACCTCCCAGCGAATGCGATGAGCGACAGAATAGCCGCTGTATCTCTTTTTGCCGGCGGCGATCAGCTCGCGGGTGAAGCGGTCGAAATACTCGTAAACGCGCTCGTTCTCCCAGAACCACGGAACGAAGCGATCCTCAGCAAGATTGCGCGGCGCGCGATTGCCATAGAGCAGCGTATTCATGCGCTCACCGGACCAGAATTTCACAGCCATCTCGTCTCCTCTCGAGGCGGATGCCGGCGGCACGATTGCGCCGCCGGCTGCTGATCTCAGAAGGGCACTTCGTCGTCGGTGAGACCCTGGAATTTGTCTCTCGGCATGTTGCCGCCCATCATCCCGCCGTTGGCCCCGCCGTGAGCCGGCGGGTTCCAGTTCGGGCCGCCCTGCTGCGGAGGCGCGCTCTGCTGCGGCGGACCTCCGAACGGGTTCTGCTGATCGTTAGCGAAAGTTGCCGCCGTTCTGCTGGCCACCTCCCTGATAGCCGCCCTGGCCGTAGCCGCCCTGAGGAGCGGGCTGCTGCTGGCCGTAACCGCCACCCTGGTTCCCCTGGCCCTGCGGTGCGCCGCCGATGTAGCCCTGCTGATTGCTCTGCTGCTGGCCGTATCCGCCGCCCTGGAAGTTACCCTGACCGCCGCCCTGGCCCTGCTGCTGGGCGACGTCGCCGACGTTGATCGCGATGTAGAGACCCTCTTTCGCGATGACCTCGAGAACGTGCGCGATGGCCGCCTGCGCGTTCGGATTATCCTTCGGGCCGTTGATCCAGGCGTCGAGCCAGCGCTCGCCACCGTCGCCGAATTTGAGCTTGCCGTTCAGATCGCGCTGAGTGGCCTTCTGCTTCTTCTGATTGAAGTTGAGGCTGCCCTTTGCGAACGGAGGGGGACGCTGCCCGCCACCATTGCCGCCGCCGTTGCCGTAACCGTTACCGTAACCAGCCATATCGATCTCTCCATTGGGTGCTGGCCTAACCTCTTACGTGCGGACCTGACAGTCGAGGCTTTCTGTCAAGTATAAACAGACACGCAACTCAAAATGCGAAGCCCTCGACTCTCCAGAAGGACCCGTCCTTACGTGCCCAGAGCTTGGCGGGCTTGCGCAATTCCATGATGCGCCCGATGGCTTCGTCGACAGTGAGTGGCGGCTTGCCCTGCGTTGTGAGGCGACGCCACATCGTGCGTGCTTTCTTCGCGGGCCATGCAGGAGCGCCATCCTCCGTCTTGTGGTCGAAGAGCAGGAACTCGTCGATAGGGAACGGCTCGCCGTGCACCGTGTAGCGGAGCTTGAGCATCGGCGTTCCACTCTGCTTCGACTGGTGTTTGAAATATTGCATGTACTCGACCGAGAATTCTTGCAGCTCCTCGCGCTGCGTCGCGATCTTGCCGGCGGTCTGCTGCTTGAACAGCTTCGACTCGCGGTCCTGAATCATGCCGTTTGATACGACCTCCTGACCGCACGCGTGACAGACCTTCGTCTCTCGAGAGAGGAACGTGCCGCACGCGACGCAGAGTTTCAGCTCATCGGATGCATCCGGCTCCTTCTGACGCTTGCCGCGCTTGAAGACGCCCTTGACCATGTCGACGAGACCATGGCGCACGACGTTGCCGGCATAATCGAGCATGAGGCAATCGCTCTTGCCCTCGGCGATGCGAAGGCCGCGCCCTGCCATCTGCAGATAGAGGCCGGGAGAGTTGGTCGGGCGACAGAAGATCACGCAATCCGTCTCCGGCGCGTCGAAGCCCGTCGTGAGCACGGCGCAGTTCGTCAGCACCTTGATCTGGCCGCGCTTGAAGCGCTGCAGGTAGTTGTCGCGGGTCGCTGGCGGCGTCTCGCCAGACACTGCTTCCGCTGAGATTCCATAGCGCCGGAAGTGATCGCGCAGGCGCTCGGCGTGATCGACGCTCACTGCAAACACGAGCACCGACCTGCGATCTGCGATCTGCGGAACAATATCCGCGACGATCTCGCCGTTCAGCTTGTCGTTGTTCAGCTTTTTGTCGAGATCGGTCTCGGAAAACTCGCCGCCCTTTTTCTTCACGCCGTCCGTGCTCATGTAGACCTTGGTCGGCTTTGCGACGGCAGGACACAGATAGCCTTCACGCAGGAGCTGCAGCACCGACAGCTCGAAGGCGACTTCGGTGAAGAGAGCGGGCGCGTCTCCGTGCGGCTCGCACAGATTGCCGCTGTTCATCCGCCAAGGCGTTGCCGTGCAACCGACAACCTTGCAGTCGGGGTTCATCTCGCGGATGCCCTTGATCACGGCGCGATACTGTCCGTCATCGGTGTGCGGCACGAGATGCGCTTCGTCGATCAGGATGAGGCCGACATTGCGGAAGCGCTCGAGAGCACGCACAACGCTCTGCACGGTGCCGAACGTCACGAGCGCATTCGAGTCCTTCCGGCCGAGCGAAGCTGAGAAGATGCCGGCCGAGATGTCGGGAGCCGTCTTGCGGAAGCTCATGTAATTCTGCCCGACCAGCTCGCGGACGTGCACAATCGAAAGAATGCGCTTGCCGGGGTATGCGGCGATAAACCGGCGGCAGATTTCGGCGAGCGTCAGGCTCTTGCCGCCACCTGTCGGAATGACGATCAGAGGCGAGGCCTCCTCGTCTTCGTTCCAAATCCGAAAGACCGAGTCGACGGCGTCCTGCTGATACCAGCGCAGCGTGATCGGTTTCGGCTTTTCTTGAAGAGCGAGCATCTGAGACCTATCGATTGATGAGGCGTTGACAGTATATACTTGACTCGATGGTGTCAATTGTAAACAGACACGTCAAGCACGATTTCCCCCTCCCGCATGACGCATGCCCGACCTGATGCCGGACCTGATCGTGAGGAGAGATTCCCGCCGAGTCAGTCCCGACTTCATGGCCGCCTCAAATAGTCGAGCTTCGGCAGCTTCAGCATTTAGCCCCTTCTCGACGATCATTCGGCCGCAGAAGTGCGCCTGCTTGTTCAGCTCGTTGTTCCGACCGCTCGAGGTCTCTTCGATCTTCTTCGCGCAGCCCTCGAGCCGGCGCATGACGTCAGCCGCCACTTGACCGTTGTTCTGAAATTTCGGCACCGGAGGCGGACGCAGCATCTCAAAGAACCACTGCGGCGCTACAGGCAGGCTTCCGCCGAGCGGCGCTCTAAGCCAGCGATAGGCACCACCCTGCCCGTCGTCGACCTTGCTGGGGTCGATCACGCTGGGCGGCGCGAGCACGTACTTGTTGCCGACCTGAATGTCGATGCCGCCGGGCAGCTTGCGACGCCATCCATCGGGCAGAGGCTTGGGCATCGAGAAATAGAGATGCAGCCCCTTAGAACGCGTCTCGGCGTGCACGGTCAGCGGAAACACCTTGCGCTCGCTCTCGAGCTTTTTGAGCATGTCCCAGCAGCCGTGACGCGGGTCGAGGTCGACGACCATCAAATCCGATGCGCCGCACGCAATCGCGATATTGGCGTCTGGCCAACGCTTCGACCATTCGCCGATCACGTCAGCGTCGTCCGTTGCGTCCATCACGCCCTTCGTATCCTTGAGCGGAGACTTCGAGCCGGGCGAGATCGGAAACACCTTCCAGCCTAAGCTGGTGTAGAAGGCGGCTTCATCGTAGAAATTCAAGCTCGCCTCCTGCGCGGCGGATGCCACCGATAGATCGGCGCGATGGTCAATTGATCTGCGAGCCGGAGCCAACCCATGTAGCTGCGGCAGTCGTATCGATTGCGCTTCACGAGTGAACGCCTTCCATGTGCTGCAGCGGCATGTTCCGACGAGCGGCGTGACCGCAGCAAACTTTGTCAGGTTCGGAATGGCACGCCCATGCGGTGCCGGCGGGACCGCACAGCGCAGCGATCTCTCCGATGCCTGGAAGGCATCCAAGGTTATAGGCTTCCTCCGTCGCGGGCTCTCCGACGTTGAACGGACAGCCGTAGCAATAGCCTTTATGAACCTCGGTCATGACGGCAACCTCCGAAGGACAGCGTTGACCGCATTCGTTGCGCGAGGCGACAGCTTCCCGCGCGCATGGAGCGGACGGAACACCGCGATGATCGCTTTGCGAAGCAGCGAAGACGGAAAGACGACAAAGACAAGGAACGCCAAGAGGAACCACAGAACGACGACCGCGACCGGCCACGCGAGTGTCATTGCAATTCGCTTCAGGCGATGATCGGAGCCCCACCACATATCGCGCGCCGCCATATGGGCGAGCGGAAGCAGCAGCACGTAACCGATTGCGACCTCGATCAAAGATGGACCTACCGCCATAGCAACCTCCCGATCTCGCTCGCTGCAGGCTCGTGCGTGAGCGTGCACGTCTCGCGGCTGTAGCTGAAGGCGCGAATGGCCTTCACGCCCATCTGCCGGCTGTGATCGCGCATGCCCTCAATCTTCACCTTGTCGATGGCCATCAGCAGATGCTCATCGCTGACGTTGCCGGGATGAGCTGCTCGAGCGCCTTCGATGTGCGTCGGCGTGAGCTTCATCGACTTCAGAGCCTCCTCGCCGAGATGTTGGTTGAGCGCGGAACCCATCCAGTTCGTGCGCGTGATGCAGAAGCCCATGTCGGCCTTGTTGCCCCACTGCTTCGACCCAGCGGCATCGCCCACGCTGAAGCTCTTGATGCCGCCGCGCGCCGGAGACGCGCTCTTCGGCAAATGGGTGACGAGCAAGATCGTCGTGTTGAGCCGGCGTGTCAGTTCCTGCATCCGCGTCAGCATGCGCTCGACGTACTTCGTCTCGGTCTCGTCGTCGTGAATGTGCGAAAAGCTGTTCCACGGATCGGCGACATGCACCCTGCACCGCTCGTGAATGGTGAGGTACTCGACAGAGTCGAGATAAGCGTCGAGCATGCGCTCCGGATCGGCCTCAGGCTCGAACCAGAAAATGCGATTGCTCTCCAGCTCGATTGCGTCACGGGGGTCGACACCTGGTCTCGTCGGATCGCCGCCGCAGGCGTACCGATAAATTCGGTCGCGATAGTCCTCCTGATCGTCCTCCCAGGCGCACACCGACATGCGGGCACCCTGCGGCCACAGCGTCGGCCCGGTGATGAGCTTCAGCGCGAGGAGCTGCGCGAACGTCGATTTGCCGGAGCCGTAGTCGCCGACGAAGAACGCAAGGTTGCGCGGACGCCAGCGGATGATGCTGTCGAAGGTTGCGTCGCCGGTGAGGTACGGCTCCCAGGATTCCGGACGGTCCCACTGCGAGAGCAGCTTCACGCGATCCGACATCGCGCCGAGCGGATTGCGGAACATATACCGGAGGCGGTCGAGCCCACCCGGCGCAACCATGTCGCTCAGCGAGCCTTCGCGCGAGAGGTCGACATAGCGGACGTCAGCATTCGAAATGCCGCGCGCTACGATCTCACGGAGCTTTTCCAGGGGCGCGATCTGACTGACGATGAGGAATGGCCCCTCAGCGCGCTCACGGCCCTCTGTGAGGCCCTCGAAGGTCACCGCCGGCATGTTGAGCCGTCCGGCAGCCTGAAGGTCCTCCTGGCGATCTACGACGAGCGTAGCCTTGCGAACAACAAACATCAGACCTCCCCTTATTTGAAAATGCTGGGCATGCCGTCCGGCGTTCCCCTGCCGCCGTAGCCGCCCCGGTTCTGCGAATTGCGATTCACGGCGGCCTGATAGTTTTGCTTTCGCTGGCGAACGTCCTGCGCTTGCCGCGAGAGCTGGCGACCGATCTGAGCATCCCATGGCGTGGTGCTGTTGATCTGAAGGGACACACCGGCGAGCGCGATCTCGAGTGCCTGGGTGTCACCGCCAAACAGCTCGACCCACTTCACCTTGAGCCCGTTGACCAGCTCGACACCCGTGCCGTCACCTCGCGCCGAGACGTCGCCACGCTGCACACGATGCTCAGTAGGCTGCTGATATGACGTTGCTTGCGCAACCTGGACCGAGGGGGGTCGGGGGGTCTCTTGGTTCGTTGCTGGGGCTGTTTCGAAAGGATTAGCGCCAGGGTATTTGGAGGGGAGTGAAGAGCCCGCTCCGTTGTCGCGGGAATGGTCCGATCTATGGTCCGATCTATGGTCTTCTTCTGTGTCGCTCTGTGATACCGGTACTGGTTGCTGTGTGATACCGGTAGTGGTCGCTCTCTGAGACCGGTTGCTCTGTGATACCGGTTGCTCTGTGATACCGGTCGCACCCTGAGACCGGTTGCTCTGTGATACCGGTCTAATGGATTTGCGAGCTTTCTCAGCGTCCGTGTATTCGGTGATCTTTGTGACCAGGAGGCCGATGTCGTTCACGCTGTAAACGTGCATCCCGCGATAGCCGGGTCGCGTCGCGCGCTCGAATAGGCCAGTTTCGACCAACTCCTTCGTCGCCCGCATAACGGTCGCGCGACTGAAGCCAGTGTCGGACACGATCTTCGAGATGCTCGGAAAGGCGCTGTCGTAAGCGTCGCTCATCCGGTTCAGGAGATACGCCCCTACAGACCGAGCTGGCGCGCTCAGCCCCGTGGCGTCGTTCCAGACGGCACGCTGTGCAAGGCGCAGATGCGGATAATTGCTCTTCGGCTCATCGGCCATGATGGCGCACTTCCCCCGGCCGTCAGCACGCGAAACGTGTTGACGTCTGTTGTGAATTGTCGTAGGGAAATTGCCAGCAGAGCTGGTCAGCATCCCTTTCCCCCTGATCAGTTCACCGCCCAGAGCGACCGCAAAATCTACTCTGAGGCACCGATCAAACGCCCCGGTAGGCACCGAGCCACCGGGGCGTCATTATTAGAACAAACTCCCGGCCGAGTCAATTATTAACTGTCATGCCGTGCGCGGCGGCCGGTAAATCTTGGCCTTTGCGGCCATCCTCAAGAGTACCGCCCATTGCTTTTCGGTGAGCCCTTTGCGGTCCCGATTCTGGCTGATGTACGAATCAAGCATGTCGCTCTCCCAGCCATCGATCATGTGCCGGAGCCTCTTCATCGCCTCGAGCAGATGATCGGCGCGAATGCCGTCGTAAGACTTGAGGCGCGGAGAACCTCCCCATTTCTTGGGCTCTTTCCACTGTCCGCGCCGCACGGTCTGCCATGCGTCAGCATTCTCTTCGATGACCTGCTTCTGCTCGGCGAGGCCGCGCTCGATCACCGCGTCGAGCGTGAGGCCGTGACGCTTCAGGACGTTCTGCAGCATCCGCATGGCGACGATGGCCTCGTGATCGAAGCTCGACGTCGTCATCTGCGCGAACCGCAGGAGTTTTCTTAGCTCTTCAGCGTCCATTTGTAATTGACACTGTCCATGACAAGTATTACTTTACAAGGGCAAGACGCTTTTCTCCCCAAGACCCTCCACAGCCAGAGCCCCAACTCTGGCTGTTTTTTTATGCGGCTGCCGGGATCATGTAGAAGTATCGGCCCTGTCCGTCCTTGTTCGCGGTGCGCCGGATGTCGAAGCGCGACAGCGCGTGGCCGAGCTGATTTGCACCGAGCTGCTCGATCTTGTGCTCGTCGCACCAGTTGCCGTAGCTCTCCTGAAGGACGCGCGTGTGAATGCGCTCGCCGGCATACTGCTTCAGGATGCCATTCACGAAGTCTTCAACACCGACCCGATGGCGCGAGCTGTTGTCGACGACCAGGACGGGCGCTGAGGGCGCGGGCATCGTGACAGGAGCCGGAGCCGCGACCTGCTGCGGGATGGGTGCCGGAGGCGCTACAGCGGGCGCAGGAGCGGCAGGAGCTGACGGGTCGGCCTCCTTGAGCCAGAGACGGTGAAACGCCGCGTAGCCCAAGTTGATCAGCACCTCGAGCACGACCAGGAAGCCGAGCAGCGTGAATTTTTGAACGAAGCTTTCGCTGATGCCGTAGTTGCTTTGAAATGACGCTCCCAGCGGATCGACGGCCCTGTCGGAAGTCGGCGCCTCGGCGATGCGCTTCTCGAGATCAGCGACAGCTTTTTCCTGATTTTCGATGTCGTCTTTCGAGCGCTTGCGCGTTTTGAAGCTCTGCAGCGTGATCAGCTCGGCGTTGTATCGCTTCTGAAGGTTTGCAAACTCGCGCTCGGCGCGGGTGTTGTCGTCCTTGCGCACCTGAGTGGAGCTGAGCAGCTCGAGCGAGACGAAGCCATGAAGGCAGAAGCTCGACCACGCCGCGCAGACGAACCACACGACGCCGGCAGCGGCTGCTGATCGATATTCCTTTTTCGCGGTGACGAGCCAGACGAAGACGCCCGATGCGATCAGCTTCGAGACATCGATAGCGACCGATGACCACCCGAAGACGTTCGAATACTCCGCGCCGACATAGGTCGAGGCGAAGATGTAATTCGCTATGGCAGAAATGACCCACACGACCGCAAGAGCGGCCCCGGCGATCAATCCGATGAGTGTTTTCATTGCTATTTCAATCCGCCTGCTGCACCCTCCTGATTCTCAAGCGAATGGATTTTGATCGACCGCCGGGCTGGCACCCAAGGCGGTCGACGCATTTTCAAGCACCGCTTCCTCGAAAAATCGAAAGTCGGTTTTCTTCATGAATGCCCAACCCGACGTGTCGGGGATGTGATCGCGGCAGTAGTGCGCCGGCGGCTCTGTGGGGCGTTCGGTGTTCTTTTCCGTGAAGGGCGCAGCGCGCGAGCAGACGCGACAAAGCGGCAGCTCCTCAGGCTTGGGAGCTGGCCGCTTAAACATGTCGTCGGTGTCGCTACGCCGTTTCAAGCTCGCGAACCTCTCCCTTGAACCGCTTCACGGTCACGACCTGGATGTCATGACAGCGAGCATAGTGCTCAGCACACCAGCGCATGCCCGGCAGGCGCGGCTTGCTGCAATAGACCCTTCCCGTCTCTCGAGGATCGCCTACCGGATAACAGCAGGTCGGACGCCCCTCTTCTTCATTCTTAAGTCGCTCCTCGAGCGTGATGAGGTCGGTCGCAGCGTGCCCTTCCTCCTCGAGCTTTTTGAGGAGCGCCACGTTCGCAGGGTTCGCCTGCATCTTTGGCCGAAACATCAGATACGCAGACTGACTTTTCGGCACGACAACCTTCTTCTGTGTCGTGCTCGAGGTGATCTGCCTCGCCTCAGGCAGCCGGCCCTCCTTTCGGAGGCGATCAACCTTTGCGCACACCGCGCCGACCGACTTATCGGTCAGCTTGGAAATCACCTTGTACTCAACGCCCTTCTCAACGCCCGCGATCAGGCCATCGACCTGCGCTTCACTCCAGCTCATCTTTCACCCCTGTCCCACTGCTCGCGGTGAGCTGGACTAGGGATACGCATGGAACCTAATTCCCTGCCGCACTCGAGCGAGCGTCCTCATCGGCGCTCATTCGAACAACCTCGTGGGGTTACCAACGCTAACTGGAAATCCGCGTACTTACTTTTTGCCGAGATAGATGGCAGCGCGGTCGGGGCGAATTTTTTTGGCAGGAATTCCAGTCACCTCAGAGACGAAAGGCACATGCTCGTCGGGGACTTGGTTCCAGGCGCACACGCTGGCGCGCTTCAGATTGAGCTGAGTGGCAAGCCAGCTCAGCGAGAGATTCTTCTTCTTGAGCGCGTCGACCACGGCCTGCATCTCAGCCGGACGATTGGTCCGGAGAGGAGGATGGACTACACGACGTGATTTCGTAGCGACTGCACTCTTGTTCATGGGTCATCCGATACCCGTATTCGCGATGGACTGTCAAGTATCAACTGACTCTCGTTTTGTCATGCACACACTGACGCTCCGAAAGGCTGTCTGTTAGAAAAAGACAAAGCCCTGCGAATAGATAAAATTGTGCTAGAACGGCACTATAAGACGTGGAGGGTGCAAATGGTCTTCGAAGAATTCATGGTCTCGCTCGGTCATCGAATGCGCCAGATACGCGAGCGAAGGGGCATCAATCAGACGGAACTCGCTCGGCTTATTGACGTGTCAAAACAGACAGTGAGCCAATGGGAGCTGGGACGCATGCCGCCGCAGCTTATAAACATAATCCGCTTCGCTAAAGTGATGAGCGTCGACCCGACTGAGTTGCTTAGGGGACTCGACGATACGATAGGCGAGAGCGACAAGTCCGTGAGGAGATTGCGCGTCACCGAGTGCATCGTCCCGGTGTACGCCAATGAAGACGATGCCCTCGGGGCAGTATGCGAGGGCACCAAGAAAGAACCGATACGTTTTTTCGCCGCTGATCGCCGTCACACCAATAAAGACTTTGCATTCGAGATCACTACTCGCTCGATGTTGGACAAGTTCAAGCTGGGCGACATCGTCTCGATAATCCAGAAGGCGGACCCTGAGCCCGGGCAGTTCGTTTTTGCCAAGGCGGGCGACCAGGGAGTATTCCGTAGGTACATCCCCACAAAGGCCGGCACCCATGTCGGAGCGCGCCTATTGGCGCTAAATTCGATGTTTCCAGAGCTGACGATGGGGGAGGCCGACTCAATAATTGGAGTGATGGGCTCGCACTCGAGCATAGTTCACGACTGACATATTGACGGCCGGGAGTGACAGGCAGGGCTTGACCCTGCCATTTTTCCACACCCGTTGTCTGTTTATAATTGACACTGCTATTCATCACGTATATGTTGACCGAAGTCGCCGGAAGGTAGTCGTCTCTGCATTTCTGGCCGACTTGCGTCCGCGCTGTCTGTTAATAATTGTCACGGTGTGAAATGAGCGCCCGCCCGCTTGACTACCTCTATCGCGATCAAAATCGGGACCGGGACCTCGTCAGGTCCTTCAAGAGGCGGATGCGGGATATCCGCGATCAGCCTACCCCGAAGACCGATCAGACGATGGACTGGGACGCCTACGCGAAGCGCGCTCGAGAGGAGGAAGGCGAGTGAGCAATCTATCTGCATGGGCTGCCGAACATCAGGTGAAATTCCTGAAGCATCTGCGCGGTCGCCTAGAGACGGTCGTCGAGGGCGATGATGCGCTCGAGGTGATCCGCGACACCATCGAGGGCGAGGTCGACATCGATGCGATCTTCAATGCGCTCCTCGGATCGCGCGCTGAGACGCTCGCTCGAGCTGAAGGCCTTAAGACGTACATCGCTGAGCTGCAGGGAAGCGTCGATGCCGCTGAGCGGTACGCGGAGCGCGTGAAGACGTTGATCTATGAGGCGCTCGTCAGCGCTGGTCAGGATGGCTGGAAGGGGCTCAAGGGCTCTGTCTCGATCACGCCCGGCGGCAAGTCCGTTGAGGTCATCAACGAGGCACTCGTGCCGCACAAGTATTGGAAGCGGCCGGACCCGGTGCTCGACAAGCAGGCAATTCGCCCGCTCGCGCTCGAGGCCGAGAAGCAGCGTGAAGAGATCGCCGGGGATGCGTCCCTCACCGACGAAGAGCGCAAGAAAAAACTTGCCGCTGTCGTCGGCATCCCCGGCGTCACGGTGAAGACTGGCGAGCCGACGCTCACCATTCGCAAGCCATCAGGCGCTCGCAAGGCGAAAGCCGAAAAGAAAGAGCCCGCGTCCGTCCACTAACCGAACGCCCAGCTCGCCCGTTGTTACACTCCCATCGCCCGTATCGGTGGGGTGCTGCTACCCGGAAGGATGCAGGCGGCGAGCTGGGCTACCTCATAAAGGGATCGCCCGCATCATGTCCAAAAAAGCAGTCGCTCAAATCACGTCGAACCCCGAGAGCCGTGAGCCTGAGCCGGAGCTTCCGGCAGAGGTGTGGCGAGGTGATTGGGGCATTCACCGTCGCCTCCTCGAGGCGCGCAAAATCTTGCGCACAGCTCAACTCAGCGAAACGTTCAAAATCCCGAAGATGCGAGATTTTGAGGCGTTCTCTATTCACCAGCTCGCCGATGAGTGCGAGCGCGTTCTGAATGAACTCGGCGTTGTTTCTGATTTTGCTACGACGAAGTGGTTTAAGAGTGGCAATTCCTCAATCGTCGAGGGTGTCACCACTTTCCGCTGCGTCGACAGCGACGAGACACATTCGATTCCCAGTGTCGGCGAGGGCATCGACGGAAGCGACAAGGGTTTCGGCAAAGCTGTCTCCTATGCTCGAAAGAACGGATACATCTCGGCGTTCCAGCTCGCAGTCGGCACGAATAACGAGGCGAGCGACGAGAAGCCGGAGGGCGTCGCTGCGCCGATCCAGGGCGCTCCTCAGCAAGCCTATCAAACGTCTTCCTATGTGCCTCAGCAGCCTTACCACGGCCAACCCACATATCAGAACCAGCAGGCGCAGCAGCCGGCGACACAACAGCCGGTCGCGCAACAGACGGCGCAGCCTGCGCCTGCTGGCGGACCCGGGCCGGGCGTCTACAGCTTGAACCTCATCGGACAGCCGCAGCTCGTGCGGAAGCTCGATGTCGTCAATCTATGCACGCAGGCGATCAACTCGTGCGGCACGCTCGAAGCTGTCGACGACCTCATCAGTCGCAACCAAGACGAGCTGAAGCGCGTCTGGGCCGAGGACAAGGCGAACGGCTTCGCGATCAGCGAGCAAGCTGGCATTCGCAAAGGAAACCTGCAGCGCGCATCTGAGGCTCAGGCCGCAGCATGAGAAAGGTGACGGCGGCCGAGCAGCAGCACGCTCAAGAGCGCACTCTCGAGATGTGGGAGAAGGTTCGCGAGAACGCATACGCTGCCGGCCGCGCCGACGTTGTCATGAGCGCCGAGGTAGCGATCCGGGGCATTAAGGCCACCATCGAAACGCTCAAATTTTTACAGCGCCCCGATATCGAGGTGAGGAGGAGGGTGTCTTGAAAAGTGATCTTGAAAAGTCCATTCGCAAAACGCTCGCGGAGTATCCCGTCACGTTCCGCTTCGGTCAGCGCGGGAAGCATCCGTTTGTCGAGATAGACCTCGGATCGCGAAAATGCCGGATGTCGTTCGGCTCTCAAACGGGGGATGCCTATCGCGCGTCTCTCAATAACCGAGCCAGACTGCGCGGCATGATGCGGGCGCACGGCGTCGAGCCAATAACCAGCAATTCGGGACACGTGCGATGAGCGACATGAGCGGGGTTATGAAGATCGATCCTGATGCGATCTATACGCTGAAAGCGGCTCAGGAGGCGGTAGGGTTCGGGGAAACCTTCATGCGCCGGGAGATCAAGCAGAAGCGCCTTGTTGCGCGGCGAATGGGGAAGCGCGTCCTGCGCATCAAGGGGAAAGACTTGCAGGCATGGTTCGAAGACTGGGCTACCACAACGGAAAATATGGACTCATGCGAACCAGAGACGGATGGCAAGCCGTCTGGACCGGAGAAGACGGTAAGCGAGCGCGCTCTCGCCTCGGTCACAAGGGTCTAAGCCTCGAGAGGATGAAGCCGCACTTCGATCAGTGGGTGCGGACCAGGACGAAAGCGCTCGCTCAGGATGCGGGCATCACCGTCGCCGAGATCGTCGGCGCCTACATCGACGACCGCGAGGCCGAGGGCAAAAATAGCGTCGAGAAAATGCGCTTTCAGTGGAGGGCTGTCGGGCCGGCGCTCGGCGGCTTCCAGCCGGCTGACCTGAGCGCTGCGAGGGTTAAGGTCAAGGGCAAACTGCGGACGCACTGCCACCTCTATGCCGTGAATCGAGCCGGGCTCGGCCGCGCAAGGGAGACAATTCGCAGCGAGCTTCTGCTTATCCGCAACGCTTTCAACTGGGCTGTCGGTCGTCAAATCAAAGACACCGTCGAGCCCCTACTCACTGCGCCGAAGGTTTGGGTGCCGTCTCAGGGCAGGCCGCGCGACACGAGCCTAACGCCGCTCGAGGTCGGCCGGCTCATCGACGAGATTTTCGAAGCCGACGCGCACCTCAAGCTCTTCATGCTGATCGCGCTGCAGACCGGCGCACGGTCGACGGCCATTCTCGAGCTGACCTGGGACCGGGTCGACATTGCGCGCCGGACGATCAATTTCGAGAAGCCTGACGAGCGCGACATCCTCGACACCGGACACGAGAAGGCCCGCGCCTTCGTCGACATCGGCGAGGAGCTGGCGCTCCAACTGAAGCTGTTCAAGGAATACGCGCAGACGCCCTACGTCATCGAGTTTCGCGGCAAGCCCGTGAAGCGGACGGTGAAAGGTGTTGCTGCGCTCTTCAAGCGTGCCGGCATCACAAAGCGGTTCGTCGGCACGCACGCGCTGCGGCACACCCTCGCGACCATGCTGGCGAGCGAGGGCTTCGACATGCGCAGGATTCAGAAGCTGCTCGGCCACGAAGACATTCGGACCACGGAGAAGATTTACGCCAAGCATCGGCGCGGCTACCTCACCGAGCTGGCGAGCATCATGGACATCGAGTTGCGTCGCAAACTAGAGGCGCAGAAGAAGCTGCCCAAAGGTCAGAGCGCTGACGAGTGGCTCGATGAAAACGACGATGACTGAGGGTTGCGTATGCAGATCGAGGTCATATGACACGGCTGTGTCATTAGAGTTTTTGTGTGATCACAAGTCTGGGTGGGAATTCCGAATGATTTCAGTGGCTTAGATGGTGGGCACTAGAGGGATCGAACCTCTGACCCCTACCATGTCAAGGTAGTGCTCTACCGCTGAGCTAAGTGCCCATCCGTGCCACGGAATGCATTCAGGAGCGCCTCCTATACTGGCAATGCAGCGGCGAGGCAAGCGAGGAAACCAATAATTCGCCATGCGTCGCAGGGGGCGTGGATTAAGACCTGATCAAGCCGCCAAAAGGCGCTCCACCTCGCGAACGAGGTCCTTGAGATGGAAGGGTTTTGAGAGGACGCGTGCGTCCTTCGGGGCGCTCTGCTCGTTGTTGAGGATCACGGCCGCGAAACCGGTGATGAACATGATCTTGAGTTCAGGATCGATCTCGGCAGCGCGGCGGGCCAGCTCGATGCCGTCCATGCGGGGCATGACGATATCGGTCAGAAGCAGGGTGAATGGTTCCTGCTTGATGCGCTCGTAAGCTTCCTCGCCGTTGGCGAAAGACGTGACCTCATAACCCGCCTTGGCCAATGCGCGCTCGAGAAAGCCGCGCATGGAGTCATCGTCCTCAGCCAGCAGAATTCTGCATACGGGAACACGAGAGGGCTTGGCGGTCATGGGATGTGTTACTCGGAATATTTACTTGTCGACGATGACCCAGAGGGCACGATGAATCTGACGCGAGTTTGGTAAATGGAGCGTGAACCCCAAGCGCAAAACGGCGCTTTGCCGTCATGCACAGCAAAAGGTGGGCCAAATCGCGATTTCCCCCCAGCTGGCCAACTCTAGAGCATTTTCCACGGCAGTGGGGGAGAAATGCGCCTTCGCGGCGTGGACACAGCAACGCGAGATTGGCACACTAGGACACAAGACCCCACATTCAATTTCGTCCTCAAGTTCAATTTGGGACTGAACCTTTTTTCGGCATCGGCGTCAGACGGAAACCCGTCTCACCTTCAGGATCACATGACCGCGCAGACATCCTATCCGATCAGTGCCGAACTCGAGCCGCCGTTCACCATTCTTAAGCCGCCCGTGCAGCTCTCGCCTTTCGTGTTGTGCTCACCACACTCAGGCCGGATCTATCCGCGCGAATTCCTCGCTCAGTCGCGCCTCGATCCCGTGACGCTGCGTAAGAGCGAGGATTGCTTCGTCGACCAGCTTTTCCAGGGCGCTGCGGAAATTGGCGTCCCTTTAATCTCGGCCCGCTTCCCGCGTGCCTATCTGGACGTCAATCGCGAGCCTTACGAGCTCGATCCGGAACTGTTTGCCGATCCGCTGCCGGACTATGCGAACAGCCGGTCCGTGCGCGTCGTGGGCGGCCTCGGCACGATCGCGCGCATCGTCGCTGACGGAGAAGAGATCTACCGCACGCGCCTTAGCGTGGATGAAGCGCTCGCGCGTATCGAGCAGCTCTATTTCCCTTTCCATGCCGCGCTCGAGACGCTGATCAACGAGACCAAAGCGCAATTCGGCTATTGTATCCTCATCGATTGCCATTCGATGCCGTCGGCGCAGATGGCGCAAAGCTCAGGGCCGCGTCCGGATTTCGTCATCGGCGATAGGTTCGGCTCCGCGTGCGATCCGAAACTCACCCGCTTCCTGCGCGATACGCTCATGACCGAAGGCTACGACGTGCAGCTCAACCGGCCGTATGCGGGCGGCTACATCACCGAACACTATGGGCGACCCTATCGCGGCGTGCATGCCGTGCAGATGGAAATCAACCGCGCGCTCTATCTCAACGAAACGCGCTTCACGCCGACTCCCGGCTTCCATCGGATGAAAGTCGATCTCACGCGCATCGCCGGCCTGCTGTTCTCAACCATCCCGGCCATCATCGAGCATCGCGCGGCTGCGGAATAAAATCGCTCGCAACGCGTTTAAGCGAGAGCCCTGCGTTGCAGATGCGTCTGACATGGATCAGACACGAAACCGATAAGACATAAAAAAAGGGCCGCCCAAACGGACGGCCCAAGTCTAGGGAGGAAACGCCCAAGGAGGGCTCGTGATCCAAGGGATCACATGACCAAATCTATGGTGCAGCGCCGAAGACTGCAACCCCTTTGCGACGATAATTAATGGTGCAACGCGCTAGAAGCGGTGCTCTGGCCACAGTGCCTGCCTCATTCACGGGATTTCCCCGGGAGCGGCAAGTAGAGCTGCTGTGGCAGCCAAGCAGGTCCGCTCGGATCACAATTTTCCCTTTATTTTCATGCGCTAAAGCGTCGCATTCGACAGCGCGCAAAAAAAGGGCCGTCCAGGTCGGACGGCCCAAGTCTAGGGAGGAAACGCCCAAGGAGGGCTGCGGCATGCCGAGCGGGGCCCGGAGATGCCGCACTGCAAAATATCGACTGTGTTTCTCAGAAAGGAAAGTGCAAAAACTGCAGAGCTGCCATTACGGCGCGGAAGAGCAGTTCGGAAGTTCGGAGTTTTGCGACGCGAAGGAGCCAGTTTTCCTGGACGTAGGCGTCAAAAAGAGGCCGTTCGAGCGAGCGAACGGCCCAAGTCTAGGGAGGAAACGCCCGTAATGGGCTGCGGCGCAGCGATGAAGTGCATTCGCGAAACCGCACGCTTTTTATGCGCTTGTTCGTCACAGGCGGCAACTTCAGGCATCTTTTGTGTCAGTGTTTGCAGTGAATATGATGCGTGCCAGCAACATCGCACTATCGTGACAATTACTTCTGCTCGCGTCATGTGTATTACGAAGATATCGCCTCGCCGACTGCTACTGCATATCGCACGATTCAACTTAAATCTCGGAAAACAAACGTGACTTTGCCCGCCCGATCGAGCTTCAAAGATCTTTTGACCTTGGCACATGACTTGGCTGATCAGTCCGGCGCAGTCATTCGTCCGCAGTTTCGCCGACAACTGGCCGTGGACAATAAGGCAGGTCGAAACGCGTTCGATCCCGTCACAAAAGCCGACCAGGCCGCCGAGCGCGCGATTCTCAAGACGCTCAAGGCGCGGGTTCCGGATCATGGCGTCGTCGGCGAAGAATACGGGGCGACACGTCCCGACGCCCCCTATCAGTGGGTGATCGACCCCATCGACGGCACCCGCTCGTTCATCACTGGCGTTCCGATGTGGGGGACGCTGATCGGGCTTTTACACGAGGGCGCGCCCGTGCTTGGCATGATGAACCAGCCCTTCACCGGCGAACGCTTCTGGACGGCTGAAAAGGCAGCTTACGCGTTGGAGGCTGGCGGCAAACCCAAGCGCATCCGCACGCGTTCCTGCGCTCGCGTTGCCGACGCGCTGATGATGACGACCAGCCCCGATATGTTCGAAGCCGGTTTCGAGACCGAAGCGTTCGAGCGCGTGAAGAATAGCGTGCGCATGACGCGCTTTGGTGGCGACTGCTATGCGTATTGCCTGCTGGCCGCAGGATTCGTCGATCTCGTCATCGAATGCAGCCTCAAGACCTATGACATCGTGGCCTTGATCCCGATCGTCGAGCGGGCCGGCGGGCGCATCACGACGTGGGACGGCAAGCCGGCAACAAGCGGCGGGCGCATCGTCGCGTCCGGCGATCCGGCGCTACACGATCGTGTGTTGAAGCTTCTCAATCGCTGACGTTCGCTGGAACGACCGTCATGCGGCGGCTTCGTCGAGCCCCATGTAGGCGTCAAACGCAGCCCAGAACCGTAGCCGGATCGAATCCGCTTCTTGCAGAATCTCGTGTTGCGCGGACGGCAGCAGCACGTGCGTGCCAACCTTGAGGCCCACGGCAAAGTCCTCGATCGCGCGCGACGAGACAATCCGGTCCTTGCCCGCAACGAACACCATCATCGGCACGCGCACTTCGCCCGCGAACCCCGGCGCCGCGACGAGCGCCATGGAGCGATAGGCGGCACGCAGCCAGGCAATCGTCGGCGAGCCGAGGCCGAGATTCGGGCTGGCATCGAGGACGGCCTTGTTGCGATACCAGCGCTCGCGATCGGATGTCAGGATATTGCCGTCAAACGGGCCTTGCTCCACGACCGTGTCGGAACCACCTTTGATGTAACTGCGGCCGAAGCCGATGAGCGTGCCGATCTCGGCATAAGCGCGGGCGGCCGACTGCGGATACTTCACGCGCTCGTCGGCAATCGAAATCATCGGCGAGACGAGGATCATGCGCTCGAACCAAGAGCCGGGGCGCGCAGCGTTGCGTAGCAGAATGTTGGCGCCCATCGAATGACCCAGTGCCATGAACGGCGGTGGACAGTCCGGCAACACGATCTCTCTCATGAACAGCTTGAGATCGTCGTCATACTCGTTGAACGACCAGATATGACCCTTCTTCGGATCGGCGAGCGCGCGCGACGAGCCGCCCTGCCCGCGCCAGTCCAGCATCGCCACGGCGAAACCGCGACGGCGAAGATCGGCTACGACCTCGAAATACTTTTCGGCGAACTCGCCGCGCCCGCCGAAGAGACAAACGGTTCCGCGCCGCGGACCGCGCGTGGCATCCCAGCGCACGAACCTCAGAACAGCGCCGTCAGGCGTCTTGAGCCCGCCCGGAACAGCGCCGCCGGGCACCGGATTTTTTGCCAGTGCGACAAGCTTCATCGTGCCGACCCCGTTTCGTGACTTGCTTCGGGCAAATCATATGCGAACTCACGATAGCATGGGAGACGAAGAAAAACGGCACCCGAGAAAATCGGATGCCGTCTGTTGTTCGTGAAGCGGTATAGCCGTGGTGAAGATTGGTGTTGCGACGTTACCAGTCGCGTTGCCAACGCCAGTCGCGAGCGAAACGCCGCGTATCGGGGCGCGCCGCGATCACGTGGCCCGAGCAACGGTCAACGCGCAGGCGGAAATCGCTGCTCGAGTCGAAACGGCGGGCATAGAAGCGCATGACGCCGTCGCTTCCGCCAATCGGCTGCAACGCCGTCCAGCCCTCGCGACGCAGCTGTTGCTTGACCTCCCAGCGGTCGAGACAAGTGCCGTAGCGCTCGACGCGGGCGGGGCGGCGCTCGCCGTAATAAGGCTCAGGCGGAGGAGCGCTGGCGCGCGGCGCAGGCATGGGAACCGGATAGCCGTCCTTTATCGATCCCGGCAGCGGCTGCGCGCCGTCGCGACCTTCATAACTGTCGCGGTATCTATAGTCCTCGGCAGGACGGGCGCTGGAATAGCGGTCGGGAGCTTCGTAGCGATCGTCGTCGTTGTAGCTGTCTCCGCTGCTGTAGCTCTCGTCGTAAGGCGGGTCGACGTAGGCTTCGCCGTCGAGATCGGCGGCGGACGCGCGCGAGAAAGGCGACGCAACGGCGACAGCAAAGGCCGTCATCAGGCAACCCGTGATGATTGACGCTCGCATGGTTTGCTCCGAATGGTTGGCTCGGCTCCTGCTGGGGCGGGCAGCAAGATTTTCCGGCGGTTCATTGTCCGTCCCGGCACATGAACGCCAGATGAAGGGATTTGGTTTTCGCCTTTGTTGTGCGGGTGTTGCGCGGGCCTTGTTATGCTCGGCAGCGAATTTTCGAGGCGGGCCTTCCTGCCCCTTGAAGCCGCACGACCCCCTCCTAAATCATCGGAGGCGCACGCCCATCACCGGGTGCGCATTCTCAAGAGATCCGGCCCATCCCGGGCGGATCCCGATCAGTCGCTTCTTATTTGGAGGACTACCGTCATGCGACCTTTCGATCTCTCTCCCCTCTATCGTTCGACCGTCGGTTTCGATCGTCTCGCGCAGCTGCTCGACAGCGTGGGCGCAGAGTTCGACGCCCCGTACCCGCCTTACAACATCGAGCGGCTCGGTGATAACGAGTACCGCATCACCATGGCCGTCGCTGGCTTTACCGCCGACGAGATCAAGGTGGATGTGAAGGAAAGCACGCTTTCCGTACGCGGCGAGAAGAAAGCCGAAACCGGTGAAGGCGACGAGCGCCGCTACCTGCACCGCGGCATTGCCGCTCGCAGCTTCGAGCGCCGCTTCCAGCTTGCCGACCACGTCGAAGTGAAGGGCGCCGACCTTAAGGACGGCCTCCTCAACATCGATCTCGTCCGTAACCTGCCGGAGCGTATGCGCCCGCGGTCAATTCCCATAGGCACCGCGCAGAAGCAGATCGAGCAGACCGTCTAAAACTCCATCCGCGTTGTCATCCCACGGAGAGCGACGGCACCCGCCGTCGCTCTTTGTGTTTGCGCTGCCGGGGCACGCAATTGAGGCTTGTGTTGCAGGGCAAAATCTGCAACATTCCCCCAAAAGGTCAGCAATGCTGTCCTTTATCGGGAGATGACGACTGCGCCGAGAGCCGGCGTAGGCGGGAGATGTTCGTGGTTCCTAGGTTGTCACATCTGGTGAGTGGATGCCCTCCGGACGGCGGGACGACTTGCCTTGCGCGAACTCTCGCTTTGGGCCGATAATTTTTGGCCAAGCCGATACGACCGACTTCATCGCAAAAATGACCGCGCCTCTGTCGCGCTGCGATGCTCCGAAGCCGACATCTCGATGTCGTTGCGCCCCAGACTCCGAGGACCATGCCGATGACCAATCATTCGCCATTTCATGGCAGCTATGAGCGTCCCGAGGCGCAAGGCCTGTTCGACCCGGCGCACGAACGCGACTCGTGCGGCGTCGGCTTCATTGCCAACCTCAAGGGCAAGAAATCACATCAGGTCGTTTCCGACGCGCTCAAGATGCTGTGCAATCTCGAGCATCGCGGAGCCGTGGGCGCTGACCCGCTCGCCGGCGACGGCGCCGGTATGCTGATCCAGATCCCGCACGCGTTTCTCAAGGATGAATGCGGAAAGCTCGGCATCACGCTGCCCGAGCCGCAGGACTATGCCGTCGGCCAGTTCTTCATGCCGCAGGACGAGCGGCTCGACACTCACTGCCAGAGTGTGTGGGAACGCATTCTGCGCGAGGAAGGTCTCGACCTGCTCGGCTGGCGCTCGGTGCCGGTCGACAATTCGTGCCTTTCGGAGCTTGTGCGCGCGACCGAGCCGGTGCATCGCCAGATCTTCATCGCCCGCCCCAAGGGCATGAACGAGGCGGAGTTCGAGCGCAAACTCTATCTCGTGCGGAAGATCGTCTCCAACGCCATTCATAACTCTTATCGCGGCCGTGACGTCGGGCACTACACGGTGAGCCTGTCGTCGCGCACGGTCGTCTACAAGGGGATGTTCCTCTCGTATCAGGTCGGTGCCTACTACAAGGACCTCACCGACCCGCGCCTCATTTCTGCGATGGCGCTCGTGCATCAGCGCTTCTCGACCAACACGTTCCCGTCGTGGAAGCTCTCGCACCCCTACCGCATGGTGGCGCACAACGGCGAGATCAACACGCTGCGCGGCAACGTGAACTGGATGGCGGCTCGTCAGGCCTCCGTCTCGTCGCCGCTCTTCGGTGAGGACATCGCGAAGCTGTGGCCGATCTCTTACGAAGGCCAATCCGACACCGCGTGCTTCGACAACGCGCTCGAATTCCTCGTCATGGGCGGATACAGCCTCGCGCATGCCGCCATGATGCTGATCCCGGAGGCGTGGGCCGGCAATCCGCAGATGGATGCCAAGCGTCGCGCATTCTACGAATATCACGCCTGCCTCATGGAGCCGTGGGACGGCCCGGCGGCGATGGCGTTCACCGACGGCCGCCAGATCGGCGCCACGCTCGACCGCAACGGCCTGCGTCCGGCTCGCTACATCGTGACCAACGACGACATGGTCATCATGAGCTCGGAAGCGGGCGTGATCGTCGTGCCGGAAGAGAAGATCGTAAAGAAATGGCGCCTGCAGCCGGGCAAGATGCTGCTTATCGATCTTGAGAAGGGCATCATCGTCTCGGACGAAGAACTCAAGGCCGAGATCACGGCGAAGAACCCTTACGAGAGCTGGCTCAAGCGCACGCAGATCATGGTTTCCGATCTGCCACTCTCGGCCAAGAAGAGCGAAGCACGCCGCAGCAACGTGGCGCTGCTCGATCTGCAGCAGACGTTCGGCTACACGCAGGAGAGCCTCAAGTTCCTTATGACGCCGATGGGCGCCAAGGGCGAGGAAGCGATCGGCTCGATGGGCAACGACTCGCCGATTTCGGCAATGTCGAACAAGGCCAAGCTGCTCCATACCTATTTCAAGCAGAACTTCGCGCAGGTGACGAACCCGCCGATCGACTCGATCCGCGAAGAGCTTGTCATGAGCCTCGTGTCGTTCATCGGTCCGAGACCGAACATTCTCGACCTCGAAGGCACGTCGAAGGTGAAGCGCCTCGAGGTGCATCAGCCGATCCTGACGAACGAGGATCTCGAGCGCATCCGCCAGATCGGCGAGGTGAAGGACAATCACTTCGCGTCGGTCACGATCGACATCACCTATCCCGTCGACCAGGGTCCGTCGGGCATGGCGGCTGCCGTTAGCGTCATCTGCGCGGAAGCCGAAGAAGCCGTGCGCTCGAACGGCTACAACATCATCATTCTGTCTGACCGCCGCACGGGGCCGGATCGCATTCCGATCCCGTCGCTGCTCGCGACCTCGGCCGTGCATCATCACCTGATCCGCCAGGGGCTGCGCACGTCTGTCGGCCTCGTCGTCGAGACGGGCGAAGCACACGAGATCCATCAATTCTGCACGCTCGCGGGCTACGGCGCGGAAGCGATCAACCCGTACCTCGCGTTCGATACGCTTTCCGTCATGACGCCGGAGCTCGGCGCGGACCTCACGCCCGAGGACGTGAAGAAAAAGTACATCAAGGCCATCGGCAAGGCGCTGCTCAAGGTCATGGCCAAGATGGGCATCTCGACCTACCAGTCGTACTGCGGCGCGCAGATCTTCGACGCAGTCGGCCTGCGCAGCTCTTTCGTGCGCAAGTATTTCACCGGCACGCACACGCAGGTCGAGGGCATCGGCCTGCGCGAGATCGCGCGCGAGACGGTCGACCGTCACACGGCTGCATTTGGCAATGCGCCCGTGCTCGCCAACGCGCTCGAGGTTGGCGGCGACTACGCCTTCCGCATTCGCGGCGAAGCGCATGTCTGGCGTCCGCAGGTGGTCGCTGACCTTCAGCACGCCGTGCGCTCGACCGACAATGCCGACGCCATGAGCGGGCGCGTGCCGCAGAAGTATCGCGATTTCGCCAAGGCCATCGACGAGCAGTCGGAACAGCTGCTCACGATTCGCGGCTTGTTCCGCATCCGCTCCGCGAGCAGCATGGGACGTGCGCCCGTGCCGATCGAGGAAGTCGAGCCTGCGGTCGAGATCGTGAAGCGTTTCGCAACCGGCGCCATGAGCTACGGCTCGATCAGCCGCGAAGCGCACACGACGCTCGCCATCGCGATGAACCGCATGGGCGGCAAGTCGAATACCGGCGAAGGCGGTGAGGAGCCCGACCGCTTCAAGCCGCTGCCGAACGGCGATTCCATGCGCTCCGCGATCAAGCAGATCGCGTCAGGCCGCTTTGGCGTCACGACCGAGTATCTCGTCAACTCGGATATGATGCAGATCAAGATGGCGCAGGGCGCGAAGCCCGGCGAAGGCGGCCAGCTTCCCGGCCACAAGGTCGATGCGACGATCGCCAAGGTGCGTCACTCGACGCCGGGCGTGGGCCTCATCTCGCCGCCGCCACATCACGACATCTATTCGATCGAGGATCTGGCGCAGCTCATCTTCGACCTCAAGAACACGAACCCGGACGCAGCGGTTTCCGTGAAGCTCGTTTCCGAAGTGGGCGTCGGCACGGTTGCCGCCGGCGTCGCGAAGGCGCGCGCGGATCACGTGACGATCTCGGGCTACGAGGGCGGCACGGGCGCTTCGCCGCTGACCTCGCTCAAGCATGCGGGCAGCCCGTGGGAAATCGGTCTGGCCGAAACGCATCAAACGCTGGTCGTGAACCGTCTGCGCGGCCGTATCGCCGTGCAGGTGGATGGCGGTCTGCGTACGGGCCGCGACGTCATCGTCGGCGCACTGCTCGGGGCGGACGAGTTCGGCTTCTCGACGGCGCCGCTGATCGCCGCCGGCTGCATCATGATGCGCAAGTGCCATCTCAATACGTGCCCAGTCGGCGTCGCGACGCAAGACCCGGTTCTGCGCGCCCGCTTCACGGGCCAGCCCGAGCACGTCGTGAACTACTTCTTCTTCATCGCCGAGGAAGTTCGCGAGTACATGGCGCAGATGGGCTATCGCAACTTCCACGAGATGGTGGGACAGAGCGACTGGCTCAACAAGGATCGCGCCATCGATCACTGGAAAGCGCGCGGCCTCGACTTCACGAAGCTGTTCCACAAGCCGCATCCGGCGAAGGGCGTCGCGATATACCATTGCGAGACGCAGGATCACGGCCTCGAAAAGGTGCTCGACAATCAGCTCATCAAGGCTGCGATGCCGGCGCTCGAGTCCAAGAAGCCCGTGAAGGCCGAGTTCGGAATCAAAAACACCGATCGCACGGCGGGCACGATGTTGTCTGGTCAGATCGCCAAGCGCTACGGCCACGGCGGTTTGCCGGAAGATTCCATCTGGCTGACCTTCAAGGGCACGGCGGGGCAGAGCTTCGGCGCGTGGGCGACGCGCGGCCTCACTCTGGATCTCGTCGGCGAAGGCAACGACTACGTCGGCAAGGGCCTTTCGGGCGGCAAGATCATTGTGCGTCCCGATCCCAAGTCCGGCATCGTGCCTGAAGAGAGCATCATCATCGGCAACACGGTGATGTACGGCGCGATCACGGGCGAGTGCTACTTCCGCGGTGTGGCCGGCGAGCGCTTCGCGGTGCGCAACTCGGGTGCTTATGCGGTTGTCGAGGGCACGGGTGATCACGGCTGCGAGTACATGACGGGCGGCGTTGTCGTGGTGCTTGGCCCGACGGGACGCAACTTCGCAGCCGGCATGTCGGGCGGCATCGCCTACGTGCTGGATGAGGCCGGCGATCTCGAGACGCGTCTCAACAAAGAGATGGTCGAGCTCGAGATGCTGACGCCGGATTCGGCGCTGATCGAGAAGCTCACCAAGGGCAACGGCGCGGCTACGCGTGAACTCGCGGAAGTGATGCTCGACATGCGCGAGCAGGATCTCGAGCGGTTGCATGCGCTGATCGTGCGGCATGCGCATTACACCAACTCGGTGAAGGCGCAGACGATCCTGGCGAACTGGGCCGCCTACGTGCCCAAGTTCAAGAAGGTCATGCCGTCCGAATATCGTCGCGCGCTCACGGAGCTCGCCAAGGCAAGGGCGCAGGCTGCAACCGAGCGCGTGCAGGCATAAAAGGAAGAAGAGCGGATTATGGGCAAGCCGACCGGATTTCTTGAGTTCGAGCGCGCGGATCGCAAGTACGAGCCGGTCGAAACGCGCATCAAAAACTGGGACGAGTTCGTGGTTCCTCTCGCGGACGCCGAGGTCAAGACCCAGGCTTCGCGATGCATGGATTGCGGCATTCCGTTCTGTCACAACGGCTGTCCGGTGAACAACCAGATCCCGGATTGGAACGATCTCGTCTACCGCAACGACTGGAAGACGGCGGCGCAGAACCTGCACTCGACCAACAACTTCCCGGAAGTCACGGGACGGATCTGCCCGGCGCCGTGCGAAGCCTCCTGCACGCTCAACATCGACGACGTGCCGGTGACGATCAAAACCATCGAATACTCGATCGCGGAGCGCGCGTTCGAGCAGGGCTGGATCACGCCGCAGCCGGCCGAGACCAAAACAGGGAAGACGGTCGCCGTCATCGGATCGGGTCCTGCAGGTCTCGCTGCCGCGCAGCAGCTCGCGCGCGCCGGCCACGACGTGCACGTTTACGAGAAGAATGCGCGTCCGGGCGGGCTCCTCGTGTACGGCATTCCCGACTTCAAGATGGAGAAGGACATCATCGCGCGCCGCCGTGCGCAGATGGAGGCCGAGGGCGTCGTCTTTCATTGCAACGTCAACGTCGGGCGCGACGTCACGACGAAAGAGCTCGAGGAGAAGCACGACGCCGTGCTGCTCGCCATGGGCTCCGAAACGCCGTTCGACTTCTTTGCCAAATCGCCGGGCCGCGATCTCGACGGCATCCACTACGCCATGGATTTCCTGTCGCAGCAGAACCGCCGCGTCGCGGGTGAGCCGCAGCTTCCCGGTACGAAGGAGATCTCGGCCAAGGGCAAGCACGTCATCGTCATCGGCGGCGGCGACACGGGTTCGGACTGCATCGGCACGTCGATCCGTCAGGGTGCGAAGTCGGTGACGCAGCTCGAAATCATGCCGAAGCCGCCGGTCAAGGAAGACAAGTCTCTCTCGTGGCCGAACTGGCCGCTCAAGCTGCGCATCTCGAGCTCGCAGGCCGAGGGCGCGCACGTCGAATACTCGGTGTCGACCACCAGCTTCTCCGGCGAAGGCGGCCGCGTGAAGAAGCTCAACTACGTGCACGTCGACACGAAGCTGCAGCCGGTTCCGGGTTCGGATGCGTCGCTTGATGCGGATCTGGTGCTGTTCGCGATGGGCTTCTCCGGCCCGACGGACGGCGGCGTGCTCTCGGGCTTCGGCCTCGGTGAAGTGGCGCGCGGCCGCTTCAAGGGCGTGGATGCGAACGAGCGCGACTACAGGCTTCCGGGCAGCGGCAAAATTTTCGCGGCGGGCGACGTTCGCCGCGGCCAGTCGCTCGTCGTGTGGGCGATCCGCGAAGGCCGCCAGGCGGCAAGCTCCATCGACAAGTTCCTGATGGGCAAGACCACGCTGCCGCGCTAGCGAATTTACGCCGACCGATATGCAATCCGCCCCGGACTTGATCCGGGGCGGATTTTTTATTTACGGTTGCGGTGCCGGCGGCGATGGAGGTGGCGTCGGCTGGACTGTCGGAGGAGCAGGCGGGGGCGCCGGAGGCGCGGGCTGCACAGCAGGAGGAGCAGGCTGAGCTGCAGGCGGAGCGGGCTGTGCTGCTGGCGGAGAAGGCTGTGCTGCGGGCGGAGCGGGCTGAGCCGGCGGCGGAGAGGGCTGTGCTGCGGGCGGAGCCGGTGGAGCTGCTTTCGGCGCCGGCGTGGGCGCAACCGCCACAACTGGCCCCAGCGTGGCTACCCAACGGCCGATGGCCGATGCTGCAATCACGAGCACGAAAAAGCCAATGAATGTCGCCGCGATGATGCTGCCGAAGGAAGTATCGTTTGCCGTGACACGCGCCATTGCCTGCCTCCCGATACACATAATCCCAGAATGCTTGTCATTTAGACACGCATCATCGTCTATTTCAATTGACATTTGTAGATCAAACACGCAGGCGCCGCTGGTCCGTGGCCGCGCCTCAGGCATTGTCCAGTCCTTGATGCCGCCAAATGGTGATCTAATATCAAGGTGTGGCGCTGCTTACGCCACGCAACACGAAGGGAAAGTGCCCATGAACACTCCGCTCGAAATCGCCTTCAAGGGATTGGATAAAAGCCCGGCCATCGAAGCCAAAATCGCGGAGCGAGCTGCCAAGCTCGAAAAACATTTTGATCGCATGACCCACTGCCGTGTCGTTGTCGCGGCGCCTCATAAGCACTCGCACAAGGGGAAGACTTACGAGATCAAGATCGACATCGGTATTCCGGGCACGAGCCCGTTGATCGTCACGCACGAATCGACCGTCGGGCAGGCGCAGGAAGATCTCAAGATCGCGCTCAGGGACGCTTTCGACGCTGCTGACCGCCGGCTCGACGAGCTGGTCGACAAGAAGAACGGCGCGTCGCGTGCAGAGCGCAGCCGCCGCCGCCCGAGCAAAATCTCAGACCTCGATTGAGGAGTTCGGAGCCTTCTCGCGCAGCCGCGCGGGGAGGCTTTCATCCGGAATTTTTAGCGAACACTAGTTGCGCTTGCGGCGCTGCGGGGGATCAGATTTTTCCTCCGACGCGACGGTCGCGCCAGTCTCGACGGGTTCCGGCGCATCGAGGAAGGCGGCTTCCGGTGGCGGCGCGGGACGCGGCCAGGAGATGTCGTCGGCGCGGCCCGGCTTCGGAGGCAGACGCTCGCCTTTGAAAAGCACGCGGAAGTATGGCGACTGAGAGGGCGCTAGCCTGCGCTTCCCGCCCGCTTGACCCGCACTCGTCGCCAGCGCAACCGTGCTCATCACTGTCAATCCTCCGGGGATCTGGTCCGTGACCGACTCACCGAGCTGCGAGGGCCGATCGGGGGACTCTCTGCGCGTAACAAGCGCAACGACCGATGCCGGGATTGCGGGCCGCACGATGTCGAGAGCCACGACCTCTTCGCGGCCGCCTTCACTCACGATGCGCAAGTTGATGCGGCCGTTGTCGGCCTTCTGATCGCCCGGGCCGCTTGCCCCGGCTTCGCGGATGCGTGCAGCGCTCGCGTCCGGCCCACGGCCAGCAGCACCCGCAGCGTTGGCCGCGTTGTCCTGCGTTACCTTCTCCGGATTGATCTTCGCCTGCTCGTCTTCGGTGCCATCGAGCGGGATCGCGCGATCGGCCCGAGCCTGCGTGATGTCGCGGCGCAGTTCGCGGTCAACGAAGTAGGCCAGCTTGCGATTGCCGTCCCAGGTGAAATAGACGCCATCTCCGGCGCGCAGACGGCGGATCTTGCCGGTCACGTCCGGTCCGTACTGACTGTAGCCGCCGTTCTCGTCGATGAATGCGGCATAGGTGTCGATATACTTCGCGCCATTGAGATAGGCGCGCTCGCGCAGCATGCTGTTCATCATCTGCACGTCTTCGTCCGCGTCCGAGCGGCGCACGTTCGGCAGACCCAGCCAATAGGCGGCGACGTTGCGCCGCTTCAGCATTTTCAAGAGACGGTCGCTGCGCGCCGCATATTCCCGGCGCCAACCCGGGGTGCCGACCATGACGCGCTTGCCGGTCGCGGCTTCGCGCACGGAGACCCGGTCCCATGCCCCCATCATGATGATCGCGATCTGTGGGGAATCGGACTTCAGACTTTCCTCGAGCGCGATGAGCTTCTCGTCGAAGTCGCGGCGCATCAGGCCGCCGAGCGACAGGGGCACATTGCGAATGACGACGCGGGCATCTTTCTGGAAGATCTCGCGCGCGCCGCCGAGCAGCCCTTCCGCGAGATCGTCACCGATCATGACAATGTTGTAGGTGTCATTTGGCGGAAACGGATTGATGAAGCTGGCGCCGGCGGGATCCTCCTGCGCAACAGCCGGCATCGCCGTCGCAAGTACGGCGGCAACAAAAGCTGCAAGCAGGAGCGTCGGTCGCGCGCGCATGCCTTTCCGACCTTGTTTCAGGTGCGAACGTTGCCGATCACGGCTTCGACTCACGCGAGGCGGTCTTTCGCACGTGACCAAGAACGGTATCGGAGGGCCAACAGTCAACCTTCAAGTTGTTGGCGCGCTCATACAGACCGATGACCTTGCGCGTGTTCGATCCGACTTTGCCGTCGATTTTTTCGACGTCGTATCCAGCAGCCTGCAAACGCTCCTGAATCTCCTCGATATTGCGCGTCTTCTGCGGGCCTGTTCCACCCCAGGGCGTAATGAAATCTCCGCCTCCCGCGATGCGATCGGCGAGGTTGCCTACGAACACCGCGTAGAGATCCGACATGTTGTAGCGGCGAATGACTTTGTAATTTTCGAGCACGAGGAATGATGGGCCGTATCCGCCGGCGGGGCTCATCATGTAGGCGTTGAGCGCGAGCTGCTCGTCGGTCCAGGGGCGGCCGTTGGCGCGCTTCAACCCGAGTTTCGCCCATTCTGCAATGGTGCGCTCCTGGGTTGGGCCTTCATAGCCGCAGTCGGCCTCGCGCGTGAGTTTGACTTCATATCCCCAGGTCTGTCCGGCGACCCAACCCTTGCCCTTGAGCTGGCTGGCAGCGGACGCCAACGCATCCGGCACGGAGTTCCAGATGTCGGTCTTGCCGTCGCCGTCGAGGTCGTGCGCGTGCTTGAAGTACTCGCTCGGCATGAACTGCGTCAGCCCCATCGCGCCCGCCCAGGATGCCCGCATGGTGGAACGGGGAACGCCGGATTCGAGCATCTTCAATGCCGCCAGCAGTTCGATGCGGAACATGTCCTTGCGACGGCCGAGGTAGGCCTGCGTTGCCACGACGTTGATCGCATCATGAGGCAGCTTGTGATGACCGAATGCGGTCTCGCGGCCCCAGATGGCGAGCACGGAGTAGCGGTCGACGCCGAGGTCGCGCTCGATCTTCGCGAGTGTGTCTTTGTGTTTCGCAGCAAGGTCCCGCCCCGTGGCGGCAAGGCGTGTGAGGTAAGCCTTATCGAGATATTCGGATGGGGCGCGCGTGAACTCCGCCTGGCCGCTTGCGTCATTCGACGGGCGGCCTGGCAGATCGAGATCCGGCAACTTCAGATTGGGTTCGAAACCGCGCAGCGCCTTGTCGAAGGTGGCGCGGGACACGCCTTCGGCTTGCGCATCCGGCCACAGGCCTTCGATCCAGGCATCGAGTTTCGCGTCCGCATATGCGGGGACGGAAAGGACCGCCAGGACGAGTGCAGCTATCGACGCTATCGCGACACGCACCGCCGCAGGCAAACGGGTATCGCCAACGGCGAACCGAAGGCGCGTAACTGAAGTGTGATGTGCCAAGTCTCTCGCTTCCTTAGCGGCGCCGGATAACGGCGTTCATTCGATGGGCCGATCTCGAGGCAAACCCCTTTTCACGTGTGCGCGATTCAGGGCTTTTTTGGGGCTCGGACCTCGAGAAAAAGCCGGCGCTTGAGGGGAACTCGCCGCGGCGCCAAAGGTTGTAGCGCGGGTTATCCTTTGTTCCGCTTCCGGGCTTGCTAGCCGCCCCCGCGGCATCGGATAAAGGCGGCGCCTCACTGTACCCTCCAGACCTTCCCTCCCAAGCAACATCGGTATCCTGATGACCAAAGCCAAGCGCATTCGCAAAGCCGTGTTTCCTGTCGCGGGTCTCGGCACTCGCTTCCTCCCGGCGACCAAGGCCGTGCCGAAAGAGATGCTGACGGTCGTCGACAAGCCGGTGATCCAGCACGTCGTGAATGAAGCGAAGGCAGCGGGCATCGAGCATTTCGTGTTTGTCACGGGACGCGGCAAGGCCTGCATCGAGGATCACTTCGATCATCAGTTCGAGCTCGAGGCGACACTTTCGGGCAAAAAGAAAACGCGCGAACTCGAAGAGCTTCTCTCGGAGCTTCCTGCAGCGGGGCAAGCGAGCTTCACGCGCCAGCAAGCGCCGCTCGGGCTTGGGCATGCCGTCTGGTGCGCGCGCGATATCGTCGGCGACGAGCCGTTCGCGTTGCTGCTGCCGGACATGCTCCATCACGGCAAGACGCCGTGCCTCAAGGACATGATGGATGCCTATGAAGAGACCGGCGGCAACCTCATCGCCGTTTCGCCGGTGCCGGAGGACCAAACGCATCAATACGGCATCGTTGGTGTTGCAGATGCCAAGGCGAAGGTGAGCCGCATCTCGCAAATGGTCGAGAAGCCGCCGAAGGGCACCGCGCCCTCTAACCTTCACATCACTGGCCGCTACATTCTCCAGCCGCAGATCTTCGACCTGCTCGCCAAGCAGACACCCGGCGCGGGAGGAGAAATTCAGCTCACCGATGCCATGATCACCCTGAGCGAAATGCCGGACTCCGCCTTTCACGCCGTACGCTTCGACGGCGACATCTATGATTGCGGCTCCAAAATCGGCTTCCTGCTCGCGAACGTCGCTTACGGTCTCGAGCGTGAGGATCTCGGTCCTCAGCTCAAGGCGGCACTCAAAGATTTGCTCTGAGTCCTGACCTTCGCACGGTTCCGGTGTCTGCCTCCACTTTAACGGTGCCAAAAAATGGCCCGAATCCGGGCTGTTCGGCACGATGTTGCCCGTTTCCGGTGTCATGGGGTTCGGCTATGGTCGGGCGCTGACCTCGGCTGACTTTTCACGCCGGGCGACCTCACGCCGAACCCTCAGTGCATGGCCGGAGACTTGGAATGGCACGTAAGCGACCCGATGTGACCTCGGCATCGATGCACAAATCGCTGACCCCACCGGGCGTGTTCCTCGTTCGAATGTTGGTGTTTCTGACGCTGGTCGCGTTTCTTGCCGTCATCCTGCACGAGCAGCTCACGCTGGCCATGATGAGTAATCCGGGTCTCAACGGCCTCATTCTCGGCGTGCTCGCCATCGGCATCATCTATGCGTTTCGGCAGGTGATCCGCCTCTATCCGGAAATCCGCTTCGTCAACGCGTTCCGCATTTCGGACCCTGGCCTCGCGAGCGGGCACCAGCCGGTGCTGCTCGCGCCGATGGCGACGATGCTTCGCGACCGCACCGGCTCGCTCTCGCTTTCGACGGTGTCGATGCGCACCATCATGGACAGCATCGGCTCGCGTCTCGACGAAGCGCGCGACACGGGCCGATACATGGTCGGGCTGCTCGTGTTCCTCGGTCTGCTCGGCACGTTCTGGGGCTTGCTTGAAACGATCACCTCGGTCGGCGGCGCGATCGCCGCGCTCGATACGTCGGGCAACGGCACCGTTGCCGTCTTCGATGAGCTCAAGGCCGGTCTCGCCGCGCCGCTCAAGGGCATGGGCACCGCCTTCTCGTCATCCCTGCTCGGTCTTTCAGGCTCGCTCATTCTCGGCTTCCTCGAACTGCAGGCGAGCCATGCTCACAACCGCTTTTACAATGAACTTGAGGAATGGCTGTCCGGCATCACCGAGCTGACGCCGGGTTCCTCAAGCGCTACCGAGCAGGCGAGCCGTCAGCTTCTTTCCGCAGTGTTCGAGATGCAGCGCGCGGTCGAAGATCTTTCGAAGGGCCTCAAGGGCGGAGACGCCAGCTCGTTCGGCGGCGTTCCGGGGGCCGGATCAGACGATCATGTGCGCGATCTCGCGCGCGGTGTGAACCAGCTCGTTAGCCAGATGCGCGCCGAACAGAAGGTCGTGCGCGAGTGGGTCGACGAGCAGGCGACGCAACAGACAGAAGTCACGAACGTGCTCCGCGACCTCGCGCAAAGCATGCTGAAGAGAGGTTAGGATCATGGCGCGCGGGCGCTCGCGGCGCAGCGGCGAGTACGGCGAGTTCTGGCCGGCTTATGTGGACGTGCTCAGCACGCTTCTGCTCGTGGTGACGTTCCTGATGTCGATCTTCATGATCTCGCAGTATTTCGCGACGCAAGAAGCGAGCGGCAAGGATACGGCGCTGCTTCGGCTCAATCGGCAGATCGCCGAGCTGACCAATCTGCTTTCTCTCGAAAAGGGCAAGTCGCGTTCGGCCGAAGATGAGCTGGCTTCACTGCAAGCGACCCTCGCTGACCTCAAGACCGAGAAAGACAAGCTCTCGGGCTTCGCGCTTTCCGGCGACGAGAAGGCCAAGGCCGCGGAAGGGCGTATTCAGTCGCTCGAAGCCGATCTCACGGCGCAGAAGAACATCTCGAACGAGGCGCTGGCGAAAGTCGATCTCTTGAACCAGCAGATGCTGGCGCTGCGGCGTCAGCTTGCGGCTCTCAACGAGGCGCTGGAAGCCTCCGAGCGTAAGGACAAGGACAGCCAGGACCGCATCAAGGATCTCGGCGCGCGTCTCAACGCTGCGCTTGCCCGGCAGGTGCAGGAGCTGCAGCGGTATCGTTCGGACTTCTTCGGACGCCTGCGCGAACTCCTGAAGGACCGCAAGGATATCCGCGTCGTCGGCGACCGCTTCGTCTTCGAATCCGAGGTGCTGTTCCCGTCCGGCTCCGCGACGCTGACACCGGAAGGCTACGCGGCGATGGATCAGCTCGCGAGCGCTGTTGCCGATCTCGCGCGCACCATTCCGCCCGAGATCAATTGGGCTCTCCAGGTGGATGGCCACACCGACATCCGTCCGATCGCGAGTTCGACGTTCCCATCCAACTGGGAGCTTTCGACAGCGCGCGCGGTTGCAGTGGTCAAGTATCTCGCGACACGCGGCGTGCCGGCCGAGCACCTGGTGGCTGCTGGACACGGCGAGTTCCAGCCACTCGAAAAAGGCGTCGACGAGGACAGCCTCAGGCGCAACCGGCGTATCGAGCTCAAGCTGACGAACAGGTAGGCGGGTGCTCTCGCCTTACCGGGCGGGAGTGCTGTGCGTGGATCTCTACTGCGCGAAATCCGCAGGGTCGGCGCCAAACAGCTCGTATGGAAGGTTGTGCTGCTGGCGCCACCAGTCCCAGGCCACATCCGTAGGGCCGAGCGCGAGTTCGACGAGATTCCATGCCTCGCCCTCCCGTTGCAGCAGGAACACGTTGTTCTCGGCGTCGAACATGCCCTGCTTCACGTCCTCGGCAAACTTCGTGGCGCTCCAGTCAATCTCCGCGCCGCCGGGCCGTTGCAGCCTGACGTTGCCGTAGGCCCAGTCGCCCATGACGTTGAGGTCATGGACGACGAATTCGACCGGCGCGCCGACCTGCTCCTCGAAGGCGGGGCGAACCGCATCGAGAAGTTCTGTGCGAAGCGGCGAGCCGCGAGGTGGAGATTCGATCTCGGCTGCTCGGGCGCCGGCGAATGTGATCAGGCACGCGAGGCCGGCGGCAAGGAACGTCGTCATGCGCATGAGAGGAGCCCGCGTTGCAGCTTGTACCAGCCAACACTCTGGCGCGCTTCAGGCGCTCAGTCGAGGGCGAAGGCAGTTTCGATCGCAGCTTGGGCGGGGGCTAGGTGGAAAGCGGTTATACCGTGCGGGCCGCCGGCCGGCAGGTCCAGTTCTTCGCAAACCAGTTGGGGTTATGCTCGTTCCACTTGGCGATTTCGGAGTGACTCATCATGACGCACATCATGGGGCCTGCACTCTCGCCCATGACCGTCAGGCTCACCTCTTTGCAGCGCGCTTCGTCGTGCAAAAGGCACGCTGCGATGACGAGTTCCAACATCTCAAAACTCCACGCATGCGAACGGCATGCGCCTCATCATTCTGACTTTATTTCAGCGCCGGAGAACGATCATTTCTCGTGCGCAGGTCGTAAATTTCACGCCGCAAATCCGTAACGCTATAACGGGCATAAATTCGGCCGGCCGAATTCACCGCGTTTCTATAAGTTTCGCGACGGGATTATCGGATCAGATCTTGGCGTAGCGTCCGGCCGGACGGCATGCCCATTTCTTCGCAAACCATTTCGGGTTGCCTTCGGTCCACTTCGCGATTTCGACGGGACTCATCATCATGCACTGCATGGGCGTGGTGCTCTCGGCCATATAGGTCAAGCTCACTTCTTTGCAGCGTGAGTGATCTTCCAGGAGGCAAACAGAGACGACAAGCTCCAGCATTTTCGACCCCGAGTTCGAGCTATCCGCTTTGCGCGGCCCATAACCCTCGAGGCGTGTCGTCCCTTTTTCTTTTCTTCTTGACCCTAAGGGTGGCGGCGAATCAGAACGCGCACAAGAAGCTTTCGTGTGCAAAGCAATGCAAGGATTCTGGGCTGAGACGTTTGAGCATCATCGAATTGCCCGCGACAGAAACTCGATTTATTTGGCGAACATGGAGTTTTTGGCAATCCGTAATCTTATGGTGTTTTGTTTCGGCAGCTCATTTTTTGGGCATGGGGCGAGTTGTCCCATCCAGGGTGTTGCTTTTCTGCTCGCTGGATAACGTCTTCAGAAAAGCGACCAACGAGGCTTTTTCCGTTTCCGTCAGCTTGAGATCGCGAACCAGTGTTGGCGCCAACGATGGGCGTATGACGAGGCCACTTGAGTAGTGGTCTACGACATCTTCCAGCGTCGCGAGCGAGCCGTCGTGCATGTACGGCGCGGTTCGTGCGACTTCGCGCAGAGACGGCGTTTTGAACTCTGGAAGCCCGGCCCCGTCCTTCGACAACGCGCCGCGCCCGATATCATTTCCCGGAAGTCCCGCGTCATGAAACGCGTCGTCTGTCAGGCGCCACCCGCCATGACAGGATACGCATCCGCCTTTGCCGACGAAGATGGCAAATCCTTCGCGTTCCTGATCGGAGAGTGCTGCGTCTTCGCCATCAACCCATTTATCGAAACGCGTTTCGGGCGAGACGAGCGAGCGCTCGTAGGCTGCCAGTGCTGCAAGAACGTTGGCTTCGTTTGCGACCGGTTCGCTCGGGAAAACCGATGTGAAGCGATCAGTCATGACAGGATCTGACGCGAGGCGTTCGCCGATGACGGCGAAATCGCCCGCAAGCTCGTTCGGAGCGAGGATCGGCACGCGGGCCTGCTCTTCCAGTGTCGGCGCGCGGCCGTCCCAAAAGAAAGAGCTGGCCCAAGCCAGGTCATAAAGCGCGGGCGCATTGCGGGAGAGGATCGACCCGTCCGCCCCCATCGCCGTCTTGCGGCCATCTGTGAAAGCGCGTTCAGGGTCATGGCAGGTGGCGCAGGAAGCGTGACCAGCGCCCGAAAGGCGCGGATCGTGAAAAAGCTCTCGCCCCAGCGCGATCTTGGCTTCTTCCGCAGGGTTGGGCGCTGCAATCGGCGGCCGGGCAAAAATTGCGCGCCAGACCGCGTCCCGGGAGCCTGGCGCGGCTGCCGGCGCCTGATTGAGCGCCAAAGGCGCCGGGTGGCTTTCAGCTGACGCCTGAGAATGTGGGACAACGACAACCGCGGCGAGGCAAACGGCGGCGGCCAACGCCGGCAGACCGGCCGCCCGGGAGCCGTGAGATCGCAATCGCTTTCGATGCCAAAAGTGGTTCGTCATGAGGGCATTATAGTCCGCCAGAGCGGTTCGCGTCCGGTCTTCGGTGCTCCGATATGAGGCCCGGAAGCGGGGCCATTCCTCACCGTGGCCGCGGCAGCACGCCTCGCCGCTGGAACGCGGCTGGCACAGAAACGCCGCTTGACCGGCGGGTCAACCTCTTCCATCCATTAACGATCAAATTCATTTGGCGCGGATCAACAGTCTGGTCCGCAAGCCTATCGTTTTCAGGGAGCATGAAGCGCCGCCGGCCCTCCTTTCCGGCCGCTTTTGGGGGATATTCATGGCAGCTGGAATGGAGGAAGCACCGTCGGTGCAGGCGGCACTCGTGCGGCCCGTGACCCTCGGCTGGTTTCTCAAGCGTTCGCTCATCGGCATCGCCATTCTGATGGTAGCCATGGGCGGTCTTGCGTGGCTGACCTACAATTCCATCGACCCCGAGACCGACGGCGATCTTGAACCGAAGGCTGCGAACGTGGTGCGCGACGCGCCCGTCCACTCCACCTCGCTCGACCTCTAGTCCGCCCAAAGGCGGCTGCCGCGCGGGCTTGAGATCCGGCCTTGGGTTGCGCGTGCCGGGACGTCATCGGCGTCTCACATTGCGGTGCTATTGCCCCCGCAGTCTGTTCCGACTTTGCAAGATCACAAGAAGCGGTCTAGGTTCCGGTTGATCCGCCGCGCCCGATCGAGGCTATCCCGTGCAGATGTCCCTGAACGATCTCGTGCTGTTCGCCATCATCGCCGCAGGCGCGTTCTATCTCGGCTACCAGTTCGGCCGCCTCAAGACGCTCGCCGAGCGGGGCGGCCGGCCCATGAACGAGAGCAACACCAGCCCGCTGCCTGGACCGCTCGATCAACCCTACAACGACCCGGCTCCGGTTCCACAGCGCAGAGGCCCTCCGCCGCCGACATCGGCCGGAAGCGATGGCCCGTCCTGGTCAGGCGGCAGCAGCAGCGCTCCGCCCAGGCGTTCGTCCAAACCCCCGCCCGCGGCGGCTGGTCTCATGGGCACAGGAGACGCGGAAAAGTCCGGCAAGGGACAAAAATAAAGCTCAATTCGCCGTCCAGCCTCGGGCTCGGATTTCAGGCGTGAGCCACGTTAGAGGCCCTAAGCCACAAGGCTATTTTCGATGCGTCTCGCAATGTTGGCCCGTAACGCGGGCCTTTACTCGCATCAGCGCCTCGTCGAGGCAGCGGCGGCGCGCGGGCACACCCTCGACGTGATCAACACGCTGCAAGTGCATATGAACATCACGTCCAACAAGCCGATGCTGCGCTACGGCGGCAAGCCGTTGCCGCTTTACGACGCCGTCATTCCGCGCATCGGGGCGTCCGTCACGCACTACGGCCTCGCGGTGCTGCGCCAGTTCGAGATGCAGGGCGTGTTTCCGCTCAACGAGAGCGTCGCCATTGGCCGATCGCGCGACAAACTCCGGGCGCTGCAGCTTCTGGCGCGTGCCGGCATCGGGCTGCCCGTGACGGCGTTCGCGCACGGCCCTAAGAAGGCCGAGGATGTCATCAAGGAAGTGGGCGGCGCGCCCGTGGTGATCAAGCTCGTCGAGGGCACGCAGGGAATGGGCGTGATCCTGGCTGAAACGGAAGCGTCGGCAAAGTCCATCATCGAAGCGTTCAGCGCGGCGAACATCAATATTCTCGTGCAAGAATACGTCGCGGAAGCCGAGGGCAGCGACGTTCGCGTGCTCGTCGTCGGGGGGCAGGTCGTGGCCGCGATGCGCCGCGTCGGCAAAACGGGCGAGTTCCGGTCGAACCTGCATCGCGGCGGCATCGCCGAGGAAACGCCCGTGAGCGAGGAAGAGCGCGACACGGCAGTGCGCGCCGCCGCCGTGCTAGGCCTTAACGTGGCCGGCGTCGATATGCTGCGCTCCAATCGCGGCCCGATGGTGCTGGAAGTCAATTCCTCGCCAGGCCTTAAGGGCATCGAGCGCGCCACAAATGCGGACGTAGCGGGGGCGATCATCGCCTTCATTGAAACGGCGGCCGCGCACGGCCAGACCGAAACCAAAGGCGCGAAAGGCTGAGCGCGGACGTTTCCAGAGCTAGTTGCACGGCCACCTCTGCGGATGCTTGATCGGCTGAGGCAAGCTCGCTTATCCTCATCCGATGGCGGGGAGTTAACCTAGCTACTCGTATCCTTTGCGCGGGGCCGCACCGTCGCCTCGATATTCGCGATCATGAGGATGAGCGCACTCGAGACCCAGCGGCGGCCAGGACGGGATTACGGATGACGGAACAGCAGAAGCACTTTCCCGAGTTCTATGTCACGACACCGCAGCCTTGCCCGTATCTGTCGGGCAAGCTCGAGCGCAAGCTTTTCACGCACCTCACGCACGACAAGCCGCTGGCGCTGATCGACAACCTGCTCAAGGGCGGTTTCCGTCGCAGCCAGAACATCGCCTACATGCCCTATTGCGAGGGGTGTCATGCGTGCGTGTCCGTGCGCATCCTGGTCGACGAGTTCGAGCCGGGCCGCACCATGAAGCGCACGCTCGACCGTAACCGCGATCTCGTGGCGCGGCGCGTCTCCGCAATCCCGACATCCGAGCAGTACAGCCTCTTCCGCAGCTATATCGATGCTCGCCACTCGGACGGCGGCATGGCGGACATGAGCGTGCTCGACTACGCGATGATGGTCGAGGACAGCGTGGTGCGCACGTTTCTGACCGAGTACCGCGCGAAGCCCGAGCACCCGCTCGAAGACCACATCGAGACTTGGCCGCTCACGGGCGTCGCGCTCTGCGATCGTCTCTCGGACGGCATTTCCATGGTCTACAGCTTCTATGAACCGCTCGAGACGGAGCGCAGCCTCGGCACGTACATGATCCTCGAGCACATCGACTACGCGCGCCGTCTCGGTTTGCCGTATCTGTATCTCGGTTACTGGATCGAGGGCTCGCGCAAGATGAGCTACAAGACGCGGTATCAGCCGCAGGAGCACCTCGGCCCGGACGGCTGGGTGCGCGTCGACAAGCGCTAGAGCTTAAGCGCGGCCTACTTCGCGAGCTCAGTATCGAGCTTCTTGAACATGTAGGTCCATTTTTCGGTCTGAGTGTCGATCAGAACCTGCATCTTGCCGCGCAGTTCGCCCAGCATCGTGCAATTGGGCTCGGCTGCATTGGCGCCCTCCTGCCCCAGCGACGAGATCGACGCCAAAAGCTCGTTCGTTTTGCCGTCGTAAATCGTGATCTGCTCGTCGCGGACGAAAGGCTCGGCTTCCTTCAGGAACTGGTTGTCATTCCAGGCGCGCTTCTCCTTGAGCTGGCGCAGCTTGCCCTGGAAATCCGGACGGTTTTTGTTGTTGAGGTCGCGCAGGGATTCTGCTGCGTGATCGACGGCGCTCTCGAACTCGGACTTGGAGCAAGTCTCCGGAACGGCGGCCGCGCTTGGGGCGTCCTGGCCCACGGCTGGCACATTCGCCACGCAAAGGGCGGCGGCCACAAAAAGCCCGAGCTTCGCAACTTGTAACACGCCCGTCGGCCTCATTCTTCGCCCCATGACCTCTCCTAACGGGGCTCCGGGCCTGAGGCAAGCCGGACCGGGGAGCATTCCCCCCAGCCCGTACTAATTTCAGCTGCCGCGTGGCTTTTATCGGAACTGCGGTCCGAATTTGTTGGAGCGCGGGAAGCCCTTCGGAGCCACGCGTCCGGCCTGTGAACGCTGGCCGACCCATTCCTTCAGCTCGCTCCATTCGAGCGTGAAGCTGCGGCCCGCCGCGTCGAGCCAGGTGAGGCCTTCCTTCTTGAAGAACACCCGGACGTCCGTCAGGGCGCCGTCCTTGAAGCGCTGCAAGATCGTGCCCTTGCCGCGGGTCATTTCGTTGACCTCGGAGAGCGGGAAGACGAGCATCTTGCGGTTTTCGCCCATCGTGGCGACGTAATCGCCATCCACCGGAACGCAGACGCGGGCTTCCTCGTCGGCGGCAACGTTCAGGACCTGCTTGCCCTTGCGGGTGGAGGCGATCACTTCGTCCTCACTGACGACGAAGCCGTAGCCTCCCGTCGAAGCGACGAGCAGTTTGCGGCCCGGCTCGTAAACGAAGCACTCGGCGAAATCCTGGTTCTCCTCGAGGTCAACCATCAGGCGCAACGGCTCACCATGGCCGCGGCCGCCCGGGAGCTGGCCCGCCTCAATGGTGAAGAACTTGCCGTTAGTGGCAAAGAGCACGAGCTTGTCCGTCGTCTGCGCTTTTACGGCGCGCTTCAGGCTGTCGCCCTGTTTGAAGTCGAGCTTGGATAGATCGTCCTGATGGCCCTTCAGCGCGCGGATCCAGCCCTTGTCGGACAGGATGATCGTGATCGGCTCCTTCTCGACGAGCGCGGCATCGAGATCGACGTCGATCTCTGGGGCGTCCGCGAAGGTCGTGCGTCGGCGGCCGAGGTCGGTCTTCTTCGAATAGCGCTCACGCGTGGCGCGGACCTCTTCCGAGATGCGATCCCACTGCAAGTCGTCGGACTTCAGAAGCTCCTTGAGCTGGCGACGCTCCTTCGAGAGCTTGTCGTGCTCGGCCTTGATCTCGACTTCCTCGAGCTTCGACAGGCTCTTCAAGCGCAAGTTCAGGATGGCGTCGGCCTGGACTTCCGAAAGCTTGAAGCGCTCGATGAGCTTGGCCTTCGGATTGTTCTCGAAGCGGACGATGCGGATCACCTCGTCGATATTGAGATAGGCGATCAGGTAGCCGTCGAGCACTTCCAGGCGATGCTCGATCTTCTTCAGCCGGAACTCGGAGCGGCGCACGAGCACGTCGATCCGGTGCTCGAGCCATTGCTTCAGCACGTCGCGCAGCGAAAGCACATTCGGAATCTGTCCGGCCGAGAGCACGTTCATGTTGAGGCCGAAGCGGACCTCGAGCTCCGTCAGGCGGAACAGGCTTTCCATGAGCAACATCGGATCGACCGTGCGGCTCTTGGGCTCGATGATGAGACGGACTTCCTCGGCGGACTCGTCGCGGACGTCGCCCAGCAGCGGCAGCTTCTTCTCGGTCAGCAGCTCCGCGATTTTCTCGACGAGCTTCGCCTTCTGCACCTGATACGGGATCTCGGTGATGACGACCTGATAACCGCCGCGACTCGTCTCTTCCTTCTCCCACTTGGCGCGCAGGCGGAAGCCGCCGCGGCCGGTCTTGTAGGCTTCGAGGATGCTCTCGCGCGGCTCGACGAGCACGCCGCCCGTCGGGAAGTCCGGACCGGGGATCATCTCGACCAGCTTCTCGATGGTCGCGTTGGGGTGCTTGATCAGATGCAGCAGCGCGGCGCACAGCTCATCGGCGTTGTGGGGCGGGATGTTCGTCGCCATGCCGACGGCGATGCCAGCAGAGCCGTTGGCGAGCAGGTTCGGGAACGCCGCGGGCAATACCGCGGGCTCGTCCTTCGAGCCGTCATAGTTCGGGCGGAAGGCGACCGTGTCTTCGTCGATGCCTTCGAGGAGGTCGGAGGCGACGTCCGTCAGGCGGGCTTCCGTGTAGCGATCGGCGGCGGGGTTATCGCCGTCGATGTTGCCGAAGTTGCCCTGGCCATCGACCAGCGGATAGCGCACGGCGAAATCCTGCGCCAAGCGGGCGAGCGCATCGTAGATCGCCTGGTTGCCGTGGGGGTGGTAGTCACCCATCGTGTCGCCGACGATCTTGGCGCACTTCCTGAAGCCGCCATCGGGATCGAGGCCCAGCTCGCGCATGGCGTAGAGGATGCGCCGGTGCACGGGCTTCAGGCCGTCGCGCACGTCCGGCAGCGCGCGGTGCATGATGGTGGAAAGGGCGTACGCGAGGTAACGCTCCTCGAGCGCGTCCTTGAGCGTCACCGGCTCGATGGGGCCGGGTCCCGGCAGAATCGGTTTGTCTGTCATAGGGTCTGGTTACTGCCCTCGGACTGCCCTCTCAAGTGCCGCGGCGCCACAGGTTGCAGCAACACACAATTTATGTCACGGCGCCTTGTCTTTGCCGCCCTCCACGCCGATGTTTCGGCCGTTCTCAGCAACTCCCGGACCTCATGCCCGCCCAGATCCCCGATACGCCGACCGTCGAAGCGGCCATCATCGAGATGACCAACACCTACCGGGGCAACCAGAACCTCGGCGCGCTCAAGGCCAATCCGAACCTCACCAAGGCGGCCAGGATCTATGCCGCGTTTCTGGCGAAGAGCGGGATGTTCTCGCACACCGCCGACGGCAGGCAGGCCGGTGACCGCATCACGTCGGCGGGCTATTCCTGGTGCCAGATCGGCGAGAACCTCGCGATGCATCTCGACAGCCGTGGCTTCGAAGCGCGATCGCTGGCGCAGAAGTCCGTGGAGGGATGGATTAATTCTCCGCCGCATCACAAGAACCTCGTCGCGCCTTACATGACGGAGATCGGCGTCGGCGTGGCGCGCGCGCCGGGCAAAGATCCCAAGTTTCTTTCCGTGCAGCTTTTCGCGCGGCCGCAGTCGCTGCAGTACGAGTTCCAGATCTCGAACACGACACGCGACGTGGTGGGCTATTCGTTCGGCGGCGAGGAGCACGAGATCAAGCCGCGCTATTCGGTGACGCATTCTTCGTGCAACCCCGGCGAAGTCACGTTCGACAGCTTCGGCAGCGGGCTGTGGGCAAAGAAGCTTTCGATGCGTTACGAAGCGCGCGATGGGCTCGTCTACAAGCTCGAACCGGGCCCGGACGGCGATGTCCGCATCGACGTCGCTCCGCTCGCGCGGGTCAGGTAGCGGTTTCGTTGAGGCGCTTCAGAAGCGTGAGAAGACGCGTGCGCGCGTCGGGTATCTGTTCGCCGCGCGGCTGGAACACGCGCGTTTCGAGAAAGTGGCCGGAGAGAGCAAAGGCGCTTTCGATATCGCCCTGCGTGACGGCTGCTCTGCGTCCTGGCAACAGGAACGGCGGAAGGGTGAGGAGCCGATCCCGATAGGGTTCGCCCGCAGAAGCCGATACCGCGCGGCCCGTCTTCGGCGACACGTAGATCAGGTCGTCATTGATGCCCGTTGCCGCGCACTGCGTCAGATCGAGGCCGACGCCGAGTTCGTCCAGCAGCGCCAATTCCCATCGTGCCAGCAGAGCCGGCCACACGCTCGCGTCATCAAGGTAAGCCAGCACGAACAGCGTCACCTCGTAGAGGTTCGGATGCGGATCTCGCTCCGGCAGGAGGCGCGCAAGCGTGCAAAGCGACGTGAGACCCGCGAGCGCCGCCGGATCATCCATGGCGCCTGCCGCGTAGCCGCGGATCAGCTCGAGGTTCATGTGGCCGAGATGATCGGCGAGGCGCGCCTTCCATGTGGCATCGACATGATTGCCGATCTGCAGCACGGGACGTTGCTTGCGCGAACGCCCGCCGTGCACGAGCCCCATGTGGCGGCCGTGCGCACGCGTCAGGATTTCGACCACTGCTGCCGTTTCGCCGTGCGCGCGCACGGACAGGATCACGCCTTCGTCTGACCAGTTCATGGGCCGAGTTTAGACGAAGCCGGGCGGGCGCAGTAAGGGGGATGGGACGTTTTCGCAGAAAGCGGCCGCGCGAGGGTCAGCCTTCGCCCTTCTCCACCTTGGCGGTGTACTCGTCCAAGGTGATGAAACCCTGCTCCAAAGCCGCCGCCTGGTCTTCGGGAGTGAGCACGTCATGCACGACCTCGAGGCGTTTCCATTCGGCAAGGGGTGCCGCACCGTCAGCGTCCGGCACGTACTTGGACTGGGCGCCGCGCGTATATTTGTGCACATAGCGCGGACAGTTGACGAAGATCTGCTCCGGCCGCACGGAGACCAGGAGCTGAGCTCCCGGAATATCGTTCTTTCCTTCGATGAGGCTTGCGACGCCCTGCACCCGCAGGCGTCTCGGCCGCTCGAAGTCCATGAACAGCAGTCCGACTTTGGGGCTATGGCGGATGTTGCCCATCGAAAGGAACATGCCGTTTCCATCGAAGGACGGAAAGATCAGCTCGTTGTTTGCGACGCGCACGAACCCCGGTGCGCCGCCTTTGTAGGACACGGTCGGGTTGCCCTGCGGGTCCACGGTCGAGAGGAAGAAGAAATCGCGCTCAGAAATGAACGCGATGTCCTGCTCTGTGAACTCCGAGTGCACGATCGCTTGCGCAGTCCGGTCCGCGAGCGCCCGCATGTCGTAGCGATCTTGGATTTCTCGATGGCAGTCGGAATAGATCTCCGGCACGTGACACCCCAAGATTTTGCGTTTCCGTCAGGTCGGTTGCAGTTGCGCTTTCGGAACGGTGCCGCGCTCTTCGACCAGAGCGAACAGTTCGTCGACGCGTCGCCGTTCCGAAGCCGACACCGGTATCATGTAGGCGCAGGCCACGTAGATCGCCAGGTTGACGGCCAGCGCGATGGCACCCGAGGTCAGACCATAGGCCCAAGGCAAATAGCCCGGAAACAGGATCTCGAGTGCGACCGCGACGACGAAGCCTGCCGTCATGCCGGCGATCGCGCCTTGCTTGTTTCCGCGCTTCCAGAAGATGCCGAGGAATTGCGGAACCGCCAACTGGATGATGCCCTGATAGGCGAGGACGGCGAGCGAGAATAGAGCGGGAAGTTCCAGGCACGCGAGCCACGACGACAGCAATGTCAGCCCGAGCATGCCGATCTTGGCGAACACGATGAGCTGCTTCTCGCTAAGCTTGGCGTAGTTGCCCAGGAGATCGTTGGCGATCTGCGCGCCGGTGGCCTGGATGTTGCCGTCCGTGTGCCCCATGGATGCGGCGAGCACGATCACGCCCGCGAGCCCCAGCAGCCAGAGGCCACCTGCCTCTTTGCTCACTATGAACCAGACATCGTTCGGAGCTTCGGCAACGCCGGCGACTTTCGACGCGAGCATGCCGAAGACGAGTAGCGCCACCCCGAACAGAAACGACAGCGGCACAGCGATGGCTGCTGATTTTTTCAGACTGTCGACGCCATTGGCCGTGAAAAGGCGCACGAAGATGTACGGCCAGCACCAGCCGCCGATCGCGCCTGTCGCGATGAGGCTGAAGACATACAGCGGGCCTTCCTTGGAGCCGAAGCTCGGGATCTCGAACATCTTCGGATCGAGCGACGCGAAGGTGATGCCCTGCGCCCATACCATCCAGCCGATCAACCCCAGGAGAACAGCGCTGCCCATAATGTACGCGACGACGCCCTGGGCGAAATCGGAGATGACGACGCCGCGCATGCCCATGCGAACGGTCCAGACCTGCCGCAGCGCGATGACAGCGACGCCGACCATCACGGACTGTGAAAACGAAAGGGCGCCGAGCGACATATGATGAAACAGCGTGCCGAGTGCCTGCATGCCGAGGACCAGCCACGGGATGCCGGACACGATGCCGACGATGGCTGCGATCGTCTTGATGTGGCGGGAATTGAAGCGGAGCGCCAGGAGATCAGGCTGGGTGCGAAGATCGAACGTCTTGCCCCAGACCCACACGGGTTTCGCCATGATGTACATCAAGACGACTGTGAGAAGGCTGTAGGACAGCACGTAGAACGATATCACGCCTGCGCTGGCCGCCATGCCGCCGAAGGCCGTGAACATGGCACCGGGGTACCACGTGTTCAGGAACGACATTGCCTGATAGTTCGCGCCGAACGACCGGCCGCCGACGGCGTACTCGGTGAAGTTGCGATCCTTGATGCCGCTGAGCTGGAGGATGACAACGATGACGAGGAAGAAGACTGCGATTGCGCCGAAGGTGATCAGCATCAGCGGATCTCCCCTGCGGCTAGGTCGGAGAGATAAGCCGCGATGATGCTCGCCGTGATGAAGGCCGCGACGATGACGAAGTACCAGACCGATGCCGGGAGCCCGAGAAACAGCTCCGATCTTCCATTGACTGCCCAATAGAGCGGCGGCGCCAACGCGACGACCGCATCAAGGAAAAACCACACAGAGATCCACGGCGACCGCTTGCGCGGCGCCTCGCGGTGAATGGCCATCGGTTTTCCTCCCTTTATTTTCTCATTCTTATTGTTTTTGACCGGATGGCAGCGCCAGCACGGTTGCAAGTTTGTCGAAGCAGCTTGGCCAATCGCCCTCGTACGCGTCGGCGGCTTCGCGCGACGTAAACCTGCTCTGCGTGAAGACCATCGTTGTTCGTTCCGGGCCGTCGGCGCGAAGATCGATTTCGATCAACGTCTCCATTCCGCAGATGAGCGCGAAGGGTCCGGTGTACGTCCACGTCATCGCGACCCGACGGCCGGGGACGAGCTCCCGATAGATACCGTTGATGACATGGATCGTGCCGTCGGGAGATTGCGAGCGGATCAGCACTGCGCCGCCCTCGACCGCATGCGCTTCGACCTGGACGATGACGTTCGGCCCCGGCGTCAGCCAATGACGCATGACCTCGGGTTCGGTCCACGCCTCGTAGACTTCCGCGACTGTCGCCGAGAACTGGCGCGAGGCAACCACGCGGTTTGGAGACGTTGCGCTCATTTCGACTTCCTGCTGCGCTTCTTGCGACGGCTTTTGAACAGCTCTTCCAGGGCGTCGAAACGCTCATCCCAAAACTGCTCGTAGAAATCGACCCAACTCTGGATTGCGGCCAGAGGTTTGGCGTTGAGCGTGCAGGTGTGCGTTCGCCACGCCACATCACGACGCAGTAGGCCCGCCTCCTCCAGCACCTTGATGTGGCGCGACGCAGCCGCCAGCGACATCGGCAGCGGCTCCGCCAGCTCACTCACGGTCAACGGCCCACCGGCAAGTCGGTGCATCATGGCCCGGCGCGATGGATCGGATAACGCGTGGAACACGCGGTTCAGCGTTTGCTCTTGTCGTTCAATCATAATGTTAAATTATGAAACGACACGGAGGGATGTCAAGCCGCATCGCGCGCGGTGTCGAGCGAAAGCCGCGCGTCGATCTTCAGTATCGCTTTTTTGGCGGTGAGCGCTGCGGCTCAGGAGCCGAGCTTCTCGAACAACGCGTTTTTCATCGGCTCGCCGCCTGGATTGGGGCCATAGATACCGAGCATGCGGGCGTATTTCGGCGCGAAGTATCGTCCGATGCTGCCCGCCGGAACGCAGACCATGTCGCCCGGGTTCGCTTCCACCGTCACGCCGTCGCTCTCGACGAACAGCTGCCCTTCGAGCACGTAGGCGAATTCGTCGTGCGCGTGCTCGTCTGTCCAAGCTTCGCCCGCGAGTTCCCATTCGCTGATGATCGGCCCGCTCCAGGCATCGGTGGGTAGCTCCGTGAACCAGCGCACCTTCGGTTCGTTTTCGCCGACGAGGGGCGCTTTTGCCATTTTTCGCGGAGCCATGTGTTCCTCGTTCTCATTCGACGGCTTGATCGCACTGGGATGTATGGTGCCACCCCTCTGTTTGCCACCTTGTGAATCACGTTCCGATGCGGTTCTTGCGGTTTTCACGGCGGTCAGGCGCCTGTTCGATGGTGCACGGTCTTCCGCTCGCGAGACATTCAAACCCGCCATCCTTGCGTGGCAGACATTCGAAGATCTTTTCGGCGGCGATGCGCCAGCTCCCGTAGGGCTCGCCATGTTCGAGCGCCTTGGATTTCCAGATCGCGATTGCGGCTGCGCGAGCGGTGCCCTCGTTCGGTCCGCGCACGGGGCCTGTTGAGATCGTGGCTTCGCAGAGGCGCACGGCGGCAGACGCGGGGGCAATGCTCGCCAAGAGCCCCGTGACCAACAGCACAACCGAGAGAAATTTCCCTTGGCCCAAGCGCAGGCCCACGTTGCCGCGCCTAGAGCGTGTTTTTGAAGATCTTTCCATTTTTCATGATCACCACGAAGCTCCGCTCTGGATCGGCGATCAGCTCGATGTTTTCAAGCGGATTCCCGTCGACCAGCAGAAGATCAGCCAGCGCCCCCTCCTCCAAGACGCCAAGTTTTCCCGGGTACGGATTACGCGGTCCCGACAAAGCCAGGAGCTGGGCGTTGGTGCTGGTGGCCATGACGAGCGCTTCGGCCGGCGAGTACCAGCGCGTGAGGGACGCGAGTATCGCGCCCTGCTTCGCCGCCAGAGCGCGGGAGAACAAGACGTCCGTTCCCCACGCCGTCTTGAGCTTGTACTTCTTCGCGAGCTCATAGGTGCGGGCGATGCCGGGCCACACCTGATCGGCCTTGATCCGTTGGATCGAGCCCACAGGAAAACCCAGCCGCATTTCTTCCGGCAGGGGCTGCGCGCTCAACCACACATCTTTCTCGGCGAGGAGCTTTGCGGTTTCCTCATCCATTAGGAAGCCGTGCTCGATGCATTTTACGCCGGCCGCGACTGCGCGCTGGATCGCAGCCGACGTGAACGCGTGAGCGGCGACATACGTCCCCCAGTTCTCCGCTGCTTCGACGGCCGCGCGCAACTCGGGCTCGGTGAATGTCGACACGTCGATCGGGCTGAACGGAGATGATACACCGCCGCCCGCTGTCAGCTTGATCTGCGAAGCGCCCTGCATGAGCTGCTCACGCGTCCGCAACCGCACTTCATCCGGGCTGTCGGCGACCGCGCTGCCGCCGATGGCTTCCATGCGGGCGAGCTTCCCCGGCACACGCGGCAGCTCGGAAAGCTGCCGGAAATCGCCGTGACCGCTTGTGATGGTGATGATTGCGCCGGACGGGAAAATCCGCGGCCCCATGACGAGGCCATCGTCGATGGCGCGCTTGAGGCCGAAGACGGGACCGCCCACGTCGCGAACCGTCGTGAAGCCGCGCATCACGGTGTCGGTCGCTTCATCGGCGGCTGCGATATTGTTGTATCCGACGTCGCCGTTGATCGAGTCTGCCGGCGTCGGCCGGATCAGCATCGCGTGCCAGTGCGCGTCGATCAGGCCGGGCATCAAGGTGCGCGCGCCGCCGTCTATCAGTTTGGTGGAGGCGCTGCGATCGACGGGGATCGGGTCTTTGGAAATCGTCTCGATCGCGTTGCCGCGCACGAGCACGTTCATGCTGTCGCTGAGCGTTCCGTTCTTGCCGTCGAAGATGCGGACGTTCTCGAACAGCGTGACGGCCGGCGGATCGTCGCCGGGATTTTGCGCGAATGCGGTTGCGTGAGCGAAACACGCGAGACACAAAGCGGCGAAGAAGCTGCGCAGCATGTTGGATCCTTTCCCGGACCCCCATGGGCAGCAAAACTACCGCTGTTCGATTGTTGCGGCTAGGCGATCTCCGTGCGCTCCTGCGCGGAGAGTTAACCGAACGCTTATCGTTCGCCACAGCGCGAGAAAATCAATCGTCCGCGTCAATCTTCCGTCGGGAAATCGAGGCCCATCTCGCGGTAGCGCTCGGGATCGCGGTCCCAGCCTTCGCGAACCTTCACGAAGATGAAGAGATGGACGGGCGCGCCTACGATCTCAGTCAACTCGGCGCGCGAGGCCTGCGAGATCTTCTTCACCGTCTGGCCGCCCTTGCCGAGCACGATGCTCTTCTGGCTGTCGCGCTCGACGTAGATCACCTGATCGACGCGCACCGACTTGTCGCGCAGCGTCTTCCAGCCTTCGGTCTCGACCGTGATCTGATAGGGCAGCTCGTCGTGCAGGTTGTCGTAGATCTTCTCGCGCGTGATCTCGGCGGCGAGCTGGCGAACCGGAATGTCCGACATCTCGTCTTCGGGATAGAGCCACGGGCCTTCGGGAACGGCGGCCGCGAGATAGCGCTTCAGTTGTGCAACGCCGTCGCCGTTCAGGGCCGCGATCATGAACACTTCCTCGAACGGGAGGCGCGCGGAGAGCATGTGCACGAGATTCAATAGACGGCTCTTGTCCTCGACGCGATCGACTTTGTTGAGGACGAGGATCGGCCTCCTGCCCGGCATGTTGGCGAGCTGCGTCAGCATGCTGTCGACTTCCTCGTCGACGCCTTTCGCGGCATCGATGAGAACGAGCACACGATCGGCGTCCGCAGCACCCGACCAGGCGCTCGCGACCATCGCCTTGTCTAACCGGCGCTTCGGCGCGAAAATTCCGGGGGTGTCGATCAGGACGAGCTGGCTCGTCCCTTCCATCGCGATGCCGCGGATCTGGATGCGCGTCGTCTGGACCTTGCGCGAGATGATCGTGACTTTCGCGCCGACCAGCGCGTTGACGAGCGTCGACTTGCCGGCGTTCGGCGCACCGATGATGGCGATCACGCCGCAGCGCTGCGCGCCACCGGCTACCTTCTCGCTTTGCGCTTTGGGAGCCTTAGCCAACGGGACGCTTCTCCATTACGCCTTCGCGTTCCAGCATCGCGGACGCGGCGGCCTGTTCTGCGGCGCGCTTCGAAGCGCCTTCGCCGCGCGCGGGATTCTTGCCTTTGATCCGCACCTCGGACGTGAAGCGAGGAGCGTGATCGGGGCCGACACGTTCGACCTCCACATAGCTCGGCAGGGCTAGCCCTTGGCCTTGTGCCCATTCCTGCAGCGCAGACTTCGGATCGGCGGCTGCGGTGCCGAACGAGACTTCCTCATTCTCCCACAGACGGCGGACAACGTCGCGCGACTTGTTATAGCCGGCCTCCAGAAAAATGGCGCCGAGCACCGCTTCCACGGCATCCGCCAGGATCGTCGCCTTGAGGCGGCCGCCGCTGCCCGCTTCGCTTTCCGAGAGCATCAGGAATTCGCCGAGATCAAGGTCGCGGCCGACCTTGGCGCAGGTTTCGCCGCGCACCAGACGATTGAGATGGCGGGCGAGTTCGCCTTCTGTCGCGACCGGATACGTTTCCCAGAGCAGCTCCGAGATGGCGAGACCGAGCACGCGGTCACCGACGAATTCGAGGCGCTCGTTATCCTCGCGCACCTTCTTGGAGCCTCGCAGGCTCGCGTGCGTCAGCGCGCGAACGAGAAGCGCTTCATCCTTGAAGCGGTATCCGAGTTTCTTTTCGAGTGCTTTGTACTTGCGCGCCTTGAACATACGGCCGGTTCCGGGACACGGCTCCCCCGAGCCGGATCTTGAAGGACTATGAATTTCAGCTCCTCAAGGTGCGTCCGGAACGAAGCGATCCGGACGCACCGAGAGCTTAACGAACGAGATTGAAGAACCTCGACCAGCGAATGTCAAAAGGCCACGTCCATGGCGAGAACCAACGCATGCCGTCGGGCTCGTCGATGGCGGCGGAAAAGAAAATAATCTCGGCGCGGCCAATCAAATTCTCATAGGGCACGAAGCCGACGGAGGCGCGACTATCCGAAGAGTTGTCGCGGTTGTCGCCCATCATGAAGTAATGACCGGCCGGAACCTTGAAGACGTCCGTGTTGTCGAACTCACCATCGGGCTCGAGATCGAGCACAGTGTACGACGGGCCATCCGGCAGCGTTTCCTCATACGTCTTGTAGACGACGCGGCGGCAGTGCCGGAAATACTGGTCGCACTCCGTGTTGGCGAATTCGCCCTTGTACACCTTCGGCACGGCAATGCCATTGATGTAGAGCACGCCTTCTCTCATCTGCACCGTGTCACCGGGCATGCCGACGACGCGCTTGATGTAATCGAGAGATTCATCCTGCGGCAGGCGGAAGACGGCGACATCGCCACGCTTCGGCTCGGCGCCCCAGATGCGGCCCGAGAACAAGTGCGGGCTGAACGGGAAGGAAAAGCGGCTGTAACCGTAAGCCAGCTTCGAGACGAAGAGATAGTCGCCGATCAGGAGCGTCGACTTCATCGAGCCGGACGGGATGTTGAACGGCTGGTAGAAGAACACGCGCACGACCATCGCGATGGCGAGAGCCTGCACGATGATCTTCGCGGTTTCGCCCCAGCTCGAACCCGCCTTGGCCTTGGAGTTCGTTTCCAGGCTCATTCTCCTGCTCCTTGACCCGCGGATCTACCGGGGGCTCTTTTAAACCTGCTCGCTATAGCGGCTTGGCGAGCATCGTGCAAACCGTGCGGATACGCCCCGCGACGCCCAAATACCGTGGCCTACCCGGCGGGCTGCGCAGAGATGATGACCACGGCCTCGGCGAGTGGAAAATCATCAGTCAAAGCAAGATCGATGCGCGCGACACACCCGGATGGGGTAATACGGGCCAACTGCACGGCCGCTCCCCCAGTCAGGGCGAGGGTGGGGCGGCCTGACGGCAGATTGATGACCCCCATATCCCGCCAGAAAACGCCGTCGCGGAAGCCCGTGCCCAGGGCCTTGGCGCACGCTTCCTTGGCTGCGAAGCGCTTGGCATAGGAGGGCGCCCGTTGGGCGCGTGCATCGGACTTTGCCCGCTCGATATCCGTGAAGATGCGGGCCAGGAAACGCTCGCCGTAGCGTTCGATGGCGGCATCGATGCGCCGGATGTCGACGATGTCGTTCCCGAGGCCGATTATCACGCGATGATCCGGCCCGATGCCTTGAAGCGGGCCTCGTCCATGAGGGCGCGCATGCGCCGAACCGCCGCATGCAGGCCGCCGAAGATGGCCTCACCGATGAGAAAATGGCCGATGTTAAGCTCAACGATCTCGGGCATGCGCGCGAGCGGGGCGACCGTGTTGAAGGTCAGTCCGTGCCCGGCATGCACCTCGAGACCGCAGGCGGCGGCGTGCTTTGCGCCCCGGGTCAGCCGTTCAAGCTCAGCCGCAGCGCTCTTGGCATCGTCGGCGGCTGCGTGCTCGCAATAGGCTCCGGTATGTAATTCGACGATGTCGGCACCAAGGGCAGCCGATGTGTCGATGGCCGCCATGTCCGGCTCGATGAAAAGAGAAACGCGAATACCAGCGGCCTTGAGATCGGTAATCACCGGGGCGAGCGATGCCCGCTGCGACACCACATCGAGACCGCCTTCGGTCGTGCGCTCCTCGCGCCGCTCCGGCACGAGGCAGCATGCATTCGGCACGTGTCGCAAGGCGATGGCCAGCATTTCGGGGGTCGCCGCCATTTCGAGATTCAAGGGCCGCGTCAGCTCGGATTTCAGCCGCGCGATGTCGGTGTCCGAGATGTGCCGACGGTCTTCGCGCAGATGCGCGGTGATGCCGTCGGCACCGGCTTCGACTGCGAGATGCGCCGCGCGCAAGGGATCGGGATGACGACCGCCGCGAGCGTTGCGGATGGTCGCGACGTGGTCAATGTTCACACCGAGGCGGAGTTGGCTGTACTGGGTCATGAGACTGCTTCTGCTACCCTGTCTTCAGGGCGTCGAGGGGTGGCGGTCGAATGGCATCATTCAAACACACGTTCGACCTTGGTGACCACGGCTTTCGCCTTGAGGCCGTTAATGATCTGGTTCAAATGCGCCAGGTCCCAAACCTCGAGACCAATGCGCAATTCCGTAAAGTCTGAGGTGCGGCGCAGCATTTTGAGATTGTCGATGTTGCCGCCCGATTGGCCAATCACGTCCGCGATCTCGGCCAGGGTTCCGGGCCGATTGGGAGCGGTAACGCTGATCAGCGCCGGGAAGCGCTCGGGGTTCTCCGGGTCGACATCCCAGGCGACATCGATCCAGCGCTCGTGCTCGTATTCCTGCAGCCTCGGCGAATGAATCTGGAATACGCGGATGCCTTCGCCGGGGGCGAGTACGCCGACGATGCGGTCTCCGGGCACGGCGCCGCCCGCCTCAAAGAGCACCGGCATGTCGTTCTTCACGCCGCGGATCGGGATGCCGCGAACGCGTGCGGCCGGGCCGCCGGCGGTGGTTTCGCTGTCGGAAGCGCCACCCAGCTTCAGCTTGCTCGTGGCCGCGCGAGTGAGCCGCAACCAGCCCTTCGCCTTTGCGTCATCGGGCTTCTGATTCGTGGCCCGGGCCGTGGCCGCCAGCTCCGGCGCAACGGCACGAAGCACGTCCTCGGTCTTGACCTCGTTCCGGGCGACGGCCGCCAGGAGATCGTCGAGGCTCTTGTGCGATAGCCGCGACAGCGCCTTCTTCACGCGCTCGTCGGAATAGCTCTCGCCGATGCGCTCGAAAGCGGAAATCAGGAGGCGGCGACCCAGCTCGGCGTACTGGCGGCGGATCGCATCGCGCGCCGCACGACGGATGGCGGAGCGCGCGCGGCCCGTGACCGCTAGGCTTTCCCAGGCGGCCGGCGGCGTGTGCGTCTTCGAGGTTTTGATCTCGACCTCGTCGCCATTTCTCAAGCGCGTGTCAATCGGCACGTGGCGGCCGTTGACATAGGCGCTGACGGCCGCGTTACCGACATCGGTGTGGACGGCATACGCGAAATCGAGCGGCGTTGCTCCGCGCGGCAGCGCGATCAAGCGGCCTTTGGGCGAGAAGCAGAACACCTGATCCTGGAACAGCTCGAGCTTCGTGTGCTCGAGGAATTCTTCGGGGTTCGAACCTTCGAGCAGCGTTTCGACCAGGCGGCGCAACCACTGATAAGGCCCGCTCTCCTTGTCGGAGAAGACTAGGCTTTTTGAAGTCGCCCCGCTTGCGGCATGACCATTGCTCGCCGAGCCGTTGACCTTCTGCGCGTCCTTGTAGAGCGCGTGGGCGGCGACGCCGTATTCGGCGACGGAATGCATGTCGCGCGTGCGGATCTGCAGCTCGACGCGCTGATGGCGCGGACCGACCACCGTCGTATGGATCGACTGGTAGTTGTTCTGCTTCGGTGTCGAGATGTAGTCCTTGAAGCGGCCCGGCACGGTGCGCCACGTCTGATGTGCGACCCCGAGCACGCGGTAGCAATCGTCGATCGTGTCGACTGTGACGCGAAAGGCGTAGATGTCAGACAGCTGCTCCATGCTGATCTGCTTGTTCGCCATCTTGCTCCAGACGGAGTAAGGCTTTTTCTCGCGTCCCGAGACCTCCGCTTTCATGCCGGCGTCGGCCAGCATCTTGTGCAGGGCGTGCTCGATTTCCTCTACCAGCCCTTCATTGCGGTCGCGCAGTTCACCGAGCTTTTCGGTGACGGTCTCGTACGCTTCGGGGTTGAGCCAGCGGAAGGCGTGCTCCTCGAGCTCGTCACGCAGCGCCTGCATGCCCATGCGGCCAGCGAGCGGAGCGTAGATCTCGAGCGTTTCCTCGGAGACGCGCTTGCGGCTCTCGGGCTTCATGTGCTCGAGCGTGCGCATATTGTGCAGGCGATCGGCGAGCTTCACGAGAAGCACGCGGATGTCGCTCGAAATGGCGATCAGAAGCTTGCGGAAGTTCTCGGCCTGCTCGGCCTTCTTGGTGACGAGATCGAGCCGCTTGATCTTGGTCAGGCCGTCAACGAGGGCGCCGATCTCAGGTCCGAAGAGCTGGTCGATCTCGGCGCGCGTCGCGTCCGTGTCCTCGATGACGTCATGCAGGAGAGCCGTGACGATGGTGGCATCGTCGAGCTTGAGCTCAGTGAGGATCGCTGCGACCTCGAGGGGGTGGGAAAAGTACGGAGCTCCCGATGCGCGCTTCTGATTGCCATGCGCGCGCATCGCATAAACGTAAGCGCGGTTGAGCAGCGCCTCGTCTGCCGTTGGATCGTATTTCTGTACTCGCTCGACGAGCTCGTACTGGCGCATCATGGTCCGCACACACTCCCGGCGCCCACCGGCTTCACACCGTCAGGGACAGAGTCTTCGGTAGCCCCGTGCAGCGAAGACGTAAAAGCGGGCGCCTTAGCGCCCGCGCTCGCGCGGACCGCCGCTGCCACCCGTCGAGGACGGCTCGGACGGCGTCATGCTCTCGAGACCACGCAGAAGCTGCTCTTCGGTGAGCATGTCGACCTGGGTATCGGAAGACTGATCGTCACGACCCAGCATCGGCCCGCGGCGATCCTGCGGAAGCACCGGCGCAGCCGCAGCCTCAGGCTCGTCGACTTCGACGTTCTTCTGGATCGAGTGGATCAGAGCCTCGCGCATATCCTCCGGCGGAATCGTGCGCTCGGCGATCTCGCGCAGGGAGATAACCGGGTTCTTGTCGTTGTCCGGGTCGATCGTGATTGCACTGCCGTTGGCAATCGACCGAGCCCTGTGCGCTGCCAGGAGCACAAGCTCAAAGCGGTTAGGAACCTTGTCGACGCAATCCTCGACTGTGACGCGTGCCATGCTCTAGCACCCCTCTCTCGTCTCGCAGATCATGCGGAATATTACAAATGCAGTCAGAGCCGATCAGGCCCGACACGCCGCTCAAGCCCCTAAGTGGCATGAAATGGCGGTTTCGGCAAGCCGCCGGCCCTTAACTCTGGCCTCCCAGGCCGGTCCCGCGACGAGGCGCCACAAGTTGAAATCGTTACGCTCCACCCTAAGTAGTGTAGTTACACGTAATGATCCGTGACATGAGAACCGCTGGGCAGATCGACACGAAGTATTGGCCGCTGATCTTAATATGCAGAGCGGGATGGAATAATTTTCATCCTACAACGATATCAATCGTGCGGATTTACGCTTACGGTTGATTTAAAGCGAACTGCATACTGATAGTGGTCGTTTAGTGCGGACCGTTTCCACGGCGCCACCAATTGCGGGGTGGCCGCGCTGATTATACCTAAAGGACAAAAATATGCACTTCTATCAAGGCGAGCGCGTCGCGTTGTTCATCGATGGTGCCAACCTTTATGCCACCTCGAAAGCGCTCGGGTTCGATGTGGATTACAAGCGGCTGCTATCGCTTTTCCGACAGAAGTCTCACTTGGTTCGCGCGCTCTATTATACGGCGCTGTCGGAAGACCAGGAATATTCGTCCATCCGTCCGTTGATCGATTGGCTCGATTACAACGGCTTTACGATGGTGACCAAGCCGACGAAGGAATTCACGGACGCCTCCGGCCGCCGCAAGGTCAAGGGCAACATGGACATTGAGCTGGCCGTCGACGCGATGCGGCTTGCCGATACGCTCGATCACATCGTTCTTTTCTCGGGCGATGGAGATTTTCGCGGTCTCGTCGCGGCCCTGCAGCAGAAGGGCCGTCGTGTCAGCGTCGTCTCGACGCTGCAGACACAGCCCGCCATGGTTGCGGACGAATTGCGCCGTCAGGCGGATCAGTTCATCGATCTTGCCGACCTCGAACAGCTTATCGGGCGCGATGCCTCCGCGCGCGCGGCGCGCGCACCGGCCCGCGGTCGCAGCGGCGACGTCTATCACGACGCTGACGACGCTTCGCAGGACGCTTGATCGCGGCATAAATCGAGGCAGGGCAAATTCCAGGGTTCGCGTTCGATTGCGCTTGCCTCCTCCTGGGCCCAAGCGTTCTCTCTGCCCGCTAGACCACAAACCGCGGCAGACATGGCAAACCCGCCCTTCCTTCCTTCATCGTTTTCACCCGAGGCGCCGCGCGATTGCCCGTTGTGTCCGCGTCTCGTCGCTTTTCGGCATGACGCCGAGCGGGCGCAGCCGGCGTGGTACAACGGCGCTGTTCCTTCATTCGGCTCCAGCGAAGCTCGCCTCCTGATCGTCGGGCTTGCGCCCGGGCTCAAGGGTGCGAACAGAACTGGGCGACCCTTCACCGGCGACTACGCGGGCGATCTTCTCTATTCGACGCTGCTCGAATTCGGTTTCGCGCGCGGCACCTACAAGGCCGATCCGAAGGACGGGCTGAAGCTCGTCGACTGCATGATCACCAACGCCGTTCGCTGCGTGCCGCCGCAAAACAAGCCGTTGCCGGAAGAGATCACGACGTGCCGCGGCTTCTTTTCCGCGCGTCTCGCCGCCTTGCCGCGGCTTCGGGCGCTGGTCGTGCTCGGACGCGTGGCGCACGATCAGATGCTCTCCACTCTCAAGCTCAAAAAGTCGCAGTTTCCGTTCAGCCATCGCGCACGCCACGCGGTGGGATCGCTAACCATGTTCGACAGTCTGCACTGCTCGCGGCTCAATACGAACACGGGACGCCTTACGACGGAAATGTTTCACGACGTGTTCCGAGACGTGCGCGCACACCTCGACGCGTTTTCCGACTAAAGCTCGCGGTGTCACGCCGGAAAGTCGTGGCGTTTCTCCTCTTCAATGCGGCGCGCTTGCCCCCTATCATCGGCTCGCACCAGGAGGAGCTGATGGCCACACCTGAACTCGAGATCGCGCCTGAGAAGGTTGCTCACGTCATCATCAAGGCGCGCGAATTCGACGCGAAGGTTGGCGCGTGGGATGCCTCTCCCGAGGACGGCGATGCCGAAGAGGATCCGAGCGCGATCCTGGAAGATCTCTCGAACGATCCGACTGCCGCTGAGATCTCGGGCTTCATCGATGCGCTCAACGACGACGAGCAGGTGCATCTCGTCGCGCTGGCGTGGCTCGGGCGGGGCACGTTCGAGACCGAAGAATTCGACGAAGCTGTCGAAACGGCGCGCAACGAACGCGCGGGGTCGACAGCCGCCTATCTGCTCGGCCTGCCGCTGCTGGCGGACTATCTCGAGGAAGGGCTCGAGAAGCTTGGGTTTTCTGCAAACGACGTCGAGAGCGACGTTCTTTAGCCGCGCGTAGAGAGTTCAGATAGTAGATCGCGCGCGTGCGTGTGCGGCGGGTGCACCGGGTAGATGACGCTTTCGATCATGCCGCCACGCGTGATCATCGTCAGGCGCTTAAGATAGGCCACGCCGCCGGTCTCGAAGGTTGGAAGCGCGAGCGCGTTGCGTAAATTGCCTGCTCCATCTGAAAGCAGGGCGAACGGCAACTTCATGCGTTCGGCGAACTCTCTCTGATCGCCCGTCGGCTGGCCGCTCACTCCCAGCACGTCAAAGCCTCGTGCTCGATAGTCTTCGTAAGCATCGCGGAAGCCTTCGGCCTCCGGCGTCGAGCCGTGCGCGCCTTTGATATTGTCCCAGTTCGGCGGATCGGCGCGACCGGGGCGCCCGGTATAGGGGTAGACGAAGACGATCCAGCGGCCCGGGAGCTTGTGAAGCGAAACGTCGGTTCCGTCTGTCGCCGGCAACGCAATATCCGGCAACGCCAGTCCGGGTACAAGATGATCGGCCGCGCCGTCGCTTTCCGGCGCCGGATGAGGCCATGCTGAGGTCATCGCGGATTTGCCTTCAGCCAATCGAGCACGTCGCGTGCGTTCCTGTCCGGCGGAAAGATAGGGTAGAACACCTGCGCGATGGCCCCATCGTCGACAATCAAAGCCAGGCGCTTGATCATGGTCTTGCCGTCGACTTTCATCGTCGGGAGCGCCATGGCGCGTGCGAGCGCGAGGCCATCGTCCGACAGTAGCGGGAACGGCAAATGAAGCCGCTCAACGGTGGCATGCTGCTCCGGCAAGGTTTGCGTCGAAAGGCCGAAGACAGCCGTTGCGCCCGCGTTCGTCAGCTCGCTATGGAGATCGCGGAACGCACAGGCGTGAGGCGTGCAGCCCCGCGCGCCCGGGATTTCGTCCCACCCCTCCGGCAACGCGACGCGGGTCATTCCGGTCATCGGATAAACAAAGAGAACCGTGCGGCCCTGCAAGCGCGCCAGCGAGATGAGTTCGCCGGTGGTGGACGGCAAGGGCACATCCGCGAGGGATGCTCCCGCGAGGTGAGCCGCCGCCCCATCGTCGCGCGGCTCAGGAAGCTTCGACCAATCGACCTTGTCGAACGTGGATTGAGACGTCATCAGCCCCTGTCGCGCATGATGCGTGCCTTCTGGCGGTCCCAGTCCCGCCTCGCGGCCGTCTCGCGCTTGTCGTGCAGCTTCTTGCCCTCGGCAAGCGCGAGCTTGAGCTTGGCGCGGCCTTTGGCGTTGAAATAGAGCTCAAGCGGCACGATCGTCATGCCTTTGCGCACGACGGCCTGGAAGAGTTTCGCAAGCTCGCTCTTGTGCAGCAGCAGGCGGCGCTTGCGGCGCGGCTCGTGCTGGAAGAAGCGGCCCGCGTCCTGATACTCAGGAATGTACGCGTTGATCAGGCAAAAGCTGCCGTCGTCCTCGAACGAGGCGTAGCTTTCGCCGATGTTGGCCTGCCCCGTGCGCAAGCTCTTCACTTCCGTTCCCTTGAGCTCGATGCCGGCTTCCCAGGAATCGGTGATGAAGTACTCGTGGCGGGCCTTGCGGTTCTCTGACACGATCCGCCGGCCGTCGTCCTTCTTGGCCGACATGATTGATTGTCCTCGTGGTCCGTTTATTCGGCGGCTGCGGCCTTCAGGAGGCCGACCTTGGCGAGCGCTTCGTCGACGACCTTCTTGCCCGCGTCAGTTACGGGAACCATAGGCAGGCGCATCTCCGCAGAGCAGACGCCGAGGCGGGAGGCGGCGTACTTCACCGGGCCGGGATTGGTTTCTACAAAGAGCGCGTCGAACAGCGGCAGAAGACGATCCTGCATCTTGAGCGCCGCCGCGAAATCGCCCTTCATCAGTAGGTTCTGGAACTCGGCGCAAAGCTTCGGGGCGACGTTAGACGCCACCGAAATGCAGCCGTGGCCGCCGTGCACCGTGAACGCGAGTGCCGTCGCGTCCTCGCCCGAAAGCTGGATGAACTCAGGTCCCATGGCCTGACGCTGCTGCGATACGCGCGCGATGTTGGCCGTCGCGTCCTTCACGCCAACAACGTTCTTCAGCTCGTACACACGCGCCATCGTCGCGACGGACATATCGACGTTCGTGCGGCCCGGAATGTTGTAGATCACGATCGGGATGCCGACCTTGTCGTTGATGGCCTTGAAGTGCTGATAAAGGCCTTCCTGGGTCGGCTTGTTGTAGTACGGGTTGACGATCAGAATGCCGTCCGCACCCGACTTTTCGGCGTGAACCGAAAGATCGATCGCTTCGTCCGTCGAATTCGAGCCGGTACCGGCGATCACGGGCACGCGCCCACGCGCCACCTCGATAGTGACGTCGATGACGCGCTTGTGCTCGTCGAAATTCAGCGTCGGGCTTTCGCCGGTGGTGCCGGTCGGTACCAATCCGTGCGTGCCTTCGGTGATCTGCCACTCGACGAGCCGGCGGAGCGCGTCCTCATCGAGAAGGCCATTCTTGAACGGCGTAATAAGCGCCGTGATGGAGCCTTTGAACATTCGCCCTCGTTGACGTTCGTGTTACCGATGGATGCCGACACGCATCTCATTCCGGCATCAGCTCCATTTCGGACGCTAGAGCGGAAGAGCGCGCCTTGAAGGGGCGCACGCGAGTTTGTACCCTCGCCAGGATCGCTCGTCGCGGCCACGGCCTCGAATGCGGCTGGGATGTGGGACATTATGCGCTTGGGCGGCCTCCTGCAAGGCGGCTTGGCGACGAGTATCGTGCCGTTTGTCCTGCACGCCACGGGAAGGCCTCAAGCGCCCCCTATTAAGCCCTACCACTCTGTTTACAAAGCGTTTACACGCGCACCGAAGAGGAAAAGCGTGACGGAACAGATTTCGATCTCGATGCATCGCCGCCGCTCTTCGAAGACGCGTTCCCTCTTCGAGCGTGGATCGGGTCTGTTGGCTGCGCTCGGGCTGGGAATCGGCGTGCTTGTTACCGCGCATTCCGCCACCGCGCAGCAACGGGAGCTGCCGAAGCCGGAAAAGCCTTCCCAGGGCGAACGCGCGTTCATGGCCGACCTCGACAAGGCTATCGCGCCGCTCGCTTCCCTCAAACTCAGCGCGACCGATGCTCAGCATCTGCGAGACGCGATCAAGGCGCTCTCCGGCGCGAAAGTGGACATCGACGGCGCCAATGCGCTCAAGGCGCAGATTGACCATCCGACGGCGCGCAAGCTCGTTGACTGGATGCGGCTGCGCAAGGGCTTCGGCGACGCTCGCGAGTACAGCGCGTTTCTGGACAACAACCCGGCGTGGGGCGACCGCACGACGCTGACGCAAAAGTTCGAGGAGGTTCTCTTCACGCAGGGCGGCAGCTCCGGCGAGATCAAGACCTACTTCTCTGGACGAGAACCGCAGACGGGTGTCGGTCTCGCGGCGCTCGCTTCGGCACACCTTGCGGAAGGCGACACCGATCAGGCGCGCCGTTTTGCGGTCAGCGCATGGCGGAATACGATCCTGCCAGCAAATTTGGAAGCGGGCTTCCTTTTGCGCTTCGGATCGATGCTCACGGCCGCCGATCACAAATGGCGCCTTGACCGTCTGTTGATCGACGACATTCGCTGGGAGGGCGCCAAGAACCAGCGCGCCGCCGTCGTGCGCCGTCTCATCCCGATGCTGCCCGAAGCCGAACAGAAGAAGGCGAAAGCCCGCCTTGCCGTGTTCCTCGGCGGGGGGCGCAAAGAGATCGATGCGCTCCCGGCGGAGCGCTCACCGGATTGGGGCCTCACGTTTCATCGGGTTCAGGCGCTGAGGCGCGCCGACAAGATCGAGGAAGCAGCCAAGCTGCTTCTAAGCGCGCCGACGGAGGAAGCTCAGATTGTCTCACCCGACGCTTGGTGGGACGAGCGTCGCGCGAATGCGTATGCGTCGTTGAGGAAGGGCAATCCGAAGCTCGCCTATTCGATCGTGCGCGAAGCCGGCCCCCTCAGCGATAACCCCGCCAAGGAACAGACGTTCATGGCGGGCTGGCTGGCGCTCAGGTACCTCAAAGATCCGAAGACCGCCGTTCGGCACTTCGAGGCCATGGACAAAGCCTCCGATGGGCCGCTGAGCCGTGCGAAGGCTCGTTACTGGCTGGGACGCGCCGCCGAAGCGATGGGCGACAAGGCGAAGGCCAACGAATACTACCGCCGTGCATTGGCAGATCCCGATACCTTCCACGCCTTCCTCGCACGCCAGAAGCTCGAGCCGGGCAGCCTCGCCATCGCAATGTCGCCCCCCAAAATGGCGACCGCCGAACAGATCCGGCGCTTCATCAACCTCGACGCCGCGCAGGCGGTGGTGATCGCGCGAAACGCCGGGCTTGATGCCAGCGTGATGCGTAGCTTCCTCGTGCAGCTCCGCTTCAATCACATCAAGGACGAAGCGGAGATGGCGCTCGTCGCCCATCTTGCCGAGGCGGTCGGGGATACGCAGTCTGCGGTGCGCGTCGCGAAGGCGGCCATCGCCCGCGGCCACAATCTCTACTATTACGCCTATCCCGTGCACCCGTTTCCGGCTTATACGCCGCTGCGCAAACCGCCGGAAACGGCGTTCCTGCTGGGACTTGCGCGCCAGGAAACGGAGTTCAACACGCTCATTGTTTCAGGCGCGGGCGCGAAGGGCCTGCTGCAGGTCATGACGGTGACAGCGAAGCATGTTTGCCGCGACTACAAGATAAAGTGCGATATCAACAGGCTTACTGCCGACCCCTCCTACAATACGATGCTCGCTTCGGCCTATGTTGCAGACCGGATGGATGAGTTCTCCGGCTCCTACGTTCTGACGCTTGCGGGATACAACGCGGGACCAGGGCGGGCGAGGCAGTGGATCCGGGAATTCGGAGATCCGCGCAATCCGAAGGTGGATCCGGTCGACTGGATCGAGCGCATTCCCTTCGAAGAGACGCGCGAATACGTCGGCAAAGTGCTGGCAAACATCCAGGTCTATCGCGCGCGCCTCGGTGAGGAGCGGGCGGCACTGAGGCTCGAAGAGGATCTCAACAGGGCGCGTGTGGCAACGCGCCAGCCAGGAGGAGCATCGGACGGCTGACGTCGCATGCTTCCTTCTCCGCGACTTCTTTCGTGACTTGGGCGGTCGCGAAAGTTGGATCGCATGGTGTGCATGAGTGGGGTAGCAGCATGACGCGTACGCATCAGACGTTTTACGACATCACGTTCACGGCGCGCGACGGGCTTCGGCTCTATGGCCGCCATTACCCCGCCGCTTACGTGAACGCGCCGAAACGGCGCCCGGTCCTTTGCCTCCCCGGCCTCACGCGCAACAGCCGCGACTTTCACGTCATCGCCGAAGCCTTGGCGCATCATCCTGAGGCGCCGCGCGACGTCTACACGCTGGACTATCGAGGCCGCGGGCTATCCGAATACGATCCCGACTGGCGCAATTACGCGGTGCCCGTTGAGGCGGTGGACGTTCTCGACTACATGACGGTTACGGGGACGGCAGGCGCATCCATCATCGGCACCTCGCGCGGCGGATTGATCGCGATGGTGATGGCGGCCATGCAGCCGCGCTCGGTCGGGCCTGTTGTTTTGAACGACATCGGGCCGGTGATCGACCAGACGGGGCTCGGCCGCATTTCGGCTTACGTCGGGCGCATTCCGTTGCCGTCATCGTGGAAGGAGGCCGGCGCGCTCGTTCACGACACGGGCAAGCGCGCGTTTCCGAACACCGGCATGGACGAGTGCATCGAGATCGGCAAGCAGTGGTTCAACGAACACAAGGGCCGGCCTGCGCCGGGCTATGATCCCGCGCTGGCGAATGCGCTGTCGGTTCTCGACGGGCCGATCCCGGAGCTCTGGCCGCAGTTCGAGGCGTTGAAGCGCGTTCCCGTGCTGGTGCTGCGCGGCGAGAACTCCGACATTCTTACCGCCGCGACCGTCGAAAACATGCGCAGGCGGCACCCCAATCTCTCTTCGTACATAGTTCCGGCTCAGGGACATGCGCCTCTGTTGCGCGATGCGGAGACTATCGATGTCGTGGCACGCTTCCTCGCGTCGACCGACATGGTCGAGCGGCAACCGCGCCTCGCTTACGGCTGATCGCGGCGTTTGCGTCCGGTCAGGAAGGTCATCAGCACGAGCGTGATCAACCCAAGCGGAACGCCGAAGATGGCGCCTGACGCGCTTTCGATACCGAACCAGTTCGCAAGGCCTGGGCGGCCTGGTTTCCCGCGCGCCAGACTTTCTAGCGCGCTCGCGGCTTCGGCCCGTGCCTCGTCGCTTTCGGCATCCACAGCGTCGATCTCGGTGGCGCGAAAGTTCTCGATCGCGAACTCGGCTGCGTTCGAGAGCGGCGCCCACGTGTTGTAGAACGACACCGGGAACGCTTGGACGCCGACGTCGTAATAAAGCGTTGTTCCTCCGCCGATGAGCATGGCTGCTATCGCGGCCGCGGCCGTGACGCGCTTCCATGCGAGCCCGAGGGCGAGCGCGGGGAAGAGGCCTGCCGCGCCGATCGAGAGAGCGGACACAACGTCAGTCGCGAGATCATCAATGCGGAGCGTCGTGATGGCTGCTGCGAGCAGCGCCGGGCCGATGCCTAGAGCGAGGCGGCACGGCGTGCAGGTTCGCCCATCTTCTTTTCGGCCGCTAGCATCGAAGAGGCTGCGGATCAGTGCTGCCGCCATGACGAGCGCTGCGAAGATCACCGAGATGCCGATCGCGGCTGCGAGCCAGCCGGGAGCGCCGAAAAGCGTGGGGAGCGCGACGAGAAGTCCCGCAGGCGTAATCGCAAGTGCGGCTTGGCTCAACACGGCCGCGTCATTACCGGCGTTGGTCGCGGAGGCGGGAAGCACGGACTGCGTGTAGACCGCCCAGGTTTGCGCTTGAGGATCGGCTACCAAGGACCGAGCGGCCGACAGCAGCGCCTCTCTCGTTTCGACAGCGAGCGCCATCCATTGCGTATGAGCGCTGGCGTTCAGGAGCAAGGCGTCTCCGACGGACGCGAGATCCTGATGCCCCGCGCGCGCGGCTTCCGCGACAGCTTCGAGCAGAAAGGGCGACGTGCCGTGGATGGTCGCCAGTCCTGCATCGAGCGGCGCGACGAGCCATGCGGGCAGGTTCGCAAGCGGCGTGCCCGAGGTCATCGCCGTATAGATCTCGAGCTTGGCGTAGGCGGCGAGCGGCGGCACGGACATCAGAAGCACCATGACGAACACGGCTGTCCAAGCGCCGGTGCTCCGAACTGATGCGGGACGACCGGCGCGCGCAAGTGTTGCGACGAGCGGCAGCAGCACGGCCGTGCCCAGCGCAATCGAGACGACGAGCGCGACGAAGCCGCGTTGGGGCAGGCGCAGGAACGGCGTGATGTGGACGCTGAAGGTGTCGAAATCGACGAGCCCGTTCTCAAGCAGCTTCTCTTCGAGAGCCGAGAGCCGCGAGAGCGTGTCGCCGAACGTGAGATATGGAAATGCGGTGCCATGCAGCGTGAAGCCTGCGGCGAACAGCGATCCGATCAAGCTGAGCGCCAGAAGCGCGAAGGCCATTATGGCGAGCAGATTGAAGCCGCGCTCGGTGGCCACGAGGGCAAGAACAGAGGCAGCGACAAGCGCTGCGAGCGCTGCCCAAACGAAGCCCACGCCGAACATGGCTTCCGCAACGAGCGCGACGAGCGTCGCCTCCGTAACGAGTAGCGGAATGATGACCAGGAGCGCGATCACGACAGCGACGATTGCGGCGACTCTTCCGAAGCGAGCGCGGATCGCCTGCGGGATGGAAGCGCTGTTCATCTCAGCGATCGTCGGCGCGATCAGAAGTCCGGCGATGACGACGCCCGCCACCAGGCCCAGCGTATATGCCAGATGATCGAAGCCCGCTGCATAGACGAGGCCTGGAAGAGCCGCGAGTAGCGCCACCGGAACCGCAACGCCTGCGGCGGCGAGCGCGTGCGCCATCCCGCCCTTTCCGGCAGACCTTTGAGATCCAACGTCACTCATTGTCAGGCCTCGCGGCATCGATGCGGCGCTGGCGCCCGGCCCACACGAACGCGACGACGACCAGAGCCAACAGCGATGCTTGCGCCGCCGCGTAATAGCCGAGCGGCATACCGTCTATGCGGACGAGGTTCGCGGGTCCGACGACGAATGGAATTCCGATCGCAAATCCGGCCGTGGCGAGCAGCGCGTGGACTGTGAGGCGTGCCGTTCGCAGCGCGTGCGCGCGTTCCGGGTGAGCGCGAAGCGCGTTGCGCACCATGCCGGAGGCGATCAACAGGGCGGCGACTGCAAGGATAAGCGCCACGCCCTCGATGCCAAGAAGCGGGATGAGATCGATGCTCTCTCCGCCCGGCACGAGCCGGCCAACGCCGGACAACATGGCCGCCAGAACCGCGACCAGGAAAAGCCCAAGGCCGATCTCGATCATTGGAGTTCCGGGCTCCCCGTTTCACGCATGACTACCCTCGGAGCAGCAGACTAACCGCGATTGCAATCGAGACGACAACGACCAGCGGGCGAATGAGGACGGCGCCTCGCTTCATAGCGGTTTCCGCGCCCGCGCGGGCGCCAACCACCTGCCCAGCCGCCATGGCCAGCCCCACCACATAATCGACGTGGCCGGTGGCTGCAAAGACAGAGAGCGCAACGATATTGGATGTGAAGTTCAGGAGCTTCGTGGCGGCAACACCTTTGACGAGATCGGTGCCGCCCAGGGCCACTAACCCCATGAGATACAAAGAGCCCGCTCCCGGCCCGAGAAAGCCGTCGTAAGCCCCGATCGGCGCGGCAACGCCGAGGGCAAATGCGAGAGGCCCGACGCGGGCTCGCCCGATGCTTTCTCCGAGGCGCGGCGCAAACGCAAAATAGGCCGCGACCAAAATCAGCACGACGGGCACGAGGCGGCGTAGGCCGTCAGGGTCCATCGCCTTGACGGCTAGGCTGCCGATCGCAGCACCCACCGCGACGGCTGCTATCGTCGGCTTCCATTGCGCGATGTCGATGTGTCCGGCGCGCCAGAACGCGAAGCTCGACGCCGCGACGCCGAACGTTCCCTGCAGCTTGTTGGTAGCGATCGCTTCCGCCGGCGTCTGGCCGGCGATGAGAAGCGCGGGGAGCGTGAGCAGACCGCCGCCGCCTGCGATGGCATCGACGAAGCCGGCACACGCGGCGACGAGGACGAGCAGACCCAAGACCTCGATTTCCACGGCGGATTCCGATGAGGCAGATCTGAAACGAAACGCGGGGTGGCGCTCTTTCGGCTCCACCCCGACGCTCTTCTCCCTAGACTTGGGCCCTATTCTTTTTTGTTCGACCGGAGCGGCTTTGGCCCTCACTCCGACCGCGGCAGAATGTGTTCGGGCCCTTCGGCTGTCAAGGACCTACGGGCGTTTTGCAATTTTATGAATCGTGGAGACGCTGCACCGCATTATTTTTTGGGGACAATCTCCAGATGCAAACAAAACAAGAGTGCAACGCGCTTCTAGGCGACCGGTTTTTCGGCCCGCGTAATGCGTTCGATAAGGCTAGCGCGGCGCTCGGTTTTCTTGGGCGCAGCTTCACCATTGGTAGCTGCTTCCGGGGATGCGCCTTCGGTTCCGTTCTGCTCGGTCGCGGCAGAGCCTGACGCTCCATCGAGAGCGCGCAAAAAGCCGTTCACCCGCGCCTGATCTCCGCCGCCTTCGCGACGGGCGGGCGTCTGATTTTGGTGAGTCTGGGCTCCGACCAACGGCTGGGCAGGACGGGTGGGACGGGGTGCAGCGATCCGATCTACAAGAGGCTGCCTCGGAGCGGCAGCAGCAGCCGGACGGCCTGAAGTGGTGTCCTTGCGAGCGCCGCTCGTCGGCACGGTTCCGGCGCCAAGGCGGCGCATCTCGTCCATGAAGTGGGCGGCCTGACGCGCGAGCTTTTCGTTCGCCGAAGCGATCTCCGCGCGAAGGCGCTGGATGGTGTGCGTGTGTTCTTCGGATTGCGCCTGGAGTGCGCTCAAACGGGCACGCATGGCGACCTTGCTCTCCTTGAGCGTGCGGTCGTCCACGTCTTCATCCTGGTAGGTTGCGAGGGCAGCTTTGAGTTTTGCGATCTCGGCCGCGCGATCCTCATTTTGAGTCTTGAGTGTGCGGATCTCGGATTCGAGCGCTGTCTGCCCGGCATGGTTGGCTTCCGCCATACCGCGCGCAGACCGCAATGCATTCTCCGCGTCGACCAGATCCTTGCGCAGGCGATTGATCTCCGAGGAGATGTCCACTTCGTGAGCGGCCGTCGAAGCTCCCAAGGCTTTCGAAGCCTCCTGCCGCTTGGCTTCAGCCTTGCTCGCGGGATCCGAAGCGTCGGTGCGTGGTGCGGCGTCCGCGCTCGCCATCGCGCTTTGCAAACGGCTGATCAGCGCCTGCTGATCCCTGTTCTTTGTCCGCAACGCCTCGATCTCGGCGCGCAAGGCGACCTCGCCGTCGAAGCGGGGATCGGCCAGCGTTTCGCGGTTGCGGGCGGCGCGCGTTGTGAGCGTTGCATTCAGGCGATGGATTTCATCGCGCTGCTGAGCGTTGATCTGGGTTGCTTCTTCCAGCGCGGTTGTCTGGCGTTTCGAAGCCTGAGTGAGGTTCGTGATCTCCCGATCACGATGCATCAGCATGTTCTTGGCTTCGCCGAGCCGGAACTCGACCTTCGGCATGCGCTCGGCGATCGTCTGCTCCAGAACGCGGCGGGCGTTCTCATGCTCCTCGAGCTGGCTGCGCAGGCGTTCGACGTCCTGCTCGAGCTCGCTGATGCCCGCGTCCCGGCGATTCAACTCGACGCGCTGGCGGGCAGCGGAATAGGCCGCCTTCTCCACCTTCTGCTCAAGCTTGTGAATGGTCAGCGCGTAGTTGGCGCGCAGCCTGTCCTTGTCGGCCGCGATCTCGGTCGACGAGAGCGGCATCGTTGCGCGCATCGTATCGGCGGCAATACGAGCCGAGCGGCGGCCATAGAGCGGCGCCAGCAGAAAGCCGATGAGGCCTGCCGTAAAGAACCCGAGCGCGACCAGCATGGCCGACTGGATGGTGATCACCGGTACATCTCCCGGATCACTCCTCTCTCATACGCAGCAATACCCTACGCGGCACTCGGCATTCCCCACGTTCTCAGCGCGAGCGGACACGCCAACTGCCCGACGCAGCGAATTAATCTGGCGCCAGCCTTCGGCGCAAGTGTGTCGGACAGGCGTTTTCGCAGTTTTCTTATAGAGGATTCCATGTCGGCGCGCGGGTATACTTCAGGTATCCCACATTCGCACCCAGACGAAGCCCGACGCCGGAGCGGATGACGGCAAGCTTCACGTTGCCGTAGGTCTGAAATTGTACGCTCAGGCCGCCAACCATGTACGCCGACCCCTCTACGCCGCCAAATCTTGTATAGATTTCTGATGGATCGTGGAGGTTGTAGACAAGCACCATCGTCTTCGATCCTTCGGCACCGGCGTCGTAGCCGAGCGATGGGCCCTGCCAGTAGACTTTGTGATCGCCAGCGTCCTTCGTGTAGAGCGTGCCTTCGCCGTAGCGGAGGCCCACGACAAACGCGCCGCCAGCATCCTCACCTAGAATATATCCGTTGGGACGACCTTCGCTCTTGAACGCGTATTCGACCGCCTGCCCTAGACCCTGACTGATGGCGCCGAAAAATCCGTGTCCGGCGGCGACGATCTCATTTTGCTCGTAATGGCGGCTCGCGCTGCGCGGCGGAGGCGGTTCATTGCCGTAGCCGCCACCTTCGCCGGGAGGCGGAGCGTAAGGAGCGCCGTACCCACCACTGCCACCATCGTCGACAGGGCGGCCGGGATCGCTGTAGCCACCGCCGCGCCCCCCGTAAGATGGGGTCGGCGAATAGGCATCGCCGCCGCCGGCGGCATAACCGTCACCGGAGTGCGAAGGCGAATAAGCGTCGTTCGCGCCGCCGCCATAGCCACCGCCGCGGGACGGAGCGTAGGAGTCTTCGCCGTAACCACCAGAGTTTCGCGCGTACGTGTTGTTGTTGGCGCCGTATCCGCCCCGGTTCGACGAGTAGGAGTTGGTGTCGCCACCACCACCGGAGTAGCTGTCGCGCGGTGCATAGTTGTTGCCGCTGGAGCTATTGCCGCCGGAATAGCCGCGGTTCGCGGCGGAGCCTTCCGATCCGGAAGCGTAGGGCTCGGGCCTCGGACCTGAGTAGGATTGTGAGCCTGAATAGGATTGGGTGCCGCCGCTGCGATAGCTGTCGGGGCTCCACGAGCCGTCATCCTGAGCCGTCGCGCCGGTGCCGACACCAGCAACGACAAGCAGCGCCGTTCCGGCAAGTGCAAGGACATTGCGCAGGCGATTTGGGCGCAAGCGACTTTGGCATGCACGAAATTGGATCTTCATGGGTTTATCGAAATCCCTCAGGCCCGCAGCCAGTCAAACAACCGCGATGGCCACACGCAAAAACAAGTCAAACCCCACGTGATCCTTCCCTCAAACTATTACCAAAGTGTGGCTACACAGCGGCTTAGCAGCCTCTCAGCGCGAGCAGACGCGGACAACACGTCGAGATGACTCATGATTTTCGCTTCAGATTTTTTCTGACCACGAGCTGCTCTTCTCTTGCTTGTTCGCGTGAGACTGATTCGTTTTTGAAGTCGCCGCCCCGTGTGCGGTGCACGCGTGGCCGCCGAGACTCATTGGCCGACGAAAATTCCAGCTCGCGGCGCGAGCGGACTGTGCGGGCGTTGCAGTTTTCGAAGTGGGGTGTATCAGCTAACAGGTGCTATTGCCGAAGCGCAGCACATGCAGGATGTGAGTTGGCCTGCTTAACGCGAAATTCCGTATGACGGATTCGCCATTACCAAAATGAGGGCAAATCACATGGCAGAGACAGCGCAGGTCGCCCATCCGACGGACCTGGAGCTTGCGGCACTGATCTCAAGCAAGATCTGCCATGACGTGATTGGCCCGGTCGGCGCCATCTACAATGGGCTCGAAATTCTCAACGACGACGACGACGAAGAGGCGAGAAACTACGCCTTGAGCGTTATTCGGAACGTCACCGAGCAGGCTTCGGCACGGCTCCAGTTCGCACGGTTCGCATTCGGCGCAGCGGGCTCAGCCGGAGCGCAGATCGACCTCGGGACGGCAGAGCAGATCTCGCGCGGCTTCATCGGCCAGGGCAAACATAAGCTCGCATGGAACGGAATTCCCGGCTTCATGTCCAAGGACAAGGTGAAACTGCTGCTTAACCTCGTGGCCGTCGCCGTGACGGCGCTGCCACGCGGCGGCGACATCGAAGTGCACATGCAGGGCACGACGGAAGCTCCGAGCTTCGTCATCCGCTGCCGCGGCAACGCGGCGCGCGCGCCTCAGCATCTGGGAGAGTTCATCTCCGGCGTCAACGTGCCGGCGCTCGATGCGCTGACGATCCAAGCCTACTACACGTGGCGGCTCGCGCACGCTTCTGGCATGCACCTTTCCATTGTCAAGGATGGGGCGGACGTTCTTCTCTCAGCTCAAGGCTGACGACAGGCAGCGCCAGAAAATTACGAACGATTGCGATACGCGTGATTGGGAAGCCGGCAGGACGGCCACGCGCTGCCGCCTTTTGCGCTGCATCGGGCGTTCCTCAACCGATCGTTAAGTCCTTTAGACCACAAATGACTCGGCCGTTAGCACACCAATTGCGTGTCGTTTTCCGGCGCCGCAGAGCGTTCGAGCCTTACTTTTCGCCGTCGATGGAGCAGCCGGTTATCCATGAAGCGTTTTCTGGTAGCTGATCAGTCGGAGATCATCCGCAAGGTCGCGCGTCACTACCTCGAGCAGAACTCCATCGAGGTGATCGAGGCGGACTGCGCGGACGATGCGCTCGAGCTTTGCCGGAACAACAAGATCGACGGCATCATCCTCGATTGGCGCCTGCCCGGAAAATCGCCCGTCGAGTTTCTCACTGCGCTGCGGTTCTCGGGCGAAAACACGCGCAAGCCGCTCGTGATCTATGCCACCTCGGAAAACGATCCGGCGGACATCTCGCGGGCTTTCTCTGCCGGCGCAGATAGCTACATGATGAAGCCGTTCGACCGGAAATCGTTCAGGGAAACGTTGAGCAACGCAGGCGTAGTCGCCTGATACTCCGCAGTTTCACTTGCTTCCCGATTTCATAAGGTGCTGGACAAAATCTCCGCGCCGTCTGGCTTCCCTTCCCTACAGTTGCTAAGCGTCGCTATCCTCGAATTGAAGATAGGGATCGCCTTTTGCTACGCGTGCAGCAGCTCCGGATCGGCTCCTTGCCGCCGCTCTCGTTTGCGGTTTCGGCGGGAGAGTGCCTGGCGATCGAGGGGCCGTCCGGCTCCGGCAAGACCCGCATTCTGCGCGCCATCGCCGATCTCGATCCGGTGGACGCGCAAATATTCCTCGACGGAGCGGAGTGGCGCGACATGCCCCCCGACACCTGGCGGCGTAAGGTCCGCTATGCGGCCGCCGAACCCGGTTGGTGGGCCGACACACCGCGCGGCACGTTTGCGCCGGCGCATCTCTCGCAGCCGCGCGTCGCAAGACTTCTCTCCGCACTCGGTCTCGAAGAGGACGTGCTCGACAGGCCGGTGAGCGTGCTTTCGACGGGAGAGCGCCTGCGCATCTCGCTCGTACGCGCGCTCGCCGACGAACCGCAAGTCCTGCTGCTCGACGAGCCGACGAGCGCGCTCGACAAGGAAGCTTCCGCGCTTGTCGAAGAGATGATCCGCTTCCAATTGCTAGCAGAGCGCAGCGTTTTGATCGCGAGCCACGACAGCGGCCTGATCGGTCGCATCGCGCACGCGCGGCTGCAGCTTGCGCCATCACCAACTCAACCGGGACGGGCAGCATCATGAGCTACATCCCGCTCCACACTGCCGATCTCGCGCTTGCCGCCGTTCTTCTGATCGCCAATGGCGCCGTGTCGTTCTGGTTCCGGCTGGGGCTGGAACGCTCGATCGCCATTTCGGCGGTGCGCATGGTGCTGCAGCTCTCTGTCGTCGCGCTGGCGTTGCGCTTCATCTTCGAACTCAACACGCCAATTTGGACTGTGCTGTTCGCGATGTTCATGGCGGCGGCGGCAGCCTACGAGGTCATCTCGCGGCAGGAGCGGCGTATCGCCGGGCCGATCGCGATGGCGCTCGGCGCTGCCGCACCGTTTTTCTCCGGGCTGCTCGCGACGCTGTTCGCCACGACGCTCGTGATCGGACCGGATCCCTGGTACGCGCCGCGTTATGTGCTGCCGCTGTTCGGCATGATGCTTGGCAACGCGATGGCGGGAACGAGCCTCGTGCTCGACGCCATGACATCCGGGGCGCAGCGCGAGCGATCGGCGATCGAGGCGCGACTTGCGCTCGGCGCTGGCCGCTTCGAAGCGTTCGACACCGTGTTGAAACGGGCGCTCACAACCGGCTTGCTGCCGATCCTGAGCGCCATGGCGACGACCGGCATCGTCGCGTTGCCGGGAATGATGACGGGCCAGATCCTCGCCGGCATCGATCCCGTCTCAGCGGCCAAGTATCAGGTGATGATCATGTTCCTGATTGCGGGGGCGACCGGGATCGCGGTGGTCGCCGCAGGACTTGGAGCGGTGCTGTTACTCACCGACGAGCGTCACCGGCTGCGGCTCGACCACCTCTCCAAAAGCTAACGGCCTCCGAAAGGGAGGCCGCGCTATCTCGTTAGATCTTCTTCGACCGGCGGGTCGTCGTTACGGCGTCGGCGTAACGGGCGTTACCGGGACCGAAGCTGTCGACTCCGGCGTGGACGGTGCGGAGGACGACGTATCAGCGGCCGGTGCTGAGGTCGCGGCAGGCTGCTGCTGCTGTTGTGCCGTCGTCATGGCAGCAGCGGCACGCTCGGCAGCCTGTGCGGCGCGTTCAGCGGCCTGAGCGGCGCGCTCGGCGGCAGCGGCGGCGGATTCGGCGGCAGCGGCGGCAGCCTTGCTCGACTCGTGCGTCGCGTTCTGCTCGTCTGCCTTGACGGCAGCTTCGGCAGCCGCAGGCGATACGGCTGCGGCTGCAGCCGCAGCGGCTGACGGCGGAACCGGGATCGTGCCCGTCTCGGCCGGCGTCTCAGTCGCAGCGGTAGGCACGGCGGCAGCCTTCTGCTCCTCCGGCTTGCTTTCCTCAGGCTTTGCCTCGGCGGCCTGCTCTGCCTTCGGCTCTTCGGCCGGCATTTCAGCGGCCTTTTCCTCGTCAGGCTTTTTGGTCGTCGTCTTTTTCGAAGCGCTGTCGCTTGCTACCGACTTCTTCTTCGGAGCAGGTGCTGCGGCGTCCTGCGGGCCGGACTTCTGAAGGTCATTGCCCCAACATACCGTTGCCGACGCCGTGCACGTGTGCTCGTCGAAAACGATGAGGTTGAGGAACAGCTCGCAGTTTACGTCTTTCTTGCCGACGGAATATTTCTCGATGCCCTGCTCGGTCGCCCAGGTCGCGATGTGCTTATCGAGCAGATCCTTGGCGTCCCGCGTCGGGCCTTCCTTGCCATAGTCGTTGACGGTGAAGCCCATGCGTTTGCAAGCCGCCATGGCGGGATGGGCGAAGGCGAGCGCGCCTGTCATTGCGGCGGCGAAGGCGAACCTGTTCACGAAACCCATCAAAGCTTCTCCTAACGGCCGAGGATCGTTTGCTGTTCTTGCTGCTATAGCCGTGTGAGGCCAGCATGCCTAGTGCGCTTGGCGAGATTATGCAGAGCTTTACTAACGGCCGAAAACACAGCCCGCCATTGGCCCCAAAATGCAACACCGCACCCCTTAAGGGCGCGGTGTCGAATTCCCACCCTTACGGCGGAAGGATCAAGTCTTGCAAATCGTGGCAGAACCACGGCAGGTCCAGCCCCAGGATCCGCCCTCTTTGCAGCTGTAACTGCGAGCACCGAAGGTGTAGCCCGGCAGCTTAGCAGCCGCGCCGACCTTGTTGTTCGAGCCCATCCAGGCTGCCCAGGCACCCCAGTCCACAGCCTGAAGGAGCGCTTCGTCGACCTGAAGCTTCGCGTCCTGCTGGCTGCCCGCCGAACCGATCGCACCCTTCTTAACGCAGGACTTGGCTTCGGCCGAAGCCGTCATGGCCGCGAGGCCCGCGACGGCGACGAGTGCCGTTGTCAAACGCACAGCTTTGAGCATCGCTCTTATCTCCCTAAGCAAACCACCCGAGGTTCGTGCGCTTAGCACAACCCGGGGCGAGTCTGCCCGACTTAGTGGGCGCTGCCCATCCGTCTTGCACAGGAAAGCGATGTACGCGGGCGATTTCCGACCGCTCGTGGCCTCGCAACAACGGGCGTCAGTTGGCCTGCTGCAGGTTGACGGCCTTCGGGCCTTTGCCGCGTTTGTCAGGCTCAGTGTCGAACGAGATGCGCGCGCCTTCGGAGAGCGGGCCGAAACCTGAACGCTCGATGGCCGTCACGTGGACGAAAACATCCTTGCCGCCGTCGTCAGGCGTAATGAAGCCATAGCCCTTTTGATCATTGTAAAACTTGACGGTTCCAACTTGGCGCATCTCACCTCTCCAAGGGCCCGCGTCGATCAGGGAAACCAGCTGGAGAGCGGGCGATGCTCCGGCCGGAAGGGCCGCCATCACCTTCGACGCGTGAGACGCTTCTGACTGATTGAGAACACGAACCTCAGCACGGACATTCCATTCGAACCGGTCTTCAGTCTCGTTCGGCGGTCACGCCGGCACATGCGCTCGCGTTTCGCAAGAGCGTGCGAAGTATTCCGAAAAGAAGAACGGCACGCAACCCTTGGAGTTGCCTGATGTGTGCGGAATTTTCCGCTTCACGATGATGTTATGCGTTCGCCGGCCAGCCAATCGAGGCGACCGGTCGCGCCGTCGCCCTTCGCGAGCAGTCGCGCGAGATACGGCAACAGCGCCGCAAGTTTCGCTTCGAGAGTGTAGGGCGGATTGAGGATCAGCAATCCCGTTGCAGACAGTGGGCCGTCATCTCGCGGCGTTGCGACTGCGAGTTCTACGGAGAGCAGCTTCGGAATTCCCAGTGCTGCCGCATCGCGCGAAAATGTGCTCACTGCGCGCAGATCCTTGATCGGATACCAAAGGATCACGGTGCCGGTTGCGAAACGCCGATGCGCGGTGACCAACCCTTCGAGCATGCGTCTGAACTCGCCGGGCTCTTCGAACGGCGGATCGATCAGCACAATGCCGCGCCGTTCCTGCGGCGGCAGCACGGCTTTCAGTGCGATCCAGCCGTCGAGCTCCATGACTTTGGTTTGACGATCTTTCGCGAACAGCGCGGCGAGGCGCGCTCCATCGTCGGGGTGCATTTCGTTGACGACGAGGCGATCGTTCTCGCGCATCAGGCGACGCGCGACTACCGGGCTACCGGGATAGCGAAGAATATGCTCGGTGTTGCCATTCTCGGCTCGCACCACCTGCAGATAGGGCGCGAGGATCTCGGCGATCTCGGGGGGAAGACCCGCGGCGAGAAGACGCCCGATACCGTCCAGCCATTCGCCCGTCTTCTGGGCTTCGACGCTGTCGAGATCGTAAAGGCCGATCCCGGCGTGCGTATCGATGACGCGAAACGGCGCTTCCTTGAGCTTCATGTACTCAATGACGAGCGCGAGCACGGCATGCTTCAGGACGTCGGCGAAGTTTCCGGCGTGGTATATGTGGCGATAGTTCATCTGACAGGCTCGAAACGAAAACAGGGATGGACAGGTTTGCTCCCGCCATCCCCGATGTCTCGTAGCACACCCGCGCGCGCTTGGCGCAAGTGCAGGTCGTCCGGCCGATCTTCAGATCAAGACGAGAAGCCGTAGCTCGGCACGGCCGGCGGGACCCCCACATTCGATGGGCGGGCCGGTTCCGGAAGCGGCGATACGCCGGGCTTTTCCAGCTGAGGGGCGATTTCCGACACATCCTTCACGCGGCGCGAACGGCCATCGAAGGCGGCGCCCTGCTCGATCGACAGCATGTGGCTATGGATGTCCCCTTCGACCTCGGCGCCGGCGCGCAGGATGACGTTGGCGCCCATGATCGCGCCGTTGACGCGGCCGAAAACATCCACAGTATCGGCGGAAATTGAGCCGTTGATCACCGCTTCACGGCCGACCTCGACCTCGCGGCTGTGCATATCTGCCTGAATGTTGCCCAACACCTTCAAAGATCCTTTGCAACGGATCGTGATGCTGTCGCCTTCGATCGAAAGGTCGTTTCCGATGACGGACTGCTGGTTCGAGCCTGCGCTTGCAACCGCATGAAGGTGCTGCTTTTCGACACCGAGGCCGCGACGCAATTGAGGGGCGGGTGCCTCGGCCGGCGGTACCGGCTCGGGCTTGCGACTGAACACCATGCTTACTCTCCCTGACGCTTACACGAAGTCCGCACACGCCATTCGTGCGGCGTGAGTTCGTCGAAACGATGTCAGACAGGGTTATGATCGTAGCCAAATTCAGGCTTCACGCGTTGGAAACGACATAAGTGCGTTGGGAACGACATGAACGCGTTGGGAACGACATGAGCGCGATCGACGAGCACGCAAAGGTGGAACGAGAAGCGATGGTGGACGGCATCGAGAGGGCCGCCGTGACGCTCGCCAAGCCTGTCGGCCGAGAGACCTTCGCGCCTCGCGTACTCGACGCGTTGCGCCAAGTGCCGCGTCATCTCTTCGTACCGCCTACGCAGCTCCCGTCCGCTTACCGCGACAGGCCACTTCCGATCGGATACGGCCAGACGATTTCGCAGCCGTTCATCGTTGCGCTGATGACTGACATCCTGGATCTCAAAGCGAGCGACCGCGTGCTCGAGATCGGAACGGGATGCGGCTATCAGACCGCAGTGCTCGCGAGGCTGGTCCGGGAAGTCTTTACGGTCGAACTCTGCGAGCCATTGGCCGAGCGCGCGGCCCGGACGTTCGAGATGCTCGACATTGGCAACATTCGAGCGCGGGTCGGCGACGGTTACATCGGCTGGCCGGAGGCTGCGCCATTCGATGCGATCCTCGTCACGGCTGCGCCAACCGAGATCCCGGACGCTCTCGTGCAGCAACTCGCAACTGGCGGCCGTCTCGCAATTCCCGTGGGGTCAAAATCGCAGCAGCTCATTCTTGTCCAAAAGCAGAGCGATCAATCGACTGTCTTGAGGGACATCATACCTGTGTGCTTTGTTCCCCTTACACGCCAGGGTGACCCTCCAGATTGAGTTGCATTGACCCTGCGAGGGGTGGGGCAGGAGACGAGGAATGGACGATCTCGATCGTTTCGAACCAGGCACGACAACATTCAGCGGCACCGTACGCGTGTGGGCGGCGACGACGGCCGAGGTGGTAACAGACAGCGGTCTCGTCGTGTTTCTCGACACTCGCGGGCAGCCGCCTGTCGCGGCGGGTACTCGCGTCACCGTCGATACACGGAAGTACCGGCCTTGCTATTTCGTCACCAGGGTCACGTCCCGCTAGACCGCTGGCCCGCCCGGTCACCTAGATGCGGGCGACGAAGCTGTCGACCACGCGCTTCTTGCCGGCATGGTCGAACTCGATCGTCAGCTTGTTGCCGTCGACCTCCGTGACAGTGCCTGGTCCGAACTTCTGATGGCGCACGCGGTTGCCGACACTATAGCCCGCGCCCTTGGCCGCTGACGACGCGATCAGCTCTCCCTCGATGGTGATCGGGGGGCGCATGGGCTTCATGCCCGCCTGACGCTTGCGATCGGCGTCACGCGACCAGTTGCTGTTTTGCGATTGCTCGTAGGACTTCGTTTTCTCGAAAGACTTCGTTTTCTCGAAAGACTGGGCCCGCTGCCAGCCCGGCGTATCGTAGTTCGCCGCGAAATGGGACGGCTGTTCGTCGAAGCGGCTTTTACCGTAGGGGTTCTGGCGGCCGAAGTTGCCGTTGTCGAACGGGTTGCCGAAGTTCTGATACGCGCCGCCGAACGGGCTCTTGGTCTCGAGCACGTCCACGTCACCGACGGGCAGATCATCCACGAAGCGCGACGGAATGGCGGACTGATACAAACCGCGTGTGCGCCGGTTCTGCGCGAAGGAGATCTTGGCGCGACGGCGCGCGCGCGTGATGCCGACGTAGGCGAGGCGGCGTTCTTCTTCGAGACCGGCTTCGCCACTCTCGTCGAGCGAGCGCTGGTGGGGGAACAGCCCTTCCTCCCATCCCGGCAGAAAGACCGTGTCGAACTCTAGGCCCTTGGCGGCGTGCAGCGTCATCAGGCTCACGCGGTCGCCGTCCTCGCCCTGCTCGACATCCATGACGAGGCTCACGTGCTCGAGGAAGCTTTCGAGCGTCTCGAACTCGTGCATGAAGCGCACGAGCTCCTTCAGGTTTTCGAGGCGGGACTGTGCTTGCGGGCTCTTGTCCGCCTGCCACATCGCCGTGTAGCCGCTTTCGTCGAGGATCAGCTCGGCGAGTTCCGTGTGTTTCATGCCGTCGACCAGACCGCGCCAGCGTTCGAAGGCGCTGATGAGGTCGGACAGCGATTTGCGCGCCTTGCCGCCCAGTTCCTCAGTCTCGATGATCTCGCGGGCGGCGCGGTACATCGGGACGCCGCGTGCACGCGCCAACGTGTGGATGCGCTCGACGCTGGTATCGCCAAGGCCGCGCTTCGGCACGTTGATGATGCGCTCGAACTTCAGATCGTTGGCCGGGTTATGCGTCACCTCGAGATAGGCGAGTGCATCCTTCACCTCGGCGCGCTCATAGAAGCGCGGACCGCCGATGACACGATACGGAATACCGGTCGTCACGAAGCGATCTTCGAAGGCGCGCATCTGGAACGACGCGCGGACCAGGATCGAAATCTGATTCAGGCGGTGGCCGTCCTTGCGGAATTCCTCGATGTCGCGCGTGATGGAGCGGGCTTCCTCCTCGTCGTCCCAGACGCCCATGACCGTGACGCGATCGCCGCGCTCGCCGTCCGTGAACAGCGTCTTGCCGAGGCGGCCCTTGTTGTGGGCGATGAGGCCGGATGCGGCGGAGAGAATGTGCCCGGTCGAGCGGTAATTGCGCTCGAGGCGGATGATGCGGGCGCCCGGAAAATCGATTTCGAAGCGCAGGATGTTGTCCACCTCGGCGCCGCGCCAGCCGTAGATCGACTGATCGTCGTCGCCGACGCAGCATACGTTGGGCGAGCCCTGAGCCAGAAGCCGCAGCCAGAGATACTGGACGACGTTGGTATCCTGATACTCGTCGACGAGGATGTAGCGGAAGCGGCGGTGGTAGTCCGCGAGGATGTCCGGGTTCTCCATGAAGAGACGGAGCGTCTCGAGCAGGAGATCACCGAAGTCGGCGGCGTTCAGTTCCTTCAAGCGCTTCTGATAGTCGGCGTAGAGCTTAACGCCCTTGCCGCCGCCGAAAGAGAACCCCTCGCCGGCCGGAACTTTCGACGGCGTCAGGCCGCGGTTCTTCCAGTCGTCGATCAGGCCCGCAAGCTGACGTGCCGGCCAGCGGTCCTTGTCGAGACCTTCGGCTTCGATGACCTGCTTCATGAGCCGGATCTGGTCGTCCGGATCGAGGATCGTGAAACCGGACTTGAGGTCGACCAACTCGGCATGGCGGCGCAGGATCTTGACACCGATGGAGTGGAACGTGCCGAGCCACGGCATCGCTTCGACGGCTCCGCCGACCAAACCGGCGATGCGCTCCTTCATCTCGCGGGCGGCTTTGTTCGTGAAGGTGACGGCCAAGATCTGGCTGCCGTAGGCGCGCCCAGTGGCAAGGATGTGCGCAATGCGTGTTGTCAGCACCCGCGTCTTGCCGGTTCCGGCTCCCGCCAGCACAAGCACCGGACCATCGAGGGCTTCGACGGCTTCGCGTTGTTCAGGATTGAGGCCGTTCAAATAGGGCGGCATGGCTTGCGCGCGGGCGCGCTCGGAGATGGAGCCGCGCGCCGGGACGTGCTGAGCAGCCGGAGCATGCGTCGTCTCTCGCGCTCCCGGAGCGGACGGGAGATCGAAGGGCGGAATGTCGTCGTCGGCGCCCATATCCGACTGATCGCTGTTCGCGCCGGTCATCGGCACGCGCCGGATCGTGTCTTTGTCATCGTGCGGCATGTCTCACTCTATAGCACGCTCTTTGGGGCGTGAGTTCGAGGCGATCCTCGTGCGGTGTCCTAGCTCAGGCCGCCCAAAGCGTGTTCGTGTGGCAGAAATATAGGGAGCGCGACGACTTCCGGGAGCGAGACAGATGTTCCTCCCCAGGAAAATGCCCCAATTGGGGGTCACACTTCTTATCCATGTTGGGCTATGGTGGCGCCCGCGCATCGATCGCCGCACCCGTGGCGAGCTATCCGTAGGGCTGTCTTGGTGCCGGGTTCACCGGTCTCAAGTCGAAGAGGGCGGCCACGATTGCGTTCTCCGTGCGGCGACAAGGCTTCCCGGCCTCTCAGCGCCGCTCACCGGATCGGGCATTTTGAGCAGACAAGGCGCGGATGAATAACGCCCTTCTTTATCTCGGCGGCTTACTGATCACGGCCCTCGCGGTGCTTTTTGCGGTTCCCCGCTTCGTCGATTGGAACAGCTATCGCGGCGTCTTCGAAGAGGAGGCTTCCCGCATTCTCGGCCGCGAGGTGCGCGTGGGCGGCGACGTGAACCTGCGCCTCCTGCCAGCGCCGTTCGTGTCTTTCGAGAAGCTTCGCATCGCGGATGTGGGCGATGGCGGAGGCAATTCGATCATCCGTGTCGAGAGCTTCACGATGTGGCTTTCGGTGCCGCCGCTGCTCAGGGGCGTGCTCGAAGCGCACAAGGTAGAGTTGCGCCGCCCGGTTCTCAGTCTCGCAACCAACGCGGAAGGCAGCGGCAACTGGCGGTCGCTGGCCGTAAGTCCTGGCTCGCTCTCCTTTGCCCCCAAGGACGTGTCGCTGCAGTCGGTCGCGATCCAGGATGGGGCGGTCATCGTCAGCGGGCCTTCGCAGACGGAGCTTGCGCGCTTCGAGGATATCAACGGCGAACTGACGGCGGAGGCGCTCGAAGGGCCGTACAAATTCAAAGGCGGGGTGAGCTGGGACGGCGCGCTACGCCAATTGCGCTTCGCGACGGCAAAGGTCGATGATCAGGGCGTGGTCCGGTTCAAAGCCGCCGTCGACGTGACGGGAAGCGCCAACTCCTACGTGCTGGATGCCAAGCTCTCGGACCTCAAGGGCGTGCCGACGCTTGAAGGCGATCTCACGGCAAAGCTCGACCTTGGAACCGGAGCGATGCCAGCTCCGGCGACCACGCCCGAAGAGATTGCGCTCTCGCCGGAACCGACGGCTCCGCAAGGAACCGGTCCAGCCTTACCCGCCGCACCGGCGACACCCGATGGACCCAAGCCGTTCGAACTCAAGGCCAAGGTGAAGGGCACGGCGCTCGGCGTTGCGCTCGACGACATTGCTGTGTCGCTTGAAGCCGGCGCCACGCCGCAACTGATCACCGGACAGGCGAAGATCGGCTGGGCGGACAAGACGCAACTCGACGTCAATCTATCGTCGCGCTGGCTCGATCTCGACCAGCTCACGAAGACGAGCGCGGGCAAGGTGCCGCTCGAAGCCGCGCGCAGCTATTTCGAGGTGCTGGCGGCTGCGCTGCCGCAGAAGGCCGACACCAACGCGCTTCTGGAATTCGATCAGCTGACGCTCGGCGGCGAGCCGATCAGCAACGTTCGGCTTGCGGCATCCCGATCCGGCGGCCCCTTGGAACTCAAGGGCGTGCGGGCCACGCTGCCGGGCGGCGCGCGGTTCGAACTCGACGGCGTGCTGACGCCGGCCGAGAACGTTCCTCGCCTCGACGGTACGATCTTTGTTTCCGGTAAGAGCCTCGTTCGGTTTCTTTCGTGGGGATTGGGCGCCGCCAACGTCGGGCGCAGCAATTCCGACGGACCCTTCTCGCTCGACGGCCATTTCGCGCTCGGAGACGGGACGCTATCGCTAACGGACGCGACAGTCGAGATGTCGGGCACACCGCTTGAGGGAGACCTCGAACTCAAACTCGGTGAACGCCGCCAGGTGAATGTCTCGATCGACGGGCAACGCATCGACGTGGCGCAGTTCGGGTCCGGGCTCGTCGATCTCGCGAACCTGCGTGGGATGCTGTTCGGATCGGGCGCTCCAGCTAGCGCCGCACCAGAAAGCAAAACGCAAGCTGGAGTTTTCGATCCAGCCTCCGGCGACCTGAGGCTTGACCTCAAAGTGGCCGAACTCGTGGACGGCGAACGCTTGCTCAAGGATGTCGACGCAGACATCCGCCTCGAACAGGGGCGCCTCTCGATACCGCGGCTGAAATTCGCGACGCCTGAGGGGCTCTACGTCGAAGCCGAGGGAGATGCGACGGATGTGCCGGCCCATCCCAAAGGCTCGGTGCGCGGGCTCGTTTCGGCGCCAAGCGCGGATGCCGCGCGCGCATTTTTCACTCTCCTCTCTTCTGAAGATCTCAGCGCGGGCGATCTCGACCGATTCGCCGGGCTTGCTCCGTTCCGGCTCGCCGGTACGCTCAATCTTTCGGGGGGCGCCACCAACGCCAGCACGCTTGCCGTGGACGGCACGCTCGGCGGGGGAAAGCTCTCGGCCGCACTCCGGCTCGACGGCGGAAGCGCCAACTGGCGCACTTCACCCATGGATTTGACGGCGACCATCGACAGCCCGGATGCCGCAAAGCTCGTCGCAACGCTGTTTGGCGGCAAAGTTTCGCGTAAGGCCACGCAGCCCGTACGCGGCCGCGCCGTCATCAAGGCCTCCGGCGTGCCGGCCGATGGGTTGCTCGGCTTTGCTGACGTCTCGGGCGACAACCTCACGCTCGGCTATCGCGGGCACGTGCGCGCGGCGAAACCCGGCGAGACCGATCTCGACGGCGAACTCAGGATTGCGGCTCCGGACGCTCGCATCGGGCTTGCACTTGCTGGGCTCAATGTGGCCGACGGCGCGGCTGGTGTGCCGATCAACGGAACCATCGATCTCAATCGCAAGAGCGGAGCGCTCAATCTCGAGAGTGAGGCGCTCACGCTCGGGGACAGCAAACTCTCGGGCCGTGTCGCGCTGACCTCCAGCGAGGGGGGCCGCACATCGGTCGATGCAAAGGTCACGGCAGACAAGGCTTCGTTCTCGACACTCCTCGCGCCGATGCTCGGGGCCGCTAGTACCGAAGGCATCGATCCCCTTGCTCCTCCCGTGCCGCAACTTGCCAGTGCTCCTCCTGCCGTCATCTGGCCGGAGCAGTCCTTCGATCTCTCCCTTCTCGATCGCGTGGATGGAAAGATTTCGCTGACGGCAGCTTCGCTTCTGCTCGAACAAGGCCTCACGGTCGGCAATGCTGAACTCGATATCCAGCTCGCACCGGACAGCGTGAAGGTTACGCGGCTGCGGGGAGACGCCGTCGGCGGAAAGCTCAACGCTGAGTTCAACGTTGGACGAGCGCCGGCCGGGATCAGCCTCGATGGCAAGCTTCGCATCGATCTGGGCAACAACACAGCGAGCGCGAGCGCCAAAGCCGATCCGCCGGTGGGTGACGCCGTGGCCTTCAACGTCAACTTCTCAAGCCGCGCGCTGAGCCCTGCCGCGATTATTGCTGCGGCGACAGGCAAAGGTGAGCTTACCGTCAGCGATGCGACGCTGAACGGCAATTCTCCCGTCGCGGTCTCCGCCGTTGCGCGCGCCGCTCTCACTGGGCAGGGCCCGAGCAGCGGGAACCAGCTTTCGGAAGCGGTGAAAACCGCGATCAAGGACGGCGCGGTTCAGCTCGGCAAGCTCGCCGTTCCCGTTGAGATCTCGGATGGTGCCCTGAAGCTCGGCAAAGTCCAGATCGACATGACCGAAGGTCGCTCGACGTTCCAGACGGCGGTCGAACTCACCACGATGAAGATCGACAGCGAGTGGCAGATTGCGCCGAAGCTCGATAAGGGCCTCGCGGTGAACGCGGACCGTGCGCTGCTGCCGCCCGTCACTGTCGTTTACGCCGGGAAGCTCAACGCGTTCGATAGCCTCGAACCGCAAGTTTCAACGGCGTCGCTCGAACGCGAACTCGTGGTGCGAAAGCTCGAACTGGATGTCGGCGAACTCGAACGCCTGCGCAAGGTCGACGAAGAGCGGGCGCGCCAGGAGGCAGTGCGGCGCAAGGCTGACGACGAGGAACGCGCCCGGATCGAAGCCGAGCGCCGCAAGGCACTCGAAGACGATCGCCCGGATGCCGTGCATCGCGAGGAGCTTTCGGCTCCGCCGGCTGCGGGACCCGGCACCAACAGCAGTTCATCCGACGTCTACGATCAAAGCGTGGTCGACGCACCGCAGGGCGTGCCGATCGAGAAGGACCTCGAAGCGCAGGCGCCTCCTCCGACTGCAGCCGCGCCCGCGCCTGAACGCCCGCGCCCGCGCCGCAAGCCCCCTCCCACGTACTGGAATCCGTTTCAGCAGTTGACGCCGTACTAGGTCTGAGGCTCGCGCTGCAGCCTCGACCGCGCGAAGGCGTGACCCGTCGCTCAGTCTCGATTGCCGCCGTCGTAGCTCACGGTCGCGCCGGCTGTCCGCACGTATTCGAGTATCCAAACGCGCACTGCGCTCGAAAGGCCGGCGTCTCCGCGGCGCTCGTCAATGCGCGCGATGAGGGCTGCCAGCGAAATGCGTTCACGCCCGGCCGCTTCTTTCAGTGCTTCCCAGAACGGCTGTTCGAGCGAGATCGACGTGCGGTGGCCGCGTATCGAGAACGATCGTTTTACGGGGCGGACCACGACGCCGGTCATTGCGATTGCTCGTCGTCGCTGTCGTCCGCATTGTTTTCGCGACAGTGCGCATCGAGCCGCCGCACGGTGTTCGCGTTGTCCGTTTCCGCACGTTCGCGTTCCGCCTTGGAACGACCGAACTTGGCGCGGTTCTCTTCGGCTTGCTTTTCCTTGGCCACGCGATCGCGCGCCTTGCGGGCTTTGCGAAGATTGACGATTTCTGCGGCCATCTCAGACCCCGATGAACACTATATCCAAGGCGCGACGAATTTCGTACTCGCGATCCGCCACGGAGCCCAATACGGCCTCAACCGCTCCCTTCGCTACCACGCTCATCTTTTCCGTCGCCAACAGATAATTACGACGCCCCACCCGTATAAGCGGATGCAAAACAGGCGTGGGCAGGATCGCGCTCGACGGAAAGAGGGGGGCCACGATGCGCGTCTCGCGATCGTCGAGCAGGTCGGCTTGGACGAGCACTCCGAGCTGCCCACCGCTCAGGCGAACCACATCGAATTGGCGCATCACCAAGTCCGATACTTGTCGGACCACAGGCCGTGCTTCTTCACATAGCCATTCATGGAGTCCGTGGCTTCACGATTTTCGGCACGCCATTTTTCTGCCCGGTGCTTCCTCAGCTCCAGCTCCAAGGCTCTCTCGAGGAGGGCCGAGAGATTGGTGCCCGCCTCTTTGGCCTCCGCCGCGAGGGCGGCGTCGATCGAGAGATTGACGGCGCGCTTCTTGCGCTTGATCCCTTCCTGCATGCGGGTTCTCCATGCGCATTGGACATGCGCATCCTAATCCAACGCCGGATGGCGGTCAAAAAGGGCACACTTACTCGGGCGCGATCATCTTTTCCGGGCGTACGATGGCGTCGAAATCCTCGGCGGGGATGCCGTCCTTGACCGCTTCCTCGCGCAGTGTGGTGCCGTTCTTGTGGGCGGTCTTGGCGATCTTGGCGGCACGGTCGTAACCGTACTTCTCCTTGAGCGGCGTCACGAGCATGAGCGAGTTCGCGAGGCCCTGAGCGATGTTGTCCAGGCGCGGCTCGATGCCGACGACGCAGTTGTCGGTGAAGGAAACAGCGGCGTCCGCCAGAAGGCGGACCGACTGCAGGAAGTTGTAGGCCATCATCGGGTTGAAGACGTTCAACTCAAAGTGGCCCTGGCTGCCTGCAAAACCGATGGCGGCGTTGTTGCCGTGAATGTGGGCGGCCACCTGCGTCAGCGCCTCGCACTGCGTGGGATTGACCTTGCCCGGCATGATCGACGAACCGGGCTCGTTCTCGGGCAGAGCCAGCTCACCGAGACCCGCGCGCGGACCCGAGCCGAGGAAGCGGATGTCGTTTGCGATCTTGAAGCAGCTCATGGCGACGGTCGTTATGGCGCCGTGCGTCATCACCATGGCGTCGTGAGCGGCGAGCGCTTCGAACTTGTTCGGAGCCGAGGTGAAGGGCAGTTTGGTGATGGCAGTGATCTCGGCCGCGACCTTCTCCGCGAAGCCTTTCGGAGATGCGAGGCCTGTGCCGACAGCCGTGCCGCCTTGTGCAAGCTCCATCAGGGCCGGTAGCGTCATCTCGATGCGCTTGATGCCGTTCTCAATCTGCTTGGCGTAACCGGAGAATTCCTGGCCGAGCGTCAGCGGCGTTGCATCCTGCGTGTGGGTGCGGCCGATCTTGATGATGTCAGCCCATGCTTTGGCCTTGGCATCGAGCGCGGCGTGCAGCTTCTTCAGCGCGGGGACGAGGCGATGAACGACCTCTTCGGCGCACGCGATGTGCATGGCCGTCGGGAACGTGTCGTTCGACGACTGGCTCATGTTGACGTGGTCATTCGGGTGCACGGGCTTCTTCGATCCCATGACGCCGCCGAGCATTTCGATGGCGCGGTTCGAGATCACCTCGTTGGCGTTCATGTTGGACTGTGTGCCGGAACCCGTCTGCCAGACGACGAGCGGGAAATGTTCGTCAAGCTTGCCGTCGATCACTTCCTGCGCCGCCTTGATGATCACTTCGCCCAGCTTCGGGTCGAGCTTACCCAGCGCCATGTTGGCTTCAGCGGCGGCGCGCTTCACGATGCCGAGCGCGCGGATGACCGGCGCCGGCTGCTTTTCCCAGCCGATCTTGAAGTTGCCGAGGCTTCTCTGCGCCTGAGCGCCCCAATAGCGATCGCCTGCGACCTGAATCTCGCCAAAGGTGTCGGTCTCGATGCGGGGGGCGGAAGAGGCGGCTTTTTTCTCGGTCATCTGGGGTCCGGTGCTGGCAATGCGGGGGGTGACTTCAATTCCGCCGTGCCATAGCACGGGAGCGCTGCGAGAAACAAATTCAGCCGATCAACCCGCGATGATGCCGAGACGTCCGGCGATCCAGCGGCTCGCAACGATAGCAATGACCGATGCCAGCGCGAAAATGGCGGTTACGGTCAGCACCGCGACCGAATGGCCGACGCCCACCGTCGCGAAGGCGTAAAGCGCCCAGAGCAGCGTTACATTCAGCGCAGCTAAAACGCATTGCCCGTAACCGACGCTGGCGTCGCGCCAGATGAGAACGGCGATCCACACTCCGGCCATGGCGGCTCTCGCAAGGCCTGCGGCATAGCCGACAATCGCCACGCCAAACAAAGCCGAACCGAAGTCGGTTAGGGACTGAAAGGGTTTTTCGTTGAAGAGCGCTATCGGCCATAAGACAACCTACGCGCCGATCGGCGGACCGAGGAGAGTGGTTAGCGTGAACGCTCCGAGGCTCCGAAAGAGGTAGCGCGGCGGATCATGCATAGCCTGCGCGGCGGCGTTCTCAGTCATGACTCACTGATGCTCATTTCCAGCAGTTCTCGCAGCGTCCAATGCGTCTTGTAAACGGTCAAGGGCCGCGCATGCGCGGCCCTTTTCCTGCTCATGATTGAGTGATGTCGCTTACGTGCGATAGGCGCGGGCGACGAGAGCGGCGTGACGACGCTCGGCGTTCTGGATCATGACGCGTTCGGCGAACGTGATGCGGCCGTCGCGCCAAGCGCGGCGCTTGAGGGCTGCGAGGTCTGCCGCACTGCGGTTGATACGAGCGCGCTCGACCGGCGAGATGCCTTTCTTCTTGTAGACCTTTCCGTAGCCATAGCCCGGCTTGCCGTAGTCGTTGTGATACTTCGCGGGGGCAGCAAAGGACACGCCTGCTGTCATCACGAGTGCGGCGGCGGTAAGAAGGGCCGTCTTGATCTTGGTGCTCATGGTCATCTCCACTCCGTTTTTTCGAACCCGGCGCTGCGGGGGCAGCGTCTTATCTCGGGTTTACAGAGGGAAGAACGTGCAGCCAAACACGCTTCCGTCGATAAATTTATAAAATTTTTCAGTCACTTATGGTTCATCTAGCTGAATGATCGTTCATGGCGCTGACGCCTTGAAAGGAAACTCTTAACCCGTCGATCGCTTCTATAGCGGAGTGGGCTAAAGTCGCCCGCGGAGGCTGCCATGACATCTTTCAGGACCTGCGCACGGGCCATCACATTCGCAGCATTGCTGCTTCCTGCCGCAGCTCTCGCTCCATGCGATGTGCCCCTTTCGGGTTCAGCCCTAGCTGCCGATCCTCGCGATATTCCTCATAATGAGCGCGCCGATCGCCCGGGCCTCCGCAGATGGGGCTTCGGTGTCTATTCGGGGCCGGGCGTTGGATACTACGTCAACGGCAAGTATCGCCCCTCTTATCGGGTTTACGACTACCGCTTCTATCCGGCCTACCGCGTTTACGATTATCGGGATGTGCGGGATTTGCGGGCCCACGCGCGCCGTTGGGAACGCGAGGGTTTTCCTTACCCGCTCGATCGGCGCTAACTCTTGAAGCCCCTGCCAAAGTACATCAGGAACCATATTCGCGCGTCGTCGATTTCTCTTTCAGAGGTGGGTCCGAGGACCGAAACAACCACCGAGGAGAGTGATCATGAGTGCGTTTAGAGTTTACAGTCCCGCGATTGCAGCGGCGGCGTTCGCTTTTGGTGCCATCGTTTCGACGACAGGCGCCCAATCAGCGCCACTCGCGAATACCGCAAAGCAGTTGGACGCGAGTCTCTCGGCACCCATGCAGCGTGTGCGGCATGGTGGATGGGGTGGCGTCGGAATTTACATTGGACCGAGCTACGGCGGCTATTACGATCGCGGCGGCTACTATGACGACGACTACTATGATCGGCCGCGTCGCAGTTACTATTACTCCGATAGCTACGATCGTCCGTACCGCAGACACGGTTATCGCTGGACGCAGGAGCGCTTCAAGCATCCGCTTGGGCGCCGCTAAACGAAGCGGATGGCTTACCGCTACTTCTTGCGGAATTTGTCCAGACTGACGATCTCAGCGCCTCCCGGTTTGGGGGGCGCTTCTTTATCGTTCGAGCTTTCGGCTGCTTCTTCGGCCTCGACCGAGCGCTTGTTGTTGGCGCCGTTCGCAGCAAAAGGTGTGGCGGCTGCCGGTGATGGCGCCTCTTCGGCTGGGGCGGACGTATCCTTGCCAGCCGCAGCACTCTCCGAACCGGGAGAAGATTTCGCCGCGTTGTCCGATTGCGCCGACTTGCGCGGGCGCGACGATTTCCTGGCGTGGCTCGAACGCGTGGTGCCTGTACGCGTCGACATTGTCTCGAAGGGCGCGCCGGCTTCGGCTTCTGCATCCGGACCCGTGCCTGGGTCTTCGAACTGAAGCCCGAACCTTACGGACGGATCGAAAAACACCTTCAGTGCATCGAAGGGCACGATGAGACGTTCTGGGATGCCGTCGAAGGTGAGCTTCACCTCGAAGCGATCCTCACTCACGATCAGATCCCAGAAGCGGTGCTGCAGCACGATCGTCATTTCGTGCGGATACTTCTCCTTGAGGCGGCGCGACAGCGACACGCCCGGAGCTTCGGTATCGAACGAGATGTAGAAATGATGGTCGCCGGGCAGGCCCGACTTTGCCGCGCGGGCGAGAACTTTGCGTACGACTCCGCGCATCGCTTCCTGCGCAAGTCCCTCATAGTCGATCGTCGACTCAACCGTCATGCTTTACTGCTTCGTCCCCGATCGCACCTTCGTACTCCCCGCAGCGACGCAGATGAGTGGGAGGCTTCTGTTGCCCGGTGCCTCCCAGACCGCGCCTTACTCGGCTAGGAGCAAGGACTTTAGTAGTTAGGCATTTCGCGCTGCATTACGCAGCGAGAGCAGCCTCAGCATAGTTGTCATTGGCAACTATTCTGAATGACCCGATGACGGTGGTATCATGCCGGGCAAAAGCTAAACCCTTTACACCCTCGTCGATCCTAGTTCGCCCCCATCACCAGCTCACGGGAAAGGTCCGTGGCAAGGCCCAAGAGTGGCGGCCGGAGGGGGCCTCTGCTCATGAGCTCGTGGTGGAGGCGCCGGGTACTGCCCCCGGGTCCGAACGGCTTATTACGGTCGCGTTTATCGCCATAGCCGGACGAATCCGGCCCGCTGAATATATGCTGGCGGGATTTGAAATAAAAGTGCCTCAGGGCGCGGCTTTCCGGCGGCCAAAATGCGCCATCGATGGTATCGGTCGGCCACACGCTCTGGTGGGCGAGCCGGTAACCAATCGCCTTTGAGGTCAACTGCATGTCCATCACGATCGAGCCCGCTTCTCCGTCGCGCTATCGCCCGGACACGCCCTGGGGACCGTGGGCGGCTACCGCCGTCGTGATCGCGGCAGCGGTTGCGCCGATGCTGATGGCGCTGGCGTGGCTATGGGCCGAAACGCACGGATACATCGTGACTGACGGGGAGATCCAGCGCGGCAACATCCCTTCCCTGTCGTCACCCGCTATTCTGGCACAGATGATCATCGGGCAAATTTTGTCGCTTGTGATCGTGTGGTGGGCCGCGGGCTGGAAAAACGCGCGGCCCGAGACGCTGAGGCTCACGCCACCGCAGACCGGATGGTTCGAGGCCATCGGTTACGGCGCGCTGCTCATCGTGCTGATCGGGCCGATCGAGCTCCTGCTCTACTACATCGCGGGCATCGAGCTGTTTTCGGACGGCCGCTGGATTCTCGACGGACTTCTCTCGCCTTACTGGTGGGCGATTATCCTGGCGGCAGTCGTGCTGGCGCCGCTCTGGGAGGAAATCACGTTCCGGGGGTTCTATCTCTCGGCTCTCGCAAAAAGCAGGCTCGGGTTCTGGCCCGCAGCGCTGCTTTCGTCCGGGTTGTGGACGCTCTTACATTTCGGGTACTCGTGGCCGGGGCTCGTGAGCGTATTTCTTGCCGGCTTGGGCATGAGCTGGATCATGCTGCGGACGGGCTCCATGCGGGCCGTGGTTGTGGCGCATGCCATCGTCAACGCGTTCTCGCTGACTGTGATCCTGCTGTTCGCGCCGCGCGTTTAACAGGTGCCGTCGCGTCCCTCGGCTGAGTGCGATCTCTCTGGAATCGGGCTAGACCGCGACGAGTTTTGTTTGAATGGCGATCGCGGTCTAGGTTTTTTGGGTGGACCGATGATTCACGCTTCGGACTTAAAGGGTCCGAAGCGATCATGGTCTAGGAGGAGAACATGGAACAGTATCTCGATCTCCTGCGCCGCGTTCGCAACGAGGGTGTCCACAAGAGCGACCGCACCGGAACGGGTACGCTTTCCGTGTTCGGCCACCAGATGCGCTTCGACCTCGCCGACGGCTTTCCGCTGGTAACGACGAAGAAGCTGCACGTGAAGTCGATCATTCATGAGCTGATCTGGTTCCTCGCCGGCGATACCAACGTCGGATATCTGCAAGCCAATGGCGTTCGCATCTGGGACGAGTGGGCGCGGCCGGACGGCAGCCTCGGCCCAGTTTACGGCAAGCAATGGCGCAGTTGGGCCGCACCCGACGGCCGCACGATCGACCAGATCAGCGATGTCGTGCGCACGCTAAAAACCAATCCGGACAGCCGCCGCATCATCGTTTCCGCCTGGAACCCTGCCGACATTCCCGACATGGCGCTCGCGCCGTGCCACTGCCTGTTTCAGTTCTACGTCGCGGAAGGCCGGCTCTCCTGTCAGCTCTACCAGCGCTCAGCGGACGTTTTTCTCGGCGTGCCGTTCAACATCGCGAGCTATGCGCTTTTGACGATGATGATGGCCCAGGTGACGGGGCTTCAGCCCGGCGAGTTCGTACACACGTTCGGTGACGCGCATCTCTACGTGAACCATCTCGAGCAGGCGGACCTGCAGCTTTCGCGCACACCGCGCGCATTACCGACGATGAAAATCAACCCTGACGTGACATCGATCTTCTCGTTCCGCTACGAGGACTTCGCGCTCGAGGGCTATGACCCGCACCCGCACATCGCGGCTCCCGTCGCGGTCTAACGAGCGCGGCGGAGCGGGCAAGGAATGGAAAGCATGAGAGTTTCACTGATTGTTGCGGTTGCCGAAAACGGCGTTATCGGCAGGAACGGCCAGCTTCCGTGGAAGCTCTCCTCCGATCTCAAGACGTTTCGCAGGCTGACGATGGGAAAGCCCATAGTCATGGGCCGGAAGACGTTTCAGTCTCTCAAGAAGCCTCTCGACGGGCGCGACAATATCGTGCTCACGACTGATCCCTATTTCGAGGCGGATGGGATCAGCGTCGTCGACAGCTTCGCGGACGCCATGACGCTTGCGCGCACGCTGGCGCTCACACGCGGCGCCGACGAGGTGATGGTGATCGGAGGCGCGGAGGTTTTCCGCGCGGCGCTGCCGCAAGCGACCCGCATCTATTGGACCGAAGTGCACGCAAGCCCCGAGGGCGACGTCCACTTCCCTGACGTGGACCTTTCCGCCTGGGCCGAAGTCGAGCGTGAGGAGCTTCCGCGCTCCGAAAAGGATGACGTAACGGCCACCTTAAGGGTGCTTGATCGTAAGGGTTGAGAGTTGCAGGGCTAATTAGCGCTTTGACCGCCTTGACTCCCAGGCCACCCCTTCCAATCTCCGTCGAGTGCGTTTGCGTCGTCCGGGGTCCTCCCCTATAAGCAAAGCGCAATTGCCATCCGGGACTTACGCGAACCGATCCTTCCAGGCTCGGCCATCTTCCCCACGCGGGTCCTGAAATCATCACATCATAAAGGGCCAACAACATATGCCTTGGAGCAATCAGAGCGGCGGCGGCGGTAATGGCGGCGGCGGCTGGAAAGGTGGCGGAGGCGGTGGAGGCCCGTGGGGCCAGGGTCCCGGCAATCAGCCGCCCGACCTCGAAGAAATGCTCAAGCGCAGCCAGGATCGCATGAAGCAGGTCATGCATGGCGGTGGCGTTCCGGGACCGCTCGCGTTCCTCGCTGCTGCGGCCGCAGCTGCTGTCGTTGCTTGGTATGCCTTCTTCTTCCGCGTCGATCCGGACGAACTCGGCGTCGTGATGCGCTTTGGCGAGTTCGTGCGCCAGGAGCCGCCGGGACTGCACTTCCGTCTGCCGTATCCGATCGAAGAGGTCGTGAAGCCCAAGGTTACACGTCAGAACATCATCGAAATCGGGATGCGCTCCGCAAACTTCGAGCGCGGCTTCGGCGGCGCGGGCGTTCAGGACGTCAAGGAAGAGAGCCTGATGCTGACCGGCGACGAAAACACAGTCGATATCGACTTCGTCGTCTATTGGCGCATCAAGAATGCGGAAGAGTACCTCTTCAACATCCAGAACCCCGACAACACGGTGAAGGAAGTCGCCGAGAGCGCAATGCGCGAAATCGTCGGACAGTCGAACATTCAGCCGATCCTGACGGAAGCGCGCGCGAAGACGGAAACGGCCGTGCTCGACCTCATCCAGCGCACGCTCGACGGCTACAAGGCCGGCATCCAGATCGATCAGGTGACGCTGCAGAAGGTCGACCCGCCGTCCGACGTCATCGACGCGTTCCGCGACGTGCAGGCCGCACGCGCCGACAAGGAGCGCTTGCAGAACGAAGCCTTCGCCTATGCCAACAAGGCCGTGCCGGAAGCCCGCGGTGAAGCGGAGCGCATCCTGCAGGCTGCGGAAGGCTATAAGCAAGGAACGGTCGCGGAAGCGCAGGGCCAGACGTCTCGCTTCCTCCAAGTCTATGACGAATACAAGAAAGCACCCGACGTGACGCGCAAGCGTATGTTCCTCGAAACCATGGAGCGCGTGTTCGGCGATACCGATAAGGTCATCATCGACAGCAAGAGCGGGCAGGGCGTCGTTCCCTATCTGCCGCTCGACCAGCTACAAAATCGCCGCCCGCAGGCGACTGAGGGAGGCAACTGATCATGCGCGCATTCCTTGCATTCCTCGTGATTCTTCTGATCGCGGCCGCGGCGGCGGTCTACTCGTCGGCATTCATCGTGCATCAGAACGAGCAGGCGCTCGTGCTTGAGTTCGGTAAGCCGAAGCGCGTCGTCCAGGAGCCGGGCCTCAACTGGAAGATCCCGCTCGTCGAAACCGTCGACATCTTCGACAAGCGCATCCTCGACATCGACACGCAGACGCAGGAAGTCACGGCTTCCGATCAGAAGCGTCTGATCGTCGATGCGTTCGCGCGCTACAGGATCGTAGATCCTCTGAAGTTCTATCAGACCCTTCGGGCGGAGAACGTCGTGCGCTCGCGTCTCGGACCGATCGTGGAATCGGCGCTGCGCCGTGCGCTCGGTGCGTCGACCTTCCAGGACGTCGTTCGTGACAAGCGCGAAGTGCTCATGAAGCAGATCCTCGCCAACGTGAACGAGGAAGGCCGCGACTTCGGTCTCGAGGTCGTGGACGTTCGCATCAAGCGTGCGGACCTTCCGGAGCAAAACCAGAAGAGCGTGTTCGACCGCATGCGCGCCGAGCGTCAGCGTGAGGCCGCCGAGTTCCGAGCCCAGGGCACGGGCGAAGCGAGCCGCATCAAGGCGACCGCCGATCGCGAGGTTACGGTCATCAAGGCTGAAGCCACACGTAAGGGCGAAGAGCTGCGCGGTCAGGGTGAAGCCGAGCGCAACCGGATCTTCGCCGAGGCTTTTGGCCGCGATCCCGACTTCTTCGCCTTCTACCGCTCCATGCAGGCTTACGAGCAGGGTCTCAAGCCGGGTGATACGCGTCTTGTGATCTCGCCGGACAGCGACTTCTTCAAGTACTTCTCGAACCCTGCAGGGACGACAACGCCGGCACCGTAATGAGCGATCTTATCGTCGCCATCGGACTTGTGCTCGTCATTGAAGGGCTGATTTGGGCCCTTTCGCCAACGCTCGGCCGCCAGCTTCTTGCTGCGGCCGCAGCAACCCCGGAAGACAGCCTGCGCAAGGCCGGCTGGGCGGCGATCGCGCTCGGCGCCTTCATCGTCTGGATGATCCGGGGCTGAGGCGGTTTGCCGCCTCCGAACGGGCCTCGAAGCCCGCTTCCTCACCACCTCGTTGACAGTCTCGGGACGATCTCACACTTTGGGCCGAGCCAGAGCCGGCCGCTGCCAGCCGGGCATCGTGCGGCTGTAACAAGGAGCTCCTGATGATCACCACTTTTGGGCGACGTAAGACGGCGCTCTGCGGTCGGGCTTCGGCCTTTGCCTTGGTGGCGCTCGCGCTTGGCGCGCTCTCGGGGGCGGCGCCGGTGTCGGCGCAGGAGAACGGCCCCAAGTCGGTGGCGCCCGTCGCCGAGAAGCTGATCGATGCGGTGGTGAACATCTCGACCAGCCAGATCGCGAAGGGTCCTGAAGGCGTGCCGCTGCCGCAGGTTCCCAAGGGTTCGCCGTTCGAAGACTTCTTCGAGGACTTCTTCAATAAAAAGGGCGGGCGCGCGCCGCCGTCCGACCGCAAGATCTCCTCGCTCGGATCGGGCTTCGTGATCGACGGCAAGGAAGGTCTCGTCGTCACGAACAATCACGTCATCGACGGCGCGGACGAAATCATCGTCAACTTCCATGACGGATCGAAACTCAAGGTCGAGAAGGTGCTCGGCCGCGACACGAAGACAGACCTCGCGCTTCTCAAGGTGACGCCCAAGAAGCCGCTCGTGGATGTCGGGTTCGGCTCGTCCGCGAACGTGAAAGTCGGCGACTGGGTGATGGCGATCGGCAACCCGTTCGGCCTCGGCGGCTCTGTCACAGTCGGCATCATCTCGGCCAAACAGCGCGATATCAACGCCGGCCCGTACGACGACTTCCTGCAGACGGACGCCGCGATCAACAAGGGCAACTCCGGAGGACCTCTGTTCAACATGGACGGACAGGTCATCGGCGTGAATACGGCCATCATCTCGCCGACCGGTGGATCGATCGGCATCGGTTTCGCTGTGCCGGCCGATACCGTGACCGCCGTTATCTCGCAGCTCAAGGAGTTCGGCCAAGTCAAGCGCGGCTGGCTCGGCGTCAAGATCCAGTCGATCAGCGACGACATCGCCGAAAGCCTCGGTGTGCAAGAGAACACCGGCGCGCTCGTAGCAGGGGTGACACCGGACTCCCCCGCCGCGAAGGGCGGCATCGAGGCCGGGGACGTCATTCTCAAGTTCGACGGCAAGGACGTGACGACGATGCGCGGCCTGCCGAAGCTCGTGGCCCAGGCCCCGATCGGAAAATCGGTCGACGTCGAAGTGCTGCGCCAGGGGCAGAAGAAGACACTTCAGGTCGCCGTCGGCACCCTGCCGGACGAAGAAGGCGAAGGGGGAGGTCCTGTCGATATGAACAAGCCGGCCCAGGAGCCCGCGCCGTCTGCGTCCTCCGTGCTCGGCCTCTCTCTCGTGCCGCTTACGGCCGATCTCAAAACGCGTTTCGGCTTCGACGCGAAGATGGACGGCGTCGTCGTGACGGAAATCGATCCCTCGAGCCAAGCCGCCTCGAAAAACATCCGGCCCGGCGACATCATTACGGAAGCGCAGCAAACGCCTGTCAAAGAGATCAAGGACATCGAGGCTGCGATCGAGAAGGTGAAGAAGGCCGGCGGCAAGAGCGTGCTGCTGCTGGTCGAGGACGCGAAGGGCGACACGCGCTTCGTGGCTATTCCATTCTAAGGAGGACGGGTTGTCCGATAATCACTCACTGCTCGATACCATCACCGACAGCTTCGCCCCCGTGCATCGCGACGGGCACAAGTTCGTCGGTATCGGGCTTCTCGTTACGCTCCTGCTGTTTCTGATCTGGTCGCCGCTCGGCTGGATCGCGGCGCTCATCACGGCCTGGATCGTATACTTCTTCCGCGACCCGGATCGCGTCACGCCGCTGCGGGAAGGCCTCATCGTCTCGCCTGCCGACGGCAAGGTCTCGCTCATCGAAAAGATGCGGCCTCCACCCGAGCTTGACCTCGGTGACGAGGAGCGCATCCGCGTCTCGATCTTCCTCTCCGTGTTCGACGTGCATATTCAGCGCGCGCCAGTCGCGGGCCGCATTGTGCGCTCTCTCTATATCCCGGGCGCGTTTCTCAACGCGGAGCTGGACAAGGCGTCCGAGGATAACGAGCGGCGCACGATCGTGATCGAAACGGCTGCGGGTACGAAGGTCGGCGTCGTGCAGATCGCCGGGCTCGTGGCGCGACGCATCGTGACGTTTGCGGGCGAAGGCGACAGCCTCGGCGTGGGCGAGCGCTTCGGTCTCATCCGCTTTGGTTCAAGGGTCGATACGTATCTGCCGGTCGGCGCGTATCCGCTGGTTGCCGTTGGCCAACGCGCCATCGGCGGCGAAACCGTGCTGTCCGACATGCGATCGATGGAGCCGGAGCGCGAGGCGCGCCGGCATTAAAGCTCGCAATCGAGGAGGGTGACATGGACCCGATCGTACCGCAGCTCGAAAAAGAAACGCGGCGCCGTCGCAGGCGGCGCATGTTCAGCCACGCGCGCATTCCGGTGCGCATGATGGTGCCGAACTTCTTCACGCTGCTGGGGCTGTGCGCGGGGCTCACCTCGATCCGCATGTCGATCGAAGGCCGCTACGATTTCGCGCTGGCGGCCATCGTGTTCGCGGCCCTGCTGGACGGCCTCGACGGGCGTATCGCGCGTCTGCTCAAGGCGTCCTCCCGCTTCGGCGCGGAGCTCGACAGCCTCGCGGACTTCGTCAACTTCGGCGTTGCGCCCGCGATCATGATCTTCACGTGGGGGCTCGGCGATCACAAAAGCCTGGGCTGGATTGCGGTGATGCTGTTCGCGCTGGCGTCGGCGCTCAGGCTCGCGCGCTTCAATACGCTGATCGACGACGAGCGGCCGAAGTGGCAATCTGACTTCTTCATGGGCGTGCCGACACCGGCCGCAGCAATTATCGTACTATTGCCGATCTATCTGGCTCATCTCGGCCTCGACCTCAGAGCGTCCGCCATCACGCTCAACGTCGTGCTCGCCTACGTCATGCTGATCGGATTGACGATGGTTTCGATCCTGCCGACGTATTCCGGAAAGCTTCTCGGCGAGCGCATCCAGCGGGAATGGGTTCTGCCGCTCTTCATTCTCGTCATGCTGGCGGTGGCCTGCCTGCTCACCTACCCTTACCCGACGCTCGCGATCGGTTCGATCGCGTACCTTGCCGCGCTTCCGTACACCTACCGACGCTTCCGCGCGCTCGAGCTGCAGCACAGCGCGGCCGCGACGATGGGTTCTCCACCCATGCCAGCAACCGAGCCTCCGGTCGATCACGGCCCGCCGCAGCCGGATGACAGCCCCGTGACGTCTGGTCCGGAGCCAAACACGCCAACGGGGCGCGTCGTCGAGATCCGCCCGGGCGAGCAGAAGCGCTAAAGCGGTCTAGACCTCTCGCTGAAGGGAAATCGAACGCCCTTGCCGTGGCTCTGATGCACCGCTGGCCGGTCCGCTTGCGGTGTCTGCGGATGCTCCGGCGCGACAGGTCCGCGGTTTTCCCCTAGATTTCCGGCCGTTCGGAGCGTTCAACGGGGGTCCCGCGTCATGGCCGAAGCCGCATCAACGACAGTCAGAACTCGTCGGAAGACCCTCGACTACATCCTCGGCCGCAACATGATGATCGGCGTCGCGTCGCTCATGCTGCTGTTCCTGTCCGGTTACGCGACCTGGCACGGCATGCGGGATTTCATCATCGGCGTCTCCGACACGCCGACGGATGCGGGCTCCATGTCGATCCCGAACGACGTGCTCGTGATCGGCGTCGTCGTTTCGCTGACCTTCCTGATGTGGCTTGCATTGCGCGAGACGTTCGGCGCGGGGCGCGACTTCGGCGACCGCATCATCATGTTCGTGCTCTATGTGTTTCTAGCCATCTGGTCGATCGGGTTCGGCTACGGCTTCTGGTGGAGCCTGATCTCGGGTTCGGAAGCGACGCGCACCGGCCTTTCGGGATTGCAGGAGGATGCACGTGACGCGAGTGCCGTCGTTGCGGCGCGCCTCGACGCGGTGCGCTCGCAGCTCGACAATGTCGTCTCGTGGTCAGAAAGCCAGATGGCGCGCGAGGAAACGAGCGGCGGAAGCTGCGGCACCTCTTCCGGCGCGGGACGCGGCCCGCTCTACAACGCGCGACGCGGCGTTCGCGACTCTGTCGCGACACTACGCGACGGCATGGTCCGCTCGTGGCTCGAGCCGGTGCAGGCGGAAGTAGAGCAGCTTCGGCAGAGTGCGCAAGCCCTCGGCGGGCAAAGCCTCGAAGAGCGGCAGCGCAACTTCGAGACGATGGCATCGCAGATCCGCGGCTCGGCGCGCAACATCGCAGCGCGTTCGAACGAACTCGGAAAATCGACAGCGTCCGAGATGCGCGCGCTTGCGGAAAGCGTGTCGGTCGCGCCGGGGCAGCCTGGTTTCTCTTGTTACGATCCGACGCTCGCGCAGAGGCTGAGGCAAGCTGCCGATCAGTCCGACCAACCGGCCGAAGTGAAGTTGCGCGATGCTGCCTTCAGCGAAGGGCCCGCCGGCGTCGCCAATGCGGTGAAGAACCTGTGGCGCAACATCGGTGCCTACGGCTACAGCCTCGGGCATTTTATTTTTACGGCAGGCTCCGAGCCCGGCACGCAAACGGAAGCCGGCGATCCGATTACGGGGCGCGACCTCATCGCGCTTCTGGCGTCGATCGGCATCGACTTCGGGCTTCTCGTTCTTGCGATCCTGAACCCGCCGGCGCGGCGGCCGGAGATGGCAGGGGACAAGAAGCGTGCGATCAACAATGCGATCGCGACTGCCATTGCACGCGCGCCCGACGCTGACATCGAATGGGTGCGCCGCCACTTCATCTATCACAAGACGCATTCGTATCTTGTGATCCCCAACCTCTACAGCTGTGACTCGGAAAACGAGGGCGGGAAGTGTTTGGCGATGAACCAACTCGCGGGCGTTCTCGACGATCTCGATCTCGTGGAATGGCCCAAGCAAGGCTGGTTCAAGCTCACGAAAAGCGAGCTTCAGAAGCTCAAGGATGAAGAAGCTCAGGAAAGTGACACGGATCTCACGATGATCCGCAAGAGCTGGCTCGACAAGCACGGAAAGACCAGCGGCCCGGATGCGGAAGCGCGTGACGCGGCAGTTCGCGACGCGGCTCCTCTTCGCAATCACGGGCTCTTCTCGAAGGCCGAGAAGGCGCTCACCATTGCAGGCTGGAGCGAGGGCGCGCGACGCGACATCGAGGTGTATCGCCTCGTGGATGTCGAGGGGCTGACGCCGATCCTCGACGTGCTCAACGATGAGCAATGGAACAATTCTGGCCGCAAGCCAGCGTCAGAGACGAGCGCCTGATGCCGCCGCGATCAGCGTGGGATATCGCGTCTCAGCAGACGGTCGCGCAGCGCCATGCGGGCGTTGGGACTGCTTTGTTCCGGTGCGTCTGACGCCGCCTGTGTTCGCGCCATGTCGCTCCTGCGCGAGAGAAACTGCTCGCGGTTCGGAAGCGGGTGGGACTCGCGTGCCGGCGCTTCGTTCAATGTTGGCGTCAGGCGGCGGCTCGTAAACTCGCTTACCTCTCGCTCCAGGGCCGCGCGGTCCAACGGATTGCGTTCCGGCTGGGCTGCCGACGCGGCGTTGCGCTCAACGGGAACATCCGTAGAGCGCCGCCCCATCGCTTGTGGCAACGTGACGGCGTCAGCAAAAAGCTGCGCCTGAGTTGCTGCGTCCAACTGGCCGCATACGCCCGCTGCGCGCCAACGTTCGACGACCGCTTCGAGGAAGCCCTCGTCTCCGAGAGACTCCTGCCACTTCTCGCTGAATTGCGCCGTAGTCGATCGCGGCAAGGCGTCGGCCGGGAGCTCGTCGAACTTGATGCGGACCGGGATCGGCACACCGTCTCCGAACGCGATGGCCTCGCGCGCGCCCAAGGCGGGCAGGAATTCGATCAGTCCCGTGCCGGTATCCATAACGGCCGACGCAACGATCGCCTGGTCGCGATCGTTCGACATGCGCAGCGCGAACACCGTGTTGCACTGTGAGAGGATGGTCGGGTCGATCTCGGCCGGGCGCTGCGTGACGATGCAGAGCGAGCAGCCGTACTTGCGTCCTTCCTTCGCGATCTTCGCAATGGCGCGCTTGCACGGCTCGAAGCCCATTTGCGGATTGAGCGGCACGTAGCGATGCGCTTCCTCGCAGACCACCGTGATCGGGATCTTGCCCTCGCCCCACAGCGCGAAATCGAACGCCATGCGGCACAGGACGGACACGACGACGTTGACGACCTCGGGCGGCAGGCCGGTCAGCTCGAGGATCGTGATCGGCTTGCCATTGACGGGGACGCGGAAAACGCGCGACAGCACCTGCGTCATGCCGTCGAAAACCGTCACCGAGCCGAACATGAAGGCGTAGCGGCCGTCCTGCGCGAACGTTTCGATGCGTGTCTTAAGCTGGCGATAGGGGGCGAGATCCTTGCGGTTCTCAAGCTTGCCCATGCGCTCGTCAATCAGGTTGATGAGATCCGAGATGCGGTACGGCACCGGCGTGTCGACAGTGAACTTCGATCCGTCGAGGCCGTTCTTGCGAAGCTTCTGCTGATCCTGAGCGCGGCCGACGCTGTATCGCGCCTTGGCGAGCGGGATGAGGTCTTGCAGGATTTCGATCTCGCCCTTGCGCTCGCTGTCGCCGACGAGAACTTCGACGGCTTCTTCGAAGTTCAGGAGCCAGAGGGGAAGCTGCAGCGTGCGGGGCGAGATGACCTCGGCGCGGTCACCAAACGCTGTTGCATACTCGTTGTGCGGATCGAGCAGCACGATGTGGGCGTTCGGGTTGCGCTCGAGGATCGCGCGGAAGATCAGCGCCGTGGTGCACGACTTGCCTGTTCCCGTCGTGCCCAAGATTGCGAAGTGCTTGCCGAGCAATTCATCGACACGGACCATCGCCGGAATCGATGCGTCCTGCCGGATGGCGCCGACGCGAACGCTATCTCTGTCGCTGCCGCTGTAGGTGAGTTGCAGCTCGTATTTGGTGGCGAAGCGCACGCGGTCGCCGAGCGTCGGATACGTCGTCGTGCCGCGATGGAAGCCGTTCGGTTTGCCCTCCTCGTTGCGCGTCAACTCGCCTACGAGACCCAGCTCCGCGATACGGATCTCCTGCTCGCTGCCGTGAGCGGGCAAGGGAACGCTCAATGCGGAGACGGTCGCGAGTACGGTCGTGGGGCCGGTGTCGATGGCCAGGAGCGTGCCCATTTCCGGCCGGTCAGCGCGGTTTCGCGGATCGTTATCGTGGGTGGCATCGAGCAGCAGAATGGCTTTCGAGCCAGTCACCGACGCGATGCGGCCGATCGAGGGCGGCAGGATATGGTACTGAGGCTCTTTCGGGCTCGCAGCGGAATGCATCGTGTTCGACCTGAACTCTAGAGTGTTGCGCCGTTGCCGTAGACTGCGTCGCGTACGCCGATTGCAGAAATCTGGTGTGCCGGTGGCAGGATCACGGTGACATCCGTGCCCTGGCCTTTGACGCTGGTGATCATCAACTCGCCGCCGTGCAGCTTGACCATCGCATCCGCGATGGTCAGTCCGAGGCCTGCGCCTTCGCGCCAGCGGGTGCGTGTGCGATCGACCTGTCCGAACGGCGCGAGCGCGACCCGAACCTCGTCCTCGTCCATACCGATGCCGGTATCGCGGATGGAGACCATCACGCTGCCGTTACCCTGGCCCAGCGCCTCAACCTGCACGGAGCCGCCGCGCTCGGTGAATTTCAAGGCGTTCGAGATCAGGCTCGAGAACACCTGTCCCAGTTTCGTGTCGTCGCCGCGCACCGGCGGCATCGAGAACGCGACTCGCAACGAGAGCGCGACGCCCATCTGTTCGGCCATTGGTTCGGCTTCGGCTACGCTGTCGCGCAGGATATCGCCGACGTCGACCTCGAAGGCATCGAGCGCGTAGGTGCCGCTCTGCATCTTCGAGATGTCGAGAATTCCGTTGATGACCGCCAGCAGATGCTCGGCCGAGCCGTTGATCAGCTCGCCGTACTGCACGACCTGTTCTTTCGTGAGCTCACGCTCGCCGTGCTCTTTCAGAAGCTTCGAGAAGCCGAGCACGGTGTTGAGCGGCGTGCGCAGCTCGTGGCTCATATTGGAAATGAACTCGGATTTGACCCGGACCGCGAGTTCCGCCTCGACGCGGGCTTGGCGTTCGGCCATGCGCGTGCGCTGACGCAGGACGGCGTCTCCAACAAGCGCCGAGTATTCCTGCATCAGAGTGGTCGTGTTTTTCTTGCCTTGTCCGCTGTTTTGCATAGGGACTAGACGCCAATTCTCCCGGTTCAACCCCTGACGGTAGTCGGCATTAGATAAGACGTCGTTAATCTGCATCTAATGCTCGTTAGAGGAACAACTTGGCGCCTTCCGCCCTCGGTGCCCGTTGTTTTCGGCGGGCCGTTGGGGTTTGATGCGTGTCGAATGCAACCGGGCAGTAGGGGGAGTTTGACCGGATGGATCGTCGTGAGTTCCTGATCACCAGTGGCGGCGCGGCAGTTGCAGCAACATCCGCCATGCCTGCTGCCGCTGAGACACAAGATACGCGCGGGGCTTTGGCCGATGCAGGCAGGCAGGACGGCATTCTTCGGCTCGCGATGCCGTGGGCCGATACGCCTCAGGGGCCAGCGGACAGCGTGAGGCGCTTCGCGCGCCGCATCGAGACCCTCACCGAAGGCCGTCACAGGATCGAGATCACGAGCGGGAAAGGTCCAGACAGCGGCGCCGACATCGTCCACGGCACCGCCCACGATTTCGCAGCGCTAGACCCCGCGTTTGCCTATTTCGCCGGTTTGCCGGGCTCCGGCGGCCTCGCAGCTCAGGACTTGGCCGACTGGATCGCCATCGGCGGCGGCCAGATGCTGTGGGACGACCTCGCAGGACTGCATGGGTGGAAGCCTCTGCTCACGGGGCATATGGGTGATGCGCCTCCGCTCTGGTCCAGGTCTCCGATCTCCAGCCTCAAGGATCTCGAAGGGCAGCGCGTCGCGGCACCGGGCCTCGGCGCGGACGTCGCGCGTGCGCTCGGCGCTGAGGTTTTCGAACCGCTTGCGCCGCACGACGCAGCGAAGGCTCTGGCGGACGGCTCACTCTTCGCGGCCGAAGCAGGCGGCCTTCTCTCCAGCTTCGTATCGGGCATACCGCGAGCGGCGCTCCATGGCACTGGATACGGGTTTAACGGGCGCGGAACGGCGCTGGCGTTGCATATCCGCCAGACGGTATGGGAGCGAATGACGGAGGCTGACAAGGCCATCTTCTCTGCGGCTGCGGCGGAGGAATTCCAGCTTTCGCTCGCGGAAGCACGCGCGCACATGGGCGTTACCCGGCAGGTTCTCTCAACCTACATGCGCGTGAAGTTGGCGCCCTGGCCTAACGATGTCGTGGATGCTCTCGAGCGGGTCGCCGAGGCAACGATTGCACACGTGGCAGGACAGAACGAACGCGCCATGCGCATCGACCAGAGCTATATGGCGTTCCGGAGCATGCTGTCGGGAGCCCCGGCGCCGATCCGGACGCCGGCGATCTCCTGAAACGCTTGAACTTCTCCGGTGCGAGCGCTCGCACCGGAGAATTGAGCCGTCGCGTTACTTGTTGACCAGTGCGTCGCGGATCTCGCGCAGATAGACTTCGGAAGGCGAAGGAGGCGCTGCTTCGGCGACCACCGGCTTCTTGAACTTGTTGATTGCGCGGATGAGAAGGAAGATCGCGAGGGCCGTGATCAGGAACTTCAACACGGCATTGAGGAACAGGCCGTACTTGATCAGCACGCCATCTCCGGTCGGCGTGGGTAACGTGATCGCGAGCGCACTGAAATCGATCCCGGCCAGCACATAACCGATCGGCGGCATGACGATGTTCTCGACGAGCGTCGAGACGATGGGAGCAAAAGCAGCACCGATGATCACGCCGACTGCGAGGTCAATCACGTTGCCCCGCATTGCAAATTCTTTGAATTCGGACAGAATCGACATTTTCGGGTTTCCTTCAGTCAATCACCTTCCCGACTCGCCTCGAGCCGGCGGGTGGATGCTAAGTGAGCCTGGGCGAAGCAGCAATTCTCGCTTCAAGGGAAAAACGCCTCAAAGGCACCACAACTCCCGCGCACGTCACGGGATCAACGGGGAGGCAGGGCACTGTCATGATTGAGCGGCGCGAACGTAAACCATACTGGCGGCACACCAAGTGGCAGATGCTGGCCAGCCTCTTGCCGTTCCTGACCGTGATCTTCGTGCTGCCGCTTTACGCCGATCGCCTTAACGCAAGCAAATTCATGGGTTTTCCGCTTGGATACTTTTTGTGTCTGCACGGACTTGTTCTGATCGCGGTGATCACTGTGGCCAGTTTCGTCAACCGGCAGGATGCCATCGACCATTGGCACGGCGCGCATGAAGATGCCTGAGTGCGCGTCTTGCCGAAGCCACGCTGTCCGCAAGACGGAGCGTTGATCGATGTCGCTTTCTCACCGCACTGGCTACGTGAACCCGCGCCTCGGGACGTATTTCGGCATCTTCATGAGCTCGTTCATCGCGCTCGGACTGATCACGCTCATTCTCGAGGGACTTGGGGTTAGCGACCAGACGCTGCAGCTCACTATGTTCCTCGGACCGATCGCGCTTTACGCGGCGGTGGGCGCTGCCGCTTTCACCAACGAGCCTATCGACTACTTCGCCGCGGGGCGACGAGTACCTGCGTTTTATACGGGTCTCGTGCTGGCGCAGACCGCCCTTGGTGCGACGGGTCTCGTGGCGCTGACGGGAATCTTCTTCCTGATCGGGTTCGACGCGCTCTGCCTCGTTATCGGCGGCCTCGCAGGGTTCGTCGTCATGGCGATCCTGCTCGCGCCCTTCTTCCGCAAGTTCGGCGCGTTCACGGTGCCGAGCTATCTCGGCAAGCGTTTTGACAGCCGCGCCGTCCGGCTCGTCGCAGCGGGCGTGCTTTCTGTTCCGATGCTGCTCGTCATTGCCGCGGAAATCCGCATCGGCGCGCATGCCGCGACGTGGTTCGTGCCGATCTCGACGCCGATGGCGGTCATGCTGCTCGTTGGCGTGGTTGTGGTGACGCTGGCTGCGGGTGGCATGCGCTCGCTCGCGTGGTCGTCGGCGGCGCAAAGCATCGCGGCACTGCTCGCACTCCTCATACCTGTCGCTATCGTTGCGGTGATCGTGACCAACCTGCCGCTGCCGCAGCTTTCCGCAGGACCGGTTCTGCGCACCGTGGCTCGCGCCGAAGCGGCCCAGGGCCTGCCGATCATTTTGCCACCGGCGCTCGCGTTCGACATTCCGGGCGAAGGCCTCTCCCTCATCGCGAAGCGCTATTCGGACGCGTTCGGCAGCGTCGGGCCACTCGCATTCGTCATCGCCATTCTGTCGCTCATCGCAGGCCTCGCGAGCGCGCCTTGGCTGCTGCCGCGTGTCGCCAGCACGCCCGGCGTCTACGAAGCGCGCAAGTCGCTCGGCTGGGCGACGCTGATCTTCGGCATCTCGATGCTGACTATCGCGGCCATCGCGATCTTCATGCGCGATTACCTGACGGATATCGTGACGGCCGCCGGTCCAATCCGATGGCCGTCCTGGTTCGAAGCGCTGCAGGCGCGGGGTGTTATTTCGGTGGTGGGCGAGGGACGGCCGACGCTGTCGAGCTTCAGCGTGAACCGGGACGACGTGCTCCTGAGTTTGCCGATCGTCGCGAACATGCCGGTTGCCGTCGTCTATCTTGCAGCGGGCGGCGTGGTTGCGGCGGCACTCGCTACGGCGGGAGCGGTCGCCGTAGCTCTCGGCAACATTCTCGCGGAAGACGTGGTCTACGGACTTTCCTGGTTGCCTGCGAAACCGGGGCCGCGCCTCATCGTGGCACGGGCGGCGCTCGGCACGGCGGCAGCGCTAGGCGGGCTCGTGGCCATGATCGCGCCCACCGATCCGCTCAACCTGCTGCTCTGGGCCATCGCGCTCACCGGATCGGCCGCCTTCCCGGTCATGCTTCTTTCGATCTGGTGGAAGCGTCTCAATGCCTTCGGTGCCGTGGCAGGGCTCGCGACGGGCTTCGGCGTGACCGTGCTCGCCATTATCGCAGGCGAAGCAGGGCTCACGGGTACGGACAGCACACTTGCGGCGGCCATCGGGCTCCCGGCCGGCGCGGTCGCGGCCATCGCAGTCGCACTCGCGACACCCGCGCCGCCCAGAAGCCTGCTCGAACTTGTACGCGACATCCGCGTGCCAGGCGGCGAAATCCTGTACGATCGCGAAATGCGGCACTTGCGCCGGAAGAAGATTTAACGCGGCAGATCTAACGCAACTGGCCCTCACGAGGACGTTGCCTCAGACACGATTGGAAGGGCCATGTCATCGCGAGACCGCGTCACGCCTTACCCGCCGATCGAGCCGTTCAACGAGGGCTTTCTCGCCACCGGAGACGGCCACTCGCTCTATTTCGCGGAGTGCGGCAATCCGAAAGGCGCGCCGGCCCTCATCGTGCACGGCGGGCCGGGCGGCGGGTGCAATCCCGCCATGCGGCGCTTTCACGATCCGCGGCACTACCGCATCATTCTGCTGGACCAGCGCGGCTGCGGGCGATCGACGCCCAATGCTTCTCTCGAGAACAATACGACGTGGCATCTGGTGGCCGATCTCGAGCTTCTGCGCACACATCTCGGCATCGCGCAGTGGCAGCTTTTCGGCGGATCCTGGGGATCGACGCTCGCGCTCGCCTACGCGATCACGCACCCCGAGCGCGCGCACTCGCTCGTGCTGCGCGGCATCTTCCTGCTGCGTAAGAGCGATCTCATCTGGTTCTACCAGGACGGTTGCAGCCATCTGTTTCCGGAGGCGTGGGAAGCGTTTCAGCGCGTCATTCCTGCCGAAGAGCGCGGCGACATGATCACCGCCTATCATCGGCGTCTCACGGACCCCGACCCCCGCGTGCATATGCCTGCAGCCGAAGCGTGGAGCGTGTGGGAAGGAACGACACTTTCCCTCATCGAGGACCCCGTCCGGATCCGCTCCTTCGCCAACCCGGCCTACGCGCTCGCGTTCGCGCGCATCGAATGCCACTACTTCGTCAACGCAGGTTTTTTCGCCGAAGACGGCGCGTTGCTGAAGCAAGCCGGAAGAATAGCCAACATTCCGGGCGTCATCGTGCATGGGCGTTACGACGTGGTTACTCCGCTGCGCAATGCCTGGGACCTCAAGAAGGTGTGGCCATCTGCCGAGTTGCGTATCGTGCCCGACGCGGGGCATGCCATGACGGAACCCGGCATCATCCACGAGCTCGTGCGCGCCACGTCGCAGTTCCGGGCTTCCACGTAGCCGCTTTAGGCAGTGGGTCCTCGTCCGCCAAATCCATGAATGGTGCTGGCTCGACCGCCCCCGGGGCGGATAAAGTGACTATTCGCGTCGCTCCGGCGATCCTCGCTGCCTCGCACGATTGAGTTTCCGCTTTTCATGCCGAAAGAGATCCGCCGCATCGTCGCCATCGCAGACAAGAACCCTGTCGTTCGCACGGGTCTTGTCGACATCATTGCGCGCGATGGCCGCTTCACCGTGGCTGCTGCGGTTTCCACTGGGTCGGCGTTCCTCGAGCTCATCGGAACGCACAAAATCGAGATCGCCATCATCGGATGGGCGATGCCCGACATGACGGGCGGCGATATTCTCGCTGAACTCAAAAAACGGGGAAGCGAAATCCGCACGATCGTCTACACGGGCGAGCCCGGCCTCGAGGTGCTCCGCCGAACGATCAAAGCGGGTGCGTGGGGCTTCATGTCGAAGAGCGACGAACCGGACGTTCTGCTCGAGACGATCTCCTCCGTCTCGCACGGACGCGTCTCGTTTCCCTACGTCGACATGGATGCCGCGGCAAAGGACCCGCTCGACGTGCTCACGGTTCGCGAGCGGGAACTTCTCGCAGCACTTGCAGACGGCTGGTCAAACCTGCAGATTGCGTCGCGCATCGGCATTTCGCGCAACACCGTGAAGTACCACCTCAAGAACCTCTACGATAAGCTCAACGTCAACAATCGCGCCATGGCGGTTGCTCTCTTCATGACGCAGCAGTCGCAGCGCGAATTGCGATAATCGACTAAGCAATTGTCCGATCCCGAATTTGCCGCAGGGTGGGTAGGCCGAAACTACCCAACTGGGCAATTACCAGCCTCGCAAACACCGCCCATAAGCCTACCCAAGAGATTTAGTGCCTTCGCCCTCGCGGGTGTTGTTGGCGATTGAGGACCTGTTTAGGAATTGAAACCGAAGGGCGTTCAATTCACCTCAATCGATCACATCCAAGGGTGATCACAATCGTCTCCGGACACGCAGTCTGGCTCAAGGGGCCTCTGCCTTTTTTGCCTAGAGTTGCGGCAGTTTCGGCTGACGCTTGGCGGTCAAGTCGCTAAGGTTGGGGCAAGAAACTCTAAACGCCACACTGGAGGAGATGCACATGACTAATATGGTGAAGCCGCACCTTTTCATCCCTGGCCCGACCAATATCCCTGAAGCTGTCCGCATGGCCATGAACCTGCCCATGGAGGATATGCGCAGCCCGGAATATCCGAAGCTCACGCTCCCGATCTTCGAAGACCTCAAGAAGGTCTTCAAGATGAAGGACGGCCGCGTTTTCATCTTCCCGTCGTCCGGCACTGGCGCCTGGGAATCGGCGATCACCAACACGCTCGCAGTCGGCGATAAGGTTCTGATGAGCCGCTTCGGCCAGTTCTCGCTGCTCTGGGTCGATATGGCCGAGCGCCTCGGTCTCAAGGTCGAGCTGTGCGATGAGGAGTGGGGCACGGGCGTTCCGCTCGAGAAGTATGCCGACATCCTCGCCAAGGACACGGCGCACGAGATCAAGGCCGTGTTCGCCACGCACAACGAGACCGCGACGGGCGTTTCCTCCGACATCGCCGGCGTGCGCAAGGCACTCGATGCCGCCAAGCACCCTGCTCTCCTCTTCGTCGACGGCGTTTCGTCGGTCGGCTCGCTCGACATGCGCATGGGCGAATGGGGCGTTGACGCTTGCGTCTCCGGCTCGCAGAAGGGCTTCATGCTTCCGACGGGCCTCGGCATCCTCGCCGTCTCGCAGAAGGCTCTCGACGCGAACAAGAGCCTCAACGGCCGCATGAACCGTTGCTTCTTCTCCTGGGAAGACATGATCAAGACGAACGATCTTGGCTACTTCCCCTACACGCCGGCCACGCAGCTCATCCGCGGCCTGCGCGCTTCGCTCGACCTGATCAACGCTGAAGGTCTCGACAACGTCATCGCTCGCCACACGCGCCTTGCTTCGGGTGTGCGCGCTGCCGTCGACGCTTGGGGCCTCAAGCTTTGCGCCAAGGAAGCGAAGTGGCACTCCGACACGGTGTCGGCGATCCTCGTGCCGGAAGGCTTCGACGCCAACGATGTGCTGAAGACGGCATTCTTCCGCTACAACACCTCGCTCGGAACCGGCCTCAACAAGGTTGCCGGCAAGGTGTTCCGCATCGGCCATCTCGGTGCTCTCGATGAGGGCATGATCGGCGGCGTGCTGTTCAACGTCGAAATGGCGCTCAAGGACGTCGGCATCCCGGTCAAGTTCGGCTCGGGCACCGGCGCTGCTGCTGAGTACTTCAGCAAGACGGCGACGAAGCCGGCGCTCTCGAAGGCCGCTTAACGCTTCCGGCGGCGCCTCTTCCTGAGGCGCCGCCTTCTTCCTTTCCGTTCGATACGATCCACTCGAGTGCCCGCGGCCGACCGGTTACGGACAAAGCTCGAAGTGTTTCGAGAAACTCTCCAGATCTAGGGAAACGTTCCGATGAGCTATACTCTTTACCCGACCCGTAAGCAGCGCCTGCAGCGCTCGTATCTCGCCGTTCCGGGCTCCAACCCGACGATGATCGACCGCGCACTCAAGAGCGCCGCCGACTACGTGTTCCTCGACTGCGAAGACGCCGTTGCGCCGCCCGAGAAGGAGCAGGCCCGCAAGAACATCATCCAGGCCCTCAACGATCTCGACTGGAAGGGCGCAGGCAAGAGCGTCTCGGTTCGCATCAACGGCCTCGACACGCACTATTGCTATCGCGACGTGGTCGACATCGTCGAGCAGGCCGGCGCGAAGCTCGACACCATCCTCATCCCGAAGGTCGGCGTGCCGGCTGACGTCTACGCCATCGAAAGCTTCGTGAGCCAGATCGAAGTCGCGAAGGGCCTGCCGCACCAGATCGGCATGGAAGCGCTCATTGAGACGCCGCTCGGCATGGCCAACGTCGAAGCCATCGCTTCGGCCAACAGCCGCCTCGAGTCCATGCACTTCGGCGTTGCCGACTACTCGGCCTTCAACAAGGCCCGCACCGTCGTCATCGGCGGCCTCAACCCCGACTACCCGGGCGACCAGTGGCACTTCCCGCTGTCGCGCATGACGGTTGCCTGCCGCGCATTCGGCCTGCGTCCTATCGACGGCCCGTTCGGTGGCATCGACGATCCGGAAGGCTACAAGGCCGCTGCACGTCGCGGCGCCGCTCTCGGCATGGAAGGCAAGTGGGCGATCCATCCTTCGCAGATCGAGCTCGCCAACGAGATTTATTCGCCGACGGCTAAGGAAGTCGAGCGCGCCGAGCGCATCCTCGTTGCTCTCAAGGAAGCCGAGGCTCAGGGCAAGGGCGCTGCTTCGCTTGACGGCAAGATGATCGACGCCGCTTCCGAGAAGATGGCGAAGAACCTCATTGCGACGGCAGCAGCCATCAAGGCTGGCGAAGCCGCACGGGCGAAATAAGAAAAACAAACGCCCAGAGGAAACACCTGTCCCCCAAGGAGGACCAAGATGGACATTCACGAGTATCAGGCGAAAGAACTTCTTTCGAAGTTCGGCGTGCCCATCCCGCGTGGTGGGCTCGCCTACAGCCCCGAACAAGCTGTCTACCGGGCTCATGAGCTCGGTGGCAGCAAGTGGGTGGTAAAAGCGCAGATCCACTCGGGCGCCCGCGGCAAGGCTGGCGGCATCAAGGTGTGCAGCTCGGAATCGGAGGTCGAGTCGGCTTCCGAGGGCCTCCTCGGCAAGAAGCTCGTGACGATCCAAACCGGTCCAGCCGGCAAGCTCGTCTCGCGTCTTTACGTCGAGGAAGCCACCGACATCGACAAGGAGATCTATCTCTCCTTCGTGATGGACCGCGCGGCCGAGCGCATCGTTGTCGTCTCCTCGGCGGCAGGTGGAATGGACATCGAAGAAATCTCGCACAGCCAGCCCGACACGATCATCAAGGTCGAAGTCGATCCAGCTGTGGGCATGCAGGCGTTCCAGGCGCGCGAGGTCGCTTTCGGCCTTGGCGCCGACCCCGAACTGATCGGCAGGCTCGAGCGCGTCATCCTCGGTTGCTACCGCGCCTTCCGTGACCTCGACGCTTCGATGCTCGAGATCAATCCTCTGGTCATCACCAAGCAGAAGACCGTCGTCGCGCTCGACGCGAAGATGAGCTTCGACGAGAATGCTCTGTTCCGCCGTCCGCAGATCGCGGAACTGCGCGACAAGAGCCAGGAAGACCAGCGCGAGACCTACGCCAACGATCGCGGCCTCTCTTACGTCGGCCTCGACGGCGACATCGGCTGCATCGTGAACGGCGCTGGCCTCGCGATGGCGACGCTCGACATGATCAAGCTTGCTGGCGGCGAGCCTGCGAACTTCCTCGACATCGGCGGCGGCGCGAGCCCCGAGCGCGTGACGAAGTCGTTCAAGGCCGTGCTGCGCGACAAGAACGTCAAGGCGATCCTCGTCAACGTGTTCGCGGGCATCAACCGCTGCGACTGGGTTGCAAAGGGCGTCGTGGATGCCATCAAGGAGCTCGAGATCAAGATTCCGATCGTCGTGCGCCTTGCCGGCACGAACGTCGAAGAGGGCCGCAAGATCATCGACCAGAGCGGCCTCACCATGATCAGCGCTGAAACGCTGGCAGACGCAGCAAACAAGGCCGTCTCGGCCGCCAAGCAAGCCGCGTAAGGAGGAAACCAATGGCCATCTTCATCAATGAGAATACGCCGATCCTCGTGCAAGGCTTCACCGGCCGCATCGGAACGTTCCACGCGCAGGAAATGATCGACTACGGCACCAACGTGGTCGGCGGCGTCACACCCGGCAAGGGCGGCTCCATGCATCTCGGCCGTCCGGTATTCAACACCATGAAGGGCGCGGTCGACGAGACGGGAGCGGAAGCCTCCATCGTGTTCGTGCCACCGCCGTTCGCGGGCGATGCGATCATGGAAGCGGCGGATGCAGGCATCAAATACTGCGTCTGCATCACGGACGGCATTCCCACGCAGGATATGATCCGCGTGAAGCGCTACATGCGCCGTTACAAGAAAGAGAGCCGCATGGTTCTCACCGGGCCCAACTGCGCAGGCACCATCTCGCCCGGCAAGGCTATGCTCGGCATCATGCCCGGTCACATCTACATGCCGGGCCGCGTCGGCATCGTCGGCCGCTCAGGCACGCTCGGCTATGAAGCCGCGTCCCAGCTCAAGGCGCTCGGCATCGGCGTTTCGACGTCGGTCGGCATCGGCGGCGACCCGGTCAACGGCTCTTCGTTCAAGGACGTGCTCGAGCATTTCGCGCAGGATCCGGAGACGGACGCCGTGATGATGATCGGCGAGATCGGCGGCCCGCAGGAAGCAGAAGCCGGCCAGTACATCCGCGACCACTTCAAGAAGCCGGTCGTGGCTTACATCGCGGGCCTCTCGGCTCCGAAGGGACGGCGCATGGGTCATGCCGGCGCCATCGTCTCGGCGTTTGGCGAGTCCGCTTCCGAGAAGGTCGACATCCTCAAGGATTGCGGCGTTGCCATCGCACCCACCCCGTCCGAGATGGGTGTCACGGTTCAAAAAGTCTTGTCTGCCCGCAAGGCAGCCTGAGACCCGCTTCACGTGCTTCCGTCCGGCGCCGAGTTGTGTGGCCCGCCTCGATACCGGAATACTGAATTCAAGGAAGCGCACTAGGTCCGGATCTGGATCTGCTCCCGATGGCAGGCTCAGGCCGGCGACCCGGCGGTCTCGCGACCGCCGGGCCCCTACTTTTGGGACTCCACCTACGAGCCCCGATCTCCGGGGTGTTGAGGAGACTACGATGAATGAGATGACCTCGCCCGGCAGCGCGCGCCTCGATGAGAGGGCGCTGCGCACCGAACTCAAGGCGCTCCGAGCTCAGATCCCCGATCAGCCGACGCTGAACCCAATCGCTCACCTCGCGTTCAATCTTTCGCGCCGGCTCGAAGCCGGCGATGTCAGTTTTGAAGACCTGAAGCAACTCGCGACGCGACTGATGGACAGCGCCTGCGTTCATCGCGCGCTGCAGCTCAAAGAGCAGATCGGCGTCGAGAGCGAAGACGTGACGCGCCGCGAGTTTTCGGAATTCATCGCCAGGCAGATTTCCGAGATCAACCCGGATGATTTCGAAGCCTTCAAGGCGCGTTTTTCGCGTCCGCGCAATGGCATCGTGTTCACGGCGCATCCGACTTTTGGACTTTCGGAAGCTCTCTCGGACCGCATGGCTCAAATCGCCATGTCCGGCACGGCAGACGGCCAGACGATCGACCTTCCGCACCGCCCCGATGACAGCCTGACGCTCGATCATGAGCATGCACGCGTGCAGAGCGCGATCCGCAATCTGCGCGACGCCTATTCGGACCTGCTCACCGACTTCTTCGCAGCCGCTCATTCGACGTTCGGCGATCGCGCATTCAAGGCGGATCCACAGCTCGCGACGATCGCGTCCTGGGTCGGCTACGATCTCGACGGCCGCACCGACATCAAGTGGTCGTTCTCGTTCGTCGTTCGCTTGAAGGAGAAGCAGGGCGCGCTGACGGACATTCGCGAACGCTTTTTCGCGGTGAAGGATACGCTCGGCGATAGCCCCGAAATGGTGCGCCTGGTACGGCAAGTCACGGCGAAGCTCGACCTCGCGATCGCGGCGGTCGATTCCCACATTGCTGCGCTTTTGAAGGTCGGCAAGGACGGGTACACGCTGGCGAACGCAGCCAACGTCGTCACGCAGGCCGACGGCCACAACCTGACAAGCGCTGAGCCTGTTCTCACGCTTCTTGATCAGGTGATCGAGGCGACCCAATCCGCGAAAGCGAAGATCGCGCTTGCGTCGATCGCGGGCCTTCTACGCGCGACTGGCCTCGGCATGAGCCACATCCACGTGCGCGTCAACGCCGTGCAGATCCACAACGCGTTCCGCGCTTTCGTGCACGAAAGCTGGACGCGCGACCTCACCGAACGGCAAGCACAGTCGCGCATCGTCGAGATGATCAACTCGGTGAAGCCTGAGACGGTCAACTTCGAAACGCTCGATCTCGAAAACGCGACCGCCATTCGCCAGTTCGCGATGGCCGCGCAGATCATGAAGCACATCGATGCCGACACGCCGATCCGCTATCTGATCGCAGAGTGCGAGAGCCCTGCGACGATCCTCATCGCGCTCTACTTCGCAAAGCTGTTCGGCGTCTCAGAGATCGTCGACATCTCGCCGCTGTTCGAGACGCCGGAAGCGCTTGAAACCGGTCCGCGTCTGATCGAGCGTCTGCTGGCTGTACCGGCTTATCGTGATTACGTGACGACGCGCGGGCGTGTTGCTGTCCAGACGGGCTATTCCGACGCTGGCCGCTTCATTGGCCAGATCGCGGCTGGCCTCGCGCACGAACGCCTGCATCACGGCCTCGCCGAGGTCGTGCGCAGGTCTAAAGTTCAGAACGTCGAAACGCTGATCTTCTCGACGCATGGCGAGAGCATGGGGCGCGGCGCGCATCCGGGATCGCTGCGCCGCAGGCTGCGTTACGTGTTCCCGGGCGAGTCCCGCTGGCGCTTCTTCCGCCACGGATTGCCGGTCAAGCACGAGACCAGCTTCCAGGGCGGCGACGGCTATCTCTATTTCGCCAACCGGGAGTTCGCCCAGCGCGCGCTCGCGACGATCATCATGAGCGGACGCGATCCTGGTCCCGGCGAAGATCCGTTCTACTCGGACGAGAACCTCGCGCTCGATTTCCAGCTGCGCCTGCGATCCTACCAGCAGGAGCTTTTTGCGCATCCCGGCTATCGTGCGCTTCTCGGCGCGTTCGGCACGAACCTCCTGTTCAAGACGGGTTCGCGGCCTTCGAAGCGCCAGGGTGAGCACTACTCGGATCGCGGTGACCCTGCCCGCATGCGCGCCATTCCGAACAACGCCATTCTGCAGCAGTTCGGATACGTGGCGAACGTGGTGGCCGGTCTCGGCGCGGCTGTCGGCAGCGAGCGCGAACGCTTCATCGAGATGGTGAAGCAGTCGAAGCGGCTGGCGTCGATCGTGGAGATGATCGCACGCGCGAAGCAGCTTTCGAGTCTCAACGCCGTCGGCGTCAACGCGATCGTGTTCGATGCCGGCTTCTGGGCGCAGCGCGCGTCATGGGGACGGGAGTCGCACCTCGACGGCGCGTTCAAGTTCCTCGCCGAGCATCTGCTCGACGACGACCGTTCCGACAAGATCATCGGCCTTGCCGACTACCTCCGGCTCGACGCCATCGAGTTGCACGGCATCCTCGAAGAGATGGGTCTCGAGGGCGGCAAGATCCCTGACGATCATCGCCTCGAGCTCGACCTGCTGCAGGCGATCCGCGCGGCGCTGATCATGCGCATCTTCATTTTGACGGCGCAGCTTCCGCGCTTCACTCCGACCAACGAAGTGACGCACACGGAACTCGTCGGACGCGCGCTCGGGCTCGAAATTCCCGACGTGATCAAGGTCATGCGGCAGGCGTTCCCGCGCCGCATCGACGATCCGAACGACGACGATTCCTATCAGGAGCCGGCAACTTACCTGCCGAAGGGCATCGACGACTACGGTCGCATCGAGACCGAAATTCTGGAGCCGATGGAGAAGGCCTACGAACTCGTGCGTGAGATCGGCACCGGTATCTCTCATCACTGGGGTGCGTTCGGCTGATATCCTCGAGGGAGAGGCGCAACTGCGCGGAACAAGCGCTCGCTTCTCATCCTAGAGCGCGATTGGTTTTGTTTGAATCGCAATCGCACTCAAGGTCTTTGATGAGACCAATGATTCACGCTTCGGACTGATAGGGTCCGAAGCGATCATGGCGTAGCCCTCTCCCTGCACATCGCGGGGAGAGGGATTTTCATTTCAGGGCTGATGCGGAGCGCCGGCGGATCGCTCATCCTGCTCGCGCCGCTCTTTTTCCCAAGCGCGAACCACGCGGCGCGTGATGCGGAAAATGCGGCGCGCGCGGCGGCGATCCTCTCTCGGTATACACAGGCAGCCGCAGCAAAAGCCCGGGCGGCGCGCGATCCTGAGCATCAATTCCTGGTGCCGCGTCGCCTGGTAACGCTCTTCGTCGCCGTACATTCGGTCTCTCGCTCCTAGCGCTTTGTTTTACTCCGGAGCGCCGCGGCGGGTAGCGCAAACACTTCGCCTTCGCTTTGCTCCGTATCCAGCCACAAGAACGGTAGATCGGGGTATTCGGTTTCAAGAGTCTCCCGGCCCATGCCGACTTCCACGATCAGCATCCCCTCGGGATTAAGATGAACGGCAGCGTCGGCCAGGATGCGGCGCACGAGATCCATGCCGTCTTCGCCACCAAGGTGCGCGAGTTGCGGCTCGGCTCCGTATTCGGGCGGGAAAGCCTCAACGGCTTCTTTCGTCACGTAGGGCGGGTTCGAAATGATGAGATCGTAGGTGCGGCCTTCCAAGCCGGCCAAGAGATCGGACTTCAAAAGCGTGACGCGATCCGCCAGCGCATAGTCGGCGACGTTGCGCTTCGCGACCTCGAGCGCATCGGCCGAGATGTCCACGGCATCGACTGCGGCGTTCGGAAAAGCCAGCGCCATGAGGACGGCGAGACAGCCCGATCCGGTGCAGAGATCGAGCGCGCTCTCGACCTCGTCAGCGTCTCCCACAACCGTCGACAGGCCGTCATCCAGAAGCTCGCCGATGTAGGACCGCGGCACGATGACCCGCTCGTCGACGTAGAACTTCTGCCCCCGAATCCACGCGGCGTTGACGAGATAAGGCGCCGGTTTGCGCGTGGTGACACGCCGCTCGATGAGATCCGCCACCTTGGCGCGTTCTTCCCGCGTCAGCCGCGCATCGAGCCACGGCTCGAGCTGGTCGATCGGCAGGTGCAGGGCAGACAAAATGATGAAGGCTGCTTCGTCGAGCGCATTCTCCGTGCCGTGGCCGTAGACGAGTTCGGCGGCCGAGAAGCGGCTCGTTGCGTACCGCAGCCAATCGCGCAGCGTCTGAAGGTCTTCGATGTCGGCCGGGTTGGGGGGAGTCGTGGTCATGGATCTCGCGGTCCGAGGGTTTCTGCAGTCGGGCTCATATCGGCGGCAGGCATTGGTGTCCGTACTCGAACACCGGCTTCGTGCCAATCGATCCAGCTCCAGTTGTGGCAACAATTGCAGAAAGATTCACCGACAGTAAATGACGCGGCGCAATGACGATCGCGCCTCGCGTCATCATGTCTATTTTGCAAGGATCTGCTTGGCGATAGTGACGCAAACCGCCAATATCCGCCAGCTTCGAGCCGCTTCAAAATGGCCCGAACACCAGAAACGACTATTTCGGAGGGAGCCCCTGTGACGGTGAAGTCAGATATCGAAATCGCGCGCGAAGCCAAAATGAAGCCGATCACCGAGGTGGCGGCCAAAGTTGGCATTCCGGCGGATGCGATCATCCCCTACGGGACGACCAAGGCCAAAGTCTCGTTTGATTTCATCAATGCGCTCAATTCGCGTCAGGACGGCAAACTCATCCTCGTCACGGCCATCAGCCCGACGCCTGCCGGCGAAGGCAAGACCACGACGACGGTCGGTCTCACTGACGGCCTCAATCGCATCGGCAAGAAGGCCATGTGCGCGCTGCGCGAGCCTTCGCTTGGCCCCTGCTTCGGCGTCAAGGGCGGCGCGGCCGGCGGTGGCTATGCGCAGGTCGTGCCGATGGAAGACATCAATCTCCACTTCACGGGCGACTTCCACGCCATTACCAGCGCTCACAATCTGCTTTCGGCGCTGATCGACAATCACATCTACTGGGGCAACGCCGTCGGTCTCGACAGCCGCCGCGTCGAATGGCGCCGCGTGCTCGACATGAACGACCGCGCGCTTCGCTCGATCGTCAACTCGCTCGGCGGCGTCTCGAACGGCTTCCCGCGCGAAGACGGCTTCGACATCACGGTTGCGTCGGAGGTCATGGCGATCCTCTGTCTCGCATCCGATCTCAAGGATCTCGAGAAGCGGCTCGGCGACATTATCATCGGCTACACGCGCGATAAGAAGCCGGTGCGTGCGCGCGACGTTAAGGGCGACGGCGCGATGACCGTGCTGCTCAAGGACGCGCTGATGCCGAACATGGTGCAGACGCTCGAGAACAACCCCGTGTTCATCCACGGTGGTCCGTTCGCAAACATCGCACACGGCTGTAACTCGGTGCTCGCCACGAAGAGCGCGCTCAAGATCGCCGACTACGTCGTGACGGAAGCGGGCTTCGGCGCCGACCTCGGCGCTGAGAAGTTCTTCGACATCAAGTGCCGCAAGGCCGGGCTCAAGCCGTCGGCGGCCGTTATCGTCGCGACGGTGCGCGCGCTCAAGATGCACGGTGGCGTCGCCAAGGAAGACCTCAAGGGCGAGAACGTCGCCGCAGTCGCCAAGGGCTGCGACAATCTCAAGCGCCACATCGAGAACGTGAACAAGTTCGGCGTTCCGGCCGTGGTCGCGATCAACCGCTTCATCACCGACACGGACGCCGAGGTGCAGGAAGTGATGCGCGCGGCCGAGAGCATGGGCACCCGCGCGTTCATGTGCACGCACTGGGCGGACGGCGGCGCTGGCACGGAAGCTCTCGCCAAGCACGTCGTCGAGATTGCGGATTCCGGCAAGGCTGCGTTCAAGCCGCTCTATCCGGATGACATGCCGCTGCGCGAGAAGGTGCGCACCATCGCCACCGAAATCTATCGCGCGTCCGACATCTCCTGCGACTCCTCGGTCGAGAACAAGTTCAAGGAACTCGAGGCCATGGGCTTCGGCAATCTGCCGGTCTGCATGGCGAAGACGCAGTATTCGTTCTCGACGGACCCGACGAAGCGCGGCGCGCCGACGGGCCATGTCGTGCCTGTACGCGAGCTGCGTCTCTCGGCTGGCGCCGGCTTCATCGTTGCCATCACGGGCGAGATCATGACGATGCCGGGTCTGCCCAAGGTGCCGGCGGCCGACACGATCCGCCTCAACGACGCGGGCCAGATCGAGGGCCTGTTCTAGTTCTCACTAGACACTTCACGAAAAAAGAAGGGCGCCGCGTCGATGACGTGGCGCCCTTTCTTTTGATTTCGAAGGTTAATCGCTAAGCGGGATTTGAGGGTTCGCTCGGTCCGCCGGCTGCGGGCGCTTGCGCCTGACGCCGTTCCTCGCGCGCGCGGCGAAGCTCGCGCAGCTTCTGCTCCTGCTGCGGGCGGCGCACAAAAATCATGAAGGCATGAAACGCGATGCCGATGCCCCAGCCGAGCACGACCCATTGAATCCAGAAGGCGTCGCCGGACACGAGGTTCACCAACGCCAGGACAGCAATGACTGCCAGGAAGATGATGAAGTGCGTGTAGAAACCGTTGATCGCCTTATCGCGCTCGGTCTCCATGGCGTGTTCGAAGAGGTCGTCCATGGCGATGCCTCCGTGGCAGCTCGTGAGGTCATTACTCTACACCCATCGCGGGCGTGTGACATGTTTCATACGGAACAATTCCGTCTGCCTTAACCGCGATTGGTTTAAGCCGCCAAATCCAGTGGCTCGGTCGCGGGGCGCATGTCCTCGAACCCTTGAGCCACGAGTCGGCCCTCGGCCGCATCAGAAACCATCACGATGCGGGTGGTGGGATTTAAGATCGGCGGCGCGAGCCAGGAAAAATCGGGAACGAGATCAGGCATGATGCAGTGCATCATTGCCGCGCGCTCGCCACTCTGCTGGCCGCGCGAACGTCCGCGCCAACCTGGGGCCTCCCAATGGTTGGCTGCCACATTCGGCCCAACATGGACGCGGGCGTCCGTTTCAGTCCGCTCGATGACGATGGTTTCAGACGGTCTCACGCCGGCGAGCGAAAAGATCGCAGGCGTTGAGATCGGCGCGCGTGTGAGGCGCTCGCGTGCTTCGGCAAAGTCCGCAGCCTCCTCGAACACCGAACGCAGGAGGTGAGCGGGTGTGGGATGCGGCATGCTCCACACGCGGCGGCGGCTCACCGCCCAATCGAGCACGTAGAAGCCGACTGCCTTGCGCATTGGCGCCTGATTGAGGGCTGCGGAAAAACGTCCGGGCGCCATACCCGTCAGCACGCCAGTGTAGCCGGGCCAGGTCAGCGTGACGAAGCGGCCGCGCGGGCTCGATACGCGCGCGGCGATCACATGACGTCCCAGACCCGGCGAGCGCCAGTCCAGCACGCGCACGAGACGGGCGCTCTCGCGGTTTCGTCCCGGCGCGACGCGGCACGTGCAGGCCCATTCGTAATTCACGGAGAGGAAATAGGCGCCCGGACGCGCGAGACGCGCGGCAATCGCATCGATTTCGCCGAGGTGCTGGTTCTCCCACTTGGCGAGCCAGCGGCGCGAGACCTTGTCGAGCTGACGCAAGGCAGCCGACGGTAGCGGCACTGTCGCGAGATCGAGCAGCGCGTGCGCGCGCTTTTCCTCGGCGAGCAAGGTTTCCATTGCGAACCCCGGCCCGGTGTCGAGCACCGGTATCGGCTCGAGGTCGGAATGAGAAAGCGCGACGGGGCGCATGAAGGCGGCCTCCAGCCGCTTGCAACAAGCGAATTCGAAATGCGCGCTACACGTAGGCCTGAAAACCGCAGCTTCAAGCCGGCGCAAGGTTCTCTCTTTACCAGTCGTTTACCACGGCGTCGCTAGCGTCAAAACACTGATGCAACGTGTTCGGGGGTCTCATGTTGAATGCGGCGGCTGATGTCAGGTGGGTACGTGGTCGACTCAGTCCCTTGCCTCACGGTCGCGCGAGACGTCGCAGCTATCGCATCCCCGTCGGCACCATCGTGCGGGCTCCGCTCGAATCTCTGAGACCGACGCAGGCTGTGGTCGGAATGGGTTCCGTTTCGCGAAAGCTCGAAAAGCTGGAACGGCGCGCCCTCGAGCCCAAGCGTCTCGAAAAGACGCTCATGAAACGTCCGATCCCTGCCGTTTACGGCCCCGACGGCGGTTTTTTCATCGTCGACCATCATCATTTTGGTTTGGCGCTTTGCCGTGGCGAATTCGAGAGCGCGTACGTGCATGTGATCGCTGATGCCGCCGAACTACCGCGCGCGGCGTTCTGGAACAGGATGCAGGCCGAGGGGCGCGTCTATCTCTTCGATGAGCGTGGCCAACGTATCCCGCCGTCGCTTCTGCCTGCGTCTCTCGCCGACCTGCGGCACGATCCATTTCGCGATCTCGCGTTCTACGTGCGGCAGGCGGGCGGGTTCGAGAAGGCCGAAGTGCCCTACGCGGAATTCCGGTGGGCGAACTTCTTCCGCAAACACATTGACACGTCTGTGATCACGCGCGATCCGAAAGACGCGATCCGGCAGGCGCTGAAGCTGTGCAAATCGAGGGAAGCGTCCGGGCTGCCGGGCTTTCTCTCTTGAGCTTGGCGGCTCAATCGCGCGGCATGACGAGCCAGAGGATCAGGTACGTCAGGATGCCCGGAAATCCGATGGATGCGATCGTCGCCACAACGTAAAGCAGCCGGACGATCGTGGGATCCCAGCCGAGCCAGCGCGCTATGCCGCCACAGACGCCCGCGATCATGGCGCCCTGGCGGACGCGGCGAAGGGGCTGGGACGTGTTGAAGAGGGTTGGGTCTGTCATGGCGATCACAACGCCAAACGGGGCATTTCCGTTCCAAAAGGCGGCTCCGTTAAGCCTGTCGCAGCCGACCTCCAACAGATTGACTTTGAACAGGCTTTCCATCATAAGGACGCCAGCGCGGCGGGCCTTCAGCCTTATCGCGTCATAGAGCGCTGCCCGAGGCTCAGGTTGTATCTTTAAACAACCCATTGAAAGTCCGCGATAATATCGCGGCGCCATAGGGCGCGGACAGAGACCCAAGAGCGCGGAAACCGCGCGGAAAGAGGCAATCCATGTACGCTGTCATCAAGACGGGCGGCAAGCAATACCGCGTCGCCAAGGACGATGTTCTGACTGTCGAGAAGCTCGACGGGGACGCTGGCGCCAAGATCGAATTCACCGAAGTTCTGATGATCGGCGGCGGCAATGACGACGTGAAGGTCGGCAAGTCGCTTCCGTCGGGTGCGAAAGTCACCGCAGAGCTCGTCGAGCAGACCCGCGGTCCGAAGCTCATCGCCTTCAAGAAGCGCCGCCGCAAGAATTCGCGCCGTAAGCGCGGTCACCGCCAGGATCTCTCGAAGATCCGCATCACCGGCATCTCTGCCTAACGCACACGCGAGCGCGGTAACCGCTGCTCCGATCAGAAGGACCTAAACGTCATGGCACAAAAGAAAGCTGGCGGTTCAACGAAGAACGGCCGCGATTCACATTCGAAGCGCCTCGGCATCAAGAAGTACGGCGGCGAGCACGTCATTCCCGGCAACATTCTCTGCCGCCAGCGTGGCACGCAGTGGCATCCCGGCACGGGCGTCGGCATCGGCACGGATCACACGATCTTCGCCGTGACCGAGGGTACCGTCGAGTTCGAGACCAAGCGCAACGGCCGCGTCTACATTTCGGTGCGCACTGAGAAGCTCGAAGCCGCCGAGTAAGCTCGTCGAGCTTAACCAATAGACGAGGGGAGATGGGCACCATCTCCCCTTTTGCTTTTTCCGGGACTGTCGTTTCATCGTATGCTGCGACGCGCGAACCAACGGATCTCGATGTCTTCAGAGCCGATCACGACCCAAAGGCTCGTGTTGCGCGAGCTCCTGGACAGCGATGTGCCTCAACTCGCCCGGCTTGCCGGCGACTGGGAGATCGCGTGCATGACGGCCCGCATTCCGTTTCCCTACACGGAAGCCCTCGCGCGCGAGTGGATGACGACGCTTGCTCCCGGTGAATACGTGCGTGGCGTCACGTTCGAGAGCGAGTTGATCGGTGCGGTCGGCTACGTGCCGAACGAGGATGGATCAGCCGAGATCGGCTACTGGATCGGACGACCTTGGTGGGGGCGCGGCTTCGCGACGGAAGCCGCCACCGCACTTGTCCGCCACTGTTTCAAAGCCGCAGGCTTCAAGCGCCTTACCTGCTGTCACTTTGACGGCAACACTGCGTCGGAGCGCGTGATCCGCAAGCTCGGATTTCGCCACCGCGGTGCGACTTCCGCGTGGTGCGATGCGCGACGGGCCGAGTTTTCGGCGCAGTGCTACGAGCTCAATCGCCCGATGTCTGCAATGTTGTGGAGGCTCACGGCATGAAGTTCCTCGACCTCGCCAAGATCTACATCAAGGCCGGCGATGGCGGTAACGGCTGCGTCGGCTTCCGGCGCGAGAAGTTTATCGAGTTCGGCGGACCGGACGGTGGTGACGGCGGCCATGGCGGAGACGTGATCATCCGCTGCGTCGACAATCTCAACACGCTCATCGACTATCGCTATCAGCAGCACTTCAAGGCTGAGCGCGGCGTCAATGGCATGGGCCGAAACAAAGCTGGCGCGAACGGCCGCGACTGCATCGTCAAGGTGCCGCCGGGCACCGTGGTGCTGGCTGAAGACCAGGAAACCGAACTCGCCGAGATGACCGAGGTTGGGCAGGAGTTCATCGTAGCGCGCGGCGGCAACGGCGGCTTCGGCAACGCGCACTTCAAGAGCGCGACCAACCAGGCGCCGCGTCACGCCAACCCTGGCTTGCCGGGCGAAGAACTCACGATCTGGCTGAGGCTCAAGCTCATTGCCGACGCAGGCCTCGTGGGTTTGCCGAACGCCGGTAAATCGACGTTCCTGGCTGCCGTCTCGGCCGCAAAGCCCAAGATCGCCGACTATCCCTTCACGACGCTGCATCCGAACCTCGGCGTCGTGCGCGCGGGCGACCGTGATTTCGTGCTCGCTGACATTCCGGGCCTAATCGAAGGCGCACATGAAGGCGCGGGCCTCGGAACGCGCTTCCTCGGCCACGTGGAGCGCACACAGGTTCTCTTGCATCTGGTCGACGCGACGCAAGAGGACGTGGCGGAGGCCTATCGCACAGTGCGGCGTGAGCTCAAAGCCTATGACGGAGAACTCGCCAAGAAGAAGGAGATCGTGGCGCTTTCGAAGATCGACGCCATCGATCCGGAAACGCTCGAGACGCGGCTTGCTGAGCTGCAGAAGGCCGCCCGCAAGAAGCCGCTGACGCTTTCCGCGGTGGCGGGGCTTGGCATCAAGGACGCGCTCTTCGCGCTCACGCGCGAGATCAAGCGCGCCAAGGCGGACGAGGCAGAGAGCCTAGAGGCCGGCTCGAAACCCTGGCGTCCCTAGAGCGCTATCGCGCTTTAGGTTTTTGAATAGATCAATGAATCACGCTTCGGCGTTCTCTAGCGCTGCCGATTCACGCCGCGCCCGATAGACGGCGCGCCGATCGGAGCTCGGTAGCGCTGCCGATTCACGCCGCGCCCGATAGACCGCGCGCCGATCGGAGCTCGGTAGCGCTGCCGATTCACGCCGCGCCCGATAGACGGCGCGCCGATCGGAGCGACCAGGCTCCGAAGCGATCATGGTCTGGCGGAACAGCCATCCTCTTTTTCGTATGTGATCTTCGGCTTCTGAGCGCGCGCTCAGGGAGCCCGTAGGGCAATTCCCGGATTGCAACTGCCAAATCGAGATCACAGTTGCTCGCTACGATCCTAAGTCCCCATGGATCTTCTTGCCGCTTGGCGGCTTTTCCAATGAGGGTTGCCTATGCGAAGTGAAGGGAACTGCAAAAATCGGAACAAGTGGAGAGAATTCGATAACTCATGCGGGGTAACCTATTGAAGTCGAACCCATCATGATCCACACATTTACCGTTGCAGAGGGCACTCAGCAGGCCTCAATGGCGGTTTCCAGAAGGTTTTAGGGGGTACTACAGTGCTTTACAGCTCGTCTCATCGTGCCAGCGCGAAGGACACGCTTCTACGTTTTGGTGCCGCATCGCTGGCGCTTGCGTGTTTCGCTCATTTCGCCACCGCTCCGGTTTCAGCCCAGGAAGAGCGGAGATCGACGCAGAAATCGCGTCAGGCCCAGCAGCCGAAGCCGATCGAAACCGACGGCCCGGTGCTTATGCTCGTTTCGCTCAATCAGCAGCGGATTTACGTCTACGACTCCAACGGGTTCGTCGTGCAGACGCGCGTATCGTCTGGCCGCAAAGGCCACGAGACCCCCGTCGGCATCTACAGCATTCTCGAGAAGAAGGTCGATCATACGTCGAACATCTATCTCGACGCGAAAATGCCCCACATGCAGCGCCTGACCATGACCGGTATCGCGTTACATGGCGGCGTGATCCCCGGTTACCCGGCTTCGGGCGGCTGCGTTCGCCTGCCTTATGATTTTGCCCGCCGCCTCTTCAACGCGACGGACATCAACCAGCGCGTCGTCATCGCGCCGGACGTATATTCGCCAACGGTGTTCGATCACCCGATGCTGTTCTCGGCATTGCCCTCGGTGGCCTCGCTGACCCCGTCCGGCAACCGCGCCGAGGCGGGAAGCGATGTAATCAAGGTCGGAGTGGACGCCGCCGAGACGCTGCTCGGTGTAACCTCCGCCCACGCCGCTACCGAGCCGCAGGGACGCACACTCGAGTCGGCTGCGGAAGCGCGTGTTGCAGAACGTGAGCGCCTCGTCGCCGCCATCAGCGTCGCCCAGCAGCGCCGCACGGATGCGATTGAAGCCGACAAGGCCGCAGCCAACGCTGTATCCGAAGTCAGGAAGGCTGCTCGCGCAGCAGATGCGGACTCGAAAGCCGCTGCAAGCGCTGCTTTCAAGGCAAGGAATGCCTTGAAGCAGCAGGAGCGCAAGATCAGCCGAGCTGAATCTCGTATCCCGAAGAACACGTCCAAGGTCCGCGCGGACCGGCTGCAGGATCTTCAGGCTCAGTTGGAAGCTGAGCGCAGCAAGATTGCGGCCATGACCGCGGACGTCGATCGCGCTGCGGAAGCAGCAAAGATCGCGGCCGACAAGGCGGAGACTGCGAACGCAGCCGTTGCCAAGGCGGCCGACGCTCTCAAGGCTGGTAAGGCAGAGATCAAAGACGCCGCCGCAGCCGATGCTGCTGCCAAGAAAGCCGTCGCGGCGTTCGATCGCGATGAGCAGAACCGCGGCCTGCCGGTCTCGATCTTCGTCAGCTCCGCGACGGGCATGGTGCAGGTCAAGCAAGGCTTCGAGACTGTGATCGAGACGCAAGCCACGATCACAGACCCGAGCGTTCCGCTCGATACGTTCATCTTCACGGCCGCGAACTGGAAGGACGACACCAAAACGGATCTCGTCTGGAAGGTGACCGAAGTGAACGAGACTTCGAACAACGCTCCGAGCTACGAGGACGATCTCCGCGGGTCCAAGTCCAAGAAATCCAAGCAGTCGGCTGAAGTGAAAATGCCGTTCGACACAGATACCGCCAAGGCCTCTCGCACGCTCGACCGCATCAAGTTCCCGAAGGAAGTCAGCGACCGGATTGCTGAAGTCGTCAAGCCCGGCTCGACGATGATCGTCTCCAGCTACGACGTTTCGCGCAGCGAGACCAAGTATGCCGGCACGGACTTCATCGTGCAGATGCCGGAAGTGGTGGCGAAGATCACGAAGCCGACGCCGCGTCCGCAGCCTGTTGAGGTCGTGGAAGACAGGGGCGGAAGCTGCTTCTTCTTCTGTTCGTCCTCCTCCTACTCCTCCAAGCAGGATCGCAAGCGCCAGCGCGCAAGCGGCGGCAAGGCGAGCTACTGGTAGATCTCACCAGAGCCAAAACAAAACCCGGTCGCTCACACGAGCGGCCGGGTTTTTCATTTGGAGGCTCGGCGGCTTCCTGAGCCGCCGACCGGTCTCAGATGTCCTGATCGCGTGCGGTTGCCTGCACCGAGCCGAGGACCGTGCCGCTCCAGCGCTCGACCCGCTCGGGAAGGAACGTGAAGCTCTGCAGCTTGTAGACAAGCCCGCCGTCAAAGACCGTCTGCTCTTCGCCCGGGATCGCGGAGGCCGGAAGGTATGGGGCGCACGATTGCGACGCGACGCCCTTGTTCACGGAGTTGGCGGCCATGATTTCGGTATCGCCGCGGGCTTTGTGGTTCAGGAAGGAGATCTGATCGGCCTTCGCGTTGCAGAAGTAACCGCGGACGCGTTCAACTTGCTCGCTACCGGCGGACGCGCCATGCGCCAGGCAGACCGCGCCAAGCGCAGCCAGTAGTGCCGTCTTTTTCGATGAAAAAGCACCGGAAACGAAGCCGTCGGGCATTTGGACCTCCAAGGGTTCGAGACGGATCACGGCGCGCCGGCCGTGTGCCCTTCCTCGACGTGTCCGTCCCTTTGCAGGCTGTAGTTCTTATTCTTCCCGATAGGCTAAGTGAAACCTGGTAACGTCACAATGGATTTGTTGCATCACCTCCGGGCAAATCGAGACAGTCTCGATCCCTGCCTGCAACGGCAATCGGATACTCGGCCGAGCTGAAACGAGACAGAGGCTCAGGCAATTTTGTCCGGGCGTTTCAATCCGCCGAACACCACGCCCAGCGCGAGACCGGCGACGAACCCTCCGACGTGGGCCATGTAAGCCACGCCGCCCTGCTCGGTTTGCGCCGTGTCGGCGATTGAGCCGACACCGCTCACGAGCTGCAGCACGACCCAAAATCCAAGCACGATGAATGCCGGCATCGCGACCACCTGACGGCCGAGCAGAACGTCAACGCGGGCTTTGGGGAACATGAGAAGATAGGCACCGAGAACACCGGCAATTGCGCCAGACGCACCGACGTTGGGAATGTTAGAAGCCGGGTTGACCGCATACTGCGCGAACGTGGCCGCCAGACCTGCGACCAGATAGAACAGCAGGAAGCGCACGGGCCCGAAGCGATCTTCGACGTTGTCGCCGAAAATCCAAAGGTAGAGCATGTTGCCGCCAAGATGCAGCCAGCCGCCGTGCATGAACATCGCCGAGAAAAGCGTGACCGCGCCGCCGGATGGGTTTTCGCTGAAGCGGCCCGGAACGAATGCCCATTCCTGGATGAAGGCGTCGCCGCGCTGAAGCTCCAGGAGAAAGACGAGGATGTTGATGGCGATCAGGGAAATCGTCACGACCGGCATCGATCGCCGCGCGCTGTTGTCGTCACCGATCGGAAACATCTACCCCCTCCGTGCTTGGCAGTTCGTCACGGAGAACAAGTGCAGCACGATTCAGTTCCGGAGATAAGGGGAACGACCGATTTCCCGGTCACTCTGAGGCGCGCCAGGCACATGGAAGGGTGTGCGGCGGCATTTGATCGTTCAAGCGCGAGCGAGATAGATCTCGGCCGGATCATTGAAGCCCCGGCGGATGGCCTCGCTCATGGTGCCGAAGTGACCGGCATCGAAGTGCATGATGTCGGCGGCCGGAAGCTCGCGGCGGACCGCAGTGATCAGCCCCTCGCGGCGTGCCTCGGGGATCAACTCGTCCTTCAATCCGAACATGAAACGGCTGCCGGCAGCAAGATTGCTCAGATTTTCCACGGTGTGGAACCCTTCCAGCACGCGCGTGAAGTCAGAGAGCCGATACCCTTTGCTTTCTGCGAGCGCCTTAACCTGCGCAGACGCGGGGCTTTCCCACATCGTCAGGTCGCCGCGATCCGCCGATGCAATCGACCACAAGCGGGCGCCGATGCGGTTCGCGAGCGTCGTCGCAACGGCATTTCCAATGCTCAGGCCGATAACAAGCACCTGTTCTGGATCGAGGCGTGAGCGCGCGAAAACGCGCATGCCGTCGTCCACCACGGCGTTGACGGCGCGCACACAAAGTTCCGGCTCGGAACTCACGATCGCAGCAGGCATCTCATAACAGGCGAGAAAATGTCGCGGCGCGATGCGCGAAACCCGAGCAAGTTTGTAGGGCATGCGCCACGGGAGACAAACGATGATCGCGGATTGCGCGTCACCATCGATACGCGTGAACGCGGTGGACGTATCGTCACCGACAGAACGCGGACACAAGAATTCTCGACCCAGAGACTGAAGCATGGCCTCGAAAAACGCTGTGCGAAGCGAGATTGTTCCCGCGCGCTTTCGAGGTCTAGTACGTCAGGTTTCGATCACTTCTATGACCCCAGGAACGGTCGTGATGCGGCCGATAGTCTTCGCGGACAGATCGTATTTCCCCTTTGGTGCAATGGGGATAGGGCGTTCATAATCCGCGAGGTTGAGTTCGATCGTCGCTTCGCCTTTTCCGGGTCGCAAAAGCGCCTTCAACTGCTCGAGACTTGCGGAGTTGCGCCCAAGTGCCTCGCCGTCCAAAACAATACGCACCGCGCGCGGGATCTGCTCCACGGCTTCATCGAGCGACTTGACGTTTTGGACGCGCATTTTTAAAGCGTCGCCATCGCGTTCGGCCTCCACGTCCAACAGCACGGCGGTTCCGGATTCGAGAAGATCGCGTGCGTTCGCCAGCGTATCGGAGAAGATCACGGCTTCGAACTGGCCGCTCGAATCCGAGAACATCGCGAACGCGAACTTGTTGCCCTTCTGAGATCTGCGCTCTCGCGCCGAGATAACGATGCCGGCGAGACGCCCGCCGGTTGCACCGCTGCGCGCGGCCGCTGTCTCGAAGTCGACGAAGCGGCGCACGCCGAGTTTCGCGAGCGCGCGTTCGTACTGGTCCAGCGGATGGCCTGACAGAAAGAAGCCGATGGCTTCGAATTCCTTTTGCAGCTTTTCCATCGGCGTCCAGGCTTCGGCCGGCTTCAACTTCAGCACGACTGGCGTCGCGTTCATCTCCATGCCGCCGAGGAGATTGATCTGTCCCGTCTGCTCGTCGTCAGCCTTGAGGCCTGCTTCGCGCATCATCTGGTCGGCGTTGGCGTAAACAAGCGCGCGGTTCTTCTCCAGGCCGTCGAAAGCGCCGGAAGCCGACAGAGTTTCGAGCGCGCGTTTGTTGATGGCCTTGGTGTTGATGCGCGCTGCGAAGTCTGCGAGCGACGTGTAGCGTCCCTTCTGCTCGCGACTCTCGACGATGGTTTCCACCGCGGATGCGCCGATGTTTTTCAGGGCCGCAAGCGCGTAGCGGATGGCGCCGTGTTCCTCGCCTTTCTTGGGTGCTTCCGCCAAGAACTCGACGGCGGAGTCATTCACACAGGGCGGCAGAACGCGAATACCACTCTTCCTGGCTTCCGCTGCGAACATCGCGAGTTTATCGGTGTTGGCAGCGTCGAGCGTCATGGAGGCGGCCAGGAACTCCTCTCGGAAGTTCGCCTTCATGTACGCGGTGTGATAGCTCACGAGCGCATAAGCCGCGGCGTGGGACTTGTTGAACCCGTAGCCTGCGAACTTGTCGACCAGCTCGAAGATGTAGACCGCTTCGTCTTTCTTGACGCCGTTCTTCATTGCGCCTTCGACAAAGCTCGCCTGCTGCTTCGCCATCTCGTTCTTGTCTTTCTTACCCATGGCGCGGCGCAGAAGGTCTGCGTCGCCGAGGGAGTACCCCGCCATCACCTGAGCGATCTGCATGACCTGCTCCTGATAGATGATGACGCCGTGGGTCTCCTTCAGAATGCCTTCCAGCATGGGGTGGAGATAATCGACCGGCTCCTCGTTGTGCTTGCGGTTGATGTAGGTCGGGATGTTGTCCATCGGCCCGGGGCGATAGAGCGCCACCATGGCGATGATGTCTTCGAAGCGGTCGGGCTTCAGGCGCTTCAAGCTTTCGCGCATGCCCGTACTTTCGAGCTGGAACACGCCCGCCGTATCTGCTTTCGCTAGCAGATCGTAAGAAGGCTTGTCGTCGAGTGGGAGACCGAGAAGGTCTACGTCGATGCCGCGGCCTTTCTTGACGAGCTCGACGGCCTTAGTCAGCACTGTCAGCGTCTTCAGACCGAGGAAGTCGAACTTCACGAGGCCCGCGGCCTCGACCATCTTCCAGTTGAACTGGGTGACGGGCATGTTCGATTTCGGATCGCGATAGAGCGGTACGAGTTCGTCGAGCGGTCGATCGCCGATCACCATACCGGCCGCGTGCGTTGAGGCGTGGCGATAGAGGCCTTCGAGCTTCTGCGCGATTTCGAGCAGGCGCGCGACCAGCGGATCGGCGTCGCGCTCTTCCTGAAGCTTCGGTTCGCCTTCAATGGCTTCGGGCAACGTGACGGGATTCGCGGGGTTGTTCGGCACGAGCTTGCAGAGCCGATCAACCTGTCCGTACGGCATCTGAAGCACGCGGCCCACGTCGCGTAGCACGGCGCGCGCCTGCAGCTTACCGTGCGTGATGATCTGCGCGACGCGATCCTTGCCGTACTTCTCCTGCACGTAGCGGATCGTGCGGTCGCGGCGCTCCTGGCAAAAGTCGATGTCGAAGTCCGGCATCGAGACACGTTCGGGATTGAGGAAGCGCTCGAACAGCAGGCCGAAGCGAAGTGGATCGAGGTCGGTGATGGTGAGTGACCATGCGACGAGCGAGCCCGCACCCGAGCCACGGCCCGGACCAACCGGGACGCCGTTCGACTTCGACCACTTGATGAAGTCCGCAACGATGAGGAAGTAACCCGGAAACTTCATGCGGGCGATGATGTCGAGTTCGTAGGCGAGGCGCTTGTCGTAGTCCTCGACCGTGAAGCCCGGAGCGAGTTCGTTCACCCTGAGGCGCTCGCGCAGACCTTCTTCCGCCTGGCGAATGAGTTCGGCCGCTTCGGCCGCAAGCATCTCGTCATCGCTCATGCCCTGCGTCGCTGGCACGAAGCGCGGCAGAATGGGTTTGCGTTTGAGCGCTCGATAAGCGCAGCGTTGCGCGATCTCGATGGTGCTTTCGAGGGCTTCCGGCAGGTCGGCGAACAGGGTCGCCATCTCGTCCGCGCTCTTGAAGTAGTGCTCCTTTGTGAGGCGGCGGCGGTTGTCTTCTGTCACCATGCGGCCTTCGGCGATGCAGATCAGCGCGTCATGTGCCTCATAGTCGTCGGGGGAAGCGAAGTAGACTTCGTTCGTGGCGACGAGCGGGATGCCGAACTCATACGCGAGCGCGATGAGCTGCGGCTCGATCTCTTCCTCGGACCGCAAGCCGTGTCGCTGCAGCTCGATGTATAGGTTGCCGTTGAAGATGCGATGCAGGCGTTCGAGGCGCTCGCGTGCCAGCGCAGGCTGGCCGTCGGATAGTGCGCGGCCGATGGGACCCAGCGGGCCGCCAGTGAGAACGATCAATCCCTCGCGGTGGGCTTCGAGCGCATCGAGCTTGATGTGCGTCGGCTCGACGGGATCGGGCAGCAGGAAGGCCTGGCTGCCGAGTTTGATGAGGTTGGCGTAGCCCTGCTCGCTTGCGGCGAGAATTGCCAGCGGGCCGGCCGGGCGCACGGCAGACGCGTTCTGGCCGAGCCGATGGAGGCTGCTGGCATCCGACGACGCGCCGTCGCCGAAATCGACCTCGTAAGTCGCGCCCGCGATGGGCTGGATGCCTGCGCCCGAGAGTTTGTCCGAGAATTCCAGCGCGCCGAAGAGATTGTTGGTGTCGGTCAGCGCGATCGCGGGCATTGCGTGCGCTTCGGCCAGCTTCGCGAGCTTGCCTATCGGCAGCGCGCCCTCAAGCAGCGAATAGGCCGAGTGGGTCTTCAGGTGGATGAACTTCGGAAGCGTCGGCTGCGCTGTCATTCTGGTCCTTTGGTCGTCTCGCTCGCTGCAAGCATGTCGTCCCAAAAAATCCCTATGTTGCTGACGCGTCTGGATCCCGGCCTGCGCCGGGATGACGGACGTTGGGTGATCTGGTCGAGTGCCAAACCTCAACGTCACCCCGACGGAGGTCGGGGTCCAGACACGCCTCCGGATCTCACAACGGGCCTTAAAGTAAGGCGATGCTGCGTAGGGACGGCGATAGCTTAGGAGATTAGACGAGTCGTTGCGCCCAGGAGGAAATATGGGTTGCAGCTACCGATATTCACAGGCCCGGTGAGGCAGCGTCAACGACGTGTGGAGACGCAGCTTGCAAGGGGGACGCGGGGCCGGTAGGGCTCTCCCCAATGGCCACTGCACTCACCAACATCTGGCGGCTTTCGCGTGCGGGCATCGTACTTGCCCAGCACGGCGTGCGCTTCGTGCCCAAGGGGCAGCCGGTGCCGCTGGCGCTGCGGCTCGCGCGGCTGGCTGCCATGCCGATCGCCCTGCTCTCGGCGCCGTTCAACATGGGGCGGGCGAAAGAGCAGCGCATTTCATCCGCCCTCGCCGCACTCGGGCCGTCCTACATCAAGCTTGGGCAGTTTCTGGCAACACGGGCTGACGTGATCGGCCCGGATGTGGCCCGCGACCTCAGCCGGCTGCAAGACAAGATGCCGCCGTTCAGCATGGTGGAGGCCCGCCGTGCGATCGAGGACGCGCTCGGCGGCAAGCTCGAAGATCATTTCGTTGAGTTCGGACCTCCGGTCGCGGCAGCCTCCATCGCACAGGTTCACAAGGCCGTCACGCTCGACAAAGACGGGACGCGCCGCACGGTTGCCGTGAAGATCCTGCGGCCGGGTGTCGAGAAGCGGTTCAGGCGCGATCTCGAAAGCTACTTCTTCGCCGCGCGGTTGATCGAGCGGTTTCACGCTCCGTCGCGTCGGCTCAGGCCTGCGGCCGTGGTGGAGAACCTCGCGCGCACGACAGAACTCGAGATGGATTTGCGCCTCGAAGGCGCGGCCATGTCGGAGATGGCGGAGAACATCGCCGCCGAAGAAAAATTCCGCGTGCCGAGCGTCGATTGGAAGCGCACGGCAAAACGCGTGCTGACGACGGACTGGATCGACGGCACGCCGATTTCAGATGTTGCGCGCCTCAAGGCTGACGGACACGACCTCAAGGCGCTCGGCCTCATCGTGCTGCGCAGCTTTCTCACGCACGCCATGCGCGACGGCTTCTTCCACGCCGACATGCACCAGGGCAACCTGTTCGTTGACCAGGACGGCCGCGTCGTCGCCGTCGATTTCGGCATCATGGGCCGACTCGGCCACAAGGAGCGGCGCTTCCTGGCCGAAATTCTCCATGGCCTTATCACGCGCGACTATCAGCGCGCGGCGGAGGTGCACTTCTGGGCGGGCTATGTTCCGCCGCATCACCCCGTTGAAGTTTTCGCACAGGCGCTGCGTGCGATCGGTGAGCCCATCCACGGACGCACGGCGAACGAGATCTCGATGGCGGATCTGCTCGGCCAACTGTTCGCCTACACGGAAGTGTTCGACATGCAGACGCGGCCGGAGCTGATCCTGCTGCAAAAGAGCATGGTGATCGTGGAAGGCGTGGCGCGCAGCCTCGATCCGTCGCTCAATATGTGGGTTGCGGCCGAGCCGGTGGCGAAAGAGTGGGTCGGCGCCAATTATGGTGCGCGTGGCGCGGTGAAGAAAGCCGGCGAGGGCGCGACGACGCTGGCGCGCGTGCTGGCCGAGGTTCCGACCATGCTCGCCGAAGCGGAGCGTGCGTCGCAGGGTCTTGCAGAAATGGCGCGGGGCGGCCTCAAACTCGATCCTGAAACGATCGAGAGCATCGGCGCTGCTTCACGACGCGGAGATCGCTGGACGCGCGTCGCAACGTGGATCGGGGCAGCTAGCCTCGCCGTTCTGGCTGCGAAATATGTCGGATGGTTGTGACTGCTGCTGCGGTTTGCTGATCAGGCTGGCAGTAGGATCGCGGCAAGAACCAGCGCTAGCCCAGAAAGACTTAGCGACCAGACCATCGAACGAAGATTCGGGATGCCCGCAGCGTAGAGCGGCACATACGCGACGCGCGCCGCAAGATAGATGGCCGCGCCCCAGAACGTCAGCTCGCCATTCCGGCCAGCCACGTGGGCGATCAGAATGGCGGCTGCGAACAGCGGCAGCGTCTCGAACAGGTTTTCTTGCGCGCGCCGCAGACGCGCCGTGACCTTTCCGACAGGCGCAGATGAGGGCTGGTCCCGCGCGCTGGCGTTATAATCGACGCCGGTCTCGGACGTGCGCAGCATCGCCGGCAACAGTATCTGGACGATCGCGAGAACGAGGGTCCAACCGAGGATCGTCAGTTCGAACGTCATGGGCCTTCCTCTTGCCGACTGAGCGCTAACTACAATCTAGGCACTCGCGACGGCAGGGCCAACGCTCATCCGCAAAAGAAAAAGCGGCGGGCTTTCGCGCCGCCGCTTTTCGATGACCGTGCGATACTGGTCGCTTCGGCTTATTCCTTGCCCTTATCTTCGCAATCGAAGTCGAGCTTCACCCACGGCGTGTCGACCTTGCACTTGCCGTCTTTGCGCGTGAAGACGTCGCCCGCGATGCCTTCGAGGTCGACGCCCTTCTTCTCGTTCTGAGCGACATCAGGTCCTTCCGCTTTCGGCTTCGCCTGCTCTGCGGGTGCCGCCTGCTGTGCGCCACCGCCTGTTGCAGGGGCGGGCGTCGTTGCGCCCGACGAGGGCGGCGTGGCTGCAGCTTCCTGCGTCGAGCAGCGCGTGAGATCGGCCGGAGCTTTTGTCCAGATCATCGTCTTCGACAGGAAGCTGATGCCGGCATAGCCTTTGACCTTCAGCGTGCCGTCAGCCAGCGGCGTGACCTCGACGTTGTAATTCTTCTTTTTCTCGGGGCTGTAGATCCAGGCGTTATCACCGCCCCAGACGCCGCCGCCGGTGCTCACAAGATCGCCGATGATCTGGCGGCCGCAGCCTTGTGCGTCGGCCGTATCCTTGATCCACACGACGTTCCCGCAAAGCTTGCCGCCGCAATCCTTGATCTCGATTGCGCCGCGGCCCGTGTCATTCACCCAGACGCCGAGCGGATCGTTTGCAGCGAGCGCAGGGCCCGATGCCAGAAGCGTAACCGCGAGTGCGGCGGAGCGAAGACCTTGTCTTTCGAACGGCATGGCTGCCTCCTCGTGTTCGTTTCGGTTTGAACGGCCGCGCAGTGACAGGCGTTCCGCTATCGGGAGCCCAGGGCGACAAGTCCGCACAACCGGACCCGGTGCCATATCTACTTCTAGCGCAGAATAATGCTGTTCCTCGTGAAACATCCTTTCACGGATAACAGCGGGGATGCGCCAGTCTCACACGGCCTGGGGCGAAATTTCGACGAGAAGGCCATTTTCCATGGCCACAACGCGGTCCATTCGTCGCGCCAATTCCAAGTTGTGGGTCGCGATCAGGGCGGCCACGCCCTCGCTCCGGAAGAGGCCGATCAGCTCGTGGAACACGAGATCCGAGGTTCTGGGATCGAGGTTGCCCGTGGGCTCGTCCGCAAGAATAAGGCGCGGCCGGTTGGCCAACGCGCGGCAGATGGCGGTGCGCTGCTGCTCGCCGCCGGAAAGCTGTGCGGGGCGATGATCGAGGCGGTCTCCGAGACCAAGGGTTGTCAGGAGCTGGCGCGCACGCTCCTCGCCTTCACGCCGCGAGCGCCCGAGCAGCATCTGCGGGATCGCAACGTTCTCGAGCGCGGAGAACTCAGGCAGAAGCTGATGGAACTGATAGATGAAGCCCATCTCGGAGCGGCGAACCTGGGTGCGCGCGTGATCGTCGAGCGTTGCGCAATCGCGCCCTGCGACGATGACCTGACCGGCGTCCGGCGTTTCCAGAAGGCCTGCGATATGAAGCAGCGTCGACTTGCCGGTGCCCGATGGGCCGACGAGCGCGACGCACTGGCCCGGCCAGACATCGACGGAAGCGCCTGCGAGCACGTGGATCTCACGCGAGCCCTGGTGAAACACGCGCTGAAGCCCCGACAAACTGAGGACGGGACCATGATCGGCGCGGTTGTCGTAGACAGGCTGTTCCATGAGCTCTTTCTTTTGGGAGCTTATTCGTAGCGAAGGGCTTCGACGGGGTCCATGCGCGAGGCGCGCCAGGACGGATAGAGCGTCGCCAGCACCGACAACGTCAAGGCCATGAGGGCGATCGAAATGGTCTCCGTGGGATTGATGTCGGCCGGAAGCCGCGTCAGGTAATACACGGTGGGATCGAAGACGGCCGTGCCAGAGATCCAGGCGACGAACTGGCGGATCTCCTCGATATACATACAAAACACGATGCCGATAACGACACCGGCGATGGTTCCAACGACGCCGATCGAGGCGCCGGTAATCAGAAACACGCGCATGACGGCACCTTTCGTGGCGCCCATGGTTCGCAAAACGGCGATGTCGCGGCCTTTGTCTTTCACGAGCATCATGAGGCCCGAGATGATGTTCAAAGCTGCGACCAACACGATCAGCGACAGGATGATGAACATCACGTTGCGCTCGACCTCGAGCACCGTGAAGAAGGTCTCATTGCGTTGTCGCCAATCCGTCACGTAAACGGTGGGGCCGACCTCTCCGCGTATTCGTTGTGCCGCGAGATCCACCGCTTCGGGATCCTTCAGGATGACCTCGATCATGTCGACGGATTCGCCCGCCGCGAAGTAGCGCTGCGCCTCGCTCAACGGCATCAAAATAGTCGACTTGTCGAACTCGGCCATGCCGAGTTCGAAGATCGCGACGACGGGATAGGCTTTCGAGCGCGGCACGATGCCGACCGGTGTCGAGGCGCCGCGCGGCGTGACGATGGTGAGCTCGCTGCCGATGTTGACGTTCAGCATGTTGGCGAGACGCGCGCCGATGGCGATGCCGCGGGATTCGTCGAAACCGTCGAGTGTGCCGTATCGAATGTTGTTTGCGACCAGCGGCAGCGACTTCATCGCTTCTTCGCTCAAGCCGCGCACGCCGGCCGCCATTGCCCCGCCGCGCCAAGTGACCATGGCCGGTCCTTCGACCAGCGGAATCGCGTGAACGACGCCATCGACCTTCGCAATGGCCTTGGTGAAAGCCTGGTAGTTCTCGATGCCGCCTTGTGCGCCAATCTGCGACACGATGATGTGGCCGTTGAGGCCAAGGATCTTCGCGAAGAGATCCTTACGGAAGCCGTTCATGACGGCCATGACGATGATCAGCGTCGCGACGCCCAGCATGATGCCGAGAAACGAGATCGCTGCAATGACAGAGACAAAGCCTTCCTTGCGGCGAGAGCGCAGATAGCGGGACGCGATCATCCACTCAAACGGCGCGAACGGCTTCGTGTCTGTCGTCGCGGCCATCGGTGGTGTCCCCTTGCCTCTTTTTTCGAAACTCAGACGAGAACTCGCTGATCGAGCACGCTGCGTATCGTGCGCTCTAAACCCGCCTCGATCGGCAACGTGTCGCGCGCGCCAGTCTTACGGTCCTTGATCTCGATCTCTCCAGCCTTCACGCCCTTCGGCCCGACGATGACCTGATAGGGAATGCCGATCAGGTCCATGGTTGCGAACTTGGCGCCTGCGCGATCATCCGTGTCATCGTAGAGCACGTCGATGCCGGCGGCTTCGAGGCGCTCGACAAGATTCCGGGCGGCTTCGTCCGTTGCCGCGTCGCCAACCTTAAGGTTCACAACCGCGACCTCGAACGGCGCGACCGGCACCGGCCAAACGATGCCCGCGTCGTCGTGGCTCGCCTCGATGATGGCGCCGACAAGACGCGACACGCCGATACCGTATGAGCCCATTTCGAGCGTCACCTTCTGGCCGTCCGGTCCTTGTACGCGACACTCCATGGGCTCGGAATATTTGGTGCCGAAGTGGAAAATGTGGCCGACTTCGATGCCACGCGCGGAGATGCGCTTGTCGGCGGGCACCTCAGCCTCGAAACGTGCGGCGTCGTGCTTTTCCTCGGTGGCGGCGTAAAGCGACGTCCACTCTTTGAAAATGGGCTCGAGATCGCCCCAGAAATCCGTGTTTTTGCCGGGAATCTCGCCTTCGATCAGGTCTTTATGACAGAAAACCTGGCTCTCGCCGGTTTCGGCCAGAACGATGAATTCGTGTGAAAGGTCACCGCCGATGGGACCGGTATCGGCCTGCATCGGCACGGAGCGCAGGCCCATGCGCGCGAAGGTGCGAAGATAAGCGACGAACATACGCTTGTAGGCGGCGCGGCTCTCTTCCTTCGTGAGGTCGAAGGAATAGGCATCCTTCATCAGGAATTCGCGGCCGCGCATAACGCCGAAGCGCGGGCGGATCTCGTCGCGGAACTTCCACTGGATGTTGTAGAGGTTCTTGGGCAGATCCTTGTAGCTCTTGATGTTGTCGCGGACGATCGTCGTGATCACTTCCTCGGCGGTGGGGCCGAAGAGCATGTCGCGCTCGTGGCGATCGGTGATGCGGAGCATCTCTTTGCCGTAGGCTTCGTAGCGTCCGCTTTCGCGCCAGAGATCGGCGGACTGAATCGTCGGCATCAGCAGCTCGACGGCACCGGCGCGATCCTGCTCTTCGCGAACGATGTTCCCGATCTTGGTCAGCACCTTGAGGCCTAGCGGCAGCCAGGAATAGATGCCGGCCGCCGATTGGCGGACCATGCCGGCGCGCAGCATCAACTGATGAGAGACGATCTCGGCTTCCTTGGGCGTCTCGCGCAGGACCGGCAGAAAAAAGCGTGAAAGGAGCATGGAGGCCTGTGTTGTGTTGCGCTGCAAAGACGACAAGGGGACGGAAGGCCGAAGACGGCCTGTCAGAGCCCTTTCCTTCGGCTCTGAGGCGTCAATAACCAGGATTGCGGGCAAGGGCAATCAACGTTCGCGACGAGCCCACCGCGCATCTGATCCGTGATCAAACTTTAGCGCGGGTGCGGCTGCGAGCAGGCTTCTGCATCACCTTTGGGCATCTGCGTTTTTTTCTCACAGGGCCCGTGACATAGCGCCGCCGTTCGGTTATGGTGCGGCTGTTCACGTGACAAGGGGCGATGCCAATGAGTTCCATATGGCTCGGGGCCCAGGTCTAGGGAGAAAATGGCAGTTGAGTTTGGGGACTACCTCGACCTCTTAAAGCCAAATATGAGCAGACGGTGCGCAAAGTACCGCTGACACGAGCCAAGAATGCAAAGAGCAAGGCGCCCGCCTTGCTCTTTGCATTTTGGGAGTGGCGATTGCTCTCTTGCTGTCCGATCGCGGACGCTCCGTCGTCTCACATCATGTCATGCGAAGAGGCGCGCGGTGATTACCGGGTGACCGCGGCCGGCTGCTGCTGATCCGGCGGAATGTAGAGGCCAAGCCAATCGCGCTCCAGCGCCGTCCACACGAACGCGAATACGAGCGCGGCGACCACGGTATTGATGACGATGACGCGGATCATGCGCGGCGCAGCCGGAGCGCTTTCCGGCGTGCCAGCGACGACCTCACCCGCTTCTGCCTGCGTGCGGACGCCGAAGGGCAACACTGCAAACAGCGTGATGAACCAGATCATCAGATAGAGCGCGATGCCGAGTGAAATGGTCATAGTGCTTCTCGCTATGCCTGGTTGCTCAATGGCGCGATCCTCACCTGAGGATCACACCTGTTCGAGTTCGGTCAGAGTACCGCAAAAATCCTTGGGGTGCAGGAACAGCACGGGCTTTCCGTGCGCGCCGATCTTGGGATTGCCGTCGCCGAGCACGCGTGCGCCCTGGGCCTTTAGCTGATCGCGCGCGGCGATGATATCTTCAACCTCGTAGCAGAGGTGATGGATGCCACCGTCCGGGTTCTTCTCCAGGAACTTAGCGATCGGTGAGTTCTCGCCCAGCGGCTCCAGAAACTCGATCTTGGTATTGGGAAGCGTAACGAACACGACCGTGACGCCGTGCTCCGGCTGAGCCGTCGGCTCCGTCAGGGAGGCGCCCAGAGCATTCTTGTAGACTGCGGTTGCGGCGGCGAGGTCTTTGACCGCGATGGCAACGTGGTTCAAACGTCCAATCATGTTCAATCCTGCTTCAGGGTCGTCGTCCTGCCCGAGAGCAGTTCGAATTCTTCGTTCGTCACGCTGTCGCGGCTCCGCTCAGCGTTCTAATGCTCAGCCTTTCCCTTCGATCACGCTCACCAATACTTTGACAATGGGCTTCTTGCCCCAGGCGTTGGCGATGGCGCCCCGAACGCCTCTGCGGACGGCCTCGCTAACCATTTCGACGTCGCGACGGCGATCCTTAGGAATGCTGCGCAAAGTGCCCTCGATCGCCGTGTGAGCGATCTCATCCATCGGTTCGCCGTCAGCGTCCTCGTAGGGGACGCCGTCGAGAACCACCTGCGGATCGGCCGCCAGCTCGCCACGCCGCGTAAGCGCGAGCGCGACGGCAACGATGCCGACGATTGCGAGCTTGCGGCGCTCGCGCACCGGGCCGTCTCCCGACGGGACGATCAGGCGACCGTCGCGGAACAGCCTGCCCACCGGCGCGTCGTCGACGATTTTGGCGGGCCCCGGCGCGAGGCGCACCATTTCGCCGTTGTAGGCGACCTGCACATCCGGCACGCCGAGTTCACGCGCGAGCTCAGCATGAGCCTTGAGGTGGCGAGCTTCGCCGTGCATCGGGATCGCCATGCGCGGGCGTATCCACTTGTAGAGCTGACGCAGCTCGTCGCGACGCGGATGGCCGGTGACGTGCACAAGCGCGTCGGAGTCAGTCACGACCTCCACGCCCATGCGCACAAGGCTGTTCTGAATAAAGCCGACGGCCTTCTCGTTGCCCGGGATCGTGCGCGAGGAGAAGACCGCGATATCGCCTTTGTCGAGGGAGATGTCGGGATGCTCCTTTTCGGCGATGCGCGCCATGGCGGCACGCGGCTCTCCCTGGCTGCCGGTGCAGAGGCATACGACCTTCGAGCGCTTCACTTCGCCGAACTGCTGCTGATCGATGTAACGGAAGCCTTGCGGCAGATAACCGGTATCGATCGCAACCTCGATGACACGATGAAGGGCGCGGCCCGCGATGACAAGCTCGCGTCCCGCGGCTCGCGCTGCATCGGCCACGGCCTTCACACGCGCAACGTTGGACGCGAATGTCGTCACCGCGACGCGATGTGGGGCCGATTTCACGACCTCGGCCAGTGACTTCGCCACATCGCGTTCTGACGGCGAGGTGCCTTCGCGCATGGCGTTGGTGGAATCGCCGATCAGTGCCAGCACACCTTCGTCGCCGAGCGCTTCGAGCCGCTCCGCATCGGGTTTGCCGCCAACCGTCGGCGTTGGATCGAGCTTCCAGTCTCCCGTGTGAAGCACGGTGCCGAGCGGCGTGCGAATTGCGAGCGCGCTGCTTTCGGGGATCGAGTGGGACATCTCGATCAGTTCGACGTTGAACGGACCCGCATCGAAGCGCCCGTTGAGCGGTACCTCGCGGATCGGAATCGGAAGCCGATTGCCATATTCGGCGAGCTTCGCCTTGAGCATACCTGCCGTGAACGGCGTCGCGTAAACGGGGACACCGAGCCGAGGCCACATCTCCAACACGGCGCCGATGTGATCTTCGTGGGCGTGGGTGATGACGATGCCGGCGAGCGTGCTCTTCTCTTCTTCGATGAAGCGCAGATCGGGGAAAATCACGTCGACGCCCGGATCATCCTCACCTTCCGGGAAGGTGATGCCGAGGTCCACCATCAGCCATTTGCGGGCATCGGGTGGGCCGAACCCGTAGAGATAGGCATTCATGCCGATCTCGCCCAACCCGCCGAGAGCAAGAAAGACCAGTTCGTCCTGCTCTTTGGATCTCCGTTCCGTGCGCTCGTCAGGCATTCGCGGCCTTCGACCCTTTTATTTCTTATGAACTGCGGTCTTCCTCAACGCGCGAGGGTCACGTCTCCAAACGTGAACCTTCGTACGTCGCCGCCCACCTGGAGCAGGAGCGCACCTTCGGCATCAAGGCCTTGGAAGTTTCCTGTCGCAAGCTCAGCGCCCGAATTGACACTCAACCGTTCCCCTAAAGGATGAGCGCGATTTAGCCAAGCCTCCCGAACCGCGTCAAAGCCCCTCCCTTCGTCCCAGGTGGCCAGCCATCTCGCCATGGCGTCGGCGATATAGCCCAGAAGCTCCGCGGGCTGCGGGCAGGTCCCGTGGGCGTTAAGGTGGGTCGTCGGGCGGTCCAGCTCGCCGGGTGACGTCGCGACATTGAGGCCTATGCCGATCACGGCCGCGAGGCGCCCCGAGCCGAGGCTGCTCTCAATTAGGATGCCGCCGGCCTTGACGCCATCGATCATGATGTCATTCGGCCATTTCAGGCTCAAACCCGGGATCATCGGATGGACGGAGGCCGCGATCGCATCGAACACGGCGACACCTGCGACCAGGGCCAACTGGTAGGCCTTGGGTTGCGGCGCGGTGAGCGTTACGAGCAGGCTCGCGTGCAAGTTTCCGGGCTCGGATGACCAACTCCGGCCACTCCGGCCTCGACCTGAGAGTTGCCTTTCGGCCAGAATCCATAGCGGCCCCTGTTCGCCCGCCTGCACCCGGCGCATCGCCTCCGCATTGGTCGAGTCAACGCTGGCGAGCTCTTCTATAGGACCACGACAGGGCATTTTGCTTTACGGAATCAGTGTGCTGAATCAAAGGGGTGCGACCAAATGCGCACCTACTTGTTGGGTGGTGGTAAGCGCTCGTTAGGGGCTTAGGCGTATAAACGACGACGGCTGCACTTAATTGTTTGAACACTACAGAACTACAATCAATTTCAGAGACACGATCATGACTGCAAAAGAGACGCGTGTTGCCAAGCGGCGCAGAACCAATAATGCAGGAATTATCCGGGTCGGCAACAAAGAGCATCCGGTATTGCTTCGCGATGCCTCCACGACCGGCGCGCGCGTCCGGCTCGTCAATGCCGTGGAACTGCCCGAACGCGTTCAGTTCGTGGCCGCGATGGAAAAGATCAATGTCCCGTGCATGGTAGTCTGGCGGCGCGGCAACGATATCGGTCTCAAGTTCGAATAGGGCGCTCGCTTTAGAGCTGGAGCGATTTGGCGGCTGCGGTCGCGGCATCGACGAGCGGTGACGGATAGACCGCGTAGAACACCACGAACACACCTGCCGCGATCATCAGAGCCTTCACGTAAGCGGCGGGCGGCGTGAAGCGCCGCTTGGCCTCGTCGAAGAACATCACCTTGACGATGCGCAGATAATAGAACGCGCTGACGACGCTCGACAGCACGCCGATGATGGCGAGGCCGTAGAGCTCGGCTTTCATGGCTGCCGCGAAGACATAGAACTTTGCGAAGAAACCCGCGAGCGGAGGCACGCCCGCAAGCGAGAACAACAGCATGGCGAGAATGAACGCCATGGGAAGGTTGTTCTCAGCGAGCCCGGAAAGCTCGTAGATATCCTCAACCGGGCCTTCCTCGCGGCGCATCGCAAGGATGCAAGCGAAGGTGCCGATCGTCATGACGAGATAGATGGCAAGGTAGATCAGCAGCCCTTCGATGCCCGCTTCGCTTCCGGCCGCGAGACCGACGAGAGCGAAGCCCACGTGACCGATCGAGGAGTAGGCCATCAGGCGCTTGATGTTGGTCTGACCGATGGCGGCAAAGGCGCCGAGCAGCATCGAGGCGATCGCGAGGAAGATCACGATCTTCTGCCACTGGATGAAGAGGCCGCCGAAACCGTCGAACAGTACGCGGGCGAACAGAGCGAGGGCCGCGAGCTTCGGCGCAGCGGCGAAGAATGCGGTGATTGGCGTCGGCGCGCCTTCGTAGACGTCGGGCGTCCACATATGGAACGGCACGGCGGAAATCTTGAAGGCCAGTCCGACGAGCAGGAACACGAGGCCGGCGATGAGGCCGATGTTGGTGACGGCGCCGGGCGCGGATACTGCGGCCTCAATGCCAGCGAACGACGTGGTGCCGGTGAAGCCATAAAGCAGCGAAGCGCCATAGAGCAGCATGCCGGACGACAGCGCGCCGAGCACGAAGTACTTCATGCCGGCTTCACTCGAACGCACGTCATCGCGGCGAACGGCAGCCAGCACGTAGAGCGCGAGGCTCTGCAGCTCGAGGCCGAGATAAAGCGCGAGCAGGTCTCCGGCGGACACCATCATCATCATGCCGACGGTGGCCAGAAGAATGAGAACCGGAACCTCGAAGCGGTCCACGCCGGCGCGGCGCAAGTCGTCGACTGACATAAGGATCGCCGCGGCAGAGCCCGCGAGGATCAGGATCTTCACGAAGCGCGCGTAAGGATCGGACACGAAGGCGTCGTTGAAAATGCGCTCGACGCCGGTCTGCGTGAGGATCAGAGCGCATGCAACGATGAGAACGACGATCGACAGCCAGCCCGCGCGTTCGCCATTGGCGCCGGTGAAGGACCCAATCATCAGCACGACCATGGCGCCCACGGCGAGCACGATCTCTGGCAGGGCGGCGATGTAGCTCACGGTCTCGGACATGGCCCAGAAGTTCCTTTATGGCGCGACGGCAGCGGCCTGGCTTGCGGCTTCGAGCGAGCCAACAAGAGCCTTCACCGATACCGCCGTCACGTCGAGAATGGGTGCGGGATAGAAGCCGAACAGAATGGTGAGGATGACGAGCGGCGCGAGGATGGCGATCTCGCGCGGGGAGACATCCGCCAGTGCCTTGAGGCTCGGCTTCTCGAGCGGGCCAAATACGACACGCCGATAGAGATAGAGCGCATAAGCGGCTGAGAGGATCACGCCGCTGGTGGCGAAGAAGGCAACGTACGTGTTGACGCCGAAGGCTGCCATCAGCGTCAGGAACTCGCCGACGAAACCCGATGTGCCCGGCAGGCCAACGTTGCCCATCGTGAAGACCATGAAGATCGCGGCGTAGATCGGCATACGCTCGACGATGCCGCCGTAGGCCGAGATCTGTCGCGTGTGCAGGCGATCGTAGACGACGCCCACGCAGAGGAAGAGGGCGGACGAGATGAGCCCATGCGACAGCATCTGGAAGATAGCGCCGTCGAGGCCTTGCTGGGAGAACGTGAAAATGCCCATGGTCACAAAGCCCATGTGGGCGACGGACGAATAGGCGATCAGCTTCTTCATGTCCTCCTGCACCAGCGCGATGAGCGAGGTGGCGACGATGGCGATGACGGAGAGCGTGAACACGAAGGGCGCGAACGTCGCGCTTGCCTCCGGGAACATGGGCAACGAGAAACGCAGGAAGCCGTAGCCGCCCATCTTCAGCATCACGCCCGCGAGGATGACGGAGCCTGCCGTCGGCGCTTCGACGTGTGCGTCCGGCAACCAGGTGTGCACCGGCCACATTGGCATCTTCACCGCGAACGAGGCGAAGAACGCGAGCCACAACCAGAACTGCATGTCGGCCGGGAACTTCGTCTGCATCAGCGTCGGGATGTCGGTCGTGCCCGCCTGCCAGTACATCGCCATCATGGCGAGCAGCATCAGAACGGAGCCGAGGAACGTGTAGAGGAAGAACTTGAAGCTCGCGTAGACGCGGCGCGGTCCGCCCCAGACGCCGATGATGAGGAACATCGGGATCAGTCCGCCTTCGAAGAACAGGTAGAAGAGCACGAGATCGAGCGCGCAGAAGACGCCGATCATCAGCGTTTCCAGCACGAGGAAGGCGATCATGTATTCCTTGACGCGATCCTCGATGGCTTCCCAGCTCGCGAGAATGCAGAGCGGCATCAGGAACGTGGTCAGAATCACGAACAGCATCGAGATGCCGTCGACGCCCATCTTGTACTTGATGGGGCCGAGCCAATCGCGCTCTTCGACGAACTGGAAGCCCGCCGTCGTCTGGTCGAAGTTGATCCAGATCAAGAGCGAAATGAGGAACGTGATGATCGTGGTCCAAAGCGCGGTGTAACGAATATTCTGCACGGCCTCGCGCGACAGGAAGGCGATGAAAATCGCGCCCGCGATCGGCAGGAACGTCACCAGCGAAAGAATGGGTGTGCCCGAAATGCTCATGGGGCGCTCCCGCCTGCGAGGATGAAGTACGTCAGAATGGCCGCGACGCCGATCAGCATGGCGAAGGCGTAGTGGTAGAGATATCCAGTCTGCAGCTTGATGATGCGGCCCGTTCCCCATGCGACGCTCTTCGCGGTGCCGTCGATCGTGCCGTCGATCACCGCGCCGTCAACGCCCTTCCACAGGAAGCGGCCGATGGCGAATGCGGGACGAACAAAGAGCCAGTTGTAGAGCTCGTCGAAGTACCACTTGTTGAGCAGGAACTGATAGACGGGCTTGAAGGCGCGCGCGGTCGCCGCCGGCAGCCAGGGCGCTAGCACGTAGTAGGCGGTCGCGAGCGCGAGGCCCGACAGCATGGCGATGGTCGGCGCAATCGGCACCCAGACCGGCACCTCATGCATGTGATGGCGGATGTCCTTGCCCGGCGCCTCGAACAGCGCGGCGCGCCAGAAGTGCTCATAGCCGTGGCCGATGAAGTAGTACGAGAACACGATGCCTGCCAGCACGGCGCCTGTCGCCAGAACGAAGAGCGGGACCAGCATCACCCACGGGCTTTCATGCGCGTGGTCATAGGTGTGATGGTCGGCGCGCGTTTGGCCGTGGAAGGTCATGAACATCAGCCGCCACGAATAGAACGACGTCATGAAGGCGGCGATCACCAGCACCCAGAAGGCGTAATTCGACGGCGTGTGCGCGGCGTAAGCGGCTTCGATGATGGCGTCCTTGGAGTGGAAGCCCGCAAAGCCGCCGACGAACGGAATGCCGACGCCTGTCAGCGCCAGGGTGCCGATCAGCATCATGGCCCAGGTGATGGGGAGCTTCTTTGCGAGGCCGCCCATTTTGCGCATGTCCTGCTCGTGGTGCATGCCGTGAATGACGGAGCCTGCGCCGAGGAAGAGCAGCGCCTTGAAAAACGCGTGCGTGAAGAGGTGGAAAATGGCGACCGAGTAGGCGCCGACGCCGCACGCGACGAACATGTAGCCGAGCTGCGAGCACGTCGAATAGGCGATGACGCGCTTGATGTCGTTCTGCACGAGGCCGACCGTAGCGGCGAAGAATGCGGTTAGCGCACCGATAAACACCACGACGGTCAACGCGACTGGCGCCAGCTCAAAGATGGGCGAGAGGCGGGCGACCATGAAAACGCCGGCGGTGACCATGGTCGCTGCGTGAATGAGCGCGGAAACGGGCGTCGGACCTTCCATGGCGTCCGGCAGCCAGGTGTGGAGCAGGAACTGCGCTGACTTACCCATCGCGCCCATGAAGAGTAGCAGCGCGATGGTCGTCAGGATGTCGACCTCGTAGCCGAGGAACATGAACGTCTTGCCGACCTGATCGGGTGCGGCGGCAAAGATGGCATCGAGGTTGATCGTGTCCATCACAGCAAAAAGGCCGAAGATGCCGAGCGCGAAACCGAAGTCGCCGACGCGGTTGACGACGAAGGCCTTGATCGATGCGGCGTTGGCTTCCGGCTTCTTGTACCAGAAGCCGATCAGCAGATAGGACGCGAGGCCAACGCCTTCCCAGCCGAAGAACATCTGCACGAGGTTGTCGCTGGTCACGAGCGCGAGCATGGCGAACGTGAAGAGCGAGAGGTAGGCGAAGAAGCGCGGACGGCTGTCGTCCTCGTGCATGTAGCCGATCGAGTAGAGGTGCACGAGCGCCGAGACCGTGTTCACGACCACGAGCATCACCGACGTCAGCGTGTCGATGCGCAGCGACCAAGCGGTGTCCAGCTCGCCCGACGTGATCCAGCGGAAGAGCGGGATTTTGGTGGTCTCGCCGCCGAAGCCGACTTGAACGAAGGCGACCCAGGACAGGACCGCGGCGATCATAAGGAACGAGGTGGTCACGATCTCGGACGGACGCGGTCCGATGATGCGGCCGAATAGCCCGGCGATCAGCGCGCCGAGCAGCGGCAGAAGGACGATCAGCGTGTAGATCATATCGATCAGCCCTTCATCATGTTGATGTCCTCAACCGCGATGGAGCCGCGGTTGCGGAAGTAGACGACGATGATGGCGAGGCCGATGGCGGCTTCGGCGGCCGCGACCGTCAGAATGAAGAGCGCGAAGACCTGTCCGACGAGGTCGGCGTGGAAATGCGAAAAGGCTACGAAGTTGATGTTGACGGCGAGCAGCATCAGCTCGACCGACATCAGGATCACGATCACGTTCTTCCGGTTGAGGAAGATTCCGAGCATGCCGAGCGTGAAGAGGCACGCTGCGACCGTCAGGTAATGTCCGAGCCCGATCTCCATTCTTGTCCCCTTGTCCCTCTCCGGCTCCGACCTGTCAGCGCTTGGCTGGCGCTTTGGGGATCGCGCTTTCGCCCGGCGCAACCTTGACCATCTCCACCGCGGTTTTCGGACCACGCGCCACCTGGGCGGCGATCGATTGCCGCTTCACGCCTTCCTTGTGGCGCAACGTCAGCACGATGGCGCCGACCATGGCGACGAGCAGCACTAGCCCCGCGCCTTGGAAGAAGTAGATGTATTTCGTGTAGATGATCTGCCCGAGCGCCTCGGTGTTCGTGATGCCCTGCGGGATCGGCGACGCGTGCGGCAGCGGTGTAGCTGGCGCGGAGATACCGCGCGCCAGCACCAGCATGACGAGTTCGGCCAACACGACACCGCCGACAAGCAGACCGATCGGGGCGTTCTTGATGAAGCCAGCACGCAGCTCCGCGAAATCGACGTCGAGCATCATGACGACGAACAGGAACAGCACCGCGACGGCGCCCACGTAGACGATGATGAGCAGCATCGCCAGGAATTCGGCGCCGAGCAGGATAAAGAGACCGGCGGCGTTGAAGAAGGTGAGGATCAGGAACAGCACGGCGTGAACCGGGTTCTTCGCGACGATCACCATCGCCCCGGCAACGAGTGCCAGGGTCGCGAAGAGATAGAAGAAGATCGCCGTCAGTGCCATTTCCCCTCCACGTCCCCTCTCCTTTTCGGACGAGGGCTAGAGAGAGTGCAGAACGGCGCCTTGAGCTTTCCGTCTTCTGCCCCCACCCAAACCCTCTCTCCTTCAACAGCCGGAGAGAGGGCAGTCTTTACCGATACGGCGCGTCGAGCGCGATGTTCTTCGCGATCTCGCGCTCCCAGCGGTCTCCGTTCGAGAGCAGGCGCTCCTTCGAGTAGTAGAGCTCCTCGCGCGTCTCGGTCGCAAATTCGAAGTTCGGTCCCTCAACGATGGCGTCCACCGGGCATGCCTCCTGGCAAAGGCCGCAGTAGATGCATTTCACCATGTCGATGTCATAACGCGTCGTGCGGCGCGTCCCATCGTTGCGGCGCGGGCCGGCTTCGATGGTGATGGCCTGCGCCGGGCAGATCGCCTCGCACAGCTTGCAGGCGATGCAGCGTTCCTCGCCGTTCGGATAGCGACGCAGCGCGTGCTCGCCACGGAAGCGCGGCGAGAGCGGCCCCTTTTCGAAGGGATAGTTCAACGTTTTCTTCGGCGCGAAGAAGTAGCGCATGGCGAGGAAGAACGCCGAAACGAACTCCGCCAGGAACAGCGATTTTACACCTTGGGCTACGTTCATCTCGAGCCCTCCTATACCGATTTCAGGTATTGCAGAACGCCAGCCACGATGACGACCATCAGAAGCGACAGCGGCAGAAACACTTTCCAGCCGAGGCGCATGAGCTGGTCGTAGCGATAGCGCGGCACCATGGCCTTGGCCATGGCGAACATGAAGAACATGAACACAACCTTGAGCATGAACCAGAAGATCCCTGGAACCGCGTTCAAAGGCCAGATGTCGAGCGGCGGCAGCCATCCGCCAAGGAAGAGGATAGTCGCCATGGCGCACATCGTGGTGATAGCGACGTATTCGCCGAGCATGAAGAGCAGGTAGGGCGTCGACGAATACTCGACCATGAAGCCCGCGACGAGCTCGCTTTCGGCTTCGACGAGATCGAACGGCGGGCGATTGGTCTCGGCCAATGCGGAGATGAAAAACATCACGAACATCGGCAGCAGCGGTAGCCAATACCAATCGAGAGCGGATGCCGGAAGGCCGAGCGAAGTTCCGACGCCAGTTGTTTGCGACGTGACCACCGTCGCGAGATTGAGCGAGCCGACGATCAGCAGCACGGTGATGACGACGAAGCCGAGCGAGACTTCGTAAGAGATCATCTGCGCGGCGGAGCGCAACGCGCCCATGAACGGATACTTGGAGTTCGAGGCCCAGCCGCCCATGATCACGCCGTAGACACCGAGCGACGAGATCGCGAGCAGATAGAGTATTCCGACGTTGAGGTCGGAAATCACCCATGTGCCCCAGCTATTCTGGTTCATGGGGATGACAGCCCAGGCGGCGAGCGCACAGGTTGCCGTGACCATCGGCGCGAGCAGGAAGACGCCCTTATTGGCGCCTGACGGAATGATCGGCTCTTTGAGGACGAACTTCAGAAGGTCCGCGAACGATTGCAGCAAACCGAAAGGACCGACGACGTTCGGGCCGCGGCGCATCTGAACCGCAGCCCAGACCTTACGGTCCATCAGCAGGAGGAAAGCAACGCACAGCAGAAGACCGACGATCACCAGCAGCGACAGGCCGACGGCAATCAACAGCCACAGGCCGTAATCCCAGAGCATCGTGATCGTCTCGCTCGACATCCGGTGCCTCTTCCTATTCGGCCGCGGCCAGACCGGCTTCGCGGCCGGCGGCTTTCTTCAGCGCGCTCATCTCGGCCATGACGGCGGACGCTCGCGCGATGGGGTTGGTGAGATAGAAGTCCGACACGGCCGAGCGGAACGGCTCATCGCCGATACTGCCCTTGCCTTTCGCGAGCGCGGCGACCGCATCGGCCGATGCCGCGGACACGCGATCGATCGCGGCGAGATGAGGCGCGTGCGCGTACATGCCGGTGCGGAGCACGTTGATCGTATCATACGGCAGTGTATGACCGACAAGCGCGGAGAGAGCGCGAATGATCGTCCAGTCTTCGCGCGCGTCACCCGGCGGGAAGGCCGCCCGCGCCGTCATCTGGACGCGGCCTTCGGTGTTGACGTAAGTGGCGCTCTTCTCGGCATAGGCCGCGGCCGGGAAGATCACGTCTGCTCGATGCGCGCCGGCGTCGCCGTGGCTGCCCTGATAGACGACGAAGGTCGAGCCAAGGCGCTTCATGTCGATGTCATCGGCGCCGAGCAAGAAGAGAACGTCCAACTCGCCCTTTTCGGCCGCCGAGACGAATGTTTCAACGCTCGTCGAAGCGGGCTTCGCCGGGACGAAGCCGATGTCGAGGCCGCCGACGCGGGACGCCGCCGTGTGCAACACGTTGAAGGCGTTCCAGGCGGCATCCTTGCCGCCCATTGCCTCCGTCGCAATCTTCGCGGCGGTCACAAGCGCGGCAGCACCGTCTTCGCGTGCGGCAGCTGCCGATCCGACGATCACGAGCGGCGCCTTGGCTGCTTTCAGCGCTTCAGCGAACGCGCCCTTACCGGATGCGAGGTCTGCCAGCGTCTTTCCGCCAGAGCCGAGATAGTCATAGGCGTAACCGAGGTCGGCCTTCTCACCGATGAAACCGATCGACAGGCCGCCCTGGCGCCAGCGCTTCCTGATGCGCGTGTTCAAGACGGCGGCTTCGAGGCGCGGGTTGGTGCCGATCAAAAGAATGGCGTCGGCCTGCTCGATGCCCTGAATGGTGGCGTTGAACAGGTAGCCGGCGCGGCCCGCGCCCGGGTCGATCTTCGCGCCGTCCTCGCGGCAATCGACATTAGCCGAGCCGAGGCGATGCAGAAGATCCTTGAGCGCAAACATTTCCTCGACGCCCGCAAGCGGACCGGCGATGGCGGCGATGCGGTCGCCCTTTGCGCTCTTGAGTTTATCGGCAACGGCGGAGAGCGCTGCATCCCAGGTCGCGGGCTGCAAGCGGCCATCGACGCGGACGTAAGGCTGATCGAGACGCTGCGTGCGCAGACCATCGGCGACGTGGCGCGTCTTGTCCGAGATCCACTCCTCGTTCACGGCGTCGTTGTTGCGCGGCAGGATGCGCATCACTTCACGGCCGCGGACATCGATGCGGATCGCCGAGCCGACGGCGTCCATAACGTCGATGCTCTCGGTCTTGCGTAGTTCCCACGGGCGCGCATTGTGTGCCCAGGGGCGATGCGTGAGCGCGCCGACGGGGCAGATGTCGTTCACATTGGCGCTCATCTCGGAGAGGATACCGCGCTCGAGATAAGTCGTGATCTCCATGTCCTCGCCGCGGCCGATGGCACCGAGTTCCTGGACGCCTGCGACCTCAGTCATGAAGCGGACGCAGCGGGTGCACTGGATGCACCTGTTCATGGCCGTCTTGATCAGCGGGCCGAGATACTTCTCTTCGACGGCGCGTTTGTTCTCGAGGAAGCGCGAGCCGCCTGAGCCATAGCCGATGGCCTGATCCTGCAGATCGCACTCGCCGCCCTGATCGCAGATCGGGCAATCGAGCGGGTGGTTGATGAGCAGGAACTCCATCACACCTTCGCGCGCCTTCTTCACGGTGGCGCTCGTCGTCGAGATGATCTTGGGCGAGTTGTCCTTGTTGGGTGGAAGGTCGTTCACGCCCATGGCGCAGGATGCGATCGGCTTCGGGCTGCCCTGCACCTCGACGAGACACATGCGGCAGTTGCCAGCGATCGACAGGCGCTCGTGATAGCAGAAACGCGGGATTTCGGCGCCGGCCAGCTCGCACGCCTGCATCAGCGTAATGCCGTCCTCGACCGTGATTTCCTTGCCGTCGATGATGAGTTGCTTCGGCATTCTGCTGCCCTACTCCGCCGCTTGCTTGTGGGCTGCCTTGTAGGCATCGATGCGGGCTTCGATCTCGGGCCGGAAGTGGCGGATCAAGCCCTGCACCGGCCAAGCGGCCGCATCGCCCAGCGCGCAAATCGTGTGACCTTCGATCTGCTTCGAGACGTCGAACAGCTTGTCGATCTCGCTCTTCTCGGCTTCGCCGCGCGACATGCGTTCCAGCACGCGCCACATCCAGCCGGTGCCTTCACGGCACGGCGTGCACTGGCCGCAGCTCTCGTGCTTGTAGAAATAGGCAATGCGCGTGATGGCCTTGACGACGTCGGCCGACTTGTCGAGCACGATAATGGCCGCCGTGCCGAGACCGGACTTCAGCTTCGACAGGCTGTCGAAGTCCATCGTCAGATCCTGGCAAAGATGCGCCGGGATGAGCGGCATGGACGAGCCGCCCGGGATGACGGCGAGCAGGTTGTCCCAGCCGCCGCGCACGCCGCCGCAGTGCTCGTCGATGAGCTGCCGGAGCGGAATGCCCATTTCTTCTTCAACCACGCAGGGCCGGTTCACGTGGCCGGAGATTTGGAAGAGCTTGGTGCCGGTGTTGTTCGGCAGGCCCAGCGCTGCGAACCAATGGCCGCCACGACGCAGGATGTCGCCGACGACCGCGATGCTCTCGACATTGTTGATGGTGGTCGGCGCGCCGTAGAGGCCGACGTTGGCCGGGAACGGGGGCTTCAACCGTGGCTGACCCTTGCGGCCTTCGAGGCTTTCGAGAAGCGCCGTTTCCTCGCCGCAGATGTAAGCGCCCGCGCCATGCGCGATGTAGAGGTCGAAGTCCCAGCCGTGACTATTGTTCTTGCCGATGAGCTTGGCTTCGTAAGCTTCATCGATGGCGCGTTGGAGACGTTCGCGCTCGCGGATGAACTCGCCGCGGATATAGATGTAGCTCGTATGCGCGCGCATCGCGAAGGCTGCGAGCAGCGCGCCTTCGATCAAAAGATGCGGATCATTGCGCATGATCTCCCGGTCCTTGCAGGAGCCGGGCTCGCTCTCGTCGGCATTGATGACGAGATAGGATGGCCGCGCATCGGCCTTGGGCATGAAGCTCCACTTGAGGCCAGTCGGGAAGCCCGCACCGCCTCGGCCGCGCAGCCCCGAAGTCTTCACTTCGGAGATGATCCAGTCGTGGCCTTTTTCGATGAAGAACTTCGTGCCGTCCCAGGAGCCGCGCGCCATCGCGCCCTTCAGCCCCGAATCATGGAAGCCGTAGATGTTGCGGAAGATGCGGTCCTTGTCATCGAGCAGCATTCGGGATCACCCTTTGGGCTTCTCGGCTTCAGGAGCGGGCGAAGTGCCTTGCTCCTCAAGCTCAGGGAAGCGCGCACGCCACGAACCGACTACGGACCCATCATAAAGAGTGGGGTCCGTCAGCGTGGAGGGCGCGCCTTCCGGCGATGATGTCTTGCGGCCCGTTTGCGAGCCTGCCTTCGGCGTTGCGCCGCGCGCGAATGCACCCAGCACCTTGTCGAGCGTCTCAGGTGTCAGATCCTCGTAAGTATCTTTCCAGATCTGGACGACCGGCGCGTTCGCGCAGCAGCCGAGACACTCGACCTCTTCCCACGAGAAGTTGCCGTCTTCGGAAAGCTCGTGAGGATGCTCTGCGATGCGGCGCTTGCAGACGTCGATCAGCTCTTCAGCGCCGCGCAGCATGCAGGGCGTCGTTCCGCAGACCTGAACGTGCGCTTTCACACCGACAGGCGAGAGTTGGAACATCGTATAGAAGGTCGCGACCTCATAGGCGCGGATATAAGCAACGCCAAGCATATCGGCAACGTAGCGAAGCGCGGGTTCCGGAAGCCATCCCGCTGACTGCTCCTGCGCGCGCCACAACAGCGGAATGATTGCAGAAGCTTGCTTGCCTTCGGGATATTTGGCGATCGTCTCTTTTGCCCAGGCAAGGTTTTCGGGCGTAAATGCGAAGTCGCGCGGCTGGTCGGGACTGAGGCGACGAACGGCCATTATGGCTCCCCAATGCGGATCACCCGCGGGGCTCGAGGCAAACTCGCGACGGATCCCGGCATGACGCCCTGATCGCCCGCAACCTCTTCACGCACTCCCCCGCTGAAGTCTTGTGATCAACTACGTCTATTGCAGCGCGAAAGCAAGCACGTCAGGCAGAATACATCGCGGGAAAGTCGTAACGCGCACACGTGATCGCGGCGCGGTTTAAAGCCGATTCCAGTTGTCAGACATTGTCGACGCGAATTGTTTCGCAGCGATCCACTCAAGTGAGCGGATAGCTCAGCCAACCCATGATGAGCAGTACTGCAGCGATCGGCGCGAGAAACAGCGAGATCTGCGAGCCAACGCGCAGGAAACCTGTCCAGAAGATCGCAAGCAGAAAACCGAACAGCACGATCACCCAACCGCCCGCGTCTGCGCCGCGAATCACCGCGAACATCACGGCGACCGCTGACGCGAGCACGCCGAGAAGAATGGGGATCGCCGGGAAATCGATCTGAAGCGCGCCCATGGGCCACGCGTGACGCTGCGCGAAAAGGCGGTAGGTGGCGAGTGACAGCCCCCAGCCCAGTGCGGCAACGGCCAGCAAGAAGAGATTGTCGATCATTCCACACTCCCCCAAATCCAGTCGGCCCTATTCCCGCGGCCGGTTCGCCGTCTGATTGTGCCAGGATTTCCGATCCTTCACCAGCGGCGGCTGCGATCCTGTGCGAGCTTCCCTCGGTCTCTTGTTCATCCCATGGCCAGATGCCGCGACCGTGACGCTTGCCTCCCCCGGCGCAAGACGCCATATTCGGTCCGGAGGCTGGCGGCGGACGAGACCATCGCCAACCGGGTCAGGTCCGGAAGGAAGCAGCCCTAACGACAGGTGCACGGGTCGTTCGTCAGCCTCTTTTTAATTCGCTCGCGGGCGCGCGGCATTGGCCGCGGGTCGTCTTGCTTCCTGGCCCTTGGGGCCAAAGTTGAGAGCGTCAGGCGAGGGCGCATGGCTAAGCTATTTCGATTTCTGGCGGTGCTCGCAGCCGCTTTGCCATTTCTCATCGGATTGGTCCCGGCTTCGTCGTCATCGCCTTGCCCGCATGAACACGGCGCCGTGCACGAAAAGATGGATTGCCCCTGTTGCGATAAAACGAACGTGGCGGCATCCGTGCCCTGCCCCATCTGCATCTTCGGTGTTGCCGTCGCTGACCAAGCAATCGGCACCCGGCTCGACGTCCGGCGCGTTTCGTTTGCCTGGATCGATCAGAGGGCCGATGGCCGCGCTATCGAACCGCCGATCCCTCCGCCGCGACTGATGGACGTTGCTTAGTCGACATTTCCATCAATCAACGGAGAATTCAAAATGACCAAAGCCATTGCTATGGCTGCTTTTGCTTTGCTCGCTCTTCCCGTAGCGGCTGAGGCGGCGCAGGTTTGCTGCGACCTCCTTGTCTGCTGTGACGGCGGGCCCTGCTGCGACGAGTAGGCTGACTGCGGCGCTCGCCCCCACCGGGGCGAGCGCTTGCCAAGCGCATTGCGGCATAGGCCCGATCGCAACTAAGATAAGACGATGGCCAAGAAGAAATCGGACAGCGCTGAGACGGGTGATGGTGCGGGACCTGCGCCGGCGAAGCCCTATGTCGTGCTGGCACGCAAGTACCGTCCGCAGACGTTCGACGACCTGATCGGCCAAGAGACGATGGTGCAGACGCTGCGCAACGCGTTTGCTTCCGGGCGTATCGCGCACGGCTTCATGCTCACAGGCGTGCGCGGCGTTGGAAAGACCACCACGGCGCGAATTCTTGCCCGCGCGCTCAACTACGAAACCGACACCATTCACCAGCCGACCATAGACATGCCGGTGCTCGGCCGGCATTGCCAAGAGATCATGGAGAGCCGCCATCCCGATGTGATCGAGATGGACGCGGCCTCCAACACCGGTGTCGACAACATCCGCGAGATCATCGAAAGCGCGCGCTATCGTCCGCTTTCGGCCCGCACCAAGGTGTTCATCATCGACGAGGTGCACATGCTCTCCAAGGGCGCGTTCAACGCGCTCCTGAAGACGCTCGAAGAGCCGCCGGGGCATGTGAAGTTCATTTTCGCGACGACGGAAGTGCGCAAGGTGCCGGTGACGGTGCTCTCGCGCTGCCAGCGCTTCGACCTGCGGCGCGTGGACGTGCCGCGCCTTACGCAACATCTCAAAAACATCGTCGAGAACGAAGGCGCATCGGCCGACGACGACGCGCTGGTGCTGATCTCGCGTGCGGCCGAAGGCTCCGTGCGTGACGCGCTTTCCATTCTCGATCAGTCGATTTCGACGTCGTGGGGTGAAGTCGACGGCAGGCTGGTTACAGCCGCTGCCGTGCGCGCGCTCCTGGGTCTTGCCGATCGCGGCCGCATCTTCGACCTGCTCGATCTCCTCGTCTCGGGCAAGATTGCCGAGGCGCTGCAAGGGCTCGACAAACTTTTCCAGGACGGTGCCGACGCGGCGCAGGTTCTTTCAGACCTCGCGGAAGCTGTGCACATCACCGCGCGCATCAAGGCCGTCGGCCCCGAGCCCGCCAGCGAAGCGCTTTCGCAGGACGAGAAACGCCGCGCGGGTGCGCTCGGCGAAAACCTGTCGATGCCTCTCCTGGCGCGGCTCTGGCAGATGCTGCTCAAGGGCATCGAGGAGACGGGCAAGGCGTCCAATCCCCTCGCCGCGGCCGAGATGGTGCTGATCCGCATTGCACATACGTCGGATCTGCCGCCGCCGGACGAAGTCATCCGGATGCTGGGCGGCGCGCCGGATGCTCGTCGCTCGGCGGACGCTCCGCGTCCCGTTTCGCGCGAGACAGCAGGCGCCACGGCGGAAGCTTCAGAAGCAGCGACGGCGCAAGACGCCACCTCCTACGAAGAAGCCGTCGCGTTCGATTCCGAAAATCCGGCGGACTTCGCGTTCGGACCTGAGATTGCCGACGACGAAGCGGACGACGATGAGCGCGTGCCGGCAGCGGCTCCGGGCATCACGCTTCGCGCGCTCAACACATTCGCCGACGTGGTGACGCTTGCTGGAGAGAAGCGCGACGCCAAACTCAAGATTGCGCTCGAAGAGCAGGTGAGCCTCGTGCGTTACGACGGCACGACGGGAGCGATCGACATCTACCTTCTGCCCGGCGCGAGTAGCGACGTCGGCAACGACCTGCGCGAAAAGCTCAACAAGTGGACGGGGCGGCGCTGGATCGTTGCGATTTCCAGGACGCCCGGCGAACGCCCTCTCGGCGAAGTGCGCCGCGAGCGGGAGGCTCAGGATCTCGCGCAACTGAAGCGGCATCCAGCCGTGGCGGCTGTATTGGCTGCCTTCCCCGATGCCGAAGTGTCGCCCGTGCCGCCGAAGGTGCGCGATCGCGAGGACGACAGCAAAGCGGGCTGAAAGCCTTTTCTTGCGGCCACTCGCGGTAATTTTCCCGGATTAAACGAGGATTTTGTCCCAATTTTTTGGGACCACCGCGCGCCCTCTCGCCCGTGATGTTTTGCAATGTTATAGCGCAAACATAACGTGCCCCGCACCAAGGGGCTCAGGAACGTCTGGGGGAAACATGCGCTTCACGACACTCGTTGCTCTCGCGCTTTCGGTGGCGTCGGGACCTGTCTTCGCTGCCTCCGAAGGCAAGTTCTCGAAGGCGACCGTCGACGGCATCACGAAGTCGCTCACGGCCGAGGGCTGCAAGCTCGGCGAAATTGTCTCCGGCAGCGGCTTCTACACGGTCGCGAATTCGGAGTGCGCCGACGGCAAGTACGACATCACCGTCGATACCGATTTCAAGGTCACGGATAAGAAGAAGAAGGAGTAGCGCGCGCCTTCTCCCACATTAGGTCGCTTTCGCGCTACCGTCTTGGCCGGGGGAAACCCCGGCTCTTTTTTTGCTTCGGGGATTTGATGTTCGCGAGGCGCCGATGGACGATCCCTTCAACCTGCAACGATTTGTCGACGCGCAGGCGCCCGTTTACGGGCAGGTGCTCGCGGAGCTTCGGACGGGGCGGAAGACGACGCACTGGATCTGGTTCATCTTTCCGCAAGCCAAGGGGCTCGGACGGAGCGCAATGAGCGAGTTCTATGGGCTCGGCTCACTCGACGAAGCGCGCGCCTATCTCGCTCACCCCGTTCTCGGCCCGCGCCTCAAAGAATGCGTCGACCTCGTCATGTCTCACGAGGGTGTTTCGCTTGAGGACATCCTCGGCGGTGTCGATGCGATGAAGTTTCTGTCGTGCATCGAAATCTTTTCGGAGGCCTGCGGGACGGACTGGCTGCGGCGATGATGCTGTGCGACGGCGCAAAAAATGTTCTAAGTCTAGGGCAGTAGGCAGTGAGGCAGTAGTCAGTCGTGACACTGCAAAACCCTACTGCCTTACTGCCCAATGCCTTACTGCCTAGTGCCGCGAAGGAGGACCGATGAAAGACCTGATGGGTATGATGAAGCAGGTCAAGGACATGCAGGAGCGCATGCAGCGCGTGCAGGAAGAACTGGCGGCGATCGAAGTCGACGGCACGGCCGGCGGCGGGCTGGTGACCGTTACGCTCAACGGCAAAGGCGACATGAAGCGCGTACACATCGATCCATCGCTCATGAAGCCGGAAGAAGCCGAGATCGTCGAAGACCTCATCGTCGCCGCCATGTCGGACGCCAAGACGAAGGTCGAAGCCCGGCTGCAGGAGAAGATGGCCGAGGTCACCGGCGGACTGCCGCTGCCGCCCGGCATGAAGCTTTTTTGACGCCGCGACGCCGGAACCTCAGAAATATTTTGCCGGCGCGCCGCTTAACGGCGCTTCTGGCTGTTGAAATCCAGGCTGATTGGCCCTATTTGCGGGCGCTTGCTCAGGGTGCAGGCGCAGCTGAGCGAACCTTTTGACCGTGATCGCGTCCGGTCCGACCCATCGACGCGCAAATCATCGTTAAGGGAGCTTGGCCTTGGACAGCGTTCTCATCATTGGAGCGGGTGCGGCGGGTTCGGTGACAGCGCAGAAGTGCGCGATGAACCGCGACGTTTTCAAAAAGGTACATCTGGCGTCGCGGCGCCTCGAGAGCTGCGAGAAGGTCGCCAAGCTCTGTGTCACGCCGATCGAGATTTCGCAGGTGGACGCCGACAACGTTGACGAGGTCGTGGCGCTGATCGAGCGCGTGAAGCCCGATCTTCTGATCAACATGGCGCTTCCCTACCAGGATCTGCCGATCATGGACGCATGCCTCGCAACCGGCGTGCACTACATGGATACGGCCAACTACGAGCCGCGCGACGTCGCGAAGTTCGAGTACTCCTGGCAGTGGGCCTACCAGGACCGCTACAAGAACAAAGGCATCATGGCGGTGCTCGGCTGCGGCTTCGATCCGGGCGTCTCGAATATCTTCTGCGCCTACGCGCAAGAGCACCTGTTCGACACCATCGACACGATCGACATCATCGACTGCAACGACGGCAGCCATGGCAAGTCGTTCGCGACCAACTTCAACCCGGAGATCAATCTCCGCGAAGTTACCCAGCGCGGCAAATACTGGAAGGACGGCAAGTGGATCGACATCGATCCGCTGACGATCTCGGCCATGATCGACTACCCAGAAGTCGGCCCGCGTAAGAGCTACCTCATCTATCACGAGGAAGAGGAAAGCCTCGTCCAGAACATCAAGGGCCTGAAGCAGATTCGCTTCTGGATGACCTTCTCGGACAACTACATCAAGCATCTCGACGTGCTGCAGAGCGTGGGCATGACGCGCATCGACCCCGTCATGTACAAGGGCACGCCCGTGATCCCGATGGAGTTCCTGAAGGAGCTGCTGCCGCCGCCGTCGTCGCTCGGCGAGGGCTACACTGGCCGCACGTCCATCGGCTGCATCATCGACGGCACGAAGGACGGCAAGCGCAAAACGGTGCTGATCTATAACGTCTGCGATCATGCCCAGTGCTACGCGGAGACGAAGGCGCAGGCCGTTTCCTATACGACGGGCGTGCCGCCGGTCGTCGGCGCGATCCAGATGTTTCAGGGCGCGTGGGGAGGGAAGGGCGTGTTCAACGTCGAGCAGCTTCCTTCTAAGCCATTCCTCGACGAACTCGGCAAGCAGGGCCTGCCGTGGCACGTGAAGGACATCACGCCCGCCGATCAGGCCGAGCTGTTCGCGGTCAAGACCTGATCCGCCTCACAGGCCGCAATTTTTCAGCCCGGAGCGCTTACCCGCTCCGGGCTTTTGTTTCGCAAGGGGTCGCCCCTCTTACGTCATGGCCGCCTCCGAGGCGGCCATCCAGGGAAGCTTGCTCGACGAGAGTGTTCGTGGCCCCTGGATGGCCGGGTCAAGCCCGGCCATGACGAATGGGGAGTACGACCCTACGGGCGGCTTCGGCCGCCCATTTTTTTTTGTTCCAATTCTGGAGCTTTCTCGCTCTGATGGCGGCGCTATCGAGGGGAAAGGCGTCATGCTGGAGAGGGTGCGGACCGGGATTGCGGAGACTGAGGCCGGAGCGCTTGCAGGCCCCGTGATCGTCACGGTGCACGGGACGAACGACAGCGATCCCGCCGACGAGGGCCTGCGCTGGTGGCAGCGAGGCTCGAACTTCACGCAGCATCTCATTCATCGCCTGTGGGAGCGCGGCGTCGAGAACGCCGAGATCGTGCCGCTGCACTGGTCAGGCAAGAATTCGGATTTCGATCGCCTTAAAGGCGCGGCGGAGCTCGCGGACATTCTCAAAGAGTTGCATCGTACGGGGCGGCCGCACGCCATCATTGCGCACAGCCACGGCGGCAACGTCACCGTCGAGGGACTGACGCTGGCCGGCGTTTCTCCGCATCGCGGCGGCATCGTGAGCTTCGGCACGCCGTTTTTCCGGCGCCGGCTCAAGACCGTGCCGATGCTGATCGCAGCATTTCAGGTACTGCTCGGTCTCATCATCCCGCCGATCATGCTCTGGTATCTCATCGAGATCCTGCCGTCCGACTCCAACAAGAAGATCGAAGCCGTGGTGTTCTTCGGCGGGCTGGCAGCTGCCGCGATCTGGAGCCTCGCTCTCGGCGTGCGCAAGCTTCTGCGCGGACAGCTCGCGACGCGGCTCTTCGCGAAATCACTGACGCCCGAACAGTGGCTCGTCATTCACAGCCCGCGCGACGAAGCCATGCAGCTTCTCGAGACGGCAGCGCAGCTCTCGCCGCAATACGTTACCAAGCTCGCCGCAATGCGGGCCCTCACAGCGTTCGCGTCGCTTGCGGGCGTAGTGGCGACGGTCGTGTTCTTCATCTGGACCGGCAGCTATTTCATGGCGCCGATCATCGAGAAGCTGAAGAGCGGTGTGTACGGCCTGGCACTCGGCGCGGACCTCACGTTCCTGCTGCTCGTGCCTGTCATCTACGGCGCAGTATTCTTCGCGATCTGGCTATTCGCGCGAGCAGGGGGCGCGTGGCTTTACGCCAAGATGCTGACAGGCGCTATCCATGGCGGCGTGCTGGGAGCCGCCTTCGGCGGCGACGGCGCATTCAAGCTCACCGGCGTGACGCGGCTGCCGCCGTATCTCATCCAAGCGCGCGAAGAGCGCATCGAAGCGCTCGACCTTGGCGGCATCGACGACGCGGCACTCTTCACGGCGGCGCAGAGCCTCTACGAAAGCGTCGTCGCGAAGGACGGGCCGGAAGGTGGCATCGCGCATCCCGATGTGATGTGGAAGCGGTTGAGCGACGCGCTCTATCACAACGCCTATATGCGCGATGATGACGTCGTAACGGGCGTTGCCGAGCATATCGTTGCCGCGTGGCGCAGGCCGGTCTGATCGAACGCTCCGGCGGCTGTTGCCAAAATCGAGACCAAGAAAAGTTGTCTCACCCGGGAATAAAAACGACGTTCGAAAACGGCTAAAAGAGCCAATTGTGGCAGCGCCCGACCTCAATTGAATCACAAGAATCAGGGATCTCGGACCCTCAATTCGAATTGAGACGGGGAAACAGGCATGGCTCATCTTTCTCAAAAGCTCGCGGAGATGCACCGCCGGCTCACCGAAAATACGCAGGAAGAGCAGGCGCTGTTGCGTGCACTCGATGCAGCCCTCAATCACGTGGACGAGAAGCTGCTCGACGAGATCCGGCAGGTGACGGCGCATCACGAAGCGCGTCGCGCATTGATCATGGGCGAGCTGCAAAATTTGGCCGGCCGTCTCTGCGCCCTGCCGCTCACGGCCAGCGAACCACTAACGGCAATCGAGAGCGAGACCTATTCAAAGCCTATCGCCGGGCCGACCAATGGATCGACGCATGCGCCCGGTAACTGGCGGATCGCGGCTCAAAACATCCAAGACGATCTCGACTTTTTTACTGACCCGCCGCACGCGAGCCACTGAGGCCGCAGGCAGCGCAGAGGTGCGCTGAGGGAATTTCAATCGTTGCGAACCTTGCGTATGGTGCCTTCCGTGTCGAGGGCCATTCGCGGGGGGAGCGATGTCCGAAGGTGAAATTCTATCGATCCGCAATGAGCTGACGGGACTGGTTCTTTCCGTCGTCTCGATCAGCTTCGGTATGATCTCGGCCTACATCGTAGGTCTTTGGCTTTTTCTTCGCGATGCGCCACTCGGCTTGCGGCTTCTGACCTTCTTCCTGCTTTCGTGCGGACTTGCCTTCATGGGCGTGCTGACGGGCGGGCTCAACGGGCTTCTCATCGGCACCGAGCGTGCCTGGAGCAAGCTTCCCTCAAATAGCGTCGACATCCCGAGCTTTGGGGCGGAACGGCCTGACATCCTGCAGGGGCTATCCCTCTACGAGGCTTCGGCGGCGCTTGGCTGCGTCGCCTTTCTGGCGATCTACGTGGCGCTCTTTTTCTTTACCTTCTTCTACCGCTGGGACGACGTCCCGAGGCACTGAGAGGCTGCCGGCAGCCCCGTGGCGTCGCACATACTGGAAGTCGTCATAGAGCGGTGCCATATAGCGCGCTCCATCGTCCCTCGCTTCGAGGGCGGCGCGTCACCGGTAGAGCCATGATCACGAAAATTCCCGACGACATCCGAACCCCCGCTTATGTGCTCGACGCAGCAGCGCTCAAGCGCAACCTCGAGACAGCGGCGCGCGTGAAGCGGGAAGCGGGCATCAAGATCCTGCTCGCAACGAAGGCGTGGGCGATGCCGGCCGCGTTCCCGCTCATGCAGGGCGTTCTGGATGGCACGACGGCCTCCGGCGAATACGAAGCGCGGATGGGGCGCGAGGAGTTTGGCAAAGAGGTGCATGTCTATGCGCCGGCTTACGGGCAGGGCGAGGTCGAGCGCCTAACCGGGATCGCCGACCACATCTACTTCAACTCGCCGGAGCAGATTGCGCGCGGACTGCCGCTTGCGAAGGCTGCCGGCCGCGACGTCGGCATCCGCATCAACCCCGGCTATTCGAATGCGACGCTCGGCGGCGCGCTTTACGATCCGTGCGCGCCGAACTCGCGCTTCGGCACGACGGTCGCCGAGATCGATCAGTTGCCTTGGGACGACATCGACATCTTCCACGCGCATGCGCTCTGCGAGTCCCTGGCGGACGGATCGGCCGGGCTCATCGAGCACGTGGGCAAGCACTTCGCGCCGTACCTGCGCCGTGTGAAGGCGGTCAACTTCGGCGGCGGACACTTCATCAACAAGCCTGGCTACGATCTCGACAAGCTGATCGCGGCGCTGAAGGCATTCCGGGCGGAGTTCGGCGTCGAGGTCTATCTCGAGCCTGGCGCGGGTCTCGTCGTCGACACGGGCTATCTTGTTTCGACGGTGATCGGCATGCACCGCAACGTGAAGGAGATTGCTATTCTCGATGCGTCGGCTTCAACGCACATGCCGGACGTGCTCGAGGTTCCGTACACGCCGCCCGTGCTCGGCGCGGAAGGCGCGGGCGTGCTGGCGCACAGTTACATCCTCGGCGGCAAGACGTGCATGACGGGCGACATCATCGGCGAATACTCGTTCGCCAAGCCTCTGGCCCCCGGATCGCGTGTCGTGTTCGGCGACATGATGCAGTACTCGTTCGTGAAGAACACGACCTTCAACGGCACGCCGCTGCCGGATCTTGCCATCCTGCATGAGGATGGGCGCTACGAAGTGGTGCGCACGTACGGGTATGAAGAGTTCCGGCGCCGGCTTGGCTGACAGCGGACTGGGTGCGTGCCGGGCGGCCTAGGTAAAAGGCTAGCGGGCCCGGCATTGCTGCAGGCAACGCGTCAGGTCGGCTCCGCACCGCGGGCTATCCTTCGTGGCGCGACGGCAGGAGTTCTCCTGCGAGTAGCAGCGCTGTGCGCAATCGGCGAAGCTCGCCCGGGGCAGCGCCGTCAAAGTCAGCGCGAGACAGGAAGCGGCGATCGCGCAACGAAATACATTCCTCACTCTCGGCCTCCTTTCTTCGGCAAAAGCTGACGGATGTTTAAACTTGCGAGCGGCCGCAAATCGAGCCGCTGGATCATGGTTTACGCTAGCGTGGATGAATGCCACGTGAACTTAGCCATAAACGCAACGACTGATGATAAGTTGCCGTGACCGCTCGCTGATTTCAACGGCCCACGATGCGCTCAGAAGGCGAATTCCTCGAAAATGTGATCGATCGATCCCTGCCAGCTGCCGTGAAACCGCTCGATCAATTCGTCCGCGACCGTGCGGCCGCAGCCGACAAGACGCTCCAGAGGCGCGAGGTAAAGCGTTTCATCCTGGCTTTTATGATTGATCTCGCCGCGGCGCCTCAGACCGAGGCGTGATATGCGCAACGCAGCCATTGCCAGCTCTTGAACGGACGTATCGCGGAAGCGGGCGCTCAAGGCTTCGCGAGGAACGGCTTCTCTCAGAGCCTGGCGTTCCTCGGCGCTCCAGGATTTGACGAGGTCCCATGCAGCGTCCAGCGCGACGTCGTCATAGAGGATGCCCACCCAGAATGCGGAGAGCGCGCAAATGCGGGGCCAGCGTCCGCCATCGGCGCCGCGCATTTCAAGGAAACGCTTGAGGCGCACTTCGGGGAAGAGCGTCGTCAGGTGATCGGACCAATCGTCCAGCGTCGGGCGCTCGCCCGGCAATGCGGCAAGCTTGCCGTGCATGAAGTGGCGGAACGAGGCACCCGCCACGTCGATGTAATTTCCCTTCCGGTAGACAAAGTACATCGGCACATCGAGCGCATAGTCGACGTAGCGCTCGTAGCCCATTCCGTCTTCGAAGACGAAAGGCAGCATGCCCGTGCGGCGCGGATCCGTTTCGCGCCAGACCTCGCTGCGCAGAGACTTCATGCCGTTGATCTTGCCTTCGGTGAACGGCGAAGACGCGAACATCGCGGTGGCGATCGGCTGCAGCGCAAGGCTCACGCGCAGCTTTTTCACCATGTCGGCTTCGGTGGCGAAGTCGAGGTTCACCTGGATGGTGGCGGTGCGATACATCATGTCGAGGCCGCGCTTGCCGACGGTCGGCATGTAGCGCGTCATCACCTCGTAGCGCTTCTTGGGCATGTGCGGCGTTTCCGCGAGCGTCCACTTCGGCGAAAAGCCGACGCCGAGAAATCCTATGCCCAGAGGCTCGCCGACGCTTAGGACCTGGTTCAGGTGCTCCTGGGTTTCGTCGGCCGTTTCGTGCAGTGTCCTGACCGGTGCGCCGGAGAGCTCGAACTGCCCGCCCGGTTCCAGGCTGATGGTGCCGCCCGGCTGCCCGTCCGGACGCTTCAGCGCGATGATGTTGTCGCCTTCCTTGATCGGCTCCCAATCGTAGCGCGCCATCAGGCTTTCCATCAGAGCGCGGATGCCGCGGTTCCCCGCATAAGGAACCGGCGTCAACTTCTCGGTATAGAAAACGAACTTCTCGTGCTCGGTGCCGATGCGCCAATCCTGCTTCGGCTTTTCGCCAGCAGCTATCCACGCGACGAGATCGTCGCGGGAGTGCGCGAGCGGGCTTTCGGCCCCATCCTGGCGGGTCGACATCTACGGGGCCTCTAGGCTGCGCGCGTCGGGCGCGGCTGGGCAGGAGTTATGGCGACAGGAGAGCGTTGAAACAAGAGGGCCAGCCCGGAGTGCTTATTTTTGCTGCAGGCCCCGCCCTCTTCGTCGTCCGTGGGCCGGTTATTGCACCGGTACGGGCGGCAGACAGGCCTGAACCCTTTGGGGGTCGTCTGGTATGGTTTCCGAGTTTACGCATGCCTCGAGCCGGCGGATCATGACCGAGCTGTGGTTCGCCCTGAGGCAGTCCACGAACGACCTGATGCCGGCTTGAGCGCAGCCTCTCAGCTCCGCCATAACGAACTCAGGGGCATCCGGGTTGGGGCGTGGGCGCGATAGATCGATATTCGGCTCGATGAGGATGTCGGGCCCGCCGTGACGGCGGCCGTCTCCGCCGCCTCCCTCGCCCCGGCCCCAATCGCGACCGCCCGCGGCAAGTGGTAGCGTCCAGGCTACAGCCAGCAGGATCGACAGGACCAAAGGCTTGGCTTGCATCGCCACCTCTCACTTGAGCGGCACGTTTCGCGCCAGCGGACGATGATAGGCATGGGGCGTAAACGAATCACTTCGGAGCTCTCCGGGGGAGCTTAGGGCCATGAAGAATGAGGCACTGATTGCCGGCGGCATCATCGTTGCCGGTATCGCCGTAGCGGCGCTGACGCTCGACGGAGAGACGGTTCCCAACAAAAAGCTTCCGGGCGGCACGGAGGTCTGCACCTATCGTGCGGGGCCGATGGATGCGGAGCTCATCGACAAGGGCGGAGACGCGGGTCAGCGCATCCTGCGCTCGATCCTGGCGCTCGACAGGAAGTGCGAGTTCGTGACGCTCGTCCTACCGGACGGCACATCTCAGGTCATGAAGCTCGGCAAGGAAGGCCGCAAGCCGGGTGAGAAGGGACCGCCCAGCATCACGGTGTTCTAGGCGGTTTCAGGCGCCGTCTTCGGCCGCCAGAATGGCGCGAGCTTCGTCGCAGTCCTTTTGCATCTGGTGCACGAGCTCGTCGGCGCTGTCGAACTTGCGGTCGTCGCGCACCTTGTCGACGAAGATCACCTCGATCTCGCGGCCATAGATCTTCTCATCGAAATCGAAGAGGAAGACTTCGAGCACCGGCTTGCCATTGTCGAAGGTCGGTCGCGTGCCAAGGTAGGCGGCTCCCTTCAGATGGCGGCCGTCGAGATTCACGCGGACTGCAAAGATGCCGTGGCCGAGAGCCGTTCCTCGGGGCATGGCGACATTGGCCGTGGGGAAGCCGAGCTCGGTGCCGCGTTGCGCGCCGCCGATCACCGGGCTTTTGACGCTCCAGCGCCTGCCCAGGATCTCCGCGGCGGCCTTCACGTTTCCTTCCGCCAAAGCAAGGCGAATGGCTGTGGACGAGAAGGGTTCGCCGCGATCGGCAACCGGATCGAGCACGGTCACGCCGAACCCTTGCGCGTCTCCGGCATGGCGCAGTGTTTCGGCCGAGCCGCCACGGTTGCGTCCGAAAAAGAAGTGGTAACCCACAACAACATGCGAAACCGCAAGCGCGCCGACGAGAACATTCCGGATAAAATCGTCCGCTTCGAGGGCTGCGAGCTTGGCATCGAACCGGATAACGACGGCGAGATCGAGCCCCATACTGCGAAAAATCTCGAGCTTGTCCTCGAGCGTCGTCAGCCGGAAGTGCGGCGCGTCGGGGTTGAAGAATTCACGCGGATGCGGATCGAAGAGCAGGACGCCAGACAGGCAGCCCCGCCGCTTCGCCTCATCCTTGGCGCGATCGATCAAAGCCGCATGGCCACGATGCACGCCGTCGAAGTTGCCCAGCGCCAGGACAGCGCCTTTCGCTTCCGGCGGAACCGCCTCAATGCCGTGGATGATCCGCATGGATGCCTTCTCGCTGAACGACCGTGATCAGGCCGCCGGACGGTTCGGGATCATCAACTGCGCCTCACCGGTCAGAACCGGCTTTCCGCCGACCGTGCAGACGGTCTCGAAGCGGGCACGCTTCTTCTCCGGCAGAAGCTCGACGAGCTTGACGGTCGTCACCACCGTGTCGCCGATCTTGACCGGCGCCTTGAAGGCCAGCGTCTGCGAGATGTAGATGGCACCCGGCCCGGGCAGCTTCATACCGAAGACCGCCGAGATATAAGCCGCCGACAGCATACCGTGCGCGATTCGGCCCTTGAACATGGTGGTTGCGGCATACGCTTCGTCGAGATGGACGGGATTGCGATCACCGGATACGTCGGCAAAAGCGTTAATGACATCCTCGGTCACGGTGTTCGAGAGCGACGCTTCCTGGCCGACCTCAAGATCCTCGAAGTACGTGATGGCGACGGTCATGCTTGTTCTTCCTGGCAATGAGCAAACTGAGCAATCTCTGGGCCCCTGATCTAGCGACCGGGCGGCCCATGCGCAACTCGCGAAGCCTCGGCCGCCCGTTGAAGCCAAAGACGCAGGTGTTGCAGACTGGCACTAGATCACGCTATATAGCGGCATCCCCAAATTCACCTTTCCCTTAATGGCTTTCGCGGACCCCCGCGGAAGCTCGGAGAAGAAGCGCTATGAGCGACCGTAAACCCCTGATGCCGAAAGCCACCGCCGTGTGGCTGGTCGAGAACACCTCTCTGTCCTTCGATCAGATCGCAGAGTTCTGCGGGCTGCACGTGCTCGAGGTGAAAGGCATCGCTGACGGTGACGTGGCGCAAGGCATCAAGGGCCTAGACCCGGTGACCTCCAACCAGCTGACGCGCGACGAGATCGAGACCGCAGAGAAGGACCCTTCCCGCCGGCTCAAGATCGCAGAACCTAAGGTCGTCATGCCCGAGGCTGCGACGAAGCGCGGCCCGCGCTACACGCCTGTGTCGCGCCGCCACGACCGGCCCAACGCCGTGCTTTGGCTCCTGCGCAATCATCCTGAGCTCAAGACGAGCCAGCTCATGCGCCTCGTCGGCACCACGAAGCCGACCATCGCGCAGATCAAGGACCGCACGCACTGGAACTCTCCGAACCTCGTGCCGCAGGACCCGGTCACGCTCGGGCTTTGCTCGCAGACGGATCTCGATAACGAAGTGAAGAAGGCCGCGCGCCGTGTCGAGCGCGAGCGTCGCGAGGCGCACAAGGAAGCCATCAAGTCCGGCACTCTGCTGCCGACCGAAGAGACGACGGGTCCGGCGCCTGGCGAGGACGACGAAGAGGGCTTCCGTCCGACCGCCGAGATCGTGCGGCCGAAGGGCCTCGAGGAGCACGAAGAGACTCCCGCCGAAGAAGAGGCACGCGTCTTCGCGAAGCTCAAGGAGCTCAAGAGCGAGCCCGAGGCCGACGACGAAGACAAGGACGAATAGGTCCGAGCTTTGCCCCTACCGTCACTGCAGTGGAAAGCCCCAGAGCACCTCCTCTACAAGCTCGCGCTAATCTGGCGAGGTGTCGCACTGCGTTGGGGCTCTCCGACAATGAGTTTGATCAGATGCCATTCCTAGTCAACTGCGCGTGGCCAGCTGGATCCTGGGCACAAGGCCTAGGATAACAAGTGGATTGCCTCAGCTCAGGCCGGCCCACCACGAGAGCAGCGTGTCTGACAGAAGGGCGAGGAAGATCGCCGCGCCGACATCGCGGTTGGCGCGGAAGCGGCGCAGACAGTTTTTCGGATCGTTCGTATCTAGCGTCGAGACCTGCCACGTCATCTGCAGGCCAACGAGCGCGACGCCGAAAAAGAACACGAGGTGCGTGCCCGCGAGGAAGCCCGCGATGGTCCAAAGGATCAGCGCACCGGCATAAAAACTGCCGACCCAGAACGGCGTATCTTCTCCGAACGTCAGCGCCGTTGACTTGAGACCCAGCGTGGCGTCGTCCTCAGTGTCCTGGTGGGCGTAAATCGTGTCATAGCCGATCGTCCACAGCACCGAACCCGCATAAAGCAGCAGCGCTGGAATTCCGAGCGAGCCCTTCACGGCCGCCCATCCCATGAGTGCACCCCAGTTGAACGCGAGACCCAGTACGGCCTGCGGCCAATACGTGATGCGTTTCATGAAGGGGTAGATCGCCACAAGAAGCAGCGACGAGATGCCGAGCAGGATTGTGAAGAGATTGAACCAGATCAGCACGAAGAAGCCGATCGCCAGAAGCAGCACGATGAAGAATAGCGCCGCCTCCGGCGTCACCTGACCTGACGGGATCGGGCGGCTGGCGGTGCGTTGCACGCGCCCGTCGTAGTCGCGATCGACGTAGTCATTGTAGGCACAGCCCGCTCCGCGCATGACGAAGGCGCCGATGGCGAAGAGGGCCAAAAGCTTGAGATCCGGATACGGTCGGCCGTTCGAGACTTCCGCCAGGGTCACGGACCACCAGCACGGAAAGAGCAGCAGCCACGTTCCGACGGGCCTGTCGACGCGCGCCAGTCGCAAGTACGGCCGCCAGGACGCCGGCGCATAGAGATCCACCCAGTTGCCCTTTTGCGCATCGGCAACCGCGCTCTCTGCGCCTTGGGGGTCCTGATCCGGGTTTGCGGCCTGTGCCGTCATTTGCGTGCGTATCCTGTTCTCGTGTGGAGCGAACCTAGCTGTCGCGGATCATGGCGGCAACTCAGGGGCTCGCACCAGGCGATGCGGCAAGAAGCACGTCTCGCACAGCATCAGAAAAAAGCTTGAGCTTTCCGTCGATCAACACGGCGTTCGATCCGGCCGGATCTCGCCGTGCTGCGGGCATTCCGCTCGCGAGCAACGCCTCCGCACATCCGATCCAATCTCCGCCTTCGACCGGCTCATTACACGACGCCCATGACAGTGTGCCGCAGGCGTCGTCACCAAAGCCGTGCTCCTCCCGCCAGCTTGCGCCGTGGTCGAGGAGAAAGCGGGTCAGCGGCGCATTGCCGTGAAACACCGCCAGGTTTAGGGCGGACGCGTCCCAGTCGCCGCCGCGAACGGAAATGGGCCAACCGAGTTCGACCATCAAGCGCACAGCTTGATCGGCGCCGCTGGCGGTCAGTTCCGGCAGAAGACGCAATTGATCCTGTGAGAGCGCGGCGATCATGTCCGGCCATTCGGCGAGAATGGCGCGCGCCGCTTTTTCGTCGGCGCAGGCGCACGCGGCAACGAATTGCTCTTCCAGCGAGAGCGATGTGGCCTCGCCTGCGTTCGCGAGGAGTTCGGCGACGCCAGGCAGCCCGAACCGCATGGCGAGCACGTAAGCACTTTCGCCTTTCGGCGTGCGGACTGTCGGATCGGCGCCCGCATCGAGCAACGCCTTCACGTGCTCAAGCGAGCGTCGGCGCCGGATGGCCCAGAGCAGAGGCGAGCCCCAATCGGACGTCGGCGCGCCGGGAGCGGGTTCGTTCGGATCGCCGCCATTCGCCAGTAGCAGGCGAAGCGGTTCGGGATCGTGGAGATCGAGCGCGCGATAGAGCGCATTGGTGCCCGTAACGCGTGCTCCGGCTTCCAGCAGCAGCCGCGTGCAGGCAGGGTTTTCGAGCGAATGGTAGAGGGACTCGTTGTCGTTCGGATCGGCGCCGCGATCGAGCAGCAGTTTGGTGAGTTCGGGATCACGGTTCTGGCCTGCGGAGCCATAGAGCGCGGATAGCGGCTCCTCAACGTTCGGCGCGCTGACCGAGGCCATCCAGCGGTTCGGCACGCTTTGATTGGGATCCGCACCGGCGTCCAGCAGCAGCTTTGCAGAAGCGTAGAGGCGTTCGCGATATTCAGGCAGGCGCACGAAGCTTGAATGCGTGACGGCGACGAGAGGCGGTAGCGCGAGCGATCCGCCTGCTTTGTTCACCCAGGCTGGATGGCGCGCGATCTCGGCTTGCAGCGCTTCGACGTTTCCGATGGCGCATGCGAGATAGGGATCGTTTTCCGCCAGACCTGGGCGCTCATTTAAAATGCGCGCGGCAACCGTCGGGTGCGCGCGACCCGAGCCGCCGGCGATGTCACCGGCATAGATGAGCATCAGCAAGTTCAGCTTTGCGGCTGCAGGATCGGTAGCAATGGCGTTACGGGCCATGACATAGCTCGCGAGGTCCGCCCAGGACGCGAAACCATATTCGCGCGCCACGCAGGATTGCGCGTCGTGCAGGCGCAGGCCGAGATTTGCGATCGTTGCATCGTCCTTGCGTGACGCGGCGAGAAGTGCCTCGTGGAAGCGCGACAAGGCTTCCGGCTCGCCTCTGCGATAGAGCGCGAGCAGGTCCTTCGCCTGCTTCTTCAATTGGACAAGATCGGGCCGGTCGGGGAGCAGCTTCATGGAAACCTCCGTGCATTTCGCGCCGACGACCCGCAAATCCGGCTGCACAAAGGTTGAAAAATCGCTGTGTGCGAATGCAAGTGGGCTCTGCCCTTCCCGCGGGTCCGGTCGCGGCCTGCACCGCGTGGCCAATGCTAGGGCAGACGGCGATCCCGCGTCAACGCATGTTGGAATTGGGCCGCGGGTTCGGATATGGAGACGCCATGGCGGTTCATGACTTCACATCGCAGCGGCTTTTCGTTTCGCACCTCCTCGCGGAGGGGCAGCGCGTCACCTGCACGCCCGAACAGGCGAGCTATCTCAGGAATGTGCTGCGGCTCGGCGAAGGCGACCAAATCCTGATCTTCAACGGCCGGGACGGAGAATGGCGGGCCGTTCTCAAGGAAGCGGGGAAGCGCGGCGCGGATCTCGTCGCTACGGAACTCGTGAGGCCACAGGCCGGTGGGCCTGATCTTCATTATCTGTTTGCGCCGCTCAAGCGCTCGCGTCTCGACTACATGGTGCAGAAGGCGACCGAGATGGGCGTCTCGCGCCTCGTGCCGGTGATCACGCGCCATACGGTTGCCGAACGCGTCAACGTTGAGCGCATGCGCGCTAACGCCATCGAGGCGGCGGAGCAGTGCGGCATCCTTCGCGTGCCGGAGGTGGCGGAGCCCGTGAAACTTCCGGCGCTGCTCAAGGATCGGGGTGCCGGGCGGACGCTGATCTTCTGCGATGAGGGGGCCGAGCAAGCGAGCCCGCTCGCGGCACTCGGCGCGCTGAAACCTGGGCCGCTCGCCGTGCTGATCGGGCCGGAGGGCGGGTTTTCCGCGGATGAACGCGAGGCGATACGCAACACTTCGTCGGCCATCGCGTTGTCACTTGGGCCGCGCATCATGCGGGCGGATACGGCAGCCGTTGCCGCGCTCGCTCTCGTCAACGCCGCGCTCGGTGACTGGCGGTGACGAGACATACCTCGGAGGTTCAACCGTGCTGACGCTCTATCACAATCCGCACTCGCGCTCGGCGACGGTGTACTACATGCTGCACGAACTCGGCGAGCCGTTTGAAATTGCGCTGATCGATCTCAAGGCGGGTGAACACAAGTCGCCTGAGTTCCTCAAGATCAATCCGATGGGGAAAATTCCGGTGTTGAAGGACGGTGACGTCATCATCACCGAGACGCCCGCGATTCTCGTCTATCTCGCCGACAAATATCCGAACGCGGGGCTGGCGCCCGCGATCGACGATCCCGACCGCGCGGATTACTTGCGCTGGCTCTTCTTCTACGGAAGCTGCTTCGAACCGGCGTGTGTCGACATGGCGATGAAGCGGGAGACGCCGCCCTCGATGGCCGGATGGGGAAAACCCGAAGATGTGCTCGAAACACTCTCCGCCGGTCTCAAACGTGGACCGTGGCTCCTCGGCGAGCGGTTCTCGGCGGCGGACGTGATGTTCGGCAGCGGCATTGCCTACATGCTGGGATTCAAGATCCTTCCCGAGCGGCCCGAGTTCGTCGACTACGTCAAGCGGCTCAAAACTCGTCCCGCGTACCAAGCCGCCCAAGCACCGGGTTAGGCTAGCATTTCCGGCTGATCCCTGCCTGATACTGGGCGCCTAGGCTTTGCGTCCCGGCCCCCATGTTGCTAGAACGCCTGCAAATCAAAAACGGGCAGGCGTTCAACGCAGGACGGGCGCCCCACCATTGGCGGGCGGCGCCCGGACGGAAAGACGGCAACATGGCTAAAGGCAAAGGCGAGACGGACACGGCCGACGCGGCGGTGACGGAAGGGCGCGACTGGAGCAAGACGCTCAATCTGCCGCAGACGGACTTTCCGATGCGCGCGGGCCTGCCGGAGCTGGAGCCCAAGATCCTCAAGCGCTGGCAGGAGCGCGATCTCTACGGGGAGCTTCGGCGCGCCTCCAAGGGGCGGCCGAAGTTCGTGCTACACGACGGCCCGCCCTACGCCAACGGCAACATCCACATCGGGCATGCGCTCAACAAGATCCTCAAGGATCTCGTGGTGAAGAGCCAGCAGATGCTCGGCTTCGATTCCAACTACGTGCCGGGCTGGGACTGCCACGGGTTGCCGATCGAATGGAAGATCGAGGAGCAGTATCGCGCCAAAGGCCGCGAGAAGCCGAACTTCTCCGATCCGGCTGCGATCAACGCGTTCCGCGACGAGTGCCGCAAGTTCGCGGCCAAGTGGGTTGACGTTCAGCGCGAGGAATTCCAGCGTCTCGGCGTGATCGGCGACTGGGCGCATCCTTACTTGACGATGAGCTATCCGGCGGAAGCGATCATCGCGCGCGAACTCATGAAGTTCGCGGCCAACGGGCTGCTCTATCGCGGCTCGAAGCCCGTGATGTGGAGCGTGGTCGAGAAGACGGCGCTCGCGGAAGCGGAGGTCGAGTACCAGGACTATCAGTCCGACATGGTGTGGGTGAAGTTTCCGGCGAAGACCGGCAAGGCGGCACCCGATGCGAGCGTGGTGATCTGGACAACGACTCCGTGGACGCTTCCGGGTAACCGGGCGATCTCGTTCTCGTCGAAGATCGAGTATGGTCTTTATGAAGTGACTGCTGCGCCGGAAGGAAACTGGGCGAAGACTGGCGACAAGTACATCCTCGCCGACAAGCTCGCAGCCGACGTGATGAAGTCCGCGAAGGTCGAAGCCTTCGAGCGGCGTGGAGCTGTTGCAGCTGACGACCTCAAGGGCACGGTCGCAACGCATCCGCTCGAAGCACACGGCTATACGTTCGATGTGCCGCTGCTCGATGGCGATCACGTCACAGACGATACGGGTACGGGCTTCGTGCACACCGCACCCGGCCACGGCGCGGACGACTACAACATCTGGATCGCGAACCAAAAAGCGCTGCGCGATCGCGGCATCGACACGACGATCCCGTTCACGGTCGACGCGGATGGCGTGCTGACCAAGGAAGCGCCGGGCTTCACGGGCAAGCGCGTGCTCAAGGAGAACGGCGACAAGGGCGACGCCAACGACGCGGTGATCAAGGCGCTCAGCGAAGCGGGTAACATCATCGCGCGCGGACGCCTCAAGCATCAGTATCCGCATTCGTGGCGCTCGAAGAAGCCGGTCATCTTCCGCAACACGCCGCAGTGGTTCATCTCGATGGACAAATCGCTTGCGCCGCTCGCCACGGCGGGAGGCGATGTTGTGCCACCTCCGCTGCGCACACTACGTCAGATCGCGCTCGCCGAAATCCAGAACACGCAGTGGGTGCCGGAAGCGGGCGAGAACCGCATCAACGGCATGATCGCGAACCGTCCCGACTGGGTCGTGTCGCGGCAGCGCGCGTGGGGCGTGCCGATCACCGTGTTCGTCGCCAAGCGCGATCACGGCGACTTCAAGGAAGGCGACATCCTGCGCGATGACGCCATCAACGCCGCAATCGCCGACGCTTTCGAAAAGGAAGGCGCGGACGCCTGGTTCGCCGAAGGATCGGCCGCGCGCTTCCTTGCGCCGAAGTACGACCCAGCGAATTGGGAGCAGGTACGCGACGTGCTCGACGTGTGGTTCGACTCCGGTTCCACGCACGCGTTCGTGCTCGATGATCCGAAGGAGTTTCCGGGTCTCGCCGGCATCGACCGCGTTCGCGATGGCGGCGAAGATCGCGTGATGTATCTCGAAGGCTCAGACCAGCATCGCGGCTGGTTCCATTCCTCTCTACTCGAGAGCTGCGGCACGCGCGGCCGCGCGCCTTACGACGTGGTGCTCACGCACGGCTTCATCCTCGACGAGAAGGGGGATGAGAAAATGAGCAAGTCGAAGGGCAACGTGCTCTCGCCGCAGGGCGTGATGAAGACGTCGGGTGCCGACATTCTGCGCCTCTGGGTTGCTTCCGCCGACACGACCAACGACATCCGTTTCGGACCTGCCATCGTGCAGTCCGGCGCGGAAGCCTATCGCAAGCTGCGCAACACGCTGCGCTGGATGCTCGGCGCGCTGCACTACTTCTCACCCGAGCTGCAGGTGCCGCGCGACGAGCTGCCGGAACTCGAGCGGCTCATGTTGCATCGCCTGTCCGAGCTCGACGCCGAGGTTCGCGCGGCCTATGCGGCTTACGACTATCGCGGCGTGATTGCGGCGCTGTCGCCGTTCATGAACACGGATCTCTCCGCGTTCTACTTCGACATCCGCAAAGACACGCTTTACTGCGAAGCGCATTCAAGCGTGAAGAGGCGGGCTGCGCTGACGGTGATCGACCAGATCTTCGGCTGCGTGACATCGTGGCTGGCGCCGATCCTTTCGTTTACCGCCGAGGAGGCGTGGATCCATCGCTACGGCGCGGAGAAGAGCGTGCATCTCACGACCTTCCCGGACGTGCCCGAAGCCTGGCGCGACGACGGGCTGGCCGAGAAGTGGGAGCGCGTGCGCGCACTGCGGCGCGTGGTGACGGGTGCGATCGAGATTGAGCGCGCGGCGAAGCGCATGGGATCGAGCCTCGAAGCGGCGCCCGAGATCTTCGTGACCGACGCGGCGACGATCGAGGCCATCCAGGGGCTCGACCTCGCCGAGATCTCCATCACGAGCGGGGCTGCCCTCACTCTCAAGCTGCCGCCGGACGCGGCCTTCACCCTGCCGGATGTGCCGGGCGTCGGCGTCGTCGTGCATCGCGCCGAAGGGACGAAGTGCGCGCGCTCGTGGCGCGTCACGCAGGATGTGGGGTCCGATCCCGACTATCCCGAACTCTCGGCGCGCGATGCGGCGGCGGTTCGCGAACTCGACGCCGGAGCAGCGGCATGAGCACGACACCTGCGGAAAGCCGGCTTGCACGCTGGACCTGGGGGCCGACATCGGCCCTCGCGCTCAAGATCGCGGTCGTGACGTTCGTCATTGACCAGGTGAACAAGTGGTGGCTGCTGCTGGTCTACCGAATCGAGGAAAAAGGGCGGGTCTACGTGACCCCGTTCTTCGACCTCTTCTTCGTTAAGAATACCGGCATCAGCTATTCGCTGCTGGATGGGTCGAGCTACACTTGGCAGCTCGTCCTCGCCCTCTTCGCTGTCCTGGTTTCACTTGCCCTGTGGATATGGTTGGCGGTCGCGACCACCGGACGGGTCATGGCCTGGTCGATAGGGCTAATTATCGGTGGTGCCTTGGGAAATGGGCTCGACCGCGTACTGATCGGGGGCGTCGCGGACTTCTATTCGCTGCACGCTTTCGGGTTTTACTGGTACGTCTTCAATGTTGCCGACGTGGCTATCGTTGCCGGGGTGGCGCTGCTCTTGTATGACTCGTTCAGAGGGAGTCGCAATGACGCCGCAAATCCGATGTAGGTCGTGCCGGGTAAGGCTCGGATCTTTCTCGGCAAAATAAGAGGCGCGCGATTTGATTAAGGCCAGATCCTTGACCGAAAGCCGGATCGGCGCCCGTTTTGCGGCGCTGGCGGTCGCGTGCGCCGTTTTTGTCGGCGGCTGTGCCGGGGACGACCTGGAGCTTAACGGCAAGATTTTCGATGCCGTGGGCCTTAATAACAAAACCAAAGCCACAGAGCCGAAGATGGTGGCGCGTGCGCCGCTCGTCATGCCGCCGAATGCCGAACGTATTCCGCAGCCGGGCTTACCGCCTGAAGACCAGTCCTCGACGGTGGCCGCGCTCGCCGATCCCGACAAGGTCAAGCAGGTCAATCAGGCCGAACTCGAGCGTCAGCAGGCGGCGTACTGCAAAGAGCACTACGAATTCGCCAAGGCCCGTGGCGACGACAACGCCGACCTAGCAGAGGGTCCGCTTGGGCCGTGCAAGGGCTCCATTCTCACCTCGCTCAAAAAGTGGACGGGCGGAGGAGAGGACAACAGCATGGAAGGCCAAGTCGAGCAGTAAGCGGCTCGAATGGACCTCTCGAAACCCATCCAACTCAAATACTTATGCCCGTTCTGGACGCTGTTACTCACGTCGACATGAACGCGATGTCATTTGACATCTCGGCCCCTAATGCCGAGATCTCATGCACTCAAATTCGGCTCTCCGGTTCGGCGCCGGTCGGCCTATTCCCTGCAAGCGATCTCTCGCCGCCGAGGATCATAAATCTATGATGAATTCACAGGGCGCATCGCCCTTTTTCACCTGGATCGCAATCATCATGCTCGCACTCGCGCCCACCCAAGCCGACGCTAAACCTCGCACCAGCGAATTCCACCTCGCGAACGGAATGCAGGTGGTGGTGATCCCCGATCACCGTGCACCGGTCGTCACGCACATGGTCTGGTACAAGGTCGGTGCGGCGGACGAACCCAAGGGTGTCTCCGGCATCGCGCACTTCCTCGAGCATCTGATGTTCAAGTCCACGGACAAGATTCCGATGGGCGAGTTCTCGAAGATCGTCGCCCGCCTCGGCGGCAACGACAACGCCTTCACCGGCCACGACGTGACCGCCTACTTCCAACGCATCTCGAAGGATCGCCTCGAGACCGTGATGGATATGGAAGCGGACCGCATGGTCAACCTGCGCCTCACCGAGAAGGAAGTGCTGACCGAACGCGACGTGATTCTCGAGGAACGCCGCAGCCGCATCGAGAACAACCCGGCTGCGATCATGGACGAGCAGATGAACGCGGCACTCTATTACTCGCACCCGTACGGCATCCCGGTGATCGGCTGGGAGCATGAGATGGCGAAGCTTTCGCCGCAGGATGCGCTGACTTTCTACAAGCACTTCTACGCGCCGAACAACGCCATCCTGGTCGTTGCAGGCGACGTGAGCGCGGACGAGGTTCGCACGCTTGCCGAGAAGACTTACGGCAAGATCCCGGCGAATCCCGCCGTGGACAAGGCCCGCAACCGGCCGCAAGATCCGCCGCAGCGTGCCGCTCGCCGTGTCGACTTCTCTGATCCGCGCGCAGGTAACGCCTCGTTCCATCGCGACTACGTCGTGCCGAGCTACATGACGGCCAAACCCGGCGAAGCCGAAGCGCTCGATCTCCTCATGAAGATCGCAGCCGACGGCGCGACCAGCCGCCTCTACAAGCGGCTCGTTGTTGAGGAGAAGATCGCTTCGTCCGCAGGCGGCGCCTACTCGGGCTCTGGCCTCGACTACGGCACGATCAGCCTCTATGCGGTTTCGGCCGACGGCGCCGAGATGCTGCCGAAGATCGAAGCCTCGATCGACAAGGTGCTTCAGGAGATGCGCGACGGCGGCGTCACCGAAGCCGAACTCAACCGCGCACGCTCGAGCTATATCGCCGATTACGTCTACGAGAACGACGATCAGGCCTCGCTCGCGCGTCGCTACGGCTGGGGCATGGCCCTCGGACGTACGGTGGAGCAGATCGAGGGCTGGCCTGACGCTCTGCGTAAAGTGACGGTGGACGACATCAAGCGCGTCGCCGGCACGTATCTCGACATCAAGCGCTCCGTAACGGGCTACCTCACGCCTTCTTCCGGAGATGCTCACGCGGAGCAACCCGCTCCGAAGAGCCGCTCGTAGTCAGCCATCAGGGATGCCTCAATGGACATGCTTCGCCGCACGCTCGCGCGTTTCGATCTGGCGATCTCGCTCTCCGTGCTCGTCGTCGCTCTTTCCTTCACCTTTTCCGGGCCTGCTCACGCCATGAAGATTCAAGAAATCACCAGCCCCGGCGGTATCAAGGCATGGCTCGTCGAAGCGCATGAAAATCCGCTGCTCGCTTTGCGCTTCTCGTTCGAAGGCGGCAACTCCCAGGACCCTGACGGCAAGGAGGGCGTTTCCAACTTCCTTTCCGCGATGCTCGACGAGGGCGCCGGCGACATCACGTCGAGCGACTTCCAGGAGCAGATGGAAAACCTCGCGATGCGCATGCGCTTCGAGGACAGCCGCGACGGGTTCTATGGCAACTTCCAGACTCTGACCGAGAACCGCGCGGAGTCGGTGAAGCTACTTCGCCTCGCGCTCACGAAGCCGCGTTTCGATCCCGACGCGGTCGAGCGCATCCGCGGCCAGCTTCTTGCCAATCTCGTTTATTCCGATCGCGATCCGGAGCGGGTTGCGGCGAAGGAATGGTTCAGCGTCGCGTTCGCGGGCCACGCCTACGGCCGCCCGGCGCAGGGCACTGCCGACACCGTTAAGGCTATCACGCGTGACGATCTCGAAGCCTACCGCAAGCGCGTTTTCGCGCGCGATACGCTCAAGGTCGTGGCCGTCGGTGACATCACGCCGGACGACCTCAGCAAGCTTCTCGACGAAGTGTTCGGCGATCTGCCTGCGAAGTCCGAGCTGCAGCCCGTTGCGATGACGCAGCCGGGCAAGGGCACCGAGAAGTGGATCCCGATGGACGTGCCCCAGTCCGTCGCCGTGTTCGGCCTGCCCTCCATGCCGCGCAAAGACCCGGACTTCATGGCCGCGTTTGTGCTCAACCAGCTCATCGGCGGTGGCGGGTTCGCGTCTCGGCTGATGGAAGAAGTGCGCGAAAAGCGCGGCCTTGCCTACTCGGTCTACAGCTATCTGCAGCCCTTCAAGCACACGTCGATCCTCTCGGGCGGTGTGGCGACGCGCGCCGACGCCATCCAGCAGTCATTGGACGTGATCCGGGGCGAGCTCAAGCACGTCGCCGAAGAAGGACCGACCCCGGACGAGTGGGAGAACGCCAAGAAGTATCTCGTCGGCTCGTACGCCTTGCGCTTCGACACCAACGCGAAGATCGCAAGTCAGCTGCTCGGGCTCATGGAAGATGACTTCGGACCCGACTACATCGACAAGCGCAACGCCATGATCGAAGCTTTGACGATCGAGGATGCCAAGCGCGTCGCGAAGCGCCTCCTCGCCAACGATGGTCTGATCGTCACCGTCGTCGGCCAGCCTCCGGCGGCCGCAGCGGCCGACAAAAAGGGCTGAGGCTCGCGCACCAACTTCAAGCCGCCCCTTTCCTTTTCGCGGGAAGGGGCGGCTTGGCTAAATGCTGAAAAGCGAGTACGCCTGCGGCGGAACTTAAGCTCGACCAGCCGCTTATGCGGGAAACCATGACCAAGACCGCTCCCATCGCCCCTTTCTCACCCTATCGCCAATCCATCGCCGGATGCCTTTCAGGGGCGATCGGCGAGCATGGACTTTCGGAAGCGGAACTCGGCCGCTGGCTCGATAAGCTCGGGCCGGCGCTGCACGACCTCAAGGACGATCACGCGACCGGACGCCTGCCGCTGCTGAAGATTGCGGAGGATACGGCCGATCTCGATGCGGCGGAGGCGGCGCTCGAAAAGCTCTCTCAAGGCGCAGAAACGATCGTCTTCTTCGGCACCGGTGGATCAGGCCTCGGTGGGCAGACACTGGCGCAGCTCGGCGGGTGGAACCTGCCGGGCGTATCGTGCTGCTCAGAAGGCAGCCCGCGCCGCACGCGGCCGCGCACGCGGTTCTACGACAACCTCGATCCTCTGACCCTCGCGGCTGGTCTCAACAGGCTCGATCTCGAAAAGACGCGCTTCATCGTGACGTCGAAATCCGGCGGCACGACGGAGACACTGGCTCAGCTTGTCGCGACGCTGTCGCTGATCAAGAGCGCAGGGCTCGAAGCGCGCATTCCCGAACTTTTCCTCGGCATCACCGAACCCGACAAGCCCGGTAAGACTAATGGTCTGCGGGCGCTTCTTGGCAGCCTCGGTGTTCCGATGCTCGAGCATCACACCGGCATCGGTGGGCGGTTCTCTTGTCTCACGAACGTCGGTCTCATGCCGGCGCTGGCGCGCGGTCTCGATGCGCGCAAAATCCGCGCAGGCGCGAAAGAAGTGGTGGACGGCCTCGTCTCTGCTCCGTTCGCAGCGGCTTATGCGCCGGCCATAGGTGCGGCAACGGCGGTCGGGCTTTCGAAAGAGCGCGGTATCCGCACGCTCGTCATGATGCCGTACAACGACCGCCTTGGCCGTTTCTCTGAATGGTACGTGCAGCTGTGGGCCGAGAGCCTCGGCAAGGGTGGCGAAGGCACGACGCCCGTTCCCGCGCTCGGTCCCGTCGACCAGCACAGCCAGCTACAGCTTTTCATGGACGGGCCGCGCGAGATCGCCGTCACCCTCGTTCGCGTTGCGAGCCGTGGCCAGGGGCCGCTGCTCGATCCGGACTTTGCGAAGCTCGGCGGACAGGCGTTCCTCGGCGGCAAAACCATCGGCGACGTCGTGGATGCTCAGTCTCACGCCATCGCGGAAGCTCTCACTCAGGCCGGGCGCCCCGTCCGCACATTCGACATCGACACGCTGGACGAGCGCTCGATGGGCGCGCTGCTCATGCATTTCATGATCGAGACGATCCTCGCCGGGCGCCTGCTCGACCTCGATCCGTTCGATCAGCCCGCCGTCGAGCTTGCGAAGACGCTGACGCGCGAGCGGCTTTCGCGCTAGTGTTTCCTTCGGAGATTATTTAGCGACGTGTCTAGACCCCGGATGTCCCTGCGCGGCATGGCTTCGCCGTGACGCCGGAGTGATGGTGCGAAGTAGCGCACGGCATCCCAATAATTTCCGTCATGCCAGCGGAGGCCGGCATCCAGAACATGCTTCCGCTCGGGCCGCTATCGGGACGTCGAACGCTCTGAGGCTTGTCTGGACCCTGGACGTCCTGCACAGCATGGCTTCGCCATGACGCCGAGGTGACGATAGGTTTCGCCGACGAAGGCGGAGTGCAAGCACAGATCCGACAGCGTCTAGTTGCGGCGGTTCTCGATCGAGAAGCGGATGAGATCGGACGTGCGCGGCAGATCCAGCTTTTCCTTGATGCGTCCGCAGGAGTTGGCGACAGTCTTGTAAGCAATGCCGATCGCTTCCGCGATGCCTTGTAGACTCTTGCCTTCACCCAGCATGCGCAGGATTTCGATTTCGCGATTGGTCAGCTTGCGCAGAGGGTCTTCCGCCCGCACGCTGTTCATAACCAGCTCGCCGGCCATGCTGGTGTCGAGGTAGCGCTGCCCCTCGGCGATGCGCTGCACAGCCGTCAGAAGCTCGTCGCTGCCTGCACTCTTGCAGACGTAACCGTAAGCTCCTGCCTGCAGCGCCCTGTTGGCGTAAATCGGCTCGGCGTGCATCGAGAACATCAATATGCGGATGGCCGGGTGCTCGATGCGGAGACGGCGCAGAAGCTCTAAGCCGCTCGCGCCGTCGAGATTGATGTCGAGAATGACAACGTCAGGCGCTTCCTTGCGCGCCATCACGAGCGCCTCATGGGCCGTGCCCACCTCGACGACCGTTGTATTCGGTATCGTGGAAAGAAGACGATGGACGCCTTGGCGCACGACCGCGTGATCGTCAACGACCAGTACTTTCATATTTCGCTCCCGGGTCCCAAGGATCCGCCGAATGCCGCAAAACTCTCCCTTATCGGGATCCGTACGTCCACCTCGACGCCCGGTACGTCCTTCCGATTTCCAACGCTGGCGGTGCCACCCAACGCCGTCACACGCTCACGCATTGCGACGAGGCCGAAGCCGCTGGATAGCCCGTCCGGCTTGAGGCCGCCTCCATCGTCGCGCACCAGAACGTGCACGTCGTCCGGGTTTTCGTCGGAGACTTGGACATCGATGCGTGTGGGCGAAGCGTGCTTGAACGCGTTGCTGATCGCCTCGCGGACGATGCCGTGAATGACGCCGTCCAGCTTCTGGCCGAATGTGCGGTCTGTCACAGCGACGTCGAATGACACGTCCGGATTGCGAAGCTGCCAGGACGCCACAAGGGTTTCTATCGCATTGGCGAGACCCAGCTCGAGGTGCACGGCCGGACGCAGGCGTCCAAGGATGGACCTCACATGCTTTTTCATGTGGGCCACCGCCTCGCGGATCGCGTCGGCGCGCGTGATGAGCAAAGCCTGCTCGAGACGATCGGCATCCGCTAATTGCCGGATGCTCGACGCATCGACATCGACGGCAAAAAGAAACGGGCTGACTTCGTCGTGAAGATCGCGTGCGAGATCTGCGCGCTCCTCCTCCTGCACGGTCGCCAGTTGATCGTTGAGTTGCTGGTTGCGCCGCTCCATGTCGCCAAGCCTTGCCGCCATGTCGTTAAAGCCGGTGCACAGCTTGGCAAGCTCTGTCGGACCGCTCTCGGCAACGCGGACGCCGTAATCGCCGCCGCCAAGCCGTTCGAAGGCTTCGGACAGCATCGGCAATGGCTCAAGCGCGCGCTTCACCGTGACGTAAATCAGAACGGATGCCAACGCGCAGAACCCGAAAAGGATCGCGAGTTTGAGCATGAAGTCGTCCCAGACCTCGCCAACCTCTCCGCGCTGATCGGCTTCGAGCTCGATCATGCCATACGATTTCACCCCTTCGGGGAGTGGAATGCGGATTACCTCCGGCGGGCGCGCGATCAAGTTATAGAACCACTCCGGAAGCTCCTCCGCGGGAGCGACGAAGCTCGAAATACGCGCGCCTATCGGCTCCGGCTCGACGAAGGTTGCTCGAACGTGGCGATTGCCGTCGAAGACGCGAACCAGACGCACCAGCTGAAGCCGCGGGTCCTCGTCGTGAGCGACCTCCTGGACGACCTTGCGAACGGTCTTTTCGGCGAGGTTCAGGGCGGTGCCGACTTCCGTCTCAACTTTGTTGGCGGCCTGCAGGTATGTGATCACGCCGCTCAGCACGAGGCTAAGTGCGAGCACCACCGAAATGTTGCGGATGATGGTCGCGCTGAGGGATTCGGATTTTCGCGGTCCGAACGGACTGGCCAAGGTCTTCAGATCGATCTGCTGGACCATTGCGTCATCTCGATCCGTTCCCGATCAGGCTGGGAAAAATGGGCGGAAGTCTCATCCAACTCTTCGGTGTAACAAGGTAACAATCTCCTATGTTATAAATTGTCGCAGTACGCAAGGGCCATCGGGCCATGACAGCGAAAAGCCCCGAAACTTTCGGGGCTTTTGCCTAGTGGACGGGAAGGCGTTTTGGTTACTGCTGTTCTGTCGGAACGCGGGCGGCAGGATTGGAGCCGGCCTCGGGGTCCGCAGGGTTGGCGTTATTCGGCGCCATCTGCTGGTTTTCGTTGGTATTCGGGTCAGCAGGGATGCCGGCTGGCGATTCCATTCCGCTTCCGCTCATACCAGCGCCGGCGCCGTCAGAGGCCGAGCCGGTGCCCGGAGGAGAGGTGGGCACGCGTGCGGCCGGATCAGAGCCAGCCGCGGGGTCAGCTGGGTTTCCCACGCTCGGGCCCGGCTGCTGGTTTTCATTCGTCGTCGGGTCCGAAGGGTTACCAGCGGGTGATTGAGCCAGTGCGGTGGTGGCGCCAAACGCGACGGCCAGTGCCGCAATCAAAGATGTTGTCGTGTTCGTGGACATAAATGCGTCCTTTCTACTTTTTGTTGTCGATCCTCCCGGTTGGAAACGTCACCGACCGGCGACGGTTCCGGTTCAGCATGAAGCTGCTGATTCATCATCCGAGGTCGCGCGTGGCGCGTTTCCTAAGCCGTTTTTGTTTACTGCCCTCGCCTCTGCATCTTTGAGGCGCGTGAGCATGGTGGCGATCTCGACTGGCATTTCCTGATTTTCCTCATTGTAAATTCGGCGCAGTCGAGACCGAAAAACTCTCGCTATTTCTTCTCCGAGCTCCCGCTCCATTTCTCATCTCCTTCTCGTGCGCTAACTCCTTCCTGAATGCAGGTCGTTCAACAGCGCTGCTCCCCGGCCAACCACCAGTGCCGCGAGACAGTTCCTTTCGAAAGATTGCAAGTCCGTCAGGTTGGTACCTTCCGGCAATCGGAGGGCTGGGAATGCTTCCATGTAAGGATTAACGCCGTTGCGCCCAGGCTTCGGGGAGGCTCGATTACCGCGACAAAATCGGCAGTTTGCCGCTTGATCCGAGGAACCGCCTGGGCGGCATGTCCGTTAGTCGAACATGACAGACCGCACACAAAAAACGCCACGCAAGCCGGTATTGCCAAGCCAGCCGGATGCGCCGCAACGGCCTAACAAGCCGATTGAGCCGTCCGGCGATAATGAGCATCCGATCGATGGTCCGCCTGAAGAGGTGGAGCGTCGCGATACGGATCCGCGCTCGCGGGACACGCTCTGATCGGTAACAGCCGCACGTTTTCCAAGATGGCGGTCAGCAGCCAAGGGAGGCCAAAAATGGCACGCGCAACAGCACATTCAGATCATCGCCTGATTTCCAGCGAAGACGTTGTCGGCACTGATGTTGTCGGCGCCAACGACGAAGTGATCGGCCAGATCGACCACCTTCTTCTCGAGAAAGTCTCGGGACGCGCCGCTTATGCAGTCATGAGTTTCGGTGGAATTCTTGGATTGGCCCATAGCCACTATCCGATTCCGTGGGGCGCACTCAGCTACGACACGCAAGTTGGCGGTTTCCGCACGGGCATCACGGAAGATCAGCTTCGCAATGCGCCCGAGTTCAGCGACGATTCCTGGTCAGAGGATCGCGCTTGGGAAAAGCGCACGCATGAGCACTATGGCGCACCTGCGTACTGGGGCAGGTAACTTCGTCAACAGCATAAATCCATAGCCCAAGGGCGGTAGATCAAAAGATCTACCGCCCAGCTTTTATCGCAAGTCTCAGAGGCCGAACGTGAGCAGCTCTTCTATATCCGAGTGGATCTTCATTCGCCGGGTGCTCGCCGTTCTGGCGATCGGTGCGCTCGCGGCCATTCTCTGGACGCTGTCGGATCTGCTGCTTCTCATATTCGCAGCCGTGCTCGGGGCGCTTGCCCTTCGCGCACTTATGGCGCCGCTCATGGAAGCAACAGGGCTACGCGAAATCGCGGCACTCGTCATTGTCGTCATTGTCATCATCGCGGTCGCGGCCGGTGTCGTGCTCCAGTTCGGCTCACGACTTTCGGACCAGATCGCCTACCTCGCGCAGAACACCCCCGCGGCATTGCAGAGCCTGACCGAGAGGCTCGGTATCGATCTTCAATCGCTGTCACGCGATTTCGGAGGAACAGCACTCGGAGAAATCGCCTCGCGGGCGCTCACGGTTGGCTCAAGCATCATCGAAGCGATTGCAGCATTTGTACTCGTAGGCGTCGGCGCGCTTTATATCGCAGCCTCTCCTGGTCCGTACCGGCGCGGGTTCATTACGCTCTTTCCCGAGCGCTGGCGCAGCCAGGTGACGTCCACGCTCGACGACTGCGGTTTCGCGCTCACGCGATGGCTCAAGGCACAGCTCATCGCGATGGCGATGGTCGGCGTGCTGACCGGGCTCGGCATGTGGATCGTCGGCGTGCCGTCTCCGTTGGCTTTGGGTCTCATCGCCGGCATCACCGAATTCATCCCGATCGTCGGACCTATCGTCGGCGCCATACCGGCGCTGCTGCTCGCCTCCACCATGGGGTGGGAACTGACGCTCGCGGCGCTCGCGGTCGCCGTCGTTGTGCAACAACTCGAGAACAACGTGATCATGCCGTTCATAGTTGGCCGGGTTGTCGAACTGCCAGCCGCCGTCGGCTTGTTCGCCACTGTGGCAATGGGCCTCTTATTCGGGCCATTGGGTTTGCTCCTCGGGTACCCGTTGGCCATCGTCGCGGACGTCGCCATCCGGCGTCTCTATGTGCGCGAAGCTCTTGGGAAGACGGTAGAAATTCCGGCTGAACGCGAGCGAAAGGCCGAGGGGCAGGCATAAACGACACGCTTTAGCCATCTCTCTCGGGGCCTCTCGCTAACCGCCGCGACATTTCATAGATATGCACGGCCCCAAGTGTACAGCTGCCGGGGCCCGGCAAAGCCGCTACATCACTGGTGTTCTTCGGAGCCCCCGCCAACATGGTAGACCCTGCCCCCACCGATAACCGGCCTGAAACTCTCTCAGGACCGCAGGCAGCGGCCGCGTGGCTCTCTGGCCTCGCCGAGCGGATCCTCGAGCCGAGACTGCTTGGCCCCCTGATCGGCGCGGTGATGGCTGCGCTGGCCACCTTCGTCATTCACGAGATCAGCGGGCAGATCCATCTCGACGACATCACGGCGGCGATCGCTTCGACGTCTTCGAACGCGATATGGCTCGCGCTCTTCTTCACGGCTGTTAGCTTCGCGGCGATGGCGCTTTATGACGTCATGGCGGTTCGCGGCGTTGCTCCGGGACGGGTATCGCCCGGACTTGCGGCATTCGCGGGGCTAGTGGGCTACGGTATCTCGAACGCGATCGGTTTCCACGTCCTCGTCGGCGGCACGGTGCGCTACCGGATCTACCAGGAAGCGGGACTCGATGCCGCCGAGGTTGGCCGCATCGTCGGCATCACCGCGCTCACGTTCGCCGCCGGCCTGCTCACGATCATCTGCATCGGTATTCTGGCAGACCCCAACGGCTTGCCGTTCCTCCGGCTTCTCTCTCCGGCCGACGACCGCATCCTTGCTGTGGTCATCCTCGTGGCGATGGCCACTGCCATCTTCTGGCTCTCAGGCGGCCGGCGTGAAATCAACGTGCTGCGCTGGCGCTTCCCGTTGCCCACCGCGCGCAACGCACTCACGCAGATCGTGATCGGCGCGATCGACATCGGCGCTGCCGCGGCGGCGCTCTACGTGCTGTTGCCTCAAGACGTGGCGCCTGGGTTCGCGGTGTTCCTCGTGCTTTTCGTCGCCGCGATCTCGGCCGGCATCGTGAGCCACGCGCCGGGCGGCCTCGGCGTCGTGGAGGCTACTTTACTACTCGGCCTTGGCGCGGGAACGCGGCCCGACGTGCTCGCTGCGCTCGTCGTGTTTCGCGTCATCTATTATTTCATTCCGTTGGTGCTCGCGGCAGCATCGCTGCTTGCGTTTGAAATCAAACGTGCGCGAGCGCGGGCCGTGGCGCGCGGGCGTACGTTCACACTCGCACGGCGCCTCGTTCCGCCCATCGCATCCACCCTGGTGTTCATCGGCGGAGTCGTACTCCTCCTCTCCGGCAACACACCGGCTGTCGGCGACCGCACGACCTCATTGAGCGATTTTCTACCGCTTCCTTTCGCCGAAGCTTCTCACTTGCTCGCCAGCCTCGTCGGCCTTCTGCTGATCATCGTGGCACGCGGCCTCAACCGGCGCATCGCCTCGGCCCGCATCATTGCCATCGTGCTGCTGCTGGCTGGCGCGGGCTTCTCGCTTCTCAAGGGTCTTGATTGGGAAGAAGCCACTGTTCTTTCCGTGGTTGCGGCCGTTCTCTATTTCAACAGCAGCGCCTTCTACCGCAAGGGCGATTGGCGGTCTTTCCGACCGAACCGGACTTGGCTCGCACTCATGGGCGTCGTGCTCGTGTGTCTGACGTTGATCGGGTTCCTCGCTTTCCGACACGTGGAATATCAGTCCGAACTCTGGTGGCAGTTCGCGTGGGATGGAGATGCGCCACGCTTTTTGCGCGCTACACTCGCGCTTACCATCCTTGCCGGTGCCATCGCCGTCGATGCACTGATCCATCATCCCCACGCCCCTCCTCGGGGTCGTGTGCAGATCCCGCAGGCTGTGCGCCGTATCCTCGAAACAACGTCGGGCACGACCCCGAACGTGGCGTTGCACGGCGACAAATCCTTCCTCGTTTCGCCGGACGAAAAAGCCTTCGTCATGTTCGGGGTTGCAGGACGAAGCTGGGTCGCTCTCGGAGATCCGGTGGGCGAGAATGCGGCGGCTCGCGCACTCGTCTGGCAATTCGCGGAAGAAGCCGACCGGGCGGGTGCGAGAGCCGTGTTCTATTCGGTGACGCCCGATCGCCTTCCGCTCTATCTCGATCTCGGGCTCGCGCTGCTCAAGACCGGCGAGATCGCGCGCGTGGACCTCAGCACGTTCTCGCTCGAAGGCCCGGCGCGGCACGACTTCCGATACGGCCAGAAGCGTGCGACGCGGGAGGGTTTGGAATTCTCCATCCTACCGAAGGAGGCCGTGCCGCAGGCCCTCAAGCAACTGAAAGCCGTTTCCGACGCCTGGCTCGCAACCAAGAGCGGCGGGGAGAAAGGCTTCTCGCTGGGCCGGTTCGATGACGCGTACATCTCGGAATTCGACTGCGCGGTTCTCAAGAAGGACGGCAGGATCGTCGCGTTCGCGAACCTCTGGCGCAGCGGTGACAAAAACGAGATCTCAATCGATCTCATGCGCTATATGCCCGGCGTGTCGAAAGTGATCATGGATGCGCTGTTTGCGCACCTGCTGCTCTATGGCAAGGCCGAGGGCTACAGCTGGTTCAACCTCGGCGCAGCGCCGCTCGCGGGTCTCGCCGATCACCCCCTCGCCTCGACGTGGAACCGCGTCGGAACTTTCATCTACCGGCGCGGGGACGAGTTCTACAATTTCGAGGGCCTGCGCGCCTTCAAGCAGAAGTTCGATCCCGTCTGGACGCCTCAGTACATTGCGAGTCCGGGGGGCATGGCGATGCCGCAGGTTCTGCTCGACATCACTCAGCTCGTTTCCGGTAGCCCTCTTGGATTCCTGAAAAGATGATACGCTCCACGATTGCACTCGTAGCCGCCATTTGCCTTACCGCATCTCCGCTGCGTGCCGATCCGCCTACTCCCACGAACACGACAACCGTTTCGGCAGGCCTGCTCGATTCCATTCCGATCACACAACCGACCGTATCGCCGCCTAAGGCTATGGTGATCTATCTTTCGGACCGGAGCGGGTGGCAGCCGACAGATGACGCGATCGTCTCTGCTCTCAAAGCGAGTGGCGCGGTCGTGCTTTCCGTGAATTTCGCGACCTATGCCGATAAGCTCGACAAGGACGATGGCGATTGCGCCGACGTCGTAGGCGACATCGTCGACGCGGCGCAGAACGCACAACGTCAGCTTGGCATCCAGACCTATCTGCCGCCGATCGTGGTGGGAACGGGCGAGGCCGCAACGCTCGCCTACGCGGCGCTTTCCACCGCGCCGGCGAACACGCTCGGTGGCGTCGTGGGCGCGGGCTTCACAAACCGGCTCAGCCTCAAGAAGGCAGTTTGTGAAGCGACAAAGCCAGTCAAAACTGCCGACGGACAAGCTTACTCGTATGGCTTCGACGATAAGCTGCCGGGCACCGCGACTTTACTTGTCGGAAGAGAGCTCTTCAAAACCATCGACAAAGCAGCCGATCCCAGCGGTGACAAAGTGAGCGTCGAGGAACTCGAGATCGAGTCCATCCCGAGCCAGGTTGCGCACGAAGTGGCTGATCTCGCGAGTGTGGCGCGTCCATTCGGCGACCTCCCAGCCGTGGACATTCCAGCCAGCACGACGCCGCGCGCACTCTGCATCCTGATCTCGGGCGACGGCGGCTGGCGCGATCTCGACAAAACGATCGGAGAATGGCTCGCGACGCAGGGCGTGCATGTGGTGGGGCTCGACGCGCTGCATTACTTCTGGGCGAAGAAGACGCCGGAAGCGCTCGCGAAAGACATCGCATTTCTCGCCGACGCAGCCGACGCCAACGATAACCTTCCGCTGATGCTCGTCGGCTATTCGTTCGGCGCGGATACGATCCCGTTCGCCTATCCGCTGCTGCCGAAGGCACTGCAGGACCGGACACGCGTGATCGGTCTGCTGGCTCCGGGGCCGTCGACGTCGTTTCAAATCACTATCGGTGGCTGGCTCGGCATCAACGATACGGGCTACGACGTGACGCCAGCCATCGCGAAGCTGCCTCCAGACCGTGTGATGTGTGTTTACGGATCGGAGGACGATGAGAGCGCCTGCGCTGACCGGTCCGTAAGCAAGACAACGATCGTGAAGACCACAGGCGGGCACCATTTCGATGGCGATTACATAGGTATTGCAAAGCGTTTTCTGGAGCGCGTCGGCTCGCGGTGAGGGGCGCCGGCGGGAACTTTATGACGCGCGACGCGTCTTACCGCTGATTGCTTGCCGCAGCCCTTAACGGCCCGGATCGGGCAGGAGCTCGCATCCATGAACATCTTGCCGTTTGCTCTCGCTACGCTCGCAGCGCTCGCTGTTGCGGCATGCAGTGAAGAATCTTCACAGCCGCTCTCCGCCACCACTGGTCCCAATCCCACGCTCGCGAAACCTAAATCGCAATTCATACCCACTGTGCACATCGCTCCCGTGACAGGTTGGCCGGAAGGTGGCAAGCCCGTCACGGCGGATGGTCTCTTGGTTACGGCGTTCGCTGGCGGGCTCGATCATCCCCGTTGGCTTTTCACGCTGCCGAACGGCGACGTGCTCGTTGCCGAAAGCAACAAACCGGAAGGCTCCGGAGGGCGAAGCGGCATCGCCGGCTGGGTTATGCGTACAGTCATGCAGCGGGCAGGCGCGGGCGTGCCGAGTGCGAACCGCATCACGCTTCTGCGCGACGCGAATGGTGATGGCGTCGCTGAGACCAGAAGCGTGTTTCTCTCCGATCTGCATTCGCCTTTCGGCATGGCGCTCGTCGAATCGAATTTCTACGTCGCGAACACGGATGCGATCCTGCGTTTTCCTTACACCGAAGGCGCAACCGAGATCCGCGAGCCGGGAACGAAAGTCGCGGATCTGCCTGCGCTTCCGTTCAATCACCACTGGACGAAGAACATCATCGCGTCCGCTGACGGCACGAAGCTCTACGCGACCGTTGGCTCCAACAGCAACGTTGCCGAAAACGGCATGGATGCCGAGAAAAACCGCGCCGCTATCCTGGAGGTCGATATCGCGAGCGGGGCGACACGGCTTTTCGCATCGGGATTGCGCAATCCGAACGGCATGGATTGGGAACCGACGACCGGCGCGCTCTGGACCGTCGTCAACGAACGCGACGAGATCGGCAACGACCTCGTGCCGGACTATCTGACGTCCGTGCGCGAAGGCGGTTTCTATGGATGGCCCTACAGCTACTTCGGGCCGCACGTCGACACGCGCGTCGAGCCCCAGAAGCCCGATCTCGTCGGTAAAGCGATCGTACCTGACTACGCGCTCGGCGCGCATACGGCCGCACTGGGTCTGACCTTCTCGCGTGGGACGCTGCTTCCCGAAAAGTACCGGCAAGGCGCCTTCATCGGACTGCACGGTTCGTGGAACCGCAAACCGCCTTCCGGTTACGAAGTGATCTTCGTGCCGTTTCGCGATGGCAAGCCCGACGGGCAGCCGGTGCCTGTGCTGACGGGCTTCCTCAACGGCAAGGGCGAGGCGCAAGGACGGCCCGTTGGAGTCGCATTCGATGGAACGGGCGCGCTGTTGGTTGCGGATGACGTGGGGAACATCGTCTGGCGCGTAGCACCGGCGAGCCCGCAGAGCGCCGCGGTTCAGAGTGCGCCCCGCTAGGCGTCAAATAGCGGCGTCGCGCGCCTTTTTGAGGTAAGCCTCGGCAGCGGCCGCGTCCTCCCATCCCACGATGCGGACGTCCTTGTCGGTAAACAGCGTCGCATTGAGGAAGAAGGTTTCGAGTTCGGCCTTCACGCGGTCGCTGATCTCAGTGCCGACTTCCAGAACGTTTCCCCCTTCCCACGAGGGAGCGAGAATAACACGAGGGTTGCCGACGCGACCCCTCGAACTCTGCTGATCCATCCGAACCAGAGCCAGGCAACGGCACGGCAGCACGCCTCCCGGAAATGTCGTGGCGCTATGCAGACAAAGCGCGTCGACCGGATCACCATCCTCGCTCAGTGTGCCCGGCACAAAACCCCAATCGAACGGATACGCGATGCCAGCCGCCAGGCTGCGGGAGACAGTGAAGACGCCTCGTTTTTCGTCCAGCTTGAACTTGATCGTCGAGCCGCGCGGCGTCTCGACGACCATTTGCACCCGTCCCTTTTTGTCCCAGGGTTCAAGCTTGGAGAAGTCCGACATCTTCGCTCCGTCGTTTGGGTTCGTTCACTTTAGCGCAGAGGCGCGTATCCCTGATGTCGGGACATCAACAAACCGGACGATCTTTTTAAATTGGCTAATTGGAGACTGGAGCGGGCGAAGGGAATCGAACCCTCGACATACAGCTTGGGAAGCTACCGTTCTACCACTGAACTACACCCGCGATCCCGTGGAGTATCGGCTTTTTAGCGTAAACGGCCGCTCCGTCAAATGGGCAAATTCCAAAGACGGAAGCTGCGCTCGGCCGACAATATTCGGCGCACCTAGGAACTTGGCGTTCCATGTGGTGTTGGACCCAGGTATTTCCGAGTTCGCGAGTATGTCCCATGCATGAAATCATATACCTGATAGGGCTTATCGTCGTGGTGATGTTCGTCTTAGGCGCACTCGGTTTGCGTTGAGGAGAACAGACATGGCAGAGACCACTTCCGACGTGCGTGTTAGCTATGTGGAGTGGGGCCCGATCTTCGCGGGAGCCGTCGCCGCATCTGCTATTTCCTTCGTCCTATTCACTGCTGGCAGTGCGATAGGACTTTCTCTTGTCTCGCCTTATCCGAGCCGATCGTACGGCTCCTGGGCGGCGACACTCGCAGCCTTCTGGGCGATGTTCGTTCCCATCCTCTCGTTGTTGATTGGCGGCTACATCGCAGGCCGCATGCGTGCCGCGTGGAGTGCGAGCGCGGAGGAAGTAGAATTTCGCGACGGCATTCACGGGCTTCTCGTCTGGGCAACCTCCATCCTCATCGGTGGTGCGCTGGCCTTCCTGGCAGCAATGAGCGCTGCGCAAGTCGGCGGCGAGATCGGCAGAGCGGCCATTTCCGACCGCGGTGCCCTGGTTGCATCTTCGGTAGATACGCTTCTACGCCCGGCTCCGGCAATCGCGGGGGCACCCGCGTCTCCTGAAATTTCGGCGGATGCGCGAGAAGAGATCGCACGTGTCTTGATCGCATCGACTGCAGACGGCTCGCTCGATGCCGCCGATAAGGACTATCTGGCTCAAGTCGTGGCGAGCCGCTCCGGTGTTACCCCCGAGGTTGCGCAAAAGCGTGTCGACGACGCTTACGCGAAAGCGCTTGAAACAGTCGATTCAGCGAGGAAGGCCGCGGTGGCAGCCGGTCTTGCGACGGCGACGGCGCTTCTCTTGGGCCTCGCGGCCGCGTGGTATGCCTCGCAACGCGGTGGTCATCACCGGGATCAAAATATACCCGCTCGCTTTACGTTTTTGGTCATGCGCCGACGCGCTTAGGATGGAGGTCAGACAATGCTTCGAGACATTGCGTTGTGGTTGCTGGGCGTGCCGATTATTGCGATCATCGCCATGCATCTCCTCGGCATCCTGAACTGATCGACGCCAGCGTCCGGTCATCCGGAATCTGCTGCAGGAAAGGGCGGTCTCTGGCTGCCCTTTTATTATGGATGAACCAACAGCGTGTGCGCTCGATCATCAGGCTTCAATCCGTCGCGGACGCGTTGTCGCAACGAGTGTCAGGAAGCAGCAGATATTTTCCGTAGACTTATCATCATCACATCCGCGTGACGCGATTGTGCACTCGCGCGGCGGGAACCTCCTCTCTGCCTCGTCATTAATCTCCCACAGCCGCAGGAACACGCGGCGACAATAAGGAGGAAAGAAATGAAACTCTCCAAAACCCTTCTGATGAGTGGCGCTGCTATCGCGGTGCTGGCGGCACCGGCGATCGCTGAAGATCGTTCGACCATGAAGCAGAAGGAACAGTATCTCTATCAGCAGAGCCAGGATAACGGCTTGAATGCTGATCAGAACGCGATTGGCGCCACGAAGCCGGGTTCAGGCCCAGGCGTGCAGGGCGCTCCAGACACACGAACGGGTCCGGCAACGCATTCACAGAATAAGGATGGAAGCGCTTCGAGCGGTGCATCCTCCGGTGACAGCGGAACAGGCACGATGAACAACGCGGGCGACGCCGCCACGCAGCCGAGCCAGGATTCGAGCGGCGTGCAGGGCTTCCCTGACACGCGCACCGGACCGTCGACCAGATCTCCGGACGACGCTAGTGGCGGTGCCAGCGGCTCGGGCCAGTAAGTAAGCTCGCGAGTAACTATAAGTTGGCTTTCAGGGCGCTGGCGCGAGCCGGCGCCCTTCCTTTTTGCAAACCGGGGTAGTCCAACGCGCGTTCATTGCCGTATTGCAATCCCCTGCTCTAAGGGGCATCACCTCGCTTCGACTGGTTCACCGCTTCCTGAGGATCTATCGCGAATGACGGACACCAACATCGTCGTGCCTGCCGAGTGGGCTGACCAGACAGCAATCTGGACGGCATGGCCTGCCGACGCCTCCGAGTGGAACGACGATCTCGCGTCACCGCGCGCCGATGTCGCCAAGCTCGTGGCGACACTGGCGGAGACGAACCGGGTCTGCGTGCTCGTCAACGGAGACGAGGCGGCGACCTCGGCGTTGGCAGCGCTCGGCAGCGCGGCTGAACTCGTGTCCGCCAAGTACGGAGACATCTGGCTGCGCGACACGGGGCCTATCTTCGCCTATCGCGGCGGGAAGAAGGTTGCGCTGCGCTTCCAGACCAACAGCTGGGGCGGCAAGTACGATCTGCCTGATGACGCCACGGTCGGCGACCGCGTGGCGGAGCTTGCGGCTGCGGAAATTCTCCGCTTCGACTTTGTGCTGGAAGGCGGCGCGGTCGATCATGACGGCGAAGGCACTATCCTTGCCACCAAGCAGACACTGCTCAATCCCAACCGCAACGGCTGGTCCGCCGCACAGGCAGAAGCGGCCTTGGCAAGGTTTGGCACGAAGAAAGTGATCTGGGTGGATGAAGGCCTCGTCGGCGATCACACCGACGGCCACATCGACAACATCGCGCGCTTCGTGGCGCCGGGACGTGTCGTTTGTCAGGCGCCAGCAGGAAAGGACGATCCGAACGCCGCAATTCTGGACGCCATCGCGAACCGGCTTGCAGATGCGACGGACGCAGCCGGCAGGAAGCTCGACGTCATCCGCATTCCAGGCGCGGGCCTCTATCACAACACGCTCGGCGGCGTTTCGCCGGCATCTCATATGAACTTCATCATCGGTAACGGCATCGTCGTGGTGCCCGTGTATGGGACGTCGACACAGGACGCGGCGCTCGGTGCGCTCAGCGAAGTGTTTCCGGGCCGCAAGGTCGTGGGCGTATCTTCGCGCGGGCTGCTCGGCGCGGGAGAAGCCGGCGGCGGTTCGTTCCATTGCATCACGCAACAGGAGCCGCGCGACCTCGTGGTCGGCGCATGAGCAAAGAGACGACGAAAGGGCGCGGCATGAAACATCGGACGATCACGGTCGCGGCGATCCAGACGGCGTACGGCCCGGACATAGACGAGAACATCGAGAAAACAGAAGCGTTCGTCCGTGAAGCGGCCGAGCGCGGCGCCGATATCGTGCTCCCGAGCGAGCTGTTTCAAGGCATCTATTTCTGCACCAAGCAGGATCCGAAATGGTTCGAGACGGCTCACCCGGTCGATGAGCACCCGTGCGTGAAGAAGCTCGCGAAGCTCGCCAAGAAGCTCGAAATCGTGATCCCGATCTCGTTCTTCGAGAAGGATGGGCCTCGCTATTACAACAGCATCGCGATCGCGGACGCTGACGGCGACATCATGGGCGTTTATCGCAAGAGCCACATTCCGGACGGCCCCGGCTATCAGGAGAAGTACTACTTCCGTCCGGGCGACACCGGCTTCAAGACGTGGAAGACCAAGCGCGGGCACATCGGCGTCGGCATCTGCTGGGACCAGTGGTATCCAGAGACGGCGCGAGCGATGGCTGTCGCCGGTGCGGAAGTTCTGTTCTTCCCGACGGCGATCGGTTCCGAACCTTATGACTCGGCGCTCGATACGCACCTGCAGTGGCAGCGCGCCATGCAGGGACATGCTGTTTCGAACGCGGTGCCGGTGGTTGCCGCGAACCGCATCGGCCTTGAGGACAACGAGGGCGTCAAGCAGCAGTTCTATGGGCATTCGTTCATTTCGGATCATCGCGGCGAGCTCGTGGAGAGCTTCGAGCGCGACGACGAAGGCGTGCTCGTGCACACGTTCGACCTGACAATGATCGAGAGCTATCGCGCGGACTGGGGCTTCTTCCGCGACCGCCGCACGGATCTCTACGCGAAGAGCATCATCTGAACATTGAGGGCACATCGCGCGAACGTGCGGCGCGTATGTAGAGGCGCGTCTGGATCCCGGCCTGAAGCCGGGATGACGGTGAGTTTGCAACTGCGGTTGGAGTACGGAAACCGCCGGCCTCATGGCGAAGCCATGCTCTGTGTGAGCGGCCGGCGCGATGGAAATCGAAGGTCGATATGAAGCGAAAAGTCGACTGCTGACAGCGGGCTTGATGTGGCCCTATCCGTCGAACGAGCTGGCTGAAGGCCTCACAGCCAGCTCGCCCTCTTAAACTCGAACGTCACTCCCGTTCCGCCGTCCCCTGCGCAAAGGACGAGGAACCCTCATTATCTTTTTTATTCGGCAGGCGGTGGTGCGGTCGTGGCTCCGGCTGCACCGTTCAATGCGGCGATGGCCTCAGGTGCGACTTCCGGTTCGTGCTTGTCGTCAGCGGCTTCTGCCGCTTCCGGTGCTGCTTCCTCTGCAGGAGCTTCTGCAGCGGGTGCTTCTTCTGCGGCAGCCTCGGCTACGGGGGCTTCCTCGGCGGCCGGAGCGGCCTCCTCAGTTACCGTAGCCTCGGCTGCTTCTGCTGCGGGCGGGGCTTCCTCTGCCACGGCTTCTTCAACCGGTGCGGCTTCGGCTGGAGCTTCAGCAGACACTTCCGCCTCAGACGCGGTCTCGGCCGCGGCTTCCGCAGCAGGGGCCTCCTCGGAGACTTCCGAAGCTGCCTCTACGGCAGCGACAGGTGCTTCTGCTTCTTCCGTTGCTTCGACCGGCTGATCGCTCGCCGCTTCGACAGGTGCTTCCTCGGCTGCAGCTTCGACAGCTGCTTCCGCTTCGGCGACAGGCGCTTCCGCTTCGGGAGCTGCTTCTTCAGCGATGGCCGGTTCCTCGGCAACCGCTTCCGATGCCGCCTCGGCTACGACCTCTTCTGCAGCGGCTTCTTCCGCGACAGGTTCGGCTGCGGGTTCGGATGCTGCGGCGAGCACAGGTTCGGCCAGCGCCGTTCCGCAGTCACTCACGGCATCCAGATTGGTCGTCTCTGCAACAGCAGCGACTGCCGGTGCGAAGGGTGGACCTTCGATGTACTCCTTCATTTGGTTTGCAAGCGGCATGATAGAGTCGGCCTTACAGCCGAGCTCCATCGCCATCCGCAAGCAGGCAAATCTCTGCTCTTGGAGGTTCATGAGAACTCCATTTTTGGGGGTTTGCGATGTCAGGCGTGTTGCTTGGTGCGATGCAAACAACACAAGTATCATACTGCTTCGTTTAACTTGCGGCTACCCAGGAAAGACTTGGACACAACAATATTTCAAAGTAAAATCAGAACACTAACGCAAACATCAAATCGAGCGCGCGATTCGTCACTTGAGCGGTTTGCGTAAAGCGACGTGTGAAGACAGCACCGTTTTTCATCTCAGATTCCGCTCACTTAGGGGGACGCTGCTCGCGCGGTTTTGATGCCAGCGTTTGCACGGGTCTGATGCGCCCTCAGGAACGATTCCCCCTCCCCTCTGCCACCTCTTCCTGTTCACGCGCGATGGCGTGTCGTGCAGACATTTCCGCTCGCCTGAAGCCCTCGCCCTGGAGACGCCAACATGACCCGCCGCCTTCTGGTCCTTGCCGCCGCCCTCGTTGCGACCACGTCTGTTCACGCGCGTTCGCTCGCCTACGAGGACAACAAGCTCAACTTCAAGAACTGCAAGGGCGAGGACGTCACTGCCCGCTGGCGGACAGAAGGGATCACGCTGAGCCAAGCCGGCAAGTCGCCGGATGCTCCTGGCTCCGCCGTCGAGTTCCAGACCTGGGACGGGGCGTGCGCGTCATTTGGATGGGACGGCGCAAACGCGCAGTTCGAGGTGAAGCACGGCGACGCGGCCAGCCGCAGCAACATGGTTCACTTCGTGGCCTGGGATGGTTCCCTTTGGGCCGCCACCCGCACCGGAGCCGGTTTCTACATGGCGCGGATCGCCGATAAAGGCGACCCGGATCCCAAGCGCCACTTCAAGGCCGCCGCGGACCGCGTGACCAAGAGCAATTTCATGCAAATTCCGGCGGCGGACATCCTGGCCGAGGAACTCTCCAAGAGCGGCGGCTGACACGCCAAACTGCTCAACAGGCAGCGGTTTATCCTCTTAACTGCGTTGCAGGTGCGGCGCGGAAGGGAGCGGTAAACCGCGCCAATCGGTATCTCGCCTGACACCGCCCGGCTGTGCTAGGAAGCCCCTCTTTCATCGATTGGCCCGCCAAGCACTCATGTCGCAGACCGCCGCCACAGCCGAAAACGGCCTCGCCCGCCCCGAGTGGACGCGGGCGCGCCGGATCGTGGTCAAGATCGGCTCTGCGCTTCTCGCCGAGCGGGATACCGGCGCGCTCAAGCGCGAGTGGCTCGCCTCCCTCGTCGAGGACGTGGCGGAACTCGTGCGTCAGGGCCGCGAGGTCGTGCTGGTCTCTTCGGGCTCCATCGCGCTCGGCCGCCATGCGCTCGGCTTGCCCAAAGGAGCGCTCGAGCTTCCGCAGTCGCAAGCGGCGGCGGCCGTCGGGCAGATCAGCCTCGCGCATGCGTATCAAGAGCTCGGCGCCAAATCCGGGCTGACGGTGGCGCAGATCCTTCTGACGCTCGGCGATACGGAACAGCGCCGCCGCTATCTCAACGCGCGTCATACGATCGAGACGCTGCTCTCGCTCAAGGCCATTCCCGTCGTCAACGAGAACGACACGGTGGCGACAGCAGAGATCAAGTACGGCGACAACGATCGCCTGTCCGCGCGCGTCGCGGGCATGGTGTCCGCCGACTGCCTCGTTCTGCTCTCGGACGTCGACGGGCTTTACACGGCGCCGCCGCATCTGGATGCCAATGCCAAGCACGTTCCGGTCGTGACCGAGATCACCTCCGAGATCGAGGCCATGGCGGGCGACGCGGGCACCGAGCTTTCCAAAGGCGGCATGAAGACCAAGATCGAAGCCGGCCGCATTGCGCTCGGCGCGGGAACGAACATGGTCATCACCACGGGCAAGGTGCTGCACCCGCTGCGCGCCATCTCCGAAGGCTCGAAGGTGACGTGGTTCCTCGCCAAGCAGGATCCGGTCACGGCCAAGAAGCGCTGGATCTCCGGCCAACTGGAGCAGCGCGGCTCGGTCTTCGTGGATGCGGGCGCGGAAAAAGCGCTCGCGGCTGGCAAAAGCCTTCTGGTTGCGGGCGTAACACGGGTCGAAGGCGCGTTCGAGCGCGGCGATGCCGTCATCATCCGGAGCGCCGACGGGCGCGAGCTGGGCCGCGGCCTCTGCGCCTATACGCGCGAAGACGCCGAGCGCATCCTGGGACGCAAGTCTTCCGAGATCGCCGAAATCCTGGGCTTCGAGAGCGGACCAGAGCTCATCCACCGGGATGACATGGCGCTGGCCCGCAACGGCCGCGCCTGATCGGCGCTGCGCCGTCATCCAAGCTCACCCGTCAGCCGTATTGGCTGGAGAATTCGCGCTCAGCACATTAAAGATCCTGCCATGCAAAAGGTCTCGGACAGCACCCGATCCACCGCCGCGCTGATGAGCGGCATCGGCATTGCCGCGCGGGAAGCCGCGCGTGCGCTGGCGCTCGCCCCGCGTGAAGCGAAGGATAACGCGCTCAAGATTTCCGCCGAGGCGATCCGGCGCGACACCGCGAAGATCCTCGAAGCCAATGCGAAGGACGTCGAGGCCGCGAAGGCGGCCGGACGCATCGCGTCGTACGTCGACCGGCTTGAACTCAATCCGAAGCGCATCGAGGGCATCGCAAAGGGCCTCGAAGAGGTCGCCGGCCTTCAAGACCCCGTGGGAGATGTGCTCGCCGACTGGACACGGCCGAACGGGCTTCGCATCCAGCGCGTTCGCGTGCCGATCGGTGTCATCGGCATCATCTACGAAAGCCGCCCCAACGTGACCGCGGATGCAGGCGCGCTCAGCCTCAAGTCCGGCAATGCGGCGATCCTGCGCGGCGGGTCAGACAGCCATTGTTCGAGCCTCGCCATTCACGCCTGCCTCGCGGAGGGGCTGCGTGCTGCGGGGTTGCCCGAGGCTTCGATCCAGTATGTCGAGACGACGGACCGCGATGCCGTAGGTTTCATGCTCTCCGGCCTCGACGGCGCGATCGATGTCATTGTGCCGCGCGGCGGCCGCAGCCTCGTCGAGCGCGTGCAGACGGAAGCCCGCGTGCCGGTGTTCGCGCATCTCGACGGCATCAATCACACCTACGTCGATGCAAGAGCAGATCTCGAGATGGCGAAGACCGTCGTAGTCAATGCCAAGATGCGGCGCGTCGGCGTCTGCGGAGCGACCGAGTGCCTGCTCGTGGATAGCAACGCGCCTTCGACGTTCATGCCGGCGCTCGTCGGTGCCTTGATCGAAGCGGGCGCGGAGGTGCGCGGCGACGCTGCGGCGCAAGCGGCGGGATCACGTGTCAAAGCTGCTACTCCCGACGACTACGGACACGAGTTTCTCGACGCGATCATCGCTGTGAAGACGGTGGACGGCGTTGGCGAAGCCATTGAGCACATCGCCCGGTTCGGGTCGAAGCATACGGACGCGATCATCACCAACGACGAAGCCACGGCGCAGCGGTTCCTCGCGGAAGTGGACAGCGCCATCGTGCTCTGGAATGCGTCAACGCAGTTCGCGGACGGCGGCGAATTCGGTTTCGGCGCCGAGATCGGCATCGCCACCGGCAAGATGCATGCGCGCGGACCCGTCGGCGTCGAGCAGCTCACGACTTTTAAGTATCTCGTGCGCGGTACAGGCCAAACCCGCCCTGTCTAGAGCGGATCGGAGCTAAAGGGTCCGAAGCGATCATGGTTTGTCTTTTACGAGACCGATGATTCACGCTTCGGACTGATAGGGTCCGAAGCGATCATGGTCTATTGCAGTGCACCGCGCATGGCAGCCATGCCGCAGAGTGTTTCAAGTTGCATCCACGCGAGGCCTGCCCAACATTTGAGCACCTTCCGCACCAGCCTCACCGCCGGTCTGCCGAAGGGCGAAGGTTGGGAGTTTCGAGAAATGGCGCTCGCGACACGGCTGACGGAACGGCTGCGCATCACTCACCCCATCATTTCCGCGCCGATGGCATTTGCTGCGGGAGGGCGTCTCGCATCCGCGGTTTCGGCGGCGGGTGGGCTCGGCCTCATCGGTGGCGGCTACGGCGATGCGGAATGGCTGACGCGCGAGTTCGAGGCGCGCGGCAATCAGCCCGTCGGCTGCGGGTTCATCACATGGTCGCTGCGTAAGACCCCGGAGTTGCTGGATCTCGCGCTCGCGCACGAACCCGAGGCGATCTTTCTCTCGTTCGACAATCCGGAACCGTTCGCGCAGCGCGTCAAGGATGCCGACGTCACGCTGATCTGCCAGGTGCAGACGAGGCGCGACGCGGAGCACGCCGTCGATTGCGGCGCCGACGTCATTGTCGCGCAGGGTTCGGAGGCTGGAGGGCATGGCGAGAAACGCGGCACCCTCACGCTCGTGCCGGAAATCGTCGATCTCGTCGCTGCCAAGTCTCCCGATACGCTTGTGTGCGCGGCGGGCGGCATCGGCGACGGACGCGGGCTCGCCGCGGCGCTGATGCTCGGGGCCGATGGCGTCCTCATGGGCTCGCGGCTTTGGGCTTCGCAGGAGGCGAACGTCAGCTCGGGCATGCATGCGGCGGCGTTAAACGCGACGGGTGACGAAACGATCCGCTCGCAGGTCATGGATCTGGCGCGGAAGCTCGACTGGCCACCGCGCTATACGGCCCGCGTGCTGCGCAACCGCTACATCGAACGCTGGCACGGGCGCGAAGCGGAACTGTTTGCGGTCGCCGACGAAGAGGCCGCGAAGTACAGAGCCGCGTGGGCCGCTGGCGACGCCGACAACAGCAACACCTTCGTCGGCGAGGTTGTCGGGCTCATTCGTGAGGTCGAGCCCGTCGGGAAGCTGATCGCGGGCATCGTGGCCGACGCAGAGACGTTGCTCGCGAACGGCTCCCGCTTCGTACGGCCCGCTTCCTGACGCGAAGCACACAGCACGTTCATACAAGCGTGCTGCCTCGAGAGTGCGATATCCACGCGACCCATAAGAAAGAAAACCGGGTCGACGGAGGGGGATCGCGCATGAGTGCCACAGAAGGGCCGGGCAACGGCATACCGTTGTGGATCGTCGGCTGGTTCGTCCTCGATGCCGTCCTGGCCCTGACCCCACCTCTACATTGGGTCGCGACTGGAGACACCAGGGTTCTCGGCGTGCCCGCAGCCATCTTCTACTTCGTTGCCGCAGCGTTGTTCATCTGCGCGAGCCTGATCGCAGCTTACCTCGCCGAAGCTGCCGCAGGGAGCTCCGAGCAATGATCATCACCTTTGGCGCTTTGGCCGTATTCTTCCTCGCGATCGTCTTCATTCTGACGGTGAGCTGGATCAAGGACCGGACCTTCTCCGACTACGCCGTGGGCGGGCGCTCGTTCGATGCGCGCTTCCAAGCCATGTCGTTCCTCAACACTTACTTTCCCGGGGCCGTTATCACGGCCTTCGGCGGCATGGCTGCAAGCGTGGGCGCGTTGTCGTTCTACTTCGTGACCTACACCATGCTGACCGTCGTGCTGATGTATCTGATGGCGAAGCCTGTCTGGGTGTGGGGCAAGGCATTCGATCTCAGAACGCAATCCGACCTGCTCGCGCTGCGTTTCGGCTCGCGGCATATCCGGCCCATCAGCGCCGTTCTCGGCATCGTTTCCGGTTTGCCCTGGCTGATCATGGGAATGCTGTCGCTCGGCTTCCTGTTTCAACACCTCTCGCTCCACGCGCTCTCGTTCGAGCAAGCGGTCATCATCGGAGTCGCGGTCATTGCATTCCGGCAGATCTGGACGGTGTGGATGGGCATGCGCGGCGTGGTTATCTCCGACATGGCACAAGGGCTGATCGCCTACGTCGGTGGCACCGTCCTTCTGGTCGGCATGATCGCGTGGATGATGACTGCGAAGGGCATTACGTTCGATACGCTCGATCCCAAGATGCTTGCCATCCCCGGCATCGGCTCCGTCGAAGGACCGCTGTTCGTCTTTAGCCTGATCCTCACGGGCACGATCGGCGGATGGTGCTGGCCGGCGATCTTCGTGCGCCTCTACACGGCTGACGGCGTGCGGAGCCTCAAGAAGTCCGCGGCGCTCGCGGTTCCCTTGGCGCTCGTCTTTGCGAGTGCGCTGCTTGTCTTCGGAATGCTGGGCTCGCAGATCCCCGGTGTGGCCGAGCGACCCGACGAGGTGATTTTCATCGTCAGCCGAGAGGCGGGCGGGTTGTGGCTTCTCGCGCTCGCCGGCGTCGTCGTCATGGCCGCCTCCATGGGCAACATCGATGGACACATCCAGGCGACGGGGGCGCAACTCGCCAACGATCTCGTCGGCAATTATTGGAAGCTCGACCACAAGCAGCTCATCCTGGTGGCCAAGGGCGGCATGGTGGTGCTGACGCTGTTTTCGGCCTGGCTCGCCTGCCTCGGACTGCCCGCGCTCTTCTCCATCGCGATCCTCGCCTATCAGGGCGTCATCCAGCTCGCGGTGCCGCAGTTCCTCGGGCTGTTCTGGAAGCGGGGCAATCACGTGGGCGCCATCTCCGGCATGACAGTCGGCTTCGTGCTGGCGATCGTGCTCGAGTACTTCTATCCGATGTATCTGCCCTGGGCGTACGGTCTGACGTCGGGCCTCATCGCGCTTGCGGTCAATCTCGCGATTTACATTGCCTGCGCCTATCTCATTCCCCAGACGGATGCCGAGCGCCAACGCGTGGACGCGCTTTTCGATCGTACCGGAAAAGGCGTGTCGGGATCGGAGGCCGCGCTTCCCGCGTCGCAGCCCGCCGGTGCCAACGCATGACGGACCCGGCGCTCACCAAGCCATTCAATCGTCGCGCGGTCATCGGGCTCTTGGCGGCGTTGATGCCGAGCGCGGCGGCGCTCGGCGGAGGTCTCGGCAAGAGGCTTAACGTGCGCGAAGTCGTGACCCTGCTCAAACATGCGGAGAGAGGTCGTCCGCCCGATTTAACGCGTTGCGATCTCAGCGGGCTCAATCTCGCGGAGCTCGATTTCAAAGGCGCCGATCTTTCTCATAGCAATCTCTTCGGCGCGGATTTGACAGCATCGAACCTCGAACACGCGAACCTTTCCCACGCTATCCTGGACCGCTCCACTCTTGTCCGCGTGCGGCTTGCCGATGCGAACCTCGCGAACGCCTCGATCCGGCGACCAAGCGTTGCGTCCGATCTGAACTTCGACAGCCGCGATCTTCCGGAGTTTCGAAACGCCAACATGGCTGGCGTCCAGCTCACAGCCAGGCTCGATGGCGCGGATTTCAGCGGCGCGGATCTTACGAACGCGAGCTTCACGCTTTGGCACGAGCGGGATCTTGGTGGGGCTCCCACCACCGGGCTCGATCGGTGTAATTTCACGGGCGCGCGACTGCAGAGCGTGAACATGCGCGGCTTGTCGCTGACGCAAGCGATTTTTCGGGATGCGGACCTGCGAAAGGCCGACCTGCGCGACACGGATCTGGCTGGCGCGGACCTGACCGGCGCGCTCGTCGAAGCGATCAGGCTCGACGGTGCACGGCTCGACGACGTAACCGGCCTGAGATCACCCTGACTAGGGTTTGCGATTACGCCACCGCGAGATCTTCCGAGCTTTCAGAGCTGAGAGCGTGGCTCACCGTCTTCTCGAGCATGTCGAGCTTGAAGGGCTTCAGAAGATAGCCGTTGGCCCCCGCAGCCTTCGCGGCGAGGATGTTGTCGTGTTTGGCCTCGGCCGTGACGAGAACGAAAGGCGTCGTCTTCGAATCCGGATTTGAGCGCACCGACTTCAGAAGATCGAAGCCGCTCATGCCGTCCATGTTCCAGTCGGAGATGATGAGGTCGTAGCGCTTCACGCGCAGGTGCTCGAGGGCCTGCAGGCCGTTGGCAGCCTCGTCGATGTTATGAAAACCAAGCTCCACCAGAAGGCGGCGAATAATCTTCAGCATGACCTGACGGTCCTCGACGATCAAAAGCTCGAGGTCTTTTCGTGCCGTCATGCCTTGCCCCGTGTCGCGAATGCGTTCGCCTCGGCGACTTGCCGCCGCCCTTGTGCTCAACAATTCATGAACGAGGTTACTAATTCGTTTCGCGGGCGAGCGGAGACGCTTCCGATCTCTCCACCTCGGCTGCTATGCCTTCGGCATTGCGGAGCTCGGCGTATTCGAGGGCGGCATTGTCTACGTAGGCGCGCTCCTCGGTTCTCGGTGCATGAGCCGGACCCAGCGCGGCGAGAATTGACGGTCCCTCCCCGGACGACACGAACAGACCTTCCAGCACCACGCCCTTCTCGCGATAGGTCGGATCTTGGAGAAGGTGCTCGTGCAGGCGCTTCAAGCTGTAGTGCGGCACGGACGCCATGAGGTGATGTGGCAGATGGTAGTCCATGCCCCACGGAAAGATCGCGTAGCGCACGAGCGGTCCGGTGAGAAACACGCGCGTGTTCGTATAGCGACCACGATCCGCATTGCCGTGCTGCACCCACTGCCGCAGCATCATGTAAATCGGGAAGGACGTGAACAGCGGGATCACCCAGTAAAGCGTGAACCAGCGCCACGCTGGGGCTATGCCGGATACCGTCACGGCGGTCAGTGTGCCGTAGAGCACGGCGAAAAAGACGACGCGGCTCAGCATCGTCGCGCGATGCGAGATGACGGGAGCGAGGCGCGTCTGCTGGAAGGACTGCTCAGGCGTGAGCAGGAGATAGAGAATAGCGGCCGGCGTCGCGAAGCAGAGAATGGCCACGCCGATATCGGAATAGCCGAACCTGATCAGCTCCGCGGTGGCGATCGGCACTGCGACCGCATACAGGATGCCGACCCGCAGCGGCCACTTGGAACTCTTCTCTTCCGGATCGAGATAGGCGTGGCCGTCGAAACCGACGGCCGAGTACTTGGCCCGGAAGACTGTGAACAGCAGCATTCTGAGAGGCGAGAGGCGCTTCACAAATGCCCACAGGAGTTCGATCGAGGGGATCGGAAAGTCGAGCCAATGGCCGCTTTCCTTGAGCTGGGCGATGTCCGGGTCGCGCTCGGGGTCGTTCACGAACTGGTGGTGCGCGAGGTGATGGATGCGGAACTGATAGGTGGATGTGTAGATCGGAAAGGCGGCTAGCCAATCGGACGCCAGCTCGTTCAGAAAGCGGTTCTTGAACAGCAGAAAATGGGTGCCCTCATGCACGGCACCGCCGAGCTGATGTTGCGTGGCGCCCAGGATGACGATCGCGACGACGTTTACCGCGATGGTACAGCCCCACCAAACGCCTGCGGCGTTTAGCCATGCGTTAAGCGAAATCGCCGACCAGATCGTCAGGCCTATGACAGCATACAAATGCGTAAAGTGGAGCCAGTTGGTGGAGTTATCGCGAGCTTTGAGGTTCCTGACGGCTTCCGCATCGAGCGCCGAACGGCCGGGCGCGCGGTTTGCGGAGCCCCTTTTAGGGCAGCCGGCATCATATGCCGTCGTGTTTGACACCGAGCTCACCGATACCCCCTTGGGATTAATCTGGAATCGCGCCGAGAATTAAAATACTGAGGTGTTAACACCTACGTTGCAAGAGATTGTCTGATCGGGGTTAAGCGTGCAGACCACCCGATCGGACGGATGACGGGCCAAGATCGCCTTCCGCCACGCGCAGCAGATACCCAGGAGCAGGATGTGACGGCACTCGATCGAAGCAATTCGAACCTTGACACCCTGCCTGTGTCCGAGGCTGCGCTCCCAAGCGACGAAGCGGCTACCCCGAGCGCTTTGCGGCGGCGTTTCAGCCGGTTGTTGCGCTACACGGGGGTCAACATCGTCAGCGTGACCGTCGATTACTCGATCTTTCTCGGTTTGACGCGCCTCTACGACATGCCGGTTGCGGCAAGCATCATCGCGTACGCGATCGCCCTCGCGCTCAACTTCGACCTGTCGAAAAGGTTTGTGTTCGGAGCGGACGGCAGCCAGAAAACGCAGAGGCGCCTGTTTACCGAGTTCCTGGCGACAGGCTTGCTTGGGCTCGTTCTTACGGCCGTAGTGACGGCCATCGGCGTTCACTCGTTCGGCTTTTCGCCGTTGCTGTCCAAGACTATCGCTGTGCTGGTGTGCTTCGTCGTGCTCTATATCATTCGAAGCCGACTCGTATTCACGCGGATCGAATAGAAACTCCGTCCGACTGCTAGATCTTGCGAGCGGCAGCGGTCACAGCCTCCCTGCCGAACGCTTTCGATTGGTCTAATGCCGGTACGCCTCCTCTCCAAAAGCTTTGGCTCACTTGCAGTGAGGCTGCCTCACGCCGTTGCCGGGCAACGCATCGGCCTCCTCGGCGGATCTTTCAATCCGCCTCATCGCGCGCATGTCGCCATCTCCGAAGCTGTGATGAAGCGACTCGGGCTCGACGAGGTCTGGTGGATCGTGACGCCTGGCAATCCGCTCAAGGCGCACGGCGATCTGGCGCCGCTCGCGGAGCGGCTCGACGCGTGCCGGCGGCTGGTCACCAATCCGCGGATCAAAATCACTTCTTTCGAAGTCGACCTCGGCAGCACGGCAACGATCGTTACGCTTTCTTTTTTGAAGCGACGTTTCGCGGATGTGCGGTTCGTCTGGATCATGGGCGGCGACAATCTCGCCGGATTTCATCGCTGGGGGAGCTGGCAGCGGATCGCGCGCCTGATGCCGTTCGTCGTGGCGGACCGGCCGCAATGGCGGCTCAAGGCACTTTCGGCTCCGGCTGCACGCGCACTGGCGCGTTTCCGCCTCCCGGACCGCGAAGCCAAGCTGCTGGCCACGCACGCGACGCCGGCCTGGTTGTATCTGACGCTCCGTCTCTCAAACGAGTCGTCGACGGAGATCCGGGCAAAACGCGCTTCGAACTCCGCGCCTTAACGCCGCCGTCCACGCGCGGGAGGCGCTTTCTATCGCGTTTTCCCGCGGCTCACACGGAGGGGGTGCGACATTCAGGACTCCTCCCTATTGCTGCGACCCCCAGGGACCGCTATCTTTCGATGGCCGACGGCGCATTTCAGTGTCGTGGGTGGCGGAGCTGGCCGGCAAAAAAGTGCGGGTCGCCGGCTGACACGGTTCCGCTTCAAGCCAAGTGGGCTCGGAAGGACGGCCTTACTGGTGATCGAACGGAAAGGATATCATCCTAAAGATGCGAACCGCCATTGAGGGCGCCCGTAAGGGTGTGCCTCCCGCCGAGATCGTGCCAGCGCACGCAGGCTCGGAGACGTTGCTCAAAAAGGTGGTGTTCTGGCTCGACGAAGCTAAGGCCGAGCAAATCGTCACCATCGATCTCAAAGGCAAGTCGTCGATTGGCGACTTCATGGTGATCGCCACCGGGCGGACTGACCGCCACGTCGGCGCCGTTGCCGAGCAGCTTCGCAAGCATCTCAAGGAAAGTGGTCTCGATAACGTCCGCGTCGAAGGTCTCGAGACCTGCGACTGGGTGTTGGTCGATGCCGGTGACATCATCGTGCACGTGTTCCGCGGCGAGGTTCGGGATTTCTATAATCTCGAAAAAATGTGGTCGGCTACTCGTCCCGGCGAGCAGATCTCTCACTGAGGCGTAGCCCGCGAAGGCTCGCGATGCCGTTTCCGTGGCGACGCACATCGTCTCGTGCGTCGTCGGATTGGATTGTTGAGCCAGGGCTGATTTGGACGCGGACGCATGCGTCTTTCCATTGTCGCCATCGGGCGTCTCAAGGACGGCCCTGAGCGCGACCTCTATCTCAAATATGCAAAGCGGATCGATGAAGCGGGACGTGGCGTAGCGCTTGGCCCGCTTGCACTTTCCGAACTTCCTGAAGCCAAGCAGGCGGGGACCAATCAGCGCCGAGCCGATGAAGCGGCGCGCCTCGTTGCGTCCTCGACAAACGCCGATTTCACGGTTCTGCTCGACGAAACCGGCAAAACCTTCAGCAGCGAAGCTTTTGCGCGGCTGCTCGCTCAGCGGCGCGACGAAGGACGGCGGGCCGCTGCGTTTCTCATCGGCGGCCCCGATGGTCACGGCACAGCCGCCCGCGAGCGTGCCGAAATGGTCCTTTCGCTTGGGCCGATGACGCTGCCGCACGGGCTCGCCCGCATCGTGCTGGCCGAACAGCTTTACCGCGCTGCCACCATTCTCTCGGGGCATCCCTACCACCGGGCCTGAGGGAGCAATTCCCTCCCCTCTGTCAAATTGCTGAACCAAGCGCGGTCTAGTGTGGGCGAGCTGGCCATCCCTCGGCTAGAGAACGCTTTTTTGCGCTTCTGTTGGCGCGGGGACGGGTTGAAGGCGGCTCCCAGGTCTGGACCGTCGCCGCCCCAGGGCCTATCACTGATCGGACAAAAAAGGGGGAGGAGTTGATGACGGCTCAAGACGTTGCGATGCCGGCACCGGGGGTGCTGAACACGCCCGCCCAAAGCGCCGTGCTCGCCGTGACGTCGAACGATCTCGTTCAGCCGGATGCCGTGCGCCCTCGCGAGCGCTTCATCCCTGTCACCGCCTACGCGCTGATCGACCGCCTGACCGCTCCTCAGACATGGCCTCGAGGCAAAGCCCGCGCCGCCCGACGTTTCTTCCGGTACCTCGAATACTGGCGGCGCCAGCAGCACAGCGTCGGCTTGTCCAACCTGCTGCAGGCTTACGAAGGCTTCAGCCCCGATAGCGATCTGCTGATCACGCGCACCTACACCGACGACGAACGCGCGACGCTTCAGAAGCGCGTCATGGTGGAAGTCGAGTCGATCCTCAAGCAGGCCAACTATGTTCGGATCGACCCGTCCGAGGTGGAGCTGATCCTCACGGAGGATTCTCACTACGGACTCGACTTGCATGTCGACTTCACGGCCTTCGAAGAGATCCTCATCTACTACCGGGGCGCTTCGAACCGGCGTGATCAGCGGCGCAGCCTGCGCAAGTTCATGCGCCACGAAGAATTCGACGTGCCAATTTTCCAGCGGCTGTTCCTGCTGTTCAAGCTGAAGCCATTCGAGACCCGCGTTCTCGAAATCATGAAGGAACGGCGTTTGTCGCGTCGCGACGCGGAGAAGGTTGTCCGCAACATGCGTGCGATGATCCCGCCGGAAGTCGCCGACAAGAATATCTATCTCAAGCTGTTCAAGAACATCCCGCGCAGCGACGTCGAGATGGTCTTCCCCAATACGCGCGTGAAGTTTCGACTGCTCGACAAGCTACGGCTCGGCTTTACGAGCAGCGCGGGGCTTGGCATGGGCGCTTTCGGCGCAGCAGGCAAAATCGCCGTCATCTGGACCAATCCGCTGGTGGCTGCGGGCGCCATTCTCGGTCTCGGCGGCGTGGTGTTCCGTCAGGCGATGAGCTTCCTCAATCAGCGGCAGCGCTACATGGTGGTGATGGCGCAGAACCTCTACTTCCACTCAATGGCCGACAACCGCGGCGTGATGATCAAGCTCGCGGACCGCGCGGCGGAAGAGGACGTCAAGGAGGAGATGCTGCTTTACAGCGTGCTCGCCAAAGAGCGCGCCAAACATTCGGACCTGCCCGCCATCGATGCGGCGATCGAACAGTATCTGAAGGCGAGTTTCGGCGTGTCGGTGGATTTCGATCTCGAGGATGCTCTCAGCCGCCTTATCGCGGACGGCATCGTGACCGAAGAGCCGGACGGCACGCTGCGCACGATGGGGCCTGAAGAAGCTGCGGAGCATCTGGACGCTCATTGGGACGTTATCCTTGATAACCTTCCCGATATCGGCAACGACGAGGGCACGGAGGTCGAGCGTACGGTATTTCCCGAGCCTGCCGCGAAGGATGACGACGAGGAAGAAGCCTCCCCGGCCCCCGCGGAAACGTCGCAGAAGGCCGCCGCAGAGCAAGCCTGACGCCCAGATCTCTTTGGCGTATGGTGCGCGCCCTGGTGGAAACGCCGGTTCCATACCTTTTTGCTCAACTCATGGACGACATGACCCCTCACAAGCTGATCGCCGAGGTGGACGACCGCGGATACGCGATGCGCATCGCCGGTGCTCTGCAAGACCTCATCGAGCCGTTTCCGGACGCGCTTACGATATTCGAAGACAGGCCAGACGCGGGCGCCGATGGCCCAATCGTGTGGCGTATCGAGGCTTACTTTTCGGAGCCGCGCGATCCGGAAGCGCTCGCGGCGGACGTGAGCTCCATTCTCGACGGTCCGGCGCCTCCTTTCCGCTCGGACGAAATTCCCGACCTCAACTGGGTGGCTCTTTCGCAGGCTGCCTTGCCGCCCGTGCGCGCGCATCGCTTCACCGTGCACGGCAGCCATGACAAGGAGCGTGTTCCGCAGGGGCCGAACGCCATTCTCATCGAAGCGGGCGAAGCGTTCGGCACGGCGCATCACGCGACGACATACGGCTGCCTCATGGCGCTCGACCGGCTGGGTGAGCGCCGGGGCTTCAAGCGCATTCTCGATCTCGGGTGCGGGTCCGGCATTCTCGCCATCGCGGCCGCGCGGTCGTGGCCCAAGTCTCGCATCTATGGCGTGGACATCGATGCACAGTCTGTCGTGGTGGCGCGCGAAAACGCGGCCGTCAATCGCGTCGCCGCGCAGACGACGTTCGTTTGCGGGCCAGGCCTTTCCGTGCCGCTCGTTCGCAATGCGGCGCCCTTCGATCTCATCCTGGCGAACATCCTGGCCGAGCCGCTCGTGACGCTCGCGCCCGACATCCGCCGCGCTGCCGCGCCGGGTGCCGCAGTCATCCTCTCGGGCCTTCTCAATCGCGAGGCGCCGCGCGTGCTTGCCGCGTATCGCGCCCAGGGTTTCAGCCTAGCCGCGCATCAGCGCCACGACGGCTGGTCTGCTCTCACGCTCTTCAAGCGCTCCTGATCGGGGGACAACGATGTTCCAGACGTTCACCGCATCTTCCGACGCCTCTGCCGTTCCGGACCGGCTCAAGCGTCTCCGGTCACTCCTGGCCGATGAAGGATTGCAGGCGGTTCTGCAGCCGCGCGGGGACGAGCATCAGGGCGAGTACGTCGCTCCGGGGTCCGAACGGCTCAAGTGGCTGACAGGCTTCTCGGGAAGCGCGGGGCTCGTCGCGGTCACGCGCCGGCATGCCGGGCTGTTCGTCGACGGGCGCTATACAGTGCAGGCGCGTGCCGAATGCGGCGGCGGCGCGTTCGATTTCCCGGGCATCGGGCACACCGCGCTCGTGCCGTGGCTGAAAGATAAGCTCAAGACCGGCGACGTTATCGGCTTCGACCCGTGGCTGCATACGGCGACGGAGATCGAGAAGCTTAGAGATAAGCTCGCGCCATTCGGGCTCTCGCTCAAGCCGACGCGCCGCAATCTCGTTGATGCGATCTGGGGCGAGGATCGCCCCGGCGCTCCGGATGCTCCTGTTTCTCCGCACCCGATCAAGTACGCGGGCCGGTCCGCCGAAAACAAGATCGCGGCCGTGCAGAAGACGCTCAAGGACGCGAAGCAGGATGCGGTGATCCTGACCGCGCCCGACTCGATCTGCTGGCTGTTCAACATTCGCGGCCGCGATGTCGCGCATAACCCGGTCGTCCTCGCCTTCGCGATCGTGCCCTCCAACGGCAAGCCGGAGCTTTTCGTTGCCGCAAAGAAGGTCTCGCGCGAGACGCTGGCGCAGCTCGACGGCGCGGTGAAGATCTCGCCGCCTGCCGCGCTCAAGGAGCGTGTCGCGGCACTCAAGAAGGCCGGCAAGCGCGTGCGGCTCGATTTCGACCGGGCCGCGTGGTGGTTCCAGCGTGCGCTCGGCAAGAGTGCCGTGCGTGGCGGCGACCCTTGTGTGCCGATGAAGGCGATCAAGAATCCGACGGAGATCAAGGGCGCGCGTATCGCGCACGTTCGCGACGGCGCTGCGGTCGTGCGTTTCCTTGCTTGGCTGGATCAGGCCATCGAGCGCGGCGAAAAGATCGACGAGATCGGAGCGGTAACGGCGCTCGAAGAGCAGCGGGCGGGAAGCCAGGCTTTGCGCGAGATCTCGTTCGACACCATCTCCGGCAGCGGACCGAACGGCGCCATCGTGCATTACCGCGTGACGGAGGCCACCAACCGCCGCCTGCAGTCCAGCGAGCTGTTCCTGATCGATTCCGGTGGGCAATACCTCGAAGGCACCACCGACATCACGCGGACGGTCGCGATCGGGACGCCGACGGCCGAGATGCGTGAGCGGTTCACGCTCGTTCTCAAGGGGCATATCGCGATCGCGACGGCCCGCTTTCCGAAAGGAACACGCGGCATCGATCTCGACTCCTCGGCGCGGCGGGCGCTGTGGGCCCATGGGCTCGACTACGACCACGGCACGGGCCACGGCGTCGGCAGCTATCTTTCGGTGCACGAGGGCCCGCAGTCCATCTCGCGGGCGGGTATGGTCGAGCTTGAGCCGGGCATGATTATCTCGAACGAGCCAGGGTATTACAAAGAGGGTGCGTACGGCATCCGCATCGAAAACCTTGTGCTCGTGACCGAGCTTCAGAAGCCCGAAGGCGGCGACCGCGCCATGATGGGGTTCGAGACGCTGACGCTGGTGCCGATTGATCGGCGGCTCATCGCCAAAGAGTTGCTGACACCAGACGAAGTGCGTTGGATCGACACCTATCACGCCGAAGTCGGCGCAGTGATTCGCGCCGAACTCGACGCGCCGACCCAACGCTGGCTCGATGCGGCGACAAAACCGATTTGAAAACGCGTTTTGCCTTCAAAAAATAAATCGAGCGAAAGCCCGAATTTTCTGGCGTTTCTCGCCATGCCACGATCCCCCGTCGCGCCTACATCTCGATTTTCTCATTTTTCTCAATGCGTCACGACGAATTTCTACTATCATTTATGAAGTCGTGATTCGGACATGCCGCGGCCCAGCGCTGCATAACCGTTTTGCCGTTGCGATCGTGCGCACCGCGTACGGCGACGTTTTGGGCTGCATTAAAAACTTTGGAGCGTTTCATGACCGCGAGCAGCAATCTGCCCGCTCCAAACCTCATGCCTTTGATGCGCTACCGCGATCTCGCGGAAGCCATGAGCTGGCTCGAGCAGGCGTTCGAATTCGAAAAGCAGGTCGCCGTCTCGGATGGCGACGGCTCGCTCATCTATGGGCAGATGACCTACCGCGGCAGCCTCATGATGATGGGAGCGGTGCGCGACACCGATCTCGACAAGCTCATGCGGCAGCCTGACGAAGTTGGCGGCGTCGAGACGCAGAGCTGCTACATCGTCGTGGAAGATGCGGACGCGCATTTTGCTCGCGCCCAGGAGGCCGGCGCGGAAATCGTGCTCGAACTCAAGAGCGACGGGCTTGGCCGGCGCGGCTACTCCTGCCGCGATCCACAGGGTCACATCTGGAATTTCGGCACGTACAATCCAGCCAAGGGGCTGGCATCGCCGGTCGTGGCCACGGCCCCGATCGTGGACGACGTTGCACCCCGCCGTGCCAAGCCACGCATGTTGATGGGCATTGCCGCGCTTCTCCTCGCTCTTGGAGGCGCCGGCTGGTGGTTTTCCGGCGACATCGCGCATCGCGTTGCGATCGCACTCGACCATAAATTGGCGGCCGAGAGCGAGCGGGCCTATATGGAGCTCGCCAAAGTGCGTGCGGAGAAACGCACGCTCGAAGGCGCGGCACAGGATGCCAAAGGTGCGCTCGACGCCGAGCGCCAGCGCCGTCTTGCACTCGAAACAGGAACGGGCGCGAAGAGCGACAAGCTCGCGCACGAGGAAAGTGCGCGTCGCGCGGCCGAGGCGGCCGTTGCTTCTTTACGTGACGAACTGAAACGCAAGCAGGATGCGCTCGAAGACGCCATTGAAGCCAAGCGCGTGAGCGAAGAGAAGTTAGCGGTCATGTCCGCTGCGGCAGCGGCCACCACGCAAACGGCCAAGGCTGCGCCGGAGCCGTCGACGGCCGCGACGGGCGCGGGTGACGGAGCGACCGGCACCAGCGAAATCGAGACGTCGGCGACGCGTCCCGTCGTGAGCGCCGAACCTGCTGTCGAAGATGACGACGACGACGCTAAGACTTCCATTTCCAACAAGTCGAAAGCCGCTTCCCGGGCCGCAAAGCGCGTGACCCAGCGTCGAAAGCCCGAGGGCCGCGGGCCTAACGGCTTCCCAGAGTATGCGACGGAAATGCACCAAACCTGGCCGTACAATTCCTGGTCCAAGCGCCGCACCAACGTCACGCAGTAGCACCTCGGCAATCCTGCTCATTTTGAACCTGTTCCCATTGGAACAGCGCGCTTAGGTGATCTCCTTCACCTTGCCCTCCGATCGGTTGCAGCGGTCGCCGCCCTGGCGGCTTCTGCGGCCGATCGGATCTGTCCGCGCATGCCGGACATTTCGTTCGCATCACAACGAAAGGGCGCGTCCATGATCAAGAGAGCTTCCGTCGCAATCCTCACGCTTCTTGCCGTTGCTGTAAGTCTGCCGGCCGGCTTTGCGAGCGCCGCGGATACTGCTTCCGCCGAAAAGGCGCAGCAGCTCAAAACCGCTCAGGTGAAGCAGGCCCAGTTGAAACAGGCTCGGGCCAAGCAGGCCAGAGCGCTTCAGGTGAAGAAAGCGAAGCAGCAACAGCTTGCCCGCCAGCAGCAGCTCGCGAAGGCGCAGCTGGAACAGCAGCAGAAGAAGGAATGGTACGCGGACGACCGCGACCGTGGCCTCGATATCGCTGCCGAATACGCGCCGAAGACGATCGCCAAAATTCGCAAGAACAACACGATTGCCAAGGGTGACACCATCGACACCGGCAACGGCAAGAAGGGCTGGCAGCAGTACATGAACCGCTACTATTCGCGCTGAGCCCGGACGAGATACTGCCTGAGACGATACTGCCTACATCGATACTGAATTTCTTGCGGAGGAGCCCGATAAAGCTCCTCCGCTTTTTCTTTCGCACCTAGCGGTGGCTATCCGCGCCCGTACAAACGTCTTGCCGGTGTCGTGGTGGAGCCACGCTTCGCGTATACGACCGGCATCCAGAACACGCTTTCACCTGGGTGCGCTATTGGGACGTCGCATGCTCGGATACTTGCGTGGGTCCCGGCCCTCGCCGGGATGACGGCGGTATAGAAAATCCGGGCCAAGCTTCGCATCGCGCGTGAGGCACGTGCTCTCCGGACGACGACAGTCGGGATGTGGAACTCTGTCGTCTAGGCACTTGACCATCGTCAGCCGGCGATGAGGGCCAGCCACTCGTCTTCGGTCAGCACCTTCACACCGAGCTTCTGTGCGTTGGTGAGCTTCGAACCAGCATCGGCACCGGCGATCACATAGTCCGTCTTGGCGGAGACGGAGCCTGCGACCTTGGCCCCGAGGCGCTCGGCCTGCGCCTTGGCTTCGCTCCGGCCAATGCGCTCGAGCTTGCCCGTAAAGACTACGGTCTTGCCGGTGACGGGCGACGCGACTGTTGCAGGCAGTTCGTAGGGCGTCGGCGTGACGTGAGCCAGCAGGTCATCCAGAGCCGTGACGTTGTGGGGCTCGGAGAAGAAGTCCACAAGCGCGTCGACAACGGTTTCGCCGATACCCTCGATGTCGTCGATGTCCTTGTAGGCTTCGCTCTCCTTGCCGCCCGCGGCTGCGGCTTCAGCGGCTGCGCGGAATACCTCGATGGAGCGGAATGCGCGCGCGAGATCCTTCGCAGTCGTTTCGCCGACGTGGCGGATGCCGAGCGCAAAGATAAAACGTTCAAGGCCAATCGAGCGACGCGCATCGATGGCGCGGAACAGGTTCTCGACGGACTTCTTGCCGAAGCCTTTGCGCTTCGCGAGCGGGTCCTCGCTCGCTTTGTCACGCGCTTCGAGCGTGAAGATATCCGCCGGGCGGCGGATCAGGCCTTCCTCGAAGAAGGCTTCGATCTTCTCTTCGCCGAGACCTTCGATGTCGAAGGCGAGACGCGAGACGAAGTGCTTCAGCCGTTCCTTTGCCTGGGCTGGGCAGATGAGGCCGCCGGTGCAGCGGCGCACGACGCCGCCGGCGCCGGGACTTTCGTCTGACTCCCTGACAGCATGGCTACCGCACACGGGGCAGACTTTCGGAAACGCGTAAGGCTCGGTGCCTTCGGGACGCTTCTCCGCGATCACGCGTACGATCTGCGGAATGACGTCGCCCGCGCGCTGCACAACGACCGTATCGCCGATGCGGATGTCCTTCCGCGCGATCTCGTCCTCGTTGTGGAGCGTGGCGTTCGAGACGACGACGCCGCCAACCGTAACCGGCACAAGCTTCGCAACGGGCGTCAGCGAGCCGGTGCGACCGACCTGGATTTCGATATCGCGCAGGACGGTGACAGCCTGCTCGGCCGGAAACTTGTGCGCGATAGCCCAACGCGGCGAGCGGGAGACAAAGCCCAGGCGCGCTTGCAGATCGAGGCGGTTCACCTTGTAGACGACACCGTCGATGTCATAGCCGAGAGAGGCGCGTCGTTCCCCGATCTCGCGATAGAAGGCCAGCATCTCGTCCGCGCTTTCGCAGAGGCGCATGAGCGGATTGACCGGAAGGCCCCAGCTTTCGAACGCCTCCACCATGCCGCGCTGCGTGTCGGCCGGCATGTCCGACATCTCGCCCCACGCGTAGGCGAAGAAGCGCAGCGGACGGGCGGCCGTGATCGTAGAATCGAGCTGGCGCAGGGAACCCGCCGCGGCGTTTCTCGGGTTGGCGAAGATCTTGCCGCCGTTGGCAGCCTGGGACGCGTTGAGCGTCGCGAAGTCAGCGTGGCTCATATAGATCTCGCCGCGCACTTCAGCGACATCCGGCACCTTGCCTTTGAGCGTCGCCGGGATCTCGCCGATGGTGCGGACGTTGGCCGTGACGTTCTCGCCTTCGGCGCCGTCGCCGCGTGTGGCGGCTTCAACGAGCTTGCCGTGCTCGTAGCGGATCGAAATCGAAAGGCCGTCGATCTTGGGCTCGGCCGTGAAGGCGAGCGCATCTTCCGGCTTCAGCGAAAGAAAGCGGCGCACGCGCGTATCGAACTCGGCCACGTCCTCGTCGGCGAAGGCGTTGCCCAGTGAGAGCATGGGGACGCGATGGCGAACCTTGGCGAATGTTTCCGACGCTGGCGCGCCGACTTTGCGGGACGGGCTGTCGTCGCGCACAAGGTCGGGAAAGAGGGCCTCTATCGCGTCGTTGCGCTTCCGCAGCTCATCATAGTCGGCGTCGGAAATTTCCGGTTCGTCGGACTGGTAATAGAGCCGATCGTGGTGTGCGATCTCGACGGCGAGACGCGCGAGTTCTGTCGCGGCGTCTTCGGCGGTCAGCGCCTCGACAGAAGTCGGCGCGGGCTTCTTCGATGTTTTCCTGGTCGGCATGGGCGCTAAATAGCGGAAATCCTGCGCCAGCGCACGCGAGGCGCTTCAAGATAGTGCGAAGAGACCTGGACGAATTTGAATTATTGGAGCGCAGTCCACCCAGCGACGCTCGTCAGCCTGGGCCGCCGAGCGAGAACTTGGGCACAGACTTCCAGGCCTTCGTGATCCAGGAATCGTTGCTCTGCTGGGGCGACAGGCCGTCGCTCTGCAGCAGCGCGTAGGCGTCCTTGTACCAGCGGGACTGAGGGAAGTTGTGCCCCAGCACAGCAACCGCCGTCTGCGCTTCGTTAGCGACGCCAAGGGCCATGTAGCACTCGGCAAGACGCATCAGAGCTTCCTCGACGTGAGCCGTCGTCTGGTAATCTGAGACGATGACCTTGAAGCGGTTGATGGCCGCGACGAAGTTCTTTTCCTTCATGTAATAGCGGCCGACCTCCATCTCGGAGGCTGCGAGCGTGTCCTCGCAAATGCGGATGCGGTTGTCGGCCTGCTGCGCGTATGTGCTGTCGGGATAGCGCTGCTTCAGGATCTTGAGCTGATCGAGGGCCTTGCGAGTCGCGGTCTGATCGCGATTCGAGGTGTTGATGTCGTCAAAATAGGCCGACGCGATGATGTGGTGCGCGAGCGGCGCGTCCTTCGTGCCCGGATGCATGACGGTGTAGCGCTCAGCGGAGGCGATCGCTTCGGGCGCCTTGCCGGCCTTGTAGTAGGCGTAGGCTGCCAACACGATCGAGCGGCGCGCTTCCGGCGAATAGGGATGCGAGCGATCCAGATCCTCGAACTTGCGGGCGGCGTCTTCGAACTTGCCCTTGTTCATGAGGGTGTCGGCGTCGGAGTACATCTTCTCCGGCGGATCGGCATTGAGGATGCTCGTTGCATCGGACGAGGATGCGCAGCCGGCAAGCGTCATCACGACGCCGCTCATGGCACACCAAAGAACGGCCGTAGCCCAACTTGGCGTCTTACGCTTCAAAATCCCCTACTCCCCGGATGACGGTCCCACGTGCGTTCACTAGAGCGCGATCGATTTTGGTTGAATCACGATCACGCTCTACGTCTTTGATGAGACCGACGATTCACGCTTCGGACTGATAGGGTCCGAGGCGATCATGGTCTGGTCTAGCACACTTCGAAGCTCGTCCGAAAGACGACAGGCTCACAACCGCGCTCGTCATCCACGGTAGGATCACAATGTGGTTGATATGAGGCTCCGACACCGGATCTAACTTCGTTTCCAAGTGGTTGGCGCTGACTTTCTAAGGCCTGAAATGGCGACGCCGCCACGTGTTACCGGGCGGCGTTCTGCCTGATCTCGTTAGTCCGGAACGCCTCTCGCTGAGAGTTATTCGGCGGCCATGGCGATGGCTGCGGTGCGCTCGAAAGCGGCGGGGCGAGCTTCGCCGCGAACGCGCGGAGCCTGGACGATGGCCCAAGCCGAGGTATCCTCGAGCAGTTTCTGCAGCACCAGCGAGTTGAGGCGGTGGCCGCCCTTGACCGAGCGATAGGCGCCGAGGAGCGGGTGGCCGGAGAGGCTGAGGTCGCCGACAGCGTCCAGCATCTTGTGGCGGACGAACTCGAGAGGATCGCGCAGACCTTCGCGGTTCATGATGCGGTCATCGCCGATGGCGACGGTGTTGGTGAGGTTGGCGCCGAGCGCGAGGCCGGCCTTCCAAAGACGCTCGACGTCGCTCATGAAGCCGAAGGTGCGAGCGTGAGCCAGTTCGTTACGGAACACGCCAGGGCTCATTTCGAGCGAGAGGCGCTGCTGGCCGATGATGGCCGAGGGGAAATCGATTTCGACGTCGAGATGGAAACCGGAATGGGGAGAGAGCTCGCCCCAGCACTCGCCCTCTTCGACGCGGATGGTCTTGAGGACCTTGAGATAACGGCGCGGAGCAGAGAGCTCGCGGATGCCGACGCGATCGATGGCCTCGACGAACGGCGCCGAGCTGCCGTCCATGATCGGAACTTCTTTGCTGTCGATCTCGATGAGGCAGTTGTCGATCTGGAGGCCGCGGAGGGCGGCGAGAAGATGTTCGACGGTGGAAACCGTGGTGCCAGTCTCGTTTCCGATGACCGTGCAGAGCGTGAGATTTTTGACGTTGCAGACTTTGGCAGGGATTTCAGCGGTAACGCGACCGCGCTTTGTAACGACAAAACGGAGGCCAGTATCGGCGACTGCCGGATGCAGGCTTACCGAAACTGGCGCTCCGCTATGCACCCCCGTGCCGTGAACTTCGATTTTCCGAGCAATCGTCGTCTGTCGCGCGCCAATGAATCGATTTGACATGCTGCGCCGTCCCTCGATGCGTCCCCGGCAATCCGCCCCCTCGGACGGTCTGCCACCCCCGGCCGGTCCCCGCATGCCGCTTACCCTTTCCCCGTGTACCGCCAGGCTACTGTTTGGTAGCTTTCTTCGCCGAAGCGAAAGGCAGTGGGTGAAGCGGCTAACCATGCGAGCCGGTCTTAATGAAAAAACGATAGCCCCCGTCCCGCTGCGGGACAAATCACGCTTTCTTACGTTGTGTTACGTATCAGAAACACGACAGCAGAGGCGCTGAAAGACAGCGCACACTATCTGCGGCGCTCCCGGAAAAATACTGGAACTTCAGACCCTTGCTGACCACGATCATCGCCATCCTGGCGATGATCGTAATGCTGAGCATTGTCGCGCACGTTGTGCGAATGATGCTCATGCTGCGCTGCGGGTGGATATGTATTTTGCTGGTCGCGCGGGCGTGTATCCGAATCACTCGGTCCCCTGACTCGACCGGTAATCCGCTCGAAGAGACCAATACGCCGACGCGGCTCTTCCTGAGGCTGCGACTGGTGCGCCGGAACGCTGTGATTCCCGGTCACGAAGCCCGAGGCGTCATACCCGTAAGGGTCATGAGGCGGCTGGTAGTCCTGAGGGTCGGTCGCGCGGCGTCCCCGGCGGACTTCGACCGGCGGCTGCGGGGCGAACGAATCATCCTGCTGGTAACCGGCTCCATAACCGTGCGGCAGCGGCGGAGGCGTCGCGCCCTGAATCTGGGGCGGTCCTTCTTCGATCATGACATTGCCCGGACCACGCCAGGGCTCGGGATTGCGCGGGCGAGCCTGCTCCGGCGCCGGAGCGCGCGGGGTCGGCGGCGGTGAGGTGTGCTGGAGAGCCTGAGACAGCCGCTCTTGAAGATCGTGAGCGCCGCTGCGGGGCTCGCGCGTATCGGGGATGAAGCCTCCCGTCGAGCGCTGTTGCGGCGCGGGTTGCACCTGCTCCTGCCGGGGCGTGGGCGGCGGCGTTGTGGGCTTCTGCACGCGCGACCAGTTCTCGGCCGGTGCGGGAGGAGCCCGCTCGGCTTCGCCCGCGCGGCTCATGCCTGACGCGACGATCGAAACTCTGATTCGATCGCCGAGCGTGGGATCGTAGGTGGCGCCAACGATGATGTTGGCTTCGGGATCGACTTCCATGCGCACGCGGCTCGCGGCCTCATCGACCTCGTAGAGCGTCAGGCTCGGGCCGCCCGTGATGGACAGCAGAAGGCCTTTCGCGCCGCGCAGCGATACGTCGTCCAGCAGCGGGTTGGAGATGGCTTCCTCGGCGGCGACAGTCGCTCGCCCTTCGCCGGCTGCCTCGCCCGTGCCCATCATTGCCGTGCCCATGCCGGACATCACAGTGCGCACGTCGGCGAAGTCGAGGTTGATCAGGCCTTCCTTGAGAATCAGATCGACGATGCAGGCGACGCCCGAATAGAGCACCTGATCGGCCATCACGAAAGCTTCCGAGAACGTCGTCGTCGGGCTCGCAATGCGGAACAGGTTCTGATTCGGAATGACGATCAGCGTGTCGACGTAGTTGCGCAGCTCGTTGACGCCGGCTTCCGCAATGCGCATGCGGCGCGCGCCTTCGAACAGGAACGGCTTCGTCACGACACCGACTGTCAGAATCCCACTCTCGCGCGCAACGCGCGCAATGACGGACGCGGCGCCCGTTCCGGTACCACCGCCCATGCCCGCCGCGATGAACACCATGTGCGAGCCGCGGATAGCGTTGCGAATATCCTCAACGGCTTCTTCCGCGGCCGCTTCGCCGATCTCCGGGCGCGAGCCTGCGCCGAGACCTTCCGTCAGCTCAGCGCCGAGCTGGATACGGCGTTCGGTGCTCGCGGCAACGAGCGCCTGCGCATCGGTGTTGGCCACGATGAAATCAACACCGGTCAAACCGGTCGCGATCATGTTGTTGATGGCGTTGCAGCCGGCGCCGCCGACGCCGACCACCGTCAGCTTCGGCCGAAAGTCCGATGGCTCCGGATGCTTGCCCTTACCGTCCGCCATGCTTTCTCGTCCTTTTTCGCACGAGGGAGATTTCTCCTCAGCGCGCGTCCCCGGCATGTTCCGTCGCGATGCCGGTTTTTGCCGGCGTCTCAGAACCCCTCGCGCAACCAGGACCCGACGCGCTTCAGATACCCTTCCGAATCATCGCCGCGGTTGCGGTATACTCGCCGACCTGCCGCTCCCTGCGCTTCCGCAATGAGCAGACCGACGACGGTCGCATACGCCGAACTCGAAAACTCACGCGGCAGCCCATCGATGGCCTGCGGCCCTGCCACGCGCACCGGCCGCCCCAACTCGGCCGCCATGAAATCCGCCAGGCCGGTCAATCCGCTTGTGCCTCCGGTGAGGACAAGAGAACGCCCGGCATAGGCCGTCATCTCGCACTCGTCGAGGCGTTGCCGGAGCTGATGACAGATCGCTGTCACGCGCGGGCGTATCACCTCGGCAAGCTCGGCTTTCGTCATCTGATACATAATGCCGTCCTCTTCCCCCGCAGTGGGATAGCTGAAGGCATCGTGCTCATCGGACGGAGCGCAGACTACTGTGCCATACAGGGCTTTGATTCGCTCTGCTTCCGCAAGGGGTGTATGTAATGCCCGCGCGATATCGAAGGTGATCTGTGCTCCGCCCATCGGCGTCGCGCCGGCGTGCAGAAAGCGATCATCGGCAAACATGGCGAGGCTCGTCGTGCCGGCGCCCATGTCGATCACGGTGACGCCGAAACGGCGCTCGTCCTCGCTCACGACGGCGAGACCGCTCGCATAAGCGGCCGGCACATGGCTCGCGGGCTCGAGATAGCAGCGTTGCACAACCATCAGCAGGTTGCGGAGAGGCGCTTCGTCTGCGGTGACGGCGTGGAGATCGAACGCGAGCGCGCGGGCCGCCATGCCGCGCGGGTCCTTCGAGCCCGGTGCGCCGTCGAGGCGCATCCCGACTTCGTTCATGTGGACGAGCGTGCGGCCGCTCTGCTCGACGTAGTTCTGGCCTGCCTGCATCAGGCGGCGGACGTCCGCCTCCTGCACAAGTCCGGACGCGACATCGACGCGGGCCGTGAAATTGTGCGACTTGAGCCTGCCGCAGGACACCGAAACGGCGACCTCTGACAGCTCGACGCGCGCCATGTTCTCCGCCTGCGCGAGCGCGGCACGGGCCGCATGCTCGGCGCGGTCGAGATCGATGATGACGCCCGCTTTCACGCCCTCGGCGCGCTGCAGGCCGACGCCCAGGATGCGCACGCCTGAGGGGTCCGCCGCCGCGATAAGGCAAGCGATCTTGCTCGTGCCGATATCGAGCACGCCAACGATACGCCGCGATCCCGTTGCCCGCCGATTGTCCCTATCTCGCGCCATGTCCCCCCTCCCGCGTCATGTGCCAGGACTTGGGGATGGAGCGGGCGAAGCGGATTGCTCCGCTTCGGTGCTGCGGATGGCGACGCGGCCGGGGCCGCGGAAGTCGAGCGTAGCGTTGCCGGCAACGATGCGGCGCGTAAGGTCCGAATCGCGCGTGATTTCCTCCAGGACGCCGACCTCTCCGTCAGCCGGGAGTTCGAGCGCGGTCTGGTTGTTCAGCTTCAGACGCCAGCGGCGTTCGGAGACGCGCTCGGCTTCAGCGAGGCGGCTAGCGATCTCAGGATAGCGTGCAAGCGTCTCGGTCAGCTCCGTGGCCAACGCCGCGGCGCCCTCACCGGCAAAGCGCGGCAGATCCGGCACCGTGTCTCCGCTCACCGACGCGAGCACGCGGCCGGTCTTGTCGATCAGGTAGAGGCTTCCGGCGCGGGACCACACCGCGGACGGCTTGCGCTCCGTGACGCGGATTTCGAGGCGGCCGGGGATGACGCGCGTCAGTTCTGCGGTGTCGATCCAGGGCAGGCGCTCGATACGGCTTTTCACAGCCTGCGTGTCGAGCGCCGCGAACGTGCGCACATTGCCGAGGTCGATGGCGTCGAAGATATCGCGATCATAGCTGAAACGGTGGCCGACGAGCGTCACCTGATCGATGCCGAAGCCGGTTGCGCGCGCGAGGCGCTCGACTTCGTGGGCATAGCCGTAATGGCGGGCGGCTTCCTCGATAGCACCGAGGCCAAGGCCTGCCACCAGCGCCGCGAGCAGCAGACGTACGCGCTTCCGGCGCCAAAGCGACGCGTGCTTGCGGGGATGATGCGGGTCGAGAGAGGGTCTTTGCAGCGGCGCCTGTTGCGCCTGCAGTCGCGTGGTCCGGCTTTTGCCTACCTCGAACAACTCGCGTCCTCGACAATCCATCGCGTGAGCTCGCCGAACGACCAGCCCGCATATGCAGCAAGCTCCGGAACCAATGAGGTTCCCGTCATGCCGGGTTGCGTATTCACTTCCAGGCAGATCAGTTCGCCCGTCCCCCCTGCCGTATCGTCGAAGCGGAAGTCCGCTCGTGACACACCACGACAGCCGAGCGACGCATGGGCCGCCAAAGCGTATTTCCGGATCATCTGGTAAACATCCGGTAAAATATTTGCCGGTAACTCGTGCTTCGAGCCACCGGGAGCGTACTTCGCCTCGAAATCGTAGAAGGCGAGGCCCTTCTGCGGCACGATTTCGATCACTTCCGTCGCGAAGTCGCCGATGACGGCGCAGGTGAGCTCGCGGCCGGGGATGAAGCGCTCCACCATGACGATCTGCTCGGCGGGGCCGCTCTCGCGGATGAGCTTCGACCAATCGTTGGTTCCGGGGCGGATGATGAGAACGCCGACGCTCGAGCCTTCGTCGACAGGCTTCACGACATAAGGCGGCGGGAGCGCGTGCTCCTTCGCGGCCTCCTCTCGCGTCACGAGCTTTGCTTCGGCGACGGGAACCCCGCCCGCGCGCATCGCGAGCTTGGCGTTCTCCTTGTGCATGGCGAGCGCGGACGCCAGCACGCCGGAGTGGGTGTAGGGAATGGCCATCGTCTCCAGGATGCCCTGGATGCAGCCGTCCTCGCCGTACTTGCCGTGCAGCGCGTTGAAGCACACGTCAGGCCGGATCTCGTCGAGGCGCTTTGCGACATCGCGACCGACATCGATCTGCGTGACGCGGTATCCCTCGCCCTCGAGCGCTGCAGCCACCGCCTCGCCGGAACGCAAACTCACGCTGCGCTCGGCCGAAAGGCCGCCCTTCAGCACGGCGACGTGCGCGAAGGTGCGCGCCGGAGCCGGACCGAGCTTGTTCGTCATGATCCCACCGTTTCGGCCAATGCTTCGCCAACGGGGCGGCCTTCGACCGGCTGCCCGAGGCGGATGATTTCCCATTCGAGCGTCACGCCGGCATTCGCCTTGACGCGCGCGCGCACCGTCTCGCCCAGGCGCTCGATGTCTTCACCGGAAGCGCCTTCGTTGTTGATCAGGAAGTTGCAGTGCTTTTCGGAGACCTGCGCGCCGCCAACGCGGAAACCGCGGCAGCCCGCGTCATCGATCAGCTTCCAGGCGCTGGCGCCGGGCGGGTTCTTGAATGTGGAACCGCCGGTGCGTTCCTTGATGGGCTGGTTCTTTTCGCGATATTCCGCGACCTCGTCCATCTCGCGCAGGATGTCTGTGGGATTGCCGGGAACGCCCTCGTAGAGCGCTTCGGTGAAGATCCAGTCGTGCGGTACGCCGCTGTGGCGATAGGTGAAGCCCATGTCGGCGAGCGACAGCACGTGGATGTTGCCCTCCGGGTCTACGGCGCGGGCTTCGATCAGAACGTCCTTTGTTTCGCGGCCGTGCGCGCCAGCATTCATGCGCAAAGCGCCGCCGATGGAACCCGGAATGCCGCGATAGAACGCGAGGCCCGCGATGCCGGCGTCTGCGGCGGCGCGCGCGACTTTGACATCGGGGCAGGCGGTTCCGGCGCGCAGGCGATTACCCGGCTCGACTTTGATGTCCGCGAAGCCGCGCCCGAGGCGGATGACGACACCCGGCACGCCGCCGTCACGCACGAGCAGGTTCGAGCCGAGCCCCATGACGAAGACTGGCAGATCCTTCGGCTTGTGCTTGATGAAGTACGCGAGATCGGCCTCGTCGGCGGGCGAGAACAGCACCTGAGCGGGACCACCGGCGCGGAACCACGTGATGTCGGCGAGCGAGACGTTCGCGGAGATGCGGCCGCGCAGCTCCGGCATACGGTCTTTCAGCTCCGCCGTGATGTCCGGAAAGGTCACAGGGCGCTCCCGGCGCGGAGGGGCTCGGCAGTGGCGAGCCACTCGGGCAATGCGTGCGCCCATTCGGTGGAGTTGCCCGCGCCGAGGCAGACGACCATGTCGCCCGGGCGCGCAAGGCGGCTCACGACCGCGGGAAGCTCGCGCGGATCATCCACCGTCGTGACGGCTTCAAGGCCCGTCGCGCGAATGGCGTCCGCCAAAGTGCGCGGCGAGATGCCGTCGATGGGTGCTTCGCCCGCGCTATAGAGCGGAGCCACCACCACGCCATCGGCATCCGAGAAGCAGGCTGCGAAATCTCCGAAGAGATCGCGAACGCGCGTGTAACGGTGAGGTTCGACAATGGCGATGACGCTGCCCTTGGCGCCTGCGCGGGCGGCTGCGAGTACGGCTGCGATCTCCGCCGGGTGATGGCCGTAGTCGTCGAAGATCTGCACGCCGTTCCATGTGCCGGTGAGCTGGAAGCGACGCTTCACGCCGGAGAACGCGGCGAGGCCTCTGCGAATAACGTCGTCGGACAGGCCGGCTTCGGCCGCAACCGCAATCGCCGCGAGCGCGTTCAGCGCGTTGTGCTGGCCGGGCATCGGCACCGTCCAGCCGCGGATCTGGCGCGGACCGCCCTTCACGCGTGCGCCGAAATCGGCGTCGATGCGCGTGGTGTGGCCTTCGCTCTCGACTTTGCGCAGCACGAGGTCGGCTTCTTCGCGCGTACCGTAGGTCAGCAGGCGGCGGCCGTCGTTGCGCAGCGCCAGGCGCTCCACCATTTCGCGCGCGACGGGGTGATCGATGCAGGTGACGGCGAGGCCATAGAACGGGATATTCTTGAAGAACGACTCGTATTCGCGATGCATAGCCTCGACGGAGCCGAAATAGTCGAGATGCTCGGGGTCGATGTTCGTCACGACGCCGATCTCGGTCGGAAGGCGTGTGAAGGTGCCGTCGCTCTCGTCGGCTTCGACGATCATCCAGGGACCATTGCCGAGGCGCGCGTTCGAGCCCCAGGCATTGATGATGCCGCCGGTGATGACGGTCGGATCGAGACTGGCCGTTTCGAAAATGGTGCTGATCAGCGAAGTGGTGGTGGTCTTGCCGTGGGTGCCCGTCACCGATACCGTCGCGTAGAGGCGCATCAGCTCGGCCAGCATCTCGGCGCGGCGAATGATCTGCAGGCCTTTCGCGCGGGCGGCGGCGAGTTCCGGATTGGTGGCCTTGACGGCGGTCGAAATCACGACCTGCCCGGCGCCCGCGAGGTTCGCCGCATCGTGACCGACGAACACCTCGATCCCCTTCGCGCGCAGGCGGCGGACGTTGGCGCTTTCCTTCTGGTCGCTGCCCTGGACCTTGTAGCCCTTTGCGAGGAGGATCTCGGCGATGGCGCTCATGCCGATGCCGCCAATGCCGATGATGTGGAACGGCCCAATGTCGCGGGGCATCTGCATGCGTCGTAATTCCTATGTCCTGTCGCGTGGAGAGTAGGTACCGCGCGGCGCGCCGTCGGTGTGACGTATCGTCAACGCGCCCTCCTCGACTACGCCGTCCGCTTACCGATCACATCATCGACGAGATCAGCAAGCAGGCCTACGGCGCCAGCTTGGCCCTGGGCCTTCGCCTGGGCCGCCGCTGCGGCGAGCTTTTCCGGATGCTCGAACAGATTTGCAAGCTCGGTCGCCAAGCGCAACGGCGACAGGTCCCTCTGCTCGATACACCAACTGCCCCCCGATTCGGCAAGGTTGGTCGCGTTTTCGAGCTGATCACTGTCGAGAGAATGCGGCAAAGGTACGAGGATCGACGGGCGGCCGATGACGGCCAATTCCGCGACCGAGGACGCGCCCGCGCGTGCAATCACCAGATGGCTTTCCGCCATCACGCGCGGCAAGTCTTTGAAAAACGGCGCGATCTCGGCCGAAATGCCCGCCGCTGCGGTTTGTGCTTCGACCTCCGAAACGTCCTCGGGCCGCGCCTGCTGGACGAGCTTTATGCGCTGGCGGATCGTTTGTGGAAGGGTGGCCAAAGCCGGCGGGACGACCTCAGAGAAGAAGCGCGCGCCCTGGCTGCCGCCGAACACGAGGAGCCGCAACGGCCCATCGGCCTCGACCGGCGAAAAGGGCGTTTTCGCCGCCTCGATCACGACCCCGCGCACGGGGTTGCCGGTGAAACGGGCCTTTGCGGCGAGCGGGCCGTCCAGTTTCTTGGTCTTGCGGAATGACGTCGCGACGGCCGCGACATGGGCGGCGAGTGCCTTGTTCGCCCGGCCCAGGACGGCGTTCTGCTCATGGACGATCGACGGCACGCCCAGCATGCGCGCGGCCACGAGCGGCGGGATGGTCGGATAGCCGCCGAAACCCACGACGGCAGCAGGCTTCAGGTCGCGGAGAAGTTTGCGGGCCTGGCGCACGCCACGCAGAAGCGTGAACCCGGCGCGGCCGAGCGCGATCGGGTTTTTCTTGCTGCCGGGCGTCGCGGACGGAAGCTGGTAGATGGTGCGTGCGGGAAACCCGGTTCCGTACCGGTCTCCGCGCATATCCGTCACGAGGTCGACCGGGTAGCCGCGCCGGCCGAGCTCCTCGGCGAGCGCGAAGGCCGGAAACAAGTGCCCGCCGGTGCCGCCGGCAGCCAACAGAATAGAAGGAAGCTCACGCGTCACGTTCGGGGCTCGCTGGCATTGTTCGATCTGGCATTGAGACTGGGCAGGCTCGGCATCAATGGTGGTTTTTTAAGGCGGTCCGCGTCCGGACGATGGCGGGTGAGAGCCAGCAACATACCCAGTGTCAGCGAGATGGCCAGCATCGATGAGCCGCCCGCCGACAGGAACGGCAGCGTCATGCCTTTGGCGGGCAGCAGGCCGACGTTCACGCCCATGTTGATCAGAGCCTGGAAGCCGAACATCAACGAGAGGCCGATGATCCCGAGGCGGATCGGCGGATCGGGTTCATGCTCCGCATGGCGGAGACCGCGCAATACCACGAAGGCAAAGAGCGCCAACAGCGCGAGGCAGGCGATGGCACCGTACTCCTCCGCGACGACCGCGAAGATGTAGTCCGTGTGCGCGTCGGGCAGTGACGTCTTGATGGTGCCTTCGCCGGGGCCGCGTCCGAGGAATCCGCCTTCCACGAACGATTGGATGGCGCGTGCGCCCTGGCTGAAGTCGCTCGTATTCTGCGGACCGAAGAAGCGATCGAAGCGCGCGGAGACGTGCGGGAAGTAGAGATAAGCGCCGTAAAGGCCAGCAGCACCGACGGCGGCGAGCACGGCCGCGCCTTTCACGGCTGCGCCCGAGACGAAGTACATGGCGATCCAGACGACGGTGATCAGCATCGTCTGACCGACGTCGGGCTGGACCAAAAGCAGCGTCGCGAAAAGCGCGAACAGGAGGATGGCGAGCAGCATCGCCGGCATGTCGGGGCGGCGGCGCGCTTCCGCGAGCAGCCAAGCGGAGACGACGACGAAGGCGGGCTTGGCGAACTCCGACGGCTGGACGGAATGGCCTTCGATGGAGAGCCAGCGGCGGGCGCCGTTGATTTCTTCGCCTGCGAAGTAGACCGCGATCAGTCCGACGAACGAGACGGCGAGCACGAACAACGACAGGCGGCGCACTGATGTGGGATCGAGCAGCGAAACCGCGAGCATGATGACGAGACCAGCGGCGGAGAAGAACACGTGGCGTTCGACGAAGTAGTAGGCGTGGAAGCCCTTCTTCAGCGCGACGGCCGGGCTTGCAGCGATCGAGAGCACGAGCCCCGTCGCAACGACGATCAGGATTGCGTAGAGCAGGACGTGGTCGACCGTGAACCACCATTCCGCGAGCCGGCTTCTGTCGGCGCGCGAGAACTTCATGGTCCCGCCTTTTCGTTCAGGATGTCGGCGACGAGCCGCTTGAAGGCGTCGCCGCGCACCTCGAAGTTCTTGAACTGATCGTAGGAGGCGCAGGCGGGCGACAGCAGCACCACGCTTGCGGCGTACCCGGCTTTCTCAGCGTCTCTGGTGGCGTTGCTGACCGCGACATCAAGCGTTGCGGATCGCTCGAAAGGAACCGCATCGCCCAGCGTGGCCGCAAAATCTTCGGTCGCTTCGCCTATGAGATAGGCCTTGGCGACGCGCGCGAAATAAGGTGCGAGCGTTGTAATGCCGCCGGCTTTGGGCTTGCCGCCCGCGATCCAATAGATGCTGCCCGGAAACGACGCGAGCGCCTTCTCGGTGCTGTCGGCGTTGGTGGCTTTGCTGTCGTTGACGAACTCGACCGCGCCTTTGCGGCCGACGATCTCGAGGCGATGCGCGAGGCCGGGGAAGCTCCGAAGTGCTGCCTGCAGATCTCCGCGCTCACGGAACTTGAGGGGCAGCGCCTGGACGGCGGCAACGGCTGCGGCGGCGTTCTGCCAGTTGTGACTGCCGCGCAGCGTCGGGATGCCCTCAAGGCTCGCGATCTCGACGCCATCGGCGATGAGCTTGGCGTTCTCCGCGAAGATGCCGTGCGCAACGGGGCCGCGCACGGAGATGCGCTGCACGTTCATGTCGCGCGCTTCGAGGTCTCCGGCGATCGCTACGCAGAAATCGTCATCTACGCCGATCACGGCTGCCGTCTGCGCCTTCTCGACGAGGCGGCGCTTCACCGCCGCGTAGTGTTCGACGGTGCCGTGACGGTCGATGTGATCGGGCGTGATGTTGAGCAGCACAGCGACAGAAGGCGCGACTCTCGGCGCAAGGTCGATCTGGAAGCTCGACAGCTCGAGCACGTGGACGCGGTTCTCGTCGGGAGGATCAAGCGTCAGCACGGCGAGGCCGATGTTGCCGCCCATCGCGACGTCGTTCCCAAGTTCACGCAGAATGTGCGCGATGAGCGCGGTCGTGGTGGATTTGCCATTGGTGCCGGTGATGGCGATGACAGGCGCGTCCGGGATTGTGGCTGCGCGCTCGCGGAAGAAGAGCTCCACGTCGCCGATCACCTCAACGCCGGCCGCGGTTGCTTTCTTCACGGTCCAGTGCGGTTCGGGATGCGTGAGCGGAACGCCGGGGGCAAGAACGAGGACGTCGAATTTCGACCAGTCCGCGGCCGCAAGATCGACCAGAGTTGCACCGGCTTCGGCTGCGGACTTGCGTCCCGCTTCGCTATCGTCCCATGCCGCGACGCGGGCGCCGCCCGCTTCGAGCGCGCGCACGGTGGCGAGGCCCGAGGCTCCAAGCCCGAACACCGCGACGGAGCGATCCTTGAACGTCGTCACGCGAATCATGGCGCTACGCTACCAGAACTCAATCAGCGGAGCTTCAGGGTGGCGAGGCCGATCAGGGCCAGGATCACGGCGATGATCCAGAAGCGCACGACGACAGTGCTCTCCTTCCAGCCCTTCTGCTCATAGTGGTGATGCAGCGGGGCCATTCGGAACACGCGCTTTCCGGTCAATTTGTACGACGTGACCTGGATGATGACCGACAGTGTTTCGAGCACGAAAAGACCGCCGACGATGGCCAGCACGACCTCATGCTTGGTTGCGACCGCGATCGCACCCAGCGCGCCGCCTAGGGCAAGCGAGCCGGTGTCGCCCATGAAGATCATGGCGGGCGGAGCGTTGAACCAGAGGAAGCCCAAGCCAGCGCCAATCAACGCGCCGCAGATCACGGCCAGTTCGCCCGTGCCGGCGACGTGGTGGATCTGCAGGTAGCCCGCGAATTTGTAGTTGCCGACCAAATAAGCGATGAGGCCGAAGGTGGCGGCCGCGATCATCACCGGGACGATGGCTAGACCATCCAGACCGTCCGTTAGGTTGACGGCGTTGCCAGCGCCAACAATGACGAGCATGCCGACGATGATGAACATGGCACCGAAATCGATGAGCGCCGTCTTGAAGAACGGGAGAGCAAGCTTGCCCGAAAGATCAGGTACCGAAACATCCATGATGACGTAGACGGCGACCGCGGCCACGAGCATTTCGAGACCGAGGCGCAACCACCCGCCGGAGCCGGTCGGCTGCTGCTTCGTGACCTTGAGGTAGTCGTCGTAGAAGCCGATGCCGCCGTAGGCGAGCGTAACGAGCAGCACGGCCCAGACATAGACGTTCGAGAGATCCGACCAGAGCAGCGTCGCGACCGTGACGCTCGCCAGGATCATCAGACCGCCCATGGTGGGCGTGCCCTTCTTCGAAAAATGCGACTGAGGACCGTCGGCGCGGATCGGCTGGCCTTTGCCCTGTTTCAGGCGAAGGAGGTCGATGATGCCGGGGCCGAAGAGAAGAACAAAAAGCAGAGCGGTGAAGATGGCGCCGCCCGTGCGGAAAGTGATGTACTTGAAAACGTTCAGGATACCTATCTGGTCGCTGAAGGCCACAAGCTCGTACAGCATCTCTTCCCTCCCCTCGTTGCCGAGGCCCCCGCTCTACGCGTTACCCAACGTCTTCCGTAAGGTCTCAGCGACCGGACCCATCCGGCTGCCGTTCGACCCTTTGATCATGAGTGCATCACCGGGCTCAAGCGCAGCAAGAAGCCGCGCCGTCAGTTCCCCGGATTCCGGCGTCCACGCGCCCTGTTTCTCGGGCGAGAGCGCCGAAAACAGGTAGGCCATGTTCGGTCCACAGGCAAAAACCAGATCCGTCCCCGCAGCGTCAACAGCTTCCTTGAGCCCGACATGCAGCGCCCGCTGCTGCTCGCCGAGTTCCAGCATATCGCCCAGGACGGCGATGCGGCGGCGGAAGTCGCCGCGCGGAACGGTTCCCAGCACAGATAGGGCGGCGCGCATGGAGGCCGGGTTGGCGTTGTAGCTCTCGTCGATGACGAGGATCTTGCCGCCCTTGAGCGGCAATTCCGTCCGTGAGCCGCGACCGGGCGGCGGCGCGAGCGTCGCCAGGGCTTCGAGAGCTTTCGAGGCGTCGGCGCAGGTAGCGTTTATGGCGGCATGGATGGCGGCGGCGACAGCCAGCGCATTGCGCGCGATGTGGATGCCCGGGACGGCAACACGGAAGCGAATTTCCTGATCGCCGAGGTCGATCTCGATGGCCGTCCCTTCGGAGGACAGCTCGAGCACCTTGGGGCAAACGTCGGCGCGCGGGTCCTGGCCGAAGGACACGATGCGGGCGCCTGCCTCCTCGGCTCTTTTGCGCAGAAGTTCGTAATGGGAATTGTCACGATTGATGACCGCGGTGCCGCCCGCCTCGAGGCCGGTAAAGATCTCGGCTTTCGCTTCCGCGATGCCTTCGACGTTCGGAAACGCGGCGAGGTGCACGGCTTCGACAGTGGTGACGATGGCGACGTGCGGGCGTACCATTTTGACGAGCGGCGTGATCTCGCCCGCGTGGTTCATTCCGATCTCGAACACGCCGAAGCGCGTTTCGGCCGGCATGCGCGCAAGCGTGAGCGGGACGCCCCAATGATTGTTGAACGATTTGTCTGCGGCGTGCGTCGGGCCGATGCGGGACAGCGCTGCGCGCAGCATGTCCTTCGTGCCTGTCTTGCCGGCACTCCCAGTGACGGCAATGACGCGGGCTTGCGGGCTCAAGCGGGCGCGAGCGGCGCGGCCGATTGCTTCCAGCCCGGAGAGCGTGTCCGCGACGCGAATGAGCGGGCCGTCGTCCGGTCCCGGCTCGTAGCTTTCGGCAACGAGTGCTGCGGCAGCACCCGCCTCAAACGCTTTGCCGACGAACTCGTGGCCGTCGCGCTGATCCTTGAGGGCGACGAACAGATCGCCCGGTGCAATGGTGCGCGTGTCGATGGAGAGACCGGTTATCGGAGCGCCCGTCCCACGTTCGGCGCGTGCAGAGGCCGCTCGCAGAAGGTCATCAAAAGTCCAAAGCGGGGCATTCGCCATCGATCGTCTCGTCCCAAGCGCCTTAACGAGGCTCTCTGTTGTTTTTTGAAATCAGTGCGTTGACAGCGCTTGGCGCAGGCAGTCGTGATCCGAGAAGGGTCTCACCGTGTTACCTACGATCTGGCCGGTTTCGTGACCTTTGCCGGCGACCAGCACGACATCCCCCGGCTGCATCATGGCGACGGCGGCGTTGATCGCGTCCGCGCGGTCCCCGATCTCGATGGCGCCGGGAGCTGCCGCCAGAATTTCGGCGCGAATGGAGGCCGGTTCTTCCGTTCTCGGATTGTCATCGGTGACGATCGTCACATCGGCGAGCTTTGCCGAGATAGCGCCCATGATCGGACGCTTGCCGCGATCGCGGTCGCCGCCGCAGCCGAAGACGCAGATCAGCTTGCCGCTCACGAACGGGCGCACGCCGTCGAGCGCGGCTTCGAGTGCTTCGGGTTTGTGAGCATAGTCGACGACCGCGAGGCCGCCGTTCCTTTCACCGATGATTTCGAGCCGTCCTTTAACGCCGGCGAGTTGGGCAAGCGCCGGGACGACGACAGCCGGATCTTCGCCCACCGCAAGCGCGAGGCCTGCCGCCACGAGCGCGTTCGCGACCTGATAGGTGCCGATGAGCGGCAGTTTCACGTCATAGACGGCGCCGTCGTGGACGAGCGACAGGGCTTGAGCGAAGCCTTCACGCTTGAGGTTCGCCAGGCGAAGCGTTTCGCCCTTTTCGCCGACAGTGATGAGCGGCAGGCCGCGGCGACGCGCGACGGCCGCAACGTCCTCCGCGCGTGGCGCATCGACGTTGACGACCACAGAAGCGCTGGCCGGCAACAGCTCCTCGAAGAGCCGCAGCTTGGCGGCGAGATAGGCTTCGGTGTTGGGATGATAGTCGAGGTGATCACGTCCGAGGTTCGTGAACGCGGCGGCCGAGATCTTCACGCCATCGAGGCGATATTGATCGAGCCCATGGGACGAGGCTTCGAACGCGAGATGCGTGATGCCGTCGTGGGCGAGCGAGGCCAACGTTTCGTGCAGCGATACGGGGTCCGGCGTCGTCAGAGAGCCGTAGACGGCGCCATCCGGCTTCACGACGCCGATCGTACCGAGGGAGGCGGCCCTGTGTCCCGCCGCGGCGAAAAGCTGGCGCGTGAATTCGGCGACGGAAGTCTTGCCGCTGGTTCCGGTTACGGCGACGACGGTTTCGGGCTGCGCGCCATAGAATCGAGCGGCCATCAGCGCGAGGGCGAGCCGCGGCTCCTTCGCTCGGAGGACCGGAACAGATAGCGCATCCGGCACGGCAGCCTCTTCGCCGGCCACGACGGCAACGGCACCCTTGGCCGCTGCGTCCGCTATGAACCTCGCGCCATCGGCTTTGGTGCCCGAGAGCGCCACGAAGAGCGCGCCGGGTTGGGCCTGGCGGCTGTCGGCGGTGATGCGCGTGACTTCGATCGCTTCGGCGCCTTTTGGCGCAGCCGCGATCCCGATGTCCGTAATGAGCTTGGAAAGATGCATTGCGTTCCGGCCGAAGCGGAAGACTTCGACGCTTCTAAAGTCCGACGCGGGCGGCGTCAAACGCGGCGCAGGTGATTGTCGAACTCGGCGCCGGCAAATTTGACCGCCCGGGACGCGATTTCACTGTCGAACCGGAGAACGCCCTGGCCTGTACTCATGGCGAACCCCGCGTGGCCGTTTCCGGGTGTCACGCCGGAGCTGTCCTTGATCGCGATGCGATGCGCGATTTTCCCCGTGGCGGTGTCGAAATAGACGACCTCGCCCGCGAGCGGCGCGGACGCGGCGAGAAGACGGCCGTCGTCACTCACTGCGACGGCGCCGATGTAGCCTTTCAAATCAATGGCTAGCGTATCCGGAGCTTCGAGAATTGCGATCGGCTTATCGATCCCCACGCGGCCGACAAGCGCCGGCGCGTCCTCGAGGCCGCCAAGCCATTGTGAGCCGAACCAGATCTCGCCCTTCGGGGTCTCGACGAGGTGACGCAACGACAGAAGGTTGATGGACGACGGCACGCCGTGACGCGACCGCAGCGTGCCGGTCGTCACGTCGATGAAGGCGACGTTGGGCTCCATGTCGGCCACGCCGATGCTCTCGCGGCCGGTCGCCGGATCGTTGCTGAAGCCGCCGTTGGCGACAGCCAGCGTGCGGCCGTCGGACAGCATGATCGCCTCATGCGGGCCAACGCCATAGGACGGAAACTCGCCGACGCGCTTCCAGCCGCCCGTCGCATCGTAGACGCCGATCATGCCTTCGCCGGTGTCGACGTTGTGCTCGGTTGCGTACAGAAGGCGGCCATCTCTGGCGAATGCGCCGTGGCCGTAGAAATGGCGATCAATCAGAGGCTCGAAAACGTCAGGCTCTCGGCTGCCGTCGATATCGAACGCCAACGCGAAGTAACCGGGGCGACGCGCAAAGATGACGGCGCGACGCGACGCGTGATCAATCGCGACGTCGTGGCCGCGGGCCGACATGGGGAGTTCGCGAAGGATGCGGCCGTCCTCGGCGAGGACGAGCACGCCGTAACTGCCATCTGCCAAACGTGCGCCTGATGCATAGACTGCTGGCGCAGAAGCCTCCGCCGATCCGCCGGCGGCAAAAGCTGAGCGCGCGGTGGCGAGCGTCACCAGGGAGCCGATCAGCAGCCGGCGGCGATCAATCTCCATCGAGCTCGTTGAACCCCATGACGATGTCGGCATTGGGCGCCAACTCCTTCACGATGATCTGTCGGATACCCGAAAGGTCGAAGCGCATTTTCCTCAGGGCGTGCAGATGCGCTTCCGATCCGCGCTCGTTGGCGCGGAGTTTATCGAGCGTCTTGGCATCCGCGAGCAGGCTGTTCCAGGATGTGGGCAGGAAGTTGGTCATCCAGGGTTTGTCGGCCGCCACATAGGCATCGAGACCGACGGAATCGTAGATCTCTTTTAGAGCATTGAGGGACGATTCCAGGTAAGCGCCGGTCAGGCCCGACGCCTCAAAAGCCAAGCGCACACGGCGCGGCGGATTTGCCGTGACAGCCGTCAACTCCGGCATGATGAAACGATCGCGGCAGAGCTCGATGCCGGCCACAAGCGCCTTCATGACCTCGCGCACGGTTTCGCCAGCGTCCTTGTAAAGCGCGTTGTCGGAGCCCGGCGTCAGGATTTTCATGCGGAAGCCATCGGGCCCGACCCAGCCTTCCCGGATTTCACTCGCGACAGCATGAAGGTTGGCGGCAATTGCGGCCGCCATCGCGCAACGATACTTGCCCGCGTCATCACTTCCGGCCCCAAGCGGAGCCTTCTCGTCATAGATCAGGATTTCGAGAGCGGTGAGGCCCTGCACAGCCACGCTCTGGGACGCGAGGGCGCCCGGCTCGAGAAGCTCCGGTTTCTTCGCAGCCAGCAAGCCGTTCAACTGGCGAAACGCGAAGCCACGCGGATCAGGCCAGAAGAACACACGCTCTAGACGATGCTCGCGCGTCGAGGGCCCGAAGCGGATAAAATCCAGCCCTCCCCACGTGCGCACCGTTTCTGCAAACGCGGCAGAAGCGGCTTTGCGCGCGGCTTCGTCCCCGCCCGCCTTGCAGACGGCCTCTACCGCGGACGTGAGATTGCCGGTTTCCCTGTCGAGGGCTTCCGTGCGGGGAATAACGAACTTATCGATGGTGTCGAGCACCATCGTGGCGTGGCTTTTCCGGATCGGAAGGGCAGATGCGGGCGCGGCTGTTGCGGCGAGCGCGGCCGCGAGGCTCGCTACCGCCAGGAGCGATTTCAAAAGCCGATGGCCGATCACGCTACACTCCCCGGGTTTCACACCCGATGTTCTAACTCTGGTGAACTTCCTGGGGAAGGGGCGAGCGGCGCTTACTCCGCAGCTTCGAGTTCGGGCACCATTTTGCCCTTATTGCGCTGCTGCTGCATCCGCATCAGACGCTCACGCGTCGACAGACTGCGGTACGGACAGATAAGGCCGCGCTTCTCCAGATCCTCGAGCTTGGCATAAATCACGTCTACCGCGAGGGGGGCGCAACCGCAGCACTGCATGCGTTTCTGCATGTAGCGATAAACGACGCCCGGGGTGGGAATCGGCGCTTCCGGCTGATTGAGGATGTCGAGAAGAGCGAGCTCGATGTCGAAGTCAGAGACTTGCTGGCAGGAACATACGATCATTGGTTGATGCCGCCCCCTACTGTGCCAACGCCGCGTCGTGCCCCGACGCTGCATATGCCGCTGCGTTTACGATCAACCCAGCCGGCAGAACCTGATCAAGGCCGCGCATGGTCAACGCGAAGCTTTCAGCGTGATGCACGACTTCGTCGATCAGAGAACTCTCTATCAAAGCGAAGGCGCAGGCCCGCATGGCCGGGCACGTGTTGTGTTGGCAGGCGGCAATCATCGAAAGCGCAAGGCTCTCGTCGCGGCAGAAGCCATCGTAATCGCTGTTGCGGACTTCGATCTCGCGGCGCGCTGCGGCGCTCACGGCTCTGACCCATGCCGACAGCTCCGACACTGCTGTGCGTGCAGCGTTCGTTCCGAGCGTCTTCGAATAGAGCTGCCACGTCTGCTCCCAGCGGTCGATGTCTCCGGATTTATAGCCGGCGACCCAGTGGCGGAAGCCCAAACCGATCAGACGCTCCGCATTCGAGAATGCGACGTCGACGACGACGGGCGGCATAGGGCGCGCGAGAGAGAAGCCAGCTTTACGCATGGAGGAAGACCTCCCGCGAAGAGAAGCTCGACGCTGCTTCATCTAGAAAGTCAGCAGGCACGCGAGATGCGCGCGACACCCTGAGCGGGCGAGTAACCAGGAACATCGATCCGGCCTTCCCATTGTCGGGGTTCAAGGCCCCGATAAGGATTTGGTGCTTTCAACACTGCACGTATGCAGTCCCGTTTCCTTAAGCAACCTCTTTCGGCCGATCGTGTCAAGAGTGATAAGACACATTATGTGACTGGAATCATTCAAGTTTTTAATTTGAAGAATTCCAAAGTAGGGAAAGCTTTTTCAGTTCTGACTGGCCTGCTGACGGCGGGATTGAGCACCAGAAACAGCCAATGTCTTGCTGGTGCGCCGCTGCGGCTTAGCCTTCTGGCGCGCTCCGGAGGGCGCTTTGTTCCGCTGGGCCTTCATCATCTGCTCGAGCGTATGTTCGTCGAGAACGCTGATGAAAGCACCCAGCGCGCTGTCGAAAAGCTGATCTAGTGCAGCGAGTTGTGCCTGCTTGCCTGCCTTTTCGCCTTCCTCCCGCTCGACCTCGACCTGAAGGATCTCCATGGCGCGCACGACATCGCCGATGCGGATCTCGGACGCCGGACGCGCCAGTCGCACGCCGCCATGACGGCCGCGAACGGCGCTGATGAAGCCTGCGCGCGACAGCAGGTGCACGATCTTGAAAGTGTTCTGGAGGGTGATATCGCGTCGCTCAGAGATCTCGGCGACCTTGACGAGATTAGGAGCGGCGAAAGCACAATCGAGCAGGATGCGGATGGCGTAGTTCGTCGTTTTGCTCAGGCGCATGATCTATCCAGTTCCTTGCGCGCGGAGTTTCCGGCCCGTCCGGCATCCGCGTCTCCCTATTGTGTACCCCAATCTAGACTAATTCCAAACTGGAACCTTGATCAAGTGGTCGCGCCCTGGCCGATCCGTAACTTGACTTGGCAACGCCCGTAGCTTTTTCCCTTTGCTGCTATAAGGCGTTAAGCATTCTTGACTGATTGCGTCAATAAGTCTAGACGCTTTGCCCGCGCTTGCCAACCGAGGAGACACCTCTTGTCCAAGGCTTCAAACTCCACCTTGCGAGGCTTCTTCGGAACGGTCGTTCTCGTTGTTTCCCTTTACGGATTTGGAACCGCAGCGCGCGCCGACGCGCCGCCCGTGAAGGATGTGCTCAAGACCTACTCCGACATCGCGCAGGCGACTTATGGCGACAGCCTTGAGGGTGCGAAAGCTCTGAGAACTGCAATCGAGAAGCTCGTCCAATCGCCGAGCGACGAGACGCTTGGCGCCGCGCGGAAAGCCTGGATCGCGGCGCGCGTCCCCTACATGCAGACGGAAGCCTTCCGTTTCGGCAATCCCGTCGTGGACGGGTGGGAAGGGCATGTGAATTCCTGGCCGCTTGATGAGGGCCTCATAGACTACGTGGCCGACGCCTACGGCAGCGACAATCCCGAGAACGAATACTACGCCGCCAACGTCATCGCGCATAAGTCGCTCAAGATCGCCGGCCAGACCGTCGACACGTCGACGATCGACGAGAAACTTTTGCGCAGCCTTCATGAAGCGGGTGGCGTAGAGGCGAACGTGGCGACCGGCTATCACGCCGTCGAGTTTCTGCTGTGGGGGCAAGACCTCAATGGCACAGAGCCTGGTGCCGGAGACCGGCCAGCCACCGATTACGACATCAAAGCGTGCACGAACGGCAACTGCGACCGCCGCATCGCTTACCTCACGGCTGTGACTGACCTGCTGGTCAAAGATCTCGGCTGGATGGTGAAGCAATGGGACGATGACGGGGAAGCACGCAAGGTCATCACACAGGACGAGAAGTCTGGACTGACCGCCGTTTTTACCGGTTTAGGCAGCCTGTCGTATGGCGAGCTCGCCGGCGAACGCATGAAGCTCGGGCTCATGATCCACGATCCCGAGGAAGAGCACGACTGCTTCTCGGACAACACGCACAACTCGCACTACGGCGATGTGGTCGGCATCCGCAACGTATATTTCGGAAGCTACAAGCGCCCTGACGGCAGCGTGATTTCGGGGCCGAGCGTTTCCGATCTCGTGAAGGACAAGTCGCCGGAAACGGATGCGCAGGTTCGCGCGGCGCTCGACAAAACGTTGAGCCAGATGACAGCCCTCGTCGAGCGCGCCGAAAAGGTCGAACGCTACGACCAGATGATCAGCCTCGGTAATACGGAAGGGAACGCCGTCGTCCAGGCCGGGATCGATGCGCTGATCGCGCAGGCGAAGGAGCTCGAGCGGGCCATCGCCGTTCTGGACCTCAAGAACATCAAGTTCCAGGGCTCGGACAGCCTCGACGCGCCGGATACTGTTGGCGGAGATAAGTAGGCGAACCGCGGCGGTTCAAAACCGCCGCGAGAGGCCCGCGAAAATATTGAGATCGTCCGCCGCCTTCGTCACTCCAACATTGGCACCCGCGTCGAGTTGCAGGTCATCTGTAATGGCATAAGTGAAGCCGCTGTCGAGCGTAACGATCGTTTCCGCGCCGCCGCCAGTGCCGCGCTCGAGGTAGGCTTCAACGTAAATGCCGAGCCGCTCCGTGAGTTCAAAGCTCATGGTGGCGGAGTTGATGAAGACCGGCTCGTATCCCTTGCCGTCGTCGCTTTTCAGGATGTCGATCTCGGTCATCAGTCCGAGGCCCAAGCCGTGGCCGAGGTCTACGGCGAGCGGCGCGATCAGACCACCTTCGATATCGTTGTTGAGGCTTGCCAGTGTGTTTGCCGGGACTTTGAGAAACGGCATGAGCGCGAATGCGGTCTTGCCGCTGTCGTTGCCCCACACGTTGTGCTTCAGCCGCAGGGTGACATCGCCGAAGCCGTCTTGTTCGTCTGAGATGCGATTACCCGACGTGCGACTGTGGTTGAACGCGCCGTAGGCAACTTGCAGATCGGCGTCGTGCGTCAGCCCAATCTTGAGGTTGAACGGCATGAGATCGAATGATCGTGTCGTCAGGCCGTTGCGGCTGTCGCGAGTGAAGGCGACCAGACCGGTCTCGATCTGAAATCTTCCAGCATCGACCGTGTAAGGGCTTTCCGTCTTGTCGGGACGATCGGTCGACATGCTCCGCAATTGTGCGTCCGGCGTCGGGTTGAAGAGCGAATACTGATTTTTGTCTGACGCCGAAGCTGGTGCCGCGGACAACGCCGCCACAGCAATCGTAAGGCAACCCGGCAGTGACAGCTGCTGCATTCCTCACCCCTAGTTGCGATTTATTCCCAACTAGGAATTGCACGTAGGCCAACAAAGCACAAGCTTTTTGCAAACGATTATCATTTGCATAACGGCACGCTGTGTCTTCCGGTGTCGCTGAGGGGCTGATGTGTGTCGGTCGGATTGGCCGTCTTGAAGTCGCATGCGTGGCGTATTAACTGGCCCCGACGCGCAAAATCAGCTTGGCTCCCGCGCGACACTGCACACCGCGCCCGCTCGCGCAGCGGACGCTCCACCGAGGTTCAGACGACGTGATGCTGCGACGCGCAGGAGTGACTTTCTGGACCGTCGCGTTCGCGACCCTCGTGCCGCTTGCCGCCGGAACCATCTCCTTGGTTGCCGCGCCGGTCGCGGAGCCCGCAGGGCTTGAAGCGGGTGAAGATCTACCCGGTGGCTCAGCCACATCGCGCGAGAAGCTTCTCGACCGCGACGCGTTCTCGCATTTTTCGAATGGCATCGGCTTCGAGGGTGAGTCCAAGTTCAAGATCGGCAACGCGATCTTTCGCCGGCTTTGGGTCGCTGCACCTTCGTCGACAAAAGCATCCGACGGACTCGGACCGCTTTACAATGCGCGCGGTTGTCAGAACTGCCACTTGAAGGACGGGCGCGGCAGACCGCCGACTGCCAACTTCCCGGACGAAGTGGCCGTCTCGATGTTTCTGCGTCTTTCCATTCCGCCGGAGACCGACGAGCAGAAGAAACTCCTCGCCGAGCGGCGCGCGAACGTGATCCCTGATCCGACCTACGGCGAGCAATTGCAGAATATCGCCATCAAGGGCCTCGATGGCGAAGGGAACATGCACATCACTTATTCCGATGTGCCGGTGACTCTCATGGACGGCACGATCGTCACGCTGCGCAAACCCAGCTACTCGATCACGGACCTCAAGTATGGGCCGCTGCACCCCAAGATCATGATGTCGCCTCGCATCGCGCCGCCGATGATCGGGCTCGGTCTCGTCGAAGCGATCCCCGAGCAGGCGATCCGCGCCAACGCCGATCCGGATGACGCGAATGGCGACGGCATTTCGGGGCGAACCAACGAGGTGTGGTCGCTCACGCAGAAGAAAGTCATGCTCGGGCGCTTCGGATGGAAGGCCGGCGAGCCGACAGTCATGGATCAGAGCGCGACAGCAGCGGCCGGCGATATCGGCCTCTCCAATCCGCTCGTGCCGCGCCCTTCCGGCGATTGCACGCTGGCGCAGGCCGCCTGTCTTGCCGCGCCAAACGGTGATTCAGAACAGCAGGGCGGTTTCGAGCTCGGGAAGGAACTGCTCGACCTCGTGGCGTTCTATTCGCAGAATCTGGCGGTGCCCGAGCGGCGAAATCCGGCGGACGCCAACGTGATGCAGGGGAAAGCGCTCTTCAACAAATCAGGATGCGCGGGTTGTCACGTTCCGTCGTTCACGACCGGTGAAGCGCCAGGACAACCGCATCTCAGCAACCAGCGCATCTGGCCCTACAGCGACTTCCTCCTGCACGACATGGGCGAAGGTCTTGCCGATCATCGACCTGAAGGGCTTGCCGGCGGCCAAGACTGGCGCACAGCACCGCTGTGGGGAGTCGGTCTCACCGAAACCGTGAGTGGACATACGTTTTTCTTGCACGACGGGCGCGCGCGTAATGTCGAGGAAGCGATCCTTTGGCATGGCGGAGAGGCACAGAAAGCTCGAGATGCCTATGCCGCGCTTTCTGCCGACGAGCGCGCCGCGCTTCTGGCCTTCGTCAACTCGCTTTGATTGCAGCGTCCGTGCTTAACGCGCCTGCTCCTGAAGGTGGCGTCCAGCCGTAGAGCCAATCGTAGCGCTGCATGAACCGTTCTGGCGGAATTCGCGCCAGCATCATGTTGCGCGCGGCGGCCATGTGGCCGCCCAGATGGAATATCGCTCCATTCATTCGCGATGCGCGGGCGACGCGATGAACGCGCGCTCCTCGCGCCTGGGCATAGGATTGCAGGGCGCGGGCGGGATTATCCTTGTCGCGTGACAGAGCGTCGGCCACGACAACGGCGTCCTCGAGGGCCATGACGCCACCTTGCGCCAGAAACGGCAGCACGGGATGCGCTGCATCGCCGAGAAGCGCTGTTCGGCCGTGGGCGATTTTTGGCCGCCGCTTGAGACGCATCAACGACCATCGCCGCCAAGCCTCGGGGCGATCGAGCAGCTTTCTCAGAACCGGGGCAAAGCCTGTCGTTCGACCCGACACCCAAGCTGCATCGCATGACGTGCTCCAATCCTGGGCGACGTGTCGATCATCGAAAATCGCGACGAGCGCCAAGGAGCGGCCGGCACTGACTTGGTAATGCACGACATGCACGTCCGGCCCGACCCACAAATGGACCTCGGGGCCGCGCAGTTCTTCCGGCACTTCGTCGATCGGAAGGACCGCGCGAACGGCGCATTTGCCGGTGTGGAACGGAGCAGATCCCGCGAAGCGTTCCTTGCGGAGCGAGGACCACGCGCCGTCGGCAGAGATCAATGCAGGTCCCTCGGCGCGCTCGCCCAGCGCCGACGTGGCGGTGACAGCGTTACCGTTTTCGTTGATGGCGGTGGTTTCAAAGCCGGTGCGGATCTCGATCAGTTCTTCGCGCTCGGCGCTCGACAGCAGCGCATTGTGCAGATCTCGACGATGGGCAACCCAATAGGGTGCGCCGTGCCGCTCCGCGATCCAGCTGCCCAGCGGGAACACGCCGAGAGGACGAGCGGTCGCCGCATCGAGAACGCGCAATGCGTCGGGAGCCGTGACGCGGGCCTTGAGAAAGTCTGCAGCTCCCAGCTGCTCGATGAGCCGCGTGCCGTTCGGCCCAATCTGGATGCCGGCGCCATCCTCGCCGAAAAGCACCCGCCGCTCGAGAACCTGCGACGCGATCCCGTGCTTCGCGAGCGCGAGCGCCGTTGCAAGGCCGCCGATGCCGCCACCGACAATGACTACCTTATCGAGGGATGCGCCCGAAGGCGGAGCAGTTGATGCCATGTAGTGTCGCCAGCTCTGGGATCACGCGGCTTCGCTCGTCAGCGAGACGAGACAATTGCGCGGATCGCTTTCATTTTCGAGGAGGCGAGGATCGTGAACAAAGAGCGTGGAGCAGTACGGGCAGAGAATCTGGCTGTCCGCGCCCATATCTAGGAACACGTGCGGATGATCGTAGGGAGCGCGCGCGCCCATGCACTGAAGCTCTTTGACGCCAACGAAGATCTTCTCGGCGCCGACGTCGTTCGCAAAATGGGGCGTCGCGATCTTGGCCATATGATCCTGCTCTTGATCAAATCAGTTGGTTCTAATCGTTGCAACATAGCCGTGTGCGCTATGAAATGATAGAGCAGGAAAATATATGAAACCCGCGTCCTTAACAGACACTTCTCGCCGTCCGCATGCGTTGCAAATGTGCGCGTAGGACACAGCCTCCCGCCACTTTTGTCACGATGGCGCGGCGCTTCCACATTCAAACGAGTGGTTCACGAATGCATCCTCGCCCGACCATGAAAACATTTGTCTCGGATGGCGTGACGCTTGCGTACTTCGATGACTATCAAAATCAGTCGGACGCCGAGCCTGTGCTGCTCATTCACGGCTTTGCGTCGAATGCCGTGGTCAACTGGGTCGACACCGGATGGCTGGCGGAACTTACGCGCGCGGGCTACCGGGTCATCGCGTTCGACAATCGCGGTCATGGCCAAACCGAAAAACTTTACGGCGTTGAGGACTACGGCGCCCCGCTTATGGCGGAAGATGCTCGTCGCCTGCTCGATCACCTTTCCATCCCGCGCGCGCACGTGATGGGGTATTCCATGGGCGCTCGCATTGCCGCATTTCTTGCGCTGGCCCACGCCGACCGCGTGCAGAGTCTCGTTTTTGGAGGTCTCGGCATCAACATGGTGCGCGGCATGGCAGGAACAGGTCCGATCGCGCATGCGCTCGAGGCGCCGAGCGCGGACGATGTAAAGAGCCAGGCGGCGAAAACGTTCCGCGTCTTCGCCGAGCAAACCAAAAGCGACCTCAAGGCTCTCGCCGCATGCATCCGATCCGCACGCGCCCCGATCACGGCGGAAGCGGTGGGCACGATTTCGGCTCCTGTGCTGGTGGCAGTCGGAGAGAACGATGTCGTCGGCGGCTCGGCGACCGGTCTCGCCGAACTCATTCCCGGAGCGGAGGCCTTCGTGATCGAGGGGCGCGAACACATGAAGGCCGTCGGCGACCGGACCTTCAAAGGCGCGGTCTTAGATTTTCTCGCGCGTCATCGCATTTCAGAAAAAGCGACGGGCAACGCGTAGCGCGGCGACGAGGCTAGGAATCACAAGGCCCCGGCAAGACAGGGGGGTGCTCGTCGAGGGAACATCGTGGGGGATGCCGAGCGAGCAGTCTGTCTTGGGGCCGGGGCCTCGACGCACGAAAGTGGTTCGACGCTTACGCATACAGCGCCCGTTTTCGCGGAGCCGGCGCATCCTCTGAGAGGGAGAGATGCGTTTGCCAGAACCGATCAGCGTCGCATTCACGGACAGCAAGATTGTAGCAGACACTCAAATTCTGTGGATCGTGGATTCGAGGGCTTGCCCTACTTCGCTGTGGATAAGCGCGAAATGTGATCGCCGAAAAAGCGCCACGAGCTGGCCCGCACGCCGCCTCACGCCCGGCGAGAAAGTGCCGCGATAACATGCGATCACCGTGGCTGGGAGGATGGGACATTTACGGTTCGTTATCCCTAACGGCCTAGTGTTCCGCTGTCATGCGTTTCAGTCGCGTTCTCGTATTGCCGGCTTTGATTCCGGCACTGATCTCCGGATGCAGCTCCGGACCCAATTTCGTCGCCAAGCTCGAGCCTTGGCGGGCGCAGGAAGAGAATTCCTGCATCGCATCCGGCGTTCTTGCGCACACCAAATTCATTCAAAGCCGCTCAGCTCTCGGTGGTCCCAGCGTCTGCGGCACCGAACGCCCGTTCGAACTTTCGGCGGTCGATGACGGGCGCGTGACGATCAAGCCCACCGCAATGCTTCGCTGTCCCATGATCCCGCAAGTCGAGCGCTGGATCCGAGAGAGCATGCAGCCCGCAGCGCGGTACTATCTCGGCACCGAACTGGTCGAGGTGTTGATCGCGGGGTCATACTCGTGCCGGCCGATGAACCATGTCTCCGGTGCGAAGCTTTCGGAGCACGGTTACGCCAACGCGCTTGACGTTTCGGGTTTCAAATTCGCGGACGGGCGCAAGATCACTCTTAAAGGCAATTGGCGGGGAACCGAGAGCGAGCAAGCCTATTTGCGCGCGGTCCACCGGGGCGCATGCCGCTGGTTCACGACTGTTCTCGGGCCGGATTACGATCGGGCGCATCACGATCATTTCCATGTCGATTTGGCTCGGCACGGAACAGACGGACTCAAGCGCATCTGCAAATAGCGCTCATCGCCGAGAGGAGCACGGCCTGATCAGGCGTGCTTGGCAGGACCGCCTGCGGTGTTGGGGCCATCATAGGTGCAACGCGCGGGCGCCTCGACCTTCCACACGAGCCCAGTCGGGGCATAATCGACCGTGACTTTTGCATCCAGCGACTTTTCGACCATGGCGACCATGATCGTGTAACCGAAGCCGCGCCGCTCCGGCTGCACGACCGGCGGCCCGTCGCTCTCGTTCCAGCCAAGCACAAATTCGCGCTCCTCGCCCTGGCCACGCATGCTCCATGTCACGCTGACCTTGCCATTGTCGTCCGCGAGCGCTCCATACTTGCTGGCGTTGGTCGCCAACTCGTGGAGCGCCATGCCGATCGCCTGTGCGGCCGGCGGCTGCAAGCGGATGGGAGGTCCGGAGATCTCGATCCTCGTGCCGATCAACTCGCGGAAGAGTGCCAACTGGGAGCGCACCAGATCGGCGACGCGCACGCCCTGCCAGTTGCTCTCGATCAGCAGGTCCTGGCTCGCGGCCAATCCAACGATGCGGTCCGAAAACTGTCGTACGAACTGCTTGGGGTCTTTGGTCGACATCTGGCGGGCGATGGCCTGCACCACCGCAAGCATGTTCTTCGAGCGATGGTTTACCTCGCGCATCAGCAGGAGGATCTGCTGCTCGGCCTGCTCGCGCAGCTCAGCCGCTTCGACGAGCGCCTCGCCAATCGCGTTGGCTTCGGCGACGACGGTGGGCTCGAACTTTACCGGGCGGCCTTCGCCAAGGGCTTTGGCCGCGCTTTCCGCCATATCCAGCGGCTTGGTGATCACGCGGGCGAGCCCGACCGCGCCCGCAATTCCCACGCAGGTGAATGCGGCGACGATCAGCACGTAGCTCAGCAGCGCACTGCGCGCGGCGGCGTCGACCAGTACGGCGGGGACGGAGACATACACCGTCCAGCCTGCGACGCGTGAGGGAGCCGTGCCCCATTTGACCGACCGGCCTTCGAGGTCCGTACCCTGTTCGGGTCGCTCCATCTTGTCCGTCTTGGCCGCGTCGCTGAGGGGCTTGCCGACGAAACGCTCGTGCAGGCTCGTGCGCGCGATGACGAGGCCATTGCGATCCGCAATCGTGGCGCGCCATTCGGCAGGCAGTTTTTGCCGCTCGAGCAGCTCCTTCATCAGGGACGGCTCGATGGAAAGAGACATGACGTAGCGTAATTTGCCGTCACGCATCACAGGCACGCTCACGGCCATCACTGCGCGCTTTGCGACGTCACCGATCACGACATCGGAGACGAACGGCCTTTTTTCGGCGAGTACCTGGTCGTCGAACCCCGTGGATCTCGGGAGCTCCGAACCGAACGGGACACGGGTATTGAAGAGCTGCTGGCCCGCGGGATCTCGCAGAAACGCGAAAAGACCGCGAGAACTCAACGCGGCTTGCGCTTGCCGATACACCGTCGCGAGATCGTCTTCACCTAGGGTGGGCGTCGTCGCGAGCGATTCAAGGATCGCGATGTAGCCGTTGAGGGTCTGATCCAGATCGGCGGCGATGCGTTCCGCGCTCAAGCCTGCTTCGCCGGAAAGGCGCTCACGCTCCGAAGACGTCAGCCGCGCGGCTTCCATCCCCAGGAGTGCCAGAAGCGGCACTGCAAGCGTAATGATAGAAAGCGCAAGCAGAAACGATACAGGCCACGGCGGGCGCAAGGAGAGTGGGCGATCCATACCGAAGCGGGTCATCCAAGCAGCAAGGGTACCAGAGGTACCTGATTTTACATCATACCCTGTGCCCGGTGTAAGGGGCTCCGTCAATCGCGCCCCGTGCTCTCGGTCCGTCACCAGCCTTGCACCCCCGCGTAGGAAAGTAAAAACTCCCCGCCGTACGTCAGTCTGCCGAGGTTTCGATACCGGCTCTGACGACCTGCTCGGTGAGCTTGGGGGAGCAATACTCTATGAACTTTAACGCATATCCCCTGAGATAGGTTCCGCGCCGCACGGCGACTCGGGAAATGTTCGCGTCGAATAAGTGGTCTGCATCAACGAGCCGCAGGCCAGGGTCGCGCGCCGCGTCGAAAGCGCGCGAGGCCACGATACCGATCCCAAGGCCAAGCTCAACATACGCTTTGATGACATCCGCATCGAGCGCTGAAAGAACGATGTCGGGAACAATGCCCGCCTGCTGGAATGCCTTATCGATCTTCGATCGCCCCGTGAAACCTTCGCTATAAGTAATGATCGGCCAATCGGCGAGGGATTCGACGGTCAGTTTCTGATCGACGTCGAGCGCATGACCGCGCGGCACGACCACGCCGTGATGCCAGGAGTAGTAAGGAAACGCAGCCAGCTCCGGTGCATCCTGAAGGGCTTCGGTCGCGATACCGATGTCGGCCTGGCCACCCCTCAGCATGGACACGATCTCGCCCGGGCTTGCCTCGTGCAGCACGAGGTTGACCTTCGGAAACTCCTTCTTGAAGGCGGTTACGACAGGCGGCAGGGCGTAACGGGCCTGCGTATGCGTGGTAGCGACAATGAGATTGCCGCGGTCCTTGTTCGAGAACTGCTCTCCGAGGCGTTTGATGTTCTGGGTGTCGAGGAGGATGCGCTCGACAATGCCGATCAGTTCCTGTCCGGGCTCGGTCAGGCCCAAGAGGCGCTTTCCCCGCCGCACGAACAACTCGACACCGAGTTCATCCTCGAGGTCCTTGATGTGCTTCGAGACGCCGGACTGCGATGTGTGCAGGGCTCCGGCGACGTCAGTCAGATTAAAATTTCGCTTCACCGTCTCCCGGACGATGCGCAGTTGCTGGAAGTTCATGCGAATGGCTCACGAAAAGAGAGGGGCGGCGGAACGTCCCAACATAGCTCGATTAGAAGCGAGACGTGCGCCGAGATAAACAATGAGGTTAGTAGCGGGGCAACCAGCGCAGGAGAAGGCGCCGGATCGTTGCAAGGTGTGCGTCAACACCGACAGAGCGCGTTTTCGGCCCGACGCCTGCGCAGAACCCCGCGCGCGTGTCCGACCACCGGTATCCCTATCGCGCGCCTCATCACGTTGCCCATCACCCGAAATTATTTCTGATCGCCGAACAAGCTTAGCCGCTTGCTCTTGATACGAACGCTTTCGCCGGTTGAGAGGCCCAGCGCCGCAAGCTGCTCGGGAGAAACCTCGACCTCGAAGTAGTCCTTCTTGCCGCCACGCGCGTCGCCGTTGGCGAGAAGCTCAACGCGCGTTATGGCACCATTGCTCAGGATGCGATTTACCCGCGCCTCCACGCCTTCGCCGGCGTCTCCGCGAACAATCTCGGTATCGTGTGGCCGGGCGAATGCGATGACGGAGCTCCCATTCGCGACACCTGTCTGCGGGCCGAGCGGAAGGAGGTCGTTTCCGACGCGGAGAAACTCGCCTTCCACGTGACCGCGAAACTCGTTCACGGTGCCGATGAAGCTGTAAGCGAACGACGTTGCGGGTTCGTTGTAGATCTCACGTGGCGATCCGATCTGCTCGATGTGTCCCTTGTTCATGAGCACGACGCGATCCGCGACCTCGAGCGCTTCTTCCTGGTCATGCGTCACGAACACGGACGAGATGTGAAGCTCGTCATGCAGGCGGCGCAACCAGCGGCGAAGCTCTTTCCGGACTTTCGCATCGAGCGCGCCGAACGGTTCGTCCAAAAGTAGGACTTGAGGCTCGACAGCGAGGGCGCGCGCAAGAGCGATGCGCTGACGCTGTCCACCCGAGAGCTGAGAAGGGAAACGATTTGACAGCCAATCGAGCTGCACGAGGTCGAGCAGCCGATGTACGCGCTCACTGATCTCATTCTCAGAAGGACGCTCGGAGCGCGGCTTCACGCGCAGGCCAAAAGCGACGTTCTCGAATACCGTCATGTGCCGGAAGAGCGCGTAGTGCTGGAACACGAAACCGACGTGGCGCTCGCGGACGTGCTTTTGAGATGCGTCCTCGCCCGAGATGATGACCGAGCCGGAATCTGCGAATTCGAGGCCTGCGATGATGCGCAACAGCGTCGTCTTTCCGCAGCCCGACGGGCCAAGGAGCGCAATCAGCTCGCCGCGCGGCAGATCGAGCGTGACGTTGTCGAGGGCTTTGAACGCACCGAACGACTTCGAGATGTTCCTGACCGAGATGCTCATTACGCTGTCTCCTCGGGCGTCATCCTAGTCGCCCGCCATTCGATGAAGGTTTTGACAACGAGCGTCACGAGAGCCAGCAGCGCCAGCAGAGATGCCACGGCGAAGGCTGCTACGAACTGATACTCGTTATATAGGATTTCGACGTGAAGCGGCATGGTGTTCGTCTCGCCGCGAATGTGGCCTGACACCACTGAGACCGCGCCGAATTCGCCCATGGCGCGCGCGTTACACAGGATCACGCCGTAAAGCAGTGCCCACTTGATGTTGGGCAGCGTGACGCGCCAGAACGTCTGCAGCCCGGTGGCGCCGAGCGTTACGGCCGCTTCCTCCTCGTCGCGTCCCTGCGCCTGCATGAGCGGAATAAGCTCGCGCGCCACGAACGGGAAGGTGACGAAGATCGTTGCCAACACGATGCCAGGCACCGCGAAGATGATCTTGATGTCATGCTCCATGAGCCAAGGACCGAACCAACCCTGAGCGCCGAAGATCAGAACATAGATGAGGCCCGCGACGACCGGAGACACGGAGAACGGCAGATCGATGAACGTGATCAGAAGGTGCTTCCCCCGGAAATCGAACTTCGCGATCGCCCAGGCGGCGGCAACGCCGAACACGAGATTAAGCGGGACCGAGATCGCGGCCGCGATGAGGGTGAGCTTGATTGCGGAAATCGCATCAGGTTCGACGAGTGCCGCGAAGTAGGCATCCCAGCCCTTTCGCAGCGCTTCGAAGAAAACGGCCACGAGCGGAAGCACGAGGAACACGGCGAAGTAAGACAGCCCGATCGCGAGCACTGTGTACTTGACCCACGGCGTATCCCGGGTCGCAACGTTATTCTCGAAACGCGTCGCGGATCTCGATTGTCCGCTCCACTGTGCCGCTACGCCAGCCATCAGCCTTCCCTCCCGGAGCGTTTGGATGTCCAGGCCTGCAAGCCGTTGATGACGAGAAGCAGAATGAACGAGATGACGAGCATCACGGATGCGATGGCGGTTGCGCCGGCATAATCGTATTGCTCGAGCTTGGTGATGATCATGAGCGGCGTGATTTCCGACACGAACGGAATGTTGCCTGCGATGAAAATCACTGAGCCGTATTCGCCGACAGCGCGTGCGAAGGCCAACGCAAAGCCCGTCAAGAGCGCGGGCACCAGCGCCGGGAAAACAACCCGCCGAAGCGTTTCGAAACGGCTCGCCCCGAGGCTGGCTGCTGCTTCTTCGAACTCGGCGTCGAGATCCTCGAGGATCGGCTGCACGGTGCGCACAATGAAGGGCAGCCCGATGAAAATCAGCGCGACCAGGATGCCCAACGGCTTGAAGGCAACCTCTATGCCGAGTGCGCTCAGCGGCTCTCCGAGCCAGCCGTTTTTCGCGTATATGGCGGTGAGCGAAATTCCGGCGACGGCCGTGGGCAGCGCGAACGGCAGATCGATCAGCGCGTCGACGAGCTTCTTACCTGGGAAAGTGTAGCGCACGAGGCTCCAGGCCAGCAGCAATCCGAAGACGACGTTGATCGCCGCCGCGAGAAGCGACGCACCGAAGCTGAGCTTGAAAGATGCAATGACGCGCGGCGCAGTGACGGCGTCGACATAACTTGCCCAGCCCAAACTGCCTGCCTTGAAGAAGACGGCCGTAAGCGGGATGAGAACGATCAGCGACAGGTAGGCGAGCGTGAATCCGAGCGACAGCCCGAATCCCGGCAGAACTCTGCGAGTGCGTGCGTAAGCCATGAACGTGGGTCCTGCTCAGTGAAGGATCGTCAGCGTGATGATCACTGAGGCCGAGCACAGTAACGCTGCCCACGACATAAAGTTTTGGAGATGGATCTGCTTTGACGACAAGGCTGCGCCCCCCGCGAACTGGATGGCGGGTACCGTAGCCCCCTGCCGTTAGCCGAAAAACGAAGAATAAATTGGATCTTTATTCGATTTCTTGGATTAGGCGGCTCAGAGCGCCGGAGCAGAGACGACCAAGTAGGCGATCGCGCCGGAAAGCGACGTGTTCTCGACTTCCCAAGCACTCGAGGCTTCGAACGCTATGGCGTCGCCCTGCTCCAACACGATCAGCGGCTCGTTCGAGACGGAAAGCGCAAGCCTTCCAACCGAGACCACGAGATTGTGCCGCGTTCCAATGTCGGTCGCCGCGAAGCGCTCCTTGTGGCCCGCAGCCAGTGACAACTCGAAAAATCCTGTCGAGCGCTGGCGATGATCAGGCGACAGGTTGCGGCTGGCAAAGCGCCCTTCGCTCGAAACGAGGACACGCGCGCTGTCGCGTTTGACGACAAGCACAGTCGGTTCACGCTCTGTTGCGACGAGCGTCGCGACCGGCACGCCCAGCGCATCGGCGACCCGCCATAACAGGCTCACCGTCGGCACGCTCTTGGCTGTTTCAATCTGGCCGAGCATAGCGCGGCTGACGCCCGACAATTCGGCAAGCCGTTCGAGCGACAAGCCATTTGCTTTGCGCAGACGTCTCAAATTCGAGCCGACAATTGCGGGAACGTCGCGGGAGTGGGCGTCGGAGAGACGCTCTCTCGCATCCTCCGTGTCGTCGGAATCTGCTCTCGGCATGGACATCGATATGGCCGCAATGGTTTTCATGCCTGACAACGTAGCGGCACTAAGCCGGCGTCCGAACCAAGAAGAAATGATGAACTTATGAAGCGGACAGCATTACAAAGCGGACCTACATAAAAAAGGGCCGCCCGGCGGGGCGGCCCTTGCGATTCTGATGCCCGGAGAAGGTGGAGATCAGAACTTGATGATCGCGCCGGAGAACACGAGGTCCACGTCTTCGATGGGCGAGCTGGCGATATCACCGGTCGCGGCGCCTGCACCGTCGAGCTGGCGCAGCGTCAGGTCACCTTGGACGTGTCGGTAGGATAGGTAGAGGACCATGGCTGCATTGTCGAAGCCCTGGGCTATGCCAGCGCCGAACACTTCGACACCCGTCGACCAGACGGCTGCCGGATTGGCGCCAGCGAAAACGTCGAGCGCATCGCCGTTGTCGACCGTGCGGCGGCTGTTGGCACCGCCATCATAGCTATAGTATTCGCCGTAAATCGTCGTTTTTCCGAACTCGTTGAACTTCTTCTCGATACCCGCCTGGACAGACCAGAAGGTCTGCTCGTCGTCGGCACCGGTTCCGGCGAAGCGCGTGCTGTTTTCAATATTGTCGTCGATCTTGATGCCCGCACCGGCGTTCACGAACAGGCCGGAGGCTTCGTGGATCGCGCTGACCGAGCCGCCGAACTGATGGCATTTCACGTCTGTCGATGCGCCAGCTTGGGCAACCGCGCAAACCGTTTTGGTTTGAGTATTGTCCGTGATTTCTCCATAGCCGATGCCCGCTGCGATTTTCAGCCCGGCAAATTCGCCCGCATAGCGAAGTGCTACGTCCCAGTAATCATCCTCACCCCACGTCGCCGAAGCCGTAAAGCCTGCGAGTTCCGGAGTGGCGTAGGTCACGCTGTTGAAACGGCGCTCACCTTCGCCGGGTTGGTCACCGCCATCGCCGATGAGGCGACGCCACGTCAGGCCGCCAACACCCGTCGCGCCGATCTTCGGGTTCGTCAGATCGCCGTTTACAGCCGAGCGGAGCAGCAGACCGAGGCCGGTATCCTCAACGTCGGAGTACTTCGCGAAATCCTTGGTCTGCGTGAGATTGATCTCAGTGATTTGGTCCGTCGCGGTGGCTTGGCTGCCGACGCTGACGGTGCCGAACTTCTTATTTTTCACGTACCAATACGAGTCGCGCAGATCGAGCCCGACGTCGGCCTTGAAATCGTCGCCCGTCGGGTTGTCCTGGTTGAAACGCTTCGAGTTGGCGGTACGGATACCGATTTCGAGGCGATAGCCGGCTTCCCAGTCCGCGTCGATCTTGGCTTTGCCGCGAAAACCGAAACGCGTGCGCGAGTTGTCGTTGGTGTAGACACCGACGTTGCTCTCCTCGCCGTCATCCCACCACAGGATGCCCTGGTTTACCTGCCCGTAAACTTCGAGCGAGACCTTGCGGTTACCTTTGCGTGCCGTCGTCGCTTCCAACTCGGCGATGCGCTCTTCGAGATCGGCGCAGCAGTTGCCGCCGAGGTCAGCGGCGTCCGCTGGCAACGCAACGGCGATCACCACGGCCGCTGCAAAAGCGCCACTCCATACCCTTCCTCGGCGCCATCTTGGCTCAGACCCCGTCATCTCCATCTCCGCTATGTTGGATTCTACGATCATATAACATACTGATTTACAAGTATTTTCTCACTTATGCGCCCGGTACTCAAGTGCTCCGCGTGCTACCGACATCAGTTTTGTGACAATGTGACTCCGCAGCAACAGCCCGGTTGTTTAGTGAGCATCGTGTGCGCTAAGCGCTTGCGTCTAAGGCGCAAAGCTCAGGCGCGTTTCTGTTTCGATGTGTCGGATAACTCTGCCGCTTCTCGCGCGAGAGAAGCGGAGGCCCGGACAGTTGCTGGAGCAATGCGAGCCCGAGCGGCCATGGACCGAAGCCCGACTCCGCATTGATGTGTCCCGCATCGCCCAAATCGACGAGATTCGTGCCCCAGCGGATCGCAAGACCGACCGCGCGATCAATCCGCAGCCAGGGGTCGTTCGATGACGCAACGATCGTCGCGGGGAAGCTCAGCCGGCGAGATGGGAGCGCGTCGGTCACGCCGAACTTTTCGGGGTCGGCGGGAGCCACGAGAAGCGCGCCGACAATTCGCTCGCTGTAATCCTCGGCGGCTTGGACTGCGGCCAAAGCTCCGAAGCTGTGAGCGGCGATGAGAATTGGGCCGGGATTGCGAGCGATTTCGCGGCGAACCCGGCTCGCCCATTCCGGCAGTTTGGCGTGTTTCCAATCCGCCTGAATGACGCGGACCGCGTTCGGGATCTGGCTTTCGAACCACGTCTGCCAATGAGCCGAGCCGCTGGAATTCAAACCGGGGATGATGAGTGTGGTGGTCGACATGACTGATGTCCTTGGAAGAGATTTGATGGCGAAGGGCGTTTGAAGCGTTCTCAATGCGGAGAAGCGTCAACAGCCGCGCGATCCAATTTTCACAAGGGGTGCTTTCGAGACCGGTGCAGGTTCGAGAGTGGCGACAACGCGCGTCGCGGCGAGCGATACTGCCGAGACGGTGAGAGCCAGCATGAGCATCGTATCAATCATGGCGTGTTTCTTCCGTAGCGTGCTGCTGCCCGCCTCCGGGTGATCCAAGCGGATCTTCCGGAGGCGACGCCGCATTTCGGGTATCAGCTCTTCGACGCGTAGATCTGGTCGAAAACGCCGCCATCCTTGAAGTGGGTTTCAGTTGCCTTGGTCCAACCGCCGAACACCTCATCGATGGTGAACAGCTTCACCGGCGAGAACTGAGCCTTGTACTTCTCGGCGGCCTTGGCCTCGCGCGGGCGATAGAAATGCTTACCGGCGATGTCCTGGCCTTCGTCGGAATAGAGATAGTTCAGGTAGGCCTCGGCGACTTTGCGCGTGCCCTTCTTGTCGACAACCTTGTCAACGACGGCGACGCTCGGTTCGGCGAGGATCGAAATCGTGGGCGTCACGATTTCAAACTTGTCCGGACCGAGCTCCTTGGTGGCGAGGAAGGCTTCGTTTTCCCACGAGATCAGCACGTCGCCGATGCCGCGCTCGGTGAAGGTGGTGAGAGCACCGCGAGCACCGGAATCGAGAACCTTGGTGTTCTTGTAGATTTTGGTGACGAGATCCTTGGCCTTCTCGTCGTTGCCGCCGTCCTGCTTCAGCGCGTAGCCCCAGGCGGCGAGATAGTTCCAACGTGCGCCGCCCGATGTCTTCGGGTTCGGTGTCACGACTTCAACTCCGTCCTTACCGAGATCTGCCCAGTCCTTGATGTCCTTGGGGTTGCCCTTGCGAACGAGGAAAACGATCGTCGAGGTGTAGGGAGCAGAATTTTGCGGCAGGCGTTTCTGCCAATCGGCCGGAATGAGGTTGCCTTTGGCGGCGAGCTGGTCGACGTCACCTGCGAGCGCAAGGGTCACGACGTCGGCCGCAAGGCCATCAATGACGGAGCGGGCCTGCTTGCCGGAGCCGCCGTGCGACTGCTTGATCGTGAGATCCTCGCCGCCCTCCGCCTTCCAATGCTTGATGAAGGCTGCGTTGTAGTCCTGATAAAGCTCACGCGTCGGGTCGTAGGACACGTTGAGCAGCTCGACAGCGTACGCGGCAGCCGACAGGCCGGCGATGCTGACTGAAAGGCCGACTGCGAGAGCAGCGCGACGGGTCAATTGGGCAATCGACATTGGAGTATCATCCTCTTCGTTAGGCTTCACTGACGAAACCGTACGAGGCGACGCCGCGCCGACGAACCAAGAAGAAATGCAGAGCTTATGAACGCTCTTGGCGACCATGTTGGTCGATCACCACGCGGAAGGCGCGGTTGAGAGCAAAATTTTCTTCACTATCGTCGCGACGCGTCAGGGATGTTTTGCGCGCTTCTCCGAAGCCGGAATAAGGCGGTGTGCAGCATCGCGGAGAGGCGGCCGCTATGCCAGCAGAGCGCTATGCTTCTCACTTCTTGTTATTTGACCCTTAGCGCTCTTCCCGGCTTGATGGCTGTGCGACGTGCTGTGCGCCGCCGCGGTGATTTCGAGGTTTTCTTGCGCCGCGTCATCAAACGCTAAGGAGCTACTATGATCCATCTCCACCTTGCATGCCAAACGGCCGTATCCGGAACTCGCGTGAACGTCGTGTCCTGCTCGTCGTACCGGTGTTGTTGCTAGCCGCCTTATTTTTCGGGCCTCGCGCCCGCACGCTGCAACCCTTCCCACACCTCACGAGTTGAGCCCGCCGAAGAGCGGAAAAGGACACCCCATGTCAGACGCCTACGTTATCGAAGTTGCCGATGAGACCGCGGGTATCGTGGTCCGGCTGGGCAACGAAAAGAGCTATCGCTTCCACGCCTCTCTGCCCCGCTACTACCCCCTTGATGGCAAGATCTTCTCGGCGCCGCGCGATGCGGAGCGGGCTGCACTTGCGCAGCTCGGCGGCCGCGGAAAGCAGAAGGCACGGGCAGCGTAGATGACTTTCTGACGCTACCCACGATCACACCTGCACTCCTCCCTGGACCTCGGCACCGTGACCGTTGGTTCTCCTCAAGGCCGGTTCGCTCGCGCGAGCCGGCCTCTTTTCCAAAAACGTCCACCGCGGGCGCTCTTCAACGAAAAGGGTCTTCCCATGTCAAAGTACGGCTCACTTCTTCTGGGGCTCGGCCTCGTAGCGCTGGCACCGGTTGCAGCGTTCGCCGCCGAAACCACCATTCTCAATGCGTCCTATGACGTGTCGCGCGAGCTCTACAAAGTGATCAACCCGGCATTCGAAGCCCACTGGAAGAAGGAGAAAGGCGCGGACGTCACGGTGAAGCAGTCGCACGGCGGCTCGACGAAGCAGGCCAAGTCCGTTGCGGAGGGCCTGGAAGCGGACGTGGTGACGCTCAACCAGGCGACAGACCTCGATTTCCTCGCCAGCCAGAACGTGATCGACAAGGACTGGAAGTCCAAGTTCCCCAACGATGCTGCGCCCTACACGACGACCAGCATCTTCATCGTGCGCAAGGGCAATCCGAAAGGCATCAAGGACTGGAATGATCTCGTGAAAGACGGCATCTCTGTCGTCATTCCGAACCCCAAGACCTCAGGCAACGGCCGCTATACTTATCTCGCGGCTTGGGGCTATGCGCTCGAGACCGAGAAGAGCGACGACAAGGCCAAGGCGTTCGTGACGAAGCTGTTCGCCAACGTGCCGGTGTTCGACGGCGGCGGCCGCGGCGCGACGACGACGTTCACGCAGCGCGATGTGGGCGACGTGCTCGTGACATTCGAGAACGAAGTTGCGTTGCTCAAGTCGGAGTTCGGCGACAATTTCGACGTGATCTACCCATCTCTCAGCATCGAGGCTGCGCCGCCGGTTGCCGTCAACACCGTCGTCACGGCCAAACGCGGCACTGCCGAGCTCGCGAAGGGCTATCTCGATTTCCTTTATTCGCCTGAAGGCCAGAAGATCATCGCGAAGCACGGCTTCCGCCCTCGCGACGCGGCCGCGCTGGCCGAAGCCAAGCTTCCGGAAATCAAGATCTTCAAGGTCGAAGACAAGATCAGCAGCTGGTCGGACGCGCAGAAGACGCACTTCGCGGACGGCGGCGTCTATGACCAGATTACCGCCAAGAGCCAATAAGCCACTTCTCAGTTCCGGCACGCAAAGCGCGCGGCGATCAATCAAGATTGCCGCGCGAACTTATAGTGTCAGACAGACGAGCGACGCAGTCTCAGCGTCTCATTGCCGAGACAAAGTCCCAACGGGCGAGAAGCTGGTCGAATGTATCTGACGGCGAACCGTTCACTGCCGCGGACACGAGCCACGCCATGCCAGCAAACAGCAGAATGCCCATCAACACCGCTGGCATTGATGTCCCTGGCCTTTTGTCATCGAACTCCCGGAAAAGCCGGCCCAATGTTACCTCCCATTTTAAGTAAAACTGACGTGAAGCTACGCATAAGGCATTTTGCGGTCAATCCGCGTGAATTTCGGGTGTTTTACGCGGTCGTTACGCCTTTAAGGTGTGCTCCTGAAATTCCGCAGATCCTGCTGCAAAGTCTCAGGCGTCATGTGCTCCTCGATACGGGCAAGACCGGGAAATGTCTCGATCAGCCACTGTCCGAAGGACTGGATAGAAAACCAGTCAAACAGATTGAGGAAGGCGATCCCCGTCAACACGAGCAGCAGACCCATGATCTTTTCCATCAAACCGAGATGGCGACGGAAGCGCTGCATGAATGATAGGAACGGACGGATGGCGACGGCAGCCATGACGAACGGGATGCCGAGCCCAAGTGAGTAAACCGCAAGCAGACGCACACCCGCACCGAGGCTCGCCTCGTTCGCGGCCAGCGCCAGCACCGTCGAAAGAATGGGGCCTATGCAAGGGGTCCAGCCGAACGCGAAGGCCAGCCCCATAATATAGGCGCCCGCGAAGCTTGCTCCCTTGTTGGCGTGGTGGTAGCGCGTGTCGCTAACCAAAAACGGGATATGGAGAAGACCGAGAAAGTGAAGGCCGAACAGAATAATGACGATGCCGGCGGCAATCGATAGCTCGGCACGCCAAACCTGGATGAACTGACCGATCAGAGACGCACTTGCACCAAGCGCGATGAATACGGTCGTAAAGCCTAGAACGAAAAAGATCGAGGCGAGCACCACACGCCGCCAGACCGAGCGCTCAAGCCCTTTTTCGTCCGACATCTCCTCAAACGTCGTGCCGCCGAGATAACCGAGGTAAGGAGGTACCAGCGGCAGGACGCAAGGTGAGAGAAAACTGACGAGGCCAGCAAGTGCCACGCCGAAGTAAAGATGGGCTTCTGCGAACATAGTTTAGCCGACCCCCTCCCGATCGGGCGACCGGTCAGGCATCAAGCCAACACCGGATAGAGCGCCCAAATAAAAACAAACACAGCAACGCCGCAGTCAATGATCAGGCGTCGCTGTGTTGAAGGATGTCGCATTATCGCGGGCCACGAGCTTTGCTTACTTGGCTGCAGCTTCCTTGGCGAGCAGGGCATCTACGGGCTTTTCAAAGCCGATAAAGATGACGCACTGATCCGGTCCCTCGCACTTGGCAGAGTGAGGCATGCCAGCGGGAATGAGGGTATACGCACCCTGGTCAAGCGACGCCTGGCGTCCGCCGTCGAACGTCACGCTGAACTTGCCCTTTACAAGCACGACGTGCTCGGCCGAGTGATGCCAATGATTTTTCAGCTCAGTGCCGGCGGCAGCTCTGAGATAGACGTCCGAAGGTCCCTTAGCCGGATCGCCGCTCAGCACAGTGACTTCACAACCGGACGGAAAAATATCCGGGCATGGGCCCCACTTCAGCTTCGCGTCATCAGGAGACGTCGTGACCAACTCTCCCACAATCGCGGGGGGAGCACCGTGGTCGTCGGCGCTTGCAGTCTGAACGGCCGCAAATGATGCACCCAACCCAACGAGCGCGCTGAGCGCAAATCGGGCAGCCCCGAACCGAGCACGAATCTCCTGTCCAAGCATATGAGTTTCCTCTCTCCGGTGTTTTTCTGTTGGCGACCTGACGTCTGTTTTACGATGTCGACAAGCCGCAGCGCGTCAAACGCTTCGCAATTTATATCGACCGACATAAACCGCCTGGAACACGCTAGTTTCCTCTCTAAATCACGTATTTTTACGTGCGCTCAGGAGAAGTAACGCATCCAAAATCGATTGCAGTCTTTGCGTGACTTTGCACACTCTCCTGAAGGGCAAGACACGCACGTCCACGCCCTCTGCGAGCTACGCCAAGAGAACAAAATAATTGGTTGGGGGATCCGCGCCGTGAAGAATGCATACTACACGCAGGCCATTCATGGCCCGTTTGAGATTTTCGATGCCGGAAACTTCGAGCTCGATCGTGGCGGCGTTATTCGCGATTTGAAAATCGGCTTTTCTACCCACGGGACATTGTCTCCAGCAAAAGACAACGCAATCTTGTTCCCAAGCTGGTACTCCGGCACCTCTAAAATTCTTGAACAGGCCTACATCGGCGCAGGCAGAGCCCTCGATCCCTCGAAATACTTCATCATTCTGGTCAATCAGATCGGAAACGGTATCTCGAGCGCGCCCCACAATATGGCGCCCCCGTTTAACGCATCGGGCTTCCCGTTCATAACGATCGGCGACGATGTGCGCGCCCAGCACAAGCTTGTCACCGAGAAGTTCGGTTTGTCAGAACTGCAGCTTGTACTCGGCGGTTCAATGGGCGCTCAGCAGACCTATGAGTGGGCCGTGCGCTTTCCGGATTTTGTGAAGCGCGCTGCGCCCATCGCAGGAACAGCTCGCGCAACGCCTCACAACAAGCTGCTTGTCCAAACATTCAAAGATGCAATTACGTCTGATCCGAACTGGGATGAGGGTTGGTATTCCGACTGCTCGGACGTTCACAGGGGTCTCAAGCGTCACGCGAAGCTGTTCGCCACATCTGGCTTCACGTCAACTTTATACAATAAAGAAGGATGGCGCTCGCTTGGCTTCGCTTCGACTGACGATTTTGTCACTGCATTTGTTGAAGCGCATTTCGTCGTCCAGGATCCGAACAATCTGCTCACCATGTTGAACAAATGGCAGGACGGCGACGTAGCGTGTTCGACAAACGGATGCCTTCAAACCGCCCTCTCCAAAATAAAGGCGCGGACGGCCGTGATCGCGATCAAGGAAGATGCCTTCTTCCCGTTGGAGGACATCCAAGCCGAACAGGCGATGATCGCCAACTCAGCCTTGAAGCTGGTGTCGTCAAACTGGGGGCACTTGGCCTTGTTCGGTGTCGATCCGGGTTACAACATCATGATCGACCAGCATCTGAAAGATCTCTTGGCCGCTTAAAGCGCGTCTCTGCGAAGCCGCCTAAAACATATCCCAGGCCGGCGCAGACGCGCCGCGCCTGCCGTACAATTCTGTAGCAACTCGGGTCTAACCTAATGCCACTTACACCTACTTCGGACGAGCCTGCAGTCGAAGGCCTTGCTGTTCGCTGGGCCATGTCCGACGGTAAAAAGACTTTAACCTGCTGGGCTCGCGCGGCCACGCTAGAGAAGCTGGAGCGCAATCCAGATCTCGAGAAGGCAGGCTATCTGGACGCCTTCGTGAAGCACCGCTCCGTCCTGGAAGCGGCGGCGAGCGCGATTTTCGACAGAGGCCTCCTCGACGGTCCAAACGTCATCGTCCGCAAGGAGAATGTCTGATCAGACATTCACGCGGACGAAAGCGTCCGGAACGCCTCGTTCTGCGATAAGAATATCTTGCCCGTCAGATGGTCGAGGAACGATGTCGTGCGCAGGCGATCCATGACAGGACCTTTCACCTCGGACAGGTGAAACTTTATGCGCGCGTCACGGAGCCGAAGGTTGATTGCCTCCAGGCTCTCAAGCGCGCTTCCATCGACATGATTGATGGCGGAGCACATCAGAACGACGTGCTCGATCGATGGATTATCCGCAACGCCCTCGAGGACGGCATCCTCCAGAAAGCGAGCGTTGACGAAAATCAGGCTTTCGTCGACGCGCAGGCAAAGAACTTTGTCATCTGTTTTGACTGGGTGACGCAAGACATTGCGGAAGTGCTCCGTCCCGGGGACCTGCCCCACGACTGCGATGTGAGGCTTGCTCGCTCTGTACAAGAGCAGCACTAGAGACAAAATAACGCCGGCGATGATTCCGGCCTCGACGCCGAGCAGCAACGTTCCCGCGATTGTCGCAATCATCGCCAAGAAATCGCTCTTCGAATATCGGAACGCGCGTTCAATCGCTCCCCAATCCACGAGCGACAGCACCGCAACGATGATCGTCGCGGCAAGCGTTGCCTTCGGCAGGAAAAAGAGAAGCGGGGTGAGCAACAACGAGGCGAGCAGGATACCGACAGCCGTGAATGCGCCGGCTGCGGGCGTCCTAGCGCCAGCCTCGAAATTCACGCTCGAGCGGGCAAAACCGCCCGTGACTGGAAATCCTCCCGTCAGCGCAGAACCTATATTAGAAGTTCCGAGCCCTATCAGTTCTTGATCGGGATCTATTCGCTCTCGCCGCTTGGCGGCCAAAGTCTGAGCGACGGAAACCGATTCCACGAAGCCCACGATGCTTATGAGGAGCGCGGGTTGCGCAAGATCCTTCCAAAGCGCGAGATCGAGAACTGGGACCGTTAAGGGCGGCAAACCTTGAGGAATAGCGCCAACGATGGCTACGCCCATACTGTAGAGCCCACCAGCCCACGTCACCACTGTCGTCAAGACAACAGCAACGACAGGAGCCCCGCGCACGACGATGTCCGCCGTTCTCGGTTGCATACCTTTTCTAACGAGCAATGGTTTGAGCCCAAGACGCACCCAATAGAGGAAGGCTAGCGCGGAGACACCGATCAGCGCTGTGATGGGATCCGGCCACCACGACGCTGAATCTTTCGCTATGCCAAGGATCGGCTTTAATTGACTGGCTGCGATCAAAATCGCTGACGCCGTCATGAAGCCGGAGATTACCGGGTGGCTCAGAAAGTTTGCAAGAAATCCCAGACGGAAGACGCCCAACGCGAGGAGCATCACGCCCGACAGCATGGCGAGAGTCACTGCGAGCGCCATATATCGGTCGCTTCCGGCAGCCGCCAGATCACCTAGCGCTGCGGCAGTCATAAGCGACACCACCGCGACGGGTCCGACGGCGAGCGCATTACTGGTCCCGAAGATCGCGTAAGCCACGAGCGGCGCGATGCTTGCGTAGAGCCCCATCTCGGGCGGCACACCTGCCAGCATGGCGTAAGCCAGGCTTTGCGGGATGAGCATGATCGTGACGATAACGGCCGCGAGCAGATCTCCCAAGAGCTGCTCACGTGAGTAAACAGGGAGCCAAGTCAAAATAGGCAGATAGCTCCGCCGCCGTTTGGGTGCTGGGCGGCGATTTTCCGAAGTTCCCGAAGTCAGTTCGCTCATATCAATAACTCGACCTCGATTTGGTCATCCGCTCTCGCCCCTTCGGCATGGCGTTTGGGTTGAGCGTCAGAATTGCCTTCAAGCTCCGCGCTGCGATGGGTGAGACGCCTTCTGGACTGAGTTGATGAGAGGCAAAAAAGGTATCCGCCAGAGGCTTCAGTTCCACATGCGCCTTCCTCAAACCGCCGATCGCGACGCGCCAGTCAACCGGCAAAATCATGCTTTGTTGAGAGTCCCGTGAGGGAATTACCCTCGGCCAAAAGAACTCAACTTCTGACTTTACAGCCTGCCTTCTAGTTGGTATAGATACACCCATCCGCGGCAGATCTCGATCTGCAAATTCGCCGCAAGCCACCAGAAATGAGAGAGCGCTGATGTTTGACTGGGAGCAGTATCGGAAAGATCTTGGCGCGCGGATTGGCGATCTCAGTGCGCTTTCGCCGGATACTGTCGCTGCATACAAGATGGCCAGCGGAGCAGGCGCTGCGACCGGACGCCTGGACGAAAAGACACGCCAGCTCATCTCGCTCGCAGTTGCTGTCACGACTAGATGCGACGGATGCATCGCCTTTCACTCGCAGGCTGCCGTGAAGTCAGGCGCCACCGAGGAAGAAATCTCGGAAGCGCTCGGTGTGGCTGTCGCCATGAATGCCGGCGCGGCGCTGGTGTATTCTGCGCGCGCGCTTGATGCAGTTAAGAAGTGCACGTGAGAGCGTGCACGAGTTGCCGAACCTAGAAACGAAGGAGACCTAAGACGCTTTGCGCTTCAGGCGCACCACCACTTCTACCCTGTCGACTTCCATGCCCTCAGGAACGGGAGGGAGCTGGCCAATCGTCAGGTATCCCTCAGGCACGTCGAGGATCTTGTTGTCCTCGTCGTAGAAGAGATGGTGGTGATCAGTGATGTTGGTATCGAACCAGGTGCGGTGACCGTCGGTTGCGAGACGACGAATAAGGCCCGAGTTCGTGAACTGCTGAAGCGTGTTGTATACCGTTGCCAGCGATACGGAGATGCGCTCGCGAACGGCCTGACCGTGGAGCATTTCGGCGGTGACGTGCTGGTCGCCCTTTCCGAAGAGCAATCTTGCGAGTTCCACTCGCTGCCGCGTCGGTCGCAATCCCGCAGACCGCAATTTCAAGCCAACGTCTCTCGACGGGCAATCTTTCTCACAAAGAGAACATCTGGGACTCGTTGCAATCTCGAAATGATCGAGACCGGATGCGCAATCCAGCGGAGCATTCAGGTTGTTCGTCATCGCGTTAATCCTCGTGTCGTCTACGGTATTCATCCCACCTGTGAGATCGAGATCAGGCTCGACCACCAGGCATGGATGAAGCATCAAGAAACTTGTCGAAGAAGATTCTAGACTCGCTCAGACCGGCAGCTTTCAGTCGCTCAATAGCTGCATCGATCATCAGCGGCGGGCCGCACATGTATGCCTGGCTCGAGCTAGGATCCAGCATGTCCGGCGTGATCGCATCTGGACAATGCCCCGTCAGTCCTTCCCAGCCGTCACTGCTGTTCTCCATCGACAGCACCGGCAGGAATGCGAACTTGCCCTTCAAGCGCCGAGAGAGAGCTTCGATCTCGTCAAGGCAATAGAGGTCTTTCCGGGTCCGCGCGCCGAAGATCAGCGTCACGTCTTCCTTGCGATCTTCTTCTACGATCTGCTGGAGGAGCGCACGAATTGGCGCGAGACCGCTGCCGCCTGCGATAAGCACCATCGGGCCGGCGCGCTCTCTCAGATAGAATGAGCCATGCGGACCATCCAGCACCACGCGGCTGCCGACACGATTATCGGCATGGAGCCACTCCGTTAGCGTGCCTTTGGGCACGCGCCGAATGAAGAAGCTTGCGCTATTGGGCTTCTCCTGTGAGGGAGCGTTCGAGAACGAATAGGATCTCGCCTTGTCGATCACGCCAGGCACAGTGATGTCTGCGTACTGTCCTGGCAGATAATCTTTGAATTCACCCTCGAGCTCGATTCCTACGTCGAGGATGTCGTGCGTCAAAGACGAGACGCGAACGATCTTTCCTTCAAGCCTTTTGGCTTTCGGAAGATCCGGTCCACCGCTCTCGATATTGACTTCAACCTCAATATCCCCCCGCAGCATCGTCTGGCAGGCGAGAATGTAGCCCTGGTCCATCTCTTCACCGGAGAGGACATAGCTGAAATCGTTGAGCGGCTTAATTTTGCCGCTCAACAGTTTGCATCTGCACTGCCCGCAGCTGCCTACGCGGCAGTTGTGCGGCCACTTTATGCCATTCTCCAACGCAACCTTGAGAAGGTTCTCAGACGTTTCACCCTTCACCGTTATGCTTTTTCCAAGCGGCTTAATGTTAGCGGTGAAAGGGCCCTTATTCTTTTTAAAGAAACCAAACATCTGAGGAGTTTCTCGCGCGTACGTTTGATGGGAATGGATGAGTGCAAGAGCTAGAGGTGAACGACCTCTGGCTTAAGGGAATAGAGAATGCAGAGGATCTCGTCCTTTTCCCGCTTCCCAACACTGGCTTTATCCAGCGCATCCAGCACGTCGTCGCAAACGGCGACGAATTCAGTGTCATTGATATTCATGCCCGTGTGAGCACTGATCATGTCTTTGCCGGTGTAGGATTCAGGACCGCCGAACCCTGCGCAGCACATCTCTGTGACCAATCGTTTGACTTCGACAGGATTGCTGCTCGCGTAACGATTTTTGATGAGCGGATTCGACGTGTGGTTCGCCCAAATGAATTCGACGATCTTCTCTATACCGGGACGTTTTCCCAGACGATCATACAGTGAGGCGTCTGCGTTATTCGTGGAGATGCTTTCCGATACTTCTTGCATTGTTTTAACCCTCCCCTTTATGCGATCCGCCAGGACTGGCGGATCGCAATTTTCTGTTTCCGATTAGCAGGCGGATTAGCCTACGTAGCTGACTTCGAGTCTCTGGCCTTCCACCTTGCGCGGATCCAGTTCGTAGCCGACTTTCTTGTTGATCATCTTCGCAATCTCGCGCTCTTCCGGGGTCGCGAAATCACGGTCCCAGATCGCAAGCTTCCGACGCATGATGTAGTGCCAAAGCGGCGGGAAGAGTGCGATCGTGAACTCGGTGTAGTAGCCGATCCGCGCATTCGGGGCGCCGGTGGGCGGTCCGCCGACACCAGTCAGCTCCCAGAAGTGCGTTTCGCCTCTATCGTGATGGTCGGCCTGACGACCAATCTCAATGAAGGCCCAGCTCGTGAACATCGTGTCGTTGTCCCACGAATGGCGATACTCGATCGGCTCGCCCTTCACGCGGATAAGACCGTAATGTTCCATGTAGTTGAGGGCTTCGAGCTCGAAGTTCGAGATGATCCAAACAACCATCATGACTGCGAGGCCGATGAGCACGCCCATTGCGCCACCGCCAGCGGCATAGCCAGCACCAGCGAAGAGAGCGATGGTCGGAATGCTCATGAGATAACCGCGGATCCAGCGATTGGAGAGCGAGAAGAAGCTCTTGCCCATACGCTTCAGGCGCTTTTTCTCAGTCATGATTCCGAAGTACGACTGACCGATGTGCGAGATGACGAAGTGCTTGTAGATCGAGCGTCCGCGAGGAGCAGAAGCCGGATCCGTGTCGTCGCCCATCTTGTTGTTCTCGGGTCCGAGCCATGCACGGCCGAGTTCGAGATGGTGGTTGTAGACGTGCGCGAAGCAGAAATGTGCGGTTCCCGAGAGAGCCATCATCCAACGAGAGACGAGGAAGCCGAAGCCCTTGGTGTGAGCAAGCTCGTGGCCGAACATGATGCCGAGGCCCTGATGCATGCCAGCGCCGAGAGTTGCGCCGATCAGCGTGAGGGTATCGATACCGTTCATGTACTCGATGCCATTCCAGGTCATGGTCTCAACCGGAACGCCAGCGACGTACTGATAAACGCGCCATGCAAGCGTGAGCTGCAGCGCGATGAACGTCACGAGCTGGAGGTACATCATCATATTCAGAACGGCGGGAATGCCCGCAGGCGAGCCGTCCTTCTCAGCGGCGGCGCCTCTGAGATGCAGCGGAGCGGTCAGCGTGTCGATGATGATGTTCGCAACGAAGATACCTACGCCCAACCAGGCCCAGATACCGCCCTTCATGATACCGAGCGTACATGCGATCACCCCTAGCGGGGTGTACATGTACACCAGGTGCCCTAGAATTAATTTCTTCATGTGCTTCTCCCTTCCTAAGGAATTTAATAGCCTGCCATTGAACGAGAACGGAAAACGCCAGTGCAGGGCTACTTCAATCCATCTCCTGGCATTTAATGATTTATCCTTCAGTAAGCCCGTTATTCCATCCCGTGAAATTACGGCTCGTCGCGTAGTTGCACGCTTAATTGTTAGCGTACCAATCGAAGCGGCCCGCCCAGGATAAGGCGAGCCGTATCAATGCTTACTCAGCCGGCAGGTCGACGATCCTGAGATACGGCTTGAGCTCTTTCCAGCCTTGCGGAAACAGTTCCTTCGCCTTCTCGTTCGAGATGCTCGGAGGAATGATTGCAGCGTCACCCGGCCTCCAGTTCACCGGCGTAGCAACCTTGTGCTTGTCCGATGTTTGGAGGCTGTCGACGACGCGCAGGATCTCGTCGAAATTCCGTCCCGCGCTCGGCGGATACGTCATGGACAAGCGGACCTTTTTGTCCGGATCAATAATGAATACCGTGCGGACAGTGATGGTCGGATCGCAGTCGGGATGGATCATGCCGTAGAGATTGCTGACGGCGCGATTTTCGTCTGCCAGCACCGGGAAACTCAGGCTCACGCCTTGGGTTTCCTCAATATCCTTTTCCCATCCGGCATGGTTCTCACCATTATCAACGGAAAGGCCGATAACCTTGACGTTTCTTTTCTTCCATTCGGCCGCCAATCTTTCTGCAGCAGCCAATTCGGTAGTGCAGACCGGCGTGTAGTCTTTAGGATGACTGAACAAGATGCCCCAAGAGTTACCGAGCCACTTATGAAACTCGATATCGCCCTTGCTGCTCTCTTGCTTAAAGTCCGGCGCTGTCTGACCTAGTGAAATCACTTTCTATCGCTCCTTGAGCCGTAAATTCCGACAACTAAGCGCCACTAGCGCATGCGACGCATGAGCATGGCGATGGTCACCGTGATTGCGGGACTTCTTGGAGGAATACAATTTCCACCTATGTGGAGCTACCCGGTAGATTACGGGCAACCGCGTAGTCGCCCGTCCTGCCGTGGATAGGACCGTTGTGGTTCTATCCACGGCATCGATCACGATATCGCTCGGATGTGTGACCGGTACATACGTGGAGGATCTGCGCCACATGCAGGCGCGGGCGCACCGCGCGGTATTGAAAAAACTAAGGGGATATAAATGACCAAGATACTCTACATCCAGGCATCTCCGAGAGGAGAGCGCTCGGCATCGAACCACGTCGCGCAGGCTTACATCGATGCCGTCCGTCAGAAGGGCGGCGCGCAGGTCGACACGCTCGATGTCTGGAAGGAAGATTTGCCCGCGTTCGACGGTCACGCGCTCGAAGCAAAGTATGCGGGGCTTTCTGGTGAAAAGCTGTCGGATCCGCAGCAGGCCGCTTGGGCTGCAATCGAAGCGCTCGGAAAGCGTTTTCGGGATGCAGACCAAATCGTGCTCAGCGTTCCGATGTGGAACTTCGGCGTTCCCTATCGCCTTAAGCACTTGATCGATCTCGTGACGCAGAAGGACGTGACCTTCCTCTTCGGCGAAGCCGGCTTCGACGGAATGCTCAAGAAGCAGCGCGCCATCATCGTGTGCGCTCGCGGCCTCGGCTACGGCGAGGGCGGCCTCTCGGAAGAACAATTCGACTATCAGAATGCCTATCTGTCGGCTTGGTTGAACTTCCTCGGCGTCACCGACATTCGCACGATCAAAGTCGAGAAGACGTTGCTCGGCGCGGCTGAGCGCGATGCCTCGATTGAGAAGGGCGTTGCCGAAGCCCGGGCGCTTGCCTCCTAACGCAACATGTCCACCACTGATGCTGCTCTGCCGAGCTCAAGATGCTCCCGCTTCGGCAGGCTTGGCGAGCGGCTTCAGTTCCCTTGATTTTCACATCGGATGAAATCCAATAGAGCACGTATTTCTACGCATTCTTGCATTCCAACTACGTGCTTTTGCTACGCGAAGTCGCGATAATCCGTGAAAGGCCGCGCCTCTCGCACACTTTACATCGCGCATCCATAGATGATTATAGATGGAGCCGTTCTGGGAGCGGCCGGTTTAATCGCACAACAGCAACACGGGAAGCCTAAAAAATGCTGGAGAAAGCTCTGCAGAGGGACGCGGAGTCACGTCCCTTCGAAAAAGAAATAAAAAAATTCGGCGAGATTCTGCTGGTCGAACCGAGCCTCATGGAAACGCTCGATACGACGCCCGATAAAGATGCATTTATCAATATGTATATTTCTCTCGCCAAAGAACGCGGCATTTCGTTTTCGAAAGAAGACCTGATGATTGTCGTCCAGGAGCAGAAGCATGGTCATGATTGGATCCTTCCTAAGAAGGTCATCCGCATGATTGCTGATCGGTTCTAAAATAAGGAGCACACAATGAGTAATGACATCAAAACTATCGAAGGACGCGTCGTAGGCAGCTGGGATGGCGTCTCTGGCAAGGCGTTCATGGAAGAGCTCGGACGTATCCGTAAAATGCTCGCCACCGAAGGCAAGGGTGAGAAGATCCAGCCGCGCGACATGCCGCACCGCGATCAGCTCCCCGAAGACCTCAAGCAGTTCAACGCCTACCCTCTCTGGGGTTGCGACCAAAGCGGAACTTGCGTTGTCGGCGCAGGCGCTAACCGGCTCGAGACAGTCGAGAAAGTTCTCTCTTTTTCGCTAGTTGAGCATCACTAGACCTAAGCTTAGAATACCGAAGGCACTAAAGGGGGGGAGTAATCCTCCCCTTAAGACAAAGCGGATTAAAAGACATGACCTTTTCGGAGAGCAGCAGTTCCGCCATCCTGCGCAAAGCCGAAGCGATTTCCAAAGAGGTACTAGCGCCTCGAGCCGAACAGATCGACAGCAATGCGGTCTGGCCAGAGACCGGGCTTCGAACGCTTCTCGCAGAAGGGTTCGGCGGTCTCGTCGTTCCGAGAAGATACGGAGGAAAGGGCCAAGGACTGCTCATGCTGGCTCGCGTTTGCGAGCAGCTCAGCAAGGAGTGCGCCTCAACCGGAATATGCTTCGGCATGCATTGCGTGGGCAGCTCAGTCATCGCTGTCAATGCCACCGCCGCCCAGCACGAGAACTTCCTGACGCCGATCTGCGAAGGCAAGCATGTTACAACCTTGTCGCTCAGCGAAACGGGTACAGGCGTTCATTTCTATCTTCCGGAAACTCGACTTAATTCCGTTCCGCCAGACTATTATTCGTTGTCTGGCGAGAAGGTATTCGTGACCAATGGCGGTCAAGCTGACTCTTACGTCGTTTCAGTCGTTGCAGGCGCGCCCGCCGCTCCGGCCGGTCAGTTTTCCTGCGTCGTCGTACCGGAAGGAGCCGAAGGTTTAAGCTGGGGCAAGCAGTGGAACGGCGTGGGAATGAGAGGAAACTCGTCCCGTGCGATGACACTGAAGGATGTGATGGTGCCCCGCGCGAACTTGCTTGGACGCGAAGGCGACCAGATCTGGTACATCTTCAATGTCATCACGCCTTACTTCCTTGTGGCCGTGGCATCCACCTATCTCGGCATCGCCGCGAGCGCACTCGAGGAAGCGCGCACTCACGTGATGAGCCGCCGACATGTGCACGCGGGTTCTTTGTCGCAAGCTCCCATCGTACAGCATCGTTTCGGCATCCTTTGGGGAATCCTCGAACGCACCAGACGGCTTATCCATGGAGCAGCTGCGAGCTTCGACGCCGGCGAACCGGATGCGTTGATTGCCATCATGGCCGGCAAGGCCGAAGTGGCCGATGCAGCCGTCACGATTGTCAACGAAGCAATGACGTTGACGGGAGGACGAGGCTATTCGGAGGGCTCCAAGCTCTCGCGCCATCTCAGAGATGTTCGCGCCGTCCATCTGATGTCTCCATCGACTGACTTGCTGCGGACATGGATTGGAAAGTCGATGCTCGGCGTACCGTTCCTAGCCGATTGACATTCACCAACTCGTAGCAGAGAGCCATCTACCGTAAACCGGAGACTTCCAGCCATCTCAGACGACAAGCGAGTCTAAGCTGTGACGCTCGACGCAACAAAGGCTGTCCGCAACAAGTCAAGTGCAACTCGGTTGGCACCTGCGGGAAGCGATGTGCGCCGGCTTATCTTCCTCGGTGTCAGTCAGGATCTAGGCTTTCACCTCGCCAATAGCCTGACACGCCTCCACCATATTGAGTTCATCGCTGCTAGCGATCAATACCTGGACGGGCTTAAAGCCAGCATCAACTCGATCGATGCCGTTCTTCTCGGCACAAAGCTTGATGATCCGCTTGCCGTGGCCCAGAGCATTCATCTGCTCGACAAGCGTTTGCCGATCATAATCTTGAATTCCGAGACGACGTGCTCTCGCATGCGTCAAGATCTGATGTTCAGTCCGTTTGTTGGACACGAAGTTCTGGTTTGGCCTACGACCGACATCGATGGTTTGGCCCCTGTCCTGGCCGACGCAGCAGAGCGCAGACAGCAGCGCCTGCGCTTCCAGGAAGCAACCATCGCAAATGCGCATGTGCAGTTGGAGGTGTTGCCCCTCCTCCAGCCTGGTGCCGCAGAATACGTCGAGGGGCTGTTTGATCATGCGCCGATCGGCGTTTTGGCGACCGATCAAAACGGGGTCGTGCGGACTCTGAACCGCCAGTCGAAGAATATTTTTGGCGTCGCAGAAGAGAAGGCGATCGGGCGGCCGCTCCACGAACTCTTTCCAAAGCCCGAGCACAAGAGGATTAAATCCCTCCTGAAGGAGGCCATTAACGCTGATGGCCGGCTTTCCCACGAACTATTCGAGTTTCCCCTCGATGGAGAAAAGAGCTCGTTCTTCGAAGTCACCATCACTCCGTTTTCCGCCAAGAACGGAAAGCGCGGCGGCACAATGGTCGTCGTGCAGGAAGTCACGCTTCGTGTTCAGGTCGAGCGGCAGCGCACCGAGGCCGTGGTCGAGTTGCAGCTCATCGCAAATGTGCTGCGCGCGTTTCACTCGATCAGCACGGATAGCTCGCGATCGCTTCACGAAAAAATCCGCCAGGTTTTGAAGCTCGGCTGCGAACAGTTCGGGCTCCCGATCGGCGTCATCTCCCGGGTATCGGGCAACGAGTTCGTCGTTCTCGAGTCGATCACCGACATCCCGAAGTTTTTCGTCGGACGTCGGCTTGACCTCGACAGGACCTACTGCGCGACGACGATCGACTCTCCAGAACCGATATCATTCTCGCACGCGGGAAAGTCGGAGTGGCGCAGCCATTCAATTTACAAAGAATGGCAAATAGAGGCCTACATCGGCGCGAAGATCGTGATCAACGGGAGCACGTTCGGCACACTTTGCTTCATGGGCTTAACGCCCCGAACCAAGCCGTTCGCGTCCGCGGAGCGTGAGACGCTCAAGCTGATGTCGCAATGGATCGCGAGCGAGCTGCAGCGAGAGCTTGCCGAAGCCCACATGCGCAAACTTTCCAGCGCAATCGAGCAAACGGCAGACACCGTGGTGATCACGAATTTCTCGGGTATCGTCGAGTATGTGAACCCGTCCTTTGAAGCGCTCACGGGTTACGGACGCAACGAAGTCGTCGGTCACCCTGCGAAGTTCCTCAATACAGATGGACGACTACGCACTGATCTGTGGGAAGCAATCGGGCACGGCACCAACCTGCAGTTCCTGCACAGCGATCGCACCAAATCCGGAAAGATGTTCCATGAGCAGATGACGATTAGCCCGCTCAAGGATACGGCCAACAACATCACGCACTTCATCGTCACGGGACGTGATGTAACGCCATTAATCGAGGCCAAGGAAACCGATAGAAAGCGCCAGTCAGAACTCACGCACGTGGCTCGTCTCAGTACGCTGGGCGGCATGATTTCGGGCCTTGCGCACGAACTCAATCAGCCGCTCTGCGCGATCATGACTTACGCGCAAACGTGCGTCAGGAAGTTGGAATCCACCAAACCTACGCTCAGTGAACTCAAGCATGGTCTGAAACAAATCGTCCGCCAAGCGGAACGGGCCGACCAGATTTTTGTTCGCATGCGAAACTTTTCCAGAAAACGGGAAATGCGCCGGCAGCGCGCGAATGTTCGGGAGATCGTGAATAGCGCTCTCGGATTCGTGCAGACAGAGCTTCACCACAACAACATCAAGCTGAAACTCAGCATTCCGAAAAACACGCAACCCGTATTCGTTGACGCAATTCAGATCCAGCAAGTCCTCATCAACTTGCTGCGCAACAGCATCGATGCGCTCAGCAACGTCGATGAGGCGCAGCGCACCATCTCGATCAAAGTGAGTTCTGAACGCACGCACCTCACCAAAATCGCTGTGACCGACAACGGATGTGGTTTTAACTCCGGAGAGGTCGATCGCGTTTTCGAGCCCTTCTTTACCACCAAGGAGGCGGGACTGGGCGTTGGCCTCTCCATCAGCCAAGGCATCGTCGAAGCGCATGACGGAAAGCTATGGCTTCATTCCACCTCTTCTAGCGGCACAACCTTCAACATGACTATCCCCAACTGGAAACGGGCAGCCTGAAATGAATACCTCCACCAAAAAAAGCACGCCCACCGTTTTTATCGTCGATGACGACCAAGCCGTGCGCGATGCGATCCGCTGGTTGATGGAACAGGTCAAGCTCAAGGTGCAGGTATTTTCGTCGGCCGACGAGTTTCTCGCCAACTACGTGCCTGGCACACGCGGCTGCATCATCTTGGATATTCGCATGCCCGGAATGAGCGGGTTAGAACTTCAGGAGCGTCTCAAGGCCGGAAGAACGCTGATCCCCATCATCATCATTACAGGCCACGGCGACGTTCCTATCGCCGTTCGCGCGATGAAGGGTGGTGCGATCGAGTTTCTTCAGAAGCCTTTCAATGACCAGCTTCTGCTCGATACGGTCCAGTCCGCGCTTTCGACATACTCGGAGATATGGGATCAGGAAGCTCGGCGACAGAACTTCAATAAGAACCTATCGGCTCTCACCAAGCGTGAGATGGAAGTGTTGAACCTTCTCCGGACAGGCAAGCCCAACAAGCTGATCGCCACCGCGTTAAATATCTCTGTCCGCACTGTGGAAGGGCATCGCGCGACAATCATGGCCAAGACCGGCGCCAGATCCCTCGGCGAGCTCATCGAGAAGCTACATACGCAAAACTAGCTCGTCTGCAGATCATACAGCGACTGCGATTATCATTCGATCGCAGTCGATCTCCTATGGGATTTCGAGTTGTGCCTCACCAGCCGACGACGCAGCCGTTCGCCGATACGATGATCGGGAAGTCTTCCATATCCCGCAACGTTTGCACCAATCGAAAACCAGAGAGCCGCGCTGGAATGTCTTCGATGGGAGTGCTCTTGAGCATCTCATGCCGCAGTCGAAGGATGTGCCTCTTGCGGCCCGAGGTGAGCTCGAGAACCGTTTCCATCTCGCGCACATCAGACTGATTTATTTCGAAGTCCGGAAACTCGTTTTTGAGAAACGAGACAACCTCTTCAAGCTTGGTGTTCGTGGTGTTCGCGGTCAAGGTGTGTCCGTCCTATAGATCTCTGGGTGGCGAGAACCTCAGCCTCGATTACGACGAGCATCGCTGGATCAAGGTCCCAGGTCACCGAGTAACCCAGGGCCTTTGATCAGCTTGTCGTTTGAAGCCAAAGTATGCGACAGCGCCATTCGGCTGCTTCAGCCGACATGGCTCTCGCGGCCGAGATAGAACGCCTTGATATCGTCTCTCCTGCGCAGTTCGTCCGCCTGTCCGTCCAGGGCGACCTTACCGTTTTCGAGAACGTATGCTCGATCAGCGTAGCGCAATGCGATGTTGGAGTTCTGTTCGGCTACAAGCAGAGCAAGACCTTCGCTCTTGTTCAGGTTCTTAAGCAGCTTGAAAATATCCTCGACGATGATCGGCGCCAGGCCCATCGACGGCTCGTCCAGAATCAAAAGCCTCGGCTTTGTCATCAGAGCGCGCCCAATGGCCGTCATCTGCTGCTCGCCGCCGGATGTCAGGCCGGCGAGACTGTTGCGCAATACTTTGAGTTTAGGGAACCACGTGTAGCAGCGCTCGAGGCTATCGTTCACTTCCGCGCGGCTCATGGATCTAGACAGCGTGCCGGTAAGGAGATTTTCTTCGACGCTGAGACCGCGGAAGCAATGTCGTCCTTCGAGAACCTGCACCAATCCGCGCTCGACGAGATCCGCTGCCGACCTTTGCTTTGTCGATTCTCCATCGAACAGAATATCGCCGCCAACAATCTCTCCTCGCTCAGCCGCGAGAAGATTGGAGGCCGCCATGAGAGTGGTTGTTTTGCCGGCACCGTTCGCGCCGAGCAGCGCGACGATCTCGCCCGGCATAACGGACAGGCTCACGCCGCGAAGGGCTATGATTCCGAGGTTATAGACTGCCTCGACTCCATCGATCTTCAAAAGTTCTTTTGTTGGTTTCATCGTGGCAATTCCATTGCGAGCTGCAGCGCATGCGTAAGGAGGGCGGTGCCGTACTCGACACCGCCCAACTGCTTGATCAGTTTTCCTTAGAACAATCGCGAGGAGTGATGCCCTTTTCCTTGGCATACTCGGCAGACGCCTTCTCGATGATCGGGCGAAGCATCGCGTGGTCCGGCTTGATCCAATCCGTCACCGGCGAGTACTTGGTGCCGTCCCAACGCTGGAAGATCAACAAGCCATCGCCTTCGTGATTTTCGCACGTCACGTTGATCGAATGGAACAGACCCTTAGCGCCGATCTTTTCGACTGCAGCTTCATCGAGCGCCAAGTGCTCAAAGCCCCAACGGAACTCGTCACCCGTCAACATGCGGTTGCCGAACTTCGCCTGGCCGATACGCATCGCCTCAACCGTCAAGATGCCATTGACGATACCGAGGTTGTGATAAACGCTGCCGATGCGTGATTTGTCGGCCAAATCGCCTTTGTCTGCACCGTAAACAGTCTTGACAATGTCCTGCAGAACCGCCGACTGCGTGCCGGAGGTCTGCGTGGTGATTGCTACGTATCCAACTCCGGCTTCACCGGCGGGCTTCACGTCCTCTTCCGAGTTCGACCAGATGTTGCCGACGATCTTGTCGATCGGATATCCGGTGCGGCGCGCGGTCTTAAGTGCGACGGGGTTCATGATGCCCCAACCGCGAAGGATGACGAAGTCCGGCTTGTACTGCTTGATAGCAAGCCATTGCGAGCCCTGCTCTGCGCCGGGATGCGGAACCTCGATATCCTTAACTTCGAATCCGTATTGCTGACCGAGCTGCCTCAGAAGCGGCGTCGTCTCCTTGCCGTACGGCGAGCCGTGGAAAAGAATTACGATCTTCTTTCCCTTCAGCGCATCCATACCGCCGAATTTGGATCCGATGTACTGGACGAGAGCGGACGTTTCACTGCCCGAGTTCGTCAGCAACGGAAACAGGTAAGGGAATACGCGACCGTCGGACGACTCCGTCCGGCCGTGGTTGATGGTCGTCAGAGGAACCTTATCTGCAGTGATCTTGTCGGTCATCGCGTAGGAGATACCGACGCTGAGAGGTGTCCACACGCCGGGGCCCGGCTGATGATCCTTCATACGCTGGTAGCACTCGACGCCTTTTTCGACCTCGTAGCCTGTCTCACATTCGCTCCAGGAGAGCTTCACGCCGTTGACACCGCCGTCGCGCATGTTGATCAGATTCATATAATCAATCATGCCGCCGAAGAAGCCCGTGCCACCTGCCGCGTACGGGCCCTGCCTATAGACCTGCAGCGGAAAGTACTGCTCGTCGGCAGCGGAAGCCGGGAGGACCGAAAGTGAAGACACTACGGCTGCGCCGAGTGCTGCACTTTTGAACCAGGCCCGAACTGAATTAGCTGATTCATACATTTTGAGCGTTTTCCCTATAATTGGCTTTTTTGACAACCAGCGAAGTTTTTCCCTCGCCGCGTGACGATTTTCTCGCCTTTTGTTCCTGCCGCACTATGTATTTAATCGCACCGTAGAACCGGCCTGCCTCAGGCTTGAGCCTCCTCCTTTTCTTTATTGCGACCCGTGAACCATCTCTTTGCCTTGTCCAACATTGCGGACAGGCCATCCGGTTCAAAAATCAGAATGATGATGATCAACGCGCCGAGGGCGATTTTCTGGAAGTTCTCCAGCATGCCTGCGTTGAAGCCTTCAAACACATAGCTGCCAACACGCGAGAGAAGCAGCGGTAGAGCGACCATGAATGCGGCGCCCAGGTAGGCTCCGCGGATCGTGGCCAGGCCACCAATGATGATGCAGAAGAGGACGCTGAAGGAACGGCTGAGACCGAAGCCACCGTAGCCTGCCTGAATGGTGCCCAAGTAGGTGAAGGCCCACAGCACTCCCGCGACACCGATGATGAAGCAGCTGATCGCGAACGCGAGGAGCTTGGTTTTCAATATCGGGACGCCGATAACTTTTGCTGCAACTTCATTATCGCGGATGGCGATGAAATTCAGCCCGGTTTGAGTGCGGACGAGGCGAGCAACCAAGATGGTGATGATTGCCACGACAGCGAGGGCGACGAAGTATTTCTCAGCAGGCGTATTGGCGACCATGCCGAACGCTTGAAGCGGCGGAGCGTCGACAACGCCGGACTGACTATAGTTTGAGAGCCACTGATAGTTGTTTGTCGCCCACTCGACGAAGAACTGGGCGGCGAGCGTGGAGACCGCGAGATAAAATCCTTTCAGGCGCAAACCCGGCAGACAGAAGATGACGCCGAACACGGCGGCAATACCGCCGGCAAGGATCAAACTCATGATCATCGGGAGTTCGGGCACCCGAAGGGTGAGGTTATACGCGGCGAAAGCGCCGATCGCCATAAATCCGGCACTGGCGAGAGACGGCTGGCCTGTATAGCCGGTGAGAAGATTTAGCCCGAGTGCTGCAAGTCCAAGCGCCAGAGTCGGAGCTAGAATTGCGTTGTAGAAATATTCCGAGCCGAACAAGAGGGGGATGATAATTGCCGCAGCTAGAACAGCAATTATCCCCATCGAGTCAGATTGCTTATTCGCAGGCGCGGACAAGGACGAAGGAGCGAGCGATGTCACGAATTACATCCTTTCCACGAGGCGTTGGCCAAACAAACCCGTCGGCCGAATAAGAAGGAAACCAAGAGCAGCGACGTATGCAAACCAGCCTTCGATGCCACCGCCGAAAATCGGTCCGATGTAAACTTCAGCCAGCTTCTCAGCAGCGCCGATCAAAAGGCCGCCAACGATCGCGCCGGCAATCGAGTCAAACCCTCCGAGCACGAGCACCGGAAGCGCTTTGAGCACGACGAGAGAGAGCGAGAACTGAACGCCGAGACGTGCGCCCCAGAGAATTCCCGCGATAAGCGCCACAAGGCCGGATGCTGCCCAGACCGCTGCCCAAATCCGCGGCAGACGAAGCCCTACGGACAACGACGCCAACTGATCCTGGGCGACCGCGCGAAAGGCGAGACCAAAGCGGGTGTATTGAAAGAATGTCGTCAGGATCGCGACCATGGCGGCGGCGATGCCCGCTGCTACAAGGTCGAATTGACTAATGGACACACCGGCGATGTTGAGCGGCACGTCATCGATGCCGAGATCCAGGCTGTGGACTTCCGCGCCCCACAACGCCTGCGCACCACCTTCGACGATGTACGAGAGACCGAGGGTCGCCATGAAGAGCGTCATTTGCGTCTGGCCTACCAGAGGGCGCAAAACAACGCGTTCGATCAAAATGCCGATCAAGATCATGAACACCAATGTGGCGAAGAACGCCAACCACATCGGCATGCCGCGTTCATGCAAACAGACGAACGTGAGCGCCGCCAACAAAAGCTGCGAGCCCTGCGCAAAGTTGAACACGCCCGACGTCTTGTAAATTAGGACGAAGCCCAACGCGACGAGTGAGTACATGATGCCCGAAAGCAGACCACTCACCAGCACTTCGACAAAAAATTGGAAGCCTTCCATATCGATATCTCTTTACTGATTGTCGTCGTGGGGCACGCCGAGATAGGCGTCTATGACAGCGCGATCGTTCATCACCTGGGATGGCGTGCCGTCGGCGATTTTGCGGCCGTAATCGAGAACGGAAACGCGATCGGACAGGCCCATCACAACACCGATGTCATGTTCGATGAGCACGATCGTCGTGCCGTACTGGGCGCGAGCCTCACGAATGAACTGGCTCATCTCCTGCTTCTCCGTGCCGGTCATTCCGGCCATCGGCTCGTCAAGGAGCAGCAAGCGTGGTTCGATCACCAGCGCGCGTGCCAACTCCACGCGCTTCTGCATGCCGTAGGACAACGAGTCCGCGAGGCGGTCCCGTACAGAGTCGAGGCGCATGCGCTTGATGGCCTCTTCGACTTTCGCTTCCGTTTCTTCGCGCTCGCGCCGGGCGCGGCTCGTTTTGAAGATCTGCTCGAAAGCCGTCGATCGCACCGTCGATACGCGGCCGACCGCAATATTTTCGAAAACGCTCAGCCCTTTGAACAAAGCAATGTTCTGAAACGTTCTCGAAACGCCGAGCTCTGCGAGGCGGTGCGTAGGAACGGACGCAAACGGCTCGCTGTTCAGGAGACGAATGCTCCCCTTATCAGGTTTGTAGAGCCCGCTTATGATGTTAATTAAGGAACTTTTTCCGGCTCCATTCGGACCGATGATCGCGCGAATTTCGCCCGCTTTCACCGATAAATCCACGTCCGTCAGCGCTCTTACGCCGCCAAACGACAGACTTACGCCTTCCAATGAAAGAGTTTCGGCTCCCGTGCGAGCAACAGCCTCATTCAGCTGTGCTGCCTTTGGCTCCGCCATAGCGTCGCGTAGCGGCGACGTCATAGCTGAAGCTGAACCAACTATCGTGTGCGCGGTCATTCGGTGATCCCGGTAGAAGTTTCAACGGCCAATCGTCTCGCCCGGCAGGTCTCTGACGATGCTGATGGTTACAAGATTGAAACGCGGGGATTTGGAGCCGACACTGCGGTCATCGGTATTCACTGGTCCCCTCCCAACTTTTATTTTTTCGCTTATTCATCTGCGGATTTGGCGTGCCATTATCCTGGGCACTTACCTATTTCCGCAGCGGGCTACTTAGCCTTTCGCTCGTAGTTTCCGAAATGACATTTACTGTTGCGAGGGGCAGCTTGGTCAATACGGGCTTCTACGAGGAAGATGTACGTAAAAATGCGCGACGATGTTTTCTATTTCGCGCGCATTTCCGCTTCGACTGCCCAGCGTAACTACTGGCGCAGCCCAATTTAATTCCCTATCGGACCGCTACGCGCGTATCGCTCGGCTCGTAGCGATTTTTCCGTCTGGTGTGATAGGTTCGTTTCGCGTCATGTCGCCGACTTTTTCGATTTCGGCGAGAGCGGAATAAAATGTAGGCGAGCTGCCGAAATCCGTCAGCGTTTGGGAATTCAGCGCGTTTGCATTTACGCCACCCGGCGTTGCGCTTCCTCGATACTGCTTGTTCGTACCAAGCACGCCAGGAATGATGCCGTCAGTCACCACGGCATACGCGAACGTTTCTCCGCGATCGTTATAGAGGCGGCACAGGTCGTCTTGCTGAATGCCGCGGGCCTTGGCATCCTCTCGATTGATTTCTACCGTCGGCCGCGACTGCATCGCTGCCAAGCGAGGTACGTGCTGGAATGTATCGCCAATAAAGTAGTGCGTAGCCGTGCTCAGCACCTGCAGCGGATACTTCTTCGTGGCGTCGGGGTTCGCCATGCCTTCTTTTTCCGGCGTGTAGTCTGGCAACGGATCCAAGCCAAGCTCCGCGAGGGCGCTGGATTTGATCTCGATCTTGCCGCTCGGCGTCGGCCAGCCTTCCTTCATTCTATCCCGCTTGGCCGAGTTGACCGAGGCTCGCGCCCAACCGCTCTCCTTGATGCCCTCGAAGGTCAATCCCTCCATCAGCGGCAAGTTCGTATCGATGCAATCTCTGATCAACTGCTCGTCGGACGCGAACAGCTCCGGCTCCGTGTATCCCATGCGCTTTGCAAGCTGCCGGAACAGTTCCGCATTGTGCATGCTCTCGCCCAGCGGCTCGATGCACTTCTCGCTGTAGCCGTAGAAGTAGTGGCCGTAAGCAGCGTGGAACTCTTCGTGTTCAAGCTGGGTGCTCGCGGGAATGACGATGTCCGCGTAATCGCAGGTGTCGGTCCAGAAAATATCGTGGACCGCGACAAACAGATCGTCCCGCATCATGCCTTTACGAGCTGAATTCGTATCGGGCACGCAGTTCGCGGGGTCGCTATTGTAGACAAACATCGACTTGATCGGAGGATCCATAGTTGGGTCGTTGAGCGCCTGGCCGATCTGGACCATGTTGACGACACGCGACTTAGAACGCTCTCCGAGCTCCGGCTTCTGCAGCCCTGCAACAGGGAAGCCGAGCCACATCTCGTCCAACACGCCAAACCCTGCCCCGCCTTTCTCCTCGCGCCAGGCTCCGGTGACGGCCGGCAGAATAAGAATGTTGCGGCACGTAGATCCTGAGTTGTCGTGGCGGTTTAGGCCATAGTTCGCGCGGATAACCGATTTCTTGGTGCGGGCGTATTCGAGAGCAAGCTTCTCGATGTCCTTTGCGGGCACGCCGGTGATTTGTTCGACGCGATCCAAAGTAAATAACGGGAGACGCTCTTTGAGCAGTTCGTCCCAGCCCACCGTGTACTGTTTTAGGAATTCCTCGTCGTGCAGGTTGTTGTCGACGATCACCTTCATCATGCCGAGAGCCAACGCACCATCGGTGCCCGGCTTGATGGGAATGTGCCAGTCAGCGAAATGCGTGGTGCGGTTCGTGCGCGGGTCTATCGCGACGATCTTCGCGCCTTTTCTTTTCGCCTCCTGCAGGAACGGCACCATGTGCACGCCCGTGCTTACGGCGTTGCAGCCCCAGAGGATGATGTATTCCGCGTCCGCTATGTCTTTCGTGTCCGGACCACTTGCAACGCCATACGTATAGAGATTGGCGTGTAGCGCAGCCCATATGCAGATGCTTTGATCGAGCCGGGCTGCGTTCATCTTGTTCCAGAAGCGCTGGTCCGCGCCCCAGAAGTTCACCATGCCGAGCGTTCCGGAGTAAGAGTACGGCTGGACGGCGTCAGTCCCATACTCCGCAATGGTCTTTTTGAAGCTCTCCGTCATCGTAGTGAGAGCTTCGTCCCACGAGATCCGGACGAAACGAGCACCTGCCCCTTTTGGACCAACGCGCTTGTGCGGATAGTTGATCCTGTTGGGGCTGTAGACGAAGTCGAGGTAGTGATTGACCTTGTTGCAGAGGTATCCCTTCGTAATCGGATGCGTGGGATCTCCCTGAACGCGGACAGCTTTTCCGCTCTCGTTGTTGACAGTGACCAGAATGGAGCACGTGTCGGGACAGTCGTGAGGACATGAAATATGGTGCACTCGATGCCCAGCCGGCACTTGGATTTTGGACGCGTGTTGACTGAGGGCAGCACTCATATTTCAATTTCCTCCGAAGTGGTTGCGTTGGTGCGCAACGCTTAGACTGTTCATCCCACCCGCGCGATTTTCGCTGGCCCGCGCAGTTGAAGGATGGTCGCTTTAATATTTACCGCTCTCATCGAGCGGCTTGCTTATCGGCACGTGCGTAGTCTCCCACTACGCTGGTTGCGCCACCTCTTCCTTCGGCTTCGTATCCAACATCTTCGCCGTGCAAGGCACACGGCTGACTTTTTGCAGTGAGATCGCGCCCGTCGGGCATGCTTTCTGGCAAGCACCGCAGCGGATGCACTGCGTCTGGTCGATATAAAGACCCGTGTAATAGAGAGAGTTTGTTTCGCCCGGCTCCACGCGGTTGTAGCCAACGATCTCGCCTTGTTCGCCGGAGATCAGGCCCGTCACCTCCACGATGCATCCAGCGACAGGCTTCACGAAGAGGCACTCATCGCACAGCACGCATTTTGAGTCGTCGATCTCAAACTTGTAATGACACAGGTAGCAACGGCTAGCCTGCGTGTGAGCGGCTTCTGGCGAGAACCCTGGCTCGACCTCGGCTTTAAGCGATCGCTCAGAGACCGGGATGGTCGGCATATGGGTTAGAGGGAGGAAGTCCATCTGCCGATCGCGGCCTGTGGACTTTGCAGGTTGAATGTAGGCTGCGTCGAAGACGCGACGCGCGCCGACCAGGAATGTATCGACGGATTTAGCGGTCTCTTTCGCGTGGCCGATTGCCTTGATCAACATCGAGGCGCCCAGCATGTAATCTCCCGCGTAGAAGATCTTTTGCTGTTGCGACTGATACAGTGGTCGAGACGCCCTCTGTGCCGTATCGAGCTCGTCGCCCAAGCTCTTTTCGATCCAGGTCAGATCCGAAAACTGTCCGGTCGCCAGAATGACGTTGTCCGCTTCAACCTCGAACTCGGAGCCGGGAATTGACACGGCCTGACGGCGACCTGGTGCATCCTCGAGACCCGGCTGCGTGCGAACGAAGCGCACGGCGCTTACGCGTCCACCCCAACCGCCGGCGAACTCCACCGGATTGCAGCTAAACTCCATCCAGCCACCTTCCTGGCGAAGCTGCACAAGCTCCTCCGGAAGAATCACGAGTTCCTGCTCGCGTCTGCGATAATAAACTTTGAGCGACTTTGCCCCGAGACGGATCGCTGTTCGCGCGCAATCCATGGCGGTGTAGCCGCCGCCAATGACGACAACCTTTTTTCCGATTGTTCGCCGACCGTGCTCGTTGACCTGCAAAAGGAAGTCGAGGCCGTGCTCCACGCCCTTGAGTTTGCTGCCAGGAACTTCCGGTACGTTGGGCTTAAGCGTGCCAGCGGCAATCACAACCGCATCATGGCGCGCAACGAGATTATCCATCGAGATATCAGTGCCGATGCTCACGCCGCACTGGATGGTTACTCCAGCGGCACGCACCTGCTCGATCTCGCGATCGATCATATCGCGAGGGAGGCGAAACTCCGGGATGCCCTGATTCAACATCCCGCCCGGCACTTTATGCTTTTCGTAGACGGTGACCGTGTGGCCCATCCGGGCCAATTCGCGGGCTGCCGTCATGCCAGCAACACCCGAACCGACGACCGCTACTTTTTTTCCGGTCTTTTCAAAGTATGGGTCGAGCGCAATGGGCTTTTTGTTATCTCGCTGGTCGCCCGCCGCTCTCTTTGAGTGGCAAATCGCGACCGGCTCTCCGTTACCTTCCCATCCATGCCGGCACTTTGACTCACACGGACGCGCACAGACCCGGCCGAGCACGTCGGGAAACACGTTGTCTCGCAGATTAATTCGATAGGCTTCTTCGTATTCGCCCTTATAGATCGCCTCGAGATAGCCAGGTATATCTGTTCCAGCTGGACAAGCCGTTTGGCAGGGGATGTTGCCTTGCAACCAGTGCATGTCTTTCGCGGTCGCCGCGAAGCCGGATTCGGCGGACAATGCTTTTTTCTGGCGGCTCGTATTTTCGGCCGCTCCTGCAATTCCGCCATTAACCTCGGTCTTCACTATCGTCATCTCTCCCCCTAAAACAATCAGACGACCGAGTTTGTTTTGTTTTTACACGATCGTTTTTAGTGACTTATGGCGTGGACCGTCGCGCTGCGTGTCGCTCTGGACCCATCAATCGCTACAACCCAAAAATGTGCTAATCCGAGCCGCGCATCCCTGGGTCTGCAACAATGGAGCTTTGCTATTTCCATTGCATTGCACCCAAAAAACCTTTAGCTTTACGCAACTGCAAAAGACATCTCTGCGATGTGCTTTGCAAAGGCCCATTCCTGCATTGCTCGTAAATTTACAAATACCATACTTAGTTTCTTACACGCAAGTAACAATGAGAAATAGAAAAATTCACGACGCATATAAATGCGAAAAATATTCGCGCCTTTATCGTATAATTCCACTAGCCACACGTATTATTACGCGGTCCAATAGAGCAATTTAAAACAGATCAATTGCTCGCAAATCTATATCCCGTTCCCTTTCGCTCTACGCGACCCAGCCCTGGCCAGGGCAAGTGATATCCGAGTAGCGGAATGCGATCCGTGGCGAGCTTGTCGAGCGTTCGCACTCGCACGTTGGCAGCTTTCTCCACATCCATATCGCCTCCCCACCGCCACTCCGGTTGGGCAAACGAGACGATGGGATGACTTAATACATCGCCGCCAATAAAAAGCTCTTCGCCTTTAGATGTAAGATGAAGCGAGAGATGGCCGGCTGTGTGCCCGGCAGTGTCAACAGCATGAACACCAGGCACAATTTCGTCGCCCGGGGCACACGACGTAAGCTGATCTTTTATTGACTTGAGACGGCGCTGCGTGCCGATCGATACACCCTGAAGCTGGACAGAAACTTTTTTCTCGAGATCTTCCGCCAACCAGAAGTCTATTTCTGCGGACGCCATGAAATGACGCGCCTGAGTGAACCTTGACGCTTCGTCGAAAGGATCGATCACACCCCAGAAATGATCCGGATGTGCGTGCGTAAATATGACATCCGTTATTGTCTCAGGGTCGATGCTCAATTCCGAGAGCAGATCCGGAAGCTTACCCATTCCGGGCATAAAGTCTGTGCCGCCACCTGTGTCGACGAGCACGACGCGATCGCCCGTTTTGATAATCGCGGCGTTGACCTCGAGATCAAATGTCGGCGCGCCAGCCGCTGCTTCAGCGAACAGCGCGTCAATCTTTTCTGGATCGATATCGGGTAACAAGAATGATTGAGGGAGGCTCATCCGGCCATCGGACAACACCGTGATTTCGATGTCGCCGACTTTAAATGAATGCGAGGCCGCGCTGCCCCGGGCATGGAGCAAGCCATAGCCCGGGACCAGCATTCCGCCCATGCCTATTGCACCAACCTTGAGAAGCTGACGACGAGACACGAACGACGACATAGTCGCCTCCCAAGCGATTATTACGAGAAGATGTCCGCGGTGATGCCCTCATACCAACCCAAGTTTTCCTCTTGAGTTTGTTTGCGCACCGACGCGTCTTCGCCAGTCTTGGAAACGAAATCTTCAACGGACGCGATCTTGCCGTCCTTCGGCGCATAGCGGCCGCCGACTTTCACAGTGTCGTCGTCGTCCAGCATGCTCCAGCAGATATTCTGGTAGCGCGCAGGGAAGGCTTTCGCGGAGGCGAACTGTGCGCGGATCGAGGCGGCAGCGACCTTTGCCTGGCTGTTCGCTGCAAACGCAGATTTCGGCATGTCTCCGGCAATGCACGCATCGCCGACGATATAGATATTCTTGTCCATCGCCGACTGCATGGTCGCCGGATCAATAGGACAGAACCCAATTTCGTTAGCGAGGCCCGCGTCGCGTGCGATGGCGCCTGCCATCTGGGCGGGAATGACGTTCACCAGCGCTACATTGCTGTAAGTCTCGAAGCCCGTTTTGACTGTGCTCGTCGAGGGATCGACGGAATCAATCGATTCATAGATATTTTTGCTGATCCAATCGACCATTCCCGGATAGTGCTTGTCCCAACCTTCCTGGAAAAGCGCCTGTTTCGAGAACTTTTCCTTGGGATCGAGTACGACGATCTTGCACTTCGCTTTGCCGGCGCGCTTGAGCGTGTGCGCCATCATAGAAACGCGCTCGTACGGGCCGGGAGGGCAGCGATAGGGATTGGGGGGCGCCAACATGAGAATGGTGCCACCATCCGGTACTGCATCAAGCTTCGCTTTCAACAACGTCGTTTGAGGGCCGGCCTTCCAGGCATGAGGCATAACCTCCTCGTGCTCGCGTCCCCATCCGGGCACGCTGTCGTACTTGAGGTCGATGCCGGGAGAAAGAACAAGTCCGTCATAGTCGACGGTCGAGCCATCTTCGAGGGTGACCTTCCGCGCGTCCCTATCAATGGACTTCGCCTTCTGATGGATGAGCTTGATGCCGTAGTTGCCGGCAAGCTTGCTGTATGAATGCGAAATCTGCTCGAGAGTCTTCACGCCTCCGAGGACAAGATTCGAGTGGAAACACGTGATGTAGGTTTCCGACGGCTCGATCAGCGTCACCTCGATCGTGTCGGCTGAATCTTTCGCGATGTATTTTGCAGCAGTCGCTCCACCAGCGCCGCCGCCGATGACAACGATCTTTGCTTTCTTGTTGGCCAGCGCGGGCATCGGAAGACCGAGCACCGCCGCCGCCGCCGCGGCCTGGGCAACTCTGGAGTTAAACTGACGACGCGTAAAAGACATTTTGGACCTCCCTGATCCTTAGCTTAGCAAGGCTGTTTTTGTGGCGATGAAGCTTCCTTGCATCCCGGAGGAGCAGGAAGTGACGAGAAGTACGCCGCCAAAGCAGACATCTCGTCTTCAGCCAGACGCGCGGCGATGTCGCGCATTACTGGGCTGGCTCGTTCACCGCTCTTGAAGGCTGCAAGTGCAGTCAGAATTTCCTGGCTATTGCGTCCTGCGAGGACTGGTATGGCGCCGCTGCTCGCATCCGTTCGGTGACACGTGACGCACTCGCCAGAAAGATAAGCCCCATACTCTACGGCTTCGTCGGCGTGCATGGGCGAAACCGCCGACATGCAGCCGAGAAGCAATGCCATCCACGTCAAACGTGACGTCATTTCATGCCGCCTTGATCAATCTACACTCGGAGCTGATTTGGAATCCGGCGTGACGTCGAGAACTGCTGCATGCCCCGTCACAGTGACCTCGCTCTTGCAATTCGACATGCATGCTTCGGTGTTCCAGAACTTACGCTCGACGACCTCGCGATCGTCGTCGTAGAATCCCTCCGCGTTCGGCATCTTGATCGAAGCGAAATTGTCCTGATTGAGCTCGAACTCCGGATCCTTGATCACGTCGTTCATGTTCAGGAGGAACGCCGTCAGTGCATAAAGATCGTCGTTGCTGAGCGACTGCGCGTTTCCGAAAGGCATTGCACGGCGGATGTAGTCGAAGATGGTCGAAGCCGACTCCCAATACGATCCGATCGTTTTCTCGGGGCGATCCGCCTTTAGAGAGCCGTGACCTCCGGCGAGAACAGGCCATTTATCGCGACCTTCGCCGAAGTCTCCGTGGCATGCCGCGCATTGTTCCAAGAACACGGCTTCGCCCGCGGTCGCAGTCCCCTTACCTGGGGGAAGACCTTGCCCGTCAGGGCGCACGTCGATATCCCAGCCCGCAATTTGTTCAGGCGTTGCAACGGTGCCGATACCGAGCGGCTTTGATGCTTCGGCGCTGTCGGGACCGATAATTTTGCTGCCGCCGATCGCTGTGAAGCTCGCGACCACAAGCGCAGCCGCGGCAGATGCTACCTGGATGATGCGCACGTCAGGTAATCTCCACGTTTTCGGTCTCGCCGTTCGCACGAACAAGCCACGTCTGAATTCCGTTGTTATGATAGATCGAGTTTACGCCGCGGATTTCCCTCAGCTCCTTCTTCGTCGGCTGTAGGTAACCCGAGGAATCGTGGCAGCGGGATTGGATCATCAGCTCCTCACCCTGCCAGTCGAAATCGACGTAGAACCTCGTGACCGAGCGTTCAAAGACTGGACCATCGATACGCGCAGCTCTCCAGTTGCGCCCGCCATCCAGCGTGACGTCGACGCGTGTGATCGCGCCTCGACCAGACCAGGCAATGCCCGTCAGAACATTGCGGCCGCGGGTTTTTAGCGGAGCCTGCGGAGACGGATTGGTGATCACAGACTTCGCGTCCATGATGAAAGTGTAACGACGGGCCCGACCGTCAGCGAGCAGATCCGTATACTTCGACGTCTCTTCTCGAGCGAGCCACGGCATGTCGCCGACTTCGATACGGCGCAGCCATTTGATCCAGATATTTCCTTCCCATCCGGGTACAACGAGACGCAGCGGATATCCCTGCTCCGGACGCAACGCCTCGCCGTTCATCTTGAATGCGACGAGGCAGTCGTCGAGCGCCTTTTCCAGCGGCAGCGAGCGGTTCATGCCTGCCGCATCACCACCCTCGACGAGAAGCCACTTGGCTTTGGGCTTCAGTCCCGCTTCGTTCAAAAGAACCTTCAGCGGCACGCCCGTATACATAACGTTATGGATCATTCCATGCGTGAACTGGCAGCCATTGAGCTGCGGTCCGCGCCACTCCATGCCGCTATTGGCTGCGCACTCGAGGAAGAACACGCGATTGACGCGCGGCATCCTCATAATGTCCGACATCGAAAAGATGAGAGGCTTGTCGACGAGTCCGTGGAGCATCAAGCGATGGTCGGTCGGATCGACGTCAGGCGCACCGCCGTGATGGCGTTCAAAGCAAAGGCCGTTGGGCGTAATGATGCCGTCGAGTTCGTGCCACGGAGTGAAGTTGACAGAGCTCTGGCGCGAAGCCGTCAGCCATTCAACGTCGCGCCGCACGACGTGGGCCTCGAACTTGGATGGCTTGCCATACGGCCGATCCGCCACGCCTTCGCCGAGATACTTCGACCAATCCGCAACGTGCGGAGGAAGGTTTTCAGGTTTCGGTTCTGCACCAGGCGTTTGCGACCATGCGGCCTTGCCACCTGCAGCAACGAGCGCCCCCGTCAATCCCGCGGATTTCAGGAATTGTCGCCTCGTGCCAGATTTCTTTATCGAGTTGTCTTCGCTCATGCTTTTTCGCCCGCTCACAAAGTCTTGACGTCCACGGCGGTGCCGGGACTGACCTTGACGACTTTTTTGCCGGAAATGTATTCAGAGACCACGTCCCAGATCGGAGGACCTTCCGTTCCTTTGTTGACGCTGGCCCACCCTCCGACGGTGTACTCCTTCGATGCCTCGATGGGCTCTCCGGTCCGCAGCAGCGTCATATTCGAGATCCGGCTGCCGATGGGCTGCGCGATGTCGATCGCGTAGCGCAGGCCACCGCAACGGACCATGTCGCCGCCTTGCTGGTAGTAAGGATCCGGGTTGAAGATGTTGTCCGCCACATCTTCCAAAACCTCTTTGAGGCGTGCGCCCGTCATCGTCATGCGATAGCAGGCGGGATAGCTCATTGCCGTGGCGTTGGTGATGTCTTCGAACGTGATGGGTTGCCCTGGCAGCAAGCTGGTTCCCCAACGCACACCCGGTGACAGAGAAATCTCCACGTCGCGCTGTTCCACGATCGCATTGCAGATCAAGGTATCCAGCGTTCCGTCGAAATTGCCGCGCCTGTAAAGAAGGCCTTCTGTCGTTCCGAGTACGCGCGATAGATCCTTTTCAAAGGGTGCGCGCACTCCCGCGATGTAAGACTTCATCTCAGGGTCTGGAGTAATCGCGTCGGAGAAGACCGGGATGAGACGATAGCGGAAACCTGCGATCTGCTTCGACTTCACATCGAGATCGAGACGCGACACGAACTTGCCGTTCGAGCCGGACGCTATCAGGAGTGTCTTCCCAACGAGCGTAACTTCAGGCACCGCGTCGTGAGTATGTCCGGAGAGAATGACGTCGATACCCGGCACGCGCGAGGCGAGCTTGTAGTCGACATCGAAGCCGTTGTGAGACAGCAGAACAATAAGCTCTGCTCCTTTACCCCGCAGCGCTTCGACTTCTGCAGCCAGCTCCTTCTCGCGAATTCCGAAGGTCCAGTTCGGAATCATCCAACGCGGATTTGCGATCGGCGTGTACGGGAACGCCTGGCCGATCACACCGATCTTCACACCGCCCCGCTCGAAGAGCTGTGACGACTCGAAGACCTTCTCTTCGAATTCTGCGTCGCGCACGTTTTGTGCGAGGAACGGGAAGCCGAGGCTATCCACGATCTCCTTAACGCGCTCTTCACCAAGCGTGAATTCCCAGTGCGCCGTCATAGCATCGGGCTTGAGCAGTGCCATGGCGTCAACCATGTCTTGCCCTTTGGTCTGCAGAGACGTCCAGCTATTGGCCCAGGTATCGCCACCATCGAGAAGCAGCACGCGATCACCACGTTCCGCCCGGACGCCCTTGATGATCGTTGCGACCCGATCAAGACCACCCATGGCTCCGTAGACGCGCGCAAGCCCTTCGAAATCGTCGTACGTCAGCGCATAAGCCAAGGCCGAACCATCGCTCAGCTTGTATGCCTTTCTGAACTCCGCACCTGTGATGTGCGGGACGCGCCCCTTCGCTTCTCCTACGCCGTAATTGGCGGAGGGCTCGCGAAAGTGGACGGGCATAAGCTGAGCATGAAAGTCGGTGACATGAAGAAGCGTCACGTTACCGACCGCATCGAACGACAACAGCTCGTCTTGAGTGAGCCGCCCCGCAGCCGAGAGACGGCTAAGCGGAACACTCGAACCCGAAACCAACGCTGCCGTGGCGGTCGCCGCTACAAAGAAGTCGCGCCGCGATATCATTTGATGCTCCCTTGCGCGAGAAGACAGACTTCGCGCCGCATCAAGACACGGTTACCTTGTGCTCAGACTTGTAAACCGAGCCGTCGTCATCGAACCAACTGAAGACGAATACGCCGGTCTCCGTCGCACGCACCGAAAACGACTGATAGGGATTGGCCGAGATCGCCGGATGCCAATCCGCGCTCAGAATCTCCTGGCCGTTGAAGGTCGCAGTGAATTTATTGATGATGTGGCGCGGCACGATCTTGCCGGACGCATCCTTGCGCTGACCGCTCTCCATCTCATGGCTGACCAGCGTCTTTACTTCGATGATTTCACCGGCTTTCGCGGTGGCCGGCATGCGAACGCGCGGCGTAACTTTAGAGGCCATTAGCAGAACTCCTTCATTGCAGAGGACCAGGATTCACAGAGCAGCGACAGGAAGGCAGCCGTCAGCCGCCGCAGCCGCCAATCGTCACCTTCACTTCCTTTTTGGCCGTGAAAACTTCGCCATTTGACATCACTGCCACTGCAACAACATTCTGAGTTTTCGCGAGACGGATACGGAGCTGCGCCGCCGCCTTCGGAATGAGAGGAGAAAACGTGTAGTCAGCAATTTGGGGGTTCGGATTGCCGTCAGCATAGAAATGCACCGCCTTGACGTAGTTGTCGGCGGTCATTGGGCTCTCCACTTCGAAATTGAGCGGAACCACCATTCCGTTTTCCGCGATGCTCGGCAAATCGAGAGTGATACGACCCTCTGCGATCTTTGCGTCACCAACGGCTTTTTTAATCAAATCATCAACTTCAGCCGTCGACGCGAATGCAGTATGCGCGCCTAAAGATAGCGCTGCGATCGCTGCTCCCGACAGCATGAGAAAGTCACGACGGCTTTTTGCGTCGCTTGAATTGAGCATTCGTCCCCTCCAATTTTTTGGTTCACGTCCGCTCTGCATCGATCGGATCGTCTCATCACATAGAAAAATTATAATATTAGAATTCGTGCTTGCAACACGTGAAACTACTGGCTTAGAAGAATTAGTCAGGCGCCCACTTTTCCGGGCATGACATGCGAGCTAACCGAATGATAAGATTAGGATTTCATCTAATTTTTCTCAGCATCATGATGCTAACAGTCGGTCTCGCGCCCCGTGCGACGGCCGAAGATGCAGGTGATGGAATCGAGCGCTATCGGGAGATGATTAACGACCCGATGGCCAATCCTGCGTTCCTCAATGTCGACCGCGGAGAAGAGCTTTGGAGCACCCCGCGAGGCGGAAACAATGTCTCCCTCGAAAAATGCGATTTAGGAAAAGGACCGGGTATTCTCGAAGGCGCTTATGCTGAGCTCCCGCGATATTTCGCAGACACAAATAAAGTCATGGATCTTGAGCAGCGCTTGCTCTGGTGCATGGAAACTCAACAGGCTTTAGACACAAAAGAAATTTTGTCGCGAAAGTTCGGCGCACCGGCCGTTAATTCGGATATGGAAGATCTGGTTGCCTACATCGCGAATAAATCGAGCGGTATGCAGTTCAAATACCCTCTCGAGCATCCAGAGGAAAAGCGTGCTTACGCAATCGGCGAAGAGTTGTTTTATCGTCGTTCCTCGTTATTGGATTTCTCCTGCGCGACATGCCACAGCGGAGATAACCAGAGGATACGGCTGCAAGAACTGCCCAATCTGACAAAGCCCGGCGAAGATGCCCGGAACGCTTTGGGATCGTGGCCTACGTACCGAGTCTCGCAGAGCCAAACACGAACGATGCAGCACCGCCTGTGGGACTGTTACCGACAGATGCGAATGCCGCCGCCTCAATACGGATCCGACGGAATCACGGCTCTACTCGTCTATCTTTCCAAGCAAGCTGAAGGTGGAACACTCAATGTCCCGTCGATCAAACGTTGATGCTCGGCTGCTTTGTGCAGCGCTGGCGGCAGTCCTCTTCGGTGCCGGGATCAAGATGGTTGTCGCGCAGGAGACGACTTCTGAAAAGCCGTCGCAGGCTGCCGTAGAAGAATACGTGCGTGGCATGTGGCCGAAAGTAGAGGCAGGCTGGGAAGCGCGTTTGCCGCAAGATGAAACGCAGGCGACATGTTCGCGTTATCGCAATAATCCGCCTGAAGCGGACGGCGCTGCAATTATGAAGCGGGAAGCTGCGACAATCGTTTTTCCGGCGGATTCGGACGTGTCGGGTGGCAATTGGAAAGAGGGCGAGAAAGTCGCGCAAAACGGCCGCGGAGGGCAATTCAGCGACGGCGCCGACGTCGTGAATGGCGGAAACTGCTACGCGTGCCACCAATTGGCACGCACCGAACTCTCCTACGGAACGTTAGGTCCAAGCCTGACTGAATATGGAAAATTGAGAGAGTTCAGCCCGGAGGCCGCTAAGGAAGCATTCGCGAAGATCTACAATCCGCAAGCAACCTTTGCCTGCTCGAACATGCCAAGGTTCGGCGCCCACAAATTTCTGACCGAGCAGCAGATCCGTGACGTCGTCGCATATCTGTTCGATCCTGAAAGCCCGGTCAACAAGTGATGGGGCGCTGCTCACCGAACCGGACAGGACTGCGATACGTCGCCGTTCTAATTTGCGGTCTTCTGGTTGCCGCGACATCGCTTATAATGTCTTCGAGTCGCGTCTCGGCCGCCGAGCTCATCATGTTCAGACAGAATGGATGCGCTTGGTGCACGGTCTGGCAGCGGGAAATCGGTCCGATCTACCCGAAAACCCCGGAGGGGAGCTTTGCGCCCCTTCGTCAGGTTGACATCAGCCAGTCGTCCTCCACAGTGGGCCTAGCTCAACCTGTAACAGTCACTCCCACTTTTGTGCTTATCGAAAATGACCGTGAGATCGGCCGTATAACGGGGTATCCAGGGGCTAGCTTCTTCTGGGAGCTACTTTCGGAAATCTTTGAGGGGTCCACTTTCGTGACAGGGCATGGTCCTGCATCTCCTCAGCACCTAACTCGGGCCGATGCTCACTAAGTGCGAGTACGATGACGAATATCCTGCCGAAAGAAATCATGGCGACGCTCGAGTCGGACGAGGAATCGTCCGCCGAGCTCAAGCGTCTGGTTTCCAAGGCGAGAACCGCCAGCGACTTTCTCAAGGCGTTGGCGCACGAATCAAGACTGCTGATCCTGTGCTTGCTTTCTGAACGCGAGCGTTCCGTTTCCGAGCTCGAGAGCCTTCTTTCGCTCAGCCAGCCTACGGTCTCGCAGCATTTGGCCAGACTTCGGCTGGATGGATTAGTAAATTCAAGACGCGACGGTAAAACGGTCTACTATATGCTTGCCGACGACATGACGCGCCGCTTTATTGGCGCCGTGTACGACAAGTTCTGCCGTGAGGAGAACGACGGCTGAGCTTTAAGTAGGCAGAGCAAAATGACACTTGTGATCGGCGGCTTTCTGTGCGGCCTCCTTGCTGGAGCTGCCGCGCGTTTCGGTCGGCTTTGCTCGATGAGTGCGATTGAGGACGCGGTGATCGGCGGCAGCTGGCGCGGTCTGAAAGCCTGGGGATTGGCTCTAGCGGTCGCGGTTCTGTTGACGCAAGCCGCCGCTTATTTCTCCTTCTTCGATCCTGTCTTTTCCATCTACGCTACAAGCTCGCTGGATTGGGCCGCCGCAGCGATGGGTGGCCTTCTCTTCGGCTTCGGCATGGCGCTCACCGGCACATGCAGTTTTGGCTTGCTTGTTCGCCTGGGCGGTGGCGACTTCAGGGCCCTTGTCAGTGCCATTTTTCTTGGAGTCGCGGCATTCGCTTTTATCGGCGGCATTCTATCGCCTGCGCGTTCAATGCTGACGGGTATCGCTGCGATCGAACTTTCGACACCCGGCAACGCTCTTTTTCCAAGCTTACTCGAGGCTAAACTCGGGGCCGTGGCTTCCTTGATCATCTGCGGCTTCGCTGTCTTTTTTCTGATATCCAGCGCGCTCTCAGATGGCCGTTTGTTACGACGTCCTCGCTTGATTTTGTCCGCCATAGCGCTCGGATGCGCTGTTGCCGGCGGCTGGGTCGTGACGGGCTTGGCCTATCAAAATATGGACACCTACCGCGTCGAAAGCCTTTCCTTCGTCGCCCCTGTCGGACGCGTTCTCCTCGAGGTGATGGGCGAGACCTTGCAGGACACTGGATTTGGAGCAGCTTCGGTTTTTGGCGTTCTCTGCGGCTCGTTTCTCGTAGCCCTCGCTCGCAGAGAAGTGCAGCTCGAGGCTTTCGATGATGCCCGAGAGATGCGCCGTCATATCTTCGGCGCGGCGCTGATGGGGGTCGGCGGAGTTCTTGCGAAAGGATGCACGATCGGCCAGGGACTTACGGCGGCGAGCGTTTTCTCTGTGGTCACGCCACTCGCGATCTTAGGCATTTTTGTCGGCGCAAAGCTTGGATTGGCGGCGCTGCTGCTCGAACCGTCACTGGCTTTCTCGCGATCGAAATAATCGCTCGATAGCACAGGCCCGAACGCAGGCCGCCATTCTCTTATCGTCTCACTCAGTATTCAGAGTGCTTCGCCTTGTCTTCGTCCGTGGTCAGCGTCTTCATGAATGCGACGAGGTTTGTTTTTTCTTCGTCCGTCAGATGGAGCGGTTGCAGCACTTTTTCGCCGTCGTGCTCAAGCCCTCCCTTGTCGTAAAACTCCACGACCTCCTCCAACGTCGAGAGTGACCCGTCGTGCATATATGGATAGGTCAGCTCAACGTTGCGCAGGCTTGGTGTCTTGTACGACCAGCGATCGTCCGGATTCAAAGTGACCGCGAAACGACCGATGTCGTTGATCCGTTGGCCACTGAATGATTTCATATCTTTGTGCTTCATTTCTATGAACTCACCCGGCGCCAACTCTACTCTCGAGACGCGATCGCCGTTGCCGATGGCGTTCCTGTAGCCAACTCCGGTCACGTAATAGTTTTGATCAGTAAAAAGCGACCACTTCTCTCCGACCGTGTGGCATGTCGCGCATTGGCCTTTGCCCATGAAAACGTCAAAGCCGTTCTTTTCGGCGGCGTTCAATGCGTCTTCCTGCTTTGCGTAATACCATTTGTCGAAGCGAGAATTTCCGGACAGCAGCGTGCGTTGATACGATGCCAAGGCATCGCCGATCGTCTGCATGGACGCCTTGTGCCCATCGAACACCGCTTCGAACATGCCGTTGTAGTCTTCCAAAGACTTCACCCTATCCACGACATGGCCGATGGAGGGGTTCGCCATTTCCAGCGGCGATAACAGCGGTGCCCATGCTTGTTGAGCAAGGTCCGACTCCCTGCCGTCGTGGAACAGCAGCTTCTGATAGGCCACGTTATAAAGGGCGGGAGAATTCCGACTGAGGCTTCGACCTTCCATCCCGATCGCAGTCGCGGATTGATTTGAGGTCAAGCCCTGAGACTCTATGTGACACATCGCACAAGAGTTCGTGTTATTGAATGCTAGCCGGCGATCGAAGAATAACTTTCGGCCGAGCTCTATCTGGTTCTGGACCGGCCGCTGCCAGTCTTCCAAAGGCGGTAGGCCTAGTGGAACAGAGTGCTCGTCGCCTTCCTGCTTGGCCATCGACCACACGTGGCCGGTCAGCAATGTCGTGACTATCGAGAAGGCTATTGGGACTGCGAGTGGTAGTGTTCGGCGTCGTGTCATGTCGTACCTTCTGTTTAGGGTCATTCTTCTTCCAGAAGCAACGTTCCGATGTCTTCCATGATCACATCTGGATTTAGGAAGCTCGTCGTATAAATCTCACGCACCCACCCCTCCTTGTCGATCAGGAACACTTTCAGCAAGTGTGTTATGACGTCGGTCTCCTGTCCCTGATCGTCGAACTCTCTTTGAGCGGGGACGTACATGCCGTTGAGAATTGGAGCGAGGAAAGATTCCTTCCAAGTGGTCAGAAAATGCCACGGCGCTTCAGGCGTGTTGAAGGATGACTTGAACAAAGACATCGTTTCCGGCGTATCAATGCTTGGATCCAGGCTGAGGAACACCAACCGAACCTTGTTGTGCAACTCGGGATGTTTCTTCACCTGGTCGTGAACGGCTTGAAAAGCAGCCCACGCTGCAGGGCAACCCTGCGGATCTCGACAGGCCCCATAGAAGAACGAGAACAGCGTAATCTTGCCCTTCGTGTAGCTCGAAAGCCTATGAGGGATCCAAACGTTGTCCTCCAAAACCCAGCCGGACGATGCCGGCTGGATCTTGTAGAGCTTGTAGGTTCCTGCCTTGGGGTAAAAAGGACCCGCTACGTCCTGCTCACCTGCCGCCTGGGAGACGCGAGCAGCGGAAAATGAAATCAGGACGTAGCTGGCTAGGATGCAGCAAGTGTGCCGCAGGAGGAACCAACAATTCTTACGAAGAGGCTTCAACATTACTCTCCGAGGTTTGCAGCCTTGGTCTTCGCAGAAAACTTCATGTGGTGAGCGCGACCGAGCTTCTGCTCCTTAAAGTCGACAGAGAACTTTTCGACGAGTTCCTTACCGTCCCAATCGTAAGCCTTCAGCCACTGGTCGTTCTCTTCACCCTTCTTGTCCCAGTTCGCCAACAGAGACGTGGTGAAGTACACGCGCTTTCCATCGAAGCTCTGAGAGACCATGTTGACCTGGTTGCCCATCTTCTTCTGATAGACTTCCTTCGGTGCTTCCGGATTCGTGATGTCGTAGAAGCGCGTCGTTCCGTCGAGGAAGGTGTTTACCCAAAGGCCCTTTGCGTCAGCGGTGATCGAGATGTCGACCGGAAGCGGGATCTTGGACGGATCACCGATGGTGCCGACATCCTTTGCCTGCCATTCACCCTTCTCGTCCTGCTTGACGAGCCACAGCTTCGACGTGAGAGCCGTTGCGGTGATAGCCCAGTTGTGCTCAGGCTTCAGTGACCAGCGAATTTCGAGCGGCGCGCCGGGAACTTCCATCGTCTTGATGGGCTCCATCGACTTCAGATCCCACATGATCATGCTCTTGCCGAACCGCTTCATGGCGACCGGATCTTTGACCATCTGGCCCATGTCCATCATGTAGTTCGTCCAGCCGGTGAAGCTCGACGTCAGCATGACGTTCTTGTTCGGATTGATACCGATGTCATAGCCATAGCCATCGCCGCCATTCTCGAGCGGCATGGGATGCTTGGAAACGAATTCGCCTGAGTTGTTGAACATTGCAATGCCGGTCTGGCCATCATGCGTGTCCTTGTTCGACAGCGCCTGAATCATCATACGTCCCGGCAGGGCATAGAACGTGTGCGGTCCGACATAGCCGGTCTTCTCAGCAAAATCCTCGATGACCCGGACGACCTTCGGCTTCGCCGGATCTACCAAATCGAAAATGAAGATCTTGTTGTCATCGAGCCGGCCGGCCCAAAGGTATCTACGGTCGTCCGAGAAGCCGGTGTGATGGGCTTCACCGCGTCCGCCGACCGAGACCGAGTGAATGACTTTTCCGTACGTCGCGGAATTCGGCTGCACGTCGATGGTCACAAGCTTATCGGACTCGTCACCCACGCCCACTTCGCCGAGCGTCCAGACGTGAAGGAAATCCTCCTGACCGGTAATCAGCGCCGATGTGAACGGCGAATTGCACGTTTCGTCTGCGAGAGTTGGCGTAACCCCTGCTGCAAGGGTTACAGCAAGCGCACACGCGCTGGTCATAAGAAACTTCTTCACTGCAGTTCTCCTCTTTCGTCCTGGTGATATTGGCGGCAATTTATTTTACGTAAGTACCGAAATGTTCATCCGCCAGAAAAAACAATTTACGTTCCGCTCCAATTCTCAGATGTTTGGGATTTGCAACGGCGACGTTCTTGCTTTTTATATTCTTTAAAAGGAGGACCCATCAAGTCTATTAAGTACCTGCGCCGCTGGCATAACTACCTAGACGGGGGCGTGTTTTCACGGGCTTGCAGCATGGCGACGTATGTCGCAACGCAGTAAGAAGGCCCATAAGGGAGGGCACTATGAATTTGCAACAACTTAAATATGTGAAGGCCCTCGTTGATGAGGGCAGCTTTATCGGCGCCGCGGGGCGCTGCGCCGTAACTCAGCCAACCCTCTCAAATGGTATTGCGCATTTGGAGGCAGAGCTCGGCAATAGATTATTCAGAAGGACAACGCGAAGCGTAAAGCTCACGGCCTACGGCGAGCAGCTTTTGCCTTCAATCCTTGAGGTTTTGCGCTCTTTCGACAATCTCATCGCACTCTCCCGAAACCCTTCGGAAAAGTCCCCCAGTACTGTCCAGGTGGCATTATCACCTATCGTGGGTATCCAGCGCGCAGAAAAAATTCTTTCGCGCTTCAAAGCAAAAAATCCCGGAATAAGTATTGTCTATAGGGAATGCAACTTCCGGGACCTATACGACCTGCTCAGTTGTGACCAGATCGATATCGCGCTGACACCCTTTGATACCAGCCTTGCTTTAAATAAAGATTGTTTGCTTATTTCTTTGGAAAGCGACCCACTTGTTTTTGTCCCTATGTTTTCCGAACGAGGGAGCTGGGCCAATATCGATAACGTGAGTTTGGCCGATATCGCTCACGAGAGGTTTATTTTAGTTCCCGATAGCTGTGGCCTAACGAGTTGCACGAAACAGCTTTTCGAAAAAAACAATCTCATTTTGCGCCAATGCGCAGGGGAAGCGAGCACCTATTCTTCAGTGCAGGAATGGGCCCATATGAACCTCGCAGCAGGCATATTACCCAAGTCCAGAGTGCGAGACGACGAAGTGGTCAATATTCCTATCGTTCACAATGGCCATCCCATCACAATCGATTATTTTGCCTTGGGAAAGCCTTCCACCATGTCTCCGCATTTGTTTTCACAAGTGTGGGACTCACTTCTGGAGACCAAGCTTGTGTCCGAGCAGTCCATCGCTTCTGCCGCTCGGGACCGGCAGTCCCACTTCAATCACCTTGCCGTAACGAACCGTCCCAAAAACTGAGGCGGGTTTAGTGTTCAGGCTTACCGCCTTCCGGCTCTCTTCTTGTGCTGAGCCGAACATCCGTTTCATCCGGCCGAACTCGAGACAGATTGAGCTAAGCCTCAAAGCTTTCAAGCATATCTCGGAGCGTCGGCTTAACAATGGTCGGATCTTTCAAGGCCCAAGCTACCAGGCTCGCACCCTGCAGCGCGCTCAGGACCTGCAGCGCCGCCCGCTCAGGCTTCAAGTCCGCGCGCAGATCTCCCGCAGCCACGCCCTCGCGCAGTGTCGTTTCAAGCCAATCGAGATGAACCTTGAAGAAGCGCTCAACTCCTTTCTGCATAGAGGCAGGCAGATAAGCTGCGTCGCCGGCAAGAGCTCCGCAAAGCGGCATCAATCTTTCGCGCAGACCACCTGCGAAAAACTCGCCGTAAGCCATGAGCTTGCTCTTGGCATCCACGCGACGCTCCGAAAGTCTCTGGAGATCAACTAGGAACCTCTCCAAATAAGACTCTATCAGAGCGTTGCCCAACGCCTCCTTTGTCGGGAAGTGATGATGGATACTCGCCTTACGGATACCCACACGCTCCGACAAATCCGCGTAGCTGAAAGCGGCGTAGCCCACGGTGCGGACCAACATCTCAGCTTCTGTCAGCAAGGTCGATTTCATTTCCGTCATATACATACCGCAATTTACCTTCCAACGAGTAGGTTGTCAATCTAAGCTGTCGATCGATGACGAGACTGCTTGCTTCGATTGAGAACTGTTTTTGGAATCTGAACATTGACGTCAGGCGCGGTCTGCGGCGCCCGTGGGTCGCCTAGTTAAATTGGAGGTGTAGCCATTGTTCCATGTACGAAGTTCCAAGCACGATCCGGAGCCGCGCAGCATGTAATCGGAACCAACATCGAGCGCAGGCGCAATGTTACATTGTATAGTACGTTTCGACTATGCCGCGCGCCGGTCGTATGGACCAGCTGAAAAGCGAGCAAGCGGCAGCCCTGGTCGCCGACATCAGACAAATGCTTGATCCTGGCTCCATCAACGCCGACATGTGCTGACAGCCACTGATCCCGTACGTTTGATCGACTATGCATCCTCTCAGTCCAGATATGAGCAACTCGTCAATGGAAACGTCCCAAAAACTGATCACCGCCGCCGCAGTCGCCGCAATGGGCTTCTCGCTTCTCATCACCGGAGCGAGTGCCTCGGATGAGATTGGAACTGCGCGCAAAGCGGTCGGCGAACTTGCCGGCAGCCTGAAAAAGAGCCTTGGGGATGCTTTGAGTGCGGGCGGCCCGGTGGGAGCTCTCGCAGCTTGCCGCGTGATCGCGCCGGAGGCCGCTCAGAACGTCTCGGCGGCGCACGCTTTATCGATAAAACGCACAGCGTTGCGGTTGCGGAATCCGGACAACGCGCCAGATGAGCACGAGCGTCGCGTTCTCGAGTCGTTTGTCGAGCAGATAAAAGCCGGGGCCGATCCGATGCAGCTTGAGAATACTGAGGTGATCGAGGCTGAGGGCAATCGAACGCTGAGATATATGAAGCCTATCATGATGGCGGAAAAGCCGTGCGCGGCCTGCCACGGATCGTCGATCAATCCAGAAGTCACCGCTGCCATCAGCGAAATTTATCCCAAGGACGCAGCAACCAATTTCGCGCCGGGAGATGTCAGAGGGGCATTCTCTGTCACGGTGCCGCTTCCCCGCAATCCATAAGGAGAGAATCGCTTGAGACAAGTCCTATCCGCATTGTTCATTTGTCTGCTCTCCGCACTTCCAGCGCTTGCCGAAGGTATCGCTGCTGCAGATGTGCCAGCGTCGAAGCGAACATCACTCGGCAAATATTTGGATGCGAAGCAGGCCTACGCGACAGTTGTAGCAAACAAGCCTAACGTTCTGTTCCTGGACGTCAGGACGCTTGCCGAACTGACGTACGTGGGATCCACGAATGAGATCGATTTCCAGATCCCGTTCGCAGAGGTCGCCGAGCCGCGCGTCTGGGATTTCAAAGGCAACCGGCTCAAGATCGTGCCCAACGACGCATTCGTTGCCGACGTCGAGAGTGCTCTTACGCGCAAGAACCTGACCAAGGACAGCAAGGTTGTCATCATCTGTCGCTCCGGTGAGCGGAGCGCCCGAGCCGTGGAGATGCTCGCCAAAGCGGGGTTCAGCGATGCGTGGAGTGTCGTTGATGGCTTCGAAGGTGATCTTTCCAAAGACGGCTTCCGATCCGTCAATGGTTGGAAAAATGCGGGACTGCCGTGGTCCTATAAGTTGGACAAATCGAAGCTTTCCACCCTGTCCGCACCCGGCACACCTTGATCGAGAGGTCCTCTAACCTCTCCGTTTAAGATTGGCTTGCCAGTAAGATGTTGCCCCTCGGCGCCAGATGCCGGGGGGGGCAGACCAGCACCTCGCGGCTGGCTCATCGAGGGCCAAGGCCATCGCGCCACTCCCTCGAAGCACGACTTTCAATCTCCGCGAATCAAACTTTCATAAGTCAGTCGTCCGCGTTTTCGGCTCTCGGGGCTCGGGCGCCTCATTACACGGCATTTTCCGGGTGAGTCGCCTTTTGGCTGACAACCTCTGCGGGTTGCTGGGTAATTTTACGTGTTTTTTTGCACATTTCTACGCGCTGCAATTTAGCCACGGGGGCAACATCATTCGATTTTTATGGACTAATTAGTAGCTTGTTTTTGCTCACGAACTCTCGTCAATCTGCATAACTTTACAAGAATTTGACATCTGACGAATTGGCAAACTATCATTCTACCAGTTGGTCAGTGTTCGCTTAATGAATCAACGTTTGTTTGGAGGGGGGTTATCCCGTGGAGCATAGAAAACTATACCGACCTGCAGCGATTGCACTCGCCGCAATGTCGTTTTTCTCTTTAGGTTTATCGTCGGCTTCTGCGGCCGATCTTGGGGGCGATTGCTGCGCGGATCTTGAAGAGCGCATCGCCGAACTCGAGGCGACAACGGCGCGCAAGGGTAACCGCAAGGTCTCGCTGACTGTAGCGGGCTGGGTTAGCGAGCAGATCGTCAGCTGGGATGACGGCGTCGAATCGAACACCTACATCACGGGCCTGGGCACCGCGTTCGCGAGCAACGTGAACTTCAAGGGCCAAGCTCAGATCTCGAAAGACTGGTCTGCCGGCTACGTGCTCCAGATCGAAGCGATCACGAGCGACGTTTACACGACTAACCAGAGCACGCCGAGCGGCGGCGCCGCCCTCACCGGCGGTGGACCGAACTCGACTCAGGTTCTCTACTCGTACTGGTTCCTCCAGAGCGAGCAGTACGGCCGGGTCAGCGTCGGCAAGATCTCGCCCGCAGACGATAGCGCCGTGGTTGCACTCGACAGCTCTGGCACCCTGGCTGCTGCCTACTGGGTCGCCTACGACGTGTTCGGCTTCGCAGTTCGCGGTAATTTTGCTCCCAACGAATCGCTTATCTGGGGCAACGCTGGCTCGTGCCGTGGCTACGGCGGCGGTCCTGGCGACTGTAACGGCGTGCCTCTGAATGTGGTTCGCTACGACACCCCTGTCATTGCTGGTTTCTCTGGTACCGCTTCGTGGGGCCAGGACGACAACTGGGCGTTGGCGGCACGGTATGTAAACGCCAATGTCGGCGACATGACTGTCAAGGGCGTGGTGACCTACTCTGAGACGACTGATGCAGCTCAGGGTGCACCGAACAAAGGCGCTCTCGAATACATGCAGGCCAGCGTTTACTTGCAGCACAATCCGTCGGGCTGGTTCGCACAGGGCGCTTGGGGACGCATCGATCAGGATGTCAATCCGCAGAACAATCCTGCGACGGACACCTGGTACTTCAAGAGCGGCATCCGTCTGAAGCCCCTCTCGATCGGCGCAACGATCCCCTACGGCGAGTATCTCAGAGCTGACGACAGCGCTTTTGTGATCAACAACAACGGCACTGCAGACACAAGCGACGACGTCGGTCGTGTTGTTCGCGGCTCGGAAGCAACTTTCTGGGGCCTCGGCGTTGTCCAGGAGATCGATGCCGCAGCGATGTCCGTATGGCTTCGTTATCGCGAGCACGAAGTTGACCTGCCTGGTGTCAACACCAAGGACATGTCTACGGTTGTTTTCGGCGGTTTCATCAACTTCTGAAGGCAAATACAAAAACCCTATCCCCTTCTTCCCAAAACTACCTCAAGCCCGGAGCTCAAAAAAGCTTCGGGCTTTTTTATGAGAGAAAGTTGCTTATGATATTTTACCGTCGATCGCGACCTCGCCCACAGAATGATGCGTAGCGAAGTCATGAAGATTGCCGAATATCTGAAGACATATGACCGCCCAGCGCTAACTGTGAAGTCGAACGAGACGGTGGGCTACTTCGCTCAAAAAATCCGCCAACATCGGGCGGGCGCCATGGTTGTCAGCGACGACGGGCGCGCGGTCCTCGGCATCATGTCCGAGCGGGATATCATCTACGGTTTAGCTGACCGCCGCGGAGAATTGCGGTTGCTGCCTGTATCGGCGTTGATGACGCGTCGCGTCGTATCCTGCTCGTCGGAGGATCAGATCTCGACGGTGATGAACCTGATGGTTACTCACCGCATCCGCCACGTGCCTGTGACGGATAACAACACTCTTGTTGGGATGATCGATGTGCTCGATCTCATCGCGTATCGTCTGGACCAGATCGAGAAGAAAGCGAAGCTCGTCACGCTCCTGCAAGATCTCGACGAATAGCCAGTCCTCTGCCGAGCCGTCGGCGGCTTACCGCTACGCTAGGCGACGAGCTTATCAACCTTTGCGAACGGGCTTAACTTCAGCCAAACACCGAGGTCCGCCTCGATCTTGCTATTGCCGGTGACAGCCAGCGTTCCGCTTTCCTTGGCACGCGTGAGGGTCGTGTAGCCCATCCAGATTTCAGTCATGGTTCGCAAGTTGGTCGCTAGGTAGAGATCCACATCGAAGCCCGGATTGATCGAGCACAAATCCACTTCGCGATCCGGCTTGACGATCAGCCACCAATTTCGCTCGGCCTCGCGGAGATCCGAAAAGATAAATTGAATCACGCTTCGCTGTTGGGGTAGCGGCGTGGGATCAATGTTGCGCCTCATGTCCCACATCAGGAGATTGGGGTCGAGGTTCTTGAGCGACGCATCGGTCTCGATCCAGCGCTGGCCCCATACGCCCACCGCCTCGATGATCGGCTTCAGGTCGCGGCCGGCGTCGCTCAAGCGGTACTCAAACACGTCCTGCTGACCAGGCACCTGCGACCGCGAAAGGATACCCGCTTTTTCCAGCTCCTTGAGGCGCTTCGACAAAAGCGCAGGCGACATTCTAGGAACGCCTCGCCTGAGTTCGTTAAAGCGCGTCGAGCCGCCGACAACGATTTCACGCAAGAGAACAAGCGTCCAGCGAGAGCACAGGATTTCCGCCGCCATCGCTACCGGACAGAATTGATTGTAGCCACCCTCAGACAAGGATACCTCCGCGTTCAGCGAGCCGATTTAGGCCTGAATTTACTACGGCATTCTCCACCAGATCCAGTTCACTTTCTGAACCTGGCAGATTCATTTCTTGCACTGGCCTATCCCCGTGAGACGTGGCAATCCACTAGGGCGCTACGGAATACTCCAAGGCGGAAAAACAACCGAAAAGGGATTGTCATGCCACTTGTCGATATTCAGGTCATCGAAGGCGTATTCGACGACAACCAGAAGCAAGAGATGATCCGCAAAGTGACCGATGCGATGGTTGAGATTGAAGGCGAAGCCATGCGCGGCGTCACCTGGGTCCGCGTGCATGAGGTCGCAAGCGGAAATTGGGGCATCGGAGGCAAGGGCCTAACCACGTCCGACGTGAAGGCGCTTCAAGCCAGTGGCGGCAAATGACAACCCATTCTTGAGGTTCCGGCGCATCTGAACGCGCTAGGACCACTTTTTCGCTTCTGCTGAGCGAAACCGGTTTGCGCGGCGAGAGGATGCCTGTGACGGCACCTCCGCCGCGTAAGACCTCAGCAGGTGCCTATCCTCGCTGGCTCTTCTCGTACGCGAATTTTAGTGCATCGAATATCTCCCGATACGTCAGCGATATCGGGATGAACACCTCCGCCGGAATGCCTGCGCTATCGTCGAATTTCACGGCAAAGGTGGGAGAACGCTCCCTGCTCGGCACAATCTCCGTCGGTCCAATTTGCAGATCGTAAATCACGTCTTTTATGCGTTGGATGGCGTCGCTTCTAAATTCTACGCTTTCATCCATTGTCTCGCTCTCCTGCAGTGAAAGCATCCATATTGTAAGTGGAATTTGTAAGTGGAATTTGAGCTAAGGGGCTAAATATCATAGCCCACAATTGCTTCCGCCCAGGCGAAGCGATCAACATTTCCCTAAGACGAAATCTCAGCCAATGCCCGGACGCAGCCTTAACATCATGGCCCAGTCAACGCCGAGCCCCGAGTGTTTTCGCTCCAGCGTAGCGCCGATTGAAGTCGCTGATCGCCACGACCGCCTTTTCCATTGTCGATATCAAACCCTCGTCAAAGGCGCAGCCCCCGCGTTTCCCGCGTTCGAGCGCGTATTTTTCAGCGGGACGCAGGGCGTAGTTCGCTTGCCGTGAGCAGCAGGAAGACAGCAGCTAATCTTCAAGAACGACGCCAGGCTTGTCTCCCTCGAGCCGTTTCATTGTTATGTGCCCGCTCGCTGCGATGACCACACGCATGCGTGGGAGAAAACCCGTTTAAATATGGGATTTTTCAATCTCTTAAGTCCATGAGTAGGAGTGCTGTCGAGCCCGATCCGACGTTGTGGCTAAAGCCCGGACAGCAAAAATGTCAGTCCAAGGGATATTTTTGCTCGGCCCCTCTTCATGATTTCCGACTCGCATTAAAGACGAAGTCTCTCCTTGGAGACCTTCGATGCCTCAAAAGGTTAGTAGGGTCCAATCGCGAGTTTTACTTTCGCGCGCCGTCTCGTTTTTGCGGTGCGGTATTTTTTGTTCGGTGGTGTTGATCGGCGGATGCGCCGTCGGCCCCGACTATATTCGTCCCGATCTCGGCCTTCCCGCAGACTACCTTCCCGGCAACGAGACGCCCTCGGTCAAGAACGATGCTCAGCGTTTCGTGGAAGCGCGAAGCATTCCCGCGCAGTGGTGGCGGGTGTTCGGCTCCGACAAAATCAATCATCTCGTGGACATGGCGTTCGCGCACAATCCTTCCGTGGGAGAAGCTCTCGCCGCGCTGGAGCAGGCGAGATGGAATGTGCGCGCGCAGGAAGGCGCGTTCTTCCCGCAAATCACCGGAGAGTGGGCTTCGACGCGTCAGAAGCTGCCGGCACCGGAAGGCGCTCCTTCGCGCTTCAAGGGCGAGATCTTCTCGCTGCACACGCCTCAGGTGAACGTGGGCTTCGTGCCGGACGTGTGGGGAAAGAACAGGCGCGCCGTCGAAGCGCTGATGTCGGTTGCGGACGCGCAATACTATCAGCTTGAGGCGACCTATCTGACGCTCGCTTCCAACACCGTCGTGGCGGTGATCGAAGAAGCCTCCCTCGCCGAGCAAATCGCGGCCACGCGCGATATCGTGAACATCAACAACCGCATTCTCGGCACGCTCAACAGACAGTTCAAAGTGGGGACTGCATCGGGGCTCGATGTCGCGTCGCAGGAAGCGCAACTCGCACAGGCGCAATCGCTGTTGCCCCCGCTCGAAAAGGCTTACGAGCAGCAGCGTAACCTAATTGCGGTGCTGACCGGAAACTTTCCGGCCGACGCAAACTGGGCGCCCGAGAAGCTGAGCGCGATCCATCTCGAACACGACCTGCCTGTGATCGTGCCGTCGCAGCTCATCGACCAGCGCCCAGACGTGCGGGGCGCCGAGGCGCAGGTTCACGCTGCGAGCGCAGACATCGGCGTCGCGACGGCAAACCTGCTGCCGCAGTTTGGCATCAGCAGCGATGTCGGATCGTCGGCGCGGCTGCTCTCGGATCTCTTCACACCGCAATCGCTCGTGTGGTCGATTACAGGCAGCGTCATGCAGCCCATCTTCAAGGGCGGCACGTTGCTGGCGCAGAAGCGGGCGGCCGAAGCGGCGTTCATGGAAGCGGCGTCGGCCTACAGGTCGACGGTGCTGACAGCCGTGCAAGACGTCGCGAACGTGCTGCGCGCGATCGAAGCCGACAACAAGGCCGTGCGCGCCGCTCTCGCGTATCAGAAGGCATCCGAGAAGGCGCTCAAAATGGTGGAGACGGAACTGGCGGCTGGCCAAGTGGCCATCTCTGTTCTTCTCACCTCGCAGCAGAACTACCAGCAGTCGAAGCTATCCGTCATCCAAGCCCGCTCGCTTCTTCTTGCTGATACGGCTGCCCTGTTCCAGGCGCTCGGCGGCGGGTGGTGGAACAGCGAAGCGCCTCTGCTTGCAGCCGTGGAGTGAGGATGGGCTGTTCGAGCGGACGTGTGCACCGCGAGACGAGCCGTACTTTCCGAGCGTGCGGATGAGTTGTTCTTACAATGGCGTTAGCCTTATGCCGTCTCGTCCTGGTCTGCATCTGTACTGATCATCGCGGATGGCCTACCCTCGCTTTGCTTCGCTGTGACGACAAGCTGCGGTCTGCCATGAATTGCGGAATCCCCACTCGTTCGCTGGCTCGGTTCGCGATACGCGCCGGTTGTGTCTTTCCCGGTTCGAGCCGCAGGTCGCCTGCATGCGCCACTTTTCTTGTAGCAACGCTGGCGCTCGGTGCATGCGGAGACAACAACGCCTATGTGGCGCCGCCTCCGCCGAAGATCGATGTTGCATCTCCGCTGAAGCAAACCGTCGAGCAGTATCTTTTCTCGACCGGCAGCACCGCTTCGGTCAACAGCACTGCACTCGTCGCGCGCGTTCCGGGCTTCATCCAGTCCATCAATTACAAGGACGGTGACGCGGTAAAGGCCGGCGCCGTTCTGTTCGTCATCGAGCAACGGCCCTATCAGCTCGCGCTAGAACAGGCGCAGGCGGGCGAAGCGAGTGCGGAGGCGTCAACAAAGCAGGCCGAGGCGGATTACGCGCGTCAGTCGGATCTCGCGGCGCAAAAGATCTCGAGCCAGGCTTCGCTCGATCAATCTCTTGCATCGAAGGAATCCGCCATTGCAAAGCAGAAGCAGGCGGCGACAGATGTCGAGCAAGCTCAGCTCAATCTCGACTATACGGAAGTGAAAGCGCCGTTCGATGGCATCGTGACGGCGCGCGAGGTCTCTCTCGGGCAATACGTCGGCGCGGGATCGGCGACTACGCTTGCCACCATAGTGCAGCTCAATCCGATCTACGTCAGCTTTGCCGTCAGTGAAGCCGAAGTGCAGCGCATCCGCGCCAACTTTCAGGCTCGCGGCATCACGCCTGAAGACCTGAAGAAAATCCCGATCGAGGTTGGCCTACAGACCGAAACGGGCTTCCCCCACAGAGGCACGCTCGACTATGCGGTGCCGGGTGTGACGTCAGGCACGGGAACTTTGCTCGTCCGCGGCGTGCTGGAGAACGACAAGAGGCAGCTCCTTCCAGGCTATTTCGTCCGCGTCCGCGTTCCGTTGCAGAGCCAGCCGGACGCGCTTCTCGTTCCGGACCATGTCATCGGCAGCGACCAGGCCGGACGCTACATTCTCGTAGCGGGTACGGATGGTGTCGTTGCCCAGCGCAAAGTGGAGCTTGGACAGCAGGTGGGCGACCTGCGCGTCATCACTAAAGGCCTCAGCGCGACGGACCGCGTGCTCGTCTCCGGCCTTATGAGCGTTGTCTCTGGGCAGAAAATCGAACCTGTGGCGAAGGAGATCTCTCGCACTGCGCAGGACGCCGCGCGATGATCTCGAAATTCTTCATCGAGCGGCCCGTCCTTGCCAACGTGATCGCGATCCTGATGGTTGTCATCGGCGCGGTTTCCGTGTTGCGGCTGCCCGTTGCGCAATATCCCAACGTCGTTCCTCCAACTGTGCAAGTGACCGCGCGGTATCCCGGCGCCACCGCTAAAACCGTGATCGACACCGTCGCGCTGCCGATCGAGCAGCAGGTCAACGGCGTCGAGGACATGCTCTACATGCAGTCCTACGCGACTTCAGACGGCACCTACGCGCTGACCGTGACGTTCCAGATCGGCACCGACCTCAACGCGGCGCAGGTGCTGGTGCAGAACCGCGTTTCGTCTGCCATGGCGTCGCTTCCGCAATCCGTGCAGGCGCAGGGCGTGGTGGTTCAGAAGAAATCAACCGCGATCCTGCAGATCATCACGCTCACTTCGCCTGACGACAGTTTCGACAGCCTCTATTTGAGCAACTACGGCACCATCAAGCTCAAGGACGAACTTGCGCGCCTTTCCGGCGTGGGCAACGTCAACGTGTTCGGCGCGGGCCAGTATTCGATGCGCGTCTGGCTCGATCCCGAACGCATGCAGGCGCGCAATCTCAACGCGCAGGACGTGATCCAGGCGCTGCAACAGCAGAGCGAACAGGTGACAGCGGGCCAGCTCGGGATGCCGCCTGCGCCATCCACGCAATCGTTCCAATACACGATCGATGTTGTGAGCCGCTTCGACGATCCCGCCCAGTTCGAGAATGTCGTCGTCAAGACGGGCGCGAGCGGTGACCTGACCCGCGTGCGCGATGTCGGGCGGGTGGAGCTCGGCGCTCAGACCTACAGCCAGATCTTCAATCTCGACGGCAAGCAAGCCGCCGGTCTCGCGATCTTCCAGACGCCCGGCGCGAACGCGCTCGAAGTGGCGCAGCGTGTTTCCGACAGGATCCGGACGCTTTCGCAGGAATTTCCGCAGGGTATGACCTACTCGATCCCCTTCGACACAACGCTCTTCGTCCAGGCTGCGATTTCGGAAGTCTATCGCACGCTGATCGAAGCGGCGGTTCTCGTGCTGATCGTGATCCTCGTGTTCCTCCAGGACTGGCGGGCAACGCTCGTCCCCGCAACCACTGTCCCCGTCACGATCATCGGCGCCTTCGCAGCCATGGCTGCTCTCGGCTTTTCGATCAATCTCTCGACGCTCTTCGCCATCGTGCTCGCGATCGGCATCGTCGTGGACGACGCAATCGTCGTCGTCGAGGGCGCGGCTCACAAGATCGAGCAGGGTCTCTCGGGTCATGACGCGGCGATCGGCGCCATGAACGAACTCATGGGTCCGATCATCGGCATCACACTGGTGTTGATGGCGGTGTTCCTGCCGGCTTCGTTTCTGCCCGGCCTCACCGGCCAGATGTACGCGCAGTTCGCTCTCGTCATCGCCGCGACGGCTCTCATCAGCGCGATCAACGCCGCGACGCTCAAACCCACGCAGTGCGCGCTGTGGCTGCGCCCGCCCGTGCCGCCCGAGAAGCGCAATTTCTTCTATCGCGGCTTCAACGCGATCTACGACCGCGCCGAGCGTGGCTACGGGCGTCTCATCGGCTCGATGGTCCGCCATAGCGGCGTGATGGCGCTCATTGCGGCGGCCATCGTGGGCGGGGCGGTCTACGGCATGTCGCGCTCACCCACCGGCTTTTTGCCCATCGAGGATCAAGGCTATCTGCTCGCCGCCGTGCAACTGCCGGACGGCGCGAGCCTGGATCGCACGCAAAAGGCCTTGCAACAGGTGGAGCAGATCGCGAACTCCGTCGAGGGTGTCGAGCGCGTCATTACGATTGCGGGCATCTCGGTGCTCGACAATAGCGCGTCGCTGGCGAATGGCGGCGTTGCCTACATCATGCTCAAGGATTGGAGCGTTCGCGGCAAAGGACAGGATCTCGCGTCCCTCTACAAGACAGTGAACGAGAAGCTGACCAACCTCCCCGACGGAAGTGTGCTCGTGCTGCCGCCTCCGCCAATTCAGGGCATCGGAAATGCGGGCGGCTTCACGCTTCAGATCGAGCTGCGCGACGGCAGCTTCGATCTTTCCAAACTCGGAAGCGCGACAAACGCCACCGTCAACGCCGCGAGCACACAGTCGAGCATACAGCGCATTTCAACGTCGTTCCGGGCCAGCGCGCCGCAGTTCAAGGTGGAGATCAACCGAGAGAAGGTACAAGCGCTCCTGCTCACGACCGACCAGGTGTTCTCGACTTTGGCCTCCTACATGGGCTCGAGCTACGTCAGCCAGTTCAACAAATTCGGGCGCGTGTTCCAGATCTATGTCCAGGGCGACGCGCGTTTCCGCATGAACCCGGATGATATTCTCAGCCTCAAGGTGCGCAATCAGAACGGCGATATGATCCCGATCGGCACGGTTCTCACTATAGAGCCGAGCCTCGGGCCTTCGTTGATCAGCCTTTACAATCTCTATCCGTCCGCGACGATCGTCGGCGTGCCGGCGAAGGGGTTCTCGTCCGGCGACACGATCAAGCTCATGGAGGAGATCACAGCGCGGACGCTGCCGACCGGCGTCGGCTCTTCATGGACGGCATTGTCGTATCAGGAGAAGCTCGTCGGCGGGCAGATCTACTTCGTGTTCGCGCTGGCGCTGCTGCTCGTCTACCTCGTGCTCGCCGGACAATACGAGAGCTGGTACGCGCCGATGACAGTGCTCTTCGCGGTTCCGCTGTCGCTAGTCGGGCCGGTGCTCGTGTTTCTGTTGCTGCGCATCGAAATCAATCTCTATGCGCAGATCGGTCTCGTGCTGCTCATCGCGCTTTCGGCAAAGAACGCGATCCTGATCGTCGAGGTCGCCCGCGAACTCCGGCATGCAGGGAAGTCCATCCTCGATTCCGCGGTCGAGGCCGCTCGCGCCCGCTTCCGGCCGATCCTTATGACGTCCTTCACGTTCGCACTCGGCGTTCTGCCGCTCGTGCTTGCGGAGGGTGCGGGTGCATCGGCCCGTAAATCAATCGGCATCACGGTCTTCACCGGCATGCTCGCCTCGACCTGTTTAGCGGTGCTGTTCGTGCCGTCGCTATTCGTCGTCGTCCAGCGGTTCGAAGAATGGCGCGCCGGGAGGAAAGGCGCAGCGAAGACGGAAGCCCCTCAGGCGGGATGAACACCGCTTCCGCTCGGCGCGGCTGCCCTGTCGCTCCGATTAGCCCAGCTCACCGACAGTCATTGGTGCGGACGGTGGGACTCGAACCCACACGACGTTGCCATCTCAGGATTTTAAGTCCTGTGTGTCTACCACTTCCACCACGTCCGCTTATGTCGTGAGAAACCGACCCCATGGGCAGGGGCTGCCTTTATGCGCTGCCCTCCGTCCGCGCTCAAGGGCTGCCGGGCGGGCTTTCGTAACTTTCATGCCCGTGACGGCGTGTTCTCCGGAGCAGCGGGCGTCTGGCCGGCGGCCCCATACCGGATTGCGGCCCTCAGCAAGATATAAAGCGTCACACCGTTGAGGACGTGCCACATGAAGTGGCTGCCGCGCAGGTGGCCGCCGATGCGGCTCAGCTCGCAAATCTCCATGTCTAGGGTGCGAAACGTCAATGAACAGAGGAACACTAGCGCCGCAAGGCCTATCAGCCGGCCGGCAGGGTGGAATGCCAGCACGACCGCGGACAGAAGCAACGCGAAAAACGCGGGCAGGTACATCACGCTTCCATTTAAGCAGCGGGCGCCGGCGCGGGCGGTGATGGGCAGCAGTTCGCCATAGCTGCACTGCATGGCGCCCGCATAGCGGAAAGAAAAGAAGAAGCCCACGAGCCCGAGCGCCACGAGTAGCCAATTGAGCCCCATGAAGCGGCGCAGGACGAAGGCCAGATAGGCCAGCATGAAGAGCGCGATCGGGATGGTGTCAGCCAAAGACGCCCATCGTGTTGCATAGGTGTGGAACAGGAAGCTGCCGATGCCGATGACGAACGTCAGTGCGATCAGGGCCAGGGCGAAGGGCGAGCGGCTTTCTTTGGGTGCGGACCTGTATTCGTAAGCGGCCGCGAGAGCCGCGAAGATAAACGCTGCGTTGCTAATCGCATTCAGCGGTTCTGCCCAGAACGCAGCGTTCTGCCCGCGCTCGCAGTAGAGAAACAGCTTTTCGCTGAAGTTCATCGCGCCAACGTCCGTGGGTGAGGTGGAGGAACCTTCAAGCGAGGTCTGGTTTCGTTTCCGGCCTAGTCCTAGTTCTCTGCCCGTCTGTCGGGGTCGACCGGCTTATTCGAACCGCCGCCGGCCGCCTTCTCCATCAGCGTGCGCAGCTCCGTCGGATCGTCGAGATCTATGGTGTGGGGATACTCCGGATCCTTGCCGCGCGCGTCCTTCATGACATCACCTTCGGATGTGTAGAAAATCGTGCGCGGGACGTATGTGCCGTCCGGGGAGAAAGCGCCATTCGCATCCGGATCGGAATCGACGTCGACCAGAACCATCACAAAATTCTTGGATGCCGCCACGACGCCCGGGTCCTTCCACACTTCGCGATAGCGCTTGCAGGAGCCACACCAGGAAGCGTGGAAGAGCATGATCACGGGCTTGCCGGTCTGGTTCGATTCACGAATGCCAGGACCGACCTCGCGCCACTCGATTTGAGCGCCGTTCCAGAGCTCGGCCATCCGCGGTTGCGCGGCAAAGGCCGCAGGCGAAAGCACCGTCGCCATGAAAACCGCAAAGCTCAATCCAGCAAAAACACGCCACGTATTGACGGGGGACATCGACATGGTTCGGCTCCTCATCTGTCGGGCCTTTTTCCCGCGTCTCGCCGCCCAAAGCAAGGCGCCGAAAACGTGTTGTCGCGCGGAGCTCGTCTCGTGCTGGGGCGCCTACCTATCCTTTATTAACCGGGATGTTATGCGGTTTTCTTAATCAATAAGCGCCTAATATCAATCGAATTTCAGGAGCTGCGAATTTCCCCGTGTGTCCTGCGTTAACATCAGCGAATTCGGCCGTTTCCCGAGCGAGAGCGCGCACGGACGAGCCCTTGCGCCTCCTCGCGCTTGCGAGTGCCCTCACGGTCGCTTTCGCGGCCGCGTTGGTTATCGGCGCGGTGTGGTGGAGCGCGACACGCGCCGATCAAGCGGCCAAAGACCGATACGAACAGACGGTCGCTTATGCGTTGCGCACGGCAACCGACAAGATTCCCTATGATCAGGAAAGCGTCTCGTTCTGGAATGAGGCTGTAGAGAACACCCGCAACGCGTTCAACGAGACGTGGGTCGACGTCAACCTCGGCGTCTGGATGCACGACTATTTCAAGCACGATCGCATCTACGTCCTCGATCAAAACAATCGTATTCTTTACCTGATGGCCGACGGAACCAAGGTTGCACTCGGCGATCATGTCGCGAACCGCGCCGTGGAAAAGCTCGCGACAAGCCTCAGGCAGGACATCGCTTCAGGTGCACTCGATCGGTTCCTTGCCAAGGAAACGCGCATTCCGCGCGCAGTCGATCTCGACATGATCGTTGGCCGACCCGCGATCATCAGCGTCATGCCCATTGTTCCCCACACGACGGATATCGTGCAACCGAAAGGCACGGAGGCCCTCATCGCCAGTGTCCGCTTTCTGGATCAGAGCTTCCTTTCCGATCTCGGTGAAGCCCATCTGCTCGACGGCGTGCGCTTCACGCGCAATGCAGACATCGCGGCTGACGAACAGTCTTTTCCGCTGAATACGAAATCGGGAGAAAATATCGGCAGCCTCGTGTGGAAACCCAAGCTGCCGGGATCGCGTATTCTCTCGGAAGTTATGCCGGTGCTCATCTTGGGCCTGGTGGGCGTCAGTCTCGCCGTCGCGTTTCTCATTCTTCGCCTTTCGAGAACGTACTCGGAGCTGGTCAGCAGCGAATCGCAAGCCAAGCATCTGGCCTTCCACGACACGCTCACCGGCTTGCCAAACCGGGCTTACTTCAATGCCCGGGTTGATGAATCTCTCGAGGACGTGCAATCCGGGACGAGCCAGTTCGCGCTGATGTTCCTGGATCTCGACCGCTTCAAGCAGGTCAACGATACGCTCGGGCATGCCGCGGGCGACGAACTCATTCGCGACCTCGCGACCTCATTCAGCGCGTTTCTCAAGCCCGGCGATGTTCTCGCGCGTATGGGCGGCGATGAATTTGCAATCCTGGTCCGCGGCATCCGCGGCCGCGCCGAAGTCGAAAACCTTTGCCGCGATCTCATCGGGGTCGTGGCGGAACCGATCGATCTTTCTGCAGGCCCCGCCATGGTCGGCGTCAGCATCGGCATCGCCATCGCGCCGCAAGCCGGAATCGAACGCAGCGAATTGCAGCGCAAAGCCGACATCGCGCTTTATCAGGCCAAGCGCAGCGGCGGCACTCACTTTGAATTCTTTACCGAGCATATGAGCAAGTCGGTGCAGCAGCGGCGCGAACTCGAAGGTGATCTGCGTCACGCGCTCGACAGCGGAACAGAGCTCGAAGTGGTGTTTCAGCCGGTCTACGCGCGCGGCACTACGCTTTCCGGCGTAGAAGCGCTCGTGCGATGGAACCATCCGAGAGCCGGCGCAGTATCGCCCTACACGTTCGTCGGGCTTGCAGAAGATTGCGGCCTCATAGACCGCCTCGGAGACCTTGTCATGCGCCGTGCATGCTCGGTTGCGAGCGCGTGGAACATCGAGACGTTAGCCGTCAACATCTCTGCGATGCAGTTGCGTCAATATGATTTCGCCGACCGCGTCCTCGGATTGCTGACCGAAACCGGCCTCGATCCAAGCCGGCTCGAGGTCGAGGTGACAGAAGCGACGCTTCTCAGCGCGACGGAAGCTTCCGGCCGCAACCTCAAGGCATTGCGTAGCGCGGGTGTGAAAGTCGCGCTCGACGACTTCGGTACGGGAAGCTCATCGCTCAGCTATCTCATGAAATTCGAGGTTGATCGGATCAAGATCGACCGCACGTTCGTGCAGCGCATCGGGCGGACGGACCAATCCGATTCCGTCGTGCAGGCCTTCGTGAGCATGGCGCGCGCTTTCGGCATCGCCGTCACTGCGGAAGGCGTAGAGACGCGCGAGCAAATGGAATTCTTGACGAACATCGGATGCGATGCCCTGCAGGGATATCTTCTGTCGCCTCCCATGCCTGCCCTGCGGATGTTGGAAACCATCGCCAGCAAGAGCTCGACAGACACCAGGTCTGACACGGAAGCGGCTTAGAGCCGCCGTCCGCCACTATTTCTCACATTCCACAGCGATCGTCGTCCGCGCCTCAGGAATGAAGCGGCGGCACTCTGAGACCGGTGTTGCTTCGAGGCGCGATTGCGCATTGGGGACGGGTGTGGATTCGGCAGGCGTAGCCGTGTTGCTTGCCTCCGCCTGCGTCCCCATCCGTTTGCGCACGCCCTGCTGCGCGACGTAAGCGTCGAGGGATTTCGACGCGATTTCGAGCGCCCTACGGTTGCTCGCTTCAGCCCCTGCCTTGTCGCCCTGCTTTTCGAGGATTTCGCCCTTGAGGGCATGCGCCGTCACGAGGTCCTTTTTGAGTTCAATCGCCTTGTCTACGTCCGCCCGCGCTGCAGGGATGTCATCCGCGCGGTAGAGAACAAGGGCACGCGCATAGTATGCGGCTGCCTCTTTGTCGTTCGTCGCGATGGCCTTGTCTGCATCCGCGCGAGCGGGGGCCGCTTCTCCCATTTCTGAAAGTACGATCGCACGTTGCGCGATGATCTTGGCCTCAGACGGATCGAGCGATGCTGCGCGCTGCAGTTCGGAGAACGCCGTACTCAACTCGCCTCTGTGGCGGAAGACTCTTGCGCGGTTCAGATACGCTTCGGCGACCTCGCCCTTCTTTTCAAGGTAACGATCGAGATCCGACAGTGAGGCTTCGCGCTCTTCCAGTACGTGCTCGACAACAGCTCGGCTCAGATAGGTGTCGGCATATGCGGGCTTGTACGACACGGATTTATCGAAGTCCGCGCGTGCTTTTAGGAAGTTGCCACGATGATAGTGAGCCCAGCCGCGATTAAAGTGTCCGATGTAGCGCTGCGCGTCAGGCAGACGACCACTGTTCATCACGCGCGTGCACGCATCGACGCTCGTTTTGCGATCCGCCGCCGTGCAGTCGGAGAGGTCCTGGTCCATACCAGCATGCGCCGGGAACGCGCTTGCGGATAATCCGATGAGCAATACCGCGATTGACGTTGAAGCACGGGGTGATCGTTGCATGTCGGCTCCTCCTCACGGCGCACGAGGCCCGCAAGCGCTTTGATGAAGCCAGCTACTTTGACCGCTCGTTCCTGGTTCGCAGTTCCGGGAGGGACAGCGCCGCGGTTCGTGCGATGCCCAGCGCCACATGCGGATCAGCGCAAAGTCTCGATATTCGGCGGTGGGGAACACCGGCGGCAGGTTCAGGAACTCGCCATTTCAATGTGACGATCTTTAATATTGGGGCTGCGGTTCACACATTTATGCCCGCGGAGAATGCACTGGGTTGGCCAGCCGCCGTATGACTTCATGTGTCCCCTCTTGACCTCAATGCCAATCTGCCCCACCTATGTTAATGTGATAAACATTCACATGAGGACTCGCTTCATGCACGACTTGGTTCTCAAGCTCGATGAGATGGGCCGGCCGGCATGGCTCGGCCTCATGGTCATCAGCTTCATTCTCTTTTGGCCGCTGGGGCTGGGTGTCCTGGCATTCTTACTTTGGAGTGGACGTATGGGAAACGGATGGGGTTGTAGCTTGCACTCGGAGCGCCGCTCGCGCTGGCAGCAGCGTTTCGCCGAGCGGTGGGAACGCGGCAGCGCAAAGGCATCGAGTTATGGATTTTCGTCGTCGGGCAACGCCGCCTTCGACGAGTATCGCGAGCAGACCTTGAAGCGGCTCGAAGACGAGCAGCGGGAATTCCGCGAGTTCCTCGAGCGGCTGAGGCTCGCGAAAGACCGCTCCGAGTTCGACCAGTTCATGGCCGATCGCAAGAACCGTCCGCCGCAGGATCGCAAGCCGGATGAGGGCGACAATCGCTCCGGCGATGGCAACAGGCCATCGGTTCAGGGTTGATCCAGAAACTTGGGACGTTCAATCGAACCGCAGACCGGCCTTTCCAGGCCGGTCTTTTTTGTTCCGACGCCCGAGCGAACCTTAAAGCGCCGGCAACTTCATTTCCAATTGGTTTCCAGACAAACTCATCTGGAGTGTAAGGCATTCATTATCCGGCCCCACGTAAGATAAATGACGATCGGCATCGTGCCACTCGGGGAGACTATCGATGCTTGCGCGCTGCGGGGCCGCCAGCTGCATGCTTGGGTTTGTGTTGCTTGCAGTCTCGCCACTGGTAGCAGGACGGGAGACTGTCATTGCTTCTGCCCCGCTATTCGCGCTTGCCGCAGCTGTGCTCGTGGCGATCGCGGGTTTCTCTTTTGCGAAGTTCGGGCGTCGCGCACCGAAGACGGACGGCGAAGTGAGTAATCGTGCGCACCGAATGACCGACAATCTCGTGGGGCTGCTCAACGACACCCTCAAGATCGGCCAGCCTCCTCCCGTGACGGAGACCCTGTCGCCAATCGACGTCTCTGCGTTGATCCGCACGATCGTGGGACGACATGATCCGTCTCGCGTGACGATACGGTCCTTGCGCTCGTCAGTGCACGCGCTCGCGGGTGAAGAGGCGCTCGTGCGCGCCATCGATATCCTGATCGAGAACGGCCTCAGGGAAGGACAACGTGTCGTCATTTCCAACGATTGTGGCGCGGCGGCGCTTGTCGTGCATGTGGACGACGATGGCCCTGGCATTCCTCGGACCGACCGCGAACGTGTCTTCGACTGGCGCTACTACATGAGCACGCCCCCGTCTCAACGCGCCGGAGGCTTCGCCGAACTCGTGGTCGCGCGACGGATCGTCCGTTCTTTTGATGGCGAGATCCTTGTGACCAGTTCACCGCTGGGTGGCTCACGCTTCACGGCGCGTCTGCCGTTGCTCGACTCCTCCCAACCAAATCTCGTCGAGTCAGCTGACGCGGCCTAGCGCATCGCCTTATCGAGGTTCACGGCCTGATCGAGACCTTTAAGCGTGTCGAGGCCTTTGGCGCCGGCCAGAATGGCGCCGTCGAAGTCCGCTCCCGTCACATCCGCGCCTGTCAGGTTCGCGCCGGAGAAATCCACCTTCGACAGATCCGCGTCGATCAACCGCGCGCCCGTCAGATCAGCTCCGACCATGCTCGAAAACATGAGAACGCTGCGCGTGAAATCCGCATGACGAAGAATGGCGCCGGAGAAATTGCAGGACTTGAGCACGTTTTTTGACAGCGTGACGAGCGTGCCTTGCCCCGGTTTCGCCTCGAGAGGACTGAAGTCAGCGCGCGTGAGATCGGCGCCGCGAAAGTTGGCGCCCGACAAATCGGCCTGCACGCGAATGCCCGTGAGATTCGCCCCGGCAAAGCTCGGCGCATCGGCATAGTTGTTGTGCATGTCCGAATAGACGGTCGGGCGAAAGATCGTGGCGCCGCGCAGGTTTGTCCCAGACAGATCCGCTCGGATCAGTACGGCTCGATCCAGCCGCGCATTGGAAATGTCCGACCCTTTGAGGTTCGCGCCCGTGAAGTCCACGCCATAGAGATCGGCCTTCGCGAGACTGGCCTGCTTGAAGTCGAGCCCGGAGAGATCAAGATACGTGAGATCGCGACCGGAATAGTCCAGCCGCTCGCCGGGCTTCATCTTGAATAGCTGCTCGGTGATTTCGCGCACCGTGAAATCCGCTTCCGGCGAAACGTTTTCATAGACCTCATCGGCGGCAACGGCGTGTTGCGCCGACAAAGCCAGCGCGCAGAGGATTGCCTGCCATTTCAATGCAGCCGCCATGAACCCAACTTTTCCGCCTGCGGCCCGCCAGCCGCGCGGTTTTGAACCCGAATGATGCCAAGCCCTTCGCGGAGTGCAAGGGCGATTTCGCTCTTTCGGCTTCTTTGCGCGGTGAACCGCGTGCGGTTTGAACTCGTAACTCCTCCAGAACGACAGAAGTCGCAGCATTGCGGAGATCTATCGCGTGGTTGACCTATCCATTCTCGAGCTTGGACGGGTCCGGGAAGGCTCGGACCGCCGCGCGGCGCTGGATGGTGCGCGGGATCTTGCACGCCATGCAGAGGAGCTCGGCTACCGCCGTTTCTGGGTCGCGGAGCATCACAACCTGCCTGCTGTCACGACGGCGGCGACCTCCCTTGTGATCGCGCATATCGCAGCCGGCACACGGACGATCCGCGTGGGCGCCGGGGGCATCATGCTGCCGAACCACGCACCGTACGTAATCGCCGAACAGTTCGGCACACTTGCAACGCTCTTTCCCGGCCGCATCGACCTGGGGCTTGGGCGGGCGCCCGGCACCGACCAGCTCACGGTGCGCGCGCTGCGACGCGACCCCGCGAATTCCGACCGCTTTCCGCAGGATGTGGTCGAACTTCAATCGTACTTCGCTTCGGTCGAACCTGGCCAGCGCATCGAAGCTGTGCCCGGTTCGGGGACGCAAGTGCCGCTCTGGATTCTCGGATCGAGCTTGTTCGGAGCGCATCTCGCGGCGGAGCTTGGACTGCCTTTTGGCTTTGCATCTCACTTCGCGCCGCAGGCTCTCGATATGGCGCTCCAGGTTTATCGCGAGCGCTTCCAGCCTTCAGCACAGCTTGCAAGGCCATACGCGCTCGTGGGCGTCAACGCGATCGCGGCCGAGACGGACGAGGAGGCGCGCATGCTCGCGACGACGCAGCAGATGAGCTTCGCGAACCTTATTCGTGGCGAACGGCGTGTGGCTCAGCCGCCGATCACGGATATCGAAAGTTATTGGTCGCCGCGGGAGAGGGCGCAAGCCATGCAGATGCTCGCTTGTAGCGTTGTCGGCTCTCCAGAGACCGTGCGTCGCGGTTTGCAAGAGCTGGTTGATCGAACGAATGCCGACGAGCTAATGATCGTGTCCGACGTGTTCGATCCGGAGAAGCGCAAACGCTCAATCGAGATCATCGCGGATTGCCGGCCTGAGCGAGCGACAGCAACTCCCACGGCGGCGACGTTTGCGTAGCAGGAAGATTTCCCGCGCGATTTCCAATCTCCTGTCGGTATTCGACCCGCTATCCATTGCAACGCCGAGCCCGTAGCTTCCTCGGTTCAATTGCAGGAGCGGAGCATGGCTGCGAACATTTCAAGATATGGCGCAACGATGAGATTGGCGATTGTCGCGCTGACCTTCGGGATTGCGCATGCCGCCGCTCAAGAGCCCAAAGTGCTTTACTTTCCGACGCCACAAGCGGCCGTCGACACGATGCTCGAGATGGCGGAGATCAAAAGCGACGATGTGCTGATCGATCTTGGCTCAGGCGACGGAAGAATTCCGATCAGCGCCGCTAAGACTTACGGCATTCGTGCCCACGGCGTCGATATCGATGCGGAGCTGATCGAGAAATCGACAGAGAACGCAAAGCGTGACGGCGTTGCGGAGAAAGTCTCGTTCAAGCAGCAGGATATTTTCGAGACGGACCTGGGAGGAGCAACCGTGATCACGATGTTCCTGCTCACGTCGATCAACGACAAGCTAAGACCACGACTCCAGCAATTGAAGCCCGGCACGCGCGTGCTTTCCTACGGTTTCGGCATGAGCGACTGGAAGCCGGATCGGGTTGAGCGTGTCGATGGACGCGCCGTCTATCTGTGGATCGTCCGCTAGTTTTCGCGCTTTCCGACACCGCCCCCAGTCGGCGTGGAAATGATGATCGCATCACCCGAAATGACGCCCGTGCTCGCAGAGCCCGCAAGATCTTCGATCGTGCCGTCCGTGCGTCGCACGGAATTGTGGCCAGCCTCACCGGGTTCGCCACCGAGAAGGCCGAACGGGCGGACGACGCGATAGCCGGACAGGATGGAGCAGCGCATCGGTTCGAGAAAACGGATGACGCGCAGCGTTCCGTCACCGCTGTTCCAATGGCCTTTGCCGCCCGATCCGCGCCGTATGGAGAAGCGTTCCAGAACGACGGGATAGCGGCTCTCGAAGATTTCCGGATCGGTCAGGCGCGTGTTCGTCATGTGCACGTGGACGGCGGCTGCGCCATCGAAGCCGTTGCCGCCGCCGTCGAATCCCGCAGGCGCACCGGAACAGATCGTCTCGTAATACTGCACGCGGTCGTTGCCGAAGGTCAGGTTATTCATCGTTCCTTGCGCGGATCCGAGCACGCCGAGAGCCGCGAACAGCGCATTGGTGATGACCTGGCTGGCTTCGACGTTGCCAGCGACGACGGCCGCGGGATAAGCGGGCTTCAGCATCGAGCCATTGGGGATGACGATCTCGATGGGGCGCAGACACCCGGCGTTGAGCGGGATCGGCGTGTCCAGCAGAACGCGGAAAACGTAGAGCACGGCCGCGCGAGCTACCGGAGCCGGGGCATTGACGTTTGTCGGCTGCTGGGGCGACGTGCCGGTGAAGTCAACCTTAGCCGAGCGGCTTTGCCGGTCGATGGTGATCGCGACTTCGATGGCCCATCCGCCGTCGGTCTCGACGCGGAAGCGGCCGTCTTCCAGGTTGCCGATGAGACGGCGAACGGCCTCTTCGGCGTTATCCTGCACGTGCGCCATGTAGCTTTGCACGACATCGGCGCCGAACTCTCTGACAAGCCGCAGAAGTTCCGTTCGCCCGCGCGCGTTCGCGGCCACCTGCGCCTTGAGATCGGCGATGTTCTGCGCGGGATTGCGCGCCGGATAGCTTGCGCCTGTCAGCAGAGCGTGTGTTTCGGCTTCAAGGAAGTGGTTGTCGATCACGAGCGGTTCGCAATCGATGTAGACGCCTTCCTGCTCGATGCTCGTGGCATCGGGGCTCATGGAGCCCGGCGCGGTGCCGCCGATGTCGGCGTGATGACCGCGGCTCGCGACATAGAACTCGGGCTCCGTGCCGCCCTCGAGGAAGACGGGCGTCACGACCGTGATGTCCGGCAGATGCGTGCCGCCCGCATAGGGCGCGTTCAGCATGTAGACATCGCCCGGTTTCAACTCGGCGCCGCGACGCTGAATGACGGTTTCGACGGCGCTTTCCATGCTGCCGAGGTGCACCGGGACGTGCGGGGCATTGGCTACTAACTGACCCGCGCGATCAAATACGGCGCAGGAGAAATCGAGCCGCTCCTTGATGTTCACCGACTGCGCGGTTGCGCGCAGCGCCTCGCCCATTTCCTCGGCGATCCCCATAAACAGGTTGCCGAACACTTCCAAAAGCACCGGGTCTGCTTCGACACTGATACTCTCGCGCTGTTTCTCGGCCGTTCGCGTGAGCACCAGATCGCGGCGCTCGGTCATCGCTGCGGACCAGCCCGGCTCGACAACGACGGTCTGGTTCGCTTCGGCGATGATGGCGGGGCCGGAAATCAGTTGACCAACGGCAATCGCGTCGCGCTGCCAGACATCGGCGTCATGCCATACGCTTTGCGAATAGAACCGCGTCTGCGCGACCGGCGTGCTTTTTGATGCCGCGCTGCCGTTGGCGAAAGAGACGGGCTCTTCGGTGTGACTTTCGACCTCGATCTCCGCGAGTGCGATGAAGATCCGCTTCTCGGGTGACACGAATCCGAAGCGTTGCGCGTGCGCAGCTTCGAACGCCTGCTGCAAGGCTACGACGCTGCCCTCATTCGCGCCAAGATCGGCCGGGAGCGCGACCTCCGTTGCCTCGTAGCGAAGGTGAAGACGCACGGCCGATCGCATGGCATCGGGGGACACACCTTGCGTCGCCAGTTCATCCGCTGCCTCGCCCCGCATGGTGTCCGCAAGCGCCTCGGCGGCGGCTAGGCCGAAGTCGTCCAGCGGCATTTCGAGCGAGCGTTCGCGGCTTGCGCGCACGGATGAGAGGCCGATCCCGAACGCCGAGAGCAAGCCCGACAGCGGATGGATCAGCACCTCTTTCATTCCGAGCGTATCGGCAATTAGGCAGACATGCTGCCCAGCCGCGGAGCCGAAACCGTTCAGCACGTAGTTGGTCACATCGTAACCGCGCTCGACGGAGATCTTCTTCACCGCCTTCGCCATGTTCTCGATGGCGATGCGGATCGCGCCATCGGCGACCTCCTCGGCCGAGCGGCCGTCCCCGATCTCTTGTGCAAGAGCCTCAAAAGCTGCGCGGGGCGCGTCGGTGTCGATCGGCGCATCACCGTTCACACCGAATACGCGCGGCAGCAAAGCGGGATCGAGCTTGCCGAGCACGACGTTGGCGTCAGTGACCGTCAAAGGTCCGCCGCGGCGATAGCACATGGGACCCGGATCCGAGCCAGCGCTTTCGGGTCCGACTTTGAGACGCGCGCCGTCATAGGAGATGATCGAGCCGCCGCCCGCCGCGACCGTGTGAATGCGCAGCATGGGAACGCGCAGGCGGACGCCCGCCACTTCCGTTTCGAACGTGCGCTCGTAGTCTCCGGCAAAATGCGCGACGTCGGTCGAGGTGCCGCCCATGTCGAAGCCGATGACGCGCGAGAAGCCTGCACGACTCGCGGTTTCCGCCATGCCGACCACGCCGCCAGCCGGGCCGGACAGGATCGCGTCCCGGCCGTGAAAATGCGCACGCGTCTTGAGACCGCCCGACGACGCCATGAACAGGAGGCGGCTTTCGAGATCGCCCGCAAAAGCGCCAGCCACCGTTTCGGTGTAGCGATGCAGGATCGGCGAGAGATAGGCGTCGGCCACGGTTGTATCGCCGCGCGGGACGATCTTGATCAGCGGCGCCACCTCGTGGCTGACGCTCACTTGCGTGAAGCCGATCTCGCGCGCGAGCCGCGCCGCTTCTTTTTCGTGCGCGGGATAGGCGTAGCCGTGCACGAAAGCGATGGCGACGCTCGCGAACCCTTCCCGGCGGGCGGCTTCGAGGTCTGCCGTCAATCGATCGACATCCAGCGGCTGCTCGACCTTGCCATCGGCGCGCATGCGCTCCACGGCGCCGATAACGCGGCTGTAGAGCATGTCCGGCTTGACGATCCGGCGCGCAAAAATATCAGGACGGGCCTGGGTGCCGATCTCGAGCTGATCCTCCAGCCCCGCCGTCATGACGAGGACAGTCGGCTCGCCCTTGCGTTCCAGAAGCGCGTTGGTGGCAACTGTGGTGCCGATCTTGACCGCGCCCAGCGCATCAGCGGGAATCGGAGCATCTTGGGGGAGATCCAGCAGCCGGCGAATGCCGGCGATGGCTGCGTCGTCATAAAGGCCCGGAGCTTCCGACAGGAGCTTCAGCGCGGATATGCGACCTTCCGGCGAAACGCCGACAATGTCGGTAAACGTGCCGCCACGGTCGATCCAGAACTGCCAACCCCCGCTTTTCTGCGCCATTATTCGGTCTCCTCGGTGACGCGTGGCTATCGGCGGGCGATGCATCCGTCAATCGCGGATCATGAAATTTAGTCCATGTCCTTCATCATCGACGCAGAATTGGGTATGGATCTCTCATGCCTCTCGATTGCCTCTCCAGCTACATCGAACCTACGCGGAACAGGAGCCTGCGCGCGCGCCTTGCCGATTTCGTCGACGGCTGGTGGCCTGCACTTGCGCGCCTCGTGCGGCCGAGGCCGGTTCATCAGACGGCGGCGTTCTCCGCGGCGGTCGTGGCACTCGCGGCAAAGATGGCCAAGGCGGACGGTGTCGTCGTGTGCGCGGAATGCGAAACGTTCGAACGCTTCTTCGAACCCGCTCCCGAAGACGTGCCGCGCATCCGACAACTCTACCGCCTCGCCAGTCAGGATACCGCGGGTTTCGAGATCTATGCGCAGAACGTGGCGCGCATGCTCAAGGACGAGCCGGACCTCAAGATCAACGTGCTCGAGTGCCTGCTCATGATCGCGTGCGCTGACGGCGTGCTGCATCCGGCGGAGGAAGCGTTCCTCAGAACGGTGGGACACGCATTCGGAATCACGTGCGACGAATTCAAGCGCATCCGCGCGCGTTTCGTGCGCGACATCGACGATCCGTTCGATGTGTTGGGTCTCGAACCAAGCGCGTCGCATCAACAGATCCGCTCGCGGTACATCGAACTGGTGCAGCGGTTCCACCCCGATCGTCTCATCGCAAGCGGTGCGCAGGCTGCGCTCGTCAAGGCTGCAACCGTAAAACTCGCGGCTATCAACGCCGCTTACGAGGCCATCAGCGCCGGGCAACGTTTCGAGGGAGGACGTGCGTGAGCCTGGATCTCATCGCGCGGCCGGATAGCGATCTCGTCGCGGACCTCTTTCCCTCCCCGAATATCGAACCTCGCAAGATCGGCACTTCGCCTTCGATCCTGATTCTTCACTACACCGGGCTGCCGACCGTCGAGCGCGCACTTGATGTGCTGTCGCGGCCCGACTGCAAAGTGTCGTGCCACTATGTCGTGGACGAGAACGGACGCGTCATCCAGATGGTGGCCGAGGATTGCCGCGCCTGGCACGCCGGCGTGTCGTACTGGGCGGGCGAGACGGACATCAACTCGGCGTCGATCGGCATCGAGATCCAGAACCCGGGGCACATGCTCGGCTACCCGGAATTTCCCCCGGTGCAGATGCAGGCCGTCGGCGCGCTCTCGCGGGACATCGTGAACCGGCATGGCATGGCGCCGGAACGCGTGCTCGCGCATTCGGATGTGGCGCCCGGACGCAAAATCGACCCTGGAGAGAAGTTCAACTGGGCCTGGCTCGCGGAGCAAGGTGTCGGCAGATGGGTTGCGCCTCACCCATGCAATCCCGATGACGAGGGCGTGCCTCTCGGCACACGCTCCGCCGACGTGAGCCGAGCCAGGGCGCTGCTCGCAGCCTACGGCTATAAAATCGACCTCGAAGGGCCGTTCGACCCCGACCTGCAGACGGTCGTCCGCGCTTTTCAGCTCCACTTCCGCCAAAGCCTCACAGACGGGCGGCTCGATCGATCCACGCTCGACACGCTGTCGCGGCTCGCGAGCCCCTGCCTGCGGGACGGCCTGATCGCGTGATTAATCGTGACAATTTAATTCATGTTGTAAACGACTTAGACTTGGCTTCCTCATATACTGCCGCCCGAGATAGGGTGGGGTTCGACGGGCCAAGAATTGCCGCGTCCGTATGTTGCATTGTGGGACACGTCCTCTCGAAAAATAAAATCGAGAGCCGAGCCATAAAAAGTTTAGGGGAAACGCCTTCATGAAAATCGTCATCGCCCCAGATTCCTTCAAGGAGAGCTTGACCTCCTTCGAGGTGGCGAGCGAGCTTGAGGCGGGCCTCCGCCGTGTTTGGCCTGACGCAGAGTATGTCAAGGTGCCCATGGCTGACGGCGGCGAGGGCACGGTGCAATCGCTGGTCGACGCGACCGGCGGGCGGATCGTCAAGTGCGCGGTGACCGGCCCCCTGGGCCAGAAGGTTCTCGCGTCCTACGGAATTCTCGGTGACGGCAAGACTGCGGTGATCGAGATGGCGGAAGCCTCCGGCCTGCCGCTCGTCCCGCGCGGCGAGCGTGATCCGCTGCGTGCCACCACGTTCGGCACGGGCGAACTGGTCGCGGACGCGATCAATCGCGGCGTCGCAGAGATCATCATTGGGCTTGGCGGCTCGGCGACCAACGATGGCGGCGTCGGCTTCGCCCAAGCGCTCGGAGTGCGCTTCCTCGACCAGAACAACGTGCTGTTCAGCGAGCCGCTCGGCGGCGGGCGTCTCAATGAGATCCACGCGATCGACATGAGCGCGATCAATCCGGGCCTGTCGCGGATCAAGATCAACGTCGCCTGCGACGTGACCAATCCTCTGACGGGCGAAAAAGGCGCGTCGGCCGTTTACGGCCCGCAGAAGGGCGCCACGCCGGAGATGGTGCAGACGCTCGACCGGAACCTCGCGCACTTCGCCGCCTTGATCAAACGCACCCTCAACGTCGACATCGACAGCCCGCCGGGCGCAGGCGCCGCTGGCGGCATGGGTGCGGGTCTCTTGGCGTTCACGACCGCAACGATGAAACGCGGCATCGAGCTCGTGGTCGAAGCTACGAAACTCGATGAGTACATGAAGGGCGCCTCTCTCGCGATCACCGGTGAGGGGCGTGTCGATTTCCAGACCGCATTCGGCAAGACGCCGTCGGGCGTCGCTGCTTCCGCTCGCCGTCATGGCGTTCCGGTCGTCGCGATCGGCGGCGGACTTGCCGACGACGCAAACGGCGTATTCCAGCACGGTATCGACGCGATCTCGAGCGCGACGGCCAATCCGATGCCGCTGGACGCTGCTCTGCAGAAAGCGCGGCAGTACCTTCAGGACGCGGGCGAGCGCGTGGCGCGGCTGATCGTCGTCGGCCAGAGGATGGCAGAGAGCGCCGCCGCGAATGTTTCTGTCGAAAAGCCTGCCGATACCTCTGCCAGCAAAGGCAACGGAGCCGCTTCGCACGCCGAGCCGCGTCTCGAAGCGAAGCGCAACAAGCCGGTGAAAAATCTCCCTCGCGCAAAGCGCACGCTCGGCTTGACGCCGGCTGCACTCGCGCTTTCGGAGCGCCGCCGTACGCGCGAAACCTAGAGACCGATGATTCGCGCTTCAGACTTGTTCCACGCGGCCGATTCACGCCGCGCCCAGTAGGCGGGCGCGGCGATCGGAGCGACCGGCTCCGAAGCGATCACTGTCTTGAGCCGCAAACCATTTCTCGTGCTCGCCCTTGACGGCGGGCCGAATTACGCCCTTATCTCCGCTCGTGTCAGCTGGCTGGACGGCCGCTGCCGGCGCTCGGGCTTTATGGCCCATCATGAGATCCGGTGGAGGAAAGTCCGGGCTCCATGGAGACAGGGTGACGGCTAACGGCCGCCGGGGGCGACCCCAGGGAAAGTGCCACAGAAAACAGACCGCCCGATGGGCTTCGTCCATCGCGGTAAGGGTGAAACGGTGCGGTAAGAGCGCACCGCGCGACTGGTAACAGGAGCGGCACGGCAAACCCCACCCGGAGCAAGACCAAATAGGGGTGGCCGCGTGCGGGGAAACCCGGCACGAGGCGCGTCTTCACGCCCGCCACCCGGGTTGGTTGCTCGAGGCGCTCAGCAATGTGCGTCCCAGATGAATGGCCGTCCACGACAGAACCCGGCTTACAGGCCGGCTGACACACTTATTTCCGATATGCTGCAAATCGCCTCATCTTCCATCGCACGGAAGTTCGCCTTAGTCTTGTCATAGCAGGACATTTTAAGAATCCGCGATCGGACACAACCATCCGCCGCGACGTGCGTTACCCCCTCGTTCCGTAAACACTAGAAGGATACTCGTGATGAAATCGCTCCTGCCTTTGGCTGCTGCTTTGATGATCAGCGCTTCGCCTGCGTTCGCAGATCACGACAGCTTCAAGGATGATCCGGGACCGGTGCGTCCGGGCCCCGGCCTTTATGATCGTATTTCCGCGCACTATGGCCCCATGGGCCGTGACGTGAAGGAAGAGTTCCGCGATGGCCCGTGCAAGGTCACGCGCGAATGGGATAAGGACGGCGACTATTACGAGCGCATCAAGTGCCGCGCTCCGCGTCACGCGCGCGACTAGTCAGCGTCGATCCGCGCTGGATCAAAAAAGCCCCGGGCAATCGCCTGGGGCTTTTTTATCGTGCACCGTGGTCTCAGAGCGGGCGGCCTTTGCCGGTCAGGAGCCATTTCGGATCGAACCAGCGATCCGCCGGGCCGTCGTACGGCAGACGCGTGATGTCCCAATGCATGATGTACTTCGCGTAGACGTCCCACAGGGCCGGTCCGCCGCCGATGAAGACCACGCGATCGGCAAATTCCGCGAGCACGTCTTCGGGATTTTCATGCGAACGCGCGACGCGGAGCGTCATCTCGGCACGCGCGAAATCAGGCACGGCGCCGATGGTCTTGGGGCCCGCAATCAGAACGTGACCACGCGTGATATCGAAGAAGCGCTCGACGTCGGCCCTGAACTCCGGCCGCGTATCGCCTTCCCACGGCAATTCACCATGCAGTCCCAACTGGCCGCTCAATCCGATCGCGCAAATGCAGCGCACGTCGCTCATGCTTGGTTTTCGCGGTGTGCCGCGCCTCTCAACAGGTTTGAGTTTATTGGTCGAGTTAGGGCTCCTCGACGGCTCGGTCAAGCCTGACCGGGGTCGGAACATCGATGCAGACCCGCCGCTTCGCGTTTCCCTTCAGTCCAGAAACTTGCGGATCGCCTGGACAAGCTCTTTCGGCCGTTCGTGCTGGGGCAGGTGGTGGCAGCCATCGAGAACCTTCAGGCTCGCGCGCGGCAGAGCGGCGATCAGACGACGCCCGGAGCGCAGCGGAACGATCGGGTCCTTCCGGCACCAGACGGCGAGGACGGGCAATTTTATATCGCGATAGCGCTTGGTGATGGCCTTCGTGTCGCGTTCGTCGACGATGGAGCGAGCGGTTGCAAGAAACGCGTGGACGGCGGCGCTATCTTTGTACGGCGCTGCATAACCCTCGACGATGCCTTCGCTCGGCTCGCGGCCATTCATAGCTTCCTTGAGCAGGAAACGCGCGGCGGCATGTGTCGGCACGACAAGCGCGACCGTATCCGGCACAAAGGGTGTCTTCATGATGAGGTCGAGCTCGCGCGACGCGGCGCGCGGCAACGCAGGTGCGCTGATCACGACGATGCGGCGGATGCGCTTTTGAGACGTGGCGCTTTCGGCAAGTGCCGTCCGAAGCGCGACGGTGCCGCCAAACGAATGCCCTACGATGCTCACCTTTTCGAGCCCTAGCGTTGTGATGAACCGTTCGACGAGGAGCGCCTGATCGTCTGCCCCGTAGCCACCGTCGGCAGGTTTGTCCGATTTTCCGAACCCCTTGAGGTCGAGCGCAATGACACGATAGCGGGCCGCGAGCGCCGGAAGAACGTCGCGCCACGTGAACGTGCTTTCGCCGAGCCCATGCAGCAGGAGCAAAGGCGGCCCCGATCCCTGTTCCTCGTAGTAGAGCGACACGGCGGGCTTGTCGGGGGCTGGAGTGATCTCGATGCGCTTGCCCGGGTCAATCTGCGCTTCCGGCGCTGCCATAGTGACCGGCCCTGTCAGCAGCATCGCCACCACCGCAAGACTGATTGCAGCTCTCCTCCCCCCGCGCACGTTCAAGCAGATCTCCCCCAAATCGCCCCTCACTATCGAGCGCAAAGTGGCACTCGAAAAGGGCTTCCGTGCGCTGAAAACAGGCGGTCGAAAAGCAAATCAATCCCCATGAAACGACCTGTGAATTCCTTAACGATCCATTGACGCCCATGCCGAACCATGGCATCCCATAGTAGCCCGACCGCACCGGGCAAGGGCTCGTGGTTGTGGCGCCTGCTTCGAGAGAGGGCCGAAGTACGAGCGACCGCCACGGCCCAGCCCGCGGTCAGGCGAACCGAAGCCTCAGTCGAGGCTGTCACGCATAGTTTTGAGAAGCGTTCCTGAAGTGGCGTTGAAGAGCGAGGCTCGAACCGGGGATGGACCGCTTTGTCTCAACGTTCACAAACAAGATCGACGCCAAAGGGCGTGTCTCAATTCCTGCGCCCTTCCGCGCCGTTCTCGAGCGCGACGGCTACAGCCAGGGAAGCGTCGGAGGGATCTATTGCTACCCCTCGATCGATGCTCCGGCCCTTGATGCTGGCGGCGAGAGACTTGCGAAAAAGATCGACGGGCTTCTCTCTGGCTTGCCGGACTATTCGGACGAGCGAGACGAGCTCTCTGTCGCACTCTACGGCGACGTCCAGGTTCTCGGCATCGACGGGGACGGGCGTATCGTCCTTCCTGAAGGCCTTCGCCGTCACGCCGATCTTCAGGATCACGTCACATTTGTCGGCCTTGGCGACAAGTTTCAAATGTGGGCTCCAGCCGCGTTCGAAGAACGGCGCGCCCGGGCCCGCGAAAAAGCTCAAGAGCACAGAAAACTTTTCGGCGCGGGGAGCGGCCATCGCAACGGCGATGGTAACGAGGGGGCACGGGAGTGACGCCTCGGATCATCGGCGGGGTACCGATGAAGCGGGACGTGCGGGTGCACATTCCCGTGCCCATCTTCTTTCGCGTCTGAACTAGCCAGTCCTTGATCGAGGCGACGTGAGGCAGAGTGGGCGGGCCGGGCAAAACGTGCTCTAAGCTCATCACATGACCGAAGCCGTTCCCAAAACAACACGTCCGCATATTCCCGTCCTCCTTACGGAGGTGCTGGAGCAGATCCAGCCGGCAGGCGGCGAAACTTACATTGACGGAACGTTCGGCGCGGGGGGTTATTCCCGCGCCATTCTCGAAGCAGCGCCCTGCCGCGTGATCGCCATAGAGCGCGATCCCACCGCCTTCCAGAACGGACAACCTCTCGTCGCCGAGTTTGGCGGCCGTCTCTCGATCGTCCCTATGACGTTCAGCGACATGGAGCAGGCAGCACACGATGCCGGCCTCGCTCATGTCGATGGCGTCGTGCTCGATATCGGCGTTTCTTCCATGCAGCTCGACGATCCGCTGCGGGGGTTCTCTTTCCTGCGCAACGGCCCCCTGGACATGCGCATGTCGCAGGATGGTCCTTCGGCCGCCGACGTCGTGAATACGGCCGACGAAGAAGACATCGCCAACATTCTCTATGAATTCGGTGAGGAGCGTCGCTCGCGGGCCATTGCGCGGACGATCGTGAAGGCGCGGGCGGACGCGCCGATCACGACGACGAAGGCACTCGCGGACCTCGTGGACCGGGTGCTCGGAAGCGCACGCGGGGATGAAAAGCATTCCGCGACGCGGACCTTCCAGGCGCTGCGCATCTACGTCAACGACGAACTGGGCGAGCTGACCCGCGCGCTCCACGCGGCAGAGCGCATCTTGAAGCCCGGAGGCCGGCTTCTGGTGGTCACGTTCCATTCGCTCGAGGACAGGATCGTGAAACGCTTCTTCCAAGAGCGCTCCGGCAAGACGGAGGGCGGTTCCCGCTACATGCCGGAGGTTAAAGGGCCGGCGGCGGCGGCAAGTTTCCGAATTGTTAACACTCGCGGATTTACACCTGAACGAAAGGAAACGGAAACCAATCCGAGAGCTCGGTCCGCCCGTTTGCGGGTGGGTCTGAGAACCGACGCGCCAGCTTGGCACACCGGTTAAAACCTCGGCGGGTCCGCAGTTCAGATTTCATTTCCTTTGTTGAGGTTGTTCCGATGCATCCGCTTACCGTTTCGGCCGCGTTTCTGGCCATTTCGAGCGCCTTCCTGCTCTACGGGCTGAGCTACGACACCCGGCAGATCGAAGCGCGCGTCGCCGCGCAGGAGCGCCAAGCGGAAGAAGCCCGCTCCGACATCTCGGTGCTCAAGGCCGAGCGGGCTCATCTGGCACGACCCGATCGCATCGAACCGCTGGCGCGCGCGCAGGGTCTCGCGCCGCTTTCCGATCAACAGATCGCCGCGGATCACGAAACAGAGACAGGCATTCGTACGGGGGCCATTGCCCGTTAAGGGCGTATCGGGGGAGCATCATGAAAGGCGCAGGCGAGCGCGAAAAAGGAGCAGGCCCCAGCGCCGGCCTCCGGACGCGCCTTGTCATGCTCGGCATGACGCTGCTCTTCCTGAGCGTAGCCGGGCAGTTAGCGCGGCTGGCCGCAACCACCGGCCCCGAAATGGTCGTGACCCTCAACGAGCCGATGGCTCGCACCTACGTGCGGCCTGACATTCTCGATCGCGGCGGACGCCTGCTCGCCACCGACATTGAAATGCCTTCGCTTTACGCCGATCCCTCGCTCGTACAGGGCATCGATGATGTCGCCGAACGGCTCGGAACGGTGATCCCTGATCTCGACCAGAACGAGCTGCGCAAACAGCTGTCAGACCGGAACCGGCGCTTCATCTGGCTTCGCCGCGGCATCTCACCGAGGCTTGCCCAAGATATTCACGACCTCGGATTGCCGGGGCTGGAGTTCCGCACCGAGCTTCGCCGCGCTTATCCGCTCGTGCGTCTTGCCGGGCACCTGCTCGGGTCCGTCAACATCGACAACAAGGGCGCGAATGGCATCGAAAGAACCATCGACGACACCATCGGCGTCGAGACCACCCTTGGCGCGCCGCGTAAGGGTGGTTTGCCCGTCCGGCTGACGATCGACCTCGGTGTGCAGCATGCGCTTCAGGAGGAACTCGAAGCGGCGATGGGGCGATACGATGCGAAGGGTATCGCCGGGCTCGTGATGGACGTCGACACCGGAGAGATGGTGGCGTCCGTCTCTCTTCCGGGTGTCGACCCCGCGCGCTCCTCGGAAGTTCTCGACCCGTTGCGGGTGGACAAGCTCCAGGGCGGCACATACGAACTTGGCTCGGTGCTCAAGGTCCTCACTGTCGCGATGGCGCTTGATGGCGGGAAGGTGAAGGCCGATACCGTGCTCGACGTCACGAAGCCGCTCAGCGCCGGGCGTTTCACGATCAAGGATCCGCACGGCGCAGGCCGCCCGCTGACGGTCTCGGAAGTCTTCATCAAATCGTCCAACGTCGGCTCCGGCATGCTGGCCCTGGGCGAGGGACCTGAGCGTCAGAAAGCGTTCCTGGAAAAGCTCGGCCTCACGCGAGACATGCGAACCGAGGCAGGGCCTGTCGCGCCGCCGCAGCTTCCGCGCCAATTCGGACGTATTGAGCAGATCACCGTCGCTTACGGGCACGGCATTGCGCTGGCGCCGATCCAGTTCGCTGCTGCCGCCGCTTCTGTCATCAACGGCGGCAAACCGGTTAGGCCGACTTACTTCAAGCGCGCTGACAACGCGCAAAGCTCCACCGAGAGAGTGGTGAGCCAGGAGACGAGCGATACTCTTCGCGTGCTGTTCCGGCGCAACGTCGCCGAGCGCGGCGGAACGGGGACGCGGGCCGACGTTCCCGGGTATCGGGTCGGAGGCAAGACCGGAACCGCCGAGATGCCAGGCAAAGGCGGCTACCAGAAAAAGGCGGTTGTTTCTTCCTTCCTCGGCGCGTTTCCGATGGAGGCGCCTCGCTACCTCACGATGGTGCTGATCTTCGAGCCGAAGGGAACCGAGGAGGCGGACGGCGAAGTGCTTGCCGGCCGTAACGCAGCGCCGACCACCGCTCGCGTGATCGCGCGCATTGCTCCGCTGCTCGGTGTCAAACCCATGAACGACGTCGCTCAGCTCCCGGACTGAACTTAACGTAATCCCAACCGCTCACAGCGATAGTGTCACTTCGAGTGCTTTGCACGTGTTGAAGGTGCATCCTCCAGTGATGGACGAGATCGAGATCGCCTCCGGCGCTGCCGCCATCACGCGGTTGCGCCCAGAGTGGAAACGTGTGGCCCCGCGCGCCGATGGCGCCGCAGCGTTCGAAGCGTTTTTTCTCGCCGTCGAAGCCGCGAAGGCAGCGGAAGGACGCGGAGCCGAGCCCCTCGTGGCGGTTGTACATCGCGACGGAGTCGCGAGTTCTTTCATCGCGCTGCGTAAAGAGCGTCTTCTCGGCGCTCGAGTTGCCGTGCCCCTTCTTTACCCGCTGGCGCAGTACACGGATGTCAGCGGGCAGCCTCTTACTCCCGACGAGCTCCTTCGGCTTTGCAAAGCGCTGAGACACAAGGGAACCGACGTTCTTCTGCTCCGGAAGGTCCGGCAGGACAGCGGCCTCTTCGAGGCTCTTTCTCAGCACGGACAATCCCAGCGCGCCGAGGATCTGGCCTACTACATCGATCTCGAAGCCTATGGCTCGTTTGCGAAGTATGACGCATCGTTTTCCGCGCGGACGCGACGCAACCGGCGTCAGCGGATGCAAAAGCTCGAGCAGCAAGCGGGACCGCTCTCGTTCGAAGTTCTGCGCGGCGAACACGGTGCACAGGCGTTCGATATCGCAATGAAATGGAAGCGACGCTGGCTGGCCCAGCGGGGCATCTTCAGCCCCGTTTTCGACGGCGGCGTCTGGGAGCATCTTCTGCGCAGCGCTGTTTCCACCGGCTCCGTGATCGTTACGGCTCTCAAAGCCGGCGCTGAGCCCGTCGCCATTGAAGTGGGTCTCAAGGATCGCTCGGACTACATCGCCTATCTCGGCGCATACGACGAACGGTTTGGGCAGCACAGCCCCGGACAGGAGCAGATGCTGCGTACCATCGAATGGTGCTTCGAGCAGGGTTTCCGCCGCTACGATCTTCTTGCTCCGGCCGACGACTATAAGCGTCACTGGGCCCGTGGCGAGACGCATGTCGGCGTCGACGATTACGCCATTCCTCTCACACATATCGGGCGTGGCATCTCCGAGTTGCGCCGCCACGTCCGCCCTCTGGCACGGGACGTCTACCACCGGCTGTCACCCGACGTTCGGATCGCGGGCGGGAAATATGGAATGCCGGCAGCTGCCGTTGCCGCCGTTGCGGCCGCCAGCGCGGTCATCGCAACCATCGAATAGCCCTGCGGTGGGCCTGAAAAGCGAGAGCCACCGGCAGTAAGTCTGCCGATGGCCCATCCCCGCTCACATCGGCATTTATCGGGAAATGCCCAAGCGCCAGGGTCTCGTTGCCGCCTCAGTATGAAGGCGGGAAGACCTGAAAATCGCGCTTGCCCGCTTTGGGCTTCGCCCGATTACAGCCGACATCGATCCTTAGAAAACTGCTTCGCACGCTTCAACGTCTAACGAGGTCTAATCCCGTGGGAGACATCACCGACGACTGGGCGAGTTTCGTGCGCTCATATCGTCTGCGGCACGGGCTCAGTCAGGCGCATATGGCGCATCTCATGGGTGTTGCGCAGCGCACGATCTCGCGGTGGGAGCGTAGCGAGGACAGCCCCAGCATTACCCAGCAGAAGCGTCTCAGAGATTTGGGCTGGAACCCCGCAAGTTCGCTGTTTCGCGGCATCGCGCAATCCATTGACCATTGCCCTGCACCTCGCGCTCTGACGCGAACAGAAAACTTGCGCCTTCAGCGGCTTTCGGGCCCCGCGCTGATCAAGCGTCCTTCGATGGCGGATTGGGTGGGGCGCGACCTTGCGCCGATCGCGTGCGGTATCCTCGCCGAAATTCTGGACGACAGACTTCTTCAGCGGGCGATATTGGCTGGGGACGTGCAAAGCCTCGTGACGACAACGCGAAGCGTGCTCAGCACTGCGGAACACGCTTCCATCGGCCTCTATCGCACGACCATCACGTACTTTTTCCACGAAGGCACGCTTTACAACGACGCGATCGGGGTGCTGGTGCCCGATGGCGAGCCGTGCGGCTATCGCGCTATTCCGATGGACGACGCGAAGTTCACGTCGGAGGCCACGTGAAAGCGCCGGTCACTGCTACTGAGTTGGCAGGCTTATGTTATTGTGACGAGAGAAAAGCTCCTGAAACAGAGGTGCTATTTTAGCCGCCCCGTAGACGGAAAGATGGTCGTCGTCCTGATACAACGGCTTTCCCTCGGCCAGAACCAAACAACGCCCCTCACTGCACAGCCGCTCCGAGGGATAGATTTTCGTGATCGGCAAGCCCGCGAGCATCTCCTCCAGCGGCTTCGTTCGCCGATCGTATTCGGCAAGGGTGAGCCCGTACGGAGATAGCGGCGCGCCGCCGTCGATCAACCGCCTCGCGAGGCGGTTGGGTACATCGAACCCGGCAAACGGTGCTTCCATCACAATCCACGCGCGCGCACCGGAGGCGGTAATTGCGTCTATGGTTCGCTGCAAGCCGCGCGACATCACCTGGCGGTTGGTTTCCAAAGACTTCGCGCGAAGATCGTCATCCTCGATATAATGTTGCCTAGCCGAGGGACCGTTGCCGTCCTCGCCGCCGATGTAATAGTTCCAGCGCGCAGCAAGCACGACATCGGTGAACTTCTTCTCGCGCAGCAGTTCCCCGACCCGGTTGTTCATCCCCACGCAAGCGGTGGGATCATTGCTGCTGCGTTCGTTGCCCACGCCGATCAGCGGCGGACACGCGCCCTGGCTCGCGAACTGCACGAACGCGTCGCTCTCCTCTGCCATGTCGTAGAAAACCGGCTTCAGCGCACTTGCGTGACTGTCTCCCCACAACATTATGCGTTGGTGATCAGCCTTCCCTTCCCAAAGGAGGCACAAATCCCGCGAATCCGTCTCGCGGCGGCAGGGCCTATCCTGCGGCCTCCTTTTCAGATGTTCCCGGGTGAGTTCCCGGACTGCCTGCGGATATCGCGCGATAAAGCCGTCCGTCGCGTAGCCGATGCCGGCGAAGGACATGAGCGCGAGCGCGGGAGCGATCGTCCAAGTGGCCACACGAGGCAAAGGAGCCCACCACCGCCGATGCCGAACTGGCTTCTCCAGATATCGCCAGCACATGACAGCCAACGCGAACGATGCCGCGAGAAGCAGCACCGTTTCGCCGCCACTTAACTCGCGCTCGAGGCGATAGCGAAGCAGCGTCACCATCGGCCAATGCCAGAGATACCATGCGTAGGAAACGAGACCGACGAAGACCAACGGGCGCAGCGACAGCACGCGGCCGACGACAGAAGGCGCGCCTTCGCTGGACCAGATTACGAGCGCCGCTCCAAGCACCGGGACGAGCGCCGCCACACCGGGAAAGGGCAGCGATTTGTCATACAGGAATACGGCTGCTGCGATGAGCGCCATACCGAGAACTCCAGAGGCCGACTTGCCCCATGTCACGGCCGGCACGCCAAGTGCGAGGACGCAGCCGACCAGCAGCTCCCAAATCCGCGTGTGGGGGTGGAAGAACGCGGCGTGAGGTTTCTCTTCAACGCCGACGACGCTCAAGGCAAAGGATCCGATGAGAACGAATAGCGTGACAGCCGGCAGCAGCTTCGGTCTGAAGCGGATCACGATCAGACAGAGTATTGGCCATAGAAAGTAGAACTGCTCCTCGACGGCCAGGGACCACATATGGAGCAGCGGCGCGAGCTCCAGAGACGGCGCGAAATAGCCTCCCTGATCCGCGAAGAAAATGTTGGCGGCGAAGCACAGCGTGTAAAATAGACTCTTGCTGAAATCCGCGAAGTCCTGCGGCGTCATGATCGCCAGCGAAGCAATCAGTGTGGCAACGAGCACCACGAACAGCGTCGGAAGAAGACGGCGTGCACGGCGCGCATAGAAGTTGGCAATGCCAAATGTTCCTCGCTCGATCTCGCCGATGACGAGCTTCGTGATCAAATAACCGGATATGACGAAGAACACGTCGACGCCGACGAACCCGCCGCCAAAATACGGGACGCCGAAATGGAACAGCACCACCGCGATGATGGAGACGGCGCGCAATCCATCGATGTCCGGCCTATAGGTCATTTGGCGTCCGTTACTGCCTTCATCATCCTACCGAGCAGGAGATTTTTCCTTCAGCGTCGAGCGTGATCCCTTCTGCGCCGTCGGAGGCGGGAACATCGTGGACGATCAACTTGTAGGTGCCGGTGAATGCTGTTTCGTCTTCTGGGTTCTGAATGGTCTCGATGATCAGCTCGACGTAGCCATGCGGGGCGTCGGCTGCGCGCTCGCGATAGAGATGCAGGTTCAGAGCGCCATCCGTGAACCAGTGATGCACAAGTTGGCCGGCATCGAACTTCACAGATGCAAAGTCGGCCGGAGCCTTTTTGAGGCGGACGGCCAGCTCCGCGCCGAAGCCGACAAACGTGGCGCCCAAGCCGTGACTGAATGTGCTTTCGGCGGTGAACTTCAGCGCGTCGTCGTCGGCCTGGCACAGGAAGTTACCGGATGCGTGGGCCGGGCTCTTACCCACAAGCAAGGCGGCGCATACGAAGGTCGCGGCGCGGAGCAGCGTTCCCATTGATCCCCCAAAATATCACTTGGTGTCAGGCTCGACTGGCCAAAGCGTCCCGGCCGAGAGCGGAGAGCGCCGTCTTGACAATGTTCGCGGCCCCAAGGCCGGCGCGCTCATACATGCGCGCGGGCGCGTCGTGATCGATGAACTCGTCTGGCAGCACCATGGGGCGCACCTTGAGCCCGCGATCGAGCAGTCCGTCCTCGGCGAGGCACTGAAGCACATGGCTGCCGAAGCCGCCGATGGAGCCTTCCTCGATCGTGATCAGAACTTCATGCTCCTTCGCGAGGCGAGCGATGAGGTCGCGATCGAGCGGCTTCATGAAGCGGGCATCGGCCACGGTTGCGGACAATCCCATTGCAGCGAGCTGATCCGCCGCCTTCATGGCCTCCGAAAGGCGCGTGCCAAACGAGAGAATAGCCACGGCCGAGCCTTCGCGAAGGATACGGCCCTTGCCGATCTCGAGCGGAACGCCTTCTTCGGGCCGTTCGGCGCCGGTTCCCTCGCCGCGCGGATAGCGGAAGGCGCTCGGCCGGTCGTCGATGGCGGCTGCCGTTGCTACCATGTGCACGAGTTCGGCTTCGTCCGCCGCGGCCATGATGACGAAATCCGGCAGACAGCCGAGATAAGCGAGATCGAAAGATCCGGCATGCGTCGGGCCATCCGCGCCCACGAGGCCCGCGCGATCGATGGCGAACCGGACCGGCAGCTTCTGAATAGCGACGTCGTGCACGACCTGGTCATAGGCGCGCTGAAGAAACGTGGAATAGAGCGCGCAGAACGGCTTCAGGCCTTCGGTGGCGAGACCGGCGGCGAACGTCACAGCGTGCTGCTCGGCGATGCCGACATCAAACGTGCGGTCGGGGAATTCCTTGCCGAAAAGATCGAGGCCGGTGCCGTCGGGCATGGCGGCCGTGATGGCGACGACGCGCTTGTCCTTGCGGGCTTCAGCGATGAGACTATCGGCGAAGACGCGCGTGAAGCTCGGCGCGTTCTGCTGCGGCTTCACCTGTGCGCCGGTGACGACGTTGAAGCGAGCGACGCCGTGATACTTGTCGTCGGACGCTTCGGCGGGTGCGTATCCCTTGCCCTTCTTCGTCACGACGTGAACGAGGATCGGACCCTGCTTCGTGTCGCGCACGTTCTTCAGCACGGGAAGAAGCTGGTCGAGGTCGTGTCCGTCGAGCGGGCCAACGTAGTAGAAGCCGAGCTCCTCGAACCACATGCCGCCCTGCCACAGGTGGCGGGTGTATTCTTCCATGCGTGCTGCGCGGCGTTCCCAGCTTTTCGGAAGGCGCTTGGCGAGCTGCTTCGCAAAATCGCGGAGTTGCAGATAGGTGCCGCTCGACGTTGCGCGCGCGAGATACGACGAGAAGGCGCCGGTGGGAGGCGCAATCGACATATCGTTGTCGTTCAGGATGACGATGAGGCGCTCGTCGCGCGCACCGGCGTTGTTGATGGCTTCATAAGCCATGCCGGCGCTCATGGCGCCGTCACCGATCACGGCGATGACGTTGTTGTCGCCGCCGTTGAGATCGCGCGCCACAGCCATGCCGAGGCCAGCCGAAATCGAAGTCGACGAGTGGGCCGCGCCGAACGGATCATACTCGCTCTCGGCGCGCTTGGTGAAGCCGGAGAGGCCACCACCTTGGCGGAGCGTGCGGATGCGGTCGCGGCGGCCGGTCAGAATCTTGTGCGGATAGGATTGATGCCCAACGTCCCAGATCAGTCGATCGCGCGGCGTGTCGAATACCCAGTGAAGCGCCACCGTCAGCTCGACCACGCCAAGGCCCGCGCCGAGATGGCCACCTGTCACCGACACAGCCTCGATGGTCTCGTGACGCAACTCGTCCGCAATCTGGCGAAGCTCAGATTCGGGGTGCTGGCGAAGATCCTCAGGCGTCTTAATGGTGTCGAGGAGCGGTGTCTTGCTCACGGCCGGACGTCATCCTTCACTGATGGAGCGATAAGCTCCTCCGGGCCAACAGCTTAGGGTTGAACCCATACATCCCTCCACCTTAGCGCCGAACCTGCGGCGAATGAAGGGCCGAGGGGGGTGTGCGCACACTTCCGGCATGCGGCAGAACGGCAGCCGGCTGGAGAGTTTTCCTGTATTCCGGGGCGCGGCCGCGCCGAAGCCCTCAGTTCACCTGACAGTTCTCTTCGTACTTGGTGCAGGCGCCGCCGTTCCCCTGGGAGCACTGGGCCTGCCACGACTTGCAGCCGGTCTTTTTCCAAGGCGCGACTTCGAAGCCCTGCTTGTCGTGGGGCCAGACGCATTTGCCGTTCTGCATCTTGTAGCCCTTGTTGCAGTAGCGGTCGCCTTCAGCGCTGCGATAAGCGTTCTTGCCGCAATTCTGGAGCAGGACGCATTCGCCGTTCCGGAGCTTGTAGTTCTTGGCGCAAACGAGCGGTTTCTTCTTTTCGGCCTTCTTTTCCGGTGCCTTTTCCTTGGCGGGAGGCGTTTTGGCGGGGCCATCATCGGCGGCTAGGCGGACGAGTTCGACGATCGAGGGTTCGGCCGCGGGCATGAAGACCTGCAGGCAATCGCCGGGGCCGGTGACGACCATCCAGGGATGGGTGCGGAAGGTCTCGAGCGTCACCTCCTCGCCGGAGTTCACGCCGCCATAGTCCTTGAGGTTACCCTCGAAGTCGATCCACATCAGGCCGCGGTACATGCCCGACTTGTTGACGAAGGTGATTTTGGTCGGCTCTCTCGAATGCTCCGAGCGCAGCTCGCTTCGCGCATCGCACGACTTTTCAGCGGCTCTCGCCGAGGACGGCACGAGTTGCGGAGAGGAGGACGCGGACGGCGCGGATGGCTCTTCCCCGTCCAGCTTCTTCAGGTAAGCGCGCGCCATGTCGGCATAGAAGCCGGACGGATAGGCGTTGAGGAATGCGTTCCACGCATCGGCGCTGCCGAGCTCTTTGGCGCTCTCAAACGCTTCCTTCTGCTGGCTCTGATAGGAACCTGCGGTTCCGCCGGCCATCGCTCCGGTCGACAACACGACAAAGAAAAAGGCCGCGACAGGCGCGACCACACAGCATTTCACCTTACGCAGCACAAAGCCCCCTTTTGCCCGGCCGGATAATCTCTTTGAAGAGAATATCCGGCGACTACTCAGTTGGCAAACCAATTGGGCGGCAGTGGAGCTTTAACGGGTTACGCGGCGCTACTCGGGATCCAAAGGCTCGATGCCGCGCGGCGCGCCATCCGATCCGACGGTCAGCTTTTCGACGCGGGCTTCGGCCTGCTTCAGGAGGCGATCACAATGCTCGCGCAGCGCTTCGCCGCGCTCGTAAATGGTGATGCTTTCCTCGAGCTCAACGTCGCCGCGCTCGAGGCGGCTCACGATCGTTTCGAGCTCCTTGAGCGCCTTCTCGAAGCTCAGGTCCTTGATGTCTGCGTGGTTCTTGCTCAACGGTTTGCTCATTCCGTCTCAGGTTCCGTTTCGGGCCTCGTGATTCTTGGGGCCGACTCTAGAGCCTAGGCCTGCCTCACGCACGCACTTGTTTTCGTGTCAGGATATCAGCCGCTTAGCTGCCGAGATCCATGAGCGTGCGGACGTGCACGGCAACGGACTTGGCGAGCGCATCCAGGTCATAGCCGCCCTCCAGCATGGAGACCATGCGGCCTTTGCAATGGCTGTGCGCCGCCTTGCCGAGGGCTTCCGTCGCCCAGATGAAATCCGCTTCGACGAGGCGCAGGCCGCCCAGCGGATCGCGCTTGTGGGCGTCGAAGCCCGCGGAAATCACGATTAGATCGGGGCCGAAGTTGTGCAGCGGCTCCATGATGCGCGACGTAAACGCCTCGCGGAACGTCTCGCCGGCGTCGCCCTCGCGGAGCGGCGCGTTCCAGATATTGCCGACGCCGGTTTCCGACAGCGCTCCGGTGCCTGGAAACAGCGGCATCTGGTGCGTCGAGCCGTAGAACATATTCTTGTCCGCCCAGAAGATGTCCTGCGTGCCGTTGCCGTGATGGACGTCGAAGTCCACGACCGCGATACGTTCGGCGCCGTGGCGAACACGGGCGTAGTGCGCGGCGATGGCGGCATTCGAGAACAAGCAAAATCCCATCGCACGATCGTTCTCGGCGTGGTGTCCGGGCGGGCGAACCTGGCAGAACGCGTTGGCGACGCGGCCCGTCATGACTTCGTCCACCGCGTCGAGCCCAGCACCCACAGCACGGAGCGCCGCTTCGTACGTTCCGAGCGACATCACCGTGTCGGTGTCAATGCGCAGGTTGCCGTCGCGCTTCTTCAAGAGTTCGGCCGAGCCCTTGATGCGATCGAGATGATCGCGCGGGTGCACGCGCAGGATCTCTTCCTCGACGTCCTCGCGGAGCGGAGCCTCGGCCCGCTGCAACGCGTTGTAGCTCTCATGCGCCAGCACCTTATCGATGGCGCGCATGCGGTCGGCGCGCTCAGGGTGCGCCGGACCGGTGTCGTGTTCCAGAAAAGCCGGATGCGTGATCAGAAGTGTCGCCATCGTTCAGGAAGCCCCGAGCGTTTCCAGAGTTTTTTGTTGGGGTCATGATAGCCAAGAGCGTCCGGCTGACCAGCCCTATCGGGTGTGCGCATTGATCCGGATCAGGCGCGCTGCGGTCGAAAGCGGTTCCGGAGCCATCCGAAGAAACGGAACGGCGCGGTAACCATGCCCCAGATCTGCAGCATGCCGAGCCACATCAGGGCCGGCATCCCGACGATGGGCAGAAAAACGAACACGAGGGCTGCGAGGCGCGCCGTGCGTGCCAGTGCGTAGCCGATCCAGGACGAATACTCCTGGCGATCCTCGCGCGGCCAAATGCTCCGCCACCACGGAAACGACACCTGGAAAGCGAGCAGCCCAGCAATCAGCGATCCGAGATAGACGTACTGAGCGGTTGCGGGAATGCCCGGGATGATGCGGGCATCAAGCTCGCGCTCGTGCGCTTCGTCTCTGGCGAAGACCTCGACCGATTTCATCGCGACGTTGCCCGTGACCTCGCCCAGGAGGTCGTCCCAGCCGATCCAGCCGCTGACGGTATCTTTCAGTGGCGCGGACGCAGCGGGCGTCGGCACGGCGGAGAACGTCACGCGCCCGAACGAGCCCGATGTCGCGTTCACCGTCAGCTCGCTGCCGGTGCCGGCGAGGCCGCTCAGGAAGTCTGCGAACGTGGCCCGTTTCAGAGCGTCGTTGAGGCCCGAGACTTCGACCGTCTGCCATAACCAGTTGCGCCCGCCCGGCTGGCGGGACGCGCCTGTGGCCAGCAGCACGAGATTGACGTCGGCCTCTTCCGCCGCCTTGACGAGCTTCGCGACGTCGACCGTCTGATCCGCGCCGTTGCTCGACCGGAACGTCAGCACACCGCCATCGACGCGTCCCGAAACGAGCGCCGTTTGCCCTCTCAAACTCGAAAATGCCTGTGGCAGTGCCGTGGGATCGACCTGATCGATGAGGGCGGCTTTCGTTACGGGATCGAAACGGGGCGCAGACGATAAAGTTTGCGGGCCGCCCGTTTCGAGCGCGAGCGTGCGGATGTTCGAGCGGTTCAGCGGACGGGAAAGGCGATAGGCCGCTTCTTCGAACAGCCCCCGATCCGAGAGCGAGAGGACGACGTTGGGCCGGTATTCGGCCGTGAGTTCACCGCCGGAGCGGCGAAGACGATAGGAGTCGCGGCCGACAACGATATGGAGATCGGCGCTATCCGGAAGCTCGTTCAGCGCCGCGCGCTGCGTGAAGACGGTTTCCTCGCTCAAGTAGTACGCGAGCTTCCCGCCGGGGGCGGCGTCCGGCGCGAGCGCGGCGCCAACTCGGGCGAGTTCGTCCGGCGTGGCGGCGGTAAAAACCTGGCCTTCGCGATTGACGAATTTCCAGTGGCCTTCGGGCGTGAGGTGGGCCGCGAGCGCGGTGCCTCCGCCAATCTTCGGCAACGCCGCCACGTGAGCGGCGGCGTTATCGAGCGAACCCAATCCCGTCTTGCCGAGCTTCGAGGTCGCGCTCCCGCCGCCCTCCGCAGCCTCGCGCACGATGCGCGACAGCCAGCCGGCTTCGGACGGCGCGGCAAGCGCCGTTGCCGTGGCGAGTGCCATTGCTGCTGCCACCACGCGCGCCAAACGCATGCCTTTCCCCCACGATATTTAGGCCAACGCTGTCTCCGCCGATGCCCCGACGACAGCCTCACCGCCGCAGGTCACGGCAGCCGCCAGGCCAGGAGCCGACACCGAGATGTTCTCGGCGAAGAAGCGGGCGATGGCCACGCTTTCCATTGCATGCGGCTCACCCAGTTCGAGAGCCAACAAAGCTTGCTTGGCGAGATGATGACCGCCCGCCGCCAGACCGAACAAGCGCAGGTAGGGCGTCGCACCCGCGAGCGCGAGGTTGGGCGCGGTTTCGAGCGTCTCGGCGATCCAGCTCGTGGCTTCCGCCAGCGCCGCCACGGTAGCGGAGAGGCGCTGGCCCATGCGGCCGAGCTCGGGCCGGTTGAGCGATTTCACGCGACCCGCCAGCGCATCGTATTCCGCGATGACGTCCTTGATGAGCTGGCCGCCACCGAGCGGCAGCTTGCGCGTCACGAGATCGATCGCCTGGATGCCGTTGGTGCCTTCGTAGATCGGCAGGATGCGGGCGTCGCGATAATATTGCGCGGCACCCGTTTCTTCGATGAACCCCATGCCGCCGTGGATCTGCACGCCGAGCGAGGCGACTTCGCAGCCGATGTCGGTCGAGAACGCCTTTGCGACCGGCGTAAAGAGCGCCACGCGGTCAGCGGCGTTGCGGCGCGCCTCGTCCGTTTCGGCGTGATGCGATTTGTCGATTTCGGCGGCCGTGGCGTAGCAGATGGCGCGAGCGGCACGCGTCATCGCTTTCATGGTCAGCAGCATGCGACGCACGTCCGCGTGGTCGGCAATCGCCACCATGCCCGCGGATCTCGACGTCGTGGACCGTCCCTGCTTGCGCTCCTTTGCGTAGGCCGCCGCGTGCTGGGTCGCCCGCTCGGCAACCGCGACGCCCTGGATGCCCACCGCGAGCCGCGCCGCATTCATCATGATGAACATGGTGTTGAGGCCGCGATTTTCCTCGCCGACGAGATAGCCGATCGCGCCATCCTTCTCGCCGAACTTCATGACGGCGGTCGGGCTGCCGTGAATGCCGAGCTTGTGCTCGAGGCCAGCACAGACGGTGTCATTTTCCGCGCCGAGCGAGCCATCGGCGTTCACGAGACGCTTCGGCACGAGGAAGAGCGAGATGCCGCGCGTGCCTTCCGGCGCGTCGGGCACGCGGGCGAGCACGAGATGGACGATGTTCTCGGTGAGGTCGTGATCGCCATAGGTGATGAAGATCTTGGTGCCGAACAGGCGGTAGGTGCCGTCGCCTGCGCGCTCGGCTTTCGTCTTGATAACGGACAAGTCCGATCCCGCGTGCGGCTCCGTCAGGTTCATGGTGCCGGTCCACTCGCCGCTCACCATGCGCGGGAGATAGATGCTTTTCAGTTCGTCCGAGCCGCCCGCGTTGAGCGCGTCGATGGCGCCCTGGGTCAGCAGCGGGCAAAGGCCGAACGACAGGTTCGCGGCGTTCCACATCTCGCAGACCGCCATGGCGACAGTCTCGGGGAGGTCCTGGCCGCCATAGGTCTCGGGACATGGAAGCGCATTCCAGCCGGCGGCGCGGAAAGCGTCGTAAGCGCCCTTCCAGCCGGGCGGGGTCGAAACGCGGCCATCGGTCCAGCGGGACGGCGTGCGGTCTCCGGCCATGTTCAGCGGAGCTAGCTCTTCCGCTGCGAATTTTCCGGCTTCCTCCAGGATGGCGCGCAAGGTGTCGTCATCGAGCCCGCGAACAGCCCCCTTATCCATCTCTTGCGAAACATCGCCCGCCGTCTTGAGCGCCAAGAGGATGTCGTCTACTGGAGCCACGTAGCTCATTTGTTTCCTTTCCGTGTGCCCGACCGGGACGGGCGTTCCGCGTGACGTCGATCATCATGCGGAAGCCATCCGAGCGCAACGGGCGACGAACGCAGAACCACAATGCCGTTGAAACACGCAGACATGACCGCCATCAACGAGGCCGCGCAGCTTCTGCGCGACGGCGCGCTCGTCGCCTTCGCAACGGAGACCGTCTACGGCCTTGGCGCGGACGCGACAAACGGACGGGCTGTCGCGGCGATTTTCGAGGCGAAGGGGCGGCCGCGGTTCAATCCCTTGATCGTGCACGTTCCCGATCTCGCCGCGGCGCAAAAGATCGCACAGTTCTCTGATGAAGCCCGCCTGCTCGCCGAAGCCTTCTGGCCCGGCCCGCTCACTTTGGTGCTAACGCGGAGAGCGGACGCCGGAGTTTCCGATCTCGTTTCAGCGGGCCTCGACAGCATCGCATTACGGGTGCCGGATAACGCCACGGCGCAGGCGCTACTTCGCGCCGCCGGCCGTCCGCTCGCGGCTCCCTCGGCAAACCGCAGCGGACGCATCAGCCCGACGCGGGCGGATCATGTCGCGGAAGATCTCGGCGAGCGCGTCAGTATGATCCTCGACGGTGGGCCGACATCGCACGGGCTCGAAAGCACCGTACTCGACGTAACGAATCCGGGTGTCGTGACCTTGCTGCGGCCAGGCGCGGTGCCGCGCGAGGCTATCGAAGCGGTGCTCGGGTCGAAGCTTTCGTCGGGGCCAGTCAGCGACGATATCCATCCGTCATCGCCGGGGCAGCTCGCTAGCCATTATGCGCCGAATGCCGCCATTCGGCTCGACGCAATCGACGTGCATCCCGGAGAGGCCTTGCTCGCATTCGGCGGAGACGCCCCGCAGACGAGCGGGCCGTCGATCAATCTCAGTTCGGCTGGAGACCTCGTGGAAGCGGCTGCGCGCTTGTTTGCAGCTTTGCGCGAACTCGACCGGTCCGGCGCGACGACGATTGCCGTCATGCCCATTCCGCGTGACGGCTTGGGCGAAGCCATCAACGATCGGCTTCGTCGCGCTGCCGCGCCGCGACCATAAATTTTGCACGTCAGCAGCGCGACCGGCAGTTCATTCGGCACTGTTGCTGCATGGAAAGGCACTGGGACGTGTTCAGGCCGGAACAGGCCATCGTCTGGCACGACGAGCCGCACCGCGACTGACAGTTCGAGCGCTGCGCCGCATCGTTTTGGATATTGTTACGCATCTCACGACTGAGCCCTGGGTTCGTTGCCGTGTTGGGCATCGGCTGCACGCGTTGCGGCTTCATGATGGGCGCCGGCGTGGCGCGCGGCGCTGGCGCAGCACCAGGAGAAATTCGGTCGGCCGCGAAGGACATCTCCGGTGTCACGACGACAGCCGTCGAAATCGCGATGAGCAAAGCAACCATCAAAGTTGCCGCAACACCCTTCATCCTGTCCGTTAACCGCATTTTTTGCGTCCCAGCGTCGAAGCCTGATAATGACAGGCGGAAAAGCGGCGCCGATCGCCGTTCCTCTGTTCGCGGCAATTCATCCATGACGTCGTCCTCCGATCATCCCTTGAAGGCACCTGAAGCCGACCTCGTCGCGCGTTTTGCCGCGATCGTCGGGGCCGACAATGCGATCACCGCCCCTCACGAACAAGCGCCGTTTCTCAAGGAGTGGCGCGACCTCTATGTGGGGCGTGCCGCAGTGATCTTGAAGCCCGGCTCGACGCAGGAGGTGTCTTCCATTCTTGCGTTGGCTAACGCGGAAGGCGTGGGCGTGGTTGCGCAAGGCGGCAACACCGGGCTCGTCGGCGGGCAGATTCCGAGCGAGACCGGCGCCGAGATCGTGCTTTCGCTCACCCGCATGAAGACGATCAGGAATTTGGATGCCGACGGCGGCGCGATGACCGTGGAAGCCGGCGTGACGCTGGCGGATGCTCAGAAAGCGGCCCAATCGGTAGGGCGGCTGTTTCCGCTAAGCCTTGCCTCCGAAGGCAGCGCCACGATCGGAGGGTGCCTCGCGACTAACGCGGGCGGCGTCTCGGTGCTTTCCTATGGCACGGCGCGTGCGCTCGTTTCCGGCCTCGAAGTCGTGCTCGCGGACGGGCAGGTGTGGGACGGCTTGCGGGCGCTCAAAAAGGACAACACGGGATACGATCTCCGCGATCTCTTCGTCGGCTCGGAAGGTACGCTCGGCATCATCACGGCGGCGACGCTGCGGCTCTTCCCCGAGCCCGCCGCGCGTGCAACGGGGTTTGCCGCGCTGCCCGGTCTTGATGCGTTGCTGCCGTTCTTCCAGCTCGCGGAGGCTAATGCCGGGGCTTCACTTACGGCGTTCGAGTTTATGAGCGGAGATCTTCTTTCATTTGTCACGCGGCATATCCACGGCGCGCGTCCTCCGTTACCAGGAAACGCGCCGTGGTACGTGCTGCTCGAAATTTCGGGCGGTGATGAACAGGCGAGCCAGTTGCTCGAAGCCTTGCTTTCGCACGCTTCGCATGCGGGGCTCGTTTCGGACGCCACGGTTGCCGCTTCGCTCTCACAAGCCTCCGAACTCTGGCGTTTGCGCGAATCCGCCTCGGAATCGCAGAAGGGCGAGGGTGGCTCCATCAAGCACGACATTTCCGTGCCGGTGGGGAAGATCCCCGAGTTTCTCGTGGAGGCCGGTGATGTCGTGCAGCGCGTGTGCCCCGGCGCGCGGCCGGTCCCGTTCGGGCATTTCGGCGATGGCAACGTGCATTACAACGTTTCGCAGCCCGTCGGTATGGCGCGCGACGCTTATCTTGCGCTGTGGGAAGAGATGTCGCGCGCCGTGCATGATGTCGTCATCCGCACAGGCGGCTCCATTTCGGCCGAGCACGGAATCGGACGCCTCAAGCGCGATGAACTCGTGCGCGTGAAGAGCGCGGTCGAGATCGACCTCATGCGGCGCATCAAGTCGGCGCTCGACCCGAAGGGCATTCTCAACCCCGGTAAGGTCGTTGCCCGGTGACGACTACCTGCGGCAGGGGCGTGCTTCGACCTGGCAACTGAAGCTACCGCCCGACTGCGAACAGCTTACTTTTTTGGCTTCCGCGTTGTTGAAGCGCGCCCAGACGCTGCCGTACTCGAAATCGGTGAAGCTCTGCCAGGACCCAATCGCGTCGCGTTGGGCGAGCGCCTTCGTGCTGCCGCTCCCACTGCCGTAGTGGTAGTGCTCAGTCATGCACAGCTTGCCTTTGACGCGAGCCTGAGTGTGCATGGACGCAAAGCCTGTCTCCGATTGCGCGAGAGCGGGGGCGATGCTCGCGGTGAACGCTGCGACCACAAAGGCGAGGCCGAAACCCACATTCTTCGTCATGATCACTCCTTCTCACCAGAGAGCTTCTGATTGCGCTGCGTCGCTCGACCGAACGGAATCGAATTGGCCACGTTCGAGAGGTACTCAAAACAGCGAGTAGAGGCGAGGCTGGCCGTCTCCCTCCGGAATGTTCCGTCTGTAGGCGCGACGGCCGGTGCTCACTCGACGCCGAGCGCCATGGCCATGCGCACAAGATCGGCAATGGATCGCGCCGACATCTTCGTCATCACCCATGTACGATGAATTTCGACAGTGCGCGGGCTGATGCCAAGCTGCTGACCGATCTCCTTGTTGGAGAGACCACGAATGAGAAGCTGCATCGTGTCGCGCTGCCGATCCGATAACGCTGCGAACCTCGCTTTCAAGTCGTCGAGCTCGATGCGTTCCTTCAAAGAGCTCTCGGACGCGACGAGCGCCTCCTCGACGCGGGCAACAAGCCGATCGTTTGCGAAGGGTTTCTCCACGAAATCAAACGCGCCGAGCTTGATGGCTTGCACCGCCAGCTCGACATCGCCGTGTCCGGTCATGAGGAGAAGCGGGCGTGGATCGCCATTGCTGCGCAGCGTGCGCAGAAGATCTAGACCAGTGATTTCCGGCATGCGCACGTCGCTCAGGATGCAACCTGCCGCGAACGGCGCGTCGAGAAACGCCTGGGCGTTTTCGTAGCTCGCGACGGTCAGTCCATGCGTTTCGAGCAGCAGAGCCACTGCCTCCCGCACCGACGCCTCGTCATCAATGACGCTAACGGTCTTGCTCATCGCCCTCCCTTTCGATCGGCAGCTTCAAGACGACGCGCGCGCCGCGCGACGACGTGGATATGGAGAGGCCACCTCCATGAGCTTCGGCGATGGATCTTGCCACCGCCAGGCCAAGCCCTGACCCCTCGGGCTTCGTCGTCGTGAATGGTGTCGGCTCATCGACATCAAACCCTGGAGGAAATCCGGGGCCATCGTCTTCGACCTCGATCAACACCTCATTATCATCAGACAGCACACGCGCGATGACCGTGCCGCCGCGACTTTCCCCCAAGATGGCTTCCGAAGCGTTCACGATCAAGTTGTGTATGGCCTGTTGGAGCTGAACGCCATCGGCCTTGATGATCGGAAAATCCGGATCAATCTCGATTTCCAGGCGAATACCTTTTTTCTCCAAGTCCTCACCGAGCAGAGCATCGAGCTCTTCGACTTTGGCATAGAGGTCGACATCGCGCTTCGTCAGAGTGCCTTGGCGCAAGAGTTCGCGGATGCCGCGCAGAACCTCGTTGGCTCGATTGCTCTCGGCGCTGATGCGCTCGACGGCGCGAGCGACGAGATCGGGCTTGCCGTCCGCCAGCGCTTTCATCGCGATGCCGGCATAGGTGTTGAGAGCAGTCAGCGGCTGATTGATTTCGTGCGCGATCGTTGCTGCGACCTCGCCGGCCGAGCGTATGCGCAAGGCGCGGTTGATCGAGGCCTGCTGATCACGCAGGCGGGCGGCCGCGTCCTCGCGCTCAGCAACGATGGTGCCGACGATGAGACCGGTGATGGCGAGGGCGATCATCAACACCTGCAAAGCTCCGAGGCCAGGATCTGGGCCGAAACGGATTTCCGCGCCGACGATGAGGCCGAGCTGAATGAAGAGGAGGCTCACCGCGGCGCCGGGCGGCCCGTAGTTCAAGACGATCCACAACAACGGCAGGAACAGGAGATAGAACAACTGGAAGGCAGTCGCTTCCTGATATCCAAACACCATGGCCAGAGCGCCGAATAGGAAAGCGAACTGCAAAAACGCGAGCGGCCCAAGGCGCGGCCAAGGGCGGAACGTAGCAGCCAAAAGCACCAGCGGCGCGATGACGAGGATGCCGATGACATCGCCGACAGCCGCACGCCATGCGACGGCCAGCACCTCGTTCTGGAAAATCGTGCCGGAGCTGCGCAGGATCACGACATAAAGCGCGGCGGCAACCAAAGCCGCAGACGCCGCAACTCCGATCAACGTCAGCGCATCGCGAACGTATCTGAAGCGCGGGTCGAAGCCCGCGATACGACGAAGCGCGAAGCCACCCGCGAGATACGTGCTGCCGACGGCGAAAGACAGGATCAGCTCGAGCTTCGCGCCAAGAGCCGCACCTCTGACAATGAGGTCGGCAATCGCCGGCGCGATCAGCACGAAGGGCGCATAAAACCAGCCGCCGAGGAACACCGCGGCCATGCTGAGACCGGGGGGCGGATTCCACGGCGTGATGCCGAGGCCTCGGTACGGTTTGACGTAGCTCACGTAGTCGAGCGCAACGTACGCCGCGATGAAGAGGCAGCCGTACAGGAGGCGGCGGTAGGGCTGAGCGCCGTTCATATCCCCCCGCGGGTCCATTCTGGGTTGCTGCTCATAGGACGTTAACCGCTCCATCCAAGCCGGGCGATAGCCATCGAATACCGACCCTTTTCACACCAGCACTCAAAAAGAGCCCTTATTTCAATGGGCGGCAATGAGCGATACGTATTGATCCCTATGGCGCGCTTCTACGTACTCGTGCCAATTGCCGGAACCGATCGAACCCAGCAAGGTTAGCACCGAACGAAGACGTGTCCTGGTCCAGTCAATTTCATGGAGGCTTCGATGATCGAGCCAACCACAGAAGCAATGGCTGCAGTTGAAACCCGGCTCCCGGCTGCCTACTCGCAGGGATTCGCCCATATCCGCGTCGTGTCGGTAATCAATCCGGACGACACGGGCCCGCTCGGCGGATCGCTCGACTCCGTGATTGCGGCCGATGCCGCACGCGGTCTCGGCCCCCGCCCACCGCTCGACGACCTTCTACGCGCTGATTAATTAAACGACCGATACACCACAGGGAGTGTTGGAAATGCCCAATATGCCGACAGGAGCAAAGCTCTTCGACGTCGTGCTGGTGGCTTCCGCTATTGCGATCATGCTGGCCGTCCATCTCGGTTGATGGCCAGTAACTTTGACGGCGCCGACTAGACCGCACCGTCATCACCGAACAAGAACGCATCGCCGAAGGCGTGGCACGTGGCCCGCCTTCGGCGAAATTGTTTGAAGCGACTGTTCTGTGTTTCCGAAGCTGGGTCTCGAAATCGCGAACTCGAGTCAGTGCATGGCGCCGTTTTCGGTGTCAGCCTGAAGAATGCCCGCTACGATTGCCTTCGCGGCGTACTCGGCCATGCATTGGTATCCGAGATCATTAAGGCGGAAGCGATCATTCGACAGGCGGGATGACCCCGGGTTCTGCCGCGCGAGATCCGCCATGGTGTCGTATCTGTTCACCAGCAGAACGCGCTTCTCCGAGGCGACCGTCGCGATTTCGTTGACGATGCCGGTGTACTGGGGATCGTTCGCGAGACGCTCGACGTACTGCGGGTCGATCAACACCACGTCAATTCTGTGAGACGCCATCCACGTCAATGTCTGGCGCAAGAGTTCGCCGAAGTGCTCGACATCAATTCGCGCAACCGCATCATTGGTTCCGACCTGCCAAACGACAAGATCCGGCCTGAGCTCGGCGACGTCGGCTTTGATGCGCTCTGCTGCATCGTCAGCGACCTCGCCGCTCTGGCCGCGCGTGAACATCTCAACCTTGAGCCCCTCGATCACCCCCTCGAGGCCATTCTCCAAACGAACAGGATAGGTCGCGCGCGGCGTACCGGATTCGGCGCCCACCATCGCAGACGACCCGAGCGCCATGACGCGAACCGGACGCTTCTGCATGATGGCGCGGCGCACCGCTCGTAGTGGCGCGCGACCTTCAAATGCCGGGCTCTTGACCTTGCATTCGATGGAGGCTTCGGGAACCAGAAACCGCAGACCGGGACGCGTGAGCGGTTCAGCCGCCTGCGCTACATGAGCCGTTGCGAAAAACCCGGCGACCGCAGCAACGCTCAAGACCTGTATTCGGCGATCCATGCCGTGATCCTCAACAAAACCAGACCCGCTACGACGATCGCTGTATCGAGAATGAACGTTGGCTCGCCGACGTATCTCACGATCTGTCCTGCGAGAGCGAGAAGCGATGCCACACAAAACACGGCGAGAGAATTGCGCCCCAGGCTGCTGCAGTAATTCACGACCGGTGCGAGGTAGCGATAAAGTACGGGATAAGCGGGATAGAACGCAATCGAGACGGCCGCCATGCTCAAAATTCGAACAGGAGAGAGATACTCCTTATCGAAAAGAAAGAAATACTGTGGCCACGGAACAAGCATGGGATCGGGCCTGTAGTCGACCCATACGATGGCAACGCCGGTGACGAATAAAACGACGCCGACAGGGCAAAGCTTGGCGATGACATTATGAAACGCTTCGGGGTTCTTCTGCTTCATCGTCATGACGAGGAAACCGAGAACGATGAGAAGCTGCCACGAGAGCGGGTTGAAAAACCACGCGCCCTCTGCAGGCCAACTCGGAAGCTTGAGCTGATAGGTCAGCGTTGCCGCATAAAGCGCGAAGGATGCCGCGAACGCCAGAACGAGCGACCAACGCGAAATGACGATAAACACGGTCGCGAGCAAAAGCAGCGCGACGTAGAGCGGCAAAATGTTGAAGTAGCCGATCTGATACGTGAGCAGCACGAGCCCGATCGACGATCGCACCGTATCGGAGAAGGCGGGACCTGCTCCGTGCCATTCCAAGAATAGCGGATCGGTGAACGCGATGGCGCTTGCGCCGAGCATGGCGATGGCAAGGGATATGGTCGCGATCTGAGCGCGCCAGATTTCGAATGTGCGTATCAGCAAGCGCATGACCACGCCGCCAAGCGGCTTCGGGCCTGCCTTACCATTGGCCACGAACGCCAACGAACATCCAGCCAGGAACACGAACAACTCGGCCGCATCCGAGATCGAATACTGGCGTAACGTGAGGAAAGAGTATTCGAGTCCCGGGATGTGATTGACGAAGATCATCACCAGTGCGACGCCGCGCCAAAAATCGATCGCATTGGAGGGTCGCATCTCGCGCTCTCGGAGTGTCAGTGAGGGAAGGGTGCGCTCGTGCGAGCAATTGCGTTTAAACCTACCTCGACACGCTAGACAAGCGGTTCATCTCCTCGTCCCGTCGGTAATCACCCTGGCGCATAAAAAGCCATCATATCGCATCTCGCGGCTGCACAATTTCCGCGCCGCAACCTTGATGGCCTAAGGGGTTCTCCCTACCTACGCGGTCTAAGAAACCGATTTGGAGACGGGAATGATCGACGCTTCGAAGCTTCTCGACATGGTCATGGGCGCTCAGTCGCAGAGCACGGGCTCCGTGCCTGTTACGCGTCCGGGCGCCGATGCGGCACCTAGCGCCGCTCAACCGGGCAATGATCTTCTCGAACAGGCGAAAGGCTTTTTGCAAAGCCGTGGAGGCACGTTCGCAGGCGGCGCCGCGGTCGGCACGATCGCGACGCTTCTGCTCGGCACGAAGGACGGCCGCGACATGGCGGGCGATGTCCTCAAGCTCGGCGCGGCCGCTGCCTTGGGCGGCTTGGCTTATAAAGCCTACTCCAACTACAAAGACGGTAAGCCGGTTCTCGGCACGCGCGCGCAGGAGTTTCTTAACGCCGCCCGCAATGGTGCCACGCTTCCGGGAGCGCCGCCTGCGAACGAACATGCGCTGCTGCTCTTGCGCGCCATGATCGCATCCGCGCTTTCCGACGGTCTGATCGATGCGACGGAGCGAGACCGGATCGTTGGCCGGCTTGCGGACCTCGGTGTTGGCTCAGAAGAGCGCCAGTTCCTCGATCGTGAGATCGGGTCTCCGTGGTCTCCGCAACAGTTCGCGGCTGCCGCTTCGACACCAGAAGTGCGGAGCGAGATCTATCTTGCTTCGGCAATCGCGATCGAGGCCGACACACCGGCTGAGCAAGCGTATCTGCGCTATCTCGCAGCGACGCTCGGGCTCGAGGAGCAACTCGTGGCGCATCTCGATGCGGCCGTTGCCTCGGCGAAGGCGCCAACTGTGACGTCCGTTCCGCCGACACGCGCGGCGGGAGCGTAAAGCCCTGACTTTATTTCTATGACGCACGATACGCCGGGTATCGAGAAACACCCGGCGTATCCTTTTGATCTCACGCTACGTCGTCTGCACCGATCTCGATCAGGTCGCTTCGGTCCGCGCCGGAAATGTAGATCTGGCGATCGGGCTTCTCGCGCGCGACGCGGGAGGCCAGCGCTCGCGCTTCACGCTGGTGTGCGGCGAGTTCAGCGTCTGTCCATTTGCTTCCTGTGGGCAGGGACGCATCATAAGACGCGTTGAAGGCTTCGACCCACGTGCGAAGATCCCCAACGAGCCGGGACGACAGGCCAAGCTCTTCTGGGGGAAAGTCGCCATACTTGTCGTCATCCAAGGCCCACAACGGATGGGCGAACAACTCGGCGTAGAGGTGGATGCGTGTCGAAAGTGCAGGGTCCGGTACGGGTAGATCTGCTGCGCCGGACATCAATGCCATTGGTTGATACGCCGGAGATCTCATTGTGCTCCAGAAAACATAGCCGATGTGTGCCGCAACGATGAGCGAGGCGAGAAGCACAATAGGCATACCGGCCTCGTCCCAGCTCTCGAGCTTTCCGGCTGCGTAAGCCCAGATCACGATGGCCGTTGCGACGAGATAGATGATGAACGCATTGATGGAACGGCGACGACCAAAAGCGTCTGGCGGCTCTTCCACGTCCAGATATCGCGGCGCCAGCCAAAAGAGATAGAGGGCCTGACCGAGCGAAGATGCCAGGAACAGCCAGCGTGAAACGTCGAGGAGGAACAGAAGTGCCAAGCCCCCCGCTAGAACGAGGGTTGCCGCAGTGAGCAGCCAGTAGCTCCGCGCGAGTTCGGTGCGGCTGACCGGTTCTGTATCTAGGGCCGCGATCGCCCTATCGACGAAAAGGGATGTCAGAGCCGCGCGCGTCGCGACGTGCCCCGCAAAGGCATAAAATGCGCCTATCGCGCACAAAAGTAATTGAGAACCGTCCATAAAAAATCCGTCGAGAACATGTCTTTTGGTGGCCTGCAGTAACCTGCCTGAGCCACGCCGCCTAACGACGGTTCAAAATCATGACATTTTTCCTGGTTTCGAAAAACCAGGAAAGCGACGGGCGCAGCTTTTATCTAGTTGGACATCGGACGCGCTTAAGCGGGCGACTGCATATAGAAGAAGGCGTACACGACTACCGCCGCGACGAGCGCGATCAAAAGAGAGCGGGTCAACACCCGATAATTCATTTTCTGCGGGGTTGCCTGACGCGATTCGGTCGGGTTTACGACTTTCCGTTCTTCCATTTTTTCCTCCTCGCTCCGTTCAAAATGGGAACGCGAGGATGCTCGGTTTGTTCCAGCGGATTGACCGCAATGAAGAGCCCAAAGATCGCCGTAGCTACTGAGAAGATTTCAAGAATCGCGGCAGCAAAACCCGCCGCGATTGAGGGGCTTTAAACTTCGCGCGTCGCAGCCGTTGAAACTTCACTTCCGCGGATAGCGTTCAAGGCGACAACTGCGCGGCTCAGGATCAGAAGGCCTACGAACGCCATTGCGTTCACGCGCAGGACGTATCCGACGATCTCCAGAGAAAACGCGTAATCGGATCCGCCGAGGGCGAAGGACGCCGCGTAGAGACCAACTTGGTAGAATATGAAAGATGCGGCGAATGCGGTCACGGTCGTCACCGCGGGAGCCTTTTCGGTAGCCGCAATTGCGCGCGCTGCAAAAAAGCCGGCGATCGCCGCAGCGCCGATGGCGAGGCCCCACGCGTATGTGTTGGCCGTGTGCGGGTAATCGAGAACCGCGAACCCGATGGCTTGATTGGCCATCCATGCCACGATGACAAGTGCAAGTCCGCTTTTACGGTCCATCTTCAACGCGGCAAGAGCCGCAATCGCGGCGAACGGAGCAGCACAAGCGTAGACATAGCTACCGCCGACGCAGAGCGCAGCAACTCCGGCAATCCAGACACTTGCAGCCATCGCGGAAGAGGTGTTGCCGTCTAAGCTTCGGTCGTTCGTCGTCATGTCGTTCTCCTGCTTGATCGGCTCGGCACTATGTCGGCTCATGGCCGCACGTCATTTGAAATAAAACGGCATGGCGAAGCGCAGTCCGGCGCCGGGCGGAGGCACCGGGAACGGCCCTGCCCCGCGCACGGCTGCAAGCACGCTGCGGTCGAGTGAGGGATCGCCCGACGAGCGCGAGACATTGGCGAACGCCAAGCCACCGGATCGCGAAACGCCGAATGCGACAACAACGGTGCCGCGCCTACCGCCTCCGGCTGGTTTGCGTGATGCGACTCGGGCGCGAACGATTGCGGCGTAGTTGATCGAAGACCCTGTGCTTGCAGAGACACGCCCCTTCGATGCTGCGGAGCCCTTGTTCGCCCGAGTTTGTTCAGCACCTTTTCGCTTTGGCTCGCTGGCCTTCTCCTGCTCGGCGGACGGCTCAGTTAGCTTTGCCGTCTTCTGCGGCCGCCTTTCCTGCTTTGTTTCACGAGGCGTCTCCTCGTTCGTCCGTTTGGCGGGCTTCTCGAAACCTACCGGCGCTTCGCTTTCGAGGGCGCCTTGTAGGGCTTCAATGCCTTGGGGCGTTTCTTTTGCGGGATCGGCCGGCACATCGCGTGCCGCGATTTCCTCTGCCGGGGTTTCGGGCCTCACCTCGCGCAAAGCGCTGGCGCTTGATGCGGCAGATTCGACTGTCTCGCCCGCGTTGGACTGTACGGACTCTGGCGACGCCTCAGCTTCGAGTGATTCGACGTTTGTTACCGTTTCAAGGATCTCCGTCCGCAGAAGCTCGACAGTGATGGCCTCTGTGGGACTCTCGATCGCGCCAGGTGTATCGCTGGCCCAATAAAGCGTGGCGGCCAAAACGCTTCCGTGCAGCGTCAGCGACACCAGAGCACTCGCTACGGTTGCCATTGCGCGTGAGCGCGCAGGCCTGGCCGCTTCCTCATCGACCTGTGGAAGAAGAAGCGCGCTCGCAATCGGCGTTGTGTTCTCTTCGTCCGAAATCTCGCTGCTCCGGATTCGAAATCGCCAAAGCAGGGCAGCCCGGGCACCTCATGATGCAGCATGAGGATACCCGAGCGTCCCTAACCCCTATGTCTCGCAACGCGCCAACGGCCCGTTGTGATTCTGTCTCGTTCGGACCGATGATTCACGCTCCAGGCTGATAGGGCCTGGAACGATCATGGTCTCGTTCGGACCGATGATTCACGCCCCAGGCTGATAGGGCCTGGAGCGATCATGGTCTCGTTCGGACCGATGATTCACGCTCCAGGCTGATAGCGCCTGGAACGATCATGGTCCGGTATCAATCGCTCGGCAGCGCCATGGTCAGGCCGCCGTAAACCGAGAGGCCCGCAGTGCCGTAGCCGAGAGTCGTCTGATAATCCTCGTCGAGCAGGTTTTCGCCGCGGACGTAAGCCTTCCAGCCCGGCGTGAACTCGTAGGCCGCCTTGGCGCTGAGCAGGAAGTAGTTGTCGAGATCCGTTCCGTTGCTCTCCATAACGTCCGCGACGTATTTTCCGGTGACGTTCAGCTCGACTTTATCCATCGGCTGGACATCTACGCTCATGACGAAATCGTGCTTCGGCACGCGTGGCAGACGGCCGCCGCTCGCCAGCTCGGTATCGACGTAGGTGTAACCGGTCCTGACCGACACGCGGTCCGTGATCACGGCAGCAGCCGACAGCTCGACGCCGTTACGCTGTGTGATGCCGGCGACGTTGGTGAGGCACAAAGCACCCGGGATGCCGCAAGCGAAGTTGTAAACAATGAGGTTGTCGGTATCGAGCTCGAAGTAGGTGGCGCCGAGCTTAATGCGACCATCCATGAAGCCCTGCTCAATGCCAACGTCCCAGCTCTTGCTTTCCTCGGGCTGTAGGTTCGGGTTGCCGTAATCCGGCGCGAAAGAATAGGAGCCGAACAGCTCGTCGAGGCTCGGCGCACGGAATCCCGTCGAGCGGCTCGCCCGCAGCTTCGTTTCCGTTCCCGGAATGAGATAAGCAGCCGTGAGGCGGTACGTGTCGAACTGTCCGAACGTGCTGTGGTCGTCGATGCGGCCGCCGCCCGTGAGCACCAGGCCGTCGATGGGCTCCATCATCAGCTGGGCGTACGTGCCGGTTACGTCGGCCGAGTTGCGACCGTTCGTATTGGCAGTTTCGGCTCCCGTCTCTTCCCAGTCGGCACCTGCGAGCAGCGTCAGGCGATCGTTGAACGTCACGACGCCTTTATATTCGCCTTTGACGCGATCGCCGTCGAAGAAGCCTGTCGATATGGGACCAGAGAAGTTGTCGCGCTGAATCTTCATGCCCTGCAGAGCGAACGTGTTCTGAAACGCACCGCCGAACAGCGAGAACTCTGTTCCGACGCGGCCTGCGTGCTGAACCGTGTCACCATAGTCCAGCGTGTCGCCTAGGGTGTACGTCGGAGGCGCAAATCCATCGTAATGGTTGGTTGCATCCATCGACCGCGCGGCAAAGAAAATCTTGGCCGACGGCGAGAGGTAGTAGTCGCCGCGTCCCGAGAACGTGATGTTGTCATAGCCATCGTCCTCGGTGCCAACGGCGGCCGCCGAGAAGCCGTCGGTATCGACGCCCTGCACCGTGAACGAGATATTAGAACCGTCTGTCGCGGCGTAACCTGCCGTCGCCGCGCCCGAGAAGGTGTTGTACTGTCCGCCTTCCGCGCCGCCTCTCATCGAGAAGCCCGGCTTCGTCGCCTGCTTTGTTTCGATCGTGATGACGCCCGCGACCGCATCGCCGCCGTAGAGCGTGCTCTGCGAACCCTTGAGCAACTCGATGCGCGAGACGTCGCCGACCAGCAGATGCTGAAAGGCTGTTTGCGTGGTGGTTGCGGACGGATCGCTTAGATCCATGCCGTCGACCAGCACCTTAACGTAAGAGCCGTTAGCGCCGCGCAGGCTGATCGAGCTCGTCGAGCCGGGCGGTCCGTTCTGCGTGAAGCTCACGCCGGGAAGCTGCTCGAGATAGTCCTTGAGGTAGGTGCGCGACTGCTTCTCGAGATCCTTCTCAGTCAACACCTCGACGGACGAGCCCACTTTGGCAGCGTCGGTCGGCGTGCGGTTCGCCGAGTAGATCGTGACGCCTTCGAGAACCGTCGTTCCCGCATCTTGCGCAAGCGCCGGCGTCATGCCGAGCGCAATGACGGCCGTCGTCGACAGGAGCAGCCTTCTCGCGAAAGACTTCGAGCGCGTCCCAATTATGTGTTGGTCAAAAATAAACAAAGGTCCCCCCGTCACGGAATGATGGACGGAAGCGCGGCAGGTTCGTTTTCAATCCCGCGCCCTGGAGAAGCGCCAGCTGCACGACATGCGTGACAGCTCGCAAGCTTCGTGGCCGCGAGGGCGAAATCATCATGTCAAAGGGTAGTGAAAACCCCGGGCCATGCCTGACGTTGCTCCCATTCGGTTGCACATCAGCCGCCACTACGGGTAACCGTTCCACCGAGCGCACCGCACGGGGGATGGGCGACTTGTGCCGGCAGGTCTCCTGGCTCGCGGCTCGAGCGTCTCTCTCCAGCCTTCCCGGCGCCCCGAGCGGGGCGTCAGTGGCGTAGTTGGAGAGGACTTGCCGCTTACAGTTGCGGGCGCAGCCACGGATTTAGCGCTTCGCGCGCCTCACCGTGTTCCCTCTTCGTCATCCATGCGCTCGCGCACATGGCAACACCGTCACGTGACCAAATCGCCACGACGGCATGGTTCCTGTCAATGCATATTTACAAACTGGTGATGTGGACCGGTCTTGCGCAGTCGGCTGCGGAACTCTTCTGCAACACGTGTCGGTCTGCCGCGCTGGTCGTGTATGGTCAGACGGCAATTTCCGCGACAGCGACGATGATCAAGGAGAACACGCATGTCCCGACCACCGCTTCCGCCCTTCACCGAGGCAACGGCGATCGAGAAGATCCGCCTCGCGGAGGACGGATGGAACAGCCGCGATGCGGCGAAGGTGGCACTCGCCTACACTGTCGATAGCGCCTGGCGCAATCGCGCGGAGTTCATCACCGGGCGCGATGAGATCGTCGCGTTTCTGACGCGCAAATGGAAACGCGAGCTCGACTATCGGCTGATCAAGGAACTTTGGACGTTCGCGGGCAATCGCATCGCGGTGCGCTTCGCCTACGAGTTTCGCGACGACAGCGGCAGCTGGTTCCGCGCCTACGGCAACGAGAACTGGGAGTTTGACGCGGACGGTCTCATGCGCCGGCGCATCGCGTCGATCAACGAGCATCCGATCGCGGAGGCGGATCGCAAGTTTCACTGGCCGCTCGGCCGGCGACCCGACGATCATCCGGGGTTGGGGGAGTGCGGGTTTTGATTTGTGGGAGGCACATGCCGAGCGGCGCTTCCCCTCACCCGCAACCTACTACTTCGAACTTTCACGACGCGGGCATCCAGTCGAAGTGCCATCACGCGTTTTGATGTCCAGAAAGTGCGCTAAGCGACTTTTCGCAAATCCATGAGGTAGGTTGACGAGAAGGGCAATATGCAGGCGCTCGAGTCTTTGAGCGTTTCTATCTTCATCGCAAGGCCGGAATGGACCTCCGGATGCGAATTCTTGATCTGCATAGGAAGCCCGTGAAAATGAACCGGATAGATGCAACGAGGTTCGAAACCATGCTTTTTAGCACGGAATGCAAAATCGCTCGGTGCGTATTGATATCTCACCGAGACGCCAATGCCTGTTGACGGATGTTGGATCGGCTGCGGCTGGGCCTTCTGGAACCGAGTGATGGCAGAGAGAACTTCCGCTGCGTTCGATGCTCGAGATACCGCTACAGCTTCCTCAATCAAAGCATCCAGAACACCAAGGTCGCGCTCCATCAAAGTGTAGTCGTTGAAAGAGCTGATGTTAAAAAGGCGATTCCGAGATCCGACTGCCAATGAACCGCCATTCCGAAGCAGCCTATTGGCAAGAGCAAAAAATTTCTCCATCTCGTCCGGCGAGACGTACTCCACGAACCCTTGAGCGCTTATCACATCGCAAGACTCTGCAGGCGCATCGAAGTCGAATATTGATCCGCACACAAATGATGGATTTGAACGGTCTCCCCGATTTAACTCGCAGGTCTTGATCATCTCCGCAGCGAAGTCGATTCCAATAGCGTCCACACCTCGGTCGGCGACTTCGATCGCCAGTTGCCCTGTTCCGCACCCAACATCGAGAAAGCGACCTACGCCGTCTGTGTTCGAAATGACGGAGTGTACTGCTCGATGCCTCATCTCGATCAGAGGATATTCGTCTGGACGTCCAATAGCTTTCGCTTGCCACTCATTCGCTACTGAATCAAAATATGTCTTGGCTTGGCGCTGCTGTTCCATTGGTGTCCTGCTTGGGCGACGGACGTTGACTATTGTCATAGTTATTGCAAGTTTCAAGGCATGAGCTCAAAGCCGCACTCTATAATGTTCCATCATTTCCACGATGGTCGACGATTCGTTGCGGCTGAGGGGTCGCTAAGTGTCAACGATCTCGAGAGAGTTCTAGCGTTCTACGAGGGGCGAATACTGTGTGCCGAAGAGTGGTGTCGACGAGCCGACGCCGACGCACTGCGCCCCGGAGATGTGTGCCTCTCTTTTGATGACGCGCTTCGATGCCAAATGGAGTTAGCGCTCCCGGTTTTGGAACGTCGAGGTTTAACTGCTCTCTGGTTCGTTTACTCGACCGCGCTCCACGGAGGTGTTGAAAACTTTGAGACCTTCCGTCATTTCAGGGTCAACGCATTCAATTCGTTTGATGAGTTTTTCTACTGCTTCAAAGAGGCGGCAGAGGCAAGTTTCCGTGAGGTGTCGGATCGTCTTCGTGACTTCGATCCAAAGACCTACTTGGTTCAATGGCCTTTCTACTCCGACAACGAACGAACATATCGCTTCCTCCGAGACAAGGTGCTCGGCGAAGCAAGAATGAGCACAGTATGCGCACGCGATCGCTAAGACTGATTACCGTCGCCAACATGACGATCTCTGGATGACTGAAGACGACGTGAGGAGGTTAGTCGCAGCCGGTCACGTTGTCGGCGTGCATTCATATTCGCATCCAACTTCAATGGCGACGCTTCCCGTAGATAAGCAGCGTGACGAGTATGAGCGGAACATCGCGCATTTGACCGAGATCACGGGCCACCGGCCGACTTCGGTTGCTCACCCCGCGAACTCCTACACCAGTGACACCCTCAGCATTCTCCGTGGGCTCGGAATCAGACAGGCTTATTGCACGTTGGTGGATGACGGCTGCGATGACAATCTGCAGATGCCGAGAGTGGACGCAGGCATACTCGCAAGAGAACTGCGATAACGAAACTCTTTGATCTGGGGGGAAGGCGGACCTGGAGCTAAGTCCGCGAAAAAGATTTGGTCGGAGCGAGAGGATTTGAACCTCCGACCCCCAGTCCCCCAGACTTGTTTAGATGAGATCGCCTGAGACTAGATGGTATCATCTTATACTACCATCTTATTGATATTACTTTTGTTTTATCAACACTCTCGTCTCATCCGTGCTCTCAAATCTCCTTGAAGGCCTGACTTTTTGGACCAAATATGGGCCAAATTTCTTGGTCGGGGGGATAAATGGGCAACCGGCAACTTACTCCGAATGCGAAGACCATTCAGAATGCCGTGAAGCAAGGAGCCTTCAGTAGGACGGGAATTGAGTATCGGATTGAAGGTGCCCGAGGACTAGTTCTCCTCGTCATGCCGAGCAGGCGCGTGACTTGGTATTTCCACTACGATGCCGAAGTTGGAAAGAAGCGGCACCGCCGGAAACTAAAACTTGGTCGATTAGATGCGATGCCCCTCTCCGGGGCCTTAGCTGAGGCGCAGAGACTCCGCGTCCAAACGAGCGCAGGCTGTGATCCGGTGTCTGAGAAGACGATCCGTCGGAATGCCCTGAGCTTTGCCGAGCTGGCAAATAGGCGAGTGGAGAGTGGGGATCTTCGCCCGAGCACCAAGCAAGAATACCGTTTGGTCCTAGCGAAGGATGTTCTCCCCGTACCGGGCAGCATCCCTGCGGGTGAAATCACGCGTGAGGATGTTGTTCGAGTAATCGAGATCGAGGATCTGTTCAAAGGGATCGGTCGGCTCCTCGGAGAGAAGATGCCCAGCATCGTCCGTGATTTGCTGCTCGAGAGCGTCGGTGGTTATGTGTACGATCTCGGCTCCGCCAACATGGATGCTACCGGTGTCCAATCCATCCGAACTCAGTCCGACGAATTTCGTAATTGGCAGACAGGTCTGGATGTGAGCGTTGCACGCCGTCGTCATAGATACCGACGTGCACGCCGATGCCTGTAAACTCCTCCCATATCTTCTCAATGTCACCGAGCCAATCTAGGTGCTATTGGTCGTCTGTGTAGTTGCCGTCAGGGACGGTCGCAAAGATGCTGTTTCCATCCACGGGCAGGGGGCTCGGCTGCGGCGTGATATCGGGGATCGCTGGTGTCGCGACTGAAATTGCCCATATGTCGTTCAGCGCGAATGCGCTGTTAGGCACTGCGACCGTCATACGGAGTCATCCCCAGGAACATTTCGTTGTTTATCCAGGCGTTCCCAGCGAACTGGAGGGAACTTCCCTAGGGCGGCATTTTTATCCGCCTTCAATAGGATTTCTAAGGAGTGAAGAGGTGTCCACGCAATTGAGCGCTTTTCCCGATGGGGAGGGAGTGCAGGGATTTATTTCTGAATTGATATGGAACTAATGTTCATTTTTGTTGGGCAATGACGGATCACTTCCGAGCGAGTGAGTGGCGATCGGAGAACGGCATAGTCATTCAGATCGAGACAGGACCGGTACGCCTCCGATAACGGATATCGGCAGTGACTATCTCCCAGCGGCTGGTGTCTGAAGCGGAGCGCCGTTGTTCGGGATGCGCGTGCTCATGATTGGCGTGACCGCGCCGTTCACATGATAGTTGTGACAGAGAAGGCAGTCTTGGCGGGCCTTTCCGCTCGTATGACAGCTTTGGCAGAGATCCTTTTTCGTCGGATTGAAATTGGATGCGAAGCTCTGCGGATTGCCCTGCTCGAAGCTCTTCAAATAGGTGCTGTCTTTTGCGAGCTCGTGGCAGGTCAAACATCCACGCGTCTCCAGGATGCCGAAGTGGGGCTCGTGCACGAAGCGCGTGAAACTTCCCAGCTTGTTCTGGGCGGAAACGGGAGAAAAGTTGACGACGCGCCGCTTACCTTGAAGGTCGTCGACGCTATGACATTTGGTGCATGATCCCTGCGCATCCTTGCCCGTGAGAGCATCGAAGACGCCGGCTGCCGCCGAGTTCTTGTCGCCCTTCGGTCCTTGAGGACCGGTTAGAAAGAGCCAGGAGTAAAGGAATTTGTCTTTGTGGCCGGCAGGGCGATAAAAGATCGTGTAGTCCTGCCTGTACCAGCCGCCGTACTCCGCCCAGGCTTCAGGATCCACGTTGCTTTCGATGGAAATGACGGGCGCGGCTGTTTGCTCCGCGCGGCTTGGTGGCGTTTGCTTAGTGCTGTTCCCGCCTGCCGACGCCCCATCGCCGCTTGGTGCCGCTTTGCCGGATGCGTTGTCATGATCTTTCATCGCGCGGAGTTCGTCCTCCGTCGGATTGAGGAGATCGTCGGATTGAGCGCCTGTGTTGGTCGCAAGCTTCAGGCCGTCGGCTTGGCTTTCGCCGCTGTTTCCACCCAGCCCCTTCAAGCCGGCTCGCATTGGTGCTGCCAAAGCATCGGTGGATGATGCGCCCTTTCCGACATCCGGCTTTACGTTGGTACCGGCGGTGCTCTCGCCTGGAGGCGTAGCATCCTTGTAGACCATGCACTGACCGAACAGCTGCACGAGACACGGCGGCGGATCGCGCTTCTTAGGTTTCGGCGCATCTTCGGTCGGGTTTGAAGCGGCGGATTTTGCGTCTGGCGCCGGCGGATCGGCTGCATCCTGCTCTGCCGCATCTGGCTTTGGATCCTCCAGGCTATTGCTGCCTCCTGCCGGCTGCGCATTCTTGACGTTGACGCCATTGGCGATCTCGCTGCCTAGGCCCGGGAGCCACTCTTTCTGCGCGCTGGCGATGACGTCGCGCGGAATGTTGGCTGTGAGGTCCGCGACGAGGCTCGCGCTCAGCTTCGCGCCGCTCGCAATGTTGAGGTTGCCGAGAACGTCCGACGCTTTTCCCGCGATCAAAGCGTGGAACAATCGCTTCACCTCAAGTCCGAGCTTCGCAACCGCCTTGAGCTGATCGTCGCTCGCGCTCGCCAAGTCCTGAAGGTTCAGGCCATCGACTGCTTTGAGCAGCTCGCGGCCCTCTTTGCTCCGGCCAATCATGATTTTCATAAAAGGTGTGAGCTCGGCATCCGAAGCGTCAGGCCATTCGCCGATCGCAGCCTGCTTTCGGCGCAAGGTCTGCAGATCGAGGCCGGGCAACGACAGGAAGGCAATCCCTTTGGGACCTGTCGCCCGCTCCTTGCCGACGATTTGATCGAGGTGACAGCCGGCGCACGTCTGCTCGAACGGGGCGACAGCCATAACGAGCTTGTTGTTGTTGCTGTTGTGGCAGGTCGAGCAGGTTTCCGGAATGCGCTTGGCCGGATCCTTTTTTGCCAGCTCCGGATAGTGCTTCCCGAAATGTCCGGCGTGGTCGTAGATCAGGCGAGTGCGCCGCACGAAGGGATACGCATCAAAATTCGGATGATTGCCGTCGAAGCTGTCGAACTTCACCACGTGACAGGATCGGCATTGCTCGTTTGAGATCTTAGCCAAATTGAAATTCGTGCCTTTGTGCTCCTGGTGGCAGGTCGCGCAGGGAAGGCCTCCTTCGGCGATCTCGTGTGCGGGGAGCGCGGCATTCTCTGCGCGGGCAGCGAGTGGCACCGGCGTGCTGGAGGCGATCTTGCTGAGCCGCTCGGTGCTTTGCTTCAGCACATCCTTCGATGCGCCGTGCGCGTTGAACGCGGTGTCGGTCATTTTATGACAGGTGAGGCAGGCTTTGCTGTCAGCACGGTGATCGCCGGCTACGAGGCCGTGCAGCCAGGAGAGCTTGCCATCGCCGCTTTTCGTGTGACATGCGCTGCAATTCTCGATTGCGCCATGTGCGCTCGCCAACGGCCCTGGCATGAGGAATTGCGAGCCCTTCGACAGCATCAAGCCCGCGCCGAGAGCGATGGCAGCCACAAGCGCAAATGAGATGGCGACGCGGTCACGCCGTACGCTGAAAGCCTTTTTCACCTCGGCTTGCGGCTCACGCAGCGATGTCGTCCTTCGTCGCATCACCACGTCCCCGACGAAAAGGCATAGACGACGATAATGTGCACGACGACCAGGACAGCCAGCGCATATGTCACGGGCACGTGCACCATTTGCCAACCACGGGTGAGGCCGAGGTAGACTCTTGCAAAGTCGAGGCGATCCTTCTCCGTCACAAGGGTTTTGATCGTAACGAGCCTGTCCCGCCCCTGTTGGTCGACATATCGGGACAGCTTATCGATCTCGTCCGTGAGAAGCTTCAGCGGACGCCGAGATCCCACAAGATGGGCAGACAAATTTCGCGGCGCGCTGAAGAAATCATACAGATGGCTCTTGTAGAGGTCTGCGATCCAGGCGTCATGCGGAAGACCCGGAAGGGATATCTGCACGGCGAAGTCGTCCGTCTCTGTCGCGGCAGCGCGAACTTTCTCCGCCAGTTCCTCACGGAGCGCAGGAATGCTGTCATAGCTTACGCCCTCCGATATCCGGCCTTTGGCGTTGAGCGACCAAGAGAGATAGGTGCCGAAAATTCCGCTCATCATCACGAGAGCGAACCCAGCCCACAACGCCCACTCGAACGCGGTATCCGGCAACGAGAAATCCGAATGCGCGAGAAAGGCGGCGATCAGAAGATAACCGACGAAGATGTGCAGCTTTCGCCAGCGCATGGCTGACTTGGGAGACGGACGCAAGAGCTTCAGACCGATGTGAAAGAAGAGCTGCAGCACCATGCCGCCGGTCAGCACCCAGCCATCGAGGTAACGCGGGTCTCGCAGTCCGTTCGCGTAGATGTGGACGAGCCAAAGAAAACCCGCGGAAAGAGCCGCAATCAGCACATAGAGAGTGATCTGTCTCAAGGGATAGCGCGCAGGGCGCCACGCGCTAGTCTCAAGTGTCACGACCGCTTCTCCCATAGGTCGATCTCAACAATCTCTCCGCGATGACGCGACGTAGGGTCGTCGCATCGCGGCAGTTCAACTGGGCGGCTTTCGTGCAGAGCCCTTGAATTTGTCCGGGCCGGGGATGAGCCTATCGAGACCGGCCATCGTGCTGCCGTCGTAGGTTTCGGTAATGGTGATCAGCAATTTGGAGACGCCATCGGCGGCGGCTGTCAAAGACGCCTCGTTATTGAGCGTCAATCCTGCCGAATGGCCAAGCTCGACCAACTTGGCGATCTCAGGAACGGACGGCGCGGCTTTCGCGGCGGCGTCGAGTTTCGTCCGGGCTGCATCTGCGCGCTTCGCCATCTCGAAGGCGTAGACCTTTCTTGCGGTGGCCTTTCCGACCGCACGCAAGGCCATCTCCAGATCGACGCCGAGTCCGACGAGATAGAGCATGCGCGCACGCGGCGCGCTGGCCTCCTTGTTCTCACGACCCTTGGAATACCAGGTGTTGTGGCGAACTTCGCCTTGCGACCAAGACACCAACTCGAACGCGCTGCCGGCGCGATGCCCGCCTTTGTTGACGAGTTCTTCTTTCGGCACGATGTGGCAGCCATAGCAATTCTTGGCCAAGAGGTAGAGTGAGCGCGGCCTGATCATGCCTTTGGAGTCGGCGAGTTTCCAGCGTGCCTTCTCCTCGGCCTGGCTCTCGAACAGGATCGTCTTTCCGCTGAACCCGCTGTGCACCTTGATCCAGTCCTGCCCGGCGCTGTGGCAGGATTCGCAGGATATGCCGGCGATTGGCTGCGCCTTGTTGTCTTTCTCCTGCAATGTGAAGTGGCACCCTATGCAAAGGGTCTCCTGCCGAATGCGGCGCACTCCCAGTTTTGCGGCAATCTCATCCGCTTTGGCGCTGCGCGGCATCTCGCGGTACGTTTTGAAGTGATGCGTGCCCTTCCAAGCCTCGGCTTCTTCCTTGTGGCACTCGGCGCAGGCATTGGGGCCAACGATCTTCTCCGCATCCGATGCGAACGCGCCGCTTGCAGCTAGAAAGACGCTGAGCAGTGAGATCCGAAGAGGCGGATGTCGCGCGCGTTCGATGGAGGAGCGGACGCGCATTGCAAACTCTACGAGCATTCTACAAGCCCGGTTCGGTCATTTCTCTCGCGCGGGATCGATCATATGGAATGCGATTTTCGGATTTGGTGTCGGATGCCGCGAACCACCCCTTCGCGCGAGCACGGACGCGCCCACCGAGTGTGTCATCCGTCGTCTTAAGGAAAGGATCGGCGTAGCAGGTCGCGCCAACGAACGCCGCAGCCGTTCTGATCGCCTCGACCATCCCAGGCGCGCCGCACGCGTAGAGCACGTCCGTCGGCAAAAGGCGCGGCAGATAGTCAGTCGGACGACCCGTGTAGACTCCATCAATCGCGATCTGCGGATCGCTGCAGACTGGCACGACGCGCACATTGGGAAAGCGCGCCAGACTCGCGAGCGCCGGGCCCATGTAAAGGGCGTCCACGCTGCGGCCGCCTGCAATGACCATGATCCTGCGGTCTGCATTTTCCCGAAGCGCGGCGGCCGCAATCGACCAGATCGGCGCAAAGCCCGTGTTGGTGCCAACAAGAACGAGCCGTCCGCCGTGATGGGGCCGGAAGTGCGCCGAACCGAACGGCCCGCTGAGGGTCACACGATGGCCGGCATTGATCCGCTTGCCCAGCGACGGCGTCACGCATCCACCCTTCATGCGCCTGACGTGAAACCAGATGGAACCGCATCTCGGATCGCTGCGCAGCGGATGGGTGACGCTAAACGGACGGCTCGGGTATCCCTTGAAACGAACCTGCGCATATTGGCCGGCATGATGAGGCAACGCGCGCTCGGTCCTGATGCCGATCTCGATGACCTCGCGCGTGAGAGGACGCAACGATGTCAGCACACCTTCGACGGTGCGCACGTCGGAATGCTGGCGCTTCTCGAGCACCGCTCCGGTGACGATCCTGCATTGGCACGCGTGGACGATGCCCGGCTCGGCTCCTTTGCCGCCGCGCACGTCTCCCGAAACCAGCCGGACACAGCAGGTGCCGCAATGTCCGGCTCGGCAGTCATGAGGAAGAGTGACTCCGGCGCCGAGCGCCGCATCCAGAAGAAGCTCGCCTTCACGCGCGAGAAAGCTCACTCCGTCGATGGTGACCTCGTGCTGGCTCGGCATCTTGGCTCCTGTGACGCATGACTGTTTCAATCGATTGCAGCCCGGCCCCGCCCGGTCGCTTGTACGCTCTTATGAGATCTCTGATCGCGGTCGAATTAAATGCTGTCCCGTTTTTCATGTGCTTAGAAAAAACACGCATCATGGTCTGACGATGGCATTTCAATGTTTCGATAGGAGCGGACGCAAAAAGACATGGACCTTGCTGGTCGCGCCTTTATTCCATCGGGAGACAAAATTTTTTATGCGCTGACCAGGCCTATTTTGAGCGGTCGAAAGGTCGATTTTGCGATGAAAATCTAGCGCTCGGCGTCAATCAATGGATGGCAATATAATCTCGCACTTTCCGTGCATTGCTAATCATTGAATCTATACGATCGGACAATCGGAACACTTTCAACATTCATGACTGATGGTTTTGTTGCACTTCTCGGCCTTATCGACGCCAACTTTCCCGCTTTTCTTTTACTGGTGCGCAGCGGTGGTCGGGAACCGCTTTCATTCAAAGAAGCCGTGGGGATGTCGCCCCGAGTTTGGGGCGAGAGCGTTTGGCCAAAGGGCCTAGCGGCGGAGGGGTTATGCGTACCGCGTTGAAACGGCTATCAAGTCTCTCACTCTGTGGGTGCGCTGTCATAGGCGGGGCGTTCTTGAACGTCTTGCCTTTCGGTTGCACGGCGTGGGCCGGCTCCAAAACGAGCGCATGGAGCACGACCGTGCAACCCTCGAAAGTCGGTGCTTATGACGGCCAGAAGGAAGGTGCTGTTCCGAAAGCCGATTCAGGGAATGCAGTTGCGAAAAGCAAAGACGATCCGCATGCCGCGATCGACGAAGAGACGCTCTCGCAATATCCCACGGCTGCTCAATGCGGCGGGTGTCACAAGCAGATCTATAACGAGTGGTCTTCCTCGCAGCACGCTTACGCGTCGATCTCGCCGATGTTTCACAAGTTCGAGCAGAGATTTCAGGAGCTAACGCAAGGAACCGTCGGCACGTTCTGTGTTCGCTGCCATCAGCAGGTCGGAACGCAGCTCGGGGAATCGCGCGAGACGCCCCTTTGGGCACGCGCTCCGGTGTCACGCGAGGGCGTCACCTGCATCACGTGTCACCGCGTCAAGGAGCAGTACGGCAAGGTCAACGGCGAGCGACGTGTCGAACCGGGCAAGATCTACGAGCCCGTTTACGGCAGCGGCAAGAATAGCGTGATCAAAGACGTCATCGCCAACAAGGACACATTCTCCGTCAAAACCGGCAAGGACGGACAAGGTACCGATATCCACGAGGGCATGGTCACCAACGACCAGATCACCAAGTCGGAGTTCTGCGTCAGTTGCCACCAGGTGGCAGTCAATCTTGGGATCAAGCTCGAGATCGTCTGGGATCAATATCGCGACAGCCCTGCGCGTAAGGCCGGCGTGACCTGCCAGGACTGCCACATGGGCAAGGTGCCTGGAAAGCCGGAAGGCTACGCGACTGCGCCATCGGCGATCGTCTCGGGCAAGGAGGTCAACCCCGGCCGCAAACATGCCAATCACCGCTTCATCGGTCCGGGCTACTCCATCGCGCATCCGGGCATCTTCCCGCACAACGTCAAAGCGCAGGCGTACAGCATCAAGGACTGGCTGACTTTCGACTGGCGCGCGGGCTGGGGCAAGACGGAGTTCGAAGACGATATTGCAAGCCGCAAGATCAAGGTCGACTTCCCGAAGGCTTGGTCCAAAGCGGAGGACCGCGAGGAAGCGCGGCAGATCATAGAAGAGAACATCGCGAAGCTGGACGAGCGCGACAAGCTCAGAAAGCAAGTGATGGAGAACTCGAGCCAAATTGACGGCCCCTTCGTCGAAGGTAATCCGAAGGTCGGTAGGGATCTGACGTTCTCCTACAAAATCAAGAACGCAAACACCGGGCACAACCTGCCGTCAGGCTCGCTCGGCGCGCAGCCGCAGCTCTGGGTCAACGTCGCTCTCGTCGATCCCGACGGCATCAACGTTTGGGAGTCCGGCTATGTCGACAGCAACGGAGACATTGCTGACTTGCACAGCCTCGACGTCGCGGCCGGCCGCATCAAGACGGACCAGCAGCTCGTGCATTTCCAAACCAAGTTCCTGACGACCAACGTCAAAGGCACGGAACGGGAGATGTACCTGCCAGTGAACTTTGACGTGGATCCGCTGCCGCACCTGCGTCCACCCGGTGTACCCACGACCGTTCTCAATCACCCGCCGCTCGTGCGCATGGAGAACCGTTCGCTCGCGCCGTTGGGCGAGAAGTTGGCCACCTACAAGGTTCCGGGATTGCTGATCGTGAAGCCAGGCAAGTACCGCCTCGCATTCCGGATGCGCAGCCGTGCCGAGCCGATCTACTTCATGCGCTTCGTCCGTTCGACGAAAGAGATGGAGCAGAGCATGAACGAGCGGATCATGAATTTCCACGCCTTCACGGAGGAGATCGATGTGAAGGGCTAGCGCCTCGCGAGAAGCCCTCTTCGCATTGGTCCAAGCCTCGGTGTGGAGTTCCCCATGATTTGTAATGCGTATCGTTCGACGACAAAAAACATCACTGCAATCGCGTCGGTCGCGAGCGGCTGGCTGGTGGCGTTCGCCTTGGCAGGTCCGGCGGCGAGCGAAGACATTTCGGCGGACAGCGCCGGGTGGCTGACGGAGGTTTCGCCTGCCGCCCCCCTGCTCGGATCGGCGTGGGGTAAAGCCGATGTGCAGTTCGCCCGGCCGCAGTACGTGGGGGCCAACTCAGAAGACGACAAGGCGGATGAGGCGAATGCTCCAGTGGACGGCAAGGCTGTTGCCGACAACAAGCACGCCCACAAGGACGACACAAAACACCTTTTCCAGCCGGATCCGCAGTATGGAAAGGACTACAACGCGCAGGAACAGAAAGACATCTATGGCGCAAAAACTGAAGTAGAGCCTCCGCGGCCACTGCTCGAGATCGGGCGTCAACAGTACACCTCCGGCATCTATGACCAGAGCAGCACTTTCCTGGGCGAAAAGAACCCGCTGCTTCCTGGTCTCTCCGTTTACGGCGACTGGCGAACCGCCGTGGCCTACAACAACAATAACGGCAAGGACATTGCGCAGATCGCGACGCGGCTGAACCTCGACGTGGACTTCAAGTTCACCGGGACGGAACGCCTGCACGCCTTCTTCACTCCGCTTCAGGACGGCGCGACGAAATTCACGCGTTTCGAGTTCGGCGGCGGAGACGGCAACAACAGATTCAACGACGAACTGAACTTCGATCCGCAGACCCTGTTTTTCGAAGGTGATCTCGGATCCATCTATTCCGGATTTTCGGGGCAAGACTCCAGCTTCGATCTGCCGTTCACCGTCGGTCTCTTCCCGCTGTTCCTCCAGAACGGGATCTGGGCTAACGACGCCATCCTTGGCGGCGCCTTCACGCTGCCTGCGAAGAACTCGGCGGCGTTGGGGCTCGCCAACTTCGACATCACGTTCTTCGCCGCGTTCGACAATGTCGACAACGCCGGCATCGTCGGTCCTGGCAAGAACGACGACGCCAATCTGTTCGGCGCAACAGCCTTCGTCGACGCGTTCAACGGCTACATCGAAGCAGGTTACGCCGTGATCGACGGCCGCAACGATGAGGAGGGCCTTCTTACTCACTTCCTGACCGCCGCCTACACCCGCCGATACTACAACACTGTCTCGAACTCGACCCGCGTGTTCGCAAACTTCGGAGACAATCCGAACGGCGACAGCGATGGCGTCGCCATCATTTCGGAGAACAGCCTGATCACGGGATTGCCGAGCACATTGTTGCCCTATGCCAACTTCTTCGTCGGCGCGGGCAATCCGCAACCGCTCGTGGACGGCAATGGCGCGGGCATTCTGAAGAATGTGGGCATCAACTTCGAGACCGACGCGCTCACGGGCTATCCGAAGCTGGACGACACCGCATCTGACGCGTGGGGCGGAGCGATCGGTCTGCAGTACCTCTTCGACCTGGATCAGCAGCTCGTGTTCGAAGTGGCCATGGTGCAGCCGTTCGATAAAGACGGCATCGGGGCACAGGATTCCCAATACGCCTTAGGCATTCGCTATCAGGTTCCGCTCGACCGGGCTTGGCTCTTCAGAGCCGACGCGACCTATCAAATTCTCGAGAGCGAGGAAGACAACTTCGGCTTGCGAGCCGAATTCCGCAGGAAGTTCTGAGGTGAAACATGCGACGTGATCTTTTGCGCCGAGGAGACTCAACGGCATCCATCCTGGCAGCCTGCGCTACGGCTTTTGCAGTCGTCGCGCTGCCGATCTTCGACACGGCAACGGCCGGAAAGCGTCCGAATAAGGCGCGCTATCAAGAGCGCAGCTACGTTCTGGAAGGCCGGCATCGCGGCTATCGGCGGTCGGGCAGTCAACGCATCTATCTGCCCGTCGGCCCCGCCTACGTCTACTACGACTATCCTTACTACTACAGCCGCGGCCACTACCCGACCCACATCGGTGGCTACGTGTACTACATCCCCGAACGTTCCGCTCGATGCACCAATCGCAAGTGCGCCGCCAACCGCCGTGCATCACTTTCCGCTCGTTAGATGGAGGACTGCAGATGTCGTGGACGCTCCTGGGCTCGGTTTTGATCGCTTCAGCCGTCTCTATATCGGTACTTCTCATTGCGGGGCTGCTAACGCGTAGCCCACAAGGCACGCGCTTCAAACTGGACGCTTGGCTTCGTCGCTCAAACGCAAGCGCCGACAAAAGCCGCCGAGGCGACGTGTTGCTCGCGACGAGTGCCGCATTTTTTGTTGTCGCGGCTGCTGGCGCTGCGGTGCCTTACATCGCCGCGCAGAAGCCCATCGAGGCAATCGAAACGGATGAGCAAATCCTCACGCAGCTCGCCGACTACGCACAATCGATCCAACCGGCAAAGTCCACACCAACAGCGTCGGCGAGCCAGATGATGCCCGAAGTCGATATCATGATCGAGCGGCTCGCGGCGCGGCTCGCGAGCGCGCCGGACGATGTTAAAGGCTGGCGGATGCTTGGCTGGTCCTACCTGAACACGGGCCATTATCAAGAGGCTGTCGCCGCCTACGCCAAAGCTGTCGAACTCGATCCGAATTCCGCGGAAATCAAACGTGCTTACGAAGATGCCAAGGCGAAAGCAGCCGATGGCGGTGGCTTGGAGCAGGTCGCAGCCGCCGAAAACGGATCGGTTCCACTCGGCGACAGCGAGTCGTCCTCTAAGGCAACGGACGGATCCGACAAATCAGCCGTTCGTGAGAATGACGCATCCATTCGCGCAATGGTGGACGGCCTGGCAGATCGTCTCGAGACGTCGCCCCGAGATGTCGATGGGTGGATTTCTCTCGTTCGCTCTCGCGTCGTGCTTGGAGAAACGGATGCTGCCGCGGCAGCCTCCACCAAAGCGCTGGACGTCTTCAAAGACGACGCGCAGGCGTCCGCAGCCATCACGGCAGCGGCGACCGAGCTTGGCTTGCCCGTCAGCAATTGACATCCCGGAAGCGCAACAAGGAGGAAAGAATGGACGTACCAAGCGTGCTCCGGCAACGCCTCGAGATGCTTCATAGTGAGGGTCGCTATCGCGTCTTCGCAGATCTGAGGCGCCACCGCGGCGCATTTCCCGAGGCCGACCACGTTTGTGCGACGGGCATGAGGCCGATCGTCGTGTGGTGCTCGAACGACTATCTCGGCATGGGCCAGCATCCGAAAGTGATTGCGGCGATGCACGAGGCGATTGACTGCGTCGGAGCAGGTTCGGGGGGAACCCGCAATATCTCGGGCAACACGCACTATCACGTCGAGCTCGAAGCGGAGATCGCGGATCTGCACGGAAAGGAACAGGCGCTGCTCTTCACGTCGGCCTATGTCGCGAACGACGCGACGCTATCGACGCTCGTCAAGCTGCTGCCCGGTTGCGTCATCTTCTCAGACGAGAAGAATCACGCGTCGATGATCGAGGGAATTCGTCACGGCGGCGGCGAGAAGTGCATCTTCCGTCACAACGATCTCGGCGATCTCGAAAGCAAACTCAAACGCTATCCGAAGGGCACGCCGAAGATTATCGCCTTCGAAAGCGTGTATTCGATGGATGGGCACATCGCACCCATTGGAGATATCTGCGATCTCGCCGAGAAATACGGCGCGCTGACATACCTCGACGAGGTGCACGCTGTCGGTCTTTACGGCCCGCGCGGCGGCGGCATCGCCGAGCGCGACGGCGTCATGCACCGGGTTGACATCATCAACGGCACACTCGCCAAAGGCTTCGGCGTCATGGGCGGCTACATCGCGGCGTCCCGCGACCTGTGCGATGCCATCCGATCGTTTGCACCGGGTTTCATCTTCACGACCTCGCTTGCGCCCGCGTTAGCGGCCGGCGCGCTCGCCAGCATCCGCCATCTCAAGATCAGCTCTCTGGAGCGTGCACGCCACCAGGAGCGTGTCCGTGCGCTCAAGACACGCCTCATGGCTGCGGGGCTGCCGGTATTCCAAAACCGGAGCCACATAGTGCCGGTGCTGATTTGCGATCCCGTCCACTGCAAAGAGATGACGGATCGGCTGCTCGAAAAACACGGCATCTACGTGCAGCCGATCAACTACCCGACCGTACCCAGGGGCACGGAGCGGATGCGTTTCACGCCGTCTCCGATGCACTCGGACGAACAGATGGAGCGTTTGGTCCGCGCACTTAGCGAGCTTTGGGCGGCTTGCCCGGTTCCAAACGGAAGACACATCAGGATGGCCGCCGAATAGAGCTTTGATGCGCCGATGGCATGCAGATCGCTCCGGCGGAGCGTAAACAATCGACGCGCCATGGCGGAGTTTAGCGGCGAAGTGAAGCTGCGAGCGACGGTAGGCGACCGTCAACAACAATGGATTGGCGGAGAGGGAGGGACTAAGTTCGAACTCCAGTCATAGCCCGGAGGGCTCGGGAGCGTCTTGGCGAAGCCAAGCTCTGCTTGGACGCGACTCGGCGCGAGCGCCGCCCCTGCGGAGCGCCGAGAGGCGCGTGAGCCACCTCCTCGCCATTGAAAGAGCATATGGCACAGTTAGTCGTGCCGAGATCTATGCCGACGTAGTCCCGCATTGTGTCCCCCTGCCAAGTATGACCTTCCCCGTCCGGACGAGTCCTCCGTCGTCCATGATGACCGGTTCCAGCATCTGTTCGATTAGCGGAGCATCGTCAGGCTGAAAATCCGACGGATTTGCCACCGTCACTGCCATCCCGGGATCAAAAATCTCTGTTGGTGGACCTGCGGTGCAAGTGAAGGATGGACACAAAAAAACGAAATTGACAAATAAAGATACAGATAAAGGAGAAGCCAAAGAGAATGATGATTGGGGCGACCCCGCAGCTCCGTAGGAGCGAGGACCTTGGGAGCCTAGTAATTTGCTATATAAGATAGAGAGGAAAATACTGCCCTTCAGAGGCGATTTCCTTCTCCTCTCCAACAGACAAGGACGAGGCCCCGGGAGCGAGGGGCATCCAGCCCCGAGCGGGAGGGTGCCGAGGCTGCGTGTGTGTCCTTCCCATGCCGACAGATCGAAGCACTCCTAGGTCAGCCGGGTGTTCTTTCGGAATAGGGCCTTCATCGGTTTCGGCTGTGCCTCAAACCAATCAGTAGATTTCTTAATGTCATCGAGGATAGGAGTTAGATACGACGTACCTGCCAAGCCCATGTCTGCTTGCTTTCGATAGCGTTCGTTGTCCCTAATCAGTTGCTCGCCCGAATTCGCCATCAGGGTCAGATATTCTGGTACCTTATCCTCAAAAAGGAATTGTGCGTTCTTGACCTTCCGGCTGAACTCCCGAAGCTGATCCCAGGTAAGATCACCTTGCGATATGGCTTGGTACATCAGATCAGCGGCAGCATCGTACACCTCGATACGCTTATCAAAGAGATCGATGCGTACCTTTAAGTCGTTCGTCTTCCATTGCTGATACGCGATGTACTGCTATTCCTGCAATCGTTGGAGTTAGTAGCGCTGCTAAAGTGCTCATGGCGTTCTGATCTAAAGTTGTTGGGTATCAAGAGCGCCCAAGTGCCACAGTCGAATAGAATCGGCCAAGAGAGAACGGCTCCTTGCAACTGAATGTGGACACGATAGACGACGATAAAAAATGGACTTTACCTTCGCTTCTTACAATGTGACCTGAGCTTACGCTTCTCAGGTACTCCCCGGTGAATGGGGTGCCGTCTGTGCGCTTAAATTCACAGGACCTACCGGCTAGGCTGGCGGCAACATTTCCAGCAAAGAACGATGAAATCACCAATCCAATAAATGCGCTCACTAAAAAATCTGACGTACTGTGCTCGCCTTTTACAAGTGCCTCATATCTCAATATGAGAGCGACGAATGCGTATAGAATCAACATGCAAAGGATCAAGAACAAAAATCCCCTAGCCCGCCCAAATACGATAAACGGCAGGACGAAGAATGCGGCAGTTAGAAGTGACCACCACATCACGTCGCTGACCAGAATGCGGCGGCGTTTTTGATATTCCCCTATTGCCGACATTAGGTACCCGACTAACGCCGCAACAACGAGCGTCGGGATGGCGGCCACTGCGACCGAGAACAACCAGTCGACCGGACTGGCGAGCGAGATAAGCTCTGGCCCGATAGCTGCGAAGAATCCAACCTGATAGGTCGTCGATACTACTGCAATCGCCGCGGCAACCAGCCAGGGGGTAGAAATAGGGCCGGTGTCATGCATTTTGTGCGCCCCTCCGCCAAATTAGTAAGCGGGGTCTTATCCGAGTCGCGAGCACAGGAGCCCGTGATAAGCCCTCAGAATTTCTGCTCGCAAATTTGAGGGGGTAATACCTCTTTGCATATGGGGGTATAGCCCCCCATGCCCCCCCTTGGGGTTGTCCACGTCTTCGTAAGCTGAACATAGACCATGGTGTGTCCATCACTTCTCCTGCGAAGTCGGAGCGTGGCGCAGCACGGTTAGCGTGAGCACCCTTTACCGAGCGCAGTGAGGGTGAGGAGTGAGGACTTGTCCGAGCGACGATGGGTGCGACCAGTTGCGAGCGCAGCGAGCAACGGCACCAGACTGGATACGAAGTCTGCCTTCGCATACCAAATCGTGGTATTCTAGCTTTGTCGCCATCGCAGGAAGACAGCTAAGCATTTGGTTTTGAGGGAAGTTTTTTGGTCGGAGCGAGAGGATTTGAACCTCCGACCCCCAGTCCCCCAGACTGGTGCGCTAACCAGGCTGCGCTACGCTCCGACTTCGGCCCCCCTTATGTCCGGCAAAGGGCCTGCGGTCAACGCCTCGTTCCTCAATTGCCGCCGATTAGCGCCATCAACTCCGTTGAGGACGCGGGCAGGCGGTGCAACGGAGGCTGCGGCGCCTCTTTTCCAAGGGCGACGGCCGCGAAAACGCCCGGGCCGGCCGGCACATCGTGCACCGCGATCGGATCGTTCTCCTTGCTCGCCAGCCCCTCGAACAGAGCGGATGCGCCGGGCCTTAAGCTTTCGAGGAGCAGACCGACACCGCCGCCCTCTGCCTTGGCTGCCGCCTCAACGCGGACCCAGGCTGACAGGAAGCGCGTATCGTCATCTCCTTCGGCGAGCGGCGCTCCGCCAGCCAGCACAACAGCCGCGTTCTCGATCAGCGCGCGGCGGGCGTTCGTCATCGTTATGGATCGCGTGCGCTCGATATCGACGCCGAGCGGATTGCCGCCGCCGACCGCGATGAGCGCGAGCCCGCGTGTGTGTGCGAGATTAAAGGGCACGCTGCATCCTTCGAGCGACGGCTTGCCGGCGGAATTTCGCGCATAAGGCGCGCGGCGAACCTCCGGACCGAGGTGGCGCTCAAGAAGAATGGAAAGTGCAATGTGCGAAAGTCGGCGCTCGCGACGTGCCGCGTCGTTGCTCATCGCCGCGATGCGGCGCAGCGTATCGTCGGAAAGGCGCGGCGTGGTTGCCTCAGCCGCCTCGAGGGCGATGCCCGTCTCGCTGAAATCGACGAGCCAAAGCTCCGTCCCGGCCATCACATCCTGCCCGTGCCAGCCGCCCGTGCCACATCCGGGCGGAGCGTCATGCTTTCCGCACTGAGCCGACACGACCCGGCGCGATCAGGCTTCATTGCAAGCACGATCGCGCCCGATGCTCAACACGCGGCTTCACCCCGCGCGCCGTTCGACATCAGGCGCCGACTGCGCGCGCCCGACGAGGCGCACGAACCGGCTCTGCCTTGCCGATCGTCTCCAGCAGGATGGCGCGGCACTGCTCGAGCTCCTTGATCGCAGCCTCGACGGCGGCAAGGTGGCTCACGGCGCTGGCGCGACCGCGGGCTCCTGCGCGACGGGCCGCAGCGACACCGCCACGGCCTTGCGATCCCGGACCGATAGCCGGCACATTCGCAGGCAACACGCGTGCGTCAGGCTGCGGAGCGCCACGCGTTGCACGCACCGGCTCGTCCGGCACGCGACCGTGCTCCTTGACGTGATCGATGCCCTGCTCGCGCAGAATCTTCTGCACGCCCTTGATCGTGTAGCCCTCGGCGTGAAGCAGATGACGGATGCCGCGCAGCAGCTCCATGTCCTCCGGACGATAGTACCTGCGCCCACCGCCCCGCTTCATCGGACGGACTTGCGGGAAGCGTGCTTCCCAAAATCTCAATACGTGCTTCTGCACATCGAGCTCATCAGCCACCTCACTGATGGTTCGAAACGCCTCCGCTGCCTTGCTCATCGTTACCCCTCGATGCCTTGGCCATGGATATCCGGTTTCGCCGGCTCCGTGCTTCGCTGATGCGCGGCCTCGGCACGCCCTCCCCATTGCGGGTTGGACCGAACCTTTCCTGCATCCCGATTTGCGTGAAGATATGCAACGCCACGCCACAGCTTGCTTCGGCAATCATATCGACAACATCTCGTGCCGTCTCCACCAATCGAATGAAGTGGTCACAGCTTTTTTCACGCGCGCGAGCACGACTCACGCAACGAATTGTCTGGCGACATGATTGGAGTTTTTTCGCGGCGCGTGCCGCAAGCGCGATCACAATCGCGTCTTCACGTGTCCATCGCGCGACAAGAGTTCATCGCGACGAACACGATATCAACTACACACTCAAGGAGAATTCAGCTTGTCGTGCGTTGAATTCCGCTTCGCGCATATCACAGCGCGAAGCGCGCGCAACTTACTCCGCCGCCTTGGAGCGACGCGAGCGACCGGAGTTGATCCGATCCTTCATGATGTTGCTGGGGCGGAACACGAGCACGCGACGCGGCGTGATCGGTACTTCCTTGCCGGTCTTGGGATTACGACCAACGCGTTCGCCTTTCTGGCGAATGCCGAACGAACCGAACGAAGACAGCTTCACCTGCTCTCCGCGCGCCAAGCTGTCCGAAATCTCGTTCAACACGAGTTCGACGAGCTCTTGCGACTCGTTTCTCGGCAATCCGACTTTGCGCACGACTGCCTCGGCCAAATCGGCGCGTGTCAGCGTCTTCCCGCTCATAGCGTTTCGCCTCCCCGTAGCTAGGTATTGTTCCTGATGCTATCGAGGTGTGAGCGTCCGGTCAATGACAGATCGCAACAAGCGACTGAAATCGCACACATAATTAGGAATCGTGTAAACGCCCAAAATTAAGACGATCAGACCGCTGATTTGTGCGCTGCATCACGCACAAACTCGCATATGCGAAATCACCAGCGCGCGAGCACGGCACCCCAAGTAAATCCGCCGCCCATGGCCTCCATCAGTACCAAGCTACCCTCGCGCAGACGATGTTCCTCAAAGGCCTGATTGAGCGCCAGCGGGATCGAGGCGGCGGACGTATTCCCGTGCTTTTCGAGCGTCTTGATAACCTTACCGGGGTCGATGCCGAGCTTCTTGGCGATGCCATCCAGGATTCGGATGTTGGCCTGATGCGGAATGAAGAGGTCGATCTCGTCGGCGGAGAAGCCGGTGGCGACCAAAGTTTCCTCGATCACGCCTGCGATTTTTTGCACTGCATGACGGAAAACTTCGCGCCCGTTCATGCGCAAATGTCCGACTGTTTTCGTCGTTCCGGGTCCGCCATCCACATAAAGCAGATCCTCGAAGCGGCCGTCGGAGCGAAGGATGCTCGAGAGGATGCCGCGGTCTTCGGAGGTGCCGCGCTGAGGCTGCGCTTCGAGCACGACGGCGCCTGCGCCGTCACCGAACAGCACGCACGTGGAGCGATCCGTCCAATCCAGAATGCGCGAGAACGTCTCGGCGCCAATGACGAGGGCGCGATTGGACTGCCCCGTCTTGATGAAGTTGTCGGCGACCGCCATCGCATAGACGAAGCCCGAGCAGACGGCCTGCACGTCAAAGGCGGCGCCCTTCGTGACGCCGAGACCGGATTGGATTTTGACGGCCGTCGACGGGAACGTGCGGTCGGGCGTGGCGGTGGCGCAAACTATGAGATCGATATCGACGGGATCGATGCCCGCACGCACCAGCGCTTGGCGCGCGGCCGCGATCCCGAGCGAGGCTGTCGTTTCATCGTCGGATGCGATGTGGCGCTGGCGGATACCGCTTCTTTCGACGATCCACTCATCGGACGTATCGACGATCGTCGCTATGTCGGCATTGGTCATGACGCGCTTTGGCAGGCTTGCACCCACGCCGCGAATGACCGATCGAGTGACTGCCAAGATAGAACCTCTTCTGTGCTTATTGGGGCTTAGCGGCGCCCGGAAACCTAGCTTGAAGCGGGAGAAGCACTGCCGAGGCGATGATGGGACGCCTCCAGGTCGGCGGCCAAACGCTCGAGCAACCCGCTTTCTGCCATTTCGTAGCCGAGATCGACGGCGCTCGCAAAGCCCAGCGCATCCGTGCCGCCGTGGCTCTTAACCGCGATACCGTTAAGACCCAGGAAAGTGCCGCCGTTTACGCGCCTGGGGTCCATTTTCTGCTTGAGGACGCGGAAGCCGCCGCGCGCCAGCAAAGCGCCAAGGCGGGACAGCCACGTGCGCATCATGGCGTCTTTCAGATACTGGCCGATCTGTCTGGCCGTTCCTTCCGCCGTCTTGAGAGCGATGTTGCCGGCGAAGCCCTCGACGACGACGACGTCCACCTTGCCGTGGCCAATCTCGTCGCCCTCGATGAAACCACGATAGTCGAGCGGCAGCTCCGCGCCCTTGAGCAGGGCATTGGCTTCCTTGACCTCTTCGGCACCTTTGATCTCTTCAACGCCAACATTGAGAAGGCCGACTGTCGGACGCTCAACGTGGAACAGAGCGCGCCCCATGGCGGCGCCCATCAGAGCGAACTCGGCAAGCTGACGTGCGGATGCGCCGATGTTGGCGCCGACGTCGAGCACGATGCATTCAGCGGTGATGGTGGGCCACAGCGCCGCGATGGCCGGACGCTCGATACCCTTCATCGGACGCAGGATGAGTTTCGCCATCGCCATCAGCGCGCCGGTGTTGCCTGCGGATACGGCCGCGTGCGCTTCACCCTTCTGCACCGCGTCGAGCGCGAGCCACATGCTCGAGCCTTTGCCGCGACGGAGCGCTTGGCTCGGCTTCTCGTTCATCGACACGACCTGCATCGTGTGGACGACGCGCGAGCGGGCAGCGAGTGCGGGATGGGCCGCGAGCACCGGCGCGATGCGCGCTTCGTCGCCAAAGAAAATGAAGCTCAGAGCCGGATGGCGCTCGAGTGAAATGGCAGCGCCTGGAATCACCACCTCGGGACCGTGGTCGCCCCCCATGGCGTCGAGCGCTAGTGTTCGCGGCTGAGCCATCCTGGTGCCTGACCCTGTCGAAAAATCTGGTGCGTGTCGCGACCTCGTCTCTGCTTCCCCCGAAGCGAGACCAGCGGGAAAATACTCGTTTGCACCTGCGAAACAACCAATTTCCTTAGGGAGATCGGAAGCCGAGACGCTGCGCGGTCAAGTTCCGAAGCTACCAAGACATTCCGTTTTTCCGCAGGCGGCGCAAATTAGGACTGCGGCTTGAGCTTGGCCAATGCGGCAAACGGGCTCGCGGCATTGGGATCCGCCTCGGCTTTCGGGTCTACCCAATCGAATTCGACGCCGGGTTTCCTGGGATAAGGCGGGAGGGCGGCCGAAAGAACGCCAAACAGAATGACGCCGACCTCGATGCGGTCATTCTCGATCGGCTCGATGTCCGGCACGCTCGACACCTCGAGATCATCTTCGACGGGATCTTCAGCGAGGTCCGCTGCGGCGCCGAGTTCAACTTCGAATTTTTCCTCGACGCGAGCGGCCACCGGTTCGAGCGTGACGACGCAGGCCTGGGTGACGTCGGCTTCGATCGTACCCTCGAGCACATAACGCGCGTTGCCGCGCGGCTTGATCTCGTATGCGGCACTCAGGCTGTCACACGAGAGAATGTCCAATTCTCGCGCCAGCTCGACGCGCTCTTCCTCGGTCGCCGTGCGCGTGCGCGACAGTCCCCGATCGGGGACATCCATCACGAGGTGAAACCAGTCGCGAAGGGCGGTCATGAGACGTCTCCCGTTTGCTGGGCGCGGAATTGACCTGCCGGATCGGGAGCACCGGCCAGCGCAGTCCCAAGCTGATCGGCGGCAAGAGGGCTCAGCTTTTCCGCAAGTTGCAGCACAAAGCGCGCAATAGCTTCCGCATTTTGAGAATGGCCATCAAGCCCCGGCACTGTGGTTTCCAATTCGGCCGCGAGCGCGCGCACAGGTTCAGGCGCCGACATAGCGCGGCGATAGGCGAGACAACGTTCACCCAAGGCCTGGGCTGTGCGCTTAACCTTCTTCGGCACCGTCAAATCGCCCACGCCCATCTCACGCAGGCAATCGTCGATGTCCGTCACGAATGCTTCCGTCGTCAGACGAGCGAGGCGGTGATCGCTCGCGTTTCCCGCACGAAGTCGCTCAAGGACCGGAAACATCACCACAATAATCATCGCAGCGCGTCCCTCAGGCGTATCGAGCGCACCATGGTGGGCAAAAAACGCGGGACTGCGCGCGCGGGTCACGATCGCGCCATAAAGGTCGATTGCTCTCTGCCGATCTTCAGCTCTGCGTCTAAACCAGGAGAGCACGCGGGGTTTCAACCTCTCGACCAAGGGGACTGCTTCGTAGGAGGCCTTTCGAACGCTCCGGATCGGGAGTCCGGGCGAACAGCGTTCCAATGACCTGCCGTTGCTTTGCGGCCTCCTTTTAGCTAAGGGCGAGACTTGAGCACAGGGGTTTCATGAGTCTCCGAGGGGGTCAAAGTCCAATGCGCCGTCTTGACGCGCCGGGCCAAAGCGCAAAGCGCAGCGGAGCCAGAGAACACGCCTTGCGTGCCCTCATGCCTCTTTTCATCTGCGCTGTCGTCGGCATTTCAGCCTGCAGCGAGCAAATCACGAAGCATGGCCACATGTTCCGGGAAACCGACATTGCGCAGGTGCAGCCCGGTATGAGCCAGGAGCAGGTGAAGCTGGTGCTCGGTTCGCCGACCACCACGACTACGATCGGCAACGGGCAGGCCTACTATTATATTTCGAGCACGGAGAAGCGCGTCGCCTTCATGTCCGGCAGCGAGGTTGATCGTCAGGTGCTCGCTGTCTACTTCACGCCGACGCAGACCGTCGAGCGCGTGGCCAACTATGGCCTCAAGGACGGCAAGGTGTTCGACTTCGTCTCGCGCACAACGCCTGCGCCGGGCGGCAAGGAAGATGGCATCTTCAAGCAGCTCTTCCGCAACCTCGGCACGAAACAGATCTTCGGCGAATAGAGTGCGAACGCGCTCTCGTTTTTTGATGAGACCGATGAATCACGCTTCGGACTTATCCGCGCTGCCGCTTCGCGCCGCGCCTGATAGACGGCGCGGCGATCGGAGCTATCGGGTCCGAGCGATCATGTTCTAAATTCCGCCAAATTCCTTCAATCGGCACGGAGGCCGCTTTGGATCCAGACAGCAAAAACGAGCTGGTCAGTGACGCTCGCGCGTTCGCACGCCGACAGGTGGCGCGCGGCGACAAGGCCTTCGCCGACATTCTCGAGGATGCTGTCGAGTATTTCCTCGAAGAGTACGAGGACGCGGAGACGAAAGTCGTTGAAGGCATCTGCGACGCGGAGATTGCACAAGCCTTCGCCGCGCATATGGCCGAGCAGGCAACGTGGCCCGAGACCACGGACTGCGATCGTCTGGATCAGGCTTTCGAGACGCTCAACGCCGGCGGCATCATCGCGGCACACGATTTCACGTGTTGCCAAAACTGTGGGCTCGCCGAGATCGGTGAGCCGATCCAAGAGGCGATCAACGACGGCGTGGATGTTTCGGGTTTCGCGTTCTACCACGCGCAGGACACGGACGCCGCGGTGGAAGGCCACGGCCTCTATCTGACGTATGGCCATGTCGATGGCGGCGAAACCAATGGCGTCGCGATCGGGCGGATCGTCGCCGACACGATCCAGGATGCCGGTCTCGAGGCGGATTGGGACGGAACGATGGGAAAACGCATCTTCGTGCACCTCAACTGGCAGCGACGCATCCATCCGGAACTCGCGCAACGCAGCTCTTGAGGTCGCGATAAGAAAAAGGCCCCGCTCGCGCGGGGCCTTTCTCGTTTCTAGCCCACCGTGTTTAGCTGTGTGCGAGCACAGCGAGCAGTAGCAGTGCGACGATGTTCGTAATCTTGATTGCCGGGTTCACAGCCGGACCTGCGGTATCCTTGTAGGGATCTCCGACGGTGTCGCCAGTGACGGACGCCTTGTGCGCGTCGGTTCCCTTCACGTGCTTCACGCCATCCTTGTCGACGAAGCCATCCTCGAACGCCTTCTTCGCGTTGTCCCAAGCGCCGCCACCCGACGTCATGGAAATGGCGACGAAGAGACCCGTGACGATGACGCCGAGGAGCATGGCGCCGACTGCCGAGAATGCAGCGCCGCGTCCGCCGATCGCCTCGATGACGAAGAACAGCACAATGGGTGAGAGCACGGGCAGGAGCGATGGGATGACCATCTCCTTGATTGCAGAACGGGTCAGGATGTCGACTGCCGCTGCGTAATCCGGCCGTTCGGTGCCCTTCATGATGCCGGGCTTGGCCTTGAACTGGCGACGCACCTCTTCAACGATGGAGCCTGCGCAACGGCCGACAGCCGTCATTGCGATGCCGCCGAACAGGTACGGGATGAGGCCGCCCAAGAGCAGGCCGACGACGACGTATGGATTGTCGAGGCCGAAGTCGATCTCGACGCCCTTGAAGAACTGATACGACGTCGAACCGGCCTCGTTCGCTTTCTGGATGAAGAACTGAAGGTCGTAGTTGTAAGCAGCGAACAGCACGAGAGCACCGAGACCGGCCGAGCCGATGGCGTAGCCCTTGGTGACAGCCTTCGTCGTGTTGCCGACTGCGTCGAGCGCGTCCGTCGAACGGCGGACTTCCTTCGGCAGGCCCGACATTTCGGCGATGCCGCCAGCGTTGTCAGTCACTGGGCCGAAGGCGTCGAGCGCCACGATCATGCCGGCGAGACCGAGCATCGTCGTGGTCGCGATCGCCGTGCCGAAGAGACCCGCGAGGTTGTAGGTCGCGAGAATGCCGGCGACGATGGCGATGGTCGGCAGCGCCGTTGCCTCAAGCGAGACGGCAAGGCCCTGGATGACGTTGGTGCCATGACCGGTGACCGACGCTTGGCTGATCGAGCGCACGGGGCGGTATCCGATGCCCGTGTAGTACTCGGTGATCCAGACGATGAGGCCGGTGAGCGCCAGGCCGACGAGGCCGCACAGGAATAGGTTCCATCCGGTGATCGACACGCCGTTGGCGGTGCCGACTTCTCCGAAGCCGCCGAGCACATAGTGCGTGGCGCCGTAGAGACCGGCGATCGACAACACGCCCGAGGCAATCACGCCCTTATAGAGCGCACCCATGATCGAGTTGTTCGCGCCCAAGCGGACGAAGAACGTGCCGATGATCGAGGTGACGATGCAGGCCGCGCAAATGGCGAGCGGATAGACCATCAGCGGCGCGAGGTTCGCCTGACCGGCGAAGAAGATAGCGGCGAGCACCATCGTCGCGACGACCGTCACGGCGTAGGTCTCGAACAGATCAGCCGCCATGCCGGCGCAATCGCCGACGTTGTCACCGACGTTGTCGGCGATCGTAGCGGGGTTACGCGGATCGTCCTCGGGGATGCCTGCTTCGACCTTGCCGACGAGATCGCCGCCGACGTCCGCGCCCTTGGTGAAGATACCGCCGCCGAGACGCGCGAAGATCGAGATCAGCGAGGCGCCGAAGCCCAGCGCGACAAGCGCGTCGATCACGACGCGATCAGCGGGTGCGTGGCCGAGAAGCTCCGTCAGAACATAGTAATAAATCGAGACGCCCAGAAGGGCGAGGCCAGCGACCAGCATGCCAGTCACGGCACCTGCCTTGAAGGCGATGTCGAGACCGCGGCCGAGCGAGACGGACGCGGCTTGCGCGGTGCGTACGTTGGCGCGAACTGAGACGTTCATACCGATGTAGCCGGCGAGACCCGAGAGCACGGCGCCGACGAGGAAGCCAACCGCCACAGGTGCGCCAAGCAAAACCCAGGCGAGAACAAAAATGACAGCCCCGACGATGCCGATCGTCTGATACTGGCGGTTGAGGTATGCTTGAGCACCTTCACGAATGGCGCCGGCGATTTCCTGCATGCGCGCGTTGCCCGTGTCCGACTTCATCACGGATTGAGCCGTGAAGACGGCATAGAGAATCGAGAGCAGCCCGCAGGCCACGATCCCCCAAAGTATTTCTGTCATTGAAACGTTTCCCCTATTGGTCAGCTCGTCGGCTGCGGCCTCGCACGGCGACACGCGGGTGCAACCCAAACTCATGGTTCTCTTTTCACGCCGGTGAGGGACGCGCGCGGACCATGCCAAATGTGCGCAGGCGTTGCAATACAAGCACATGGCGAATTGACGAACGCACAAGGTTTGTGCGTAGGGCGGGCGTTCAAGGGTCTTTGTTTGGTTTCAATTGGATGAACGCAAAGATCTGCGCCCGGCCAACAATATTAGAATTGTTTGAAACAACTATAGCAGTAGCCAGAACACAATTCGCGACAGCCGCAAACGCGACCATCGCGAATCAGTTCGTTTGAGAAGTTCGTCAGGCCGTTACTTGCAGGGACGCGCTTCGATCTGGCAGCTGACGCTGCCTGAGCTGCCCGAACAAGAGACTGCCTTGCTGGTTGCACGCGAGAAACGCGCCCAATCGCTGCCGTACTCAAAATCGGTGAAGCTTGCCCAGGAGGCGATCGCATCCTTCTGCGCTGCAGCTTTGGTCGCGCCGGAGCCGCTGCCATAGTGATAGTGATCGGTGAAGCAGGTCTTGCCCGCCTCCTTGCGCAGATCGTGCATGTAAGCGAAGCCCGTATCATCCGCCATCGCCGGAGCCGAAACCGCGCAAATCACGGCAGCAGCCGCAAGCGCCTTCACGAATGCTTTTGCAGACATTGTCTCGCCTCATCTCTCGTCTTCAACATGAGGCACTCATTTTGCCCGATTCACCCCACCCGCTCGATAGGACTCAGGCTCTGGCGTCGCGAATCGAGATACGCAGAGGCAAACGCGTCACAGGGAAGCTAACTGGAGTGCTGCAGTAGGGAATTTGCGAGGGCGCGGCTTTATGGGCTCCGCAAGGGTTTTCGCTCGCTTCCCTACTGCTTTAGCTCTCGCGGCGTCTCAGGGAGGCGTGCGCCTTCGCTGTTTTTTTGGCGCACCTTCGCAACTTCTTTGCTTGCGCTACTTCGCAGCGACGACACTGATCTCGACCAGCATGCGCGGGTCGACGAGCTTGGCTTCGACGCATGCACGAACAGGCGTGTCCTTGCCACCGGTCCAGGCCTTGTAAGCTTCGTTCATTGCTTCGCGGTGGCGGATGTCGGCAAGCCAGATCGTCGCCTGCACGACGTTCGACTTCGAAGTGCCGGCGAGGCCGAGAAGGCGGTCGATTTCAGCCAGAACTTCCTCGGTCTGGCCTTTGACGCAGCGCGACAGGTCGGACGGCACGATGCCCGCGGTGAAGACCAAGCCATTGGCCTCTGCGGCCTTAGAATAGATCTCGGTCGACTCGTAACGCTTGATGCTCATGACGGGCAGGCTCCTCAGGATTGAAAGACCCGCCCGCTTAGCAAAGGTTGGTTCGCCACGCCAGAGCTAGAGCGCGATCAGAACCACGGCTCCTGGTGTATCCGCTGCCCGTCGACGACGAGGGCCTTGATTGCGACCTCGCCCGACCCCCCGACCGCCAGAACAGCGGAGATCTTCTTGTCGCGGACCTTCTCTTCGAGGGCGCGGCCCGTGCCTTCCGGTACGAAATAGCTTTCGATGCCATAGCGAAGGGACGCTTTGGGCAGTTCGCCGGGCGCCTGGTAGACATAGTCAACGATGCCTTTGAGAACGACCTGCGACGGGTCCACGGACTGCGGATAGGACGACGTGGCCGACACGACCTCCCACTGCTCAGGCGCGGTTTCCTTCATCGTCACATAGAGCTTGTCACCCTGGGTCGTGCCTTCGGGGACGGGCACCTGCGCGCGTCCGAAGGCGTAACCCAGGATCACGTAGTCGCCGCGGAAGAGATCGCGCGGATCGACGGGGATGACTTCAGCCACGATCTCGCGGCCGTCGCGAAGCAGGGTGACACGGCCATAGACCATGCTGGCGAGCGCGATCGTTTGAAGGAGCGCGACGACGGCGATGGCAAGCCAGGACTTAACGGACAGCTTGTTGATCATCGGATCATCTCCCTCTTACGACACGGCAGCCTGGGGTTGCCCCCGGGCATGCAGCCGGTAGGCCACGAATGCGAGACCGGACACGATCAGGCCTGCGATGAGGAAGAACAGAGACGTGTTGAGCAGCGTGCCGATGGTCTTGCCGTAAATGGCCAGGATCTCGATCGAGAAGCCGACATATCCGATCCAGAGAGCGCCGCGGTTGCCCGCATTGAGGCCCCAGAAGATCGCGGCGACGAGCAGCACGAGCGCCAGAACGGCCAGCAGGATGAAGGGCTGCAGCTCGGGATCTTCAAAGAACTGCAGCGCGCACAACCCGGCGAGCGAGATCACAAGGCCATAGTTGAAGGCGCCGGACCAGAGCGCCGGGCGATCCGGCTGCATGCGCTCGCCCGCCATCGCGGCGGCCATGACTGCGAGGCCGATGATCACCACAAGCTCCTGTGCGTGACCTCCGTTCAAGCGGTAGCCCAGACTGATCACAAAACCGGAGAGAGCGAGACCGGAGAGATGCAAGCCCGGACGCCAGCGCTGCCAGTAGAACGCGGCAGAGATCAGCGCCCACGGAATGAGGAAGGGCCAGAAAACACGATCAAGCCGCATCGCTTCGGTGATGCCCCAGTACACGACGAGCACCATCGCGAATGCGAGCGACGGGTTGGATCTCAATAGCACGCCGGCGATGAAGGCGCCCGCAGCCCACAGCAGCACCGCGTCGGCTGGATTGCCGTCCATGTGGTACATCTGCGAGATCAGCATGATGGAGCCGCCGAAGATGCCGACGCCGAGCAGGATTGCCGCGTGGGCAAATCCCGTCATGCCTCGATTGGCGAGAAAACCGGCGAGACCGTAAGACGCCCATAGCGCCGCAAGCAGCATGCCGAGGCGCAGAAGGCGCGGCATGTCCTGCCAGTTGGCGGCGACGAAGCTCATCACCGCAAAGCCGATTAGCACCGCACTCAAAATCGCGAGCGCGTTTGCCAGTCCGAGCGTGTGCACGCCCTTCTCGATATCTTTCCTGATTGCGGACTCGCCTTCCGGCGTAATCCAACCCGCTTCGCGCCAGCGCACGAGGTCGCTGTCGATGCGTTTGCGGTAGCCCCACATGAAATGGAATCCTGCGTTTTTCTAATTTCGTTTGAAGTATCGCGTCTTAACCGAACGCATTGCCGGATTTGGAAAAACCTTTCCGCATCCCGACCTCGCTCAATGCCTATCGCTCTTTCGTTTGTGTCGCGATCGTGGCTTCACGGCCGTCGGGCCATTCTAAATGTCCGAACTTGCCGGATGAACTCTCAAGATGCGCGAAATTCCAGGCATGGTTTACGGATACACACACCCGTTACCGCCCCGGGTTCTCCCCGAGGCGGTGCTTCCCATCATGCCGACCCTTCGAGGTCGTTAGGGGTTGGAAGGCGACGGCGGCGTTTCGGTTGCCGGCGGCGTTGGAGCGGGTGTAGGTGCGGGTTCCGGCGCTGCCGGAGCAGGCGCTGGTTCGGATGCTGCCGGCGGCGGCGCAGGCGTATCCGATGTCGTGGTTGGGGCAGGCGACAGGGCTGTGTAAGCAATTACCGCGAGCGCAATCGCAGCGGCAACCGCAACAACGACTTTGGTATCCATGGTCTGTTCCTCCGTGTTCCTGAACAACACGATGACGGTTTTGTATCACGCTTCGTCCTCACCGGCCATTCAACGGGAAATTTTTCCGTCTACGTCCGTATGAGTCCACACGCGATTGTCGGGATCAGCGCCATACGCGCTGTTTGTGCTCGACGGGTCAGGCGACGCAAGTCAGAATAAACATTAAGCAACGTTCTCGCTGCGTTGCATCAAAATCATCAAGACGGTGCCCATGGACCTCGACGCAACATTGCTGGCGCGTATCCAGTTCGCCTTCACCGTCTCCTTTCATATTATTTTTCCGAGCCTATCGATCGGGCTCGCGGCCTTTATTGCCACATTGCTCGTACGGTGGCGCTTCACCGGAGAAGATCGTTTCCATCGCCTTGCACGCTTCTGGACCAAGATCTTCGCTGTGAGCTTCGCCATGGGCGTGGTGTCGGGCATCGTGCTTTCTTACGAATTCGGCACGAACTGGAGCGGCTTCTCGCGCATCGTGGGCAATGTCACAGGGCCGCTGCTCGGCTACGAAGTGCTCACAGCATTCTTCCTCGAGGCATCCTTCCTCGGCATCATGCTGTTCGGCTGGAACCGTGTTTCTCCCAATCTGCATGTGGCATCGGCAGTGCTGGTCGCTATCGGCACCTCGATCTCGGCGTTCTGGATTCTTGCGGCCAACAGCTGGATGCACACGCCTGCCGGACACGCGATGGAGAACGGCGTCGCCATCCCCGTGAGCTGGCTCGAGATCATCTTCAACCCGAGCTTCCCGTATCGCTTCTCGCACATGTTCACGGCCGCATTTCTCACGACGTCCATCGTTGTGGCCGCTGTAGGAGCCCGTTATCTCGTCGCTGGCCGCTTCGTGGACGAAGCCAAAACCATGTTGCGCATGGGCGTCGGCATGGTGGCCGTGCTCGCTCCGCTGCAACTTTTCATCGGCGACGCGCACGGGCTCAACACCGCGAAGCATCAGCCGGCCAAGGTGGCGGCGATGGAGGCGCACTGGGACGGCAGCAAACCCGCGGACCTCATTCTATTCGCGTGGCCGGACGAAAAGGCCGAGACCAATCACTTCGAAATCGCGATCCCCAATCTCGCGAGCTTCATCATCACGCATCAGATGGATGGCCTGTTCAAAGGCCTCAAGGATTTCGCCCCGCACGATCGCCCGCCGGTCAAACCGGTCTTCTTCGCCTTCCGCGTGATGGTGGGGCTGGGAATGCTGATGATCGCGGGCGGCCTTCTCGGCGCGTTCCTTTGGTGGCGCGGCAAACTCTTCGACACGCGCTGGTATCTGACCGCCGTCTCTTATTCATGGCCGGCTGGGTTCGTTGCTATCCTCGCCGGGTGGTGGGTGACGGAAACCGGCCGCCAGCCTTGGCTCGTGCACGGCATTCTCCGCACGGCAGATGCGGCTTCGCCCGTTTCAGGCGGAGCGGTGCTGACGACCCTCATCCTGTTCATCGCCGTGTACTCGGTCGTGTTCTCGATGGGCATCTACTACATCAACCGCCTGATCGAAAAAGGCCCGGCGGGTGCGGCGGTCAAGCCGTCGGAAGGATTGCCATCGCGGCCACTCTCGGCCGCGGAAGAAGCCGCCCATGAAGCCATCGAAGGGACGAGATAGCCGCCATGGACGCTTATTCCTTTTGGCTTCCTGTGATCTGGGTTGGGCTCCTCGGCGTGGCCGTTGCGCTTTATGTGGTTTTGGACGGCTTCGATCTCGGCATCGGCATCCTGTTCCCTGCGAGCCCCGAGGAATCGTATCGCGACCAGATGATGAACTCCGTCGCGCCGTTCTGGGACGGAAACGAGACGTGGCTCGTGCTCGGCGGCGGCGGGCTGCTGGTCGCCTTTCCGCTCGCCTATTCCATCATCATGCCGGCGGTGTATTTGCCGGTCATCATCATGCTGCTGGCGCTGGTGTTCCGTGGTGTCGCCTTCGAATTCCGCTGGGTTGCAAAGCCACATCACCAGCTTTGGGACATCGCGTTCGCAGGCGGCTCGATCACTGCCGCATTCATGCAGGGCGTCATTCTCGGCGCGCTGCTGCATGGCATTGAGGTGCGTGACAACGCTTACGCCGGCGGCACGTTCGACTGGCTGTCGTTCTTCTCGTTGTTGACCGGGTTCGCGGTCGTGGCTGGATACGGATTGCTCGGCGCGACGTGGCTCGTCATGAAAACCGACGGCGCCGTGCAGTTGCGCGCGCGGGAACAAGCCAAGCGGCTTCTGCCGATCGTGCTGGTGGCCTTGGCGGTCGTGAGCCTTTGGACTCCGCTCGCGATCCCGCGCATTTTCGAGCGCTGGTTCACGATGCCGAACATCCTGCTGCTGTCCCCCATTCCGCTGCTCACCATCTATGCGGCTTGGTCCTGCTGGTCGGGGCTGCATTCGAACAAGCACGAGGTGAAGCCGTTCGTTTCCACGATCGCGCTATTCCTGCTCGGGTTTGCCGGTCTCGCTATTTCGAACCTGCCGCTGATCGTGCCGCCGTCGATCGACGTCTGGCAGGCCGCCGCGCACCCTTCGTCGCAGCTCTTCATGCTGATCGGCACGGCCATCCTGCTGCCGATCATTCTCGCTTACACGATCTTCGTCTACTACACGTTCCGAGGAAAGGTGCGGCACGGCGAGGGTTATCACTAGGCCCGGCCGCGGCCCCAGAAATGCCTGCCTCGGGCGGCCTGCGGCGCTGCGGTGAGCCTTGGCGGGCTTGACGCGCGGTCCCGGGTGATGTGCTAGTCTCGCCCGATGACCTCCAACACAACCATTCACGTCATCGGCGCAGGCCTTGCCGGCTCGGAAGCCGCCTGGCAAATCGCCCAGCAAAACGTCCCCGTCGTGCTGCACGAGATGCGGCCCGACCGCATGACGGACGCTCACAAGACACAAGGGTTCGCCGAGCTCGTGTGCTCGAACTCGTTCCGCTCGGACGACTGGGAGACCAACGCGGTCGGCCTCCTGCACGAAGAAATGCGGCGCGCAGGTTCGCTCATTATGGCTGCGGGTGACTTGCATAAGCTGCCGGCTGGCGGCGCGCTCGCTGTTGATCGGGACCGGTTCTCGCAGGAAGTGACCGACCGCCTCACGGCTCATCCGCTCGTTACTATTGAGCGAGGGGAAGTCGCGGGCTTACCGCCTGCCGACTGGGACAGCGTCGTGGTGGCGACGGGGCCGTTGACATCGCCGGCACTCAGCGAAGCCGTGCGTGCGCTCACCGGCGAAGGCGAGCTGGCGTTCTTCGACGCCATCGCGCCCGTCGTGCACCTCGAGAGCATCGATCAAACGATCGCGTGGAAGCAGTCGCGCTACGACAAGGCCGGACCCGGGGGCACCGGCGCGGACTATTTCAACTGTCCGATGTCGAAGGACGAATACGAAGCGTTCATCGACGCGGTGCTCGCGGGAGAGAAGACGAGCTTCAAAGAATGGGAAGCCTCGACGCCCTACTTCAACGGCTGTCTGCCCGTTGAAGTGATGGCGGAACGCGGCCGAGACACCCTGCGCTTCGGACCGATGAAGCCGGTTGGGCTCACCGATCCGCGCACGGGGCGGCGACCACATGCCGTCGTGCAGCTTCGGCAGGACAACGCGCATGGTACGCTGTGGAACATGGTCGGCTTCCAGACGAAGCTCAAACATGCCGAGCAGGTTCGCGTGTTCCGGATGATCCCTGGCCTGCAGGAAGCGGAGTTCGCGCGGCTCGGCGGCCTGCATCGCAACACCTTTCTCAACTCGCCGAAGCTGCTCGATAGCGCGCTCCGGCTCAAGGCCGATCCGCGCCTTAGATTTGCCGGGCAGATCACGGGCGTCGAGGGCTATATCGAGAGCGCCGCGATCGGCCTTCTTGCCGGGCGCTTTGCTGCGGCCGAGCGCAATGGCGAGATCGCCAAAATTCCGCCCGGGACCACTGCACTCGGCGCGCTCGTTGCCCATATAACGGGTGGGCATCTGATCGAAGCTCAGTCCGCTTCGTTCCAGCCCATGAACATCAACTACGGGCTTCTGCCGCCGCTCGAAGACACCCCTGTCGCGGGCTCGGACGGCAAACGGCTCAAAGGTAAAGAGCGCGGAACGGAGAAGAAGCGGATCATGTCGCGCCGTGCATTGCGCGATCTTGATCAATGGCTTCTCGAGCGGGATACTGTCGACGCGTAGGGAGCAGGATCTGGACGACACTCCGCAGACCGTCGTGAAAGCTGTGCCGAGCATCAGCGCGGTCGCGGCGGCCGATTGGGATGCGTGCGCAAATCCCGACCCCGCGATGTACAATCCGTTTCTCTCGCATGCTTTCCTCAAAGCCCTGGAAGACGCAGGGACCGTAGGCCAGGGAACGGGCTGGATCCCGCATCATCTCGTGCTTGAAGGGCCGGACGCATCGGTTCTTGGCGTCATGCCGCTTTACGCCAAGACCAACAGCCAGGGCGAATACGTATTCGATCACGCCTGGGCCGATGCATTGCATCGCGCGGGCGGCTCCTACTATCCGAAGCTGCAAGCGGCAGTGCCGTTCACGCCGGTGCCTGGACGGCGGCTACTCGCGCGGCCGGGACCGCAGCAGGCGGAAACCGAGCGGCTTCTCGCGCACGCGTCCGTTGCGCTGGCCGACCGGATCGAAGCGTCTTCAGTTCACATCACCTTTCTTACGCAAGATGAATGGAAGCGGCTTGGCGAAGAGGGGTTCCTGCAGCGCACCGGGCAGCAGTTCCATTGGCGTAACGAGGGCTATCAATCGTTCGACGATTTCCTCGCGTCGCTTTCATCGCGCAAGCGCAAGCAATTGCGGAAGGAGCGGGCGGAAGCGCAGTCGGCCGTCGAAATCTTTTCCCTGGTCGGCAAAGACATCACAGACGCACACTGGGATGCGTTTCACGGCTTCTATCTGGATACAGGCTCACGCAAGTGGGGCAGGCCGTATCTCAACAGGCGTTTTTTCACTCTGCTCGGCGAAACCATGGCGGACCGCTGCCTGCTCGTCTTCGCGCGGCGCGATGGAAAGCTGGTGGCCGGTGCGCTCAATCTGATCGGCGGCGATTGCCTCTATGGCCGTTACTGGGGCGCGACGGAGCATCATCCGTTTCTGCATTTCGAGCTCTGCTATTACCAGGCCATTGATTACGCGATCACGCATGGCCTGCCGCGTGTCGAAGCCGGTGCGCAGGGAGAGCACAAGCTCGCGCGCGGCTACCTTCCAGAGACGACTTATTCCGTGCACTGGCTCGCGGACCCGAGGCTCGAAGCGGCGGTGGCGCGCTATCTCGCGGCCGAACGCATCGAGATCGCGGAGGTGAATACGCTTCTGCGCGAGCATGGCCCTTTCAAGAAGGACGATGGCGGCGAGAATGACTAGCCGTTTGTCGACTCGGAGCTTGCGAACGGCGAGGGACGCGTGCTTTTAGAGGCCCGAAGATACAATCGAGGACAGTAACGCGATGGCCTACGACACCAACAACGTGTTCGCCAAAATCCTGCGCGGAGAGATTCCGGCGCACAAGGTTCTCGAGACCGACGACGTGATCGTGTTCATGGATGTCATGCCGCAAGCGCCGGGCCATGCGCTGATCGTGCCGAAGGCCGCTTCGCGTAATCTCCTCGACGCGGACCCCGCCGTGCTCGCCAAGATCCTGCCGGTGGTGCAACGAGTTGCTGCAGCTTCGAAGGAAGCCTTCGCCGCCGACGGCATCAGCGTCTTCCAGTACAATGAGGCAGCGGGCGGACAGAGCGTTTTCCACCTGCACTTCCATGTGGTACCGCGGCACGACGGCGTGCCCATGCAGCGTCACACCGGCGCGATGGAAGATACAGCAGTGCTGGCCGCGAATGCCGAAAAGCTCCGCAAGGCGCTCGCCACCTGACGCAGTTTCGTCGCGCGTACTTGATCAGCGAACGGGCGAGAGCTTGTCGCGCGGCGGGAGCACCATGCGCTTCACCGGATCGGCGCGGCGGCGGGGACGTAAATCCTGATCGTCGAACTTGCCGTAGCAGCCCGCGATGCAAGCCGCGTTCGCTGACGCGTAAGGATCGGCCGCGTCGGCGGACGTTTGCACGAAACTGCCCTCGGTCGCTTCCGTTGTTTCGACGTGCGGGCGTACAGAGACGACTTGAGCGCGCGTGCGGTTCGGGCATCCGCCTTCGCACACCACGATATCCATCCCCGGATATGAAGCAGCCAGCGGATGCGGCTCCATCCATGGACGCTTTTCGTTTTCGATGATCTTCTTGGCCCGACGGGTGTAGTAATCGTCGTGCGAAGCGGCGCTCGTGACATCCTGAGACGACTTCGGATCTGCGGCGTGCGCAGCGATCATTCCGGCCGAGATAAACACTACCGCTGCGGCCATGGCCGCCACTTTCGGCGAGCCCAACACACCAACGCCACGCATCCTACGCTCCCACACCGCGACTGCTCCGGGAAAGCCCACAGTCGCAAAGTGCGGTTAACGAATGATTTCGAGCAACCTCAGCACCTTTACGGCCGCAGCGCGGGATAGCGCCAATACGCGCCGTGGGTGGTCGGCACCTCCTCGAGCATCGGCGTGCGCACCTTCGGCGGCCGCGTCCCCGTGGCGATGAGGGCCGCGATGTCGTCCAAGAGCTTGTTGTTCTCGGCGTAACCCGAATGGTTGAGACCGAGGCTATCCGTGCTCGCTGCCGTCACGTCGATGGTATCGATACCTGGCAGCACGAGGGGGCCGGTCACCGGGACGTCGCCCGCACGCGGGATGCCGCCGTAAAAGTTGCGCGAGACGGTCAGCGCGCGGTCGTTGCCGGCGGCATAGAGCGTCACGCCGGAAGCAAGCCCTTGAATCTCGCTGGCAATGTTCTCGAAATTGTCGCGGTCGACGTCGGGTGCGGCGAGGATGATCTGGCTGATCTGCACGCCATCGGGCTTCGAGCGCTTGAGGTCGCGCAGCACCTGCAGCGTCGGCTGGTTGCCCATGCTGTGCGCGATAATGCTGACCGACTTCGCGCCGCTCTTCTCGATGACGAGGTTCATGAACTGCTTGAGATAGGGCTCGGACTGGCCGGAGCTTTCGCGATCGTAGGTGTAGCTCGCGAGGCCGCCACCCGACGGCCAGCTATATGCAAACGCGGCGCCATCGAACTTCAAATCGTATGAAATCTGAGCGGCGCGATAGAGGGCGTAGTCGAAGGTCGTGTTGTAGCCGTGCACGAAGATGAAAGCGTGATCCTTATAGCGCGCGGACGCAGCGAGACGCTCGCGAACCAGGGTCAGGAACTCGTTCTCCGTCAGGGTCTTGATCTCGTCCATCGTGAAGTGGCGGTTCGGGTCTTCGGCTTCCTGGTAAAGTGTGACGTTGAAGACGCGAATGGCCCATGGCCTTTCGATCGAGGGCACCTTGTGAACCTTCGGCACCGTGACAAGCGCACGTCCGAGTTCCAAGCGACGGCCGCGCTCGCTGCCGTAATCGAGGCGCTCGACGTTTTGCTTCTGCGCGCGATCCGTGCCGTAGAAAACTGGAACGACGTCCCAATCACCCTGCGCTTTTTCCGGAGCCTTCGCCTCGCTCGGTGCGGGTGGCGCGGGAGCGGGGGCAGGTTGGGGAGGAGGCGCGCCGCTGCCACCGGCCGGATCGGGAGCGGCAGCCCGTGGACGTGCTGCGCCCATAGGCGGCCTGGATTTCGGTGGCTGCGGCTGGGCTTGTTCGTCCGTGCTCTCGGGAGGCGCTGCGCCGACAATCTCCGGCTCCGCTTCAGGCGCACCGGCACCCGGCTCCAATTCAGGCGCGCCCGCGCCGGGCTTTGCTTCATCGGGCGGAGCAACCTCAGCCTGGGGCGCTGGAGCACCGGCGGGCCGTCCTTCGGAGCCATGTTTCGGAGCCTCCCCGCAGGACGCCAGAACGATTGCCGCCAGACCAAGCGCCAGGACACCAAGCTTTCGCATACCCGCAATTCCCCGATTCATCAGCTCCCGCGCCATTGAAGGCGCGCCGTCGCATTCCCACCTGACAAACGCCGGCCGAGCGATGCCGGAGCCTAGTTCTGATCCCCGTACATATCAACGATATCACCGCCACACGATCCCAGGACTGTCGCCATCTTTAGGCAAACGCGAATTGCGCGGACGGAAAGCCCAGTTGGGCGTATTATGTAAGGGACCTTTTTAAAGATCCGGAGACTTGTCTTAACGGACAAGCACGCGGGCGCCGTGGCCAGGGGCCCGTTTCAATTTTTCGGCAGGGTCACGTGGCACAACTCATGCGGCAACGAGACACCATTCTTCTGACGGGCTTCGGCCCCTTCCCTGGCGTTGCTGACAACGCCAGCCAACGTTTCGTGCCCAAGCTTGGCCATCTCGCAGCACGGCGCTTCAGCGCGCATCGGGTCGTCGCACGTATCCTTCCAACCGAGTGGGAGAAGGCTCCGAACCGGTTGCGCGACCTTTACGAGCGCGAGCGGCCGAAACTCGTGCTGCATTTCGGCGTATCGGCGCAGGCGTCCTCTTACGTCATCGAAACGCTTGCACATAACACCTGCAAGTCCGCCGCCGACGCCGTCGGGACGATGCCGCCGGAGAGCGTCGTCGTCAAAGGCGGGCCCGAAACATTGGTGTCACGTTTTCCTGCCGAACAGGTGAAGGAGCGGTTGCTGGCGCTCAAGGTGCCGGCCGTGCTTTCCGAGGACGCAGGCAGCTATCTTTGCAACGCCATCCTCTATCGCTCGCTGATTTATGCCGAGCAGATCTCATCACCAGAGGCCGTCGGCTTCCTGCACATCCCGCAGAACATTCCTCCAGCCGATCTCAAGTCGCGACGCGATCCGGATGCGCTTCGCTTCGATTGGGGGACGGCGCTGATCGGCGGGCTCGAGATCATTCGTACGTGTCTCGGGCGTCCCCCGCCTTCTCTCCGGCGCGTCAAGGACCATTAACCCGGCGCGGGCAGGATGGGCGGCGGAGGACTTCATGCATCTCGACCGCCGCGTTTTACTTTCCACAGGTTTGGCCACGGGCCTCGCGACGACAACGGGCGCGGGTGGGGGCGCGACTGCCGCTCCGCGCCGTGAGTTTGCCGCCGAGGGGCGCATGTTTTCCGTTTCGCCTGATGACGGCGCCGACCAGACTGCCGCGTTGCAAGCCGCTATCGACGAGGCCGCCGCGCGACGTGCGCCGTTGTATCTCGCTCCGGGCGTTTATCGTGTCGGGTCGTTGACGCTGCGGCCGGGCTCCCGGCTCATCGGCGCCGCGCGTGACAGCGTCTTGTCCTTCAACGGCGGGGCATCTTTCATTGGCGGGCGCAGCGCGTCGGGCATTCGGCTCGAGCAGCTCACGATCGACGGCAACGGCCTCGCGATCGACGCCGCGGCAGGTACGGGCTTAGTGACGCTGGACGATTGCGCCAATGCCGCGCTTATCGATCTCGAGATCAGGAACGGCCTCCTGAACGGCATCGCGCTCGCGAAGTGCTCAGGGACAGTCTCGGCGTGCATCATCGGCGGCATGTCTGAAGCGGCGCTGATGAGCCTCGACGCGCAGGGGCTGATGGTTTCTCAGAACACGATCCGCGATTGCGGCAACAACGGTGTTCAGATCTGGCGCAGCACGCCTGGCGAGGATGGCTCCATCGTGACGGGAAACCGGATCGAGCGCATCACGGCTCGGTCCGGCGGCACGGGGCAGAACGGAAACGGCATCAACGTGTTTCGCGCGGGGAGCGTCATCGTCTCGTCCAACCAGATTTCGGAATGCGTCTATTCCGCCGTGCGCGGGAACTCTGCCAGCAACATCCAAATGATCGGCAACGCCTGCCGCACCATCGGTGAGGTGGCGCTTTACGCGGAGTTTGCTTTCGAGGGCGCGATGATTTCGAACAACGTCGTTGACGGTGCGGCGAGCGGCATCGCCGTCACCAACTTCAACGAAGGCGGACGGCTTGCCATCGTGCAGGGCAATCTCGTACGGAACCTCTTTCGGCGCGAGCAGGAGCCTGTCGACAAGCGCGGGATCGGCATCGGCGTCGAGGCGGACACGGTCGTCGCCGGCAATGTGATCGAGGGGGCGCCGACGGCCGGGATCTCGGCCGGGTGGGGCGCTTATCTGCGCAATGTCTCGATCACCGGCAATCTCATTCGCGCGTCCGGCATCGGCATTCTGATTTCATCCGATCCGCAGGCGGGGACGTGCCTCGTCAGCCAGAACATGATTTCGGACGTGAAGGACGGCGCCATCCGCGCCATGGATCATGGCGTGGCGCACGGACCGGATCTCGCAATCGCAACGACGCCCGCGAACGGACGCCATGTGATCACGGGTAACATCGCGGTGTGACGGGGACGAAAAATTCGCGGCTTACTGAGGAGCGGGCGGGGTCGCGCGGATAAGTTTCAGAAGCTCGCTATCGCGAGAGATCTGCGTGGTGTCGCTGCATTCAGCCTTCGCCTCTTGCGAGCATTCGACCGTGATCGTGTAGGGAACGCCGAACTTGTTGATCGTGTATTCGGCGAGATAACCTTCCTCGCCACCGGACGCTCTGTCATCGAACACGGAGACCGCGGGACCGGCCTGCGGCGCGGCGCCTGCACTCTTGTTCTCGTAGATCGGGAACGTGTCCGGGAAAACATGCTGGACCCGAAGGTCTCCCGAAACCGAGACCGTCACGTCGCCGTAACGTTCAACGATCTGGTACCAGACGGGATTGGCCTCATCCATCACCACATCGCGCTCCGTTGCGGGGCGCGGCCCGAGGCGAAACGTGTTTTCCACAAGTCCCGGAGTTGCATCGAACGCCAGCACCGGAAGCTTGAGTTTCGAAAGCTGGTCGTCGGCTGTCGGGCCCAGCGAACGGGGCGGCGCAGAGTTCGCGACGAAGTTCTTGATCTCAGGGTCTGTCCACTGGACGGCGATAAGATTGTCGGCTGCGCTCGCGAGGGTGGCGGCTCCAACGACCATCAGCGTGGCGGAGGCAACCGACACAAACGAATTGGCCCGGCCATGCAAGCTCTTACGCGACATGAGACATTCCCTGAATCCGAGCCCCTCGCCCGCGACCGACACTTACATGCCGGGCTGTCAGAACTTTGACGGCGCCGCGACAAACGTACTGCAGGCGGCGGGACTTTAGAGCCGCTCCGAAAGGCGTAACGGCTCTAAAATCCTTGTTGTCGTGCTTCTTATCGGAAAAACCGGTTCCCACTTTTCCGGAAGCACTTTAGCCGCCGTGTCAGTTGGCGATCAAGCCTGCAAACTCAGAGCGTCGCCCTTGAGCCACGCACCACCGTACAAGTGCTACGGGTGCATGGTGCGGGTTGAACGGCGCCTCTCCAAATAGTATTCCGCAACAGTGCCTGCTCCCGTGGGGGGAGGATCGCGACAAGCTCGACGAAGGCGGCCGGCCGTTTCTGCGGCCTGCTTCTTGGGTTTGCGCGGTCATATGTTTGCGTGGAGACCCGCATGGCAACGGATTCCGGGACGCCGCCTCAAGTGCCGGCGCAAGATTTCTCAGCCGTCGCAGCCGCACAAGATCCACCCAAGACCGGCAGCAGGGGCTGGCGCATCTTTCGCTGGGTTCTCATCGGCACGGTCGTTTCGATCGCGCTGCTTATCGCGTTCCCGCCGACCGGGATCATCAAGGACCAGCTTGCGAAGAGCGTCGGCGCCGCCATCGGGCGCACGGTCACGATCGGCGACATGCGCCTCAAGCTGCGGCCGAAGCTCGAGGCTGAGTTCGATCAGGTGACGGTTTCTAACCCCATCGGCATGCCGGCGCGCGATATGTTCCGCGCCGAGACCGTGAAGACTACGGTGGAGCTGCTTCCCCTCTTCAAGGGTCGCGTCCGCATGCACCGGCTGGACCTCATCAAGCCTGTGATCGCGTTGGAAGAAGCGCCTGACGGGACGCGCAACTGGGTGTTCGGCCCCGTCGAAGCGCCTGCACCGGCTCCCGCCGACCCGGCCACTCCGGCAGCGGCTCCCACCGAGGGGGCACCACCCCCGGTTTCCGAGGCCATCGCACCGGCTGCGTTCAGTTATCCGCCGGATTCCACGATCACTGACGGAACGCTGACCTTCCACAGCGCGAAGACAGGGGCGCAGCGCGAGGCCACCGCCATCAACTCGGTGCAGGTGCTCGATGCCGTCGCGGGATCTCTCGGCTCGAAGGGCAATCTTGCGGCCGGCGGCGAAACCGTCACGTTCGATATTTCGCTCGGCAGTTATGAAGGCGTGATCGCAGGCGAGACGTCCACGCTCAAGGCGAGCATGGAGGCGAAGCCGCTGCGGGCGTCCATCGACGGCAATGCCAACTTCTCGGCGGACGCTGAGTTCAACGGCGATGTGACAGCTTCGTCTTCGTCGCTGATCGGGCTCGGCCGCTGGTTCGGATCGGACATCACCGAATCCGGCCAGCCTCTAACAGGATCGCTCGACGGCAAAGTGCAAGCTACGACGCGCGCCGTGAACTTCACTGAAACCGACGTGATGGTGGATACGACGAGCGGACGCTTCGACGGGGCCGTCGATCTTGGCGGCGTGCGCCCGAAGGTGACGGGCACGCTCGCGAGCGAACATATCGATCTTAGCCGCGCGACTGGCGTCAAGGGGCGTAGCTCCCTCGCGCCGGAGCCGATCGATACGTTCGAGCCGCTGATCCAGCCGAGCTGGGACCAGCTTCTGAGCGACCTCGAACGGCTCGAGAAAGGCCCGCAGGCTGCTGCCGCTGAGGCCGCACCCGCCGCAGCTGCGAGCACACTGCCGAGCTGGAGCGAGCAACCGTACAATCTCAAGGCGCTGCAGGCCTTCGACCTCGACATGATGATCAACGCGAGCACCGTCACTTACGGCGCGCTTGATCTCAAGAATGGCCGCGTGAAGGCTGACATCAGCGAAGGCGTGCTCAACGCGAAGTTGGAAGAACTCTCGGTCGGCGAAGGCAAGGCCGTCGGGACCGTCAACGTCGACAGCCGTGCGTCGCCGCCCCGTGCGGCCGTACAGCTCAACATGACGGACGTCGCGGCCGAGCCCATTATTACTGAGCTCACGGGCAAGCCTCTGCTGTCCGGCAAATCGAACGTCGAGATCACGGCGAGCGCTGCCGGCCAGAACCAGAGCCAGCTTACCTCGACACTCGACGGCAAGGCGCATTTCAGGATGGGCCAAGGCGCACTGCGCGGCTTCGACGTCCGACGCATGATCTTCGAATGGTGGAAGAGCTGGGCGTTCGATCTCTCGTCGCGGACCGGCTTCGAACGGCTCGAGGCGCAGTACAACATCAAGAACGGCATCATGCGCAGCGAGCCCGGTTTCGAGATGGGCGGCTCGGAGGTCGTCATCAATTCGGCCGGCACTGTCAACGTGCCGAAGAAGCAGCTCAATCAGGAAATACGCGTCAAGGCGATCCCGCCGCCGACCGCATTCCCGATCCCCATCAAGATCTCGGGAGACTGGGCAAAGCCGAAAATCGGTATCGATTGGGGCGGACTTTTCTCGGCAGCACCCGGACTTGGCGGTCCGCAGGCTCTGGCGCCGTCGCCCGAGCCGACGCCGCTCAACGTTCAAGCCGCGATCCGACGCGTGCTGGCAGCGGATTTGCCGGCCGATCAATTGACACCGGAAGCAAAAGAGATGTTGCAGTCGCTGCTGCCTCAGGACGCTAGTCCCTAGGTTATGCACGAATAAGGGGCGGTTCGTTGCCAGGACACATCGCGTTGGGCATTATCCCGGCGCAATCCAAAGGCACAGTTTCGCTGCATTGGATACGGGGGACGTGGCGTGGGAAAAGTTCTGCATGTTTCGCTGTGCGCTGTTCTCGCCGGCGGCGGCCTTCTTCTTGCTCATCCATCCCAGCTTCCCGCGCAGGATCATGGACGCTCTGCGGCGGCATCTCATCTCATCGGGCGTGATTTAACGACTTACGCGCTTGTGCAAAGCATCGCGGGCGGCGCGGGGCTTGCCGGTGCGAGCCGTCCTGCCGTTCGCCAGCCCGATGGCTCGTGCCTCGGCCGCGATACGAGCGGCAATCTCGTGCAGCTCGCGCGGTGCAGCCTGCTACCGCCGGAAGGAACACCCACTCCGACACCGACCCCAACGCCGCAGCCCGAGAACCCGACGACCGGCGAGGGCCCGACCACACCCGAACAGCCTTCGACGGGCGGCGGCGTGAGCGATCCGGCCAAGGCCGGGTTCGCCTATCATCCTCCAGGCGATCTCTATGAGCGCGACACAGGCCGCGGCCGCGAAGATCGTTACGTCTACATGCCGAACATGATCTTCCCGCTGAAGCTCGGAGATGGCCTCTTTCCGCACATGAACTCCCAGATCTGGGGCTATGGCGGCGGCGGCTACGGCGGTAAGGGCGCGGCGGGCGGCAGCGAGAACGATCCGCGCAACTTCGACCCCATGAAGCAGCGCGACAACTACTGCGAGGTTCGCAGTTGGGACATGCCGATGTGTCCGGGCGGTGCGGGCCATCAGGGCCAGGATATCCGTCCGCCGTCCTGGAAGGACAACTACTGGGAAGCCGTCGCCGCGGAAGACGGCACGATCGTCAATGTCACATCGAACACGACGGTGCAGCTCAAAACGGACGGCGGCACCGATTACTACTATCTTCACATGCACCCGAAATCGATCACCGTGAAAACGGGTGCGAAGGTTAAGCAGGGCCAAGTGCTCGGCAAGGTCTCGCGCTACATGGGCGGCAAGATCGGCACGAGCCTGCATTTGCATCTGCAGGTGCGCCAGCGCATCCAGGTCGGCACCAAGACGCTGCAGGTCTACGTTCCGACTTACACGTCTTTGATTGCTGCGCTTCGCAAGGCCAAGGGGATCGATCCCGGTATCGATACGAACGGCAATCTGCTCGTCGACGCTGGTCTCGAAATCGGCGCGCCCAAGCCACCGCCGACGCCTCCGAAACCTGACCCCACTCCGACGCCGCAGCCGTCTCCTACTCCGACGCCTGCTCCCACTCCGGAGCCGACACCACAGCCGCAACCTGCGCCGGTTCCCGAACCTGCACCGACGCCGGAACCAACGCCGACGCCTGCTCCGCAGCCCGAGCCGTCACCGACACCTGAGCCCGCTCCGGTGCCTGAACCCGCTCCCACTCCGCAGCCCGTTCCGGAACCCGCGCCGAAGCCGGAACCGGCTCCGCAACCCACACCTGCGCCAACCCCGCAGCCTGCACCTACGCCTCAGCCGACGCCACAACCCGCGCCGTCACCGGAGCCTGCTCCGCAGCAGCAGGGTTGGTGGGGCACGGCTAAGAACAATTGGAACTCGTGGTGGAACTGGGCAACCGACTGGTGAAGCCCGCACGACGTGATTGAGATCGAACGAGGAGCCACAACGATGCCGAGACATACGCCAGCCTTTGCCATGGCGGCGCTCATGGCGCTCTGCATTCCGCTTGCTTCGACGGCCAACGCGCAACTTCCGCCGTCAAAGTACGACAAGCTTCAGCGCACGCTCGAAGACAAATTCGCGCCGCCGAAGCCTGCGCCCGCGCCCTCCAGGCCGGCCGTCAAAAAGGACGACTTCATCTACGTCGATCCCAACAAGACAAAGGTTGCGCCGGCCAACCAGAAGCGCGGGGATGTAACGTGGAACGATGCGATCTCTACTCTCGTGTCGTCGGCGCTCGGTAAATCATCGCCTGCTGCGGAACCAGAGGTGAAAGGCGCTTTCAGCGCTCAAGTCGCGCAAGCCGATACGACCTATCCGCGCTACCGGTACAGAGATCGCGAACGCGGGCGCGCGAGCAAGGCGCCGCAGGATGGCGGCGCTCGGAAGGTGCCGGTGGCGAAGCCGAACAGCTTCGTCATTCAGCTCAGCCCCGATGCCACCGACTCGGACATCGAAGCGCTTCTCAAAAAGTACGATCTGACCGTCACGAAGGTCATCGCGCCGCTTGGCGTCATGACAGTGGAGCAGGCACGGCGACGCCCGAGCGCGGCGCCTCAACCCGCCGGAGACAGCAAGGCACAGCTCCAGAGCGTGCTCGAACCGCCGATCATCAAAGCGCTTCGCGCCGAAAAGGTCGTGGACGGCGCGTTCGTCAACTCAACGATGGAAACGAAGCAGCTGCGCAAGGGCATCGGCGCGTCGATCAATGTCGATGGCGACGTGTTTTCCTGGCGCTGGAACGCCGGCAACGACGAAGACGGAAACTGGGGCCTCAAGGCCATTCGCGTGCCGGCCGTGTGGAACGTCATAGACCGTCACCGCAGGCTGCACCCGGACGAGAAGCGTCCGAAGATCGGAATTATCGACAGCGGGTTCGATCAGAACCCGATGGTGCCGTTTGCGTCCATGCAGCACGTGAAGCCGCTCACCTATCACACGGCTCAGTGCGGCACGCATCACGGAATGCATGTGTCCGGCATCATCGGCGCGGTGGGTGGCGATCAACCCGGCATCAACGGCATCGTGCCGGATGCGCGCATGGATGCCATCGCTGTCGACAACGCCATCGTGGGCGATTCCGGGCACGTGGGCGTCGACGAGGGCTGGCAGGTGCAAGCGCTGCTGTTCGACGACGTGCTCGCGAAGACGCTCGACTACGTCTACGACAACCTCGTCACGCCCGACAATCTGCGCGTGATCAACATCAGCCTCGGCTACAATTTCGTGGCTGCGAACCTGCTGGGCAATGAAAACCCGGAAGACGTTCCGGGTCTCGCGTTGCATATCGCGCACCAGGCGAACCTCATTCGCCTGATGGCGAGCCGCGTTCAGGATCACGTGTTGTTCGTGGTCGCCGCGGGCAACGACTCCGAAGATCGCGAGACACCGATCGAAGCGAAATGGGCTTCGCCTTTCGCTTGGGCGGGCACGCAGGATTCCGCGAGCGGACAAAGCCCCCCGAACATCATCGTCGTCGAAGCTATCGACCGGAACGGGCAGCGCGCGGAGTTCTCCAACGTTGGCGGGGACGTTGCAGCTCCCGGCGTCGACATCATGAGCACGCTTGCCAAGGACAAGCCGATCTGGCTCTGCAACGGCACCTCGCAGGCGGCGCCTCATGTCTCCGCCTTGGCCGCCTTGCTTTTCGAACTCGCGCCAGACAAGAAACCCGCCGAGATCGCGGAAATCCTGCGCGCCAGCGCAACTGTTCCGGCGGATGGCGCCAAACACGCGCCGACGATCGATGCGCTTGAGGCCGTCGCCAGCGTTGCGCCGGAAGAAACAAGACTTCTTGCCGACCTCGACGGCGATGGCGTTGTCGGGCCTAGCGATCTGGCGGCCTTCAAGCGCCAGTTCGACGCGATCCGCAGCGCCGCGACGACCAACGCCGCCTTCACCGAAGACCTGAACGGCGACGGCATCATCGACGACAACGAGTGCTTCTGGCCGACCATCGATTTCAATGGCAGTGGTCACGGCGCCACGACACCCGACGACGCGCGTCCATTCAAAGGCAGCGCACGGCTGGATCTCGGCACGCTCAAGCTGCTCTGGTCCGATCCGAATACGTCGTTCGACGTCGCGCTTGCGAATTCCGGCTTCGAGCCTCCGGCCGACGTCGTTACCGTCACGACCGCGTCTGCGCCAATCAAGAGCTGCCGTGGAACGGACCCCAACCTGACCGTCGCCACCGGGCCAGCTGTCTCGTCCGGTTCCTCTGCATCGGACGGCAAAGGTCCCTCGTCTCTCGTTGCAACCGCCGGTACGACTCAGGCGACGAGCGCGGACGCGCAAGCCACGCGCGCCGAGGTCGAGAAGGCCATCGAAGACCTGCGCAAGACGCATCCCAACCTGCGCGTCACCATCAACCCTGCTACCGGGCTTCCGACCAGCGTGACGGGGCTTTCGCCGCAGGCCGCGGGCGGCGCGTCACTGGGGGCTTCTGGGCGAGGCGAGCAAACGGAAGAGGAGACGAAGCGTGCTGTCGAAGCTTACTTCGGCACGGGCGGACTCTCGTCGCTGTTCCCATCCAAGAACAAGAGCGCCAAGCCGCAGTACGTCGGACGGCGCAAGGACCCTGATCTTCCGAACCGCTATGTTGCGGAGGTGGAGCAGCGTGTCGACGGCGTGCCGGTGTTCGGTTCCACGGCCAAGCTCAACGTCGACTCCACGCTCGGCGTGACGAAGTTCAGCGGCACGATCTCGACGGTAGCGCTCGACAGCACGGCGCCGAAGATCGCGGAAGGCGAGGCCATCGCGGCGGCGCGCCTCAAGCTGGCCGACGTGCTCCGGAACGCACCAGATGCATCGCGCGCTTTCCCGCTCGCGCCGGACCCGACAAAGGTGGAGATCGCGAAGCCGCAGATCATTGTGTTCGATCCGGCGCTGATCGGGAAATCCAAGACCGGGCCGACGCGGCTCGCGTACATGGTTTCGATCGACTCGTTCCGCATCTTCGTCGATGCGAACACGGGAGAGGCCTTCTATTACTATCGCGATCAACCGTCAGGCATGCTGCGGCGGGTTTATGATCTTTCGCAGACGACGACGTTTCCAGGCACCATCGGCATCGACGAAGAGAAGCGCCTGCGTGGCGAGAAGCTCGCGCCAGAAGTACTGACCGCATTTCGCAACGCGGGCATCGTGCGCGATTACTTTTTCCTGATGTTCGGGCGCGACGGCTTCGACGATAACCAGGGCCAGGGCGGGTCGCCCATGGAAGCTTACGTTCGCTACGGGCGCACGCAGAACGCTTACTGGTGCACATCGAAGTCCTACGATTGCCCAGGTAAGAATGTGATGGTGTACGGGCCGGGCTATGCTGATGCGCTCGACATCGTGGCGCACGAAATGACACACGGCGTCATCGCGCACGAAAAGAACCTGCTTTATCTCAACGAGCCCGGCGCGGTGAATGAATCGCTCGCTGACATCTTCGGCGCATTGATCGAGCTCGATCACAAAGGCGACGGCGGGAATTGGCTGATTGGCGAATCCTCGCCTGGATTTTCCGTCACCTCGCCGCTCAGGAGCCTCGCCGATCCCAACCTCCGCGACGCAAACGGCGTCTCGATGTTCAACAGGACGGCGCGCTTCTCGCTCGCGAACCGCGGGCAGCCGGCGCACTACTCCGAAGTGCTGACGCCTGACGATACGCAGTGCGGATCAACCGCGTACCAGGACAACGGATGCGTGCATTTCAACAGCGGCATCCTGAACAAGTTCGCCTATCTCATTTCGGAAGGCGGCACGCACCACGGCGTGACGGTGTCCGGCATTGGGCGCTACAAGCTCGCGCGCATCACGTATCGCGCGATGACGGTCGGCCTCAACCAGAGTTCGACGCTCACGCAGGCGGCCAACGCGTTCACGGAAAGCTGCTACGAACTTGCGGGCGCGCAGGTCGCCGGAATGATCCCGGCGGATTGTGAGCAGGTCGTCGGCGCGCAGCGCGCCGTCGGGCTCGAGGTGCCTTCGAGTTGAAATGACAGAACACACGCGACTTAAGACGATGAGCGCGGCCACGAGACAGGAATGACGGGTGAGAGCATGACAGGGATCAAACTGGATCGTCGCCAGCTCGGCGCAGGCCTTGCGGCGGCTGTCGCGATGCCGTTCGTCGCGCGTCTCGGAACTTCCGTCTCGTTGGCGCAAACCTCGCGCGGGACGTGGTCGCAGCTCGCAGATCTTTCGCAGGAAGCACAAAGGCTCGGCCTTTCGGTGCCACGCATGGGGCTCGCTCCCGCGTCAGGTGGAGACGACTTCACCGAGATCCAGCCGGCGATCGTCGACTTTATGGACGGGATCACGGGCTCTGCTGCTGATGCGCCGGGCGTGACGTCTGCGGATATCGACAGCCTGATCGATCGCGCATCCGAGCTGCTACGCACGGCGCGCAACGAAGAGCGTATGCCCCGCGACATTCCCGAGGGCCCGCAGGCGGCCGCCGTTACGGCCCCGAAGTTCGAGGACATCTCGGCGGATTACGTGCGGCTCTTCGAGACCTGCCAGATCCGTTCGGAAAATCGATCCACGGTGCAGTGGTATGTTTCGAAGATCACGGACGCGGCGCGCCGCAAATCCTACGAAGCGGTGTTCGAGGAGACGTGCGTGCCGTGGTATGCCGTCGCTATCATTCACGGCATGGAGTGCAGCTTCGACTTCAATTCGCATCTCCACAACGGCGATAGCATCAAAGCGAAAACGAAGCAGGTGCCCGCGGGGCGCCCTAATCCCTGGCTGCCGCCGTCGGACTGGGTTTCGAGCGCCGTCGACGCGCTTCGCTACGACAAGCTGCATGAGCAAGCAGACTGGAGCCTGCCGCGCATGCTCTATCGCTGGGAAGCCTACAACGGTTGGCGGAGCCGGCTGCTTTACAAGATCAACACGCCGTATCTCTGGGCCTTCTCGAACCACTACAGCAAGGGCAAGTTCGTCCGCGACAACGTGTGGGACGCGAACGCGGTCTCCAAGCAGTGCGGCGCGGCCGTCATGCTGAAGGCTCTGGTCGAGGGCGGCTTTATCTCCCAGCCCGCCTAGCGGCTTCTCCTGCCGGGGCGCCGCCCATTCCGGATTGGGCGCGGGGGCCAGCCGGGTCTTTTGTTGGCTGCGCAAGTTCGGCCTGGGCGCATATGCCCGATAGCGGAAAGCCGAAAAACCGGCTAGGTATCCGGAAATCTTGAGATTCCTGGCATCCGAAGCCGGCACCCTACCCGTGCCGGCGCGTTGCCCACATTTGAAAAGCGCTGTCCAATCATGACCTTCCCGTCCGTTCACCCTGCGCTCGGGCGCACCCTCGCCGCGCGCGGCTATGCGGTGCCGACCGCTGTCCAGCTTGCCGTGCTCGAAGCCGACAAGGCGGGGCGAGACCTGCTCGTTTCCGCCCAGACCGGCTCCGGCAAGACGGTTGCATTCGGGCTTGCCATCGCCCCTACCCTGCTCGGAGACGCCGAGCGCCTGCCGCATGCGGCCCAGCCGCTGGCGCTCGTTATTGCGCCGACGCGGGAACTTGCGATGCAGGTTCAGCGGGAGCTCGAATGGCTTTATGCCGACACCGGCGCGCGCGTGGTGACATGCGTCGGCGGCACGGATGCACGTGCTGAAGCCCGCCAGCTCGGCTTTGGCGCGCATATCGTGGTCGGCACACCGGGGCGTCTGCGTGACCACCTCGAGCGGCACCGCCTCGACCTCACCAAGCTTGCGGCTGTCGTGCTGGACGAAGCTGACGAGATGCTCGATCTCGGCTTCCGCGAAGATCTGGAATTCATCCTGGACGCGACTCCGGAAGTGCGCCAAACGCTGCTTTTCTCGGCCACCATGCCGCGCGAGATCGAGGCGCTCGCCAAACGCTATCAGCGCGACGCCGCACGCATCGAGACCCTGCGGCGCAACGAGCAGCATGCCGATATCGAATATCGTGCCGTTCGCGTTGCGCCGTTCGACATCGAGAACGCCGTCGTCAACATCCTACGCCTTCACGAAGCGCGGGCGACCATCGTCTTCTGCTCGACGCGCGAGTCCGTGAAGCGTCTGCACGCACGCCTTGTCGAGCGCGGTTTCTCCGCTGTCGCGCTCTCCGGCGAGCTGACGCAGAACGAGCGCAGCCATGCGCTGCAGGCTCTGCGCGATAGCCGTGCCCGCGTTCTCGTAGCAACCGACGTGGCGGCACGCGGGCTCGATCTGCCCGATCTCTCGCTCGTCATTCATGCCGACCTTCCGCATGACGCGGAAACGCTGCTTCACCGATCGGGACGCACGGGCAGAGCCGGGAACAAGGGCCTCTGCATGATCATCGTGCCGTTCAACCGGCGCCGCAAGGCGGAGGGGCTGCTTCAGACCGCAAAGCTCAAGGTTTCGTGGGTTGCAGCGCCGACCGCCGAAGAAATCCGCGCGCGCGACCAAGTGCGCTTCCTCGCCGATCCGGTCTTCAGCGAAGCAGCGACCGAAGAAGAAACAGCGCTCGTCGGCGATCTAAAAAACAATCGTTCGGCAGACGAAATCGCGCTCGCGCTCGTTCGTATGCATCTGGCTCGCCTGCCGGCGCCGGAAGAGCTGTCCGAGGATACGGGCCCGCCGCCCCGGCGCGATAATCACCGCTCGCTCGCTCCTCGCGAACGCTCAGCGCGCGGAGCCGACCGGCCGCGCCGCGAAGGCCGGCATGACGATGCTGCCCCGCGTGAGGATCATCGCGCTCCGCGTGCGCCACGCGATCCCAATCGTCCGATGGTGTGGTTCCGTGTCGATATCGGCCGCGAGCGCAACGCGGAGCCGCGCTGGTTGCTGCCGCTTATCTGCCGGGCTGGCAATGTCACGCGGTCGGAAGTCGGCTCGATCAAGATCTTCGACCAGGACTCGCGCTTCGAGGTTGCAGCGGACGTCGCGGACAAGTTTGCGGAAGCATCGCGTTCGATCAAGCCGAACGAAGCGCGCTTCTCTCGTGCCGACGCGCCTTTCTCACGTAATGCCGAGAAACCGGCCGACGCAGCGCCCGAGAAGAAGAGACACAGGGATAGAGACAAGGACGAACCTTCGTCGTTCAAGCCTCATGCAGGGCCGCGCCCGAAGAAGCCGTGGCGCGATCGCAGCGATACGCGTGGCGGCGACCGTCCTCATCGCGGCAACGGCGACAAGCCGCACTTCAAGGGCCCCGGCCATCGCTCGGACGCTTCAAAGACGAAACCCGGCCAAAAGCCGGCGTCCAAGTACGCGCAGAAGAAGAAGCATCGCGCTCCTCCTCCTGCCTGACCTTTTAAATGGCGCGGCCCGACGGCCGCGCCTTTTTTATCTTAGATGACGCCGAGCGCGCGCACGGCCTCCGCCACGCGGATGAAGCCCGAGATGTTCGCGCCGAGAACGTAGTTCCCCGGCGCGCCGTACTCTTCCGCCGTCTCGGCGCAGCGCGCGTGGATGCCATGCATGATTTCCGAGAGCCGCTTCTCGGTGACCTCGAAGCTCCATGAATCGCGGGACGCGTTCTGCTGCATCTCGAGCGCGCTCGTTGCAACACCGCCTGCATTGGCTGCCTTGCCCGGCCCGAACAGAACCTTCGCATCCAGGAACACGCGCACGGCATCCGGCGTGGACGGCATGTTCGCGCCTTCTCCGACAGCGATGACGCCGTTGCTCACGAGCGTTCGAGCGTCCTGGCCCGTCAACTCGTTCTGGGTTGCTGATGGCATGGCGATGTCGGTCGGCACCGACCAGACGCTGCCGCCGGGAACAAACACCGCGCCGGGACCACGCAGCTTGGCGTAATCCGAGACGCGGCCGCGGCGAAGTTCCTTCACTTCCTTCAGCGTTTCGAGATCGATACCGCCTTCTTCGACGACATAGCCGCCCGAATCCGAGCAGGCGATCACGCGCCCGCCGAGGGACGCCACTTTCTGCATCGTATAGATCGCGACATTGCCGGAGCCGGAAACGGTGACGCGCTTGCCGTCGAAGCTGTTGCCACGCGTGCGCAGCATGCATTCGACGAAGTAGACCGCGCCGTATCCCGTCGCTTCGGTGCGCACGCGTGATCCGCCCCAGGTCAGGCCCTTGCCGGTGAGAACGCCGGACTCGTAGCGATTGGTCATGCGCTTGTACTGGCCGAACATGAAGCCGAGCTCGCGCTGGCCGACGCCGATGTCTCCCGCCGGCACGTCCGTGTGCTCGCCGATGTGGCGGCCGAGCTCCGTCATGAAGGATTGGCAGAAGCGCATGATCTCGCCTTCCGAACGACCTTTCGGGTCGAAGTCGGAGCCGCCTTTGCCGCCGCCGATGGGCATGCCTGTCAGCGCGTTCTTGAAGGTCTGCTCGAAGCCGAGGAACTTGATCGTGCCGAGCATCACGCTCGGGTGGAACCTGAGGCCGCCTTTGTAGGGACCGAGCGCGGAGTTGAACTGAACCCGAAAGCCGCGGTTGATCTGCACGCGGTTTTGATCATCGACCCACGGGACGCGAAAGATGATCTGGCGCTCCGGCTCGCACAGGCGTTCGATGAGCGCGCCTTCCGCGTATTTCGGATGCTTGGCCACGACGACGCCGAGACTGTCGAGCACCTCGCGTACCGCCTGATGAAATTCGTCCTCTCCCGGATTGCGCCTCAGAACTTCGGCGTAGATGGGTTCAAGTTTCTCGTCGAGCATTGATTGCCTTTTGTTGGTTACGTCGTCAGATCGTGCGTCATCGCCTGCCTTGCGGCAGGCGATGTTCGAGAATTCTTCGGGTGCGTTGCTTGGCTTGCGGCGCGCCGGCTATTCCTCCGGCGGCATGACTGAGAGCACGCGGAGGACGTGCGGCTTCTGATCCATGCCATGCCAGCGCATGGATTGGCCGGGCGACAGTCCAATCAGCGCCGTGCCGATCGGCGTCAGAATGGAAATGTTGCCTTTACCGATGTCGGCCTGCGCAGGGAACGTGAGCCTCGCCGTGCGCTTTTCGGCGCCATCGACCTCGAACGTCACGACGGAATTCATGCGCACCGCGGTGCGAGGCACGTCTTCGTCCGCCACGACTTTGGCGCGCTGCATCTCAGCGAGCAACGTACGGGCGACGAAATCGCGCGGGTTCCGCTGGCCAAGCTGGGTCGCGAGGTTGGTCAGAGCCAACTCTTCGGTTTCAGAGACGACGATGGTCGGCAACGCGCCGGTCAGCATGTGCGTAACCATGTGTGGCATCCTCGAAAGGGCACGAGTCATCATTCCCGGCAATCGAACGATTGCGGGTGACGCGCTCGCGTTAGGCCGCGAGGCCAGGGACAGTAATGATGTGAGTGAGCTTTAGGATCGTGAGCCCCCGACACGGGGCAAATCAGCAGCAAGCGTGCCGGGGGCTAGTTGCCCGTGGCGTCAAAATCCCCGCAGGGAAGCTTGAAATGGAAGGCTGCTGGCGTGACCATGCACAAATAATGGGCAGAAGTTTCCACCTTTGTCAACGCGCGAGCTGAAGCGCGCGGAAAGCGGCACAGTGCGTGCAGGTTCGAGATCAGCCGCGTACGTTGCCGCATTCGTCGCGCCAGGCGAGACCCTCGAGCGTTGCGCCACGCGGTTTGTATTCACAGCCGATCCAGCCCTTGTAACCCAAGGCATCGATCAGCTCGAACAGGCGCGTGTAATTGATCGTGCGGTTGCTCGGCTCGCCGCGATCCGGCGGATCGGCGCATTGAAAGTGGCGCGCCATCGGCCCGAAGTCTTTCAAAGCCGCTTCGACATCGCCTTCCATCATGTGCCGGTGATAGAGGTCGAACTGCAGGCCGAGGTTCGGCGCGCCGACTTCCGCGATCACGTCGCGCGCGTCGCCCGTGCGCGTGAGGAAGTAGTCCGGCATGTCGCGTGTGTTGATCGGCTCGATCAGAATGTCGATGCCGAGCGGAGCGGCCCAGTCTGCGGCCATGCGGAGGTTCGTCTTGTAGATCTCGCGCGAGGCGCCATGCGCGTTGAGGCCCGCGAGAACATGCAGGCGCGGACACCGCAGCTCCTCCGCATATCCCAATGCGAGATCGACGGCGGATGCGAATTCGTCCTCGCGCCCCGGCAACGCCGCAAAGCCGCGCTCGCCCTTGTCCCAATGGCCGGGCGGCAGGTTAAACAGAACCATTTCCAGTCCGGTTGCGTCGAGACGCTCGCGGATCTCTTCCTTCGACGTCGCGTACGGAAACATAAACTCGACGCCCTTGAAGCCGGCGCGCGCTGCGGCCTCGAAGCGATCGAGAAACGGCAGATCGGTGAAGAGAAAGCTCAGGTTTGCTGCGAAGCGCGGCATGATGGCTCACAATTTGATGGGTGATCAATCGAACGACGGGCGAGACCGGCGCAGCTTCTTGACGTTGCCGCGCTTCACCTTGCTGTCGACACGGCGGGCCTTCGATGCGCGGCTGGGTTTCGTTGCCACGCGCTTCTTCGGAACGTAGAGGGCTTCGCGCACGAGCTCCGCGAGGCGCGTCCGTGCGTCCTCCCGGTTGCGCTCCTGCGTGCGGTGGCGCTCGGCACGAATGACGATCACGCCCTCGTCGGTCGCGCGGCGGCCTGCGAGCCGCAACAGGCGCTCGCGGACGGGCTCGGGCAGGCTCTCCGAGCGCACCACGTCAAAGCGCAGCTCGACCGCGGTCGAGACCTTGTTGACGTTCTGCCCGCCCGGGCCCGACGCGCGAATGAAGCGCTCCTCGAGCTCGCGATCGTCGATCGAGATGGTTTCGTTGATCTCCAGCATGGAGGGGATCTAGCAGAGATTTGCGCGCCGTGCAGCTCATGGCGCGTGTTTCGGCCGGAACTGCCGAGACTGGCGGAGCGCGTTATGCCGGCAGACAGTCGAATGGCTCTTTCCGAGGCTCCCATGATCACGATTTTCCATCTCTTTCTGCATGGTTTTCTGGTGCTCATCGTCCTGCCACTTGCCATCCATTCCCTGGCGACCGGATCGCCCCCGCCCGAGAACTCGGCCCTCACCAAATACTACAAGGCGGAGACGTATCTCATGCTGGCGGGCAACCTTCTGCTGCTGTGTGTTTGCGCGATCGCGATGCTGAGGCTGGCCGAGCATTTCGGTCTGGTCGAAGCCCCGCTGGCGGCGACCATCGACGGCTGGATCATGATCCCGTTCTTTGCGTCGTTGCTGCTGAGCTTGGTCCTGTTCGTCCGCGCCTACTTCAAAGTGCGCAAGGCGGGAGCGATGGCGTCACAGAAATGACGAGCAGGCGAGCGCGACGCTTGCGAGAATGGCGGCGTCGAGCCACACGCCGCCGAGCGACATCGCAGCAAGTGCCGTTGCGAGCACAGCGAGGGACAGCGCGGCATCGACGCCTCGGCGAAACGTGCCACGCCTCTCTACCTCTTTTCGCTTCAACATGAGGCACAGCAAAACCGTCGTGGCCAAGACGGCGCCCGCGATCACGACCCACGACCAGGACCACAGCGCGGGACGCGCGTGCGCGAGGATGCAGAGCGTCAGCACAGGCAATGACGCGGCCTTACGGACGGCCTGAACTCGCTGCATCAGAAACGTCTCACGAGAAGACCCCGACGGTGCGCGTCACGCTTTCACGAGGCGCTCGACGCAAGCCGCAACCCCCTGCTGCCATGCCGGCAAGCGGACGCCGAACGTGCTCTCGATCCTTTCGCATGCAAGCGTCGAATTCATTGGGCGTAGCGCCTCGGACGGATAATCCTCGGAGGCAATCGGTTCGAGGGGCGCATCGGCGTTCTGGATGTCGGCCGAGCATTCGACGATCTCTTTCGCAAGGCCAAACCAGGTCGTCGCTCCACTGCCAGCCGCGTGATAGGTGCCCCAGGCTTCTTCCCCGGCTTCGCGCGAAGCGAGTTTGCCCGCGATATCGAGGATAGCGTCCGCCAAGTGAGGCGCGTAAGTCGGATTGCCGTGCTGATCGGACACGACACGCAACGGACGGCCCATGCTCGCGGCCTCGCGTATCCTGGTCGCGAAGTTCTGCCCTTGGGGTCCGAACACCCAGCCCGTGCGGATAATGACGTGCCGCGCATTGGCCTCCGCGACGGCGCGTTCGCCTTCCAGCTTGGATCTGCCGAATACGGTGGCGGGCGAAGGTTCGTCCTGCTCCGAGTAAGGCTGTTGCTTGGTGCCGTCGAAAACGTAGTGGGTCGACAGGTGGATGATCGGGATGTTGCGCTTCGCGGCAGCGCGCGCAAACAATTGCGCGCCATCACGGTTTAAGGCGAACGCGGCGGCTTCATCTTTTTCGGCTTTGTCGACGGCCGTATAGGCAGCAGTGTTAATGACGACGGTGGGTTCGAGGTCGCCGAAGGCCCGCTCTATGGAGCGCGGGTCGCGCACATCTAACGCGGGGCGGCCTGCTGCCAGCGCTTTGATTTCATGCCGCGACGGCGCAGCCTCGATCAGAGCGCGCGCCACTTGGCCATGCCAGCCTGCAATCAGCAATCGCATGCACGTTTCCCGTGTTGCGGTTGGTTATGAACGATCATAGCAGCCTGATCTCTCCGTGCCGCGCGCATCAAATAGCGTTGAGGCGCCGCCCGATCTTATGATCGAACGACGCCTCCACTATCCCGGAGATAACGGCGCGATTATGCGCAGACGGCGAGGCGAACGGTGTTGCCCTCTGCGTGAGCCTGCGGCTGAGACGCGTGCTGGTGATGCTGCGGCATGGGTGGCATCGGCATCGCCATCGGCTGCTGCATCTGTTGCTGCTGCTGAGCCTGCTGCTGCAGTTGCTCGAACTGCTCGCGCAGTGCGCGGAGCGGATGAAGCGAGGGGTGGCCGCCGAGTGCGCTGCCGACCATGTCCTGGTCCATGCCGTGCTCGAGGCACTCATGCGCGAGATCGTGGGCATACTTCACGAGCGCTTCGTGGGTCGCGGCGTGGAACGCCTCGATGAATGCTGCGCGTGCCCGGCTGCCGGCGACGAAGCCTTCATTGCCGTAAAGCTCGATCGTGTATTCGGAGCCTGAAAGCCGCGAAACGCCGAGGATCAAGTTGCGGACAGCCCGCAGCTCGCGTTCGAACTCGAACGCCAGATCTCTCTTCATGGCCATGAAAACCGAAAGCTTGCCCATCTCGCGTCCCCTTGAATCATCAGATTCGTGTTGAGACCGAGGCTCGGTTTATTCGCTTTACAAAGGGTTAATTTCGGCGCCGTTTTGGGACGTCATTCGTAAATTTTTTGCCAATTAAATCATGGGCTTGATATTGTTAATCACCTATTAAAAGCACAATGTCCGATGCATGACGCTCTGTAAACGTTAGATGATGCCAAGGCCTTTTAAATCGCGGATTATTTCGCGCGCCGCGTTTCTACCGGGCACTCCCGTTACGCCCCCACCCGGGTGCGCGCCAGAGGCGCAAAGGTAAAGTCTCTCCAGCGGCATCCTGTAGTCGGCATGGCCGAGAACGGGCCTCATCGAGAAAAGCTGATCCAGCGATAGGGCGCCATGGAAGATGTCGCCGTCGATCATGCCGAAGCGCTGTTCGAGGTCCAGCGGCGAGAGGATCTGACGTGCGAGGACGGCAGCTTTGAAATTCGGCGCATGGCGCGTGACCGTCTCGATCACGAGATCGGCGAAGGCCTCCTTTTCCGCAGGATCAGCCCACGTCCGCGGCTGAGGGAGATGGGGCGCCACGTGTTGTACGAACAGGCTCGCCACATGCTTACCGGGCGGCGCGAGGGACGGATCGAGCGTGGACGGGATCAGCATTTCCACGACCGGTTCCTTCGAGCAGCCGCCGATCCGCGCATCGAGCCAGGCGCGCTCCAGATAGTCGAGCGTCGGGCCGATGACGATGCCGGACGCGAGGTGATCGGTGCCGTAGTCCGCGCGCGGGCGGCATGTAAAGTTCGGCAACTCCGACAGAGCGACGTTCATGCGAAAGGTGCCGGAGCCGGACTTCAGGTTCGACAATCTCGTGTGCAAAGCGGGCTCCACGGCACCCGTCGGCACCATGCGCGAGAACAGAAGCTTGGGCGGGATGGCCGCCGCGATGGCGCGTGCGCCGATCACTTTGCCGTCCGCCAGCACGACACCCGCCGCGCGACCGTTGACGATTTTTACTTCCCGCACGGCTGTGCCGGTGCGGATCTCGGCGCCTTTCTCCTGCGCGGCGCTCGCGATCGCGGCACTTATCGCTCCCATGCCGCCCAGCGCATGGCCCCAGACGCCCGGCTTGTCATTCACCTCGCCGAAGCAGTGGTGCAGAAGCACGTACGCCGTTCCCGGAGTGGACGGCGCGGCGTAGGTGCCGACGATGCCATCGAAAGCGAATGCCGCTTTGACGGTTTCGTTCTCGAACCAACGGGCGAGAAAATCGGAGGCGCTTTCCATGAAGAGGCTCGTGAGATCGCGCTGCACGGCTACCGGCAGTTTCAGGATCGATCCCGACAGCCGCATCGCATTCCAGAGAGACTTGAGGCCGCCTCCCGCATTCGGCGGAGTTTCGAGCACGAGGCGCTTCAGAACGGCGGCGGCACTTTCGAGCGCTGCATCGTAAGCTGGAAGGTTCGCCGCATCGCGCTCGGAAAAGGCGGCGATGGCTTTCTGGCGGGCCGCAAGACCGTACGGCATGAGCAGCGCCCGCTCACGATCGACGGGCCAGAAGTTCGCGACCGGGCGCTCGACGATGGCGAGGCCATGCCGGTGCAGTTCGAGATCTCGGATTACGCGCGGGTTGAGAAGGCTTACCGTGTAGGCGGCCACGGAGTTGCGAAAACCCGGATGGAATTCCTCGGTGAACGCCGCACCGCCCACGTGCTCGTTCTTTTCGAGAACGACGACCTTTAAACCGGCGCCCGCCAGATAGGCCGCGGCGGTGAGCCCATTGTGGCCCGCGCCTATGATCGCAACGTCGTACACGCGCCCGTCCTCCGGCTTTTATTTTTCCGGCAGGACTTACACGGGCCTAGCCCCAGGAGCAAACGGAGGAGTGGCATCGCTTGCGTGTGCCGCCGATGGCGCAGTTCGACGCCACGTAACGGCATACGCGACAGCTATAAGACGACAGGCATCCGCGATAGCTGCCGCCCCTGCTGAAGTTGCATGTCGTGATCGTATGGCAATCGCGGCCGGGATTGATCGTGCCGCCCGGCCCTTCCTGGGCGAGGCTCGGAGAGGAGAGCGCGATCGAAGAGAGGGTGATCAGCGTCAGAGTTGCGGCGCCGATCCCCGCTTTACGCAGAGTGGTCATGGCACAGGTCTCGTGACTTTGGCTTCGTGGGCTATAGATCCACGCTGCCCACTTTCTGCCACTTTTCGCGACCTGACAACGGCGCGGCCCAGCCGTCACGTATTTACGTAACCAGGTCGTGTCCGATCAGGGCTTTCCTTCGGCTCGGAAACCGCCGTAAACGTCTACGAGACATAGACTTTTCTACTAGCCATTCACGAGAGGCAAAAAGAACTTAAAGCGCTTCATGGTTTTGGCGATCGGTGCTGCCCTGCTGCCGCAACTGTTCGGCAGCAGCCCGGTTCGGGCCGAGACATCCACGCTGACGCAGAAGGTCAACGCCTACGTCGAATGCCTCAACCGCCTCTCGGAGCGCGCGTTCGATTCCCGTGAGCGTTACTTCAGCTGGGTGGGCAAGAAGGGTCCGACGGGCAAGGAGCGGATCATCTACGGCACGTACACGATCTACGATACGGGCGACTGCCGGAAGGGCGTCGAGGAAGCGAACACGCTGGAGCCTCGTAATGCCGAACTCGAGGCCGCCGCATCGGCTTATGCGGCGGCTGCGAGCACGCTCGAACCGCTGCTCAAGGAAGCCGACGACTACTACACGCAGGAAAACTACAAAGACGACAAGATGGCGAAGGGCAAGGCGATGCACCCGAAGCTGGTTGCCGCCTGGGACGCGTTCGCAACTGCAGACGGAGCATTACGTTCGGGGATCGACGTTGTGCAGGACGTGCTCGCGGCGGATGAGCTTCTCGACATCGAGACCGCGGAAGGGCGCAAGGGGCGCTATCACATTCAGTCTCTGATGATGCATGCCAAGCGCCTGATGCGCGCGCAGAGCGCTGCCAAATCCGATCTTCCCAAGATCACCGAGACGCTCAATGCGTATGAGACAATCATCAAAGAGACGGAAGCCTACGCGGAAGCAAACAAGGACAGCAACATCGGCTCAAGCTTCATGAGCTCAGCCAAGTCCTTCCTGGTCACGGCCAAACAGCTCATGCGCCGCGTGCGCGACAAGGTTCCCTACACCACCGGCGAGAAAATGATCCTGAGCTCGGGCGGCGGCGAATGGATGGTCGAAGGCTCACCGGGCCGCCTGATGCACGACTACAACCAGCTCATCAGCAGCTACAATCTCGGACCGCAGTTCTGAAAAAGAAAAAGCGCGGGAGATGATCCCGCGCTTTTCCCGATCTCTGTTCCGCAGCCGTTATTCTGCGGCGAGCTTCTTGCCGGGCTGAACGAGCGTCATGTAGTCGTTCAGCAGCGTTTCCGTGATCTGGGCCGGCTTGAACTTGAAGTCGCCGATCTCGGAGACGGGCGTGACCTCGGCGGCCGTGCCCGTGATGAAGCATTCGGAGAAGCTTGCGAGCTCGTCCGGCATAATCGCGCGCGCTTGCAGCTCGTAGCCGCGCTTCTTCGCGAGATCGATCACTGTCCGGCGCGTGATGCCGTCGAGGAAGCAGTCTGCCTCCGGCGTATGGATAACGCCGTCCTTCACGAAGAAAATGTTCGCGCCCGTGCACTCGGCGACGCGGCCGCGCCAGTCAAGCATTAGCGCATCGGCATATCCCGCGCGTTCGGCGCGATGCTTCTCGATGGTGCAGATCATATAGAGACCGGCTGCCTTGGCCCGCGTCGGCGCGGTTGCGGGATCCGGACGGCGATACTTCGCAAAGCCGATGCGTATGCCCTTGAGGCGCTGTTCCATGGGGAAGTAGGAGCCCCAGTTCCAGGCCGCGATGGCAAGGTGGATCTTCGTCTGCTGAGCGGCGACGCCCATCTGCTCGCTGCCGCGCCAGGCAATCGGGCGCACATAGCAATCGACGAGATTGTTGGCGGCAACCGTATCGCGGCACGCCTGATCGATCTCGGCGACGCTCTGCGTGATTTCGAATTCCAGAATGCGCGCGCTCTCGACGAGGCGCTCGGAGTGCTCGGTCAGCTTGAAGATCTCGCCGCCGTAGGAGCGCTCACCCTCGAAAACAGCGCTGCCGTAGTGGAGCGCATGGGTGAGGATATGGATGTTCGCCTCGCGCCAGGGAACGAGCTTGCCGTCCAGCCAGATGAAGCCGTCACGATCGTGGTAAGGAACAAGCTCAGCCATGATGAAGTCCTATTCGGTTCCGTATGTCGGGTTCCGCTTGTCTAGCGCCCGGCATCCGAGCGGCTCTTCGCTGCGCTCAGCGGGCGAAAAAAGCGGAGCTTTGCGCCCGTGCCGGCGCATGTCCCGATTTCTGCGGGTCAATGAAAATGACTTGCCAGGAGTACCAATGGCCTTCAAATATGTCAACATGGCTGACATAACTCGAGACCCGCCATCGACCCCGCGCAACACCCCGCAGCGCAATAGCGCCGAGGAAAGGGACCTGCGTGCACAAGACCGGCCGGATCTCGTGGCCCATGTCGAGCTTCTGTTCTTCGCCTACCGCGATTTCACGGGCGATCCGGATGCCGTTCTCGCCCAGTACGGCTTCGGGCGGGCGCACCATCGCGTTCTCCACTTCGTGCATCGCAATCCCGGCCTCAGAGTTGCCAACCTTCTCGAGATTCTGAAAATCACGAAGCAGTCGCTGGCCCGCGTGTTAAAACAGCTCGTCGAAGATGGCTTCATCACGCAAAAGGCGGGGGCGGAGGATCGTCGCGAACGGCTGCTCTATGCGACGATCAAGGGTACGAGGCTTGCCGAACGTCTGACCGAGTTGCAGGTTCAGCGCGTGGAAGCGGCGCTCAAAGCTGCGGGGCCTGATGCGGAGGCTGCTACGAGGCGGTTCCTTCTGGCGATGATCTCCGAGGAAGATCGTACGCAGGTGGAAACGCTGGTTCGCGTTTTGGCTCCCGCCAGCAAGACCGACGAGGAGGGGCGTGCATGAGCTCGTTATCCAGCCACCGGGCGGAACCGCTTCCCGACGACGCTCCGCATGTGCTGATCGTCGACGATGACCAGAAGATCCGAGACCTGCTTGCGCGATATCTCTTCTCGCAGGGCTTTCGCGTCACCACGGCCGCCGACGCCTCGATGGCGCAGGCTTCTCTCAGGGGCCTCGACTTCGACATCGTGCTCCTCGACTTCATGATGCCCGGCATCAGCGGCCTCGAACTCGCGCGCGAAATCAAGCGCCAGCGCGACATCCCGATTTGCATGCTGACGGCCCGGGCTGAACCCGAGCAGCGCATCGAAGGGCTCGAAGCGGGCGTCGACGACTATGTGCCGAAGCCGTTCGAACCGCGCGAGCTTCTGCTTCGCCTGCGCAACATCCTGAGGCGCGGCCAAGCGAGCCAGGCTGCGACGGCGGCTCCATCAGACGAAGTGCGCATGGGCACTCTGGTGTTCCACATGGCGCGTGGTGAACTGCGCCGAAACAACGAGACCGTCAAACTTACCGAGCGCGAACGCGATTTGCTGCGTCAGTTCGCGCAGAAGCCGGGTGTGCCGATCCAGCGGTACGAACTCGCCACGGATGATACGACCGGAAACGACCGCGCCATCGACGTGCAGATCAACCGGCTCCGCCGCAAAATAGAAACAGATCCCTCGAACCCGGTTTATCTGCAGACCGTGCGCGGCAAGGGATACATCCTTTACACAGACTAGCGTGGACCTTCTCGGGCCTTTTTCGAACGCTTCAGGCCGCGCCGGACAGGCGCTTCGGTCTCTCAAGGATTTTTCGGCGACGGGTTTCAAGCAGCTCAGGGTCTGGCATCGCAGCTTCATGGGGCTGCTGGCCGAGTCTATGCCCAAGGGCCTTTATGCGCGCGCGCTCATCATCATCATCGCGCCGATCGTGGTTCTCGAAGGCGTCATTGCATTCGTGTTCATGGAACGCCATTGGCAGAACGTAACGCGGCGTCTCTCCGAGACCACCGCGCGGGATATCGCGGCGCTGATCGACTTTTACGACGGGGCGAAGCCCGAAAAGTATGACGAGATCATCCGCATCGCGCGCGACAAGCTCAATCTCTCGATGCAGATCCTGCCGCCCGGAGACCTTCCCGAGGCGCGACAGAAACCGTTCTTCGATCTTCTTGACCGGGCGCTTTCGCGAGAAGTCTCGCGACAGGTCAAGCGGCCGTTCTGGATCGACACCGTCGGGCAATCGCGGCATGTGGAAATTCGCGTGCAGCACTCGGATTCCATCCTGCGCTTCCTCGCTGTTCGCACGCAGACCTATGCCTCCAATTCTCACATCTTCCTGCTGTGGATGGCCGGTACGAGCGTGATCCTGCTGACGGTCGCGATCCTGTTCCTGCGCAACCAGATCCGGCCGATCCTGCGGCTTGCCGATGCCGTCGACGCGTTCGGCAAGGGCCGCCCGGTGCCGGAGGATTTCGAGGTTCGCGGCGCGCGCGAGGTGCGGCAGGCGTCGCTCGCGTTTCTCGAAATGCGCAACCGTATCCGTCAGCACGTGGAGCAGCGCACCACGATGCTCGCGGGCGTCAGCCACGATCTCCGAACCGTACTGACGCGGTTCAAGCTCGAACTCGCGTTCATGGGCGAAGGGCCGGACGTTCAATCGCTAAAGGCCGACGTCGACGAGATGCAGCATATGCTGGAGGATTATCTGGCATTCGCGCGCGGCGACGGCGGCGAAGAGGCGATCATGACGAACCTCACCGAATTGCTCGAGGAGGTCTACGAGGAAAGCCAAGTCTACGGCACCTCGATCGAGCTTAAGCTCAGGCGTCGGCGCGGCGACATCATACTGCCGCTCAAGCGGCACGCGTTCAAACGGGCGATCACCAACCTCGTCTCGAATGCGGTGCGTTACGGCGACCAGATCGTGATCCGCGCGGCGACCGAGGGACAATGGCTGCGGGTGGAGGTCGACGATAACGGACCTGGCATTCCTGCGTCCGAGCGGGCGAACGTGTTCAAGCCGTTCTACCGCATCGATCGATCGCGCAATCAGGACGACGGAAACAGTGGCCTTGGCCTCGCCATCGCGCGCGACATCGCGAAAAGCCACGGCGGCGATATTACCCTCGGCGAAAGCTCCATCGGCGGACTGCGCGCGATCATTTCCGTGCCGCTCTAGGGCTGTCGCGCTCTGTAAATATTGTGGCGCGTGAGAGGTCCTGCCGCGCCCGTTTCCCTCACACGATCGTTATCGGGACCTCCCTTGCCGCGTAATGTTATTTCATTATCTCCTTCGTGCCGAGACGCTGCTCGAAAGGATGATGTGACGTGGCTATTTTCAAACTCCCGATTGCTGCCGTGCTCTTTGCAGGTCTCGCTTTTCCGGCTTTCGGGGCCGAGCCCGTGTCTCAGCAGACCCCGTCTCCGGACCATTGCACGAAGACCGTCGGAGCCTTGGGCGCCGTTATGGGTCACAGCACCGAGACGAGCCCGGACGGGCGGCCGATGTACCGCTTCCATCTCCGGACCAATGGCCTCGACTACGAGGCGCTTTGCGATGCCCAAAGCGGCCTCGTTTCAGATGTCGTCCCGCGCACGACGCACTAAAAATCTCTTATTTTTACGACTTAAGACAACGGGTTAGCTTTTAGCTGGCCCGTTTTTCTTTTTCGCGCACGTCCCTACACAAGTCCGTGACTGGGAAAAATACCGCGTTGCACGCACTGTTACAGTATAGCATAACTCATTGCGTGAGGGTGATGCTGCACTTGCAGCGGCGTCGATACCCAAACAGCCGGATCAAGCAGGCCGCCACCTGCCCGGTGTGACACGAAAGGCGGTTCGCCGGATCGACAAGCTATCCTCCTTGCTTGGAAGATCCCGCCGCCCTCAAGTCACGAATAAGGATCCGGTCGCCGGGCTCTCAGAAAGCCCATTCGGGTCCGATACGAGGTCACGTGGCCGCGAGCGGGGCGTTCTGACACGCCATGATCATGGCGCCAGCTCGCGGCTACGACCCTCGGACGAACAAACGCCGATTTTCAAAAATCTTCGCCTGCCTGCTCCTCGCGATCACCGATCGCGAGTTTTCAAGTTGCGAGTTCACGGCTCCGCCTATTTTTAGTGGCAAGTTTGCGGCTCCGCCCAGTTTATTTAGGAAGCAAGTTCGCGGCTCCGCCCAGTTTATTTAGGAAGCAAGTTCGCGGCTCCGCCCAGTTTATTTAGGAAGCAAGTTCGCGGCTCCGCCGCGAGCCGGCCAGCACGGCCTTCTCCAGCAGATCCTCAAGACCGCCTTCCGCCATCAGCACCGCCAGGGCTGCCGCCGTTGTGCCGCCCGGAGAGGTCACGTTCTGGCGCAAAACGGATGCATCAAGCCCGGATTGGGCTAGCAGTTCGCCAGAGCCTGCGACGGTTGCGCGGGCGAGCTGACGCGCGAGGTCTGCGTCCAGCCCAGCGGCACGTGCGGCTTTCTCCATCGCCTCGGCCATCAGGAACACGTAAGCGGGGCCGGACCCCGAGACCGCCGTGACAGCGTCCATCTGAGCTTCGTCGCTGACCCAGGCAACCTCACCGACCGCAGCCATCAGGTCTTCGCACAAGGCGCGTTGAGCCGGCGTGACATGGGCATTCGCCGCGCAGACGGTAATGCCGCGACCGATCGCGGCCGGCGTGTTCGGCATGGCGCGAACGACGGGAGCACCCTTCGGCAGATGCGCTTCGAAGCTCGCGATCTTGCGGCCGGCTGCGATTGAAACGACGAGCGTATGCGATCCCGCCAGCGCTGCAACCGGCGGAAACACGCTGTCCATGACCTGAGGTTTCACCGCGGCGATGATGACGCCTGGCGCTTCCGAGCCTTGCGCGATAGCGGCTTCGGCGGTGATGCCGTGACGCGCGAGCAGCTCCGCAACCTCGGCGGGGGGCTTCGGGTCCTGCACGCGCACGCGGCGCGGATCGAGCCCCTTGGCGATCAATCCCTCGAGCAGCGCGCCGCCCATCTTGCCCGCGCCCACGAGAAGGAGCGGTCCGTCGAATGCAAAGGACATCTTGATACCCGACCGGTTGCGAGCCTGCTGGAGCGCTCTCACGATCAGGATGTCAGATTTTCAATCTGACGAGATCTCGCTCGGGCTCAGACTCTGGCTCAGGCTTGGCCCTCGGTCTGGAACATCGTGGAGACGAGGGCTTCCCGGCTCTCCTTACCTGCCCAGACGACGAACTGGAAGGCCTGATAATACCGCTCGCAGGACTCGAGCGCCGCCTTCAGCACGGCTTCGCACTGTCCCGGCGTGACTACCGCGCCATTCAGCAGCAGCGCATGGCGGAACATGACGAGGCCTTCCTGGGTCCAAAGATCGAAATGGCCGAGCCAGAGCTGCTCGTTGATCTGAGCGATCAGGCGATACATCTCGTTGAGGCGGTTTTCCGGAACGCGGAAGTCGAAGGCGCAAGCGAGGTGCAGCGCCTCGAGATCGTCGCGCCAGTTCAGCGAGACATGGTAGTCGGTCCAATTCCCTCCGACGACCAGCGTCAGCTCGTCATCGCCCAGGCGATCGGTCGCCCAGTCGTAGTTGGCTGCAAGCTGCTCCACGAGATCGATCGGATGGATGAGGCGCTCGTGGCCCATTTCGGACGATGCCATTCTGGCTCCTTGAAACCCGGTAACCTCTGAGCGCGCGGCGCCAAGTTGAGATCGACCATGTGCGCTTCGGCGCGAACAACCGAAGCAATCATGATCTAGCTCTTAGCTGGCGAGTGCATGCTTGGTCCATGACGGGATTGGGGCAAACGCGACTTGTCCCTGGGGATTTCGTTGCGACTTCTCACCGAGTTTTTCTCCCTCGCGGAAGCACTCGATGGACGCGACGAAAACAGAGGGGAGCGCGAGTCGCAAGGCGACCCACCCCTTGTCCACGAGCAAAGTGGACGAGCGTGCTCAGATGCGGCGATAGCGCATCAATTCGAGACATTTGCACGGAGAAATGCACCCACTTCTGCTCGCGGGTGTGGAAATGGCGCTGGAGCACTCGACAGACGCGGCGAATTCCTGGCTGCCGCGATTTGCTTCGCTCAGACGCTCTTGTTTTCGAGCGCAGCGAGACGCGCTTCGAGCGCTGAAACGAGACCTGCGAGACGCTCATTTTCGGTGCGCGCCTTCTCGGCCATCGCCTTCGCTGCCTCGAACTCCTCGCGCTTCACGACGTCCATGTTGGCGAGGATCTTCTCCGCCTGTGACCGCATCAGGGTCTCGGCCTCCTGACGTAAGCCCTGAGCCGCGCCTGCGGCGTCAGTCATGATCTTCGCGACCTCGTCCAGCAGGCGGTTCGACGTCTGTGTCATCGGATTTCCTCGTGCTTGTCTCATTTCCGGTCGGGTGCGACCGGCGGGCACACGGCTTTGCTGCGTGGTCGCCCTGTCACGTGACCGGACTATGGTATCTCGTGGCCGGACGTTCAAGCCGTGACCGGGTTGCTTGACTTGGCAGGCCAGACCCGGCAGCGTCCGCCCGCCGCGGCAAATGCCGCCAACCTTGTGAAAATTCAGCGCCGAGATCCCTGAGCATGATGCCGCTCGCCATTCCGTTCCCCGACATCGACCCGAATGCGATCGCGATCGGCCCGATCGCGATCAAATGGTACGGAATGTCGTATCTGGCAGGCCTCATTCTCGGCTGGCTCTATATCCGCCGCCTGATCAGCCAACCCAAGCTTTGGGCTGGCAACACGCCGCCATTCGACCTCGCGAAGGTCGACGACCTCCTGCTCTACATCACGCTTGGCGTCATTCTCGGAGGACGCCTCGGCTATATTTTCCTCTACGAGCCCGCCACCTACCTCGCTGACCCGTTGCAGGTGTTCGCCGTCTGGAAGGGTGGCATGAGCTTCCACGGCGCCGTCGCCGGCGTGTGTCTCGCTGGCTGGCTGTTTGCGCGACGCAACGGCGTCAACTTTCTCAGTGCGATGGACCTTTGCACCGCAGCGGTCCCCATTGGGCTTTTCTTCGGCCGACTTGCCAACTTCGCCAATGCCGAGCTTTGGGGTCGCTTCACCGACGTGAGCTGGGCGATGACGTTCTGCAACGACCGTATCAAGGCCATGCATGGAGGCTTCTGCCCCGCAGGTGACCTTCCCCGTCATCCGAGCCAGCTCTACGAAGCCGCGCTCGAAGGACTCCTGCTTTTTCTCGTGCTGCGCGTGCTGACGCATCACTTCGGCGCATTAAAGCATCCCGGCGTCATCTCCGGCGTGTTCCTCATCGGTTATGCTCTTGGACGTTCGACTGCCGAGTTCTTCCGCGAGCCGCATTTCATGGCCGGTCCGCTCACGGCAGGTCAGCTTTATTCGTTGCCTATGCTCGCCGTCGGACTGATCGTCGTCTGGTACGCCCAGCGGCGGGCTGCGTCCGCGCGTCCGCAATGAACAGGCTCCCGGAGGGCAGCCACCACGACACGCCGCTTGCGCTGACGATTAAAGAGCGCATCCGGCGCGAGGGACCGATTGGCGTCGACACCTACATGGAGATGTGCCTCTCCGACCCTGATCACGGCTACTATCGACATCAGACCGCGATCGGCGCCGAAGGCGATTTCGTCACGGCGCCCGAGATCAGCCAGATTTTCGGCGAGCTGATCGGGCTCTGGTGCGCCGTCGTGTGGCAGCAGATGGGCTCTCCTTCGCGGATCAATCTCGTGGAGCTAGGGCCTGGGCGCGGAACGCTGATGCGGGATGCGTTGCGGGCCGTACGCATCGTGCCCGGCTTCCGCGACGCGATCTCAGTTCATCTCGTCGATAGCAATGCGACGCTACGGGCGGCGCAGCAGTCGGCCTTGGCGGACACCGGCGTCGCGTTGCGTTTCCATGACGACGCTGTGCAGGCGCTCGCGCTGACATCGAATGTTCCTGCGGCGCCGACCATCGTCATCGCGAACGAGTTTCTCGACGCGTTGCCAATCTCGCAATACGTGTTCGCGGACGGGTCCTGGCATAAGCGCGTGGTGGCGCTGGACGAGGAAACCTCGTCGCTCGTCACCGAGATGGGGGCGGAATGTAGCCCGCCGCCTGTGTGTCCGGCTGATCGCGCTGCGAGCGAAGGCGATATTCTCGAAACGTGCTCTTCCTTCGAAACGCTCGCGCAAGCGCTCGGCAAGCGCGCTGAAATGGCTCCGCTCGCAGCACTGTTCATCGACTATGGGCACGCGGCGTCTGGTTTCGGCGATACGCTGCAGGGCGTCTCCGGGCAGGCGTACGTGTCGCCGTTTCATGCGGCTGGTGAAACGGATCTCTCTGCGCAAGTCAATTTCCAGAGTTTCGGGGCTGCCTGCCAAAGCGAAGGCCTTCACACCGACGGAACTGTGCCGCAGGGCGAGTTCCTCGGGCGGCTCGGCATTATCGAACGTGCATCGCGCCTCATGAGCGCCAACCCGGAGCGCGCGGGACAGATCGAGGTCAGCGTCGCGCGCCTCATCGCACCAACAGGCATGGGTTCGCGCTTTCTCGCTCTTGGTCTCAGATCGCCAAGCCTTGCGCCGCTTGCGGGCCTTGCCTAAATCGGTCGGCGCCTTCTTCAACGTCGAAACTTGCAAAGCGAGCCCCATGCTGAGCCCCCTTCAAGCCGACAGCCTCTCTATCCTGCCGGGCATCCGCCATGGCTTCTTCACCCGCCAGGGCGGCACGTCGCGCGGGCTTTACGCCAGCCTCAACTGCGGCGCGGGCTCGAAGGACGATCCTGTGGCCGTGATCGAGAACCGCTCTCGTGTTGCCGAGCACCTCGGCGGCTTCGGCGACGACGTGCAGACGATCTACCAAGTCCACAGCGGCAAAGCGCACGTGGTGGACGGCCTCGTGCCGCGCGAGAGCCTGCCGGAGGGCGATGCGCTCGTGACGCGCAAGCGCGGGCTGGTGATCGGCATCCTGACGGCCGACTGCGCGCCCGTGCTTTTTGCTGACGCGGAGGCGGGCGTCGTGGGGGCTGCGCACGCGGGCTGGCGCGGCGCGATGGGCGGCGTGCTCGAGGCGACGGTCGTCGCCATGGAGGGCCTCGGCGCGGACCGCAGCCGGATTTTCGCGGCGCTCGGCCCGACGATCGGGCCGAATTCCTATGAGGTCGGCCCTGAGTTCGTGCAGTCTTTCGAAGAGGCAAATCCCGCCAACTCGCGTTTCTTTACCATACCGAAGGGCCGCAAGACGCCCCATTTCGATCTGCCGTCCTACGTCATGGCGCGTCTTGGCGCCCTTGGTCTGCACCACACCGAGCAGCATTCGCCCTGCACTTACGAAAACGAATCGATGTTCTTCAGTTTCCGCCGTGCAACTCATCGAAAAGAGGTCGATTACGGGCGCCAAATCTCCGCCATTGTTGTGGCCTAACTGCAAAATCCACAGTCAGGTTGTGGATGTTGCGTATAGAATTAGCCACGTGGGCGTTTTCACCTCGATTCCGTCTGGACGCATCGCGGGCGTCTAGCTACAGGACTCGAATGTGTACCGGCAGTATTTTTCTGAGGGATGGCCGCAAAGTTAGTACGCCGGCCGCCGGGGAACAGCGGATCATTCATAGGGGGACGTCATCGTGACGACCATTGATGCTGCTGCGGCACGGCGTGGAAACAAGTCGATCGTGTTTGCAGTCCTCGCTACGTTTCTCGGCTTAGGCCTCGGGGGATGCGAGACCGGCGCTAATATCTTCAGCATGCCGACGGACCTTTCCGCCGACACGTCGCTCTCTGCAGGACAGCCTCCTGCCGCCAATTCGCAGCTCTCCAAGATCGCCATCGCTCCGGTGATCGGCGCCCCCGATACGGTGGCTAAGCAGCTCGAGACCCAACTCGCGAGCGCAATCGAAGCGCAGCGCATCACGGTCGCGAAAGATCCCAACGCAAAGGCGGAGTTCACGCTGCGCGGCTATGTGGTCTCCGCGCGTGAGAAGGGCCGCACTAAAGTTTCGTACATCTGGGACGTAACGGACCCCGCCGGCAAGCGCGTCAACCGCATCACCGGCGAAGAAGTTCTCTCGGGTGCGCAGTCGAAAGATCCGTGGTCCTCGGTCACGCCTCAAGTCGTGAGCACGATCTCGAGCAAGACCGCGGGGTCTCTCGTGACGTGGCTGCCGACGCAGAGTTCTGCGGCTGTCGCCATGAACACTCCGTCGTCGACAGGCAGCACGGCTCCGCCGTCCGGCGCCGCGCCGACGTCTTACTCGGCTCCGGCTTCTCCGTCGGCAGCCGGTGGTCCTCCCACCACGGGCAGCATCGCTCGCTCTGGCCCGGTCACCGCAATGGTTCCGAGCGTCGTCGGAGCACCCGGAGACGGCAGCGTCGCTCTCACCGGCGCGATCCAGCGTGAACTGACGCGCAGCGGTATTTCGCTCACGAGCGCCGCTTCTGCCCAGACGTACACAGTCGAAGGCAAGGTCGTGGTCGGCCAGGGTCAGAACGGCAAGCAGCCGATCCAGATCGACTGGGATGTGAAGGATCCGAAGGGCAAGAAGCTCGGCACTGTGTCGCAGAAGAACGAGATTCCGCAGGGATCTCTCGATGGAGCCTGGGGTAAGACCGCAGATGCTGCCGCATCTGCCGCAGCCCAGGGCATCATCAAGCTTCTGCCAGCACAGACGCAGGTTAATTAATCCGTGTCCGCCGAGCCCCACCTGATGGGACTCGGCCACACCAGATCAAAGTCTGCTAAACATGTCGGGCCCGGGTGGTTTACACACCCGGGCCTCGGCGTTAGAAGGCGCGTCATCGAAGTGTCGCATGAGGAGCGTCCATGCCATTCGATGCTGGAAGTGAGAATGGCAGAGGCGGCCAAACCATGAAGATCGTAGCCGGAAACAGTAACCGGCCGCTGGCGGATGCCATTGCCAAATACCTCAAGATGGCTCCCGCGAAGTCGCAGGTGAAGCGCTTCGCCGACATGGAAGTGTTCGTCGAAATCCAGGAAAACGTGCGCGGACAGGACGCGTTCGTCATCCAGTCGACGTCGTTCCCCGCGAACGACAACATGATGGAGCTGCTGATCCTCATCGACGCGCTGAAGCGCTCATCGGCGCGGCGCATCACGGCCGTCATTCCCTACTACGGCTATGCGCGCCAGGATCGTAAGCCCGGCCCGCGCACACCCATCTCCGCGAAGCTCGTCGCCAACCTCATCGAGCGCGCCGGCGCCGACCGCGTTCTGACGGTCGACCTGCACGCCGGCCAGATCCAAGGCTTCTTCGATATTCCGACGGACAACCTCTTCGCTGCGCCCGTCATGGTGCGCGATATCGAAGAGCGGTTCGATACCAAGAACCTTGTCGTGGTTTCGCCTGACGTTGGCGGCGTGGTGCGCGCGCGCGCGCTCGCCAAGCGCATTGATGTGCCGATCGCCATCTGCGACAAGCGCCGCGAGCGTCCGGGCGAGTCCGAGGTCATGAACGTCATTGGCGATGTGGAAGGAAAGCTCTGCATTCTCATCGACGACATCGTGGACAGTGGCGGTACGCTCGTGAACGCCGCTGAAGCTCTGCTGAGCAAGGGCGCAACCGAGGTTTCGGCGTACATCACGCATGGCGTGCTTTCCGGAGGCGCGGTGTCACGCATCCAGAACTCGCGCCTCAAGTCGCTGGTCATCACGGATTCCATCCTGCCGACGGCTGCCGTGGAGGCCGCGCGCAACATCCGCGTGCTCTCCATCGCTCCGCTCCTCGGCGAGGCCATCCTGCGCACCTCGCGCGAAGAGAGCGTTTCGAGCCTCTTCTACTGAGGCCGGCGGTCACCGCGACGTTTCCATCCATCGCCAGGTGATCTGGATGCCGGCCTGCGCCGGCATGACGGAGCTGTTGTGCGCGTGGCCCGTCATGCTGCAACGTCACCCCGGCGTCATGGCGAAGCCACGCTACGCATGGACTGCTTGGCTCCAGGCCGAGCATCTCTGCACGCGCCGTCACCCCGGCGAAGGCCGTGGTCCAGCTACGTGGCGGCTTAGGCGATGACTCCAACAAACTTCTGGCCGATCTGGATGCCGACCTCCGCCGGCATGACGTTGGTGACTGGGAGAGGCCGACCTTCTCACAACATCGCCCCCACCGGCCCATCACCCGGACGCAATCGTCATGCGGAGCATGGCTCCGCTATGGCGATTGCGTCCGGCCTCTCCCCAAGGGGAGAGGTGGAGTTGTGGACGCCGCCGAAAGCGAGGTCGGTTCCCTCTCCTATTGGGGAGAGGGTCAGGCGAGGGTTGCCTTATCAGTTCAGGAAGATGGAGCCGAAGAGGCGGACGGAGGCGCCGGGCTCGAGCACACCTTCGCGGCGTTTGAACGAGGCGTGGTTCAGCACCACATCGTCGGCGAGGTTTTCGCCCTTGAGACCGATGGTCATGCCGGGCAAGCCGTTCTCTGACGGCAGCGTGTAGCTGATCTCCGCCGATACGAGCGAGTAACCCGGCGTCACGATCTCTTCGACGTCGATCCTGTCCTGCTCGAAGGCGTGCAGGAGACCTACGCGGGCGAACCAGTTGGCGTCGCGATAGTAGACACCGCCGCCGAGACGATGCGGGGGGATGCGCGGTACATACCCGCCGCCGACGAACTTGGCGTTCGTGAAATCATACTGGCCGTCGACACCCCAGAGGCCACGCCAGATCGGCGCGACGTCGTACTGGAAGGCCAGCTCCGCGCCGTAGAAGTTCGCGTCACGCTGCTGGAAGTAGACCAAGTCGAGGCCGTGCTCGTGGCCGCCGCCACCACCGCCTCCGTGGCCTTCCTCCTCGCAGTGGAACTCGCCGCCGACGGATTCGGCATCGCACTCGAACCCTTGCAGCTCGCGATAGATGAAATCGTTGTAGCGCGTGAAGTAGGCCGAGGCGTCGAAGCGGAATGCGCCGGAAGCCTTCTTCAGGCCAATCTCGGCTGTCGTTGCCTTCTCGACATTGAGAAACGGATTGCCGATCTCGAACGTGCCCGTTGCTTCGTGCATGCCCTTCGAGAAAAGCTCGGCTGCGTCTGGCGCGCGCTCGACGTATTGTCCATTGAGACGAGCCACCGTTCCGAACGGCAATTGATAGAGCAGCCCCAGGCTGCCGCTGGTGGGCGTGAAGCTTCGTTCTCCCGAAAAGCCTTCGGGAAGGAATTCCCACTCGCCGGGATTGCCGGGGTCTTCGACGCCTGCGAATTCCTGCCAGCCGCTGCCGTCGACAGTCGTGTGTTCGATGCGCGTAGCCGCCTGCAGCGTGAGTTTCTGCGTAAGTGCGAGTTCTTCGAACCAGAATGCAGCCACACTCTGCGTGTGCGCGGGTTCGAGGAGGGATTCGCCTTCGAAGGCTTGTCCGCGCGTATTGCGGTTGCCGAGCTGGACGCCGACCGCACCCGTCAGCTCACCTAGCGCGGTGCCGACCGGGAGATGCTGGACCTCGACGCGCGCCTCCTGCTCCTTGTTGGTGAAGTTCTGATGCACCTCGAAGCCATCGCCGTCATGGTTGGCCCACTCGGAATGCTCATAGTCTGACGCGCCGAACCAGAAGCGGATGGCGTCGATGCCGGAGCTGCGCACGCGCCATTCACCCTTCGCGAGCACTTTGTCCTGCGCCATGTCGATGTAGGGATCGACGCCTTCCTCGGCTTCTTCACCCGGAATGCCGTAGAGGCTTTCGATATGCGCGAAGGAGACGCCGACGAAACCTTCCGGGCCGACGATCGAGGCGCCGACCGAGCCGCCGCTGCTCTCGACAAAAGTGTTCTTCACACGCCCGCGCGGAGAATCGTAGTCATCGGAGTCGCGCCAGAAGCCGTCTCCATGCACGACGATGCCGTTGGCGCCTGCCGTGGCCTTGAAGGAACCTTCCTTGCCTTCGTCCACCGACGTGCCGCTGCCGCGCAGCTCGCCGCTGAAGCCGTTCTTCGGCATGAAGGTCGGGATGCGCTGGTTCTCGACCGAGACGACACCGCCAATGGCCTGTGAGCCGTAGCGCAGCGTGGCGGGGCCGCGCACGACCTCGATCCGGTCTGCGGAATTGGGATCGACGGGGATGGCGTGATCTTCCGAAATCGCGGCGACGTCATGCGTGCCGATGCCGTTTTCCTGCGTGCGGACGCGGTAGCTATCGAGGCCGCGGATAATCGGGCGATTGGCGCCGGGCGCGAAGTTGGTGCCCGAAATGCCGGGCTTCGTCTGCAATGCATCAGTGATAGTGGCGCCCCGCGTTGCCGCGATCTCGTTTTCGGTCGCGACGGTCACGGACGAGAACGTGTGGTCTTCGAAATCCAGCGTGGTGCCGGGAGGGGTTTCGGCGTCCTCACCGAGCGCAGTGGCGGCGGGCGCTTGCCCGGACCCGGCCTGCGGCTTGGCCCGCTTGGGCTTCACGATGGGGCTCGGGGAGGTGATCTCGATCGTAGGCAGCTCTGTCACGGCCGGCTGCTGCGCTTCCTGCGCAGCAGCGGGGTGCGTTGCCACGGCTGTCAAGGCGGCGATCAGTGCAATGGCCGTGCTGGTGGCCATGCGCCGCTTGATGGCGTCGCTGAAGGTCGCTGCCGGCCGATTGCGCAAGTGGCCCCCCGTGCGGACTTTAGGGAAAGTTATCTGATTTGCCCTCGAGCCTACGCCCCTGCTTTCCCTTCCGTATCGTCCTGCACCGAGAACCCGCTTTGCGCTTACGCATTCTTCGGCGGACTGACGCGGCTTACCCTCAAACGTTGCCATCGGCGTGTCTCTCACGATTGGATGTTATATTATCCGAATAGTGAGAACAGAACGCCGAGGCAATCGCCGTTTGCGACACGCGGATAATATCCGGAATGCGGCGTGGCGGAGAGGGCACACCCGCACTATCCCAACTGCGAGATCTGCGAATTGGAAGCGAAGGCGACGGGCTGCGACCCGCGCCCGTGCGGAAATGCGATGTCATTCCGCGCCGTTACGGTCGCGGCGAAACTTCTCCTCACGCATTGACGTTGGGCCATACAGATTAACGCCAAACCAAGAACCGACGCGTTGCACGCAGCGCCTCTATTCGGCAGACGAGAAGCGCTCTACACTGATGCTTCGCACAAACATGCGAGGAGGCGACGATGACGCGGTTACTGCTCGCAGCAATTTCGGCGATCTTCGCCTTTTCCGTGCTGGCAGCGACAGGCTCAATAGCCTGCGTTTCCTGCAACTACACCCCCGAAGTCGTCAACACGCCGGTGAATGGAGCCGCTGGAAAGAAGGCGCGCGCTGCGAAGGCTAAAACGCGCAAGGCGCCTGCCGCCGCTCAGAAGCGTATCGCCAAACCGCGCCCATCCGTCGAGAAGCCCGCAAAATCCGAAACCGCCAGTAAGCCGGTGCCGACCGATCAAGCGGCCGACGGTGAAGGTTCAGGTGTGTCTACCGCAGCGTTAGGCGAAGACGAGCGCAAGCCGGCCGAGCAGCAGCAGGCCAAACCAAGCGAGAGCATCGGCTGCAAAAAGTTTTCGCCGACCGCGGGCACCACGATCCCGGTGCCCTGCGAATAGTGTCGACGCGCTGCACTACGCCTCGACTTCGGCGACCTCGCTGATCTGCGCCGGATAGGTGGGCCGATAATCATCGCGGCCCCACACGCCTTCCGCGTAACGCTGGCCGCCTTCGCCTTCCACCTCGACGTCTGTGAACCCGGCATCGCGAAATTTCTCCGCGATGGCGTCGTTACTCGCAAGCCGCTCGATGAATCCGAGCGTCAGCGTCGTCCTGTAACGCTTGCCCTTCTGAAGCGTGAATATCATGGCGTACACCTCCACTCAGCTCCGTACGAAAAGTGTAGCACAGGCCGTGGGGCACACCAGCTTGCCGACGTGTTGCTTCAAACCGGAGGTGGATTTCGCTCTGCAAAAAAGCGCTGATGCCAATAGGGGTACGCGAGCGTCGTGGCGCTGGCTTCATCGAGCTTGGCGACCTGTTCTTTGGTCAGGTTCCAGCCGACGGCGCCGAGGTTCTGACGAAGCTGCTCTTCGTTGCGCGCGCCGACTACGACCGTTGAAACGGTGGGCCGCTGCAGTAGCCAATTGAGCGCGATCTGCGGGATCGTTTTTCCTGTCTCCTTCGCGATCTCGTCCAAGGCATCCACGACTTTGAAGACATACTCGTTGTCGACGGGAGGAGCGCTGTCTGCTGTTTCATGCAGACGGCTCTTTTCCGGCAGCGGCGCGCCGCGGCGGATCTTGCCGGTGAGGCGGCCCCAGCCGAGCGGGCTCCATACGACCGCGCCGACGCCTTGATCCAGGCCGAGCGGCATCAACTCCCATTCGTAGTCGCGACCGATCAGGGAATAGTAGGTCTGGTTCGCGACGTAGCGCGGATAGCCGTAGCGATCGGCAATCGCCAGCGACTTCATGAGATGCCAGCCAGAAAAGTTCGAAACGCCGATGTAGCGAATCTTGCCGGCGCGAACGAGATCGTCCAGCGTCGAGAGCGTTTCTTCGATGGGCGTCTTGGCGTCGAAGCCATGAAGCTGGAAAAGGTCGATGTAGTCGGTGCCGAGCCGTTTCAATTGCTCATCGACCGTCTTGAGAAGATGAAATCGGGACGAGCCGACATCGTTCGGCTTGTCGCTGTAGCGGAAGGTCGCCTTGGTGGAGATCAGGACGTCCTGGCGGCGGCCCTTCAAGGCTTCACCGAGGATGCGCTCGGATTCGCCTGTCGAATAGACGTCGGCGGTATCGAACATCGTGAGGCCGGCTTCGAGGCAGATGTCGATCAGGCGGCGCGCCTCCTCGACATCTGTATTTCCCCAAGCGCTGAACAGCGGGCCTTTGCCACCAAACGTGCCGGCGCCGAAGCTCAGCACGGGAACGGTTAAACCAGACGCGCCGAGTTGGCGATATTCCATCGGGGAACTCCTGACGGCCAATGTTTGCTGCGACGCAGTTCAGATAGGCCGCTCGCGCGTCATTGCAATGTCAGCGCGACAGCCCCTTCGCCTTCAACTCCGCCAGATAGTCGCCCCAGCGCTTGTCTTTCTGCAGCGATAGCATGTGCAGGTAAGACCAGGTGAACAGGCCCGTGTCGTGGCCATCGTCGAACACAATGCGCACGGCATAATTGCCGACGCCGCGCAACTCGCGGATCTTGACGTTCTTCTTGCCGCCAACCGTGATGCGCTGCTCCTTCGAGTGGCCTTGCACTTCGGCCGACGGACTCAGCACGCGCAGGAACTCGGCCGGCAGTTCGTGTTGATCCTTGGTGGCGAACGAAACGCGGAGCGCTTCGCCGCCGTGCGCGATTTCGAGTTTCGGAGGCTGCATGCCGCGGCCAGATGCTTTCTCGAGCTCTCCCCACGCTTTCGCCGCGATATCGCGGAACGCCTGGGCGCTTGCGCTTTCGGGTGCCGTTGCTGTTACGGGTCGGCCAGCGTCGGACGTTTCGCGCACCTCGATGGTGAGCGGCACTTCGCCAAGGAACGGCACGCCGATCTTTTCAGCTTCCGCCTTGGCGCCACCATGGCCGAAGATGTCGTAGCGGTTTCCGGTATCGGGCGCGATGAAGTAGCTCATGTTCTCGACAATGCCCAGCAGCGGCACGCTCACCTTCTTGAACATCGCAAGCCCCTTGCGGGCGTCGATAAGGGCGAGATCCTGCGGTGTCGAGACGATGACGGCGCCGGCGAGCGGCACCTGCTGCGCGATCGTGAGTTGCACATCACCCGTGCCTGGCGGCATGTCGATGACGAGCACGTCGAGATCTCCCCACGCGACTTCGCGCAGCATCTGGTTCAGAGCGCCGACGACCATCGGGCCGCGCCAGACGATGGGCGTGCCCTCTTCCACCATGAAGCCCATGGACATGGCCTTGAGGCCGTAGCCCTCCATCGGCACGAGCTTCTTGTCCTGGTCTTGCATCGGCTTGCCCGTGATGCCGAGAAGACGCGGCTGGGACGGGCCATAGATGTCGGCGTCCATAATGCCGGCCTTGAGCCCGATAGCCTGGAAGCCAAGCGCGATGTTCACGGCGACCGTCGATTTGCCCACGCCGCCCTTGCCGGACGCGACCGCGACGATGTGTTTGACGCCGGGTACGCCTTGCGTCTGGCGAACGGGCTGCGCGGCGGGCGCCTGTGGGCGGTGCGCGGCATCTCCCGCGGCGCCGCGGGCACGCGCTTCGGTGACGCGCGCATGCTCACGGCCGTTGGACGCAGGCGGGGAAGCCGATGCAGTCGGGCGTTGTTGCGGCGCTGGCCGCGCGGCCTGGCCTGGCCCTGCTTCGGCGGTCAAGACGGCAACCACACCAGCAACACCTTCGATATCGCGAACGACTTTTTCGGCCGCGCCCCTCAGGGGTTCGAGCTCCTCGGCACGATTGGCCGGAACAGTGATCGAGAAATAGACCCGGCCTTCCTTAACCAGGATGTCCGACACGAGGCCGAGATCGACGATGTTGCCATCGAGATCCGGACCTTTGACGCGCCGCAGCCGCTCGACCACCTGCGCCTTCAAATCGGACATGCCCATGCTCCTGACGTTCTTATTCTTTGGTGGCGACTGCCATGCGGGCGGTGCCTGCCTTGCCCTACGTCATGGCCGCAAAACCCGCAAGGTGGGTTTCTCCGGAGTTCTCCCCCGTAATTCCATGGGATATAGGAAGGCGGGAGAGCGCTCGCCAAGGGTGCCGGTTTCGGGAGGAAAAGGGGCGGTATGCAATATCTGTTGGCCCTGAGCCGTCTTATCGATCGCGTCTCGGGCGCGGTCGGCAGATGGGCGGCGTGGCTGATCGTGGCCGCCGCCGTCATCAGCGCCGGCAATGCGATCGTGCGCAAACTGTTCGACTGGAGCCAAAACTCCCTCCTCGAAATTCAATGGTGGCTGTTCGCGGTCGTGTTCCTTTTGGCCGCGCCGTGGACGCTTGCCGTCAATGAGCATATCCGCATCGATGTCTTGAACAGCCGACTGTCGAAGCGAACGCGCAACATCATCGAGCTTGTCGGGCACATCCTCTTCCTGCTGCCGGTTGCGGCGCTCGTGATCTACACGTCGTCGATCTTCTTCTGGACGTCCTTCAGCCAGAGCGAGCAGTCCCCCAACGCTGGTGGATTGACGCTATGGCCGATCAAGGCGCTCATTCCCGTCGCGTTCATGCTGCTCTTCGCGCAAGGGGTCTCGGAGCTGATCAAGCGGATCGCGATCATGCGCGGCGATCTCGAGGAGACGAACGGCCACGGCGGCTACCACGAGGCCGTCGTTTCGGCAGGTGTCGAAAGCGAAGACGGTCCGCAAGCGCAGGGAGGGGCACGATGACCGCGTGCTCCGATAGGGGAATACTCACCGCATGATGGCGTTTCTGGCTCAAAACCTCGCGCCGATCATGTTCGCGTCGCTGGTCATCTTTCTTCTGCTCGGCTACCCGGTCGCTTTCTCTCTTGGCGCGGTGGGCCTTCTCTATTTCTTTGTCGGCGTCGAGCTTGCGCCGCATTCGGACGGAGCGATCACACTCTCCTGGCACCTCCTGCAATCAATGCCGGGGCGCATCTTCGATGTGATGCGCAACGATACGCTACTTGCCATCCCGTTCTTCACATTCATGGGGTTGATACTCGAACGCTCGGGCATGGCGGAAGATCTGCTCGAAACCGTCGGCCAGTTGTTCGGCTCAATTCGCGGCGGATTGGCTTACGCGGTGATCTTCGTCGGCGCGCTTCTGGCGGCGACAACGGGCGTGGTGGCTGCGAGCGTCATTTCCATGGGCCTCATCTCGCTCCCTATCATGTTGCGATATGGGTATGACCGGCAGCTCGCGTCCGGCGTGATTGCCGCATCCGGAACGCTGGCTCAGATCATCCCGCCGTCGCTGGTGCTGATCGTCATGGCCGACCAGCTCGGCCGTTCCGTCGACGACATGTACAAAGCGGCTCTGGCTCCGGGGCTTATGCTCGCGGGGCTCTATGCCGCTTACGTGTTCATGGTGTCGCTCTTCCGCCCGGGCGCCGCTCCGGGGCTCCCGCCTGAGGCACTCGTCGCACCGGACAGTAATGGATCGAGCGGACTGCGTTCGCTCGGCGTGCTAACGGGTCTTTCCGCGCTTTTTTCCGCGTGGATGATGCACGGCACCACCTTTACGGGAATCGACGCGGGCATTCTCGGAATGGCGTGGGCGATCTGCTTTGCGCTGACGGCGGCAGTGCTCAATCGCGTACTGAAAATGATGACGACGCGAAGCCTACTGTCGCCGATCGCGGAGCGCGTCACCTTCGTCATGGTGCCGCCGCTGTTGCTTATTTTCCTCGTGCTCGGAACCATTCTCGTTGGCCTCGCAACGCCTACGGAAGGCGGCGCCATGGGCGCCGTCGGCGCGATGCTCCTGGCTGCCGCAAAGCGCTACACCGACAACGATGCGCGGCGCTTCAACGTGACGATCGTGCGGCAGGCTGCCGAAGCAACGGCGAAGCTCGCGGCGTTCGTCATGTTCATTCTGATCGGCGCGCGCGTGTTTTCTCTGACTTTTTACGGTGTCAACGGCCACATCTGGGTCGAGCACCTCATGACGTCGCTCCCCGGCGGCATGTACGGGTTCCTGATCGCGGTCAACCTGCTGATCTTCTTCCTGGCTTTCTTCCTCGATTTCTTCGAGCTGTGCTTCATTCTGGTACCGCTGCTGAAACCCGCTGCGGAAGCTATTTTCCGCACGGCGCCCGAAGCGGTCGCGATTGCGAAGAGCTTCGGATTCGCTGTCATCTCGACGACGGATGCGTCAGGGGTGGTCACCGAAACGGTGGCGGATGTTACGCCATTCGTGATCTGGTTCGGCATTCTGCTCGCCGTCAACATGCAGACGAGCTTCATGCATCCGCCGTTCGGGTTCGCGCTATTCTATCTGCGCAGCGTGGCTCCACGGGAGTCCTACATCGACAAAGTAACAGGGCGGCGCATGGCTCCCGTCAAGACCAGCGACATCTACTGGGGCGCGATTCCGTTTCTCGTCATCCAGCTAATCATGGTAGGGCTATTGATGGTTGTACCGTCGCTCGTCATGAGCAAGCCGGAACCATTGCGCCCACACCCTGCTGCTTCGAGCTCATCCGTTCCGCATCCAGCTTCAGGCGCTGCCATCGATCGCGGCTTCTCGCTCGATCCGTCTCCACCACATATGGACGGGGCGATCGAGGCGCCATTGAACGGACCGGGCGCTCCCACGCTCGACATGCGTGAGTTGCCGAGCTTCGCCGAGCCGCAACGATCTCCCCAAGGCGTTCCCTGACGTGTTGTTGCCGCGTGCGCCTTTGTATCGGATTTGATAACGTCCAAACACAATCTGTGATCGCCGATGAGCATAGAGGTGCCTTCGGCAAATGGGGCTCAACCGCAACAGTTCACAGTGCCGCGGACCGACGTCACAATTTCACACTGGAGATGCGCTTCACTCTCTTGCTAAGTGGACGTGAGTGGGACGTGCCGCTAAATGCGTGACTTGTGATCCGGCCGAAGATCGCGTCACCTCCTCATCGCAACGTTCAAGTCATCAGATACAGCGTGAGCTCCGAAGTCATTAATGCGGAAGACCAAGAGAACTGCGTCCTCGACGCTCAATCACGGAAAGCTCGGTGAGCTCGGCGCGCCCGTAGAGGTGCGTCGCCATCCCGGTGCGCGCCGGTTGACGCTCCGCGTCAGCCGCACACGCCGCACCGTCATCGTTACGCTTCCCGTACAGTGCGATCTCGATGAGGCCGGTTCCTTCATCACGCGGAACATCGAGTGGGTGCGTGCGCGCCTCGATAGCCTGCCGGATGCCGTGCCGTTTCTCGATGGCGTGTTCATTCCGCTGCACGGGGAAGCGCATCGCGTCGTTTTCACAGGCCGCACATCGCGCGTGGGACCTGTCGAGCGTCGCACAACGGCGACGTATCCTGAGCTTCACGTTTCCGGACAGATCGAACACGCTCCGCGCCGGCTCAAGGACTGGCTCGCCAAGGAAGCGCACCGCGCACTCGACGAGCGCGTGAATTTTCATGCCAAGCGTCTGGGCGTAGCTGCGAAGCGCATCGCCGTGCGCGATCAGACGAGCCGCTGGGGCTCATGCTCGACGACGGGTGTGCTGTCGTTCTCGTGGCGCCTGATCATGGCGCCGCCGGACATCCTCGATTACGTGGCGGCGCACGAAGTGGCGCATCTCAGAGAGATGAACCACGGTCCGCGTTTCTGGGCGCTGGTCGCTAAGACGATGCCGGACCTCGAAGACGCCAAGCGCTGGCTGCAGATCTACGGCATGGATCTGCATCGCTATGGCATGGCTACTGAAAGCGCCTAGCGCTCGTTCCTTTCAAAACCGATGCTCTTTCAGCAGAAGAGATCTGCGTCCGGATCAACTTTGCCGACGACCCATCGGGCTGCAATCTCGGCGGCGATCACGCTGAAGGTAATGCCGTTGCCGCCGCACCCAAGCACCGCAAAGGCATTCGGGAGTTCAGGAACCGGCGCGATGAACGGCAGACCAGTCGGACTGTCGGCGAACGCTCCGGCCCAGGCGTAGTCGATGGCGAGATCGCGTTCCGGCAAAAGCTTTTTGATCTTGGCGAGAAGCGCCTGAGCTTTTTTTGGAATTGCCGCGTCGCGCCGCTCGTCGCTGGTGAGGCCGGAATCTTCGCCGCCCGCGAGGATGCGATTGTCCCATGTCGTCCGCATGTAGAGGTACGGATCAGACGCTTCCCACACGAGGCAACGGCCGGGCCAGAATTCATCGGCGGGGATCGGGCGCGTGGCAATCGCCCATGTCGAGATGATCTCGAATTTGTCTTTCGGCAGAGACGGAATAACCTCGTATCCGGTTGCAAACACGGCGCGCTTTGCTTCAATCACTGTGCCGTCGTCGGTCTCGAGTGTAATGCCCCGCTTGTGGGCTTGCGCCTTCTTCACGTCGATCGGCGTGTAGAGGCGTGCGCCGAGACGTTGCGCTTCCCGCAGACAGCCGGCGGCGAGCTGGACGGGATTAACCTCAGCGGCTCCGCTCGAAAGAATGGCGCCGGTGCGATCAAAGCCGTAGGTCGTGCGCAGACCCTCACCTTCGACGTACTGCGAGGGCAGCCCGATCCTGGCGCGATAGGCTGCCTCGGCTTGCAAAGCACGCCATCCATGCTCATTGCCCGCAAGATAGAGGGCATCTCTCGGCTGCCATGCGCAGCTTAGCTCCAGGCGATCGATCAGGCTGCCCAGGGTTGCTACCGCGTCGAACGATCTCCGATAGGCACGCTCGGCGGAGCGAGACCCGATCTTTTCGGCCAGCTCGGTCAGTGGCGTGTCGAGCTCGAACTGGATCATGGCCGTGCTGGCAAACGTGCTGCCCCGGCACGGCGGGCGGCGGTCGACGATAACGATGTCGTGGCCGTTTTCCGCGAGCTTCAGCGCGACGAGCGCGCCGCTGATGCCGGACCCGACGACGACGACATCGCACGTTTCGGAAGCTAGCCGGCTGCGATGGCGGACCGAGTTGCGCGGGGTGTCGCTCCATAGAGGCTCGCCGCCCCGGAGATCTTTTTTGGGAGTTTGCACGAGAGGTTCGCAGTTCGGAGGCGATTGGTGCCTCTAAACTTGCTTCCGCTATGACCGGTTCCGCGCGGCTCGCTCAGCGGCTGGAAAAGGGTGCAGCAATAAGAGCGAGCAGGATGCGCGCCGCGATCGTGAAGAACATGAAGAGAAGCTGGCGCTCCTCCAGGAGCAGCTCGACCCAGATGTTGTATTTCGGATCAATGCCTGTCGAGGTGATGACGCTTTTGAGGTCGCGTGCCCAGCCGAGCATCATCGAGAGCGTGTCGGGCCAGTTGTAGCCGACGAAGGCCAGCGCGAAGGCGCCGATGATCATCGACAAAAAGATGGTGCTCGTGCCTAGCAGAAGACGCAGAAACATCTCGCATTTCCCTCCCGCGACAGCACAGCTTCGGCTGTGCACCCCCGTCACCGTGACGCGCTTGACCGGAACGTCTGCCGCCCCAAATGATTTAGCAGATTGACCGAGCCAGCCTCGAACCTAAAACCACGGCGCTGGCGACACAAGGTCCGTGCAAAGCAAGCTTTCGGGCATCACATGAAAACGGCGACCGTCGAGCGCTATTCGAACTTAGAGATCGAGGCGGCGGTTGCGCGCGTCGAAGCCGTCGCTCATTTCATGGACGATCTCTTCGTAATCCCCGGCACGAACGTGCGGGTCGGCCTCGACGCAATGATCGGCATCGTGCCGGTGATCGGCGATCTCGTCTCGCAAGCGATCTCGAGCTACATCATCTGGGAGGCACGGCGTCTCGGCGTTTCGCGCTTTACGATGAGCCGCATGATCGCCAACTCCGCTATCGATACGGTCGTCGGTATCGTGCCGTTCGTCGGTGACGCCTTCGACGTCGCGTTCCGCGCCAACCGGAAGAACCTGGCGCTGCTCAAAGGGCACCTCGAAAAGCAGGGCCACATTCGCCGCGAGAGCAGCGGACAACGCGGGGATACGTGGCGCCACGGCGGAAGCCGCGACAGCATGGGGCCCGGGCCGGTGATCGACGTGCAAGCGCGCCGCGTCGGCTAGTCAATTGACAACGGCTGTTGCAATCCGGCACCGGAACCGTCGCCTGACGACAGCAAGTCACGACAATCGCTGTGGATTCCTTCTGGAACGGGTAGTGGCGAGCGGGCGACTCAGAGATTGAGGGAGGATCCGCTGCGTTAAGCGAAGGTGTTGCGTTGGCATAATCAGCCCCAAGGATCGCAATGTCCTACTTTGCCCGAGCCGCCGTCGTCGTAACCTCCCTGCTGGTTCTGGGCGGATGCTGCCGCGATACCATTCGCGAGATGGCTTCCATCAAGGACGGAATTGCGCCGCGTTCGCAGAACTCGGTCAAGGCCGCGCACGGCGCGAAGGCGAGCAAGACTGCGGTTGCCCATCGCGAGGACGCCGAAGCTTCTCCGATCGAGACCGGTTCCATTCCTGCGCCGAGCTGTCAGGGGCAACATCTGGCCTACCAGGCGACCAAAGAGTACCTGAAGAACTTCGGCCCGCGCCCGCCGGACCTGCCGGGCGAGCGCGGCCCCTGCACGCCGGGCCAGTAAAAGGCTTTCCGGCTTAGAGCTTCAGCACTCCGCGCCCTTCAGCCCGCTTGGCGCACATCGCGCGTTGCTATGATCTCCAAGAGCGCGCGCCAGATCTCGACCATCGCGAGTGAATCGAGCCCGCAGTAGGCCAGCAGGTTTTTGGCGGCCTCCTGCGCCTTGTCGGCGTCGAGCTCTCCCGTGACGATGGCATTCCACGTTTCGCTTGCCGTCGCGCCTTCCTGGATAGCCAGCCCTTTGTAAGAGAGGCTCGGCACAAGCGCGGGCAGCACCCATTTGATCGACGTCTTGCCGCGGAAATCGGGGTGCACCACCATCTGCTCGCTGAAGACGTCCATCAGGTCGACGACGCGCTCGTTGACGGCGGACAAGAAATCTTTCTCGCCCGGAAGCCGCTCCGCGAGCTTGGCGTTGATCCCTTTCTCGAACGGCTTGTTCCAGACGATGACCGTGCCATCCGCAGGGATGGCGTTGCGCAGCGCCTCGACGAATAGCGCGTCAGGGCACGACTTCTCGACATGCAGAAACTCGCGATGGACGGCATCACCGTCCGGCTCGGTCACGACGTGCATCGAGAACTGGAACGGGACGTGATTGAAGGGGGCATAACCTGCAAAGCGGGGAAGCGCACACGGAAACGTCTCATAGTCGAGGAACGCGATCGGGTAGCGGAACTCGCGCAAGAACGCGTCCAGCGGCGCGAGGTCGACGTGCGGGCGGCGACGCTTTGCGGCCTCAACCTGATTGCGCTGCGGCAGCGACAGCTCGAAGCCATCGGGCACATCGGTGATGGCGAGAATTCCATCATCCACGAGCTGCTTCAGTTTCTTCGGTGAAGCTCCGATGCGCGTCAGATCGTGGACGCTGTAGTCCGGCACATGCGGATTGATGTAGGCGAACGTGGTGCACTGGCTGCTGCGGCCTTTGTAGATGCAGGTGCAGGGCGGCGTCGGCAGCGTCGCAAGCTCGATCAGATCGTGGGCCGCATCCATCTCGTTCGCGACGGCCTCGAGCAGCGGCGTCACGCGGTCGGTAAAGTCTTCGCGCGTGAAGAACTGCTCAAGATCGAGCGTGCCGTCCGAAACATAGCTCCCGTTCAAGCGGATGAGGTTCAGGCGGCCGAGCGGCACGCCGTTAGCCCGCAGCACGAGAGCCTGGAAGGCGATGTCGTGGGCGTAGAGGTCGTCCTTCGCCTTGCGGTCCTCGCCGCTCGTGGAGGCTTTGACCTCGTAAAGGTCATAGGAGCCAGTGCCGGCGTCCCAGGCGAGAATATCGCAGGCGGTCGTGTACTGGTCCGTTTCGAAGACAGGCTGGTAAAGCACCTCGGTGCGGCTGGCGACGAGTTGCGCCGTGCCTTCCGCGTCGCCGCGCTTGATCAGGACGCCGCCCGGGAACAGGTCTCGAGAGCGCACGTCCACATCGTTGCCGACCTCGATAATGGCCTGCTCGAATACCGACAGCGGCTCGTCGTGGTAGATCTCGGGCTTGTGGACTTTCATCCAGGCGTTGTGGGCGCAGTCGCGGTAGACGAGATAATTCGTCTTGCTGAGCTTCATGCCGGCTCCTCCCGCTGAGCTGGCCCCGGAGGGCCCCAATCCCCATGTGAAACTCAAACGCCGCCTGACCGTACAAAAGGCTGTAAGCTCAGCCAATGACGAATGGAGCTCATTCCCGTGATTATCCGCAAGCGCTCAGACATCCGCCCCTCGGAAATTACGCCGCACAGCGTATATTTGCGCCGGCGTGACGTTCTTGCCGGTGCCGTCGGCGCGGCGGCGCTGGCCATGCTCCCGGCGCGTGTCACGCGGGCCGCGCCGATCAGTGCAAAGAAAAGCGCGTTTTCGACGGATGAGACCCCGACGCGGCGCGAGGATGCCACGAGCTACAACAATTTTTACGAGTTCGGCGTCGAGAAGACGGACCCGGCCGACAACGCGCATTTCTTCAAGCCCACGCCTTGGTCTGTGAAGATCGACGGGATGGTCGCGAAGCCCGCGACGCTTTCGCTGGAAGACATCCTGAAATCCGTGACGCTGGAGGAGCGCATCTATCGGCTGCGCTGCGTCGAAGGCTGGTCGATGGTCATTCCGTGGATCGGGTTTCCTTTGGCCGAGCTCCTGAAGCGGGTGGAGCCCACCGGCAGCGCGAAGTATGTCGCGTTCGAGACGCTCGTGCGCCCGGAGGAGTTTCCGGGGCAGCGCGGGCTTTTCCAGACATTACCGTGGCCTTACCTCGAAGGGCTGCGTCTCGACGAGGCCATGCATCCGCTGACGATCCTGGCCACGGGCATGTACGGAGAAGCGTTGCCGAACCAGAACGGCGCGCCGCTGCGGCTCGTCGTGCCGTGGAAGTACGGGTTCAAGAGCATCAAATCGATCGTGCGCATTTCTCTCGTCGACAAGCAGCCGCCGACGACGTGGCAATCGTCCGCTTCGAGCGAGTACGGGTTCTTTTCGAACGTAAACCCGGAGGTCGATCATCCACGCTGGAGCCAGGCGACGGAGCGGCGCATCGGCGAGGGCAGCGGCCTTTTCGCCAAGCGGCGTCCGACACTGATGTTCAACGGGTATGGCGAGCAGGTCGCGAGCCTCTACTCGGGGATGGATCTGCGTGCGAACTACTGAAGCCACCACAAGCCGCAGATCGGCTCCGACTCCGGCGGCCGAGCGCGGACGTGCGCGTCAGCTCTTGCCCGCGTGGCTGGGCCCAGGAAGCTGGGCGCTCTATGCGCTCGGGCTCACGCCTGCTGCGTGGACCTTCTATCTTGCCGTGTCAGACCAGCTCGGCGCCGATCCGCTCAAGACGCTGGAACGCTCTCTCGGGCTTTGGGCGCTCCGGTTTCTCGTGGCGGGCCTCGCCATTTCGCCTCTGCGGCGGCTTGGAGGCCCGAACCTGATCCGCTACCGGCGCACGCTCGGCCTGCTCGCGTTCTTCTACGCGCTGTTTCACGTCACCGTGTACGTGTGGCTCGACCAGCAGCTCGATCTCGGATTGATCTGGAAGGATATCGTCAAACGTCCCTATATAACGGTAGGGCTCGTGAGCTTCCTGATCCTTATTCCGCTGGCGGTGACGTCGAACGCGACCATGATCAAGCGGCTCGGCGGCGCGGCGTGGCAGAAGCTTCATCGCTGGGTTTACCTTGCGGCGGCGGCCGCCGCGCTCCACTTCATCATGTTGGTGAAGGCTTGGCCCGTGGAGCCCTTCGTTTACGCGGCTATCGCCGCCGCTCTGCTCTTCTTCCGGCTGGCGGACAAGATCCGAAAGTCCGGCCCAAACAAAAACAATCGCGTGAGGACATCGCCATGACAACAAAACCGCAAGACACCCATGACGAGGCCTACTGGAAAGAGAAGCTCTCGCCGGAGCAGTATCGCGTTCTGCGCCAGGGCGGCACGGAGCGGCCGTTCACGGGCGAGCATCTCAACACGCATGCGGACGGCAAGTTCTCGTGCGCGGCGTGTGGTGCGCAGCTCTTCTCGTCCGACACGAAATTCGAATCCGGCACAGGCTGGCCGTCGTTCGACCAGGCGCTGCCCGGCGCCATCGAATATGTGGAGGATGCGTCGCACGGCATGGTGCGGACGGAGGTGCGTTGCGCCAACTGCGGCTCGCATCTCGGTCATGTGTTCGACGACGGTCCGACCGGGACGGGAAAGCGCTACTGCATCAACTCCGTCTGCCTCAACCACGACAAGACGTGAATGCAAACGTATTGGGCCGGGCTTTCGCCCGGCCTACTCAACATGCGTGGCAGGAGTGGATGGAGGAGTAGGAGGGTAAGGCTTACCCCGCCGAGGAACCTTGCGGCTCCGGGACGGGGCAGCACCTTTCGGCGCCTAACGTTCGCCGTGTGACCGGCGACCGTCTGCGAGAATAACGCAGACGGCGGGGTTTGGTTCCCAGGTTCGCTTCAGCCGGCTTCGCCGATGATATAGCGAGCGATTTCGTCCTCCGGCACGCCCTTCTCGCTGCGCGCCCAACCGCGCACCGAAACACCGGCCTGATGCACCGTTTCCGGGTCGCCTGACACGAGCGGATGCCACCACGCAAGCCCGCGGCCTTCGTTGACGCGGCGATAGGCGCAGCTTTCCGGCAGCCACTTGAGCTTCTTCACAGCCTTGACGTCGATGGACAGGCAATCGGGCATGCGCGCGAAGCGGTTCTCATAATCCTTGCAACGGCACGAATTGAGATCGAGCAGCCTGCACGAGAGCCGCGTGAGATAGATCTTGCCCGTGTCCTCTTCCTCGACTTTGTTCAGGCAGCACTGGCCGCAGCCGTCGCACAGCGAATCCCATTCCTCCGGTGACATATGTTCGAGCCGCTTCGTTTCCCAGAACGGCTTGTCCTCACCGTCAGCCGCCCAAACGGCATCGTCCGAACCGCGCTCGCGCATGGTCTCGAGCATGTCCGCGTTGCTGCGGCGGCGCTCGCGTTTGGGCGCTTGCTTTGAAGCAGGCTTTGCGCGTTTCGCAGTGTCGCGCGTCGGTTCCTTGGATCGCTTGCTCACGTCTGTTCTCTTTAACCTTTGAACTTCGATCGGTAGCACGGGATGTCGCCGAGGTCGTCTGCGGCATACACACCGCGCGCAACTGCGCGTGCCGTGCAATCGGCGGCGATGGCGCCGATCCTCATGAGCTGCATCAGGCGGTCAAGCGGACTTTCGGCAAGCGGGACCGTTCCGGTTGCGAGGGTGAACAGCGTGTCGCCGTCCACGTGCGAATGAATGGGGCGGATCGCGCGCGCAAGTCCGTCCTGCGCCATGATTGCGATGCGCTTCGCCTCGGCTTTGGTCAGAGCCGCGTTTGTTGCGATGACGCCGATGGTCGTGTTGCCGCCGGGCGCGAGCTCAGTAACATCCAACCGCGTTCCCTTGAGAGGATCTTGTGTGGCGAGCGAGGGCGTTGCGGACGGCCAGCCGCGACCGCCGAACTCCGCATCGATCTCGAAAGGCGCGGCCCAGAACTTTCCCGTTCCCGGCACGACGACGGAGCCGAATGGATTGACGGCGATGAGCGCGCCGATCTGCAGGTCGCCATCGAGTGCGCTTGCGGAACCCAGCCCACCTTTGATGTTGCCGGCCATGGCGCCCATGCCGGCGCCTGCGTTGCCGAGCGCGAAATCGTCCGCAACGTTTTCGCACGCCCGCATCGCCCATTCGCGATAGGGCGGCGTCTCGCCCCAATCCTTGTCTCCGCCGTTCGGAAGATCGAACAGGATCGCGCCCGGCACGACCGGCGATACGCGCGGCGTTTCTCCGAGCGCGAAGCCGCGTCCGCGCGCGCCGAGCCATGCGACAGCGCCCGACATCGCTTCGAGGCCATAGACCGAGCCGCCGGACAGGACGATGGCTTCGACTGCATCGACGAGGTTGCTCGGATCGAGCGCGTCCGTTTCACGCGTGCCCGGCGCGCCGCCGCGCACGTCACACGCGCCCACGACGCGCGTCTTCGGCATTATCACTGTGGTTCCGCTGCGCACGGTCGTGCACTGCGCGTTGCCGACGGCGATGCCATCGACGTCGGTGATGAGATTGCGCGGGCCGGGGCGGATGGTCATGGGCAGATCCTTCCGTTGGCGACGGCCGACGCTTTTCGACGACGAGATCGCGTCTGCGCTCAGCCGCCGGTTCGGCCCCGGAGCCGCGTCCAGGTCACACGCACATCGCGATGGCGCGGTTCGCGCTGCGATGGCGCGGATAAGGATACGTGAGTCGCGCGCGACTCACGTTCGATGCGTGGTGCCTCTGGCCCGACTCGAACGGGCACGTTGTTGCCAACAACAGATTTTGAGTCTGCCGCGTCTACCGATTCCGCCACAGAGGCATTAAAAACATGCGGGAACGAAGAAGCGCGCACTATAGCGACGGGCCGATCCCAGTCAACGCGCCGAAGCCCTGAACAGGCCCCTATTTCCAGGAGTATGTGACGCGTCCGGTGCCGTGCACATGCTCGGCCACCTCGACGTGGTCTCCGACGTGCGGGTCGGTCTTTTTCAAGACCATGACGTGCACGAGACGGCCGGTATCGAGCTTAACATCGACGGAGAGACCGTCCTCGATAGCTTTGGTGGATTTGGCTACCAGCGGGCCGACTGCAGCCACGGTGCCCGCGACGTGTCGCGTTTCGACGGTGGCGTCGAGACCGGTTGCCCAGAAGCCGATGGCCATGCCCACCACCAACACCACGCCGGCGCCGGCCCACTTCGCCCGCTGCAGCCAAAGCTGCCGCTCAAGTCGACGTTTCGTTTCCTCGCGCATCGCCCTGCACTTTCGCTCACAGGGCGACGACCGCCCGAATTTCCGCGCTTCTATAACTCGGCTAAAATGAAATGCGAAGATAACTTACGTCACATTACGGGAGCGAAACGCGCGTAGCGGCAGTGGCGGCTTCCCGCGACGACGGTCCATCCCATTGATAGGTGGTATTGCCGACCAGCATCCGGCGTTTGCGCAGCACGACGCGCTCGCCCACCTTAGGCAGCTGGTGAGCAATTGTGCGAACCCGCACGACATCATCGCCGTCGAGCTCGACTTCAAAATCGGGATAGCGCTGCCCGGTCTCTTCGTTCAGGCGCCACGCGGCGCGCTGAACGACACCGGACACTTCACGTTCCTTGCGGACCGTGGCCTTGAACACAACGAACGCGCCAAACAACACAATCAGAATGGCCAAGAAAGGCAGCCACGCCGACATACCCCGGATCTCTAGGTGATCCGGGCGTTCCTGCGCTTCATTTTGCATGACCCCCTCCCCAAAGAGCATTCAGCCCTAATTCGGAGTCCCGCCGCAGGTTCCAACCTGCCCGCGATTCTTGTCCAAATTCCGGCTCCTCACCGCCGCAAGAGCGGTGAAAGACGGAGCATAAGTCTGTCGATCAAGCGGCCTTTTCTTGCCCTTCGACCAGACGAACGATGTCGGACATGATGTCGTTAAGCTGGAAATCCTTCGGTGTATAGACCGCAGCGACGCCGAAGCCTTTGAGCTTCACTTCATCCTCGGGCGGGATGATGCCGCCGACGACAACGGGGATATCTCCCAGGCCTTCCTTGCGCATGCGGTCCATCAGCTCGGACACGAGCGGCACGTGCGAACCGGACAGGATCGACAGCCCGACGACATGCACGCTTTCATCGACGGCCGCGCGCACGATCTGCGTCGGCGTCAGGCGGATGCCTTCGTAGACGACTTCCATGCCGACGTCGCGCGCGCGCACGGCGATCTGCTCGGCGCCGTTGGAGTGGCCATCGAGGCCGGGCTTTCCGACCAGGAACTTGATGCGGCGGCCAAGCTTTGTCGACGCTGCGTCAACGGCCGCGCGAACGTCTTCCAACCCGCTGCCCGAGCGGTCGGGGGCGGCCTGCGCAACGCCGGTCGGTGCGCGGTATTCGCCGAACACGCGGCGCAGCGTGGTGCCCCATTCGCCCGTCGTCACGCCGGCCTTGGCGCAGGCGATCGAGCTTTCCATGATGTTGCGGCCTTCCTTAGCGGCCGACTCGAGATCGGCGAGCGTCTTCTCGACCAGCTTGGCATCGCGCGCGGCGCGCCAGGCCTTGAGGCGCTCCACCTGCTCGGCTTCGACAGCGGGATCGACGACCATGATCGCGCCTTCGCCAGCGGTCAGCGGCGAGGGCTCGGTTTCCGTCCAGCGGTTGACGCCGACGACGACGAGATCGCCCGTCTCGATCTGACGCAGGCGCGCCGAGTTGCTCTCGACGAGACGGCGCTTCATGTAGTCGATGGCGGCGATGGCGCCGCCCATGCGATCGATGGTGGCAAGCTCGGCTTTCGCCTGCTCCTTGAGCTGCTCGACCTTGCGCGTGATCTCGGCGGAGCCGTCGAAGATATCGCCATACTCGAGAAGATCGGTTTCGTAAGCCACGATCTGTTGCATGCGCAGCGACCACTGCTGATCCCACGGACGCGGCAGACCCAGCGCTTCGTTCCATGCCGGAAGCTGCACGGCGCGGGCGCGTGCATTTTTCGAGAGCGTCACCGCCATCATCTCGAGCAAGATGCGGTAGACGTTGTTCTCAGGCTGCGGCTCGGTCAAGCCGAGGCTGTTCACCTGCACGCCGTAGCGGAACATGCGATGCTTCGGATCTGTAACGCCGTAGCGCTCGCGCGTGATCTCGTCCCAGAGCTCGCCAAAGGCGCGCATCTTGCAGATCTCGGTGATGAAACGCATGCCGGCGTTGACGAAGAACGACACACGGCCGACGACCGTGCCGAAATCTTCGTCTGGCACCTCACCCGAAGCTTTCACCGTGTCGAGCACAGCGATGCCGGTCGCGAGCGCGTAGGAGAGTTCCTGCACCGGTGTCGCGCCTGCTTCCTGCAGATGGTAGGAGCAGACGTTCGTCGGGTTCCACTTGGGAACCTCCTTGTACGAGAAAACGATCGTATCCTTGATCAGCCGCAACGACGGCTCGGGCGGGAAGACGTACGTTCCGCGCGACAGGTATTCCTTGATGATGTCGTTCTGAATGGTGCCGGTGAGCTTCGTGCGCGCGGCGCCGGTTTCGTCGGCGGTCGCGATGTAGAGCGACAACAGCCACGCGGCGGTGGCGTTGATCGTCATTGAGGTATTCATCTGGTCGAGCGGGATGCCGTCGAGCAGAGTGCGCATGTCGCCGAGGTGGGATACCGGCACGCCGACCTTGCCGACCTCGCCGCGGGCCAGCTCGTGGTCTGAATCGTAGCCCGTCTGCGTCGGCAGATCGAAGGCGATCGACAGACCCGTCTGGCCCTTGGCCAGATTACTCCGGTAAAGAGCGTTCGACTTCGCGACGTTGGAGTGGCCGGCATAGGTCCGAAACAGCCAAGGCTTGTCCCGCACCGGGGCCTTCGCAGCCGCGTCGCTAGCCTTTTTCTCCGACATCCCTGAACCTCGCCCGCAAGTAAAAGATGTCCAAATAAAGTACCGGTGGCCGGGCGCAAGGCCAAAGTCCAATTCGTCACGGGCCGAGCCTTATCGCCAGAGGTGAATAGCTCCCAGCTTGCCCACCCAGTACGCCAGCCTCTCCTTCAAAAGCTTGTCGCGAACGTAAATCGCTTCCTCGTCGTCGAGTTGTTCCAGCTCCTCGAAGGCGAAGTTGTCGGCGCCGTGGGCCGACCAAGCTTTCTTGAGCCCGGAAAGGTCGTCGTTGCCAAACTTGAGCATGAAGTTGAGTCGGTTCTGCACCGAACTCAGGTTTGGAGATTGGCCAACCCAAACCTCGCCGGTGCGCAGGCACCTCACCGCGAAAATGCCGGCAGCCGGTGCTCGCTCCTTGTAGGCAGCCCGCGCAGCTCTCTTTTCGTCGTCTCTCATCCTTCGCTCCCGATGCCGGCCCAAGTGGCACGCCCTATTAATACCCGGATAATATTGACTTGCAAATATCACCCGGGTATTAATGTGGTCACAAGGAGCTTGCCGGCATGCCCGACTTTTCTTCCAAGCCTTGCACTGCGTTCGACACGCACCGTTTGCTCGCCGCGGGACCTCTCAACGAGGTCGCGCTCGTCGTAAAGCGGGCGGGTGAAATGGGCGCTGCGGGCCGACTTCTCACGTTTGACGACGCAACCGGAGCGGTGATCGATCTCGATCTTCGGGGCGGTGAAGCGGAGATCCTCGAACGGCTTTCGAAGCGCCATGACGAGACCTGCGAGTTCGCCGCTTTTGAGCGGAGCGCCGAACAGTCTCCGCGCGGGCGCGGTCGCCCGAAGCTCGGTGTCGTGGCGCGTGAGGTGACGCTGCTCCCTCGCCATTGGGAGTGGCTTGCGCGCCAGCCAGGTGGTGCTTCCGTGGTGCTGCGCAGATTGGTGGAGGAAGCGCGCAAAGCCGACGGCGGACAAGGTGAGGAACGCGCCAAGAGAGAAGCGACCTATCGTTTCATGTCAGCCGTGGCGGGTGATTTCCCCGGATTCGAAGAGGCGACGCGCGCTTTGTTCGATGGACGTCTCGACGGCTTCAAAGCGCACATGGCCAACTGGCCGAAAGACGTGCGCAGCTATGCGCTGAAACTCGCGTCCGGGGCTAGCGACCAGAAGATTGATATCCAAGGCGGGGCTAGTGACGACTTATCTTGAAGTGACACCGGAAGCAGGCGGTTACTTCGTGCAGCGAGCGTCTCCGGGAGCGATCGTCATGCTGAACCTTCTGCGTTTTCGGGAGGTGGCCGATTACTCGAACGATCCAGATTTTGGATCTGCAGCGGCGATCAGCGGTTCGGAGGCCTATGACCTCTATATCGCTCATACGCTGCCCCTTTTGAGACGCAGCGGCGGCGATATCCTGTTTTCGGCAGACGGCGGTTCGTTCCTGATCGGTCCACAAGGCGAGCGTTGGGACAGAGTGATGCTCGTGCGTCAGGCCAGTATGGACGCGTTTTTGAATTTCGCGAACGACGCGGCTTATCTCGCGGGCCTCAAACACCGGACGGCAGCTTTGGAAGATTCGCGCCTGCTTCCGCTGACCGAACGTCTCAAGCCGTCTCAAGCCAGTTGAAGTCGCGGGGCTAGGCCGGCTTGGTGCCGACCGGGTTGCGGATGCGAGTCAAAGCATCGACGGCACGCGCGAGCAGCATCATGACGAGCAGACCCGCAATCATGCCAGCCGCGGCCCAGGCGACGACGTTCGCCTCTTTTTCGTGCGTCAGCACCAAATTCCAGTGACGGCCGAGAAAAATGCCGATGAGGCCGCCCAGGTAGATACCGGGTGCGAAAACCAGGGCCAGGCTCTTCACGGGCAGCATCGCCCGCATGATCACGAAGACGATCGCCGTCAACGCGCCGACGATGCTGTGGCTCAACCCGTCCGCCGTCGCGATTTCGGCAAGGACCCTTAATGCGTCATCGCGGCTCATGAGCGCTCCCGGATCGCGACCTCGGATCCCTCTTCAAAAGCGGGGTTCTAGCGCTATTTGATTAACTCTTCGTGTGGCCGGGCGCCGACCTGCTCTCCTCCTTTAGTCCGCATCAGGACGGGCAAAACCCGCAGAGGTTATTCCAACCCATGCGACAAACCCTTTATTGCGGCGCGAAAAAGTGCTTGAAACGAGGCCGAAAGGCACGGAGGGGCAATTCGGACACGCGTTAAAGTCTGATTTCCGTCAGAAAATGGCGGATTTGCCCAAACGAATTCGATCCGCACGGCCCCGCCACCGGGACCTGCGTTGGTCGTTTTCCGCCGTCCTAGAGGATCCATCTTTCGCGTCAGGGAGAGACGAGAGCATGTCAAGCCAAAGCGCCGCGGTCAAAGGCAGCACCGGAACGCCGGAAGCGCCCGCGATTGTCGAGGCCAAGAAAGATCTGTACGAAATCGGCGAGATTCCGCCGCTCGGCCACGTGCCGAAGAACATGTACGCTTGGGCCATTCGCAAGGAGCGTCAGGGCGAGCCGGATACGGCAATGCAGGTCGAGGTCGTGCCCACGTGGGAACTCGACAGCCACGACGTCCTCGTGCTCGTGATGGCGGCAGGCGTCAACTACAACGGCGTGTGGGCTTCGCTCGGCACACCGATTTCGATGTTTGACGTCCACAAGCAGCCCTATCACATCGCAGGCTCGGACGCGTCCGGCATCGTATGGGCCGTCGGCTCCAAGGTGAAGCGCTGGAAGGTCGGCGACGAAGTCGTCATTCACTGTAACCAGGACGACGGCGACGACGAGGAGTGCAACGGCGGCGATCCGATGTTCTCCACGTCCCAGCGCATCTGGGGCTATGAGACGCCGGACGGCAGCTTTGCGCAGTTCTGCCGCGTGCAGGATCGCCAGCTCCTCGAGCGCCCGAAGCATCTGACGTGGGAAGAGGCAGCCTGCTACACGCTGACGCTCGCCACCGCCTATCGCATGTTGTTCGGCCATCGTCCGCATGTGCTCCGTCCCGGCCATAACGTGCTCGTTTGGGGCGCGGCCGGCGGTCTCGGCGCGTTCGCCGTGCAGCTTTGCGCGACGTCGGGTGCGAATGCCATCGGCGTGGTCTCCGACGACGACAAGCGTGACTTCGTTATGCAGCTCGGCGCGAAGGGCGTCATCAACCGCAAGAACTTCAAGTGCTGGGGCCAGCTCCCGAAGGTGAATTCGCCCGAGTATCACGAGTGGCTCAAGGAGATGCGCGGCTTCGGCAAGGCGATCTGGGACATCACCGGAAAGGGCGTGAACGTCGACTGCGTGTTCGAGCATCCGGGTGAGACGACGATCCCGGTCTCGGTGCAGGTTGTTAAGCGCGGCGGCATGGTCGTCATCTGCGCCGGCACGACAGGCTACAACCTGACCATGGACGCCCGTTACCTCTGGATGCATCAGAAGCGCGTGCAGGGCTCGCACTTCGCGAACCTCCAGCAGGCGAGCCAAGCCAACAAGCTCGTGGTCGAGCGCCGCATCGATCCGTGCATGTCGGAAGTGTTCTCGTGGGCACAGATCCCGAAGGCGCACATGCGCATGATGCGGAACGAGCACAAGCCGGGCAACATGGCGGTACTCGTCTCGGCGCCGACCACGGGCCTGCGGACGTTCGAGGATGTGCTGGAAGCCAGCCAGTCGCGCTTCGGCGAGGCTTGATCGTTCGCTGGATGGATCTGAATGAAATGAAAAGCGCGGCAGACCTGCCGCGCTTTTTTATTGGGCGGGTTCAGGTGACAGGTTGTGGCAAGGGCCCTGCAGGCAGGTCAGGATCGCTCGAACTCTCGCCGCGCGTTTCCGGCATTCCGAACGCGTAGATCGCTAATCCTATTGCGGCGATGGCTGCCAGCGATACAAAAGCGACGCTGTATCCCGCTTTAACGACGATCACGCCCGCGAAAGCGGTGCTCAGCGCGCCGCCTGCTCCGGCCGCCGCCGAAATCGCTCCGAGCACCGTGTTGAAATGCCCCTGGCCTTGCGTCAGGTCGGCAACCACGACGGGGAAGAGAGCGCCGAAGACGCCCGCGCCCACACCATCCAGAAGTTGCACGCCGACGATCCAATAGGGGCTATCGGACAACGGGTAGAGCGCGCCGCGCACGGCGAGCACGGCAAACGCTGCGAGAAAGATCGGTTTGCGACCCCACATGTCGGCCTTCGCGCCGACGAGAAGTGCCACCGGCACCATGATGAGCTGCGCGGCGACGATGCAGGCAGCCATCAGCGACGTGGCCATCGCCGCATTCTGATGCGCGAGCTTCTGGCCCGCCAGCGGCAACATGGCCGCATTGGCGAAGTGGAACACAATCATCGCAATGGCGAACGTCAGCAGCGTCGGGTTGGACACAACCGTCGCCCAACTCGACGGCGTCTCGGCCCGCTCTTCGGTTTTCTTGCCGCCCGGAGCGAGACCACGCGCGACATGGTTGTCGATGGCATCGGCCGGGATGGTCAACGTGGCCGCAATGCTTGCGACCGCCATCACCGCCATGAGCCAGAACACAACAAGCGGGCCGAAGCTGTAAGCAAGCACTGCTGCCAAGGCTGCTGCAAACGCGTTTCCGGCATGGTTGAAGCCTTCGTTTCGTCCCATGCGGGCAGCGAATGCCCGAGGCCCCACGATGCCGAGCGTGATCGCTGCAATCGCTGGTGGAAACACGGCCCCAGCGATTGCAGAGAGGCTTTGCACGGCTGCGACCGCGTATGTGCTCGTCACGAACGGCACGACCAGCGACGTCGCGGTGACGATGACTGCCGCGCCGATGAGAAGCGCACGCTTCGCGTTAGCGTTGTCGACGAGAACGCCTGCCGGCGTCTGCGCCAGAATTCCGGCGACGCCCGCGATTGCCATGACGATGCCGATCGAAGCCTCGTCCCAGTGGTGCACGCTCAGAAGGTAAATCGCGAGGTATGGCCCCAGTCCATCCCGGACATCGGCGAGAAAGAAGTTCACCGCATCGAGCGGGCGGGTTGCGGACCCAGTAATTGCGGTGTGTGTCATGTGTGCGCCCGGCGAAGTACGATCAGCAACCGGCAACGCGGAGCGAGAGCAGCCGGTTCCGACACGCGTCTTTACATTCGCCCAAGGCTAGCTTTCGGCGCGGTGGAGATGCCGCGCTTCTATCATCTAGGCACGAGGAAAAACCGATCCCAGCGGAAGTTATCGAACGCGTGGGCAGGCGAGCTTTCAGCGGGCAGGCTTCCTGCGGAGAAGTAAACGAATGAGACGCGGGCGAAGATGTTCTCGGCGGGGATGAGGCCGACATGCTCCAGCGATCGGCTGTCCATCGAGTTATCGCGGTTGTCGCCCAGGACAAAATAGTGGCCGGGCGTCACGCGGAACGCGGCCGTATCATCCAGGGAACCGTTCTCCTCCATTTCGAGCACGACGAATTTTCTGCCCTCCGGCAACGTTTCTTCATAAGCGCCAACGGCCCGTTCGGCTCCTGCGGCATCCTCGACAACGATGTCACCGACCGGGCGCTTCGCGACGGGCGCGCCGTTGATGTGCAGCTCGCCTTGGATCATCTGGACTTCGTCGCCGGGGAGCCCGACGACGCGTTTGATATAGTCCACGCTATCGTCTCCGGGCAGCCTGAAGACGACGATGTCGCCGCGCGAGGGCTCGGTTGCGCCGATGTGCGCTTTGAAGCCGAGATCGAACGGAAGCGAATATCTGCTCCAGCCATAGCTGCGCTTGTCGGTGTAGACCAAATCGCCGAGGCGCAGCGTCGGCTCCATGGAACTCGACACGATCGAGAACGGCTGAAACAAGGCAGTCCGGAACAGCGCGGCAAAGACAACGATGGCCAGAAAGCCCAACGCGATGTTGGCTATTGCGCGGACGATCCCGAAACCTTGCACCGCGCCAACCGTGCCGACGCGCAGCACAACGCCCCACACGGGTAGCAGCACGATGAGAGCCGCCAGGACAAGAAGAGCCGGATCCTTGATGTTAGGCGGGAAGGAAAAGGCGCGGAGAAGATCTTGCCCGAAGACGGCAACACCGGCGAGCGTCAGCGCAAGGGCGGCGATGCTCGGCATCGCGGCCCACGCAACCGCCGTGCGCAGCGCGGCTTGGCTCGCTGATCCTCCGAGGGGACGCCCGATCCAGGACAGAAGCGCGCCGTCGATATAGAGAGTAAGCACCCCCGCGACGGGGCCGATGACAATCGCGGCCAGGATGACCGCAAACCAATGCAGATTGGGAGCGAGCGCCAGAGCGCCGACAACCGTCGCCATGCCTATCAACGCCGCCAGGATGAACGTGCGTGAAGGCGTCCTGCCGCTCATGACAGCGTTTATGGCCGCCCGAGGTTTCCACCAGATGGCAGTCCAGGGATTGACCGTTGTGTCCGGCGGAGCACCCGATTGCATGTCAGCTCACCCACGATCGGAAAACGAAAAGGCTGCGGCTTACTTCTTGCGTTCGAGCTCTGAGCAACCGGCTGTCGCATCGGGGCCGGATTCCACGTAGCAGGCGGCGATACGATCGGGCCCCAGGATGCGGCCGTGATTATAGCCGTGGCTGTCAGACGCGACCCAGGTGAATGAGATGTTGTCGGGGTAGATCACGCCGAAGAAGTTCTTGGTGCCTTCCGGATAGGTGAAATGACCACGGAAGCGCCGATCCTGCTGTTCGGTGATCTCGACCGTCTTGGTGCCCCAGACCTTGTAGCCCTTCTTGTCGGAGATCGTGCGGTTCTCCCCGACCCAGGTGCCAACGAGGTTCGGGATCGTCGCATCGTTAGCGTGGGCCGGTCCGAAAGACATGAGGGCCAGAAGTGTCGCCAGGGTAGCGACCGCGCGGTTCGATCGCATCGTGAGGACCCTCACATTCAATGATTGCCGTTCGAAAGCTTCTTCAGCTCCATGATGCCGCGGTTCAGCTCCGCGCCGAGCAGGATGATGATTGCCGTCACCTGGAAGAAGATCATCGCGATCATGAGCTGAGAGAGCCCAGCGTAGAAGCGCGCATAGTTGCTGATCGAAAGATAGTACGAATAGAAGGCTGCGATGCCGAGCCAGACGACCACCGAAAAAGCGACGCCGGGCCATACGTCCGCCAGCCGGCGTTTGCCAGCGGCGAGCCACAGATGGAACGCGAGCAACTGCGAGCCGATGACGGCGGCACCCAGCGTGTAGCGGAAGACCGGCGCCAGCCATGTCGAATCGACGATGGACCGGATCAACGACGGCTCAACCCACGTCGGCTCGAACTGGGCGGCGAAGGCGGGGCCGACGACCACGGCCCAGGTGAGGATCAGCATGGACGCAGCTGAGATCAGCACCAAAAGCATGCTGAGCCCAAGGCACACGGGATAGGGGCGCGTTTCGACGACACGATAGGCGCCATTCAGCGCGGCGCGCAGGGTTTCGACAGCGCTCGTTGCGAAGAAGAACGCCAGGAAGCCGCCGAACGTCAGCAGGTCGATACGCGTCTGGCCCATGATGGCCTCGACCTGGGGGACGAGCGCTTTAGCCACGTCCGCCGGGAGGTTCTGGAAGAGCTGCGTGATGGCTTCCGCGGCAAGCTCCCGGCCGCCGAAGAGACCTGCAAGACCACCAAGAAAGATGCAGAACGGAAACAGAGACACGACGAACGAGAAGGCCACGGCGCCAGCCATGGCAAAGCCCGAGTGCTCGTAGAGACGGTAAAGGGCAGCAAGCACGGTACGGTAACGGTTCATCGGCAGGCAATGCTACGGCGGTTTAGGCTCATTGTCGGGCGCGACCCTAATGAGCGGAGGGCCACAGGTCCACCTCTCTCGGCCACGCCGGGCTGCAAAAGTGCTCGGACGTTAATAACTCGGGGCGCGGCTCCCCGTTGCACCGTGCGTTCCTGTCGCGCCCCGCGAGTTGGTCTTGACGTCAGGCCTCGGAAATTTGCAGATGGCCTTCCGGAAGGCCCTTGCAATCGGGTCGCAGGAAAAAATTCCCTAAAACGCTGCGTGGAGGAGACGGATCGATGACGGCTTTGGAGGTCAAATCTGACAACAACCTTCTGGCTCAGGATCCGCAGCTCCTGCTGACGCGGACGGCTGAGGTCGTCAGAGCCGCGGAACACATCGTCGACGCGGCGAAAGCGGGCGTCAAAGCCAAGGTGGCGGCGGCCGGCGGCGTGGACGAAGCGCAGCATGTGGCCCACGGCCTCGCCTGGCTCGCAACGACGGTCGAAGCGCTCCGCCAGATGAACCTTTGGGGTGCCCGCCTCCGGGACGAGGGCAACTTCGGCGAGTTCGAGCAGTTGCTGCTGCTGGCTGCGTTCGGCGAGTACGGTGCGCAGGTGGCCGGTGGCATTCCCATGAGCCAGCTCGAGATCATCCGTCCCGAGGCTCTCGGCGTATCGAAGGCTGACATCCGCAAGTATGAAGACGCCGCTGCCGACGTGATTGCGGCTGGTAGCGACCAAAGCGTCAAGGCAAAGCTCGCAACCCTCATCGAGCACGCGCAAGGCGCAACCACGTTCGGCAACTCCGGCCTCGACGAGACGATGGCCGCGATCCACGAGCAGATGCGCGACTTCTCGGAAGCGGAAGTCGTGCCGCACGCGCACGAGTGGCACCTTGCCAACGCCTACATTCCGATCGAGATCGTTCAGAAAGTTGCTGAACTCGGTGTGTTCGGCCTCACGCTGCCGGAGGAGTACGGCGGGCTTGGCCTCGGCAAGCTCGCCATGTGCGTGGTCTCGGAAGAGCTGTCGCGCGGCTACATCGGCGTCGGCTCGCTCGGCACGCGCGCGGAAATCGCAGGCGAGCTCATTCACAACAACGGCACGCCGGAGCAGAAAGAAAAGTATCTGCCGAAGATTGCCACCGGTGAGTGGCTGCCTACGGCCGTGTTCACCGAACCGAACACCGGCTCCGATCTCGCGTCGCTCAAAACGCGCGCGGTGCGCGACGGCAACGCCTACAAGATCACCGGGCAGAAGACTTGGATCACGCATCCCGTTCGCGCCGACATCATGACGGTGCTCACGCGCACGAATCCGGACGAGAAGGGCTACAAGGGCCTTTCGATGTTCATCGCCGAGAAGCCGCGCGGCACGGATGAAAATCCGTTCCCGGCCACGGGCATGACGGGTGGCGAGATCGAGGTGCTCGGCTATCGCGGCATGAAGGAGTACGACATCTCCTTCGACGGCTTCGAAGTTCCCGTCGACAATTTGCTCGGCGGCGTCGAGGGCCAGGGCTTCAAGCAGCTCATGAACACGTTCGAGGGCGCTCGCATCCAGACGGCTGCGCGTGCGGTCGGCGTGGCCCAGTGCGCCATGGATCTCGCGCTCAAGTACGCGCTCGAGCGCAACCAGTTCGGCAAGCCGATCTACTCGTTCCCGCGCGTTTACAACAAGGTCGTGATGATGGCTGTCGAGACCATGGTCGCACGTCAGCTTTCATATTTCGCGGCGCGCGAGAAGGACGAGGGCCATCGCTGCGATCTGGAAGCCGGCATGGCGAAGCTGCTCGGCGCCCGCGTGGCCTGGGCCAACGCCGACAACGCGCTTCAGATCCACGGCGGTAACGGCTTCGCGCTCGAGTATCCGGTGAGCCGCGTTCTCTGCGACGCGCGCATTCTCAACATCTTCGAGGGGGCAGCAGAAATTCAGGCGCAGGTGATTGCGCGCCGTCTGCTCGAGGACAAGGGCTGATCCGTTCGCCTCAAGCCGGAAGCTGGGGTTGCGCTCGCACTTCATGCGCTCCAGCTTCCGGTTTTTTACTCGTTCCCAGCGAATAGCCCGCCGGTTTTCGTTACTTTACGAGCGAGCCCCATTTCGGGTCAGAGGCGTCTACGGTGTGGATGCCCTTCAGATCGCCGTCGGCATGGGCGTGCACTTCGTAGAATTTGCCGTCCTTCTTACCGAGCACTTCGAAGTGCTTCTTTTTCGGACGTGGCTCACCGATAACTTCATAGCCGGCCTTCTGCACCATGGCCTTTGCGGCGTCTGGCGTCAGGTCTACTTTGTCCTTCGGCTCGGCGCCTGTGAGCTTTTCCCACCACGTCCGCGCTTCGGGTAGTTCGACGGCGGGCTTGTCGCCTACGGCAACGCTCGCGGCCCGCACCTCGCCGGCGTCGGTCAGCTCGCCTTCCACCGATACCTTGTCACCGCTGTTGATCGTCACGACGTCCCGGCCCTTGGGACCGATGTCGACCAGGGATTTCTTGCCGCCTTCGTCGACCACATAGCGATGGCCGAAGACGTCGGTGACGTTTCCAGTGACGGTTACCTTGCCCGTCGCCATCGCAGTTCCTGCCATGGCGAAGAGCATCGCGGATGACATCAACAGATGGAATTTCATAACTGCCTCATGATCAAGTTGAGCCATAATGGCTCAGGATCAGATGCTCTCGAACCGAACGGAAACAAGCACACGCCGTTGAAAAAATATGAAACCCGGAGAACGGAACCGCGTTATCTGCTTCGCAGTTGGGAAGGTGCCCAAATGCAGTGGAGACCACACTTCACTCGGTCGTGTTTGCGTGCCTCCGCGCTGTACCAATCATCGCTGTTCCATCACCGTGCGCGCCTGCTAGTGTCTCCGGCATCCACGTCACGTTCCAAGGATGCCCGATGCGCCGCGTTCGCACTGTCTTAGCTACAATAATCTCGTTTGCTGCCGTTTCCGCTCACGCGCAGGATCCCGCATCGTTTCCGAAGGCTGACGCTTTCGCTCCGGGATCGGGCAAGCTCTGGTTCGCGGGATGCGTTTATGAAGCGGAGCGCTACGTATCGTGCAAGACGGCTCAGACCGGGGTTCTCGACGCCGTATCGCAGCCGAGCGACCAGACACCCGGTGAGGCCTTGCAGATGTACGTCAGCGACGTGTTCATCGAGAAAGGTTGCGCGTTCGAAGCGCCGCCGGACAGCTTCCGCGTCAATGGCGTGTTCCTGTCGTTCGATACGAAATCCGCGGCGTCCATCCGCTGCGCGGGTAAGAAGTCTGCTCTCTCCTTCTCGCCGGACGGCATGACCCTTCTCGACACGCTTTATTTCTTCTCGGGCGACCCGCCGCAATGACACGCAAGACAATTCTGATCACGGGCTGCTCGTCAGGCATCGGGTTCGTCTCTGCGCGCATCATGCGCGGACGCGGATGGCGCGTGCTTGCAACGGTTCGCACCGACGAGGATTACGCGCGGGTCTCGGGCGAGCTCGGGGTCGAAGTGCTGCCTCTCGATCTCGGCGATCCTGGATCGATTGCGCGCTGCGCGGAAGAAGCGCTGCGTCTTTCCGACGGGCAGATCGACGCTCTCTTCAACAACGGGGCTTACGGGCAAGTGGGCGCCGTCGAGGATCTCTCTGCCGACGTGCTGCGGCGGCAGATGGAGGTGAACCTTATCGGCACGCACGATCTCACGCGGCGCTTCATCCCTGCCATGCGAGCCCGCGGCGCGGGGCGTATCGTGCAGTGCTCATCCGTATTGGGCTTTGTTTCCGTACCGTATCGCGGGGCCTACTGCGCTTCGAAATTTGCGCTCGAAGCCTTAAGCGACGCCATGCGCCATGAGCTTGCCGGAACCGGCATTCACATCTCGATCATTGAACCCGGCCCCATTCGCACGCGCTTCGTGGAACACGCGCTCAGGAATTTCCGCTCGACCGTCGACATCGAGACGTCGGCGCATCGCGAGACCTACGTGGCGAGGCTTGCCGCGATGGAACAGGGCGGCAAGTCGACGTTCAAGCTCGAGCCCGAGGCCGTCACGTTCAAGCTCGTTCATGCCGTGGAGAGCACGCGTCCTAAACGGCGGTACAAGGTGACCATCCCGACTTATCTCGCGGCTGCCGGCAAGCGCGTGCTCCCGGCTTCTTTAGCCGATTGGCTTGCGCAGCGGATTTAGCCCGGCCCGGAAAGAGAAGCGGCAACGCCAACGCGTGCGGCGCCTCATTCATAATTCATCAACCATGTCCGAATATCGTTGGCAAACGGACTATTCTTTCGGCGCATTTTGGTGCGTGCCGCTTCCTTGGCGCGTGAGTTTTCGTGATGTCATTCCTCGACACGCTTCGAAATCTTCTCCGCTTCAACGGCTCGAGTTCCGCGACACCGGCATTTAAGCGGGGCGCGGAGAACCGGCGGACGCGGCGTATTCCGCAAAGAATGCGCGGCGGGTACGTGTGGGCCGATAAGCTGCTTGCCCCGCGCCAATGCGTCTTCAAGGACCTTTCGGTTGGCGGCGCCCGCATCGAAATCATCGGCGAGCCCATCAAGCCGAGCCTGCTGGCTGATGGACTGAGCCTCTACTTCGACAGCGAACGCCACGAAATCCCCTGCTCGGTCGCCTGGATGAAAGGCGCGGTCATGGGCGTGCGGTTCGATGGACGGCCGCGGCCGCCTTCCCGGCAGTACGGCTGATTCCTTTCCCGCCGCACTTCGCGTTTGAAGCGAACATTTCCGCGTTCCTACATTTTCGTAAAACACATCGTCCCGGCTTGTGCCCTCGCTTGCGAGCGAACACTTCCTGCGTACGGCTGCGGCCGCCTCGCTGTTCGGATCAGCATCGGTCTTGGCCGGTCTATCTCTTTCGGCAACGGAGTTCGCACATGACCCCATCATCTTGGAAGAAACCTGCCATTGCGGGGATGGCAATGTTCGTGCTCGCAATCGCTGCGGTTCCGGCCAGCGCCAGCTATCTCGGATACGGCAATGGAGATCCGGGAGACTGGGACTTGTGGACCGAACAAGCCGGCGGTCCGGATAAACTCAAGGCAATGCAAATGCGCGAGAGGGCTGACGCTCAAAGACATCGCGCGCACTATCATGTGAACACATACAGGCGTGGCTACGAGACGATGCCCATCAGATCGGCGGGCGAAAAGTACTAGCGCACTGGTGCTGATTGCGCGGCCGGCGCGTTGCACCCGTCGCGCTCACTGCTGCGGGCGGAATTTGTGAACGAGGCCCGCCGCGCAACCGGCTTTGAATTCAGCGTTCGAAATTTTCTGATCGTGGTTGCCGTCGACGGAGGCGAAATCGTCGATGTAGGGCTTTGCGCCGTCGGGGCCGAGATCGCTTCTTCCGGCGGCCGTATTCCAGATCGCGCGACATTCGTCTTCGGTCAGCGACGCGGAACTCGATGCATCATTTGCTACGGCGGCGCTGACAGAAAGCGCGAGAGCAGCCGCGACGCGAAGTGTTGTTCTGATGGCCTGCATGATGTCCTCCCGAAGGCGGGGAGGCTAGCACCAGGAAAGCGCGATGGCAGGCATGCGAATGCCTTTCGGCGAATTTCGGGATTAATTCCTGTGCTGACTTGGCGCGGCTATCACTCGGCTCGCATCAAAACTCGACCTGAGCGCCCAGCACCTCGGCTTCCAACATTTCAAGCAGCCACTCCATGAACACCTGCAATCGGCGCGATAGGTGCTGGCGATGCGGATATAAAAGCGTCATCGGCAATGACTCGGCGCGGAAGCGCGGAAGCACCTCCACCATCTCGCCGGCTGCGATGTGATGGCGAACATCGTAAGCCGGAACCTGGATGAGCCCCAAGCCCGCCAAGCAGCACGCGATGTAGGCTTCCGCACCGTTGACAGTTACACGGCCCGGCATGGCGATCGTTTTCACCTCCCCATTCTCGACGTACTCCCAATCCTCGATGCGGCCCGTCGTGGGGGACGCATATCGCACGGCGAAGTGCCGTTCGAGGTCGACTATCGTTTCCGGCGTGCCGTGGGCGGCGAGATACGATGGGCTCGCGCAATTCAGGAGAAGAAGGTCTCCGACTTTTCGGGCAATCAAACCGGAATCTTGAAGCGGTCCCACGCGCAGAACCAGATCGAACCCATCCTGCACGAGATCGACGGCGCGGTCCGTCACGCTCAGGTCGATTTCAATCTCGGGATACTCGGCCAGAAACGCCGGTAGTGCGGGAGCAATGACCAGCCTGCCAAGACGGCCGGGCACGCTGACCCTCACTCTCCCATTCGGCCGGATGGATACCTGACGGAAGAGACCTGCGGTCTCCTCGTAGTCCGACAGCAGCCGAACGCATCGCTCATAGAATGCCGTGCCGTCCTGCGTCGGCGCGACCTGTCGCGTCGTGCGGTTGAGGAGACGCGTGCCGACCAGGGCTTCCAGCTCGCTCACCGCCGCCGACACCGAAGATCGCGGGATCTGCAGCAGGTTCGCCGCGCGCGTGAAGCTCGCGCACTCGACAACTCGGCAGAAGGTTTTCAGCAGCTCGATCCGGTCCAAGCCACACCATTGTTCTGATTTTCTGACAAGTGAAGCCAGTTTTTACGACTTTATTCGACATGCGCAACAGAACATTTTCGCAGCGTTCAATTTGGCAGGAGCTTGTGATGGCTGACCACTCGATTAAAGGCAAAAGCGTGCTCATCGCGGGCGGCGGGAAAAACCTGGGCGGTCTGATCGCACGCGATCTCGCCCAGCAAGGCGCCCGCAGCATCGCGATCCACTACAATAGCGCTTCATCCAAAGCCGAAGCGGAAGAGACTGCTGCTGCGGTGAAGGCTCTAGGCGCGAAGGCCGTGGTGCTGCACGGCGATCTCACCAGCTCAGCTACGATGGCGAAGCTTTTTGCCGATGCCGTCGTCGCGTTCGATACGCTCGATATTGCCATCAATACGACGGGCAAAGTTCTGAAGAAGCCGATCGCCGAGATCAGCGAAGCCGAATACGATGAGATGTTCGCCATCAATTCGAAGGCGGCGTTCTTCTTCATAAAGTCGGCGGGAAAGTACCTCGCCGACAACGGCAAGCTGGTGACGCTCGTCACTTCGCTCCTCGGTGCCTACACGCCGTTCTATGCCGCTTACGCCGGCGCGAAAGCTCCCGTTGAACATTTCACGCGCGCCGCATCGAAGGAGTTCGGAGCGCGCGGTATCTCTGTGACAGCCGTGGGGCCCGGTCCCATGGATACGCCGTTCTTCTATGGGCAGGAGGCGGCCGACGCGGTCGCTTATCACAAGAGCGCCGCCGCGCTCTCGCCATTCAGCAAGACAGGCCTCACGGACATCGAAGACATCGTGCCGCTCGTCCGCTTCCTGGTGTCGGATGGTTGGTGGATCACGGGGCAGACCATTCTCGCGAACGGCGGCTACACGACGAAGTAAAACAAAATCGGCGCGGAGCATTTGCGCTCTGCGCCGATTTTCAATTCGGTGTTCGCGTGCCCGTCAGTTCGCGAAGCGGAAATGCATGATGTCGCCGTCCTTGACGACGTATTCCTTGCCTTCAAGGCGCATCTTGCCGGCTTCCTTGGCGCCGACCTCGCCACCTCCGGCGATGTAGTCTTCGTAGCCGATGGTTTCGGCGCGAATGAAGCCTTTCTCGAAATCCGTATGGATGACGCCTGCAGCCTGCGGGCCTTTGGTCCCGCGCGTGATCGTCCAAGCGCGGGCTTCCTTGGGACCGATCGTGAAGTAGGTTACGAGATCGAGCAGCTGATATCCGGCGCGGATCAGGCGATTGAGGCCCGGCTCCTCAAGGCCCATCTCGGCCAGAAACTCCTTGCGGTCTTCGGCGGGAAGGCCTGCAAACTCGGACTCGATCTTGGCCGATATGACGACGTGCACTGCGCCTTCGACCTTGGCGCGTTCGGCGACTTTAGCCGAATAGGCGTTACCGTTGGCAGCGGATGATTCCTCCACGTTGCAGACGTAGACGACGGGCTTCGAAGTGAGGAGCTGAAGCGCGACGAATGCCGGACGTTCCTCGGGCGTGATGTCGGCCATGCGCGCGGGCTTGCCTTCGCGCAATGGAGCAAGCGCCTTCTCCATCACAGCAAGACCGGCCTTGGCTTCCTTGTCGCCGCTCTTGGCTCTCTTCTCGATGGTGCCGATCCGCTTCTCGAGGCTTTCCATGTCGGCAAGCATGAGTTCGGTCTCGACGACTTCCGCATCGGCCAGCGGATCGATGCGGTTTTCGACGTGGGTGATGTCGTCGTCCTCGAAGCAGCGAAGCACGTAGGCTACGGCATCGACCTCACGGATGTGGGAGAGGAATTTGTTGCCGAGGCCTTCACCTTTCGATGCGCCGCGCACCAGGCCGGCAATATCGACGAAGGTCAATCGCGTCGGGATGATCTGCGCCGATTTCGCGATCGCAGCCAGCTTCTCGAGCCGGTCATCCGGCACGCCCACTTCGCCGACGTTCGGCTCGATGGTGCAGAAGGGATAATTGGCCGCTTCGGCCGCCGCGGTCTGCGTCAGCGCATTGAAGAGGGTGGACTTGCCGACGTTCGGCAGGCCCACGATGCCGCATTTGAAGCCCATGGGGGATCGGTCTCTGGTGTCGAAGAATTGTTGCGCCCGCCCTACACCGGGCAGGCGCGGCAATCAACGTTTAAAGGGACGCGGGGTCCGTTTCCCGATCTCGCAAAGGCCACCAGCGCCCTGATCCGGAGCTCGAAAAACCCTAACGAGGCCAATCAGGCCGATCCTGGAAGAAGTTCGGAGTTTACTCTTCCGAGCTGTCGTCCTCGCCCATGATCTCGTCCGAAGCGGTCATCAGTCCGACCGCCGGGTTCGACCCACAGTATTCGCCGATTTTGTACATATCCTTCGAGAAGGCGTCGGTGTCGAAGATCGCACTATCGGAATCGGAAGCCTGGTAACCAGCGATCCACATCAGGATGAGCCCCATTCCCTCCGATTCATCGTTCGACGATTGAACCGCCGCCTCGCACGTCATCGTTTTGAGATCGATCGCTTCGGCGCCGTGCGCAGTCGCGTTTTCGCCGAGAAACTTCTTGGCGATCGTGAGCACGCCGACCTTCGGCTGCGCCCTGCAACCCGCAAGAATTCTGTCGAAGTCCTTGCTCATGGCGTCGAAGTCGATGACGGCGCCCTGCTCTTCCGTGACGCTGTAGCCGGCGATCCAATACAGGATGCCGCCCATCCCGCTCTTGTCGTCTTTCGACCCGCCCTCAACCGACTCGATCAATTGGCTGCAGCTCACGGTCGACATGTCGACCTTTTCGGCCGAAGCGTTTGTCGTGAAGATTCCCGCGTAGACGAGTGCAGTCGTCAAAGTTGCAAGCAAGCGCCGCATATCATTCCCCCCATGGAGCATGGGTGCGATCCCGCACCCGAACCGTGCCCGTGGGACGCTCCTAGTGCGGAACGCTTTAGCCAGCCTTGCGGCTCAGCAGCGCCACTGAAAGATCAGCGAATTTTCTGAAGCTCAAAAGCCGAATAGCTCGCCGGGCTCGGCAATTTCTCCTTGCCAGACATGGCATCCGCCAGGGCTTCGGAAATTACGGTGCCGTCCTCCTGCTCCTTCACCGCGATGATCATGAAGGGGCGCTGCCAATCGGTTGCGGCGGCGGCCTTCTTGGCACCCGCTTCGCGATACTGCCCTAGGTTCAAGCTCGAAATCGGCGTATCGCTCGCGATGGCTGCGGTTATGAGCTCCGCGGTGCGCGCCGCACGCCGCCCTGCACGAGCCTTTTCCGCGGCGGGATCACCTTCCTGAGAGGCCGTGCCGACCGCGATGATCTCGTGTGCGTTCGCAAGACCGTCGACGACCTCCTGGTCGAGCACCTCGCGCGTGAGTTCATCGCCCGCGATCTTGCGGCCGTCCTTCTCGAGATCCTCCGCGCTGCCGCGCACCCAAAGAAACTGTTTGCGGGCAACGACGACATCGAACGTGGCGCGCCGACCCGCCTTGTCATGCCCTTCGATGGCGAAGATCAGCGTGCCTTTGGTCTGGCGCATGGGATCGGCCAGCGGCGCGATCTCGGTCTGCACGTACGGCTCGGCGTAAGGATCAGCGACGGTGTTGTGAACGACGACGGCGGTGGTCGTCAGGACCGCTGTCGAACCGAGCGCGACAGCGGCGCCGGCTTTCGTCTGAAGGAAGCTTGCAAACCAGTTGTACCAATCGTGCCAGCCCGTGATGCGATCGAACCACTTGTAGATCCCCCAGGCGCGGCGGATGCGTTTCTTCTTCTCGGGCTGTTCGCCCTGATTTTCGGCGCCGAGTGTCATGCGCTCCCCCTTGGCTTTCGTCGTTGTCGCACGATAGCTCAGATGGAGCACAGAAAAGAGACGGCTGTCAGCTTTTGTCCCCGCGACCGGCGAGCCATTTCTTCAGGTTTTCCGCGATCGCGTTCGCGCTCTTGCCCGCGCGATCGCCTGCGGGGTGCTTGCGCTGCTTCGGCTTTGCGGGCTCCGGCTCTTTACCTACGGACGTCTCGCTGGTCTTTGCCTTGCGCGGATCGGGCTCCTCGCCGAGCGCTCTCGCGACATCCGTCAGGAAGCGTGACTGATCGTTCTTGGCGAGACGCGTTGCGGCGCCAGCAATGGCTTCAAGCAGCGGCTCCAGCCATTCATGATCGGCCTTGGAGAAATCGCTCAGCACCCAGCGCGCGACGAGTTCCTTGGCGCCGGGATGGCCGACGCCGATGCGCACTCGCACGTAGTCGTTGCCGAGATGCGCGGAGATGGAACGAAGGCCGTTGTGGCCTGCATTGCCGCCGCCGGTCTTCACCTTCAGCTTTGACGGCGCGAGATCGATCTCATCATAGAAAACGACGATGTCCTCTTCGGCGATCTTGAGGAAGCGCGCGGCTTCGCCCACGGAACGTCCGCTCTCGTTCATGTAGGTATCTGGCTTCAAGAGCAGGATCTTCTCGCCCGCGATCTCGCCATCGGCAGCATAGCCTTGAAATTTCTTCTTCCACGGGCCGAAGCGATGCTGGCGCGCGATCTCGTCCACCGCCAGGAAGCCGACGTTGTGGCGGTTTCTTGCGTACTCGCTACCGGGATTGCCGAGACCGACGAAGAGTTTCATACCGATGCCGCCTCAAATAAAAAAGGCCGGCACCCGTATAACGGTGTGCCGGCCTTTTCTGCAAATGTGTCGTCTTACTTCTTCGCGGCGGGCTTGGCGGCGGGAGCCGCAGCCTTGCCACCGGCAGCGGGTGCAGCACCCTTGGCCGGAGCAGCGCCCTTGGCGGGAGCGGCACCCTTCGCGGCCGCGCCCTTGGCATCGCCCGCAGCGGCGCCGGCGTCCGCGGAAGCGGCAGATGCCTCTTCGTCGTCCTTCTTGGAGCCGGCAATGGTCGCGAGCGTAAAGTCGCGGTTGGCGATCACGGAACGAACGCCTTCAGGCATCTCGACGGACGAGATGTGAATGGAGCGGCCGATCTCGAGGCCTTCGAGGTTGATCTCGAATGCCGAGGGAATGCGATCGAAGGGGCAGAAAACCTCGACGTCGTGGCGCACGATGTTGAGGACGCCGCCGCGCTTCAGACCCGGCGAAAGCGCGTGGTTGACGAAGCGGACCGGGACGTTGACGCGAATGACGCCGTCCTTGCCGATGCGCAGGAAGTCAACGTGGATCGGGTGATCCTTGACCGGGTCGAGCTGAACGTCGCGGGGGATGACGCGGATCTTGTCCGAGCCAACGGCAATTTCGAATACGGTCGCAGTGAAGTGTCCCTTGATGAACTGCTTCCACAGGTCGTTGCCGTTGATGGCAATGATCTCTGCCGGTTCACCGGCACCGTAAATCACGGCTGGAACGTTTCCGTCTCGGCGAGCTTGGCGTGCGGCCCCCTTGCCTGCACGCTGGCGCGCCGTGGCCTGGATCGCTACGATCTCGGACATGGCATTTTCTCCAAAGAAAATAGGGCCTTAAAACAGGCCCAGCTGACTGCGTCCGGCCTCCAAGGGTGCCGGGCAGGTCTCTCGCGTTTGCTTGAGATGGGCGGGTTATAGCGGCGAAGGGGGGAAATGGCAATCTGCGTCAGGCGGTTCGGGACCGCGAGCAGCGGCTGGCCTGGCGGCTCTCCTGGCCGCAACGCCCAACACCTGCCTTGACCGCTATGGTACACTTACGCCGAGTTGCCCTCAGCGGCATACCCAAATCGAGAGAGCGATGGCACGCAAAGTTACGAAGCGCCGGCCGGCGCAGGAACAGGACCAGCTTATTTTCGCGGCACTCCGCGAGTCCGCGCGCCCCGTATCGGCCTATGAAATCATCGATCAGCTTCGGGACCGGGCCAGCCTCGCACCGCAGACGGTCTACCGCGCTCTTGATCGGCTCATTGCCTCCGGCTCGGCGCACCGGCTCGAGTCCCTAAACGCGTTCGTGGCGTGCGGGCAGTCCGACCATCAGCACGAGGGCACCGCTGTGTTCGCCATCTGCGACGATTGCGGGACCGTGTCCGAGTTTGCCGAGCCTCGAGCCGTCGAGGCGCTTGCCGCCTGGGCGAAGCGCTCGAAGTATACCGTGCGATCGATGACGCTCGAGCTTCGCGGCCGCTGCGCGACGTGCACGGCGCGGATGGCGTGAGCCAAAAAGAAAGGGCGGCGTGAGCCACCCTTCTCCGGTTATGATGAAAACGAAGCCTATCGCTTCCAGATCGCGCCGATTACGAAACCGACCGCCGCGCCGATGGCCAGCGCTTCGAGCGGTTTCTCACGGGCGTATGTCGCGACGGAATTATAAGAGTCTTTCGCGAAACGCTGGGGATCATCTATCGCGTCCTTCGCCGCAGCGGTCACGCGGTCGACAGCCTCACCTGCCATCGCCTTTACCTTGTCGGTTGCTTCGTCAGCATATCCGGCTACACGCCCGGCCTGCTGTGCGCCGTCTTCGAGCTTGCTAGTTGCCATAGCCATTGCGGAACTCCTTCCCGTATCTCGATCGGGGAACAAACTCTGCTGAGGGGTCACAAGTTCCAGGGGGCTCAAAGCCCTGCCGCGATGATGCGGAAAACAAATAGGCGCGTGTTCCGGGGGAAGAAACACGCGCCTCTGTCTGTCTGCGGTTTAGGCCATCAACGACACAGTCACAGCAGCCGCAACTTTTGCGGGCCTAGGCTGCTGCCTTCGCCTTCCTAATAGCGCGGGGAGAAGCGGACTTGCCGCTCTTGCGCTTCGCGGTCTTTTCCGGCGTGGCGCTACGAAGCTGTGCGGTGACGCGCACCTCGCTCGCCTCAAACGCCTCCTCAAGGACCGGGACCACGCGTGCAGGATCGGCCGCGCCGCTCATGAAGACGTCGAGCGCCGCATAGCCGTCCTTCGGCCAGCTGTGGATCGCGATATGGCTCTCCTTCAGCACAGCCACGCCGGTCACCCCGCCCGTGGGCTTCAGGGGGTGAAGATGCATGTGCAGGAGCGTTGCCCCCGAGGCTTCGACACAACGCTTAAGGACGCGCTCCACGTGGCCGACATCGTCGAGCCTACGCGCACCATAGATATCTATAATCAGGTGCTGACCAGCGTACGCGCTGGCGCCGCAGTCCTCAGTCGTATCCTCACGAGCAACGCGAGCACCCTGCTTCGCGCGCAGATCTTCCTCTTGGGCGGGGCTTGAACGAGTCAAGTCCATCCCCAATTGGAAGAGGGTGTCATTAAAGGCCATATGACCCTCCCCAACCAGCAGACAGAATTAACCCGAACGCTCCTTACCTTGGGGGTGTGGGGATCGAAGTCCTTGACCTTAAGGGCAGGTGGACGAACGGAGACGGCGTATATGATCCATGCGGCCCCCCTCCGCAAGAGAAAACGTACCCCGAGACCAGCAAAAAATTGCGCGCGATCGTCACACCGTTTTTACGACTCGTTTTGAGACAGTTTGCGCGCCTTGAGCACGTGTTCGTGCCGCGCCTCCGGCACGCGTTAGCACCGCGCGTCTCTCGCAGTGTGCGCTAGCGGTTCAGGAACTTGTCGAGGAGCTTCTTGCCCTTCGCCTTCGCTTTCTCCGCGCCTTCCTTGTCGTCGCCGAAAAGCCCATCGACGATTTCGTCGGCGCTCTTGCCTTTAAACTGCTTGCCGATCTCCTTGACCGCTTCGACGGTCTTCGGATCCTTGAGCGCGGCAGCCATGTCAGGCGTGTATCTCGGATTGGTCAAAGGCCCATGTACACGCACGGGCACCTCGATGCCCGCGAGATCCCGAGCGCCGCCTTGCCCCGCCAAGCTCGCCACCACCTTCGGGCGAAGCATGTAATCGATCTCTCGCGCCGGAAGATCGACGTTGCCTTGGCCCGACACGCGCAGCAGAGGGCTCACGAGCTTCAGATCCTGGTTCACCGCCACGCCTGACTTTACGTTCCAGGTCGAGGTCATCTCGCTGAAATCCGTCTTGTCGGTCGGGGCCGCGTTCAGTCCGGAGAGGTTACCCTTCGAGAGGTTTCGCATCATTTCTGGGATGTTGACGCCGATGATGGCGCCGTCCGCGAACGCAAATTCTACCCTGCCATTCAGCGCCTCGACGATCGCGCGCTCGTGCGGACCCTGGCCATAGAGCGTGAGCGCGAGGCGTCCTTTGCCAGCAACACGGTCGATCTCTGCGGCATCGGTGAGCAGCGGCTGGGCTGAGATGTCGTCCAATATCAGCTCCGCGTTGAGAACCATCTTGTTCTCTACGGTGCCATCGACCGTGATGGTTCCGCGTCCTGTGCCCTCGTAGAGGCTCACCTGATCGAGGGTCGTCGTGACGATACGATCCTTGAGCGCGACCGTGACGTCGGACTGATCGAGATGCATGGTGCCCACGGTCAGCTTGCCGATCGACAGCTTGGCGTTGGCGTCGATTGCGCCGAGGACCTTCAGGTCGAACGGTTCCTCGCTCCAGCCGTCGCGCTTGGTGTAGCCCTTCACGCGCGGGCCGGACGGCGCGTCGTTCAGAAGATCGTCGATCGAACCTGCCTTGCCAGATGCATCAGGCTTGCCTGAAGACGTCTTGGGCTTGGCGGATTTCGCCGGGCTCGCCTCGCCGTTCGACGCATAGGTGTTGAGGTCGAGTTCCGTAAACTTGAGATTGGCGCTCACGAGGGGGCGGACGCCGCGCGTATCGACCGCGATATCGCCGTGAGCCATCGTGTCGTCGAGGGCGATTTCGGCGGTGTTGAAGGAGTAGCTTTCAGGTACGGCGCGCCAGGCGCCTTTCGCCGTCATGGCCCCGAAGCCAGCGGACGGCGGCACGTCGATGCCGAGCCAGGCAAGCAGATCACGCGCCGACGACGACTTTGCAGAGAGGATGCCTTCGGTCGTCAAGGTCTCGACCATGGCTTTGCCGTCGAAGTCGGCTTCGAGCACACCTGCGCCGAGCTTGAGGTTGAGCTGCGCGGGCCGTTTCTCGATCACGTCCTCCGGCGTCGTCAAAGCGCCTTCGAAGTTCACCGTGCGGCCCTTCCAGACAAGGCTGCCGTCAGCATCGAGCGGTTCGGCGAGCGAACGCAGCGCGAGCTTGACGTTGATCGCGGCGAATTCAGACGTGTTGCCGATGCGCTGATCGGTGTAACGCAGCATTCCGTTTTCGATGCGCACGTCATCCAGCCGCATTTTTGCAAGGCGGGCGGCGTTTCGGCTGCCGGGCTCAGGGGAAGCGTCCGTCGCAGTCGCGCCTTCCGGCTCGGCTTGAGCGAGACGCGTGCGTGACCTGCGCTCGTCCGCCGCCGCGAAATCCCAAGAGCGATTGCCTTTGGCATCGACCTCTAGCTCGAATACCGGTTCGCGCATCGCAAGCGCACTCACGCGGATCTCGCGTTGAAGCAATGGCCAGAAAGCGACCGAGACATCGAGCGCCTTCATGGACACGAGTGGCTTGGTGCCTTCAAAGCCCGGTGCCCCAGACAACGAGACGTCCGCGAGCGACACTCCCAAGGCGGGATAGAACTGGAACGACGTCGGGCCGGAGATGACAAGGTCGCGGCCAGTCCGTTCCTTGACCGCAGCAATCGCGCGGTCGCGCACGAAATTGGTAGGCAGCGCGAAGAACGCGAACGCGACGGCGCCTGCGGTCATCGCGACGAGACCGAGCAGGGCATAAAGAACGGCGGCCCCGACGCCCGAGCGTTTCCGCGGCTCGCGACGATCGCGGCCGAAGCCCGGCGGCGGAGGAGAGATCGATGGCGTTGGCGGATACGGGTTGCCGTAAGGCGGCGGCTGCCGGCTCGGCCCGACATAAGGCGGCGGTTGCGAATAGGCACCGGGTTGCGGAGGACGCGCCTGCTGCGGCGGGTAAGGCTGCACGGCACCCGGATGGCCAGGACCTTGATACGGACCGGGCTGTTGATAGGGCGGCGGTTGCTGCTGCGGAAACGGCGGTTGCGGGCCAGGCCTATGAGGTGCAGGGCCTCTCTCTTCCGAAGGGCGAAGCGTCTCGAAATTCGGCGGCCGCCCCGTCGGTGGTGTTCTGCTCGTCATAGAGGTTCTCGATAGTCCTCGCCGGCCGGCCTCGGCGCAAAGGTCCATGCCTCCGCATGCCGTTAAGCCTCCAGCTTAAGCGCCTAACCGTGAATTGTGTCAGGGCGGGGCCGATTTGGCGCTGGCGGGCTGGCATTTATCCACGCTTCGCTCTCGGATTTATCAACGCTTCGCTCCGCTGCTCGCGAGGCCCTAGCCCTTCCACAACTTACGCGCGAAACAATCCAGCCTTGGGGCGAGTTGTATTTAATCATTACATTTCAGCAATCTAGCTCCACAATTACGAGTCATTTCGAGCAAGATTGCGCCATCGGCGGGACTGCGTTTCGACACCCGAATCGGTTCACCTCGCAACTTATGAGTGAACAGTTCAGTAAAGTCCTGCTGGGATCGGTGGCGTTCGCGCTGGTTGCAGCATTCGGCATCCTCTCCGCGCCTTTCCAAGGCGTCGCTCGAACCTCCGGCACTGACGAAGTGATCAGCGGAACGGCGAAAGTCGTCGATGGCGACACCATCGAAATCAACTCACAACGCATCCGTCTCGAAGGCATCGATGCGCCGGAGGCCGACCAAACCTGTGGCGGCGGCTGGTTCGGCACGTGGAATTGCGGGCGATCCGCAACAGAAGCTTTGAAATGGATGACGGGCGGCCGGCGCGTGGAATGCCACAGCGCGGGACGGGACAAGTACGATCGCGTGCTCGGCTGGTGCACGGCGGATGGCCGCGACATCAATCGCGAAATGGTCCGCAAAGGCCACGCGTGGGCCTTCGTCAAATACTCTACGCGCTATCAGGACGTTGAAGCGGAGGCCCGCGCGGCCAAGGCCGGCATCTGGAAAGGTGAAGCGGAACCCGCGTGGAGCTATCGCGAGCGCCGCTGGGCTTCCGCAGAACCGGTGGCACCTAAGGGCTGCGCCATCAAAGGCAATATCAGCTCGAGCGGCCACGTTTATCACATGCCGTGGAGCCCCTGGTACGAGAAGGTCCGGATCAACACGGCCAAGGGAGAGCGCTGGTTCTGCAGCGAAGACGAGGCCGCGAAGGCGGGCTTCCGCCCGGCCATGTCGCAGTAGGGCTTGGCGAAAAACGGGAATATCGAGACAAAAGGGGCGAGATTGACTTCCTGCCAAGGCGGGAAGAAAGTCTCGTCCTTAAGCGATTTGCATATGAATTATTTCGCGGTCCCGGTTCCCCCAAGAAGGCAAGCTCTCATGGTCCGTCGTCCGGTCCTCTCATTCCTCGCCGCATGCGTTTTTGCATCCGCCGCCGCGACGGCTGCCGCAGCCAGCGACACTTGGCCGGGCATTCATTCAGAAGCCTTCGGCGGGAAAAACATTCAAGACGGCCGGGCGATCATGAAGCTCACGGCGCCCTACCGACCAGACGATGTACGCAGCGTTCCAATGGAAGCAGACATCAAACTCGGCAAGGGGCGCACGATCAAAAGCGTTTCCTTCGTCGTGGACATGAACCCGTCTCCGGTGGCGGCAGTGTTCCGGTTCGGACCAGGACGGGATGAAGCTCATCTCGCGACGCGCATTCGTCTCGACCAACAGTCGGATGTGCGTGTGGTCGTGGAAACGAATGACGGCGCACTCTACATGACGGAACAGCTCGTCAAGTTTGCCGGTGGGCAGGCATCGTGCTCGGCGCCGCCGGTCGGTGATCCGACTGAGATTGCAGCCAACATGGGCAAGATGGATTTCGCTACAATCGGCAAGAAACCGGACGCGTCGCATCAGGTGGCGCGGGCGCGTTACGACCTCAATCATCCGAACCACACGGGCATGGTGTTGGATCCGATCTCTCTACTTTATATCCCGCTCCTCATGGTCGACCATATCGAGGCACGCCAAGGCGACGAGCTTGTCTTCGAAATGACGGGATCAATCACGTTAGCACAGAACCCCGCTGTCGAGTTCGATTACGTTACTAACGGGGCCTCAGAGATGACGATGTCGGTTCGCGATACGAGCGGCGCGATCTGGACCCGCAGCTTCCCTATCGGTCCTGCCGGTTGACGAAATTTACCTCGCCATATTGTGAGGATCGTTCAGTCGCTAACGGAACCAAATACCACTTCCGCGGTTATTTGACCGTCTAGGGTGTTCACAGTTTTGCATCACTGAAATTGTGTTTCACCCGGTCGCGCAAGACGAGAGGCTTTGGCCCTCCGAATGCGCAATTGAAACGTCAAAAGCTCGGGAGTTGGTTCGATGGGCAATTTGCTGCACTGGGCCGTTGTATTTCTCGTTGTCGCGCTTATCGCGGCATTTCTGGGCTTCGGCGGCGTTGCCGGTACGGCGATGGAAGGTGCACGGCTCCTTTTCTGGGTAGCCATCGTTTTCCTTGTCATTTCGCTGGTACTCGGGTTCATCCGCCGGGCTTAAATTCGGGCGGGCTTCATGCCCGCCCATCTTTTTACTCCAGTTGCGAAAACCTGTTCGTCGACTCCCCTCGACGCAATTGCGACGCGTGGCTGGAGCTCTTCACGACAATGTAAATCGTTAAAAGGAGCACGCCATGAATTGGGATCGTATCGAAGGCAACTGGAAGCAGTTCTCGGGTAAGGTCAAGGAGAAGTGGGGCAAGCTCACCGACGACGATCTGGCCACTATCAACGGTAAGCGTGAGCAGCTCGAAGGCAAGATCCAGGAGCGCTACGGATACGGCAAGGACCAGGCGAAGAAGGAACTCGACGACTGGTCGAACACGCTCTAGTCGTGCACGATAAACGATCCGGCACAACAACGCCGGGCTCATTCAAAACTTTTCACGCCGGCGATCCTGATCGCCGGCGTTTTTTGTGCGGTCGATATCAACCTGGCGGGAACGAGATCAAAATCTTCGTACGCTCGAGATCCGGGAAAAAGACGCCGAACCCTTTACCCACGAAATAGAGGGCAACGGAAAGAAGGATCAGAGCGGGTACGGCGGCCAACGCCGCTTTGATGAAGAAGATGACCAGCTGAGCGAACGGCACATCGAAGCGATGTGAGTTTTCCGAGGCGGCGGGCTCGTCGTAGATCCGGGGCGCGACGCTCGAACGCGACAGATGCGGCGGCGGATCTCCGAGGCTCTCGTTCGTAAAACTGTTACGTTCGCGCTCGCGGCGCTCTCTCGCTTCGCGGGCCTCGCGGGCTCTCGCTTCTTTTTCACGTCTAACGGTGCGGGGAAGGTCTTCGAACTCGCTGTCCGCCATCAGCGGCATACTTGCATCGGTCATAACTCACCTGAACACACATCGCGGAGGCTCTGAGCTGCCTCCAAATTCTAGAACTTCCGCCCGGCGTTGTCGTCTGCGCGTCATGCTTTGCGCAGTCTCTTCCTACTGATAAGTTGCGCCGCGATTTTGACGGGGAGGTGTCCGTGAGTTCACTTGAACGACTAATTCGTACTATTCCTGATTACCCCAAGCCGGGGATCCTGTTTCGCGACGTGACTACGCTGCTCGGCGACGCGCAAGGCCTCAAGGCTGCGATCACGCAGATGGCCGAGCCGTTCAGATCGCAGCCGGTAGATGCGGTTGCCGGTATCGAGGCGCGCGGGTTCATTCTCGGCGGAGCCATCGCCGACAGGCTCGGATGTGGATTCATTCCCATCCGCAAAAAGGGAAAGCTTCCCTGGAAAACGATCGGTCAGGAGTACACACTCGAATACGGCGTGGATGTCATCGAGATCCATGAGGACGCGTTGAAGGCGGGACAACGCATCCTGATCGTCGATGATCTGATTGCGACGGGCGGCACGGCGGAAGCCGCCGTAAAGCTGATCCGTCGCTCCGGCGGCAACATCGTCGGGGCCACGTTCATCATAGATCTGCCGGATCTAGGCGGTCTCAATCTGTTGAAAAGCCATGGCATTGATTGTCATGCTTTGGTGGCTTTCGAAGGGCATTGAATGGGGCTTTCGCCGGACGAGCTCAAGCTTGCGCTCGAAGTCATTGCCGTTCGGCATTCCGATGCCGAAGCGGCTTTGACTTGCCCGCGATGCAGCGCGACGGGCCTTTCGCTCGTCGACCGCTCCTCTCGTCCGTATGCGGAATGGTATCAACTCTCCTGCCAAGCGTGTAGCCTGGACGAGACCATCCATATTCCCCTCGGTCCACCGGTCATGGGTGGTTACGACTAAACGTGAGACGCGCATGAAGATCGACGGCAAAGCTTTCCGCACCATCTGGCCCGGCAACGACGCGTCTTCGGTCGTCGTGATCGACCAGACGAAGCTGCCGCATCGCTTCGAAACGGTGACGCTTCGCACGATGGAAGATGCGGGTCGCGCGATCCTTTCGATGCAGGTGCGCGGCGCGCCTTTGATCGGCGCAACTGCCGCGTACGGTTTGTGGCTCGCGCTGTTGGATGACGCGTCCGACGACCGCCTTGCGCAGGCCATCGCGTTTCTCGCCAAACAGCGGCCGACCGCCATCAATCTCCGTTGGGCGCTGGAAGAGATGCGCCGCACGCTTGCGCCGCTTACTCCCGCCAACCGCGCCTCCGCTGCCTTCGCCAAGGCCGGCGCCATCGCCGACGATGACGTCGAGACGTGCCGTCTCATCGGCGTGCACGGTCTCTCTCTCATTCGCGAGATCGCGCAAAGGAAACCTAAGGGCAAGGCCGTCAATATTCTCACGCATTGCAACGCGGGATGGCTCGCTTGCGTGGACTGGGGGACGGCGACGTCACCGATCTATCAATCGCATGACGCTGGCATTCCAGTGCATGTGTGGGTGGACGAGACGCGGCCGCGCAATCAGGGCGCTTCGCTGACGGCATTCGAACTCGGGCGGCACGGCGTTCCGCACACCCTTATCGTCGACAATGCCGGCGGGCATCTAATGCAGCACGGTAAAGTCGACCTCGTCATCGTCGGCACTGACCGCGTCGCCGCGAACGGAGACGTCGCCAACAAGATCGGCACCTACCTCAAAGCTCTTGCAGCGCACGACAACTGCATTCCATTTTACGTTGCGTTACCATATTCCACGATTGACTGGACGGTCGCATCGGGGCGCGACATACCCATCGAAGAGCGCAGCGCGAATGAAGTGCTCGTCATGCAGGGTGAACTTGCGGACGGCACAGTCGGAGAGTTCAGCATCGCGGCGCCGGGCTCTCCGGCGGCGAACCCTGCTTTCGACGTGACGCCTGCGCGATTGGTTACCGGCTTTATCACCGAACGGGGGGTGGCGCCGGCAAATCGAGAGGGTCTCCTCTCTCTCTACCCCGAACGGAGTGAGTCTGCGGCATGATCAAACGCGCCAAAAAAGAAAATACCAAGGGTAAGACAACCAAGAAGAAGAATGGCGCGAAAGCCAAGCCGCGTAGTGTCAGCAAGAAAGAGAGCGAACTGCGCAAGCTCGTGATTGCAACTGCGCTCGAGATGAGCCGCAGCGGGCTTTCGCCCGGCCGCTCGGGTAACGTCTCGGCTCGTTTCAAGGACGGGATGCTGATCACGCCGACAGGGCTCGCCTACGCAGATATCGGCCCCAAGGACATTGTGTTCGTCGCGGGCGACGGATCGGTGCCTGGGAAGCAGAGAAAGCCGTCCTCCGAATGGCAGTTTCATTTGGCCGCCTACCGCGCGCAGCCGGACATGGACGCCGTCGTTCACACACATTCGATGCACGCCGTGGTGCTGGCATGCGCCGGACGATCGATCCCCGCGTTCCACTACATGGTTGCTGTTTCGGGCGCGACGGATATCCCGGTCATTCCCTACGCAACATTCGGTAGCGACAAGCTCGCCAACAATGTTGAAAATGGTCTTGCTGACCGGCGTGCTTGCCTGATCGCGCATCACGGCGCCATCGCACTCGGCGAAACGCTGCCGGAAGCGCTCGAACTCGCGCATGAAATCGAGATCCTGGCCGAGCAATACACCAAGGTGCTCGCCATCGGTCCGCCGGCCGTGCTGCCGGAGCCCGAGATGCAGATCGTGCTCGAGCAGTTCAAAAATTACGGACAGAAGGCGCAAGCCTAACGGCGCTGCGCTATCGGGTCTCTTCTCAACGCGCGTTCCAGCGACGCGCGAGTTTGGGAATGCGATCTCGATAGCGCTTCAGTCTGGCGGAAGCAGCGGATCCAGCAGGCGATGCATGTTGGCAGGCCCGACGTAGCCCGCGATGCGCCCAATCTCGACGCCGTCGTGAACGAGTACGACGGTCGGGACCATAGTCACGGGACTTGTCAGTTCGAATGCGGCGGCGGCTTGATCGTTGATGTCGACGAAACGGAGCGGCGCCCACTTTCCTGCGCGTGACGCCGGATAGGATGGCGCCACATCGCGACGAAGAATGGGACAATAGCTGCAGCCCGGCGCTTCGAACGCGATCAACTCGTATCCCGTGGGCGCGCGGCGGCTTGGATCGACTTCATGCAGCGGAGCTGCATCAGCAATCGGTGTCAAAGTGGCCGACAGTCCCAATCCGAGACAGAGGCCCATGTCACGTATGGGTTTTTTGGTATGCATGACGTCGGATTTGCAGCTTGGATGCCAGCCGGCGTCGGCCCGCCGCGTCGACGCGAGGCCACGGTAAACGCGCAGTCGCGCTCCGCAATCACGCGTGTGCGAAATGGCGATGCCGCCACGATCGTCATCTGCACGCCACGACTTTCCGGAGTCTTTCCCAGCGCAGATTCCCTAGGGGCTATTAAAAGGGAACGCTCCCGCCGAAAACGGTGTTACATTTTTATACAATTGTTATCGGCAACCGGAGCAAGATGTGACTGAAGAAGCGACCACCTCGATCTCTTTCATCTCCGGTTCGACGCTCGTTCTCGTCCCGGTGTTGGCGTTGGTGGCCTTTTATATGGGACGCGCGCTCTGGATCGCGCGCCGCGAATGGCCCGAGTGCCGCACTGATACAAAAGTTCTTTATCTTCTCGTCGCGCCGCCGCTGACGCTTGCCGTTGACCTGCTCACGGTGACCGATCGCGTGTTCTGGTCGACCGCGGCCGGCTCTACGAAGGGCTCGCCACGCAGCCGGACCGCTGCCCGCGGCTTCAACCAATCGTGGCCCAGAACCGCGCTCCGTTCGGACAACTAATCCGGCAACCCAACTCTGATCCCCCAAAAGAGCGTTCACGTGGAAGTCGTCGGCACGACTTTTGCGTGTTGCATCGTCGTGCCACAACACGACGACCGCTCTGACACGGCTTGTGACGAAATATTAGCCAGACTGTACAAGTTGTCGCAGCGTTAATCATTCTTTAATCTTCGTGTTGCTCCGCACGCAGCCCAGTCATAGGTTGCCCCCAACATAGTGCAGAGGACGAGTATATGTTCGGGGGGATCTGGGATACGGGGCGTACCGGCGCCGGTGAGATGCTCCCCCCCATCCCGCGCTCTGCCAGCCGCAGGGGCTTCCTCCACCTCTCAGAGCGCATGGTCGTCGACCTTCTGGCGCTCGCAGATATCGCGATCGTCGCCATTGCCGCGCTCGTCGCCAAATTCGCCTACATCACGCTTTTCCTGGATAGCGATCAGGCGCCTCATTCGTATCTGATCGCAGGCCTGCTCGGCGGCGCGCTCGTCTACTACTCGGCACGCAATTATGGCCTGCATGAAGTCTCGGCTATTCTGAACTGGCGCGAGCGGCTCTACGATATCGTGCTGAGCGTCGGCACGGCATTCGTCCTGCTCCTGGTCATCGCGTTTCTCTTAAAAATTTCAGATGCTTACTCGCGCGGCTGGATGCTGACCTGGTTCGTGCTTTCCGTTGGGCTCGTCACGCTCTGGCGGATCGCCTCGACGCGAATCCTCAATTGGCTGCACGCGACCGGTTCGACGGCCCGGCGCATCGCGGTCGTGACCACCGACACCTGCGGCGAGCAGGTTTCCGAACAGCTCCGCAAAATCCCCGGCGTCGGAGTAACCGGCGTATTCACGCTCGGTCGCGAAGGCGACGACACCGCGGCCACGATGCAAGAGATCATTGCCATCGGCGAGCGCAACGAGATCGACGAGATCATCGTCGCCTTTTCGCGCCCGGATGAGCGGCTCGCATCCCTGGTGAAAGAGCTCAACGTGCTGCCGGTCCATGTGTGGCTGCATTACGCGGAACTCGGTCTTCCGATCAGCGGCGCTCAGCGTCTTGGTCCGCTCAATCTTCTCGAGACCCGCTCGCGCCCGATCTGCGATTGGGGCCACGTCAGCAAGACCGTGTTCGATTACGTCGTCGGCACGATCTGCCTGCTGGTATTCGCGCCGATCATGCTGCTGATCGCACTGGCCATCCGTCTCGACAGCCCAGGCCCCGCGCTCTTCCGCCAGCGGCGCAACGGCTACAATCATCGCATCATCGACGTGTACAAGTTCCGCACGATGCGCGTGATGGAAGATGGGGATACTGTGCGTCAGGCGAGCAAGGACGATGATCGCGTGACGTTCATCGGCAAGTTCCTGCGCCGCACGAGTCTCGATGAGCTGCCGCAGCTCTTCAACGTGCTCCGGGGCGAGATGTCTCTCGTCGGCCCGCGGCCGCACGCTCTCGCGCACAACGATTACTATCGTCGCCAGATCGAAAGCTATGCTCTTCGCCATCTCGTGCGTCCCGGCATCACCGGCCTCTCGCAGATCAACGGTCTGCGCGGCGGCACGGAAGATCCGGCGATGATGGCCCGGCGCGTTCAGACGGACCTCTATTACATCGAGCACTGGTCACTCTTGATGGACATCAAGATCATCGCGCTGACGCCCTTCAAGGGCTTCATCAACCCCAACGCCTACTAGGCCTCAAACGCCGCCGTTTCCCGTCAGGGCAGGCGCTCGCGAGTTGGTGATACTTCTCTTCGGACTTTTACAAGCTTGTATAGCGGACAGCGCGCAGGCTGTTTGGCAAACCACGCCATGAAACGTTGCCTTGCCCGCTCCGCGCCGCGAGCCCTTTCGGCGGGTCGCTATTCCCTGTCCTAGAGACATACACCGCGCATCATTCGATTAACGTAATCGCAAGCGCGTCGTTGGCGTTCTTAAACCTATCTCCAATATGCGGCTCTGACATTTCACTTCGGGGCTTACACTTCCGCTATGGGGTACCATACCGTCGTCGCGCATGACGTCAGTCAGCGCAACCATTCGATCGACCTGCTTCGCTTCGTGGCGGCCTTCGGGATCGTCTGGGCGCACATGCTGTTGAACGACAGCTATTCGGCATTGATCGGATACACGGCACTCTCCGTGTTCCTCATCATGGTACCTTATCTCTCAGTGCTGCGGCGAGAACGTCTCGGCTTTACGAGCGGTACCTCGAATGGCGAACGTGTCCATGTTCGCATTCAGCGCATTCTCGCGCCGTGGCTGTTCTGGTGCCTAGTCTACAAGGTACTCCTCGCCTATCAGCAGCGCGATCCCTCATCGCTCTTTCGGATCGAGGATCCCCTCTCGCTGCTGATCGGCCCCTGCATCCATCTCTGGTTTTTGCCGTTCGTTCTGATCGCTTCGGCGCTTCTGTTTCCACTCGTGCGTGCGATCAAGTCACCGTCGAGCCTCATCGTCGCGACCGTACTGTCCGGAGCCTTCTCCGTTCTCAGCCTCTATCTGCACGATCTGGAAAACCTGCCTCAGCCGTTCGCGCAATGGGCCTTCGCGTTTCCCCCATTTCTTTTCAGTCTGCTTGCCGCGCACGGCAGAAAATTTGACCTAGGCTACGTTCCGATCGCAACGTATCTCGGCGTCTGCACGCTCTTCCTGGTCTTCGGTCATTCCTATTGGCCGTTCTTCTCGATGCTTGCTGTTCCTATGTTCGCAATCGCTTACGCGGCGAACTACAAGAACGATCTCTTCTATTCTCTCGGAAAGCTGTCGTTCGGCATCTACCTCACGCATCCGATCTTCATGCTGGCATGGTTCAAGTTCGTCGGTCCGAGCTCGCACCTTTTCATCGGCGCCGTCGTCGTTTTCGTGTGTGCGGCGATTGCGACGGCAGTTCTACTGCGCATTCCTCGGCTCTCGGCATTCGTCTGAAGCTATTCAGACTGTCTCCGGCCACATTCTCCAGCTGACGGACGTGCGATCCATTGCCTGATCCGCACGGATCGCCACCGCGCCGACAAACCCCGGCCTAGGTTCGAATGACGTCACGCGCCAAGTCGATGGAGACAGCGCTGGAGGAAGTGTGACGTGCACCTCGGACTCAGACGTAACCGGAACCTCGAAGCTTTCAAGCGGAGTTCCGAGACCGGATCCCAAAGCTTTCATCACCGCTTCCTTACGCGTCCAACAGCGATAGAAAGCTTCAAGACGTGCGCGTCCTTCAAACGCACTAAGGGCCTGCTGTTCTCCAGGAGCGAGTGCACCTTCAACTTCGGCCGGATTATGCAGCTGCTTTATGCGCTCGAGGTCGATTCCAACTTCGGTGGCTGCCACCGTTACGGACGCGATTGAATCAGAATGGGATAGATTGAAACAAATTTCCGTTCGAGGTGTCGAGACCCACGGCTTTCCATGCATGCCAGGACTAAACGCGATCTCCTGCGGCGGAACATTCAGGTAAGACGCGAGAATTTCGCGCAGCCGGCCGTGCGCGACGTAAAACCAATTGGCATGTTCTGGAATTACAAATCGTCCGCCGCGTTCACGTTCTTCATGAGATAGCAGCGCGGTGAGCCTTCCAACCTCAGCCTTTTGGGCGGAGAGATCGAAGCTCCAGACATCAAACAGAGGTTTGGCCTCTCGCGAGCTTTGCAACTTGGGCGCCATGATATCGTTTCTTCGCCTCACCAAAGCCCGACGTTGCACATCCACGCCTCGCGGCGGCGGCAGTTTTTCTGCTTACGAAACGGTAATATATCTTATGCCTGTAATGCTGGACTGCTGAGGCTGTTGCCGTTAATCGCGTTCCAATACTGTTACACAACTCAGCTAGATACTGAGGTAGCTTCGCCGCAATTTATCGCGCACCTTCGGACTTAGAGCATGGTCCAAGACCTGGAATACAATCGAGAGCGAATTCCGGCGCACCCGGTCGTTTCCTCCGCTGACAATTCGACCGGTCCGACAGTCGCATACTTCATCAATCAGTATCCGAAAGTCAGCCACTCTTTTATTCGCCGCGAAATCCTGGCGCTCGAGCGCCAAGGGTTTACGGTGCAGCGGATTGCGTTGCGCGGATGGGATGACGTTCTGGTCGATCCGGTCGATATCGCGGAGCGTCAGCGCACGAAGTACATCCTAAAGGACGGACTGCTGCCGCTCGTCGGCGCAGCTGGGCGTGTCGCGCTGCGCCGACCGCAAGCTTTCTTTCGCGCGCTTGGCGCTGCCGTGCGCATGTCGTTCCGCTCGACACGCTCACTCCCGTACCATCTTGTCTATCTCGCGCATGCCTGCAGGACGCTCGAACTCATCGAAGACGAGCCGGTCTCGCACATCCACGCGCATTTCGGCACAAACTCCACAGATGTGGCGATGCTGCTGAACCTTCTCGGCGGACCGTCCTACAGCTTCACCGCGCATGGCGCGGATGAGACAGACAACGCCCGCTATTTGCACCTCGAGAGAAAGGTGCATCACTCGAAGTTCGTTGTAGCCGTGTGCTCTTACATGCGAGCACAAATTGTGCGCCATATCGCGCCGGAGGATTGGGACAAGGTTCAGGTCGTGCACTGCGGTCTCGATCGCGAGTCGTTTGCCGACGACAGCATTGCGGACGCGACATCCGATCCGATCTTCCTCTGCATCGGGCGTCTCAGTTCCGAGAAGGGACATTCCATCCTTCTCGACGCATTCAGCAAGGTGGCGGCACGGCACCCGGACGCGAAGCTCGTGCTTGCCGGAGACGGCCCTTTGCGCGACGTGATCGAGAAGCGTATCATCGAGCTCGGGCTCATGGGGCGCGTTCGCATCACGGGCTGGATCAGCAGCAGCACGGTTCGCGACGAAATTCTCGGCGCGCGTGTTCTCGTGCAGCCTAGCCTGCAGGAAGGTCTTCCGGTGGTCCTTATGGAAGCCATGGCTCTGCGCCGGCCGGTCATCTCGACCTATGTCGCCGGCATCCCCGAACTCGTCATTCCAGGTGAAGTGGGTTGGCTGGTGCCGGCCGCGAACACCGAAGCGCTGATCAAGGCCATGGAAGATAGCCTCGCGCTGTCTCCGGACGCGCTTCACCGCATGGGCAGAGCTGCGCAGAAGCGTGCCCGCGAGCGTCATTCCATCGACGCCGAAGCTGCGAAGCTCGCGGCGCTGATCGCAAAGACCGCGTGACCGATGGCGCAGATTTCCGATGGCAACGCCACTCAGGCGGAAAATGGCGCCCGATCGCGGCTCGATCCGCGGCAGATCGCGAAATCCGTTCTGACTACGGGGCTGCCCTACCGTGTCCTGAAATCGCGGGCGTTGAAGAACAACCCCGTCACGCTCCTCTGCTATCACACGCTGCGGCCGGACCACGAAATGCTCGATGCGTGGACGGCGTTGCGCGTTTCGGATTTCGTGCAGCAGGTTGCGTTCATCCGCGAGCACTACGATATCGTCAGCCTCAACTCGGCGTTCGACGAACCTCCCTCAACAGGCAGCCGGCCTCGCGCGGTCTTGACTTTCGACGACGGCGAAGTCGGGCTTTTCGATTGCCTGCTTCCGCTCGTTCGGGAGCTCAAGATCCCGGTCACACTGTACATCGCGACGGGACAGATCGAGAGCGGCCGCGCCTACTGGTTCGACGAGGTGATGAACGCGCTGCAAGGCGAGGGGCCGTTCACCATCGATCTTTCGGGTGCCGGTCTCAAGACATGGCAGGTGAGTGGGCGCGGCGCCCTGCGGTGGGCCACCATCTCCGACATTCTGCAGACGCTGAAAGACGTGTCGCCCAAAGCCCGGCCCGGCCTCGCGGCGGCTGTGATTTCACAAGCGCCTGCCATTGCCTCGCCGGTATCATTCACGCCGCTCGGACCGGTCACGGTCGAACAGCTTCGCGAACTGGCAAAAGACCCGCTCGTGACCATCGAAGCGCACAGCCATTGCCACAACCTTCTCGACCAGATCGCTCCGGCGGAAGCTCGCGAGAGCATTGCGCGCTCGCGGCAGCTTCTCGAGGAATGGACCGGGCAGCAGGTTCGCCACTTCGCTTACCCGAACGGCAACCACAACCCGACGCTTGAAGGGATCGTCTCCGATCTCGGGTTCGCGTCAGCAGTGGCGCTCGATGGGCAGCTTTGGCATCGGAGCGCAAACCCGTTCGCACTCCCGCGCGTGAGCGTGGGCCGCTACGACGATTTCGCGAGGTTCAAGCTGCGGCTCGCGGAGATCTAGTTTTTGAGAGACCAATGATCCACGCTTCGGACTTGCTCCACGCTGCCGATTCACGCCGCGCCAGATAGATGGCGCGGCGATCGGAGCGACCGGGTCCGAAGCGATCATGGTCCAAATCCCGGCGAGTCCTGCCCGCTTACGATTGTTCCGACAGAAGCTTCTTCAGATAGCCGCCGTAGGCGCTCTTGCCGTGCTTTGTGGCTGCGGCTTCGAGCTCGGTCGCGCCAATGAAGCCCACGCGCCAAGCCACTTCTTCCGGGCAGGCGATCTTGAAGCCCTGCCGCTTCTCCAGCGTTCTCACGAATTCGGCGGCTTCGATGAGACTGTCCGGCGTGCCGGTGTCGAGCCACGCATAACCGCGACCCATCAATTCCACCGACAGCTTACCCTCTTCCAGATAGCGGGCGTTGAGATCCGTGATCTCCAATTCGCCGCGCGGCGACGGCTTGAGGCTGGCTGCAATCTCGGGCGCCCGGCCGTCGTAGAAATAGAGACCCGTTACGGCCCAGTTAGATTTCGGCTTTGCCGGCTTCTCCTCGATCGACTTTGCGCGCATGCCCTGGTCAAATTCGACCACGCCGTAACGCTCCGGATCGGTGACGTGATAGGCGAAGACGGTCGCGCCTTCCTTGCGATCAACGGCTGCGCGCAGGAGATCCGGCAGGCCGTGGCCGTAGAAGATGTTGTCACCAAGGACGAGGCAGGAGTTCTGCCCGGCAACGAAATCGGCGCCGATGATGTAAGCCTGGGCGAGGCCCTCGGGATTGGGCTGCTCCGCATAGGTGATGGAAATTCCCCACTGCGCGCCATCTCCCAGAAGCCGCTGGAAGTGCGGCAGGTCGTGCGGCGTGGAGATCAACAGAATGTCGCGAACACCGGCCAGCATAAGCGTGGTCAGCGGGTAGTAGACCATCGGCTTGTCGTACACGGGCAGCAATTGCTTCGACGTGACATGCGTCATCGGATGCAACCGCGTGCCGCTGCCGCCCGCAAGAATGATACCCTTCATGAGATTCCTCGACACTCCAACGGGGACGGCCCGGCCTAAGCCAAGCGCTTTAGAACGATAGGCAAAGAGTCTCGCCACGACGGCAAGCGTATACCATGGGCGTCCGCGAGCCGCGCGGCGTCGAGACGAGAATTTGCCGGCCGCCGCGCAGGCGTCGGGTAGTCGGCCGTCGTGATGCGTTCGACCGTGACGTTGCGCGAGCCGTTCGCCCGCAACCAGTCGCAAATCGCTTCGGCCAGATCGGCCCACGTGCCGGTGCCTTGCGGCGCCATGTGGAAGATGCCGCGGAGTTCCTGCTTCTCCGGTTTCGCGACGATGTTGCTCGCCATCGCCAGCACGCCATCGGCGATGTCGAGCGCGGATGTCGGGCCACCGGTTTGATCGGCGACGATGCAAAGCGTGTCCCGCTCACCCGCGAGGCGCAGGATCGTCTTCACGAAATTCGCGCTGAAGGGGCTATAGACCCAGCCGACGCGCACGACGATGTTGTCGGCCGATGCAGCGAGCACGGCGCGTTCGCCCGCGAGCTTGCTCTCGCCATAGACGGACTGCGGGTTCGGCTCGTCGCGCTCGATCCAGGGCGATGACTTCATGCCGTCGAACACATAGTCGGTCGAGATCTGCAGCACCGGGATACCGAGGCTCGCGGCGGCTTCCGCGAGCGCACGCGGTCCTTCCGCGTTCACGGCAAAAGCTGCTTCGCGATCGCTTTCCGCTTTATCGACGGCGGTATAGGCGGCGGCTGAGACGATCACGTCTGGCCGAAGTTCCGACAGGATGCCAGCCGGGTTTCCGGGGGCGGCAAGATCGAACTCGGGACGGCCTAGTGCTACAACGTCAGCGTTGAACGCGGGGGCGCGCTCCATCAGCGACTGGGCGATCTGCCCGGTTTTTCCCGTAACGACGATCCGCATGGGGTGCGCCTGGCCTCTCTAAACTGCGCCGACCGATGCGCCGAGCCGGGTGCCGGAATAGACCTTGTCGCGCAACGGCCGCCACCACCATTCGTTTTCGATGTACCAGAGCACCGTCTTCTCGATGCCGGTTTCGAAGTTTTCCTGCGCCTTCCACCCAAGCTCCGTCTCGAGCCGGGTTGCGTCGATGGCATAGCGGAAATCGTGTCCCGGGCGATCGGTCACGAACGTGATCAGGCTCTCGTGGCTTTCCTTTTGCGGGCGCACGCGGTCGAGGATGCGGCAGATCGTGCGCACGACATCGATGTTGCGGCGCTCGTTGCGGCCGCCGACGTTGTACTTCTCTCCGAGCTTGCCCTCGCTGCCGATCAGATGCAGGGCCCGGGCGTGGTCCTCCACGAAAAGCCAGTCTCTGATGTTCGTGCCGCTGCCGTAGACGGGGAGCGGCTGGCCGTGCATCGCGTTCAGAATGGTGAGCGGGATCAGCTTCTCGGGGAAGTGATAGGGGCCATAGTTGTTCGAGCAGTTCGAGACGAGCGCGGGAAATCCGTAGCTGCGGAACCACGACACGACCAAGTGGTCGGACGCCGCCTTCGAGGCCGAATAAGGAGAGCTCGGGTCGTAGGCCGTCTCTTCGGTGAAGAGGCCTTCGTCGCCGAGAGAGCCGTAGACTTCATCGGTCGAGACGTGGAGGAAGCGGAAGTCCGTGCGGCGCTCGCTGTCGAGCCCCAGCCAATACTCGCGGGCGCAGCTCAGGAGATTGTAAGTGCCTACGATATTGGTCGTGATGAATGCCGCCGGTCCGTCGAGCGAGCGATCGACGTGGCTCTCGGCGGCCAGATGGTAGATGCGATCCGGCTGGAACTCAGCCAACGTGGCGGCAACGGCTTGCGGATCACAGATGTCGGCTTGGACGAAGCGATGGTTGGGCGCATTTTCGACGGCACGCAGGCTCGTCAGCGTTCCCGCGTAGGTCAGCTTGTCGAGCGTGAGCACGTCGGCGCCCACCTCGTTGACAAGATGGCGGACGAGGGCCGAGCCAATGAAGCCCGCTCCGCCTGTCACCAAAATACGCATTCGTCTCTCCCAATATCCTGGTGACTCTCGGGTTTTAGTTTGTCGTGCTTCTTATCCGACTCTTCGGCGCATGGCTTCGCCATGATCGTGTCCCATCCCGGCATTCGCCGGGACAGGCTTTTTCGGCAAGCACTTTAGTCAAAAAGCTGCGCAGCATCGCTGAGTCTCGGCAAGCCGCTATCGCGGGGAGACAACAATTCGTCTCCGGCACTCACGGGCCAATCGATCGCGAGGTCCGGATCATTCCAGAGAATACCGCGGTCGTGTTCCGGACTGTACGTATGCGTTACTGCGTACCAGACTTCCGCGTCGGGTGTGAGCGTGCAAAAGCCGTGCGCGAACCCGGCCGGCACCCAAAGCTGATTGCAGGCGTCTTCCGTAAGTTCTACGGCCACGTGCTTTCCGAACGTGGGCGAAGACTTCCGGATGTCCACGGCCACATCCAGAATTGCGCCGCGCGCGCACCGAACGAGTTTTCCCTGCGCGGCCGGCGCCAACTGGAAGTGAAGGCCCCTCACGGTGCCTTTCGGCTTTGAAAGCGATTGATTGAACTGGACAAATCCAACGTCTTCGGCGTTCGACCTGAACAGGTCATCGCGGAAGAGTTCGGCGAAGTATCCGCGGCTGTCGCCATGACGCTTCGGCGTGATCTCGATCACGTCGGGAATCCCGCAGCGGGTGAATTGCACTTGAACGATCCCTCATTCGGCCTCGTGCAGAGCCTTAAGCGAGCCTGCCCTGGCCTTGCAAGGACCAGACAAGGGTTGGGTTTATTTTCGAAACTTTCGCGCTTGCCACGGTGCCGCCATGCGAAATTGACGCTTTAACTGTAAAGTCGCTTTTGCGTGTAAGACGTGGGCACACGCTGCGATAATCAGTCCTACTCCGAGTTTGCTCTCGAGGGGGGGGACAGGCCGTGACCTGCCTGAAACGGGCCGTGGGCACTAGAGTAGATATGAAAGCCGATCTGATCGACCGCCACCTGTATCGCGGCCTGATGCGCAACATGGCGACACAGGTTTCCATCGTGGCGGCCGCCCAGGGAGACCGGCGCAGGGGATTGACCGCAAGCGCCGTTTGCTCACTTTCCGACGCCCCGCCCACCGTCATCGTCTGTGTCAACCAGACGGCTGGAGCGCACGACCTCATCATCGAGAGCGGTTTCTTCAGCATCAATACGCTTGCCGCCGATCAGGAGGCGATTGCGCGGGTGTTTTCCGGCGGCACCGGACTGCAGGGCGATGAGCGGTTTCTGGCGGGAGACTGGTCGGTCGGTACGACCGGCTCGCCTGTGCTGACCTCTGCGGTCTGTCGTCTCGAATGCCGCCTTTCGGATTATCACGCGGTTGCTTCTCATACCGTGTTCTTCGGGCAGGTTGTCGACGGCATGGCCAGCACGGAGGCCAATCCGCTCCTTTACCTGCGCGGCGCCTACATGGGTATCGGTCCGCGCGTCCACGGCACTGACGAGGGCGGCCCGTCGGGAGAAGGCAAATAAGCGCAATGATCATGCGGGCCTGTTTCCGGCACGATCTATGCGAGTTGGGGGGAACGTCCCGGTTTGATGCACCATACGTCGGGACCGAGAAAGAAAGCCGGCCACCTCATGCTTTTTGAGCGTAAACCCAATCGAATACCGTTCCAGCGGCTCAAACGCCCGCTTTGGACCGTTCTGCCGCATGCGGGTGGCGGCGCAGAGGGTGCAACAGCGACGAACGTCGTCGAAATGACGCCGCCTTCCGCCCCCAATCGGGCCAGCGAGAGTTACGGCGATGCGGAGAGCGCGCTCCGCTTTGCGAAAATCATCGCCACGATCAACGAACAATCGGCCGGTGTCATCGGCATCACGGGGTCTCGTTCCGGGATCGGGGTCAGCCTCGCAAGCCGGGAACTTGCCGGTGGGCTGTCTCGATTTGGCACACGCACGCTGCTCGTCGAGCTTAGCAATGCGAAAGTCCTCAATGTTGCGTCCGAGGACGCGATCGCGGCCCCGTCCCTCTTGCCACTCAGCATCGAGGCGAGCCCGACTTTATTCGTGGTGGACACCCACGCGGCCCGATCCCTTGTTGCATCTCCGAGAGGTCTAGGCGCGGCCGTTGCCGAGGCGCGTGACGCCGGCTTCACGGTTATCCTCGACCTGCCCCCCATCCTGCAAACGTCAGGCTCGCCGGATCCCAAGATCGCGGCTGGCGGATTGCTCTGCGACCTCGTCTTTCTCGTCTGCCTCAGCGGCGAGACGGATCAGAAGGAGCTGCAGGCCTGCATCGAGACCAGCCGCATCGTGGGCATGAAGATGGGCGGTATCATTCTCAACGATCGATGCTTGCCGGGCAGCCGGCTGCTCGGCGGCTAACGGCGCGGAGATCGAAATCACATGTTACTCGGATCTGACGTCCTTCGCGAGCAGCTCATCTTTGCGCTCGATATCCTGCGCAAACGCTGGCGGCTCATCTTGGCGCCGATCGCCGCGGCGATCGCGCTCGCGCTCATGGCTGTCGAAATCGCGCCCACCAAATACAGCGCAAGCTCGTTGATCATGCTGCAGGCGGCAAATCGTACGCCCGGCGGCATCGGCGGTCCGCCACAAGGAAACACCGTCGAACAGATGCTGGCGGTCGAAGCCTGGCTGAAAAGCGATGAAGTTCTGGCCGAGATCCTTCCGCAGATGACGGGCTATGAAGCCCCCGACTCGGAGATCGCGAAGCTGATCCAGATGAAGCTGCTCGCCTCCTCCTTGTCTCTGGAAATGGTCGGAAACTCGGTCATTCGCATCAAGATGGAAGGCGCGAAGCCCAAAGGACTCGGGCACAATCTCGAGGTCGTTCTCTCCCGTTTGATGGAAGGCCTCACCGGCCCGGAACAGAACATTTTCAGCGCCCCGCAATTCGTGCAGATGCGCCGTGGGGAAGATACGGTGGCGACCGAGACAGCGCTGATGCGCGCCATCGAAGCCTTGGACGTTCAAGCTCCGCTGCAGATTCGTACTCAGCTGCATCAGATCTGGGCGATGACACACACCAGCCGTGGTGCGTCTGGCATGTCACCTTCTACTGGAGACGCGGGGGCTTACAGCACTGACGTCTCGCCCGACACCGTCGCCAACCTGCGCCGCGCCATCAGCACCGCCCCTGCAGAAGTCGCCGAACTCGAGACCCTCTATGCCGCGTACCAAGATGCGACAGACAAAGAGGCCGAGTTCAAAGCCCGCGCGGGACAGGGACGCAGCAACTATGTCAGCATCTTCAACTCTCCCGATGATCTTTTGATCGTTGGGCGCCCGAAGGACCCGATTGCCGGTGAAAGCTCGGCTCGCAAACTCGCGATTGCGGGCGTTCTCCTCAGCGTCGTGCTCGGGTTCGGACTTGCGATCGTTTCGGAGCTTCTGGGTGGCGTACTGCGCACCCGCAAGGAGTATGAGACCGTCTCGGGACTTCCAGTCCTGGCTCGCATTCCGAAGCTGCAAGCGTAGGCCTCTTTACCAGCCTGCCTGAGCCAAGTGAGCAATTGTCAGCACATCGCGTTGACCGCGTCGACGCGTTTGCGGAATTCCTTCTCGAAACTGTGATCACGCGCGAACTTCGCGGCTCGCCGCGACATGGCGAATAGGTGCTCCGACTCTTTCCCAAGTCGCGCGACGTCGTCTGCAACGCGGCTGATATCGCCCAACGGCGAACTGTAGCCGACACCCGACTTCGCGCTCAGCCGAGCCCACATGCGATTGGCGTAGCCCACGATCGGAAGGCCCGCACCCATCGATTCCAGGTAAGTACACGATGGATCATTCTGGATGTGACAGCAGACGAAAAGATCGAAGGTCCGCGCTATTTTCACGAGCTCAGGGTAGGGCACGGCATCGTGGATGACGATGCGTTGCGGCACGGCGCTCGCGTTCGCGAGTTCCAGCATGTGGGATTTGAGGCTGCCCTGGCCGTAGCAATGCAGTTCAACATCAAGTCCGCGACGAATGCACTCGACGCCGACTTTCACCACGTCGGCCGCGCCTTTCATCGCCTCGTAACGACCCGAAAAAAGAAGCCGCAGCGACCTTCCCGGCCTATACGCGAAGCGCGCCTCGAGTTCATCCGGAGAGATGACCATGTCTGTCGACATCCGTGAATCGAGATACAAGAGCGCATTGGGATTATAGCGGCGCGCCACGTCGTAAATTGGAAAGCCGTTGCAATGAACGGCGTCGGCGCCCTTCAACTCCGCAACGAAGCGGGTCTGGTAAGCCCAAATGCAGCGGGCAGCCCGCCGCAGACGCGCCAGCGGATTACTGACCTCTCTCGTGGTGGAAGTCAGTTGCGTCTTCAGATCGTATTCCTGCACAGCAACGAAGGTGCGATTCATTCGTCGAGCCAACGGGAAGCTCGACAAGCCGCTGCCGTAGACCAATCGTGATTCCTCAAAGACGCGCTGCATGGTTTCAGCGCCAGCTGCGGTGGGCAGGCCTTTCCGATCGATCTCCACGGCTTCGATACGATACGGCAGATCGCGCAGCGGAAGCTCGATCTGATCCATGATGCGCGTGCCGGTCTGCTTCCGTGGATTGAGCGAAATGCAGGGGAGCTTCATCTGCTCGGCGTAGCTCAACATGCCATCATGAAACTTGCGGTCGACGCGTAGAATGCCTGCCTCAATTTCGATGGGGTTCGAGTGCGGAAGCGCAATGTGATCTTGTGCCATCAGCGCATGCCTCTGTCCGGGCCGGCAGACAACCGAGGGGTGTCGCAAACGAGACGCGGCTTGCGGGTCATTTGTACTCTATCAAGGCTGCCTGACGCCCCAAGGTCCGATCAACGAGAAACTTGAGCTGACCCATCGCTTCCGGAAAGCGTCCGAGGACATGAAAAAATGACGTCGTGAACGGCATCGGCGTTTTACCTCGCCGCTTGAAATATAATCTCAGAACTTGAATGGGATAAATGAGCAGCAGGACAAGCGCCGAGGATCCGAAAAGCAAGGCGGCGGCCGCGATTGCAAGCGGTATACCCACGCCCCAAAGCCAAGCGCGGCGCGTTTCTGCTACGCGATGATACTCCGGCGCCCTGCCATGAAGGTGCGAGCCGAGGATGAAGCTGTAGCCAGCGCGCATGGAGCGGCGCCACCATTGTCCGAAGCGTGTCATGGCGGCGTCGTGTAGCGTCATCGGGTGATCGATGCAGAAGACCTTCCAGCCACGCTCGCGCAGCCGAAGGCAAAGCTCCGGTTCTTCTCCGGCGATGATGTCCGGTCTGTAGCCGCCGACCTCTTGCACGGCAATCACGCGCATCATGGCATCGCCGCCGCAGCTGTCGACTTCGCCGGGCGGGATGCTCCATTCTATGTCGCAGAGGCGGTTGTAGACCGATCGCTCGGGAAAGCGTTCGCGCCGGCGTCCGAATACGACGGCAGCCTCAGGATGTGCCTCGAGAAACGTCGACGCCGCCGAGAGCCAGCCTTCCTCGACTTCGCAATCCCCGTCGACGAACTGGACGGCGACAAGACCCTGCTCGCGCTCCATCAGGAAGTCGAAACCCGCGTTGCGTGCTCTTGCGGCCGTGAAGGGTTTGGCGTCGTTCAACGCAAGCACATGGGCGCCGATCTGCTCGGCGAAAGCAACCGATCCGTCCGTCGAACCCGAGTCGACGTAGACCACCGCGCGCAGGCGTCCAACGATAGACTGCAGGCAGCGCTTCAAACGCTCGCCCTCGTTGCGTCCGATGACGACGGCAGCCACTCCTCCGCGCTTCAATGTGTCATCGGGAGCTCCCGGCACACTCATGACGTTTTTTCCGTGATCGAGCGGTTGAACACGGCACTCTGACGGGCGAGATCCGGAAGGAATTTCACGGGATGCGACGGAGCGCGGCCGCGCAATCGGTTGAGGATCATGGAAAGCGCTGTTCCCGTTCCGAGCGCCACATCGGCGACGGCGGCATAAAACGGCCCGTGGTGTTTGACGAAATAGCGACGGCGGGACTCGAACCAGTATGGCGCCCGGCGGCGACGCATATTTTCGGCGCCGGTTACGCCTGTGCTTTGTCCGACGAGATGCACGACGCGGCTTTGGGGGACGTACCAGAATGTCCAGCCGGCCTGCTGTGCGCGGCGACAGAAATCCGTCTCCTCGTAGTAGAGGAAATAGCTTTCATCCATCAATCCGACGCGACGAAACAGATCCGTGCGCAGAAGCATGCTGGCGCCGGACAGCCAATCGAACTGTGCGGGCTCGTCCGGTAACTGCGGGGCGACTTTCCAGCGCTTCAGCAGCCGCGAGACGAACCCGACGCTGAGACCCGTTTCGAACTCGCCGATGAAGGAATGAAACCGGAAAGCCGAGCACTGACGTGAGCCGTCGGCATGTTCCAAGCGACTACCTGCCCCGCCAACCCTTTGATTTCGCTCCATAAACTCGACGAGCGCACGCAGCGCGCCTGGGCGCACGACGGTGTCGGTGTTGAGAAGCCAGATGTAAGACGGCGGGCGGTCTGTCGCGAGAAGCTCGCGAATGGCGCCGTTGTTGCCATAACTGAAGCCGCCATTGCGCGGCTGGGGCAACACCCGCGCCCAGGTCCACCCCTTGGCTGCGATGGCGGCCGCTATTTCCGCACCCGAACCGTCCGGCGAAGCGTTATCCGAAACAATAACTTCGGACCCCGGTGAGGCGGCGATCTCGGGTTCGAGAGAAGCAAGGCAGTCGAGCGTGAGATCCCGCGTGCAATAGTTTACGAGAACCACTGCGACGCGTCTGTCGCCGGCCGTACTCAAGTTACTCTCGGTCGGCATTCACAATCCCCATGGCCGAGCCGGATCGGGGCTCTCGGGCCGCTTCGCGTATCACACCGCGCGGCTGTAGCATTACATCCCTCGATATAGGTTTAATCGTCGGCGACGCGCTTGTCTCACTGCATGCGATTGGCGTGCCGACGTGCATATCGTGCAACAATTTTGGGCTCAGTAATTCGGTGTCACTTAACGGGTTAACCAAGTAAGGAAAGTCACAATTTTCGTGTTGCGTATGACGGCTTTGCTCATTTAATGTTTTGTGCGTACGCGTGCCGTATTGGCACGAGATGCCGTCGTTTCTGAAAAATGCATTGGAATATGCTCTCGGCCCGCCGCGGCCGAGAGACTCGCAGCAGGGGATCAGTGTCGTGGTAGTATCTAGGCCCACCAGAACATTTGGGAAGCGCGTCGGATTATTTTCCGCCACTTTCGCGTTCGGCCTTTCGAGCCTGCATCCGGCAGCCATTCTCGCCGACAGCCTGTCGAACAACCCGACGGCAGACCGCTACTCGGTGGCGAGCGTCAGGCCATCTGATACGTCGCTTCCTGGTCTGACAAACGTGAGCGACCTCGGAGAGCGCCGCAGCGCCCCGGTCGTAAAGCCGAAGCAGGCATTCAACACCTCGCAGGTCGAGCGCGTCCGTATGCGCGTGTGGGGCAGCAACGATCTCAGCGGCGAGTACGCGATCGATCCCGACAACTCCATGTCGATCCCGCGTCTGGGACGCATCGAGGTCGGCGGCATGTCGATGGCCGAGCTCGAGGTGATGCTGGCACGTAAGCTCAGCTCCATCATGCGGACCGACGTGACTGTCGCTATCGAAGTTGCGCATTTCCGTCCCTACTACATCATGGGTCAGGTTGCCGAACCCGGCGCCATCGAATGGCGCCCCGGCCTCAAGGTCATCCAGGCCATTTCGCTCGCGCGCGGCGTGCTGCGCACGGAAGCCGCTCAGGCGGTATCCGGAACCACGGGCCAGCAGTCGCGCACCCAACTGACGTTCGCCCTTGCACAGCTCGCTCGCCTCAAGGCGGAGCGCGAGGGCGGTGAAGTGGTCGCCTCGAAGGAGCGCATCGCTCATCTCATCAGCACCGTTCCGGAGACGAACCGGCTGACGCTGACGAACCTCATGAACCGCCAGAGCGACATGCTTGCGGAACAGCGCCAGATTATGGACGCCCAGCTCGTCGGCTTCCGTCGCGAGCGCGAGACCGCCGAGCGTGAGCTCGATGCCCTCAAGTCCCAAGAGCAGATTGTGCGCGCGCAGGTCGACATCACGCGTACTCAGCTTTCCGGCCTCGAAGAGCTGAAAGAGAAGAAGCTCGTCGCCAACGCACGCTTCCTCGAACAGAAGTCCTCGTTGATGCAGATCGAGGTGCGCTACGCCGAGATCAAGTCTCAGCTCGAGCGTGCATTGGCCCGCCTGACGACTATCGATCAGCAGATCGTCATCGTTCCGCAGCAGCGCCGCGCCGAACTCAGCGAGCGTATCGACACGCTGGAGCGTGAAGTGGCTCAGCTGGAGCTGGTGTCGAGCGTTCCGAATAGCGCACAGGAAGATCAGAACAACGTTCTGAAGCTCACTTATCACATCTCGCGCGAGAGCGAGACGGGCGTGCAGACGATCCCGGCTAGCGTTTTCACGGAGATCCTGCCGGGTGACGTGCTTATCGTTTCCGATGGCTCGAGCCGCGTGGACAGCGTCAGCAACACACTCGACAGCCAGCCGCGTCTGCCTCTCCATGACGGCCGCGAAAAGGACGCCAACGCAACTGATGCTCAGCGCCTTATCGAAGACGCTGCCATCGACCCGTCGCAGATGATCCGCCGGGCGTCCGATAACCGCCGCTAGGCTTCGAAAGACCGATCAATCAAAAGCGGCGTGGCAGTATCCCTGTCACGCCGCTTTTCTTTTGGCGGTTCGGGTGTCGAAGTTATCCGGACCGGCGATCGATACGCCTACTGCCGCGCCAGCCCACTCTCTCAATCGACGTGGTACGGGCCGTTCCAATCCTCCGGCAACGAAGGGGACGGCTGTCCGATGCTGAGGTTCGGCACGCCGCCATCGACGCGCGTGTTTCCGCGCGTGGTGAAGCGGCGAGCGACGAACTCGACCTCCGTGTTCGTGTAAGGCCCGCGCACGAACCTGTTGCGCTCGACGATGACATCCTCGATGCCTTGCACGGTTTCGGGATCCTTGTTCTCAGACGAAATCGACACGGTGAAGGAGCCGTTGTTTTCCGGATCTCCCAGCAGGTTGTCGGCAATCACGATCTGGCTGCTGGCCCATCGTCCGTTCGTCACGCGCCAGTCATCGGCGTAAGGGAGCAGACCACCGGAATGCAGCTTGAGCGCATGCCGGATAGAGGGGCCTGAGCCGCTCTGGGCCAGACCGCGCAGCGCATTGTGCGCGATGAAGCCCTTGTACATGGAGAAGATGCGAACCGTGTGTTCTTGGGCGCGACTTATGTCGTTGCCCATGATGACGAAATATGCGCCCAGACCCGAGAGATTAAGGAACGGCTTGCGGTTGTCGTTGACCTTGCCGGTTATGACATTGTCGACCACGAAAATCTCGCGCGGGTTCTGGAACGGCACCTTCGGATTGTGCTCGGCCAAGTAGGGCAGGGCTCCAGCGATCTCGATCGCGTTGTTACCGTCAGGGCGCGTCAGGGTATTTCGATAAATCAGGTAGCGGCTTCCACTGCCCGAGTGCTGGATGCCGTCGGAGATGTCGAGGTCCATGATCGTCACGTCGTCGGCGGATTTGTCGTTGAGCCGCCCCGTGTTGATGAAGACGCTCTGCACGATCGGTTTCGCGCCCTTTCCGTAGGCGCCGACGATAACGCCATCGATGTTCCGGTTGATGCCGATACCAGGGAATTGCTCGCCGCGATTGAGCAGCACGCGCTTGTTGGCGTAGGTGCGCGGCAACTCGCGCTCCCGCATCGCGCCTTCCGGACAGCCGTCGTAGGCGCCGGCTGCCGATACGCACATCGTCTTCTCGCCGGGGAAGGTGGCCGCCGGATCCAGGACTTCAATGGTCGTCGTTGCTTCCGAGACCGCACCATTTGGCCCCTTAACGTTCAAGCGCACCGTGTAAGAGCCGGGATTGTCGAACACGTGCGCAGCGATGGGGCCACCCGTCTGGGTGTTGCGGGGGGCGCCGGAGTGTTCCCAAGTCATTCCTCTGTCGTCGCCGAAATCGAACTCATAAGTGAGCTCACGAAATGCATCAGCACCCTGCCATTGCGTGTCGGTCGCGTCGAACAGAACGGCGAGCGGCGCGGTGCCGGTTGTGCGTGTCGGCTCGAGCTTTGCCGCAGGCTGGCCCTCCTGAGCTACAGCAACACCGTTCGCGTAGAGCACAGAACCGCTCAAACATAATGCTCCGGCCAGGCGACGAGCCATCGTGACGCGATTTTTCATCCGTTTCCCATCCGCTCTAAATTTACGCGCGCGTGCGGGGCTTATCATTCCAGCGTTCATCGGCCGAAACTCGCACGTCATCAATCTAGTCAGCCCCGACGGGCTCTAGGCCGTGTCTTGCTTGTAGGGTAAATTCGTAATCACGACGCCAATCGGCAACGCGTGTAGACGTTCCGATGTCATAAAGTCTTTTCGAAGAATTACTGAAGACGGCACCATCTCGGCTGGACCCTGTAGAGCCGCGCCCTTAAAGCTGATTTCGATTTAGCGATCCTCATTATCGGGAAGTTTGGACGGAATGAAGAGCAAGCGGGCTCTGGAGATCGGCGACATTGCGATCGTTGCCGCATGCAACAACGAGGCAATTCTCGACGCCAACCTCAGGCGATCGCCGCTGGTTGCGGATGGCGGTGCGCCTCTGCATACCGAATGGAATGCACCTTCGGCGGCTGTGGCTTACAACCGCGGCCTCAAGGCGACGAATGCCAACCTCGTCGTATTTGCCCATCAGGATGTGTTTCTCCCAAAGGGTTGGGAGACAGTTCTCGCGGCGCGCATCGCCGAAGTCGAAGCGATTGATCCGGACTGGGCGTTGATCGGAAGTTTCGGCGTCGGGCTTTCGGGAGCGGAATTCGGTCCCGTCTGGTCGTCCTCGATCGGCTGCATCATCGGCCGCGTGCCGACCGAGCCGATGGAAGTGCAGAGCTTCGACGAGCACCTGTTCGTCATGCGTCGATCGGCCGGCATCCAATTCGACGAAGGCCTGCCCGGGTTTCATCTCTACGGCACCGACATCGTGCAGACCGCCCGCAAGGCGGGCCTGAGATCCTATGCCGTCTCCCTGCCTCTGATTCATAACGACGGATACAAGGAGCAGCTCGGGCAGGACTATACCGAAGGCTATCGCTATATGCAGGCCAAGTGGCGAGATGCGCTTCCCTTGGTTACGCCTGTGTGCACCATCTCTTGGCATGGGCTGCATCTTGCGCGCTCGCGTTGGCGGAACTTCAAATATCGCAAGGCGCGGCGCGTCGAAGCCTCATCGGTCAGTATCGATCCGCGGATTTATGCGTCGCTCTGTGGATGGCGCGATCTTACGCTTCCGGATCATTCGCTGCAGAGCCGGGCACAGCCGGCGCACGCTTATTCCTCGCCAAGGGCCGGCGGTAGCGATCAGAGCTGATGGGCTTCTCTCTTGCCGAGATCGCTGACAAGCTACACTGGCGCTGGAAGCGCGCGGTGGCGCTCCCGCCGAAGATCATCCGGCGACTGTTTGCGACGCCTTACTATGATCTCGTGTTATCGAAGCAGACGCGAACCCATGCCGGCAAGATCGCGTGGTCTCCGCGTGCAGCCGTGTTTCTCATTTTTCCGCGGACTGGTCTCAAGCCTTCGCATCTCGCCACGCTTCGATATCTCGCCGCCAAGGGCTATGCGGCCGTCGTGGTCGCGAACATTCCTCTCAGCGAAGACGACCGCGCTTCCGTTCTCGACCACTGCCACCGGCTGATTGAGCGGCCGAATTTCGGATACGATTTCGGCGGTTACCGCGACGGTATTCTTTCTCTCCGGAACGACTTCGAGCGCCTCGAAAGCCTCGTGCTGCTCAATGATTCCTGCTGGTTTCCGCTTCCTGGCACATCCGATTGGCTTGAGGATGCGCGCGCGCTAGGTGTCGATTTTGCTGGGGCCGCCTCCAATTACGGCGTGACCCCGCAACCACCGGGGGCGTATTCGCTCGGCGCGTGGACATACCGCTCCGACAATCCCGACTTTCACTACTGTTCATTTGCGCTTCGCATCTCGCAAAGGCTTCTGCGCGACGCGGGCTTCCAGCGCTTCTGGACCGGCTTCGGCCTGACGAACGACAAGTTGGAAGTCGTCCAGCGCGGCGAAGTTGGACTGTCGCAATGGATTATCCGAAACGGCTTCTCGCACGCGTCCACGCTCGACATCGCGCACTTTGATACGGATCTCGCGTCCTTAGCTGTGGAGCGAATCCGTGAGATAGCGCACGAACTCATCATCCCAGAAGAGCGGGAGTTGCGCGACGCCAAGGCAGAGCTTTTGAGCCGGTACGATGCATCGGAGGCTTGGCGCCAGGAAGCCGTGCGGTTCATCCTGCTCACCATCGCGCAGACCGGAGCGAGCTATGCGCTTCCCGAATTCGTAGTGCGGGACAAGGGCTTCCCGTTTCTAAAAAAGTCGCCGCTTTGGCTCGATCGCGATGCTGCCGAAAGCACGCTGCGCATCGCCAGAAGCCTCGATGGCCGCGACGCCCAAGCTATCTTGACGGAAGCGGAAGCCCTACGCCGCTGAAGCTGTCAGGGTTTGCCGAAGCCCGCCAGGCTGATGACCGCGTCGTAGTTGATCCACAGCGCGACGGCGCCAAGTGACAAGCCGATCAACGCAAAGACGATATCGTGCAGCGGGTCCCATGCGTTGTGCTTCCGCGCGAGCGCGATGATCATCGGGTGCACGAACAACATCGACAGAGCCTGCCCGGCGAGCGCGCCGAGCAGACCGGCCGTTTCCACGCCGACCACGAAGAACGTGATCTGCACCACGGCTCGCGTCGCGAACAGGAAGAAGAAGTTGCGGGAATCTCCGGCAGCGAGCGCGGCCTGATCGTAGGTGAAGCCGATCACCTGGATGATCTGCGCGAACGCGAGCACGACGACGATCGGGCCCGCGAGGACGTATCTCGAGTCATAGAGCGTATTGACGAGCCAGACACCGGAGAAGGCCATGACAAGCACGAGCGTCATGATGGCTCCGCTCAGAGCAAAGCGCATCAAGCGGATTTTATGGAAGTTCTCAGGCGATGCACCAGGCGGGCGCTCGCGGTAAAGCGGGATCAAAATCCGACCGATGATCGCGCCTCCGAGGAGCAGCGGCGCGCTCGCTAGAAAATAGCCGATGTTGTAAATGCCGAGAAGGTCGAGCGAGAGATACTTACCGAGAATGGCCTTGTCGCCTTGCGCGATCATGAAGGCCATCGCAGTACTGAAGAAGATCCATTTGCCGAAGTGCACGAGTTCGTGCGCGGCTTCCTTCTCCCACCTCAGCCGGTTTCCCGCGTTCGGAAGAAACGTGTAGGCGAGCGTCAGCTTGGCGACGGCTGCAACGATGGCGCCGAAGACCAGCGCCCAGACGGACCTCAGCGCGAACGCGAGCGCGATCATCGCAATCGCTGCGATGACCTGGCTCGCAAGATCGATCAAGACGACCCGGCCCAGCATCAAATGGCGGTTTGACGTGTCAATCTGTGTTGGGTTGAAGCCTGCAATCAGCAGAGACAAGCCCGCGACGGGCAGAAGCTCGGCAAGCTGGGGCTCGTTGTAGAAGCTCGCAGCCGGCCAAGCGACGGCGCAGCAGCCGAGCCACAGCAGGACGCCGCGGACCACCTGGATCGTCCACGCAGTGTTGAGAAATTCCGGATCGTCGCCGCGCTTGTTCTGCATGATCGACGAGCCGATGCCGACGTCGGAGAACATCGACAGGCCGACCAGGAACACCGACACCAGAGCCATAAGGCCAAAGGCTTCGGGGAACAGAAGGCGGGCGAAGATGAGGTTGGAGATGAGCCTGATCATCTGCGCGCCGGCAAAGCCGAACGCGGCCCAACCGACGCTGCGCAGCAGGCGTTCGAAGAGACCGGTGCCCTTCATGAAGTTGCTCAGGACGGTCATGCGGATGCAAACGGCGCTTTGAGAGGTGTTGAAGTCTGGTTGCCAGGCACGTTGTTAGGGTCTTCGACGGTCTATCCGCGATGCCGTAAGTTGGTTTTTACGCGATCAGGTTTTCAGGAGTAGAAAAGAACCCGAAAGCACAAGGCATATACCGGCAATGCTCTTCATCGACAGGGACTCACCGAACAGGGGGCCTGCGGCGACAGCGAGCACCATCGTCGTTAGTCCCGTTATGACCGGATAGGCGATGCTCACAGGCACCTTTCGAAGTGCAAACATGTATGCGGCGAACGCGAAGGTGTAGAAGACGAGCGCGCCGACCATGACCAGCAATTCTTTCGGCTGCACGTCGAGGATGCTCAACGATGGCGCGCCGTCCTTTCTCAGCAGACTGGCCCATTTCAGGGCGAGGCTGGCGCAGACGTTGCTTGCAACAGCTGTCAGAAGAATAATATGGCCACTCAGCTGCATTTTTCGATCACCAGCAGCTCGTGCGCATAAGGACCCCGCCGCCACTCCCCTTTGTGGAGAATAGTGCCTCCCTCGGACGTCAGACGAGCACTGACTTTGGCTCGAGGAAAATAGTGAATGATCTGTCGAGCGAGTAGCAAGTCGTGTAGGCGGTTGGCCAAGGCGTGCAACTTCGGAGCCGACGCCATGTCCTTGTAAATCAGGCGGCCACCGGGACGCACGCGCTGCCACGCCGCGACTAAAAAGTCCTCCTGCAGTGGCGGCGGAATGTGATGCATCACATCGATCAAGCTCACAACGTCGAAGGTGTCGTCGGGCCAGTCTGCGACGCGCGGCGTCTCAATGAAGGTGAGCGATACGTTTTTTGGTGCCGTACGCATCAAGATTTCAGAAGCGCGTGAGGCGACGCCGAGTGCATGTGTATTTGTGTCTGCTCCGATGCCAGCGGATATGCGCTCCAGCTTGCCAAGTGTGATCAGCCAAAGGCCGCAACCACAACCAACATCGAATATCCGGCTTCCGGGTTGGACCCACTCGACCAACGGCTGAAACGGACAAATGTAGGGACGGCCTTTCGCTAGAATGCGATGCAGGAGGCCCGCTTCCCTGTAGCAGGGGTATGCGAGCGTTGCGGGATCGGCGGACCAAGTATGACCGTGGCTCATGAGCCGGAAGCTTTCAAGTTGCGGCGGCCGAAAAATGGGAGCGTGAAATCAGCCGGCATGCGTCGGAGCAGGAATACGATGAAGGATCCAGCCAAGAGAGCGATAAACGGCGTTGCCGGCATATGATAGCGCTCGTCCGCGACAATGATCGAAGGTATCGCGGCAAAGTAGGCCCATGAAATAAACGCTGGATGAAACAGAGCTGTCACAAAGCCCTGCCGAGCCAGCACGACGACGCCACCCAGGGCCGCGATCAACATCGCGAACCAATAGCCGGACGCAACGGCCTTCATCGCCACGACACTCGCGGGCCCAAGGCCGCGTTCGATCGCCGCCTGGTTCCAGGTTATGCCGATGGTCTCACCCCCGTGCACGATGACCGCCTTACGCAAGGTGCGGATCACGAAACCGGGTATGTCGGATAGAATATAGTCTTTTGCGATCCGCCCAAGTTCGTTGGCGCGCTCGATCTCCGACAGTTTCGTCGGCGGCCTTGGGAGGTGCATGTAGGTGCCGGTGGTATCCGGATTGTTGCCCATCCAGAGGGTGGGCCCGAAGTTGGTGGAGACGAGCACGGGCTGACCGAAAAGCTGGATATTGCGGTAGGTCCATGGAGAGATGACGACGAGCACGAGCGCAATTGCGGCACAAGCCTTGAGTACTGCGCTCCACACGCTGGGCAGTCCACGGGGCAGCGAAGCGATGACCAGCGCCACCGGCAGCAGCAGGATCACTGGGCGGACATAGCAGGCAAGTCCCCAAGCAACACCGCAAAGAAGCATATTGAGCCAAGGCTTGCCTTCGCGTCGCTCCCAAAACCAAAGTCCGAGCAGTGTGAGGGCGATGAAAATCAGCTCGCTCGATAGAATGCTCGTAAACACGATGAGGTTGGGCCAAAGCGCAACGCAGGCCGTCGCGACCAGAGCCGTCTGCCGGTCGAACCAGATCTCCCCCAATCGGAAGACCAGCAGCATACTCGCAAGCGCTGCAAGGAGGTTGAGCGCGACGACCCCGATATAGCTGTCGCCTACGACAAGATAGGTTGCCGCCACGATGGCGGAGGTGCCGACCGCCCAAAAGGCGCCGGGCTCATCCGGGGTCCAGCCATAGACGCCGTGTTCGCTCAGGGTTCGTGCGAGCGCGTCATAGGCTGCGGGATCAGAAACCGGCTCGACCGGAACGAACGTCGCCCAGACTATGCGCAGCAGCATACCCAGTGCCGTGATCGCCAAAACATGGAAACTTCTGACCGGGCCGAACTGATACATAACGTCTAGTATCCTATCACGGCGGTCATAACGACGACCGCGCTCGTGAGCAAGCAAAGCAGACTGATCCCGTCGCGGCAGGCAAATACGATCGGGTCGTCATCCATGTAGCCGCGATGTGTCATCAGCTCCATTCTGCCGAGCCAGTAAAATAAAATGGGGCACAGCAGCCACATGACGTACGGCTGAGCGTAGAGTCCGACCGTGGCCGGGTTGTTAAGGTACAGGGCGAGAACCAAGACCGCAGCCTGACCGGAAGTGACGGCCATGATGCGGACGATCGGCAGATCGTCGGTAAAATAGGCACGACCGAGCGCAGCAGTTTTGCCAGCTCTCTCTTGATCGATCAGTTCGGCTTGGCGTTTGATGGCTGCCAGTGAAAAGAACAGAAACATCGAGAAAGCGAGCAGCCACGGCGAAAGCGCTATTCCGGTCGCGGCGCCACCAGCAAGAATGCGCGCTGTGTAGAGCCCCGCCAAGGCAATGATGTCGACCAGCAGTTTGCGCTTGAGCCAGAACGTGTAGGCCACAGTGGCCGCGAGATACAGAAGAAGAACTGCAATAAATTTTGCAGGCAGGAAGGCCAACGATAAGCCGATTGCAGCAGCGATCAAAAGCGCCGCAACAACAAGCCCGTGCGAGATCTGTGCTTCACCGGAAGCGAACGGACGACGACGCTTCCGCGGATGGGCCCGATCCGATTGCAGGTCGACGAGATCATTCACGATATAGACGCTGGACGCGACCAGGCTGAACGCCACCATCGCGAGCAGTGCCGCACCAATCGCACCCAGATTGTGGGATGCTATAATGGGCAGGAGAATGAGAACGTTTTTCGACCACTGATGCGGCCGCATCGCCCTGATTAATGGCCAGATTGACCACGTGTTCTCGTTCACCGATGCGAGACTGATACCTTGCTCTTCCGCGGCGGTTTTCACCTCGCGAGAAGGGCGCGCTACGAAAGCCCGCCGTGCGCGCATCCAGACATTAAGATCGTCGATCTGGTTGCCGATGTAGTCATATCCAACGGCACCGTACCGGACTTCCAAGGCATCCGCTCTTGGGGTCGAGGGTGCGGAAAGGCTATCAGACGCCGGCTCGGATAATCCTATCGCATCGTCGAAGAGCCCGAGATGCTCAGCAACCGCGGCGACATGCTCCTGGCTGGCTGTCGAGATCAACACCGTTCGCGTGCCTTTAGCGCGCGCAACGCGTACCTGATCGAGAACGGCCTCATCACAGAGCAGCTCTGTCGGTGCAGGCGCAGGCGGGCATGCCGTTTCATTCTCAGACGGCGGACTGGGCCGGAGAAACGCGGCGGAGGTTCCAAGTTTTGCCAGCGGCGTGGCGGCGACGAGCGCGAAAAGCGTTTCGCGCAGACTTTCTCTTCTGACGAGAGCGCGATCGAGGTCCACCACCAGCACGGGATCTGTCACTGCATCGCGAATTGAACGTCCCCTTTGTTCTACCGGTCAGCCAACTCTCGCTTTCCCGCAATCTGACAGAACGGACCATTTTGCCGCGCCAGCATACACCAATCCGTGCAGAGACGTCTTCATCTCTCACGGCTTCTGCTAACGCTCAGTTATCGTGATCCGCGCCGGAGAATGCCATCGCTGCGGTTTCTCCAAAAGTTTCGGAATGCTTTTTGGTTAGCATCAAAGTTTCATAGTTTTTTTTAAAGTCTCAAAGCTCAAATGTTCAGCAGCGCATCGCAATGGAGGCTGCAAATTTCGCATGCGTTGCGCGTGCAATCACGAGCGCTCACGAAACAGCCCATGCCTCTATCGTTGTATTGCTGATCCGTGCTTCCCGATGACGTGTGTGAGATGTTTATGCAGAAGCGAAGGGCGCTTTGAGAGGCGCTGAAGTCGGCTTCTGATCTGGACTTGTATTGCTTTCGGTAACCGTCTCCGCCTGCCGCACCTTTCGCAGCGCGCAGCAGATCGCAGCGAAGACGATACCGATGTGAGGCGTCAGACCGACGTTGCTCGTCGTCGCGACTAGGAACAGCCAACCGGCGCAGATCGAAACCGTGACGGCGGATGCGCGGAACCAGCGCTCCTCCTCGGTAGAGGTTTCGTCAAACACTTTGGAAATGCCTTTTGGACGATTGACGCGGAGGAGAGCGCGGCCCATCGCTAGCGGCGGGAAGAAGAAGACGCAGAGAAAGAAGAACAACCCGACGAGGCCAAACGTCAACGCCACCTGCAGATAGAGGTTGGTGATGTCGATGATGCCCTGACCCTGAATGAGGTGATCGAAGCTGCCGCTTTGCATAAAGTAGCGATCGCCAAAGAAGGGATACTTGCCGATGTACTCAATCGAGGTGCGCAAGAGCTCCTGGCGATAGGCGAAAGTGCCGAACTCGTCGTAAGTGGCAACTTCGCCTTGAGTCAGCCAGATGATGGCGCCGATCGATCCGACGGCCGCAGCCGACAACAAGATTGCGCGGAGTGCGGCACTTCTCAGCATGATGACAGTATACAAGCCATACGCGATGACCAAACCACCCAGAGCGCCGCGTGAGTCCGCGGTTAGCATGCCGGCAACCAAGACGACGCGAAGGACATTGGTCCACACCCACCCCATCGCCAAGCGATAGCGCAGGTATTCCAGAACCATCACGCCGGCCGCGAGATGAAACGCGAGCGAGTGCGTTCCGGCGGTCGCGTTGATACGCAAAGTTCCGTCACGCACCTCGGTGATGAGAGAAGAGGCGCCGGCATAGATGTCCCATCGAACCAATGTCGAGACGAGAGCCACCGTTGCGAGCATCAGCGCCGCGATCAGGAAAGCCTGGAAGAAACTGTCGACGTCTTCGGTCTTTCGCAGCGCAACCAGAACCGCGAAGTACGGCACGATCACGAGCAGCACCTGATCCACCAGGAACCGCAGGCCGAGCGTGATGCCGTAGGAGAGCGTGATCAGCAGTGTTGCGTAGGTCGCGTAAATCAACACGAAGGCGCCGGGGCCGCTCAGAGTGCTCTGTCGCTTTTCACCGCCCTGCGCCAGAAAGAGCACCGGCAAAAGGACGATCATGCACGTCAGCTTGTAGTGCGTGATGTCCGTCAGATAGTTGATGCCCGGAAATGGCAGGGGAGCGACGATAAAAACCGGCACGGCCGGAATTGCGATCAGAAAGAAAGACGCGCGCTGCGCCGGAGAGAAGGGCGCGGCGATAACCAGCATAGCGGCCGCGCCGAATAGCGCGATAAGCGGGTTCTGAAAGACGAGGACGATGACGACCGTAATGGCCCAGAAGCCGAGCGCGCGGGCGCGCATTGCGAAGGGTATCGCACGCGGCATCAGCAGGAACGCGACGGCTTGAGCGAACCAGATATACGCAACGCCTGCCAACGTGGCGCCCATGTTTCGTGGTCCTTGGTTGATCAGATCGGTCTGTCAGCGATTAAGCAATGAACATACCAATCTTGCTTCGCGATTGGGTGATGATCGCCGCGTCCAGGCCGTCCGACTAAGGAGTTGGTTAATGCTAGCGCCTCAGGCGTTAAGATCTGGCCAACTCGTCGCCTTTTCTGCGTCAGCGCATCATCCCCAGGTGTTTCTGTTCGTTGTTCGTGTCAGAGAGGCTCGTTAAGTTCCCGGGAAAGAGGCCGGATTGAAACATCGTAGGGACATCACCACCGATGAAGCACTTCACGGGAGCGCTCGCCGCAGTGGCAGCGTCATTGTCGTTGGCGCTGGTCGACATGGCTAGTCCGGCCTCCGTCATGGCCGCTGACGCGAAAGGCTGGGAGCGGCTCGGCCCGAAGACCGACGTCTCCGTGTTCTGGGTCGGCCACAGCCTTGTCGAAGTGAAGGGAACCACCGACTGGGGCGAGCACAGCCTCATGACCCTCCTCGGCCGGCTGGCTGCCGACCGGGGCCTCGGGTACCGGATGGGCGATCACACCCTGTGGGGCACTTCCATATCCGCGCTCTGGCGGGGGCGGCCTCACAATCATAGCCGCAATGCCGGGAGCATGGTGCCCAAACGCGAAGCGTTCGAACGTTCGGCAGGTCAGTACGACACGCTCGTCATCACTGAAGGCTTGCCGCTCGAGCTTTCATTGAAGCGCGAGTACAGCCCCTACTACCTCCGGCGCTTTTACTGCACGCTGAAAAAAGCAAACCCTGCCGCGCGCGTTTACCTCTACCAAACGTGGGTGAATTTCCAGGCCGGCGATGTGTACGCAAACTATCCTCCCTCCGACAAATTCGACTGGCGTGCCGAAATGGTGGCACAGCGTAAGCTCTGGGAGCAGCTTGCGGATGAAGGATCGCACGCGAAGGTCCGCGAACCCGGCATGCTCGACAAGCTTGGCTGGTCATCGACCGGTGACGGCGGCTGCACGATCGAAGATCCGATTTTCATAGTACCGGCAGGGCAGGCTTTCGTTGCCCTCTTCGATCATCTGGCAAAACTGCAGCCCGACGAAACGCCCAAACTCACGAACGGCGATCCTCTCACCGTCGGACAACTTTACGGTAACCCCTACGTCGATTGGCCGTCAGATTGGCCACTTCAGGGCGACGCTTCCGTCGCCGATCTTCAGGCCGTGATCTCGAAGCTGAAAGTTCGCAGACCGGATTTCCCACACGATGACATTCACGCCAGTCCGCTCGGCGTCTACTTCGTGGCACTCGTGCATTTCGCGACGCTGTATCGGCAGTCGCCCATTGGCTTGCCCGCGCCGGCATTCATCGGAGACGATGTCGCGAAGACGCTGCAATGCGTGGCGTGGAAGACGGTGGTGGACGATCCGCGTTCGGGGGTCCTGGGTAACGCCGACGACTGCAAACTCTGAGGGCTACGCCGCGCTAAACACTCTCTGCAAAGCCGATGGCGGGCGCAACGTCGGCGTATTCGCTCGTAGCTTCGCTGCGCTCCAACCAGCTTTGGAACATGAGCACGTTCCAAAGCTGCGGCCCCCAGTTGCAAGCGCCCGAGAGATGCTCGCACCATTTGTTGTTCAGGATGGACGCATCAAAGAAGCCTTCGCGTTTGATCCGTTCCGGCGCCAACATTGCCTCTGCCCAAGCACGCAACGGCCCCCGCAACCACGCGGCTATGGGGACTTCGAAACCCATCTTCGGGCGTTCAACCAGGTCCCTCGGCACGTGCCGGTAGAGTACCTGGCGCAACGCCCACTTCGATTGGCCGTTTCGATGCCTCATGTCCGCCGGCAAGCTCCAGGCGAACTCGACGACGCGATGGTCGAGAAGCGGCGCCCGGCATTCGAGAGAACTCCACATCGACGCGCGGTCGACTTTGGTCAGAATGTCATCCGGGAGATAGGTTAGCATATCGAGCATCATCATTCGCTCGACGTCGCTAAGCTGGCCGCAGTCGATGGCTCCGGGATCAAGGAGACCCGGAGGTTCTCGTCCGCCGATGACGACCGCTTCCGGAAATCGCCAGCGCGATACCAGCTTACGGTGCAGCTCCTCGATGGACCCGCTGCGCGCGTAGTCGGCTAGACGACTGATCCTTTGCCCGTTCGGCTCTTTGCCGGAAGCAACCGTTATCAGGGGGTCGAGCAGCTTGTCCCAGAAACGACGCGGAAGAGCGCGCGCTGCACCGCTTGCAAATGCGCGTAGCGGCTGAGGTGTCGCTCGGACGACGCGCATCAGCGCTGCACCTTGCCGATATCGGTCGTAACCACAGAACAGCTCGTCTCCGCCGTCGCCGGACAACGCGACCGAAACCTGGGTGCGGGCGAGCTTCGACACCAAAACCGTTGGGATCTGCGAGCCGTCGGCAAACGGTTCGTCATAGATTTCCGCGAGCTGCGGAACGATATCGCGGAGTTCCTGGTCGCCCACGTAGAGCGTTACATGCTCGGTATCCAGGTGAGCGGCGACGCGCTTGGCGAACTCAGCTTCATTATAGCGAGGATCGTGGAAGCCGATGCTGAACGTTTTCACACGCCTGCTCGTCTGACGCTGCATGAGTGCGACGACGAGGGAGGAGTCTATTCCGCCAGAGAGGAAAGCGCCGAGCGGCACATCCGCCATCATCTGGCGTTTGACCGCATCGCTTAGAAGCGACTCCAGCGCCGCGAGTTTGTCATCGGCGATTCCTGTGCACTTTGCGGTCGCGCCTTGACGCGCGACATCGGCGCCGGACCAGTACGTCGACACAACCGGGTCAGGCTCGGCAAGCGAGATCCTGGCCATTGAGCCGGCAGGGAGTTTGTACAAACCGTCGTAGATCGCGTTGCCTTCGCCGACATGGCCGTGCCGCATAAACTGAACGATGGCACCGCGATTGATGTCTCGCCCGCAGGCCGGATGAGCCCGCAGAGCCTTGAGCTCCGAGCCGAACAGGAACGTCCTCGTCCCACCTGAATTCTGCCATCCGAAATAGAGTGGTTTTTCGCCGAGCCGATCGCGGACCAATGTCAATACGCGCTCGCTCCGGTCCCATATCGCGATCGCGAACATGCCGATCGCTAGGCCGATCGTTCTCTCGATACCCCAGACGTCGCAGCCGCAAGCCAACGTCTCTGTGTCGGAGTGGCCGCGCCACAGGGGCGCATTTCCTTCCTGCTCCAACTGCGTGCGGAGATCGACGTGATTGTAGATCTCGCCATTAAAAGCGATGACATAACGGCCGGAATGGGAAACCATCGGCTGGTGGCCGGCGGGAGAGAGATCGAGAATGGACAGACGGCGATGACCCAGCGCGATGCCAGCCTCGGCATCTAGCCAAACGCCATCAGAATCCGGTCCACGACGCGCAATAGCCGACGTCATTCGGCCCACCAGATGACTGCTGGTTACGCTATCGAGCTCGGGCTTTTGCAGGAAGCCAGCTAGACCGCACATTCCCCCGGTCCTTACGTTGTGCCGTGATGCAAAGTGCCTCGCGGCGCATCAACATCTGCGCTCGAGTACTTTCCTTTGAATTTCTGCCAGAGCGGCGCCTGCTGCTCTTCGATATTGCGGATCGCCTTGGCCTTGCCAACGAAGAGCGCCTGGCGCTGATAGGACCTGATGAAGCGCCGCAGCTCCGCGTCGCCATGCTGCTGTGCGCCGCGTGCCATCGCGCTGAAGTAGCCATAGATCATCGCGGCTCCGCCGACCACGAATGGTCGCTGCGTCATGCGATAGGCTGCCGTCGCCAGGAAGTAGAGCGGATCGCTGCCCATGTAGTATTGGCCGAAGCCGTGGCGTTTTCGGCCCGTGAAGATGCTTTGCTGGCTCGACCCCATGGGCCGGAGATGCTCGAAACGCAAGCCGGGCTCGTCCCAGCTTCGAGCCACCCAACCGAGCTGGCGCGACTTGTGGCAATCGATGCCGTCCCACATGACTTCGCGCACGAAGCCGCCGATCGCCTTGAAGCATGCCGTGCGATAGAACTTGGTCATGCCGACCGACATTTCGTCGCCGCACTTTTCGCTGACCCACTGGCCGGCTTCGGTGCGGAAATAGGGCTTGCCGCTGCAGCTTCCGAGGCGTGGATCGGCGTCCATGCGCGCGATCAGAGTTTCGAAGTACGTGTGTGGCAAGTCGAGGTCGACGTCGAGCTTGCAGATGAAGCCATAGTCATCGATGTCGATGGCCGACATGCCGACGTAGAAGGCCTCTATGACACCGGGGCCGACGGCGCGATGACCGCGATCCGGTTTCGGGACGACCTTGATCCAATCATGACGGGCTGCATACTCGGCGATGATGGCCGGCGTTTCGTCCGTGGATCCATCGTCCACGATGATCCAGATCGCAGGTTGGATCGTCTGCGCAACGACACTGTCGAGCGTCTTGCGGATGTAAGCAGCTTCGTTGCGGCAGGGAGAAATCAGCGCATAGCTGGCACTACTATGTGACTTTGTACTCACCCTCGGTCGCCTTCCGTTGAATTTCGCCGCAATTCCCAATCGCGGACTGGAGTGCTGCATAGTGCGCTGAACAGTGCCCAAACCGATCGCACGAAGTGAGCCCTAATGTCCGTGGTCGGTCAATAAGTTTATCCGTGGACACTGCCTCACTCGTGTTCCTAGGTGGTGGCTACTACCCGCGCATTGCGCCGCTTGGCCAACCCGTCGAGAACAATGCCTGGAAACACCAAAACACAATCTAAATACCGGCGGGCGAGACGGCGCGGATTGAGCGCCATTCTCCAAAGCCACTCGCACCCCATGGCCTGCATCACCTTGGGCGCGCGTGTCTGCCGGCCCGACAAGAAATCCAGCCCCGCGCCAATGCAGATGAACGACGTGCCGCGGGTTTCGCCCGCGCAACGGTCGGCCAGGATTTCCTGCTTGGGCGCTCCGAGCGCGAGAAAACAAATGCCGGCGCCCGACTGATTTATGAACTCGATGCCCTCGTTGGCCGCGTCCGACAGCACATCGAAGTTGTTCGGCGGCGCGTAAACGCCAGCAATCTCCAGATCCGGGTGACGCGCCTTGAGCTGGCGTGCCGAGGAAATCAGCGCGTCGAACGTCGAGCCGAAGAACATGACTGGGATGCCGCGTCGGCACGCCTCCGCGCACAAGGGTTCGATGAGATCCGAACCCGGCGTGCGCGAGATCTCGCGGCCCTGCAGACGGCCCGCAAGCACGATCGGAAAGCCGTCGGCGAGGACGATACGCGCCCGGTCGTAGGCTGTGCGGAACGTCTCGCTCGAGCGCAGCTTCACGACGTGATCGAGATTGATGGTGAAAACCGAGAAAGAGCTTTCGCCTCGGAGCTCGTCGCAGATGCCTTTCGCGGCTTCTTCGAGCGTCCAAGTTCGAACGCTCACTCCCTCGACAAGGAATGGCTCACGCTGCACCGTCGCGTCCCCGCACTTGGCCGCCTAGAGCAGCGGCATGACGGTTCGGGTTATAACACAGCTCACGCACGACTTTGGACGCGAGCGGGGGGCGATAGTTAATGCTTCTGTGCCAGTCGCTCCGATCTTAACCATAGGCTGAGCGGCGAGTTCAGCACGGGTAAGTTTGCATTTACTTTGCGTTAACCGGACGGTGGAACGTAGACACAGCTGGGTGTTAACCCAGCGCCCGTTTTTCGCCAGTAGACAGATGTTTCTGCGCCGCACCATATTAGCTGCTGCCGATTTCAGAATGGCACAGCGCCACGCCGAAAGATGACGCAACATCCTTTTATAGAATGTCTGACAACAAAATATGCGTTGGCATGCTTCCTGCCTCTCACCCGGGAGGCTGTCTCATGCCGAGCGGTGGCGCATCGCTTCGTGTTGCTGCAACACTCGACTTTGCGGGCGTCGCCCTTAGCCCGCACCAGTACTGACCGGAGACACGACGCGTATGTCCGATAGCGAGAACAGCGTTTCCCAGAGCGATATTGCTATCGTCGGCATGGGACTCAGGGTTCCGGGCGCGCGGTCGGTCGCCGAATTCTGGAACAACCTGCGCGGCGGTGTGGAGTCCATCGAGACGCGGACCACCGAGCAACTGCTGGCTGCGGGCGAGTCCGCCGAGCGCATCCGGCGCAAGAACTACGTTCCGCGCACGGCCGAGCTGCCCGGCCTGGAAAGCTTCGATGCCGAGTTCTTCGGGTTCAGCCCGAAAGAAGCGGCGATCATGGACCCGCAGCATCGCCAGTTTCTCGAGTGCGCTTGGGAGGCTCTCGAAGATTCCGCCTGCATGCCGGACCGCAGCGCCGGTCCCGTCGGCGTGTTCGCCGGCTGCGGCATGGGCAGCTACTTCTATTTCAACGTGCTGAGCCACAGGTCGCTCGTCGACAAGGTCGGCATGTTCCTGCTGCGTCATACGGGGAACGACAAAGACTTCCTCGCGACGCGCGCCTCTTACCTGTTCGACCTGCACGGACCCAGCGTCAACGTGCAGACGGCCTGCTCGACCTCCCTCGTCGCGGTTCATTACGCCTGCCAGAGCCTGCTCGGCGGCGAGTGCGCGATGGCCATCGCTGGCGGCGTCACAATCGATCTTCCGCATCGGCGCGGCTACCTCTACCAAGACGGCGAAATCCTTTCGACCGACGGGCACTGCCGCGCTTTCGACCATCGCGCCTCGGGCACGGTGTTCGGCAGCGGCGTGGGCGTCGTGGTGCTAAAGCGCCTTTCGGATGCCATCGCAGATGGCGACCCAATCCACGCCGTCATCAAGGCAACGGCCATCAACAACGACGGCGCGACCAAAGCCGGTTATCTGGCGCCGAGCGTCACGGGCCAGGCCGAAGCCATCGTCGAAGCGCAGGCGCTCGCGGGCGTTGAGGCCGACAGCATCGGCTATGTGGAATGCCACGGCACGGGCACGTATCTCGGTGACCCGATCGAGATCGAGGCGCTGACGCAAGCCTTCCGCCAGACGACCGACAAGCGCGGCTTCTGCCGCGTGGGATCGGTGAAATCGAACATCGGCCATCTCGATACGGCGGCCGGCGTCGTGAGCCTGATCAAGGCGACGCTGGCGGTGAAGCATGGCGAGATGCCGCCCACGCTTGGCTTCGAGAAACCGAACCCGGCAATCGACTTCGCGACGAGCCCGTTCGTCGTCAACGACCGCCTGACACCCTGGCCTGCTTCGCAAGGCCCGCGGCGCGCCGGCGTGAACTCGCTTGGCGTCGGCGGCACGAACGCGCATGCCGTCATCGAGCAGGCGCCGAAGATCGCTACTGCCGAAGCACGTGGCGACGCTGCAAATCCTCAGTTGCTCGTGCTCGCGGCCAGGAGCCGTAAGGCCCTCGACGACTTCGGACGGCGCATCGGCAGCTACATCGAAGCGAACGGCGACGTTCCGCTGCAAGACCTGGCGCGCACGCTGCTCGAGGGCCGGCGTCATTTCGAGCATCGCCGCGTGCTGGCCGTGGCCGACCGCAAGGACGCGGCCGCGCTGCTGGCTGACCCCAGCTCTAAGAGGGCATTCACGCATTCGCGCGTCGATAACGCACCGGAGGCCGTGTTCCTGTTTTCGGGCGGCGGCGCGCAGTATCCGCACATGGCGCGGGACCTCTACCGCGACGAACCGGCATTCAAGACAACCGTCGACGAGGGGCTTTCCTATTTGCCTGCCTCGGTTGCGCAAGAGATCCGCGATCTCTGGCTTCCGGCCGGCGAGGATGTTCCCGACGCCGCCGAGCGGCTGCTGCGCCCTTCGCTGCAACTCCCGGCCATTCTCATCGTTGAAATCGCGATTGCGCGTCTCTGGATGAGCTGGGGCGTGAAGCCCACGGCGCTGATCGGACATTCCATGGGCGAGAACGCGGCGGCGTGCGTCGCGGGCGTGCTCAGCTTCGAGCGTGCGGTCAACCTCGTGCGACTGCGCGGCGAGCTGTTCGAAGAGGTGCCGCCCGGCGGCATGCTCAGCGTCGGCCTTTCTCATGACGCGCTCAAAGCGCGCCTGCCCGCCGATCTCGACATGGCGTCGATCAACGGGCCGGAGCTCTGTGTCGTATCGGGTTCCAACGCCGCGCTCGATGCCTTCCGCGAAAGCCTCGAAGCCGATGGAATCGACGCGAGCCGCATTCCGATCGACATTGCCGCTCACTCGCGGATGCTGCAGCCAATCCTCCAGCGGTTCGAAGATTTCCTGCGCAACACGCCTCTGTCGGCTCCGAACATCCCGATCGTGTCGAACCTGACCGGCACGTGGCTCACGGCCGCCGAAGCGCGCGATCCGGCCTATTGGGCGAAGCATCTCCGTTCGACGGTCCAGTTCGCCGTCGGCATGAGCCTGCTTTCGGCGCAGGGCTCGCGCATCTTCGTCGAGGTCGGTCCCGGCCGCGTGCTCGGCTCGCTTGCGAAGGCGCAAGGCATTCCGGCGAACCAGGTCATCAACAGCCTGCCGCACGCCGACGAGCGCGTGAACGACAACCTTCACTTCCTGGCGGCGCTCGGGCGCGCGTGGGCGACCGGCCTCGCGGTGCCGCTCGAACGCCTTTACGCATCTTCAGCGGCGCGCCGTATCAACCTTCCGACCTACGCATTCCAGCATCAGAGCTATTTCCTCGAGCATATGGCCGGTTCCGGCGAAGTCGCCGACGAGGCCGTTCCGACCAAGCTTCCCGACATCGCGCAATGGGGCTGGCAGCCGGTCTGGAAGCGATCGCTTGCGGACGTGAGCACGGGCGCCGATGCCAAGGACGGCTCGTATCTCGTGTTCAATGACGGCAGCTCTCTCGGCGATGACCTCGTCATGCGCTTACGACAGCGCGGGCACTCCGTCGCGACCGTCAGGACCGGAGACGCGTTCGGCGTCATGGGCGACGGTGATTACGTGCTCTGCCCCGAGCATGGCCGCGACGGCTATGACGCGCTTCTGAAGCAACTCGCGGCGGAGGAAGCTCTTCCGCAGCATATCATTCACCTTTGGCTCACGACGCACGACGAGAGCTTCCGACCGGGGTCCAGCTTCTTCCACCGCAATCTCGAACTCGGCTTCCAGAGCCTGTTCTTCCTGGCGCAGTCCCTCTCCGACGTGGGCCAGAGCGATCCGTTGCGGATCACGGTTGTCACCAACGGCATGCAGCGCGTCGGCGACGAAGCGCTGGCTTATCCCGAGAAGGCGACCGTGCTTGGTCCGGCGCAAGTGTTGCCGCGCGAAATGCCGAACGTCTCCGTTCGCGTCGTCGACATTCCGCTCGACACGTCCGGGACATTCATTGCGCGCCAGACTGAGCGCGTCGCGCGCGCGCTTCTGCGGCAGATCTCGCCTGAGACCAACGAACGGACGGTTCTCGATCACGTCTGGGACGAAGTACTGGCTTCCGCTGGCAACGATATTGTCGCCTATCGCAACGGCCATCGCTGGACGCAGACACAGGAGCCTCTTTCTCTCGACGCGGCATCCGATGGAGAAACCGGCTTCCGTCAGCGCGGCGTGTATCTTGTGACGGGTGGTCTCGGCGCGCTCGGCAGTGAGATCGCGGAAGACATGGCCGAGCGCTTCAAGGCGCGGCTCATTCTCATCAGCAGGACGGCGATGCCGGATCGCGCCGAGTGGCAGAGCTATCTCGCGGCTTACGGCGACCAGGATCGCATCGGCCGCGCTATCGCCGCCGTGAAGCGGATCGAGGCGGCCGGCGGCGAAGTCATGATCGCGAGCGGCGACATCACGAATTCCGAGTTCATGCGCGGCGTCATCGCGCAGGGCAAAGCGCGCTTCGGTGCCATCAACGGCGTGCTGCACGCCGCCGGCATCGTGAGCGACGACCTCATTGCGCTCAAATCTCAGTCCGAGATCGACGACGTGTTCGCGCCGAAGCTGCTCGGCACGCTCGTGCTCTCGGATCTACTAAAGGACGAACCGCTCGACCTCTTCGTGCTGTTCTCCTCGACCAGCACGGATATCGCTCCCGCCGGTCAGGTGGACTATGTCGCGGCGAATGCGTTCCTCAATGCGTTCGCGGAAGCGCGCGCGACGTCCGCGCAGCGCACCGTGGCAGTCCACTGGGGCGTGTGGAAGGATGTCGGCATCGCGGCGCGCGCTGTTTTGGCGGCGGAACGCAACGAAGCGGCACCCATGGTCGAAGCGGCGCGCGGGCTCTTGTTCGACCGCCATGTGCGCGGCGAAAAGGGCGATTGGCTCGAAGCCCGCGTCGAAAGCAACCGCCATTGGGTGCTTAACGAGCATCGCCTGAAGTCAGGCCATGCCATTTGGCCCGGCACGGGTTATCTCGAATTGATCGCGCAGGCCCTTTCCGAAAAGCGCGTCCAGACGCCTTACGAAATCGACGACCTGACGTTCCTGCGGCCGCTCTATGTGCCCGAAGGTGAGGCGAGCGTCGTTCGCGTCAACGTTGCGACAGACGGTGGGGACTATCGTCTCAGCGTCGACAGCGAAAATGGGCAGAGCCTCGTACGTCACGCGGAAGCGGGCGTTCGCCCTGTGCCGTTCGCCAAGGCATCCGTTCTGGATATCGCCGCCATTCTCGCGCGCTGCCCGAAGACGACGGAAGCGGGCGCGAGTGACTCGCTCCGTTCCGCGCAGGAAGATCATCTGCGCTTCGGCGCACGCTGGAAGGTTTTGCGTTCGACCGCGTTCGGCCAGTCCGAAGCGCTGGCGAAGCTTTCGCTTTCCGACGCTTTCGTGCCGGATCTCGACAACGGCTACCTACTGCATCCGGCGCTGCTCGACATCGCAACCGGCTATGCGATGGATCTCATTGAAGGCTACGACCCTGCCGCGACGCTGTGGGTGCCGATGACCTACTCGCGCCTGCGGGTCTACGGCGCGTTGCCGGCCTCAGTCTGGAGCCATGTCCGTCTCGATCCTTCGAAGGCTCTCGGGCCGGACTACGCCACGTTTGACGTCACGATCGCGGACGAAGAGGGGCGCGTCATCGTCGACGTGCAGGGCTTCACCGTGCGGCAACTCCCGGCGGGCATGGACCTCGCGGCTTCGCTTTCCGACGCTGCCACGTCGAAGGCGATTCAGGCCGCTTCGTCGGCGACGAGCGACGCGGAATTGTCGCCCGGCCAGGCACGCCTCGCGGCGCAGGTCGATCAAGGCATTCTGCCGGAGGAAGGGTTCGACTCGCTTCTTCGCGCGCTGAAGACCGGCAAGTCGCAGGTGATCGTGAGCTCGATGGATCTTCCGTCGTTGCAGCGGGCGGCGTCTCAGACCGAAGTTGCGCAGGCGACCTCGACCGCATTCGACCGGCCGGATCTCGGTGTCGATTTCGTCGAGCCGCAGTCGGAGTACGAGCGCACGCTCGCTGGTTTCTGGAGCGAACTGCTCGGCGTGAAGCGCATCGGCGTGCACGACAGCTTCTTCGATCTCGGCGGGCATTCGCTGATCGCGGTGCGTCTCTTCCGCAAGATCAAGGCTGCCTACGCCGTCGACTTTCCGATCTCGACGCTGTTCGAAGCGCCGACGATTGCGCAGTGCGCGGCTCTCATCGAGCGTACGGCCGTCAAGACTTCGCCCGATGGCGGCGAGAGCCAGACATCGAACGCTGCAGTGGAAGCCCCGCGCTTTACGCATCTCGTTCGGATGGACAGCGGCAAGGATCGCGCACGGAAGCCGTTCTTCCTCTGCGCCGGCATGTTCGGTAACATTCTCAATCTTCGGCACCTCGCGGTTCAGATCGGCGCCGACCGGCCGGTCTTTGGATTGCAAGCGCGCGGCATCTACGGCGGACAGGCGCCGCACGAGACGTTCGAGGACATGGCGCGCGACTACCTCGCCGAGGTGCGTACCGTGCAGCCTCACGGGCCATACCTTCTCGGCGGCTTCTCGGGCGGCGGGCTCGTTGCCTACGAAATGGCGCAGCAGCTCCGCGCCGCAGGCGAAGAGATGGGCCTGCTCGTCATGCTCGACACGCCCTATCCGGACGTGGCGACGCTCTCGGTTCAAGACCGCGCGATGATGAAACTGCAGGATCTCAATCGCGGTGGCTTTGCCGCCATCGAGCAGTGGGTCCGCAAACGCATCGAGTGGGAAATGCAGCGCAGCCGCTCCAAGAGCGGCCCGGCGCCGAAGTCCGCCGAGCAATTCCACAACGAGGAGATCGAGGCCGCATTCCGGCGCGCGCTGGCGCGTTACCGGGGGCAGCCCTACGCCGGCCCCGTGCTGCTTGCTCGTCCGAAGCCCGATGTTGCCTACAAGATCACCGGCGGACGCCAGCTCACCTCGGAACGCGATCTCGTGCGGCCCGACAATGGCTGGACGCCTTACGCGGCTAATCTCGATATTCGCGAGGTTCCCGGCGACCATGACAGCATGGTGCTTGAGCCCAATGTCAGAGTTCTCGCCGGCCATTTGCGCGAAGAGCTGACGCGCGCAGATCGCTTTACCGGGATGCGCCAGATCGCAGCCGAGTAGCGCGCTTCCGGTTTATGTCTGGATCGGGAAGACCTGAGCGTAGCGAGAGCGAAGCTTGCGAACGGGGAATCGATCTCCGTTCCACAAACGACCCGCTAAACGTTCCGGCGTTGAGTTACGCCGGCCGCCCGGCTTAGCGTCCCACTCCCCGCCTACCGAGCATCGCCTGACGGCGCGCGGCAGCGCGATCCGCAACGCTCGCGAGGTGCTTGCTCGCCTGACCGCGATCCTGGATGTGCGCGGCGAGGCCGGCGACTGTCGGGAAGCGGTAGACGTCGGTGATCGTGAGGGTCTGCGAGACGTTGGCCTTGAGATCGCGATGAAGCTGGACGGCCAGCAACGAGTGGCCGCCAAGCGTAAAGAAATTGTCGGAGACGCCGACGCGCTCGATGCCGAGCAATTTTCGGAAGGCTTCCGAGATCTTGATCTGCAGATCGTTGGCAGGCGCGACGTACTCGGCCGCAGGCTTGGCGCGCATTGCCTCTTCGGGACGCGGCAGGGCCTTGCGGTCCACCTTCGCGTTGGGGGTCAGCGGGAAGCTCTGCACCGTTACGAAGTGCGCCGGTACCATGAAGTCCGGCAGCGCGCCCTGAACGTGCGTTCTCACATCTGCCTCGGAGACGGCGGCGCCTTTGTAGCGGACATACGCCACGATGCGGACGTCGTTCGGATCGTCTTCGCGCGCCACGACGACGGCCTCGGCAACATCCGGATGCAGGCCGATGCGTGCCTCGATCTCACCGAGCTCGATGCGGAAGCCACGGACTTTGACCTGATGATCCGCGCGGCCGAGGAAGTGGATCTCGCTGTCTTCGCCGATGCGCACGAGGTCGCCGGTGCGATAGATGCGGCCGCCGTCCACGAACGGGTTCTGCAGGAAGCGCTCGGCGGTCAGATCCGGGCGGCCGAGATAGCCGCGCGTCACGCCGTCGCCGCCGATGCAAAGCTCTCCGGCGACACCTTTCGGAACCAGGCGCTGCATGTCGTCGAAGATGTAGAGCTGCGTGTTGGCGATCGGCTTGCCGAGAGGCACCGCGCCTTCGCCGCGTGCGGAGGCAGGGCCAGTGGAGGACCAGATCGTGGTTTCCGTCGGCCCGTACATATTTTCGATGGTTGCGTCAGTCACCGACCGCAGGTCATTGATCAGCGCAGGCTGGAGCGCCTCGCCGCCGATGAAGAGGTGGCGAACGGACTTCAGCGCTTCGCGATCGTCGGCACTCATCAATGCCATCGCCGCCATGGACGGCGTGCATTGCATGTGCGTGACGCCGTGACGGCGAATGAGCGCGGCGAGCGTCGCGTCTTCTTCCGCATCGGCCGCGGCTTCGATCGCAGGCGCGCGAGCAGCCGCCACGACATCCGCGAGCGGTTTCAACGCTTCGAGCGCTATTTCCGTCTTGACGCCGAAATCGATGAGGCAGGCGATCTCGTCGACGCCGATGGCTGTGAGCTGATCGACCCGGTTCAGGGCGTCATCCACTGTGCCGAACAGGCCGCTGTCGTCGAAGTAGCGCAGGAACGCGAACTCGATGATCGCGTCGAATTCTTCCGGATCGAGCGACTGCAAGTCGATGTCCATCGGGTTGCTGACGCCTTGCGGCTTCTTAAATGCCGGGAAGGCCCACGCGTACTGCTTGATCAGCGCGGCCGCGCTCCGGAGGTAATTCTTCATCGGCTCGCGCGCGATGTCGCGAACCTCCTCGCGATCCTGGCCGATCAGCGTGTGAAGCATGAGGGTGACGGTGTAATCCGCGGGGTTGCGGCCCGTCTCCTTCAGCGTCTCGCGATAAATGCGGATCTTGTCGGCAACCTCATCGATGGACTGGCCGAGAAGGTGGGTCAGCACGTTCGCGCCGAGGCGGGCCGCCTCGCGATAGGTGTCGGGATTGCCGGCCGTCGTCACCCAAACGGGGAGATCGCGACTGACGGGGCGCGGCTGCGTGATGACATCGACCTGCTTACCGTTGGGCGCCGGAAACGAAACGGCTTCGCCGCGCCAGAGCTTCCGGACGGTCTCGACATCGCGCAGCATGGCGGTCTTGTTGTTCGGCGGAGCGTTTTCAGGCCGCAACAGAAAGTCTTCCGGCATCCAGCCCGACGCAAAGGCGATGCCCGCGCGGCCGTTGCTGATGTTGTCGATGACGGCCCATTCTTCGGCGACGCGCGCCGGATGATGCAGCGGCACGACGCAGCTTCCGGCCCGGATGTCGAGATTGCTCGTGACCGCGGCCACGGCGGCGCCCGTAACGGAGGGATTAGGATAAGGCCCGCCGAACGCGTGGAAATGGCGCTCCGGCGTCCAGACGGCACGGAAGTCATGGGCATCCGCAAAGCGCGCGCCATCGAGAAGCAACTGATACTTGCGCGGGCCGGCGCCGTCGTCGTTGCCCCAGAAATAGAGGCTGAAATCCATCGGCTTCGAACCGGCGGCGCGGCGGCGCGGCGACACGGCCGGGCGCTGACGCGAGCTGTTGACCACGACGGCGAAACCGTGCGCCAGCGTCCAGAACAGCTCAAGCACGGAGATGTCGAACGACAGGCTCGTGACGGCGAGCCAGACGGGCTGGACACCATCCGAGCGCGGGATGCGATCGTTCATGCCCGCGAAGAAGTTCACGACGTTGCGGTGCTCGACCATGACGCCTTTCGGGCGGCCGGTGGAACCCGAGGTGTAGATGACGTAGGCGAGGTTGCCCGGCGTTGCGTCGCTCGAAGGCGGCGATGCCTGTGCTTCGCTCGCGCGTGCCGCCTGATCGACCGTGAGCACCTCGACTTTGGCGCTGCCGATCGGCGGCGTGAGGCCTTCGTCCGTCAGGATGATTGAAAGCCCGCTGTCCTCGATCATGAGGGCTATGCGGTCGGGTGGATAGGTCGGGTCGAGCGGAACGTAAGCACCGCCTGCCTTCAGAATTGCGAGGGCGGCAACGACGAGATCGCAAGAGCGGTTGATATAGAGACCGACCAGCTTGTCAGCGCCGACGCCACGGGCTGCAAGCGTCGCGGCGATGCGGTCCGCGCTTTGATCGAGTTCGCGATAGGTGAGCATTTGCGCGCCGGAGATCAGAGCCGTCGCGTCGGGCGTGATCTTGGCCTGGCGCTCGATAAGCTGATGAACGAGCGCATCGCGATCGTAGTCGCGCTCGGTGCGGTTGCGATCGAGGATGAGGGCGTTCACCTCGTCACGCGACATGACCGGAAGATCGGAAATAAGTGTGGGACGTTCGCTGCCTGCGAGTGCCGCAAACGTTGCAGCCATTTGGCGCAGAAGCGCTTCCGCATTGTCGCGGGAGAGACGCGACGTATCGACGTGGACAGGGATGTCCGGCGAACCGGATACGATGGCGAACGTGAGCGCGCTTCCGGCGACGGCAAGATTAGCGGCCGCGTTCTCCGCGATCCGCAGCGCGACGCCTCCAACTGGCGGCGCGACGCCTGGAATGCGGCCGACGAGATCGCACGAATAGCCGCGACGCGTCTTCGCCTGTTCCAATTCGGCAGCGACCGTTTCGCTCAATCCGGCAATTGTCGTGTCCGCGGCGACCGTCAAAGTGAGCGGTACCGTCGGCGCGAGATAGCCCGCGAGCGCGGCGCTCTCCGACGCAAGTCGATCATCCGAGAACGACAGCGTGAAGCGAGACTGATTGCCGGTGCGCGCGAAGAAACACGCGATGGCCTGAGCCGTTTCCTCAGCGCTCCATTGTGCCGGACGCGCGAGGGAGAGCATGCCGACAGGAGCGTCGCCCGTTCCAGCAGGCGTCAGACCCGAGACGTCGGGCGCGCGCGCATTCTTCAAACGCGAAACGAAGAAGCTTTCGCTCTTTGCAAGCTCCGTTGCGAATTCCATGAGACGATCGGCTTCGGCGCTTTCAAGCGCGGGCAGCACATCTCCCGCCTTCAGCGCGCGGCACGGCGTGATGCGGATGCCCGAAGCATCGCGGAGAGACGCGATGCGCACCGCGCCGTCAGCCGTTGCGATGATCGCGCCATCCTCGGCGGCGGAGATGACCGTGCCAGCCGGATGCGTTTCGGTGATGGGCTCGGCTTCGACGCCGATCGCAGCATAAGTGCCGCCTGCCGTCCGGATCTTCGGCATAGCGAGCGGGTTTGTGTAGCGATCGCCGAACTCCAGGCCCCTCGCGAGGCGCACGATCTCAGCCGTGGTTTTCGTGAAGTCGATCGTGGCGGCGGCGTACGGCCTTTGATGGCGTGCGAAGTAGGTGCGTTGATCGAAAGCCTGCGGTTCTCCCGAGAGCGTGCCCCGCTCGATCTTTTCGAGCAGCTCTGCGAAGGAGCTGATGCCCGCGGCAAAGCACTTGGCGTTGAGGGAGAGCGCCGTCTCCTCCTCGCCGATCTCGAACGAGGAGTTGGCGTAGATGTCGCCTTCGTCGATGCCTTCGGACAGGGCGTGCCATGTGACGCCGTATTCCGTCTCGCCGCCCAAAATCGCCCACGCCGGGCAATTTAGGCCGGCAAAGCGCGGCAGCGGACCATCATGGAAGTTCGCGGCACCGACGTGCGCGCGCTTCCAGATCGGCGCCGGGATCATGCGCAGGTTCGCGATGCTGAAGAACCAGTCGTAGGTGTAAGGCGCGAGATCCTGTTCGAGGTTCTTGCCCGGGGGAAGGACGGGCAGTCCGTGCGACCGCGCCCAATCGGCAACCGCGTCCGAACCCGTGATCGTCGCGACGATCGCATGGCCGCGCTCTCGCAGCAGCTCTCCACACTGAATGAGAAGTGACTCATCCCCGATCAGCGCGCAGGAGATGGTCTTACCTTTACGCTCGTTCATTGGACCCCGTAGGCACTCAAATCCGCTTTGCCCGTGTCGATATATATCGCGTTCACCACGTTCCTGCGATCAGGCCAAGGACATGGTGAATAGGCGCACTTCGTTGAAAATTGGCTCTCCGAAAGCGCTCCCAAGACGTCTTGAGCCGAAAAATATCCCGTTCGGGGACATTCCTAAGCCTTCGACATGCATTCAATGGTCTTCAGAGCATGGGCTGTGCCAAGTCGCATTTTTGTGCGGCGGTCTCCGTGGCAAGAGTTGCTTATCCAAAGCCGCAACCTCGTCGTCCACGTTGTGGGTGCTCGGAAGCGTGAGTGCTTCTCGTTACAACCGCATTTCAACAGACAAGTTTTGATCACGTCTGGAGACCGGTCGGCCGCAGGCGCTCGCGTCGATTGCCGCGCCACGTCATCAGGGCGTGCTCGGTGCCAGTTTGCTCTCCGCCGTCGGCGACAAGTAAACGTCTGTTAATACCATCCGCCGGCGGTTGGCTCCTCCTTTTCTAGATGGCCGTGCCGTTCGGTCAGATAGCTGACGTTCTGAGAACAATCAGCATTAATCATCGCTTAAAGTTTGCGCCTGCCTGCCGCGAACCCCGGCTATAAAGCCTTGATCCCTTACGGTGGTACTCATACCTCCGCGGTGGTCAGTTGAGAGTTCCTATATGCGACATCGCAAGTTGACGGCCACCGCGCTGGTTACGCGGGACTCGCTTTCCTACATCGAGAACGTATTCGCGCTCAACGAAGCGCGCCAGCCGCTGGTCAATGTTCCAAACGAGGCATTCGCGAATGGGTTGACCGGAATAGGTATCGATCGCTGCATCGTTCCTGACGAGGGCAAGGGCTGGTTTACGAAAAGCCACCCGTTGATCCGCGATGATCGACCGGCGCAGATCACCTATACATCCGGCACCGAGGGCGAACCGAAAGGCATCGTCCTATCCTATTCCAATCTCGCGGACGCCGCAGAGCGGATCATCAACGAGATGGGTCTAACGGCGGACGTTCGCGAATACGTCGGCGTGCCCGTCACTTATAGCTTCGGCATCGGTCGCATCCGTGCTGTCAGCGCAGCAGGCGGGCAAAGCTACCTGCCGCAACGCGGCTTCGATCCGTTTGAGCTTTCTCGCATGCTCAAAGCGGGCGAAGTCAATGCACTCTCGGCGGTGCCCACCCTTTTGCGGATTGTGCTGCAACGGCCTGACATCATCGGAGACGCCGGCAAGCAGCTCCGTTGGCTGGAAATTGGTTCGCAGTTCATGACCGGCGCCGAAAAACGCCGAATCCGTGAGCTTTTCCCGAACGCGCGGATCGTCCAGCACTACGGACTCACGGAAGCCTCGCGCAGTACTTTCCTGCAAATATCGACGACCCCAGACGACAAGCTGGAGTCAGTCGGTCGAACGGTCGGCATGACGGAGGTCGAGATATCGACCGATGGGCGGATTAAAATTCGTGGCCCACACGTCGCCCGCTGGCGTTTGGAAGCCGATCAACTCGTAGACCTTTGCGACGCCGATGGATGGCTGCAGACCAAAGATCTCGGTCACCTGAAAGACGGTTATCTTTATTTCGACGGCAGAGCCGATGATCTCATCAACGTCGGCGGCGTGAAAATCAATCCGGATATCCTCGAAGCGCGGATCGGTGCGCTGCTGGGGCAGGCGGCCAAGATTGTTGTGACACGAGTGCCCGACGTCCTTCGTGGAGAGGGTGTTCTCGTCGCGACCGAGTCGACGGACATCGCTATCGATCGCCTGCGCTCCGCATCAGTGGAGGCCCTGAAAGAGTTTAAGCTGGATGCGGGCGATGCCCTGCATGTCAGAAGCGTGCCCGCGATCCCCCGCACGGCAACTGGCAAGCCGTTGCGCCGCGTCCTTGCTGAGGAATTCGTTCAGTCCAGCACAACAGACGTCAAAGCAGATCCTGTTGTTCATCAGGCACCGCTGAAAAGGGCTAGCAACGTTCAGACGTTCTTTCAGGAGTTCTTTCCGGGCAGGAAGATCGGTCTCGCCGACAGCTTCGAAACGATGGGGGGCGATTCCCTCAGCTACATTCAATTCTCTCTGGCATTTGAAGACCGCTTCGGCCAGCTTCCCAGCGGATGGGAGTCGCTGACCGTCGCGCAACTGGAATCTCTCACGGCCGCCCAACAGCAGGACAAGAGCACGGCCGCCAATGGATGGTGGTCTTGGCGTCGGCTCGAAGCCGCTACACTCACGCGCGCTTTCTTCATGATCTGTATCGTGGCCTTGCACCTCGATACGTTCGTTTACAGCAGCAACTGGGGTGCGGCCTACTTCCTTTACATGTTGGCCGGCTACAGCATCATGCGCTTCCAATGGCCGGAGATTGACCGGACTGGGAAGGTCGATACTCTTTTTGGTACCGCTCTGCGTGTGGCCATTCCGACGTTCCTGGTCATCCTAGCCATGCAGCTTTGGGCCAGAACTTTCGAGCCAAAACCTCTGCTGCTGATATCCAACTGGTTCGACCCAAGTCAGTACAAAGTCGCGTACTATTACTTCGCGGAAATTTACATCCAGCTGTTGCTGGTCGTTGGCGCACTTCTGTCGATTTCGACTGTGCGAGAATTTCTGCGAAAGAACCCTATTTCAACCTGCATTGCCTTTTTAGCTTTCGCCATGCTGCTGAGCTGGATGGTTGAGCGGGTCTGGGATACGAACTACCTCTACCACCGCACGCCTATTTGGTATCTCTGGACGATTGCGGCCGGCATGCTGATGGCCAGCGCTCGTGAATGGCCAAGCCGTGTTGTGGCATTGGCGGTCGTCACCGTCGCTGTTTTGATGCATCACGGGCTCACGTCAGCCAGCGGCTACATCGTCAGCGCTGCAACGCTGTTGTTGTTCTGGCCCGAAATAACGGTTCCCGCTTTCGTCAAGACGATCGTTGCTGAGATTGCTGCTTCATCGATGTTTATGTATCTCAGCCATACTCAGGTTAAGTCGCTGGTTATTCGGCTGTTTCACGGTCCGATGCCGTGGCTTGCGCTTCTTGGGGCCATCGGTTTCGGAATCGTTTTCGCCCGCAGCTATAATTGGTTCGAGGGCAGGGCGCGTGCTTTCGCAAGACTGCACTTCGGGCCAAAACCGGGCCTCGGAGTTCCGAGGCACAACGACACCTAGACACGGCGCAGGAAGCGGCGAGCGCCTGCGAGGCCGCGCTTGGTCTACTCGCCCAGATATACCTGGACAGGCTGCTGGCCGCGAACCGCCAATGGAAGGTCGACGTTGTCCAGCTGCAGACGCGTCATCGATTGGGTTCCTTCCGGACTTAACGCCGGCACCACCGCCCTCACTCGAGCGGACCGCTTTTCACCGTCCGCAAGTGCGTAGCCGATAGTCTGACCCGGCTTCACAAGCTGAGCCTCCGCTTGAGAAAGCTGAACGGCAATCTCAAGCTGGCTGAGATCCAGAAGTGTCAAAAGATCAGGCGCTTTCTGCGTCACAGCCGCGCCGACACTCGTCAGAATTTCGACCACGAGGCCGTCATAAGGTGCCGAGATCTCCGCCAACCGTATTTCGACATTGATACGCGCCACCTCCGCTTCGCGGCGGCTGGCGCTGCTTTGCGCGCTCTGAAATCGACCTTCGGCTGCTCGTAGCGCGACTTCCGCGTCCTCGAATGCGGCACGATTGAAGGAAGGGGAGCCCTTTAAGCCCGATCTGCGATCATAGTCGAGCTGCGCCCTGGCCACGCTCGATTTTGCCACTTCGACGGATGCCAGAGCTTCCTCGTGCGCACGTTGGGCAACAAGTCGATCGGCCTCAAGTTGTTCGGTGTCGAGCCGTGCAAGCAGATCGCCTTTCTTTATCGTGTCTCCTACGCGAACACGCATGTCTATGACCCGTTGTGACCTCTCACCCGTCATCTGAGCGGAGATGTGCCCGCGCTGATCCGCAACCAATTTCCCTTCGATGGCCTTGCCAGCTTCGACGGTTTGCGACGCGACGCTTGCGGCCACGGTCACTGCAAGCACCCGGAGGAGCGATCTGGATTTCGGTACCATTGGCGAGCTCATTCAGAAGCGGCGTCCGAGGGCATCGGTGTTGAAGACTTCATAAGGCCAGTTCGGCTTTCATGTGCGGCAGATGCTACAACGACTGATGCTTAAAGGAAATTGTTCTGCCGGGAGAAGAATTTCCATTACAGCCAATCTTCTAAGGCCGAGCTTTGTTAATCATAAGCTCGCAACTCCTCATCGATCGCGATCACGTCATACGCGCCTCTGAAAAACGCGTTGAGCGCGGACCGCTCATCCACGTTCAGGCAGTACAAGATTTTGATGGAGCTGGAATTTGGTGGAGCCAAGCGGGATCGAACCGCTGACCTCTTGCATGCCATGCAAGCGCTCTCCCAGCTGAGCTATGGCCCCTAACCGGCGGGTTTCTTTTGCGAGGCGCTGGTCGCCCCACCCGCGAAGACCGGCTCATTAAGCCGATCGCATTCAAACTGCAAGAGCGAAGTTGGAGCTGCACGCTCCCTCAGGCGATTTTAGCGGGGACCGGCACACCGGCGTCCCCGCTTCCGTTCGCTATCAGGATGTTAGCGCTCTTCGTCACCCTCGGCGACAGGGCCGCCGATGATGTTCGAGACGTCGCCGCCCTCTTCCTCTTCTTCCTCGAGGAAGGTCTCGTCGTCGTCACCTGCGACTTCCTCGCCGGAATCGTCTTCGATCTCGGCCAAAGCCTCTTCGCCGTCTCCCTCAGCGCTCTTATCGACGGGGGCCTTCTCGGCGTAATCCGACTTACGGCCGCGACGCGCAGACTTCTCCTCACCCGACGCCGCTAAGGCGAGGGGAGACGAAGCCAGCTCATAGATCGAGCCGCAAATCGGACAGGTGATGGGGTTGCGGCCAAGGTCATAAAACCTCGCGCCGCATTCGTTGCTCTGGCATGTGCGCTTGGTCCCGCGCGCTTGCTTCGTCGCCATGGCTGCTGCTCACAGTAAGAATTTGGGATAGCGGGGTCTGCCACAGCCCATGTCGGCTGTCAAAACGAAATCCGCAAGATGGCGCCCAATCGTCCCGACCGCCGTTGACAGCGCAGCTCCGCGGCGGCTCTATGCGCGGGCTTCCTCAAAATCACGCGCGTCGGAGCAGATAAGTTCCCGAACGCCCGTCAATTCAGGCGCCTCCCCTTGTCCCACGCCACTCCTCTCCCGCTCACCGCCCATTCTTCCGGCTCTCTCTCCGGCAAAATCCGCGTTCCGGGCGACAAATCGATCTCGCACCGCGCCCTGATGCTCGGCGCGCTGGCCACCGGGCGCACGACGATCCGGGGGCTTCTCGAGGCGGAGGACGTAATCAACACGGCGCGCGCCGTGACGGCTCTCGGGGCGCCGGCTGGGAAAACCGGCGATATCTGGGAAGTTCTCGGTCGCGGCACCGGCGGTCTCCGACAACCGGAAGGCCCTATCGACTTCGGGAATTCGGGCACCGGCACCCGCCTGATAATGGGCGTCATCGCGCCGCACGACATCGCCGTCAGCATGACGGGCGATGCTTCGCTTTCGAAACGCCCGATGGCTCGCGTACTCGACCCGTTGAAGCGCATGGGCCTCGAAGTGGACGGCGACAAGGATCGCCTGCCGCTCACCATCCGCGGGACGTCGCGTCTGGTGCCGATCAGCTATGACTCTCCGGTGCCCTCCGCACAGCTCAAGAGCGCCATCCTGCTCGCTGGCATCGGCACGGCGGGTGAAACCACGGTCATCGAGCGCGAGGCCACCCGCGACCACACGGAGCGCATGCTGCGCCATTTCGGGGCGACGGTGACAACGGTCGAGGAGGCGGGCAAGACGAGGATCACGGTCAAGGGCGAGGCCGAGCTTTCCGGCCAGGATGTGACCGTTCCGGGAGACCCGTCGTCGGCTGCGTTCCTGATCGCGGCCGCGCTTCTCGTGCCGGGTTCAGACGTGACGATCGAAGGCGTGCTGGTCAACCCGACGCGAACCGGCCTTTACACGACGCTTCAGGACATGGGTGGCAAGGTCGAGTTGCTCAATCCGCGCGAGGAAGGCGGCGAGCCGATCGCGGACATTCGGGCGCGTTTCTCCGAGCTTACCGGCGTTCGTGTGCCGGCCGAACGCGCGCCGTCCATGATCGACGAATATCCGATGCTTGCCGTCATCGCGTCTTTCGCGCGCGGTGAGACGCGCATGGACGGACTTGCTGAGTTGAAGGTGAAAGAGAGCGACCGGCTGGCCGCGACCGCCGCCGGCCTCGTGGCCAACGGTGTGAGAGCCGAGGTCGATGGCGATACGCTGACCGTGCATGGCTCCGGCAATGTGCCGGGCGGCGGCTTCGTCGCGACGCACCTCGATCACCGTATCGCAATGGCGTTTCTCGTGATGGGGCTCGCGAGCGAGAAGCCCGTCACCGTCGACGATACGGCCATGATCGCGACGAGCTTCCCGGAGTTCCGCGCCCTCATGGGGCAGATCGGCGCCAAGTTCAGCGAGGCGACGAGATGATCGTGGCTATCGACGGGCCGGCGGCATCGGGGAAGGGGACCCTCGCCAAGCGCCTGGCGGATTACCTGGGTTTTCATTGCCTGGACACGGGGCTGCTTTACCGCGCCACCGCCCGCGATGTGGCGCGCATGGGGTTTCGGCTCGATGACGTGCCCGCGGCCGTAGCGGCGGCGCGCGGGATCGACCCCAAGGAGCTCGAAGACGCCGATCTGCGCGGCACGGCGGCGGGAGACGCCGCGTCCATCGTGGCCCGTATTGCGGAGGTCCGGGCTGCGCTCCTCTGCTATCAGCGTGAATTCGCTCAGAAATCTCCAGGCGCTGTGCTCGATGGGCGAGACATCGGGACCGTGGTGTGCCCCGGCGCGGAGGTTAAGATTTTCGTGACCGCGGACGCCAGCGTACGCGCCAAACGCCGCCACACCGAATTCGAGGCCCGCGGCATGCAGGTTGCCTATGAAACGGTGCTGGAGGACATCATCCTGCGTGACAAGCGCGATTCCGGCCGCGCCAATGCTCCGATGGCGATTGCAGCCGATGCGATGTTGCTTGACACCACCGAGTTGAGTATAGAAGCGGCATTCGACGCCGCCGTCGGATTGATCAAGAGGAAGATCGGCCACCCGGGCTCCTGAAACAGGAGTCCAATTTTCAGTGGCGGGGCTCAAGCCCATTACGTCGGCGCCGAGACAAGATCCAACGAACGTGCCGATCGAGGACCGTCTGAGCGTGTGCGCGCATGCGCCTCTCGGGCTCACGGCTCAATTCTATTCGCGCCCGTTCGCAGCTTTCCGGCTGCGACATAGGCATGTCTTCAATTCTTACACACGTCCAGGAGTTCGAATGACCGCTGAAATCAGCAAAGACTACACGCCGTCGCGCGACGAGTTCGCCGCGATGCTGACCGAGAGCCTCGCCAAGGATGACGTCTTCGAAGGCAACGTCGTCAAGGGCAAGGTTGTCGGCATCGAGAAGGACCTCGCCGTCATCGACGTCGGCCTCAAGATGGAAGGCCGCGTTGCACTGAAGGAATTCGGCCTCGGCGGCCAGCCCGGCAACATCAAGGTCGGCGACACCGTTGAAGTCTACCTGGAGCGCATCGAGAACGCGCTCGGCGAAGCCGTTCTTTCGCGCGACAAGGCACGCCGCGAAGAAAGCTGGACCCGCCTCGAGAAGCTCAGCGAGAAGGGCGAGAAGGTTACGGGCGTCATCTTCAACAAGGTCAAGGGCGGCTTCACGGTCGATCTCGACGGCGCCGTTGCGTTCCTTCCTGGTTCGCAGGTCGACATCCGTCCGGTTCGCGACATCGGCCCGCTCATGCATCAGCCGATGCAGTTCCAGATCCTCAAGATGGACCGCCGCCGCGGCAACATCGTCGTCTCGCGCCGCTCGGTGCTCGAGGAAACGCGTGCAGAGCAGCGCGCCGACATCGTCGCCCGTCTCGCCGAAGGCCAGATCATCGACGGCCTCGTCAAGAACATCACCGACTACGGTGCGTTCATCGACCTCGGCGGCATCGACGGTCTTCTGCACGTCACGGATATGGCGTGGCGCCGCGTGAACCATCCGTCCGAGATCCTCAACGTCGGCGACACGGTGAAGGTGCAGATCATCCGCATCAACCCCGAGACGCAACGTATCTCGCTCGGCATGAAGCAGCTCCAGTCCGATCCGTGGTCGGCGATCGAGGCCAAGTACCCGATCGGCGCACGCTTCACCGGAACGGTCACGAACATCGCCGACTACGGCGCGTTCGTTGAGCTCGAGCCGGGCGTCGAAGGCCTGATCCACGTCTCGGAAATGAGCTGGACCAAGAAGAACGTCCACCCCGGCAAGATCGTCTCGACCAGCCAGCAGGTCGAAGTCCAGATCCTCGAAGTGGATCCGTCCAAGCGCCGCATCTCGCTCGGCCTCAAGCAGACCCAGGATAACCCGTGGGATGCGTTCCTGGCTCAGCACCCGAAGGGCACGGAAGTGGAAGGCCCGATCCGCAACATCACCGAGTTCGGCCTCTTCATCGGCCTCGACGGTGGCGTGGACGGCATGGTGCATCTCTCGGATCTCGACTGGCAGAAGGCCGGCGACGAGGTCATCAAGGACTACAAGAAGGGCGACAACGTCAAAGCCGTCGTGCTCGACGTCGACAGCTCGAAGGAGCGCATCTCGCTCGGCATCAAGCAGCTCGGCGGCGATCCGGCGGACGCTCTCGGCAAGTACAAGAAGGGCGATCAGGTTACCTGCGAGGTTATCGCCGTTCAGGAGAACGGGATCGAAGTGAAGATCGCCGACAGCGACCTCACCACCTTCATCAAGCGTTCTGACCTTTCGCGCGATCGTTCGGAGCAGCGCACTGAGCGCTTCAACGTTGGCCAGAAGGTCGATGCTGCCGTGCTCTCGGTGGACAAGGCTGCTCGCCGCATCGCTGTCTCGATCAAGTCTCTCGAGATCGCCGAGGAGAAGCAGGCCGTGGCTCAGTACGGCTCGTCCGACTCGGGTGCTTCGCTCGGCGACATCTTCAAGGCCGCGATCAAGAAGCGCGAAGCCGACGCTGAAGGCGACGAGGAATAAGCTCCTCGCCGGCCTTAAAGATCAAAGACGCAATGCGCGGGGTTTCGGCCCCGCGCATTTTTTTGTCCGAATTCCGAAGGATGCTCGGTTTATCCGGAGAGGGAGATTGCGGAAGGCGCGGCAGTTTCCTATTTTGCTCGCAACGACTTATTCCTGTTTGACGTGCTTCTTTTCCGAAAGCCGGCAGCACTCTTTGGAGCATCCCATGTCGCTCGAAACCGAAGCCGTCCTCGACAGGCGCCGCTTGCGCCGCCGCGTCACGTTCTGGCGCAGCGCCGCCGTTCTCGTTACTGGCCTGGTGCTTGGCGCGCTCATATTCGGCAGCGGAGACTTGGCGGGCTTTGCGGTCACCAAGCAGATCGCGCGTGTTTCGATCGAAGGCACCATCACGGATGACCGCACCCAACTTGCGATGCTGAAGAAAATCCGCGACGCGAACAATGTCGAGGCTCTGCTCGTGTTCGTGAACAGCCCAGGCGGTACGACGACTGGCGGAGAAAGCCTCTATCTGGCGCTGCGCGACGTGGCGGAGAAGAAGCCCGTCGTGGCGCAGTTCGGCACGGTGGCAGCGTCGGCAGGCTATATCGTCGGCCTCGGCACGGACCACATCGTGGCACGCGGCAACACGATCACCGGCTCGGTCGGCGTGCTCGCCCAATGGCCGGAAGTTTCGGAGATGCTCGGCAAGCTCGGCGTAAAGTTCAACGAGGTGAAGAGCGGCGACCTCAAAGCCGCGCCGAACCCGTTCGAGCCGGCCAGCGAAGAAGCCAAAAAAGTCATGCAGGATACTATCGACGACGGTTTCCGCTGGTTCCTGTCGCTCGTCGAGACGCGTCGCGGGATCGTGCCGGCCAACGTCGAAGGGCTCGTCCAGGGCCGGATCTACTCGGGCCGACAGGCCCTCTCCAACAAGCTCGTCGACGAGATCGGGGGCGAGGCAGAGGCCGTGAAATGGCTCGAAAACAACCGCAACGTGTCCAAGGATCTTAAGGTGGTCGACTGGAAACCGACGGACGACAGCGCTTGGGGAGCCCTTAGTGGCGGCGCTTCGAGTGCTGCTGGAGGCTTCGTGGGCTCGGCGCTCGGCGGAATGATTAACGCGGTCAACCTTCCGGCCAAGGTCGGCGGTCTTGGCCTTGACGGGCTCGTATCTGTTTGGCAACCTGCGGAAAATTAAAGGAAATAATTTCCGTCGGGAGGCCCGTGCTTTGATCAAATCAGAACTTATTCAAAAAATTGCAGCGTCAAATCCGCACCTTTATCATCGCGACGTAGAGCGTATCGTCAACGTTGTGTTCGACGAAATCGTCGATGCACTCGCGCAAGGCGATCGTGTGGAACTGCGTGGCTTCGGCGCCTTCACGGTGAAGCATCGCGCCGCGCGTCAGGGCCGCAACCCACGGACGGGAACGCCCGTGCCGGTTGCAGAGAAGTTCGTGCCGTTCTTCAAGACCGGCAAAGAGCTTCGCGATCGGCTCAACGACGAAACCTAAGATAACGGAGCGCGCGAGCGTCCGCGTAGCTGGTCGAGAGAGGCAAGCGTGCTCAAGAGAATAATCTGGCTGTTGATTGCGTTCCCCGCAGCGGCGTTGCTCGTTACGCTTGCGGTCGCGAACCGTCATCCCGTGCAGCTCGTGCTCGATCCCTTCAGGCCGGAGACGCCGGTGCTCTCGCTGGTGATGCCGCTCTACGGCTTCCTGTTCGGCGCGCTTCTCATCGGCGTGCTGCTCGGCGGCACGGCCACGTGGCTGTCGCAAAGCCGATGGCGTCGTACAGCCCGGGTTCGCACCGGCGAAGCCAAGCGCTGGCAATCGGAAGCCGATCGCCTCATGCGCGAGCGCGACGCCGACGTTTCCCAGCGCGCCAAGGCGCTTGCTGCGCCCGAAAAGCGCAACGCGGCTTAGTATTCTCTCTATCTTCGAGAGTGCCGCGCGCTTCAACCGGAACGATCTCGCAATCGTGTCCGCCTTTCCTCGCATGAGAGGCTAAGGATCTGAGCTGATGGCATCACGTGTAAAAATTTGCGGATTGCGCACGGAAACCGCGCTTGATGCGGCGCTCGACGCGGGCGCCGATCTCGTCGGCTTCGTGCTTTTTCCGAAGAGCCCGCGCAACGTCAGCGTGGAAGAGGCGTCGTCGCTCGTGCGTCATGCGCAGAAGCACGGAGGCGCAAAGACAGTCGTGCTGCTCGTCGACCCCGATGATGCGCTCGTCGATCGCGTTGCGAACGAGATCGCGCCGGATCTCATCCAGCTTCATGGCCACGAGACACCGGAGCGTGTTGCGGAAGTTCGCCGTCGCAGCGGCATCGAGATCCTCAAGGCTATTTCTGTCGCGACCGCTGACGACGTGCTTGCCGCGAACGCGCATCTCGGTCCTGAGCGGGCCGCCATGCTTCTGTTCGATGCCAAACCTCCCGTCGATCCGGCCGCACTTCCCGGCGGCAATGGACTGGCATTCGACTGGCGCATTCTCGACCGCAATTCCGGCCTCGCGCCGTTCGCACTCGCGGGCGGGCTCACGGCCGAAAACGTGGCCGATGCGATCGCGCTTACGGGCGCGATAATCGTCGATGTGTCGTCCGGCGTCGAAAGCCGCCCCGGCGAGAAAGACCCCGCGCTCATCCACCGCTTCCTTCGCGCCGCAAAGGCCGCTAAGGAGGCATGAAAATTTGCTGCCTCGGCAGACGGCACCACAAAGGAACGGCCCATGGCCTCGAATACGCAGAAATCAGGCGAGACCAAGCTCAACACGTTGATGAGCGGACCCGATGATCGCGGGCATTTCGGCCTCTACGGCGGGCGCTTCGTCGCCGAAACGCTGATGCCGCTGATCCTCGACCTCGAGGCGGCCTACAACGCAGCGAAGGACGATCCCGCGTTTCAGACCGAACTGACAGACCTGCTGCTGCATTACGGCGGGCGCCCAAGCCCGCTCTACTACGCGGAACGGCTCACGACGCACTTCCGCGAGATCGCGAAATCGCAGGGCGGCTCCGGCGGAGCGAAGATCTACTTCAAGCGCGACGAGCTCAATCACACCGGCAGCCACAAGATCAACAACTGCCTCGGCCAGATCCAGCTCGCGCGGCGCATGGGGAAAACGCGCATCATCGCGGAAACCGGCGCGGGTCAGCACGGTGTTGCGGTTGCGACCGTGTGTGCGCGCTTCGGTCTGCCGTGCGAAATCTACATGGGCGCAACGGACGTGGCGCGGCAGTCTCCCAATGTCGCGCGCATGCACATGCTCGGCGCGAAGGTCAATCCGGTGACAGCGGGCGCCGGCACGCTCAAGGACGCCATGAACGAAGCGCTCCGCGATTGGGTGACCAACGTGCGCGACACGTACTACCTCATCGGCACGGCGGCGGGCCCGCATCCCTATCCAGCGATGGTGCGCGACTTCCAGTCCATCATCGGCAACGAGACGCGCGAACAGATGCTCGAACGCGAAGGCCGCTTGCCGGATACGCTCGTTGCCTGCATCGGCGGCGGCTCGAACGCGATCGGGCTCTTCCATCCTTTCCTCGACGACGAGGGCGTCGCGATCTACGGCGTCGAAGCCGGCGGTCACGGTCTCGATGTCGAGAACGGGCACGCGGCATCGATGAACGGCGGCAGCCCCGGCGTTTTGCACGGCAACCGCACGTATCTCCTGCAGGACAGCGAAGGGCAGATCCTCGAAGGGCATTCGATCTCTGCCGGTCTCGACTATCCGGGTGTCGGCCCCGAACATTCGTGGCTCAAGGACTCGGGACGCGTGAATTACGTGTCCATCACCGACAAGGAAGCGCTCGACGCGTTCCAGCTTTCGGCCAAGCTCGAAGGCATCATTCCGGCGCTCGAACCTTCGCACGCCCTCGGCTGGGTCACGAAGCTCGCGCCGACTCTGCCGCAGGACAACCTGCTCGTGATGAACATGTGCGGACGCGGCGACAAGGACGTGTTCGCAGTTGCCGGCTATCTGGGGATCAAGCTTTGACCGACAAAAAAGAAACGCGGATCGATCGGCGCTTCGCGGCGCTGAAAAAGGAAGGCCGCGCGGCACTCGTGTGCTTCATCACGGCGGGCGATCCGGATCTCGAAACATCGCAGGCGATCCTCAACGGCTTGCCGAAGGCCGGCGCGGACATCATCGAGCTCGGCATGCCGTTCTCCGATCCGATGGCCGACGGCCCCGCCATTCAGGCTGCGTCGCTGCGTGCGCTCAAGGCCGGACACACGATGGAAAAGACGCTCGATCTCGTGCGGAACTTCCGCAAGACCGACGCGGACACTCCCATCGTGCTCATGGGCTATTACAATCCCATCTACGTGCGGCCGGGCGCGAAATTCCTCGATGAAGCCGTGGCTGCGGGTGTCGATGGGTTGATCGTTGTGGACATCCCGCCGGAGGCCGACGACGAGCTTTGCCTGCCCGCGGTGGAGCGGGGCCTCAACTTCATCCGCCTCGTCACTCCGACGACAGACGACAAGCGCTTGAAGACAGTGCTTAAAAACACGTCCGGTTTTCTTTACTACGTTTCGATCACTGGCATCACGGGCGCGGCCTCCGCCAATCCGCATGACGTTCAACTGCAGGTGGCGCGCCTCAAGGCCGCGACATCCCTTCCCGTGGCGGTCGGATTTGGCGTAAGAACACCGGAGCAGGCCCGGGCCATGGCCGAAACATCCGACGGCGTCGTGGTAGGCTCCGCGCTGGTCAAAGCCATCGAGACCAGCTTAACCCAGGACGGCCGCGCGACTGGTAATACGACAGGCGCCGTCTTAAGTTTGGTCGAAGGCCTGAGCGCGGCCCTCAGAACGTCGTAAGCGACGGAGGCGACAGCGAGGCCCTGACCCTCTGAGCGGTTTACGGCAGATGTTGCCTCACGGCAGATGGACTGGGTACACCGGGTGTTTGTTTCATTGTGCCGCCGCCTAAGCGGCGCGCATTGCAGGAGCGGTGAAGCGTGAACTGGATCAACAACGTCGTCCGGCCAAAGATCCGCAGCTTCCTCACAACGAAGCGCGAAGTGCCGGAGAACCTCTGGGTGAAATGCCCGGAGACCGGCCAGATGGTCTTCTACAAAGATCTCGAAGCCAACCAATTCGTCGTGCCCGGCTCCAACTATCACATGAAGATGGGCTCGCGCGCGCGCCTCATGAATCTCTTCGATGGCGGCGAATTCGAGCAGGTGCCGGTCCCTTCCGTGGCGCAGGATCCGCTGCGTTTCCGTGACGGACGCCGCTACACCGATCGCCTCAAGGACGCCCGCACTAAAACCGGAATGGAAGACGCCGTTCTCGTGGGCGAAGGCCTGCTCGACGGACGTCGCGTCGTCTCCGCCGTGCAGGACTTCGAGTTCATGGGCGGCTCGCTCGGCATGGCCGCAGGCGAAGCCGTGATCGCGGGCATGCTTCGTGCCGCTGCCGTCAAGGCGCCGTTCATTCTGTTCGCGGCTTCCGGCGGCGCCCGTATGCAGGAAGGCATCCTTTCGTTGATGCAGATGCCGCGCACGACAATTGCCGTGCAGCGCCTGCGCGAAGCAAAGCTGCCGTACATCGTGGTGCTGACCGATCCGACGACCGGCGGCGTCACCGCCTCCTACGCAATGCTCGGCGACGTCCACATCGCGGAACCCGGCGCGCTCATCTGCTTTGCCGGTCCGCGCGTCATCCAGCAGACAATCCGCGAACAGCTTCCGGATGGCTTCCAGCGCGCCGAATATCTGCTTCAGCACGGCATGGTCGACATGGTCATCCATCGCCACAAGATGCGTGAGACGCTTTCGCGCTTGTGCTCGCTGTTCATGCATGGCGCGGCTGCGGAGACGGCGAAGTCCAAGCAGAAGGGCAACGGAAAAGCGAACGGCGCTGTCGTCGACGGGCGCCTGATCGAAGCGGCTTCCGTCGAGGCCGTGGACGGCGCAGAGCGCTTTTCTCCAGCCTCCGATGACGCTGCTCCCACGACGGTGACGGCGGAGCCCAGCGAGCAGCCGAGGAACTGATCTCAGCGCCAAGGGGTACCAGATTTCGAGGTGACTTCCTTATTCGGAACCTGCAAGCGTGCTTGACCGGTGCTTCGTTCGAGGGCCTTCTCTAGGGAACCGGCTCGAGCCAATTGGGCCTCTAAAGGGAGGGGCGTGATATTCTTACGAGCGATCAGCTCCTCGCGGACATGAAGCTCCTGCATCCGAAGCTCATCGATCTTTCGCTGGGCCGGGTGGAGCGACTGCTGGCCAAGCTTGGCAATCCGCATAAGGCTCTGCCTCCGGTCGTGCACATCGCCGGCACGAACGGCAAAGGCTCGGTCACCGCTTACCTCAAGGCGATGCTGACAGCCGCAGGCAAGCGCGTCCACGTCTACACTTCGCCGCATCTCGTGCGCTTTCACGAGCGGATCGAGCTTGCGCAGGCGCCCGGTCTCACGCGCCCAATCTCGGAAGCCGATCTCGTCGACGTGCTCTCGCGCACGCAAGCGGTGAACGATGGCGACGACATCACGCAATTCGAGATCACGACGGCGGCGGCTTTCCTGGCGTTCGCCGAACATCAGGCGGACATCGTTCTGCTCGAGGTTGGTCTCGGCGGCAGGCTCGATGCAACGAACGTCATCGACAAGCCGGCGCTCACGATCCTGACGCCGATCTCGCTCGATCATGCCGATAAACTCGGCGCCACCATCGAACTCATTGCCGCCGAAAAGGCCGGCATCCTGAAGCGTGGCGTGCCGTGCATCGTTTCGCAGCAGGAGGACAGCGTGCTCGACGTGGTGGCGGATGCCGCAGCGCGCGCGGGATCGCGCCTCTACATCTGGGGGCAGGATTTCGACGCCTATGAGCAGCGCGGGCGTCTCGTGGTGCAAAAGGCGGATCATCTTCTGGACCTGCCGCTTCCGGCACTCGTCGGGCGGCATCAGATCATCAACGCGGGCACAGCGGTCGCCGCGGCGCTGCAGCTCGATTGCGTCGACATCAACGAAGCGGCCATCGAGCGCGGGCTCGTTTCTGCGCGTTGGCCGGCCCGCATGCAGCGCATCGACAACGGCCCGCTGCCGTCGCTCATGAAGCCCGGCTCCGAGCTTTGGCTCGACGGCGGGCACAATCCGGCTGCGGGGCTGGTGCTCGCCCAATCGCTCGCCGACCTCGAGGAGCGCGCGCCGAAGCCGCTCTATCTCATTGTCGGCATGCTGGGACTGAAGGATGCGGGCGGGTTCCTCAGCTCGTTCCGCGGGCTGGCGAGCCACGTGATCGGCGTGCCGATCCCGGGTGCCCATGAAGCGCCGTTTACGCCGGAGGCGCTGGCGGACGCCGCGCAATCGGTTTCACTCAGTGCAGAAGCCGCGCCCTCGGTCGAAGTGGCGCTGAAGCGCATCGACGCGATCGAGCCTGGGCCGAAGCGCGTCCTGATCACCGGATCGCTCTACCTCGCGGGACACGTGCTGGCGCTGCAGGAAGGCGTCGAGCCGCAGGCGAACTAATGCAGCTAAACAGCGACGTGTCTGGATCCCGGCCTACGCCGGGATGACGGTGGGTTTGATACGATGGGCTCCCGCAAAAACTGACGTCACCCCGCTGAAGAGCGGGGGTCCAGATACGTCTCCGATTTCGCACAATCGTCTCCTCCCCACAACGTCACGCCAGAGCAGACCGGGGCCGAAGCGCGTTCTGATCACCGGATCGCTTTACCTCGCAGGACACGTGCTGGCGCTACAGGAAGGCGTCGAGCCGCAGGCGAACTGACTCAGCGAAACCGCAACGCGTCTGGATCCCGGCCGTCCATGCGAAGCATAGCTCCGCCGCATGTTAGGTGCATGGCTTCGCCATGACTCCGGGATGACGATCCAGGATAATCTCCGTCATGCCGGTGGAGACCGGCATCCAGTCACGTTTCCGCTCGGGTGCGCTATCGGAACGTCGCATGCCCTGAGACTTGCGTGGGTCCCGGGCCTTCGCCGGGATGACGGTATTCGTTCAAGCGAAGCCCGGCCATAACGGCCATCCCCTTTGTCATCCTCGGCTTTATGCCGAGGATCCAATTCTCCGCAGCCACCAGAGCCAGATGTTAGATGGATCCTCGGGACAAGCCCGAGGATGACACTATGAGGAAACTCGCGCGCGCGTCCTTCCTGAAACAGGCGTATCGGGCGGCTTTGCGTGACATCGGATGACAAATAAAAAGGGCTCCGAGTGATCGGAGCCCTTTCGATTTCAGACGTGAGCGTCGCGTTATGCCTTGGCGACGAGGCTCTCGCCGATCTGCGAACCGAGCCACTCCTCGAGCTTACGCTTCTGAACGAGCGCGCCGACGTGCTGGCCGGCAACCTCACCGTTCTTGAAGACGATCAGGGTCGGCATGGCGCGGATGCCGTACTTGGTGGTAATCGCCGGGCTCTGGTCGACGTCGATCTTCACGATCTTGACCTTGCCCTTCTGTTCGGCCGCGACCTGCTCGAGAGCGGGCGCCATGGCCTTACACGGACCACACCACTCGGCGAAGAAGTCAACGAGCACCGGCTCCTTCGACTTCAGGACCTCTTCGTCGAACGTCTTGTCTGATACGAGGGTGGTCATTCAAATCTCCTTCTCGGCACAAGGCCGAACGATTGTGCCTTCAGCGGGCCCCGAACGTAGGAACGAGCCCTTCAGGCGTCAAGTCACCGAAGTCTCAAGTTTGGCGGTATCTATCCGCCATAAGTTGTCCGTGTATACGGCCAATATCTCGTCTCGGATCTCCATAAGAGAGGGGCCCTGCGTCCAGAGAAGGGCAGCTTTGACGGGCCGGTCCGACACGATCTCCCGGACCGCCAGCCTATAGGCCGCCAACTGGTAGAGATAAACCGGCGCGACCGCCTCCGGGTTCGCCGGGGCGCTTCGGTTGGTCTTGTAATCGATGATCAAAACGCGGTCTTCCAGCACCGCGAGGCGGTCGATCTGGCCGGTGATGCGAAGCGGCGGTCCTACTCCCTCGGGGCGCGGAATGACGGCCACGATCGGCACTTCCGCCAGACTGGTGGGGCCGAACACAGGCGCAAAGGCCTGGTCCGACAGCAGCGCCACAGTTTCATCCGCAATGCTGGCAAGCGTACGCTGCGGCAATCCGCGACCGCGCTCGGCAAGGAAGGCCTTCGCCGCCTTCAACCAGCCCTTGCGGTCCATGGTCGGAAGGTGCTGAAGCAGCGCATGTGTCAGCGTGCCGCGCATGAAGCGGTTCTCGGCGGTGCGCTTGCCCTGGCTCGTCACCATGGCGCCAGACGACATTACGGGGCTCAGAACGGACGGCTCCGCGTGCGGGTCTTTCGGCGGAGGCGTCGGCAGCGGGTCGCCTTCGTCATCGGTGTCGTACGGCGCAAGGCGCGAGGGTGCGAGCGGGATCGAGAGCTGCGGCTCGCGCGGCACCGACTTCGTGCTCCAAGCCGGCAGTTGAGCCGCGTCGTGATCCGAGACGAGCACGTGCTTCGGCGGTTCGGGAGGCGCCGTCTGCGGAGCCGAAAGACGATGCACCTGCAGGCCGTCGTGCGCGGTGGCGCGTTCGAGCACACCGTTGAGGCCATCGCGGATCAGTTCATACCAGCAACCGGTTTCGAGGCCGCTCTTGCCTTCGAAGCCCGCGACGTAGAGACGATCGCGCGGGCGCGTCATCGCGACGTAGAGCAGGCGGTTTGCTTCCTCACGCTCGCGGCGCTTCCGCTCGTCGCGCGCAGAGCGAATGGGATCGAGGTTGCTCGTGCCCTTGACGGGCCACACGAACGGGGCCGTCGTGCCCAGCGGGCGCTCGACCGCATCGAGCTTCATGGGCTTGCCGCCCTGGTTGGCGGAACCCGAGCTGCACGTATCCGGCAGGAAAACGATCGGCGCTTCGAGGCCCTTCGAGCCGTGCACCGTCATCACGCGCACCTGGTTGCGGCCGTGCTCCATGTCGCGTTTGATGTCGCGCTCGCCGTCGCGCATAAAGGCGAGGAAGCCCGCGAGCGACGGCGGGGCGCTATCGTCATACGTCAGCGCGAGATTCAGGAATTCGTCGAGCGGGTCTGTCGCGTCGGGGCCGAGGCGACCGATCAGCTTCGCGCGCACGCCATCGCGCTCGAGCATATCTGCGAAGAACTCGAACGGCGGGCGGAAGTCCGCAGCCTTGCGCCAGCGCTTCAGCGTTTCCGCAGCTTCGACATAGCGCGCGTTCTCTTTGCTCTTGTCGAGCAGCGCCTTCCAGAGCGTACCCTTTCGACCGCAGGCGAGATCCGTGAGATCGGCGTCGTCGAGGCCAAAGATGGGGCTCTTCAGCACTTCGGCGAGCGCAAGATCGTCTTCGGGCAGCGTCAGGAAATCGCCGAGAGACAGGATGTCCTGCACGGCGATCTGTTCCGTCAGGCGCATTCGGTCGGCGCCCGCGACCGGGATACCGCGTGCCTTCAGCGCCTGCACCATCGGCGCCGCGAAGGGCGCGCGTTTGCGAACGAGGATGATGATGTCGCCGGGTTCGATCTGCCGTCCGGTGGACTCGAGGATGTCGCCGCTCGTGATCCAGTGCTTGATCGTGTCGGCGATGCGGTTGGCGAGGCGCACGACTGGCGGCTCGGCAGACAGCTCATCGAGCGGCGACCACGCGTCGGCCGGCGGGATGTCCTCATACGCCTCCGTCGGCCAGATCTCGACCACGCCGCCGGCGCCCATGCGCTTCACGGCGTGCGGCGCGGGCGTGACGCCGGGCGTGCGCAAGGGATCGGCGAAGACGCGATCGACGGCGTTGAGAACGGGCGCGACGGTGCGGAACGAAAGCGTCAACGGCACGGTGCGCCAGGTTGCGCCGGCGCTCTTGCCGAGGTCCGCAAAGCGATCGCCCATGGCCGAAAACATTTCCGGCGCTGCGCCCTGAAACGAGTAGATCGACTGCTTTTCATCACCAACGGCAAAGAGCGTGCGCGTGACGTCTTCGCGTGCGCCCGTGCCGGCGAAGAACTCCGTGGCGATGGCTTCGACGACGCGCCATTGCGACGGGCTCGTGTCCTGACTTTCGTCGACGAGGATGTGATCGAGCCCGTTGTCGAGCTTGAACAGCACCCATTCGGCGGAGTTGCGCTCGGACAGAAGGCGCTTCGTGTGCGCGATCAGATCGTCGAAGTCGAGCGCGGCGCGGCGCACCTTGGCGTCCGTGTAACGCTGCTGCACGGCATCTGCCAGGCGCAGCACCGCCATCGTCGCCTCGACGACGGCCGCGCCCTGTTGCTCGGTCCAGAGCGAAAGAAAACTGCTCTGCGCCCGCGAGAGCATCGGATCGATCTCGGGGTTCTTCTCCTTCAGCGCGTTGGTGAGGAATTTGTCGCGCGGATTGCCGTCCGTTTTGAGGAAGAGGCCCTGCAGCGCGCTCATGCGCGCGCGATCCGTCGTGGCAGCGAGAGCGGCGGCGACCTTGTCGGCATTCCCCGCATCCGTTTTGCTGCCGCCGCGCAGCACATCGCGCAGATGCACGAGATCGCCGGCCGAGAGAACGGTTGCGCCTTCAGCCTCGATGGCTTCTCGCGTGATGCCCGTTCGGACCGAGAAGTGGCGGCGGAACAGACCTTCCACGACATCGAGACCGAGCTTGCCGGCTTCCTCCAGCCACTCGCGATGGCGCAGGGCTTCGGCGAGGATTTCGTCGAAGCGATCATCGGCGGCGTAAGCGATCGACGTTTCAAGCGCGACACCAAGATCGCTCGCACGGGCACGTGCGGCGTTGCCGATGACATGATCGATCGCCTCGCGCATGAGCTTGCGCGACGTCTGGTCGTCGAGGATGGCGAAACCGGGTGTGACGCCCGCTTCGAGCGGAAAGCGCTGCAAAAGGCGTTCGGCGAAAGCGTGGATGGTTTGCACCGAAAGGCCGCCCGGCGTCTCCGTCGCTCGCGTGAAGAGCGTGCGGGCGAGCGCGATTTCCGCGGCATTCGGTTCGCGGCCGAGGAAATCCAGCAGCGTCCGCTCGAGCTCGGCCTCGGGCAGCATGACCCATTTGGCAAGGCTATCGAAGACGCGCTTCGACATCTCGGCGGCGGCGGCTTTCGTGTACGTGAGGCAGAGAATGCGCTCGGGCGGCGTTCCGGCGAGAAGCAATTGTAGGACGCGCATTGTCAGGACGTGCGTCTTGCCCGTGCCGGCATTGGCGCTGACCCACACGGACGCTTTCGGATCCGCGGCCGAAGCCTGCAGACGCTTGGTGGTCTCAAGCTGAGCCGCAATCGTCTTAAGCTCGATCATCGCCGACATGGCTACGCGTCCTCCTCGGCCGTGGCGCCTGACGACCATTCGGCAACGCGCGACAGGTGGGCGTAGTCGTCATGCGCATATCCGAAACGGGCGCGACGCAACGGACGATAGGGCGTGGCTTCGTGATCGTAGCGCGCGACGTGCTTCTTGAGGCCATCGAGCGTCTGATCTGCGAGGGCTGCGATGTCGGGCGCTTTCACGTCGCGTTCGTCGCCCGGCGGCTCACCGCCCGATGCACGGATGTAACGCAGCGCCGCGACATGCTTCGGGACCTTCTCGAAGCCCAGATCCTTGTCGCGCGCAATAGCGGCCTCAAGTGGAAGCTGCGGTGAGACGCCTTCCAGCACCTTCTTGTCGGGCGGCGGCGTGCCGGTCTTGTAGTCGGAAATAACGATTGCATCGTCCATGATGTCGATGCGGTCAGCGCGGGCCGAAAGCGTGAACGGTCCGGCTGGGGCGTCGAAGACGAGCACACCTCCAACCTCGGCGCGAACGAGGGTCACCCCTTCGCGGCGCGCGCGCTCGGTTGCGGCGAACCAGGTGGCGAACCGCTCGAACCTCGGAATCCAGAAGGCCGCGATGCGCGGATGAGCGGCATAGGTATCGAGCGTCTGCCGCGCGAAACGCACCAGCTCACCCTCGATGTCATCCGGCATTGCGGACGGATAGGCGTTAGCAAACTTCGACAGCGCCTCGTGAATGATGGAGCCGCGCAACGAAGGGCCGGGCTGCTCGCCCAGCGGCGGAAGCGGTACGAGCTTCAGGATGTCGCCGGCGAAAATTGCGTACGGGTTGGCGATCCATTTCTCGATTGCCGAGACAGAGAGCTTGCGCGGGCGCAGCGCGACGGGCGGTCGCGGCTCGGGGGCCGTGATGCGCTCGATGAATGGAACGTCGTCGCGCTTCCTTGCCCAGGCCAGCCAGGGTTCGCGCGGCTTCAGTGCCTCTTTAACGCCCATGCCGTCGAGGAGGGCTTCGAGACGAAGGAGCCAGCGCGACGGAACGGTCGGCACGCCGTCTTTTTTCTCGGCGCGCGTCAGGATGACTTCGGGCGCGGCGAGCAGCGTTGCGAAATCGTGGGCGGACTGTCCGATCTTTTCCTCGGGCGAGGGAAGGCCGAGGGCTTCGCGCATCGGGCGGTTCAGCCAGGCGCCAGGATCGGACGACTTTGGCCACGTGCCATCGTTGAGCGACCCGAGGATCACGACATCGGTCTGCTGCAGGCGCGCTTCGAACGGACCCCAGATGAAGAGGCGAGGATGCACGGGACCGCGCGGACGCACCGTCTCGGCGGACGCGAGGCTGCGATAAAGATCGGCGTAGTCGGCGGCCGGGAGCTCGAGCCCGGGTAAGCGCTCGTCCAGCAAGCTGGCGAAGAAACGTGCAGCCGTCGCACCGGACTCGTCGCGCCAGAGCGGGCTTTCGTCTTCTCCTCCATCGTGAGGGAGATCGGGAGGGGGAAGTGCCGCGACGGCTTCAGCGGCGGAAGCGTGGGCCTGCACAAGATCGCGCAGGGGGATCGGCGTGTCGCCCTCATAAAGCGCGATCAACGGCGCGAACGCTGTGCGCAGGCGCAGGAGAAGATCGCGGGCGCCTTGCCAGTCCTCGGCCCAGAGGCGTTCGGCGGCGCGATGCTGGCGGCGCTTCTCGTCCCAGGTGTCGGCGGCGCGTTCGAACGCAGCTTCGATGCCGCCGAGGCCGTCACCAAGATATGGCGTGCGGAACGCCACGATCTCGAGTGCGCGCGCGGCGCGGCGGGCAGCAAACGGATCGAGCCCGAGGCGCGTCAGCGGATGCTTCAGCAGCGCGACCGTATCGGCCGGCGCAAAGCGCGATGCCACCGCGTTGATCACAAGATCCAGGAACGCACCAGGTGGTGTCTTTCCGAGCGGGCGGCCGGCGGAGTCGTCCACCTTGATGCCCCACGCTTCGAGGCGAATGGCAACGCGGCGCGCGAGAAAACGATCCGGTGAGACGAGCGCGGCGGTCTTGCCCGGCGTTTCGGCCGCTTCGCGCAGAATGAGCGCGACGGCTTCGGCTTCGTCCTGCGCTGTCGGCGCCTGGATGAGGCTCAGGCCTTGCGGCGCGGCGTTCGCTGGGTCTTTGCGCGCGGCAGTGGCGAAGGCTTCCCATCGCTCGGTCGTTCCGGCAGGACGCATGGCTTCGGCGATCAACTGCGTGCGAGAGCGCGCAACATACGACGACGGCGGGCCGAGACGCGTGACGTCTGCGCGCGGACAGCCGAGTGCGTCGAGAAGTTTCTTCAGACCGAACTGCGGATGCTCCGGATGCTCGGGGCCGATCGTTTGCCAACTCTCCGCGTCGAGATCGGTGTCGAGAGCCGGCAGCACGATGGCCCCGTTCGGCAGACCCGCGACGGCGCGCATCAACTCAACGGTGGCGGGAATGGAGCCCGTGACGCCCGCTACGATGACGGGATCGAGCGGCAGGCTTGTACGCAGGCGCTCGGCTTCCGCGCGGATGACGGCGTTGCGGCGACCGGCGGCGGACAACAGCCCTGTCTCGGCAAGATGCGCCGGCCAGAACTGTGTGACGATCTCTAGGAACCGCAGCGTCTTCTGCCAGTGCTCCGAAAAGGTCTCGGGCACGAGCTTCGCGAGACCGTCGAGGCTGACTTCCTCCGTCTCGACCATGTCCATCAGCGTCGTCAGCTCTTTGGCGAGGATCGCTGCCTGCGAGGTGGTTGCGGCGGCGGCTGTTGCGGCTTCGCCTTCGGCGGCGCGCATCGCTTCCGTCCAGCGGCGGATGAGGCTCGTTAGGACGAGGCGGCGTTCGAGCTCACCGATGGCGGGCGGAATGGACGTTGCGCCCGATGCCGTTTCGCTTGCCGCGGCCGAGATGAGGGAGAGATCCTCCTCGCCTTCCGAGATCGGCACGATCTTGGGCAGCAAGAGCGCGCGGCCGCCGGACGCTCTCAAGAACGCATCCTGAAGCGCGCGCGTTGCGCGCCGCGTCGGCAGATAGAGCGTGACGCGCGGCAGCTCCATCACGGCCGGTGGCTTGCCACCTTCAGCGGGCAAGGTGCCGTCGAGAATTGCGGTGGCGAGGCAATCGAGAAACGAACGCCCGGCTTCGACCGTAAAAATGTTTGCGCGCGCGTGCAGCGTGCCGCTCCCCTCAAACGATTCGGCTTGAATGCTGAGGGTCGATATAGCACCGGCGAGGCGGCTTTCAGGCGCTGGCGGCGCGCGCTATCCACTGTTCCGCGTCATCCACAGCCTGTGGCGTGCCGACGTGCATCCAGACGCCGTCGAGGCGGAGCCCGAAGAGGCGGCCGCGGGCGATGGCGCGATCCCACAATACGTTGAGGGAGAATTTTCCTTCCGGCGCGTTGTCGAACATGCGCGGGTGCGCGATGGACACGCCGGTGAACGCGAACGGCGCCTCGCGGCCTTCGCTGCGGCGTTCGAGGATGCCATCCTGCGCCATGAGAAAATCTCCGTGGCCGTCATAGCCGAGGCTCGTCGCGCCGAGGGCTACGAGCAGGAGGCTATCCATACGCTCGGGATCGAATGCGGAGATCAGGCGCGCGATGTTCGACCCGATGCCGTCGACCCAGGCCGAATCGGAGTTGTGAATGAGGAACGGTCCCTTGCCGAGCAATGGCAACGCCTTCACCACGCCGCCGCCGGTATCCAGGAGCACGCCGCGCTCATCCGAAATCGTGATCGCCGGTTTCTTGCGCGGCTTCAGGTGCGCTTCGATCTGATCGGCGAAATGATGCACATTCACGACGGCGCGCTCGATGCCGCCAGCACTCAAACGATCAAGCACATGGTCGATCAGCGGCTTGCCCATGAGCGGGACGAGCGGCTTCGGCATGGTGTCCGTCAGCGGGCGCATGCGCGTGCCGAGACCGGCGGCCAGCACCATGGCAGTCTTCACCTTGTCGCTCATCTAGCAGGGCTCCCGGACGGGGGAATGGCTGGAGGTTCGGCGCGGATCCGCTCCGGAAAGTAGCGATCGAACCAGCGCGCGAGATCCGCGAGATCGGGATGGGTTAGGCCGCGCGCCAGATACCGCCATAGGCGCGGGATGTGACGCAAATACGTATGTTTGCCGTCGCGCATGGCGAGGCGGGCAAAAATGCCCAGGATCTTGGTGTTTCTCTGCACGCCAAGCGCGCCATATGCGAAGCGGAAGGACGTCCTGTCGAACTTCGGCTCAGCGCTCCGGCCGTCGAGATAATAGCTCAGGAGTTCATCTTCGAGGGCGTGTGGGACGTCGAGGCGAGCGTCCTGCAGCAGCGAGACAAGATCGTAGGCAAGCGAGCCGCGCAGCGCGTCCTGGAAATCGAGAAGACCGGCGCGCTGCGCGCCATCGCGATCCGGGAGCCAGACGAGGTTCGGCGAATGGTAATCACGCAGGACCCATCCCTGCGGTTCGTTTTCCAGACGCGCGAAGATCGCCTGCCACGCTGTCATAAACTCGGCGCGCGGCCCGTCCGGAATGGGAGCGCCGTGAATGGCGCGCCAATACCAATCGGGCAGGAGCTCGACCTCGATGCCGAGCACGGACGCATCCTGTGGCGGAACGCGATGTTCGATCCCGCCCGGAAGCGAGATGACGTCCGGCACGGCGGCTTTGCTGATGGCGAGCAAGGTTTCGGTGGCGGCGTGCCAAAGCTCGGCTTGCGACGTGCCTTTCGCAACTTCGGCTCCGAAGACACGATCGCCGAAATCCTCAAGAATGAGGAAGCCGCGTTCGAGGTCTGTCGCGTAGATCTCGGGTGCGCTGAGGCCTGCTTCACTAAGAGCGTGGGCGACGGCGACGAACGGGCGAACGTCCTCGGCGAGTTTGGAGATGCGGCTGTAAGGCAGGCCGTTCCTGATCGGCGGGCCATCCTGCTGGCGGGGCTGATCCATGAGGATTGCGGTGGTTCCGGCGGGCGAAGCGATCAATCGAGCGTAGGCGCGCGCGGAGGCGTCGCCTTGCAGATAGGCGGCGGTGGCGGCGCTCCACTTCGGGTTTGCGGCAAGGAAATCCGACATGGCGTGCAAGCGCGCGATGCGCGGCGCCCAGGTGCCACAGCCTTTGAATTCGATGACGCGGCTTTCCGGCGAAGCGCCTTGCGCTAAGTGGATGTCGAGACGGTTCGCGGCGACGAGGCCCGGCGCACGCTCCGGCCATTCGACGATGGCGGCGCCATTGGCGACAAGTTCGTCGAAACCGATCTCGATCAAATCGTCATCGCCCGCGAGGCGATAGAGATCCAGATGCGCAAGCTCGAGGCGCGGCGACGAATACGTTTGAACGAGAGAGAAGGTCGGGCTCGGAACCTCGGCCTCGGCATCACTGAGAACGGCGCGGATCAACGCTCGCGCGAATGTCGTCTTGCCGGCGCCGAGATCGCCCGAAAGCGCGATGACGTCGCCTTGCGCGAGCTTCAGCGCAATGCGCTCCGCCAAGTGCGCGACCGACGCCTCGTCGGCATCAACCACGCGCCAATCGTGCCGCTGCTTCGGTACCTGTTGGGACATTCTTCTGCTCTAGACCGCGCTCCGGGAAGCGTACCGTGACCTTGGTTCCTCTTCCAGGCTCACTGTCGAGCTCCATAGCACCCCCGTGGAGGTCGACAAAGCTCTTGACGACCGAGAGGCCAAGCCCTGCTCCACGGTGCTTTCCGCCCTGGCTGCGGCTCTCGAAGCGGTCGAAAACGCGCGCCTGCTGGTCTTTCGGGATGCCGACGCCTTCGTCCTCGACCGAGAAGACCGTGGTGCCGCCTTCCCGCCAGCATGAAAAGTGAATGACGCCTTCCGGCTTCGAGAAGCCGACGGCGTTGGACAGCAGGTTGTAGAGGACTTGGCGCACACGCTTCTCGTCCGCGACGAAACTCACGGCATCGTCGGCGACGGCTATGTCGAGCGTAAGGCGGGCACGGGCAGCGCGTTCGCGAACGCCGTTGATGGCCTGATCTATGATGTTCTGCACGCTCACGGTCGTGAGGTTGAGTTCAAGGCCGCCGGCGTCGATGGCCGAGAGATCCAGAATGTCGTCGATAATAGAAAGAAGCGTCTTCGACGAGAACGAGATGTCGTCCAGATAGTCGCGCTGGCGCGTCGTCAGAGCGCCGAAGATCGGGTTGGCGAGCAGCTCACTGAAGCCGATGATGTTGGTGAGCGGCGTGCGCAGCTCGTAAGAGATGTGGCCGATGAACTGGTCCTTCAGCCTGTCGGCGGTGACAAGGGCTTCGTTGCGTTCGATGAGCGCGCGCTCGTAACGCTTCGAGTCCGTCACGTCGACGAACGTGAGCAGCGTGCCGCCGTCGGGGAGCGGCGTCACGGCGTAGTCGATGACGCTGCTGTCGGGGCGCACCATCTGGCCCTCGATCGGCTCGCGTGCATCGAACGACGTCACCGCGCGGCTGATCTCGATCCACTTCGTGATCTCGCCATGCAACGCCTGCGTCACGCGCACGAACTCGTCGATGTGCGGACGCTCGGCGAGCTGCTGGTTCGAGAGCTTCCAGATTGCAGCAAACGATGAGTTATGCAGCTTCAGTCGGCCGTCTGTGCCGAACACCGCGACGCCTTCCTTGAGGCTGTTCAGCGTCTCGGACTGCACGTCGATGAATTCGTTGTACCGGCTTTCGAGTGCGAGCCGCTCGGTCTCGTCCTTGTAGAGATACGTGACGCCGCCATCGGGGCGCTGCGCGGCCATGACGTGCAGGTCGCGGCCGTCGGGCAGATGCCACCAGTCCTCCTGCTCGGCCTCGCCCTGGTAGCATTTCAGAACTTTCGCCTTCCATTCGCGATAGTTCACAACCTCAGGCAAGCGACCCAGCTCGCGCAAACGGTCGAGCACGACGCCGTCGCTTGGAGACGAAGCGAGCCAGTCCGCGTCGAGCTGCCAGAGCTTCTGATAGGCGGCGTTGAAGAACGTGAGCTTCTGGTCGGCGTTGAAGATCGCAACCGCCGTCGCCACGCGATCGAGCGTGCGATCGTATGCAGCGATCTGGCGATCCAACTCGCCCTTGGCGAATTCGATGTCGGCCACGTCGATTGCGGCGCCGGCCGTCGCGTCGCCGAGCGGCAGGACCGTCACCTCGTGCATCTTGCGCTCGGAGCCGATGACCAGTGGCAGACGTTCCTTGTAGACCTGCCCGGTTTTCAGGACGCGTGCGATCAGCTTCCGCTGCCGCGACTCCACGAGCTGGATCTGGCCGTCGACAACCTCAGCCTCGCTCTCCGCGTCCACGGCTTTGACGTAGGCGTTGTTCACCCATGTGATGCGGCCCGAGACGTCGTCGAGCCAGGCCGGATGCGGCAACGCGCTCAGCAGCGCGCGGCTGGCACGCACATCACGCGCGAGGCGCATGTGCTGATCGAGAATGACGGAGAGATCGCGCTTGTAACCGGCGACGTCCTTGAAGCGCAGAACGGCGCGCCCGCCTGCGGCGCGTCCATCCGCTTCGACGTGGCCGCCCGCGGCCGTCTTCAGAATGAGATTGAACGAGCGGCCTTCGGACAGAAGACCGTCGAGCGCTGACTTGAGCGCGGCGTTGCTCTTCTGATCGAGCCACATGTTGAAGCGGACAAGCTCGCCGGTGTGTGTCGGCAGTCCCGGCACGCCCGTCAGCGAATTGGCGACGACGGAAATGCCGCGCCCCTGTTCCCAATGCATCAGAACCTGAGGCTCCGCCTTGATCAGCGCCTCGGCGGCGGAAAGGGCGCGGCGCAGCTCACGCGATTCATCCTGGGCGCGACGTGTCTGGCGCCGCATTGCGCCGACTGCCTGATAAAGCAGATAAACGGTGCCGGCTCCGGCGATCGCAACCAAGCCCGCGAGTAGCCACGTGCTGGCCGGGGCGCCGCCCTGCTCGAGGATGCGACGCCCTGACGCCAGCGCAGCCGTGAGCACGGTTACGCATGCGAGGCTCGCAAGCGCCAGCATGGCGAGCTCAACTCGCGTGTTCTGTCGTTCTGGCGTCGGTCTTTTGCTCGGCATCGATCTCGGGCTTAGGTCCTGGCGGCGTTGACGCCGCTGGTCGCTCGTGGAGCGAATCGCAACCGAAATTATGGGGAGCTTCGGAGTCCGGCACCAGCCCAACTCGCCGGGCGGGCGCCTGCGCTGTCATCTCATTGCAAGACGGACTCATAACCTGTCGCAGATATGAGTCCGGCCCCCGACATAAATCGGGAGCCGGTGTTTTTCTTGTTGCAATCGCCGAAGCGAATCACACGCACATTTGCGCGAGAAGCACGCCTGAGAGCCGTTCGGTTTAGTTGAATCGCGAAACGGCTCTCAGATTCTGTTTGTCGTGCTTCTTATCGGGCTCTTCGGCGCATGGCTTCGCCATGACCGGTTCCCACTTTTCCGGAAGCACTTAGTAGCGGTAGTGGTCCGGCTTGAAGGGACCTTCGACGGTGACGCCGATGTAGTCCGCCTGATCGGGACGCAGCTTCGTGAGCTTGACGCCGAGCTTATCGAGGTGGAGCGCGGCGACCTTCTCGTCCAGCACCTTCGGCAGCGTGTAGACCTTCTTCTCGTACTTGCCAGGGTTGGCCCACAGATCGATCTGCGCCAGCGTCTGGTTCGAGAACGACGACGACATGACGAACGACGGATGGCCCATGGCGTTGCCGAGGTTCACGAGGCGGCCTTCCGACAGCAGGATGATGCGGTTGCCCGACGGGAACTCGATCTCATCGACCTGCGGCTTGATGTTGGTCCACTTGAAGTTCTTGAGACCCGCGACCTGGATCTCGTTGTCGAAGTGACCGATGTTGCAGACGATGGCACGATCCTTCATCTGCCGCATGTGCTCGACAGTGATGATGTCCTTGTTGCCCGTCGCGGTGACGTAGATGTCGGCGCGGGAGAAGGCGTCCTCGATGGTCGCGACCTCGTAGCCTTCCATGGATGCCTGGAGGGCGCAGATCGGATCGATCTCGGAGACGATGACGCGAGCGCCGGCCTGGCGCAGCGAGGCGGCCGAGCCCTTGCCGACGTCGCCGAAGCCGGCAACGAACGCGACCTTGCCGGCGAGCATGACGTCGGTGCCGCGGCGGATGGCGTCAACCAGCGATTCACGGCAGCCGTAGAGGTTGTCGAATTTCGACTTGGTGACGCTGTCGTTGACGTTGATCGCGGGGAACAGAAGCTGGTTCTGCTCGGCGAGCTTGTAGAGACGATGCACGCCCGTCGTGGTCTCTTCGGACACGCCGCGGATGGAGGTCGCGACATGAGCGAACCAGCCCGACGGCTTGTCCTTTAAGAGGCGCTTGATGAGGGCGAAGAAGATCTCTTCTTCCTCGGAGCCGGGCTTGTCGAGGAACGCCGTGTCGCCGTTCTCGGCCTTGAGGCCGTAGTGCACGAGCATGGTGGCGTCGCCGCCGTCGTCGAGGATCATGTTCGGAACGCCACCACCATGCCAGTCGAAGAGGCGCGCGGTGTAGTCCCAGTATTCGGTCAGCGTCTCGCCCTTGAAGGCGAACACGGGAATGCCAGCGGCGGCGATCGCGGCGGCCGCGTGATCCTGCGTCGAGAAGATGTTGCAGGAGACCCAGCGCACGTCCGCGCCGAGAGCTTTCAGCGTCTCGATCAGCACGGCCGTCTGGATGGTCATGTGGAGCGAGCCGGCGATGCGGGCGCCCTTCAGCGGCTGCTTCGGGCCGTACTCGGCGCGAATCGACATCAGACCCGGCATTTCGGTTTCGGCGAGTTCGATTTCCTTGCGGCCGAACGCGGCAAGCGAGATGTCTTTGACGATGTAGTCCTTGTCGGCTGTGGTCGTGGCGGCCATGGAGGTTCCCTTTGCGAGCTTCGTCCCCGGCAGGCACATGCCCCGCCGGCGCAAAATCTGGCCCTGCTATAGCCGCCGTCCCGCCAGGACGCAATAAGATATAAACAAGTCCTTATGTCTCAGTTGGGAGGGTGCCGGGACGGCGGGGGAAGGGCATGTGGCTGCCCAATTTCAGTGGTCTCCGTTCCCGTCATGCCGGCATGCCCGGCAATCAAGAACACAAGCAGCTGAGCCGGAACCGCGCCCCACCGTCATCCTAGGCCTTGTGCCTAGGATCTATCCCTCAGCAGGGGAGAGCGGCAGCGCCGTTCGCGTACCCATCCAACCCGTTGCTCAGCAGGAGGGTTGGGTCCTCGGGACAAGCCCGAGGATGACACTTAGAGCGAGCTAGCGATCGGTTCAGGAGAACTCGCAGTCAGTCTTCTTCAGCGAGTTCTTCACCGAAGCCGGTCTCGACGAGGTCGACCAGGGCCGCGAGCGCTTCAGGGCCTTCAGCGCCTTCCGCGGTGATGTAGAGCGTGGAACCGGGGCCGGCTGCCAGCATCATGAGGCCCATGATGGACGTGCCGCCCACTGTCTGGCCGTCGCGCGTGACTGTCACCGCCGCATCGTAGTTCTCGGCGAGCTTCACGAACTTTGCGGACGCGCGGGCGTGCAGCCCCTTGCGATTGACAACGGTAACGACGGCCTCGGGGCGCTTGCTGTTCTTGATCTCAGGCATGGCCCTGCTGCTCGCCGACTATTGCTCACCCGACAGCTCTTGGCTGGCCACCTTGATGTACTTGCGGCCTGCCTCGCGCGCGAGCGTCACGGCCTCATCAAGCGGCACCTCGGCCCGGAGTCCGGCCAACTTGACCAGAATTGGCAGGTTGATACCAGCGAGGATCTCGACGTTGGCCTCGTCCATCACAGAAATGGCGAGGTTCGAGGGCGTGCCACCGAACATGTCGGTGAGGATGATCACGCCCGATCCCGTCTCCGTGCGGCGCACAGCCTCCAGGATCTCGGCGCGACGCGCCTCCATGTCATCCTCGGGGCCGATCGAGATCGTCTCGAGTTGCGTTTGCGGCCCGACGATGTGTTCGAGTGCTGCGCGGAATTCGACCGCCAAGCCGCCATGAGTGACGATCACGAGTCCGATCATCTAGTTGTGCCGAAGTTGTTGCGAATTAGCATTTGACGAGCGTCTGCCCCATCCCAGGGTCGTGCTCCAAGTCTCAGTGACACCACGACTTTCTCCGTCGTGTCTCGAGCCCCACAAAACCGCTGTCCCACCGTTTGCGGCCGGCGGAGACTTACAGGGGTTCGCCAGCAAAGCAAGGGAATTTCGATCCACTCGGGCAGGTGAGTTAACGGCTCTCAGGCCGCGTGGAGGGCAAGAATTACCTTGATAGGACAAGAGCTTTCGAACGCCGTGAGGCGAAGCAGCGGCAGCCTCACACTAAGGTATTCCACGGATGTCGCATCGAGGGGGTAGCGGGGGACTTCGACGGCGGCCACAAGGTCGACCACCAGCGCCAGCCGAGCTTGAGCGCGATAGGGCACCGTCAGGACGCCGAGGCCGCGGACTTCGAGCAAGCCGGCAATCGTCTCTGGCGGCGACACCTCGATGGCTCCCTCCACATTGCGGAGCCTCACCTGGTCGTCGGAGACGAGCTCCGCGCGGTTCGAGATATGAGCCAGCGCGGGAAGCGCAATGCAGCGCAGGGCCAGGTCAGACTTTCCTGCTCCCGACGCGCCGCGAATGAGCACGGCCTTTTCGCCCAGCGCCAGAGCGGTGCCGTGCACGATCTCGAAATCTCTCTCGCCGCTCATGGCCTCGGGGGCTCTTGGCGATCTGATTGCGCGCGGCGCGGGTTGTGGCCCGTCGCCTTCGCGCCGCCGAGCATAGCCGGCAGCCGCACTACGAAGCGCGCGCCGCGACGACGTTCGGGCGCGGTTGCGTGACCTGCCTTCTTGTTCTCCGCAGAGATCTCGCCGCCGTGGGCGCGGATGATTTCTCGCGAGATGGAAAGCCCGAGGCCCGAGTTTTTGCCGCGAACGGCCTCCGTGTCCGGCCGATCGGTGTAAAAGCGATCGAAGATGATCTCCTGGCGATCGTCCGGGATGCCCGGCCCCTCGTCCTCGACCGCAAGCTCGATCGAAGGTCCGACGCGGCGAACGTAAACCGTGACGGCCGCGCCTTCCGGCGAGAAGGAGATGGCGTTGTCGACGAGATTGGTCAGAACCTGACCCAGCCTGCCGGCGTGGCCGCTGACGACGAATGCGCCTTCGAACTGCGCGACCGCGATGACGGTTTCGACGCGCCTGCTGTCGCCGGAGAGAATGTCCTTGAAGATCTGCGTCACGCTGGCGACGACGGCCAGAACATCCACCGGCCCCATCTGCTGACGGGCCAGCTCCGCGTCGAGGCGAGACGCGTTCGACACGTCGGTGATGAGCCGGTTCAAGCGCATCAGCTCGTTCTGGATCTGCTTCACGACCTCGCGACGCTGCTCGTCGTTTTTGGCGTACGATAGCGACTCGGCCATCGAACGCGCGGCCGTAAGCGGGTTCTTGAGTTCATGCGCGACGTCCGCGGCGAAACTCTCGCTCGCTTCGACACGCCGATAGAGCGCTGCCGTCATGGCGGCAAAGGCGGACGCCATCTGCCCCACCTCGTCGGTGCGATAAGCGAGGTCCGGAAGCTCGTGGCGGGCACTGATGTTGCGGCTCACGAGTTCCGCGGAAGCGGAAAGACGGCGGATCGGGCCGGCCACAGTGCGTGCGAGAAGCAGCGCACTCACGAGCGTTGCGACACCGGCGATGAGCGCCAGGAGCCAGATCTGATCCTGCTGATCGGAGACAATCTTGTCGATTTCGCCGGGGCGCGTCGACATCAGCAGCACGCCATCGACGACGGACGCGCGCTGGATCGGCACGGCCGTGGACACGATCTGCTGACCCTTCTCGTTCAGCAGCAACATCGCTGTCGCCTTGCCTTGGAGGGCCTGCTGCACTTCCGGATACGACGTGCCGTTGGCGTTGCCGATCTCCTTGTAGACCGGCAGGTCGTCGTTCGCGAGCATCCACGCCTTGAGGCGCGTCCAGAAGTTCTTGGTGCTGGCTCTGGCGCCATCCGGCACCTTGGGCTCGTGGCGGGAAAGCTGGCCGCGCTTCAGAAGCGTGGCCGAATCCATGACCAGCGTACCATCGCGGCTGTAAACGCGGGCGCGACGCGTCGTGGGCTCCACGAGCCGCCTCAGAATGGGAGCGACGCGCTCCGGCCGAATGGAAAGCTCATGAGCGGCGAAGGCATCGTCTTCAGGAGCTTCCGCCTCGGCTTCGGCGGCCGGATCGGAATGGATGACAAGGCGGCCCGTTTCGACGCGTGCGTCGCCGGCGATCGCGGCCGCAATGATCTCGCCCTGGACCCGCAGAGATTCGCGCTTGGCGTCGATGAGCCAGGAGTTGTTCTCGCTGAAGTACAGGATGCCGCCGATCATCACGACAAGACCAGCGAGACTTGCAACGAGGATACGACGCAGCAGGCTTCCAGCAACGAAGCGCACGGGCGGCAACGAGCGCCACCATCCCAGCGTGTGCGTTGCGGGCTTCGGCGCTGGTCTCGTCATGTCGCGGAGACGGGCTGAGAAGTTCGCGAAGACTTTGCGCGCGCCCGTGGAAACGGTGTCGAGCCCAGTGTCAGCCGCTGGCGTTCGCTCTGTTTCGAGCGCCATTACCCCTCCACGCGGGCGGCTCTTCCCGGGCCGCCCTTCATTGTGAGAACTCTCAAACGGCGCTCTGAACCCAGATCGTTCTTGGGCCGCTACGCTTCCTTGAAGCGGTAGCCTACGCCATAAAGCGTCTCGATGACGTCGAAATTATCGTCGACTTGCTTAAATTTCTTACGCAAGCGCTTGATATGGCTATCGATCGTCCGGTCATCCACATAAACCTGATCGTCGTAGGCGGCGTCCATCAGCGCATCGCGCGTCTTCACGACGCCGGGGCGATGGGCGAGCGCCTGCAGGATCAGGAATTCGGTGACGGTGAGCGTGACCGGGCGATTGTCCCAGTGGCAGGTGTGGCGCTCGGGGTCGAGCTTCAGTTGACCGCGCTCGAGAATGTGAGCGACCTGCGGCTCGGTGGTCTGGCCGTCCTTGGGCGAGAGGCGGCGAAGGATGGCGCGCACGCGCTCCACGATGAGGCGCTGCGAGAACGGCTTGGCGATGTAATCGTCGGCGCCCATCTTGAGGCCGAACAGCTCATCGATCTCCTCGTCCTTCGAGGTGAGGAAAATGACGGGCATGTCGGACTGCTGACGCACGCGGCGCAGAAGTTCCATTCCGTCCATGCGAGGCATCTTGATGTCGAAGATGCCGAGATCGGCGGGGTCCTCAGTGAGCGCTTCCAGCGCGGACGCGCCGTCGCTGTACGTACGCACCTTGTAGCCTTCAGCCTCGAGGGCCATGCCTAGCGAGGTAAGAATGTTGCGCTCGTCATCGACCAGCGCGATCGTGCTTTTCTCTTTCATGGTCCCGATTATCCTCGCGGCAGCCCTATATGCCCTTGTGCGGCTTTATGGTCCCAGTTTGGATCAATTGTGGCAGTAAGACTTCTTATGCATCTGGACTGAACACAAACTGAACGGCTCGAAGGCCAAACCAAGCGGGGTGAATTGTCATGGCGGATACGGAAAGCGGGATGGCCCCCAGCACTCCTCCGCAGCAGCCAGCTGCAAAGCTTCCGCCCGCCGAAGCCGCGCGCTTGATCATGCGCCGGGCCTTGAAGGCCTCTCTGGCCACCCTCGAGGCGGCTTCCGGCCATCCATACGCCTCGCTTGTCACAATCGCAACAGATGTGGACGGAACGCCGCTGCTTTTGATCTCAACCCTCGCGCTTCACACGAAAAATCTCACTTCCGATCATCGGGCCAGCTTGTTGTTCGACGGCACGGACGCCGTTGGGGACCCGCTCGCGGGTGGGCGCGTCACGGTCATGGGGCGCGCTGCTAGAACCGAAAGGCCATCTGCGCGTGCTCGCTTTCTCGCCCGGCAGGAGCACGCCAGCGGATACGCCGATTTTCCGGATTTCGCGTTCTACGAGCTCGTGCCGGAGCGCGCGCATTTCATAGGCGGCTTCGGACGCATCGTGGATATCGCGCCGTCCGATCTCCTTCTCGAAACATCCGGCGCGGAAAAGCTCATCTCGGGGCACGACGACATCGTCTCGCATATGAACGAGGATCATGCCGCCGCCAACCTGCTCTATGCCACGGTTCTCGCGGGTGAGCCTGGAGGACCTTGGCGCATGACGGGCATCGACCCGGACGGCTTCGATCTCGTGTGCGACGGCAAGACGTGCCGCATACCGTTTTCGACGCGCGTGACGACGCCGGATGAAGCGCGACGCGAACTTGTCGCACTCGTTGGTATCGCTCGCGAGCGTCAACCGGTACGTTAGTTCAATACGTTATGCGCCGCTGAGCGCTTGTCGCGACGGCGTGCTGTCAATAGAGAAGAGGCACAATTCGGACAGGGGCCGCACGGGCCACGTGCGGAGGAGATTCCGTCATGAACGCCGCGCCTCCCACGAAAGTCGCAACCACCAATCCGGCCGTTTTGGCATTCGTCGAAGAGTGCCGGCAGATGTTCACGCCGGAAGCCGTGCACTGGTGCAACGGCAGCAAATCCGAATATCAGCACTTGCTGCACAGGATGGTGCAGACCGGCACGGCGCAATGGCTCGATCCCGATAAGCGGCCCAACTCAGTCATCGTGCGTTCGGACCCCGCGGACGTCGCGCGTGTCGAAGATCAGACCTTCATCTGCTCGCTCAACGAAGAGGATGCGGGACCGACGAACAACTGGGCTGATCCCGCAAAGATGAAAGCCACGTTCGTCCGCCTGTTCGACGGCGCGATGATGGGCCGGATGATGTACGTGATCCCCTATTCAATGGGTCCCGTCGGATCGCCGATCGCGCGCATGGGCGTCATGGTAACGGACAGCGCTTATGCTGCCGCGAACATGCACATCATGACGCGCGTCGGCGACCAGGTGCTGCACGCGCTCGGCCAGTGCACCGATTTCGTGCGCGGGCTTCACACAGTCGGCGTGCCGCTCAAGCGGCAGACGTGGGCCGACGAGCCCTGGCCTTGCAATACGACGAAGTACATCTGCCACTTCCCCGAAACACGTGAGATCTGGTCGTACGGATCGGGCTACGGCGGGAATGCTCTGCTCGGCAAGAAGTGCCACGCCCTTCGCATCGCCTCGGTGCAGGCGCGCGACGAGGGATGGCTCGCAGAGCACATGCTGATCCTCAAGCTCACCAATCCAGAAAGCCGCGTGAAATACGTCGCGGCCGCTTTCCCCTCAGCCTGCGGCAAGACCAATCTCGCCATGGTCATTCCGACCATTCCGGGCTGGAAGGCCGAGACGATCGGCGACGACATCTGCTGGATGAAGTTCGGCGTGGACGGACGCCTCTACGCGATCAATCCCGAAACGGGCTTCTTCGGTGTCGCGCCGGGCACGTCACGTAAGACGAACCTCAACGCGATGAAGACGCTCGACGCGAATTGCATCTTCACCAACGTGGCGCTCACCGACGACGGCGACATCTACTGGGAGCAGATGTCCGATCGCGCGCCCGGTCACTTGACGGACTGGCTGCGCCGTTCGTGGACGCCCTCTGCAGAGCGGCCCGCTGCGCATCCGAACGCGCGCTTCACGGCGCCCGCTCAGCAGTGCCCTGTGATCGCCAAGGAGTGGGACGATCCCAAGGGCGTGCCAATCGACGCGATCCTGTTCGGAGGGCGACGCGCGAGCGTTGTGCCGCTCGTGTCGGAAGCGCTCTCCTGGCAGCACGGGACTTTCCTCGGCGCAACGATGGCCTCGGAAAAGACGGCCGCTGCCTCGGGCGTCAAAGGCGACATTCGCCGCGATCCAATGGCGATGCTGCCGTTCTGCGGCTATCACATGGGCGACTACTTCAAGCACTGGCTCGACATCGGCACCAAGGGCGGCGAGAAGATGCCGAAAATCTTCTACGTCAACTGGTTCAGAAAGAGCGCCGAGGGCAAGTTCCTCTGGCCGGGCTACGGCGAGAACAGCCGCGTTCTGAAGTGGGTCTTCGAGCGCTGCGAGGGGACCGCGGAGGCTGTCGAGACTCCGATCGGCAAACTGCCCGCAGACGGCGCGCTCGACGTCGATGGTCTCAAGATCGCGGCAGAGGATCTCGACGAACTGCTCAAGGTGGATGCCGACGGCTGGAAGGCTGAGCTTCCTTCGATCCGGGAACACTTCGCGACGTTCGGGGCGAAGCTACCACCTGCGCTCAATCAGGAACTCGCCGAGCTTGAGCGCAGGCTCGGATAAGCATTTCGCATCCGCGCAGAGGCCAATGATACCGGCGTTTACGTAGCCTGCTCTCTTTGCGATCTTTTTTACGCTTTTGCAGCAGTCTCGATCTTGCGTCTGAATCGTGATCTACACGATATCGTACGCAAGGCGGGACGTTTCCGCGCCTTGCTTTCGCGAGACGACCGCAAAAATGCTGAGCTGGCTTTCAAAGCTGTTCGGGCGTCCCAATGAGGTGCAGTCTCGCCGACGCTCCTCGTCCCCGGTTCACGTCGTCCAGGACGACAAACTCATCACGCTCGATGATGGCACGGGAGACGTGGCGTCCATGCTCTGGTCGAGCCTCGGCAACGTCGCTGTCATGACCACAAACCTCGGCCCATTCCAGGTCGATCTGTTCTGGGTGCTCACAGATAAGGACGGATGGCAAGCTCTCATGATCCCGTTGGATGCTCAGGGCGAGCGGGAACTTCTTGAAGCAATGCAGGCGCGTCTTCCCGGCTTCGACAACATGGCTGTCATCGAGGCCATGAGCTCGTCGAACAACGGCGTTTTCCAGGTGTGGCCCGCAGCTGACGTTGCCTAGCCTGCTGTCGGTCTGCCGCGATGGAACGGCGGATAGGCGGAGATTGTCGCACGGATGCGTGACGCGAAAGCGAGCATCGTACTCCTGCCCCAGCGCAAACGGTTCGAAGCGAGCCTGCCCCAGCGGCGCGCCCAGTAGAGTGGGCTCTCGTTCAGCGCCATGGCTTTGACCGAATAGGCAAGCGCCAGAGATTTGCTGTCGTGATCGACCTTCTCCGGGTCTTCGTAGAAGGTCGCGATCTTTTCGGCGCCCATGCCCGGCGTTGCGAGCCAGCGCGAGACATGGCCGTTGCACAAGCGCTCGACGTCGACGATAGCCTTGCGTGCGCCGCTGCCACCGGCAGGGCACGCGGTGCCGAATGCATCGCCCACGAGCACGATGCCGGGCTGTTGATAGCCCTTCGTTGCATAGAGATCGATGGGGCGCATCTTGACGGGCCCCGAGATGCGAAACGCTCCCATGAGCTGTTCGAGGCTCGGCAGGACCTCTTTCAGCGCAGCCTCCGGCGCATCGCGGAACGCGCGCAGCCACGGGTCGCTCAAGTCGCGGTAGACGAAGAAGTTGGCGCGCATGCGCGTGCCGATCGGGAACAGCGTGATGTAGGCCGAACGAAATATCGGGTGCTCGCTGTAGTGCGTGAGAGCGCGAAACGGGAAGCTGCCGCCGGACGCGGGCTCCATATCGAAGCCGAACGTGATCGACTGGCATTTACAAAGATCGACACGCTCGATGCCGAGCCCTTCGCGTAGCGCGTTGTTCAATCCGCTGGCGATGATGGCGAGGCGTGCGTCCAGCGTCTCGCCGGTCGAGAGCGAGACTTTCTGACGATCGGGGCTGTTGGCAATCGCGGTGACTTTGGCGTGGATCTGCTCGACGGTCGGAGGGATTTCAGCGCGGAGACGGTTGACGAGAGCGCCGTAGTCGAAGCCGCGCTGATCGCTCGCGCGCTTCTCCGCCAGATGCCCCAGGTGCGATACCCAAACAGAACGATCATGCGTGGAGGCAGCGGTCACGACATCGGCCAAGCCTGCTCGCTCGAGAAAGGCCATCTGGCCGTCATCGAACTTCTCGCACCGGAAGTCGTCGGGGTAAGTCTTGTGCGGATCGACGATCGCGACGCGATGACCGGCGCGCGCCAGCATGGTGGCAGCGATGGAGCCGGCCAGCCCCGCACCAACAATCACGACATCGAATTCACGAACGGAGGACATGAGATTACGCCGCTTAGTGGCACTACTGAGGTAGACTTAAGCGAAATCCTTGCCACACTCCGTTAATGGCGCCGCTTCGCAGCAAAAACGAGCAGCGATGGGGTTAATCGGACGTTACCGAAACCCGTAAAATTTCGACGGCACCGGCCAGTGCGCCGCTTCCTACTCTCGGAATGCGCGATCGACGTTCTTCGCTTTGTCGAGATTTCTCGCCTTGTCGGCGTTCTTCAGGTTGCCGATGCGTGCCGAATTCAAATCCGCATTCGTAAAATCGGCGTCCGCTACGTTGGCGCCCGTAAGATCGGTGCCTGAGAGTTCCGCCTCGACGAGGGAGGCGCCCGTGAGGTCCGCGCCGCTCAGCGTCGAGTATTCGATCAAAGCGCGCTTCAGGTTCGCCGCCTTGAACGACGCGCCTTCGAGGTTGGTGTTTTTGAAGGTGCCGCGCAGCAGGCCCATGGATTGGTTCTTCTCATTGGCGGAGAGGTCGGCGCCGTCGAAAATGGCCCCTTTCAAGCTCGCCTTCGAGAAGTCTCCGGCGACATGAGCCCCGGAAAAATCGGCGCCATCCAACTTTGCGCCGACGAACTGGGTTCCGAAGAGGCTCGCGCCCTTGAGGTTGGCGCCCCGCCAGTCGGAGTTGAGGGACCAGGCGGAATCGAGGTTCACGCCCGCGAGGTTCGCGTTGGAGAGGTTGGCCCCCATCAGCCGGGCGGCCTGCAGGCTGACGCGCCGCAGGTCCATTCCGGACAGGTCCAGGTTGTTCAACGCCTTGCCAAAGAGGTCCAATTTTTCGCCCTCGGGCAGCTTGGCAAGGGCGGCTTCGATCTCGGCCCGGGTCATCTCCGCTTGCGTGAACGACGGCGACGAGAGATCCACCATGTCGATCATGTTCTGGGCGCGAGCTGTGCCGGATGCTGATGTCATCGCGAGCAAGGCGATGATAAGGAACGGTATTCTCCGCACGGCTTTTCTCCGCGGAAATGTGCTGCTTGGCCGGATCAATCCGCCGACATACATTCCCCAAGGCAAGGTCGTTTGTCATCTGTGACTTTCGTCATAATCGGCGCCTCAGTCGCCGCATGACACCGGGGGTCGATTCCCGATAGTGTGCCGCAAATTCGCGAACGGGCTCGTACACCGAGCCATGAAAGGATCACTCCCACATGTTCGACCCCGAAAACCCGCCGGAGTTCGAAGTCGCAGCCTGGCTCAACACGGATGTGCCGCCGACACTCAAAGATCTCAAGGGCAAGGTGGTCATGCTGGCGGCGTTCCAGCAACATTGCCCCGGCAGCATCAAGCACGGCCTGCCGCAGGCGGTTCGCCTCTCGAAAACCTTCAACGACGACGAGGTCGTGATCATCGGCCTCAATACACCGTTCGAGCAGACCGAGACGCAGACCAAGGCCGCGCTCGACGCTTTCATTGCCGAGCACGGGTTGTCGTTCGCCGTGGCGCTCGACAAGGCCGGTGACAAGGGCGACCTGCCGAAGACCATGGAGGCTTACGAGATCCAGGGCACGCCGACTATTCTCATTTTCGATCGTCAGGGTCGTCTCAGGCGTCATTATTTGGGACAGGTCGACGACCTGCGCATCGGGGCGGAAGTGATGGCGCTCACGATCGAAGCGCGCGAAGCGCCTCGCGAGCAGTCCATCGCGCTGGAGCGGCGGCTCGCGGCAGTGCTCACCGATCCGAACGAGCACCATCATCACGAGGGTGGCTGCTGTGGCGGACACGATCACGATCACGATCATGCGCATGGGCACGACCACGAGCATGATCACCATGCTGACGGCGGATGCTGCGGCGGGCACGAGCATTCGCACGATCACGAACATGACCATAAGCACGAGCACGCCCACGAACATGCCGAGGGCGGCTGCGGGTGCGGCCACAAGCATTGATTCAGGATTGTCCTTTCCCGCGTGGGGAGGAAGCCCCCTCCAAATGTCATCCTCGGGCTTGTCCCGAGGACCCATTGTGCCGGAAGCGGCCGTCTGTCGAGTTTGAGAACGCGGCAACGGAAATGCTTATTTCAAACCTCTTCCCGAACGGAGGCTTGGGTCCTAGGCACAAGGCCTAGGATGACAGTGGGTGCGTGATGCACCGTCGTGCCTTGTCCCCACCCGCGACCATCCGGCGAGTGGGGGGAGGAACTCTGTCGAGCAGAGGAGGGGGGTCTCTGATTATTTGCGCTCCCTGAAATCTGGGCCTTCGAAAGTGCGCACGGGGCTGCCGCGTTCGAGAGCGTCATGCTGGGTCCAGCGATCGCGCTCGGCGTCCGCTTTCGCAGCGCTTGCGCCATCGGCCAGCATTGCAGCAAGCCGCGCGAGCGCGAGCTTCCGGTTCATCGCCTGAGAGCGCTCCTCACGCGCGGTCGCGACAAGTCCGCTCGGCTTGTGCGTCGCGCGCACCGCGCTTTCTGTCTTGTTGACGTGCTGGCCGCCGGGGCCGGACGCGCGCATGGCTTCGAACACGACATCCGCGAGACGCAGTGCAAGCGTGGCCGTGTCCGGCGGCGCGAGTACATCGACGCCGACGAACCAGTTCTTGCGCTTGTGGCCGGAGCGCACGGGCGATGGGCAGATCCAAAGCACGCTGCCGCGCGTCCTCTCTGCAAACGCGCGAACGCCTTCGCCTTCGAGCGACAGAAGGGCGGAAAGCGCCGCGCCGCGCTCGCGCCCCTCCACGACTTCGAGCACATCGCAGGCGAGCGCGGCTTTGCGTGCATCCTTCGCGATCACGTCGGCGAGCTTCGTGACGGCAAGCTGGCATTCGACGGGGCCGCGGCCGGATGAAATCTGCAGCCAGATTTTATCACTCATCGCTCTGTCATTCATCTTTGGCCCTCCGCACCTTGTAGGTCAGCACGGGGCGATAGACGGCGATGGTTTCGACTAGGCGTGCAGCTTCTAGGTCCGCAATGACCTGGGCGATATCTTTGTAGGCTTGCGGCGCCTCGTCATAGAGAAGCTCGCGATCCTCGCAGATGACGCGCCCGCCGAGTTCCGTGCGCGCCAGATCCTCGACACGGTACTTGTGCGATAGGCGCGACTTGGCGTAGCCGCGCTGCCAACGGCGGCCTGCGCCGTGAGCAAGCGACCACGCGGCTTTCGCGCCTTCCTCCGCGCGCGGTTTTACGAGATAGCTCGGCGTGCCGCGCGAACCCGGGATCATCAGAGCGCGCTGATCAAGCGCTTCACGCGTCGAGGCCGCGCCCTTGCGGTGGAACCACGCCGGCGCCCCTTCGAACTCCTCGCGCGAGACCATGTTATGCGCGACATCCGAGACGCAGCGCGCTTCCGCGCCGAGCTCGCCTGCAAACCGATGCGCGATCAGCGCGCGGTTCGCGCGAGCAAAACGCATGGCCTGCTCGTGACGCGCGAGATAGTGCGCCGCCGCCTCGCTTCCTTCTTCGAGCGGATTGGCGCCGTGACGCTCCAACAGCTCGCGGAAGATATCCTGACCCAGGCCGCGACTGCCGGAATGGATCAGCAGTGCGGCGTTGAGTTTGTCGAGACCGAGCGCGGAAAACGCCGCTTCATCGCGCACGTCATCGACGAACTGCAGCTCGGCGAAGTGATTGCCGCCGCCGATGGTGCCGAGACCCGCATCCGCGAGCGAGGCGTCGACGCCGAAACGCTCACGCCAGGACGCGAGATCGCCGTCCCACGGCGTCTCGAGCCCGGAGATGCGCTTCTCCAGCCGGTCGAGCTTGAGCTTGCGCGCGGGAACATCCGTCGCCCAGAAGCTCATGCCGCAACCGATGTCGTTTCCTGCGAGAGCAGGATAGAAAACGCCGCGCGACACGAATGCGGCGCCGACGGCGATGCCTTTGCCGGGATGCAGATCCGGAAAGCCAGCCGCCAGCACCATGCCCGGAAGGCGTGCCGTGTGGTTCAGTTGTTCGAGAGCTGCGCCCTCGATCCAGGATTTATCGGTAGTGAAAAGGCGGACGTTGTTCGACGCCGCTCGTGGCGCGCCGTTATGCGGCTCGTCCGCGAGTGAATTGCCCATTGGGTTTGCTCAGGAGAATAGAGGTCATCATGCCCGCGACGTGACCACCGCGGACGGCTGCTTTCAGCGTCTCGTTGGTGGGTGCGCGCATGCTGTTCTCCTTCGGCAATTCGAATGTCTTCGTTTCGAAGGCGGCGCTGATAGCCGCGAATTGCGACGGAAACAAGCCGGTTCAAGTGATGGCCGCTTCGAGTCGTGCCCGCTTCAAGTTGTGCATGCCGCGTCTCCGCGCCTTCAGCACGCCACCCGAATCGGGGGAATGTCCGTCAACAGTTTTGATGGACAGGAGCCGGTGATGGCCGAGCGCGCGACGGGACAGAGCAAGGGGCGGGACGAGGACGAAGCGCCCGCACGCGAGGACGCGTCTGCGAAGTCGAAGAAGAAGGGCAAGCCCGCCGAGGTCTTCGACAAGAAGATCATCGCGCTGGTTTACGACTTCGACGGCACGCTCTCGCCGCGTCCCATGCAGGAGTATTCGTTCCTGCCGCAGCTCGGCGTCGATCCGGCGGCATTCTGGGCCGAGTGCGGGCGCGTTGCGCGCGCTGAAGGCGCCGATCCGCTCATCACGTACATGCACCTCATGTATAAAATGGCGCGCGAGAAGGGCCTGCGCATCGACCGCAGCGATCTCGTGCGCCAGGGCGCTTCCGTCGAGTTGTTCCCGGGCGTCGAGGAATGGTTCGGCGCGATTGCCGAGTACATCAAGATCCGCGCGGAGAGCGCCGGCGTGCAGCTTCGGCACTATCTCGTATCGTCGGGTCTCACCGAGATCATCGAGGGCACGAAGATCCGCCCGCACTTCCACAACGTGTTCGCGTCGTCCTACTGGTTCGACGCCTACGACCTGCCGTTTCCGAAGCAGCTCATCACCGACACCGGCAAGACGCAGTATCTGTTCCGCATCAACAAGGGGATCGAGGATCTCGGCCAGAGCATCAACGCGCACATGGCGGAAGATCTGCGGCCAATCCCGTTCCGCAACATGATCTACTTCGGCGACGGCGATACGGACGTGCCGTCGATGGCGCTGATGCGCAAGAGCGGCGGACACGCGATCGCCGTGCATCCCGAAGGCGGCGGAGTTTCAAAATGCGCGGAACTGTTCCGCGCAGGGCGCGTCGATTTCTACGCGACCGCCGACTATCGGCGCGGCAGCGACTTGTTTAAGCGGACGTGTCTATTGCTCGACCGCATCCTCGCGGACATCCGCGTGCAGGAAGAGGTTTGGAAGGTGGGGAAGGGTGGAGAGTGAGTCAGCGTCGTGAAGGCAAAGGAATTTGCTGACGAGATTGTTGTGCCAACTGTAAGCTATTTTCGCGATAATGGGCGATCGCGGAGACATGCGTATGTTGCTTGCATTGTCACGTATCACCTCAAGGACTTCCTGGAGGACGAAAGCGCGAACGTAGAAGCTGCAATGAAAAGCTTCGGATCTAGTCGATCTTTTGAAACCGTGAGAGCTGTTTGCACTGCGGCTAAGCACATTCGTCATGGAAGCAGAAGCGGAAGGTTCCCTGACCACATCCCATTTTCTGTCGGCGAAGATTACGACCGACCGCCGGCGAGCGCTGGTCAAATGGTGTGCGGGCTGTCCCGCTTGGGCGACGCGCACGGCGGCAGAGAGATTGCCCAAAACTTCGGCGGCCTAGATCTGTATGTTTCGGTCAAGACGGTGCTTCGAAGCTACCAGTTTTGGTTCGATGACTTGCTCTGCGGTGTCGATCTGAGCGATTGCTGACCTCTAACTGTCGCGCAACGTCTTGCCGGCGGAGGCCGGCGCCCACGACACGTTGCAACGCGGGTGCGCGATCGAGACGGCTCACGCTCTGAGGCTTGCGTGGATCCCGGCCTGCGCCGGGATGACGATGTGTGTGAGTGTAAGCCTAATCAAAAATGACGGTGGCGTCCCTGCCCTGCGCGCACGACTTCGCCATAACGCCGGGATCGCGGAGAGGGAAAGTAGCAACCATCTCCAATTGTCATCCTAGCATCTCCCACTGTCATCCTAGGCCTTGTGCCTAGGATCCACCTATCGGCGCGGGCCGCGGCGCCGTTGATATGCCACCCTTCGTTCCGGTGAGTTCGAGGTTTGGATCCTCGGCATAAAGCCGAGGATGACACTCGGCGTGGGGACGCTCTCCCACTCGCGCGACGGTTCGCCGGTCTTTGAGCCGTTCTCTCATCACGTCGAGGGACCGCAGGACAGGCCGACATTTGAAACAGTATTTTGTCTACATCCTCGCGAGCAAGCCGCGCGGCACACTTTACGTCGGCGTCACGAACGATGTCGTCCGGCGCGCCGCGCAACACCGTGATGGCGTGGCCGAGGGCTTCACGAAGAGATATGGCGTGAAGCGGCTCGTCTACTTTGAGGTTTTCCAGGAGATCAATCTTGCGATCCAGCGTGAGAAATCTTTGAAGCGCTGGCCGCGCGAATGGAAGCTCAATCTGGTGGAGCGGCTGAACCCGCATTGGGACGATCTGACGCCCGGCCTCGCTGGCGAACGAGATTTCGGATGATGCCTGTGTGGACGCTTGGATCCTAGGCACAAGGCCTAGGATGACAGTGGGGGCGGTGGAGACCGGTGCCTGCGATAACTGGCTTAGACTGGAGCCGGGACGACGGCGTGGGGACGCACAAGTCGCGTCCGAGACAGTATGTGTGTCCCAACAATGGATCGGCAGATCAACGCGTGGCTAAAACAGCTTGTTGAGGCTGCGTTGGATCTGGCGGAAGCCTTTCGAGACTTGGCGTCCGAAGGAGTTGTTCCTACGGTATTTGCGCGAGGACGTGCGGCGCGGTTTCTCCTTTGTCGCCTCGTGAGCTGCGACGCCTGCCGCAGCACTCGCAGCCGTTACGGCAGCAGCTTCGCCCACGCCAGCTCCGTCGTCATCATCGCTCTCATTCGAAGCAGCTTGAACGGACGCAATCGGGTTCGGCGCGCTGCGGTCCCGATAGGAATAGCCGAGGTCCACAGCATCGAGGGGGCCTTGGCCTGCCGCGGCGCGGTGATCCGTCATGGCAGCCGTGGCGGACATCGTGCGGGCGTCCGTCGTACGCTCATCCGTCGCGGCGCCGCTTTCGGCCTTGGCGTAACGATCTTTACTGCTCTCCTGACGCGGCTCGTCCGCTGCGCGCTCGCCGTCCGGCAGACACGAGACGTCACTGTGCGTTTCCACCAGCGCGAGCAATACCGGGTCCGGCTTCTCGACGGGGAGCTGCGCGTTCACGCGCGTTGTAAATTCGGCCATGGCGTTGCGCGTGGAGGCCGACCATCTGCCGTTGACCGGGCCGACATAGCAGCCGGCGCGCTTCAGGCCGGTCTGCACGGCGCGGGTGACGGATGCGTCGTCATCCAGCAACACGCCATCCGATAAGGACGCCGTCTGGATTTTCGGACGGGCGGTTTCGGAAGGTTGAGGCGTCGGCGTTGCGGCAACCGGTTTGAACAGCGGCCCGCTCTCGGCACTGACTGTTACGGCTTCGCCCGTATCGTCCGCCACGACGTCATGCAGGACGCCGTAGACCAAAACGAGGGTCGCGAGCACGACACCGCCGCCCGCGAAAAGAGTTGAGAGGTTGATTGAAGTCTTTGCCGCAAGCGCTTGCCGCAGAGCCTCGAGATCGAAACGCATTACGCTACCCCCAATGCCGCACCGCCTGCCCTCAGGCGCTACGGACTGTTACGCGCTATCTCCCCGTTCGTTCCCGCACACGGAGATCATAGCACAACTTTCGGTGCTCTCACGGTTTTTTGGACGATTGAGCATCGCGCCGATCGTTGTGGGAGCGTTCTCTCTGTCTACTTCTCGGGCTTCAAAAAACGCGCGGCGACCCAGCCCTGCGTGCCCCGATACTCGACGCGACACCACTCGAGCTTGGCGTTTCGCTTTTCGTCGTCCGTCATGTCCATCCAACGATCGAGGCTGGGTTCCGGCTTGATGCAGCCGAGATGCTTCAGGCCGTGCGCGTTCGGCGGAATGCCGACGAGCTTCTTGCTGTCGCCGTGGGGCACGTCTCGCATGTTGAGGACATCGCCGGCGGGCACGCCAGTGACGGTCCAGAATTTCGGTGGATCGGTCTGATCCGATTTGCCGCCTGCGAACGCTGGCGCGCTGGCTGCACAAACTATCGTGCAGACGAGCATGAATTGGCCGGCACTGCGGCCGAAGGCGTGATCCCCCATCGTTCTCCCCTACGCATACTGTTCGAGCAGCCGCCCCCTCGGTGCTCTGTTTGGCAGACGACCGAAGGTTCCTAAAGAATGTGCCGAGGCTGTGACTATCGCCTAATCACGGCGGAGTGTTAACCGCCTCGCGGCGTTGATGGATCTTGAAGCCGGCAATGTGCGTTTCAAAAACTTGAAATGCTTACTGTCGGGAGATCGTTATGGCCTTCGAAGACGTCCAAGCCGAAATCGGAAACCTGCTCAGCCAGATGCAGAACAAGCCCGAAGACGGGCACGAACTTTATTTGCAGCTGACGGAGAAGCTCAACGAGCTAAGGGCCTTTGGTCTGCCACTGCCGAGCGATCTCGAGCAGCTCGAGGCGTCTCTGGCCGCCGAATTCCGTAATGCGCCGAAGGAACTGCCCTGAGCGGTAAGTTTCTTCCCCGTTTGGGGTTGTCTGACCCGGCGACAAGAGGCACGTTCCGCCGATGACGTTCCATAGCGGCTGCGGCAACCATATGATGACTGGCGACGTTGATCTTGATCGGGAGTACCAGAGCGGCGTTCTGCGGTTTATGACGCTGGTTGTCGGAAGCGTGGAGATCATCCTTTTCACGCTGATCGTGCATCTCATGCTGCACTCTACGGATCCACTCGGAGAGAGCATAGGGGAGGCCAGGGCTGTGCTGATTGCCGCCCCGCTTGTGCTCCTGACTTTGCCGGGGCTACTGCTGGCTTGGTTAGATAGGGCCCCCCGAACCGCCATGGCGCTCGTGTGCCTCGCTCTGCCGGCGACTGTGATGGCGTGGGCCTGATAAAAATAAACGCGAATTCAACTCCTTAACTGGTCCGCCAGCTGATTAGCTGATAAGCTTCTCTGTGGCCATCAATAACTCTTTCTGATGCAGCCATCACGAACTTGCGATTTGCCGTTATCAGGGCTCACCCCTATATACGATGCAGAGCAGCTGGGCTGGCGGCCCGCTGTCGTTAGAACACTCAGGAGGAATTGACCATGAAGACCTGGATGAAGCCCTCGGTTCGCGAGCAGGAAGTCGGCCTCGAGGTTACCTCGTACATGCCGGCTGAGATCGATCTCATCTAAGTCGATCGGCTTTAGTCGAATTCTACGGCGATCGCGAAAGCGGTCGCCGTTTTAGTTTTCGGTACGCTTTTGTGCGCGCGCCCTGTATTTCACTCTCTCGGCTTTTGCATCCCCAAGCGCGGATTTCACGTCGCTCATTTGCGCACTCTGATGCGCGCTTTCCGAAGCGGCCTACAGGCGCTTTTCATTTTCCCCTGCGGATCGCACTCAACCCTGATCGGCGCATCTCTCATTGTTACGCAAGCGGCATCCTCCACTTCGCACTGATGCCCGTATTTGCGAGATTGATCGCGTTGCATCGGCTCTCGTGAGCGACCTCACAGAGGCGCGCGCACGAAAAGTTCAAATCGCGTGAAGGCTCTTTTAAGCGGCTCCGCAATTTGTATTTTGCGCGAAAAATGCCGCTAATAATAAGCCTTTTTCGTATTTTGGTACACAGTAGCATCAGCCCGACTAATAGAGCGGGATTGAAAATCCAATTGGCGCCCGGACGGACGACTCCCTAATTATCCGCCGTGCGCAGACGTAAACGTCTCGCGTTTTTCCAAGGAGGAAGTGAACATGAAGACTTGGATGAAGCCTGCCGTTCGCGAGCAGGAAGTCGGCCTCGAGGTTACCTCGTACATGCCGGCTGAGATCGACCTCGTCTAATAACGAGCGACTTTCGGTCTTGAGACGTGTCGGCCCGCGAAAGCGGCCGGCACGTTTTCTTTTTTGGGTTACCTAAATCGTTCTGTTCTCCAAGACGTTGATGCGATCCGGTGCTAGTGTCTCCGTGCGCCGCTCCTCGGGACCCGGTAGCGCGGTGGCAATCCCGTATCTTCTTGGACTGTCTCAGCATGTTCATCCGTGACGCCTTTCCGAGCGACGAGCCGTCCTGGCGAAAGCTGTGGGAGGGCTATGTCACGTTCTATGGCGCTGAGGTTCCGGAGGACGTGACCGTCAGGACCTGGGAAAGGCTGATCCGCAAGCAGGACGGGCTTTTCTGCCGTATCGCCGAAACAGGCAGTGAGCCGGTTGGATTCAGCCTTTCGGTCCTCCATGCAGGAACCTGGACCGCACAGCCCGTCTGCTATCTGGAAGACCTTTTCGTGGCTGAGGAGGCTCGCGGCAGGGGGATCGGGGAAGCGCTGATCCGCGATCTCGTGGGGCTCTCCAAGACCAACAACTGGTCCCGCCTCTACTGGCACACGCAAGCCGGCAATGCGCCAGCCCGCAGCGTTTACGATCGCTTCACCAAAGCCGACGATTTCGTCCGCTACCGGCTCTTCTTTTAGCCGGAACGCTACCTCGCAGGGCGTAGACGGAACGAACCTTGCTCCGTAGTCCGGACAAGTCACGGTGTGTGCCGCTTCGGCACGGCCGTCGCCATGCGAGGTCTCCAGATGACACGTCCGAACGCAACGCGCGCACTTCGGTCAGACGCTTCCCGGCTCGACTGGGTGGACGTCGCGAAAGGCCTTTGCATCGTGTTGGTCGTGATGATGCACGCGACGCTCGGCGTCGAGAAGGCTACGGGGACCGAAACGGGCCTGCACACCTTCATCGAGTGGGCGCGCCCCTTCCGCATGCCGGACTTCTTCCTGATCTCAGGCCTGTTTCTTGCCGCGCGCATCGATCGGCCGTGGCGCAGCTACCTCGACACCAAGGTCGTGCATTTCGTCTATTTCTACGTCCTCTGGCTCACGATCCAGTTCGGCCTCAAGGCGCCCGGCATGGTGGCTGAGAACGGCATGACCTCGACGCTGATCGACTACCTCACGGCCTATGTGGCTCCGTTCGGGACGCTGTGGTTCATCTACCTGCTTGCCGTCTATTTCGTCGTCGCGAAACTTCTGCAGCCAGCGCCGAAATGGGCCGTGCTCGCGGGTGCCGCGGCCATGCACGTATTCGCGCCGCATACCGGCATCTTCATTCTGGACGAGTTCACCGATCGCTTTGTCTTCTTCTACTCGGGCTATGCGCTTGCGCCCTACGTCTTTTCGTTCGCCGAGAGGATGCGCATGCAGCCGAGCGTGGCGCTGGCGGCTGGGCTTGTTGCCTGGGCTGCCTTCAACGCGGCCGGCGTTTTCCATGGCATCGCGCTCGAGCGCGGGCCGGATCTCGTGTTCTCCTACATCGGCATCGGCGCGGTGATCGCGTTCGCGGTGCTCGTCAATGAAAGCGTCGTGGGTCGTACGTTTGCCTACTGCGGCCGCAACTCGATCGCTGTCTATCTCGCGTTCACAGTTTTCATGGGGCCGGCGCGCATCGTTGCTTTGAAACTCACAGGCGCAGACGCAGTGACCGCTGTTGCGCTCTTCTCCACCTTCGCTGGCGTCGCGGGTGCGTTGTTCCTCGCGTGGCTCGTGAAGGGAACGCGGGCCGGTTTCCTGTTCACGCGACCGGATCTGTTCAGGCTCAAGCCGCGCAAGAGCGGCGCCGGCCTCGAAAGCCGCCCGGCAGCGGCGTAAACGCCGAGATCAGAGCGGAACGTCCGGTTCTTTCTTGGCCTCGCGCTCCAGGCGGTCGATGCGTTCCTTGAACTTCTTCACCATCCCCTCGACGTAGTCGAACATCTTGTCGACGTCCTTTTCGGTCGGCATGGCGAGATCTCCCGGCGGTGGAGGCTCGCCCCCTTCAGCGGGAGGCACGACTTGCGGTATCGCCGCGCTCGGCCCGGGCGTGCCATGCGGAGCAGCCTTACCCGCTTCCAGCGCCCGCTTTTCGGCTTCCAGCGTCTCGACGCGCTTCTTCAAGATGCTTTCCGTTTCGGGCATGTCTTTGCAGGACCAGTCCGACCCGGTGCCGCTGCAGAAGCTCATGGCGCCCGTCTGGCGGTCGAGGCGAATGACGCCGCCGTCCGTCGGAGACATCGTGAAGCGCCCGGACGCTTCCTCACCTGCCGCCAATGCAGGCGTCGCGGCGAGCACCGCAAGGCCCACGAGCCCCAGGGTGCGCCCGCTCCGAGAAACGTTTCGCAAGAATGTGGACACTGGTGGCCTCCATGTCGGCGCCGGAGCTGCGGCTTCGAGATATGAACTTTCCCGACAATAGCAAGGGATTGTGACCGGCTTCGTCCCGGGATGCTGCTGCAAAACGAATCGCCGTGGCGATTTCGAGCCCAAACCCCAACTCAAATCCGCTTTTGGCATGCGATTTCAGGCCGTTTTTCCGCATATCTAGAGGACTTAACAGAACATTTACTGGTGGCTGCCAGCCTCACAGCATCGGGTTTCTGGTTCGTGCCTCGTCTGGCCCTTCAAAAACGCTTCGCCTGATGCGCGACGGCTCTGCCGTTTCGGCTCCCTTTTCGGGGGCAGCGGGCTTCAGGCACTGCACCCTTGGGGACCCCATGTTGCGATTCGATCAAAACGGTGAGCCGACGCGTGAAAGCGCCCTCAGCCTCGCCGGATATGCCGGCCCCAGCCACGTGCTGGACGAGCTCGCGCGCGAGATCGAGGATACTCAGCGCGGACAGAGCGAAACTCTCTCGCACATCGTGGACAAGCTGAGGTCTATCGCGACAAACCGCGAGCAGCCCACGCCTGCGCAACGTCCTGCCGCTCCGACGAGCCGCGAGCGCATGATGCTGGAAGAGGCTGGAGACGAACCTTGGGACACGGACACGGCCGACGCTCTGCTCAAGAGCTACGAAACGCGCGACGACGACGCGGGCCGCGCTGAAGCGGGGAGCAGGGACGCTTACAGCCAGCGCGCCTGGATGGGCGAGCGCTTCAACGACGTGACGCAGAAGATCACGCAAGCGCTTTCAAGCATGCAGTCCGGCAGCACGGTGACGCTGCTGGAAGAGCGTCTCGACGCGTTCCAGAAGCTGATCGCCGAAGCGCTGCGGGACGTGGTGCGCCGCGAGGATCTCGACGGCATGCGCCTCATCGAGCAGCACGTCAATGAACTCAGCGACAAGCTCGACGAGCTCGACCGTCATGTCTCGCGGATCGACGGCATCGAAAACGACATGCGCAACGTGATCGAGCAAGTATCGGACGAGCGCATCACCAAGCTGTTCGACTACGACAGCCGCTTCTCGGCCGACATAGAAGCCGTTGCCAAACGCGCTGCCGAAGAAGTCCACAACCGCTTGATGGGGGGCGATGCGCACGACCTCAGCGTCAGCAGCCGGCATGACGAACTGCGCTCGCTGATCGAAGCGTCGATCCGTGACCGGCGCGAAGCCGACGTGCAGGCGGTCTCGCTCGTGAGCGGTCTTTCGGGACGCGTCAACGAGCAATCGGACCGTTACGACGAACTCAAGGACATTCTGCAGCAGGCGATCCAGGAGCAGCGGCAGAACGAGCAGACCGCGTTCGGGATGCTCGATACGCTGCAGCAGGCGCTTGTCACGATCCTCGATCGCATGGACGTGCTCGAGCAGAACCAGCACACGGCCGCACTCGCTCCGACGCCGGCCGCACCCACAGCGCGCTCCGAGTTCGTCGAGCCTCCGTACGCGCCGCTCGCACGTGAAGCGGAGCCGGAAGCGCTCGATGCTTCCGGCCAGGTTCCGTATTCCTTCCGCGACACGCGCTATGACTTCAGCGGAAGCAAAGAGCCGCGCGAAACCCCGCCACCGCTCAAGTCGACCGAGAGCTATTTCGAAGAGAGCGTCCAGGACACTTCGGAGCCTGCGCAGTACGCCGTTTCCGAGGACGCCGAGTCGCCCGTCGACAAGCTTCGTCGCGACTTCGTCGCCGACGCTCGTCGCGCGAAGCTCAAGGCCGCCGCAAACCGCGCCGAAGAGATGACCGCCGAGAAGACCGGCACGGGTGTGGGCTCGGTCTCTCAAACGCGTGCCTCGCTCGTGCAGTCGTTCCGCTCGCCCGAAGGCACCGGCTCGGGCCGCATTTTTGGAATGTCCACCAAGCTGCTCGCCGGCGTTCTGGCGCTGATCGTCGCCATCAACGGCGGCCTTTTGCTCCTCAACCGCAAATCTGCTCCGCCGCCGGCGCCCGCGATCTCGCATTCAAGCGAGACCGCTCCGGAGGCTTCCAATAAGCAAGACCATCAGTCCGATTTGCCTAATCCGGGACCTCGTTCCGAACTCAGAAGCGGCGCATTGCCTCCGTATGGCCTCAACGACGATATTCTGAACCCGCCAGAGGTCGAAACCCTCGGCAGCGCCATTCCGTCCGAGCCTCCGAGCGGCATGACGGTTACCGGTTCCGACGGGGCGGTTCCGCCGCAAGCCGTGGCCGAAGTCTATGAGCAGCAGGTGCTCGCGGGCCTCTCCGGACAGCTCGGCATGATCGCGGCTGGACAATCCGCCGACGCGATGTTGCCCGAAAAGAGTGGCCGCATCGACGCCACCTACACGCCGGCGCCTCTCCCTGGAAGCGAAGGCGCCGCAGGAACGAGCGCGCTCGATCTGCCGCCCGCGACGGTCGGCCCCATGTCGCTCCGGCTTGCTGCTGCGAACGGCGATGCTTCGGCCGAATTCGAGGTTGCCGCACGCCTCGCCGAAGGAAAAGGCACGGGCCAGAACTATGCTGAAGCGATACGTTGGTATCAACGCTCGGCCGCGAAAGGCTTCGCACAATCACAATACCGTCTCGGAACGCTCTATGAGCGCGGGCTCGGCGTGGACAAAGACATCGAGCGTGCCAAGATCTGGTACAGCCGCGCCGCCGAGCAGGGCAACGTGAAGGCCATGCATAATCTGGCCGTGCTGAACGCCAGCGGAGATGCTCCGAATTTCGCGGCCGCTGCGCCCTGGTTCCTCAAGGCTGCCGAATATGGGCTCGCGGACAGCCAGTACAATCTCGGCGTTCTGCTTGAAAACGGGCTCGCCGGTAAGACCGACCCGGTTGCCGCCTACAAGTGGTACGCTCTCGCGGCGAAAGGCGGCGACAAGGACGCCACCGAGCGCAAAGACGCGATGAAGTCGCAGCTTGCAAAGCAGGATCTCACGGCCGCCGAGGATTTGGTTGCGAACTTTAGGGCCCGTCCGGCCTCGCCTCTCGCGAACGATGCCCGCACGGCCGGCGAGGACTGGAAGAAGCGCCTAACCGACACGAACACCTGAGGCTTGTTGACGCCGGAGATTGCTGCAACGCAATGCTAGCACTCTCGCCAAAGGTTCAATACGATGCCCCCGCGCGGGCACCTCACAGCCCGCGCGCCGCACCACACTCTCTGGTGACGCTCCCTGCGGAACCCGGCGGTGCGTGGCGGCGTATTACCGAACTTTCTGTCCCGGCGTAACTCTTCCACGATGCATATTTATCTCCCGATCGCCGAGATGAGCGCCAACGTGCTGCTGTTCCTCGGCATGGGCGCTGCGGTGGGATTTCTCTCGGGCATGTTCGGCGTCGGCGGCGGGTTTCTCTTGACACCGCTGCTCATCTTTTCCGGCATTCCGTCGGCCGTTGCGGTCGGGACGGGGGCCGCGCAGATCGTGGCAGCGTCTGTTTCGGGCGCGATCGCGCAATACCGTCGCAACAATGTCGACATCAAGATGGGCGTCGTGCTGCTCATGGGCGGCATCGTCGGATCCGTGATCGGCGTCAAGGTGGTTCGGCTTCTGCGCATCGCGGGCCAATTCGATCTTTTCGTGGCGCTGGCCTACGTGACGTTTCTCGGCGTGATCGGCGCGCTGATGCTGATCGAGAGCATCAACGCCATCCGCGCGACACGTGGCGGCCAGACGATCAGCCTCAGGCGATCGGGCCAGCACAACTGGATCCACAATCTGCCGTTCAAGATGCGCTTCCACCGCTCGAAGCTCTATATCAGTGCCATTCCGCCGCTGATGATCGGAGCGTTCGTCGGATTTCTTGGCGCCATCATGGGCGCGGGCGGCGGCTTCATCATGGTTCCCGCCATGATCTATCTTCTGCGCGTGCCGACTAATGTCGTCGTCGGCACGTCGCTGTTTCAGATCGTGTTCGTCGCGGCCGTGACGACTGTCATGCAGTCGGCCGAGAACTTCAGCGTCGATATTGTGCTGGCGCTCATGCTGATCATTAGCGGCGTCATCGGAGCGCAGTATGGCGCCGCGGCGGGCGCGCGGCTTAAGGGCGAGCACCTCCGCTTCCTGCTGGCCGCGCTCGTGCTCTTGGTGGCAGGCCGCATCGGGTGGGACCTGATCATGACGCCGCCCGAGCTTTTCAGCATCACGACGTCTTTGGGGGCGCCCTCATGAGCGTCCGCAGCCGTCATCGCCGGGTTGTTGTGCTGGCCTTGGCTGCGCTCGTGTTCGCTGCGGCATCGTTGCCCGCTCTTCATCGCGCCGTCGCGCAGGACACGCAGAAGACGGAGCCGCTTCCGGATTGGGGCAAGCAGCTCCGCAAGCAGGCGCAGCAGGACCGCAAGGCCCCGAAGCCGGCTCCCGCCAAACGCGCGGCTCCGGCAGACGCGACCCTTGCCCGCGAGAGCGTCGAAGCCGACGTTTCGACGCGAACGATCGCCGTCACCTCGGCGTTCACGGGCACCGAGATCGTCGTGTTCGGGTCGGTCGTAAACAGCCGGCAGCCGAGCGCGGAAGCTGGAACCTACGACGTCATCGTTGTTCTCGAAGGTATGCCGACGCCGCTGCTCGTGCGCCGCAAATCGAATTTGGCAGGTCTTTGGGTGAACACGGATTCCGTGTCATTCGAAAGCGCGCCGAGCTTTTACGCCATCGCGTCCACACGGCCGATCGAGGAAATCGCCGACCCGGCTTTGCTGCAGCGGAATGCCATCGGGTTCGATTACGCGCGCCTTGCACCCGCTGCGCGCTCCGTCATCGAGACGCAACCCGGAGAGCTCAAAGACTACAAAGAGGCCGTGGTTCGCCTGAAGGAAAAGGAAGGCCTTTTCATCGAGCGCGACTATGCCGTGATCTTCATCGGTAAGAGCCTTTTTCGCAGCTCAATCGGGTTGCCCGCCAACGTGCCGGTGGGGCCGATGACGGCGCGGGTCTACCTCTTCCGAGAGGGCGAGCTTTTGAGCACGTTCCAGTCGCGCGTGCGGCTGGAACGCAGCGGCATCGAGCTTTGGCTCTACCATGCGGCAATGAATCACCCAGTCTATTACGGCCTCGCTGCGGTGCTGATTGCGGGGCTTGCGGGGTTCCTCGCCTCGATGCCGTTCCGGCGGAAGCCTGCGAGCTAGTCTTCTTTGAGGAGGCGGGGGGCGATCGGGTAAAGGCCTTCCTGACCCATCACCAAAACCGACAAGCCATCGTTGCCGAAGAGTGGCGAGAACGCATCGTCGAGGACGTTGAGGCCGCCCGCGTAAGTGCCGAATGCCGGCAGCACGAGGCGCATGCCGTTGCCGACGAAGCAGGGTCGCCGGATGACGTGACCGTGGAACGACACGCGCGCCGCCGGATGCAGATGGCCCGCGACCTCGTGCGTCACCGGGCCTTTTGTGGGCTCATGTCGGAACGTCAGGCCCGACACCGAGATCTCGTGCAGAACGACGCCGCCCATGCAAGCGGAGATCACTGGATCATGATTGCCGTTGAGCCAGAGCCACTCGCGGCCTTCCTGCAGAATGCCCAAGGTCTCGCGATCGACCGCGCTCATGCGTTCGGCTGCGCCGCAGTCGTGGAAGCTGTCGCCGAGGCAAATGACGGTCGACGCGGGATAGGCGTCGAGCGTGGCGGCGAGGCGTTCGAGCGTGGCGGCGGTATCGTACGGCGGCAGCATGATGCCGCGAGACGCGAATGCGGAACCCTTTTCGAGATGCAGGTCCGCTACGATGAGAATGTCTTCGGCAGGCCAGTAGACCGCGCCCGAGACGTCGGCCAGAAGCGAGCGGCCCGCGATGGAGATCGGCTGCTGGCTGAATTCACCGACGTCGAGGCGCTCGGGCTTCAGCTCCAGCATTTGCGTCGTGTTTCTCACGTCGTTCCCCGTCACTTTCGCGCATGGCCTCGGCGATCAATTCCTCGGCCGCTTCCCTCAGCAAATCCTCACGCGTCAGTCGGCCAACGGGCTCGATACCGATCTCAAGCAAGATCGGCACCGCAAGCGGCGACACCCGATCCAGACTTTGATGCCTGATTCGACCGCGCGCGCGGGCCAGGAATTGGCCGAGCCGAGCAATATCCAACAGACCCGTGGCCGCGTCCTCCCAGGCCGCTTCGAGTAGAATATGCCTGGGATCGTGACGGCGCAGCACGTTGTAGATGAGATCTGTCGACATCGTGACCTGGCGGCCACTTTTTTCGCGTCCCGGGTGCTTTCGCTCGATCAGGCCGGAAATGACCGCGACATTGCGGAACGTGCGTTTCATGAGGCTCGATACCGCCAGCCATGCGTCGAGATCGTCGCCGAGCATGTCCTCCTCGAACAGACGTTCGAGGCTCAGGCTGCCGTTTTCAATGCGGGCCGAGAGGTCGCCTAGGCCCCACACGGCGAGGCCGTAGTCGTTCGCGACGAACCCCAACGGCTTGGCGCCTTCCCTCTCGAGGCGGCGCGTGAGAAGCATGCCGAGCGTCTGATGAGCGAGACGGCCTTCGAAAGGATACGCCACGAGGAAATGGCGCGAACGACGCGGGAAGGTTTCAATCAGAACGTCGTCCGCACCGGGAAGCTGGGAAACGTCGAACTGAAAGCCGAGCCACTGCGCGACCGGCGTCGGTAGATCTTTCCAACGGCTGCGATCCGCCATCATGGCCCGCACGCGCTTCGCGAGATGTGTCGAGAGCGGGAATTTTCCGCCAGCGTAGCTCGGGATCATGGCGTCGGCGCCGGGCGCACGCGTCACGAACGCTTCCGTTTCCGACAAGCCTTCGAAGCGCAGGATCTCGCCTGCGAAGACGAACGTGTTGCCCGGCGCGAGCTGCTCGACGAAGTATTCCTCCACCTCGCCCAACACGCGTCCGCCCATGAGCGGCTGCGGTGTTCCAGGTTTTCCGGTCTTTCCCATGCGACGACGGCCGACGAGGCGGATCTTGATCATCGGGGCCTCGACGATGGTGCCGGCATTCATGCGGTATTGGCGTATGAGGCTCGGATGCGCGAGACGGAGGGCTCCGTCGTCCGTGGTCCTGAGGCGCGCAAAGCGCTCGTAGGATTTGAGCGCGTAGCCGCCGGTTGCGACGAAATCCACGACGCGATCGAAACGATCGCGCGTCAGGCCTGCATATGGCGTTGCTGTGCGAACTTCATCGAACAATCGATCGGGCCAGAACGGACCACTACATGCCATGCCGAGCACATGCTGCGCGAGGACGTCGAGCGCGCCCGAGCGAGAGATCACGGCATCCTGCTCGCCGGCTTCCGCGGCTTCGAGCGCTGCGCGGCATTCCAGCACCTCGAAGCGATTGGCCGGCACGAGGAGTGCTTGCGACGGCTCATCCAATCGGTGATTGGCGCGACCGATGCGCTGCGCAAGGCGCGACGCGCCTTTCGGTGCGCCGACGTTGACGACAAGATCGACGTCGCCCCAGTCGATGCCGAGGTCGAGCGTGGACGTGGCGACGACGGCGCGCAGCTTTCCTTCGGCCATCGCGGCTTCGACTTTCAACCGGCGCGCTTTGTCGAGCGAGCCGTGATGCAGCGCGATCGGCAGATCGTCCTCGTTGAGGTGCCAAAGCTCCTGAAAGACCAGCTCCGCCTGCATACGTGTATTGACGAAGACGAGCGTCGTCTTGTGCTGGCGGATGGCGCGATAGATTTCGTGCATGGCGTAGCGGGCGGAATGGCCGCTCCACGGCACTGGCTCCTCGATCTCCAGGATTTCGATATCCGGTTCTGCACCGGGCGGCGCGATCACGACATCGGCCATCGTTCGCATGAGATCAGGATTTCGCTGCGGGACGAGGTAGCTCAGAAGCTCTGACGGGCGGGCGACCGTCGCCGACAGACCGAGCATCATCGTGTCGGGCGCGATGGCATGCAAACGCGCGAGGCCGAGCGACAAGAGATCGCCGCGCTTCGAGGGCGCGAGGGCGTGCAGCTCATCTAGGATGACGGTGTCGAGATCGGCGAAGACGTAGCTTGCGTCTGAACTCGAGAGCATGAGCGCGATCTGTTCCGGCGTCGTGAGCAGAATTTGTGGCGGCTTTACGCGCTGGCGCGCGCGACGCGCCGTTGATGTATCCCCGGTGCGCGTCTCGATGGAGATCTTGAGCCCCATTTCCGAAACAGGTGTCACGAGGTTGCGGGAGATGTCTTCCGCCAGCGCCTTGAGTGGCGAAATGTAAAGCGTGCGGAGCCCTGCTCCGCGTTTCGGCGGGGCGACTTCGGAGAGCGTGATCAGGCTCGGAAGAAAGCCTGCGAGAGTTTTACCTGCGCCCGTCGGCGCAATCAGCAAGGTTGACCGGCGGGCACGGGTTTTGGCGATAAGCTCAAGCTGATGGGCGCGCGGGGTCCAGCCGCGCGTCCGGAACCAATCGACGAAGCGATCCGGAAGGAGTGCTGCGGCCCGATCCTGCCGAGAGGCGAGCCGCTTCGGCGCCTTACTACGGTTGGCCCCGCCCGGCACGGGGCTTTTCTTCTTCGGTTTTTCCGAAACTCCACTCACGCACTCGACTTCCTTCGCTCCGGCCTATCGATATGCTAGATGGGGAGCGCGTCTGACTAAGGAAAGCTCATGGACCGTAACACGATTTTCGGCGGAAACCCGCTCGGGGTCATCCTCCGCCTGGCCCTCATCTCGATCGTGGTCGGGATCGTGATGAAGGCGCTCGGCATCGACCTCGGTAATTTCTTCCAGCGCATCAACGAGCTGTTGCGGAACATCTACGACTTGGGCTTCGGCGCCATCGAGTGGGTGCTCGAATACATGCTGCTCGGCGCGCTCGTCGTCATTCCGATCTGGCTCATCGCGCGGGTCGCCAGCGCGTCCCGTTCGAAATCCGAATAACAAAAATGGCCGGGCGAACCCGGCCATTGTTTTATTCCTTAGCGGCTCATCGCCAGACTACTTCTCCGGCGATGCCGAGGCCGACGCATCGTGACGGAAGAAGGCGTCGACGCGCATGCCCGTCATCAGCGGCGGCGTGCCGTCGAGCGCGATCAGCACCTCCAGCACTTCGACGTCATTGGGACGACGCGGCCCGCGCGACGTGATGCGCGGCGAACCGAGCGCAAGGGCGACCTGTGTCACGGTGCCCTCGAAATCCTTGTCCGGGAAGGCATCGGCGCGCACGACGACGCGCTGGCCGACGCGGATCTTGCTCACGTCACGCTCTTCGACTTCGGCCCGCACGCGCAGGCTCGAAATGTCACCGAATAGCGCCACCGCCGCGTCGGGCGACGGCTGCGCCAACTCACCGACGCGAGCCCACATATTCAGGATCGTGCCATCTGCAGGCGCGCGCACGATCGTACGTTCGATCGCGTTTTCGACTTGCGCCAGATCAGTTCTCGCAACCCAAACGGCGGACTCGAGACGCGTCGGCTTCGGCAGTCCGGCCTTTGCGAGGACAGTGTCGAGAGCCGACTGGTCATCCGCTGCTTTCTTCTTAGCGGCCGTGAGTTTCTCGCGAGCGTCGGTGACGACCTTCGCGTCTGCGCCGTTTTCCTTCGAAGCGCGATAGGCATCGTCGAATGCCTGCTGTGCCTGGAAGAGCGCACGCTGAGAGACATCCAAAGCATCTTCTGCCTGGCGGCGTTCCAGCGAGAGACCCGTCGCCGGTTCCTCCTCACGTTCAAGCACGCGCACGTCCGCTTCGGATTCGGCGGCCGCCAGCTTCGGGCGCAGATCGTCGTTGTCGAGCACCACGAGCGGGTCGCCGGTCTGAACATGATCGTTGGTGTTGGCAATCACATCGATGATGCGGCCGGGGACCTCGGAAGTAATGCGCACCTCGCCAGACTTCGGCTCGACGCGGCCCGTCGCAGAAGCCGCCCAAACCGGGCGAGCCGCGAGGCTGCCGGCAGCGTGGACGTTATCCGCCTGCGCCTCTCCGCTGAGCTTCGGCGCGAGCTGGTTCAGCGCGAGGCTCGCGAAGACGGCCGCCACGGCCGCGACGACCACGGCCGATACGGTAGGATCAAGTTTAGCCATTCGCTTTTCGCCTTTTCGTAAGGTCGGCAATCTCGGGCGCATCGAGGCCCTGCGGCCTGCGCTCCTCACCAACGATCAATCCATCTTCAATGCGGACCACGCGATCCGCGTAGCCGAGTGTGCGCGGGTCGTGTGTCACGGCGAGAACACAGCGGTTCTGCTCCTTGGCGATGCGCGCCAGAAGCGCCATGACGGCGTGTCCGTTCTCGCTATCCAAAGCGGCGGTCGGCTCGTCGGCCAGGACGACCGAGGGCGAAGCCGCAATGGCACGCGCCACCGCGACGCGCTGCTGCTCACCGCCTGACAGGTTCGAGGGGTAGTTCATCAAACGATTGCCGAGGCCCACATCACGCAGACATTCCTCGGCGCGTTGCGCGGCGTGGTAGCCCTTGCGACCGATGACGTCGAGCGCGATGCGAACGTTTTCGAGCGCCGAGAGCGTCGGGAACAGATTGTAGGACTGGAAGATGAAGCCGATGTGCTTGCGACGCAGTTCTGCTAGCTCTTCCGGGTTCTTTCCGTCGGTCGATTCACCTTCGACGCGCACGGTGCCGGACGTCGGGGTGAGGATGCATCCAAGGATCGACAGAAGCGTGGTCTTGCCGCTGCCCGACGGTCCCATGAGGAGCGTCAACTCGCCTTTGACAAGCTGCAAGTTCACGCCCTTGAGCGCCTGCACCTTGCCGGCACCCTTGCCGAGTTCCTTGACGACGTTTTCTGCCTCGAGGACGATCTTTGTCATCTGCTGAACACCGTGGCTGGATCGATCCGGGTGACCTTGATGATCGCCGAGATGGCGGATACCGCCGACATGAAAAGCGTTAGGCCGAGCAGCGCGACCGCGAGGCCCGGTGTCATCACGAGCGGAAGTGGCGTGTTGCGACTGATGTAGAGTATGCCGAGCGAGATCAGGATACCCAGCACGTAGCCGATGCCGGCGCTCAGGCCGGCCTGAGCTAGAATGACTTTGTAGATGTAGCCCGACGAAGACCCCAACGCGCGCAGCGTAGCGAATTCGTTCAGATGGTCCTTCGTGCTCGAATACAGCGTCTGCGCCACGATTACCGTACCAACGAGAATGCCGAGTAACGCGCCGCCGATGAGTGCAAGACCGGCGCCGGTGCGGAACAGCCACTGGCGGAGGCTGCGGTCCTCAAACTCGTCTTTCGTCAGAACCTCGGCACCTTCGAGCCGATTGCGAAGTTCCTGGCGGACGGTTTCGACGTTGGCGCCCGGTTCGAGCTGCACGAGATAGAACGTCGCCTTGTCGCTTTCCGCTCCGAGCAGGCTGCGCGCTCGCGACAGCGTCGTGAAGACATAGGGCGACTGCGTGAACGAACGGATGCGATGCGTCAGCGCCTTCACCTTGACGCGGCCCATGGCGATCTGCGCGGTGTCGCCGATGCCGTTGATGCCAAGCTCACGGAAGTAGGTGTCGTCGGCGGAGATAGCATCGGGAGATTTGATATCCTGCCAAGTGCCGGACACGAGCGACCATGGCTCGAGTGCGCCATCCTCGGCGTCGGTGCCGACCAGCACGACGCGTGTCGAGCCACCCTCTGGCTTGCGCCATTCCGCAAACGCGACGACGAGCGGGATGACATCCTTCACGCCAGGCGTCGCCAACGCCTGATGACGTTCACGCGTGGAGAGCAGAATGCCGCCCTCCTCGAAGCTTTTGGCGCCGAAAGCGGTGATCCAAAGATCGCTGTTCGAGCGCTGGATCATCGAAGTGATCATCTGGCTCGAGCCGAGATACATGCCGAGCTGGATCGCGACGAGAACGATCGAAAACAGAATCCCGACGAGCGTCACGGCGAGCCGGATGCGATCGTGGAACAGGTTTCGAAACGCGAGTGTCAGAATCATGGGACCGATCGGTTCAAAGCTTCGCACGGGTGTCTTGGCGCGGGTCTGGAATTCGAACCCTTTACGGCCCGAACTTAAAGGAAGACCTGTTCGAAATAATGCCCGCGCGCCACGCGTGTTCGATTTATGGTTTCCGCGAGCCGATATATAAGCGTTACCGGTAGTCTGCACTACCCCTGTAAGGTCAATGACTTCAAATCAAAGTGCTCTGGCCGAATAATGGTAAGCCGGTCTTAGACCTCTTGATATGGTTAGTGTCTTGACAGATAAGGGGACGTTTTCGCGTTTTTGCCTCTTTTCATTGCTGATTAAGGCCTCCTGCGGCGAACAGACACCCTTCGCTGCAGAAGTCTCGTGGAAGCAGCTCATAGCCATCAGGTTTCCCATGATCGAGAGAGTTTCCGCCCTTGCGGGCGCCGCCTTGCGGATTGCACCTGCCATCGTCGTCGGCCTCGTCGCCCTCACTTCCGAGGCGGCCGCGGCGCGCCCCGAAGTGGGCGTCTGGTACGACGACAGCGGCCAAGGCGCCGTCGAAATCTATATCTGCCAAGAAAATGCAAGCCGCCTCTGCGGCCGTATCGTATGGCTCAAAGAACCTCTCAACGCCGAAGGGGTGGCGAAGCACGATCGCAACAATCCCGAAGCCGGTAACCAGAACCGCCCGATCTGCGGCCTGCCGATGCTGTGGGGTCTCGGCCTGATGTCGGACGGCTCGTTCGACGGCGGCAAGATCTACGACCCTAAAACCGGAAAGACGTATAGCGCCTCCATTCAGATGGCCTCCGGCGACTCGCTGACTGTCACGGGTTATCTCGGCGTGAAGATGCTCGGAAAGTCGTTCACGTGGACGCGCGCGCCGGGCAATCTGCCGCGCTGTGAAGGCGCTCCACCGCCGGGCTAAGTGGATCAACATCGATCTCAAAACAAAAAAGGCCGGGTGATCACACCCGGCCTTTTTCATATTCATCACGGAACAGGCTGTCGGTTACTCCGCGACGCCCTTGTTCTTCACGAGGCGCGCAACAGCCGCCTTTTCTTCGATGTTCTGCGTAAGACGCTGCGCGAACTCGATCGTGCGATCGACGACGACCGAGCGCTGACGATCAACCGTCACCATATGGTAGCTGTCGTCGAGAACCGTCATTTCAACGAGACCACCCAACTCGCGCTGAAGCTTGAACGCGTTCGAGATGTCGCTCTGATCATCCTCGCGAGGATGGAAGATCGCGGCGTGCTGCTTGATCTCGCCGAGACGGCGCTTCACGTCGCGCGTCAGCGCCTTGAACTCCCACACGAGCCCACCGCCGCGGCCGAACAGATCCTCGATCGGGCGGCCTTCGCTGTTGAAGCTATCAATGACGAAGTTGCGGATGCGCTCATCCTTGATGCCATACGGCGCGCGCTGGCGGAGGCGGAGAAGCGTAGCGACCCACTTGTGGTACACGAGCGCGAACAGATTGAAGTGCAGCGGAATAGCCCAGCCATTCGGCCAGATGGTCGGCGCAAACAGAATAAGACCGTCGACTTCCGAACCACGTTCGCGCGCAAGGCGCAGCGAAAGCATGGAGCCCGCGGAAATTCCGCCCGCGATCACAACATCACAGTGTTGCTTGAGTTCGTCGTGCGCGCTTTCCAGCGCAGCATACCAATCCTGCCAAGACGAAAGACCGGATGCATCCGTGTTTCCGCCAAGGCCGGGGATGAGCGGGCAGTAAACAGTGTAGCCCTGACGAGCAAGCCCCTGGGCCACAAAGCGCAACTCAACAGGATTACCGCCGAGGCTATGTACCAGGAGCACGCCAACGCGTCCGCCCGGGATCACCAGACTGCCGCGCAGGGCGTTGATTTTTTCTTTCTTATTCATGTAGTTAGACTAACTCGCTGTTACTGCTCAAAACGGAATAAAGCCGATTAATTGTGAAATGCCAAGCTTCGAGTTTGCATTCCCATTAATCGAGGCCCGTAAAGCGTCTCTCGGTTTCCGCCCGCTGCTGAATTTCTCGGCGTATTGCCGGCGAATTAAACTAATTGCGGTTCCCGCCGCCGCACCGCACCTTTAGGACCGTCCAAACGAAAAGAATTCGCTAACCCGGCAGGATGCTGCCGTCGTGACGAGCAATGTGAGATCGAGAATGCCCGGCGGACCCCAGGCCGTCCCTTAACTCCACCCGCTCTCTACCTGCAACTTACGTGCGGCGGTTGCCTATGGGTCTTTCGGTCGCAAGGTAAATAGGTCTAACTTTCGCCTCAACTTACCTGGCAACCCTCGCGTGAGTTCTTATCGAGAAAATGCCCGACAGGCGCGACGGGGCACCTCCTCGTTGCTGCGTACGGCGGAAATGTGTCTGGCGAGCATGCGTGTGCGGACATTCCGGGTTCACCTTCCAAGATGGACGATTTCTAACGCCGTATGACAATTGTGTTTCTTGAAGAATGGACCGGGGATTACTGGCGAGCTCAAAGCCCGCGGTCAGATTGCCGCACCCCGGGGATTGGGACGCGTTTCTCGAACTTTCGCGAGCCTCGGCGGCTACGAATTGGAGGTTGTGATGACGGTCTGAAGACCATGGCCAACAGCAATAGGTGACCGAAATGTCACTGGCCGTGTCTTCCGGCCCGCGTATAGTAAATCACCTTTGGCCAGGGCCCGTGCGGAGTTCGTCTTTGTTACTTTTTGTGCGCCCCACTCTCTCCGCAGCTCTGTTGGTAGCGGTTTCGGCGCAATCGTTGGCTCCGGCCTTCGCAGCTCCTCCTCCCATGACGCGCGCGGAGTACGAAGCGTGCCAAGCCGGCGACGAGAGTAGCTTTCGCCGCTCAATTGAATCCCTGGCGCTGAAATCGCTCGAGGCCGGCGTCAAATCGTTCGATTACCGCGCGAGCGTCGACAATCAATGGCGGCGGCTCGGCATGGACGATCTTCTTGCCAAGCGCGTGGATGTCGCCGTCGAGGAAGTGCGGAGCGAGACGAGCTGGGCAGGGCTCGCGCAATCGCTCATCAATTCAGAGAAAGCGCAGGAGATCTCCGCCGCTGTCGCGGAGCGCGTCTATAATTCGGATGCGATGAAGAGCGCCATCGAGGCGCTGGCGACAGGTGTCGGCAACGATGTCGGCCGGACACTCGAACTTGCCAGCCAGGACGCCGTTGCGCCGTCGCTCGAATGTTTGAGGTCATTTCTCAGCGGCCGATACGGGTCATCCGTTGCAGGCGTGGTCGCGGGCGACGTCGAACACGATTTCGGCCTCAAGACCGCAGCGGGACGCGCAAGCGTCTCGTCGGGTTCCGTGCTCGAGCATTCGAGCCAGGGTATCGCGGGCGCAGCCATCATCCTCGTGCGGCGTCAGCTCGCGAACATCGCGGCGCGCGTCGGCCAGCGTCTCGCCGGAAGCATTCTTGCCCGGCTTGTCTCGGTTGCAGCCGGCGGCGTAGGTCTCGTGCTGGTGGCGAAGGACATCTGGGAACTCAGAAACGGCGTGCTTCCGATCGTATCGGAGGAGATGAAATCCGACGCGACGAAAGCGCTCGTAAAGGACGAGCTTGCGAAGTCGCTCAACGAGCAGATCAATTCGCATCTGGCCGAGATCGCATCTAAGACCGCGGATCGCGTGCTCGAAATCTGGCGCAGCTTCCGCAACGCGCACCAGAAGGCGCTCGACATTGCGGAGAAGAACGCTGCGTTTCGCAGCTTCCTTGATACCGTGAAACCGGAGCAGCTGCCGCGTCTCGATGAAGTGGTGGCGCTCGTGCTCGCCAGCGACGGCGAAGACGGTGTTCTCAAGCGCCTCAACGACGGCACGCTCAACGAAGCCGTGCGGTTCCTGCCCGAGAGGTCGATGACGATTGCGCGCGATACGCGCTCCGTCGATGCGGCGCTGGCTTGGACCGCGCTCGCCGGCGAGCAAATGCCGAAGGTTCTCGAACACGAGATCTACAAGCGCGCCGACGCCAAGGGCTTCACGCGCGCAACCCTCAACACGATGCTGGCGATCGACGATCACGTGGCGATCACCCGTATTGCCTCGCTCTCACCCGAAGCGCGGGATCGGCTATTTGGATTGCCAGCACCTGACCTCAAACGGCTTGCACGGGCATTCTCGGAATCGGAGCTGTCTGCGCTGTCGCGATATCTTGACGGTCTTCAGCCCGAGCCCCGCACACGCGTGCTCAAAGCCGTTGCTGAAACGCCCGGCAAGATGCAGAGCCTGGCATCTCCGCGCGTTCGGGATGCGGTACTGTCGAGCCGCGACCAAGCCCGGGCCGTGGACATGATGCTGCGCGAAGGCGCGGGCAGCCCTGAAGTCATCCTCGAAGATGCGAAAGCGGCTTGGGAGGGCAACATTGCCCCCGTACTGCTCTGGGAGAAGCATCCGCTTCTGGTGGTCGGTGCCGGAATTCTCGTACTGATGCTGCTTTTGATGGTGCGCCGGCTTTTCCGTCCGCGCCGGCCCGCAGCTCCAACTGCCGCCTAATCCGTGAGCGCATAGCGCTCTGGCTCTATTCGATTTTCCTAAGCGTCGTACGAATTTAACCAGGGCGCTTCACGCGCCTTGCGCGAGACACAATTTCAAACCACAAACAAAACGAACATTCGTTTTGTAACGCAGGGAACAGCGCGCTCATGCCGTTCCTGAGCATTTTCTCGTCTGCAACGGAAAACGCCAATGCCGAAGCTCAAACCCGAAACCCAGCAAGCGCGGCGAGAAAGCATTCTCGACGCCGCTGAGATGTGCTTTGCGCGTTCGGGGTTTCATCGCTCGACGATGCAAGACATCTGCAAAGCGGCCGGCATCAGCCCTGGCGCGCTCTACGTCTATTTCGCCTCCAAGGAAGATCTGATCGCGGGCATCGTGGAGCGCGATCGAGCCAAGCTTGCGGCTGAGCTTGCCGACCTCTCGAACGCACCGGATCTGATGACTGCTCTGAGGCAGCTCGGCGAACATTATGCAATCGAGGAGCCGCGCCACAAGCGCGTGCTCGGGCTCGAGATCGGCAGCGAGGCTACGCGCAACGCCGCTGTCGCCGCCACGTTCAATTCCGTCGATGAGTTTTGCCGTAAAAGTTTCGAGGACGTGTTCGAACGCGCAATCGCCGACGGAAAGATCGCGCCTCAGGACGACGCGCGTACGCTCGCGGAAGCTGTCTCCGTCATCGGAGATGGTCTTTTCTGGAGACGCGCGGTGGATCCGAACTTCGACGCACAGAAGGTCCTTCCCGTCCTCGTTCGAATGGTGAGCGAACTCTTGAACCCCATTTCCGCTGATGAGCAGACGAAGGCGTCGCCTCGGTCCGCCAAAGTCAAGGTCGAGGCAAGCAAATGAGAAAGCGAGCTCTCATCATCGTGCTGGGCCTCGCGGGTCTCTCCGTCGCCGCCTATCAATCGGGCGTGGTCGCGCCCTATCTCGCGTCATTCGCAGCCAAGCCCGACAGCAAAAAGACGGCAGCAACGCAGGCCGAGGCCCCCGCGCCTGCCGTTACTGTTGTCCAAGCCGCACAGTCCGAGTTCGTCGATACCGTGCTCGTCACGGGTTCATTCGTGCCGCGCGAGGAAATCCTCGTCGCGCCCGAGGTCGACGGATTGCGCGTGCTCGAGATCAAAGCGGAGGAAGGCGATCTGGTGAAGAAGGGAGACCTTCTCGCAATCCTCGTTACGGAGCAGATCGAAACACAGCTTGCCGCCAACACGGCTGCTCAGGCGAGTGCGTCTGCGGCCATCGAGCGCGCGAAAAGCTCCATCCTCGAAATGGAAGCCCGTGTCGCGGAAGCCAAGGCGCAGCTCGACCGGGCCAGACCTCTCGTGGCATCGAAGTATCTCTCGGAAAGCGTCTACGACCAGCGGCAGGTTGCATTCAAAGCAGCAGAAGCCCAGCTACAATCCGCGAAGGGCATGCTCGCCCAGTCTGAAGCCGAAAAGAAGCAGATCGAAGCGCAGCGCGCCGAACTCGAGTGGCGCCGTGGCCGCGCCGAAGTGCGCGCACCTGCCGACGGCATCGTGAGCAAGCGCGCCGGTCGCATCGGCGGTATCGCGACGGCGAGCACGCTCACTGGCGGCGACACTATGTTCCGCATCATCCAAAACGGCGAGATCGAGCTCGATGCAGAAGTTGCAGAGACGCATCTCTGGAAAGTGAAGGCGGGTCAGCCTGCGCGCGTCGCGGGGCCAGGCGGCATCGAAGCCACCGGCACCGTGCGGCTCGTAGCGCCCGAGGTCGACAAGGCAACGCGCCTCGGTCGCGTGCGCATCTTCCTCGGTAGCCGACCCGACCTCAAGGTCGGATCGTTCGGACGCGGCACAATCGAAACAGGACGCAGGCGCGCGATCGCGGTTCCTTTGTCGGCGGTTCTCCATTCGGATGCCGGTGCGAGCGTGCAGGTCGTCGTGGACGGCAAGGTGAAAACGAAATCCGTCAAGACCGGTCTCGAGACCGCAGGCATGGTGGCCATCGACAGCGGCGTCTCGGAAGGGGATCTCGTGGTGGCGAAAGCCGGCACCTTCCTGCGCGATGGCGATGCGGTGCGCCCGGTAAAGCCGGCCTCTCCGCTCAGCGGCAAGGTCAGCGAGAACGTCGGCGAGGCGGCGCGATGAATATTTCGGCGTGGTCGATCCGCAACCCCGTTCCCTCTCTCGTGCTCTTCATGGTCCTGCTCGTGCTGGGCCTGACCAGCTTTCAGTCGTTGCCGGTCACGCGCTTTCCCAACATCGATCTTCCGGTAATCCAGGCACGCATCTACCAGTCCGGCGCGGCGCCATCGGAACTCGAAACGCAGATCACAAAGCGCGTCGAGGATGCGGTCGCGGGCGTTACCGGCGTGAAGCACATCACGTCGTCAGTGACGGAAGGCTCGTCCATAACGACGGTCGAGTTCGAACTTGAAGTCGATCCTGACCGGGCGCTCAACGATGTCAAAGATGCCGTGCAGCGCATTCGCACGGACCTGCCGCGTACGATCGAAGAACCTGTCGTAACGCGCATCGAGATCGAGGGCCTACCGGTCGTCACCTATTCGGCGCGTGCGATCTCGATGACACCTGAGGAATTGTCCTGGTTCGTCGACGATACGCTCGTGCGCCTCATGCAAGGCGTGAAAGGCGTCTCGGAAGTGCGCCGCATGGGCGGCGTTCTGCGCGAGATCCGCGTCAATCTCGACCCGGATCGATTGCTGTCGTTCGGCGTAACGGCAGGAGACGTGAACCAGCAAGTGCGGTCGTCCAATATCAACCTTGCCGGAGGGCGCGGCGAGATCGCAGGTCGCGAGCAGGCGATCCGCACGCTCGCCAGCAAGGAAACGGTCGCAGATCTCGCTCAAACGATGATCGCACTGCCGGGCGGACGCAAGGTCCGGCTCGACGAACTCGGCACCGTCACGGATGAGGTGGAAGAGCCGCGCACGTTCGCCAAGCTCGATGGCGAAGGGATTGTTGCGTTCTCGATATCGCGCGCAAAAGGCGAGAGCGACACGGAAGTCGCCGACGCTGCCGCCAAGCGGATCGACGAGATCCGGAAGCTCTATCCCGACATCCAGATCCAGCGGATCGACAATACGGTCGACCACACGGTCGGCGTCTATCACTCGACGATGAAGACGCTGATGGAGGGTGCCGTTCTGGCCATCTTCGTCGTGTTCATCTTCTTGCGGGACTGGCGCGCCACGATCATCGCGGCTATCGCGCTACCGCTTTCCATTATTCCGGCCTTCTGGGCCATGTCGGCGATGGGCTTCTCGCTCAATCTCGTGAGCTTGCTCGCCATCACTATCGTGACCGGCATTCTCGTGGACGACGCGATCGTGGAGATCGAGAACATCGCGCGACATATGCAGATGGGAAAATCCGCTTATCGCGCTTCGCTCGAAGCCGCCGACGAAATTGGGCTGGCCGTGATCGCGATCACGACGACCATCATCGCGGTGTTCACACCCGTCTCTTTCATGGGCGGCATCGCGGGACAGTATTTCAAGCAGTTCGGACTTGTGGTGGCGGCAGCCGTGTTCTTCTCGCTCTTGGTCGCGCGGCTCATCACGCCGCTGCTGGCGGCCTACTTCATGCGATCGCATGCGCACGAGGAAAAAGAAGGCCGATTGATGCGCATCTATACGCGCCTCGTAAGCTGGTCCGTGAGGCACTACGTAGCGACTGTCGGCCTCGGCCTGCTCATCTTCATGGGCTCCGTCGGAAGCTTCTACCTCTTGCCATCCGGCTTCCTGCCGCAGGAAGATTCCGGCCGCATGCTTCTCGGCGTCGAACTTCCCCCCGGCACGCGACTTGCCGACACGGAGATTGCAACCGACCTCGTGGCGAAGCGTATTACCGCGCGCCCCGATATCGAAGGCGTGTTCGTGCTTGGCGGCACACTGCTCGGCGGTGGCGAAGAGGTGCGCAAAGCGACCCTCATCGTGACGTTGAAGCCGCGCAAGGATCGCGTGCTCAAGCAAAGCCAGATCACCAGCGAGATCGACCGCGACCTCTCGGACATTCCGGACATCCGCTACTTCTTCATGCAGGACGACGGCCAACGCGAATTTCAGCTCGTCGTCACGGGGCGAGACGGAGAGGCAGTATCGAAAGTTGCCGCGGATCTGACGAGCCAAGCGAAGCGTATTCCGTTCCTGCAAAACGTGGTCTCGACGGCGGAGCTGGACCGGCCTGAGTTGCGCGTCTATCCGCGATCCGAAGTGGCCGCCGAGCTCGGCATCACAACAGAAACAATCTCGGAAGCGGTTCGTATCGCCACCATCGGCGACATCGGCGCCAATCTGGCCAAGTTTGATGTCGGCGAGCGGCAGGTGCCGATCCGCGTGCAACTCAAGACCAGCGCGCGAGAGAGCCGGCAGCTGCTCGAGAACCTCAAGATCACAACAGCGTCAGGCACCTCCGTGCCGCTGTCGACGGTCGCGACGTTCGACTACGGCCAGGGCCCGACCGCCATCGACCGTTACGACCGCACGCGGCGGATCGTGCTTGGCGCGGGCCTCGCAACAGGAACAGCGCTTGGCGATGCGGTCAACGCCGTCATGGCTTTGCCCGCCGCGCGCAATCTTCCTCCCGGCGTCGAGATCAAGCAGTTCGGCGCTGCTGAGGTCATGGGCGAAGTGTTCGAGAGCTTCGAGAAGGCGATGGGCGCCGGCCTGATGATGGTCTACGCCGTGCTCGTGCTCTTGTTCGCGAGCTTCCTGCAGCCGATCACCATTCTCTTCTCGTTGCCGCTCTCAATCGGCGGCGCCATCACCGCGCTGGCGCTGACCGGCAATCCGATCAGCCTGCCTGTCGTCATCGGCATCCTGATGCTCATGGGCATCGTCACGAAGAACGCGATCATGCTCGCGGATTTCGCAGTGGAGGAAATGAAGCGCGGTGTGCCGCGGGCGGAAGCCATCGTGGACGCAGGCCGCAAGCGTGCGCGCCCCATCATCATGACCACCATCGCCATGGTCGGCGGCATGCTGCCTTCGGCGCTGGCTCTCGATTCCGGTGGCGAGTTCCGTGCGCCGATGGCCATCGCGGTGATCGGCGGGTTGATCTCCTCGACGGTTCTGAGCCTTCTATTCGTGCCCGCCGTGTTCGTCATGATGGACAACGTCGGAAACTGGCTCTGGTGGATTTTCGGCCGGTTCGTCGGCAAGACTGATGAGCCGCCTGCACTGACAGTCGAGCAACAGCATCTGCTTCCCCCGCCCGGCGCGCACGCGCCGGCGGAGTAAGTCCAAACGTTGTTTTGCGATTTCAGATCGCTTTAGCGGCCCACTCGTCGGCGCGTGTTCCGGTCAGGCCCGCGATGGAGGATACGCCGCGGCTCGCGCATATCTTTGCGAGGTACTCGTTGATGCGCCCGATCAGCCCTGGGCCTTCGTAGATCAGCCCGGTATAGAGCTGCAAAAGGCTGGCGCCCGCCTCAAGTTTCGCCAGCGCGGTCTCGGGGCTGTCAATGCCGCCGATGCCGAAGAGCGGAATTGTGCCGCCCGAGGCCTTGAACACGCGGGCGAGAACGACGGTCGACCGATGGAAGAGGGGGCGACCGGAAAGGCCTCCCGTCTCCTTGGCGACCGGACCGGCAATGCGATCGCGCGCAATGGTCGTGTTAGAAACGGCGATGCCGTCCACGTCGTGCCGACGCAGCGTCTCAACGACGCCCGCTATGCTCTCGTCTGAGATATCCGGCGCCAGTTTGACGACGACGGGCCGGCGCACGCCATGCGCTGCCTCTTTCGTCGCCCGCACCACCATTACGCGCGAGAGCAATTCATCAAGCGCGTCGGGAGCTTGCATATCGCGCAGGCCGGGCGTGTTGGGCGAGGAGATATTGACCGTGAAGAAGCTCGCCACATCGTAGAAGGTCTCGATGCCGGCGACATAATCTCCAACGCGGTCCGTACTGTCCTTGTTGGCTCCGATGTTGACGCCGACGATGCCGTGCGGCCGGCGCTGCCGGAGCCGCTGAAGCGTTGCAGCATGGCCCGCATTGTTGAAGCCCAGCCGATTGATGACGCCGCGTTCCTCGACAAGACGGAACACGCGCGGAGCGGGATTGCCCGGCTGCGGCAAGGGCGTGGTCGTCCCGATCTCCGCGAACCCGCAGCCCATGCCCAGCACCGCGTCCGGAACGCGGGCGTCCTTGTCGAATCCGGCGGCAATACCAATGGGATTGGGGAAATCAAGGCCCATCACTTTCGTTTGGACCGCGCGACCGCTGCCGGAGTTGCATCGAGGGTAAAGCCCTAGTTCAAGCGATCGCAACGTCAGCTCGTGTGCGCGCTCAGGCTCGAGCGACAAGAGAAAAGGGCGCGCGATGTTAGCCAGACCGCCAATCATCGTCATGCCACTCCTTCTGGAATGATCGGAACGCCATGTTCATCGAGAGGCAACGGCTTCTCCCATAAAGCAACTGCTGTCGGGAGCGTGGCGTAGAGGTGTGGGAAAAGATCTCCGCCGCGCGATGTCTCCCAGACAAGAGCGGCGCCCAGTTCCTGCTCGGGGATGGCGACGAGCAGAAGATCCGGGATGTCCTTGAAATGTTTGGCGGCCGTGGCTCGAACCTGATGGGCTGCCGAGAAGTGAATGAAGCCGTCACGCGCGTCATCCGCGGAGCCGCTGTAGACACCGGCGCGACATGCCGCACGCCATGCTTTATTCTCGACAATCTTATAGATCATTCCGCCAATCCGTTCTCGCGCATGGCTACATAGCGTATCCGAGGCAACGCTGCGAAAATTTTCGCGTCAATTCGTAGCCGCTGTTCGTTATGTACTCGTCTCGTGAGCCGGGTCTCGTATACACTCCGCATTCTCTATCGGTGACGAGATAAATCAGGAGCCTGTTGGCACGAACAGTTGGGGCGTAGCGCAGCCCGTAATCCTCCATTCAAGCTACGATTGACGGACACTATTCGGAGCGCTGATTTGCGACGCTTCGAAGCTCAACAGGCTGTGTCTCGTCGGAATTCAGACGGGAACATCACGTGCGCGACATTATTTCAGTTAGCGTTTTAACTCTCAAAGACCTGTTTTCAGACAGCTTCCATTTCCGGCTTCCTTATTTCCAAAGAGCTTACGCATGGCAGACTGAGCAAGCTGGGCGCCTCCTGTCCGACATCATGGATGCGATGCGCCGCAATGCAAACCGCGGGTACTTTCTGGGCAAGCTCATGCTCGCCAAGACGAAAGATCAGCCCGACACCGCACTCGTAGACGGACACCAGCGCGTAATGACGCTGACGGTTCTGTTTGCCGTGCTGCGGGATCTCGAGAGCGACGCCAAGCATCAGGAACGCCTCCAGAGCTTCATTCGCGGACAATCTTTTCGGCTTAGCCCGCAAGAGGCAATCGCCAACGCCTGCGAGCGCTATGTTCAAGCGCCCGGAGCAACTTCGGTCGAGCCCGAAGACGGCTACGAAGGGATGTCGGAGAGTGAGCAGAACCTGATCGAAAACCGCAACTACCTGCGGTCCGAACTCGCCAGCGTTACCTTTCCTCCCGAGACACGGCGCGCGCTCATCGACTATCTCGCGGACAAATGCACGGTCATGGTGTCCTCCGTAGAAGACGAGGACGAAGCGTGGTCTTTCCTCAGGATCGAGGAGGAGACCCGCGTCGATTTCTCGAAGGCCGACCGCGCCAAGTTCAACCTCCTGGCCATCGTGCCTTCTTCAGAGCGTGCCGACTGTCAGGCAACCTGGGAATCCTGCGAGGCTATGCTCGGCGCCTCCGACATGCACGCGCTGCTCGGCCACCTTCGAACACTCAAGCGGCGCAAGCAAAGCGGCAAGCCGGTCGAGGTCGAGATCGCGGACATCTATAAATTCAACGCACCGGGAGCCGGATCCGCGTTCCTCCGCGATCAACTCAAGCCGGCGGCGGAGCATCTCGCCGCTCTGCGCAACCCCGCGGCCAATCCCTTCGGGGTCGGCAAGTCCGTCGAGCGCCTGACCTGGATCGACACGCAGCTCTGGATCCCGGCAGCCTTGCTGTGGCTGGAAAAACCGCGCGATGCGGACGAGACGGCGCGCTTCTTCCAATTGCTCGAGCGACTCGTCTGGATGATGCGCATCGCGGGCTTCGATCCGACCAAGCAGCATACGCGCATCCTGCAGCTCCTGGGTGAGATCGATCGCGGTATGAGCGTCGTCAAAATGCGCGAACTCGACGTGACGGCCGAGATGCGGGACAAGGCGCTGCTCAACCTGCGCAGCCCGTCTTTCGATGCGAAACACTTCAGCGGACGCGTGCTGCGGCGCGTGAGCATCGCGCTTGGCGAGGACCCTGGCCCTATCGAACGAGACCGGCTCACGATCGAGCACGTACTACCGAAATCATTCGATCCCAAAAGCGCGTGGGGCGGGCAATTTTCGTCCGCACGGCTCGTGAAGCAGTACGCCCACAGGCTCGGCAACCTCACCTTCCTTTCGCCAGCCGAGAACCAGGCCGCGGATTCCTTCGATTGGGGCGTCAAACGGCCGATCCTCGCGGGTTCGCACTGCCTGCTATCGCGCAACCTGGCAGAAAAGGCGGAATGGACGCCGCAGCACATTCACGCCCGCACCGAGGAGCTGATCGGCATCCTGTTCAAGGATTGGGAGATCAAAGTCTGATCGCGTGGATCAGACTTTGTCGTCAGCCGCGACCAGCTTGCCGTCGAGGGCTTCGGCAATCAGAGCGCGCGTCTCGGGCACGCCATAGAGCGCGATGAACGAACCGAAGCGCGGGCCTTTGCTTTCTCCGAGCAGGATCTCGTAGATGCTGTTGAACCACGCATTCGAGACGCCGGGCCTCTCGGGCGTGGCGCCCTTGGCGGCGAAGTCCTGGTAACGCGGCACCGCACGGCCAACGTCGTAAATCAGCGTCTGCAGATCCTCGGCGGTTGCGCCTTCGGGTGCTTTTGCGAGCGCGTCCGACAACGCCTTGAGCGCTGCACGCTCCTCGTTGTCCGCGAGGCGATGGCGCTTCTTCGGCTTCACGAAGTCCGCGTAGTAGCGCACAGCGTAACCCGCGAGCGTGTCGAGCAGCGGATAGGCTTCCGGCGTTGCGTTCGGGATGTGGCGACGGATGAAGCCCCACAGCACGGACTTGTCGTCTGCGTTGGAGGCCGCGACGAGGTTCAACAGCAGGGCGAACGTGACGGGGATATCGCCGGCCGGCGGATTGCCGTTGTGGATGTGCCAGACAGCGTTATCGAGCTTCGTCTTCGCGTCCTGACGCGGATAGGCGGAGAGCAACTGCAGGTACTCATCCACCGCGCGCGGGATGACGTCGAAGTACATTCTCTTTGCCGAGCGCGGTTTCTGGAACATGAACAGCGCCAGGCTTTCGGGCGAGGCGTACGTCAGCCACTCATCGATGGTGAGGCCGTTGCCCTTCGACTTCGAGATCTTTTCGCCGTTCTCATCGAGAAACAGCTCGTAGACATAGTGCTCGGGCGGCGTGCCGCCGAGGATCTCGCAGATCTTGTCGTAAACTGGCGCGTTTGACTGATGGTCCTTGCCGAACATCTCGAAATCGACGCCGAGCGCCGCCCAGCGCGCGCCGAAATCCGGCTTCCATTGCAGCTTGACCTTGCCGCCGGTAACCGGAAGCGTCACGTCGCGGCCGTCCTCGTCGGCGAAAGTGATGGTGCCGTCCTTCGCGTTGACCTCCTTCATGGGCACATAAAGGATGCGGCCGCTCGCGGGCGAGATCGGAAGGAAGGGGCTGTAGGTTGCGCGCCGCTCCGGGCCGAGGGTCGGCAACATCACGTTCATGATCGCGTCGTAGCGCTCAGCAGCGAGACGCAGCACGTCGTCGAAGCGACCAGCCTTGTAGTATTCGGTGGCGCTCGCGAATTCGTACTCGAAGCCGAAGGTATCGAGAAACCGGCGCAGCATCGCATTGTTGTGGTGGCCGAAGCTCTCGTAGTTGCCGCCGAACGGATTAGGTACGGCGGTGAGCGGCAACTGAAGATAGGGTTCGAGCGCGGCGCGATCCGGAACGTTTTCCGGGATCTTGCGCATGCCGTCCATGTCGTCGGAGAAGCACAGCAGACGCGTCTTGATCTTGCCGCCGGTCAGCGCCTCGAACGCGCGGCGCACCATTGTCGTGCGCGCGACCTCGCCGAACGTGCCGATGTGCGGCAAGCCCGATGGGCCGTAACCGGTTTCGAACAGCACGGTGGTGTCGTTGCCACGCTTCGCTTTTTCCAGGCGCTTGATGAGACGGCGCGCCTCCTCGAACGGCCACTGCTTGACGTCGCCGAGGGCGGCAGACAGGGAAGCATCGAGAGCGGCTGCGGTCATCGTAGGACTTTCGGAAAGAGCTTTGAGAAGCGCGCAACCTATGGGGCGCGGCAATGCCCGTCAATCCGCAGCAATCCGGGCGATCCGACGCCGGACGCGCGCTAGAACTGGGTCAGCCAGTTGAGAGTGACGTATGGGGCGAGTTCGACATCGCCGTCGCTCGCGAAGCTGTCGCCCAGGACGCCTCCCGAAATCGACGCTTCGCTCACGCCCCATTCATAGCGGACGAAGCTTCCGAGGCGCGCATAGTCCAGCAGGTCGGCGCCATCGAACGCCCGCTCGACGGAGCCGTCGTCGTTCACTTTGAGATAGCCGCATCTGCCGGATTTTTCCGCATGAACTCGGCACTCGCCCTGTGAATCGACGTTGATACCACCCTCGAACCCGACCGAGAGCTTGGGCCAGACCCGGTATCCGATGCGGGTGCGCGCGGCGCGGGTGTTATGCGCACTTGACCACGAGAGATCGAGCGAAGCCCATCCATGCTCGCCGATGTTGAGCCAGAGTTCGATTGCGCCTTTGACGCCTATTTCATCGCCGATGGCGATGTTCTCCTCGTCTGTCGGAGAGATGTCGTGGCTGATCGTGGAGACGCCGATGAAGGCTTTGGCCGTCAGCTCGCCAAATCGCTTCTGGTAACCCACCAGAACCTCGGCGAAGTATGTCTCGGCTTCGAAATTCAGGGCGCGGTTGGGATCGGTGTCCTCTTCTTCGGCCGTCCGATCATATTCGTACTGCCCGTATCCGCCCGCGCTCCGGAACCGCCATCCATCCTGATGAATGGCGCCCCAGGGCGCGAAGGTCACGCCGGAGTAAACCAGCCAAACATTGCTTGAGACGTCTGCTCCGGCCCACACTTCGCGCCCAAGCGACGAAGGCTGATCGGCGCGCGCGGGAAACTCAAAGGCCAGGAAGGCGGCTGTCGCAGCAGAAGCCGCACCGGCCAAGCGCCAACGCCCGCCCGAGCGGCGGCTTCCTGTAACCAGTATTTCATGTCCCCCCGACATGACGTACCCACCCAAAGCACGTTGAGATTGTGCTTAGACAAATCTTTACCGTTAATAGTGTCAACGGTAATCCTCTGTAGGCTGGCTTTTATCTATTTTTGATTGCGTTATAATCTTCATATGCACGTATAAGTTGCACTTCTTGTGCTGCGATATACTTGAACTATAGGGATGGACATGGGCTCCAAACCATCACAGCCGACCAAGGAAGAGCGCCTCGCAAAGGCGCTGCGCGAGAACCTCTCGCGACGGAAAGCGCTGACGCGGGCCAAACGCGAGCGCGCCAGCTCCGAGCCGGACGCCGCAAAAGCTCATGCATCCAACGTTGAAGGCGAAGACGCGGCTTCGTAGCTTGCCGCCGCCGATCCAGCGGGCGGCCGCCATCGTTCCAACGACAAAACAGGTTTTCACACTGGCGGAAGCACTCTAAGCATTCCGATACCACGCCTGCCGCGCAGGGATTCGCGCGCAAACTCGGGCGTACCGTTTGCATCACAACTCGGCAGGGGCAGATCATTCATGGATCGCATCAAGATCATCGGCGGCGAGCGTCTCAATGGCGTGATCCCGATCTCCGGGGCGAAAAACGCCGCGCTGCCTTTGATGATCGCGTCGCTGCTCACCGAAGACCGGCTCACCCTCAAGAACGTCCCGAACCTCGCGGACGTAAACCTGCTTGCTCGCATCCTGCGTAACCACGGCGTCGATCTCGCCGTTGACGGCAAACGTTCGGGCGGGGCTGCACATCTCGGCGAGACTTTCCACCTCACGGCACGCGACATCTCCGACACGACTGCGCCGTACGAACTCGTTTCGCGCATGCGTGCGAGCTTCTGGGTGCTGGGGCCGCTCATCGCGCGCATGGGGCGGGCGAAGGTTTCTCTGCCGGGCGGCTGCGCCATCGGCACGCGTCCCGTCGACCTGCACCTCATGGGCCTCAAGGCGCTTGGCGCAGAGATCGAGATCGACGGCGGTTACGTGATCGCGCGTGCGCCGAAGGGGCTTGTGGGCGGGCACGTTCTTTTCCCGATGGTGTCCGTCGGCGCGACGCACAACGTGCTGCTCGCAGCCGCTCTCGCCAAGGGCGAGACGGTGATCGAGAACGCCGCGCGGGAACCCGAAGTCGGTGACGTTGCCTCATGCCTCGTGAAAATGGGCGCCGTGATCGAGGGCATCGGAACCTCGACGCTGCGCGTTCAGGGCAAGCCCCGTCTCGAAGGCGCGGTGCACACCGTGCTGCCGGATCGTATTGAGACCGGCACCTTCGCCTTCGCCGTCGCGGCAACGGGCGGCGACGTGGTGCTCGAAGGCACGCGGCGCGATCTTCTGAAGAATGCGCTCGACACGCTCGCCCTCACGGGCACGACCGTGACCGATACGGACGGCGGTATTCGCGTCATGCGCAACGGCAACGGCCTGCAGCCCGTGGACGTCGAGACGCAGCCGTTTCCTGGCTTCCCGACAGATCTGCAGGCGCAGCTCATGGCACTGATGTCGCGCGCACAGGGGACGAGCGTCATTCGCGAAACGATCTTCGAGAACCGCTTCATGCACGTGCAGGAGCTGGCGCGCCTAGGCGCGGACATCAAGCTGCACGGCGATACGGCGACCATCAAAGGCGTGAAGAGCCTGCGCGGCGCGCCTGTCATGGCGACGGACCTGCGCGCTTCGGTTTCTCTCGTGATTGCGGGTCTGATGGCGGAAGGCGAGACGATGATCAATCGCGTCTACCATCTCGACCGCGGCTTCGAGCGGCTCGAAGAAAAGCTTTCGCGCTGCGGCGCTCAGATCGAGCGGCTCTCCGCCGGCTGAGGCGAATTTCTCTTCAGAGGCTCTTGTTCATGCGGCGGATGCGCGTCGCAAGCTGGCGCATGACGTAGAGCGAGAACGCCGGGTTGTGGCGCACGAGCTCCAGAAACGTATTGCGATCGATGAGCGCGACTTCCGAGGCCTCGGCTGCGAGGGCAGCAGCCGAGCGCGGCGCATTGTCGATCAAGGCCAGCTCGCCGAAGATGCCGTGCATGCCGACGTTCTCCAGCACCGTGCCGTAGGTCACGATGCTGACCCGGCCTTCGACCACGAGATACATGTACTCGCCAGGGTCTTCCTCGAGGAAGATCTTCTCGCCGGCGCCGTAGCGCTTCAGCGGGATCTTGAACCGCTCGAGAAAGTCGAAATCGAAGGGGGCTCCCAGGCTCATGGCCATGCCTCGGTTGGCTACGCGTCTCGCACGAATTCAGCGCTCAGCCCCCGAAAGGACCGCCTGTCTGACCAAGGACTATAATACGGGAGCGTCTCGGCTGTCCCGAGCCAGAAATTAGTCTTTGGCCTCAAAGTAAAGGACGGCACATCGGGATTGCGGGCCTGCCCGGCTGCGGTCATATTTGAGGGCAATTGAACACCTCAAGTCCTGATCTTTCCGATTCGGAGAGACAGTGGCCGTGTCTGAATTGGGGAGACTTCCGTGAAAAAGATCGCAATCACCCTTGCTGCGCTTTCGGCGCTGCTCGTAACCGTGCCTGCTTCCGCCCAGACGAAGGTCAAGGCGGGAACGCTGACCTGCACCGGCGGCGCCGGCGTCGGTCTCATCCTCGGCTCCAAGAAGAGTTACGAGTGCAGGTATGTGTCGCTGTCGAACCGCTCGGAGCGCTATTCGGCATCGATCACAAAGATCGGCCTCGACGTTGGCGTTACTGACAAGAGCACGATGATCTGGACCGTTCTTGCTCCTTCCGACGTTGTGAAGGGCGGGCTTCGCGGCAACTATGTCGGCGCGACCGCAGATGCTGCTCTTGGCATCGGCGGCGGCGCAAAGGTGCTTGTCGGCGGCTCGAACGATACGATCGCGCTTCAGCCCGTGAGCATCCAGGGCCAGACCGGTCTCAACCTCGCCGTCGGCGTGGCGGAACTCAGCATCCGCTAACGTCATCGAGAAAATGGAGAACCATGCCCGACCTCAAGCTCATCGCGCTTGATGCCGAGGATCTCGCCATCATCGCTGCGCATCTGCAGGACGCCGTCCTGCGGATGGACGACATGGCGTACCTCAAGTCGGAACAGCGCTTCGCCGCCGTCGTCAACCGCTTCGACTGGAGCGAGGCGGCGGCCAAGCCTGAACGTCTTTCTGACAAGTTCGTGCGCCGACGCGCAGGGGTCAGAATTGAACGCGTGACGGGAGCGCAAATTCACGGCCTGGACCTTTCCAAACGTGATCAGGTGCTCTCGCTTTTAACCCTGACGTTCGAGCTTGGTGAAGCACCCCAGGGGCAAATCCTGCTTTCCTTCGCCGGCGGGGGCGCTGTGCGCCTTCAGGTCGAATGCGTGGAAGCGGCGCTCACGGATCTCGGCGCCGCGTGGGCCACGAAGCGGCGGCCCGAGCACGCCGGGGACTGACCGAGTGCCTCAATCCGCAGCACGCTTCAGGCAATGAACATCCTGTGGCGTATGCGCGCTTTCGCCTCGGGCGAGCGTCGCCTATAACGGCCCCTTCGTTGGGCCAAACGGCCCGCCTCCGGAGCTTTTCATGCCAGTGCGGCTTTCTTCATCCGATCCAGCCTTCGCGTCCCAGTTCGACGCCTTCCTCGCCACCAAGCGAGAGGTGTCAGAGGACGTGGATCAGGCGGTGCGTGGCATCATTTCGGACGTGCGCGCCCACGGCGACGCAGCGCTGATCTCCCTCTCGCAGAAGTTCGATCACGTCGATCTCGGCGCCATCGGCATTCGCGTTACTGAGGATGAAGTCGAGGCGGCGCTTGGCAAGTGCACGGCCGAGACGCTCGAGGCGCTTTCGTTCGCGCGCGATCGCATTGCCGATCACCATGAGCGACACCTGCCCACGAGCGAGACCTATACCGACGCCATCGGCGCGACGCTCGGCCATCGCTGGACGGCCGTCGAATCCGCCGGGCTTTATGTGCCGGGTGGGCTTGCGTCCTATCCGAGCTCCGTTCTGATGAACGCCGTGCCTGCCAAAGTGGCGGGTGTCGAGCGTCTCGTGATCGTCGTTCCGGCTCCGCGGGGCGAGCTTAATCCGCTCGTGCTGGCGGCTGCCAAGCTTGCAGGCGTTTCCGAAATCTATCGCGTGGGTGGCGCTCACGCCGTGGCGGCGCTCGCCTACGGCACCGAGACGATCAAGCCCGTCGCGAAAATCGTCGGCCCGGGCAACGCTTATGTTGCAGCAGCCAAGCGGCAGGTGTTCGGCATCGTCGGTATCGACAGCATCGCCGGGCCTTCCGAGGTTCTGGTGATTGCCGACAAGCACAACAATCCGGATTGGATCGCAGCCGACCTTCTGGCGCAGGCCGAGCACGACACGGCCGCCCAATCCATTCTGCTGACCGACGATAAGGAATTCGCGGACGCCGTCGAATCCGCCGTGCTGTGTCAGGTGCAACAATTACCCAAGGCCGACATCGCCGGGGCAAGCTGGCGCGACTTCGGCGCCGTTATCCTCGTCTCCTCGATCGATAAGGAGGCGCCGCCGCTAGCCGACCGGATCGCAGCCGAGCATCTCGAAATCGCGACGCGCGATCCCGAAGCACTCGCCTCCAAGATCCGCAACGCCGGTGCGCTGTTCCTCGGCGCTTACACGCCCGAAGTCATTGGCGACTATGTGGCCGGACCGAACCACGTGCTGCCAACGGCGCGAAGTGCGCGTTTCTCGTCGGGTCTTGGCGTGCTCGACTTCATGAAGCGCACATCCATTCTCAAGCTCGACGAGGCTTCGCTCGACAAGCTCGCTTCGCAAGCCATGACGCTCGCGCGTGCGGAGGGCCTCGAAGCTCACAGACGCTCCGTCGAGATCAGACTGTCGAAAGGATAGGGCATGACCGACGCAACGACCGAAACCGTCGAGGCGGGCAACAATCGTCTTGCCGAGATCGTTCTCGATCCCGCATCGATCGGCCGCGGTAACGCCAACATCGAGCACGAGCGCGAGGTGGCAATCTACGACCTTCTCGACGGCAACTCCTTCGAGCTCGAAGGCCGCGACGAAGGGCCGTACAAGCTCGTGATCGGCCTCGTCGAAGATCGGCTGGCGCTGACCGTGTTCAAGGCCGAGCAGCCCGACGGCGAGCCGATCGTGGCGCACTTTCTTTCGCTTACGCCGTTCAAGCGCATCATGAAAGACTACTTCCTGGTGCTCGACAGCTATTACCAGGCGATCCGTTCGGCACAGCCGTCTCGCATCCAGGCGATCGACGTCGGCCGGCGCGGGCTGCACGACGAAGGCAGCCGCGTGCTCAGCGAGCGCCTCGAAGGCAAGATCAAAATCGACATGGATACCGCCCGACGCCTGTTCACTCTCATCTCGGCGCTCCACTGGAAGGGGTGATTGCGTGTCACGCGAGGGCGACGGGCCTCGGGCTGTGCTTTTCGCGTGCGCCTTGAACGCCGTGCGCAGCCCCATGGCCGCAGCGATCCTTGAGCATCTGGCAGGCGATCGGATCCGGGTCTCTTCCGCAGGCGTGCGGGCGGGGATCACCGATCCTTACGCGGTCGCCGTGATGGACGAGATCGGTATCGACATCTCGGATCATGAGCCGTCCCAGATGAAGGATCTCGCGGACGACGATTTCGATCTGATCGTTACGCTGTCTCCGGAGGCGCACCATCACGGCGTGGAGTTAACACGGCTCGTGCCTGCCGATGTCGAATATTGGCCGACACCGGACGTGACGGTGCTGGTCGACACCGCGAGCCGCGAGGAAGTGCTCGCCGCCTATCGCGACGTGAGAGACAATCTCTTCAAGCGTATCAAGGACCGCTTTCTGCCGTCCGCCGGCGGCCCGAGCGTTTGATCGTCAGACGCGAGGGGCGATGAGGAACCAGGTGCTTTGCGCGCCGACACCCTTGATCTCGATGGCGCCGCGCGCTTCGACCTCGAAAGCGTCGCCCAGCTTCTCACGCGTGAGCGGGCAGATGTGGATGCGTCCAGGAACCGATGTGTTCTCGAGACGCGCGGCGAGGTTCACGGCATCTCCCCAAATGTCGTAGCTAAACTTCTGGCGACCGATGACGCCCGCCATGACGGGACCTGTCGCCAGCCCCATCCGCATGTCGATCTCGTAGCCGCTTTCCTCCCGCACGCCGCGCACCGTCTCCTGCATGGCAAGCGCCATGCGCGCCAAGCGGTGCGCGAAATCCGGGCTCGGTTCCGGCACGCCTGCGGCCACCATGTAAGCATCGCCGATGGTCTTGATCTTCTCGACGCCGTGGCTCTCGGCCAGATCGTCGAACCTGGAAACGATCATGTTGAGGAGAGATACCGTCTTCTGAGCGCCCAGGCTTCGTGCGAGCGGGACAAAGCCCGAGATGTCCGCGAACAAGATCGACGCTTCGGGGAACGTATCGGCCACATGCTCCGTCGGCTTTTCCTTCAGGCGCTCGACAATCGTATCCGGCAGGATGTTGCGCAGGAGCGCGTCCGTTTCGGCTTTCGCGTTCTCGGCCAGGCGGAAGGCGTAGAATACGGCCGCGGCGATGAGGCCGAATGTCGTGATGGCGGCTTGGATGTAGAGGGAATCAATCACCTCCTGCGGCGCGTGAAGTGCAGCAGCCTCCGGCGGGAACCAGAACCAGCAAGCGAGGTGCAGGAGCAGGGCTGCCGTGATCGATGGAACGATGAGCCACAAGCGGCCGAGACCGAACACCACGAACGCGGCTGCGGAAAAAGCGATGTACTGGATGTGGAGGCCTGCATCACGGCCGAGGTAGTACGTGAAGGCGAAGAGGGCCGCGCACTCCGTCACGAGAATGAGCAACGCGGCCGCCGCCGATCCAAACCGATGCACGAACGGGACGGCCGCCACGACCACGACGATGGCGAAGTTGATGTAGATGATCGGCCAGTAGTGGTTGAAGTCGAGAACAACCTGCTGAAGACCGTAAATGAGCGTCGTGACCACGATCAGATAGGCGATCATGTTCAGGATCATGAGCCGGCGCTTGGTCTCAGGCGGATAGCCTGACGTGCCGGCTTCGATGAACCACGAGATCCAATCGCCCGCTGTTGACCACGCAGGCAAAGATCTCAGCCGCTCCAGCGGGCCGGACGAGCGGGTATCGCCGGCCGTTGCGGTTTGAGGTTCTGGCTTTTCCTGCCGCACCACGTTCGGCTTCTCCAAAGCGAGTGTTCACGCGCGCCGTTGCTACCGCAAACCGTAAATCATTTGTGGTTTGAAAGGGAGAAGAGGAGCGAAGGAGGTTTGTTTAGGGCCGGAGCGCACGGAAAGCTGTCATGCGCGAAACAGGAGAAGCGGGAAGCAAGCGCCCGATTCAGGCGCCTGCCGTCGCCTCGAGCTCGTCGATGTCGCACGTGAAACGTGTGTCCTTACGCTCGATCGCGCCGCTGTCCTCGAGCAAGGCGAGCGCGGCGTTGACCTTCGGCCGGCTCGCGCCGATGAGGAGCGCAAGCTCGCTTTGGGAAATCGGCAGGTCGATGACGATGCGGGCGCCGGGTTTCAGCTCACCCTTCTGGCGGGCAGCGGCCAGGAAGAAACGTGCGAGACGGACTTCGATCGGATAGAGCGCGATGCCTTCGAGCTGGTGATCGGCTTCGCGAACTCGATTGCAGAGAAACTTCACGACGGCTTCGCGCACCACGGCGCGCTGCTCGATGAGACGCGTCAGCGCGCCTTTGGACAGCGTAAGCGCCGTCACTTTCGAAACGGCCGTTGCATCCGCGCTGCGCATGCCGCCGTCGAGGACTGCGATCTCTCCGAAAATCTGGCCGGGCTCGGCGTGGGCAAACGAAAGCTCACGACCTTCGGCTGTCAGCACCGAGAGGCGCACGCGACCGCTCGTGACCAGATAGACGTCACGCCCCTGATCGCCGCGCGCGAAGATCGCCTGGCCGCCGTTGTACGACGCCTCATGCATCTCCTGCAGTACGGCTTTGCGATCAGCCTCCTCGAGCGCGCCGAAAAGCGGCGTTCGCCCTAGCATCTCGAGAAGCGCTTCCTTGGAGACCATCCCATCCTCCACCCCAGCCTGGGGTTTGGCCGCGATTTTCGCGGGTACAGCCATCGATGGCAATGTGCTTCTTGCTTTTCACAAGGTCCATCTGCATTCTCCGCTCGTCTTTTTTAGGGTTTACGCGTTGTGTAACGTACTCCCCCGTCAGCTTGCATCGGCATCCGATACATGAGCTCCGTCAAGGCCGCTTTTCTCAGCACCTTCAAGCGAACGGACAGCCCCCGCCGTGAGACACTCCGGCGCGAGCTTGCCCGCGAACGCGCACGCGAGGAGGGGCCGCATCACGCGCCCAAACTCGTGCTTGCGAGCGCAAGCCCCCGCCGGCTGACGCTGCTCGCGCAAGCCGGGATCGAGCCCGACGCGCTGCGGCCGTCGAGCATCGACGAAACGCCTCGGCTCGCGGAGATGCCGAGATCGCTTGCGACGCGGCTTGCGCGCTCGAAGGCGGAGACCGCGCGCGACCAGATCGCCAACGACACCGATATCGCGGGGGCCTATGTGCTCGCGGCGGATACGGTCGTCTCGGTCGGGCGGCGCATTTTTGGCAAGCCCGAGCACATCGAGGAGGCCGTCGCCACGCTGGAGCGTCTTTCGGGCCGGTCTCACCGGGTGCTAACCGGGATTTGCCTGATCACGCCGGACGACCGCATCCGCACTCGCATCGTCGACACGCGTGTGCGCTTCAAGCACCTTTCGAAATCGGAAATCGAAGCTTATATCGCGTCCAGAGAATGGCGCGGCAAGGCCGGTGGATATGCGATCCAAGGGCTTGCCGGCTGCTTCGTGCGAACGATCACCGGCTCTTATACGAACGTGGTCGGGCTGCCGCTGACGGAGGTCGTGAGCCTTCTGATCGGCGAAGGGTTCCCGGTTCACTTCAACTGGCTCAGAGCCGCCGAGATCGACGCCGAGTGAGGGCGCGATGACGGAACCGAAACAGCAATCCGAAGCCGTAGGCGGCAAGTGCCCGATTTGCGGCAAACCGACAGTGTATGCGGTGCGGCCGTTCTGCTCGGCCCGGTGCGCCGATGTTGATCTCGCGCGGTGGGTCTCCGGCGCGTACGTGATCGCGGGTGGGCAAGCCGATGCGGACGAAGACGGCGACGAAGGCTTCGCCAAGGAAACCGCTGGTCTCGAGCGCGTCAAAGGCCTTCCGGACGATGAGGCGCGCTAAGATTTTCCGGCTTTCAGAAAGATGTCCGGTGTCGGTTCCGTGACGCTGGACAGACCGGGATCGACCCCCTATAAAGCGCGAGCTTTGACGGCGGGCCCGGTTTGACCCGGCGCTCTCGAAAGCAAAAAGCCCAGGTAGCTCAGTTGGTAGAGCATGCGACTGAAAATCGCAGTGTCGGGTGTTCAATTCACCCCCTGGGCACCATTTTCCTTCCTGCACCACTGATTTGATATTCGCGCCGCCGCGCAAACGCGGGTTGAGGCACGTCTGCGACGGGCAATTTTCCGCCGAGCCTAGGCTGCGGCATCCGTCACCGCTTTCCCTTGGACGAACGCCAGGATGTCGGTGTTGATCGCATCGGCGTGCGTCGTGCACATGCCGTGCAGGAAGCCCTTGTAGATTTTCAGCGTGCCGTTCTCCACGAGCTTGATGGAACGCAGGGCCGCGTTCGCGTAAGGCACGACCTGATCGTCGTCGCCGTGAAGAATGAGCACCGGCACGTCGATCGCTTTCAGATCGTCGGTGAAATCGGTTTCCGAAAAGGCCTTGATGCATTCGTAGTGCGCGTTCGTTGCGCCCATCATGCCCTGGCGCCACCAGTTGCGCACAACGCCTTCGAGCGTCTTCACTCCAGAGCGGTTGAAGCCGTAGAACGGACCCGACGGCACTTCGAGGAAGAACTGGGCGCGGTTCTCCGCGAGCGATTTGCGGAAGCCGTCGAATACCTCCATTGGCGTGCCACTGGGGTTCTTTTCCGACTTCACCATGATCGGCGGCACAGCGCCGATCAGCACCGCTTTGGCGACGCGGCCCTTGCCGTGCTTTGCGACATAGCGGGCGACTTCACCGCCACCGGTCGAATGTCCCACGTGGATCGCATCGCGCAGATCGAGTGCTGCGGCGAGTTCGGCAACGTCGGCGGCATAGGTGTCCATCTCGTGGCCGCTCGACGTTTGTGAGGACCGGCCGTGGCCACGGCGATCATGAGCAATTACGCGGAAGCCTTTGGACAGGAAGTAGAGCATCTGGGCGTCCCAGTCGTCGGCGCTCAGCGGCCATCCGTGGTGAAACACGATCGGCTGGCCGTTTCCCCAGTCCTTGTAGAAGAATTCCGTTTTGTCCTTGAGCGTGATCGTCGGCATGGCGGGTCCTTCCTTCGACTGCATCGCTTCGAGCCAGGGCTATGAAGGTGCGTGGCGGTAGGGCCGGCCAATCGCGATTGCCGGTCCGAACCATCAACGCCGGCGGATACGAAAGCGTTCGTTACGCCGGGAGGCCGCGCGCCAGGAAACCCGTATTGAGGAAAGTGGTTTCGATCTTGCCGTAAAGGAATGGCGATCCGTCGAAATGAGTTAATGAACCACCCGCAGCTTCGAGGATGGCATGCCCCGCGGCCGTGTCCCACTCGCTCGTCGGGCCAAAGCGCGGGTAAATATCGGCCTGACCCTCTGCGATGATGCAGAGCTTGATGGACGAACCGCGATAGATGCAATCGGCGCCGTGCAGGCTGTCGATATAAGCCTGCGTTTCGAGATCAAGATGCTTGCGGCTGGCGACGGCCACGAGCTTCTCCGGGTCCGGCGCGCGACATTGGAGCACACGGCGCCCGCGCAGCGCAGCCAAGGTCTCGCCCGGATCGAGCCATCCGCCGAACGCTTCGCCGCGGTAGCCGGCATAGAGCGTTTCGAGTGCAGGAGCATAGATGACGCCGACGAAGGGTTTTCGATCGACGATCAGCGCCAAGTTCACTGTGAATTCGGCGCGCCCCTCGATGAATTCTTTCGTTCCGTCGAGCGGGTCGATGACGACGAATGGCTTTGCGGGATCGAATCCGGACAGTCCGTTGGCGATCGACTCCTCGGCCACGATCGGGATGTCTCCGAGCACACGACGAACCTGGACCAGGATCTCGGCTTCCGATTCCTGATCCGCGACGGTGACAGGGGAGTGATCCGCTTTCGTCTCGACCGCGCACCCTGCCACGCGATGGGCGAGGATGATTGCACCTGCGCGGGAGACGGCTTCTACGAACCCTTCCATGATCTCTGCCCGCGCTTCGGGGCCGAGATCGTGTGTGACCAACATTAAGAGGCTACCTTGCTCGCTTTCCCCCCATCGAACCTGCCTACGCCCCGTTCGTCAATCGAAACAGCTTTCACGAGGGCGTAGATTTCGCGTCCCTCGGTAAGTTCCAGGTCGGCAATCGCATGACGGGTGACGGAAGCCGCGAGGCGATCTCCGCCTTTGAGGGCAATCGTGACGACAGCGGTCGGCCCTTCGGCGGCGGCAATTGTCCTGATCTTCCCCTCGAGCACCGTTCTGACGCTCAAGTTGCGTGGCCTTTCCGTGGCGAGAGAGACGTTCGTGGCTAAGATCGCAACGCGGACGTCGCCGCCGCCCTCCGGCAGCAGGGCCGGAACCACGATCTCCCCTGCGGGATGCGACACAACGGACATGGCGAACTCAGGGATCCGGCGCGCGATGCGGCCTGACAAGAACGAGATTGCCTCGAAGCGTTCGGCGGGCGTCGCCGGCGCGCGCGAGGCAAAGACATCAGCGGGCGTGCCCTCGGCGATGACGCGGCCATCGGCCATGCGTACGACGAGGTTGGCGAGGCGCGTGACCTCTTCGACCGCGTGCGACACGTAGATGATGGGGAGCCGCGCCTCGTCGCGCAGCCGCTCGATGAAGGGCATAATCTCCTGCTTGCGCTCAGCATCGAGGCTGGCCAGCGGCTCATCCATGACAAGCAGGCGGGGGGCCGCAAGCAGTGCGCGGCCGATGGCGACGCGCTGGCGCTCGCCGCCAGAAAGCGTGGCGGGGTAGGCGGTGAGGAGGTGGCCGATGCCAAGCAAATCGACGATGCCGTCGAACGTGACGCCCTCGGCGTCGCGGCCTGCGAAGTAGCGGCCGTACGCCAGGTTCTGGCGCACCGTCAGGTGCGGCAGCAATTGCCCATCCTGGAACACGAGACCGACGCGGCGCCTGTGGATCGGCTCCCAGACGCGCGCGACAGTGTCGACAAGGACATGCTCTCCGACGGCGATGCGGCCTTCATCAGGCCGTTCGATGCCGGCAATCAATCGCGCGACTGTGGTTTTTCCGGACCCGGATGCGCCAAAAAGCGCCGTGCAACCGCCAGGAAACGAAAAGTCGGCATCGAGAACGAAGCGCGGACGCTTCAAGCGACAGGAGAAACTGATCATTCGAAACGCGCCCTCGCGTGGCCGGAACGGCGGATCAGGAGTTCGGACGCAATAAGCGCTGCAAACGAGATGACAACGGCGATCAGCGAAAGACGTAACGCGCCGGCTTCTCCTCCCGGCGTCTGCGTATAGGCATATATGGCGGCCGGAATGGTCTGCGTTTCGCCGGGAATGTTCGAGACGAAGGTGATGGTGGCGCCGAATTCGCCCAGCGCCTTGGCGAAGGCCAGCACGGTGCCAGCGATTATGCCGGTCATGGCGAGCGGCAGCGTCACGGTCGCGAACACCCAGAGAGGCGAAGCGCCGAGCGTTGCGGCAGCTTCCTCGCTGCGCCGGTCGATCGAATCCATAGCGAGGCGGATGGCGCGCACCATGAGGGGGAAGCTCATGACGGCGGCGGCGAGAGCGGCACCCGTCCACCGGAAGCTCAGCACGATGCCGAACGTCTGATCGAGGAATTCTCCGATCGGGCCGCGGCGTCCGAAGAGAACCAGGAGCGCATAGCCCGTGACCACGGGCGGCAGCACGAGCGGCATGTGCACGAGGCCATCGAGCAGGATCTTGCCGCGGAAGTTGCCGCGCGAAAGTGCATACGCGACGAGGATCGCGAGAGGCAGGCTCGCCAGAACCGCGATGGTCGCAATGCGCAGCGAGAGGTGGATGGCCACCATCTCTTCCGGGGTGATCGCCTGAAGAAGGCTCATGAGTGTAACCGCTTGATTGGATAGGTCTCAGGGAGCGTTATAGCCGATGAGTATAGACGATCGGCGCGGCACGTCGCCTGTGGGATGCGCGATGGTTTACGCACCGGAAGGATAGCAATCCGAGCGCAGATCAGTGAAGCGTAGGGGAAGCCGCGGGCAGGACATGCTCGTGCACGGCGAAGTCCGTCTCCGCCTTGCCTGGATTGTAGCCCTCGACCGTCCGCTTCAGAATGGCCTGGACGGCAACGCGGTCGCGCATCTCCATCGCCTGCTTCAGGATGCCCAACTCGTGCATCAGCTCGCTGCGCGTGAGGTAGGGCTCGTCCGACTTGAAGATCCGCGGATGCTCCGTCGTTTGGGTGTTCGCGCCGATCAGAAGCTCCTCGTAGAGCTTCTCGCCAGGGCGCAGCCCGATGTACGTGATCTCGATGTCGCCGTCGGGATGAGTTTCGTCGCGCAGCTCGAGATTGGAGAGCCGGATCATCAGGCGGGCGAGATCGTCGATGCGGACCGGATCGCCCATGTGGAGCACGAATACTTCGCCGCCCTTGGCCATGGCGCCTGCCTGGATCACGAGCTCGGCGGCTTCGGGGATCGACATGAAGAAGCGCGTGACATCGGGGTGCGTGACCGTGAGCGGTCCGCCGTTCCGGATCTGCTGGCGGAACAGAGGCACAACCGATCCCGAGCTTTCGAGCACGTTGCCGAAGCGGACCATGGTGAATACCGTCGGGCTGCCATCCGCGACGGCGGCGGCCGCCTCCGCCTGCAGGATCAATTCCGAAAGGCGCTTGCTTGCCCCCATGATGTTCGTCGGCCGCACGGCCTTGTCTGTCGACACGAGAACGAAGCGTTCGACGCCGTGCTTGCGCGCAGCCTGCGCGACGACCTGCGTGCCGAAGACGTTGTTGTCGAGCCCCGAGAAGGGATTCTGCTCGACCATAGGCACGTGCTTGTAGGCGGCCGCGTGATAGATCGTCTCGATGCCGTTTTCGGAGATGAGCTGATCCACGAGCCGCGTGTCCGACGCCGAGCCCAGCACGATCTTGAGCTCAGGAGGCTGGACTTCGCGCTTCAGCACTTGCTGCAGATCAATCTCGATATTGTAGAGACCGACCTCGGAGATATCGAGCAGAACCAAGCGGCGCGGGGAACGGCGCGCAATCTGGCGCACGAGCTCGGAACCTATCGAGCCGCCTGCGCCGGTGACGAGAATGGACTTGCCGGTCACGTTGCGGTCGAGCAGCTCGATGTTCGGGGTGACCGCGTCACGCCCGAGAATGTCGCCCACCTCGACGGAGCGCAGGCTATTGAGGCTTACGTGTCCGAGCGCAACGTCCTCATACGTCGGCAGGATTTTGACGGCGACCGGGAAGCGCTTCAGATCCTGCAGAACCCTGCGCCGCTCCTGACGCCTGGAAGCGGGGAGAGCGACGAGGATCTCCTCGACCTTCTCGCGCTCGATCAGGCGGTCGATACGATGAGGCGGATAAACCTTCACGTCGCCCACGTACTGGCGCCACATATTCGGAGACGAGTCCACGAAGCCGACGACCTGGCGGTCGCGGGCTTTGCGGATCGCCTGCAGCAACGCGATGCCGATCTGGTCGGCGCCATATATCAAGGCGGGCTTGCGGGTCGTGCTTGCCGCGCGGGCACCTGCCGGGCGGATGCCTGCGCTTTCCAGCAGCAGCTTGATCATCGAGCGGACGGCGATGATGACGGCGGCCGCCCCAAATCCGTAGGTGATGATGACAGTACGCGGGATGCCATACTGGCCGAACATGAACAGAGCGAGCGCCCAGATCAGGACGGACAGGCTGATGGCCGCGAGCACCTGCGTCTTGCCGCGATGGCCGATAAAGCGCGTCACCATCCGGTAGACGCCGAAATGCCATAACGTGGCGACGGTCGTGACGGGGCCAGCGATGAGCAGCAGGACGGACTGGAGGTTCGGCGGCACGAAGAAAACGCCGTAGCGTATCCATAGAGCCAGCCAAAGAACCGCGAAGAGGAGCAGCAGGTCCGTGACGATCAGAGCGAAGCGCTTGTGATAGCGCGGCAGCTCCAGGAGCTGGCTACGGATCCAAGTCAGATCCCACCAGCTCGTTGCCCCCTCTTTACTCACAGCCACAGCCCCGCACCTCGACTGTAATCCCTAAGAAGCCATCGTACTGCTGTCAGCCGACGGAGCACAATGGTTGCACGAGCACAGATTGCATCGGAAATGCATCTTGAATTCCCGTTCCCATCTAGCCGCCGTCCCAGGCGCGCGCCACGGCCCAATACATCAGAGCCGAGCGCCTTTTTTCTCGAATTATGACGTCAGTTCAATAGATTGATAGTCGGCAATAGCTTTTGATCCGCTCCCGAGTAACACGATAACAGCATCAATGAAAGTTGGCAGGGGAAATTGTCCGCCGGCGGAAACCAAAATACCGAATATCAACACTTAATAGGGCTTTTTCGCATATAAGCATAAGCCTGCCATCGCCGTTTTCTCTTTTCGTTCGCCGTCATTTTTGCCGGCCTCTGTGACCTGCGAATTTCTGTTCCACGCTGCCCGAGGGCTCACCCACCATGACGACAATTGTGCCCATCATCCTCTCCGGTGGCTCGGGCACCAGGCTGTGGCCGATCTCGCGATCGCTTTATCCGAAGCAGCTCATCCGTGGCCTCATCCAGCCTGATGAAAGCCTGCTCGGCGCGACGCTGACCCGCCTCGGTGGAGGATCAGACATCTCCGCTCCGGTCATCGTCTGCAACAACGCTCATCGCTTCCTTGTGAAGGAAGAGTGCGAGCGCGCCGGCATGGAGCCATCGGCGATCATTCTCGAGCCGATAGGCCGCAACACCGCACCGGCCATCGCCATCGCAGCGCTCAGCGTCGCGTCCGTCGATCCCGCAGCCGTGATGGTTGTGATGCCATCCGACCATATCATCAAGGACAGCGCGCGGTTCCGCGCCGAGGTTCGGCGTGCGGCCGAAGTTGCCGCGCAGGGCCGCATCGTTCTTTTCGGCATTCGCCCGACCGAGCCGCATACGGGTTACGGCTACATCCGCCGCGGCGCGCCATTAGATACGGGCTCGGCTGCGTTCTCAGTGGAGAGCTTCGCCGAGAAACCGGACAGCGCCACCGCCCAGACCTATCTCGAGCAGGGCGACTATCTCTGGAACAGCGGCATCTTCGTGTTTCGGGCCGATGTCTTCCTGAACGAGTTGAAATCTCTCGCGCCGGATGTGCTCGCGGCCGCGCAAAAGGCGTTCGACGGCGCGTCCCTCGATCTCGGCTTCGTGAGGCTCGACGCCCAGTCCTTCGCCGCGTCGCCTTCAATCTCCGTCGACTACGCGGTCATGGAGAAGACGCGTGCGGCCGCCGTGCTTCCACTCGATATCGGCTGGAGCGATCTGGGCTCATGGTCGGCGCTGTGGGATGTCGCTCCGCGCGACGCGGATGGCAATTTCGTGCGCGGAGAGGCTTTTCTCGAAGACACGAAGAATTGCTACATCCACAGCGAGCGCACGCTCGTCTCGACCATCGGCCTCAAGGATCTCGTGATCGTCGACACGCCGGACAGCGTACTCGTGGCGCACAAGTCGCGCTCGCAAGATGTCACGCGCATCGTGCAGCGGCTCAAGGCCGCGAAGCGCACCGAGCACGAGCAGCACGTCCGCAACTATCGCCCGTGGGGTTACTTCGAGACGCTCAACATCGGCTCGCGTTTCCAGGTCAAGCTCCTGCACGTGAAGCCGGGCGGCCTGCTTTCGCTTCAGATGCACCACCATCGCTCCGAGCATTGGATCGTCGTGCAAGGCACGGCCAAGGTGACAGTGGATGGCGTCGAGCGCCTCGTTCAGGAAAACGAAAGCGTCTACATCGTCGCCACGCAATGGCACCGGCTCGAGAACCCCGGAAAGATCCCGCTGGAGCTCATCGAGGTGCAGGTCGGGACTTACCTCGGTGAGGACGACATCATCCGCAGCGACGATGTCTACGCACGCGCACCGGATGAAACGAAGTAGACAGCCTGCGGAGCGCGGCTCCGCGTTGCGTTTCGCGAGGGCTTGAGGCAAGTCATGTCAGTGTCGGCACGGCAAGACGCTCTCACGAAAGAGGACTTCCGCTTGGACCTCATCACCGAACGTCCTTTACTGGTCACGGGGGCCGCCGGCTTCATCGGTTTTCATGTTGCCAAGGCCTTGCTGGACCGGGGCGCGACCGTCGTCGGCGTCGACAATCTCAATAGCTACTATGATCCAGCGCTGAAGGAAGCCCGCCTCGCGCTCTTGAAGCGTCATGGGGACTTCTCTTTCCAGAAACTCGATCTCGCGGACCGCCTGGCCACCGCGCGCCTTTTCACCGATACGCGGCCCGATCTCGTCATCCACCTCGCCGCGCAGGCGGGCGTGCGTTACTCGATCGACGCGCCGGAGACGTACATCGATTCAAATCTCACGGCGTTCGGCAATATTCTCGAGGGATGCCGCCGGGGATCCGTGCGCCACCTGACCTACGCATCTTCGAGTTCGGTCTACGGCGCCAACACGCTGATGCCGTTCTCCATCCATCACAACGTCGATCATCCCGTCAGCCTCTACGCCGCGACGAAGAAGGCGAACGAGCTGATGGCGCATTGCTACAGCCATCTTTACAGGCTGCCGACCACGGGGCTGCGCTTCTTCACCGTTTACGGCCCCTGGGGTCGCCCGGACATGGCGCTCTTCAAGTTTACGAAGGCGATTCTCTCCGGCGAAGCGATCGACGTCTACAACGACGGCAAGATGCGGCGCGACTTCACCTATATCGACGACGTGGTGGAAGGTGTGGTGCGTGTTGCGGCGCGCCCGGCGGAAACGAACGCCGAATGGAGCGGCAACGCGCCGGACCCGGGCACCAGCAACGCACCCTACCGGCTCTATAACATCGGCAATTCGCAACCCGTCGATCTTCTCAGCATGATCAGCGCGCTCGAAGCCGCGCTCGGTCGGGAAGCGAAGAAAAACTGGCTGCCCATGCAGCCGGGAGACGTGCCGGAAACGTCTGCGGACGTTGAAGATCTGGTACGCGACGTGGGATATAGACCGTCGACACCCCTGGATGACGGAATCCGGCGTTTTGTTGCGTGGTATCGTGATTTCTACCGCCAGTAGCGCGCGGTTTTTCCCCAGCGGTTCGGAAGTCTTCCGCCTTGCTTGACACGCCCCGGCGGCGATGATCAGTACCTACGGGTTGCCTCGCATTCGGATCATGCAGTGGCGCAGTTTCTCAAAGAGGCGTCGTAGATGCGGTCAGACCTTGTAACCGAAGCTCTCGCCCGTGCGCGAAACATCATCGATCAAGAGATCGAGGCGATGGCCCAGCTCCGCGACAGCTTCGACGGTCGGCTGATCGAGGCCGTGCGCCTCATCCATGCCTGCACCGGACGGCTGATCGTGACGGGCGTCGGCAAATCCGGCCATATCGGCGCGAAACTCGCCGCGACCTTTGCTTCGACCGGAACGCCCTCGTTCTTCCTGCACGCAGCGGAAGCCTCGCACGGCGACCTCGGCATGATTACGGGGCAGGACGTCGTGCTCGCCATTTCGAACTCGGGCATGACGAAGGAGCTCTTTCCCGTGCTCGAGTTCTGCGTGACGAACGGCACGAAGGTCATCTGCATGACCGCGAACGAGCAGAGCCGCCTCGCGCAACAGTCGGACATCTGCCTTCTGCTGCCGAAGGTGAAAGAGGTCTGCCCGAACAATCTCGCGCCGACCTCGTCGGCGATCATCACGCTTGCGGCTGGGCATGTGCTGGCCGTGCTGCTGATGGAGCAGCGCTCGTTCCTCGATGCGGATTTCGGCAAGCTGCACCCTGGCGGACGCCTCGGACTGCAGCTCTCGTCCGTGCGCCGCTACACCGAAGAGTTCAAGGACACGGTGCCTGCTGTGCGGCCAACAGAACTGATCGGCCACGTCGTCATCAAAATGGCCGAGGGTCAACGCGGTTGCGTCGTCGTGACGGAAGAGGGCACGAATCGACTGCTGGGGCTCATCACGGAAGGCGACGTGCGGCGCGCCTTTTCCCCCGACATGTTCAGCAAGAGTGCTCAAGCCGTCATGACCACGCGGCCGGTTACAGTCAGCGTCGATGAACTGATGAGCACGGCCGTATCTCTGATGAAAGAGCGGCGCATCGCGAACGTCGTCGTGGTGGACGGCGAGGTGGTTGTCGATGTGCTGCACACCAAGGATCTCATGCAGCGCGGCTACATGTGATCGCTAGCTTTTGTAGAGACCGATGATTCACGCTTCGGATTCCTCGGCGCTGCCGATTCACGCCCCGCCTGATAGACGGCGAGGCGATCGGAGCGAATGGATCCGAAGCGATCATGGTCTCGGCGTGAACGAGCGAGCGCCGATCCCGAAAAAACGAAAACCCCGAGGAAACCCTCGGGGTTTTTTGAATTTCTGTGAGTTTCGATCGACTCAACTTAGGCAGCGACGGGAGCTGCAAGCGCCAGGTCGATCTTCTCCTTGAGCACCTTCTCGTTGAAGGGCTTGATGATGTAGCCGGACACGCCAGCGGTTTTGGCGGCGTTGATGTTGTCCTGCTTCGATTCAGCCGTAACCAGGATGAACGGGGTCTTGCCCATCTCAGGGTCGGCGCGAACGACCTTCAAGAGCTCGTAACCCGTCATCGGCTCCATGTTCCAATCGGAAATGATGAGGCCGTATTGCTTTGCCTTGATCTTCTGGAGGGCAGCTTCGCCGCTCGAAGCTTCGTCGACATTCTCGAAGCCGATCTGCTTCAGAAGCTTGCGGATGATCCGTACCATGGTGCTGTAATCGTCAACGACGAGAACAGGCATGTTGTTCGCACTCATAACCCAAAATCCCCTTAAACCCACGACACACGTCGACGACGCACATTCGGCGCACCTGACGCTGCAGGCGCCCTTGTCTATGGCCTTCAGTATGATCGCAGATTGCTTGCGATAGTCTTAACCCGGCCTTTCCGCAGTCCATCAGATCGCATCTGTCCGTCGTTTTTTAGAGGACCATCTCGCACGGAGCCGCGTAACCGAATCGAAACCTCTCGCAGTTAACTGTGTGATTCCGTGCCGATATTTTGATGCGATCCATCCGCCATCAGACAATAACCAACACGGCACAGGCACCGCCAAGGAAATGCGCATGTCCGCACCTCTCATTCGTGTTCTGGTCGTGGACGACTCGCCCTTCATGCGAGGCGTGCTGCCTCCGAAGATCGAGGCCGATCCGCGCTTCAAGGTTGTCGGCACAGCGGTCGATGGACGCGACGCGATTGAAAAGACGCTCTCGCTGCAGCCCGACGTCGTGACCCTCGACGTCGACATGCCGGTCATGAACGGACTCGAAGCGCTGCGCGAAATCGTGCGCCAAAGCACCGCGTCCGTCGTCATGCTGTCGGCACGAACGGAACAGGGCGCAGCCATCACTCTCGAAGCGCTGGCACTCGGCGCTGTCGATTTCATTCCGAAATCCCGTGGCGTCGAGCGCATCCACGAAAAGCTTCTGGCGGCGGTCGAAGCTAAAACTCAGAGACAGCGCGTCTTAGCTCCCAAGCCCCTTGCAGCAGCACGTCCGACGGCTCCGCCCCGTGCGGCAGCAGGCGCGCGCGTCAACGCCAAGATCTGCATCATCGGCTCCAGCACGGGCGGCCCGCAAGCGCTGCAGGCGGTGCTGTCGCAGCTTCCTGAAGTGCTCACGGTTCCCGTCGTCATCGCGCAGCACATGCCGCCGAACTTCACAAACGCGCTGGCGCAGCGCCTCAACGACATCTGCAAGCCGAAGATCGTCGAAGCAGCTGACGGCATGGCGCTTTCCAAAGGCACCGTTTACATCGCGCCGGGCGGAATGCAGACGCGTATTACGGCGAGCGAACTCAAAGTCAGCCCGGACCACGGCGAAAGCCTCTACAAACCGTCCGTCGATGTGCTGGCGGAAAGCGCGCGTAGCGCCTTCGGCAAGAATGTGCTCGGCGTCATGCTGACGGGCATGGGCGGAGACGGCGCAATCGAGTTCGGCAAGTTGCGCAAACTCGGCGCTTACAACATCGCGCAGGATCAGGCGTCGTCGGTGGTGTACGGCATGCCGCGCACGTTGATCGAAGCCGGTGGCGCGGACGAGGTGCTGCCGCTCGACCAGATCGGCGCTCGGATGCGTTCGGCACTCGGCTGCTAGAACGTAATCGCGTGCTGGTTTTTAGCTGCGCTGCCGATTCACGCCGCGCCCGATAGACGGCGCGACGATCGGAGCGCTCGTTCTGCGCTGCCGATTCACGCCGCGCCTGATAAACGGCGCGACGATCGGAGCGCTCTAATTCAAATCTTCGGGGAGGCGCGGCACCGAGAAGAACGGAACGCCATCCTCCGCCAGTTCCTTCACTTCTTCGGCCGAGGCTTCGCCGTAAACGCCGCGCGGCTCGCTCTCGTTGAAGTGGATTTTGCGCGCTTCTTCCGCAAAACGCCCGCCGACGTACTCGGCCTTAGAGTGGATATCATCGCGAAGCTGACGCAAGTGCCGATACTGCTCGGAAGCGGGAAGCGGCTTCGCCCCCGGAGGAACAGTCGCGGGCTCCTCCCTGCTCATGCGTTTGGCGATCGCGGGTGCCATGATGGCCTTGTCTACTTTGACACTTCCGCAATGAGGGCAAGCGACCTGGGCCTTGGCGCTCTGCTTGTCGTAAGCGGCGCTGCTTTGGAACCAAGCTTCGAACTCGTGCCTATCGTGACAGATGAGGCTGTACTTGATCATGGCTTGACCTTTGCGGCGGGACTTGCTTCCGCCTGGACAACGAACTCCCTGTCATGCCGCAAGGACGGCACGCGGGACCGAACATCCCCGATCATTTGCAAGTCTATGTCGGCGAATATGACTGACGGATGAACGCCCCCTTCCGCCAGAATATGACCCCAAGGTGACACCACGAGACTGTGACCGAACGTCTCGCGACCGTGCTCATGCAGACCGCCCTGCGCTGCCGCGAGCACGAAGCATTGGGCCTCGATGGCGCGCGCTCGAAGCAGCGTCACCCAGTGGGCTTCGCCAGTCACCCGCGTGAATGCGGCGGGCACGGCAAGGAACGATGCGCCTGCCTGCGCCAGCGCCCGATAGAGATACGGGAAGCGGAGATCGTAGCAGATCGAGAAGCCGAGCCCGCCCCAGGGAAGGCCCGCGACGACAGCGCGCGTGCCAGGCTGATAGTTGGCGCTTTCGCGATAGACCTCGCCGTTCGGGAGGTCGACATCGAACATATGGATCTTGTCGTAGCGCGCGGTCACATCTCCCGTGGGAGAAATGAGATAGGCGCGATTCAGAAGTTTGCCGCCGTCGCTCGCCTTCACGACCATCGAGCCGATGTGGAGCCAAATGGCGAGATCTTTTGCAAGGTCGACAAAATGTTGGAGTGCGGCGTTTCCGGCCTCGGGCTCGGCGGTGGCAAACAGCCGATCGCGCTCGAGCTCCATCAAGGTTGTCACCTCGGGAGTTTGAACGTAGTCCGCGCCGCCGCTTGCAGCCTCGCGGATCAGAGCCGTTGCGTCACGGAGATTGCGCGCAAGATCGCGGCCGGAGCACATCTGCACCAGAGCAGCACGAAACATCTTCACGGAATCTCCCGGAGGCATATTGGATCAAGCGTCGGCGGAGAGTAGCGGATCCAGCTTCCCACTGCGCTCAAGGCACATGAGATCGTCGCAGCCGCCCACGTGGCGCTCCCCGATCCAGATCTGCGGGACTGTATGCCGGCCGCCGGCTTTCGAGGTCATCTCGGCACGGAGCGCGGCTTTTCCCGTGACGTCGACCTCGTCAAAGGTCACGCACTTGGCGCGCAGAAGCTCTTTGGCCATGTGACAGTATGGACAGAGGATGCTCGTATAGATCGTGACTTGGGCCATTTCCTTTCCAATCCTCGACGGCCGGTTCGCAGGGCCTAGAAATGTAACGGCGCAAAGCGCGGCTGCAAAGACCTGCCGGCTCATTTATCACAGCGATTTGCGGCATTTTTCCAGCAATTGATTGCATTTACGCGGGAATGAGCGCGCGATCCGTGACCATGGCAAGCGTCAGAACATCGACGCGGGTGGCGCCCGCGCGGCGGAGAACACGCGCGCAGGCCCCGACCGTCGAGCCGGTCGTCAGAACATCGTCTATGAGAAGGACGCTCTTGCCTTCGATGTCCGCTCTGCGGCGCTCCGGCACGATGAACGCCCCGGATACGTTTCTGCGGCGTTGATCGCGCGTGAGGCCCACCTGACTTTCCGTCGCGCGGGTTCGCTCGAGCAGCAGCGGTTCATACGTCAAGCCGGTTTGGCGCGCGACCTCGCGCGCAAGGATCGCGGCCTGATTGAAGCGTCGTGCCAGAAGCCGCCGTCGGGCGAGCGGAACGGGAACGACGATATCGCAGTTGGCAATCAACTCGCGCCCAGCTTCGATGAGCCATTTGCCGAGCAGCCGCCGTGTGTCCTGACGGTCCTGGAATTTGAGGGCGTGGACGAGCGTGCGCATGGAACCTGAATGCGCGGCGACGGCGCGCGCACGATCGAAGGCGGGCGGGTCTGCGGCAGCGGCGGCCGAGATCGAACCTTCACCGGTATCGAACGGCAGAGGAATTCCCATCCGATCGCACAACGGCGGCCGAATGAACGCGATGTCCCGCCAGCAGCATGGGCAAAGCGCATCGTGGCCGACGATGCGCGTGCGGCATATGAGACAGACGGGCGGCATGACGGCGTCGGACAGCGCAACGAAAGCGCGGCGAAAGAGCCCGCTTTGCGGCTCAGCGCTCTGCCGATTGGCCACTCCCCCGAACACGTACGCCACTCCTTACACATGCCGAAGCTCCCGGCCTCTGATAGACTGGGGTGGCACGTCCGCATCATGGACTTTATCGGCCAGCCCGTACACAGAATGTCGCCTCCTCACGCTATTTTTGACGCTCGTCTTCTCAATACCCGGCGGAACCGGGTAGCGAAGGGGGCTACGTCGCATGATTTTCTGTTGCGGCGCGTTGCCGAGGATCTGGCCGATCGGCTCTCAATCGTGCAACGGGATTTCGCGGTGGCGGCAGATCTCGGCTCTCATCACGGCGTGCTCGGGCGGCGCATCGCATCGTTGCCGAATGTGGGCGAACTCATCTCTCTCGATCCGACCGAGCGGCTTCTGGTGAAAGCGGACGCGCCACGCGTCTCAGGGCAACTCGATGCTCTGCCGTTCTCGGATGCATCGCTCGACCTCGCGGTCTCGGCGCTGTCCCTTCACTTCATCGATGATCTTCCGGGCGCGCTCCTTCAGATCCGGCGTGCGTTGAAGCCGGACGGCTTGCTGCTCGCGGCGCTGCTTGGAGGGCGCACGCTCTTCGAGTTGCGGGAATCCTGGCTCGCGGCGGAAGACGAACTCACGGGCGGCGCTTCGCCTCGCGTTGCGCCGTTCGCGGATGTGCGCGATCTCGGCGGACTGCTGCAGCGGGCGGGCTTTGCGTTGCCGGTGGTCGATTCCGATACGGTCGATGTCACCTATGCCGATCCGCTGGCGATGATGCGGGACATCAAGGGCATGGGCGCATCCAACATGCTGGCCGATCGCAGGCGGGTTCCTGTGACGCGCGGGCTCCTGATGCGGGCGGCTGAGATTTATGCCGAACGCTTCGCGCGCCCGGATGGTCGCGTGCCGGCAACGTTCGAGATTCTGACGCTGACGGCGTGGGCTCCGCACGAGAGCCAGCCGCAGCCGTTGAAGCCCGGCTCGGCAAAGACGCGTCTCGCCGATGTGCTCGGCGTGCCGGAGCGGAAGCTTTAATCTAATCCAGCAAATCCCGGAGCCAGGGGATCAACGGCGCGTCGGCGGGCGGCATCGGATAATCCGACAGGCGCTTTGCGCGCACCCAGGCGATTTCCTGCCCCTCTTTCGGCTCTGCCTCTCCGTCCCAGTTCCGGCAGAGGTAGAGCGGCATCAAAAGATGGAAGTCCTTGTAGGTGTGGCTCGCGAACGTGAACGGCGCGAGGCAGGTCTCGCACACGTCAATGCCTAACTCCTCGAACAGCTCGCGACGCAGGGCGGCCTCGGGCGTCTCACCGGGATCGACTTTTCCGCCAGGGAATTCCCACAGGCCGGCCAGGGATTTACCTTCCGGGCGCTTGGAAATGAGAACTCGATTGTCGCGGTCGACCAGAGCGGCGGCGGCCACCAAGAGGATAGGCTTAGTCATGAGGCGAAATTGACCTTGTGCGGGTAGCGCCGCGCCTTATAGACGGGGGCATGAGATCGGCACTTCTTGCGCTCGGACACTATGCGCCCGAGCGGCGCGTGACAAACGCAGAAATCGAGACACGACTGGGTTTGGAAGCTGGGTGGACGGAGCGCCGCACCGGCATCGCCGAGCGTCGCTTCGCGGCGCCCGACGAAGCGCTTTCGGATCTCGCAGTGAAGGCCGGCGAGATGGCTCTTGCCAAGGCCGGTATCGATCGCCGCTCTATTGGCTTGGTGGTGCTCGCGACATCGACACCCGATCATCTGCTGCCGCCGACTTCGCCGCTCGTTGCACATCGGCTTGGCGCGACAGGCGCAGGGGCCATCGACATGGCGGGTGCGTGCGGTGGCTTCCTCTATGCCTTGACGTTCGCGGATGGCTTCGTGCGCCAGAACGAGGTGCCCGCACTCGTGATCGCGGCCAACATTCTCTCGCGCCGTCTCAATCTCGACGACAAGGTAAGTGCCGTGCTGTTCGGCGATGCTGCGGGGGCGATTGTGCTTGCGCCATCGGATCGCAAGACGAGCGGCGTGCGCGGCGCGCATCTCGCCTCGGACGGCGCGGCCTACGATCTCATTCAGATCTCGGCGGGTGGAAGCCGCCGCCCGTTCGCAGATGGGCTCGGCCCGGACGCGACGTTGATGCAGATCCGCGACGGACGCTCAGTGTTCACACGGGCTGTGAAAATGATGGCGGACGCCTCGCACAAAGCGCTCGAACGCGGCGGACTTTCAATTGCGGACATCGACTTCTTCGTGCCGCATCAGGCGAATTCGCGCATCATCGGCGCGGCGCAAAGGCAGCTCGGAATTCCGGATGAAAAGATGCTGTCGTCGGTCGCGCTTTATGCGAACAGCTCGGCGGCGACCATTCCGCTCACGCTTTCGCTCGCGGCGGAGGCACGCCCCTTCAAGCCGGGGGAGCGAATTCTCATGTCGGCAGCCGGCGCAGGCCTCACCGGCGGCGCCGTCTTATTCGAAGCCTAGAGCGCGGCCGCGCAAAAGCTCCGGTTCCGAATACCGCGATTTCGGATGCACGCATTGTTTCGGGGAGCCATTTTTGCACGGCACGACGCACATCTTTGAGCTTCTTTTGCGCTGCCGATTCACGCCGCGCCGGATAGGCGACGCGGCGATCGGAGCGACCGGGTTCAAAGACGTCATGGCCGAAGAAAAGGCCGCCGCGAATTTCACATGGTGTTGAGGAGGACGAAAAGCCCAACTCCGACGGCCGGACCAATGAGGGTGGCCATCACCAACATCAAAAACGATCTACCAGCTTCCATAACACAACAAAACCCCGCACGCTTACTAACCCACCCATGAGGCCGCCCACCCTCACTGGTGTCTTCCGTGTTTCGCGAGGACCCCTCACCCGCGAAACTTCAACAGAATACAACAGGGAATAAATTCCCTCCATGGGCTATTCCCACTTTTGCCACATTCTTGTTTCGCGAGGGCGAACTGAGTTTGCTGCAATGCAAAACTTCGGATCGAATTGGTGATTTATTATTTTGTTTTTTCAAATTCTTCTAAGCGCGTGCACGCGCAAAACCGCGGCGCTTGGGAGGTAGGCGTCAAGGCCTCAATCCCCGTCTAACACCGGCGGTCAAGCAATTTTTGTTGCTAGTTAGCCACAGTCCTTTGAAGTGGAAAAACTCGCGCCGAGCGTTCAGCCACGCTTTGCGGTTGACGTTTTCAAAGCGTCGAAAAGCCGGAGCTGGCGTTCGTCCAATCCCTTCGTTTCGTAAGCCAGTTGCTCGATGCGATCGAACGGAACCTGCTCCGCTTCGATCATCGAACGCTGCGCCTTCATCGAGCGCACGAGCCCTTCCTGCACGAGGTGGAACTCACCGACCGTCTGGCCGGGCAGCACGGCTGCGGGATCAAGACCGCTCTCGCTCTGGAACGCCGCCTTGAGCTTGCGCAGGGCGGTGTCTTCACGCACGCGGCCGATGAACCAGCTCGTGATCTGATCGCGCGACTTGTAATCGAGGTCGCCCGGTGACTGGGTGGCCAGCATGATGCCGAGACCTGCAGAACGAGCGCGCTTCAGCAGGCTCTGCAACGGCTCCGCTGTGGCGGGCTTCGAGTTGGCGGGGATGTAGAGATCCGCTTCGTCGAACATGACGACAGCCTGAAGTTCGTCGTTCGGGTTGCGCTGGCAGAAACGCAGCGCTTCCGACAGGAACTGCGAAACCCAGAACAGAATGTTTTCGTTGTCGCCCAGGAAGCCCGTGTAGATGACCGAAAGGCGCGTGCGGCCGTCGCGTGCGTACGATCCAAGGCCGAGCAGTCTTTCCATCTGCAAGCTCTCGCCGCCGCCCTCGAACAGCGCGGCGTTGCGATGGCGAAGGCTGTCGAGCTGCGCCACGAGATCGCGGCGGATCTTGCCCGAGGGGTCCATGCGTTGCGTGAGATCCGTGAGCTCGGGGTCCTCGTCCTCAAGCAGAAGAATGAGGTCGGCTAGCGTTACCTCGCGGCTATAGCGGGAACCCAGGATGCGCAGCGCGACAGATAGCGTGCCCGACTGCTTCTGATGCGTGGCGGAATTCTTGAGATGAAGCATGTCACCCAAGGCGGCCGCCGACAGGTTCGCGAGAAGCTGCTGCTCATGGTCCGGCAGCTCATTGATGCCGTTCGGCAGAAGCGTGATCGAGATCGGGCGTCCGGACGAGCGGCCCGGCGTATAGACGGCCACGTCGATGGCGTCGGCCAAGCGCTCGCGCTCGCCGCGTCGTTCGCCGAACTCGTCCTCGTTGGCGCGCCAGACATCGGGGTTTGCGTAACTGCAGAGGTCGCCCTTGCGGTCGATCAGGACCGCCGGAATGCCCTTCTGCAGAAGCTGCTCGATGAGACACAAGGCGAGCGTCGTCTTACCGGAGCCGGAGCCGCCGAGCACCGCCGCGTGGCGCTTCAGGACGTTCGTGTTGAGCGTGATCGGCTTTGCGCCGCGCCCGTTTTCACGTCCGGCGAGGATGCTCGAGCCGTGCGCGCCGGTCTCGTCGAGAATGACGGACAGCGGCAACTCGTCATCGTTGGCCGGCATCGGCTCGGCGGTCTCTCCGCCAAGTCCGAGCGACCACGGCGGCGGAAGCGCTGGATCGTGTACGGCAGGAGAGGCCGACGATGGCGCGGAGAATGCCGGAAGCTCCTGCGCGGTCTGCGTTTGCGGCTCCGCGTCGCGCGTGAGGCGCGGCAGCGAACGTCCGAGAAGATCGAGGCGCAGAACGCTGATGATCGAGATGATGTTCGAGAGTAGCTTGGCGTCTTCGAACCAGGCCTGGAAGCCCGGGTCGTTTCGGTAGTGCGCGTGGAACTCACGCACCATCATCATCCGCTCCCATTCGGGGATCGGGATCGTGAACAGCCGGCCGCCGCCTTCGCGGAATTTGCGGAAGGCCTGCGCGGTCTGGTTCTTCTTGTTCGGCGGATAATCGCTGGCGCGCAGCATGACGCAGCTTTTGCCCGCGGTCATCGGCAGCACCTTGTCGAGCTGGCGCTTCAAGCCGCCGCCCTGCGTCGGACGGTTGCAGAGGAACACGCGCAGCTCGCTCATGTGGCCAGACTTGTGCTGCACGCGCAGGTCGAGCCCCGGAACTTCGTCGGAGACTTCAATCCGTCCGAGGTTGAGCTTAATCGTGCTACCCCATTCCTCTCGCGCCAGAGACAACGCGGATGAGAACACGTCGATCAGCTCGTTCTCGTCCGACGGAATCTCGGCTTCAGACGCGCTTTGGAAGCGTTCCCAGGCGTCGCGATAATCGACGGACGGCGAAAGCGGACGCGCGGTTTCGATCGCGTTGTCCTGCGGGTTGCCGAAAATGCCGCCGAGCACGGATGCCAGCGTCGACGTCCAGGAACTCGGCTCGCCTGCCGGTTCGTCGTCGTGCTCCTCGGGCGCAGTCTTGTCACGCAGGCGCGTTTGCGCATGCTCGAGAAGGCGACGCGTGGAGAGGCCACCGAACTCTTCGAAGAAGTCCGGTCCAAAATACTTGCCGGCGTCGGGGAAACCGAGGCCACCGCCCTTCTCGGCAATATGGCCGAGCCGCTTCGCGATGATGAGACGGGCTTCGTCCGGCGTGCGCGTCTCGTGCAGCGCGACGGGGCCGGATTTCTCGATGCGATCGATATAGGATTGCGCGAGCACGCCGCGCACCTGGCCGTAGAAGTCTTCCAGGCACGAAATGATAATGATGGCGTTGGGCAAGCGGTTCGCAATCTGGATGAGATCGCGCGCGGCCTTCTGGAAGCGTTCTTCCGCGTCGTCGAAAAAGCGCAGGTCTTCCACCTGATCGATGGAGAAAACGAGCGCGGCGCGATCCACGGTCCAGATCAGCGTGCCGATGGCGGTGATGATTTCGAAGGCGCGGTCTTCGCCGGTGTTCGGATCGAGCGCGGCCACGGCCTGGTGCGCGAGTGCGGTCAACTGGCGGCCGAAGAGATACTGGCGAATGCGCTGATCGATGCGTGGATCCTTGCGCTCCAGATAGAGCAGCGCGCGCACGATGTTGATGTCGAGCTCGAGGTCGCGGAACTTGGCGCTGGCGACGATAGTATCGGCCAAGCGCAGGATGAGGTTTGCGAGCTCCTCGTCCGAAAGAGATCCGTCGCGCAGCTCCTTAAGGTCGGCCTTCGACATCACTTCCGGATCGCCGACGAGGCGCTCCGTCAGGCGTGCGAGCGCGCTCGGCCCCTCATTGTCGGGGTCGTAGGATTTTTCGAGCGAGTGCACGAGACGGCGCAGATAGTAATCGGCATAGTTGGCGACGTCCGGCGTCATCTGGGCATAGCCGAAGTAGGCCTTGCCTTCACGATGAGCGGAGGTGCGCAGTGCGCGCAGAAGATGCGTTTTACCGGCGCCGGATTGACCATGGAACAGCAGGATGCGCGACTGCGTGGCCGCGCCGTTGCGTCCGCTGGTCACCAGCGTGAGGAGTTCGGAGAACTTGCGGCGTGCCTTGACATGCACCTCGGGCACATCGACGGGATCGGCCCGCCAGATGTCATCCTCCCAGGTGATGCTGTGCTCGAAGGCCTCAGACAGCTTGTCAGCAGCTCCGGCCTCGACGACATCCTCTTGCATGCGTAAACGGTCTCCAACGCAGAATTAAAGTTCAGAGCTGAGCGAGCGGGCTACTCGTCCACCCGTACGAAATGCCAAACGGTATTCTTGTAAGGAACGGCCGAGCTTTCGATGGCCGCCATGTTCTTCTTGTCCTTCAGGTCGGCATTGGCCAGGACAAGGGCGCCCAAGCGGTGCGCTTCGGCGAGCATGCATTTGAATTCGATCTCGGACACGTGCCAGGCAGTTTGTCCGGCGCGGATGGTCTCCCAGACATGCGAGATGAAAGCCTTGCGGCTTCCGGGCCAGCCTTCGGCGCGCTTGGCGGCCGCGCTTTTGACCGTGCGCGCAAACTCCGCGAGATCCGGCCGCGGCGTCGGCGGCGGGGTTGCGGCGGCCTTCGGGGCGGGATCGTTCGCGGCCGGCTGAAGCTGCGCCGGTGCCGTTACGCGCACTGGCATGACAGGACGCTCGATTTCCGGTGCTGCGCTTTCCTGTTCGGCCGTCTCGAGCGTGCGTGCACCGAGGCCGCGAAGAACGCCGACGCGAAGTGCTTCGAGGCTCGCGTCGGAAGCCCCGGCGTGTTCGGCCGCGAGTTCCGCGATCAGCTTGGCGTCAGTCGCGAAAGAACGCGGCTGCTGCGAAAGCTGGCCTGCGAGCAAGCGACCAGCTTTTGCGGAAAGCGCGGAGCCTTTACCGATGCCCGCCTTGATGCGGTTTCCAAACGCGCGTTCGAGCGCCACGACGGCGAGCTGCGCCCTGAGCTTCGCTGGCGCGGCATTCTTCTTCACGGACAGGCCGAACGCCTTCTGGACGATGAGCGTGCGCAGACCTTCAAGCCGCGCAAGCGGCTTCAGCCTTGCGGCCGTTTCCTTTTCGAGACCCAGGCCTTTGGCGACGAGCGAGATTTCGCGCAGTTCCTGCCAGGACTTCGCCTCCCAGGCCTTGAGGCCGAGATAGCGCGCAGCGGCGGCGCTTCCGTCTTCAGTCGGGGTCAGGCGGTTTTTGGTTTCCAGCGCCAAGCCGGACGCGATGAGCTGGCCGATCTCCTTCTCGGCGAGACGGCGCCAGTCAGCGGGCGAAAGCTTGTGCGTAAACAAGGGGGCTAGGCCGGTCGCAACCTCGGCGCGGATAGCGCCGCCAGTCGCTGCGATCCGGACCAGGACGAGATGGCCGATGGCCGAAGCGCCTTTGCGCCGCGGCCCGGCAAGGGGTGCTCCGCTGCCAAGCGCCGACATTCCCGCAAGCCTCCGAGGCTGAGAATCTGGGTGGAAGCCGTACGCGCGAATCAGCGGCCTGATTCCGGCAGTCTGCGGTAGAGCGCCTTGAGATCCAAGGGATTCAAAGCCACTCATGGCTCATTTTTTGCCGAGTTGCATCCGCTCCCACTGACCACCCGGACGTGAAGCGCGGTCTGCCCAATTGGCGACACGTTCCTTCGCAATGTTATCAATGGCTTCGGGGGGAGCACGATCTATATGGGGGCGCCAGCTTGATGACGCAACTCGTAAAGAGAGCCCTTCCTCTCGCGGCGTATCGCGAGGGTTGACGGGGCCTTAGTCTTAACGACCGGTTAACTCCTACCTGCGATGTTGCTCACTTGTTGCCGCGCGTAAACCTGCGGGAGTTCTGGGAATGTATCGTTTCGCCGTTCCGCTTCTTGTTGCGGTTGCACTCGGCCTTGGTGCTTGCAGCACCAATACCAGCGTGATCTCATCCGGCTTCAACGAACCCGCAGACACCGCTTCCCTCAGCGCATCGGGCGGCTCGGTCTTCGGATCGACGGGGTCGACCGGCTCGATCGATCGCACATCCCGCTCCTCGCTCGCCGGTACACAAGTCGCGGCGCTCTCTCCCGACAAGGCTCCCCGCGGCTCCTACGAAAAAGCTCCGACTGGCGCACTGTCCGACCGCGACTACTCTCACACCTCGCTCGACGCCGAACGCGCGCGCGATATGATCAATCAGTATCGTTCCGAAAACGGCCTCAAGCCGCTCCGCCTCAACGCTTCGCTGACCGCCGCCGCGAAAGAGCATAGCCGCGACCTCGCGAAGTGGGATCGCATTTCCCATTACGGCTCGGACGGGTCCAACCCGTGGGACCGCGTCAAGCGCACCGGTTACAAGCCGCGCGTCGCCGCCGAGAACGTGGGCACCGGCCAGGCATCGTTCGACGAAGTGCTGAAGGGCTGGAAGGACAGCCCCGGCCACAACAAGAATCTTTTGCTCTCCGACGGCCGCGAGATGGGCCTCGCGCTAGTGCAGGATCCGAAAACGGAATTCAAGTCGTTCTGGACGCTGGTCATCGGCACGGCGATGTAAGCGTCACGCTTTTCCGGCATCAGACGGGCGGCCGAAGAGCTTTGTTGGTCGTGCTTCTTATCGGACACATCGGTGGCATGACTTCGCCATGGCCGGTGCCCACTTTTCCGGAAGCACTTAGCGGGCGCCGCCCGTTTTCTTTTCTGCTGTCTTGTCGATGGGGTCGTTCTTCAACGTGAACTGCAGCAGCACCGTGCGTTGAAGAAAGCGGTTGAAGTTGTCGTCGGACATCAGCGTGACGACGGTTTCGCCCTTCTCGTCTCGAGACAGCGCGAGCGCTTCAAGATTGTCGATCTCCGCATTGCCATTGCTGGCCGCCAGCAGGATTTCGCCTTTCGCGCCGCCGCCCGGCTTGATGCTGTCGGCTTTCAGCAGGCGCAGGCGCACCCTCAAGCCTTCCATCCAGCGGAACCGGCGCTCGACAATCAGAACGCTGCCGTCGTCGAGGCTCGCTGCATCGGTGATGCTGAAGCCGGCGAGATCCGGGATTGTGAAGCCTTTCGGTTTGCCGTCGACCCAGATCCAGCCGCGGTGCACCTTTTCGCCGCGCAACGGGTTTTCCGTGAAGGCGACAAGCGAGCCCTTGTACGCGCCGCCAGCGAGGACAGTCAGGCCTTCGATGCCGTCGGTGCGCATGAATGCCGCTTCCTTCGGCATCTGGATGTAGCGTGACGGCTTTCCAAGTTCGCCCTTCTTGATTTCGAACAGGCCGATGCGATCCATCTGCTCGAACGCAATATAGGCGCTGCCGTTGCGCGGCGTGCCCGACGCGAGCGTGATCGCTTCGGAGTCGCGCTCGCGCCTGCGTGACAGCGGCACGCCCTTCAAGGTTCTGAGAGGTCCGAGCCGCACGGCTTCCAGCGCTTTCGGCCGCTTGCCGTCATAGGCGAGTGTGCCGCTCATCCAGACGCCGGAGTCCGACACGGCGAGAAGACTTTTGCCGTCATCACCAAGCACCAGCCCGGACCAGCCGCCGAAATTCTCCGGCTCGGACGACAGCACGAGTCCGCCCCGCCATTCGAGCCTGCTCGACAGCGTGGGCTGGGTGCCGGCCTTCGCGAAGCTCGATAGCTGGCGCGCGCGGACCGCGATGCCGTGCGTTTCGATGCCGGCCGTTTCGGGCTTTCCTTGCGCCGCGCCCGGAGTGACGCCGAGCACGGCCGCGCACATCGCTGCCATCACAGCGAGCCACTCTCTGCCCTTAAGCGTGGGGAGCAACGGGAATACCTCGTCCTCAATAGCGCGATCGCGCTCTAGGTTTTGAAGAGACCGATGATTCACGCTTCGACTTCTCGGGCGCTGCCGATTCACGCCGCGCCCGATAGACGGCGCGTTGATCGGAGCTATCGGGTCCGAAGCGATCATGGTCTGGATTGATCTCAGGACGACTTCTGCCAACCGGCTTCGGCAAAATAACGTCACGTATGCGGCGCGGACGATTCGTGGTTCTACGGGGTCTTCGAGGAAGGCTCGGCTGCGGCTGTCGCGTGTGCATCCTTCAGCGTGAACTGTAGCAGGAGCGTGCGCTGGACCGCGTAGTTGAAATTGTCGTCCGACATAATGGTCAGGACCGTTTTTCCTGCGGCGTCGCGCGTCACCGCCAAGGCTTCGAGGTTATCGATTTCGGCGCTGACGCCATCCGCCTCAAGCAGAACCTCACCTTTGACAATCGCGCCGGGGGCGATGGCTCCGGCATCCAGGCGACGAAGCCTGATCCGCACGCCATCCGTAATGCGGAAGCGCCGTTCGAGCAGCAGCGTGCTTCCGTCCGGAAGGCTCACGGCATCGGTGATGCCGTAGTCGCCGACGCCGTCGATGTTGAAAGCTTCCGGCTTGCCATCGATCCAGATCCAGCCGCGATGCATCGTTTCACCGGCAATCGGGCTTTCGAGCAGCGCGACGAGTGATCCGGCATGCGGCCCCGTCGCCAACCGGAACATGGCTTCGAAACCCTCATTGCCGACGTGGCGCGCCTGGTCCGGTATCGACAGAAGCGACTTGATCGGCGATACGCCATCGCGATCGATATCGGCGAGCGCGATGCGGCTGTTGCGTTCGAAGCCGATGTAGATCGTGCCTCGCGTAAGCGTGCCGCTGGCCAACGTGACGGCTTCGGCGTCGAGATCCTTGCCGGATAGCGGCTTCCCATCGCCGCCTTCGAGCGAGCCGATGCGCGCGGACGTCATGCCACGCGGACGATCGCCGTCATAGACCAACTCTCCGGTCATCCAGTTGCCAGTGTCGGAAATCGCCAGGAAGGATTTTCCGTCGGCATCTATCAGCAGGCCGGACCAGCCACCGAAATAGGAAGAGGGTGACGAGAGGACGAGGCCCCCGCGCCATTCGAGATGCTTATTGGCATCAGGTGGCGCGCTGCCCTTCCAGAAGCTCGTGATCGGCTCGGCTTTCACGTCGATGTTTTGCGGTTCTTCTCCGACAACGCCGGGCTTCATCTGCGCAGTCGCGACGACGGCCGCAGCGGACACCAGCGCAGCCAGGGCTGCAATCCATCTTACGGCTCGCACGATGGCACTCCGGTTCGGTGACGATATAAGTTGTTTCGGCCGGCTGTCAGTGCAGACGCTTTGGCGGCCCGCCGGGGCGCGCCGGAACGACCTTCGGCTCTTCTTCGAAGAGTTCGACGAGTTTGTCCGTCATGGCGCCTGCAAGCTCGCTCGGATCGGAGATCGTTACTGCACGGGAATAGTAGCGGGTCACGTCGTGGCCGATGCCGATCGCCAGAAGCTCAACGGGCGAGCGGGTTTCGATCTCTTCGATGACTTTGCGCAGATGCTGCTCGAGGTAGCTTCCCGAGTTTACGGACAGCGTCGAGTCGTCCACCGGCGCGCCATCCGAGATCATCATGAGAATGCGGCGTTGTTCGGGGCGAGCCAAGAGGCGCGCATGCGCCCAGGCCAGCGCTTCGCCGTCGATGTTTTCTTTCAGCAAGCCTTCGCGCATCATCAAGGCGAGCGAGCGCTTGGCGCGGCGCCAGGGAGCGTCGGCCGTCTTGTAGATGATATGGCGGAGATCGTTGAGGCGGCCCGGCGCGGCAGGCTTTCCGGCGGCAAGCCAGTCCTCACGAGCTTGTCCGCCCTTCCAGGCGCGTGTGGTGAACCCGAGGATCTCGACCTTCACGCCGCAGCGTTCCAGCGTGCGCGCGAGAATATCGGCGCAGCATGCGGCGACCATGATCGGGCGGCCACGCATGGAGCCCGAGTTGTCGAGCAGCAGCGTCACGACCGTGTCGCGGAAATCGGTGTCGCGCTCGCGCTTGAACGAGAGCGGATGCATCGGGTCGGTCACGATGCGCGTCAAGCGCGCAGCATCGAGCGTGCCTTCTTCGAGATCGAAATCCCAGGCGCGGTTCTGTTGCGCGAGAAGACGGCGCTGCAATCGATTGGCGAGACGCGCCACGACGCTCGCAAGCGACTTCAGCTCCTTGTCCAGGAACGTGCGCAGGCGCTCGAGCTCTTCTGGGTTCGAGATGTCATCGGCGGCGACCTCTTCGTCGTGGGCGCGCGTAAAGACCTTGTATCCGAAGGGTTCCGGATCATCGAGAACGGACGTGTTCGGACGCCACGGCTCCGGCGTGTCGAGGCCTTCCTGGTCCTCGGCATCCATATCCATTTCGTCGCGATCGGATTGATCGGTCTGCTCCTGAGCTTCGCCGGCCTCGCCTTCGCTGCGATCCTGCTCGTGCTCCTGCTCGCCGCCGTCGCCGCCTTCATCATCGCTTTCGGCTTCGGCTTCGCCCGCGTCAGGCTGGCTTTCGACCTCTTGCTCGATCTCTTCGTTCTCGCCTTCGGCCAGTTCCTCGGCAAGATCGAGCGACTTCAGGAGATCGCGGACAAGGCGGCCAAATCCTTCCTGGTCCTCAGCGTAGTCCTTCATGCGGCTGAACACGTCTTCGCCGCGTTCATTGATATGAGCGCGCCACAGATCGACGAGCGCGCGCGCGCCGTCGGGCGGAGCGCGACCCGTCAGTTGTTCCCGCACCATCAGGCCCAACGCGCTGCCGAGCGGCGCGTCATTGCGATCCGTCACGCGTTCGAACCGGCCGTGACCGAACTCGTCCTCGCATTTGGCCGCAAGGTTTTGAGCCATGCCCGCCATGCGGTTCGCGCCCAGCGCTTCGACGCGTGCACGCTCCATCGCTTCGAAGACTTCTCGCGCAGGACCTGAATCAGGAGCTAATTTGCGGTGCACGGTTTCGTCGTGACAGGCAGCCGTCAGCGCGAGGCTATCGGCCCATCCGCGCAGAACGGCGATCTCGGTTTTCGAAGGCACACGCGCGGGTTCCGCAAGGCGTACGTGCTTGCCTTCGAGCGCGGGCTTAGTCGGCCCGTAGGTCACGTCGATCTCGGGATCGGCTGCGATGGCGCGCACGGTCAGGCCGAGCACGCGCTTCAGCGGCTCGGAGGGCGTCTCGCGGCGTTTCGGGCTTTGGCTCATGGGGTGCGATCAATCCGCTGGCGGCGGAGAAGACGGCGCCATTGACGATCCTCCACCAACTCGCGGGCTTCGAGATTGCCGTGGCGCACTTTCACAACTCCCAGCAGGATTCCAAATGCTGCGCCCGCCAGCGCGCCAATTGTCGTGCTGACTTCCGCGGGCGAGCCCGGAGATGCAACATTCCAGAGGATAGCGAAAACGACCGAACCGAACAGGGCGCCGACTACGCCAAGCAGCACGCAGAACATCACCAGGCCCCGCCCGCTCGTATAGCCGGCGGAGGAGAGTGCTTCCTTTTCCTTGCGGTTCTCGCTCATGGCCGGCAGGCTCACAGCTTCCATGACCGGGGTTGAGCCGTCAGGCTAACGCGACGTTGGCCGCACTCTCCGGCAGTTCCTCGCCGAACGAGCGCTGATAGAACTCCGCGACCAGTGGGCGCTCGAGCTCATCGCACTTGTTGAGGAAGGTCAGCCGGAACGCGAAGCCGACATCGTTGAAGATCTCGGCGTTCTCTGCCCACGTCATGACAGTGCGCGGGCTCATCACAGTCGAGAGGTCGCCATTGATGAATGCCTGACGCGTGAGATCGGCGACACGCACCATGGCGGAGACCGCCTTGCGCTTCGCGTCCGTCTTGGCAAAGCTCTTGACCTTCGAGAGCACGATGCGCGCCTCGTCGTCGTGCGGCAGGTAGTTCAGCGTCGCGACGATCGACCAGCGGTCCATCTGGCCCTGGTTGATCTGCTGCGTGCCGTGATAGAGGCCGGAGGTATCTCCAAGACCGATGGTGTTCGTGGTCGCAAACAGGCGAAATGCCTGATGCGGACGAATGACCTTCGATTGGTCGAGCAGCGTGAGCTTGCCAGACACTTCGAGCACGCGCTGGATGACGAACATGACGTCCGGGCGTCCGGCGTCATACTCGTCGAACACGAGCGCGGTGTTGGACTGCAACGCGTAAGGGAGAATGCCCTCGCGGAATTCCGTCACCTGCTTGCCGTCCTTCAGGACGATGGCGTCCTTGCCGACGAGGTCGATGCGCGAGACGTGGCTATCGAGGTTGACGCGGATGCACGGCCAGTTAAGGCGCGCCGCAACCTGCTCGATGTGCGTCGACTTACCTGTGCCGTGATAGCCCTGCACCATCACGCGACGATTGAACTTGAAGCCGGCGAGAATGGCGAGCGTCACCTCGCGGTTGAACAGATAGTCCGGATCGAGATCCGGAACGTGCTCATCCGGTTTCGAATAAGCCGGCACCTCGAGATCCGTGTCGATCCCGAACACCTGGCGAACCGAAAGCATCATGTCGGGCATGCCGGTAGCGGAAGCCGAGGACGTAGCGTTGGAAGATTGCGCGCGCATTGAGACCTGTTTTCCGGCGTTGGGGCGCTTCCGGTTTTCCCGGGCCGACCCTTAGTTCAGCATTCATCACAACGTGCGGAATGCCGCGTGAGTTCTTATCGAAGAAGCGATCCCGCCGTATCCGACGGGCGAGACCCGATGTCTGATAGTTATAGGCTTGGTGCCGACCCGTCCAGTCAGGCACGGGGCCGCGGATGGCCTAAAAGGCCCGGCTTAGGCCAGGCCGGCTTTTTTAAGATAATTATAAGCTTGGATGATCTCGCGTAGAGCATCCTCTGATCGGGTGTCTCCACCGTTCGAGTCCGGATGATGGCGCTTAACAAGCTCCTTGAACCGGGTCTTGATCTCCTCTTTCGAGGCGGTCTCCGGCAGATGCAGAGCTTCGAGCGATTTCTTTTCGATCGGCTTCAAGGTGCGGCGGCTGACGACCGGCGCCTCACGCGCCTGACGGGCACGCTCCGCAAAGACACCGTGCGGGTCGTGCGCCTTGAATCCGGCGGCGCCGGCCTTACCTTTTCCGGCTTCGCCAGAGTTGGTGCCGTGGGCCCATGAGTTCGCGCCGACTTTCCACGTGGGGCGATGACCGGTCATCGCGTCCTTCTGGAAGTCCGTGACTTCGTCGTCGCTCATGCCGTCGAAATAATTGTATGCGGCGTTGTACTCGCGTACGTGATCCACGCAGAACGCGAAGTACTCGCCGTCGCGGCCGCGACCTTTCGGCGCGCGGTGTGGTGCGGGACGGCCGCAGCCCTTCCACTGGCACGGCGGGTGCCGTTCAGAGTCCGGCTTCTTCGCCTCGCTCTTCGAACCTACACGGATCGAATCGAAGTATTTGGAATTGAGCTTCATGGCCTAGATTATGGGCTGCGGGTCGCTGCCAGACAAGACGAACACTTCTGCCGACAGCGACGCGACGATGTGATATGATACCGGAGATCCTGAATATGTCGGCTGAGAAACGCCTCCGCGAAAAGTTGATGGTCGCGCTTGAGCCGACACGTCTCGACATCGTCAACGAGAGTGAGTTGCATGCGGGACATCGCTCATCTCCGGGTACGGGTGAATCGCATTTTCGCATCCTGATCGTTTCGCCAATGTTTACGGGTGTGTCTCGCGTGGGGCGTCATCGCATGGTGAACGACATCATCGCTGACGATCTCAAGGCGGGCGGTATCCATGCGCTCGCCCTTTCGACCTACGCTCCAGGTGAGAAAATCGGGTAGTCAGGTTTTGAGCGGCGCGTTCGACGCGGCTGAGCCGAACAGCCGCCGCTCGAACTCGTCGAAGGATACGCCGCCGGGGTTGCGGCGATGGAAGTAGACCTGCTGCGCCAGCCGCCGCATCGGCGGTATCATCAGCGCCGCGTCGATCATCCAATTCGGCGGGGCGAGATCCAGGCCGACGCGCATCGCTTTCTTCAAGCCGAACGACGGAAGATCACGTGCCATCGCGAGGGCAGGCGGCGGGCCGAGATCCATAAGGTGATCGGCAATGACTTGGGCCGAGCGACGGCCGAGTTCGAATGCGAGCTTGATGCCGCCACCGGTCGCGGGTGAGACCTGCCCCGCTGCGTCGCCAACCAGCATCACGCCATCCGTCGACCAGGGATGCACGAGACCGCCGGCCGGGATGCGGCCCGAGCGTTTCTCGACGGGCTTCGCTTTCGAGAAGCCGAAGATGGGTTCGGTTGCCGCGAGGAACGTCTTGAGGTTCGGACGCCGTCCGGGGCCGACTACGAGGCCGGCTTGCGTCACAACGGGGCCTGGCGCGACCCAGCCCAAGTAGCCGGGCGCCAGGCGTGAATCGAGAAAGCAGTGCAAGAAGCGCGGGTCGGCGTCCGCGAGGCCTTCGTATTCGATCTCGAGGCCCGTCAAGTATTTGCTGTTTACGCCGAGGTTGAACGCGCGGGCGACGGCGGAGCGTGCGCCGTCGGCGCCGAGGATGAAGCGTGCCGCAATATTGAGGCCGCGAAACCGGAACATGCCGGCCTCGCGATCCGCGCCTTCGAAACGCGCGCGGTAGAGAATTTTCGCGCCAGCGCGCATGGCTTCGTTTGCGAGCCAGCGCAGCACATTGGCGGTGTCGGTCGTCAGAAAGAAGTAACCCGGCGCGAAGAGATCAATGTGCCGGTGGCTCGGCGCGTAGAGCCGCACGCCGTGCACGCGCCTTGTCAGCGTATGCGGAATGTCGATCTCTTCGGCTGCTTCCTTGACGAGGATACCGGTAGTGGCGACGCGGTGGCCGGCTTCGGGTTTGGCTTCGAGAACCGCGACGCTCAAGCCGCGCATGGCAGCTGTTCGTGCCGCGACGAGGCCCGCAAACGAGGCGCCGACGATTACGAGGTCATAGGTGCGGATGACTTCGGGCATGCGCTGCTCCGATGAAAGGTCGAAACAGAGATTGCTCGCGGAATGTGGCACCCTCACGGGTGAGTTGCGGCTATCGCGTGTCGCTCTTACGAACGCGCGCCGACGGCGGCTGCGTGCGATCGGTGGCGTCCTGATCGGCAAGGCGCTTGATGCGCACGGCGGCGATCTTGTTGCGGCTTCGGCGCAGGATCTCGATCCGGTATCCGTAGAAGGTGAAGACCTGACCTGGGTCCGGGATCGTCTGCGCCTCGTGCACGACGAGGCCCGCGATCGTCGTCGCTTCTTCCTCCGGCAAATCCCATTCCATATGACGATTGAGATCTCGAACGGCGACGGTTCCATCGACATTCACGGTGCCGTCCGTCTGAGGGCGGATGTGAAGCTCGGCGTTGTCGTGCTCGTCCGTGATCTGGCCGACGATCTCCTCGAGGATGTCTTCGAGCGTGATCAGGCCTTCGACCTCGCCGTACTCATCCACGACCATAGCCATCTGCGCCTTGCGCTTCAGAAACTGGGCGAGCTGATCCTTGAGCGTGGTCGTATCGGGGACGAACCAAGGCGTCGTGGCGATGCTCATGATGTCGAGACGATTGACGTCCCAGTTCACGTTTGCGAGCGCGCCTAGCAGATCCTTGGTGTTCAGCACGCCAACAATGTTGTCCGGCCGGTCCTTCCAGATCGGCACGCGCGTGTACTGGGATTTCAGCACTTCGGCGACGATGTCCTTGGGGGAATCCGTCGCGTCGAATGTGTCCATCTTTGTGCGATGGATCATGATGTCTGCGATCTGCAGCTCGTCGAGATCGAGCACGCCGCCCAGCATGTTGGCGTCGTGTCGCGCCACGGCGCCTTCCTTGGTCTGCAGGTCGATGGCGCCGCGGATCTCATCGCGAGCGGCAAGGATGTTTGCCGCATCATCCTTGGTGGAAGGCGTCAAGGCGAGGATGCCGCGCACGACGAACTGGATTGCGCGGGTGGCCGGTCCCAGCACGATGATGAGCACGTGCATGAGAGGGGCAACGGAGAGCGCGACGCGCTCCGAATAGGCCAGCGCGTAGGTCTTCGGCAGCACGGCTGCAAAGATGACGATCAAGATGGTGACGATGGCCGTGGCGTAGATCACGCCGACTTCGCCCACGAGGCGGATGGCGAGCGCGGACGCGAGACTTGCGGCCAACACGTCGACGAGCGTGTTGCCGATGAGCACGGCGCCTATAAACTTTTCGGGCGAAGCAAGCAGGCGATTGACGAGCTTGGCTTTCGCGTTGCCGTCCTGGTCCAGCGCATGGATGCGCGCGCGGGACGCCGCCGTGAGCCCCGTCTCGCTCATGTTGAAGAACGCACTCATGACGATCAGGAGCACGATCGCCACGATCAAAAGCGCTATGTCGAGAGGCATGAATCTACCGATGGTTGGCCAGCGGCAGGCATATTAGTCGGTCGGGCGCCGATTTCGAAAGCCCGTCCTACGCCGCAGCGATCTCGCGCGCCAGAAAATTTCGAACCTGGGCCTCGTCGATATCGCGTGAAATGAAGGCTTCGCCGATACCGCGCACGAGGATGAAGGTGAGCCGGCCGTCCTTTACCTTCTTGTCCTGGCCCATCAGGCGCACAAGCTCGTCCGCATCCGCTGTGCCGCCCGGGATGTCCGAGATCTTGGTCGGGAGGCCTGTCGCCGCGATGTGGCGGCTCACGCGCTCGGCCGTGCCGGCGGGGCAAAGGCCGAGGCTTTCGGAGAAGCGGAAGGCGAGGCACATGCCGATGGCGACGCCTTCACCATGCAGGAGACGCGACGAGTATCCCGTCCAGGCTTCGAGAGCGTGCCCAAACGTGTGACCGAGGTTCAAGAGAGCGCGGTCGCCGGTCTCGTGCTCGTCGCGTGCGACGATGGCGGCCTTCGCTTTGACGCTGGTCTCGATGGCGGTGATCAGCGTTTCCTGATCGTACGAAAAGATGCCGTCGTAAGCCTGTTCCAGCCATCCGAAGAAGCCGGCGTCCCCGAGGAGGCCGTACTTCACGACCTCGGCGTAGCCCGCTCGCATCTCACGCGCAGGCAGCGTCTTCAGGACATCCGTGTCGGCAATAACGAGAGACGGCTGGTGGAAGACGCCAATCAGGTTCTTGCCCTGGGGCGTGTTGATGCCGGTCTTGCCGCCAACCGAGCTGTCAACCTGGGCAAGGAGCGTGGTCGGGATCTGAACGAAGCGGACGCCGCGACGCAGGATGCCGGCCGCAAAACCCGCGAGATCGCCGATCACGCCGCCACCGAAAGCAACGACGAGATCGCCGCGCTCAAGCCCTAGCTCCAGCAGGCGTTCGCAAAGCGGTCCCAACTCGCGGAAGCTCTTCGTCGGCTCGCCTGCCGGCAGCACGATGGAGCCTTTGTGGCGGCCTTCCGCCCTGAGGCTCGCTTCCAGCGCAGCGAGGTGATGCTTTGCTACGTTTTCGTCCGTGACGATCCCGCAGCGCGCCTTCCCGAGACGGCCCGCGACGAGGCGCCCGGCCTCGGCCAGCAGATCCGGACCGATCAACACCTCATAGGAGCGCTCTCCCAGCGCGACTGGCACCGTGCGGGCGGCTCGGGTGGTCGCGGCGATGGAATGAGCTAGGGTCGGCATACGGCGGATGTTCCGTTTCGAGCTTTAAAATTCAAGGGCGACAGGCGTATCAGATCAATGTCGATTGCGCCAATGCGGGGTGACGCGCTAGCGCGGCGACGATCTCCGAGACGATGCTTTCATGGGGGACGTCACGGCTTTCGACCGTGAGGTCCGCCTCGGCGTAGATCGGGTAGCGGGTTGTCATCAGGTCACGCATCACCTGCTCGGGGTCTCCACCCTTGAGCAAAGGCCGCGTATCGCGCTTCGCCACGCGGCGCATCAGGACGGGCAGCTCCGCGCGCAACCAGATGGAGAGGCCCGCGTCAGAGACATTCTCGCGCGTCGCAGGCGTGATGAAAGCGCCGCCGCCCGTCGCGAGCACTTGCGGCCCGTTGGCCAGCAGGCGGGATATCACCTTGGCTTCGCGATCGCGGAAGAACGCCTCCCCGTGGTCGGCAAAGATTTCGCTTATCGATTTCTGCGCGACACGCTCGATTTCCTCGTCCGCGTCGACGAACGGAAGCGAAAGCCGCGTCGCAAGCCGTTTGCCGATCGATGATTTCCCGCAGCCCATCAAGCCGACAAGCACCAGCGACCGCTGGCCAAGCCCGCGGCGTACTCTGTCGACAATGTTGGCGTCCTGCTCCATCCCGGCTCTGATCAAATCATGCTATGTGCGTGCCCTTAGGCTCGGTTGCGGTCTCGCGCCCGAGGGACGCGTCACTCATACTTCAATTTCCCGTTCAATTGCGAGCCGTTGGAGCAAAAGGAGGTTGGTTCTTTCGCTCACGGTAAGGAATTATCAGCCATAATCGCGCCACGTTGGGCCCGGATTACCTTAATTTTCGCATGCCGACCCAGCTTGACCGGTATCTCACCGAGCCCGTCCACCGATGCCGAGCCTCTTCCGCTTTCTCACGTCCGTCGGGTCGCTGTTGGCGCTCTTGACCGCCGTATTGTACATCCTAGCCCATCAGTTCGAGCCCGAGCGCCACGAGGTGGTAAAGGTTGTGCCGGGCATCAAGATCAAGAAGCCTGAAGTAATCCCATGACCGGCCTGGCGCAGTCGCGGCGACATCGCTTCCTTGCTCCGGCTGCCGGTATCGTTTTCCTTTTTCTCGGCGCTCCATGCGCGATGGCGCAGGGCTGGGATCTGTTCGGCTCCGGTGACACGGACCGCGACCCCGCTCCCAAAACCATCACTCGCGAGGAGCTGCCGCCTTCGGCTCCTGAGATGGAGCAGGGCCGCGGCGTCGAGCGGGAAGAGCTCGATCCCGTCATGGCCGCAGACGGATCCGGGCTTCCTCACGAACTGTGGACCGGCCTTTCCGCGGCGCAGTTCGCGGAAGCCATCTCCGTGCTCGAGCTGCCACCACGCTCGCCCGCACTGCACGATCTCTGGAAGCGGCTGATCGGGTCGGACACCGTGCCCGTGTCCGGCGTGGACGGCACGCGTTTCACGGCTCTGCGCGTCGAAGCTCTCGAACGGACGGGGTTGATCGACGAGGTGGCCGCAGTGCTGACGCGAGATCCGCTCGCGAACAGCGATCCGCTTCTGCTGGCTCTCACGGCGCGCAACGAGATCAGTCTTGGGAACACTGAGCGAGGCTGCGAGATCGGGAAGGGGCTTGCGCCAAAGCAATCCGCTCTGCCGGGGCCGATGCAGGCCGACATCGTCCTCATTAACGGCTATTGCGCCGCCGCGCAGGGCAACAAGGCCGCAGCCGAGATCCAGGCTGGTGTGATGCGTGAACTCGATCTCGGCGGCGCGGGCGCGGACCTTCTTGAAACGGTCGCGGGCGGGCTCAAAGCCGATATTCCGAAAGACTCGAAGCTCTCGCCGCTGGATTATCGCGTTGCCGTGCTCGGTCCGCCGCTCGACAGGCAGACGCTGATTGCCGCCGCTGCCCCAGCGCTGCTCGGCGTTCTCGCGCATGACCCGCGCATCACATCCGATATTCGCGTAGCAGCAGGTGAGGCGGGCGCGGTCCTCAACGTGGTCTCGCACCAGGATCTCGCCGCGTACTACAAGCTGGACAGCGCCAGCAGCGATCCCGCGACGCTGGAGCGGGTTCGCTTCTTCAGATCCGCAGAGAGCGCGTCCTCGCCTCTCGACAAAGCTCGCGCCATCCGCGCCTTCGTGGAGAACGCACATCGTGCTCGCCTTTATTGGCCGGGCCTCATGCTCATGGCCGAGCCCGTGCGCGCGCTTTCGCCTTCGCAAGAACTCGCGTGGTTTGCGGAAACGGCAATCGAGATCAATCTCGCGGCTGGAAACTTCGAAGGCGCACGCGCCTGGGCGCGGCTTACCGATCAACAGCAGGGACCTAGCCCGTCCGCGGCGCAGCCTCATGCGCACTGGATGGCGCTGATCGACATCGCCGACCCGTCGGCCGGGCCGCAAGCCGGCCGCAACCTTGCCGCGATCGACCGGCGCTTCGATGCCGCGCTTCTGCATCGCCTCGCGACGGTGCTCGATGCGCTCGGAATGGAAACGCCGATGCCGCTTTGGGAGATGGTCTCGGCGACGCCGCAACCCGCAGGCGGACATCTGCCCGATACGGGCGTGCTTTCTCAGCTCGCCGATGCTTCTCAGAAAAAGCAATTCGGGCGCACCGTTTTACTCGTCATGCGCACGCTCGGTCCGGACGGCGCTTCAGGCGCGCACATGATTGCACTTGGGGATGCGCTGCGCGCGCTCAACCGCGCGGGACTCAAGGCGGAGGCGCATCGCCTTGCGCTGGAAGCGCTGCTCGTCTCGTGGCCACGTTCGGTCAGCCAGTGAGGCTTCGACTTCCATGACGGTTGAAAATCAGCGTCATCTCACTGCGTTTCTAGAAATGATGGCAGCGGAAAAGGGAGCTGCCGCCAACACGCTCGACGCCTATAGGCGCGATCTCGCGGACTTCGCTCATTTCATGGAGCGGGAAGGCGTGGATATCGAAAACGCCGGCAAGGCCGATATTTCGCGTTATCTGCATGAGCTTTCCGTCACAGGCCTCAAGCCGACGTCGCGCGCACGGCGCCTCTCGGCCGTGCGCCAACTCTATAAGTTCCTCGAAGCCGAAAACGTCGTGGCCAAGAGCCCAACGGACGGCATCGCCGCTCCCGGAAAAGGCCGCCCGCTTCCGAAGACACTCTCTGTCGACGAGGTGGATCGGCTGATCGCGACGGCGGCGCAATCCATTGAGGGTTTGACCGGGCGCGATCTCGTGCGCGCCGTGCGCCATTACTGTTTGCTCGAAATGCTCTACGCCACAGGCATGCGCGTATCAGAGCTGGTTTCACTTCCGAGAAGCGTGCTCAAGGGAGATCCGCGCCTGCTCGCGATCCGCGGCAAGGGAGGGCGTGAGCGGCTGGTTCCGCTGAATGCCGGGGCACGCGCGGCGCTCATTCACTACCTGTCGCTCGGGGAATCGCCCGAGGACGGCGTCGCTCACATGATTTCCAACAAGTACCTGTTTCCCTCGCGCGCTGGCGACGGGCACCTGACGCGGCAGCGGTTCGCGCAGGATCTCAAGGATACGGCCATTCGCGCGGGGCTCGATCCGGAGCGCGTTTCGCCGCACGTGCTGCGTCATGCATTCGCGAGCCATCTCCTGGATCGCGGGGCGGATCTCAGAAGCGTGCAAAGCTTGCTGGGGCATGCGGACATCTCGACGACCGAGATCTACACGCACGTGCTCGAAGAACGCCTCAAACGGCTCGTGAGCGAGCATCATCCGCTGGCGAAGAAGAGCACTTAACAATAATGTTTACAATTACATGGCCTATGCGTTGACCAAAATGCACTCCGGTGTTGACAGAAAATCCGGGAAACGGTCAACGTGCCCCGGAATTTTCCGATAATCTGACCATGCGGCGCCTTCGCCGCGGCAGGATGAGGCCTCTCCTTGGAAACCGCTAAGCCCGAACGCACGATTGCCGTCCGTACCTATCTCGATTTCGAGAAGCCCATCGCAGAGCTCGAGAGCAAAGTCTCGGAACTCAAGGCTCTCGAAGGCGGCGAAGGTGTGCAGATCTCGGACGAAATCAAAAAGCTCGAGCAGAAGGCCAAGTCGGCTCTCGTCGACACCTATTCCAAGCTGACGCCGTGGCAGAAGACGCAGGTCGCGCGACATCCGGACCGGCCGCACTTCCTCGATTACGTGAAGGTGCTGATCGAGGATTTCACGCCGTTGGCCGGCGATCGCTACTTTGCCGAGGACGAAGCCGTCATGGGCGGTCTCGGCCGATTCCGCGGCACGCCCGTCGTCGTTATCGGACACGAGAAGGGCTCGGACACGGAAGGGCGCATCCGTCACAACTTTGGCATGGCGCGTCCCGAGGGCTACCGCAAGGCGGTGCGCCTGATGGAGATGGCAGACAAGTTCAACATGCCCGTGATCACGCTCGTGGATACAGCGGGCGCCTACCCGGGCATCGGCGCCGAAGAGCGTGGGCAAGCCGAAGCTATTGCGCGATCGACGGACAAATGCCTTGAGATCGGTGTCCCGATCGTCGCGCTCGTCATCGGCGAGGGCGGATCGGGTGGCGCGGTCGCGATCGCAACCGCCAACCGGATCCTGATGCTCGAGCACTCCATCTATACCGTGGCCTCGCCCGAAGCGGCCGCGTCCATCCTGTGGCGCGACTCTGCCAAGGCCATTGATGCGGCCACGAACATGAAGATCACGGCCCAGGACCTCGACTCGCTCGGCGTCATCGACGTCATTATTCGGGAACCTGTGGGCGGCGCGCATCGCGACCGGACGCTCACGATCCAGACGGCAGGGGACGCTATCGCGAAGGCGCTGGCCGAATTCGACGGCAAAACCCCTGCGGAAATCAGGCGCTTACGCCACGACCGGTTCCTGTCCATCGGACGCCAGCTGTAGACAACTCGCCAGCGGCCGCACCGGCGCCGCATTCCGCCGACAGACTTGACTTCCGCGTCTCAACACTGAAAATCTTCGAGAATCCGTAACGTTAATGAATTATTTACGGTTACGGTCCGATGGTCGTTCGTATGCGCCAGGGGGAATGCGTGTGCGTCTAAACATCCTCGGTCAGATCCTGTTCGCCCGCTTCAGACACTGGCTCGCCGCCGTGCTGGTGAGCGTGATGGCGGCTGGCTGCGCCAGCACAAGCGGTCTTCTGCCCCCCGCCGAACAACCGCTAGCTCCGGAAACCGTTTCGCTCCTCGACAAGAAGGGCATGAACCTCGGCGCGCCGATCTTCGTTCGCATCTTCAAGGAAGAGTCCGAACTCGAAGTGTGGAAGATGCGCGATGACGGGCGCTTCTATCACTTCAAGACATACCCGATCTGCAATTGGTCAGGCGAACTCGGGCCGAAGCAGGCGCAGGGCGACAAGCAGGCGCCGGAAGGCTTCTACACGATCTCGCAATCGCAGATGAACCCGAACTCCAAGTACTACTTGGCGTTCAACCTCGGCTATCCCAATGCCTACGACCGCGCGCACAAGCGCACGGGCGAGGCGCTGATGGTACACGGCAAGTGCAAGTCCGCCGGCTGCTACGCAATGACGGACGCGCTCGCCGAAGAGATCTACGGGCTCGCGCGCGATGCGCTGCGGAGCGGTCAGACGAGCTTCGAGGTACATGCGTTCCCGTTCCGCATGACGCAGGAGAAGCTCGACCGCTTCAAGAAGCATAAGTGGTACGCCTTCTGGAAAACTCTCAAGGAAGGCTACGACTTCTTCGAAGCGAACCGCGTGCCGCCGGCGATCGCGGTGTGCGAGCGCCGTTATGTCGTCAATGCCGTGCTTGCGACACCGCAGCCCATCGATCCGGAAGGGCGTTGCCCGCGCTTCCTGAAGCCGCAGTTGCAGGCTTTCTCGCCGCGCGGGAACGAACTCAAGCTCGCCTCCGAGCGTTTGACCGTCGTCGGCCCGAAGACGCGGGATGCTGCCGAAGTGGCTTCCAGCACGGCGGTCGCACAAGAGGCTTACGCATCGACGACCGGCTCTATCTTCTCCTCTTCCGGCAGCGGCATGCCGCCAGGCGCTTCGGCACTCGGTTTCAGTCAGTAAGCGCAGGTGGTGAGCAACTCTCCGAACGCGAAAACGGCGCCACCTGCTCGAGAGGTGACCGCACGAACAGGCCGCCGCAGAGGCGCGCGGCGCGGAGTTGGCTTCATGCGAACGGCTTTTCGGCTCGTGCTGCTCAGTTTGGCCGGCGTGCTCGTCGCGGGAACGATCTTCGTGTTTGCGTGGCCGGTCGAAGCAGACCGCGCACGGATCGGCATCGAGCGGCACTGGCGGTCCGAAGTTGCGAAGCTCGGTTTCTCACTGCCGGGCACCCCTGACCTTGCCGACCTCAACGGCAGGCTCGCCTCACACGGTCTTAAGGCCGGCGACGCCATCTTCATGCGCATCTTCAAGCGGGAGTTCGAACTCGAACTCTGGATGATGCGCGACGGACGTTTCCACCGCTTCGCGACCTATCCCATCTGCAAATGGTCGGGCGAACTTGGCCCCAAAGTGAAGGAAGGCGACAGGCAGGCGCCTGAAGGCTTCTATATCGTCGACGCGAAGGCGCTCAATCCGAACAGCGCGTGGCACCGCTCATTCAACCTCGGCTATCCTAACGCCTTCGATCGCTCCTTCGGGCGCACAGGCTCATTCCTGATGGTGCATGGCGGATGCGGGTCCATCGGCTGCTACGCGATGACCAACGCCGTGATCGATGAGATCTGGGCGCTAACGACCGCGGCGCTCGGCGGAGCGCAGCAACGGTTCCAGGTGCAGGTGCTGCCGTTCAGGATGACCGAGCAAAACCTGGCTCGCTACAGCGGCACGCAGAACAGCGTGTTCTGGGCCGACCTCAAGCGCGGGTACGACCTGTTCGAGGCAAGTCAAATTCCGCCCAAGGTCAGCGCTTGCGGCAAACGCTACGCCTTCACGGCCGGGGGAGAGGGTTACGACGGCAGCGCAACCATCGACGCAGCCTGCCCCGCCGAGACGGCTACCCCCTGATCTGATAGCCGGCCACTTATCCACATTCTCACCCACAGACCTGTTGCGCCCAAGGTTCGCCGGCAAGGGCGAATTATCGATAAAGCCTTGCCGGGCTTTCGCCTTTCCGGAAGGCATGCTTTCAATGACCCGCATAACCTTTCAGGTGTGGTGGGACGGCAATGTTGGGCGCGGCTCGAGGATGGCAGCGACTTGCGGGGCGAATGGGATCTCTCATTCTTGGCCCGCTGGCTCTCATTGCCGGCGTGCAGACCGCGTCTGCGATCAGCATCGAGCTGAAGGACGTTGCCCCGGACCGGATCGAGCGCCAGCGCGCGTTCGTCGATGGGCGCCTTCCTCTCGCCAGAACGCCGGACGTGGCACGCTTCAAAGAACGCATGTCGGATGCCGGTATGAAGTCCGGCTCACCGATGCTGATTCGCGTTTTCAAGGAAGAGAGCGAACTCGAAGTCTGGCTCGAGAAGGGCGAACGCTTCGAGCTCTTTGCGACCTATCCCATCTGCCATTGGTCGGGAACACTCGGGCCGAAGCAACGCGAGGGCGACAAGCAGACGCCCGAAGGTTTCTACACGCTGACGAAGCGGCAGTTGCATCACGTTGGACGCTGGCCACGCGCGATGAACCTCGGCTTCCCCAACGCCTACGACCGCGCGCACAAACGTGACGGCTCTTACATTCTCATGCACGGCGGGTGTTCGTCGGTCGGATGCTTTGCGATGACGAACCCGGTCATGAGCGAAATCTATAGTCTCGCCAAAGCGGCTATCACCGACGGGCAGCGTCAGCTCCCCGTGCACGTGTTTCCGTTTCGTCTGACGGACAGCAAGCTTGCCGCGCACAGCTCGAGCCCGTGGCACGGCTTCTGGTCTACGCTCCAGCAGGGCTCCAAATCTTTCGAACGTACGGGGCGGCCGCCGCGGATCAGCGTCTGCGAAGGCGCCTACCACGTCGAGGACGCGCCGCCGAAGGCTGTGGCCGCCGAGGAAGAGGCCGCGGAGGATCGCAAGCGCGGCGGTAAGAAATCCCGTCGCGACATAATGCTCGGCGCAATCCGCAACGGGTGTCCGGCCCCTGTCGTCGTCACGGCTGAAGGACAGGCGTCCGCCAAGCGCTGAGATGTGACTTACGCTCGGTCTCCGGCGAGATCTCCAGGCTAGCCCGGCGTCATGAGCGACCAATTAGCTCTCCACCGGCCATCGCCTTGCCGCCCCGGATCGCCTCATGCCATATCGGAGACACGGGATCATCCGGCGGAGAAACACACCGATGTGGAACGAGCTGACGCACAAAACCGAGAAAGCTCTCGAGGTGATGATCTTCGCCAGCCGGTGGATATTGGCACCGTTCTATCTCGGCCTTGCGATTTCGCTGATCATTCTGCTGATCAAGTTCTGCGGCGAGCTGATCCACATCGCGACGCATGCCTTCACGGCAACCGAGAGCGAAGTCATCCTTGGCGTGCTTGCGCTTGTCGATCTGACGTTCACGGGATCGCTGCTCATCATCGTGATCTTCTCGGGTTACGAGAACTTCGTTTCCAAGATCGATCACACCAATCATCGCGACTGGCCCGACTGGATGGGCACAATCGATTTCTCAGGCCTGAAGCTCAAGCTGCTGTCGTCGATCGTCGCGATTTCCGCGATCCAGCTGCTGAAGCAGTTCATGTCGATCCAGAATGTCTCGGAGCGCGAGATCTTCTGGCTCGTGGTGGTGCACGTCGTGTTCGTTGTTTCGAGCGTTCTTCTCGCTCTCTCCGATCGCATCGCGGGACACGGCGGCGGACATGCTCCTGCGAGCCCGGCTGCTGCGCCGGACCACAAAGCCGAGCACTAGAGCGCGATCGCGCTCTAGTTTTTTGATGAGACCGATGATTCACGCTTCGGACCCGGTCGCTCTGATCGCCGCGCCGTCTATCGGGCGCGGCGTGAATCGGCAGCGCGAAGAAAGTCCGAAGCGATCATGGTCTAAGTCTTAGGCTGCGGCGGCGCGCTTCGATTTGCGCTTCGTGATGAAGGGCAGAAGCTCGGCCTGAGTGCGCGCCTTGCTGAACAGGAAGCCTTGGCCCTGGTCGCAGCCGATGGAGCGCAAGCAGGCCAGTTCTTCGGCCGTCTCGATACCCTCGGCGGTGATCGATTTGCCCAGCGTCACGCCGAGGCCGACGATGGCGCGGACGACAGCCTGCTGCTCGACGTTGTTCTCGATGCCGCGCACGAACGAGCGGTCGATCTTGATCTTGTCGAACGGGAAGCTGCAAAGGTAGCCCAGCGACGAGTAGCCCGTGCCGAAATCGTCCATGGCGATGCGCGTGCCGAGGCGGCGTAGATCAGCCAGAGTGTTCAGCACGACGTTGGATCGGTCGAGGAACAGGCTTTCCGTAATTTCAAGCTCGAGGCGTGACGGAGCAAGCGTCGACGCCATCAGCGCATCGCTCACCATCTCGTGGACGCTGCCGCAGCGGAACTGAAGCGGCGAGAGATTGACGGCCACGCGCATATGCTCCGGCCACGCGGTCGCATCCTTGCAGGCGCGGTTCAGAACGAAATTGCCGAGCGCCCAGATCAGCCCTGCGTCCTCGGCGATAGGGATGAATTCCGCGGGCGAAACGTAGCCCCGTTCTGCGTGCGGCCATCGAACGAGCGCTTCGGCGGCTACGATGTGGCCCGATCCCAGCTCGACGAGCGGCTGATAATGCACTTCGAGACCATCATTCTCGATGGCGTGACGCAGATCGCGTTCGAGACGGCGGCGCTCCTGGGCGCGCGCGTTCATTTCGGCTTCGAAGTATCGGAAAGAGCCTTTGCCGCGCAGCTTCACCTGCGAGAGTGCTAGGTTCGCGTTCTTAAGGAGCTTACCTGCTTCATCGCCATCGCCCGGCGCGATGGCGATGCCGATGCTCGCGCCGATGGTAGCAAGCTGGCCCTGGATGGTGAAGGGAGACGCAATCACCTCAATCAGGCGGCGCGCGACCGCACTCACGTCTTCGGGTTCGACGACGTCCGGAAGGAGGATACCGAACTCGTCGCCGCCAAGACGCGCAGCTACGCAACCGTCGCGCAGTGTACCGGAGATGCGACGCGCGACGGCCTGCAGCAACTGATCTCCCGCGGCCGGACCCATGGTCTCGTTGACGGATTTGAAGTTGTCGAGGCCGACGCAGAGCGCCGCGCCGCCACGGCCGCCACGGCTCTTGGCTGCCAACATCTCTTCGACATGTTCGATATGGCGGGCGCGATTGGCGAGGCCAGTCAGCGGATCATGGTGCGCGAGATAGGCGACCTGGGCTTCCGCGCGACGGCGCTCGGTAATGTCGACAGCGGCCACGAGCACGGCAGGACTACGCTCGTGCACAATAGCTTGCGAGAAGATCGCGACTTCGATGGCTGTGCCGTCGCGCTTCTGATGGTTCCAGACGTGATCCGCCAGGATGCCCGGTGCTGCGCTGTAAAGCGCGCTGACGCGATCATGATCATCGTGGTGATGCAGGCAGTGAACGGGGCGGCCGACAAGATCGGCTCCGGCGTAACCATAATGCTCGCGCGCTGCCGCATTGGCCGAAAGGATTGTCTTGCCGTTCTGAGCAACCACATACATCGGCACGGGATTGGCTTCGAAGAGCATGCGGAACGAAGCTTCGCGTTCCTTCAGCTCCGTGATGTCGACACGCAGGCCGATGATGCCGCCGTCGCTCGTCTGGCGTTCCTCGATCAGGATGCAACGACCATCCGACAGCCATTGCTCATGGCGCTCTCTCGGATTTGTCATGCGATCGAGACGGGCGGAAAGCCATTCTTCTTCGCGTCCATGTGCTTCGGGATAGTCCCCGCGCTCGATGCCGATGCGCAGCGTGTCAGCGAGGCGCGCGCCGATTTCGAAGAGATCGGCCGAGCGGTGATAGATCTTGGCGTATTCTTCGTTCCAGAGAACGTAGCGCCCCTCCCCGTCGAGGATTACGATGCCTTGCGGCATGATGGCGACGGCTTCACGCAGGCGCGCGTCGGCCATGCGCGCTTCCTCGACCGCGGTTTGCGCAATGAGAAGTGCAGATTCAAGTTCGGTGATCTGAGCCGCTTCGTCTGCGCCGTGGCGTGTGGCCACGTCACCGGTCAATACCTTCAGCGCGGCACGAAGCGGACGTCTGCCACTGGGGTTCAGCCGTTTCCTGAGATCGCTCCGTTTCATCGTTCGCCCGCTGGTACGCACACTTGTTCCTTAGTCGAGTATCCGCGGCGACACTTAACGAGGCCTTTCCTGTGACCTCCGTGCAAGCCCACAGAAGCGGCTGATTTTACTGAGCAAATGACCGTGTTTTGTGCATAATCTTCGTCACGGTTTGGGACAGTCGGTGAGACCTAGCGCACCGGTGACTCACGAATGGCCAAATTCACGCAAGGATGGCCGCTCAGTTGGGACGCATGGCGATTGACTGGATACTGACTGTTCGTATTTGCCCAATTGCTCTGCATGTGAATGGTTCTCGTCCAATGCTGGTTATGGTTAGGGCTTCCTTACTGCCGGTGGCGCGAGTTTGGGCATGACAGCCAGTCCACCGTTTCCCATTGTCATTGTCGGCAGCACGGGGGCGTTCGGCTCGAAGATCGCCGAACTGCTGGTTCGCGTTGCGGACATCCGTCTCGTGCTTGCTGGGCGCACACGCGCGGCGCTCGAAACGCAAGCGGAGGCTCTCGCTCGCGCAGGTGGACGATCCCCAGAAGTCGCGGTGCTCGACGCCACTCGCATCACAGCGCAGGAGTTGATGGAGCGCGGCGTACGCCTCGTCATCAATGCGTCGGGACCCTACCAGCGAGAAAGCTACGGTCTTGCACGAGCGGCCATTGCGGCAGGAAGCCATTACATCGATCTTGCTGATGCGCGTGAGTTCGTGTGCGGGTTTGATGCGCTGGACGAGGACGCGCGTAAGTCTCGCGTGCTGGCGGTGAGCGGTGCGAGTTCTGTCCCTGGTCTCTCGTCCGCGGTCGTGGAGCGCTACCGATCCGATTTTAGAAAGCTCGACACGCTCGATATTGCGATCTCTCCAGGGAATTCGTTCGATCCCGGCGTGGCAACCGTCGCGTCGGTCCTGTGCGGTGTGGGCCAGCCGCTCAAGATGCTTTGCGACGGGCGATGGGAGACCGTGCACGGGTGGCAGGGTCTGCGACGGCAGGACTTCGGCCGTGCGGGCAAGCGGTGGGTCGGCCACGTTGACGTGCCGGACCTCGCGCTTTTTCCGAGGCACGGTGCGGATCTCGAGACCGTTCGCTTTCAGGCTGGACTTGAAGTGGCGCTGTTTCACCTTGGGCTTTGGAGTGCGTCCTGGCTCGTGCGAGCAGGGCTGCTGCGAAGCCTCGAACCGCTGGCGGCTAATCTTCTAGCAGTGAAGCGACGGCTCTCCTGGCTCGGCAGCGATCGCGGAGGCATGGTCGTCACGATGTGCGGCGCGGGACACGACGGCAAGCAGAAGGCGCTCACATGGAGGCTCGTCGCTCAACAAGGTCACGGCCCTTACGTGCCTGCGCTCGCCTCCGTTGCGCTCGCTCGTCGCCTCGCCGCTGGCATCGAGACCCAGCGCGGCGCAAAGGCGTGCTTCGGGGTCGTGAGCCTTGAGGACATTCTCGCGGAAGCGAGCGGGCTCGACATCAGTTGCGCCACTCACGAAGAAGCCCTCCCGCCGTGAGGCGGAAGGGCTTCCGTATGTCGTCAGCGCGAAGTGGCTACGTGCGCCAGGGATGTTCGGGGAGATCCGACACGCCGATGACCTTCACGCCTGCAGCAGCGACCTTGTGATCGTTCTCGACGGAGCTGCCCGAGACGCCGATCGCGCCGACGAGGACGCCTTCCTCATCGACAATCGGGAGCCCGCCCGGAAACGTGATCAGGCCGTCGTTTGAGTGCTCAATGCCATAGAGCGGACCGCCCGGCTGCGAAAGCTGACCGATGGCGCCTGTCGGCATGCCGAAGAAGACCGCCGTCTTCGCCTTCTTGATCGCGATATCGATGGAGCCGACCCAAGCATCGTCCATGCGATGGAACGCCTTCAGGTTGGCGCCGCTGTCGACCACAGCGATACACATCTTGGTCTTGGTCTTTTCAGCCTCCTTGCGGGCAGCTTCGATAATCTTCTTCGCGTGGTCGATTGTGACGTGCATGGATATTTTCCTCCGGGTTCCGCGCAGGGGGACGTGCGCGGTTTCGTGATATCGGATGAGTAAGCTTAGTTTTCAATGCCGATGCCAGCCCACACTTACCGCGTGGTTGACGCCGGTGATACCCCCGTTGCGAACGCTTCGAAATCCGCTCTCGTTCCCCGGAAGACGTTGAGGTCGAGGTCACCCGCGACGCCCGGCCGCCGACCTTTGTTATGGAACTGCCATATGACCCATTGGCTCCGCCGGTAGAGCGGCGGAATGACGAGGCTGCGGGCCCAGAAGCGCTCGGCTGGAAGGCCTTCCTCGAGCATGACGGAGTTGAACTCCGACGTCGTGTAGACCAGCGGGCGGCTGCCGTAATGCTTTTCCAGGATGTCGAGAAACTCAGTGATCATCGCCGCGTGATCCGCGGGCGTCATGGTGGCGGTGCACGGCCCCATGTCCTCCGCGTCGATGACATGCGGCAAAGCTGCGGGATCAATCGGCACAGTGTCGATGAAGTTCTGCGCCTGCTCGACAGCCGACTTGCAGAGGCGAAAGAAGTGATAGGCGCCTCGCCGAACGCCGACGCGCTTCGCTTCGCTCCAGTTACGCGCGAAGGACTTGTCGCGGAATGTGCCGCCTTCGGTCGCCTTGATGTAGGCAAACGCGATGCCGCTTCCGCCGAGCTTGTCCCAATCTATCTCGCGCTGATGGTTCGAGACGTCGACACCGACGATTGGGTATCGCCACGGAGCAAGCTCCACGTGCGGATAGACGTACGGGGCCGCAACAGTCGCCACCGTTGCGAGCCCCGCGATCATCACGAGACAGACGAGCCATCTCAGCATGACTATTGCCCGTTCGCGCCCTTCTCGCCGCCAAGCCTGTAGAGGTTGGTCAGCAGCGCATCGAGGCCGCCCGCACCGTTTCCGGCGTGCAGATCGATGCGGCCGACCTTCTCGACCAGCTTCTCGAGCGCCTCTAGCTCCTTCAGGCGAAGCAACAGAGGATTGTTCTCCATCAGCTTCGACGTGTTGAGCAGCGAACGCGTCGCGGCCGTCTCCTCCTGGCGGCGGATGATGTTGGCCTTCGCAACGCGCTCGGCCTCGACCACCTTGTTCAGGAGTTCGCGCACGTCTCCCGGCAGGATGACATCCTTGACGCCGATCTCCCCGATCTCCGTGCCGAGGGCCGCGGCGCGCTCCGTCACGTAGGCGCGCACCTCGCGATCGATCGTGTCACGCGCGGCCAGGATCTCATCCAGCGTGCGCGCCGCGACGGCTTCGCGGATCGCGAACTGGATCAGCCTGTAGAGCGTTGCGTTGACGTCGGTTGCCGAGAGCGCGGCCTTCTCAGCATCGACCACGCGCGCGAAAGCGGTCAGCGTCACGCGGATGCCGACACGATCCTTGGTCAGGATCTCCTGCGCCGTCACCTCGAGCGGCTGCGGACGTAGATCCATTTTAGAGATGCGGATCTGACGACCCACGGCCCAGAAGGCATGGCGGCCCGGCTTCAGCAGCTCGGTCAGCACACCGTCGACGAACAGCAGGCCGGCTTCGTGCGCATCGACGACCGTCGACACGAGCGCTCCGCCCGAGCGGGCCGGATCGAGCTTGTCGACGTGGCGCTTATCGGCACGCAGAACCGTCCCGGCGTCGATCATCTCGACGTCGATCGCCGTCAGCGTCTTCCAGAAGGCGCGCGTCGTGTTCGGCAGCACGAGGTGCTTCGGCTCGCCGTCCATCGAGACGATGGCGACCTCCGTCGGCCCCGCTCTCACGATGGCAAGGTTTTCCTCGGCGACATCCGGATCGGTCTTTGCGAGCAACAGAGCCTTTTCAGGCGGGATCTCGGCGCGCAGAATTTTCACGATCTCGACCGTGAGCTGCTGCAGCGGGTCGAACTCCGAGAACCGGCCGGGCTCCAGCAACTTCACGAAGCGGCCATCGCGCCGCAGAAATGCGCGCTCGTCGTCCCTTACGACAGCGGTGGTCCAAAAACTCAAGCGAGACATGACTAAACTCCAGAAACTCATTCCGGCGAAACCGCCGGCACTCAATCAGACACAGTGCAATCGCGTTCGACCAAATTCATCCATTCATGCGTCGGGCCAGCAGGTCGCCGGCCGTTACCACCACGCCGGAAAACGCGGGCCCCCGCTTGAGCCACGCCGCTCGGCCTTTCGCCTCTCGCGCGCTTCTGCCGTTCCCGGAGGATCGGCCGAAGTTCAACAAGAGGCTCCGGCTCCGCAGCGCGACGGTATCCGCGAGGGCGCGGAGCGCTTCGACGCTTGCCGCCGCTCCACCCCGTCGGCCGAAGCCTCGGAGGCGAAACGCAGGCTGGAGCAACGACCGGCTTCCCAGAAGGAAAATCGCTTGGAGGCGATTGGCATGGGATTCGAACCCATCACAGCAAGATTATAAGTCTTGTGCTCTAACCACTGAGCTAGCCTTTGGAGAAGCTAAAGGGAATCGAACCCCCGACCTCCCGGCACTGCCGGGCGCTCTGCCACTGAGCTACAGCCTCGATTATCCCAAAAGGCGCGGAACACACCGCCGCAGGGCGGGGCGCGCCAGCCGGGTCTCAACGAGCCCGGACACACGGCGCCAATCAGGAGCCGCCGAATAAGCAGTCGATTTGGGCGAAATTCCAATTTCGGGCTGAGAAACCGCTCGCGATGGTTACGCCAATGCCACCCTCAAAATGTCTTTTCAGACGATCGCGGAGCGTCCGTTGCGCAGCGCAAAAGAGAGGAGTAGGCCGTTTGGGTCACGCACGAAACAGCGGCCCGCCCGGACGGCGCTAGACGGTGTCCGCAGATGCGCGCCGAAGGCCGCGCGACCGTGACCAGCAAGACGAGGATTGACCCATGACGAGGTTGAGCCTGCCGCTCATCGCACTCAAGCGGCACTACGACGTGATCGTCGTGGGCTCGGGTTATGGCGGCGGCGTCACCGCCTCTCGGCTGGCGCGGGCAGGCAAACGCGTGGCCGTCCTGGAGCGCGGCCGGGAAATCCAGACAGGTGAATTCCCAACCAAGTTCGGCGAACTCAAAAATGAGTTCCAGGTGCGGGGCAAGAGCCTCCGGACAGGCCCGGAACAGGCAATCTATGACGTGCGTCTCGGGCGCGACATGCACGTGCTCGTGGGTTGCGGTCTTGGAGGGGGCTCGCTCGTGAACGCGGGCGTGTCGCTCGTTCCCAACCATCGCGTATTTGCCGACAGCGCATGGCCCGGACAGATCGCGCAGGACGGGACGCTGGAAGAAGGTTTCCGCCGCGCCGAGCAGTGGCTGCGGCCGGCGTCCGATCCCCGCGCGAGCGAGATGACCAAATACCGCGTGCTCGAAAGCACCGGAAAAGACATGGGCGGAACCCTGGTGGCGCCCCGCGTCGCGGTAAGCTTCGAAGACAACCTCAACCCGGCGGGCATCGCGCAGAAGGCGTGCACGCGATGCGGTGACTGCTGCGGCGGCTGCAATGTGGGCGCCAAGAATACCGTCGCCATGACCTATCTTCCCGATGCCGTTCAGCACGGCGCGGAGATCTTCACGGGCCTCAAAGTCGATACCGTTCGTAAAGCCAAGGACGGGTCGTGGACGGTTCATGCCCGCTCAGTGGGAAACGATCGCAGCGTGGGTGACGTGCTTCTCGAAGCGGCCGTCGTCGTGCTTTCTGCGGGTACGCTCGGATCGACGGAAATCCTGCTGCGGTCGCGCGATGCCGGGCTCAGCCTATCGGATCGTCTCGGACAGCGCTTCTCGGCAAACGGCGACATCATCGCGTTCGGCTACGGTTCGAAGACAATCGTCAACGGGGTGGGCGTGGGCTTTCCCTCGAAGGTCGACGGGCTCGAGATCGGGGCGGCCGTTTCCGGGCAGCTCGAATTCCATGACTCGGAGACGCTGACCAACGAGCTGCATGTGCAGGAGGGGTCTCTACCTTCGTCGTTCGCGTCCGTGTTGCCCGTCATGTTTCTGCCGAACGGACGCCTCCTCGGCGCGCTTTCGAGCCTCGTCAACGGAGTCTACAAGGGACCGTTCGCGAGCCTGCAGACCTTCTTCGCGGTTTCTCACGACAGCGCGTCCGGGCGCTTCTCGCTCGAAGACGATCAGCTTGCGCTGAGCTGGCCCGACGCCAAAGACGAAGCCGTTTACGGCAAGCTCGACGCCATTCTCTCGAAGCTCGTTGGCGCGAGCGGAGGCTCTTACGTCAAGAACCCGCTCGCGGGAACGGTCATGGGGCACCAGCCCGCGACTGCGCACCCGCTCGGCGGATGCGGCATGGGGCAGGACCGAAGCCACGGCGTGGTGGATCACAAATGCCGGGTCTTCAACGCTTCGGGAGCGGACGACACGGCCGTTCACGATGGCCTCTATGTGGTGGATGGAGCCGTTATTCCGCGCTCGCTCGGCGTCAATCCGCTGTTAACGATCACGGCGCTTTCGGAACGCGCGATGCTGCACTTTGCGCAAGACCGAGGTCTCAGCTACACAACGGCAGCCGTCGTTTCCACTGAAGCCGTTTAAGCCACATCTCCCCATGCGCATCGAATACCATCGCACGCTGATTGCCGACCATGCCCGAAACCAGGCTTTTCATGACGCGCTTTCCCGCGTGATCAAGAAAGGCGAGACATCGGTTGCCGATATTGGCGCCGGCACGGGGCTGATCGGGCTCATGGCGGCGAAGCTCGGCGCGCGTGAAGTGGTGATGTACGAGGCCGCCGAAGTGGCGGGCGTCGCGGACGCAACGATCAAAGCCAACCGCGCCAAAGTCTGCCAGCTCATGCCGTGCCATTCGACAGAGATGGAAGATCCGCCGCGCGTGGATGTCGTCGTGTCGGAAACGCTCGGCAATTACGCATTCGAAGAAAACATCATCGACACGCTCGCGGACGCGCAGATGCGTCACCTCAAGGATGGCGGCGTGATGATCCCGCAGCGTATCGAGCAATTCGTTGTGCCGGTGATCTCGGACCGCATTCAACGCGAACTCACGGTGTGGGACCATGTCGGCTTCGGCATCGACCTCAAGGTCGCGCGCACGATGAGCCTCAACAACGTCTATGTACGGAGCTTATCTCCCGACGAACTGCTCGACGGCGGTAAAGCCGCGAAGGTGTGGGATGCGGTGACGCTCGGCCAGGAAACCAAGGCTTCGCGCAAAGGCGAAGTCTCGTGGAAGCTCGACGCGGCGCAAACGATCCATGGGTTCGCGTATTGGTGGGATGCCGAACTCATCGAAGGCGTGTCGCTTTCGACGTCACCCGATGCGCCTCGCACGCACTGGGAGCAGCTCTACTTTCCGCTCATAACACCGATCGAGGCAGAAGCGGGAGAGAGCGTGCTCGTCTCGTTGCGATCGAGCTCGTCGGAAGAAGCCGGCACGCATCTCGGCTGGACGGCCGTGCACTTTGACCGCGACGGCAAGTCCAAGGCGCGTCAGGCCATGGATCTCGACAAGGGTTGGATTCCGTAGCACCCGGCGGCTTGGCCTAGCTTGCCGTTTCCGTTTCGGACGCCTTCGGGTGCACATCGTTGGCGGGTTCGAACGTGAATGCGACCGATGACGGGTCGTAGCCGCCGACCGCCGCAGACAGTACGGACCGGCGCGAGTTCACGGGCCGCGTCAAGATCAGCTCCGAGCGCGGATCGAAGAGGCGCATGAACACGGCAATGCTCGGCGTGATCTCGGTGCGGAAGCGCGAGCCGTTGAAGATGCCGTAATGGCCGACACCCGCGCATTCCATGTGGCCGCGCTTCTCGGCCGGCAATCCCGAGCACAGCGCGTGGGCTGCGCGGCATTGTCCGACACCTGTGATGTCGTCCTTCTCGCCTTCAATGGTCATGAGCGCCGTGCGCTGGATACGCGAAGGATCGACGCGGCGGCCACGATGCATAATTTCGCCCTTCGGGAGCGCATGGCGCACGAACACAGCGTCGATCGTGTCGAGATAGAACTCGGCGGTGAGGTCCATCACGGCCAGATACTCGTCATAAAAGACGCGATGTTTGGCAACGGAATCACCGTCTCCGGCGACCAGATGCTGGAAGAGATCCTTGTGCGCCTTCGTATGCCGGTCGATGTTCATCGACATGAAGCCGGAGAGCTGCAGGAAGCCCGGATAGACATCACGGCCCGCACCCGAGTAAGGCCAGGGCACGCGAGTGATGACGTGGTTCGCAAACCAATCCGTGCCGCGCGAGGTCGCGACGTCGTTGACGGCCGTCGGAGAGACGCGCGTGTCGATGGGGCCACCGGCGAGGATGAGGCTCAATGGCGCGTTGAGATCTCCGTCCTCTTCCATGAGCGAAACAGCGGCGAGTGCCGGCACGGCGGACTGACACACCGCGAACACGTGCACGTCGCCGTGCAGGAGCGTCAGCATCTCGCGGACGTAGTCGACGTAATCGTCAAGGCCGAAGCTGCCGTCGGCCACCGGCACTTGGCGCGCGTCCTGCCAATCGGTGATGAAGACCTCATGGTTCGGCAGCAGAGCTTCGACCGTGCCGCGCAGAAGCGTGGCGTAGTGGCCGGACATCGGCGCGATCAGCAGCACGCGCGGGTCAGCCGCCCGCTGCGCTCGCGGCATATCACGGCGAAAATGGACGAGCCGGCAAAAAGGGCGGTCCCAGACGACCTCCTCCGTCACGGCGATCTCGCGGCGGCCGACGCGTGTCGTGCCCAGTCCAAAAACCGGTTTGAGATAGCGGCGCGTCGTGCGCTCGAAGACTTCGAAGGCGGCCGACGCGTGGCGGCCTGCCGTCGTGTGCGACAGCGGATTGAAGGGGTTCTCAACGAGACAGCGAAGCTGCTCGGCGAACGCACGGGCCGGCGACAGCGCCGCATGGCCCATCTCGTACCAGTGATAGAGCAATGTCATTCTCCCGATCCCACACCGGCTCACCACCGGCGGGCGTGTCTCTTGTGCTCACTAACGCGCGAGCGGGCCATTTCGTATGGCCGGGAGCGCGACCAAAAGCCGCCAGAACCCTCTGTCTTCGTTCTTTTAATTTCCCCGCTCCTGAGAATGCACTGATTCGCGCCCCTAGCTAAGCGCCTGATTTGGGGGCTGATAAGCTGATCGCCTTGGCAAGGGCGTCAGCCAGCTCGGCTGCATCCACACTATGGAGGAAGTGGCGCTCATAGGTGCCGTCCGGCCCCATCAGGTACATGAATGTACTGTGGTCGACGCTGTACTGGGTGGGGTCGGTCTGATCCGGAACCTTCTTGGCGTAAACCCGATAGGCCTTGGTCACGGCGGCAATATCTTCCGGCGAACCCGATAACCCAATGATGTCGCTGCGGAAGCTTGCGACGTACTTGCCAAGTACCTCCGGCGTGTCCCGCTCCGGATCGACTGTAATGAAGACAGTGCTCATCTCCTTGGACTTGTCGCCGAGCCTATCCAGCGCAGCAGAGATCACCTGCAATCCCGCGGGGCAGACGTCCGGACAATGGGTGAATCCGAAGTACACGAGCAGAGGGCGACCGGCGAAATCCTTCTCGGTGACGCGTTTGCCGGATGGGTCCAGAAGGCTGAACGGTCCGCCGATCAATGCTTTGCCCGTTGCCTGAACAGACGGGGCGCCGGACGGTAGCGTCGCCAACAGCACGGCGGTCAAAACGCCGGCGGCAAGGCCGATCAGCAGCGCGAGCAGCAGCACACGGCGCGGGGCGCCTGCGGTTTTTGGGTCGGTCGGGGTATTGGTCATTGGCCTCGCTCGCGCTGACCCGGGCTGCATTTACCGTGCCGCGGGCCTTCATCTAGGTCTTTATCTGGAGCAACCCACGCGCGCATACAAGCTGTGCTAGAGTTCCAGTTCACAGTGTAAACTATAGATAAGATAAGCAGTCCTTCCGTGGCAGGCCAACTCAATAAATCTTTCGAATCCAAGGCAAGCTTCAGCGGCGACAGCCAGCTCAGGCTACAGACCATTGTCCGGCTGAGATGGCTCGGTGTGATCGGCCAGATCCTGGCGCTCTGCATCGTCTACTTCGGGTTGGGCTTCGACCTTCCGATCGGGCCGTGTCTTACCGTCGTTGCCGTTTCGGCGTGGGTGAACGTTTTTCTCGCGATCTACTATCCCGCCCGGCATCGCCTGTCCGTCAACTTCGCGATGGCGCTGCTGGCCTACGACCTCGCGCAATTGGCCTCGATGCTCTATCTCACGGGCGGCATCGACAATCCCTTCACGATGCTGATCGTTGCGCCGGTGACGGTCTCTGCCGCGACCTTGCCGCTCGCCTATACGGTCGCGCTCGGCGTTGTTGCGCTCATCTGCACATGGCTGCTCGCGTTCTATTCGCTGCCGCTTCCCTGGTATGCGGAACCCCCGCTGGCTCTGCCATTCCTCTACAAGGTCGGCATTGTGACGGCGGTCTCTGCCTCCATGCCGTTCCTGGCGCTCTACGTCTGGCGTCTCACGAAGGAAGGCCGGCAGATGTCTGAAGCGCTGGCCGCCACGGAGCATGTGCTCTCGCGCGAGCAAAAGCTGCATGCTCTCGATGGCCTGGCGGCGGCCGCGGCGCACGAACTCGGCACCCCGCTCTCGACTATCACGCTCGTTACCAACGAACTTGCGCGGCAGATGCCGAAGGATGATCCGCATCGGGATGACATCCTTCTTTTACGCTCGCAGGCGCAGCGTTGCCGCGAAATCCTGCAGAAGCTGACGCGCCACCCGCCGGACGAGGATCCGCTGCACGGGTCGCTTTCGGTCAAGGAGATGCTGCACGAGGCGGCAGCGCCTTACGTCGACGGCCGAGTGAGGGTTCATATTCGCGCGACGCCCACGACCGCTGCGGCAGGCCCCGAGGCGCGCCAGCCTGTCGGCGCGCGCAGGCCGGGCGTGATCTACGGTCTTGGAAACATCATCGAGAATGCGGCCGACTACGCCAAAACGCGCGTCGACATTACCGCCGAATGGGACGGCCAGACCGTGACGACGATCATCTCCGACGACGGTCCGGGTTTTCAGCCAGACGTGATCGACACGCTGGGCGAGCCTTACGTCACAACGCGGGGAACCGGCCGCAAGGAGCGCAGGAGCGGTGGCAAAGTTTCCGGCATGGGCCTCGGCTTCTTCATCGCGAAAACCCTGCTTGAAAGGTCCGGCGCCAAAATCACTCTCGACAACCGGACGGCGCCTGAGCATGGGGCGATCGTGCGTGTTGTGTGGCCAAGGGCAGCATTCGAGAGTTCACCCGGCAATGACGACGAGAACATTCCCCGCCCCACGCTCCGGCGCGAGCCTCCCGGCCCGGACGATCCGATTTCCGACGCAATCTGAAGGGCTTATCCTCATTCCGAGCGCCCCGTCGGACAGGCCGTGCACGGCCCTATTGCGATTCACCTTAAGAAATTCGACTTATTAGTCATGCTGAATTGTCAACGTGACCTTTGCGAACCGATCTCGGCTAATATAAATCCGGTGAATCGGGAGGTACTTCCTAGTGACTGAAGATCTATCATTTCAAAAAGATGAACTGCCCGAGGACCGCTCGCTGATCATCGTTGACGATGATCGCGCGTTTCTGCAGCGGCTCGCGCGCGCCATGGAATTGCGCGGGTTCGAGGTTCGCAGCGCTCACACGATTGCCGAGGGTATCGACCTCATCAAGACGCAGGCTCCGGCGTTCGCCGTGGTCGACATGCGTCTCGAGGACGGCAACGGCCTCGACGTCATCGCGGAGCTGACCCGCGTACGCCCGGATACGCGCATCATCGTGCTGACTGGGTACGGCAACATCGCGACGGCCGTTTCCGCCGTGAAGCTCGGCGCTGTCGACTATCTCGCCAAGCCCGCCGATGCCGACGACGTGACCGACGCTCTGCTTGCGCCGCATAACGCAAAGGCTGCGCCGCCCGACAATCCGATGTCGGCCGATCGCGTGCGTTGGGAACATATCCAGCGCGTCTATGAACTCTGCAACCGCAACGTTTCAGAGACCGCGCGTCGCCTCAACATGCACCGGCGCACCCTGCAGCGCATCCTCGCCAAGCGCGCGCCCAAGTAATTCGGGCGCGCCGTCTCACGCGTCGCTGATGCCGAGCCCTACGGCTGCCGGAAGCGTCGGATCCAACTGAACGGAAAGGCGTGAAGCCGCTGCGCGGGCAATGCGCAGCGTCATGGCCTTTCTTTTCGGCGCAGGAAGGCGCAGCTCCGGGGCCAGGCGCAGGATCTCGCCGCCGTAGCGGTCGGCCACGATCAGCCCTGCGTCGTCCGGCAAGATCTCGCGCGGAAAATCCGGGTCAACGGCAAAGAAGAGCCGATCGGAATACTCGCGATACTCGGTCCACTTGTGGTCGGTGCGGAAATCTTCCAGGCAAGACTTGATCTCCACAATCCAAAGCATGCCGTCGGCGCCGAGGCCGATAACATCGGCACGCCGGCCATTTGGCAGCGGCAGCTCCGCGATGGCGGTCATGCCGTGAGACGCCAGCACGCGGATGACGCCGCGGCAGACCTCACGGGCAGCATGAGATTGTGGGCCACCGGGCGACGAAGGCGGGTTGGCTATTCGGTTAACTGCGTTGTCCACATGCTCCTCAAACTCGGTCATGGATCTGCCATTAGTGGGGGGGACATTGGCCGCGTTTACCGTACCGTGGATCGCCCAGCGCACGCCACCGGGCTTGGTCCGCGCTCGCAACTCTCCCACTGTTCACGGTTTCGGATGGCCCTATCCGATTTGCCCCATTTCTTGTGTCTGAAACACTGAAGAGATCTCGATCCCGATGTTCTTCAAACGGCTGACCAAATCGAAGTCCGCGCCGACGCCGGCCGCGCTGGTCGAACCCGAGGCGAAGGCCAGTACGGCGGGCGAAGCCAAGATCGGCATCGAGCCGCTTCCGGCCTCCGCGCTGCGCCGAACGGTGGACGCGAAAGACCTCGGCTTCAAGACGACAGCCGATCTTCAGCCCGCGAGCGGCCTCTCTGGCCAGGAGCGCGCACTGGTCGCGATCGATTTCGGTCTCAGCATGCGCGCCCGTGACTTCAACATCTATGTCGTTGGCGCGCCATCGTCTGGGAAGGACGCAGCGGTGCGCGCGCATCTTGTCAAAGTTGCGGCGGCATCTCCGACGCCGAAAGACTGGATCTACGTCAACAACTTCGAAGATCCACAGCGCCCGCGCGCCATCTCTTTGCCAACGGGCCGGGCCGCCGATTTGCGAGCGGGCCTCGTCACCGCGCTCAAGGAACTCGCGGCGACGCTGCCGGCTGGTTTTGCTTCCGAAGATTACCGCGCACGCCGTCGCGCCATCGAAGAAGAATTCCGCGCAACGCAAGAGGGCGCGCTCGATTCCATCCAGCATCGCGCCGCGCAGCAGAACATCGCGGTTCTTCGTACGCCGCTCGGCTACGGTATGGCGCCGATGCATGACGGCAAGGTTGTGCGTCCCGAAGTGTTCAGCCAGCTTCCGGAAGCGATGCGGCGGGACGTGGAGAAGCGCATCACGATCCTGCAGGGAGAGCTTGAAGGCGTTCTCTCCAACGCGCCTCTAGCGGGCAAGAAGCGGCGCCAGCAGATCGCGGAGCTCAACGAGGAAGTCGCGCGGCTCGCTGTCGAGGAAGCGCTGGAATCTCTCTCGTCCTCGTTCGCGGACGTGCCTGATGTGGCGACGTTCCTCGCGTCGGTCGAAAAGGATCTGCACGCAAACGGCGCGGCATTCGCTGAACCCGAAATCGCGATCAAGCAGACGGCGGCGCCTATCGATCCCGCTCGCGATCCACGTCTCAGGCGTTATCTCGTCAACGTCGTGGTAACGACGAAGGACACGAAGGCGGGCGTGCCCGTGCTCGAGGCCGCTAATCCGACGCTCGACGGGCTGGTCGGCAGTATCGAACCTGCGCCCGAGGGCAGTGGAAGTGCAGCGGATTTTCTTTCGATCAAGGCGGGTGCGCTTCACAAGGCCAATGGTGGTGCATTGCTCATCGATGCTCGCCGCATTCTCGCTTCGGGCGATGCGTGGGCTGGCCTGAAGCGTGCGCTCGAAGCCGGCGAGATCCGCATCGAGCGCTCGTCGCATCCCGACAAGGCATTGCCCGCGCTGGAGCCCGATCCGATCCCGCTCGCCGTCAAGATCGTGCTACTGGCCGAACCCGACACGGCCCAATCGATCGAGCAATCCGATCCCGACTTCGCGCAGCTCTTCAAGGTGCAGGCCGATCTCGACGACACGCTCGCGCGCAGCTCCGACAATGACCGCCTGTTCGCGCGCCTTGTCGCCGCGCAGGTGGACGAGCACGGCTTGAAGCCTGTCGACGCGAGCGGCATCGCGCGCCTCATGGAAGAGGCCGCGCGCTTTGCCGAGGACAAGGACAAGCTCTCCATCGAGATGGGTCGGATTTCCGACATCGTTCGGGAAGCCGACTTCTGGGCCGACGGCGAAACGCGCAAAGCGAAAGTCACCACGCAAGACGACATCGTCCGCGCGCTTAAGGAGCGCACACGGCGCACGGACCGTTTGCGCGATCAGGTGCAGGAATCCGTTCGGCGCGGTGTGCTGCTGGTCGACACGGCCGGCAAGAAGACCGGACAGATCAACGCGCTTTCTCTCGTGCAGAAGGGCGGCTTCGCGTTCGGGCGTCCGGCGCGTATCACGGCGCGCGTGCATCTCGGTAAGGGACGCGTCACCGACATCGAGCGCGAAGTGGCGCTCGGCGGGCCGCTGCACTCCAAGGGTGTCATGATCCTCTGGGGCTACCTTGCGGGCCGCTTCGCGCAAGATGTGCCGCTCTCGCTCGCGGCGTCTCTCGTGTTCGAGCAATCCTACGAGACCATCGAAGGCGACAGCGCTTCGGCCGCGGAGCTTATTGCATTGCTTTCCGCACTTTCAGAGCTGCCGTTGCGCCAGGAGCTCGCCGTCACCGGATCCATCAACCAGTGGGGCGAAGTGCAGGCCGTCGGCGGCGTCAACGAGAAGATCGAAGGCTTCTTCGATGTTTGCCTGGCGCGCGGGCTCACCGGCACGCAGGGCATTCTGATCCCGGACGCGAACCGCCAGAACCTCATGCTGCGCGAAGACATCGTGACCGCCGTGCGCGAAGATCGTTTTGCCATCTACGCCGTGAAGACCATCGACGAAGCCGTGACGTTGCTCACGGGCGTCGAAGCCGGATCTCCCGGAGCCGATGGGCGCTTTGGAGCCGACACCGTCAATGGACGCGTGGAAGCGCGCCTCAGGACGTTCGCGGAGCGCGCGCGGGGTCCTGCGCCAAAGGTTGCCGCGCAAGGCTCCGGGGCCTCCAACGTATGATCGCGCACATCGCACAGGCCGACGAACAGCGCGGCCGTGTGGTGCTGTGGCTCGGGACCGAAGCCGAACCGCAAGAGACAGCGGTTGATGCCGCATTCACGCTGGCGCAGGCTTTCGAGTCCGAGATCGAGAGCGTCTTCATCGAGGACCGCCAGCTTTTCGATCTGGCCGGATTGCCGTTCGCACGCGAGATTCCGCTTTCGGGGCGGGGCACGCGAACGATGAGCGTCGAAGCGCTCGAACGGGACCTCATCGCGCATGCCGCCGCCTTACAAAGGCAAGTTCGCCTACGTGCTGGTGCCTCCGACGTGAAGATCAAAACGCGGGCCATGCGGGCGGAGCCTGTCCAGGCGCTCGCCAATCTCTGCGCCGAGAACGGGCCGTGGAACGTGCTGACCGTCGCATCCGCTTCGCGCGACGCCAACGGCACAGGGCATGTCGGCGTCGGCCTCTCGCAACTGTTCGAAACAGTTCATGCGACGACCGGCATCGTGGTCGCCGGCCCGAAGGCCAAGCGAACGCATGGCCCCGTCATCGCCGTCATCGAAGAGCTGGAGCGGGCGGTGCCGATGATGCGGGCCGCCGAACGCATCGCGACGACAACCGGCGGCGACGTGCGGCTCTGGCTGCTCGAGCACGACGAGGCGCGCCAGGACTGGATCGAAGGCCAGATTCGCCTCGCGCTCGGCGACACGGAGGGGCTCAATTTCAAGGTCATCGATATGTCCACGCACACGCCGCTCAGCGTGGCGGGCATGATGCGACATGCGGGCGCCGGCTTCGTGATGACGCGGTTCGGCGGCATGCTCGCCCGGCGTGAGCAGGACGTTGCGCCGTTCGCCGAGCAGCTCGACGGGCCGTTGTTCCTCGTTCGCTGAGCGCCTTTGAGCATCACGCCACTTGTACCAACGGGCGCGCCTCGCTACGTAGAGCGTGATCGATTTTTTGATGAAAAGCCGATCGCGCCCTACATTTTTTGATGAGATTGATGATTCACGCTTCGGACTGATGGGGTCCGAAGCGATCATGGTCTAGCTGCCAAGCCCCAACGTTGAAGCGTGAGCATGCCTGAGCTGCCCGAAGTCGAAACCGTACGCATGGGCCTCGAGCCCGTGCTGCTCGGGGGAACGTTCGCGCGGGTCACGATCAACCGCGCCGACCTGCGGTTTCCGTTCCCGGCTAATTTCGCCAAGCGCCTCACGGGGGCGCGTGTCGTGCAGCTCGAGCGGCGCGCCAAGTATCTTCTTGCGCACCTTTCGACCGGCGAAGCGCTTCTCATGCACCTCGGCATGACGGGGCGCTTTCATATTCAGGCGCCCGGTGAGAAAGCCTCGCATCTCCTCGGCGACTACGAGTACGACATCGGCGCAACCGACAAGCACATGCATGCCGTGTTCGAGATGCGCGGCGGCGCGCGCGTCACGTATGCCGACCCGCGGCGGTTCGGCTACATGCTGCTGATCCCTGAAGGGGAGCTTGTCGAGCACGCGATGATACGCGGCCTAGGCGTCGAGCCGCTTTCGGAGGCGCTGACGGCCGAATATCTTGCAAAGTGCGCGGTCGGGCGGCGAACGGACCTCAAGGCGTTTCTGATGGACCAGCGCAATGTCGCGGGGCTGGGAAACATCTATGTTTGCGAAGCCCTGTTTCGCGCGAAGCTCAAGCCTTCGCGGTCCGCGGCGACGCTCGCGACCAAGACCGGAAAGCCGACAGCGCACGCGGTGCGCCTTGCCGAGACGATCAAAGAGGTTCTGCGTGCCGCGATCGCGGCCGGCGGATCGACGCTGCGCGACTATCGGCAGGCGGATGGCAGCAGTGGCGCGTTCCAGAACACGTTTCAGGTCTACGGGCGCGAGGGCGAGGCTTGCGTGAGGCCGGGTTGCCGGGGCACTGTGCAACGCAGCACACAGGCCGGGCGATCGACATTCTATTGTCCGGTTTGCCAGCACTGAAAGGCGGACCGAATGGCTTACGAGACCATCCTCACCGAAACTCGCGGACGCGTAGGCCTCATCACTCTCAACCGCCCGCAGGCTCTCAATGCGCTCAACGCGCAGCTGATCGACGAGCTGAACGAAGCCCTCGACGCATTCGAAGCGGACGAGGGGATCGGGGCGATCGTCGTCACCGGATCCGAGAAAGCCTTCGCGGCCGGTGCGGACATCAAGGAGATGCAGGCGCAGTCCTACATGGATGCCTACAAGAGCGACTTCATCGCGAGCTGGGAGCGCATCACGCGCTGCCGCAAGCCCACAATCGCAGCGGTCGCGGGTTTCGCGCTTGGAGGCGGGTGCGAGCTTGCCATGAGCTGCGATCTCATTCTGGCGGCGGACACGGCGAAGTTTGGCCAGCCGGAGATCAAACTCGGCATCATGCCGGGCGCGGGCGGCACGCAGCGGTTGATCCGCGCCGTCGGAAAGTCGAAGGCGATGGAGCTGTGCCTCACAGGTCGGATGATGGATGCCGCGGAGGCGGAACGGGCGGGTCTTGTGGCGCGTGTCGTGCCGGCGGCCGAGCTTCTCGCCGATGCGTTGAAGACCGCCGAGGCGATTGCTTCGATGTCTCTCACGGCCGCGATGATGACGAAGGATTGCGTCAACCGCGCTTACGAGATGACGCTGGCCGAAGGCATCCGCTACGAGCGACGCACCTTCCACGCCATGTTCGCGACCGAGGATCAGAAGGAAGGTATGGCCGCGTTCACTGAGAAGCGGCGGGCGGCGTTCAAGAACCGCTAGAGCGCGTTTGCGTGACAGTTGACATCACGCACAAGGCGACAATCGCGAAGCCGCCCCAGAGAAACACCTCATTCGCGGCCCAGTCGCCCTTCGCCGTTTCGAACTTGTCGGTACCGATCAGATAAATCAAACCGCCGAGTGCCGCGAGGCCATGAACGACCGTGAGGTGCAGCGGGGGCATGCTATTGTTGTTCTTGTTGCCGAGCCGCAGCCCATAGATGCCAAGACCCGCCGCGAATATAGCTGCACCCGTGCCGTACTGGAACGAGTGCCGCCACGTGAGATCGGATAACGAATAGACGGCGAACAACGCGGACGCGCCCCAGGCGTAGACCAAGGCGGCGAGCCAGACGTTGCATCTCAGTGCTTCGCGCATCGAAGATTGGCCATCGTTGCGGGCGGCGACGCCGGTGGTCTTCGACCATAACGGGGCATTGATGCCGAGGCCGGTGCCGACCACGAGGGCCACCAGCAAACCTGCTGCTATGGAGGGCAGGAACTGATCGCCACGTCCCGCGCCCAGCACCATCATCGTGATGCTCAAAGCCGACGCCAGCAGCAGCCAAGGCAGCAGCGGGCGAAGCGAAATCCTCGGCGTGTAGGAACGCCCTTGGCGATCAATGCTCATGCGAGCTTTTCACTAAGGAGAATTCCGCTTGCCGTCAATCAAGGCATGCGCCGAGATCAGGGCCAAGGCCAACGCTCCAAAGAGAAAAATACCGTTTCCTGCCCAGTCGACATCGGATGCAAAGAGAATTTCCTTGTCGGGGTCAACGACAAGGCCAATCAGCGTTGCAATCATGCCGAAGAGCTGACCGATGCAGAGATAGCGGCCGAGCCGCAGCATCGTCTCGTCTTCCTTGCCCTTAGCGGCATCCTTGGCGAGGAGCGCCGAGAAGCCAAGACTGAGGAGGCCGGCGCCTGCGAAGGCTGCAGAGAAATGCGGCCACTCGCGCCACGAGAGAACAAGCACGTAGACGAGCACCAGAGCGGCGGCGCCCCAAAGCCAGATGAGGCCCATCGTGCGCGCAGTCGTGCTTTCGACGGCGCTTCGCGAAGCACCCGCAGCCGAAAGCGCGCGGCGGCTCGCGATACCGCTGGCAACGAGGATGAAGTTCACGATACCGGCCGAAGCCAGCAAACCGGCAGGCAAGGCTTCCTGCGCCGAATACACGACACCGAACAGCCCCAGTACCATGAGCAGCCCAAGGCCAAGACTAGAATGAAGTGTCATTCGAAAGCGGTCCTCCCCCGATGGCGTCTCAGATCCCGGCGTCCATACAGCACCTTTTCGGGGTGCAGGGAAGGATGACCGGTCCCCTAGGCGTTATCGGAAAGCGGACCTCAGAGCTGTGCGCGGATCAATTGATCCCGAGGCACCAGGCGAGAATAGCCTTCTGAGCATGGAGGCGGTTTTCGGCCTCATCGAAGACGACCGACTGCGGCCCTTCGAGCACATCTTCGGTGACTTCGTTGCCGCGATAAGCAGGCAGGCAGTGCATGAAGATGGCGTCTTTGTTGGCCTTCGCCATGAGAGCCGTGTCTACGCAGTAAGGCTTCAGGAGCTGCTTCCTGCGTGCGCCGTCGGTGTCGCCCATCGAGACCCAGGTGTCGGTCACGATGCAATCGACGCCGCGCACGGCTTTGACCGGATCGGTCATGATGCTGACGTCTGCCTTCTCCCGGCGCACCCAGTCGACGATCTCGTCGTTCGGGCGCAACTGATCGGGACACGCCACGCGAAGCTCGAAGCCGAACTTGGCCGCAGCCTGCATCCAGGACGCGGCGACGTTGTTGCCATCGCCGACCCAAGCCACCTTGCGTCCCTTGATCGGGCCGACGCTCTCTTCGAACGTCATGATGTCGGCCATGATCTGGCAGGGGTGCGTCTTGTCGGTGAGGCCGTTGATCACCGGGATCGTCGCGTGCTTCGCGAGATCGACCAGCGTCTGATGCGAGTTGGCGCGGATCATGATGGCGTCGGCATAGCGCGATAGAACGCGCGCTGTGTCGCCAATGCTCTCGCCGCGACCTAGCTGCAGGTCGTTCTGGTTCAGCATGATGGTCTGGCCGCCGAGTTGGCGCATGGCGATGTCGAACGAGACGCGCGTGCGCGTCGACGGCTTTTCGAAGATCATGACCAGGACATCATCCTCGACGCCCTTCGGCTTCAGCTTCGCGGGAACGCGTTTGCCGGCCTTCTTCATGGTGTGGGCGTTGTCGATAATCCGGCGCAGGGTCTTGGCGTCGATTTCGTCGAGATCGAGAAAATGTCGAATAGCGGTAGCTTTGGCCATGGCCTGCAACCGGCTCCAGTCCGGGTTAGATTTCAAGTTTTGGATTTGGAAACGTTGGCGAGTGCGCGCGACAGGCGTGCGACGCCTTCACTGATCTCGCTATCACTCACAATAAGAGGCGGCAGCAGGCGCACGACGTTGTCGCCCGCGCCAACGACGAGCAGACGCTCGCCCAGCGCAGCCGCCATGACATCCGCCGGAAGCGCGTTGACCTTGATGCCGCACAAGAGGCCCTGGCCGCGTACGTCGACGACGAGATCGGGATACTGATCCTTGAGGCTCGCGAGGCCCTGCCGCAGACGCAGCGCTTTGGCTTGCACGCCTTCGAGGAAGCCGGGCTCGAGCACGACGTCAAGCACTTCAAAGCCGACGGACGTTGCGAGCGGGTTGCCGCCGAAGGTCGAGCCGTGCGTTCCGGGTGTGAGGCCCGCCGCGGCGGCTTCGGTTGCCAGTACGGCTCCAAGCGGAAAACCGCCGCCGATACCCTTCGCCACCGCCATGATGTCCGGAACGATACTGGCCCATTCGTGCGAGAAAAGCTTGCCCGTGCGGCCGACCCCGCTCTGCACTTCGTCGAGGACAAGCAGAATGCCCGCCTCATCGCACAGCGCACGCAGACCCTGCAGATATTCAGTCGAGCCGACGTGAACGCCGCCTTCGCCCTGAACAGGTTCAAGCATCACGGCGGCCGTCTCGGGACCGATGGCGGCGCGTACAGCTTCAAGGTCGCCGAACGGGACGTGATCGAAACCTGGCGCTTCCGGGCCGAAGCCTTCGAGATACTTGGGATTTCCGGCTGCGGCGAGCGTGGTCAGCGTGCGGCCGTGGAAGGCGCCCGTGCAGGTGATGATCCTGTAACGCTCGGGGTGACCGGCAACATAGTGATAGCGGCGGGCAGCCTTGATGGCGCCTTCGCAAGCCTCTGCTCCCGAATTGCAGAAGAACACCTTGTCGGCAAACGTCGCAGCAACAAGACGCTCGGCCAACTTCTCCTGGCCGCCAACCCGATAGAGGTTCGACGTGTGCCAGAGTTTGCCGGCCTGCTCCGTGAGGGCGGCGACGAGGCGCGGGTGCGCGTGGCCCAGCGCGTTGACCGCTACGCCGGAGCCAAAGTCGAGATAGCGCTCACCGGTTTCGGTTTCGAGCCATGCCCCTTCGCCTTTCGCGAAGACGATGTTCTGGCGACCGTAGGTGCCCATGACGGCAGGCGACGGGCCCCGAGAGGTGCCCGTTTCATTAGCAGTCGAGGCTGTGAGGGGTTTGGACATGGTGTCCATTCCACTCCCCAAAAAAGACGAAAGCCGCCCTCGTGGCGGCCGCGCGAAAGCCGGGTGATACGCGCGCCGTGTGGTAAAGTCAACGGATCGAGAGCGCGCTACAGCCCATTATATGGGCCGTGAGTAGGGCTGATTGGGCCTGCGGCGGCCCCTCAAGCGGGGCGACTTCCGTGGCCGGCCATTATTGCGCCGCGAGAGAGCGCAATAATTGCGGGGAAAGTTGCATGAGGCCGTACTTCCTATGGTCCTGCGACTCAGTCTGTGGCGAAGCAGCCACGCGTCCCCTGTCAACTCCTTCGTTCGCGAGGGGTCTGCTTGTACAAGAAAATCAAGTTATTGTAGGTTAATCACGTCCAGACACGACATGTCGCGTTGTATTGCGGCTGTCATGGTGTTGCTGATCTCACCGATCGGCCTTTGTACAGTCTGGCATGCGTTCGGGTCTCAGTATCAGCGGCTTAGCTCCGCCGACCTGCTCTAGTTCCTGCGTCATCTTCAGTTCGCGTTGCGGGCAGAGTGCAGCTCTGTTCACGTCTTGCGTGTGCTTATCAGCCGCCGGACGTGTGTCTGCTGCTCCTTTCCTCGCGCGCCTCGCCGTCTGGGTCTTTGGCCCGGAGGCTTATGCTTTGAGGAGCACCGACTATGGCCTGGAACGATGAACGGGTTGAGCTCTTGAAGAAGCTCTGGTCCGAGGGGCTGAGCGCAAGCCAAATCGCTGGACGCCTGGGCGGCGTTACCCGCAATGCCGTGATCGGCAAGGTTCATCGGCTCGGCCTTTCCGGGCGTGCCACCACGTCCCGCATGAAATCTCACCGCCCGCGCGCACGCGCAGCCGCTGCCGCCGCAACGGCGCGCCGCATGCAGCAGAAGACGCGCTTCGCGCCGCAGGGCAATTCCGCTGTTCGCAGCCTCTTCCAGCCTGACGCCGAGCCGTTTGTCCCGACGGTCGAAGAACTCGTCATCCCGCTGAAGGAGCGCCGGACGATCCAGACACTCACCGAATGCAACTGCCGCTGGCCGATCGGCGACCCACAGGCGGAAGACTTCCACTTCTGCGGCAAGAACAAAGTCACCGGCCTACCTTACTGTGAATTCCACGCGCGCCGCGCTTTCCAGCCGCCGCAGCCGCGCCGCCGCGAGCGCGAGATCCGCGAGATCACCGAACCGCGCATTCCAGCGCTCGCACGCGCTTCGTCCGACAAGGAGTCGGCGGACGTTTAACGCCGCCATCAAAAGTTCTGCGGGGGGAAGGTCGGACGCTCCGGGGGGCGCGTCCGGCCTTCATTTCTTTTGGCGGCCTTGTGCGTGCCTGCGTGCGCGTTGCTCTAGGCTGAAAAGCTGGAGCGGGCCGACGCCAGCGCGTTCGACAGCGCCTGAGCAAAATCGCGGCGCTCATCATCGTTCAGCAGCCGACCGAACTCGAATTCGCGCCCGTGCGACGCGATCTTCAGGTGATTGCCGCCATCCGGGCGCTCGGTGAACAGCACGCGCACCCAATAGGGATTGAATTCGAAGCTCTTCGTCTTGCCGGATGGGGAAACCTGCTGCAGCGTCAGCACGCTCGGCGTAAGCTCCACCAGCTCATAGGCCCTGGCGGCACGGTAATTGAGTTTGAAGGCGAGATAGACGAGCGCGACGTCGAGCCCGAAAAAGCCCATCACCGGCCAGGCCCCCATCAGCAGGAATACCATTCCGCAAACGAAGCTCACGCCGCCGATTGCGAGCATGAGGACGAGAAACCCCTGCGGCGGCAGCGAGCGGTGCGGGTGGAGAATGGCGCGAAACACTCTCGCGTCCAGGGGGGAAGGTCCGCTATCGTTCATGGACTTCAAACTACCTACGGGATCGATCTTGTCAAAGCGCCTCCTTACCGCAACCGGTTCCAAGCCTCGACCTCAACAGACAGTCCGCAGCGCTCCCGGCAAGGCGAAGCGTGCCAGCAAACTGATCACGCCGCCTGAAATCAAAGAGATTTTCCGCCGCTTTTCGGAGGCCAGTCCCGAGCCCAAAGGGGAGCTTGAGCACTCGAACGCCTATACCCTTCTCGTCGCCGTGGTGCTTTCGGCCCAGGCAACGGACGCGGGTGTCAACAAGGCGACGCGAGCGTTGTTCCAGAAGGCCGACACACCGCAAAAGATGCTAGCGCTCGGAGAGGATGTCGTTCGCGATCACGTGAAATCGATCGGGCTTTTCCGGGCGAAAGCGAAGAACGTGATCCTGCTTAGTGAAAAGCTGATCCGCGAGTTCGGAGGCGAGGTGCCCGACGATCGCGATGCGCTCGAAACGCTTCCGGGTGTCGGACGCAAGACCGCCAACGTGGTCATGAACATGGCGTTCGGGCATCCGACCATGGCCGTGGATACACATGTGCTGCGGGTTTCGAACCGGATCGGTCTTTCCGAGGGAAAGACGCCGCTTGCGGTCGAGTTGGATCTGCTTGCGAAAATACCGCCGGAGTACGGCATTCACGCTCACCACTGGCTGATCCTGCACGGGCGGTACGTGTGCAAGGCGCGAAAGCCCGAATGTCCGGCTTGCATCATCCGCGACATCTGCCGGTTTCCGGACAAAACGGTGTGAGCTCGCGCGGCTTCTTTAATACTGCATCAACCAACTTCGCGAAGGGTTGAGCGACCGGCGGAACTATTCATTCCCTCCTTACCCCGATCATATAGAGACTATCGAGTTGCCGCCGCGCCCAGACCGTGCGCGCACCCCCTTGCTTCCAGGAGTCGGCGCTCGAATGGCTCAGCCGGAGTCCCATACTCATTTTTCCGTTTCCCAAGAGCAGACGGATACGAGCCGCAATGTCAGTCTGCTCGAACAGACGCGTGCGCTCGCGCAGCTTAATGCGCGCTTCGAAATTGCCCTCAACAACATGGCTCGCGGCCTTTCGATGTTCGACGCTAAGGGCGACCTCATCGTCTGCAACGATCTCTATCGTGAAATCTATGAGCTACCCGAGGACCTGACACGACCCGGCACGCCTTTTTCACGGATCATTGCCTTCCACGCCGCGAAGGAAGGACGACCCAATTCCGTTCAAGACCTGAAGGCGCAACAAGCCTGGCTTGAAAAGCATCTTGCGGAGCTCAAGCACGGACAGGTGTTCACGCACACTCACAACCTTGCCAACGGACGCGTCATTCACGTCACGATCCAGCCGCTGCAGGACGGCGGATGGGTGGATATTCAGGAAGACGTTACCGAGAAGATGGCCGCGCAAGATCGCATCTCGTGGCTCGCACGGCATTGCCCTCTGACCGAGATCGCCAATCGCTTCCACCTGCGCGAGATGCTGGACGAGGCGACCGCGCGCGCCGACACGTCGAGCCGCATTGCCGTGCATCTGGTTGACCTGGACTTCTTCAAGCGGGTGAATGACACGCTCGGGCATGCAGCCGGCGACGCGGTGCTCAAAGCGGTCGCCAAGCGCATGCTGGGCACGCTACGTGACAGCGATGTCATCGGCCGTGTCGGCGGCGACGAGTTCGTCATCATCCAGTTCGACGTCGACACGCAGGACGATGCATTGAACCTCGCGGACAGGCTGATCAAAACGTTGCATGCGCCGTTCCGCGTGCTGGGTTCCGACGTCACCATCGGCGCCAGCGTCGGCATTGCGATCGCGCCGGATCACGGCGACGACCCGGATACACTGCTCAGAAAAGCCGACATGGCGCTCTACCGCATGAAAGCGGTGGGCCGCGGCCAGCCTTATGTTTACAACGATGAAGACGAAGCGGTTGCCCTCGAGCACATGGAGCTCAGGGAAGCGCTCGAGAACGCGCTCGCGAACCAACAACTCTCGCTTTTCTACCAACCCATCGTCGATGTGAAGGCCGGGCTCGTCACCGGATGCGAAGCGCTCATGCGCTGGCGCCATCCTCGCTTCGGCATGGTGCCGCCAGCGACCTTCCTTCCGATCGCCGAAAAGTCCGGGTTGATTTTCTCGCTTGGCGAATGGGCGCTCGAGCAGGCTTGCCGAGATGCCGCCTCGTGGCGCTCTGGAATTAAAGTGGCGGTCAATCTATCGGCCGCGCAATTCAATCACGAAGACCTTGTCTGCATTGTTGAGAGCGCACTTCTATCGTCGGGCCTGGAGGCTAGCCGCCTCGAGATAGAGATCGCCGAAGCTACTCTGCTCAGCTCTGAAGCTCACGCGATCGAAACGCTCGAGCACTTGCGTGCCCTTGGCGTGCACCTCGTGCTGCAGGACTTCGGATCAAGCTTTGCCTCGCTCAACTATCTGCGCACGTTCGCATTCGACAAAATCAAGATTGATCAGTCTTTCGTCAGCGATGCTCCGGGGCGGCGCGATTCGCTCGCGATCGTCGGCGCCGTTGCGGGTCTCGCAAAAACGCTCGGCATTGGTCCGGTTGCCGGCGGCGTCGAAGTCGCGGCGCAAGTCGAGACGGCGACAGATGCCGGCTGCGCGCAGATGCAGGGCTTCTACTTCAGCCATCCCGTTCCTGCTTCCGACGTGGAGGAGACAGTCGCGGCGTGCTCGCAGCAGCTGTGGCAAGCGGCGCGGCAGTTCACGAGGCTTTAGGATCAGGCGTTGCGAACGGCGATGCCGGCAGCGGCCATGTGTGACTTCGCTTCGCCAATGGTGAACGTGCCGAAGTGGAAGATCGATGCGGCAAGCACTGCGCTTGCGTGCCCTTCCTTTACGCCCGCCACAAGATGATCGAGCGTGCCGACGCCACCTGAGGCGATGACCGGCACGTGCACGGCATCAGACACGGCGCGCGTCAGCTCGATGTCGAAGCCCGACTTGGTGCCATCTCGATCCATCGAAGTGAGCAGGATTTCGCCAGCTCCGAGCGCTACGACTTCGCGCGCATAATCGAGGACGTCGATGCCGGTGGGTTTGCGGCCGCCATGGGTGAAGATCTCCCAGCGCGGCGGGGCACCTTCCCCCGAGACGCGCTTGGCATCGATGGCGACAACGATGCACTGAGCGCCGAACTTCTCAGAGCCTTCGCGCACAAACTCGCGATTGAAGACAGCGGCGGTGTTGATCGACACTTTGTCGGCACCGGCTTCGAGAAGCTTGCGGATATCGTCCAACGTACGCACGCCGCCGCCGACCGTAAGCGGCATGAAACAGCGTTCGGCGGTGCGCTCCACAACATCGAAGATCACATCGCGGGCTTCATGCGACGCCGTGATGTCGAGGAAGCAAAGCTCGTCGGCGCCTGCCGCATCATAAGCGGCGGCCGCCTCCACCGGGTCGCCTGCGTCGATCAGATCGACGAAGTTCACGCCTTTGACGACGCGGCCGTCCTTGACGTCGAGGCAGGGAATGATGCGGGTTTTCAGCATGGTCCTAGGTGGTTGGAGCGACGTTCCGCAGGGCACACATATAATGCGCCCGGTATCATATCCTACGGCCCTGCCACAAGGAGGCGCGTTGGAGCATGGTCACCATCGACTGGATTTCCGGCTACCTGCCGGTGTTCTTTGGCCTTTGCGCCTTCTCGATGTTCGTTATCGGAATGGGCGTGCTGCTCAGGCGGAAATGGGCGCAGCGGGAATTCGAGGCGTTGCGAAAAAAGTTTCGCGAGACCGAGGTCACCGATCCCGAATACAACGCCGTGCGCGCGCTCTACATTTCAGCGGCCATCGATCACGAGCGTATGTCCGGCGCGGACGGGCTCAGCAGTTCCGGCGATGCCGCTGCTGATTCAGGCGGTGGAGGCGGCGGCGACTAATCCGTTATGCGGCGAGAAGGGCGAGCGCTTCCTTGGGATCGATGCGGCCGTCATACAGCGCGCGGCCCGTAATGGCGCCTTCCAGCATGCTATATTCGGGCTGCATGAGGGCTTTGACATCGTCGATCGATGCGAGGCCGCCTGAGGCCACCACGGGAATTCTGACAGCGCGCGCGAGTTCTGCCGTTGCAGGCAGGTTCAGGCCCTTCAACACGCCATCGCGGTCGATGTCCGTATAGACGATCGCGGCAACGCCTGAATCCTCGAAGCGGCGCGCGAGATCAATCACCGTCAGCTCAGACGTTTCTGCCCAGCCCTCGACCGCGACCTTGCCGCCCTTGGCGTCGATGCCGACGGCGACGCGGCCGGGAAAGCTTTTGCAAGCCGCGCGTACGAGCGCAGGATCGCGCACTGCAGCCGTTCCAAGGATGACGCGGCGGATGCCGCGCGCCAGCCAGGTCTCTATGGTTGCGAGGTCACGAATACCGCCGCCGAGCTGGGTCGGCATGGTGATCGCCTTCAGGATCGCTTCCACGGCGCCGGCGTTCACGGGCTTGCCCGCAAAGGCGCCGTTCAGATCCACGATGTGCAGATACTTGAAGCCCTGGCGCTCGAAAGCGGCCGCCTGGGCAGCCGGATCGTCGTTGAACACCGTGGCAGCGTTCATATCCCCGAGCTGCAGACGAACGCATTGTCCGTCTTTCAGATCGATGGCCGGAAATAGGATCACTCTTCCGTTTCCCCGTCGCCCTCTTGGGCTTTGCTTGGACCGCATATTCGGATTGGGAGCGGGATGCCCCATGCGATCGCGATTCAGGCGGTCATTCAGGTGGTTCTGGCCGCCATCAGATTGCTATGGTCTTGCCCGATCAATAGAGTTTGTCGTCGAGCGTCAAGTCCGTGTCTTAACATATGCACCCTGCGTATCTAACCTCCAGTGTGTCGCGGCGTCCGGTAAGGGCGCTTACGGAAGCCGATGCGATCGATATCTGGATCGCCCGCTGGCTCCGAATTCGTCCGCGCGACCTCGTCATGCGCTATGGCTGCGACCCGCGCCGTCTCTATGAGATATGGCAAGAGGATCGGTTTCCGGGCAGCCGCCGCAGGGCTCTCGAACGCTTTCGCTCGGAATTTCCGTCCCTTACGAGCCGCATTGATGCTGGACCCCATATCCGGCATTCGAAAGCGCCCGATCCGGCGCAAATGGGGCTTTTCGACTAGGTTTGCGAGCCTAATAGCCGCATGCAACAATCTGACTTATTGCTTTGATATTGCTTAGCTGTTTTTATTTCTCGGCGGGTAAGTCACGAGCTTGCGGCGGCAACTGTCGCCATGCTCTGACCCTGCCCTGACCCTCATGAGAACAAAATTCGAACGGACTCTGGACGTGGTGAGCGACTCATGCCACGTTCTCTCTACGTTCTCACCGCGTCCAACCCACTCTTCTTTGCCCCCGGAGAGCCCCATGCGCACCTATCTCATCTCTTACGACCTCGCGAAACCGCACCTCATTAAGCACGTCGTCGCCCAGGCCATCATGGCTGCCGGCCAGAGCTGGGCTCGCCCGCTCGAGCAGACCTGGTACGTGCGCTCCGAAGAGAGCGAAGAGGCGCTCGAGGCCAAGCTGATGCGCATTCTCGATTCCGAGGACGGCCTCCTGATCCAGCGCGTAAAAGAAGATGCCGTGCTGACCAACACTTCGATCCGCTGGTTCAAGCAGCGCCAGGCCGGCGTCGAAATCGGCAGCGACTCCAACATCATCGCGTTCCCGATGCCGAATGCTGGCGTGACGGACGAGCCGGAGCTGCCCTTCGCGGAAGCCTGCTGATCCACGTTCTGTGAGCGGAGCCAGGCGTCCCCCCTCCCCCCAAGTCCGGTTTCGCTCATTAAGGGAGGCTTTCCGGCCTCCCTTTTTCTTTGCGTGGTTGCGATGCTCAATGAGGGTCGAGAAAAAATGTCGGCTCGGCGCCCGTTCGTTCGTCGTTGCTGCGAGCGGCGCATCGGGCGGCCGCAGCGCCAAGGGAGGATCCAATGCGCTACCTGATCATCATCAAGGCCACGGCGGACTCGGAAGCCGGCGTCTTGCCCACCGAAGAGCTTGCCGGGCCGATGGCGGACTTTCACGAAGAGATGCAGACAGCGGGCGTTCTGGTCGACGGTAATGGCCTACAGCCGACATCGAAGGGCTACCGCCTCAAGTATCAGGGCGATAAACGCATTCTGATCGACGGGCCGTTCACCGAGACGAAGGAAGTGATCGCTGGCTACACGCTGATCAAGGTGAAGTCGACGGAAGAGGCGCTTTACTGGTTCCGGCGCTTCCCCAACCCGCACATGGCGGATTGCGAGATCGAACTGCGCCGCGTGTATGAGCTTGAGGATTTCGGTCCGTTGGACGCGATGGACCGGTTTCGCGAGATGGGTATCAGCGGCGCGGAAAAGAAAGCGTAGCGCTGCTGCTAACAGGTCACTGAAAAAGGAAACGGCGGAGCTTACCCCGTACGGCTGCGCAGGCCCAAATCCCTCGACCTCGCCTGCCGCGTCCACCGTTTCCAGATCTCTATGTGCCGCAAAGCGCGCGCTCGATCTCGCTGAGAAACAAGTGATCCACTGTCATTAATGCCGATCAGGCGTTCAGGAACTCGCTGGCCTTGAAGATCGAGACGAACGGGATGCCGGCTTCTGCATAAAGTGCCGTCGCCCCTTCCTCGCGGTCGAGGATCGAGATCACGAGCACAATCTTCGCGCCCGTCGCCGTGAGCGCCTCGACGGCTTTCATGGCGGACCCGCCCGTCGTCGTCACGTCTTCGACGATGGCGACGCGCTTGCCCGCGATATCGGACAGGCCTTCGACGAGCTTCTTGGTGCCGTGATCCTTCACAGTCTTGCGGACGAAGAAGCCGGGCAGCGAGTAGCCTGCGCGGCGGCTCGCGATCGACACCGGCGTGATCAGCGGCACCGCACCCATTTCTAGTCCACCGACGATGTCGGCGCCCGTCTCGGCGATGCGCGCGGAAATGAGTTCCGCCAGGATTTCTGCTCCCTCGGGATCGAACATCGAAGGCTTCATGTCGAAGTAGTGGTCGCTCTCCTTGCCGGAGGCGAGCACGACATGGCCGCGCACGAAGGATTTCGATTTGACGATGTCATAGAGGCGCGCGCGGGCGTTGGCATTGGTCATGGGAGCGATCCGAATTTGGCTTCGACCTGCTCATAAACGGCGCGGCGCGCGGCGTCCACCTTTCGGCTTCGTGGGGGGCGACTAGTGGGCCGCGTACGCCATCACAATCACTACGTCATGCTGGCCTTCCACGCGAAGCGTGGCTTTGCGACGCCCCCGGGGTGAAGGGATTGGGCTGGGCATGGCCACAAAAGTCAGCGTCATGCTGGCGTTATGGCTTCGCATGGACGGCCGGCATCCAGACACTTTGCCACTCGGGTGCGCGATTGAGACGTCGAAGGCGCTTATGCTTGCGTGGATCCCGGCCTTCGCCGGGATGACGGTGGGGTTTGCTTGTTGGCCGTCGCTGTGGTGCGTGGCTTCGCCACGACGCTGGGTATGGCTCCGCCACGGCGCCGGATCAGGGTTGCCACTTGAGGAAGTTGGCGATGAGGGCGAGGCCGAGGGCTTGGCTCTTTTCGGGGTGGAACTGCGTGCCCGCGATGTTGTCGCGGCCGATCATCGCCGTGACGGCGCCGCCGTAGTTCGTTTCCGCGATCACCGTCGCCTGATCCTTCGGCACGAAGTGATAGGAGTGCACGAAATAGGCGTGCAGGCCGTGCTCGCCGGTCTCGATCCCTGCGAGCAACGGGTGCGGACGGCGTACATCGAGCGTGTTCCAGCCCATGTGCGGGATTTTCAGCGCCGGATCGTTCGGCTCGATGGCGCGGACTTCGCCGTCGATCCAGCCGAGACCTTCCGTGACCTCGAATTCCAGCCCACGCGACGCGAGAAGCTGCATGCCGACGCAGATGCCGAGGAACGGGCGGCCGCGGCCGTGGACGGCTTCTTCCAGCGCATCACGCATTCCGGGAACGGCTTCGAGGCCGCGCTTGCAGTCCGCGAAGGCGCCGACGCCGGGCAGCACGACGCGATCGGCCGTGCGCACATCTTCTGCCTTCGCGCTGACGATGATCTCGGCGTTGGCTTCGGATTCACGCGCGGCGCGCTCGAACGCCTTGGCGGCCGAGTGCAGGTTCCCGGAACCATAATCGATGATGACGACGCGTTGCATGTTCAGGATTTGATGGTGTACCGGCTGCGGAGGCGTTCGGAAAGGCGACGGACGGAAGCTTCGATGCGGGACGTAGTGTCATCGGCCGCCCCGGAAAAGGCGCTCAAATGTCGCTCGCCTGCCGGCGCATCCGAAACGGTCGGAAGCCAGACATCGAAGAAGCGACGCTCGGCGTCTTCCTCGCCCCGCCCGCTGACGGTTCCCACTTCCTGCCAGCCTCTACGCCCGAGAGACCAACGCTTCAACGCTGTCGCTTCGAAGCCCGCGATGACGTTGAGCACGAGGAGGATGACCGCCATCCATTGGTTGCCCGCGCCAATCGTCTGCAAAAGGAGCGACGCGATGACAGCCGCTGCGGCATAAACCGCGAACGCCAGCCACTGCCCCGCGACGATGAAATAGAATGGCGAAAACAGTGCCGTGCGCCACGAAAAGCCATCGCCCACGAAGAGAAGGTTCTCCGCGCGCTCCAGCTTCGTGCCACCCGCCAGCGGCGGCTCATGGACCGTGAAAGCCGACACGTTTGCCATTCCCGACAGAAGCCAACGCAACATCAGGCGAGCATTCCCTTGGTGGACGGAACGCGGCCTGCCTGCCGCGGATCGAGCGCGATCGCCTGTCGCAGCGCCCGCGCCAGTCCCTTATAGCAGGTCTCGGCGATGTGGTGGTTGTTGTCGCCGTAAAGGTTCTCGACGTGAAGCGTGATGCCAGAGTTCTGGGCAAAGGCCTGGAACCACTCACGGAAAAGCTCCGTGTCCATCTCGCCGACCTTGGGCTGCGAGAACGCGACCTTCCAGATGAGATACGGGCGGCCGGAAACGTCTAGCGCGACGCGCGTCAGCGTCTCGTCCATCGGCAGATGCACGTCCGCATAGCGGGTGATGCCCTGCTTGTCGCCAAGCGCCTTCGCGACAGCCTGGCCGAGCACGATGCCCACATCCTCGGTGGTGTGATGGAAATCGATGTGCAGGTCACCCTTGGCCTCGAGCTTGATGTCGATCAGGCCGTGGCGTGCAACCTGTTCGAGCATATGGTCAAGAAAGCCGATACCGGTCGAGATTTCCGACGCGCCGGTGCCGTCGAGATCGACCGATGCGGTGATCTGGGTTTCTTTCGTCTTGCGCGCGATGGTGGCTTGCCGCTTCACGGATCATCCTCAACTGGCAGGCATTTATCGCCAGACGCGCTTCAAATGGGAACCTTGAGACCCCATCTTTGCGAAGCTGCCGGCGCGCCATCCTGCCCTTGTTGCCTTAACGAACCCCAGCGTTTATCAGCTTCGCAGGCCTCGTTCCAGAGCGGCACGCCCGGCCTTTGACCCCTCCCTTCAACTTTCGCGGCATAAGATTGATGTCCCATACTCCGCACAGCCCAGCCGACAGCACCTCCTGGCATGCCACAACTATCCTCACGGTGCGCAAGGATGGCCGCGTTGTGATCGCCGGAGACGGGCAGGTCAGCCTCGGGGCGACCATCATCAAGGCCAATGCCCGGAAGGTGCGCCAGCTCGGCAAAGGCGGCGTAATCGCGGGCTTTGCAGGCGCGACCGCCGACGCGTTCACTTTGTTTGAGCGGCTTGAAGCCAAGCTCGAGCAATATCCCGGGCAGCTTATGCGGGCCGCCGTCGAACTGGCCAAGGACTGGCGAACGGATCGCTTCCTGCGCCGCCTCGAAGCGATGATGATCGTCGCGGATAGCGACGTGACCCTCGTGCTCACCGGCACGGGTGACGTGCTCGAACCGGCGCATCACGTGATGGGCATCGGCTCGGGCGGCATGTACGCGCTTGCCGCCGCGCGCGCGCTTCTCGATCAGCCTCTCGATGCTGAGACCATTGCGCGGCGCGCGATGGCGATCGCGGGAGAGATCTGCGTCTACACGAACGACAATCTGGTCGTCGAAAGCCTGCCGTCTTCAAAATAAATCGCGCCGCTCAAGCGCGTTTCCGGAGCTCTTCCATGGCTTGGATCTATCTGCTTCTGGCGGGCGCCTTCGAAATCCTGTTCACGACGGCGATGCGTTTCACCGAGGGTTTCACCAAGATTTTGCCGACCGCTCTTGTTCTTGCGCTGGCGGCCGTCAGCATCTTCTTCGTGACTAAGGCGTCCCAGATCATTCCGCTCGGAACTGCCTACGCGGCGTGGGGCGGGATCGGGGCGCTCGGCACGGTTGCGATCGGCATTCTCTATTTCGGCGAGCCGGTGACTTTCTGGCGCCTGTTCTTTCTTTCGACGCTGATCATGTCCATCGTCGGTCTTAAGCTTGTTACGGAGTGATTGCATGGCCCGGAGATCCGCATGATCAAGGATGAACACATCGACGCGGCTGTCGCGGAAGGCGTGCTCAGCGCGGAGCAGGCGGCCCGGCTGCGCGCGATCGCAGGCGGCGGTGTGGTAGCCGGATCAGCCGACGATGAACCGCTCCCCGTGGTTTCCTCCGATCCCGACGACGAAAAGTTTCGCCTGATCGGCGGTTTCAACGATGTGTTCGTGACCATCGGCGTCGCGCTTTTGATCGCCGCGCTCTTTGGCCTCGCGAGCGTGCTGGAGCTAAAGGTCGGCTTCGCGGTGTTGGCGATGGTGTTTGCGTGGGGGCTTTCCGAGTTTTTCTCACGCCGCATGCGCCTTGCACTGCCCTCGATTGCGCTCGCCCTCATGTTTGCCGGTGCTGCGGGCTACGTCGGCTTTCTCATCGCGGAACTCCTTTTCAGGGGCACCGAGCCGCTGAGCGATTCCGCGGCCGGCTTGTGGCTCGTATTCTCGGGCGCCGCCGCGATCTTCGCAGCGCTCGCGCACGAACTGAGATTCAAGGTTCCGATCGACATCGCCATTGCGGCGACAGGCATGCTCTGGCTCTGCGGCGGCCTGCTCACGCTGGTCGCGCCGCAGTGGACGAGCGAGAACTGGTCACTGCTTTTCGGTGCTCTCGGGCTCGGCGTGTTTGCGCTCGCGCTCCGCTATGATGCGAGCGATCCCGCACGGCAGACGCGGCGCGCGGACATTGCGTTCTGGCTGCATCTGCTCGCAGCGCCCATGATCGTGCATGCCGTGATCCCGTTGGTCACTGGCCACATCGGCGACATGGGACCGGGGAGCGCAATCGGCATTCTCGTGATCTTTGCTTTGCTCGGTCTCGTGGCGATCGTCATCGACCGGCGCGCGCTCCTCGTTTCCGGTCTCACCTACGCCGGCGTCGCGATTGGCTATCTTCTTTCGCAGAGCGTCGAGGAAGGCATGGGGCTTTCGCTCACCCTGCTGCTTCTCGCCGCGCTCGTGCTCGGCCTCTCGGCAGGCTGGCGCTCGATCCGACGCGCGATCCTGCCTCTGCTGCCGCTCGGCTCGCTGCAGCGTTCCATTCCTCCCGCCTGACGGACTGCTCTTCATGACAACATTCTCTCCGCGTGAAATCGTTTCCGAACTCGATCGCTACATCGTCGGCCAGGGCGACGCGAAACGCGCCGTTGCCATCGCGCTGCGCAACCGCTGGCGGCGACAGCAGCTCGAAGGGCCGCTCAAGGACGAGGTGCTGCCGAAGAACATCCTGATGATCGGGCCGACCGGCGTCGGCAAGACGGAGATCGCGCGGCGTCTGGCGCGGCTCGCGGGTGCGCCGTTCCTGAAGGTCGAAGCCACCAAATTCACGGAGGTCGGCTACGTCGGCCGTGACGTGGAAAGCATCATCCGCGATCTCGTCGAGGTCGGACTGCAACTCGTGCGCGAAGCCAAGCGCAAAGAAGTGCGCGCTCAGGCCGAGAAGAATGCCGAGGAACGCGTGCTCGACGCGCTCGTTGGCCCGACGTCTTCACCGGGCACGCGCGAGTCCTTCCGCAAGAGGCTGCGCGCAAATGAGCTCAACGACAAGATCATCGAAGTTCACGTCACGGAGACCGGCGGCGGACTGCCGATGCTTGATATTCCCGGCATGCCGGGCGCCTCGATGGGCGCCGTCAACATCGGCGACATTTTCGGGAAGATGATGGGCGGCCGAACCAAGCCGCGGCGCGTCAACGTCAAGGACAGCTACTCCCTTCTCATACAGGAAGAGAGCGACAAACTGATCGACAACGAGACCATCACGGCGGAAGCCATTCGCGCAGTCGAGAACAACGGCATCGTGTTCCTGGACGAGATAGACAAGATCTGCTCGCGCGGCGAAACGGGGCGCTCCGGCGCCGAGGTTTCGCGCGAAGGCGTGCAGCGCGATCTTCTGCCTCTCATCGAAGGCACGAGCGTTTCGACGAAGTACGGGCCGGTGAAGACGGATCACGTGCTGTTCATTGCGTCCGGCGCGTTTCATGTCGCCAAGCCGTCGGATCTCTTGCCGGAGTTGCAGGGACGATTGCCGATCCGCGTCGAACTCAAGGCGCTGTCTCGCGAGGACTTCCGGCGCATTCTGACGGAGCCGGAAGCCAGCCTCATCAAGCAATACATCGCGTTGATGAAGACCGAAGGTCTGACGCTCGAATTCTCCGAAGACGCCATCGATGCGCTGGCTGACACAGCCGTGCTCGTGAACTCGACGGTCGAGAACATCGGCGCGCGGCGTCTGCAAACTGTTATGGAACGCGTTCTCGACGAGATCTCGTTCGAGGCTTCAGATCGCGATGGCGATACCGTGAAGATCGATGCGGCCTACGTGACAGGCCGGGTCGGTGAACTGGCGAAGAACACGGACTTGTCTAAGTTCATTCTTTGAGGTTTTTGTCCCCGGTGAAACAGACGGCTGGCGAGCGCCTGGGATAGGAGACGCGAGTTTACATTGCGTACTATGGAGTGCCCGATGCGCGTTGTTCTTGTTCTTCTTGGCGGGTTAGCCGGCGCGATCATTCTTTGGGTTGCCGTTGCGGCGACCACGATTGCATTCGGTGAGCACTTCGGGCTCGGCAACTTCGAGGGGCAACGCGATATGACCGCGGCATTCGGCTTCGGGCCGATCGGCGGTATCGTCGGGCTTGTCCTCGGACTTTGGCTGACCGCACGCCGGACGCGCTAGTGCATCACCGTTGCCGCGAGCTGGCTTGGAAGGGCGCCATCCGCGATACGGCCTCGACGGTTTGCGATATTTCTTCCGTAAGCCACGCGCGGAGCGCCGACATGGCGCGCGTTTCCTTTCTGTCGGCGCCGCGCACGAAATAGTAGCCGTAGTCACTGATCGAAATCGCGAACGGCCGCACGAGGCGGCCGCCGACCAGTGCGTCGCCCGCGATGATCTCATCCGCCAACGTGAAGCCTTGCCCCGCTTCCGCCGCCGGGACCGTGAGGTGAAGCCCCAATGTCGGGCCTTCTGGCGTGATGCGGCCCGCGACGCCAGCCGCCATCAACCATTCGTTCCAGAACCGGCGTGATTCATCCTGCAGGAGCTGCGTCGACTTGAGATCCGCCGGTGCGCTGACCTTGTGCCGCTCGAGGTGCGCGGGGCTGCACATCGGCGTGATGGTGGAGCGGGCGAGGGGAACGGACGCGACACCGCTCCAGGTTCCAAGACCATAGCGAACGCCGACATCGGCTTCGCCGCGCGCAAAATCCACGAGACGGTTCGAGGAATCGAGGATCAGCTCGATATCCGGGTTCGCCGTCGTGAAGCGGCCGAGGCGCGGCACCAGCCACAAAGCGGCGAACGAAGGCTCAACCGACAGCGTGAGCTGTTGCCTGCGACGACGGCGGCGCCCCGAAATACCCTCCGTCGCCGACGCCAGGAGATCGAAGCCGCGCGAGACGTCGACGACGTAGCTCTTGCCCTTCTCGGTCAGCTCGACGCCGCGGCCCGTGCGGACGAACAGCTTGTTTCCGAGCCAGGCTTCGAGCTCCCGTATGTGGCGGCTGATGGCGGCGTGCGTGACGTTGAGCTCCGCTGCGGCACCCGTGAAGCTTTCGTGACGGGCGGCCGCCTCAAAAGCTTTAAGTGCGTTCAGCGGCGGCAGGTTACGAGCCATGACGATATGTAACAAAAACTTACATGCCGTGTAAAGCAACGGCGTTTGTTCGCGCCCGGCGGCGCGAGCATGGTGGCCGCAATCGAGCTCGCAAAGGAGAGCGCCATGTTGTCAGCCATCGAAAGTTTTGTGCGCCTGTTCGAACACCTGCTGGTCACTCGTCCGCTGCGGCCAGCCGAGCACTACGGCCATGCCGATAACGACAACGCGGAAATGGAAGAAGAAGAGCGCCGCTGGGCGGCTTATCGTTGAGGAACGACATGAGTTGGATCTACCTCGGAATCGCAGGGCTGCTCGAAATCGGCTTCACGACTGCAATCCGATATACTGACGGCTTCACGCGGCTCTGGCCGACGCTGCTTGTTCTATTTCTGGCTGGGTTGAGTTTCACGTGCGTCGCGAAGGCGACCGAAACTATTCCGCTCGGAACGGCCTATGCGGTGTGGGGTGCGCTCGGCGCACTGGGTACGGCGGCGATCGGCATTCTCTATTTCAACGAGCCCGTCACGTTCTGGCGCGTAGCGTTTCTGCTGCTGCTGATCTCGTCGGTCGTCGGGTTAAAGTTCGTGTCCGACTGAGCAGTTCGGGCAGGCGGGTGCACCTTCAGCAATCGGGAAACCGCAGCTCTCGCACATCGTGTGCGAGCCCGGCTTCACGCCGTATTCGACGGCCACGCGCTCATCAAAGACGAAGCATTCGCCGCGCCACAGGCTTTGCTCGGGCGGCACGGTCTCGAGGTATTTCAGAATGCCGCCCTCGAGGTGATAGACCTCGGGGAAGCCCTGCGTGAGCATGAAGGCCGAGGCCTTTTCGCAGCGGATACCGCCGGTGCAAAACATGGCGACGCGCTTATGCTTCTCCGGGCTGAGGTTCGCCGCGACGTAATCCGGGAACTCGTTGAAGGCGCGTGTGCCGGGATCGAGGGCGCCTTCGAACGTGCCGATCCCGACCTCGTAGCTGTTGCGCGTATCGATGACGATCACATCCGGATCGGAGATCAGCGCGTTCCAGTCCTCGGGCTTCACGTAGTGCCCGACGCGTTCCGCCGGATTGGCTTCCGGCCGGCGCAGCGTCACGATCTCCGGCTTGATCTTCACCTTGAGGCGTCCGAAGGGCATAGCCTCGGCAAAGGATTCCTTGCTGACGAGATCGGCGAAACGTTCGTCGGCACGCAGCCATGACAGCAGATGGCGAATGCCCGCGTCTGGACCCGCGATCGTGGAGTTGATGCCTTCGCTCGATATGAGGATCGTGCCCTTGAGGTCGTGCGCGGCGCCGAGCTCCAGCAGCCGCTCCCGCAGTTCCTGCGGATCGGCGATGGTGACGAACTTGTAGAACGCTGTGATGGTGACGGACATCGGGCGGATCTACTCCGCCCCAGAGAGCTTGTCGATGGCGCTCTTCATCGCGTCGAAGACGCCGGGATCGCTCATGGCGTGGCCGGCGGTGGGAACGATTTCGAGCCGCCCGCCCGGCCAGCGTTTCGAAAGCTCGAAGGCGGCGCGCGGCGGGCAGAGCAGGTCGTAGCGACCCTGCACTATCACGCCCGGAATTGACCCAAGCCGTTCCGCGCCATCCAGAAGTTCGTCGGGCGTCAGGAAGAAATGATTGGCGATGTAGTGCGCTTCCATGATCGGCGTCGGCGACACGCGCCCTTCGGCCGGAAGCTTTTCCGACAACGAGGTGATGGGAGGCGCGAATTCGGACAAGCCACGCTCGAACGCGAACCATTGGCGGGCGGCAGGATCGCGCAGGCTCGCGTCATCTCCGGTCAGGCGCGCAACGTAGGATGCGAGCGGCGTATCGCGCTCCGCTTCCGGCAACGCGGCGACGAAGTTCTCGTAGAGATCGGGACGCAGCTCCTGCGGCGCGCGGTGGAATGCCCAGTCCACTTCCTCGTCCGATCCTAGGAACACAGCGCGCAGCACGAGCGCGGCCACGCGATGAGGATGCGTCACGGCGTAGGCGAGTGCGAGCGTCGAGCCCCACGACCCGCCGACGATGAGCATCTTGTCGAAGCCCATGTGCTCGCGGATGCGCTCGATATCGGCAATGAGGTGCTGCGTCGTGTTCGCTTGTGTCGAGAGATAGGGATGGCTGCGGCCCGCGCCGCGCTGATCGAACAGCACGGCGTGATGGCGCTCGGGATCGAACAGCGCGCGATGGCCGTGCTGCGATCCGCTGCCCGGGCCGCCGTGCAGAAACAGCGCGGGAATCCCACCCTTCCTGCCGACTTCCTCCACGTACAGCCAATGGCCCTCGCCAACCGAGAGCATGACGGCGTCGAACGGACGGGGCGTGTCGTGGTGCGCTTGGTGCATCATTCGTCTCGGGCTTGTTCGGTCACCTGCGCGTCTATTCTGCGCTTCAACGCTTCCTGATTTTTCGTTTGCTGTGCGCGAACTTGTGAGCAGCGCGTTACCGGTTGGCGACGCTCAAGGTCGGTAAAGTGCACATATTTCGGGCTTTGGCGACGGGAACATGCGGGCTTATGGTGACGTTATGCGTAGCTGAAGAGGGTCGCGACATGCTCATCACCTACGGTTACAACATCACCATCACGGTTCCCCAGACCACTCCGCTTATTACGCTGCTGGATATCCATGATACCCGCCGGAGGGATATCAAATCGGAAAACCCGTTTCTTACGCGGCCCGACGTTCCAGTCCGCGTTTACCGCGACGTCTTCGGCAACATCTGCCGCCGTATGGTGGTGCCGAAGGGAGAGTTCAACATGACTCTCAGCGGCACCATCCGCGACAGCGGGCAGCACGATTTCGTCGACGAAAGCCTCCCTGAGGTGCCGATCGCAAACTTGCCGGACGAGGTCCTCGTCTATCTTCTGGGTAGCCGCTATTGCGAAACGGATCAGCTCGGTGATTTCGCTTGGAAGCAATTCGGATCTCTTGCTCCGGGCTGGAAGCGCGTTCAAGCGATCGTCGATTTCGTGCATGACCGGCTGACGTTCGGATATCAGCACGCGCGCGCCACGCGCACCGCTGCGGAAGCCTACGAAGAGCGAATCGGCGTTTGCCGCGATTTCGCGCATCTCACCATCGCGCTTTGCCGTTGCCTCAACATTCCGGCGCGTTACGTCAACGGTTACCTCGGCGATATCGGCGTTCCGAAAGATCCGGCTCCGATGGATTTCAGCGCGTGGTGCGAAGTCTATCTCGGCGGGCGCTGGTGCACGTTCGATGCGCGCCACAACAAGCCGCGCATCGGCCGCATCGTTCTTGCGTATGGGCGTGACGCGACGGACGTGTCGCTGCTGCATACGTTCGGGCCGCACACCCTGAACACGTTCAAGGTGTGGACCGACGAGGTTGCCGAGGCGAGCGAACAGAAACGCCCCGCCGCTTAGTGTTCAGCGGCGCGCGCAAGGGCTATGCATCCAGGTTTGCGACGGTCAGCGCATTTTCCTGAATGAACTCGCGACGCGGCTCAACCACGTCTCCCATGAGCTTCGAGAAGATCTCATCAACCTCGGAGACGTCGCCGATCTTGACCTGGAGCAACGTGCGGACGTCGCGATCCAGCGTCGTCTCCCAGAGCTGATCGGGATTCATTTCGCCGAGGCCTTTGTAGCGCTGCAGCGAAAGTCCTTTGCGGCCGGCTTCATAAATCGCGTCCAGCAGACTACGCGGTCCATGCAGCGTGGACGTCTCGGATTTGCGGCGCAGCTTTGTGCCGAGGCCATAAACTTCCGCGAGGTGTTTGCGTTTCTCATTCAGGCGACGCGCGTCGAGAGACGCGAGCAGTGCGCGATCGAGCGCGTGAGCCTCCGTCACGCCGCGAACCTCGCGCCGGAAGAGGAAGCCGTCGTTGCCGAAGCTACCCGACCAGCCCTTTTCGGTTTCCTCGGCCACCTCGTTCAAGCGGGCGGCGACTGTGGCCGCGGCCTCATTCGCCGAGGCTGCGGATTCAATGAGGCTTGGATCGAAGGCGCCGGCGATGGCCGCCTGCTCCACGATCGCGCGCGAATAGCGCGAATGAAGCTGATCGATGAGGCCTACGATACCGCGGGCCTGATCGACGATGTCGCGCAGGTCTTTGCCCGCGCGCTCCTCGCCGCCAGCGACCATGACTGTGTCGTCCAGACCGGAGTCGATCAGGTAGTCTTCAAGCGCTCGCTGATCTTTCAGGTACGTGCCGCTCTTACCCCGGCTCACCTTGTAGAGGGGCGGCTGAGCGATATAAACGTGGCCTTTCTCGACCAGCTCCGGCATCTGCCGATAGAAGAACGTGAGCAGCAGCGTGCGGATGTGAGCGCCGTCGACGTCGGCGTCCGTCATGATGATGATCTTGTGATAGCGCAGTTTCGAGAGGTCGAAGTCATCTCGAATGCCGGTGCCCAGCGCGCCGATGATATTGGTCACCTGCTCGGAGGAGAGCATCTTGTCGATGCGCGCCCGCTCGACGTTCAGGATCTTACCTCTGAGCGGAAGCACCGCCTGATACTCGCGCTTGCGGCCCTGCTTGGCGGAGCCGCCTGCCGAGTCACCCTCGACGATGAAGAGTTCCGTATTGGCGGCATCGCGATCCTGGCATTCGGCCAGACCGCCCGGCAGGCGCATGCCATCCAGCGCGCTCTTGCGGCGCGTCAGCTCGCGGGCCTTGCGCGCGGCTTCACGCGCCAGCGCGGCCTCGACGATCTTGCCGACAATGGATTTCGCTTCTTTCGGGTGTTCCTCGAACCACGCCATCAGCTCTTCGAAGACGGCGCTTTCGACGACCGGCTTCACTTCCGACGAGACGAGCTTGTCTTTCGTCTGCGATGAGAACTTCGGGTCGGGAACCTTGACGGACAGCACGCACGTCAAACCTTCGCGCGCGTCTTCGCCCGAGAGGTCGACCTTCTCCTTCTTGGAGATGCCGCTGTCGGTTGCGTATTTGTTGATGACGCGAGTCAACGCGCCGCGGAAGCCCGCGAGATGCGTGCCGCCGTCGCGCTGCGGGATGTTGTTCGTGAAGCAGAGCACGTTCTCATGGTAGCTATCGTTCCACCAGAGCGCGACCTCGACGCCGACGCGATCCTTTTCAGTGCGGATCATGATCGGTTCGGGAATGAGCGCCTGCTTCGAGCGGTCGAGGAAGCGCACGAACGCGGCCGTGCCGCCTTCGTACATGAACTCCTCTCGCTTCACGTCCGCATGACGCGCATCGGTCAGGATGACCTTGGCACCGGAATTGAGGAACGCCAACTCGCGCAGGCGATGCTCAAGCGTCGCATAGTCGAACTCGACCTTGGTGAAGGTCTGCGGGCTCGGGAGGAAGGTGACCTCGGTGCCGCGATTTCCGTTGCCGTCGCCGACGACCTTCAGGGGCGCAACCGCGACGCCATCATTGAACTCGATGAAATGCTCTTTGCCTTCGCGCCAGACGCGCGCCTTGAGCCAAGTCGAGAGCGCGTTGACAACGGACACGCCGACGCCGTGCAGACCGCCCGACACCTTGTAAGAGTTCTGGTCGAACTTGCCGCCCGCGTGCAGCTCCGTGAACACGATCTCAGTCGCGGAGCGTTTCGGATCGTGGTCGTCGTCCTGCTTAATGCCGGTGGGAATCCCACGGCCGTCGTCGCGCACGGTGCACGAGCCGTCCGGATTGAGCGTGACGTCGCAAGACTGGGCGTGGCCAGCCAAAACTTCGTCGATGGCGTTGTCGACGACCTCGTAGATCATGTGGTGCAGGCCCGACCCGTCATCGGTGTCGCCGATGTACATACCGGGGCGCTTGCGCACGGCTTCGAGGCCCTTCAGCATCTTGATGCTGTCGGCGCCGTAGTCCTCGGGTGCGGGTGTTTTCTTGGCGGGCTGAGCGCTCATTCGATGCCTGTCGCAACGTTTCTACGAATTGGCGCAGATTCTATCATATGACGGTTTGAAACGGCGCAAAAAAGCGTGTTTCAGACGCGCCGACCCACGCTTATTTATCCATATATTACAGGTGTTTGCGCTGGTGCGTCCGCAAGTCCACGGGAGGGAGCTGGCTCCTCAGCCTGAACGCGTCGCAGAACCGTCTCCGACACGCAGAAACTGGGCTCTTCCGGATAGGCTCGCGAAGGCCTGATGATCCGTTCCCGTCATCCAAGCTTGCGTGCCGAGACGCAGCAACTCCTCGAACAGAGCGCCGCGCCGATCCGCATCAAGATGAGCGGTGATCTCGTCCAGTAGCAGCATCGGCGCCATGCCGTCGCGGCGCGCTGCGACCAACTCAGCGTGGGCAAGCAGCAGACCCATCAGCAGCGCTTTCTGCTCGCCGGTGGACGAGTGCTTGGCGGGCGTCGCCTTAGGACCATGCGACACGACGAAGTCGCTGCGGTGGGGACCGTCGAGCGCGCGACCAGCGGCACGATCTCGTTCGCGCACGTCGCGCAAGACGCGCGCGTAGGAATCTTCGACATCGACGGCCGCTCGCATCGCGAGATCGCGATCGATCGCGCCTTCCAAGTGGGACGTGCTCCACGGAAATGGGCTCGCAGGATCGCGCTCGCGGCGCGCGTCGATGACGGATGCGAGCGCGGCAACAGCTTCGGCGCGCGCGGCTGCCATCGCGACCCCCATCTCGGCCATCATGATTTCGAGGCCGTCGAGCTGCGCGCCGCGCGTTACACCGTCGGACAAGAGACGGTTGCGTTGTGCCATGGCGCGTTCGAAGCGTCCGGCGCGGGTGCGATGGCCGGAATCGAAGCAGACGATCAGCCGGTCAAGGAACCGGCGGCGCTCCGAAGCCGGCCCGGTGAACAAGCCATCGGTTGCGGGCGTGACCCAGACCATCTCCACGTATTCGCCGAGCGCGCCGGAGCCGGTTTTCGCTTCGCCGTCGATGCGCACGATGCGGCCGGAGGCGCGGTCGCCTTGCGATGTGCCGGCTGCTTGCCCCGTGCCGATGGTGACCGGACCAACGGCCGTGTGCACGCGCGCTGACACGGACCAGCTCCCGTCGCCGCCGGCGCGCGCAAGATCGGACAGCGGCGATTGGCGCAGGCCCTGGCCCGGCGCAATGAGGGAAACGGCTTCGAGAATGTTGGTTTTGCCCGAGCCGTTCGGGCCCGTAAGCACGACGGGTTCGGGCGAGAGATCGAGCGAAAGCGCCGGATAGCTGCGGAAGCCCGTCAGCGCGAGGCGCTCAACCCAGAGGCGGGGCGCGGCGTTCTCTTCAACTGGCGATTCTTGCTGGATGGCGGAAGCCAAGCGTTGCGTCTCTTCGTGATGGGCAAATGCCCGATGCGGATCGCTCCCCCTCTCAGAAGCGTGACTGGATCCCGGTCGTCCATGCCGAAGTATGGCTTCGCCATAACGCCGGGATGACGTCAATTTCGTTAACGCCCATCTCCACTAGTACCGTCACATCTGCCGCGGGGCGAAGCTGTGCTTCGCATCGACGGCCGTTGTCAGGATACGTCGACGACGTGGAGCCGGCGGCCCTACACGCGCATCGGCATCAGCACGTAAAGTGCGGTCTGATCCTCGGCGTTGCGGATCATCGTCGGCGAGCCGGCATCGGCTAGCAGGAAGCGTGCTTCCTCGCCTTCGAGCTGGCCTGCGATGTCGAGCAGGTATTTGGCGTTGAAGCCGATCTCGAGCGGAGTGGACGTGTAGTTGACGTCGATTTCTTCGGTGGCGCTTCCGCCTTCCGGATTGTTGACCGACAGCACGAGCTTGCCGTTCGTGATGTTGAGCTTCACGGCGCGGCCGCGCTCGCTCGCGATGGTCGAGACGCGATCGACGGCGCTCATGAAGTCCGAATTCGTGACACGCAGTTCTTTGTCGTTCCCCTGCGGGATGACGCGGCCATAATCCGGGAACGTGCCGTCGATGAGCTTCGACGTCAGCGTGACGGAGCCGATCTCGAAGCGCACTTTCGATGCCGACACCGCGACGTTGACGGTATCGGCGCTCTCTTCGATCAGGCGATGCAATTCGTGCACGGTCTTACGCGGGATGATGACGCCCGGCATGCCTTCGGCGCCAGCGGGCCGGTTGAGTTCAGCCTGCGCCAAGCGATGGCCGTCGGTCGCGACGGCGCGCAGCATCGGCGTCTTTCCGGCGTCCGCGATATGGAAGTAGATGCCGTTCAGATAGTAACGCGTCTCTTCCGTCGAGATGGCAAAGCGCGTCTTGTCGATCAGGCGCTTCAGATCCTTCGCGGAGACGGAGAATGTGGTGCCGAGATCGCCGGCGTTGAGATCCGGGAAGTCCTCCGGCCCGAGCGTCTGCAGAGCGAAGCGGGCCTGGCCGGCTGCGAGCGTCAGGCGCTCCTTCTCGGCATCGCGGCGGATGTCGACCTGGCTGCCTTCCGGAAGCTTGCGCACGATGTCGTGCAGGATGTGAGCGGGAACCGTTACTGCGCCCGGCGCTTCGACCTCGGCCCGCACCTCTTCGATAACCTCGCGCTCGAGATCCGTCGCCTTGAGCTCGAGAGCTTGGCCGGATGCCTTCAAGAGCACGTTGGAGAGAATGGGAATCGTCGTCCGGCGCTCAACAACGCTCGTCACGTGTCCGAGCGCTCTCAGAAGTTCACCGCGTTCGATCACAAGCCGCATTGGGTCGCCTCGAAGTTTGTCCTGCGCACCAGTGAAGCACGAGATTGCAGGTGGGACAAAGGTAGCCCGGTCGCCCTCCGACTGGCGGATGGATGAAAAGCCCGGCTCCGTGTGGATGAAAGCTTTGGCGTGGAGGCACAACTTGCCCCGATTGCACATTGGATTTCAAGGGGCGAGACGGCCTTCCGGCCGTCCGGCGCTGCTTTTTGCAGGGTCGTGAAAAAAACTTCGGGAGCAGCATCCTTAGACGCCGCTCCCGCCCCGCTAAGGCGTGGTGCCGATCTCCCTCGTCACAACACGCCCTTTGCTCAAACTTCTAATGTTCTCAAATCGTTATCCTAGTGGCTGATGAGCTTCTTCAGTTCATCGATCTCATCGCGGAGGTTTGCGTCTCCAGCGATGACGCCCTCGATCTTGCGAATCGCGTGCAGCACCGTGGTGTGATCGCGGTTGCCGAAGCGGCGGCCGATCTCCGGCAGCGAGCGGTGCGTCAGCTGCTTAGCGAGGTACATGCCGATCTGGCGTGGCCAGACGACCGAGCGATGGCGGCGCTGCGAGAGCAGATCCCCCTTCGAGACCCCGAAGTGGCGAGACACGATGCGCAGGATGTCCTCAATCTTGATCCGGCGCGGCTCGACGCCCTGGAACAGGTCGCGCACGACGTTTTCGGCGATGTCCTGCGTGATCGGCGAGCGCATGTGCTGCCAGGTCAGGAAGAGGCGGTTGACCGCGCCTTCGAGTTCCCGGCCGCTCTCCGTCAGACGGCCAGCGAGAATGTCCACGACATCACGCGAAAGCTCGAACGAGGGCTCCATCGTGCGCTTCTCGGCGATGCGCTGATCGAGCACGCGGTGACGCAGTTCGTGATCGAAGCCGCCGATCTCGGCAACCAGACCGCGCTGCAGACGCGAGCGCATGCGTTCGTTCAGACGCTCGATCTGTGCGGGATGGCGCGCGGACGCAACGACAACCTGACGGCCACCATCGAGAAGCGCGTTGATGATGTGGTCGAACTCCTGCTCGGTCTTCTCGCCCTGCATGAACTCGAGGTCATCGATCAGCAGCATGTTGATGCCGCGGAACTTCTCCTTGAAGGAGAGCGGGTCCTGGGCGCGCAGGGCTTCAACGAACTGATAGCGGAAGCGCTCGGCCGTGAGATAAAGCACCTGCGCGTTCTGTGCGCGGCGCTTCACTTCCCAGGCGATGGCCTGGAGAAGATGCGTCTTGCCGAGACCGACCGACGAATAGAGATAAAGCGGATTGAAGGCCGGGTTGTCCGTCAGCACGGTCTCAGCGACCTGCACGGCACCAGCGTGGGCCATGCGGTTGGAGGCGCCAACGACGAAGTTCTCGAACGTGTGGTGCGGATCGAGCGGCGAGCCCTCGAAGCCGTCAATGCTGGTGCGGCCTGCAATGGGGCGCGCCGGCATGCGGGGTGCTTCGGAAGCGCCTATCATCGGGCGCGGGTCTGCCGCAGCAATCTCGCGCGGAGCCTTCATCGGCTCGACGGGAGCCATAGCTGCGCGCGCATTGCTAACGCCCGGCTGGCGCACGGACACAACGACGTTCTGCGCAGTCTTGAACTCTGCTTTGCAGCAGCGCAGCAGCTCTTCCATGTAGTGGGACTCAATCCACTTACGGAGAAAAACCACGGGAACCGAAGCCCGGACGGTCTTGCCGTCGAAGCCATCGAACTCGAGTGCCTTGAACCAGCTCGTGTAGACATCGTCGCCCAGGCTTGCACGCAACAGCGTGCGCACCTTGGCACCCTTACCGTCGACGCCCTCTGCCTCTCCGGCCTTGACGTCGGTTACGGCGAGCTCTGCCGAGGGGACGCGCACGGTCCGCTCAGGTGCAGAAAAAGACAGCTCCGCTTTCGAAATGGCTTGCATTTTGTACCCCGCACTTGTTTTTCGCCGGTCTTCCGCAAGACCGGCATCTCCAGCTTCGCCCGTTCGCCCAAACGAGCTCGGCTGTCCTCTACGACGCTCTATCCCTGCCGCCAGGGCAGTCCGGCTGCTTTCCAGCCCGCGACATGTCCTCGTTGTTGCGTGGCATCGAGGGGTCCCTCGAAACCATCCTCAACGTTGCGGCTACGCGGATAGCCCGCGTCCGCTATGGCAATCGCAGCCGCTCGGCTGCGCGCCCCCGACCGGCACAGGAAGAACAGCTCAGCGTTCTTCGAGATACCGGCTGCATCGAGTTGGCTCGACAGCCTTTCCGCAAAACCAGGATCAACCTGGCTATCGGGGAACGTCTGCCACTCGATGGTCAGTACACGCTTATTCAGCGCACTGAGATCGGGAAGTCCGACAAAAGTCCATTCCGCTCGAGTCCGCACATCGATCAGAACAGCCTCAGCGTCATTCTTGAGACGATCCCAGGTTTCCTCTGCAGGGACGTCCTCGATATTGACGCTATCGGTCAAACCCTTACCCTCGACCTTTACCTTTTCAGCTCGGAAACTGCTCCGAACTGGCACAGTTAATAAAAGCAACCAGCAGTAATTCCGAAGTAAAAAATAACATGCACCCTGCGGAACTAGCAGGATACTTGTACCCAACTGAAATACTGAAGGTTTCAGGATGACGCTACGCTACTAAATCCTGAGTCCGGGCGGGGTGCTACTTGGCGTTACAGCCGATCCAGCCCCGTCGCTGCGACAGGGACTCTTTTAAGGGGTCCTTAACCTCTTAGCAAGCGCCCGGATGAGTGGAGAAGGGGCGTATGACTCGCTGGATGAGCGGTGGGTGCAACGTGGAAAACTTGAGTCCTCTCCACAGGCGCAGTGGGCAAACTCGTTGAGGGTAAAGGTTAATCGGAAACGGCCGGGTCGACGCCAATTTGGAATGGGGCAAACTCGTGACGCGAGTCTCCGACGCACTTTTTTGTTTTGCGGGATCGGGGAGGAGGGGAGCGGGAGGGAGGCGAGCGAAAAGGCTCAAGCCGTACACCCTCATGAATCCGTCACTTAGAGGGGAGAGTGGAGGGCCGGCGATTCCATCGCGCGGCCTTCCCTGTGGCGAACACAACACACTCTTTTTGCTGACGATGAATTTGCGAAAAGAGTGTTGGAGAACGTTGGCGTCAGGCCATCGCCTTTACGCGAGCAGACAGGCGCGAGACTTTGCGGCTCGCGGTCTTCTTGTGCATCACGCCCTTCTGAGCGGTGCGAGCGAGCGACGGCTGAGCGGCCTTAAGCGCTGCTGCTGCTGCGTTTTTGTCGCCAGACGCAATCGCTTCTTCAACCTTGCGAACGGTGGTCTTCACCGCCGAGCGACGGTTCTTGTTGACCTCGGTCCGGCGCACCATCTGGCGCGCGGCTTTCTTGGCCGACTTCGTATTTGCCATTTAGGCTGTCCTTCCTTTAGGGCCACCCGGGCAGGGGATGGCTCCATGGCTTTGCTATAACTTGCTGACATTGCGTCTGCGCCTTCGTGCCGACCCGCGACCCGCGTTGTTCGCGGGTGGCGCTCCGTGCCGAGCAAGCGCAAGCTCAAATGCGTTCACCGCCCGAAACACACGTTCCGAGCGGCGCTTTGGACCGGCGAGTACCAATTCGGGAGGTTAGCCCCGAAACGGACCGCGGTCCGATGGCCCGTCTATACCGGCGGGGTTTAGGGTTGGCAACGGATTTGGCCGATATTTCGGCCGTCTAAGCGACCATGACGCTGGCTAGGCCGCTTTCCACTTGATGGAACAACCCATGGATGGGACTTGCGCCGCAGGGCCGCGGCCGGTCTCCGCGACCGCTTTCATGGCCTCAAACAGCTCGCGGCGGGCGCCAGGCGCTGCAGGATCGCGTCCGCTCTCGTCCAGACGGCCGCGATACTGGAGGCCGAGATCACGGTTAAGGCCGAAGAAGTCCGGCGTGCAGACCGCGCCATAGCTGCGGGCCACGTCCTGACTCTCGTCGTAGAGGTAGGGGAAAGGGAAGGCGTTAGCGGCGGCGGCCTTCCGCATCTCTTCGAAATTGTCCTCGGGATAGGCGGAGGCATCGTTCGATGAGATGGCTACGGTGGCGATCCCGAGTGCCGCGAGATCGCGCGCGTCGCGGATGATGCGATCGAGGATCGACTGCACATAGGGACAGTGATTGCAGATGAACATGACGAGGGTGCCGTTCGGTCCCTTAAGTTCATCGAGCGTGTAGACCTTGCCGTCCGTAGCAGGGAGCCGGAAGCCTGGCGCCTTCCAATCGAAATCGCAGATGGGGGTCTTCTCGGCCATTCGCTCCCTCCAATGCGCGTGTCTTCAAGACACGATACGCGGCGCGCATATCGTGCGGTTCAATCTCTCGTCTCAATCCTTCGTCGCGTCTTGCGTTTCGAGACGTGAAAAATCGAGCCCTTCGCCTGCGAACACGCGTGCGCGTTCACTCGCCTCTTCCGGATTGCCGGTCGTGAACAGCACGAGGCGAGGGCCTGCCGTCGCTACGCCCGTGTAGTGCGGATGGCGCGACAGATAATCCTCGAGGCTGTCGGCCACGATTTCCGGCTGGGACAGGATGCGGGTCGCTTGCGGCAGATGGCGCCGGAACAGATGCTCGACGAGGGGGAAGTGCGTGCAGCCCAGGATGGCGCGGTGCGGAGGCTCGCCGCCGGCTTGGCTCATAGCGCCTTCGATGCCGGTGACGACGAGACGTTCGAGATCGGCTTCAGAGGCGCCGTCCTCGATCGCGCCGGCGAGCTCAGAGCAGACCTGCTGCACCACGGTGACTTTGGGGCAGCGTTTCTTGATCTCTTCAGCGTAGACGTTGGAAGCAATCGTGCGCGTGGTGCCGAACACCGCGATGCGATCGGTCAAAAACTTTTGCGGGTACTGCGGCGTCGTCACGGCCCAGGGCGTCTGCGTGGCAGCTTCCACCGTCGGCGCGACGATACCGACGACGTTGTGGCCGGCCGCCTTCCACTCGGTTTCAGGGAGCCATGTCGTCTGCAGACGACGCGCGGCGACGGCGGTTGCCGTGTTGCAGCCGAGCAGGACGAGCTTGCAGCCACGGCGAAAGAGATGCTCGACGCCGATACGCGTCAGCTCGATGATCTCTTCCGACGGTCGATTGCCGTAAGGTACGTGGGCGTGATCGCCCAGATAGACGAACGACTGCTCGGGAAAGCGTGCGGTCAACGCGCGCAGAACCGTAAGCCCGCCGAGGCCAGAATCGAAGACACCAATCATGGGGCCTCTTGATGGCCTGGAAGCATCCTGGCGGTCAACGGGCGGCTTTTAGGACTTACTCTGCGGCTTCGGACGGCGAGCGGCCCGAGCCACCTGCCGCAGCATCCCGCTCGGCGGCCTTCAGGGCTTCGAGCGTCGGCATCGAAACGGTGCTGTAGCCACAATCCACGAAGTGCACTTCGCCCGTCACCGCTGCCGACATATCCGACAGCAGGTAAAGCGCCGATCCACCGACATCGGCGAGGCTCGGCGTGCGACGGAGCGGCGAGTGCTCCTTCTGGAAGTTGAAGATGACGCGCGCATCCGACACGCCTGCGCCGGAGAGCGTGCGCATCGGGCCTGCCGAGAGCGCATTGACGCGGATGTTCTGCGGACCGAGGTCGGCTGCGAGATAGCGGACGGAAGCTTCAAGCGCGGCCTTCGCGACACCCATCACGTTGTAGGACGGGACCGAGCGCGTGGCGCCACCGTAGCTCAGCGTGAGCAACGAGCCGCCATTCGGCATCAGGGGCAGGGCGCGCTGTGCGATCTCGGTAAAGGAGAAGCACGAGATCAGCATCGAGTTGGTGAAGTTGTCGCGCGTGGTGTTGACATAGCGGCCGGCGAGTTCGCGCGGATCGGAGAAGGCGAGCGCGTGGACCACGAAGTCGAGGCTGCCCCAGACGTCCTTCACCTTAGCGAAGACGTTATCGACGGTGGCGAGGTCGAGCACGTTGCACGGCTCGATGATCTCGGCGCCGATGGACTGGGCGAGCGGCACAGCGCGGCGGCCGAAGGCGCCGTCCTGATAGCTGAATGCCAGCTTTGCACCCTGGCCCGCGAGCGCGCGAGCGATGCCCCATGCGATCGAGCGATCATTGGCGACGCCCATGATCAGACCGCGCTTGCCCGCCATCAGGGGGCCAGGATTATCCAGTTTATACTCGGCCATCGACGACCTCACACCCACACCAAAATTGCAGCCGATCTCAAACCAGCCGCGTCCTTTTCCATAAACCTTCATGTCGAGCACTGCTCCGGAGGCGACGCGCCCCGCGGCCCAGAGCCTGCACGAGTTAGCCGTCGTATCGGTTAAAGATCAAAGTCGCATTTGTCCCACCGAAACCGAAACTGTTCGACATGACACAGTTAAGCTCGGCGTTGTCGATACGACTTCTGACAATCGGCATGTCTTCGAAGGCTGGATCCAGCTCCTCGATATTCGCGCTTTCGCAGATGAAGCCATTGTTCATCATGAGAAGCGAAAAGATGCTTTCTTGTACTCCGATGGCGCCCAACGAATGTCCCGTGAGAGACTTGGTCGCCGCAATTTTTGGGACCTCGACACCCGCGAACACTTCGCGGATGGCCTCGATTTCCTTCTGGTCTCCAACCGGCGTCGCTGTAGCGTGCGGGTTGATGTAGTCGATCTTGTTGACGCCCTTGCCGTCGAGGCCCTTCATCGCGAGGCGCATGCAGCGCACGGCGCCTTCGCCCGACGGGGCGACCATGTCGTGACCATCCGACGTTGCGCCGTAGCCCGTGATCTCGCCGTAAATCTTGGCGCCGCGGGCCTTGGCGTGCTCCAGCTCCTCGAGCACGAGGACGCCTGCGCCGCCTGCAATGACGAAGCCGTCGCGGTTCTTGTCGTAGGCGCGGCTGGCGGTAGCGGGCGTGTCGTTAAAACGGGACGACATCGCGCCCATGGCGTCGAAGAGGACGGAGAGTGTCCAGTCCAGCTCCTCGCAGCCGCCTGCGAAGATCACGTCCTGCTTGCCCCACTGAATGAGTTCCGCCGCATTGCCGATGCAGTGCGCGGACGTGGAGCAGGCGGACGAGATCGAATAATTGACGCCCTTGATCTGGAAGCTCGTGGCGAGTGCAGCCGAGGGGCCTGAGCACATGCCTTTCGGCACCTCGAAGGGGCCCACCTTCTTCGGGTCCTTTTCGCGGGCGGTATCCGCCGACCAGACGATGGCGCGCGTCGACGGGCCGCCGGAGCCCATCACGATGCCCGTGCGCTCGTTGACGACGTCGCTCGGCTCGAGACCGGAATCGCGGATCGCCTGATCCATGGCGATGTAGTTCCAGCCTACGCCTGCTTCCATGAAGCGCTTGGGCTTGCGGGGAACTTGGGCTTCCCAATCGAGTTTCGGATCTCCGTGAACCTGGCAGCGGAATCCGAGCTCGGCATACTTATCGGCCCGGACAATGCCGGATTTGCCTTCTCTGAGAGAGGCGAGCACCTCCTGGGTCGTGTTCCCGATGGAGGACACGATACCCATGCCGGTGACGACTACACGTCTCATCGACAACCCCTTCCTCGCCCGCCTGCCGTGTTTATCAAAGCCATGTTTATACTTGTTTTTCGGCTCGCCAGCTCGTCAAGAGGCCGGCGCTTCCCCAGCCTCGAACAATCCGACACGCAGGTCAGTCGCAGTGTAGATAACCTGGCCGTCCGCCTTCATCACGCCATCGGCGATGGCGAGCTTCAAGCGGCGCAGAATTACACGTTTCATATCCACCACATACTCGACCTTCTTGACCGAAGGGAGAACCATGCCAGTGAATTTCACTTCTCCGACGCCCAGCGCGCGACCGCGGCCCGCGGCACCAAGCCATCCCAGGAAGAAGCCCGAGAGCTGCCAGAGAGCATCCAAACCGAGGCAGCCCGGCATGACCGGATCTCCCTGGAAATGACATTTGAAGAACCAATCCAGCCGCTCGTTGCCTTCGACGGCAAGCTCAGCGACGATCTGGCCTTTGTCGTGCGCACCCTGATTTTCGGAAATATGGCTGATGCGATCAAACATCAACATCGGCGGCAGAGGTAGTTGCGCGTTGCCTGGACCAAACAGCTCGCCCCGTCCGCACGTCAATAGATCGTCGTAGTCATAGCTTGAGCGGCGCTCGGCCATTGATCAGCTTCATCCCTCTTTCGTGCCGCCTCTCGACCCGTTTCCTGCCGGAAACGCTGATGCCCTGCATGTCACAGCCAGGTCATCTTTGCGAGGGCGACATTCACCCCGACATGCGCGAAGGCGCTGTCCTAGCACATCCGACTGACGTTCAAACGATAATCGCGCGCAGCGTCAAGTCGCCCCTGGAAAGGGTGACGTATTGTCCGCCGATACCTCGCAAATCGCGGACGGGGTCTTCCCCCGCCAAAATGTCGGGAATTATGCCGCAAAACAGTGCCTTGTGGGCGGGTTGCGGTCCGGCCTGAGTGCACCTATACTGAAGGAGTTCAGAAATCCCGCACTGGCATGTCGATCGCTTCCCCACGGAAGAATTGGCCCACCCAGGCTATGCAGCGAATTTGACCGGTATGAACGAAGACTTTTCTGACGATTCCTTGAAGAGCGAAGCCAGCTTGGCAGAAGCTGAACTCGAGCCGGTTCAGTCCGTGATCGCAAATCGTCTGAGAGGGTCGGGCTTAAGGCCGACCCGCCAGCGCGTGGCACTCGGATCGCTGCTTTTTGCGGGCGAGGATCGCCATGTCTCGGCTGAGATGCTGCACGCGGAAGCGCTGACAGCCGGAGAGCATGTGTCGCTGGCTACGGTCTACAATACGCTGCATCAGTTCACGGAAGCGGGGCTGCTGCGCGAACTCGCCATTGACGGCGGCAAGGCCTACTTCGACACCAATACCTCGAACCACAATCACTTCTTCATCGAGGCCGATGGCGAGCTGATGGATATTCCGGGCGATTCAATCCGGGTCGATGGTTTGCCTGAGCCGCCGGCCGGCATGCGTGTCAGCCACATCGATGTCGTCGTGCGTCTGGTCCCGAAGGACTGACGCCGAGCGACTGAGCGCGGTTTCTTTTGCGCGCGCTATTTTACGGTCTCATTGGGATAGACACCCCAAAGCTGTTTCTGCGGCATGTATCCGCGGAAGCGATCGATGGTGATGTTGCACCAGAGACCGTCGCACGAGTGGATGTTGGCGATCACACCAGCTTCCACGATGGCGACCGTTCGCGCGCGTTCGCTGTCGCTGTTGCGCACGGGGACTTGGGGAACGGGGCTGTCGGGTTTCTTGTCCCACGGCGTCACGAGCGCCGTGCGGCGGCCCGAGAGAAGCGATTGCAGGATCCAACCCGTGGCGCCTTCTGAATCACGCACCTGCCGCCAGCTTTCAAACTCCTTGATGACTTCGACCGGCAATCCGGCCTGGCGATAGACCCAGGATGTCGGGTAGTCGGTCCCCGGCCCCGAACGCAGGTTGACCCTGTCCGCCTTGAGGCTCACAAAACGTGGGAGAGGCAAACCACTCGCGGAGCGGCCTACCGCCGCGCCAGATTCCGAGGTTTCCGCGCCGCCAGCCAGGACGTCTCCGGCTGCGGCCGTAAGAACCGCGATCAAAGCCCACTGCGCCGCCCATCGTCCGGCCCGCATGTTCCGCTCCCGCACCGACCTTGCCCCCAATTGAGGACGCCAAACAAACCACGACTTTGTCACGGGCGTGACCTTCTGTTAGACACTGCCCTAAATCCCGAAAATCCCCGCCGGTGGAAGAGATATGCCCAACGCCCAGAAGAAGCCAGTCGTCATCGTTACGCGTAAGCTGCCCGATGTGGTGGAGACGCGCATGCGCGAGCTGTTCGACGCGCGCCTCAACACAGACGATACGCCCATGACGCAGGCCCAGCTCGCGGAGGCGGTGCGGATCGCCGACGTGCTGGTTCCGACCGTCACGGATCGCATCGATCGGGCCGTCATATCGCAGGCAGGTCCGCAGCTCAGGCTGATTGCGAACTTCGGCACCGGCGTCGACAACATCGATCTCGATACGGCGCGCAACCGCGCGATCACGGTCACCAACACGCCGGGCGTTCTGACGGAAGACACCGCGGACATGACCATGGCGCTTATCCTCGCCGTGCCGCGCCGCGTGCCCGAAGGCGCGACCTATCTCAAGGATCCTAAGAACAAGTGGGCGGGCTGGTCTCCCACGTGGATGCTCGGCAACCGCATCTACGGCAAGCGGCTCGGCATCGTCGGCATGGGCCGCATCGGACAGGCGGTGGCCCAGCGTGCGAAGGCTTTCGGCTTGCAGATCCACTATCATAACCGCAAGCGCGTCGCGACGGACATCGAGCAGGGCCTGGATGCGACGTACTGGGAGAGCCTCGACCAAATGCTCTCGCGCATGGATATCGTGTCGATCAACTGCCCGCACACGCCCGCGACGTATCACCTGATCTCTGCACGCCGGCTCAAATTGCTCAAGCCGACGGCCTACATCGTCAACACCGCGCGCGGCGAAGTGATCGATGAGAACGAACTCGCTCGTCTGATCGAGGCCGGTTCGATCGCGGGCGCAGGTCTTGACGTTTACGAGCACGAGCCTGCGATCAATCCGAAGCTGCTCGCCTCGGAACGCGTCGTCGCCCTTCCTCACATGAGCAGCGCCACTATCGAAGGGCGCATCGACATGGGCGAGAAGGTGATCATCAACATCAAGGCATTTCTCGACGGCCATGCGCCGCCGGACAAAGTGCATCCGGCGATGTTCTAGTCTTGGATCTCGGGAAAGAAGCGCTGGATGGCCGGGTGAAAAGCCCGGCCATTTTTATTTTGCCAGATCGGATGTTGCGGAACATCACGCCCAGTAGTGGGCGACGACAGCGATGTAGAACGCGAGCGTCGCCAGATAACCGGCGATGAGCCAGCTGCGGCCTGCCGGCGTGATCGGCTCGATGTTGCGTTTGGTCTTTCCGGATCGGATCAGCATCGGCGCAGTCAGCATCAGCAGGGCCGTCAGCACGAACCATTCGAGGTAGACGGAAGCGCCGACGCCCACGATCAACGCCAGCATGTTGATGATGGAAACAAACTCGGGATCGGAGGCGGATAGCGCCGAATCCATCACGTGCCCGCCGTCCAACGGAAGCACGGGCGCGAGATTGAGGCCATTCAGGATGGCGCTCACAAGCGCGAGATGCCCGAAGAGCGGCTCGTCCGTCGCCATGGCAGCGACGACAAACGCGCCAGTGGTGAGCAGACTAAAGCCCGGCCCCATCAGCGCAACGAAGCCGCGTTCGGCCTCGTTCCTGTGGCGCGCGGCTGACACTGCGACGCCGCCAAAGAACGGGATGAAGTAGATGCCCTGAACCGGCAGCCCGACCCAGCGCATGGCGATGGCGTGTCCGGCTTCGTGCACAAACAGGAGCACGAGCAGAATGGCGGCAAACATCCAGTCGAAGAGATAGATGAAGCTCGCGTACGTGAGCAAACCTGTAAGGAGCGCGGCTCCTACCTTGCTGGCCGGACGTGGCGCGACGCCCGCGAGAGCTTCGCAATAGTCGCGCAGGCGGCGTCCGTTATGGCGCGCGCCGAGAGGAATGAGGATGCGGCCCACGAACGTATTGTGCGTGAGCTCATGCACCATCGTGAGCTCGGTGCTGCTGTCCTTGTTGTCCGCAAACTTGCACGCGACGAAATAGTCGTCGCCCGGGGCGATGGAGGGGGCGCTGCCTTCCCTCAGAACCTCGATAAGAAACGCATCTTGCGGACGGCTCTCAACCTGCCGGTAGGTCATGGGCACGACCGTGTCGCCGTACGTTACCGTGCCTTCGTAGATTTCAGCGCTGCCGGGCCGGAGTGTCGTCGCGATCTCAATGCGCGGCGGGCCTTCAAACGTGATCGCGCTTGCGGAGGACGCTTCCCACACAACATCACGTGGAGCCCTGATGTCGATTGAGGTCACGTACCGACACCTGCGCCGGCCGAGCGCCGCATCGACGATGGCGCGCAGAAAGAAATAGAGGCTCCAGAGGAGATCGGCGAGGAAGGTCATAGCAGCGTTTAAGTCCCGCGTTTCGTGTGCGTTCGCACGTCCTATAGACGCCGCCGCCACTTCGACCGACGAGCTTAGGTCATGATGGAAAAACGCGCATTAATCTGTCCCGGCTGTGACAGCCTGGCCGGTTCCGTGCACGGAGAGATCGATGATCGTGGGGTTCGTTCCAGTAAGCGGGTTTTCGGGGTCCCAAGCCACGCGAACGGTCTCGAAGCGCGGCTCCTTGGCATCATAGAGAAGCAGGCGGCCCGCCAGGCTCTCGCCCACGCCCGTCAACTCCTTGATGACCTCCGTCGCCTGCAGCGTTCCGACGACACCAACGACGGCGCCGAGCACGCCGACCTCAGAGCAATTGGGTACCATGCCCGCCGGTGGGGCCTCCGGGAAAATGCAGCGATAGGTGGGAAAAGGATTGCCCTTCGCGTCGGCCGCGTACGGTTTCAACGTCGTCAGGTATCCATCGAACGGGCCGACGGCTGCATGAACTAGCGGGCGGCGCGCGAAATAGCAGGCGTCCGAGACGAGGTAACGGGTCGCGAAGTTGTCGGAGCCGTCAGCAACGATATCGAAGCGCGAGATGATGTCGGCGGCGTTGGCCGCGTCGAGGCGGGTTTCAAATGTCTCGACGGTGACGTGCGGGTTGAGGTGCGCCAGTGTCTCTTTGGCGCTTTCCACCTTCGGTGTGCCGACTGCGGCGGTGGAATGAACGACTTGGCGCTGGAGATTGTCGAGCGAGACGGTGTCATCGTCGATGACACCGATGGTGCCCACGCCTGCCGCTGCGAGATAGAGCAGCGCGGGGCTGCCAAGGCCTCCCGCACCGATGACGAACACGCGCGCGGCCTTCAACTTGGCCTGCCCCTGTCCGCCGATATCGTGCAGAACGAGGTGACGCTTGTAGCGTTGAATTTCTTCCGGCGTCAGTGACATGCGTCTCGCTTCCAGTTCTTGTCCGCCAGAACATGGGAAGCGAAGTGGGGCCGCGTCAACCCGGATCTGCGGTCGGAGGTGGTGATGCGACGGCGGCCTTGCTCGGCGCCGCTTTCGTGATCAGAGGCGCGGACCAGCGACCCGTGATCCTGCAGGCTTGGCTTGCGGCGTCGGGCTCGGCTCCGATCGCCGGAGTGGCGCCGGGCGGGCCCACTGAAACGAGCACATCCATCGTCTTGTTTTCGAGATCGACCGAACCTGCAGCCGCGACGCTGCTGTCGCCGGTCGCGGCTTCGAAGGTCTCCGTTTTGAGCACACCGCGGAAGGCGGTGAGGTTAGCGGTCAGCTTGGTGAACGCGGTCGATCCCGTTCCGACCGCGCCCCAGCCCTCCACGGGAGCAGGCGTCGCTATCACGCGGGGCAGGGCCGAAATGTTCACGCCGAGACGCGCACCTTCGCTCAGATCGAGCGAAATCTTGCCTGCGAGAGAGCGCGCTATGTCCGTCTCGCTGCCGCCAGAGGCCGTCAGGTCCATCCTGAAGTCGCCGGTTCCGTCGATCAGATAGGCGCTCAGATAGGGAGCAGCGGTTTCGAAATCGATATCGTTCAAATCCGCGCGCAGCGTGTAGAGCGGCTCGGGTCCGGTTGCATCGGCCGTGAATTGGGCTTCGCCGCGCCCGCCCTGATCGAACTCAAGTTCCGCCACATCGCCGAAGAGCTTGCCGTTCTTGACCGATAGGCTGGCGGCGGTGCGTCCGAGGCGAACCGAGCCGTTCACGACATTGTTTGCGGACAGGCGGATGTCGGCGTCGATCTCGGTCAGGACCGAACGAGATCCCAGGCCCGGGATCTCAATCGCGGACAACCAGTTGGAAGCCAGCGAAAACGCCGAGGGGCGGGCCGGCGCTACATAAGGCGCAAGATCAAACGACTGGAATGCGAGTGTGCCCTCGATCGACGGGCGCTCGCCTGCGAATTTGAGCATCATGGTGCCCATGGCGGCGTTGCCATCGAGCGTGAATTCCGCGCGATCGAACGACACCACCTTCTCTTCGAGTGTCAGCAGGCCTTTCGCCGTCAGCGCGCCAAGTCCAGGACCATGCGGCCAGGATGTGCCGAGCCAGCTCGCGAAGCGGCGCAGATCCGAGACAGCCAGCTCGGCATTTTCCGCCACGATCTGAGCGTGGTCAGCGAGTGTCATGCGGCCGTTGAGCGTGGCGTTCAAAAGATCACTCTTCACGAGTGCGCGGACCGCGAGCGGCGCGTCGGGCGCTTTTCCGTCAGACCGCTCGAAGGCGAGATCGATGTTCAGGCGCTCACCGCGATAGACGACTTCGCCCTTTGCGGAAATGACGCCCCCGCCAGCCGGCGCGATCTCAACATTGGTGAGCGTGAGCTCCTGTTCCTCGCCTCTGTCCGTTTCGACCACGATCGTCGAATCTAGAATGGCCAGGCTGCGGAACTTGAAATCAGAGAGAGTCGCGACGACAGGCTTCAGCTCTTCGGCAGCGGAAGCAACGGCTGGAGAGGAAGCCACCTTTCGGCGATCGACGACCAGCTTCGCGCCGTCCAGCACAAGATCGGCGCCGCCACCGAGCACGAGCGTACGTAGCAATGCGCCAACGCCGCTTTCGTTTGGGCCGACGAGAGCGACCGTGCCTTTCTCGAGGACAACTTTGGGCGAGGAAAAGAGCGCCAGGGGCCGACTGATCGTTACGGCATCGCGCGAATCCGCGCGCACGATCGTGCCAGGAATTGGCTCGCCCCGTCGCGCACCGATCAACACAGGAGCCACGAGAGCCGCAGTGATGGAAGCGATCAACACGATCGCCACAACCAACGGTCGACGCCTGTCAGCTTTGCCAGTCATAGGGCCGCTGTCCCGCGCGAGAGGGTTTCAAAGTTTTAGAGATATTCGAAATGCCAACCGTCCCAGCGATCGGCACACGTTGATCTTCTTACTGAACGCGATCTGCGTGCGCAATACACCGCGACGCCTCAAACACGCGTTACGAGCGCAAAAGAATTCACAACTTCAGATGCATAGGGCCTCGCTCCCAAAATCGTTGTTGATCAGCACGGAAACGAATTGCACGAGCAGGAGGCCCTCTACCGCCCGGCACATCCAGAGACGGCGAATTCGCGGCGAAATTTCGGCAAAGCGCGGTTATCAGCTGTGGTCATCTAAAATAACGAGGGCCGCAAATGCTGCGACCCTCTCTCTTCGTTTTCGTGCTTTGCCTAATTGTTAGTCGAGTTTGAAACGTATCTGCTCGGTGTCGTGCTCAGGCATGGTCAGGGAGATGACAATCGTGGTGCCCGCGCCGGCATTGAAGCCGCCGGTTCCCTTCAGGCCGTTTGCGCTCGCGGGCGCCAATGCCACCTGCTCCGTCTTGCCGTCAGCGAGAACCGTCGCAGTTGCCTTCGCAGCAGCGACGTCTTCATCCTTGCCGTCTTCGCTCATGACGTACAGCTCGATGGTGTTGCCCTTTGCGACCAGCTCAAGATGATGATGGCCGCTGTGCGCCGTGACGCCACCGTGCTTGGCGTCATGATCGTGACCGTGAGCTTCTCCTTCCGCGTGGTTATGACCGTCGCCTTCCGTGTGCTTGTGGTTGTCGTCTGCGACCGCGATCCCAGTTCCGAGGGCGAGGGCAGCGAGGCAAACAACAAAACGTCTGATCATCTTTGGTCTCCTTGTCGGCGTTAAAAAGCTTCGGCGTGAACTGCGTTGCCCTGCTCGACACGCAGGCGCTCAAGCGGCTTTTCTCCGAACTTGAGAAACAGAACCGGCGTGAGGAATGCGTCGAGCAGAGTGGCTGTGAAAAGGCCGCCAAAGATCGTGATGGCGACCGGATGGAGGATCTCCTTGCCCGGCTCATCGGCTCCGACCATCAGCGGAAGAAGCGCGATACCTGCGGCAAGCGCGGTCATCAGCACTGGCGTCAGTCGCTCGAGCGTGCCGCGCACGATCATCTCGGGACCGAAGCGCTCACCCTCGAACAGCACCAGGTTGATGTAGTGACTGATCTTGAGGATGCCGTTGCGCGTGGCGATGCCAGTGAGTGTGATGAAGCCAATGGCGCTCGCGACCGAGAACGGCTGGCCCGCGATCCAAAGCGCGGCGACACTTCCGATCAGAGCGAGCGGCACGTTGCCCATGATGATGAGCGCGAGTACCGTCGAGCGATAGCGCGTGTAAAGCACCACGAAGATGAGTGCGAGCGACACCAGGGACAGCAACGCAATCAATCTTGAAGCTTCCTCCTGCGCCTGGAACTGGCCTTCGAGGCGCGTGAAGTAACCCTGCGGCAGCGGCGCAGAGGCAATTTCTGCGCGGATCGCATCGATGATGCGCGCCATATCCGAGCCGTCCGTGTTGGCGAGCACGGCAATACGGCGGCGGCTGTTTTCACGCAGAATCTGGTTCGGGCCGTCTGTTTCGATGACGTCGGCGACGCTCCGCAACGGAATGCGTCCGGCCGGGCTTTCGATCAACATTTCGCCGAGTGCGCGCGTCGTGCGGTCGGCGTCCGAAAGGCGCAGCACGACATCGAAGCGCTTCTGCTGGTCGATGATCTCGGACACGACACGGCCGTTGGAGAGCGTTTCGAGTTGCTCCGTTATCGTGCTCGGGTTGAGGCCATAACGCTTCGCCTTCTCATAATCGACGCGAACCTGCAGCTCCGGAATGCGAACCTGCTTTTCGGTTTGAAGATCGACGACGCCCGAAATGCGACGCAGGCGGGTTTCAAGATCCGCGGCGAGACTGCGAAGCGTGTCGTAGTCCTCACCGTAGATCTTGAGCGCGATCTGGGCGCGAACGCCCGAGAGCATGTGGTCGAGGCGATGGGCAATCGGCTGGCCGACGGTGATTGCCGCTGGCAACACCGAAAGCCTCGCGCGGATATCAGCAAGCACCGCCTCCCGGCTTCGGTCGGACCGTTTGAGGTCGACGTCCAACTCGCTGACGTGCACGCCCTCCGCATGCTCGTCGAGCTCGGCGCGTCCGGTGCGGCGGCCCACAGTATGGACTTCCGGAACCTCTTCGATGATGTTTTCGGCGAGGCGTCCAATGCGATCGGATTCCGCCAAGCTGATACCGGGCTGGAGCGACACGCCGACAAGCACGGTGCCTTCGTTGAACGCCGGAAGGAACGCGCGCGGGAGCATGCTCCCCGCGATCAGAGCGGCGAGGACAGCAACAACGGGCATACCGATCACAAACGTAGGACGCTCGAAACACCACGTGAGGCCGCGTTTCTGCCAGCGCTTCAACACACGCACGATCGGGCTTTCGTGCTCCGCAATATGCTTCATGCGCGGGATGAGCCAGCAGGCGAGCACTGGCGTCACCGTCATCGACACGATCAGACTTGCGAGGATCGAAACGATGAAGGCGATACCCAACGGCGCGAACAAGCGACCTTCGATGCCCGAGAGCGCAAACAACGGCAGGAAGACGAGCACGATAATGGCGGTGGCGTAGAGGATGCCTGTCCGCACTTCGATTGACGCGGAGGCAACGACCTCTTCGAGGGATCTCTTATCTCGACCCGCCGCTGCTCGATGAAGCCCAAGGCGCCTGTAGATGTTTTCGACGTCCACCACCGCGTCGTCGACGAGTGCGCCGATGGCGATCGCGAGACCACCCAGCGTCATCGTGTTGATCGACAGTCCCATGACCTGGAAGACAATGATCGTCATGAGCACCGAGAGCGGGATAGCCAGCAGCGATATCATCGTCGTCTGCCAGTTGAGCAGGAAGACGAACAGCACGATCGCGACGACGATCAGCGCTTCGATCAGAACCCGCATCACGTTGTCGATTGAGGATTCGATAAACGTCGCTTGGCGGAACTGCACGTCCGTGACACGCACGCCGTCCGGCATCACACGCTGCAGCTCCGGCAGCATGCGTTCGATTTCCTGCGTTATCGTAACGGTGTCGCCGGCGGGCTGTTTCTCCACGCCGAGAATGACAGCGGGCTTGCCTTTGAAGCCGGCGTCTCCCCGCTTGGTGCGAGCCGCGAAATCAACATCTGCAATCTGGCTCAGAATGATCGGTTGCTGCTCGCGATAGGTGACAACCAGATTGCGCAGGTTTTCGATACTGGTAGAGCGTCCTATATTGCGGATCAGGAACTCGCGCGCTTTCTGATCGACGAAACCGCCGCCTGTGTTGACGCCGAATGATTTGATTGCCTGCTCAAGTGCTTCAAAGGTGATGTCGAGTCCGGCCATCCGGCGTGGATCAGGGATGACGCGATACTGGCGGACCTCGCCGCCAATCGGGATCACCTGCGATACGCCGGGGACAGTCAGGATCTGCGGCCGCACTGTGAAGTCTGCGATTTCGCGCAGCGTCATCGGATCGACGGTATCGCTGGACATGGCGATCAACATGATCTGGCCCATGACCGACGAGATCGGACCCATCTGCGCGGTGACGTTGGGCGGGAGCTGCTCACGCACGAGCTGCAGTCGTTCGGCGACCTGCTGGCGCGCCCGGTATATCTCTGTCGACCAATCGAACTCGACATAGACGATGGAGAGGCCGACGCCCGACACCGAGCGGACGCGCGAGACGCCGGCCATGCCGTTCATCGCCGTTTCGATCGGGAACGTGACGAGTTGCTCAACCTCCTCCGGCGCGAGGCCTTCCACCTCGGTCATCAGTGTAACAGTCGGCCGGTTGAGGTCAGGGAACACGTCGACAGGAAGCCGCGTGAGTGTCACCAAACCGTACGCGCTCATGGCGATGGCAGCGACCAGCACGAGCAGGCGGTTGGCGAGGCTGCCGCGGACAATGGCGTTGAACATGGAATTTTCCTTTGCCGTGCTTCTCATCGGAAAACCGGAAGCCACTTTTCCGGAAGCACTCTCTTGGTCGTGCTTCTCATCGGAAAACCGGAAGCCACTTTTCCGGAAGCACTCTCTTGGTCGTGCTTCTCATCGGAAAACCGGAGACCACTTTTCCGGAAGCACTCCTCGCCCTATCGAACCTGGTTGATCAGCTCGGCGGCTTCGACCACGACGCGATCGCCTTTTTCGAGACCACCCGTCACGACGACGCGCTCGCCATCGAGCGGTGCGATGCGCACCGGTCGCGGCGCGAAGCGTTCTGGCGCGACTTTCACCCAGACTTGCGGCAGACCGTTTCCGGCACGCACCACCGCTGCATCCGGAATGATGATGCCCTCGACTGGAGTGCCGTGCTGAACGAGCACTTTGATCGTGGCGCCGATCCCCAGCGACGCATGAGCGTCGTCAACGCGGAACAAGAGGGGCAAGGCTTGCTGGCGCAGCGCCGGAGCACGTCCGATGAATGTCAGCGGTATTTTATGACCTTCGGCGTCGACTGCCGCTGCCGATGACACGGGGCTTTCGTCATCAGTTCCGGGAATGCCGATAGCCTCGATCCAGAGTTTCTTAGGCTCGACGATCTCGAATAACGTGTCGCGTGCGGTCACGACCTGGCCCGCACGCACCGTCGCCACAGAAATGATGCCGTCGACGGGAGCTTTGAGCTCCATGCGCTCGTCGTTCTTGGGCTCGAGCACGCGCTTTTGCTGGCGCAGGCTCTCGATCTCCGTCTTCGTGTCATCGATCTCGCGCTGCGGGATGTAGTCACCGGAAATACGCGTCAGGCGCGCGAGCTTCTGCTCTGCGATGCGCAGCTTGCCTTCAACATCGGCCGTGACCTGCGCCAGCGTTCCACGCTCGTAGACCGGCATTGCGGGCGCAAGCAGTGCGAGCACGTCGCCGGCTTTCACCGGTTTGCCAACATAAGACACTTCTCCCGCCGCGAGCTCGATCTGCCCGTCCATCGGCGCCTGAACGCGTCCCTCGAACGCGGGGTCTGCGATGATGGTGCCGACGAGCTCCGATCCCGTTTGCGCCTTCTCAACAATTGCCGGCGCTGTCCGTACGTGGAGTAGGCGCTGCGATATCTTGGGCAGGAACACCTCGCCTGTCGGGAGCTTCGCGGGTGCGCTTCCCGTCGGGAGTGCGGGTGCCTCTTCTGCATGGTCGTGCCCCTCATGGGCGTGCAGCGGTTGAGGCACAGCGGCGGCGAGCACGACAGCGACAAGGATGATCTCGGCAGCGTTCTTCAACGTGTGAACTTTCGAGGAGGCTGGTGTCGATGCCGCCGCCGGTTTTGCAGCGCCACTTGGCGGCAATCGCTTCGGGCGGAAAGCAAGGCCCAAGAAAAACCCGCCAAGTCCGAGCACGACGCCCATCAGCCACAATTCCGGTCGCGCGAGGAACGTCATCCACGCTGAAGGCGCAGCTCCATGATCGGCGTCGGCATCGGGTATCACAAGCGTGCCGGCGATGAGGTCCATTTCGCCGGCGACGCTCACAATGAACGTCAGAGCTTTCGAGCCGGGCTCGTCGAGCCATTCCCCATCGACTTCGTAAGTCCCATTGCCGATTTCCTTGGCAACGGTTTGCGGAATGCCTTCGCCTAAGACTTCGATCTTGGCGCCGTTGACCGGCTCGTTGGTCTCGTGGCGATCGAGAAAGATCATGAGCGAGTGGCCCTTGGGCGTCGCGACGATCTCAAGATCGGAGCCTTCGGCGACAAGGCGCGGGACGGCTGGAGCCGCGGCTTTAGGAGCTGCCTCTCCGTGGTCATGACCTGGGCCGGCAGCGGCAACGCCGGCGAAAATTGCAATCAGAAGTACCACCGCGATGGTCGAACGAATCATAATCGCCTCGAAAATCCTGAGGAATCTCGAGCAACACGATGGCGCTGACTGCTTTATGGCTTCGATGGCCGCCTATTGGGAGGCAAGCTCGATCGAGATGCGCCTATCGGTTGCTGTCATAAGCTGCGTGCTCGCGATCTCTCGCGGTACGCGGCCGATGTCAGGCGATAGCGCGGGGAGGACGGAAAAGCGGTGACGCAAGCTCACCATGCGGAACATGCGAGTCCGCTATGGGAACAACGGCGCGTGCGTCCGTGCGGACTGTCAGCGTGATGGCGACTGCCTGCACGGCGAACGAGCTGCAGCAATGAGCATGCACGTGCGCGCACGGCAGATGGTCGTTCGAAGCGGGACTGCGGTCGTTCGAATCCTGGCCGACGGCCGCATGCTCTTCGTCGCCATGGTCATGCCCACGGTCATCGTGCGATGGGTGCGCGTGCATGCCGTGAGCGCCATGCGCGTGGGTGTCGAAGGCTGCCAGCACGCCTGCATAAGCGTTCGCGCCGCTGATGCCGATTGCGGCAGCAACGACGAGAAAATGCAGAAACTGGCGAGCCAAGTGGCGCATTCGTCTAAAAAAACCGAAGATTCGAGACGGGTCAAGCCGTCAGAGTAGGACCTTTTAGCCCCTCCATGTGGCCGTTCGATGATGCTCAGTCAAGCATTGCGGCCATAGCGGGGCTGAGTTGCTCGACCAATCGAGCGCCGCTTGCCCGGACGAAACGGGCGGCCACGGCATTCGCTTCGGCATACTCAGGGCCTTTCTCGGGGCCCATAACGAGGAGTGCAGTCGCCAGCGCATCAGCCGTCATGCAATCTCTCGCCACGACGGTTACCGACAAGAGGTCGTGTGCGACGGGAGCGCCAGTCCGCGGGTCGAGCGTGTGGCTGTACCGCGCTCCGGAAAGATCGAAATAACGGCGCTCGTCTCCCGATGTCGCAACAGAGCATCCGGCGAGCGCGAGAAGCATATCGCCGAGCGCCGTACTCCCGCGCGGCTTCTCGATCTCGACCCACCACGGCGTTCCGTCTGGCTTCAGCCCTTCACCGCGCAACTCGCCGCCGATCTCGACCAGATGGTTGGTGACGCCGAGCCGCAGGAGAAAGCGCGAGACCTCGTCGACGGCAAACCCTTTTGCGATCGACGACAGATCGAGCGAGAGGCCGCCGGGCTGGCTTGCCGTGCGTGCCGTTCTGTCGAGCACGACGCGCTGCCAGCCGCTTCGGTCACGTGCCGAGGAGACTGCATCGCTTTCGGGGATTGTTCCGGCGGTATTGGCGTTGGATCCGAAGCCAAAACCCCAGAGGTCAACCGACGTACCGAGCGTGGGATCGTAAGCGCCATCCGTGCGCGCCGCCCAATCGAGTGCCGTCGAGAGCACGCGAAAGAAGCCGTCGGGGAGGCGATGACAGGAGCCAGCTGGCGCGGCGTTGAAGCGGCTGATGTGCGAGGACGGAATCCACGTGCTCATCTCATCGATGATGCGAGAGAACACCGCCTCGATACCGGCTTGAACCTGCGCCAGGTCGGTGCCCGGCGCGACTGCGAGACGAACGGACCATGAGGTTCCCATCGTCTCGCCAGCGAGATGTTTGACGATAAGAACGCGCAGATCGCCGGTGAACGGCGGCGGCTCGATCTCTTGCGGGATCAGCACACGCCGCTCGTTCCTAGCGATGCCTTGCGGTTCTGCCGTCGTGCTCACTCAGGTAGCACCTCGATTGTCGCCGAGTAGCCTGCGCGGCGTTCCTTGGCTTCCTTGATAGTGGGCTTGTCGTCTTCAGTCGAAGCTTCGAACCAGTACATGCCGGCTTCGGGCCACGTGTATTTGAAAACGCCGTTTTCGTCGGTAGTCACGGTCGTCTCGCCGAGCTGGTTGCGATAGCGGATGCCACCCCGAACGATCTCGACCTTGAGACCGGCGGCCGGCTTTCCATCGAGCAGCAGCTTGAACTCCGCCTCGCTACCCTCAACCAGATCGTTCGGATGCGTGATCGGCTGCATCTCGAGACCTTTTCCGACCAACTTCAACGCACCTTCGTCCGGAGCGCCAGCCGTCACGAATGTTTCGATGCGGCGCATATTCTGCGTGACGACGAGATCCGTGGCGCCGGCGGGAATTTCTTTGGCCAGGTTCTCGGCTTTGCCGCGCCAACGCTTTTCAGTGCCGTTCTCCTTGTAGCGCGCGGCGAGGTTGTCCATGACGAGGGCGACGCGATAGGTACCCGGCGTCTTCAACGGCACGTCGAACGTGCTGCGAAACTTTCCGGTGTTCGCTTTTTCCGGAGAAACAGTGGCGCCGTCCGGACCTGTTACGACGAGGCTCTCGAGCTGCAGGGGACGATGATCAAAATAGAAGAGGTCATTCGATGCGGCCGCGTCGATCGTCACCGCAAGCTCACCCGAGCCGGACAGCACCGTAGACGACGGAAGCAGCCATGCCTTGTGGGCGTGAGCGGAGAACGGAAGGGCCGCAGTGAGCGCCATGACCGCGACGATGCGCTTATATGCTTTCATTGGATTGATCTCCCTCGATCCGATCACGGCTTGACGTTGACGGCGACAGCGCCGAGTTCACTCGCACCCTTGGCCGACAAGGATGCGCCCTCCTTGGGCGGCCACTGCATGGGAATGCGCAGCACCTCGCGCCCGCCGACTTCGCGTGCGGCCTCAACGATGAGCTGATATTCGCCGGCGGCCAGATCCTTGAGCGCGGCGTTCGATCCGTCGAACTTGACGGTGTGCGTGCCTGGCGCACGCGTTGCGCTCGTCAGTCCGTCTGCCGGCAGCTTGAGTTCGCGCCCGGTGCGGCGCCACCACTGGCGCAAATCCTTCAGCCATTTCTGGCCTTCGTTGTCGCGCTTCACGACCTCGTACCAAACGGCCAGATTGGCCGCGACCTTCCTGTCAGGACCCTCGAGCCAGATCGCGACGTAGGGCCGGTGGTATTCGGCGACGTCGAGCTTCGGCACCTCAACCGAGATCTCCATCTCGGCTGCGAGCGCAGGAGCGGCCGCCAGACCGGTGAGGCCGAATGTAAGAAGAATGCGCATTGATCACCTTCGTTCGTGGATCGGAATTCAGTGGATGAGAAACAGGGCGATGATGACGGGGACCGCGACGCCGATCCCGACAACGGGCCATGTCATGCTGCGGCCCTTGGCGTACATCTGAAGCAGCAGAAGCCCAGTGATGGAGAACACCACACAAGCGACGGCGAAGACGTCGATGAAGAGGCTCCACGCGGAGCCTGTGTGCCTGCCCTTGTGCAGATCGTTGAGATAGGAAATCCAGCCGCGGTTCGTGATCTCGTACGTCAGCGCGCCAGTATCGCGCTCGACCGAGAGCCAGGCGTCGCCTCCGGGGCGAGGCAACGAGATGTAGGCGTCGGTTTCAGACCATTCGACTTCGCGACCGGATACATCGACACCCGTCGACGACGTGACGGCGGCTGCGAATTGCGCCGGTACCGACGTTCGTCCGGTCTTAGGCTCGTTCGCCAGTTGCTCGACAACCGTATCGCCGAGTTCGCGCTCGACCGTCGTCACCTGAGGCTTGGCCTCGATGATCGAAGAATGGTTCAACGTGATGCCGGTGATTGCGAACAGCAGCATCGACACGAGGCTGATCGCGCCGCTGATCCAATGCCACTGACGGAGCTGGCGCATCCATTGGGCGCGGCGGTTCTGTTGCGCCGCGCGATCCTCCGCAACGTTGCGAACGTTGACGTTCACTTTGCTTTCCTCCGCTCGGCGATCATCTCCGCCGCGAACTCCCGCAGTTCCTCCGACGGATGAGCGCTCAGTATCTCGAGCACCTCCTCGCAGTATTGCGCGGGCGCGTGGGACAGAGACGTGCGGAACCAGCGCTTTCCGTCGGGTAAGCGCCCCTCTGCGACGAGATAGCGCCCATAGTGGAACTGGCCGCGGAAGCAGTCACGCTCGGCGGCCCATCGATACCAGAGGCGAGCCGATCGCTCGCGCCAGCGCGGGACATTGGAGCCCTCGCGGTAGCGGCCGAGCATGTTCATCGCCTTCGGTACGCCATGGCGTGCGGAGCGCACGAGCAACGACAGCGCGACTTTCGGATCCCGATTGCCTCCATGACCGCGCGCCAACAGTTTGCCGAGATTATATTGAGCCCAGCCATGTTCCTTATCGGCTGCGTAGCGGAACCAACGTACCGCTTCCTCGGGATCTTGCGGCACACCCCAGCCAACCTCGTAGCAGCGGCCCACCATGTTCAAGGCGTCTGCATCACCCGAGCGGGCGGCAAGGCGAAACCAACGATAGGCCGCTTCCTCATCACGAGGAACGCCATGGCCGTGCAGCAGCCTGCGCGCCCAGCCGATCTGCGCGTCGACGGAGCCTTCGACGGCGAGCTTGCGGAGTTCGTCAGCCGGGATTTCGGGCTGCGTTTTGGAGGGGTTTTCTTCCACGCGGATATAGAGGGTCTTGAACTCGAGGCCATCAGCGACCGCCAGCTCGAAGTCCTCATCGATCCTGATATCCGTGCCCATCCTCAACCCGTGTTCACCCTCTCCTGCGGCGGGCAATATATGACCCGCGCAATCAAGTTATAAGTAAAATCTGCGCCGCGGCGTTTGCGAAAACGACGGAAGGGCGCGAGGTCGCGCCCTTCCGCCAATTCGGCGCTAAACTGATCGGATCAGAACTTCTTGCCGACGGTCAGGATCGCGCTGCGGCCGGGAGCGACCACGGCTCGGTTGCCGAAGGACGCGTCATAATTCAGCTCGTCCGACAGGTTGTAGCCATTGAGCGCCACACGCCAGCCGTCGAGCTCGTAGGACACCATCGCATCGAACGTGAAATTCGAAGGGATGGACGAGCTGTTGGCGCTGTTGGTGTAGTAGCCGTCCGAGTACGTCACGCCACCACCGACGAGCAGCTTTCCATCGATAGGCATGAACGTCGATACTTCATAGGTGCTCCAGAGCGTGAACGTGTTCTCCGGCACGAACGCGACGCGATGCCCCTTGTTTTCATTTTCTGTGACCGGCGGATTGCTAGTCGGGGCTGCAGGATTGAAAAGGATCTCGCTGTCGAAATAGGCGTAGGCGGCCTGAACGATCCACGCATCCGTGATGCTTCCAGTCACACCAAGCTCAACGCCCTGCACACGTTGCTCCTCACCCGTATAAGCAGGGTCGCCAGTATCCGTGTTGGTGAAGGAGGCGTTCCCCTTATCGACGCGGAATAGCGCTGCCGTGAACCCGAGCTTTCCGTCCGGCGTAGAAATCTTTGCGCCGAGTTCCCAAAGCTCGTTTTCTTCCGGATCCGCAGCGCCCTGGCCGGGATTGGTCGAAACCGACGCATTATCGTTGGTGATGTAGAGACCTTGCGGTGTGTACGACCTTGCCCAGGACGCGTAGTAGCTTTGGTTCTTAGTCGGCTCCCACATCACAGCGACCTTTGGACTCGTGAATTCGCTGTCTGTGTCGAGGTCGTAGGCCTGGGTTGCGGTCGTATAGACAGGCGGGCTGGCAGGCGAGCTGCCAGTCCATGCACCCGTTTGCGGATTAGTTGCTTTGTAATTCGCTGAATACTTATCCCAACGTAGGCCGCCGAGGATCGACAGCTCGTGTGTGAGCCAAACGCGGTCGCTGGCGAACAAGCCGATATCGTCGGCCTGAGCTTCCTTGAGCGCGAGAGGGTTCCGCGCCACGTAATAACCAGTGGTGTTGTAAAAATTCGGAATGCCAATCGTGCCGGGCGCCTTGACTGTTTGCCCTGTGCCCGGCTGAAGGACACCAGCAGAATTATAGACACCGAGCTGCGTGCGGTCGTCTTCCTGGTAATAGACGTCAACACCAGCGACTAGCTCGTGGCGCAGACCGGCTGTTTTGAATTTGGCGACGGCAGTCGTGATGTTCTGCGCACCCCACGCCTCTTGATCGAAACCGGCCGGTCCACCAAGACCGTATGCCCCATCAAACGTTCCGTTGAGAATGCTATCGCCGCACGTGTTCGTCGCGGGGTTGCCGTCTGCCAGCGCGCAGCTCGGAACAGATTGCGCGAAATAGCGGCCGTACCAGGCGAGACGCGTGTCGTTGTAGATCGTCAGCGTCTCGTTGACCTTCGACGTGAGGCGAGACGTGACCATGTCGACTTGGTAATCGTCGATGTCGGTCTGCTTGCCGTAGAAGTTCGAACGATCGACGCCGAACTCCGTCACCGGCCGTCCCTGAACAGGTCCCGTGACGTTGACGCCGCCAACCGAGCGTGTGTCAGGATCGAAGATCGGCACGCCGAAGTCCGGCATGCGTTCGCCGTCCTGGTGCATATAGTTGATCGTGAGCTTCGTGTCTGTGCCGAGACCAAAGCCAAGAGATCCCAGGAAGCCAAAGCGTTCGCTGTAGAGGTGATCGCGATCTGCGAAATCCTGATCGTGATAGAGTGCGACCGCGCGCGCAGCCGTGGTGGCGTTGATCTGCTTATTGACGTCGACCATCGTACGGAAATAGTCGTCCGTACCGACCGACATCTCGAAATTATAGGCGTCACCTAAGTGCGCGGTCTTTTGCGTCAGATTGATCGCGCCGCCGGTGGTGCCGCCGCCGAAACCTTCAGACGATGGACCCTTGAATACTTCGACCTGCTCGATGGCGAAGCTGTCACGCACGTAGACGCCGAAATCGCGCAGACCATCGACGTAAAGATCGCTTTTGGCCTGGAAACCACGGATGCGGAACTGGTCGCCGTTCATGCCGCCGCCGCCTTCACCGATCGCAACAGTCACGCCCGGAACGGCACGGAGCGCCTGATCGACGGTGTTGACGCCCTTCTCTTTCAGCTCGCGCTGCGAGACGACGTTGACGGTTTGCGGCGTGTCTTGAAGGGTGCCCTGCATACGGCCGAGCCCTGTTCCGGACTGCAGCGTGTTCCCCGTCGAAGGCGTGAGCGTCGTGCCGTCACCGAAGGCCGGCTCCTGCTGCTGCGCCGTCCGCTCAGACGGAGCAACCGGCTCGGGCGATGCCACAGGAGCCGGCGATTTCTTGGCGACGGTCTTTTTCTTGGCGGCCTTCTTCGCCGTGACCTCGAGGGGCGGAAGCTCGGAGGCAGGCTCCGCCGCTTGTTGCGCGGTTGCACCCGTCGCAAGAACCATTGAAGCCAAACCAAGCGACACTGCGCCAAGTGCGGCGGTTTCGCCGGACATCGCTGCAGGCGTGCGTCCTCGCGAGGACTCGTCCCCCAAACTCATCTCTTTGATCTCCCCCAGGAAATGCAGAACAGCTCACGATAACGGGGGCTGGGTACTTAAGATGCCTTGCTACCGTTATTCTACGGATGCAATTTACGAAACATGACACAAATGGTCAAGTTATAAGGCCCGAATTTTGCGGTCTTTGGGCAACACTCTGCACAGAGATTTTGGGTTCGAACGGGATATAACGCGCACGCCGTCGCGGCCACGATCGCTAGCGGATGTTGAACTGGATCGGGATCGAGAGGTTCAACATGCCGTCCGGCGCATCGTCGGGCGGAAGCGGCAGCGGACTCGCGCGGGAGAGCATCTCCAACGCTTCCTCGTCGAGCAAGGATGAGCCCGATCCCTTCAGGACGCGCGTGTTGGAGACCTTACCGGCGCGATCAATCGTGAACGCTACCGTGACAACGCCCTGCATGCGACGGCTGCGCGCTTCGCCCGGGTAGCGCTTGTGCTTGCTCAGGTGAAGATGGAGCGCTTTCTGCCAAGAGAGGACAGCGCGGTTGGGCTTCTTCGAAGCACCCTGATTGGGTGCTGCAGCCTTCGGGCCTTTCTCTTCCGCTTCGATCGGCGGAGGCGCAGCGGCCAAGGAGGCGACAGTCTGAGCCTGCACCTCTTCCTGCGGCTTCTTCTCCTCTTCTTCCTCCTTCTTCTCGACCGGCTTCACCTTTTCCATCACCACTTCGGGGTTCGGAGCGAGAGGCGCTTCCTCTACGGGGGGAAGGAGTTCGTCGGGCTGAACTTCCTTGACCTCTTCGGTCGGAGGAACAGGAACGGAATCTTCGGCTTGCGGGCCCGGCGCGAGATCCTGACGTTCCTCAGCTGGCGCAATCGGCATCGGAGCCAGCTCGAGCAGCATGGCGCCTTCCGGCTCCTCGTCGGCTTCGGCTTCAGGCCACGTCCACAAAGCTGCCGCGGCGCCGCCGACATGCAGTGTCAGCACGAGCATGGCCGCGCCGACCCATCGACGCCAGCGGCGCCAAGCAGGCTCCAGCAGCTCGAAGGTGCTGATCATGGCGTGGCGGGGGCTCCTGTCGCAGCGGCAGGTGCAGCGCCAGGAGGCGGCATCGGCGCGTCTTCAAGGCCGACAAGCGCGACCTTGAGATATCCGGCGGCGCGCAGAAGGTTCATTACGACCATGAGCTCGCCGTAGGGCACGGTCTTGTCGGCGCGCAGAAAGACGCGCTGCTCGCGATCGCCACTCGTCGCCGCGTCAAGCGCGCTCCTGAGCTGGCCGCGCGCAACGGACTCATTGCCGAAAGCGAGCGTCATGTCGGATTTGACAGTGAGGAACAGCGGCTTGTTCGGGCGTGTCTTAGGCTTGGCGCTCGCAACCGGCAGGTCGACGGGGACATCCACCGTCGACAAGGGAGCCGCCACCATGAAGATGATGAGCAGCACGAGCATCACGTCGATGAAAGGCGTGACGTTGATGTCGTGGTTCTCGGCAAGATCGTCGCCGCCGTCATCGAGCTTTGCAGCCATGGCTCACCTCACTCCGCAGCGCGCTGCTTCACAACCTTGAAGCCGCGATCCAGATCGCGCGACACAAGGCGCATCACCTCGGCAGACGCATCATTGATCATGGCGCGATAGCCACCGATCTGACGCGCAAACTGGTTGTAAATGATGACCGCAGGAATGGCGGCAACGAGGCCGATGGCAGTCGCGAGCAGTGCTTCTGCGATACCAGGCGCGACGATGGCGAGGTTCGTCGTCTGTGCTTCGGAAATACCGATGAAGCTGTTCATGATGCCCCAGACGGTGCCGAACAGTCCGACGAACGGCGATGTCGAGCCGATCGTCGCGAGGACGCCCGTGCCGCGGTTCATGTCGCGGCCGGCGGCTGCAGCCAGACCATCGAGGCGCGAAGAGACACGCTCCTTGATGCCCGCCTTGTCAGAGACCTCAGCCGAGAGATGCAATTCGATGGCGGCGAGCTCGATCAGTCTCGACACTATTCCCTTCTTGCCGCCGAGACGCTGCGCGGCTTCCGCCAGCGTGGACGCGCCATTGATCTCGGCGAAGGCCGTCGACAGGCGACGCTTGGCCCAGGTGAGTTCCAGGCTCTTCGCGAGCCACACGGTCCACGTCACGACGGAAGCAAATGCGAGACCGATCATCACGGCCTTCACCACCCAGTCCGCCTGCATGAACATGCCCCACGGGGACAGGTCATGCGGAAGATGGGGAGCCTTTTCAGACGCGGCGGCTTCTGCGGACGCGTCCATGTTCGGCGCATCGATTGCTAGACCGGGCGCTGCGGATTGATCCGGAGCAAACGAGGGAAGCTCGGTTCCTGCCGGCGACGCGGACGGCAGGTCTGTCGATTGTGCCTGCACCGGTGCGCCTGCTTCCGGTGCCGCGGCATCCGTGGAGGGTGCCGGCGCTGCCGATGGCGTGGATGGAGACGTTTGCGCTTGAACGGGTGCGGCGTCCGTCGTCGGTGTCGCCACCGATGCGTCTGGAGCGACCGGCGTGATGGGGGTCACCTCGGGAGCTTCGATTGCTGTCGGAGCCTGCTGCCCGGGAGCCGTTTGCTCCTGCGCCACGACCGGCGAAGCAAGCGTCGACACGATCATTGCGGCGGCGATCGCAACCGGCACTCCGCGTGCGCGCAGCGCTCGCTTCAGCGTTTCCGGAACGTAGAGAGAACACATAATCATGTTTGTGCGGGGCCGCCCTATGCTTCGACACGTCCGGAGGACTTAAATTAAACTATACTACACCTGTCAATATTGCGTCGCGCGAAGATGTTAGCAATCAGCCCACAGAGATGCGCAATTCTGTCGCGCTCATGGCCAGCTGCTGACCAAGAACGGCGCTCACATCCAGGTTTTTTGGCTTCGCTTCCATCTAAAGGATCGCCGCAGCGCAGGCAATGCGGCAGGCCTGAACATCGTAAGCGAAGCCCGGCTTCGCACTGAGCCGAGCGTATAACGTCATCCGTACTCTCTCGGACAAACACCGCGCGTAGCCAGGAACGAACCTGGCTTTTCAGTGTTGCACCTATATGAGGTTTCCGGCGCCGGCCTCATTTTGTTGCGGCGTCTCAGCAAGTTTTTCCATGACGCTCCGACACCGCCCAGACCTGACAGATTGGCCGCGCAACCGGCTGCTGCTCGCGCTTCCCGCCCGCGTACGAAGCCAGATTCTTCCAACCTTGGAAGCGGTCACGTGCGAACGCGAGCAGGTGCTCATCGATGCCGATTCCTCACTCGATAGTGTGTACTTTCCCGATAGCGGGGTGATCTCGGTCGTCTCTGTTTATCCGGACGGCGCCATCATAGAGATGGCCACGATCGGACGAGAGGGATCGACGGGATTTCAAGCGGTGTTTGGTGCGAAAGTGTCGTCTGCTCGTCTTCTCGTGCAGCTTCCCGGGACCGCCGCGAAGATGCCGCGTGCAGACTTTGTCCGAGCCATGGAGACCATCCCGCAATTCAACGCGCTGATGTTCGCTCACGTGCATGCCCTCCTAGAGCAGGTTATGATCTCGGCCGGCTGTAACGGCGCGCACGCGTTGAAGCAGCGACTGGCGCGCTGGCTCCTCATGATGCGGGATCGTGCCGACGACGATACCTTGTTGCTGACCCAAGACCTGTTGGCGGAAATGCTTGGCTTCCAGCGGCCGACGATCACAAATGCCATCAATGCGTTGGAGCGATCCGGTTTGATCACGTGCGGACGCCGGCGCGTAACCATCCTGGATAGAGACGGCCTCATGCGCGAGTCGTGCGAGTGCTATCAGCTCGCGCGAGCACGCGTTTCCCAGCACCTGCCAAAGACGTATGCAAATTAATTTGCTTTTTGTAATAAACCTTACCGACAGGCGCTAAGCTATGTTCCTTATTACCTCTTTCGGGATCTCATCACGAGGGAGCATAAGGCAGCGCGATGCCATTCAGACACTTGATCGACAGCAAGGCATTCGCTCCGGAGGCTCTGCAAAGTATGTACGAGGCGTTCGATCAGGCGTGGATCGAGCTTGCGCCTGAGTATGCCGGAGACGAGCAACGCGTCGCCTTCGCTCGCGACATGCTAGCCCGTGCCGTGCTTTCGGCAGGTGAGCGAGACACTTCCGAGGATCCCGTCGCGCTCAAAGCCGCGGCGCTGACGATCTTTCAGCGCATGGCAAATCCTTCGGCCGGCTAGGGCATTGTCCCGAGCCGTGGGCGGTGTCGGGGATCGGGCCCCGACACCGTCCTTATTCGAGCCGTCAATCTTCCTCGCCCGGCGCGGCCGCCACGAGATGATGGCGACTGTAGAGCGCGAAGTAGGCGATGAAGATCGCGTAGACGACGGCCGCGCCCAGCAGCACGCGTGGATCCACGAGGAAGCCCGCAACCACCGCCGCGCACGCCAACACCAATGCGATGCTGGAAGTCACGATGCCGCCGGGCGTGCGATATGCGCGCGGAAGATCCGGCTCATTGATGCGCAACGCGATATGTGACGCCATCATCATCACATACGAGATCGTAGCACCGAACACAGCGACGAGGATCAGCAGGTCTCCCTGTCCTGTCAGGGACAACAGGAAGCCGACGATGCCCGGCACGATCAACGCGAGGTAAGGCGTCTTGCGCGCGTTCGTCAGCGACAAGCTGCGTGGCAGATATCCGGCGCGCGACATGGCAAAGACGAGACGCGAGTAGCCATAGATGATCGAGAAGAAGCTCGCGATCAGGCCCGCGAGACCGACAAAGTTGACGAACCGACTCACGAGCGTCGGGCCGCCGTAGACGTTCGGCGACTCGAGCGCCTCGACCAACGGATTGCCGGAATTCATGAGCGCAGCGGAGCCCGCTCCGCCTGGCCCCACGAGCAGGATCAACGCACAGAATGCGAGAAGCACCGCCATGCCACCGATCAGTCCGCGTGGCAGGTCACGCTTTGGATCCTGCGTTTCTTCCGCAGCGAGCGGCACGCCTTCGATGGCGAGGAAGAACCACATGGCGTACGGGAGCGATGCCCACACGCCGAGATATCCGAATGGGAGAAACGTGCTTGCGCCGACTGCATCCGTCGGCGCGATGTCGAAGAGGCGATCAACGCTGAAATGCGGCGCCATCGCGACGACGAAAGCGATGAGGGCGACGACTGCGAGCGCTGTGATCGCAAAAATCAGCCGCAAGGCTTCGCCGGCACCGTACACGTGAATGCCGAGGAACACGACGTAGAAGCCGAGATATACCAACCAGCCGTCTATCCCGAACAACGAGTTGCAGTAAGCGCCGATGAACGTCGCGATGGCGGCAGGCGCGATGGCGTATTCGATAAGGATCGCGATGCCGCACAGGAAGCCGCCCCAAGGACCGAAGGCCCGGCGTGCAAATCCATAACCGCCACCCGCAGTCGGCGCGATCGTCGCCAGCTCCGCGAGGGCGAAACACATGCAGGCGTACATCGTGGCCATGAGTAGACAAGCGATGAACAATCCGCCCCAGCCGCCGGTCTTGAGGCCGAAGTTCCAGCCTGCGTAGTCACCTGAGATGACGTAGGCGACGCCAAGACCAACAAGCAGAAGCCAGCCTGCTGCGCCGCGCTTGAGCTGCCGATTTTCGAAGTAGTCCTTGCCGACTTTGTCGTATTCAACTCCACCTGCGTTGTGCGTTTCCATGAGGGTCCCCTAGCCTTTTTGTGTTTTTGTGTGCAGCGATGCGGGCCTTCTTTTGCAGCGGCTTCGCACGGTAATGAGAAGCCACAGCGAGCGGGCCGGAAGACTGATCTTCCAACCTCGCTCTCTACATCTGAACGCTAGGCTTGCCCCCAATGCGCGTCTATCCGACTTTGGCAGCACCGATGGGATCGGCGGCACTTCACTTCGCCGTTTTGCTCGGCGTCGCGCGAACTAGGCGCGAAGGCTCTTTTCCTGCAGAGCTTCGACCGGAAGCTGGCTGAACACCCCGAATTGCTTTTCGAGCGCAAGCAGGATTTCACCAAGCGCCTTGCGACGTTCCCACTCTTCACCGTGAAGTGTCTGGGGGTCCGGGTAGTGCCAGTCCGCGCTCGCGGGTTTCCCTGGCAGCTCCGGCAGCTTCTCCGTCGTGTCATGGTCCGAAAGCTGGAACACGAAATCCAAAGGCACGGCGTTCGGACCTGCAAACTGCTTCCAATGTTTGGGGTGCAGCTCTTCCGTCTCGTAGCTGGAGAGCTTCAGGATATCCAAAACGACAGGATCAATATCGTCATCCGGCTCGACACCGGCACTGAATGCATGAAAACGCCCGCCGCCCTTTTTGTTGACGACAGCCTCCGCAAAAAGTCCTCGCGCCGCATTGCGGCGTGAAAGAAACAGGATGTTGAATGTCCGCTCGGGCATACTCGGCCTCCATTATCCCATTTCGGACGTGCGGCTCATGCAACTACGAAAACTGGGGCGTTGTTCCGTTATGCCAGCCCGCTTTTCAGGCCCGACCCTCGCTCCGAACACCTCTTATTTTCCTCGGATGTGATTCCAAAAGCACATTTCTCAATCCGTTTTTGTAGTGCCGCCCGAATTCTAAATGACATTTTATTATATTCGCGACACTTTGGAGAATTATAAGACAATTCAGAAAGCTGATCCATGCAACCCGGCAAATTCAAGGAGCAGGAGCGAGAGGAGTTTAATCTCTTTGGACCACCCCATCCGGGCGAAGTATTTCGAGACGACATTTTCCCTCGCCTCAAGCTTTCGAGAAAAGCTCTCGCCTCGCAAATGCATATTTCCTACGGGGCGCTTTCGCGCTTTATCACTGGACGCAAAAGCGTGTCACCATCGCTCGCGATGGAGCTGTCGCGGATATCGGGAACGAGCGTGCTCTACTGGCTCGTGCTGCAAGCCCATCATGACGCCTGGCGCGTCGAAACACGGGCGCACGTGCGCCGCGAAGCGCCGTCGAAAAGAAAGCCATCGGCGGAACGCCTCGAACCTTTGGAAGCCTGCTAGGCTCTGACAAGCGCTGCGAACTTATGCGCCGATGCGCGCGGCAACCAGATGGCGTCAAAGTATGTGTCGTCGGAAGGCGGCGCGTCGAGCTTCAGCTGATACCGGCCGTCTTCCTTCACCAGCGCGGCGCGATATCCAACATAGCCGAGCGCTTCGAACTTCGAGAAGAGAGCGGCTTTCGAAGCGCCACACCGCTCGAGATGCTCGCCAAACACTTCCGTCACGACGACTGGCTGGCACCGCTCGATGCATCCGGCAATGCCGTCCACGACTTCACACTCGAACCCCTCGACGTCGATTTTGATAAGGGTCGGCGAGAGCGTGGCCAACTGCTCGTCTCCAACCTCGACGTCGACATCGATTTTTTCGACGTCTTCGTACTGCGTTTTGCCGAGTGTCGCCTCGCCCGAGTTGATGGCTGGTATGGAGAGCGTTAGTTGGGCGTGCTCCTTGCCGAGCGCACAGTCGCGGATTTCGATGTTGGTGATCCCGTTCTTTTCGCACTCGCGCCGGATCTGACAAGTGCATGCCGGATTTGGTTCAAAGCACACGACCTTGCCCGCAGGGCCCACAGCATGCGACGCGGCCAGCGCGAAGAAGCCACGATTGGCGCCGATGTCGATCACCACGTCGCCGGGCTTCGCCACGGCATCAATCAGCTGCAGCGTTCCGAGATCACTCCAGCGGCCGAGAAAAAAGGCAAGACGATCCGCCCACCATTCGAGATTGAGGGTGACGAGATAGTGGTTCCGCTTGTCGCGGATCGTGCGCTCGCCCGCATCTTTCCAAAGCCAGTTGCGCTGATAGCTGCCAACGAGATGACTGTACACGTGGCCCCAGCCTGGCAACTCGCGGCTGATGTAAGGACGTCCCAATCCTATGGCGACGTTCTGAAAGGCCACTCTTATAGGCCTTGTGAAATCGCTCATGTGAAAACCGTTCCGCCTGCGTGCGAGGCCTCACCGTGCAAGAAACCAATGAAGCACGGCAGTATTTTCACCCAAGTATCATTCGGTGGTTATCGTTAAGCGCGATTGCCATGGAGCAAATTTTTGTTGGAGGACCTGCTCTCTCTCGCGTTTGCGAGACAATCAATTCGGAACCGCTCCCGCGGGCTGCCCGTTCTTTAGGCAAGCAGCAAGGAGGCAAACCATGGCCTACACAGATCCCAACACAGGTATTACCCGCGATAAATACGGCAACGAGGTTAGAGACCCGACCGGCACGGCATCGAGCACTCAGACGAGCTGGGCCGCTTGGGTTATAGCCGCCCTGTTCGTTGCTGCGCTCTTGATCGCAATCTTCGGCATGGGCAACAGCTCCACCACGACGACCACGTCGGACACGACGGTCACGGAGCCGCTGACACCGAAAGCACCACCGCCGCCGGCTCAGTAATCACCACACGCTCAGAAATGACGCCCGCGACCTCTAGAGGTCGCGGGCGTTTTCTCGTTAGACCTGCAATCAGAACCTAGTGCCCAAGCCGCTGGCAAATTTCTTTCCACCGCTCGCGGGTGATGTGGGTGTCCTGATCCCAATTCTGCATACACTCTTCGAGGCTCTTACCTGCCGCACCGCCTTCACGCTGAACTCGGTCCGGCTCCTCGCCGATTGAATTTGAAGATCGCGTTCCCGTCACATCGAGATTCTTCTCGGCATCCGCTTCACCTGCTCCTGTCGCGGCACCGCCGCTTCCAGCCCGCCCGCTTCCGCCAAATGCGGGATCCGTCTGAGGCGTGCGTGCGAGAGGGTCGGCAGGATCGCTCTGGGCATTGTTAGGATTGGGCTGCCTGTCCTGGCGATAGATGGGGGATGAGGGCTCCGCATTCCCGGCAGACGGCACAGGCGGCACTCCCGTCTGCCGCTCAGGAACGGTCGAGGGCAAGGGCGTGGGCGATCGCGATTGAGGCCCAGGTAGAGCTTGTGGCGTCGTCTGGCCGGTCGCGGGGCTGTTCGCACCCGAACCCCTGCCTGTAGAGCTCGGAGACGATGCTCCACTGGCCGGTGGGGTAGTTCCTGCCGGCGCGCCTCCACCCGCAGATCCGCCTGCGCTGCTTCCTCCACCCGCGCTGCTCCCGCCGCCAGTTTGGGAGAGAGCAGAGCCCGCGAGACAGAGAGCAAATCCCGATGCCAAAAGGATGAGGGCTGGTCTTTGATGGTTCATCTGGAGCCTCCAAGGCGCGATCACGCGCTGTTCCTTGGATGCTCAACCGACGGTCAGGGAGCTGGGTTCAATTCGCTATCGCCGGGCAATCAGAGCGCCACGACGAGAGTTGTGCAGGCCCTCCAGAAAAGCCGATCCGTCGGGAGCGGTGGCAATCGTGGAGCTGGACTGAGCTAATGGTACCGCCTTCCCGGATCGAACGGGAGACCTCTAGATCCACAATCTAGCGCTCTAACCATCTGAGCTAAGGCGGCACACGGCAGGGCATGTCGTCGTACGACATGCCCGCGGCACTTTGAAATACCAGCGATATCGACTATCGCCGCAGGCTTTCGGCGGGCGCATCAGGGAGCCCGACGCTGCCGAGAGGGTGCTTATAGAAGGGGGGCGGACGTCCCGCAACCTCTATTGAATGGGCCGGATGGGCCTATTCGCGGCCTCCCAATGGCTGCCGCTCACATTATATCAGGCCCATACGGTTCTTTAGCGTCGCCTCCAACCCTTGCGCCGAACAGTAGGACCCGAGGGCCGCGGAGTTCAGCGTCTCGCCCGACCGCAAATGGATATTGAGCGAGAAGGTTTCTTCCGCACCCCCCCAGTCCCGCGCCAGGATTTGGGTAGAGGCAATATCGTGCGGAGTAATCGCAAGAATCCGGCGTTGCAGAATGGAGCGCTGCTCGACGAACAGTGTGTCGTCATTGAGCGTCCACGAGAGACTGTTGTCCGCGAAGGCGCAAGCCAGGAGCGCAGCCCCGATCGCCCATGTCGTGACGATAAAAACGGTCGAGACCAGGGTCCACCAGCTGATTTCGGAGAAGGCGTGGCGCAGCTCCCAGGCAGGCACTACGACGGTGACCAGGCCAAATGAGAGAAGCGCCAAGCGCGTCGCCGCGCCCGGACGGCTGTCTACAATGGCCAGGGGCTCGGCTGTCGGCAGGATCTGCATCTGTGGTTCTTAAGCTTTCGGCGGCAAATATCTCGTGAATGCAACCCCTTACCCTACGAAACTCGCGCGAGGCCTACGTCGTCGCCCCGACGCCCATTTCCCGCAGGATCTCGCTCTAACCCGTTTTGCGGGCTAGTGTTCCGCCATGAGACATGTTCGCCTCATTACGTTCACGGAAGATCTGCCGCCCCGGGCCCTTTCTGAGCTCGATGCCGCAGAGCAGGCGGCGTGGCTGATCGACGTAGAGAGCGGGCGCATTCTTGCCGCGAACGGCGCAGGCAGCGACCGGCTCGGACTTACGGAGCGTGACGCCCCGGTGCTCCTCGACGCCGCCATGCCGGCCCTGGCGCGTCTGCGCTCGCTAGCGATGACGGCCAACACTGACGCAACCGAGGGTCTGGTGTTCTGGGGGCGCAACGGCACCGTTCACGCCTTATGCCGGATCAGATTTATCGAGGATGGAAGGCGCGTCGCCGCCGTGGTGACGGCCGCCGCCGGGCCGGGGGACGCATCCGCATCGGAGCCGCCGCAGGGCACGCTCGCTCTTCCCGCAACCGACGACGGAGCCAAAGTCCGAGAGATCGCGCGCCGCATCCGAGAGGGGTGGACGGCCGCCATACCTCCCGCACGCGCAGGCAACTCGGATGGGGCGCTACCCCACGGTTTGCGCCATCCGACAGACGCCGTCTCTCTCGCGGTGCGAGCGGGCCTCGCTCACGAACTCAAGACACCGCTTTCGGCCATTTCGGCTGCAGCGGAGATCATGAAAGACGAACGCTTCGGCCCCCTCGGAGGCGCGCGCTACGTCGGCTATGCGTCGGACATTCATGACAGCGCGCGGCATGCGCTCGCGATCGTTGACCGAATGCTCGCCGAAGCCGGAGCAGCAGGCGTACAACTCCATCTCGACTTCACGCAGATCGACGTGAGAGAGGCACTTCGCAAGGTGGCGTCGCAGGTTTCGCCGCTCGCGGAGGGTGCGGGTCTTGCTCTCGAGATCGATCTTCCCGAGAGGTTGCCGCACATCATCGCCGATGCCACGAGCCTTCGGCAAATCCTGTTCAATCTCGTGACCAACGCCATCAAGTTCACGCCCAGCGAGGGCACAGTGACCATCAGCGCAAACCACGACGGCGACGGACCCCTTGTCATCACGATCAAGGATACGGGGCGCGGAATGGCGGAGGGCGAGATCGAACACCTCTCGCAGCCTGCCCCGGATTTCAAGTTCGAGCGCGGCGGGAGTGCGGGCGGTCTCGGCCTCGGCATACCCCTCGCGCAAAGGCTGGCGGCGGCGAACGGCGCTGCTTTGGTCTTCGCGAGCAAAGTTGGAGAAGGCACGGCCGTATCCCTGGTCTTCGAAAAAGATCGCGTCGTTCCTGTCTGATGGCGGGTCCATCCGTCACACCCCAATTACCGATGTAGTCACGGCGGAAGGGCCGTCGCACAATTGTTGACTTTCTTGACGTAGTTTATGTCCCCTGGTAGCGGGACGTGAGATCCCCCCGATCGTTGGAGAAAAGACGTATGACCACCTCGCAATCCATGCTGCACAGGATGGCGCTTCCGCTGGCGACGGCCCTTGCGCTCGCAGCTCCGGCTGTTTGCGGTCAAGCCCGGGCAGCGGAGGAAGTGAACGTTTATTCCTATCGCGAGCCGAGCCTGATCGATCCGATCTTCAAGACGTTCGAGAAAGAGACCGGCATCAAGGTCAACGTCATCTATTCGAAGGATGGGCTCATCGAGCGAATGACCGCCGAAGGACGCAATAGCCCGGCCGACATTCTCATCACACCTGAGTCCGGCCTGCTTGCGCAAGCCAAGGCCGCAGGTGTCACGCAGGCGCTCCAGTCGAAGGTGCTCGACGATGCCATCGACGCAAAGCTGCGCGACCCCGAAGGCCACTGGTTCGGACTGACGCGGCGCGCGCGCGTCGTCTACGCTTCGAAGGAGCGGGTTCCGCAGGACGCGATCACGTATGAGGAGTTGGCCGATCCGAAGTGGAAGGGCAAGATCTGCACTCGCTCTGGCCAGCACACCTACAACATCGCGCTCATCGCATCGATGATCGCCCACGACGGCGAAGAGAAGACCGAGACGTGGCTCACCGGACTTCGCGACAATCTCGCACGCAAGCCTGCGGGCGGCGATCGCGAAGGAATGCGTGATGTGCACGCCGGCCTTTGCGACATCGCGATCGGCAATACGTATTACATGGCCGCCGTTCTCAAGAACCCCGAGCAGAAGGAATGGGCCGACGGCGTGAAGATGCTGTTCCCCAACGCGGCGGACCGCGGAACGCATGTCAACATCTCGGGTGCGGCGCTCGCTGCAAGCGCTCCGCATCGCGACAACGCGGTGAAGCTGCTCGAATTCATGGTGACGCAGGAAGCCCAGGAGATCTACGCGGAGGGCAACGGCGAGTATCCGGTGACTGCCGACGCTCACGCTTCGGACCTCGTGAAGAGCTGGGGTGAGCTGAAGCCCGATGCCATTCCGCTGTCGCAGATCGCTGCTCTGCGCAAGAAGGCCTCTGAGCTTGTCGACAAGGTCCGCTTCGACGCGGGTCCGAACTCGTAGTCTCGAACATACGGTCTTAAGTATAACAGCCGGGCGGCGCATGCTGCCCGGCTTTCGCTTTCAACCTCCGATATTCTTCATGCCGTTTGAGCTCCGCGCCGCTTCCTCTTGACGGCAGACCGTACGCTCGCGATGGTCCCCGCGCATGACCTCTCCTCATCCCGCATCCATGGATCCTGAAACCCGGCGCGCTGCTCCGAGCCTGCGACAGCGCTTCGGGGCGCTCCGCTCGGCATCGCACGCGCCGGGATGGAGCCTGACGGCCGGTATCGTGCTCGCCGTGGTCGCGCTGCCGGTTGCTGCCGTGCTTTATCTCGCGTTCGCGGCTCAAGCCAATGACTGGCCGCATCTCTTCGGCACAGTGCTTCCCCACGCGCTGCAGCAGACGCTGTTGCTGGCGGCCGGAACCGTTGTCGTAACGCTTGTCGCCGGCACGGGCACGGCGTGGCTCGTCACGATGTACCGTTTTCCGGGGCGCGCGGCTCTCGATCGATTGCTCGTGCTTCCGCTCGCCATTCCGACCTATATCGCGGCTTACTGCTATGCCGAGCTTCTCGACTATGCAGGCCCCGTGCAATCCGGGCTGCGAGCGATGTTCGGATGGACGACGGTGCGGGACTACTGGTTTCCGGAGGTTCGCTCGATCCCGGGAGCCGTGTTCGTTCTTTCCGCCGTGCTCTATCCTTATGTCTATCTCGCGGCGCGCGCGACGTTCGTGCAGCAGTCCGTCTGTGCTCTCGAAGTTGCCCGTACGCTCGGGCGGACTTCGCTCGGGACATTCCGTGACGTCGCGCTGCCGCTCGCTCGTCCGGCACTGGCGGCCGGAGCGGCGCTCGTGGCGATGGAGACGCTCAACGATCTCGGTGCCGTGCAGCATCTTGGCGTCGAAACGCTGTCGGCGAGCATCTACGCGACATGGCTGCAGCGATCGAACCTCGGCGGGGCCGCACAGCTCGCAACAGTCATGCTCATACTGATCGCGATGCTTCTCACCTTCGAGCGCATCGCGCGCGGCGGCGCCAAGGTACATCATACGACGGGGCGCTACCGTGCCATTGCGTTTCAGGACATCGAAGGCTGGCGGGGCTACTTGGCTGCTTTCCTTTGCTCGCTGCCCTTTCTGTTCGGGTTTGTCGTCCCCTTCGTGCTTCTTGCGCGCTTCGCCGTTGGGCACATCTCGGTTGCCATGGACGGCGGCTTTCTGGCGGCGGCCGGAAACAGCCTGCTGCTCGCGACACTGGCGGCTCTCGTAGCGGTCGCGCTCGGGCTCATCGTCAATTACGCACCGCGCGTGGCCAAAACTGCCTTTACGCGCGCGGCGGCGCGCATTTCCGGCTTCGGTTACGCGTTGCCCGGCGCTGTGCTCGCGATCGGCGTGCTCATTCCTCTCGCGGCGTTCGACAACAAGATCGATGCGCTGGCGCGCGATCTGTTTGGTGTTTCGACCGGGCTCATTCTTTCCGGATCGATCGCGGCGCTTGTCTACGCGTATGCGATCCGATTTCTCGCCGTCGCGAGCGGCGGTATAGAGGCCGGGCTCGAGCGGATCTCTCCCAATCTCGACGCGGCAGCTCGCGCGCTCGGAGCAACGGCTGCTTCGGCGCTGTGGCGGGTTCACCTGCCGCTTCTGTTGCCGGCCCTGGGCGCGGCGGGACTGCTGGTGTTCGTCGATACGCTCAAAGAGCTGCCGGCGACACTGCTACTGCGTCCGTTCAATTTCGAAACGCTCGCAACGCATGTCTATGCGTTCGCGGCCGTGGAGCAGCTCGAGAGCGGCGCGCTTGGCGCCTTGACGATCGTTCTCGCAGGACTTTTGCCGCTGATCTTCCTGCATCGCGCCATCGCCGGTGGGCGCGCGGGAGGCGGTAGCGGCGACTAGCGCGGAAGCATCCCGGCCAGCCGCTCACATCGCGACCGGCCGGGCAACGCGAGCTCGCTACTTCTGTTCAACGCCCTCGACGTCGAGCGTCAGCTCTACCGCTTTCGAAGCGGGACCGAGATTGAAGTCAATGCCGAAGTCGGCGAGGGTAAGAGCAGTCGTGCCAGTGAAACCGACGCGGTTTCCACCCCACGGATCAGCGCCGCCGCCGACATACTCAGCATCGATCGTCACTTCTTTCGTGACGCCACGAAGCGTGAGGTCGCCGACGATCTTGGCCTTGCCCTCTCCGGCAGGCTCGACCTTCTTGCTTACGAAGGTTGCCTTCGGAAACTTCGCGACATCGAGGAAATCCGTGTTGCGAAGATGCTTGTCACGCTCGGCATGATTTGAACTCACGCTCGCGGTGTCGATCTCGACGTTGACCTTGGAGGCTTCCGGCGCCTTCGGGTCATAGCTGAACGTGCCGTCGAACTTGTCGAAGCGTCCCGTCAGAAAGCTGAAGCCGAGATGCTTGATACGGAAATTGATGGAAGCATGGGCGCCTTTGCTATCGATCGCATAATCGGCGGCGGAGGCAGCCCCGGGAAGCGCGAGAGCGGCAATCAACGCGAGAGAGGCGAAGCGAAGTTTCATCGTGATGTCCTTTGTGGTGGATGAACTGATGATGTGAAAACTCAAAGTTTCGGCGGGCCGGACCACATGCGCCTCAACGTCGGAGCGCGATCGATAATGTGGTGCTTCAAGGCCGCGCCGGCGTGGACTGCTGCGAAGAGAATGACGGCGTAAGCCAGGTATTCATGGATGACGCCAGCCGTGTCCTCGAGGCCCTTGTTCTCGCCAGGAGAGGGCACGCTGAACCAGCCAAACACGTCGATGGCTCGCCCATCCGCAGTCGAGATCAGATAGCCACTGACCATCAGCGCCAGCAGCAGCGGATAGAAACTCCAATGCGCGATGCGAGCGGCTCGCCGCTCGAGCGGTCCGAGTTCGTCATCGTTCGGCTTCACGTTCGCGACACGCCAACCAAAGCGCAGAGCGAGCGCAATGAGCAGCAGGATGCCAACGCTTTTGTGAAACTCGCGGCCCGAGTTGTAGTAGGGGCTGTAGTAGTCGAGGCCGACCATCCAGAGGCCGATGCCGAACATCGCGAAAATCGCGAGCGCCATGAGCCAATGAAAAAGACGGCTGATCAGCCCGTATCCTTGAGGTGTGTCGTTTACGGGCATTGTCGAGCCTCTGAAGCGCGCCGCTGTTGGCGTCACCGTTAGATAGACGAGACCTCGGTCCGATCAATGTCAGGGGCAACACTTCGCGTTGCGCAGCGGGAAGCAGACTGGTTCGCATTCAGCAACAAGCACAAACAACAACGGCCGCGAGCAGTACTCGCGGCCGTCATTACTTAGGGGCGTACGAAAGCGTTAGAAGCCGAAATAGATCCCAACGCGGGGACGCCGATGATAACGATATCCGTAATACGGCGAATACCCGCCGTAATAGTATGGGCGATAATAACGGCGGCCATAATAGCGATTGCGATGATAGCGGTGGCGATGGAAATGGCGATGACGGTGATAGCGCCGACGAACTTCCTGAACGTTGCTATCGGCTTGAGGGGTTGCAGCTTTTGCAACGCCTGCGCTGCCGGCAGTCATGGCCTGAGCTGGAGCCGTGGCGGAAAAGAGTGCCGCGCTTGCTCCGATCACGGCCATTGCGATGAGTTTCCGCATGGCTGGTGTTCCTTTCCCTAGTTGGTCCCGGCTAACTAAGTGTACTACGAAACCAACGATCTGTCGGACCACATTGTCGTGCTCGTGTTATGACGTAGTCATCCGTGAGCGGATCTGATTTCGCGCTGCAATGCCGCGTTGCAGCAGATAGATGTTGATTGTGCAGGTTCCGAAAATGCAGAATCTACACCTGTCGCGAAACTCAACTCCTCATCGCAATCGAAGTTCCGTCACGAACTCGACTTGCGCATGGCAGAGATTGTGCGTCAGATCGAAATTTTCGGGCGCGTTTTTGCTCGTGTTTGCAGGGTTAGGCTTTGTCTCGCACGTCCACCAACGCGCTGTTGCCTTACCTGCCGCACGTCGACGGCTTGCGTGCTGTCGCCGTTGCTCTCGTCGTGATCTTTCACGCGTGGCCCTCTGCGCTTCCCGGCGGCTTCATCGGTGTCGACATCTTCTTCGTCATCTCGGGTTTCATCATTACGCGGCAACTCGCGCAGGAGATGGAAGAGGGGCACTTCTCCTTCCTCGCCTTCCTGGGACGAAGAGTGAGACGGCTCGTTCCCGCAGCCTTCGTGTGCTGCGTTCTCGTTTCCATCGCGGCCGTCCTGCTGCTGATGCCGGAAGCGCTATCGGATTACAGCGAAAGCCTCCTGGCCACCTGGACCATGACGGCAAATTTCTATTTCTTCACTCACACGGGCTACTTCGACGCGTCTTCGGCGGAAGCGCCACTGTTGCACATGTGGTCTCTCGCCGTCGAAGATCAGTTCTACCTGACGTGGCCGCTGCTTCTGCTTCTCATGTATCGCAAGCTTGGAGCGCGCGCACGCATCGTCATAGCCGTTCTGCTGTTGGCTCTTCTGTCGCTTGCGCACTCGGAGTTCGCTGCACGCTCGAATCCGAGCCTTGCGTTCTTCCTGCCGTTGTCGCGTGCATTTGAACTTCTGGCGGGATGTGCGCTTGCGCTCGGCGCGCCGCTGATTTCAGCTGCTTGCGCGCGTGCTCGTGCGGCGCTCGACACGGTCGGCCTGTTGCTTGTCGCGGGATGTGTCGTGATGCTGCACGAAGGCGTGCCATTTCCCGGGCTCGCAGTTGCGCCAGCGATCGTCGGCACCGCGCTCCTGATCGCCGGAGGTCTCTACGGGCCGACGCCCGTGTCGCGGCTGCTGTCATTCAAGCCCATGGTTCTCATGGGTCTCATGAGCTACTCCATCTACCTCTATCACTGGCCTTTGATCGCGCTCGCGACCTACCGCCTCGGCCGACCGCCGGATGCGAGTGAAGCGGCCATCCTCGTCGTTGCTGGCCTCGTGTTCGGCGCGCTTTCTTGGCTCCTCGTCGAGCAGAAGCTGACGCGCCGCTTAGGTCTTTATGATTTGCAGCCGGCAGGCATTCTCAAGCGGCTTGTGGCGGCTTCCGTCGTTCTTTCCGTATTTGCTGGCGCCAGCGTCGCCGCTAAGGGATGGCCGCAGCGACTCGATGACGTTGCTTACAACGTCTACAAGGCGGCTTCGACCGGCAACCCGTTGCGGAAATCCTGCGACGGTTACGACAAGGCATTCGGGAACGAGAGCCGCTGCACGTTCGGCAAACCCTTGTCTAAGGGCGCTTCCTACGACATCGCCGTGTTCGGCGACTCAAACGGCGATCACTTCGTGCCGATGATCGCCAAGCTCGCGGCCGATGCCGGTCTATCGGGACGGCAGGTGACCCAAAGCTCTTGCGCGGCATTGATTGGCGGAACGCGCGTTGCAAGCCAAAAGAAACTCGCAAGCAGCGACGAAACCTGCACGCGCTATCAGGAAACGATCATCGAATTCCTCGACCGCAATCCGGGGCTGAAGCTCGCGGTGCTATCGTCCGCGTGGAACGGCTACGCAACGACGAAGCCGAACCATCTCGCGCCCGCCAGCTTCACCGGAAAGACGATGTCGTTCTCAGCTCTTGCAGCGGAAACGATCTCGATTTTCCGCAAACGCGGCATCGAGGTGCTCGTCATCGGGCAGATCCCGTTCATGGATACTTTTTCCATGGCCTGCTACGTCAACGCAGCACGACGCGATACCGAAAAGGTGGATTGCACGGAGCCGCGTGACGAGATCGATTCCGAGCTCGATATTCCGCAGAAGGCGTTTCACGACCTCGCTGAGCTGGACCGTGACGTCACGTTCCTTAGCATCAAAGACCTCTTGTGCGACGACAAGCTTTGCAGCCCGTTCAAGGACAATCAGCTTCTGTACCGTAACAACGGCCACCTCAACGCAATCGGGGCCGCGTATCTCTCACGGTATACAACGTTGCCTGAGCTGGAAGAGCCGTCCACTACGGCGCAGCACTGATCCGCAAACTCAGGCAGCGACGGAGGTCCGTTCGTAAGACGATGCAGAAGCCGTGGCCGGCTTCTTCAGCTCAACGATCAGGTTGTCGTCGAACAGCGAGATCCAATTCTTCCAGGAAAACTCATAGCCGATGCTCTGCGCCAGCTCTCTCAGCGAACGCGGCGTGAAATAGTTCACGTGATCCGGAAAGCGGAAGCCACACCAGTCGGCGCCCATGATGTAGCGGTTTGCGGAATTGTAGTTGGGTGAGCGCAGGACAATTTTTCCGCCGGGCTTCAGACGCCCGAATGCGCGTTCGAGAATGAGGCGCGGCTGCGCTTCGTGCTCGAGATACGAGCGCATGATGATCGTGTCGAAGAAATTCTCCGGAAAACGTTCAACGCCCGTCGTCGCGGGCTCATGATAAACAGCGCCGCCGCGCGCTTCGAAAATTAGGCGCGCCTTGTTCGCGAGACCTTCGCTGATTTCGATGCCGTAAGGCGTCGGGCCGGGAGGGATGCGGGTCGAGCCGCCGCATCCGATCTCGAGCACGCGCCCCGTTACCGAAGCCGCGCGTTTGTGGCGCGCGCGATCGAGGACCTTGCCGAACTTCAGCCGAAAGCGGGTTAGAGCATCGAAGCGAGCGAGCTTGTTCTCCTTCTTGCGCCGCTCTTTTTCCTCGGCGTGTTGCTTTTCCCAAGCAAGATTGACGGAGAGTTCTACGTAATCCGGCACGAGGCCGAGATAAACGAACCCGCACGTATTGCAGGAGACCACAGGCCACGGACTGCGTGTGTATTTCGTTACGACGGTGGCGCCGGTTTTTCTGCAAACTTCGCAGGTCGACCGCGCGTGAGAGGCGAGCTTGACCATACCCAGACATCCCTCGGGAAGGGCGCTCTCCCCAGAGCACCTACGCAATACGCTTAGGTCAAACTACTTAGCTGCGATCCGTTCAGCAAGACTCCTGAATGCCGAGGTATTTCGTCAGACATCGCGAGAGACTGCGCGTACGCGTAGTTAATGCCTTGCGGTTTTGAGACGCCGAGCGGCGGCCTCTGAGCTAACCCAACGGGCCGCTGCGCAATGCTGCGATCTGATTATTAAGAGAGTCGCGCAGGTAGGTCATGGCGGCGGCACGCAGACCTTCCTCGTCCATCGTGCCGACGAACGGCACTTCAACGGTGGCTTCCAGCCATTGGCGCGACGCGGAAAGGTCCGCTTCGTTATCGCCAAGGACGAGATGAACCAACATGACGCGCCCAGCGCCATGCATTTCGACTTGATGCAGCTTCACAGCTCCACCCCCTCGCGCAGCCCCGCCTTCTCCTCCGCACGGTGTGTTTCGTAGGGCAGCGATTGGGCGGACGTGAGGCAAACGAAAAGGGCGGCACCCCTCAGGATACCGCCCTCATTTCGCATACACCGCTCGGCCCGGACCTAGAGCACGCTCTAGGTTTTTTGCAGAGACCGATGATTCACGCTTCGGACTGATAGGGTCCGAAGCGATCATGGTCTAGAGCGGGATGTTGTCGTGCTTCTTCCAGGGGTTCTCTAGGGTCTTGTTGCGCAGCATGTTGAGCGCGCGGCAGATGCGGCGGCGCGTGCCGTGCGGAAGAATGACCTCGTCGATGTAGCCGCGCTCGGCAGCGACGAACGGATTGGCGAAGCGCTTCTTGTACTCCTCGATGCGGCCCGCAATCTTCTCGGCATCATTGAGCTCCGAGCGATAGAGAATTTCGGCCGCACCTTTCGCACCCATGACGGCGATCTCGGCTGACGGCCACGCGTAGTTCACGTCCCCGCGGATGTGCTTCGAGCTCATGACGTCGTAAGCGCCGCCGTAAGCCTTGCGCGTGATGAGCGTGACCTTCGGCACAGTGGCCTCGGCGTAGGCGAACAGAAGCTTGGCGCCGTGCTTGATCAGGCCGCCGTATTCCTGTGCGGTACCCGGCAGGAAGCCTGGCACGTCGACGAGGGTGACGATCGGGATCTCGAAGCAGTCGCAGAAGCGAACGAAGCGAGCCGCCTTGCGCGAGGCGTCGCTGTCGAGCACGCCAGCAAGCACCATCGGCTGGTTGGCGACGATGCCGACAGTGCGGCCTTCCATGCGAGCAAAGCCCGTCACGATATTGCGCGCGTAGGCTTCCTGGATCTCGAAGAAATCCGCTTCGTCCACGACCTTCAGGATCAGCTCCTTGATGTCGTACGGCTTGTTCGGATTGTCCGGGATCAGCGTGTCGAGCGAGAAGTCAGGACGATCCGGGCTGTCGGAGGTCGGCAGAGCCGGAACGCCCGATTGGTTGTTCGCCGGCAGGAAGTCCATCAAGCGGCGCATCTGCAGCAGCGCTTCGACGTCGTTCTCGTAAGCGCGATCTGCGATGGACGACTTGGTGGTGTGGACCTTGGCGCCGCCGAGCTCTTCAGCGGTGACGGTCTCGTTGGTCACGGTCTTCACGACGTCGGGACCGGTGACGAACATGTAGCTCGTGTCCTTCACCATGAAGATGAAGTCCGTCATGGCGGGCGAGTAGACGTCGCCGCCGGCGCAGGGGCCCATGATGACGGAGATCTGCGGCACCACGCCGGAGGAGAGCACGTTGCGCTGGAACACCTCGCCGTAGCCGCCGAGTGCATCCACGCCTTCCTGAATGCGTGCGCCACCCGCATCGAAGAGGCCGATGATCGGCGCTCGGTTCTTGAGCGCCATGTCCTGGATCTTCATGATCTTCTGCGCATGCGCCTGCGAGAGCGAGCCACCGAACACCGTGAAGTCTTTGGCAAACACGTAGACGACGCGGCCATTGATGGTGCCCCAGCCGGTGACGACGCCGTCACCCGGGGTCTTCTGCTTCTCCATGCCGAAGTCGGCGCAGCGGTGCTCAACGAAGGTGTCGAACTCCTCGAAGGAGTTTTCGTCCATGAGAAGCTCAATGCGCTCACGGGCCGTCAGCTTGCCGCGCTTGTGCTGCGCCTCGATGCGGGCGATGCCGCCGCCCAGACGGGCGTTATCGCGACGGCGCTCCAGCTCCTCGATGACTTCCTTCATAGAGACCAACCCCGTTTATTAACGTCAGATGACACGATCACTCTTGGGCGGGAGATAGCACGGCACTTGGCGGGCAGCCAATGGACCGTGTAAATCGGCGCCATGCGACTGAGCGCCCCCAACCGGGCGCTGGCCATCAGATAACAGGGAGGCGGCGGCCATGGCGAAGGCGATCCACATGATGGTGAGGGTGCTCGAGGAGGCGCGGAGCGTCGCCTTTTATAAAGGGGCGTTCGGGCTTGAGATCGCCGATCGGGTCGATTTCGCCGATTTCACGCTCATTTACATGAAGAATGCGGAGGCCGACTTCGAGGTCGAGCTCACGGTCAACAAGGACCGGACGGAGCCTTACGACCTCGGGAACGGGTATGGCCACTTGGCTTTCGTGGTCGACAATCTGGAGGCGGAGCGGGAGCGGATTGCCGCGCTCGGCTTTTCACCCAAAGATATCAAGCAGATGACCCACGATGGTAAGCCTTTCGGCCGCTTCTTCTTCATCGAAGACCCAGACGGCTACAAGATCGAGGTTCTGGAAAAGGGTGGCCGGTTTCGGTGAGGCAGTAGGCAACGAGGCCATGTCGGCTGACTGATCGCAAGCTGCTTATTGGGTTCCCGGTCTTTAAGGCGCATGTCTGCGCCGGAGACGCCGGGATGGCGGTGCAAGCAAGGCCTCCGAGGCCCACACAATCTCCGTCATGCCGGCGGAGGCCGGCACCCAGAATACGTCGCTGCCCGGATGCGTTATCGGAGCGTCGCACGCTCTGAGGCTTGTCTGGACCCCGGCCTTCGCCGGGGTGACGGTAAGTTTGGGATTGCTCTGCCTGACCCGACCGTCCGTGCGGAGCATAGCTCCGTCATGACGCCGGGTGACGGGATATGGGGAGGCGCCGAAGAGGACGGGGCTTCTGGCGCCCAAATGCGAAGCGCAAGCTCCGCATCAGCAAATGCCAGTAAGTCTCTGACTCATCGTATCGTTTGGTTCCCGGCACTTGTCGATGCAGCAGATCTGAATCGTCTGATGCCCGGGCCCGTAACGGTTCATGCCCTTTGCGGAACCAGAGACCGACCCCGTGCATCAGATCGTGCCGAAGGCACTAGCCGTTGCAGAGCCGTTGCATCAGGAGGTGCCGGAGCCCTCGAAGGCCCCTCAGGCGACCTCCGACGCTGCGCGTTCCGCTCTCGCATGCCCTCGCACTGGCGCGGCCTGCCCGGCTCTCTCGGCGCTTTTCGCGTCCTTCGCTCCGGCAGGAGACGACGCGCGCGGCTGGATCATGGCGCTCGCGCCTTGTGGCCAATGCCGCGTTGCTTTCGAGGCAGGCCGCGACGGGCTCCGCCACGTCCGGCTCGGCCAGCGGGAGCGAGAGATTCTTTTGGGAGCCGCATCAGGGCCGCTAACGCTTACCGAAGCCGGTATGTCTCGCTCGCTAAGCGCTGCCCGGAGGCGCGCAGGTCTCTCTCTCGGCAAGGCCGGGCTCGTTGCGCCGGAAGTTGCATCATCTACCCACAGCGGGACGGCGCACAGGCGCGCGACCGTCGTCCTTACCGAACTCGGTCGCTACGTGATGGCGGCTTACGGCCGTTACCTTTCGGCCGGAAAGCCCGTGCGGTGGACACGGCCTGCTCGCGGCGTTTCGCTTCCCGGACGCGACCCGGCCGAGCTTGCTCCGGAAGCTTTTTCCCGGACGGAGACGGCGTTGCGCGACACGCTGACCGAACTCAAAGGCGTGCTAATTGCTGCGATCGGCGGGCGTCTCAAAGACCCAGCTCGTCTCGACGCCGTCACGCGGCATCTCGAGGAAAAAGCGACGGTGCTGAAGGCCGTCCTCGGATCCGCGCGCGCAGCTCGCGGGTAGCCGCCTCATCTCCCAACGGATCGCCTAAGCCGCCGCTTGAACGCGCGCGCCATCCCCCCATATCTGATGACAAGAACCGGTGCCCTCACGGGGTCGGCTTGGCGGTGATCTAAAACGGTGCCGCTGCGTACAAGTAAACAGAAGGTCGCTTATCGAAAGGGCTTTCGCTGTCATGAGCAGAATTTCAGTGCTGTCCAACCCGCTGTTGCTTGGGTTTGAAGAGATCGAACGCCTTATCGACCGCACCGGCAAGGGCGGAAATGAAGGCTACCCTCCGTATAACATCGAACGGATCGCGCCGGCCGAAAGGGCTAAAGAGAAGCTGCGCATTACGATCGCGCTTGCAGGCTTCACGCGCGACCAGCTCGAGATCCTCGTCGAGGATAATCAGCTCACCGTGCGCGGCCGCCAACAAGACGACAAATCGCGAGAGTATCTCTATCGCGGGATCGCAGCCCGCCAGTTTACGCGGACGTTCGTTTTGGCAGATGGCATCGAAGTGCAGTCGGCTGAGCTATCGAACGGGCTTCTTGCAATCGATCTCGTAAGGCACGAGCCGCATCGTCTCGTGAGAAAAATCGAGATCGGGTCTGGAGCGGCGTGATGCGTCCTTTCGACGCGAAGCCGGGCCAGGAGACAATTGATTCGTCTGGCTTAGGTGCCCGCTCGCTACAGCCAAGCGTTTCGAATCTTGAGATCATGGTGCGTGGTGGCGAAGGATTTTCGGCGCCTGCTTCGTTACCATGACGTTGGAATACCTCGACAGAGGAGGAGTTGCGTCATGAAAGAGAATACGACGAAACGTTCCCGGAAGCGGCGCACCGTGTCGTTGGCGCCTGTGATGAGCGAAATCGAACTTGCTCGCCTCGGCGGCGGCCAGGTCGCTTACATCACGACCCTCTCGTCCGACGAAGCTCTCCGCATGTTTCCGGCCATCGAGGATCTGCCTCACGGCATCAATCTCTTCGCGCTTCATGCGGCAGATGGAACACCGATCGCTCTGACGGACACGCGTCAGGCGGCTCTCAGCCACGCGATGGAAGGCGAGCTCGAGATTGCGAGCGTCCACTAAAACGATCGCGATGAACCGATGAATTCAAGGGCGAGCCTGCGGTGCAGGTTCGCCCTTTTTGTTTGTTCAGCGGTCCTTGCGGTTATTTGGATTTGCAGGCGTCGAGCTGCTGCTGGCGGCTCTGAAGCTCGACCTTCCACTGGTCAGGCCCGACGGAGGCACACCAATCCTTGTGCGCCTTGAGATCAGGGCTCCAGGCAGGGCCGGTGAAGCCGCACTTCAATTCCTCGTTCTGCTGCTGCTGTCCCAGCGCTAGTTTGCCGTAGAGATCGCAATTGGCCTGAGCGAGGGCGACGGGCGCTGCACTCAGCGCAACGCTTGCCACGAAACAAGCCGCCAGGAGACGCCGACACCGCATCACGAACCTCGATCTCCGTTCCCGTCGCATAGGTCTACCGCTTGCGCATGAACTTGTCCTGAATGTGGACCTCGCTTGGCGCGCCGGAAGTTCAAGCGATCAGGTTGCCGCCATGCCGGCCGCGATGCGCGCCATGACGTCTTCGAGCGCGGGCGTCCAGACGGCCGACCGTGAGGCGATCAAGTTGGCTTCCGACCGCAAGACCAGACCATCGTCGAGAATGCGCAAGCCGTTGGCCGCAAGCGTCGTTCCCGTCGTCGTGATGTCGACGATCAACTCGGCAGTTCCGGCGGCCGGGGTGCCCTCTGTGGCGCCGAGGCTTTCCACAATGCGGTAGTCGGCCAAGCCCTTGGCCGCGAAGAAACGGCGCGTGAGGTTCAGGTACTTCGTGGCGACGCGATACCAGCGGCCATGCGCGCGGCGGAATGGCAGCGCGATCTCGGCGAGATCCGCCATAGTCCTGACGTCGATCCAGCAATCCGGCACGGCGACCACGACGTCCGCATTACCGAAGCCGAGTTTGCGCACGTAGGTCACGCGCTCGGCGGCGTCGGACATCTGCTCGTTGACGAGGTCCTCGCCCGTGACGCCGAGATGCAGGCGGCCCGTTTTCAGATTCCAGGCGATCTCGGATGCGGATACGAACGCGACGTCGATCTCCGGAAGCTCGACGATCTCGCCGCGATAACCGCGCTCGTTGCCGGTCTTGCGCAGCGTGAAGCCTGCGGCTGCGAAAGCTTCCGCGGTCTGCTCCATGAGCCGGCCCTTGGACGGCACGCCGAGGATGAGCCTCTCAGACATGCGAGCCTCCGTTGCCATTGCCGTTCAAGGCAGGGAGGAGACGATCTGTGTGGACGGCGGCGCCAACGGCCGGAACATCGTGCGGCGCGCCGACGGCCTTCAGAAGATAGTCATAGCGGCCGCCACCCGCGACGGGGCTCTTGCGGCCAAGTTCCGGCGTGACGACCTCGAACACGAAGCCCGTGTAGTATTCGAGCGCGCGGCCGAAGTCGGCTGAGAACTCCGCCCGGTCGAGATCGATGCCCGAGCGCGCCAGCAGCTCGAGCCGCCACTCGTGTGCACCGATCGCGGCTTCGATGTTGACGCCCATGAGCGTTGCAAGCTCGCGGATGCGGCGCGCGGATGCGCGGGCGGGTGCGACGATCGCAACATAGCTCGCGATGAGCTGCGCGGTTTTCGCAGACAGCGGCTCGGAGCGCGCGTCGGCAACGCGGCCCAGAAGATTATCGGCCACTTCGGTGACGCTGCGTTGGCCGATGGCTTCGATGCCGTTCGTCTCGAGATAGCTCGCGACGGCGGCTTCCGCGGCTTTCGGATTGTCGGGATCAAGCGCGTCGCGCAGCGCCTTCGGAATCTTGGCGGAGGCGGCACCCGGTTCTTCGGTCAGGCGTTTCAGCTCCGCCTTGAAGGCGCTCGGATGCCAGAAGAGGTGCATAAGGCGCTGACGCCAGCGCGACGGCATGTCGGCTGAGCGGAAGATCTCGCGCAGGATGCCGAGATCGCCGAAGCGCATCGTGTACGATGTCAGCCCCGTGGCTTCGAGACCAGCAACGACAGTGGCCACGATCTCCGCTTCGGCGCGTTCGCGGTTGGCTTCGCCGAAAGCTTCTATGCCCGTCTGGCGGAATTCTCGCGTGTGTGCGCGATCGCCGCCCTGCGGCTGAAACCGGAAAGCGGGGCCGTTGTAGCTGTATTTCGCCGAGACATCGGCTGCCGGGTGGCGCTCGAGATGCAGGCGGCAGGTCGGCACGGTGATGTCGGGCCGCATGCACAGCTCGTCTCCGTCCGGATCGGAGAAGACATAGGTGCGGGCGCGCAGCCGTTCACCGACCACATCGAGAAACACTTCGGCAGGCTGGATGATGCCGGGCGAGACCGCCTCATAGCCCGAGCGCGTGAAGGCGCCGAGCAGGGTCTGCGCGTGCGCTTCAAGCGTTTCGAATTGTTTCGCCGTCTCGGCGGGCATGCAGTCCTCGGATTATCTCTCCAGCTGCGTGCGGAGAGGGGAAGCGGGAAGCCGTACATAGAGGTTAAGGGGCTGCCAGGGCAAGCGGACCCCGGGCAAATGGTTCATGGGGGATTCCTCTCTATAGAGAGAAATCGGACCGGGAAAATCAGATGTGGCGGGCCAGGATTTCGCGGACCGCCTCGACCAGATTGGCCTCCGGAACGGAGACCTGCGCGGGGCGCGCCTCTTTCCATTCCTTGTTGTCCTTGATGGCCTGGGCGGCCTTGGCGCCTTCGATCAGGTCTTTCAGGATGACCTCGCCCGCGTCCCGCTCGGTCGAGCCTTGGATGACGGCAACAGGCGAACCACGCTTGTCGGCGTATTCGAGTTGCCGGCCAAACTTTTTCGGGTTGCCCAGATAGAGTTCGGCGCGGATGCCGGCCTCGCGCAGGCGCTGGACCAGCTTCTGGTAGTCGGCGATGCGGTCCTTATCCATGACCGTGACCACGACGGGGCCGAGTGTGGGCGCGGGTGCACGGCCGATCAGGTTCAGCGCGGCCTGCAGGCGCGAGACGCCGATGGAGAAGCCGGTGGCGGGGACCTTCTGGCCCGTAAAGCGGGCGACGAGATCGTCGTAGCGGCCGCCGCCGCCGACGGAACCGAAGCGGACGGGGTTGCCTTTTTCGTCTTTTGCTTCGATCAGCAGCTCGGCTTCGAAGACGGGGCCGGTGTAGTATTCGAGACCGCGGACGACGGATGGGTCGATGCGTACGCGGCCGTCGTCGTAACCCGCTGCACTTATTAATTGAGCAACGATCTCGAGTTCGGCAATGCCGTCCGAGCTGCCCGGACTGCTATTCGATTTCAAGTCGCCAACAATTTTTTCGTTTGAACCGGTGGCAGGACATGTCGATGCGATAACGAGGTTTGCTGCCGAGGGGTCCAAACCAGCACCTTTAGTGAAGTCTCCGCTTTCGTCTTTTCGGCCATCTCCAAGAAGAAGGCGCACTCCTTCCTCACCAAGCCGGTCGAATTTGTCGATGGCTCGCAATACAATTAATCTTCGGGACGCGTTCTCATCACCGCCTATGCCCGCAGCTTCGAGAACGCCATCGAGCACTTTGCGGTTGTTGACCTTGATGATGTACTGCCCGCGCGGGATGCCGAGCGCTTCGAGCGTGTCAGCAGCGAGCATGCACATCTCGGCATCGGCCGCGACGCTCTCAGCGCCGACCGTATCGGCGTCGAACTGCGTGAACTGGCGGAAGCGGCCGGGACCCGGCTTCTCGTTGCGGAATACCGAGCCCGTCGCGTAACGGCGGAATGGCTTCGGCATGTCCTGGAAGTTCTCGGCCACATAACGCGCGAGCGGCGCGGTGAGGTCGTAGCGCAGCGAGAGCCACTGCTCATCTTCGTCCTGGAAGGAGAACACGCCCGCGTTGGGGCGATCCTGATCAGGCAGAAACTTGCCCAGCGCGTCCGTGTATTCGAAGGCCGGTGTCTCCAACGGCTCGAAGCCGTAACGCTCATAGACGGCGCGGATCTTGTCCAGCATGGCCTGCGTCTGGCGCAGCTCGTCCGGCCCGATGTCGCGCATGCCCTTCGGCACGCGGGCTGTGGGGCGCCTTGGAGCGTCTTTGTCGTTCTTTGCCATGCGTCAAATCTTTGCTTCGAGAGAGTTGCTGATGCGCAGAAATGCCGAATTTGCGCGCGTCGCGCCTTATAGCGGACAGGCCGGGCGGGGAAAAGGTTACCGGACGCGCAAAACCGCACGGGACCGGCGCCGCCGCGTCAGTACGACCGCCGCGATCCACACGGTCGATCTTTCGCCCAGGGGCGAAAATCTGTAGAAGATCCCGCATGACATTGGTTTTGGATCAGACACCGCGCGGGGGCGGAGCAGGGGCGGGCGCCGAGGCGCAGACGTTCAGGCCGACGCTTGCCGGCATGAGCCGCGACCGGCTGCGCGCCGCCATGGCCTCGGCTGGCGTGCCGGAGAAGCAGCTCCGCATGCGCGTCATCCAGCTCTGGCGCTGGCTCTACATTTCCGGCGCGACATCGTTCGATCAGATGACCGACGTGTCGAAGGAACTGCGCACGGCGCTCGAAGCCCGCTTCACGCTCGACCGGCCGGAGATCGTGGCCGAGCAGGTGTCCGTCGACGGCACGCGCAAGTGGCTGCTGCGGCTGCCGAAGCTCGGGCACGAGGCGCGCGCTCCTGAAGTGGAGGCCGTCTACATTCCGGAAGCGGAACGCGGCACGCTTTGCATTTCCTCGCAGGTTGGCTGCACGCTCAACTGCAGCTTCTGCCATACGGGCACGCAGCGGCTCGTGCGCAACCTCGAAGCCTCCGAGATCGTCGGGCAGATCCTGCTCGCGCGCGACCGCATCGGCGACTGGCCGGGCGCCAAGCGCCCGGACGACGACGGCCTGTTGCCCTCCGGCGATCGCAAGATCACCAACGTCGTGCTCATGGGCATGGGCGAACCGCTCTACAATTTCGACAACGTGCGCGAGGCGATGGACATCGCATCCGACGGCGAAGGGATCTCGCTTTCGAAGCGGCGCATCACGCTTTCAACGTCGGGCGTCGTGCCTGAGATTGGCCGCTGGGGCGAGCTTTCGGGCACGATGCTGGCCATCTCGCTGCATGCGACGCGCGACGAGCTTCGCGACGAGTTGGTGCCGATCAACAAGAAGTATCCGATCAAGGAACTGTTGGACGCCTGCCGCACGTACCCCGGCGTTTCGAACGCCAAGCGCATCACGTTCGAATACGTGATGCTGAAGGGGGTCAACGACAGCCCGGCCGATGCGAAGGCGCTGGTGCGGCTGCTCGCGGGCATTCCGGCAAAGATCAATCTCATTCCGTTCAATCCCTGGCCGGGCTCGAAGTACGAGTGCTCCGACTGGGAAACGATCGAGCGCTTCGCGGAGATCGTGAACAAGGCTGGTTACGCGAGCCCCGTGCGGACGCCCCGCGGGCGGGACATTCTGGCCGCGTGCGGACAGCTCAAGAGCGAGAGCGTCAAGCTCCGGGCGCGCGACCGTGGCGCGGAACCGGCGGTGCCTGCCGTTGCCGATCCGGGAGCGTGATCGCGCATGGTGCTCAAGACCATCGGGCGGCTGATCTGGATCCCCATTGCGTTTCTGATTTCGGCGGTGGCGGCCATGTTCGTGCTGGTGACGCTCGGGCTCGAGACATTCACGCACGCGTTTCATAATCTCGATCAGACCGACACGGTGACGGCCGCATTCGACGTGGCCTGGCAGGGATCGATCATCGCGTCCGGCGCGACGCTGATCCCGGCGCTGCTTGTCGTCATCGTCGGCGAAGTCGCACGCATTCGCTCGTGGCTCTACTACCTCGTCGGCGGCGGCGTCGCGCTGGCGATCATCCCGCTACTCGCGCGCGTCGATCCAGTGAACATGACCTACGCGCTGCCTGCGCTTTGGCATGTGTTCGCAACCGCAGGTTTCGCGGGCGGCTTCGTGTATTGGCTGCTGGCCGGCCGGAACGCTTGAGCACGCGCGTTTTCTTCTGGTCGTGCTTCTTATCGGAAAACCGGTTCCCACTTTTCCGGAAGCACTTTAGGTTAGCGCCGGGTTGCCGGAACAAGCCTCCACAAGAGACGGCTCGACCCAGGCACGGCCTTCTGGGGGCAGAATGTTCGTCTCACTGATCCGCTTCATTTTCGGTTTCGTGACCGCGGTCCTTGTGGCCGGAGTGGTGCAGGTCGCTTTCGTGGCTGGCAGCGATCTCATCCGTGCGCCGATCAGCACGGCTGAGAGCCTCGGTCTGCTCGCGTTGCTCGCGGCGACGCAGTCGGCTGTCTTCTCGGCTCCGTTCGCCGTGCTGGCTGTGCTCGCGGCGGCATGGCTGCCCACGCGGTCCATTCTCTATTTCGGAGCCGTGGGTGTTCTCATCGCGGCAGCAGGTTTCCTCGCCCAGTACGTGGGCGAAGCAGGGCCTACGACTATCCTCAACAGGTACGCCCTGGCGGCCTACCTAACCTCCGGGATGATAGCTGGGCTGACGTACTGGTTTGTGGCGGTGCCGAAAAAGCGGGTAAGCGCTTCTTAACCCCTTCTGGCGGCTTATTACTTAAAGTTAATTCCGTAGTGGTATTCATTGCGTCCTTCGCAGGCGCGGCCTATATTGTTGCGATGCACAATGGGCTGTGGCATACACCCTGCTTTCGAAGAAGGACCGCCGTGATGGATCGAGTTCAAAGCGACCTCTCCCAGCGTTTCGCCAAGAGCTACACCACCGCCGCATTCGGCTATGTACGCGCGGCATCCGCTGCGTACGCGGCGCTGGCCGACCAAACGCTCGATTTCTGGAAAAAGGCAGCCTCTTCTAGCGAGAGCGACGATGCCTCACGGCCGCAGCTCGTCTCGGGGCCGCGGCCCTACCGCTCGGCGGTTTCCAATCCGGACGCCTATTCCAGAAGCACCCCGTCGGCACCCGTAATCCCGGATTTCGTGCGCCTCTCGAATGCTTGGGCAGCGTCACCCATGTTTGCGCCCATGCGGGCCTGGTGGGGATTGTTCCCACTTGAAGGTAATCCCGCGAGCTGGCCGATGGCCTACGCCATGATGACGGCAGGCGTGCCCCGCTCAGTCGCACTTCCGACTGCTGAAGCCAATGTTGCGGCGATGGATGCCGCCGAGGCTGCGAAGGCATCCATCGATCATGCTTTCGGGACCTATCGCTCGGAGAGCGGATTTGCGGTGGCGCAGATCGCCTCGTCGCCAAAGTCATGGCTCAGCGCTCTGATGCTGGCGCCATTCGCGACCCAGATCAAAACGCCTTGGGGCTGAGCCGTTAGGGCTTATTCGCTGCTGCTGCTCGGCGGAACCGTCACGACCACGGCGTTTCCACCGCCCGGCATGATCGGCGAAATCGATCCGAATGACGGCATCTGCGATTTTGCTGCGGGCTGCGAAGGCGCAGTAGGCGGTGGCGTGACAACGATCGGCTTGTTGGAAGCCGCTTGTTTTGGCTGCTCTTTCGGCGGTGTTTCCGCTTCTTCAGCCATCTCCGCAACAGGAGCGGGTTTGGGCTTCGCCACCGGTTCGGGCTCACGCTCGCGGACGATAGCCGACGTCTCTTCCACTTTCTCGGGCTTGGCCGCCGGCTCTTCTTTGACGCGCGTAACCGACGATTTGACGGCCGGAGCGGCGGCCGGCTGGCTCGGCTCAGCGGCTGCGTTTTTCACCGGCGCCGGCTTTTTCTTCGTGGCGGACTTCTTAGGCGGCGCGGGCGGGCGAGCGACACAACGGGCCGGAACCTGCGTTCCGTCCTGGAGCACGATATCCGCCAACCAGGCACACGTTTTGAGATCGCGACAGGCCGCTTCGAACGACCCCGAACATTGAGCGGCAGCTGCTTCCGCAGCGGCGATGTCACCTGTTGTCGGAACCGACGAGGCTGCGACGAGAGGCTTGTCGGCCCAGGGCAAGACTTCCGCGGGCTTTTTGGGCGTCGCTACCGGCGTAGCCTGAGCAGGAGCGGCGGCCGTCGTTGCCGCTGGCGTTGCGGACTGCTGCGGCTTTGCTGCCGGCGGGGCCGGCTCATCAGCGGAGCGTACGGTCGCGGCCGGTTCGCCGTTGATCATGATCGTCGGCGCGGGCGATTGCGCGAAGGCCGTCGTAGCGCTCATGAAAAGAGCGGCGAGAGAAAGGGTTGAGGCCAGCAGCGAGGCCTTTGTCTGCTTCACGATCAGTTCCCCCCAAAGCGCTTCGGAGTCTCAAGTCGACGCTTGGAACGCTTGATTCTTCTGAGCCATATGGCCGCTACTCTAGTGGGAGTTACCCGGAAAAACAGGGCGATATGATGGAAACTCGCCCCTCGGTAGCCCCCGGCCCAGGCTGGGCTAGGCTCTTCGCGGCACTAGGCCTTTGTCATTGCGGGCTTTCGTGTCCCTGCGTCCTTCGTGCCGGGGACACGAGTGTTGCCATATTAACTGTGGGTCGCTGAGACGGAGTGCACCTTGCGGTCCTCCAAGGGGGATTGTAAGGCACTCGCGCGCGGCATTTCAGAACAGGGCCGAGCGGCTTAAGGCAGCATCCGAGAGGGAAGAGGTCGGGGATATGAGCGCAGCAGACGGCAAGCCGAACATCAAGAAGGTGGTGCTCGCCTATTCGGGTGGCCTCGACACGTCGATCATCCTCAAATGGCTGCAGGAAACCTACAACTGCGAGGTCGTGACGTTCACGGCCGACCTCGGGCAGGGCGAGGAGCTGGAGCCTGCCCGCAAGAAGGCCGAGATGCTCGGCATCAAGAAAGAGAACATTTTCATCGAGGATCTGCGCGAAGAGTTCGTGCGCGATTACGTTTTCCCGATGTTCCGCGCCAACGCGCTCTACGAGGGCATCTATCTGCTCGGCACCTCGATCGCGCGTCCGCTGATCGGCAAGAAGCAGATTGAGATCGCGCGCCAGACCGGCGCCGATGCGGTCTGCCATGGCGCGACCGGCAAGGGCAACGATCAGGTCCGCTTCGAACTCACCTATTACGCGCTCGAGCCCGGCATCAAGATCATCGCGCCCTGGCGCGAGTGGGCGTTCAAGGGCCGCGAGGATCTCATCGAATTCGCGCGTAAGAACCAGATCCCGGTTGCGAAGGACAAGGAAGGCGAAAGCCCGTTCTCCGTCGACGCCAACCTTCTGCACTCGTCATCCGAAGGCAAGGTTCTCGAAGACCCGGCCAAGAAGGCGCCAGAGATCGTCTATCAGCGCACAATCTCGCCGATGGACGCACCTGATAAGGTGACGACGATCAAGATCGGCTTCGAAAAGGGCGACCCGATCTCGCTCGACGGCAAGAAGATGAGCCCGGCGACGCTGCTCAAGGCGTTGAACGATCTCGGGCGTGACAACGGCATCGGCCGCATCGATCTCGTCGAGAACCGCTTCGTCGGTATGAAGTCGCGCGGCGTGTACGAGACGCCCGGCGGCACAATTCTCTTGCAGGCGCATCGCGCTATCGAGAGCCTGACGCTGGACCGCGGCGCCATGCATCTCAAGGACGAGCTAATGCCGCGTTACGCGGAACTCGTCTATTTCGGCTTCTGGTTCTCGCCCGAGCGCGAGATGCTGCAGGCCGCCATCGACAAGAGCCAGGAGCATGTCGAGGGCGAAGTGACGCTCGAACTCTACAAGGGCAACGTCATCGTGGTTGGCCGCGAGAGCCCCAAGTCCCTATATGCACCAACACTCGTCACATTCGAGGACGACAAGGGCGCGTACGACCAGAAGGACGCCGCAGGCTTCATCAAGCTCAACGCGTTGCGCCTGCGTACGCTCGAGATGCGCAACCGCGGAAAGTAAGCCAGACCGGACCAACCGGGGTGCGTTCTACAAAAAAGGAGACCGATCATGACCAAGACGAACATCATCGCGATGCTTGCAATCGGCTTCGGCGCACTCGCGGTGGCCGGAAGCGCTCAGGCTTACAGCGGACGCGTGAAATCGGCCTGTAAAACCGATTTCTATCGCTTCTGCCCCTCCTACAAGCTGGAGAGCCCCGAACTCAGAGCGTGCATGCGCGCAGTCGGCGGCAACATCTCCACCCGCTGTCTCGACGCCCTTGCCGATGCCGGTGAGATCCCGCGCAAGTACCACAGCAGCCAGCGCAGAAAGTAAGCCGTCGTCCTAGCGCGCCTCTCCTCTTCTTACTACACCCCGGCTCCTTACTGAGGCGCAGTTGCGGACACGAACGGGTGGTGCGCGGCGTGGCGAAGCCTGCATACTCACACGTCTCATGCAGCTTCGTCTGCTGCGATCGCATTGCATCGAGAGCGTCTGATCGCTCATAAATTTGCCACCCGCCAAAGACCTGCTAAGGGTAGGTCTTTGGCTGAAGAGAGGTATTTTCCCGTATGACTGTCGAGGTTTCGAGCAACCGCTGGCATGCCCTGCCAGTGTGGTCCGTCGCATTTCCCGTGCTTGGCCTCGTCGCAATCTTCCTGCCTCTCAAATCGCTCGGGCTGGTTGGCACGCTCGCCGCGATCATCATTCTCATCGGCTCGGTGATTGCAGCCGTGCATCACGCGGAAGTCGTGGCTCACACAGTGGGAGAGCCTTTCGGCACGTTGGTGCTTGCCGTGGCCGTGACCGTCATCGAAGTGTCGCTTATCGTTTCCTTGATGCTTTCGGCAGGCACGGATTCGTCAACTCTTGCACGCGATACCGTTTTCGCCGCGATCATGATCATTCTGAACGGCATCGTTGGTCTCTGCCTTCTTGCCGGCGGCCTCCGTCATCACGAGCAACGCTTTACCTTACGCGGTGTGAGCGCGGCGCTTTGCGTACTCGCCGCTATGGCGGTGCTTTCGCTTGTGCTTCCGAACTATGTTTCAAGTGCCGCTGGCGCAGCATACTCTCCTTCGCAGCTCATTTTCGTCGCGATCGTGTCGCTCGTGCTCTATGGCACGTTCGTGATGGTGCAGACCGTCCGCCATCGTGACTACTTTCTGCCGGACAGCGAGTCGCCTGCGCATGACACGCACGCAGCCCCGCCGGATGCCGGAACGGCCTGGATCGCCTTCGGCATTCTTCTTATCGCGCTGGTTGCCGTTGTTCTGCTCGCCAAGACGCTTGCGCCTACGGTCGAAGCCGGGGTGCTTGCTGCGGGCCTCCCGCTCACGGTCGTCGGCATCATCATCGCTGCTCTGGTTCTGGCGCCTGAAAGCCTCGCAGCTTTCCGCGCCGCGCGCCGCGACCGCATCCAGACGAGCCTCAATCTCGCGCTCGGGTCGGCTCTCGCCACCATCGGCCTCACCATTCCGACCGTATCGGTGGTGTCGATCATGCTGGATATTCCGTTGACGCTCGGTCTCGATCCGAAGGGCCTGACACTTCTCTTCCTGTCGCTGTTCGTTGCCACGATCACGCTCGGCACGGGCCGCACGACCGTCCTGCACGGTGTCGTGCATCTCGTCATTCTTGCCGCCTATCTGTTCGTGACAGTCGTCCCCTAAGGCTTTTTTCGAAACCGGGCGCTCATGAACGAACGCCCAGCTTCGAGCATCGAGGGTGAATTGGATGAGCGCATCAGATGAACCCACCTGCCGCGTCGTTCGTGTGTCTGAAACCTATGACGGCAAGCAGGGGCTGACCTACTTCAATGGCGTCGCTGCTGAGACCGTAGGGTCTAAAGCGATCTGCATGCATATCGTGACCGTGCCGCCGGGCGGGCGGGCGAAAGCTCACCTGCACGAGAGCCACGAGACCGCGCTCTATGTTCTTTCCGGAGAAGCGGTCACGCTCTATGGCGACCAGCTTCAGCATCACATGATCAACCGGGCCGGAGACATCGTCTACATTCCGGCCGGCGTTCCGCATCTCCCCGTCAACCTTGGTGATGTCCCGACATCCGCCGTGATTGCGCGAACGGACCCTAACGAGCAGGAAAGCGTTGTTCTTCTTCCTGAACTCGAAGCCGTAGCCGACCTCGCGATCGCACGGTTAAAAGCAGCAGAACACGGCTCCATTCCGCAGACTTGACGCACTCTGGAACCGAATACCGGGCGCTACCGTTTTTCCCGAACAACAAGGGAGAAACGACAATGAAACGCGTAATCGGATCCTTTTTTGTCCTGTCATTGGCATCGGGTGTCGCTTTCGCGCAAGACGCGCCACCCGCTGCAGGTGAAGGCTCAGTCAAAGTCGGCAAGCAACAGGGCATGAAGCTCGCTCAAGCCGAGTGTGATGCAGCGTGGGCTAAAGCTAATCCCGGCGGCAAAGAAAAGATCAGCGCTGGACAGGCGCAACCGTTTATCTCCGACGTGATGGCGGCGAACACCAACAAGGATGGTTCGATCGACCAAGCGGAATTCAAAGCAGCTTGCGATGCGGGGCTCATGAAGTCGCCTGGCAGCGCGACCACTGGCAGCGGCGCCGGAACCGAAGGTACGGGCCCTGCTCCCGCGCAAGCTCCCGCAGCTCCTCACTAAGCGAGACCCCCTCTCCATCTGACTGCGTGCCGGCCGATCAGTCGGCACGCAGTTTTTTTGCGCGGGCATACGCGAGAGATCGACGTCAGACCGTTTTCGCACCTACGCGTTCATCCGCATGGCGCTTCGGGGAACATCTCCACTGCCCAAACATTAACCACCCATTCACGCCGTAAATCCCGAGGAGATTCGAGTTGAAGATTACTGCCATCGCAATTTCGGCAGCGTTGCTTGGATTTGTCAGCATCGCTCCCGCTCATGCTACGCCCGCAAGCTCGGCGCTTTCACATGCGACGACCCAAACAGGCGCAGTCGAGCAGGCTCAGTACAAGCCCCGGAAGAAGTATCGTCAGGGCTATAGGCAGGGATACCGCCAAGGCTATCGCGCCGGGCATCGTTACGATCGCGCACCGCGCGGGTGGAAGCGTCATTCGCACAGGCCTTACGGCTGGCGTTCGCGCGGCTGCATCGCCGTCGGCCCTGTGTGGTTCTGCCCGTAACGCGGCGGATCAACAAACAATTCCACCGCAAAGCCGGGGATCCAATCCCCGGCTTTTATTTTGGCTGTGAGCGATCGTCAGGAACATGACTGCGGGATGACATCTCCGCGCATGAAGTCGAGCCACAGTGCATGCAGCAAGTTCGACAATCGGCACACGTGCGAATAAGGTGCTTACGGGAGCTTAAATGGGGGCCGCGCCGTGAACGAGATCATCAACAAGATCGTCCAGTTCCTTCAGCAGGGCATTGCCTGGATCTTCGAGTTCATCAAGCTGATCTGGACATGGTCGTTCGGACAGATCATCACGATCTTCCAATCCGATTGGCAGAGCCTTCCAGTGTGGAAGATCGTGGTGCTGGCGCTGGTCGTCGCCGGCATCGTGTACGTGCTTTACAAAGCGCTGTGGGAAGTCTGGGAAGCAGCCGAGAAGATCCTCAAAGCGTTCGTCGGACTTCTTGGCGTTCTCATCACCATCCTCCCTTACGTGATCATTGCCGGCCTAATTGCCTTCGGCGGAAGTTGGGTGATCCAGAACATCAACTTCTAAACTCGGCGCGCCTGCTCACAACGGCCACACGGCCATGAGCAATGCGGTGCCGACGACAAGCACCATGAGAGACAGCGGCAAGCCCAGCCGCCAATAGTCCGAGAAGCGATAGCCACCCGGGCCCATGACAAGCAGATTGTTCTGGTGCCCGATGGGCGTGAGGAAATCGCAGGCACAGCCCAGCGCGACGGCCATGAGGAATGCGTCAGGGTTGTAGCCGAGCGTCTTGGCAACAACAGCCGCGACCGGGCCTAGCATCAGAACCGCCGCCGCGTTGTTCAGAAACGGCGTCAGAATCATCGCTGCCGCCAGCATCATGCCAAGCGCCATGAAACCCGGGAGGCCAGAGCTGGCGTAGGCCATGCCGTGGCCGATCAACTCGGTGACGCCCGTCGTCTGCAGGCTTTGAGCGATTGGGATCAGGGACGCGAGCAACACGATCACCGGGCCCTCGATGGATTCGTAGGCCTCTTTCAGCGAGATCTGCTTCAACAGGATCACGAACACGGCGGCGGCAAAGAAGCCGACGGCGACCGTGACGAGCTTCATTGAAATCAGCACCATGGCGATCGCGAGCACTGCGATGGAAACCCACCCCTGGCTCGACTTTCCGAGGCCTAGCGCGCGGTCTGCCAGGGGGAGCAGACCCAGGGCCGACAGGGTGTTCTGGAGATTGCTTTCCCAGCCTTGGAGGACGACGACGTCGCCGACCTGGAATTCGTGCGTCTGAAGGCTCGCAGCACGGCGCTTGCCCGCACGGCTCACGGCCAGGACGTTGACGTCATACCGCTGGCGCAAAGCGAAGTTGCGCGGCGTTCTGCCGATGAGAGGCGACTCCGCTCCGACGACGGCCTCGACTGTCGACAAATCGCTGCGGTCGTCCTCGCTCTTGCGCAGCTCGCCAGCATGAGCGAGATCGAACTTGGCTTCTTCAATCAGATCCTTGAGGGCAGAGGGCTCCGCCTGCACGGCCACGATGTCACCGGCAAACAGCGGCCAGTGAGGGCTTGGGATGTAGTTGTGTCCGCCTTCGCGTACGACGGCCGTGATGACGATCTCGTTGCCGCCGGCCTTTTCAAGGTCCCCAACCGTCTTTCCGACGAACGGCGACTTCTCGTTGACGACCAGTTCCGTCCGGTACTCCTCGATCGAGAAGCGCTCTTCGGCGGAGGGTGCGCCCTTGCGATCCTTCGGCAGCAACCGCCATCCGAACGTCAGGAAGACGATTGAAAGGATGGTCAGCGGGAACCCAACCCAGGCGTAGTCGAACATGCGGAATGGCTCGCCGCCCATGTCCTGGCGCACCGTCGAGATGAGCAGGTTGGGGGACGTGCCGATCTGGGTGATGGTGCCGCCGATGAGCGAAGCGAACGCCAGCGGCATGAGATAAATCGATGGCGACTGTTTGGACCGGCGCGCAACCTGAATGGCGATCGGCATAAAGATGCCGAGCGTGCCGACGTTTTTGACGAAGGCCGACAGGAACGCGACCGCAGCCGACAGCATGCCGATCTGGATCGACGGCGACTTCACGTTTCCCATAAGGCGGCGCACGAGCCGGTCCAGGATGCCGGAGCGGGCGATCGCCTTGCTGACCACCAGCACTGTGGCGATGACAACGATAACCTGATCCGAAAACCCGACGAACGCCTTTTCTCCCGGAACGATGCCGGCCACGACAGCAGCCAGCAAGGCGCCCATGGCCACGACGTCGTATCGCCAGCGGTCCCAAATGAAAAAGCCTAGCATTGCGATGACGATGGCTATGGCAGCCATCTGATCGGCCGTCAGTCCCAGCATTGCGAATTTCCCCCTCGAAGCACAGGTGCCTCGGAAAATCATGATTGGCGGCGAGTACCAAAGGTCTTGCCCTTGAAATGCCGCCGTCTCCCCCTCACGGTGCTCCACACACCGCCCACCCTAACGCCGAAGTGGCACATAAGCTCCATCCCATGACCCGCGCCTCGTTGAACCGCACACTGTACCGAGCCTACTTTTGGTTAGGGCTCGTGCTTGTCCTGTCGCTCGCTTCGAAGTTCGCGGACCGTATTCCCGGCATCGCGGACACGCCAATCGAGCGGGCCGCGCTCGACCTTTACGAGTATCTCAAGGACATGGCGCTGGTGTTCGTGACGGTCGTCGCGGCCTATCTCGCGAACGTGTTCCAGAAGCGCTCGAAGTTCGTCGAGAGCCTCGAGGAGGAGTGGCGGGGTATCGTGCGTACGAAATCGGCTCTCTATACCTATTGCGAGAAGCCCTACGTCTCGACCGACGACTATCTTGCCGCGTTCTGCCGCATTTCCGAGACGATCGACAACATGCGTATCGTCTATGCGAACGCGGGCGAGACCGACAAGCTGGTCGGGCTTTATCCTTATGCGCCGCTGCACGACATGCGCCGCGCGCTGCAGTCCATCGACCCGAGGAAGCGCAGCGGCGACATCCCGGCCGAGGAAAAGAAGCTCGCGCGCGACGCGATCATGCAGTCGTTCTATGCCTTACGGGAGACGATGCTCGAGGAGCTCGACCTCGACGAACCGGCTCACCCGCTTCTCATCTCAGGCGGGCGGCGCATCAAGGAACCGGGTGCGACGCGGGGGGCGCGGTCGCGGCAGGAGCGGCAGCGGGCGCGGCAGGACCGGTCGTCCTCCGCAAGGCCGGACATCGATGCGTTTCTCGCCCGTCTCTACGAGGCGGAGCAGGGCGATGTTGCTGTTCAGGGCGGGGCGCGGCGGGCTTAGTCACGATGCCGCTGACATCAACATCGGGCGGCCGATGCATCTCGTTTCCGGCATGCCGGAAATTAAGGCAACGGGGTGCCGGATCGCAGCTTTTCCAGAGCCATTCGGCGACGGAGTCTGCCTCGTTCAATTCCTTAACCGGGATTTTGACGTGATCGCGACCTGACGCCCTGCGTCCGAAAAGCGCTAAAAATGCAGGTCACTAGCGCGACAGCCGGTGTTGTGCTACCTGCGGGCCAGAAATTTTGCGGCGCACACATGCCCATTTCGGGTTGCGCCCTCGAACCCAGAGCACCCATGGACATCCGCAATATCGCGATTATCGCGCACGTTGACCACGGCAAAACCACCCTTGTCGACGAGCTTCTCAAGCAATCCGGCTCGTTCCGCGACAACCAGAAGGTTGCCGAACGCGCGATGGACAGCAATGACCTGGAGCGTGAGCGCGGCATCACCATTCTCGCCAAGTGCACGAGCGTGGTGTGGAAGAACACACGCATCAACATCATCGACACCCCCGGTCACGCCGACTTCGGTGGCGAGGTCGAGCGCATCCTCAATATGGTGGATGGCGTGGTCGTGCTGGTCGACGCGTCCGAAGGTCCGCTGCCGCAGACCAAGTTCGTCGTCTCCAAGGCTCTGAAGCGCGGCATCCGGCCGATCGTCGCCATCAACAAGATCGACCGTCCCGACGAGCGTCATCTCGACGTTCTGAACGAGATCTTCGACCTCTTCGCCAACCTCGACGCGAGCGACGAGCAGCTCGACTTCCCCGTGCTCTACGGTTCTGGCCGCAACGGCTGGATGGCACTCGATCCTTCGGGTCCGCAGGAAAACCTGGCGCCAATGTTCGACCTCATCGTTCGCCATGTTCCGGCGCCGACCGTCGAGCCCGGCCCGGCGCGCATGCTCGCGACGACGCTTGAAGCCGATAACTTCCTCGGCCGCATTCTCACCGGGCGCATCACGTCCGGCTCGCTCAAGCCCAACCAGTCGCTCAAGGCGCTGGACCGCGAAGGCAAGCTGATCGAGAACTTCCGCATCAGCAAGGTGCTGGCGTTCCGCGGCCTCGAACGCGTTCCGGTCGAAGAAGCGCAGGCGGGCGAGATCGTCGCCATCGCCGGCATGAGCGAAGCGACCGTTGCCGATACGCTGTGCGATCCCTCCGTCGACACGCCGATCGAAGCGCAGCCCGTCGATCCGCCGACGCTTTCCATGACCTTCCGTGTCAACGACGGGCCGTTCGCGGGTACTGAAGGGGACAAGGTTCAGAGCCGCGTCATCCGCGACCGCCTCGACAAGGAAGCCGAGCGCAACATCGCCATTCGCGTTACGCCGTCCATCGAAAGCGGCGAGTCGTTCGACGTGGCGGGACGCGGTGAGCTCCAGCTCGCCATTCTGCTCGAAAACATGCGCCGCGAAGGGTTCGAGGTGACCGTTTCGCGTCCGAAGGTGGTTTTCACCGTGGACGAAGAGACCGGGCAGAAGCTTGAGCCGATCGAAGAGGTCATCATCGACGTCGACGAAGGCCACACCGGCATCATCGTGCAGAAGCTATCGGAGCGCCGTGGCGAGCTGCTCGAGATGCGTCCCTCGGGTGGCGGGCGTACGCGCATGGTGTTCCACGTGCCGACGCGCGCGCTGCTTGGATACCAGGCGGAGCTGCTGTCGGACACGCGCGGCACGGCCGTCATGAACAAGCTCTTCCACGCCTACGAGCCCTACCGCGGCGAGATCGCGGGACGGCACACTGGCGTGTTGATCTCGAATTCCGACGGCGAAGCTGCCGCTTACGCCATCTTCAACCTTCAGGATCGCGGACCGTTCTTCATTGGTGCGCAGACCAAGGTTTATGTTGGCATGATCGTGGGCGAGCACACGCGCGACAACGATCTCGAAGTGAACGTCGTGAAGGGCAAGAAGCTCACGAACGTGCGCGCTTCCGGCAAGGACGACGCGGTGCTGCTCACGACGCCGATCAAGCTCACGCTTGAGCGGGCGATGAGCTACATCATGGACGACGAGCTTGTTGAAGTGACGCCGAAATCCATTCGCCTGCGCAAGCGTTGGCTCGATCCGAACGAGCGCAAGAAGCAAGACCGCAAGCGCGACGCTGAGCGGGAAGCCGTCGCTTAAGCTTTGTGCGGTCGCTGATTATTGTCCGGACGGCGGCGGCGCCGCTTTCCGTCCACTTTAGATTGCAGATCGACAAACCCGCGTGTAATCATGAGGCCGATGCTTTTCACGGCCTCAAATTTTTATTGAGTACTTTATTTTCTTAAGGCTGGCGGTCATTTATTAGAAGGCCGCTGAAAGGGGTTTCCCTTGAGAAAACTAGACGAATTGACCGCACGGAGCCTGCTCGAGCAGGCCCATGACGCGTGGTGCAGGGCCGATATCGAGAGCTTGCTCTGCCACTTTTCCGAAGATTTCATCTACTGGTGCAATGCCGGGTCGCTGGACGGTGTGCCGTACATCATCGAAGGCAAAGCCGACTACCGGACGTTTCTCCGCTCCATCGTATCAGTGGCCGAAAGCCGGTCTGTCATCGATAGCTTCGTCTTCGAAGATGGCGTCGGGCGCGCGCGGATCGAGGCTTACATCAAGCATCGGCGCACGGGGCATTCACTATCGGGCACCTATCGGCAGGTCGTCACGTATCGCGGACGCAAGATCGTTCGCTGCGAAGAGTACCACGACGCGGCGAAAATGGCCGCGTTCTGGCGCATGGTGAAGTGCGAAGAAGCGCATGAGGCGCCAGCCCATCAGGACGACACGAAGCAGTAGACGATGCGCCTGAAGTTCGCGGCACAGCTCGCGCGCGCTCTTAAGGCTGCTTTTTGCCAACGCTCAAAGCGACTGGCGCGCCTTCGAGAAACGTAGCGATCGTCAAAGCGACGAACGCGTTGACGTCGTGATCGACCTTGACGCCGTAGACCCAGCGACGGATCGCGAAATAGAAGATCTCACCGTGCAGCCCCCAGGACAGCTCCACCGCTGGGTCGGACGGAAGCGCATCGCCTCCCTTGGTACGTCCAGTTAACTCCTTCGCGACAGGCTCAATTACCTTGCGACGGATCATCTGCAGGTAGCGCTTGTTGATGTTGAACCCGGCAAGGCCCGCATAAATGAAGGTTCGCACCCAGACCGGATTGTCGATCGCGGTGAGGTAGCGCGTGTAGAACCCGGCAAGCCTCTGGGACAGGCTCATGCTGCGGTCGTTGAGCAGCGTGTCCCACTCCGGGTCCCACGCACTCAAAAAGATACGATCGTAAACCCGATCGACGAGATCTTCCTTCGTTGGAAAATAGCGGAACAGGAGCGCGTGCGAAATTCCGAGACGCACCGCAAGGTCCCGCATGCTGCCGTCGAAGCCGACCTCGGAAAAGTAGAGCGCCGCGCCTTCGATGATTTCCTTTTCCCGCTCCTGCGGATTGAGGCGCGTGCGGGGCTGCCTCGTGAGGGCCGTATCGCGTTCTTTTGCCATGAGATCCCCTACGGGCCTGTACGGAGTGCGACTTGTTGACCGATTGGTTAGCTACTCGCCTCGTGCGATCTGACATCGATCATGTAATGACCATTTGGTCAATAATTCATTCCGATCATCCCTGGAGATTCAGATGTCAGACACACCGATCGTCGTCACGCTGCGGCTGACCCCGTCCAATCCCGAGGCGTTCGAAAGCTTTCTCGCGGAGATCCTGCCGGATACGCGCAAGGCCAAGGGGTGCCGCTCCTGCAAGACCTTCACGGGCACACCGGGCGAAGGAGATTTCATGCTCGTTCAGGAGTGGGATTCGACCGCCGACCAGCAGGCCTACATGGCATGGCGCGATTCGACCGGCGTGCTGAAGTCGTTCCTCGGCCATTTGGCGAAGCCGGCCGACGTACAGATCTGGAATGCCAATCCTGCCTAACGGCAGCGCATTGCGCGCGCACTTGGTACCGAAATCGATGAAGCGCCGGCTCACCGCCGGCGCTTCTTTTTTTGTTACTCGATGACGATGGTCGCGACGTAGTCCATCGTGCGGTTCGAATTGTTCTTCGGCAGCAGCGTGTTCAGGAGATACGAAGTGGGAGAGTAGTTTTCCGGCACCGCGACGTTGAACGCGCTTCTGATCAGCCTCGCGCGAAGGCGCTGAACCGCACTGCCGCCGCTCACGCCCAGATAGTAGTCTTTCAAAGTCTCGAAGCGAGACTGCATCTCCTGCGCGACTTTGCGGTGGCCCTCCGACATCTTCTTCAGACCGGCCGGGTTTTCTACGAACACGCTTTCGAGGAGCTTCTTCTTGTCGTCGGCCGGGATCTTGAGCTGGTCGATAACCGTCAGCGGGCCATCGGCGAGGCCGATGCGTGACGAACGTCCGGCGTTGGGTACTGCATTGCCCGTTGCGACGAGCGGCGTCATGGGAGCGTTGACGCACGACGGCACGCGTGCGCTCTTGAAGCTATCGGCCGTCTTGTCCGGGTCGCACTTTCGCAGTGCGAGCAAGGACCAGACGAACTCCGAGCAATACTCGTCCAACACACCAGACGGCTTCTGGCCGAGCGCGATCTGCGCCAAATGCTGTACGAAGTTGAGCGAGTGACCCGGCTTGTACTTCGGCGCGTTGTAGTCGTCGTTGAACTTGATCTCTTTCGGGTAGACCGTCTTGGCGTTTGCGTTGAGACGCGTGGCCCAAGCAATGATGTTGGCGCGATCCGTATCGGTCAGATTGCGCGGGCGGATCACGTGGATGAACTTCACGTCCTTGTAGTGGGCGCTGGTCAGATCCGCGACCATGTTGCGGCCGAGATATTCCTCGTTCAGCGGGTTATCGATGTTCCGCAGCTTGCCGTCCTTGATGTAGGCGAGGCCGGTGTGGCTGATGCCCATCTGGACGTTGGGATAGGCGCCTGCGCCACCCCACTCCGAACGGAAGGACAGCAGGATATCGCCGGTCTGAAAGATGCCGCTCTTGGCGAGGCGCGCGGACATTCCGGAGCGCGGCGTGACGACAAGGCGGAGGCCGGCGTCGCTGTTGGATTTCAGTGCGTCCGGATGCTTGAAGTCGAGCAGAACGTCTGTTGTATCGAACGACTTCGGCAGGTCAGCCCACGTGCTGCTCGGCACCGTGAAATAGATCGGGATGTTCAGTTTCTTCGCCAGGCGATCGTTCGCCGAGGCGCTGAATGAGAATTCCTTTTGCGCCGCCGCCGCCGGCACGATGGAGATCGCGAGCGCCAATGCCGAGGCCACAGACACGCCCGACCGCTTTCCAAACTTCCACATCGACAAATGCTCCACCCTGAAGCCACCCGTTCGTTCCGGATTGGCTTCCGACAAAATTTCGGCGGCGCCAAGGTGCCGCTCGCTCACATTCCTGACATTCCCCGCGGGCAGCCTAGCACGATGGCCCGGACGACCCAACGCCGTTAACGGAGGGGCGAAAGGCGCCGCAGGGTCCTTGTCGGATTTCGCCCGCGTGACTCAACGAGACACCTCGGGTAATGATCGCCGCGTAGGGGCGTAGGGGGAGTTAGACAATGTCTGAGGCGGTGGCGAGCGGATCGGCGGCGTTTCCCGAGACGAAGCACGAGCGGACCGTCTATGAGGTGAGCGGAGGACGCAAGACGTTCTTCTGCTTCGTATTCCTGATCCTCTTGCCCTTCTTTGCCAGCCTCCCGGCCATGATCTTCATGCGCGTGAAGAGCGGCCTGGTGTTCGACGCGGTAGGCCTGGCAATCATGGCAACGGCGTTCACCATCCTCATGTTTCTGGTCGTCGTCGAGCTGCTCTTCTCGCTCAGGGCCCGCGTCGAACTCGGCGAAACCGGCGTAAAAATGACCCTGCCTTCGGGCCGCGGGCCGACGCCGATGCTGTTCTACAAGAGCTACGAAGTCCCCTACGATCAGGTGCAGACGGTCGAGACGCGGCGCGAAATCTACGGTGGATCGCTCGTCCCCGTGCTGCTCAAGGGCGCGCGCATCGTCACCAAAGACGGCAAATCCATTCCGATCGGATACGTCAGCGAGGCGAACGTCGATCCGGCGTTCCCCTATCCGGAGATTGCCGGGAAGATTGCAGAGCGGTCGCGCCTGCCGCTGATCGACCGAGGCAACGTGCGCCGTTCATTCCGCCGGAAGTTCTTCGGCATCAAGGGTAGCCGCGTGAATGAAGTCGATGCGGTGGACGAAGCGCAGATCGCAGACCTCAACAGATCGCACCACAACGTGGTGATGGGCTTGGTCGGTGCGCTCGCCGTGCTGATGGTCATCGGCATAGTGGACGACATCGCCAGCGAAACGCCGATCGGGCAGACGGCTTCGGCCGGTATCGCGGCCTCGGGCAAGCTCGCGCCGCAGAAAAAGTAGCCTTAGGCTGCTTTCAGCTCAGTTGACGAAGATGCGCACGCTCTTGCGGCGGCGGCCGGCATATCCGCTCAGCACCGCCAGCGCGCCAAAAATGATGAAGGTTGGCAGCGCGAGGATCGGCCGGATCAGGCTGTCCCATACCCAGGGGCTCATCGACGAGATAGCGGTGTGCGCCGCCTCGAAGGCCCGCGGCGCGACATCCTTCCAGTGGACGGAGAGCGCGGTGGCTTGGAATGGACCTGCGCCATAGATGGCCGGGGTCGCGTCGACCACAAAGGCAATGGCGGCGACCAGGAGGAAGACGGCGGCGAGAAAACGAAGGGCAGCCATGGGTTTTCGGAATTATGGGCTTTCGGGATCAAGCGGTTGCGCGTCTCGGAGCCCGGTGTCAGGCCCGGCGCAAGGTCTACCATAGGCGGGCAGAAAAAGAAGGCCGTGCGAGCCTCACCCACATGTTGCCTCCGGGACGGTTATGGGTATAGTGCGCCGCTCCACTCAAGGTTTGAGGGGCCGTGCTCACGTTCTCGGATCGCGCACGATCTGGAGCGTCAGGCAAATTTCGGTCTCGTCGGAACCACCCCTCACAGGCTCAGTCCCGTGCACGGAGAGATGGCCGAGTGGTTGAAGGCGCACGCCTGGAACGCGTGTAGGCGGGCAACCGTCTCGTGGGTTCGAATCCCACTCTCTCCGCCAAACCCTCGTCGAGAGGTATCGGTCGGTGTCCCGTAAAGTCGAATATTTGCACAACCTTTCTGGGCCTTAGTCTATCGCAATAGTGCCGATGTCCCTCGACGTCGTGAAGCAGACAACCGCCCGCGCCATTTCCAGACGGGCATTTCACCCCGCGCCGGCGTGCTTCACAAGCTGATCACGTATCGTCGTCGCCGTAGCATTATCTTCACTGCCGAGGGTGCCCCACTTGGCAACTGCCAACCAGTCGACTAGCGTCAGAGTGGCTTTTAACGGGGGCGGCAAATGCAGATTTTCAAGTTGGGCTTGGTAGCTGCGGTCACGTTTTGCGCATTTTCGGTGACGGCACAGGCCGGCGATTGTACGAGGGTCGCAGCCATCGGCAATAACTTCACGCACGATACCGCCGTTCTGTTCTCGGAAAACGCTCTTAAGAACACGATCGCGGGGCGAGGTCTCATCGCCAAGGGGCCAGTGAAAACCACCTGCAATTCAGGCTCAGCGATGATTGAGTGCCACTCTTCGCAGATGGCCTGCAAGGGTGGAACGCCAGCGACCTGCTTGGGACCCTGGTTGTGCTTCTGAATGGGCGCGAGGCGTAAACTCGTGTCAATTCTGGCCTTACGTTTCGCACATGGCGACAAGATGCTTTACCACTTGTGGCTATGGCGAGCGAGCGCCGTTTAGCCGATACGTCCCAATCGCGATCGTGACCTCGATAGCGCTCTCATCGGCCTCATATATTCGATGAACCGGCGGGAACGCTGGCGGGTATCAGCCTAGATTGCATTCTTTTGCACGCGCTGTGGACCGCGGTCCGCTCCGGAAAGCTGCGTCCTTGAATTGGAACATCGGCAGGGCGCTGTATTCTGTTCTGGAGCGGACTTGGCTTCTGTCTTCGAAGTCGAAGCTTCGACAATCTCAACATCCGAGAGTGTGCGATGACCAAAATATTATTGGCACTTTGGCTGATGGTGATGTCATTCGTTAGCGCCTTCTCATCGGCGCAAGCCGCATCCCCGCCTCGCTTCAAAGCTGTGGCATTCGATTACTTCGTCATTTTCAATCCGAACTCGATTGTTCCACGGGCCGAAGAGGTGTTTCCCGGCAAGGGAGAAGCGTTTGTCAAAGCGTGGCGTGCAAAGCAGTTCGAGTACGGCTATCTGCGCTCCATCACAAATCGCCACAAAGACTTCTTCGGAGTGACAGAAGACGCGCTGATTTACACTGCCAAAGCGATGAAGCTTGAGCTTACTGCCGAGGCCAAGCAAAAGCTTCTCGACGGCTACCTTCACCTCGAACTCTGGCCTGACGCGCGCGACGCACTCGCCAAGCTCAAATCGGCTGGCGTAAAAATTATAACTATCGCGAACTTCAGCCAGAGAATGCTGCGTTCCAACGCGGATGGAGCGGGAATAACCGAGCTGTTTGACGAGTTGCTGAGCACTGAAGTGAACGGCACTTACAAGCCCGATCCAAGGGCGTACGAGTTGGGCATGCAGCGACTGAACCTCAAGAAAGAAGAGATTGCGTTTGCGGCTTTCGGTGGCTGGGATGCCTACGGCGCGAAAAGCTTCGGCTACAACACTTACTGGGTGAATCGTTTCAACTTGCCCGTCGAAGAGCTTGGAATTGAAGCCGATCGAACTTCAAACACTATCGAGGGATTCGTAGACTTCGTTCTCGGAGCCGGCGCCACTCCCACGCCCACCCAGAACTAGGCCCGCTCACAAATAGCTTCGCGCACGATGTCGCCGAGGCGGTCAAGGTGATTGTAGGCGATGGGCGCGATGGCGACGGCCGCACCTGCGAGTGCTGCGGCATTCGTTTCTTCGAGCGGCAGGATCTTGAGCCATCCGGCTTCGACAAGCCCCCCCATGGCTTCGTCGTCCTTGTTGGGCTTCACGCGCGCGGGGGCGATTGAGATCGCGGGACGGCGTGAGAGTGCGGCTTCCGTCGTCATCGACATCGAGTCGCTCGTGATCATGACGAGATCGGCATCGAAGGCCGCGTCGATCGAGCCGGGCCCGGCTTTCCGAAAATCGACAATCGTGACCTTGTGGCCATCGTTGCGCTCGGCGAGCGGCAGAATGCGCGCGTAAGCTGCGTCCGGCGTGCGCGGCGAGGTGACGATGGTCAGGCGGCAGGCCCATTCCGTGACCAAGCCCTCGAGCAAACTCGCCAGGCGCGCCCAGTCGTCGTCACCGAAGTCCGCATAGGGCGTCGGGCCACCGATGAGCATGCTGACGCGCGCGACGCGCATATCTTCGAGAGAGCGGAGTTGCCTGGGGGGCGGCACGCGATCGGGATCGAACGGTGTCGGCTTGGGGCCTGCGAGCACTTTCGGCGGTTGGCCAACGGAAGCATAGGGCGTCAGCACCAGACGAAAGGCGTCGAGCGAATAGCCCCGCGTCGATCCGCTGAAAATGTTGGGCGCCTTTAGAGACGCGGCGAGAGCGACGTTCGCACCAAGCGTGCTTCCGCCGGACGAGACAATGAGATCGGGCTTCGTGAAGTCGCGCGCGTCGAGGCCGTGCAGAAGGCTCAAGGCCCATCCTGCCGGGAGGACGCGCCCCAGCTTCGGGATCAATGCCTTCGGCATCGGGAACCGATTGCGAAGTTCGATGCGCTGCACATCGACAGGCCCCTGGCGGCGGAGCGCCGCGACGACACCCTCGCTCTGACGGAAATGACCGGGGCGGCCGTCGGAGATCAAAAGCACGCGCGTGACGCGCGGGCCGGGCTCCGGCTGTTTCGGATCGGCAGTCAGGGGGGCCTCGTCTGGGTGAAAGCGATTTCGCGCATATTCCGTAGGTAGCCGCGGCCTGTCCATGGGAACCTTGCGGGGGAGCTCCGGCCCGAGAGCGCAGCGAGATTTGGTAAATGACCTAAAGCTTTAGCTGCCGACCCGGCAGCTCGGCCATTCGCGGCAATTGTAAAGGTGGAGCGTGGCCGGGATGCCCTAGGCCCGGCCAGATTGTGACGGCATACTCCGCCCGCTTGCTCCGAGGGGATTTCGGGGCTCCAAAGTTCAAGCCGGGATCATGTCATGTCGCTTGGCGCGCGTGCGTTCGTGTTTGTCGTTTATCTGGCACTGGGTCTTTCGTTCCTCGCCGTGCCGGCACTTCTCGTGTGGGAGTTCGGTCCCGAGAAGGCGATGACCTTCGCGACCTTCGACAGCCACCTGTTTCTCTTTTTCCCGACGCTCGGCCTCGTCGCATTGGCCGCGTTTTATCTGCCGTCCTGCGCTTTCGTCGACATGTACTGGCGCCATGTCTCGTTCGGACGCTTACGCTTCCTGATCGGCCTTGCCGCGATCGGCGCGCTGGCCTTCCACATGGGCACGGGGCTATCGGCGAGCAAACATCGCTCAGCGTGGGAACTCACGCCGTCCACTCTCGACAACGACAGAAGCGAACCTGCGGGCTGCGGCAGGTCTGGCGCTCCCACTTGCGGGCGCGTCGCCATCATGGAAGGCGTTTCGAACCTCCGCGCGGTGAGTCAGAAGCGTCTCGGCGTGAGCGAGTTTTACCGTTCATGCCAGGCGGAGCCGCTGATCGGCACCGATGGCGAAAAGGAGATCGAGCGCTTCTGTTTCGCATCGACGCCGCTCTCGGAGAAGCCTCCGCTCAGCACGGATGCCGCCTGCTGCACGGCGCAACAGCGCTATCAATCGGCTATCGACACGCACTACGGCGACCCGGTGCAGCAATCAATCACCGGGCGCGTGCACAAGCTGCTCATGCCGGCGAAGGTGTTCTTTCTGTTCATCCTGCTCGCGATCAGCATCCTGCTCACGGTTCGCCATTCGGGCGTAAGGCGGCATTACCCGGCGCAGCTCGCGCGCATCGAGGTGGGCGTGCTGGTCGGCGCGGCGGCGATGATCTTTTTCCCGCTCATGAGCCAGGGCTATGTGCAATCCGCTGACGCTCTGTTCGGCGTGCAGCAGAAGGGCGGTTTCCGCGCCATCGTTCCACTCATGAGTTTCCTGTTCGGCGCGTGGGCGATGCTGCTGCTGCTGTTCTCGTTCCGGCAGCGCGATCAGGATTGGGAGCTGGCCGCCAAGCTCGCGGGTGTCGCGGCGAGTACCATCGCCGTCTTCAAGTACGACATCCTCGTGTCGATCATCGTGCGCTATCTCGGATCGGGAGCGAACGAGTACACTGTGGTCGCGCTCATCGGCTTGGCACTGCTTGCGGTCGTCGTTCTGCTATCGCCGTTCGCACGCAAGCTTGTGCTTGGATCGGACAAAAAAGAAGCCATACCCGCAACGCACGTCGCGCCAGGGGAGTAACATCACGTCGAGCGGAGGCGTGAGCGTCGCGTCGTCGCTTACGAGGCGCCTAGTGGCGAACGCTCGCCTCGACTTCGTCCATGCGGGACTTCATGACGCTCGCCGTCTCATCGGCCAGCTTGCGGTTCAGGCGCGCGAAGTATTGGAACTCGGCCTGATACTGCGCCTGCGCCCGCTGGACGAAATCGGAATAGGCGGCGAACACGTCCTGCACCGTTTTGCATTCCATAAAGCGCTGCGAGGCAGCCATATCCTCGTTGAGACGTCTGTTCACGAAGCCAAGCCACTCGGTATTCGCCCTTGAGACCTGCTCGAGAAAACGGCCGTTCAATTCCGTCATCGCTTCGAGCATCGGCCGATTGATGCTCATCCAAGCTTCGAGAGAAGCGAGGCCCGGATTTCTATCCGTGTCTTGATCGGCTAGAGGTCTTGACGCATTCGCATTCATTGTACGCTCCTCCACCAGTGATCCGATTTCCAATGCGTGAGAACGATGTTTGTGGCACCCAACACTTGTTGGGCTCATCGTGCCTGCAATGCAGGGCGCCCCGTCTGGTTGCATCGTTTATATTTTCCCAGGAGCCGCATGTCGGATTGCGGCGGCTGGCTCGGCCCTCAGTTCCTTCGGAACGGAGGCCATTTCACGTCGTCGGACGACGCTACTGTCGCGCCGCATAATTGGCGGCGCCGTTCACAATGTGAGTTATCCACAACATCCAGGCACATTCAAGACCGGCTCTGTGTTGCGCGCTGCCGAACAAAAAAATGGCGTTCAGACCAACAGCGCAAACGCATCCTGCAATCGCTCTTCAAAATCAAAGCGATCCGTGCCGTAGTGAGAAGCATGCGAAAAAATGGCGCGCACACCGCGTCGGAAATCACCGCGCGGACTTCACATCATGCATTCCATTGCGCGTCTCATGGATTTTTGGATCGGACGACGCGCGCATCGGAACGCCGCTGCGCTCGCGGCTGTGAGCGATCTCGCGCCCGCCATCGTCATAACCGGGGCATCACGCGGCATTGGGCTTGCGCTCGCAAGACGTTTCGCACGCGATAGATCAAAACGGGCGCTCGTGATGATCGCTCGCGACGGAGCGGCAATCGACGCGGCAGCAAAAGCGATCTCGGATGAATTGGGCGTACGCACGCTGCCGCTCGCTCTCGACATCACACAGCCCGACGCGCCTTCGCAACTTGACGCAGCGCTTCTCGATGCCGGGCTCTACATGGATGTGCTCGTGAACAATGCCGGCATCGGCCTTTCCGGTGCGTTTGCGGCGCAAGACCCGCAGGAGATCGAGCGCGTCATTGCACTCAACATCACCGCGGCCACACGACTGATGCATCATGCGCTCACGCCGATGCTTCAGCGCGCAACGGGCGGCATTCTCAATGTTGGATCTCTCGGCGGTTTCGTGCCGGGGCCGAACCAAGCCGCCTACTACGCAAGCAAGGCGTATCTTGCATCCCTCACGGAAGCTGTCGCGTATGAGGTGCGCGGGCGAGGGGTCAGGATTTCCGTGGTGGCGCCGGGACCAGTGGACACGACGTTCCATCGCGACATGCGGGCGGAGAACGCGCTCTATCGCGCCATCGTGCCCGCCATCAGCGCGGACGCCGTCGCGCGCGGCGCTTATCGCGGATACATGCTTGGGCTTACGGTGATCGTGCCGGGCGTTTTAGCGCCTCTCGCTGCGCTCGCAGTCTCTCTCCTTCCGCATGCGATCACGCTCCCGTTCGTCGGAGCACTCTTATCCTCTACGGGCAAACGCCCCCGCGATCCGGCTTGAGATATGACGGCTGCGACCAAATGTACGGCCTGCGCAAATCGTTAGGCTGACGCAGATCGTTTGCAGAGTTGAAACGAATTCGCGCTTTAATCCCAGATGAGCGCCAGGGATTTTGTTCCTGCGTACCTTGGTGACAAGCGGCAGCCTCTGAGAGCACGCCTCTCGAGAGGCTGCCGCAATTTATTTCCGAAATCGAGCAGCCGACTTCAGCCGGATTTTAACTGGCCGGTAACGCATGGATTTCAGCGAAATCGCTTCCGCTTAAGCGGCACCCTTCTTGCGCGCCACTTCAGCCGCGAGCTCGTCGACGAGGTGCTTGTCGATTTGCGGCGGGCGACGGTTCGCGGGGCGATCAGGCTTATCCGATGTGCCTTCGCCAATGCTCACGGGATCGCTCGCCGGAAATGTTGCTTCCAGAGCGTTCTCGAGCTCCCGATCAAGCTCTTTCGATTTATTGTTCTTTTTCTCTGCGACGATGGTCATTGCACCGTACCTCCCGCATTCACACGATATGAAAACGCGCGGACCGATTGCCGGTTCCGGCAACAAAAAGCCCATCCGAAGATGGGCTTTCTTTTTGCTCGCTCAGCGCGTCAGATGCGGCGGCGCAGTGCCTGCACACCCGGCTCGACATAAGCCTGCAAGCGGTTGAGGAGATCGCCTTCCGCTCGGCGCGACGACGACAGCTTCCAGAGAGCGCCAACCGCGCAAGCTGCCACAACGACGGCGCCAATGGCGACGTAGGGCTGATCCTGCACGAAGCGCTTGGTCGCTGCGTAGGCATCCTCGGCCTTTTCTCCGGCTGCCTTCATGGCCTTCGCGCCTTCTGTCGTGACGGTGTCGGCCACGTTTTCAGCTTTCTGCTTGAGATCGCGAATAGTGTCCTGGCCTTCGCGGATGCGCGAGTCGGCCGCGTCTTGATACGACTGATAGCTCTGCTGGCCCATTGGGCGGCTCCTTATTGATGGGTAAGTCTCTTCAGGGGGCGCGGATAAAACGCGCGCGGTCGATCTTTCGTTCCTTCTCACCGGCGCTCGTCGCATGCTTTTCGCGCATCCGGAACGCGCTCTTCGTCGCGACTGGCGCAAACGAACGAATGCTTCTCCAGTCCAGTTCCTTCACAAAACAGGCATATTCCCTGGCGTTGTGCCTCCCGCGCACTAGAGACCTTCCGCCATAGACGCGATGATGGAGGCTCGATTCGGGGGGTTAAGATGAGCAAGCAGACGCTGTGCTATCTCGTCCTTGGGGCGGGACTTGGTGCGATGTTGTTGAAGCTATCGCAGCAGCCGGACGCGGAAAGTGCCGAAACGATCGGCCAGGACAACGGCAACGTGATCAGCCTGGCTGCCTGGAAGGAAGCTCACGGCAGAACCGACATCGTGGCCAGCGCCCGCTAAGCCGCTGATAGCTCCTTAAGGAAAGAGCCCCGGTCTTCACCGAGGCTCCTTTGGATTTCGTTCAATCGCAGACCGTCAGCCAGCGATGGTGCCGGTAGACGCGATAGCAATCGTCATAGCCATAATCATCGTAGTAGGCTGAATAGTAAGGCGCGTAGATCCCGAAACCGGGGCCATACCAGCCGTGGTGGTGACCGTGACCCCAATGGCCTCCGTGGCCCCAGCCGCCATGGCCAACGTGAGCGTAATGACCGCCCATATGGCCTCCCATATGACCCATGTGCCCTCCCATGCCACCGCCGAAATTTCTCGCTTCGGCGGTCGCACTCATGGACACGGCGCAAAGCCCTGCCGCTAGCGCCATCACGGCACTTTTCATTCTCATCATCGGATGTCCTTTCCTTGCTCAAAGGCGGCGCCCGGCGCTCGCCGCAGGTACGCGCTCTCGAGCGCGTGTCCCATAGGGGTAATACGAAGGGCGAGAGCGTACGGTTGCTTTACATTTTGGACAACCGGCCGCCTGCGGACGAACCTTGCGGACGGCGCGCTTCGAGGGAGAAAAAAACACGAAGTTCGAGTTGCAGTTCGGATAGTGGTCCCGGCGCACTAGCGCGAAGTCGCGAAGCACATTGACATGATGATGCACGGCAGCACGGAGCAACCCCATGTCGAACAACACGGACAGCTTCTATGTGTATGGCGCACCGGTCAGCTTCCTCGTCGAGTGCTATCGCTATCGGATGAACCGGAGATTGCTCATTCTCTCGCTCCCAAAGGGACACACCGCTGAGGTGATCAAGCTCGCTGAGTGGAAGGCTTCAAGGGCGATGCCGAACTAGGCACTGGATCCCTCGGGACGCACCAGCGTCTCGCATAAGCCGACACAGCATGGGCGCACGCCCTCAGGGCTGCGCCCAACACCTGTATTGGCCCGCCGACATTCGTCGCGGCGCGCGGTGATCTTTTTAGCCTAAGGTGCTGATTTGGTTTGTGAAGGCTGGTGCCGCAAACAGGACTCGAACCTGTGACCCCGTCATTACGAATGTCTTTTCAATTGGTTACACAGTTTTCTTGAGTCTAATTCTAGCGGCAACTTAGGTTCTGTCTGCTCAACCAACAAAGCAACTGCGAAGGGTGTCTAGCGATGCCCCAGCAGTACGCGAGCCGTACACGGTTGGGCACGTTTCGGACCTGGTGATGCGCCCAGGCGGGGATAGATTCCCTTGTCTGGACTGCTCAGATCGCGATGCTTCTCTTCTGGAAGTCCTGGGATGGAGACGCCCAGAACTCTCCATTAGAAGTAACTCACTGATCTAGCTTCGCAATCCAATTCCTCCCCTCCCTGTGCGGTCCTCATCGGCCAGCATCAAAACAGGGAATATCTCTATGACGACTTCTACCCTCACAATCAGGCTCATCGAGGCGAAGCAGAAGCTCGCGCCCACTCGCGGGCTATACTTATTCGACAGCGCTGTGAAAGGCTTCGGTGCACGAATATCGCCAACGTGCGTTACGTGGATTGCACAAAAATCCATTGGCAAGCAGACCCAACGAATTGTCATTGGGCACTACCCGGCGATGTCGCTCAAGCTTGCTCGGATCGAAGCAGGGCATACGATCTCTTGTCTCGCTCGTGGAGAGGACGTTGCGTCCAGTCGAGCGGCTGCAAAGGCAGCCAAGATAGAGCGACTGGTTTGTCCCACTCTTAAAGAGGCAATCGCAGACTATCTAGCCCAGCGTAAGGGACGCCGCAGGCGCTCGGACTCCACTCAGTATGAGGATCACGTTCGTCGTGCTCTTAGCAAAGTGGAAGCAGAGTTGAGTTCTTCCACTCGTGTCAATCAAGTGAGCAAGGCCGACATTCGATCTCTACTAAAGACGCGTATAGATGCCCGTAATTTCGAAGCGGCACGTTGGCTGTTCTCCCAGCTACGCCCATTCTTCGATTGGTGCGTGCATGAGGAACACATCACCGTGTCACCATGTGTTGGTGTCATTCCCCCTGCCGCTGGCAAGGAACGCCAACACAAACTCACAGAGGCAGAGATAAAAGCCTACTGGTTGTCGTCTACGGCTAACACGAACTGTCTAGGGCCGTACTTTCGCGTGCTCTTGCTCACCGCCCAAAGGCGTACGGAGGTTGCGTCGATGCAATGGCAGGAAGTGAACCTCGACAAGGCAGAGTGGATCATACCGGCTAGCAAGACGAAGAATGGCAGAGAGCACCTAGTGCCCTTGTCCACTACCGTTGTCGCTATCCTTCGATCACTGCCCAGTCGAGCAAGCTCTCCGCTTGCGGAAGTCGCAAGACGCAAGCCGAGTGAGTACGTCTTCGGCAAGTATGCTGATGCCCCTGTGTCTGGCTTCTCAAAGGCTAAGAGGCAATTAGATGCGGCGATGGTGTCGAACTTGCAGGCCGCAGATCAGTCAGCACGGGTATCTGATTGGCGATTGCACGACGTGCGTAGGACAGGAGCCTCGGGGATGGCCGCGCTTGGAGTGCATCCCCACATTGTCGAAGCGGTGCTGAACCACACGCCCGGAAAGCTGCAACGGACATATCAAGTTTATTTGTACGCGAAGGAAAAACGCGAAGCCCTCCAATGGTGGTCGTCTCATGTTTCTCGTTTGGTTGTAGAAAATACCTCTAAATCGAACGTCATTTCGCTCCCATTATGATTCTATTTGCAACTCATTGATTTTCAAATTGACTTTATTAACGATTTATTATACAAGAATTACCAGCCGGAGTTGTGGTCCAGACACTCCGGCTGTCCATCCTGCGGACGGAGTTCTTCTTCGTCTTGTGTTGTCCCTACGAGGATGGTCAGGGCCCTACCCATAGGGGAACAATGGGTCATAGCGAGGATGTTCGCCGCTGCGCTTGACGCGGTGATCGAGCAGTCCCAGTGGGCAACTTGCCAAGGCACGAACCCACTCTGCGCCACCATCAAGCGATGGTTCCCCACTAGCGGGTGCCGTTTGTAATGAACGGACGCACTGCGTTTAGCGAGCAGCCTAGCGGTTGTCGGCTACTCTCAGTGCAGGATTAGCTAGCCATAGATGCGAGTTGCCCACCAGCGACGTGGAGCTAGCGAGGTTGCATCGATAACGAGGGAACGCCGTGTCATGGCGCTGGCCGTCCCTCACATCCGCTTGAGTGTTAGCGTGAAACACTGCCCAAAAAACGGGGCGTCCGATGAAGTGCGGATCTTAGCGAGTAAAGATATATCTGCTCACGATAAGCAGGGGGATGCAGAAACCTACGAGAGGTGGGTGAAAGCAGATCCTTGTGAAACGCAGATGTGTCGACACATTGTGGAGTGCCTGCGTCCCTTTATTGACCCGCCCCCAAAATTTCTCCGAATTCATTTTTTCATCGGTGTGATGGGTCATTCCCAAGTCGACGCGCCTTTCGATAGACTGAAGAAGATACATCTTTCAGGAAAAAACATTGGAAGGGTACCGACTTTAGCTTCAAACTCTGCGTCGTTACCAATAAAGATGTAAGACTCGCCCAGCGAGCCATCTTGATCGTTTTCACTCTTCATCCAGTTTTTGGAGTCGGCTTTCACTTTCTTGGTAGTCTCTTCGCACCGCATCTTTCTAAGATCTTCAGCGAGCACGGCGGCAGCAGCTTCGTGATTGTGGAAGGTGCTGTAGCACGTGAGTTCTTTCATGCCTGAGTGAGCGCCAGCACAGAGCCCCTTGATCTGCGAGTTTAGCGTGCGCGGCGATAGCGGCATCATGTTTAGAACAGCTACCTTTGCGCGGACGGTCTGAGGAATATCAATCATCCAAAACGCGAGAAGAGCTGCCGCGATCATTATCAGCGTTTTTTTCGACACCTCGTAGCCACTCCCTCCGTTGGAAGGTTCAGTCAATGCTGGCGGCGAACGATCGTCAACACCGCCGGCTTGCATTTCAACAGGCAGTCTCATGCGGCTCCGAGATAGGCCTTTAGGTCTTGTTTTAGCGTCGTAGACGGCTTTTCTGGATTTCCCCCACACCAGCATGCCTTTCCACCCTTCGCCCTGTGGCGAGGGCTGCGGAGCCATTCTGTTTTTAGTCACCTATAAGTAGAAGGAGAAGTTTATGTGAAGAAAGAAGACATTTTGCAGGGCGTCCTAGAGTTGGAGGTGGACGGTGAGCCCTGCGTAGCAGTTCCTCTTTGCGGGGAAGCCGGAGAGGATGAGTTTGCCCTCTTAGAGAAGTACGATTGGGAGCGGTACCTCGCCAACAAGTACTCCCCCAAGATGCGAGTAAAAAATCAGAGCGGTATCGTTGTCACCAATGTTCGTAAGAGCGCGAAGGACCGCACGCGAGAGACAACCGTTGCCCGGATCATCTTGGATTGTCCGGAGGGCATCCGCATTGGCTACGCCACAGAGAACAAGCTCGATCTGCGAAGATGCAATCTGATCCCGGAAAAGGGAAAGGGTGGGACACTGGGTCAACGCCCAAACGAGCCGGACGCACGCATAGGCAGCATACGCAAATTCACTCCTGAGGAGTTGGCCGATCTAGGGGGCTTCGATCCTGTCGAAGCTGCGGAGATAGCACTTGAGACGGTTCGTGATCTTTCCCTAATGCGAACTAGCTTGAGACTACCGACGGACGGGCGACACTGGTCTGCCGAATGGGATCTCGATCAGTGGCTAGAGCATTACGATTGGGAAAGCGATCGCGATCATGCACTCGCGGTCTGCAAGGCAGAGATTGAGCGAGAGGAGCGCATCGCGTGTGGTTTGGAGGCAGAGCCAGCAAGCGACGACTTCGTTTCGCAGACACTTTCCTCTAACCGTGCAGCCATCGATGGCGTCGAAGAATTAGAGATAAAGGAGAACAAACCGGACCAGCACGCAATGATCATTGAATTTAAGCCAGCGCTGAGCGCAGGCCCCCTGACGCATAAGATCACACTCCATTACAAACCCAAGAGTCGCCGTTACTCTGTATCGTTCGAGGGAAGGGAACTCGTCAGCGATAGCTTCGATCCCGAGTTTGACGCTTGTCGGGCGCTGCTAGCCAAAGGAATTACGGGACGTCTTGAGACATGGCGGGAAGGCACACCTTATCCCTGCATGATCCTCGACATCGAGCTTGCGGCCAAGCTGCACACTGGAACGAATAAGTTCGGCACTCCGACCTTCCAGAAATATTCGAGTTTAGGTCTTGTTACAGCGCCTTCCAGCCAGTTTGCGGAGGCCGCCTAGCCATATCCACCCCTTCTCTCAGAGGGTCACCGGAACGCTCTCCCCGGACTGAGGCAATCCAACCAATCCCTGAACTAACGCCAGCATACCCAACCACGGATGCACGGCGGACAGGCGAGGATTCTCGAACCACGGGACTCTAGTTTGATGAGAGGCCGGGGATTGGGAGGAGAGCATCAACAATAACAACAAAAGGAATATTCAATGTCTAACAATCACTCACTCACGAGCAACTTCACCTTCGACCGTGTGAAGGCCAAGCTCGATAGGGGCCAATTCCTCAACGAAGCAGAGAAGCAATATCTGATCGGCGCTGCTCAAGAGGATGCAGCCCGCTTCCTCGACAGTCGGAAGAGCCGTGGCGACAAGTACCTCGCTCTGATTGCGGAAGCCGTGCAGCAGATGGCTGGCCAGAAGTCTGCGCCAGCATCACAACCGAAACCTGAGCAGGTGTCGGAAACTCCGTTTGATCCGATCTTCAATCCCAACGGAGGGCAACGCTAATGGAAAACCGCTTTGGAAATCCATTCCCATCCGAGCCCGCGCAACCACTCTTGCGAGACCGTCATTCGCATCGAGAGCCGATGGACGATGACAATCGATACGAGCTTATGTCGAAGGAGGGAGAAGCCGGAGATGTGCTGCTTAAGGTCCTCTACAAAGGCTTCGTGTGCCGCAGGCGCAATCCGCACGGACATTGGTCGGTTGATGAGACTGTAGATGGAACGCCGGTTCCGACTGCCTTCGTAGGCAAGTTCACGGATAAGCGAGCACTCTTCACAAGCATCGATTTCTACATCGCTCGATCAGGTGACGCATGAGTGAGTGTCTCACCTACGAGGGGTTCTACTGCGAAGTGAAAGACGGACTGTGGTTCGTTCGCTGTACTACCCAGCTCAACACGAACGTGCCGGAATGCCTCCGAGTGCAGTTCGCTAATCGTGATCGGTTGATCAACGCTATCGATATTTATTGGAAGAAGGAAACGAGGGCCAATGAAGATGCGCCCCATTGAACTGAAGAAGGAGGACGGGCGCCTGCTGGCGCTCGTACCCCTCGGACGGTCCAGCAATGTGTTTGCGGAGTTGTGGATTGAGGATTGGGATTTTCTGATCAAGCTCGGCACGCCGGGCAACTGGACGCTTATGGGACACAATCGTCACGTTGGCGTCAGCTCCCACAGAGCATCTGGAAATAAGCTCTCCGTCGCTCGCATCCTCAAGAATGCTGGACCGGGAGAGACTGTCCAGTTTGCTGATGGCAATCCGCACAACCTGCGTAATGAAAACCTCCGACTTGTTAAAGCCGGATGGGCTTGCCGTCGCGATAGAGATCTGTTGCCATTGAAGAGGGCCGCATGAGAACTACTGAAATTTATAAGAGCCGTCCGGAGTGGGACGCGCCATTTCCTCCCGTCATTCCATTTGTTGACCAGACGATGCAGGACTTGCGCGCATCCTTCGCCAAGTTCCGACACGATCCATCACCGAATATGTGGGAAGCAATCAAAGCTATTGTATCGACCATTGACGAGATGGCGCGCGGCACTGCTCAGCCAATGTTCTACGTCTCAGCACTCGATCCTGGCGTCGGTAAAACGCAGGCGATAGTCCATGCGGTGCGTAACTTGGACGATGATGTTGGCGTTCTGATCTGCCTCTCACGCATCGATGAAGTGGGATCTTTGGTGAGAGAAATGGGACTTGCTGACGATGCATACGCAGTCCTCGTCAGTGATAAGAGCGAGGAGAAGTTGAAGCGTGAAGGGGTATGCCTTGGAAACCCGGATCGGAATAGAGCGCGCGTTCTCTTCACCACTCAGCAGATGGTAGATGCTCGCCTCAACAGAGTAGACGTTTTCGCTGCATTGGATGAGTTCTTCTACAAGCATAGGCCGCGCTCCGTTCGGATTTGGGATGAGTCCATGCTTCCCGGTGAGCCCCTGACGCTCAATCTCGACCGTATTGGAAGGCTGCTAGAGAACATTCGCCGAATTGATGGTGGTCTAGCAGACGGGCTCTGGGATTGGATGGCAGCCGTAAATGGCCAGCCAAATGGAGCGACGCTCAAAGTCCCCAATTTTGAGGGCGATCATAACGAAGCACTGCGATGGCTTTCTCGTAATAAGGGAGAGGTGGATAAGCGAGGGCGGGACAGCGCAGATATGTTGCGACTGCTGTCGAACAAACTCGTCTGCGTGACGCACGATGCGAAAGGAAAAACAGTGCTCACCTATCGAGAGAGCTTGCCGGACGATTTCGCTCCCGTCCTGATCTGCGATGCCAGCGCACGCGTCCGGGAAACATATCAGCTCTGGGAGGCTCATCGTAAGAACCTCCTCACTCTCAATATGGCTGCCAAGAGTTACAAGAACCTTCGTGTCCACGTTTGGGATACAGGAGGTGGAAAGAAAGCGTGGAGTGCGAAAGGGGCGAAGCTGGATGACCTAATCGAAGGCGTCGTCGCCACCATCAAAACAAAACCCACTGAGGATTGGCTTGTCGTCGTCCATAGTGAGGACCAGTGGAACATCCCGGATCTCTCGATAGAAATCACTGCGCTTCTGCCACAAGGCACAAAGAAGCCTCACTTCATAACCTGGGGAAATCACCACGCTACAAACAAGTATGTTGATGTCTGTAACGTCATCCTCGCAGGCACGCTATTCTTCCAGCCCTCCGACTACGAGGCGAGATACAGGCTTTGCGCAGCGAAGCCAGTGGAAGTGCCAATCGATGATGACGATCTAGACGACTTGAAACTTGGCGAATACGCGCATGTCATCTTGCAGGCGCTCTGTCGCGGCTCCGTACGGAAGTGCATTGAAAATTGCTGCGCGCCAATGGACGCCTACATTATCGCTGCGAAGAACACAGGCATCCCAAGGATGCTGCCTCAGGTTTTCCCTCGCTGCGAAGTGCTACGCTGGCAACCAGTGAAGCAGGAGGTGGGAGGGCACATCAAAGCTGCTCTCGATGAGATTGATAAAGTAGGAGGCAATAGCGGCGGGTTCTTCATGCTGTCGTTCAAGGAGCACCGATCGATGCTGGGTGTGACTCCTCAACTATACAAAGACCGCATCCGCAATCACATCGTGTTCAAGGATGAGCTGAAGAAACGTGGAATTTCAGAGTGGGGAAGAGGCGGTCGCATGACTCACTTTTACCGAGGGCACGAGATTTTCTAGCCGGTCTGCGGCGTAGGAGATGACCTGCGGTGCTAAGTGAAAAGAGGAGACACAAAGATAAAAGGAGAAAAGTAGACTGCGATAGTCAATTTTATAATACAAAACCCTTAAGAGCACTCTTTAAGGGACTTGCAGTACAAAAACTTTGCCATCGCGAACGAGCGACCGGAGGGAGTGAGATCCCCCAAGCCCCTTAGGGCGAAGGGGGAGATGAGCGAGGGGCCGTTATAGAAGCAACGTTAGGCACTTCGGCTAACCGGGCAACAAGCGTGTCCTTTTCCTCTTCTGTTTGCGCGCTTCCTCCGTGAGCGCCCTGTGAAGTGCAGCGGATTGGGTTCGAACAGGACTGAAGTACTCTTTGTAAGCTGTGTAGTTCGGTCTCTCGTCGGGATCTGTTTTTCTCGCTTCTAGGAGCCTGACGCCTTCTGCAAGTGCCCATGAATGCAATGCGTCCACAGCCTCTTTGAAGGCAGCAAAGTCTGCATCGAGGTTATCGAACTCCATTGCGATTAAAGCGGCCAATTTTGGCAGCGGAGATTTGCCCGGCACTTCCGAGTTGATGAACGTGGAATACCGAGCTGATGCTCTCGACCACTCAATCGAGTCGTTCAAATATTCGAAAGCTTTTCCAATGCAGACCCTGAGTTCTTTCTCTGCGTCAGTTGCCCGTTGTAGGTAGTGGTTCAGCATCGTGACGGCCACGGAACCGCCAATTGTCACAAGGCCTGTTACGAGAACAATCGTTGCTGAGTCGTCAGCCATGCCCTTCTCCTGCTCAACCGCAGATGGACATCTAGCCGAGTCGCCTACTGAGGAGTCTCTGTGGCGTGAAATTCCTGATCGTCAGCGCTACGCGAATCAGTGGATGAAAGACACTCCGTGTTTCACAGGCAGTGAAATCGCTCTAACTTGGAAATATCCAAGCTCACTTCGGTGGGTGAGGTGCCTGGAGGCCGTTGGCCGCAACCGCCTCCAAGCGGTTTTCTATGGTTCTGGTTGGTAAGGGGACTAGTTCCTCTTACCGACTACCAGTCGAATGACGTAGCGCTTGAGATTCAGCGATACGTTGATCAGCTTTTGCATGATGCCCTCCCTCTGCGGACTCGCCGCATGGCTGGTGCACACGTCCGGACTCTCCGCGATTCCGGTTGCAAGTGGGACTCCGGCTGTGGAGTTCTCCAACACTTTTTCACAGAACCTTAATATCCCCAGGGCGCGTGGATAACTTGACTGTCGTCCACATTCCGGGCCCGACCGCAGAATTTCTCTGAGCGATTTTGAGGGTGCAATACCTACCCTGCAGGGGTACCCCCAACCCCCTTGGTACCCCCGTCACGGTTTCCCGATCTTCGACTTGTAAAAGCAATTATCTCCCACAGGGTTGGTCGCATCCTGAGGAGGGCTTGCCTTGAACTCTTGGTGTCTCCCATGGCCTGCGATAGGCGGAGCCTGCAATAGGCTCAGTTGGTAGCGAATGCCTCTACCCGAGCGCAGTGAGGGCGAGGAGCGCGAGCGCAGCGAGACGCGACGAGGGCATTTGCAGAGCGAGCGAAGCGAGCGGGAGCACGTCCACTTTGACGAGCCTGCGAGAGCGTCCCAGCAGTACACCAGCAGTACATTGCCAAGACATGCATCCTGGCAAACCACTGAAAATCGTGCTATGTTGTTGAAATTGTTGGTGCCGCAAACAGGACTCGAACCTGTGACCCCGTCATTACGAATGACGTGCTCTACCAACTGAGCTATTGCGGCGGCCGCCTGTCCTGGGCCGCCTGAAGGGCCCGGAAGGGCGCCTTGATAGGCTGATTTCGCCCCAGGTTCAAGGCCTGCTTGCGGAAGTTGTTTTTCGCCCGGCGAGCCAATTCGTCACCCCACCGAACGTTCCCTGCGAACACCTGAGGGGCAATCCGCGAAGCTGCGGCCGAGTGCCGTTCCGCCGGAACCCCCATCGGGTGGCACCGCGTTATTCACTAACGATCAGTCGCTCCAGTGTAACGGAGAGGGAAACGACAGATGCCTGCCCGGAACCAGGTTCTGGACGATCTCATATTGCGCATGCGCCAACCCATCAGCCTGCAGGACACGGCGGAGGAGGAGGCGCTGCGCATCATGGTGAGGCTCGGTCTCGCGCATCCGATCACGTTGTCTGCGGCTATGAAGATCGTGGGATCGGAGATGCGGCACGGGCGCATCCGGGAGATCGAGGCCACGGCGAGAGCGCTGCACGGGAAGCTTTTGCGCCGTCATGACGAGCCGGGGACGCAGCAGTAGGTTTCGTTCGATGAAGCTTATAGTTGCCAGACGGCGGTGCGCTTGATCTCCGCGTCTTCGAGTTCGCGCGTGACAGGCACCTGGTATTCGGCCACGCGCGTCAAGCGATCCTTTGGAAAGTAGCTGCGCTTCGGATCGCCGATCAGCACACGTGCGCCTTTTGATGCGGCGGCCTCGATGTAAGCCGTGACGCGGTCCGCGAGTTCGCGCTCGTAGAATAGATCTCCTACAAGGATGACACCGGCGGCGGCCGGAGGGCTCGCGAGCAGATCCTCTCGCGTGGTTTCGATCACCACGTCGTTCAGCGTCGCGTTGAGGCGCGCCGAAGCGAGGGCCAGCGCATCGATGTCGGCCGCGAGGACAGACGAGGCGCCGGCCAACATGGCGGCAATCGCGGTGAGCCCCGAACCCGTCCCGAGATCGATGACCGTCTTGCCGGCGATCGAGCCCGGATTGTCCAATAGATAACGCGCGAGTGCCTGCCCGCCTGCCCAGGCAAAGGCCCAAAACGGCGGCGGCACATTCATTTCGCCAAGCTCTTCCTCGGTCCGCTGCCAGATCGGCAGGCTTTCCTCGGCGAGGTGAAGGCGGATCTCCGGTACGAGCGGCGGGCTCAGCACGCGCGTGTTGGCGGCGATGAAGCGTTCGGCGGATGCCGGATCGTCAGGGTTCAGCGAGCCTGGCGTGCTAAGCGGTTCGGTGCCGCTCATTTCTTCTTCGCGGCGCGCTTCGGTGCCGTCGCCGTGAGCCCGCCCATCCGGCACACCTCTTTCCATTCGGCCTCGGTGACCGGCTGGACAGAAAGACGGAACGACTTCACGAGCGACATTTCGGCGAGACGCGGGTTCACTTTGACGTCTTCGAGCGTGACAGGCTTCAGCATGGGCTCGACGGCGCGCACGTCAACGCACTGCCATTTGCCGGTGTCGTCACTGTCATCCTGGTGCGCGAGCTCGATGACCTCGCAGATGCCGACGACCTCCTTACCGATGTTCGAGTGATAGAAGAAGCAGAGGTCGCCGAGCTGCATGGCCTTCATGTTGTTGCGCGCGGTGAAGTTGCGCACGCCCGTCCACGGCTCGCCCTTGGCGCCCTTCTTTACGAGGTCGTCCCAGGAAAACGCATCGGGCTCGGATTTCAGCAGCCAGTAGGCCATAGTCGGTCTCGTTGTTCGCTCAGGGTCAGCCGGACCTTAAGCGATATTCGGCTGCGCTCAAGCTTTTGCCCGGCGTCAGTCTTCGGCCTTGAAGGGGCGGCTCATGAGGCCCGCGATCGCGTCGTCCACGCTGACACGGCCTTCGAGGATGGCGTGAACGGCTTCGGTGATCGGCATCTCGACGCGTTTTGTTTCCGCGAGGCCGACGACGGCGGCGGCCGTATAGACGCCTTCAGTCACGGCGACGCGCTTACCCAGAACCGCTTCGAGCTTCTCGCCCTGGCCCAAAGCGCGACCGAGGCTCATGTTGCGTGACTGCGGACTTCCGCAAGTCAGGATCAGATCGCCCAGCCCCGAAAGTCCCATCAGGGTCTGAGGGCGGACACCCAGCGCGCGACCCAGACGGCGCATTTCCGCAAATCCGCGCGTGACGAGCGCGGCATGCGCGCTTGCGCCAAGGCCTTTGCCGTCGACGATGCCAGCTGCGATCGCAAGCACGTTCTTCAGCGCGCCGCCGAGCTCTACGCCCGCGATATCGTCGGACCAATAGAGGCGAAGCTGGCGATCCCCTAAGCGTTCTGCGAGCAGGCTGCCGAGGCGTTCATCGTGACATGCCAGCGTGAGCGCTGTCGGCAATCCGCGCGCGACGTCTGCCGCGAAACTCGGGCCGGAAAGAACGGCTGGGGTCATGTCGGGTGCTGTCTCGGCGATCACCTCGCCCATCAGCTTCCCCGTCGTGCGCTCGATGCCCTTCGCGCAGACAATCAGCGGCTGGCCCGGCCGCGAAACACGCGCCAGATCCTTCGTGATGGCGCGGACGTGCTGCGCGGGGCAGACGAGAAGGATGGCGTCGGCCTTGCCGCACTCATCGAGCTTTTCCGTCGCGACGAGACGCGGATCGAGCGCGATGCCGGGGAGGAAAGTGCGGTTGACGTGGCGCTCGTTGATGTCGGCAACGGTTTCCGGCTCGCGCGCCCAGAGCACGACGTTGTGGCCGGCAAGCGTGAGATTTTGCGCGAGTGCCGTTCCCCAGGCGCCTCCGCCGATCACACCGATGCGATCCATGGTCATGCGGTCTTAATCCTCTCTGGCGCCGTCATAGCACGGCGACGATGTCAGTTGCGCTGGCGGCGCGCTTTCTCAACCGATGAGTGGAGCTTTTTCTTGTCGAATTGGGGAGCGGTCAGGCCTTTACGCCGGCGCCGATGGCGGCGGGCGCATTGGGGTCGAGCGGCCAACGGGGCTTGGCCGCGAAATCGAGGCTGTCCACCAGTCCCTGCGCAAAACGTTCAGCGCCGGCCCAGGCGATCATGACGCCATTGTCCGTGCACAGCGCGGGCGGCGGAACGGCGAGCGTGTAACCGCGAGTTGCCGCGACACGGCGCAGGGCCGCCGCGATGGCTTTGTTGGCCGCGACGCCTCCGGCCACTGTGAGGCGGCGCGGCGCATCGGGGCCGAGGTGCGCTTCTGCGACGTCCATCGCGGCGGCCACGCGATTTTCGATGATGTCGCAGACGGCTGCTCCGAACGCGGCGCAGAGATCGGCGACATCCTGATCGCTCAGGGGCGCGGCAGCTTCGGCGCGCTGCCGGACGGCGGTCTTGAGACCGGCGAGCGAAAAGTGCGGTTCGGCGCGGCCGATCATTGGGCGCGGCAGAGGAAAGCGCTTTGGATCGCCTTTTTGCGCGTGACGCTCCACTTCGGGACCGCCGGGATAGCTAAGGCCCAGGAGCTTAGCGGTCTTGTCGAAGGCTTCGCCGATGGCATCGTCGATCGTGGTGCCGATGCGGCGATAGCGGCCGACGCCTTCGACGAGCAGCGTCTGCGTATGGCCGCCGGAAACGAGCAGGAGAAGATAAGGCGGTGCGAGGCCATCGGTCAGGCCGACCGTCAGCGCATGCGCCTCCAGGTGATTGATGGCGAGGAACGGCTTTCCGGCCGCCAGAGCGAGCGTTTTGCCGGTCACTAGGCCGACGACGAGACCGCCGTTGAGGCCGGGACCAGCCGTTGCAGCCACGGCCGAGAGATCGGCAAGGCCGACGCCCGCGTCCTTCAGGGCTGCTTCGACAATGGCATCGAGGCATTCGACGTGGGCGCGCGCCGCAATTTCAGGCACGACGCCGCCATAAGGCCGGTGCTCCTCGAGCTGCGAGCGCACTATGTTGGACAGGATGCGGCCCTTGGCCTCGCCCTCGCGCACGACAACAGCAGCGGCCGTTTCGTCGCAGCTCGTCTCGATGCCGAGCACAATCAGCGGCTTCTCATTCATTAAATGCTCCGCCGCAAAAAAGAGGCGCAGGCCAGGACCGAGACGCGTCTGGGCTCCGGCCTGCGCCGGAGTGACCGGCTGAAGCCGGGATCCAGACACGCCCGAAGCAGGATACAGCCATGCGGCTTGGCATAAGCATTAACTGGGCCTGATGATCTCTTAGAGGCGGATTTGCCTTCGCCTCGCAGGGCGGGCATTAATGGCGCCGCCTCAAGACCCGTCGCCCTAACACCTGGAGCCCTCGACTTGCAAGCTCGCACCCTCCGCATCGGCACACGCGGTTCGCCGCTGGCGCTCGCCCAGGCCCACGAAGTTCGGGCGCGCCTTTGCGCTGCCCATGGCCTCTCCGAGGATGCGGTCGAGATCCGCGTCTACAAAACCACGGGCGATGCGATCCAGGACCGGCCGCTGGCGGAAGTCGGCGGAAAAGGCCTCTTTACCAAGGAGATCGAGGAAGCCCTCATCGCGCGCGAGGTCGACCTTGCCGTGCATTCGATGAAGGACATGCAGACCGAACTGCCGGCCGGTCTCGTGATCGGTGCGGCGCTGCCGCGCGAGGACGTGCGCGATGCCTTCATTTCCCTCAAGTACGCCTCGCTGGCGGACCTGCCGGAGGGGGCCGTCGTCGGAACTTCGAGCCTTCGGCGTCAGGCACAGGTGAAGCGGATACGGCCGGATCTCAAGGTCGTCGGCTTCCGCGGCAACGTGCAGACGCGCCTGCGCAAGCTTTCCGAAGGCGTGGCCGACGCGACGCTGCTCGCGTGTGCGGGGCTCAACCGGCTCGGAATGTCAGACCGCATCACGGCGCCGATTGCCGTCGAAGAGATCCTGCCTGCCGTGGCGCAAGGCGCAATCGCCATCGAGATCCGCGAGGATGACGCCGAGACGGCGAAACTGATCGCTGCGCTCAACGATACGAAAACGGCTTATTGCGTGGCCGCCGAACGCGCGTTTCTCACGCGGCTCGAGGGTTCCTGCCGGACGCCGATCGCAGGGCTCGCGCAGCTTAACGGCGAGACGTTGTCGTTCCGGGGCATGGTGTTCTCAGTCGACGGGGAGCGATCCTTCGAAATCGAGCGTGAAGGGCCGGCTGAACAAGCTGCGGCGCTCGGCACCGCGGCTGCGGACGCGCTTCTCGAACTCGGCGCGGCTTCGCTTCTGGCGCCCGGCTGATGCACATTCTTTCCACAAGGCCCGATACCGGAGACGTCGACCCGGTTGCCGCCGGGCTCGCTGCAGCCGGGCATCAGGTCATATTCGCACCTTTGATGAGGGTCGTGTATTCCGGCTGCCTGCCTGCGCTCGACGGCGTGCAGGCGCTGATCGTGACCAGCCGCAATGGCCTCAAGGCCGTCGCACCGTTGTCCGAAGCGGCACGGGCGCTGCCTCTCTACGCCGTGGGGCCGGCAACTGCGGCGCTCGCGCGCGAATTGGGCGTTAAGCATGTCGTCGAAGGGCCAGGCACGGCGCGGGAGCTTTTGGAGATCCTCGCGCGTTCGGTCGATAAAAACGCCGGGCCGCTTCTTCACATCGCAGGCGAGACACTTGCGTGTGACTTGGCGGCGGCGCTCGAGACGCGCGGTTTTACGGCTCGTACCGAGACTGTCTACCGGACGGAACCCGTAGAAGCGCTATGCTCGGAGGTTGCCCATGCCTTTCGACAAGGCGCGCTCGACGCTGTCGTGCTCATGTCGCCGAAAACGGCGAGTGTGTACGCCGCTCTCGTTCAACGTTCGGATCTCGGCCCCCAGGCACTCCAAATGGCCCATTTCTGCTTGTCCGACGCGGTGGCTCAGAAATTGGAAACGCTGGGTGCAATAAATGTCGCCGTCGCCCGCTTGCCAAATTCTCAAGAAATGCTTGCCCTCATAGCCCGTGAGGCGTCAGAATCCTCTTAGGTCCGCCTTACCCCCGAGGCCGACCTAAAAGCCCCTGGAGACACTGCCCCCATGATCGACAAGCCCGATCCGAAGGATGCTGGCCGGACCGACGCGGCTGGCGCGAAACGCCCGCACGCGACGATCGACCTGAAAGCGACGGAGGTGAAACCTCCGTCTCAGGCTGCGGCAGCTTCGAGCGCCTCGTCATCGTCGGCGTCGTCCGTACCACCGACCGGCTCTTCCGCTCTCGGCGACAAGCCCGCATCGAGCGCGACGTCTGCGAGCACCAGTCCGGCCGACAAATCTGCCGCGAAGGATGCGCCCGTTGGATCTGCAGCGAAGCCTGCAACGCCTGAGGCAACTGCAAAGCCGGATATGTCGAAGGCAGGCTCACCAAAAGCTTCCACCGCTGCGCCGAGCGATCCAAAAGCAGCATCGGGTTCGAGCGGCGGCTTCTTCTCGCATCTTGCTGCCGGCATCGTCGGCGGTGCGCTTGTTTATGCAGGCGCCGCGTATCTCGGTCTCGCACCTTCGAAGGGCGATGAGACGGCGCAACTGCAAACGCGCATCGCGGCCCTCGAATCCGCTTTGAAGCAGGGCAGCGACGTCGAAGCGCTCAGCGCCAAGGTCGGAGACGCGGAGAGCCGCCTCGCCAAACTCGACGAGCTGACGCAGACCATGACGCAACTGCGCGACGCGCAGGGAACGCTTCAGGCCGAAACGAAGGCGCTCACCGAAGCCGCACAGCGCAGCGATGCAGCCGTTGAAGCCGAGCGCATTGCGAAGCTCGAAGAGCAACTCAAGCTGATCGCGTCCGCCAGCGAAGGCGCGCAAGGTAACGTGCCCCAACTCGCCGCGATTTCCGGCAAGATCTCCGATCTCGAAAGTTCGCTCAACGGCCAGATGGCGGACCTTCGGAAGAGCTTCCCCGCAGATGTCGCGGATCGTATTTCCAGCGTGCACGAGACCAGTGAAGCCGCGCGCTCGGCAGCCCAGCGGCTCGATCGCGAACTCTCCCAGGTTCGTATGGATCTCGCCCGCGGCGCGCAAGCGAGCGACACTACGAAGGCGAGCACGGACAGGCTGACGGCTGCCCTAGAGGCCACGAAGGAGGAGACCGCGAAGCTTTCGAATTCGGTCGGCGAACTTCGCAGCTTCGTCAATTCGCAGATCAAGGCTTTCGCAAAACCCGAAGACGTCACCGCGGCCGTCAATCCGGTGAACGCCAAACTGGCCGAGGTCGAGCAAAGCGTGAAGGGCGTCGTCAGTAGCGAGCAGACACGGCGCGAGAACGCCGAACGCATCGTGCTCTCTCTCGAACTCTCGAACCTCAAGCGCGCACTCGATCGCGGAACGGGCTATGGCGCGGAGCTCGAAGAAGTGCGCAAGGCGTCGAACGGTAAGATTGATCTCGGACCGCTCGACCGCTTCAAGGACACGGGCGTCTCGACGCCGGCACAGCTCAAGGCTGAGTTCAGGCCGCTCATCAACGCCGTGCTGGATGCCGACGTCGACCCGGCGGATGGATCGGTGATCGATCGCCTGCTTTCCGGCGCCAAGTCCGTCGTGCGCGTGCGCAAGGTCAACCCCGACTCGAACGACACGAGCACGGAGGCGATCGTGAGCCGTATCGAGACCGCGCTGAACGAAGGTCGTCTCGGTGACGCGTTGGCGCTTGCCAAGTCCCTGCCGCAGAGATCGCGGGCACCGCTCGATGACTGGATCATCAAGGTGACAGCGCGCGACACGGTCGATCAAGCCATTGCCGGCGTCGAAACAACGCTCAAGGCATCTCTCTCCGGCTCCGCGCAGGCGGCTCCTGCCACGCCTGCTCCCGTGCAGAACTGAGGGGAACGCCTACAATGATGCGTCTTGTTCTGTTTCTCATCGGTGTGATCCTGCTTGCGAGCGGCCTTGCCTGGCTTGCCGATCGACCCGGTGCGCTTCTCATCACGTGGCAGGGCTACGAGATCGAAACCAGCGTGTTCCGCGCCGTCGTCATGTTCGCGGCGGTGATCGGTGTCGCGCTTCTTGTCTGGACGGTCCTGAATCAGATCTGGTCCAGCCCGGCGGCGGTCAGCCATTTCCTCACGCGGCGGCGTCAACGGCGCGGCCTCGATGCATTGTCGTCCGGCATGATCGCCATCGGCGCGGGCGACCGCTCCATGGCGACGCGCTACGCGATGCAGGCGCGCAAGTCGTTGCCGAACGAACCGCTCACGCATCTTCTGCGCGCGCAGGCGGCGCAGCTCTCCGGCGACAAGGCCACGGCGCGGCGCATTTTCGAAGCGATGCTGGCATCTCCCGATACGGAGCAGCTCGGGCTGCGCGGTCTTTTCCTCGAAGCGGGGCGCGAAGGCGAACGCGAAGCGCAGGAGCAATTCGCGGATCGCGCGCTCAAGCTCAATCCGAAGCTCTCGTGGCCGGTCGAGGCGCTGTTCGATCTCCAGTGCAAGTCCGGTGACTGGAACGGCGCGCTGCAGACGCTCGCGCTCGCGAAGCGGCATGGCCACATCGAGCGGCCGGTCGCCGACCGCCGCCGTGCGGTATTGCTCGCGGCGCAAGCGCAGTCGCTCGAGGAAGAGGATGCGGACAAGGCGCTCACCTACGCGATCGAAGCGCATGGGCTGGCTCCGTCTCTCGTTCCCGCCGCCGCAGTGGCGGGCCGCCTGCTCGCTGCACGCGGAAACACACAGCGCGTTGCGAAGATCATCCAGAAAACCTGGACGAAGTCTCCGCATCCGGAACTTGCGACGGCTTACGCCTATGCCCGCATCGGCGACAGCCCGCGGGACAGGCTCGATCGCATCAAGTATCTCTTCTCGCTCAATCCGATGTCGATCGAGAGCGCGATCGCCGTCGCAGTGGCCGCCATCGAAGCACACGACTACGAAGAGGCGCGCCGCATTCTGCAGCCGTTCCTCGAGCAGGGCCTCACGCGGCGCGTTGCAGCGCTCATGGCGCGCATCGAGGCCGAAGAGAGCGGCGACAAGGGCCGGGCTCGAGAGTGGCTCGCACGCGCAGCGACGGCTCCGCGCGATGCAGCCTGGATCGCCGACGGTCTGGCAGCGGATCGCTGGGCGCCAGTTTCACCATCGGGCTCCTTCGATGCTTATGAGTGGCGCGTGCCGGCGGACGAGACGGAAGGCGGCGAAGAGCGCATTCTCGGCGCCGATCTTTCCGAGTTCATCGCTTCCGGGGAGCCCGATGCCGTCATCCTGAAGGCGCAGCCGGTTGTGCTCGGCAGCGAGCCTAAAGCGGCCTCGGCAGCCCCCGATGCGGAAGTCTCGAAGGAAGAGCCGCAGCAGGCTAAGCCTTCTGAGGCAAAACAACCCTCCGCAGCCGCGGAGGCGCCCGCCACCGCGAAAACGGCCGATCAGCCTGCGCCGAAGCCGCCGGTTCAGACTGCTCCGGAAAAGGCGCGGGAGAGCACGACAAGCCGTGGAGATCGCACGAAAATCTTCACCGCGCCCCACGCCCCCGATGATCCGGGTCCGGATGCTAGCGATGACGAGGTCCCGGCCTCGACCGGGGCAGGCATCAGAGCCTAACCGGCGTCCCTGAAAGGGGGCTTCATCTGACGCGGCAGGCCGGCAAGCGATTGCCGGCCGCAGGTGCAGCAGAACGCATTCGACCAAGGGGGAAGTTGTCGCCCGTGGTACGGGCCGCCATAATACGTCCCCAGAACAATAAATCTAATCCGGGAGGATTAATCGAATGTCGGACAAGACGTATCCCGTCACGGCCGAGTGGGCCAGCCGTGCTTGGATCGATGACGCGAAATATAAAGCGCTTTACGAGCGCTCCGTCTCCGATCCGCAGGGCTTCTGGGCCGAGAACAGCCGCCGGTTGGACTGGATCAAAGCTCCGACAAAGATCAAGAATACGAACTTCGGTCCCGGCGAAGTCTCGATCAAGTGGTTCGAGGACGGCACGCTGAACCTGTCTGTGAACTGCATCGACCGGCATCTCGCCACGCGCGGCGACCAGGTTGCGATCATCTGGGAAGGCGACGACCCGACCGAGGACGAGGCGATCACGTATCGCCAGCTGCACGAGCGCGTCTGCAAGTTCGCCAACGTGCTTAAAGCCAACGGCGTCAAGAAGGGCGACCGCGTCACGATCTACCTGCCGATGATCCCCGAAGCAGCGTACGCGATGCTGGCTTCGGCCCGCATCGGCGCCATTCATTCGATCGTGTTCGCCGGCTTCTCGCCCGATAGCCTTGCCGGGCGCATCGAGGACGCCGGCTCGAAGATGATCATCACGGCCGACGAGGGTCTGCGCGGCGGCAAGACGGTGCCTCTCAAGAAGAACACGGACGAGGCGCTCAAGAAGTGCGCCAAGGGCGACGAGAAGGTGCTCGTCGTGCGGCGCACCGGAAATCCCGTGTCATGGACCGGCGGCCGTGATCTTTGGCTGCACGACGAACTGGCCAAGGTTTCAGCCGATTGCCCGCCGGAAGAAGTCAACGCGGAAGACCCGCTGTTCATCCTCTATACGTCCGGCTCTACGGGGAAACCCAAGGGCGTCGTGCACACGACCGGCGGCTATCTCCTTTTCGCGTCGATGACGCACCAGTACGTCTTCGATTATCACGACGGGGACATCTACTGGTGCACGGCCGACGTGGGCTGGGTGACGGGCCACAGCTACATCATCTACGGGCCGCTTGCGAACGGCGCGACGACGCTGATGTTCGAAGGCGTGCCGACTTATCCTTCCGCCTCGCGCTTCTGGAACGTCGTCGACAAGTGGAAGGTCAACATCTTCTACACCGCGCCGACGGCGATCCGCTCGCTCATGGGCGCGGGCGACGATCTCGTTGCTCGCACGGATCGCTCGTCCCTGCGGCTGCTCGGCAGCGTCGGCGAGCCGATCAATCCGGAGGCGTGGGAATGGTATCACCGCGTGGTTGGCGAACATCGCTGTCCGATCGTGGATACGTGGTGGCAGACGGAAACCGGCGGCATTCTCATCACGCCGCTTCCCGGCGCGACCGCACTCAAGCCGGGCTCTGCGACGCGGCCGTTTTTCGGCGTGCAGCCGGCTCTCGTCGACGACAAGGGCCAGACGCTCGAAGGCGCGGCGCAAGGCAACCTCGTCATTCTCGATAGCTGGCCGGGACAGGCGCGGACGCTGTTCGGCGATCACGAGCGTTTCGTGCAGACCTACTTCAGCGCGTACCCCGGGACGTACTTCACCGGCGACGGCTGCCGCCGCGACGAAGACGGCTATTACTGGATCACGGGCCGCGTCGATGACGTGATCAACGTTTCCGGCCATCGCATGGGCACGGCGGAAGTCGAAAGCGCGCTCGTTGCTCATCCCAAGGTCGCGGAAGCGGCGGTCGTCGGCTATCCGCACGACATCAAGGGGCAGGGCATCTATTGCTACGTGACGCTCAACGCGGGCGAAGCTGCGTCGGACGATCTCAAGAAAGAACTCGTCGCGCACGTCCGCCGCGAGATCGGGCCAATCGCGTCACCCGATGTGGTGCAGTTCGCGCCAGGTCTGCCGAAGACACGCTCGGGCAAGATCATGCGCCGCATCCTGCGCAAGATCGCAGAGGACGAGTACGGCAGCCTTGGCGATACGTCGACTCTTGCAGATCCGGCAGTTGTCGACGACCTGATCAACAATCGGCAGAACCGCAAGGCTGGCTGAGGTATCGGACCTCAGAGCCGAATGTGCAAACAAAGGACCGGCAACCGCGCGTCGCGTTTGCCGGTCCTTTGACGTTGCGGATCAGCGACGTGTCTCGATCCCGGCCGTCGTCTATGCGAACCGTGCCTTCGGTACCACGCCGGGATGATGGTGTGTATGTATCGGTCGTTGTCCATCCAGAGCAGGCGCCATGACGCGAAGCACAGCTGCACTTTGACACCCGGGTGACGGGCGTAGTTAGAAACCGACTACCAAATTAAGAACGTCATGCCGGTGAAGACCGGCATCCAGAACACGCTTCCGCTGGGGTGCGTTGTCGGCGCGTCTCACGCTCTGAGGCTTGTCTGGACCCCGGCCTGCGCCGGGGTGACGGTGTGTATGTGTCGGTCGTTGTCCATCCAGAGCAGGCGCCATGACGCCGGGAAGACGGCGTTTTTGTCGACGCCTTTCCGAGCACACACATGGATCCTAGGCACAAGGCCTAGGATGACAGTGGAGATGGCGAGACGGTGAGTATGTGCCCGCTCGCCTCAATGCATCGAAGTTCCTGCGCTCAAGTGAGGCCGCGTTTTTTGAGGAGGCCTTCGATCTCGGGGGCGCGGCCGCGGAAGGCGACGTAGGCATCGAGCGCGTCCTGCTTGTTGCCCGCCGAATAGATGAAGGTCTTGAGCTTTCCAGCCGTCTTCTTGTCGAAGATGTTGCCCGCTTCGAGGAAGGCCTGGAACGCATCGGCGTCCATCACCTCGGACCACAGGTAGCTGTAGTAGCCCGACGCATAGCCGCCGATGATGTGCTGGAAGTGCGGGATGCGATGGCGCGGCGTGATCTCGGCGGGCATGCCGATGCGCGCGAGGATCTCGCTTTCGAACGCATCTATGTCGAGCCCCTTCGTGCTCTTCATCGTGTGCAACTCAAGGTCGAGCAGTGTAGATGCCGTGTATTCTACGGTCTGGAAGCCCTGATTGAATGTGCGCGCGGCTTCGAGACGCTGCAGCAACTCATCCGGCATCGGCTTCTTCGTCTCGGCGTGGCGCGCGTAGCGCTTCAGCACCTCCGGATGCGCGATCCAGTGCTCGTAAAGTTGCGACGGCAGCTCCACGAAATCTTGCAGCACGTTCGTCATCGCGAGCGAAGGATACGTGACGTCCGACAGAAGGCCGTGCAGGCCGTGGCCCAACTCATGGAACAGCGTGCGGGCGTCATCGAACGACAGCAGAGTCGGCGTTCCTGGTGTGCCGCGCGCAACGCTCATGACATTGACGACGATGGGGCGGACGTTGCCGGTGAGCTTCTGCTGCGTGCGGTAGGACGACATCCAGGCGCCGGACCGCTTCGAGGGCCGGGCGAAGTAATCGCCGTAGAACACGCCGACGTGGTCGCCGGATTTCGTCTTCACCTCCCAGGCGCGCACGTCCGGATGATAGACCGGCACGTCGTCGCGCTCCTCGAAGACGATGCCGAACAGCTTGCCGGCCGTGTCGAAGGCGGCCTTCAGCACGTTGTCGAGCGTGAGGTATGACCGGACTTCGGCTTCGTCGAGGTCATAGCGCGCCTTGCGTTCCTTCTCGGCGTAGTAGCGCCAGTCCCAGGCGGCGATCTTGAAGTTCTCGCCTTCCGAACGAGCGCGGGCCTCCAGCGCATCGCGCTCGGCGCGGGCTCGCTTTAGGGCAGGCGGCCAGACGGCATCGGTGAGCTTGCGCACGCCGGCCGGCGTCTTGGCCATCGTGTCGTCGAGGGCGTAATCAGCGAAGGTTTCAAAGCCCAGCAAGCGTGCAAGCTCGGCGCGGAGCGTCACGATCTGGACAACGATCTTGCGGTTGTCGGTCTTGCCGCCGTTTTCGCCGCGCTTGATCCAAGCTTTCCAGGCTTCCTCCCGCAGGTCGCGGCGGGCCGAGAACTGCAGGAACGGCTCAACGCTCGAGCGGGCGAGCGTGATGGCATACTTGCCCGGCTTCTTCATCTCGACAGCGGCCTGGGTAGCGGAGGCGCGGAAGCTCTCCGGAAGGCCGTCGAGATCGCGGCCGTCTTCGAGGATCATGTGCCAGGCCTGCTCATCGGCCAGCACGTTCTGCACGAACGCGGTGCCGAGGGTCGCAAGCTCCGTGTTGATCTCAGCGATGCGTTTGCGGCTCTTGGCGTCGAGCTTGGCGCCGGACCGCACGAAGCCGTTGTGGACACGCTCGAGAAGACGAAGGGCTTCGGCGTCGAGACCGAGATCGGCGCGACGCTCGTAAAGGTCGGCGATGCGCAGGAACAGGCGGCGGTTGAGGTAGAGCGCGCTCTGATGCTGCGCGAGGCGGGGCGCCATATCGCGCTCGACAGCCTGCAGGGCATCGTTCGTATCGGCGCTTGTCAGATTGAAGAAAACTTCCGCCACCTTCGATAACGGCGCACCGCTTTTCTCCAGGGCGACAATCGTGTTCGCGAACGTGGGCTTCGCTGCGCGGCCGGCAATTTCGGCGATCTCAGCCTTATGGGCCTTCAGCGCCGTGGCGAACGCGGGCTTAAAATGGCGAGGCTCGATCTTTGCGAAGGGTGGAACCTTGAAGGGCGTGCGCCACGGCGCGAGCAGCGGGTTCTCGGCGCTTTTGTCAGCTTTTTTCGCGGCGACAGCTCGCTTGGCCATGTGTCGTTCCTCGTGGAATTTCAGGGTCGAAAACCGATAGCCGAATGCGCATCCAAAGACAAAGGGCCGGCTTGCACCGACCCTATGTCCCACGGACGAGAGCAAGTTGGGTCTGTGGGCCGCTCGGCTGCCGGCGGTCGCCGAATGGGGGCTACCAGGGGTCCGGCCAATTGCCGACCATCCGAGTGAACCACGACAGCGATCATGCCGCCCGAGTTGGACCTGCAAGAGGCCGCGCGGCGACGCTTATCAGACAGCACAGAGGACTCTCTGTGATCATTGCTGGAGATTTGGGGAGAAGTGGGCCCGGTCCAGGGAGATCAGCCTCGGATGGGGGCTTGGGGCATGGGATCCGAGACTGGGGTTGGACCGGGCCAGTCGCTATGTTCAAGATCATACTCAGCAATTTGGCTTGCCAGAGGACGCTTTGTGGCAGCGGTGTGAAATCTCGGAAGGAGCGCTTGAAAAAACGCGAAGGCGGCGCGATCATCACTTGGCGATAACAGGGAGGCGCGCTTGAGCGAATCCGACCCAATACGATTTCGCCCTCGTGAAAAGGGCGATCACTCGCGCAACCACACGCAGCTCAGCGTCGTTCCCACCTCAAACAAAACAGGTCAATCGCCGCCGGTCGTCGCGTTCAACCGCGCCGAGCTCGACGCGATTCTGGCCGTCTATTCGCGCAAGGTGGCGGCCGGGGAGTGGCGGGACTACGCGCTGCAGATGGGGCGCGAGAAGGCCGTGTTCGCGATCTTCCAGCGGACGTCTGAGTACCCACTATTTCGAGTGGAGAAGTGTCCTCGTCTTGCGAGGCGCCAGGGCGCCTACAGCGTGGTGCTTCGGAGCGGGGTGATCCTGAAACGAGGACATGACCTGGCGCGTGTGCTCGCCGCCTGCGAGAGCGTGAAGCTTAGCCACTAGGAGTCGCTCCCCTCACCCACCCGCCGCCGGCATGGCGGAGCCGGGTGAGGGTGCCAATCATTTCCGCCTAAGCCGGACAGGATGTAGACAGCCTCTCTCTGCCGCGAGAGCACATTCAAAAAAGAAAGGCCCCGCCTTGCGGCAGGGCCTTTCCGTTTCAATTCGTCGGAGCTTCGTCTTACTCGCGGTCGCCGAGGAGCGAGAGCAGGTTGACGAAGAGGCCGATGAAGTCCTGGTAGAGCGACAGCGCGCCGAAGATCGATGCCTTTGCGGCGGCTTCAGCGTTTCCGGCAACCTCGAAGTAGGTGTCCTTGATGCGCTGCGTGTCGTAGGCGGTGAAGCCTGCGAACACGAGCACGCCGATGACCGAGATCGCGAAGCTCATGGCGCTCGACTGCGTGAAGATGTTCACGATCGAAGCGAGGATGACGCCGATGAGGCCCATGAACAGGAACGAACCCCAGCCCGAGATGTCACGCTTCGTGGTGTAGCCCCAGATGCTGAGCGAGGCGAAGGTGGCCGCCGAGATAAAGAACACGTTCGCGATCGACGCACCAGTGAAGACCAGGAAGACCGCCGAGAGCGAAAGGCCCACGAGACCTGCGTAGATCCAGAACGACGTCTGGGCTGCGCCAACGCTCATGCTGTTCGCTTTGAAGGCGAAGAAGAACACGAACGCGAGGGGCGCGAACATCAGCACCCACTTCAGAGGCGAAGCGTAGATGAGCTGGCCGAACGACGTCAGCGCCTTAGCGCCGGTTGCCGGGTCCACCGTGACAGCCATCGAGAAGACCAAGTATGCGATGATACCGGTCAGGGCGACGCCTGCCGCCATGTAATTGTAGACGCCCAGCATGTATGCGCGCAGCCCAGCGTCGACGTCGGCGCGGCCGGCCGTCGTGGGTTGCGAGTATCTGCTGTCAAACTGTGCCATCGTGTTCGAGTCCCCTTAAAGACTTCTAGAGCATACGAATTCCGTAGTCGGCATATTGGAGAGCAGACCTATCCGTTCAAGGAGGCCTGCTCGAGAGCCGACGTCTTGGCTTTGATATATAGGATAATTCGGTCAGAATGTTAATGCGGACAGCGTCGTAAAATCGCGCAGAATACCGAGGGGCTGCTACGTATGAGAAAGTCTAACGCCGATTTAACCTTCACTCGGACCTAAGAATTACAGTCGATTTAGCGCGTAACACTGCCCAGGTGCCGAGGCATCCGAACAAGAGCACCAATCCGATCGCAAGCGCCAGTGCGCGGATGATCGCGTCGACGCTGAACGTGAAGGGGATCTTCATCACCTCTTCGACGCCGACCCACGCAGCAAGCGTACCAAGCGCGGCAGCGAACAGCGCCGCGACCGTCGCCAGCAGCACGTATTCGATCACGTGCGATGTCAGGATGCGGCGGCGTGTGGCACCCAACACCTTTAAAACCACCGCTTCGCGAATGCGTCGCCGCTGGGCCGTAGCCAAAGCTCCCGCGAGCACAAGAGCGCCCGCTATCAGTGTGACGCCACCCGCCACACGCACCGCGACCATGACCTTCTCAAGGATGGTGTTGACCGCTTCGAGCGCATCCTTCACGCGGATGACGGTGACGGACGGAAACGCCTTGCCGATGACGCGGCCGAGGTTCGCTTCGGTTTCGAACGGCACGTTCTCCGGCAAGGATACGGTTGCCAGCAATTTGTAAGGCGCGCTCGCGAGCGCGTTGGACGAGAACACCATCACGAAGTTCAGCGTCAGGCTCTCCCACTTCACCTCGCGCAGGTTGGCGATGCGCGCGGTCAAGTTGCGGCCCAGCACGTTGACGGTGACGCGATCACCGATCTTGAGGCCGAGGTGCCCGGCGAGGTCGCGCTCGAACGACACGAGCGCCTCACCCGAATAGCCTTCGGGCCACCATTCACCTTCAACGAGCCGCGAGCCCTCGGGCAGCATGTCCGCGAAGGTCAGGCCACGATCTCCGTTCAGGACCCACTGCGCTTCCGGCGGCAGCTTGATCTCCTCGGCCTTGCGGCCATTCATCTCGACGAGGCGACCCCGCAGCATCGGCGCCTCGACGACGTGGGCGCCCGGCGCTTCCTTCTGCATGATCTCCGTGAGCCGCTGCGCATCGGATTTCGGGACGTCGAGCAGGAAGTGGCTGGGCGCCTTCTGCGGCAGCCTGCTGGTCAACTCTTCAACGAGGGAAGCGTCTGCCAAGGCGACGGCGACGAGAAGCGACAAGCCCGCGCCGAGCGAGACGACAACCGACCGCGTCAGGCCGCCGGGCGCGCCGAGATTGCCGACGGCGAGCGCGAACTCAGGCCAGCGCGGACGCGGGACGCGGCGGGCAATGATCGTGACGAGGCTGCCCAGCCCGGCGAAAACGGAAAACACCAGAATCAGCGCGGCGCAGAAATAGAATGCGATGCGCGCGGACTCCGCCATCATGAGCACGAAGCCCAGCAGCGCGGCGGCAATGATCGCCGTCATCAGCATGATGCCACGGCGAGGCCAGACGCGTTCTGGTGCGACCTGATCGCGAAAGAGAACGCTCGGCTTGATCAACTCCGCGCGACCCAGCGGCCAGAGCGTGAACAGAAGTGCGACGAGCAATCCATAGGTGGCGCTGGCGAGAATGCTTGTGGCCGAATAGGCGAGCTCTGCCTGTACGGGAAGCTGATCACCATAAGCCGAAATGAGGAAATACGGCGCGCTGAGCCCGATCGCGAGACCCGCGACAACGCCGATCACGGCAATCGCCAGCACCTGAATGAGAAAGATAAGCAGCACCGTGCGGCTCGTCCCGCCGACGGTTTTCATGATCGCGATGACGTTGCGGCGGCGCTCGATGAAGGTCGCGACAGCGCTCGCGATGCCGACGCCGCCGACGAGCAGCGCTGCGAGCCCCAGGAACGTCAGGAACTGGCGAAGCCGGTCGAGCGTGCGTTCGACCTGCGGAGACGGGCTGCGCCGATCCGCCATGATGAAGCCGGACTCGGCGAGATCCGCTTTGGCCGTTTCGCGAAACTTCGCCAGATCGACCGCGCGATCGTCTTCGTCCGGGTTCAGCTTTACTGCATAGCGATAGCGAACGAGCGTGCCGGGCTGCACGAGGCCGGTTTTTTCAAGCGTTGCGTGGGAGACGAAGACACGCGGGCCGTAAGTCAGCCGGTCGGCGACGGCATCGGGTTCCTTGACGAGAGTGGAGAGCGCCGTAACCTCAGCGTCACCGATGCGCAGCTTGTCGCCGAGCTTCAGCCCGAGCTGGCTCAAGAGCACCGGGTCTACAACGATGCTGTCCGGGGTTGCCATCGCTTGTGCAAACGTCGTGCCTTCGACCTCCACATCGCCCGCCAGCGGATAGGCGCTATCGACCGATTTGATTTCGACCATCGCCTGCTGATCGCCGTCGAGACGGCGGGCCATCGTGCGCAACGTCGCGCTTTCGCTGACGGTGCCGCGATCGGACATCCACTTGCGTTCGGCGTCGGTGGCGCGCGTGTGCATGCGGGAGAACGTGGCGTCGCCGCCTAGAATGATCTCGCCCTGTTGCTCAAAGCCTGCGCGGATTGCGTCCGAGAGCGTGCTCACCGTCGCGATGACGGCAACGCCGAGTGCGACGCAGGCCATGAAGATGTAGAAACCGGAGAGACCCGCGCGCAGCTCGCGAAGCGCGATCCCAATCAGACGAGAGGCAGCGAGGCCCGAGCGCGCACGCGGCGCGGCAACGACCACATCGGTAGCGGTGCTCATGCGGCCACCACGCTCATCTCGTCGGCCACGATTTTGCCGTCCGCCATGCGGATCGTGCGCTCACATTGCTTCGCGAGGCGTTCGTCATGCGTCACGAGAACGAGGGTCGCATCGCTCTTGCGCTTCATGCCGAACAACAGATCTACAACCTGGCGGCCTGTCGACCCGTCGAGGTTGCCTGTCGGTTCATCGGCCAGGAGAAGCTTGGGTTGCGGGCCAAGCGCACGCGCCAGCGCGACGCGCTGCTGCTCACCGCCCGAAAGTTGAGCAGGGAAATGATCAAGACGCGGGCCGAGGCCGACATCCGAAAGCAGAAGGCGCGCGCGATCGCGCGCATCCGGTGCGCCTGCAAATTCGAGCGGCAGCGCCACGTTTTCGAGCGCCGTCATGGTGGGAATGAGGTGAAACGACTGGAAGACGATGCCGATGTCCTCGCCGCGAGCCAGCGCCAAGCTGTCTTCGTCGAGGGCATTGAAATCGCGGCCGGCAACATGCACATGCCCACTGGTGGCGCGCTCGAGGCCGGCGAGTATCATGAGCAGCGATGTTTTTCCCGAACCGGACGGCCCGACGATGGCGAGCGATTGGCCCCGTGCCACCTCCAGCGCAATTCCCTTCAGGATCTCGACCAGGCCCGCGCGGCTTTCGAGGTTGAGCCGAACGTCAGTCAGGCGGATGATCGGTTCGGACACGCGCTGAAGCTCCTTGGGAATCACGTCGGACAATCGATTTCAGCAACTGTCGCGGTGCGGTGAGGCAAAAAAATGAAGGCAAAGCAGAGCGCTTCAACCTTCGGAGGTCACATGGTGAGATTGGTGGCGATCTTCAACCTCTGGCTGGCGGCCAGTCTTGGAGCAGCTTTCGCCGCGGACGACGGTGCGCCCGTCCGTATCGTGGCCTTCGGAGACAGTCTGACGGCCGGATACATGCTGAAGCCGAGCGAAGCTTTCCCTGTTCAGCTTGCGGAAGCGCTGAAGGCGAAGGGCATCGAGGTTGAAGTCGCGAATGCCGGCGTTTCCGGAGACACCACGGCCACGGGTCTCGAACGTTTCGAATGGGCGGTGCCGGAGGGAACGGAAGCCGTCATTCTCGAACTCGGTGCCAACGATGCCTTGCGCGGCATCGATCCAGACGAGACGCGGAAGAACCTGGATCAGATCCTTACGAAACTGCAAGACCGCAAGATCGCAGTATTGCTGGCTGGCATGGAAGCGCCCAAGAACTGGGGCAAGGATTACGAGGAGCGCTTCTCGAAGATCTACACGGACCTTGCCGAGAAGCACGGGGCTATCCTCTATCCGTTCTTCCTCGATGGTGTTGCGCTCGATGCGAAACTCAACCTCGAGGACGGCATGCATCCGTCAGGTGCCGGTATTGGCGTCATCGTTACGCGTATACTGCCGCAGGTTGAAGAGCTGATCGCCCGCGTGCGCGGGCAGCGAACGACGGCGTCCAAAACCTGATTTGCGAAAGCCACCGCCATGCCTCGTCTGTTCACCGCCCTCACTATCCCTTCGGATCTCGCGGACGAGCTTGCCGATTTCGCGATGCCGATGGCTGGTGCTCGCTGGATCGAACCGCAGGACATGCACATCACGCTGAGATTTGCCGGTGACGTGGACAATCTCACAGCGGATGAATTTCACGCGGCGCTCGCCTCGATCGACGAGCCTGCCTTTCCCGTGACGCTCTCAGGGTTCGGAGCGTTCGGGGGACAGCAGCCTCGGTCGCTATGGGCGGGCGTCGAGGAAAATCCCTGGCTCGAGGCACTTCAACGCGCCACCGAGCGTGCAGCACGGAGCGCGGGACTGCCTCCCGAGAAGCATTCGTTCAAGCCTCATGTCACGCTGGCGCGGCTCAAGGGGACGCGGCCCGAAACGGTTGCACGCGCGCTCGAACAATTGGGCTCTTTCAAGAGCCCGCCATTCCAAGTGGAGAGCTTCGTGTTGCTTTCGTCGCGGCCCAAAGTCGGCGGCGGTCCCTATGTGATCGAGGACACATTCGAGCTTCGAGGTGCGGACTACGCCGGGGCCTGGGCCGGCCGGGACTGACGTCGCCCCGATAGCCACAACGCTCCCGCATTCGTTCCGAACGGCGCGCGCATGCCTTAAGGCTGCGCTATAGATGGCCGAACACCTCGAGCCGTTCCGATTTTGGTGGAATCGCGGAACGGCTCGAGGTCCTTAATTGGTCGTGCTTCTTATCGGGCTCTTCGGCGCATGGCTTCGCCATGACCGGTTCCCATCCCGGCCTCCGCCGGGACAGGCATTTCCGGAAGCACTCTAGGGGTCGGGGCGAGATCGTGCAGGACACCAGCGCAGACGCGGGCACTTCCGCCGGACCAAGCGTGGCTGCTCCGCGCCGCGCGCTCGTGTCGTGGGTTCTGTTCGACTGGGCGGCGCAGCCTTATTACACGCTCGTCGTCACCTTTCTCTTTGCGCCGTACTTCGCTAATGCGGTCGCGGGCAGCCCGGCGCACGGACAAGCGTTATGGGGCTATGCCGCAGCGGCGGCCGGAATTCTCATCGCCTTCGGAAGTCCGTTTCTCGGAGCCGTCGCGGACGGCGGAGGGCGGCGCAAACCGTGGATCGCGCTTTTCTCGGTGCTGTTCGTCGCGGGATTGGCGTCGCTCTGGTGGGCTGCGCCGGGCGCGGATTCGCAGACGATCTTTTTCGTGCTCGCCGCGTTCGTGATCGCGACCGCCATGGCGGAGTTCACGACTGTCTTTACGAACTCGATCATGCCGAGCCTCGTGCCGCACGATCAGCTTGGGCGACTTTCCGGAATCGGGTGGGCGGTCGGCTACGCCGGCGGGCTTCTGAGCCTCGCGCTCACGGCAGGGCTGATCGTGCCGGACCCGGTGACAGGTAAGACGCTGCTCGGGCTCGATCCGCTCATTGCGTTGAACACCGCAAGCCGAGAAGGCGACCGGCTCATCGGACCGTTCGCCGCCGTCTGGTACATGATTTTCATGATCCCGTTTTTCCTGTTCGTGCCGGACGGAAAGCGCCCGCGCGGTGCCGCGAGCGAACGCACGCCGCTTGCCGAGCTGTGGGAGACGATCCGGTCACTTCCGTCGCACAAGGACATGCTGCTGTTTCTCGTGGCGCGCATGCTCTACTCGGACGGGCTCTCGGCGATCTTCGCATTCGGCGGCATTTACGGCGCGGCCGTGTTCGGCTGGGGTGCGATGGAGCTTGGGTTGTTCGGCATCGTGCTCACCATTGCGGGCGTGATCGGCGCGCTGGTGGGCGGCGTGCTCGACGACCGCGTCGGATCGAAGACGGTGATTATCACTGCGCTTCTCTTGCTGCTTATTGGAGCGTTCGGCATTTTGTCAGTGGACATCAACCACGTGTTCTACGTGAGCGAAGTTGCACCGAAGGCCGCGGGGTCTGGTCCGTTCTCATCGACTGGCGAACTCGTGTTCCTCGGGTTCGCAGTGATGGTCGGCCTCGTGGCGGCACCCGTGCAGGCGGCCAGCCGCGCACTGCTCGCGCGCCTCGCACCGCGCGAGAAGATGACGCAATACTTCGGGCTGTTCGCGTTCTCCGGGAAGGTGACGGCATTCATGGCGCCGCTGCTGGTGGCCATCGTCACGCAGGCAACCGACAGCCAGCGCATCGGCATGGCGTCGATCGCCGTGTTCCTGATCGCAGGGCTCGTGCTGATGCTGCAGGTTCGCGATCAGCGCTGAGATAAATCGCGCTTCGACACCATGAACCACGACGGGCCTGTGAGCGGGTCATGCCAGACGCTTTGCCAGCGAAAGCCCGCTCTCTCGTACGCCCGCACGGCGCGCTCGTTCTTGACTGACGGGAAGATGCAGACCGCCATCGCGAGTGTGGTTGCGAACACTTCGTCTCTGAGAAGCGCGAGTGCCGTCTGCCCAACGCCCTTGCCGCGATGTTCTTCGGCCGCGACGAAGAGATCGAGATCCCACGTGCCGGGTTCGAGATCCTGCGGAAGGTTATCGCCCCACAATGTCGCATCGACGGCGTGAGCGTAACCGACGGGCTCGCCATCGGCCTCGATGATGCGGCAGATCGCGTGCTCGGCGCCGAGCGCGATGTTGACCTCTGCTTCGGTCGCGGTGACCGGGCCCCACCACTCCTGCACATCCGGAAGAGCGAGCCAGCGGCGGATCAAGCCGAAGTCGGCTCGCGTCGCTGGCTTCAGGTTGATGTGCGGGCTTTCCGACATCTCGGCGCTAATGCCGGAAGTGGCGCATGCCCGTCAGCACCATGGCGAGGCCGGCGTCGTCAGCCGCGCGGATGACTTCATCGTCGCGCATGGAGCCGCCAGGATGGATGACGCACGTTGCGCCTGCCGCCGCCGCGGCAAGCAAGCCGTCCGCGAACGGGAAGAACGCGTCCGACGCGACCGCAGCACCCTTGATATCGAGCCCGGCCATTTCGGCTTTGATCGCGGCGATGCGAGAAGAGTTCACGCGGCTCATCTGACCGGCGCCGATGCCGACTGTGGCACCGCCCTTGGCGTACACGATGGCGTTCGACTTCACGAACTTCGCGACCTTCCATGCAAACAGAAGATCCGCCATTTCGGCCGACGTCGGCTTGCGCTTGGTCACGACCTCCAGGCGATCGTAGAGAGCGAGATCGGCGTCCTGCACGAGAAGGCCGCCGCCTGAGACGGTTTTCACATCGCGCCGCGACGACGCGACGAGAGGCCAGGCGCCCGTCACCATGAGGCGCACGTTCTTCTTCGTCGACACCGCTTCTTTGGCTTCGGCGGTGACGGACGGAGCCAGGATGACCTCGACGAACTGACGCTCGACGATTGCGGCGGCGGTTGCGCCATCCAGTTCGCGGTTGAAGGCGATGATGCCGCCGAAAGCCGATTCCGTATCGGTTTTGTAGGCGCGATCGTAGGCCTCCAACAGCGTATCGGCCTCTGCGACGCCGCACGGATTGGCGTGCTTGACGATGACGCAGGCGGGCTTCTCGGAAAACGCCTTCACGCATTCGAGCGCGGCGTCGCTGTCGCTGACGTTGTTGTAGGAAAGCTCCTTGCCGAGTAGCTGCGTCGATCCCGCAATTGTGCCGGGCTCGGCCGCGCCGCCGGCGACATAGAACGCCGCACGCTGGTGCGGGTTTTCGCCGTAACGCATGTCGAGCACTTTTTTGTGCTGCGTCGTGAACGTCGGCGGGAAGCCATCTGCCGCGCCGCTCTCGTTCTCGGCCACCGCGCTCAGCCAATTGCTGATCGCGCCATCATAGGCAGCCGTGCGCGCGTAGGCCTTCGCAGCCATGCGCTTACGAAATGCGAGCGTCGTCTTGCCGTGGTTCTCGCGCATCTCAGCGAGCAATTCCGGGTAGTCGTTGCGATCCACGATGACGGTGACGGACGCGTGGTTCTTGGCTGCGGCGCGGATCATTGCCGGGCCGCCGATGTCGATGTTCTCGACGCATTCGTCGTACGGCGCGCCGCTCGCGAGCGTGGTCTCGAACGGATAGAGGTTCACGATCAGCAGATCGATGGCGGTGATGCGATGCTTTTCGGCGGCCGCGATGTGCTCCGCATTGCCGCGCACGCCCAGGAGGCCGCCGTGAATGCCGGGATGCAGCGTTTTCACGCGGCCGTCCATGATCTCAGGGAAGCCCGTGACCTCTGAAACATCGCGCACGGCGAAGCCCGCACCCTTGAGCTTAGCGGAGGTTCCGCCAGTCGAGATCATCTCGATGTTCCACTCGGCAAGCGACTGAGCCAGTTCATCGAGGCCGGTCTTGTCCGAGAGCGAGATCAGGGCGCGACGGATTCTCGGGTTCGCTTCTTTCATTGACGTGTCCTTGAACATTCTAGTGTGGTGTCTTTCCTGCGGCGGGCCGACGGGCCGTGCCGCTCATGATCTTTCCTGGCCTTCCAGCACCCAGCGCACTTCGGTCTCGCCGGACGTGGTGCCGCGGGCGACGATCTGGAGCGATCTTCGCGGACCGGCCGAGTCCGCGAAGTACGTGCTCTCCTCGATTGCGAGGCGCGCACCTTCGAGGCTGAACCACCACGTATCGCCACCCGGCAGATCGATAATAGCAATGCTCGGGTTGTCGCCACGGCGGCAGCGCACCGCCGGATGAAGATGGAAATGGATGGCGAAGGGCACATCCTGGCGCAGCCGAAGAGTGCCGCTCTTACCGGCGATGCGATCGATGCCAAGGAGGCGCCGTCCTGTGGGCGCAAGAGCCAACCTGCGCCGATGCATCAGTTCGAAACGGCGGATGTAGCCATCATGCTCGGCAAACAGCTCCAGCGTGCCGTCATGTTCTTCAACGTGGGCTGACGTGTAATCCGGGAAGCGGATCGGCGCGCCGCCGACGAGACCTTCGAGCATCTTGTGGCGGATCAGCTTCGACGACGACTTTTCGCCGAGGCAGAGCGTATTGTGGCTGGCGGTGGCGCGGGAGGCGGCACGCCATTCGGTATTCGACGACGAGGGCGCGCCGCCGTTCACGAGCATGAGCGACGTGCCGGAGCTGAACTCGAATGACAGGCAGCCGGCGTGAGCTTCCGCCGCGGATTCGAGTGGAGGAGGCGAGCCGATATCCATGATGAGGATCGACGCGCCGCGCTCGAGACGCACGTATCTCGATACCGGGGCCGCGCGAGGGATCGCGCCGGCGTTGTCGTCATAGACGAGAACGGTCGCCAGCCCCGCCGGAGACGCGACGGCCATACCATTGAAGCGCGCCAGCATGCCGTCGCCCATGCGCATATATTTCAACATGCCCAGCATGGCTTTGAGGGCCGCTGCGAATTGAGGCGGTGTCGGACGACTTCTTGCGGCGAAGCATTGGCTCAGCGGCAGAAGATCCAGGATCAGTTCGACGAGGATGCCGGGATTGCGGCTGACGTGACCGCCATCGGGAAGGATCTGGCGTTCGAGTTCCTGCACGAATAGCTTCTCCGTTTCGGGCACGTGGCCTTCATGGCCGGAGATGCAGAGCTGAGCCAACAACAGCGAGAGAAGCGAGAGCAGACGCGGATACCCGCTCGGACTGTTGCGCCAGCCCGCGCTCAAACGCACGAGCTGAATGCCGAGGCTTTCGGTGATGATCTCGTAGGTTTCGGGATCGGCGTCTTCGAGCAGCAGGCTCGAATGCGACATCCATGAAATGAGCCTGCGCCCGACGACGTGCGGCTCCCAGGCGATGCCGCTACCGCCGCGATTGCGGAGCGCCCATTCGGCGGCAAGAAGCTGTGCTGCTTCCTGCGCCTCCGGCCGCGCGGCAGCCGCCAGATGCCGAAGCCAGGCGAAGCCATGCAGCGCGCGTGTCCAGCCTTCGCTCGGCGGCATGATGTCGAACGGCGAGACGTCGCCCGCGATGGCCACAGAGCCCGCGAGGCCGAACTGGCCGACCTCGACCTCATCCCAGAAGCTCGGATCGGCGGTGCGCAAATCCTGTGGCACGATAAGAAGCTGCTCGGCAGCGGAAGCGCCAAACTGCCAACGGAACGGCGGCGAATAGAGCACGGACGAAATCGCGCCGCGCCGCAGGCGGTCTGCGGCCAGGTGCGTGATCCGAATGCGTTCCGAAAGCTTGAGCTTCGACGACATTGCTCCTCAGCGCCAATTCAGGGGCGGACAGAATGGTAGCACGCCGGCATGCCCTCTCAATCAGACAGACATTTACATGGTTGTATGGACGTTGGGCTGCCGCGCTTAGCCCGTTTTCACGTGCGTTTTTCGAGGCGGCAAGCATAGAACCCGTCCATGCCCGACATCCCGGGGGCCTCCTGCGGCAGGTGACTCGGGAGTGTTCTAAGGTCGCCTTCGGGCGAGATCCAGGCGGCATCGATGCCGGCTTCTCCTGCCGCGACCGGCACGCGAATGAAATCCGGATTGTCGCTCAGAAAGCGCGCGATCTGGCCGTGGCCTTCCTCGGGCTCGAGCGAACAGGTGCAATAGACGAGGCGTCCGCCCGGCGCGACGAGGCGTGCGGCGTGATCGAGCAGTCGACGCTGGAGGGCCACCCGATCGCTCGTATCGTCCTTGCGGCGCAGATGCAGGATATCCGGATGGCGGCGAATGGTGCCCGTGGCGCTGCACGGCGCATCGAGCAGCACGGCCTCGAATGTGCGGCCTGGATCCCATGACGAGATATCGGCCTCGACCACGGTGGCTTCCAGTTTCAGGCGCGCGAGGTTTTCACGTAGACGCGTCAGGCGTGCCGGAGAATGGTCGACCGCCGTGACTTTCCCGCCCGCCGTTGCCAGCTCCGCTGTCTTGCCGCCTGGCGCAGCGCAGAGATCCGCGACGTCGCGACCCTTAACATCACCGAGCAAGCGCGCGGGCAACGCCGCAGCCGCGTCCTGCACCCACCAGGCGCCATCGGAGAAGCCCGGCATCTCTTCGATACGACCGGCGCTCGCGCGATCGATGCGCACCGTCCCGCTTGGCAGAAGCGTGCCGTTGAAGCGCGTGGCCCAGGCTGCTGCGTCCGCTTTGACAGAAAGATCAAGAGACGCTTCGTTGAGCGACGCGGCCGCGATCTCTCGCGCGGCGTCTTCTCCATAGGCTTCCGCCCAGCGGCGGAACAACCACGCGGGAACATTGGCTTTGACGGGATCGAGGCTCGCAAGCACCTCCTTGCCTGTTGCGGCCACGCGGCGAAGGACGGCGTTGGTCAGTTTATCGAAGCGGCGCGATCTTGCGTCGCCGCGGCACTGCTCGACGGCGAGACTGATGGCAGCGTGCGGCGGCGTATCGAGGATGAGAAGCTGCGCGGTGGCGGAAAGCAGGACCGGCCAGAGGCGCCCCGTCTCGGCGGGAAGCGGCTTCTCCAGAAACGACGACACAACGGCTTCAAGCTCCCCTCGGCGGCGAAGCACGGTCATGACGACGAGGCGCGCAAAAGCACGGTCGCGGGATTCCAGCGTGCCGGCCTTGCTGGCCGACGCCTCGAACGCGTCATCGAGCGGGCGGCCGCGCTCCAGGATGCTCGTGAGGCAGGCGACCGCGACATTGCGGGCGCCAAGGCCTGCAGGCCGTGTACGCTGAGCTTGGGGACGGCGCGGCTCTCGCATCGGATCTTTCATCAGAAGTTGCGAAGCCGCACCCGGAGCTGGCCGGGTACGGCTTGTTCAAAAACAGGCTCTAGGCGGGGGGCGAGACGCCCGTCAAGCAAAACGGCTCAGCGGGCGACCTTCGCCTAGCTCCAGGGGCCGCGCTCATCGCGTTCCGCGGAGCCCGACCACGGGCCGGAGCCGCCTGCACCACCCGAGCCGCGGCGATCTTCATCCTGCGGCATCGGGCCAAGCTTAAGCCCATCGCGCTCAAGTTCCTGTGCGAACTGCTCGAGCGCCGCGACTCGGTTCTCGGTGTTGGGATGGGTCGAGAACAGGTTGTCCATGCCCTGGCCCGTCAGCGGATTTATGATGAACATATGAGCGGTCGCCGGGACCTCTTCCGCTTCCTCGTTCGGGATGCGCTTCACGGCGCGCTCGATGCGCAGAAGCGACGCGGACAGCCAGCGCGGGTTGCCGCAGATCATCGCGCCAAGGCGATCCGCCTGATACTCACGCGAGCGGCTGATGGCCATCTGCACCAGCATGGCGGCGAAGGGTGCGACGAGCATCGCAAGGATGGCGCCGATCATGCCGACGCCACCGCGTTCATTGTTATGACCGCCGCCGAACATCGCGCCGAACTGAAGGTACTGCGCGAGCATCGAGATCGCGCCGCCGATGGTTGCGGCGATCGTCATTGTCAGCGTGTCGCGGTTCTTGATGTGCGCGAGCTCGTGCGCGATGACGCCCGCAAGTTCCTCGCGCGGAAGCATGTCGAGCAGGCCGGTGGTTGCGGCGACGGCACCGCGCGCAGGACTGCGGCCGGTTGCGAACGCGTTCGGCTGCGGGTTCTGCATGATGAACACGCGCGGCATGGGTAGCTCAGCGCGCCGCGCAAGGTCGCGCACGAGGTTGTAGTAATCGGGCGCAGAACGCTCATCGACCTCCTGGGCGCCGTACATCTTCAGCACCATCTTGTCGGAGTTCCAGAAGCTGAAGAGGTTCATGGCCATGGCAACGGCAAAGGCGATCACCATGCCCGTCTGCCCGCCAATCGCGGCACCCATGGCCACGAAAATCGCGGTCAAGGCTGCAAGCAGCATTGCGGTTTTGACGTAATTCATCGGCATTGCGTCACTCCAAGATGAGAACACCAGGGCAGCGCCACTGTTGGCCGCATCGCGCCTGTCTTCGGCCATGCTATATAGGAAGGTGCTTGACCGACGGCCAGAACCCTTAGGGGAACACGACACAGCATTGCATGACGACGCCACCTGACAAAGACAACGCGCCTCGTTCGGGCACATCGACTGAGTTTCGCCAGCTCACGCCGGCAGCCGAACGCGCTCTTGCGGAGGCAGCGGAGCGCCGAAAGGCGGCCGAACAAGAGGCCGCAAAACGGCCGGCGGAAGTCGGCGGGCGTAACGGCCCCGAGCCGACGCGTTATGGCGACTGGGAAAAAGGCGGCATCGCCAGCGACTTCTGACGCAAACCCGCTCGCGGGTACTGCATGAAGTCATCCGCTGGCGGACTCCCGGGCCGAGAATTCCTCATTTCCAGGCTGTGGGAAGCGCTTTAGGTTGAGGCGCATTATGGGGCGTTCGCCAAAGCCTGCGACGCGCGGGTTCGGCCGGACGGAGTTATCTGCGGGGGAGCAATGAACCGGCCGACGAAGAAGCCGTCTAGCCATCTTTTCTCGAAGATGGCGTTGTTGCTCACGCTGCTGCTGGCAATCGCCGGCGCATTCTGGTTTGGCCTCATCCCATCAAGGTTCAGCCCGTTCGGCACGGTCTCGCTTGCCGAGCGCCCGAGCCTGTTCGTCGATCCGAGGCTTTCGGCGCTGCGGTTCGATTCCGAGCTTTGCCGGCAGGTTCTGAAAGAGCCTTACATCGACGCGCAGCCGATCCCCGATCAAACCGGCAACGACAATTGCGGCTGGGTGAATGCGGTACGCTTCACGCACACGGGCGGCGCGAAGATCGGCGTCAATCCGCTAACCTGTGAATCCGCCGCGGCTCTCACGCTTTGGGTTCAGCACGAGGTGCAGCCGCTCGCGCGCGAGATGTACGGACAGGAGGTCGTCCGGCTCGGCGACATGGGCACGTACTCGTGCCGCAACATCATCGGAAATCCGTTCTGGAAAGGCGTACGCAGCCAGCACGCCGCCGCCAACGCCATCGACATCTCGGGCTTCACGTTCGCGGACGGGCGCACGATTACGCTGCTGCGTAACTGGAAGGACAAAGGCAAGGACGGGCAGTTCCTGCGCGAAGTTCACAAACGCGCGTGCCGTTATTTCCGCGTTGCGCTCGGACCTGAATTCAACAAAGCGCACGCGAACCATTTCCACTTCGACCGCGGCCTCATGTGGACGTGCCGTTAGGAAGATCTCGGGCGAAAGAAACCTGTCGCGCCTCAATCAGAGTTCGGTCTTGAGATTAGCGAAAGCCTCGCGAAGATACTTTTGAGGAGACTGCTTTCCGCCTTCGTCTGCCCATGCATCGATGGCAAGGCGCAGAGCACCGATCGACATCATGGCGGCCACACGGAGCGCGTTCCGCCTCTCAGGCTGCGGCCACATCTGGCACAGCGCTTCGAATAACGTCTGCTCTTGCTGCATGTACTTCGCGTGTTTTCTCGCCCGCAACTGCTCCGTTGATCGCAACAGCCGATCGATGGCGATCATCTGTTCGGAATTGAAGCGCGCGTTGAGCTTCACCAGCGCGTTCAGCACTGCATCGAGTGGGGTTTGATCGGTCGGCTCCTGGAGGACGGCTGTGCGGATCATCTCTCCGATACCGCTCTGGTAGGCGAGCAGGATCTCTTCCTTGGATTCGAAATAATGGAAGATCGTCCTCCGCGAGACGCCTGCGGCTTTTGCAATCGCGTCTAGCGTCGTGGCCTCGTAGCCGTTGGCCAGGAACAGGCTCAGCCCGGTTTCCGCGATGCGATGCAGCGTTTCCTTGCGCTTCTTCTCGCGCAGGCCGTCGTGCTCTTCATCCTGGTCAGTCGCGTCGTTCTTCATGGCCCCGTTATTTCATGAATCGCACTCCTTGCAAATTTGCACTTGGTGCAATATATAAATTTGCACTGAGTGTAATTTCATAGCGAACGGATGGGAAAACATGGCGAGATGGACGTTGACGGACATGCCGTCTCAGCAGGGGCGCTCCGTAGTTGTTACCGGAACCGGCGGATTGGGATTTGAAGCGGCGATGGCGCTGGCTCGAGGAGGAGCGGACGTCATCGTCGCGGGTCGCGATCCGGTGAAAGGCCCCGCGGCTGTGAGCCGAATTGTGGAACAGGTTCCAAATGCGACCGTGCAATTCGAACTCGTCGACCTCGCCAACCTGCAATCGATCGCGGCCTTTGGCGCGGAGTTGCGCCGCAAGCGCAGCAGCCTCGATCTCCTCATCAACAACGCCGCTGTGATGACTCCGCCGCATCGGAAGGAGACGTCCGACGGATTCGAACTTCAATTCGGCACCAACTATCTGGGGCATTACGCGCTCACGGCCGCGCTGTTGCCGCTACTGATGAAGGGGGACAGCGCACGCGTCGTGACCGTATCGAGCGTTGCGGCCCGGAACGGCACCATCGATTTCAGCGATTTGCAGGCCTCGGGCGGATACGCGCCGATGTCCGTCTATGCGCAGTCGAAGCTCGCAAATTTGATGTTCGCCTTCGAGCTCCAGCGTCGGAGCAAAGCAGCCGGATGGAACGTCACCAGCATCGCGGCGCATCCCGGCATTTCACGCACCGATCTGATTTACAACGGCGCAGGAAACCTGAGTTTCGCTGGTCTAGCACGAACGATGCTATGGTTTCTGTTTCAACCGGCGAGCCAGGGCATGTTGCCGATCCTGTTCGCTGCGACGTCACCCGACGCGCGAGCCGGCGGCTACTATGGGCCAGACAAACTCCGCGAAATGCGCGGCTTGCCGGCGCCGGCGAAACCACCCCGGCAATCATTGGATCTTGAAGCGGCTGCACGCCTTTGGGAGATCTCCCAGCGCTTGACGGGTTGCGAATTTCCCAACCGGGGCAGCGCTTCATAAGCGCGTATGCCGATATTTCCGCATGACACTCGGACCTCAATTCAACAAAGCTCACGCTTCGACCGCAGCCTCATGTTGACGTGTCGTCTGCGAGATCGGGATAACGAGATTGACCGTGTTCTTCATGGAACAGCCACTCTCAACACTCGTGGACATATTTGGTAGGAGCGGCACTTTGCGATTTTCAGCCGAGCATCGGCTCCGGCTGGCAAATAAAAATGCGTTTTCGGGCGAGGGTTCTTTCATGGGTGCATCACGGATTGGACAGGTTATCCGCATCTTCACGGTGCTTTTCATGCTCGTCGCCGGATTGGGGAGCGTCCTCACGGAGAACGCTAAGGCCGAGGAGGCGTGGCAGCTCCTGAAACCCGATGGTCTCGGTTTTTCGATCGAGATGCCCGAGGCTCCCAACGCACAAGAGGAAGATATCGATCTTGGCGACGGAACGAGCGCCAAAATGCGGACCTTCCAGATCATTTCGCAAAACGTGATCTACGACATCACGGTGGCAGATTACCCAAGTGGCGCGATCCAAGCGGCCGGCGGTGACGCCCAGGCGCTCGACAACGCCCGGGACGGCATACTGCGACAAGCGATGGGACAACTAAAGAGTGATACCAAAATCGTTTTCGCCGATAGGCCGACCCGCGAACTCCTTATCGATATGACCATGGACATGACCGCGCGGAGCCGCATTTTTATCGTCGGCGACAGGTTGTTCAACGTCGGGGTCATCACACGAAACGGGAACGAGCGGTCGGCATCAGTCGAGAGGTATTTCGCATCGTTCAAGCTAGCAGACGGTCGGAAACCTTAACCCCTCCTCGCGGATGAGGTATAGAGCGCCACGCCCCCAAACTGATTCACTCAAGCGGGCGTGCCGTTGGTTAGCATGGCGCTCAGTCTTGATTTTCGCTTGAATCGCGGCCGCGACGCGACAGCCACCAACATCATTTTTTGCGAGGATCATCGTCGGGGTTGATGTACGTGATGTTCCACGGCCCGGTCGCCGTCAGAAGAACAACCGTTTCTTCCTCGTTCCACAAATAGTGAGCGTGCCCGGCGGGCAAAGTAAAGCTGGCTCCAGCTTCGAGCTTGTCACCCTTCTGCCGATCCAGTTTTTCTCCCATGCCATTCCAAACCGTGCCCTTCAGAACTGTGACGACTTCTGCGAAGGGATGAGTGTGGGCGGGGATTTCATACTTCGCCGGAAACTTCAGATAGGCCATGAATACGCCCGGCTTGCTCGGGTCTCCCGCGATAAGTGCACTCTGTGCGGAGCCGGGGAGCAGCGCCTCGTGTTTCCACGCGATGCCCTCCAGTTTGAAGTTTTCCATCTCGGCGATGGTCAACCGCTCTATTTGGTCGCCCTGCGCATAGGCCTGAGTGGATACCGCCGTCAGGAACAGGCCAGCCGCGCCCATCGCCAAAACTCGTGCAATCATCCCTTCGTCCTCCTTGCGTCGCGTGCATGCATGTCCATGCCGTAACCCCGGCGTCATAATCTTCGAAGGCACTTCTTTGTGAGTATGGAGGACGGGTTTTGTGATCGGCATCCGTCGAGAACGCGGAAGCCGATATCAGCTAGCGATCTACCGGCTGACTCGGCGCTCTTGGCCCGCAGCCTCTTGCTGACGTGGCGAGGCGGGCAGTGTTCGCCCTCAGGAACATTCCTCAGTCCACTGCGTTGCACCGAAAACTCAGCTTTTCGGAGTAACCGTTATGGACGCTGGATTTCTCGTTTTCGTCGGCATTCTCGGAATGAACGTGGCGGGCGTGCTTATCCTTTCCGCCATCACAGCTGGCGGCAGCACCGCTACGACGACAGGATATCGCGACGACCGGCCGACCTCGGCGGGGATGTAAAATGCGCACTCTTGTCGTTTTGCTCGCTTCGGCAGGCATGCTCTTGCCGACCGCAGCTCTCGCCGAGACAGACGCTCAGTGCTTGATGCGTTGGAAAGCTGCTGACCTCGATGCGAACGGCTCTTTCGATCCCGCCACCGACAGCAAAGACTACGCGGCGAGTGTCGGCGGAAGTGGCGTGTCGAGAGATCAATTCCTCGAGATGTGCAAGGCCGGACGTTTTGCAGCGCTGAAGCTGCCGGATAATCCCGCTGCCGGCCGCGACATCGGCAAAGGCGATCTGACCGCAGGGCCGCCACTTGCGGAAGACGTTGCCAGAAAAAAGCTGAAAGCACTCGGCTATAGCGACATCAGCAACTTGGCGTTGGATGACAAAGGCATCTGGCGCGGGGAGGCTAAAATCCACGATAGAAGCGTGAGTATTGCCATCGATCCACAGGGTGACGTCATCTCTAAATCACGCTGACTTGGAGCAACCCGATCTCGCGGCTTAAATCCCCTCAGGCGGGCGTGTCGATAATGGGCCGACGCGTGACGGGTGCGGATGATCGCCGAAATATGTCGTTGCTAATCTGCAGAACTGGCCTATCGTTCGTATACTTTCGAACGTTCGGTGAGAAAGTCCGTGACTGCAGACCAGCATGCCGCTGCGACGCAACATTTGCCCTGGTTCCTCCCGGCGCCCGGTAACACCGACGTTTTGATGGCATTTACGACGATCATGGTCGTCGCCACAGTGTTCGCACTCGGGGTTATCTTTTTCCGCCTGCACTCCCTGCCAGAGCGCCTCGGACACAAGAAATTTCAATTCGAGATCGTGGCCGTACTCGGCCTGCTCTCCCTTTTCACCCACATACATGCGTTCTGGGTCGCGGCGCTGCTTCTGGCTCTTATCGACATCCCGGATTTCCAGACTCCGTTAAAACGCATGGCTGCTTCACTCGAGAGGCTGTCGGGTGTACGCGCGCCCCCGGAAGACGATCCTGCGTCTATCCCTCCCGTCCCGGAACCTGCGGATCCGCAGCCCAAGTCGGGGGCCTAAGTCATGCTGGAAATTGCCCTCTGCTCGCTCTTCACGATCCTTCCTGACTACCTTTACCGGCGCTATGCGCAGGGCAAGCGCATCGGCTACGAGATCACGCAGTACTCGGTCTGGTTCGAGTTGAGATGGGGCATCACTGCATGCCTGATGCTGTCGGTTCTTCTGATCACGATCATCTTCTACAATCATCCTTCCACGACCAGCGTCACAGCGTTCTTTCGCACCATTCCGATCTTGACCGAAACGACCGGCCGCGTGAGCGAGGTCTACGTCAAGATACCGACGGACGTGATTGAAAAAGGCGCCCCCATCTTCAAGGTTGATAGCACCAAGGAAGAGGCGGATCTTGAGGTCGCCCAGCGCCGCATCGCAGAGATCAACGCGACAATGGTGGTGGCCGAGGCGGACATTGCTGCCGCAGAAGGCCAAATCCAGCAGGCGAAGGGCGCGTATGCGCAGGCGCTTGACGAACTGAACACGAAGGCGGAACTCCGACAGCGCAATGCCGACGTCGTGACGACGCGCGAGATCGAGCGGCTGCAGAATGCACTCGACGCGCGCAAGGGCGCCGTTGCCGCGGCGGAAGCTGCCCGTCAGGCAGCCCAAACGCGCATCTCAACACTGCTTCCGGCCGAAAAAGCCAGCGCCGAAGCAGCGCTCAAGCAGGCGCAGGTCGAGCTGGACAAAAAGGTTGTCTATGCTGGCGTATCCGGCCGCGTTGAGCAGTTCATTCTCAGAGTTGGCGATATCGTCAGCCCTGTCATGCGGCCCGCCGGTGTACTGATCCCCGCAGAAGCGGGGCGAAAAGCGCTCTTTGCCGGCTTCGGGCAAATCGAAGCGCAAGTCATGAAGATTGGCATGGCCGCCGAGGCTACATGCATGTCCAAACCTCTGACCATCATACCGATGGTGGTCACGAGCGTGCAGGACTTCATCGCCGCCGGTCAAATTCGAGCTGGCGAACAGTTGCTCGAAGCTCAGCAGGTGACAAAGCCGGGGACGCTGCTCGTTACGCTTGAGCCACTCTACGATGGCGGGTTGGACGGCGTGACGCCCGGGAGCAGTTGCATCGCTAATGCCTACACCAGCAATCACGACCGGCTCGAAACGGAGAATGTGGGGATTTTTGGTTGGCTCTATCTCCACATGGTTGATGCGGTGGGCGTGGTGCACGCAATCATCCTACGTGCGCAAGCTTTGATGCTTCCGATCAAGACCTTGGTATTCGGAGGACATTGACGCTCCGGCAGCCCGCGACGGAGGCGATGTCGACCTCGATCAGGAGCGAGGATCTAATCCCCGAGGCGGGCGGCGCCGATGATGGGGCCGGCGCGGGATTCCTGGATCAGGACGACAAGGTCTTCGACGTCTGGGCGCATGAGATCCACGCGCGCGAGCCGGATCGTCGTCGGCCGCCCGTTCCATACGCCCACGGGCGTCAACTCGCGCACGACGTTGTAATAGGTCAGCGTCTTGCCCTTGTTCTCGCCGTCCTTGACCGGCACTTCGATCTTCTTCACGACGACGGCGAGCCAAATCGTCGCCTCCTTCGGGTCGGCGTCCTGCGGCGCGGACCCGGCCTCGATCACGATGCTGTTGCCGTAGTGCCAGAAGTGAACGGGCACGCGGCTGATCGAGAGCGCGGTCTCAGTGGCGCTGATGGCGCGTTCGATCTCGGACTGGCTGGAGCCCACGACTTCCGCCGCGCCGTTCACAACGGCTTGCGGCGTATAAACCGTGCCCGTGCCGAAGCGGTCGGCATACTCACGCTGGCGCTCCGAATTGCGCGGGCCGGCCAGCGTGTCCTTCCAGCCGAGATAGTCCCAATAGTCGACGGGAAGGGTGAGGCCGATCACGTCTCTCTTGTCGAGGAACTGCTTCAGAAGCGCATCGGCGGCGGGGCAGTCGGAGCAGCCTTGGCTCGTGTACATCTCGATGACTGCGCGAGGCTGTGCGGTTGAGCGCGCTTCCGCCAGCGTTTCGGGCGGTTGTTCCGCAGCTAGAGGCGACGCTAGAAGGATACTGCAAAAGGCAAGGGCGAGGCGCCGCATGGAACGACGTGCTTTCTGCTCGATCAGGCTCAGCGCCGGGGCAAGCCCGGGCGGGATACAGTGTAACAAATAGGAGCCGGCGCGCCACTGTTCCAGACCCGCAGGTGTACGGACGGGTGGGAGACGCAATGCCGGCCGACGCTGCCCGCGCCGGCCGATGCTTGTCTGCCCGTCAGGCGGCGAGATTGCGCAGCACGTACTGAAGGATGCCGCCGTTCTTGAAGTACTCGATCTCGTCCAGCGTATCGATGCGGCAGATCAAGGGAACGGAGAGTTTCGCGCCGTCGCTCTTAACGATCGAAGCTTCCAGGACCTGACGCGGCCTGATCGTCGCGAGGCCCTTCAGCGTGACCGTTTCGCTGCCGTCGAGACCCAGCGTTTCCCAGCTCGTGCCGGGTTCGAAAACGAACGGCACGATGCCCATGCCGACGAGGTTCGAGCGGTGGATGCGCTCGAACGACTGGGCGATGACCGCCTTCACGCCGAGCAGGTTCGTGCCCTTCGCAGCCCAATCGCGCGAGGAGCCGTTGCCGTATTCGACGCCTGCGAAGACGACCAGCGGCACGCCTTCATCGGCGTAGCGCTGCGCCGCGTCGTAGATGGCGAGCTTTTCGCCCGAGGGATGATGGATCGTGTAGCCGCCCTCAACCACGTTGCCGGACGCATCCTTCACCATGTGGTTCTTGATGCGGATGTTGGCGAACGTGCCGCGCATCATCACTTCGTGATTGCCGCGCCGCGTGCCGTACTGGTTGAAGTCTGCGGGCTGGACGCCTTCATCAAGAAGATACTTGCCGGCGGGAGAGGCCGCCTTGATCGAACCGGCGGGCGAGATGTGGTCGGTCGTGATCTTATCGCCGAAGAGCGCGAGGACGCGCGCGCCCTCGATGTTGGTGATGGCGCGCGCCGTCTTGGTGATGCCTTTGAAGTAGGGCGGGTTCTGCACGTAGGTGGATTTCGAATCCCAGCCGTACGTGAGGCCTGCGCCCGCCTTGATCGTGCGCCAGCGGTCATCGCCGCGGAAGACATCGGCGTACTTCGACTGGAAGAGGTCGCGCGAGATATTCTCGGCTATGAACTTCTGGATCTCGTGGTTCGAGGGCCAGATGTCCTTCAGATAGACGGGCCTGCCATCGCTGCCGGTGCCGAGTGGCTCGGTCGAGAGATCGCGCGCGACCGTGCCAGCCAGCGCATGGGCGACGACCAGCGGCGGGGAGGCCAGATAATTCGCCTGCACATCCGGACTGACGCGGCCTTCGAAGTTGCGGTTGCCGGAGAGCACTGCGGCGGCGACGAGGCCGTTGTCGTTGATGGACTTCGAGATCTCGGCCGGAAGCGGACCCGAGTTTCCGATGCAGGTGGTGCAGCCGAAGCCGACGAGGTTGAAGCCGACGGCGTCGAGGTCCTTTTGCAGTCCGGACTTCTCGAGATAAGCCGCGACGACCTGGCTTCCTGGTGCGAGCGAAGTCTTGACCCACGGCTTCGCCTTCAGACCCTTGGCGACGGCGTTGCGCGCGAGCAGGCCGGCAGCGATCAGCACCGACGGGTTCGACGTGTTCGTGCAGCTCGTGATGGCGGCGATGACGACGTCGCCGTGGCCGAGATCGAAATCGCGGCCTTCGACGGCAACGCGCTTACCGGCCTCGCCGGGCTTCTTATATTCGCTTTCGAGCGCGGTGAGGAAGCCGGGCTTGACGTTCTCGAGCGGGATGCGGCCTTCGGGGCGCTTCGGTCCGGCAAGCGACGGCACGACCGTCGAGAGATCGAGTTCGAGCGTATCGGTGAAGACGGGATCGCCGGCTTCCTTGGTGCGGAAGAGGCCCTGGCTCTTGGTGTACGTTTCGACGAGTGCGATGCGCGCGGGCTCGCGGCCGGAGATGGTGAGATAGTTCAGCGTTTCGCCGTCGACAGGGAAGAAGCCGCATGTCGCGCCGTACTCGGGCGCCATGTTGGCGATCGTCGCGCGGTCGGCGAGCGTCATGTTGTCGAGGCCGGGTCCGTAGAACTCGACGAACTTGTTCACCACGCCCTTCTTGCGCAGCATCTGCGTGACAGTGAGCACGAGGTCCGTCGCGGTGACGCCTTCCTTCAATGCGCCGGTGAGCTTGAAGCCGATGACCTCAGGCAGGAGCATGGACTGCGGCTGGCCGAGCATGGCGGCTTCCGCTTCGATGCCACCGACGCCCCAACCGAGCACCGAGAGGCCGTTGACCATCGTGGTGTGGCTGTCCGTACCGACGAGCGTATCGGGGTATGCGAGCGTTTCGCCATCGGGAGACTTCGCGGTCCACACCGTCTGCGCGAGGTATTCGAGATTGACCTGATGGCAGATGCCGGTGCCGGGCGGCACGACGCGGAAATTGGCGAAGGCATCCTGTCCCCATTTCAAGAACACATAGCGCTCGCCGTTACGATCGTATTCGAGCTCGACATTCTTCTCCAAAGCATCGGCGTTGCCGAAGGCGTCTACGATCACCGAGTGATCGATGACGAGATCGACGGGCACGAGCGGATTGATCTTCTTGGCGTCGCCGCCGAGCGTGAGCATGCCATCGCGCATTGCAGCGAGATCGACGACGGCTGGCACGCCAGTGAAGTCCTGCATCAACACGCGCGCGGGCCGGAAACCGATCTCTTTCTCGGCCTTGCCCTTGTTGTCGAGCCATTCGGAGACGGCGACGATGTCGGTCTTGGTGACGGAGCGGCCATCCTCATGGCGCAGCAGGTTCTCGAGCAGAACCTTCATCGAATAGGGAAGCTTGGAGATGCCCTTGAGGCCGTTCTTCTCAGCCTCGGGCAGGGAGTAGTAAACGTAGTCCTTGCCATCGACCGTGAGCGTTCTCTTGCAGTTGAAGCTGTCAAGAGAGGCCGGCGCAGATGAGACGGTCGTGGGTGCGCTCACGTTTCTTCTCCTCAAGGTAGGATTTGATCGGCTGCGTGCGAGAATGAACGCTTTGCGTTGCACTGCCATGAATTGCCCGCCGAGCAGCGAGCAAGCCTGGAGCCCATCTTTTGCAGTAGCGAACCCCGAAGCAAGCCAATTATATAGGCAGCAAAAGTCGAGAACCAGCACGCACGTGCTTGTTAATTTTGCAAACCCTGTTTGTCGCACACGCGGCGCGGGCGCGGAGCGATCGCTTGCTTCTCAATGTAGACAATCTCTCAGTCGAGCGCGGCGCGCGGACGGTCATCTCCGAATTGTCCTTTACGGCAAAGGCTCGCGAGGCCCTGCTGGTCGTCGGGCCGAATGGCGCGGGCAAGACAACTCTGATCCGCACCATCGCGGGTTTCATCGCGCCGGCTGCAGGAACGATCACGCTCAAAGGCGACGCTGTAGATCGGATTAACGACGCGCGCGATGTCGCAGAGCTCAGCCACTATGTCGGTCATCTCACTGGCGTGAAGGCCAATCTGACGGCGGCGGAGAACCTCGCGTTCTGGGCGGCGTATCTCGGCGAAAAAGATCGCGCGATGATCTCTCACAAGGTCGATGACGCGTTGGCGCTGTTCGGCTTGGCGAAACTCGCAGATTATCCGGCCGGGCTTTTGTCAGCCGGACAGAAGCGGAGGCTCGGGCTCGCGCGACTCAAAATTGCGGAGCGTCCGATCTGGCTGCTGGACGAACCGACCGTTTCGCTGGACGCTGCTTCGACGGACCTTCTCGCCGGGCTCATCCGCGAGCATCTCTTGGGTGGTGGTCTCGTAATCGCAGCGACGCATCTGCCGATGGGGCTCGACGAGCCAAGCTATCTGCGGCTCGGCCCCCAGGTATCCGGCGACCGAGCGGAGGCGCACCTTTGACCGCCTTCTTCGCACTTCTTAAACGCGATCTGACGCTCGCCGTGCGCGAAGGCGCGGCTCTTGGAACAGCACTCGGCTTCTTTCTCGTCGTCGTCGCGATGCTGCCGCTAGGTCTTGGCCCGGATCTCAAGCTGCTGTCGCGCATCGCACCCGGCATTCTCTGGATCGCGCTCCTGCTCGCGGCGCTGCTTTCGCTGCCGCGCATGCTCGAAGCGGATCACGAGGACGGTTCGCTGGAAGTCATGGCGACGGCTCCGCTGCCGCTGGAACTCGCGGTTACGGCGAAGGCGCTGGCGCACTGGATCTCAACCGGCATTCCGCTGGCGCTCATGGCGCCGGTGCTCGGGTTGATGCTGAACCTCGATATCGCGCTCACGCCGGCGCTGATCGCGACGACGCTGGCGGGCACGCCTGCCATCAGCTTTCTCGGTGCCATCGGGGCGGCCTTGACCCTCCGCGCGCGTCGCGGGGGGCTTCTACTGGCCCTCCTGGTGCTGCCACTCTACATCCCGACCCTGATTTTCGGCATTTCAGCCATGGGCTTCTCGGGGCTCGGACAGGACGGTTTCGGTGCCTCCTTCCTTATTCTCTCCGCGATTTCGGTGGCATCCATAGCCCTGGCTCCCGTGGCTGCCGCCGCGGCGCTTCGGCTTCAGCTCTCGTAACGATAGGGGCCAGTCCCGAATTGCAGCCGCGCTTCAGAAGCCTTAGATCAGACCCATGCAAACCCTGACCCAACGCCTTGCCAATCCCACCCGGTTCATGGAGATCTCGCGCACCATCCTGCCATGGGTGACGGCGGGCGCCGTGCTGCTGATCGCTTACGCGATGTATCTCGTGTTTTTCGTCGCTCCGCCCGACTACCAGCAGGGCGAGACGGTGAAAATCATGTACATCCACGTGCCGTCGGCGTGGCTCGCCATGATGGGCTATTCGATTGTCGCGATTTCAAGTTTCGGGCTTTTGGTGTTTCGTCATCCGCTGGCCGACGTATCCTCGAAAGCGGCGGCTCCGATCGGTGCGGCGTTCACGCTGTGCGCGCTCATCACCGGTTCGCTCTGGGGCAAGCCCATGTGGGGCACCTACTGGGTGTGGGACGCGCGTCTGACATCCGTGCTCGTCCTCTTCTTCCTCTATCTCGGCCTCATCGCGCTGCGCTCTTCGCTTGAAGACGAAGCGCTTGCCGGAAAGCTCACGGCCGTTCTGGCGCTCGTCGGCGTTGCCATTCTTCCGATCATCAAGTTCTCGGTCGACTGGTGGAATACGCTGCATCAGCCCTCCACTGGCTTCACTTCGACGGTCGATCCCAGCATGCGGACACCACTGTTGATCGCCGCGGTGGGCTTCACGTTGCTGTTCTTCGCGCTACACCTCAAAGGCATGCAGAATGAAATCCTGCGGCGGCGGGTGAAGACGATGCGGCTTCAGGAAGTGGAACGCGACGAGCAGGCATTCTCTACGGGGGCAAAGTAGTTTCATGAATCTCGGACCGCACGCCGCGTTCATCTGGGCGTCCTACGCCGCATTCATTGCCATCGTCGGAGGTCTCATCGCATGGACCTTGTTCGACGGCTGGAGACAAGCTGGCGCGCTTGCCGACGCCCAACGGCGCGGCTTGCGACGGCGCTCGGCGTCCGGCGCCAACCCGCAGGGCGACGCATGAACACCGGATCAGACACACCCACGCAAAGCGTCAAGCGTCGCAGCTGGGCGTTCGCTCCGCTCGTCATCTTCGGCGTTATGGCGGGCCTGTTCGGTTTCGCGCTGACTGCGGGCGATCCCTCAAAGCTTCCATCGGCGCTACTCGGCAAGCCCGTCCCCGCCACGGAGTTTCCCGCTCTCGAAGGTCTCGTCGAGAACGGCAAGCCGATCTCCGGTTTTCATTCGACCGATCTCGCCAAGGGCAAGGTTTCGGTCGTGAACTTCTGGGCGTCGTGGTGTGTGCCGTGCATCGAGGAACACCCACTTCTCATCAAGCTCAAGGAGCGGTCCGGCGTCGATATCTACGGCGTCAACTACAAGGATCAGGCGGAGGCCGGGCGGCGCTTCCTCGGCCGCTATGGAAACCCGTTCACCGCCGTCGGCACCGACCGCGCGGGACGCAACGCCATCGAGTGGGGTGTTTACGGCATGCCGGAAACGTTCGTCATCGATGGCGCGGGAAAGATCGCATACAAGCACGTGGGACCGATCTCGCCGGATAGCCTAGAGAGAGTCTTGCTCCCGGCGATCGCCAAGGCGCAAAGCGGCGGGTCTTGATCCGCCGCTCGCAGAACTAGCTGCGGAACCTCGCAACGGCTTGATGCCGAATGAGCGTGGGGTTCCGTTCTCCAGCGCAAGCGATGCGCATGATGAGATCGGCAACGTGCTCTCTCAGCGGAGAGCGCCGGACGCATTCTCCGATGGCCAAGTCATCGCACGCGGCGTCTAACGCCCCGGCCAGCTGGATGAGATCGTCATTGTCAAAATAAGAACGGCGGGAACGAAGCATAGGCTCCTCCTTGCTGTCGTAAGACAGGCGGGAGCCCAATTGTCGGTGTCTCTCAGTCAGCCATGCCCACAAACGTGCGGCCGATGGGTCAAGCATAGACCCTGATCGACCGCTGTCTGTGCACTTTGTTACACAACGCGCTTTATCTACAGCGGATAGAATTCGCCACGCGAATGGTTAAGGACGCTGAGCGTCCCCGTCGCGATCTCAAAATGGGCGCCGTGAAGGGCGAGACGGCCCTTTTCTTCTTCCTCTCTGACGAAGGGGAAGGTGCGCAAGTTGCTAATGGACGCCTTGATCCCTTCGAGTTCCAGGTGCCTTTGCTTCTCCGCCGACGATGCCATCTGATGAGCCGACAGTACCCGCAAACGCGCGTCGTCGAGCATCGACATCCAGCGCGAGATGAACATGGCTTCGGTTTGGATTGCAGCGCTTTTGTCGAGCGCGGCCTTGATGCCACCGCAGCCCGAGTGCCCCATGATGATCAGATTCTTCACACGAAGATTGAGCACCGCGAACTCGATCGCGGCGGATACGCCGTGGAACTGGCCGCCCGTCTCGTAAGGGGGAACGAGCGCTGCGACGTTGCGGACTACGAACAGCTCGCCCGGCATGGCTGTGAAGATCGTTTCCGGATCAACGCGGCTGTCGCAGCAGGAGATCACCATCGTCTGCGGATCCTGGCCGTACTTTGCCAGCTCTTCGTACTGATCCGCGTTGGGGACGAAATGCCGATGCTTGAAGCGGCGGAAGCGGTCGATCAGGACCTCAGGAAAGCTCGACATTTTTGTGCCCCTTGGACGTTCGAGGGTCTTCGCATCCCGCAGGAGGCGGGCAATCCGACTTCTACCTGAAGGTGCTTGGCGCGAGCAAGCCATAGCGATCATGGCATTCTCGCGAGGTTAAGAGAGCCGCAGTGGACGCGCCTTGGGGTTGGTTAGGACTGGCCGGCAACCGGGAGCGGCTTCAGTTTTCGCAGCAGAAGATAGCCGATGACCGCCGAGCAGAGCGACCCGGCGAGCACGCCGATGCGGATATCGGCCGCGTGCTGCGGCTCGGGGAAGGCCAGCATGCCGATGAAGAGGCTCATCGTGAAGCCGATGCCGGCGACGATGCCCACGGCGAAGAGCTGCATCCACGTGGCGCCTTCGGGCCGCGCTCCAATCCCGAGCGCGATGGCGGCACGGGAGAACAGGAAAATGCCGACCGGCTTGCCGATGAGCAGCCCCAGCGCGATGCCGAGCGGGATCGGGCTCAGCAGTTTCTCAAACGTGACGCCTGCAAGGGACACACCCGCATTGGCGAAGGCAAAGGCAGGCAGGACACCGAACGTCACCCAGGGATGCAGGCTCTCCTGAAGGCGGGCGGCGAGAGATACCGTGCGTCCATCTTCCTCGTAGGGCGTGAGCGGAACAGCCAATGCGGTAACAACGCCCGCGAGTGTGGCGTGCACGCCGGACTTCAGCACGCAAAGCCAGATGAAGATGCCGACGAGCACATACGGCGCCGTGCGGGTTACGCCGCGCATGTTCAGCAGCGTGAGCCCTGCAATGCCGATTACGGCCAATCCCAGCGCGGAAAGCGACAGGTTCGCGGTGTAAAAAATCGCGATGATGATGATGGCGCCGAGATCGTCGATAATGGCTAGCGCGAGCAGGAAAATCTTGAGCGCCGAGGGAACGCGCGAGCCGACGAACGCAAGCACACCGACGGCGAATGCGATGTCCGTTGCAGTCGGGATGGCCCATCCGCGAAGCGCGTGCGCGTCGCTGGAGTTGATCGCGGTGTAAATCAGCGCCGGCACAATCATGCCGCCCAGCGCGCCCATCACCGGGAGCGCCGCCTGCTTGAACGAGGACAGCTCGCCTTCCACCAGTTCGCGTTTGATCTCGAGGCCGACGAGAAAGAAGAAGATCGCCATCAGGCCATCGTTGATCCAGTGCAGCAGGTTTTTGTCGAGACCGTAGTCGCCGATGCGCAACGATAGGTGTGTATCGAGAAGGGCGCCGTAGAGCGGTGCGGCCGCAGAGTTTGCGAGAACGAGCGCGAACAGTGCCGCTAGCAGAAGAACCACACCGCCGGACGCTTCATGATGGCTGATGAACTTCAGGGCGCCGCGCAGACGGGGAACCATCTCAACTCCGCTTTCGATGTATCCTGAGTTTTCTGCGGCAGGCGGCGGTGAGGGTCAATCGATATCGGCGCCGGTTTCGGTCATGGATAAGGCCGCCGCCTCATGCCAACCCTCGGGTGCGAAAAGCTGCAGCTCGTCCTTGCCTCGGCTCAGCTCGATCACGCGCGCAACGCCGGCTGCGGCTCGTGCAGCACTTTTCGCCGGCGCCACGCCTTCGAGGATGCGACTGAGGAAGAGCGAGGCGAGCAAATCGCCTGTGCCGTGTGGAACATCTTCCTTGCGGGCGACGGAGCACTGCACAGCGTCGTCCGGCGTGACAACGACATTGGCGAGACGATCATCGGGCGCCGCGATGGAACTCGCCAGCACGACGGAGGCCGGCAGCGCGCGTGATGCCGCGACGACGTCGCTCATGTCTTCGACGTTGCGACCGGCGAGGAAGGAGAGTTCGAAGCGGTTGACCTTCATGTGCGTTGCCAGCGGCACCAGCCGGTCGCACACGGCATCGGCGACGCTCCCGGGCACATAGAGACCCATCGGATCGTCGCCGAGGACGGGATCACAAAAAATGATCGCGTCCGGCCGGATCGCCTTCAGGCGGAGGATCAGACGCTCCACCAAGGCCACGTGATCCGGCGACGGCAGGTAGCCCGTGAGAACGGCTGAGGCCTCCGCGAGCCATCCGTTCGCGTCCAGCATGTCGACCATCTTGGCGAGCGTATCGAGCGGCACGGGATCGCCCGCTGCTCGCGGATGACCGAGGTGGTTCGAAAGCAGGATGGTGGGACAGGCGATAGCTTCGTGCCCCATGCGGTCGAGGGCCGGCATGATCGCGCGCAGGCCAACCGTGCCCCGCGCCACGAATGACGAGACTGCGACTACCGTTGCCATCTGTTTGCCCGAGCCCTCTCTGCCTCGCTCCGGATTTCATATCCGAACCGGCTCACCGGCCCACCGCAAATCATCACAATTGAACATTGGTCGCGATTGTCATGCCGGGAGATTGCATTACTGTTGCAGTGCAACATTATCGCCGGCCCTTAAATTTCAAGGGAGAAGCAGACGTCATGGCCCCCATTCGTCCTCGTCGCAGCGTGCTCTACATGCCCGGCGCCAACGATCGCGCGCTCGAAAAGGCGCGGTCTCTTCCCGCCGATGCAGTGATCCTCGATCTCGAGGATTCCGTCGCGCCGGACGCGAAAGTGGAAGCCCGGAACAAGGTCGTCGAGGCCGTTCGGGAAGGCGGCTATGGCCGACGCGAGGTCATTATCCGGCCGAACGCGCTCGAAACGGCCTGGGGCGCGGCCGACATCCTGGCGGCGGCCTCTGCGGCGCCGGACGCGATCCTCATTCCCAAGGTTCAGCATCCGGGCGACATCATCAGCGCGGCTAAGATCCTGAAGTCCGTCAATGCGCCGGAACGCACCAAGCTTTGGGCGATGATGGAGACGCCGCTCTCGATCCTGCACGCGGCCGAGATCGCTGCTACGGGTGCCGATCCGGAAAACCGGCTCGTGTGCCTCGTCATGGGCACGAACGATCTTCTGAAAGAGAGTCGGGCTCGGGCGCTTCACGACCGGTTTGCCGTCGTGCCCTGGCTGGCTTTGACGATCGTCGCGGCGCGCGGCTACGGCCTCGACATCATCGATGGCGTCTACAACGATTTCAAGGACGAGCAGGGTTTCCGCAACGAATGCGAGCACGGCCGCACGCTCGGTATGGACGGCAAGACGCTGATCCACCCCTCGCAAGTGACGCCGTGCAACGAGATTTTCTCGCCGACCGACGCGGAAGTGGACTGGTCGAAAAAGATCATCCGGGCCTTCGACGAGCCGGAGAACGCCAGCAAGGGCGTGATTACGGTGGACGGGAAGATGGTCGAGCGGCTGCATCTCGTGCAGGCGCAGCGGACCGTCGCGATCGCGAACTCGGTCAAGGAAATCGAGGACTGGTTCTAGGGCCGGCCTGGCTGTTCCGTGACGCGCGGATGGGTCATTTTCAGAAGCATCCGACGTCTCAACAATCTCCGTCATGCCGGTGACGTGGCGAAGCCACGCTTCGCGTGGACGGCCGGCACCCAGAACACGTCTCTGCTCAGGTGCGCTATCGAGACATCACACGCCCCGAAACTGGCGTGGGTCCCGGCCTACGCCGGGATGACGTTACTCTTTGCGGATATGTAGCGCTCCGCCATATGCGCGGGATGGCGGCCTAGGACAGCATCCGACGCCCCCACAATCTCCGTCATGCCGGCGGAGGCCGGCACCCAGAACACGTTTCCGCTCCGAGTGCGCTATCGAAACGTCGCACGCTCAGAGGCTTGTCTGGACCCCGGTCGTCAATGCAAAGCATGGCTCCGCCATGACGCCGGGGTGCCGGCGTGAGGGCTCTGTCCGGCTAGTCGGCGGTCTACGCGATGCACGGCTCCGGGATGATGGAGGCGTAGGTGTCGCCAATGGACGTGGGTTCGAATAGGCAGCATGCACCCAGACCCGCTTCTATTCTGGTGCGTTGCTGAGACTTTTCGCCCTCTCAGGGTGGCCGATAAGAGCGAAATGGCGCACTCGCATCCTCGGGCTGAAAGTGGCATAGGACGGGTCAGATCCACTTTCACTGGGCTGACGAGAGCGATGACCAAGACCAATCCCGGCAACTTCTTCGAAGACTACCGCGTCGGACAAATCCTGAACCACGCGACGCCCCGCACCATCAACGAAGGTGATGTGGCCTTGTACCAGAGCCTTTATGGGCCGCGCTTCGCCGTACAGTCGTCTGATGAGTTCGCCCGGGCCATCGGCTATCCCCGCTCTCCGGTTGACGATCTTCTGCTGTTCCATGTCGTGTTCGGAAAGACCGTGCCCGACATTTCGCTCAACGCCATCGCGAACCTCGGCTATGCGGGCGGCCGCTTCCTGCAGCCGGCCTATCCTGGCGATACGCTCTCGACCGTGTCCGAGGTCATTGGCCTAAAAGAAAACTCCAACGGCGAGACGGGCACCGTTTATGTGCGGTCGACCGGCCGCAACCAGCGCGGCGAGGTCGTTCTCGAGTACACGCGTTGGGTGATGGTACGTAAGCGCGACAAGAATTCTCCCGCTCCGGAAGCGGTGGTGCCGCAGCTCCCCGACCGCGTAGATCCGAAGGACATCGGCGGCGCCGTGCCGCCTCTCGACATCAGCGCCTACAATTTCGACCAGGGCGGCGCGCCCTATCGCTGGGGCGACTATCAGGTCGGCGAGAAGATTGATCACGTGGACGGTATGACGCTCGAAGAAGCCGAGCATCAGATGGCGACGCGCCTCTACCAGAACACGGCGAAGGTGCACTTCAATCATCACACGGAATCGAAGGGCCGCTTCGGGAAGCGCATCGTCTATGGCGGCGTCACCATTTCGCTGGCCCGCGCGCTGTCGTTCAACGGCATGAACAACGCTTTCCACATCGCGGCGATCAACGGCGGCCGGCATGTGGCCCCGCTCTTCGCAGGCGATACGGTCTATGCGTGGTCAGAAGTTCTCGAGAAGGCGGAACTTCCCGGCCGCACCGATGTCGGCGCGCTCCGGACGCGGCTCGTCGCGGTCAAGAACCAGGATTGCAGCGAATTTCCGTTCAAGAAGAACGAGCGGGAGTACGCCGACGGGGTCATGCTCGATCTCGATATCTGGCTCGTCCTGCCCCGCTGATCTTTCGCGGTCCCCTATCCTTCGCCCTGCCGCTGTTGCCGGACCGCAATTGCGGCGATGCATTATTGCAAAGCGTTCGCGATTCAGCGCTTGTCGCTTACTTCGGCGCTTGTCGCTGATTGCAATAAATGCGTGAATTTCGGCGGCGGGTGAAAACCCGCGGCGCCGGATGCAAAACACGCAACAGATAGGGGCGGCACGCTTTCGCCGTTTGAGACTTGACCCATAAGGTCGCCGTCGTCGGTGCTGGCTTGGCCGGACTTTCGTGCTCATCCTTCCTGCGCCGCGCCGGATGCTTCGTCGAAGTCTTCGAGCAAGAGAAATCACTGGGCGGCCGCGCGTCGACCGCCAGGGCTGGGCTCGTCGCTTTCGATGCCGGCGCGCAATATCTGACGGCGCGCGGCGACAAGTTCCGCGCCTACATCAACGAACTCGTGTCGACGGGCTATGCCGCTCGCTGGGACCCTAAGACAACCTCGGGCGATGCGAAGGCCGTGCAGCTTCACACTTGGTATGTCGGCACGCCCGGCATGAGCTCCATCGTGCGCCCGCTTGCCGAAAGCGTGCGTGTGCACATGGGCAGGAAAGTGCACACGCTTCAGCAAACCGACAAAGGCTGGATGATCTGGTTCGAGGACGAGACCAGCGTCGGGCCGTTCGCCGCCGTTGCCGTGACCGTGCCCGCACCCGCTGCGCGTCTTCTGCTGGGGCACATCGAAGGTATGAACGAGACGCTCTCTCGCGTTCGCATGATGCCGACGTGGGCGGTCATGGTGCGCCTCGCTGAACGAACGCTTCCTGATCAGGACGTCTATTCGGATATGTCGGAAGTCCTGCGCTGGATCGCGCGCAACAGCTCGAAACCTGGCCGCACCGTGAGCGGGGGCGGCGAGACTGTGGTCATCCACGCCTCCCCCACCTGGAGCCGCGAGACGGAGGATGTAGATCCGGAATCGGTGGCACAGGAGCTTTGGGGCGAGGTTACGCGCCAGCTCAGCCTGCCGGCGGTTACGCCCCAACACATGAGCGCGCATCTTTGGAGGCACGGTCTCGTCGATCAGTCGCTCGGCGAAAGCTACATCTATTCGACGCACTACAGGCTCGGCGCCGCCGGTGACTGGTGTCTCGGCCGTTTGGCCGAGCATGCCTACGAAAGCGGACAGGGGCTCGGAAAGGCGATCGTTGCGTCTCTAACCTGAGTAGAGAAATCGCCATTGCGGGCTTAGACTGCGACAAGCCGCGCAGGCGAATTGCCCAGTTCGCACGTGCACGCTAAAAGGCAAAATGGCCTTCTGGGCGCTTCCGGAGAAATGAGAATAATGGCCGATGCCAATGTGAAGCGGGGCTCGAAGACAGAGCGGCCGCTTTCGCCGCACCTTCAGGTCTACAAGATGCCGGTCAACATGGTCATGTCGATCGTGCATCGCATTACCGGTGGAGCGCTCTACTTCGGCACGCTTTTGGTTGTCGCGGTCCTGGTCGCGGCTGCGAGCGGGCCTGAGGCCTATGCGTTCATTAAGGGCCTTCTCGGCTCCTGGTTGGGTCTGCTCGTTATCTTCGGCTACACGTGGGCGCTTTCGCATCATCTGGCGGGCGGCATCCGGCACTTCATCTGGGACACCGGCGCGGGCTATGAGCTCGAGACCGTCGATTTCCTGTCGTGGGCGACGCTTGCGGTGTCGATCGTCATGACGCTTCTCATCTGGGGCTACGTTCTTCTCGGAGGCGCGTCATGAGCAGCATGCGCACTCCGCTCAAAAACGTGCGCCGGCTTGGCTCGGCCAAGGAAGGCGCCGATCATTTCTGGCTGCAGCGCGTCACCGCCGCCGCCAACCTGTTCCTCAGCATTTTCGCGATCGGCCTCGCCGTGCGTCTCGCAGGCGCCGACTACGCAACCGTCACGGCGACGCTGGGGCATCCACTCGTCGCGCTGGCGCTCATTCTTTTTCTGGTCTCCGCGGCGATCCACATGCGTATCGGCATGCAGGTGATCATCGAAGACTACGTGCACGGCGAAGCTGCCAAGATCGTCCTCCTGATGCTCAACTCGTTCTTCTCGATTGCCGTTGCCGCTGCCGGCGTTCTTTCCATTCTCAAGCTGTCGTTCGGAGGCTAGTGCCAGATGGTTGCCAAGACCAACGGATCGGTCGCCGCTCCGGCCATCAACGGCAAAGCCTATCCGACGCACGACCATACGTATGACGTCGTGGTCGTCGGCGCGGGTGGCGCGGGACTGCGCGCGACGCTCGGTGCGGCCGAAGCCGGTCTCAAGACGGCCTGTATCACCAAGGTGTTTCCGACCCGCTCTCACACCGTCGCCGCACAGGGTGGCGTTGCAGCGTCGCTCGGCAACATGGGACCGGACAACTGGCGCTGGCATATGTACGACACCGTCAAGGGCTCCGACTGGCTCGGAGACCAGGACGCGATCGAATATCTCTGCCGGCACGCGCCGGACGCCGTGTACGAACTCGAGCACTACGGCGTGCCGTTCTCACGCACCGAAGACGGCAAGATCTATCAGCGTCCATTCGGCGGCATGACGACCGATTTCGGCAACGGCCCGCCGGCGCAGCGCACATGCGCCGCAGCCGACCGCACGGGCCACGCGATGCTTCATACGCTCTATGGGCAATCGCTGCGCCACTCGGCCGAATTCTTCGTCGAATACTTCGCGCTCGACCTCCTGATGGACGACGAAGGCGCGTGCCGCGGCGTCATCGCGCTCAACATGGAAGACGGAACGATCCATCGTTTCCGCGCCAAGAAGACAATCCTGGCGACCGGCGGCTACGGGCGCGCCTACTTCTCCTGCACCTCGGCGCACACGTGCACGGGCGACGGCAACGCGATGGTACTGCGTGCCGGCCTGCCGCTACAGGACATGGAGTTCGTCCAGTTCCATCCGACCGGCATCTACGGCGCGGGCGTGCTCATCACCGAAGGCGCGCGCGGCGAAGGCGGCTATCTCACGAACAGCCAGGGTGAGCGCTTCATGGAGCGCTATGCGCCGCACGCGAAGGATCTCGCGTCACGCGACGTGGTTTCGCGTTCGATGACGATCGAGATCCGCGAGGGGCGCGGCGTCGGTCCCGACAAGGACCACATCTTCCTGCACCTCGACCATCTCGAACCCAAGATTCTCGCCGAGCGTCTGCCGGGCATCACGGAAAGCGCGAAAGTGTTCGCGGGCGTTGATCTCAGGCGTCAGCCGATCCCGGTGCTTCCGACCGTCCACTACAACATGGGCGGCATCCCGACGAACTATCACGGCGAAGTGCTGACGCTCAAAAACGGCGACCCGGATACGATCGTGCCGGGCCTCATGGCAATCGGCGAAGCGGCGTGCGTGTCGGTACATGGCGCCAACCGTCTCGGCTCGAACTCGCTGATCGATCTTGTGGTGTTCGGCCGCGCAGCGGCGCTCAAGTGCGCGTCTTCGATCGAGACCGGCGCGTCGCAACCAGACTTCGGCAAGGAGACAACGGATGCGGCGCTCGCGCGTCTCGACCGCTTCCGCTACGCCAAGGGCGGCGAAGCCACTTCTGCTCTGAGGCTGCGTATGCAGAAGACGATGCAGGCCAACTGCGCCGTGTTCCGCGACGGGCCGGTGCTCGACGAAGGCGTGAAGAAGATCTACGAGATCTGGAATGCGTCGGACGACATCTCCGTGACGGATCGCTCGTTGATCTGGAACTCGGACCTGATCGAAACGCTGGAATATGACAACCTCATTTCGCAGGCCGCGGTGACGGTTGTCGGCGCGGCGAACCGCACGGAAAGCCGCGGCGCTCATGCGCGCGAGGACTACCCGAACCGGGACGACGTCAACTGGATGAAGCACACGCTGGCATTTGCGGACTACGAGAAGAAGTCCGTCACGCTCGACGACCGGCCCGTGCACACCCATACGCTGACCAACGAAATCAAGTACATCGAGCCCAAGGCTCGCGTTTACTAGCCCCGCCGCGCCTTCCCACAGCGCCGTCGCAGTCGCCGAATTGACAGAGTTGCGTGTTTGAAAACGCGCACCTCGCAATGGGCACTTGCCGCGCGCAAATGCCGTGGCATGTTGTGTCGTCCTCAGCCACCCCATCCGACAGCGGACAAATCGAGAGCACGTGCGCTTGACCAAAGATACTGCCTCCAGCGCCGCCGAAGATGCCGACTCGCGGATTGCCCCCGATCCGTTCGCCGCGGTGCTGCCGGCTATTGCGGCGCTCGGCACGATCTCGTCTATCGCGACAATCAACTGGGCGGCGCGCGAGCGAACCGCTGACCGCATGCGGCCGAAGCGCAAAGCCGTGACGGCACTGCGTGAGCTCGAGACTTGCTGTCTGCATCTGTCGGAGATCTTCCGGCGCTTCCAGCGCAACCCAAAGCTGTTCGCTGGCGAGGGTGCGCAAGGTTCCTCGCCGCTGAAGTTCGGCGTGCACGGACCGCGCGTGAGCAGCGACGCGGCGAAGCTCTATCAGCAGTCGATCAATGATGTCGCGTCTATGCTGGTGCTCGCGTCTCAAAGCGCGTTCGAGGTGATGTGCGCCGTCGAGGACGGCACGGTCGAAGCGCCGGAAGAAATTTTCTTCGGGTTCGGCGAGTGCCAGGATCGGCTCAACAAGCTGATCCAGACGCGCGCGACGCTCAAGGCGTCGGTGGATACGGGCGTCGAAGTTGCCGAGCGTCTCGCGTCGCTGGTGCGGGAGCTCAAGAAGTACCGCACTGACTAAAGCGAGCCGACGCGCCGGTTGATACTCGTTGCGGCAAGCGGATGAAGCATCTGTTTAGAACCGGATGATCGCGCCGCTCATGACGATATCCAAGTCTTCAAGCGGCTCCGATGCCTGCTCCTGCCCTGATGCGGCGAGAGTTACGTCGGCGTTGTAGCGACGATAAAAAACATAGAGCTTGGTGTGGGCATCAACGATGTCCTGCGTGAGACCAGCCGTCCACGCCGCGACGCTGCTGGACGCTATACCTGCATCCGCGCCTATCGAGTTGATCGCATCACCGGCGGGCACCGTGATGCGCGCATTCGCGCCCCCATTCATTCGATAAAACTGACCGAATAGGGTCGTTGGACCGATGCCGAGCCATTGCCTTTGAATCCCGCCCTCGACAGCGAAGAACGTACTTTCAGACTCGGGCTCTATCCCAGCGAAGACCGGTGCATATTTCACGTTGTGGTCTTCGAACCATCCTCCCGCCGCGTTGCCGTAAAGGCCGGTGGGTAAGTGCATGATGCTCAGCGATCCCCCCAGCATTTCGCATTCGGCATCGTTTGGAGCTGCTGCGATGTTCGTCGCCACGCATTCGACGCTGGGTCCATCTCCGCTGTCCGTTGATTGCCCGTAGCCGATCCTGCCTTCGACTTTGAAGTCCGACACTTCACCCAGATATTCGATGCTGGCATCCCACATGTCGTCGGCACCCCAGGCTACGCTCGCAAAAAAACCTGCGACTGTCGGCGTGATGTAGCGAAGACCGTTCTGCGCATCGCCTTCGCCCGGCTGATTGCCGGTATGCTTGAGCAGACGCCGCCATGCCACTTCGCTCAGAGCCGGGGAGGTCTTCGAGCGTAGTCGTAACCCGAGTCCGCTGTCTTCCACGTCCGAGTATTTTCCGCTCCGCCGGGTGTCGGCGAGATTGGCTTCCGTGATTTCTTCCAAGGACGACACTACGCGTCCGATTTGGACTGTCCCGAGCGTCTTGCTGGATGCACCCCACCATGCGCGGCGAAGGTCCATTCCCGACCGGATCTCGACCTGGTCACTCCGCTTTGAGTTGGCGGAGCGAATGCCGAGTTCAATCTGGAAAACGGCAGAGAGATCGGAGCTGAGCTCTGACTTGCCACGCAAGCCAATGCGCGTACGCGACGCATCGTTGGTGACGAAGTAGGCGTTGCGTTCGTAGCCGTCGTCCCAAGCCATGATCGCCTGGTTGACGTGGCCATAAAGCGCGACGCCAACTTTCGAACCGCCTTTTCTTATCGTCTCGGCCTCGAGTTCGGCGATGCGTGCATCGATGTCTGCGCAGCAGTGCGAGAGATCTCCTGCCTTCGCTGCTTGGCCGCCTAATAGCAAACAGGACACAACCGCTATCCAGCCGTCTGCAAATGACCGTGATCGCCACACGAGGGTCTCGTCCTCTACTCCCTAGCGATCACATCAATCGCGCGCGCAAACGCATGGGCTCTTTGGACCAGACCCTAATCGACCCCGCCTGACGGGGAGCTGATAATTTCCCTCTTAAGCGGGAAGTTTCGGCACATCTGCACAAGGGAGTTGCGGGCGCGCCGATGCGCCTGCGTGCACCTAGGGTGCAATCCGCAGCGATAAATACGTTCGGGAATTCGTTGGCGTCCACAGCTCTATGGCGTTCGCGAAATCGCGAACTTTCTCTGAGTCGCCTGGACAAGAGCTTCCAACACGGCGCGCGATGGAGCGAAGACGTTCACGCCGGTATGCGGCGTAGAAAAATCGAGAAGCCTGTCATAGGCGCCGGGAGGTAATCTCTTTTTGTTTCGGTAAGCGCAAGTTCGGTAAGCGCAACGACGACCTGAATAAGCTTGCACAGCGGAGCAATGCTTTGGATGCGCGTCGATACCGGTTCGAAAGTGTGCACGTGAGCTTTGTGTTGTTTTGCTCACGCCCGTTATTGCATCATCAGTGACCTGCATGTGTGTGGCAGGAATTTTTGTATCGCTGAACGGGGTATTGCGTCATGGAATTCACGTCGACTAGTCATTGCGTTAGCAAATATATGGCGGCGGTAGGAAGACAAGCACTTGTCGCTCTTTGTCTCTCGGGACTGAGTATCGTTTGCTCATCAGCCGCTTTCTCACAGTGCGCACCGGTAAGTCCGGTGATCGAGAATTTCGAGGACGGCGCAGGCGCGTCGGCGCAGGCATATCGCGCGACTGCGGTCGGTGCAGGTGCGACAGCGAGATGCGAAAATTCGGTGGCACTTGGCGCGTTCGCGACAACGAGCGGTGGACCCGGAGGCGGAACGGCAATCGGCGCCCTCACTTCCGCAACAGCGCCAAATGCGACGGCGGTAGGTCTTGCCGCCACTGCCACAGGCTATCATGCATCGGTGCTTGGAGCAGGCGCACTTGGGCAGGGTTTTGCCTCAACTGCCTTGGGAACATCTGCTAGGGCGCTCCACGACTATTCCGTGGCGATCGGACATGGCGCTCAGACTACGGCAGACAACCAACTTATGTTCGGCACAGCCAGCTCCAGTTACGCTCTTGCAGGGCTTGCGACCGGCGGCCCGACAATGTTCGTCACGGTCGATGCTAACGGCAACCTTGCAACGTCAACAGGATCGGGCGGCCCGTTCGCCGTCATCGACGACCTCACGACGGGAGGATCGACATCGGCTCTATCCGCTAACCAGGGAGTGATTTTGGCTGGTTTGACTTCTGCCGCACAAAGCGTAGCGACCTCTGCGGCGCACACGGCAGCAGCCGCACAATCCACCGCGAACGCTGCCGCATCAACCGCCAATGGCGCGCTTCAACGCACCGGCGGAACGATGACCGGCAACATCAATATGAACGGCCACACAATTACGAATGTAGCCACTCCCACGACGGCAACCGATGTCGCCAACAAGGGATATGTTGATGCCCAACTCAGCGGGATCGGCGGTGAGATTTCTTCCATCAAATCTGACATTAATAGCTTGCATCAGCGAGACTCGGAGCTTGCAGACGGCATTGCGATTTCTATGGCAGTGGCGGCGCCGAACTTCTTGCCGGGTCAAACTTTCGCTGTACGGGTTGGTTGGGGCAATTTCGACGGCTCGCATGCTGTAGGACTTTCCGCGGCCGGACTCGTGGCGAAAAACACTTTTGGACAAGGGTCGAGCGTCATCGTTGACGGCGGCATTGGAGCAGGAACAGGCTCTGGCGTTGCGGCGGGGCGCGCTGGCATGACGCTCGGCTGGTAGTTTGGCCGAAAAAACACTTTCAGGCTACGCGCTCAGCCTCGACAGGGATAACTTGCAACTTCGAGGCTGAGCCCATTCCTTCCTGTAACGTCGGGTTTGTCGTCAGAGAAGGGCTCTGTTCTCAGGAACTCATGACGATCTAACTCTCTAGCGAGAGGGGTTGCCGCCCAGCTCATCAAAGAGGATCGAGAACGTTGAGCCCTTACCGACGACGCTCGAGATCCTGAGGTCGCCGCGATGACGAAGCACGATGTGCTTCACGATCGCAAGGCCAAGCCCCGTGCCGCCTTTCTCGCGACTCGCCTGTGCGTTGGCGCGATAGAAGCGCTCCGTGAGACGCGGGAGATGCTCGGGCGCGATGCCGGGGCCGTCATCCGCCACGGCGATCAAAGCGCGCGGCACCGGCGGAGATCCGTCGAGAACACGCGACGCGGCAATCTCGATGTGCCCGCCCTCGCGGCCGTACTTGATGGCGTTGTGCACGAGGTTCTGTAGCACTTGGACAATCTCGTCGCGGTCGGCGCGGATACGGATGGGGCCATCTGCCTTCGTAACCGTCACTGTCATCTTTGAGCCTGTAGCCAACGGCTCGAGCGCCTGCGCGACGTACGACGCGACTTCGTTGAGATCGACGATCCCTTTCGGCGGCAAGTGCACGCGAGTCTCGACGCGGCTAAGCGAGAGCATGTCGTCGATCAGGCGAGTCATGCGGTTCGCTTGGCTCGACATGATGGATAGGAACCGAGCCCGCGCATCGGCATCGTCGCGGGCGGGGCCCTGCAGGGTCTCCACAAAGCCGCGCAGGGATGCGAGCGGAGTACGCAGCTCGTGGCTCGCGTTGGCGATGAAGTCGGCGCGCATCTGAGCCAGCTTGTCCTGCTCGGTGAGATCGCGGAAGGAGAGCAGCAGGAGCGGCAAACCGCGACGGACTTCGCGTCCGCCGAGGCGGGATACGGTCACGGAGATGCGCCGCTCCACCGGCACACGTTCATAAAGATCGACGACGACATCGCCGTTCGACGTCACGGCCTTCTCGACAGCGTCATTGAGTTCGGGATTGCGCGAGAGCTGGCTCAGCGGCTGACCGGAGCGCACCCTCGGAAAGAGTTCTTCGAGCCGCGCATTGAAGTGCATGATGTTGAAGTTGTGATCGAGGGCTGCTGCCGCGTCGGGCACGGCATCCAGGAGCAATCGCCAGCTTTCCGCGTCGCGCTCCGGAGGTGGCGAACCTCGCCGGACGCGATTGAACTCCTTGAAGGGAGCTGTGTCCTCCTCGTCGTCGTCCCGTCCGGCGACCATCATCGCCATGACGACGAAGCCGGCAGCGGCGAGCCACGCCGAAAGATCGCCCATGACAGCCAGAAGAAAGAACAGCACCGCCGAGACTGCGAGCGGACGCGCGTGACGGCGCAGCCAAGCGCCCAGCGCCAAAAGGGCTGCGAGAGCGCGTTCGTAGCTCGCTCTTAACCTTGATCCTGAGTTCGCACGTTTCCTGGGGTCCGTCATAGGCCCCCATATTGCCTCTATCTCCCGCATACCCTCAACTCTCACGGCGCACCTGGACGGAACGTTTCACAAGTCATGGTTTGCACGCGTGGCTCCTGTCGTCGGGTCTGCCCAGGGTTCGGCGTCCCTGGTAAACAACACTTGTGTGACAGTTCATTTGCGGTCGAAGCCGCCAGACGCAGACGAGGGCCATGATGGCGAAAGCAAAGGAAGAAAAAGCCGTGAAATCGCCGACGAAAGGCGGCCCGAAGCCAAGTAACGCCTATCCGGACTTCAATATCGACGATCCGGTTTTTCCGAAGGACCTAGAGGACCGCGCCTTCAAATCGAACGGCTACCCCTACGACAAGAAGCTCAAGCGCGAGCCCTATGAGGAGCAGCTTCAGGCGCTGCAACTCCAACTGATCAAGTTGCAGAATCACGTCGAGAGTGCCGGCGAGCGGGTGGTTGCGATATTCGAGGGGCGCGACACGTCCGGCAAAGGCGGCTGCATCTCCCGCATTCTGGAACGCATCAATCCGCGGCATTCGCGGTCCGTCGCGCTCTCCAAGCCGACCGAAGCTGAGCGGGGCCAATGGTATTTCCAGCGCTACGTCGCTCATCTGCCCACCAAGGGCGACATCATTCTCTTTGACCGGAGCTGGTACAATCGGGCGGGCGTCGAGCGTGTCATGGGGTTCTGCACGAAGGAGCAAACCGCGCAATTTCTCCGCGATGCGCCCGAGTTCGAGGGGCTGCTGGTGCGGGACGGCTTCCGCTTCTTCAAGATCTATCTCACCGTCGGCCGGGAGATGCAGCTCAAGCGCTTTCATGAGCGCCGGCACGATCCCTTCAAGCAGTGGAAGGTCACGGACGTCGATCTCGCGGCGATCGGCAAGTACGACGATTACTCAGCTGCCGAGATCGACATGCTGAAGGCCACACATACCGCCACGAGCCCCTGGACGGTCATCAACGCCAACGATCAGCGCCGGGCGCGGCTCGAGGCCATGCGCGTGATCCTCTCGGCGCTCGACTATGAAGGCAAAGACAAGGATGCGATCGGTGCGATTGATCCGAAGCTCACGATGTCGGGCGCGGACTACCTCGCCCACATCGGTGCGAAGGCATAAACGAAAACCGGCCGCATCAGAGCTGATGCGGCCGGTCGCGATTCACGTGAAATCACACAGAAGATCACAAGGCTTTCATCTGCCTCAGGGCAGGCGGCCGTAGCTGAGGAAGCCATAGAGCCAAGCCGCGACAGCGCCGAAGACGGCTCCGGCGACAAGCACAGGCCAGATAACGTGGATGTCACCGTTGGCGAAGGGCTGCAGGCCGTTCATCAGCGGTACGGCGACTAGCGTGCCGATGATGGCAGGACCGACGAGGCCGAGAACGGCGCCCCGCAGCGTGAGCGCGCCTTGGGGCATGCTTCCGAGAATGAGCGCGAAAACAGCGCCCCAGGCACCACCCCAAAGCGCATCCGTTACACCCTGCGGATAGCCGGTCAATGCGGACGGATCCGCCGACCAGGGCACGCGAGTGGAATAGCCGTTGTTCAGAAGCCAGAGGCTAACCAGCTCATGGGCGATCACGAATGCGATCAGGCCCGCAACAAATCCCAGAATTAACGTCTTGAAGAAACTTCCCATTTTAGCTCCCCTTCGTTCGCTTCGATTGCAAAGCGCGCTTCCGCCCCTTTTTTGGTCAGTATTGCCTTGATCCTTTCGGATTGGAAAGAGCGAGGGCAGGAATTCGGCCTGTGCTCCCGGTTGCTCATGAGTTTTTATGCAACTTTTGATTGATATCATTCTATCCTCCAGATGATTAGTGGAGCGAGGAATGGCGACCGTCGGCGTGGAACGCGTGCCGGTGCAACTTTTCGGGTTAGGCTGGTTGGGGTTCGATCATTTGCAGATCGTCTTCGAAACCGGCGACGAGCAGGACGGCTGGTTTGTGCTCGAGGGTTTGCGTGAGCATCGGGACGGCAAGACGTACCTCGCCGTCGAGGGGCGCGACGGCGGCACCACGCTGTCGGAAGCCAACGGCGGGCGCGCCGGCGAAGCGCTGATCGACAGCATCGGTACTAGCTCCGGCCGCGGCGCCCACTGGGTTGCGTCCGGAGCGGATGCTGTGTCCCTCTGGGCCGATCTCGTCGCCATGGCTGCCGACATCGAGGATCAAAGGCTGCCCTACATTCCGGCTTCGCTGCAAAGTTCTCCTCTTCCGATCATCAACTCATCTTCGCTCGTGGCGTCCCTGCTGCATCACGCGGGGGTCGCGATCGAGACAGCGCTGCCATCTGGTCTGCGTTTTTCCCCGGGACTCAACACGCTGATCGGAAGTTCGCACGACGACACGCTTGCGGCCGGCCATGGCTTCACGACGCTGCTCGGCGGCCCGGGCGACGACCTCCTGATCGGCAGCGATGATATCGGGACGATCGACAAGCTCTACGGCGGCAAAGGCAACGACACGTTCCGCTGGTCTCCGGGAACGAACATACTCCACGGCGGACAGCCTAGTCTGCCTTACGCGGACGACGGGCGCGATACGGTCGACTATTCCGGCGCGGGCGATATCTTCATCGAGGCGCTGGACAACATCGCGCCGCATCTGCAGCCGGATTTTATCGTGACGCACAAGACTGGCCGTGACCTGCTGTTCTCGATCGAAGAGATCACCTGGGACGATGCGACCGATCGCGTCACTTTCGGAAAGGGTGTCGGGCTTGTTGACCGGTTTCCGGACGCGGCAGCACGTTTGGACGATTTGCCAGGCTCGCGTGCTGCGGATTTTGAGCACGGCATTTCATCCGAGTCTTTGGTCGATGCAGCGGCCGGCGGATAGGCGATGATAGATCACCCGCGATGTCTTCTTTGGAAGCGCGGTTGGTGCGGTGTCGTCTTTGCGCTCGCATGGTGTTTTGCGAGCGGTGCTGCGGCGAACGACACGTGCGCTCCGCTCGACGGCGGATCCTATGACGTTCAGCGTGTCATCGATGGTGAAACGCTGCTGCTTGAGGGCGGCACCGAAGTGCGTTTGATCGGTGCGCTGGCCTGGGGATCGGACACCGAAGCATCACGCGATGGAGCACAAGCGCAGACTGGCACGCGTGCTCTCGAAAGTCTCGTGCGGGAGCGTAGTGTTCGCTTGCGCTATGACGGCCGGCAGCGCGACCGGTACGGACGCGCGCTGGCGCAGGTGTACGTTGGCGCGAAGGAAGCGGGCGGAGAGATCTGGCTGCAGGAGCGGCTGATCCGAGACGGCCATGCCCGCTCTTATGCGCTGCTCAACAATTCTGGCTGTTTCAAATTTCTTCTCGCCGCTGAAGCAGAGGCGCGAGCTGAAAAGCGCGGATTGTGGGGGGTCGACAAATATCGTGTCCGTTCGGCCAATGATGTCGAAGCATTGCTTCGCCTTACAGGTCAGTTCGTCATTGTCGAAGGGCGCGTAGCGAGCACAGCGCGGACGCAGAAGACGACCTACATCAACTTCGGTGCCGACTGGCGGGGAGATTTCACAGCAAGCGTTGCGAACACTGCGGTGGATCGCGCCAGCAACGGCGCGCCGATGATCAGTTCTCTTACCGGCAAATTGGTGCGCGTGCGCGGCTGGATCGAACGACGGAATGGCCCGATGGTGACCCTCGTCTCTATCGACGAGATTGAGGTGCCGGAAAACGGCAAGGCGAATTAGCCAATCGCTCAGCTACGAATGCAAAACGCCCCGCTGACGAGCAGCAGGGCGTTTTGTTGTGACTGGCGAAGCGCGTCGCTTAAGCGGCGCGCATGTCAGCGGGATCTTCAGCGCCTTCAGCCGCGCGACGGCCGCGTGCGCTCTTGGAGAGCACGTCCGTGATGCGCTGGACAGCGCCGCGATCGTCGAGCTTTTCGACGGCTGCGATCTCGCGGGCCATACGATCGAGCGCGTCCTCGTAGAGCTGACGCTCGGAGTAGGACTGCTCGGGCTGAGCCTCGGAGCGATAGAGGTCGCGGACGACTTCAGCAATCGACACGAGATCGCCGGAGTTAATCTTTGCGACGTATTCCTGAGCGCGGCGGCTCCACATGGTGCGCTTGACGCGCGCACGGCCCTTGAGGGTCTCCATCGCCTTCTTGACGATGTCGTCATCTGCAAGCTTACGCATGCCGACGCTCTCGAGCTTGCCGGTGGGCACGCGCAGGGTCAGCTTCTCCTTGTCGAAGGTGATGACAAAGAGCTCGAGCGACATGCCCGCAATTTCCTGCTCCTCGATGCCGACGATGCGGCCGACGCCGTGAGCCGGGTAGACAATGAATTCGTTGGTCTTGAAGCCGTGACGCTGGCTGACCGATTTCTTCTGGGCAGCCATGACCTGGCGCGCAGCAGCCGTCTTCTCGGCGATGTCCTTCGGTGTTGCGGGCTGAACGGGTGCCGTCAGCTTCTGGCCACTGGCCTTCGCAGCGAGAGCGGCGGCGGCGCGAGCCGGGGTGACAGCAGCCGGAACAGGACGCGCGGCATGAGCCGGCGCAGCCTTTGCAGGCGCTGCGGGCTTGGTGGCCGACGGCTTGGCAACGGGAGCTGCCGCCTTCTTGACCTCAGGCGCCTTAGCAGGAGCAGACTTGGCGGAGACAGCAGACTTGACAGTGATGGGCTTCTTGGCATGAGTTGACGACGCAGCCACCGGCTTCTTCGCAACGGCCTTGGCAGCAGTCTTGGTCTTCGAAGGCCGGGGAGTGGTCTTAGACGTGGCAGGCTTGGACGTCTTAGCCTTCACGTGCGCCTTGTTCTTCTGAGCCATAGACTTCTCACTCTCTCGTAATCACTGATCGCCCGGCCTCGGATAGGCCGAACTCGATTGGTCTCTCGAACGCCAGACCTGGGCTGGCCTAGCGTCCGTTCAGTCACACACTAACCCGGCTCGTCGGCTCGTTACCTTCGCCGCCGTTCCCGGGCCTCCCGTCTATGTCGGGTCGCTGATCAAAAACCGCTACCCGTTCGTCCGCTATCAGACGTTAAGTCACACCGCTCAACAGTTGCCATGAGGGCACAGCGCAATAAGCCGTCACGAACTCAATCGTGCCCGCTTCCGGATGTGCTGTGTCTGTACCTCAAGGATTCCTGATTGGTTCCTAAGCGCCTGAGGATTACTTGTAACACAAATTTCACGAAAATTGAAGCGGCGCAGGGAATATAGGTGTTCTAGCGATTAAAGAACTTGCTTAAGTCTTCAGTTTGGCGCGGCGCAAGGGGTTGTATCTGAATCTCCCCGGCAGCAGTTGAGGCTCAGTCTCCGCTGCCCGGCTCTGAAGAAAAATATTTATCAAACTTGTCCTGTACATCCCGAAACTGGTCTGCATCAGCAGGCGCGGACTTCTTCGAAGTAATATTTGGCCATTTGTCAGCAAATTCACGGTTGACCTCAAGCCAACGCTCAAGTCCGGGCTCCGTGTCTGGTTTGATAGCTTCAGCCGGGCATTCCGGTTCGCACACCCCGCAGTCGATGCATTCGTCGGGGTGGATGACCAACATATTCTCACCCTCGTAGAAACAATCTACCGGGCACACCTCGACACAGTCCGTGTACTTGCATTTGATACAGTTTTCGTTGACGACGTAGGTCATTGCAAGGGAGCCCGGCTTCTCGGCAGAGGGTGTTGGCGATCATGCGCTCTTCGGGGATGTGCCAAATGCAGGCCGCCATAGCAAGCCCCCCAACGTCACAGACCTCGGTACAAGCTTACCAATCAACTGCCGCGTTTGAATTCGTCAATCTGGCGCCGCTCGCGCTTTGTCGGACGGCCCGAGCCCGCAGCGCGCTCTGCCCAGCCGACCTTTTCTTCTCCTCCTTCATTACGCGGCTCGGGTGGCGTCAGATCCTCGTAGAGCCGCTGGGCTTCGGGCGCCGGGCCGCGGCGCGTGCCGATGGCCACGACCTTTAGCACTTTGATGGTCCGCGTCAGGCGCGAGGTGATGACATCGCCGACCTTGACGATCTGGCTCGCCTTCTCAGCCTTGACCCGGTTGACCTTGATCTTTCCCTCGGTGACGGCCGTTGCAGCGAGCGTGCGCGACTTCGCGACACGCGCGAACCAAAGCCACTTATCGAGACGCTGGGAGGTCTCCCCGGCCAAAGTCGGCGGACCTTCCTTCGTCGTCATGTGGGGTTCTTTTCTCGCGCCTGTTTTGCGAGGGCATCGCGTAGTGCGCCGAGCGATGCGAAGGGCGAATCCGGATCTGCTCCACCCTTCTTTGGAGGATGGGCCGAGCGCATCACGGGGGCCTGACGGTCCTCGTGACGGCGACGGTCGTCGCGGCCACCGCGATCGTCCCGGCGGCGCTCACGGCCACCACCACCGCCACCATCGCGCTGGTGACGCTCACGCCCGCGATCCTGGTCGCTACGCTGACCACCACGGCGATCACGGTCGCGGTCGCCGCCGCGGTCTCTGTCACGGCCACGGCCGCCATGGTGCTCACGCTGCGGCTGCGCATTGCCGCCGGTCTGGTCTGCTGCAGGCGTAGCGCTTGCCTCGCCGCCCGTCGCGGCGGCTGCCTCGGCATTCTGTGCGGGCGCGTCGCTGCGGCCGGCGCCGTTCCTGTTGCGTCCGCCATGCTGGTGGCGGCGATTGCGGCCGCCTTCGCGACGATCGCTCTGACCTTCGTGGCGTCCCTGGCGGTCTTCGTGCCGATGCCGGCGAGGACGCCAGATATCGATGACGATGGTGTCTGCTGCGGCTTCCGCGGGCTTTGCTTCCGAAACGGCGGGCTCGGCGCTGACGGGCGCTTCCACGACAGCGGTCGGCGCATCCAGCGTTGCGGCGATCTGCGGTTCGCCATCGGCTGCGACGGCATCAGCGGTCGGTGCCGTTTCGGGCGCGGTCTCGGGGGCATCGCCTGCGCCGTCGGCCGTCGGGCCGGGCGCAGGTGCTGCCTCGGCCGACACTGCCGGAGCATCTGCCTTCGGAGCTTCGGCGGGCTTCGGCATCGTCTTGCGATCGAGACGGAAGCCGAGAGCCTTCAGAACATTCGACAGCTCGTCCGGCGAGCAGCCGAGGATGGACATCATCTCCGGCGTTACGATGAAGCCGCCGTCTCCCGTCGCGCCTTTCGGCGGCTGCGCGGTGCCATCCGGGCTTTGGCGCCAGGCGAGCAACGGGCGGATCAGATCGGCCAAGCGCTCGAGGATGTCGAGGCGGATGGCGCGGGGACCGCAGACGTGGAAGCCATAGGTGCGATAGAGAGCCTCCGGCGTCGCCGGGTTCACGGCGGCGGATGTCAGGCCCGCGCGTGGCAGCTCCGGGAGCGTCTCCGTAGAGAGGCCATTGGCAGCCGCGTTCTTCAGCAACCACAGCGTTGCGGAGAGTTCAGCAGGCGCCGGCTTCAGAAGCGCGGGGAAGTAGATGTTGAAGGCGCCGAAGCGGACGCCGTACTTGCGAAGCTGGGCGCGCGCCTCCTGATCGAGGCTCTTCATCATGTCTGCAATCAGCTCGCGCTTCAGCATGCCGAAGCTTTCGGTCAGCCGGAAAGCGATACCACGCGCGAGGCCGGTCACGTCTTCGGCCTTGGAGATATCGACGAGAGGCTTCAGGCGCTCTGCGATGACTTCGTCGCGCCAGGCTTCGATGCGGGCCTGCACCTTCTCGCGGTCCGGCCCCGAGAGATGCTCATCCGCCAACAGCGAGACTTGCGGCTTCAGCGGATCGTCCGCAGCTTCGAAGACTGCGATTTCTTCGTCCCGCCACAGCACGCGACCCTGGCGCGACAGCTTGAACGCATCGGCCTTGGCGGCGGCGACGCGGCGGGCGCGCATGCCAAGCTCGCGCGCGAGCACGTGGGCCGCGGCACTGCGGGCGGCTTTGCCGTGGATGCCATCGGCCTGAGTTTCGGGAGTGAAGCGGAAACCGCGCAGGCGGCCCACGAAATGATTTTCGACATGGATGGCGCCGTCCTCGGCGATCTCCGCCGAAAGCTCTTCCTTGTCGCGCAGGCCTTTCATGAGTGCACTCGTTCTACGATCAACAAAACGCTGCGTGAGCTGCTCATGCAGCGCATCGGAAAGACTATCTTCAATGGCCCGCGTGCGTGCCTGCCAATGGGCAGGATCCTTGAGCCAATCGGCGCGGTTGGACACGAACGTCCACGTGCGAATGTGGGCGATGCGGTTGGCGAGCGTGTCGATATCGCCATCGGTCCGATCGGCGAAGGCGACCTGCTTGGCGAACCAATCCTCGGGGACGCGCCCGTCGCCGCTCATGAGATAGGTATAAAGCGTGCCAATCATCTCGGCGTGGCTTTGCGTGGAGATCTTACGGTAATCCGGAAGCTGGCACACTTCCCAAAGGCGCTGTACCGCAGCCGTACTATTTGCGAAGCGCACGATCTCGCGATCATTCGCCAGGGTTTCGAGCGCCACCACGTCGTCGGCCATGCGGGCGCGCGCGAGGCGATGCTCGTTCGGCATTTCACGCAAGCTGTCGCGCAGGCGATCGAGGGACGCAAAGTCGAGACGGCGGTTGCGCCACTGCAAAACGCGCACGGTGTCGAACGTGTGTGTTTCCAGACGCTCGACGAGATCGGCGTCGAACGGCTCGCAATTGCCGGTGACGCCGAAGTTGCCATCGTTCATATGGCGTCCAGCGCGGCCCGCGATCTGGCCGATCTCGTTTGGCGTCAGGTTACGGAAATTCTGGCCGTCGAACTTGCGAATGGCGGAAAACGCCACGTGATCGACATCGAGATTGAGGCCCATGCCGATGGCGTCGGTGGCGACAAGAAAATCGACATCGCCCGATTGATAGAGATCGACCTGCGCGTTGCGCGTGCGCGGCGAGAGCGCACCAAGCACAACGGCCGTGCCGCCGCGTTGGCGACGGATGAGCTCGGCAATCGCGTAAACCTCGTTGGCCGAGAAGGCGACGACGGCCGTGCGTCCGGGCAGGCGGGTGATCTTTTTCTCGCCGGCGTACGTGAGGCGCGACAAGCGCGGCCGCGAAATGAAGTTGGCGCCGGGAATGAGATCCTGGATGGCGTCGCGCATGGTCTGCGCGCCGAGCAGCAGCGTTTCGGCGCGTCCACGCGAATGCAGCAGACGATCCGTGAACACGTGCCCGCGCTCGGGGTCGGCGCAGAGCTGGATTTCGTCGATGGCGAGGAAATCCACGTCGACGTCACGCGGCATGGCCTCGACGGTGGCAACCCAATAGCGCGCGCGTTCCGGCTTGATCTTTTCTTCGCCGGTGATGAGGGCGACTTTGTCGACGCCGACGCGCGCGGCGATCTTGTCGTAGACCTCGCGTGCGAGCAGCCGCAACGGCAAGCCGATCATCCCGCTTTCATGACCAAGCATGCGCTCGATCGCGAGATGGGTTTTGCCGGTATTGGTTGGACCGAGAACCGCGGTTACATTGCGGATGCGCGTTTCCAGATCGCTGGCCATACGCAAAATCTCCCTTGAAGAGCCCCTGGCATTGCATTGGGAGGGTTCGAGATCAAGCGTTTCGTTGAGGAGCTGCGGGTCTTTATGCGCAGAAGTACTCAGACGCTGCAGGGAAAATAGGGCGGGCTGACCTATCTCAGGCGTTCATCACGCAGAAACGGAAAAAGCGCCGCAGCCGGGCTGCAGCGCTTTGCGTTCGAGTTCTTCATATATCGCTTACTCGGCGGAGGCGACGCGGCCGCGCTCGGGCAGTTCGATGTTGACCTTTTCAAGATCGATGCGTGCGCTGCCGATCGGCGTCGGCACAGTGACGGCCTGGGGAAGCATGAGTTTAGCGGCCGGAACGAGGCGGAAGACGATCTCGATGTCATTCGAATCCGCCATCGCCTGTGTTTCCGCCGTGGGGCGGTAGCCGGCGATCGGCGTGTACTTCACGCGGCAAACCACCGCCGTCTCGTTCGGGATGCCCGCGACGGGCTCCTTACGAGCGAACGTCAAGGCGAGGTCAAAGCGCTGCTTGCCGTCGAAAATTGCGAACTTGCGGCCGCAGGGATTTGCCGCGTCGCTGTGTGTGATCGCCAGAATGGCGCTCAGGGGATCAACAACGTCCTTCAGGTGGTCATGCCTTAGCGGCACAGTATCGGCTGCTTCGACGGTCGTCGGCTGCACCGAGATGCGCTCGATACCATTATCGTTGAAGCCCATGGCCACGGAGCCATTGCGGATCGAGCTTTCATAATCGAAACGGAAATCGGCGGGTTTCGGAGTCATCGCATCGAGCGATCCCGACGTGTGTGTCACGCCTTTCCATTTGAATACGCCGAGCAGCGCAGAAATCTGGACGTCCGTTTCCAAGTTGTACTTGGAGCGGCCGACGTCCGACTTGAAATGGAAACCGCCGAGATTGAAGCCGTTGAGGCTGATCTTATAGGTCGCGTCCACACGGACGGGTGCAAATCCATTGTGTACGGGGGCCGCTGCTGCAAGCGGAGTTGGCGAAGAAAGAACAGCTAAAGCCACGCTGCCAAGACCGGCAACACACGCAAACACGCGACGAAACGAGACTTGGCACATGATCACAACCCACCCACCCGTTGCTCGCGCGACTCTCTCGCGAGGAGGGCAAAAAGACGAACACCAACGTTCTTCGAAGAAGTTCATTTTGCCGCCCAACCTTTAACAATTCGCTCCCGCTTGCGCCGCCCCGGCACGCCGATTTACCCAGCAAATCCACAAGCATTGTTTTTCGTTCCAGCCCGATTTCACTATCTGTGTGACCGCTTTCCATCACGACTCGGCAGCTTCACGCCTTGACGCAAAGAACGCGGCTCGCGTATAGAATGCGCCAACGGTCCCGCCGATCCCGGTCAGCGGGGCCATTCTCATTGATTTTTCTCGCGATTTTGCGTCCGCCACGACGGCGGCTCGGCGGTCGTGGGGGCTAGAGCCAAGGATTTAAGATGACCAGGCGCTGTGAGTTGACGGGCAAGCTGCCGCTTTCGGGCCAGCTCCGTAGCCATGCCGAGAACTCGACGAAGCGTAAGTTCCGTCCGAACCTCGTAAACGTGACTTTGATCAGCGAGACGCTGGACCGCAAGTTCAAGCTGCGCATCACGGCGCACGCCTTGAAGTCGGTCGAGCATCGCGGTGGCCTCGACGCGTTCCTCGCCAAGGCAAGCCTCGAGGATCTGTCTCCCGAGTGCCAGAAGCTGAAGCGCGATATCGCCAAGGCAAAGGCTGAGAAGGCCGCTTAAGGCTCTCATCGGTCTGCCTTTTCGGCTCTCCGTCGATCTCGAAATTTACGTGCGCCCGCCGGAAACGGCGTGGCGCATGTTTCGTATGCGGCCTAGGCGGCGAGAAGCTCTTCAAGATCGAGGGGGGCGGTGACCATAGCGAGATCACCTTCCGGCGTGCGTGGCCATTCCGCTGACGGACGATCCCGGTAGAGCTCGACGCCGTTACCATCACCGTCGCGGAGATAGATCGCTTCGCTGACGCCGTGGTCGCTGGCGCCTTCGAGCGTGATGCCGGCTTCGAGCACGCGGCGCACCGCATCGGCCAAGGCCGCCCGGGTCGGATACAGAATGGCCAAGTGATAAAGGCCCGTCGTGCCGTGGGGCGGCGGGGAGCCGCCCTTACTTTCCCAAGTGTTGAGCGCGATGTGGTGATGATAGCCACCAGCGGAGAGGAAAGCGGCGGACTTTCCGTACCGCTGCGTCACCTCAAATCCCAGCACATCGCGGTAGAAGCCGAGCGCACGCTCGATGTCCGCGACCTTGAGATGAACGTGGCCGATGCGCGTTTCCGGATGGATCGGGGTTGTCTCGGCCATCGGTCTTCTCCGCTACTAGTGGGAAGTTGCGCCCGCAGCGTAATGTGGGAAACCGAGCCCTGATGTTCCAGGCATTGCCCAAGCCGATGCCTGGGTCGCAGGTCACATCTCGATGGCGTCGCGGAGGTGCGCGAGCTCGGACAACATGCGGCTCGTGACGGATTCGCCCCTGTCGGCGAGGCTGGTCATTTCCTGAGCAACGACGCCGAAGCTCGCCCCGTGCTCCGCGGCGCGTGCTGCCTCGATCCGGGCGTTCAGCGCCAGGAGGCGGAGGGTTTTCAAAGTGCCGGTGATGTCGGATGCGGCGTGCTCGACTTTGTCGAGGGCCGTAGACCCGTGCGTCAGACGCTCGGCGAGGCGCGACAAAGCGCTGGATTCCAGGATGATGCCGTCGAGGAAAGCGGGTTCGCCCGTCTCAGGGTTCAAGGTTGCAGATGCTCCGCCCGTTTCATGCACGTACAGGATACGGCCGTCGCGATGGCGGATGCGATAGCTCACCTGCCAGTTGCCGCCGCGCGAAAGGGCATCAGCCACAGCCGCGTCGACTTTGGGCAGATCCTCTTTGACGATAAGGGTCGCAAAGCCCGTGCGATTGCGGATGAAGTTGTTGCCGTCATGCCCCGTGAGCCGCGCGAAGCCGTCCGACAGCCAGATCATGGCGTAGTCGTTGCTGTTGTGGCCGCGATACATGAAGCCGTCGATACGGGCGCCAATGCTGTTCAGGAAGTCATTGGCAGAGAAAAGCGCCGTCTCGTCCATCACCACGTGCGTCTACTCCGAGGCATCGGAAATCCGCATATATTTGAACCGATTCGTCCTGAAATGGATGCATGCTGATTGCACCATATCGGCCAAGTGCGTGCCTGAGAGATGGTCAGTGGGGCGGCGCGAGCTTCCTCAAGCGGCGCCCATGGAAAAGCGGCGCATTGCCCAGCCGGCGAGCACGATGGCCGTGCCATACGCTAAGTCGATGAGAAGCGCGGGAGAAGCTGCGATGTCCCAGCGCGATTGAGCAGCCGCGAGCGCAACGACAGCAACGGTGAGGCACACGGCCACGATGAGGTAGACGATGCCGACGATCCTGACGTAATCGCCAAGCTGCGCCATCCAGGGTTCCTGGCGCGGTGCGCCCTGCAGCAGTCGATAGGCGAGTGCCACGAGCGCGACGCCGAGAAAGCCTCCCAGGATCGGACTCACGTAATAGAAAGTCGACAGGATCGACGCGAAATGCGGCGAGGCCTCGGGCAGCGGCTCCGCAATGCGCGGAAGGATGTGCTGGACGAAGGCAATCCAGATCGGGGTGCCGAAGAATCCGCCGATAGCGCCCGCCCCAACTTCAAGCGCGCTGCGCACCAAACCATGGTCCCGCACGCGGGCGGTAACAAGGCCGACGAGCGCCCCACCGAACAGCACTACGAAAAAGGACGTTGAATCCACCATGCACGACGGATCGCGCAGTCTATCGCCGCCGTCAACATCCGGCATCGATGATGGGAAACGAGAACGGGCATGGCGAAGAGCGCACCGCCATGCCCGCTAGTTGCTCCGCATTACGCCCCGAAGGGCGTCAGCGAGCGACCAATCTCAATAGGAAAATCACAATCAGCGCGCCGATGGTCGCGTTGATGATGTCACCGACTATGCCGCCGCCGATGTACAGGCCGAGCCGGGGGAACAACCAGCCGGCGACAACTGCACCGACGATACCGAGCACGATGTTGCCGACGAGGCCAAAGCCTCCGCCAGCGATGAGCTGACCGGCCAACCAGCCGGCAATAGCGCCAATAATGAGCCAAATAATGAGGCCTTCCAAAGCCATGTGTCTTTCCCCTCTTTTGTCAGGACGCAAGACAATGCTTAGTCGCTCATTCATCCCGCCCTCAGCAGCTCTGCGGCTGCGTGCCGGGCGTAACTCACGTTACTTGAGTTCGCTCCATATCGAAACCTAGCCGGTGTGCAGGTGCTCACTGGAGCGGGGGAGTTGCCGACCAGACGCTTCAAACCGAAGGCGGCGGCGCGGCTTTCGTGATGCGAACCGGAATGGATTTGTAGCTCGGGGTGCCGCTGCGGACGTCATAGTGGGAGAGGTCGATCAGCCCGTTTGCCTCTGGATAGTACGTGGCGGCCGAGCCCTTCGCGATGTCGAAGGCGACAGCTGTGATGCCCCGCATCACACGCCTCTCTCCCGTATCTCCCGGTCCAGCCAAGGTTTCGATATCGACGAGGTCGCCGTGTTTCAAACCTCGCGAGGCCATGTCCTCCTTATTCAGGAAGACCACATCGCGGCGGCCAGTAATTCCCCGATAGCGATCGTTCATACCGTAAATCGTGGTGTTGTACTGGTCGTGGCTGCGGACCGTTGCGAGCACGATCGCATTCGGTTCACACGCACGTGGATCGCCCTCGAGGCCTTCGAAGACGAGGAAATTGGCTTTCTGATTGGGCGTAGCCCACACGCGGTGGCGGGCAGGGATGTAAAGATGAAAGCCGCCCGGATGGCGAATGCGCTCATTGAAGTCAGCGAATGCGGGAAGAACCTTCTCGATGGCATCGCGGATGAGGTTGTAGTCGCCGACGAATTCGTCCCAGTTCACGACGGAATTCGGGAGCGTTGCCTTCGCGATGCCGGCGACAATCGCGGGCTCCGACTTCAGTTGCGGAGACGCGGGGGTGAGTTTGCCTGCGGACGCATGCACGTTGGCCACCGAATCCTCGACGGTGACGGCCTGCGGTCCTGTGGCCTGCTCGTCAAGCTCCGTGCGGCCGAGGCAGGGAAGAATGAACGTGTGCTTCGCAAGCAGTAGGTGAGAGCGGTTGAGCTTGGTCGCGATATGGACCGCCAGATCCATATTGCGCGCCGCCGCGAAGCTTACTTCCGGATCGGACATGGCCACCGGGAGGTTTCCGCCAAGGGACACGAACGCTTTCGCCCTTCCGTCGCGCATGGCCTTGATGGCTTCAATGGCGGCGTGCCCATGCTCGCGAGGCGGCGAGAAGCCAAACACACTCTCGATCCTGTCGAGGAACTCCTTGCTCGGGATCTCGGTGATGCCGACCGTGCGATCACCTTGGACATTGGAATGGCCGCGCAGCGGACAAATACCCGCGCCGGGGCGGCCGATGTTTCCGCGGATGAGAGCAAGATTAGCGAGCTGCTGCACGATGCTGGTGCCATGACGATGCTGCGTCACGCCCATGCCGTAGCAGATGATGGTGCGCTCGGCCTTCGCATAAAGGTTCGCCGTCGCTTCCAGCTCTTCGCGCGTCAGACCGGAGCAAGCGCGGATCTGCTCCCAGCTCGTTGCCTCGATGTCGGCGACGATCGCATCGAAACCTGCGGTGTGCTCGTCGATGAAGGCGCGATCGATGACACCTGCGCCGCCGCCGTTGCGGCTCTCCGCATCAATCGCGAGCAGCGCCTTCATGAGGCCTTTGAGAACGGCAACGTCTCCTCCGACGCGCGGCTGGTGGTAAACCGACGCGATGGCGGTCGCGCGCAACGTGAGCATCTCGGTTGGCGACTGAGGCGAGATGAAACGTTCGAGACCGCGCTCTCTCAGCGGATTGAAGACGACGATTTTACCGCCGCGCTTCTTAACCTCGCGCAATGTGCCGAGCATGCGCGGATGATTGGTGCCGGGATTGTGTCCGATGCAGATCACGAGATCAGCGTGATCGAAATCCTCAAGCGTCACTGTTCCTTTGCCGACGCCAATCGACTCCGGCAGCCCAACGCTGGTCGCCTCGTGACAGAGGTTCGAGCAATCCGGGAAATTGTTGGTGCCGAACTCGCGCACGAAAAGCTGATAGAGAAACGCCGCTTCGTTGGAGGTGCGGCCGGACGTGTAGAATTCCGCCATGTTCGGATCGGGCAGCCGATGCAGGTGCGCACCAATGCGGGCGAACGCGTCTTCCCACGGGATCGGCACGAAATGATCGGATGCCGCATCGTAAACCATGGGATGCGTGAGGCGGCCGCTGTCCTCGAGATCGAAGTCTCGCCAGGCCCACAGTTCCGAGACCGTGTGGCTCGCGAAGAAATCGAGGTCCGCTCTTTTCTTGGTGGCTTCCCACGCCACGGCCTTGGCGCCGTTCTCGCAAAATTCGAATGACGATGTGGAGCGAGGATCCGGCCAGGCGCATCCGGGGCAATCAAAGCCCTGCGGCTGGTTCATGCGGCGCAGAGCCTGCGTTTCGCGGGTCAGCGCCATCTGTGTCCTAAGGGCGTGCGCGACGGCTTGAAGTGCGCCCCACCCACCGGCTGGGCCGCCATATTCGCCGACGCCTGGAACTGACCGCTTACTCATGGAACTTACCTCATCCGTCGAGCCGCGTTTGCTTGATGTAGGAAGCCCAACGCGGCCATTTCAACGCCGCGCGCAACGCCCCGTGGCCTGGCGTTTGGGCAAAACGGTTCTTAGGGTTGATAAAGCGCTCGACGGCTTCAAGATCCGGCCACTGCCACGTTTTTCGGGGGTGCGCGGCTTCGCGGCCTGGATTCTGGATTAGAGAGGACTATCCTGGCTTCCGCATGTTTCTCAGTGTCTTCGACATCTTCAAGATCGGCATCGGTCCTTCTTCGTCACATACGATGGGGCCGATGACGGCGGCAGTGCGCTTCGTCAACGCGCTGCGCACGCTGCCCTCCCGTGACGCAATCCGGCGCGTCCAGGCCCGGCTTTACGGATCGCTGGCTTTCACCGGCAAAGGCCACGGCACCGACCGCGCCGTCATCCTGGGCCTCCTCGGCTTCGAGCCCGCGACGCTCGATGTGGCGCACGCAGAGGAGCAGATGGTCCTCCTCGGGCGAAACGGCGTTCTTCATCTCGGCGGACTGCCGCCGATCTCCTTCGAGCCGACCTCGGATCTCGTCTTCGACTACGGACCGGCATTGCCGGGGCATCCGAACGGAATGATTTTCATCGCGCTCGGCGAAGGTGACGAGCCGCTTCTCACCGAGACATACTATTCGATCGGCGGCGGTTTCATCGTGAGTGCTGCGGAACTGCACGCGCCGCACAAAACATCGGGCGTGAGTGTCGATACGCCGTTTCCGTTCGCCTCTGCGGCGTCGATGCTCCGGATGGCGGCCGTCAGCGGGCTCTCCATTTCAGAGATGAAGCGCCAGAACGAAGAGATGTCCCGCACACCGGACGACGTTCGCGAGGGGACGGACGTCATCTGGCAGGCGATGTCGTCGGCCATCGACCGAGGGCTCGCAACCGAAGGTGTGTTGCCGGGTGGCCTGCGCGTTTCACGCCGCGCGCCGCGTATGTATCGACAGATGTGCGATGAGCGGAGCGCCAACCGGCGTCAGCCACACGCCGCAACGGATTGGCTCTATCTTTACGCCATGGCGGTGAACGAGGAGAACGCTGCCGGCGGGCGCATCGTGACGGCGCCAACGAATGGCGCGGCCGGCGTCGTCCCCGCCGTCATCCGATACTACATGGAGCACTGCATCGGCGCGGAGAAGGAGCGGATCGGAGACTTCCTCCTCACGGCCGCTGCGATCGGCGGGCTCATCAAACACAACGCGTCGATCTCCGGCGCGGAAGCTGGGTGCCAGGGCGAGGTCGGGTCTGCTGCTGCGATGGCAGCAGCCGGGCTCTGCGAAGTGTTAGGCGGAACGCCCGCGCAGGTCGAAAACGCCGCCGAAATCGCGCTCGAGCATCATCTCGGCATGACGTGTGATCCTGTGGCTGGGCTCGTTCAGGTGCCCTGCATCGAGCGCAACGGGCTTGGCGCCATCAAGGCCGTAACGGCTGCCTCCATTGCGTTACGCGGTGACGGCTCGCACTTCATGCCTCTCGACAACTGCATCGCGGCGATGCGTGAGACCGGCGAAGCGATGAGCACGAAGCTCAAAGAAACAAGCCTCGGTGGTCTCGCGGTGAACCTGCCGGAATGTTGAGACGGTTTGAATCATGAGTACAAATTTTTTTCATCGAGCAGCGGCCGTGCGCTTTGGATCGTTCGTCGCGGCTTATTTGATCCTCGCTCTCGTTTCGATGGGTTACGCGCACGCGGACCGTGAAGCGCCGATTTCCCAATTCGAGACGTTGAAACTCAATGTTCCGTCGCGCAACTTCGGCTCGCTCATTCCGACAGTGGCGTTCGTGCCGAGAGGGACGCCGCCAAATGGAGGCTGGCCAGTGGTTCTGTTGCTGCATGGCTTGGGCGGCAGCGAAGTCGACTGGACCGCTCTGGGAGAAGCCGACGCCACGTATGCGAAGTTGCTTGCCAGCAAAGCGGTTCGTCCGGCGGTCATCGTCATGCCGGGCATGGGCAGCACTTGGTATGTCGACTCGCTTGAGCCCGGCGGCATCAAGGCGGAAAGCGCGGTAATTTCGGATCTCATCCCCTATCTCCGTGAGACGCTGCATCTCAGCAAAGATGCGCAGGACACCTCCATTATCGGCAACTCAATGGGCGGGTATGGCGCGCTACGTCTGGCTCTCAAGTATCCCGAAATTTTCGGGCGGGTCGCGCTTCTATCTCCCGCCATCTGGCAGAACGTGCCGACGCACGAAATGAACCTGCCTCCCGATAAGATCAATCTCCTCATCGAGTCGACGTACTTTCATACCGGCGACGACGGGAGCGTAACGGCAGGCGTGGCTTTGCCAAACCCAGGCCCGCACTTCAACAAGGCCTTCGGCGAGCCATTCGATGCGCGCAGGTTCAACGCGCTGAACCCGTTCACGCTGCTCGAAAAGCGTCTGGCGGACGGAGCACCGCTGCCTCTGGTCTATGCGAGCGTGGGGAGCGACGACAGTCATCTGCTTTGGCGCGGCGCGATCGCACTTTTCGAAACGATGAAGGCGGCGCATCGGCCTATCGTATTTCGCATGACGGACGGCGATCACACATGGGACGTTTGGCGTGCAGCGCTGCCGGATGCGCTCAGGTTCGCGATGCCTGTGAAGTGAGTCTGTCGCGTTTCGTCAGCCGTTGCCTTCGCCGTGATCCTGCTCGCCGAGTAAGTCCTTCAGAACCGCTTCCGTATGTTCGCCAAGGCGGGGCGGCGGAGCGCTTGGCCAATCCGGCGCGTCGCTAAAGCGAAGCGGGTTGCGCACGCTCGGTATCGCGCGCCCTTCCGCATCGAGGTTCATCGCGAGGCCCCGCGCTGCGGCTTGCGGCTCGTCGAACGCCTGCGCGATGCTGTTGATCGGACCGCAGGGAACACCGAGCGGATCGAGCGTTGAAATCCACTCCTCTGTCGTTCGCCGCGCAAGCACGGGCTCGATCTCCCGCAAGAGCGCGGCGCGGTTTTCGACGCGTCCCGCGTTGGTCGCAAACCGTGCATCTTTCGCGAGCGCATCAACGCCGGCTGCCTCGCAGAATTTCACGAACTGTCCGTCGTTGCCGACCGCCAGTATGATATGGCCGTCGCTGGTTGCGAACGCCTGATAGGGGACGATGTTCGGGTGCGCGTTGCCAAGCCGTTGCGGCGTCTGGCCCGAGACGAGATAGTTCAGCGCCTGATTGGCGAGGCAAGCCACAGCGGTGTCAAATAGCGCGAGATCGATGTGCTGGCCGCGTCCCGTGCGATGACGCTGTTCAACGGCTGCGAGTATGCCGTTGGACGCATAGAGGCCGGTCAGCACGTCGACAAGAGCGACGCCGATTTTCTGCGGCTCTCCTGCCGGCGATGCCGGAGGGTTTCCAGTGACCGACATCAGTCCCGAGAGGCCCTGAATCATGAAGTCATAGCCGGCCTTCGCGGCATGCGGGCCGGTCTGGCCGAAGCCGGTGATGGAGCAGTAGATCAGGCGTTTGTTGAGCTCGCTCAGCGACGCATAGTCGAGGCCATATTTGGCGAGGCCGCCGACCTTGAAATTCTCGATCAGGATGTCGCTCTTCTCTGCGAGCGCGCGCACGATGCGTTGGCCTTCGGGTGTCGCGATATCGACCGCAACGGATTTTTTGTTGCGGTTGGCCGAGAGAAAGTAAGCACTCTCTCGCTGATCGCCTTTCTCAAGCCACGGCGGACCCCAGGCTCGCGTATCGTCGCCGATGCCCGGCTTCTCGATCTTGATGATTTCCGCTCCCAAGTCGCCGAGAAACTGGCTTGCCCAGGGGCCGGCGAGCACGCGCGAGAGGTCGAGCACGCGAAGGCCTGCGAGAGGAAGATCTGGCGGTGAGGTCATGAGCTGCTGTCAGTGGGATTGACGGGCCGACACAAGACGCTCGCGCGAGAAGCCCGTCAAGCCTCATAACCAAAGGACTTATTCGTCGGTCGCGTGCTTGCGCACGTGCTCGTATTCGCTAGCGAGGAAATCGATGAAACTTCGTACCGACGGCAGCAATCCGCGACGCGACGGAAAAACGGCATGGACGATGCCGCCTCGCGGCTTCCACTCAGGCGTGATGTCGACAAGCGCACCCGAGGCGATGTGAGGATCGACGACCATCGTCGGTAACTTGACCACGCCAACTCCCGCGATCGCCGCATGAAGCAGTTGCGACATGTCGTCTGTGACGAGGCGCGGCTTATGCGCAATGCGCACCAAGGCGCCGTCCGGCCCGTGCAGTTCCCAGGTATGCTTGGCCAGGGCTGGACCCATGTCGAGACTCGGTAGGGCGCCGAGATCGGCGGTCACCGGCGGCAGCGACATGCCTTTGACAAGGCGGGGGCTTGCCACCATGCGTTGCGGGCTCTCCCCCAGCGTCCGCATGACGAGCTCGGATTGCTCCAGCGGAGGGAAGCGCACACGTAAAGCCACGTCGATCCCTTCGCCTATGACATCGACGCGGCGCGAGGTGACATCCAACTCCACGGTCACGTTCGGGTTGGCTACCATGTAGCGGGCGATCATCGGTCCGACTTCGAAGCAGACGAGCGCGGGCGGCGCGCTGATGTGGATGAGCCCCTGCGGCCCCGAGCGTGATCGCTCGATTGCTTCCTGAGCCGCCCCGGCCTCGACCAGCATGGCAACGCAGTGCCGGTAGTACTCCTGCCCGATTTCGGTGACGGCCACTTTTCGCGTCGATCGCTGCAAGAGGCGCACGCCGAGTCGCTCTTCGAGTTCCTGAATGCGACGGCTCAGCTTCGACTTGGGAATGCCGAGCGCGCGGCTGGCGGCGGCGAACCCGGCGTGGTCGACCACCTGCACGAAAAAATAGAGATCGTTGAGATCTTGCATGCCGAATTGTCCCATAAATGGGACGATGTGGTCAATAAACGGCGCCTACAGTCTCATTAGCTTTGAAAATAAGTTGTGTGCCAACAGCGGTGCTTCCACGAACCGCCCAGCAAGGAGACAGCCATGAGACAGACACTCGGCATCTACAGCGCACCCCGGCAGCACTGGGTTGGCGACGGCTTTCCGGTCCGTACGATGCTGTCACATCACGACCAGGGCGTGCATATCAGCCCCTTCATCATGCTCGACTATGCCGGTCCGACCAAGTTCACGCCGACTGCTGAGCGGCGCGGGGTCGGGCAGCATCCGCACAAGGGCTTCGAGACCGTCACCATCGTTTACGAAGGCGAGGTCGAGCATCGGGATTCCACTGGCGCGGGCGGTGTCATTGGACCCGGTGACGTACAATGGATGACGGCCGCGTCAGGCATCTTACACGAGGAGTATCACTCGCCCGCATTTGCTGCGAAGGGCGGCAACTTCGAGATGGTTCAGCTCTGGGTCAATCTGCCGGCCAAAAACAAGGCGGCGAAGCCCGGGTACCAGAACCTGCTCGACGCCGACATTCCTGCTGTGGACCTGCCGAACGGCGCCGGCAAGTTGCGCGTCATCGCCGGCCGCTTCGGCGCGGCCAAGGGCCCAGCGCGGACGTTCACCCCGGTCAACATCTGGGATGTGCGTCTGGCTCGCGACAAAGCCGTGACCCTCGACGTCGCTGAGGGACACACGCTTTCGGTGCTCGTGCTGGCGGGGACGGTGGAAATTGACGGCCGGGACATCGTACGCGAAGCCCAGACCGTGATCCTCAGCCGTACCGGTGGCGGGATCACCATCGAAGCCAACAGCGACGCCAAGTTGCTGGTGCTGACCGGCGAGCCGATCGACGAGCCGGTCGTCGCGCACGGGCCGTTCGTCATGAACACCGTTGGCGAAATCAAGCAGGCCATGCTCGATTTCCAGAGCGGCAAGTTCGGCCGTATCAGCGAAGCCCGCAGCGCCTAACCACGGCGACTCCAGTCCAAAGAGCTGGGGCCGCTTCCGGCTACGGCGTCAGGCCAGCCGCCGCAGACGCTGGTCACCTCAAGTCAAGGAAGCAAGCAATGACCACGCCCTATGTGCGATTGGACAAGACCAACGCGGCTGTACTGCTGGTAGACCATCAAGCGGGACTGCTGTCGCTGGTGCGCGACATCGACCCCGACAAATTCAAGAACAATGTCGTCGCGCTCGCCGAGCTCGCCGATTACTTCAAGCTGCCCGTGATCCTTACTACCAGCTTCGAAGATGGCCCCAACGGCGCGCTCGTCCCCGAGCTGAAAGAGAAGTTTCCCAAGGCGCCGTACATCGCGCGCCCGGGCCAGATCAACGCCTGGGACAATGAAGACTTCGTCAAGGCTGTGAAAGCCACCGGTAAGAAGCAGCTCATCATCGCCGGCGTGGTGACGGAAGTGTGCGTCGCGTTTCCAGCGCTGGCCGCGATCGAGGCTGGATATGACGTTTTCGTCGTCACCGACGCGTCCGGCACGTTCAACGACATCACGCGTAACGCAGCATGGGACCGCATGTCGGCAGCAGGTGTCCAGCTCATGACATGGTTCGGCGTCGCCGCCGAATTACATCGCGATTGGCGCAACGATATCGAGGGTCTCGGCGCGCTGTTCTCAAACCACATTCCCGACTATCGCAATCTCATCACGTCCTACACGATCATGAAAGGTGGGAAGTAGCGCAGGCGCGCGTCCCGCGGATGGCCGGGTCTGCTTAAGTGACAAGGGGCCGGGGCAGAGCCAAGCTGCGCCCGGCCCTCGGGTGCCGCGTCGTGATCAGCGTCATCTTCGCGAGATTGAGGAAAGCCGTCACAGACGCTAGCGGCTGTAGTAGCCCGGCTCGGCAAGATCGGTCAGCAGGTCCGGACCGGCTGGCTTCCAGCCTGTCATCGCGCGCGTCTTGGCGCTCGAAGCCGCCATGTCGGCGCCCGCCATGCGCGCGAACCAGCCGAAATGATCCGTCTCCCGAGCCTCGGCAGGAACGCTCAATCGGGCGCCGATCGTCTCCGCAATGTCACGGAAAGCGATGCCTTCGTCGGCCACAGCATGGTAGACGGGCGCTTTTACCCCATGCTCCAGCACTTGGCGAAACAAGCGGGCAGCGTCGCGCCGCCAGACGCCGGCCCAGCGATTTCCGCCGGCTCCGAGATAAGCAGACACACCTTTTTCGCGCGCCAGATTGATGAGAATCGGAAGGAAACCGTGGGTTTCGCCAACACCGTGGACGGACGGCGCGAGACGGATGCTCGCCGCCCGAACTCCGCGCGCCGCGACAGCTTGAGCTGCCGCTTCCGAACGACGGATCGACGCAGGATCAGGATTGTCATCCTCGCTCGCCAGCCTGCCAGGCGCGATGCCGGAGAGGCCGGAAGTCACCAGCAGCGGCCTATCCGACCCGACTAGACCTTCTCCGAGTGCGAGGATCGCTCGTTCGTCTTCGGCGGCGCTTGCAGCGAAATTCGCCCAGTCATGATTGAACGCAGTATGCGCTACGGCATCGACCGCGCCGGCAATATCGCGCAGCAAATTGATGTCATCAAGCGAACCGATAACGATCCTCGCGCCCTTTGCCGAAAGAGCCGAAGCTTTTCCGGCCGTGCGGACGAGCCCTGTGACGCTGTGGCCCGACGCGAGCAGAACCTCGATGAGCGCGCTGCCGATCCACCCCGTCGCGCCTGTGACGAACACATGCATGACCATTCTCCTCAATTCATAAAACGCCGAGCAAGGGCTCAGCCTAACCGAATCGACAGCTCGACATCGTCGGCGAAGGGCACCGATAGATAGCCACCGCCAATGCGACGCACGCGGTCGAGATAGGACGGGCAGAAATCGGCGTTGTCGGCCACGATCAGGGCACCGGCGCGCAGGCGCGAAGCAACGAGATCGAGAACATCGGAGTAGAGCGCCTTGGCGCCATCGAGCAGCAGCAAATCCACGCTGTCGGGCAAGTCGCGCGACAGCGTCTCCAAAGCATCACCCTCTCGAAACTCGACGATATCGGCGAGGCCAGCGGCGGCGAGATTGTCTTTGGCTCGCGCGATTTTCGACGGTTCAAACTCGCTCGTGACCAAGCAGCCACCGCCATTGTCGCGCAATGCGGACGCCAAGCAGATGGTGGACAGTCCGAAAGAGGTTCCGAACTCCACAATGGAGGTGGCGTGTACCGAACGCGCCAGTATGTAGAGAAGGTGTCCCGTATCGCGCGAGACGGCGAGCGGCACATCCTTCAAGCGGGAATACAAATCGGCGTAGTCGGTGCGGCTGCGGACCAGACGTGCTTGTTCTTCGCTGGTCAGACCGTTCCAATAGTCTGCGACAGACGGTGTCGTTGCCGGATTGCAGGCGCTCGCTTCCGCGAAAAGGCGGTCGAGCAGTGGCCCGACCGGACTGGCTATGATGGTGTTCATAAGAGTCTCCAAAAAAGTGTTCTTGCGTCGCCTGAAGAATGCGACGAAATATTCGCATTCTCTAGTCGCATTACCGGAGTGAGCTATGGTCGATCGCCGAAAAGCCCCGATTTCCTTGCGAAAACGACCCAAGCAAGATCGCTCCAACGACCTCGTCGCAGCGATCTTGGATGCAGCTATTCAGGTTTTGCAGAAGGAGGGCGCCACCCGGTTCACCACGGCTCGCGTGGCGGAGCGAGCGGGTGTCAGCGTCGGATCGCTCTACCAATATTTTCCGAACAAGGCATCGATCCTGTTTCGCCTGCAAAGCGATGAGTGGCGCCAAACAAGCGAACTTCTTCGTAACATCCTGGAGGACAGAAGCCGGCCGCCGATGGAGCGGCTGCGCTTGCTCGTGCGCGCGTTTCTGCGATCGGAGTGCGAAGAGGCAGCGGTGCGGATCGCGCTTGAAGATGCTGCACCGCTCTACCGTGACGCGCCGGAAGCTGACGAAGCCCGCGCTTCCGGATCGCAGATCATCCGCGTTTTCATGAAAGAGGCTTTACCTGGCGCGAACAAGCGCACGGTCGTGACTGCTGCGGACCTCATCGAGGCAACGCTGACGCAGGTGGGTAGCAGCTTCTCAGAGACCCAGCGGACGGAAAAAGAGATTTTGGCTTACGCGGATGCGATGGCGGATATGTTTTGCGCCTACTTGGCATCCCTTCGCGACTGATAACCATCGCCGCGTGCAGCTCCGCCGAACAAGCGAAAGCCACCAATTGGCGCGCCATTATGGAAATAGTTCGAACGAATTGCTTGAACTATTCGAGTCTCTGAAAGACGACTTAGCTGAGTGTTCTCAACTGTTTGAGCCTTATCCGGAGCCTTGACGCACCGCGCGCCGGGAAAAAGAGCGGGAAGAAGATTCCCTCTCATCTTCGCGGCACGAGAGAAAAAGTATCAGATTAATTTGCATACTGTCAATTTCAGCTTTGCTCGCCTCATGATGTGTGTTGCCGGTCCATCAGCACGTGTTGCACAGACCGGCGGTAGCACTTAGTTCCGTATCTCCGGCAGCGGTTCAGGCCCGCATATGTGCCACTCTCACGGCACCACAAATCTTGCTTGCAGAGCATGCCCGTCGGCGAGAGTGCCCGATACGACCACTTTGGCGCCTGATGACGCAGATGCTTCAGCAGTCAGCTTGTTAGGCTCGCTTGGCGTCAAATCCACCTGTTGGGTTTTGCCGCCGTCTAGGATGATGGCTTTTAGCTTCGACCCTGCGGAGTCGATCGGAGCATCTTTCTCTCCAGTGAGATAAAATGTGAACTGCCCCTCGCCCGGAACAAACTCGATGTGATGCCCTTCGACATCGACGAGGGCACCCCCGTTTGGCCCTTTGGTCGCCTCGTGCGCCATAGCGTAGGGCGAAAGCGCAAGCATTAGCGCCGCCATCAAAGCTATCAGCGTGGATTTATGGAAGTCTTTGAACATAACTTTTCTCCTCTTGTCGTTAGTAGGCTTCAATCGTCTGGGTGTCCCCCGCCAGCGGACGGCTATCTCTGAGCCGCTGCAAAGGTCCCGCGCCGAATTTTCGGAACAGAATTGGTGTCAAAAGCGTGTCGAGCAGCGTCGCGCTGATAAGACCGCCGAAAATCGTCACCGCAACCGGATGCAGGATTTCCTTACCCGGCGCGTCAGCCCCGTAGAGCAGTGGGATCAGCGCCATTCCGGCCGAGAGTGCCGTCATGAGCACCGGGGTTAGGCGCTCCAGACTCCCGCGCACAATAAGCCAATCGCCGAAGCTCTCCCCTTCATAGAGAGCCAGATTGATATAGTGACTGATCTTCAAAATGCCGTTGCGCGCGCTGATCCCTGTCAAGGTGATAAAGCCGATCATCGAGGCGACGGAGAGCGGTTGATCAGCGATCCAAAGCGCGATCACGCTACCGATAAAGGCAAGCGGGATATTGCCCATGATGATCAGCGCGAGAGCCGCGGAGCGGTAACGGCTGTATAGAACAACGAAGATCGATGCGAGCGAGATCAGCGAAAGGCCGAGGATGAGCCGTGAGGCCTCCTCCTGCGCCAAGAAAGTTCCCTCCAAGCTCGTCGAATAGCCGCTGGGGAGCGGTGTCTGAGATACGACTTCGCGGATGCGGTTGATGATCTCCGCCATATCGGAGCCGTCCGTGTTGGCGAGCACGACTATTCGGCGGCGGCCGTTCTCTCTTGCGATCTGATTGGGACCTTCCGTCTCTTCAACGCTTGCAATGCGGTTGAGCGGAACGCGGCCTTTCGGCGTTTCGATCAGAAGCTCGCTCAGGCCCGTCGTGGTCCGGTCAGCCTCGGATAGGCGCATGACGACATCGAAACGCTTCGCGCCGTCGATGACAGTTGACACGGTCCGGCCGTTGGACAGGCTTTCCAGTGCCTCCGTGACGGAGGCCGGTGTCACACCAAACAACGCGGCCCGGTCGGGGTCGACGCGAATCTCAAGCTGCGGGATCAGCACCTGCTTTTCGGTTTGCAGATCGACCAAGCCGTCAATGCCGGAGAGCTTCGCGCGCAGCGTTTCGGCGAGGCTTCGCAGGGTGTCGAGATCGTCCCCGTAGATTTTGAGAGCGATCTCCGCTCGCACCCCGGAGAGCAAATGGTCCAGACGGTGCGAAATCGGCTGACCGACATTGATCGTCGCGGGAAGCACGGCGAGCTTGGCGCGGACATCGGCAAGGATGTTCTCACGCGTGCGATCAGACTTCTCCAGATCCACATCAATTTCGCTCGAATGTACCCCTTCCGCATGCTCATCAAGCTCGGCGCGCCCGGTCCGCCGTCCGGCGGTTTTGACTTCCGGCACCTCGGTCAAGAGTTTCTCGGCAATCAGGCCGATGCGGTGGCTCTCTTCGAGCGAGATGCCGGGATTGAAGGTCATGCTGATGGTGAGCGTGCCTTCGTTGAACGAGGGCAGAAACGCGCGGGGCAAAGCCGCCGCCATAACGCCGGCAACAAGCACGGCTGCGAGTGTTAGTGCGATGATGGCATTCGAACGCCGGAAGGCCCAATCGAGCAAGCGTTCATTGCCGCGCTTGAGCACCCGCACGAAGGCACCATCGTGATGATCGAGCTGCTTGGCGCGGCCCAGTAAATACGAGGCTAATACCGGCGTCACTGTTATCGAGACGAGAAGACTTGCGAGGATGGAAACGATGTAGGCGATGCCGAGCGGAGCAAAGAGGCGACCTTCTATGCCTGAGAGGGCAAAGAGCGGAATAAAGACAAGCACGATGATGAAGGTCGCGTAGACGATCCCGGATCGCACCTCGATGCTGGCATCCGCGACCACTTGAAGAAGCGGTCTAGGGTTTGCCTTTGCCCGGTTTTCTCTGAGCCGCCGAAAGATGTTCTCGACATCGACCACGGCGTCATCGACCAATTCACCGATGGCAATGGCCAAGCCGCCAAGCGTCATCGTGTTGATCGAAAGGCCGAAGGCCTTGAACACCAGAACCGTCACGAACAACGAGAGCGGGATCGCCGTCAAGGATATGAGCGTCGTCCGTACATTCAACAGAAACAGGAACAGAATGACCGCGACGACGATCGCTGCTTCGAAGAGCACGGTCTTGACGTTGGCGATCGAGGTCGAAATGAAATCCGCCTGCCGGAACAGAATTTGTTCAGCTTTGACACCATTGGTGAGGTTTCTACTAAGCTCGGCCAGAGCCTTTTCCACCTCGTTCGTCACCGTGATCGTGTCGGAGCCCGGCTGCTTCTGGATCGATATGATGACGGCCGGCGCGCCGTTGAATCCGGCATCGCCGCGCTTGACCTGTGCCGCATAGCCGACATCAGCCACCTGATGCAGAAAGACAGGCTGATCCTCTCGTGTCGTGATTACGACACTGCGTAGATCTTCGAGGTCTGTCGTACGACCTATGTTGCGGATCAGATATTCGCGTTCATGTTGATCGACGAACCCGCCGCCGGTATTGCCGCCAAAGGCGCGGATAGCGCGCTCGATGTCCTCTACACCAATGTTGAGCGATGCCAGCGCCGCAATGTTCGGCGTGACCCGGAATTGCCGGACCTCTCCCCCGATGGGAATCACTTGGCTGATCCCTGCAATCGAGAGCAGGCGCGGCCGGATGATGAAGTCTGCTGTTTCGCGTACGGTCATGGCATCGGCCTTGCCGTCACCCGTGACGGCGATCAGCATGATTTCGCCCATGATCGACGACACAGGTCCCATTTGCGGCGTAATGCCGGGCGGCAGCTGGGCGGCGATGCTTGCCAGTCTTTCCGCAACCTGCTGACGGTTGCGATAGATATCCGTGCCCCAGTCAAACTCAGCGTAGACGATCGACAGGCCGATGCCAGCCACGGAGCGGACGCGCGTCACGCCAGCAATTCCGTTGAGCGCCGTCTCGATAGGGTAACCGACGAGTTGCTCGACCTCGGGCGGAGCCAAGCCCTCCGCTTCCGTCATGATGGTCACAGTCGGTTTGTTGAGGTCGGGAAAAACATCGACCGGAAGCGTCCGAAGCGCGAAGCTGCCCCACACCACAAGCAATGCCCCTGCGGCCAGAACAATCAAACGGTTGTTTAGACTGGTCTTGATGAGGAAATTGAACATGGATGCCTCCTCACCGTACCTGATTGATGAGTTCGGCACCGCGAGTCACCACCCGCGTTCCAGCTTCGAGACCGCCCGTCACGCCAAGCCGCTCGGCATCGACCGGCGCGGTTTTAATCACGCGCTGCTCGAACCTCTCGGCTTCAACATGCGCCCACACAACCGACTGGCCATTGCCTGATCGCACCACGCTTGCACGCGGAAGCGTGATCGCTGAAACCGACTCGTTGATTGGCGCATGAACTGTGACCGGCTCCCCGACATTCAGCGCAGGGCCCTCTCCTTCAATCCGGAATCGCAGCGGAACCGCCTGCTGACGAAGCGCCGGCGAACGCCCGGCGAAACTCACGGCAACCTTTCGTCCATCGGCTGTCTGTGCGAGCGCCTGCGCACCGGATTGCTCAATACCTGCCGCCGTCGCAGCATCGAAGGCGAGGGCTTCGACCCACAGATTTTTCGGATCGACGATCTGGAACAGCAGTGTCTGCGCTTCGACCACTTGGCCTGCTGCCACGTTCGATTGCGCTAGAATGCCGTCAGCAGGCGAGCGCAGTTCCTCGCGCTCTTTCAGAACGGGTTTGATCGCCGCGCGCCGCTTGAGAAGAATATCGAGTTCGATCTTCGTATCGGCGATTTGGCTGGCGGGTACGGCCGCACCACTCAAGGGTTCAATACGTTTGAGCTTGGCTTCGAGAAGGGCGATTTGCTTATCGAGATCGCCTTGCGTCTGCGTGATGTCGCTCTGGTCAACGAGTTCGACACGCGGCACCAGATAACCGAGCAGATCGCCTTTCTTGATCGTGCTGCCGATTAGCGGAAACCCGTTCTCGGGCGGCTCGATGCGTCCAGCCAGCAAAGATTGAACAACACCGCTGCGGTTGGGATCGGGTATCACCTGACCGATGAGCCGCACCGTCTTCTGCACAGTTTCTGCCTTTGCGGCTTTCACTGTGGCAACACCAAGCAGCCGCTGCGTCGGCTTGGGCACGAACACCGCCCCATCTTCAAGCCGTCGCGATGTATCGGGCAAATCCAGCAACGCGACCGACGATTCTGGAAAGACGCGTGCACCGTTGGCCAGCACAACCGCCGCAAGCGCCACACTGCTAATTCCGCTCATGAAAGCTGCCGTCAGGAAGACGGCACGAAACGCAGACGGCCCTTTAAGGGCTAGCGACGCAAGCAGCAAAGCAAGTGCGACTGTTACCGCTGGTACCCAGATGGGGAGGTTCGCGAGCCCGGAATCGTGCGGCACGATATGATCCCAGATGGACTCGTGAGCTGCCGCCGCCGGAGGCGCGGCAGGAATATCGAGGCGACCGATCAGCAGGTCAGCCTTCTCACCAGCCGCAATCGAAAAAGTCAAATCATAGTGGCCCGGCGTTGTGACCCACGGGGCCTTGAACCGATAAATGCCGTTGGCTTCTACGGCGGAGATCGTCTCCCCGCCGCGAATCAACTCGATGGTCGCGCCTGCGATACTCTTGTTGGTCGCGTAGTCGTTGAGATAGACGTTGAGCACACCGCCGTCGCGACCGCTCGGGATGCCGACCAGCTCAAAATCCGTCGAGTGTGCATCGACACGCGGCCCGGAGGCCGAAGTCACGGCGGCTTCCTCGCCGCCGTGATCTTCACCGCCGTGGGCATATGCGCCTGAGGCAGAAAAGGCTATGACCGCAACGAACAGCACAGCCGCCAACGCCATGATGGCACGCAGCCGGTGTTTAAGTAAGTCAATGCGCTTCATCATGGCCATAGCCTCGCTTTCGTCGTGACAGTTATTTCTGACGCTTGGCGAGCCAAGCCTTCATCATGGCAATCTCGCTTTCCTGCGCCTTTATGATTTCTTCGGCGAGCTTGCGGGTCTCTGCGTCCTTGCCGTACTTCAGAAGCACGTTTGCCATATCGATCGCGCCCTGATGGTGCGGGATCATGCCTGTCATGAAGTCGACATCGGCATCGCCCGAGAACTCGATGGCCATGGCCTTGTGCATTTTGGCGTTGATCGCCGCGAAGGCTGCCGCAGCCTCGCCTTTCGTGAGATCAGGCCCTTTCATGTCGTGCATGTCATGACCGGCGCCGGATTCTGCCATTTTCATGCAGCCCATACCGCCGGATTGCTCCATCCCCTTGCAGCAGCCGCCTTCGGCATTGGCGATGGTGGGCGCAAAGAGCAACGCAGCAGCGAGAAGAAAAATAGTCGGTTTCATCGTAAGTCCTTTCGTTAATAGGTGTTCATATCGAGAGTGCCGCATCCACGACGCTCCGCAGTTTTGCCTTGCGGGAGCGTGGTCGAACGACTGTTCTCAGCGACGGAGGTCGCCAAGCGTTCTCAAATGTGAGGGAGAGACCACGCGGGAACCGCTGAGTGCGGCCAGCGCGTCACCAAGGCTCTGTCGAGAGCGGTTATCAGGCCTTCGGAGGGCGATCGAGACCGAAGACAACGTCAGGATAGACCCACCCCAGACGTGCCAAGTGATAGCGCATATGATCGCGATAATCCGGGGCCCAGTGCATGGACTCCGGCATCATCGATGCACAGCAGTGTCCACCGGTGCCGCACATGGATGCGCCTTGGCAGCCGCAGGTGCCGGGCGTGCAAGGCGCGTTCTCAGGACGTTGTGTCCCTATCGCTAATGGATCTCCCGGATGAGCCATATCGGCGCGAGCGCCGCCCAAGGTCGCGAAGAGCGGTATAACATCGCTTGATTTCTGAACAACCGTCGTGGGCGTGGTTGTCGAAATCACGGAAGCAGGCATTGCTACGGAGGCGGGCTGCGCGTGTGAGTGTCCGGCGTGCGCAAAGGCGCTCGCAGTGGTCCCGACAAACAGGGCAACCACAACGATCAATCCTTCAAGTACACGCCTTACATTCACATTGCGACCTTTCTATTGGTAACAATTATAACTCTGACTTCCACCGCGTAAAAGCGCCCCGGCCCTTTATCGATCCGACCGCGCCAATACTTCCATCAACTCAGCAACTTTCTTGCGTTGTTCAGCGGCGTTTCCGCTGGCTATCGCATGCTCCACGCAGTGACCGACATGGTCCTTCAGGACGGCTTCCTCCACCTTTCGCAAGGCGGCGCGAACGGCGGAAATCTGCGTGATAATGTCGATGCAATAGCGCTTTTCATCAACCATGCGCGCAATGCCGCGCACCTGACCCTCGATCTTGGTCAAACGTTTCAGACAGAAATCGCTCGTCGTTTTCTCCATACTTGACTTATACCCCTACCGGGTGTAGGTGTCAAGTAGACATACCCCCGGGGGGTGTAGATTTGTGAGGCCGTGATGACATCAAAAACACAAGAACCCGCAGGGCATAAAGCATCCTGCTGCGCCCATAAGCATAGTGGCCACCACGACCACGATCACGGCCAGTCCCCAGCCTCGGCAAACGAAGTCCGCGACCCGGTCTGCGGCATGACTGTTGACCCCCATACGGCAAAGCACCGCTCACTCCATGAGGGGCACCCGTTTTACTTTTGCTCCGTTGGCTGCAAGACAAAGTTCGACGACAACCCGGCGAAGTATCTCAAAGACCGCGCACCGCCGCCGGTCATCGAAGGCGCGATCTATACCTGCCCGATGCATCCTGAAATTCGCCAGCCGGGTCCGGGCTTCTGCCCGATCTGCGGCATGGCGCTCGAACCGGAAACGGTGAGTGCGGATACGGGACCAAATCCCGAACTGGCCGACATGATGCGGCGGTTCTGGATCGGACTGGCGCTGACGCTCCCGGTCTTCGCCCTCGAAATGGGCGGACATCTGACCGGGCTCAATCATTGGATCGGCCAGACGGTCTCCAATTGGGTGCAATTCGCGCTCGCAACGCCCGTCGTCTTATGGGCCGGCTGGCCGTTCTTCGAGCGCGGCTGGGCATCCGTGAAATCACGCAACCTCAACATGTTCACGCTCATCGCCATGGGCACAGGCGTGGCATGGCTCTACAGCGTTGTTGCAACGGCTCTCCCGCATGTGTTTCCGGCATCGATGCGCGTGAGCGACGGTGCGGTGCCCGTCTATTTCGAGGCCGCTGCCGTCATCACCGTTCTCGTGCTTTTGGGGCAGGTTCTTGAATTGAGAGCGCGCGAAAACACGAGTGGTGCCATCCGCGCACTGCTCGATCTCTCGCCCAAGTCCGCACGTCGACTGAGTGCCGACGGCACCGAAGCGGATGTTGGGCTCGATGATGTGCAAGCAGGCGATCGCCTGCGTGTGCGACCCGGTGAGCGCGTGCCCGTCGATGGCGAGATCATAGAAGGGCGAAGCTCAATCGACGAATCGATGGTCACCGGAGAATCGATGCCGTTGACCAAATCGACCGGCGATCAGGTGATCGGCGGTACGATCAATCAATCGGGCGCGTTCATCATGCGTGCCGACAAGGTCGGCCGCGACACCATGCTTGCCCAGATCGTACAAATGGTGGCGCAGGCGCAGCGAAGCCGCGCGCCGATCCAAAAGCTAGCCGATCAGGTCTCAGGATGGTTCGTACCTGCTGTGATCGCGGTCGCGTTACTGGCATTCGCAATCTGGGGATTGCTCGGCCCGGAACCGCGCTTCACTTACGGCCTCATCGCCGCCGTCTCCGTTCTCATCATTGCGTGTCCCTGTGCGCTTGGCTTGGCCACACCGATGTCGATCATGGTCGGCGTGGGGCGCGGCGCTCAGTCCGGCGTGCTGATCAAGAACGCCGAAGCGCTGGAACGCATGGAAAAGGTCGATACTCTCGTCATTGATAAGACCGGGACGCTGACCGAAGGACGGCCGAGCGTCGTTGCGATCCATACCGCATCGGGCATCGAAGAAGCCGAGCTTCTGCGCTTAGCCGCGAGTCTCGAAGTGGCGAGCGAGCATCCTCTGGCCGCAGCAATCGTCCGCTCGGCTAATGAACGCGGCCTAAAGCTCTCCGCCGTCTCGGAATTCGACTCGCCGATCGGCAAGGGCGTGACGGGGATTGTCGATGGACAGCGTCTCGTGATCGGCAACGCCCGGATCATGGAGCAAGCGCAGATCGATACGCAGGCTTTTGACGAGCCTGCCGATCAGCTCCGCAAGGACGGCTCAACAGCGATCTTTGTCGGGTCTGATGACAAGGTTATCGGTATTCTCGCGATCGCCGATCCGGTAAAGCCCACGACCCCGGAAGCGGTTGCAGCGCTGAAAGGGGCTGGTATCAAGGTCATCATGCTGACGGGTGATAACGCGACTACGGCCAAGGCCGTTGCCGCGAAGCTCGGCATTGAGGAGGTCGAAGCCGAAGTTCTGCCCGAGGATAAGGGCAAAATCGTCGAGCGTCTGCGGCACGCGGGACGCATCGTTGCCATGGCCGGCGATGGCATCAATGATGCCCCTGCGCTCGCTGCGGCCGATGTCGGCATCGCGATGGGAACAGGCACCGATGTCGCGATGGAAAGTGCGGGCGTGACGTTGCTCAAAGGCGATCTCAACGGCATCGTCAAAGCCCGGCATCTTTCGGCGGCGGCCATGACCAATATCCGGCAGAACTTGTTTTTCGCGTTTATCTATAACGCGGCGGGTGTGCCGGTCGCCGCAGGCATTTTGTATCCCGCTTTCGGATTGCTGCTCTCGCCAGTGATCGCCGCAGCCGCCATGGCATTGTCTTCGGTGAGCGTCATTGCCAATGCCCTGCGGCTTCGCAGCGCGCAAATCTAGGCAATCTAAATGCATGAGCCTATCGGCGCGCCGATAGGCTCTTTTTGGAACCTTTTCGATCGACAGCTCGTTTATTTTTCTAGCTTGTCTTTGGGTCCGTGCGATCCGGCGGCACCAAACCCAGTTGGAAAATCGTGATGTCCTACGCCCGCTTCGCCGCGATGATCGCGGCTTCCACCGTGATCATGTTCGGTCTCATGTATCTCAACACTTATGCGCTCGATCACGCCACGTTCAGCCAGACCAGATCATGGATGGCACTGCTGATGGGGGCCACCATGGCGGTCGTAATGATGGGGTTCATGTGGTCGATGTATAAGAACAAGACCGTGAACGCCGCGATTATCGGTGCGAGCGTCGTGGTGTTCGCGGCCTCGCTCTGGCTGGTCCGCAGCCAAGAGACCGTTGATGATGTCAGTTACATGAGCGCGATGATCCCGCACCACTCGATCGCGATCATGACCAGTGAGCGCGCGCATATTCGCGATCCGCGCGTCCGGAAACTCGCCGATGAGATTATCAAAGCCCAGGTGCGCGAAATAAACGAGATGAAGGCTTTGATTGCCGATCTCGAAGCAAAGCCGGTGCGCGAGGGCGCGAAGGATTTGCCACCCGTATCGCAAACGCGCTTGGAGCCCGGTCGGTAGTCCGAAAATATAAACGGTGTGGCCGTTCGAACTAATTTCATTATTAAAATCAATGTATTGGCTGAGGCATCCAGACGGGTCTAATTAGATTTCCCATAAAACCACAATAAAATCAATATGTTAAATGACTTGGAAATCGTGGCGCGCCCGGACGGGTCCAGTTCGCACCAATTGCTTGAGTTGCTCGAAGCTCTGAACGACGACTTAGCTGAGTATTCTCAACTGTTTGAGCCTCATCCCGAACCTTGATGCTTCCTGAGCCGGGAAAAAGAGTGGGAGGAAGATTCCTTCTCGATCCACGGCACGAGAAAACGGTATCAGATCGGTTTGTACACTGTCAATTTCGGCAACGTCCGAATTTTGGTCACGCTTTGTCAGCACCTTCGATTCCAACGAGGGGGAGTAGCTCGCAATGCGCAAACCTTTAATCGGCCTTTTGTTGATGTCGGCTCACTTGCTCGCAGCCTGTGCGGACGAGCGGCATAATGAATTCAAGACGTGTATGCAGTCCGATGGGTCAACCACAGGCGACCAGCATAAGGGCTATAAGGCGGGTTGCGGGCCCTAGCCACCTTCCGCCCAGCTCGCTTGAGCGGTCATGGCACAGTTTGGGCATGATGCCCGAGGACCGCCCGAAACAAACAAGCCGCGTGATTCTGTCGATACCCCTGACAACGGAGCTCAAGGCTGACCTTGAGCGGCGTGCGGGGCGGCAGCCAGTCAGTGCCTACGCTCGCAAGGTCTTGTTCCCCGCTAACGACAACGCGCCGCCCAAAAAGCGCATCGCACGTCATGACCGAAAGGACCGGCAAGCGTTTGCCACGGTTCTGGCCAGGCTCGGGGCAATGGAGGTATCGGGCAGCGTGCAGGAGTTAGCCCGCCTTGCCCGACTCGGCGCTTTGCCAATGACGCCAGAGGTGGAAGCAGCTCTGCAGCAGGCTTGCGCGGATATCGCCGCGATCAAGGCCCTGCTGATGAAGGCCCTTGGCCTGCGCAAGCGGTGATCAGCCAATGATCCTCAAGGCTTCACAGCGCGGCGGCGGAAAGCAGCTCGCCCAGCACCTCCTTCGTACCGACGAAAATGAGCACGTCGAGACTCACGAGATTCGGAGCTTCATCTCGCACGACCTGACCGGAGCGCTGACGGAGGCGCATGCCGTCAGCCTGGGCACGCGCTGTAAGCAGTTTCTGTTCTCGGTCTCGCTCAGCCCGCCGCCGCAGGAGCGGGTTTCTGTCGAGACGTTTGAGAGCGCCATCGAGCGAATTGAGCAGCGTACCGGCCTTGCGGGGCAGCCGCGCGTGGTGGTTTTTCACGAAAAGGAGGGCCGCCGCCACGCCCATGCGGTTTGGAGCCGAATTGATGCCGAGACGATGACGGCCATCAACCTTCCCTTCTTCAAAACCCGGCTGCGCGATCTCTCGCGCGAGCTTTATCTGGAAAACGGCTGGAAGATGCCGCGCGGCCTGATGAACAGCCGCGAGGCCGATCCACGCAACTTTTCTCTCCAGGAATGGCAGCAGGCCAAGCGCATCGGACGCGATGCCCGCGATCTCAAAGAGCTGATGCAGGAATGTTGGGCCGTTTCGGATTCCAAGGCCGCTTTCGTGCAGGCGCTGAAGGCTCGCGGCATTACGCTCGCCAAAGGCGACCGGCGCGGCCATGTGGCGATCACGCCCGAGGGCGAAGTGCTCTCTGTGGCCCGCTACACCGGCAAGAAGACCAAAGAGATCGAGAAGCGACTCGGCCCGTCGGACGCACTCCCAAGCGTGCAGGCGGCCAGGGCGGAACTTGCCAAAGAGCTTTCAGCCAATTTCCTGCGACTGCGGCGAGAGGCTGATCAAGAAAAGCGGCGTGCGCTTGTCCCGCTCGATCAACAGCGCGCGGCAATGGTTCATGCGCAAAGGACTGAGCGCACGCGACTCAAGACCGGGCAAGAACGGCGATGGGCCGAGGAAACCCGCACGCGGGCGGATCGCTTCGACAAAGGGCTAAAAGGGCTGTGGGGCCGACTATCGGGCAAACATGCTGAGGTGCAGCGTCAGAACGAACGCGACGCATACGCGGCTCTTGCCCGTGATCGCGCGCAGCGACAAGCGGTTATTGATGCCCAAATGCAGGAGCGGCGGGCGCTGCAGACGCAGATCAAGGCCGCGCGCGAACGTCATGCCTCGTTGCTGAAGGATTTGCGCGCCGATCAGCAGGCTGCAAAAAAGATCGAAAGGCCTGAACAAGCAGCGAAGGTCACCAAAACCTTCACTCAAGAAGCCCGGCCCACGCCTTCGATGGACGATCGCATCGAGCGCCTGCGTAAGGGTGACCGCGCACCGCGCCGAGGTCGCGATAGGGATATGGATCGGGAGCGGTAATGCTAGAGTGTCAGCATGACCACGATTCGGTACTTCGCGTATGGATCGAACATGCTGGCAGAGCGCCTTCAAAGGCGCTGCAAATCTGCGCATGCGGTTGGCTCCGCATGGGTCGATGGCTATGAACTTGTGTTTCACAAGATAAGCAAGGATGGCTCCGGAAAAGCCACCCTGATCAAAGCCAACGACGCATCCGCGCGTGTTTACGGCGTCATTTTTTCGATTGATGCCAGTGAAAAGACCGATCTCGATCGGCACGAGGGTCCGGGCTACGCCTGCCAGGACTTCCAAGTTTTTACTGCTCCGGCCTCACCCGTTGATGCCGTCACGTATCTGGCTCTGGCACAGTCTAGCAACACCGCACTCGTACCCTATGACTGGTACCGTGATCTCGTGATAGCGGGTGCAGAGCGGAACTCCTTACCCAACGCATATGTCGAAGGTCTAAGAGCTGTGGCGGCTAATCCTGACCCCGTTGCTGACAGACCTGAACGCCTCAACGCCATCGACTTGCTGAGCAAGATCGCGGCTTCATGATAAAGCCCCCGATCCCGACAGCGCGAGCCCCCGATATGCCTTGCCGTCATAGGGCAAGGGAATTGCCAAGGCGATAGCTGCAAAGACTTCGCTGACGGTGTCCACATCGGACGCTGTCAGGCCTTTGCTGGCACACCAGGCTTCGTAGGCTCGAAGAATCTCCTCCATAGACAGCGCGGAATGCGGGGCAGCGGTCAGCGCCTCCAGGCAAAACTCCTCAATGCAGCCTGCTGGCTTGGCCTGCTGCAAGATTGGCGAAGATGGACCCAATGGCGAATTGTGGCCGCTAGCGAGAAATAGCCCGAGTGAGGCCCCGATCTCGACCAGCAGTGCAACGGCGATGGTGAGCGCAAGCCGCACAGGCTCCGGCTTCTGACCAGTGATCCGACTGAGCAGCGAGGATTGTGGATCGCTATCTTGCCCCGCACCGCTCTCCCGCAGCCTTACGCTCTCTAGCTGCAGGCTGCCAATCTGCACGGATAGGCGATCCGCTTCCTGCGCAGCCGCCAGTTCGGCGCGCAGACGAAAATACTCTGCGCAGAATGACCTGCTTTCGCCCTCAGTTGCGTTCGTGCAATCTCTCGACACATGCCAACGCCTGTTCTGGCGCTTAGCCTCAATTTCTTCTTCCAGCACAGCTGCAGGACGGTGAGTAGGTAAGCCGCCGCGCCGCGCTTCGAGCGCTCTTAGTGAGCCAAGCACGCGCTCATGCGATTGCGTGAGGCCTTCACGACTCTCGACCAGCGTGCCTCGCGTAGCTGCGGCAAAGCCGATGGCGCTCAAAAGCGAGAAGCCTGCGAAGAAAGCGAAGGCGAGCGCACCGCTAAACGCGGCCACCATGCGCTTCGCCGCCCAGCTCCAAGCGATGAAAAACGGAAGCAGCGCTTTGAGTACGTCCGCCGCGGCGGAGGCCGCGCCTAGCACCTGGCCCTCCAGCGGCGTCTTCCCGAGCGAGGCCATGAACAGATAGTTCATCACGCCGGATACGGCGCACATAACGAGCGCGGCAGTGAAACCAGCTATCGATATTAGCTTCTGCATCGGCTGTGCCCTTGCTGGAGCTGCCGATGTAACAGCAGTCATCACCCAAGGGTGGGGGCTTCCTTTTCCACCTAGTGGCCGGAAGTCCGCATCGATAACATTCTTAGCATTGTCGTGGCCCAGATACTCGGAGAGCTTAAGTGTCTAGCTTTGCATCACTGGCATCAGCCAACGTAATGTATTGGGCGTTCCACATTTATTGGACGCTGATGTCCATCGGCGCGCTTTATGCCACCTACGTTCGTTTGAAATATCAAGGCCACGGGCATGCCCAAGCGTTCATCGTTCTGCTCGTCGCAGCAGCCTATCTGCTGATTGAGTATGGCCCTGTGTGGCCTTATTTTATGTATGTCGCGGCGATAGCGGCATACCTAGCGTCCTATTTATTCGTGCTGCTAGGCAAATACACTGAATATTCTGTATGGCTCATAGGCTTCTTCTGGCCGCACTTAATTATCTTAGCGCTAGTATCTGCCGACCTGGGACATTTCACACCTTATCTCTGCTTTCTCATGGGCGCGCTGGTATTGTGGCTTACCCTATCGGATATCTTTAACATCCTGACCGAAAAAATTCCCCACAATAGAACTACGATTATTCTCCATTACACATATTTCTTGATAAATTTGCTATTTTTAATTATTGTTTTCGCTAAGCTGCACAGCTACTTCGGAGTGCTAATAGGCGGCAGCTTTACATCGCATAATTTTTTCGATGCGTTGTATTTCTCGGTCGTTGTGTGGACTACGCTTGGCTTCGGCGACATTGTCCCAGCATCGAGTGCAGGCCGGATTACGGTCATGATAGAAGCGTCGCTCGGTCTGATGTCTATGGCGCTCGCCGTTGCCGTGACTCTCTCGGTTATCGGCAAGCTTTCAATTAACGAGCCGCCTAATGATCAGGGCGACAGTTGATAGGCGCCAAAGACGTAAAACAGGCGGAACGCTGAAGGTAACAAGCTGTAGGATAGCAACGGATTGGCTGATAATTATGATGAATATGCTAGCAAAAATATTTTCGAAAATAAAAATGCCGCCGGATTTGATGCGGGAATTGGCGCTAAGGCATCAAGAACGCCATGGCGACGCCGAAACGACCAAACAAAATCCGCTGAGGGGTAAGCCTGATCGGCCGTGGCTCGGTCATCTCGATCCGATTCCATTTGATCGCTTCCTCTAACGCTCCCTATCAATAGCGCTGGTGCCGATTCCAGTTTCGCTAATTTGATTTTTAGCCGTTATTTATTCATAATACATAATGGCTTTTGTTTCGGGGGTTCTATCAAACGGCATTTCAGTTGGTATCGATCCCAATCCCCACTCCCACGGCGTCTCGGTGCGCCTCGTTATTCGCAACGGCTCGCGCCACGACGGCGTATCGGGGTCTACCCATTTCCTTGAACACTGCATGTCCCAAGCGCGGACTGCATCCGGCAATGTCGCCGATGACCTGGAACGGCTCTGCGTCAGCAGCGGATTCTACACCTCGAAAGAACGAGTACTAATCGAGGCCGACTGCGTTGCCGAAGACTTCCAAGATGTGCTGCAGCTCATTTCAACTGCGGTTCTCGATCCCGCCTTCGACGATGAGAGCTTTGAGCGCGAGCAATCCCGCATCTTGCACGAAGAATTAGAATCGCGGACGAATTTTCCGCTGCTGGCACCACTCCAGAAGCGCCTGTATGGGAGCCACCTATTTGCCAATACGATCCTTGGCCTCAGAAGCGATATCGAGGCCATGACACCCGGGGCCTTGCGAGACCATCACCGCGCGAATGTGGTGGGCGAGCGTATCGGGATCGTTGTCTCCGGGCCGGTTGATCCGGCTCAGGTCATGGTTCAGCTTGAGGCACTCTTACGAAATTTACCGCGCGGCACGGCCGCGCCAGCGACTACTCAACCAATTTGCAACTCGGTTCACCTGTCTCATCACAAAGTGCAGGATACGCAAGAACTGTCATTTTACGTACAAGACACTGAAGCCGCGCCGGACGACCGCATGGCGTGCATTGCGTTCACAGAACTGTTAAAGAAGGAATTGGACCGTCAGCTTTGCGCTCGCGCCCTGAACTACTCGGGCTCATACGCCGCTTACGTCCCGTATTCGGATTTCGGATTTTATGAAATTTGCATCACGGCACCACCTGCGAATGCCCCAGACATCTCAAGGCTGATTTCATCCACGCTCGATGATCCGGAGCGCTGGCTAACAAGCGCCAATCTTGATGGGCTTAAGCGCCGCTGGAAGCTACAGGACGCCTTCCAAGTCTCCGATCCCCGTCAGCGGGTTCGCCTTATGGCCACTGAATACGAGCTTACCGGCAAGATCATCGACTGGCACACCATTGACGCCGGTTATGCTGACCTATCTTTGGAGCAAGTTCGCGAAGCTGCTCACCGCTTCGACATTGACAATGCTGCGCGCTTATCGATTGGGCCAGTTGCTCAAGCCAATTCGGCTGCTCCTGAAACGCAGCTCTCGCAGCAGTTTGATCTCGTCTGATTGACCAAGAGCGCTCACAGCGCTCATCCCGTGGCAAACCCTTCAGTAATCAAAATATCCACGACTGCCGTCATATTCCGTGCGCTGCCTTTTATCCGCCACGAGAAAGCGCAGACTCTCCTCCGTTTCAACTAGTGATGTTCTCTGGAGTTACAGCCGATGAGCAACAACAACCTCACTGATCAGCAGATCAAGGATGCGGGTACGAAGGGCAATCCTGTTTCAACGAACGGGATGAGCACCGAAGAGCGCAACCGCGTGAACAAAATCTGGAACGATGCCAAGAACGACGCTGGTAAGAAGTAAGTTCTGACTTTTCGCACTGCTGAGATCAGCCGAGAGCAATCCGGCTGGTCTTTTTTGTAGCCTGCCCCTCATACGCATCCAACGCTTCCGACAGCAGCCGGGCTTGGCTGAGACCATCGCGCTTAGCGAGGTCTGCGAGACGATCAGCATCGCTTTCCAGGATCGAAAGATTTTTCTGCACGCGTTTGCCGCCCTCTAACGTGGCGACGCGCGCAGTTGGCGTAAGCTCAGGGCGGAGATGCGTGCGGATTTGGTCGAGCTTGCTGAAGGTTTTCATGGCTTGAACCCGGAGGAGCTGGGAGCGCTCTCACCGCTCCCTATCGAAGTCCTGCTTGGCGCGTCCGCGCAGCAGCGCTTTGGGGCGATCTTCGCGCAGTGTGTCCTGCGCTTTATTAAGCCGCGCACGCAGGTGATGAATGCGATCGCGGTAGGCTTTGAATTGCTCGGTGTTTACCGTCTGCACTTCGTAGCCGTTGGGCGTGAGGTGCAGCTCAGCCCTCGGCTTGGGCTGAGCTGCGATGCGTTGGTCGAGTTCCGCTTTGGTTACGACACCAGAAGCGGCCCGGCCAAACTCAGGTTTGCTCACCGTTCATAACGGGGACCGTTATCGCGCGGGCGACGGTCCTCCCTTTCGGCGGTGCGCTTGTCGTCACGGCGATCTCCATCGCGCGCGTTGTCCTTCGTCTCCTGGATGCGTTCCTGGACGGAACGGACGACCACCTTGCCGTCCTTCGGGAAGGAATCCAGCTCGAGGTTGAACCCCTCGCCGTCTTTGTGTTTCCACACAGCACCTATGCGGTTGAAGTAGGACTTGTTCTCATCGCCCTCCCGCACTTGGTAGGCTATGTGAGAGGGGCGCTTAGTGTCATTGTCGTTGCTCATGTCTGATCTCCTTACGTGTCAGGGTTGGTAGCCTTCCACGTATGCCCAATTTCCATTCCGATATTGGGCGAAAGACGAATATTTCTTCGGCACAGGTCCTGTGATGACGCGGGCCTCCCGCGTTCCCCAACGTCCAGCGATGCGCACACGATCGTATGGAGGGTGATACGGATTGGGCAGATAGAGCCCTGCCAGCTCCGCGCACTCGAAATAGGGTTTGCGATCCGCCAGCACGGCCAGAGGTTCCTTGCCGGAGAGGAATAGGACCTGCTTATCCAAACCCAATGAGAGGACTTCGTCCTCAGTCAGCAGCTTCCTTGCTTGCTTGGTCCGCATCTGCGCCGCCTTTGAGAAGTGCGCGGCTTCCATCATGGCGGTGAGCATGTCTTCTCCAGCCATTACGCGCTGCACGGCAAGTCGCTTCTGGCGCGATGCCTCCTCCTGCAAGCGGGTGTCGTTGTATTCCAACGTCTCGGTGCCCAGCATGTTAGAAATCAGCCGCGCCGTGCTGAAATCCCGTGTGCCCAAAAACTGGCGCATCTGTGCCGAGGCCATGAACGTATCCGTTCCGCTCGGGCCGAAGTTGTGGGTGATCTGCCCGATATCCTGCCAGAACGTCCACGGCTGGATGCCGATGCCCCGCCCATAGGTGTAAAGCTGTTGCAACGCCTGAAACGCTCCGAGCTGAGCAGCTTCATCGATCAGCATCAGCAGCCGGCGAGAGCCCGGCGCGCGTGATTTGTAGAGCATGCAGGCCGTGAAGAACTGGCGGAGGCAACCGGCGCTCTGGTGAAGGTATTCCGCCGGGATCATGAGGAAGACAATTTTCGGGCTGGATGAATTGCACACATCCTCCAACGAGAAATCCGGGTTCTCCAACGATGCGCGGAGGATTGGGTCGTCAAGGAACGACAGGCTCGCGTAAATCTCACCCATAACCGACCCGAACTCGCGCGGGCTGTCCTGCTGCTTCGTGATCATCTCGCCCGCTGTGCGGCGCACGTCTTCGAATTTAGAGGTGCGCATGGCTTCCAGAAACGTCGCCCAATTCCCAAGGTCGCCCTCGACGACATTGATGACGCGCATCAAGTTGGCGAGGTTCGTCTGGCCGAATATTTCCGCATCAAACTTGATGATCGCTTCGACCCAGCCGCTGCCGCGCTGCTCGAAATACTTGCCCTCCGACCGGCTGGTGACGGTGACGAGCGCCCGTGCGGCCAGTTTGCAATCTGCATGAAAGGTCGATTTACGCGGATCAATGGGATCAAGCGGGTTGCAGTGATGTGATGGCAGCCCGTGCAGGCGATAGGGGTTCCAGAGGAACGCTTCGATTCCGTGCCGCGCCAGCGCAGGCATGAACGTGGCTGCGATCTCACCTCTCGGATCGAGCACGATCATCGAGCGGTCTTGGACCGTACATAGGATATGACCGATCACAGTCGTGAGCTTGCCCGTGCCTGCGCCGCCAAAGGTGATGAGTGGCGCATCGCCCTCCAGATGCAGCGATTTGCGTCCCATAAAACCGACAGGAAGGCCCCTCCCTGCGAGAAGCCCTGCACTGCGGATCAGACGCTCATCTGCCCAGCCTGCGCTGCCGAAGCGATATTGCTCGTTGAATTCGGTGGGGTGCATCGCAGCCTCCTGTCCTTAAACAGCAAGGGGCCGCATCGCGGCGGCCCCCTTTTGGCTATCATTCGAAAACAGCGGTTCCGCCGCGCAGCACCCACTTGAACTTGATTTTCGAGGCAATGTTGCCAACCAACGCAGTCACGATGCCGTACACGATTGCTGTGCCGATGTTGCCTGCGAGCAGGTTGAGCGCTGCGACGATAAAGGCGATCACCGCGAGGATAGTGAATGCGTCGTGCGCGAACTTGCGGGGCTTGCTGATGATGACGTCAGGGATATGAGCCATTGTAGAGTTCCTTTCGACGGTGCTTGGTTTTTCAGATGAACCTGGTCGCGGCAGCGAGACCGGCTGCGACGATGGCGGTAGCGAGCGTGGCGCGCGATACGAAGAAGGTCAGCAGCGCCATGGTGACGAACCAGACGAAGCTGACGAGGTCGAGCGCGTCACCGGTCACGCCGTAACGGCTCGCGGTGTAGCTCACGACCCAATGAACCGTGCGAGCATAGATTTCAGGGGTCAGCAGGAAGGCGGCGACGAAGGCCAGAATGTTTGCCGTCCACTCGATGGACTGCATGAAAACATCCTGGCGCTTCTGGCGATGATCATTGGCGTTGCGCATTTGGGATTGCTCCTTTCACCGCTTCGGTCCGCCACCAAGATGGCGGCAGACCTGCAGCAGATGGTCGATGCTAGGAGCGACCAGCGGGCGTGTGGGGAAGATGCTGGGAGGAAGTTTGCGCTACTTGGCAATGAACCCGGCGCGCACAGGGTTAGAGATGCGGAAGGCGAGATCGATCAGGCGTAAACGGGCGATGATGCGGCGCTGAGGGGCCTGGCGCGGGTCGTATTCCGCGAAATACATGAAGGTTGAGAGCCAGCGGAAACTGCCATCATCGTTGAAAGCGGCGTCGATATCTTCATCGTCGATTTCAAACGGCTTGCCATCCGGCCATGTGATGCGGCCCCGAAATCCGTAAATCGTGTCCGCAATCCAGTTCGGTATCTCGCGGCGGGAGATGCCAAGCGCGCGGGTCGCGGTTGCCAGACGTTGGAAATGTGAGCGGCGGGATAGCTCCTCATCGCTCGCCACAACAACAACACGCTTGTTGTCGTTCACCGGCTTGAAGGCACAGGGTTGGCAGACATCGCGTCCGCAGCGTTGGCAGTAGGTCATAACTCAAGTCTCCTTTTGTTGTTGTTTTTGGCGATGCTCGTTTTCAAGCACCGCGCCTTAGCTCTCGAACACACACGTATGAGTTGAAGTGTTTGTTTAAGTTCTGCTGGCAAACTACTGCAAACGCGGCGTTTTCTGCAAAATCGAAGGGAAGAATAGCCGCACATAAACAACCATGAAGTGAAGCGTAGGTGCGGGTGTTGGGTATCGTCGAAAAACAAAAAAGAGGGCGCAGATACGCGCCTCGAAATCGCTATGTGGCGGGTGCCAAATTATCGGAGCACAAGTTCCTGCGGGTGCTGCACGGCTTCGCGGAAAGCACGCCGATCAAGGTACTGGAGCCAACTACCCATGTGAGCGGTAAGACGATCCGCACGACTTACGGGACATTGCGCGCGCACCTTCCCGTTGCAACGCAGCGCGAGCGCACCCGGTTTTCTCATGCCGGTGTCTATCTGTTTGAAGACGAGAGCGTCGCGCCAGAAGGCCGCCGCATCATCGCGAGCATCGAGCGGACGCGCCGCTTCAGCCGCTACATCAAACGGCAAGCACCACGCGTGTCCGCAGACGATGAGCACCTTTTCCTACTGGAGAAGGCCGTGCGGATATTCTGCGCGCTCGACTTGCGAGGCATGGAGGTCGATGATCGCCTATTGGCGCAAATCGCCGAGGCCTTCACGGCCCTCCGTCCGAGCGAACCGCTGCAAAAGCTGGCCGAGTTCATTCCTGGCGCAAAGCCGCATGCACATCCCGAACTGCGGCTGTATGAGGATTACCGGAGATACTTGCTCAAGAACCCGCTCGGCAAAGGAATTTAAGTTTGTGCCGGTGCGCAGCAGGTTGGCGCGCATCCGCACTCTTTGCTTTTCACATCCACTGCTTCGATCAGGTTCACGCGCTTGGAAAGCTCTTCAGCGGTCTCGACGCGCTCGCTGTAACGATCCGTGAGGTATGGGCTTACACCCCGCGTGAGCAGCGTGAACTTCACCAACTCTTCCATCACATCCACCACTCGGTCGTAATAGGAAGAAGGCTTCATCCGGCCTGCGTCGTCAAACTCCTGAAAGGCTTTGGCCACGGATGATTGATTGGGGATGGTGAGCATCCGCATCCAGCGGCCCAGCACGCGAAGCTGGTTTACGGCGTTGAACGATTGCGAACCGCCGCTCACCTGCATGACTGCCAGCGTTTTACCTTGGGTCGGGCGCACAGCGCCCGAGTTGAGGGGAATCCAATCAATCTGAGCCTTCAGAATTCCACTCATGGCACCGTGGCGTTCGGGCGAGCACCAAACCTGCCCTTCGGACCAGGCTACAAGATCGCGCAGCTCCTTCACCTTGGGGTGATCTTCGGTGGCGTCATCGGGCAGCGGGAGGCCGCTTGGGTCGAAAATCTTCGGCTCCGCCCCCATGGCCACTAAAAGACGCGCGGCTTCGAATGTTAGGAAACGGCTGTAGGAGCGCGGACGCACGGAGCCATAGAGCAGGAGGATGCGTGGCTTATGGGCTGCTTGGGGCTCGCGGAGCGCAGCCGGGTCGGGCGTGGCAAAAGTGTCAGTCTTGATATTGGGAAGGGATAGATCGAGTTCAGACAACGCGTTCACCTTTTTCGTTTATCACCACTTCGCCGTCTTCCTTGATGAAGGGACCGATGGCGGGGTTTGGGAGAATATCCAGCACAGCCTCCGAAGGACGGCAAAGCCTCGTGCCGAGCTTCGTGACCACGATCGGCCGGTTGATCAGGATAGGATGGGCCATCATAGCGTCTATCAATTCATCGTTAGTCTTGGCTGGATCGCTGAGATTGAGCTCATCATAGGGCGTCCCCTTCTGACGCAGCAGCTCGCGCGGCGTGATGCCCATGGCGCTTATCAGGCTCACAAGCTCGTCACGAGTAGGCGGCGTTTTCAGGTATTCGATCACGCGCGGCTCTTCTCCGCTCTGGCGGATCATTTCCAAAGTGTTGCGTGACGTGCCGCAGGCGGGGTTGTGATAGATCGTGATCATGGTGTCTTCTATTCTGCCGCCTTGAGGTGTGCGGTCTGTTGGGCAGCGGCGGGCGCGAGGATGCGGGTTACGCCCAAGGCGATCACTGCACCGATGAGCTGGGCTGCGATAAACATCGGCACATGCGCAGGTGCGATGCCCGCAAAGCTATCTGTGAAGCCCCGCGCAATCGTCACGGCGGGATTGGCAAACGACGTCGAGGCGGTGAACCAATAGGCCGCCGTGATGTAAAGCCCGACCGAGAGCGGCACGGCGTCCGGTCTGGCGCGGAGTGTCAGCAGGATCGTCAGGATAAGGCCGAAGGTAGCAACCGCTTCGGAGATGCCCTGCCCCCATCCGGCGCGCAGCTTCTCAGAAACCTGCATTAGGGGCAGATCAAACATGGCGTGAGCAAGCAGGACGCCGGCTAGCGCGCCGAATAACTGCGCGATGACATAGAGGCCTGCGGTATGCGCGGAGATTTCCCGGCGCATGAGAAAGATGGCGCTCACTGCCGGGTTGAAATGTGCCCCTGAGATCGGGCCCAGCATTGTGATGAGCACCACCAGGATTGCACCCGTTGGCAGCGTATTGCCTAATAAAGCGATCGCGACATTCCCGCCAGCAAGGCGCTCGGCCATGATGCCCGAGCCCACGACGGTGGCGAGCAGCAGCGCCGTGCCGAGCGCTTCCGCGACTAGTTTTTGTTTGAGAGTAACGGCGGCGCTCATGCGCGCTCCGGCGTTGGGGTGCTTTGCCCGATTTCATCAAGGCGGCGCTGGAGCGAGAGACTGTCGAGCGAGGCCAGAGGCAGGTTCACGAAGATGCCGATGCGCTGATAGAGCATGCGGTGCGTGTCGGCGAAAGCGAGGTGCTTTTCGGTATCCGAGCCTTGTGCGCTAGAGGGATCGGGTAAACCCCAATGCGCGCTGATCGGTTGGCCGGGCCATACGGGGCACGTCTCGTTGGCGGCGTTGTCGCAAACCGTGAACACGAAATCGAGCTGAGGCGCATCAGGCGCGGTAAACTCTTCCCATGATTTCGAGCGCATGTTGGAAATGTCGTAGCCGATCTTGCCCAGCATATCGAGCGCGTAGGGGTGCACGCGCCCGCTTGGCTGGCTCCCGGCGCTGTAGGCCTTGAACCGTCCAGCCCCCAGCTTGTTCATCACTGCTTCGGCAATGATCGAGCGCGCAGAGTTATGCGTGCAGAGGAACAGCACATTGAGCGGGGCCTTGGTCATCACTTTCCTCCCTTACTGGTACAAACCATTTTTGCTTTCTTGAACACCGTGCCGCACAGCTCCGGCTGCCCCTGACAGCAATCCTCCGTCAGATATTCGAGCAGCTGCCGCATCCCATCGATATGCACGGCATAGCGCACATAGCGGCCATGCCTGCTGGCGTGGAGCAGGCCTGCCCGGTCCAGTTCTTTGAGATGAAATGACGTGGCCGTGGGACTGGCCTTGATGGCGTCGGCGATCTCATACGCGGCAAGCCCGTTGGGGCCTTGCCGCACTAAGAGACGAAAAATGCCAAGGCGCTGCTCATGGGCGAGCGCTGCCAAAGATGTAACGGCTTGCTTCTTATTCATACACTAACAATACAACAATCCTTGAATGATTCAATATAAATTTGCAGTGAGATTGGTTTCGATCGAAACGGGGGGTTAGCTGGACGCTGGGCTAGAGAGCGCATCAAGGATGTGGCATTGGGCAATCCGCCCCTTTGCGCAGGCCTTGATCATGTGTTCGAGCTCAGTCCTAAGAGCGCTTAGACGCTCTATGCGATGGGAGATCGCCTTGAGGTGATCGCGCGCCAAGGCATCAACTTTTGCGCAGGATTGCTGTGGTTGTTCGGCTAGCGCTAGCAATTCGCGGATGGAATCGACCTCAAATCCGAGCTCGCGCGCGTGCCGGATGAAGCGAAGCCGGATGAGCGCCTTTTCACCGTAAAGCCGCCTGTTGCCCTCGCTGCGGACGGGTTCCGGCAAGAGACCAATGCTCTCGTAGTAGCGGATGGTAGGGATTTTGACACCGCTCTCGCGCGCCAACACACCAATGGGAATGCGACCTTTCATAATTTACTTGCTCCTCTAGTCACTAGAGATCTTATGATGTGAATCATGAGCGTGAAAGAGAAGATTACAGATGCGTCTTGCCAGCCCGATTCCTGCGGCTGTCACGGCAATCCAAAATTCGACGGCATGGATCGTCGCTACGTCCGCATCCTATGGGCGGTCATTTCCATCAACGCGACTATGTTCGTCATCGAGATGGTCGCGGGGCAACTCGCCGGATCGCAAGCGCTGCAGGCTGACGCCCTAGACTTCCTGGGTGACACACTGACCTACGGGATCAGCCTGGCCGTGATCGGCCAATCTATCGCTTTGCGCTCAATGGCAGCATTGGCTAAGGGCACAAGCCTGCTTGTGATGGGCCTCTTCGTATTTGGAAGCACTCTCTACAATGTGCTGTTCCTTGATCTCCCGCGCGCAGAGATCATGGGCACCATCGGCTTTCTGGCGCTTGCTGCGAACGTGACCAGCGTTCTTCTCCTGCTCCGGTACAAGGACGGTGATGCCAATGTGCGCTCGGTTTGGCTGTGCTCGCGGAATGATGCCATTGGAAACGTGGCCGTGGTGATCGCGGCGCTCGGCGTATGGGGAACTACCACCGCTTGGCCCGATCTTATTGTCGCTGGTGTGATGGCCGCTCTTTTCCTGACCTCTGCCACCCAAATACTGCTGCAAGCATGGCAGGAATGGCGGACCAGAACGGTTAGCGGGCCCCGCACGGGTCAGGTTTCAAAAGAATGAGCTCGACCAATAGATGGCCGGGGCCGTTCCTCTATCTCCTCTTAGTCGCACTGACGATCACTTTGGACCTCGCAAGCAAGAGTGCCATGGTCTGGCTTCTTGAAGGTGGCGCGAGGACCATCACGCTGCTTCCGTGGTTGGACCTGCGGCTAGCATACAATCGCGGTATCAGCTTCAGTCTGTTTGAAGCCGAGCATGCCGGCCATGTCACAACATTGGTTGTGATCGCCAGCCTTGCTGCGATTGGTTTTGCGATTGTCGGACTCTTGGCGGCGGCCTCATCTGAGAGAGTTTCATATCTCCTGATATCAGGCGGAGCGGCCGGGAATGTTATCGACCGCGCCGCCAATCATGCAGTGACTGACTTCATAAGCTTTCATGTGGGCCAATGGCACTGGCCAAGCTTCAACATCGCTGATGTCGCCATCACGCTGGGCGTTGCAACGCTCTTAGGATCGTCATTTGGCTTGTTTCAACGAAAGAGCCCCCTGAACTAGGGGGCTCGCCCGTCACGCGGCGCTTCATTCACTCCGCGATGAGCCGCGCACGTTCAGGGTGCTTGATGCGGAAGTAGAGGTCGATCAGCCTCAACCGAGCAATCACGCGACGCTGCGGGCGCTGTCGCGGCTCAGTTTCAGCGAAGGAGAGGAAGTCCGATATCCAACGGAAGTCTGGATCGGCGAACGTGTCGTCGATCTCCGTATCTGTCGGCTCGAACTTGCGACCGTCAGCGAAATAGATCGTGCCTTCGAAGCCGTAGATCGCGTCGGCCAGAATGTTCGGAATCTCTCGACGAGATACGCCAAGCGCAACGGTGGCGATGGCAAGACGCTGGAAGTGCGAGGTCCGCTGGAGCTGATAGTCAGCAGCCATCACCACGGTCTTTTCGCTTGCCTCATGCGAGAATGAGCAATGGGTCGAGGCGGAGTTCTTGGGGTCCATGATCGTCTCCTCACGGCAAAGCGGGCACAAATCCGCGACGCGTGATGAGCTACATGGAAATGTCGGGTACCCGTTTCAAGAGTCGGGTACCCAATTTATTTTGAGTTGGGTTCGAGGAGCGCTTCGATCGTCTGCAAGAGGTCGGGACGCTCCCGTTTGATGCGCTCAATCGCTGCATCCACCAGCCAGTCGCTGCGTGTTTCGCCGCTTCCTGCCACGACTTCGTCGATGGCTGCCGCAATACGAGGATCGATCCGCAGCTTCACTTGTACCGTGGGTCTGTTCACTTCGGCATCGGCGGACTTCGTCGGATCAGGCAGCTCCGCGCGCTTTCTGTATGTTCGTTTTAGGGTGTCGCGTTCGTTCGAAATTTCTCTAAGCTCATAGTGTAGATACCTAAGTATAACTCCAACCGCCTTAGGATTGCCAATAAATTGCTTAAGTACATCCTCAACGTCTTGTCCAACTGGTTGCGAGTTTTCAGCGAAACCGCCTCTAAGCATTGACGCCATTGCTTGAGCACACTTCGTTGCTATGGCGTCTAGTCTTGTGTTTTTGAACCTAAGATTTTCAACAATTAGTCCGTCTGGTAATTTCAACACCCCAAAATTTTCTGTTTCTTGCGCCAGCCGCGCCAGAAAGGCCGATAACGACCCGGCATCTCTGGGCCGAGTCAGCCCCTTCTTCATCAGTGCCGTTTGAACCTGCGTTAAGACGGCTGGCTCTAGCAACTTGCCAAGGGCTGGTGGAAGATCGCTGTCTCCAGGCCGGACTGAAATCGGCCCCTCAATACTCGGTGCACCGGCACTTTCGGCATGAGAGGTCTTTGCCGCTTCCGCGCGCCTTCTGCTCATGCACGTCCCTTCGGGTGACCTAATCAAATCTCGCTAAGCGCAGCGCCCAATCAATTTGGGTACCCGTAATATAGGCCAGCGCTGGAGCCAGTCAATCCGCACGCTACGGGAGCTGTCGCCGTTCCGTTTTGTGTGAAATCACTTTTTTGGAGACGGCTCCGGCTCGGCGGGCTGTGACGGCTGATTGAGCAAATCTGGATGGTCACGTAGCAGCTTCTCTTCCAAAGCGGCAGTGACCCAATCATTGCGCGTGAGATCACCCCCATCACGTCGAAGGGCAGTGTCGATGGCGTCAGTTAGCTCAGGAAGGAAGCGGAGGGCCACTTGCTTGCGTCGCAGATTGGCAGGCGCATTGGCAGGCTTCGTCGGATCAGGCAGCTCCGCGCGCTTGCGATAGACTCGTTTAAGTGACTTCTCGTGATCGTCCAAAATATCCGCAATAACAATATTTACGCATTACATAAACAATGGTTCGAGTTTAGCAGTTGCAACAAAATTATGCAAAATAATTACGTATCGCAAGAGTGCCATAAATTAAATCGCGGTGCTCGCAGACCAGCCTGTTTGACATATTTATACCGTGTACTGTATAATTTTACCATGCAGTATGGGGTAATGGGGATTTGGGATACGACACGGGCGAACTAAAGGCCATATGGGAGATCGAAGCCGCGCGCACGCGCGAGGAAGATCGCCGCGACTATGAGCGCGAGCTGGCCGGGATCGATATTGGCCGCGAGGCACGCTTCCACGGTACAGAATTTGTCGAAGAACGCCGTCAGGGCCGAGGCGGCGCATCCAGTGCCCAACGATCGGCGCAACAGCAATACGCCTCCCGACTACAGATGCTGCTGGCAACCAATCCGGGCTATGCCAAGGCATACAACAACACCATGGATGCCTTGGGCGATTCCGAGAAAGCAGCCGATGATGCGATTGAGAAGCTAGAGGTCGCTCTCACCAAGGCCCGCCGGGAAACTCAGGACATGCTTGAGCGCGCGGCAAAGCTGCCGGATGGCCGCCGAGTGTTCAAAGACAAAAACGGGCAAGTCTGGGACGAACACGGCGCGCATATCAGCGACGACCAAGCCGCTTCAATCCAATGGCGCGGCGATGAGCCGACACAGGAGGCTTTCAGCGATCAAAACCGCTATGCCGAAGACCTTTCCCGCAGCGTTGACGAGATGCGCGGCGTCCAAGTCGACCTCGGCGGCATCCGGGAGGAAATGACCGATAAGGACAACCCGCCGACGCAAGAGCGCGTGGAAGACCTTCGCGGTCAGATTCAAGAACTGGATCTGGAGACGCAGAAACATTTGAACGTGGTCAGAGTAGATCAAGTCAAACCGGCGGAAGTCCAGTTCTCAGGCACGGAAATGATGATGCTCCCGCCGAGTTAGTGCTATCTCGCGTATTTGAACGCTCCGCATTCCTTCTGAAGAACACTCATGATCACGGCTGTCGGATGGTAGTCGCCGTGCGCCTTCATCGCTTCAGCGATCCTGGGATACCCCCTAGTCGCCTCATCAGCTACCCATCGATCAATACACTTGGCCTGATCAGGCACGTTCTGAGTGGCAATCAGTCCGGCCATCATCGCCGAGGCGGAGATATATCCTTTCTGGTTCTCCTGCGGAAACTTCAGAAATTCTGATGCCTTAAACCCATCTGCAGCGTGACCAGCGCCACTGCATACGATGGTACTCAGACTTGCTATCGCTAGTGCTTTCCTGCTCAACATAAACGATCGTTATTGAGCAGGAGGGAAAACTAGCACGAGAATGAGACGACACTACTTAAGAACAGGCGGTTTTCCGCCAATGTGCGGCGCTAGCACTAGGACTCGTAGCGCCTCGTCAGAAAGGATCGATTTTGACGAGGTTGAGTCATGACCAACTTCTTTTTCCCAAGCGTCGAGGTGACAGGGCGGCGAATAGGATATGCGCGAGTTTCTACCGCTGACCAGAAGCTCCGCATGCAGCTTGACGGTCTCAAGGCCGCGCAGTGCGATGAGATTTTTAAAGACCACGGCATCAGCGGTGGCAAGGCCAGCAGGCCTGGCCTAGATCAAGCCCTCAAGACTTTGCGGCGCGGCGATGCACTCGTGGTGTTCAAGCTCGACCGGCTCAGCCGCTCGGTCCAGCACCTCTCCGATCTTCTGGTTAGATTAGGGAATGAGGGTATTCATTTCTGCTCGCTGGCGGAGGGCATTAACACCACTACGCCCGGCGGCAAACTCGTCTACCACCTGTTCGCTGCCTTCGCTGAGTTCCAACGTGATGTAATCAGCGAGAACACCGCACTAGGCCTAGCAGCTGCGCGGCAGCGAGGCACTGCGCTAGGACGCCCACCGCTGCTCTCGATCGATGTCATTCTCGAAGGTCATCGCGCTGTCATGCAGAAGGGCGACTCCATAAGAGAGGTCGCCCGGCGTTACAAAGTTTCTCCCACCACTTTGACGCGCGGGTTTAAACGTGCAGGCGTGGAGTGCGTTCACTAAAGTGATTGCCAGGGATGGATGGCTCAGATGAAGTTTGCAAGGAGTGCGTTCTGCGGAACGCTGTACTTTTTTTCGGTAAGCGCCGGTGCGGAACCACTCGTCACCCTAAGCGCGGACGAGCAAGGAAAGTCAGTGTCGCGCACGATTGATTGTGGGCTTCTTCGCAAAAATCCTAACGCTCCCCGCGATCTCCTCGTGAACTGCGCCTTCGTCGAACAGGTCCGCGGGGACACCATCTGCTTCGACACTACACTTCGGCGCGATCCAAGAGATGCGGATGACGCAAAACGACTTTCAAGCTCCATTCTTGCCACAGCACTCCGCCATCTGGCGCATCAGCACAAACAATGCATGGCGCAGTACGCAGAGGTAGAGCTTAGAGCTGGCTCTTCGTCTCAGCGATTGGACGCCTTGCTAGGTACCGAGTGGCGACGCGATGATCGCGCGAACTGCATTCTCCGCCGCGCGAGAGACCTATGTAAGCAGGCGCTTGGCGCGCCCTAGAACTACAGATCGTCAAGCGTTACGTGAGGTTGCTCCGTCGGCGCATGCCCAAGGCCGTGACCAACATCTTGCAAGCACGCGTCTCCGGTACTTTTAGTAGCCGCGAACACAGCAACCGCTATGAACGCCGCAGAAACAATTCCGAATACATTTCCATTTGTCATTATATCTCCGAATAGCAATTGGTTTATTATTATCTGTATAATGATAATAATTCTCAATATCAATTTCTTAGCGTCAGGAATATATGCCTAGTTACGTAACCAGCTCGATTTCCGGGGAGTAAACAACTGACCATCCTCTCGTCAGCCGAACTTCGGCGACGCCGTGCGCGACGCTGCTGCTGCGTAACGTGAGTGGGTATGGCGCTTCCAGTATCTCTCGCGCCGATACATTCGACATCCACTGGCTGCCCCCCGCATCACACTCGGAGACAGGAGGTCTGATCCAACAGCGATCGCGATTGATCGCGATCTCCACGACCGACCATCGCGGAGTTTCGGTTGAAACGCCCTTAGCTGTGCTCTTTCCAAATCTCAGCAGCGCGCCGTGGTGATGCTCAAACCCCTCGTCGCCACGCCGAATTTCGTACCGAGGATCGATCCAGAGAAAGCCCGGCTGCCGGTGCCACATAGCGATCTGCAGCATCCAGTTGCAGACCAACGCCTCGATCTCCGCTTCTTGAAGTCCGGTACCATCCGTGAGGGATGACAGAAATTCACCACGCAAAGCATCGCTGCGAGGACCTGTCTCAGCCAAGAACGCTTCCAGAAACCGATCTCTTATCTCGATGAACTGCATGTAGCCCCGATTGCTGACCGCGTTTACCGGAACAGAAATTGTTAGAACTGATGATCCGCAAGATGTGTGCTGTCATACAGCACCATCTTGTCTCGGCGGTCTTTCGCCCGCCTCGGCAAGGGGGCCTTGCTGGCCCCCGTTGCATCCCCCCGGCCACAGCCCTCGTTAATACGCTCTTGCGCCGCCTCCTTTATCGGTCTTCAGATGTGGAAGGCTGCGCCGAATCGTTGAGCGCCACGCCGAATACTTGCATCGTCACCATATGATTCTAGCGCGAACTTTGTGCCAAGAGGGGCCTAATGCCTAAGGAAGCTGTCGCTCGCGGCACACGAACGCCGCGAACCCGCAAGCCCTCTGCGAAAATATCGCAACCCCAAGGCGCCGATCTCTTTGTTTTTCCGACGAAATCCAAGTGCGATGATTTTCCAACCGGCCTCACGTCGGTTGAAATCTGCGCTGGCGCAGGCGGTCAGGCTCTTGGCCTTGAGCTGGCTGGCTTCCACCACAGTGCGCTTGTGGAGATTGAACCGCCCGCTTGCGCCACTCTGAGGATGAACCGCCCGAATTGGAACGTGATCGAGGGCGATGTCCGCAAATTCTCAGGCAAGGCGTTCAAGGGCGTTGACCTGTTCGCTGGCGGCGTACCTTGCCCACCCTTTTCGAAGGCAGGCAAACAGCTTGGAAACGGCGATGAGCGCGATCTCTTTCCGGATGCGATCCGTTTGATCGACGAAATCAGGCCCCGCGCTGTGCTTCTCGAAAACGTACGCGGTCTGCTTGACGATGTGTTCGATGACTACCGCGAAAAACTGCGTTCGGATTTGCGCAAGCTTGGCTATACCGCCGAGTGGCGTCTCCTGAATGCCAGCAGCTTCGGAACGCCTCAGCTTCGTCCTCGCGCACTGCTCGTTGCGATACGCAGAGATCTGGCAGATGGCTTTAGTTGGCCGACCCCGGCCCCCATTAAGCCCAAGACGGTGGGCGAGACTCTTCACGATCTGATGGCCGAGCGTGGCTGGCGACTAGCCAACCGCTGGAAAGAGTGGGCCAACGATATTGCTCCCACACTGGTTGGCGGCAGCAAGAAGCACGGCGGGCCTGATCTTGGGCCGACGCGGGCAAAGCGCGCTTGGGCATCCCTTTGTGTGGATGGCCTAGGGCTAGCCGACCAAGCACCCGATCCTGACTTCGTTGGCTTTCCTCGCCTCACAGCGAAAATGACGGCACGGCTTCAGGGCTTTCCGGATGAGTGGCAGTTCTTCGGCCGAAAGACAGCGGCCTACCGACAGATCGGAAATGCCTTCCCTCCGCAAGTGGCCGAAGCAGTCGGCAAGCAAATTGCGCTGTGCCTTGCCGCCCGCCCCTCTCGCAAAATGAAAACAGCATGAGCATCAAGGCCAAGGCTCTGATATCCGAAGCACGGCAGCGCTACCACGCGCAGCTCTACAAGGGCGTTCTCTCTCTGGATTCGGATGGCATCCCAAGCAATGCCGATAAGCACAGCCGCATGTCCGTGGCCATCGCGAAGGGTATCGCGCAGCAGCTCAAACTTGAAACGATGGAAAAGCTCGCTGGACAGCGGAGCGGCAGTGAATTTGAAACGGCTAATGCCGACTTCGTACGGGAGACGTTCCTGCACCTTGGTCACATCCGCCCCGGTGACTGGGAGATACGAAAGGTATCCAGCCGCGACCGACTTGCAGTTGCCGAGTTCGAGCAATATGCGCATTTGAACGCATTGGCACAGGCTGCAAAGACAAGCCCTGAACTCGCGGCCGCGCTCGGGAACGATTACACGATCAGTCCGGACGTTATAATCATCCGCGCGCTTCTGAGCGATGAGCAGATCAACATGCCGGGGCCAATCGTCGACGGCAGTGTCGGGCGCAAAGCGGCTTTGCGTGCCTCGAACGATGGGAAGCCGCTACTTCATGCAAGCGTCTCATCCAAGTGGACGATCCGCTCGGATCGCAGCCAGAATAGCCGTGCAGAAGCGCTGAACCTGATCCGCAATCGGAAAGGCCACCTGCCTCACATCGTGGTGGTGACGGGAGAACCTTTGCCCTCGCGCCTCTCATCTATTGCGCTTGGCACAGGCGATATTGATTGCGTGTATCATTTTGCCTTGCCCGAGCTTGAAACTGCCGTAGAGCAATGCGGAGAGGAAGAGGCGCTCGCGCTTTTGCGCATTATGGTGCAAGGAAAGCGTCTCAAAGACATTTCGGATCTCCCCCTAGATCTGGCCGTATAGCGAGCAGCCCATGGCAGAGCGCAATCCACCGTGGTCGCGCGACGAATTGATCCTTGCACTCGATCTTTACTTGCGTAACCGGCTGCGGCTGCCGGAGCGTGATGACACTGCCATCTCCGGATTATCGTCTGTTCTTCAGTCGCTGGCTGGAGCAGCCGCTGGACGCTTTGCTTCTTATCGCAATTCAAACAGCGTCTACATGAAGCTGGCTAATTTCCGGGCACTAGATCCAAGACATATTGAACAGGGCCGGAGAGGGCTGACCCGGGGCGGACGCCTTGATTCCGAGGTTTGGGAGGAGTTTGCCAATAAGCCGGATGACGTCGCCCGAATAGCCGCAGCGATCCGCTCAAACATTGCTGAAGGCTTGTTCGAGGATGAGGATTTTGCACTCCCTCTTGAGGCACCCGAAGGGAGGCTCTTGGCTAGTGTTCATCAACGTCGAGAGCGAAATGCAAAGCTGGTTGATACCAAGAAGATGCTCGCCCTGAAACAGCATGGCCGACTTTCCTGTGAAGCATGCGGGTTCGACTTTGCAGCTTTCTATGGGGATTACGGCTTCGGTCTCATCGAGGCGCATCACGTCCAGCCTCTTCATACGCTCTTGCCCGGCAGCGTTACGAAGCTAGAAGACCTCGTCCTTGTATGCTCGAATTGTCACCGCATCATCCATGCGAAAACACAGTGGCTCACGCTCGAGCAGTTAAAGGCCCTCATTGCGAACAACCGTGATGGACAAGCTACCTCCGCAAAGCCGCTCTGAAAACATGCGGCGCATTCGCAGCCGCAACACTTCTCCCGAACTCAAGGTCAGGCAGGTCTTGCGGGCTTTGGGATTTACAGGATACCGCCTGCACCGGAAGGAGCTTCCCGGCGTGCCTGACATTGCCTTTATCGGCAGACGCAAGGCCCTTTTTGTTCATGGGTGCTTCTGGCACGGCCACGATTGCAAGGAGGGTTTGCGCAAACCCAAGAGCAACATTGGCTACTGGGTTCCGAAGATTGATCGCAACCGGAGTCGGGATGCAAGGCACGTTGCGGGCATGGCTGAGCTGGGCTGGACAACCCTCACTATTTGGGAATGCGAGTTGAAGGACGACCGTGCGCTAACAGAGCGCTTAAAAAAGTTTCTTGCCCGCTAAGACTCGAGATCTATTTCACTGGCGAGTAAGCATATTGGGATTGGTAATATTTTATGTCCGACAAGCAGCCGCAACTAGCAGACTGGGAAGTAGCGATCATCCGCGCAATGCTGGAGTCCGGCCGCTTCAAGAAACAGGAGATTGTTGCCTACTTTTCTCGGCCGGAGCGCTCTATAAATCCCGCCCGCATCAATGAAATAGAGGACGGGCATGATAGGTACAAAGGCATCACTGCCGCGTCCCAAGCCGATCTTGCCAAATTCCTCAGCGACTGGAAACAAATCCGCTTCCCATCCGCACCGTCGGTGCCGCTTAGCCCTACCGATCCACTTGTCCTAGCTACTCTGTTTCCGCTCCGTCCCGGAACGCCCGCACGCCTTGCTGTTTCAGAGACCAGTTCTGTAGAAGGCAAGGAGTCGTTCAACTGGGGCAACAAGCACGACTACTGCAAGACCCTCGCGGGGATGGCCAACAACCGGGGCGGCTACATCCTTTTCGGCGTGAAGGACGGATCATTTGAGATTGTCGGCGTTCAACCAGACCGCATGGAGAAGTTCGACCTCAAGAAGGCCAACGAGTACATCACTCGCACCTTCAATCAGGCTCTGGAATTGGAAAAAGGACAGTTTGAAGTAGCAGGACGAACAGTAGGCGCTTTGTACGTCCAGTCTTCCACCTCGAAACCTGTGCTCTGCACTCTGGACGGTAACAACTTATTCTCCGGCGATATCTTTTATCGTTACCCCGGCGAGACGCGGCGCATTCAAGCGCCTGAGCTTGAGACCCTACTTAGAGAGCGTGATACCTCGGCAGAAAATAGGCTACTGCATCTTGTGGCAAGGCTTGCCGAGAGCGGCGCGCACAATGCAGCAGTTATAAACCTTTCCACTGGTGAGGTCACCGGCGAGCGAGGACAGTTCTTGATAGAGGAGAACCTGCTCGACAAAATAAAATTTGTTACGGAAGGCAGGCTTGACGACAAAGACGGTGCTCCGACCCTGCGGGTTGTTGGTGATGTCCAACCCATCGGTGCGCCACGCGTCACGATCCAGCAATCTGTTGTAGGCTCCGTGAGTGAGCGCCACATACAGGACGCCTTCCTGACGCAGGTTTGTGAGTACGATCCCAAGATTTACATACAGGCTCAGACACATCTGCAGCCGCTTTGGTTGCCAATTTTTTTCTTCGCTGCAAAAGCCAAGCTCGATTTGTCGGGCTTAAAAACAATCCTCGAGAATTCTGGATCTCCATACGCGAGCCGAATCGGTAAGCACGTCGAACGTGTGATGGCAGGCAAGTCTCCCGCTGGTTTGCCGAGCATGGCCACGGTTCGGGCAGAGTACGAGGCCATTTCAGGTTCAGACCCGATTGAGGTGCGGGACGAGCAGGCCGCAAAGCGGTTCCTACAGGCTTTACGCCTCATCAACGCCGATAAAGTGCCATTGGATCGCGCACTCGCTGTGCTGAAGGAGCTTCGGACTCGCTTCGGTAACAGTCGCGATTTGCTTTCTGATTTGAGGTACGCTCTAGCCGCCGTCGATTTGCGCTATTTTCGTGACCAGCTATCGACCTAATGTCTGGTTTTGGCGTCCCGCTGGCCGCTCGGCCATCGGCGGGCTGTCGTGAACCGAGCCTGCGCAAGCGCTTGTCTCGGCCCTCTCGGGCTTCCACCCCTGACGCGAAGTGAAGAGAGCTAAGGGGCAGCCGCCCCTGCCGCGCGCAAGGCATCCAAACGTCTCCCCACTGATCCGTGGGGCCCCTCGTTCGGAGGCCTCCTTGCACTTGGCTCCCCGCTCTCGGCGAGGGCCAAGGGTTCATGCGAACCCCTCTTTTTAAGGGGTTTTAGAACCCGGAAAGGACAAGGCCATGCGCGTTACCGCTGATTTTGATTACTCATCCTATTTCAAGCCGCGCGTGCCGGAACGCCGCGCGCCCTTTGAGTTTTACCCCACGCCGCCCTCAGCCATCCGGGCGCTGCTTTCCGTGGAAAGATTTGAGGGCGATGTGTGGGAGCCAGCTTGCGGCGATGGCGCTATCAGCCGCGAGCTTGTGGCCGCCGGTTATGACGTTATCGCCACCGACATCACCGATTGGGGCTACGGCTATCCCGGCTATGACTTCCTGACATTAGAGAAGCCCTTCGCCCGCAACATCGTGACCAACCCGCCGTATGGCTTCGGGCTAGCCGATAGATTCGTAGAGAAGGCGCTGGCCTTCACCGCTGACACAGGCGGGCGCGTGGCCATGCTCTTAAACATCGCCTCGCTCTGCCACCCCAAGCGGCATGATGATTTCGTGCGCCAGCCGCCGAGCGTGATTTACGCCCTCGATGAGTGCGTGTGCTTCCCGCTGGGCGATCCAGCCCGCGCCACCGCGCACACGAACAAACACCGCTATGCGTGGCTAATCTGGGATCACGCGCACGAGGGCGATTCCGTCATTCGCTGGCTTTCAACCGCGCCTTTCGCATAAGGCGCGGCCATTCCCCCACGCTCAAACAAGAAGGAGAAAAACCATGAGCACATACGAAAACCGCACGCTTGCCGTGCTGATCAACGCTATTGACCAGCGCTTGCTCTCAGCATCGCACTACAGCGCCGAAGCGCATGAGGCCATCAAGCACGAGCGCCGCAATGAAGCCATCGGCGCGCTGCTGGTCATCGAGCAGGACTTGGAAACGGCCCTGCAACTGCACCGCGCCACCATTGCCCTGCACCGGACGATGAAAGGCGGTGCCGTATGAGCACGAGCAGCAGCAAGCGTTTTCTGGTCAACGTCATCGAATGGGGCAGCTATGTCCGGTGGATCGAGGCCGAGAGCGCGGAAGCGGCCATCGAACGCGCCGAGACTGACTTCTACGAATACGGCGATGAAGGCTTCACCCGCAAGGACGGCAGCATCGAATGCGAGGTGTGGGAAGAGGAAGACATTCCCGCCGATCCCGCATGAGCCCCGCCAGAAAAATTCGCGCCCGGCCTCTTGGCCGGGCGCTTTCGCCCATCCGGGTTTCACCCGATCACGAGGCGCGCTGCGCGCATAGTGTTTCCATAATGAAAGGAGGCACTTTGATGCCGATCGATCTCAAGCAGTTCCTCCCCCACGTCGAACACTGCGACCTGAGCGAGGAGCAGAAGCTGGCGCTGCTGGAGGATTTGCGCTCCATCCTGTCCAGCTTCGTTGATGAAGCGTGGGGGCTTTGCCCGACACAAATTTATGCCAACGACAACGAACGAATTTCTGGCATCAAACCATTGATTCCTATAAAATATCCTGATGCTGACAATTCGAACGAGCCGTTGCCCGGAACATTGCCGGAGCAGCAGAAGAGCCAGCGCTAGAAGGAAGACTGCAAGCCAAGAAAGACACCACGCCCCATGACCACGCCCGTTCCCGCCAAAGCCGTCATCTATGCCCGCGTCTCCGATCCCAAGCAGGTGACGCGCGGCTCAGGGCTTGGCTCACAAGAAACGCGCTGCCGGGAATATGCGCGCGCCAAGGGCTATGAGGTTGTGGAAGTCTTCCGCGATGAAGGCGCATCAGGCGGGATGATCGAACGGCCCGGCATGCTCACCATGCTGGCCTTCCTCAAAAAGCACCGCCGCGAAGCCAGTCACGTCGTTATCATTGACGATATCAGCCGCCTTGCGCGCGGGCTGGAAGCCCATATCCAGCTTCGCACGGCTATCTCATCCGTAGGCGGCAAGCTTGAATCGCCTTCCATTGAGTTTGGCGAGGATTCCGACAGCATGCTTGTCGAGAACCTGCTCGCCTCCGTTTCCCAGCACCAGCGCCAGAAGAATGCCGAGCAGACGAAGAACCGCATGATGGCGCGGGCATCGAACGGCTATTGGGTATGGGTGCCGCCCGTGGGATATCGCTTTGACCGTATCGCCGGGCACAGTGGCAAGGTGCTTGTGCCCGTCCAGCCTGTTGCGGGTGTCGTCAAGGAGGCGTTGGAAGGCTTTGCCTCCGGGCGCTTTGAGACGCAGGCCGAGGTGCAGCGCTTTCTTGAGCGCGATCCGATCTTTCCGAAGAATCGCTTCGGCGGCGTTCACCCGCAGAAGGTCACGCAAATCCTGACGCAACCGCTCTATGCCGGATATATGAGTGCGCCGGAATGGGGGATGTACCGCATCCCGGCAAAGCATGAGCCTCTGATCAGCTACGAGACCTTTCTCAAGATTGAGGACAAGCTGCGAGGACGCCAGCCTGTTGCCCCTCAGCGCGCCGATCTGAATGATGACTTTCCGCTGCGCGGTTTCGTCAACTGCGCCTGCTGCGACCGCCCCATGACGGCGGCGTGGGCGCGCGGCAGCAAAGGCACGCGCTACGCTTACTATTGGTGTTTCACCAAAGGCTGCGAGATGGCGCGGAAGAACATCCGCAAGGCCGTGCTGGAGTCAGACTTCGACCGCTTGTTAGACAGCGTGCGCCCTACGCAGGAGCTGCTGTTCGCCGCCCATGCCTTGCTCAAGGCGCTCTGGGAAGAGCAGGCGGAGAGCGCCAAGGAGAAGGCCGCGCATGCCACGCGCGAGTTGCAGGTGATTGAGCGCAAGACCGAGCAGCTCGTGGCCCGTCTTGTCGAGACGGACAGCCATGCGGCCATCACCGCCTATGAAGCCCAGCTCCAGAAGCTGCAGGATCAGAAGAATCTGCTCACTGAAAAAGCGGCGTCCGCAAGCAAACCGAAGAAGAGCTTTGAGGAAACTTTTCGAACCTCGTTCGCCTTCCTCTCAAACCCGCGTGTTTTGTGGGATTCTGGGCGGATAGAACACCGCAGAAAGCTGCTCCGACTCCTGTTTGGGGGTCGCGTCCAATATGCGGTTTCCGGGGGACTTCGAACCCCGCAAACCACCACTCTTTTTGCGGCTTTGCAGGAGTTCTCGAACGACAATTCAAGAGTGGCGCACCCGATAGGATTCGAACCTATGACCTCTGCCTTCGGAGGGCAGCACTCTATCCAGCTGAGCTACGGGTGCAGTCCGCATGAGCGGCGCAGGGCGCCGGGACGCCCCTGATAGCGCATTCCGACCACCGGGGCAAACGGCCTCTGAGCCGTCAGTTGTAAATTGACTTGAAGGTATCAAGCAGGGGCTGACCACACGTCCCGGTCCCCCTATATTGCGCGCTATGAGCGAAACCTCCCCCACAAAAGCAGCCCGCCCCGCCCCGCAATGCTCCGTTCCGGACGGCGAGCCGGTTCCGATCGTCAAAGGCAGCCACGTCTATCTTGTCGACGGGTCGGGCTACATTTTCCGCGCCTTCCACGCGCTGCCGCCGCTGACGCGGCCTTCGGACGGCCTGCCGGTCGGTGCCGTGCACGGCTTCTCGGCGATGCTGTGGAAGCTGCTCGTGGAGACCAAGGCCTCCGAAGCGCCGACGCACCTCGCCGTCGTCTTCGATGCGTCGGAGAAGACCTTCCGCAACCAGATCTACAAAGACTACAAAGCGCATCGTCCGCCGGCGCCGGAAGAGCTGGTTCCGCAGTTCCCGCTCATCCGCGAAGCTGTCCGCGCGTTCAACGTGGCCTGCCTCGAGCAGCTCGGATACGAGGCCGACGATCTCATCGCGACCTACGCCAAGCAGATCGTCGACGCGGGCGGAGACGTGACCATCGTCTCGTCGGACAAGGATCTGATGCAACTCGTTCGTCCCGGCGTCGTGATGTGGGACGGCATGAAGAACAAGAAGATCGGCCGCGACGAGGTGTTCGAGAAGTTCGGCGTGGCGCCGGAGAAGGTCATCGACGTTCAGGCGCTCGCGGGCGATTCCACCGACAACGTGCCGGGCGTGCCGGGCATCGGCATCAAGACGGCTGCGGAGCTGATTACGGAATACGGCGATCTAGATGGGCTGCTGGCGGCGGCGGGCTCGATCAAGCAGCCGAAGCGGCGCGAGAAGTTGATCGAGTTCGCGGAGCAGGCGCGCATTTCGCGCGAACTCGTGACGCTCAAGGACGATGTGCCGGTGGAGCTGCCGGTCGATCAGTTCGGCGTGCAGGAGCCGAAGCCCGACACCCTCATCGGCTTTCTGCGGAAGATGGAATTCACGACGCTCACGAAGCGCATCTCAGAGAAGCTTGGCGTTGAAGGGAGTTCAGGTGCGTCCACTTCTCCTATCTCCAGTGGAGGGGGGCAAGCCCGTTCGGCGAGCGGACTCGCATCCCTCCCTCCCATCCTCCCCCACGAGGGGGGAGGAGAAAGCGATACGCAGGGGCCGGGCACGCCAGCGGCGGGTGCGGCCATCATCGCGGCGGACGCCGTACGTGTGCCAATCGACCACTCGGCTTATGAAACCGTCATCAGCCTCGACCGGCTGACATGGTGGATTGCGGCGGCGCGCGAAGCCGGCCGGTTTGCGTTCGATACGGAGACGACCGCGCTCGACTGCATGACGTGCGATCTCGTCGGCTTCTCGATGGCGATTGCGCCCGGCAAGGCGTGCTACGTGCCTGTCGGACATCGGCCGCCTGAAGGCGGTTTCGATTTCGGCGACGCGCGCGGCCTGCCGCAGGCGCCGATGGCCGAAACGCTATCACTCATGAGGCCGCTGCTCGAAGACGCCTCGCTTCTCAAAATCGGCCACAACATCAAGTTCGATGCGCTCGTGCTGGCGCGCTACGGAATTCGGCTCGCCCCGCTCGACGATACGCTGCTCATTTCTTACGTGCTGGACGGCGGGCGATGGGCGCACGGCATGGATACGCTCTCCGAGCGTCACCTCGGGCATCTGCCGATCCCGTTCGAAAAGGTGCTTGAGCTCGCGCCCGGCAAAAAGGGGCAGAAGAACTTCGCGCAGGTGCCGATCGAGAAGGCTGCGGAGTACGCGGCGGAGGACGCGGACGTTACGCTGCGGCTTTGGATGAAGCTCAAGCCGCGACTGGTCGCGGAACGGCTGACGACGGTTTACGAGACGCTCGAGCGGCCGCTGGTGCCCGTGATCGTCGGCATGGAGCACGCGGGAATTCTCGTCGACAAAGGCGTGCTGTCGAAGCTGTCCTCCAGTTTTGCGCAGACGCTGACGCGGCTCGAAGAAGAGATCAACGGACTCGTCGGGCACAAGTTCAACCTCGGATCGCCGAAGCAGCTCGGTGAGCTGCTGTTCGACCGGCTGCAACTACCGGGCGGCAAGCGCACGAAGAGCGGCCAGTGGGAAACGCGCGCAGGTTTGCTCGACGACCTCGCCGCCAACGAGGACGTGCCGGAAAGCGCGCGCGGGCTGATCAACAAGATGCTCGAATGGCGGCAGCTTTCGAAGCTGCTCTCGACCTACACCGATGCGTTGCCCGCGTTCATCCATGGCGATACGGGGCGCATTCACACGAGCTATGCGCTCGCTTCGACGACGACGGGGCGACTCGCGTCCTACGATCCGAACCTGCAGAACATTCCGATCCGTACCAAAGAAGGTCGCGCGATCCGCACTGCGTTCATCGCAGACAAAGGAAACGTGCTCGTTTCGGCGGATTACTCGCAGATTGAGCTGCGCGTGCTTGCACACATTGCCGACATCCCGCAGCTCAAGACCGCGTTCGCCGAAGGCCTCGACATTCACGCCATGACGGCATCGGAAATGTTCGGCGTGCCCGTGAAGGATATGCCGCCGGATGTGCGGCGGCGCGCGAAGGCGATCAACTTCGGCATCATCTACGGCATCTCGGCGTTCGGGCTCGCGAACCAGCTCAGCATCTCGCGCGAGGAAGCAGGCGCCTACATCCAGACCTACTTCCAGCGCTTCCCCGGCATTCGCGATTACATGGACGTGACGAAGAAGCAGGCGCACGACAAGGGCTACGTGGAGACGATCTTCGGGCGGCGCATCCACTATCCGGAGATCAACACGAAGAACCCCGGCGTACGCGGCAACCTCGAACGCGCGGCGATCAACGCGCCGATCCAGGGTAGCGCGGCGGACATCCTGCGGCGCGCAATGGTGCGCATGGGGCCGGCGCTTCAGGACGCCAAGCTCGAGACCGCGCGCATGCTGCTGCAGGTGCACGACGAGTTGGTGTTCGAAGTCTCAGAGCGCGAGGCGGCAACGTTGATCACGGTTGCGCGCGGCGTGATGGAAGGCGCGGCGGCTCCTGCCGTGCAGCTCGCTGTTCCAATCCACGTCGATGCGAAGTCAGCGGCGAACTGGGAAGCCGCGCATTGATAAGCTCACGGGCGTGAATCCGCACTTTCGTGCGGCGCCCTCCGCTGGGGCGGCGCTTGCGCCGGGCCACAACTCGGCCGCGGCCTTCGGCCGAAGCAACGCATCCCGTGCTAAGCCGCGGACGTGGGGCCTTCGAGGATTTTGGTGAGGCGGGATTTGATGGCGTCCTGGCGCGTTTCGCTCTCGATCTTTTTGGACGTCAGATCGGTGACGTAGAATACGTCGACCGCCTTCTCGCCGAACGTCGTGATGTGCGCGGACGCGATATCGAGCGAAAGATCGGATAGAGCTTCCGTCAGCTCATAAAGCAAGCCGGTGCGGTCGCGACCCGTGACCTCGATCACGGTGAAGACGTCGGACAGGGCGTTGTTGACGAAAACCTCAGGCGGAACCGTGAAGGCTTCCACGCGTGCCGGCGCAGGGCGTCGATTTGCCAGCAGCGCCTGAACCCAGGTATCGCCGCGCAACAGGCGTTCGATGGTTTCCGCGATGCGCCGTGCGCGACGTTGTTCGTCGTCGTCGATGTCGAACTCGCGCGCGAGCAGGAAGGTGTCGAGTGCGAAACCGTCACGCGTCGTCGTGATGTGGGCGCCGACGATGTTGGCACCGTTGGCGGCGCAAGCGCCTGCAAACAGCGCCAGCAAGCGCGGATGGTTCGGCGCAAAAACAGTCAGCTCGGTAATGGCGGTGAATGCGTCCGTCGTTTGAGCGGAGGCGAATGTCTTGCCTTCCTTCGCTGCCCGCCTCAGAAGGCGCGCGTGCTCGATCTGCCGCTTCGGCTCGGTGCGCAGCCAATACTCCGGATAATGGCGGCCAATGAAACGCTCGACGTCGTCCGACGGCCAGTCTTTCAATGCCGTACGCAACTCATCCTGAGCGTCGGCCACGAGCTTTCCGCGCGGCGCCTGCGTGTGGCCGCCAGACAGAAGCGGCTCCGTTTCGGCATAGAGCGTGCGGAGAAGCTGGCCCTTCCAGCCGTTCCAGACGCCGGGACCAACGGCGCGAATGTCCGCGACTGTGAGGAGGTGCAACAACTTCAGCCGTTCGGGGCTTTGCACAATGTCGGCAAAGTCCCGCACCGTCTTTGGATCGTTGATGTCGCGGCTCTGGGCGATGTTGCTCATCGTCAGATGCTGTTCGATGAGCCAGACCACAGTGTCCGTCTCGGCCGGCGTGAGACCAAGACGCGGGCACACCCTCCGCGCGATCTCCGCGCCGACGATCGAGTGATCCTCAATCCGGCCTTTTCCGATGTCGTGCAGGAAGCAGGCGACGAAAAGCACGCGGCGATTTTGGATGGTCTTGATCAGCTCGGACGCAAGTGGCAGATCGTTCGACGCATCGCCGTGCTCAATATCGGTGAGCATGCCGACGGTACGGATCAGATGCTCGTCGACAGTGAAGTGATGATACATGTTGAATTGCATCATCGCGACGACCTGGCCGAACTCGGGGATGAAGCGGCCGAGGACTCCTGCTTCGTTCATGCGACGCAGCGTTGCTTGCGGGTTCACGTGGCCAGTGAGCATCTTCAGGAAGATGCGGTTGGCATCGGGATCGTTACGCAGCTTGTCGTCGATCAGGCGATGCGAATGGCGCAGCTGACGGATAGCGTTCGGATGCAGGAACGTGTTGGTGTTCTCGGCCTGCGCGAAGAAGCGAATGAGATTGACGGGATCGCGCTTAAAGACATCCGGGTCCGCAATGTTCATGCGTCCGTTGTCGATGCGGAAATCCGTCTTGTCGCGGATCTGCCGACGCGTCATCCATGATAGCGAGTTGAATAGCCCCTCGAACGAGGGCGTGCTCTTCATCTGCTGGATTTCGAGCGCCGAGCAGAGAATGGTGGTGAGATCACCCACATCCTTCGCGATCAGGAAGTAATGCTTCATGAAGCGCTCGACGGCGCGCAGGCCGCCCTTGTCGCGATAGCCAAGCTTTTCCGCCAGCACAGGCTGGATTTCAAAGCTCAGAAGCTCTTCGGCGCGTCCGGTGTAGAAGTGCAGGAAGCAGCGCACCGTCCAGAGGAAGTCCTCGCACTTTCGAAACGTGGCGGCTTCCTCGCTTGTGAAAATTCCGCGCGCGACGGTTTCCGGGCCGACCTCATGGCCCGTCAGATACTTCGACATCCAGTGCAGCGTGTGCAGGTCGCGCAGGCCGCCCTTACCGTCCTTGATGTTGGGCTCGACGCGGTAACGGCTTTCGCCTGAGCGGCGATGGCGGGCGTCGCGCTCGGCCATCTTGGAATCGATGAAGCCGCGCTCAGAGCCGCGGATGACCTCGTCGCGGAAACGCTGCTCGAGCTCGGCATAAAGCTGGGGGTCACCGTGGATCAGCCACATGTCGAGAAGCGACGTGCGGATCGTCGTGTCGCTCTGCGCGAGCTTCAGGCACTGCTCGACCGTGCGGGTGGCGTGGCCAACCTTGAAGCCGAGATCCCAGAGCACATACAGCATGTACTCGGCGACGCTTTCGCCCCACGGGGTCTGCTTGTACGGCAGCAGGAAAAGCAGATCGATGTCGGAGCCCGGCGCCAGCAACTCGCGGCCGTAGCCACCGGTAGCAATCACCGCCATGCGCTCGGCGTCAGAAGGATTGGTGGCGCGATAGACGTGAGTGACGGTGTAATCGTAGATCAGGCGGACCAGCTCGTCCTGAAAGCGGGCGAGGCCCTTGGCGCAGCGACGACCGTTTCCATCCGCTTCGAGTTGCAGACGCGCCGTGCCGCGCGCCACCTTCACCAGAGTCTTCAGCCTCTCGACAACGGCGGGCCGAGCATCAGCTGCATCCGCGTGCTCGTTGAATATGTCCGTCAGAGCGACGCGCAGCTCTTTCGTGTCGAAGTACGGTGGGGGTGGGAAGCTGGATGTGTCCATGCGCCTATCTTGAGCCATTCGCTCTCTTAGAACATTGACCCCCGACCGTAAATGCTAGGTGCCAATCGCAATTTCTCATTTACTTTCCGGCTCCGCCCGAAGCGCCTTCAGTCGATAGAGAGCATCCAGCGCCGCTTTGGGCGAAAGCTCGTCCGGGTTCAGGGCATCGAGAGCGATCTCGGCGGGCGAGGGGCCGGATGCGGGCGCGGCAGCGCTCGACGGGCGCGCCGCGGCAAACAGGGGCAGCTCCTCGAGAGGTCCGTTGCTCTGACCGCGCCGACGATCAGCCTTTTCGAGGAGGTTCAGAACTTCGCGCGCGCGGGCGATTACGGGTGCGGGCAGCCCCGCCAGCTTCGCGACCTGGATGCCGTACGAGCGATCCGCCGCGCCGGCCTTCACGCGATGAAGGAAGACGATGTCGTCGTTCCATTCCTTCACGTCCATGGTGACGTTAGCGACCGACGCGAGGCGTCCGGCAAGGGCCGTCAGCTCGTGGTAGTGCGTGGCGAAAAGCACGCGCGAGCGGCTGTTCTCGTGCAGATATTCGACGGCTGCCCAGGCGATGGAGAGACCGTCGAACGTCGCGGTGCCGCGTCCGATCTCGTCCAGAATAACGAGGGAGCGCTCCGTTGCCTGATTGAGAATGGCGGCCGTCTCGACCATCTCGACCATGAACGTCGAGCGGCCGCGTGCTAGATCATCGGCTGCGCCGACGCGGCTGAACAGGCGATCGACAACGCCGATGTGCGCTTCTGCGGCAGGCACGAACGAGCCCATCTGCGCGAGAATTGTGATCAATGCGTTCTGACGTAGGAACGTGGATTTACCCGCCATGTTGGGGCCGGTGACGAGCCAGATGCGAGCGTCCGGCATGTCGTCTGCGCCATCAGACGACGCAGGCCCGGCGCCACCAAGGATGCAATCGTTGGCGACGAACGGGCCGCCGCGCGCACGATGCAACGCCTGCTCGACGACGGGATGGCGGCCGCCCTTGATCTCGAAGACCTGGCTCTGATCGACGACGGGCCGCACGAAGCGTTCGTGGTGAGCAAGGTGCGCGAGCGCTGCAGTGTGGTCCAGTTCGGCGAGCGTGGCCGCGATCTCCGACAGCGTGCGCTCATCTCGGATCACGGCATCCGCGAGTTCGTTGAAGATCTCCTGCTCCAAAGCGAGCGCACGGTCGGCAGCGGACGCGATGCGCCCTTCGATCTCCGAGAGGTCCAGCGTCGTGAAGCGCATGGCGTTGGCCATGCTCTGGCGATGGCGGAACGTATCGGAGAGCGGCGGCTCGGTGAGCGGCTTGGCGTTGGCCTGCGTCACCTCGATGAAGTAGCCGAGGATGTTGTTATGCCGAACTTTAAGCGATTTGACGCCCGTCAGCTCGATGTAGCGCGCTTCGAGTTCCGCCATCACGCGGCGGCTATCGTCGCGCAGCGCAATCGCTTCATCGAGGGCGGCGCGAAACCCGCGACTCACGAAACCGCCGTCGCGCTTCAGGTGCGGTGGCTCATCGACGAGTGCCGACCTGAGCAGCGCGAGCAGATCCGAGCATTTGCCGTCGATGCGGCTCAGAAGCCTCGCGATCTCGTCTGCTGCAACAAGGCTTTTGGCCTTGCTGCGCAGGTGCTTTGCGGCTTCTTCCGCGGCTGCGAGACCTTGCGCGATGCTCTGCAAATCACGAGGGCCGCCGCGTCCGAACGCAAGACGGGAAATCGCGCGCGCAATGTCTGGCGCACCTTTCAGCGCGCCTCGCAGTGTTTCCCGCAGAGGTTCATGCTCGACCAGCATCGCGACGGCATCGAGCCGGGCGTCGATGGCCTTCGGGTCTGTGAGCGGCGCGGCGAGGCGTGCCGCAAGCTCGCGCGAACCTGCGCCGGTTACGGTGCGGTCGATCGCGTCGAGCAGGCTTCCCGCCTTATCGCCTGATGTCGACCGCGTCAGCTCAAGGCTGGCACGGCTCGCGGCGTCGATCACGAGCGCGGTGCCTGCGCCGATCCGCTTCGGCGCGCGCACGACCGGTTTCTTGCCGATCTGCGTCAAGTCCACATAGCGAAGGAGGGCGCCAACGGCCGCAAGCTCCACGCGCGAAAAATTGCCGAACGCACCGAGATCAGCCACACCGAGGCGGGCCTTCATATCGCGCTCGCCCGCGAGACTGTCGAACGACGCGCCGGGCACGGGCGTTGCGGATGCGCCCGCGCGTTCAATCCACGCCTTGAGATCGGGCTCGACCATCAGCGTGTCCGCAAGCACGACTTCACTTGGCGCGAGACGTACCAGCTCGCCCGGCAGATCGCGGCCGCGCGTTTCTCCGACCTCGAACTCACCGGTCGAAATGTCGAGAGAGGCGAGCGCTACGACCGCATCGGAGCCGATGAGCGGCTCGTCATGGGCGGCGGGAGCGCGGAAGAGTGCCGTGAGGTAGTTGCGGCTGCGCGCATCGAGCAGCGTTTCCTCGGTCAACGTGCCGGGTGTGACGAGGCGAACGACGTCTCGGCGGACGAGAGACTTCGAGCCGCGCTTTCTGGCTTCCGCCGGATCTTCGAGCTGCTCGCACACGGCGACGCGATAGCCGTGCTTGATGAGCCGTTGCAGATATTCGTCGGCGCGGTGTATGGGCACGCCGCACATCGGGATGTCCTGCCCCATGTGCTTGCCGCGCTTGGTCAGCACGATGCCGAGCACTTGGGAGGCGACGACCGCGTCTTCGAAAAAGAGCTCGTAGAAATCGCCCATCCGGTACCAGAGGATGCTGTCCGGGTTGGCGGTCTTGATCTCGAGGAACTGCGCCATCGAAGGCGTGGCTTCGGCGATGGCGGCGACAGCGGCTTGTGCAGGAGGCGATTGATCGGCAGCCGGCGTCGCGACCTCGACTTCCGCTTCCTCTACGCTTCCCTTCTGATGCCGTTTCGCGCTCGCCATTCCGCTGTCCGTTTCCCGTCTTTCCCAGGGTCACGGATACCCGGTTGCCGCGGCAATTGGAAAGCCTCCGGATGACGCGTTGGGGAAAACGCAGCGAGCGCACGCGGGGAGCGGTGCTTCGAAGTCACTTATCGCGAGTTCTTCGAGACTTGCGTGGACCCCGGCCTTCGCCGGGATGACGTTGATTGTGTTCGAGCCGATGCTCAATTTCCGGCTGGCGTCATCGCAAAGCCATGACTTCGCGTAGACGGCCGGCCAACCCTCCCAAATTTCGGCGAAGGTGGCGGATGAGGTCTTTTTGTATGAGGCTAATAGCGCCTAAGCCTCGACGGAAACCCGGCTTTTCAGTTCATCGGGCGCGCCAAAATGGCCGAAGTAGCGCGGGTCGATGTTTTCAACCGGCAGCACGATGAGCACGTCAATGGTACCGAACTGACGGTCGATCACGGCGCCGTCGCCCACGAACGCACCCAAGCGCAGGTAGCCCTTGATCAGGGGAGGGAGGACCTTCAAAGCGGCCTTGGTGTCGAGGCGATCTTTCGAGATGCGGTCCATCGGCACGTAGAGATGGTCGTGCGCGCGGCAACGCCACTCGGCGGGTGCCTGCGCATGGTGATGCAGGAAGCTCAACGCCATGGCGTGCTCGTCGGGATCGATGCCGCCGAAGCTCGCGCAGCCGATCATGACGTCGATCTTGTGTTCGCGGGCGTAGGTCCAGAGGCCGTGCCACAGCAGCTCCACCGAGCGCTTCGTGCGGTAAGGCTGGAGCACGCAGGAGCGTCCGAGCTCCATGAAGCGATAGCGGGGAGACTTGGCTGCGATGAGCGGCTCGATGTCGTACTCGCCTGCCGTGTAGAAACCGAGGCTGCGCTGAGCAACCTCCTGGCGAAGCAGGCGATAGGTTCCGACGACCTGCGGGCGGCGTGTCCGCGCCCAACCGTCCGGACGCGCGCTGAGAGCGCTGCGGTCCTCGACGAGCAGGTGGTCGCAAATGGCGTCGTAGGGGTCCTGGTCGAGGCGGCGCATGCCAGCGAGTACGCTCGGCGTGGCGCTCATCTCTTCGTAGAAGACTTCGTAGCGCAGCCGCTGGGCGCAGAGGATGTCTTTGCGGCCGGTCGCCAAGCGAACCTCGAGGTCACCGATGCGGCCGTAAACCTTGGCGGGCTTCTTGCGGACGAACGGGAGCGCGGTGGACCGGGCTTTCTCGTTCAGCTCCTTCAGCGCCAACAGGCCGCGAGGAGCTGCATTGAAGAGGGGACTTTCCTGCAATCGCCCAGCGAAGCTCTTGGTCAGGCCGCGCATCCTGGCTTGCCGTGCGATGCTCATGGAGGTCCGTTCCGGATTTCAGGCCAGCAACCGCCAGCCCCTTGCTCGCGTGCCCTTGAGGGGCACTGCGCGGCAATCAAACATTATTCGGAGACAATTTTACGACGATACGACTCAGCCGGTTGCGGAGGGAGGTTCGTCGAGGGATCTAGCGGCGTCCGTGGTCATGAGAGGCACGCCATTGCGGATGGGGAAGGCGAGGTTGGCCTTGGCGCTGATCAGCTCCCGCGTATCCCGGTTGTACGTGAGAGGCCCTTTGGTGAGCGGGCAGACCAGCAACGCGAGGAGCTTCGGATCCGGCTCCTCGATAGCGGCTGCATCGGCTTCGCGCTTGAGATCAGTCATGGCGCGGCCTCATTGCAGCGTTCCGCCGGTGCCGCCGCGCGTTGCGCTTTCCATCTCGGCGAGCGCAACGAGAACTTCTGAGCGCGTCTTGAGATCTGCCGCTTCCAGCAACGCCTGCTTCTCCTCCGGACCATAAGGCGCCATGACGCAAAGGGCGTTCACCAGGAACTCGCTTGGAGCGCGGTGGATCACGTCCCAGTCGGTCTTAAGATTGTTTTCGTCGAGATAGGCGCGCAGCGCTTCGACAAGGCGAGGGCGATCCACCTGCTCCTCGCCGAGGCCGCGCGTGAGATCGTTCGCGAAACGATCATAGCTCACAGTCGCCGTGCGGTAGGCCTTGCCGGTTTCAGCTTCGCCCACGATCTCGAAGCGACAAATACCAGTGACGCCGATGGCGAGACGGCCGTCGTCCAGCTCCTGATAGTTCGTGACGCGTCCTGCTCCGCCGATACGGCGCAACACGACGTCGTTGCCCGGCGGGCTTTCATCGTCGTTGGATCCGACAGGCTGAATGAGGCCGAACATCCGCGCACCGCTCATCACGTCATCGATCATTTCGAGATAACGCGGTTCGAAAATGTGCAGCGGCAAAGTGGAGCCCGGCAGCAGAATTGCGCCCCGAAGCGGAAACAGCGGTAGACGCGACGGCAGATCGGCGGGGCGCCGGTATCGATCGGCAAAGGCCACGAAACATTCCTCAGGTTGCTGGCTCGAACGGAGCCAAGGCTCTAGCTGAACAGCATCGACGAGAGTCGACGGCGACCATCGATCGTGAATTCGTCTTTCGGACCCCAGGCATCGAAAAGCTGCACGAGCTGCTTTCGCGCCGCCTGATCGTTCCAATTGCGATCGCGACGAAATAGATCCAGCAAATGATCTACAGCTTCGGCCTTCTTGCCCCGCGCTGCGAGCGCAACTGCGAGGTCGAACCGCGCCTGATGATCCGCAGGGTCTGAAGTTACGCGCGCTTCTAGCTCGGCGCTGTTGTCGGACTTGCCGGCCACCTTCGCGAGTTCGAGCGCAGCCTTCGCGCTTTGCACTGGCGCCGTGCCCTGCTTATCGGGAGGGACGAGCGCAAGCGTCTGCTCGGCACGTGCGATGTCGCCACTGATCAGATAGCACCGCGCGAGACCCGCTAGCGCCTGAGCGTTCTGCTGATCCTCTTGCAGCACGGTAGCGAACGTTTCGGCGGCGCCTTGCAAGTCACCTTCCTCGAGCGCGGTTTCCGCCGCTTCGAGCACGGTTGCGAGATCGGCTTCGGCGTCATCGCCCAGAAGGCGATCGATAAAGGCGCGAACCTGACTCTCGGGCAGCGCGCCCATGAAGCCGTCGAGCGGACGGCCATCGCGAAACGCATACACGGTCGGGAGCGACTGAATGCGGAGCTGTCCGGCGATGGCGGGATGCGCATCCGTGTCGATCTTCACAAGGTGGACCTTGCCGCCGTAGCTCGCGACGACGCGCTCTAAAATCGGCGTCAGTTGCTTGCAGGGTCCGCACCAGGCAGCCCAGAAATCGACGAGGACCAGTGCCTGGCTCGATGCCTCGAGGACGTCCTTCGCGAAGCTCGTAGACGTTCCGTCCTTGATGAATCCTTCTCCGGCCGGAGAAGCCCCGCCTGGCTTCAATCCTCCCAAATCCATTCCACCGCTCCTCGAGATTCCAACTTCGGCACGACCTTCGCAGCCGTGCTCGAAGCTGGCAATATGGTAAGGCCTCACCCGATATGCGAGCCCTAAGTGCTGCTCTCCACGGTACGTCCCAGGGGTGCGGCGAAAGTGGCTTCACACTCCTGTCAGGAAGACGCTTGCAAAGGCGCGGCGGTTAGGCAATAAGACCGGGCGCGCCGCTCCGCGACGCGCGTATTACCCCATTCCGGATGCGGGCGTAGCTCAGGGGTAGAGCATCACGTTGCCAACGTGAGGGTCGTGAGTTCGAATCTCATCGCCCGCTCCAATTTTCACAAGTCTTTCGAAGGCGCCTTGAGACAGAGCAGATGTGCTCGAGGCTTGCGTCGCGCGGCAATATCGCGCCGGCCCTGATGGCTATCTGCCTACTGAGTTTATCTGGACACAGTGTTTCCTTGGAGTGTCCATACTCCGCTTCCTTAATGTCCCTCTTTCGACACAGTCCCTTGTGATGCTTCCGACACAGGCTGAAGAAGAGGGTGCCATGGGTCGATGGAAGAGCGTGCCGGGTGACATCCAATGGACGGCGGACAAAGTAAGCCAGATTGCGGAGCAGTCGGCCAAGAAGGCGACGCTCGATTGCGTCGAGCAAGCGATGAACTGGGCGCGCAGCTATGAAGCGGCCGACAATCAGAAGGCGGCGGAAGCATTGCGGAAATTCGCGGAAGGCCTCATGCGCTGAGGCCGGGCTTTTCGACCATCAAGACCCCGTTTCTTCCGGGGCTTTCTTTTTTCTGAGCGGCTTCCTCAAGACGCGGCCTGGCGCTCCTGCGAGGATGTGACCGGGCTATCGGGGGTGCTCGTCCCTTGCGGAAGCGGAGGCGGTGTGGCCGGAACGCCGGTGGCTGCCGACGCCATGCCCATGCGCGTCAGGATCTCTTCGGTGAGATGGCGAATGGCCCGGCCGGTCTCGCCCGGATACTTGGCGAAATACGAGCGATCCGGAGCGTGGAAGCGGGCGGCCTCCTGAAGCGCGATCGCGCGAGGAACGACCTGATTGAACACCCGGTTCTCAGGGTTGCTCAAGAGCCAGGCGTGGTAGTCCTCTTCGGTTGGCGAACCGACATCCTTCATGTTGACGAGCACGCCGAGATTTTCGGCGAAGCCCATCTCAGGGTTCAGCGCCTTGAAGCGGCGGAATACCTCAAGACCGCAGACGGAGATGTAGTCCGCCTTGGTCGGCGAGATGTGGAAGTCAGCTTCGCGCAGCCAGCTTTCCGTCAAGACAGAGAGACCGGGCGGGCAATCGATCAGCACGATGTCGAATACGCGGCGCGCTTCGTTCAGCAGGCTGCCAATCGCCGAGCGCAGGCGGCCGTGATGCGCGCCTTTCGAGACCTCACGCTCGAACAGCGTCAGCTGCATATCGCTCGGAATGAGAAAGACGCTCTGCGCGTCGTCGACGTCCGAGACGTTGCGAACCACGAAGCGCAACCAATCGACCGGCGCATCCTGCAGCACACGCGCGACGAGGAAATCGACCATCGTGAGCCCGTTCTGCTGCAAGCGATGCAGATTGGGAATGGTCATCAGCATGCTGGAGACGGATGCCTGGGAGTCGCTGTCGATCACCAGCACGTTCTTGCCGTGGTACGTCGACAGCGTTTCGGCCAAAGCGAGCACAAGTGTCGACTTGCCGACGCCGCCCTTCGTATTCATCACAGCAATGGAATTGCGCATGAGAATTCGAGGCCTCCCCTGCCCCTGCGTGCCCTCGAAAGAGCGATCGTCCCCGATGCTCTCATGTGCGTCGAGAATGTGGCGGTCTCGCGAAACGCGCGCCAAAATGCGCGCGGTTCCTTACCGGCAACCACATCGATGATAGCAAAGCCACGGCGTGCCGCGTGAGGCGGCGATCTGGCGCGGCACACGATCAGCAGTGCGATCCATGCACGTCAGCCCGGTGACGTCTCAGTAGCTTCCGGCCCGCACCCACGCCGTGCCGCCACGGCGAACTCGAACGCGGACGCGCTCGTTCGCGACGACAGGAGGATAGTCGTAGACGATGCGTTGAGCGGGCCGCACGGCGACAGCGCGGTTCTGATAGGCGTAAACGCCCGGCGTTCTGACGCGCACGCGCCGGCCCGGGGCAACGAGAACCTCACGCGGGACGACCTTCACCTCGGCGGGAACCGGAACCTTACAGCGGCGCTCGCCATACGGACCGTACGTCGTCTTCCAGCGATAGCCGCCTCGCCGCACGACGACTTCCTGGAACACGGTGCGGGTCACGGGCGGGGTCATGACGTAATCGACGCGCGGCGGCTGGAGCATCACGCGCTCGGGTCGAACGACCACAACAGGCTCCGTCTCTACAACCTCGCGATAGCCCGGCCGGACGACGACCGGTCGATCGACGGTGCGATAAACGTCCGGCACGCGAACCTTGTCGTAGCATTCGCCGTAGGTGCAGGCGTTGGCGGCAGTCGAAGCGAGGCCGAGGGTAAAGACGGCGGCGGATGCCGCGAAACGCAATGACATGAAACGGACGCTCCTGGGCGAGATGCGCTAGAATACCCGTTAGCGCATCCACCCGCTCGCTTCGGCTCGTTCGATAGTTAAATGCAATTCATTGAAACGTAGTAGGTTTTATCAAACTTAGAACCAAAGTCTCAACAGTGCGTTCTGCGCTCTAGATTTCCCACCGCGTTACCGTCTGATACATCGTTGTCCTGATCCGCCTGCCCTCATGAGGTTCTCATGTCTCGCGCCCTTGCAGTTTCTTCATTCCGACCGTTCGCTCTCATTGCCATCGCTTTCGCGGCTCTGTCGCTCGGCGGTTGCGGCGTCAACAACATCCCGACCTACGAGCAGAGCGCCAAGGCTGCGTGGTCGGAAGTCCTCAACCAATACAAGCGCCGCACGGATCTCATTCCGAACCTCGTCGAGAGCGTAAAGGGCTTCGCCGAGCAGGAACGCAAGGTGCTGACCGACGTGACGGAAGCCCGGTCGAAGGCAACGAGTGCCCAGGTTCCGGCGGACATTCTCACCAACCCGGAAGCGATGAAAAAATTCCAGGATGCGCAGAACACCCTCGGCGGCGCGCTGCGTCAGCTGATGGTGGTCGTTGAGCGCTATCCGGACATCAAGTCGGGTCAGAACTTCCTGGCGCTACAAAGCCAGATCGAAGGCACCGAGAACCGCATCTCCATCGCGCGGCGCGACTACATCCAGGCCGTGCGGGCGTACAACACCGAGATCACGACGTTCCCGGGCCGGCTGTGGAAGATGGCGCTTTATCCTTCCGCCCAGCAGATGGCGACGTTCGACATCCCGGCTGAAGAGCAAACGGCACCCAAGGTCGATTTTGGCACGAGCAAGTGAACACGCCGTCGCTCTAACGACGCTCTGGTATGACCAGCGGTGGGGTAATGGTGCAAACTCGAGGTGAGCTTTTTAGCTTTCGCTCACTCGTTGTTCGTTTTCTCGTTGGAAACGGACAACGGCCGGTCATTTGCGGCTTGTTCGCAAATGACAATCAACGTGACCGGCAACGTGACTGGATCCCGGCCTTCGCCGGGATGACGTCGGGTGAGGGCGTCGCCAAAAACACTTCGTCGCTCCGGCGGAGGCCGGAGCCCAGACACACCCAAAATTGGCGCGGTGTCATCTCGCGTGCGATTACAACGTTTATCGCGTTGGCAGCACTATTGATGACGTGCCTGCCTGCGTTTGCTGCTCCGAATTTTCCGCAGCTCACGGGCCAGATCGTCGACAACGCAAATCTGCTTTCGGCGGAAGACCGCGCGGCGATCGACGCCGAGCTTAAGGCTCTGGAACAGAAGTCCTCCGATCAGCTCGTCGTCGTCACGGTGCCTTCGCTCGACGGCACCGAGATCGAGGACTACGGCTATCAGCTCGGACGGCACTGGGGCATCGGACAGCAGGGCAAGAACAACGGCGTTCTGCTGATCGTAGCGCCGAACGAACGCAAAGTACGCATCGAGGTCGGACGCGGGCTCGAGCCCATCGTCACCGATCTCATGAGCAAGATCATCATTGAGAACGCGATCCTGCCGGAGTTCCGACGCGGCAACTTCAGCGGCGGCATCCGCGCGGGTGTGCGCGACATCAAGGATACGCTGCTCGGCGACGCTGAGGCCGTGAAGGAACGCGCGCGCGGTCTCAATCAGGGAGACGGGCCGGACTGGATCGGGCTCTTCATGATCGCGCTCTGGGTGTCGATCTTCCTCTACATCATGTACGCGCAGTACCGTTACGCGAACCAGCAGCAGCAATCGGTCGGGCCTGACGGGCGTCGCCGCGCAAAGCGCGCGCGTGATGGCGGCCTCATCGTGCTTCCCGGCGGCGCATCCGACAACTGGGGCGGCGGTGGTTGGTCAGGGGGCGGAGGCGGCGGATGGTCCGGCGGAGGCGGTGACTTCGGCGGCGGCGGTGGCTCGGGAAGCTGGTAGAGAACGAGGCGACGAAGCGCATGTTTTCCGAAACTGACGAAAACCGAATTGCCGAGGCCATTACGCGCGCCGAGAAGGCGACGGCCGGCGAGATCGTGGCCGTGGTGGCGGCGGAGAGTAGCAGCTATCTCTATGCGCCGTTCCTGTGGGCGTCCGTCGTGGCGCTGCTCGTGCCATGGCCGCTGATCCTCTGGAGCTGGTGGCCGGCGACGTGGATCTATGTGGCGCAGATCGCCGCGTTCGCACTCGTGCTCGCTGTGACGCTGCCGCGGCCTGTGCGCTATTGGCTGGTTCCCAGACGCATCAAGCAGGCGCGGGCGCATCGGCGCGCGATGGAACAGTTCGTCTCGCAGAACCTGCACACGACGAGCGGACGCACCGGCGTTCTGATCTTTATTTCCGTAGCTGAACGCCACGCCGAGATCGTGGCGGACGCTGGGATCGAGGAGCGCGTCGCGAAGGGCACGTGGCAGGAGATCGTGACACGGCTTGTGGCGGCGTTCCGCAACGGTCAACACACGGATGGTTTCGTTGCGGCCATCGAGGACGTGGGCGGGCACCTCGCCACCCATTTTCCGCCCGGCTCGTGCGATGCGAACGAGCTTCCCGATCACCTCATCGTGCTCGATTGATCAATCGAACGTGACAACGACCTTGCCGGTCGCTTCGCGGCGATCGAGCACGCCGATGGCTTCGCGAATTTCCTCGAGCGGATAGGTGCCGTGGATGCGCGGCGCGAGCTTGCCTTCGGAGACCCAGCGCAAGACCTCGATCATGTTCTCGCGATGCCGATCCGGGTTGCGGCGCACGGCTTCGCCCCAGAACACGCCGACGGCATCTGCGCCTTTCAGCATGAGCAGATTGAGCGGCAGCTTCGGGATGTCTCCGGCCGCGAAGCCGACCACGAGGAAGCGGCCCTCCCAGGCGAGCGCACGCACGGCGGGTTCGGCGTATTTTCCGCCGACGCAATCGTAGACGACATCGACACCGCGGTTGCCTGTCAACTCCTTGAGCGTTTGCTTCAGATCCACCGCGTCGTAGTCGATCACTTCGTCGGCGCCGAGCGCGCGGCAGATGTCGACCTTGTCGCCGGAGGCAGCCGCGATGACACGCGCGCCCATGAGCTTCGCGATTTCGACAGCCGCTTGACCAGCTCCGCCAGAAGCGCCGAGCACGGCCACGGTTTCTGCCGCCGCCACGCGTCCGCGATCTTTCAGCCCGTGGATGGCCGTGCCGAACGTGACGCTCACGCCGGACGCAACCTCATCGGACACGTTCGCTGGAATGGGGATGAGGCTCGCAGCAGGAATTGCGATCTTCTCCCGTGCCCCGCCGTACCCCACTGCTGCTGCAACACGATCGCCAACGGAAACGCCCGCGACACCCGGCCCCAGCGCTTCGACGACGCCCGCGATCTCACCCGATGGAGAGAACGGCAGATCCGGCTTTGTCTGGTATTTTCCGCGCGTTATCAGCGTGTCGAAGAAGTTCAACGCGGCCGCCCGCACGCGCACGACGACCTCGCCAGGGCCCGGCACGGGATCGGCGATCTCCTCGACCACAAGGGCCTCGGGGCCGTCGAGCCTCTTGCAAAGGGCCGCCTTCATGTGTGACCTCCCGGGATCAAATCTCCTGCCGCCCCTCCTAGCGGGTGTGCGGCCTCTACGCGAGCCCCTTCATGACCACAACACCTCAATGGCCCCCGAAAGCGCGCGGCTACTTTGCCATTGGCGCCGAGCGCTCATCCAAGGCGCTGAACCTCGGCAATCTCATGCGTTCGGCACATGCTTTCGGCGCGAGCTTCACCTTCACCATCGGCGCGCAATATCAGGCACTCGAAGCGCGGGCTGACACTTCGAAGGGGCACTGGCATCTCCCGCACTACAACTGGAACGCGGCGGGAGACATGATCCTGCCGAAGGGCTGCAGGCTCGTCGGCATCGAGCTGCTCGACGAAGCGATCGCGCTGCCGAGCTTCCGCCATCCTTTGCAAGCAGCTTACGTGCTCGGTCCGGAACGCGGATCGCTCTCGGACGATCTTCTTGAGCGCTGCGACTTCACCATCAAGATCCCCACGAGTTTCTGCGTGAACGTGGCGATGGCCGGAGCGATCGTGATGTATGATCGCGTCAAGAGTCTCGCTCCGTTTGCAGAACGGCCGATCTCGGAAGGTGGACCTTCGGACGTACAAAGCGGCGTGCGCGCAGACGGACACCGCAAAGGCCGGACGGGTGGGTGACAGGCGAGCGCATCAGCCCGTATAAGAGCGGGACTCGCCAGGACAGGGGGCTTGCGACGCATGAAGATTGAACCTTCCGTGAAGCCGCTTCTTCTTTCGGCCGCTCTCCTTTGGGCTGCGCCCGCCTTCGCGCAGAACACCGAAGGATCTCTCCAGACGGGTTCCGCGGGCGACTGGCTTATCCATCAGAATGCGGGCGAGGGGCCGAAGATCTGCTTCGCGGCGACACAGCCCAGGATCAAGGAGCCTGCCGGAGCCAACAGGTCGCGCGTCGTGCTCTACGTTTCGGCGTGGCCGAAGGACGGCGTGAAGTCCGAGGTGTCGGTCAAGTTCGGATACCGGGTCAACGCGGACAAACCCGTCACCGCGACGGTCGACGACACGGAGTTCAAGCTCTTCGCAGACGATGATCGCGGCTATGTGGCGGACGCTGCGGAAGAAGCCAAGCTGGTCGATGCCATGAAGACCGGCACGCGCTTGGTCGTCAAAGCGCAGTCGACGCGCGGGACCGAAACGACGGACACCTATTCGCTCAATGGATTGGGGAAGGCGCTCGACGCAATCGCGAGTGCGTGCCCGTAGCGGAGACGCTTGCTAGGAGCGCTTTCGATCAGGATTGCGGAGCTGGATGTAGAGCGCGCCTTCGCCTCCGTGTGAAATCGCGGCGGTCGTGAAGCTCACTACGATGGCGCGCAGCTCGGGCTCAGATAGCCACATCGGTACATTCCGGCGCAGAACACCGCTTTCGGTGATGCCCCAACCGTCGTCGCGTTGACGGCGCTGGCCGCCCTTGCCGGTGATCACCAGCACCCAGCGCAAACCGCGTCCCGAACACGAGAGCAGAAAACGGCGCAGCGAAATGTGCGCTTCGTGCTGACGCATGCCGTGAAGATCAATCCGCGCCTCGATTTCCATCTGCTCGCGGCGCAGACGACGCGCGGCCTTGCGGTCGAACTCATTGAGCTCGGGAACCGTTTTGGGCGTCGGTTTTGGTATCGACTTTTCAGCCGGTTTCGCGGCTTTCGGCCCGGCGTCGTGCTTCTTTGCAGATTTGGGTGCAAAGACCGGCGCCTCATGCGCCTCTTCGACACTCGGATGGTGACGGGACTTCTTTCCGCGCAACGGCTCGAGACTTTCCGCCGTGTGCTCCCAGAGTGCTTCGTCCTCTTTCGACAGGTGCCGCCGGCGCGGAGGGGCAGGCGGCTTTTTCATGTTGCGGCCTGCGCCTTCGGCAACAGCAGGACAAAGCGACCGGGATGCTTGGTGCCGCCTGCGAGGCGGCCAGCCTCATCGCCCGATCCGAAATAGATGTCGCCGCGCTCGGGGCCGCGAATTGCGGAACCGACATCCTGCGCGATCACAAGGCGCTGGAAACTTTCTTCTCCCCAAGGGCGGAGCGTCGGCACGGTGACGTAGACCGGCGTTCCGAGGGCATGGAAGGCCGTATCGACGGCGAGGCTGCGACCCTCCGAGAGCGGGATTTCAAGCGCGCCGAGAGGACCGTCCTCCTCGTTCTCGAGCTCGCGGAAGAAAATGAAGGAGCGGTTCTCCTGCATCGTCTTGCTGCCGCGTTCCTCATCGGCTGCGAGCCACGTCTTCAACGCCGCGAGCGTCATGTCCTCGGGCTTGAAGTGGCCGGCGTCGATCAACACACGGCCGATGGACGTATAGGGATGGCCGTTCTTGCCGTCGTAGGTGATGCGGATCGTGCTGTTGTCCGGCAAACGGATGCGGCCCGAACCCTGGACATGCATGAAGAACGCATCGACCGGATCGGTCAGCCAGAGAAATTCCAGGTCTTGACCTGCGAGCGCGCCGTTCTCGATATCGGCGCGGGTGGCGTAAGGCTCGATGCCGCTCGCGGTTTTGCGCGCGTGGGTCGGTGCGTCTGCAAGTGCGCCGCGCTCCTCCTCGCGAACGAGATTCACGAGGTCCGGCGGCCGGCGATAGATCGGGATGCGATAGGGGCCTTGCGGCGTGCGGGAACCGGCGAGGACTGGTTCGTAATAGCCGGTAAGGAGGCCTTCGGCGCCGTCATGCACGACGCGAAAAGGAGCGAAGTGCGCTTCGAAGAAGGCTTTGGCCGCAGACGGCGTAATCACCTCTGAAGCGCTCTCCGCCGCCAATTGCGCGATCGCGACCAAACGGGGATCGGCAGCCTGGGTTTTATCGGGAGCCGCACCTGCCTTGCGCAGCGAGCGGGCTGAACGCGCAAACGCTTTAAACGCGGCGAGATGATCGTCCGCATCCCAGCCGGGAAGATCCGAGAACGCGAGCGCCTCGAACGTCACATTCCGCTTGGCCAAGTCAGACGTGCGGGCTCCAAGCGGCATGGGGCAACATTCAAGACAGTGATGATGCGATCAGTTCGGCGCCTGAGTGCCGACCAGCTTCCAGTTCAGGTTCCGGCGCGCGTCCTTCGACGAGATGTCACGCGAGAAGGTCCAGATGTCAGTCACATCCTTGATGCGCTGATCATCACCATCGATGATTTCGCCAGACTTGTCGCGCGTCGCACTGATCAACTGACTGACGAAGCGCACCGTGATGCTCGCCATGCCCTTCGGGCTGACTTCGGCCTCGAGGATGTCGGCCTTGTTGATGCCGACGAAGCTCTGGTCGATGACCTGACCGCGCTGCTCGCGGTCGGCGATCGCGCGGCTGAAGCTGTCGAGCACATCGGCGGAGAGAAGGTCGCGCAGCGTGCGGCGGTTACCTTCGGCGAAGGCGGTCACGATCATTTCGTAAGCTTGGCGCGCGCCGCGCAGGAAGTTGTCCGGATCGAATTGAGAGTCGCGCTTCAGGATAGCGGTCAGGCCATCGGCCAGAGCGGTATCGTTGCCGGCGAACGTCCGGATGCGTTCCTCGACTTCGGCGACGGATACGGTGGCTTCGACGGGTTCCGGCTCGCGCTCGCGGCGAGGAAGGGCGACCACTTTGTCGGAGGCTGCGGCGGCGGCCGTCTTCTGGGTCTGCGCATCGCGCCTGCGTTGCTCGACCCGGGCCTCATCGTCACTCGTCCGGCGACCGAGGACACTCCTCAGCTTCACAATCGCGATGACGGCAACGATCAGAGAGAGAAGCGTTAGAAGGTTGATTTCGCCATTCATTCTCGGAAGCTTCCTGACAAGGCCCGCGCTAACCGGGGCGTTTGTCCTGATGTAAGATCGCTGGTGAGATCCGTCCAGGCGTCCCGGTTCCCTACGGCCGATGTTCTCTAACAGGAGCCGGTGTGCCGGAAACGCGCCAATGTGGCCTTCAACTTAGGCCACAACGTGGGAGATTCCAACAATCTTGCGGTGCGCAAACATACGGGTGTCTTTCCCGAACAATGGCGGATTGCGGGGTCCGGCTTCGCGTGATAGCCACCTGCGCATATCCAGGAACCACCGCGCTGCCATGGCTTAAGAAGCCAGTGCCGGCGCGACCTCAACCCAGAGACGTAGATCATGGCTGACGAGACCAACACCCCGGCAAAAGGCATCGACGAGGCGGAGGAGCCGAAGGCGATCGAGGCGCGCGTTCTGGGCCAGTTTATTAAGGATCTCTCGTTCGAGAACCCGAACATCGGGAAACTGCTGACCGGCCCGGGAGAGACACCGAACATCAAGCTCGAAATCAACGTCGCCGCCAAGCGTATGCAGCCCGACCTTTACGAGAGCGCCATCGACTTCAAGGCCGTGGCCTCGAATGCCGAGGGCACAATCTACGATCTCGAGCTTGTCTATGCCGGTCTCTTCCAGATCCGTAACATTCCGGATCAGGCATTGGAGCCGTTCCTGCTCATCAACTGCCCGACGCTCGTCTTCCCGTTCCTGCGCAGGCTCGTGGCCGACATCACGCGCGAAGGCGGTTTCCCGCCGCTGATGCTCGATCCGATCGACTTCGCTCAGCTTTTCATGCGCCGTAAGCAAGAGCTTGCCGCGGCATCGGCTTCCGGGAAGCCGAACTAGGCGCATTGATCCGGAAGCGAAAACATCGCTTTCGGCGTCTGCCGGCCTTCGACAGTGGTTTATGACGAGGCTTCGTCGGGCGTGAAGTAGCGCTTCCAAAGTGCTTTCGGCCCGAGTGTCTCTACGAACGCGCGGTGGGCGGCAACAACCTCTTCCGTCAGGCGCACAGGAAGCGGAACGGGACGCGGCCCACGAACGGCGGCAGCTGCGCTCTCGCGATTTCTCGACCCGGACGCTCCACCGGCTCCGAGCATGAGGCTCGTCTGACGCTCTCCCAACAGCTCGACATAGACGTCCGCGAGCAGAAGCGAGTCGACGAGAGCGCCGTGCTTAGTGCGCTTCGAGTTGTCGATGCCATAACGTTTACAGAGAGCATCGAGACTGTTCGGCCCCGCTGGGTGTTTGCGGCGCGCGAGCTGCAGCGTGTCAACCACGCGGCTCATGGACAGGATCGGGCCTTTGACGCGCTCGAATTCTGCGTTGAGGAAGCCGATGTCGAAGGTTGCGTTGTGGGCGACCAGTGTATCGTCGGCGATGAACTCGACGAAATCCTTCCAGACATCCGAAAACAGAGGCTTATCCAGCAAGAACTGGGTGGAAATTCCGTGCACGGCTTCAGCTTCGCGGGGAACGTCGCGCAGCGGATTGATGAAGCGGTGAAACTCGCGCCCGGTCGGGATGCGGTTCACGAGTTCGATGCAACCGATTTCGATCAGGCGGTCGCCTTTGCGGGCTTCGAGACCAGTCGTTTCCGTATCGAACACGATTTCGCGCAGCATCGGGGTGCCTTCGATTTTGAGGGTGAGCGACGCGAACGCGGTGATGGAAGCGCCGTCTGGTCCTCGTTCAGGACTGGCGCCAGTACCGGTCGTAAGCCTCGGCGGGCATCGACTTCAGCGCGGAGAGAATAGCATCGATCTGGACCTCGGTGTCGGCCAGGGCGCCCCCCGTATCCACAACGAAGTCCGCGCGGCGGCGCTTTTCGGGGTCAGGCAGTTGCCGCGCGAGCAACGCGTTGAGGCGCGCTTCCGTCATGCCGGGCCGTTCGAGAACGCGGGTGCGCTGCACGTCGGCCGGGGCGGAGAGCACGACGACGGCATCCACACCATCTTCCAGGTTTTTCTCAAGCAACAACGGGATTTCGAGAACCACGATTTTGTCGCCGCGCCGATGGGAGTCCGCGATAAATTGTAGTTCGGAGTCGCGCACCAGCGGGTGGACGATGGCTTCGAGCCTGCGAAACTTATCTTCGTCCGTGCCCAGCGCGGCGGCGAGTTTCGGACGGTTCACGGAGCCATCTTCGGTCGTGCCCGGAAACGTAGCCTCGATCAGCGGTACTGCTTTTCCGCCTACGCCGTAAAGGCGATGCACTTCACCGTCGGCATCGAAAACCTCGATCCCGCGCGCGCGCAGCATGGCGGCGGCCGTCGATTTTCCCATGCCGATCGAGCCGGTGAGGCCGAGGATGATCATGCAGAGGCCTCGATGTCGGAGGCGATGCGCTCGTAAAGCTCGGCCGTGACTTCCGGGCGAACGCCGAACCACTTTTCAAACCCCGGCACTGCCTGATGCAGAAGCATGCCGAGCCCATCGACGGTTCTCAGGCCATGGCGGCGCGCATCGCGAATGAGCCCGGTTTCGAGTGGCACGTAGACGATGTCGGAGACGATACAATCGGGATGAAAATCCGTGAAATCGATGCCGAGATCGCCCGCACCTTTCAATCCGACCGACGTCGTGTTGACCAGAACGGCGGCTTCCGTCGACGCGTGTGAGCGCTGATCCCACGGCATCGCTTTCACGCGCGGGCCAAAATCCTGCGCGAGCCCCGCTGAGCGCTCCATCGAGCGATTGAAAACTCGGATTTCGCTCACTCCCGCTTCGAGAAATCCGTAGACGATGGCACGGGCCGCACCGCCCGCACCGAGAATGGATACGGGCGCATTGCGGCGGCCCCAATCCTCGGCCTGGCTCGAAAGGTACGTCATGTAGCCGTAAGTATCGGTGTTGGCGGCGCAAAGGCGGCCGTTCTCATCGAGCCAGAGCGTGTTGGCGGCGCCAACCGCAACGGCGGACGGATCGCGTTCGGCAGCGGCACGGAACGCGGCTTCCTTGTGCGGTATCGTGACGTTGCAGCCCGCCAATCCGTGCTCGGCAAGTGACGCGAGGAATGTCTCGATCTCATCGACCGGCACGGTGCGTTTCGTGTAGCTACCCTCGATCTTGTAGCGCTCAAGCCAATATCCGTGGATCAACGGCGAGCGGGAATGCTCGATGGGCCAGCCGATGACGCAGGCGTGTTTCATGAAACGAGCACCTCACGGCGGCGGAGTTCTGCGATCAGCGGTAATAATGGCATCCCGAGAATCGTGTCATGGTCGCCGTCGATCGCTTCGAAAAGCTGGATGGCCGGTCCTTCGATCTGATACGCACCGACGGACGTGAGCACGATATCTCCGACGCGCGCGAGATAAGCGTCGAGCGCTGTTTCACTGAATTTGCGCATCGTCAGAACCGCCGTCTCTGAGTTCCGCCATACGACCGAGCCGTCTTGCGCGAGGGCGACCGCGGAATGAAGTGCGTGAGATTTTCCACGTAAAGTCCAAAGGTGCTCGCGCGCCTCCTCTACGGACTTCGGCTTTTCGAATAGGCGTCCTTCGAAAGAGAGCACCTGATCCGCGCCGATGACGAGCGCGCCAGGCAGACTTTCGCTCACGGATTTCGCTTTGGCTTCGGCGAGCGCGAGAGCCACGACCTCATGTGAAACGGAAGCGTCGGAGGATAGAAGCGCGTCACGAATAGCGCCTTCATCGACATCCGCCGGCCGAACCGAGACTTCGATGCCGGCAGCATTCAGCATGGCGCGGCGCGTTGCGCTACCTGACGCGAGCACCAATGATGCCGGCTCACGTGTCATGCGACGCTATTTTCCTTCGCCACTGGCCACAGCTTCTTCTTCGCCCGGCGCGAGTTCGCCCATCTCTTTGTCCTGGATGAAGCGGATGATGGTGGCGGCCGTTTCCTCGACCGACCGGCGCGTCACGTCGATGATCGGCCAACCGTGCTTGGCGCAGAGCTTGCGGGTGTAGGCGATCTCGGCCGCGATTCGGCTGCGGTCGACATAATCGTCGAGATCGCGGTCAGCGAGGAGAAGCGCGCGATTGCGGCGCACTTCGGCGATGCGATCCGGGCTCGCGATCAGGCAGACGACGAAGGCCTTGTGGTCGCCAGCGATTTCTTCCGGAAACGGCAAGGACGGGACGAGCGGCACGTTCGCCGTCTTGTATCCGCGCTGGGCGAGATAGATCGACGTCGGCGTTTTGGACGTGCGCGAGATGCCGAGCAGGATGATATCGGCTTCGTTCAAGTTGTCGGGCAGGCGGCCATCATCGTGCGCCATCGTGAAGTTCAGTGCGTCGATGCGGCGGAAGTAATCGGCGTCAAGCACATGCTGGCCCGCGACCGTGGGGGTCTGTGGGGCGCCAAGATACGATTCGAAAACCTGCATGATCGGCTGCAACACGGCAAGGCACGGAACCTTGAGCTCTTTGCAGCGCAACTCGAGTTCCGCGATCAGATCGAGATTGACGATCGTATAGAGCACGATGCCCGGAGCCTGCTCTATTTCCTGCAGTACCCGCTTCAACTGGCGTGCGTTTCTGACGAGCGGATGCACGTGCTCGATGGGTCGGATCTGCGCGTATTGGACGGCGGCCGCTTTGGCGATGGTGGTCAGAGTCTCACCGGTCGAATCCGACACGAGATGAAGATGGAAGTAGCTTGGCGGGCTGTTGGCCATCTGTGGATCAGGAGCCTTGTTATGCACCGGAGCGGGTCGGTGGCGGGCGGCCGGTGGAGGAAGTGTTCAGGTTGTCCACTGGGATACCCCGGATAGGCGCGTTGTGAAGCAAATTTATCGAGAGACGCCCGTCCCCGTGGATCGCGGCGTCATCGACAGTCCCACACGCACAATCAACATCCTTTCCCCAGGGCGGCTTCATCAGGGTTAGCGAGCAAGTGGTTGACTCTCATGGCCGGCATCGGGACTAGTGGCGCGGAGTTAGCGCGGGACACTAGAATTTGTGTCTGGCGTTTTGCGCGAGTCGACAGGCTTTGGAAAACGCTTGGACAAGGCAGCAATGCCCGATTTCCACGCCCCTAATAATAACAATAACAATCTAGAAGATTCTTAGTTTTTGATTGAAGGGAAGACGATGAGCGGGAGTGGAGAGCGTGGAACGTCGAAGGGCAGACGGTTCCTGGCGCCGTTCAGGGGCGAGGTGCTCGACGCCCCTCCGATCTGGCTCATGCGGCAGGCTGGGCGCTATCTGCCGGAATACCGAGCGACGCGTGCGGAAGCCGGTGATTTTCTGACGCTGTGCTACACGCCGAAGCTGGCGGCCGAGGTGACGTTGCAGCCGATCCGGCGTTACGGGTTCGATGCGGCCATTCTGTTCTCGGATATTCTTGTGGTGCCGGATGCGCTGGGGCAGGGCGTGCGGTTTGTCGAAGGTGAGGGGCCGCGGCTCGATCCGATCCGGTCCGCCGAGGGGCTTTCGCAGCTCAACGTGGCCGGTGCGGCGGCGAAGTTCGATATCGTAGCGGAGACGGTGCAGCGGTTGCGGCAGGACCTGCCGGTCGAAACGGCGCTGATCGGGTTTTGCGGCGCGCCGTGGACGGTTGCGACCTACATGGTTCAGGGACAGGGGTCGACGGACCAAGCCGAGGCGCGACTTTGGGCGTATCGCGATCCGGAAGGGTTCGAGCGGCTGATCGATGTTCTGGTCGCGGCTTCAATCGATTATCTCGATCGGCAGGTGAAGGCGGGGGCTGATTGCCTTCAGATTTTCGATACTTGGGCGGGCTCGCTGCCGGACGACGAATTCGATCGTTGGGTCGTGCAGCCGACCAAGACCATTCGCGAGGCAATGGCGGATCTTCATCCCGACGTTCCGGTGATCGGATTTCCGCGCGGCGCCGGCGCGACGGCGGTCTGGTATGTTTCGGAAACGGGCGTCGATGGTGTTGGGTGTGACACGGCCACACCGCCGTTCGTCATGAGCGAAGCTTTCGACGAGGAGGACGTCGTCGTCCAAGGAAACCTCGATCCGCTGCTTCTCGTGGCCGGTGGCGAGAAGATGGACGAGCGTGTGGATGAGATCCTCGATCTCATGGAGGGGAAAAGATTCATCTTCAACCTGGGGCATGGAATCGTGCCACAAACGCCGCCGGAGAACGTGGCGCGGCTTGTGGAGCGCGTGCGAAAGAAGGGTTGAGCCGTTTTGGACGGGCAGAAGGCCAGCGAAACATCACCGGCGGTGCGGGCGGCCATTGCGCTGGGCGTGACGGTGGCCCTGTGTCTTGCTGTCGCGGTGCTTGCGGGGGAGGCGGCTTATCCCTGGCTTAAGGCCGTTCACGTGATTGCCGTGATTTCCTGGATGGCGGGCATGCTCTACCTGCCGAGGCTTTTCATCTACCACTGCGATGCGGCGCCGGGCTCCGAGATGAGCGAGACGTTCAAGGTCATGGAAGGCCGATTGCTGCGGATCATCATCAATCCGGCGATGATCGTGACCTGGGTTCTCGGCCTATGGATGGCCTGGAAAGGCGGGCTGTTCTCGGCGGGATGGCTGCACGCCAAGCTCGCTCTGGTGCTGGCGCTTTCTGGCGTTCACGGTTTTTTCTCCGCTTCCGTCAGGCGTTTCGCCGAGGACAGGAATACGGTGACCCAGCGCCAGTGGCGGCTTTGGAACGAAGCGCCGACCGTGCTCATGATCGGCATCGTTATTCTCGTGATCGTGAAACCCTTTTAGAGGCGCGGCGTTTCGATCGAGACGCTTTCGCTTGTCGCAAACGTTTGCTATATAAGGGGTAGATCTACTCGACCTTGGTCTCTCCGGCCAAGGATTTGGCTAGCCGGCGCATCGCCGCCAGCCAAGCGGCGTACAGCCACTCAGCAGAAAATTCCCCACCTATCAGGCCCGGCACGTCCCTCCCACCCTCATATGCCGTGGCCGCACTGGAGCGGTTCCATGACCGAAATGAAGCTCGAGGACCTCAAGCTCAAGTCCCCCACCGAGCTCCTTAGCTTTGCCGAAGAAAACGGCGTCGAAAACGCCAGCACCATGCGCAAGCAGGAGCTGATGTTCGCGACGCTGAAACAGCTTGCGGCGAAGGATATCGAAATCACCGGCGTCGGCGTCGTCGAGGTGCTGCAGGACGGCTTCGGCTTCCTGCGCTCGCCCGATGCCAACTATCTGCCCGGTCCGGACGACATCTACATCTCGCCTTCCCAGATCCGCCGTTTCGCATTGCGGACGGGTGATACGGTCGAGGGCCAGATCCGGAGCCCCAAGGATGGGGAACGTTACTTCGCCCTTCTCAAGGTGAACCTCATCAACTTCGAGGATCCGGAGAAGGTCAAACACAAGATCCACTTCGACAACCTGACGCCACTTTACCCGACCTCGTGGCTCAAGATGGAAATCGAAGATCCGACCATCAAAGATCTATCGGCCCGCGTCATCGATATCGTGGTGCCGCTCGGCAAGGGCCAGCGCGCTCTGATCGTCGCTCCGCCCCGCACCGGCAAGACGGTGCTGCTGCAGAACATCGCCCATTCGATCACGCACAATCATCCCGAGTGCTACCTCATCGTGCTGCTCATAGACGAGCGCCCGGAAGAGGTCACGGACATGCAGCGCTCGGTGAAGGGCGAGGTGATTTCCTCGACGTTCGATGAACCCGCCTCGCGCCACGTGCAGGTTTCGGAAATGGTGATCGAGAAGGCCAAGCGCCTCGTCGAGCACAAGCGCGATGTCGTGATCCTGCTCGACAGCATCACGCGCCTTGGACGCGCTTACAACACCGTGGTTCCGTCTTCCGGTAAGGTGCTGACGGGCGGCGTTGACTCCAACGCGCTGCAGCGGCCGAAGCGTTTCTTCGGTGCGGCCCGCAATATCGAGGAAGGTGGCTCGCTGACGATCATCGCGACCGCGCTCATCGAGACCGGCAGTCGAATGGACGAAGTCATCTTCGAAGAGTTCAAGGGCACCGGTAACTCGGAAATCATTCTCGACCGCAAGGTTTCGGACAAGCGCGTGTTCCCGTCGATCGACATCGCCCGCTCCGGCACGCGCAAGGAAGACCTGCTCGTTCCGAAGGATCAGCTCAAGAAGGTCTACGTGCTGCGGCGCATTCTCAACCCGATGGGTTCGATGGACGCCATCGAGTTCCTCCTCGACAAGCTGCGTTCGACCAAGACCAACGGCGAGTTCTATCAGTCGATGAACACATAAAAACGCCGGGGCCGGATGCAGTCCGGTTTGGTGATGAGACAAGAAAAAGGCCGCGGGAGACGCGGCCTTTTTTATTTGGTCGGGACGATTTCGCTTCAGGCGATCAGAGCGAGAGAGGCTTCCTTGACCTTTCGCGTGGACTGATCCGCGGAGAACGCCGCGCTCGAGATCAAGCGCATGTTATCGGAGATTTCCTGCACGCCTTGAGAGGCCGTTTGCATGTTTGCAGAAATGTCCTGAGTGACGGCTCCCTGCTCCTCGACGGCGGCAGCGATGCCCTGCGATATTTCATTGATCGAGCTGATAATGGTGGTGATGTCTCTGATCGCGGATACGGCGTTGTGGGTTCCGGTTTGGACACTCGCGATCTGGTTCGAGATCTCTTGTGTTGCGCGAGCGGTCTGATTGGCGAGCGCCTTCACTTCCTGGGCGACGACCGCGAAGCCTTTGCCAGCATCGCCAGCGCGGGCGGCTTCTATGGTTGCATTGAGGGCGAGCAGGTTGGTCTGCGACGCAATCGTGTTGATCAGTTCGACCACCTGGCCGATCCGCTCGGTGGCGGCGGAAAGGCCGGCGATTACCGAGTTTGCTTCGGTGCCATGCTGCACAGCCTGATTAGAGATTTGCGACGCATCGTTCACGCGTCGGCTGATCTCCTGAACGGACGCGACCAATTCTTCAGCGGCGGTTGCGACGGCCTGGACGTTGGATGCCGTTTGAGATGATGAGCCTTCAGCGACCTGAGCGCGTTTGGATGTGTCGGAGATAGCGGTCGTGATTTCCGTAAGATCGGAATCGATCTGGCTTTGAATTGCAGCTTTGCGCAGCCGATCCTCGACGGCTTTGGTGATGTCCGTGCAGAACTTCACGATCTTGTAGGCTTGGCCAGTCGCGTCGAAGATCGGGTTGTAGGTAGCCTGAAGCCATACCACCCGTCCGTTCTTGCCGACCCGCTTGTACTCGCCGGCCTGATACTCACCGCGATTGAGATCCCGCCAGAATTGGTCGTAGGCGGCGCTCGTGCGCTCGCTCTCGTCCATGAACATCCGGTGATGCCGTCCCTTGATTTCGTCGAGGGTGTATCCGGTGGCGGAAAGGAAGTTGCCGTTCGCCGCGATGACCGTGCCGTCGAGATTGAACTGAATGACGGCCTGGCTCTTGTTTATGGCGGCGAGCTGACCCTCGTAATCGGAGTTGCGCTGCTTAGCCTCGGTGATGTCCGTGCAGAATTTGACGACTTTGTACGGCTTTCCGCTCGCGTTGAGGATCGGATTGTAGCTTGCCTGCAGCCAGATCATTTTGCCGTGCTTCCCCACGCGGAGGAACTCGGCCGCCTTGTACTCGCCTCTGTTGAGGGCTTCCCAAAATTCTCTGTAGTGGCTGCTCGCCCGATCCGATGCCGGGACGAACATACTGTGATGCTGCCCCACCACTTCGTTCTCCGAGTATCCTACGGCGGCCAAGAAGTTTTTGTTCGCGCGCAGGATTTTACCGTCCATGTTGAACTCGATCGTCGCTTGCGACCTGTCGATAGCCGCGAGCTGAGCTTCGATTTCCTGCGTTTTCGCCGAGAACATTCGGATCTCCTGGGTGGACGTGTGGGGACGCGCGATGCCTGGACGCGGCCTCACGGACTTTGCGAGCACTGAAATGTACTGAAGACTGAACGCCGGTAAGTTAGGGCCGACTTGGTAAAAAATGTATTTGAATTCTTATGGCGGATATAAAAAAGGGGTCGACTGATCGACCCCTAAGTATCTCGTTTTCTTTAGGAACGCCGCTACGATTTCGCGGCCTCGTTTAAGAGGCGTGCTCTGGCAGCTGCCGTGAGCGGCTGGTCGATCCCAGCGCCGGGCTTGTAGCGAATGGGCAGCATCAGCTGCTCCATATAGCGCTTCGGAAACTGCGGGATCTCGTCGATACCCATGTCGTTGGCCTTGATCGGCCGGGGAGCGTTGGCCTGGAACGTGCCAAGAAGGCGATCCCACACCGTGAGGAAGAGGCCGAAGTTGCAATCGCCTTCCTTGCCCCAGTTCACGTGGTGCAAGTGGTGGATCTGGCCGATCGACAGATGGTTGCGGAGCGGTCCGAGGGCATAAGCGACGTTCGAATGCTGGATGATGAGCTGCACGGAGATCGCGAAGCCAAGGAGGACCGCGACCTGAAGCGGCATGCCGGCGATCGCAAGCGGAGCGGTACCGAGCACCATGTCGACGATCTGATGCAACGGGTGGCGCACGAGACCGTTGAAACCATAGAGGCGCGACACACCGTGGTGGACCGCATGCAAGCGCCACAGGAACGAGAAGCGATGGCTCAAGTAGTGGAGGAACATCAGCGCGAAGTCAGCGAGAACGAGCGCCATCAGAAGCTGCTGCCAGATTGGCCACTCGCGCGGCCAAATTCCGGCGCTGAGGCCACCTGAGAACAACCACCCCATGAGCGGGATCGTGAGAACGCCGTTTAGGTTCTGCCACTCGTAAATGATGGCGTGGATGACGTTTGTGTGTTCGTCCTCGTGGGACTCGTTCCACTCCTGGTACCACGGAAGAATTCGCTCGGCGGCAAACGCAGTGCCGATGGCGGTAACAAGAAGAGCGGCAATTCCAGCAGCGATCCAAAGCGGCGAGTAGCCATTCGTCACAATGTAGTACGCGGCACCGTTCAAACCGATGAACATGAACGGGAAATACCCGTAGCGTACCAGCTTGCGCAGAAATTCCGACGTCATGGGGGCCTCATTTATTCCTTGCGACGTTTCATACGCTTAATCAGGTGTGCGAATCTTGCCGGAAGTCTATCTGTGGTAAACCGAGATCTCACACCATTTTTTATAGTCACGCCCGCAAGAAAACTTGATCTTCCTCAAATCGATCTCTGGTCGATGACAACCTGACGCAGGTTCTCTGTGGTTGTGACCGGAAGCGAGCACTGGGGCCCGGAACACACGTAAGCGGTTGGTTTGCCTTCGACCGTCGACTTGCCACGCAGGGCGGGGGGCCCGACATCGCCTACCGCGCCTTGAACGCTGATCTCCAAGGCTCCGGGAGCAGAGATCGCTGATAGTGCCGACCGTAGCGAAAACTCCCTACGGTCTTCTACTAATACGATAAGTTGCGGAGACAAGAGATCTAGTGACGCGGCAAGGAGACCCGTGTGCCCGCCGAGGTTTCGCGATAGGTCCATCGAGAACGCTCGCCAGATTGCTTCCGCACGTCGAGCGAAACGCGTGTCACCGGTCAGGGTTCCGAGCGCAGCTAGGTTGGAAATCATTACGGCGTTGGCCGATGGAGTTGCATCGTCACTCGCCGTTTTGAGCCTGACGATGACATCATCGGTATCGTCGGCTGCCGTGAAGTAACCGCCGCCATCCTCATCCCAATAGTGGGTGTCGAGCACCTCCACCCAGTGACGCGCTTGTGCGAGATCGTTCTCGTCGCCGGTGGCCTGGTAGAGCCGGAGGGCTGCCCAGATCATGTTGGCATAATCGCTGGCGGTCGCGGGGGCGCGGCCTTGCCCGTGACGCGTCGCGTGAACGAGGCGGCTGTCGACCGTCATCTTTTCCGCGATGAAGGTGAAGGCTTCGCGCGCGATGTTCACCCAGGGTGCACGTTCGAAGACGACACCTGCACGCGCGATGGCGGCGATGGCGAGGCCGTTCCAGTCTGCGAGCACCTTGTCGTCCCAGCCGGGGCGGATCCGCTTGCCGCGCGCTTCGAGCAACTTGGCGCGCATGCCGGCGAGGCGTTTCTCTTCCTCAGCCGAGCCGAGGGACTTGGAGGCCAGGCGATTGAGGATCGTGTGGCCCTCGAAGTTGCCTTCGGAGGTGACGTCATAGGCGCGCTTGAAGATCTCGGCATCTTCTACGCCGAGCACGATGTCGATCTCTTCCGGCGTCCAGACGTAGAACTTGCCCTCCTCGCCTTCGGAGTCTGCGTCGAGCGCGGACGCAAACGCGCCATCGGCGATCATCTCGCGGGTGAGCCAGTCGATCGTTTCCTCGATGCGCTGGGCGAGCAGCGGGCTCTGCGTCTCGCGCCAGACTTCTGTCATCAGGTCGATCAGGAGCGCATTGTCGTAGAGCATCTTCTCGAAGTGAGGGACCAGCCAGAGCTCGTCCACCGAATAGCGCGAGAAGCCTCCACCGAGGTGATCGTATATGCCGCCCATCGTCATCCGCTCGAGCGTTGTCGTCACCGCGGCCTTCGCCCGGTCATTGCGATAGCGGATGCCGCCGCGCCAGAGCATCCAGAAGAAGCTCCATTGCGGAAACTTTGGTGCGCCGGTGATGCCGCCATGCGTGGGATCGACGGCGCGCGCGAGACGAGTCGTCACTTCGCGCATCAGGTTGTCGGAGACGTCCGGACCGTCGCCGCCATCGTTCCGTTCGCTCAGCGCCTGGATCAGCGCCTTGGCGTTGCTTGCGACCTTCTCCGGTTCCTTGCGGTAGATGTTCGAGATCTGCGTCAGCACGTCGACGAACGAGGGCCGGCCGTACATGCTCGTCTTGGGAAAGTAGGTGCCGCCCCAGAACGGCTTCGCCTCGCTGTCGAGGAACATGGTCAGTGGCCAGCCGCCTTGCTGGCCCAGGCGGTGAAGGGCACCCATGTAGATGGCATCGATGTCGGGGCGTTCCTCGCGATCGACCTTGATGTTCACGAAGTGATCGTTCATCACGCCAGCCGTCACCTCGTCCTCGAAGCTCTCGTGCGCCATCACATGGCACCAGTGGCAGGCGGAGTATCCGATCGAGAGCAGGATGGGTTTGCCGGTGCGCTTCGCTTCGGCCAGGGCCTCCGGTCCCCAGGCCCACCAATGGACGGGGTTGTCGCGGTGCTGGATCAGATAAGGGCTGCTCTCGTCGCCGAGGCGATTGCGGCTCATGCTAGTGTCCTCGTTGTTTTGCATGCCGGGTGCTGCGCGCATCCGGCATGAAGGCCTTTCCGGCGTAAAGTTCAAGACGTGGCGTACCGACATGGCTTCCAAAATTGCTCATCTTGAAGTGCCGACGATCTTCGCGCTGGGGTCGGCGCCGGGGCGCGCCGGGATCGCGGTGGTTAGGATCTCGGGACCGGGCGCCGGGCGCGCGCTCGATTTCATGGCGGGCCCCAAACCAAAACCTCGGGTGGCCGCCGGTCGTTTCATCCGTCACCCGGAGACGGGCGAGAAGCTCGATCATGGTGTCGTGCTGTGGTTCCCTTCACCCAAGAGCTTCACCGGCGAGGATGTGGTGGAGCTTCAGCTTCACGGCGGGCGCGCGGTGGTGCATGCGGTGCTGACGGCGCTTGCCCTCATGCCAGGCTTCAGAATGGCGGAGGCGGGAGAGTTTGCGCGGCGCGCCTTCGAAGCCGGCAAGGTCGATCTCGCGGAAGTCGAAGGGCTCGCGGATCTCATCGATGCCGAGACGGAAGGACAGCGGCGGCAGGCGCTGGCACAAGCGTCCGGTGCGCTGTCGGATCTCTATGATGGATGGCGCGCGAGCCTGATCGAAGCGCTGGGGCTGATCGAAGCTGGTCTCGATTTCTCGGATGAAGCCGACATCGGTGCGAAGACGTTCGCCGACGCGACATCCATCATCGCGGCGCTCGATCGCGCGGTGAAGCATCACCTCGAGGATGGTCATCGGGGCGAGATCATGCGCGACGGGTTTCGAGTGGCGCTCGTCGGTCCGCCGAACGCAGGCAAGTCGAGCCTGCTCAATGCGCTCGCGCGGCGGAACGTTGCCATCGTTTCGGAGGAAGCGGGAACGACGCGCGACGTGATCGAGGTGCGTCTCGATCTCGGCGGATTGCCCGTCATCGTTTCGGACACGGCGGGTTTTCGCGAAGCGGAGGGCGCCATCGAGCGGGAAGGCATCAAGCGCAGCCAGGCGGTGGCGGAGGCTGCCGATCTCGTGCTCTGGCTCACCGATGCGCGCGAGCGGGAGACCGTGCTGCCGCCGGAGATCGCCGCGATCGCGGATCGCACGTTGCTCGTACTGAACAAGATCGATCTCATTTCCGATGGTGGGGCGCCGCCATTGCCGGACGACATGGTGCCTCTCTCGGTGAAGACAGGTGCGGGTCTCGATGATCTCATCAAGCGGGTGCGGGTGATCGCTCACGAGCGCATCGGTCATCATCAGGAGCCCGCGCTGACGCAGGTCCGTCACCGGCAGTTGGTGGAGCGGTGCAGGGACTGCCTCACGGCGTTTCTCATCGGCTCGGTGGATGAGGTGGAGCTGCGCGCGGAGGATCTGCGTCAGGCGGCGGATGCGCTTGGACGCATCACGGGACGCATCGATGTCGAGGATGTGCTCGATCACATCTTCGGACGCTTCTGCATCGGGAAGTGACGGCGCCGTTTTCGATGCATGCAAAAAGCGGCGCCGGATGTTTCACGTGAATCCATTTTTGCGCTTTGCGGCGTGATGCGGTGAAGGATGCGCGAGCCGAACGGCATCACTTGTTTCACGTGAATCCATTTTATCGATGCTTTTGCATTCTCCTTTTATGGCGTTTCGCGTCGGGCTCGGGTGGCGCGATCGCGAAAGTCTGCTCATTGCATAGTGAGAAAAGGCATGTGTTGTTTCACGTGAATCCAAAATTCGGAGCGGCCCGCGATGATCTCAGCTGGATGAATGAGTTTACCGGCTCTGCGGGATGCTCGCGGTTTCGGTCGGTGCGCCACAACGGGCTTTCGCCAGCGTCGTCCGATATTCGATTGGGTACTTGTTTCGCTGAGAAAGGGATCTGGTTTTCTTTCCGGCGAGGTCCTGAAACTTCAATCCAGCCACACCGGGCGAGAACACCGACGTTTACGTGATGGGCGTTCTCATCTTTTTGCTTGGAAGGGTCCGATCGGCCGATTTCGGCACGAGATGTTTCACGTGAATCCATTTTTGGTGCCTCGGGTGGCACCTTGTGTTTCACGTGAATCAGTTCTCAGGCGTTGTCTTCCCGGGCGCCGTCAGTGGCTGGCGAGCGTGAGGCTCGATTGGATTTCGCTGTTCGAGGCGAGAGGGGAAATGGTTGGTTCGGGAGAGGTGGCCCGGAAGCTCGCCACCTGGGTTTGCGGCCCGCATTTCTCCTTGGCGAGCGCCAGGAGGTACTGATTGCGCTGAGAGAGGCCCGTCGCCTCTTTGCCGGCGGCGTCCTGCAGATCGAGGCCGAGCCAGGCGGGCCAGATCATAAAGCCCACGATGCCCGCGACGGCATTCTGGCCCATCTTCCAGCCGCGTTCGATCGCGAGGTCCGAGATCTTTTGATTGTTGGCTTTGACCTGGGTGCCGATCTCATCGCAGTCGAGTTGTCTATCGGACACCATCACGAGCGGCACGGCTTGAGGTGCGCGACCGGCACATGCCGTCAACGACAACATCACCAAGCACCCAACGCCGACTTTCAGCATTCGTCGTCCCCCCGGCATCACGACAGCCGAGAGGAAAGCTAGGGCCTGCAAAGTGGCGGAGCCAAGATAGAGCGGTGGTAGCGGCGGGGTTTGTCCTCCGTATCCACATGATTTGAAGTGTGCATGTCGGTTCGTGTGTGCTCGTGTGTGGTGGAGTGCCTTTTTGACCGGAGTGCACGCGTCCTGTATCTCTCCGCGGAAAGGAACAGGCGATGGCCGATCAGAAGTTCGATGTGATCGTTGTCGGTGGTGGGCACGCGGGTGTGGAAGCAGCCGCGGCGGCCGCGCGCATGGGTGCGTCGGTTGCGCTTGTCACGCATCGCTTCGAGACTATCGGCGAGATGAGCTGCAATCCGGCCATCGGCGGCTTGGGCAAAGGGCATCTCGTGCGCGAGATAGATGCGCTCGACGGCCTGATGGGCCGCGTCGCGGATGCCGCGGGTATCCAGTTCCGGCTGCTCAATCGCTCGAAAGGCCCTGCAGTGCAGGGGCCACGCGCGCAAGCCGATCGCAAGCTCTATCGCGAAGCCATGCAGCAGGCCGTGCGGGAAACCGCTGGGCTTACGGTGGTGGAAGGCGCGGTCGAGGATCTGATCGCCGTCGACAGCGTTGTCGGCGGTGTCGTCACCCAGAAGGGCGAGACGATTTCGGCCGGCGCCGTGGTTCTGACGACTGGTACTTTTCTCAATGGTCTCATTCATTTAGGTGATTTCACTCAACCGGCAGGACGCGTGGGCGACGAGCCTGCGCTGAAGCTTTCCGAGCGGCTTTACGGGCTTGGGCTGAGCATGGGCCGGTTGAAGACGGGAACACCGGCGCGCCTTGCGCGGAGTTCGATTGATTGGGACGCGCTGCCTCAGCAGGCGGCCGACGACGATCCGGTGCCGTTCTCGTTTCTGACGGAGAAGATCACTAACCGCCAAGTGACCTGCGCCGTCACGTCAACGAACGACGCGACGCATGAGATCATTCGGGCCAATCTCGCGCGTTCGCCGATGTATTCGGGGCAGATCGCCTCACGCGGTCCGCGCTACTGCCCGTCGATCGAAGACAAGGTGGTGCGGTTTGCGGATCGCAGCGCGCATCAGGTGTTCCTCGAGCCGGAAGGACTCGACGACGATACGGTCTACCCGAACGGGGTTTCGACCTCGCTCCCTGCAGATGTTCAAGAGAGTTTTCTCAAGACTTTACCTGGACTTGAGCGTGTTATCTTAAAGCGTCCTGGTTACGCGATTGAATATGATTTCGTGGATCCGCGTGAGCTTCTGCCGACGCTTGAGGTGAAGCGGCTCAAGCGTCTTTTCCTGGCTGGGCAGATCAACGGCACGACAGGATACGAGGAAGCAGGCGCGCAGGGCATCGCGGCCGGCATAAATGCGGCTCTGACGGCTGCGGGAGGCGAGAAAACCTTCGTTCTTTCGCGTTCGGACGCCTATCTCGGCGTCATGATCGACGATCTCGTGACGCGCGGGATCACGGAGCCCTATCGAATGTTCACGTCGCGCGCCGAATTTCGCCTGCGGCTGCGGGCGGATAACGCGGATCAGCGATTGACGCCAATCGGCGAGAACATCGGCTGTGTGAGCCCGGTTCGTTCACGTCTGTATTCTAATAAAAACAATGCGTTATCTGCTCTTGCTAATGTGCTTTCTCAAAAAACGCTCACACCGACAGAAGCGGAACGAAACGGAATCGAAATCAACAAGGACGGGCGTCGCCGTTCGGCATTCGAGATTTTGGCTTATACAAGCATGAACTTCGAACGCTTGGTTCAGATCTGGCCTGAGCTCGGAAATTTCGATCCGGCGATCGCAGCTCAAATCGAAATTGACGCTCGCTACGATTCCTACGTGAAGCGACAAGAGATCGACGTGGCGGCGCTGAAGCGCGACGAGGCTGTCGAGATTCCGGACGGCTTTGATTATGCAACTCTGGCAAGCCTCAAGGCGGAGCTCCGGCAGAAGCTTTCGGCGCAGAGGCCGGCGACACTCGCTCAGGCGGGGCGCATCGAAGGCATGACGCCGGCCGCTCTCATGCTCATTCTGGCCGCTGTCAAGAAGCAGCAGCCCATCCGGAAACAGGCATCGTGAGTCAAGCGCCTGACGCGAAAGGCCGAATCAATTCCCCCGAGGCGTTCCAGGAAGCCTTTGGCGTTTCACGTGAAACGCTAGATAGGCTCAGAACCTACGAGGGTTTGCTCAAGGCTTGGCAGAAGGCTGTCAACCTCGTTTCCCCCTCCACGTTGGACCAGGTGTGGCACCGCCACTTCGCGGATTCGGCTCAGCTTTTCGCGCTGGCAGGTTTTAATTCTCCCCCTCTCAGCATCCCCCACGAGGGGGGAGGAGAATCCCAGGGAGGGAAAAACTGGCTGGATTTGGGGTCCGGAGGAGGCTTTCCGGGGTTGGTTCTGGCCATTCTGATGGCCGAACGGCTCCCCATGGCCCGTATGACTCTCGTCGAGAGTGATACCCGAAAGGCCGCCTTCCTTGGCGAAGTGGCCCGGAAAACCGGGCTTCTTGTGGAGATTCGCGTCGAACGGAGCGAAAAAACCGCGACTCAGGCTAACTCTGTGTCAAGGGACGTGATCACTGCGCGTGCTTTGGCGCCGTTGCCGAAACTTCTGGGGTTGGCTCAGCCGTTTTTTTCTCCCCATACCGTGGCCTTGTTTCCCAAAGGTCGCGAAGCGGAGTTAGAAGTGGAAGAGGCGCGAGAGCGATTCGAGTTCGATTTCTCGCTTGCCCAAAGTCTGACGGACGACGAGGCACGTATTGTGATCGTGCGAAATTTGGCTGCGAAGACGGAGGGTTAGCCCCGTGACAGCAAGGCTCAGGACACTGGCGGTCGCCAATCAGAAGGGCGGCGTCGGCAAGACCACAACGGCTATCAATCTTGGCACAGCGCTGGCTGCGATCGGCGAGCGCGTGCTCGTTATCGACCTTGACCCGCAGGGCAACGCCTCCACGGGACTTGGCGTTCCGCCGGAGACTCGGACGCGGACCGCTTATGACGCTGTCATGGGGACCGCTGGGCTGCAGGACATTGCCGTTCCGACGGCTATTCCGGGCCTTTTCGTTGTTCCGGCCAACCAAGACCTGGTTGGGCTCGAGTCGGATCTCTCGGGCGATGCGAGTCGCGCTTTCAAGCTGCGCAATGCTGTGGCTGGGCTGACGGCGCAATCGCAGGGGAAACCGGCGGATGAGGCCTTCAAATACGTCCTCATCGACTGTCCGCCGTCGCTCAGCATTCTAACGCTCAATGCGTTGGCGGCCGCGGATGCTGTGTTGGTGCCGGTTCAGTGCGAATTCTTTGCGCTGGAAGGCATTTCGCAGCTCAAGGACTCCATCGATCAGATCCGCGCGACACTCAACCCAAGCCTCGAAATCCAGGGCGTGGTGCTGACCATGCACGACGCGCGGACCACGCTTTCGCGCGAAGTCGCCGACGAAGTCCGCGCGTTCTTCGGGCCGAAGGTCTATGAGTCCGTTATTCCGCGGAACACGCGCGTGGCTGAGGCTCCGTCGCACGGTAAGCCGATCCTACTTTACGATTACGATTGCGCGGGTAGCCAAGCCTATATCCGGCTGGCGACTGAAATCATCGAACGCGAACGTCAGACGAAAGCTGCGTAACCTGCTTTAAAAACACGAGAAAATAGGGCGCACCAATGAACTCTCCGCTACCCAAAAGCCGGCTTGGCCGGGGGTTGGCCTCACTGATTGGAGAGGGGCCGCAGGCGCTGCAGCCGCGGATCCCGGCGGAAGGTGAGCAGCGGATGTTGCCGGTATCGCTGCTTCGCAGCAGCCGCTTCAATCCGCGCAAGGATTTCGCGGAGCAGGATCTCGCAGAGCTCGCGGAATCGATCCGGACCAAGGGTCTGGTGCAGCCGATCGTCGTGCGCCCGCATCCCGAAGAGTCGCACGCTTATGAAATCGTAGCCGGCGAGCGCCGCTGGCGGGCCTCTCAGCGGGCCGGCATCCACAACGTTCCGGTCATCATCCGCGATCTCTCGGATCGCGAAATGCTGGAACTCGCGATTATCGAGAACGTCCAGCGCGCGGATCTCAACGCCATCGAAGAAGCCAATGGCTATCGTGAGCTGATCGAGCGTTTCGACTACAGCCAGGAGCAGGTTTCCGAAATCATCGGCAAGAGCCGCAGCCATGTGGCCAACACGCTGCGCCTTCTGAAGTTGCCGGGTTCCGTGCAGGCGTACGTTCAGGACGGGCGGCTCACCGCAGGTCACGCTCGTACGCTGGTGGGCCGTGAGGACGCGGAAACGCTCGCGAAACGCATCCTGGATGAGAACCTCAACGTCCGCGAGGCCGAGGCGCTGGTTCAGGCCGGGCCGGGGCCGATCGGGATTACTGGTTCCACAGGCGGCGCGCGTAAGTTCCGGGACAAGGACGCCGATACGAAAGCCTTCGAGAAGGAGCTGGCCGATACGCTCGGGCTCAAGGTGGAAGTGAAACGCGGCTCCGGCGAGAGCGGCAACCTCATCATCAAATACGGCAACTTTGACCAGCTCGACTATATCCGGATGCGGCTTGTAGGCTCTGGCGGCGGCTGAGTTGCGGCGCGTTAATCTCGCGGCCTCTAAGGGCTCGACATTTGCCGCTTCGGAAGGCAGGGTCGCGCCCTCTTTCGAGGCGAGGTCATGAGCGAAGACGTTCTCTTCCGTTTGGCGGAAACAATAAAGGCGCGTCGGTCCGAAGGGTCCGACAAGTCGTATACGCGTCAGCTTCTCGACGCGGGGCCGGAACGCTGCGCGAAGAAGCTTGGCGAGGAGGCTGTGGAGCTGGTCATCGCCGGAGTGAGCCAGGGCGATGAGGCGTTGCGTGCGGAAGCCGCGGATCTACTCTATCATCTGCTGGTATTGCTTGAGGCACGGGACGTCGCGCTGAGCGATGTGCTTGCCGTGCTGGAGAGCCGTTCAGGCCAGTCGGGCCTTGCTGAGAAAGCGGCCCGAGGGTCCTGAGCCTTCGGGAAGAGAGGGGAGGCCATCCGGCTTCCGGTGACGTCCATGAAGACACTGGCATGAAGACGCGAGACAAGGCTCAGCCAGGACGCGAAGCGCCGCGCCTCGAGCTGGTTGGCAACGAGCCCTCCGATATCCAGTTCTCGCTTTATCGCACATTCAGCCGTGCCGATTGGGCCAAGCTGCGTGCCGATACGCCCATGACACTTGAGCCGCACGAGCTTGAGATCCTGTCAGGCATCATCGACGAGCTTTCGGTCGAGGAAGTTGAGACGATCTATCTCCCTCTGTCGCGCCTGCTCAATCTCTACGTTGCCGCCGCGCAGAAACTGCATGCGGTAAGTTCGACGTTTCTCGGCCGCATGGACTGCAAGGTGCCGTTTATCATCGGTGTCGCGGGGTCGGTTGCAGTCGGTAAGAGTACGACGGCGCGTGTTCTCAAGGCGCTGCTTGCGCGTTGGCCGGACCATCCGCGCGTGGATCTCATCACGACCGACGGGTTTCTCTACCCGAACCGTGATCTGGAAGCACGTGGCCTCATGGACCGGAAAGGATTTCCGGAAAGCTTCGATACGGCGCGGCTGCTCAAGTTTCTTGCGGACGTGAAGAGCGGCAAGGAGCAGGTCGAAGCGCCGATCTATTCACACTTCCACTATGACATTCTCAGCGGCCAGCGGACGCTCGTCGAGCGGCCGGATATTCTGATCGTCGAGGGTCTCAACGTGTTGCAGCCGGCGGTCGTGTCGCACGAGACCGATGCCAGCACGTTTGTTTCGGATTTCATCGATTTTTCGATTTTCATCGACGCCGCCCCGGAGACGATCGAGTCCTGGTATGTCGAGCGCTTCATGAGGCTGCGCAGTACGGCTTTCCGCGATCCGGCTTCCTATTTTCATCGCTACGTCACGTTGACCCACGACAACGCCGTTGCGCGTGCGCTGGATATCTGGCGCGCCATCAACCTCAAAAACCTCACCGAAAACATCGTGCCGACGCGCCCGCGTGCGCGCCTCATCCTGCGTAAGGATCGGGATCACAGTGTCAGTACTGTTGCACTGCGAAAGCTCTGAGATTTGCCGCGGTAGCGAGTTGATTCAAGGGTCTTTTTTGCTTCCTCTATCCTAGGTTGTGTGTCCGCTAACTGACCGGGATATCAGAAAATATTTCGCAATCGTTGGAACGTCTTGCGCGCTCCCGAGTTAAATCGGGAAGATTTCCCATAGACTTGCTGCGATGCACTATGGCAATTGGGGAATTGTTCCCGATTTTACCAAGGAGACTTTGCAATGAAGCGCATTTTCGCTGTCGCCGCTGCTCTCGCTCTGAGCACAAGCGCGGTCCTCGCCGATGATAAGCCGACTGATGACGAGGCGGCGAAGATCAAGGAAGCCGTTGCTGCCTGGGGTTGTGAGGGCGGTTCGTACGAGAAGGAATCCGAGGGCACGGGCGTCTACGAAGCTGAAGACGTCAAGTGCAAGACCGGCCAATACGACTTCCGTCTGACGAAGGATTTCAAGGTGTTCGTGATCACCGCTGACTAAGCGTCTGGTCCCACCAAAGATTTAGGGCGTCTCTTCGTGAGAAGAGACGCCCTTTTCATTTGTAGCGGCGATCGATGGATCAGGCGACGAGCTTCGTGAGCTTGTTGAGGATTGCCGAGCCCATCTCCTTGGTGCCGACCTGGCGCATGCCGGCCTGCATGATGTCGCCGGTGCGGTAGCCGTCCTCAAGGACGGCCGCGATTGCGTTATCAACGAGATCGGCTTCATCGCTCATGCCACACGAGTAGCGCAGCGCCATGCCGAAGCTGGCGATGGTTGCGATCGGGTTTGCGAGACCCTTGCCGGCGATATCGGGTGCGGAGCCGTGCACGGGCTCGTAAAGAGCCATGCGTTTGCCGGTCTTTTCGTCCGCGCCGCCGAGAGACGCCGACGGCAGCATGCCGAGCGATCCGGTTGCCATCGCTGCTTCGTCGGAGAGCACGTCACCAAACAGATTGTCCGTGACGATGACGTCGAACTGCTTCGGGTTGCGCACGAGCTGCATGGCGCAGTTGTCCGCGAGAATGTGGTTCAGCTCGACGTCCGGCGCGTATGACTTGTGCACTTCGGTGACGACCTCTTTCCAGAGAACGCCCGACTTCATGACGTTGTGCTTCTCGGCGGAATGCACCTTGTTGCCGCGCTTTCTGGCGAGGTCGAAAGCGACCTTGGCGATGCGCTCGATTTCGCGCGTGGTGTAGAGCTGTGTATCGATGGCGCGCTTCTGGCCGTCCTCGAGCACGACGATTTCCTTCGGCTCGCCGAAGTAAACGCCTCCCGTCAGTTCGCGCACGATCATGATGTCGAGGCCTTCGACGAGCTCGCGCTTGAGCGAGGACGCGTCGGCGAGCGCCGGATAACAAATCGCGGGTCGCAGGTTGGCGAAGAGATCGAGATCCTTGCGCAGGCGCAGGAGGCCGGCTTCAGGGCGCGCGGCGTAGGGAACATTCGCCCACTTCGGACCGCCGACTGCGCCGAAGATGACCGCGTCGGAGGCTTTGGCCTTGGCGACGCATTCATCGGTGACCGCAACGCCATGCTTGTCGTACGCGGCGCCGCCGACGAGGTCGGTTTCCGTCTCGAATTTGTGCTTGCTGCTGTTCTTGTTGAAGAAGTCGATGATGCGCTCGACTTCCGCCATGGTCTCAACGCCGATGCCGTCGCCCGGCAGAAGAAGCAGCTTGTGGGTGGTCATGATGTGGGAGTTCCGTCGATAGCCATATGTGCTGGCCGGGTACTAACGCGCCAGCGAAAGGGCGGCAAGCGTGCTCGCGTTTCGGGACTGACGGCGCGAGCCGTTAACCGATGAACGGGATGGTGAACAGCAGGGTGAAGCCGTTCACGGTCATGATGGCGCCGAGCACGCCCATCACAGCGCTGACCGAAAGGACGAAGAGACCGCCGGAGATGATGGCGACACCTCCCAGGACGATGGCGATTTGCAGAAACGCTTCGCCGTAGTCGAAGTAAGGGTCCTGCTGCATGGCGATGTCGCGTTCGGCTTCCAGCGCTTTGCCACGCTCCCACAGCTCATCCAGCCCCTCTTTGCGCTCGGGGTTGGAGGTGAGTTCTGCGTCTTGCTTTTTGTATTCTGCGATCTTGGCTTCAAGCGCGGTGCGCGCTTCGTTCGTCAGATTGGCAGTTATCGTCTTCTGAAGCTCGAGTTCGTCGATTTGCACGCGCAGTAAGTGGCGGCGCATATTCTTCGCCTGGAAGAAAGCCCAGGTGTTCGCGGCTTCGATGTTTTTCAGGGTGGCTTCCTTGGTGGCGTTGTTGCCGCCCATGGAGCAAATCGCGAGGATAACCGCGATCACACCGATGTAAACGCCGATCCAACGCTCACGGTTGTTCGAATCCACGCCGCCGGCTTCCTTGCCGGGATCAGCCGATGCCACTATCGCGCCCTTCCGAGCGAACCAGTTCCTTGTACTCCGCGACTTCGCCCGTGGGCGACATTCGATAGACTTGCGGTGCTGCGGTGGCCAGCTCGCGGTCGAGGATCTGCTGCTCGGACAATCTCTCGAGATGCATGATGAGGGCGCGAAGAGAGTTGCCGTGCGCCGCGATGATGACGTTCTTGCCGGCGGCGACGTGCGGCCAGATGTGTTCAAGGTAGTAGGGCTGAACGCGTGCGGCGGTGTCCTTGAGGCTCTCACCGCCAGGAGGGGGCGTGTCGTAGCTGCGGCGCCAGGTCAGGACTTGCTCTTCGCCCCAACGCTCTTTCGCCTGATCCTTGTTGAGGCCGGAGAGTTCGCCGTAGTCGCGTTCGTTCAAGGCTGGATCTTCGAAGATCTGCGCGGCGTCGCCGCCGATCTCCCCGAGGATGATATCGAGCGTGTTCTGCGCGCGTTTGAGCTTGCTCGTGAAGGCGACATCGAAGTGCAGGCCTTCGCCTTTCAGCACGCGACCGGCCCATACGGCTTCGATCACGCCCTTGTCGGTGAGATCGGGATTGCGAATGCCGGTGAAGATGTTCTTCCGGTTCCATTCGCTCTCGCCATGGCGCACGAGCACTAATCTGTTCGTCATGGCCTCAATCCGTTGCGTTCTCTGCAATGTCGACATCTAGAGCCCTAACACGTCAATCATGTTGAAGAGACCGGGGCCTTTGCCCTGTCCCCAAATCGCGGCTTTGACGGCGCCGCGTGCGAACACGCTTCGGTCGGCTGCGCGGTGTGTGACCTCGATGCGTTCGCCTTCGCCGGCGAAGATGACGGTGTGGTCGCCGATGACGCTGCCGCCGCGGAGGGTGGCAAATCCGATGTCACCGCGATTGCGCGGGCCCGTGTGTCCGTCTCTCGCTCTAACGCTATGGCTTGCGAGATCGATCCCACGGCCTTCGGCCGCTGCAGCGCCAAGCATCAATGCCGTGCCGGAAGGGGCATCGACCTTATGGCGATGATGCATTTCGACGACCTCAATATCGAAGTCCGCGTCGAGCGCTTCGGCAATGCGCCGCGTAACGGCCGTCAGCAGGTTTACACCGAGGCTCATGTTGCCCGCCTTGATGACGGTAGCGTGGCGGGCGGCGGCTTTTATCGCGGCTTCATCGCTTTCGCTCAGGCCAGTCGTGCCGATGACATGGACGATGCGGGCGTTTGCCGCCAAGCCTGCCATCTCGACGGTTGCGGCGGGAGACGTGAAGTCGATGACCGCGTCGGACTTCACGACCAATTCCAGCGGATCGGTGGTGACGACCACGCCCAACGGCGGGAGGCCCGCCAGGACGCCGAGGTCTGCGCCGATGTGGGGAGATCCCGGAGGCTCCGTGCCTCCCGAAACCGAGCAGCCCGATGTGCTGGCGATCACGCGGACGAGCTCACGGCCCATTCGGCCTGCGGCTCCCGTCACGGCGATGCGTTTGTCGCTCATCCTGTCCTCAGGGGGTTCGGTTGGGCGCCGATATAGCAACGCAAGGCCCGCATAGGAAGTGTGGCTCTTCCGTCGGCGTGGAATTGTCAACCACGAGGAAGTTTACCGGCTCTTACGGCTTCGGTGGTTTCGGTTCTATAGCGCGGATTTTGGATACGAAAGCGTGTAGAAGAGGCTCCGCTGTCAGACCAAAGGAGGATCCATGATTTGGGGTCCGGTTCGGTTAGCTGCCTGTATCGCCGTAATTTGGTGCAGTGCGGCGCACGCCATCCAGCAGATTAAAAGTCTCTACACGGCGGTGGACGTCGGTGAATGCCAACGCGTGGACGAGGAAAGAAACGCTAGGCTCTGCAATGGCCTACCCGGCTTCCCCATCTACGTGGCGGAGGGTGATCGCGGTGTATATCTCAGTGTTGGCCAGAAAGCCGCCGAGAGCAGAGCCGCGCATCAGACGCTCCGGCCGTTCAGCACTTTGTTCGATGCCAGCGGACGACGGACGACCGTTGAGTGGCGCTTCGTTGTGAGGGATGGGCAACCTGTGCCTTACGCGACGATCGTGCGGTACTTCACGAAGGATGCCACGGGAACGGGTGAAGTGCTCGTGGTCATGCGTGTCGCGGATGATGACGTTTGCCATGTGGCCTATGTCGATGCGCTTGCGAATCTCGATGCCATGGTTCTGGCGCGCAAGATTGCCGATACGGCTGCGCGATCGAATGGGTGCCCAGAGGAACCGTCAGTCGAAGGCGCGCGCGGGCGAAGCCCGATGTAGGTGATGGGGAGATTTACCGAGGGCTTTAAGCGCCGGTGCTCAGGACGACCAGCCGAACGCGATTTTCTCGAGTTTTTGGCCGTTGATGGTTTCGAAGCCCTGCTTCACCGGACGGCCGCCGCGACGCCAGTAGAAGTCGGTGGCGTTGGTATTCTCAGCGAGAGCCCACACGATGAGGCCTTTCAGACGACGCTGATCGAGCCCGTAGCGGCAGGCTTCGAACAAATGCTCGCCAAATCCCAGCCCTTGGAAAACAGGCGAGATGTAGAGTTCGTAGATCTCGCCCTGATACGGGCCGCGCGTGCGCGAGAAGCCGAGGGTGGCGTATCCGATTACGGTGCCGCCCTTCTCGAGGACGATCAAACTGTCACCGCTGCGAATGACGCTGGCCCACCAATCTGAGCCGCGGCGGTGGATCATGTTTTCGAGGTGATTGTGAGGGAGTATTCCGCGATAGGCCTGAAGCCAAGACTGGCGAAAAGTCTCGGCGACGGCGGCAGCGTCGGCGAGCTTACCTTTGCGGATCTTTATATCGGAACGCGACCCTAACATGCTTCCACTATAGCCCGAATTTTGGTTTGCGGAAGGCAGTGTTCGTTTGCGCGGCCAAAAAAAAAATGCGCCCTGCATTAATCGCAGGGCGCATCGGCGTGCGCGAGAGGAAGGGCCGTCAATCCTTTAGCGGATTGAACGATTAGCTCGCCTTCTTGATCTGCTCGAAGCTCTTGGTAGCTGCCGAGTTCATGTTCTCGAACGTTTGCTGAGCAACCTTGGTCGAAAGCTCGAAGAGCTCCTTCGACTGTGCGCCTGCGGTCGCGAACTGCTGCTGCATGAAGCTCGACTGGAGACGGACCAGCTCGGGAAGAGTCTTGGCGCGCGAGAGAGCCTGCGCTGCTTCGAAGAAGGCTTCCGTGTTGGCTTCGGTGTTCTTCAGAACCTTGTCAGTGATGGACTTGGCGCTGGCGAATGCCGAAGTTGCGACATCCTCAAAAGCCTTCGCGTTGTCCTTAGCGACGGTCGAGAACTTGTCGTAGGTCTCGCGGGCCTTGTTCACGCTGTCTTCGGCGATGGCCTGGACCTGCTCCGGAATGCGGGCATCCTTGGCGGCGGAGAGGAATTCCTGGGTCTGGCGGGTAAAGTCGTTCACGGTCTTGCTCCTTGTGCGGACGGGGGTCCTGTTCGATCAGGCTGAGAAACGGGGCGTCGGTGCCATCTGTCATAAAACTACGCCGCACCGGGGCGCACCAAACTCACGAGGCGGACCATAGCACGGTCTTTTTGCAGTGCAACATGAAATTATGTTGCCTCGCAGTGGGCCTCGTTTGGTCGCCGGTTATCTATTGTTTGCTTAATAGTTTTAAACCAACCGTCTCGCGTCAGTGGAGGTTTGAACGATCGATATTTCGCACATGCGAAATATCCGTTTCGTGTCATCGTCTTACGGCTGAGCGAGGGGAAAGCGATCGCGATAACCCATTGCGGCAGGATCAAACAGGATGTCCCTCGGCTCCAACTTTCGCGCGAGTGCGAGACCCGCCAAAGACCGGCACCGCGACAAAGCGACATAGGCTTGTCCGTGGGCGAACGTTCCGCGGCCGAGGTCGATGTAAACATTGTCGAGCGTCAGGCCCTGCGCCTTGTGGATCGTCAGCGCCCAGGCTAGCCGGACCGGGAATTGCTTGAAGGTGCCGGCGACCGTTCCGACGATCTTTTCCTGGTCCTTGTCGAAGGCGTAGCGGCGCTGCTCCCAGTTGGCGGGTTCTAGTTCGTGCTCGCGGCCCGCGACCTCAATGAAGACTTTGCGATCCTCGAGGCGTGAGATGCGCGCGATGGTGCCGTTGACCCATCTCTTCTCTGGATCGTTACGCAGCAGAATGATCTTGGCGCCGGTTTTCAGGATCAGCGCGCTGTCAGTCGGGTGCGAGGCTTGCGTGAAGTCGCCTGTGATACCGGCTTCGTAGGTGTAAGCGCGGCCGGGGAGTGCATCGAGGTAAGCGGTGTTGATGCGCTGGGCCGCAGCATTGGTCGGCGTCAGGATGACGTAGCGCTCGCCCTCGCTCAGGGTGCGGATCGGCGCGACGCGCTCGTTCAGCTCGGCGAGATCATCTTCGTTCGCCTCTCCGTCGCGAATGCGATTCAGCACAGAAATGAGGGACTCATCGCTCTGTCGGAACACCTGCGTCAGCTCAATTCGCGTCGTACCGGCACCTTCAGCGAGCGCGGGCACGGAGAAGAAAAATGGGCCGCCGAACTCGGATTCCAGATGTTCGGCCACTTCCGCCTCCTGCACGACGGGCGGGAGCTGATGCAAGTCGCCGAACAGCACGAGGCGTACGCCGCCGAACGGTTCTCTCGGACGTCCGCGGTTCACGCGCAGCGACTGGTCGATGGCCCACATGAGATCGGAGCGGACCATCGAGACCTCGTCGATCACGAGGTACTTGAGTTTGCGCATCACCTGGCCGTTGCGGCTGCGACGTATGTCGTCGAGCCTTAGGAGGCGCGGAGGGAGGCCAAAGAACGAATGAATGGTCTGGCCGCCCACGTTGACGGCCGCCAGCCCCGTCGGCGCGACGACGACCAACTTCTGGTCCGTTGTGTTGCGGAGTGCGCGGAGGAGCGTCGACTTGCCGGTTCCGGCCCGGCCGGTGACGAACAGGTTGCCATCGCCCTCGTGAACGAACGAGAGCGCGGTGCGGAACTCCTCGGTCGGCGTAATGCCGTCGGGCCAGGCCGTGTCGGCTGCGGAGGGGGCAAGCGCTGTCGTGGGAGGTGTCGTCACGAGCAACCTTCTGTTTCGCGTCGGGACCCGACCTAAGTCGATGCGGGTCCTCGTGTCAAAGACGGTATGAGCCTTTCCCCGAGCACCGGGCGCGGGCTCGTCCGCGACGGGCTGGCACGCCGGTTTCGATGAGGGCGGAACATCCCGTGAATTGGTCCTTGAAAGGCGGGGCGACGGCGCGTAAGTCAACGCCGCCTAGGATAAATCCTATCGAGCCATTTCTTCGTAAGGGTTTTGAACAGCAGAGCGCCGGAAATCGCGGCGCGAATTCGTGTCAAAGGACGCTAGAGATCATGGGCTACAAAGTCGCTGTCGTCGGCGCGACCGGTAATGTCGGGCGCGAGATGATGAATGTGCTGACCGAGCGCCGCTTCCCGGCGGACGAAATCTTCGCCATTGCTTCGCGCCGCTCGCTCGGCACAGAAGTTTCGTGCGGAGACCAGACGCTCAAATGCCAGGATCTCGAGCAGTTCGATTTCTCGAAGGTAGACATCTGTCTGATGTCGGCCGGTTCGTCGGTGTCCAAAGCCTGGAGCCCGAAGATCGGCGCGATGGGCTGCGTCGTCATCGATAACTCGTCGTGCTGGCGTTACGACCAGGACGTGCCGCTGGTTGTTCCGGAGGTGAACGCCGACGCGCTCGCGGGCTTCACCAAGAAGCACATCATTGCCAATCCGAACTGCTCGACGGCGCAGCTCGTCGTTGCCTTGAAGCCGCTCCATGACGCCGCCGGCATCAAGCGTGTCGTCGTGTCGACCTACCAGTCCGTTTCCGGCGCGGGCAAGGACGCGATGGACGAGCTGTGGGCTCAGACCAAGGCCAAGTACGTGCCGGGCCAGGAAGTCGAGCCGAACAAGTTCCCAAAGCAGATCGCCTTCAACTGCATTCCTCACATCGACGTCTTCATGGAAGACGGATACACGAAAGAGGAATGGAAGATGCTTGCCGAGACGAAGAAGATTCTCGACCCGAAGATCAAGCTCACGGCCACGTGCGTGCGCGTGCCGGTGTTCGTCGGCCATTCGGAAGCCGTGAACATCGAGTTCGAGCGTCCGGTCACGGTTGAGGAAGCGCGCGAGATCCTGCGCGATGCTCCGGGCGTGCTGGTTGTCGACAAGCGCGAACCCGGTGGTTACGTGACGCCGGTCGAGGCTGCGGGAGAGTACGCGACATTCGTTTCGCGAATCCGCGAGGATTCGACGGTTGAAAACGGCCTCGCGCTCTGGATCGTGTCCGACAACCTTCTCAAGGGCGCAGCGCTCAACGCGGTGCAGATCGCGGAAGCCATGATCGAGCGCAACCTGATCAAGGACAAGGCCGCAGCGTAAGCGCCGCTCATCATCGAAAGTAAAAGGGACGCGTAGATTCTACGCGTCCCTTTTTCTATTTCTATGGCTCGGTGTAGTCGCGCGCTGCTTATTCCTCGGCAGGCGGGTTCAGCGCGTGGCGCTGCAGCAGGCCGACCTGCGAGATCGCGAACACCATCGTGATCGGCATGATGGCGAAGACCTTGAACGATACCCACTGGTCCGTAGTCAGGTAGCGCCATGCCACCTCATTCAAGAGCGCGAGGAACACGAAGAAGCACGCCCAGCGAAAGGTCAGCTTCTTCCATCCTTCCTCGTTGAGCTGAAACACGTCGCCGAACAGATAGCGCAGAAGCGAGTGACCGAAGAAAAGCCCGCCGAACAGAATGACGGCGAAGATACTGTTCACGATCGTGGGCTTCAGCTTGATGAAGAGATCGTCTTGCAGCCACAGCGTCAGGCCGCCGAAGACCACGACGACAACGGCGGAGACGAGCGGCATCACAGGAATGCGGCCAAACAGGATGCGCGAAGCGGCAAGCGAGACGAGCGTTGCGGCGATGAAGCAGCCCGTGCCCCAGAAGATGCCGGCGCGGGCGTTGACGAGGAAGAAAACGACGAGCGGTCCAAGCTCGACGATAAACTTCAGAAATTGCTGAGAGCCGCTTTCCTGCGGTCCCGTCTTGGTCGTCTCGCTTTGGCTCATTCGGGGATCAGTCCATTCGTTGCGGTCGGTCGTGGCCCGCATTACGACGTGCAGCGGCGAGCCTGTCGGGCGACCATAACCTCCGAATACGGCAATGGGAACGACGTTGCCGATTTGTAATAGACGCCGCGATGCAGCCTAGAGGTGGTGCTTGCTCATCCACTTGGTCAGCAACCAAGCGTAGAGGCCGCTCACGGGCAGAACAATGAACAACTTGAAGGCGATCCAGATGTCGACGCCGTTCATGGCGTGGCCAAGGATGTTGTAGACGTGATCGTCCTTGAAGTGGAGCCGCACCGCTTCGTTCATGACGGCGGTGAAGAGGAAGAACAGCGCGAAGCTGCGGGTGAACATGTTCCACCCTTCTTCCGTGTAGTGGAAGGTCTTCTCGAACACGTACTGGAAGAAGTTGCGCTTCAAATAGAGGCCAAGGAACAGGAACGCCGCGAACAGCGCGTTGAAGATGGTGACCTTGATCTGCACCCACATCGGGTCGCCGGTGATCAGCGTGAGGGCGCCGAATACGATCGTCACTGTCGAGGCGATCAGCGGAAAAACCGGCGGCCGATGGAACATGTAAAGCATCGCGACAATGGCCAGCACCGTCGTGATGATCAGAGCCCATGTACCCGCATTGATGCCGTAGAGCGCATTTACGATGAACATCGTCACGAGCGGGCCGAACTCGCTCAGGATGTTGACCGTCTGCTCGGCGTTGAACGGATAAAGACGTTTACGGGGAATAGGGGGGTTCATGTGCGTTTCGTGACCCTTAAAATTTGCATGTTGGCCGATGTCCGAAATTCCGATTGCGGAACCCCGGTCACTGCTCGGCAATCGCGCGTGCATAATCCTTGGCAGAGAAAGATTGCAGGTCGTCGACACCCTCGCCCACGCCGATGGCATGCACCGGCAATCCGTGCTTGGCGGCGATGGCAACGAGAATGCCGCCCCGCGCTGTGCCATCGAGCTTGGTCATAACCAGTCCCGTCACGCCGGCGCGCTCGCGGAACACGTCCACTTGCTGCATGGCGTTCTGGCCGGTGGTGGCGTCGAGCACGAGCAGCGTGTTGTGAGGCGCCGTCGGGTCGATCTTGCGAATGACACGTACAACCTTCTCCAATTCGGCCATCAGGCCTTCTTTGTTCTGAAGGCGTCCGGCTGTGTCGATCAAGAGCACATCATATGCGCCGTCTTGCGCCGCTTTCAGGGCATCGAAGGCGAGGCCGGATGCGTCCGCACCCACATCCCGGGAAATTACCGGAGTGCCTGTCCGCTCTCCCCAGACTTTGAGCTGATCGATAGCTGCGGCGCGGAACGTATCGCCTGCTGCCAGCATGACGCGGTGGCCTTCGCGCGCCAGTTTCTGCGACAGCTTGCCGATGGTTGTCGTCTTGCCCGAGCCGTTGACGCCGAGGACGAGAATGACGTGGGGCTTTTTCGCGGCGTCGATCGAGAGCGGTTGCGCGACGGGCTCGAGTACGCGCGCCACTTCCTCGGCCAGCGTTTCGCGGATCTCGGTTTCCGAGATGGCTTTGTCGAAGCGGCCTTTCGCGAGTGCTTTCGTTATCCGCTCGGAAGTTTCGAAACCGAGGTCGGCCGCGAGTAACAACTCCTCCAGTTCGTCGAGCGTGTCCTGGTCGAGCTTCTTTTTGGTGACGAGGCCGGTGATGCCTTCGGTGAGGCGCGACGATGTTTTCGCGAGGCCGGCCTTGAGTCGATCCAGCCAGCTTTTGCGCGGCGGCTCCGGGGTCGGTGTTGGATCGGCAGGCGCAGCGACCTGTTCTTCGGGTGGCGGAGGAGCTTCGGCTCGCTCAGCTTCGGGGGAAGCAGTTGCTGTTTCGGGAGCGGCTTCAGCCTCAGCGGAAGCAGGTGTCTCGACTTCAGTTGCGGGTTCGGGCGGTGCGTCGCCCGAACCGAACATGCGGCTGAAGAAACCTTTGCGTTTGGGTTCGCTGCTGCTCACGCGTCAATCATTCCATTCAGACGTTGGCCATCGTGGTGGCCAAGCGTAGCCCATTGAATCGTGCCGACCGTGGTCTCGCGATCCACGCGAACCTCCGCGAATTGCGGCGTTCGGCCGATGCCATTGTGTTCCATCAAAAGCTCGATGCGCTGGCCCTTGAGGCCATCGAGATAGCGCGCGTGCACTTTATCGCCCACCTCGCGCAGACGGGCCGCGCGCTCTTTGACGACGCGGCGGTCGATCTGCGGCATGCGTGCGGCCGGTGTTCCTTCGCGCGGTGAGAAGGGAAAGACGTGAAGATAAGTGAGACCGCAGCGCTCGACGATATCGAGCGTGTTCTCGAACATCTCGTCCGTCTCGGTCGGAAAGCCTGCGATGAGGTCCGCGCCGAAAATGACGTCGGGGCGCAGGCTGCGCACGGTCTCGCAAAAGCGGATCGCGTCATCGCGCAGGTGGCGGCGCTTCATGCGCTTCAGAATGAGGTTATCGCCAGCCTGCATGGAGAGATGCAGATGCGGCATCAGACGCGGCTCGGTTGCGATGGCGTCGAGCAGGTGTTCGTCAGCTTCGACCTGATCAATCGAAGAGAGCCGCAAGCGAACCATCTCGGGAACGTGCGCGAGCACCTGTTTCACGAGACGGCCGAGCGAGGCATTTCCGGGAAGATCCGCGCCATATGAAGTGATATCGACGCCGGTCAGCACGATCTCGCGATAGCCGGCTTCGACGAGCGTTCTCGCTTGGGCCACGACGTCGCCGGCGGGTACGGAGCGCGAAGGGCCGCGACCCATCGGGATGATGCAGAACGTGCAGCGGTGATCGCATCCGTTCTGGATCTGCACCCAGGCGCGTGCGCGCGAGCCGAAGCTGTCGAGCATGTGAAGGGCGTTTTCCTTCACGGTCATGATGTCGTTGACGACGACGCGTTCCAGATCATGCGTTGCAAGCGAGCGGAACGTTTTTGCTTCTAGCTTCTCGGCGTTGCCTATGACGTGATCGACGCCGTCGATTTCGGCAAAGCGCTCGGGCTCGATCTGGGCGGCACAGCCCGTCACGATGAGGCGTGCGCCTGGGTTGTCGCGGCGCAGCTTGCGGATGGTCTGCTCGGCGCGTTTCACGGCTTCGGATGTCACCGCGCATGTGTTGACGATCACGCAATCGTCGAGGCCCGCATCCGTCGCATGCCGGCGCATGACTTCGGATTCGTAGGCGTTGAGCCGGCAGCCGAGCGTGATGATCTGCGGGTCTGACATTGCGCGCGGGTTCAAGATGTTCGGCGGAGTTTCATGGCTGCTTAGGACAATCGACCTTGGGGGACAAGGCGGGGATCGCCCTTAGAGGCCGGTTCCGGGTGATCGCCGCCGAGAATGCCCTCGTGCTCGATCTCGGCCGGGCCGGTCATAAGAATATGATTGTTTGCGGCCCATTCTATGACGAGCGGCCCGCCAGGCAGGGTTACGGTCACCTTACGGTCCACGAGCTTCTTGCGCATCGCGGAGACGGCCGTGGCGCAGGCCGCGGTGCCGCAGGCGCGGGTGAGGCCCACGCCGCGTTCCCAGGTGCGGATCTCGATGTCGGTGCGTGATTTCACGTCAGCAATCGTAACGTTGACCCGCTCAGGGAAGAGCGGATGATTTTCGATCAGTGGACCGAAGCGGCCGAGGTCGTAGCTCGCGACGGGCTTGTCGGTCCAGAAGACGACGTGTGGGTTGCCGACATTCACAACCGAGGGAGAATGCAGGACGGGCGCGTCGATCGGCCCGATCTGCAGCTCGATGGCGCGTGTGTCGTGAAACGGCTCGGCGAGCGGGATGTCGGCCCAACCGAAGCGCGGTTCGCCCATGTCGACTGTGATGGCAGAAGGGTTTTCGACGTGAACCGGCAAGAGACCGGCGCGGGTTTCGAACAGAAGATCGTTCTTCCCGGTGCGTTCGCGCTCAAGCCAGCCGATGCAGCGCGTGCCGTTGCCGCATGCCGACGATTCCGATCCATCGGTGTTGAAGATCGTCACGAACGCTTCGGTGCCTGTCGTGCGCGCCGGATTGAGCACCATCATCTGATCGAACGCCGTTGTCGGATTCGCAGCGATGGCCCGGATCTCGGTCTCCGAGAGGCGGCGGGCGGTATGACGCAGGTCCACCACGACGATCTCGTTGCCGAGGCCGTTCATCTTCACATAGCCGAGTGGCGCGGGGGCGGTCATGCCGCGACTATATGGGCGAAGCCGCGTCAAAAGACAATTGAGGCGCATCCGCCTGGCGGCCGGACGTTCCGTTCACCGTCCCTAGGGAACCGGGACCCCTGCGCATCGACCGGTGGCACCCTACATAAGTGCCGTAACCGCCATCACAAATAGAAATAAGAGGATGCAATGAGCTTACGTCCTGGCATTGCCGTAGCGGCTCCCCTTCTGTTCCTAGTGAGCGATGTCGCGCCGGCCGCGCAAACCAACGCGCCTGAGGCTCCGAAAACCGCAATCAAACTTACGACGGTAGCCAAAGGCCTTCAGAACCCGTGGGCGCTGGAGTTTCTTCCCGACGGCCGGATGCTGGTCACGGAAAAGGCCGGCAAGCTCCGTGTGGTCGAGAAGGACGGTAAAGTCGGCGATGCGATCAAAGGCGTGCCGGAGGTGATGTCGGCCGACCAGGGCGGTCTTCTCGACGTGGCGCTGGCGAATGACTACGCGGAGAGCGGCCGCATCTTCCTTTCCTATTCCGAGACCCGCGAGGAAGGTAAGAACGCAACGAGCGTTGCAAGCGCCAAGCTCGTGTTGGCCGAGGGCGGCGGCGCGCTTGAAGACTTCAAGGTGATTTTCCGCCAGCAGCCCGCCCACGACAGCACGAAACACTTCGGCTCGCGCATCGTCGTGACGCCCGAGGGAAATCTGTTCGTGACGGTTGGTGAGCGCAGTCTCGCGAGCATTCGCGGCGAAGCGCAGAACCCGCAGAACACCATCGGCAAAGTTCTCTACATCAAGCCGGACGGTTCGCCGGCCGCTTCCAAGCCCGCGCAAGAGGGATGGGAGCCGCATATCTGGTCGATCGGTCACCGGAACGTGCAGGGCGCCGATTTCGATAAGACAACAGGCAAGCTCTGGACACTCGAGCACGGCCCGCAGGGTGGCGATGAGCTCAATCAGCCTGTGTCGGGCAAGAATTACGGCTGGCCGATCATCACTTATGGCGTCGAATATTCGGGTGCGACGATCGGAGACGGCCTCACGCAAAAGGAAGGCATGGAGCAGCCAGTCTATTACTGGAAGCCGTCTATCGCGACGTCAGCCTTGCTGCTCTATACGGGCGATCTCTTTCCGCAATGGAAGGGCAATTTGCTCGTCGGCGCGCTCAAGTACATGCACGTGCAGCGTCTCGTCATGAAAGGCGACGAGGTGGTCGAGCACGAGGTGCTTGGAGCCGAGGACATCGGCGAGCGGGTGCGCGACGTTAAGCAAGGCCCGGATGGCGCGGTTTATCTCGTGACCGACGACGGGGGGCGCATCATTCGCATGACGCCGCAATGACGCGGAAGTCCGGCGGCTACATTCCGCCGGGTCTGCCGTTCTGCGGACCTTGTTGGGTGGTGTCCGGTGCGGCGCCCGAAGACTTGCCGCCTTCTCGGCTGCGTACCTGAACGCTCTCGTTGCGGTCGATCTGGCAGTCGTTGTTTCGGTCGAGGAGTTTGAAAGCGAGGTTCGGCTTTGCGATCATCTCCTCGGCGGTCACGCGGCCATCGCCATTGCCGTCGTAGTAGGAAAGGTTAGCCGTTTCGAACAGGCGGTCGCTGGCAACGAGCTTCTGCCATTCGCCCGCGTCCAAGGCGCCGTCTCCGTTGGTGTCGGCATCGCGAACGGCGCCGCGAATGTATTCCGCCCATTCTTCACATGTGACGGTGCCGTCCTTGTTCAGGTCCCAGGTCTGGGCAGCGGCAATGAACTGGCGATCGAAGTCGGACGCATTGTTGAACGGATTGCTGGACGACGAGGAGCAGCCGGCCACGGCGGTCGGCAATAGCGCCAGGCACGCCAGCGTACGAAGCATGCGTCGCTCGGTCATCAATTCGTCTCCCCTTGGGCGCCCCCGGCTCTTCTCCCTCAGCACAGATCGGCGCGGCGGAATTATGATCCCTCGCCTATCGGGGAGCAATGCGATGAAGCTTGCGTCCACATATTTGCGCAAGCCTCGGAAAATACGTGTTTTTCTGCTTCACGCTCAGGGGCGTTGACACGACGCTGCCGATCGGAGATTGTGCGCCCAAATCCAGACGGCCCTGAAATTCAGAGCCGCCGCCCTGCACATGGCCCAATGACGACCTAGATGGTCTGTTGAGGTCGGGAGGCAGGGGGGTCAACACCCGACAGCGCGTTGCGCCCTCGGGTGCGTTCTTGTTTTGCAGAAAGGCTTAAATGTTTCAATCGCTCTCAGATCGGCTGGGACAGGTTTTCGAGAAGCTCACCAAACGCGGTGCGCTTAACGAAAGCGATGTCAACGAAGCGATGCGCGAAGTGCGCCGCTCGCTCATCGAGGCCGACGTGGCGCTCGATGTCGTGCGCGACTTCATCGAGAGAGTGAAGGCCAAGGCGATCGGCCAGGAAGTGCTGCGGTCTGTGACGCCGGGGCAGATGGTCGTCAAGATCGTCAACGATGAACTGATCGCCACGCTCGGCTCGGAAGCCGAACCCATCAATCTGCATGCCGCTCCTCCGGTCGCCATTCTCATGGCGGGCCTGCAGGGCTCGGGCAAGACGACGACGACCGCGAAGATCGCCTGGCGGCTCAAGACGCGCGACAAGAAGAAGGTCTTGATGGCCTCGCTCGATACGCGGCGTCCTGCAGCGCAGGAGCAGCTTCGTGTGCTCGGCGAGCAGACCGAAGTCGCGACGCTGCCGATCGTGGCTGGGCAGACGCCGATTCAGATCGCGAAGCGCGCGATGGAAGCGGCGCGTCTCGGTGGCTATGACGTCGTGATGCTCGATACCGCGGGCCGCACCACGCTTGATGAAGAGCTGATGGTCGAAGTCGCCGAGGTGAAGGCGGCAACCAATCCGCACGAGATCCTGCTCGTGCTCGACAGTCTTACGGGTCAAGACGCGGTCAACACGGCAAAGGCGTTCGACAGCCGTCTCGCTATTACCGGCACAGTGCTGACGCGCGCCGACGGCGATGGCCGGGGCGGCGCAGCGCTCTCCATGCGTGCCGTCACCGGCAAGCCGATCAAGCTGCTCGGCACCGGCGAAAAGTGGGACGCACTCGAGGATTTCGATCCGACGCGTGTTGCTGGCCGCATCCTCGGCATGGGCGACATCGTCGGCCTCGTCGAAAAGGCCGCGCAATCGATCGACGTCGAGAAGGCGCGCTCGATCGCCGAGAAGATGAAGAAGGGGTCGTTCGACCTCGAAGATCTCGGCGAGCAGCTTGCGCAGATGGAAAAGATCGGCGGCATGAGCGGCGTGCTCGGCATGCTGCCCGGCGTCGGCAAGATGAAGTCGCAGATCAACGAGGCCGGACTCACCAAGGATCTCAAGCGCCAGCGCGCGATCATCTCGTCGATGACGCCGAAGGAGCGCCGTCAGCCGAAGGTTCTCGACGCCAAGCGCAAGCGCCGTATCGCGGCCGGTTCCGGTACGCGCGTCGAGGACATCAACAAGCTCATCAAGATGCATCGCCAGATGGCCGATACCATGAAGGCGATGGGCAAGAACCGTGGCGGCCTCGGGCGTATGTTCGGCATGGGTGGCGGCGCTGCGCCGAGCGAAGCCGAGCTCGCGCAGATGCAAAGCGAACTCGCGAATCTCGATCCGAAAGCGCTCGAGCAGTTGCCGAGCGAGCTCAAGGACGTGGTGAGCGGCAAAGGATTGCCGGGACTGGGAGGCGGCGTTCCGCGCGGCCTTCCTGGACTTGGCGGAGGCGGTTTGCCAGGTGGCCTTCCAGGCCTTGGCGGTTCGCTCCCGAAGTTCCCCGGATTTCCGGGAAAGAAGAAGTGACGACACGAAACCGGCGGTGAGCCGCCGAAACATCCATCAACTCGACACCTGAATACGAAGAATAGAAAGGACTACCCCAATGGCAGCAAGAATTCGCCTCGCGCGCGGCGGTGCCAAGAAGCGCCCTTATTACTACGTTGTTGTCGCGCACAGCGCCTCGCCCCGCGACGGCCGCTACATCGAGCAGATCGGCACGTTCAACCCGATGCTGCCCAAGGATAGCGCGGATCGCGTGCGCCTCATCGAAGACCGTTGCAAGCACTGGCTCTCAGTTGGCGCACAGCCGACGGACCGCGTGGCTCGCCTGTTGGATGGCGCCGGCCTTCTGAAGCGCGACGCTCGCAACAACCCGCAGAAGTCGCAGCCGAAGAAGAAGGCCCAGGAGCGTGCCGCCGCCAAGGCGAAGGCCGCTGAGGATGCCGCCGCTGCCGCAGCCTCGGGCGACGCTTCGTAAGGTTTGGCTTCCGCTCAAGCCCATTCGATCTCGCAGGCACCGGAGCGTTTCCGGTGCCTGTTTTGTTTTCAGGGCTGCCATCCTGACAGGCGATGGCGTGCGCATGCTGCAAAACGGCATCAGTCGCGGAGCTTATGCTCGCGCGAAGTTTTCGGCAGTCGAATGCGATTGCGAATTGTCATAACTTTGACATTGGCCGCTCTGGCGAGGGTACGGCGGCTTAAGTGGCGGGGTGTGCACTTTGGGGGGCGGAGCTACCGAGGCTCGGCACTGGTCCGGGCACCGGAGGTCTCTGCGAGACAATCGGGAAACTACTTCCATGCCATTGAAGCCTAATCTCTCCGAGGCTGAAGCCTCCTGGTGGGATCGTCGGAGCGAGGTGCTTGTGCAAGGCACGGCTCTGATGGACGAGAAGCCGGACGTCGAAACCTGGACCGAGCGCGAGCGCCGCCTTTGGCTTTACGCCGTCGCCATCGGCAATCGGATCGAGCGCCTCCAGTAATCCATGGCACGCCGCTGCCGCCTCGGACTTAACGATGCGCAGCGATGTGCGTCTACGGATATGCAATCCGTGGTAGTGATACTGCCGGTTTGCAATCGGCGATATCGATGCTTGATGACGGCGTCTATGGGTTGAGTTTCTCGAACGGCAACGAAGCCTGCCGCGAAGAGCTGTTTCTCGGTGAGGGTCTGGCTGTTCTGCGGGACGGTGTCCTGCTCGGTTCCGACCGGAACGGCAGTGTGTTTCGCGGCCGCTGCTCTTACGATGCGGCTCGTGACGAAGCTCACGTCACGCTCAAGCTTGCCATCCCCCCGAACGGTGTGCTTCTCACAGGCCTTGAAGCTGGCCCCGAAGGTGCTGTCCTGGAGATTGCGGGGCGTTTCGATCCTCCGAGGCCGGTGTCGTCTACGATGATCGAAATCGACGGCGGACGTCTCGCGGTCGAGCTTCGTTTCGTAGGCCCCCTGAAGCAGTCATAGAGCCCGACATTTCCCATGACGCAGGACGATTCCAGCAGGCGGCGCGTGCTGCTCGGTCATATCGCTGGCGCGCACGGCATTCGCGGTGCCGTGATCGTGCGCTCCTACACCGGCGATCCGGAAGCAATCGCGGATTACGGTTCGCTCGAGAACGAGGCCGGTAGCGCGCTCTTCTCCCTCGCTGTCGAGGGCGTGACGGCCAAGGGGCTCATCTGCCGGGTCGAGGGCGTTGCTGACCGCACCGCTGCTGAAAAGCTCAAGGGCACGGCGCTTTACGTGGACCGCTCGAAGCTGCCCGCGCCGGACGAGGGCGAATATTACTACGTCGATCTCATCGGGCTGCGCGCGGTTTCGGAAGCGGGAGACGCGCTGGGTTCGGTGGTCGCGGTGCAGAATTACGGTGCGGGAGACATTCTCGAAATCCGCCCCGACGGCGACAAGCGCACGGTACTCTTTTCGATGAACGATGATGTCGTCCGTCGCGTCGATGTCGCAGGCGGCGTCATCGTCATCGCTCCGCCGGAAGAGGTGGATGCGGGCGATGAGGGAATGCAAGAGCCGGACGACGCCTAGGTTTCCAACGCAAAGCGTGGAGCGGTCGCGATCAAAGACGCTCGGATCTAAAGAGGCGAGGAAGATCGTCGCCCGCGAGGCCTGCGGCTTCCGCAACGAGCCTGCGCTTCACCGCCGGCAATCGATCGACGACACCAAGGCCGAAATCGCGGGCGGCGCGCAGAAGCGTCGAGTCGTTCGAGAACAGCTTGTTCAACCCATCGAAGGCAGCGGCCGACAGGAAGCTATCGAAGCGGCGCCATTTCTCGTAGCGGCCGAGGCTTTCCATGCTGCCGGGATCTAGGCCAAGACGCAGCGTGTCAGCGATGATTTCGCTCAGCGCGGCGGCATCGCGGAACGCAAGGTTCACGCCCTGGCCTGCAATCGGATGCACACCATGCGCCGCGTCGCCGACGAGTGCGAAGCGGGGCGATACATATGCGCGCGCGAGGTGCATCTCGAGTGGCCACGATTGACGGGGACCTACGACCTCGATCGCGCCGAGGCGTCCGGCGACGCGTGTGTCGACCTCTGCCTGAAATCCCGGCCCATTGAGGGCGAGAATGCGGGAGGCTTCCGCGGCGTCCTCGGTCCACGTGAGGCAGGCGCGGTTCCCCGGCAGCGGAAGAATTGCGAAGGGGCCTGCGGGCAAGAAGTGCTGAATGGCGCGGCCGTCGTGTGGGCGCTCATGCGCGATCGTCGTGACGATGGCCGTTTGTCCGTAGCGCCAGCCGATCGTTTTTATGCCGGCGTCGTCCCGCGAAGCGGAGCGGCGGCCTTCGGCGCCGACGAGGAGAGACGCCGTGAGCTGGGTTCCGCCGCGCAGGTCAATGGCGACGCTGTTGCCTTCATCCGCGAAGCGCTCGATTTCGTCCGGTGCGAGGAGTGTGAGGCCCGGCGCGGGGGAGATGCTGTCGAAGAGGGCCTGCTCCAACGCGGGCGCTGGCACGATGAAGCTCGCTGGCGTGCCGTCCTCTTCGACGTGATTGTCGTACTTGAGGAGCACGGGGCGGATGCCGGCTGCGAGGCTCGAATCCGTGATTTCGATTTCGGTGACGGGCTGAGCCTTGGCGGCGATCGTGCTCCAGATCCCGAGCGTGTCGAGCATGCGGCGCGACCCGGCGGATAGAGCGAAGGCACGGGCGTCGGGCACGGGGGAGGCTTTGCGCTGGGCGCGGTCGACGATGGCGATGCGTATCTCGCCCGGAAAGGCCGACAGCAGGGCGCGCGCGAGCGCCAAACCTGCGAAGCTCGCACCTGAAATCACAATGTCGAAGCGTTCAGCCATAATGCCTTCGGTTCGTGGTGCTTGACCGGTTCGTCCCATCGTCTACGCCTTTGATCCGGTAGCATCTTCTGGAAGGAATCTCCATGTCTCAAGGCCAAGAGCAACCCTCCAGCGCGCTGTCTGGTCTCCTGCAGGTGCTCGATCTCGAGCGGCTGGAGGTCAACCTGTTTCGCGGCATCAGCCCCCAGAACGGTTGGCAGCGGGTTTTCGGTGGGCAGGTGCTAGGCCAGGCGCTCGTGGCTGCGGGGCGGACGGTCGAGGAGGGACGCGCCGCACATTCCCTGCACGGTTACTTCCTGCTGGCCGGAGACCCGGCGCATCCCATCATTTACGAGGTGGAGCGGATCCGGGACGGCGGCAGCTTCACGACCCGGCGCGTGAAGGCGACACAGCACGGGCGGGCGATCTTTGCCATGAGCGCGTCGTTCCAGAAGCTCGAGGAGGGCTATGAGCACGCAGCCGGGATGCCGGACGTGCCGCCGCCCGAGGCGCTTCCTTCGGCTGCGGAGCGCGTCGCCGAGCTCATGGATGCGCTCCCGGAAAACATGCGGAGCTTCTGGCAGCGGGAGAACCCGATCGAGCTGCGTCCGGTCGATATCTCGCGCTACCTCAGCCGCGATCCGCGCCCACCGGCCCAGCACATCTGGCTCAAAGCCAACGGACGGCTGCCCGACGATCCGAGGCTGCACCAGTGCGTGCTTGCCTATGCCTCGGATTTCACGTTGCTCGACACGGCGCTGATCGCGCACGGCAAGCTTTTGTTCGATAAAGATATTCAGCTTGCGAGCCTGGATCATGCGCTTTGGCTGCATCGCCCGTTCCGGGCCGACGACTGGCTGCTCTATACGCAAGACAGCCCGAGTGCGTCTGGTGCCCGGGGCTTCTGCCGCGGCAGTTTCTTCACGCGGGATGGGGTGCTGGTGGCGTCCGCCGTGCAGGAGGGTTTGATCCGCAAACGCGAGACCGCGTTCATGATCAAATAGTAGGCACTGCTTAAAAACTGCGTAATGCTTGCGCATCCCATAAGTGATATTCCTTACGCAATTTCACCTAATAAAAGCAATAAAATTCAATAAGTTAGGTCACGTCCAAGTTGGCACGTGTCTTGATAAGCACCCCGTCGATTGGTGCCGGTTGTTCACCGGCTTCCTTTCGGAGGCCTGTCCATCGCCGGCAATCGGTGATGGCTGACAAACAAGGGGTGCTCTCCAATGAAGCTCATCACTGCGATCATCAAACCCTTCAAGCTTGAGGAGGTGCGGTCGAACCTGACCGACATCGGGCTCCAGGGCATGACCGTGACCGAAGTTAAAGGTTACGGACGTCAGAAGGGCCACACGGAAGTCTATCGCGGCGCGGAATACGCCGTGAGTTTCCTGCCCAAAATCAAAATCGAAGTCGTCGTTTCCGCTGCCCTTGTCGACAAGGCCGTCGAAGCGATCGTGAAGGCCGCGAAGACCGGCCAGATCGGCGACGGAAAGATCTTCGTCTCCTCGATCGAACACACCCTGCGGATCCGCACGGGTGAGTCCGACGACGCGGCGCTTTGAGATGCGGCTCACAGGTCAACACGAGGGAGTTTTGGAAATGAATCTTGGACGTTTCTCGCGGGTCGCAGGCGTGCTCGGCACGGCCGCTGCGTTCTCGCTCCTGCCTATGGCGCTCGCTTTCGCACAGGACGCAGCACCAGCGGCGGCCGAAGCGACGCCGACGGCTGATTCCGGGGATACGGCTTGGCTGCTGGTTTCGACGGTCATCGTTCTCATGATGAGCATCCCGGGCCTTGCGCTGTTCTACGGCGGCATGGTGCGCAAGAAGAACGTGCTCAACACGACCGCGATGGTGTTCGTATCGGTTGCCGTTCTTTCGGTGGTGTGGATGCTCGTCGGCTATTCGCTGGCCTTCACCGACGGCGGTGATCTGCAGCCTTACATCGGCGGTCTCGATAAGGTGCTGCTTGGGGGCGTGACCAAGGATGCGCTTTCGGGCACCATCCCCGAGACGCTGTTCATCGTCTTCCAGATGACCTTCTTCGCGATCACTCCGGCGCTGATCGTCGGCTCGGTGGTGGAGCGCATGAAGTTCTCCAGCCTCATCGTGTTCATGGTGCTCTGGAGCCTCATCGTTTACGCTCCGGTCTGCCATTGGGTCTGGGGCGGCGGCTTCCTTTCGAAGGATGGCGTGCTCGACTTCGCCGGCGGCACTGTGGTGCACATCAACGCCGGTGTTGCTGGTCTTGTCGCTGCCATCGTTCTTGGCAAGCGCAAGGGCTACGGCACCGAAAACATGGCTCCGCACAACCTCGTGCTGACGCTCATCGGTGCCTCGCTCCTGTGGGTTGGCTGGTTCGGCTTCAACGCCGGTTCGGCTGCTGCGGCCAACTCGTCGGCTGCTAACGCTGCCCTCGTTACGCAGGTCTGCACCGCCGCTGCCGTCATCGGCTGGCTCGTCGTCGAATGGATCGTCCACCGCAAGCCGACCGTGCTCGGCGCGACGTCCGGCGCCATCGCCGGTCTCGTTGCCATCACGCCGGCTGCAGGCTTCGTCGATGCGACGGGCGCACTCATCATTGGCCTCGTAGCCGGCGTTGTTTGCTACATCTTCGCAACCGGCGTGAAGCGCGCGCTCGGCTACGACGACAGCCTCGACGTCTGGGGCGTCCACGGTGTCGGCGGTATCGTCGGCGCAATCCTGACGGGCGTCTTCGCTCGCGAGGCGATCGGCGGTACGCCTGGCGCCCTCGAGGGCAATGTCGCTCAGGTGTGGACGCAGGTTTACGGCGTGCTCGCCACCATCATCTGGTGCGCGGTCGCGACGTTCGTGATCCTCATGGTCATTAAGGTCGTGATGGGTCTGCGCGTCACGGAAGCCGAGGAGCTCGAAGGCCTCGACATCAACCAGCACGGCGAAGTCGTGCAGTAGTCACCAAGCTGGGGGCGGCGCTCGCAGCTTTTTCGTCCAATACCGGAGCCGGGGGGCTTTTGCCCCTCGGCTCTTTGCGTCTGCTCAAATGAACAGCAATCGCATTGCCGTGCATAAAATTCATGCACTTGCCGAGGGCAGTGATGGCAGATTTGTGGTCATCGGTTTCTAAATCCTGAATACGATCAATGACCTAAGTAAACGTACGTGCCTTGGCATGAGATTTGACTCTCCTTGCGTCGATTGCCCTCGGTTCTTTGCCTGAGGGCAACTCGGAGGCCTGTCCATCGCCGGCAATCGGTGATGGCTGACAAACAAGGGGTGCTCTCCAATGAAGCTCATCACTGCGATCATCAAACCCTTCAAGCTTGAGGAGGTGCGGTCGAACCTGACCGACATCGGGCTCCAGGGCATGACCGTGACCGAAGTTAAAGGTTACGGACGTCAGAAGGGCCACACGGAAGTCTATCGCGGCGCGGAATACGCCGTGAGTTTCCTGCCCAAAATCAAAATCGAAGTCGTCGTTTCCGCTGCCCTTGTCGACAAGGCCGTCGAAGCGATCGTGAAGGCCGCGAAGACCGGCCAGATCGGCGACGGAAAGATCTTCGTCTCCTCGATCGAACACACCCTGCGGATCCGCACGGGTGAGTCCGACGACGCGGCGCTTTGAGATGCGGCTCACAGGTCAACACGAGGGAGTTTTGGAAATGAATCTTGGACGTTTCTCGCGGGTCGCAGGCGTGCTCGGCACGGCCGCTGCGTTCTCGCTCCTGCCTATGGCGCTCGCTTTCGCACAGGACGCAGCACCAGCGGCGGCGGCCGCTGCTTCGCCCATTCCGGCGGCGACCATCGATAAGGCCGATACCGGCTTTATGTTCCTCGCGACCACCATCGTTCTTCTGATGACGGTGCCTGGTCTCGCACTCTTCTACGGCGGTCTCGTTCGTACGAAGAATATGCTGTCGATCCTCATGCAGGTGCTCGCGATCGTTTGCGTCGTGGCGCTGATCTGGGTGACGTACGGCTACAGCATGGCCTTCACCAACGGTGGATCGCTCAATGACTATGTGGGCGGCTTCTCGAAGCTGTTCCTCGCAGGCGTCACGCCTTCGACGATGGCGGCGACGTTCACCAACGGGGTCTACATTCCCGAGCTGTCGTTCGTCGCATTCCAGATGACCTTCGCCTGCATCACGCCGGCGCTCATCGTGGGTGCGATCGCAGAACGTGTGAAGTTCTCTGCGATCCTGCTGTTCGTCATTCTCTGGGTGACGTTCGTTTACTTCCCGATGGCGCACATGGTCTGGTACTGGGGCGGGCCGGACGTCATGGCTGATGCTGCGATCAAGGGCGGCGACGCGCTTGCAACCGCTTCTGCCGACGCAGGCATGCTGTTCAAGTGGGGCGCGCTCGACTTCGCAGGCGGCACCGTCGTGCACATCAACGCCGGTGTTGCCGGTCTCGTTGCGGCCATCATCGCCGGCAAGCGCGTCGGCTTTGGCAAGGAGCACATGCCTCCCCACTCGTTGACGCTGACGATGGTCGGCGCCTCGCTGCTGTGGTTCGGCTGGTTCGGCTTCAACTGCGGTTCGAACCTCGAGATCAGCGTCACGGCCGTGATCGCCATGATCAACACGTTCGTTGCTACCGCTGCTGCCGGCGTCGCTTGGATGCTGGCCGAGTGGGTCGTGAAGGGCAAGCCATCGCTGCTCGGTCTCGCTTCGGGTGTCGTTGCAGGCCTCGTCGCCGTAACGCCTGCGGCAGGCTTTGCCGGCGCCATGGGTTCGATCGTGCTCGGTCTCGTTGCCGGCGTGATTTGCTTCATCGCCTGCACGGGCATCAAGAACGCGCTTGGCTACGATGATAGCCTCGACGTGTTCGGCGTGCACGCTGTCGGCGGTATCGTCGGAGCCATCGCCACGGGCATCCTCGTCAACCCGGATTTCGGTGGCTCGGGACTTGCCGACTACACCACCAAGCCGGGCGAGCTCGTTGCAGGTTCGTACGACATGGTCTCGCAGGTGATCATCCAGGCGAAGGCCGTCGGTTTCACGATCGTCTTCACGGCGGTCATGACGGCGATCCTCATTCTGCTCGTGAAGATGATCGTCGGTCTGCGTCCGAGCGAGGAGAAAGAGCGCGAAGGCCTCGACATCTCCGATCACGGCGAGCGCGCTTATCACTACTAAGGTGTTGCGGGTCTCGCTGTTCCTCTTGCAGCGGGGCCCGTTCGTTCTCCACGCGCTTCAAGTCCGGGGTTCGCCCCGGACTTTTTTGTTGGATGCGTAGCGCTCTTTCGATGGACATCCGGTCAGGCGGACTTTTGTGCATGCGAGGCGCTTCGCATGCCGAGCGTGCATAATTTTTGATCGCGTCCGCCTTGCTGCGTAGGGGGCAGCACGTATCAAACTGCCATTGGTTTCAGTCGGTTGTCTTTGCGTTGCCGCTTGGCATGACTTTTGAAAACAGAGTCAGCAGCGCTCTGCTCCTCCCGGATGCAGAGTTCTCGGAGCTCACGCACGTCTCGATCACTTGGGCATCCGTCGGTGCAGCGATTGCCGGCCGGCACATTCCGGACGGGCAGTCGAAGGGATGGCGGCCTTCGGTTCCGTAACCGAGTCCGCGGGGATCATCCGGGAAGTCGTCGGTGCAAAGCCACCGCCGAAGGGGCAACACGAGGGAGTTTTGGGACATGACATTGGACTCACTTAAGCGCGTGGGGAGCCAACTGGCGGCTGCCGCGCTGATCACACTGGTTTCAGCCGGGGCGGCTCTCGCTCAGGCCACGCCGCCGACGCCCGACAAAGGCGACGCGACGTTCATGTTTCTGGCGACCATCATCGTGTTGCTGATGACCGTGCCGGGCCTCGCTCTGTTTTACGGCGGCCTCGTGCGCTCAAAGAACATGCTTTCTATTCTCATGCAGGTTTTCGCCATCACGTGCATGGTGTCGCTCATCTGGGTGACGTACGGCTACAGCATGGCCTTCACCAACGGCGGCGCGCTCAACGACTACGTCGGCGGCTTCTCGAAGATGTTCCTCTCCGGTGTCACACCGGCTTCGCTCGGCGCGACGTTCACGAACGGCGTCTATATTCCGGAGCTCGCGTTCGTCGCGTTCCAGATGACGTTCGCCTGCATCACGCCGGCGCTCATCGTCGGCTCTCTCGCCGAGCGCATGAAGTTCTCGGCCGTCATGCTGTTCGTCGCGCTTTGGGTGACGTTCGTCTACTTCCCGATGGCGCACATGGTCTGGTACTGGGGCGGTCCGGATGTCATGGCCGATGCGGCGAAGGCCGGCGCCGATGCACTCGCTAGCGCGAGCGCTGACGCTGGTCTCCTCTTCAAGTGGGGCGCGATCGACTTCGCAGGCGGCACGGTCGTTCACATCAACGCCGGTATCGCCGGTCTTGTGGGTGCTCTCATCGTCGGCCGCCGCGTCGGTTACGGGACTGAGCAGATGCCTCCGAACTCGCTCACGCTGACCATGGTCGGCGCTGCGCTGCTGTGGTTCGGCTGGTTCGGCTTCAACTGCGGTTCGAACCTCGAAGCCAGCGCGACGGCGTTCGTTGCGATGATCAACACCTTCGTCTGCACGGCTGCCGCGGGTCTCTCGTGGATGATGATCGAGTGGATGGTCAAAGGCCGTCCTTCGATGCTCGGCCTTGCTTCGGGTGTGGTCGCTGGTCTCGTGGCGGTCACTCCCGCTGCAGGCTTCTCCGGTCCGATGGGTGCGATCGTGCTCGGTCTCGTTGCCGGCGTGATCTGCTTCCTCGCCTGCCACTACATCAAGAGCTTCCTGCGCTACGACGACAGCCTAGACGTGTTCGGTGTGCATGGAATTGGCGGTATCGTCGGCGCCATCGCAACGGGCATTCTGGTGAGCCCCGATCTCGGTGGTTCGGGCCTCGCCGACTACACGTCGTCGCCCGGCACGCTCGTGGCCGGTTCCTACGATATGGCCACGCAGGTCATGATCCAGGCGAAGGCCGTCGGCTTCACGGTGCTGTTCAGCGGCATCCTCTCGGCCATCCTGTTCAAGGTCGTCGATATCCTGATCGGTCTGCGTCCGGGCACGGATCACGAGCGCCAGGGTCTTGACCTCGTCGATCACGGCGAGCGCGCTTACAACCACTAGTCCACTCTTCTGGGATCTGCCGGCGTCATCGCTGGCAGGTCCCGCAAAAGTTTTTCCCGAGCACGCGTCTCCCCTAGACGTGCTCCAAACTTGGCCCGGTGCTTCGCGCATCGGGCCTTTTTTCTTTTTGAGTTAGACGATCGTGATGCGGGTTTTGCGGTTGATGCGCGCCAGCAGCTTCAAGAGGTCGTGGCGCCTCATCGCGACGCAGCCTTCTGTGGGCTTCAGTCCGCGTTCGGCGACATGCATGAAGATTGCGCTGCCTTTTGCGCGCACGCGCGGGTGGCGATTGTAGTCGATCACCACAACGACGTCATAGAGCCCGTCCTGGCGCCAGAGTCGTTCCGCGCTCGCTGGATAGGGATGCTTTACAGCGCAGTTGTAGTTGCGGTCATTCGCTGCGTCGCACCATCCGTCATCGGGCCGTGTCTTTCGCAAAGGGAGGGTCGTTTGCGGACGGCGAAGCACGTCGCTTCTCCAAAAGCCTCCTTCGAAGCGGAACGTTCCGCGCGGTGTCGCGCCGTCTCCCTCGCGTTTTCGCGAGCGAATTCCGCTGCGTCCCAGTGCGCAGGGGAATTGAAGGGCGCCGAACGACAGCCGGCCAACGGTGCTCTGCGCGCCTGTGCTTCTCACGACGATGTTATGGACGGTGATGACAAGCCCCCGTATTCATCGTGTCGCCGGTGCGATAACCGTCCGGCCGCTGCACACTACCTCATGCGATTGGCAAGTGCTAAGAGGGGTGCTTCAAAACCGCAACCATTGAAATCGGGAGCCGTCGAGCATGAGCGCAGCACGCAGGATCCTTCTTGTCGACGATGACGAGGATCTCCGCGGATCCCTTCAGGATCAACTGGCCCTGCACGAAGAGTTCGATGTCACGGTGGCTGGTACGGCGGGTAAGGGTATCGAGGCGGCGAAGAACGGGCACCACGATCTTGTGGTGTTCGATGTCGGACTTCCTGACATGGATGGGCGCGAGGCCGTGCGTCTCCTGCGCAAGGGCGGCTTCAAAAGCCCGATCATCATGCTCACTGCTAACGATAGCGATGCGGATCAGATCCTCGGGCTCGATGCGGGCGCGAACGACTATGTGACGAAGCCGTTCAAGTTCGCCGTGCTGCTTGCGCGTATCCGCGCGCAGCTGCGCCAGCACGAGCAGAGCGAAGACGCTGTCTTCACGATCGGGCCTTACACGTTCAAGCCCGCTTCGAAGCTGTTGCTCGACGACAAGGGCAGCAAGGTGCGTCTCACCGAGAAAGAGACGGCGATCCTCAAGTATCTCTACCGCACCGGTGACAAGGTGGTTTCGCGCGAGACGCTGCTGCACGAAGTGTGGGGTTACAACGCCGGCGTGACGACGCATACGCTCGAAACGCACATCTACCGTCTTCGGCAGAAAATCGAGAAAGATCCTTCAAATGCGGAGATTCTCGTGACCGAGACCGGCGGCTATAAGCTGATGTCGTAAACAGCTTATTCTCAGGTCATCAACAAGCCCCGCGCAAGCTCTGGACCGTATGGCCCGAATCGCCCGAGCCTCAGGCCAGAGTTCGGCACCGCGTAGAGCGTGCCTCACGTATTTGTTGCGGGGATTTCGAGATGGCTATCGATGCGCTTTTGCGCCCACTTCTTGGCGTGCCGTTGTTCCAGGGGCTGAAGCCTCTGCAACTTACCGAGATCGCGCGGCGCGCGGATCGGATCGTCTACAAGCCTGGTGACGTGATCGTTTCGGCGCACGGGGAGCCTGATGCGGCCGTGTTGGTGGTTTCCGGCGAGGCTGTGCGGACGGAAGGTCCTGGCCTCGAGCGCGGCAGCAACGAATCTCTGCCGGCCGGCGCGCTGATCTCCGAAATGACCATGCTGATCGAGACCGAGTGCTCGTCGACCGTCGTGGCGCGCACTGCCGTTCGTGCGCTGCGCATCTCGCGCTCCGAAATGCTCGCGCACATGACGGATGATCCGACGCTGGCGCAGCACTTTATTGATAAGATCTCGGGGCGGCTTTCATCGTTCGTCACCGGTCTCAAGGAGATCGACGACGGCCTCGCCAAGATCGCCGACCACGATGAGGTTGCAGGCAGCAAGCCTATGCCGGTTGGTAAGACTGAGCCGGACGCGGTCGTGCTTCACTAGGCGCGACCGCATTGCCCTTCGCGGGCGATTTCTCGTCATAAATCCAGCAAAAACAATATACTATATCTCTCTGTTAAAGCTGATTTCGTTCCGGAGCGGGTTTTTTTTACCCGTTCCGGGCGGAACAGCGGGGTCTCCGTTTCGGGCGCATATTTCTCTTCATGAACAGCGGCGTCGAGGACGCCGAGCGCGATGGAGAGAGACATGACCGCGATCCGCACCGTCCTGGCCGCCGCTCTTGCTTTCGGCTGCATCGGCTTCTCGGTAACCCAGGCATCTGCAACCAGTCTCGCCGTCAAGATGGCCTGCGCTTCCGACTACTACGCACATTGCAGCCAGCACGATCCGAATGGTGCTGGCGTTCGCAAGTGCATGCGCGCCGTCGGCAAGAACCTCTCGAACGGCTGCATCAACGCTCTGGTCGCCGCCGGCGAAGTTTCCAAGTCGGTCGTCGAGAAGAAGGTCGCTTCTAACTAATTCTCTACCCCGCTCGATCCGGGGGGCAATGCGGAACGGCCCCGTGCGCATCTCCACGCACGGGGCCGTTCTGTTTTCGAGGACGATGATTGAAGCTCAGCGCACGCGGCGCGGGTTCATGTAGAGGTCTGCTTCCTGGCGATCGATCTCGGGTTTGACCTTGCCAGACATCATGCCCTTGTAGAGACGCTTCATGTGATTGCGGCAGTCACGATTGAAGATCATCATCGAACCGAAGAGCTTCATTACGGTCATCAGGCGCTTGTCTGCGCCCTGGCGGATCTGGCCCTTCCATTTGCCGCCGATGGAAAAGACCTTGCCGTCGAGGTAGCCGACGGTTTCGCCCTGCTGGTTGATGAGTGCGTAGTCGCCGCCAAGATTGATGAAGGCGCGCTTAAGCCGGTAAAATTCCGGGTTGCCCTTGTTGTCGATGATGAAGAACGAGAAGTTCTCCGGCATGAACGGCCACTTGTTGGCGGAGCGTTCGAGATAGATGACGAAGTTGTCGTCGTGCGTGTTGATCGAATAGGTCATCACCGGCAGGCCGCGTGCACCGATCGTCTGCTGCAACGAGCGGCCGATCATCAAGTCCATCGTTGCGCGCCAGTTGAGGTTCTCAGTGAAGAGCTTGAAGACGAGACGCTTGTCCATGCCTTCGGATTTCTTCCACGCATCCTCGCGGTAACCGAAGACGCCGGTGCGTTTTCCGTTCTCGATGATCTCGCCGAAGATATCCATGTCGCTCGTGAACTGACGCGACTTGGCGCGGTTACGCGTGTTTTTGTAGATGCCGAATTCGATGAAGTTGAAGTCGGTGATCCAGATGTCGACGAGGAAGCGATCCCAGCCATCGCCCGCGCGCTTCGACGGCTTCTTGCTTTTCGACGTCCGGCCGGTGGTTCCGGTGTTGCTTTTATTCGTGCTGGTGACGCGGATGCTTTCCTCTTCTGCAGCTCGCTTCATGACGTCGGCGCGCGCGTCGCGCGCTGCGTCTGCAGCCGCCGCGTCGGCTTCGGCTTCGATCGCTTTCAGGGCGGTTGCTGTCATGCCTATCTCCTTCGCGCTCCGTACGGAGCATAGCCAACGCGAATCACTCGATTTGGAGAAAGGCTAGCACCGGCCTTGGGGCGGCGTGTTTCCACGGAGTGGCAGCAGCGCGGAAAAGCTGTGGGTAGAATGCGGCAAGCGCTTGGCCACGCGTTGCTTTAGGACATGGGCGGCGGAACGCGTGGCGGGCGTGTCTCAGCGTGCGCCGAAAATTGCCGAGCCGACGCGGACGTAGGTCGCGCCGAACTGGGCGGCGGTTTCGTAGTCGCTGCTCATACCCATGCTGAGTTCCGCAAGCCCGAGTTCGCTCGCGAGCTTGGCGAGGAACGCGAAGTGGACGGCGGGTTCTTCGTCAACCGGCGGGATGCACATGAGGCCTGCGATCTCGAGACCGAGATCGTCGCGGCAATAGGCAAGGAATGCGGTTGTTTCCTTGGGTGCGATGCCCGCCTTCTGCGGCTCCTCGCCGGTGTTCACCTGGATAAAGAGTTTGATGCGCTTCCTCTGGCGAGCCAGCTCTTCGGCGATGGCCTTGGCGATCTTCGGGCGGTCGATCGTTTGAATGGCGTCGAACAGCTCGATTGCCTCCTTCGTCTTGTTGGACTGGAGGGGGCCGATCAGGTGCAGCTCGATGTCCGGATAGGCGCTGCGCAGCTCGGGCCATTTCGTTTTGGCTTCCTGCACGCGGTTCTCGCCGAAGAGCTTGTGGCCTGCGTCCAGGACCGGGCGGATGTCGTCCGCGCCGAATGTCTTGGTGACGGCAATGAGGTGCGTGGCGGCGGGGTCCCGGCCGGCTTCGCGCGCGGCCGTTGCGATGCGGGCCTTCACGTCGGCGAGGGCATTGGCGGAAGAGTGCGTGGGTGTGGTGTCGGTCATGGGGCCGGGTTTAATACATATGCGCAAGAAATCCACTCTTTTGCGCATATTCTGTGATCATGCACGCGCTGTGCGCATGTTTTCTGGATATGCGCATAAAATGAGAAAATTTGCGCATATCTGATGGACATGCGCACGGCTTACCCATATCATCCGAATATGAGCAAAAAATCGGAAAATTTACCCATATACGATGCGGACACCGGCTTCGATCCCGGCAAGCCCTATAACCGGCTGCCGTCGCTTCCTCCGGCACAAGATATTGAAACAAAAGATATTCTAAAGAAATGCGTGTCGGCCCGGGCGGCGCTTGCAGCGCTTCAGCAGGCGACAGCGCTCATTCCCAATCAGGATGTTCTGATCAGCAGCGTCCCCCTCCTGGGGCTCAGGGAAGCCAAGGACAGCTCGGAGATCGAGAACATTGTCACCACCAACGACAAGCTTTTCCAATACGCCAACGGCGACCCGGAGCACGCCGATCCTGCCACGAAGGAAACGCTGCGCTATCGCAAAGCCTTGCTCAAAGGGTTCGAAAGCCTCGCCGAGCGGCCGCTGACAACGCGCACCGCCGTTGAAGTCTGCCGTGCCATCAAGGACGTCGATCTCGATCTGCGTCGTACAACGGGGACCAATCTCCGGAATCACGCGACCGGCAAGATCATTTACACGCCGCCGGAGGGCGAGCCCGTGCTGCGGGAGCTGATGGCGAATTGGGAAGCCTTTCTGCATGACGGTTCGGACATCGATCCGCTGGTGCGCATGGCGATCGCTCACTACCAGTTCGAGGCGATCCATCCCTTCCCGGACGGCAACGGGCGCACAGGGCGCATCTTGAATATCCTTGTTCTCGTGCAGGAAAAGCTGCTGGATCTGCCGGTTCTCTATCTCAGCCGCTACATCAACGATCGCCGCAGCGACTACTATCGTCTTCTGCTCAAGGTAACGGCCGAGGGAGCGTGGGATGCCTGGGTTCTTTTCATGCTCGATGCGGTCGAGGTGACGGCCCATTGGACGCGCGAGAAAATCCTGGCCGTGCGTTCTCTCATGGAGGAGACAGTCCGTCACGTGCGGGATGCCGCTCCGAAAACCTATCGGCGCGAGCTGGTCGAGACCATATTCAAGAAGCCCTATTGCCGGATCTCAGATCTGGTCGATGCCGGTGTTGGAAACCGAACGACCGCCTCCAAGTATCTCAAAGACCTCGTGGAGGTGGGCGTGCTGGAAGAGAAGAAATCCGGCCGGGATCGCATCTATCTTCACGTCCGGTTCTTCGATCTGCTGATGAGCGATAGCAACGAGTTTGCGCCGTTTCCGGCCGTGAAGGCCGACCGATAACGCAGGGTTCGTGACCCGGCTTTCCAGGGCGGCAGTCCGCGCCTTGACCCGACAGGCCCTTTCGGGCTCATTACCCCGCAAATTCCAATCCGAGACGTAAGAACATCATGGCCACCGAACGGTACAACGCGCCCGCACGCGAGAAGCATTGGCAGAAGGTCTGGGAGGATGGCGACATCTTCCGCGCCTCTGATGATCGGACGAAGCCGAAGAGCTACGTGCTCGAGATGTTTCCGTATCCGTCCGGCCGCATCCACATGGGCCATGTGCGCAACTATGCGATGGGCGACGTGTTCGCGCGCTACAAGCGGGCGAAGGGCTTCAACGTGCTGCATCCGATGGGGTGGGACGCTTTCGGCATGCCGGCGGAGAACGCCGCCATTGAACGCAAGACGCATCCAGGCAAGTGGACCTACGCCAACATCGACGCGATGAAGGGGCAGCTCCGGTCGATGGGTCTGTCGCTCGACTGGAGCCGCGAGATCGCGACCTGCAGTCCAGACTATTACAGACATCAGCAGGCGCTGTTCCTGGATCTGCTCAAGAAGGGGCTCGCTTACCGCAAGAGCTCGAAGGTCAACTGGGACCCGGTCGATCACACGGTGCTCGCCAACGAGCAGGTGATTGATGGGCGCGGCTGGCGTTCGGGTGCGCTCGTCGAGCAGCGCGAACTCACGCAGTGGTTTTTCAAGATCACGGCTTATTCGGAGGAGCTGCTCGAGGCGCTGTCCACGCTCGACAAGTGGCCGGAGAAGGTACGCCTCATGCAGGCGAACTGGATCGGGCGATCGGAAGGCATGCTGGTGCGCTGGGCGCTCGATGCTGCGACCGCGCCCAAGGGCTTCGACGAACTCGAAATCTATACGACGCGGCCCGACACGCTGTTCGGCGCGTCGTTCATGGCGATTGCGCCCGATCATCCGCTCGCGAAAGCCGCGGCCGAGACCAATCCGGAGCTGGCGGCGTTCTCGGACGAATGCCGGCGCATGGGCACTTCCGTTGCCGATCTCGAAAGCGCGGAGAAGCGCGGCTTCGATACCGGCATTCGCGCGGTGCATCCGTTCGATCCGACGTGGACCGTTCCGGTCTATGTCGCGAACTTCATTCTGATGGATTATGGCACGGGCGCGATCTTCGGCTGTCCGGCAGGCGATCAGCGCGACCTCGATTTCGCGCGCAAATACGATCTGCCGGTGGTTCCGGTTATTCTGCCGCCGGGCAAGGATGCGGACGGCTTCGCGATCGGTGACACGGCCGTCGACGGCGACGGCACGATGATCAACTCGCGCTTCCTCGATGGGCTTTCGACGCAGGATGCGTTCGACGCTGCGGCGAAGAAGCTCGAAGCCGAAAAGCTTCGCGGCAAGCCCGTCGGCCAGCGCAAAGTGAACTTCCGGCTGCGCGACTGGGGTATCTCACGCCAGCGCTACTGGGGCTGCCCGATCCCTATTATTCACTGTGAGGATTGCGGCATCGTTCCTGTGCCCGCAAAGGATCTGCCCGTTCGCCTGCCGGACGACGCAACCTTCGACAAGCCCGGCAATCCGCTCGACCGGCATCCGACGTGGAAGCATGTCGATTGCCCGACCTGCGGTAAGCCCGCCCGGCGCGAAACTGACACGATGGACACGTTCGTCGACAGCTCCTGGTATTACGTGCGCTTTACGGCGCCGCATGCCGACAAGCCGGTCGATGCGGACGCCGCGAACTACTGGATGCCGGTCGATCAATACATCGGCGGCATCGAGCACGCGATCCTGCACCTGCTCTATTCACGCTTCTTCTATCGGGCGATCTCGGATGCCGGACACGGCACCAAAAATCTGCGTGAGCCGTTCGCGGCGCTCTTCACGCAGGGCATGGTTACGCACGAGACGTACAAGTCCGCCGACGGAGCGTGGCTGTTGCCCACCGATATCCGCTTTGAGGGTGAAGGAGATGCGCGGCGTGCGTTCGAGATCGAGAACGGCAAGCCGGTGACGATCGGCTCCATCGAGAAGATGTCGAAGTCGAAGAAGAACCTGGTCGATCCGGACGACATCATCGGGGGCTGGGGCGCAGACTGCGCCCGCTGGTTCATGCTGTCGGACAGCCCGCCGGAACGCGATGTCGTTTGGACGGAAGCGGGTATTCAGGGCGCGGGCCGCTTCATCCAGCGGGCATGGCGCATCGTGGATGACTTGGCTGACAAGGCGGCACCTCTCGGTTCTGCTCAGCCTGCTCAATTCTCGCCGGAGGCATTGGATCTGCGGCGAGCGGCCCACAAGGCGGCTCACGCGGTCGCCCAAAGCATCGAAGGTCTGCGGTTCAATGTGGCCGTGGCGCAGATCTATGAATTCACCAATGTTCTTTCGGCTGCGCTGGCCAAAACGGTCGCTTCCGGGAAGTCGAGCGAAGATTTCGGCTGGGTTCTGCGCGAAGCTGGAGAACTATATGTGCAGATGATCGGCCCGATGATGCCTCACCTTGGTGAGGAAAGCTGGGCGCGGCTCGGATACAACACTTTGCTCGCCAATCAGCCTTGGCCGGCCGTCGAGGCGGGCTTGCTCGTTGACGATAAGATCACCATTGCCGTACAGGTAAATGGCAAGCGCCGCGACGAACTTATCATCGCGCGCGACGCTGCCGAAGACGAGATCAAGGCGGCTGCACTGAAGCTCGAACCCGTCGTACGGGCTCTCGAGGGTCGGCAACCGAAGAAGATCATCGTCGTGCCGCAAAGAATTGTGAATGTCGTTGCCTAGAGCGTGGTTTCGCTTTGGGTGTCCGGGTGGGCAGCGGGACGTCGGGGGACTATGCGTTCAAGCGTCGGAAAAGGGACTAGCGCTTTGATCCGATCCGGTGGCTGGCGCACGGCGTCAAAGCTGGCGGTTGCGGCTGCGCTTGTGGTTCCGTTCCTTTCAGCTTGCGGTAACGGCGGGTTCCGTCCGCTTTACGGCAGCGCCGGCATCGGCGCTCAAGCGAACGAGAAGCTCGCCAAGGTCTCGGTCTCGATCATTCCGGGCCGCGTCGGCCAGCAGATTCGTAACGAACTCATTTTCCATGCAACCGGTGGCGGCGGCGAAGTCGTGAACCCCGAGTATCGCCTCGACGTTGCGATCCGCGAAAGCGTGACGACGACGCTTGTGCGTGTCGACGGCGACTCTGGCGGTCAGGTCTACAACCTCGAAGCCAAGTTCCAGCTCGTTCGCGTTTCCGACAAGTCAGTCGTAATGTCAGGCACGAGCTACGGCCGCGCCAGCTTCGAGCGCAACGTCTCGATCTTCTCGAACGTGAGAGCGCGTGACGACGCCGAGGATCGCGCCGCAAAGGTTGTCGGCGAAGATGTGAAGGCCCGTCTCTCGGCCCATCTGGCCGGCGCTGCTTAAGTCGCGCTGCGATGGTTGCCGTCAAGGCGCATCAGGCTCAGGCCTTCCTCTCCTCTCCAGATCCCAAGATCCGTGCGGTGCTGTTCTTCGGCTCCGACGCGGGTCTCGTCGGCGAGCGGGCACAGATGCTGGCGAAGGCGTCGGCCGCGCGGTTCGATCCGCCGGGTGAGCTCATCCGCATCGACGATAGCGATCTCGATGCCGATCCAGACCGGCTAATTGTCGAGCTCGGCACTGTGCCGATGTTCGGCGGGCCGAAGATCATCCGCACGACAGCGAGCCGGCGCGTCAATGCGCAGACCCTGAAGCCGATCATCGAGGGCAGCGGGCTCGAAGGCGTTCTCATTGTAGAAGGCGGCAATCTGAAGCCCGACGAGACGCTCCGGACGTTGTTTGAGAAGTCGCCGGTGGCGGCGGCTGTCGCGTGCTACAGCGATGGCGCGCAGGACCTCGATGGGCTGATCCGCGATATGACGCGGGAAGCCAAGGTTTCCATCTCGTCCGACGCGCGCCAAGCCCTGGTCGATCGCCTTGGCGCGGACAGGGCGCTCTCACGCGGAGAAATCGAAAAGCTGCTGCTCTTCGTCGGCTCAAAGGGCGAGATCGGTATCGATGATGTCGAGGCGGTGGTCGGCGACGTTTCGGAACTCGCCATCGAGCGCATTACCTTTGCTGCCGCGCTCGGGCAAGTTCAGCGCGCGATTGCGGAGTGCGGCCGGGCGGTATCGTCCGGGGAGAGCCCGCAGGCGATTATCGCGGCGACGCAGCGGCACTTCCAGCGCCTGCACCGGGTGCGCGCGGCGATCGACCGGGGAGCCTCGCTCGACGATGCGCTGCGCCAGATGCGGCCACCCCTGCATTTCAAGCAAAAGGATGCGTTCGCGGCCCAATGCCGGATGTGGACAACGCCCCGGCTCAACGAAGCGCTGACGCGAATTTCCGGCACGGCGAAATCGGCTCGTTTGGCGGGTTCGCTCGATGAGGCCATGTCCGAGCGGCTGGTGCTCGGGCTCGCTATGATGGCAAGAGAAAGCGCGGGTCAGGGCCGGTCGCGGTAAGCAACAGTTGCGGCAGCCCGCTGTTCTTCAAAAACGGCAAGTCATACATTGGCCGCGTTGCGTGCGCGCTCGCCAAGCCTATAGTGCGCGGCTGATCAGGAAGCACTTTACCGGGGCGGGAGACAGACAATGCCTGGAACGCAGTTCGACGTGGTGGCAATCGGCAACGCCATCGTGGACATTCTCGGCCGTTGTGACGACAGCTTCCTCGAAAAGCACGGCACCATCAAAGGCCATATGAACCTCGTCGATTCCGCGCGGATCGACACGCTCTACCGGGCCATGGGGCCGGGCATAGAAATCTCGGGTGGTTCGGCTGCGAATACGGTTGCGGGTGTTGCTTCGCTCGGCGGTCGCTCCGCCTTCATCGGCAAGGTGGCAGAGGATGAGTTCGGGCGCATTTTCCGTCACGACATCTCGGCAACCGGCGTCTCCTTCAAGACGCCCGCCGTTATCGATACGGATCGTTCCACGTCGCGGTCGCTCATTCTCGTGACGCCGGACGGCCAGCGGACGATGAACACGTTCCTCGGCATCAGCACGGATCTCGATCAGGGCGAAGTGGACCCGGAGGTCATCCGCAACTCGAAGATCGTTTATCTCGAGGGCTATCTCTTCGACCGGGACGAGGCGAAGGCGGCTTTCCGGCAGGCGGTCGAGATCGCCAATGCAGCGGGGCGGCGCGTGGCGCTCACGCTTTCCGATTCGTTCTGTGTCGATCGGCATCGCAGCGAGTTCCTGGCGCTGATCCGGTCCGGCATCGACATCGTGTTCGCGAACGAAAGCGAGATCCTCTCTCTTTATGAAATCTCGGATTTCGACGACGCGGTGCGGCGGGCGGCACAAGATACGCGGCTTGCCGTGCTGACGCGCAGCGAAAAGGGCTCGGTCATCGTGTCGGAAGGTGATTCGATCGTCGTGGCGCCCGAGCCGATTTCCAAAGTCGTCGATACCACCGGAGCGGGCGATCTCTATGCGGCCGGCTTCCTGTACGGCGTATCCCATGGGTACGACCTTGCTGCATCCGGCCGCTTCGGCAGCTTCGCGGCATCCGAGATCATTGGACAGATGGGTGCGCGGCCGGAAGTGAAGCTCGGTCATCTCGCGCGCATGCGCGGGCTCATCGCGTAATCGGGCGGGCGCTCATTTAGAAAGAGCGCTCGCGAGACTTACTCGTTTTGTTCAGGCGGGGATACAAGTCGGAGAATCTTTTTCGCAACATTTCTTAGTCCGGCGCGTCTTCTCATTGGTTCATCTCGTTTTTTCTCCTTGGCAACCGGGGGCGAAACTCATCAAGATTCATTCAAATCGAATCGTGATGATTGGAACCAGGTCATGCCTTCCGACTACGCCCGCCGCGGCCGACCCAGAGGCAGCGGTTTAGATGACCGGGTCCAGCTCCGCCGGATTGCCGATTTGCTTGAGGCTGACCCGAGCCTGAAGCCGACGACGGCTATCAAGGCGATCGGTGTTTCCGACCCGTCCACGATCCGCAGATTGAGAGACAAGCTCAAAGCCGGCCATCAACAAGGCGAGCCAGCGCATGTCGCGTCGCCACTCACCCCAGAGCGGGGACGGCAGGCAGAGCTTCTAGAGGCGCGCCCGACGACGAGACCGGCAGTGCTGGACCGTGCGTCGGGCGTCTCTCTCGCCAGCGGCACGGCCGAACTGGCGCCTACTTCCGTTGCCGATGCTCAGCTTCAATGGTTTGCGCAATGGTGCGCTTTGGGCCTGAGCGCAATGACGTCCACCGTCAAAGCGCAGGTGGCCATCGTCGATGATCTTCTTGCAGTTCCGCCAGTCGCGTCAGCGTTGCGTCATCAGATCCTGTTCAACGAAGTCACGAAAGCGTTTTGTCCCAAGCGTTCGGACGTCCGAACCACACTGCACTGATCACTGCCTAGAACCAACAAGCACTTCAGGCCGCACCCCAAGCGGCCTTTTTTCATGCCTGCAGCAATGCGGATCTAAGTTTCCGCCCAGTCGGCGAGACGCGCGAAAAACGCCAGACAGCTTTCGATTTCGGATACGGCGATCCATTCGTCGGCCGTGTGCGCCTGCGCGATGTCGCCGGGGCCGCAGATGACTGACGGGACGCCTGCCGCCTGAAACAGTCCCGCCTCGGTGGCATAGGAAACGGCGCCGGTCTCGTTCTGCTGCGCGAGCTTCAAAGCGAGTGTGACGATGTCGGATCCTGCGCCGGCGACGAACGGCGGCACGCGATTGACCTGACGGATGACGATTGCAGATTCCGGTGCGACGCGGCGCATCTCGGGCAGGCACTCGCGCTCAGCGAATTCGACAATTCGCCGCTCGATGGCGTCGACGTCGAGACCTGGCATGGAGCGAATGCCGAAACCGAACGTGCAATTCACGGGAATGATGTTCGACGCGGTGCCGCCTGAGATCTCCGTCAGCTGCAGCGTGGGATACGGCGGCGTGAAGCGCGGCTCGGGCGGGAGCGCGGCAAGCTCGGCCTCTATCGCATTCAGCTCGCCCATGAGGCGCGCGGCAATCGCGATCGCGTTGACGCCGACATGCGGCATGCTCGAATGCGCTGCGCGGCCGGTGATGTCCACTTGCCAGCGTACGGGACCTTTGTGCGCGTCGACGACCGCCATCGACGTCGGCTCGCCCACGATCACGGCGCGCGGTTTCGGCAGACGATGGCCGAGCTCCGCGATCATCGGGCGAACTCCGGTGCATCCAACCTCTTCGTCGTAAGAGAAGAGAATGTGTATCGGCGTTTGCAACTTCCTGCGTTTAAACTCGGGCGCCATCGCCATCACGCAGGCGAGGTAGCCTTTCATGTCGGAGGTGCCGCGGCCATAGAGGCGGCCGTCGTCTTCATGCAGCTCGAACGGATAACTCTTCCAATCGGTCGCGACGGCAGGAACAACGTCGGTATGGCCCGAGAGGCCGATGCCGGGTTTGTCAGTCGGGCCAATGGTTGCGAAGAGCGAGGCCTTCTGGCCGTCCTCAGTCGGCACAAGGCTCGACGCGATGCCATGCTCGGCGAGATAGGTTTCGACGTATGCGATGAGGTCGCGATTGGATTTGTGGCTCGTCGTGTCGAAGGCGACGAGGCGCGAAAGAATGTCGATTGCAGAAGTCGTGCGCGTGTCCGGCATAGTTTCAGTTCACGCTGCGAAATGCGTAAGGGCTGTCGAGCGAAAAGGGAGGCACGGTGACGTCGAATAGGCGCCCATCATCGTCCGTCATCTGGTAGCTGCCTAGCATGATGCCTGACGGCGTCGAGAGCGGGCAGCCAGAAGAATACGTAAAGGATTGGCCCGGTGGAATGACGGGCGTTTGCCCCACGACGCCTGGTCCGCGGACTTCTTCGGTTTTTCCGTTGGCGTCGGTGATGCGCCATATACGGCTCTTCAGCTGAACCGATTGCTCGCTCTCATTGGCGATATCAATCGTATAGACCCAGAAGAAATAGCTTTCGTCTGGGCTCGATTGATCATCTGAAAATTCGGGCGTGACGCGGATTCGAATCCCGTGCGTCACTCGCTCGTAGGGCGTATCGTCGCTCACAGGGCCAGTTCCACGGGCTATCGTTCGCGAGCGAGCTTTATGACGGTGTGTTGCACAGCCGTCAATTTTCTTTCTAACAAACGTACAATTTAAGCAACGGGCTGTGGTTCGCCCGTTGCCAAGAGCATTATTTTGCTGCGCGTGCGTTGGTGAGGGCTTGCTCCAGATCAGAGAGAAGATCCTGCTCATTCTCGAGCCCAATGGACAAACGGAGCATACCGTCGGTGATACCGAGTTCAGCCCGCGCTTCGGGCCCGATGCGGTAGTGTGTTGTCGTCGTCGGATGCGTGATGATGCTTTTTGCATCGCCGAGATTGTTGGAAATCTTGATAATCTGCAGCGCGTTCTGCAACCGGAAGGCGGCTTCCTTGCCGCCCTTCACTTCGAAAGCAATCATCTGCCCACCGCCTGTCATCTGCTTCTTGGCGAGATCGGCTTGCGGATGGTCGGCGCGACCGCAGTAGATAACGCGCGCGATTCCTTTCAAGCCCGCGAGGCCGTCGGCTACGTATGCTGCGCTTGCGCACTGCGCTTTGATGCGCACCGGCAACGTCTCGAGACCTTTCAGCATGACCCAGGCGTTGAACGGACTCATTGAAGGCCCGGTCTGGCGAATGAAGTCCTGCAGGTGGTCTGTTAGGAATTTTTCCGAACACAGAACGGCGCCGCCCAGGCAACGACCTTGGCCATCGACGTGCTTTGTTGCCGAATAGACGACAACGTCTGCGCCGTGTCTCAGAGGGCGTTGCAGCATGGGAGTTGCGAACACGTTGTCGACCACGACCGTGATGCCGTGATTTTTCGCAACGGCGGACACGGCCGCGATGTCGACGAGATCGAGCGTGGGGTTCGCCGGTGTTTCGAAGAAGAAAGCCTTCGTGTTGGGTTTGACGGCGGCCTTCCAGTTTTCGACATCGCGCCCGTCGATGAGCGTCATGGCGATGCCGAAGCGCGGACAGAGCGTCTCGACGATATAGCGGCAAGAGCCGAACATGGCGCGCGCGGCGACGATGTGATCGCCCGCTTTCAGGAACGACAACAACCCGGCGGTGACGGCGGCCATTCCCGTTGCGGTCGCGCGCGCGACTTCCGCTCCTTCGAGAAGGCGGATGCGCTCTTCGAACATGGAGACCGTAGGATTCGAGAAGCGCGAATACTGGAAGCCTGGATCTTCGTTCTTGAAGCGCGCTTCGGCTTGCTCGGCGGAATTGTAGACGAAGCCTTGAGTGAGGAAGAGCGCTTCTGATGTCTCGCCGAACTGCGAGCGCAGCGTGCCGCCGTGCACGAGTTGCGTTTCGGGGCGCCAGCTCGCAGGATCTGCGGTGATGGGCTTATCGGCCTTGTCGGTCATCTGGGAGTATCCTTCGCGTGCTGCGGGGCTCGCGGTCCCGCAATAAAAAAACCCGGTTGTCCTCCCCGCTTCAAATGAGCCAGGGCGGACCTGTCACCGGGTCACGCGCATGGGTCCTCTTTAGCGAGTTGTTTAACGTGGCTGCAAGCCGGCTGGCCAAATCACCACGATCGCTTCTGCTACTTGGACCGATGATTTATGCGTCAGATTGGTAGGATCTGCCGCGATCATGGTCCTGCTCGCGATAATTCGGGATTAGACCCTTCGGGCTCTTGGCGTCAAGGGGTGCTTCGTCTACAGCCAATGACGACAGGAGTTAACGAGATGTCGCAAGCCTCGAAAATCGCTGAGTTGAGCGCGGAGACTTTGCTCGGCGTTCCGGCGCCGGACGGTATTCTGCCGGTGCAGGCGATCCGGGCGCTGATTTCGGCTGGCGCGCTGAATCATGGCGGTCCGCTCGATACGGGCCAGCTTCAGCCGGCGAGTGTGGACCTCAGGCTCGGGCCGCGGGCCTATCGCGTGCGAGCGAGCTTTCTTCCGGGGCCGGGAGGCAGCGTCCAGGAGCGGCTCGATGATCTCAAGCTGCACGAGTTCGACATCACGAACGGCGCCGTGCTCGAGACGGGCTGCGTGTACGTCGTGCCGCTGCAGGAGAGCCTTCAGCTTCCGCCGTCGATCGCGGCATCGGCAAATCCCAAAAGCTCGACCGGGCGGCTCGACGTTTTCACGCGTGTGATCGCCGACGGCGTATCGGCTTTCGATCTCGTGCCTGCGGGTTACGCTGGACCGCTCTACGCCGAGATATGCCCGCAGACGTTTCCGATCGTGGTGCGCAAGGGGTCGAAGCTTTCGCAGCTTCGCTTCCGGCTCGGGGATCCGCGAGAGAACGACGCGGGGCTTCTCGCGTTGCAAGAGCGCGAGACGCTGGTTTCAGGTGCGAAAGCCGACATCCACGACGGCATCGCGCTTTCCGTCGATCTCACTGGAGACGGTGGCGTCGTGGGCTATCGCGCGAAGAAGCACACGGGCGTGGTCGATGTCGATGCGCCGGGCGCGTGCGCGATCGCGGATTACTGGGAGCCGGTACGCGCGGACGCCAAGCGGCGTCTCATTCTCGATCCGGATCAGTTCTACATTCTGGCCTCAAAGGAAGCCGTGCACATTCCGCCGACGCACGCCGCGGAGATGATGCCGTTCAATCCGCTCGTCGGGGAATTCCGCGTGCACTATGCGGGCTTCATGGACCCGGGCTTCGGGCATTCGGCGGCGGGCGGTGCGGGATCGCGCGTGGTGCTGGAAGTGCGCTCGCACACGGTGCCGTTCATTCTTGAGGATGGCCAGATCGTCGGACGGCTCGTCTACGAGCGCATGATGGAAGTGCCGGAAGTCCTCTACGGCCGCGAGCTCGGCAGCAACTACCAGGCGCAGGGCCTGAAGCTCTCCAAGCATTTCAGGTAGTCGCGTTGACCGCGTTTTCCGTGTCATCCTCGGCTTTATGCCGAGGATCCAACGCGCAACATGAGACGACGTGAGGTCGTGTCTCGAACGGTTGCCGTCCGTGCGCGCCGATGAGTGGGTCCTAGGCACAAGGCCTAGGATGACAGTTTGTGCGGGTTGTTGGGAGATCGGGGCCTACACAATCTCCGTCATGCCTGCGTCGTGGCGGAGCCACGCTTTGCGTGGATGGCCGGCACCCAGAACGCGTCCCTGCTCGGGTGCGCTATCGATGCGTCACACATTTTGAAGCTTGTCTGGATCCCGGCCTTCGCCGGGATGACGTATGTAGGATGACTCCAGCGAAAGCTTGTGTCGCTGGGTTCAGGTTTTTGCGACTTCGCTGTCAGGGCATTCGAGCGGTTTGGCGGCTTTGAGCACGCTTGCGAGGACGCCAGGAAAGAGCGCGTCGATCTCGTCGCGGCGGAGCGTGTTCACGACCTCGGTGCCACGACGCTCGGACGTGACAAGTCCTGCTTCCCGCAAGATCTGAAAGTGGTGGGACATCGTAGACTTCGGCAGATGCTCGGGCGCCGCAGCCGAGCATTTGAGCGGGCAGTCGGCTGCGAGGCGCCGGACGATCTCAAGGCGCACCGGATCGGCAAGCGCGTAGAGCACGCTTTCAAGTTTCAGCTCGTCCGAAGCGGGATGAAGCAGCGGTCTTTTCATAAGCAAGATATGGCAGGCAGACTGCCCTAATTCAATAGTTCGAAAGTCTTGAACTACGGAACCGGCATCCTATCTTCCAGGTGTCCGAAGGCCTCCGAGGCGGACGTTTCCACCCCGTGCTTAGGAATATGCAATTGGAAAACCTGGAGAATTCGACATGGTCCGTCCCCTTGAAGGCAAGATTGCGCTCGTTACGGGCGCGAGCCGCGGCATTGGCCGGGCTATCGCTGAACGGCTTGGCGCCGATGGTGCCGTCGTCGCGGTCCACTACGGAAAAAGCAAAAGCGGAGCAGATGAAACCGTCGCGGCCATCACCGCGAAGGGCGGCTCGGCATTCGCGGTCGGGGCCGACCTTGCCGCCAAGGATGGCGTGAAGACGCTTTACGCAGCGCTCGACAAAGAGCTTCAAGCCCGCACAGGCGCGACAAAGCTCGACATCCTCGTCAACAACGCGGCCATCGCGCCGTTCTCGACCTTCAGCGATACGACGGAAGATGCGCTCGACGAGATCTACACCGTGAACGTGAGGTCGCCGTTCCTCATCACAAAGGAGGCTTCGAGCCGGCTTCGTGACGGCGGGCGCGTTGTGTTCATCTCGAGTGGTGTCGTGCGCACGCCCGTGATCGATGCGGCCGCCTATTCCGTTCTCAAGGCGCCGATCGACAATCTTACGAAGGTTCTCGCCGTCGAGTTCGGCGGGCGGTCCATCACGGTCAACGCGGTTGCGCCGGGCGTCATCGAAACCGACATGTCGGCTGCTTTCTCTCGTGATCCGGCGGCAATCGAATTCGTCAAAGGCAAGCAGGCGCTGAAGCGCATCGGCCAGCCGGAAGAGATTGCCGATGTCGTGAGGTTTGTCACCGGTCCTGAAGGGCGCTGGGTGACAGGCCAGGTTATCGAGGCAAGCGGAGGCACCGGGCTGACGTTCTAGTCTCGCGTATTTTTTGTGACGCCCAAATCATAGCGCACGCGTCCCGGCTTTCGCCGGAGTGACGGAGCTCGCAACGGCTGCTTACCCCCGTGTCCCCCCGGCAGCCGCTGTTAGACCTCCCTAGCGCTCCGTCACTCTCGCGAAGGCCGGGACGTCGAAGTTTCCGGTTTTTCGGAAGGCTTCAGTTTTTTGCGAAGTAGTCGGCGAGGAAACGCTCGTAGATCGCGGTGAGCTTCTCGAGGTCTGCGAGCGGCACGTGTTCGTCGACGGCGTGGATGGTCTTGTTGACCAGACCGAATTCCACGACGGGGCAGAAATCCTTGATGAAGCGCGCATCCGATGTGCCGCCGCCGGTCGTGAGCGCGGGCGTGCGTCCGGTTTCGGCTTCGATCGCTGCGCTCAGCGTATCGACGAGCACGCCGGGCTCCGTCAGGAACACGTCTCCGGTTCCAGCAAACGAAAGCGTGTATTGCGCGCCAACGCTCGACGCAGCAGCGGCGCATTGTTCGCGTACCCAGGCTTCGATCGTCGGGCGGCGCCACGTGTCGTTATAGCGCAAGTTGAATATCGCGCGGGCTTCCGCCGGAATGACATTCGAAGCGGTGTTCGGCACCGATACAACGGTGACCTGCAGGTTCGACGGCTCGAAGTGTTCGGTGCCGCGATCGATCTGCGCGGTCGAAAGGCGATCGAGAATGCGGGCAAGCTTCGGCACCGGGTTGTCCGCCTTTTGCGGATAGGCGGCATGACCTTGCTTGCCGCGTACGACGACCTCTGCCGTGATCGAGCCGCGACGTCCGATCTTGATTTCGTCTCCGAGCGCTTCGGGGTTCGACGGTTCGCCGACGATACAGGCATCGAGCGTTTCGCCGCGATCGCGCAGCCAGTCGAGCACCTTCATGGTGCCGTTGATGGACGGGCCTTCCTCATCGCCGGTGATGAGCAGCGAGATCGAAATTTTTTTCTCGCGTGTCTTCGATGCGAGGTAGCGAAGTGCAGCGGCTGCGAAACATGCGACGCCGCCTTTCATGTCCACTGCGCCGCGGCCGTAAAGCGTGCCGTTGCGGATTTCGCCGGCGAACGGAGGCACGCTCCACGCGGCTGCGTCTCCAGGCGGCACGACATCCGTGTGGCCCGCGAAGCAAAGGTTCGGCCCTTCATCACCAAAGCGCGCATAGAGATTTTCGACGTCCGGTGTGCCAGGAGCGCTGAACGTCATGCGGTGGCAGGTGAAACCGGCGGGTGCGAGAATACTTTCCAGCAGCGAGAGCGCGCCACCTTCGGTGGGCGTCACGCTTTCGCAGCGGATCAGCGCTTGCGTGAGCGCGACGGGATCGGTGGGATCGAGTGTCATGACGTGGCCTTCGGTCCGAGCGCATCGCTCGCCGGGCGTGTCGGCATGCGATCCTGAATGAGTTCGATTTTCTGCCAGATCTTCTGGCTCATATTTGCAGTCAGCCGTTCGATGTCGCCGACGGCGTCCACGGTTGCGGGATCGCGGAGCTTGTCGGCATAAAGGGCCGCAACCTTGCTCGCGAGTGACAAAAGCTCCGAGCAGTAGCCGAGATAACGCAGGAGTTCGTGCGGCGTCATGCGGCGATCCGGCGAAGACGACGTTCGCGGTGCGCCGAGTGCCGATGGGTCTTTCGTGAGCTGGTGCATGTCGATCACGTGGACGATCGAGCGCACCTCATGAAGGGCCTTCATTGCGCGATCACGCCTCCAGCGGCTTTCCAGCGACCAGATGAACAGCGAGGCGCCGCCGAAGACGATGAAGAGGCTGGTCGCGGAATCGACGCCCTGCATGATGTTCGTGAGTTCAGTCGACGTCTCGAGGTTTCGTGCCTGCCAGCCGAGCCACGCCAAGAAACTGAGGCCGCTCGCGATGATGAGGCAGGAGAGGGCTCGAAGTGCGTAGTTGGGGGTCGCGATATCGGCGATGCCGGACGATGTGCGGCGTGCGATCTCGATGAGGCTGAGGCTGACCTTCTCCAATCCCGAGTTCGGAAAGCGCTCATGGATGCGGCGAACCAGCGTTTCGAGAGTGCCGATGATCTTTTCGGGATCGAGCGTGTGATACATGGCGGACGTTGACGGTGTGAACCAGCGCTAAACCCTAGACCAGTTTCTGGCCGGTTGGAATCGCGCTGGTTCCGATCTCGGCGTCAGTCGCGCAGAAGCTCGTTGATCGAGGTCTTCGAGCGGGTCTTTTCGTCGACGCGTTTTACGATCACGGCGCAGTAGAGGTTCGGGCCTGGTTCGCCGTTCGGCAGCGGCTTTCCGGGCATGCTGCCGGAGACCACGACTGAGTAAGGCGGCACCTTGCCGAAGAACTTCTCGCCGGTGGCGCGGTCGATGATCGTGGTGGAGGCGCCGAGGTAGACACCCATCGAGAGGACCGAGCCCTCGCCGACAAGCACGCCCTCTGCAACTTCAGCGCGGGCGCCGATGAAGCAGTTGTCCTCGATGATGACGGGGCCGGCCTGGAGCGGTTCGAGCACGCCGCCGATGCCGGCGCCGCCCGAGATGTGGCAGTTCTTGCCGATCTGGGCGCAGGAGCCGACCGTTGCCCAGGTGTCGACCATGGTGCCGCTATCGACGCGTGCGCCGAGGTTCACAAAGGAGGGTAGCAGCACGGCGCCCGGCGCGATGTAGGCCGAGCGGCGCACGATGGCGCCCGGCAGCACGCGGAAGCCGCCCTTCTTGAAATCGTCCACGGTCCAGCCTTCGAACTTCGGGGGCACCTTGTCCCAGAAGAACGAGCCGGCGGGGCCGCCCGAGATCAGACCCATGTCCGAGAGGCGGAACGAGAGCAGAACCGCCTTCTTGAGCCACTGATTGACGACCCACTCGCCGTCCTTTTTCTCGGCGACGCGGGCTTCGCCCTTGTCGAGAGCTTCGAGCGCAGCCTCGACGGCCTCCCGAACGGCGCCCTTGGTGGCTGCCGTGACGCTTTCCCGGTTTTCCCAGGCTGCATCGATCGTCGTCTGAAGGTCGCTCATCTCGCTCTCGTGTCCTCTGCGTTTCGGGCTTGGATGGCGTTCTTGGCCGCAGAGGCGGGGGCTGTCAATGATCCGGCCTCCCGGTCTGAAAAGGTTCTTGTTTTTGAGGAAGGCAAACCTCGCGTTAACGCGGTTGCTTTAATTTGATGATGTGGCCGGTCGTATTGCCGACCGAACTCGAGAGCCGATTCAGTATTGCGTAAGGGGTGTCTCCCGTGGCCAGAACTCAGGACCTTGGTGCCAAAGGGCCCAAAGGCGTCGTTACGGCCGGACCGTGGGCCGGTCGCGAAAGCTACATTGCAGAGACCGCGGTCACGCTCGACCGCTTGACAGCCAAAATCGCCAGACTTGAGCAACGCGAAGAAGCGCTCGAGCGGCGCGTTGCCGAACTTCTGGAGCAGTCCGACCAGGCGCAGCGGTTCCAGGCGCTCGCGGAAAGCCTCAGAAATTCAAGAGAATACAAGCTCGACGAGATCATGCGCCAGATGCGTGAGGCGCGGGCTCGGATGGATGCCCTCGAGGGTCCGCGAGCGGAATTCAGCGGGCTTAATCACCGCAACTTCATCGCGGTCGATCGCAAGCTCGCTGAGCTGTCGGCTGCTCTCAACCGCTCTTATCTGCCGGCCTGGCTGCCGGCGGGTGGTGTTGCGGCCTGCTTCTTCATCGCCACCATGGGCGCGCTGATCGCCGGTCGGGTGCTCTGAAGCTCAGTTCGTCGCGGTGCCGAGGGTTTCAGCGATCAGGCGTTTTGCGTCCTCCGAATCCCATTCGGCGGGGCCGGGCAGGCGGCCGATTTCTTTGCCTTCCGCGTTGATCAGGATGGTCGTCGGCATGCCGATGGCTTTGAGTGCGGAGCCCGAGCGCGTGGTCGGATCCGAATAGAGCGCGAGCGACTTCACATTAATGCTGTCGAGGAACTTGCGCGCGGCTTCGGGGCCGGTGCGGTCGACGGCGAGCGCCACGACCTCGAATTTGTCGGATCCGAGCGCTTGCTGCAGCCTCTCGAGGGACGGCATTTCCTCACGGCACGGCGCGCACCACGTGGCCCACAGGTTCAAAAGCACGGTCTTGCCCTTGAAGTCGGCGAGCGTTTTTGCCGCTCCGCTCTCGTCGACGAAATTAACCTCCGCGAGTGGCTCCGGGGCTTTCTTGTAAACAAAAGCCGGCATGCCGGGTGCGCGGCGGCGGGCTTCGGTCGCGGCCGCGTCAGGGGCCGGGCTCGAAGTCTCGGAAACGCTGGTGTTGTCAGGCCGGCCAAGCGTGCCGTATACCGCCGCAAAGCCGACAAGAGCCGCAACAGCGGCCACGGCGATGATGGTCGCGTTGCTGCTCTTCGGGGGTGCTGCGGGCGTATTGCCGGTGTTCATGCCTCTGTTTCCGTTCCCTGGTTTGATCGTGCTCGTTGTCGGAAATTCTCTCGCGCTTCTTTGGGAGCGCCCTAAGGGTCTCGCGGAGGGCCCACTTCGTGACAGATAAAAAAGCCAACAAGATGTGGGGTGGTCGCTTCGCCGCCTCGCCCGCCGAGATCATGGAGGAGATAAATGTCTCCATCTCTTTCGACAAGGTGCTCGCGCCGCAGGATATCCGCGGTTCGAAGGCGCATGCGGCCATGCTTGCCGAGACGGGGATCATCACCAAGAGCGATGCGCGTGAAATCCTGAAGGGATTGGACCAGGTCGCGGCTGAGATCGAGGACGGCAATTTCACCTTCTCGCGCGCGCTCGAAGACGTGCACATGAACGTCGAGAGCCGGCTCAAGGAGCTCATCGGGGCGCCGGCCGGCCGTCTGCACACGGCGCGTTCGCGTAACGATCAGGTGGCGACGGACTTTCGGCTTTTCGTACGGGATTCGACCGACGGCATCATCAAGCTGCTTGGTGACCTGCAAGCGGTGCTCGTGGCCAAGGCGGAAGAGCACGCGGCGACGGTCATGCCGGGCTTTACGCATCTTCAGCCCGCGCAGCCGGTGACGTTCGGCCATCATTTGCTCGCTTACGTCGAGATGCTCGGGCGCGACAAAGGTCGTTTCACGGATGCGCGCCGGAGGCTCAACGAGTGCCCGCTAGGTTCGGCGGCTTTGGCCGGCACGCCGTTTCCGATTGATCGGGCGAAAACGGCGGAAGTGCTGGGCTTCGACCGGCCGATGGCCAATTCGCTCGACGGTGTTTCGGATCGCGACTTCGCACTCGAAGTGCTGGCTGCTGCCTCGATCACAGCCGTGCATCTTTCCCGTTTCGCGGAAGAAATCGTGCTCTGGATGACGCCTCAGTTCGGCTTCATCCGGCTGTCGGATCGCTTTACGACCGGCTCGTCGATCATGCCGCAAAAGCGCAATCCGGACGCGGCGGAGCTGGTGCGCGCCAAGGTCGGTCGCATCGCGGCAGCGTTCCAGGGCCTCCTGATGGTGATGAAAGGCCTGCCGCTCGCCTACTCGAAGGACATGCAGGAGGACAAGGAAGCGACCTTCGACGCACTTGCGTCACTGCGCCTTGCGCTTGCCGCCATGACCGGGATGGTCGGTGACCTCGAACCCGACAAGGAGCGGATGCGGGCTGCCGCTGGTCGGGGCTATTCCACAGCCACGGATCTTGCGGACTGGCTGGTGCGGGAACTCAAGATGCCGTTCCGCGACGCTCATCACGTGACGGGATCGATCGTGAAGGCAGCCGAGGACCGGGGTTTGGACCTCGAAAACGTGCCTCTCGACGTCATGCAGGCGGTCGAGCCGAAGATCACGGACGCCGTCTATTCGGTGCTTTCGGTGGAAAACTCCGTAAAGTCCCGGAAGAGCTATGGGGGAACTTCGCCACAGAACGTCGCGAAAATGGCGCGTGCCTGGGTTCGGCGCTTGGAAAAAGAGGGCGCAGGGCGCTAAAATCCGCCCTGGTTGCCTGCTAACCGTCGGAAATCCGGCGGAAAGGCCGAATTTGTTGGTTTGGGCTTGAGCGAGATCGAGATGACGCGTTTTGTTCGCGCTGCTGTGGTCGCTTCTGCGCTGGCGTTTACGCTCAGCGCTTGCGGCGTACGTGGCGGCCTCGAAAGCCCGCAAGCCGCCAAGGCAAGCCCCACGGCTGATGCTCAGTCGGGCGAAGGCAAGCCGGAAGGTGCCGCGCCCAAGGCGCATCAGAGCTCGGTTCTGGACGGCCTCATCCGCTAGAGCCCTTATCTTTCGTGCTTCTTATCGGGCTCTTCGGTGCATGGCTCCGCCATAACTGGCCCCCATCCCGGATCAAGTCCGGGACAAGCTTTTTCCGGAAGCACTCCGGCTGCTCACTTTCCGCAAGCACTTCCATGCCACTCCCGCTATAGGTGCGCTCGCTGGTTTTGGTGAGACCGATGATTCACGCTTCGAGCTGACGGGGCTTGCGGCGATCCCGGTCTAGAGCCGTTCCGGTTCCGGATGCACTAGGTCAGGCGACGCTTCTCACATGCATTATTTCGATTACAGGGACGGCGTTCTGCACGCCGAGGATGTTCCTCTTCCGCGCCTCGCCGTGGAGGTGGGCACGCCTTTCTATTGCTACTCGACGGCCACCCTGCAGCGGCACTACCGGGTGCTGGCCGAGGCCTTCGCCGGGCAGGACGCGGTTATCTGCTTCGCGGTGAAATCGAATTCCAATCAGGCGGTGCTCGCGACAATGGCGCGGGAAGGCGCCGGCATGGACGTCGTCTCCGAGGGAGAACTGCGCCGCGCGCGGGCCGCAGGCGTTCCGGCGGAGAAGATCATCTTTGCGGGCGTCGGGAAGTCTCGGGATGAGATGGCCTATGCTCTCAACGAGGGCATCTACAGCTTTAACGTCGAGAGTGAGCCGGAGCTCACGGCGCTTTCGGACGTTGCCGAGAGCCTGGGCAAGACGGCGCGTGTCGCGATCCGCGTCAATCCCGATGTTGATGCCAAGACGCACGCCAAGATCTCGACCGGCAAGAGCGAGAACAAGTTCGGCATTCCCTATCTCAAGGCCATCTCTCTCTATGCGGAAGCGCGCAAGCTGCCCGCGATCGAGCTCTCCGGCATTCATATGCATATCGGCAGCCAGATTACGGATCTGGCGCCGTTCCGGGATGCTTTCCGGCTGATGCGCGACCTCACGGTCGAACTCCGGCGTGAGGGGCATAAGATCAATCATCTCGATATCGGCGGCGGTCTCGGCGTGCCGTATCGCGGGTCGAACGAGATGCCGCCGCATCCGGACGAATACGCGGCGCTGGTGAAGGAGACGCTCGGCGATCTTGGTGCGCGCCTTTATCTTGAGCCGGGACGCATGATCGTCGGCAACGCAGGCATCCTGGTGACGCGTGTGCTTTACGCCAAGGACGGCGCAGCTAAGCGCTTTACCATCGTCGATGCAGCGATGAACGATCTTCTTCGGCCGACGCTCTACGAGGCGTTTCACGAGGTGTGGCCGGTGCTGCTGTCGAGCCTTTCTTCGCAGCGCGTGCTGCAGGACATCGTGGGGCCGGTATGCGAGACCGGCGATTATCTGGCGCTTGAGCGGGAGCTGCCGCCGTTCAAGCCGGACGATCTTCTTGCCGTGATGACGGCCGGTGCCTACGGCGCCGTGATGTCGTCAACCTACAATACCCGCCTGCTCGTGCCGGAGGTTCTGGTCAATGGAGACGACTATTCCGTCGTGCGGCCTAGGACGTCCTATGAGGATTTGATCGGGCTCGATCGCCTGCCGCCGTGGCTTGCCCAAGGCTAGGTTCCGCATGGCTTTCATGGCTCCGGCGAGCCTTCTTGGAGCGGGAAAACGTTAGCGCTTTTTAATGAAGCGCCCTTCCCCTCCGTGTTACGCTTCCTGCCATGGAGATGGACCAGGGTTCCCGGACGGCTGATCGCTCGTTCGAGCGCAAGATCTGGCGTGCTCGCCTTGCGGCGGTGCTCGAGCAGCTTTGGCTGAAGCTGTGGCTTGTGCTCGCCGTCGTCATTGCTTTCATCCTTGTCTCGTACACCGGCATTTGGTCGATGCTGCCCGTGCCGCTGCATATGCTGCTGCTCGGAGCATTCGGCGTCGCGCTCTTGGCGGCGTTCGTTTCGATGGCGCGGATCACATGGCCGGGTCGCGACGACGCCATCCGGCGTATCGAGCGCGTGTCGGGCGTTCCGCACCGGCCGGCCTCGTCCTATGAGGATACGCTTAGCACGCCGTCTTCCGATCCGGCGACGCTCGCGATCTGGCAGGCGCATCGCGAGCGCATGGCGGCGCTTCTTGCGAAGCTCAAAGTTGGAAAGCCGCAGCCGCGGACAGACCGCTTCGATCCGTTCGCCGTGCGCGCCGCGCTGCTTCTGGGCCTTGTCGGCCTGACGGGATTGCTCGGCCACAACGTCTACGACCGCGTGCGCAGCGCATTCGTGTTTGGCAGCAAATCGGTCGCAGCTGAAGCTCGCCTCGATGCATGGCTCACGCCTCCGACCTATACCGGGCGGCCGCCGGTGATGCTTGCCGATGGCGCAGGTGGCGCACGGCAGCAGCCTGCTACTTCCACGCCAGGTGACGTACGGCCCAACGGCCCCGAGGTGCCGGAAAAGAGCGTGCTGATCGTGCGTGTCGGCGGAATGGGCTCTTCGCTTCTTTCGCTTGAGGTCACGCCAGATGCGGCGAAGGCTGAGGCCGCTGCTCCTGAGCGCATCACCGCTGATCCAAAGAAGGATGTCGGCGATCTCAAAGAGGTTCGCCACGTTATGACGCGCTCTGCCAGCGTGCGTGCGCTGGCCGGCTCGACGGAACTGGCGCGCTGGCATGTCTCGGTTATTCCGGATCAGCTTCCGAAGATTTCTCTCTCGCGGCCGCCAGAGCTGACGCCGCGCGGATCGCTCAAGCTCACCTACAAGGCGGAGGACGACTATGGTGTCGCCTCGGCTGGCGTCGACCTCAAGCGTTTGCCCGATACGCCCGCCAATCCGAAGACGGCGTGGGCGCAGCCGGAGAGGCCACGTGGACCTCGTGCGCCGCTGATGCGGCCGCCGAAGCTCGAACTGCGCTTGCCGAAGACGAATGCGACGAGTGCCGAAGCGCACACGTATTTCGAGATGGCGTCGCATCCCTGGGCCGGGCGCAAAGTCATCATGACGCTCGAAGCCAAAGACGTTGCCGGTCAAGTCGGGCGCAGCCCCGGTTTTGAGATGATCCTGCCGGAGCGGCAGTTCAAAGACCCGCTCGCGCGCGCCATCGTCGAACAACGGAAGAAGCTTCTGGATGATACGCGCTATCGGCCGAACGTCGTGTTCGCGCTCGATGCGCTGACGCTCGAACCCGAGATCTTCATTCCTGATATCAAGATCTATCTCGGCTTGCGCACGGCGCGTCATCGGCTGATGGACGATCGCTCGCGAGGCGCGATCAAGAGCGTGACGGATCAGCTCTGGCAGATCGCGCTGCGGCTCGAGGATGGAGATCTTTCGGACGCTGAGCGTGCGCTCAAGGAAGCGCAAGACAAGCTCGCCAAAGCGCTCGAAGAGGGCGCGTCGGAAGAAGAGATCAAGAAGCTGATGCAGGAACTGCGTCAGGCGATGAACGATTTCATGCAGCAGCTCGCCAAAGAGAATGAAGGCAACGAGCAGCAGGAAGGACAGAACCAGGATCAGCAGATGCTCGGCCAGGAAGATCTCGAGCGCATGATGCGCAATCTCGAGGACATGGCCAAGAGCGGCGCGCGTGAGCAGGCCCAACAGCTTCTTTCCGAAATGCAGGATCTCATGGAGCGCATGCAGGCGGGCCGACAGGACCAAGCCCAGCAGCAGCGCAACCAAGAGATGATGAAGATGATGGATGAGCTGGGCAACATGGTCGGCGAACAGCAGAAGCTCATGGACGATACGTATGAAGAGCGTCGTGAGCAGGGCAGCGGCCGGAATGGCCAGAAGCCTCCGCCGAACATGAAAGGCATGGGCGGCGACGGTCAGCAGGGTGATGTCGGCGCGCCTCGGGGTCAGTCCGATCAGGCGCAGCGCGGGCAGGGACAACGCGGCCAATCCGGCGGGCAAGGCCAGCAGGGCCGTGGCGATCAGTTCGGCCAGGGGCAAGGCAACCGTGGTCTTGACGATCTCAGCCAGCGCCAGCGCGAACTCAAGGATCGTCTCGGGCAATTGCAGAAGCAGATGCGCGAGAAGGGTGGCCAAGGGCAAGGCAACCAGCAGCTCCAGGATGCCGAAGGCGCCATGCAAAGCGCCGAAGAAGCGCTTCAGCGCGGGGATCTTGCGGAAGCCAATGAGCAGCAGAGCCGCGCTCTCGACCAGATGCGCCAGGGTGCGCAGAACATGGCGCAGGAGATGATGCGGAACATGCCGCAGCGGTATGGCCAATCAGGCGACACGCCGCGTGATCCGCTGGGCCGTCCGCAACGCACGCAGGGGCCGGATCTTGGAACGTCCGTCAAGGTGCCGGACCAGATCGACGTGCAGCGCGCGAGAGAGATCCTTGAAGAGCTGCGCCGCAGGTTGGGCGAAGCTACGCGTGCGCCGGTTGAACTCGATTATCTCGAGCGGCTGCTTCGCCGCTTCTGACGCTCATCGCTTATGAAGCGTTCACATCGCATAGTGGTTTTGCGCCGCTATGCGATTTCATGTCTTGAGTGGCTCTAGACTAGGGTGTCGCGACGGGCGCGGATCTGATGCCGAGGCCGAAGATGCCCTGGTGGCTCGTGAACTGCGTCGAGAGATGTCCGCTCGGCGGCGCTGTTCCCGAGAGCCAATTCTGGAACTGGCTCCAGAGATCAATCGGAAGCCACGATCCATCGCGCTCCGTCAGCGGCATCGAATACGGTGCGAACGTGAACTTGTACTCCAAGAAATATGATACGCGCGCAGTGCGCAGTTCGATGCCGAACAGCGCCTGTCCGACGGCACCCGCCACCTGGTACTCGTAAGTGCGGGTGTCGGATTTTGCGAACTGAACCTCGGAGTGCGGAAGCGATACGCCCGCGCCCAAGCCGACATAAGGCTGGATGCGAGGTAGCGCGGGCAAGCGAAGCAGGCCGTTCAGGGTCAGCATGTTGTGACCGTGGCTGGCTTCGAGCTTGCGGAAGATGCTGCGTAAGCGTGCGCGCTCGGGAGCTGGCGCGCCATTCAGCGTGCCAGTGAACGTGGCGTCCTCGTCAAGCCGCGCGAGGGCTTTGGAGTGGGTGAAGTCGAGCATCGTGCCGAAACGCGAGTCGCCGAACCGGACGATGCGCGCGCCGTAGTAGATCGGATTGACGAAAGGCTTCCCTTCCCACTCCACGTTCTTGACCGTGAGGTCATGGAGGCCGGGCTTCGTCACGGTGACGTCGCTCGGATAAGTGTAGGGGACGCCGCCGTAGCCTGCGAACATCAGCTCGGGTCCGGCGGGGATCGTGGCCTGGGTGTCCGATGAGGCCTTCGCCGTGCTGCGTTCGGAGGCGCCGTCCGTCGATTGCTCGATCAGGACTTGGCTCGCGACTGTCGCTAGCGCGATCGTGGCGAACAGAGCAGAAAAGGTGTCGGCAGAGCGCGCGGCTCGCTTGGAGCGACGGCCGTGCGAAAGTTCCGACGCCCACGCAAATCCGGTGGCTGTTCGCATCTCTGTTCTCTCGAAATCCCCTCGTGAGTTTCAGTTAGCGGATCGAGAGAGCCAGCTCAACTTACCAATTGCCGCGATTTGGGCGCGATTGCTGCGCCGGATCAGGAGCGTGGCTTCTCGAGCTGCTGCAGCATGCGGTAAACGGCTTCGATCTGTGGCGCTTTGCGGGTCAGATAGTCCTCGCTCGTGTAGCCCCACCAGTCCCAGCATCCTTGCGGGTTGATGGGTGAGGATGCCACCTCCGGGAAAAGGATGATCAGGGCGTTGTTGTCTGCCCAGTTGGCGTAGCCGGATTCCTGGATGAAGGCGGTGCCGGTCGCGGCGCGGTTCTGGGCGCAGCCGTGATAAGCGATGTGGACGCGGCAGGCGGCATCTTTGGCGCATGCAGGAGGAATGTAGACGACGCCTTTCTTCTCCATTCCGTGGTTCAGCATGTCGGCAACGAATTCGCGCTGGTCGAACTCCTGGAATTCGCCCGCAGGTTTGGCGACGCGCGCTCCGGCTGGCGCGCCATAGATGCGCTTCAGAACTTCGCCCGCCTGGTCGTAGTCGCAGTCGACCACATATGGTGTGCCGGTGTTTTCGCAAGCCTGACCTTCGTCGTTCGTCACAAAGGCATGACCAGCCGGAAGTTTCGACACGTAGGTGAGATTAGCTTCGGGAACGCCGAGGCGTTTGTAGAAATCATAGGCCGCGGCAACGATCGCCGGCACGACGGTGCGATCGTTGGTGCCGGAGAAGAAATAGATCCGATCGTCGATGAGTGAACTCAGCGGATCAATACGTCCTGACGCGGCGAGTTTCTTGGTTTTTTCTGCTAGCAGCTCGGTATCGGGCACGCCCCACACGGCGAGCGCATTCAGCATGCAGCCGTTGATGGCTTTGGACAGGTTGAGGAATGCCATTCCAGGGCCCGACATGATCTCTGAAAACGAGCTCTCGGCGCAGCCATAGGGGCCGCCCGCGATGATGCCGGCGCCAGAGACGATCTTGGAGTGCGCGATCTGGAACTGGCCCGCCATGTAGGCACCAGATGAAATCCCTGAAACCGAAGTTTCGGAAATGTTGGCAGCGAGGGCCGGAAGCTTGGCGGCAGGCGGCTCTTCTGCGCGCACAGAGCCGGTCGCAAGCAAGGCGCCGAGGCCGAGCGTCGAGATAAAGGCGGTCGCTGCACGTATCAAAGGCCACCCGTGAGGCTATGAGTTCGTCTTCGAACCTACCGCGCTGATGGCGAGATCGCCATGGCTGATCGGCCTCAGCCTGTTGCCAAAGCGGCGCAGTGTTTCGTCGCTCTCAGCGCAGGCGAACGGATACGCGGTCCACGTTGCCCTTGGCGTCGATGACCGTGAGCTTCGCGAAGCCGCGTCCATCGGGCTGCCATTCCACTTCGCGGCGGAGAGGATCCGACGTCATTGGGTTTCCATCAATCAGCCATGTCAGCGGCAGTGCGCCTCCTTCGGCCTTGATGATCAGAGGCTCGGTTTCTCGCTCTTCGAGATCAAGCTCGGACCGGTCCGGCGGGAAGGAAATCAACACGGGCGGCTCCAAAAATGGGCCTTTGGCAATGGCGTCGCCTGTCGCTTCGCGAAAGCGTTTCAGGGGCGGCGGCAGCGAGGCCGTGGTCGCCTTGATCACACCGGCGGGCGCGGTGCGGAAGGGCGCGGTGCGATCGGAAATGCGGGCGAAGGCATCAAACACGATCGGCGCGGCGCCGAAGCGACCCATGAGACCGGGCGTAGATGTACCGTCCGGGCGGCCGACCCAGACAGCGACGACATGGCGACCATCGTAACCCACGGCCCACGCGTCACGGTATCCGTAAGACGTCCCGGTCTTGTAGGCGATTCCACCACCCTTGGCGTTGGGCGGAGGCGGAGCGTCGCGCAGGATATCGGTGACATACCACGCGGAGACAGGCGTCAGCAGGCGTCGGCGCGCGTCGGCGGGTTTTGCGAGCGGATCCTCTGCGCGCCATCTCAGTGCAATCGGATCACCACCGCGTGCGAGACCTGTGTAAAGAGCGGCGAGATCTTTCAGTGTCATGCCGAGGCCACCGAGCGCGATGGCGAGCGACGGCTTGGCGTTCGCGGGCAGCGCGGGCGTGATGCCGGAATTGCGGAAGCGACCCATGAGACGGCCGGGCCCGACAGAGGCCAACACCTTCACCGCCGGGACATTGAGCGAGTTGCCGAGGGCTTCGCGGATCGAAACCGTGCCGTAAAACGCTTCGTCGAAGTTTTCGGGTGTGTAGGTGCCGAAGCGCGTGCGTCTGTCCTCGATCAGCGTCTCGGGATGGATAACGCCCTGCTCGAAGCCCAATCCGTAGATGAATGGCTTCAGAGTTGATCCGGGTGAGCGGATCGCGTCGGTCATGTCGATGGCGCCGAGGCGATCCTTGTCGAGATAGCCTGCGGATCCGACGTGAGCCAGGACGTCGCCCGTCGCGTGGTCGATCACGAGCACCGCGGTCGAAAGCTTGGGGCCGATGAGCTTGGTCTGCTCGGCGGCGAGCTTTTCCATCGCGGCCTGGATGTCGCGATCGAGCGTCAGTTTATGAATTCGCTTTTCGGGGTGTGCTGCGACTTCGGATTCCGAGAGATGCGGCGCGAGCTTCAGGACTTCGAGGCGGCGCTTCGGCACACGCTCGTTCTTGGCGCGGTCGGCTTCGGCTTTCGGCAGCACGCCTTCTTCGACAGCACGGTCGAGTACACGGTCACGTGCCTTGCGGGCGGCTTCGTTGTTGCGGTCCGGCCGGCGGCGCTCGGGGGATTGCGGGAGCGCGACGAGGAGCGCTGCTTCGCCCGCCGAGAGGTGTTTCGGCTCCTTGCCGAAGTAGGCGAGCGAGGCGGCGCGCACACCTTCGATGTTGCCGCCGAATGGCGCGAGACGCAGATAAAGGCGCAGGATCTCGTCTTTGTTCAGGTGCTCTTCGAGCTGAAGTGCGCGTGCGATCTGGCGCAGCTTGCCGGGGCCAGTGCGCTCGTGCTTGCCCTCAAGAAGGCGCGCGACCTGCATCGTGAGGGTGGAGCCGCCGGACAGGATCTGCCCGTGGCGTGCGAGCAGATAGCCTGCGCGCAGGAATGCGTAGTAATCGACGCCGCCGTGCTCGTAGAAGCGCTTGTCCTCGAACGCCATGAGGATCTTGAGATAGCGCGGATCGACTTCGCTGACTTCGAGCGGCAGGCGCCAGCGTCCGTCCTGGGTCGTGAAGGCACGCAATAGGCGGTTCTCGCGGTCGAGAACGGTGACGGATTGCGCTTCGGCGTTCGCGAGCGGCAGCGGGCCGATCTCACGATCAGCGATTTCCAAAGACACCGCTACGGCGGCGACCGCGAGGGTCACCGCCGTGAGCGTGAAAGCGGCGAGCCGCAGAGGGCGTGGGAGCCATGTTCTCCATCGCGGGGGGCGATGGGGGGAAGCGGAGAACGTCTCCTCTGCGGCGCGCCGTTTGGTGAGGAACGAAAAACCCATAACCGTTCCTATTCTTTCGGAGTGACGACGAGGGTGCCCGCGCCGGAGCGTGCGTAACGCTCGGGCCGGTACATATCCTCGATCGTTGCAGCGGGGTGGACGAAGGAGCCGGGCGTCACGGCGCGGACGATGTAGGCGACCGTTGCAGTCGCAGCGGGTGCCTTGCCGTCCTTCTTTGCGGCGGTGGCCATGTTGCCCTCCGTGTTGCCTTCCTCGTTCGCGGTTTCTTCCGAGCCTTCGCTGCTCTCGCTGCTGCTCGACTCCGAGCGCCAGAGGTCGAATGCCGCGACGAAGCGGTCATCACGAAACTCCGTATGATCGGGACGGCGTTTGCTCTTCAGCCAGTCGAGGCTCGAGATGTCGCCCGAGTCGACGAGACGCGGGTTCTCGATTTCGAGCCCGGCGGGCAGGCGATCGACCAGGAGGACACGGCCTGCGGCTTCGTCACTGTCGATCTTTACGACCGCGACGAGGCGCTCGTTCTGAGCCATTTCACCGCTACTGCCGAGATCGACCTTCTCGCCTTCGAGCGTGTAGTAGGTGCGCTCGATCTTGAAGCCTTTCGAGACTTCGGGCTCCGGCGTGAGAGACGCGCCGATAACGCTGACGACAGCGTCAGTCGATGCGTCACCGTTGTTTTCGATCGTGATGCCCTTTTCCAGCTCTTCAGCGGAAAGTGCACGCACGAGCGAGCCGTTGATCACCTCCCCGTTAATTGAGAGCTTGGCGTTCTTCGTCTGCTCGCCGAGGGCATGAGCCGCCAGCAGCATCCAGGCCTGCTCCTGCGTGGAGGTGTATTCGCGGGCGAGATAGGCGCCTGCGATCACGTTTATGAGGCGCGGAGTTTCCGACTTCACGATGCCGGTTTCGGACGCAAGCGTGACGAGAGCTGCGCCGTCGCGGATGTCGGAGCCGTAGTCCGAGCGTGCGAGACGAAGCTTGTCCTGCTCGGAGAACGCATCGAGTGCCGCCTTGAAGGCTGTCTCGGCACGTTGCTTGTCACCGACCATCGCGAGGGCCGCGCCGATCTGCGCCTTAGCGAGAGGAGTCGTGAAGCGGTCGAGGCGCGTGTCGGCGTAGTAGCGCAATTCTCCGACGGGTGCGCGGCCGTTGCGGGCCAGCACGTAGAGAGCGTAAGCGCGATCCTCGCCGCCAGATTGGAAGTCCTCGCCGTTCAGGGCGAAGTTCTGCAGACGATCGAGCGCCTGGCCGAACGGGAGCTGGCGCACATCGTAGCCAAGCTCACGAGCACGGGTGAGGAAGTCGGTGACATAGCTCGTGAGCCAGAGGTCGCCACTACCGCTGCCGGGTCCCCAGCTTCCGAAAGCGCCGGAGCTGTTCTGCATGTCGAACACGCGGGCAATGGCGCCGTTGACGCGGGCTTTCAGCTCCTTGTCGGCGCCGATGCCGATGCTGGCGGCGACGACGTTGGCGTAAAGGAGCGGCAGGGCACGCGAGACGGTTTGCTCGGCGCAGCCGTAGGGGTAGCGATCGAGCGCAGTCAGAAGGCCGGGCACGTCCATCCGAGCGGCGGGGCCGACCGAGATGTTGACGCGGGTGCGGTTCTTGATCAGGCCAGCAAGCAGATCCTTCGAGAGCGTGAGCTTGCCGCCGCTTGCTGCGAGTTCAGCAACCGTCGTGCGCTTGATGTCGCCGGCTGGCGGTTTCACGTCGAGCGTCAGGCGGCGGGAGAGCGAGAAGCCTTCCGGTCCGGTGATCGCGACATCGTAGATGAACGTGCCGATGTCGTGCGGCTTTAGGCGCACCTGATCGGATTTGCGTTCGCCAGTCTTCAGATCAATCGCTTTCTCCGCCACCGTCTCGGCGCTCGTGGCATCGAGCAGACGAGCCGTATAGGTGCCGGCCTGGCCTTCGATGTTGTGAAGCGAGAGATCGACCACGGCATCGTCACCGAGTGTCAGGAAGCGCGGCGCAGAAGCCGTGAGCGCAAGCTTGTCGCGCACGATCACGTCGCTCGTGCCGTGCCCGAGCTTGTTCTTCGACCATGCGACGGCCATGACGCGCACGGTGCCGTTGAAGTTCGGGAGCGCGAAGGTCACGTTTGCCGTTCCGTCCGCGCCGACCGCGACGATGCCCGAGTAGTAGGACACGATCTCCTCGACGGGAGGGTTGCCCTGCGCGGCGCCTCCATCCATGCCGTCACCGCCGGAGCGAAGCTTGCCGCGTTCTGCGCGCATGCCGTCGATCAGGCGTCCGTAGAAGTCGCGCAGTTCAAGCGCGAGCTTGCGCTGGGCGTAGAAGTGGGTTTCGGGCGCCGGGATCTGATAGCGAGTTAGGTTCAGCACGCCGACATCGACAGCGGCAACCGTGATGCGCGCTTCTTCGCCGGGTTCGAGGCCTTCGACCTTGACCGGGATGGAGAGCTCGCTTGCGCTCTTCACCTTGGCTTCGGTCGGGATGGCGAGCTTGAGCGTGCGCTTCGCCTGATCGATGCCGATCCAGCGGATGCCGATGGCGCGGCTCGGCATGCGCTTGGCTGCTTCGTCCATCGGGCGATAGAGGAGCGCGGTGGCATAAGCGCCGGGACCCCAGTTGTCGCCTACCTTGATATCGACGTCGCCGCCGCCCTTCGGAAGCTCGATCTCCTGCGAAGAGAGCAGGCCGTTGCCGAGGACGGTCACGAGCGCCTTGCCGCCCTGCTTGGCGGCGATGCGCAGCTTCGCGGTTTCGCCGGGCTGATACGTTGCCTTGTCGAGCGCGACGTCGAGCATCTCGGGGCTCTCGGCGGTTTCGCCGCTGGTGTACCAGCCCGCGTTGAAGATGACGCTCGAGAGCGTGCCAGCGGTTTCCGAGGAACTTACCTCGAGGCGATAGCGACCGTATTCGACATCGGCGGTGATTGCGGCAGGCGTGCCGGCCGTCACGTCGACTTTGCCGTTGGCGATTTTGCGCGTGATAGTCTGGCTCTCGTAAGTCCACGAGCCATCGCGGCGATACCACTGCCACGAGCTGTCGAGACGGACGAGGTTCCAGTCGAGGTTGCCGGTCGCGGGCTTTCCATCGCTGTCGAGAAGGACAACCTGGAAGTTCGCTTTCTCGCCTTCGCCGAGCGCCTGCGTGTCGAACTGCGGCTTGATGCCGATGCGCGGCTCGCCAAGGCTGACGGGCACGACGATGGAGCGCTCGATGGTTCGGCCGCCGTCCTCGCGCAGACGCACGATGACATTTGCCTCGAGCGGCTTCGCGGTTTTGGAGACAGCGGGCAGCGTGATGGCAAGCGCAGCTTTGCCCTGCTCGTCTGTGAGCGGCAGGTTTTCGAGCGGATGGCGCACGGGGCTCACGGTCTCCTCGGCTTCGCCGAAGCGGTAGCCTTGATAGCCGTCGAGATCCTTGGCCGAGGGACGGACGATGATGTCGCCTTCGAGCACCATGTCGTTCGCCGGAGGGCCGTAGAGGAAGCGGCCGGCAACGTCGATGGTTTTGCTTTCTTCCGGTGCGAGCGTGCCGGCGCCTTCGGTCAGCGTCATGTCGAGGCGCTCGGGAACGAAGTCTTCGACAAGGAACGAAACCTGCGAGATGGGGTCGGCGTTCGGATCGGCGTGCAGCTTCGCGCGCCAGGTGCCGGTCATAGCGCCGCCGCCGAGCGGCAGACGCAGCGTGCGGCCGCCGAGCTCGGTTTCGGTCAGGGGATAGCGACCCTGCTCGACGCCGTCCGGACGCAGCACGATGAGCGTGGTCGGAAGTGTCGCAGCAGCGCCGTTGGCGTCACGCACCAGGGCGGTGACGTTCACTTCCTCGCCGGGGCGATAGACGCCCCGCTCCGTGTAGAGGTAGCCGTCGAGCGGGCCCGGTGCGTCGCGGCCCTTCACGCCGCGATCCGAGAGGTCGAACGCGTTGCTCGTGAGATCGAGGAAGGCGTATTCGCCGGAAGCGTTCTCAGCGACGAGGATAGCCGGTGCGTTGCCGCCTTCGCCCTTCGCCTGGCCGGGCTCGAAGCGGACGTAGCCGGTCTTGTCGGTCTTGGCGGTGGCGAGCACTTCGTTGTTGCGTGCAACCAAGCGAACGTTCGCGTCGGTCACGGGCTCAGCGCTTGCGAGCGAGCGCACAAAAGCATGCACGCCGTCGTCACCTGAGAACGCAGTGAGGCCGAGATCGGAGACGATGAACCACTGCGTGGCCTGCTCGCGCCAGTCATCTTCGCTCTTCTGCTCGGCAGGACGCGCGATCATGGCGTACGCGCCGGGCTTCAATTCGCCGATGGCTTCGCTGACGGGGAAGGCGGTCGTGACTTCGGCGTTGAGCTTGCTCGGGACTTCGAGCTCGCCCTTGTAGACGAGACTGCCGGAGCGGTTCTTCAGCTGCTCGAGCTGGTAGCCCTGAAGCTGGCGATCGAGGTCGCCGTTGTCGATGGCGTTGGCGAGGCTGCGGTCGCCGATGCGATAGACCTCGATGTTGACTTTGGACGTGTTGATGGCGACGAGCGGGATGCCGTTCTGGCCGCGCGTCGGCAGCACGTAGCTCTTGCCTGCAAAGTGCACCATCGGTTTACGGTCGGGCACGTAGACGGCCAGCGTCACCTGCTTGGCGAGCGGCTCGTTGACGTCGGACGGGAGGCCGGCGCGGATCTGTATCTCGTAGCGTTCGCCATGCTCGACGCCGTCGACGCAGAGCTGATTTCCTTCGGCGGATACCGCCTGCGGGTCGCGGCCATTGACGGCGACGAACTTGGCGAAGTCGGTCTGGCCGCGCGAGAGGTTTTCCGAGAACTGGATGCAGACGCGCGGCTGGGCGGCGTCGCCATCCGTTGCGTAGTCGGTCATGCGGAAGCCGTGCTCGACGCGCAGCTTTTCGTAGGCGTCGCGCACATCGGCCGCCTCGACCAGTGAAAGGCTGGATTTCATGGCGTCGATTGCCGGGCGCCAGTAGGAGCGGCGCTGCATGGCATCACCCAGAACGGCGAGTGCCCGCGCCTTGAGGGCCGGGTCGGATGCGAGCTTGTAGGCGCGGTAGGCGGCGCCCGACGCGTTGACCGGCAGATCGTAGCTTTCCGACTTCTGCGGGTCCGGCTTGATCGCGAGCAGGGCTTTGGCGAGGCCGATCCAGTTTTCCGGGCTCTTCGGGTCCGTTGCGACGGCGATGGCGTAGGAGCGAGAAGCGGCCCGCGGGTCCGGCCCCAGCAGACGGTCGGCGGCGGTGCGAACCTCGGCGGATGCGCGCCCATCCGATTGCCACGTCTCCTTGATGTAGGTTTCGTAGCGCTCGGCGTCTTTGGATACCCCCTTGTGAACAAAAGGCTTTTCTTCGGCGCTTGCCGGGGCGAGGCCCACAAGCATGACCATGCAAACCAATAGGCTCTTGAGGAGGCTCATTGCCGAGTTACCTTCTGATGGCGCGGGAGAGATCCGGCATTTCCGCCAAATCTCCGTTTGCCGATAATCTGCATCGGCGGGCGTGTCGGCGTGAAGCCCATCAGACCTGAATGATCAAACGTTGGCGGTAATGCCAAAAATACCGCGAAGTACCGGACGATGCGGACGGTTCCTCCCGGAGCCTAGGAGGCGCCTTCGGCAGACGCCTCCGGCGATAAGTTAGTCCGCAAAACGAGAAATGTTCTTTTGCTTTTTAATTCAATGCATTAATCTGTCATAAATCCACAGTGTGCGGGAGCTAGAAGAGACCCGCCGGAGCTAGGGTTCCGGAAGCAGAGCGCAGGCGGAGGGCCACGCTCATTGCAGTCCACGAGACAATGGAGATTAGCGTGAACAGAAAGTTCATCGCCTACACGACGGTCACCGCCGTCGGTACGCTTGCGTTCGCCTGTGCGGCTCTGGCACGCGACCAAGTCAAGGTTGCAGGATCGTCGACGGTTCTTCCGTACGCGAACATCGTTGCCGAGCAGTTCGGCAAGACGTTCTCGAACTTCAAGACGCCGGTCATCGAGTCGGGCGGTTCGGGCGCCGGCATCAAGCAGTTCTGCGCTGGCGTTGGCGAGGACAAGATCGACATCGCGAATGCTTCGCGCAAGATCAAGGATTCGGAAGTCGCTGATTGCGCCAAGGCTGGCGTGAACGACATCGTCGAAGTCAAGTTCGGCTACGACGGCATCGTGTTCGCTGTCGACGCTGGCGCCGGCGAGTGGAAGCTCGAGCCCAAGGATCTCTTCCTCGCTCTTGCAACGGAAGTGCCGAAGGATGGCGCTCTCGTCGCCAACCCCTACAAGACCTGGAAAGAGGTCAACGCCGATCTCCCCGCCACGCCGATCGTAGCTTTCATCCCGGGTGAGAAGCACGGCACGCGCGAAGTTTTCGAAGAGAAGATCATGCACGCTGGCTGCAAGGCCACCGGCGCTGACAAGCTCCTCCTCGCCAAGGCAGAAGGCGCTGACGACAAGGCCAAGAAGTCGGCTGCCGACAAGGCTTGCAACAAGGTCCGCAAGGACGGCGCTGCTGTCGACATCGACGGCGACTACACCGAGACGCTGGCTCGCATCGAGTCGAACAAGCAGGGCGTCGGCGTGTTCGGTCTATCGTTCTACGAGAACAACAAGGACAAGCTGAAGGTCGCGACAATCGGCGGCGTCGAGCCCTCGCTCGAGACCGTTGCTTCGGGTCAGTACCCGGTTTCGCGTCCGCTCTTCTTCTACGTGAAGAAGGCACACCTCGGCGTGATCCCTGGCCTCAAGGAATACGTTGAGTTCTTCACCAGCGACAAGCTCCTCTCGGCTGACGGCCCGCTCGTCGAGTACGGCCTCGTGCCGCTCCCCGACGCTGAGCGCGCTGAGGTTCAGACCCTCGTGAAGGAAGGCAAGACCCTCGCTACGGCTGCGAAGTAATCTCACTTCGCCCCGCTAGCTCAGGTCAATACCTGCGAGAGTTGAGAAGGGGGAGAGGGCCAAGAATTGCCGCTCTCCCTTCTCGTTCCTAACGGATCCAGTTACGTCGCCCGCGAGCGAGGAATGACCAAGTGTCCACGCCCTTATTGATTTTGATTGTTGTCGCCCTCGGTATCGTGGGGTGGTTCGTCGGTAACTGGCGGGCCCGCGCGTCGGTGGAAGGCAAGGCTTCGAAGCTGCACTCGCGGCCTGGATACTACGGCGCTTACGTGCTGCTCTGGACGACGCTACCCGCACTCTTTCTGATCATCGTCTGGTCGTCAATTGCCCCAGCTGTGACGACGTCGATGGTGAAGTCGTCGCTTCCCGAGAACATTCAGAACGGCCCCGACCAAGCTCTGGCGCTCACGATGTCGACGGTTCGCTTGGTCGAGCGCGGCCTTCAGACTCTTTCTTCTGACGAACTGGAAACCGTTTCTAAGCCCGGAACCGACGTTAAAGCGTTGCTTGCGAGCAAAGGCGCACCGCTGGCTGTCACGCCGGAGCCTTATGCCGTTGAAGCCGCGCGCTACCAGATGACACTGGATCGTTCGGGACAGCTTCTGCTCACGGTTTCCGCGCTTGGGCTGTCGATCCTCGGTTTGGCGTTCGGGTTTCTGCGCGTCAGCCCCAAGCTTCGTTCGCGCAATGCAGTCGAATCCGTGGCGCTTGCGGGTTTGCTCGGCTGCTCGATGGTCGCGATCCTGACCACGCTCGGTATCGTGCTCTCGATGCTGTTCGAAAGCATTCACTTCTTCTCGTCCGTGCCGATCACGAGCTTCCTGTTTGGAACGGTTTGGGATCCTCGCTTCTCCGCTGCCGGTTCCTCGGGAAGCTCCGGCGGCGAGTTCGGTCTCCTGCCGCTGCTCTGGGGCACGCTTTACATCTCGATCGTTGCGCTCGCGGTTGCGGTTCCAGTCGGTCTCTTCAGCGCCGTCTACATGTCGGAGTATGCGTCGAGCAGAATCCGCATGACGGCAAAGCCGCTGCTCGAAATCCTGGCCGGTATTCCGACGATTGTTTACGGCTTCTTCGCGCTGATCACCTTCGGCCCGTTGCTGCGTGACGCAGGCGCGATGGTGGGGCTCTCCATCTCGGCAACGAGCGTTCTCACCGCCGGCCTCATCATGGGTGTCATGCTGATACCGTTCGTGTCGTCTCTATCGGACGACATCATCAACGCAGTGCCGCAGTCGCTGCGCGAAGGCTCCTACGGGCTTGGTGCAACGCAGTCGGAAACGATCAAGCGCGTGATTCTGCCGGCTGCCCTTCCCGGCATCGTGGGCGCCATCTTGCTCGCAGCGTCTCGCGCCATCGGAGAGACGATGATCGTGGTGCTGGCGGCGGGTATTGCGCCCAATCTGACACTCAATCCGTTCGAGCCGGTGACGACAATCACGGTGAAGATCGTGAGCCAGCTTACGGGCGATCTCGAGTTCAATTCACCTCAGACGCTTGTGGCCTTCGCGCTCGGTCTCACGCTTTTTGTATTCACCTTGGCACTCAACATCTATGCGCTCTACATCGTGCGCAAGTATAGGGAGCAGTACGACTGATGACGGTGGAAACAGCTCCTATGACAACCGATACACAAGCCGCTCCTCGCGCCCGGCACGCGACCCAGGCTCTCATCAAAAAGCGCTACGCCGCCGAGCGTCGTTTCCGCGCGTACGGTATCGCGGCAATCCTGTTCGGCCTCTCGTTCCTTGTAGCGCTTTTCTGGACGATCGGTTCGCGCGGCTACACGGCCTTCCTGCAGTCTGCATTTGCTCTCCAGGTGCACCTGGATCAGGGCGAGTTCGGTTCGTCAGCTTCGCCGTCGCAGTCCGATCTCATGATGGCGGATTACACGAAGCTCGCCAACCGGGCGTTGTTCCAGGTGATCGGCGTCGATCCGGCGAACAAGGCAGATGCGCGGGCTGCTTCAAAGCTACTTTCCGCAAATGCCGATACGCAGATCCGCCAGGCCGTGCTTGCTGACCCGTCTCTCATCGGCAAATCGGTCGAACTCAAGCTACTTGCCGACGGCAACGTCGACAATCTTATGAAGGGCCACTTCGATCGGAGCGTAGCGGAAAACCGCCGACAGCTTTCTGACAAGCAGCTTGCCTGGATCGACAAGGCTGCCGAGGCGGGCGTGCTTTCCAAGCAGTTCAATACCGGCATCTTTACATACGGCGCATCAAGCAAGCCGGAAACTGCCGGCGTTGGCGTCGCGCTTGTTGGCTCGCTTTACATGATGGCGATTGTGCTTTTGATCGCGGTTCCTCTCGGTGTAGCCGCGGCCGTGTATCTCGAAGAGTTTGCACCGAAGAACGTGCTCACGGACGCTATCGAGGTGAACATCAATAACCTCGCTGCTGTTCCTTCGATCGTCTTCGGTCTTCTTGGTCTCGCGATCTTCATCAACTTCATGGGCATCCCGCGCTCGGCCGCTCTGGTCGGCGGCCTGGTGCTTGCACTCATGACGCTGCCGACGATCATTATCGCGACCCGCGCAGCCATCGCTGCCGTGCCGCCCTCCATCCGTGAGGCCGCTCTCGGCGTCGGCGCGTCTAAAATGCAGTCGATCACGCATCACGTGCTGCCGCTTGCCGTTCCCGGCATTCTTACGGGCACGATCATCGGCCTTGCCAAGGCTCTGGGTGAAACCGCGCCGCTCTTGATGATCGGCATGGTGGCTTTCGTCGTCGACTTCCCGAAGACGCCGCTCGACTCGGCCACCGCGCTGCCTGTTCAGATCTTCATGTGGGCGACTGCCGCCGAGCGCGGTTTCGTCGAGCGCACCGCGGGCGCGACAATGATCCTGCTCGTCTTTCTGATCTGCATGAACGTAACCGCCGTCATTCTGCGCCGCCGCTACGAGCGTCGTTGGTAGAACCGTCCACTTTGGAGTGAGCAATGCTGAATGTGACGACACCTGAAGTTGAACGCGCGACGAAAGTCGGTTCTGCAAACGAGCCGAAAGTCGTGGCCAAGGATGTCAGCGTCTACTACGGCGAGAAGCGCGCCTTGTTCGACGTCAACGTCAACATCCCCGATCGCGGCGTCATGGCCTTCATCGGTCCGTCGGGTTGCGGCAAGTCGACGTTCCTGCGCTGCATCAACCGCATGAACGACACTATCCCGATCTGCCGCGTAACCGGTAAGATCACCATCGACGACGAAGACGTCTACGATCCCTCCCTCGACGTCGTGCAGCTGCGCGCCCGCGTCGGCATGGTGTTCCAGAAGCCGAACCCGTTCCCGAAGTCCATCTATGAGAACGTGGCCTACGGTCCCCGCATTCATGGGCTCGCAGGCAACAAGGCAGAGCTCGATAGCATCGTGCAGTCGAGCCTCGAGAAGGCGGCGCTCTGGAAGGAAGTCAAGGATCGCCTCAACGATCCCGGCACCGGTCTTTCGGGCGGCCAGCAGCAGCGTCTCTGCATCGCGCGCGCTGTTGCCGTGAGCCCGGAGGTCATCCTGATGGACGAGCCGTGTTCGGCACTCGATCCGATCGCGACCGCCAAGGTCGAAGAGCTGATCGACGAGTTGAAGAAGAACTTCTGCATCATCATCGTCACTCACTCGATGCAGCAGGCAGCCCGTGTGTCTCAGCGCACCGCGTTCTTCCATCTCGGCGTGCTCGTCGAGGAAGGCGCAACGAACGACATCTTCACGAACCCGAAGGACCAGCGCACGCAGGACTACATCACAGGCCGCTTTGGCTAAGTCCGCAGTTCGGCCAGGGAACGAACCCGATGACGACCGACCGGAAACCACTGTTGGCCGGCTTCTTTCCGTGGCGCTCATCGCGCCCGGAACCGAAGCCTGCGCTCGCGTCTGCGACGACCCAAGTTGTTGAGGCCGTGAGGCCCAAAGGAGAAGCTGAGGCTATGAACGAGCACATTGTTAAGTCCTATGAGGAAGAACTTTCGCTCCTCGATAGGAAGATCGCTCAGATGGGCGGCCTCGCGGAGCACATTCTCGGCCAGGCGTTCGACGCGCTCGAACGCCGCGACCCGAAGCTTGCCGAGCAAGTTCTCAAGGCCGACAAGCAGATCGATCAGCTCGAGAAGGAAATCGAAGAGCAGGTGATCTCCATGATCGCCCGCCGTCAGCCGCTGGCCGACGACCTGCGCCACGTCATGGCAGCGCTTCGCATCACGGGCGACCTGGAGCGGATCGGCGATCTCGCGAAGAACATCGCCAAGCGCGCACTTGCAATTGCGCACGAGTCACATCCGAAGCCGCTCATCACCGGCCTTCGTCATATGTGTGAACTCGCACTCTCGCAGCTTAAGGACGTTCTCGACGCCTACGCGGCCCGCAATGCCGACCGGGCGCTGACGGTGTGGCGCAGCGACGAGCAGATCGACTCCATGTATAACTCACTCTTCCGTGAGCTGCTGACTTACATGATGGAAGATCCGCGCAACATCGGCCTCTCAACGCACCTCCTGTTCGGAGCCAAGAACATCGAGCGCGTTGGAGATCATACAACCAACATCGCGGAAACGATCCACTTCCTGGTGAAGGGCGTCAACGTTTCGGATGATCGCCCGAAGAGCGACGAGACCAGCTCCACCTTGTTCTCCAAGGATTGAGCTTTTTTCTGAGAAGAGCACCCACCGATGACGGCAAAGATACTGCTAATCGAGGATGAAGCCCCGCTCGCGGAGATGCTTCGCTACAACCTCGAGGCTGAAGGCTTCCGCGTCTCGCATGCCGAGAACGGCGAAGAGGCGGAAATCCTCGTCGCCGAAGAGAAGCCGGATCTTCTCGTCCTCGATTGGATGCTGCCGGGTGTCTCCGGCATCGAGATCTGCCGGCGCATGCGGGCGCGGATGGAAACGAAGTCCATCCCGATCGTCATGCTCACGGCGCGCGGCGAAGAGGGAGACCGCATCCGCGGTCTCTCGACGGGTGCCGACGACTATGTCGTGAAGCCGTTCTCGCTTCCTGAGCTCATGGCACGCGTGAAAGCGATCCTGCGGCGTTCGTCGCCGGACCGCATGGCGGACGTGCTGCGGTTCGCGGATATCGAGCTGGACCGGCCGGCGCACAAGGTCACGCGCGGGCTTCGCGAGGTGCATCTCGGGCCGACGGAGTTCAGGCTGCTTGAATTCCTCATGGAGAGCCCGGGGCGGGTGCTGTCGCGTGCGCAATTGCTCGACGGCGTCTGGGGTCGTGACGCCTATGTCGACGAGCGTACCGTGGACGTGCATGTGGGCCGTCTGCGTAAGGCGCTGATCCGCGGCAAGGAGCGGGATCCGATTCGCACGGTGCGCGGTTCGGGCTATGTGTTCGGTGAGCGCACCGTTTCCTAGCGCACGCGCGCATTAATTCACGACGAGATCGATTGAACCGGCTGCAGCTTCTGCTGCGGCCGTTTTCGTTGTGGGTATTGATGGTCTGTCCGCGCTCCGACACCACTCGGCCCAACTGGCGACAAAAACATATTCTACTTTTGTTCTCACTTGAGACGACGCCGACGTTCATCGGCACATTCGCGTATCAGGCTCGCCGGGTGGCTGCAAAGCTTCAGGCAAGCTTGTCCAGGATAGGTTGGCACCATGGTGCACGCAGCGGATTTCGGGCGTTCGCGCGATCAACACGCGCGGTCTCCGGCAATTCAAATTTTCGCCCAGGAGGCGAGTGAGTCGGATGTCACGCTACGGCGCGATTGGGCTGCGCTTCGCCCGATCGAGGGTGTGGCAGGCCGTGGTCGGAAGGCGATCACAGACCTGGCCAATAAAAATTTCCATGCGTGTGTCGAGCGGCCTGCGTCCGTTGGGCACAGCGAACCGCTGTATGAGGCGTGCCGGACGGCTGAGGGCGCTCCGATCGATGTGTTGCATCTTGAATGGGTTGTGGCCGATGCCTCAACCAACGTGATAGATGCGGGTGAAGTTCGCGTGACCGGCCGCATTCGGCAGGGCAGGGGATGTACGTAGTTGGGGCCTCCACGCCGCAACACTTGCTTAACCGTCTTGTCGCCTAAATGGCTTCCGCAACTTCACGACCGGGCCGGATTCTATCCGCTCCAAACAAGGACACACCCGCATGCGCTTCGCTCCCAACGCTCGACCCAATGTCATGGCTCAGGAGAAGGAAGCGCGGCTCAGGGCGTACATCTCCCGCCACATGGAGAGCCTCAAGGAGCAGGGCGTCGCATCGGGCGTTGCAACCTATCGTCTTCTCGCGCTCTCGCTGGAGAGCCCTGTCGCTTCCGTTCTCAAGAGCATGCTGCCCGAGCTTTCGGCCGCGGGAATCCGGGTCGAGATGGTTCTGCTGCGCCGCTCGGGTGTAAGCGAGATCCAGGGCGTCGATTGCCGTGTCGTGACCGACGCGCGCCTCCTCGATGCTCATGAGCAGCTCGTGCTCGACCGTGCCACGGTTTGGGTCGGGGACTGCATGCGCCGCGATCCGCTGAAGCGCGACGCCTACGAACTTTATTCGGACAGCCCCGTCGTCGCCGGACACGCCGCGCGGTCGTTCGCCCAGATCTGGCGCGCCGCGGGTCCCTCCGGCACCCTGGGCTCGGCGGAGCGCAAATGGTCCGGCCTCCGTCAGGCCAGCCTGTTCGATCCTTCGCTGATCGCGGGCGCAGACGCCATGGCTGCGGCGAGCCCGCTTCCGATCCGCCATTAAGCCGAGCTGTCGCCGGTATCAGGAACGTTCTCCGCCGGGTCGACCGGTGGGGAGCGTTCCACCATTGTCTGCGGCGGCTTGAACGTTGACAGCCCCGGCTCCCGGTTTCATGACAATGGTCAACCGGTGTTTCAACCTCGCCGCGAGGCCAGTCTTCCATGGTTCAGCTCACGCTTCCCAAAAATTCCAAGATCAAAGAGGGCAAGACGTGGAACGAGCCCGACATCACGGGGCGGTGGCGCGAGTTCCGGATCTATCGTTGGAATCCCGATGACACCGAGAACCCTCGGGTCGACACCTATTGGGTGAACGAGGAGCAGTGCGGGCCGATGGTGC